>Ga0265340_10000001_pt1 | contig 1647668 bp, 1574 predicted proteins | sample 4CB225metaG_FD_202082 | JGI IMG/M metagenome (GOLD analysis project Ga0265340, IMG submission 202082) | Rhizosphere microbial communities from Carex aquatilis grown in University of Washington, Seatle, WA, United States - 4-CB2-25 metaG | ecosystem: Host-associated > Plants > Roots >...
ACGGGAGACAAATCCAACGTAGGGCACCCGCAAGGGGCCAGCCGTTTTAATCGAGTCATCCCGTCGTCTGCCACACCCTCAACGGGACACCGGACGCCACTGCATCGCCACCGCTTCGCTACGCCCTGGGCTTCGCTCCGCGGCGGCGAGCCCGTAAACCCAGGGCCCCAACAGGCCCAAAAGAAATTACATGGCCGTTTTGGACGGCTCACGGTCATTAGTAGTAGTGACCAGCACAGAACCAACCCACGAAGTCTGGCGTTCCAGGCCGTTTGCTCCCGAGCGCTACGTCTCGCGCTCGGAGCTGGCTGAGATCATGGGCGTGAGCCTTGCGACGGTCGATCGCATGGTCGCTGAAGGGATGCCATCGGTGACATGGGGTAGGCGTACGCGCCGCTTCAGGCCATCGCTCGCGATCTCCTGGGCGACGGAGCGGGGGAGGGCGGCGTGAGCATCTCCCGGCTTCCCTCTGGCCGCTGGAGGGCGCAGGTCCATGACCCTTCGCTGGGGAGGAACGTGAGCGTCTCGCGCATCCTCGGTGGGTCGGGAGCGTTCGCAACGAAGACCGAAGCCAAGCAGGCCCGCGCCCAGGCGCGCGAACGGCCCGGAGTGATCCGCGAGCGGGATCTGACCGTCAGGCGGTTCTGGGAGCGCTGGACGACCGATCCGCTGTTCGCGCGGCCGAAGGAGTCCAGCGATATCCGCCGTCGCGAGCAGACCAAAGGGTTCGTTGAGCGCTACGGCGACGTCCCGATTTGCCAGGTGGGGGACGAGATCGTCGCGGAGTGGCTCGCGGGCGGTGGGCGCACTGGGACGGTGATGGGGCTGTCCTCGATGTTCAACGACGCGGCGTCGATGAAGGCGGGGAGGCTGATTGACCGGAACCCGTTTGAGAAGCTCGGTATCTCGCGTGGCAAGGGCCGTCGTGACCAGCAGCCGCCAAGTGAGGAGAAGGCGTGGGAGATCATCGCGCGTGCTCGTGATCTCTCCGGCCCATCCTTCGCGGCATGGCTACAGGTCGCGGCGTTCACGGGCCTGCGGCCGGGTGAGCTGGATGCGCTGCGGTGGGAGCGGATCGACTTCGCCCGCGACCGGATCATCGTCTCGGAGCAGTTCAACGCCGCGACGCGGAAGTTCGACACGCCGAAGAACCACCAGCGCCGCGAGGCGCCGCTGACCGCACATGCCCGCTCTGCGCTTGAGGGGTTGGCGCGTGAGGGCGAGTTCTGTTTCGTCTCGCTGCGTGGCGAGCACTGGACGCCAAGCTCCCGCGCCTACCACTGGAAGGCCGTACGCGCCGCTTCCGGCTGGAAGGGGAGCCTGTATCTCGCGACCCGGCATTTCGCGGGCTGGTACATGGTCAACGTCCTCGAGATGTCCTCCGAGGACGTAGCGATCGCGCTCGGGCACCAGGACGGCGGGAACCTCGTGCGCCGCCTCTACGGGCACCGCGACAGAAACCTGGCGCTCGACCGCATCGTTGGCGCGTACGCTGAGAAGGCTGGACCCAGCATGTCTCGGCCCGCTCCTACGGTGGTACGCGAGTCGAAGCAGGAGCGGTTGTTCTAATGGGCGCTGAACGGCTTGTTCGCGCCGCCGAACGTGGCTATCATGGTCTTATTGCTCGGCCGGCCCCCGGAATAGGGATCGCGGGCGGAGCGCCGCTAGGCCCGCTTCGGCGGGTCTAGTGCTTTCTGGGTCCGCATGAAAGACTGCGCCGCCTTGTCGGGACTCAGAGACGAAGACTACGTTGCATTTCTGGATGAGTCGATCCAACCCGGACGCGACGGTTTCACGATGGTCGCGGGCATCTTCGTGCCCGCGAGACTCCTCAGGAGTGCTGAGCGGCGCTGGCGCGACTTCATCACCGATCGACTCGGGAGCCGATCAGGTCGCAGGGAGGTCAAGAGCAAGGATCTGACCAAGGGCCACGGAGCGGCAAAGCACGCTCAAGGCCGGCTCCTCAGCAGTGGATGGCCGGCGCTCAGTGCCGTTGGCGCTGGACGCCAGTTCTATCGAGAGGCTCTGCAGCACATCGCGAGCGTCACGGAGGTTCGAGTGCTGACGGTCGGTCTGCCCACGGCCAAACCCGCAGAGGCCTACCACCTCTGGTTTTGGATGTGCAACGCGCTGCTTGTCGAGCGACCGAGAGCGCCCAGGCCGCGATTGCCGCTGGTCGTCATTGACGGTCGCGATACGAAGCTACGCAGCGCGCAGGAGCTTGTGGCGTGGCGTTTCTACAGGTCGTTCCCGCGCTGTCAGCCTTACGTCGCTGTAGGCTCTCGCTGGTTCGTGGGGGGATCGGTGCTCCAAGACAGCGTGCTTTCGCCGTTCATCCAGATGGCCGACCTCGTAGCCGGGGCTGCACGGCTCGCCGTCATCCAGAGCCCAGCGGAGCACACGTGGTATCGAGACGATCTCGTGGGCCACGCGGGAGCGATCGGGAGAGCGATCGACGTATCGAGGCACGCCCGCTCGCAGCTGCGGGAACGGTCCAGAGAAGACGCCTGCGGGAGCCGCTGGAAAGAAGCCCTGCTGGTGCCCTGAGACATCGGCAGCCCTCTGACCGCCCACGAAACCGCACACGCTCCTGTGTAATCCCAGCGCCAGAGCCAAACCCCACCATTCGCCCCGATGAATCGTCTCCTCCCTTAAAGGGTTGTTTTAGAGGTCCTGCGGTACAGCTTGATTTAGTCGGCTGCCGGCGAGCCGTAGCGCTTGCATGCGGCGTTCTCGATCCGCTCTAAGCGGCTTTGCGGCTCAGTTGTGTTTGGGCGAGGTTCGCCGGGGTGGATTTCGATGAGACGAGGCGGAGCTGTTGCCTAGGTGCGCGAGGTGTTTGCGTTCCTGGGTGGTGTTCGTTGAACTCCTGTCCTCGGTCGGCGCATCGTTGGCGCTGTTCGAGCGCTGCTTCGGCGAGTTGCTCTCGCCAGATAACGATACTTAGGACATCGACTGAGCGGTCAGGAACTTGTTCGCCGAGGGAGACGGTGCGTCCTCCGTCGTCGTTTGCGAGAACGCCCGGAGCGTCGAGTGAGAGCATCCCATCTTGCTCGATGGGCCGGGATCGGTAGATCTGTTTTACGCGCGTGTCGAAGCCAGCGGCAAACCAGCCGGTGAAGTTGCCGCCTGGCCAGGTTTCGATCGACTGGATCAGCTCTAGGTTTGCCTCGGCGCGCGCCTCGTCGCGATCGAGATATGCGAAGTATGGCTTCGAGATGAGCTTCGCGATGTAGGGTTGCATGTGCGTCACGAGCCGCTCGCAACAACGTGGGCAGCCACATCCCGCGAATGCGTTTGCGCGGGCACCGAAGATGCGGGGCGGTGCCGTTACCTGGCATCTCGCTGTCCGGCGGTCTGATCGTCTGCGGTGTTGAGCGGCGAAATCTGCGACGACGCGTTGGGCGTTTCCGTCCGCCAGGATGAGTCGTCGCATCGCTCGGGCTTGGGTGCAGTCAATACCGAACGTTGAGGCGGCGTCCATGTCGGTGTAGATCGTGAGCAGCGGTGCGGGCAAGAGCGCAAATCCGGTGTCCAGCGTCACGATCGCCTCGGCGCCGGTAGCTACGGCACTCGCCGCATGGATTGCGTCGTAGGAGGCGAGTCCATAGCTGGTCATGAGGCTCCTTGCGCTGCTCGTGGTGTCGCCGAGGGGCACGGGGACGTGGTCGATCGACAAGAGCAACGTCTCATAGCGGGAGATGGTGTCGTTCAACAGACGCGCGGCACGTGGGCGGGCGCGTCCGTCGGTTCGGTGTTGTCGCCAGCGGCTCCCCCAGCGTTCCTTGAGCGCGATCGCGAATACTGCCTCGGCCAGCTCGACCGGGAGCAGGTCGCTGGTCGTGATCGAGACGCCGCTCTCGTCGATCCGGTGCAGGAGGGCGCGACATACTGCGTGGAGGGGCTGTGTGGCTATCAGCGCCTCGACTACGAAGCTAGTGTCGAGCGCTATCGGATCTGGCAGAAGAAGCTCCGGCTCCTCGATAGCGAAGACGCCGCGCGTAGCGGGCCGGCGTCCGCCTGTAGAGGCCATGACCCTACCGACGGCCGTACATGTCGGGCGTGACGCGAACCTTGACCCGGAGTCCCTCCGTGGCGCGCTTCAGGGCTGCGCGTTTTTCCTCGGGAGTTTTGGCTGCCGCAGGGCGCTTCAGCTCAGCTAGCCGCTCGGGGCTGAGGCGCTCTGGGGTCCCATTGGTTTGCGTTGTTGCCACGGATCTCATGATATCGACCCTAAATCGTGCCAGCGTGCGCGGACATCTTGTATCTCGATCCGTAGACATCGACGGCCTGTCCGGCCCTCATCGCTCGTGCTGCGTGTTTGCCGATTTGTTTTCGTAGACATGCGTCTGGTACGGCATATGCGAGGTCTCGGCGAGGGCGAAACCTGGCATGGGCGCGATATGCAGGACCGCAATCAGACCGCAGAATGCCCAAAAGCCGCATTGCGAAGTGAACCTGAACCGATCGCCCCGATGAGAAGCTGGTTGGAATCAGGGAAGCGCTGGGGACTCCCTAGCTTCGGGATTTGGCTGTGAGGCGCGGATTCAGAGCCATTGGCGCCGATTGTGCAGGGCGGGCTGGAATGGTGGCGCGGAAGTCGACCGCACACGGGCGCGCTCTGTGGCCGCTCAGCGCGATCTCCGGAGACCCCTGGCTTGATCCAACTCGTACGAGGTCTCCGACGCCCGTCGTCACAGCGTTGCCACGATGCGCTTGAGCACTTGTATCGTGGCGTAGACCGCTGAGCGCTGTCGCGGCAGCACGTCCAACCACGGCGCCACCAAGTGAGGAGAACGCATGGGAGATCATCGCGTGCGCTCGTGATCTCTCCGGACCATCCTTCGCGGCATGGCTACACGTCGCCGCGTTCACGGGCCTGCGGCCGGGTGAGCTGGATGCGCTGCGGTGGTAGCGGATCGACTTCGCCCGCGGCCGGATCATCGTCGCGGAGCAGTTCAATGCGGCGCCGCGAAAGTTCGACACCCCGAAGAACCGCCAGCGCCGCGAGGCGCCGCTGACTGCACATGCCCGCTCTGCGCTTGAGGGGTTGGCGCGGGAGAGCGACTTCTGTTTCGTTTCGCTGCGTGGGGATCATTGGACGCCAAGCTCGCGGGCGTATCACTGGAAGGCCGTACGCGCCGCTTCCGGCTGGAAGGGGAGCCTGTATCTCGCCACTCGCCACTTCGCTGGCTGGTACATGGTCAATGTCCTTGCGATGCCCTCTGAGGACGTAGCGATCGCGCTCGGGCACCAGGACGGCGGGAACCTCGTGCGCCGCCTCTACGGGCACCGCGACAGGAACCTGGCACTCGACCGGATCGTCGGCGCGTACGCAACGCAGGCCGGAGAGAACCGTCTCAAGCAGCGCTCATCATCTCCGGCCCCGTCTCAGCAGCAGAGCCTCTTCTAAGGACTATTTATGTCAGACACAAGTGATAGGGTGTCGAGTATGGGTGTGCGGTTTGCGCGCTCCGCAACCAAGCACCGCGTCTCGAAGGAGAGGATCCGTCATGTCATCGCCCACTGTGGGCTGTCGTTCGAGGAGCCCGCGCCCACACGCGACGTGGAAGTCTTGGATCGGCGGCTCGTCTGCTTGGGCGACGATGCGGCTGGCCGTGCGTTGGAGGTCATCGCCGTCGAAGGTCCAGGCGGTGAGCTGATCGTGATCCACGCGATGGCGCTACGCGACAAGTACAAGGCCCAGTACGAGGAGGCCAAGAAATGGCGACTCTGAGAACCCGCAGCGGTACCAAGCTGACCAAGAAGGCCGTCGATGCCCTCGCGGCAGAGGCCGAGCGCGGCTACGACCTCACCAAAGCCAAGCGCGTACGCATGGGCAGACCCTCACTGGGTGACGCAGGCACCTCCCCTCGGGTGCAGGTCCGGGTCGATGCCGACCTCGCCGAAGCGCTCCAGACCGTTGCTCAGAAGGAGCAGCGCTCGGTCAGCGAGATCGCCCGCACAGCCCTTCGCGAATACCTCGAGCGCGCCGCTCGGGCAGCATAAGGAGATCGAGCAATGACGAAGAAGATCATCACGACAGCTGGGGGAGACGAACTCTCCGAGGCGGACATCGAGGCGCTGGCCGACGAGGCCGAGCGCGGCTATGACCTCACAAAGGCCACGCGAGTTACGGTCAACAGGCCTCCGCTGAAGGCCGCAGCCGAGGCGCTCAGGCCTCGCCTCGTCGAGGACGTTTAACGACGAAGCCCCAGGGGGGATCACCGCCGAAGCGTGAGAGCCTAACCTGGGGCATACAAGAGCAAGTGTAGGCGTGGATCGAAAGTTCCAAGCAGCACCCCGCTTTACGAAGGCCGTCATAGTCAGCGAGCGCGAAGCAGCGCCGCTCCGCCCACGAAACCGCACACGCCTCGCGCAACCCCAGCGCCAGAGCCAGAGCCAACCCCACCATTCGCCCCGACTGGTAGGAGCGCGCGTTCGCTCGCAAAGTCTCATCCCATCGGCCAGACTTAAGATATCTATCGGATAAACGATAATACGAATAGTCGTATATACTAAGGCCCATGATCTACGCCACCCCCCAACTCGACGCGCAGCTGAGAGAGGATCTCGTCGAGCTCGACCGGCTCTGCGACGAGTTGAGCTCCCGTGCCGGTGGCGCTGGGCCATGGCTCGGAAGGCTGCGGCGGCAGTGGCGAGCGTCCTCTGCCGAGAGCTCGATCGAGATCGAGGGCTTCAGCGTGCCGAGCGGGGAGAGGCTCGCGATCACAAGCGGGACGGAGTCGGCGGATCCAACAGACGAAGACCGCATGGCGCTCGCCAGCTACGCGCGAGCGATGGACCATGTGGGTGTCATGGCGGCAGACGAGAGGTTTGAGTGGGTTGAGCGTGTCGTCCTCGATCTGCATTTCGACGCCTGCTACTTCCAGAGAGACAAACATCCAGGCCTGTATCGCAAGACCGGCATCGCGGTCACGAGTGCCGAAGGCCAGCCCCACGCATTCGTCGGTCCGCCGCCGGAGGAGGTCGGAGCGCTCATGGGAGCGGTCACGAGATGGCTTAGCTCGGGTGATCTCGACGCGCACCTCGTCGTCCGTGCGGCGATGGCCCATCTGCACGTAGTCTCGGTCCACCCGTTCGAGGATGGCAACGGGCGGATCTCGCGGGTCGTTCAGTCTCTCGTCCTGGCGCTTGGTGGCCTGCTCGCGCCTGAGTTCGTGACCATCGAGGAATACCTGGGGGAGCGCACCGATGCTTATTACGCGGCGCTGCAGGAGGTCCAAGGTGGCTCCTACCAGCCGCAGCGCGACGCGACGCCCTTCGTGCGTCTCTGCGTCGAAGCGCATCTGGCGCAGGCGCGACGGCGACTGATGCAGCTGGACCGGGCGGCCCGACGGTGGAGCTACCTCGAGGGGCTCGTCGAGGAGCGGGGCTGGCCGGATCGCCTCGTTGTCGCGCTGGAGCAGAGCCTCTTCGACGGTACCGATCGCACCAAGTACGCAGCCGAAGCCGGCGTGTCGGCGCCCACGGCGAGCAACGACCTGCGTCGCCTGCTGGACGCCGGATTGATTACGCAGCGGGGTCGGGGACCGACGACGCGCTATGTCGCGAGCGAGGACTTGGCTGTTCAGGCCGTACCAGTGACCTGAAGTCCCCGACGGGACCGAGGTGTTGCAGCTTGTCGAGGTTTACGACCGAGCTGATGCTCGCGATCTGGCCGTCTGCGATGTCTGAGGTGCGTCAGACTCAACCTGGGCAGTTACCTGCTCGGCCATGCGTCACCAACCCCCTGGCGGGCCGACCGACAGGCCGCGGAAGGCTCCTGTACGGATGTGGCCAAGGTAGTACCGGGGCGATGCGAAGTACCTTCGCGTGCCACTCACTTCGTCGTTGGCGAGGACGCGCACCCGCAGATATGCCGCGGGAGTGGCGGCGAGCAATGTCTCGAGCAAGATCGGCTGTTGGCTGGCCGGGTCGATTTTGGCCACCGCAAGCAGCCGAGGGCTCACGTCCTGCCAAAGCTGAGGCCGCATATCCAGTCTCACAATTCGGCTTACTCGAGGCCGCAGCTGCAAGACCGACTCGGCTACAGGATGAAGTTTGAGCATCGAGAAGGTCTTTATGGCCGGCACCTCGTTGTATGTGATCAGTTCACTTCCGAGATGCAGAGACACCGAGAACGCCAGATCCACCGCGCCACGCCGGCCTCCGTTCAGGATCTTGAAGCGATAGGTGACGTCGCCGTTGTGTGTGAGGCGACTGATTCCCTTGGCAAATTCCAGCTTCGGGACGACGACGCGCAGCTGAATCCACCACAGGACGAGCGATAGAGCGAAGCCCAGCAGCGCTCCGAGCAGCAGACTCGCCCAGTCCATGTGCACAGCGTATCCAGTGCAACGAGCTGGGTTTCGGCGGCCGCGCGACTAGAACAACAGTCCAGTACGGGCTCGGTAGCCGTCCACCCCCGCCTACGATCGCTCACATGGCGGGGGCCACCTCAGTAACCGATGCATCGCGCGTGGGAGCGAAGCGGTCGGCGGGCGCCCCCGCCTCCAACCAGGACCAGCTGACCCTCGCGCGGAAACGAAGCAAGGCCAAGCACCCCCACACCACTCACGGCAAGCCCGCCAAGCACCACGCCAAGCGCGGGCATTCCAAGCACAAGCGTCGCAAGCACCACCGCCATCACAAGCACCACAAGCACGTGTCGGGGCTGCCGGGAGCACCAGCTCCGCCGCCGATCCCGGTCAACCCGCCGCCGCCGTCGGGCTCGCCGCCTCCCGCGCAGAGCACGCCGATCACCCTCGCCCAGGCCCGCCGGCTGCTGTGGCGCGCGGGCTTTGGGCCGACGCCAGGTCAGGCCGAGGGGCTCGCCGGTCAGCCGCTCGAACAGGTCGTGCAGAGCCTCACGCGCCCGTCAGGGTCCGCGACGCTGACGGGCCCCGAACCGACCGACGACGAAGGCAACGCGCTCGAACCTGCCGACGCGTGGGGGCAGGACCACTGCTGGTGGCTGGACCGCATGGTCCGCTCTGACCAGCAGCTGGTGGAGCGGATGACGTTCATCTGGCACGACTGGTTCGCGAACTCCAACGGCAAGGTCGGCAGCCAGCAGCAGATGCTCGACCAGAACGAGCTGTTCCGTGCGAACGCGCTCGGCAGCTTCCACGACCTGTTCCTCGCGGTGACGACGAACCCGGCGATGCTGGTGTTCCTCGACGGGATCTACAACGACAGGTACGAACCGAACGAGAACTACGCGCGCGAGATGATGGAGCTGTTCTCGCTCGGCGCCGACCGCGGCGCCTACACCGAGACCGACATCCGCGAAATGGCGCGCGCGCTCACGGGCTGGTCGGCGGAATGGACCCAGAGCAGCGGACTGCAGAACTTCCACTTCGACGCCACGCGTCACGACAAAGGCAACAAGACGGTGTTCGGGCAGACCGGCAACTGGGGCTGGGAAGACGCGGTCCGCCTGTGCGTCACCCATCCGCTGCACGCGTCGTTCTTCGTGAGCAAGCTGTGGAGTTACTTCGTGCCGAGCCCGCCCGACGAACCGACGCTCGCCTCGCTGCAGGGTCTCTACATGAGCTCGGGCTACAGCATTCGCGCGGTCGTCGAGGCGATCCTCCAGCACCCTGACTTCCTCGACGGCCCCGAGCTGGTGACCCCGCCCGTGGTCTACAACGCGGGCCTCCTGCGAGCGATCGGCCGGCCGATCGACACGACCGCGTGGGCGTGGCTGTCGGCCGGCGCGGGGCAGCAGCTGTTCTACCCGCCGAACGTCTCAGGCTGGGACTTCACCCGCTGGCTGGACACCTCGACCGCCAAGGCGCGCTGGGAAATCGCGAGCTATGTGACCGCCAAGACCTACGCCGACCCGTGGCCCCCTGAAGGACAGCCCTCCTACAGCGAAATCGAGACCCCCGCGCAGGCGCTCGAAAGCGCCCTCTCCTACTGGGCCAACCCGCCGCTCTCGAGCGAATCCCACGAATGCATCGCGGCCTTCGCCCACTCGTGCCTCGAAGAAGTGGCGACTGCGAAATGGCAGCAGAGCCCCTACCGTGCGATCCGCCAGAACGCGCTGCGCATGCTCATCGCCACCTCCCCCGACATGCAGGTGAGCTGAACATGGCCCGCAGCTGCTCCTGCAACGACTTCACCCGCTCGCAGCTGCTGCGCGCGGGGGTCGCCCAGGCCGGGCGCGGCCTGCCGCGGATCGAGCCGGGGATGCCGCTGCCCGCCGGCACGGGCATGGACAGGCGCTCGTTCCTGCTGCGCTCGAGCGGTGCGATGCTCGCGATCTACGGCGCCTCGGCGCTCTCGCCTCGTCATCTGGAAGAGGGCATCGCGCAGGCGGCCGCCGCCGCGCCGCCCAAACAGCCGGTGCTGGTGTCGATCTTCATGGAAGGCGGCTGGGATGCCCTGTCGGTGCTCGCGCCCGTCAAGGAAGCCCGCTACCACGAACTGCGCCCCACGCTCGGGCTGCAGGAAGGCGCGGGCGTGCCGTTCAGCGAGGACGAAAACATGATGTGGCACCCGAGCGCGGGCGGGCTCGCGCAGCTGCACGGCGAGGGCAAGGTGTCGGTGTTCCCCGCGATCGGCTACGACCCGCCCGACGAGAGCCACTTCACGAGCCGCCACTACTGGGAGGTGGGGGAGCTGAACGCTCAGACGCGATCGGGCTGGATGGGCCGCTACCTAGACATCGCGGGCGACCCCGCCAACCCGCTGCAGGGGCTCTCCCTCGACTACTCCCTCGCCCCGGCGCTCGCGACGACGAAGGTGCCGGTGGCGGCGGTGTCGACGCCGTCGGACTACAACTTCTGGGCCTACGGCCTCGACGAACCACTCGCCGCGCCCGCGCTCGACACGTTCGGCCAGCTCGGCGCGTTCCCCGCCTCCTCACCCGCGCTCGCCCAGGCGCGCGCCGCGTCGTTCGACACCAGCATCATCCGCAACCAGATCGCGCCGTTCGCCGAACAGGAAGGCAAACCCGCGTTCACCTCGCCTGTCGCCTACCCCAGCTCCGGCGGTGACTTCCCGGTCCGCCTGGCGGTGCTCGCGGCGATGCTCGCCGACGAAGCGCTCCCGATCAAATGCGTGTCGCTCAACGCGGTCGGCTCCTACGACACGCACTCCGACGAGAGCGAAACCCTCGCCACCAACCTCACGGAGACGATCGAATCCGTAGTCGCGTTCCAGCGCGATCTCGAAGCACGCGGGCTCGACGACCGCGTGGTGATCCAGCTGTGGTCCGAGTTCGGACGCCGCCCGCGCGAAAACGGGTCGGGCACCGATCACGGAGCCGCGGGCGTCGCGTTCCTGATCGGCAGCCGGGTGGCGGGCAAGATGGTCGGCGAATTCCCGGGGCTCTCGAAACTCGACCCCAACGAAAACACCGTCAACACGTCCGACTTCCGCGCGATGTACGCGGCGCTGCTCGGCCAGTGGTTCCAGACCGAAGCCGGCCTCGTGATCCCCGAAGCGGGCACCGGCCTCGAAGGCCCGAGCCCGTACGGCACGATCCCCCAGCTGATCGTCTGATGCGCAGGGCGAGCAGGCACCTCTCGGCGCTCGTCCTCTGCGGCGTGTGCGTGCTCGGCGCGCTGGCCGCGATCGCGGTGGCGGCCCCCGCCAAGAAGAGCGCCCGTCGCTCGAGCGCTCGCCACGCGGTTCGGTGTGGAACGCGAAAGAGTGCGCACGGCCGCCGGCACGAACCCCGCTGTCACAGCGCGCGCCGCAACGCCACGCACCACTCCGTCCCCGCGACGACGCCTGGAACCGGCGGGTCTCCTGCGGGGGAAGGCGGAAGTGGCTCCGGCAGCTCGTCCACCGGGCCGGTGGTCACCGCGCCGAGCTCGCCGTCGCAACCGAGCGCTCCCGGCAGCCCGCCGCCTTCGGTCCCGCGCGTGCAGGTGACCGCCGTCGAGTACAGCTTCACGCTGTCTCGCACGACGGTGCCCGCGGGGAAGGTGATCCTCGAGCTGGTCAACCACGGACAGGACGAACACAACCTCAACGCCGCGCTCGCCGAACAGGCTCCGGCGGGATCGCTGCCAAACACCGCCGCCGGCGCTGTGAAGGACCAGACGGTGGAATTGCGCCCCGGCACCTACATGCTGTTCTGCTCGCTCCCCGAACACGCGAAGAAAGGCATGAAGGCCACGCTGGTCGTTGAATGAGCAGTCGGCTAGCGCCGCTCTACTGAACGCGCGATGATGGGCGCCTCGGAACGCTCCGCTGCGGCGGCGAGAAGCGCGTGTCGGCCTCTGGGCTAGCCAGCTGTCGCTCGAGATCGGTGAACGCGTCGATCAGCTCCGCCGCCTCGAAGGCGCGGTTGCGTCGTCCGATGGTGACCTGCTTCAGGACTCCGGCGTCGAGCAGACGTGGGATCGCGTTGTTGACCGCTTGCTCGCTGCGGCCGATCAGCGTCGCGGCGGTCTGGACCGTGACGACCGGAGCGCCGGGCAGCGCGCCGAGCAGCCGATCGACGGTCGAGTTTGCCCGAAAGCGGCCCAGTCGCTCGCGCCACCGAAGCCGGATGTCGGCAACGCGCTGCTCGTAGACCTCCGCGTCGGCAACTGCCCTGGTGGTCGCTGCTGCGAACAGGGCGATCCACGCGTTCAGCCCCTCGAACGCTTCCGCCGAGCTTGCGCCAGGGCGATAGCGCGTAGCGACGAGTCCTTTGACGTAGTCCTGCGACCAGGTGGCCAGCACCAGTGACACCGGTGGCAGTGCCAGGGGGGCAACCCCGCGACGCCGGAGGATCATGTGGATCAAAGCGCGGCCGGTCCGACCGTTGCCGTCGATGAATGGATGGATCGTCTCGAACTGCGAATGAGCGAGCGCCGCTTGCGCAACCGGTGGCAGGGTATCCTCGCTGCAGAACGTGCATAGGTCTTCGAGAAGCTCTACGACGCGATCGGGCGGCGCTGGAACGAAGTCGGCCGAGCACGGGTTGTACGAGCTCCCGCCGATCCAGTTCTGCTGGTGGCGGAGCTCACCGCCGTAACGCTCAAGCGTCGTTCCACGCAGCAAGCGCTCGTGAGCAGCCAGGAGATTGTCGACCGTGATCGCGTCAGATGTGGTGGCCACCTCCACCGCCGAGCGCATCGCCTCGATGTTGTTGAGCACCTCCGTCGCCGTCACGTCGGATGGATCCACGCCGATGCCATTAGCCAGCTGGGCCTTCAGCAGCCGGCGGCCGCCCACCTCGAGCCCCTCGATCTTCGAAGAGGCGACGGCCTCGGCCCGCAACAGCAGGCGCGCGATTGCCTCCGAGTCCGCCAGTCCGCTCGTTGCTCGGTTGAGCTTTTCCACGGCTCGTTCCGCGTCCGCGACATCGGCTGCCGTCTCGCCGCTGAGGGCGATCGTCGACGCGCTCAGCCGATCGGGGACATACGCCTCGTAGGCGCATCCGCGTCGTGCGCTGCGTGGCAGTCCAGAGGATGGATCTGCGGGCCATTGAAGCTTGATCAGCTCAGGCATGTAGTCAAGGTTATCAACTAAGCTTGAATAAGAGGCCACGTAAGCGCCCGCTTGCCGCCGCCGCCTCCGGGAGGATTTCGCGATGCTCACGACACGCTCCCGGCTCCTCCCGCTCACATTCGTCTTGACCTTCCTGGGCCTGGCAAGTTCGGCCGCCTCGGCAACAGCAGCGACGGCTCCGCCTACGCTGACCGCGCCTACGAGCTCCGAGGCCACCGCCTCGCCGCTGGCCGTCAGCTACGAACTGCCCGAAGCCGCCGGTGCGGGCACCGTCAGGCTGACCTTCAGCAAAGGCGCCTCGCACGTCTTCGTCACCCTCGCCGACGCTGAGGGCACGATGGGCAAACACTCCTTCAGCCTCGACGTCCACAACCTCACGGCCGAACCGTCGATTGTCGTAGCGGCTTCGGAAGGCTCGCTGCCGGACGGGGAATACAGCGTGAGGCTCTCCTACCAGGACGTCGGCTTCGATCCGGCGGCCTCCGTCGAAGTCACGAAAGTCACGCTGCAGACGGTCACCCAGGCTCCATCGCTGACGAGCCCGCCGACCGAAGCACTGTTCGACAAAGCCTTCGACGTGGAATACACCCTCCCCGAAGCGGCGCTCGCGAAATCGGTGAAGCTGCTGTTCAACGGCGAAGCCCACGGCCTGCAGACGATCAAACTCGAAAACACGGCAGCCGGATCGCACACGATCGTCATCGACCCGTCCAACCCCGGCGGCGAACCCGGAGTGGAAAGCGCGCCGGCGTCGCTGCCGTTCGACACCTACACGGTCACGGTCTCCTATCAGGACGCGCTCTCCAACCCTGAAGCCTCTTCGAGCCCGATCAAGCTCACCATCGCTCCCCCGCTGTGTGTGGCGGGCGCCTTCTCGGAATCCGGTCGCGAACCCTGCGTAGAAGCTCCGGCCGGCACTTACGTGGAAGGCGAAGGCGCGACCAGTGCCACCGAATGCATAGCGGGCACGTACAACCCCGAAAGTGGCTCGACCTCGGGATCCGACTGCCTGACCGACGGGCTCGGGCACGCCTCGCCGGCGGGCTCGAGCGAACAGATCGAATGCGAAGCGGGCCGCTTCGCCTCGGAAACCCACATGGGCGCCTGTGCTCCCGCCCGGCCGGGCCATCACGTGTCGGGAGCAGGCGCGATCGCGGATGAAGAATGCGAACCGGGCACCTTCGCGGCCTCCTCCGGCAGCACCGAATGTATGCCGGCTCCAGCCGGCTCCTACGTCGAATCCGCCGAAGCGAGTACGGCGAAGCCCTGTCCCGCCGGCACCTTTGCATCCGTGTCGCGCTCCGTCCATTGCACGCAGACGCCGGTCAACACGTATGCGACGGGCGGTGCGATCGAACCGACACCATGCCCGACGGGGACCGAAGCTCCAGCCGGAGCGTCCTCGTGCACAACGATCTCCACGTCGCCCCCGGGCACCTCGACGATCACCACGACCATCGGCATCCGGTCGGCCGTGACGTTCACCTTGTCGGCTCCCCGCAAGCAGGTCTCGTTGCGGCGCACCCGCGCTCAGATCTATGTCGTGGGCTGCAGCGCCGCGGAAGCGGTCATCGCGCGCGTGAGCGCGACGATCAGGGTCGGCCGCACGCGTGTGCGCCTGACAGCGGCTTCGAGGACGATCGAATGCTCTGCTGGTAAGACGGTGAGCGAGCGGGTGCGCTTCAAGTTGAACGGGAAGGCCAGGCGACTGCTCGCGCGACGCGGAGCCAAGGTGACGCTGTCGGTCGTCCTGTACCCGATGGGTGCGGCGACGAACACGAGCATCGCGAAGGGCAGTGTGCGCGGAAAGAGGTGAGAGCGCTCCTGCTTGTAGGGATCGGCTTGACCGGTTTCGCGGCGTGGCTCAGCCCGCCCGGCGCATTGGCGAGGAGCGCTATCGAAGGGCCGGAAGCAATCGCGCTGCTGAGTCTGCAGAGAGCGGCGAACGGCATCCCGCCGGTGACGGAGAACAAGCAGTATGCGGCTGCGTGGTGTCCCGCCGAGGACAGCGGTCCCAGCGGCGGAGAGAGCGGACGGGACCTATCGACCGTCGTGTTGGGGTGGTCGGTCACGAGCTCGCCGTGGGACAACGCGCCGCTTCACCAGGAGGACATCTACAACCCGATCTTCACCCAGGCGGGCGATGTGAACGTGGACGGGCAGGCCTGCTTGGGCGTGGGCGCTCCGCGTCCCGAACCGCTCGTTCCGACCTTCGCGGCGTTCTACTCCGACAGGGGCGCCAACTACGTCCCCACGAGCGAGACCGTTGAACACGAGATCCCGTTTGCGCCCCAGCAGCTTGTCGGGATACCTCAGGGTAGGGCGACGGGTGGCCAGCTGATCCTCTACGCCGAGGGGATGGGCGCGGAAGTCCACGCGGTGTCGTGGTCGCTCGCCGAAGCCAACGGGGCCCAGGTGCCGAATGTCGCGCTGGTCGATGACACCGTTGCGAAAGCCGCGGGACAGGGTGGGTTTTTCACCGGTGCCGGTGTCGTCATCCCACCTGTGCTCAAGGCTCTGAGCAGATACAGCCTCACAGTCGTCTGGGAAGGAGCCGGTGGGGTAACCGCAACTCAGCAGCTCTCGTTCAAGACCACGGCTGCCGTGAACCAGCTGAAGGTCTATGGAAAGGGCAAGTACCTATACGGCGAAAGCCAGGCCCGCGGCGGTTCTCTGACGGCCTCCCGCTCTGGTCACACGCTGCGTGTGGCCCTCTCGTCGCGCACCGGATCCCGACGCTTCAGCGGGAGACTCGCGATCTCTCGTCTCTCCCTCGGGCGATGGCATGTGTGCGTCGCGAGCGGCGGAGGCACAACCGGCTATCTGCCCGCGCGCAAGTGTGTTGACGTCTTGATCCAGCGAGGCTAGGCCTGGCCGCAGACGCGCCTTCAGAGCGTGTCGAGCGGCACCCCGATGATGTTCAGCCTCCGCGTAAGCCCCTCGAGCGCGAACCCGCGGAGCTCCTCAGCCGACGCTCCGAGCACAGACGCGTCTGCCCCTTCGGGCGGCGTCAGCGACTCGGCGACCGCCGGCAGCAACTCGCGCAGCGTCCCGCGCACCACGTCTCCCATCGCGGCGTCCCTCGCGACGGCTTCGCGCAGATACCAGACGCCGTAGCCGATGTGACGGTGCTCGTCGTGGTGGATCTTCGTGTAGCCGGCCACGAAACCCGGCAGCAGCCCCTCGCGCTGCATGAAGCGCGTCGAGAACTCGAACGTGGTGAGCCCGAGCGTGGACTCGAGGATCAGGTGGTAGATCGTCACGAACGCGACCTTCGCCGCGACGTCGCCAGGGTTCGCGACGAGCCGTTCGTGCGCCGCGACGAGCTTCTCGTCGAAGATCGTCCGGAAGGCGGGGGAGACCTGCTCGCGTGCGCGCTCCACATGCTCCGCGATCAGCGCGGGCTCTGCGACCACCTCGTCCTGGAAGCGCGCGTAGAACTGCATGTGCCGAGCCTCGTCGACCTGCTGGGTGGCGAGGAACGTCACCTCCTCCTCGCTGCCGTCAGCTCCGACCAGGCCGGAGAACTTCGTCGTGATCCGCTCCTCGGCGACCATCAGCGAGCCGAGCACGAACGACACGAGCGTGCGGTCCTCCATCGCCGCCCACTGCTCGCGATCGACCGATAGGTCGACGTCCCAGGGGCTCCACTGGCTGTCCTCCCAGTGGCGATAGAGGGTCTGGGGGTCGTGGAGGTGGATGTCGCTCGCGGTGCTCAGGCCTGTGCCTCGGTCGGCGCGTGCGTGGCATCGGCGTCGCAGCCGCAGCCCTCGTCTCGTCCACAGCAGTCGGCCTTGGCGCTGGGCTTGCAGCAGGCGGCCTGCCGCTTCGGGGCGCAGCACGGGTGGGCGGTCGTATCGGGGGTGATCACGTCAGCCACGCGGACAGCTCCTGAAGTGAGTCGGGGATGACGTAGTAGTAGGCCCACAGGCCCTTGCGCTCGGAGTCCACGATCCCCGCGTCGCGGAGCTTCTTGAGGTGGTGGGAGAGCGTGGGCTGGGAGACCTCGAACAGCGGCACGAGCTCGCACACGCACACCTTGCCCGCGTGCTTGCGCAGCACGTCCACCAGCTGCAGGCGGATCGGGTCGCCGAGCGCCTTCGCGACCTCCGCCATCCGCAGCGCGTGGTCGCGCGCCACGTCGGGGTACACGACCGGCTCGCAGCAGCGCTCGCCGGCGGCTCGCTTCTGCTTCGGCGCCAGCTCCAAATCGACGGACATCTATATACATATATCAATAACAACTACAGATATCTATCTAATACGATCTCGCCCATGACGCAGGAAGCAGCTCCGGACACGGCGGCGGTGATCACCGACATCCACGGCAACCTGCCGGCGTTGCACGCGGCGCTCGCGCGGATCGACGAGCTCGGCATCGACGCCGTTTACTGCGGCGGGGACCTCGTGGGCTACGGTCCGCACCCCGACGAGGTCTGCGAGCTGATCGCGCAGCGTGAGATCCCCACGATCTACGGCAACTACGACTACGCGATCGCGCGCGACGAAGAGGACTGCGGTTGCGCTTACATCACCCCGCACGACCGCGAGCTCGGCCAGCTGTCGGTCGACTGGACGCTCGCGCACACGAGCCGGACCTCGAAGGACTTCATGCTCGGCCTGCCGTTCGACCTTCGCTTCCGGGTGGGCGAGGTCGACATCCACCTCGTCCACGGCTCGCCGAGGAAAGTGAACGAGTACCTGTTCGAGGACAAGCCCGCGCGCCTCTACGAACGCCTCGCCGCCGCTGAGACCGACCCGGTGCTCGTGTTCGGCCACACCCACAAACCGTGGGTCCACGAGTATGGCGGCGTGCTGTTCGTCAACTGTGGTTCGGTGGGCAAGCCCAAGGACGGCGACCCGCGTGGCGCGTTCGCGGTGCTCACCGCTAGCGCCGACGGCGTGGACGTGACGATCGAGCGCGTGCCCTACGACGCCGACATGGTCGCCGCGGAAGTCCGCACGGTCGGTCTCCCCGGCGAGTTCGCCGACAAGCTGATCACCGCCACGTGACCGACACGCCTCCACTCGCCCGTCGCCTGCTGGCCGAGCTGCTCGGCTCCGCGTTCCTCGCGGCGCTCGTGATCGGCTCGGGCATCGCCGCGCAGACGCTCTCCCCCAACGACGTCGGCCTCGAGCTGCTCGAGAACGCAGCCGCCACAGCGGCTGGGCTGTTCACGATCATCCTCATGTTCGGCCCCGTCTCCGGCGCGCACTTCAACCCCGTCGTGTCGCTCGCCGACGCGAGCTTCGGCGGCATCAGCTGGCGCGACGCGCTCGCCTACCTGCCCGCGCAGGTCGCCGGCTGCACGCTCGGCGCGGTCGCCGCCAATGGCATGTTCTCGCTCGCCGCGATCAGCATCTCCACGCACCACCGCGCCTCGCCAGCGCACCTGTTCTCCGAGGCGATCGCCACCGCCGGCCTGCTGCTGGTGATCTTCTCGCTGGCGCGCAGCAAACGCGCCAACGCCATCCCCGCGGCGGTCGGTGCTTACATCGGCGCCGCCTACTTCTTCACCAGCTCCGCCAGCTTCGCCAACCCCGCGATCAGCGTCGGGCGCATCTTCTCCAACACCTTTGCCGGCATTGCACCTGCGTCCGTGGCCCCGTACGTCGTGGCCCAGCTCGTCGGCGGCGCCTGCGCGGTTCTCGTCATCAGGGTGCTCTATCCGGGCGTCACGGCGGCCGAGGCGGCGGAGGTCATGCTGCCGCACGGCGACGCGTAGACTCGGAGACGCGAATGGATCTAGGGCTGCAGGGCAGGGTCGCGCTGGTCGCGGCATCCAGCAGGGGGCTCGGCAAGGCCTCCGCGCTCGCCCTCGCGCGCGAGGGTGCGAAGGTCGCGATCTGCGCGCGCAGCGAGGCGGTCCTCGAGGCGGCCGCCGAGGAGATCCGGCGTGAGACGGGCGCTGAGGTGCTCGTCGTCGCGGCGGACCTCAGCAGCGCCGACGGCATCCACAGCGTCGTCCAGGCGACTGTCGAGCGCTTCGGCTGCGTGGACGTGCTCGTGGACAACTCGGGCGGCCCGCCGAGGGGCGGCTTCGCGGACTTCACCGACGAGGACTGGCTGAAGGCGTTCGAGATCGTGACGCTGAACTTCGTTCGCTTCGTCCGCGAGGTCACGCCGCACATGCGCGCCAAGCGCTGGGGGCGCATCGTCGGGATCCAATCGAGCTCGGTGAAGCAGCCCGTGCAGAACATCGACCTCTCGAACGGGATCCGCCCGGGCGTCGCCGGGCTGATGAAGGCGATCATGCCCGACCTCGCGAAGGACGGCATCACGATCAACCTCGTGCTCCCGGGGATGTTCCTCACGTCGCGCATCCATCCCGCGCTCGCGGTGCGCAGCGCGGAGGTGGACGAGATGGTCAAAGAGCAGCTCGCCCCTCTCGCAGCGACGATCCCAATGGGGCGTCTCGGCGAGCCGAGCGAGCTGGGGAGCCTCGTCGCGTTCCTCGCCTCCGAGCATGCCTCCTACATCACCGGCGCCGTCTACCAGGTGGACGGCGGCAGCATCAGGTCCAATCTCTAGACGGTCCTCGTCGCATTACGCGAAGACCTGCCGGTCCCGGGCTTTCTGGGGGTTTGAGTAGTACCCGTCCCACCACGGCTTTTCGCCCGCCGCCCGAGGAGGCCTGGCCAGCGTCAGCGGTTTGCCCGCTTCGTTGGCTTCCCGCGCGGTGATCCGAAAGTGATAGTGGTCGAAGAGGGTAAGCGCCTCGATCGCGTATGAGGTGGCGACACGGGGATCGCGGATGACGAGCAGGTTCTCTCCGTTCGCGGTGTCGGCTGCCTTGGAGAAGTTGTAGGAGCCCATGTAGATCCGCGCGGTGGGCTTGTCGAAGTCGATGACGACGAACTTGTGGTGCATCCGCACGCCGCTGCCTCCGCTCGGCTCGGATTTGAACGGCTCCGGGACGTGTTCGCTGAGTTCCGCGGGGTAGACCACCGCGACATTCCCGCTGGGTCGCTGGACATCGAGTCCGCCGACCTTTTTGTCGGAGATCCCGTAGACGAAGATCGCGTCGTCGGCGGTCACTTTCTCGATCGCTTCGAGGATCGGACCGGGAGCCTCGTAGAGGAACGCCAGTGAGTACAGCAGCGACGATTCGGTGTGCTCGCCGATGTCTTTGGCGACCACGTCGAGCAGGGCGTTGTCGCTCGAGTGCGGGGAGAACCCCACGCGTGCGTCGATCTCCATCAGCTCGAGGTCGGTGAGGTTCGCCGGAGCAGTGGTGCTGAAGCCGGCGGCGTCGTCGTGTTGCCAGTACTGCTCGAAGGCCGCAGAGAACGCGCCGGCGGCTTGTTGGCCATGCAGGACCAGCGCGTTGTTCGACTGCACGAAGAACGCTCGCCAGCTGAAGTTCGTGGATCCGCACACGACGACCTGATTCGTCGGGCTTTCGAGCACGATCGTCTTGTTGTGTTGGAGTCCGCCCATGTGCTGGCGCTTGACGTTCCCCGCCCCGGCGGTCGCCAGGAGTTTCTCTTCGGCCTGGTCCTCGGCGGATCCAGCTTTGCCGTGAGAGCCGGAGTTGTCGATGATCATCCGCAGTCGGCCGCCGAGCTTTTCCAGCCGCGAGATGATCTCGGGCTCGTTGAGGTCGTAGGCGATCGCCTTGACCTGCGCGTCCTTGTCGGCGATCGCTTTGTCGAGCACGTCGAGGATCGCCTGTCGCGCCTCGAACCCCATCCAGTCGAGCGCTTCGTCGGTCTTTGGGTTGGTCGGCTTGAACGTGAGCCCTTCGTTCGCGTCTGAGGGGAGCAGAGTCTTGACCGGTTCGTAGCGCTCAACGAATGCCTGCGATGAGATGAACCCTCGTGTGAACGCGACGTTCAGCTTGTCGGGGTAGGTGTCTCCTCCGAGAGTCACAGCGGCTTCCTGTGGATCGCCGTAGGAGAGCCCGTCTTTGTCGTCCATGAACACGGGGGTCACTCGATAGGTGAAGTCGCCCGCGACGTTCGCGTCGTGCGGGAAGTGCACCCAGCGAAAGCGCTGGAATGGAGCCAGCCGGCTCGAGGTTTTGGCCGCGAGCACCTTGCCGTCCGCGGGGAGGAACGCCAGGTCGTTGTTGAGCGGCTTGAAGTCGTGCGCGCCAGGGACCTGAAACTCGATCGCGAAGCCGACGAAGTCATCTGAGGGCGTTCCCTGCTTCCAGTCCATCGTGAGCAGCGCCATGCCCTCGCCGCGACGTACCTTCAAGGTGAACAGAGCCGTGGTGCTGTTCCCGGTAGCGATGATTGCTTCCCCCACGCGAGCCTCCTGGCTGGTCCGTTGGTCTCTATGGCACCGCCGGGAAGAGTAGCTCATTCCGAATGATGGAATCGTGTTCGACCGGACCTGCAGGGCGCCGCCGCGTAGCGCTCACTCCGCGCGCTCGAGCAGCGCCACCAGCTGCGCCCGACAGAACGGCCACTGCTTGCGGTTGCGAGCGCCGTCCGGGTGAAGCGTGTCGAGCAGCGCGAGGCCGCGGACCGTGGCGACGACCATCTCCATCAGCCCCTCGAAGTTCGCTCGCTCGGCGAGGTCGGGGAACAGGCGGCGCGCGAGCGTGAGCGTCTGGCGGTCGAGCTCGCGCTCGACTTTGGTGAGGTGCGCGCGCAGCTCGGGGTCGGTGCGCGCGTCCGACCACAGGTCGAGCGCCGCCTGGAACAGCGGGCTCGCGTAGCTCGACCACATCAGGTCGAGGCTCTTGACAACGCGCTGGCGGCCCGTCGGCAGGTCGTCGGCGGCCGCCATCAGCTCCGCGCCGCGCCGTGCCGCGAGGTGCTCGATCGCCGCGGCGACCAATGCCTGGCGGGTCTGGAAGTGGTGGAGGTGCGCGCCGCGGGAGACGCCAGCGCGTTCAGCCACGCGCGCGGTGGTGGTGTTGGCGTAGCCGTCCTCGACGAGGCAGGCGATCGTCGCCTCCATCAGCGCCTCGCGAGTGGCGGAGCTGCGCTCGGCCTGGGTGCGGCGTGTGGGCGTGTTGGTCGCCATCGCCGCGATCGTAGCCCAAAACTTGCGTTCGCAAACGAATGTTGATGTGGTAGCGTCCCCGGACTTCCCCCTTCGACTGAGGAGTCCGAGCAATGGCAGCTACCGACGCGTTGGTGTTCGACGCGATACGCACCCCGAGAGGCAAGGGCAAGGTCAACGGCTCGCTGCACGGCACCAAGCCGGTCGACCTCGTCGTAGGGCTGATGCACGAGATGCTGATCCGCAACGAGCGCCTCGACCCCAAGCGGGTCGACGACGTGGTGCTCGGCTGCGTCTCCCCGGTCGGCGACCAGGGCGCCGACATCGCGAAGACCGCCGCGCTCAAGGCGGGCCTGCCGGACACCGTCGCGGGCGTGCAGCTCAACCGCTTCTGCGCCTCCGGCCTGGAGGCCGTGAACATCGCCGCGCAGAAGGTCGCCTCCGGCTGGGAGGACCTCGTGTTCGCCGGCGGCGTCGAGTCGATGTCGCGCATCCCGATGGGCTCCGACGGCGGAGCCTGGGCGATGGACCCGGAGACCAACTACGACACCTACTTCATCCCGCAGGGCGTTGGCGCTGACCTGATCGCGACGATCGAGGAGTTCAGCCGCGAGGACGTCGACGCGTACGCCGCCCGCTCCCAGGAGCGCGCCGCACGCGCGCAGGAGGAGGGCCGCTTCGCGAACTCGGTGATCCCGGTGAAGGACCTCAACGAGAACACGGTGCTCGACAACGACGAGTTCATCCGGCCCGGCACGACGGTCGAGACGCTCGGCAAGCTCAAGCCCTCCTTCGAGGTGATGGGCGAGATGGGCGGCTTCGACGCGGTGGCGCTGCAGAAGTACCACTGGATCGAGAAGATCGACCACGTCCACACCCCCGGCAACTCCTCCGGGATCGTTGACGGCGCGTCCCTCCTGGCGATCGGCAACGCGCAGACCGGCGAAGAGCTGGGAATGACTCCTCGCGCGCGCATCCTCGCCACCGCCGTCTCGGGCGCCGACCCCACGATCATGCTCACGGGCCCCGCGCCCGCGTCCAAGAAGGCGCTCGCCAAGGCGGGCATCACGGTCGAGGATCTCGATCTCGTTGAGATCAACGAGGCGTTCGCCGCGGTGGTGCTGCGCTTCGTCAGGGACATGGGCCTCGACATGGAAAAGGTCAACGTCAACGGCGGCGCGATCGCGATGGGCCACCCGCTCGGCGCGACCGGGGGCATGATCCTCGGCACGCTCGTGGAGGAGCTGCACCGGACCGGTGGGCGCTATGGCCTCGCGACGCTCTGCGTCGGCGGCGGCATGGGAATCGCGACCGTGGTGGAGGCGATCTAGATGGCCGAGTCAACGACGATCAAATACGAGCGCGGCGACGACGGCATCGTCATCCTCACGCTCGACGACCCCAACCAGTCTGCCAACACGATGAACGCCGCGTACATCGCGTCGATGGGCGCGACGGTCGAGCGCCTGGAGGCTGAGAGGGACGACATCAAGGGCGTCGTCCTCACCTCCGCCAAGAAGACGTTCTTCGCTGGCGGGGACCTCAACGACCTCAAGCGCGTCACGCGCGAGCACGCGGCAGAGTTCGCCGTGGGCATCCGCGAGGTCAAGAGCCAGCTGCGTCGCCTGGAGACGCTCGGCAAGCCGGTCGTCGCGGCGATCAACGGCGCCGCGCTCGGCGGCGGCCTGGAGATCACGCTCGCCGCTCATTACCGCGTGATCGTCGATGACCCGAAGGCGAAGCTCGGCTTCCCCGAGGTCAAGCTCGGGCTGCTGCCCGGCGGCGGCGGCGTGGTGCGCACGGTGCGCATGTTCGGGATCGTCGACGCGCTGATGAAGCTGTTGATGCAGGGTCAGGAGCTGCGGCCCGCGAAGGCCAAGGAGATGGGCCTCGTCGACGAGGTCGTGGCGACCCGCGAGGAGCTCGTCCCCGCGGCCAAGGCGTGGATCGAGGCGAAGGCCGCGAGCGGCGACGAGGTCGCTCAGCCGTGGGACGTGAAGGGCTACAAGATGCCCGGCGGCACCCCGTCGAACCCGAAGCTCGCGCAGAACCTGCCGGCGTTCCCGGCGAACCTGCGCAAGCAGCTGAAGGGCGCCAACTACCCGGCCCCGCACCACATCATGGCCGCGGCGGTCGAGGGCGCGCAGGTCGACTTCGACAACGCGATCGAGATCGAGGGGCGCTACTTCACCGATCTCGCGACCGGTCAGGTCGCGAAGAACATGATCCAGGCGTTCTTCTTCGACCTCCAGGAGGTCAACGGCGATCGCGGCCGGCCGGACGGCATTGAGCGCTTCGAGCCGACGAAGGTGGTCGTGCTCGGCGCGGGCATGATGGGCGCGGCGATCGGCTACGTGTGCGCGAAAGCGGGCATCGATGTCGTGCTGAAGGACGTCTCGATCGAGGCCGCGGAGCGCGGCAAGGGCTACTCGCAGAAGCTCGTCGAGAAGGCCGTCTCGCGCGGTCGCTCGAGCGAGCAGGACGGCGAGCAGCTGCTCGCGCGCATCAAGCCCACCGCCGACCCCGCGGACGCCGCGGGAGCCGACCTGGTGATCGAGGCGGTCTTCGAGGACCCGGCGGTCAAGGCGCAGGTCTTCGCGGAGATCGAGCCGCACCTCGCCGAGGGGGCGCTCTTGGGCTCGAACACCTCGACGCTGCCGATCACGCAGCTCGCCGAGGGCGTGTCGCGTCCGGCCGACTTCATCGGGCTGCACTTCTTCAGCCCCGTCGACAAGATGCCGCTGCTGGAGATCATCAAGGGCGAGCAGACCAGCGAGGAGACGCTCTACCGCGCGCTCGATGTCGCGAAGGCGATCAAGAAGACGCCGATCGTGGTCAACGACTCGCGCGGGTTCTTCACCTCGCGCGTGATCGGCGGCTTCATCAACGAGGGCATCGCGATGCTCGTCGAGGGGATACCCGCCCCGTCGATCGAGCAGGCCTCCTCGCAGGCCGGCTACCCAGCGCCGGTGCTGCAGCTCTCCGACGAGCTGAACCTCAACCTGATGCGCAAGATCCGCCTGCAGTACCAGGCGGCCGCCGAGGCGGAGGGCATCGCGTGGGAGGGGCACCCGTCGCTGCAGGTGATCGACCGCATGCTCGACGAGTACGACCGCGGTGGGCGCCTGGCCGGCAAGGGCTTCTACGAATACGACGAGGACGGCAAGCGCGGGAAGCTGTGGAGCGGGCTGCGCGACGCGTTCTCGCCGGTCTCGGACCCCGCGTCGATCTCGCTGAAGGACCTCGAGGAGCGGATGATGTTCGCCGAGGCGATCGAGTCGGTCAAGTGCCTCGACGAGGGTGTCATCGAGTCCGTCGCCGACGCCAACATCGGCTCGATCTTCGGGATCGGCTTCCCCGCGTGGACCGGAGGCGTGCTGCAGTACATCAACGGCTACGCCGGCGGCCTCCCCGGGTTCGTCGCGCGAGCGCGCGAGCTGGCCGAGGCCTACGGCGATCGCTTCGAGCCGCCCGCCTCGCTGGTCGAGAAGGCCGAGCGCGGCGAGACCTACGACGACAGCGCCGTGCTCGTCGCGGGCGCGTAGGGGTTCCCGTGAGCGTCACGCTGAGCGACGAGCAACAGGCATTCGCGGCGGCCGTCAGAGACCTGGCGGCCCGCGAGTGCGGCACGCGCGAGCAGCGCGACGCGCTGACCGCGAACGGACAGGAGCCTCACAACGCCGAGCTCTACCAGCGCATCGCGGAGCTCGGCTGGCTGGGCCTCGCGATACCGGAGGCCTATGGCGGCTCGGGCGGGGGCATGGTCGACCTGTGCCTGTTCCTGGAGGAGTTCAGCTACGGGCAGATCCCGATCGCGGGCTTCGCGGTGACCTCGATCACCGCGGGCGCGTATGAGCGCTTCGGCACCGAGGAGCAGAAGCAGGAGATCCTCGGCGGGATCGTCGGCGGCGCGGTCGAGGCGATCGCGATGTCCGAGCCGGAGGCCGGCTCGGACGTGGGCGCGCTGCGGTGCAAGGCCGTCCGCGAGAACGGCGGATATGTGATCAACGGCCAGAAGACGTGGATCTCCGAGGCGCACGTCGCGGAGCACATCCTGCTCGTGTGCCGCACGGACGACAGCGGCGGCAAGCACGACGGCCTGAGCATGATCAGCATCCCCGCGGGCACGGAGGGCGTCGAGATCCGTCCGATCGAGACGATGGGCGGTCGCGTCGTCAACGACGTGTTCTTCACCGACTGCCACATCCCGGCCGAGAACCTGCTCGGCGTCGAGGGGCAGGCGTGGATGCAGCTGATGGCGGGCCTGAACGTCGAGCGCCTGATCATCGCCGCGCAGTCTCTCGGCATGGCCCGCCGCGCCCTCGACGACACGCTCGTGTACGTCAAGGAGCGCAAGCAGTTCGGCCGCCCGATCGGGAGCTTCCAGGCGCTGTCCCACCGTCTCGCGGATCTCGCCACCGAGCTCGAGTGCTGTCGGCTCTTGACCTACGACGTCGCCACACGAGTCGACGCCAACCCCGGCGCGCTGTTCCCCCGCGAGGCTTCGATGGCGAAGCTCAAGGTCACCGAGACCGCCAAGCGGATCGCGCTCGAGGGCATGCAGATGATGGGCGGCTACGGCTACGCCACCGAGTACGACATGGAGCGCCACGTCCGCGGCACGCTCGTCTCGACGATCTACGGCGGCACGAGCGAGATCCAGCGCGAGATCATCGCCAAGACGCTCGGGCTGTAGCTAACCCTCCATCCAGATGGCCCCGTCGCGCAGCGCCACCGGGTAGGTCTTCAGGGGACGGGCGCCGGTCGTGCCCTTCACCAGTCCCGCCAGCGGTTTGAACGCGCCCTGCGGGCCGCGCGTCATCGCGCCGGTGCTCACGTCGTAGAGGGCGGCGTGCGACGGGCACTGCAGGCAGCCGTCGTCGGTGACGCGTCCGGCGCCGAGTGAGGCGAACAGGTGGCGGCAGCGGTTGGAGACGGCGAACGGCTTGCCGGCGCTGAGGCCGACCGCGAGCGTGCCGTGCGGCGTCTCCACGACGGTCACCTGTCGCTCGTCGAGATCCTCGACGCCGACGAGACGGATGGGGGCGGCGGTTGAGTCGGTCATCGGGTTCTCCTCATGGTGGACGACGAGGACGATACGCCCCGCGACGTCTTTCCACCGTCTGGCCCGTTACGCGTGGCGCGAATCGTCAATGCGTGTGATGGCGACCGTGCACGGTCTCCCACGATTGCCACGTGATTCGCAGGATCACCACCGTGATCAGCAGGCCGATGATCGGATCGGCGAGGGGGAGGCCGAGCGAGACCACGATCGCCGAGGCGATCACGGCGAGGCTGACGTAGGCATCCGCGTGAGCGTGTTCGCCGTCGGCGACCAGCGCGGCACTGTCCAGGCGCCTGCCCGCGCTGGTGCGAATCCGGGCGGCGAGGAAGTTCCCCGCATAGCCGATCGCGCCCGCGATGCCGAGGACGAGCAGGTGCGTGGGGGCGCTCGGATGCACCAGGCGCATGACCGCCTCCACGCCGGCGACGCACGCGCTGATGAAGATCGCGCCCACGACCGCGAGCCCCGCTCGGCGCTCCGCGACCGCGGAGCGAAGGGCAAACGCGATGCCCAGGGGGATGGCGGTCAGCGCGTCGCCGTAGTTGTGGATGAGGTCCGCCAGCAGCGCGATGCTTCCGCTGGCGACGAACACGACCGTCTGCGCGACCGCCGCGATGCCGAGCACCGCCAGCGACAGCAAAACCGCGCGGATCCCCTCGCGGGAGCGCTTGATGCTCTCGTCGATCAAACCGTGGGAGTGGCCGTGCCCGTGGTGATGGCTCAGAGAGTCAGGTGGCGCGCTCGTCATATCCACAGGCTACGGTCGCTCGAGGCATTCAGGTGTCGCCGAGCTCGCGCCGGGCTTTCGAGGCGAGCACGAGCGGAGCGGGCCGGTCGGAATCGGCCGGCTCCGCTCGGCCTCCTTACTTCTTGCCGTCGATGCTGCTCAGAGACTCGCCGGCGCTCTTCACCACTTTGCGCAGGAAGTCGTACTGCGTGTGGACCAGCCGATCGGCCAACCCCAACGCCGAGTCGACGATCTCCTGTCGCCTGGATGCGCCCTCGCCGTGCAACGGCAGGGCCTTGTCGACGGAGTCCATGAACTTGCGTACCGCGTCGATCGCCTCTCGCTGGCCGGCCTCGATCGACTCGAGCACCTCCTTGGAAAGCACCGCGGTTCGATCGGTTGCGCCTTTGGAGGTGTGTTTGCGGGCCCCGTTGGAGCTTTGAGCTGCGCTCTTTTTTGGCCTCGCCGGTCGGGCGGTCGCCGCCGCGCTGCGCTGTGTCTTTGTACCGGGCATAACCGTCACTCCTTTCGGGAGTCGTGTCAACTGGTGTGTTATGGCTCGACATCGACCGTATGGCAGCCCGACTCAGGGGTCATCAGTGCAAACCCCCGTCAGGGATTCGCAGAACTACGCGACAGGCGGAGCTGCGCGAAAGAAAATCGGAGTCCCCATCAGATCCGTGCTACCGTCGGTCAATCAGGTTGGTCGGAAATCCGGCCAGCACCGCAGTGCCAGCGCTCGTAGCCTTGCTCAAAGCATCTCCGCGTTCGCAGCACACATCGACGCCGGAGGAAACAATGGCTACAGGAACAGTGAAGTGGTTCAGCGACGACAAGGGCTTCGGGTTCATAACGCCCGACGACCAGTCCAAGGACCTCTTCGTTCATCACAGCGCGATCATCGGTGAGGGCTATCGCTCACTCGCCGAGGGCGCGAAGGTCACATACGAGTCAGAGGCTGGCGACAAGGGCCCCAAGGCCGTCAACGTCCAGGCCACTTAGATCTCTTTAGCGGCTAGGTGGCGGCGCTGGGTACCCGCGCCGCCACCGTCCGCTCCTGGAAGGTAAATCCCGCTTCGAGCGCACGGCGCACGGGGCAGGTCGCGGCGACGCGCTCGAGTCTGCGTCGCTGGTCGGGTGTCAGATCGTCCGGTAGGTGCAGACGGATGAGGAAGCCCCGCGGGGCGCTGTCGGGGTCGTAATCGACATCGACCGACGTCTCGCCGATGTCCCAATCGCGGTTCTGCGCGTACAGCGCGACCATCGTTGCGACACATGACGCCAGCGTCGCCGCGAGCAGCTCGTGCGGCGCGGGTCCCTGATCGGTGCCACCTAGGCGCTTGGGCTCGTCGGTCACGATCGTGTGCCGGCCGTTGACGTCGACCTCGTGCTTGAGGCCATCGTCCACGCGGCGGGCTGTGGCGGTCATACCCATGGTCCCAGCACTGTGCCTCAGCGCGCTCGCGTCCCCATCCGCGCCGACTACGAGTGTGGATGGGTAGAGATTGCTGAACAACTTTAGTAGTAAACAACGATGTAGTTGTGCTAGGCTCGTGAGCATGAGCACTGTCACGCAGGTCCCGCACCCACTGCCCGAGCCGCTCGCCGAGTTGATCGCCGAGCGCTTTCGTGTGCTCGGCGAGCCGATGCGCATTCGACTCCTGGACTTCCTCCGCGAAGGCTCGGCTACGGTCCAGGAGCTCCAGGAGGCGACCGGCGCCTCGCAGCAGAACGTGTCCAAGCACCTGGGCGTGCTGCTGCGCAGCGGGCTGGTGAGCCGCAGCAAGGAGGGCAATTTCTCGCGCTACGCGATCGCCGACGAGGGCGTGTTCGATCTGTGCGAGCAGGTGTGCGGCGGTCTGCGTCGCCAGTTCGACGAGCTCGATGCGGTGCTGCCCGCGTGAGCGCCACCGCTGCCCCCCGCTTCCCCGTGGCCTCCAAGACGAGCGGGCCTGGTGGACCGGCCGCGCCGTCGGGCCAGCCGAGCGCACATGTCGGTCCGATCGGCCGCCTCGGTCGCTACACCGCGACGCACTTCCGCACGGTTCTGGCCGGGTGGGTCCTGGTGGCCCTCGTGCTCGGGTTCTTCGCGCCCCGAGTCGAGAAGGCGCTGTCGGGCGCCGGCTGGGAAGCGAGCGGATCGCAGTCCGCGCAGGCGCGCAAGCTCGTGGAACGCGACTTCGCCGGCATGGGCAGCTACGGGCTGATGACGGTCGTGTACTCCCCCACGCAGACCGTCTCTTCGCCCGCCTTCAAATCCGCCATCGCTCGCGTCGAGCAGACGCTCCGCGCCGACCGCGCGGTGCGCACGGTCGTCGCGCCCGCTCCCGGCCTGTCGATCTCCCGCGACGGCCACACCGTGATCGTTCAGGCCGGCGCGGCGCGCGACCCCAACGGAATGGTCGCCGCCGCCGACACCCTCAAGGGCAAGCTGCACAAGCTCTCCTCGGCCGGTGTCGTGGTGAACCTCACGGGAGCGGCCGGCATGTGGTCGGACTTCAACGCGGCGAACCGCTCGGCGATGCTCAAGTCGGAGGTGATCTCGTGGCCGGTGACGCTCGGCATCATGCTGCTCGCGTTCGGCTCACTCGTCGCCGCGGGGCTGCCGCTGATGCTGACGATGGTCGGCCTGCTCTCCGCGGCGGGCCTGCTCTACCTCGGCACGCTGATCTCGCCGATCTCGATCTGGGCGATGAACTTCGCGCTGATGTTCGCGCTCGCGCTCGGCATCGACTACGCGCTGTTCATCGTGATGCGCTTCCGCGGCGCGTTCTTCGGCTCCAAGCTCGACGCCCGGGAGGCGACGGCCGTGACGATGGACACGGCGGGCAAGGCGGTGTTGTTCAGCGGGGTGACGGTGTTGATCTCCCTCACCGCGGTGATGCTCGTCCCGAGCCCAGCGTTTCGCAGCATGAGCCTCGGCATCATGCTCGCGGTGGTATTCGTGCTCGCGGCGACGCTCACGCTGCTGCCGGCGGTGCTTGCGAAGCTCGGCCCGAAGGTCGACAACGTGTCGCTCCCGTGGGCGCACTCCAGCGAGCATCGCTCTCCCGTGTTCGCCGCGTGGGGCGAGCGGCTGTGGCGCCACCCGCTGCGCTACGGCGCCCCAGCGCTCCTGGTGCTGCTCGCGCTCGCCTACCCGGTGACGCAGCTGAAGACCTCGATGCCGTCGATCAAGGTCGTGCCGAGCACCGACTCCTCGCGCGTCGGCTACAACCAGGTGCAGGCAGCGATGGGCCCCGGGTCCACCGGTCCGCTGCAGCTCCTCACCCCCACCGCCGAGGCCGCGACGGTCGCGCGCATCGCCAAGAGCGATCCGGGCGTCGCCCAGGTCCTGCCCATCCAGCTCGGCGCTGGCGGGCTCGCGCTCGTCACCGCCGTCCCCCGCCAGGACCCCTCCAACCCCGCCGTCGGGGCGACGATCGAGCGGCTGCGCGCACACGAGCCCGCGGGCACCCTGCTCGGCGGTGCGGTCGCCGAAAACCACGACCTGCAGCACCTGCTCTCCGCAAAGACCACGCTCGTGGTCGGCGTGGTGCTCGCCCTCGGGTTCCTGCTGCTGCTCGTCGCGCTGCAGGCGCCGCTGCTCGCGGCCGCCGGCGTGATCACCAACCTGCTGGCCACGGGTGCCGCGTTCGGGGTGTCCAAGTGGATCTTCCAGGACGGCGCTCTCCACTCGCTGCTCGGCTTCCAGCCCCAGGGGTTCCTCGACGCGTGGGGCCCGGTGTTCTTCTTCGCGATGATCTTCGCGATCTCGATGGACTACACCGTGTTCCTGCTGTCCTCCGCGAAGGAGCACTGGGACCGGACCGGCGACGCCAGGGAGGCGATGGTCGGAGGGCTCGCGCACTCCGGGCGCGTGATCTTCGCAGCGGCCGCGGTGATGGTCGCCGTGTTCTTCACGTTCGCGCTTTCCGGGCCGCTCCCGCCGAAGGAGATGGGGATCATCCTCGGCGTCGCCGTGCTGCTCGACGCGACGCTGATGCGCCTGTTGCTGCTGCCGGTGCTGTTGCGGCTGATGGGTCGAAGGGCTTGGTATTTGCCGAGGTGGGCGCGGCGGGTGCTCCCCGACGTGCGCTTCGGGCACGCCTGATTTTATTTATTTAGACCTCGAGCGAGGTTCCGTCGGCTGAGACTCCGACGACGGGCACCGGCGAGGACTTGCGCAGCGCTGTGATCACCGTCCCGATCGCCTGGTGCAGCCGCGAATGCTCGTCGAGACCGACGACGATCTTGCTTGCGTCGTAGCGCGTCGCGGCGTCGAGCAGCGCGCTCGCCGGGTCCTGATCCACGACCTCGGTGGCGATGTCCAGGTCCAGCATCTTCGGGTCGCTCTCGAGCATCAGCTCGTCAATCGTCGTTTGCCCCAATTCGCTGCGCTCGTGGCTGGTCGCGAGCGGGGAGGGCGGCGCGTGCAGCGGTCGGCAGGCGTACACGATCACGAGCTTGCCCTTGGTGGGCTCGAGCTCAGAGGTCGCCCACGCGAGCGCGGCCCGCGAGCTCTCGCCCCGGTCGTATCCCACGACGAGGCACTGCGCGGCGGTGTGTCGACTGGCGCCGCCCATCGTCAGGCCGTGACCGCTTCGCGGCTGAGTCGATCGAGGTACGGCCCGAGGTACTTGGCGGCGATCTTGCTCGGCGGAGACCACGTGGCCTCATCGGTGATCTGCGAGCTGAATCCCTGCCCGCCGGTGATCTCCGCGGTGAGATAGAGGGGCTTCTCGCCCGTGAGAAGCATCCCGCGGATCACCGGCTTGAACGGCTCGGGTGTGACGTCCGCGCCGGCCAGGGCGGCGATCGACTGCGCCACGACGTCCGCCTGCTGAGAGCCGAGTCCGCCGTGCTTGATCGGGAAGTCGATCGCGTCGCCCGCCGCGTAGACGTCCTTCAGGTCGGCCACGCGGCCGAAGCGGTCGGTGCGGATGAAGCCGTGTTCGCTCAGCGGGATGCCGCGCACGGAAGGGCCGTAGAGCTCGGGCAGCGCGATCACGCGGTCGACGTGCAGGTGGCGGTTGCCGGGGTTGATCACGATCTCACCCGAGCGGGGTACCTCGGCGTAGGCGGAGTAGATCGTCTTGATGTTCGCCTTCGCGAGCACGTCGGCGAGCGCGCTGCTCGCCGTCGAGCCGAAGATTGCGAGCGGGCTGTCCTCGGGAGAGACGATCGTCGTTTCGAGATCCACGCCCATGTCGTAGGCGCGGGCCGCCGTCATCAGCGCCAGCTCGTACAGCGGCAGCTGCCACGCCATCCGGCCGGGAGCGACGAACGCGACGCTCTCGACGTAGCCGCCCTCGACGTCCTGGATCAGGCCGTGCATCGCCTCGTCCAGTCGGCGGTCGTCGATCGTGAGCGCGTGCGTGTAGCGGCGGCACGGGCGCCCGCCGAGCGCGAGCACGAGCACGTCGTACTCGATCGCCTGCTCGCCGGTGGTGTGCACCGTGTGGCTCGCAGGGTCGACCCACGAGAGCTCGTCGCCGATCAGCTCCGCTCCCGCATCGTGGACCATCTGGGCGAGCGGGTAGCGGTTGGCCACCGGGTAGGCGAACGGCTCGACCACCGTCATCGGCCGGTAGACGAACTCCTCGTTCGGCGCCAGCACCGTCATGGCGATGCGATCTGGCGCCAGCTCCGCCAGAGCCAGCGCGGTCTCCAGTGCGGTCACTCCACCGCCGACGATCAGCACGCGGAGCTTGGGGATGGGGGCTTGTGTGGTCATACCCTCAAACTAGAGCGCCACACGCGCCGGGGCAGCCGAAAAAGCCCGCCGTCGTCAGACGGAAAACTACGTAGACGGATGTGCCACGGCGGGGACCTGCTGCGTGATGCAGTGGATGTTGCCGCCGCCGAGCAGGATCTCCCTGGCCGGGATTCCGACCACCTCGCGCTCGGGAAAGCAGCCACGCAGCAGCTCGGCGGCCTGCTCGTCGGTGTGCTCGTCGAGCAGCGGGAACACGATGCGCCTGGTCCCGAGGTAGAAGTTCGCGTACGAGGCCGCCAGCCGGTCGCCGGCGCGTCGCGGTAGGCTCCCCTCGACCGCGTCCACGCCCGCCGCCTCCTGCTCGGTGATCGCGATCGGGCCGGGGGAGGGCAGGCGCACGACCTCGATCGAACGGCCGCGCGCGTCGGTTGCGGCTTCGAGCCTCTTCAGCGCGTCGCGGGAGATCGCGTGCTGCGGGTCGGACTCGTCGTCGGTCCAGGTGAGAAGCACTACGCCCGGACGCGCGAAGCACGCGAGGTTGTCGACGTGCCCATCGGTCTCGTCGTTGTACACGCCGCGGCCGAGCCAGATCATCCGCTCGGCGCCGAGGTGGTCGAACAGCACCCGCTCGATCTGCTCGCGCGAGAGCTCGGGGTTGCGGTTGGGGTTCAGCAGGCACTCTTCGGTCGCCATCACCGTGCCCTCGCCGTCGACGTGGATCGAGCCGCCCTCGAGCACGATCGGTGCGCGGTAGCGCTCCGCGCCTTCGATCTCGAGCACCTTCGCGGCGACGCGATCGTCGCGGTCCCACGGGAAGTACAGGCCGCCTCGCAGTCCGCCCCAGGCGTTGAAGCGCCAGTCCACGCCGCGCCGGCCGCCGCTCGCGTCGACGACGAACGTGGGGCCCATGTCGCGTATCCACGCGTCGTCGGTGGAGATCTCGACGACGCGGATCGACGGAGAGAGCACCGTGCGGCAGTGCTCGAACTGGCGGTCGGAGACCGCGACGGTCACCGGCTCGGAGACGGCGATCGCCTCCGCCACGGCGGCATACGCCTCCTGCGCGGGCTTCGCTCCCATCCGCCAGTTGTCGGGGCGCTCCGGCCATGCCATCCAGCAGCCGGAGTGCGGCTCGAACTCGCCCGGCATCCGATAGCCGTCGGCGGCGGGGGTGGAGGGGAGAACCGCGCTCACTCCGTCAGCTTACGCTCGGCTGGGCGGGCTGCTGCTGTGTGGCGATGGGCGTCGTCCGTGGGCGGCGCGGGTGGCTCATCCGCCACAGCATCACCTCCCCAGCCAGGAGCGTCACGCCGACGATCGCGAGCAGCGGGCCGGTGTAGGACCATTCGGCGGGGGCGTCGGGGATCTCGGGCCACAGGAACAGCACGACCCCGCCCGCGATGACGATGCTCGTGATCACGGCCATCGCCACCACCACCCTGTCGCCGCCGGGGATCTTGTATGGCCGCGGGCGGTCGGGGTCCTTGTAGCGGAGGATCGCCACGGCGGGGTACATCAGCAGGTAGGGCATCAGGAAGATCACCGACGAGGCGGCGAAGATCGCGAAGAACAGCGAGTCCTGTTTGTCGATGAACAGCGCCGAGACGATCAGCACGAGCGTCGAGATCAGACCGGTGCCGACCAGCGCGCCGACCGGGGTGCGGCGCGTGGGGTGCTCGCGCCCGAGGACCTTCGGCAGCTCGCCTTCCGCGGCCGCCTCGACGGCGGAGCGGTTGGCGCCCATCGTCCAGGTGGTCATGTTCGTGAAGTACGTGTAGAGGGCGGCGATCCCGAGCGCGTACACGACCACTTCACCGAGCCCCTTGTGCCCGAAGATCGCCCTGAACGTTTCGACGAGGCCTTCGACGAGGCTCAGTTTGGTGAGCGACAGCGCGAGCAGGATGCCGATCGTGGCGAACAGGTAGAGGAACGCGATCACCGCGCCCGAGGTGAGGATCGCGCGGGGGATGCGCTTCTCGGGCTCCTTCACCTCGCCGGCCATGCTCGAGATCAGCTCGAAGCCGAGCAGCAGGAAGACGATCACCGGCAGGAACTGCTTTGCGACGCCGAAGGAGGGCACGAAGCTCGACGCGTCGATCGTGTTCGCGGATCCATGTTTGATCGCGAAGACGATGCCGCCCACGCCGAGCGAGAGGATGATGACGATCTTCAGGATCGCGCCGATGTTGTTCACCCACTTGCCGATCTCCAGGCGCATCACGCCGACCCACACGACCAGCCACACGAGCACGACCGCCATGATCACCTGGGGCCACTTGCCCGCGGGCCATTCCGCCCAGCGGTGCCCGAAGAGCTGGAAGAACACGCCGGCGAACAGCAGGAACACGGACGGCATCCACAGCGCGACGTTGACCCAGTACCAGTAGGTGGTGCGCGCCGCCCAGCGGCTGCCGAGGGCCTGCTTGACCCAGACGTAGATACCGCCCTGCGTCGGGTAGGCGGTCGCGAGCTCGGCGGTGATCATCCCGTAGGGGATCAGGAACAGGACGATCGCGAGGATCCACCACGCGATCGTTTTCGGGCCGATCGAGGCGGAGGCGGTGAGCGTTTCGACGACGAGCATCGCGGAGACGGTGAACAATGTGACGTCGAGGATTCCCATCACACGACGGCGCTCGACCCGCTCCGTGCCGGCGGTCGCGGACGGCTGCATCTCGGTCATCTCAGCACTCCTTGCATGTAGTCGCGCACGCGCGCGTCGTGAAATCGAAGCTGCTCCTCGGTCGGCTCGGTGAGCGTGGGGCAGGTGAGCCACACGAGGATTCCCTTCTCGGTGTGCAGGCGGTTCTCCGCCTGGTCGAAGACGATCGATCTGGGACCGTCGATCACCTCGTCGGTGACCTCCACGCCGCGCGAGGCGGGCAGGCAGTGCATGAACCGCGCGTGCTCCGGGGCATGCGCCACGAGTGCACTGTTCACCTGGTAGCGCGGCATGAACGCGGCGCGGCGCTCGGGGATCTCCTCGGTCTGGTCGACCCACCACCACAGGTCGGTGTAGATGAAGTCGGCGCCCGCGATCGCATCCTCGACCTCGGCGGTGACGGACACCGAGCCCCCGGAGCGCTCTGCGTTGGCGCGGGCGATCGCGAGCCACTCCTCCGGGGCCTGGTACTCGGGCGGCGCGGCATGGACGAAGCGCATGCCGAACTGCGTTGTGATGAACATCAGCGAGCTGCACACGTTGGTGCGATCCCCGACGAACACCACCGTGCAGTCCTCCAGGCGTCGCCCCTCGGGCAGGTGCTCGCTCATCGTCAGCAGGTCGCACACGACCTGGGTCGGGTGGTTGTAGTCGGTGAGCCCGTTGATCACCGGCACGTCGGCGTCGCGGGCGAGCTGCACGACGGTGTCGTGCTTGAGCGTGCGCGCCTCGATCACGTCGCACATCCGCGAGAGGACCTTCGCGGTGTCGTACAGGGACTCGCGCACGCCGAGGTGGATCTCGCCGGGCTTCAGGTAAAGGGCGTGGCCTCCGAGCTTCGCCATCGCCACCTCGAAGGACACTCGCGTGCGGGTCGAGGGCTCCTCGAAGATCATGCCGAGCGAGCGGTGGCTCAGCAGCTGCGGCACGGCCGAGTCGCGATCGGCCTCCTTCAGCAGCCGGATCAACCCGAGCAGCTCCTCCAGCTCCGTGCGGCTGAAGTCCTGCGTGTCGATGAAGTGCCTCACGCCTATGCAGTCTGCGCTCCCCGGCCGCCCTCAGAATCGTGGCGCAGCCACATCTCGCTACGGGAGAACTACTGTCCCGGACGGGCCGCGAAGTGAGCGTCTACAGTCCCTGCGGTGGCCGACGAGATTGCACTGATCGCGGCACCCGGACCGCACTCCTCGCCGGCGCGCAAGCGCTCGCCCCGGCACGGGACGTTCCGTCTCGCCGCTGTGCAGGAGCGCTGGCGTCCCGACCCGGGCGAGCACGAGGAGGCGCTCGCGGCAGGGATCAGGCGCGCGGCCGCCGAGGGCGCTCAGCTGGTCTGCCTGCAGGAGCTCACGCTCAGCCGCTACTTCGGCACAGATCCCGGCGGGCCTGAGGAAGCGGGGGTGGAACCCGAGTCGCTGCCCGGCGGGCCCACGTACCTGTTCGCCGCGCGCATGGCGCGGGAGACGGGCGTGCACGTGCACGCTTCGCTGTACGAGCGCGCGGACGGGGAGGACGGCCTGGGTTTCAACACCGCGATCGTCGTCGCGCCCGACGGCGATCTGGTCGCGCGCACGCGCAAGCTGCACATCCCGCTGACGGCGGGCTACCACGAGGACCGCTACTTCCGGCCCGGGCCGGGAGACGAGGACCCGTTTCCGGTGCTCGAGCTCGGAGACGCGCACCTCGGTCTGCCGACGTGCTGGGACCAGTGGTTCCCGGAGGTCGCGCGCGCCTACAGCCTGCAGGGCGCCGACGTGCTGATCTACCCCACCGCGATCGGCTCCGAGCCGGATCACCCGGACTTCGACACCCAGCCGCTGTGGGAGCAGGTGATCCGCGGCAACGCGATCGCCAACGGCGTGTTCATGGTGACCGCCAACCGCATCGGCGTGGAGCCGCCGCTGCGCTTCTACGGCTCCTCGTTCATCTGCGACCCCTACGGGCGCAAGCTCGTGCAGGCGCCGCGCGACGAGCCCGCGGTGCTGCTCGCGGATCTCGATCTCGACCAGCGCCACGACTGGCTCGAGCTGTTCCCGTTCCTGAAGACCCGCCGCCCCGACGCCTACGGCCGGCTGGCCGAAGCGAGCCCCGAGGTCACGGACGAGGCTTGAGCGGGGACGTCGCGACGCAGGCGGTGCTCGCGCGCGACCTCCACGTGAGACGCGGTGAGATCGAGGCGCTCTCGGGCGTCTCCTTCACGATCGCCACCGGCCGGCTCACAGGCCTGTTCGGCCCAAGCGGCAGCGGCAAGTCCACGTTGATCCGTGCGATCGCCGGGGTGCAGGCCGATGTGGAGGGCGAGCTGCGCGTGCTCGATCTGCCGGCCGGAAGCGCCGAGCTGCGCCACGAGCTCGGCTACATGACGCAGGCCGCGTCGGTGTACGAGGACCTGACGGTGGCGGAGAACGTGCGCTACTTCGCGCACCTCCGCGGCGCGAAGGTGGGCGACGTGCTCGAGCGGGTGGGGCTCCACGAGCAGACCCACCAGCTCGTGCGCCGGCTCTCCGGCGGACAGCGCGCACGGGTATCGCTCGCGGCGGCGCTCGTCGGCTCGCCGCGGCTGCTACTGCTCGACGAGCCGACCGTGGGCCTCGACCCGCTGCTGCGTCGCGAGCTGTGGGGGCTCTTCGGCGAGCTCGCGAGCGCCGGGGCGACGCTGTTGATCTCCAGCCACGTGCTCGACGAGGCCCGTCACTGCGACGATCTGATCCTCCTGCGCGACGGGAACCTCGTCGCGCAGCTCACTCCCGCCGAGCTGGTCGCCCGCACCTCCACCGAGGACATGGACGAGGCCTTCGTGCGTCTGATCGAGCAAGCATGAGAGGGTCCGCCGCTCGCACGCTCGCCACGGCCAGACGGGTGCTTCTGCAGCTGCGCCACGACCCGCGCACGGTCGTTCTGATGATCGTCGTGCCGTGCGTCCTGGAGACGCTGTTGCGACTGATCTACGCGCACCGCCGTGTCGCGTTCGACCATGCGGGCGCGCCGCTGCTCGCGATCTTCCCGCTGACGACCGTCTTCCTGGTCACCTCGATCGCGCTGCTGCGCGAGCGCACCAGCGGCACCCTCGAGCGGCTGCTCACCACGCCGCTGGGCAGGCTCGAGCTGCTCATCGGCTACGCGCTCGCCTTCGGGCTGCTCGCTGCCGCCCAGGCGATCGTCGCGAGCGCGCTCACGCTCGGTCCGCTCGGCCTGCACGTGCGCGGCAGTGATGGGCTGGTCGTCGTGCTCGCCGTGTCGGTCGCGCTGCTCGGGATGGGCCTCGGTCTGCTGGCGAGCGCGTTCGCGCGCAGCGAGTTCCAGGTCGTGCAGTTCCTGCCCGCGACGATCCTTCCGCAGCTGCTGCTGTGTGGGCTGCTCGTCGCGCGAGCGCAGATGCCGGCCGGGCTGCACGCTCTCTCCGACGCGCTGCCGATGTCCTACGCGGTCGACGGGATGAAGCACCTCACGAGTGAAGCCACGCCCGTCGCCGCGCTGTGGGGCGACATCGCGATCGTGCTCGCGTTCGCGGCCGGCGCGCTGCTGCTCGGCGCCGGCACGCTGCGCCGACGCACGCCGTAGAGGCGCGGGCGGCTACTCGCTGCTCTGCTCGACGGCGCCCAGGTGCTCGAAGCAGGTGCTGTGGTAGCAGGTATCATGGAGGTGATCCGTGAAGCCCGGCTCGAGCGCTCTCGAGGTCAGTCGCGGAACTCCGTCCGCGAGCGTCACGAGCGGCTCGTACACGCCGATCACGTCGCCGCAGCTGTGGCAGTGGAGCAGGTCACTCACCTGCGGTTCCCGCTCGAGAACGCTCGTCTGGGAGGATGGGGTGGAGGAGTGCTTCATGGTGGTGTATGTCCATAAAAAGCCACCGACAACGTAGGTCGGGCGGCCGTGTGCGTCACCTGGACAGCTCCACAGAACCTCTGTGGTTAACCACTGACAAGCCAATGCCGGGCCACTGATAGATCCGGGCCTGTGGGCCGGTTCGGCTCAGGGTTCGAGCAGGCCCAGCGACATCGCGTAGCGCACCAGTTCGGCCCGAGTGTCGAGTCCGAGCTTGCGATGGATGTTCGCGCGGTGCGTCTCGACTGTGCGAGGGGAAATGTCCAGCTGCTCGGCCACCTCCACGCTCGTGTAGCCGAGTGCGATCAACCGTAGGATCTCGATCTCGCGTGGAGTCAGGGGCGTCGTTTCGGACTCAACCGAGTAGGCAGTCGAGCGCATACGTGAAGCCATCCCATCACGCTAGCCCCAGACCCCGGCGGTGTACCACCGTGTAAAACACCCCGATCGACTGCGGTAAATCACCGAGTCTCCAGGTGCGTGTGGTGGGCACGGAAGGTCAACGGGCATGCCGCGGCACACTGCGGGAAAAACCCGGATGCCCCGGTCCGGTGCTTGTTCGATGATGCTCACCATGGCGATTCGCACAGTCGGGCTCGGCAAGCGCTACGGCGATACCGTTGCGCTCGACGGGTTGAACCTGACCGTCGGCGAGGGCGAGGTCTATGGCTACCTCGGTCCCAACGGCGCCGGCAAGACGACCACGATTCGTCTCCTGCTGGGGCTGCACCGACCGAGCGCGGGCAGCGCGGAGCTGTTCGGCGTGGATGCGTGGCGCGACTCCGTACGGGCCCACAGCCGCGTCGCGTACGTCGCCGGCGAGCCTTCCCTGTGGCCGTCGCTGACGAGCGCCGAGACGTTCGAGTTCCTCGCTCGGCTGCGCGGAGGCACCGATGTCGCATACCGCGACGTGCTCGTCGAGCGCTTCCAGCTGGACGTCGACAAGAAGATCAGGGCTTTGTCGAAGGGCAACCGTCAGAAGGTGCAACTGATCGCGGCGTTCGCGAGCCGCGCCGACCTGCTGCTGCTCGACGAGCCGACCGCCGGCCTGGACCCGCTGATGGAGGTCGCGTTCCGCGAGACGGTCGTAGAAGCCAAGCGGCGAGGTCAGGCGATCTTCCTCTCCTCGCACATCCTCAGCGAGGTCGAGGCGCTGTGCGATCGCGTGGGCATCCTGCGGGGCGGGCGGCTCGTGGACGAGGGGACGCTCGCCGAGTTGCGCCACCTGAGCGCGCAGACGATCGAGGTCACGTTCGACGGACCGGCCCCGAGTCTCGACGGGCTCGAGGGCGCCACCGTCACGCAGGCCGGCGCGAACGCTCTGCACATCGAGTTGCTCGGCAGCGTTGGGCCGCTGATCGCGCTGCTCGCGGACCATCCCGTGATCTCCCTGACCAGCCGTGAGCCGACGCTCGAGGAGGTCTTCCTGCACCACTACGAAGACCCCGGCGACCGTGTCGGGCGCTAGCGCTGCCATTGCTGTCGCGCGGCGCGCGTTTCGCGACGCTCGCACCCGCACCATCTCCTTCGCGTACCTGTTCGCGCTCTACGCCTACGTCCAGCCGGCGGGCTACCGCCACGCCTACCCGACGCTCTCCGACCGGATCGCCTTCGCTCACAGCTTCGCGGCGAACGACGCGCTGCGCCTGTTCTACGGTTACCCGTACGACGCGACCACCGTCAGCGGCTACTGCGCATGGCGCGTGGGCGGGACGCTCGCGCTCGTCGCGGCGGTGTTCGGCGTGTTCGCGGCGGTGCGCGCGCTGCGCGGCGAGGAGGACTCCGGGCGCATGGAGCTGATCCTCGCCGGCCGTGTCGGGCGCGGAACGGCCTATCTCTCCTCGATGGCGGCGATCGCGGCCGGCACGGCGATCCTGTGGGTCGCGGAGTTCGCCGGCTTCGTCGTCGGCGGGCTGCCCGTGGGCGGGTCGGCCTACCTCGCGCTGGCGGCGGCGGTGGTCGTGCCGGTGTTCGTCGGCCTGGGCGCTCTGGCAAGCCAGCTAGCGCCGACCCGCCGCGGCGCGCTCGGTCTGGGGATGGCCACGGTGGGGATCTCCTTGCTCGTGCGCGTGATCGCCGACACCTCCAGCGGCGCCGCGTGGCTGCGCTGGGCGACGCCCCTTGGCTGGTCGGAGGAGCTACGCGCCTTCAGCGGCGCGCAGCCGATCGTGCTCGCGCTCCCGATCCTCGTGAGCGCCCTGCTGCTCGCCCTCGCAGCACGGATCGCCGCACGTCGCGACGTCGGCACCGGTCTGCTGCCGGCGCGCGACACCGCCGAGCCGCGCCTGCGCCTGCTCTCCTCAGCGACCGCGCGGGCGCTGCGCGGCGAGCGCGGCACCCTGCTGCTGTGGTTGGGCAGCATCGGCGTGTTCGCGGCCGTGCTCGGCATGGTCTCCACGAGCATCTCCTCCGCGGACATCTCCAAGAGCGTGCGGGAAGAGATCGCCAAGCTCGGGTCCGGCTCGATCACGACGCCGACCGGCTACCTCTCGTTCGTGTTCATCTTCTTCATCCTCGCCGTCAGCCTGTTCGCGTGCGCGCAGATCAGCGCGGCGAGACACGAGGAAGTCGAACAGCTGGAGACCCTGCTCGCCCTTCCCGTCGGGCGCTCACGATGGCTCGCCGGGCGCCTCGCGCTGGCCGCCGCCGGCATCGCGACGATCTCACTTGCGGCTGGTTTCCTGACCTGGGCCGGCACCGCCTCTCAGGGCGTCCCCATCTCGCTGCCGAAGATGCTCGAGGCCGGCGCGAACTGCCTGCCCGTGGCGCTGCTGTTCCTCGGCGCCGCCGCGCTCGCCTACGCGGTGGTGCCGCGCGCGAGCGCCGGCATCGCATACGGCCTCGTGACCGTCATGTTCCTGTGGCAGCTCGTGGGGTCGCTCGTGGGAGCGCCTGACTGGCTGGTGAAGCTGACCCCGTTCGCCCACGTCGGGCTGGTGCCGACCCAGCCGTTCCGCGGCGGCTCCGCGGCGGTCATGGTTGGGCTCGCATTGGCATTGGGACTGGCTGCGCTTTGGGTCTTCCGCCAGCGAGATCTGGTCGGGCAATGAGAGGGGACACACGATGCTCCAGAAGGTAGATGTGGGCCACTGGTCGCTCGACGCCTACGAGGGCATCGCCCCCGAGTCGATCCTGCGGGAGCTGCGCGAGCACGCCGGCGCGCTCGCCGGCGCTCGCATCCTGCACGTCAACGCGACCGCCTACGGGGGAGGCGTATCGGAGCTGTTGCGCTCGAGCGTGCCGCTGCTGCGCGACCTCGGCCTGACGGTCGACTGGAAGGTGATCGCCGGCAGCGAGGGTTTCTTTCATGCCACCAAGGCGCTGCACAACGCGCTGCAGGGCTCGCCGACCTCGCTCACCGACGCCGAGCAGATCGCGTATCTCGACTGCGTCCGCGAGAACGCGGAGAGCCTCGACGGCGACTACGACTTCATCGTCATACACGACCCGCAGCCCGCCGGCCTGTTGAGCATGGCCGGCAAGGGCGACGCTCACTGGGTTTGGCGCTGTCACATCGACACGAGCGAGCCGAACCCCGACGCGTGGGCGTTCCTCGCGCGCTACCTGGAGGGGTTCGACGCCGCCGTGTTCACGATGCCCGACTTCGTGCCGCCGGGCCTCGCGATCCCGCGCGTGGAGACGATCGCCCCCGCGATCGACCCGCTCAGCCCGAAGAACATCGAGCTCGACACGGCGACCGCGAACCAGATCCTCGACTGGATCGGCATCGATCTCCCCGGAAGGCTCGTCACCCAGGTCTCGCGGTTCGACCCGTGGAAGGACCCGCTCGGCGTGATCGACGCCTACCGGCTCGTGCGCGGGGAGATCGGAGAGCTGCAGCTCGCGCTGATCGGCTCGATGGCGCTCGACGACCCCGAGGGCTGGGAGGTCTACGAGCAGGTCTCCCGCGCCGCCGAGAACGATCCCCGGATCCATATCTACACCAACCTCACCGGCGTCAGCAACGTCGAGGTCAACGCCTTCCAGCGCCTCTCCGACGTGGTCGTGCAGAAGTCGATCCGCGAGGGCTTCGGCCTCGTCGTCTCCGAGGCTCTGTGGAAGGGCACCCCGGTGGTGGCGGGGCGCGCGGGGGGCATCCCCATGCAGATGCCCGTGGGAGTGGGAGGCATTCTCGTGGAGGGGGTCGAGCCGTGCGCCCACGCGATGCTCGAGCTGCTGCGCGACCCCGACCTCGCCGCTCACCTGGGAGAGCGCGGCCGCGAGCACGTGCGGGAGCACTTCCTGCTCCCGCGCCTGCTGATGGAGGAGCTGCGCCTGCTGCGCTCGCTGGCCGAGTGAAGCGTGTGCTCAGCGAGCGTGTGGCGCCAGCAGCAGCACCGAGCAGTGCGCCTCGTGAACGACGTGCCGGCTGACGCTCCCCAGAGCTCGCAGGCCCTCGAGCCGCCGGCTTCCCATCACGATCAGCGACGCCGCCGTCGCTTTGGCCGCCTCGACGATCGCATCGTGTGCGCTCTCGACGACGATCTGCGTCTCGACCTCGCCGTCTAGCGCGAGCTCGAGCCTGTGCTCCTGTGTCTGGATGGCGTGAGGACTCGAGTACGACTCGACGCCCACCGCGTGCACGAGGACCACGCTCGCCCGTCGGCTGCGAGCCAGTCTGGATGCCAGCTCGACCAGCTCGTCGGAGCCGTCGAGGCCATCGCTGGCGACGAGGATGCGCTGGGCGAAGTCGTGGCCCGCGCGCGTGGCCTGCGCCACGAGCAGCGGCGTGGTGAACGACCCGAGCACCGTCTCCGCGACCCCGCCGATGAGCATCCCGCCCAGCCGCGAGGTCACGGGGGCGCCGATCGCCAACAGGTCGTGATCGGCGGCGCGGTCGAGGATCACCTGTGCGGCCGGGCTCGCGGGGTCCACCACCTGCGTCGAGCTCACTCCCGCATCGCGCGCGATCTGAGCGGCGTGGTCGAGCAGGTGATCGGCGCGCGCTGGGCTGATCGCGGCGTTCCTGAAGGCTCCCGTGCCCTCGACGGCCGTCACCGCGAGCAGCGTCAGACGCCCATCCGGGCCGGCGAGGGCGGCTGCCTGCTCGACGGCCGCGGAGCTGGTCCGTGTGCCGTCGACCGCGCACAGGATGTCGGCGAACACCACGTCGTCCTTGACGGCGGCGGCGCTCTCAGAGAGGGGATCGAGGGGCGATTCGGGCATGCAAACAGGCTAACCCTCGGGGTTGATCCCGATATCGGGAGTTAATCGCAGTCAAATCGGTGAAACCCCGCAATCCTGAGAGCGACAGAGCGCGTACTCTGTACCGATGAGCGACATCGAGCCCGACGTGGCCTACCACCTGCTTCTCGATCAGGAGGAGACGCCGATCGCAGCGCTCGCGTTGCGCCTGCTCGTCTCCGACGAGGCGCACGAGCCGCAGCTGCGGAACCTCGCCAGAGACGTTCTCGCGCAGCTCGAAGCCGACCCCGCGGCTGACGGCGTGCTGACGGTGGGGCTGAGCGCGGAGGAGATGAAGATCGCCCACACCGCTCTCAAACTGCTGCTGAACGACTCCCAGCGCGACCAGCACACCGAGCGCGAGCTGCTGTGGCGGATCCTCAACAAGCTTCCCGACGAGCACGCGATCCGAGCGATCCAGCTCGACTAGCGCCACCTGGCTGGCTCAGCTCGCCTCGGCCTCCATCTCGATCGCGCCGCAGGGGCACTCCTGCACGCAGATCCCGCAGCCCTTGCAGTAGTCGAGGTCGATCTCGTAGCGCTCGCCCACGGGTAGCTTGATCACGGCGTTGTCGGGGCACACGCCGTAGCAGTTGTCGCATTCGAAGCAGTTGCCGCACGACAGGCAGCGACGCGCCTCGAACAGGGCGTTCGCCTCGTCGAGGCCGAGCTGCACCTCCTCGAACGTGGACTGACGGCGGATCGCCCCGAGTCGCGGCGCGACGGTCGCGGGGGCGTCTGAGTAGTACCAGGTGTTCAGCGTCTCGAAGCCGGCGAGCTCGTGCTTGGCGGGAGCGCGCAGCTCGGCTCCGGAGAGCCACGCGTCGATGTTGCGCGCGGCCTTCTTGCCGTGGCCGACCGCGACGGTGACGCTGCGCTCGGCGGGGACCATGTCGCCCCCGGCGAAGATCCCCTCGCGGCCGGTCATCATGCGCTCGTCGACCGTCACGACGCCGTCGTCGATCTCGATGCCGGCTACGTCCTTCAGCAGCGACAGGTCGGCTTCCTGGCCGACGGCGAGCACGAGCGAGTCGGCGTCGAGCTCCTCGAGCTCGCCGGTCGGCTGCGGGTTGCCGCTGGCGTCGAGCTCCATCCGCTCCAGCACGAGACTGCCCTCGCGAACCGTGCGGATCGTTGTGAGCCACCTCATCCTCACGCCCTCCTCGAGGGCTTCGCGCAGCTCGAGCTCGTGCGCGGGCATGTGCTCCTGGTTGCGACGGTAGACCACGATCGCGTCCTCGGCGCCGAGCCGCCGCGCGGTGCGTGCCGCGTCGAGCGCGGTGTCGCCGCCGCCGTATACCGCGACGGTGCGGCCCAGCAGCGGCCGCTCGCCGCTCTCCATGCCTCGCAGCAGCGTGATCGCGTCGAGCACGTGCGCGGCGTCGCCCGCGGGGATGTAGGCGCGCTTGCCGATGTGCGCGCCGACGGCGAGGAACGCCGCGTCGAAGGAGCCCTCGCGCATGCTCTGCTCGATGTCGGTGACCTTGCGCTCGCACTCGATCCTCACGCCGAGGTCGAGGATGCGCTGGATCTCCGCCTGGAGGACGTCGCGCGGGAGCCGGTAGGCGGGGATGCCGAAGCGCATCATCCCGCCGGGCATCGGGCCCGCGTCGTGGATCGTCACCTCGTGCCCGAGGCGGGTGAGGTGGTAGGCGGCCGACAGACCGGACGGACCGGAGCCGACGATCAGCACGCGCTTGCCGGAGGGCTTCGCGTCGAGCACCGGCATCCAGCCGTGCTCGATGGCCTCGTCGCCGAGGAAGCGCTCGACCGAGTTGATGCCGACCGCCTCGTCCAGCTGAGCGCGGTTGCAGACGCTCGTGCACGGGTGGTAGCAGGCGCGGCCCATCACAGCGGGGAAGGGGTTGTCCTTCATGATCTCGCGCCACGCGGCCTCGTAGTCGCCGCTCTCCGCGTGGTAGAGCCACCCCTGGATGTTCTCGCCGGCCGGGCAGCCCTGGTTGCACGGCGGCAGCCGGTCGACGTAGACGGGGCGCTCGTCGCGCCACGCGCCGGTCTTGTTGGCGAGGCTCGAGCCAACGTCGAGCGTGATCGCGAACGGCTTGTCCATCACGCCGCCTCCACGCCGCTGTCGTCGAGTAGGCCGTAGCGGGCGATGTTGCGGTCGGCGATCGCCTGGATGTGGGCGATGACGTCTTCGCGGCGGTTGGGCTTGAACAGGTGCGAGTAGCGGCCCTGGCGCTCCAGGTACGCCTCGACGGGGCGCTGCGCGCGGATCTTCGACACCCGTGTGACCTCGCCGTGCTCGGCCTCGAACACGGGGAACAGGCCGGTCTCCTTCGCCAGTCGCGCCACCTCGATCGTGTCGGCGGACTTGCAGCTCCAGCCGAGCGGGCAGGTGACGAGGATGTGCAGGTAGCGCGCGCCGTGCAGGCCCATCGCGTACTCGACCTTCGCCTCGATGTCGCGCAGATCGGCGACGGTCGCGGTGGCGACGTAGGGGATCTCGTGCGCCATTGCGATTCGCGCCATGTCCTTGCCTTGGCCGAACACGTTGCCGGGCTCCGAGCCGACCGCCTGCGTGGTCATCGTGCGCGCCGCCGGGGGAGTGGAGCCCGAGCGCTGCACGCCGGTGTTCATATACGCCTCGTTGTCGTAACAGATGAACAGCACGTCGTCGTTTCGCTCGAACATCCCCGACAGGCACGCCATGCCGATGTCCACGGTGCCGCCGTCGCCGCCCTGGCCGACGACGCGCACGTCGGTGCGCCCCTTCACCTTGAGCGCGGCGGCGATCCCGGTCGCGACCGACGGCGCGTTGGCGAACAGCGAGTGAAGCCATGGCATCTGCCACGAGGACTCCGGGTAGGGGGTCGAGAAGACCTCCAGGCAGCCGGTCGCGTTGGCCGCGATCAGCCGGCCGTCGGTCGCGCGCATGGCGGCGTCGAGCGCGTAGCGGGCGCCGAGCGCCTCACCGCACCCCTGGCACGCGCGGTGGCCCTTGGTGATCGAGTTGCTGCGATTCGGGTCGGCCTGCAGCGAGCTCTCGGAGGGGTCGAGCAGCCGGTTGCCGGCCGCGTGCGAGCCCACTTGGTAGAACTTGATCGGGCGGCTGGCCATCGCGCTCACACCGGCCCGGCGGCGACCACGCCGATGTCGCGCAGCATGTTCTCCGCGTGCGGCCCCGAGCACCGCCGCTCGCGTGTGCGCGCCAGCTCGCGCTCCACCAGCTCGGAGTTGAGGTCGAGGAACGTAGTCGGCTCGAGGCGCTCGGCGGCGGCGTCCTCGAGCAGCCGCCGCAGCGAGGGCTTCGTGATCGGGCGCCCCCCGAGTCCGGCGATCACGGTGTGGACGTGCGAGGTGCTCCCGGCCAGCCCACTGCGCACGTTCTGGGAGACGATCCCGCCGATCCCCAGCGCGAGCGCCTTCTCGATCACCACGACGCGCTTGGCGTGGCCGAGCGCGGCGCGCACGTCTTCGAGCGGGAAGGGACGGAACGCCTTGATCCCGACAGCCCCGACCTTCATGCCCCGATCGCGCAGCTCGTCGACTGTGTCCTCGATCGTGCCGAGCACCGATCCGAGCGCAACCACGATCGTCTCGGCGTCCTCGGAGCGATACGTGCGCAACAAGCCCCCGCAGTCGCGCCCGAGGCACGCGGTGAGCTCGCTGGACAGCTCGCCGATCAGGTCGAGCGCCTGGATCATCTTCACGTGCGCGAGGTACTTCACCTCCGTGAACGCCTCTGGCCCGACCATCGCGCCGATCGTTACCGGCTCGGCCGGGTCGAGCACCTGGCGCGGCTCGTACGCGGGCAGGAACGCGTCCACCTGCTCCTGGCTGGGAAGGTCGACCTGCTCGTAGGCGTGGGTGAGGATGAACCCGTCCATGCAGACCATCACCGGCAGCGACAGCTCCTCCGCGAGACGGAACGCGAGGACATGCATGTCCACGGCCTCCTGATTGGATTCGGCGTACAGCTGGATCCAGCCGGAGTCGCGCTGGGACATCGAGTCCGAGTGGTCGTTCCAGATGTTGATCGGCGCTCCGATCGCACGGTTGGCGACGGTCATGACGATCGGCAGTCCGAGTCCCGAGGCGTTGTAGAGCGCCTCGGCCATGTACAGCAGGCCCTGGCTGGCGGTGGCGGTGTAGGTGCGCGCGCCGGTCGCCGAGGCGCCGATCGCGACCGACATCGCCGCGTACTCCGACTCCACGTTGACGAACTCACAGGGAGAGAGCTCGCCGTCCTTGACCATCGCCGAGAGCGTCTCGACGATGTGGGTCTGCGGGGAGATCGGGTAGGCGGGGATCACCTCCGGTCGGCACAGCGCGACGGCGCGTGCGACAGCACGTGAGCCCTCGAGCTGCTCAAGCATGGCTCAGCGCCTCCAGCTCGCGCCCGACGAACGCAAAGCAGTCCTCCGCGGCGGCCGCGTTGCCATCGCCGAGCTTGCCGGGGAAGCGCGTGCGGATCGCCTGCACCACCGCCTCCAGCGAGACGGCGCCCGTGAGCGCCGCGACGCCGCCGAGCAGCGCCGCGTTCGGGCGTGCCTGCCCGACGTGCTCGCGCGCGATACCGGACGCTGGGATGGTCAACAGGCGCTCGTGACGGAAGTCGCCCACCCAGTCGCCTAGTCCAAGCTCGTCGAGCGAGCGGATCGAGTTGATCAGCACGTACCCGTCCGGGCGCAGGCCGCCGAACACGTCGACCTGGTGCAGCAGCGTGGCGTCCTGCACGATCAGCGCGTCCGGCTCGGCGACGGGCTCGCGGGTGCGGATCTCGCGCTCGTCGATGCGGCAGAAGGACACGACCGGCGCACCGGTGCGCTCCGAGCCGAAGCTCGGGAACGCCTGCGCGTGGCGGCCGTCGTCGAACGCCGCGAGCGACAGCAGCTCGGCGGCCGTCACCACTCCCTGTCCGCCGCGCCCGTGGATTCGAATCTGGAACATGCCGGGCATCTACGCGGGGGAGCGCGTCACGAGGTGCGACTCGCGCAGGCTCAGCGAGAAGCCCTCGGCGGGTCCCGGCCCGACGTCGATCAGGAACGCGGGTTCGCGCCAGCGCGAGTACTGCTCGTCGTCGACGTAGAACGGGGCGCCGCCGATCGTGCCGAGCAGTCGGTCGCCGGGGCCGGGCGGCAGCTCCCCCTGCACGAGGCAGATGGGGGAGCTGCCGTCGCAGCAGCCGCCGGACTGGAACAGGGCGAGCGGGCCGTGCTCGGAGCTGAGGCGCTCGATCATCTCGATCGCCGCGGGGCTTGCGGTGACTCGCTCGGGCACGTCTAGAACAGCCCCATCGCGTTCTGGTCGTAGCTCACCAGCAGGCACTTCGTCTGCGAGTAGTGGTCGAGCATCATCTTGTGGTTCTCGCGTCCGACGCCCGAGACCTTGTAGCCGCCGAAGGCTGCGTGGGCGGGGTAGAGGTGGTAGCAGTTGGTCCACACCCGACCGGCCTGGATCCCGCGGCCCATGCGGAACGCGCGTGCGCCGTCGCGCGTCCACACGCCGGCGCCGAGGCCGTAGAGAGTGTCGTTGGCGATCGCGAGCGCCTCGGCCTCGTCTTTGAACGTCGTGACCGCGAGCACCGGACCGAAGATCTCCTCCTGGAAGATCCGCATGTCGTTCGAGCCCTTGAAGACCGTCGGTTCGAAGTAGTAGCCGTCGGAGAGCTCGCCGGGGAGCATGTTGCGGTGGCCGCCGATCAGCAGCTCCGCTCCCTCGTCGAGGCCGATCTTGACGTAGCTTTCGATCTTCTCGAGCTGGGCGTGGGAGACCTGCGGGCCGATCTGGGTGCTCTGGTCGAGCGGGTGGCCTTGGCGGATAGCACGGATGCGATCGAGGCAGCGGGCCATGAACTCGTCGTAGATCGACTCGTGGATCAGCGCGCGCGACGGGCACGTGCAGACCTCGCCCTTGTTGAACGCGTACAGCACGAGACCCTCGATCGCCTTGTCGAGGAACTCGTCGTCGGCCGCCATCACGTCCTCGAAGAAGATGTTCGGCGACTTGCCGCCCAGCTCGGTCGTCGACGGGATGATGTTCTGCGCGGCGTACTGCATGATCAGCCGGCCGGTGACGGTCTCGCCGGTGAACGCGATCTTCGCGATCCGCTTGTTCGACGCGAGCGCCTTGCCGGTCTCAGCGCCGGGGCCGTTGACGATGTTCAGCACGCCCGGCGGCACGATGTCCTGGATCAGCTCGGCGAACTTGAGGATCGACCACGGCGTCGGGCTCGCGGGCTTGACGACGGTGCAGTTCCCGGCGGCGAGCGCGGGGGCGATCTTCCACGCGGCCATCAGCAGTGGGAAGTTGAACGGGATGATCTGGCCGACCACGCCGAGCGGCTCGGAGAAGTGGTAGGCGACGGTGTCCTTGTCGACCTCGGAGATGTGACCCTCCTCGGCGCGGATCACGTCGGCGAAGTAGCGGAAGTGGTCGGCCGCGAGCGGGATGTCCGCGGCGAGCGTCTCGCGAACGGGCTTGCCGTTCTCCCAGCTCTCGGCGACGGCGAGCATCTCGAGGTTCGCGTCGATCGCGTCGGCGATCGCGTTGAGGACCTTCGAGCGTTCGGTCGTGGAGGCGGCGCCCCACTCGTCCTTGGCGGCGTGCGCCGCGTCGAGCGCCAGCTCGATGTCCTGCGCGCCCGAGTAGGCGACTTCGCAGATCGCCCGGCCGGTGGCGGGCGAGAGGTTCTCGCGGTAGTGGCCGTCGATCGGCGCGATCCACTTGCCGCCGATGAAGTTCTCGTAGCGTTCCTTGCACTGCACGGGGCTGCCGGGTTGGCCGGGGGCCTCGAAGGTGGTGGACTGCTCGACTGTCGCCATCGTGGAAATTCCCTTCGCGATCGATTTTTTTTATTTAGAACTCGAAGACGAGTCGCGCCGTGCCGGCCGATCCGTCCTCCACTTCGCGGAACGCCTCGTTGACCTGGTCCAGGCGACGCGTCTCGTAGAGCACCTGCGTGCGGCCCAGCTCGTGCAGCCGGAAGACCTCCTCGAGGTCGTGGTGCGTGCCGACGATCGAGCCCCTGATCGTGATGCCCTGCAACACCGTCTCGAAGATCGGGAGCTTCACGATGTTCTCCGCGGGCAGGCCGACGAACACGAGCGTGCCGCCGCGCGCCATCGACGCGAACGCCTGCTCGAACGCGGCCGGCGAGACCGCCGTTGAGATCGCGACGTCGGCTCCGCCGAGCTTCTTGATCTCTTCGATCGGGTCCTGCGTGGCGGCGTTGACCGTGTAGGTCGCGCCGAGCTGCTTGGCGAAGTCGAGTTTGTCCTGGTGGATGTCCACCGCGACGACCGTGCAGCCGGCGATCTGCGCGTACTGGACCGCCAGGTGGCCGAGCCCTCCGACGCCGAACACAGCGGCCAGCATCGACGGCCGCGCGCCCGACACCTTCACCGCCTTGTACGTGGTGACGCCGGCGCACGTGAGTGGGGCGGCCACGAGCGAGTCGATCGCCGCGGGCACCTTGACGACGTGGCGCGCATACGCCGTGGCGTACTCGGCGTAGGCGCCGTCCATCGAGTAGCCGGTGTTCATCTGGCGTTCGCAGAGCGTCTCGCGTCCGTCGTTGCAGTAGCGGCATTCGCCGCACGCGTATCCGAGCCACGGCATCGCGACGCGATCGCCTTCGCTCAGGTCACCGTGCACGCCCGCGCCGATCGCCTCGATCCGGCCCACACCCTCATGGCCTGGGACCAGCGGCAGTGTCGGTTTCACCGGCCAGTCGCCGTGAGCCGCGTGGATGTCGGTGTGACACAGCCCCGACGCCTCCACGCGCACGAGCACCTGTCCTTCGCTGGGTGTGGGAATCGGCCGCTCCTCGATCGTCAGAGGACCCTTGAAGTCGTGCACCACTGCGGCCTTGGGCATCTCGCTCCGCTCCCTTTCGCGCTTACGAACGTTGACGCTTGCAACGCTAAGGGCGGCGGTGGGGAGTCACATCAGGGCCTTCTCCGCACCTGGGTGCACCTTTCTACTTACCGCGGACCATCGCTGCGACGAAGCCTGTTCGCAATAGAGCGGCCTGCGATCATCTGCTCATGCGCATTGTCGGAGCGGTCCTCGCGGCAGGCGCTCTGGCGGCCGTCCTCGTGCTGGGGGGCAACGGTCGTGCCGGCCAATCGCACGCTGGCTGCGCCATGCACACGCGGCCGTGCCGAGTGCTCTTCGTTGGCAACAGCTATACGTACGTCAACGATCTGCCGTCGATGTTCGAAGACCTTGCTTTCGCGGGGAACCATTCGGTGGAAGCTGAAGCAGTGGCTGAAGGTGGCGAGTCGCTCACCGACCACCTGGACTCTGGCGATGTGAAGGACGCTCTCCAGGCGGCAAAGTGGAACATCGTCGTTCTGCAAGAGCAGAGCGAGATCCCGGCAAGCGAACGTCCTAGGCAGACCGAGATGTATCCGGCGGCCCGGCAACTCCTCAGCACGATTCAGGCAGCAGGAGCACAACCGATGTTCTTCCTCACCTGGGCGCACCGGGATGGATGGCCGGAACACGGTCTGACCAGCTACGCGAGTATGCAGTCAGCTGTCGACGCGGGTTATCGTGGGATTGCTCGGAACCTACACACAGCCGTCGCGCCGGTCGGCGACGCCTGGGCGGCGGTACTCGGCGAGGAACAGCGCGCAGGGCGGCGGGCAGGTCTGTGGGTGCATGACGGCAGCCATCCGACGGTTATGGGCACGTATTTGGCGGCGTGTGTGTTCTACGCGACCATCTTCCGGGAATCTCCAATCGGCCTCCCGTACGACGATGGAATCCCGGCGAAAGAGGTGGCCAGACTGCAAGCGGCCGCATCTCAGATAACCCTCGGCGGCTCTGCGAAGCAGGTGCGGTTTCGCTAAGCATGCGGAAGGGCCTCCCGGTAGAGACCGGTCTCTCGGTTCCCGGTTTCGGTCGCTCTCACGCCCGCAACGAAGGCGTCGGGCGCGTGGGAGGCGACGCGCAGAGGCGGATGCGGGCGTCGACGATCACCGCACCGTCGTGCCCCGCGACGACCGGGTTCGCGTCGAGCTCGGCGATCTCCGGGTGCGCCTCCACGAGCGCGCTGAGCCGCAGCAGTACGTCTTCGACGGCCGCGATGTCGCTCTTGGGTGTGCCGCGGTAGCCGTCGAGCAGCGGGAACATGCGCAGTGAGCGCATCATCTCCGCCGCGTCGAGATCGGTGAGCGGCGTGATGCGGACTGCCACGTCCTTGAGCAGCTCGGCGCTGGTGCCGCCGGCGCCGCACGCGATCACGGGGCCGAAGCTCTCGTCGTGCACGACACCCATCAACAGCTCCACCCCCGGCTCGGCCATCGTCTGCACGAGCAGCCCGTCGAGCTTGTAGCCGGCCTGGCTGACCGACTTCGTGATCGCCCGCGCGCCCGCGGCGATCGCCCTGGGTCCGTCGAGTCCGACGCGCACGCCTCCGGCGTCGCTCTTGTGCAGGAGCTTCGCGGCGATCGCCTTCAGCGCGACCGGGCCTCCTCCCAGCTCTTCGGCGGCCGTGACCGCCTCCTTGGCGCTTCCCACAACCCGCGTTGGGATCAGCGGCAGCCCGTAGCACTCGAGCAGCTCGGCGACCTGCAGGGGGCCGAGCCAGCCGGCTCCGGCGAGGATCTCGCGTGCGACGATCGCGGCAGCCCGCGTCGAGTCGACGCCCGTCAGACGCGGGATCGCTCCCTCGCCCCGCGCACGCCAGCGGGCGTATCCGGCGGCATGTGCGATCGCACCGGCCGCATCCTCGGGAAAGTCGAACGCCGGCACGCACAGATCGCCCTCGCGCAATTGCGGCGGGCTGCCGGCGGTCATGAACACCGCCGCGAGCGTGACGGCGCCGGTGCTCGCGGCCGCGGCGCGGATCTCACGAGCGACGTCGTCGGCGTCGGTCACGAGCGGCGGCACGAAGATCGCGACGATCGCATCGCACACGTCCTCCTCCACAAGCGTCTCGATCGTGCGCCGGTAGTCCTCCGCGGAGGCAGTGGCGACCATGTCGATCGGGTTGCCGAGTGACGCGTCGGCCGTGAGGAACCCGGCGAGCCGCCTGCGCGTTCGCTTGCCCACCTCCACCACCTCGAGGCCGTTGGCCTCACACGCGTCGGCGCACATGATCCCGGGGCCGCCCGCGTTGGTCACGATCGCGACGCGGCCTCCCCGCGGCGCCGGCTGAGACGACAGCAGCGCGGCGACGTCGAATAGCTCGTGCATCGTGTCGGTGCGGATCACGCCCGCCTGCGCGAACAGCGCGTCGACGGTCACGTCGGAGGCCGACACGAGCGCGCCGGTGTGCGAGCTGCTGGCGCGTGCACCCGCGGTCGAGCGTCCGCTCTTGACGGCGACGATCGGCTTGGTCCTGCTCACGCGGCGGGCGATGCGCGCGAAGCGGCGCGGGTTCCCGAACGACTCGAGGTACATCAGCAGCACGTCGGTGTCGGGGTCGTGCTCCCAGTAGTCGAGCAGGTCGTTGCCGGAGATGTCGGCCTTGTTGCCGACCGACACGAAGGTCGAGAGCCCGAGGCCGAGGCGTGCCGCCGCCTCGAGGATCGCGATGCCCAGGCCGCCGCTCTGAGAGAGGAAGCCGACGCGCCCCGGCGCGGGGGTGCGCTCGGCGAACGTCGCATCGAGGCTCACCGACGGCGCGGTGTTGAACACCCCCAGGCAGTTGGGGCCGATCAGCCTCATGCCGCTCTCGCGGCAGATCTCCAGGAGCTCGCGCTGACGCTCCGCGCCCTCGGAGCCGGACTCGCTGAAGCCGGCCGAGATCACGAGCAGTCCCTTGACGCCCGCTGCTCCACATTCGCGCGCGACCTTGGCCACGTGCGCGGCCGGCACCGCGATCACCGCCAGATCGACCGGCGCGGGAACGGCCGCGATCGAGGTGTGGCTTCGCAGCCGCTGGATCGTGCCCCCTTTCTCGTTGACCGCATACACCGAGCCGGTGAAGCCCTTCGCGAGCAGGTTGTGCAGGAGCGCCCAGCCGACGGTATCGCGGTGGCGCGAGGCCCCGATCACGGCCACCGAGCGCGGGCGCAGAAAGCTCTGCAGGGCGGCGACGGCGGCGGTCTGCTCGCGCTGCTCGAAGCGCTCGAGGGCCTGCGGCGAGAGCGAGGTCGGCAGTTCGATCTCGATGATTTCGCTTGTCGCGCGCTGTGTGACGGGGAAGCCGCTGTCTGTGAACACGTCGATCATCCGGTGGTTGTGTGGCAGCACCTCGGCGGTGAACAGCGCGATCGCGCTCTCCTCGGCGACGGCGGCGAGGTGGGCGAGCATGATCGTGGCGATCCCGTGGCCCTGCCACGCGTCCGCGACCATGAACGCCACTTCGGCGCGGTCCTCCGCGGTGCGGATGTAGGCGGCGTGCGCGACGACCCTCTGCTCTTGGCCGGTGGTCGCGACCAGCGCGAAGCGCTCGCTGCCGTTGACATCGACCGACCAGTCGGTGACCCACTCAAGGTTCACCGCGCCGAAGAAGCGAAAGCCGATCGATTCCGGTGAGAGCTCGTCGAGGAACGTGTGCATCTTCGGCCGGTCGGCTGGTGTCACCGGCCTGATGTGCAGCGTCGAACCGTCGCGCAGCGCGACGTGCACGTCGCTGGCGATCGGGTGATGCATGGCGGGGGAGGCGGAGGCGCTCATCGTCGCTCCACGGCTCGAGTGACCTGCGCGATCTGTGCGTGCAGATCATGCTCGGTGTTCACCTTCAGAACCATCTCCCACGCCAGCTCGTCGAGCGGCTCGAAGGTGTGAAACTGCTCCGCGGCGATCTCGGGAGTGGCGTCCGACACGCGCCCCTTGTTGCGCAAGCGTCGTGTGGCGCGCTCGAGTGAAATCTCGATCGACGCTTCGCAGCGAACCACCAACAGCTTCACCCCGTCGTTGCCCAGGTGGTGGAACAGCAGCGCGCGGTCGGCCCGCGAGCGGCACGTCGCGTCGACGATCACGCCGCCCTCCTGGCGAACGACCGAGTCCGCCTCCCGGCCGAGCAGCTCATACGTCGCGCGCGTCGAGCGCTCGCTGTAGAGGTCAGGCTCACCGCGGTCGGTGCGGCTCAGCCCAGCCGCCGCCTTTCGCAGCGCATCGGAGCTGACCACTCTCATCCCGGAGCGCCGGGAGAGCTCCGCCGCGAGCGTGGACTTGCCGCTCGCCGAGGGGCCGCACACGACCACGGCGAGCGGTCCCCTCGCGCGCCAGCACAGCCGTTCGCCCAGATCCCAAAACGCCTGCGCGTCGGCCGTCCGGCTCTGGCGCTCCTCGTCCTCGCGCTCCTCCGCGGCGATCGCCGTGACCTTCGCGCGGACGAACGCGCAGTGGGCAGCGTAGAAGGACCGCAGCTCGGCGCCGCCGATGTCGAGACCCACGCCGCTGTAGCTCTCCATCAGCTCGCGTGCGGCCCACCCCTGTCCCTGCGCCTCCAGGTCCATAGCCAGGAAGGCCAGATCACGGGCGATGTCGACGCGCAGCAGGTCCGGGTCGAACTCGATGCGGTCGACGACGCGGACGGTGGGGAAACACAGCACATGCTCGCAGCGCAGATCGCCGTGCCCCACACGCACGAGCCCCGAAAGCGCGCGCCGCTGGAGTTCGTGTTCGTGTGAGGCGGCGAACGCCTCGCCGAACCCGGCCGCCGCGTCGAGGTCCCAGTCCTCTGGATGCTCGATCGCGCGCAACTCGGCGATGTTCTGCCGCCAGGCCGCGAGCACCCGCTCGGCGCCCAAGTCCTCGACGATCGGCGCGGCACGGTGGAAGTCGGCGAGACGCCGCGCCACCGCGGCGACGATCGCATGGGTCAAGACGCCGGCTTGGATGAGGCCCGCGAGCGTGTCCGCCTCGTCGAAGCGGACCATCTCGACCGCGTACTCGATCGCGTCGGGCGCTCCATCCTCGGAGAGGCGGAAGCCCGCGTCGGTGCTGAGGATCGCGAGCACGCCGAGGTAGATGTCGGGCGCCAGGTCGCGGTTGACGTCCACCTCTTCACGGCACGCGGCGTGCCTGCGCGCCAGCGTGCTGTAGTCGAGGAACCCGAGCTCGAGCGGCTTCTTGACCTTGTACGCGCGGTCGCCGGCGAGGAACACCCACGAGGCGTGTGTCTCGTGAACGACGACCGGCGGATTCTCCGGGTACATCGAGGGAGAGGCGAGCGCATCGAGCATGCTCGCGGCGACGCCCGCGGTCACACCGACACCTCCAGCACCGCGGCGCCCTGCAGGCGGCCGGCTCTGAGGTCCGCGAGTGCCTGTCCGGCGTCCTCGAGCGCATATGGCGTCACCTGCGTCTGGACGGGTACGCGGGGAGCCAGCTCCAACAGGGCTCGTGCGTCCTCGCGTGTGAGGTTCGCGACCGACCGCACGGTGCGCTCGCCCCAGAGGATGTCGTAGGGGAAGCTCGGGATGTCGGACATGTGAATGCCGGCGCAAACGACCGTGCCGCCCTTGGCGACCGCGCGCAACGCGGCCGGGACGAGCTCTCCGGCGGAGGCGAAGATGATCGCCGCGTCGAGCTCCTCCGGCGGACGCTCCAGCGAGCCGCCCGCCCACTCGGCTCCGATGCCGCGCGCGAACGCCTGGGTCTCCTCGTCGCCGGAGCGCGTGAACGCGAACACGCGACGACCTTCGAAGACGGCGACCTGCGCGACGATGTGGGCGGAGGCTCCGAACCCGTACAGCCCGAGCCGCTCGCCGTCTCCGGTCATGCGCAGTGCGCGGTAGCCGATCAGCCCGGCGCACAGGAGCGGGGCGACTTGTAGGTTTGATGGAGGCCGGCATGGAGCGCCGGCCGACCCCTCCTGATCATTCTCTGGGAGCGGGAAGCAGTAGCGCTCGTCCGCGACCGTCAGCTCGGCGAAGCCGCCGTCGATGTCGCGTCCGGTGAACCGCGCTTGGTCGCAGAGGTTCTCACGGCCGCTGAGGCAGTAGCGACACCGCCCGCACGTCCAGCCGAGCCACGGGATGCCAACGCGCGCGCCCACCGCGAGCGCCTCGCTCTCCGCCGTCGCCTCTCCGCGGGCAATGACGGTCCCGACGATCTGGTGGCCGGGGACGATCGGCGGCCGCGGAATGTCGACTTCTCCGTCGAGCAGGTGAAGGTCGGTGCGGCACACGCCGCACGCATGGACCCGTACGAGCACCTGGCCGCGCCCCGGTGAGGGCTCGGCGATCTCTGCCGCGCGCAATACGCCAGCGCGCTCGATTCGCATCGCTCGCACCGTCAGAGCATGCCAGTCCCAGGCCGGCGAGATTCCGTAGAACTCCGCAACGCCGGGGTGAGTTTCCCCGATGGCGAGACGACCGGGGTGCGCGAAGGTAGGTGAGCACGGTTACCCAACGGGGAGCGACACCACATGACAACCGCACTCCACGGCCTCGCGATCACGCGAGCCTTCTCCGATCTGGGACGGGACGACGTCGACTACGCCGGCGGCAAGGGCGCCAACCTCGGCGAGCTGACGGCGGCGGGCCTGCCGGTGCCGCCCGGCTTCGTGATCGGAGCCCCGGGCTATGCGGTGTTCTGCGAGGAGACCGGCCTGCGCGCCGAGCTCGCGGAGATGCTCGCGAGCGTCGACACCGAGGACTCCAAGGCGCTCGAGGCCGCGTCGGCGTTGGCGCGCCAGGCGGTGCTCGACACTCCGATCCCAGCGGATCTCCAGCACGCGATCGTCTCCTCCTACGAAGAGCTGGTCGGAGCCGACTCGGACGCGCCCGTCGCCGTTCGCTCCTCGGCCACGGCGGAGGACACCGCGTCGGCGTCGTTCGCCGGCATGAACGAGACCTTCCTCAACACCCGCGGCGCCGATGCGGTGGTCGACGCGGTGAGGCGCTGCTGGGCCTCGCTGTTCGGCGCGCGCACGATCTACTACCGCGCCCAGCGCGGCTTCAGCCAGGCGGACATGGACATCGCTGTCGTGGTGCAGAGGCAGATCCCCTCCACCCGCGCGGGCGTGATGTTCACGATCGACCCCTCCAGCGGCGACACGCACAGCCTCGTCATCGAGGGCTCCTTCGGCCTCGGCGAGGCGGTCGTCTCCGGCAGCGTCTCGCCCGATCGCTACGTGGTGAGGAAGGACAACCTCGCGATCACCACCCGCTCGGTGCGAGCGAAGGAGCTGACGATCGAGCCGGCGGCGGGCGGAGGAACGGTCACGCGCGAGCTGACCGCGGAGGAGGGCGCGCGCCCGGTGCTGACCGACGGCGAGGTGATCCAGCTGGCGAGGCTCGGTCTCGAGATCGAATCCCACTACGGCTCCCCGCAGGACACCGAGTGGTCGTTCGATCCCGACGGGACGGTGTGGATGCTGCAGAGCAGGCCGATAACCACGACCGCAGCGGCTCCCGGAGCGACAGCCGAGCTTGCCGACACGCCACCGGCCGGCGAGCTGCTCGTGCGGGGGCTCGGCGCCGCCCCTGGTCGGGCGAGCGGACGGGTGCGACTGCTGAGCGATCCGCATGACACCTCCGCACTGCGCGACGGCGAGGTGCTGGTCGCGCACATGACGACCCCCGATTGGGTACCCCTGATGCGCAAGGCGGCGGCGATCGTCACCGACTCCGGCGGGATGACCTGCCACGCGGCGATCGTCTCGCGTGAGCTCGGGATCCCGTGCGTGGCGGGAACCGGCAACGCCACACAGAAGTTGCGCGGCGGCGAGATGGTTACCGTGGACGCGACGCATGGAGCGGTGATCGAGGGGGGCGACACGACCCCGGCGCCGGCCGCGCCGACAGCCGTCGTGGTGGCGGATGCCTCCGCGCCGGTCACCGCGACGCGGCTGCTGGTGAACCTGTCGGAGCCGTCGCAGGTCGAGCGGACAGCCGCCCTGGACGTCGACGGGGTCGGCCTGCTGCGAGCCGAGATGATGGTGCTGGAGGCGCTCGAGGGCACACACCCGAAGCAGCTGATCGAGGAGGGCAACACGGCGGAGTTCGTGGCGCGGATGGCCGATGCCCTCACGACGTTCACCGCCGGCTTCGCGCCCCGGCCGATCACCTATCGCACGATCGACTTCCGCACCAACGAGTTCCGCGGGCTGCGCGGCGGCGAGCGCTTCGAGCCGCAGGAGGCCAACCCGATGATCGGCTATCGCGGCGCGCTGCGCTATACGCAGGAGCCCGAGGTGTTCGCCCTGGAGATGGAGGCGGTGCGGCGCGTGTGGGACGCGGGCCACTCGAACCTCCACGTGATGCTGCCGTTCGTGCGCACGGCGGACGAGCTGGCACGCTGCCGCGCGCTGATCGCCGAGACGGGGCTGCTCGACCGCCGTGGCTTCGAGCTGTGGGTGATGGCCGAGGTGCCCTCGGTGCTGTTCAACCTGGAGCGCTACGCGAAGCTCGGCATCACCGGCATTTCGATCGGCTCGAACGACCTCACCCAGCTGATGCTCGGCGCCGACCGCGACTCGGAGCTGCTGGCGGCGACGTTCGACGAGCGCGACCCGGCCATCGTGGACTACCTCGGCCAGCTGATCCCGCGAGCCCGCGAGCTGGGCCTGCACACCTCGATCTGCGGGCAGGCGCCCTCCGTGCACCCCGAGTATGCGGAGATGCTCGTGCGGCTGGGCATAGAGAACATCTCGGTGAGCGTCGACGCGGTCGATCGCACCCGCAGGACGATCGCGGCCGCCGAGCAGCGGGTGGTGCTCGAGGCGGCGCGCAGGAGCGCCGACGCTCACTGACGACAAGCGGGTGAGCATGGCCACGCAGACGGTGATCGCCGAGCCGGAGGAGGTGGACGCGACCGAGGGCGTCGAGCTGCTGATGCGCGACCTGCGCAGCTCCGCGGCCGGTCTGTCCACGCGCGAGGCCGAACGGCGGCTCGTGCAGTACGGCAGCAACGAGCTGCGCAGGCGCGGCGGAGCGCGCTGGCCGGCGGAGCTGGGGAGACAGCTGACCCACCCGCTCGCCCTGCTGCTGTGGCTCGCGGCTGGCCTGTCCTTCGCGGTAGGCAACCTGACGGTCGCGATCGCGGTGCTGCTGGTGATCGTGTTGAACGCGGCGTTCGCGTTCGTGCAGGAGCTGCAGGCCGAACGAGCGGTCGAGGCGCTCGCGGCATACATGCCCCAGCACGTCAGGGTCATGCGCGACCAGGCCTCGAAGAGCATCGACGCCGTCACGCTCGTGCCAGGCGACATTGTGCTGCTCGAGGAGGGCGACCGAATCGCCGCGGACATGCGGCTGCTCTCCGGCTCTGTCCAGGTGGACCTCTCGACGCTCAATGGAGAGTCCGTGTCGGTGCTGCGCGCCGCCGACCAGATCGACCGCGACGTCCCGCGCCTGGAGGCCAGAGATCTCGTCTTCAGCGGCACCACGTGCACCGGCGGCGAGGCGCAGGCGATGGTTTTCGCGACCGGCATGCACACCGAGCTCGGGCGCATCGCGTCGCTCACCGAGCGTGTCAAGGAGCAGCCGAGCCCCCTGGAGCGCCAGGTTCGCCGTGTGGCGTGGCTGATCGCGGCTGTGGCGATCGCGATGGCCGCGGCGTTCGTCCCGGTGGCGATCTTCGGCGCGGGGCTGTCGGTGCGCGACAGCGTGGTGTTCGCCGTGGGCCTGCTCGCCGGCAACGTGCCCGAGGGTTTGCTGCCCGTCATCACGCTCGCGCTGGCTGTGGCCGTTAGCGGGCTTGCGCGTCGTGGCGCGCTCGTGAAGCGGCTGAGCTCCGTGGAGACGCTCGGGTGCACGGACGTGATCTGCACCGACAAGACGGGCACGTTGACCGAAAACAGGATGAAGCCGATCGCGGTGTGGACGTTCGCCGCGGAGGCCGATCTGCAGGCGGATTCGGGGTCCCTGGAGGAGCTGATCGCACACGACGCGAACCTCCGCGCGCTCGCGGAGACGGCGAGCGCGTGCAACAACGCCCACCTGCTCGGGAGCGAGGAGAGCACCGGAGATCCCACCGAGGTCGCGCTCCTGACCACCGCCCGGGCGTTCGGGGTGGACGTGGACGCGGAGCGTCGCGGGCAGCGACGCAGCCACCTGTACAACTTCGACCCCGAGCTGAAGCTGATGTCGACGATCGACACAGACGGCGCCGAGAGCTGGCTGCACACGAAGGGCGCGCCCGAGTCGGTGCTGCCACACTGCACGAGCACCGTCTCCGCCGCGGGCGAGGTCGTCCCGCTCGACGCGGCACAGCGCGAGCGCGCGAGCAAGCAGGTCGAGAGCTACGCGCGCCAGGGCCTGCGCGTCCTCGCGCTGGCGAGGCGGGCGATCGACGCCACGCAACCGCCTGAGCGCGAGCAGGCCGAGCGGGAGCTGTGCCTGCTCGGCCTGGTGACGATGTTCGATCCGCCGCGCCCGCAGGTCCACGAGGCGGTGGCGCGCTGCCACAGCGCCGGGATCCGCATCATCGTGATCACCGGCGACCATCCGCTGACGGCGGCGGCGATCGCGGCGCAGGTGGGGATCGGGGGAGAGGACCCGCAGGTGGTGGACGCGAGCCGCATCGACCACACCCGCGAGCGCGAGCTGCGCGAGCTGCTCGCCGGCGGCAGGGAGCTGATCTTCTCGCGCGCCTCGCCCGAGGCGAAGCTGCAGATCGCGGACGCCCTGCGCGCGGAAGGCCACGTGATCGCGATGACCGGCGACGGGGTCAACGACGCTCCGGCGCTGCGCGCCGCCGACATCGGCGTGGCGATGGGCCTGTCCGGCACCGACGTGGCTCGCGAGGCCTCGACGATGGTGCTCACCGACGACAACTTCGCGACGATCGTCGTCGCGATCGAGGCGGGACGGCGCGTCTACGAGAACGTGCGCAAGTTCATCGTCTACATCTTCGCCCACGCGACCCCCGAGGTCGTGCCGTTCCTCGTGTTCGCGCTCGCCGGCGGGGCGATCCCGCTGCCGCTGACCGTGCTGCAGATCCTCGCGTTCGACGTGGGCACCGAGACGCTGCCGTCGCTGGCGCTGGCTCGCGAGCCGGCCGAACCGGGGATCATGGAGCGCCCGCCGCGCCCCCGCGCGGAAGGGGTGATTCGCCCGCCGATGCTGATCCGCGCGTGGCTGTTCCTGGGGATGCTGATCGCCGCGCTCTCGATGGGTGGCTTCCTGTACGTGCTGATCGACGCGGGCTGGCACCCGGGCGACCCGGTCGGCGCGGGACACGCCCTGCACCACGCCTACCTGCAGGCGACCACGATGACGTTCCTCGGCATGATCGCCGGGCAGATCGGGACGGCCTTCGCGGTGCGCTCGCAGCGCGCCTCGCTGTGGGAGGTGGGCGTGTTCAGCAACCCATACGTGCTGTTCGCGATCGCCGCCGAGCTGCTGCTGGCGGCGGTGTTCGTGTACGCGCCGCCGCTTCAGTCACTGCTCGGGACGGCATCGCTGCCGCTACACGACCTCGTGCTGCTGATTCCGTATCCGTTCGTGGTGTGGGGCGCGGACGAGTTGCGTCGACGGGTGCAGCGCCGCCGCCATCCCGTCATTGCCGAGGCGTGAGCACGGCCCTCGTCTGACGGGCGATCTCGACGTCCTCGCGCGCGGCGATCACGAGCGTTCGCACGCGAGCCGCATCAGCGCTCACGTCCACGTCGCCGCTCGTATCGCGGTTGGCCGCATCGTTCAGAGCCACGCCCAGAAACCCGAGGCCCGCGGCGGCGCGTGAGCGCACCGCCGCCGAGTGCTCGCCGACGCCGCCGGTGAACACGAGCGCGTCGAGCCCTCCGAGCGCCGCGGCCATCGCGGCGATGCCACCGCGCAGCCTGTGGACGTAGACGTCCAACCCGAGCCGCGCACGCTCGTCGCCCGCCTCGGCGCGCGCGACGATCTCGCGCATGTCGGGGCTCCCCGCCAACCCCAGCAACCCGGAGCGGTGCTCGAGCGCGTCCTCCATCTCGGCGATCGACAGGCCCTCCTGCCCGGCGAGCCACAGCAGCATGCCTGGGTCGACGCTGCCCGAGCGCGTGGCCATGACGAGGCCCTCGAGCGGCGTGAAGCCCATCGTGGTGTCGAGCGAGCGGCCGTCCGTGATCGCGCACAGCGACGCGCCCGAGCCGAGGTGGCAGCTCACGATCCGCAGGCCGGCGGGCTCGCGGGCGAGCATCTCCGGCGCGCGTCGGGCGACCCACCCGTGTGAGAGGCCGTGGAAGCCATAGCGCCTGAGTCCCCAGCGCTCGCGCCACTCGGCCGGAAGCGCGTACGTGGAGGCGGCTGCGGGCAGCGTGGCGTGGAAGGCGGTGTCAAAGCACGCGACCGCCGGCAGGCCGGGGAGCGCCGCGCTGACGGAGTCGAGCGCGGCGAGCGACTTCGGTTGGTGCAGCGGCGCGAGCTCGACCAGCTCACCGAGGGCTTCCCTAACACCCGCGTCGATCAGGACCGCGTGGCGGTAGCGCTCCCCTCCGTGCACGATTCGGTGCCCGATCGCGTCCGCTTCGCCCAGCTGTGAGCTCAGCGCTCCCTCGAGCTCCTCGGGGTCCACCTGCGCGCGCGGCGCGTCGAGCTCCCGTGATGTGATCGCGCGGTTCTCGCGGTCCAGCAGCGTGAGCTTGAGGCTGCTCGAGCCGGCGTTTACGACGAGGACTCTCACCGAGTGGGCCAGCGCCAGTCGTCGATGTCGGGCGGGTCGGCGCCGTGCTCGCGCGTGTAGGCGCGGTGGCGCAGGCGCTCGTCGGCCATCTGCTGGCGCAGGCTGGCGGCGTGCTCGACGAGCCCGGGCACGTGGTCGATGACGTCCATGACGAGGTGAAAGCGGTCGAGGTCGTTGAGCATCACCATGTCGAACGGGGTCGTGGTGGTGCCCTCCTCCTTGTAGCCGCGGACGTGGAGATGATCGTGAACCGCGCGGCGGTAGGTGAGACGGTGAATCAGCCACGGATAGCCGTGGTAGGCGAAGATCACCGGGCGGTCGGTGGTGAAGATGGCGTCGAAGTCGGCGTCCGGCAGGCCGTGGGGGTGCTCGCTGTCAGGCTCCAGGCGCATCAGGTCGACGACGTTCACGAGCCGAACCTTCAGCGCCGGCAGGTGCTCGCGGAGGATCGCCGCAGCCGCGACGCTCTCGAGCGTCGGGACGTCACCCGCACAGGCGAGCACGACATCGGGCTCCTCGTCTTCGGCGCACGAGAAGCAGTCCCAGATGCCGATGCCGCGCGCGCAGTGCGCGAGCGCCTCCTCCATCGAGAGGTAGTTGAGCGCGGGCTGCTTGCCGGCGACGATCACGTTGACGTAGTCGCGGCTGCGCAGGCAGTGGTCGGCGACGGACAGCAGGCAGTTCGCATCGGGAGGCAGGTACACGCGCACGATCTCGGCCTTCTTGTTGATCACGTGGTCGATGAACCCGGGGTCCTGGTGTGAGAAGCCATTGTGGTCCTGTCTCCAGACGTGCGAGGAAAGCAAATAATTAAGAGAAGGGATGGGTCTGCGCCAGGGAATCCCGCGCGTGACCTTCAGCCACTTGGCGTGCTGGTTGAACATCGAGTCGACGACGTGGATGAAAGCCTCGTAGCTGTTGAAGAGGCCGTGGCGGCCGGTGAGCAGATAGCCCTCGAGCCACCCCTGGCAGAGGTGCTCGGAGAGGACCTCCATGACCCGGCCGTCGGGCGCGAGATGGTCGTCGGTGGCGACGCGCTCGGCGTCCCACGCGCGGTCGGTTACCTCGAAGACGTTGCCGAGCCGGTTCGATGCTGTCTCGTCCGGACCCATCAGCCGGAAGTTCTCGGGGTTGACGCGGATGACGTCGCGCAAAAACGATCCGAGCACGCGCGTGGGCTCGCTGACGGTCGCGGTGGGGGCGGGCACGTCGACGGCGTAGGAGCGGAAGTCGGGCAGCTCCAGCTCGCGCAGCAGCAGGCCGCCGTTGGCGTGCGGGTTGGCGCCCATCCGCCGCTCGCCGTCGGGGGCGATCGCGGCCAGCTCAGCTCGCAGCGCGCCTTGCTCGTCGAACAGCTCCTCGGGCCGGTAGGAGCGCATCCACTCCTCCAGTTGCGCGAGGTGCTCGGGGTTGCCGGCGAGGTCGGCGAGCGGTACCTGATGGGATCTGAAGGAGCCCTCGGCGGGAAGCCCGTCGACCATCTTGGGTCCCGTCCAGCCCTTGGGGGTGCGCAGCACGATCATGGGCCAGCGCGGGCGCTCTCGCTTGTTGTCCTCCCTCGCGCGGCGCTGGATCTCGGCGATCTCCGCGGTGATCTCGTCGAGCGTGGCGGCCATCAGCCGGTGCATCTCCTGCGGTTCGTCGCCCTCGACGAAGTGGGGCGCGTAGCCGTAGCCCTCCAGCAGCGCCCGCAGCTCCTGCGGGGCGATGCGCGCGAGCACGGTGGGGCTGGCGATCTTGTAGCCGTTGAGATGCAAAATCGGGAGCACCGCTCCGTCGCGGGCGGCGTTGAGGAACTTGTTGGAGTGCCAGCTGGTGGCGAGCGGCCCGGTCTCCGCCTCGCCGTCGCCGACGACGCAGCACACGAGCAGATCGGGGTTGTCGAACGCCGCGCCGTAGGCGTGGGCGAGGGAGTAGCCCAGCTCGCCGCCCTCGTGGATCGAGCCCGGGGTCTCCGGCGCGACGTGGCTGGGGATGCCTCCTGGGAAGGAGAACTGGCGAAACAGCCGGCGGATGCCCTCCTCGTCGCGGCCGATGTGCGGGTAGACCTCGCTGTAGGTGCCCTCGAGGTAGACGTTCGCGAGCACTCCGGGACCGCCGTGGCCCGGTCCGGCGACGAAGATCGCGTTCAGGTCGCGCTCGCGAATCACCCTGTTGAGGTGCGCGTAGATGAAGTTCAGGCCCGGTGTGGTTCCCCAGTGGCCGAGCAGCCGCGCCTTTACGTGCTCGATCGCGAGCGGCTCGCGCAGCAGCGGGTTCTCGAGCAGGTAGATCTGGCCGACCGACAGGTAGTTGGCCGCGCGCCAATATGCGTCTAGCTCGCGAAGATCCACGTGCGCTAGCTTCGCAGCATCGGCGTAGGTAGAAGTCCGCAGCATCTCGGGTGCCCTACCCGGACGAACCGCCGCGCACTCGCGCTTAGCATCCTCGGCACGACGACAAAAGGAGCTGACGATGTTCAAGAACGTGCTCGTGGGAGTGGACGGCAGGCCCAACGGCCGCGACGCCATCGCGCTCGCAAAGCGTCTCACCGATGCCACCGGAACGCTCACGCTCGCGCACGTCTACAGCGGCGAGTTGAACCCGTCGCACGCGATCAGCCCAGGCCTGGTCAGAGAAGAGCAGGACGCCTCCGCGAAGCTGCTCGAAGACGAGCTCGCGGCCGCCGAGGTCGACGCGGAGCTCGTCAGCATCGTCGCGATGAGCCCAGGTCGCGGCCTTCACCAACAGGCCGAGGATCAGGGCGCGGATCTGCTCGTGGTCGGCTCCTGCAGTCGCGGAGCGTTCGGGCGGGCGATGCTCGGGGACGACACGCGCGCCGCGCTGAACGGCTCTCCGTGCGCGGTCGCGATCGCGACGCTCGGCTATGCCACTCACCGTCCGCCGGTCGCGAAGATCGGCGTTGGCTACAACGGCTCGCCGGAGGGCAGGGGGGCGCTCGAGATGGCACGCGAGCTCGCCGTCTCCACCGGGGCCACGGTTCACGCGCGGGAAGTGGTCTCGATACCGAGCGTCGCCTACACCGGCTTCATACCGCCCCTGCTCGGGGACAGCATGGACGAGCTGCTCCAGGAGGCACGGGGTCGCATGAGCGCCCTGCCGGATGTGAACGGCAGCGCGGTCTACGGACTCACGGGCGAGGAGCTGGCGGCCTTCAGCGAAGAGGTGGATCTGCTCGTGGTCGGCTCGCGCAGCTATGGCCCGGTGAAGCGCCTGGTGGTCGGCAGCACGTCGAACTACCTCGAGCGTCACGCGCGTTGCGCGCTGCTGGTCCTGCCTCGTCCGCACGCCAGTGACGGCGAGCAGAGCGAGCATGCGGCAGTGGGCTCAGGCGTAGCCGCCTGACCGAGAGCCTGTTCTAAGCGGTGATGCGGGTCCCGGCCCTGCCGGCGAGGATGGCCGCCGCATCGGAGAGCGCGCCGATGGCGGCGAGCTTGCCGGTGTCGAGTGCGAATCGGCATGCGGCTTCGAGCTTGGGGCGCATCGACCCTGCGGCGAACTCGTCGAGATCGAGATCGCCCACTGAGGCTGCGTGGATCGGCTGTGCGGCCTCGGTCGCGTGGCCGCGCTCGACGTAGGGGACGTCCGTCAACAGCAGCAGCGCGTCCGCGTCTAGCTCGCGTGCGAGCAGCGCCGCGGAGCGATCCTTGTCGATCACCGCCTCCACGCCGTGCAGCGCGCGATGCTCGTCGAGCGTGACCGGGATCCCGCCGCCGCCGACGCACACGACGAGGACGCCGGCGTCCACGAGTATGCGGATCGTCTGCAGCTCGACGATCGCCTGGGGCTCCGGCGAGGGGACCACGCGCCGCCAGTGCTCGCCGTCCGGGGCGACGCTCCAGTTGCGCTCTCGACCCAGACGCTCGGCGGTCGCGCGGTCGTAGATCGGGCCGATCGGCTTGCTCGGGTGCTGGAAGGAAGGGTCGTGCGCGTCGACGATCACCTGTGTGAGGAGCGTCGCCGTCGGTGTCCCGGGCAGCCGGCTCGCGAGACCCTGCTCGAGCAGGTAGCCGATCATGCCCTCCGACTCGGCGCCGAGAACATCGAGGGGGTAGGGGGCGACCTGCGGGTATGCCTCCGCCTGCAGCGCGAGCAGCCCCACTTGCGGCCCGTTGCCGTGCGTGACGACCACTCGGTGCTCGCCGGCGAGCTCCGCGAGCGCGTCGACGGCGATCGCGACGTTCCCGCGCTGGGTCTGTGCGTCCGCGGGCTCCCCGCGACGCAGCAGCGCGTTGCCTCCGAGCGCGGCGACGATCAGCATCTGGTGTAACCGTAGAGGGCGGCTACGGCGTCTGCTGCTCGGCCGACGCGGAAGCTCAGACCGGACGGTCGAGGATGAACGTCTCGACGGCGATGTCCGGGTCGACGTGGTTGCCGCTGACGAACGCAAGCACCTTGCGGCCCGTGAGTCGCTCGATGGCCGCCCTGAAGTCGACTTCCATCGCCTCCTGCAGGAGCTGGCGCATGTTCGTCACCGCGCGCTTCTCGCCACTGCGCACGAGCGCGCGCTCGGCCGGTGTCATCACCTCGCGCATGATCACCGTGACCATCTGGTCGCTGTGGATCGTGGAGGCGCTGGTCGGGCCGCGGCCGAGGTGCTCGGTCTGAATCCCGACGATCGCGCTCGTTATCGCCGCGTTCAACTCGCCGCCCTTGAGATACATCTGCTCGGTAGGCATGCGCCACCTCGGTTGGCAGGCTCTCGGATGGTCGGACCCACACGTCGGAAGAGAGCGAGCCACAAGGCCCAGGCGAGCGAGGAGCTATCAGCATATCGCGCAACGCCGTGAGCTCCAGGAGATGTCTCCTTCCTGTCACTCTTGCGTTGACTAGAGCGAGGTGCCAGACTCGAGGAGCGTTCGCGCGCTTCGGTGAGAGGGGTGGCGCGGGTGCGGCGTGTGGAAGATGGGTGCGAGCTGGGCTGGATCAGGCTCGGCTCGGCTCCTCGCAGGCAAGTCGCGTGGAGCCCTGATGATCGATCCCGCCTCTCGGCAAGTTCTGGATTTGGCGCGCAGCGTGCTTGCCGAGCTCGACGTGGAGGTGGTCCTCGACCGTGTGCTGAGCGCCGCGCGAGAGCTCACGGGCGCGCGCTACGCCGCGCTAGGGGTGCTCGATCCCTCGGGCGCCGAGCTCGAGCGATTCGTCACCTCCGGCATCAACGAGCGAACGCGTGCCAGGATCGGAGATCTTCCGCGCGGCCGCGGTGTGCTCGGGGACTTGATCGAGCACCCGGCTCCGTTGCGCCTCGAGGATGTAGGCGCGCATCCACGCTCGTACGGCTTCCCCGCGGGCCATCCCCCGATGCAGACGTTCCTCGGGGTCCCGATCGTGATTTCCGGGCGCGCCTTCGGGAATCTCTACCTGACCGAGAAGGCAGGCGGAGAGCAGTTCACCGCAGAGGACGCGCAGGCGGCGGTCGTGCTGGCCGAGTTCGCGGCGGTAGCCATCGAGAATGCGCAGCTCTACGGTGGCGCCAAGCATCAGCGTGACGAGCTCGAGCGCACCGTCGCCACGCTGGAGGCCACCACCCACATCACGCGCGCGGTGGGCGATGAGACCGATATGGCGGTCGTGCTGGAGATGGTCGCCAAGCGCGGACGCGCGCTCGTCAGCGCGAGGGTGCTCGTAATCGAGCTGTTCGACGGCGTCGATCACCTGACGATCGCTGTGGGCGCGGGAGAGTGGTCGCAGAGCATGGAGGGCGAACGCGTTCCACTGAAGGACACGGTGGCTGAGATCGCGCTGCGCACGCTGCAGACGCAGCGACTGGAGGACGAGCTGAACCGGGCACGTTTCGACCAGCACGGTCTCGGTCGTCTCGGGGTGCGTGCCGAAGCCGGCCTGGCGGTTCCGCTGGTGTTCAACGGCCGCCCCCACGGGGTGCTGATGGTGATCGATCGGCTGGAGGACGGCCCGGGGTTCACCGCTGGGGACGTACGACTGCTGGAGGCGTTCGCATCCAGTGCCGCGACGGCCGTTGCCACCGCGAAGTCGGTCGCCACCGACCGCACGCAGCAGCGTCTTGCGGCTGCTGAGGCAGAACGCACACGGTGGGCGCGCGAACTGCACGACGAAACGCTGCAGCGACTCGCGGCGCTGCAGATCGCGCTGTCCTACGCCCGTCGCTCGGGGCTCCGGGAGAGGATGGAGGAGGCGATCGACAACGCGAGAGGGCTGTTGGAATCCGAGATCGCCAACTTGAGATCCCTGATCTCCGAGCTGCGTCCACCGACCCTGGATGAACTCGGCCTGAGCACGGCGCTGGAAGCGCTCGGCGCGCGAGCGACCAGTCAGGGAATGGACGTCGATGTGAGCGTGGAGATGGCCTCCGGGCTGAACGGGGGCGCGATTGCGCGGCATACCGCGGAGCTCGAGACGGCGATTTACAGGCTCGTGCAGGAGGCGCTCACCAACGCGGCAACGCATGGGAAGGCCAGGCGCACCGTCGTCGAAGTTCAGGAGAGTGAAGGCGCTGTCCATGTGAGCGTTCGCGACGACGGCGACGGCTTCGACACCGCCGCCCAGACGGATGGCTTTGGACTGCTCGGGATGCGCGAGCGCGTCGATATGGTCGATGGCGATCTACAGATCGACTCCGGAGCAGGCGGTACGACCGTAAACGCTGTCTTCCCCGTGAGGCGCGGCGTGCGCCCCGAATCGGCGGCCCGTCCGCAAGCGCTGCGTGTCAGTGCTTTGCCGTCGCCAAGATGAGGACTTGCCACGTTGGGGAGCGCACGAGCGAGGTCTAGTCTCGAATGATGGCTCCCGGTTTGCATCTCGTCTCTGATTCGGACCGTGAGGGCGTTCATCTGGAGAGTGGACGGATCAGGGTCGTGCTCGCCGACGATCACGAGGCGGTTCGACGAAGCCTGCGACAGGTGCTCGACAGCGAGGAGAGCATCGAGGTGGTCGCCGAAGCGCAGGACCTCGACTCGCTGATGCGCGTCATCGGCACACGGCCGGCGGTCCTCGCACTCGATCCATCGATGTTGGGCACACCTCGCCTCGAGACACTGCGACGGGCGCACAGTCAGGCGCCCAACACCGAGATAGTCGTGCTCAGCATGACCGACGACCCGAACCTTGCCCAGCAGACCCTCAACGCCGGCGCGACGGGCTTCGTGCTGAAGGACATGGCCGCAGAGGAGCTGCCGACAGCCATCCACAGCGCGGCGGCCGGGAAGCGGTACGTGAGCCCGCGGATCGCGGTGCAGCTCGCGCAGGTGTTCTAGAGCTATGAGTCGCGTCGCGATCTTCGCTCCGCACCCGCTGCTCACGGTGACACTCGAGCGGGAGGGCCCCGAGCGCGAGCAGGTGCACTTTCACCCTGGCGGGCAGGGAGTGTGGGTGGCACGAATGGCTGCGTGCATGGGCGCCGACCCGGTGTTGTGCGGCTTTCTGGGTGGGGAGAGCGGGGACATCCTGGAGGGGCTGCTCGGGAGACTCCAGGGCCATCGACGGCTGGTGCGCACCACGTCCGCGAGCGGCTGCTACGTCACCGACCGCCGCTCGGGCGAGCGCGAGCTGCTCACATTCACGCTCAGCGACCCGCCTTCGCGCCACGAGCTGGACGAGCTGTTCTCGCTCACGGTCGGCGAGGCGCTCACCACCGGCTGGCTCGTCGTCACAAACCCGATGCCGGGGGACGCGCTTCCGATCGAGGTGTACGGCGACCTCGTCGCGGATGCGCGCGCGGGCGGGGCGCGCACTCTCGTGGACCTCTCCTCGCCGCGCCTGGACAGCGCGCTGCGGGGCAGGCCGGATGTGGTGAAGCTCAACGACTGGGAGCTTGCGCAGTTCGTGTGCGGTCCGGTCTCCGAGCCGGAGCAGATGCTCGCCGCCGCGCGGCGGCTGCGCGACGAGGGCGCCGGCGCGGTGATCGTCACCCGAGGTGAGCTTCCGGGTCTGGTGCTCAGCGAGCGGGGCGCGTGGGAGCTGCGACCGCCCCGTCTGACGCGAGGGTTTCGCGAGGGCTGCGGGGACGCGATGATGGGCGCCCTCGCCGCGAGCTGGGCTCAGGGTGAGAGCTTCGAGCGGGCGGTGCTCGTGGGCGCAGCCGCGGGCGCGGCCAACTTCCTGCGCCACGGGCTCGGCAGCGCATCTTGCGAGAGCGTCGAGCAGCTCATCGAGAGCGTTGCGCTGGAGCCGCTCACGGCAAGGGTGTGACAGGCTCCGCGCGCAGTATCGCCTGTGGCGCCTCGTCGGTCATCCAGATCATTCGGGCGGGCGTGCAGACGCTCGCGAGGCGCTCGAATCCGCTTGCGAGCCGCACGGGACGGCCCGCGAGCGAGGAGTGTGCGTCGCTGCCGAGTAGGTGAACGAGGCCGTCGCTCGCCATGCGCAGGACGAGATCGTCCGCGATCCCCTGCGCGACGAACTCGGCCGTCCACTGGATCAGGCAGCCGCGACTGGCGAGCTCCCGCAGGCGCTCCTCGAAGTCGGCTCCGGCGTGACGCTCGGGGTGTGCGATTACGCACCCCATGCCTTTGCCTGCGAGTCGGTCGACGAGATCATCGAGATCGCTCGTGATGGGCCCGGGAGCGGGCTCCAACAGAACCCATCCACCGGCTCCGCCGAGCGCCACCAGGTGGAGCTGCTCGTCGGTGAGACTGTCGGCCTCGGTCTGCGCGAGCTCGCCTCCCGGCGTGACCCGGACGCTCACTCCCTGCTCGTCCAGCTCCTGCTGAACGGCCGCGACGCGTGAGGCGATCTCCTCGATCTCGACCGCGTGGTCGTGGCGGACGTGCGGGGTCGCGCAGACCACGGCGATGCCGTCCTGCTCGGCCTGACGCGCCATCGCGACACTGTCCGTCATGTCGAGTGCGCCGTCGTCGAGGCCGGGCAGGATGTGGCAGTGGAGGTCGATCACCGTTGTGCAGGCTTCGGGCCGGCTCGGTTTGCGCTCACGACGCGCGCTCTCCGCGTCGTGAGTGAGATGGGCCGTAGGTCCTCTGCAGCTGCTGGACGCGCTCGCGCAGCTTGCGGTTCTCGACGCGCAGCGTGGCGGCTTGTCGGCGCGCGCTCGCCAGTTCTTGTGCGAACACGGGGACGATCATGCGTAGGTTGTGTAAACGGTCGAGCAGATGATCGCGATCGGACGCGTGAGCGTTCAGCGCGGGTGGGCCGATCCGCTGGGAGCTGATTTCCGGCGAGCGTGCCGGTGCTGGGGAGGTTGTCAATTGTGCTGGCATCCGACGCTCCGATCTGGTGATTGGGCAGAGTTCAATATTCCGGCTGTCGCCCGTCTGTGGCATCCGCAGGCGCCACTGAGCCGGGTTGCGGGTTTGCCGAAGCGTTCCCGCACAGGCGGTGCGGCAGGCCGAGCTAGTGGCCGTTGACGTCGGTCCGAAGCTCGCCTGGAGGCCCTGGCTCGCCGGGACGGAGGTCCATCTGCCACCACTTCACGTCGTGCCATGCGCCCGCCTTCCAGCCGATCCGACGGTAGGTCCCGACCGGGACGAAACCCATCGCACGGTGCAGGCCGTCGCTCGCCGCGTTCGGTTGGGTGACCCCTGCACACAGGGTCCACAGGCCGATCGTTCGCAGCTGCTCGAACAGGCGTGTGTAGAGCTCGCGCCCGACGCCCTCACGGTGGTGGTCGGCGTGGATGTAGACGGCGACGTTCGCCGCCCAGCGGTAGGCGGCGCGCTCGAGGTGGGGCGACCCGTAGGCGTAGCCGAGCACGACGTCCTCGTGTTCGGCGATCACCCACGAGTAGGCCGACTCGATCCGAGCCGACATCTCCTCCACGGTCGGTGGCGTGATCTCGAACGACGCGACCGAGTCGGACACGTACGGTGCGTAGATAGCCGCACAAGCGGCCGCGTCGCGTCGAGGGTCGGCGTTGCGGATGAGCACTGTGCCATTCTCTATTACATGAGCGCGGTTCTCGTCCGCTACCGAGTCAAGCCCGACCGCGCGGACGAGAACGCCGAGCTGGTGCGCGCGGTATACGAGGAGCTCGCCGCGCATCAGCCCCCGGGCTTTCGCTACGCCACGTTCGTGCTCGACGATGGCGTGACCTTCACGCACATCGCGTTCACGGACGAGGGGCACGAGGCGCCGCTTGCGCAGCTGGCCTCCTTCCAGCGCTTTACCGCCGCGATCGCGGAGCGCTGCGACGAGCCGCCGCAGACGACGCGGCTCTCGCAGCAGGTCGGCTCCTACCGACTCTGACCGCGTTACGCCGCGGCGACCTCGGCGAGCGTGCTCAGAGATGCGCGAATGACCTCCTTCTGAGTCTCGAGTCGAGCGGCCTCGGCCTCGGGGATCTCGACGTGGACGTTGATGCGCGTGCGCTCGCCGTCGAGCGGCTCGAGAACCCACTCGAAGACCAGGTCCGAGACCAGGCAGGAGACCTTCACCGAGCGCCCGTCGCGCTGGGTGTCGAGCATCTGAGCCATAGGGAAATCGGGGTAGCCGTCGGGGAACATCGTGTACTTGCCGTCCGTCCCGGGCTCGACGGTGGCGATCCCCGCCCACCACTCCGGGAAGCGCGAGGGGTCATACAGCAGCTTCCACACCTCCTCCGGGGGTGCCTGGGCGTCGGCGCTGTCATGAAAGGACGGCATGTGGGGCTCCTTGGTCGTTTTTCTCGAGCAGGTCGAGCTCGCTCTGAACGCGCTCCAGCTCCCGCTCCGGCTCGATCAGGCCGACGACGGGACGACCGAGATCCGCCAGCACCGCCGCCATCCGCTCGCCGCGCGACAGGCGCGAGAGCTGGCGCCGCCAGCCATCGGCCGCCTCCTGGAGGCGGCGGGCGGCGAGCGCGCGGTCGCCGCCGCGCCACGCGATCAGACCCTGGACGCGGGTGAGCCTCGGCACAAGCGTCTCGGGCCAGTCGCTCGCGCGCAGCGGCTCGAGCGCCGTGGCGCGCACCTCCGCCTCGGCCTCCTCGAGCCGGCCGAGGCGGGCAAGCGCCTCCGCACGGGCCAGGCGCGTCACCGCCGGGCTGATGGGCGCATCCTCCACCAGCGCCGCCTCCAGCAGCGTCGCGGCGAGTGACGCGTCGTCCTCGGCGAGCGCGACCATGCCGCGATCGTGTGCGGTGGCCGCGATCAGCTGGCGGTCGTCGATCCGCTCGGCGATCGCGGTGGCGGAGTCAGCGGCGGCGCGCGCGCCGCCGAGGTCGCCGGCGCGCAGCAGCAGGAACGAGCGCATCGCGAGCAGCTGGATCTCCAGCGGAGCGAGCCCCTTGCCGGAGAGGACATCGTCGAGACGGTCGAGGAACCGCATCGCCCGCTCGAGGTCTCCCGCGGCGGCCGCCGCGCCCGCGGCGTTCGCCCAGCACCCGTAGGCGAGGTCCGGCCGTCCGGCGCGGGCGATCGCCTCTCCCGCCGCGATCGAAGGCGCGTAGGAGCCCTGGAAGTCTTCGCGCCTCACCGCAGCGAGCGCCCGCGCGTGGGCGACGTCGTAGGTGGAGAGGTCGTCGACCGGCTCGTCCGCGGTCAGGAGGTGAAGCTCCGCGAGCAGTCTCTCCGCCTCCTCGACGCTGCCCGCCACCGCCTCCGCCCACGCGAGCGCCGCGAGCGCCTCGCGTCGCTCCAGCTTGGCGGGGCCCGCGACGGTGTCCAGCTCCGCGAGCGCCTTCGCACAACATTCGAGTACGAGTGCGGGCACGCAGATCGGGCCGTGATACCAGCGTGCGCCGCGCAGCCACGCGCGCGCACGCTCCAGCGCGGGCGCATCGTGGAGCAGATCGATCGCGGTGGCGAACGCCTCCTCGGCCTCCGCACGGCGGCCGTGCCACGCCTCGACCTCGGCCAGCTCGAGCAGTAGATCCGCGCGCTTCGGAGCGATCGAGACGGCCTCGCGCAGATAGCCGGCGGCCTCCTGCAGCGCCGCCACCGCGCGCGCCTCGGCGGCTGCGAGCGCGAGCTGCTCGACGGCCTCCGAGTCGCGTCCGGCGAGTCGCAGGTGGCGTGCCAGCTCCGCGCCGCGCTGCGCGTCCGTGTTGGCGAGCAGGATCTGCGCCCACGCGTCGTGGAGTGCGACGCGGCGCGGTTCGGGGATCTCCGTGTAGACGGCTTCGCGCAGGAGTGCGTGGCGAAAGCCGACGCGACGCTCGCGCGCGACGAACATGCCACTTTCGAGAGCCTCCGTCGCAGCCTGCGCCGGCTCGTCGATCGGCAGCGCGGCGATCTCGCGGGAATCGAGCTCGCGCGCGGCCACCGCGGCGATCTCCACGAAGCCCTGCGCCATGGCGCCGAGCGCCCCGAACGCGCCGGCCACGGCGCCGCGCAGACCCGCCGACAGCTCCCGCTCGCCGCGCGCGAGCGCGCGCGCCATCTCCACCGCCAGGAGCGCGTTGCCCTCGGACGCTTCGACCACGCGCTCGACATCGTCGTCCTCGAGCTGCGCGGCGCTGCGCGCGAGGTCGGCCACGTAGGTTGGCGCGAGTGGGCCGAGCGCGAGCTCCGCGTGCATCAACCCTCGCGCGCGAAGAGCGTTCTCGAGCGTGTCGGCCTCCACGCGACGAGGTCGCTCGCGCCGTGTGAGCACGAGCAGCACCGGCAGGCTCGCGACGCGCCGCGCTACGTAGCCGGTCAGCTCGAGGCTCGCGCCGTCGCTGATGTGCAGGTCCTCGAGCAGCAGCGCGAGCGGACGCGTGCGCGCGGCCCACTCGACGAGCGCGACGACCGCCTCGAGCAGGCGCGCGCGCTCGAGCTCCGGCGAGGCGGGCGGGCGCTCGGTCGGCTCGCGCTCGAAGCGCGCGTGGATGTCGGGCACGAGGCGGGCGAGATCGTCGGGCCACACGGCGCCCGGCGGCGGGCTGGGCAGGGTGAGGAGCATCTCCCTGATCAGCTCCGCCCACATTCCGAACGGCGCGGCGCCGCCGAGATCGAGAGCGGCGCAGGAGGCGGTTGCGGCTCCGTCTCGCGCGGCCAGCGCGAGCAGCTCGCACGCGAGACGCGTCTTGCCGATGCCGGCCTCGCCGGTGAGCGTGACGACGCCGCCATGGCCATCGGTCGCGAGCCTCCACGCTCGCCCGAGGCGGTCCAGCTCCTGCGAGCGGCCCACGAGCGCCAGCAGGTTTGCGAGGTCCGGCAGCGCGAGCGCCGCGGCGGGCTCCTCGCGAAGATCCTCCACGAGCTGGCGGGTGAGCAGGGAGGGAGCGACGGACAGCTCGCGGCGCAGGCGATCGGCTAGCGAGCGGTAGGCGAGCAGCGCGGCGGCGCGATCGCCCGACTGCGCGAGGCGAGCGATGAGGCGACGATGCGCCTCCTCACCGAACGGGTCGCTCGCGACCTGTTGGCGGCTCCACTCGATCGCGCCGTCGGCGTCGCCCGCCTGCTCGCACTCGCACGCGAGGCGCTCGAGCGCTTTCAGCAACTGCTCACGATGGGTTGCGCGTGCGCTCGAGATCCACTCGTCCTCGAAGCCGCTCAGCAGCTCGCCGTCGCACAGGGCGACTGCGTCGCTGTCGCGGCCCTGTTCGATCAGCTCCGCGAAGGCGCGGGCGTCGACCCACAGATCGGCGTCAGCCAGCGCGACGTCGTCGCGGCCGGCGATCAGGAGCCGATCGGCCTCCTCGCCGAGCGCCTTGCGCAGAGACCACACCGCGCTGCGCAGGCTCGCACGGGCGCTCGCATCGAGCACATCGGGCCAGAAGCGCGCGGCGAGCTCGCCGCGCGACTGCGGGCCCGGGTGCAGTGCAAGGTAGGCGAGCAGCGACCAGGCGCGACGCGACGCGGGTGCGGGCAACTCCTTCCCGTCGCGCTCGACCCCCATCCGCCCGAGCACGCTGACTCTCAGCACCGTTCAAGCCTACGGCACGTAGATGCGGTTTGACGCTCGCTTGACGCTCGCTCAACGCACCCCCGGTCAAGGTGCTCACACAGTCCAAACACAGCACCGACAAAGGAGCAGCGATGAGCACCACGACGACATTCGACCTCGCGACGTTCACCAGGGCGATCGAGGAGCGCGACGCGAGCACCCAGCTGGCGATGTACGCGGACGACGCATCGGTAACGCTCGCCGACCGCAACGCCCAGCCGGGCTCGCCGCGCGTACTTCACACCAAGGGTGAGATCGCCACATGGGTGGAGGACGTGTGCGCGCGCGACATGACGCACAAGGTCGGCCACACTGTCTCCGATGAGACCGGTGTGGCGTTCACCGAGGCGTGTCGCTACCCGGACGGGACGAACGTCCTGTGCGCCACGGTGCTCGAGATCGAGGACGGTCTGATCGTGCGCCAGGTCGGCGTGCAGGCATGGGACGAGGCGTAGAGATGCTCTACGCGATGACGGTCCGGCGACTGAAGCCGGGCACATACGAGGACTACGTGAACGCGTGGACGCTCGACGCGCTGCCCGCCGGCTGGACGCGCGTCACGACGGTGCGCAGCGTCGAGGACGAGAACGAGGTCGTGTCGTTTGGCTTCTTCGACGGCTCGATGGAGGACCTGCGCCGCTCGCAGGAGCAGTTCGACTACGCGGGTCAGCGCGCACGGGTGGAAGAGTTCGTCGAGAGCACCGGCACGGATGGCATCTTCGAGGTGACGACAGAGATGGGGGGCTAGCGATGAGCACGACCGAATTCGACCCGATCCGTTACAAGACGACGACGCTCACGCAGTGGGAGGAGGCGGCCGATTCCTGGCATCGCTGGGGCCCGACGATCGAGACGTGGCTCGACGAGGCGACCGAGGCGATGCTCTCGATGGCGAACATCGCGGCCGGCGGGCGCGTGCTCGACGTGGCCGCGGGGGCCGGCGGGCAGACGTTGCGCGCGGCGCATCGTGTGGGGCCGTCTGGCAGCGTGCTCGCGACGGACATCTCACCGCGGATACTCAGCTTCGCCGAGAGCGAGGCGCACGCGATGGGGCTCGAGAACGTGCACACGAAGGTGATGGACGGCGAGTCGATCGACGTGGAGCAGGGACAGTTCGACGCGGCGATCTCGCGCGTGGGGTTCATCTACTTCCCCGACCAGCAGGCGGCGCTCACCGGTATCCGTCGAGCGTTGAGGTCAGGGGGGAGGCTCGCGGGGGTCGTTTACTCCACACCTGAGGCCAACCGCTTCTTCTCGATCCCCGTGTCGATCATCCGTCGTCGTGCGCAGTTGCCCGCGCCGGCTCCGGGTCAGCCGGGGCCGTTCAGCCTCGGCGCGCCGGGTGCGATCGAGGCGGCGTACGAGCGGGCGGGGTTCACGGACATCGAGGTGCGTCACATCGACTCGCCGCTGCGGGCCGCCTCGGCGGCGGAGTGTGTGCGCTTCGAGCGGGAGTCCTTCGGCGCCCTTCACCAGATGCTCTCCGGCCTGAGCGAGGCTGGGCGCGAGGAGGCATGGGGGGAGATCGAGCGGGAGCTGTCCGCGTTCGAGGGTGGCTCGGGCTTCGAGGGCCCGTGCGAGATGATCGTGGCGGCTGGGACGGCGCCTTGAACGGGGCTGTTGGTTAGGCGCGCAGCGACGCGTCGTCGAGCTCGAGGCCGACGACGCGCGCGACGCGGTCCAGGTCTGCGTCATGGGCGAGGAGGGAGGCGCCTCTTCGCCACGCGACCGCGGCGATCATGCAGTCGAGCATGCCGTGTGGTGTGACACCGGCGGCGCGGCAACGACGGTAGATGCGCACGGCTCCGTCGAAGTCGCTCACCGTGTCGAAGCTCAGGAGCTGGAAGCGCAACAGCAGCCTGCGCAGTTCGGCCTCACGCTCGCCATCGCGTGCCCCGGCAAGCACCTCCATCACCACGGGGTCCGTGACCGCCACCGGCCCATCGGTCGCGATCAGCTCTGCGAGGCGACGATCGACCGCGCTACCGGTTCCACGGTCGTACTCGACCCACGCGGAGGTATCCGCGAGGATCACGCGAGCGCGGGCGGCGGGACGTCCGCAGGGGGCTCGGAGATTGCGTGTGCCCCCCGCATCCTCCGTGCTTCCTCGAGCGTCATGGGCTGCCCCGCGAGATGGCGCAAAGCGAGATCGACCGCCGCTGTCTTGGTTCGCACTCCGTAACGGTCCATGATCGTCTGCACGTACTCATCCTCGATCTCGATGTTCGTCCGCACCGCACTCATACACCAATCATACACCAAGCGTGTAGAAGGCGTGTAAAGATGGGACGGCTTGTAGGAGAGGTTATCTCCGGCTTCGGGGCTCTCGTCGGAGAGCAGACCGAGCGTGTTTGCCTCGACCTCGGCAGCCGGTTGGCGTCAGCTGGGCAGCGTCGGCGGTGCGGCGGGGTCTATGTCCACGGCGACGGCCGGGGTGGCGACGGCCGCGGGGGTGGCGGCGGCCTGGACAGCTGCCACCTCGCGCGGGTCCACGGTCGGGAGCTCGCCCGGCTCTGCGGGGGGCTTCGCGTTGAACAGCCCCTCGATCGCTTTCGCGGGGGCGGCCTCGCCCATGAACGGCCCCTGGGCCTGCGCGCATCCCATGGCGTGGAGGGTGATCATCTGCTCTTCGGTCTCGATGCCCTTGGCGACGACCGCAAGCGACAGGTCGCGTCCGAGTACGAGGATCGCCTCGAGCAGCCACTTGCGGTAGTCCTCGTCGTCGGTGGCCGCGAGCGAGCTGCGGTCGACCTTGAGGAAGTCGAGCGGCAGGCGCTGTAGGTCGGAGTGGTTGGCGTAGGCGCTGCCGAAGTCGTTGATCGCGATCCGCACGCCCATCTGCTTGATCTCGCCGAGGCGAGCGGTGGCGGCGTCGACATCACTCATGATCGTGTGCTCGGGTATCTCGAGCGTGAGCAGCGAGGGGTCGATCCCGGACTGCTGCAGCGCGCGGCGCACGTCGGTGACGAAGCCGTCGCGGTTGAGCTGCGTGCCGGTCACCTCCACCGAGATGCCGACGGTGTGGCCGGCGACGTTCCATGCGGCTGCGCGGCTGCACGCCTGCTCCAGGACCCAGCGGCCGATCGGCACGATCAGCCCTGTTTCCTCGGCCAGCGGCAGGAAGTCCTCAGGAGCGACGACGCCGTGCTTGGGGCGCATCCAGCGAACGAGGGCCTCGAGGCCCACGACCTTGCGCGTGGCGAGGTCGAAGATCGGCTCGTACAGCAGGAAGAACTGCTTTTCCTGCAGTGCGTTGTTGAGCTCCCCCTCGAGCATCCCCTGGTCCTCGATGACGGAGCGCATGTTGGCGTTGAAGAGCGTGTAGCGGTCCTTGCCGGCGGCCTTCGCGGCGAGCAGCGCGAGGCGTGCGTCGCGCAGCATGTCGTCGGCTGTGGCGTAGCGGCCGAAGGCGACACCGATGCTGGCGGTGACGAGGAAGTTGGGCCCGAAGTTGTCGAGCTCGGCGGGCTTGTGCAGGGACTCGATCACACGGCGGGCGAGGGAGTCCAGGCGCGCGCCGCGGGCCGCGGACTCGACCAGGATCACGAACTCGTCCCCGCCGAGGCGTCCGACGGAGTCCTGCTCTCGCACGACGTTCTCGAGGCGTTCGGCGACGATCTTCAGCAGCTGGTCGCCGGTCGCCGTCCCGAGCTTGTCGTTGACGTCCTGGAACCAGTCGATGTCGATGAACAGCGCGCCCACGAGCAGGCCCGACTCGCGTCCCGCCCTGGCGAGCATGCGCTGCGCGCGGTCGAGCATCAGCGCGCGGTTGGGCAGGCCGGTGAGCTCGTCGTAGAGATCCTCCTGCGGGTCGCGGTCCTCGAGCTTCGACACGCGTCCGGCGCCCAGCGCGAACACGAGCAGGCCGAGGAGCGCGCTCAGCAGGGTGCCCGCGATCAGCACGTCGCGTGCGCTCCCGTCCGTGAGCACGCTCGTGGCGGGCGCCGTCCCGTAGGTCCTGACCGTCCAGCCGTTGCGGAGGTTGGTGGTTGTGCTCGGGGTCCCCGGCTTGGCGGTTCCGCTGGTGAACAGGATGTGTGAGGCGCTCGTGCGGTAGCGAATCCGCACCGCGCTGCCCGGGTGACCCCTGAGGGCCTGTTCCAACATCACACCCGGAGCGAGCACCTCGCTCATCCATCCCACGAATGCGGCCATGCGGCCACCGAACGTGTGTGGCGGTGCTGCCCCTCGGTAGACGGGCATCTGGATTTCCAGTCCGCTCGTGTGTCCGATGGCGACCGGCACGGAGGTGGTGGCGCCGTTGTCGCGTGCGATCAGCATGCCGGGGGTGACGGCGCAGAAGTCCAACCCCGCGGGAGCTTCGGTGCTAGCGCTCCGGGCAAGTTCTACGGACGTGAGGCAGTAGTAGGGGCGTGCGCCCGCGGGCAGGATGCGCAGGTTCGAGCTCGCGCTGCTGAGCGGCTTGGTCTTGCCTTCGAGCGCCTGGATGGGTGTCTGGCCGGTGATCGCGGCGCTGAACCTCGGCAGGTCGCTTGCTCGGACGATTGTCACTAGGCCGAGCTTCTCGAGCTGTGGGAAGCGGTGCAGCGTCTGTGCCCATTTCGCCCACGCCGCGAATTCCGCGGGCGTGGCTTTGGGGTTGCCGGCGAAGAACGTGCCCGCGCCGATCGCGAGGTCTTCCTCGTGCTGAATCGCGAGCTTCAGCCGCAGTGCGATCTCGGCGGAGCTCAGACGGAGCGTCTGCTGTGCTTCGGTCTTGTCGGTTCGAAGCACGGTTTGCGCTCTGAGCAGCGAGCCGACGGTACCGCCGGCGACGCACAGCACCGCGATGGCCGCCCATACGCTTTTTCGGCCCGGAGCGAGGCGTGTGAAGCGCGAGCCTCCAGCGTCCGGTGTGCTCTGGGTGAGGGTGGCGTCCGCCAGGGCGCTGCCGTAGACGCCCTGCGGCTGCGGCGTCGCCTGTGGCTCGGCCGGCGGAGGTAGGGGTATAACGGGTGGCGGTAGGGGTACAGAGCTTTGATCGGGCTGTGCGGCGACAGGCGCCGGCCCGTCAGCGGAGGCGTCGGGCGCTTTGACGGGCTCGGGGTTGCTCTGAGGGTTTTCGCTGTCTGACATGGCGGTCTCTGCCTGCTCTCGGCATGCGAACTTCCGCTCCCGATCTCTGCACGCGTGTTTGCGCTCGCGATCAGTGATCGAATCGCGACCGCACCGCGATTCACAAAACGCCTGCATCCGGACGGATATGCGACTGGCGTGCGGCGCTAAGTTGAGTACATGGCCTTCGCGCCTCCAGCACGCCACCTGCTGCGCGCCAAGGACCTGGCCGACGCGCGCTACTTCGAAGCTCTGAGTGTGCAGGAGATGGCTCACGCCGCTGGGCTCTCGCGCGCGCACTTCAGCCGCGAGTTCCGCCGTGCCTTCGGAGAGTCGCCGCACGCGTATCTGCTCACCAGGCGCCTCGAGCGTGCGGCTGCGCTGCTGCGGAGCACCGATCGCTCGATCACGGAGATCTGCTTCTCGGTGGGGCTGCGCAGCCTGGGGTCGTTCACCACCAGCTTCACACGCACGTACGGGATGCCGCCGACTATCTATCGAGCGTCCTTCCCGCCTGCCTCCAGCTACGCACTGATACCCACGTGTGTCCTGCGCGCCTACGGGCGACCGCAACGCAGCACGTTTCGAGAAGACAGCGACACCGGGGCTGCCTAGGATCGCTGGCGACCGGTAAGTTCGACCAGGAGAAACCGATGATCAAAATCGCCAACGCGCAGCTGTGGGTCAACGACCAAGAGGAGGCGCTCGCCTTCTACACGCAGAAGGTCGGCATGGAGGTGCGCACCGACGTGACGCTCCCCGAGATGGGCAACTTTCGCTGGCTGACCGTAGGGCCCGTGGGGCAACCGGACGTGGCGATCGTGTTGATGGCCATCCCCGGCCCGCCGATGATGGATGCCGACACCGCACAGGACGTGCGCGACCTGATGGCCAAGGGCTTCGCAGGCACGGTCTTCCTCACGACCGAGGATTGCCGCGCCTCTTACAATGAACTGAAGAGCAGGGGCGTGGAGTTCACGGAGGCGCCTGAGGAGCGCCCCTATGGCATCGACTCCGGCTTTCGCGATCCGTCCGGCAACGCGATTCGACTGACGCAGGTCAGAGGGATGTGATCGCTGGTCCGCCGTGTCTCGCGGCTGCGACGGATACGCAGGGCGCGGCGGGCCAACTACTTAGTCCAGTGGGTGGCACGTACTGTCGTCACATGGGCGTAATGGGTCGATCTGTTCAAGATGTCAGTACAGATCGATCAGACAGGCATGCCTGAGGAGGGTACGGAGCGACTCCCGCGGGGGAGCGGCAGACGGTGGGTGCTCGTCGTGTGCCTGGTGCTCGTGGCCGGCCTGGCCGCCTCGCTCATCAGCGCAGCGCTGTGGCGATCGAGCGTGCGCACCCATGAAAGGCAGACCTTCGACGCGACCGCATCCGACGTGACCGCGACGCTCGAGACGCTGCTGCGTCGCGATGCCGATTTCGTGGGGACGACGCGTGCGGTGCTGACGATGCAGCCGCACATGAGCAACACTCGCTTCGAAGCGTGGTTTGACGAACTACGCGGTAGGGAACGAGTGGCGGGAGGCCTCGGAGCGAGCGTCGTCGAACGTGTCTCGGCATCTGAGCTCGGTGCTTTCCAAGCGAGACGCGCCAGCGATCGTGCGTTTCGCTCGGTTGTGGGCGGCAGGGTCGAGCGCGTCGTCGCCACGGGCAGATCCAGCTATTGCCTGCTGTCGGCCACCGTTTCGATACGGGGTGGGCTCGGTAGCGAACTCGCCCAGGTGCTGCAGGCAGATTGGTGCTCGCGCCGCTCTCCGGTCGGACGCTCTCAGGGTGCCCTCCTGCAGGCACAGACCGACACCGGGCAGCTTCTCGTGTTGCCCGTCACAGGGCAAGGGGTGCGCACGATCGTCTTTCAGACGGCCTTCTATCGGCGTGGTGTCAGCCTCGCGAGCGTCGCACAGCGTCGCGCCGCCGTCAGCGGCTGGCTGCTGAGCACGTTCGACATTCCGGCTGTGATGCGGCTCGCGGTCGGCATGCACCGCGACCTGTCGGTGGCGCTGTATCACAGCAACCCTGGACGACACATCGAATTGCTCGATCGGGTCGGCTCGGCTGGAACGGCGAGAAGGTTCTCATACGGCAAGACGCTCAAGATCGGTGGGGCTTGGGCGGTCAAGGTGTCGGGTGCGCCGCCTGCCGGCGGGTTGTCGGCGAGCGCCCAGGGGATGTTGGTCCTCGTCGGCGGGTCGCTCGTGAGCGCACTGCTGTGTGCGTTGATCTTGGTGTTGGCGCGCTCGCGTGAGCGCGCGTACGCGATGGTGCGCGAGAAGACGGGGCAGTTGCGCCACCAGTCGTTGCACGACGCGCTCACCGGCCTGGCCAACCGCGCGCTCGTGCTCGACCGGGGACAGCAGATGATCGCGCGGGCCAGACGCCGGCAGGCGCCGGTGGCGGCTCTGTATATCGATCTGGACGGCTTCAAGCACGTGAACGACACCTTCGGGCACGCCGCCGGCGACCTGCTCCTGCAGATCGTGGCCGCACGCCTGACGACGGTCGTCAGGGATGCCGACACGGCCGGTCGCCTCGGCGGCGACGAGTTCGTGGTGCTGCTCGAAGGCTCCACGCTGGAGGAGGGTCCCGAGGTGGTCGCCGAGCGTGTTCTGGAGGCGTTGGGCGAGCCTTACGATCTGAGTCATCTCGGGCGCCAGCTGTCGGTCACGGCCAGCGTGGGTATCGCCATCGGTACGTTCGCGACCGCGGACGAGTTGCTGCGCGACGCCGACCTCGCTCTCTATGACGCCAAGGCGGCTGGCCGCAACCGCTATGCGATGTTCGAGTCGAGCATGAGGACGGCCGCTCAGGACATGCTGATGCTGGAGATGGACCTTGCCGGCGCGCTCGCTCATGGCCAGCTGTTCCTGCTCTACCAGCCCATATTCGATCTGCGGTCTGAGAGAGTCACCGGGGTGGAGGCGCTGGTTCGCTGGCGTCACCCCACGCGCGGCGTCATCGCTCCCGATGGCTTCATCCCGATCGCCGAGGAGAGTGGGCTGATCGTCCCGCTCGGACGCTGGGTTCTAAGTGAGGCCTGCCGTCAGGCCGCCGTGTGGGACGAGTATGGCCACCGCGTCGGCATGTGGGTCAACGTCTCCGCTCGTCAGCTCGACGACGACGGGCTGATCGAGGACGTGCGCGACGCGCTCGAGCGCAGCATACTCGACCCCGAGGCGCTGACATTGGAGATCACCGAGACAACGCTCATGCGCGACTGCTCGGCCACTGCCGAGCGCCTGATCGCGCTCAAGGAGCTGGGTGTGCGCATCGCGATCGACGACTTCGGCACGGGCTACAGTTCGCTTGCCTATCTGAGCCGGTTCCCGGCTGACACCTTGAAGATCGACCGCTCGTTCATCGAGGACATCGCGACCTCGAAGGCTTCCGCGGCGCTCATCCACACCTTCGTGCAGCTCGGCAAGACGCTGGACGTGGAGATGCTCGCGGAGGGCGTCGAGGATCGATCCCAGCTTGAGGCTCTGCAGCGCGAGCAATGCGATCTGGGGCAGGGATTTCTGTTCTCGCGTCCTCTCGAGGTGGGCGACATGGAGATCTTGCTCGACGGTGCCGGCTCGAGCGTGAAGACGCTCGTTGTCGGCTAGGGAGATGCGTTCGACGCCCGTGTTAGGCGGGCTTGCCACGCGCGACCGTATACGAGTAAGATCCGTTCAAGCGAGCGGTTCGATCAGATAGGACTTATATGGAGCCGGCGTGAGGTCAGGAGGCGGATGTGGAACGTGCTGCTCGGGTCGTGCTCGGCGTTGCGCAGAGCGTGCTGGGTGAGCTCGACCTGGAGGTGGTGTTCGATCGGGTCCTGGAGGGTGCTCGTGCGTTGACCGGCGCCCGCTATGCGGCGATCGGAGTGCTGGACGAGGTGAAGGTCGGCGTGGGCGTGGAGGCCGAGTTGGCGAGGTTCATCACGGTGGGCATCGACGACGTTACACACGCGTCGATCGGCGCTCTCCCGCGCGGTCACGGGGTGCTGGGTGAGCTGATCATGAATCCCATGCCGCTGCGCCTCACAGACGTGGGAGCCCATCCGCACTCCTACGGATTCCCGCACGGCCATCCCCCGATGAAGACGTTCCTGGGTGTCCCCGTGCTGGTCGGCGGGGAGCCCTTCGGGAACCTCTATCTGACCGAGAAGGTCGAGTGCGAGCCGTTCACCGATGCCGACGAAGAAGCAGCCACGATGCTCGCCAGGATCGCCGGCGTGGCGATCGAGAACGCGCGCCGCTACACCGGCGTGAGCAAGCGTCGCGAGGAGCTCGAGCGCACGGTCGCGGCGCTCGAAGTCACTACGCAGATATCGCGCGCGATCGGCGACCAGACGGATCTCGACGCGATCCTCGATCTGGTCGCCAAGCGCGGACGCGCGGTTATCGACGCGCGCATTCTGCTGATCGAGCTGCAGCAGGGCCAAGACCTCGTTGTGGCGGCAGGGGCCGGTGAGCTCCCGGAAGACCTGATCGGCAGGCGCGTCGGTCTCGAAGGCACCGTCGCTGGCCACGCGCTGCGCACGCGCCGCACTCAGCGCCTGACCGACGAGCTCAACCGAGCGCGCTTCGAGGAGCACGGTCTCGGTAGTCGTGGGGTCGAGGCCGAGGATGGTCTGATCGTCCCGCTGATCTTCAGGGACCAGACCTACGGCGTGCTGCTGGCGGTCGATCGCGTGCAGGGAGGCCCCAGGTTCAATCGTGAGGACGTGCGCCTGCTGGAGGCGTTTGCGGCGAGCGCGGCCACCGCCGTCGCCACAGCGCGCGCGGTGGCGAGCGACCTGCAGCGCCTCGCCGCGGTGGTGGAATCCTCCAGCGACGCGATCGTGACGGTCGACATGGGTGGTTTGATCACGAGCTGGAACTCTGGCGCGGAGGCCATTTATGGCTCCACGCTCGAGGAGATGCTCGGCACAGACGGGACCGTCCTGGTGCCGCAGGAGAAGGCAGCCGATCGTGTGACCCTCGACAGCATTCTGGCCGGAGGCGAGGGCATCAAGCGCTACGAGACAGTGCGAATGCGCAGTGACGGATCGCGGGTCGAGGTGTCGGTGAGCGTCTTTGCGATCCGAGGCGCTGATGGAGGTGTCGAGGGAGCAGCCTCGATCGCACGCGACATGACCGAGCGCAAGCAGATGGAGCGCGTGCTCGCTCAGACCCAAAGGCTGGAGAGCCTCGGACAGCTCGCGGGTGGCATCGCACACGACATGAACAACCTGCTCGCGATCATCCTCAACTACGCGGACTTCGCGCTCGAGAGCATCGCGGAGGAGCCAGCCGGAGAGGAGGTCCGCGAGATTCGCGCGGCGGCAGAGCGCGCCGGCGCGCTGGTTCGCCAGCTGCTGCTGTTCGCGCGCCAGGAAGCGGTCTCCGAGCAGGAGCTGGACGTGAGCGAGGTCGTCGGCGAGTTGGAGAAGATGCTCGGCCGCACGCTGGGCGAGCACATCGAGTTGCGCACGGAGCTCGTGCAGACCCCATGGTCGATCGAGGCGGATCGCGCGCAGGTCGAGCAGGTGGCGATGAATCTGGCGGTGAACGCGCGCGACGCGATGCCAGACGGGGGCACGTTGACGATCTCCACGACCAACTGCAGGATCGAGCCGGGTACGAGGGACGCTCTTGCGAGTCATGTCGAGGTGGGCGACTACCTGTGTCTCGAGGTGAGCGACACCGGCGCGGGCATGCCCGCGGAGGTCGTGTCGAAGGCATTCGAGCCGTTCTTCACCACCAAGCCGACCGGATCGGGCACGGGTCTCGGGCTGGCGACGGTGTACGGCATCGTGACGAAGGCCGGTGGAAGCGTTCAGATCGACTCCGAGCCCGGACTGGGCACAGTCGTGAAGGCGTACTGGCCGGCTGCCCAGCGGGCCCAGCACGGGGATGTCTCGCTCGTGCTCGCGGACAGCGTCGACCCGACACGCGCCTCGACGGGGGAGACGATCCTGCTCGTCGAGGACGAGGATGCGCTGCGGGCGATCGTCAAGCGACTGCTGGAAGCTGAGGGTTACAAGGTCCTCGCGGCGGGACTGCCGAGCGCGGCGATCGAGCTGTCCGAACCACCTGAGCAAAGCATCGCTTTGCTGCTCACTGATCTGGTCATGCCGGGCATGTCCGGCGCGGCGCTGGTGGAGCATATGCGCAAGGTGCGCCCCACGCTGCCAGTCGTATATATGTCCGGTTACGTCGCAAGCCCCGACGACGTACCCGAAGGCGCAGTGTTCGTGGGCAAGCCGTTCAAGCGCTCGGAGCTGCTCGCCGCGGTGGGTAGCGCGCTCGAGAAGCAGCCGCTGTCGCGTGCGCAGCGCGCGTGAGGCTCTGTGAGACACGTCGAGTGCTGCGCGTGAAGCTTGCGGTCGAGCCCGCGAAGCCGATGCTGAGCGTATGAGTCCGCTGCCGCACAGTCTGCGCTCCGACAAGCGGTTGATGACTTACACAGCCGCGGCGATGTACGGCGCGGCGGTTCTCGATGCGGCGATCGAGGGTCTGCTGCCAGGCGATCCGAGCTTCGCGCTTGCCCCCGCCCTCGTAGCTCTCCCGCTGGTGGCGTTGATCCTCCTCCTGGGGCCGCGGCTGGCGCGCTGGGCACTCGCGCCGCTCGGCCCACTCGGCGTCGGGCTCATCGCCTACGCAGTGGCCACCACCCCAGGCGCGGGCGATGGCGCTGTGCTGTACATGTGGCCAGTGCTCTGGACGACGTTCTTTTTCGGACGTCGAGGGGCCGCTTCGATCGTCGCGTGCGTCGGCGTCGCCCACGTGCTGACCCTCCTCTCGCTGTCCTCCGCGAGCAGTTATCCCGGGCGTTGGGTCGACGTGATGGTCTCCGTTTGCGTGGTCGCCGCCGTCACCCTGATGCTCGTCAACCGCAACGAGCAACTTCTTGCACGGCTGACGAGAGAAGCGCGCACAGACGAGCTCACCGGCCTGCTCAACCGACGCGGCTTCGACGAGCGCGCACTAATCGAGCTGGCACGCGTCAGACGCAACGACCAGTCGATCGCACTGGTGATGTTCGATCTCGACCACTTCAAGCACGTCAACGACGAGTGGGGACACGACGTCGGCGATCGGGTGCTCGCTCGCACCGGAGCTGTGCTGGCCGAGTCCTCAAGAGACATCGACGTCGTCGCACGGTTCGGCGGGGAGGAGTTCCTGGTGCTGCTGCCAGAAAGCGACAGCATCGATGCCGAGGCCTTCGCGGAACGTGTCCGTCTGGCGCTCGCGGAGGGAGCCTCCTCAGGGCTGCCGGCCGTGCAGGTCAGCGCCGGAGTCGACGCCTCGAGCACGATCGGCGACGTGGAGACGCTGCTGCGACGAGCCGACACGGCACTGTACGACGCGAAGCGGGCCGGCCGCGACCGCACCGTGGTATTTCAGCGCTAGGCCTGTTGATCCGGATCGATCGATGCTCGCAGGCGTGGCTCAAGCTCACATTCGCTGAGAGGACCTGCGGCCGTGAGGACGGGCCGCTCGATATCGCGACGAATGTCTGCGAGCAGCGCGGAAAGCTCAGCAGCGCGGTCGGGCGTGGGCCGCGAGAGCGCAAACTCGACGCTGACGGCCGCCGCGGATGCATCGCCGAAGCCGAACATCCCGAGCGAGCCCGCCAGCATGTGCGCCGCCCTCTGCGCGCTGTCTGTGAGGTCCGCGTCGAGGCGACCCTCCACCAACGCGTGGGTTGCCTGTTCGATCACGGCCAGACGCTCGTCGACGGCATCGTGCTGGCCCTCCCAAACCGCGGCCAGGGCGTCGGCGTCCCAGGCGGCGCGGTCGCGACGCGAGGTCCGCGCGGCGCGCTCGCGGGTAGCGGTGTTGGATGGGGCGTACATGGTGGTGCTCTGGTTGAGCATCGGCGGAAGCGTGCCCCACAGCGAGCGCGACGGTCGTTGCCCGACCAAAGGTCCAGGCGGTTCGATTCGTGCTCTCGGGATTTCGGCGACGGCTGTGGTGGACTACGGAGCGCGTGCCCGCCGCGCGCGTCGATGACGAACGTGTATGCCCGACATGGCGCCGATCCGGTCCAGATTCGCGTCGCGGCTGCGCCGCATCGTCGCGGTGGACGAGCGTTTCGGCCGCGTCGCCGGCGTGGTCGCGACGCTCGTACTGGTGTGCGTGAGCTGGCAGCTGTTCGGCTGGATCCCCGGCAGTCGAGAGGATGTCGGAGACTTGCTGATCATCCTCGTCGATGGGGCGGCGGTTGCCGCGTCGTGGTACGCGTCGCGGCGCTGCGCCGAGGCCGGCGGCCTGCGGACGTTCTGGCGTCTGATGAGCGTCGCACTGCTCGCGGAGGCACTCGGCGACGTCGTGCAGGCGGTCTACGACATCGGCCTGAAGCAGTCCCCGTATCCCTCGTTTGCGGACCCGTTCTACCTCGCCTTCTACCCGCTGCTGCTGTATGCGCTGTGGCGGGTGCCGGCCCCTTCGGTGACGCGCTCGAGGTTTCTGAGGACGACGCTCGACGGCGCGACGATCGTCGTCGGCGGAGGCGCGATCGTGTGGTACTTCGTGCTCGGTCCGACGACGCTCGAGACTGGTCACAGCGCCCTGGGGGTGGGCGTGTCGGCGGCGTTCCCGATCGGCGACCTGTGCCTGCTGGCGGGCATCGCGGCCGTGCTGCTGCGTCAGAGCCCGCGTGCGCTCCGTGCCCCGCTCGCGCTGATCACCGTCGCGGTGCTGCTCGGCATCGTGGCTGACGTGTTCTACGGGTACGGGCAGTTGCACGGCACCTATGCGCCCGGAGGCTGGGTCGACATGATGTACCTGCTCGAGTTCGCGGCGTTCGCGCTGGCGGGAGCGAGCCAGAGGAGCATTCGGCGCGACGATCCGGACGCGCTCGTCGACGTCACGAGCCGATTCAGGTCGCATGCGAGCTGGCTTCCGTACCTGAGCGTGGCGGTCGGCCTGTGCTTCGTGCTCGGCGTGGAGCGCGAAGACAACTTCTTCCCGAACGTGAGCCTTCTTCTGATCGTGGTCGTGCTCGCGGTGCTCGTCGCCGCTCGCCAGTACGCAGCCCAGCGGGAGCTCGTGCGGGCCGAGGCGGCGCTGCGCGAGAGCGAGCGCCTGAAGGACGAGCTGCTGTCGGTGGTGGGGCACGAGCTGCGGACCCCCCTGACCTCGATCCGCGGCTCGCTGGGGCTGCTGGACGGCGGCGTTCTCGGTGAGCTCCCGCCGGAGGCGGCGAACATGGTCGCGGTGGCGGTTCTCAACACCGACCGGCTGGTGCGGCTGATCAACGACATCCTCGACGTCGAGCGCATGAACGCCGGCGTCCTGCAACTCGAGCCGACCGCGATGGACGCACGCTTGCTGGTGCGCGGGGCGGTGCAGACCGTGCAGGCGATGGCCGACGCGGCCGGTGTGACGCTGCGCTGCGAGGTCGACCCGCTGACGGTGTCGGCCGACGGTGATCGGGTCGTGCAGGCTCTTGTGAACCTGCTCGGCAATGCGGTGAAGTTCTCCGCGCGTGGCGGCGTGGTGAGCGTGAGTGCGCGCCGGCGGGAGCACTGTGCGCTGTTCTCGGTCCGCGACGGCGGTCGCGGCATACCCGCGGACCGGCTGGAGAGCATCTTCGAGCGCTTCCGTCAGGTCGACGCCTCCGATGCGCGCGAGAAGGGCGGTACCGGTCTCGGTCTGCCGATCGCGCGCGGGATCGTGGAGCGCCACGGCGGACGCATGTGGGCGGAGAGCGGGGAGGGGCAGGGCGCCACGTTCCGCTTCACTCTGCCGCTGGCCAACGAGCCGAACGAGCGGAGTGTGCGGGATGCGAGCCGCCCTGGCCGGCATCGCGGGCAGCTGACGGGGAGCGCCACATGAGGTCGCGCCTGCTGCTCGTCGACGACGCCGAGGACATCCGCGCGATCGCGCGGATGAGCCTCGAGCGGGTGGGGGGCTGGGAGGTGGTGTCCGCGCCCGGAGGGGCGGAGGCGCTGCGTGCTCTGCGCGAGGACGGACCGTTCGACGCGGTGCTGCTGGACGTGATGATGCCCGGCATGGACGGTCCGGCGACGCTCGCGCGTATGCGCGAGGACGGGCTGGCGGCGGAGGTGCCGGTGGTCTTCCTCACCGCCAAGGCGACGGGCGCCGATTGTCGCAGGCTGGAGGCGCTTGGCGGCGCCGGAGTGCTCCCCAAGCCGTTCGATCCGATGGATCTGCCGCGGGAGCTCGAGCGACTGCTGGAGTAGTCGCTGCGCTTCGCTGTACGCTCTTTATGTGGAAGGAGCCTGAGATGTGGAACGAGGCTTCACGAGTGCAGGGCCTGCTCGATCGCGACGCGCAGCTGCTCGAGCGTGTACGGCTTGACGAGGCTCGCGGCGAACTGGACGTCGAGGTCGGCGAGCTCCTGCGGCGGGGCGGCGACGCTCGCGCAGATCAGCGGCAGCTCGGGCACGGCGAGCGAGGCCGCCTGCGCGAACACGGCGCCGACGGGCGCGGCCGGCTCGAGGATGAGTACGTCGGCGCTCGTGAGGTGTTCGGGGCCGGGGATCGCCACGGCGATCGGCTCGTGACCGAGGCGGGCGACCATCCGCTCGAGCAGCCGGCGAACGTCCTCTTGGGGCTCGCAGATCAGGATTCGTGCCATGTGGCGATGATCGGCGGCGCCGGCGAGATTTCGGGGTGTGGGGCGGTATGAAAGGCGTATGACCCGCGCGCGGGTGCTCGTGGTGGACGACGACTCGGTCGTGCGCCAGCTGCTGCACGGGATGCTCGAGCGCGCCGGCTACGAGGTCAGCGAGGCGATCGACGGGCGCGCGGGGCTGCGCGAGCTGTACGCCTCCTCGACAGACCTGGTGATCCTCGACGTGGAGATGCCGGAGCTCGACGGCTGGGCGACGCTCGAGCGCATCCGCGATCTGAGCGACGTGCCGGTGCTGATGCTGACAGCGCGCGACACGGAGCTCGAGCGCGTGCGCGGCCTGCGCGGCGGCGCCGACGACTACATGATCAAGCCCTTCGGCAATCAGGAGCTGCTCGCCCGCGTCGATGCGCTGCTGCGGCGCGCGCGCCCGCGGGTCGAGGAGCGCACGACCTATGCGGACGCACGTGTGAGCATCGACTTCGCGCAGCGCGCCGTTCGCTACGACGAGCGCGACGTGAGCCTCACGCCGCTCGAGTTCAAGCTGCTGAGTGCGTTCGTCCACAACCCCAACCACGTGCTCACCCGCGACCAACTGCTGGAGCTCGTGTGGGGCGACGCGTTCGGTGTGTCCTCAGAGCAGGTGAAGCTGTATGTGGGCTACGTGCGCCACAAGCTCGACCCCGACGCCCCTGCCACCACTCCGATCGAGACGGTGCGGGGGTTCGGATATCGCTACAGGCGGCCGGCGTGATTCTGGGGCTGTGAGTCCCGCGGCGCTCAGTCCTCGCCGAGCCCCTTGAGGTCTTCCAAGTCCCGCGGGCGACCGGCTGCGCGCTTCATCGCTCGCAGGTGATCGAGGCCACACACTCGCACCGGCAAGTCGTCGATCGTGCTCTCAATGGCCTCGCGGTCGAGAGCGCCGTACAGATCCTCGAACTCGATCCCGCTGAGCCATTGCATGACGTCGAGACGTCCGAGATCGGTATGCAGGCAGAAGTTACCGCCCATGCTGAGATCGGCCGCACGCGTGGGATCGGCCGGCATCTCCTCCGGCTTGAAGTCAGCCGTGTCCAGAACGGTCGCGTCGAGATCGCGGAGCATCTCGGCCAGACGCTCCAGGTTCTCCGCAGCGGGGTTGGGCACGATGTCCAGATCCTTGGTGACACGGATGAAGCCATGTGCATTCACTGCGAAGCCGCCGACGACGATGTGATCGATGCTGCGCTCGTGCAGTGCGCGCAGCAGCGGGAATGGATCAAGCGCCTCGGGCATGACGGAATGCCTCGGCGAAGCGGTTTGCGAAACGGGCGAGCGCGGCGGCCTCTTCGAGATTTGCGCTCACGCCCCGCGCTCGGTCGCGCGTCACCTGCGCGCGGGTGGCTCGCTCGTTGCGAGCGATCTCCTCAGGCGTCCAACGCCCTTTGGGTCTTGCCTTTGACTCCGCAGCCATGGCTCGCATTGTAGATAGAGCCGCGGCCCGAGCGGGAGTGGGCTATCCAGAACGGACTGAAGGTTGAGCCCCGAGAGGCGTTTGGTGCCGGCTATCTGCTCTCGCTCGCTGTCTGGGCCAGCTGATCGAGGCGCGCGTGGCGGGGGTCCTCCGCGCCGAGGATCCGGTGCAGCCAGTGTTGGATGTCCGGCATGTCGAGGTCTTCGACGCAGACGAGCATCTGCTCTATGTCGAGCCAGTCCTTCGGGCGGTCGAACACGACCTTGCAGGCAAGCAGGTGCTCGGGCCCGAGGATCGGTATCCGCTGATCGCCGAACGGGACGATGCGCGTTTGTTTGCGCATGGCTTGATGGATCTGGTCGTAGGCCAGGAACACGTCGATGGGGGTGCGGGTCCACGACAGCCGGCACTGGCCATCGCGCTGAACGGCCGCTGGGTCCACCTGGGTGTCGACGCCGAGCGGCTGGAGCGCTAGCTGAATCCGAGGGAAGTCGTTGGGAGCGAGGAAGACGTTGATGTCGATGTCGTCGGTGGCGCGTGGCTCGGCGTAGTAGGCGAGTGCGAGCGCGCCACCGAACGCGTGCGAGATGGACGCGTTCGCGAGCGCGTGGTGGATGTCGAGGATCTTGTCGGGAAGCGTGGGCTCGCTCATGCGGGTTGGGAGCGCAGGTGTGGAAAGCGCACTTGCGGGCCGCGTCGGGATGATGGGAGGTGGTCGACTAGCAGCAGCAGGTCGCGCAGCGTCTCTCCCCGCTGCTGTGGCGTGGCGCTGGCCCACCGTCCGGCCGCACGTGCGCTGTGGGAGATCTGTGAGCTGTGGGGGGCGAGCGTGTCAAGCAGCAGGGCTCGCAACAACGGTCGCGGCTCGCGCCCCGCGGCGATCTCGGCCAGCAGTTCCCCGGCCGCACGATCGGCGTCCTCGCCGGCGACGGGCGCTCCGGCACGCCGAGCTGCCTTGCGTAGCTCTACGGGAGTGAGCGGCTTGGATGAGCGGTCGCAAGCTTGGGAGATGACGTCGGGCGTCAACGTGCGAAAGGTGGCGAGTGTGCGGCTGCGCGGGCCGGCGGCAGTCGAGTGCGACTCCCGCACCTCCCAGGTTCCGCTGGGGCGACCGGTCACATAAGTCATAGTGGGTAATCATACCACTATATAGGCGGACCTAGGCGCAGTTGCTGTTGAGCGTTTTGACGGACTTGACCGTCGAGGTCGCGGTCCAGGACCGGTAAATGGCGCTGACGCGGTAGTAGTAGGTCGTGGAGTAAGCGAGCGAGCCGCTTTTGTCGGTGTAGACGGTTAGTTCGGCGTTGACGCTCGCGACCGCGGTGTAGGTGCCGTTGCTGGACGTGGCGCGTTCGAGGCTGTAGGACGTGACGTAACTCGAGCTCGAAGCTGCCCAGTCCACTTCGACTTCGGGCGTTTTTTTGATACGGCAGTTGACCTGGAGAGTGTTGAGTCCCGTGGGGGCGGCAAGCGTGGACGTGGCGATCGTGATCGGACCGCCTTTCGCGGTCTTGTTGAAGACGGCGAACGCGACCTGCGCGCTCGTGAGCGCCGCCAGGGCGAGGAGCGCAAGGATGGCGAAACCGGTTAGCGGGCGTCCGCTGCGCATGATCGTCAGGACCGCCCCTCCGCTTTCGCGGTCTCGCGGCGTGCGCCGATGCCCCAGATCTCCCAGAGCACCATCAGCGCCAGCAGCGCGGGTACCACGAAGATCGTCGCTACATGCAGCGCACGGCTGCGCATGACGTTGATCAGATAGCCGAGGTGAGGCACGACGGCGCGCATCTGCCATGCGGTGTTGCCTTCCAGGCGCGCGGTCCACGGGTCGTTGGCGTTGTTGGCGTCGCCGCGCGTCTGCACCAGCGGGTGCGCGCCACCCTGCAGGATGCGCACGATGCGGTGCGTCTCGACCTGGTGGATGCCGACGGGCACCGTGTAGGAGATCACCTGCCCGACTTTCACGGCGCTGACGGGCTCGGGGGTGACGATCACCATGTCGCCCGGCGAGAAGGTCGGGCGCATGCTGCCGGAGAGCACGGTGACGGGCCGGTAGAGCCCGAGGCGGGGCAGCACGGCGATCGTGAGGAAGAACGTGAGGGCCAGCGCGAGGAGCGCGCGCTGGCCCCACGTTCCCCAGGCGCGGAGGGTCGTGCCGACCGTCCGCGCCTGGGAGCCATGAACCGTGTCCAGGTGGTGCTGCTCGAGAGGGATCCTGAGCGTGTTCATGGCGGGTTGCTCCTACTTGTTGCCGGCGACGCGCTGCGTGCCGAGGAAGCCGTAGGAGATCGTGGATGACTGCCCCTGGAGCGTGTTCGGCGCGATCGTGGGCAGTGTGAGCGTCACGCGCAGGTGGTCGGTCGAGCCGGTGGTCAGCGACGAGAGACCGGTGAGGGCCATGCTCGAGCCGATCACCGCATGCGACGCCAGCACCGTGCTGGTCGTGCCTCCGCACGTGTACGTGTACGCCGGCGAGGTGCCTGCCTCTGTCCACGCGGTCGAGCACTTCTCGATGGTCATCTGCAGGCCATTGGTGACGTCGGTGTCCAGCAGCGAGCTCGGTGAGGCGGTGGTGGTGAGCACGATCGAGGACAGGTTGTCGGCGGTGCCGGTGCCGTTGTTGATGAGGTCGACCGAGCGCTGGATCGTGTCACCGGGGACCACGTTGGACGCGCCGATCGTGAGCCGGTTGGCCGCGCCGGTCGTGCCGAGCGCGATCGAGACGGTTCCCGAGGAGATCGTGTGACTGGCCGAGGTCGAACTGGTGAACGTGGCGAACGTGCCCAATCCAGCCATGGCCGCGGTGGCGCCGACAACTGCGAAGGAGCCGAGCAGCCGCTTCATCGTCTTCTGGTTCATTTGAGACCCATCCTTGAGTTGGAGAACTTGACCTCGACAAGATCTCCCGCGCCGGTTTGCGACTCGGAGGGGTCCGGTATGAGACGGGTATGAGCCTGAAGGCGCCCTCGATCGGCCCGCGCCCTTTACACGCTCGCTAGCGTTTCGGTTGTGTCCGAGCCCGACACCTCTCACCCGCCGGCCGTGAGCGAGCGTCGCCCGCGCCGCCCGGTGATCCTCGCGGTCGACGACGAGCCCGCGGTGCTCGCGGCCGTCTCGCGTGATCTGCGCCGCGGCTTCGGCGAGCGCTACCGGATCATGCGCGGGTCCTCGGGCGCGGAGGCGCTCGAGCTGCTCGCGGAGATCCGCAGGCGCGGCGAGCAGGTGGCGCTGCTCGTGGCCGACCAGCGCATGCCCGGCATGTCGGGAACCGACTACCTCGTGCAGGCCCGCCAGGTGGTGCCGGAGGCAAAGCGCGTGCTGCTGACCGCCTATGCGGACACCGAGGCGGCGATCGCGGCGATCAACGACGTGGCGCTCGACTACTACCTGCTGAAGCCCTGGGACCCGCCCGAGGAGCAGCTGTTCCCGGTCGTGGAGGACCTGCTCACCACGTGGGAGTCGGGCGCGGCGCTCGAGTCGGGCGGGGTGCGGGTGATCGGCCACCGCTTCTCAAAGGAGTCGCACGACCTGCGCGACTTCCTCGCACGCAACCGCGTGCCCGCGCGTTGGCTGGACATCGAACGCGACGGCGAGGCGCGCGAGCTGTTGACGGTCGCGGGCGTGGACGCCGGTGGCCTGCCTGTGGCGCTCCTGGAGGACGGCTCGGTGCTCGAGCGTCCCACCATCCTCGAGCTGGCGGAGCGGATCGGCGTGGCGCTGCAGCCGCTGGCCGACCACTACGACCTCGTGATCGTCGGCGGCGGCCCGGCGGGTCTCGCGGCGGCTGTGTATGGCGCGTCGGAGGGGCTGCGCACGGTGATGGTCGAGCGCGAGGCGCCCGGCGGGCAGGCGGGGCAGTCGAGCCGGATCGAGAACTACCTGGGTTTCCCCGCGGGTCTGTCCGGATCGGATCTCGCCCGCCGCGCGACCGACCAGGCCCGGCGTCTGGGGGCGGAGCTGCTGACGATCAAGGACGCGACCGCGCTGCGCGTGGAGGGCTCGGGTCGGATCGTGGAGCTCTCTGGAGGCGGCGCGCTGAGCGCGAGCTGCGTGATCGTCGCCTCGGGGGTCTCATACCGCCAGCTCGACGCGCCGGGCTTCACCGCATGCACCGGCTCGGGCATCTACTACGGCGCGGCGCTGACCGAGGCGCGCGCGTGCACCGACCAGCACGTGGTGGTGATCGGGGGCGCGAACTCCGCGGGGCAGGCGGCGGTTTACTTCTCCGGCTACGCCTCGAAGGTGTCGATGCTGGTGCGCGCGGACTCGCTGGCGAAGTCGATGTCGCACTACCTGATCGAGCAGATCGCGGCATTGCCCAACATCGACGTGCGCACCGGCGCCGAGGCGATCGCCGCAGAGAGCGAGGACGGGCGCCTGCGCGCGCTTCGCATCCGCGACGCGAGCGGCGCGGAGACACTCGAGGAGGTGGACGCGTGCTTCGTGTTCGTCGGCGCGGCGCCGCGTACCGACTGGCTGGAGGGCGTCGTCGCGCGTGACGAGCGCGGCTTCATCCTCGCGGGCACGGAGGTGCGCGAGCGTGGCTGGCCGCTGAAGCGCGATCCCTATGTTCTGGAGACGAGCGTGCCGGGCGTTTTTGTCGCGGGCGACGTGCGCGCGCGCTCGATCAAGCGCGTGGCGAGCGCGGTGGGGGAGGGGTCGATGGCGGTGTCGCTGATCCACGAGTACCTCGCGAGCGCATGAGCCACCCGAGCGTCGATCAGCTGCGCGAGGTCGACCTGTTCGAGGGGCTCACCGATGAGGAGCTGGAGCGGTGGGCACAGGCGGCGCAGGTGCGCGAGCTCGCGCCCGGGACGCCGGTGTCCGAGCAGGGCAAGCCCTCGCCGGCCTTCCATCTCGTCCTCTCCGGCTCGCTCGAGGCATACGCGATCGACCCCGATGGGCGCGCGGAGCCGGTGGGCGAGCACAGAGCGCCGACGTGGGTGGGGGCGATCGCGGTGCTCACGGGAGGCGTGTCGAACGTACGCATGGTGGCCCTGGGCGAGGTCACGATCGCGGCGGTCGAGCCCGAAGAGTTCATCGAGCTGGCGCTCGCGCAGCGCCAAGTGTTCGAGCGCGTGATGGCGCAGGTGCGCCCGGTGGTCGGCCGGATAACCGCGGTGGCGGCCGACCGCGAACGGCTGGCCGGTCTCGGCACGATGGCCGCGGGCCTTGCACACGAGCTCAACAACCCCGCCTCGGCGGCACGCCGCGCAGCGTCGGATCTCGCGGAGGCGCTCGCGGTGCTCGCGTCCACGATCGGGCACTTCGTCGAGTCCGGAGTGACACGCGAGGAGGCGCAGCAGCTGGTGGAACTTCAGCGCCAGGCCCTGTCGCAGTGCTCGGCGCGCAGCGCGCTCGACGCGTTGGATGCGGCCGATGCGGAGGACGAGTTGCGCGACGCGATCGAAGACCTCGGTGTGGAGGAGTCGTGGAAGCTCTCCGAGCCCCTTTCGATGGCTGGCGTGGACGCGGCCTGGCTGCAGCGGGTGAGCGGCCTTGCGGGCACCGCCACTCCCGCCGCGCTGCAGTGGGTCGCCGCATCGCTGACGGCTCAGAAACTTGCCGCTGAGCTGGCGGAGTCAACCCAGCGGATGAGCGCGCTCGTGGGGGCGGTCAAGTCCTACGCGTACATGGACCGTGGCGCACTCGTCGAGACCGACATCCACGAGGGCCTCGAGACCACGCTCACGGTGCTCGGGCACAAGCTCAAGCACACCCACATCGAGGTGGTGCGCGAGTACGACCGCACGCTGCCGAAGATCACGGTCAACGGCGGCGAGCTCAACCAGGTGTGGACGAACCTGCTCGACAACGCCATCCAGGCGCTCGGCGAGACCGGCACGATCACGATCTCCACGAGCCGCGAGGGGCCGTGCGTGCGCGTCGACATCGCCGACGACGGCCCGGGAATCGAGCCCGCGGTGCGCGAGCGCATCTTCGAGCCGTTCTTCACCACCAAGGACGTCGGGCAGGGCACCGGGCTCGGCCTCGACACGGCGCGGCGGATCGTCCGCGACCGCAACCGCGGCTCGATCGACGTCGCGAGCGAGCCGGGGCGCACCGTGTTCCACGTTCGGCTGCCCGTGCAGAGCGCACTACCATCGACCCAAGCCAGCGAAGGAGGTCAGGCCGCATGAGCTCACAGCAGACCTGTACGCACCTCGACCAGGTGCAGATCGACGAGGTGCCGGCCCGCACAGAGGTGCCCGGCTGCGAGGAGTGCCTGCAGATGGGCGGCCGCTGGGTGCACCTGCGCGTCTGCCGCACGTGCGGGAAAGTCGGCTGCTGCGACTCCTCGCCCAACCGCCACGCTTCAAAACACGCCGCCGACGCAGCGCATCCGATTGCCAGCTCGATCGAGCCCGGCGAGGACTGGTCCTGGTGCTACATGGACGAGGTCGCGTTCGTCGTCTAGGGCAAACTGCAGGCTGACGGCGCCGCACGGGGTCCTCGTAGAGATGGCGAGCGCGCCGGTCTCCTCGGCGAGTGCGAATCACGCCCCGACACGCTGTCAACGCGCCGGGGCTATCTACGCAATTCGGCCCCGCATGGGGCAGGGGTCAACAGCTATAAGGTGACCACGACTTTTTCGCCGTATTCGACTTTATCTTCGCTTTCGATGGCGATCGGGATTTCAAAGTATTCGAGTTCATGCACGGCTGATTCGCCTTTGAATTTTCTGATTAATTGGTGTTTTTCTTCTTTGGTCTTGTATGTGATATGGCCGCTTATGATCACTCCTTCGCCGCCGATCGGTGTCACTTCACCGATGAGGCTGCCTTTGGCTTCCACTGTTTCGGCTGGTAGGCATTCGGTGGAGCCGGTTAGCGTCACGTAAACGAACCCCGAAGCCGGTTCCAGTTTGAGCCCGACCTCGCTCGTCGCTTCAGACGTCGCCACTTCGCCAAGTTTCCCTTTGAGCGTCTTCGTGATGACTTCCCCTTCCGCTCCCGAGGGGGAGAAGCTCCTGACGGAGCATTGGTGAAGTTCTTCGCTTTCTTTCGCAAGGCAGCCTTTGAACCTCGCTTTCACGTTCCTGACTTCGGTCGTGCCGTTGATTTCCCCGCCTTCGGAGGTCGAGCTGCTGCAGGTCACGTAGTATTTGATGGCCCCGAGTTCAACGTACATTTTCACGGTTTTGCCCTGGATTTTGACGCTTTTGTTGACGACTTCTTTGCCTGAATGTAAGAATTCCGGTGCCGCTGTCGCCGAGGCGGCCGTCACAGCGCTCGATGCGAACACGACCAACAGAGTGAGTACCAATGCTCTTGCGTATCTCATCACTCGCACACTCGCTTCCGGTAGGGGTTGGGGTTGGGTGAGGGGCGGTGAAGCCCAAGAATCGTTTATCACAGCGCCCTCCAATTGAGAAGCCAAAAAAGGGAACGTCTCTGATAGGCACGCCGGCCGTGAGCGTGTAAACCCCGGCTCAGCGCTGCGGCGCGGCGGTGAGCGCCTCGCCGTCGGACGTCCGCTCACTCAGTTCGGTCGAGGTGTTCTTCGAGCGCGCCCAGGCCGCTCTGCCACAACCGCACGTACGGCGCGAGCCAGCGGGCTAGATCCGCGAAGCCCTCGCCGCGCACCGCGTACACCCGCTGTTGCCCCACCGCCCTGCACTCCACGAGGCCCGCGTCGCGCAGCACGCGTAGGTGACGGGAGGTGTTCGGCTGGCTCAGGCCCGTCCGCGCGGCGAGCTCTCCCACGGGCAGTGCGCCGCTCCTCATCAGCAGATCCAGCAACCCGCGACGGGCTGGCTCCGCAACGACGTCGAACACGGTGCTCGTCATCCCACATACATAACCATACATTTATATATCTATCAAGACATATACGTCGAGCGGGCGTCGATGGGATCGTCTAGTAGGCAGATCAATAACCTGCTCCAAGGAGGAAACGACCGATGAACTACATGCTCCAGATCTACTCCGACGGCGTCACCACGGCATGGGAGGACCTGACGGCGGATGAACAGAGCGCGGTGATGGGCGAGTACGCCGCCATCTTCCAGACCCCCGGCGTGAGCGCCGGCGCGCAGCTGCAGGAAGCGAGCACCGCCACGACTGTGCGCGTGCAGGACGGGCGCACGCTCACCACCGACGGCCCGTTCGCGGAGACCAAGGAGGCACTCGGCGGCTACTACCTGTTCGAGGCCCCCGATCTCGACGCGGCGATCGAGTTGGCCTCACGCATCCCCGCGGCGCGCATGGGCGGAGCGGTCGAGGTGCGTCCGTTGGTGGAACGCTGATCGAGCAGGTCTTCCGCGAGCAGTGGGGCCGCGTCCTGGCTGCGCTGGTCGGTTTCCTCGGCGACTTCGATCTCGCCGAGGAGGCCGCCCAGGAGGCCTTCGCGGTCGCCGCGGAGCGCTGGCCGCGCGAAGGGATGCCGACGAACGCCGGCGCGTGGCTGATCACGACCGCGCGCAACCGCGCGATCGATCGCATTCGCAGGGAGCGCACGCTCGCAGCGAAGACCAAGCTGCTTGACAAGCCCGAGGCGGTGGAAGACACGATGCAGGACACCACGTTCCGCGACGAGCGCCTCGAGCTGATCTTCACCTGCTGTCACCCCGCTCTCTCGACCGACGCGCAGGTGGCGCTCACGCTGCGCGCGCTCGGCGGCCTCAGCACCGGGGAGATCGCACACGCGTTCCTCGTCCCCGAGGCGACGATGGCACAGCGGCTCGTGCGCGCGAAGCACAAGATCCGCGACGCGGGCATCCCCTTCCGGATCCCGCCCGCGCACCTGCTTCCCGACCGGCTCGCGGCTGTGCTCGCGGTGGTGTACCTGATCTTCAACGCGGGCTACGACGGAGACGGCGAGCTATCAGCGGAGGCGATCCGCCTCGGGGCCTCGCTGATGGAGCTGATGCCGGACGAGCCCGAGGCGTGCGGGCTGCTCGCGCTGATGCTGCTTCAGGACTCGCGCCGCGCGGCGCGGGTTCGCGACGGCGAGCTGGTGCTGCTCGCGGACCAGGACCGCTCGCTGTGGGACCACGAGCAGATCCGCGCCGGACGCGCCGCGCTCGAGCGCGCGCGAGCGCTGCACGGCGCGGGGCCATACGTCCTGCAGGCGGCGATCGCCTCGCTGCACTCCGAGCAGGGGAGCGACTGGGAGGGGATCGCCGCGCTCTACGACGAGCTGATGGCGCGCACGGGGTCGCCCGTCGTCGCGCTCAATCGCGCCGTGGCGATCGCCGAAGCCCGCGGGCCGCAGGCGGGGCTCGAGCTGATCGACCGGATCGAGCTCGAGAACTACCAGTACCTGCACGCCACCCGCGCCGAGCTGCTGCGCCGCCTCGGGCGGACCGTTGAGGCGCGCGGAGCATATGAGCGGGCGCTCGAACTGGTGCGCTCAGACCCCGAGCGCCGCTTTCTGGAAGGCCGACTCGCGGCCTTGTAGGCGGACGCTGGAGCTAGACGAGCAGTTCGTCGGGCGTGGCGACGGTGCGCAGGTGCTCGCCGACGCCGGTCACGCTCAGCAGGCGCTGTACCTGATCGGAGCCCGGGGTGATCGCGAACACCTGCCCGTGCTCGCGGCAACGCTCGCGCGTGGCGAGGATGATCCTCAACCCGGTGGAGTCGATGAACTTGAGCTGCTGCAGGTCGAGCACCACCGTCGAGGCACTTGCCAGCTGCTCATCCTCCAGCGCACTCTGGAACAGCGGGGCGTTGGCCATGTCGAGTTCGCCGTCGAGACAGAGAATCGCCCGATCGGCCTCCTTGCGGATATCGATCCGAAGCTGATCTTGTACCCCCATGACGCTGATTTTAGCCAAGGCGCAGTGCCATGAGTGCAATGTCGTCGCGCAGCGCGCCATCCGCATGCTCGATCGCGGCGCGCTCGATTCGCTCCAAGAAGCCGCCGACGCTCAGGTCCGGGGCCTGCGTGCACAGCTCCAGCAGGCCTTTCTCGCCCAGTTGGACGCTCGAACGCCCCGCCTCCGGCAGGCCGTCGGTATAGAGCAGCAGCGTCTGTCCGGGGTGCAGCTCCGCGTGTGCTTCGTGGACGGCGATCGGGTCGAGCACGCCGAGGAGCGTGCCCGACCTGCCGAGCTGCTCGGCGGCGCCGTCCGCGTCGATCAGCAGCGGCTGTGGATGTCCGGCGAGCGTCACCGTGAGTCGCGCATGGCGCGGTCCTCGCTCCAGCACGATCAGGCACACGGTGCACAGGTCCGCGCCAGGCGGCTGGTCGCTGAGCGCCTCGTGCAGTATCTCGAGCATCTCCTCGGGGCTCTGGCCGAGCCTTGCCGCGGCGCGCAGCGTGTGGCGTGCGAGCGCCGTGACGCCCGCCGCGCGCGGGCCCTTGCCGCACACGTCGCCGATGGTCAGCAGCCAGCGGTCTGGGCCGTAGGGAACGACGTCGTAGAAGTCCCCGCCCACCTCGTTCAGCTCGCCGGCCGCGCGGTAGAGAGTCTCCAGCTCCATCCCCGGGATCTCCGGCAACGACGCGGGCAGCAGCGCCGCCTGCAGGGTGTTGGCGATGCGTGTGCGCTCGGTGTACAGCCGCGCGCTCTCGACCGCCGTCCCTGCCCGTCGTCCGAGGCGCTCGGCGAGCGCGAGATCGACGTGCGAGAGGCGACGCGTGGACTCAGAGGAGACGAGTGTGATCGCGCCGATCGTCCTCGTGGGCGCGCTCAGCGGCACGATGATCACGGCCGTCGCGCCGATCGCGAGCAGCATCTCCAGGTGCTCGCTGCTACGCGCGTACGCCGCGAGGGCGTCGGGGGTGATCTCCGTGAAGATGCGGGCCCTGCCGGAGCGGATCACCTCCGCCACGCCCACCGGGTCCTCGCGCGAGAGTCGGTAGCTGCGGTCGATCCGTTCGGCCAGTTCGAGTCTGCTCGGATCTTCATGGTGGACCGCCACGCGCTCGATCTCCCCGTCTTCCCCCACAACGTCCACCGCGCACCAGTCCGCGATCTGGGGCACCGCGAGCTGCGCCACGCGCCTGAGCGTCTCGGTGTAGTCCATCGAGGAGGCCAGCACGCGGCTCGCCTCCGCCATGAAGCTTTCGGCCAGCTGTACGCGCTTGACCGCGGTGATGTTCTCGAACACGTTCACCGCGTACTGGATGCGCCCGGTGTCGAGATCGTGGACCGGGGATGAGCGCACGATCAGCCAGCGCTCCTCGCCGGTGGCGCGCACGATGTTTCTCACCAGCAGCGGCTCGGGCCGCTCGCTCGCGAACAGCCGCCGACCCGGCATGTGCTCTAGGTCGAGCGCGCGGCCATGCTCGTCCGTCACGAGAAAGCGCGGCATTATCGACCCCGGAGCCGCGTTCGTGAGCTCGGCGGGCGTGCTCACGCCGAGCAGGTCCGCGGCGGCCTGGTTGGCGAACACCATTCGCCCGTGCTCATCGGTGAGGGTGATCGCCTCGGCGACGTTCGCGAGGATGGCCTCCAGGCGCTGCTCGACGCGACGAACCTCCGAGAACAGCCGCGCGTTGTCGATCGCGAGCGCCGCCCTGCGTGCGAGCTCGCTCACGAGCTCCATGTCGGCGGCGGTGTAGGACTCCCCGCCAGCGAGGCGCAGCACCGACAGCGCCCCCAGCGTTCGCCTGCGCGCGAGCAGCGGCGCCACGGCGGCGGAGTGATAGCCGTGGTCGAGCATGAAGCGCTCATGCCTGGAGCCCTCCGCGAACGAATGGATCTGCGTGCCGGTCATGGCGGGGAGCAGCTCCGGCTCGCCGCCGCGAATCACGCGTGCCACTGGATGGTCGCTGTCCGGGCTCAGTCGCTGACGTTCGCGCACCGCGCGGAGATCCTCGGCGACTCGCACGTCTGCCGACGCGACCGCCATCTGCCTGATCGATCCGTCGTGCTCGAGCAGGTCGATCACGCACAGGTCGGCAAGCCGCGGCACGGTCAGGCGCGCCACGCGACCCAGTGTGCGTTTCATGTCGAGGGACTCCGCCAGCGCCACGCCCGCCTCGAGGAGTAGCTCGACTGCCACGTCGTCCATATCTCGCTGAGTATCGCAATCCGGATGGGTTCGAGTAACAGGTTGGCCTGCTGTCATACCTGCACACATCCGCTTTGTCCCCAGTTCAGCGGCTCAGGCAGGCCGCTCGTCGGCGCGCATGTGAGCGCGCACGACGCTGCCTCCTGGCGAGGTGCGCACCTGCACCAGATCGCACAGTTGATTGACGAGCCACAGGCCGCGTCCGCCATGCTCTTCGACCGCGGGGCGTCTGCGTCCGGCGAGCGGATCGGCGATGTGACCGACGTCGCGGACCTCGCAAAGGAGCGTGTCGGACTCTCGCCAGACGAGCAGCCTGCCCCTGCCGCCACCGTGGCGGATGCTGTTGCTGGCCAGCTCGTTCACCGCCAGGATCAGCCGCTCTCTGCGCTCGTCGTCGAGCAGCTCCTCGCTCGCCCATGCCGACACGAAGCGTCGCAGTGCGTGCAGCCCATCGATCGCGAACGTGCGCTCCTCGACCGGCGGACAGGGTGCCGGGAGCGGATCTTCGAGCGGTATCGGCGGTTCGTGTGCGCAGCGATAGACGGCGCTCGGCTCACTGCCGGCTGCTCCGGCGATCAGCGGGTGGCTGAGTCTCGCGGCCTCGATCACCTCGTCGTCCAGCCCGTCGAGGTCGTAGGGGCACAGCAGGCGCCATGCCTGACCTGGGTCGAACGCGAGGTTGAGCAGCGCCTCGTGGTACTGGCACTCGACCAGCTCAGCCGGGCTGCGCCCCGGCCAGATCGGTTCGCCGATCCCGAACGCGGGCCCGCCGTCGGCGCAGTGGCGCTCCAGGAACTCACGCCAGACGGGAATGATCCGCGCGGGGTTGCCCCCGAGCGCGCGCATGTCCGCGAAGCGTACGCGCTCGGCCTCGTCGCCGAGCGCCTCTTTCAGCCCCGCGATCCGCTCTGCGCCGACCGCGACGAGCACCGGCTCCTGTCCGGCCAGCGCCCGCTTGACGAACGGCAGCGTCCCGGCGACGAACCCATCCACGCCTTCGGCGTAGTAGAGCACCTCGTGACGAAAGCGGTTCACCAACGGCCGTACCAGCGGCGACCGCCGCCGTCGGCCACGCCGCCGATGAAGAAGCCGATCAGCCACAGCAGCACCGCGAAGATCAGCACGTACCACAGCGCGTGCGCCGCGAATCCCAGGCCTCCGAAGATGGCCAGTATCAGTACGAGTGCGAGTAGAGCCACCATGTTCGACCCTCGATTCCATGTCGTTCCCCCGGTTGTGAGATGAGCCGGGCCTGCTCTGCCAATTGCCCGAATGGCAACTGCGCCAAACCTTCGTCGCTCGGTTTTCCTCCCGCCTGCACGGGTAGCGCACGGGAGAAAGATCATCGAACAAGGAGGCCAAAGTGGCACAGTTGAGTGGCATGAGAATCGCGTTCCTCGTAGCCCAGGAGGGAGTGGAGGAGGTCGAGCTGACAGAGCCTTGGAAGGCAGTGGAGAGGGCCGGGGCCAAGCCCGAGCTGATCGCTCCGGAAGGCGGCGAGGTACAGGCATTCAACCACCTCGACAAGGGCCCGATGCACAGCGTCGACACGAAGCTCGCCGACGCCGAGCCCGACGACTACGACGGCGTGGTGCTGCCGGGAGGCGTCGCCAACCCAGACCAGCTCCGCACCGAGCCCGACGCGATCGACTTCCTGCAGCGGATCTTCGCCGAAGGCAAGCCCGTAGGGGTCATCTGCCACGGTCCGTGGACGTTGGTGGAGGCGGATCTCGTGCGTGGTCGCAAGCTCACCTCATGGCCCTCGCTGCAAACCGATATTCGCAATGCCGGCGGCGATTGGGTGGACCAGGAGGTGGTCGTCGACCGGGGCCTGGTCTCCAGCCGCAAGCCCGACGACCTGCCCGCGTTCTGCGCGAAGATCGTCGAGGAGTTCGGCGAGGGCGTTCACGACGTAGTCGAAGCGGGCGCTACAGCTGGGGCTCGGTAATGAGGCTGCTCGCCACGGGGGCCGCGGTCCCAGCTCACCATGCGACGTGCGTCGATATTTATCCGACGACTGTTTAGAACCCGTGTGAGCGGGCATGGAACTGAATGCCAGTGTCGCCCCTAGCGGTGGCGATCGCGAGCCCCCCGCGGTCGTCGCCCACAGAGGGGGGTGACTGAAAGGCGGCATGTCGGCTTGGCTCGTCGTTGTGACTGAGCCGCCGGCATGTCGTCTTCTTCAGGCGGTTTGGTGGCGTGAGGCTGGGTGGCGCGGCCGCCGAGGTTGCGCCGGAGGTCACCGTCGAGCCGCGAGCTGCAACGCGAGCACCTCCGAGGAGCCCGCCGGCGCCACCTCGTAGGCGTCGGCGAGCCGGTCGAGCATGCCGCACAGGTCTCGTCCGTCGCCGTCCTCGCCCAGGAGCTCGCCGGCGCTTCCGGCATGCAGCGGACCCAGGCGCAGGCCGAGCACGCGTGGCGCGACGCCCACGTCGACGCTCAGGTGGCTGGCGCCGAGTGAGCCGTCGGTGCGGGTGATGAGCGTGTCGGCGAGCAGCTGTGCCTCGGCGATGCGATCGGTCGAGAAGTGCGCCCGCGCCGCGAGCCCGCTGAGTACGCGGGGCAGTACCGACCGTGCCAGCGAGCTCGGCGCGATCGCCAGCACCATCGTCTCCGCCGGCTCGTGGGATCCGGCGGGCGGGAACTCGAACAGCAGCTCAGTGGCCGGCTCTTCGAGCGTGGGTGGGGCTGCGGTGGAGAACTCCATCCGCACCTCCGTGCCCGGGCCGGGGTCCAGGTCGACGAACTCGGCCCGGTGAGCGAGCGCGCGGATCACCGGCAGGCCGATCCCGCCGGGGGCGTTCTCGGCGTTCTGGACGCGCGGTTTGATCCCGCCTCCGTAGTCGCGCACCACCACTCGCAGTGCGGGCGGACAGGCGTGGATCTCGACCTCCAATGGGCCTTCCGCGCCGTCGTAGGCGTGCAGCACCACGTTGTTGCATGCCTCCGTCACGGCCGTGTTGAGGTCGTTGAGCTCCACGGGGTCGAGGAGGATCACCTCGGCGAGGCCGCTGAGCGCCTGGCGAACCAGCAGCACGTTCTCGGCCTTGTTGGCGAGCTTCAAGCAGATATTGGGCACAGCGGTCGCGCCCGCGCGGTGCTGCTAGCGGGCCTCTGCGGGTTCACGCGTGAGCATGCGCAGCTGATCGAGCGAGCGTCGCAGCAGGCGCGAGACCTGCATCTGGGAGATGCCCACGCGCTCGGCGATCTCTGTCTGGGTGAGATCCTCCATGAAGCGCATGCGCAGAATCATCCGTTGGCGGGGCGAGATGTGTCCCAGCACCGAGGAGAGCGTGACGTCGAGCTCGACGAGCTCATAGCGCTCGTCGTCCATGCCGAGCGTTTCGCCGTAGGACGGGGCCTCTTCGTCTCCGCCGGGCCGTGGTGCGTCGAGCGAGACGGTCTCGTAGGCCTGGATCGCCTGCAGCGCGTCGATGACCTGCTCGACGTCGAGCTCGAGGAACTCCGCTAGCTGGTTGACCGTTGGGGCATGCCCGGTCTCGCCCGCGATCTGAGCCTGCGCGTCTCGCACCTTCAGGGCGCGCTCTTGAGCGCCGCGCGGCACGTGGATCGCCCAGCCGGAGTCGCGGAAGTAGCGGCGCATCTCGCCGAGGATCGTGGGCACCGCAAAGGACTGAAAGGCGTGTCCGCGAGTGGCGTCGTAGCGGTCGATCGCCTTCAGCAGTCCGAGCGAGGCGACCTGCAGCAGATCCTCGAACGGCTCGGAGGATCGTCCGTAGCGGCGTGTGAGACTGCGCGTGAGTGGCATGAAGCGACGCACGAGAGCCTCGCGCGCCGCGCGATCCTCGTCGTGCTGCCAACGCGCGAACAACTCGTTCGTGTCCTCGTGGGCGCCGGAAACGGCGCTGACGTTAAGCGTTGCGGTTGCGGAGCTTGCGGGCATCTTGGGCTCCCTTCCCTTGTCGTTCGCTCTTGTCGTAGACCAAGTGATCGCACACTGATGCGACCCTCCGCTCCAGTTTACCCCGATCGCCCGCGATCTAAACGCAATCTCCTCACAGCGCGATCGGCGCGATGTCCGACGGCGGGATCGGCGCGAACACCTCGTCGGCGCTGGAGTCCCCCGGCAGCTCTGTGTCCGCCCCGAGCGGCTGCGGAGCCGTGAACACGCGGTTGCGGCCCGCTCGCTTGGCTTCGTAGAGGGCGGTGTCGGCGGCCTTGAACTGCGTGTCGTAGTCGACCCGCTCTCCGCGCGCGGCGCTCAGCCCGATCGAGATCGTGACCTCGAAGCCCAGCGGTCTCGCCTGCTCGACGGCGGCGCGGAGGCGCTCGGCGACCTCGTGTCCGGCGCCGGTGTCGATGCCGGGCAGCACGACGAGGAACTCCTCGCCGCCGAGGCGATACACGAGCTCGAACGAGCGTAGGTGCTTGCGCAGCGCGTAGGCCACGTCGCGCAGGACCGCGTCGCCGCAGTCGTGGCCGTGCTCGTCGTTGATCGCCTTGAAGTTGTCCACGTCGCACAGCAGCAGGCAGATCGGCTGGCGGCTCAGGCGCGCCTGCATCGAGAGCTCGGCGAAGCGCGGCACGAGCGCGTGGCGGTTGAGCAGGCCGGTGAGCGGGTCTAGGATCGCCTCGCCGCGGTGGTGGAGCTCGGCGGCCTGCAGCGCCCACACGATCGAGACCATCGCGGTCAGCAGCGCGAGCGTGGCGAACACGGGGACCGGGTTGTGGATCGTGGCGTTCGAATCCACGCCGAGCGTGGCCGCGAGGATCACCGCGATGGTGAGCACGAGCCCGGCGATGACGACCTGGGGCCTGAAGCGAGCGGCGACCATCCCCGCGGGGAGAACGAGCCACGGAAGCGCAGGACTGGTCGGGCCGCCGCTGAGGACCACCCCCGTGCCTAGCAGAAGGAGCGTGATGAGGATTGCGTAGACGCTCACGCGCTCGGGGTGCGGGCTCTTGTCGATGCGGTAGTCGACATTGAGGAAGTTTACGACCGACAGCGCGAACAGGATGAACGTCCACCACCCCAGCCACGGAGCCGAGATCACCAGCGCGGCGCCGACCGCGCCCGTGCCGATCTTGCGGATCATGCGCACGCGATCGTTCGCATCCACCACGCGGCTGCGATCTAGCTCAGTCGGACATAGCCAGGACTCTCCTGCCATGTGGAACGTTTCGACCATGCGTCCGCGCTGCTTGAGGGCTGCGGCCCGCACTCGAACAGATGCATTTTTCAGACAATTGTCTGTAGGAGACAATCGGCGGTGTCGGACCGCAGCTAGGCTCACCGAAGTGCCCGGCGAGCCACCGCCCACTGTCGCTGAGATCATCGCCGGCCGCAGCGGCGAGGAGATGGCGCTGAACGACCGTTTCCTGAACCCGCAGATGGGACGCATCCTGCGCACGCTGGGGTTCGACAAGAGCTGGAGAGGCGGCGAGGGGGCGCACCTGATCGACGCCGACGGCGAGCGCTATCTCGACCTGTTCGGCGGCTACGGCGTGTTCGCGATCGGGCGGAGCCATCCCGACGCGGTCGCGGCGATCGAGCAGGTGATGGCGGCGCGCACGGGCAACCTGCCGCAGCTGGGGGTGACGCTGCTCAGCGGCGTGCTCGCCGAGCAACTGCTCGCCAGAGCGCCTGACAGCGTCGCGGCGATGGTGCCCGCGAACACCGGCACCGAGGCGGTCGAGGCGGCGATCAAGATCTCGCGCGCGGCGACGGGCCGCCCGCGCGTGCTGTACGCCGAGCACGCCTTCCATGGGCTCACGCTGGGGTCGCTGTCGATCAACGGCAACGCCGAGTTCAGGGACGGCTTCGGACCGCTGCTGGACGGCTGCGATCCGGTCGGCTTCGGCGATATCGACGCGCTCGAGCGCGAGCTAGCGAGGGGAGACGTGGCCGCGTTCGTGGTCGAGCCGGTGCAGGGCAAGGGCGTGAACCTGCCCGCCGCGGACTACCTCCCCGGCGCGCAGCGCCTGTGCCGCGCGGCGGGGGCGATGTTCGTGTGCGACGAGGTCCAGACGGGGATCGGACGCACGGGCAGGTTCCTGGCGCTCGAGCACTGGGACCTGCAGCCGGACCTGATCTGTCTCGCCAAGGCACTCTCAGGCGGGCTCGTGCCGATCGGGGCGACGCTCGTGTCGCGCTGGGCGTTCGACCGCGTGTTCGATGGCATGGAGCGCGCCGTGCGCCACGGCTCCACGTTCGGCGGCAACGACCTCGCCGCGGCCGCCGCGCTCGCGACGCTCGGCGTGCTCGACCGCGAGGGGCTCGTCGCCCGCTCCGAGCGCATGGGCGAGCTGCTGCTGGAGCTCACACGGCCGTTGGTCGATCGCTACGAGGTGGTCACCGACGTGCGCGGCCTCGGGCTGATGTGGGCGATCGAATTCGGACCCCCGTCGGGCGCGGTCGCGCTCCGGCTGTGGGATGCGGTGGAGACGCGCCAGCCCGGTCTGTTCTCTCAGCTGATCACGGTGCCGCTGTTCCACGATCACCACATCCTCTGCCAGGTCGCCGGCCACCACATGAACGTGATCAAGGCACTCCCCGCGCTCACGATCGAGGAGTCCGAGATCCGCCGGTTCGCGGCCGCTCTAGAGGAAACGATTGCGGCCGCAGAGCGCTACCCGTCGGCGCTCGCGCGCTTCGGATTGCGCACCGGATCCAGGGCCGCACGCATACGTCGCTAGCCTAGGCGGCCGTGTCCGTAACTCGAGACGACATCCGCAACGTGGCGATCGTCGCCCACGTCGACCACGGCAAGACCACGCTCGTGGACGCGATGCTGTGGCAGTCCGGCGCGTTTCGCGTCGGCCAGGACGTGGCGACCCGCGTTATGGACTCGATGGATCTGGAGCGCGAGAAGGGGATCACGATCCTCGCCAAGAACACCTCGCTGCGCTACCGCGACGTGAAGCTGAACATCATCGACACGCCGGGGCACGCTGACTTCGGCGGCGAGGTAGAGCGCGGGCTGACGATGGTCGACGGGGTGCTGCTGCTGGTTGACTCCTCCGAGGGGCCGCTGCCGCAGACGCGATTCGTGTTGCGCAAGGCGCTCGAGGCGAAGCTGCCGGTGATCCTGGTCGTCAACAAGGTCGACCGGCCGGACGCGCGCGTGGCGGAGGTGGTGGACGAGGTGTACGAGCTGTTCCTCGACCTCGACGCGGACGAGCATCAGATCGAGTTCCCGATCGTCTACTGCAACGCCAAGGCGGGCGCGGCGTCGCTGGAGTACGAGCCCGGCATGCTGCTCTCGGAGGGCACATTGGCGCCGCTGTTGGATCTGCTGCTGGAGCGCATCCCTGCTCCTACCTACGACCCCGACCATCCGCTGCAGGCGCTCGTGACGAACCTCGACGCCTCCCCCTACGTGGGTCGCCTGGCGATCTGCCGGGTGCGCAACGGCACGATCCGCAAGGGTCAGCAGATCGCGTGGTGCCGAGCGGACGGCTCGATCGAGCGCGCGCAGGTCGCCGAGCTGTACGTCACCGACGCGCTCGAACGCGTCGACGCGCCGGAAGCCGGACCGGGCGAGGTCATCGCCGTGGCGGGCATCGCGGAGGTGACGATCGGCGAGACGCTCGCCGATCTCGGCGACCCGCGGCCGCTGCCGGTGATCACCGTGGACGAGCCCGCGATGTCGATCACGATCGGCGTGAACACGTCGCCGCTTGCGGGTAAAGACGGCGACAAGATCACCGCGCGCCAGATCAAGGCGCGTCTGGATCAGGAGCTGATCGGAAACGTGTCGCTGCGCGTCGAGGAGACCGCTCGCCCGGACACCTACGAGGTGCAGGGCCGCGGCGAGCTGCAGCTGGCGGTGCTCGTGGAGATGATGCGCCGCGAGGGCTTCGAGATGACGGTGGGTCAGCCGCACGTGGTCGAGCGCGAGATCGACGGCAAGCGCCACGAGCCCGTCGAGCGCCTGTCGGTGGACGTGCCCGAGGATCACGTCGGCACCGTCACGCAGCTGCTGGCGGCGCGCAAGGGGCGGATGGAGCACATGATCAACCACGGCACCGGCTGGGTGCGGATGGACTACCTGGTGCCGGCACGAGGGCTGATCGGATTTCGCACGGAGTTCCTCACCGAGACGCGCGGCACGGGCATCATGCACCACGTGTTCGACCGCTGGGAGCCCTGGGCGGGCGAGCTGCTGACGCGCCAGAGCGGCGTGCTCGTGGCCGACCGGCGTGGCGCGACGGTGACGTTCTCGCTGTTCACGCTGCAGGAGCGCGGCTCGCTGTTCGTGGGACCCGGCGAGGAGGTCTACGAGGGCATGATCATCGGCGAGAACGCGCGCTCGGAGGACCTGGACGTCAACCCGGTCAAGGAGAAGCACCTCACGAACATGCGCTCCTCCACCTCCGACGTGCTCGTGCGCCTGGACGCGCACCGCAAACTGACGCTCGACGAGGCCCTGGAGTTCGTGCGCGAGGACGAGGCGGTGGAGGCCACGCCGGTGTCGATCCGCATGCGCAAGGTGGTGCTGCCGAAGGTGGAACGCCTGAAGGCTGTGAGGGCCGCCCGTAAGTGATCGAGCTGAGCGGCCTCGTGAAGTCCTTCGCCGGACCCGACGGCCCGATCAGAGCGGTGCGCGGCATCGACGTCTCGATCGCCACGGGGGAGACGGTGGCCCTGCTGGGGCCGAACGGAGCGGGCAAGTCGACGACGATCGACATGCTGCTCGGCCTGCTCGCGCCCGACGCGGGCACGGTGTCGGTGTTCGGGCGCCCGCCGAGCGAGGCGGTGGCCGACGGCGCGGTCGGCGCGATGCTGCAGACGGGCGCGCTGATCAGGGACCTGTCGGTGCGCGAGCTGGTGAGCATGATGGCCTCGCTCTACCCCGCGCCGATGGACGTGGATGAGGTGCTCGAGCTGACGGGCGTGAGCGAGATCTCCGGGCAGCGCACGCAGAAGCTCTCGGGCGGACAGTCCCAGCGCGTGCGCTTCGCGGTGGCGCTCGTGAGCAACCCGGAGCTGCTCGTGCTCGACGAGCCGACGGTCGCGATGGACGTCGAGGGTCGTCACGGCTTCTGGACGACGATGCGCGAGTTCGCCGCGCGCGGCAAGACGATCGTGTTCGCGACGCACTACCTCGAGGAGGCGGACGCGTACGCGGACCGCGCGGTGCTGATGGCGCACGGCGCGGTCGTGGCGGACGGGCCGACGAACGAGATCAAGGCGATGGTCGGCTCGCGCACGATCCGTGCGACGCTCCCCGGCGTGGACACGGATGCGCTCGCGGCGCTGCCGGGCGTGAGCAGCGTGGAGCGCCGCGGGGAGGCGGTCGTGCTCGTGTGCTCGGACTCCGACGCGGCCGTCAGAGCGCTGCTGGACGTCCACCCCGAGGCTCGCGACATCGAGATCGAGGCGGCGGGGCTGGAGCAGGCCTTCCTGATGCTGACCGGGGACGGGGCCGAGCGTTGAGCACGCTGGTGTATACCCGCTACGAGCTGTTGCGCACGCTGCGCAACCGTCGCTTCTTCTTCCTGTCGCTCGGGTTCCCGCTGGTGCTGTACTTCCTGATCGCGGGCCCTCAGCGCAACGTGCATGACATCGGCGGCACCGGCCTGTCGGCGCCGCTCTACTACATGATCGGTCTCGCGTCGTTCGGCACGATGGGCGCGATGCTCTCCAGCGGAGCGCGCATAGCTGCCGAGCGCGCGGTCGGCTGGAACCGGCAGCTGCGCATCAGCCCGCTCTCGCCGCGCGCGTACTTCCGCACGAAGGTCATCACCGCGTACCTGATGGCGTTGATCAGCATGCTCGCCCTGTTCGCGGCGGGCGCGTCGCTGGGTGTCAGCCTGTCGGCGTCGGGTTGGCTGAAGATGAGCGGCCTGATGCTCGTGGGGCTGATCCCGTTCGCGGCGCTCGGGATCGCGGTCGGGCACGTGCTCACGCCCGACTCGGCCGGGCCGGCCGTCGGTGGGGGGATTTCGCTGCTGGCGTTCCTCGGCGGCGTGTGGTTCCCGATACCCGCTCACGGCTTCCTTCACGACCTCGCCCAGTACCTGCCCTCCTACTGGCTCGTCAAGGCAAGTCACGTGGGGGTGGGCGGCCCCGGGTGGAGCACGATGGGATGGGTCGTGATGGCGGCGTGGACGGTGTTGCTGAGCCGGCTTGCGGCGCGCGCGTATCGCCGCGACACCGGCCGCGTCTAGCAGGGCGCATGCCCGGCGCGGCGGCGGTAGGGTACCGGCCATGATCAGAACGCCGAGAGTGTCTCTCACTTCCAAGATCGCCACGGCTGCCGCCTGCCTCGTGTGTCTCGTCGCGCTCGTCGGCGCCCCCGCCGCTGCCGCGACGGTGACCTTCCAGAAGGAGAGCGTCCAGGCCTACGAAAAGCAGCTCTCCGGCGGGCAGATCACCGAAGCGACGATCAACAAGAAGGTGCGCTCGGTGCACCTGACGTTGAAGGACGGAAGCCACGTGCTCGTCAAATACGCCGCGCACGAAGAGGGCAAGTACGCGGCGGCGCTGGAAGCGAAGGGCGTCCCGGTGACGATCCTGCAGCCGGCGGCGGCCGCCAAAGAAGCCGCCAAACCGGTCCACCACAAACTCCGTTACATCGCCGGTGGCGTGCTGGTCGTCGTGATCGTGGTCGTGGGTGGCGTGCTGCTGCTCGACCGCCGCCGCAAACTCGCCGCCGAATAGACCGTCAGCCGCGCCGGGTGGCGCGCACTCAGTAGAGCGGTCGGCGGATAGGACTGTGGGGGCGGATTCGTTCTCCGTGGCCCAACGTGTGCATCGCGAGGCGCACGTCGTGGGCGAGCATGTCGACCATGTCGCGGGAGAAGTTCTCCTTGATCACCATCCGCAGCACTGTCACGTGCTCGGCGTTCGGGGGCAGCGTGTAGGCGGGCACGATCCATCCGCGCTCGCGCAGCAGGTGCGAGAGCTGCACCAGATCGGTCGTCTGCGGGTCGCTGGCGCGCACCGCGACGATCGGGAAGTCCGAGCCGTCGGCGATCGGCTCGAGGCCGTCGATCGCGCTGAGCTTGCCGCCGAGAGAGCTCGCGTTGGCGAGGCAGTTGGCGACGATGTCCTCGAAGCCCGCTCGTCCGAGACGCAGGAAGGCGAAGTACTGCAGCACCACCGAGGAGGAGGGCCGCGAGAAGTTGAGCGAGTAGTTGGGCATGTCGCCGCCGAGGTAGTTGATGTGGAACACGAGCTCCTCGGGCAGGTCGGAGGCGTCGCGGAAGACGACCGTCCCCATGCCCGGGTAGACGAGGCCGAACTTGTGGTTGGACACGTTGATCGAGCGCACCGACGGTAGTCGGAAGTCCCACTCGAGATCGGGCTGGGAGAAGGGGATGACGAAGCCTCCCGAGGCGGCGTCGATGTGCAGCGGGATGCGCAGCCCCCGCTCTGACTCCACGCGGGTGAGGAGCGTGTCGATCGACGCCAGATCGTCCATCTGACCGGTGAACGTCGTGCCAAGCAGCCCGGCCACGGCGATCGTGCGCTCGTCGAGCAGCGGCTCCACCTCGGCGGCGCCGATCGTGTAGCGCCCCTCCTCCATCGGCACCACGCGCGCGTCCACCTCGAAGTAGCGCGCGAACTTCTCCCAGCAGGTGTGAACGTCCGCGCCCATCACCATGTTCGGGCGATCCGCGGGCAGCCCCGCGGCCTCGCGGCGCAGCTGCCACGAGCGCTTGTGGGCGAGCATCGCGAGCATGATCGCCTCCGAGGAGCCGATCGTGGCGGTGCCGGTGGGCTGCTGGTGCGCCGGCGCGTGGAACAGCCGCCCGATCATGGAGACGACCCGCCGGTGCACGACCTCGGTCTGCGGGTACTCGTCCTGGTCGATCAGGTTCTTCGCGAGCGTCTCCGCGGCAAGCCTGTCGGCCTGCGGCTCCATCCAGCTGGTCACGAATGACGCGAGGTTGAGCGCGGGGTTGCCGTCGAGGTTGAGCTCGTCGTGCACGAGCTGGTAGGCGCCGTCCGCGCTCATGCCCTCCGCCGGCAGCCGGTACTTGGGGATGTCGTGCGAGAACGACCGCCCGGCGTAGGTCGGCGTGACGAGATCCTCCGAGTCGACGTTCAGTTTGTGCACGGGACACCTCCGGTCGTGGCGTGACGGATCACTGGATGGTGGATCATCCCGCGATAGCCCCGCGAGGCGCACTGGCGAGCGTCCCAAAGCTGAGAACAAGACTCAGTCTCATGATATGTTTGCGGCGTGCCAGTTGCGCAGTCGAGCGGCGGTCGATCCCCGGCGATAGAGCTGGAAGGCGCGAGCGTGCGGCTGGCCGGCACGACGATCTGGAGCGACGTGTCGATGCGCATGGCCGAAGGCGAGTTCGTTGCGCTGCTCGGAGCGAACGGCTCGGGCAAGTCGACCCTGCTGAAGGCGGTGCTCGGCGCGCTGCCGCTGGCGGCGGGACGGCTGAGTGTTTTGGGCAGGCCGCCTGGGGAGGCGAACCGCGCGATCGGCTACCTGCCTCAGCGCCACGCGTTCGAGCGTGGAGCGCAACTGCGGGGGCGCGACATCGTGCGCCTCGGGCTGGACGGCGACCGCTGGGGCGTGCCGTTACCGCTGTGGTGGGGACGCGACGGCGCTCGCGCGCGAGGCGCGTCGAGCGCGCGCCGGCAGGTCGACGAAGCGATCGAGCTGGTCGGCGCCGCCTCCTACGCGGACCGCCCGATCGGCGAGTGCTCGGGCGGCGAGCAGCAGCGGCTGCTGATCGCGCAGGCGCTCGTGCGCCGGCCGAGGCTGTTCCTGCTGGATGAGCCGCTGGACAGCCTCGACCTCCCCAACCAGGCCTCTGTGGCGGCGCTCGTCGCCGATATCTGTAGGAGCGCAGGCGTGGGGGTGCTGCTGGTCGCGCACGACGTCAACCCGCTGCTGCCCTACCTCGACCGCGTGGTGTACCTGGCGCGCGGACACGCGGTGGAGGGGCCGGTGGAGCAGGTGATCACGAGCGAGACGCTCAGTCGCCTCTACGGGGTCCCGGTGGAGGTGCTGAAGGCCTCCGACGGCCGTCTGGTGGTCGTGGGACAGCCGGAGCCGCCCGCGCACCACCACGACCGACACGCTCACGCGCACGCCCATGCCGGCTGATCTCGCCAACCCGCATCTCGGCTGGAACCTCGCGCGTGACGTGAGCGAGCTCGTGGAATACCACTTCATGGTCAACGCGCTCGTGGCGGGTGGGATCGTTGCGGTGATGGCAGGGCTTGTGGGTTGGGTGATGGTGCTGCGCGGCGAGGCGTTCGCGGGGCACACGCTCGCGGTGATGGCCTTCCCCGGTGCGAGTGCGGCGGCATTGCTGGGCATACCGGCAGCGTGGGGCTACTTCGCGTTCTGCGGCGCCGGCGCGGCTGCGATCGGGCGACTGTCGGGCGGCGAGCGTGGCTCCTGGAGCGAGGCGTCGGCGGGTATCGGCGCGGTGCAGGCGAGCGCGCTCGCGGTCGGCTTCCTGTTCGTGAGCCTCTACGGCGGCGTGCTCGGGGGGTTGGAGAGCCTGCTGTTCGGCAACATCCTCGGCGTGTCCGACGGCGAGGTGCTGGTGCTCGCGTTCGTGGCGGTAAGCACGCTCGCAGTCCTGGCGGGGATCGGCCGCCCGCTGCTGTTCGCGTCGGTTGACCCGGACGTGGCGGGTGCGCGCGGGGTGCCCGTGAGGGCGCTGTCGGGGACGTTCCTGTCGCTGCTCGGGCTGGCGGTTGCGGCGACGAGCCAGATCACCGGTCCGCTGCTGGTGTTCGCTTTGCTGGTGATGCCGGCGGCGACCGCGCAGGCGCTCACGGCGCGGCCGGCGCTCAGCCTGTGGCTGACCGTGCTGTTGGCGTTGGCGGTGACGTGGCTCGGGCTGGGCATCTCCTACTTCTCCGCCTACCCAGCGGGCTTCTTCATCTCGACGATCTCCTTCGCGATCTACGTGCTCGCGCGGGTCGGCGCGGCGCTCTCGCGACGGACGCGTCCCGATCGCGGTCTCGGGCCAGTCACGATGGAGCCACCGCCGAGAGGTGTGATCGCCTGATGCTCTCGCATGAGTTCATGCGCAACGCTCTGCTCGCGGGGACGTTTATCGCGCTCGCGTGCGGCATCAGCGGCTGGTTCGTGGTGCTCCGCGGCCAGGTGTTCGCCGGCGACGCGCTCAGCCACGTGGCCTTTCCCGGCGCGCTCGCTGCGGCGGCGGCGGGCGTCGACGAGCGGGTTGGCCTGATCGGCGCGACGGTCGTCGCGGGTGCGGCGATCGGTGTGCTCGGCCGCGGCGCGTTCGCGGGACGCGGAGCGCGGATGTCCGCGGCGGGCGTCGCGGACGACACGGCGATCGGGATCGTGTTCACGTTCATCCTCGGCGGGCTCGGGCTGTATTTCGTGACGCGCTTCGGCATGAGCTCGGGCGCCGGAGCGGGCATCCAGGTGGCGCACACGCTGTTCGGCTCGATCTTCGGCCTCGGTGCGGGCGAAGCGCGTGTGGCCGCCGGAGTGGGGCTGGGCGTGGTGGGGCTGACGCTCGCGATCGCACGCCCGCTGCTGTTCGCGTCGGTCTCGCCGGCGGTGGCCGGCGCTCGTGGCGTGCCCACGCGTCTGCTGGGCGTGGGCTTCCTGGTGCTGCTCGCGGTCGTGGCTGCGGAGGCCGTCCAGGCGGTCGGCGCGCTGCTGTTGCTGGGGTTGCTGGCGGCGCCCGCGGCAGCCGCGCACCGCATCGCCAGGAGCCCGTACGCGGGGATCGCGCTGGCGGGCGCGCTTGCGCTGGCGGCGATGTGGGGCGGGCTGGTGCTCTCCTACGCGCTGCCGTGGCTTCCGCCGAGCAGCGCGATCGTGGGGCTGGCCGTGGGGATCTATGCGACCGCGGCGGTGCTCGCATGAAGGGCGCGGCGTGGGTGCAGGGTGCCGAGGCCGAGCTCGCGGCGGCGGGTCGCAAGCGTGGCGGCGCGCGGCGCGCGGTCCTGGAGCTGCTCGGCGGCGAGACATGCGCGCTCAGCGCGCTGGAGATCGAGGACGCCCTGAGAGGATCGCACGGTCGAGCGGTGAGTCGCGCGAGTGTCTACCGCATCCTCGACGAGCTGGAGCAGATGGGTCTCGTCCAGCGCGTGGAGATCGGCCAGGCGATGGTGCGCTACGAGCGCGTGTGCGGGCACGACGAGCACCACCATCACCTCGTGTGCGACGCGTGCGGTGTGGTGATCCCGTTCTCGGACCCCGCGCTCGAGCGCGCGATCACGGATCTCAGCAAGCGCGTTCCGCTGGTCGTGTCCGAGCACGAGATCGTGCTGCACGGATCCTGTCAGGACTGCGCCGCGTAGGAGATCGGGTGGCAGCAGGAGTAGAATGTGAGCATGGAGCCCAAGGCGAGAACACCTCTTCTTTCGGTCGGTCACGAGGCTGAGTGGGCGGAGATCAATCGCGAAGAGACGGAGCAGCTTCGCGCGAGCAACATGGCATTGACGCCCGCCCAGCGGCTCGAGGTCGGGCAAAGACTTTCTCAGCAGGCTGTCTCCCTGCTAGCGGCCGCGATAAGAACCGGCCATGTCCCCAGACGAGCTCTCTGGTCCTGACCTCGCGGGCGTCGTCGCTGACGCCTATGCGGTCGGGCTCGAGTATGTCGTTATCGGTGGCTTCAGCGTTATCTACCACGGCTACGTTCGCGCGACCAAAGACAGCGATCTGCTCGTTCCCGATGGTCCCGACGCCGACGCTGCGGTGCTGCGCTTTCTCGAGCGTGTAGAGGGGAGGCGTTTGTACGACGGCAAGGTGCTGGCGCCCGCCGATGTCGCAGATGCTCAACACCTGCGCATCAACTGCCGCCACGGCATTGTCGACATCATGCGTGGAGGGTTGCCGCCTCTGGACTACGCCACGGTTGCCGCGCGTGCCGAACTCGTTGAGTTCCTCGGGCAGAAAGTTCGCATCGCGGGTCTGGTGAGCGTGGTGGGCTTCAAGCGCCTGGCAGGCCGACCTCAGGATCGCCTGGACCTCGCAGAACTCGAAGGCATACACCCCGAGCTTCCGATCGAGCCGATCCCCGGCCTCGACGAGTAGAACGACGCTGGTAGCACGACACCGGAAGTACGCGGCCGACTGTTGCCACGGTTGACATAGCACCACCTATCGGCAGACACTCGCGGCGTCAGTGGAAACCGACGAAGGGGATGCGGGGATGATTCGACTGAGGATGTTCGGGCTGTGCCTGATGGCGGTCATGGCCATCGGCGCGGTCGCCGCGGCGAGCGCTTCGGCGGAAGCGCCCGAATACGGCAGGTGCATCAAAAAAGCGAAAACCGAAGGCGCTGGGTTCTCGGACTCGAACTGCGGCACGGCCGTCGGCGCGGAAGGCAAATACGAATGGCTCGCGGGCCCCGGCCCGAAAGCGAAATTCACTTCGATCGAACGTTTCATCTTCTCCGGGAAATACACCAACTGCCTGCGTGCCCGGGGCGAAGAAGAAATCGCCGAACAGAAGCGCAAAGAAGCCGAAACGGCTCCGGAACCGGAAAAAGCGAGGCTCATACGCGAAGCCGAAGAACACGAACACGTTGCTGAAGAACGGCGGGCGAAAGCCAAACTCAGCAAGGCCGAATGCGAAACGCTGATCGAAGAAGAACGCGCGAAAGCGCCGGCAGTGTTGGAAACGGTGACGGGCCTGCAGGTGACGTGCGGCGGCGTGACGAGCGCCGGCGAATACACCGGCGTGAAAACCGTGGGCAACCTCACGACGACGTTCACCGAATGTGCAATCGCGGGCTTTTCGTGCCAGTCCGCGGGGGCCGAAGAAGGCGAAATTGCGACGAACACGCTCGACGGGTCACTGGGTGTGGTGCAGAAAGAAGAACCGCTCACGAAAGTCAAAGTCAAAATCGGCCTCGACCTCTACCCGGCGGAAGGCTCGGCGGTGGCGGAATTCAGCTGCGACGGAGTGCCGATCGCAGTGACGGGGTCGGTGATCCACGAGGTGAAAGCCAACAAAATGGTGCTCACCGAATCGGAAAAATTCGCTCAGAGCAAAGGCAAACAGAAACCGGAAAAATTCGAAGGTCAGCCGGCGGATGTGTTCGAGACCTCGCTGGGCGGCGGTCCGAGCGTGCAGTCCGGCCTGATGCTGAAGGGCGAACTGACGAACGAAGAAAAGATCGAGGTCAACTCGATCGTCTGATCGATCGCTGATCGGCGGTGGCGTGCGTGTGGGCCGGAGGGCTCGCGCGCACGCCACCCCACAGATATGTGGCGACGCACCCCAGGGCGAACACCGCCACGACCAGCAGCACCGGGCCTGAGTCCTCGGCGAGCGCGCCGACGACGCCCGCGGTGAGCCCTCCTCCGAGCGCGGCCAGCCACCCCGGATCGCCGTGCACCGGTGTGAGCAGACGGTCACGCATGCGGATCCCGAACCCACCGCACGCCAGGGCGAGCACGGTGGCGAAGGGCATCGCGTGGTTCTTCAGCTCTCTCCACGCGGCGCCGTAGCGACGCACGATCACGTCACGCAGATCGCCCGCGGAGCGCGCGTCGAGGATGCTCCCGGTGAAGTGCCCGCCGCCGTGAGCGGTGGCGAGATCGAGGGCGGCGAGCACCACGAGCCCCGCGATGGGGGCGAGGATCACGGCGAGCGCGCGCCTGCGGCTGACCGCGCCGGGCGCCAGCAGCACGGTCGCGACAGCGAAGCCGGCGCTGACGAGGATCACGCCGCCGACGCCCGCGCCGATGCGCGCGGAGCCCTCCACCACGGCCAGCACTGCGCCCGCACCCGCCACCGTCAGTGCGGCGCGGCGGGAGCGCACGGCGGGATAGAGCGCGGCGGCGACCGCCGCGAGCACGAGCACCGCGAGCCCCGACTTGAGCTCGTTGCCGATGCCGTAGAAGCGCGCGCCGAGGATCGGGTTTGGTCCCAACACCGAGCGCATCAACAGCTGCCTGCCGGAGAGTGCGTCGAGGGTGAGCAGGACGATCGAGACGACGGCGGGAGGAATCACCGCGCGAGGCCACGGCGTGAGTCGGTCGGTGAACGCCCCGAACGCGAGGCACCCGAGCGCGATCGTGGCGTACTCCACAGGCGCGCTCGGCTCGAGCGCCGCGGGGATCAACACGACGACGGGCGCCCACATCACGCCGAGCGCCCCCACGCGCATCGCACGTGCGCGAGCCGCCGGTCGCGTTGCGCATGCGAGAAGCAGCAGCGCCCAGGCGATCAGCAGCGCGGCGAGCGCCTTCAGTCGTCGCCCGCCGACCACGTGCAGGCGTGCCATCAACGCGCGCAGGCTCGAAGAGTGCAGCGGACCGTCGGTTTCGAGCGCCTTGCCGCGCATGTCCGCGGGCAGCTTCTTCACCCCCAGGTGCACGAGGATCGTGGGCGCGAGGTCGACCGCGGCGATCAGCCCGCGCTGTTTGGTGCTCGCCGAGGTGAGCTCCCTGCCACCGGCGCCGCCCAGACCGGCGGCGGCCGTCCACAGCAGCTCGCCGCCGCGCGTGTCTGGCGCGCGCTGGACGACGAGCAGCAGCTCGCCGGGTTCGTGTTCGGCGCTCAGCGCGCGCAGGTCGGCGATTCCTTCCGCGCCGGCGGGCAGGTCGGCCACGACGAGGCGCTTTTCGCGGCGCTGCGCGGTGATACGCGCGAGCAGCGTGCGGGCCGCTCCGAGCGAGTCGGAGGCGATCACGCCGTTGGAGTCGGCTGCGGCGATCGCGTCGAGGTCGTTCGTGCCGAGGACACCCGCGTAGCCGGCGCCGCCCGGGAGCTGGCTGGCGAGCAGCCCGGGCCGCAGCAACTGGGGTGCTTCTTCGGCGCGCTGGACGGCTTCGCTCCATCCCGCGACCGCAGCTCCGCTGGCGGTGGGGGCGATCGTCAACAGAGGGGCGCTCGCGCTGGGGTATGCGGAGGACGAGATCCGCGCCCCCTGGGTGAGGTCGAGCAGGAACTGAGCGCTTTGGTAGCTGCCTTGAGTGGCGGACATGATCCCCACGGACATCCCGCCGACGCTCGCCAGCTGCGACTCGCTCACCGGCGCGAACAGCAACAGCGCGGATGGCTGCCGGGCGCCTGTCCGGGCGTGAGCGCTCGACGCCGACGCGCAGAGCGCCGACGCGCACAGGAGGGCGAGCGCCGCCCCCCGCCCGATTGGGCTCAGACCTCCGCTCCCTCGCTCGCAACCTCGCGACCGGCGCGAGGAGCCCCGCCGTTGTGAAGCGCGCCCTGCCCGTTCGAGGTGGCGTCCACGTCGGCCGTGGGCAGCGTGCCCTCGATGTTGAGGCGCGGCAGCAGCCGGTCGAGTGAGGCGGGCAGCGACCACGTGACCTTGCCGATCAGGTGGAGCGTCGCCGGCAGCAGCAGGCAGCGCACGACGAGCGCGTCGAGGAGCACGGCGCTCGCGAGGCTGAGGCCGAACTCTTTGATGACGCGGTTTTCGCCGAGCATGAAGGACAGGAAGACGCACACCATGATCGCGGCGGCGGCGGTGACGACGCGTCCGGTGAGCGCGAGCCCCTCGCCGACCGCGCGCGAGTTCTCGCGCGTGTGCGCCCAGCGCTCGTGGATGCGCGAGACGAGGAACACCTCGTAGTCCATCGAGAGGCCGAACACGATCGCGAACAGCATCACGGGGATGAACGACTCGATCGGGCCCTGCTGCACGCCGAACACGCTCCCAAGCCAGCCCCACTGGAAGATCGCGACGATCACGCCGAGCGAGGCCCCGATCGAGAGCAGGTTCATCACGGCGGCCTGCAGCGGGATCACGAGCGAGCGGAAGACGATCATCAACAGCAGCGCGGAGAGCAGCACGACGACGCCGATGAACAGCGGCAGCTTGTGCCCGAGGACGGTCGCGAAGTCGACCGAGCCGGCGGTGACGCCGCCGACGTAAGCGGTCAGGCCGCTGCGCTTCTCGATCGGCGGGATGACGTGGTCGCGCAGGCGCGAGACCAGCTGGGTCGTGGCGTAGGCCTGTGGCGAGGAGCGCGGGTAGACGGTGAGCGTGGCGACGTTCCTTGCCGGTTCGTTGAGTCGCGGCGGTGCGACCGCGACGACACCGGGCGTGGCGGCGATGCTCGAACGGAGCGTGGCGAGCGCTGCCTGCGTGCCGGCTGGCACCTTCGCGACGACGAGCAGCGGGCCGTTGAAGCCCGCGCCGAAGCCCTGCGCGAGCAGCTCGTAGGCTTTGTGAGTGGTCTGGCTGGAGGGGTCGTTGGCGGCGTCGCTCGATCCGAGCCGCAGCGCGGTTGCGGGTGCTGCGATCGCGAGCATCGCGAGCGCCGAGACGAGCGCGATGCTCGCCGGGTGGCGCTGTACGAATGCGCTCCAGCGCAGCCACGCGCCGCCGTCGGGTGCGGCGACCGGCTCGCCCGCGGCGTGGCGTGCCGCGGCGCGGGCCCGTGCGCGCCGCCCGCCGACGGCCACGCGAGCACCGGCCAACGTCAGAAGCGCGGGAAGCAGCGTGAGCGAAGCGAGCATCACCAGCAGCACGCCGATCGAAGCGGAGATCGCTACGCCGTAGAGGAAGTCGACGCCGAGCAGCATCATCCCGAGCAGCGCGATCACGACTGTGCAGCCGGCGAACAGGACCGCACGACCCGCGGTGTCGATCGCCTGCACGACCGACTCGCGCGCGTCGGCGAACGTCGGTCCCGGGGTGGCGTAGGCCTCGCGGAAGCGGGTGAGGATGAACAGCGCGTAGTCGATCCCGACCCCCAGGCCGATCATGGCGGCGAGCTCGGAGGAGAAGTTGGGGGTGTTGACGACGTGGGTGAACAGCGCGATCGCCCCGAGCCCGGTGCCGAGTCCGAACAGCGCGGTGACGATCGGCAGGCCCATCGCGATCAGTGAGCCGAACGTGAGCAGCAGCACTACGATCGCGGCGAGCAGCCCGACCGCGGTGGACAGGCCGAAGCCTTCCTGCTGGGTGATCTCGATCGCCTGTCCGCCCAGCTCCACCTGCAGGGGGTGGGCGGGATTCGATACAGCGGCCGCGCGAGCGGTCTTGACGACGCGTTCGACGGTGCCCTTGTTCAGCAGGTTGGCTTTTTCGTCGAACACCACCGTGGCGAAGGCGATCGTGCGATCGGCGGAGATCGACTTCCCGGCGACCGCCCCTTCATAGGGGCTGATCACCTGGGCGACGTGGGGCAGTTTGCTCACTTCGGCGAACATCGCACTCATGCGCGAGCGCACCGCTTGGTCGAGGACCGTTCCGGAGCTGACCTTGTAGACGATCGTGTCGCGGTCGCCCGCCTGTTCGCGGAAGCTGTGCTGGAGCAGATCCGCGGCGCGCTGCGTGTCGGAGTTGGGCAGCGTGAAGTTGTTGGAGTAGCTCGTCCCGGCGGATTGCGCGAAGGCGTTTACGGCGAACAGGAGGACCACCCAGCCGAGCACGACGTACTTGCGGTGGGTCGTCGACCAGCGGGCGAGCTTCAGCACGAGGACTAGGGTAGCTGGCTGCTCAGTTGACGCTCGGGTCGAGCGGCATCCGCGCGATCAACGCGTAGCTGCCGCCCATGCGAGTGAGCACGCTGCCCCACAGACCTTCGGGCACGTCGCTGAAGACGTCCTCCGGCAGGGCGGGGTGCGCGATCCAGTCGTCGTTGGCGACCTCCGCGTCGAGCTGCCCCGCGCTCCAGCCGGCGTAGCCCGCGAACACGCGTCGTCGCGCGGTGCTCTGCATGAGCTCCTCGATGCCCGCCTCCGGGGCGGGGAAGCCGATGCGCCCGAGCACGAGCAGTCCGGCGGGGTCGGGGTCGAGGAACTCGGCGAGGAACACGATCGACGTGGGCTGGACGGGACCGCCGACGAACACCGGCTCGAGCTCTCCGACGGCATCCTCCAACAGCGGCGCGGCCTCGCCGATGGTGACCTCGGAGGGGCGGTTGAGCACGACGCCCATGGCGCCGTCCTCGTTGTGCACCCCGACCAGCACGACCGTTCTCGCGAAGTTGGGGTCCACCAGCGAGGGCGAGGCGAGCAGCAGCTGACCGGCCAGCGATTCGCTCATCGTGAACGAGGCTAGCGCTTGGATGGACGGACGGCGCCTGAGCACCCGATACGGTGCGCTCGATGACGCGAGAGTTCGACGTGATCGTGATCGGCGCGGGACCGGCGGGCGAGGTGTGCGCGGGTCGTCTGGGGGCGAGCGGCGTGTCGGTGGCGCTGGTCGAGCGGGAGCTCGTGGGCGGCGAGTGCTCCTACTACGCGTGCATGCCCTCGAAGGCGCTGCTGCGCCCCGCGCAGGCGCTGGCGGAGGCGCGCCGCGTGCCGGGCGCGGCGGAGGCGGCGCGGGCCGAGCTTGATGTCACAGCGGTCCTGCGCCGCCGCCACGAGGTGGTGCACCAGCTCGAGGATTCCGCGCAGCTGCCGTGGCTTGAGGAGCGCTCGGTGACGCTCGTTCGCGGCCACGGGAGGCTGGTGGGCGAGCGCGAGGTGCGCGTGGGGGAGGAGCTGCTGCGCGCCCGCCGCGCGGTGGTGATCGCCACCGGCAGCGGCGCGGCGATGCCGCCGATCCCGGGGCTGCGGGAGTCCGAGCCGTGGACGAACCGCGAGGTGACGACGGCGAGCGCGATCCCCGCGTCGCTGCTGATCCTCGGCGGCGGGGTTGTGGGCGTGGAGATGGCGCAGGCGTACGCGTCGCTGGGCGCGCGCGTGACGGTCGTGGAGGCGGGCTCGCGGCTGATCGCGGGTGAGGAGGAGTTCGCGTCGGAGCTGGTTCGCGAAGCGCTCGAGCAGGCGGGGGTGCAGGTGGCGCTTGGAGTTAAGGCGGTGGCGGTGGAGAGGGATCTCTCGGGCGGTGTGCGCGGGCCGGTGACGCTGCGCCTGGAGGACGGTCGCTCGTTCACGGGCGAGGAGCTGCTCGCGGCGGTCGGACGCCGCCCTCACACCGACGAGCTGGGTCTCGAGTCGCTCGGGTTGGAGCCGGGCAGGCCGGTGGAGGTCGACGAGACGCTGCGGGTGGCCGGGCACGACTGGCTGTATGCGGTGGGCGACGCGAACGGGCGGGTGCTGCTGACGCACATGGGCAAGTACCAGGCGCGCCTGGTGGCCGATCGCATCCTCGGGCGGACCGACCGTGACCTGGCGCTGCGCTCGGATGGGCGCTCCTCGCCGCGGGTGATCTTCACCGAGCCGCAGGTGGCGGCGGTGGGGTACACGCTCGCGGGCGCGCGCGAGGCGGGGCTGAACGTGCGCGCGGTCGACGTGGGGGTGGAGGCGAACGCGGGCGGCAGTTTCGTGGGCAAGGACGCGCCGGGCACGGCGCGGATCGTGGTGGACGAGGATCGTGGCGTGATCGTGGGCGCGACGTTCACGGGCGTGGAGGTGGCGGAGTCGCTGCACGCGGCGACGATCGCGCTGATCGGCGCGGTTCCGCTGGAGCGTCTGTGGCATGCGGTGCCGTGCTTTCCGACGCGCAGCGAGGTGTGGCTGAACCTGCTCGAAGGCTACGGCCTGTAGGGCGGCCTCCGTCTAGCTTGCGGAGAAGATGTCGAGCGTGCCGCTGAGCTGGTGGTCGTTGGCGTTGCCCTCCGGCTCGACCACGTGGCTGTCGACGACGATCGGGCTGTTCCAATGTCCGCTCGCGCCGGGCAGCTTGGCTACCGGGCGCGGTGAGGCAGGCTTATAGATATTAATTCCGCCGCCGCTGAGGTCGTAGACGTAGAGCAGGCCGCCCGCCATCACGGGGCTGGTGCCCGGAGTGGAGTTTTCCCAGGCTCGGTAGAGCCGCCCGGCGCGCAGTACGTACGCGGCGGTGCCGCCTTCGTCGGCGACGAACATCGTGGTGTGCCCGCGCCGCTGCCAGACCGCGGGCGCGGAGAACAGCTCGCCGCCGCCGGGGATCGACAGCCGCTGGATTTCGCCGCCGAGCGGGTGAACGCGCGTGCGCGCTCCGGTGGGCGGGTGGCCGTCGAGACGCGAGAGCGCGAGCACGCGCAGGATGCCGTCCTTGCCGGCGAGCACGATGCGGTCGTGGCCGAGCAGCGCGGGTGCGCTTGAGCCTAGGTCGGTGTCGCCGCTGTTGAGCTGCGCCTGGTTGGTGGGGGTGAAGGACTGGCGCAGGGCGAGCGTGGGGAACGTGAGCTCGAGAGCGCTGTCGCCGAAGTTGGTGGTGCCGTTCCAGGGGCCGTTGCCGGTGTCGATGAGGATGCGCCCGTTGCGGGGCTCGACCACCGGCCCGCCTCGCGAGAGGATCGCGGAGTCGCTCGCGGAGCACGTGCTGGGGGCGAGGATTTCGTGGCGGTTGGCGCAGAGCGTGTTGAACACCTTCGAGATCCGCCCGCTGGCGCGGTCGATCGCGACGACGTGGCCCTGGTAGGGAGGGGCGTCGCCGTAGTAGCCGCCGGTGGTGGCGAGCAGGTCGCCGCCGTCGATGTTGAGCGCGGCTGCGAGCTTCTCGTGGGTGGGGTCGCGCGTAATCGGCACAGGCCACGAGCCGCCCGCGGCCTCGCTGCCGCTTGCGAGCGAGAGCTTGTGGATGAGGCCGTTGGGTGAGGCGGCGTAGACGAACCGCCTGTTGGGGTCGGCGAGCGGGCTGGTGGTTGTGATCTGCGAGCTGCCCGCCCAGCGGCTGTAGCCGGGAGGCGTGAACGTCCACAGGATCCTGCCGCTGTCGGCGTCGATGGCGATCGTCTTGCCGTACGTGGTGGTGACGACGATCGTGTTGTGGGTGGCGCCATCGACGCTCGCGCCGTGCAAGTAGATCGGCGAGGAGTCGACCGTGCCGGCGAGCTTCACGGTCCTGCGCGCGAGATGCCCGACGTTGGCGGCGGTGATGCCGGTGGAGAGTTCGCTGACGCCGCTGCGTTGAGGATTGAGGCCGAACTCGGGCCAGTCGAGCAGTCGCGCAGAGGAGGTGTGCGCGGGCGCTGGAATCGCGCTGACGCCGGCGGTGGGCGTGGAGACGTCGGCGGGGGCGCTGCTGCCGCAGGCCGCGAGCACGACGCCGACGGACGCCGTCGCGCCGAGGCGGATGAGCTGGCGGGGAACCATCGAGATGGTTCTATCGCATCCGATAGGGTGAACGCAGATGGCCAAGACCCCGCAGGTCGGCGAGCCGGCTCCCGATTTCGAGCTGCCGGGCACCGAGGGCCCGTTCCGGCTCTCAGAGCACCGCGGCGAGCGTGTGGTGCTGCTGTTCTACCCAGGCGACAAAACCCTCGTCTGCACCAAACAGTTCTGCTCCTACCGTGACCGCGCCGAGGACTTCGCCTCCCTGAACGCGACCGTCGTGGGAATCTCCTCCCAGGACCTCGACTCGCACGCGGCGTTCATCGCCCAGCATGGGCTGAACGTGCCGCTGCTGTCGGACGTGGACCGGCAGGTGGCGATGGAGTACAGCGCATTCTCGCCAAGGCTCGGGACCAAGCGCGCGGTGATCGTCATCGATGAGGAGGGGGTTGTGCGGCACCGGCACGATCATCTGCTGGGGCTGGACTATCAGTCGGTGGATGAGTTGAAGGGTGTTTTGGACGGGATTTAGCAGGGCTGCGCATTAGGCAATTGCTCCGCTTTGCGCAGATGTACTTCTGTCCTACAAGTTGTCGCGTTTCCGAACCTTCGCTGTGCAACCCTGCTCGAGCGCAGTGAAGTGCCGGAGGCACGAAGCGAAGAGTCGAGCCCGGTTGCACTGTCACCCACTGCATCGCCGGAGGCGGCAGGGTTGTAAACAGCCGGCCGGTGCCCTATCTGTTGTGGAGTGACCCATCGGCCTACGACCGAGACCACCTACAGACAACTTGTCCGCGAAGCAAGGGAGCGCCTTCGTCTGAACCCCTGTCAAGGGGCAGACCAGCTCGCAAAGGCGCTCGCATGTAGCGAGCGCACACTGAACCGTGCGTTTGCGAGTGCTGGGACCACGATGCGTGACGACCGGAAGCGCCTCCGCTTGGATCGTGCCGCGCTTGTACTTCTAGGCGACAAACCACCTTCAGAGGCTGCGCAGCGCGCTGGCTACGCGTCATCGCGACAGCTCGCTGAACCATTTCGCACGCAATTCGGGGTGACACCCAGTCGCATCCGAGAGATCGGTCGTGCTGAGAAGACAGTTCGCTGGCAGGCAAGCCGACGTGGCCCGTATAAGGGCTCGTGGCAGCAATATAGGCGTAGGCAGATGTGGCGCGCAGCGCGGCGCGTACTCCGTGCCGCCCATGCCGAACTCACGACAGGGACTTTGCCAGCCGACAAGGTCGAGCGCGCGTTGAAGCTGAAACTGCCGCGCCCGCGGGAGCCAAAGGCGCCATTGGCGCTCTACGAGGTTTTCGGCCCCGATGCGCGAGTGGTGCCGGAGGATCTTCTTCGACAGGTATGGGCCTCTCGTAGAGCAGTGCAGGAGGCTCAACGGTCACGCGGATCGACATGAGGGGCTCTCGATGGGACACTTGACATCAGCAGAGGTCCTCACGGCTCTTGGGCTCCGTGCTCTCTGGAAGGCTCCGGAGTGGACTCTCAAGGTTGTCTTGGTTATCGATGCCATTAGGCTCCGGCGTGACCGGTGAATTCAGAAGAGTGCATCGCCATCGGTAAAGTCTCGGCGAGGAGATCAGGTACTTGGGTCGGGTGCCCCCCGATCGCGCAAGTACGTCCTCTTGGTAATCAAGCAGAAAACCGATCTGTACTCCCAGGTTCTCTGCAGGACTAAACGAGCTAGGTAGGCAAGCCGCGCGCGTACTCGGCCAACCCCGCGAGATCGCGATCTGGACCAGTGCGGGCAAGGATCTCGGCGTCGCGGGCGCCGACGCTCGCGTTCGAGGACCTGAATCACGACGTATGCCCGGCTTCGCCCACCGCCGGAAACGACAACCTCATCGATGAAAGCCGCGAGCTTGTCAGGTAGGCAAATTGCGATCTGAGTGCTCATGGGCGGTGTCCTGAACGTCTGCGATCTCTCCTGACAGCATTTCGAGGTCCTTGTCGAGTGTTGGATCGTGTGGCGTGGCCCACAAGTCAGCCAGCTCGGCGCTTGGTACCCACTGCTGTTTGCGGACGGGGTTTTGCGGGTTCGTTGCCATGGTCCTCCGCTAGTGCCCCCCAACCCCCAACCGCCCCGCATCCTCCCGCCGCTCCGAAGGCCGCTCGGTCCCCGCACGAGCCGCATAGATATCAGCCAGCTCCAGCTGCAAGCTCCGCGGCTTCTCCCCGGGCCCAGGCGCCAGCCTCCGCCACTCCCCATCCCCGTCGAGATCCCAAGCGTTCTGGTTGTCAGCAAACGCCCGATCGAGCGAGTCCAGCAGCTCGGCCTGCAGCTCGGGGTTCTCTACGGGCACGGCAAGCTCGACGCGGTGGTCGAGGTTGCGCGGCATGAGGTCGGCGGAGGCGATGAACACGGTGTGCTCGCCGTCGCGCTCGAACGTGTAGATGCGCGAGTGCTCGAGCAGGCGCCCGACGATCGAGACGACGCGGATGTTCTCCGACAGGCCCGGGACACCCGGGCGCAGGCAGCAGATGCCGCGCACGTTCAAGTCCACGCGCACGCCCGCCTGTGAGGCGGCGTAGAGCGCGCGGATACAGCGGCCGTCGACGAGCGAGTTCATCTTCATGGCGATCCGCGCGGGCGTCTGCTCGCTGTGCGCGGCGACGGTCTTCTCGATCTCCGCGATGATGCCGTCGCGCAGCTGGTTGGGGGCCATCAGCACCTTGCGGTAGTGCAGGGGGCGTCCGTAGCCGGTGAGGTAGTTGAACATGTCCGCCACGTCGGCGCCGATCTGCTCGTCGGTGGTGAACAGGCCGAAGTCGGTGTAGAGGCGCGCGGTGGCGGAGTGGTAGTTGCCGGTGCCGATGTGCACGTAGTTGCGCACGCCGTCGCCCTCGCGGCGCACCACGAGCACGCACTTGGCGTGGGTCTTCAGCGCCGGCTGGCCGTAGACGACGTGCACCCCGGCCTCCTCCAGCGCCTTCGCCCAGTGGATGTTCATGCGCTCGTCGAAGCGCGCCTGCAGCTCGACCAGCGCTACCGCCTGCTTGCCGCGCTCGGTTGCGTCGATCAGCGCTGGCACCAGCGGCGAGTCGTCGCTCGTGCGGTACACCGTCTGCTTGATCGCGAGCACGTTCGGGTCGGCGACCGCCTGCTCGACGAAGCGCTCCACGGAGGTGGAGAACGACTCGTAGGGGTGGTGCACGAGCAGGTCGCCTTCGCGCATCGCGCCGAGCACGTCCGGGCGCTCGCCCTCGTGGCGCAGCAGACGCGGGTGGGTGATGCCGACGATCGTCTCTTCGCGCAGCTCAGCGTGGCCGGGGAGCTTCACGATCTGCCACAGCGCGCCCATGTCGAGCAGGCCGTCGACGGGGTAGATCTCCTCCTCCTGCACGCCCAGGAGTACCGTGAGCGCCTCGCGCAGCTGGTCGGAGCAGTGTGCGCCGACCTCCACGCGCACGACCTCGCCGAAGCGCCTGCGGCGCAGCTCGTCCTCGACCGCCTGCAGCAGGTCGGCGGCGTCGTCGGAGACCTCCAGGTCGGCGTCGCGGGTGACCCGGAAGGTGTCGTAGTCGGCGATCTCCATCCCCGGGAACAGCGCGTCGAGGTGGTGGGCGATCACGTCCTCCAGCGGTACCAGCAGCGCCGGCTCGGGTGCGGGCTGCTTGAGCGTGACGAATCGCGGCAGGATCTCCGTGGGGACCTTCACGCGCGCGAACACCGTCTGGTCGTTGACCGGATCGCGCACGAGCACCGCGAGGCTGAGCGACAGGTTCGAGATGTAGGGGAAGGGTCGCCCGGGAGCGACCGCGAGCGGGGTTAGGGCGGGGAAGATCGCCTTCTGGAAGTGCTTGGCGAGTTCCGCGCGGCGGTCTTCGTCGAGCTCGTCCACGCCCACCACGCGGATGTCGTGCTCGGCGAGCGCCGGGCGCAGCCGCCGTTCGAAGCAGTCGGTCAGCCGCTCGCTTAGCCCGAGCGCGCGCTCGCGGATCAGCGCAATCGTCTCGGAGGGGATGCGCCCGTCCTGGCTCGCCTTCTCCACGCCGGCGTCGATCTGGTCGCGCAGGCCGGCGACGCGCACCATGTAGAACTCGTCGAGGTTGGTGGTGTAGATCGCGCAGAACTTCACGCGCTCCAGCAGCGGCACACGCTCGTCCTCCGCGAGTTGCAGCACGCGGTCGTTGAAGTCCAGCCATGAGACCTCGCGGTTGAAGAACAGCGACGACTCCGCTGCGCTGTCGCCCCCTCCGCCGCCTGGTGGGTGCCCGTCGAGCTCGTGGAGCTCGCTCAGGTCTTGTAGCTGATGTTCACGATCTCCTTGCATTGGTCTCTCTCAAGCTACACGACACGCTAGTGTGCGAGGCGATAGGGAATGGCTCGTCAGCTCTGGCTACTAAGGCACGCAGAGGCGGAGCCACACGGCGCGCGTGAGGACAGCGAACGACGCCTGACCGAGCGCGGCGAAGGGCAGGCGCGCACGGCCGGAAGCGCGCTCGCGCTTATGGGGGTCGAGTTTGAGGCGATCCTGTTCAGCCCGAAGGCACGGGCGCGCCAGACCGCAGAGATGGCGGCGGAGGGCATGGGGGAGGATGCGCGGGCTCTGATGGCGGTCCATCCGCTGCTCGCGGGCGGCTTCGGTGCGGCGCAGGCGATCGACGCGATGGCGGGGACGACGGCGGACAGCCGCGTGCTGCTCGTCGGACACGAGCCCGACCTGTCCGGTGTGGTCGGGGAACTCACCGGCGGGCGCGTGGAGCTCAAGAAGGGCGGTCTTGCGATCGTGCGGCTACACGGTGCGAGCGGAGAGCTCGCCGTCCTCTTGCGCCCCGGCGAGCTTGCTCTGATCGCCGGCGGGGTTCCAGTCGACGGGGACTGACGAGGGCACGTCGTTCGGGTCGACGACCTCGAGCGATTCGGCGGCGAAGCGGTAGCCGATGCCGAAGTGCGTGTGGATGTAGCGCCATTTCGGCGAGGCCTTCTCGAGCTTCTGGCGGAGCTTGCGCACGAACACGTCGACCGAGCGGTCGCCGCGCACCATCGTGTAGCCCCACAGCCGGGAGTAGATCTCCTCGCGCTCGAGCACGCGGCCCTCGGCCGAGGCGAGCAGCTCGATCAGCTCGAACTCGCGCCTGGTGAGGTCGATGCTCTGCTCGCCGACGAACGCCTGGAAGCGGTCCGCGCGGATCTCGACCTCGCCCGCCTGTACCGGCGCGCTCTCGGTCCTGGTGGCGCTGCGCCGGCGGCGTCGCACTACGCTCTGAACGCGCGCGATCACTTCCTCCGGGTGGCAGGGCTTGGTGATCCAGTCGTCGGCGCCGAGGCGCAGCCCGCGGACTCGCTGGGCGACGGTGGAGGGGCCGGTGCAGACGACGATGCCGAGCTCCGGCAGCGCTTCGCAGAGGCGCTCGAGCCACGTCCACGCCTGCGGGCCGAGCACGGTCAGATCCACGACCAGGGCGCTCAGGCGCATCGCCACGACGGCCTCCGGTGGGACGGGGCTGGCGAGCACGCGGTGCTCCCAGCTGAGGCGGTCCAGGCGCTTCGAGAGGACCTGGATGAAGCCGCTGTCGCGATCGAGGACGGCGATACGCAGAGCTGCTGAGGAAGAGGCCGATCCGTCGGGAGTAGCTGATGAGCCCCCCATGGCTTCGGCGCGCACGCTTGCCGTCATCGGGGCGGAGTGTAGGGGATCGGAGACACTCCGAACAGGATTGCAACCAAACGTAACACGATGTTCACAGGGCGAGAGCGCTATTTGCGGCGCGTCAGGAGCCGGCGGGTGCGCCGGGGGGGCGCGAGGAGTCCGAGAACTCGCGGAACAGGCCCGTGACGACGAACGCGACCTGCTCGCCGATGTCGACCGCGTTGTCCCCGACGCGCTCCAGCGCGCGCGCCACGAGCGTCATGTGCATCGCCCACTCGCGGGTGTCGGGGTCGTCGCCGATTTCGATCGCCAGCCGGAATATCTCGCGGTTGAGGCGGTTTATTTCGCGGTCCTGGCGCACGAGATCCTCGGCCAGCGCGATGTCGCGTCCGGCGAAAGCTGCCTTGCACTGGACGACCTCCGAGCGCGCGAACGCGCCCATCTTCGCGAGCGCTTCGAGCAGTTCGCCGTGGACGGGCGGCTCGTAGCCGGAGAGCGGGATCATCTTGGCGATGTTCACGCATTGATCGCCCATGCGCTCGATGTGCTTGATCGTGTGCAGTAGCGCCGCGACGAGTCGCAGGTCGCCCGCCACAGGCGCCTGCAGCGCGAGCAGCGAGAGGATGCCCTGGTGGACCTCCAGGTAGCGCCCGTCGACGCGGTCGTCGTCGGCGATCACCATCTGCGCGAGCTCCACGTCCTGGTGCTCGAGCGCCTCCAGCACGCGGTCGAGCTGCTCGACGATCAGGTCCAGGCCTCCGAGCGCGTGCTCCTCGAGCTCTCGCAGCTGGGCCTGGAAGTGCGCGCGCCCGCGCGAGCCGTCTGGCGAGGGGTGTGTCTGCGGGTCGGCCGCCGGCTCGGCCGGCGGGCGTCGTTCTCCGGCGTTAGCCGAACTTTCCGGTGACATATTCCTCGGTTCGCGGATCGGTGGGTTTGGTGAAGATCTCCTGCGTCGGCCCGACCTCGACGAGCTTGCCGTCGAGCATGAACGCGGTGCGGTCGGCCACGCGTGCGGCCTGCTGCATGTTGTGCGTGACGATCACGATCGTCACGCGGTTCTTGAGCTCGTCGATCAACTCCTCGATCTTCAGCGTCGCCACCGGGTCCAGGGCCGAGCAGGGCTCGTCCATCAGCAGCACCTCGGGGCCGACCGCGAGCGAGCGCGCGATGCACAGCCGCTGCTGCTGGCCTCCTGAAAGTCCCGCGCCGGGCTCGTTCAGGCGATCCTCGACCTCGCTCCACAGGCCCGCGCCGCGCAGCGCGGCCTCGACCTTGGCGCGCATGTCGCCGCCGCGCTGGGCGCTCAGGCGCAGGCCCGCGGCGACGTTGTCGTATACGGACATCGTGGGGAAGGGGTTCGGTTTCTGGAAGACCATGCCGATCGCGCGGCGCACCGCCACCACGTCGACCCCCGACCCGTAAACGTCGGTGTCGTCGAGCAGCACGCGACCCTCGGCGTGCGCGCCGGGGATCTCCTCGTGCATGCGGTTGATGCAGCGGATCATCGTCGACTTGCCGCAGCCAGACGGGCCGATGATCGCGGTGACCTCGTTGGCGCGGAACTCTAGGTCGACGCCCTTGACCTGTTCGGCGTCGCCGTAGAAGGCGCGCAGCTGCTCGAGACGAACGCTCAGGCCGGGCTTGGTCACGACGGCGGGGCTGTCTTTGGCTGGCGGGGCTGCGGTCGCCGGGCTCACTGTCTGCAGCTTATGCAAGGCGGCTCCTTCGTGAGATCAGGCGGGCGAGGAGGTTGAGCGCCAGGATCATGACAACAAGAGTCAGAGCGGCTCCCCAGGCGCGGTTCACGACGGCTGTGGTCGGCGATGTGACGTCACCGTAGATTTGTACAGGCAGCGAGTTCATGAACCCGCTCAGGTTGAAGCTGGTGGCCTTGGTGGACGCGGCGGTGAACAACAGCGGCGCCGTCTCGCCGGCTGCGCGCGCGACGGCGAGCAGCATCCCGGTGACCATCCCCGGCAGGGCGGTCGGCAGGACGATGCTGAAGATCACCTTCCAGCGGGGTGCGCCGAGCGCGAGCGCGGACTCGCGCAGCCCGGAGGGCACGAGCAGCAGGATCACCTCGGCCGAGCGGATCACGACCGGGAGCATCAGCAGCGACAGCGCGAGCGAGCCCTTGTAGCCGGCGAAAGAGCTGCCGGTGCCGACGATCAGCACGATGTAGATGAACAGGCCGAAGACGATCGACGGGACGCCGGTGAGCACGTCGACGAAGAAGCGCACGGTGTGGGCGAACCAGCTGCTCTTGCCGTACTCCACGAGCCAGATCGCGACGCCGACGCCGACGGGCACGGAGATCGCGGAGGCGAGCGCGACCATCTCGACCGTGCCGAGGATCGCGCTCTTGATGCCGCCGATGCTCTCCGATTTGAAGAACGTGTTGCCCGTGGGGTCGGTGGTGAAGAAGCTCGAGCTCCACGCGCCGAGGCCCTTGCTGAGCAGGTAGTAGACGATCAGCACGAGCGGGATCAGGGCGACGATCGTCGCCGCGAGGATCGTCCCGCGAGCGACCCGGTCCTTGCGCCTGCGTGCCGCGCTCACGCCGAAGCGCGCCATCAGGTCCCCGGTGGGCGCCTGTGCGCTCATGCGCCGGCCGCCGTGTCCGCGACGAGGACGCTCGCGCCCATGCCCGGGGTTGGGCCGCTCTGCCGGGTGCTGCGGGCCGAGCGCACGACGAGCCCGCGAGCGACGCCGTTGACGAGCAGCGTGAGCACGAACAGCACGAGCCCCGCGGCGAACAGCGCCGAGCGGTGCACGCCCTGGGCCTCGCCGAACTCGTTCGCGACCACGGCCGCGAGGCTGTAGCCCTGGCCGAACAGCTGGCTGCCGAGTTTGGGCGCGTCGCCGATCAGGATCGTGACGGCGATCGTCTCGCCGATCGCGCGCCCGAGGCCGAGCATCGCGCCGCCGACGATCCCCGCGCGGCAGTAGGGGACGACGGCGATGCGGATCATCTCCCAGCGCGTCGCGCCGAGGCCGAGCGCCGCTTCCTTGTGATCGGCGGGCACCGTGCTCATGACCTCGCGGCTGATCGCGCTGACGATCGGGAGGATCATGATCGCGAGCACGAGACCGGTGATGAAGTAGTTGGGGATCGTCACCAGGCCACCGCCGATGAACGGAATGAATGAGAGCCGATCGGCGAACCACTGCTCAGTGCCCTGCAGCTTGGGCGCGAGGAAGAAGATCCCCCACAGGCCGTAGACGACCGACGGCACCGCCGCGAGCAGCTCGACGAGGACGGTGAGCCCGGTGCGCAGGCGGATCGGGCACAGCTCGGTCGCGTAGATCGCGGTGGCGATCGCTATCGGCACGCCGATGATCAGCGCGAGCGACGACGTGATCAGCGTGCCGAGGACGAGCGGCAGGGCGCCGAAGCGTTCGGCGCTCGGGGTCCAGTTGTTGTCGAACGCGAAGCCGAGGACCCCGGCCTTGGCGAAGGCGGGGCGCGCTTCGCCGACGAGACGGACGAAGAAGAAGACGATCAGCGCGAGGATCAGCCCCGCGAGCAGCGTCAGCGCGTACCTGAGGAGCTTGTCCGGCAGACGCGCCAGCGGCGACCGCGCTGGAAGTGCGCGGTCGCCGCCTGGGATCGATGCTGCCTCCACGGACCCTTGTCTACCTGATCCGGGAGGTTCTTGTCATGTGCTCAGCCGCCGATCGGCGAGCCGTTGCATTCGAGGCCCGCAACCGCCGCCTTGGACTTCGCGGCGATCGCGGCGGGCAGGGCGGCGTAGTCGGCCTGCGAGAGGATCGACTGGCCCGCGCCGAGGCCGTACTGCAGGAACTTCACGACGCCCTTGGCGGCTTCTTCGCCACCGGGGGTGCCCGCCTTGCAGAGGTCCTTGTTGACGATCACGAACGTCTGCGAGGTGATCGGGTAGCTGGCCGCTCCCGCGGGGTTGCTGATCTTCACGCCGAGGTTCGCCGGGATCTTCACGCCCTGAGCCGCCGCGGTCGCGGAGGCGAGGGTCGGGGAGACGAACGCGCCGGCCTTGTTCTTGATCGCCGCGTAGGTGAAGCCGTTCTGCAGTGCGTATGCCTGCTCGACGTAGCCGACGGCGCCGACGGTCTGCTTGACCGCTCCGGCGACGCCCGCGTTGCCCTTGGCGCCGGTACCCGTGGGCCACGGCACTTCCTTGCCTTCGCCGACCTTGCTCTTGAATTCGGGGTCGACCGCGGCGAGGAATCCGGTGAAGCCGGCGGTCGTTCCCGACGAGTCCGAGCGGTGGATGATCGTGATCGCGGTGCTCGGCAGGCTCACGCCCGGGTTCAGCGCCTTGATCTCCGCGTCGTCCCAGGTCTTGACCTTGCCGAGGAAGATGTCGCCGAGCGTCTTGCCGTCGAGCTTGAGGCCGCTCTTGACGCCGGGGAGGTTGTAAGAGACGGTGATCGCCCCGAGGAACATCGGGATCTGGACAGCGGGGCTGCCGTTCTTGGCGATCGATTCTTCGTCGGCGGGCTTGAGCGGCGGGTCGCTGGCGCCGAAGTCGACGATCTTGCTCTCCAGGGCGGTGATGCCGGCTCCCGAGCCGACCGCCTGGTAGTTGACCGTCAGGCCAGACTGGGCGGAGGCCCACTGTTCATAGACGGGCGCTGCGAACGTGGAGCCGGCGCCGGAGATCGTTCCCGCTCCGGTGGGGGGAGTGGTGGCGGTCTTCGAACTGGCGCTCGATGTTGTGCTTGGCGTGCTTGCGGTCGAACTGCTGGTGCTGCTGGTGCTGGAGCTTCCGCATGCTGCGAGGCCCAACGCGAGCACGGCGCAACCTGCGAGCGCGCTCATCTTGTTCTTGATCACTGCGTCTCCTCTGGCTGGTTTGTCGTTTGACGGTGCATTGAGCACGCGCCTCTCCGCCTTCCGGCGTGCCATGACACAGTCTTTTCAACCGCCGGTGGTCTCCATGTGAACAAATCGTGAAGGCTCGGGTTGAAATCTGTATCCAAAGCCAGGGTGGGTGTGGATGAAGCGGCGATCCGGCAGTGCGGTCTCGAGCTTGCTGCGCAGCTTGCTCACATAGACGTCCACCGAGCGATCGCCCGGGCGCAGCTCCCCGCTCCAGACGTTCCTGTAGAGCTCCTCGCGCGTTATGATCGCGCCGAGTCGCCTGGCCATCGCGACGAGTAGTTCGAACTCTCTCACCGAGAGCGTGAGGGCCCGTCCGGTGGCGAGCACCAGACCCTCTTCGAGTCTGATCTCGAGCTCGCCCGCATAGAGGATGTCAGCCGGAAGGTCCGCGCTTTCGGGGTAAGCCGCCACGACGCGAAGCGTCGCATGTCAGATATGGGAAGGCGTTGCAAACTCGTGATCTAACCGTGAAGAATCCGTAAAGGCGGTGCGGCCGCTCGCGCGTGTCAATATCCTCGCGCAGATGAGCTTTCTGCGCCCGGGCGTCGACCCGATCCTGATGGACCTCGTGGAGGAGTCGGGGCGCAACGTGCAGAAGTGCGGGCTGCTGCTGCACGACCTGCTCAAGGACTACCCCGAGCACAGCACGTTGGCTCAGGACCTGAAGGTGTGCGAGCAGGACGGCGATCGCATCACCCACGACATCATCCACCGGCTGGCCGGACGCGGGCGCGTGCGCGCTCCGTTCAGCGCCGGCGACGGCTACGCCCTCGCGACAGCCCTGGATGACATAGTCGACCACTCCGAGCACGCGGCGGCGCAGCTGGGCCTGTACGGGGTGGAGGCGCCGATGGAGCAGGCGGTGGAGTTCACGCAGGTGCTGGTGGGCGCCGGGGAGCAGATCGCGCAGGCGCTGCGCTGCCTGCGCACGGACACCGAGCTCGGGCCGCATCTGGTGGAGATCCACCGTCTCGAGAACGAGGGCGATCGCCTGCAGCGCGACGGCGTCGCGTCGCTGTTCGCGGGCGGCATCGACCCGATGGTGGTGATCCGCTGGAAGGACATCTTCGAGACGCTCGAGGCGGCGGTGGACGCGTGCGAGACCGTCGCGCACGTGCTCGAGGGCATCACGCTCAAGCGGCGACGTCGGAGCCGCTGAGACGCTGAGGGCGGTCCGGCCGAGGTGCGGCCGGGCTGACGTCCGCGGCGTGGGGCCCGTGTTTCGGGGCTCCTGAGGGCTGTTTTCACAATCCGTTTACATTCCGGATAATCCGGACTTGCAAAGTGAACAATAAAGGTGTACAACCCATCTCCAATTGTCCTGTTTGCAGATCGGAGTAACCGGGTATGGAGACTTACGCACGTTCCACGCTTCGCGCTCGGCGCGCGCCTGAGGGCGCCGAGCGCCGTCGGAACGGCCCCGTGGCAGACGTCCAGAGGTCCGCTGCGCTGAACGACCCGCGCGCGGCGGACGAGCAGGAGCGCCCGGCGCTGCGGATCGCGATCCTCGACCGTGACTCCGGCTTCCTGATGGTGCTCGCGAAGCGGATGGAGCGCTACGGCTGGACGCATCAGGTGCTGCCCGCGCGGGTCTCGGCGAAGACCCTCGCCTCGATCGACGTCGACACGCTGATCGTCGACCTCGCGAGCCTCGGCGCCCGACGGTGGACGTGGCTGGGGCGCCTGACCCGCGAGCGCCCGGATCTGGCGGTGATCGTGTGCACGGGCTCCTCGACCGTGGCCGAACGTGTGTGCGGGCTGCGTCTCGGCGCGGACGACTGGCTCAACAAGCCGTGCCATCCGGAGGAGCTGATCGCGCGCGTGGAAGCGGTCACGTTCCACCGGCGCAGGCCCGAATCGCGCAGCCTCGAGCCGGTTAGCTTCGGCGAGGTCGAGGTCCGGCCAGACCAGTTCCAGGCCTTCGTGCATGGTCGCAGCCTCAACCTGACACGCCGCGAATACCAGCTCATCGAGCTGCTATCGCGCGCCGACGGCGAAGTGCTCCCGCGCGAGACGATCTACGAGTGCCTGTGGGGAGCGCCGATGATCCGCAACGATCGCTCGGTGGACGTGTTCGTGCACAAGCTGCGCCGCAAGCTGGAGCAGGCGTCCCCGGACTGGAAGTACATCCACACCCAGTTCGGGGTCGGCTACCAGCTCACCGCCGAGCCGCTCGACGCGCCCGTGCACGAGCTGTCGCTCTCGGCCTCCCGGCTCGTCGACGAGGCCCTGGCGGCCTGACCACCCCACGCTGTCAGGCCGATCGGCGCGCCGATCCTCAGCCGAGCGTGGTGGCGGGTGCGCTGACTTCCAGGCGCGATCCGCGCGGATCGCCGATGAAGAACAGCTGAAAGCGCGTGGTGGCGTTCGCCGGCGCGGAGGGTAGGACGGCGCGCCCGGCGGCCGTGATCCTGCCGCCCCTACGCGCGAGGGCGTAGACGACCAGCTCCTGCTGGCCGACCGCCGAGTGGTTGACGATGCTTCCTTCGGCCCCGGGGCCGCTGGTGGGGTCTTCGATCAGGTGCGCGCCCTCGACGCTGAGCCGCGGGATCGCCCCCGTCACGGGCGTGCCTTCGCCCACCCTTGCGCTGACGCTCGCGGGAACGCCCGAGGCCTGCACCTGGTCGTCGATCCAGCTGAAGGCTCCGTGCGCGGGTATCAGTGGGGCGGACGCGAGCGCGGCTCCGAGGCCGGGAGCGGTGTTCGTGTACACCGAGACGCCGTGGGCGTCCTTGACGGCGATCTCGAGCGGGACATCGCGCATCGTGGAGCTGCTGTTGTTGTGCAGCGTCACCACCACGGCGGCTCCTTCGGAAGTGTGCAGGACGACCGTCGCGCCAGCCCTCACCTTGGCGCTCAGCCGTGTGATCGAGAGCGTGCGCTCGGTTGGTCCGCGTTCGTGCCGCTTGGCGGCCTGTTCGAGCTTCGCGCTCTTTTCCGCCGTGGTCTCGCAGCCGGCCAGCGCGAACGCCGCGAGCGCGAGCGCGAGCCACCTCACCCGAAGGCCCCGCTGATGTAGTCGCGCGTGCGCTCCTTCGTCGGGTTGTCGAAGACCTGCTCGCTGGATCCGTACTCCACGAGCTCGCCGAGATGCATGAACGCCACGTGGTCGGCCACGCGGAAAGCCTGCTGCAGGTTGTGGGTGACGATCACGATCGCCACGCTCTCGCGCAGCTCGACGATCAGCTCCTCGATCGTCGCGGTCGAGATCGGGTCGAGCGCCGAGCAGGGCTCGTCGAGCAGCAGCACCTCCGGGTCGGCCGCGAGCGCGCGCGCGATGCACAGCCGCTGCTGCTGGCCGCCGGAAAGTCGCAGCGCCGGACGGTCGAGGTCGGCGGCGACCTCGTCGTAGAGGCCCGCTCTGCGCAGGGCGTCGACGACCGCGTGCTCGATCTCGGGGCTGCGCCTGCGTCGTCGGCCGTGTCCCGTTCGCTCGACGAGCGCGTAGGCGACGTTGTCGAAGATGCTCATCGGAAACGGGTTGGGCTGCTGGAAGACCATCGTCACGCGCCGGCGCAGCTCGTTGACCTCGAGTCCGTGGATGTCCTGGCCGTCGAGTGTGATCTCGCCGCTGCGGGCCGCTCCGGCGGTCACCTCGGTGAGGCGGTTGAGGGAGCGCAGCAGCGTCGTCTTGCCCGACCCGGACGCGCCGATCATCGCCAGTACCTCGCCCTGGCGCACGGGCAGGCTGACGTCGCGAACGACCCAGTTCTCGCCGTAGGCGAGCCACAGGGACTCGATTCGCATGCGCTCGAGCACCCGCGCCGATGGCGCTCTGGCGGGACGGCGTCGCGCATCGACCGCGGCATTGGCTGGAGCTGCGCCGTTGGTGGCGGCGCGCGGAGGGGCGATGTACGGATCGCGGTCGATCTCGATCCGACGAATGGGTGGAGGCATCAGCGGGTCCATGGCACCCACGAGAGTCGGAGGCCAGCCAGTCGCGCGCGGCGCTCGCCGCCTCGTTCGCGTCCGCTCGTCAGCCACGTGACGAGCGCGTTGAGCGCCAGCACGATCATCAGCAGCACGAAGGCCGCCGCGTAGGCCTTCTGAGGGGCGTCGCCTTCGCCGGCGCGCGAGTTTTCGTACACATAGCTGGTGAGCGTTGCGCCCGTTCCCCGCAGGACGCCTATGAGCGGGACGTGCCCGACTCCCTGGGTCGTCAGCGAGACCCCCAGCAGGAGCCTGATGATCGCGGTGTCGCCGATGATCCGGCCCATGCCGAGCACGCTGCCGGTGGCGATGCTCGGGCGGATCGCGGGGAGCAGGACGCGGCGGATGGTCGTCGCGCGCGTGCGGCCGAGCGCGTATGAGGCCTCGCGCAGCCGGTCGGGCAGCTGCTCGAGCGCCTCACGCGTGGAGGCCACCACGAGTGGCAGCGCGAGCACGGCCATGACGGCGCTGGCGGCGAAGAACGATCGCCCGTAGACGGCGCCGTTGGACGCGTTCTGGGAGAGAAAGCCGAGGAAGCTCTGGGCGAAGATGATCAGCCCGAACAGCGCGAGCACGACGCTCGGCGCGCCGGCGATGATTTCGATCGCCGACTCCACCATGCGCGCAAGCCACGACGGGCGTCCGTACTCCGACAGCCACGCGCCGAGTGCGACGCCGAGAGGAGCGGCGATCGCGGTGCCGAGCACGGCCACGATGAGCGTCCCCTCGATCGGGTCCCAGAAACCGCCGCTCTGGCTCTGGATCCCGGACGCTGCCGGTGACTGCACCAGCATGTCGAGGTGCAGATAGGAGATTCCCTTCACGAACATGAACAGCACGACCGCCGTCGCGATCAGGCACAGGCCGATGCCGACCATCCAGCACAGCCAGTAGCCGATTCGATCGGCCAACGGCCAGGAGGTCGTCCGTTCGCGCGGGGGGCGGGCGATGGTTGGGCCCGGTGGTGCGGGCGGTGCGAGCTCGACGATGGACATCAGGCGCGAACTCCGTAGCGCTTGAGGCGCTGCTTGGAGGCCCATGCCGCAAGCGACAGCATCGCCGCGGAGGCGAGCAGCACGGCGCCGATCGCGTAGACCGTGTGTGCGAGCACGGGGATCGTCAGCCCTTCGGCGTTCTGGAAGATCGTCGCCGCGAGCGGGCGCGCCGGCTCGAACAGCGCCGTGAGCCCGTCGAGGAGGTTGGGCGCGAAACCGCGGCCTCCCGCGACCATCGCGAGCATCACGGCCTCACCGAGGGCGCGGGCGGTCGCGAGGACAGTCGCCGCGATGATCGCCGGTCGGGCCGTGCGCAGCGAGACTCGCCAGATCGTCCGCCAGCGGTTGACCCCGAGAGCCACGGAGCCTTCGCGCCACGATGCCGGCACCGCGAGGAACGCATTGGTGGAGATCGCGACCATGATCGGAAGGATCATCACGGTCAGGATCAGCGTGGCCGTTGCGACGTTGTTGCCGTTGAGCTGGACCACGTAGCCGACCGAGGCCTTGCGGTGGCTGCTGATCAGGTGTTCGTTGATCCACGGGGCGATCGCTTCGATCCCGATCAGGCCGTAGATCACGGACGGCACGGCCGCGAGCAGCCTGATCACAGGGTCGAGCGTCCGCCGGATCGCCGGTGGGGCGAACTCTGTGAGGAAGATCGCCGCCAGCGTCGAGATCGCCAGCGCGAGCAGCACCGCCAGGACGGTCGTGAGCAGCGTGCCCCACAGCAGTGGCCAGGCGCGGAAGTAGTAGATCGAGTGTCCGGACAGAGCGATGTCCCGCTGCATCGCCCGCAGCTGTTCGTCGACATCGCCACCGGGCCCGAACCAGCTCAGCCCGTTGTGGGAGAACGACGGCCAGGCCTTGACGAAGACGGTGACGACCATCGCCCCGATGAAGGCGAGCACCGCCACCGCCAGCGCGCCGAGCGTGAGCTCGACGCGCCGGTCGGTCCTGCCCGTGGCCCAGCCGCGTCTACGACTGGGAACACGGGAGGATGAAGCTGTCAGTGGATCGCGATCCACTCGGAGCTGACGATCGAGCGGACGGTCTTGTTGCCGGGTTTGACGACCCAGTTGATGAACTTGGCCGCGGCGCCTTTGGGCGCGCCCTTCGTGACCATCCAGAAGTTACGCACGCCGCCGTACTGCCCCGACTTGGCGTTGCGCAGCGTGCACTGGATGCCCTGGTAGTTGACCGTGTGCACGCCGCCGTTGATCGTGGCGGCGAACGACACGAAGCCGATCGCGCTCTTGTCGGCGCCGACCGCGTTGACCTCGAGTCCCTCGGAGCTCTCGGCGGTCGCGCTGGGGGAGATCCTCAGGGTTTCCCCGAGGAAGATGTTCTGGAAGGCGTCCTGCGTACCGGAGGCTCCGTCGCGGTCGAACAGGTCGATCGGGCCGGAGGCGCTCGCGCCGGGCACCTTGCTCCAGTCGCGGATCGAGCCGGTGAAGATTTCCTGGACCGTTTCCTGGGAGAGGTTGGGTAGCGGGTTGGCGCTGTTGGTGATGATGCAGATGCCGTCGCGGGCGATCTTGCTGAAGACGAGCCCTTTGGGGTCCACGCCGGGGATCGGGTCGCGCGACGCGTCGCCGATGTCCGCTCTCCCCGAGGCCGCGTCGCCGATGCCGATGGCCGTCTGGCCGCCGCCGATTTTCGGCGCCTGTACGTGCGGGTAGGCCTTGTGGTAAGCCGTGGCGAGTTTCTGGACGAGAGGGAGCATCGAAGTCGATCCGTCGATGATCAGGCGCCTCCCCGCGGCCGCTGCCGGGATGGCCAGGATGAGGGCGAGGATCGTGGAAACGATGAGGGTGCGATGCGCGCGCACAGTTCTTGCTCCTTTGCTTGGTGGAGTTGGTACGGCTTTGGCGTGGAAGACGCTCAGCGACGAGAACGGGTGGGGGTTAATCGATGCGGTTTTGCGCGATGGTCGTCACCCCGCAGCGAAGAGTGTCGAGCCTGGGTTTGTTTTGTGTTTTGATTTTGTGAACGTTGCTCATCGATTCGGTTGTGAACTTCTTGTGAAAGTTCGGTTGAGCGATGTGTTGTTTTTGTGAACCTCATTGCATTTCTGCTCGAGTCCTGTGACGCTCGCTGAGTCGGCGCCGATCGTCCATGCACGATCCCGCCCGCACCGTCCTCCAACCAGATCGAAATGACAGACGACATCACACCCCCAGAGTCCCCCTCCAGCAACGGCGCCACCGGTGCTGCGAATGGCGCCGCACGGCCACCCGCTACGGCAGTTCGCTCGGGGCTGGCTCATCGCCGCAATCCCGTTCTCGTGGCCGCCGTCGAGTTCGCCTCGACCGTGCGCAGGCTGGCCTTCAAAGACCCGCTCTCGCTGTTCCTGCTGCTCGCGTCGATCGGTCTGGTGATCGCGTTCTCGAGCCTGCTGGGCGCGATCAAGCCGGGCAGCTCGGGCATGCAGGTGCCGATCAGCACCGTGCAGCGGCTCGCGAAGCACCACTACATCGTGAGCGCAACGCTGCTCGACCACGACAGTCGCGTCGAGCTGACCACGACCGCCACCGCTCCCGCGGTCTCCGCCGGCGGCGTGATCGCCGCGAAGACGGGCGAAGGCGCGATCAGCGAAGTCACGACCGGCGTGGGGGGCGGCTCGCAGGCGCTGTGGGCCGCATATCCGGCGTCGGGCGCGCAGACGCAGCAGCTGGCGAGCGAACTCGACGCCAGCGGCGCGATCGTGTCGGTCGACCAGCAGTCGGGCAAGCCGACGAAGGCGATCGTCGTCCAGTTCCTGATCCCGATCCTGCTGCTCGTGTGCCTGTTCTCGCTGTTCACGCGGATGGGCGCGGACGGCGGCGCCGGCGGGATCGCTGGCTTCTCGCAGTTCACTGGCAAGGGCAAGAAGAAGGGCAAGGGCAGCAGAGACACCGTCACTTTCGCCGACGTCGCCGGTGCCGGAGAAGCGCTCGCCGAGCTCAAGGAGATCCGTGACTACCTTGCCGACCCGAGCAAGTACCTCGCCGTCGGCGCGGCGGCCCCGAAGGGAGTGCTGCTCGTAGGCCCTCCCGGAACCGGCAAGACGCTGCTCGCGAAGGCCGTCGCCGGCGAAGCGGACGCGGCGTTCTTCTCGCTGTCGGGCTCCGACTTCGTCGAGTCGCTCGTCGGCGTCGGCGCCGCCCGCGTGCGTGACCTGTTCCGCAAGGCCCGCAAAGTCTCGCCCGCGATCATCTTCATCGACGAGCTCGACGCCGCGGGGCGCAAGCGTGGCGCGGGCATCGGCCAGGGCAACGACGAGCGCGAGCAGACGCTCAACCAGATCCTCGTCGAGATGGACGGGTTCGGCGGCGACGGCGGCCTCGTGGTGATGGGGGCGACCAACCGCCCGGACATCCTCGACCCGGCGCTGCTCAGGCCCGGACGCTTCGACCGCCAGGTGGTGATCGACAACCCCGACATCCATGGGCGTCTGGAGATCCTGCGCCTGCACGGCGGCAAGCGGCCGCTCGCGCCGGACGCGTCGCTCGAGGAGGTCGCGCGCCAGACTCCGGGCTTCAGCGGCGCCGAGCTCGCGAACGTGATCAACGAGGCCGCGCTGCTGAGCGTGCGCGACGGCCGCGGGCTGATCGACCAGGCGACGCTCGAGGAGGCGATCGACCGTGTCGTCGCGGGTCCAGCCAAGCATCACATCCTGAGCGAGCAGGAGCGCTGGCTGATCGCGATCCATGAGGCTTCGCACGCGGTCGTGACGGACGCGCTCGGACACGTCTCCTCGACGCGCAAGCTCTCGATCGTCGCTCGCGGGCGCCAGCTGGGCACGGCCGCGCACATGCTCTCTGACCGCGATCAGGTGATCATGACCAAGCCTGATCTGCAGAGCCAGCTGATCGTGATCACGGCGGGTCTGGCGGGCGAGCGGATCGCGTTCGGGCACACCTCCACGAGCGTGCACGACGACCTGCACGCGGCGACTGCGCTCGCGCGCAGCATGGTCACCTCATTCGGCATGTCCGAGGCGCTCGGCCTGGTGACGATCGGCGAGAAGAGCGGCGAGGTCTTCCTCGGCGCCTCGCTGCAGGACCTCGGCTCGGTCGGCCCGGAGACGCTGAACCTGATCGACAACGAGGTCGAGCGGCTGGTCGGCGACGCCGAGGCGCGCGCGGCGGTCGTGCTCGATCGCAACTGGAGCACGGTGGAAGAGACGGCCACGGCGCTGCTCGAGCAGGAGACGCTCTCGGGCGTGGCCCTCGACGCGGTGCTCTCGACGATCCAAGAGGTCACGCTGGACGAGCTGCGCGACGTGCGTCGGGCCTCGCCCGCGCGCGACCCCAAGCAAGCGTCATGAGCGGGGCGCGTCGCAGCGCAGGGGGACGCCTGTCGGGGCGCCTGCCCTCGCCGGCGATGCTCGTGGCGCTCCTGGCGCTCGTGCTCTCGACCACGGGTGTCGCCGATGCCGCTCGCCATGCGGTGGTGGCCGCGATCGCCGGCCATCCGATCAGCACGGTCCCTCATGCCGGCGGCGTGCTGCTGCTGGGCAAGAACAGGAAGTTCCCCGCGACGGCGATCCCCACGGTCAAGAACGCGACCCGCGTGGACGGGAAGACCGCTGAACAGCTCGCCGGTACGTGTCCGCCGGCGACCGTCGATCTCGGCACGTGGTGCCTGGACACGGCGCCCTACCCGCTCACCAACGCCGATGCCGGCAAGAACAACTACGTGTGGGCGAGCAAAGCGTGCGAGGCGGAAGGCGGCTGGTTGCCGACGGCGGCGCAGCTGATCGGCGCGGCGGACCGCGTCAAGCTCGCGTCCACGATCCACGACAACCCGGACACCGCGACAGTCGACCAGGACCCGAGCCGGGGCCTCAAAGACGAGCGGGAGATGAGCGCGACGCTGGTGACCACGGAGGCGGGCTCAGCGGCGGCCGGCTCGGAGGGGGTGAGCGAAGGCGCGACCGGAGACCCTCGCCAGGGGCAGGCCAACCCCATCCCGCTGCCCGCCAATCCGTTTCCCGAATCGCTCCAGTACGTGACCGTCTACGACAACGCTCAGCAGGGTGGATTCGCTGGATCTGAGCCGGTGCGCGAAGCGCAGACCTTCCGCTGCGCCTTCAACAAGGCGCCGGGCGCGCTGAACAAACCGGAATCCTAGGTCCCGCGAGGGCTGCGGACGTGAATGCACGGACCTCGAATCGCCGCTCGCTCGGATGGCTGGCGCGCATCGGCGCGGTGTCGGCGGCGACCTTTGCGATCACGCTCGTCGTCGGCGCCGCCGCGGTGCGCGCGGTGATCCTCCCCGCGGTGACGATCGACGGTCCCAGCGAGGAAATCGTCGGCTTCGGCGGAGCGGCGATGGCCGAAGACGGGACCGGCGGGGTCGTCTACCTCAAGCGCGTCGAAGGCGTCGCGCACGTGTTCGTCTCGCGCTACGTCGCGGGTCACTGGCTAGCGCCCGTGCGCGTGGACACGGAAGATCACTTCGCCGCGAGTTGGCCGCGCATCGGCGCGGCCAACGGAGGGGAGCTCGTGGTCGTGTGGGCGACGCCGTTCGCGACCGAACGGGAGAAGCCCGTGCAGGAGATGCTCAGCGCGACGCTGGGTCCGGGCTCGAGCACCTTCGGCCAGCCGACGATCGTCGATCCCGACATCCGTGAAGGCACCGGCACGAGCCCCGATCTCGCGATGAGCTCGACCGGCCAGGCGGATGTCGTCTACCGGGTCGTGCTGCCGCAGAGCTCGGTCTCGCTGCTGCGCCCGGGCGACGTCGTGGAGCAGGTGCGGGTCGCGCGCTTCAACGGCGAACGGTGGTCTGACCTCGGCGCGATCAATCGCGACCAGGGCGTGTCGATGCGCCCGCCCACGCCGGCGAACGCGCCACGGATCGCGATCGGCCCGACCGGTAACGCGATCGTGGTCTGGCAGGAGCCGGAAATCGGCGGCGTGGCTCGCATCTGGGCCAGGCGTCTGTTCGGATCGAGCATCGACTACGTGATGCCGGTGAGCGCGACGCGCTTCGGCAGCGGCGCGATCAACGAAGACTCCGACGCGCCGAGCGTGTCGCTCTCACGTCTCGGGCAGGCCGAGGTGGCGTATCGGCAGGTCGCCGGGAGCAGCTCTCCGCTGCCGGGGCCGCGGATCTTCCTCAACATCCTGCCCGACGGCGAATCGACCAATGGCACCGAGTTCCAGGGCGCGAGCGTCGCCGACGCCGCGGTGGCGGGGGGCAAGGCGGCCTCGATCGGCCGGCCCAGTATCGACATCGACGAAAAGCAGTCGGTGCGCCTGCTGTACGACAGCAACGGCACCCCGCGCGTGGTCGAGGGCACGGACCTGGGGCTGTCGGGGACGCTCTCACTGGGGCCGCCAGTGGTCGGCTCCGAACTGACCCCGGCAAGCGAACTGCCCTCCGCGAGCGTCATGAATCCCGAAGGCGGGGGCATCTCGGCGTGGCCGAGCGCGGACCCTCATGGGCGTCCGTCCGTCGCGGTCCGCGAGGACTTTCCCAACGGCGCCGTGCAGACCGCGCTCGTGAGCGGCGGGGCGGGCGGGCCGATCGCCGAGCTCGCGGTTGGCCGATCGAGCCTGGGGGACGGGCTCGTGACCTTCCAGCAGGGGCCGCTCGGCGACGCGGCGATCGTCGCATCGCAGGTGACAGCGCCGCCGGCGACGTTCGTCATCAGCGTGCCAAAGGGGTGGAAGAAGCCCGCGCAGGCGCAGATCGCGTGGGCCCCGGCGGCCAACGCCAACGGGCCGCTGACCTACACGATGGTTTTCGACGGTCGGCGCCTGCCGACGCCGGCGGGCGTGTCCAACTTCACGATCAACCCGCACGGGCTCGGCGACGGGATTCACAAGGTGCAGCTGCTCGTGGTCGACATCTACGGGCAGGCGACGCTCACGCCGCCCAGCACGCTGCGCATCGACGGCCAGCCACCGCGGGTCAAGGTCACGAGCGTCGGCCGCGGCCACGCCGTGAGAGTGCGCGTGAGCGATGCCGGGTCTGGGGTCGAAAGGCGCTCGGTGAGCGTCATCTTCGGCGATGGCACGCGCGCGCACGGGCGATCTCAGTTCGTTCACCGCTACGCGCACGCGGGCGTGTACACGGTTGTGGTCGTGGCTCGCGACAAGATCGGCAACCGGGGCGTGGCGCGCAGGCCGGTGGGCGTGCGATGAGGGGTCTCCTGGCAGCGCAGCTGTGCGCGACGGCGGTCCTGCTCATGGCCCTCTGCGCGCCGGCGAGCGCCGACGTGTTCGGGCCGATCGCGCTCGTGTCCAACGACGCCCTCGAACAGGCCAACTACGCTCACGACCCCGCGATCTCCGGGGACGGGCGCTACGTGGCCTTCGACGGTTTCTTCGACGGTCGATCCGGCGTGTGGCGACGCGACCTGCACACCGGCGCCGTCGAACCGGTGGCGGTCGGCGAACCCGAAACACCGGAAGGAGATGCCGAGCTGCCGTCGATCAGCCAAGACGGTCGGTACGTGAGCTTCACCACGCGCGCGGCCCTGGCGCCGTCGAACGACAGGAACATCGGGCCGGACGTGTACGTGCGCGACATGGACCTGCCGGAATCCCAGCAGCAGCACTGCGAAGAAACGGCGCTGCACCCAGAAGCGGAACAGGCCTGCCCATTCGTCCTCGCATCGGCGGTGAACGAAGCGACGCTCGGCCTGCGCTACGAATACTCCAAAGGCGGATCGCGCGAAAACGAAGAAGAAGAGTACGGCTCGCTCGCGGTCGGTCGCTCGGCGTTGAGCGCCGACGGACGCGAGGTCGTGTTCGTGACGAGCGCTCCCTCCGACCTCGCCGGCGTTCAGACGCCGCCGCTCGAGGTGGTGGTGCGTCACCTCGACACCGGTGTGACGCAGCTGGTGAGCGTCGAAGGCGAACCGCACAGCGGCGCGCCGATACCGGGACGGCCGGTGCCGGCTGAAAGCGAAGGCGTGGCGTCCCGGCAGGTGTACGGCGCCGTCTACAGCGGAGGCAAGCGCCTCGCGTTCAACCCGCCGCAGCCATACGCCGTGACCGCTGAGGTGCCCGCGTCGATCAGCGCGGACGGCTCGACCGTCGCGTGGCTGGCCCAGAACGTCGGCGAGCAGGCCCCGACGTTGTCCGCCGAAACGCTCAAACCCGTCTACAGCGAACCGCTGTGGCGGCGGATCGCAGACGGCGAAGACGCTCCAACGCTGCGTGTCGCCGGTGGCTCGGATCCCGCGAATCCAGCCTGTGCCGCAAGCGGGGAGGTCGTCGTCCCCGAAACGCCGTCGCTGACCGATCCGTGCCAGGGGCCGTTCGCCACCACGACGTCCTTCGGGGTGTGGACCGGAGGGCTGGGCGACGCGGCGCCGCGTCTGAGCGCGGACGGCTACGCGGTCGCGTTCATCGCTAACGCACCGCTGGCATCGCTCGGCAACGACTTCGGTGTCGAACGCACGACCCGTCACAGCGATCTCTACGTGGCTGACATGCACGCGGGCCTGTCCCGGGCACAGGCGCTCACGCCGCTGACCGAGCTGGCGAGCGGCGCCGAAGAGCAGATCGCGACCAACGCGCGGATCATCGATCTCGGCATCTCTCCCGACGGAGGCCAGGTGGCTTTCACGACCGAGCGCACGGTGTTCCCGCTGGGCGCCCCCGCGTACGTGAGTGCGCCGGCATCCGTGCCTGGCCTGCTCGAGCTGTTCGACGTGGACACGGCCAACGACACGCTCACGCGCGTGACCCGCGGCTATGAAGGCGGCGCCAGCGAACATCCCCATCCGACGAGCGCACGTGAAGACCAGTACGAAGAAGAAGACGACGGCGCCCTCTCGCCGTCCTTCTCCGCAAATGGCGAAGCTCTCGCCTTCTCGTCGACCGCGTCCAACCTCGTGTACGGCGATGGCAACACGCCGCCGCTGGGATACCCGGGGCTCGACGGGAGCGACGCGTTCGTGGTCCACCGAATCCTGTTCGACGCCGAATCGGCGCCTCAGACGGTCTCGAGCGTGCCAGCTAACCCTTCGCCCACACCCGAATGGAGCCTCGGCGTCACGGGAGTCTCGCTCGCGAACGGAAGCGTCCGCCTCTACGTCACCGTGCCCGGAGCGGGAACGCTGCGCGCGGTCGCGACCGGCGCGGTGACCGTGCATCGGAAGGCCAGGCCAGTGCGTGGCGGCGCGACCGTCGTCACGCGCAATCTCGCCGCCACGAGGTCACTGAACGTCGTCGGCGCCGGGGGCCTCACGACGCTCGTGCTCACGCTGGCCCCGAGCTATCGCTCTCTCTCCACGCGCTCGGGGGGGCTATCGGCCGTGGCTGGCGTCACCTTCGCGGCGCCGGGACACCCCGTCCTGCGTCAGAGCGTCGTCGTGACGTTCGTGCGCAAGGCGAGGGCGCATGCGAGCGCTCGATCCAAGGCTCGAGGACGTAGGCGCCGATGAGCGCGCTTCGGATTTGGCTGCTCGCGGCGCTCGTGCTGGCGGTGCTCGGGGGGGCGCTGCCGGCGAGCGCCGGCGCGGAAGGGCTCCAAGACGACGGAGGCGCCGAATGGCGCTTGGAACAGCCCGCGCCGCCGGAACCTCCCAACGGCGTCGAAGGCGCGAAGGTGCCTGTCGGCCTGGGCCGGATCGGCGACATCGAGTTCTGGGCGCCCAACCGCGGCGTGTTGATCACGGCGGGGAACGGCAGCACAGTCCCTCCCGGAGTGTGGGCGTACAACGGCGAAGGCTGGCACGAGCTCGCGACCGTCTGCGGTGCGAGCGATCGCGGATCGCAGAACCCACGGCATGTCGGACGGGGGCGCATCGCGTGGGCTGGCCCCGACGAATTCTGGACGATCTCCGACGGTCGTCCGGGGCAGGCCGCCGAATCTCTCGGGCGCCAGCCCGAACTGGAAGACAACACGCTGTGCCGCTTCGCCATCGGTCCCGGCGGCGGCCTGGAAGTCGTCGACTCGTACGCCTCGCTCGCGTTCCAGTCGACCTCCTATCAGGCGATGGACTCGGCGGCGTGCATCGACTCCTCTGACTGCTGGTTCGCTGGTGAAGTGCTTCCGGCCCCCGACGTCGGCGCCTTCCAGCTGCACTGGAACGGTCACACGCTCGCCCGCGAACCGTACCTTCCGGAAGGGCACGCGGTGGCTGACATGAGTGGCTTCGAAGGCCACCTGTACGAGAGCGTGCGATTGAAAGCCGGCGATCAGATCGTCGACAAACAGGGAGGCGCGGGAGAAGAACCGGCTCTGCACCTGATCAACCCCGAAGGGTTCTCACCGAGCCTCGAAGCCGTGCTGGGGATACCCCTCCTGGGCGCCAACGAGTTCCCGCTGGCACTCGACTTCCTGCATCTCAGCGGCAGCGAAGACGCGCTCTGGGCCGCCGCCGGATCAGCTCGCGAAACACCCAAAGGCTCCACTCCGGCCGCTGCGACGATCCTGCGCTACTCGAAGGTCCAGTACTCCGAAGAAGCGCACGAATACGCCGAAGAAGGCGCGCCAACGTGGAAGCAGGTCATCGGTCCCGAAACCGTGCCTGCCGGCAGAAACGTGTTTCCCGAAGAGGTGATCGACTCGATCGCGTCCGAGCCGGCGACCCACAGCGCGTGGGTCGCGCTGAGCTCCGAAGAGGAAGCGGCGGAAGGGCCGAGCCCGCTGGCGGCCGCGACGCTCGCACGCGTCACCGCCGACGGGACAGTCTCCGACGAGGTGCAGATGCCGGCCGTCACGGATTCCTATGGCCCCAAGGGCGCCGCGGAACGGGTCGTCTGTCCGGCGGCTCACGACTGCTGGATGACGACCACGCAGGGCTGGCTCTTCCATCTCGGCACCGAAGAAGAACGCGATCATCCCCAGCGCGACAGCGACCCGGCGTTCTCGAGCGCCACCCCGATCGCGGTCCGTCCGGCGGACGAAGGCGTCCCTCCGCAGGTGTCGGACGCGATCCCGGTGGACAACTCGGGGCTGGAAGAAACCCAGCCCGCGCAGGGAGGGACGCTGAAACCGGTCAAAGCCGAACCGTTCGCGAAGGTCACGGTCCCGCTGCTCTCCAACGTTCACACGCGGTTGATCCACGGCACGACCCTGCAGCTGAGCTTCCATCTCTCCGTGAAGGCCAAGGTGCGGCTGCTGGCGAAGCGTCGCAAGAGCGTCGTCGCGAGCACCTCGATGCGCACCCTGAAGGCCGGCAACCACAGCCTGCAGCTGCGCCTGGACGCGCATCGCTGGCCTACGAAGCTGGACCTGCAGACTCATGCGCTGGCGCCGCTGAAGACCGTCTCGACCCGTGAATCGGGATCGAGCACGAACAGCGTGTCGACTGCCCTGGCCTTCCCCGACACCCGCGCGCTGCTCGAGTCCGACCCGCTGGCGGTAGGGGTGCTCCGATGAGCTCGCCGAAAGCGATCGCCGGCCGGCGCCGCCGGCGTAGATCGGGCATGCGCGTGGTCGCGCCCGTCGCGCTGACGGTCGCGCTGCTGGTCGGCCTGTCGGGTCAGTACGGGGGCTTCCGCGCCGCCGGCCAGACCGGCGCGGCCGGGGAACCCACGCCTCAGACCGACGCGTCGATCCCGGCGACCAGGGTGACGATGATCGGGTCCTCTCCGGCGGAGGCGACCGACGAGACATGGGGCCTCGGACGCGAGGACGGCGCGCCGGCGCTCGTGCGCTACACACCCGAAACGGGCTGGTCGCTGGCGCCCGGCCTGCTCGACGCGGGCGGTCAGCCGCTCACCGGCTTCCGGCTCGACCAGCCGGAAGCCGCGAAATACAACAGCCCGAGCCCGCTGGCGGCTCAGATGACGGCCAACGGCAGCGGCGTGCTCGCGGGCGCGACGACATCGGAAGGCTCCGAACAGCAGGTGCTGCTCGTGCGCAACCCCGGCGGAGCCTTCCAGGAAACCGCTCCGCTTCCGCCCGAAGGCGAAGCCGCCCTGGGCAAAGGCGAACGCCTGCTCGGCGTCAATCGCGCGCCGATGGTCGTCGCGCTCGACGAATCCGGCGGGCACGCCGGGGCTCTGGTGGTGCCGGTCAACGAAGAAGCCAACAACGAACACCGCGTGCTTCACTGGGACGGCAAAGGCTGGACGAGCGAGCCGATTGAAATACCGGCGGCCGACAAAGGCCAGTTCCAGGTGCTCGCGATCGGCGCGAGCTCGCCGCGGAACGCATGGATGCTCGCAAGGCTCCACGGAGGGACGGTCGCCCTGTTCCGTCGCCAGACGGGCGCTGGCGAAGAACCCCCGACGTGGCAGCCGGTGATCCCGAAGCCTGGCGGGGAAGCCGGCGAACCGCTTACCGTCGAAGGCAATTTCGAAGAGCCGTTCACGATCGAAAGCGACGTCCAGTCGCAGGTGCTGACGGTGACCGGCGAAGGCGTGTGGATCGACGGTAGGCGCCCCGACGTGCAGGTGTCCACGACGATGTTCTTCAAGCCCGAAGGCGAACTCGCGGGCCGGATCCTCGTGTCGTGGTGCAGCGTCTCCTCGGGAGCGCCCGCGTGCGCGCACGAACTCCCCGAACCGCTCCCAACCGCGCGTGCGCGGAGCTTCGCGTGGGCCAACCCCTCCACCCCGGAAGGTCTCGGCGAACGCGTCATCACCGGCTTTCCCGACGGCGTGAGCCTGCGCCTGGATGGGACCGGGTTCACGCGTGTGCTGGCGCTCGGGGGATCCTCGCGCGCCGGCGGCGACGTCGGGGGCAGCTACGGAGCGGCGTTCTCGAGCTCGCACGAGGGCTGGCTGGGCCAGGAACTGCTCCCGGTGCACCTGACGCTGAAACCGGTTGCCAGCCGCCTGACCGCTTGGCCCGCGTCCTTCCGGCACGCCCTGCTCGCGCTCGCGCCCGCGCCCGGTCAGCCCGAAGGCTCGCTCTCCAGCGAAGCGCTCGCGGTCGGCGACCAGGGCGAGGTGGCCCGCTTCGAGCCGAAAAAGGGCTGGACGCCCGAAAGCCTGCTCGGACCGGGCGGCAGGCACGAGACGCCGCGCCTGCGCGCGGTCGCATGGCCGACCGCGACGCGCGCCTACGCCGTCGGCGACCTCGGGCAGATGTGGCTCTGGCGCGGTGAAACCGGGTTGTGGGAAGCGGATCCCGCGACGCCTCTGAACTTTCGCGGGAACCTGCTCGGCATCGCATTCGACCCTCATGAGCCGTCGCGCGGATACGCCGTCGGCTCGATCGGCTTCGCCGGTCAGGGCGGGGTGCTGCTCAGCTACGGCAAGACCTGGTCGCAGGAACCGGTCTGCGGCGCCACTCCGGTCGAGCCGTGCCTGCCGCCGGCAGTGGCGCAGGCGAGCTTCACCTCGATCGCGTTCGCGGGCTCGGAGGCGATCGTGGCCTACCGGAAACTGATCCCGTCGACGGAACGCTACGAAGGCGGGCTGATCGTCAACGACGGCTCTGGCTGGCGCATCGACGAAGAAGCCGCCACGGCGATGGGTTCGAACGTACCGTGGGCGGTCGCCGGCCTACCCGACGGCGGGGCGGCGTTCACGGCATCGGGCGCCGGCGAAGGCGGAAGGGTCTATGAGCGCCAGTCGGCGGGCTCCCCGTGGCAGGAAACCTCCACGCCGTTTCCCGGCAACGGCTCGCCGGGCACGATCGCCGCGTTCCGCGAAGGCGGGACGCTGCGCGTGGTCGCCGCAGGCAGCGTGCCCGACACGGCCGGCGTGGAAAGCGAACCGAGCCCGCCGCCGGGATTCCCGCCGACATACGTGCAGCCGTATCCGCTCGCATCCAATCAGGAAAAAGGCGTGTTGCGCCAAACCTCGACAGGCTGGAGCGACGAGGAGCACGAACTCGACAACACCGAAGAACCGCCCGGTGAATTCGCGCACTACGACACGGTGTACCAGCCCGATCCGGTGGCGGCTGTGATGGTCGACTCGACGGGGGCCGACGGCTGGGCGGTCGGCGGGATCGTGGACAGCGAAGCGGGGCAGGTGCAGATGGATACGGCGGACGTGTGGCGCTATCCCGCCGACGGCGTGACACCGCTCGGTGTCAGCACAGCGCCGATACCGACGGAAGGCGCGACGTTCGCGATTGGAGGCGGAGCGCAGTGCGCGGCGCCATGCGCCGATCGCGCCCAGGCGAACATAGGGCCGGATGTATGGCTGTCGCATGCCCTGTCACTGGCCGGTCGGATAGCGGGCGTGCGTGCGTTCTTCTACACCGGGCCGCGGGTCACGAGCGGGAAGACCGCGGGCCCCGCGTCGGTGGCCGTTCCCTACAAACGCGAGCTCGATCGCTACGCGGAAATCCTCGCCTCCAGCCCGCTCCCTGCCTACGCGGTAGCCTCGCCTACGGACCTTGACGAAGCGCACAGCGAGGCCTCGTTCAAGGAAGCTTTCAGCGGGTTCCACGAACCTTTCGGCAACGGCACAGCGGCGACCGGCCTGGAACACAACGCAGGTCGGTATGAAAGCTTCTGCGCCGAGGCGGCGAGCTGCGACTACGCGATGGACTCGACGGGCTCCGGGGGCACGGTGCGCGTGATCGTGTTCGACGACAGTGCGAACGTGGAACAGGGACTGTGGGAACGGCACCTGGCGTGGCTCGAAGGACAGCTGCAGAAGGCGGCGGAACGTTCGACGCCGGTGCCCGCGATCGTGATCGGCAATGCGGACCTTCCAGCGCAGATCGCGGCCAACGATCCGCAGGCGAAGGAAATGGCGCAGGCGCTGATGGGCAGCCGGAACGGAAAAGTCGGACTGGCGTGGGCGTCGGCGTACTTCTTCGACTCGCCCGAACAGAACGTGAATCTGCCGCTGCGGGTGGGAAGCAAAGAAATCCCCAGCTTCGGCTCGGGCACTCTCGGTTACGTCAGCGACACCTCTCAGGAACTGAGCGACTTCATCGGCGCGAGCGGCTTCCTGAAGGCGCAGGTCGGCACCAAACTCAATGAACACAACATGGCGCCGGTCACTGCGACGTTGGTGCCGAACATCGGAGAGCTTGCCCTGGAAGCGCAGGATGGAACGCTGCTACGTCGCAGCCAGGCCGCGCTGTTTGCCGGGCTGGCTCGCCGTCCGCGATCGGGCAACGTGGCACCCAACCGCTCCTCCACACCTCAGACCGATCCCTACATCCCGATCCCATCCATCTGCAACGGGGTTGCCTGCGCACATGGGCTGCTTCCCGAATACACGTTCAGCTCCTCGCGCAAAGACATCGGCGACTTCGTCAAGCCGAACACCGCCTCCGCCGATCTCTCCGCGGTGCTGCTCGTCAACGGCAAACCGGAAGCCGACCCGCAGTCCGGCCTCTTCTGCGCGTTCAACGCCGGCACCACGATCGTGACGATCAGCGCCGGTGGGCTGTCCGCGGAACTGCCCGTGACGGTCCAGCCCGGCAGTGTTCGCCAGCCCTGCGGCACCACTCGCCTGACGATCCTCCCGAGCAAAGAAACGGCCGTCGTCCCGACGCTCACACCCACGCCCACCCAGAGTCCTGCTGGAGCGGCACCGGCCGCGACGCCGCTGCTGCCGGTTCCGCCGCCGCCGAGCGCCCCCGCGCCCGTCCATGCCGCGCCACCGGTGAGCCCGTTTCTCGCGGCTCAGACGCCGGCGTCGTTCGTGCCCGCGTTCGTGCCTCCGCCACTGCCGACTCCCGCGCGTCCGACGCCGCCGAGCGGCACGTCCGCGGTCACCCAGCCGGTGGAGGCTCCCGAGCGCGAAGAAGAGCAGGAGGCCGCTCCGGAGTCGGTGAGCGCGGAGGCGGTCTCCTACCGCGCGCACGAACACGAGCCCACGCCGGCTTACATCCTCGGGATCGTGGTGCTGGCCGCGTTCGCCGGCGCGTCGGCTCGTCGTCGTCCGGGTCGTAGAAGACGCGAGGTTCGCGTGGCGCCGGCGACCATCTCGTCGATGCGCTCGCAGCGCGCGATGATGCGAAACGGGCGCATCCGCTGAGGTCCTGTGTCGTTTACGTCTGGTTCACGGCATTAACACAGAATCGACTCGCCGGAGCGCCACGATTGAGAGTAAGTCCGCAGCACTCGGCAAGTCCTCTCGGCAAGCAACAAGATCGGAGCCCGATGTCTGACCTCGTATCTGTCCTTCGACGCCTGGCCGTCCTGGCGGGAGCCGTCGTGACTGTCGGGGCGGGTGCCGCTGCAGCGCAGGCCAGCTACGGCGAAATCGGGCACTTCGGCGGGGAAAAAGGCACCGAACCGGGCCACTTGGAACCCTCCTCGGAAGCCGCCGCCTTTGGTGTGAATCCGAAGGACAACAGTGTCTACGTGGTGGACCTTCCGGACGAAAAAAACGAATACCGGATCCAGAAGTTCGAAGTCGTAGGTGGCAAATACAAAGTCGTGGCGTCCGTCAAGTTCAAGCCCGCCGATGCGGAAGGTCCGGAAGAACCCGACGTGGTGGAGGGACTGGCGGTCGACCCCACGTTGAAACGCGTGTACGTGCTTGCGGTCGAGGTGCGACCGGAAGGTGAAAAACGGATCGACGCGTTCCAGGGCGCGGCTTCGCAGCTGTTTGCGTTCTCGACAGAACAATCCGGTGAAGCGCTGGTGCCGGTCGGTTCGGAAGGCGGAGTGCTCGCGGGCCCGAAAATCCTGAAACCGCTGTCCAACAAAGTCGGCGAATCGCTGCTCGAACCGACAGGCATCGCCGTCGACCCGACCAACGACGACGTGATCATCATGGGCAACGAGGGCACCGGTGAAGAAGGAAGTGAACCGCTGGTGGCTCTGGAGCGAATCACCAAGACGGGTACCCTCGGCGCACGCTACGTCGACAGCACCAACTACTTCGAAGGCGAAGCCGTATCGCCAGCCGTGTCGCCTACCGGCAAGGTGTACGTGGAGAACGTCGACGAAATCGACGAAATCCCGTCGAACTTCGGCTCGAGCGCGAAACCCGAACCGCTCGTCACGTTCGACCCGGCATTCGAAAAACTGACCATCTTCCCGGGAGGCCCATACCCGTACTACGGCGGGAGCCTGGCGATCGGAGAAGAAGGGACGATCTACACCAAGGCCAGCATCGTGCAGCAGCTCGAAGGGAAAATCACTGGATTCAACTACCCGGGCGTGCTGGAGTTCAATTCCAAAGGCGAAGAGGAAGGGTGGACCGGCGGGCAGAGCGTGGCGACGGTGGGAGCTAACGGCCCGTGCAAAATCGGCTTCAACGCCATCCCCTCGATCGCGGCGGGCAAAGAACACACCGTGTTCGTGTACGAACCGATCCTGGCGTCTCCCAAAATCCTGGAGTTCGGTCCCGGGGGCAGCGGATGCGCGACGGCGACCGCCACCGTGCCGACGGCGAAGGTGACCGGGGTGTTGGTGCCTGAAGCCGAACCGATACCGAGCGTCGACAGCGTGACCCTTTCCTCGACGTTGACGCAGGCCAACGCCCTGAGCGTGGAATGGGACTTCGGCGACGGGACGACACCGACCGTCACCACGCAGCAGTACCAGACGACAGAAGTCACGCACCAGTTCGCGAAAGGCGGCACGCTCGAAATCACGGAGACGATCCACACTGACGATCTCGAAACACCGGAAATCGTCGAGCACCGCAAAATCCACATCCTCCCGCCGAAGCCGACGGCCACTACCGGAGAAGCCAGTCCGGTCGCGAACACGACGGCGACGCTGAAGGGGACGGTCAACCCCAACGGCGAAGCGGTGACGAGCTGCAAATTCGAATACGGCACGTCGAGCTCGTTCGGGAGCAGCGCGGCATGCACCCCGTCGTCGCTGGGATCCGGCAAAAGCGCGGTCGCTGTGTCCGCTGCGATCTCGAGCCTCGCGGAACACACCATCTACCACTATCGCCTCGTGGCGATCGGCGTCGGAGGAACGAGCGAAGGCTCGGAAGCCACCCTCACGACCGGGCCGAAGCCGACTGTCGTCACCGGAGAAGCGAGCTCGATCGGGCAGACCTCCGCGACGCTGAGCGCCACCGTGGACCCGGAAGGAGCGGCTGTCTCGAACTGCCACTTCGACTACGGGACGTCGACGTCCTATGGCTCGAGCGTCCCGTGCGCGACGTTGCCGGCCGGCAGCGGGACGAGTCCGATCGCGGTATCGGCATTGCCCGCGGGGCTCAGCTCCGGCACGACTTACCACTTCCGAATCGTCGCGACGAACGCGAGTGGAACGAGCTACGGCACCGACGCGAGCTTCATGACTTCATCGCCGCCAAAAATAGAAGAAGAACCCGTGGTGACCACGCCGACCACCTCGACGAGCTCGACCACCTCGTCTCCGCCACCGCCCGGCCCCGCCGTGGTGACACTGGCCGGCAGTTCGGCCTCGGCGAACGCCGCTGGCGCATTCGCTCTCAAGGTCGCCTGCCCGGCGGACGCGGGCAGCTGTTCTGGCACGGTGGTCCTCAAGACCGCGAAGGCCGTGGTGGCCAGTGTCGGGCACGCGGCGAAGCGCAAGGCGGCGATTCTCGTGCTGGCCACGGGATCGTTCTCGGTCGGTGGTGGGCAGGTGAAGATCCTGACGCTGCATCTGTCGGCAAAGGCGCGAGCGCTGCTCATACGCATGCACGTGCTGAGCGTGCGCGTCACGATCGTGGCGCGCAATTCGGCCGGCGCTCCGTACACCGGGACGGCGACCGTGACTCTGCGCGCACCCAAGGCCAAGCACCACTAGCCGAATAGGTAGCGGGGGTCGTCCGAAGGATCCCTCCGGGGCGCGCGCCAGGCTCGGCGGGCGCCCCGGACGTCGTTGGAGGCTAGGCCTGCGCCGGATCCGCGCTCGGGGTGTCTTCGCAGGCGCTGTGACCATGCGGTGAACGTCCTGTGATGAGCTGGTGAAGCGATGTGACCAGCGTGTGATCGAAAGGCCTAAAAACGGCCATGTCACCGCTCGGCAACCTTGTCAACGCCTCCTCTGAGCAGAGTCGCAGTCGGAGACAACAGTCCCAATCATGGTCGACCTGGGGGAGCGCAGCTTTCTCTGGCCGGCGATAACAACCTGCTGACCAGGAGGTCGCAAGAGCAATGAAGCCTCTATCCGCACGCCGCATCATGTCGGCGTGCATCCTCTCGGCGGCGACGGCAGCCGTCCTAGTGACGCCCGGCGCGGCAAGCGCGTCGGTCGGCATTCAGTGTTCCGGTGCGAACATCACCGGCCAGGGCTCGTCGCTGCAGAAGGTCGCGCAACAGACGGTGTGGACCCCCGACTTCAACACGTCGACCGGCAAGACGGCCTGCAGCGGCAAACAGGGCGCCAAAAAATCGCCGACCGTGACGTACAACTCGACGGGCAGCGGGGCGGGCCTCAGGTCGTGGGGTGCGGAACCGAAAAGCCCGGCGGAAGTCTCGTTCGGGGTGGGCAACGCCTATGTCGGCACCGACGAACCGCCGACCACGGCGCAGATCGCTGAAATCCAGAACCAGGAGCTTGTCTCCACGCCCGAAACACTCGAGACGATCCCGGTCGTCCAGGAGTCCGTGGCGATCATCATCCACCTGCCGAGCGGGTGCACCGCCACCAGCACGGCGGCTCCGGGACGCCTCGCGATCAGCGACGCGACCCTTCAGGGCATCTACGCCGGCACCGTCAAAACATGGGGCGAAGTCAAAGACGGCGGCGACGCGATCACCGGAACGGGCTGCGCAACAGCCGCGATCACCCCGGTGGCTCGCTTCGACCAGTCCGGGACGACGCACATCTTCAAGCGTTTCCTCGGCCTGATCAACACCGGCACGCTGCTGACCGAAACGGAAGCGAACGAGACGTGGAACCAGCTCTCGGACGGCAGCCAGAACGTGGTGTGGCCGAAAGCGGCAGGCATCGTCAAGCCCGCTGCCAAGGGCGGCGGCGAAGTGATGGCCAAGGTGACGGCGCTCGCCGGAAGCGTCGGCTACGTCAACGTCGCCGAAGCTCGCACCAGCGCAGCGTTCGTGCCGCCGACCGGTGGAGCCAACCAGCCCACCTTCTGGGCGGAGCTCGAGAACGCGGTGAAAGGCGTGGGCAAAACAGCGAAGATCTCCTACAAGGACCCCGCCAGCAATGGAGAGGTCGCTGCACTGGGCAACGCGAACTGTGCCAAGGAGGCCTACACCAACGGCACGAAACCATTCCCCCCGCCGAGCGTGTTCGAACCGTGGAACGAAGTGACGACGGCTGTGCCTGGCGGTCCTGTGGAACTGGTCGAGAAAAACTACGCGCTGTGCGGAATCACCTTCGACCTCGCGTCCACGACCTACTCGCTGTTCCCGGGCGCTACGGAAGCTGAGGCCACGACGGTCAACAACTTCCTCAAGTTCGTGGTCGGCAAGGAAGGACAGAAGGCGATCACCAACGCCGACTACCTCGCACTGCCCAAGGGCGAAGTCCTCGTGGACGCCGTTGGCGGAGCGGAAAAAATCGGGTTCTAAGCGAGAGCACCTCCACCGCCGCGGCGGTGGATAGGAAAGCCGAGAGATTCGGCTGACACGCGGCCGGGTCGCCCATGGATGGGCGGCCCGGCCGTTTGCGTTGGCGGACGCCGTGAGCGAAGCAGCCGCTTGTCGCGGCCAACGGCTCTGCGGAGCCATATCTGAGGTCGGAGCGTGGGATACGGCCTGCGTTCACAGGAACGCAATATAATCCACAAGATTACTGAGGAATACTCCCCCGGAGGCAGGGCAGCTTGGGAATGGAAACCTGACAATCCGGAGGTACTCTAGTAATGAAGGTCCTTTCTGTACGCCGACTACGATCTATATCGGTGTGCATCATCTCGGTAGCCACGACGGCTGCCATTGCTTCTCCCGGCGCGGCAAGCGCGTCGATCGGCGCGCAGTGCTCGGGCGTGAACATCACGGGCCAGGGCGCGGCGGTCGAGATCGTGGCGCAGACCACGTGGACGGCGAACTTCAACATCTCGCCGGACAAATTCGCGTGCAGCGGCAAACAGGGAACGAAAAAAACGCCGACCGTGACATACAACGGCACGAGCAGCGGCGCGGGTCTGAGGTCGTTCGGCGCGGAAAGCAAAAGCCCCGCGGAAATCTCGTTCGGACCCGGCAACGCGTTCGTGGCATCCGCGGAAGCGCCCAACGCCGCGCAGCAGGCGGCGATCCTCAAACAGGAGAGCACGGTCACCGAAAACACGCTCGAGACGCTCCCCGTGGCGCAGTTCTCGCTGACGGTCTACGCGAACCTGCCGACGGGCTGCACGGCGACCAGCACGGACGCCCCCGGGCGACTGGTGCTCAGCGACGCGACGCTGCAGGGCATCTACGCGGGAACGATCACGACGTGGGGTCAGATCACAGACGACGGCGACACGCTGACGCCGTCGACCTGCAACACCGCATCGATTGTCCCCGTGGTGCGCAACGAAAAATCGGGTACGGCGAACGTCCTGAAGAAATACCTGGGGCTGATCAACACCGGCACGCTCGTCACCGCATCCGGCAACGAGACCTGGGACCAGCTCTCGGAAGGCAAACTCAACGCCACCTGGCCGACGGCACTGCCGGTCGTGAAAACGACGGCGGAAGGCGACGCGGCTGAGGCGGAAAAGACCGCGAGCATCCCGGGAAGCATCGGCTTCTCGAACCTCGCAGAACTCCGCGTCACGAACCTGTTCAGTGGAGCGGGCAACGGCGCTGGGACGGGCAAATTCTGGTTCGAGATCCAGAACGGCTCGAAAGGCAAAGGCAAATCGCTCAAACTGACGTACGCCGACCCGTCGAGCAACGGCGACGCGGCTACGGCAGCGAGCGCGAACTGCAAGAAGACCGCCTACACCAATGGCCCCAACCCGTTCCCGCCGCCGGCTGTGACCGGGCTGTGGAACGAAGTGACCACGGCGGTGCCCGGCGGACCCTCCGGTCTGACGGAGAAGACGTACTCGCTGTGCAACTTCACGTACGCGCTGGCGTTCACGACCTACTCGCTGCTCCCGGGCACATCGGAAGCGGAGGCTACGGCCGTGAACAACTACCTGCGCTTCGTGTCCGACAAGTCGGGCGGGCAGAAGGAGCTCACGGGCGCCGACTACCTCGCGGTCCCGAAGGAAGTGCTGCCGAAACTGGTGGAAGGAACCGCGGCGATCGGGTTCTAAGCCAGATCAGATCTGCTGGTCGTCGCACCGTGGTGTCCCCTCGGTGCGACGGCCGGCGGGCAGGACGAGAGATCAATGGCCGGCCGGCTCGAGCATCGAGCGGGTCGGCCTCTCTCGTTTAGAACCTTAGTCAGGAGCCGGTCGCGCAGCGGCTGCCGCGTGCTCGTGAGCCGCGGCGGGGGAAGTCGCCGACGTGCGCGAGGCGGAGCTGGTGGGCGCCGGTGAGGCCGGGGCCATCCTGCCAGAGGGCGCCGGTGGCGCGACGACGCGGTGCGTCGTGGGCCTCCCGCGAGAGGAGCTCGTCGCCGCGTGCGGCCGAGCGGCACGCGTTCACGATGATCGCGACGATTGTGAGCCAGGCGATGAGTATCAGGACGAAGATCATGTCTTTGGGTGCCGTGACCGGTCCGACTTTGCGCGCGACCGTAACGGTATATTCGTCATATCGGACGGAGTGCCCTTTCTCTTGATTCCCGGGCACTGGTTAGAACAAACGTCCAGCGCGGACGTTGCGCTAATCCGTCTCGGGCTGCACGGTGGGATCGACCGTGCGCGCGACGTCAGGCGTGACGCGTCGAGAGCTCGTGGCGCGCCAAGGCCGCGTGCGGATCAGCCATCCCGAGCCGACCGCGAACAGCGTCGCAACCAGGATCCAGCCGAGCGCGGTCGTGCCGACGCCGACGTACTTGAGGCCCGATGCGGCCACGACGAACGTGATCACAGGCCTGATGTAGCGGTCGGGCGCGCTCGAGGAGAGCATCGAGCCGATCAGCACCGCGGGCACGCTGCCGATGATCAGGGAGGTGGTCACGCCGAATTCGACGTGACCGAAGGCCAGCGCGCCGAGCGCGGCCGCGGTCGTCAGCGGGACGGCTTGGGCGAGGTCGGTGCCGACGAGCTGCTTGGCGCCGATCGTGGGGTAGAGGAAGAGCAGCAGGATGATCATCAGCGAGCCCGAGCCGACGGACGTCATCCCGACGATGATCCCGCCGACCATGCCGATGCCGATGGTGCGCAGCTTGTGCGGCACGATCTCGTGCACGGCGCTCGTGCGCTCGCTCTGGGAGCGACTGTCGAGCACATATCGCAGCACCATCGCCGCGGCCCCCAGCAGCAGCGCCGCGCCGAGCGCGGTCTCGATGTTGTGCTGCGCCGACTTGGCATGGCCCATCTGTTGCAGCAGGTAGGAGCCGAGGAACGCCATCGGCACCGAGCCGAGCACCATCCAGCCCACGAGGCCGCGGTTGACGGTCCCTTTGCGCAGGTGCACGCCGGCTCCGACGGGGCGCATGATCACCGCGGCGACGAGATCGCTGGAGATCGCGGCCGAGGGCTTGACACCAAACAACAGGATCAGCATCGGTGTCATCAGGGCGCCTCCGCCGGCGCCCGTCATCCCGACCATGAAGCCGACGACGGCGCTGCCCAGGACGATGTAGGGATCTATGTGCACGGTTGCAGCATGCGGGACATGAGAGCTTCTTGCAAGTCCAGTCAGAGACCTTGCTTTAGGTCCAGCTCATGTTTATGATGCGACGGCGAAAGCGTTAGGGGCGGTCACGGGATCTCGACATCTGTTCGAGGCGCTTGGATCAGCATATGGGGACGTGGCGAGCAAGGAGGCGATGAGCGCGATGAGTGTCGAGACGGGTAGCGGACTCGAGAGGGGCGCGCAGCTGGGACCTGCTCCGCTTGCGGGGTCGAATGGGTTCCTGGGGTTGGCGTCTCGACGTGGGGGGTTGGCATCGGGGATCGCGGAGGTTCGCGGACCGGAAGCCTGCAAACGGCGTGACGCGATGTTCCGTCGCATGCTGCTGCTGGCGGACGTGGTGGCGATCGTCGTCGCGTTCGTACTGACCGTCGCCCTGTCGCACCGCTCGCTGCAGCTGACGTGGGTGGGGATCGCGGGACTGCCGATCCTGGTCGTGTGCGCGAAGCTCACCGGTCTCTACGACCGCGACGAAACGCTGCTGCGCAAGACCACGCTGGACGAGACGCCGAAGCTGTTCCAGCTGGCGACGCTGTGCGCGCTGGTGGCGTGGCTCACCGGTGGGTTGATGGTGCGCGGCGTGCTGGACCGTCACGAGGCTCTGTTCCTGTGGCTGGCGCTCGCGGTCGGCCTGGTGATGGCGCGCGCAACGTCGCGCGCGCTCGCGTTGCGGATGGCGCCCGTGGAGCGATGTCTGCTGATCGGCGACGACCTCTCGGCGGAGACGATTCGCTCCAAGCTCGTCGATCACGGTGGCGTGAAGGCCGAGGTGGTGGCGCACCTCGATCTGGACAAGGTCGCACCGTGGTCGACCGACAGCTTCTCCGAGCCGCGCCTGGCGGAGGTCCGCGATCTCGCCCAGACGCTCGACGTGCACCGCGCGATCATCGCTCCGCGCAGCGCCGACGCGGGGGAGATGCTGAACCTGGTGCGCACGCTCAAGGCGGTCGGGGTTCGCGTTAGCGTGCTGCCGCGCCTGCTCGAGGTGGTCGGCTCCTCGGTCGAGTTCGACGACCTGCACGGGGTGACCGTGATGGGCGTCCGGCGCTTCGACCTGACGCGCTCCTCGGCCGCGTTCAAACGCGCGTTCGATCTTCTCGGCGCGTCGCTGGGCCTGCTCGCGGTCTCTCCCGTGCTGGTGGCGATCGCGATCGCGATCAAGCTCGACAGTCGCGGACCGGTGTTCTTCCGCCAGCAGCGCGTCGGCCGTCACGGCAAGCGCTTCGGGATGTTCAAGTTCCGCACCATGGTGCCCGACGCGGAGGCGCTGAAGGACTCGCTGCGCGATCGCAACGAGGCGGCGGAGGGGCTGTTCAAGATCGCCGAGGACCCGCGCGTGACGCGCGTCGGTCGACTGCTGCGCCGCAGCGCTCTCGACGAGCTGCCGCAGATGCTGAACATCGTGCGCGGCGAGATGAGCCTCGTGGGGCCACGGCCGTTGGTGGTGGAGGAGGATCAGCAGGTCGAGGGGTGGCACCGCCGGCGGCTGGAGCTGACGCCCGGGATGACCGGCCCGTGGCAGATCCTCGGACCGGCCCGAGTGCCGCTCAAGGAGATGGTGGCGATCGACTACCTGTACGTGGCCAACTGGTCGCTGTGGACCGACGTCAAGATCCTGCTGCGCACGGTCCCGCACGTGCTCGGGCGCCGCGGGCTCTAGGCATCTCGCAGCGGCGCCGCGGGTATTCGGACGATCATGGAAGGCGCCTCGCCAACTGGCTCGCACAATGGCGCGACGGAGGAGGTCGGCGCTCGCGAGCAGGCGTTCTGGGACGCGCACGTGCCGCGCCTGGAGCGCCTGCTGAGCAAGTACGAGGCGGGACCGGATGCGAACACGAGGGCGATGCTCGACGCGGTCGAGCCGGTGCGCGGGCGCCGCGTGCTCGACTTCGCGTGTGGCGCGGGCGTGACCGCGGCGTTCCTGGCTCAGCGGGGCGCGATCGTCACCGCCATCGACATCAGCCCTGCCTCGGTGCGCCGCGGCCGGGAGCTCGCCGAGCGGGCCGGGCTGGAGGTGGAGTTCATCGCCGGTGAGCTGACGCACACCACGTTCCCGCCGGAGAGCTTCGACGCGATCGTCGGCCACTACGCGCTTCACCACGTCGACCTGAACGTCATCGCGCCGATCTTCAACGACATCCTGCGTCCGGGTGGGCGGGGCGGCTTCGTCGAGACGATGGGCCTCAACCCGCTGCTGAACTTCTCCAGGCGCAAGCTCGTCGGGCGCGCGGGGGTCGCCAGCTACGGCTCCGAGGACGAGCGCCCGCTGGAACGCTCGGACCTGCGTGTGCTCGAGCAGTGGATCGGACCGGTAGAGCTCGTGTCCGGCGAAATGCGCTTCCTGCGGATCTTCGACCGCAACGTGCTCCGCTACCGCTGGCCGCTCGTGTCCAGAGCCCTCGCGAGGAGCGACGACGCGCTACAGCGTCTTGGCGCCGGGACTCTCAGCTACCACCAGGTGGTCAAGCTGAAAAAGCGCGCTCCTGGCGACTCTCGACCGCCAGGGTGATGTGCTCGGACAGGCGACGCTTGAACGCGTCCACGGAGAAGCGCTCGGCGTTCTCTTTCGCGCTCCGCGGGTCGAAGTCGATGCCGTCGATCCGTTCGATCGCGCTCGCGAACGAGTCGACGTGATCGAGCTTGGCAAGCAGGCCGGTCTTCCCGTCGATCACGGTCTCCAGGGCGCCGCCCGCGGCGGCGGCGATCACCGGTCGTCCGGCCGCCTGGGCCTCGACCGCGACGATGCCGAACTCCTCCATGCTCGGCACGACCACCGCACGGGCTTCCGCGTACAGTCGCGCGAGCTCGTCGTCGTTCGCGCGTCCCAGGAACTCCGCCTCGGGGAAGGCCTCTTCGAGCGCGAGGTGATCGGGGCCGCTGCCCACGACGCGAACCGGCGCGTGCGCGCGACGCGCGGCCTCGAGGGCGATGTGCAGGCGCTTGTGCCGGACCAGCTCGGAGACGATCAGCAGCGCGTCGCCTGGGTTGCCCTCGGAGAAGCGGTGGGTCTCCACGGGCGGGTGTACGACGGCGGCGTCGCGGCCGTAGTAGCGCTTGATTCGTTCGCGGCTGAGCTGGGAGATGGCGATATAGGCGTCCACCCGACCGCTCGCGGCGAGATCCCAGCGGCGCACCCGGCGCAGCTGGCTGCGCAGCAGTCGCCTGAGCGCGGGCGAGGTCTCCGCCACGGCGCGATCCTCCTCGTACCAGGCGTAGCGAAACGGGGTGTAGCAGTAGCAGACGTGAACCGCGCCCTCGGGCGCGCGCACCCCGTGGGCGAAAGCGCTGCTGCTGCTGAGCACCACGTCGCAGGACGGCACGTGCAGCCGCTCGACCGCGATCGGATAGAGCGGCAGCAGGCGTCTGAACGTCGCCTGGCTGACGCCCAGGCGCTGCAACGGAGAGGTAGCGATCGAGCGACCGGCGAAGCGCCCGCCCGTCCCCGGCTCGTCGTAGAGCAGCGTGAAGATCGGCGCCTGCGGGAACAGCTCGGCGATCGCCGCGAACGTCCGCTCCGCTCCGCGCATCACCAGCAGGTAGTCGTGCGCGAGGGCCACGCTCTTCGACGCCAGGCCTGGCGTCGGCGCGGGGCGGTGGGTCAGCGTGAACTCGGGGTCATTGTCTTGTGCGAAACGAAACATGACGACTTGACAATAGCGCGCGCGAGCGGTTTTGTGGTTATTTCTCGGATAACCTCGTGCGGTGATCATGGACACCCGCGCGCCGCGATCGATGACGGGCGCCCTGCTGACGCCGGAACCCCGATAATTGCTGGGGATATTCGATGCGTCTGCTCATAACGGTGCCGTGGGGAGAGCGCCTCGGCGGCGCCGAGGAGATGCTGCAGATGGTGCTCGATGGAGCGCAGGGGGCAGGACATGAGTTTGAGCTGGTGTTTTTGGAGCCCGGTCGGTGGCCGGCGGATCTGAGCGACGCGGGCTTCGATGTTGAGGTCCTGCCGGCGGGTCAGCTACGCCAACTCCACCGCGCTGTGCAGACCGTCGCACGCCTGGCGCGCATCATGCGCGCACGTCAGCCGGACCTGATCCTCAACTGGATGGGCAAGGCCCACCTGTACTCTGCGCCCGCCGCGGTTCTCGCTGGCATGGGCGATCGTCTGGTGTGGTGGCAGCATGACATACCCAGGCGGCACTGGCTCGACCGCTGCGCCACAGTGCTGCCGGCGGTCGCCGTCGGTGCTTCCTCGCGAGCCTCCGCCGAGGCGCAGGCGCGGATGTGGCCGTCACGGCAGACCTTCGTCGTGGCCCCCGGAGCGCGTGTCCCTGAGCCGAGCGCGGAGACCCCGCCGCTCGAGATCCCGGATGGGGTGCCTGTGATCGGCATAGTCGGACGCCTGCAGCCCTGGAAGGGGCAGGATCGCCTCCTCCGCGCACAGGCTCTCCTGCGCGAGCGGGGTCATCCGACGCACACGCTGATCGTGGGAGGCGACGCGCACGGCCTCTCACCCGACTACGCCCGCGCGCTGCCCGGGCTCGTCAGCGCCCTGGGCCTCGAGGGCTCGGTGACGATGACGGGCCAGGTGCCGGACGCGGGGCCGTACATCGACCGCATGGACATCCTCGTCAACGCATCCGATCCGGAGCCGTTCGGCATCGTCCTGCTGGAGGGCATGGCACGCGAGGTGGCTGTGCTGGCCGTGAACCGTGGCGGACCGGCGGAGATCGTCGAGGACCAGCGCACCGGCGTGCTCGCACGCTCGGGCGAGCCCGAGGCGCTGGCGGACGCGCTCGAGACACTGCTGACTTCGCCGCGGCGGCGTCGCGATATGGCCCGAGCCGGTCACGAACGATTCACACGGCAATTCACCGATATTGCTATGCGTACGCGCTTCTTCTCTGAAATGGAAGCGCTCGCGCAGCTGGTGAACGACGGTGCGACCGCCTCGCCGAACACGGCGGCGCCCTGCCCGGTGACGATCGTCGCCCACGACATCGGCGCCGTCGGCGGCATGGAGCGCCAGCTGGTCGAGCTCGTGATGGGCCTGCGACGCCGCGGACACGCGGTCACGGTGATCGCCCGCACGTGCGTGCTGCCCGCCGGCTCGGGTGTGAGATTCCATCGCGTCCCCGGCCCTCGGCGCCCGTTTCTCCTGTTCTACGCGTGGTTCATGCTGGCCGGCTCGCTGGCCGTGTGGAGGTGGCGGGACGGAGTCGTGCAGGCCACCGGCGCGATCGTCCTGAATCCAGTGGACACGGTCGCGATTCACTTCTGTCACGCGGCGCACCGGCGGACGGCGCCCACGCGTCTGTCGCTCCTGCAGAGATGCAACCTGGCTCTCGGCGGGCTCGTCAAGCGGGCAGCCGAGCGGCTGTGCGTTCGTGTGAACCCCAGCGCCACCTACGTGTGCGTCTCGGAGGGGTTGGCCGAGGAGATGCGCGCGCACTATCCACAGATAGCCGGCAACGTGGTGACGATTCACAACGGCGTGGATACGGACTCGTTCTCGCCCGCGGTCGGCGACGGCGAGTCGCGGGCCGCCGCGCGTGCGAAGCTGGGCATCCCCGCGGAGCGCCTCGTGGCCGCGTTCGTGGGCGGCGAGTGGGGACGCAAGGGACTTCGCTGCGCGATCGAAGCGCTCGCGCTCGCGCCCGAGTGGGATCTCGCGGTGGCGGGGGCGGGGGACAGGGACTCCTATCAGGAGCTGGCGGACTCGCTCGGGGTGGGCGGCGCGATCCACTGGCTGGGCGTGGTGAGCGACGTCCACGCTGTCTACAAGCTGGCCGACGCGTTCGTGCTGCCGTCGAGCTACGAGACGTTCTCGCTGGTCACCTTCGAGGCCGCGGCCAGCGGGCTGCCGGTGCTCGCGACGCCCGTCAACGGGGTGCGTGAGCTGATTCGCGACGGCGAGAATGGCTTCCTGATCGAGGTCGAGCCCGCCGGCGTCGCCGCTCGCCTGAACGAGCTCGCCGCCGACCCTGAGTTGAGGAGGCGGCTCGGCGCGGCCGCTCGCAGCTCGGCGCTCGCGTTTACCTGGGACGACGCGGTGGCCAAGCACGAGGCGTTGTACGAGCGCCTCGCCCGGCAGGCCGTCGTCTAGCCACGCGACTCCGCGGCGTGCACGAGCATGCGCTCCAGCGGGTCGGTGGCGGAAGCCACCGAGAACAGCCTCTCGACCGTCGCGCGGCCGGCGCTCGCGAGCTGCTCGCGCAGGGCGGGCGATTCGCGCAGGGTGAGCAGATGCGTGCGCAGCGCCTCGCGGTCGCCCTCGGGGAAGACCAGTCCCCCTTCGGTCAGCCCGATCAGCCAGGGGATCTCGCCCGAGTTCGAGCCCACCACCGGCACGCCGCACCACAGCGCCTCCACGATCACCCGCCCGAACTGCTCCTTCCACGTGGCGGTCGTGTGCGAGGGCAGCACGAGCACGTCCAGCTTGGCGTATGCGCCCGCCATCTGCTCGTGGGTCAGGCCGTTGACCACGCGCACCCGCGATCCGGGAATCGGCTGTCCGTCGAGGCGCTCGCGCAGCTCGCCGTCGCCGAGCAGCAGCAGCTCCACCGGAGCGTCCAGTCCGCGCACGGCCTCGAGCAGGTCGACGAGGCCCTTGCTCTCGATCAGTCGACCCGCGAATCCGACCGTGAAAGGGTGCTCCGAGGTCTCGGGCGCGGTCTCCCAGTTCGGGACCGCGGGCGGGGCGAGCTCGATCTCACCGCGTGCGCCCCATGCGCGCGCGAGGCGCCCCGCCGTATCCGATCGGGCGGCCACGAAGGCCGCGTCGCGCAGGACCCGCGAGCGCAGGCGACGCACCGGAGCGGGAAGGCCGCGATCGATGTTCTCGTAGCACTGAACCCCGAACGGTATGCGTAGCTTTGTGAACGTTCGACCCCATTGCGCCGCCGACAGCGAGTACGGCTCGGCCTCCACGAACGCGACGTCGGGACGCAGTCGCGTGCACAGGGCGCGGCAGCTGGTGAGGTAGAAGTGGCGTTGCGGACGCCCGCGAAACGCGACGCGGGTCGGCAGCAGCGCGGCCTCCATTCCGGGCAGTGGCTTGGGGAGCACCGCTCCTGTGGAATAGGAGTGACCCCAGCGACTCGGTAGCACGATCTTCACATCCCATCCCCTGTGCGCCAGCTCGCGGTAGACCTCCTGGTTGACGCTCACGACGGCCGGGTGACTGACAACCAGCAGTCGACGCTTGACACGGTTGCTCATGGTCTACGTGTCGCCTCCTCGGAAGGGTCGAGCCCGCCGGATCGACGGCGTTTGGATAGCGCTAGACTGCTTCTTCTCGGCGCTGCAGGTGCCGCGGGGCAGGCGGGAAGACCCTCTCGAAGGGCGTTGGAGCCAGGCCGATAGGTCGTTCGCGGAACGTCGCAAACGCAGTCTAGGCCTGACATTTGGAGACGATCATAGCTGCAAGCATCCGTGCCTGAAATGGGCCCTGGGCCGCTAGTCTTTAGGCGCAAATTACACCAGTCCTTACAATTGCCGGGCGACCGGCCCAAGTGGATGGATCCTACAGGCGATGAACGAGACGACCGACGCTAGCGCCATTTTCGCTCCCATATGGCGGCGCAAGTGGCTGATCCTGCTGGTGGGAATCCTCGTCGCCGGATTGGCCTACGCGTACTACAAGCGAAAGCCGAGCCTGTACCAGTCCAGTACTCAGATCTACCTTGCGAATGGTTCCGAAGAACAGTCGCTGCTGTCCAATGCGCCCGGCGAAAGAAAACTGAACGAACGCGCGATCGACGACCAGGCCGCGATCGTCAACTCGAGTGTGGTGAGCGAAGCTGTTCACGCTCTGCTGCGCAAGGAAAACGCGCGCGCCGCGCTCAAGGGTAAAGCCCACGCGAAGGCTGCGGCGGGCACCGACTTCGTGACCATCACCGCCGAAGCGCACAACGCCAAGGCGGCGGCCAAGCTCGCCAACACCTACGCGCAGGTGTACATCAGACGAACACGGAACACGTATCAGAAGGAGGTCCGCGCGGCGATCGCCTCGACGCGCAAGCAGCTCCGCAGGCTGGAAGCCGAGACGAGCGCCTCGAAAGCCGCCGCTCGCGGCAAAGGAGCGGCCCCAACCACCAGCTCCGCCACGCTGCAGGCCGCGACGCTCGTGAGCCGGATCAGCCAGTTCGAATCGGATCTGTCGGTCGCGGGCGCCGCGCAGACCAGTCCCGCGAAGAAGGCGGAACTGCTCTCGCCGATGCCGAAAAAAAACGCGATCTTCGGGTTCGTCCTCGGCGTGCTGCTGGCCTCGATCGCCGCCTACTCGGTCGGTCGTCTCGATCGCCGTCTGCGCTCGTTGACCGACATCGAGACGGCGTTTCACACCTCGACCCTGGCCGCTCTGCCGAAGGTCAAACGCCCGATCATCCATCGCGACGGGCGCCCGACGCTGTCGGGGCCGCTGCTCGAGCCGTTGCGTCGCGCACACACCTCGCTGCAGCTCGGCGACGTGCTCGCGCGCTCCGCCGGCAGGCGCCCCGGGGTGCTGCTCGTGCTCAGTCCGGACGCTGCTGACGGCAAGTCCACGGTGGTCTCCGGTCTTGCGCTCGTCGCTCGCGACTCGGGCGAGCGCGTCGCTGTGGTCGAGGCCGACCTTCGCCGGCCGGTGCTGGCAAAGCTGCTCGACGTCAACGCCTCCAACGGCCTCGCCGACGTGCTCGCGGGGAGCGTGGCGTTCGGTGCGGCGATGCAGCGGGTCGCATCCGCCGAGACCGAGGCGCCGGCGGGCTCGAGCGACGCGGGCGCCGGAGGCGTGAGCACGCTCGTGCAGGCGCGCAGCAGCACCGGCTCGGCTTCCGTGCTGGTGGCCGGCGGACCGGCGTCCAACCCGCCCGCGCTGCTGGCGTCGCCCGCGAGCGAGGAGCTCCTGCGCTCGCTGGCGGAGGACTTCGACTCGGTCCTGCTCGACGTGCCCTCGCCGTTGGAGGTGAGCGACGCGATGCCGCTGCTTCACCTCGTCGACGGGATCGTGCTCGTCGCGCGGGTCGGGCACACGCGCCAGGCCTCCGCGCAGCGGCTCGTGGAGCTGCTGGAGCGCTCCCCGAGCGCGCCGGTGCTGGGCGTGGTGGCAAACGACGTAGCTCCGAAGGAACTCAGCCGGCTCGGCTTCTCGCCGCAGGGTGGCGGGAAGGGTCGGTTTGGCTCGCTGCGGCGATGAGCACGCCATACCCCCACCTGTCGAGCCCGCTCGGGGGGACCCACCCGGCGAGGCTTAGCGTCCGACGCAGGGAGCTGATGCTCAGCGTTCTCGCCGGCCTCCTGGCGTTGGCGGTCGCGCTGGCCGTGACCGTGGCGATGCCGAAGCCGAACTACCCGCTGGTCCTCGGTGGGATGCTCGGGCTGACGGCCGTGATCGCGCTCGCGAGCTACGCGCGGCTGGAGGTGACTGTGGCCGTGCTGGCCCTGTATGTCGGCTTGATCGAGGGGCCGCTGAAGCTGCTCGTCTACAACCAGGCCGTGTCCGCCGTCCGCGACGTCCTGATCGGCGCCGTGGCGATCGGGGCGCTCGTGCGCCTGCGCGAGAGTGGGCGGCGCGTGCGGCTCCCGCCGCTCTCCGGATGGGTCTTCGCGTTCGTGGCGCTCGTGGTCGTGGAGGCGTTCAACCCCAACACCCAGGGCATCGTCAAGGTCATCGGCGGCTTCAGGCAGCAGCTCGAGTGGGTGCCGTTCTTCTTCTTCGGTTACGCGCTGATGCGCTCCAGAGCGCGCCTTCGCAAGCTGTTCGTGATCCTCGGGGTGATCGCGCTGGCCAACGGGATCGTCAGCACCTACCAGACGCGCTTGAGCCCCAGCCAGCTGGCGAGCTGGGGCCCCGGCTACGCGGAAGTGGTCCACGGCTCCGCCCCGGGGTCCGGGGGCATCACCGGCCGCCAGTACGTGAGCGAAGGCGTGGCCCACGTGCGTCCTACCGGCCTCGGCTCGGAGGCCGGCTTCGGCGGAGGCATGGGCGTGCTCGCGCTGACCGGGGCGCTCGCGCTGCTCGCCACCGCGAAGCGTCGGCGGCGCTGGATCGCTCTGGCGTTCTGTCTCGGCGCTATCCTCGCCGTGGCGACGGCGGTGGCGCGATTGTCGGCCGTCGGGGCGGTGATCGCGGTGGTGGCGTTTGTGATGCTCTCGCTCAGCGCCGGTCGGCGCGTGAGCGCGCCGCTGGGTGCGCTGGCGATGGTCGGGCTCCTCGCGCTCCCGCTGGGCGCGGTGCTCGTCTCGAGCTTGGGCAACGGCGTCTTCTCGCGCTATGAAAGCATCGCGCCGACGAAGGTGGTGGGCACCTCGACGAACTACAAGGAAGTCAGTCTCAGCCAGGTGCCGCACGTGATCGCCGCCGCGCCGTTCGGCCTCGGCCTGGGGACCGCCGGCGCCGCTTCGGCCTTCGGAGGCCGCAGCAAGATCGCGCTCGAAGGCCACGGCTTCAGCGCGGAGACGCAGTTCAACTTCCTCGTAGACGAACTGGGCCTGCCCGGGCTGGTGCTGTGGAGCGGGCTTGCGCTGATGGTCATCGGACTGGCCGTGGCGGGCCTTCCGCGGGTCAAGAACATCGACGTGCGCATCCTGCTTGCCGGCATGTTCGGTCCGTTCATCGCGTTCATCCTCATGGGCTTCGACGGTCCGGTCTCGGCGGGCGCGGCGTTCGGCTCGTACTTCTGGTTCGCGATGGGCACCGCCGCCTACTGGTTCCTTGGGCCCGGCCGCCGCGCGGACGAGCACGGAGGAGTGGTGAGCGCGTGAGCGCTCCAGCCGACCCGTCGGCCGGCGGGGCGTCGCCGGGGGGGCCGCTGGCCGGACAGATGTCCACGCGCGAGCGTCTGCAGGCGCTGATCGGCCACCGCCGCGGCTGGGTCGTGGGACTGGGGGTCAGCTCGATCCTCTCCGGGCTCGCCGAAGCGAGCATCCTGATCCTCCTGGCGGAGGTCGGCACGACGATCGCCAAAGGGGCCAAGACGACCGACGTCAGGCTCGGGCCGCTGAGCGGCCACCACTCGCTCGGCACGCTGTTCATCGTGGCGGGTGCGTTCGCGCTGGCGCGGCTCGCTCTGCAGATCCCGGCCTCCGTCCTGCCGGCGCGCATCGCGGCCGAAGTGCAGTCCGGCCTGCGCACGAAACTCTTCCATGCGTTCACACGCGCCTCCTGGGAGGTGCAGTCGCGCGACCGCGAGGGACACCTGCAGGAGACGATGACGAGCCAGGTCATCCAGGCGACCGGAGGCGTGCTCCAGGCCACGACGCTGCTCACGGCGCTGTTCACCTTCACGGTCCTGATGGGAACCGCGCTCTACCAGAACCCGCTCGCGGCGGGGGTCGTGCTCGTGACCGCGGTTGCGTTGTTCGCCGCGCTGCGCCCGCTGAACCGGATGGGGGTGAAGCGCGCCCGCGCGCTGTCGGCGTCGCAGATGGAATACGCGGGCGGGATCGGCGAGGCGATCCGCGTGGCCGAGGAGACGCACGTCTTTGGCGTGGAGGAGGCCCAGCGTGAGCGCATCGACGAGTTCGTGGCGAAATCGAAGGCGCTGTTCTTCAGCTCGCAGCTGGTCGGCCGCCTGACTCCGAATCTCTATCAGAGCCTCATGTATGTGCTGCTGATCGCCGGGCTCGCGGTCATATCGCTCGCCGGTAGCGGACACGCGGCGTCGCTGGGGGCGGTCGTGCTGCTGCTGGTGCGGGCGGGAACATACGGGCAGCAGATCCAGGGAGCGTTTCAATCTCTGCGCCAGTCGCTGCCCTTCGTGGAGCGCCTGCAGGAAGCCACCCGGCGCTATGAAGAAAGCGCGCCCAGCTGGGGCTCGGAGCCGGTCGAAGGAGTCCAGACGGTGGCCTTCGACGATGTGTCCTTCGCCTACCGGGAGGGTCGGCCGGTCCTCAAGGAGATGAGCTTCGAGGTGCGCGGCGGCGAGACGATCGGCGTGATCGGCCCCTCGGGCGCGGGCAAGTCCACGCTCATCCAGATCTTGCTGCAGCTGCGCGTGCCGACGGGCGGACGCTACCTCGTGAACGGCAAAGGCGCCGGGCAGATCAGCTCCGCGGACTGGCACCGGCTCGTGGCCTACGTGCCGCAGGAGCCGCGCCTGCTGCACGCCTCCGTGGCGGACAACATCAGGTACTTCCGCGACGTCGGCCCCGAGGACGTCGAGCGCGCGGCCAGGCTCGCTCGCATCCACGACGACATCACCGCGTGGCCCGAGGGCTATGACACGATCGTCGGCCCGCGCGCCGACGCTGTTTCAGGCGGGCAGCAGCAGCGGCTGTGCCTCGCCCGCGCGCTCGCCGCCCGCCCGGCGGTGCTGATCCTCGACGAGCCCACGAGCGCCCTGGACCCGCACTCCGAGCGACTGATCCAGGAGTCGCTGAGCGCCCTCAAGGACGAACTGACGCTGTTCATCATCGCGCACCGCATGTCCACGCTGGACATCTGCGACCGGGTGATGGTCGTCATCGACGGGCGCCTGGCGGCGTTCGACACGCGCGAGCTGTTGCAGAAGGGCAACGACTACTACCGCTCCGCCTCGCTGGTCGCCTCCGGCGCCGGCGAGAGCCCGTTGCCGTGATGTCCGCCCAGCCGCCGTCGTCGCTGCCCGACTTCTTCATCGCGGGCCAGCCGAAGAGCGGTACGACGGCCCTGTACACGATGCTGCGAGAGCATCCGCAGGTCTTCATGCCTGACAACAAGGAGCCGTGGTTCTTCGCCGAGGAGCTGCACGAGCGCACGCCTCCGAGGCCGGGCGGCACGCCGCGGACGATCGAGGAGTACGCGGCGCTGTTCGCGCAGGCGCGGCCCGATCAACGCGTGGGGGAGGCCTCGGTGCTGTACCTGTGGTCGCACACCGCGGCCGAGCGGATCGCCGCGGTGCGGCCGGACGCTCGCATCGTGGTGATCCTGCGCGAGCCGGCGAGCCTCCTGCGCTCGCTGCATCTCCAGTTCCTGCAGACCAACATCGAGACCGAGAGCGATCTCGCCAAGGCGCTTGCGCTCGAGCCGGTGCGACGCGAGGGGCGCGAGCTGCCGAGCCACACGTATTGGCCGCAGGCGCTGCGGTATTCCGACCACGTGCGCTACGTCGAGCAGTTGGGCCGCTTTGATGCGGTGTTCCCGAGCGAGCAGATGCTGGTGCTGATCTACGACGACTTCCGCAACGACAACGAGGCCACGGTGCGCCGGGTGCTGCGCTTCCTCGACGTGGACGACACGATCCCCGTACACGTATCCGAAGTAAATCCGACCGTGAGCCCGCGCTCGCAGCTGCTCAACGAAGCGGTGCACGCGGTGGCGGTGGGCCGGGGACCAACTTCGCTGAAGGTCAAGGGCGCGATCAAGGCGGTCGTGCCGACCCGGATGCGTCGCGGCGCGCTCGAGGCGGTGCAGCGCCACGTCGTCTTCCGCGAGCCGCTGCCGGCGGACGAGAGCCTGACGGCCGAGCTGCGCAGGCGCTTCAGGGGTGAGGTGGAGGCGCTCAGCGAGTACACCGGGCGGGATCTGCTCACGCTGTGGGGGTATGAGGATGTCGACTGAGCCGGCTCTTCCGCCGGTGCTCGCCGGGACACGGCGGGTTCCGGACTTCTTCGTCGTCGGGCATCCCAAGTGCGGCACCACGGCGCTGTACGAGATGCTCGCGCGCCACCCACAGATCTTCATGTCGGCGATCAAGGAGCCCCGCTTCTTCGCCAGCGACATGCGCCAGCGCTTCAAGCCATCGCGCGCGGGAGCGCTTCCGGACACGCTCGAGCGCTACCTGGACCTGTTCGAGGCGGCTGCGCCGGAGCAGCTCGCCGGCGAGGCATCTCCCTCGTATCTGGCATCGCACACCGCGGCCGGCCTGATCGCCCAGGTGCAGCCGGAGGCGCGGATCGTGGCGATACTGCGCGAGCCCGCGGCCTTCCTGCGCTCGCTGCACCAGCAGCTGCTGCGCTCCCACGTGGAGACCGAGAAGGATCTGCGCAAGGCGATCGCGCTGGAGGGTGCGAGAGCCGAAGGCCGGCGGATCCCCCGTCGCTCGCACCGGCCCGGGGCGCTGCAGTACTCAGATCACGTGCGCTACGTGGAGCAGCTGCGCCGCTACGAAGCGGTCTTCCCGGCCGAGCAGATGCTGGTGCTGATCTACGAGGACTTCCGTGCGGAGAACGAGCAGACGCTGCGCAGGGTGCTTCGCTTCCTCGGCGTGGACGACACCCTGGCGTTTGAGGTGCACGACGCGAATCCAGCTGTGCGCGTGCGCTCGCAGCAGCTGGACGAGCTGGTGCACATGGTGTCCGTCGGAGGCGGTCCGCTGACCAGGGCCGCCAAGGCCGCGCTGAAGGCCGTGATGCCGCGCGAGGCTCGCCGGCGTGCGCTCCAGGCCACGCGACGCCACGTGGTCTACGGTCTGCCGAAGGAGCCCGACGAGGCTTACATGGCCGAGCTGCGTCGCCGCTTCAAGCCAGAGGTGGTCGCTCTGAGCGAGCACCTGAATCGCGACCTGGTGATGCTGTGGGGGTACGACGGTGTCTGAGTCCCCGCGCGTGCCCGACTTCTTCGTCGTGGGGCACCCCAAGAGCGGCACCACGGCGCTGTACGAGATGCTCAGGCGCCATCCGAAGATCTTCATGCCGGAGCTCAAGGAGCCGCGGTTCCTCGCCGAGGACATGTACAACCATTCCGCTCCTGAGGACTCCACGCAGCTGCCCGCCACGATGGAGGAGTACCTGGCGCTGTTCGCCCAGGCGCAGCCCGGCCAGATGGCCGGGGAGGCATCGCCGCTGTATCTCGCCTCCGAGGTGGCGGCCGCTCGGATCGCGGAGCTCCAGCCGCGGGCGCGGATCGTCGCGGTCCTGCGCGAGCCCGCCAGCTTCCTGCGCTCTCTCCACATGCAGTTCGTGCAGTCGCGTATCGAGACGGTGAACGATCTCGCCAAGGCGATCGCGCTGCAGGGGCCCCGGCGGGAAGGCCGTGAGATTCCGCGATCTTCACAGCTGAGACTGCAGGTTCTCCAATACTCCGATCACGTGCGCTACGCGCAGCAGCTGCGTCGCTACCACGCCGCATTTTCACCAGAGCAGGTACTCGTCCTGATCTATGACGATTTTCGCACCGACAACGAGGCGACTGTGAAAAAGGTACTCAGGTTCCTCGACGTGGGTGACGCCCCAATCGAGGCACTCGAGGCGAATCCCACCGTGAGGGTTCGCTCGCCGCAGCTCGACGGACTGCTGCACTCCGTCTCGGTCGGTCGCGGGCCGGTCTCGCGCGTCGCCAAGACCGCGTTGAAGGCGCTCGCTCCGCGGCCGCTGCGTCGCGGTGCGCTCGGCCTCGCCCAGCGCCGGCTCGTGTACGCGCCGCCGCGTCAACCCGACGAGGCGCTGATGGAAGACCTGCGCCGGCGCTTCGCGCCCGAGGTGCGCGAGCTCGCCAAATACCTGGACCGCGATCTGATTACACTCTGGGGATATGACGGTCTCGGATGAGGAGCAGGGTTCGGTAGGGAGGCCGGACGGTCCGAGTGGCGCGGGGAGCGTCGCAGTCGAGCACCATCACGGTACGCAGATGTCCAGTGCAGGAACGGGGCGCGTGCCCGACTTCTTCATCGTCGGTCACCACAAGAGCGGCACCACGGCGCTGTACCAGATGCTCAGGCGCCATCCGCAGATCTTCATGCCGAAGCTCAAGGAGCCGAAGTTCTTCGCCACCGACCTTCCCGCGCGGCTGGAACCGCCTGCCGCGGGCACGCTCCCGGGGACGCTCGAGGAGTACCTGGCGCTGTTCGCCGAGGCCGAGCCGGAGCAGCTTGCCGGCGAGGCGTCTCCGTCCTACCTGCGCTCGCAAGCCGCGGCCGGGGAGATAGCCGCGGTCAACCCGGACGCGCGCATAATCGCGATCCTGCGCGAGCCGGCCGCCTTCGTGCGCTCGATGCACCTGGAACTGGTGCAGTCCCACGTGGAGACGGAGAAGGATCTCGGCAAGGCGCTGGCCGGCGAGGATGTGGTTCGAGCCGGCCGGCACATGCGTCGCTACTCAGACCACGTGCGCTACGCCGAACAGGTTCGTCGCTATCACGACACGTTCGGGCCGGAGCGCGTGCTGGTGTTGATATACGACGATTTTCGCACTGACAACGAGGCCACCGTGCGTCGCGTGCTGCGTTTCCTGGAAGTCGACGACGCGGCGCCCGTGGAGGCGATCGAGGCGAACCCCACGGTGAGCGTGCGCTCGATCCGCCTAGACAGGACGGTGCGCGCACTGTACGAGGGGCGCGGGCCGCTCGCGCGCGTGCTCAAGCGAACGGTGACGGCGGTCGCGCCCGAGCAGGTGCGCCGCGGCGCCCTTCACACAATCCGACGGCGGCTGGTGTATGGAAAGCCACAGCCGCCGGACGAGCGCGTGATGGCCGAGCTGCGTGTTCGCTTCAAGCCTGAGGTGGTTGCCATCGGCGATTACCTGAAAAGGGATCTCGTCACACTTTGGGGATATGACGGTGTCAACTGAGCTGTTCGCCGACATCGGTACAACTCAGGCTCGCGTCCCGGACTTCTTCATCGTGGGTCACTCAAAGTGCGGCACGAGCGCGCTGTACGAGATGCTCAAGCGCCACCCGCAGATCTTCATGCCGGATCTCAAGGAGCCGGCGTTCCTCAACACCGACGTTCCCACACAGCTTCCACAGCGCGGCGCCGCGCCGGTGCCCCACACGCCCGAGGAGTATCTCGCGCTGTTCGCGCCGGCGCGCCCCGAGCAGATCGCGGGCGAGGCCACGTCGCTGTACCTGTGGTCCCACGACGCTGCGGCCAACATCGCGCGGCTGCAGCCGGACGCGCGCATCGTGGCGGTGTTTCGCGAGCCCGCGAGCTTCCTGCACTCCCTGCACCTGCAGCTGCTGCACAACCACGTGGAGACCGAGACCGATCTGTGGAAGACGATCGAGCTCGAGCAGGAGCGGCGCGAGGGCAGGAGCCTGCCGCGCTACTCGCCCCGCCCGCAGGCGCTGCTCTACTCCGAGCGCGTCCGGTACGTCGAGCAGCTGCGCCGCTACCACGCGCTGTTCGCGCCCGAGCAGGTGCTGGTTCTCATCTACGACGAATTCCGCGCCGACAACGAGGCGACCGTGCGCAAGGTGCTGCGCTTCCTCGGAGTCGACGACACGCTCGAGCTCCCCCAGCTGGAGGTCCACCAGTCGGTACGCCTGCGCTCGCAGCGAGCGCACCAGCTCGTGCACACGCTCGCGATGGCGCAGAACCCCGCGATCCGCGCGCTGCGCAACGGCGCCGGGAGGCTCAAACCCCAGCGGCTGGGCGGCGGCGGGATTCGCGCGCTGCGACGGCGGCTGATGTACGGCGAGCCGCGGCCGCCCGACGCGCAGCTCATGATGAAACTGCGCGAGCGCTACAGGCCGGAGGTGGTCGCCCTCGGCGAGTACCTGGATCGCGACCTCGTGACGCAGTGGGGCTATGACAAGGTCGACTGACTTGGAGGTCCCGCCAGACGAGCAGGTTCCGCTCAGCACGGTGGCCGGTCTTGGAGAGCAGTGGCGCACGGAGGCCGCCGTGGCGCAGGAGCAGGTTCTGCCCGACGGTCGCGTGGTGGTCTCCTGCGGCGCGCAGCTCGGCTCCGGGGGGCTCGGCAGGCACCTCGCCGAGATCATGGACGCGCTCGAGCGCCGCGGAACACCGGGCGTGTGCCTCTCCTCGCAGACGAGGGGCGAGCCCTCGCCCACGGCTCGCCGGGAACTGCGCGTGCGAGCCGTCACGAAGCTGGCGGAACCGTGGACGCGCTACTCGCCCGCATGGCGGATCTGGGCGATTCGCGCTCAGTACGACTCCTACGCGGCGCGACGGCTGCCGCCAGGCGATCACCTGATCGCGTTCATCCGCCAAGCGGCGGCGCAGTTCGCGGCCGCGCGCGCTCTCGGCTATCAGTCGGTGTCGATGATGTCCGCCAGCCCGCACGTGCGCCGGGTCGCGCGCCAGCACGCCCGAGCGTATGAGCAGTACCCGCTCGAGCGCTCCTTCGGGACACACATCCTGCGCCGCTATCTCTCCGAATACGAGCAGGCCGACCTGATCTACGCCGCGTCGCGCTACACGCTGGAGTCGTTCCTCGAGCAGGGCTTCCCCGAGGAGCGCCTGGCGATCTTCCCGCTCACGCCCGCGCCGCGCTACACGCCCCGCGACCGCGCGCGGACGGCGAGCACCTTCGACGTGCTCTACATCGGCAGCCTGTCCGTGGCGAAGGGCGTTCCGCTGCTGATCGACGCCGTGCGCCGACTCCCGTTCCCCGACCTGCGCCTGATCCTCATCGGCGGCTGGAAGTCGCCGGGCATGCGTCGCTTCGTGGAAGATGCCCGCGCCGCCGACCCGCGGATCGTGCTCGCTCCCGGAGACCCGTTGGAGCACCTGCGCACGGCGGGCCTGTGCGTGCACCCGACGTTCGAGGACGGCTTCGCCTACGCGCCCGCGGAGGCCCTGGCGTGCGGCGTGCCGGCGCTCGTCAGCGAGGACACAGGGATGAAGGACCTGATCGATCCGGGCGTCAACGGCCTGATCCTGCCGACGGGCGACATCGACGCCCTCGGCGAGGCAATCGCGGCGAGCTACCGGCGAGAGATCCTGAGTGGCTGAGCCGACGCCCCGAGCGCCGCGGATCGCGGTCGTGGGCATGTCCATCACCGAGTTCTGCGGGGTCAAAGACCACGCGACCCTGCTCGCCGAGGAGCTTCGCGGCGAGGGCGTCGCGTGCACCACGCACTGGCTGGTCCGCGGCGAGCGCTCGCTGTTCGCCAGCAGATCCGAGATCGACTCCTGGCTGCGGCGACTTTCCGTCGAGCTGCGCGATGCTCGCCCGGATGTGATCCTGCTGCACTACTCCGTCTTCGCGTACTCCCACTCCGGCATGCCGCTGTTCGTGGCGCGAACGCTGCGCAGGCTGCGTGCGACCGGCGCCGGCGTGATCGTGGTGCTGCACGAGTACGCCTACCCGTGGGGCAGGGCAGGCGCGCGGGGGCGCATCTGGGCGATCACCCAGCGACTGGCGTTGCTCGACGTGATGCGCACCTCGGCGGCCGCGCTGCTCACCACCGAGGATCGCGCTCGCTGGGTTCGCTCCCGGCGCTGGCTCCCGGCCCGCCCGGTGCTCGTCGCCCCGGTCTTCTCCAACCTGCCTCGGCCGTCGCGCTCGGACGTCCAGCGCGGGCTGCTCGGGCTGTTCGGCTACTCCTACGACCCCGCCGCGGTGCCGCTGGTGCTCGATGCGCTGCGCCGCCTGGTGGACGAGATCGGCGACGTGCGCCTTTCGCTGCTCGGCTCGCCCGGCGGCGCATCGGCCTCGGCGCAGGCGTGGCGCGAAGGGGCGCGGGCGCGAGGGCTGTCGGAGTCGCTGTCATTCTCGGGCACGCTCTCCCCGCAGGAGCTCTCCGACGCGCTGGCCGCGTGCGAGGTGCTGCTGTTCGTGGCGAGCGCCGGGCCGTCCTCGCGCAAGGGGACGCTCGCGGCCTCGTTGGCCTCGGGCAGGCCGGTGGTGGCGACCGACGGCCCCAACCGCTGGGTCGAGCTCGTCGAGTCGGGCGCGGCCCTCGTCGTGGAGCCCACGGCCGACGCGCTGGCCGGTGCTGTCGGCGGACTGCTCCGGGAAGAAGCGGGGCGCGAGGCTCTCGGCGCACGCTCGCGCGAGTTCTCCGCCCGGCGCATGAGCGTCGCGCGGACCGCCGAGGCGGTGATGGAGCTGATCGCGCTTGCGGCCGTCAGGAGGGCGCCATGACCGGCTCCGCGCCGTCCGCTTCGGCGGCGCGGCCGAGCTGCCAGTGGGCGCGCGCGGCGTCGTAGGCGTCGACGAGCGCCTCCACATGGCTCGCCGGGGTGAACCGGCGTGCGACGAGGGCGCGTCCCGCCGCTCCCATCGTCCGCTGGCGTAGCGGGTCCGACAGCAGCGCGTCGAGCGCGCGCGAGAGCGCGGGCGCGTCGCCGGGGGGAACGAGCAGACCGCTCAGTCCATCCTCGAGCCAGTCGGATATCCCGCCCGTGGCGCTCGCCACGACCGGGCGCCCGGCGGCGAACGCCTCGATCCCGACCAGCCCGAACGGCTCGGGCCACAGTGACGGCACGGCCACGACCGACGCCTCGGCGAGCTCCCGCGCGAGCTCCTCCGCGCCGAGCCAGCCCCTGAACGAGACCCGATGATCGATCCCGAGACGGCGCGCGAGCCGCTCCAGCGCCGGCAGCTGCCACCCGTCTCCGCAGATCACGAACTCGCCCTCCACGTCGCGGGCGGCGCGGAGGAGCACGTCGGTGCCCTTCGAGCTCGCCAGGCGTCCCGCGAATACGACGCGCCGCCTGTCCTCGTGCCCGGAGCCGAGCCGCGGGGACATGGTGCTGAACAGCGGTATCACCCTGCGCCGCGCGAGGCCGTTGTTGGCCAGGTGGCGATCCACCGAGCTCGAGTACGCGATCAGCAGGTCGGCCTGCTCGAGGGCGGCGAGTTCGCGGGTCGTGCGCCTGTAGCCGGAGGGCAGCGACTGCGGTTTGGTCGTGTGCGCGCAGCCTCGCGCGACGAGGTTCACGACGCAGCCGGGGCCGTGGGCGCGGGTGCATTCCTGGCCGGGGCGGAAGTAGTACACGCCGGAGGTGCAGGCGGTGTAGCCGTGGGCGCTCACGAGCACCGGCGCGCTGCGCCGCAGCGCTCGCACGACGTCCGGGTCGTCGACCTGGTGGATGTGGGCCGCGTCCGCATGCAGCAGCGTCGGCTCGCCGAGGCGCACCTCCGCTGGCGCGTTCCTGTCGAACAACGACGGGCGGTGGTGCAACGTCACGCCGGGGATCTGCTCCTCGGGCTCGATCCGGGCCGCCAGCACGTCGACGCGCATGCCGCTCCCCGCGAGCGCGGAGGCGCTTGCGATCACGTGCGCCCCGACGCCGCCGTCGCGTGCCCAGCGCCGCGTCACGATCAGCACCGACCGGGCGGTCATTGCTGCAACAATACACCCGTGAGGGTTGTCAATAGGGGCATCGGTGCGGTGTCGCGACGCCTCGACAGGCCCGAGTTGCTGGCGGCGTTCGAGCCGCGAGCGCGCCAGGCTCAGCGCGAGGCGGTCGGCATCGCGACGGCGCTGGCCGTGGCTCTGCGCGACGATTCGACCTACGTCGACGTCGGCAGCAACCGCGGCCAGGTTCTACGCGAAGCCGTGCGTGTCGCGCCTAGCGCGCACCACGTCGCGTTCGAGCCGATCCCAGCACTGGCGGCCGAGATCGTGCGCGAGTTCCCGAACGTGGACTGCAGGCGCAAGGCGCTCGGCTCGAGCCCCGGCAGCGCGGAGTTCTGTCACTTCACCGAGCTCGACGGGTGGAGCGGGTTGCGCAGGAACCCCGAGATCAGCGACGAGCGGGGGCGGCCGGTGTTCATCACGGTGGAGGTGTCCACGCTCGACGTCGAGCTCGCGGACGTAGCGCCGAGCGTGGTCAAGATCGACGTCGAGGGCGCCGAGCTGGCGGTGCTCGAGGGTGGGCGCGGGATGCTCGCCCGCGCCAGGCCGGTGCTGATATTCGAGCACGTCCCCGAGGCGGCGGCACTGTATGGCGACGCTCCGGGCGCCGTGTGGGACCTGCTGACCGAGCTGGGCTATGAGGTCTTCGACGCCACCGGCGACGGTCCGTTCACACGCGCGGGCTTCCTGCAGGGCGCGAGCGTGGTGAACTGGCTCGCGCGGCCGTCGCGGTCCTAGCCCGCGGGCGGCGAGAAGCAGACGTTCTCGTAGCCGCCGACCGCGTGCAGTTCGCCGTCATGGGCGGCGGTCGATCCGTCGGGCAGGATGCGCAGCGGCGTGTAGCCGAAGCTCTCCATCAGCTCGATCGTCTCCGGTCCGCCGACCTCGGCGATCACCGTCGGGCGGGCCGCGGCGAGCAGCTCCTCGGCTCCGCTCAGCACCTCGCGCTCGTGCCCCTCGACGTCGATCTTGATGAGATCGGGGTGCGTGTGCGTGCGCTCGGCGTAGTCGTCGAGCGTGATCACGTCGACCTCGACCGATCTCTCCGCCGGCACGATCAGACTCGTCATCCCGGTGTTGCCGGGCTCGGAGAGGTACAGCGGCATCCTCCCGGGGTGGTCGCTGCAGGCGGCCGCCACCACGGTGATGCCGCCGGGTCCGAGGTTCGCGCTCCTGCTGAGGAGCGCGCGCACGTTCGGGTTGGGCTCGAAGGAGTGCACGGTGGCGCCGAGCTCGCGTGAGAGGATCGAGAAGTAGCCGGCGTTGGCGCCGACGTCGAACACGACCGACCCAGGCGCGAGCAGACGGCGGAACAGCGCGGTGATCTCCGGCTCGTACTCGCCGTAGAAGTAGATCGAGCGGTGCTGGTGGTCGCGCATGCTGAGGGCCATCCGCGAGCCGCCAAGCGTCCTGCCCACGAGCACGCGGTCGCCCAGCGCCTCGCCGATGCGGTAGGCGCCCGCACGCACGAGGCGAGTGTGCCGCCAGCGACGCGTCAGCGCGACGAGATCTGCGGCGGTCGGCGCGGATGACATGACTTGATAATACGCAATACGTTCTAAATGTCAGTGCAATCGCAGCTCGCAGCCCCGGGTTGTTGTCGAGCGGTGAAAGCGCACGCATGATCCATCACATCGGGGTGTTTATGTCCTGGTACAGTCAGCGTCATGGCCTCCGCGTCCTTCGCCGAACAGCAAGCATCGGCGGGTAAGTCGGACGAGCCGATCGTCAACGCGGTGCTGGAGGCGGCACGGCCCGAACGGGGTCTGCGCTGGCTGGACATCGGGTGCGGCACGGGCGACCTGCTGCGCCGCATCAGGGACGAGTGGGAGCCGCTGTCGCTGGCGGGCGTCGACGCGCTGCCGTGGCTCGACCCAGACCTCGCCGACGACGTGGACTTCCACGAGGTCTCCGCCGACGTTGCCGACATGCCGGTTGCCGACCGCGTGCTGATGGTCGAGACGATCGAGCATCTGGAAGCGCCGTGGACCTCCTTGCGTCGAGCGGCGCAGCTGGTCGCGCCTAACGGCTGGCTCGTGGTGTCCACGCCCAACGTGGCGACGTTGAGGCACCGACTGGACCTGTCGGTGCGAGGCCAGCTGACGAGCTTTCGCCCCGACAACGAACCCCATCTCACGCCGGCGCTGCCGCACGTCACCTCGCGCATCCTTGCCAGCGAGGGCCTGCAGGTGCAGGAGCCGCTGTATGCGGCGGCGGACGTGGTGCCGTTCACCGGAGGACGTCACTGGCCCGAGGCGATGCGCCTGCGATTCCCGAGGCCGTTGTCCATCTCGGTGATCGTGGCGGGGTCGCGCCCGGCTTCTCAGCCGTCGTAGCTGTCGCCCGCCGCTCGCGGCGTCAGATCGGTCTGGTGAGCACGACCATCGCAAAGCTCGTCAGGTTCGGCAGCGGATGGCGCAGCAGCCGGGCTGTCAGCGCCCTGTCCGCGAGGTGGAGCGGCTTGACGCGTTTGAAGTACCCATGTCCGAAATAGCCCATGTAGCGATCCACGGAGAACCCGACCGACTCAAGGCGCCGTATCTGCCGCTCGCTTGGGCCGCGACACCAGGAGTAATACGGGCGGAACTTCGACCGGTCCGGCTGTCCCGTGGACAGCAGTGGGCCCGAGAGGGACTGGGGAAGTACCCGGTTCAACACGAAGGGCAGCGAGTAGAGAGTCGGGAAGAAGTGAATCGCGGTGCCGCCGGGGCGGAGGAGGTCGTGGACCTGCTTGTGGAACTTCCTGCCGTCGGGGATGTGCTCGGCGGTCCACCGGCTCACTACGACGTCGAACGAGCCCCGCTCGCGCACCAGCGTGGCGATCGCCTGCTCGTCGAGGATGCTCGCGTGAAAGCGCTCGTATCCGGCGGGCGCCTGATCGAGCTCCTCGGAGGACTCGTCCAGGACGACGTACTCGAGCTCGAACTTCTCGACCAGCGAGAGGGGGACGAGCGGCCTCGCGCCGCCTCCGACGTCGCACCAGCGCTTCGCGCCGGTCGCCATCAGCCTGTGCAGTTCAGCCCAGAACTGCGCTTCCGCGTCGGGCGTCGGAGCAAAGCCCACAGCAGGCGCCTCTACGCGATGTCCCGCCGCCTCCGTCAACGTCCCCTCCGCCCATATCGGCCCCCGACCCAGTCGGCGCCCATCGTAGCCGAGTAGTTTCCAAATGACATCTGTCACGCCCCTCGAGTGCCGGTCTCGTCGATCGCGCGCCGATACAGGGCGAGCACCGCCTCGACGTGGTGCTCCACGTCGAACCCTTCAGCGATGCGCACACGCCCGGCGCGCCCCATCGCGCGCCCCTGCTCGGAGCCTTCGACGACACGCCGCACCGCCTGCGCCCACGCCTCGGGCTCTCCGGGCGCGACGAGGTAGCCCTCGATACCGTCGCGAACGAGCTCCGGTGGGCCTCCCACGCTGGTGGCGAGGACCGGCACCTCCAGTGCCATCGCCTCGAGCAGCGCGCGCCCGAACGGCTCCTCGCGGGACGGCAGCAGCAGCACGTCGAGCGCGCGCACCAGATCGGGTACGTCGTCGCGCTCGCCGAGCCAGGAGACGCGTTCCTCGAGCCCGGCGTCCGCGACCAGCCGCTTCAGGCCGGCGACGTACGCCTCGTTGTCGAAGCGCGTCGAGCTGGCGAGGAACTTGGCCGAGCCGATCAGCAGCAGGTGCGCGTCCACGTCCTGCTCGCGCAGCAGCCGCAGCGCCTCGATCGCCGTGTCCTGGCCCTTCCACGGGCTCAGCTGCGCGACCACCCCCATCAGCACGCGCCGCGCTCCCGCCGTGCCGAGTCGGGCTCGCGCGGCGGAGCGGTCGATGCGCGCGGGATCGAACGCGGCGAGATCGATCGCGGGGTGCACGACCTCGAGCCGGGCGCTCGCAGCCGCGGCCCGCACCGTTCCCGCGGTGTAGTGCGAGTTCGCGACCACGGTCGTCGCGGTCCGCGCGATCAGGCGCATGGTGGCGCTCGTCACCGCGCTGGGGGGCAGGCAGTCACGGACGTGGACGATGCTCGCCGCGGGGGAGACGTGGGCGAGGCCGAGCTCGATGCCCGCCCGGATCGAGTTCGCGTGAACCACCTCGGCGCGATGGCGGCGAGCCGCTCGGCGCACCTGCAGCGCCGCGAGGCCCATCTCCGCCACCGCCCGCGGCGTATGAGCCGGGTGCAGTCGCAGGCTCCCGGCCGTGCTCACGATCGGCGTCACGTCGATTCCGAGCTCCTCGACGGCCCGCGCCAGCCGACCGGGCGGTGTGGCCACGAGCGGCCGCACGCTCGACGGGAGCCCGCCCAAGAGGGCGAGCAGCGAACGCTCGGCCCCGCTGACCTCGGCGGTGTGGTTGACGTAGAGGACCCTCACGAGCCTGGTCCTGTCGCTGACACGAGGCAGGCTACGTCTGGGTGGGATCCTGCGGCGCCAAGAAGCAAATGTTCTCGTAGCCCCCGACCGCGTGCAACTCGCCGGCGCGTACCTGGCAAGCGTGTCGCCAACGCCGTGTGAGCGCGACGAAGTCGGCTCCGGGATGGGCGCTGGGCATGGTCAGATGATACGTCAAGCGCCCCATCTGGTCATCGGAGCGCCAGCGTCCAGGATCGCGTGGTTACGCATGGTAGGAGACAAATCGTCGTCCTTCTCCTCGACCAAGCTTGGTCGCTGGTCCCGTGCGGAAGGCCATGACTCGCAGCCGCCCCGCCGAGGCTGCGCATAGCATGAAATTCCTGCTATCGGGATGTTGTATCTTCGTTGCTGGGGCGGTCCCGAGGTGGATAGGAGATCCGAATACGCTCGTGACGGAGAGGCGGAAGGCCCCATGGCTCATAGATCGACTACTCAGGAGTCATGTGATGAGGTATCTCAAGATTGTCGGGCCCGTGCTCGGGGTGACGTTTGCATTCTGCCTGATCGGCGCCTCGACGGCTCTGGCGCGCTGTGCGGTGGTCTCGGTGGTGGGGACGGGCAGGTGGGAATTTGGCTGCATGGTGGAAAATGCCGCGGCAAAAGTCTACATCAAAGTCAAACCGAATGGCACGTTCATCAATGCCGTAACGGAATGCGCCGAAGTGGAAACGTACGAAGCGGGAGAACGGGGAACCTATACAGAAGAAGACTGTGTGAAACAAACTGGTGAAAAAAGATGGATCAAGGTTTCCAAACCAGGAGCGGGTCCATTCTTCAAAGTTGGCGAAGCGCTCGTGCCGGGCGAAACCCGATTACTGTTAGCCAGTGCGCACGAAAAATTCACCATCGAAGCAAAACCCGCGGGCGAGGCGGTGAATTGCGAAAGCCTGTCTCTGCGGACCGACAAAGCGCATGAAATCGCAAATCGGATCGCAGGGTTAGTCGGCTTATCGCACTTCACCATATTATATACAGGCTGTAGCGTGACGGGCAATGGCGAAGGATGCGAAGTCGAAGGAAAAATGGTAACAACAGGCTCGTTGCTCGGCACCGATGGGTTCTCCACCGCGTCGGGGACCGCTGGGCCTTTGTTAGTGCTGCTGGAACCGGAATCGGGCAAATTGTTCGCGACGATTAAATTCACCGGAGCCAAATGTACGGTCCTCTCGACGGGCCTGACGGGAAACGTCATAGGAGCGGCGTTCACAACGGGCAAAGAAATCACTGCCGAACACGAAGTTGAAGCCGCGCGAGGCGAACTCCATTTCACGAAGTCTTCCAAAGCGATATGGACCGAAGTGGGGGGCACGCTGAAAGAAACCAAAGCGAAATTGGAAGTATTCGGCTTGACTGCGACGCTCAGCGGTGCGGCGACAGTCGATCTTGGCGGCGGCGAAAACTGGGGTGAGTTCTCATGAGGGTGTAGCCTGGACGACCTGAACGGGATGGGGCTATCCGAAGAGGCGGAGCCCCATCCGCTCGAGGCGTTTGCGTGCCTGTGGCCTATTCGCCGGTGTATTTGAGCGTCAGCAGTCGGGGGTAGTCGGTGGCGGTGAGTTCGAACGTGGCTTGGTTGCTGGTGCGGCTTGTGAGGTGGGCGGTGGTGGTCTCGTCGCGCAGCGGGTCGTAGCTCGAGACGGTGGGTGGCGTGGTGGTGTTGGGGAGGTTGCCGAGCGTGATGTGGAAGGTCTCGTCGGGGAGGTCGAAGCGGTGGACGTCCGTGGATGGCGCGCTCGGCGCGTAGAGCGTGAGCATGTCACGTGTCATCACGTACACCGGGATGACGAACGTGGTGGGTGAGGTCTGGAACGGGAAGACGGCGAGCACGTCGCGGTCGTATAGGTCCGGGTGAGCGCTCGTGCCGTCGCCGGTGAACTGCGCGTGGTCGCCGTCCTGGGTGATGGAGAGGAGCGTGAGCTGTCGCGCACCAGCATCGTCGGGCCCGGGGCCCTCGAAGCGGGTGAGCATCCTGTGAAGGGCCGCCATCGCTTCCCCGCCCGCCGCATCGCCGGGGAACACGCTCGGCCGCGCGTTGGCGTTCAACACGAACGGTTCCGCGATCAGGCTGAGGCCGCCGGCGTACGCGGCCGCGTAGAAGTACTCGCGAGAGACCCCCGCGCCGACCATCGAGACGAGGCTGCGCAGCGCGACCTTCGCCTGGAAGTGCGCCCTGTCGGCGGTGGTGATCGTCGCGGCAGGGCCCGTCTGCGGGGTCTTCTCGTCCGGACCCACGACCGTGCCCCCGGCGGTGCCGAGGTTGTACTCCGTGACCCACGTCTGAGGCGGGCGCTGTCCCGCGCGTGCCACGTCGCGGCCGTGCGGCGCCTGGTAGATGTCGGTGGCGAACGGCGCGAGGTCGCGGACGAGCGTCTCGGTGGAGGTCGCCGTGAGCGTGTGCTCGGGAAGGTCGGCCTGGTAGCTGGGCACGAACCGCGCGGTGAACGCTTCGGCGGAGCGACGTTCGCCGGCCGTGTCCCTGCGTCCGAGCGCGTCGCGGGGGACGTTGCCGGGTTTGGCGTGGAAGTCCGCGGGATAGCTCTTCGGGCCCGCGTAGGGGTGCTTGCTGTACGCGGTCAGCCCCGCGGGCGCATATGCGGCCGAGGGGAATGGCGACTCGCTGGCGAAGCCGTCGCTCACCCCGACCAGCGGGGAGATCCCGTTGGCCGGGTTGCGCACGAACGCGAGCGTTTCGTCGAGCAGCGCCTTCGTGACTTCCTTGACGACTTCCCTGGAGCTCGATTCCGGGCTGGCGTAGTACTTCTCGACATCGAGGAATTGCGAGCCGAAGCTCAGCTCGTTCCAGATCTCGAGGTCGAAGCCGCCCGCGCCGAAGATCCCGCGCGCCTCCCCGCAGACGGTCGCGACGTACTTCAGCCAGCCCGCGAGCGTGTCCTCGAACGCGGGGTTCGGCGAGCCGTCCGGGAGCTTCGGTGGGCCGAACGGCGCATACAGCAGCGTGGTGCCTCGGTACACGCCGGCCGGAAGCGCGCTCGGCAGCGGTCGCGAGAGCGTGGCGACGTCGCCGCTCACCTTCGTGATCAGCAGCCCCGGGTTGCCCTCCAACACGGTTCTGGTGAGCCCCGCCGCGGCGGCCGCTTTGCGCGCCGCGCGACGTGCTTCGTGGCGCGCGCGGCGCTGCGCCCGCGTCAGCCTCGGGCCGGTCTGTGCTCGTTTGTGACCGCGTTTGCGCCTTTCTTTCACAGGCTTGAAAGCGGACGCGTCGAACCCGCTCTTGCCTGGCGCCAATGCCGCCGCGCTCGCCGCGGTCAGCGTGACCGTGGTCGACCCCGCGGGCGCGGGCGCGACGGTCGTCAGGTCGATCCCCTTCGCGGGAGCGGGAGAGCCGCTGTTGGCGTTCAACAGGATCAGCGGGCGCAGGCCGTATCTGTGCAGCGCCAGCAGCCGTGCGCGGATTTCGGCTTCGTGCGTGAAGCGTTCGGGGTTCGCGTAGGAGAGCGACCCCCAGCCGATCTCGATGCGCGCGAGCCTGAAGCCGGTGTTGTGCAGCAGCCGCGCGACATCCGGCGCCAGGGAGCCGTTGACGTTGAAGTTCACCCCGAGCGCGTCGAGCAGGCGCGATCCGGGCCAGGTGTCGAGGTACGCCCGCCACGGCTGGAGCCAGAACGAGCTTGCCCCGAACGGCAGGCTCGTCAGGTAGCGCGGGTCGATCGGATCGCATTCGACCCCGCACGCCGGTAGACCGCCTTTGGTCGGGGCGGACACGGGGGACGAGGTGGTGGCGGACGGTCCTTCGGCGGCCCTGTGGCCCGAGTGGGAGTTGGTGCAGCCCGTGAGGAGTCCGAGCAGAGCGAGGACGAGCGCCGCCGAGAGGCCGATCCTGGTCGCGCGGCGCGAGGGCATCGCCGCATTCTATGAACGCCCCCGCGGCTATTCGCCGCTGTATTCGAGCGTCAGCAGCCGGGGGTAGTCGGTGGCGGTGAGTTCGAACGTCGCCTGGTTGCCGGTGCGGCTCGTGAGGTGAGCTGTGGTGGTTTCGTCGCGCAGCGGGTCGTAGCTCGAGACGGTGGGTGGCGTGGCGGTGCTGGGGAGGTTGCCGAGCGTGATGTGGAAGGTCTCGTCGGGGAGGTCGAAGCGGTGGACGTCGCTACCGGGTGCGGACGGTTCGTAGAGGGTGAGCAGGTCGCGCGTCATCACGTAGACGGGGATGACGTAGGTGGTGGGGCTGGTCTGGAAGGGGAAGACGGCGAGAACGGAGCGGTCGTAGAGGCTGGGGTGGGCGCTCGTGCCGTCTCCCGTGAACTGTGCGTGGTTGCCGTTCTGGGTGATCGAGAGGAGCGTGAGCTGGTTGGCGTTGCCGCCGGCGGGTCCGGGGCCGTTGAAGCGGGTGAGCATGTTGTGCATCCCTGTCATCGTCTCTCCACCCGAGGCGTCGCCGGGGTAGACGCTCGGTTCTGCTTCCGCGGCGGTGAAGAAGCCCGGGTCGATCAGGCTCAGGGTGCCGGGCGCGGCTGCGAAGAAGTACTCGCGAGACTCGCCCTTGGCGACCATCGAGACGAGGCTGCGCAGCGCGACCTTGGCCTGGAAGTGCTGCCTGTCGGCCGCGGTGAGCGTCGCCGACGGGCCGGTCTGCGGCGTGACTCCGTCGGGTCCCATGACCTTGGCCTTGCCGATCGCGAGGTTGTACTCGGTGATCCACTTCTGCAGCGGCTGGCCGCCCGCGGGCCCCACGCTCCGCCCGTGCGGGTAGTGGTAGACGTTGGTGGTGATCGGCGCGATGTCGCGAATCAGCGTCTCCGTTGAGGTGGCGGTGAGCGTGTACTCGGGCAGCAGCGACTGGTAAGCGGGTGCGAACAGCGGCGCGAAGCTTTCTCGCGAGCTCGTGTCGCGCGCGCCGAGCGCGTCGAGCGGCGCGATGTGGCGTTCGCGGTATTCGGTGGGGTAGCTCTTCACGCCGACGTACGGGTGCTTGCTCAGCGCCGTCAGTCCCAGCGGAGCTTCCGCGCCGGAGGGGAAGGGCGTCTGGCTGGCGAAGCCGTCTGTGATGCCGACGCCCGCGGGGACGCCGCTCGAGGGGTTGCGCACGAAGGCGACCGTCGCGGCGAGCAGCGCTTTGCGGATTTCCTTGTTCACGACCCGCTTGTGCGGCACTTCGGTGCGCGTCGCGGTGAGCGCGCGAACAGCCGCGCCGGCGCCTTCGCTGGTCGGTTCCGCTTCCAGTTCGCCTTCGGTTTCAGGGCCGTTTTCGGCTTCGGTTCCCTGCTCGGTTTCCGGGCCCGAGCCCGCTTCGGCGCTGGGGCTCGCTTCGGTGCTGGTGTTCGCTTCGAGGCCGTTTTCGTTGCCGGGGTTGTAGGCCGATTCGCCGTGTTCTTCGCCTGAGGGCAAGTAGTAGTTTTCGGCGTTCAGGAACTGGGAGCTGAAGCTGAGCTCGTTCCACACCTCGAGGTCATAGCCTTCGGGCCCGACGATGCTCGCGGCCTCTTTGCAGACCTGCGATACGTAGTTCAGCCAGCCGTTGAGCGTCGCCTGGAAGGCGGGATTGGACTGTCCGTTGGGAAGTGTGGGAGCGGCGAACGGCGCGTACAGCAGAGTCGTGCCGGGGTGCGAGCCCGCGGCGAGGGCGCTCTTCAGCGGCCTCGAGAGGGTGGCGACGTGTCCGCTCAGCGAGCTGATCAGGATGTCCGGCGCTCCGCCGAAGGCGAGGCTGTTGAAGCCGGTCTTGCCGGGGACGACTTCCGCCGCGCTCGCGGCGCTGAGGGTCACCGTCTGCGCACCCGCGGCCGCCGCGACGGTTGTTTCGAGGGTCACGTGCTTGGCGGGCGCGGGGGCGCCGCTGTAGGCGTCGAGCACGATCAGCGGGCGCAGCCCGTGCTTGTGCAGGGCGGTCAGTCGCGTGACTATGTTCGCGAGCCGTTCGGGGATGAACGTGGTCGGGTCGCTGTAGTTGAGCGCCGACCAGTTGATCCCGATGCGAGCCAGCTTGAAGCCGTCGTCCTGCAGCAGCTGCGCGGTGTCTTCGGCAAGCGGCGGGGCGACGTTGAAGTTGATTCCGACCGCTTCCAGCAGCCGCGACCCGGGCCACGTGTCGAGGTACGAGCGCCACGGCTGCACCCAGAACGAGCGGGTGCCGAACGTGACGTCGGTGAGGAAGCGCGGGTCGATCGGGTCGCTGACCGTTTCGCCGGACTCGACCGGGAGGTTGCCCACGGCTTTGCCCGATTCCCTGCCCCCTTTGGATTTGACGGGAGTCGAGGGTTCGCTGGGAGCGCCGGGCGTGCCCGGGCCACCGACCTCTTCCACGATCAGGCCCCTGTGCCTCTTCGCGGCGCGCTTGGTCTTCTTGGTGCTCGTGCACGTCCGCACCTGGGCATGCCTGGAGGACTTCTTGGCGCGCTTGACCGTGCAGTGGCTGTGCGCGACGCGACTGTGTGCGCTCACGCGAGCGCCATGGGCGGCGCGGGCGGGGGCGCCCGTCAGGGCGAGCAGGCTGAGCAGAGCCGCGAGCGCGAGGGCGGCAAGGAGCGAGGCTCTCCGTGCGACGGCGCGGCGATGGGTGGGCGTGACGGGCATGATCTCCAGGGGGAGGAGTCGTTGGGTGGGTCGCTCTCCCGATCGGTGGGATCCCGGGAGGGCTTGACGAGAAGCCGGCGCTACGGACGTTTGTGCAGGTGGACGACGCACCGTGAGATGCTCCGTCGGCAATGGGCTCGCCAACGCGCACACCCCGGCTGCTCGTGCTGACCCCCGACTTCCCGCCCGCCCCAGGAGGCATCCAGCTCTTGACCTATCGCCTGGCGGCGGGCGTGAAGGGCTTCGAGACGCGGGTGCTCGCGCTCGACGGGCCCGGCGCGGCGAGCTTCGATCGGCACAGCGGGCTCTCCACACGACGGGTGAGGGTTGGCAAGAAGCTCGGGCCGGCGCGCATGGTGGCGTTGAACTTGGCCGCGCTCGCGGAGGCGCGGCGCTTTCGCCCCGACGTGATCCTGATCGCGCACATCGTCGCGAGTCCCGCCGCTGCGGCGATCCGACGCGCGCTCGGGGCGCGGACGGTGCAGTACTTCCACGCGAACGAGATCGGCGGCAAACCCAGGCTGGCGGCGTTCGCGGCCGGCAGGGCGGACGTGGTGGTGGCGGTCAGCTCCTACACAGCCGGTCTGATCGCGGCCACCGGCGCCTCGCCCGCCGAGTTGAGGCTGATCCCGCCGGGGGTCGAGCTGCCGAGCGATCCCACGCCGGAGCGGCCCGAGCGTCCGACTCTGCTCACGATCGCGCGCCTGCGGGACGCCTACAAGGGGCACGACGTGCTGATCCGCGCACTGGCGCGCGTGCGCGCCGATGTGCCCGACGTGGAGCTGGTGGTGATCGGCGACGGGCCGCTGCGCGGCGATCTCGAACGGCTCGCGAGCGCAGTGGGCGTAACTGACGCGGTGCGGTTCCTCGGTACGGTCTCAGACGACGAGCGCGACCTATGGCTGCGTCGTACGGACGTGTTTACGATGCCGAGTCGCCTGCCCTCCGACGGCCGTGCCGGCGAGGGCTTCGGGATCGTCTACCTCGAAGCCGCCGCTTACGGCAAGCCGGTCGTGGCAGGCAATGTGGCCGGCGCCCTGGACGCGGTGGCCGACGGCGAGACGGGCCTGCTGGTCGACCCGACCGACGAGCGGGCGGTTGCCGATGCGCTCACCAGATTGTTGAGCGACCGCGAGCTGGCCCGGCGCATGGGGGTTGCCGGAGCCGAGCGCGCGAAGCGCTTTGCATGGCCGCTGGTGGCCGCGCGCCTGGAATCCGTGCTGCTCGAACAGGTCGCCGAGAACGTGCCGTAGAACGCGTCGAGGCTTGACAAAGCGAACACGCACCCTAAAGTTCACATAGCTCTGCTCCACATTGGCTAACTTCAGCCACACAGCACGGATGCCCGCCACCTACCACCTAACGCATCTGCGCACACTCGAGTCCGAGGCGATTCACGTGATGCGCGAGGTGGCCGCCGAATTCGAGCGGCCGGTGCTGCTGTTCAGCGGCGGCAAGGACTCGATCGTGCTGTTGCGTCTGGCGGAGAAGGCGTTTCGTCCGGCGCCGTTCCCGTTCCCGTTGATGCATGTCGACACGGGCCACAACTTCCCCGAGGCGATCGAGTTCCGCGACCGCAAGGTCGAAGAACTCGGAGAGCGCCTCGTCGTCGCCTCGGTCGAGGACTCGATCCGCGAAGGACGAGTCGTCGAGGAGACCGGGCCGCGAGCCTCGCGCAACGCGCTGCAGACGGTCACGCTGCTCGACGCGATCACCGAGCACGGCTTCGACGCGGCCTTCGGCGGCGCCCGCCGCGACGAGGAGCGCGCACGCGCGAAGGAGCGCATCCTCTCCTTCCGCGACGAGTTCGGCCAGTGGGAGCCTCAGCGTCAGCGCCCCGAGCTGTGGGGGCTTTACAACGGCAGGCTCAAGAAAGGCGAGCACGCGCGTGTGTTCCCGATCTCCAACTGGACCGAGCTCGACGTGTGGCAGTACATAGCCGAGGAGCGGCTCGAGGTCCCGTCGATCTACTTCGCCCACGATCGCGAGGTGTTCGAGCGCGACGGCATGCTGTATGCGGTCAGTCCGTTCGTCGAGCTGATGGACGGCGAGGAGGCTTTCACGGCGACGGTGCGCTACCGCACGGTCGGCGACATGAGCTGCACCGGCGCGGTCGAGTCCGACGCGGCGACGCTCGAGCAGGTCGTGACCGAGATCGCCGCGACCGAGATCACCGAGCGCGGGCAGACGCGCGCGGATGACCGTGCGACGGAGGCCGCGATGGAGGATCGCAAGCGGCAGGGGTATTTCTGATGCAACTTCCGGACCTCCCCGGCCGTTCTTCTGGCGTGCTGGTCAACGGCAACGGCAACGGGCCCGATCACGGCGAGGCGGTCGCGGCGTCGGTGGCGGGCGACTCGGCTGAGGCGTTCAAGCGGCTGACAGAGCGCCCCGCGGACCTGCTGCGCTTCGCCACCGCCGGCTCGGTGGACGACGGCAAGAGCACGCTGATCGGGCGGCTGCTGTACGACAGCAAGCAGGTCCTCTCAGACCAGCTGGCGCACGTGGAGCAGGCCAGTGAGCGGATGGGCCACGACTTCGTGGACCTGTCGCTGCTGACCGACGGGCTGCGGGCCGAGCGCGAGCAGGGCATCACGATCGATGTGGCATACCGCTACTTCGCCACCGCCCAGCGCCGCTTCATCATCGCCGACACGCCCGGGCACGAGCAGTACACGCGCAACATGGTCACCGGCGCCTCGACCGCGGACCTGGCGATCGTGCTGATCGACGCGCGCAAGGGCGTCATCTCGCAGTCCAAGCGTCACGCGTTCATCAGCTCGCTGCTGGGCATCCCGCACATCGTGGTGTGCGTCAACAAGATGGACCTGGTCGACTTCGACGAGCAGACCTTCGACGCGATCGTTGAGGACTTCGACCGCTTCGCGGCGCGCCTGGAGATGCCGGACGTGACGTTCATCCCGATCTCCGCGCTGCTCGGCGACAACGTCGTCGATCGCTCCGAGTCGATGCCCTGGTATCAGGGTCCGCCGCTGCTCTACCACCTCGAGCACGTGCACATCGCCTCCGATCGCAACCTGATCGACGTGCGCTTTCCGGTGCAGTGGGTGATCCGTCCGCCCGCCTCGAGCGTCGCGGACTACCGCGCCTACGCTGGTCAGGTGGCCGGCGGCGTGATGCGCCCCGGCGACGACGTGGTCGTGCTGCCGAGCGGCCAGCACACGACGATCGCCTCGATCGACACGTTCGACGGGCCGGTCGAGGAGGCGTTCCCGCCGATGTCGGTCGCGCTGCGGCTGGCCGACGACATCGACGTGGGCCGCGGCAGCGTGATCGTGCGTACCCAGAACCAGCCGACGGTGTCGAACAGCTTCGAGTGCCTGCTGTGCTGGATGTCCGAGCACCCGCTGAGCCCGCGCAGGCGCTACATCGTCAAGCACACCACGCGTACCGCGATGGTCGGCGCGGTCGACGTCCGCTACAAGATCGACGTGGAGACCCTGCGTCGCGACGAGGGCGCGACGACGCTCGAGCTGAACGACCTCGGACGGGTGCACCTGCAGCTGAGCGCGCCCCTGGTGTTCGACTCCTACCGGCGCAACCGCGTGACCGGGAGCCTGATCGTGATCGACGAGGCGACCAACGAAACGGTCGCGGCGGGCGTGGTCCTCGACACGGAGGTGGAGGGCAGCGGGGCGGAACCGAAGACAGAGCGCAGCCCGAACGTGCGCTGGCAGGGAACGCGGATGACGCGCGAGCGGCGCTGGAGCGCGCTCGGACACGGCGGCGCGACGCTGTGGTTCACCGGCCTGCCGGGGGCGGGCAAGTCGACCGTCGCGGCGGCCGTGGAGGAGCGCCTGATCGAAGCGGGTCAGCCGGCGTTCCTGCTCGACGGGGATAACCTCCGCCATGGTCTCAACGGCGACCTCGGCTTCGATGAGCACGCGCGCACGGAGAACGTGCGGCGCACCGCGCATGTGGCGAGGCTGCTGGCGGAGTCCGGCACGATCGCGCTCGTCAGCCTAGTGAGCCCCTACGCGGCCGACCGCGAGGCGGCCGCGGCGCTGCACTCGGCCGACGACCTGGGCTTCCTCGAGATCCACGTGGACGCGCCGCTGGAGCTGTGCGAGGAGCGTGACCCGAAGGGTCTCTACGCGCGGGCGCGATCGGGCGAGCTGGCGGGCCTGACGGGTGTCGGCGCGCCATATGAGGCGCCCTCCGAACCGGATCTCGTGCTGGGCAGCTCGCGCGAAACGGTCGAGGAGGAGGTCGAGCGCGTGATGGACCTGCTCGTCGCCCGCGGCCTGCTCGCCGGCTGACCAGTCGGCCTCGCTCCTAGCCTTTCTTCTTGCGTTTGCTCCGCTTGTGAGTGGGGACCGTGTTGTGCAGCACGACGCCGTTGCTCGCGCCGGACACCAGCGCGCCCTTGCTCAGCTTGATCATCGCCCGATAGCGGCCGGCGTGCTGGATTTCCACTACCGCGCTGAAGCGCGAGAACGTGACGCCGCCGCGCTTGAGCACGGTGCTGGACGCCGTCACGTATCTCGTGGAGATTTCCAAGGCGCCGTGTGGCCTGGTCGCCTTCTGCAGCTGGAACAGGATCGGCGCTCCAACCTTGGCGGGGGAGACCACCCCGTAGAAGCGCACGAACCCGGGGCGTTTGGTTGCGCGCACGTGCAGGGTCACCTTCGGCGCCACCTCCTCGGTCACCACCGGGCTGTATACCGGCAGCTTCCCGAGCGTGACCACGCGGAACTGGGTGCCGATCGTGAGGTTGCTGACGCGGAACGAGAACGCTCCGACCGAGTTGGTGGTGCCCGGAGCGCCGATGTTCACAAACGGTTCCAGGTACGGGTAGGGGCTCGCCTGCAGCGCGATCGGCTGGTTGGCGTTGCCCAGGCCAGACAGCGTCCCGCTGATCAGCGCCGGGCTGCCGAACACGTCAGGAGCGGCGGGCTTGGCGAGCCGGAACACGAGCCTCGTCTTCGCTGTGCCGCCGGCGACGAACGTCTTGTCGCGTCCGGTGATCGTGAGGCCGCCAGCGAGCCCCACCAGCCTGAAGTGGTAGGTGGTTCCCGGTATCAGTCCCGCGACGGGCTGGCCCACCGCGACCTTGACTGTGCCGCTGCCGGCCACGAGGGTCGGTGTCTGCGAGCCATACGCGGTCGTGACCCCGTATTGGAAGTAGTAGCTGGTTTCGACGCCCTGGGGAAAGACCTGGCCGGTGAGCAGGCCGGTGGCGCCGCGCAGGTGAGTCGCCGGGCCCGTGGAGACGTGCGTTTTGGCCGTGATGGCCTGCGAGCCGGCGGGCAGCGCGAGCATCAGCGCCATGCTTGCCACGAGCATCGCGCCCAGGGCCCTGCGTGAACCGATCTGCCTGCTCATGTCGGAGTCCCTCCTTGTCTCGCTTGTGCCCGCATGCTTTGAGTGCTCACAGGCCGCGACTTCGCGGCCACGTGCTCGTGGGGCTTATCTGTGTAACCCGGTTGACATCGTTTCGATGCGGTGTTCGCGAAGCGTACGTCACGCCGGGAACGGCCGCGTCTTGCGGGCTGGGCCATGCAGATGAGGGTGGTCAACGATAAACCTGATATCTTTAGTGAGGAACTCGCCCACCCAGCAACTCGGAGCTCCCTCCAATGACCATGACCCTGCTGCTCGTAGTCTCCGCTTGGATGCTCGTCCTCTGGCTGGCAACCGGGCTGTGCGCGGCCGCGCGTTTGGGCGACCTCGCACAGCCCGAGGACGTATCGGCTGCGTGGGAGCAGGCTGGGCCCGTTGCGATTTCCGCTCGCGCCGAGATGGGCATCGGCCGCGACGGTGCATCGCTGTCCAGTGGCAGCCTCGCGGCGTAGAAGCGGCAGCGGGCTCTTCACAAAATCATCACGCCTGTGCGCGCCGTGGGATCGACCATAGGACCCGCAGCGCAACGTCGCTGACAGCCACCCGTGCGCAATCGCGCCGCGCGGCTCGAATCGCAAGACGAAGGTGATGGCACTGTCCACCGAATCGATCGCCAGCTCAATGCCGATAGCAGCGCGTGCAGGTCAGTGCGCAAGCTGCGGCGCGCCGATGGCGAGCGACCAGCGCTACTGCCTGGAGTGCGGCGAGCGTCGAGCTCCCACGAGCAGCTTCGCGCCGAGCGCGGCGCCCGGCGGGGAGACGGCGACATCCCCTCCGGCCACACCGCCGCGACCTCCCGGATCCGAGCCGCCGCGAGAGACGCGCGACAGCGCCAACACGCTGGCCGTGATCGCGGGCGTCGGCGTTCTCCTGCTGGCGATGGGAGTCGGCATCCTGATCGGACGTTCCGGCAACACCAAGCCCGCCGCGGCGCCCACGCCCCAGGTGGTCACGGTCGCGGGCACGACCGGCACGGGCGGGAGCACCGGGTCGAGCGAAGCGTCGTTCACCGGAGACTGGCCGTCATCCACCAGTGGCTTCACCGTGCAGCTGCAGACGCTCCCAGAAGCGGGAACCACGGTCAGTGCCGTGCAGGCCGCCAAGACCTCCGCCACCGGGAAGGGCGCGAAAGCGGTCGGCGCGCTGAAGACCGAAGAATTCAGCAGCCTCACCGCCGGCAGCTACGCGATCTACTCGGGCGTCTACCACAAGCGGGCCGAAGCGACGAAAGCGCTCGCCGGACTGAAGAAGAGATTTCCGGGGGCGAAGGTGATCTCGGTGTCCAACCACAGCTCGGCGGAAGGCTCCACGGGCGGTTCCTCCGGCGGCGTCGGATCGAACGAGAGCAAACCCGCTCCGCCGTCGGTGCTCGAAGGTCTGAAAGGCGCCAAAGGCAAGAGCTATGAGGAAAAATCCAAGAATCTCCCCGACGTCGTCTCGACCGGTTAGACCCATGAGCAGCTTTGGCGAAGCGATCGGCAGAGACGGCGGCAGGACGAACCCGCCCGCTTCGCTTGTGAGCGAGCCGACGGGGCACTCGGACCTGCAGCGCAGGCGCGACACGCTCGCCGACCAGGTTCGTGAGATGCACTGGGATCTCGGCGGACTCGCCTACGAGATGGCGATTCGTGACCACTTCCGACTCGACGTGCTGGTGCGCCGTGCGGCAGCGCTGCAGGAGCGCGACGGCGAACTGGCGGAGGTGGAACGGCTGCTGCGGATGGAGGAGGGCGGTGTGGCGGGCAACTGCCCGCACTGCGCCGCTCCCCACAGTCGCGGCGCGGTCTTCTGCTGGCAGTGCGGCGCGACGCTCATGGAGCGGATCCCCAGCGCTGCGCTCGTCGCGAGCGAGGACACGACGGCCGTCATGGACGCGCTGCTCGCCTCGCCGGCGCACAGCTCGGACGACTAGGGCCGCACATGAGCTTCGGGCTGAGACTGCCATCGCCCAAGGTCTCGGCGTTCCTCGTATTGGTGTTCCTGGGATTTGGCGTGCTGATCGGGCGCGCGACGAGGCAGTCTGAGTACGCGCTCGCGGCGTCGGTCGCGCCGATCGTGAAGGTGGTGAGCCCGGCCGCCACACCGGGGTCGAGCACGCCCAGCTCGACCCCGTCGTCGGAATCCGCCAGCGAACCGCCCGAATCCGAAGCCGAACCGACGCCCACCGCGGAAACGCCGTCGCCGAAGAAAGCCGCCACGAAATCGCCGAGCTCGAACGGCAAATCGAGCGGCGAAGAAGAATCGAGCAAGCCGTCGCCGGGCACCCCGGCGACGAAGCTCCCCGCGATCAAGCACGTGTTCGTGATCGCGCTCTCCGACCAGCCCTACGCGGCCGTGTTCGGACCCGAATCCTCAGCGCACTACCTGGCACACACGCTCGAGCACAAGGGCGAGCTGCTGGTCCGCTACGACGCCGTCGCCCACGAGGAGCTCGCCAACGAGATCGCGCTGCTCAGCGGCCAGGGACCGACGACCGAAACGACCGCCAACTGCGCCACGTACACCGCGATCGAACCGGCGAGCGCCGGCGCCTCCGAACAGGTGCAGGGCAACGGCTGCGTGTACCCGTCATCCACACAGACGCTCCCCGGGCAGCTCGTCGCCAAGCACCTCAGCTGGCGAGCGTATGTGGAGGGGATCGACGAAGCGGGCGCCTCGGCCGGCGCGTGCGCGCACCCTGCGCTCGGACAGCCCGACCCGACGTCCGCTCAAGGCGCGAGCACCGGTGCATACGCGACGTTCCGCAACCCGCTCGTGTACTTCCAGTCGCTCACGGCGTCCTGCGCCGCGGACGACGTCGGCCTCGATCGGCTGAAGACGGACCTCGGAAACGCGAAGCGCACGCCGAGCCTCTCCTACATCGTCCCCGACCGCTGCCACGACGGGAACCCCACTCCGTGCACGGCCGGAGCGCCCGCGGGCCTCAGTCCGGCGGACGCGTTCCTGCAGAAGGTCGTCCCGGAGATCACGGCGTCTAAGGCCTACAAGCAGGACGGCCTGATCGTCGTAACCGTCGACGAGGCGCCCTCGAGCGGCGCGTTCACCGACTCGAGCTCCTGCTGCGGCCAGCCGCGGTTCCCCAACCTCCCCGCCACCACCAGCCTGACGCCGCGCGGCGGCGGCACGGTGGGAGCGCTGCTGCTCTCCCCGTACGTCAAAGGCGGCGCCACCAACCAGGAACCCTTCAACCATTTCTCGCTTCTGCGCACGATCGAGGACCTGTTCGGCCTGCAGCACCTCGGCTACGCCGCGCTGCCCGCGGTGAAGTCGTTCGAACCCGCGATGTTCACCGCGGCGAAGAACTGATTTAGGTTCTAGGGTCAGACGCCCGCGAGCTCGCGGTAGGTGACCGCGCGTCGCGAGCCCACCCGCCCGAGCACCCACTCGAGGGCCATCATGTGATGCGGGTGCCGCAGGTCGTCGGGGTGGATGTCCAGGCGCAGCGTGCTCGTCGGCAGCAACGAGCCGATCCGCAGGAGCGGCGGTGAGAGTAGGCGACCGAACGGTCCGCCCGAGGCGAGGCTCCATGCGGGCGCGAGGCCGACGTGGGAGTGGTCCATGAACTCGGGGTCCGCGGCGAGAGCGTCCTGGGCGCGGTGCACGCGCAGCAGCCCCGCCCACCAGCTGAAGCGCTGTCCGAGCGTGTGGCGCAGCGCCGCGGTGTACGCGTAGGAGGGCGCGACGAACCCGTCCGGCTCGATGCCCGCGAGCTTGAGCACACGCCAGCCGGCGTGCACAGCTCGCCGCGTCTCCTCGAGGTCGAGCCCCACGAACTCGCCGCTGCGATGTCCTGGGGCGCGCGCGAGCATCTGCTGCGCGTAGGACCCGTGACGTGCGCGCACGTGCTGAAAGCCGTGCTGGGCGATCGAGTCGCCCGTGCGGCGGCGCTCGCTCAACCAGTCCACCATCTCCGGCGCGCGCTCACCGACCGGGTGCAGATCGCGTGCGGGGATCACAAGCAGCGTCACGCGGCCCACGCCGTGGTCTTCGAGCCAGTCGCGGATCACCGCGCAGCGTTCGTACGTGGCCGGCTCGATCCCGTGCAGCGCGACCGCGATCGTTCGCCCGGAGTCGGTGGGGCAGCGCGCGGGCACGATCTCTACGCCGCGCGCTCGCGCAGCTCGGCGCCTGGAGATTGCTGGGATCCCGATCCGCCGAGCACGTGCTGGTAGCCGTCCGCGAGGCGCTCGAGCGTGCGCTCCCACGTGCGCTGCGCCACCGCGCGAAGCGCGCCGCGGGAGAGGTGCTCGCGCAGCAGCGGCGAGTCGGCCAGCTCGAGCAGCGTGGCCGCGAGACGCGCCGCGTCGGGGCGGCACAGCAGCCCGCTCGTACGGTGATCGATGAGCGACAGCGGACCGCCCTCGGCGACCGCGATCACCGGCAGCCCGCTCGCCTGCGCCTCGAGGATCACCTGGCCGAACGTGTCGGTGGAGCTCGTGAACAGGAAGATGTCCGCGCCCGCGTACGCCTGCGCGAGCTCATCGCCCTCCAGCCAGCCGAGGAAGCGCGCGCTCTCGCCGAGGCGCTCGCGCACACGCTCCTCCTCGGGTCCGCCGCCGGCCAGCTGCAGGCGCAGCCGCGGGTCGCACGCGCGGGCGAGCAGGAACGCGTCGGCGAGCAGGTCGATGCCCTTCTCGCGCGTGATCCGGCCCGAGTACATCACCGTGATCTCCTCGGTGTCCCTACGCAGCGCCGAGTCGCGCAGGGCGGGGCGGAAGCGCGAAGTGTCCACGCCGCGGTCCCAGCGCAGCACCCGCTCGGGAGCCATCCCGATCGACGCGAGTGCGGCGTCGGCGGCGGCGCTGGGGGAGAGGACCACGTCGCACGCGCCGTAGAACGCCGCGACCGCCATCGCCATCGCATCCGCCACGCGACGCTCCCCGGAGCGCAGGCCCGCGTACGCGGTGAGCTCCGTGTGGTAGCTGCCGACAAGTGGCAGTCCGAGCGCGCGGGCTACGAGCGCGCCCGCCACTCCCGCCGGTCCGGGCGAGCACACGTGGATCGCGTCGAAGCAGCCGTCCGCGAGCGTCTGCACCGCACCGGGCAGGCTCGGGACGCCGATCCGCAGCCCCGGGTAGAAGGGGACGTCGATCTCCGCCACCGCGGACAGGCGCCGGTCGACCTCCGGGTCGGTGCCGACGACCTCGATCTCGAAGCCCGGCACTCCGCGCTGGCGGATCTCCTCGATCGTGCGAGTGACGCCGTGCGTCGAGCCGATGCCGTCCGCGAGGATCGCCACCCGCGGCGTCTCGCCGTCCTCGCGGCGCTGCGCCCCGACGCTTGGGCCCGCGCCGATGCGCTGTGGGCCGGAGTAGGGGATCGCGGCGAGCTTCGCCTGCTCGCCCGCGAGGAACGCGGTGGCGGGCGCGTAGGGGATCGCGGCGATGCACGCCTCGAACAGGCCCTCCGCGGCGCTCATCACGTCCGCCTCCCCGGTCGCCGCGCTCACCGCGACGTCCACCGCGGCGCGCAGCTTGCGCTCGTGTAGACGGCACGCACGCCGGTAGAGCCCCGAGTGGCTGAAGGACTCCTCCTGCATCAGCGCGATCAGACCGGCGGCGTCGAGGTGGTCGAGCTCCACCGCCGCGAGCCACGCGCGCAGCAGGCAGCGCGCGTCCTCGGGCGAGACCGCCCCGCCGGCCGTGTTGGAGCTCTCGCGCAGGTCGCCCTCCCTCAGCAGCCGGTGCAGCATCGTCATCACCCGCTGCGGATCCGGGCGCCCGGTGCTCACCTCCGCGTTCGGGCCCTGCTCGAGCGAGCGGGCCGCGAGCGCGATCGCCGCGTGCGCCCACTTGGCCGCGCTGCCCTGCGCGCCGCGCGCGACCACATCTCCCGCGCGCATGTGCGCGAGGAACTCCTCGGGCGTGCTCGCCGCTGGCGCTTCGGTGTACGTGCGCCCGATGTCCACGCCCGCGTGGTCGTCGCTGCCGCCGATGCCGACGCCGTCGCGCGTGGCCACGTACGTCGCCGCGGGTCGGTTGAGCTCGCGCGCGCGAGCGCCGTTGCGGATCTCCCACACGCCGAACAGCTCCGCCAGGCGGCGGCGGTGGCGGGCGCTCAGCGGCGCTGCGACCGTGTAGTAGGGGTGGGCGAGCGCGCACGCGATCTCGCGCTCGTGCATGTACGCCGCGCACAGCTCCACGTCGCCGCGGTGCGCCTGCAGCCACTCGTGATCCTCCGGCGTGATGCCGTAGCAGAGCACGTGAACCGCCTGAGGCTCGCCGCGGAAGTGCGCGGTCAGCTCGACCGAGACGAACACGTCGGGACGGTCGGCGATCTCGAGGACTCCTGCGATCGTGTCGTGGTCGGTGATGGTCACGAAATCCATGCCTCGGCGCTTGGCCAGCTCGTAGACCTCCAGCGGAGGCGTCGCGCACTCTGGCAGTCCGACGGCGCGCTGCACACCGAGCCGTGACTCCTGTGACGCGGTGGAGTGGCAGTGCATGTCCACGCGTGTCGTTGGTTGCTGCGTTTGCGTTGTCGTTCCTCGTCCGTTCATATCAGTCAGAATTCCCTGCAAAGGGCGGTTTTTTGTGACCAAGCAGCAACGATCGTGTGAAGCGACGGTGAAGATCCGCGCGGGTGTTCCCGACTGCGCCGTGTGGCGCGGTGCTCAGTGCGGGATCGGCGCGCCGACGAGCGCGGCCACCACGCCGACACAGCCGGCGAGCAGCAGCGTGGGGACGACGCTCCGGCGCAGCACGAGCAGCGCGACGGCAGCCGCTGCCAACAGCGGGTACTGCCACGTCTGGCTGAGCGCGGAGGCGAGCGGTACCGCGGCTCCCACGATCGCCCCGGCGGCGGCCGGCGCGGCACCGGCGAGGAAGCCCCGCACGCGCTCATCGACGAGCATCCGCTCGAAGCGCGCGGCGCCGAGCAGGACGAAGGAGAAGGAGGGCGCGAACGCGACCGCCGCCGCCAGCAGCGCGCCCGGCAGGCCCGCCGCGGCGTAGCCCACCACGGCGACCGTCTGTGTGAGCGGGCCGGGTGTGACCTGCCCGAGCGCGACGGCGTTGAGGAACTGGCCGTGGCTCATCCAGTGGTAGGTGCCGACGGCGTCGGACTGCATCAGCGGCACAATCACGAAGCCGCCTCCGAACGCGAGCGCGCCGACCTTCAGCGCGGTCCACACGAGCGCCGGCAGCAGCGAGGCGTGTGCCGTAGGGGTTCGAGCGACGAGCCGCTCGCGCGTCAGCTCGACCGCCCCGCATGCGATCAGCACGAGCACCAGCAGCGGTCCCGCGAGCGCCGATGCGACGGCGCCGGCGAGCCCGTAGGCGAGCACGCCCACGCGCCGCTCGCCGCTCGCCGATCTCCAGATCGGGCCGGCGACGCCCAGGCCGGCGCGCACAGCCACCGCGGCGACCGCCGCGCCCGCGCCCATGCCCGCGCCGCGCAGCCACGCCGGCGGAGAGCCCGAGAGGAAGAGCACCGACAGCGCGATGATCGCGATCAGTCCGGGGAGGATGAAGCCAGCTCCCCCTAGCAGCGCGCCGCGAACGCCCCGCAGACGCCACGCGCAGTAGATCGCCAGCTGCGTGGAGGCGGGGCCGGGGAGGATGTTGGTGGCGGCGACCGCGCGCTCGAACTGCACGTCGCTGAGCCACGCGCGCCGCGTGACACACAGCTCGCGCAGCAGCACGATGTGCGCGGGCGGCCCGCCGAAGCCGATGCAGCCGATCCGTCCCCACTCCTGCGCGATCTGCACGAGCGACGGCTCGATCCGCTGGGCATCGGCGTGCATTGACGGGAGGGTACGCGTTGGGCGCGAGACAGAGACACCCAATAGGCTGTTCCGCTATGTCGATACTCCACGCGGTTCCCCTCGGCTCGGCCGTCACCTACTTCCAGGCGATCGTGCTTGGCTTCCTGCAGGGCGTGACGGAGCTGTTCCCGATCTCGAGCCTCGGGCACACGGTGCTGTTCCCGACGCTGTTCGGCTGGAACGCGCTGGTGGACGCGCAGTCGAAGTCGGAGTCCTTCTGGCTGGCGTTCGTCGTCACGCTTCACCTCGGCAGCGCGCTCGGCCTGCTCGCCTACTACTGGCGCGACTGGGTGAAGATCGTCACAGCGTTCTTCCACACCCTCTCCACGCGCAAAGCGGAGACCGCCGACGAGCGTCTCGCGTGGCTGATCATCGTCGCGAGCATCCCGGCGGGGCTGTTCGGCCTGATCTTCGAGCACCAGCTGCGCACGCTCACCGCGAAGCCCGAAATCGCGGCGATCTTCCTGACGGTCAACGGCATGGTGCTGATCGCCGCCGAGCGCTTCCGCCGTCGCGCGGAGGTGCGCGAACTGGCGCTGCGCGAAGGCGCGAAGCCAGACGGCGCGCGCGAGCTGGCGACGCTCGAATACCGCGAGGCGCTCGTCGTGGGCGTCGCCCAGTCGACGGCGCTGGTCGCGGGGATCAGCCGCGACGGGATCACCATGGGGACCGGCCTTGCGCGCGGGCTCGACCACAGCGACTCGGCGCGCTTCGCGTTCCTGCTCGCAACGCCGATCATCCTCGCGGCGTCGATCTTCAAGATGCCCGACCTGCTCGGCCACCTCGGCGACGGGGTGCGCGGACAGGCGGCCGTCGCCTGTGCTGTCGCCGCTGTGACCGCGGTCTTCACGGTCCGCTTCCTGGTCGGCTACTTCAAGACCAAGACGCTCACGCCGTTCGCGATCTACTGCATGCTGTTCGGCGTCGCGATGATCGCCTACACGCAGTCGTAGAGCACGCAAGCGATCAGCCGGCGTTCTCGGCGTCGTGCACCATCATTGACAGCTGATGCCCGCGCGTAAGACACCGTCGAAGATGTTCGAGACCCGCAGCCACGCCTGGCAGGAGGTCGGACTGCTGCGCCAGATAAGCCCGCGCGTGGTCAAGCGCGCGCGGCTGGAGGCGCTCGTGCTCGTGCCGTTGTTCGTCGGCATCGTCCTCATCTACGACAACCGCGTGAGCCTGTTCGGCACGCAGGTGGCGGCCGATCCGCACACCCACGAACCGGCTCACAAGATGCTCGAACGAGCGCTCGACACGCCCATCAGGGTCGCGACGGTCCTCGCGCTGATGATCCTCGGCTGGGCGATCGCGCGCGACATGGGCCGCGGGCTCGGCCCGGCGCTGTTCAGGCGCCTGGACCCGGCCACCGCGGGGACGGTCGGGTTCGTGATCCGCCTGGCTACGGTCGTGCTCGCGTTCGTGGTGGCGCTCAGCGTGGCGGGCATCGGCGCCGGAGAACTGGCGCTGGGCGGCGCGTTCACCGCGGTGATCGTGGGCCTCGCCGCGCAGCAGACGCTCGGCAACCTGATCGCGGGCACGGTGCTCCTGAGCGCGCGTCCATTTCGCGTGGGCGAGCGCGTGCGGCTGCAGGGCGGTCCGCTCGCGGGCCAGATCGAGGGGACGGTGAGCTCGCTGGGGCTGCTGTACACGACGTTCGCCACGGGCGAGGACTCGATGATGGTGCCCAACAGCGTGGTGCTGAACGTCGCGGTGCTGCCGCTGCGCGAGCCCGAGGCTGTCAACCTGCGCGCGCGTCTGCGCGCGGGGATGACTCCGGGCGACCTGCAGGAGGTGCTCGAGCGCTCGCTGCAGACGCCGCTGCGTCGCGCGCCGCGGATCACGCTCGAGGAGCTCGACGGGGAGGAGGTGGTGGTGCTGATCGCGGCCACGCCGCTGGTTGCGACCCAGGGCCGTCAGCTGGCGAGTGAGCTGCTGAGCGTCGTCTCGCGCGAGACGCGCTCTCAGGCGTCCACGGCGTAGCGCAGGAACAGGCTCGACTCGCTGCGGAGCACTCCGAGCAGCGTGAGTGCGACCGGCGGCTCGACCTCGACCCCCGCGAGGATTCGAAGCGCCGGTCCCTTCGCGGGGTCTCCTCCGGTGAGCGTCGGCGAGAGCGACAGGAACACTTCGTCGACCAGCCCCGCGTGGAGCAGTTCGCTCGCGAGGTGCGGACCGCCCTCGCACAGCACCGACTGCACGCCGAAGCGCTCTCCAAGCTCGGCCAGCGCCTCGCTCAGGTTCAGCGGCCCCTCGGGACCGGTGCGCACGTAGTCCACCTGCGCCGGCATGTCGGGCAGGCTCGCGGTGGAAGGCGTCAGGATCGCGACGCGCGCATCGCCCTCTCCGAGCAGAGGTATGTCCTCGCCGAGGTCGAGGCTCGCGGACACGATGCACGCGAGCGGCTCCTCGGGCAGGCCGTGCTCGCGGCGCAGATCCCGCCGCGCCTGCTCGGGGATCAGCCGGCCGTAGCGCTCGACGCGTGCGGTGCCCGCTCCCACCAGGATCGCGTCCACGGCGGTGCGCAGACCGTGGAAGAGCTTGCGGTCGGCCGTGTCGCTGAGCGGCCCCGAGCGTCCGCTCACGGTTGCTCGCCCGTCGACGCTCGAGATCATGTTGAGCATCACGTGCGGACGCTCAGACGGAGACGGCGCGCGGTCCCACAGCCCCATCTCCCGCACGATCTCGGGGATCGTGGCGGGCTCTCCCGGCGGCAGCAGACGCTCGAGTCGCAGTGGCGCGTCGCTCGCCGCGCTCGGATTGGGCTCCGATGGGGCGTCCATGGGCCTCACCCTAGCCGCGGCGGCGTTGTGTAGGCGATTGGACGCTAGGCACAAAGCCGCAACAACTCCACAACACACAGGCCCGTTTACGTGCTACGGTCGTCCGGAATGGCCGGCGGATAAGACCGGCGAAAGTAGTGCAAGCGCTCGCAGGTCGAAGCTCTAAAGCATCCTCCGCGTAGCAGCACGCACATACCGTGGAGGAGTACAAATGCCAACTGGCACCGTAAAGTGGTTCAGCGACGACAAGGGTTTTGGTTTCATCACCCCTGACGACGGCGACAAGGACCTCTTCGTCCATCACACCGGAATCAACGGCGAGGGTTACCGCTCGCTGCAGGAGGGCGCAAAGGTCTCCTACGACCCGGAGCAGGGCGACAAGGGCCCCAAGGCTGTCAACGTCCAGACGATCTAAGCGGACGAGCGTAGTTCGGCTCTGCGAGAGCCCGCCTCGGCGGGCTCTCTTTTTTTATCCCGCGGGATACTGTCCGCCCAGCTGAGCATGCCGGGCGACGCCACGACCATCCCGCTCCAGGACACATCTCTCCCCGGCGCGCGCCGCTGGCCGTGGCGGGGACGCACCGGCGCGTGGAGGGACGCGAGCACGCGCACGAAAGTCGGCGCGATCGCGATGGCGGCGATGGTGGCGCTGAGCCTGCTGGTGGTCGTGATGGCGGCCGATCGCCCGAGCTGGCTCGCCTCGACGACGCACGCGGATTACTTCCCGCGCTGGATGGCGGGTCCGCTGGGAGGTCTGCTGCCGAGCATGACGAGTAGCGGCACGACGCTCAAATACTGGGTCACAGGCTCGATCGTGCTGATGTACTTGAGCTACCTGGTGCTGCTGCGCTGCACGCCGGAGCTGCCTGTCCGCTGGGTGCTCGGCGCGATCCTCGTGGTGCACGTAATCTTCGTGCTCTCGCCGCCGCTGACGCTGACGGATGTGTTCAACTACATCAACTACGGGCGCATGGAGGTCGTGCACAACCTCAACCCGTACACCACGATCCCGATCCTCGAGCCGCACAACGATCCGAGCTACGGGCTCAGCAACTGGCACGAGCTGCGCAGCCCCTACGGGCCGCTGTTCACGATGCTCACCTTCGTCGTGGTGCCCCTGGGCGTGGCAGGATCCTTCTGGGCGCTGAAGCTCCTCCTCGCCGCCGCGAGCCTCGGGACGATCGCGCTGGTGTGGAAGTGCGCTCGCCTGCTGGGTCGCGACCCGCTGGCCGCCGTCGTGCTGGTGGGGTTGAACCCGATCGTGCTCGTGTGGGGGCTGGGGGGCGACCACAACGACGCGCTGATGATCCTGTGCATCATGCTCGGCTTCTACCTGCTGCTGCGCGCCCGGCCCGGGCGAGAGGACCGCGCAGAGCACCGGCCGACAGGAATGCTCGGCTGGCTGCTGCCGCTCGTGCCTCTCGAGATGGGCGCCGGCGCCGCCTTCGTGCTCGCCGCCGCGATCAAGGCCTCGGGTGGAGTGCTGATCCCGGTCGTGCTGGTGAGCCTGCTGCGCGCGCCGCGAGCACTGATCCAGGTCGTGCTGGGCATGGTCGCGGCCGGCGTGGTGGTAGGCGCTGTCAGCCTGCTCGCGTTCGGACTGCACATCCCCGATCTGAGTACTCAGAGCCACGTTGTGAGCAACGAGAGCGTCCCGAACCTGATCGGCCTCGCGATCGGGCAGGGCGGTGAGACGAACGGGCTGCGCACGGTCATGACGGTCGCGCTGGCGATTGTGATGCTGCTCTGCTGCAGGCTCGCGTGGCGTCGACGGGACGCGATCACCGCTTCAGGCTGGGCGAGCGTGGCGCTGGTGTTCACGCTCAGCTGGGTGTTGCCGTGGTACGTGATGTGGGCGCTGCCGCTTGCGGCGCTGTCGAGCTCGCGCAGGCTGCGCGCGGCGGTGCTCGTGGCCGGGGCCTATCTGATCGTCGCGTGGGCGCCCGCGTCCAGCCTGCTGTGGAGCGCGATCGGCTTCCATCCCGAAGACACGCCCGTGGGGCGCCTGCACCAGCGCTACATCAAGGAGCTGCTGAACTAGTCGCTGTCCGCCGACGGCGGGCGACGGTCGAGCTTGCGCCGTGACGTCTGGCGCTTCTCCTGCAGGCGACGTTTGCGCGAGGCCGCGGTCGGGCGTGTGGGGCGGCGGCTGCGGGGCACCGCGAGCCCACGTGAGACGCGCTCGGCGAGCCGCTTGAGCGCCAGTTCGCGGTTGCGCGTCTGGGAGCGCTCGTCCTGTGCGACCGCGACGACCCGCGGCCCGACTCGCGCCAGCAGCCGCTCGCGTTGGGGCTCGCTCAGCGAGGGGGAGGCGGTCACGTCGAAGACCGCTTCCACGCGCGAGGCGGTCACATTCGCGTGCTGGCCCCCGGGCCCCGACGAGCGGCTCGTGCGCAGGACGATCTCGGCGAGCGGGATCGTCGGACCGCCCGCGACGCGCAGCAGCCGCTGGGAATCCTCAGCCTCGCTCACCGCGCTCGCCGCCGCTCATTTGGAGAGGTCGTGCATCGCTTTCACACGCTCCTCCTCGCCGGGCCGCACGCGCCCGTCGCGACCGATGTATCCATCCTTGCCGCCCGCGCACAGGTAGACAGCGTCCACGTCGCCGACGTTGCGGATCTTGCGAAGTGTCGCGGCGTCCACGCGTGCAAGACCGCCCGCGTGCAGGCGTTGCACGGAGCCGTCCCCGAACTCCATCTCGATCGTGCCGGCGTGCACGAAGTAGAGCTCCTCCTGGAGGTCGTGGTAATGAAAGCCCGTTTCGATGCCCGGCGGGAGCACGATCGCGTTCACGCCGAACGCTGTGACGTCGAGTCCCTTGCGCACCTTGCGAAACCCCGGACCGTCGCCGAGGTCCTCCAGATGCGCGACTGCGTAGCCCTCGCCCCGGGTCACGCCGGGGTACTCCGTGGAAGCCTCCATTTGCGCTCTTCTCCCGTCGGGTCGTTGTGCGCGGCGATGTGCCGCGAAGCCATGATAGGTCCGCGGCGAGCCGTCGAGGCGAACCGATAGGGTCAGGAGATCGTGCGCCGAGGAGGCACCGCAGGCAATCGCTCCTCGACTCCTCGCCGTCTCTGGGCAGAGGCGGCCGTGGTCGCAATGCTGACGCTGGTGGCTGCCGGCTGGGCCATGAAGCTGTGGCAGGCCGACCTCGCGCTGCCATTTCGCTACGCGCAGCTCGACGACACGAAGTTCTATCTGATGCTGATCAGGAGCGTGATCCGTCACGGCTGGTTCGAAGCCGGGTCGAGTCTCGGCGCGCCGTTCGGGCAACAGCTGGCGGACTTCCCGCAGGGGGCGGACAACCTCAACTTCGCGATCATCCGCGTGCTGGCGCTGTTCAGCTCGAACCCCGCGCTGATCGACAACCTGTTCTACCTGCTCACGTTCCCGCTCGCCGCGGCGAGCGCCTTCCTGGTGATGCGCAAGCTCGAAGTCGCGGCCGCGCCCGCGGCCGTCGCGGCGGTGCTGTTCGCACTGCTCCCCTACCACTTCTACCGCAACGAGTCGCAGCTGACGCTGTCGGCGTACTACTCCGTCCCGCTGTCCGCGTATCTGTTCCTGTGCACCTTCCTGGGGGAGGCGCGCTTCCAGCGGCGAGCCTCGCCGGCAAGCGGGGCGCTCGCGTGGCTGTCGTGGCGCACGGCGCGAACGGTGCTGCTGTGCGTGATGATCGCGTCCTCGGGCCTCTACTACGCGGCGTTCGCGCTCGTGCTCCTGTCCGCCGGTGCGCTGGTGGCGCTGGTCGCGCGCACCGGAAGAGCGGCGGTGACGAGCGCGCTCGGCTGCGTGCTGCTGATCGGCGTGGTGCTCGTGGCGAACCTCTCCCCGAGCCTCGTCTATCGCGCCGAACACGGCGCGAACCAGTCGATCGCGCGCAGCCTCACAGACACCGAACTGCTCGGGCTGAAGCCAGCCCAGCTGCTCCTGCCCGTACAGGGCCACCGCCTCCCGCTGCTGAGCGACCTCAACGGCGAATACGCCAAGGCCGGCTCCTCGAGCTACTGCGAGCAGTGCTACGAGACGCTCGGGAGCGTCGGCGACGTGGGGTTCGTGTGGCTGCTCGCCGGCGCGCTCGCCGCTCTGCTCGGCGCGGGAACGCTGCTGGCGGGTTCCCGTCTCTATCGGCCGGCGGCGCTCGGCGTGCTCCTGTCGCTGCTGATCGCGTCCATCGGCGGGTTCTCCTCGCTGCTGGCGTACTTCCTCACACCTGACGTGCGCGGCTGGAACCGCATGTCGCTGTTCATCGCGTTCTTCTCGCTGCTCGCGGCGGCATGCCTGACCCAAGCCGGCCTGCGCTGGCTCGCGCGCCGGCGAAGAGGGACGCACTGGCCCACGATCGCGATCGTTGGGCTGCTCGTCGTGGGCGTGCTCGACGAGACGAGCTCGGACTTCGTTCCGAAGTTCCACGCGTCGGCCGCGGAGTACCGCAGCGACAGCGCCTTCTTCGACCAGGTGCAGGCACGCCTGGGGGCGAACGGGTCTGTGTTCGAGCTGCCCTACGTTCCGTTCCCCGAGGGCTACGGAGCGCCGCTGTCCGCGGTCGGCTTCGCGAGCCCCAACTTCGGCACCACCTATGAGGAGACGCGCGGCTACATCACCTCGACGTCGCTGCGCTGGAGCTACGGCGTGGCGAAGGGCAGACCCCAGGACTGGGAGAGCGAACTAGCGGCGAAGCCGCTCGCCCTCGCCCTCGCCGCCGCCTCGCTGAGCGGCTTCGACGGGCTGGTGATCGAGCCGAGCGGCTATCGGGTCTCACCGGCGGTACTGCGCAGCGCGCTGCACACCCAACTCGGCGAGCAGCCGCTCGTCAGCCGAGCAGGAGACCTGTGGTTCTTCGACCTGCGCCCGTATCTCGCGCGGCTGAAGCGCACGCTCGGAGAACGCGCCCAGGGCGAAGTGCGAAGGGCCACGCTGTATCCGCTGCGCGTGAGATGCACGAGCGCCGGTCTCACGCTCAGCGGCGGGTCGCGCTCGCAGCCTGTCACGGCGACGCTCACGGTCGGCCTCACGGGCCTGGAACCGGCGTTCGGGACGGTGATCGCGCGCTTCCCCGACGGCACCGAGCAGCGCGTCGCGACAGCGGCGGGAAGCGCCGAAATCACGCATCGACTGCAGCTGTCGGGTGGCGCGAGCACGGTACAGTTCGTTGCGACGGTGCCGGTCCCGGCCGCAGACAGCGTCCAGGTGCAGGCGGCGACGCTCACCTCACGGGCCTACGGGTCCCTGACGCACATCCCGGCAGCCCCGATCATGGCGGGATACCCACCACCAACGTGCCACGTTCACCCGGGATACTCTCCTCAGCCGCAGCAGACGGCGGCGCCGTAGCCGTCCGAGTCGGTCACGAGCCCGTCGAGCGGTCCTCCAGCCCACACTGGCGCTCCCAGGCGGTGGCGGTCGCGAGGCTCTTGCCGCTGTTCGCGCTGGTGCTGTTGTGCGTGGCGCTCGTGGCGTTTGCAGCGCACGGCGCCAGCATCCTCAGCCCGACGGCCATCTCTAGGAGCTACCCCGCGTGGATGTCCGGTCCGTTGAGGGGACTGTGGCCGGCGACGATCCCGCGCACGCGCACCGTCGAGCGCATGGTGACCGTGGCGTTCGGACTGCTGTTCGTGGCGTACCTGCTGGTGCTGCGCGGTGCACCGAAGATGCATCCGGGGTGGATCGTGGGCGCGATCTTCGCGGTGCAGCTGACGTTCCTGCTCTCGCCGCCGCTCGAGTACACCGACGTGTTCAACTACATCAACTACGGCCGCATGGGTGTCGTCCACCACCTGAACCCTTACTCGACGCTGCCGCTGTACGAGCCGCACGACGATCCGGCGTACGCGATCAGCAACTGGCACTACCTGCGCTCGCCCTATGGGCAGCTGTTCACGCTCATCACCTACGCACTCGTTCCCCTCGGCGTCGCCGGCTCGTTCTGGGCGCTGAAGATCATCATGGGCCTGTGCAGCCTGGGGCTGCTGGCCCTGGTGTGGCGCTTGGCGCGACTGCTCGGCCGTTCGCCCCAGCTCGCGGTGGCGCTCGTGGGGCTCAATCCGATCGTGATCGTGTGGGGCCTCGGCGGCGAGCACAACGACTTCATGATGATGCTGCTGGTGTTCGCGGCGATCTACCTGCTGCTTGTTCCTCGCTTACGGGGCGAGATGGTCGGGCAGGAGCGAGAGGCGTCTGCGCCCTCTCGCACAGGCCTGTTCGGTCCGGAGCTGGCAGCGGGCGCGATGCTCGTGGCGGCCGTGGGGATCAAGTCGCCGGCCGTGATCTTCCTGCCGCTGGCGCTCGCGATCGCGCCCCGTCGTCGTCCGCTGCTGGTCGGGATGGGCACCGCCGCGGTCCTGCTCGTCGGCGTGAGTCTGCTCGCGTTCGGCCCGCATCTCGGAGGCGTCAGTGCGCAGAGCAAACTCGTCTCGCCTGAGGGGCTGCCCAACCTGCTCGGAATCGTGCTCGGCCTGGGCGGCGCGACCTCTGGGCTGCGGACGGCGCTCACGGGCCTCGCGGCGATCGTGATCCTGATGTCGGCGGCGCGCGCGCTGAAACGCCCGATGGACGCGTTCGAGTGCGGATGCGTCGCGGCGATCGCGCTGATCTTCACCCTCGGCTGGAGCGCGCCGTGGTACGTGCTGTGGGCGCTGCCGTTCGCGGCGCTCGTCGCCACCAGGCGCTGGCGCCGACTGCTGCTCCTCTACACCCTCTACGCGCTGATCGCCTGCAGCCCGAGTCTCGCGGAGATCGAGGACGCGCTCCATTTCCACCCGCGAGCCGATCGCCTCGGCCGCGAAGAGGTGCGCTACTTCAACTACCTCGGCGCCCAGTAGCGGGTTCTTCGACGCGTGTATCGAAAACTGCTCGGGGTTCTCGCTGCTGTTGCGCTGCTCGGCCTGGTCGTGCCGGGCGTGATGCTGGTTGCGCTGACGGCCGCTCACCCGACCTTCATGGTGCCCACGAGCAACGCGCTGTACTTCCCCGCGTGGATGGCAGGGCCGCTGAGGGGCCTGTGGCCGGGGCGGGCGCTTGGCGAACACGCCGTGCACACATGGGTGACGGTGTTCCTCGGCACGATGTACCTCGCGTACGTGACGGCCGTCGCGCTCTCCGGGAAGCTCCGTTTGCGCTGGGTGATCGGCGCGATCCTCGCGATTCACCTCGCGTTCCTGCTCGCTCCGCCGCTGCAGTACACCGACGTGTTCAACTACATCAACTACGGGCGCATGGGGGTCGTGCACCACCTCAACCCCTACACCACGGTGCCGATGCTCGAGCCGCAGAACGACGCGACTTTCACGCTCAGCAACTGGCACTGGCTGGTGTCCCCTTACGGGCCGATCTTCACCCTTTTGACGTATCTGCTCGTGCCGCTCGGCGTGGCGGGCGCCTTTTGGACGCTGAAGGCGATCCTCCTCCTTGCGAGCCTCTCCGTCCTGGCGCTCGTGTGGCGCTCCGCGCAGATCCTCGGCCGCGATCCCGTCCGCGCGCTACTGCTTGTCGGTCTGAATCCGATCGTGCTCGTGTGGGGGATCGGCGCGGACCACAACGACGTGCTGATGGTTCTGCCGCTGGTGCTCGGCGTTCATCTGCTGATCCGAGCGCGCGCCGGCTCCCCGAGTGTCCGGCTGCCGCTGCTGCGCGCCCGCATTGCCCGGGAGTGTCTCGCGGCCGGCGCGTTCGTCGCGGCCGCCGGTGTGAAGGCCTCGGCCGCCGTGGCGATTCCGATCGCCTTCGCGATCGCTCCGCGGCGGCGCGCGTTCGTGACCGGATTCGCGATCGCGATCGCGACGCTGGGGTTGGCGAGCCTGGTGGCGTTTGGCCTGCACGTACCCGGTGTTGGCCCGCAGACCAAGCTCGTCACGGGCATCGGTCCCGCGAACCTGCTCGGGTGGGCGCTCGGGCAGGGCGGCGAGACGGACACGCTGCGCACCGTCCTGACCGTGCTCGCGGGCGGGTTCGTGCTCTATGCCGCGGTCTCCGCGAGCCGGCCCGGCAGGGACTGGATCGCGCTGGCCGGCGCGAGCCTGTTCGTGGTGTGGATGACGACCAGCTGGTTCGCGCCCTGGTACATCGCGTGGATCCTCCCGTTCGCCGCCCTCGCCGAGCGCCGGCGGCTGACGGTCTGCCTACTCGCCGTCGGCGTGTACATCCTGCTCGCGTTTGGCCCCGAGGTGACTCCGCTGCTGAAGGCCGTGCACTTCAACCCATTCGGGTCGCCGATCGGGATCGAGCACTACCGCGAAAACTCGCATCTGGTGCAGTAGGAAGGAGCGAGGAGCTGCATGATGGAATGATAGATTGAACCTATCATGGCCGAGTCGGTCTTCAAAACCCCCGAGTGCGGGCCCCTTGAGATGCGTGTCCTGGCCCTCATCGACGAGGCCAGGCAGCAGCTTCGCTTTCGCGTGGCCGAGCCGAAGCGTTGGTCTGGGAGCCTCAGACGCATGGCATTCGCCCGTGCAGTTCAGGGCTCCAACAGCATTGAGGGCTACAACGCGAGCCTCGATGACGTCCTCGCGGCTGTTGACGATGAGCCCACGCTCGATGCGGACGAGGAGACGCGACTCGCGCTCGCTGGCTATCGAGATGCGATGACGTACGTTCTGCAGGTCGCCCAAGACGAGACGGCGCCAGAGGTCGATGAAGGTCTGCTCAAGGCGCTCCACTTCATGATGATCAAGCACGACCTGAGCAAGAGCCCAGGTCGCTGGCGGCCCGGGGACATCTACGTCCGCAACGACGAGACCGGCCAGATCGTCTACGAAGGCCCGGACGCAGACCGTATTCCCGCATTGATCGATTCCACGATCAAAGAGCTCGAGGAGAGCCGAGCTCCCGTTCTGGTTCGTGCTGCCGTCGCCCACCTCAATCTCGTGATGGTTCATCCATACCGCGACGGCAACGGGCGTATGGCGAGAGCGTTGCAAACACTGGTTCTCGCGCGAGAGCAGATCGTTGCGCCCGTGTTCTCCAGCATCGAGGAGTATCTCGGTCGTAATACGCAGGCGTACTACGACGTTCTGGCTGAGGTCGGGAGGGGTTCCTGGAACCCCTCTGGCAGCACCGAACTCTGGATTCGGTTCTGCCTCACCGCGCATTACCACCAGGCGATGACCCACCTTAGGCGCATCGAGGAGGCGGAGGGATTGTGGGTGTCGGCTTCCAAGCTTGCGGCCGAGAACGGCCTCCCCGAGCGCGCAGCTGTAGCGCTCTATGACGCCGCCTACGGCATTCGGCTACGTAACGCCACGTACAGGAGGTTGGTCGACGAAACCCTCGGCGAGGAGATATCCGACCTCACAGCGAGCCGAGACCTGAAGGCGATAGTCGACGCCAAGCTCCTCGAGGCCGTTGGGCAAGGCCGTGGTCGCTACTACCTACCTATGGCTGTGGTGGTCGACCTGAGGGTGAAAGTGCGCGAAACGCGGCCGGCGCGTTCGACGGTCGATCCTTTTGAGATGGCGCGTGCCGAGCTGGAACCGCAACTGCTTTAGGTTGACACCTCAGTGCGCCGCGACGCTGCCGCCCTTCGGCTCCAGCGGCAGCCCCTGCTCGGCCCACCGCTTCAGCCCGCCGGCCATCGTGTAGGCGTCGTAGCCAGCCGCGCGGAACGCCTGCGCGGCCATCTGCGAGCGCGCGCCGACTCGGCAGTAGAAGACGACGGGATGCTCGCGCGCGACGGTGCTCGCCTCGCCGGTGAGGTTGACGAGCTGGATGTGCCGCGTGCCGGCGATGTGACCGGCCTCGCGCTCGTAGGGCTCGCGCACGTCGATCACCTGCAGGCTCGGGTCCTGCTCCAGCCAGTCGGCGACCCGCTCGGGGTCGACGTCGATCTCGTCCTGTGCCTGCTCGCCGTCGCTCATCTCGAGCATCAGCGTAGCGGTGGGCCTTAGAGGACGGGCGGTTCCCGGTAGGGATCGCGTTCGACCACTCGCTCGCTGACCACCTGGCCGCGGCGGGGGCTCCACGCAAGCATGTAGAGGATCGCGAGCACGAGTCCCGCGACTCCGACGATCATGAGGATCACGCCGATCGTGGGGAGTGAGATCCCAGAGACAGTGGCGGTGACCGCGTAGCGCAGGATCGCGCCTACTGCGACGAGAAATATCGAGGTTCCAAGGGGCATGTCGGGTTGATTACCCACGGGAGTAGGGACTCAAACGGTCGGCCGGCGCCATGCGCCGAGCACAACGGCGCGTCGCGAACCCCGCATCACTAGGATCACGCCAATGCAGGCTGTGAGCGACGTCTACACGATCCCCCAGGAGCACCTCGACTTCTGCGCCACGATCGGGCAGATCGCGCGCGAGAAGATCGCGCCGCGGTCGAGCGAGATCGACGAGAACGCGGAGTACCCCTGGGATGTGCGCAAGCTGCTGGCCGAGCAGGACATCCTCGGCCTGCCGTTCCCGACCGAGTACGGCGGGATGGGCACGGGCACGCTGATGCTGAACATGGCGGTCGAGGAGATCGCGAAGGTCGACGCGGCGTGCGCGCTGATCCTGATGGTGCAGGAGCTCGGCACGCTGCCGATCCAGCTGTTCGGCAGCGACGAGCTGAAGGAGCGCTTCCTGCCGAAGTGCGCCACCGGCGAGTGGAGCCCCGCGTTCGCCCTCTCCGAGCCCGAGGCGGGCTCCGATCCCGCCGGGATGAAGACGACGGCGGTCAGGGACGGCGATGAGTGGGTGATCAACGGCACCAAGAACTGGATCTCCAATCTCGGCGTGGCGGACTTCTACATCGTGTTCGCCGTCACCGACCGCGAGACCCGACGGTTGAGCGCGTTCGTGGTGGAGGCCGACCGCCCGGGCTTCAGCGTGGGCAAGCTCGAGCACAAGCTCGGCATCCGCGCCTCGCCCACCGGCCAGCCGATCTTCGACGAGGTGCGCGTGCCGCAGGAGAACATGATCGGCGAGGTCGGCAAGGGCCTGTCCGTCGCGCTCGGCACGCTCGAGCGCACGCGCCTCGGCGCCGCCGCGCAGGCTGTGGGCATCGCCCAGGGCGCGACCGACTACGCGGTGGCGTACGCGCGCGAGCGCCGTCAGTTCGGCAAGGCGATCAACGAGTTCCAGGGAATCCAGTTCAAGCTGGCCGATATGGAAACACAGACGGCCGCCGCGCGGGAGCTGCTGTACAAGGCGTGCGCGATGGCCGATCAGGGCCATCCACTGCGCGGAAAGTACTCATCGATGGCCAAGGTGTACTGCTCGGACACGGCGATGGCGGTGACTGTCGAGGCGGTCCAGGTGCTCGGCGGCTACGGTTACGTCAAGGAGTACCCGGTGGAGCGAATGATGCGAGACGCGAAGATCACACAGATCTACGAGGGCACGAACGAGATCCAGCGTCTCGTGATCGCCCGCACGTTGAAGTAGGACTCCACAGGCCGGCGATGCGCGAGCCCCAGCCTCCCGGACCCTCGAGCCACATCCGCCGTGTCGCGTTCGCCTCGGCGATCGCGATGTCGCTGGGGCTGGTGACGCTGGTGGTCGCACAGGGCTTCAGCTCGATCGGCGTGGTCAGGGCGCTCGAGGACATCGCGCTCGGCGTGATCGTGGCGGCGGCGCTGATGGGCAGCGTCGCGTTCGTGGCGGTGCGCATGGCCAACTGGCGCGACCCCGAGTCCGAGGCGGAGTTCGAAGAGATCGTCCGCCAATCGGAGCATCTCGCGCGCGAAGGGCTCGCGGTGGACCCCGAAGAAAGCGACTTCATGGAGCTCGACCCGCTCGACGACTCCGACTTCGAAGAGCTCGTCCGCGATGCGCTCGACGATCTGCCGGACCTGCTGCGCAACGCGCTCTCGCACGTGGCGGTGGTGATCTCGAACGGTGGACGGCGCGCAGGCGCCTACGGCCTTTACCAGGGCGACGGGGCGACGCGGGACAACACGCACGACCGCATCGTGATCTTCCGCGACACGCTGCGCCGCGACTTCGGCCACGACCCCGATCTGCTGCGTGACCAGGTCACGCGCACCGTGCGCCACGAGCTCGCCCACCACGTTGGCTTCGACGAGCTGGGCGTCAGTCGCCTGGACCTGTGACGCACTCGTAAAAGCGTTCCGACCAGCGGCGTTCGGCCCTATACTTTCGGGGGATGACAGTGTCAGAACGGGGCGAGTCCGACAGCTCAACCGGTGCTGTCGAGGGGGCGGTGCCGGTGCGGGAGAAGGGGTCCGCGACGTACGTGTCGGGCAAACGCGTGCCTGACTTCTTCATCGTCGGCCACGCCAAGTGCGGCACCACGGCGCTCTACTACATGCTCAAAGAGCATCCGCAGATCTTCATGTGCGACGTCAAGGAGCCGCGGTACTTCAACACCGATCTGCGCTCCCGCTTCGAGGTGGGCAAGGCGACGCCGAAGCCGCAGCACACGCTCGACGGCTATCTCTCGCTGTTCGCGGGCGCGGACGCCGACGAGCTCGTGGGTGAGGCCTCGCCGCAGTACATTCGCTCACTCGACGCGCCCCGCGGCATCGCCGAGGTGCAGCCCGACGCGCGCATCATCGCGATCCTGCGCGAGCCGGCGAGCTTCCTGCGCTCGTTCCACCTGCAGATGGTCTCCAGCAACGTGGAGGACGAGCGCGACTTCCAGAAGGCGATCGGGCTCGAGCAGGCCAGGCGCGAAGGCAAGCGGATTCCGCGTCGAAGCCATCACCCTGACGCGCTTCTGTACTCCGAGCACGTGCGCTACGCCGAGCAGCTGCGCCGCTACCACGACGTGTTCGGAGCGGAGAACGTGCTGACGCTGATCTACGACGACTACCGGCGCGACAACGAGGAGACGCTGCGCAGGGTGCTGCGCTTCCTCGACGTGGACGACACCGTCGAGCTCGACACGCTGGACACGAAACCGGTGAAGGCGATCCGCTCGCCACAGCTGCACCACCTCGCCAACGCGGCCCGCACCGCGCGCACCAATCCGGACGCGGCCGGCCCGCTGGGGCGCACCGTGAACGCGCTCACGTCCAAGCTGGCCGGCAGCACCGCATTCAAGACGCAGTGGCGCCGCGTGGCCTACCGCGCTCCGAACGAACCGGACGAGAAGTTCATGGTCGAGCTGCGTCGGCGCTCCAAGGGAGAGGTGGTGGCGCTGAGCGAGTATCTGGGCCGCGACCTGGTGACCCTCTGGGGTTACGACAGCCTCGACTGACCGTCGATCCCGTAGGATTGCCCACCTCCCGCCACCCGCCGGCGGCTCGCCGCGGGGGCCAAACAACCAAGGAGAGAGTCCCACATGCCTGAAGCTGTGATCGTCGACGCCATCCGCACGCCCATCGGGCGGGCCGTCAAGGGGTCGCTCAAATCGGTTCGCGCCGACGACCTCGCGGCCATCCCGCTGAAAGCGCTGCTGGAGCGCAACCCGCAGCTGGAGTCGAGCTCGATCGTGGACGTGATGATGGGCTGCGGCTTCGCCGAGGGCGAGTCGGGCTACAACATCGGCCGCAACGCGGCGCTGCTCGCGGGCATCGACTTCCACGTCCCGGGCACGACCGTCAACCGCTTCTGCGCGTCCTCGCTGCAGACCACGAGGATGGCCTTCCACGCGATCAAGGCCGGCGAGGGAGACACCTACATCGCCGCCGGCATCGAGGCGGTCTCGCGCGCGAACCAGGGCGCCCCGTGGGAATTCCACAAACAGCTCGACGGCTCCGAGGGCTCGCTCTACAACGTGTACATCCCCATGGGCCTGACCGCGGAGAACGTCGCGGACGAGTACGGCGTCAGCCGTGAGGCCCAGGACGAATGGGCCGTGATCTCCCAGAACCGCGCGGTCGCGTCTCAGGAGTCGGGCCACTTCGACAAGGAGATCGTGCCCGTCACCGCCCCCGCGCACAAGGACAAGGACCGCGAAGGCAACGAGATCGACGTGCCCGAGCAGGTCGTCACCAAGGACGACGGCCCGCGTGCGGGCACGACGCTCGAGAAGCTCGCCGCGCTGAAGCCCGCGTTCAGGCCTGACGGCACCGTGACGGCTGGTAACGCGTGTCCGTTGAACGACGGCGCCGCCGCGCTGCTCGTGACCTCAGAGGAACGCGCCAAGGAGCTCGGCATCGCTCCCAAAGCGCGCATCGTCGCCTCGACGGTCGTGGCGATCCGCCCCGAGGTGATGGGCGTCGGCCCGATCCCCGCGATCGAGCAGCTGCTGAAGAACACGGGCATGGCGATGAGCGACATCGACATCGTCGAGATCAACGAGGCGTTCGCCGCGCAGATCGTGCCGTGCAAGGAAAAGCTCGGCATCGACGAGGAGAAGCTCAACCCGTTCGGCGGGGCGATCGCCCTCGGTCACCCGTTCGGGATGACCGGCGCGCGCATCATGACCACGCTGCTCAACGGCCTCGAGGCCAAGGACGGTACGTTCGGCATCGAGTCGATGTGCGTCGCCGGCGGCATGGGCATGGCGATGTTGGTGGAACGCCTCAAGTAGAGGACGACAGGGCAGGCTCGGCGGCGGGGCTCAGCGAGCGCATCTCGCCAACCCAGTCGTCGAGCTCCTGCCAGCGCTCATACAGCCACGCGATCAGCTCCTCGCGATCGCTCGGCACCTCCGCGGCCGGGAACCGCCAGAACTTCAGGTGGACGGTCGTGCCCACCAGGCCGCCCGACCAGATGTCGCTGACGTACTCGAAGCCGTCCAGGCCGACGTGGCCGAAGATGACCACATCCGCGTCGCGCGCCGATTCGAGCAGCAGCAGGGTGCCGCCAAGCCGTGGCGGTAGCAGGTTCCGCAGCCCCTCTGCCAGCGGCGCGATCTCGGGCTGGCGCTCGGCGATGATCGCCTTCGCGCGCGCGAGCTTCTCCGGCGTGGAGCGGGTGCCCTCGGGATAGATCAGCAGGCCGTCGCCGGCCGACATGTCGACGGTGAGCGCGCGCATCCGCTCGAGCTCGGTCTCGGTGTCGCCCGATCCGCGACGCACGAACAGCGTCGGCACCCAGCGCCCGCCGACGTCGATCGTGGGGAGCATCTGCAGCTCGCGCTTGATGATGAAGCGGAAGCCGAGACCGTGGGCGTGGCCGAGGATCGCGTCGGGAAGCGCGTTGTCGATGATGCTCGCGTGGCGGATCAGCACGATCACGGGGCCGGGGCCGGCGAGCTCGAGCCCCTCGATCTCGAAGCGCAGGCCGAACAGGGCGCGGATCCCGGCGAGATGACTGCGCAGCCAGAGCCGCTTGATGCGATACACGCGGTCGCGCCGGCGGGCGCTGTCGCGACCCCGCGAGGCCACCCAGATCGCCAGCAGTCCCAGCAGCGCCCAGGTCTCGCCCACGAGAAACCACCACATCATCGCGATCAGCCGCACCGCCATCCACGGCTTGCGGGCTCGTAGCCACAGCGCAAGGTCGACGAGCGCCGCGACGAGGAGCAGCACAGGGGAGAGCGCCGTGACGAGCACGAGCGCGACCGCAACTGCGGCCACACCGCGCACGCGACGCCAAGCTCGGGCGGCGCGTGGGCTGTCATCGTGGATCAACGGTCCCAGCGCACCCATCCGGGACGCATCGTACTCGTGGACGCTCGTTCGATCATCCGCCGTGTCGGTTTCCGTCCGTCCGCATTCGGCCGAAGTGCAGATTGCGGACTTAGCGCATCCCTCAGCGCGCAACGTTAGGAGCCCCTCGATGCTCAGCCGACTCGACACGTCCAGCCTCACGCCGCCTTCCATCGTGCCGTTCTCGATCGCGCAGCGCGATCTCGACGAGCACTGCAGTGTGATGGCGATCGAGGGAGAGCTCGATCTCGCGACGGCGCCGCGCCTGAAGTGGACCCTCGTCGACGCGCTCGCCGCCGGTCGCACCCGTTTCGTGGTGGACCTCTCGCGAGCGAGCTTCATGGATTCGACCGCACTCGGGGTGCTCGTCGGCGTCAACCGGAGCCTGGCTTCGGACGCGCGGCTGGCGATCGTCTGCGGCGGCGACGCCGTGTCGAAAATCTTCGAGCTCTCAGGCATGGACGGCGTGTTTGCGATCTTCCCCACACTCGAGCTGGCGCTCGGTCACGTTCGGGATCGCTCGGCGGAAGTCGGCTGACGGGTGCGCCTGCTCGTCGGTCCGGCGATCGCCGGCTGTCTTGCGACGGCGCTGTTGCTCGCTCCGCTTGCGGGGGCTCGCGCCGATCGCGGCCGCGGTGGGCATTCGCGCACGAGCCAACCAGCGCAGACGCAGACCACGCAGACGAGCCAGCCGCCTCAGACGAGCCAGCCACCCCAGCAGGCCCAAGAGTCGCAGGGCACCGACGGGCGCCAGGGGCGCTCACGCGGGCAGCATTCGCACCAGGGGGGACGCCACGATCGCGAAGTCGGTGAACAGCAGGAAGCAGGCGGGCAGCAGGCCGGTGGCGAACAGGGGGAAGCCGGCGAACAACAGGCCGGCGCCAGCCAACAGCCCGCGGCGACGCAGCCGGACGCGCGACGCAGCCCGAGCGGTCGCGGGCATGGGCACGATCGCGCCGGTGCACGCACGAGACACCACCGGGCCGAGGCCGGCGGAGAAGCCCACAAATCCGCAGGGTCCGCAGTGGCGGCAACCGCGACGACAACCGCTCCCACTCAATCGGCGGTCGCACAGGCCTCACCGACAGTGGTGGCTCCTCAGGTGGCGAGCCCCCCATCGGTCGCGAGCTCGGCCCCACCCGCGGTGACGGGTGTCGCGCGCCAGCCGGCGCACGCTCGACACCCAAGGAACCGAGCTCCGCGTGCGGGCACCAAGCCGCGTGTCTCCCCGGCGGGCACCCTCACGCCGGTCGCGCTCGCGGTCACGCCATCACGCGTCGTCCACACGCCACAGCCATCCGCGCTGCCCCGTCACATCGCCTCGGCCACGCGCCTCTCCCCGCTGACGCGCACGATCACGAGAATCGTGGCGGTGGTGCCGGTGCCCGTGCGGGTGCTCATCGGCCTGCTGCTGGCGCTCGCGGCGACGATGGGACTGCGCACGCGTCTCGCGGCGGCGCGCACGAGGCGACTGGAGCGCCAGCGGGAGCAGTTGCTCGAGGACGTTGGTCTGCTGCAGACAGCGCTTCTGCCCGTGCTGCCGGCGCGAGTGGGCCCGGTGGCGACCTCGGCGGCCTATCGTCCGGCGGCGGGACCGGGCGCGGGCGGAGACTTCTATGACGTGTTCGCGCTCGAGGACGGCCGTATCGCGATCCTCCTCGGCGACGTCTCGGGGCACGGCCGCGAGGCGCTCCCGCACACGGCGCTCGTGCGTTTCACGCTGCGCGCCTATCTGGAGGCGGGCCTCTCGCCGCGCGGAGCGGTGCAGACCGCGGGGGACGTGCTCGAGCGCCAGCTGGGCGAGTCCTTCGCGACCGTGGTGGTCGCCACCTATCAGCCAAGCGAGCGCACGCTGGTGTACTCGTGTGCCGGGCATCCGCCGCCGGTGGTGCTCGGCTCTCAGGCCGGTGCGCCGCCGCTCGCTTCGGTCACGGCTTGCTCGGCGCCGCCGCTCGGCGTGGGCAGGAGGACGGGTACACGTCAGACGGTGCTGTCGCTACCCGGTCGCGCCCGGATGTGCTTCCACACTGACGGCGTCACCGAGGCGCGCGTCGGCGGCGAGCTGTTCGGCGAGGCGCGGCTGGTGGAGGCACTCGCCGGCCTGGGGCACGGAGCGACCGCGTCGGATCTGCTCGACCGGGTGGCCGCGCAGGCGGACAGGCGCCCTGACGACATGGCCGCGTGCGTGCTGAGCGTGGAGGGCGAAAGCGATGCGCCGCGTGTGCTGGTGGAGGAGCTGGAGATCGACCGCGAGGAGGCTGCGAGTGGACGTACCGAGGACTTCCTGCTCGCCTGCGGGGTGCACTCGAACGAGGTCGCGGACGTGGTGAGCGAGGCGCGCGACGCGGCGGGGGGCGCCGGCAGCGTGATCCTGCGGTTGCGCCTCGGCGACGGTGCGCCGGAGGTAACGGTGCAGCGCGACAATCTCGCATATCTGCCGGCTCGGCGCGCGAGCCGTCAGGCGGCTGTGGGGGTGTCGCGATGAACGGCACGCGAGCACTGGCCCCCGACGCGGAAATCGTGCTGGCGATCGCATCGACGGCGATGCCGTTCGCCCGCTCGCCTGAGGAGCAGGCCGAACGGTGGCTGCGCGTGCTGCGCCTGCACGGAGAGGTGGGGATCGCCCTGCAGGCGCTCGGCGTGAGCGAGGAGTCGCTCGTGCAGGTGCCCGACAGCGGGGCGGGACAATCGAGCGGCTCGGTCGGCGTTCCGAACGGCGACGTGATCGTGGAGGTCAGCAGGCGAGCGATGGATGTGGCCGCGGACCGCGATAGCGCTGGCGTCACCACGGTCGAGCTGCTGCTGGCTGTGATGGACGTCTACGGCGAGCACTTCTCACGCGTGCTGGAAGCTCACGGCACCGACCGCGACGAGGTGCTCGAGCGTCTCGGGGTCCCCGCCGGCGCGTAGGCGTCGCGCGCGGCGTCCGTCAGCGCGGCGGCATCCGCAGCGCGCCGTCGAGCCGGATCGTCTCGCCGTTGAGCATGCGGTTCTCCACGATCTGACAGGCCAGCTGCGCGTACTCCGCGGGCTGGCCGAGGCGCTGCGGGAAGGGGACGCCCGCGCCGAGCTTCAGGCGGGCCTCTTCCGGCAGCGCCGCGAGCAGCGGCGTGTCGAACAGGCCGGGCGCGATCGTGTTGACCCTGATCCCGTATTGGGCGAGGTCGCGCGCGGCCGGCAGCGTCATCGCCACGACACCGCCCTTGGACGCGGAGTAGGAGATCTGCCCGACCTGGCCGTCGAACGCAGCGATCGAGGCGGTGTTGACGCACACCCCGCGCTCGCCGTCCGTCAGTGGCTCGTTGGGGATCATCGCGAAGGACGCGAAGCGGAGCACGTTGAACGTGCCGATGAGGTTGATCGAGATGATCGTCTCGAACGGGAGCAGCGGGTGCGGGCCCTTCGACCCGGCGACCTTCTGGGCCCAGCCCGTGCCGGCGCAGCAGACCGCGATGCGGAGCCCACCGTCCGCTGCGGCGGCCTTCTCGACGGCCGCCTGGACCTGGGTCTCCTCGCGCACGTCGCAGGAGACGAACTCCAGGCCGAGCTCAGTGGCGAGCGCCGTGCCTTTCTCGACGTTTACGTCTGCGATCGTGACCACCGCGCCACCGGCGTGCAGCGCGCGGACGGTCGCCTCGCCGAGCCCGGAGGCCCCGCCTACGACTATCGCTCCCGAGCCCTCGATCTGCATGGGCGGGAGCCTAGTGGATCGCTGGTGTCGCGCACTCGTCTCAGGGCAGATGGTGGACCTGGTTGCGCAGCGCGTCTCCGTCGTTGTAGCTCTCGATCAGTTCGCCCAACGTTGTCACCCATTGAGAGATCGACCTCTTGGAGCGCGGCATCGTCGCGTCGAAGGTGAAGACCATCCCGTGATGCTCGCCGCCCGCGCCCATCAGCTGGGCGTGGATCGCCTGGAAGGCCGCGATGTCGTTGGTGACGATGACGCGACCCTCGGCTGCCATCAGGCGGACCAGCTCGCGGTCGCTGCGGCCGACCAGGTCCGGTCGATCCTTCTTGACAGCCTGGACGTCATGCCCGATCTCTCGCAGCTCGCGAGCGATGCGGGGGGAGATCATCTCGTCCAGCAGCAGCCTCACGCAAGCGCCTGCTGGCGGCGCTCCCAACGCTCGCGCTCGCGCTGGGCAATAGCGTTAGATCGCTCGATCCAGTCGTCGATCTCGTCCTTGTAGTCGGCGTAGTAGTTCAAGCAGGCCTCGACGTGTTCCACTGGCGTCTCCAGATAGTCGGCTGCGTCTGCCACGGAGTTGCCGTTCTGCCTGATCGTGCTCATCACCTCTGCGACGTCCAGCCGTGTGCCCAGAAGGGCAGGCCGTCTGCCTGCCTCGCCGTCGCGAAAGTGGATGAGCGGGTGTTCGTCGTGACGAATGCCCTCTTCGATGTAGCGCTCAGCCAGTGCGGTCTGCGGAGCGTGGGTATCCCGCGCACGTTGCTTCAGGCGTGCGACGGTGATCGGGTCGAAGCGAAACGCGACGCTTCGCTTGCTTGGAGACGTAGCCATATCCATACAAGTATAGCGAGGTATGGCGCTGTATAGCGTTAGCTGATGCGCGACAACGTCAGCGCGAACTGCTCCTCCGGATCGGTGAGCCAGCGCACGAGCTCGAGACCCGCCGCGTCGAGATCTCCTTCGAGGCGCGCGGGCGTGAACTTGGCGCTGATCTCGGTGCGCAGCTCCTCGCCGGCGTCGAAGTGCACCGACAGGTCGAGCTCCTGCACGACGGTGGTGTGCTCGCGCCGTGCGCGCAGGCGCATCTCGATCCACTCGTTCTCGCGGTCGAACAGCGCGACGTGGTCGAAGTCCTCCGGGTCGAAGTCCGCTCGCAGCTCGCGATTTACCACGCGCAGGACGTTGCGGTTGAACTCCGCGGTGACGCCCTGGGAGTCGTCGTAGGCGGCCTCGAGCACGTGGGGATCCTTGACGAGGTCGGTGCCCATCAGCAGATGGTCGCCGGGTCCGAGCAGACGGGCTATCTCGCGCAGCACCCGCCGACGGCTGCCGGGGGGGAAGTTGCCGATGGTGCCGCCGAGGAACGCCACGATCCGGGGTCCGATCCGCGGCGGGACGTGCTGCAGGTGGCGCTCGAAGTCGCCGATCACGCCGTGCACGCGCAGCCCCGGGTACTCGTCGGTGAGCTCCTCGGCGCAGTCGCGCACCATGGACTCGGTGACGTCGACGGGCACGTATCGCTCGAGCGTGCCGGCGCTGTGCAGGGCGTCGAGCAGCACGCGCGTCTTGGCCGCGGTTCCGGAGCCGAGCTCCACCAGCTCGACCGCCCCGGTGAGCTCGGCGATCGCATCTGAGCTCTGCTCGAGGATCGCGCGCTCGGCGCGCGTGGGGTAGTACTCGGGCAGCTCGCAGATCCGGTCGAAAAGCTCCGCCCCGCGCGCGTCGTAGAAGTGCTTGGGCGGCAGCTCCTTGAACGGCCGCGTGAGGCCGTCGAGCACGTCGTCGGCCAGTGAGCGTTCCGAGGCGCCGTCGAGATGCGAGTCGATGCGGATCGCGGGCGCCTCGGCGCACTGCTGTGATGCGGATGGCTCCATCAGGCCTCCTTTGCAAGGCGAACGCCGGAGAAGATCTGGCGTCGCTGTGGCAGGTCCCAGTTGCGAAAAGTTCGGCTCGCGACGCGTGGGTGGGTAGCCCACGAGCCGCCGCGCAGCACGCGGTAGCGCTCGCCGAAGAACACCTGCGAATACTCGCGATACGGGTAGGGCTCGAAGCCCGGGTAGCCGTGGAAGTGCGATCCCGTCCACTCCCAGACGGCTCCGACGGTCGCCAGCGCGTCAGGTCCCTCGTGGGTCCAGGTCGCCGCCCTCTCCCACTCGGCCTCGGTGGGCAGTCGCGCATCGTGCGCGCGGGCGAAGGCGTCGGCCTCGAACCACGAGACGTGACATGCGGGCGCCTCCGGATGGCCCGCCGTCATGCTCGGATGATGGGTGATGTCGTGCTCCTCCTTCCACGCCCAGCCCTCGTCCGACCACCACTCGCGCCGTTCGTAGCCGCCCCCCTCGCTGAAGCGCATCCAGCTGGCGTTGCTCACGGGCCGCCGCGCGATTCGGTAGGCGGGCAGCTCGACGGTGTGGCGGGGTCGCTCGTTGTCATACGCGAACCCTTCCCCGTCGGCGCCCATCTCGAACGTGCCGGCGGGAACCTCTATCCATCCATCTGGTGCGTCAGGCGCGAACCGCGGCGGCTCCCCGGCCGGCAGCAGCCCCGCGATCGCCATCGTCTGGCGCATCGTCTCGGAGTGCTGGAGCTCGTGGCGCAGGACCATCTCGCAGAGCACGCCGTCGCCAACGCCGCGGTGGGCGAGCGTCTCGACGGTGCGCTCGCGCACGGCGGCCATGTACTCGCGCGCCTGCTCGGGGCCGAGCGCCTCGATCTCGCCGCGGATCGCGCGCGGCGTCTCGAACGCGTCATACAGGCTCGCGAGATCCGGGCGCAGCAGCTCGAGGCCACCGTGACGGTGGGCGATCCACAGGTCCTCGTAGGCGGCGATGTGGCCGAGGTCCCACACGAGCGGGCTCATGATCGGCGAGTGCACGCGCTCGAGCTCCTCGTCGCTGAGCGCGGCGACGAGTGCGAGGGTACGCTCGCGTGCCGCATCCATCGCCACGAGCACCTGCTCGGCGTCGGGGGAGAGAGGGCTGGTCTTTTCCGCGCGGACTGCCATGGGCTGGCTGTGCTGCCTCACTGTAGAAGGTTCCAGCCAGACAGGATTGACGTTTGTCGCTCGTATCCGAGGACGCAGATCGCGCCTGTTGACAACCCCAGGCGGCCACCCTGCTCGGGCCCGAGCCCGATCCAGCGCGCGCCGAGCACGCGCAGCATGTGGCCGTGAGAGAAGATCGCGACGGTCCCCTGCGTCCCGCTCAGCTCCGCGAGCACCGCATCGGCTCGCGCGCCGACGGCGGCCGCGTCCTCGCCGCCGGGGCAGCCGTCGCGCCACTGATACCAGTCCGGGCGGGCGGTGCGGATCTCAGGCGTGGTGAGTCCCTCGTAGTCGCCGTAGTCCCACTCGAGCAGGCTCTCGCGCATCTCCGCCTGCGCGCCGAACCCAGCGAGGTCACAGGTTTCGCGCGCGCGGGTGGACGGGCTGACGAGCACCCTCGCGAAGCTCCACGCGCGCAGGCGCTCGGGCAGGCTCGCCGCGGCGGCGCGGCCGGCGTCGGTGAGCGGGATGTCGGTGCGCCCGGTGTGGCGTCCGTCGCGGCTCCACTCCGTCTCGGCGTGGCGCACGAGCACGAGCTGGAGCGTGCCGTCGCCTGCACTGGCCGCTGCGGTCACGGCTGCGGCTGTGGGCCGTCGGGCGCTGCGGCGTCGTCCACGATCACGGTGAGTCGTGGGCGCCTGAGGAGGCTCGCGGGCACGTGGCGGGTGGGCTCGCCGAGCATCGCGTTGACCGCGTCTGCCTTGCTCGCGCCCGTGGCCAGCAGCAGGCAGCCGCGCGCGGCGCGCAGCATCGCGAGGCTGAGCGTGATCCGCTCGGGCGGCGGCTTGGGGGAGTCCTCGACGCCGAGGCAGATCGCCTCATCGCCGGCATCGAGCGTGCCCGCCCCGGGAAACAGCGACGCGACGTGACCGTCGGGACCGATGCCGAGCACCACGACATCGAGTGCCGGCGGCGCGGAGGAGGCGGGGTCTGCGGGAAGCCGCTCCGCGAGCGCTTGGGCGTAGCGCCTCGCGCCGTCGTGCGGTCCGCGCTCGCCCTCCATGCGGTGCACTCGCTCGGGCGGTATGCCGGCGGGGCCGATGAGCGTTTCGACGGCGAGGCGGTAGTTGCTCTCCTCGTCGTCGGGTGCGACGCAGCGCTCGTCGGCGAACCAGATCTCCACGCCGTCCCACTCCATCGATGGCTCGGCGGCGAGCAGCTCGAAGGTGCGCCCCGGCGTGGTGCCGCCGCTGAGCGCGAGGTGCGCGACCCCTCGCTGCGCGCGTGCGCGTGCGAGTTCGCGCGTGACGTGCGCGGCGGCGCGTGCGGCGACGGTCTCGGCGTCGAGGCAGGTGGTGAGTCGCGTCACGCCGGTGTGAGCATGGCCCTGGCGGCGGTGAGCGCGGGCACGTAGGTGGGGTCGCGCAGCAGCGCCTGGCGGATGCCCTCGCCGAGCACGCCCTGCTCGCCGCGCGAGGCTCCGGCGATCGTCCACTCGCGCTCCCGCCCTTGAGCGTCGCGTGAGCGCGCGTGCAGGCCGCCGGGTCCGCGGCCGAGCAGCAGGCTGCGTCCGGTGGAGGTCTCGAGCGTGACGTCCTCGAGCCCGCGCACCTGTAGCTCCGGTGCGGCCTCGAGGCGCAGCTTCACGTCCCGTTCGTGCGCCTCGGCGGTGCCGACGAGCGCGTCGCCATCGGCCTTGAGCGGCTCAGGCCTCCAACCGAGGCGCGATGAGAGCCATCCCGCGAGGAGCATCGCGGCGGCTGTGGACTCGGGGTGGTGGCGGACGGTGACGCCGCTGATCTCGGCGAGTTCGGCGCGGCGGGGCGGCGGGTCGAAGCTCGCGGCGACGCGCTCGCGCCAGGGGGTGGTGCGCAGCCACGCGAGGTCGACGACGTAGGCCTGGCCACTGAGCGTGCACGCGCGGTCGAGCGCGTCGCGGCTGCTCGGCTCATCGACGGAGTCGACCAGCACGGCCTGTGAGAGCGCGAGCAGCTCGGTGACGATGTCGTGGTGGCCGTGGGGCGACCACAGCAGCGTGGGCAGGTCGGTGACGACGAGCGGGTCGGCGATGGTGAGCAGGTCGTCGAGGTGACGGTCGCCGAGTTCGACGACGACGGTCTCGTGCAGCAGCGCGAGCTCGCCCGGCTTGGGCTCGTCGTCGGAGGCGATCATGACGCGCGCGTCGAGTCGCTCGCGGCCGGGCTCATAGGCGAGCACGACGGTGCGCGACGCGTGGTAGCGGCCGACTCCCCGCAGGCGGTTGGCGATCTCGCCGCTCCACTCGCGGTCGACGAACGCGATCATGTTGAGCACGCGTGCGGGGACGTAGTCGCCGTTTTCGGCGTGGATGTCGTGGAGCAGCTTGCGCAGCGCCGCTTCGATCGCGTCGGGCGTGGTGCCCTGCTCGCTCCAGACCGCGTCGCTGCGCGCTCCGCCGCTCATCAGATCGCGCGCCAGCGGTCGCCCTCGCGCAGCAGGTCGTCGGCCTCCTTGGGGCCCTGCGAGCCGGCGACGTAGCTGGCGACGGAGACGAGCGACTGGCCGTCGGCGGGCTCCCACGCTTTGACGATCGGGTCGCAGATGCGCCACTGCGCCTCGACCTCGTCGTTACGCGTGAAGAGCGTCGCGTCGCCGCGCATCGCGTCGGTGATCAGCCGCTCGTAGGCCTCCGGGGATTGCGAGAGGAACGCGGTGCCGTACTGGAACTCCATCTGCACGGGGCGGATGATCATGCGCGTGCCGGGGATCTTCGCGCCGAGGCTGAGCGATACGCCCTCGTTGGGCTGGAGGGTGAGAACGAGCTGGTTGGGCTGCACGCCGAGCGAGCCGTCCTGGCTGAAGGCGAGGTGCGGGACGGGCTTGAGCGTGACGGCGATCTCGGTGATCTTGCGCGCGAGGCGCTTGCCGGTGCGCAGGTAGAAAGGCACGCCCGCCCAGCGCCAGTTGTCGACTTCGAGGCGCAGCGCGGCGTAGGTCTCGGTGACAGAGCCCTCGGGCACGCCCTCCTCTTCGAGGTAGCCGGGGACGTCGTCACCGCCGGCGTGTCCGGCGGAGTATTGCGCGCGCAGCGACATGTCGGGTATCTCGGCGGCGGTGGGCTCGGGTATCGACTGCAGCACCTTGACCTTCTCGTTGCGGACCTCTTCGGCGGTGAAGCTCACGGGCGGCTCCATCGCGACGTGGCAGAGCAGCTGCAGCATGTGGTTCTGGATCAGGTCGCGCAGCGCGCCGGCGCTGTCGTAGTAGTCGGCGCGGGAGCCGATGCCGAGATCCTCGGCGGCGGTGATCTGGACGGAGTCGATGTAATTGCGGTTCCACAGCGGCTCGAACATGCCGTTGGCGAACCGGAACGCCATCATGTTCTGGACGGTCTCCTTGCCTAGGTAGTGGTCGATGCGGAACACCTGGGTCTCGTCGAAGGTGGCGAGCACCTCGCGGTTGAGCTCGCGCGCCTCTTCGAGCGTGGTGCCGAACGGCTTCTCGATGATCAGGCGGACCTCGCCGTGCTCGTGGTGCGCGAGCTTCGACTTGCCGAGCTGCTCGACGATCACGGGGAAGAACGTGGGCGCGGTGGAGAGGTAGAAGGCGCGGTTGAGCGGCTCGCCGGCCTGCTTCTCGCATTTGTCGAGCATCTTGCCGAGCTCGCTGTAGACGGACGGGTCGTCGAACGTGCCGGGGACGTAGCAGACGTTTTCGAGCAGGCTCTCCAGGACGGCGTCGTCGGGCGTGCGCCGGGAGAAACGGCGGATCGCCTGCTCGCACTCCTCGCGGTAGTCCTCGTGCTCTTTTTCTTTGCGCGAGACCCCAATGAGGTGAAAGCGGCCGGGCAGGGCGCCCTCGTGGGCGAGGTTGTAGAGCGCGGGCAGCAGTTTGCGCCTGGCGAGGTCGCCGGTGGCGCCGAAGATGACGAGCGAGGTGGGCGCGACCGGAATGCGCTCGAGGCCGGCGACGAGAGGGTTCTCGGGCACCGGCTCACTGGTGGGCCGCCCGGCTGAGACGGCCACCGTCAGCGTCCTCCGCCGCGTTTGGCGCCCGGCGCGCTCTTGACGGCGTGGCCGCCGAACTGGTTGCGCAGCGCGGAGAGCACGCGGTCGGCGAAGTCGCCGTTGCCGCGCGAGCGAAAGCGGGCGTAGAGCGACGCGGTGATGACGGGGGTGGGCACGTCGCGGGCGGTGGCGTCCTCGATCGTCCAGCGTCCCTCGCCGGAGTCCTCGGTGTAGCCCTCGAGCGAGCTGAGGTCGTTGCCGTCGGCCTCGAAGGCTCGCGCGGCGAGTTCGCACAGCCATGAGCGCACGACCGAGCCCTGTCCCCACAGGTGCGCGATCTTGGCGTTGTCGAGCTCGTACTCGCACTTGTCGAACAGGTCGAAGCCCTCTGCGTAGGCCTGCATGAGCCCGTACTCGACGCCGTTGTGGACCATCTTCACGTAGTGCCCCGCGCCGGAGTTGCCGAAGCGCAGCCAGCCGCGCGGGCCGATCGCGGCGAGGCTCTGCTCATTGGTCTCGGGGGCGAGCACGTCGAGGATCGGCGCGAGGCGTTTGACCGCTTTGGGCGGTCCGCCGACCATCATGCAGTAGCCGACCTCGAGGCCCCAGACGCCGCCGCTGGTGCCCACATCGACGTAGTCGATGCCAGCCTTCTTCAGTTCCGTAGCTCGGCGCTTGTCGTCGGTCCACTTGGAGTTGCCGCCGTCGACGATCGTGTCGCCGCGGTCGAGCAGCTTGGCGAGCTTGTCGACGGTTTCCTGCGTGGGCGCGCCCGCGGGGACCATGATCCACACGATCCGCGGCGCCTGCAGCTGCTTGACGAGGTCTTTGAGCGTGCTCGCGCCGGAGGCGCCGTTTTTGACGGCGAGCTTTACGGCCTTCTCGTCGAAGTCGAACGCGACGACCTCGTGATCGGAGTCGCGGCGGATGCGGTGAACCATGTTCCCGCCCATCTTGCCCAGCCCGACGAAGCCGATCTGCGTCACTTTTACTCCTTGAGGGTTGCGGTGAGAGCGCGCAGGGCGCTCACAGGATCATCGCCTTCGAGTCGCACTCGCTCCGCGGGCAGTCCGTTGTCGCGCAGCGTGTTCAGGTCGCCGATCGCCTGCGCGTTCTTGAGCGTTGTGAAGGTGTACGACGCGCCCGGTATCTCCACGTCATCCGGTCCGTCGTGAACCAGCTGCAGGAAGCGCCCGGTGCGCGGGCCGCCCTTGTGGAACTGGCCGGTGGAGTGCAGGAACCGCGGGCCGTAGCCGAACGTGGTCGTGGTCTTGGTGCGCTCGCGGATCGCCGCGCGCAGCTCCCCGGCGGCCTCGTCGAACTCGGGCGAGGGCTTCAGGTAGGCCATGATCGCAACGTAGTCCGGCGGGGCGCCGTCGAGCAGCAGGGCACGGAGCGCGGTCTCCTGCGCACCGTCCACTGCCGGAAGCTCGTGCTTGGCTTCGTAGTCGTCCAACACGCGCTTGGTCGCATCCTTGGCCTGTTGCACGTTGGGCTGGTCATATGGATTTATGGATAGGCCCCAGCCGGCCACGGCCACCGCGAGCTCGGCGAGGAGGAACACGCGCCCGAGGTCGCCCGGGCCGCGAGTGGGGATCGTGATCACGGGATGTCCCGCCTGCGCGAGCGCGGACACGCGCGCATCGAGGGCGGGGTCTGGGGCGCCGAGGTCGGGGAGGTAGGCGAACACGCGGTCCTCGCCGTACACGGCGGGCTCGCCGAGCGGCTCGTCCGCGACGGGGAGGATGCCGGTGCCGTGCTTGCCGGTGGACTCGGCGACGAGCTGCTCGAGCCACAGGCCGAGGCCGGGCAGCGACTCGGCGATGACGAACGTGAGCTTGTCGCGCCCGGCGCGCGCGAGCGCGCTGAGCGCCGCTCCCAGCCACACCGCCGCGGTCTGCTGCGCGGGCGCCGGCTCCTGCGCGTCGTCGACGGTCGAGAGCGCAGTCTCCCACGCTCCGCTCGCGCCGCTCAGCAGGGCGCGCACGTCCACTCCGGTCAACGCGGCGGGCACGATGCCGAACGCGGACAGCGCGCTGTAGCGCCCACCGATGTTGGGGTCGCCGGCGAAGATCCTGCGGAACCCGTGCTCGCGCGCGAGCTGCTCGAGACCCGAGCCGGGGTCGGTGATCGCGACGAAGTGCCCGCCGTCTTCCACGGTCGACCAGAAGTGCGCGAACAACGAAAGCGGCTCGATCGTGCCCCCCGACTTGGAGGAGACTACGAACAGCGTCCGCAGTGGGTCGACCGCGTCGTGCACCGCCCGGATGTCCTCCGCGTCGGTGGAGTCCAGGACGTGCAGGCGAGGCTCGCCGGCGCGCGCGCCGAAGGAGCGGCGCAGGACCTCCGGCGCGAGTGAGGAGCCGCCCATGCCCAGCAGCACCACATCCTGGAAACCCTGCTCGCGGACGTCCGCGGCGAACGCCTCCACCTCGGCGAGCTCCGCGAGCATCCGCTCGGCGATCGTGAGCCAGCCGAGGCGGTTTGCCACCTCTGGCGTGCCTGGGGGCGCCCACAGCGTGGCGTTGCCTTCACGCAGCCGCCGCTCGACCTGTTGCTCCGCGGCGAGTACGAGGCTCTCCTGGAGGAGGGGGGTGAGCGAGGCGGGAACGCGGGCCGTGACGGTCAGGTTGGGGTCGCTCACGCCACGATCGTAGTGGCAGCGCCCGCTGGTATAGGTTTCATGCGTCCGTGAGCACCGAATCGACCCCCCAACTCCCCGACCGCAACCTTGCGCTGGAGCTCGTCCGCGTGACGGAGGCGGCCGCGCTCGCGGCCGCGCCGCTGGTCGGGATGGGCGACAAGGAGGCCGCCGACCAGGCCGCGGTGGATGGCATGCGCTACATGCTCCACTCCATACAGATGGACGGAATCGTGGTGATCGGCGAGGGCGAGAAGGACGAGGCGCCGATGCTCTACAACGGCGAGCAGATCGGCGACGGCTCACCGCCGCAGGTGGACATCGCTGTCGACCCGCTTGAGGGCACGACGCTCGCCGCGCACGGCATGCCGAGCGCGCTGGCGGTGATCGCGCTGTCGGCGCGCGGGACGATGTTCGACCCGGGCCCGTGCGTGTACATGGAGAAGATGGCGGGCGCCCCGGAGATCGCGGACCTGCTCGACCTCGACCGTCCGCTCGGCGACACCGTGAGGCTTGTGGCCGAGCGCAAGGGCTGCCCGGTGGGCGACGTTATGGCGGTGGTGCTCGATCGTCCGCGCCACGAGGAGGGCATAGCGGCGATCCGCGCTGCTGGCGGGCGCGTGCGACTGATCGCGCACGGCGACGTCTCCGCGGCGCTGCTCGCGGTTACCGAGCGCTCGACGGTGGATCTGCTGTGGGGCATCGGCGGCACGCCGGAGGGCGTGATCTCGGCCGCGGCGGTGAAGTGCCTCGGCGGTCAGCTGCTCGGCCGGCTGTGGCCGCGCGACGATGAGGAGCGCAAGGCCGCGCTCGACGCTGGCTATGACCTCGAGCGCGTGCTCGACCGCGACGATCTGGTCGCGGGCGATGATGTGTTCTTCTCCGCCACCGGCATCACCGACGGCGACGTGCTGCAGGGCGTGCGCTACCCCCACGCGGGCGGTGCGACGACCGAATCGCTCGTCACCCGCTCTCGCTCGGGCACGATCAGGCGCATAAAGGCCACGCACGACCGCGCGAAGCTGCGCGCCGTCGGCGACGCGCGCCTCTCACATTAGACGAGCCTCCCGAACGCAGCGTTCGAAATATCGCAATGCATTGCTCGTGCTTCCGCGCGCGGCTCTACGCGCGTGGATCAGGACTGGTCACATGGGTCGGTTGCTTCACGCAAATCATGAGTAGTTCCCCGCAATCCTTGACACTTTCGGGGGATCTCGGGAGGTGTCGTTTGACACGACGCGTATCTAGGGCCGTCGGGGCGCGAGTCTGTTTCGGTCCCTGGAAACGATTCGCGTCTTCCAAATATTGCAACAAGAAGAGCTCACATGTTCCGATCGGTCGCACGTCGCTCGCTAATCGGCGCGCTCGCAATCCTGTTCTCGATGGGAGTTGGAGTGCTGCTCGCCAGCGGCGAGCCGAGGACTGCCGCGAACGCCGGCGACGGCGCACGCCTGATGCTCGCGGACAGCTCGCATGCCGAACCGACGATCCGCCGACGGCGGCGCGCCGCGGCAGCGAAGGCCAAGCGTGCTCGCAGGGTGGCGCGAGGTCCGGCGGGTCCCGCGGGGCCGGCAGGACCTGCCGGGCCGCAGGGCAGGGAAGGCGCGCAGGGAGCGACCGGGCCGTCGGGCCCGCAGGGCGAAAGAGGCGCCGAAGGCAGGGAAGGCGCCAGGGGGGCTGCCGGCGCTGAAGGAAAGGCCGGTCTGCAGGGCGTCAAGGGCGAAACGGGCGCCGCGGGCGCGGAAGGCAAAGTTGGCGCCGCCGGGCCGGAAGGCAAACAGGGAGTCGCTGGAGCCCAGGGCGTCAAAGGCGAAACCGGCGCCGCTGGACCTGCGGGCAAAGAAGGCCCGCGTGGCCCCGAAGGCAAAGAAGGCCCGCCGGGCGCCGGTGTGCCGGGGCCGGAAGGCAAAGAAGGACCGTCCGGCGCCGAAGGCAAAGAAGGGCCGCAGGGCGCGACCGGCGCTCAGGGCGTACCCGGCCAGACCGGTGCTCCGGGCCCCGAAGGTCCAGAAGGGCCACAGGGTGCGGTCGGTGCTCAGGGGCCGGAAGGCAAAGAAGGCGCAAGAGGCCTCCAGGGCGTGAAAGGTCAAACGGGAGCGACCGGTCCGGAAGGCAAAGAAGGCATCGAAGGCGCCAAAGGCATTCAGGGCATCAAAGGTGAAACGGGTGCCGTCGGCCTGGAAGGCAAAGAAGGCCCGCAGGGTGTACAAGGCGAAACCGGCGCCGCTGGACCTGAAGGCAAAGAAGGCGCTCAAGGCGCGACTGGGGCTGCGGGTCCGGAAGGCAGAGAAGGCTCCCAGGGTGCGACAGGCCCGCAGGGTGTCCGGGGCGAAGTGGGCGCTGCCGGAGCTGAAGGCAAAGAAGGCGCGACGGGAGGTGTCGGTCCGGAAGGCAAAGAAGGGCCGCAGGGTGCGCCCGGCTCACAGGGCGCGCCGGGCGAAGCGGGGCTCACCGGCCCTGAAGGCAAAGAAGGATCCCAAGGTGCGACCGGGTCGCAAGGGCCTCAAGGCGCAACGGGCGAAAAAGGTGCGACCGGTGAAAAAGGCGCGACCGGCGCCACTGGTGCGACGGGCGCCGCTGGCGCGAAAGGCGAAAAAGGCGAAAAAGGCGCGACTGGCGCGACTGGGCTCACCGGCGCGACGGGTGCTGCCGGAGCGAAAGGCGAAAAAGGCGAAAAAGGCGAAAAAGGCGCGACTGGGGCGACGGGCGCTACAGGTGCGGCTGGGGCCGCGGGAGCGAAAGGCGAAAAAGGCGAAAAAGGCGAAAAAGGCGCGACTGGGGCAACTGGTGCGACAGGCCCCACTGGCGCGACTGGAGCCGCGGGAGCGAAAGGCGAAAAAGGGGAAAAGGGCGAAAAAGGCGAAGCTGGGGTGATCGGCGCGGAATCGGTCATCACGGTCGACCTCGCCAAAGAAGCTGTTACCGCGGCCAAGCTCGGAGCGGAAGTGGTTGAAACGGCGAAGATCAAGCTCCTGGCTGTCACCGAAGCGCTGCTGGGGGCGGAAGCCGTGAGTGAAGCGAAGATCAAGAAAGGAGCGGTGAGCGCGACGAAGCTCGCCGCGCCGAGCGCGAAGCCCGCGAAACCCGCAGAAGGCGCGGTCGCTGTCGCCGCGGCCTCACCCACACGAAAGGTCTCGGCCGCGATCGTGGGCAACGGGGCGAAAAAAGAATGGGTGATCGAACACAATCTCGAAACCCGCCTCGTCGAGGTGACCGTCCAGACAGGCGAAGCGGAAGAACCGGGCGAAGTCGAACCGAGCGCCAGCTACAAAGTCAAGGCGATTAGCGCGAAATCGGTTGAAGTGGTGTTCACGACGGCTCCGGCCGCAAAAGCACTGCTCTACATCACGGTCGTGGGCTGACGTGATCTCGGTCGGCTCGTCGCCGCGCTGGGTGCGCTTGACGGTGGGCGTCGTCTCGGCCATCTTCGTGGCCGCTGGCTTGAGCGCGTGCGGATCGAGCGAGCGGCATCTGAACAGCGCGTCGGTCGAGCGTGCGATCGCGAAGTCGATCCTCGAAGAGCGCAAGATCCACGCGGTCGTGAGCTGTCCGTCGCGGGTGCCGCAGCAGTCGGGCCGCACGTTCACGTGCACGGCGCACCTCGATGTGGGCACCTATCCGGTGACGGTCACCGAGATCGACGGAAGCGGCCGCGTGCGCTACCAAGATGACAGGCCGCTGGTCGTGCTGAACATCGCAAGGGTTCAGCGGGCGATCGAGGCATCGGTCTTCAACCAGCGTCGCCTGCACGCGACGGCGTCGTGTCCGTCCGAGGTGCTGCAGCGGGCAGGGATCGTCTTCCGGTGCACGGCGGTCGTGCGTGGCCAGACCCGCCGCTACCCGTTCGCGGTGCGCGAGGTCGACAGCGCCGGCCACGTGCGCTACACGGGCACGTGAGCTATGCGCCGTCGAGGCTCCCCACGCGCGACTGCGCGAGATCGAGCCGGGCGAGCGAGCGCAGGAAGCCATACGTGACGATCACGTGGATGCGTGATTGGGTGGCGTTGTAAAGCCAGCGTCCCAGCCCGGAGGCGATGGCGGGATGGAAGTTCGCCACCTCCACCTCCACCTGTAGACGCGAACGCTTGGGGTCCTCGCTCGAGCTTCGCTGCACCTCGATCTGCAGGTGGCCGCCGCCGTGGCCGCGCTTGGCCACGAGCAGTCCACGCTCGAGGCGCCAGCGCACCATCCCGCGCGTGGGGGTGATCTCGTATTCGGGCGCCCGGAAGGTCAGGAGCTTCAACGGGGCGATCAGCAGCACCACGGATCGCTCCCGCTCGGTGTAGCGGACGCGGATCAGGCCAAGCGTGACACGCGTGAGAAAACGCCAGTAGGTCCGAGCCAGACGCTCTAGGTGGGCTGGTGTCCAGATCTCCTCGAGCGCATCCTCGTCGATCAGCAGGTCCGCGCACTGCACTGAGCGAACCGCGCCGGTGTCCTGATCGAGCGAGGTGGAGTCGGTGAGGCCCGCGACGCTTGCCCGCTCGTGCGCGCCGCCTCGTCTGCGCGCACGCGAGAGGAGTAGGAGACGCACCGAGCCCGCAAGGAGGATCGCGCAAGCGGCGACGGCGACCCAGACGCCCGTCATGTCGGCTTTGGCCTCTGCACGTGTCTGCAGGCTATCCCCAGGCGATGGGCACGGGCGGTCGCGTCCACGCTTGCTGATATTCAACACACATGGCCGACGCTCCCAGATCACGCTCCTCGCCACGCGCGCGGGTGGTGGCCGACCTCCCGGTGGACGCGCTGGTGGCACGCGCCGAGGATCTCGCCAGGGGCTGGGCGATCGCCCTCGTCGCGGGCGGCTCCATGGATCGTCTCGCGGGCATCCCGCTCGGCGAGCTCTCCCGCGAGGCTCCCGCCCTGTGCTCGCAGGTGCTTCGTGCGTTGCAATCGGACGTGGAGCTGGATCGACTGACCGGTCGCGGGGGCTCGAGTGGGCGCGAGCGCTCGGCGCAAGCGCTGGGATTGGCATCGATGGCGGGCGCGGACGATGCCGAGGCGACGGTCGACGCGGTCGAGGCGTTGCGCGGCGTGCTCTGGGGGGCGCTGCTCGAAGAGCTCCGCGCTCCACCTCCGCGGATGGTGGCCGACGCGGCGGATCGGCTCGGCTATGTCTGCTCGTCCGCTCTGGCCGCCGCCGTGGCGGCGATGGGACCCGCCGGCGCTCCATCGGTCGACGACGATGCGGTCGCGACGGCGAGCGGTCGCGACGCACGCGAAACGGCTCATGCGTTCCCGGCGGATGCTGTGATCGTGGACGAGCACACGGAGGTTCAGCTACCGGTGTCGCGAGAGCCTCGAGCCGAGCGCCGGACGCCGCCCGGCTCACGCCCATCGGAGGAACGGCCGTCGTCGTGGGATGAGTCTCCGCCCGTGTTGCCTGTCCCTTCGGTGCCTGTCGGCCAGCCGGTGACCCCCGTGGCACGTGTGGACGAGCGACCGCTGTCCTGGGACGAGTCCCCGCCGGTGCTCCCATCGGGGGGGCGGGAGGAAATCGAGATCCGAGACGAACGCGGAGCCGAGGGGCCGGCCGCCTGGATCGGGTCGATCGGTCACCAGCTGACTCGCTTCCAGGAAGACGGGCGTCCGTTTGCGGTGCTGCTCGTGGAGCTCGTGGAGATCGACAGCCTCCGCCGCGGCGAGCCGCCAGAGGAGCTCGAGCGGCTGGCCAAGCGCGTACAGGACGTTCTCGCCGACGAGCTGCGAGCCGTGGGACCAGGGTCGCTGACGTGCGAGAGCCCCGGTCGCTACTGGCTGCTTGCGCTCGACACCGACCGTGCGGGCGCCGACAGGCTCACCGAGCGCCTGACGCGCGCGGTGTCCTCCGCTGTGCGCCATCGACAGGCGCCATTGGCGGTCGTGCTTGGGGCCGCGATCTGCCCGGATGACGGACTGCAGGCGCCGATGCTGGCCGCACACGCGGACGTCGGGCTCTACGCGGCGCGCTCGAGCGCACGCGCCATGAGCGGGCCCGCGAGCCTCTGATCTGGGTTTCTCAGCCGGCCTGAGCTCCGCCCGCGAGGGCGGAGGTCGACGTCGGCGAGCTGGGTGGAAGCCCGAGGGTGGCGACGTTGGGGGTGCTGCCGACAACGCGCGCGTGGATGCGGACGGTGTCGGCGATGCCGAGCGCTTCGGCCGCTCCAGCCGTCAGATCCCAATCGGCGCCGATGCCTCCGTAGGGGCCGCGGTCGAGCACCGGCAGCGTCACCGCGTGCGAGCCGTAGGTGACCTTCACGAGGGTGCCGCAGGGCAGCGTGCGGTTGGCGACGCCGACGACCGCCGGGGTGAGCGTCTGTCCGCAGGCGGTCTGCTTGCCGTAGAAGCCCGGGCCGAACCACGTGGCAAGCGCGGTCGGGCGAACCTTCGGCTTGGTGGGCGACTGGCTGGCGACTTTGCCCGACGGCGCGGCGGCGCCACCGGTGCTGGCGGCCGCGCTCGCGGGTATGGCCATGCTGAGAGCTCCCGCGAGCAGGGCGAGCAGGGTCGTAGCTGTGTTGACGTTCGATCGCATCGTGTTCGACGCCTACGGGGTGAGCTGACGGGCTCGCGCTGCACGTAAGTGCTGCGCTACGGCCCTGGATGGGCCGATTCGCCCCCGCGGATCACGTCGATCCGCATTGGGTCCCCCGTCCGCCGCGATCAGTGCCGCAGCGGCTCGGCGTGCGCAGCAGTATACAGACGGTCTCGAGCGAGCACTCAGGAGAGCGGCAGGCGCGAGAGCACGTCTTTGAGCAGCCGCTCACCGGTCGAGAGCCCCGACTTGGCGAGCTCTCCGATGACCTCGATCGCGGAGGTCACGAGCTCGGCTCCGCCTGGGGGATGGACCGGCCCGCGCGCTCGGTCGTTTTCGGACTCGAAGCCCTGCAGCGGCACCGGCTCGAGCTCCGGCGCGGCCTTTGACGCACGCTTCGGGGAGCTGCGCACGCGGGGCTTGGCGGCCGCTTTGCGGCTCGGCGTGGGCCTCTCCGGCTTCGCGGCGACGGAGGCTGTCGGCGCCTTGGCCCGGGTCCGGGGGGTGGCGGCGCGCCCATTGGACACAGCTGGGGCGGTCTGCGCGGCCCCAGATGTCATTGCCTTGCGTGCGGCGGTCCTGCGAGGCGTCGAGCGCTGTGGGCGGGTGCGAGGAAGGTTGGAAAGGACGCTCGAGGCCTCAGGGGGGGCGCTCGGCCGGCCGTTGCTCTCGCTTGGCACGCTCACGAGCACATCATTGCTTAACGCGGGGAGTGCCGCACAGACCTGCAACCCGACCGACAACATGTCCGAAATCGGCTGCGACGCGTTAGCATGGGGGGCCGGAGGACCGACTTTGAGATGTAACGTCGGCGGGCCTGCGGCCGTATGTCCGACGGAAGAGCTTGTGAGAAGCCGTAGCCATGCGCGGGGCCCCCATGCGGGCGCCTCCGGGTTGTCGATCGACGGAAGAAATGGAAACACGAATGTCAGTAGTCGAGCTGCAGGAGCTGGATGAGGTCAAGGGTCTGCTGGCCAAGGGCCAGCAGGTGGGCGTTCTCTCCTACGCGGAGATAACGAAAGCCGTATCCGAGCTCGACTTGGACGAGTCCGATGTCGAGGAGCTGCACGGCTTCTTCGAGAAATCGGAGATCGAGCTCGTGGAGGAGATCGACCCCGCGATAGCGGCGGCCTCCCTGGTCGAGCGTGCGCCCGACAAGCGCGGCCGGCGCAAAGCCAAAACGGCGCTCGACCTGAAGCCGGACATGACGACGGACTCGCTGCAGCTGTTCCTCAAGGACATCGGCAAGGTGCGCCTGCTGACCGCCCAGGAGGAGGTCGATCTGGCGAAGCGGATCGAGCGCGGCGATCTCGACGCGAAGCAGAAGATGGTCGAGTCGAACCTGCGTCTGGTGGTGTCGATCGCGAAGAACTACCGCAACCAGGGGCTGCCGTTCCTCGACCTGATCCAGGAGGGCACGCTCGGCCTCGTCCGCGCGGCGGAGAAGTTCGACTACCGCAAGGGCTTCAAGTTCTCCACTTACGCGACCTGGTGGATCCGTCAGGCGATCGCCCGCGCGCTCGCCGACAAGGCGCGCACGATCCGCATCCCGGTGCACGTGGTGGAGAAGCTCAACAAGATCGGCCGCGCGGAGCGCAAGCTCGTGACCGAGCTCGGCCGCGAGCCCACCGCCGACGAGATCGCGGAGGTGACCGGGATCGACCCCGAGGAGGTCGACTCGATCAAGCGCTCAGCGCAGGCCCCGGTCTCGCTGGAGAAGCCGGTGGGAGACGAGGAGGAGTCCGAGTTCGGCCAGTTCATCGCGGACGAGCGCGCCGAGTCGCCCTACGAGCGCGCCGCTGAGATCCTCACCAAGGAGGCTCTGCGCGAGGCGCTGGAGAACCTCTCCTACCGCGAACGCCGCGTGCTGGAGCTGCGCTACGGCCTCGGCGGCGAGCACCCGCGCACGCTGGACGAGGTCGGCCGCACGTTCAACGTCACGCGCGAGCGGATCCGTCAGATCGAGAACCAGTCGCTGAAGAAGCTGCAGTCGCTCGCGGAGGCCCAGAAGCTCCGCGACGTCGCTTAGTTTCGTCCACGGCTCCTGGCCGCACTCAAGGCTTCGCTCGCGGCTGCCGATCAGCTGGGCATGTTCGATGTGCTCAGCGCTCTGCGCGACCTGGTTGCGAAAGAGGGATCGGATCTACACCTGAAGGTCGGCGCGGCGCCGCTGTTCCGCGTGCACGGCGACCTCGCGCACGACTCGGGCGCGGACGATCTGACGAGCGACGACACCAACGGCGCGCTCAAGACGCTGCTGAGCGACCCGCTGAAGCTCGAAGAGTTCTCCCTCGAGCACGAGGTGGACTTCTCCTATGAAATCGAGGGTGTCGCGCGCTTCAGGATCAACGCCTTCCAGCAGCGCGGGCTGACGTCGCTCGTCTGCCGCGCGATCCCCCACCGCATCAGCACGATCGAAGAGCTCTCGCTGCCGGTGGTGATCCGCGAACTCGCCGAAGAGGAGCGCGGGATCATCCTTCTCACAGGCACGACCGGCTCCGGAAAGTCGACCACGCTCGCGGCGATGATCGACCACATGAACAACACGATGAGCAAGCACATCGTGACGATCGAGGACCCGATCGAGTTCGTGCACTCGGACAAGCGCTCCGCGATCAACCAACGTGAAGTCGGCATGGACACCGCGTCCTTCAAGCGCGCCCTGCGCAGGGTGCTGCGTCAGGACCCGGACGTGATCCTGGTGGGGGAGATGCGCGACGAGGAGACCGTGCAGACGGCGCTGTCGGCCGCCGAGACCGGCCACCTGGTGTTGTCGACGATCCACACCGTCGACGCCACCGAGTCAATCAACCGGCTCCTGGACTTCTTCCCGCCCCACCAGCACGCCCAGGCTCGCAGCATGATCGCGGGCACCGTCAAGGGCGTCATCTCCCAGCGCCTGGTTCCCGGCGCGGAAGGGGGACGGGTCGCCGTGTGCGAGATCCTGCGGATGACTGGCCGAGTGCGCGACATGATCCTCGACCCCACGCAGACGGGCAAGCTCGTCGAGGTGATCACCTCCGGCGCCTACTACGGCATGCAGACCTTCGACCAGGCTCTGTTCGGCCACGTCAAGGCCGGTCGCGTGACCTTCGAGGACGCCATGCGCGTCGCCTCCAGCCCGCACGACTTCAAGCTGCTGATGCAGGCCGACGGACGCAGGGGCACGACGATGGAGGACGTCGCCTCCGCGGAGGCCAACCGCGACCTCGAATCTCAGCTTCCCCCGACGAGCTCCTCGCTCGTCGCCTAGCCGCTCACTGCCGATCGGCGTCGTCCTCGGCGTCGTCGCGCATCTCGACGCGCAGCAGCGCCCACGCGAGCAACAGCGCGCAGGCGACCACCACGCCGATGATTGCCGGACCGGCGACCGCGAGAATCATCCATCCAGGATAGCGCCGCGGCTCCGCCCGGCTCTCAGGTGAAGATCCCCCATCTTTCATGTGTGGTCAGTTCGATGCTGACCTGTCCGGAGAGGGTCACGGTGGCGCCGAACGCTTCCAGTCGCCCTTTGGTTTCTTTCACCGTGGTCCCGTTTTCGATCCAGATCGCTTTGCTCGATTTGGTGTAGTGGAGTTCGCCTTTGATGGTTTCGATTTCGTTTTCTCCAACCTTGACCATTTTCCCCGCGACGAACGCTTCGCCGATCATGGTGCCGCTCGCCGATGTGCTCGAGAAGGTGCAGCTGCCGCCAGCTTCGGGCACGAATTTGATTTCCCCGAAGCTTTTGCCGGTCTGAGGTTCGATCAGGCCGAGGATCTGTCCCGTCCGATTCGAGTTGGCATAGCCGGCGGTGCCGACAACCGGGTTCGTCGTGATTTTCCCGCTCTGCACGGCACATTTGGTGCCGTTGCCGGTGACTGTGCAGCTGGAGAATTCAAGCGCCGAGGCGCGCAGGTGGGTTACTTTGCTCGATAAGACTTCGAAGGAAGGGCTCGAGTACGTGACCCCCTGGCAGGTGATCACCTGGCCCGTGACTTTCGCTTCGAGAACGAACGTTTCTTTGACCGTAACGAGCGCTTCGCGCGTTTCTCCGGCTTTCAGGGTTTTGCCTTCGACTTTGAAGAACGGCCCTTCCGTGGCCTGAGCGACGCTCGCGGCGAGCGCGGTCAACGCCAGCGCCGTGGCAAACACCAGCTTCATGGATCCCTTGCTTTGCATGTGTGGCTCCTCTTCTCGCGTGATGCGGCGCGCTGCCGTCTCCCGCCCGTGTGCCGCAGGCGCGGGCAGCGACGGTCTAACAATCGAATGGGCATCCGGCAAGCGATGGCTGCGCGTCGATGCTCGCGGGCAGCGTCCGTTGGTCCAGAAACCCATCGACAAGCAGGGGTTTCGAAGATCCGAATCTCATGCGGAGATGGAGACGCGTTGAGGGATCTCGCCGGAATCGCCGGATCGATCGGCGTCGCGTCGCGATGGACCGCTCTCGGCTACTTCAGTTGGTAAAGTAACGGTTGAAATGGCCGTTGACGAGACCTGTCCCGTGTGCATGACCGCGCAGATCGTGTGCGGCAAGTGGACTCTCCTGCTCGTCCGGGACCTCGCCGCTGGCACGTCGCGCTTCTGCGAGCTGGAACGCTCGCTGGCGGGCATCAGCCCGCGTACCCTCTCGCTGCGCCTCCGGGCGCTCGAGGAGGAGGGGATCGTCGAGCGCCACACCTTCCCAGAGGTGCCGCCGCGCGTGGAGTACGCGCTGACGGAGAAGGGCCGCGCGCTGCTGCCGATCGTGGACGACATGCGCGCCTATGGCGAACATTGGTTGGGCGCCGAGTGCGCTGATCTGCCTGACGCGCAGACGCTCGTCATCGCCTGAAATCCTCGCGCTGAAGCTGCAAGAGAGGGTGCGCCGGGCAGGAGCGTCCGCGGCGATCGCGAAGTGAGCGCACCATGCGTTCACTCCAGCTTCAAGCAGCCCTGAGTCAGTTCGTGGAGGACGCGGCCGCGCTCCTCCACGCCGAGATCGCCGCCGGTGCGGAGGTCGGATTCGAACTCGCCCAGCAGAGCGGGCGCAGGCGCTCCGGTACTCCGGCGCTGTACTGCTACCAGCCACTCACCGGCGAGTTCATCGCCGAGCGCGCGATCGCGCTCGAGCGTCTGCCGAGCTACACCGAGGCGGCCACGCTGCTCGCGGGCTTCGACGGGCTCGACCGCTACCTGACGAGCATCGGCGTGGACATCGGACGCACGTCCGGGAGCGCGGGCGTGCGCGCCGCGATCGGCTCGATGCTGCGCGAGGTGTTCGCCGAGCAGACCGACTTCGAGCTGCGCCCCGAGCGCCTGCAGGCGGCGCTCGATCGACTCGAGCAGTCGACGCTCGGGAGCTCCAGCGAGGTGACGCTCGTGGCGACCCTGCACGGACTGATCGTCAGCTCGGCGGAGATCCCTCTGACGAAGGGCCTCACGATCGCCCAGCCGACCGCGCTCGAGGGGCTGCCCCCGGGCGCGCTCGCGACGAGCGAAGAGGACGGCAGCGGTCACCTGGTCGTGGTGCTCGCCCTCGACGAGGACGACGCGCGCGAGGCGATCGCGCGCGGACGCGAGGTGTTGAAGGATCTGCTGCGCGCGCTGCGCCTGTTCGGCGACGGACGCGTCACGCTCGGCGCGCTCGCTTGGGTGCGCGTGGGCGCCGGCTCGTGGAACGCGACCGCGCTCGGAGCCGGGGGGCGACCCCGCGGCCTGCTCGTGGTGGGCGTCGAGCAGGAGGACGAGCTGCGCGGCTTCTGCAACCTCGTCTCACGGCGCGCGCCGCACGGCAACGAGCTCGCGTGGGCGCTTCAGCGCTTCGAGCTCGGCTGCGAGCGGCCGAGCCCCTACGAAGCCCTCACCGACCACCTGCTTGCCCTGCGAGCGCTGCTCACACGACCACACGAGGTCGAGCCGGAAGGATCCGGCAGCGCACTGCTCGCCACGCGCCTCGCGGCGCTGTGCGCCACCGCCGAGGAGCGTCCGCACCTGGCCGAGCGGACCTTCCAGGCGATCGCGCTCGAGCGCGCCGTGGTGGACGGCAGCGTCGTCGAGCACGCCGGCGGAGAGATCCTCGCAAAGGAGATCGCCGACCATCTGCGCGCCCTGCTGCGCGACGTGATCTGCGGGCACCTCACAGCCGATCTTGTCGCGCTCGCCGACCGCATCCTGCTCGAATCCGGGCCCGAGCGCGAGCCCGAGCCTCAGCCCGAGGAGCTCACCGTACGGGCGATGCCCGTCGCGGCCGCCTCAGGCGAAGAGGTGTTCGGCGATCTTGTCCAGAACGAGGAGATCCTGGACATCTTCATCTAGCTGGGGGACCAGGATCGGCGCGCGGCCCGCCAGCATGCCGGACAGGCGCTCGATCGTCTCGGCGTCGCCCCGCACGAGCACGTCGTAGTCCGCGAGGTTGCTCGCCGCACGCCCCGCCAATCCCTCGCCCAGCTTCGGCGCCAGCAGGCTCGCCACGTCCTCCGCCGAGTGACCGTCGAGGCCGTGCTCGTGCACGCGGTTGACGATCAGCTCGCCGACCTCCATTCCGTTCGCCGCCAGCTGCTCCGCCATGAAGCGCGCCTCGCGCGCCGGCTCCACCTCGGGCGAGGTGACGATCGCGAAAGTGGTGTGCTCGTCGCGCAGCAGCGCGGCCACACCTCGCGTCTGCTCGCCGAAGCCGTCGATGACGCCGCTGAGCGAGCGAAAGAACCGCGACAGCTCGCCGAGCATGTCCACGCCGGTGACGCGCGCGAAGATCGCGAACACCAATGCCGTGCCGCGTCCGAACAGGCGCGCGGTCAGCCCTCCGGGCGCGAGGAACACCTGCAGCGCTCGGCCTTCCAGGAAGCCCAGCAGGCGGTTCGGCGCGTTGAGGAAGTCCAGCGCGTTGCGCGACGGCGGCGTGTCGAGCACGATCGTGTCGAAGTCGTGCTCCTCGTACAGCTCGTAGAGCTTCGCGATCGCGCTCAGCTCGTGCGATCCGGCGACGGCGGTCGAGAGCTCGCGGTAGACGGGATTGGCGAGGATCTCCTCGCGAGCGTGCTCGTCGGGCGCGAGGCGCGCGATGATCTCGTCGAACGTGCGCTTCGCGTCGAGCATCATCGCCCACAGCTCGCCCTTCACCTCGAGGCCCCCTCGCGAGAGCGTCTGCGCCTCGATCCGCACCGGCTCGCTCGCGAGCTCCTCCAGGCCCAGCGCCGAGGCCAGACGCTTGGCCGGATCGATCGTCACCACCGCCACCTTGCGCCCGCGTGCCGCGAGTCCCAGCGCGAGCGCGGCGGAGGTGGTCGTCTTGCCAACGCCCCCCGCACCCACGCACACCACCACGCGCTTGGCGCCCAAACGCGCCCACAGATCCCCCGTTGCGGGCGGGCGCTTGGTCCTGGTCATCTCCGGATCGTAGTTCCCATGCAGGAATCCGCCCTCGTCATGCGAATACCCACCGGACGGCTTTCCAGCAATCGACTATCGGAGCCACCGTGCAAGGCAAGGCCAAGGTCATCGCGTTCGCCAACCAGAAGGGCGGGGTGGCCAAGACGACGACCACGCTCAACCTCGCCGCCGCGTTCGCGGAGGAGGGCCACCGCGTGCTGTGCGTCGACATGGACCCGCAGGGCAACCTGACGATGTCCCAGGGGATCGACCCCGACACGCTCGACAAATCGATGTACGACGTGCTCGTGCACAAAGTCTCGATCCGCGAGGTGGTCCGCAAGCGCGAGATCGACGTCGCGTGCGCATCGATCGACCTCGCCGGAGCGGAGATCGCGATGTCGACGATGATCGGCCGCGAGCGCTCCCTGCAGAAGGCCTTCGAACCGATCCTCGACGACTACGACTTCATCTGCATCGACACGCCGCCCAGCCTGGGCCTGCTGACGATCAACGCGCTCACCGCCGCCGACAAGGTGATCGTCCCGGTGCAGTGCGAGTATCTGTCGATGCGCGGGTTGATCCAGCTGCAGAACACGCTAGCGATGATCCGCGAGAACCTCAACCCCGGCGTCGACATCGAGGGCATCCTGCCGACGCTGGTGGACTCGCGCACGATCCACGCCAAGGAGGCGATCGAGATCCTCGAGGAAAACTTCGGCGACCGCGTGTTCGCGTCGCGCATCCGCAAGACCGTTCGCTTCGCAGAGGCTCCGGTGAAGGGCATGTCGGTCCTCAAGTACGAGCCGGACGGAGTCGCGGCTCAGTCCTACCGACAACTCGCGCAGGAGGTTCTCACCAATGGCCAACGCTAACAAGCGCGCGAGCATGCGCGAAGGACCTCTCGCCGCCCTGTTCCGCAAGACCGAAGACATCGACGGCGAGATCGACGGGCGCGAGCCGCGGGTCGAGATCCGACGCGACACGCCCGCCGCGGAAAGCGAGCAGGCGTCGGCGCCCGCTCACCCGCGCGAGAGCGGCCTGCCGCACCCCGCCCTGAGCGCCGCGCCCGAGGCGCCGCGTGAGGACGTGCGCATCCCCAGCCCGCAGGAGCGGCTGCGCCACGCGTTCTCCTCCGAGATCCCCGAGAACGTGATGGAGCGCCCCGCTCCCCGCCCGACGATGGACGACTATCCGCGCGACTACCGCGCGCCGTCGAGCGCCGGCAGCGGCCAGCCGATCATCCGCGTCGTCGGCGTGGGCGGAGGCGGCGTCAACGCAGTCAACCGCATGGTCGAGGCTGAGGTCGAGGGGATCGAGTTCCTCGCCGTCAACACCGACGTTCAGTCGCTGCAGCAGTCGACCGCCGATCTCACGTTGCACATCGGCGCGGAGCTCACGCGCGGGCTCGGCTCAGGCTCGGACGCAAACGTGGGCCGTCAGGCGGCGATGGAGGACTACGACCGCATGAAGGCTCTGCTCAAGGGCTCGGACATGGTGTTCATCACCGCGGGCGCAGGCGGCGGCACCGGCACCGGCGCCGCGCCCGTCGTTGCACGGATCGCCCGCGAGGTGGGCGCGCTTACCGTCGCGATCGTGACCAAGCCGTTCGGGTTCGAGGGCACGCGCCGCCGCGACCAGGCAGAGCGCGGTGTGGCGGCGCTCGCCGAAGAGGTCGACACGCTGATCGTGGTGCCCAACAACCGCCTGCTGACGGTGCTCGACAAGCAGACCGCGATGGTCGAGGCCTTCCGTGTCGCCGACGACGTGCTGCGCCAGGGAGTGCAGGGGATCTCCGATCTGGTCACGCTCCCCGGGCTGATCAACCTCGACTTCGCGGACGTGCGCACCATCATGAGCGAGGCTGGCAACGCGCTGCTCGGGATCGGCATGGGCGTGGGCGAGAACCGCGCCGTCGAGGCCGCGCAGCAGGCGGTCTCATCGCCGCTGCTTGAAACATCGATGGAAGGCGCCCGCTCGATCCTGCTTTCGATCACCGGCGGGGCGAACCTGTCGCTGTGGGAGGTCAACGAGGCCGCCAAGTCGGTCTCTGAGGCGGCGCACCCGGACGCCAACATCATCTTCGGCGCGATGGTCGACGAAAAGCTCGACGATCAGGTGTGGGTCACCGTGGTCGCCACCGGCTACGGCGACGAGGGCCGGCGCAAGAGCGTCAGCCGCTACAAAGAGCCCGTCGGCGAGGTCAAGGTGCAGCGCGCCGGGCCAGTCCGGGTATCGCGCCGCGGCAGCCTCACGGACGATCTGCAGATCCCAGAGTTCCTCCCCAACCTCTAGCTCCCATCGCGCGCGCCGCATCGTTGGCGCCCGCTGTGGTATCGCTCTGCAATGAGCGCAGCTGAGAAGGGAGTCGTCGCGGCGGGGCATCCCCTGAGCGCGCACGCGGGTGCGAGGGTGCTGCGCGAAGGCGGCAACGCGGTCGACGCGGCCGTCGCGGCGATGCTCACGTCGTTCGTCGCCGAGTCGCTGCTCACCGGGCTGGGGGCGGGCGGATACATGCTCGTGGCCGGGGGCGGCGTGGAGCCGACGCTGCTCGACTTCTTCGTCGAGGCGCCCGCCGGCCGCGAGACGCACCTCGCCGGCGGTGGCTCGCTCGTGGAGCTGCACGGCGTGGAGGTGTCCTTCGGCGACGCGGTGCAGGTGTTCCACATAGGCCCCGCCTCCTGCGGCGTCTACGGCGTGCCCGCGGGTGTGTGCGAGGCGATGCGCAGGTGGGGCACCGCGTCGCTCGAGGACCTCGTCGAGCCGGCCGCGCGGCTCGCGCATGACGGGGTCGAGATCAACCACGGGCAGGCCTACGTGGCGAAGATCCTCGCCGACCTGCTCAAATCGACGCCCGAGTGCACCGCCCTCTGGGCGCCCGACGGGCGCATCCTCCAGGAGGGGGACACGCTGCGCAACCCCGAGCTCGCCGAGGCGCTGCGGCGCCTTGCGAGTGAGGGAGCCGAGCCGTTCTACCGCGGCGACATCGCGGCCGCGGTGTGCGAGTGGCTGGGCGCGCGCGGCAGCACGCTCACGGCACAGAACCTCGCCGACTACCGCGCGATCGAGCGCGAGCCCGCAAGGATCGCCTACCGCGACCGCGAGATCCTCACCAACCCGCCGCCGTCCGCGGGCGGCACGCTGCTCTCCTACGCGCTCGCGCTGCTCGACCGCGGGCCCGCGCCGCCGAGCCTGCGCGACATGATCTCGGCGATGGGCGCCGCACAGGCGGAGCGCACGCCGGACTTCCTCAAAGGTCTCGACCGGGAGGGCTTCCTGGACGACTTCCTCGCCGCCCGCCTCGGCTCGACCACGCACATCTCCGCGATCGACACCAACGGCTGCGCGTGCAGCGTCACGTGCACCAACGGCGAGGGCTCGGGCGTCGTGGTGCCGGGCACGGGCCTGCACCTGAACAACGTGATGGGGGAGGAGGACCTCAACCCGTTCGGCTTTCATCAGCACCTCGCTGGGCGCAGGATGCCGAGCATGATGGCCCCGTCGGTGGTGATGCGCGAAGGCGAGGTCGAGCTGGTGCTCGGCAGCGCCGGCTCCAACCGCATCCGCTCAGCGCTGCTGCAGACGATCGTCGGAGTGGTGGACGGGGAGATGGAGGTGCGAGAGGCGGTCGACGCTCCGCGCGTGCACCTGGAAAACGGGGTGGTGTTCGCCGAGCCGGGGATCGACGTCAGTCGCCTGGACGCCGATGCGAACGTCGTGCGGTTCGGCACGCCCAACCTGTTCTTCGGCGGGGTTCAGGCGGCCATGCGTCGCGGCGAGCGCCTGAGCGGCGCGGGCGATCCACGGCGTGGCGGTGTGGCGGTGAACGCGTGAAGCCCGTTGCGATGCTCGGGGTGATGCTGGCCGTGGTCTTCGCCTCTGGCTGCGGCGGCGTCAAGGCGGCCGACCTGTTCCTGGTCAAACGCAGCGGATCCACTCCGCACGCGCGCCTGACGATGCTCGTCAACGAAGAAGGCAACGTGACGTGCAACGGCGGGCCGGTGCTCAAACTGAGTGACCATCAGCTCGTGATCGCGAAGGCCACGCAGGAAGAACTCAAGGAAGCCGCCTCCTCCAACCTCGTCCTGCCATCGGCGCCCGGCTCGGTGTTCGAATACAACGTACGCGACGAAGACGGCACGGTCCGCTTCAGCGACAACTCACCGCACCAGCCAGGCGTCCTCCATCAGCTGCAGCTGTTCGTGGTGGAAGCCGCGCAGCAGGTCTGCCATCTGCCCGAATAGGCGCGCAACCATGACTCCTGACCACGACCCCAACCTCTCGCCCGCTTCGGCGATCGAGCGCGCACTGGCGCTGTTCGAGCCCGATCGTCGCCCGGCGGCGCCACGGGTCGAGCGCGGCTGGATCGAGCTGCTCGGAGAGGAGGACCCCACCGGATCGCACTTCGGGCAGCGGCTGATGGTCAGCAGCGTGCTGCCGCTCGTCTACGAGCGGATGTGGCGCCCGCTCGGCGCGCGGCTGCTGATGGGCTTGACCGGTCCCGACACGGCCGAGGAGCACCGCATCGCGCTCGAGATGCTCACCCTCGCCCCGGGCGAGCGCGTGCTCGACGTCGCCTGCGGGCCGGGCAACTTCTCGCGCGACTTCGCGCTCGCGGTCGACGACGGCCTGGTGGTGGGCGTCGATGCCTCCGCGACGATGCTCGCCCGTGCGGTCGCCGACACGCAGAGCGCCAATGTGGCGTACGTACGCGGAGATGCCTGTGCGCTCCCGTTCGCGGACGGCGCGTTCGACGCGGTGTGCTGCTTCGCGGCGCTGTATCTCATCGAGGAGCCGATGAAGGCGATCGACGAGATCGCTCGCGTGCTCGCGCCTGGGGGCCGCGTCGCGCTGCTCTCCAGCTGCAGCCGCGGGCCGTTTCCCGCGGAGGTGAACAACAGGGTCGTGCGTCGCCTCACCGGGGTGCGGATCTTCGCCCGCGACGAGCTCACCGGAGCGCTGCGGGACCGTGGCCTGTCCGACATCGAGCAGCGTGTGAGTGGGCTCGCGCAGTTCGTCTCCGCGCGCAAGCACTAGATCTGCGCGAGGCTCCGCTGCGGGTTACTACGGTGACCGGTGCACGTCGTCACTGATGACACCCTGGGGCCCCTCGACGTAGGTTGCGGCCATGAGCAATTCACTCACGGCACTCGACGCGACGTTCCTGGAGCTGGAGCAGATGGACGAGGGCGCGACGATGCACATCGGCGGCCTGATGGTCTTCGACCCGGTGCCGCACGGGGACGTGCCGACGCTCGACGCGGTGTGTGAGAACATCGCCTCGCGCCTGACGCTGCTGCCGCGCTACTCCCAACGCCTGTCCTCGGAGCGCACGGGCGGGCTGACGTGGCCGCGCTGGGAGGACGATCCCCGGTTCGACCTGCGCAACCACGTGCACCGAGCCGCGCTGCCAGCGCCAGGCGGCGACGCCGAGCTGAGCGAGTGGGCGGCCGACTACTTCTCACACCGCCTCGACCGCACCCGCCCGCTGTGGGAGCTGGTGCTGGTGGAGGGGCTCGAGCACGGTCGCTGGGCGCTCGTCACCAAGACGCACCACGCGCTCGTCGACGGCGTGGGCTCTGTCGACGTGGTGCACCTGCTGCTCGACGCCGAGCCGCCCGCGCTCCCCGCCGCCGCGGAGCAGCGAGACTCGGGGCACGCGCCGGACTCGCCGTGGCAGGCGTTTCTGCGCCCACCGGAAGCGGTCTCGGAGATCGCGAGGACGGGCAGCCGCGCGGCCTCCGCCGGCGTGAACGCGGCAAGGCACCCGCGCGAGGCGCTGCGCAAGGGGCGCTCCGTGGCCGATCTGCTGGTGCATGACGAGATCGTGGCCGCGCCCAGCACGTCCATCAACGTTCCGATCGGCGCCACCCGCCGCTATCGGGTGGTGCGCGTAACGCTCGACGAGGTGAAGGCGATCCGCGGCGAGCTCGGCGGCTCGGTCAACGACGTGCTGCTCGCGGCGTGCGCCGCCGGTCTGCGCGAGCTGCTCATCTCACGAGGCGAGGAGCCGCCAGTGCGGGGCGTGCGCGCGATGGTGCCGATGAACGTCCGCGAGTCCTCCGAGGGGTACGCGCTTGGCAACCGCGTGAGCTCGCTGTTCGTGGAGCTTCCCGTCGCCGAGGCTGATCCCGTGGCGCGGCTGCGCGAGGTGGTGGAGCGCACGAGCAGGCTTAAGGCCTCCGACGCGGCGCTCGGAGCGGCGACGACGCTCGACCTCGCCGCGTTCGCCCCGCCGTTCCTGCACGCGCCGATCGCGCGCTCGCTCTACGCGACGCGCCTGTTCAACCTGACGATCACCAACGTGCCCGGTCCCCGCGAACCGCTATATGCGTTCGGCGCGCCGCTGCGCGAGCTGCAGCCGATCGTTCCGCTCGCCGCCGGGCACGCGGTGGGCATCGCGATCTTCTCCTACGACGGCGGCGTGGTGATCGGGATCAGCGCCGATCGTGACTCCACCCCCGACCTCGATGTGTTGGTGGATGGGGTCGAGCAGGGCTTCGCGGAGCTCGCTCGGCTCGCCAGCGCTATCCGAACCTGACCTTGCCGTTCGACAGCGCGCGAACCTGCGCGCGCTCGAGCATCTCCAGGTGTTCGATCGCTTCGCCGAGCAGCCGCGCGAGCAGTCGCAGGCGCTCGTTCTCGGAGCGCAGCTCGAGCAGCTCCTGCTTGTCCTCGACGTCGAACTCGACGGTCGCGGCCATGCGGTAGGCGTCCATCAGCGCGAGCTCCGCGTCCTCCAGCTCGCGGTCTGTCGCTTCGCTGACGAGCCTGCGGTAGAGCTCGCGCGCCGCGCGCCCCGCTTCCGGGTCGCTCTGCTCGTCGGACTCCTTGAGGAACTCGACCACACCGGCTGGATAGGGGAGATCGTCCTGGCGCTCGATCAGGCGAAACGGGCGCACCCCGCGCGCGAGGATGTTCAGGCGGCCGTCGTCCATGCGCTCGAGCACGTCCTCGACGTCGCACGCGCAGCCCACCGGCTTGAGCTCCTGCTCGGAGAGCCAGAGGATGCCGAACTGCCTGCCGAGCGATCCGGCCGGCGCCTGCAGACAGTGCTCGATCATCCTGCGGTAGCGGTCCTCGAAGATGTGCAGCGGCACGCCCTCGGTCGGCAGCGCGACGATGCCGAGTGGGAACAGTGGAAAGCCCCGCGTTGGACGCTCGGGGTCGGTCATCTCCCGAGTTTAGGCGGGCTTGCGCGCTGCGACCATCAGGTTGTAGAAGATCGCGGGCGGTAGCCGTGGCTCCAGCAGCCTGCTGTCGAATTTCTGCAGCGCGAGGTAGCCGCGATACGCATACAGGCGCCAGCCCCACGGCACCTCCTCGGGGATCGCGGTGGCCTCCAGCGTGCGGTTGGTCCAGCCGAACCAGTTGGCGAGCAGCTCCTCGCCGCGGACGTGAACGTCCTCCAGCCCCGCGGTGCGAGCCATCTTCGACAGTTCTCCCGGCGCGAACGCGTGCACGTCGACGACGCCCTCGAGTGCCTCGTCGGAGTCGTGCGCGTGGCCCACCGGCGCGGCGCTCGCGCCGATCGCGCGTCGCCAGAGCGGCGCGACGGTTGTGGCGAAGCGCTTGGGCACGGTCGCGAGACGGTCGCCGTAGCGCGAGGGCTCCCCGGCGAACAGCACCGTGCCGCCCGGGGCGAGCACGCGCTCGAATTCGACGAACGCCTGCTGCAGGTCGGGGATGTGGTGGAGCACAGCGTGGCCGAGCACGAGGTCGAAGCTGTTGTCCGCGAACGGCAGGCGCTCGGCGTCGGCGGGTTCGGTCTTGACGTTCAGGCCGAGGCGCTCGGCGTTGGCGGCGAGCGTCTCCAACATCCCGGGGGAGATGTCGCTGCAGGTGGCTTCGCCGATCAGCCCGGCGCGCATCAGGTTGAGCGTGAAGTAGCCGGTTCCGGAGCCGATCTCGAGCGAGCGCGCGAAGTGGCCGGGCTCCCGGCCGAGCGCCTTGCGCACCTTTGCGGTCACCTGGCTGAGGCCGAGATCGCCGAAGTCGATGCCCCACTTGGAGTCGTAGTGGTCCGCCGCGACGTCGTGGTAGCGCGTGTTGGCGTCGCGGATCTCCTCGGCGGTGAGAGTGGGCGTCACGGTGCGGCACCATATACTCGCGCGCCGTGCCCGCGCCTTCCACCTGGGCTTGAACCTCCCGACCAAAGGCGTTTTGTGAACACAACTCTGTATCTGCAGCGCGACCAGCCGGACGGCGTTCCGCCGCTCGCCCTGACCGGCGAGCGCACGCTTCCGGACGTGCCCGAGGAGAACTACTGGTATCGCCGCCACCTGGTGGTCTACGAGTGGATCGCCGCGCAGCTGGGCGGCGTGCGCGCGATCGACATGGCCTGCGGCGAGGGCTACGGCTCGGACGTGCTTGCCCGCAGCGCCGCGAGCGTGGTGGGCGTGGACGCCAACCCGGAGGCGCACGAGCACGCGCGCCTGCGCTACACGCGCCCCAACCTGCGCTTCGCTCGCGAGCTCGTGGACACGTTCTCCGAGCCCGCCGACGCGGTGGTGTTCCTGCAGACGATCGAGCACCTCGAGGACCCCGGCGCGGTGCTCGACCACTTCCGCTCGCTCGTGGGCGAGAGCGGCCGCGTGTTCGTGTCGACCCCCAACGTGCTCACGCTCGCGCCCAAGGGGGCCCCGCGCTCGGATAACCCGTGGCACGTGCACGAGTACCGCCGCGAGGAGTTCGAGCGGCTCTGCCGCGAGCATTTCGCGCACGTGGCCATGTACGGGCTGATCCACGCACGCAAGCTGCGCGTGCACGAGATCGCGCTGGGCCTGGGCTGGGACCGGATCCACAAAGGGTTGCGCCTGAGCAAGCCGTTCTACGGCTGGTTCACGCCGGCGATCGCGGTGTCCGACTTCGCGCTTCGTCCCGCGAGCGAGGCCGACCTCGACAAGGCTCTCGACTTCGTGGCGGTGTGCCGCCCGTGAGCTCCACCCGTCAGCGCGGCGCGCTGGCGATCGTCCTGCACACGCACATGCCCTATGTGGAGGGCTTCGGGACATGGCCGTTCGGCGAGGAGTGGCTGTGGGAGGCGATGGTCGGCTGCTACCTGCCGCTGCTCGACCTGCTCGACGAGGGGGCGCCGCTGACGCTGTCGCTCACGCCGGTGCTGTGCGACCAGTTAGAGGCGCCCGATTTGCGCGAACGCTTCGCGGCGTTCGTCGAACACGTGCGCCGCGGCACTCACGAGCAGGACGCGGCGGGGATGCGAAGCGGCGGGTTCGAGGATCTCGCGCTCGAGCTCGACCGCTCGTGGAGCGACTACACGACCGCGCTCGAGAGCCTCGACCGGCGCGGAGGCGACCTGCTCGGAGCGCTCGCGCCGCACGCCCAATGGGCCTCGTCGGCCACCCACGCGATCCTGCCGCTGCTGGCGACCGACACGGGCGTGCGGATGCAGGTGCAGACCGGCGTGAAGGCGCACCGCAGCCGCTTCGGCGAGGAGTGGCGCGGCGGTTTCTGGCTGCCCGAGTGCGCTTACGCGCCTTGGATCGAGCGGGCGCTGGAGGACGCGGGCGCGAGCGCGGTGTGCGTCGAGCTGACCAACCGCTTCGGTCTGGGTGCGGCCGAGCACCTGCGCCCGATCGCCACCGAGTCGGGCGTGCGGCTCGTGCCGATCGACCGCAGCACGATCTCGCTGGTGTGGAGCGACGGCGGCTACCCCGCCGCGGGCGCCTACCGCGACTACCACCACCACACGATCCACCACCACAACCCGTGGAACAACGCCGGCGAGACCTACGACCATGAGCAGGCGCTCGCGCTCGCGCGCGAGCACGCGGCGGACTTCGTCGCGCGCACGCTCGAGCGGCTTCGCGAAGCGGACACCGGCGGCGGGGCTGGCGAGGACGGGCTGGTGGTGTGCGCGCTGGACACCGAGCTGCTCGGTCACTGGTGGTATGAGGGACTCGAGTGGCTGCGCGCGGTGGTGGAGGAGTGCTCGCGCCAGGGTCTCGAGCTGGTGCGCCTCGACGACGCGCTCGAACACGTCGAGCCGGTGGAGGCGAGCGCGATCGCGCACGCGGGCGAGGAGATTGTCGAGCAGCCCTGCACGTGGGGAGCGGGCGGCGACCTGTCGACGTGGTCCGCTCCGGCCGTCGCGGACATGGCGTTCGCTGCGCGCGCGGCCGAGCTCGAAGTGGTCGCGGCAGCCGGGCGGGCGGGTACGGCGGCGATCCGCGAGATGCTCGCGCTGCAGGCTAGCGACTGGCCGTTCATGGTCTCGCGCGACATCGCGGTGCCGTATGCGAGGGAGAGGTTCGCGGGGCACCGCGCGGCGCTCACGCAGGCGCTCATCGAGGGCGATACGGCCGACGCGGGGGCGCTGCGCAACCTCGCCGCGCATGCTGATCGCGCCTCGCTGCTGGCACCGGTTTAGGGCCGGCTTGGGAGCCGTGCGGTTCGGGTAGTCGGACCAGCCTGATAGGGATTCGCACGACAGCAGCATCTCTATCCGAGGAGGCAACATGGCAGCTAGCCCTGTGTCGCAGGCGAGTCCCGAGGCCCTCGACCCGCTGCGACACCACCTGCACTACCAGGGCGCCGAAGCGGCATCGCCTTACGCCGGCGGCAGCAGCTTCATGGAGCGGGTCGCGGAGAAGGTCGCGAGCGGTATGGGCACGGTCGTGTTCCTGCTCGTCAGCTCGACGGTGATCGTCGGGTGGGTGTTGTCCAACCACGTGGTGCACTTCCTCAGCAACTCGTGGACCGGACTGCTCAACGGCAAGGGCTTCGACCCCGCCCCGTTCATCCTGCTCAACCTCGTGTTCTCGGCGGTCGCGTTCTACACCGGCGCGCTCGTGATCATCGCCCAGAAGGCGCAGACGCGGACCGACAAGGCCAATGAGGAAGCTGCCGCCAAACATCGCGACGAGCTCGGGAATTACCAGACCGAACTGCTCAAGAAGAACACTGACCTGACCGAGCAGATCCACACGCTCAGCGAGCGGCTGAGCACGCTCACGCAGGAGGTTCACGAGGCGACGTGTCGGCACGGTGCGGCGCCAGCCTGACCGCACCGTCTGCGGGAGCGAGGTGTAACGCTTCGCCGCCAGCCGGCCATTACCCAGTTGTGGATCGACGTGTGCGCTTCGAGTTGCTGTACGCGAAACATGCCGTGGCCGTGAAGGCCTACGTGCTCCGCCGCGCGGATGCAGCGAGTGCCGATGACGTGGTGGCGGAGGTGTTCGTGGTGTGCTGGCGGCGCTTCGAGGAGGTGCCGTCCGATCCGCTGCCGTGGCTGCTGGGCGTGGCGCGACGCGTGTTGAGCACTCAGCGGCGCGGCGAGCGCAGGCGTGTGGCGCTGAGGGAGCGCCTCGGCGAGGTCTCCGAGCCGGAGTCGACGGCTCTTCAGGTCGTCGAGGACGGCGTGCTGGTCGCCGCGCTTGCACGGTTGAGCGATCGCGATCGCGAGCTACTGCTGTTGATCGCGTGGGACGGCATGTCGCCCACTCAGGCTGCCGCGATCCTTGGCGTGAAGCCCGCCACCGTTCGGGTGCGTCTGCTGCGCGCACGGCGGCGCTTGGCCCACGCGCTCGATCACGCCGAGTCCGTCCCGCTCCCCTGCACACCGCTGTCGATGGAGGTTTTGCCATGACCACCGATGTGATGAGTCGCCTCGCGGCGGCTGACCCGGTGACCGACACGCCGTCAGTCGAGCCTCCGGAGCGTTTGCGACGGCTGATCGAAGACGATGAGTCGTCGCCCATGCTGGGCATCGAGAGCTCGCGGCGGCCCGGCGGTTACGGCAGGCGGGCACTTGCAGGCCTCTTGCTTGCGGGCATCACGAGCGCGGCGGTGCTTCTGTTCGGCGGAGGCGCCTCCGATCGGGATCTGAACGTGGCCGCGGAGGCCTATGCGGCCACCTCACCGCAGCCGGGGATCGTGGAAGCCGTCTTCCTGGCCCGCAGCTTCAGGGAAGGCAGACTTGCGACGCTGCGCCAGCAGGAGTGGCTGGACGCGACGACGGGGCAGCGGCGGGAACTGAACACGCTCGACGAACCAAGCGGCCGAAAGCCGTTCCATCAGGTCACAGATTGGGCGTTCTCGCGACGACTCGTGGAGGAATGGGCCCCTTCGTCGCAGCAGGGCCTGCTGCAGGTGAAGCGCCTACCGACCGGTGCGCGGTTCAAGGAAGTGGTTCTTGTTCAGCACACGCTCGCCAACCTGAAGATGCACATCGCCTTCAGGGGCATAGGGATGGACGGGATCGAAGGCGTCGCATACTTCCGCAGCCTCTATCGCGAAGGTCACATGAGGCTCGCCGGGCGCGTGCGCCATGGCACGAAGAACCTGTGGAAGCTGGAAAGCCCCGTGATCGTCAAACGCTTCGACGGCCGCTCCGGTGGCTGGTCGACCGGCGAAGCCCACACTCGTCTGATTGTGCTCGTGGATCCGAAGACATTCCTACCGGTCACCGAGATGCAGATCGACGTGGGCGAGCGTGGGCACCCGCGCGTGCTCGTCGAAAGCAACCTCCTGAGCTATCGCCAGCTCCCCGTCGGCGGACCCGGGCTCGAGATCTTCGATCTTGTCGCCCAGCATCCCGGCGCTCGCGTGATCGAGGTGCCACCGAGGTTCCCGAAGTTCATGCGCATGAAGAGGAGGTCCCGGCACGCTGCGCGCAGATCCGTGCAGGTTGGTGGTCGCGGGTGAGCCGGCTCGCTCACTCCCACCGCATCGACTGAGGCGCCTCGCGCATCCGAATGACACGCGCCGGCACCCCGCCGACGACCGCGTTGGCGGGCACATCCTTCGGCACAACCGCGCTCGTGCCGATGATGCTGTTCTCGCCGACGGTGACGCCGCGCAGGATGCAGGCGCCGTAGCCGATCCAGACGTTGTGTCCGACGCGGACGTCGCGCTTGTAGATGCCCTGCTGGCGGATCGGACGGTCGACTTCGGTGACGCCGTGGTCGAAGTCGATGAGCATGACGCGGTCGGCGACGATGCACTCGCGCCCGATGGAGACGTGCTGGAAGGCGGAGATGGTGCACTCCTGGCCCATGACGGTCTTCGCGCCGATGGAGACTTCGCCCTCGTGGACGCGGAGCTTGGTGCCGTGTCCGATCCACGCCCAGCGCCCGATGCGCAGCGTGGCGCCCCGGCCGATCTCGAGCTTGACGTGCGGGCAGATGAAGCACAGCCCGTCGGTCTGCAGCCGTCCGCGGTAGCGGAGCTTGAGCCAGACGTAGCGCGCGAGCAGGTGCGCATACTGGCGTCTGAGCATGTGGTTGTCGCGCATGAAGCGCGCCAGCGCGAGCGGGCCGCCGTGCAGCGGCTCGGGCGCGCGCCTGATCGCGTCCGCGATCTGCTCCGTGGAGGTGGCGGCGGCGGGGTCGGCGAGGAGCTCCATGGGGGTCGAATCGTATGGGACCGCCGGGTCGGCGTACTGCGGAGACGGCCCCTGCGATGATGCCGCTCGATGACCGAGCTCTCACTCGCACAGCGCCTGCTCGACGGCGACCGCCGCGCGCTGGCGCGCGCGATCACGTGGGTGGAGAACGACCGGCCGGAGGGCTGGGAGCTGGTGCGCGAGATCTACCCGCACACGGGCAACGCGGAGGTGGTCGGCTTCACGGGGCCGCCAGGCGCGGGCAAGTCGACGCTGATCGGCGCGCTGACGAAGGCGCGACGCGAAGCGGGGCGCAGCGTTGGGGTGCTGTCGATCGATCCCTCCTCGCCGTTTACGCACGGCGCGCTGCTGGGGGATCGCATCCGTCTGACGGAGCACTTCCTCGACCAGGGCGTGTTCATCCGCTCGATGGCCAACCGCGGCGCGCTGGGCGGGCTGTCCGAGGCGGCGCTGCAGGCGGCGCTGCTGCTCGACGCGGCCGGTCGTCAGGACGTGTTCGTGGAGACGGTGGGGGTGGGGCAGGCGGAGATCGACATCATCGACCACGCGGACACGATCGTGCTCGTGCTGATGCCCGGCTCGGGCGACTCGATCCAGGCGCTGAAGGCGGGGGTGATGGAGATCCCGGACGTGATCGTGATCAACAAGGCCGACCACCCGTTGACCGACACGATGGTCCGCGAGATCCGCGGGGTGCTGTCGCTGGCGAACCTCGACCGCACTCCGGAGGAGGTGCGCGGCAGCTGGCGCGTGCCGATCGTGAAGACCGAGGCGCACCGCGGCCGGGGCGTCGACGAGCTCGTCACGGCCCTGTCAGAGCACCGCGAGCACATCCTCGCGAGCGGGCAGCTTGAGGTCCGCCGCGGGCGCAACCTGCGCAACGAGGTGCTCGCGATCGCGACGGCGCGCATGCGCAGGCGCCTGGAGGAGGAGCTGGGCGAGGACGCGGAGTTCCAGCGGCTGCTGGAGGAAGTGGTGCAGCGGCGGTTGGACCCGGCGAGCGCGGCGACGGAGTTGTTGGAGCGCCAGTCGGCTGCTCAGCGGTCGGTCACGTGAGCGAGCGGGCGGTGGGCGAGCGCGGCACCGATCGCTGGTCGGGCAGCGTGCCGATGACGCGGTCGCCGACGGTCGAGGTCACACCGAACCAGTAGCGCTCGTTCTTGTAGTGGTGCAGGCGGTGGTTGCGCCAGATCGCCTTGTAGTAGCGCCGTCGCGCATGGTGTGGGGTGTGGATGAGGAAGTGCGTCCACTCGTACGCCGCGAGGATCGCGAAGCTCGCGGCGATACCCGTCGTCGCACATGCCAGACGGGGGCCGCCGATCACGAGCTGTATCGGGAACGACATCGCCCAGTTGACGGCCGCGATCGCGGCAAGGAACACGAGCACGGCGTAGACAGGGATGAGGACCCCCTCGAGCACGGCGGGCGCCTCGTGATGAGCGCGGTGCTCGCGTGCGCTGATGAGCTCGATCCTGCGCCCGAGCAGTGTGAAGGGGCGAGCGTGCAGCAGGTACACGTGGATAGCCCACTCCACGAACGGCGTCACCGCGATCAGGCCGGCGACCATCACGAGGTCGCGCCAGCCGAACTGGCCCTGGACGGCGCGCCCGGCGAACGCGAGCACGACCGCGCCGAACAGGTAGGGGGGCGAGGGCTGGTGCACGAACACGCGGGCGCAGTCGAGCAGCGACGGGTCACCGGCGCGTCTGGTCGGCACCGCCTCCACGGGCGCTGTCAGAGCGTCGCCATCAACTGGTGCCACCAGTTCGGACATCGTGTATCGATGCTAACCGAGTAGGCTCGCGTGTCATGGACTATCTCAAGTGGGCCGATCGAAACTGGTCGCTGCTGCTGCGGCTGATGGGCGGGCACACGGCGGTCTACCGCGCGACCAACGGCCTGGTCGGGCATCGCTTTCCGGGTGCTCCACCGACGCTCTTGCTCGACCACGTGGGCGCCAAGACCGGCACGAAGCGCACGAGCCCGCTGGTGTATGGGGTCGACGGCGAGAACCTCATACTGGTGGCGTCCAAGGGCGGCTATCCGAAGAACCCCGGGTGGTTCCACAACCTGGCGGCGAACCCCGACACGACCGTGCAGGTCGGGTCTGAGAAGCGCAAAGTCCACGCGCGCGTCGCCGATGCCTCTGAGCGCGAGCGTGTGTGGGCGCTGATGGTGAAGGTCTACGGCGGCTACGAAAGCTATCGCCGCCGTACCGAGCGGGAGATCCCGCTGGTGGTGCTTGAGCCGCGCTGAGCACCGAATGAATCCGCTAGGGCATCCTAAGCGCACCGTACGGTCTTGGATGTGTTCGTCGAGCATCCTCAGGCCATCGATCCAGACGGTCGTCGCGTCGTCTTCGACACGGGTTCGTGGCGCCATCTGGCTCGACGCCGCCGCTGGCTGCTAGAGCACATCGGAGTGATTATGGGCACGGTGGCTCGGCCCGACTTCCACTCGCTGGATGCCACGCCAGGCCGGGAGCGTTTCTATCCTCAGCACATCGAGCCGAACCGCTGGCTGCGAGTAGTCGTAGACTTCAGCGAGGATCCAGGCTGGGTCGTTACGGCGGTTGTGCAGGACAATGATCCCCGGGGACTGTAGCTATGACAATCACCATCGCTGGCATCGTCTTTGACTATCACGACTACGACGAGCGTGGGGACGTGCTGTACCTGCATGTGGGTGAGCCAGAAGACCCTCCTGCGAGGGCTCTCGAGACGCCCGAGGGACACACGGTCGAGTACGACAAAGATGGCGAGATCGTCGGGCTCGAGCTGACCGGCGTCCGCGGAGCGCTAGAGCGTGAGGGAGATGTTCAACTCACGTGGCCTCCAGCCCATTTGGCAGCAAGCACTCTAGGTCCGGCGCTCGCCGCCTGAGCCTCGCGGCAAAAGCGGGTCATTGAGACCTACGCCCCCAGCGCCCGCGCGATCACCATCTGCTGCACCTCGTCGGTGCCCTCGCCGATCGTGAGAATCTTGGCGTCGCGATAGAAACGGCAGACGGGGTACTCCTCGATGAAGCCGTAGCCGCCGTGTATCTGGACGGCCTCCTCGGCGCAGCGAACGGCGAGGCGGCCGGTCTTGAGCTTGGCCTGCGCGGCGGTGAGGGTGAAGTTGCGCCCGGCGTCCTTCTCGCGCGCGGCCTTGTACACCAGCAGTCGCGCGGCGGCGATCTCGGTGGACATGTCGGCGAGCTTGCCCTGTATGGCCTGGAACTTGGAGATCGCCTGGCCGAACGCCCTGCGCTCTTTGGCGTACTTGAGCGCCTCGTCGAGCGCGCCCTGCGCGAGCCCGACGCCCATCGCGGCGACGCCGATGCGGCCGATGTCGAGGATGTGCAGGAACTGCTTGAAGCCCGCGCCGCGCGGCCCCAGCAGGTTGGCCTCGGGCACACGGCAGCCGGTGAACGTGAGCGGGCGCGTGTCCGACGCGTTCCAGCCCATCTTCCGGTACGGCTCGCCCTGCTCGTAGCCGGGTGTGCCGTTGGCGACGATCAGGTTTGAGATCTCTCGGGTCGCGTCGCTGTTTGCGCCGTCGGCCGCGTCGGAGGTGACGGCCGTGATGCAGACGACGCCCGAGATGCGGGTACCGGCGTTGGTGATGAACTGCTTCGCTCCGTCGATCGACCATTCGCCGCCGTCGAGGCGTGCGCGGGTGCGCGTGTTGCCGGCGTCGGAGCCGGCCTCCGGCTCGGTGAGTCCGAACGCGCCGAGCTTTTCGCCCGAGCACAGCTGCGGCATCCACTCGCGCTTCTGCTCCTCGCTGCCGAACAGGTAGATCGGCTGGGTGCCGAGCGAGGTGTGCGCGCACAGGGTGATCGCGACTGATGAGTCCACACGCGTGAGTTCCTCGACCGCGAGCGCGTATGCGAGCGTGTCGCCTCCGCCACCGCCGTACTCCTCGGGGAAGGGGATGCCCATCAGGTTCAGCTTGCCGAGCTGCTCGACGATCTCGTACGGGAAGGACTTCGTGCGGTCGAGCTCCTCCGCGACGGGGGCGACCTCGCCCTCTGCGAATTCGCGCACCGTGCGTCTGATCAGCTCATGGTCTGGCGATAGGTCGAAATCCATGACGGGCATTCTCACAGGTCGCGTGATCTAGCATTGCCGCGCGTGAGCCGCCGGCGCCTGATCCTGGATGTGCTCAAGCGCGGACGCACGTTCAGCTACGGACCCGACCGCTCGCAGCGCGCCGATCTGCACCTGCCGTCAGGGCCGGGGCCGCACCCTGTGATGGTGGTCATCCACGGCGGCTCCTGGCAGGCACGCTATGGGCGGATCGTGATGAGAGCGGTGATCGGCGACTTGACGAGGCGCGGCTGGGCGGCGTGGAACATCGAGTACCGGCGGGTGGGAAACGGCGGGGGATGGCCGCACACGTTCGAAGACGTGGCCGCCGCGATCGATCACCTCGTCGAGCTGGACGCGCCGCTGGACCTCGACAGGGTGGAGGTGCTCGGCCACTCTGCCGGAGGGCACCTCGCGCTGTGGGCAGCCAGTCGCGAGAAGCTCGAGCTGGGCATGCCGGGGCATCTCACAGGCGCGCCGCGCGTGCGCCTGCGGCGGGCGATCTCTCAGGCCGGCGTGTGCGATCTCGAAGGTGCATACAGGCGCTGGCGGGGTGGCGCGGTGCTGGCGCTGATGGGGGACAGCCCCGAGCAGGCGCCCGGGCGCTACGGCTCAGCCGATCCGGTGCGTCTGGCGCCCGCGAACATGCCTGTGCTCCTCGTGCACGGCGTCGCCGATGAGACCGTCTCGGTCAAGCTGAGCCGCAGCTACGCGCGCGCCGCGCAGGCTGCCGGCGGTGAGGTCGAACTGGTGGAGATCGAGGGTGACGCGGGTCGCCACCGCGCGCATATCGACCCGCGCGGGGTCGCGTGGGCGGCCGTGACTGAGCGTCTCTAGGCGCAGTAGGACTTCGCGAGCTCGACAAGCAACCGCACGCCGTAGCCGGACGCGCCCTTGCCGACGTATGCGCGGTCGAGGTCCCACGCCGACCCGGCGATGTCCAGGTGCGCCCACGGGACCTCGCCGACGAAGTTGGAGAGGAAGCTCCCGCCGACGATCGTGCCCGCCTTGCGCGCTTCGGGCGCGTTGTCGAGGTCGCCGTATTTGCCCTTGATCAGCTCGCTGTACTCGTCGTGCAGCGGCAGCCGCCAGACGATCTCGCCCGTGCTCGAGCCCGCGGCGTCGATGCGCGCGGCGAGCTCGTCGTCGTTGCTCATCAGCCCCGCGTAGGTGGATCCGAGCGCGACGATCACCGCGCCGGTGAGCGTTGCCAGGTCGACGATCTGCTCCGCGCCCTGCGCGACCGCGTGGCAGAGGCAGTCCGCGAGCACCAGTCGACCCTCGGCATCGGTGTTGTTGACCTCGATCGTCTTGCCGTTGGAGGCGGTGACGATGTCGCCCGGCTTGATCGAGCGTCCGCTCGGGAGGTTCTCCGTGGCGCCCACCACAGCGACGAGCTTCACCGGCAGCTGCAGTTGCGCGATCGCCGCGACGGCCTCGATCACGGCGGCGCCGCCGGACATGTCGAACTTCATGTCGGCCATCTTCGCCCCGGGCTTCAGCGAGATGCCGCCGCTGTCGAACGTGACGGCCTTGCCGACCAGGCCGAGCGTGGGGCCCTGCGCGTTCGGTCCTTCGTATCTGATGGTGATCAGCGCCGGCTCCTGCTCGGAGCCTTGGGCGACCGCGGCGAAAGCGCCCATGCCGCGGTCCACGATGCCGCTGCGTCCCTCGACCTCGACGGACAGCGCGGCGTGCTCGCGGCCGAGCGCGGTTGCGTAATCGCCGAGCGCGGTGGGCGTGAGGTCGTTTCCGGGGCGGTTCTGCAGGTCGCGCGCTCGGTTGACGGCTTCGCCGACGATCGTCGCCTCCGCGATGGTGGCCGCGAGCCCCTCAGGGCCAGAGACGATCAGGCTCTCGAGGTGCTTCGGCGGCGCGTCCGCGGCGTCGGTGTCCGAATCGGACTTGTGGCGGTCGAAGCGGTAGTCGCCGAGCAGCGTGCCCTCCACGAGCGCCGTCGCGACCGCGGGCTCGCCGTCGGCGGGGAGGAGCCAGCAGAGCGTCCGTGCGGAGAGTTCGCGTGCGCGAGCGACGGCGATCGAGGCCGCCACGCGCGCTCGCTCCGGAGTGAAGTCCTTGTGCGCCCCCAGCCCCACGGTCAGCCAGCGCTTGCCGTCGGCGTGGGTGAGAGCGAGGGACTTGAAGGCGGGGCGCGCCTCTCCCGAGGCGATCAGATCTACGAGCTCCGCGGGCGTGTCGGCGGGAGCACTCTCGCCCTCGAAGAGACCCACGGCGACGGTGTCGGCGTCGCTCGTACCACCTGCTTGGACTGTCGCGGATACGTGCATTGCCCGGACGATATCCAGGTTGTGAGCGATTCGTCCCCCGACGCCTCACCGTGGGAATCGAACGGCCGTCCACTACCATTCTCGCTCTCCAGTCCCTTCGCATCGACCTACAGGAGAGTCCCGCTCACATGCCCAAGACAGTGATCCTCGGCGCCGCACGCACCCCCATCGGCAAGATGGGCGGCGGCCTGTCCACGGTGGACGCCACCGAGCTCGGCGCCCTGGCGATCGGCGCCGCGCTGGAGCGCTCCGGCGTCGAGCCCGAGCAGGTCGAGCACGTCGTGGTGGGCCAGGTCCTCCAGGCCGGTCAGGGACAGATCCCGTCGCGTCAGGCGCAGATCAAGGCCGGCATCCCCAAGGAGGTCTCCTCGGAGACGATCAACAAGGTCTGCGCGTCAGGTCTTCGTGCGAGCGTGATACTCGACCAGGCGATCCGTGCCGGGGATGTCCAGGTCGGCGTTGGCGCGGGCATGGAGTCGATGTCGAAGGCTCCGTACCTGCTTCCGCAGGCGCGCTTCGGCTATCGCATGGGCGACGCGAAGATGCTCGACGCGATGGTCCACGATGGCCTCACGAACCCGTTCTCGGGTAAGCAGATGTTCGTCGAGGCGACGGAGATCGGCGAGGAGTTGGAGATGACGCGCGCTGACCTCGACCGTTGGGCGCTGCGCTCGCACCAGCTGGCGCTGAAGGCGATCGACGAGGGCCGCATGTCTGAGGAGATCGTGTCGGTGACCGTGAAGGGTCGCAAGGGCGACACGGTCGTCGAGCTCGACGAGGGCCCGCGCCGCGAGACGTCGCTCGAGGCGCTCGCGAAGCTCCCCGGCCTGGTCAACAAGGAAGGCTCGCACACGGCCGGCAACTCGCCGGGCGTCAACGACGGCGGCGGCGCGCTCGTGCTGTCCTCCGACGAGTGGGCAGCGGCGAACGGCAAGGAGGCGCTCGCCGAGATCGTCGCGCACGCGCAGAGCGCGAACGACTTCGCCTATCTCGCCACGACGCCCGCGAGCGCCGCGAAGAAGGCGCTCGAGAAGGCCGGCCTGCAGCCTGGCGACATCGACATCTGGGAGATCAACGAGGCGTTCGCCTCGGTGACACTCAACTCGATCCGCATGCTCGGCATCGACGAGGACCGTGTGAACGTCAACGGCGGCGCCGTCGCGCTCGGGCACCCGATCGGTGCCTCCGGGGCGCGGATCCTCGGTGCGATCGTGCATGAGCTGCGCCGTCGCGGCGGCGGCTACGGCTGCGCCGCGATCTGCTCCGGTGGTGGGCAGGGCGACGCGGTGATCCTGAAGGTCTGAGATGAGCGAAAACGGCGGGAGCGGATCTCCAGCCGGACGGCCGCGCGGCGCGGCCTTCTTCGATCTGGACAAGACGTTGATGGCCGGATCGTCGGGCATCTTCTTCGCCCGCGCGGCGTATGAAACGGGCATGATCTCGCGCGGTCGGCTGGCCCGCGACGCGTATGAAAACTTCCGCTTCCGGCTGCTCGGCTCGACCGACGATCGCGCCGACGACGTGCGCAGGCGCGTGGGCGAGATGATCGCGGGAGTGCGTGTGCGCGATCTCGAGCGGCTCTCTCCGCGGGTGCTATCGGGCGTTCTGCCGCGTCTGTATCCGCAGATGCTCGAACGCGCCTACGCCCACCAGGACTCGGGCCTGCCGGTCTACATCCTCACTGCGGCCTCGCAGGAGATGGCCGACCTGCTCGCGCGTGTGCTCGCCTTCGACGGCGGGCTCGGGTCGCGCTCCGAGATCGTCGACGGACGCTACACGGGCCGGCCCGCGGGGCCGTTCAACTATCGCGACGGCAAGGTGCTCTCGATGCGCGATCTTGCCGAGCGCGAGCAGATCGCGCTCGATCAGTCCTACGCGTACTCGGACTCCGAGTCCGACCTGCCGATGCTGCGCGCGGTACGCCATGCGGTGGTCGTCAACCCCGACGCGGAGCTGCGTCGGATCGCCCTCGAAGAGGACTGGGAGGTTGTGGAGCTCGACCGTCTCGGAAGGCGTCTGAAGGTGCTCGCCGCGCTCGGCACGGCGGCCGTGGTGGGCGGCCTGGGGAACGCCGCGTGGGGGCGCGTGGGAGCGCGAATCGGCTCACGGGCATAATCTGCCGTCTCATGTCCTCAACTCAAACCCAGAGCAAGATCCGCGTGGTGGTGGCCAAGCCAGGTCTCGACGGCCACGATCGCGGTGCGAAGATCATCGCGCGAGCGCTGCGCGACGCGGGCATGGAGGTGATCTACACGGGCCTGCACCAGACGCCCGAACAGATCGTCGAGACGGTCATCCAGGAGGACGCCGACGCGGTCGGTCTGTCGATCCTGTCGGGCGCGCACATGACGCTCGTGCCGCGGGTCGTGGAGCTGCTGCGTGAGCAGGGCATCGACGACGTGGTGATCACGGTCGGCGGCACCATCCCGGCAGAGGACATACCGGAGTTGAAGAGCCTCGGCGTGGCCGAGGTGTTCACGCCCGGAGCGCCCACGCAGGCGATCGTGGATTTCATCCGCGGAGCTATCGATGCCCGTCCGCCCGCGCGTTCGTCAAGTAACTGATTGACTCGTCAGTCAACCGCTGGAAGCGGTACGATTGCACTCAACACACCCCCAAGGAGTTGCCTGAGAATGAAGATATGCGTCTTGGTGAAGGAGGTTCCGGACGCCGCCGTCGAGAAGAGGATCGATTCCTCGACGGGGCGCATGGACCGCAACGGCGAGAAGAACCTCAACCCGTATGACACGCACGCCATCGAGGCTGCGATGCAGATCAAGGAGGGCGGCGCGGTGGCGGTCGAGGAGATCGTCGCCGTGACGATGGGCCCCGAAAGCGCGGTGCGCGCGCTGCACAAGGCGGTCTCGCTGGGCGCCGATCGCTCGGTGCACCTCAGCGACGCGGCGGTGGCCGGCTCCGACGTGGCGGCAACCGGCTACGCGCTCGCGAAGACGCTTCAGCGCGAGAGCCCCGACCTGGTGCTGCTCGGCCAGCAGTCGGACGACGGCGAGTGCTACACGATCGGCGCGGTCGTCGCCGAGCACCTGGGCATGCCGTCGCTCACGCAGGTGATCAAGATGGACGTCGACTCGGAGAGCCTGCGCTGCGAGCGCCAGGCCGAGTACGGCTACGACACCGTCCAGATCAAGCTGCCCGCGGTGATCTCCGTCGGCGACGCGATCAACGAGCCGCGCTACCCGTCGCTGAAGGCGATCATGGGCGCGAAGAAGAAGCCCCTCGACACGGTCAGCGCGAGCGACGTGGAGATCGACGCGTCGAAAGTCGGCGGCGAGAACTCCGCGGCCCAGTGGGTCGCCGCGAAGGCGCCTCCGGCGAAGGCCGCCGGGGAGATCATCGAGGACGAGGACACCGGTGAAACCGTCGAAAAAATCGTCGCCTGGCTCGACGAGAGGAAGCTGATCTAGATGGCAAACATCCTGGTTTACGCGCTGCACTACAACGGCGCGATCAACAAGAACTCACTCGGCGCCGTCTCCGAGGGCGCGAAGCTCGCGGCCGAGCTCGGCGGCGAGGCGCACGCGATCCTGCTCGGCGAGAGCGTCCCGCAGGACCTGGCCGCCTCGCTCGGCAACTACGGCGCCAAGAAGGTGCTCGTGGCCGAGGGTCCCGAGGGGCTGGCACAGCCGCTGGTGGACGCGATGGCCGCGGCGATCACCGCGGGTGACTACAAGTACGCGCTGTTCGGCGGCGGCCTGCTCGGCTTCGAGATCGGAGCGGGCCTCGCGGCGCGCCTCGGCGCGGGCGTGGCGATGGAGGTCACCGCAGTGCGCGCCGAGGGCGGCGAGCTGATCGCCGAGCGTCCGATCCTGGGCGACTCCGCGATCTCCGAAATCAAGTACCGCTCGGGGGTCGGGATCATCATCGGCCGCCTCAACGCGTTCGAGATCAAGGAGACCGGAGCCGGCGCGGCGCCCGTGGAGCAGCTCTCCTTCGAGCTGAGCCCGCACGCATCGCAGGCGACGATGGTCACGCGCGGCGAACAGCGCGGCGCGGACGTCGACATCGAGGGTGCGAGCATCCTGATCGCCGGCGGTCGCGGTCTCGGCAAGGCCGAGGGCTTCCAGCTGGCCGAGGACCTCGCCGCGGCATTCGGCAACAACGCCGCCGTCGCGGCGACCCGCGCGGTGGTCGACGCCGGCTGGTACCCCTACGCGGCGCAGATCGGCCAGACGGGCAAGACCGTCTCGCCGAAGCTGTACCTCGCGGCGGGTATCTCGGGCGCGATCCAGCACAAGGTGGGCATGCAGAGCTCGGAGAACATCGTCGCGATCAACAAGGACGCGAACGCGCCGATCTTCGAATTCTCCGACCTCGGCATCGTGGGCGATCTGAACAAGATCCTGCCCAAGCTCACCGAGGCAGTGAAGGCAAAGAAGGGCTCCTGAGCATGTCCGGAAACGGCTCCAGCAACGGGAAGGTCGCACCCGCGGCCTTCCCACCGCCGGTCGACTCGCAGAAGGAGTTCGTCAAGCACGGCCTCGACGCGGAGGACGAGCTGATCGAGGTCGGCGTGGCGATCGTCGGCGGCGGCACCGCGGGCCTCGCGTGCGCGAACCGCCTGCTGCAACTGCTCGCGGATGATCCGGAGACAATGGAGCGCCTCGGCGAAGTGCCGGTGGCGGTCGTGGAGAAGGCGAAGACGTGCGGCGGGCACAACCTCTCCGGCGCGGTCATGCGCCCCGGCCCGCTGCAGGAGCTGTTCCCGGAGATGACGCGCGAGGACTGGCGCAAGGAGGGCTTCGCCTTCGGCGAGGTGACCAAGGAGTCGGTGTACATGCTCACCGGTCCGAAGAGCAAGCTTCCCGTGCCGGTTCTGGCGGTGCCGAACTTCAAGAACCACGGCAACGAGGTCGTCTCGGTTGCCGCACTCGCTCGCTATCAGCAGCGCCAGGCGGAGGACGCCGGTGCCTACATCCTGACCGAGACCTCCGCCACTCAGCTCATCGTCGAGGACGGGCGTGTGGTCGGCGTGCGCTCCGGCGACAAGGGGCGCGGTAAGGACGGCGAGCCGCTCGGGAACTTCGAGCCCGGCACGGACATCAAGGCCAAGGCGACCGTTCTTGCCGAGGGCTGCTGGGGCCATTTGACCGGCGCCGCGATCAAGGAGTTCGACCTCGCCGAGGGCCGCGAGCCACAGGTATGGGAGCTTGGCGTCAAGGAGGTCTGGAAGGTCCCCAAGCCGCTTGACCGTGTTATCCACACGTTCGTACAGCCCTGGCCGCTGAAAGTCGCGCCCAAGTACGGGCAGCTCGGCGGCACCTGGATCTACCCGATGAAGGACGAGAAGACCGGCGATGACCTCGTCTCGATCGGCTTCGTCGTGGACCTCAATTATCGCGACGCGACGACGTCCGCGCACGACCTGCTGCAGACGTTCAAGACGCATCCTCTGGTGAAGGGCATCCTCGAGGGCGGCGAACGCGTCGCCTGGGGAGCCAAGGCTCTCCCTGGTGGTGGTTACTGGTCGATGCCGAAGCTGTCGATGCCGGGCGCGGTGCTCGTCGGCGACGCTGGTGGGATGGTCGACACAGCGGCGCTGAAGGGCGTGCACCACTGCATCAAGTCCGGGATGCTCGCAGCGGAGTCGATCTACGCGGCCCTCACGCGCGGCAGCAGCGACTTCTCCGACTACGAGGACGCGATCGAGCGATCCACGGTCGGGACTGAGCTCTACCAGGTGCGCAACACGCGGCAGGCGTTCCAGAAAGGCTTCCTCGTCGGCAGTGCGCTCGCGGGCCCCTCGATCATGTCCAAGGGCAAGGTTCCTCCGGGTCGGCAGGCGTGGCACCGTGACGACGCCGAGCCGATGTTCATCGGTAAGACCAAGGACAAGTATCCCAAGCCCGACGGCAAATACACGTTCGACAAGCTCTCCTCGGTGTTCATCACGGGCAACGCGACCCGCGACGACGCTCCTAACCACATCCGCGTGCAGAAACACGTGCCGCGCGAGATCGCGGAGACCTGGAAGTGGATGTGTCCCGCCGGGGTCTACGAGATCCCCGAGGACGCTCCGGAGACAGGGGACGTGGACGTGATCGTCAACTACACCAACTGCGTGCAGTGCGGAGCGATCACCGCCAAGGGCGGTCGTCTGACGACCCCCGAGGGCGGCGACGGCCCGCTCTACCAGATCACCTGAGCGCTCCGAGACGGAAACGTCGCGCGCCCCACTGCGAAACCTAAGCGCATTTGCAGTGTTAGGAGGATGTAATGATCTTTGCGTCCCCGATGTCAACCCTTCTAGGTGTCGCTCGCCGGCTCTCGCTGGCGAGCGTCGCGTGTGCGGTGCTGCTCACGCTGACATGCCTTGGAGCCACGTCGAAGGCGATCGGGATCGCGGGCGTCTCGACCGCACGGACCGGCTCGAGCGAACCGAGCAAGCCGATCGCGTCAGCCACGCTGCAGCAGTGCCTCACCGCGGAAGCGCAGGCCGAACGCTCGGCGACGTTCGCGGGTGAAATCAACGCCATACCCGGCTCGACGCGGATGGAGATGCGGATCGAAGTCCTGGAGCGGACGCCGGCCGAACCCGCGTACCACGCGGTCAGCGCCCCCGGTCTGCGCGTGTGGAGCAGCTCCGCGCCCGGGGTGAAGACGTACAAGAACCTCAACAAGGTCACCAACCTCGCGGCGCCGGCCTTCTACCGGGCGGCCGTGCGCTTCCGCTGGTTCAACGCGAAGGGCAAGCTGCTCAAGACCGCGCTGCTGCGCACCCGTCGCTGCGAACAGCCGGCGCCCGCCGGCACGGAAACAGAAACGCCGCCAGCGAGCACCGGCAACCCAGTCACGACCGGCTGAGCCGGCCGTCCAGAGGACCATCGCCGCGGAGCCGGCGCACGGCCGGGTTGGGCGCCCCGCTAGAATGAAATGACGATGAAGACATCAATCCACCCCACCTACACAGCAGCCCACGTCCGTTGCACATGCGGCAACGAGTTCGTGACCCGTGCGACCAAGGACGAGCTGCATGTCGAGGTCTGCTCCAACTGCCATCCGTTCTACACCGGCAGGCAGAAGCTGATGGACACCGGCGGACGCGTCGAGCGCTTCCAGCGCCGCGTGGCCAAGGGTCGCCTGCACTCCGCGCAAGCCCGGTCCACCCAGTAGCGCGATGTCCACGCGTCTGGCCGCGGGTTCCCCGACGACGCCAGGCGCGGTGACAGCCACAGCCGCGGCCAGCGTGGATGCGCCCGCGGCGCCCGCGGCGGCTCCCCCAGCGCAGGACGTCTCCGGCACGGAGCCGAGCCTCGACGCGCTCGTCACGCGCGAGAGCGACGGTGAGCTGAGCGCACAGCGCGACGCGCCCGTCGGCGGGCAGGCGGTGCTCGAGGGCGTGATGATGCGCGGCGTGGCCAACTGGGCGGTGGCGGTGCGCAAGCCGACCGCCGAGCAGCTCAGCGAGGGCGAGATCTCTGCAGAGGAGGGCGCGAAGGGCGAGATCGAGGTCACGACCTATCCGCTCGACTCCGCGATGAAACGCCACCGCGCGCTCAGGCTGCCGATCGTGCGCGGTGTGGTCGCGCTCGGCGGATCGATGGTGATCGGGTTCAGGGCGCTGGAGATATCGGCGAACGCTCAGCTTCCGCCCGAAGAGGGCAAGGACGGAGAGGAGCAGGAGGTCCAGGAGATCCCCAAGGCGGTGTGGGCGGGCACCGTGGTGGTCGCTCTGCTGTTCGCGATCGTGCTGTTCTTCCTGATTCCCGTCGGCCTGACGAGCCTCGTCAAGCACCAGCTCGGCTCCTCGTTCCTGTTCTGGCTCGTCGAGGGCGTGATCCGCACGAGCATCTTCCTCGGCTACATGGCGCTGCTCTCGCGCGTGAAAGACCTACGGCGCGTGTTCGAGTACCACGGAGCGGAGCACAAGACGATCTCCTGCTACGAGGCGGGGCTGCCGCTCACGCCCGTCAATGCTCAGCGCTTCTCGCGGCTGCACCCGCGCTGCGGCACGAGCTTCCTGCTCGTGGTGATGATCGTGGCGATCTTCGTGTTCGCGCCGATCGGCCTGCCCGCGTGGTACTGGCTGATGGCCACGCGCATCCTCGGGGTGCCGATCATCGCGGGCATCTCCTTCGAGCTGATCAAGTTCGCCGGGCGCAATCGCAGCCGCGGCTGGGTGCGCGCGGTGATGTGGCCCGGCCTGAAGCTGCAGCTGCTCACCACGCGCGAGCCCGACCTCGACCAGCTGGCCGTGGCGATCGCCGCGCTGGACGCGGTGCTCGCGCTCGAGACCCCCGGCGAGCTGTCGGCCGCGGATCTCGTGGGCGTCGAGGTCGTGGCTTAGCACCCGAGCCGACGGTCGCGCGCGCTTCGCCGCGCGGGCTGACGAGCCACACGCCGTTGGGCTGAGACGCTAACGTGGGGGCACGATGACTCCCGCTCAACCGATGACCACACGCGGCGCCCACTACACGGCGCTGCTCGAGACGATCGACCACCAGGGCGTGACCAAGCTGCACGCCAAGGAGCGCGAGCAGCTGCTCGAAGCCGCCGACGCGCTGCTGTTCGGCGAGCCCGAGAGCGAGCAGCTGGTCAGGTCGGCCGAGGCGCTGATCGAGTCCCTGGAGACGAGCGAGCGCTGGTCCGCGGAGAGCTGCGATCAGCTGCGCGAGCACCTGTACGGCTGCGACGTTCCCGCCGAGGCTTCCTGAGCCCGCGGCGCGAGCAGCGCCCGAACACCTCCCCCTTAGACTGGCCCCATGATCGAAGAGCTCGTCAAGCAGATTGAGACGCGCTTCGCCGAGCTGGGCGAGCAGATGACCGACGCCGAGGTGATCTCCGACCGCGAGCGCTACGCGGAGGTAGGTCGTGCCTACAGCCAGCTCGAGCCGGCCGCCAAGCTGGCTGTGCAGTGGCGCCTCGCGCAGGACGACGCGGCCGGGGCGGAGGAGCTGCTTTCGGAGATGGGCGAGGACTCAGAGATGCGCGAGGAACTCGGCGCCGCGCGCAAGCGCATCGAGGACCTCGAGGAGGAGATCCGCCTGGCGATGGTCGAAAGCGACCCCAACGACGAGAAGAGCGTGATCGTCGAAATCCAGGGCGGCGCCGGGGGGGACGAGGCGAGCCTGTGGGCGGGCGACCTGTACCGGATGCTCGCCCGCTACGCCGAGCGCCGCGGCTGGCAGATCGAGCAGATGGACGTCGGCGAGGGGAAGTACACATTTGCCGTGAAGGGCGACGGGGCGTATTCGGTGTTCAAGTTCGAGGGCGGCACCCACCGCGTGCAGCGCGTTCCCGCGACCGAGTCCCAGGGGCGCATCCACACATCCACCGCGACCGTCGCGGTGCTCCCAGAGGCCGAAGACGTGGACGTGCACGTCGACCCGAACGACCTGCAGATCGACGTGTACCGCTCCTCAGGGCCCGGCGGGCAGTCGGTCAACACGACCGACTCGGCCGTGCGCGTGACGCACAAGCCATCGGGGATCGTGGTGTCGATGCAGGACGAGAAGTCCCAGCTGCAGAACCGCGAGAAGGCGCTGCGGGTGCTGCGCGCGCGGCTGTACGAGCGGGCGCTCGCCGAACAGCAGGCGGAGCTGGCCGCCGACCGCCGCTCGCAGGTCGGCACGGGCGACCGCGCGGAGAAGATCCGCACGTACAACTACGGCGAGCGGCGCGTCACCGACCACCGCATCAAGGTCACGGTGCACAACCTCGACCAGGTGCTCGAAGGGGAGCTCGACGAGCTGACGGCCGCACTTCAGGCCGACGAGAAGCGCAGGCGCCTGGAGGCGCAAGCGGCGGCCTGATCAGAGTCGCTGACTCCTCGATGGCTCTCCAACGCGGGACACCAGCCCGTGAGGCGCTCGACGGCGCGATCACAGCGATCACGGCCGCCGGATGCGAAACCCCGCGGCTGGACGCCGAAATACTGCTCGCACACGCGCTCGGCGTGCCCCGCGAGCGGCTGATCACGCACCCGGACACGAGCGTCGAAGGTCCAGCTGTGCGCGCGTTCCAGGACGCGGTGCGCCGCCGCGCGGTGCTGCGCGAGCCGGTCGCCTACATCCTCGGCAAGCGCGGGTTCAGGCGCCTGGAGCTCGCGGTGGACGCGCGCGCGCTCGTGCCGCGACCGGAGACGGAGCTGCTCGTCGAGGTCGGCCTGTCGTTGCCTGAGGGCGCGCGCGTGCTCGACCTCGGCACGGGCAGCGGCGCGGTGGCGCTCGCGCTGAAGGACGAGCGCCCGGACCTGGACGTGACGGGCAGCGACGTGAGCGAGGCCGCGCTCGAGCTCGCGCGGGCCAACGGCCGCACGCTCGATCTCGAGGTGAGCTGGCTTCACGCCGACCTGCTGACCGGTATGGCGGACGAGTTCGACGCGGTCCTCTCCAACCCGCCGTACGTCGCCGACGGCGACCGCGCGAGCCTCGCTCCGGAGATCGTGCGCCACGAGCCCGCCGGCGCGCTGTTCGCGGGCGTTGACGGGCTGGACGCGATCCGCGCGCTGGCCGAGCAGCTCGCCACACGTGGGCGGGTGGCGCTGGTGGCCCTGGAGATCGGTGCGGGCCAGACGCAGGCGGTGCAGGAGCTGATCCGCGGAGCCGGCTTCCCTAACGTGCGACCCGAGCGCGACCTCGCGGGGATCGAGCGTGTGATCGTCGGGGAGCGTTCCGCGCGATGAGCGCCGCGAAGCTCACGGCCGCGGACGCCGAGCGGCTGCGGGAATGCGCGTCGAGCGGCGGCGTGGCGGTGTTCCCCGCGGACACCGTGTACGGGGTCTGCTGCGACCCTGACGATGCGGCCGCTGCGGCGCGCCTGTACGAATTGAAGGGGCGCCCGCCCGAGCGCCCCGCGGCGGTCATGTTCTTCGCACTGTCGGCCGCGCTGGAGGCCCTGGCGGAGCTGGAGGGGGTCGAGCGTGCGGCTTTGGAAACGCTGCTGCCCGGCCCCGTGACGCTGTTGCTGCCCAACCGGCATCGCCGCTTCGCGCCTGCCTGTGGGCCCGACCCAGAGACCTTCGGGCTGCGAGTACCGCAGCTCCCGGACGCGCTCGCGGCATTGCGCTCGGTGGACGTGCCCGTGATGCAGTCGAGCGCCAACCTCTCCGGCGCATCCGACGCACGCACGCTCGCCGAGGTGCCCCTGTCGATACGCGAGGGCGCCGATCTGGTGCTCGACGGCGGCGAGCTGCCAGGCACGCCGTCGACCGTGATCGACCTGCGCGACTACGCCGCGACCGGCGGGTGGAGCGTGATACGCGAGGGCGCGCTGCCGAGCGAAGCGGTCGAGCGGATGCTCGCGAGTGCGTGCTGAGCTGCGGAGATCCTGCGCCCCTGCTAGCCTCGTGACAGCTGCCGCAACTGGCGCCCTGAGGTGGAAACGACCACCGGGAAGCGGTCAGCGCACCCGCCGCGCGCCTGGGCACCGAAGTCTTCGTCGCCTGCCAAGGAGAGCGCCGTGAACGAGCTGAGCCCCGACTACTTCAACCGCCCGCTTGCCGAGGTGGACCCCGAGATCGCCGCGGCTTTGAGCGGCGAGCTCGAGCGTCAGCAGAGCACGCTGGAGATGATCGCCTCCGAGAACTTCGTCCCGCGCGCGGTGCTCGAATGCCAGGGCTCGGTGCTGACGAACAAGTACGCCGAGGGATATCCCGGACGCCGCTACTACGGCGGCTGCGAGTGGGTGGACGTCTCCGAGCAACTCGCGATCGACCGCGCGAAGGCGCTGTTCGGCGCCGAGCACGCGAACGTACAGCCGCACTCGGGCGCGCAGGCCAACACCGCCGTCTACCACGCGCTGCTGCAGCCGGGCGACACGATCATGGGCCTGTCGCTCGCCCACGGCGGGCACCTCACGCACGGCATGAAGATCAACGTGTCCGGGCGCCTGTACGACATCGCCGCATACGAGGTCGACCGTGACAGCAGCCTGATCGACATGGACGAGGTCGCGCGCATCGCGCGCGAGCGCAAACCGAAGATGCTGCTCGCGGGCTGGTCGGCCTACCCGCGCCAGCTCGACTTCAAGCGCTTCCGCGAGATCGCCGACGAGGTCGGCGCGCTGCTGATGGTCGACATGGCCCACTTCGCCGGCCTGGTCGCCGCGGGACTGCACCCCAACCCGGTGGAGCACGGCGCCGACGTGGTCACCACGACCACGCACAAGACGCTCGGCGGCCCGCGCGCGGGAGTGATCCTCTGCAAGGAGGAGTACGCGAAGAAGATCGACTCGGCGGTATTCCCCGGCCAGCAGGGAGGCCCGCTCGAGCACGTGATCGCGGCGAAGGCGGTGGCGTTCAAGATCGCCGCGAGCGAGCTGTTCGCCGAGCGCCAGTGCCGCACCGTCGCGGGCGCCCAGGCGCTCGCGCAGGAGCTGTTGAAGGCCGGTCACGGCGTCAATGTCCTCACCGGCGGCACCGACGTGCACCTGACGCTCGTGGACCTACGCGACAGCGACCCCGCGCTGAGCGGCAAGCAGGCCGAGGACCGACTGCACGAGATCCAGATCACGGTCAACCGCAACGCCGTCCCGTTCGACCCGCGCCCGCCGATGGAGGCCTCCGGCCTGCGCATCGGCACGCCCGCGCTTGCGACCCGTGGCCTGCAGCAGGAGGACTTCGTGGAGGTCGGCGAGATCCTCGCGGTGGCGCTCACGCCCGAATACGAGGCGCGTCGCGACGAGCTGGCAGAGCGCGTGGGCGCGATTGTGGAGCGCTACCCGCTTTACGAGGGGCTCCCCGCGCCCACGCTCGCGTAAGAGTCTGTTCCCAGCATCTTTGACACGGCGACCTCGGCGCCTGCGATGCTGTGCCTGACTCGATGGCGCATCCAACCGAGCTCGACGCGCTTTATGCCTTCCTGGTCGCCGCGGCCGTGACCGCGCTGCTGACCCCACTGACCATGCGCTTTGCACGGAGCGTCGGCGCGATCGACGAGCCGCGCGCTCGCGGGCTGTCGAGCCGGCCCACGCCCTTGCTCGGGGGCCTTGCGATCTTCGCCGGCGCGCTCGTCGCCGGCCTGATCTGGCTGCCCGCCGGATATCCGGCCGGACCCGCCAGCACGGCGCCGCGGCTGTGGCACGGCGTGCTGCTCGGCGCGGGGATCATCACGCTCGTCGGCGCGCTCGACGACCGCTTCGACCTGCACCCCGCGATGAAGCTCGCGGGCCAGGTGATCGCGGCGGTCGTGGTGGTGCACTTCGGCGTGGCGGTGAAGGCGATCACGCTTCCGTTCGTCGGCCTGCTCTCGTTCCCCAACGCGGGCGTTACGAACGCCGGTCCGGTGCTGACGGTGATCGCGCTCGTGGCGATGATGAACGTGGTCAACTTCTCCGACGGCGTGGACGGTCTCGCGGCGGGCGTGTGCGCGATCATCGCCGCCGCGATGGCGGTTATCGCGTTCGACCTCGATCGCCAGCCCCCCGGCGTGCTCGCCGCGATCACGGCCGGCGCGGCGGTCGGCTTCCTCGTGTTCAACTTCCCGCCCGCGTCGAGCTTCATGGGCGACTGCGGCGCGAACCTGCTCGGGATGCTGATGGGCGTGATCACGATCGAGGCGGCGGTCAAGACGACCGCGGTGCTGTCGTTCGTGCTGCCGCTGATCCTGCTCGCGGTGCCATTCCTCGACACCACCTTCGTGGTGCTCAAGCGCCTGAAGTACAAGCAGGCGATCTACCGGCCGGACAACGAGCACTTCCACCACCGCATGGCGCGCATCGGCTTCTCCAGTAGGCGCACTATCGCCTATCTCTACACGTGGACGCTGATGCTCGCGGGGCTCGCGCTCGCGCTGCGCTTCGTCCCCTACAGCGACCACAAAGGGCACCTGCACACCGGCTGGGCGCTGGTGATGCTCGGCATCGGCCTGCTCGTGGCGGCCGCCAGCGTGTACCTCGTCTACGTGCTCGAGATCCTCAAGTTCAGGCGCCTGGATTCGATGCGGCTGCGGCGTCTAAGGCCGGAGGCCTCACCAGCGGAGATCGAGCTGGACGTGACGAAGAATCTGGAAACCGGTGAATTTGACGCGGTGGCGTACGCCGGGGACCTTGAGGTGCAGGTGCGTGACGACACGGTGGTTGGCGGGGCTGAGCAGCGGATCGGCGAGCGACAGGTGGATGAGGACGGCGTACGCGCAGAACAGGAGCGTGGCGGCGAGCAGGCGCCGATCGCCGCTGACGGCCGCTAGCGGCAACAGCCAGATCGCATACCACGGCAGCAGCCACGCGGTGGACAACAGCAGCGCAAGCGTCGTCCATCCCGCCGCCACACGCCAGTCCGCGCCGCGCGCTGTGCGCCACAGAGCGCCCGCCAGCACGATCAGGAAGCCCGCGACGAACAGATGGCGCCACCAGGTCGGCGTGCCGCTGAGGCCCACCAGGCGCGCGGTCTCCGCGGGGATGCTGTGGGTGGCCACCAGCTGCTGCTGCTCGCCGACCGCGTCGAGGAAGCCGAGAGCGTGCACGCCGAAGCCGACCACGCCGATCGCGAGCAGCGCGAGCATGCCGAGCGCGACGCTCGCCAGCGCCGCGAGGCGCTCGCGGCGAAGCGGCGACGCGAGCACGAGGAACGGCAGTACGAGACCCGCGGTCAGCTTCACCCCCACACCCACCGCGAGCACGCCCGCCGCGGCGCGTAGGCGTGGGCTCGTTCCAGCGCTGAGCGCGAGCGCGAGCGCGAGCAGGGCCATGACGAGCGTGTCGTTGTGCGCGCCTCCGACGGCCAGCACGAGCAGCACTGGGTTGAGCCCGACGAAGCTCGCCGCCCAGCGGCCGCTGCGTCCGAGCCTGTGCACCGTGCGCCCGATCAGAGCGACCGCCGCGAGGCTCGAGAGCGCCGCGACGGCCTTGAACGCCCACAGCCCGCTCGCGAGCCCGAGCGGCGCGGTCGCGTAGCTGGCGAGCGTGAACAGCGGGCCGTAGGGGGAGTGCTGAAACGGCCAGCCCACGAACGGGAAGACCCTGTCGGTGGGCGCTTCGGCGGCGAAGTGCGTGTAGGGGTCGAGGCCGTGCAGCGCGCCCATGCGCGCGAACGCGAGGTAGCCGAACACGTCCTGAGAGATCAGCGGCGGTCCGAGCAGCAGGATCGCGTGGGCGAGCACGATCGCTCCCGCGAGCGCGCCCACCGGCAGTCGCCGCGCGCTCGCCAGCACGAGCGCGTAGCTCGCGCACATGAGGAGCGTGAGGGTCTGGAAGCCTCCACTGCCGAGATCCACGCCGAGGCCGTGCCACGGGCCCGCGAGCCACGCCGGCCAGCCGCCGCTGCGCGCGGGCACATACTGCGTCGGCGCCGACGCCGCTCCCGCGCTGATCAGCAGCACGGTCGTGAGGATTCCGAGCAGCCCCACCGCTCCGATCGCCCCCGCGACACCCGCGGGCATGCGTGTGTCTCCCGCCGTGATCGGCGCGGTTGGCGTCCTCTCGGCGGTCTCGACCCGGGATGTGGGAGTGGCGGCGAGGATGAGAGCATTGTTACCTCTGCAGGCTGGCGGGTGTCCCCCGCGGCCGGTACCCTGTAGGCACAGCTGCGCCTGCCGGGGGCTCCCGTGCGTGGGCGCATGCCTGCGCTGAACCGCCCCGTCCGGGCGCGCTCAACCCCCTTATGCGACGTCGCCAACGCCAACGCAGCAACTCGCTCCGGACCCCCGGGCCGACGCGCGTTCTGATCCTGTCCGCCGACGTCGGCGAGGGTCACGCGGCGGCCGCACGCGCGCTGGCGCAGCAGATCGAGGCCTCGCCCGAGCCGGCGGAGGTGAACATCATCGACGGGCTCGCCGCGATGGGGCCGCTGCTGCGCCCCGTGGTCGAGGACGGATATCGCGTGCAGCTGCGCTTCTTTCCCTGGACGTACACCGTCGTCTACTGGCTGCTCGAGCACGTCATTCCGGTGCGCCTGCTCGCTCGCCGCCTGCTGTGCTCCCTCGGCGCGCGCCCGCTGGCGCGCACGATCGACGAATACGAGCCCGACGTGATCGTGTCCACCTACCCGGCTGTCACGGTCGTACTCTCGAAGCTGCGCCGCACCAGCGTCGTGCGCTGTCCCACGATCGCGACGATCACCGACCTCACCGGCCTGTTCTTCTGGGCTCAGCGAGGGATCGACATGCACCTGGTGATGTACGGCGAGTCGATGTCGCTGGTCGAGCAGATCGCGGGGGAGGGCAGCGTGCAGCTCGTGCGCCCGCTGATCTCGGCCGAGTTCCTGCAGCCGCGCTCCTCCGCCGAGGCCCGCCGCGCGCTCGATCTGCCCGAGGAGGGCCGCATGGTGGTCGTCTCCGGCGGAGGCTGGGGAGTTGGCGACGTGGTGGGCGCTGTGCGCGAGTTCACGAAGGTGCCCGAGATCACGAGCATCGTCTGCCTGGCCGGCCGCAACGAGCAGCTCGAGGAGAAGCTCACCTCGATGTTCGCCGAGGAGCCGCAGGTTCACGTGTACGGGTTCACCGACAGGATGCCCGACCTGCTCGCGGCCGCCGACGTGCTCGTCCACTCCACGGGCGGGGTCACCTGCCTGGAGGCGATGGCGGCCGGTACGCCGGTGGTCTCCTACGGCCTGCCCGTCGGGCACGCGCGGCTGAACACCCGGGCGATGGCGGACCTCGACCTGCTGCGGCTGGCCAACAACACCGACGAGCTGCGCGAACACGTCAAGGCGTGCTTCAAGGGAGAGCCGAGCACATCCGTCGGCTCCACAGACGAGCAGCCGGCTGCGACGTCCGGCCCCGCGGCGGTCGACGTCGTGCTGGAGGCGCCGCGACGCGTGCGTCCGATCCCGCGCTGGCAGCTGCGAGCCGCGGCGCTCGCCACGTGGGTGGCGCTGCTGTTCGCGGGCGGCTCTTGGATGATGTCCACCGACGAGGTGACCGCGGTGTGGGCCAAAGTCCTCCACGTCCACGAACTCGTGCACGTCTCGACCAGCCAGCCGGATGTCGCCTTGATCGTCCACGCTCCCTCGTCGGACATCGTGCCGATCGCGACCGAGCTGGCCGGACGGGGCATCCACGTGTCCTTCGCGGACGACTCCGGGGTGCCGTCGCTCACCCGCATCGAGCAGCTGCGCCAGCTCGGAGACGAGCTGCTGCCCGAAGTGCCCGAACCGGCGTTGCTGCGTTGGGTGCGCACGCGCGCGGCGCTGCGCTCACAGGCACGCGCGCTCGGCCTGCACCACCACTTCTACTACCTGCGTCCCCAGGGCGGCCTGTCGGTTGGGCAGCTCGTGCTGGCGCGCACCGACGGGGCGATACCGGTCAAGGGCGCGCTGCGTCTGAGCGCCACCAGCGCGCTGCCTCAGCGCTCGATGCGCGCCGGGGACGTGCTCGTGGTCGAACTGGACGGGTCCTCGGCGTCGGTGTCGGGCCTCGAACGCATCGTGGGTCGACTCGGGTCGGAGGGGCTCTCGGCGGAGTCGCTCGCGTCGCTCACGAGGTCCCCCGCCATCAAGGCGAGCAACAGCGGCGAGCGCGCCAGCAGGCCGGCTCCGACGACCAGCAGCGCGAGCGACGCGCACAGCGGGACGCCTCCGAGCGGAGTCGCGCCGAAGCGCTCGCCGAGCAGCAACGGCGCCAGCACCACCGGCACGACCGTCTGAGTCACGAACACCACCGGCGCCACCTGGATCGCGGGGCGCGACTGCAGCGCGCTCATCTCGCTCAGCAGGCCCACACCGGATGCGGCAGCGGTGCCAAGCGCCCACATGCTGGCGCTGAGCAGGTGGCCGCCGGACAGATCGTCGGAGGCGAGCTTCGTCGCCACCCCGCCCCAGCCGATAGCGAGGCCGGCGCCGAGCATCGTCAGCTCCGGGCGCGAGTGTCCGAACGCGCGCAGCATGTACGGCGCGAGGCTGGCAACTCCCAGGCCGACGAGCACGAGCGTGATCGTCAGCTCCTCGGCGGTGTGGCTGGTGGTGCGTGGCGGTGCGAGCAGCGCGGCTCCGATCACGCCGAGCACGATCGCGCTCACGGCGAGGTACTCGTAGCGTCCCGCTTTCTCGCCCAGCATCCGCTCGGCGAGCAGCATCAGCACGAGCAATCCCGCGGCCAACGCAGGCTGCACCACAGCCAACGGTGCGAGCAGCAGCGCCACCACCTGCAGCGGCCAGCCGACGATCGTCAGTCCAGTGCCGATCAGCCAGCGTGCTCGCCTGATCAGACTCCAGGCGAGCGCCAGACGCAGGTGCTCCTCGTGCGGGGCCTCCTTGGCATCGGTCGCCTGCAGCGCGATCCCTAGGCTGTAGAGCGTCGACGCCCCCACCGCCGCTCCGATTCCCAGCACCAGATCGATCATGTCCACCAACGATCATCGCACTCCCGGAGCTCCGATCACGGGAGTGCTCGTGGGTGCGACCGCGATCGGCTACATGTTCCCGGCGCTCGCCGGACAGTGGCGGGCGCTGCGCGCGCCGCTCGGGGTGGAGGACCAGACATCGAGCGGCGAGGGCTACGCGCTCACGTTCGACGACGGCCCGCACGCGCAGGGCACTCCGGCGGTGCTCGAGATCCTCGCCCGCGAGCAGGTGCCGGCTACGTTCTTCCTCGTCGGCGAGCAGGTTCGACGCAACCCCCAGCTGGCCCGCGAGATCGTCGACGCGGGGCACGAGATCGCGTTGCACTGCGACCGCCATCGCAACCTCCTGCGCCTGGCGCCCTGGCAGGTGCGCGATGACATCGCGCGCGCGCTCGACACGATCGAGACGACCACCGGCCGCTCGCCTCGGTTGTATCGCCCTCCCTACGGCGTGCTCAACGCGGCCGCGCTGCGCATCGCTCGCGCGCGCGGCTGGCGCACGATGCTGTGGAGCGACTGGGGCCGTGACTGGGAGGCGCGCGCGACGCCCGAGTCGATCGCGGCGCGACTCACCGACCGTGCGAGCGCGGGCGCGGTGTTGCTGCTGCACGACGCTGACGACTACTCCGCGCCGGGGTCGTGGAGGCGCACCGCCGCGGCGCTTCCAAGCGTGCTCCAGACGCTGCGCGAACGCGACCTGCAGCCGGCGGATCTCTGACGCCACAGCGGTTCGATACAGCGCTGCGCAGGCGTTCGGCGATCTGGCGCTGTGGATAACATCGGTCGCTTGTCCACCGCGGTTTCGATCGACACGAGCGCGCCTTCCGCAGAAATCGGCTCCGGGTCGGTGGGCACGATTGCGCCCATCCACATGCGGACGCGCTGGTGGGTCGAGATTGTCACGATCGCGTGGCTCGGGTGGATGTATGACGCGATCACCAACCTCGCGCCGCTGCGCCTGCACACTGCGCTCGCGCACGCCCAGGGCATCCTCGACCTGGAGCGGACGCTGCACATCGATCCGGAGCTCACGCTGGATCGCTGGCTGGCCGGACACCACACGCTCGGCCTGGCGGTGTCCTACTACTACGACAACGCGCACTTCGTGGTCACGCTCGGCCTGCTCGGCTGGTTGTGGTTTCGCAGGGTGGACCTGTACAGGCCGCTGCGCAACTCGCTCGTGCTCGTGAACGCGCTCGCGTTCGTCGTGTTCTGGCGCTATCCGGTTGCCCCTCCGCGGATGCTCGACGGGTTCACCGACGTGGTGCAAGCCACCCACGCGGTCGGCTCCTACCACACAGGTGCGCTCGCCTCCCACGCAAACGAGCTCGCGGCGATGCCGTCGCTGCACATCGCGTGGGCGGTGTGGTGCACGCTCGTGATCTGGCAGCTGAGCGCACGTCGATGGGCGCGCGCGGTCGCGGTCGCCTACCCGTGCACGACCGCGATGGCGGTGGTGTCGACCGGCAACCACTTCGTGCTCGACATCCTCGGCGGGCTGGCGGCGATCGCCGTGTCCGTTTTGCTGGTGGCGCTGGCGGAACGCGGACGTTCTCGATTGGCAGGCGATTTCCACCATCGCGAAATGCAGTTGTTCGCAAATTCCGAGAACGGCGCGTAGCGCATGTCACAAACTTGTTACGAAGTCCAAGACCAGCTAGACTAGCGCCGCCGCCGCAGATTGTTGAGGGACATTTCGACGGCCCCGCGGCGATACAGCGCGGGGGGTTTCTCGTCTGTAGGGTGGCCCTACGCACATGTCAGACTTCGATTCCAACGAGGACTTCGCGCGCCTGCCCGGCTCCAGCTCGGGAGGCTCGCCGGAACCCGCAGATACCGGGAAAACGGCCGCGCGACGTCGATTGAGGCGGAGCCGCCGGCCCTCGCACCGTGGCGTGCGCAAGCCGAGCGCTTCGCTCTTCTCCCCGGCACGACCGCGCTCGCATGTCTCTTCAACCTGCCGCGGGACGCTCCGCGCATGCGTCCCCGGCGCTCATCTCCGTCGACGTCGTCGTCGCAGCCCGTGGACCACAGGACACGGAACGCCCCCCGGATCGCCAAGCTGACGTGTTCTTCCTCCGCTACCTCGACGTGTGCCTGGTGCTCGCGACGGCCCCGTTCGTGCTGGCCGCGGGCCTGCCGACCTTCGGCTACCTGGTCGGTGCCGCCGCCTGGATCCTGACGCGGGCTGCGACCGCGATCGCTCACGCCAGAGCGCGGCGGGTTGGCGACGCGAAGCTCAGGGCGGGGCTGCAGGTGGGCGCGATGATGGGACGCATCTGGCTGGTCGCGCTCGCGCTGGTGCTGGCCCGCTATGAGGGCGGCAAGAGCGACGGGATCATGGCCGCCGCGCTGGTGCTGGCGGCGTTCACGGTGTACTTCCTGATGTCGTTCGTGACGCGCGAGGGGCCGCTTCAGGGCAGCGCCCACGCGCAGGGGAGGCCGAGCGTCTCATGAGCACGCCCGAGCAGACCAAGAGCGGCGGCATGAGCAAAAAGCAGATCCTGTTCGCGCTCGGCGGCGTGTGGATCGGCGGCATCGTGGTGCTGTTCGTGATCTTCGGCAGCGGCGGGCGCAACACCGCCTTCCAGCCGCAGAACGAGTTCAAGCTCGACAACTGGATCCACCTCGGGATCTTCTCGATCAACAAGGCGGTCCTCTACCTGTTCCTCGCGGCGATCGCGACGTGCGCGACCATGGTCTACATCGCACAGCGCATGCAGGCTCGCCCCAACAAGATGCAGACCGCCGTGGAGGCGCTCTACCAGCTGATGCATGACAACATCGCCGGCGGGAACCTCGATGAAAAGATGACCAAGCGCTGGTTCCCGTTCATCGGCACGCTGTTCCTGTTCATCATGTTCTCCAACCTCGTCGGCTACATCCCGCTGCCGACGAACACCGAGCACAAGATCGACGTGCTCGGGCTGCACATCCCGGCCTTCTCCCTGTACGCGGCGACCGCGAACCTCTCGATCCCGCTCGTGCTGGCGCTGCTCGTGTTCGGCTCCTACACCTTCGAAGGCGTCCGCGCGAAGGGCCCGATCGGCTATCTGAAAGGGCTCGTCCCCGGCGGTGTCACAGGAGGCATGGCGGTCTTCATCTTCGGCCTGGAGCTCCTCTCGAACTTCATGCGGCTGATGTCGCTGTCGATTCGTCTGTTCGCCAACATCCTCGCGGGGCACCTGATCATCCTGTTCATGGCGGGCGGTCTGGCCGTGATCCTCGGACTCTCCGCGCTGGCTTGGGCCACGATCCCTCTCGGGATCGCGCTGTTCGCCTTCGAGGTCGTCCTGGTGGCCGCTCTGCAGGCATTCATCTTTGCCACTCTCACAGCTATCTACCTCGGCGGCGCGGTCGCCGAAGATCACTAAAAGGAGCCAATCGCCGTGCATATTGCTTTCATCACCCTTCTGGCGGCAGTAACCGAAGAAACCGCCAAGGCAGGCAAGTCGATCGGTCTCGGCGTGGGCGGAGGCCTAGGCGCAGTGGGCGCCGGAGTAGGCATCGGCATGATCTTCGGCAAGGCGATCGAGGCGATCACCCGTCAGCCGGAGATGCGCGACGAGATCACGCAGCTGCAGTGGCTGGGCTTCGCGCTTACCGAGGCATGCTTCTTCTACGGGCTCGTGGCCGGCCTGCTCGCCGCGTTCATCGTCTGAGCTCATGCTCGGCTCGCTCGCACAACCAATCGCCTCGGGCGTGTCCGTGATCGCCTCCAGCGGCGGCTTCCTGATCGAACCGGGGATCGGCCTGATGGTGTGGACGCTGCTCGTGTTCGGCGCGACGATGTTCCTGCTCTCAAAGCTTGCGTTCCCGCGCATCAGCGAGGCGCTGGGCCGCCGTCAGAAAGCGATCGAAGAATCGATCGACACGGCTGAGCGCACCCGCACCGAGGCCGACCAGATCCTGGCCGAGTATCGGGAGCGGCTGAAGGAGGCCCGCGCTCAGTCGGACGAGATCGTCAAGCGCGCTCGTGAAGCGGCCGACACGCACGAAGGCGAGGCGAAGGAGCGCGGACAGGAGCTGCTCGCCGAGGCCGCCAAGCGCGCCGAGCGCGACATCGAGGCTGCCAGCAAGCGAGCCCTCGACGACCTGCGCAAGGAGGTCGCCGACCTCACGATCATGGCCACCGAAAAGGTCACCCGCAAGACGCTGGGCGACGCCGACCAGCGCCGCCTCGTGGAGGAGGCGCTCGGCGAGCTCGACTTCTCCGGACTGTCCAAGGGCGCATCCAGCAACTGATGGAGGAGCTAGCCCAGGTATACGCCCGCTCGCTGTTCGAGGTCGCTCGCGAGCAGGGAAAGCTGGACGAGCTGCGTGAGCAGCTCGCCCAGTTCGCCGACGCGTTGAACGACAACCGCGAACTGGCGGTGTTCTTCTTCTCGCCGTACTTCTCCACCGCGGAGAAGCGCGAGTCGTTGCCTCGGCTGCTCGACGGGGCTGACGAGTCGCTCTTGAACTTCCTCTCGCTGTTGATCGAAAACCACCGTATGCCGGTGATCTTCCGCATCCGCGGGGAGTACGAGCGGCTGTGGGATGAGGAGAACAAGACTCTGCCGGTGGAGATCACCAGTGCAATCGAGCTGGACCAGGCGACCACCGAGAGCCTGGGCAAGACGATCGGCGAGCGCGCCGGACGCAAGGTCACGCTGTCCGCGCGCGTCGATCCCGACATCCTGGGCGGCATCGTGGTGAGGGTCGGCAACTCGATCCTCGATGCCTCTATTCGCAACCGACTGGAGCAGCTGCGCAGGCACGTTGCCCAAGGAGCCTAGAGGGTGGCGCAGGCGGCCGTAGGCCGGCCAGCCGGGCCCCTCTTCCTCAAATAGGAGAACGACATGCAGATCAATCCCGACGAGATCACAAGCATCCTCAAGAGCCGCATCGAGGGGCTCGACGGCGGCCGCGCCGAGCTGACCGAGGTCGGCACCGTGCTGTCCGTGGCAGACGGCATCGCGCGTCTGCACGGCCTGGAGAACTGCATGTCGTTCGAGATGCTGGAGTTCCCGCACGGCGTGACGGGCCTCGCGCTGAACCTCGAGTCCGACAACGTCGGCGCGGTGCTGTTCGGAGAGTGGGAGCACATCTCCGAGGGCGACACCGTCAGGCGCACCGGCTCGCTGCTCGAGATCCCCGTCGGTGAGCAGATGCTCGGACGGATCGTCGACCCGCTCGGGCGTCCTCTCGACGGCAAGGGCGACATCGCCGTCACGGAGACGCGCCCGGCCGAGTTCAAGGCCCCCGGCGTCGTCCAGCGCCAGCCCGTCACCCAGCCGATGCAGACGGGTCTGAAGGCGATCGACGCGATGATCCCGATCGGCCGCGGCCAGCGCGAGCTCATCATCGGCGACCGCCAGACCGGCAAGACGGCGATCGCGATCGACACGATCATCAACAACAAGGACACCGGCGTGGTGTCGGTGTACGTGGCGATCGGGCAGCGCATGTCGACCGTGGTGGCGCTCGCGCAGACGCTCGACGAGCACGGCGCGCTCGACAACACGATCATCGTCGCCGCGCCCGCCGACGAGGCCGCGCCGATCAAGTTCATGGCGCCGTACGCGGGCTGCGCGATGGGCGAGCACTTCCTCTACAAAGGCCAGCACGCGCTGTGCGTGTACGACGACCTCACCAAGCACGCGTACGCTTATCGGCAGATGTCGCTGCTGCTGCGCCGTCCGCCGGGGCGCGAGGCTTATCCCGGTGATGTGTTCTACCTGCACTCGAGGCTGCTGGAGCGCGCGGTCAAGCTCAACGACGACCTCGGCGGCGGCTCGCTGACGGCGCTGCCGATCATCGAGACGCAGGCGGGCGACGTCTCCGCGTACATCCCCACGAACGTGATCTCGATCACCGACGGGCAGATCTTCCTGGAGTCGAAACTCTTCAACTCCGGCGTGCGGCCCGCGATCAACGTCGGCATCTCCGTCTCGCGAGTCGGCGGTAACGCGCAGATCGGCCCGATGAAGAAGGTCGCCGGGCGCATCAAGCTCGAGCTCTCGCAGTACCGCGATCTCGAGGCGTTCGCGCAGTTCGGATCCGACCTCGACGCCGACACCCAGCGCACGCTCGCACGCGGCGAGCGTCTCGTGACGACGCTCAACCAGCACGAGCGCGCGCCGCTCGCGGTGGAGGACCAGACGGTGCAGATCTACGCCGCCACGAACGGCTACCTCGACCGTCTGAACGTCGAGCGCGTGACGGAGTTCCTGCTCGCGTTGACCGAACGGATGCACTCCCAGCACGGCGATGTGCGCGAGAAGATCGCGGGCGGGGACTGGTCGGAGGACACGCAGAAAGCGGTGAGCGACGCTGTCGCGGCGTTCGCGCAGGACTTCGGCTATGACCTCGACGAGGAGGGCCAGCCGCTGGAGGAGGTCGCGGCGGCCTAGCGCCAACCCGCCGCCCTTACTGCCATGGCCTCCCAGCGCGACGTCAAGAACAAGATCGCATCGGTGAAGAACATCCAGAAGATCACCCGTGCGATGGAGATGGTCGCCGCGGCGCGACTGCGCCGCGCCGAGCAGCGGATCGCCGCGCTGCGTCCCTACGCGGACGCACTGCGGCGAATGACACGCCAGGCGGCGCAGGCGGCCGGCGCGGAGGCGTCGCGTCTGCCGCTGCTCACCGAGCACGAGACAGAGAGCAACATCGGGCTGCTGCTCGTCACCGGAGACCGCGGCCTTGCGGGCGGCTTCAACTCGCAGATCGTCCGCGCGGGCATCCGCATCAACGGCGAGCTCACCGAGCAGGGGCTGCAGAGCGCGTGGTACGCCACCGGACGGCGGGGCGTGTCCTCGCTGGCCTTCCGCGGCCACGAGCTGAGCGGCAGCTACACAGGCTTCGCCGACAAACCCTCATACGCGGACGCTCGCACGATCGCGGACGACCTAATCCAGGCTTACATCGACGGACGCGTGGACCGCGTGGAGATGGTCTACAACGCATACATCTCGCCGCTCACCCAGACCGTCACCCACGAGCGGCTGCTGCCGATCTCCCACGCGACGATCGCGGGCGAGGACGACGGCGGCGAGGCCGCCGAGCAGCAGGGCCCGCGTGCGCTCGTGGACTACGAGCCCGACCCCGAGGAGATCCTCAAGCGCCTGGTTCCCGACTACGTCGAGATCTCGATCTACCGTGCGCTCGTCGAGTCCACCGCGGGCTTCTTCGGCGCGCAGATGACCGCGATGCGCAGCGCATCGGAGAACGCCGGCGAACTGATCACCGACTACACGCTGCAGATGAACCGCGCCCGCCAGGCGGAGATAACCCAAGAGATCATGGAGGTGGTGGCAGGCGCCGAGGGACTGAGCTAACCCGCGCCACAACCACCACCCCAACAAACTTGAAATAGATAAAGAGGAGAATCGAAAGACAATGGACGCCACCACCGCCACCGAGCCGACCGGCTCCACCACCGCCACGGCTGAGCGCAACGTCGGGCGCATCGAGGAGATCCAGGGCGTCGTGATCGAGGCCGTCTTCCCCGACCGCCTGCCGGAGATCAACCACGCCATCACCGTCGCCCGTCCCGCGGTCGGCGAGGTCGGCGCGAGCGTGCTCGTTTGCGAGGTCCAGCAGCACCTGGGCGATGACCGCGTGCGCGCGGTGGCGATGGACACGACCGACGGGCTCGCCCGCGGCGTGGAGGTCGTGGACACAGGCGGTCCGATCACGGTCCCCGTCGGCGAGGCGACGCTCGGTCGCATCTTCAACCTGCTCGGCGAGCCGATCGACCTCGGCGCGGACCTGCCCAAGGACGTGGAACGCCGCGGCATCCACCAGCCCGCCCCGCGCGTGGAGGACCTCACGCCGACGACGGAGATGTTCGAGACGGGCATCAAGGTCATCGACCTGCTCGCCCCGTACGCGAAGGGCGGAAAGGTCGGCCTGTTCGGCGGCGCCGGCGTGGGCAAGACGGTGCTGATCCAGGAGCTCATCCACAACCTCGCCAAGGAGCACGGCGGGCTGTCGGCGTTCTGTGGCGTGGGCGAGCGCTCGCGCGAGGGCAACGACCTGTGGCTGGAGATGAAGGAGTCGGGCGTGCTCGACAAGACGATGCTGGTGTTCGGTCAGATGAACGAGCCCCCCGGAGCGCGTATGCGCGTGGCGCTGTCGGGCCTGACGATGGCCGAACACTTCCGCGACCAGGGCCAGGACGTGCTGCTGTTCGTGGACAACATCTTCCGCTTCGTCCAGGCCGGCTCCGAGGTCTCGGCGCTGCTCGGTCGGATGCCCTCGCAGGTGGGCTACCAGCCGACGCTGGAGACGGAGATGGGCCAGCTGCAGGAGCGCATCACCTCCACCAAGCGCGGCTCGGTCACCTCGATCCAGGCGATCTACGTGCCGGCGGACGACTACACCGACCCGGCTCCCGCATCTGTGTTCGCGCACCTCAACGCGACCACCGCGTTGTCGCGCTCGATCTCCGAAAAAGGCATCTACCCGGCTGTGGACCCGCTGGACTCGACCTCGACGATCCTCAAGGCCGACATTCTCGGCGAGGACCACTTCCGTGTGGCCAACCGCGTCAAGGAGATCCTGCAGCGCTACAAGGAACTCCAGGACATCATCGCGATCCTCGGTATCGACGAGCTCTCCGACGAGGACAAGCTCACGGTGCAGCGCGCGCGCAAGATCGAGCGCTTCCTCTCGCAGCCGTTCTTCGTCGCCGAGCAGTTCACCGGCACCCCGGGCGCATACGTGCCGATCGCGGAGACGATCAGGGGCTTCGAGGAGATCATCGAAGGCAAGCACGACGAGATCCCCGAGAGCGCGTTCTTCCTCAAGGGCACGATCGAGGACGTCGTCGCCGCGGCGAAGAAGTAATGGCTCGTACGACGTTCCCAGTGGAAGTGCTGACGCCCGAGGGCGAGGTGTTCTCGGAGGAGATTGAGATGCTCTCCACGCGCACCGTGGTGGGCTCGATCGGAATCCTCGCCGGCCACGAGCCGGTGCTCGCGATGCTCGAGCCGACGGAGCTGCGGCTCTACCGCTCCGAGACGGACGTGGTGCGCTTCGCGCAGGCCGAGGGCTACCTGCAGTTCGCCGAGAACCGCGCGCTCGTGCTCGTGGAGGAGGCGATCGCGCCCGAGAAGCTGGACCGCGCGACGTTCGAGACGAAGCTCAGCGAAGCACGCGCCGCGGTCGAGCGCGCCGAGGAGGGCAGCGAGGAGAAGGCGCGCCGCCTGCGCGACGTACGTCGCTACGAGGCGTTCCTCGCGGTCGGAGCTTGATCCGCGCGACAGCGCCGACACGCCACCTCGCCAGCGCTCACCCAATAGCCTACGCCGCGTCATGAGCACAGCAAGAGAGCCAATCGGCGTGATCGGCACCGGCTACGTCGGGCTGGTGACCGCGGCTGGCTTCGCGGAGCTCGGCAGCGACGTGTATTGCGTCGACATCGACGCGGCGAAGATCGAGCGCCTGCGCGCGGGCGAGGTGCCGATCTACGAGCCGGGCCTGGAGGAGCTGCTCGCGCGCAACGCCGAGCGGCTGCACTTCTCCACCGAGATCGTGGATGCGCTGGAGAACGCGCGCCTGCTGTTCGTGGCCGTCGGAACCCCGCCGACGTACTCCGGTGACGCGGACCTCTCCGCTGTGCACGCGGTCGTGAACGCGATCCCCGCATCCAAGGACCACGCGCTCGTGATGAAGTCGACCGTCCCCTGCGGCACCGGCGCGTCGCTGCAGCGCGTGTTCGGCGAGCAGGGCAAGGACGGCCTCGGATACGTCTCCTGCCCGGAGTTCCTCAAGGAGGGCTCCGCGGTGGCGGACTTCATGAACCCCGACCGGGTGGTCGTGGGCGACGCGGGCGGGTGGGCCGGCGACGCCGTGGTGGAGCTGTACGCGCCGCTCGACGCTCCCGTCGTGCGCACGGACGTCGCCAGCGCGGAGATGGTCAAGCTGGCGTCCAACGCTTTCCTCGCGACGAAGATCTCGTTCATAAACGAGATCGCGAACGTGTGCGAGGAGACGGGCGCGGACGTGGTGGAGGTCGCGCGCGGTATGGGCCTCGACGATCGCATCGGCGCGAAGTTCCTGCAGGCGGGGATTGGATTCGGGGGAAGTTGCTTTCCCAAGGACGTGGACGCGCTCAAGCAGCTCGCGGGCAACTCCGGCTACCACTTCCAGCTGCTGACGGCGGTTATCGAGGTCAACGACCTGCAGAAGCGCCGCGTGATCGGCAAGCTGCAGAAGCACCTCGGCGCGCTCGCGGGCAAGCGGATCGCGCTGCTGGGGCTGGCGTTCAAGCCGAACACGGACGACATGCGCGAGGCCTCCTCGCTGGTGCTCTCAGCCCGCCTGAACGCGGACGGCGCATCGGTCAGCGCGTATGACCCCATCGCCGAGGAGCAGGCTCGCAAGCTGGTCTCGGGGATCGACTTCGCGTTCTCGCCACTCGATGCCGTCAAGGACGCCGACGCGGTGGTGCTGGTGACCGAGTGGCGCGAGTTCCTCGAGCTCGACTTCGAGAGGGTAGCGAGCGCGATGCGGGGCAACGTGGTGATCGACGGGCGCAACGCGCTCGACCCGGCGACGGTGCGCGCGGCGGGCCTCATCTACGAGGGCATCGGGCGCTAGCGATGCAGGCGGTGATCCTCGTCGGCGGACAGGGCACGCGCCTGCGCCCGCTCACCTCCACGATCCCCAAGCCGGTGGTGCGCCTCGTCGACCGTCCCTTCATCTCGTTCATGCTCGAGTGGCTGCGCGGCCACGGGGTGGACGACGTGATCATGTCGTGCGGCTTCCTGGCGGACGGCGTGCGCGACGTGCTCGGAGACGGCTCGGAGCTGGGGATCAGCCTGCGCTTCGTCGAGGAGCCCGAGCCGCTCGGCACCGCCGGAGCGCTGAAGCTGGCCGAGCCGATGCTCGACGAGCGCTTCCTGATGCTCAACGGCGACGTGCTCACCGACATCGACCTGACGGCGCAGATCGCCCAGCACGAGCAGACCGGGGCGCGCGCGACGCTGTCGCTGGTGGCGGTCGCGGACCCCTCGGCCTATGGGGTGGTGGTGCTCGAGGAGGACCGCTCGGTCCGCGACTTCATCGAGAAGCCGAGCTCCGACAACGTGCCGTCGAAGCTGATCAGCGCGGGCGCGTACGTGCTCGAGCGCGACATCCTCGAGCTGATACCCCCGGAGCGCAACGTATCGATCGAGCGCGAGGTGTGGCCGGTGCTGATCGGGGACGGCCTATATGGATATGAGTCCGACAGCTACTGGCTGGACATCGGCACGCCGGCGCGCTACCTGCAGGGCACCTTCGACATCATCGAGGGCAACGTGGAGACGGCTGTGCGCGAGCGTCTCGGCGAGAGCTGGCTGGCGATCGCGGACGGCGCGCAGGTGCACGGCCGTGCGATCCCGCCGGCCGTGATCGACAGCGGCGTGACCGTGGCGGCGGGCGCGCACGTGGGCAGCCTGGTCGTGCTCGGAGAGAACGTGACGGTCGGCGCGGGCGCCACGGTCGAGCGCGCGGTCGTGCTCGACGGCACCCACATCGGCGAGGGCTGCGAGCTGCGCGACTGCATCGTCGCGGCTGGCTGCACCATCGGCGCGGGCACCAGAATCACCGGCGGAGCGGTGCTCGGCGAGGGTGTGGTGATCGGGGCGCGCAACGTGATCACACGCGGGGCGCGTATCTTCCCTGGTGTGCAGTTGCCCGACGGCGCGATCGAGTTCTAGATCGATACCGCCGCAGGGGCCGCAACCCAACCTGAGAACACACCCGTACCCATTCGCATGACAACCCAAGGACCACAGGAGGCGAGCAGATGAGCGACGGCGGCGCGACAGCGGCACCGACAGCGGAGGAGCTCTCGCGCGCGGCGATCGCCCGGGTCGACCCCTCCGACCAGCTTGGCGACGTGCTCGCCCTTCCCGAGCACCTGCGCGACGCGCTGTGGCGCGTGGAGTCGGCGATCATGCAGGACTGGGACACCGCCGCGGGACTGGTCGTGGCGGGCATGGGCGGCTCGGCGATCGGCGGGGCGCTGGCGCGCGCGGCGCTCGGGGATCACGCCTCGCGACCGATCTTCGTCACCCGCGCCTACGGTCTCCCGACGTGGACGACGCCGGACACGATGGTGCTGTGCGCGAGCTACTCGGGCAACACCGAGGAGACCCTCGCGTGCTACGAGTCGGCGGGCGCGCTCGGCGCGAAGCGCACCGTGGTGACGACCGGCGGGCGCCTCGCGGAGATGGCGCGCGCGGATGGCGTGCCGGTGATCCCGCTGCCGGGCGGCTTCCAGCCGCGTGCGGCGGTCGCGTACATGATCGTGGCCGCGCTCGAGGTCGCCGCGCTGTGCGGCGCCGGGCCGAGGCTCACGTCCGAGATCGACGTGGCCGCCTCGCACATCGAGCAGCTCGTCGCCGAGTGGGGCCCGGACGCGCCGGAGGACTCGCTGGCGAAGGAAACGGCTCGCGGCCTGCTGGGCACCACGCCCGTGATCGCGGGCGCGGGGCTCACGAGCCCGATCGCGTACCGCTGGAAGACGCAGATCAACGAGAACGCCAAGCAGCCGGCGTTCTGGAACGAACTGCCCGAGCTCGACCACAACGAGATCTCCGGCTGGGAAGGAGCGGGCGATCTCGGCCGCTTCTCGGCGATCTTCCTCGACGACTCCGACGCCCACCCGCGGGTGAAGGAGCGGATGGATCTCACCGAGCGTCTGATCGCTGGCAACGCCGCGGCGAGCTTCAGGCTGGAGACACGCGGACAGACCGCGATCGAGCGCGTGATATCCCTAGTGCTGCTCGGCGACCTCGTCTCGATCTACCTCGCAGCGCTGCGTGGCGTGGATCCGGGGCCGGTGCTGCTGATCGACGAGCTGAAGGCCGCGCTCGCCAACCGCTGAGCGTCGAGCTACGACCATTTACCATTGGAGATCACGATGACCCCTTCCGCAACGCTCACCGACACCGACTTCAAGGTTGCCGACCTCTCGCTCGCGGAGTTCGGCCGCAAGGAGATCACGCTCGCCGAGCACGAGATGCCGGGCCTGATGGCGATCCGCCGCGAGTACGCCGACGCGCAGCCGCTGAAGGGCGCGCGCATCACCGGCTCGCTGCACATGACGATCCAGACCGCGGTGCTGATCGAGACGCTGGTGGCGCTCGGAGCAGAGGTGCGCTGGTGCAGCTGCAACATCTTCTCCACCCAGGACCACGCCGCGGCGGCGATCGCCGAGGCCGGCATTCCGGTGTACGCGTGGAAGGGCGAGACGCTCGAGGAGTACTGGTGGTGCACGGAGCAGGTCGTGCGCTGGCCAGACGGCGGCGGCCCGAACATGATCCTCGACGACGGCGGCGATGCGACGATGCTCGTGCACAAGGGCACCGAGTACGAGGCGGCGGGCTCGGTCCCCGACCCGGCGCAGGCGGAGTCGGAGGAGTTCACGGTTTTCCTCACGCTGCTGCAGCGCTCGCTCGAGGAGGACCCGCAGCGCTGGACGACGATCGGTCAGGGCGTCAAGGGCGTGACCGAGGAGACCACCACGGGCGTGCACCGGCTCTACGAGCTGGCGAAGAGCGGCGGGCTGCTGTTCCCGGCGATCAACGTGAACGACTCGGTGACGAAGTCCAAGTTCGACAACCTCTACGGCTGCCGCCACTCGCTCGTGGACGGCATCTTCCGCGCGACCGACGTGATGCTCGCGGGCAAGGAAGCGGTCGTGTGCGGCTACGGCGACGTGGGCAAGGGCTCGGCGGCGTCGCTGAAGGCGCAGGGCGCGCGTGTGGTGATCACCGAGATCGACCCGATCTGCGCGCTGCAGGCTCTGATGGAGGGCTACGACGTCAAAACTCTCGACGACGTCCTCGAGACGGCGGACGTGTTCATCACCACGACCGGCAACCGCGACATCATCACCGCGGCGGACATGGCGCGCATGAAGCACCAGGCGATCGTCGGCAACATCGGCCACTTCGACAACGAGATCGACGTGGCGGGCCTCGCGAAGGTCGCGACGCGCATGAACATCAAGCCGCAGGTCGACCAGTGGACGTTCCCCGACGGACACGGGATCATTCTGCTGAGCGAGGGACGCCTGCTGAACCTCGGCAACGCCACCGGGCACCCGTCGTTCGTGATGTCCAACTCCTTCTCCAACCAGACGATCGCCCAGATCGAGCTGTGGACGAAGAACGACGAGTACGACAGGCAGGTTTACGTGCTGCCGAAGCATCTCGACGAGAAGGTCGCGAGGCTGCACCTCGACGCGCTCGGCGCGAAGCTCACTAAGCTGCGTCCGGAGCAGGCCGCGTATATTGGCGTGCCTGTCGATGGCCCTTACAAGCCTGATCACTACCGCTACTAGCGACAGCCTGCTGACTGCATGAGAGCGATGGTCCTCGCGGCAGGCCTTGGCACGCGCCTGCGCCCGCTGACGTACGAGATCACGAAGCCGATGGTGCCGGTGCTGGACCGTCCGGTGATGGAGCACATCGTGGAGCTTCTCGAGCGTCACGGCTTCGAGGAGACGATCGCCAACCTGCACTACTTCCCGGAGACGATCAGCGACTACTTCGGCGATCGCCTCTCCTACCGCGTGGAGGAGGAGCTGCTCGGAACCGCGGGCGGCGTGCGCGCGTGCGCGGACTTCTTCGGCGAGGACTCGTTCCTGGTGATCTCCGGCGACGCGCTCACGGACATCGACCTGGGTGCGCTCGCGACACGCCATCGTGAGAGCGGCGGCGTGGCGACGCTGGCGGTGAAGAAGGTCCCCGACACGCGCGAGTACGGCGTGGTGCTGCACGACCGCGAGGGACGGATCACGGGTTTCCAGGAGAAGCCCGAGCCCGACGAGGCGCTGTCGGACCTCGGCAACTGCGGCATCTACGTGTTCAGCCCGCAGATCTTCGACTACTTCCCCGACCGCCCGTTCGCGGACTGGGCGCAGGACATCTTCCCGGTGCTGTTGGAGAACGACGTGCCGTTCCACATCCACGAGGTGCGCGAGTACTGGAACGACGTGGGCTCCCTCGCCGAGCTCAGGCAGGGAACGTTCGACGCGCTGCGCGGCGCGCTGCACCTGCAGATCGACGGCGACGAGGTGAGCCCCGGTGTGACCGTGGCTGGCGGCTCGTCATTGCCGGCGGATGCGGAGATCGAAGGCCCGGTGTGGATCGGGCGCGACGTGCGGATCGGCTCCGGCGTGCGCCTGATGGGGCCGATCGTGATCGGCGACGGCGCCGTGATCGGCGACGGCGCTCAGCTGCGCGAGAGCATCGTGTTCCCCGGCACGGAGATCGCGCGCGAGTCGATCCTGATCGGCGCGATCGCCGGGCACGGCGGCATCCTGCAGAGCCTGCGCCGCCACGGGTAGCTCTCGCGCTCAGACGACTTCGTAGCGCTCGCGCCGCTGCTGCGCGCGCTCGGACTCCGCGAGGGCGCGCACGAACAGCGTCACCAGCGCTACGCCCATCACCATCGACTGCTCCACCGCCATGATCAGGCCGGCGATCGACTGGTCGCTGATCGCGGAGATGCCCCACACGCGGGCGTGGTGGACGTAGTAGGGGTAGAGCGCGGAGGGCGCGAACGCGAGGCCCATGCCGAGCGCGCCGACGAACAGCTTGGTGGAGGCCATGTAGATGACCGGCCCCATGCCGTCGAGGCGCAGGCGCGCGCGGATGGGAGACAGCAGATGCCACCAGTAGAGGGAGCCGGCGAGCACGAAGCTGATGTGCTCGAGCACGTGCACCGCGTCGTGGCGGACGGCGAGGTCGTAGGCGGCGGGGATGTGCCAGGCCCAGATCGCGCTGACGTACAGCAGCACCGCGCAAGCGGGGTGCGCGAGCACGCCGGCGCGGCGCTCGAGGTCGTGCACGGCGCGCGTAACAGGGCGCAGGATCACCTTCGTGAGCCCGAGGATGGCGAGGATCGGCACGACGTCGAGCAGCAGCATGTGCTGGATCATGTGCCCGAAGAACAGCTGGTCGGCGAGCGCGTCGAGCGGGGAGACGAGCGAGATGAGGCTGATCGCGATCGAGGCGAGGAAGCTGCACAGCCGCCACACGGGCGCCTCGGCGGCACGCCTGGGCGACGCGCTGTGGCGCACCTGGCGCCAGCGGCGCACGTACACGCCGGCGACGAGCGCGGCGCCGACGAGCACTCCGGGACTGAACGACCAGTAGAGCTGCGGGGCCACGTGTGGAAGCGTATTCCCCCGCAGACATTGTGTGTCCACGACCATTTACATCCGCCGAACACAGGCGTAGCATCGTGCTCACAGCAACACCCAAAAAGGACGACCGAAGGAGCCTACGATGCAAATCGACATCAAGGGTCGAAACGTCCCGGTCACCGACGAGCTGCGCTCTCACGCGCAGCGCCGGCTGACCAAGGTCTCGCGCCAGGTCTCAGACCTGGCCCGCTTGGAGATAGAGATCTTCAAGGAGCCGAATCCACGTGTGGCCGACTGCCATGTGGCGGAGGGAACGCTGTACTTGAAGGGCGTTACGCTGCGCGCCCACGACGCGTCGCCGGAGCTGACGCACTCGATGAACCTGATGGTCGACGAGCTCGCCCGCCAGGTCAAGCGCCACCGCGACAAACTGCGCCACCGCCGCGAGGCGCACGCGGCCGCGGCACGCGCGGCGCGCGCCGCCGTGCGCAGCAACGGGCTGCCGTCGTTCTGAGCTTTTCCGTCCCCGCCCACGGTGGGCGGGCGCGAACGGCCGTGAGCCGGAGACGACATCCGGCTTGCGGCTGAACGCGCGAGCGGTGAGAGCTATCCTTGGCGCATGCCCTCCCTCCTCGATCGCGCGCTGAACGTCGGCGAGGCGAAGAAGTTCAAGGCCTACCAGAAGCGCGTGGCGCTGATCGGCGCGTTCGAGCCCGAGCTGGAACACGACAGCGACGCCGAGCTGCGCGCGCGGATGGACACGCTGCGGGAGCGCGCGGACGACGGCGAGGATCTGGACGCGCTGCTGCCGGAGTGCTTTGCGATCGTGAGAGAGACGGGCAAGCGCACGATGGGGATGCGCCACTTCGACGTGCAGCTGATCGGCGGGATGGCCCTGCACGAGGGGCAGATCGCGGAGATGAAGACGGGCGAGGGAAAGACGCTGACGGCGACGCTCGCGGTGGTGCTGAACTCGCTCGCGGTCAGGGACTCCGACCCGGACCCGGAGAATCCGGACGCTCCGCGCGAGCGCAGGGGCGTGCACGTGGTGACCGTGAACGACTACCTGGCGCGACGCGACGCGGAATGGATGAGCCCGATCTACGACGCGCTGGGCGTGACGGTGGGCGTGCTGCAGAACCAGCAGGACTACGACGAGAAGCAGCGCGCGTACGCGTGCGACGTGCTGTACGGCACGAACTCGGAGTTCGGCTTCGACTACCTGCGCGACAACATGGCGAAGGATCTGGCGGAAAAGGTCCAGCGCGGCCACTACTTCGCGGTGGTGGACGAGGTTGACAACATCCTGATCGACGAGGCGCGGACGCCGCTGATCATCTCGGGTGCTCCCGAACAGGCGGCGGACCTGTACGTGAAGTTCGCGCGCCTGGCGCCGCAGATGGTGGTGGGCAAGACCCCCGAAGGGATGGACCCGCGCACGAAGAAGCAGTTCACGGCGGACTTCGACTTCGAGATCGACGAGAAGCACAAGACGGTTTCGATCACCGAGCAGGGCGTGGCGAAGGCGGAGCGCTTCCTCGGCATCGACCACCTGTACCGCGCGGAGAACGGCCATCTGGTCAACCACCTGATCCAGGCGCTGCGCGCGCAGGCGCTTTACAAGCGCGACGTGGACTACGCGGTGATCGAGGGCGGGGTGGCGATCATCGACGAGTTCACCGGGCGCATCCTCGACGGCAGGCGCTGGTCTGAGGGCTTGCACCAGGCGATCGAGGCGAAGGAGAAAGTGGCGGTCCAGGAGGAGAACCAGACGCTCGCGACGATCACCTACCAGAACTTCTTCCGCCTCTACGAGAAGCTCTCCGGCATGACGGGCACGGCGCTGACTGAGGCGACGGAGTTCATGAAGATCTACGAGCTGCCCGTTGTGCAGATCCCGACGAACCGGGACATGGTGCGCGCGGACCGCAACGATCAGGTCTACAAGACCAAGGAGGGCAAGTGGAGCGCGGTGGTGCGGGAGATCGCATCGCGCCACGAGGCCGGCCAGCCGGTGCTGGTGGGGACGATCTCGGTGGAGGTCTCGGAGCTGTTGGGCGATCGGCTGACGAAGGCGGGGATCAAGCACACGGTGCTGAACGCGAAGCCGGAGCACGCGGCGCGCGAGGCAGACATCGTGGCCGAGGCGGGCCAGCCGGGCGCGGTGACGATCGCGACGAACATGGCGGGTCGTGGAGTGGACATCAAGCTCGGCGGCAACCCCGAGCACCTCGCCGAGCAGCAGCTGGCGCGCGAAGGCGTGAGCCGCGATGACCCGGTGGAGTACGAGCGGCGGCTGCACGAGATCCTGCCGGAGGTGGAAAGCAAGCTGGCTGACAGTCGCGAGCAGGTGATGGCGGCGGGCGGCCTGTTCATCTGCGGCACCGAGCGCCACGAGTCGCGGCGCATCGACAACCAGCTGCGTGGCCGCGCCGGCCGCCAGGGCGACCCGGGCGAATCTCGCTTCTTCCTGTCCGCGGAGGACGACCTGGTGCGCCTGTTCGCGGGCGACCGCATCTACCGGATCCTCGACAAATTGGGCGGCGTTGATGATGAGGGCAACGAGGAACCGATCGAGGCGGGGATGCTCTCGAAACAGATCGAGAAAGCGCAGAAGAAGGTCGAGGAGCAGAACTTCCTGATCCGCAAACGCGTGCTCGAGTACGACGACGTGATGAACGAGCAGCGCCGCGTGATCTACGCGTACCGCGACGAGGTGCTGGAAGGCAAGAGCATCGGCGAGGAGGCGCGCGGCGAGGTGGCGAAGGTGATCGAGCGCACGATCGACCAGTACACGCCGGGCGACTTCCTCGAGGACTGGGACCTCGACGGGCTGTTCGTCGCTCTCGGCCAGTTCTTCCCGCTCGACCTCGGCCGCGAGGAACTGAGCAGCGACACGGTCGACCGCAACTCGCTGAGCGACCGGATCGTGAACACCGCGATGGAGCTGTACGAGGCCCGCCAGCAGTCCCTCGGCGAGGAGCTGATGGGAGCGCTGGAGCGATTCCTGCTGCTGCAGATCATCGACGAACGCTGGCGCGAGCACCTGTTCGACATGGACTACCTGCGCGAGGGCATCCACCTGCGCGGCTTCGCCCAGATCGACCCCCTGGTGGCATACAAGAACGAGGCGTTCACGCTGTTCGGCGACCTGATGAACAGTGTGTGGGCGGACTACGCGCGGATGATCTTCAACGTGCAGGTGAACGTCGACGGCCCGTCCGCCCAGAACGGTGGCGGCGGCGTTGCGCCCTTCGCGGCTTCGGGCAGCTCGACGCGCGCGGGCCGCGTGTCCTACTCAGGCGGGCACAGCGAGGCCGGATCTGGCGCGCTGGCGGCGGCTGCGGCCGCGGCGGGATTCGCCGGGGGCGCGCCGCAGGGCTTCGGCGAAGGCGCAGAGGGCGAAATGCTGCCGGTGGTGGAGCAGCGGGTGGTCGACCACGAGCACGAGGTCGGGCGCAACGACCCCTGCTGGTGCGGATCAGGCCAGAAGTTCAAGAAGTGCCACGGCAAGTAGCCGGCCGACTCACGGGGTAGGGTGGTCACATGACTCAGAGCGACAGGCTGATTCCCGAGGGCGACCGGTGCAAGACGTGCAGCGGCGCGGGGTGGAAGTGGTGGACGCCGCCCGCCGTAGAGGACGAGGCGCCGCAGGAGAGCAAATGGATCGTGTGCCGCGAGTGCATCGGGACCGGGCGGACGGACCAGAAGGGGCGCAAGCGGATCAAGCCGGAAGAGTCTGGCGCGTAGCTGCAGGTGTCGTCGCCCCGGTCGCTGATACCGTGACCCCCATGGCCACAGCCGCGCCAAGCGAGTCGACCCCTCAGCGCCTGGCTGCCATCCGTGAGCAGATGAAACTGCTCTCGGACTATCTTTGACCCGGCTGAGCTGGCCGAGCGCGTGGCGTCGCTCGAGGATGAGATGGGAGCGGAAGGCTTCTGGGACGACTCCGACCGAGCGGCGGCGGTGTCGGCTGAGCACTCGCGGGCGTCGAAGCGCTTAGAGGAGTTCGCGTCCCTGCGGGCGGATGTGGATGACCTCGACGGTCTGAGCGAGATGGCGGCGGAGGACTCGTCGCTGCAGGCGGAGGTGGACGAGCAGATCGCGGCGGTCGAGGAGCGCCTTGCCACGCTTGAGGAGCAGCGGCTGTTCTCGGGGCGCTACGACTCGGGCGACGCGCTGGTGAGCGTGAACGCGGGGGCTGGCGGTACGGACGCTCAGGATTGGGCGGAGATGGTGCTGCGGATGCTGATGCGCTGGTGCGAACGCCGAGGCTTCGAGGTGGAGCTGCTGGAGGCGAGCGCAGGCGAGGAAGCTGGCATCAAGTCGGCGACGTTCCGCGCGTCGGGCGAGAACGCGTACGGCCTGTTCGGCGCGGAGCGCGGCGTGCACCGGCTGGTGCGCCTATCGCCGTTCGACTCGGCGCACCGCCGCCAGACGAGCTTTGCGGGCGTGGAGGTGGCGCCGGTGGTGAAGGACACTGGCGAGGTGGAGATCAACGAGGACGACCTGCAGGTGGACACCTACCGCGCGTCGGGCGCGGGTGGGCAGCACGTGAACAAGACGGACTCCGCGGTGCGGATCACGCACCGCCCGAGCGGGATCGTGGTGCAGTGCCAGAACGAGCGCTCGCAGTCCTCCAACCGCGCGACGGCGATGGCGATGCTGCGCGCGAAGCTGCTGGAGCGCAAAGAGCGCGAACGCCAGCAGGAGATCGCGGCTGAGAAGGGCGAGGCGCAGGACGTGAACTTCGGCTCGCAGATCCGCTCGTACGTCCTGCACCCGTACACGATGGTGAAGGACCACCGCACGGGGCACGAGATGGGCGACGTGCAGCGCGTGTTGGATGGAGATCTTGATGGATTCGTGCGTGCGTACCTGTTGTCGACCGCGTCGAGCCAGGGATAGGAGTGGACGGTCAACCGGCGGCGGGCCTCGAGGCGCTCGTGCGGGCGGCGCTGCTGGAGGACGTGGGCAGCGGTGACGTGACGACGCGGGCGACGGTGGCGGTCGACGCGAGGGCGCGCGCGACGATCACGCAGAAGGCTCCCGGCACGATCTTCGGCCTCGACGCGGCTGAGGAGGCGTTCACGCAGCTCGACCCGGACGTGCGCGTGGAGCGGCTCGTGGAGGAGGGTGTGTGGCGCGATGAGGGCGGCCCGGTGCTCACAGCCGATGGCAGCGCACGCGCGCTGCTGACGGGCGAGCGCACGGCGCTGAACTTCCTCGCGCGCCTCTCTGGCGTGGCGACGACTGCGGCATTGGCGGCGCGCGCGGTGGAGGGCACGGGAGCGAAGGTGCTCGACACGCGCAAGACGACTCCGGGCCTGCGGATGTTGGAGAAGGCGGCGGTGGCGGCTGGCGGTGCTGTGAACCATCGGGTGGGGCTGTTCGACGCGATCCTGATCAAGGAGAACCACATCGCGGCGGCGGGCGGGATCGCTCAGGCGGTGCAGCGCGCGCGAGCCGAGGCCCCCGAGTTGGCGGGGACGCTGGAGGTGGAGGTTCGTGATCCGCAGGAGATCGACGAAGCGCTCGCGGTGGGCGCCCCGCGCCTGCTGCTGGACAACATGGACGAGTCCGAGCTGCGTGCGGCGGTCGCGCAGGTTGCCGGCCGCGCCGAGCTGGAGGCGAGCGGCGGGGTGACCATTGCGACACTCCGGGCGATCGCGGAGACGGGGGTAGAATGGATCTCGATGGGCGCGTTGACCCACTCCGCGCCCGCCCTGGACCTTTCCCTCACCCTGGAGGCCCTGCCATGAACCTCCCGATGGCTACCACGCTGCCGATGGCCCCCACCGGCGCCGCGCCGCTCTCGCCCGAGGAGATCGCGGCGATGAAGGACGAGATCCGCGCGCTGGCGGCGGAGCGCAACGCTGTGATCCTGGCGCACAACTACCAGGTGCCGGAGGTGCAGGACGTGGCGGACTACGTGGGCGACTCGCTGGGCCTGTCGCGCAGGGCGGCGCAGACGGGCGCTGAGACGATCGTGTTCTGCGGCGTGCACTTCATGGCGGAGACCGCTTCGGTGCTGTGCCCGGAGAAGACGGTGCTGATCCCAGACCTGGACGCGGGCTGCTCGCTGGCGGCGTCGATCGACGCGGAGCAGCTGGCGAGCTGGCGGGCGCAGTACCCGGAGGGCGTTGTGGTGATGTACGTGAACACCACCGCGGAGGTGAAGGCGCTGACGGACTACTGCTGCACTTCGGCGAACGCGGTGGACGTGGTGCGCCACATATACGAGACCAACGGCCCCGACACGGAGATCCTGTTCGGCCCGGACATGTGGCTGGGCGCTTACGTGGAGAAGGAGCTCGGCAGGCGGATGCACGTGTGGGACGGCGAGTGCCACGTGCACGCGGGGATCCGCCCGGCGGACATCGAAGCGACGCGCGCGGCGCACCCGGGCGCGGACTTCCTGATCCACCCCGAGTGCGGATGCACGACGAGCATCATGGAGTACGTGGCCGCGGGCGACGTGGCGGCGGACGACGTGCACATGCTCTCGACGGGCGGGATGCTGAGGTACGCCGAGCAGGCCGAGCGGGCCGAGACCGAATCGGCGCAGCCGCCTGCGCACCGCCGCGAGGCGGTGGTGGCGACGGAGATCGGGATGCTCTACCCGCTGCAGATGGCGGCGCCGGACATCGAGTTCATTCCCGCGAACGCGGAGGCGTCGTGCCAGTACATGAAGATGATCACGCTGCCGAAGCTGCGCGACGCGCTGCGCGAGATGCGGTTCGAGGTGCGCGTGCCGGAGGACGTGGCGGTCCGTGCACGTGTGCCGATCGAGCGCATGGTGGCGCTCGGCTGAGGCACGGTCACTTCTGGCTGTAGCCGAGCAGGGCGAAGTCCTGGAGCGCCGCATCGACGTCGCCCTCGGCGGCTTCGACGCTCGCCTGTGCGGTCGCGTAGTGGCTCGAGCTGCCGGCCGGAGCGGCGGCGGAGAGCGTTTCATAGGCCTGGCGTGCACGCACGATGGCGCTCGCGAGCGCGGCCTGGGTGGGTCCGACCGGTGGCGGCGGTTCGAGCACCGACAGCGATCTCGCCGCGGCGGCGAAGCGCTCGGCGAGCGTGGCGGCGAGCCGGCTCGACGTCGCGGGGGCGGTGCTGGCGCGCATCGACGCTCTCAGCTCCAGCCGTTTCCGGTCGAGCTTCTCGACCAGCTGACCCAGGCGGCCGGCGTAGCCGGCTTCCGGGGTGAGATCGGTCGGCGAGCGGCCCACCAGCGTGAGTCCGGCGACGATCTGCTGGCACTGCTTCAGGTAGCTGGCGAGCGGCTTGGACGCGTAGCAGGCGAGCGCGGCGTCGCCGCCTGCGGGACTGGGGAGCACGTAGAGGTCGAGGATGCGGTTGTAGCGCGGGAGGCTGAGGTGGCTGTACCGGTAGGCCTGGGCGTCGAGGAGGTCGACGACGTCGGTGCGGGGGGCGCGGTGCAGGTGCGCGAGGAAGGCATCCGGGAGCGGGCTGGACTCGCCACGGGGTATCCGTCCGCTGAGCAGGCCCGCGCGGACGCCCTCGCCGCCCGGCGAGAGCAGCACGGCGCCCGTGATCGTCAGCCCGGGGATCGCCGGTGCGAGGCGCGTGTCGACCTGCCGCCAGTTCGCGGGGTATTCGAGCAGCACGCTCGCTCCGTAGGCGCTCTGTGTCCGGTCGCTGGCGCCGGCCGGCGCGGATGACGCGTGGCGATGGCCGGCGACGAACCCCGCGATCGCGATGACGAGGAGGAGCGGCGCGGCGAGCTGCAGCAGACTCGGGGTGGTCCTGTACACCGTGTCAGCCAGAGCTGTCGAACGAGACGCCGCCGCTCTTGTGAGGCTGAGAGCGGCGCGCTGGCGTGGAAGCCGCGGGAGTGGGCGCTTTGGTTACGGCCGGTGGCGGCGCGGAGACGGTCGTGGGCGAGCTCGACGCCAGCGGTCGCGCCACCGCCGCGGCGACCGGCCGGGTCGTGGTGCTGGGGCGGGCGTGACGGTGTGAGCGGGTGGCGGTGCGCGGCGCGCGGATGGCGCCGAGTGGAGGCGCATCGCCGAGACGTGCGGGGATGGGCGCGCCCGCGTAGGTGATCGGCAGGTTCGGCGCCGCGGTCGGATGGGGGGCGCTCGTGGAGACGGTGGCGCGGCCGATGGCGAAGGAGCAGGCGAAGATCGCGGGACACAGGAGTGCGAGCGCGATCGGCGTCCGAGCTCGTGGTTGCGTAGGCCGGTCGGGGGCGTCGACCCACTGCAGCGGTACGTCGCGGCTTGTGGCGCTCATGATGGGCACGTCATCGGTTTGACCCCATCGGGGCTCAGGCACGTGTCGACGCGCGCGGGCAGCTTGCCGTGACGGACGGTGAAGCGCGTGAACTTCCCGATCTGCCCAGGCGCGTAGATCCCGATCCGCAGGTAGGCGCCCGCGTGCAGCAGGCGCTCGAAGCGCCGGAAGGTGATCAGCGAGAGGCCGGTTTTGCCCTTGCTCGGTCTCGAAGCGGAGACGAGGTCCCTGCGCTTCGCCGGGCATCCGCGTCCGTGGCACACGACGCTCACGCTCGCGCCGATCGGCGCTTGGACCGTGAGCAGGCTGATTCTCGTCCCGGACGAGCCGGCGGAGCCCGCGATGCGCACGACCGGGAACGGCTGCATCAGCGTGGGCGCGGGCGATATCGCGGTGATCGTTTCGGTCACGACGTCCGACTGACCGTTCGCGTCGGCCACGAACAGCTGCACGTCATGGGGTCCGGGGGTGGAGAAGGATGTGGTTAGGGTGGACCCGATCGCTTCGAAGGTTTCGTTGCCCGCGAGGCTCCAGGCGAACGTGGTGAGCGGGCTGAAGGCGTCGGTGGACGTCGAGACGAGTGAGACCGGTTCGCCCACGCGTGGAGTGACCGGGAACCATTGAAACGAGGCCACGGGAGGCACGGGCGACGCGGCGGGCGTGGTGCTCGTGACGGTGAACGTCGTCGGTGCGCTGTGGCCGACGTTGCCGACGTCGTCGAGCTGTTCGGCGCGCGCGGTGTAGGTGCCGGGGGTGAGACCGCCGACGGCGGCCGACCAGGCGGCGCCCGTGGCCTGCACGGAGACCGCCTCGAGCGGCGACCCGACGGCTTTCGATCCCGCGTAGAGCTGGATCGTGACAGTAGGGGAATCTCCTTCGGCGGTGCCGGCTGCTCCGCCGAGCGGCTCGGAGGAGGCTGACGTCGAGCTGCCGTCGGCGGGCGCGGTGAGGGTGACCGCGGGCGCGTGGCCGTCGACGGTGAACGTGGCGGTGGCGTCGGTGGATTTGCTGAACGGGTTGGAGTCGGCCTGTTCGGCCAGCGCGGTGTACGTGCCGCTCGGGAGGGCGTCCGTGGGGCCGGCGTGCCATTTCGAGCCACTCAACGTTCCTTCCATCGAGCTGACGGGGCTGCCGGAGGTGGACGTGCCGCTGAAGATCTTCACCAGCACGGTGTCGCTGTCTTCGGGACCGGTGGACGCGCTTCCGGTGAAGCTCGGTGTGGCGTCGGTGACGAACGTGCCCCCGCGACGGGTGAACGCACTCGTGTCGAGCGTCACAACGGGGGAGCTGGCTTCGATCGTGAACGTGACTGTCCCCGTGCCGACGTTGCCGGCGGCGTCGGACTGTTCGGCGAGCACCGTGTAGACCCCGTTCATGAGGGCTGGGCTTCCGGCGCCGGTCGTCCAGCCACCGGCGCTGGAGGTGAGTTCGAGCGTCTGCGCCGGGACGCCGGAGACCGAGGTACCGGCGTAGATCTTCAGCTCGATCGATGCGCTGTCTCCGGCGGCCTGGCCCGCGAGCCCGCTGAACGTCGTCCTCGAGGCGTTGAGCACCGCTCCCTGCGCGGGCGCGACGATCGCGACGGTCGGGGCGATCGTGTCGACGGTGAAAGTTGTCGCGAGACTCGCGCCGGTGTTTCCAGCTTCGTCCTGCTGGGTGGCCTGCGCGGTGTAGGTGCCGTCGGCGAGGTGGCTGGGCGTGTACGACCACGAGGAGCCCCCGACGGCGGCTTCGCCGGTCGATGCGACTTCTCCCGAGGCGGCGGCGCCCCTGTAGATCGTGACCGAGACCGCGTTGCTGTCGCCGACTTCGGTACCGAGGTCGCCGCTGAGCGTGGGGGATGCGTCGTTGGTGGGTGACACGGCGGGGGAGATCGACACGGCGGGGGCGGTGGTGTCGATCGTGAACGTCACCGCTTCACTGGTGGCCGGTTCGCCTTCGGCTTCCTGTTCGGCCACGGCGGTGTACTGCCCCTGTTCGAGCGGCGCTTCCTCCGCGACTTCCCACTTGCCGCCGAACGGAGGGAGCGTCGTGACGAGGGCGCTGACGGGTTCGCCTTCGGCGCTTGTGCCGGCGTAGAGCTTGACGGTGACCGGGTTGAGTTCGTCTTCGCTGCTGCCGCTGAAGACCGGCAGGTCGTTGTTGGAGGTGCTGCCCGTGACGGGCTGTTCGATCGCGAGGTTGGGCGCCGCGGCGGCGACCGCGACCGGGCCGATGACGATTGCGGCCAGCGTGAGAGTCACCGTGGCAATCGCCCGCGCAGCATCTTCTGCGGTCATCGGAACGCCGCTCCAAACCGTGTCGTTGTCCAACCCAAGATCCGCTCTTCAGCGGCAGGCGCGTCTCCGTACATGCCCACCCCCTGCTGCGCGGGAGCGGATGATATGTCCAACCGGTGCAGCGATTCCAGCTCTGCAACGCGCGGTACTGGCGTGGCGACCGCGTCACCGTCAGCAAACGCGCTGAGTGCTGACCGCTAGAACTCGTCGACTGAGTGGGGTCCGACGCAGGCGATGGCGAGCTCGTCCGCGATCCCGGCGGCGACGGCGCGGACCTCGTCGTGGGTGACCGCGTCGAGCGCGGCGATGGCGGCGTCGGGGTCGTTGTCCTCGCCGAACACCACGCGTTGGTTGGCGGCGAAGCGCGCGACGGCGTTGGTGTTCTCGAACCCGAGGACGAAACGGCCGGCCGCGTATGCGCGGGCGCGCTGCACCTCCTCCTCGGTGGGCCCGTCGGAGCGCAGCTCGTCGACGATCTCGCGCATGCGGGTGTAGGCCTCGACGCACTTGCCGGACTCCAGGCCCGAGCTGAGCTGCAGGATGGGAGCGTCGGCGAACGCGTGGTCGACCGCGGAGACCGAGTAGCAGAGGCCGCGTTTCTCACGGATCTCGTCGAACAGGCGCGAGCCCATCGAGCCGCCGAGCAGCGTTGAGTAGATCGACAGGGCGGCGCGCTGGCGGACATCGGTGACGTCGATCTGGGGCCTGTAGATCATGCGCAGGTGCGACTGGTTGGTGTCGCGCTGCTCGACGAGCTTCTCCGGCGCGAACGCCGGGGCCGGCACGTAGGGCTCGGGCTCGGGCAGCGAGGGGAAGCGGGCGAAGCACTCCTGCAGCTGCTCCTCGGAGGGGAGGTGCTCGAGGTTGCCGGCGATGAACGCGCCGCCGCGAGAGCCGGCCCAGCGGCGCTCGCGGAACGCGACGATGCCCTCGCGCGTGAAGCTGCGGAGGTTCTCCTCGGGTCCGAGCACGGTGCGCCCGAGCGGGTGATCGCCAAACGCGGCCTGGTCGATGAGGTACTCGGCGACCATCGAGGGCTGGTCGTAGGCGCGGTTGATCTCCTGGATCACCACGCCGCGCTCGCGGTCGAGCTCCTCGGCGTCCAGCCGCGGGCGCCCGACGAAGTCGGTGAGCAGGTCGATCGCGGGAGCGGCGCTCTCCGCGCGCACGGTGATGTGGAAGGCGACGAGGTTCTGGCTGGTGTACGCGTTGAGCACGCCGCCGAGACGCTCAGCGGTCTCGTTGACGTCGCGGTAGTGCGGGTACTTCTCCCCGCCCTTGAACACGAGGTGCTCGAGGAAGTGGGCCATGCCGTTCTCCTCCGGACGCTCGTTGCGCGCGCCCGCGTCGAACGCTACGAGGATCGTGAGCGCTCGTGTGCCCGGCAGCTCGATGCGGTGGATCGGCAGCCCGTTGGAGTCGACGACGCTGCTGGAGATGACGGCCATCGCCCAACCCTAGAAGGTTCGGCCGGATCCTGGAATCCAGATCACCTCGACTAGGCTTGCCCCAGCGATGCGCCCGACCTCGAGACAGCCGCTGATCGTCGCGCTGGCGGCGCTGGCGCCGGTGCTGCTCGTCGTGGGCCTGTGGCTGGGCGGGCATCCGAAATACCTGCCGGGGTTCGTGCGCGACGTGTTCGTCGCGAACCACCAGACGCTGGTGGTGGACGAAGCGGTCGAGCGCATCGAGCGCGACTACTACCGGCCGATCTCCGCGGGCCAGCTGTCGAGCTCGTCGATCTCGGGGATGGTGTCGAGCCTGGGCGATCGCTTCTCGCACTACCTATCGCCGAAGGAATACGGCGAATTCACCAGCCCGCCGCACTTCACGGGGATCGGCGTGGACGTGAACCCGACGCTCGTCCACGCGCGCGCTCTGCTGATCGGGCGCGTGTTCAACTCCTCACCCGCCGCCCACGCGGGCCTGCAGTCCGGCGAACTGATCGTGGGGGTCAACGGTCACAAGCTCGAGGGCCTCTCGACCGACGCGGCGACGGCGTTGATCAGGGGGCAGCCGGGGACCGACGTGAAGCTCGAAGTCGAACGGCCGCCGGCCTCGCATACCGCCACCAGAGGGAAGCTGCGCACGGTCAAAATCACGCGCGCGGTGGTGTCCGAGCCGGTGGTGGCGTCGGCGAGCAAGACGGTGCGCGGCGTGAAGCTGGGGATCGTGGAGCTCGCGACGTTCAGCCCGGGAGCGCACGGGGAAGTGCGCGAAGCGGTGGAACACGAACTGCACCACGGCGCGCGCGGTCTCGTGTTCGACCTGCGTGGCAACGGCGGCGGTCTCGTGGCGGAGGCGCAGCTGATCGCGAGCATCTTCATCCCGAAGGGCAAGCTGATCGTGACCACGCGCGGGCGCACGCAGCCGACGACTGTTCTCACGGCCACAGGCGGCGCGATCTCGGGGTCGATACCGATGGTGGTGCTGGTGGACTCGAACACGGCGTCGGCCGCGGAGATCGTGACGGCGGCGCTGCAGGACCATCGTCGCGCGACGGTGGTGGGAACGCACACGTTCGGCAAGGGCGTCTTCCAGGAGGAGCAGGGGCTCTCCAACGGCGGGGCCCTGGACATCACCGTGGGCGAGTACTTCACCCCCAACGGACGCAACCTGGGGGGCGGCGGCGTGAAGCAGGGCGCGGGCATCACCCCCGAAGTGAAGGTGAGCGATGTGGACACGAATCATGGTCTTGAAGTGGCGCTGAGCACGCTGGCGGCGAAGGTCAGGTGAGCGGCTCCGACCGGCGTCGGCCGGGTGGGGCGACCGCGCCGCACGGTCCGCCGCCGGCGAACGCGGTGGTGGCGGTGCTCGAGCGACGCGGGCGCTTCCTGATCGCCGAGCCGCTGTTCCCGCCGCGCGTGGCGCCGTCGGACTCGCGGCCGCGACACGGGGGCTCGACGCAGATGACGATCGGCTCGCCGGGGTCCGGCCGCGGCGCGGCCTCCAGTGCGCGAGCGGGCGACATCGTGCTCGTGCAGCCAGGGGGCCGCGGGTCGAGCAACCGCGGTGCGGGCGGGCGCGGAGCGGGGGCGCGGATCGTGCGGGTGATCGGGCGACCGGACGTGGCACGCGACGTGATCGAGGCGCTGATGCTTGACCGGGGTCTCTCGCGCGCGTTCGACCCGGCGGTGGAACGCGAGGCGCGCGCGGCGGGCGAGAGCGCGAGGCGCAAAGAGCTGAACAGGCGTGACCTGCGCGATCTGCCGACGTTCACGATCGACCCGGTCACGGCACGGGACTTCGACGACGCGATCTCCGCGGAAGCGGTCGACGCGGAGACGACGCGGGTGTGGGTGCACATCGCGGACGTGGCGGCACACGTGCCGGAGGGGTCGCCGCTGGATCGCGAGGCGCGCAGGCGCACGACGAGCACGTATGCGCCCGGGGCGGTCGAGCCGATGCTGCCGCACGCGCTGTCGAGCGACGCGTGCTCGCTGATGCCGGGCGTGGACCGTCTGGCGGTGACGGTGGAGATGGAGCTGCGCGGCGCGGAGGTGGTGCGTGCGGCCTTCTGCCGCTCGCTGATCCGCTCGGATGCGCGGCTGGACTACGACCGCGTGGACCGCATCTTCGCGGGCGGCGAGTCGGCGGCCGAGCCCTGGGGGGAGCCGCTGCGCGCGGCGCGTGCGGTGGCGGCGCAGCTGCAGGCCAAGCGCGAGCGCAGCGGCGCGCTGGTGGTCGAATCGGAGGAGCCGGAGTTCTCGTTCGACGAGCACGGCAACGTGAGCGAGATCAAAGCGCAGGTGCAGACGGAGTCCCATCGGCTGATCGAGCACCTGATGATCGCGGCGAACGAGGCGGTGGCGGGCCTGCTTGCGCAGCGCGGGGTGCCGTGCCTGTATCGCGTGCACGAGCGCCCGCAGCCGGAGCGCATCGAGCGGCTGGCCGACCAGCTCGCGTCGCTGGAGATCCCCACGCCCGCGCTACCGGAGCACATGACCTCATTGCGGGCGGCGGCGCTGGTGGGGGAGATGTCGAGGCGGGTGGACGAGCATGTGCGGCGCACCGGCAGCGGGCGCCTTGCGTTGAACTCGCTGGTGCTGCGCTCGCTCAAGCAGGCGTACTACTCGCCGACGAACCTCGGGCACGCGGGGCTGCACTCGGAGACCTACTGCCACTTCACCTCGCCGATTCGCCGCTACCCCGATCTGGTGTGCCACCGCGCGCTGCTATCCGCGGTGGGGGGCGGCGAGCGCGAGCCCCGCGCCGGCGAGCTGATGGAGCTGGGCGTGTGGTGCTCCGAACGCGAGCGTGACGCGATGGTGCTGGAGCGAGACTCAGACGACGTGGCGCGCTGCTTCGCACTGCAGCGGCTGCTTTACGAGGAGGGCTCCGAGCAGGTGTTCGCGGGGGAGATCACCGGGCTGATCTCAGCGGGCGCGTTCATCGCGTTCGGGCCATCAGATACCGAGAGCGGGGAGGAGGCGACGGCGCCGATATACGAGGGCATGCTCCCCGTGCGGCACATGCGCTTCCCCGCCCCCGAGGATGCCGGCGCGAGCAAGGGTGCTTCACCGCAGCGAGCCGCGGCGGCTCGCAAGCCCGCGGGCGGAGGCCGCCACGGAGCGGGCAGGCGCGGAGGCAGGCCAGCGGAGCGCGAGGCGCCGCGCGAGTGGTGGGAGCTCAACGAACAGGGCACGGTTCTCCACGGCGAGCGCACCGGCTCGACGCTGCGGCTGGCCGACCGGATCGAGGTGCGCGTGGCGCGCGTGGACTGCATCCGCGGCCGGGTGGACCTGCTGCCGGCAGGCTAGGCTCGAGAGATGGCAAAGGGCAAGGGCAAGCGCAAGATCGGCGCGGGGGACGTGGCGTCCAACCGCTACGCGTCGCACCGCTACGAGCTGATCGAGCGGCTGGAGTGCGGGATCGTGCTGGAGGGCACGGAGGTGAAGGCTCTGCGCACGACGGGCGCGCAGCTGAAGGACGGCTACGCGGCGATCCACGAGGGCGAGCTGTTCCTGCACTCGGTGCACATCCCGCCGTATGCCCCCGCGTCGCGCGAAAACCACGACCCCGAGCGCACGCGCAAGCTGCTGCTGCACCGCCGTGAGTTGGAGCGCATCGCGGCGCGCGCGAAGGAGCGCGGCCTGACGCTGGTGCCGACGCGCATGTACTTCTCGGGCGCGAACGCGAAGGTGGAGATCGCGCTGGCGAAGGGGAAGGACCTGTACGACAAGCGCCAGACGCTGCGCGAGAAGGACACCAAGCGCGACATGGAACGTGGGCTGCGCGAAGCGAGGCGCTGAGGGTCGGACGCGGCCCGCTCTACAGGTGCCCGAAGCCGTGGCCGCCTGAGCTGAGGATGTGCGTCTCGCTCATCCCGAGCACCAGCAGCACGATGAGGCCGATGTAGACGCTCCCCACGAGCAGGCGGTTGCGGGGCGAGACGCGGTAGTAGGCGGCCTGCTCGAGCGAGCGTGTACTCCTTGCCTTCCATCGCCGCCAGGTCTCCATCCCGCCGAAGAGGACGATGATGAAGATGATCGGGTTGGGAAAGACGAGCGCGAGCGCGACCAGTGCGCCGAAGCCGAGGAACCACATCCAGGGCGCCATCGCGGCCATCGCGCGACCTCCGTCGAGCGGCACGACGGGCAGCAGGTTGAAGAGGTTGAGGAAGAAGCCGACATAGGCGAGCGCGCGAAGCAGGTCGCTGTTGATGGCCTCGCCTACGCCCCAGCAGACGGCCGCTCCGGCGGTACCGAGGATCGGCCCTGCGAGCCCCACACGGGCCTCGGCGAGGGCGTTCTCGCCGAGCGACTTGGAGAAGATGGCGGCGCCCATGAACGGGATGAACATCGGCGCGCTCGCCTTGATCCCCTCACGGCGCAGCTGCAGGACGTGCCCCATCTCGTGCACGAACAGCAGTACGACGAACCCCAGCGCGAACGTCCAGCCCCAGAACAGCGAGTACGCGGCGACGGACACGAGCGCGGTGCCGGCTGTGGACAGCAGCTTGATCTTGGGTAGAAACAACAGGCCGGTCTTGATGGCGGCGAAGAACTTCGCGAACAGCGCGCCTACGGCGGCGAGTCCGCTGGCGATGCGGCTGCGCAGGTTCCCGCCGCGGGGACCCGGCCGCTCCCCGAAGGGGTTCTCCTCGGCGTGGCTCGGATACGCGCCTGGCGCGAGGGGACCCGCGGGAGGCAGCGCTGGGACTGCGGTTACGGGCGCGGACAGGGAGAACTCGCTGTTGTCCATGCACCCATTGTGGCACCGTCGATAAGCGTTCCCTAACGGGTCTGGATCTCAGCTTGCAGACAATCGAGATCAGCGCTCTGGAGGGCGCTGAGATTTCCTCGGAAGATGCGGGAACGATGCTCGCGGAGGGGTTGCAAAGGGAGGGGCTGCGAGCTACTTTGAATCCAGACGCGGAACGAGTCGCAAAGAGCGAGGCCACCGAGGTGTGAGGCCGCGCCACCTACGAAGAAGGGCTTTCGGGCCCGACCGAGCGGGTTCCTCAAGCGGCCCGGTCCGCGTCGTTTTTTTTGTTCGCGACCGCCGTCTTCTCGCGGACTCTCCGCAGCCGGCAGACTGCGCGGCGGCGCTACACTGGAAGCGCAGTAACACTCACGGGGACGACAGGCTTCGACGTGGTCGGCTCGTGTGGGTGGTTGCGAGTCGAGGTTCCGGGCGGCCTCGTAAAACACCCGGAAAACCATAAGTGCGGACTCTCACGAGTACGCCCTCGCTGCTTAGCTAACACTAGGTGAGTGAGGTCTCGGGCCCCGCTTGCCTGCGGCGGGGAAGGCCGGGATCAGAAAGCAGGCTCACCCGGTGAGGTCCGCCTCCGCCAATCCGGGGAAATTCAGGAGGCTGGTCCCCCACAACCCCGCCGGCGAGGCGAGTGGGGGATGAGACCAGAGCGCCGGCTACGCTCGTAGACGCCATTCTCACGCGATCACGGACGTGGGTTCGATTCCCACCGTCTCCACTTCGGACATAGTGCATCACCGCCACAGCCCGGAAACGGGCATGGCCCAGATGCGGTCAGAGATCGGCAGGGTGTGCTCTCCCGAGTAGACGATGATGCCGGCCTTGAAGCGCGCGCCAAGCTTGTCCCGCAATAGGCGGAGCCCGCGTGCGTCTGAGGCGGTGGCGGTTGCTGCGGCCTTCGACTCGATCCCTACGATGTCGCCGGATGCGGACTCGATGACGAGATCGACCTCACGCTTGTCGGTGTCGCGGTAGAAGAACAGCTCGACGGGGGTGGTGCTCCATGTTGTGTGCTTGACGAACTCCATGAGTACGAACGTCTCGAACAACATCCCCGCAATCGCGCCTTGATCGGGCGCGCAGTAGCGGGCTGTGTCGACGCCGATGAGCGCGGCGGCCATGCCCGTGTCGGTCAGTAGCAGCTTGGGTGTCTTGACTTGTCGGGAGCCCAGGTTGGTGGAGAACGGGCGCAGTGTGTAGAGAAGGAACAGCTGTCGCAGTAGTTCTGCGTGCGCCTTGACCGTCTTGTCATCGAGTGAGAGTTCGCGTCCGAGGGCCGCGTAGTTGACCATGCCGCTCGTGCGGGCAGCGAGCAGTCGCAGCAGTTGCTCGAGTATTGCCGGGTCGATCCGTACCTCGCCGATCTCGGGTAGGTCACGGCCGAAGATCGTTTGCACGTATGAGCTGAAGTAGCGTGCGCGTTGGCGCGGGGCGCGGGTGCGCGCGTCTGGGAAGCCGCCCGCGAGCACGGTCTCTGCGCTCGCCATGCGACCCTTCGGTGCGCCGTTGATCTGCGGTGGAGTTCCGTCGAGTAGCTCGTCGATGACGGATGTGCGTCGGCCTGCGATCTCGGCTTGGGATAGGGGCCAGAGATTCACGTACTCCACGCGGCCTGGAAGTGCGTCCGCGACGACTCTGGCCGTGATCAGATCAGCTGAGCCCGTGAGCAGGAACTGGCCGGGGGTCTGATCGTGATCGAGGATCTGCTTAATGGCGAGCATCAGCTCCGGTGCCCGCTGTATCTCGTCGATCACCGCTGGACGTGCGAGCGACAGCGCGAACCCATCTGGATCGGCACGGGCGGCGGTGCGTAGCGCCTCGTCGTCGAGGCTGAAGTAGTGGGGGACGATCCCTGCCGCCTGTAGCTGTTTGGCGAGCGTGCTCTTGCCCGCCTGCCGCGGACCGATGATCGCCGCCGCGCGACTCACGCTGAGAACGTCGCGCAACTCAGGTTCGATCGCGCGAGCAATCAACGCCACGAGTTCATCTCCCAGCCAGCCGGCCCGATCGCATCGGAATAGTGTATCCGACCAATCCGGAGTAGGCAGGCCGACGAAATCGGATCAGAGTGCCCCGACCGGCCGCATGGATCGCGTTGAGTCCGGTTAGGGCGACGTACGCACAGCGTACGCAAACCGATTCGACACGACGCCGCAATCCGGCATTCCAGAGCCAGTTCTCCGCCAGGATTTCGCACCTGTCGAACCCGCCGTCTCCACTTTTTGGACGTTGCGCAAACCCCTGGCGTGACGATGCGGTGGGTCGGCTGGATGTCGGCCTACTGTTGACACGAAGCTCGGCGATGTCGAATCGCGCGATCAGAGCAGGATGAGGATCTTCGTCTTGGGGCCTCCGCTCTACATCAGCATCGGCGTCTGCACGATTGCGCGGTTTGCACAATCCATGGCGCTCTGTTCAGCGGCCGGCTGATCTTGGAGTTGCATGGCGGCTGTCCAGTGCCGTTCCAGCGGCGATACCGTATGGGCATGTTCGATGAGGCGGTCATAGCTGAGGCCGCGCGGCGTCTGTCTGCTGCGGCGCCGGATGCGCAGGTGATCCTGTTCGGCTCGCACGCCCGTGGCGATGCCGGCCGCGGCAGCGACCTCGACTTCTTGGTGGTCGAGCCCGCGGTTGAGGATGTGGTGGCTGAGTCGGTGCGCTTGCGCCGGACGCTGCGGGGGCTGGGCTTGTTTGCGGACATCGTGGTCGTCAGCGAGATGGAAGCGGAACAGTGGCGAGACGTGCATGGCAGCCTGATCCACGAGGCGCTTTCAGACGGTCGTGCGATGGCGGCTTGATGGCGCCGGGCGATCTCCCGCGTGTCCTGCTGGGTCTAGCACGAGACGATGACTTCGCGGCGAGGTCGTTGCTGCTGGTGGAGGGCGTGGCTGACGCGATCCCCGGCTTCCCGTATACGCACGACCTGGATGGTCTGATCGAGCTTTGTCGAGGGCGCGGCCTTGAGGTTCCAGATGCGCTTGAGGACGCCGACTACGCACAAACTAACGTATAGACGCGTTTTATCTAACATTTGGTCGCCAAGCGCCTTGCCATCTCGACACCTTCTCCGGCGCGAAAGGCTGCGTCATACATGCTATCTTCCTTGTATGACGATGCTTAGCTTTCGTGTCTCGGAGGTCGAGGCTGCTGAGGTTCAGCGCTGGGCGGAAGCGCTCGGAATGGAGCGCTCGGAGATCCTCCGCGACGCGCTTCACCGGCACCTTGTGGGTTTGAGCGGCGAGCACGACATCGAGGCTTGGCAAAGAGCGCCTCTCGCTGATTCTGAGCGCTCGCTCGAGGGGATCGCGGACTGGGGGCCGGCCGAGGATTGGGCTGAGTGGGGCGATGGAGCGAGGTGAGATCTGGTTCGCCGCGACGCCAGGTGGCGATCGCCCTGTGCTGGTGCTGACTCGTGATCCTGTTGCTGATCGCATTGGCTCCGTGGTTGTTGCTGCGCTAACCAGGACGCAACGCGGGCTGGTGTCGGAGCTGGAGTTGACGCCTGGCGAAGACGGAGTTCCAACACCGTGCGTCGTCAATTTCGACAACATCCACACGGTGCCCCGCGCATCCTTCCGGCGTCGCGTAGCATCGTTGTCGAGGCCCCGTATGGGGCAGGCGTGTAGGACGCTGCGTGACGCGGTCGGCTGCTGAAGGGACGGACCGCTCCAGTCGGGAGTAGTCGTAGCACGTGCGCAGCCCCGGAGTCCCGTGACGCCCTCGGCGGCTGGGGCTTCTGGCGACTGCGGACGGAGATGTATCGAGACGCACTGGAAGCTGAGAGACGCTTCGCTATGTGCACGCCCGTTTAAGCGCGCACTGCCGCAGCTTGCGGGACGAGCACGCGGTTAGTCGAATGCGAGCCGAATCTTGGGATCGGCCTGCTGGGCGGCCATCAGCGAGGCGCCGAACGCCGCTAGCAGGAGATCGCGCAGCTTCTCGCGAGGCACGTCCTTCGAGCCGGCCCAGTCGAGGATCGCCGCGTCCATGTAGCCGAGCCACCCTCTGATCGCGATTCGCAGGGCCGGCCGCGGGGCCCGCCGTCCGATCAGCTCGCGCAGCAGCGTGTTCATCGTCTGCTGACGGAAGCTCTCGACCAGCTCACGCGCCTCCGGCAGAGTGGTCGCGCTTTGCATGAGCTTCGCCCAGACCCCCGAGTTCTGCTCGATCCACACCAGGTACGCGTCGATGCTCGCCGTGAGCTGGTCGAACGGCGTGCCGTCGTCACCCGGCTCGATCGCCGACCGCAGCTCCTGCGCCTTCGCGCTCACGGCCGCCTTGAAGAGGTCGATCTTGGAGGGGAAGTAGTGGTAGAGCAGCGCCTTCGAAACTCCCGCCGCCTCGGCTATCTCACGCATCGAGCGCTCCTCGTAGGCGTGCTCGCTGAAGGCCACTGCGCCAGCATCGATCAGCTGTCGGCGGCGCTCGTCGACCTGCAGTCGGGTGTATGCCGGCTGGCTCATGACAAGCAGTCTAGAGCACTGTTGACCGGCGGTTGACAAGCTGCACGTATGTCGCTAGCGTGTTCCTTGTCAACCGACGGTCAACAGGAGGCCGAAGATCATGTCAGGGACACCGCAGCCGCTGAACGTCGAGGACCGCATCGCGGCGCTCGAGAAGATCTCCGCGGACACGGTCTGGACGCTGCACCAGGAGCTCGACGCGCTGCTGGAGCGGATCGACCGGCTGGAGGAGGCGTCGCCTGTTCCGCCTGTCGAAGCGGACTCGGGTTCCACGTCAGCGCTCAGAGCCCCGCGGGTGGAGAGCCCCGAGCCGCTGCTCGACAGTCCGCTCGCTCGAGTGGCGCGACACGCGTCACGGACGTCGGCGACAGTGTCGGCGGGCGAGTCGCTGAGCGACCTCGTTGGCGGGCGTGTGCTCGCTTGGGTGGGAGGGATCGCGACGCTGATCGGAACCGTGTTGTTCCTGGCGCTGGCTGTCGCTCGCGGCTGGATCGGGCAGGAGGCGAGGGTCCTCATGGCGGCGGTCGCGTCCTCGGCGCTGATGGGCGCAGGCGTGTGGCTGCACGATCGGCGCGGTCGTACCGAGGCTTCGGCGGCAATGGTCGGCGCCGCCTCCGCTGCGATGCTCGCGACACTCGTCGTCGCGACTCAGGTGTACGGGTTGCTCCCGGTAGCGCTCGCGCTGCCCGCGACGCTGGCGGTCGGAGCGCTCACGACCGCGCTTGCTGTTCGCTGGGCCGGAAGGGCGGTGGGCGGCATCGGCCTGCTCGGCGGCTTGCTGTCGCCGGTGCTCGTCGGCGCGTCCCCGAGTGCTCTCACGGTCGCGGTGCTCGGGGTAACCGCCGCGTGTGTCACCTGGGTCGTCGTGCGAACTGGATGGGGATGGCTGGGCCTCGCGAGCGTCGTGGTCTCCACGCCTCAGTGGGGACTGTGGCTGCTGAGCGGTCAGACAGCCGCGGGCGATCTCGCCGTGCTCGCTTTTTTTGCGGCGCTCGGCCTCACGGGTGCGATCGGGGTGCAGGTGCACTCGAAACAGGAGCGCCTGCGCGCGCCCGCGGCTGCGCTCGCAACGCTGAGCGCTCTCTCCGCGGCGCTCGTCGGCCAGGTGGGGCTATACGAAGTCTCCGGCGGACTGATGGCGGACGCCTGGCTGGCGGTGCTCGCGGTGGCCCACCTCTCGGTCGCTACGGCGCTGCTGCGTCGTCGCGTGCTTGCGCCGCCGCTCGGCCGCCTGCTGATCGTGATCGGCGTAGTCATCGCCGATGTCGCACTGGGTCTGAGCACGGGCGGCCTGCCATTGCTGATCGCCTGGAGCTCGGCGGCGGCCGGGTTCGCGTGGCTCGCACGCCGGACCGAGAGTGGCGGCGCAGACGAGGCGCTGATGGGAATCGGGCTGGGAGCCCATCTTGCGCTGGCCCTCGTGCGAGCTCTGCTCGCCGCGCCCCCGGGCTCACTCGGCGGCGGCGACCAGCAACTGCTGCCGCTGCTCTCGGTGTGCGTGCTCGCCGCAAGCTGTCTGGGCTCGGCGCATCTGCTCGGAGCTGCTCGCCCGGCCTGGCGAGCAACGCTCAACGGCCTCGGCCTCGCCACTCTCGCCTATCTGACCGCGGCGAGCGTGAGCGGCCCGGCACTCGTGTGCGCCTGGGCGATCGAGGCACTGGCGCTCACCCGCATCGCGCGGGATAGCGGCGACGTGGCGGTGCGCCATGGCGGATTCGGCTTTCTTGGCCTGGCCGGACTGTACGCGCTGATCGCCGAGGTTCCGCCCGATGCGCTCGTCGTGGGGGCCCCCGACATCGGAGGAGCGTCCCTCAGCCTCGGCGTCATCGCCGCTGCGATGTTGGGCATCGGACGGCTCTGCGCGCCTGCCACCCGCCAGCGCGCATGCGTGCTGACAGGCGCCGCGGCGATGAGCGTGCTCCTCGTGTCCGTCGCGCTAGTCAGCATCTTTCAGCCGAGCACGGGCGCAGCTTCGGAAACGCTGCTCGATCTCGGCGTGCGCCAGCAGGGTCAGGTGCTGCTGAGCATCGTCTGGAGCGTGGTCGGGCTTGCGGTCTTGATCGCAGGTCTCAAGCGCCGGCTACCGATGCTCCGCAGCGCAGCGCTCGTCTGGCTGATGGTGACCGTCGCGAAGGTGTTCTTGTATGACCTGTCGACCCTCACCTCGCTGTATCGCGTCGTGTCGTTCATCGTCCTCGGACTGCTGCTGCTGGCAGGTGCGTTTGCCTACCAGCGCCTGCGCCCGCCCCCGGCTCCCGACATGCGCGCCGTCCACCCGAGCCAGCTCTAGCAGAGAAGCTCGAGCGCGCGCTCGATCGGCCGTGCAAGCACCGCACGATCCCCGCGCACCACGATCGGGCGTTGCAGCAGCGCGGGATTGGCCACCATCAGCGCGATCATCTCGTCGTCGGACACCCCGGCGTCATTCAACCCCAACTGCCCGACCAGTGGCTCGCGCGTGCGCAGTACCTCGCGCGGACCGCACCCCAACTTGACGAGCAGCCCGCGCAGCTCGTCCTCCCGGATCCCGGTCATGTGGTAGTCGATCGACTCGTACTCGACGCCCTGTTCGGCGAGCATCGCGCGCAGCTTGCGGCAGGTCGTGCAGGTTGGCTTTTCGTAGACGGTGAGCGTGGCCATCGCGCGATCATATTTCGCGGGCGCGCGTGGATGATGGCTTCGCGCATCGAGGGGAGATCAGGTTGTGTCAGCGCAACAGCGACAGGAACCGCACGACTGCTCTCAGCTTCGCGGCGGGGAGTCTTCTGAACGACGGCATCGGTGACGGCAATAGCGGCAGAGCTATGACATGCCAGCGCGACATAGGCGTGCTGAGGTTACAGCGACGATCCGTTGCCTATGACTCCCTCGCGGCGCCGTACTCCTCGTCGCTCACGTGCTCGCCCCAGGTGACAGCGCTACCGTTCTCATCCACCTGCTGCATCGCGAGATGGGTCATGAAGCGGCCGGGAGCGGCGCCGTGCCAGTGGTTCTCGCCGGCCTCGAAGAACACCCGGTCGCCGGGCCGGATCACCTCGATCGGGCCACTCTCGCGCTGGCACAGGCCGATGCCCTCGGTGACGTAGATCGTCTGTCCGTTGGGGTGGACGTGCCACGCGGTGCGAGCACCAGGGGTGAAGTGCACGCTGGCGGCCGCGAGACGGGATGGCTCCGAGAGCGCCGCGACGGCGTCGATGTAGACGGTGCCGGTGAACCAGTCGCTCGGCCCGGGGGTCGTCTCGACCGAGTTTCTCGTGATCTTCATGTCGTCCTCCATGGTCGTGTCGGTGATGTCTGACTGTGAGAAGTGCTGCCTAGAGCTGCCTTGCGACTCAGAAGTCGATCAGGACCTTGATCGCCTCGCGCTCGTCCATGGCGCGATACCCGTCGGGGACCTCGTCGAGGCTCACGGTCCGGTCGAACACGCGACCGGGCTCGATCCTGCCTTCGAGCACGTCGGGCAGCAGCTCTTCGATGTAGGCGCGTGCCGGAGCGACCCCGCCACCCACGGTGACGTTCCTATAGAACATCGTGATCGCGGCCGGGATCGACTCCTCCTGGGGAAGGCCGACACGGCCGATCGCGCCGCCGGGACGAGCCAGTGCGAGCGCCGTGAGCGTCGACTGCTCGAGCCCCACGCACTCGAGCACCGAGTGGACGCCGAAGCCGTCGGTCAGCTCGCGTACCCGCTCGACCGCCTCCTCGCCGCGCTCGCTCACCACGTCCGTCGCGCCGAACTCCCTCGCGAGCGCGATCCGGTCGGGATGACGACCCAACATCACGATCTGCTCGGCGCCGAGTCGGCGAGCGGCGATCACGCCACACAGGCCGACCGCGCCGTCTCCGATCACGGCCACCGACTTTCCGGGCCCGACTCTGGCGGAGAGCGCCGCGTGATGGCCGGTCCCCATCACGTCCGAGAGCGTCAGGAGCGAGGGCATCAGCGCGTCGTCCGCGCCGACCGGCAGCACCACGAGCGTGCCGTCGGCAAGGGGTACGCGCACCGCCTCACCCTGTCCGCCGTCGACGCCGTCGCGGCCCCAGAACCCGCCGTGGATGCACGAGGTCTGGAGTCCCTCGTGGCAGAACACGCACGTGCCGTCGGAGTACGCGAACGGCACGAGCACCACGTCGCCGACTTTCACGTTGCGGACCTCGGCGCCGATGTCCTCGACGACGCCGACGAACTCGTGTCCCATCCGCCGGCCGGAGTCGCTGGGCTCCATCGTCTTGTACGGCCACAGATCGCTGCCGCAGATGCAGGCTCGCGTGATCGTCAGGAGGGCGTCGGTCGGCTCGACGAGGCGCGCGTCGGGGACGGTCTCGACACGAACGTCGCCTGCGCCGTACATGACGGTTGCGCGCATCTCGGGGCTGCCTTTCTGTCGGGTGCTCGAAGTCGCGGTACCCACAAAAGCACGGTCAGAGGCAACAGGGGTCGCCAAAGTGACCCAAGCCGCGGCGGCTCGGGTCACTCCGGGCGAGCGCCCGGTCATCGACGCTCGTGATCAGGGGTGCTGAGCGCCCATCGTGTTGACCGCGTACACGGTGTAGTCGCTGCCGACCTGCACCTCGACCTCGGTGCCGTCGGACTTGACGATGTGCGCCTCGTAGGGCGCGCTCGAGTCGACGTTCGTCTCGACACGCTCGACGGTGCCGGACACCTTGGCGAGCGCGGCCGCGCGGACTTTCGCCTCGACATCGCCGGTGAGCAGCGTCTCGGTCTTGCCGTTGACGGTGTGCCCGCCTTTGGCCGGGTCGTGCTGCTGGCCCTGGGCGCCGCCCGGTGAGGGGGCTGACGTGGCGGCGGCGGTCGAGGACGTCGAGCTCGTGCCCGACGTGGCCGCGGTGGCGATCGCCGCACTGCTGATCGCGACCGCGCCTACCGCCGCGGCGGTGGTGAGCTTCGTGCGGATGCTGGTCATGGGTGTGTCTCCTTGTCGTTTGGGGGGAGATCCGAGAATGGCGGGGCTCTCCGTGAGCAAGGTGGGGTCCGGCTGAGAATCGCGTCAGACCGGGTCGCAAGCCCGTAGGATCCTCAGAGCCGGCAGTCGAGCGGGAGGGAGTCAACGATGGACGATGGTTCAACGGTCGTTGATCGCGTCGAGCGGTCCAGTCCGCCCGTCGATCCTCGGCTGCGCAGAGCAACGATCGACGACATCCACCGCTTGAAGGCGGTCATGGCTGAGGCCTTCTTCGACGATCCTATGTTCCGCTGGCTGATGCCCGACGAGACGAAGCGGCGAGCGCGTTTGCGTCGCTACTTCGGGATCGAGCTGCGCTACTTCGCGCTGGCGTGCGGTCGCGTCTGGACGACCGGCGATCTCAGCGGCGCTGCGTTGAGCCTGCCGCCAGGAGCGTGGCGTGCGCCCACGCGCGTAACCCTCATGGAGGGCAGCGCGTTCGGGGGCCGCCTATACAGGGCGGCGAGGGTCGGGCTTGCGATCGAGTGGCGCCACGTTCGCGAGTCCCACTACTACGTCCGTGACGTCGGGGTCCTGCCTGCGATGCAGGGCAAGGGGTTCGGCGGCGCGCTGCTGCGCCCGACGCTCGACCGCTGCGATCGGGAGGGCCTGCCCGCCTATCTCGAGGCGTCGAGCGACCGCAACGCGGCGCTATACGAGCGTCTCGGGTTTCGGCTCATCGGCGAGCTGCGCGTCGGAGGCAGCCCGCCGCTGCGGCTGATGCTCCGCCCTCCGCACTCGACGGAGTGACGGCGGGCTCGACCTACAATGCCCAAGAACCTGAGCGAGATCCTTCCAACCGAGAGGTGGAGTCGATGAGGGCAGTCCAGTTCGAGAGCTTCGGCGGCCCCGAGGTGCTCGCGGTCTCTGAGGTGGCCGAGCCACACGCATCGGCCGGCCAGATCCGCGTCGCCGTCAAGGCCGTGGGGATCAACCCCGTCGACTGGAAGTTCCGCCAGGGGATGATGGGCGGGGATCTGCCTCGCGGCACCGGGCTGGAAGTCGCGGGCGTCGTCGACGAGGTCGGAGACGGCGTGAGCGACGTGAGCGCCGGCGACGAGGTGTTCGGCTCGGTGGAGGGCGGCAACGGCGCCGCTGATTTCGCGCTGCTCGAGCACTACGCGCGCATCCCGCCGTCGCTGGCCTTCGCCGCCGCCGCGGGTCTGACGGTCGCGGTCGAGACGGCCGCGCGCACGCTCGACCTGGTGGACGTCGGCGAGGGACAGACGGTGCTGATCAACGGCGCGGCGGGCGCGGTAGGGATCAGCACGGTGCAGTTGGCGCGTGAGCGTGGGGCGAGGGTGATCGGTACGGCGAGCGCCGCCAACCACGACTACCTGCGGTCCTTCGGTGCAGAGCCCACCACCTACGGCGACGGGCTGGTGGAGCGCGTTCGCGCGCTCGCGCCCGATGGCGTGGATCGCGCGATCGACGACGCCGGCGGTGGGGCGTTGCCGGCGCTGGTCGAGCTTGCGGGCGGTCCCGAGCACGTGGTGACGATCGCCGACCACCAGGGCTCGCAGGAGACGGGCGTGGCGATGACCGGCGGCCCGGACTCCAAACGCGCGTGGTATGCGCTGCGTGAGGTCGGCGAGTTGATCGAGGCCGGGCGCTTCTCGCTTCCGGTGGCGCAGACGTTCCCGCTGGAGCAGATCGCGGAGGCGCATCGGCTCAGCGAAGGCGGCCACGTGCGCGGCAAGCTCGTGCTGCTCGTTGATTGAGCCGCGCGATCTAGTCGAGCCAGTTGGTGAAGCCCGCGTGTCCCGTGTGAGGGGCGCCGCCACCTCCTGCCGCTGACACCGTCAGGGCAGCCGGCTGGGGGTCGGTGGAGAGGACCACCACCACGCCTCCTCCGCCTCCGCCGCCGTCGCTCGAGTTGGCGCCGCCGTTGGCCGTGATCGAGGCGCTGCCGGACACCGTCACAGACCGCGCCGCGATGCAGAGGACCCCACCGCCGGAGCCGCCGTTGCCCGACGCGCTCGACCCTCCGCCGCCGCCGGAGCCACCGTTGACGAGCGTCCCGTCGAGGGTGCGTCCGGACAGCGCGGCCGTCGCCGCGTCGAACGCCTGTGGTCCGCCCACGCTGCTGGCGGGAGGGGAGGCGGCGCCGCCTGGGCAGCTGATGCCGGTTCCGCCGACGCCGCCCAGCGAGTTGACCGCGCTTCCGCCTGCGCACAGGCCGATGTTCGCGCCGGGACCCGAGCCGCCGAGCGAGCCCGGTGTGAGTCCTGCCGCGGGCGATCCAGCGGTCGCGTCGAGTCCGTCGCGGCTGATCCGCGAGCCGTTGCCCATGGTCAGCGTGCCGGACACGAAGATTCGAAAGCCGCCCGTGTCGAGGGTGACGCCCGGTTCGACGGTGAGGTTCGAGAGGTACATGTCCCGGCTGAGGGTCGTGTTGGCGGCGATCGTCTGGCTGCCGTCGGCGCCGTTGCCGAACAGGCCGTTGATGCCGATGCCCGCCGCGCCCGGTGCTCCTGGGGATCCAGCACCGCCGGCGGAGCCCTGGCCCCCGGTGGGACCCGCCAGCTGGCTGCGGTGTGCTCGAACGTAGGAGGCGATCTCCCTGTCGACGGCCGAGCGTACGTTCCGGCACAGCGCAAGCGAGGACACGCACGCGGGCTTCTTCGCCTTGCTCGCCGCTGCCGGGTGCGAGGCTCGAAACTGGGACGCATACCCGGTTCCGCCGACGGCGATGAACAGGGCCAGCATCGCCACCGTCATCGCTGGTGAGGGCTGGCGTGGTCGAAGCGGGGTCATCGCGTCTCCTTAGGGTGGGCCCGTGTTGAACGCGCAGCTTATGCGCGGCTATGGACGTCCAGGCTCGGGGATCAATGAGGAGGGATGAAGGATCTCGACATCAATTTTGATGACTTGATGGGTATTTTGGCTGTAGTGCATCACAAGTGATTGAGATATAGATGCGTATGTGCTAGCCTCTGCATTAGATTCGATGTTCTATCCATGAAACAACGCATAACACATCTAAATCGATGCATCTAGATGAGCTGATGACCGACGACGCCGTGCTCGCTGAGCTCGGCCGCAGGCTCACGCGCCACCGTCTCGCGCGCAACTGGACGCAGGCCGAATTGGCCGCGGAGGCGGGGATCGGGCAAGCGACCGTCCAGCGCGCGGAGCGAGGCGAGTCGGTCCAGATGACCTCGCTGATCAAGCTGCTGCGAACGCTCGAGCTGCTCGCGGGCCTCGACGTCGCCGTCCCCGAGTCGATTGACCTCCCGATCGCCCGACTGGAGCGCGAGCAGCGCAAAGGCCGACGGCGCGCGAGCGGCCGGCGCCATCCACCTGCGGAGACAGGCGAGCAGCCATGGGTCTGGGGCGACGAGTCGGGTGGGAGCACATGACTGTCGCGGCGGTCACGCTCTGGGGATCTCGGATCGCGGCCGTCTCGATCGAGGAGGGCGCGCGCTACGCCACGTTCCAGTACGACCCCGCGTTCGTCCGCAGTGGCATCGAGCTCGCGCCCGTGCACATGCCTCTGCGCACGCAGCCCTACGGCTTTCCCGGTCTGCCTCACGACGCGTTCAGCGGTCTGCCGGGCCTGTTGGCGGACTCCTTGCCCGACCGCTGGGGGACGGCGCTGGTGAACGCGTGGTTGGCGTCGCAGGGGCGCGATCAGTCGAGCTTCGACGTGGTGCAGCGGCTCTGCTACTCGGGAACCCGTGGCGTGGGTGCGTTGGAGTTCCAGCCGGCCGAGGAGCCGGCGGCGAGCGCCGGCGCCGATCTCCAGGTCGACGCGCTGGTGCGCCTCGCGAGCGAGGTGCTCGCGGAGCGCTCCGAGTTCGTGGCGGAGCTGAGCGAGAACCCCGACGAGGAGGCGATGAAGGCGATCCTAGCCGTCGGCAGCTCCGCCGGTGGCGCGCGTCCGAAGGCGTTCATCGCCTACAACGACGCCACCGGCCAGGTCCGCTCGGGGCAGGTCGAGGTCGGCGACGGCTTTCGGCATTGGCTGTTGAAGTTCGACGGCGTCTCGCGCGCCGGCGACCACGGACTGACCGACCCGGAGGGTTGGGGCGCGGTGGAGTACGCGTACTCGACGATGGCGAAGCTGGCGGGGATCGAGATGACCGAGTGCCGTCTCCTGGAGGAGAACGGCCGCCGTCACTTCATGACGCGTCGCTTCGACAGGCCCGACGGTGGCGGCAAGCTGCACATGCAGACGGTCGCGGCGCTGGAGCACGTCAGCTACAACGAGCCGGGTACCTACAGCTACGAGCAGGTCCTGCTGCTGATCCGCCGACTGGGTCTCGGGACGCCGGTCGTCGAGCAGCAGTTCCGGCGCATGGTGTTCAACGTGGTGGCGCGCAATCAGGACGACCATGTGAAGAACATCGCGTTCCTGATGGGGCGCGACGGCGCCTGGTCGCTGGCGCCAGCGTACGACGTGATCTGGGCGTGGAAGCCGGGCAACCCGTGGCTCGACAGTCACCAGATGTCGCTCAACGGCAAGCGCGACGGCTTCACCGTCGCCGACGTGCGCGCCGTCGCTCGCGTCGCGGGCCTCAAGCGTGGTCGTGCCGAGGCCGTCCTCGCGGAGGTGGTCGATGTCGTCGCGGGCTGGAGAGAGATCGCCGCCGAGGTCGGAGTCGAAGAACGGATGGCCGAGCAGATCGCCCGCGCGCATCGCGTGGCACTTGCGTCGTCTTGATGCCCTTCCTGTTCTCGAAGGTCGTAGGCTTGTCGTGTGCCTCAGCAACAGGTTCGTGTGGCGGCGGAGGCGGATCTCGATCGGGTCACGGAGACGTTGTGGCTAGCTTTCCGAAGCGACCCTCTGTGGAGCTGGGCATTCCCGGAGCGAGAGAAGCTCGAGCCTTGGTGGCGCTTCCTCATCCGCAGCGCTTTGCAACATGGCTGGGTGCTGATCCTGGGCGACTACGCGGCGGTGTCGGTGTGGATTCCTCCCGGCTGCGATGAGCTGTCGCACGAGGAGGAGCAGCGGGTCGAGGGGCTCCTCGAAGATCTCGTCGGTGGTCGCGCCGGGCAGGTGATGGAGTTGCTCGAGCGCTTCGACGCGTCCCATCCGCGAGCGAGCCACTACTACCTGAGCCTCCTCGGGACTCACCCCGACCATCGGGGGCGCGGCCTTGGTATGAGTCTCCTCTCTGAGGGCCTCTCGCGCATCGACGCGCAGGGCATGCCGGCTTACCTCGAGTCCAGCAACCCAGCCAACGATGAACGCTATGCGTCGCTGGGGTTCGAGCGGGTAGGTGAGTTCTCCACCCCGGATCACACGCACACGGTGAGCACGATGTGGCGGGAGCCGGCGACCCGCGAGTAGTTGTCCCTAGTCGAGCCCCGTGCTATCCACGCATGGCGCAGGCGCCCACGTACTTCAGGATGGGCGACATGCTTCGAGCGATTCATCTCATGTCGACACGCCTCCAGACCGCGATCGTCGGCGGGCTCGCCGTGATGTTCAGCCTGGCGCTGGCGCCGGCTGCAGCGGCGACGCTCGTGTACGCGACCGGCGGCTTTCCAACCTCACCTCCGAGGCTGCCGCAGCCGGAATGGGTGTGGGCGGCGCACAACGACGGAACCGCTGCCCACCGGCTGGCGCGAGGCGACGCTCCTCATGTCTCACCCGACGGCAGGCTGGTCGTCTACGCCTCATCCCAGGGACTCGAGGCGATATCCGCGGCGGGCGGCCAACCACGGACCCTGATCGCCGCATCCGGCTGGCAGGACGAGCCCACCCTTGCGTGGTCGCCGGACTCCAAGACGCTGGTGGCGGTGACGGGGAGCAGCGAACTCGGCGCCAAGTCCCTGGTGTGGATCGACGTGGAATCCGGCAGGACGCTTCGCACGCTTGCCGTCGGTTACGAGTTCTTCGGCGTGGACTTCTCCCCTGACGGCTCGCGGGTCATCTACACACGCGCGCCGGGCACGCAGATGAACACCGATCTGTTCGTAGCGGTGCTGGCCACCGGTCGCGTGAGGCAGTTCACAAGCGATCGGCGAAGCTCCGCCGCGCTGTGGGGCCGCGGCTGGATCGTGTTTGCGCGCTCGCGCAAGCCGGCGCGCTCCAACGACGCTCCCAAGCAGGATCTCTATCTGGCCAAGCCGTCGAGATCGGACATCCATCGGCTCACCTTCACCAAACCGGGCTTCCTGTTGGCGGGCCTGGTTCCCGTGGCGTGGTCCGGCGGAGGGAAAAGGCTGCTCGCGGAGTTCGTCGGCCAGGACACGAGCTACGCGGAGATCGTCAACCCGTCCACGGGCCGGGTACGAAGGGTCGGCACGTCCGCGCAGGGTCTCGTCGGGTACGCGCTCTCACACGACGGGCGATGGATCCTCGCCACCACGGGCGGGCCCGACCCTGCTGACAGCAGCGTGGCGATGATCCCGTATGGCGGCGGCAGGTTGCGTGTGCTCGCTCGGCACGCCCACAGTCCCGACTGGAGTGAGTAGGCCGGAGCTGTCAATCAGGGCGACGCCGCGTCTTCGGCACGGTTGCGCACGCGATCCGCAGGGCGCAGGATCCGATTGACGAGCCAAACGACGAGCGCCCCGGCGAACGTCGACCAGAATCCACCGACGTGAAAGTCGGGCACCACTGCGCTTGTGACCCAGAGCATGAGCGCGTTCACGAACAGCAGGGCTACACCGAGCGATAGGACGATCGCCGGCAAGGTCAGGAGGATCACAAGCGGGCGTAGCGCAAAGCTCGCAAGCCCGAGTATGGCTCCCGCCAGCAGGAGGGTTCCCGGGTCGTTGCCGTAGCTGATCGCCGGCACCACCGCTGCTGCCGCGAGCAGGCCTGCGCAATTGCACAGCCAAACAGCTATCAGGCGCGGCCACATATAGGGAGCCTACGGACGATCCAGCACGGTGTCGCGCCACGATCGAGGTAGGTGGATTTCCGTACTGACGTAACGTAGGCGGGATGGAGGGCTACTGGCGCACGGACGACGACAGGAACGCCGTGACCTTCGGAGTGGACCTGTACTGGCTCCCGCTGGGCGCGGGCGGCCATTCGGTGCGACTGAACGGTAAGGCGTACGAGGCGATGGTTGCTGCCGTGGAGCGAAGGTCGGTGTGTGATCTCTACCACTCCGCCCTCGAGGTGCGAGTAGCTGAGGGCACGTATGTGATCGAGATGACGCCGATCCCGGATGCGTATCCAGAGCGACGCGGTGTGGTGGGTGTTGGCGCGGTCGGAGCGCGCTGGGCGGGGCGGCTGAGGATCTTCCGCTACGAGGTTCGGCGCTGGTGCGGTGGTGCGATTCCCGATGTAGCCGAGGCGGTCGACAGTCCGCGGCGGCTCACCGACGATCCCGCGTGTGCGCGAGCGCTGCTCGACCTCGTGCCGTCGGTGCCGCTGGCCGTGTGGGGGCGCGACGAGATGGGTGCCGGCGAAATGTGGAACTCCAACTCGCTCATCTCATGGCTGATCGTGCGCGCCGGGATGGACGAGGGGTTGGTAGCCCTACCTGTGGGCGGCCGTGCCCCCGGCTGGCGAGCCGGTGTGGCCGTTGCGCGTCGCAGCTGAGCGCGTCGAGCTTGTCGCGAGCTTCTCAGCCCTCTCCTTGATCCCCGACAGCATCTTGCGCTCCATCACGAGCGAGCCGGGCTCCATCGGCAGCATCCCCACACGCGCGAGGAGCGTGGGGAGGCGGAAGCGGTTGCGGCTGATGAGGCGCGTGCCGTCCGGCGTGGCTTCGAGCACGAACGCCCACACCCAGTTCCCATCCTGCGAGCGCAGCGCTAGTACGCGTTCGGACTCGATCAGCTCGAAGCGCATCGTGTTCGCGCCGAAGCCGATTGTGTCGCCAACCTGAGGGTTCTGGAACTCACTCAGCACACGGTCGGCACTGTGCATGTTGAGACCGAGCAGGTTCTCGATCCAGTCATACGTGTAGGCGCCACCGCGCGGTGCGGGCCCCATCTGCGCCAGCCACGGCCACACGTCCGCGGGCGGAGCTTGGATGTCCACCGCACGGGTCGAGATCCCATCCGGGGCGGGCAGCAGCTCGTCGCCCGGGAGTACCGCGGAGACCTCGTGCTCGGTGGCTCCCCACGTGAGGATTGTTCGGCGCAGCAGTGTGAAGTACGCCGCCGCCACCGAGATCAGCGCGAGCGCGACGAGTCGCGGCTTCATCGGCTCACGTGCGCTCGAGCGCGACTCGGAATTGGGTGCGATTCCATGCACACAGCTTCCTCGCCGAAAGATGTGTAGCCATCCGTTTTCAGCCGCAAAGTTCGCGCGAGGCCTTCCCCGCGACAGCTAGCCTGCGCGTGTGTACAGCGCCTTCACCCCATCGCACCGCGGAGGCGCGGGATCGCCGCTCGTGTGCCTCCATGGCTTCATGGACACGTGGCGAACGTGGGAGTTGGTGCTCCCCGAGCTAGAACGCCATCACGCAGTGCTCGCGCCGACGATGCCCGGTCACGCGGGCGGACCGGCGCTTGAGGGGGTGCTGAGCGACGCGACGATGCCCGACGCGGTCGAGCGCGCGATGGACGACGCGGGCTTCGACACCGCGCACCTGGTGGGCAACTCGCTCGGCGGCTACGTCGCTCTCCAACTCGCGGCGCGAGGCAGGGCGAGATCGGTCGTGGCGTTTGCTCCCGCCGGCGGCTGGGCGGAGGGCGACGAGGCGCTTGGTGAGCTTCTCTCACTCCAAGCTGGGATGCACGAGCAGATCAAGGCGGCAGCTCCTTCTGCGCAGGAGCTGTTGGCCTCGTCCGAGGGCAGGCGCCGCGCGACGCAGCTCATCTGCGTGAACTTCGAGCACATCCCGGCTGAGCTGTTGGTCCACCAGATGCTCGGCATAGCCAAATGCGAAGCGCGGCCGATGCTCGACTACGCGCTCCGTCAGGGCTACCACCTCGATGCGCAGCGGATCGACTGTCCGGTTCGGGTCGTATGGGGGACGCAGGACAGGCTGCTGGCGTGGCCATTCTCCGCGGTGCGCTTTCGCGAGGAGTGGCTTGCGCACGCCGACTGGGTCGAGTTGGAAGAAGTGGGTCACTGCCCGCAGCTCGACGTCCCGCTCGTGGCGGCGCAGCTGATCGTGGGGTTCACGGCCGGTTGACGGCCGCGCCTGCGCGTGGACACGTCTGAACTCGACTCCGGAGGGTCGGGTTTCTCCGGTCCGATGCCGAGGGTTTTCGCGGTTTCGCGCGGAGGGCCGGCGGGCTACGGTCGGTGCAGATGGCGAGCGTTCGAAATCCATTGGCTTGCTTTGCGCTGACGTTGGGCGCCGTAGTTGCGACGCTGTCAGGCTGGGCGCCGGTGGCGCAGGCTGGCTGGTCGGCGCCGCGGGTGGTGGCATCTGCCCTGCCCTTGCACGTGGGCAGCGGCTACGTATCCGCGATCGTCGGCCGTGTGGCCGTCGACTCGCACGGCGATGTGGCGGTGGCCTGGTCGAGGACCGGGGCGCGGCCGGCTGAGTATCGGGGCCGGCGCTGCTCGTGGACGTCGGGGAAGCCGAAGCGGTTGGGTTGCTACCCGGTGACCACGGTGCATCTCACGGTTGTGACGGCGAATGGGCACACGATCACCCGCGTGGTGAGCTCTGCGCGGGCCGAGGAGCTGCTCGGGGTCGTGCTCAGCCCTTCGGAGGCGACGGTGCTGCTCGGGTACGCGACGCCCCGGATCGACTCCCCGGGCGGAGTGCGTGTCGCCTACGGCCCGCTGATCGGGCGCTGGTCCGCGCCTCAGTCGATCAGTGGGCGCTGGAGCATCGGGTGGACGAACGCGCGTCCCGGGGCGCAGCCGAATCTCGCGCTGTCCCCGGATGGCACAGTGCTGGTCGCCTGGAACGGGTGCCTGACGCAATATGCGTGCTACGGCATCGTCGGCGAAGGGTACGCACAGCAGCGGGTCGTGGTCGCGTGGCATCGCCCCGGACGCCCATTCGGCCCGCCGACGGTGGTGCGCGCGGCGCCGCTCGGGTCAGTTCCGCAGTTCGACGCCGCCGGGACCACATACCTATCCAGCAGATGCAGCGGGACCGTGGCGATCGCACCGGCGCACAGACGGCGCTTCACCCACACGATCGTGACCAGAGGGGCAGCGAAGTCATTCACGCTCGCCCTGTCCGGCGCAGGACAGGGGCTCGCAGCGTGGGTCTCCGGAGCCTGTTCCTATGACGAAACGACACCGCCCCAGAGCGGGACCTTGCTCGCGAGTCTCCTGCGAGCGAGACGGTTCGCTACACCGTTCGCGCTCACCTCCGCGCCAGCGGAATCGGCCGATGCGGCCGCCACTGCCCCTGGCGTCACCGTCAGCTGGCATGTCCGCACAGCCAACCAGACAGAAGAACCGTTCAGCGTCCAGATTGGCGCCAACGGCCTCCCGGGTGCGACGCAGCAGGGCGCCAACGCAGTGATTCCCATCACCGCCGACGGTCGCGGCGACGTGGTGTGCCGAGGCGGGCGAGCAGCGAACACCTATGGAGTCGGAGCACCAAGCCCCGGTCCACTCGCCGACAAGCTGTTCGTTAGACCTGCTGGCGGCGGTCTCGATCAGCCGGCGCCCGCACCCTTCGGGGAAATCGCCACTGCTCCAGCCGAGCGCACGATCGCAGAGATCTGGTCCCCGGACACGAGGCAGCTGGACCTATCGATCTGGCGCCCGTGACAGGCGCTGGCGTAGCGACGGCGGGCGGCCACGTCCCAAACGCTGCACTAGCATCCATTTGAATCCGGTGAAAGGGGACAAGTTGGCTGTCGGCGCGAGCATTTCCAAGGCTGTGGTCCGCGGGATCGACGATCTACGGGCGCTGCAGGATCAGGTTGTTGGCCCGAGCGCGTGGTGCGAGGTGACGCAGGAGATGGTCAACCAGTTCGCGGATCTCACCGGCGATCATCAATGGATCCACGTGGACGTGGAGCGCGCGAAGGTGGAGAGCCCGTTCGGTACGACCATCGCCCACGGCAACTTGACGCTGGGGCTGATCGACGGCCTGCGTCGAGACCTGAGCGAGTGGAGCGGCTTCAAGCTCGGCGTCAACTACGGCTGGAACAAGGTTCGCTTCCCGGCTCCCGTGCTCGTCGGCGCGAAGCTGCGCTGCTACTCCCAGTTCATCGAGGTCTCAGAGGTCGGCGGTGGCTGGTACCAGGTGGTCACCCGCGTCACCGTCGAGGCTGAGGGCGGCGAGAAGCCGGTGTGCGTGGCCGACAGCGTGGGGCGCCTGCTCGTCGACGACTGACTTTCCGGGGGCGATGCTAACCTCAACATGTGACCGTATGGTAACGTGTTATGGATGAGATGGACGCGGTGTTCAAGGCCCTTGCCGATCCGACGCGCCGGAGCCTGCTCGATGAGCTGTTCAAGCAGGACGGGCAGACGTTGACTGCCCTGGAGCAGAGGTTCTCGCTGTCGCGCTTCACCGTGATGAAGCACCTCAAGGTGCTCGAGGAGGCGGGTCTGGTGACCACGAAACGACGTGGGCGCGAGAAGCTTCACTTCCTCAACCCCGTGCCGATCAGGCTCGTCCACGACCGGTGGGTGAGCAAGTACGCAGAGCCCTGGGCGCAAGCGCTCAGCGAGCTTAAGACAAAGATCGAGGAGGACGACGCAGATGAGCGCACAGAGCGGTAAGCGGCCGTGGACGGCCGAGCCGACGGAGAAGGTGTTCGAGATCTACATCAAAACCACGCCCGAGCGGCTGTGGGAGGCGATCACCGACGAAGGGATGCGACAGCGCTACAACTTCGGCGTCGGGGTGGTCACCGACTGGAAGCAGGGCTCCGGGTACACGCTTTCGCACCCGCGCGGGGGCAACATCGCGGCGGGAGAGAACCTCGAGGTCGACCCGCCGCTGCGACTCGTGCAGAGCTTCGCCGCGCTGTGGAGCGATGACGTCAAGAACGAAGGCACCTCGAGGGTCACGTGGGAGATCGAACCGGTGGGCGACTCCTGCCGGCTGACCGTCACCCACGACCAGCTCGGCGAGGACGCCAACAGCGAGATCTACGGCGGCTGGCCGATGATCCTCTCCGGCCTGAAGACGCTGCTCGAGACCGGCGAGACGCTCACCACGCCAGGCTCGCTTCGCTACGCGTGAATGTGAGAAAATGGAACTCATGAGCGAAGCCGTCGATCGCTATCGCGCGTCATCGGAGTCCAACGACATCGACGCGCTCATGCAGACGCTCGCTCCGGGCATCGAGTTGGTTTCGCCGATCTCCGGCCGGATGGTGTTCCGCGGCGAGCGGGACGTACGGATCCTGCTCACCGCGGTGTACGGGACCCTGAAGGGCTGGCGCTGGCGTGAAGCGATCGGCGAGGGCTCGACGCGCGTGGTCGTGGGCGACGGCTCGATTGGCCCGTTCAAGCTGGGGGACTCGATGGTGTTCGAGCTGGCGCAGGACGGACGGATCGAGCGGATCAGACCATACCTGCGCCCGTGGCTCGGGTTGACGGTCTTCGCGCTGATCCTCGGGTCGAAGGTCGCCCGACACCCCGGGGTGGTGCTGCGCGCGTTGCGCGGGTAGCTGGATCTAGGAGCCGCGCCGCGCGCTGCCGAGCACGAACGGGATACCGAGCGATCCCGGGCCCGAGCTGAAACGCTTGACGCGTTCGACGACGAAGCCGGCGGCGGAGATCGCGCCGACCGTGTCGCGCGCGAGATGGCAGCCGGCGCCCAGCTGCGGCCAGATGCCGGTGCGGTCGAGGCTCCTCTGCACCGCCTGCCCGACGCTCCGTTCGGCGACGACGTGCTCGAAGAAGCGCAGCTCTCCGTCCGGCGCGAGGACCCGATGGAGCTCCGCAAGCACCGTCTGCTGGTCGCTCACCGAGCACAGCACGAGCGAGCTGATGGCCGAGTCGCACGTGCCGTCCTCGACCGGCAGCAGCTCGGCGACGCCGTCGACCACGGCGATCGGGACGGGTGCGCTCCGCGCGGCGGCGGAGGCGATCTGTCGCAGGTAGGGCTCGGGCTCGATGGCGAGCACGTCGCGGACCTCGGGCGGGTAGTGGACGAAGTTGCGCCCGTCGCCCGCGCCGACCTCGACCACGCGTCCGCTCAGGCCGGCGAGCAGCTCGCGGCGCTGGCGCTCCGTACCCACCTTCCCCGACATGCGCGCCCATACGCGCGCGAACACCGGATGCCGGGCTCCATTCGAGCTCATACGCCGGCGCCGACCGCGCGGCGGACGAAGGAACGCATCGACGCCGCGATCTCTGCGCTCGACGGCGGATGGCCGGCGAGGGGGGAGAGGGGGCCGACGAGCGCCTCGCCGACCCCGCCGACGAGCGCGGCGGCGGTGAAGTCGACGTTCTGCTCGGGGACCTCCCCGGCCGCGATCGCCGCGCGCAGTCCCGCGGCGAGCAGGCTCGCGTAGTGGGAGCGGTAGGCGAGGCGCTCGGCGTCGACGAGCGGGTCGACCGGCTCGGCGATCAGCGCCCACGCGAGGCGCGGGTTGCGAAGCGCTCGCTCTGCGAAGGTCTGAAGGACGCTCTCGATGCGCTCGACCGTGCTGTCCACATCCCGCTCCGCGGCCTCCCTGCCGACCTCGAGCTCGCGCTGGCAGACGGTGCGAAACAGCTCCACGAACAGCTCCGCCTTCGACGGGAAGTGCCGATAGAGCGTGCCCGACGCGAGTCCCGCCCGTTGCGTGATCGCGACCACCGACGCGGCCGCGTAGCCGCCCTCTTCGGTGAGCTCGCGAGCCGCGCTCAGGAGCCGCTCGCGCGTCGTTGCCTCTGCTATCCCAGAGCTGCTCATGCGGCGAGCGCCCGCTCGACGATCGCGCCCGCGTCGACGCCCACCGGCAGCGTGCCGTAGGCGCGCCCGCCCTGCCCACCGAGGCGCGCCGCGCAGAACGCGTCAGCCACCGCGGCCGGCGCGTGGCGCACGAGCAGGCTGCCCTGCAGTGCGAATCCGAGGTCCTCGACGAGCCCGCGCGCTTGGAACTGCGCGTCCGCGAGGCGCTGCTCGATCGGTTGCGAGTCCTCGCCCGCGAACAGCGCCGACGTACGCTCGGCGATCGAGTCGACGTGCGCGTCCAGGTGCCTGTTCGCGCCTGACGCGAGCCTGCACTCCTCGAGGAACGCGGGCAGGCCCTCAGGCTCCCGCGCCATCGCGCGCAGCACGTCGAGCGCGGCCACATTGCCCGAGCCCTCCCAGATGCCGGCGAGCGGCGCGTCGCGGTAGAGCAGCGGTAGCCCGGAGTCCTCCACGAACCCGTTGCCGCCGAGGCACTCCAGCGACTCGGCCGCGTGGGCGGCGGCGCGCTTGCACACGTGGTACTTCGCGACCGCTGTGCCGAAGCGCCTGAACGCAGGTTCGTCGCGGTCGTAGGAGCTTGCGATCCGAAGCGCGGTGACGGTCGCCGCCTCGGACTCGATCGCGAGGTCCGCGAGCACGTTGCGCATCGCGGGCTGCTCCACCAGCGGCGCGCCGAACGCCGAGCGGTGGCGCGTGTGGTGGATCGCCTCGACCACGCCGCGGCGCATGCCCGTGGCGGTTCCCATCAGACAGTCCAGACGGGTGTGGTTGACCATGCGGATGATCGCCTTCACACCGCGACCCTCCTGGCCGACGAGCCGTCCGCGGATGCCGCGGAACTCGACCTCGCTGGAGGGCAGCGAGCGGGTGCCGAGCTTGTCCTTCAGGCGCTGGAACTCCATCCCCGGACCGCGCTCCACGAGGAAGCACGACAGCCCCGCGGGCGCCTGCGCGAGCACGAGGAACACGTCGCACGGGGGGTAGGAGCAGAACCACTTGTGCCCGTGCAGCTCGTACTCGCCGTCGCCCATGGGCTCCGCGCGGGTGATGTTCGCGCGCACGTCCGAGCCGCCCTGGCGCTCGGTCATCGCCATGCCCGCGAGCGCGCCCTGCTCGTAGTCGGGGAGCGTCAGGCGCCCTTCCCACTGCGCCGCTAGCTCCGGCGCGGCCTCGCGCAGCGCGGGCACGACCGCGTAGGTCATCGACACGGGGCACATCACGCCGCCGTTCGCGTTCGACCACATCATGAACATCGCGCCGCGCACCACGTGCGCGCCCACCTGCGGCTCGCGCCACGGAAGCGCGTGAATCCCGTGCTCGATCGCGCGCGCGAGCAGCCAGTGCCACGAGGGGTCGAGGTCGACCTCGTCGACGCGTTTGCCGAAGCGGTCGTAGGGGACCAGGCGCGGCTCGTTGCGCTCGGCGCGACGCGAGTGCTCGCGCGCCTCGGGGCTGCCCGCGAGCCGGCTGACGGCGCCGATGCGCTCGACTCCCCACGCTCCGTCGCCGCGTGCGACGGCCTCCTGCAGCGCCGCATCCGCGCCGAAGTGGTCGAACGGCTCGAGTTCAACGGACTGGTTGAGGACCTCGCGGACGGGCGAGGCGGAGGCTGTGATCGTCATCGGTGTCCCTCCGGGAAGTGTCGCGAAAACTGATGTGAATCGAGATTCGCAAGCGTAGCGAATCCGGATTCACAGTGCAACGGGCACAGGCGTGGCTCCCGACTGTGCGGCTGCGAATTGCGCGCACTCGACTACTCGCGTTGAAACACCCGTGGCAACGCAACGCCTATCACGCCGATCAGGAGCAGGGCCAAGGGCCAGCCGGCGAGCGCGCTGGGCGTCGCTTCGCTCGTGCTGCCTTCGCCGACACGCACGCTCACATCAACGGCAAAAGCTAGCAGTCCAACAGCACCCACATAGCCCAGGCCGCGCGCCCGCACGCGAGCGGCGAGCCACACCAACAGCGCTGAGACGATGAGCAGATAGAGGTCCCAGCCAAAGCTCTGAAAGCTCTGGAAGCTCTGTGTGTGGTGGTCGAAGCTGGTCGATATGCCATTGCCGTTGGAGGCGGCGGCGAACAAGCCTCCAAACGTCCCTTCCAGGGCAGCGTTAATCACACCCAGCACACCCGCTGCCACGGCGACGAGGCCGCCAACCGTCGCGAGCTCACGCGACCCGATCGCACTCGCGCGAGCCAACCCAGCGGCGGCAGCGAAGAGCAGCATCGCGGCGAGAATCATAAGCCAACGCGTGGCGCTGGCTGATTGGTGCGGGATGATGGCTTCCCAGACGAACTCCCACGCGATAAAAGCCGCCAAGCCCGCGAGCAATGCGGCGTAGGCCACTCGCAGGCGTCGGGCGGTGTAGGCGGCCAGTAGAGCGCTGAGGGCGAACGCCGCGACCCAGTAGATCGCGCTTGTCGCCCCGATCAGGCTCGCGAACGCGAATATGGCCCCGCTGCCGAGCAGGATCGCGGCGATGGCGAGCACCGAGGTCGCGGGGCGCGCACGGTCCTCTCCGGTCGGCGGCTCATCTCGCAGGGCCTGCTCGAAGAGGATCAACGCCGGAAACAGCAGAACGAGAAAGCGCTCGAGGTCGCTCGCCGTGCCGTTGGTGGACAGGCGCAGCAGCCAAACCGCGGCGCCGACGGCGAACAGAGTCGCGCCGAGAGCACGCGCGAGGTCCGCGAGATCCCGACGGGAAAGTTCCATGTGCGCAGCCTGATCGATCAATCGGACGGCAGTCTCAGCCTCTCGAGCTCGCCGCTTTACGCCTCGCGAAAACGCGACCAGCTCGCACCGTCGCTCGGGCTAGCTGCTAGGCGGTCTCGCTGCTGAGCTCACCGTCGGCCTCGCCGTCTTCGCGCGAGGAGTTTTCCTCCTCGCTCGGTCCGCGATCGTGGAGGATCGCGTTCGTTGACCGCATGTCGCCGTGGGAGGCGTGCTCGATCAGCAGCTCCTCGGCCTGCTCGAAACCCTCCGACTCGCCACCGCCGCCCTCGATCACAGCCCGTTCGCGCGGGGGGAGGTTCTCGTCGCCGGCGACGCCGCCGATCCCGGCGGCTTCGCTCGCGGCCGCGTCGATCTCGGCCTGCTCCTCCACGGAGATCGGATCTGAGGACTGCGACTCTTCGCTCATAGGGGCCTCTCGTCGGGGTCTGAAGTGGCGTTACCCGCCGCGCGGCCTGCGAGACGGCAGACCGTCAGTCTAGTCCCAGGCGAGACCCGCGAGAGAACCGGCTCGGTCGGGCGTTGCGCTGCCCATGCTCAGCGCAACGCCCGACCGGAACTACCAGCTGGACCGTTCTCCTCCGCTACAGCCCCTCTTGCTGATCGGGCTCACGCATTTGCGTTCGATCGAGCCCGTGGCGCTCCTGCTGATAGTCAATTCATCCCCGTTCGTTGCCGTGGCGGTGACCGTGTATTCGGTCGCGGTGCCGGTGGCGGCGCTCAGGTAGGCGTCGGTCGTGCTTGAAGCGATCCGAAGCGCCGGTTCCTCTTTGTTCAGTTCCGAAGGTTTCACCTTCGAGTAGGTGCCGTTGTTGTCAGTCGCGACCGTCTCGGCTGCCGTTTGGGCCATCACAACCACTTCCTTGGCCTGAGCGTCGATCGCCTTGTTCTTCTGGTTCAGGAAAGACGGGATCGCGATCGCCGCGAGGATGCCGATGACCAGCATCACAACCAGCAGCTCGAGAAGCGAGAAGCCACTCTCGTCCTGTGAGTGTCCCATGCGCTGCAAACGATCTGAAAACAAGATAGCCCTCCGTGGCGTGTAACTGGCGGCCGAGCTATCTCATGGAGATCCCTGACTTTGCGCCCCCGTCTCGCGACGGGTTTGCCTTTGCAGTTTTTGGTTGGTGCGGATACTTTGCACCACACTTGCCTGTGTGTGTGAAAACTGGACGCATGTTCTAGGGAGAACGCCGAAGGCGAGCTAGATCCGGCTGATCTTCGCCACGACGTAGCTGCTGGTGAGCCGAAATCCGTCCGCGACCTCATTGGCTGACTCGTAGACCTCGAGGGCGCGGGCGCGCATCGTGTCCATCTCTCCGCCGGGCTCGAGCGCCGCTCGCGCGGCGAGCCACAGAGGGTGGTTGTTCAGCTCCATCTCGAGGAACTCCCGTGGCGAGTCGGCGGTGAACGCGAGCTCGTGCTGCGAGAGCTCCACGTCGAAGCCGAAGGGTGTGAAGAGGCTGTCGAGCGCGTCCTGCTCGTGCCAGGCGAAGGGCAGCGGCCCCGGTGGCGTGTGCGACGCGGCGGCTATCAGCTCCCGTCGCGCCTGCATGATCTCGGACAGCGCGCCGCCGGGTATCCAGGCGCACAGCGCCATTCGTCCCGCGGGCGCGGTCACCCGTGCCATCTCCGCGGCGGCGGCGGATGCGTCGGGGGCGAAGATCGCGCCGAACACGGACACCACCACATCGGCGCTGCCATCTGGAAGCGGCAGCGACGCTGCGTCCCCCGGCAGGAACGCGATATCGAGTCCGCGCGCGGCGGCCTCGGTGCGAGCGACCTCGAGCAGGCGCGGCGCGGGGTCGACTCCGGTGACCCGCGCGCCGCGAGCGGCCGCGAGCAGCGCCGCGTTGCCGGTGCCGCAGCCAACGTCCACAAGGTGCTCGCCCTCGTGGGGCGCGGCCGCCTCGATCGCGGCCTCCGCCGCCGGCGCCAGTTCGACGGCCGTGTGCTCGTAGCTGCCGATGCCCCAGTCCATCGTCAGCCCGAGACCTGTCGCGCGCCGGCGGAATGCGCGCGGCTGTCACGCGAGGCGATCATCACGACCGTCAGCAGCGCGCCGAGCAGCGCGAAGCCCGCGCCGACGAGGAACGCGCGCTCGAAGCCCTTCGTGAGCGCGACCGCGACGCTGTGGCCGCCCGCGTGCAGGACGTCTTTGGTGCGGCTGTTGGCGACCGTCGCGAGGATCGCCAGGCCGAGCGCTCCGCCGATCTGCTGGGCGGTGTTGACGAGGCCGGAGGCGAGCCCCGCCTCGTGCGGGTCGGTGCCGCTGACGGCGGCGATCGTGACCGGCACGAACGACAGGCCGAGGCCGAACGCGGCGATCACCGACGGCCCGAGTACGTCGCCCGTGAACGATCCGCCGGGCGCGCGCACACGCGAGAACCAGAACAGGCCGCCGGCTATCAGCAGCAGGCCGCTGAGCAGGATCGGCTTGAAGCCGAACCGCGTGACCGCCACCGAGGCGCCGGCGGCGGAGGCGATGATCCCGACCGACAGCGGCAGGTAACACAGCCCTGTCTTCAGGGCGGAGTAGTGAAGCACGTCCTGCATGTAGAGCGAGATGAAGAAGAACATCGAGAACAGCGACATGCCGATCAGCAGCGCGACGGCGTTCGCGCCCCGCAGCGTGCGCAGGCGGAAGATCGTGAATGGCATCAGCGGCGCGCGCTGGCGCACCTCGATCGCGAGAAACGCGACCAGCAGCGCGACCGCGCCGGCGATCTTGGCGAGCGTCGCGGTCGAGCCCCAGCCGACGTTGACCGCGTCCACGAGCGCGTACACGAGCAGCGCCAGGCCGGCGGTGACGGCTATCGCGCCGGGGATGTCGAACGTGCGCGCCTCGCCCTCTGCGCGGCTTTCGCGGATCACGCGCGGCGCGAGGAACGTGCACAGGAAGCCGATCGGCACGTTCACGAACAGCACCCAGCGCCAGCTCAAGCCGCTCGTGAGGATGCCGCCGAGCAGCACCCCGGCGGCGCCGCCCGCGCCCGCGACGGCGCCCCACACGCCGAGCGCCTTGTTGCGCTCCTCGCCGTCGGCGAACGTGGTGGTGATGATCGACAGCGCCGCCGGGGAGACGATCGCTCCCCCGAGGCCCTGCACGGCACGCGCGGCGATCAGCCACGCCTCCGACTGCGCGAAGCCTCCGGCGAGCGACGCCACCGAGAACAGCACGAGGCCGGTCATGAACATGCGCCTGCGGCCGAGCAGGTCAGCCATCCGCCCGCCGAGCAGCAGGAAGCCGCCGAACGTGAGCGTGTAGGCGTTGACGACCCACGAGAGGTCGTCCTGGGAGAAGCTCAGCGCGCGGCCGATCGACGGCAGCGCGACGTTGACGATCGACGCGTCGATCACGAGCACGAACTGCGTCATCGCGAGCAGCAGCAGCGCGAGTTTCTTCATCCGCGGGGTGTCGAGCGGCATCGGCCCTGAGCATATGGGCTTACGCTGCGGATGCTGGAGGGAGCCGTCGCGTGACCGGGAGGGATCGGGGCGGGAATCGCCGGACGTCGAGGGGCGCGAGGCTAAAGAGGGAGAAATCGCATGCACTCAAACGACCGGGCGCCCGCGAGGGCGGCCCTCAGGCGGAGGAAGCTGCTGGGAGGTGGCGTGATCGCGGTGCTGGCATGGCTCGCGTTCGCGGCGGTGGCGCCCGCGACCGGGCTGGCCTGCTCGAACGTCGAGTTCATCGGCGTGCGTGGCTCTGGAGAAAGCTATTCGGGCAACTTCGGGATGGGGAATCAGATAGGGGCGATGTACGAACGGGTGCTGGCGCGCAAGCCGTCCGGTCAGACGCTCCAGTCCTACGGCCTGGAATATCCGGCGGTGAACGTCGCCGAATGGTGGAAGGCGATCCTCTACTACCCGAGCGTGTGGGAAGGCGACTCGCATCTGGAAGGTCGCGTCAAAGGCGACGCGGCGGCGTGTCCGAGCATGAAGATCCTGATCGCCGGTTTCTCGCAGGGCGCGCACGTTGTGGGAGACACGATCGAAAATCTGGCGAACAAAAACGACAGCTCGCTGTCGCACGTCTACGGCGTCGCCCTGTACGGCGACCCGCGCTTCAGCAAGGACGACACCGCCACGGCGCGCGGCAACTACAGCCCCGAACACTGGGGCATCCTCATCGCGCGCGGCAACTACTCGTCGAAAATCAACAACCGGCTCGGAGACTGGTGCAGGCTCAAAGACGCCATCTGCCAGGGCTTCAACGCGGGAGACACCGAACACCACGAGTACAAGAACTACGAAGGCGGGCTGTTCCTACAACAGGGAGCGGAAATGATGTTCAGCCATATCGGCTGGTAGGAGCCTTTGGTGGTCGGCGGTGCGCAATCGCGCCGTCGACCACCGAGCAGGCCCGCGCCCGCACGACCTCGGCCACCGCGGCCGGGTCGTCGTAGAACGGCACGTGCCCGGCGCCGAGCGTCACGTGCGTGGCCCACGGCAGCAGCTTGCGCGCGCGCGGCGCCTGCAGGCGGTAGGGCAGCAGCCGATCCTTCTTGCCCCACGCGATCGTCACGGGCGTGCCGCGCAGCTCTTCGGGCGCGTCGAAGCGGTAGTGGCGAAACGCGTCGAGCGCGTCCGCGAGCACGGGTGATGCCCACGCGTCCGTGAGCGTGGCGACGGCCTCCTCGGCGGGCAGTCGTGTGGGGTAGCCGAAGGTCTGGGAGAACAGCGCGACGCGACCGGTGCGCGTGCGCGCGAGCGCCGCCACGAGCGGACGTGCGGGGCTCGGAATCGCGCCGATCGCTCCGAGTGAGATCTGGCAGAAGCGCAGCTCGGGCGCGGTCCAGAAGCCTGCGGGGGAGAGCGCGGTGGCGGACTGCACGGCGCGCCGGCGCGCGAGCTCGAGCGCGATCGCGCCGCCCATCGAGTTGCCCGCCACGTGCGGGCGCTCGAGCCCCAGCTCGGCGAAGAACCACTCGAACGCGTCCACGTAGGCGGGAATGGTCGGCTCGATCCCCGTGGTCAGGGGCGCGGAGCGGCCGAACCCGGGGGAGTCGCACGCGATCACGTCGAACTCGCGCGCGAGCGTTCCGATCACGGGCTTCCACGCCTGCCAGTGGTGTCCGATTCCGTGCAGGAGAACGAGCGGCGGGCCTTCGCCCTCGCGGTGATGGTTGATCGAGGCGCTCATGTCGCGTCCCGGATGACGTCCGCGGCTTTCTCGGCGATCATGATCGTGGGGGCGTTGGTGTTGCCGCCGACGATGCTCGGCATGATCGACGCGTCCACCACGCGCAGCGCCTCGATGCCGTGGACCCGCAGCTGCGAGTCGACGACGGCCTGTTCGTGCGTGTCGCTCATCCGCGCGGTGCCCACGGGGTGGTAGATCAGCATGAGGCGCCTGCGCAGGTCGGCTTCGAGCTGCTCGCGGTCGACTGTGTCGGCGCCTGGCTTGAGCTCTTTGACGGTGTGCGCGGCGAGCGGGGCCTGGGCGGCGATCTCGCGCGCGAGGCGCATCCCGGCGAGCAGCGACTCGACGTCGTCGGGCTCGGACAGGGTGTTGGTGATGATCCGCGGCTTGTCGGTGGGGTCGGCCGAGCGCAGCCACACCTGCCCGCGCGCCTTCGGCGAGACGAGCACCGGCGCGATCACCATGCAGTGCCCGTCGTATTCCTCCGCCCCGTGGTCTTCGAAGTAGGCGGCGCCCATGTGGAACTGGATGTCCGCGGCCGGCAGCCCGCCGCGGGTGCGCGTGAACGCGACCACCTCCGCGACGGTCGAGCTGAGCTTGCCGGTTTTGCGCAGCAGCCACTCCGCGAGCGGCTTCGGCTTGTCGGCGCCGTAGAGGCTGTCGCTGCCGGAGATCTCCCAGATCGCGGTCACGAACGGGTGATCCTGCAGGTTGCGCCCCACGCCGGGCAGCTCGTGGCGGGCCTGCACGCCCGCGCCGCGCAGCTCCTCGCCCGCGCCGATCCCCGACAACAGCAGCAGCTGCGGCGAGCCGATCGCGCCGGCGGACAGCAGCACCTCGCGCGCGGCGCGGACGACCTCCTCGCCGCGGCGGCCCTTGCGCACGCGCACGCCGATTGCACGCGCGCCGTCGAGCTCCACGCCCAGCACCGTGACGCCGGTGCGGATCTCGAGGTTCGGCCGGGTGCGCGCGGGTCGCAGGTAGGCATCGGCGGCGCTGAAGCGCTTTCCGTCCTTCTGCGTCACCTGGAACATCGACGCGCCGTCCTGCTCGGGGCCGTTGTAGTCGGCGATGCGCGGGATCCCGGCAGCTTCGCTGGCGCTCAACAGCTCGCGGCACAGCGGCCGCGGTGAGCGCTGCTCGCTGACGCGCAACGGGCCGCCGGCGCCGTGGTACTCCGACGGGCCTCGCACGTTGTCCTCGGACTTGAGGAAGTACGGCAGCACGTCCGCGTAGCCCCATCCGGGGGCGCCCTGCGCCTCCCAGCCGTCGTAGTCGAGCGGGCGTCCGCGCACGTAGAGCATCGCGTTCATCGAGCTGGAGCCGCCGAGCGCCTTGCCGCGGGGGATGTAAAGCGAGCGCCCGTCGACGTGCGGCTCGGGCTCGGTGGCGAAGTCCCAGTCGAGCTTGGTGTGGAACTGCTGCGGGAACGCGGCGGGGATCTTGATCTTCAGCGAGCGGTCGGCGCCACCGGCCTCGAGCAGCAGCACGCTCACCGTCGGGTCCTCCGAGAGGCGGTTGGCGAGCACGCAGCCCGCCGAGCCGGCTCCGACGATCACGTAGTCGTACATCCCCGGATCAACCCTCCTGTGCGGTGGGGGAGCCGACTGCGCTCACCCTGTCGGGCAGCGGCGCGAAGCGGTACTCGCCCGCGTCCAGCTGCTTGGTCTGCGCGAGGTACTCGCGCATGTAGCCGGGCCAGTTGGTGACGATCCGCCCGCGCTCGTCGCGATACCAGGAGTCGCACTGCGTCCACGCGGTGCCCGCGAAGCGCGCCTGCAGCGCGCGGTCGCTCGCGGCCTCGACCTCGGGGCGCACCTCGATCGAGCCGGCGCCGCGGGCGCGCATCTGCAGCAGCGCCTGACGGATGTAGGCGGCCTGCGCCTCGAGGTAGACGAGGATCGAGCCGCCGGAGGTATTCGTGTTCGGCCCGTACATCACGAACATGCTGGGGAAGCCGGGCACGGTAATGCCGAGGTGGGCGTGCGCGCCGCCGGACCACAGCTCGCGCAGGCTGCGCCCGTCGCTGCCGTGGATCTCCATCGGGAACATGAAGTCGGTCGTCTTGAAGCCGGTGGCCCAGATCAAGCAGTCGAGCTCGTGACGCGTCCCGCCGGCGGTGACGACGCCGGTCGGCTCGATGCGCTCGATCGCGTCGGTCACCAGCTCCACGTTGGCGCGCTGCAGGGCGGGCAGGAACAGCGAGCTGAAAAGCACGCGCTTGCAGCCGAACGTGTAGTCGGGCCACGCGCGGCGGCGGATGTCCGGGTCCTCGAGCTGCGAGCGCATGAACGCGCCGGAGCGCCACGCTCCCACCCGCCCGAGCGTGCGCGGGTGGCGGATCGTCATCGTGAGGCCCTCGGTGTAGAGGAACACGAACCCGCGCCGCAACGACTGCAGGCCCGGGATCCGCTCGACGGCGCGCTTGACGAAACCGGGGTATGGACGGTTCTTGCGCGGCATGAACCAGTTGGCGGAGCGCTGGAAGACCGTCAGGCGCTCGACTTCGGGCGCGATCTCGGGGACGAACTGCACGGCGCTCGCGCCGGTGCCGACGACGGCGACGCGCTTGCCAGCGAGCGGGTACTCGTGGTCCCATTCGGCGGAGTGGAAGCTCCTGCCGGCGAACGTGTCCGCGCCCTCGATCCGGGGCGTCGCGGGCTGGTCGAGCTGGCCGGTGGCGATCACCAGAGCGTCGGCCTCGTACGTCTCGCCGCCGGCCGTCTCGATGCTCCAGCGACAGCTCGCGTCGCTCCAGCTGCAGGAGGTGACGGTGACGTTCGTATGGATCAGCTGATCGACGCGGAGCGCGTGCGCGACCTCGTGCAGGTAGGAGAGGATCTCCGTCTGCGGCGAGCACAGTCGCGACCAGTCGGTCCGCTGTGCGAAGGAGTAGGAGTAGAGGTGGCTCGGGACGTCGCACGCCGCGCCGGGATAGCTGTTGTAGAGCCAAGTTCCGCCGAGGTCCGGACCCTTCTCGAGGATCGTGACGTCGGTGATGCCGTAGCGGCGCAGCTCGATCGCGGCGGCGATCCCGCCGAAGCCCGCGCCGACGACGATGACCTGCAGAGGGCGCTTGGACGACGGCTGTGGGCGAACGGCTGCCGCGGACATGCGGCTCCTCCCTCATGGACGTTACGTATTGCTGAGGTCAAACCTTATGCCCTACGCGCTCACGGCGAGTGCGCGAGCAGTCTCGCGGCCACCCCTTCGATGGTCTCCTCGCCGTAGGCCATCGACGGGTCGCCGTCGGTGAACACCGCCACGCTGAAGGTCGTCCCAGGCCGCTCCAGTCGCGCGGCCTCGTTGAACAGCCCCTGCGAGGGCAGCGCGCCGGTCTTGAAGAACACCTGCCACCGCGGTCGCGCGATCGGCGGAAAGCCCCAGCTCTGTGACGGCTCGATGCCGGCCAGGAGGCCGCGCGCGTAGGCGTAGAAGCGCCGTGGGATCAACCGTTCGAGCGCGAAGAAGAGGCGCGCCTGATCGGCGGCGCTGCTCTGCGTGTAGGCCCACCAGCCAACGCCGGGCGCATAGTCGGTCATGCCCGATTCCCGCGCCACGCGTGCGATCGCTGCGTTTCCGATGATCGCGAACACCGCCGAGGCGGCTTCGTTGTCGGAGATGTGGATCATCGGATAGAGCAACGCGTTGTCGGCGCTCGAGAGGTCGCGGTGGCGGGCGCTGAGCATCTGCAGGTAGGCGACGAGGAACATCACCTTGACGACGCTCGCGGTCTCGAAGTGCTCGCGCAGGTTCAGGCCGCTCAGCCTGCCGGTGCTGTCCATCACGGCGAAGGACGTGCGTCCCGCGCGGCTCGCGAGGAAGCCGCTCGCGGCGGCGATCGCCTCGGTCGACGGGTAGGGCTCCGCGGGCTCGCCGCTGCCTTGGCCTTCGTACTCGAGCGTCGTGCCGCGTGGACATCCCCGCTGGCCTCGCTGGAGTTTCGTTCCCGACGCCCAACCTGGGCGCAGGCAGATTCGGTAGACGAATCGCCTCGCGGGCGGGTCGAAGATCGCGCTGGCGTAGGTGAGACCGGGTGAGAGCTCGCGCGTGGAGGTGACGGCCGCGAGTCCGAACGCGTGCTTGCCGCGTGGTCTCACGAACCACGAGACCTTCGTCGGCTCGCCGCCGGCCGCCTGCACCGCGTGTCCGAGACGGATCGCGATGCGCGTATGGCCGGGGCCGAGGTCGTGCACGCCGATCGCGGCGCTGCTGACGGCGCTGATCGGCGAGATCGAGAGCGTCGTGAGGAGCAGCGCGAGCACGCGCGCAGATTAGTGCTTGGGCTAGTGCCTGAACTTCACGGTGGTGCCCGTCGCGGACTCGGGCGTGCCTTTGCGCGACGGCTTGAAGTCGACGTTCACGGACACCTTCAGTGGATGGTGGCGGCCCAGTGACCGCAGCCCGCCGCGGGTGAGCGCGAGCTTGAACGTGACGGTCGAGGATTTGCGCACGCGCTTGCGGATCGTGTGAAGGCCCTTGCCCTTGACGGTGAGCAGCCCGCCGCCCTGCGTCCTCACCCTGAGGATCAGCTTGTGTCCTCGAACACGTCGGCTGAGGATCCGCACGCCGCACCCGAAGACGTTGATGCGGGTGTTCTGCTTGATCACGGCGCCGCTCTGCGCGGTGATCGTGGTGGGCATCGTCAGCGGCCGCAGGCAGAGATTCCCGAACGCGCTCAGCACGGAGTTCGGGGCCATGGGAAGTTCGAGCATGAAGTTGGACACGGGCACGTCCGGTATCGAGGCGAACGTCGAGGTGGTGACGCCGTGTTTGATGTCGGTGTTGCCGATGAGCACGACGCGCACGCCGTTGCCTTCGAGGATCAGGTCGAGGTCGGGAAACGCCGCGCCGCCGCGGGAGACGAGATAGGCGGGCCCGGTCATCCTCGCCGGCAGGACCGGGGTGGTGACGGTCGCGGTGCCGACCCGCGATTCGGGCGGGCAGGCGGCGGGGTTGGCGTCGAAGGTCGCGCCCACGCAGGCTTTCTGCAGTGTGCTCAGGCGCGATGGGAGCTGGATCGGCAGCGAGGCCACGATTGAGCGGATGTTCGCCTCGTGGCTGCCCTGCACGAGGCTCACTCCCAGACCGGCGCCGTTCTTTTTGGAGGTTTTGCTGCTGGTCATCGCCTTGAAGCTGGGCTTGAAGGAGAGCGAACTGCAGCTGTTCACCTGGAATGGGCTGGTGGCCAGGGCGGTGAGGCCGAGCGTGGACGTCAGCAGTGAGTCCGTGGTGAGCGGGTTGCAGCTGGTTGGGTTGGTGAGGAATTTTTTGCGGTTGATCGTGACGGCGAGGCTCCTGAGCCTGAGCGGCACGCCGCCGCGGATCGTCGGCAGGGCGCCGGCAGCGATCACGCGTGCGGTGGTGGGGTCGACGGAGATCCCAATGCGGGTGACGATCGTGCCGAGGTTGAAGGGGCCGGCGACTGCGGCGATCGGGATCGATAGGCCGTAGGGCGCGCCGGCGTAGCGGCTCGTGAGGTAGACGGGTCCGGAGAACGCGTACGGTTCCGGGCCGGCTCCCGCGGTGGCGCTCGCCGTCCCGATCTGACTGCTAGCCGGGCATGCGCCCTGCTGAGCGAGCGGTTCCTTGCACAGCGGCACGGTTGGGATCGCGCCGACGAGGCCCGCGGGGAGCACGGTTCTCAGCCGCGATAGGTACTGCTGCCCGTCGGCTCGCCGGAGGTTGAACGTGTAGGAGGTGTATGCGCCGCCCTTGGGGCTCGTGTTCTGGGTGCTCTGTGCGAGCGAGAAGGGCAGTGGCGAGGCGCAGCCTGTGGTCACGAACGGCGTCGCGCTGAGCGCCGCCGGGGTCCCCGTGTACGGCGTGAAGAGCGCTTCGACCTGCCCGCTGCCGCACGCCAGCGGGTTGGCCAGCGGCGCTCGTGCTCCGCCTTTCAGCGTGAGGGCGAGTTCGCTGAACGGGAGCGGCGGGTTTTCGAGGAACGTGACTTCCAGTCGGCCGGTGCTCGGGTTGGGGACGACCGATCCCTTCAGCCTGACCGACACGTCGTAGATGCTCTCCGCGTCGAGGTACACGGTGTAGGGGGGCCCCGTGATCGCGCCGCTCCCGGGGTTGCCGAGGTAGACGTCGCCGCTCAGCGATTTCGCGGGCAGGTCGGTTTCGATCGCCACCGTTCCTATCGCCGACCCCGCCGGGCAGGTCACGGGGTTGCGCGTCCCGATGCCGATTTGCGCCGGCGTGCACGCTTCCAGTCCGTGCGCCGCGGAGGGGTTGAGCGTCAGCCCGTCGGGGAGCGTGACGTGGACGTCTTTGATGTCCGCCGTGTTGATTTCGCTTTCGCCCGCGTGCTGTGGGACCTTGACGACGGTGGTGGCGCCGTCGGGCTGGTCGGAGGTGGACGTTTCGGGGGTGACCGCGGCGGTCGGTTTGAACGGGACTTCGTTGCAGCCTTCGACGCCGACCGGGGTGTGGGTTTCCGTCGTCGAGACCTGGCCTTCGTAGGATTCGACTTCGAGGTAAGAGGTCGTGGTGGGCGAGCAGACGCTCGGCAGCGTGAGGAAGTTGCCCGCGCCGGCATGGCCGTCGAAGTTGAGTTTGGACTTCAGGACCGACAGGGGCACTTTGAGTTTCAAAAGCGACAGTTCGGCTTCTTTGGGGACGTTGTTGATTTCGAAGTACTCGTGGTAGGCGCCGCCGGGATGCGCGCCGCTCCAGTCGACGTGGCCTTCGAGGTAGATGTGAACGTCTGTGATCGGTTCCACGCCGGTGTCGATGCCGAACACCAACGGTAGGCCTTCGACCGGTTTGAGGTTGTAGACGTTGCCCGTGACCGTGATGTCGCCGATGCCGTCGTAGGCGACGAGTTCGGTGGTACCGACTTTGGTTTCGGAACTGCATTTGTTTTTTTCGAATGCCGTGGGTTCGCACTGGGGCAGCGCTTCGGGATTGGCTGCAAGGCCGGCGGGCACGTCGACGCGTATCCGCTTGAGAGCGCCTTCGGGCGCTTCGCCGCTGTGGTTCAGTTCGAACGTGGTGATGCCCCACGACGGATGCCCCGCCGCCTGGGTGAAGAACACGTTCGTCGCGCTTTTGTATGTGCACGAGGGGGTCAGGCCGTTGCACGTGCCGGCTTCGAAGTTGCTTTCGGTCACGCCGAAGGACGCCTGCGCGGCCGGCGTGGCGATGGCAGCGCACGCGCTGAGGAGCAGCGCGAGGCGCACGACGACGCGGGCATGTCTCATTGGCCTCTCCAACCTCTCCGTAGCTGTGGGTCCCTCGACCCGAGGCCATCCAGGCCTCAGTGTTCTTAACGGTCCTTGCTACCCAGTTTGTTCAACCCTACGCGTCGAGTTGTTATCGACCGGGGCGTGTCACGCCTCGCGCGGGATGTGCGGCGCGAGCTCGCGACGGGCGATCGAGAGCTTGTGGACCTCGTCGGGGCCGTCGGCGAGACGCAGCGTGCGCAGGTGCGCGTAGGCGGTGGCGAGCCCGAAGTCTTCCGATACGCCGCCGCCGCCGTGGAGCTGGATGGCGCGGTCGAGGACCTTGAGCGCGACGTTCGGCGCGGCGACCTTGATGGCGGAGATCTCGGTGCGCGCGTGGCGGTTGCCGACGGTGTCCATCAGCCAGGCGGCCTTGAGCGTGAGCAGGCGCGCCATCTCGATCTCGATCCGCGACTCGGCTATCCAGTCGAGGACGTTGCCGCGCGTGGCGATCGGCGCTCCGAACGTGACGCGCGAGACGGCGCGTTTGCACATCGCTTCGAGCGCGCGCTCGGCGGCGCCTATGGCGCGCATGCAGTGGTGGATGCGTCCCGGACCGAGGCGCGCCTGGGCGATCATGAACCCGTCGCCCTCGCCGGCGATCAGGTTCGAGACGGGCACGCGCACGTCCTTGAAGTCGACTTCGGCGTGGCCCTCTTGGTCGTTGTAGCCGAACACCATGAGGTCGCGCACGATCGTCACGCCGGGGGTGTCCATGGGCACGAGGATCTGGCTCTGCTGCTTGTGAATGGGGCCGTCGGTCTGCGTCTTGCCCATCACGATCATGATCTTGCAGTGCGGGTGCATGGCGTTGGAGGTCCACCACTTGCGCCCGTTGAGGACGTAGTCCTCGCCGTCGCGCTCGATCCGCAGCTGGATGTTGGTGGCGTCGGAGCTGGCGACGTCGGGCTCGGTCATGGCGAAGGCGGAGCGGATCTCGCCGTCGAGCAGTGGGCGCAGCCAGCGTTCCTTCTGCTCGTCGGTGCCGAAGTGGTAGAGCACCTCCATGTTGCCGGTGTCGGGCGCGGAGCAGTTGCACGCCTCGGAGGCGATGTGCGAGCGGCCGAGCATCTCCGCGAGCGGCGCGTAGTCGGCGTTTGAGAGCCCGGCGCCGTCGTCGGGGTCGGGCAGGAACATGTTCCACAGCCCCGCCTCGCGGGCGCGCACCTTGAGCTCCTCCATGATCGCGGGCTGGTGGTGTGGGTCGCCGGACTCGCGCAGCTGGCGCTCGTAGACCTCTTCGGCGGGATAGATGTGCTCGTCCATGAAAGCGCCGAGGCGCTCCTTGAATTCGATGCAGCGCTGGCTGGGTTCGAAGTCCATCGGTCCTCCCTCGGTGACGGCGGTCACTTAGGATCATCGCGGATGAGCGATCAAGGTGCGAGCTACCGCGCGGCGGGCGTGGACTACGACGCGCTCGACGCGGGCAAGCGCCTGGCGATGGCGAAGGCGCTGTCGACGTCGGGTCTGCTCGAGGCGAGGGGTGGTCGCGCGCTCGACGCGTCGAGGGGCGAGCCGGCGTTCGTGTTCGAGCTGGGCGAGCAGACCTTCGCGTTCGTGGTCGAGGGTCTCGGCACGAAGTCGATCGTGGCGCGTCACGTGCTCGAAGCGCAGGGGATCGACCGCTTCGCGGACGTGGCCTACGACACGGTGGCGGCGATCCTCAACGACCTCTGCTGCGTAGGCGCGCTGCCGCTGGTCGTGAACGCGTACTTCGCGACGGGCGCGTCGGAGTGGTACCTGCAGCAGGAGCGCTCGGCGTCGTTGCTGGAGGGCTGGCGCAGCGCGTGCGCGGACGCGGGCTGCGTGTGGGGCGGGGGAGAGTCGCCGTCGTTGCCGGGGATGCTCGCCGAGCAGGACATCGAGCTGGCGGGCGCTGCGGTCGGCGTGGTGCCCGAGGGTCATTCGGCGATCCTCGGTGACGCGCTCGCGCCGGGCGATGAGATCGTGCTGGTGGCGTCGAGCGGCCTGCACGCCAACGGCGCGTCGCTCGCGCGTCTGGTCGCGGGCAGGCTGGACGAGGGCTACGCGACGTTGCTGAGCGACGGCACGACGCTGGGGGAGGGGCTGCTGGAGCCGTCGGTGATGTACGTGCCGCTCGTCGCTGCTCTGCTCGAGCAGGAGATACCGCTGACGTACATCAGCCACGTGACCGGCCATGGTCTGCTCAAGCTGATGCGCCCGACGCGGCCGCTGACGTACCGGATCGAGCGGCTGCCGGACGTGCCTGCGGTGCTGGAGTTTCTGGTTGCGCAGGCGGGCCTGGATGGGCCGGAGGCGTATTCGACTTTTAATATGGGGACGGGTTTCGCGCTGTACTGCCCGGCGGGCGAGGGACCGCGGATCGTGGCCGTTGCAGAGGATCTGGGGCTGGTGGCGATGGTCGCGGGACGCGTGGAGGAGGGGCCGCGGCAGGTGATCCTCGAGCCGGTGGACGTGCGCTTCGAGGGGGCCCAGCTGGAGCTCTCGGTGGAGCAGGACTAACCCTCTAGTCGAGCGTTACAGTTCGCAACTTTGGGCAGATTCGCGGTTTCTCGCTCGTATGCAGGGAATATGTACAGCCTTTCCGGGTGGTTCAAACTTGAACGCGTCGGTTGACACGGATAAGGTTGGGGTAGCAAGCAAGCAGAAATCGCCACTGTTCCCCGGTAGAGGACCGGGGATCTCGATGTCGCCGGACCGGCAAAGGCTCCGGAGCTACCCGGATCGAGGCGGACCTGTCCATCACAAGAGGGAGAGAATTCTGATGCGCAGAGCATCCACCTGTGTTGCCGTTCTAGGCCTGGCCATGTTGGCGCTGACAAGCGCGGCATCGGCGGCGCCGACGGTCACTTTCAAAGCAACGGCCGTTCCGATCAAGGGCTTCCCGCACACCGGCAACATCTACGGCGCCGGCGCGGCTGTCGAAGGCGTATTCACGATCAAGGGCAACGAATATGGCGGGTTCGAGCCGCCTCTCATCGGCCTGACGGTCTACCTGCCGAAGGGCGTGAAGCTTCACACCTCCGGCTTCCCGACCTGCTCGACGCAGATCATCGAAAAAATCGAACCGGAAGCGTGCCCGAAGCAGTCCTCCGCAGGACCTCCCGGTTATGCGGACGGGTTCGTCGTGCTCGGCGAACGCGTCCCTGAGAGGGTGTCGCTGGAAAGCTTCTACGCGCCGGGCGGCGGGATCAACACGATCGTGCTCGGCCACACGCCGGCCTCGATCGAAATCGTCTCGACCGGCACGTATTCGCACCTGAACGGCGGCGGCGGCTTTGGCCCGGTGGCGCACTTCAAAGTGCCGGAGATCGTCTCGGTGCCCGGTTCGGCCGCGGCCTCGACCGAAAAGATCGTCGCGAAGCTCGGCTCGGCGATCAAGAAAGGCAAGAAGACGCTCTACTACGGCACGATGCCGAAGAAAGGCGAATGTCACGGCCACCTCAAAGTCAAGGCGGAACTGACGTTCGCGGAAAACGGCAACGAACTCACGCCTGAGACCGTGACGACCAGTTACAACGCGCCGTGCCCCAAGAAGTAGGCGACGGCAGGGAGTTCGCGTCCGCGAGGGCGTAAGCTCGACAGCAGCAGAGTTGGGCCGGGCGGCCCCGCCAAGACGGTGGGGCCGCCCGGCCTGTTGTAAACGGCAAGGAAGGATCGGGGTGAGGAAGGAGACCGTCGGGGTGAGGGGCATGGTGGCCGGCATCGCCGGAGCCGCCGGCGTCGTCGCGCTCGCGGTCGTGGTTCTGCTCTCGCTCTCGGCCGGCGGCAACAACGGCGGCTACACGGTCCGCGCGATCTTCGACGACGCCGGCAACGTGATCGTCGGAGAGGACGTGAAGATCGACGGCGTCAAAGTCGGCACGGTCGGCACGGTCACTCCGACGCCGCAGGCGAAGGCTGCGGTCGTCCTGAAAATCGAAAACCCCGGCTTCCAGGACTTCCGCTCCGACGCGACGTGCACCGTGCGCCCGCAGGCGCTGATCGGCGAGAAGTTCGTCGACTGCGTGCCGACCCAGCCGCGCGTTGAAGGCACGCCGCTGCCACCGGCGCTGAAGAAGATCCCCTCCGGCCAGGAAGGCGCTGGCCAGTGGCTGCTGCCGGTGACGCAGACGAGCAGCCCGGTCGACGTGGACCTGCTCGGAGACATCAGCCGACTCCCCGAACGCGAGCGCCTGACGCTGATCCTCAACGAATTCGGCGCCGGCCTGGCAGGGCGCGGGAGCGACCTCTCGGTGGTCATCCGCCGCGCAGACCCGGCGCTGCGTGAATTCAACAAGGTGCTCGCGATCCTCGCCAAACAGAACCACGTGCTGGCGAAACTCGCGGTCGACTCCGACAGGGCGCTCGCACCCTTCGCGGCGGTCCGCAACCGCGTGGCGCACTTCATCGTTGCGGCCAACCAGGTCTCTCAGGCCTCCGCGGCGCATCGTGGCGCGCTGGCACGCAACCTCAAAGACTTCCCGCCGTTCCTCGAACAGCTCGGCCCGGCGATGGAACGCGTCCAGAAGTTCGCCGAACAGACGATCCCCGTCGCGACCGATCTGCGTGCCGCCGCGCCGAGCGTCGACCGCGCGTTCACGAGCCTGCCGGGCTTCTCGAAGAGCTCGACGACGTTCTTCGAAGACCTCGGCAAGACCTCGAAGAAGTCAGGGCCCGCGCTGCTGGCGACGAAACCGCTGCTCGGCAAGCTGCAGGCATTGGGAGAAGCCGCTCAGCCAGCCGCCGGCAACCTCGCGCAACTGCTCGGCAGCCTGAGCAAGACGGGCGGGCTGGAGCGTCTGCTCGACTTCATCTTCCTCGGCGCGAACGCCGCCAACGGCTACGACTCGCTCGGGCACTTCCTGCGCACCGAAGGCAGCCCTTCTGCCGGGTGCCTGAACTACGCTCTCAAGCCCGGGGGCTGTTCTCGCAAGCTGTTCAGCACAGGCTCTCCGGCGAAAATCGCATCCGCCAGCGAACCGGGCACGAGCGTCACGATGGCGCGGACGCTCGCCGTGCTCAACGGTGCCACCCCCGCGCAGGCGATCGCCAAATACCCCGGTCCGACCACGATCGCCGCCAACCCCACCGGCACCGGCGGCTCGACCGGCACAGCTCAGCCCGTCGGCGGCTCGACCGCGGGCACCACGTACTACACCCCCTCCGAAAGCTCGGAAGCGGGCGGCCTGCTCCTCAACTACCTGCTCGGCAACTGACGTGAGACGACCGACATTCATCCCATCGCTCCTCGCGCTCCTGAGCGTGCTGGCGCTGGGCGTCCCGGTAGCGGCGGACGCTGAAACGGGCACCACGACGGTGAGCCCTCCGCCAGCCGAAGGAACCTCCACCGCGCCGTCGACCACGACCACGACCGCGCCAAGCGAAGCGCCGGCATCCACGACGACCGGTCCGGAAGCCGAACCGGTGGCGCCACAGGTCCAATCCCAGCAGCCTCAGGGCTCCAGCCCCAGCGGCTCGTCGACCCCGCCCAAGACGCAAACGCCGAGCGGCGAAACGAAGGCAGCCGAAGAAGGCGCCTCCACGACCGGCCCGCGCTCCAAGCACAAGGCCGTCTCGCCCTCGACCCTCACGCCGTCGCTGCCGTTGAACCTGCGCTCTGCGATCGGCGGGGTGCCGAGCTTCTTCATCGAAAGCTTCCAGATCCCGCCGTTCCTGATGCCGATCTTCCAGGCCGCCGGTACCGCGTACGGCGTCCCGTGGCAGGTGCTCGCCGCGATCAACGAGGTCGAGACCGACTACGGACGCGACCTCAGCGTCTCGAGCGCCGGCGCGGAGGGATGGATGCAGTTCCTGCCGGCCGAGTGGGCGCAGTACGGGGTGGACGCCAACGGCGACGGCTACAGGGATCCCTACAACCCGGCCGACGCGATCTTCGCCGCCGCGCGCTACCTGCGCGCGGCTGGGGGAGGCGCAAGCATCAAGAGGGCGGTCTTCTCCTACAACCACTCCCAGGCGTACGTCGAATCGGTGATGCTGCGCGCGCAGCTGCTCGGCGGCACGCCCACGGAACTGCTCGGCGCGATCACCGGCCTGACCGAGGCGCGCTTCCCGGTGCACGCCGCCGCGCGCTTCAGCGACGGCTTCCAAACCGTCCCCGCGAGCGGCTCCCAGCAGGCCAGGACGCTCGTGGGGACGACGATCTACTCGCAGGCCGGCGCGCCCGTGATCGCGGTGCAGGACGGCGAAATCGTGCAGGTCGGCGATACGCCCGCGCTCGGGAGGTTCGTATCGCTGCGCGACGCCTACGGCAACACCTATGTCTACGCCCAGCTCGGCGACGTGGCGTCGGTCTACCCGGTGCTCGAGCCTCGTGAGCAGAGCACCGTGAGCCCGCGGATCTCGCACTCAGGACAGGGCGAACCGACGCCTAGCGGTCCGGCGACGGCCGGAGCCCAGGCACGCTCGCCGATCTCCGAGGGCGCCGTGGTCTCAGGCCTCGCGCTGGGCGCGACGGCGGGCCTCGAAACGATCCCGAGCGCGCCGACGACAAACACCACGTCTCCGGCACAGCCGGCCGCGCCCGCGACGCCGCCGGCTGACGTCCGCTCCTTCCGCGAAGGGGCCAACGAAGTGATCCTCAATCCGTTGCACGCTGGGGTGCAGGTGATCGCGGGCACCGTGCTCGGCCACGTCGGCGCGGCGACCAGTGCGAGCACGGTGGGGAGCGAAAGCGCTTCGCACATCCTCTTCCAGGTCCGCCCCGCTGGTCTCGGCGCCCCGCTGATCGATCCCAAGCCGATCCTCGACGGCTGGGTGGCGCTCGAGAACACCTCGATCTTCCACGCCAAGGGCGAGAACCCGTTCCTCGCGACCTCGCCGACGGTCGGTCAGGTGCTGCTCGAGTCCAAGCAGCAGCTCGAACCGCAGGTGCTCCACGACGCCGGCATCCGCCTCAGCAGGTGCGGGCGCCAGGACGTGCAGGAGGGCCGCGTCGACAGGCGCGTGCTCGCGACGCTCGAGTACCTGTCGGTATCGGGGCTGAAGCCGACGGCCTCCGGCCTGAAGTGCCCCCGCTCGACGACCGCGTCGATCGCCGCCTACGCTCCCGCGAGCGATGGCAGCGATCTCGTCGACATCAAGGCCATCGACGGCATCCCCGTCGCCGGGCACCAGAGCCCCGGCTCGCTCGCCGACAACGCCATACGCAAGCTGCTGATGCTCCAGGGTCTCAACCGACCGCAGAGGATCGTGAGCCTGATGAGCTACCCGGGCGCTGCCGGCGCGCTCTCGGACCCGAGTGCTCGCACCGCGATCCGCATCATGTTCGCGGCGCCGGCCGCGACCGGCGCGCACGCGAGCGGGCCGCTTTACTCCGGCCTCGCGCCGAGCGAATGGATCAAGCTGATCGCACGGCTCGGGGAGATCCCCGACCCGGTCGTCGGCCACGGGCCGTCGTCCGCGGCGATCCCAGACGCATCGAGCGGCCAAGGAGCAGCCGGTGGCAACGGCTAGCCCCCCGAGCACGCCGGCGCCGACCGTGCGCTCCCCGCGATCCGGCGTCGGCCGCGCGCTGCCGATCGGCGCGCTCGCGCTGGTCGTGCTGATCGTCGCCTACATCGTGTTCGCGGGCGGCGGCGGAGCGACGTACAAGCTCGAATTCGCCGAAGGCGACCAGCTCGTCCGCGGCGACCAGGTGCAGGTCGGCGGAGTGCCGGTGGGCAGCATCACGAACATCCAGCTGACCCACGACTTCAAAGCGCTTGTGACGATCCACGTCGACTCCTCGCTCACGCCGCTGCACGAAGGCACGACGGCGCAGGTCAGGCAGCCGTCGCTGTCGAGCGTCGCCAACCGCTACATAGCGCTGTCGCTCGGACCGAACAACAGGCCGGCGCTGAGTGCGGGCACGAAGTTGCCCGCGAGCGTGACGAAGCCGGTCACGGACCTCGACCAGCTGTTCAACACGCTCGACCCGAAGACGCGCAAGGGCCTGCAGGGATTCATCCAGGGCGGGGCCGAACAGTACGCGGGCGTCGGCAAGCAGTTCGGCCAGACGACCGAATACTTCTCGCCTTTCCTCGGCGGCACCGACCGCTTCCTGTCCGAGCTCGCCCGCGACCAGCACACGTTCACGAGCTTCCTCGTGGAAACCGCCAAGGCCGTGACCACGATCGGAGCCCGCGCGGAACCGCTCGCCGACCTGATCGAACACGGCAACAGGGCCTTCCAGGCGATCGGCTCTCAGCAGGCACAGCTCGCCCAGGGGCTGCGCCAGCTGCCCGGCACGCTGCACCAGGGCAACCGCACATTCGCGGAACTCCCCTCGACGGTCAGCGCTCTGAAGACGTTCTTCAACACGTCCCGGCCCGCGATCAAGCCGCTGACAACTCTGCTCGCACGGCTGCGCCCCCTGTTCGAAACCGGCACCGTTCCGATCGGCAACTTCGCCCAGGCGATCGACCGCGCCGGCCCCAACAACGACCTCACCGACCTCGCACTGGCCGTGCCGGGGCTCGCGAGAGAACTGTCCAAGGCCTCGCCGAGCACGGTCACGGCGCTGCAGGAATCCGTCCCGATCACGGCCTTCTTCGGCCCGTACTCCCCCGACCTCGAGGGCGCCCTGCGCACGTTCGGCCAGGGGGCCTCCTACTACGACGCCAACGGCCACTACGTGCGCGGCAACCTCGTGCTGCCCGACTTCGAACTCGGCGAAGAAAACACGCTGACGCCGACGACCAACCCCGAACAGGCGCTGACGAAGAACCTGAAGACGCTGCAGCTCCGTCGCTGCCCAGGTGGCGCCACGCAGCCCGCGGCGGACGGCTCCTCGCCCTTCGCCGACGGCGAACTGCTCACCTGCGACCCGCTGGAGACGCCCTGATGAACAGGCGTCGCAACAACTCGCTCGCCAGCAACCCGCTGCTGATCGGCGCGGTCACGACGCTGATCGTCGTCGTCGCGGTGTTCCTCTCCTACAACGCCAACAACGGCCTGCCGTTCGTGCCGACTTACAACATCAAGGTCGAACTCCCCGAGGGCGCTGGACTGCAGCCATCCAACCAGGTTCGCATTGCCGGTACGCGCGTGGGGGTCGTGAGCGGGCTCTCGATCCATCAGGACAAGCGGACCGGACGCGTCAGCGCGATCGCGAACCTCAAGCTCGAAAAGGGCGTCGAACCGCTCCCCGCCGACACGAAGGCGATCGTGCAGTCGGTCTCTGCGATCGGGCTGAAGTACCTCGAACTGGAAAAGGGCCACTCGAACGCGACGATCAAGGCCGGTCACACGATCCCCGTCAGCCAGACCACCGAACCGGTGAACATCGACGAACTCTTCAACATGTTCGATAAGAAGACGCGCACGGCGATTAAGGTCAACACGAACAACTTCGGCGACGGTCTCGCCGGCCGGGGACTCGGCCTGAACAACACGATCGCCGAACTGCGCCCGCTCGTGACGAAGGCGATCCCCGTGCTCCACAACCTCGCGCTGCCGAAGACCGGCCTCGCCCAGTTGTTCGAAGGGCTCGACCGCGCCGCCTCGCAGACCGCAAACGTGGCGAACGCCAACGCCGAAGGCTGGAGCGATGCCGACACCTTCTTCACCGCCTGGGCGAGCGTGACCAGGTCGCTCGAAGAAGCGACCGTGGGCGGGCCGGCATCGCTCGAGCAGGCCACCTACTCGCTCCCCCACGAGGCGCCGTTCCTCGAGAAGGCCGCCACGTTCATGCACCTCCTGCGCCCCGGAGCGAGCGCGCTGCGCGCCGTCGCGCCGCACCTCGGGCACGCGTTCGCCGAAGGCGCCGTCAACCTCAGGGCCGCTACCGCGCTCAACGCGCGCCTTGCGGAATCCTCGGAAGCGTTCGCCGCGTTCGCCCAGAACCCGCTCGTAACACTCGGCCTCGAAGACTTCACGCAGACCCTCCAGATCGCCAACCCGCTCCTGGCTGGATTCGCTCCGATACAGGCGCGATGCAACTACGTGACGCTGGCGTTCCGCAATCTCGCGAGCCTCGATTCCGAGAACATCGGCGTCGGCACGCTCGCGCGTGCGTCTTTGGTCCTCTCCCCGACGGGACCCAACAACGAGGGCTTCCCGTCCTCGGCGCCAGCGAACGGCGGATCGACCGAGAGGCAAGCGCAGAACAACCTACCGATCGAAAACAACTATCTGCACGCCAACCCGTACCCGAACGTCGGTGGGCCGGGGCAGCCGAACGTGTGCGAAGCCGGCAACGAGAAGTTCATCGAAAAACAGACGACGATCGGCAACCTGCCGGCGGCGGACATCGGCACCAGCAAGGAATTCACGACCCGCGAAGAAGGCCTGTTCGGCGAAAAATACTCGTCGAGCGCCATTCGCAAAGCCCTCGGCCTGCCCACGGGGAAGGAAAAATGAGCCGCGCTCGCTGGTGGCGCCGCCACGACGAGGTCCCGGTCGTCGAGCTGCAGCGCTCGAACCCGCTGCGCTTCGGGATCGTCGTCGTCGTGATCCTCGTGCTGATCACCTACTTCGGCTTCACCAAGCACATACCGTTCAAACACGGCTATCGCCTGAAGGCGCTGTTCGCGACCGCGGTCAACATCCACCCCAAGTCCCCGGTGCGCATCGCGGGCGTGGGCGTCGGCAAGGTCAGCTCGATCGAACGCAACGGCAAGGCCGGGCTCGTGACCATGGAAATCGAATCGCAGGGGCTGCCGATCCACGAAGACGCGACGCTGAAGATCCGCCCGCGCATCTTCCTCGAAGGCAACTGGTTCATCGAACTGCAGCCCGGCAGCCCGTCGGCGCCGACGGTCCCCTCAGGGCACACGATCCCGATCACGCAGACCGCCGACCCGGTGCAGATCGACCAGGTGCTCGACGCGCTCGACACGGACACGCGCGCGAACCTGCAGAAGTTCCTGATCAACTTCGGCGAAGCCCTCACGCGCAAGCCGAACGCGGCCGAAGACGCCGAACAGGACCCCGAAGTCCGCGGTCTGGACGCTGCCCAGGCGCTCAACAAGACCTACACGCGCGCACCCGAAGCGCTCCGCGGCGGCGCGATCATCAACCAGGCGCTCGGCGGCACGAGCACGCACGACCTCTCGGAGCTGATCGCGAGCGTCGGCAAAGTCACGACCGCGCTGAACGTCCACGAGCAGCAGCTGGGAGAACTGATCGAAAACTTCAACACGTTCCTCGGGGCGCTCGCGGCGCAGTCGGTGGCGCTGACGACGGTCGTCGGGGAACTGCCGAAGACGCTGCACGGCATCGACCGCGGCCTCGCCTCGCTCGACGCGTCGTTCGCGCCCACGCGGGCGTTCGCGCACGACATACTCCCCGGCCTCAGGAACACCCCCGCGACCGTCACCGCGGTTCTGCCGTGGATCGAACAGGTGCAGGCCTCGCTCGCCCCGAGCGAGCTCGGAGGCGTGGCGAAGGGGCTCGCCGCGGCCACCCCGTCGCTGGCGAAGCTGTTCGGCGAACAGGCGCCCTTCTACCGCCAGGGCGACCTGTTCAACAAATGCCTCACGAAGATCATCTACCCGGCCGGCAACACCAAGATCCAGGACGGCGCGAGCACCTCCGGCGTCGAGAACTACAAGGAATTCTGGTACGGCCTCGTGGGCCTGAACGGCATCGGGCAGGACTTCAACGGCAACGGCACCGTCGGCAGGTTCCTCGTCGGCAACAGCGGCAAGACGCTGCGCTCGCGACCCACCTCGATCCTCGGCACGAAACTCCAGGGGCTGAGGATGCTGACGCGCTCGCCGCTCACGCCGGAAGGCACGCGCCCCGCCTACCCGGCCGAAGAGCCGTCCTACCAGCCGCTCGTGCCCTGCTACACCCAGACGCTGCCCAACTTCAACGGCCCGCTGTCGCAGGGTCCCGCGGACGGGAGTGAATGATGACCCCCGCCGAGAGACCACCCGAGAGCCCGCGGGGCGGATCCCACGAAGGCGGACTCAGCGTCCGCGAGCAGATCGAGCGATACCGCACGGCGTTCATCGCGGTCGTGACGATGATCGTGATCGCGGCGGCCGTCGGCGGCTACATCCTCGCGCACGAGAATCTCAAGCTCCCAGGCTGGGTGCCAGTCCTCGGCCGCGACTACTACACGCTGAAGGCCGACTTCCAGACCGCCCAGGCCGTGACCCCCGGACAGGGCCAGGCGGTGACGATCGCGGGCGCGAAGATCGGCGAAATCCAGAGCGTCAACCTCAACCACGGGATCGCGACCGTGACGATGAGGATCGTCCCCAAATACGCGCGCATCTACCGCAACGCGACGATGCTGCTGCGCCCGAAGACCCAGCTGCAGGACATCACCGTCGAGGTCAACCCCGGTACGCCCTCGGCCGGGAAGCTGAAGAGCGGCGCGACGATCCCGCTGTCGCAGACCGCGCCGAACGTGGACTTCGACGAATTCCTCGCGGGTCTCGACGGCGAAACGCGCGCCTACCTGCAGGAGCTGTTGGCCGCGGCCGGCGAAGGGCTCAACCACAACGGCAGGGCGCTGTCCGCGGCGCTCAAGCGCTTCGAGCCGAGCGCCCGCTACGGTCAGGAGATCGCCAGGGCGCTCCAGACACGCAACGCGAACATCGCCCGCTCGATCCACAACTTCCGCCTCCTCACCGAAGCGCTCGGCGGCAAGGACCAGCAGCTCGCTCAGCTGATCGACTCTTCCAACGCGGTGTTCACGACCTTCCGCGAAGAGGACGCCAATTGGGAACGAACCCTTCACCTGCTGCCCTCCGCGTTGCGCAAGACCGGGAAGGGACTCGGTACGCTCGCCAAGGCCACCGACCAGCTCGGCCCGGCGCTGCACAAACTGCAGCCGTTCGCCAAGGCGCTCGCTCCCGGCAACGAACAGACCCAGATCCTGGCGAAGAAGACGACGCCGATATTCAAGAACGAAATCCGCCCGTTCGCGCGCGAAATACTGCCGGTCGTCAACGAACTGCAGCCCGCCACGCAGAAGCTGGGCGAAGCGTTCCCCAACCTCAAGATCAGCTTCTCGGTGCTCAACGAATTCTTCAACGAGCTCGCGTACAACCCGAGCGCGAGCAAGCCGAACTTCCTGTTCTTCCTCGACTGGGGCAACCACAACCTCGACAGCGTCGTCAGCTCGGCGGACGCCAACGGGCCGCTCGGGCGCAGTCTCGTGTACCTCAACTGCAACCTCCTACCAATCCTGGAACCGGCCTCGAAGGTCAACCCGAATGTGAACCTGCTGATCGGCCTGCTCAAGCCTCCGACGAAGCAAGAATGCATCAACCAAGGTCTCAAGGCAGCTCCGTCGAGTCAGCGTGGTCACACCACGAGCACGGGTGGCGGCCTGTTCTCGGGGCTCGAACAGCATCCGTTCGGCGGCACCTCCACACCCACGTCAAGCGCCAAGGCTGGGAAGAACTAGATGCAGAAGCGCGCCCCCACGCTCGGCAACATCCTCGTGATCATCCTGTTCGTGCTCAGCTGCTTCGGGCTGCTGATGTTCCTGTGGGAGTCCTTCGGCGGTCCGCTGCCGCTGAAGCCAAAGGGCTACCGCATCACGGTCCCCTTCCCGCGCACGCTCGCGCTCGCCGAACAGTCCGACGTGCGCATCAGCGGGGTGAATGTGGGCCATGTGATCTCGCTGCACCTCGGCAGCGACGGGCGCACCCACGCGACGCTCGAAATCGCCGGGCAATACGCGCCGATACGCGCCGACATGCACGCGATCCTGCGCCAGAAGACGCTGCTGGGAGAGACCTACGTGCAGCTGATCCCTGAGGCACAGAGCGGACCGTTCCTGGGCGACGGCAAAGAGCTCGCGGTCAACCAGGTCGAACCGTCGGTGACGCTCGACGACATCCTCTCGGCGTTTGACCCGAAGACGAGGCGCGACTTCCAGGTGTGGCTGCAGGCTGGCTCGGAAGGGCTGAAGGGCCGCGGCGAACAGGTCAACGCGTCGTTCGCCAAACTCGAACCGTTCGTCGAACACGCGAACAAGCTCGTGGCGATCCTCGACTCCCAGGAAGGCGCCGTGACCGCACTCGTGCACAACACGGGCGTCGTCTTCAACGCGCTCGCCAGCCGCGACCACCAGCTCGAAGGGATCATCGCCAACGGCGAGCGCACGTTCCACGCCGCCGCCGAAGGCAGCCAGGCCTTCGCGCAGGCATTCCGCGAACTGCCGGCGTTCGAGAAGAACTCGCGCCAGGCGCTCAAAGAACTCGACAGCCTCGCCGCCGTCGCGAACCCCTACTTCGACGAATTCAAGCCCGCCGAGCGTCAGCTGGGACTGACGCTCGGGGCGGCCAAGCCATTCGCGCCCCAGCTCGACAAGTTCCTGACAGGTCTCGGTCCGCTGACGAAGGCCGCGCAGAAGGGTCTGCCCGAAGTCAAGAAGACTCTGAACCTGACGACGCCCGTGCTCGAAAACCTGCGGCCGGTGCTGCACAACCTCGATCCCTTCCTGCAGTACACGGGCGAGTACGTGCCCGAGCTGCAGGCGTTCTTCGCCAACCTCACCGCCGCCACGCAGGGGAGCGAAAGCAACAGCAACACCGTCAACCCGACGACCGAAAAGGCACAAGGTCCCAAGGAGCACCTTCTGGCGACGATGGCCGTGCTGAGTCCGGAAAGCCTCGCTATCTACCCCAGCCGCATCGGCACGAACCGCGCCAACGCCTATCCGCTCCCCGGCGCGTTCCGCTCGCTTGCCAGCGGGCTGTCGGTGTTCGAATCGGGCTCGTGCGCGAACTCGGCTCCGTCGGTCAGCGGACCGGGCAACGAAGTCATCTCCGAAGAACTCATAAAAGATCTGACGACGCCTGTCCACCCGGGCGAATCGCCGGTCGCCAACACGCCCAAAGAAGCCAACGCCATCCCGGCTCCGGCCTGCAGCCAGCAGGGCCCGTTCACGTTCAATGGCAAGACGAGTCAGTTCCCACACGCGATCTACGAAAAATGACGATGACCGACGACCCCAGCGACTTCCAGTACCACTCCAGCGAGCTCGACCTCTCGGGCGACCCCGACGCGGGCAACTGGTCGATCCGCTGCATCGACGTGCACAAGCGCCTCGGCGGCGTCCCGGTCCTGAACGGGCTGAACGTTGCTTTCCCCGACGACACGATCACGGTCGTGCTGGGTCCGTCGGGCACGGGCAAGAGCGTGCTGATCAAGCACCTGATCGGGCTGATGTTCCCCGACTCGGGCGACATCATCGTCAAAGGGCAGTCGGTGCCGAAGCTGACGATGCCAAAGCTGCTCGAGCTGCGCCGCAAGATCGGCGTGCTGTTCCAGGACGGCGCGCTGTTCGGGTCGATGACGGTGTTCGACAACGTCGCCTTCCCGCTGCGCCAGCACACCGACTTCTCCGAGGCCATGATCAGGGAGCGCGTGACCCAGCGGCTCGCGGACGTCGGGTTGGGCGACGCGATGGACGACGCGCCGTCACAGCTCTCCGGCGGCATGCGCAAGCGTGCGGGGTTCGCGCGCGCGCTCGTGATGGAGCCCGACATCGTGATCTTCGACGAGCCCGACTCGGGTCTGGATCCGGTGCGCACGGCGCTGCTGTGCGAGCTGATCCAGGAGATGCACTCGATCCACGGCGGCACCTACATCGTCGTCACCCACGACATCGCCTCCGCGCGCAGGATCGGCGAATACATCGCGCTGTTGTGGCGCGGGCGGATCGTGGAGGCGGGCGACGCGGCGCGGATGTTCTCCTCCGAGAACGCGTTCGTGCGCCAGTTCCTGAGCGGATCGGCAGAGGGTCCGCTGACGATGGATTGAGGGGCTTGGCCAAGGCTTCAAGGCAAGCAGCTCGCTGGGCAGACGTAACAATTATTCGTATTCGTCGAACCTGCGAACTATACGACCGGGATGGGATGTAGGGTCTCTTGAGTCATGGCGTTGGAGATCGCTGCCCCGCTTCTACTCGATGCCGCGCAACAGGTCGGCCGGTGTGGTGCCGAGCGCGCGAGCGAGTCGTAGCAGGGTGCGCGTCGTCGCATCGGCGTGCGCGTTCTCGAGTTCGTTGAGAAACGACAGGTCGACCCCGCTTAGCTGGGCGAGCTTGACCTGTGAGAACCCCGTGGCCTCGCGCGATGCGCGTAGGTTGCGAGCAAGCTGAGGCACTGGTTCGTGCACAGCTTGGCTTTCCTTGTCCTGCGATCCTGCACCTGTAGGCTATACCCCATAGCGCGTTTCGGGGAAGCGTGACAACGGACGAGCGAGTCGCGCTGGATCAGCGCACAAGGGTCATGCAGGCGCTGGCCGATGTGCTCGCGGAGCGTGGGTTCGCGGGCGCTACGGTCGTGCTGGTGGTCACACGGGCGAGGGTCTCCACGCGGACGTTCTACGAGCTGTTCACTGGCTTGGAGGAGTGTCTGATTGCGATCATGGACAGCGTTCTGGAACAGGTGGTAGCGCTCGCCTCGCGAGAGCTTGCGCTGGCCGAGCGCTGGCAGGACGGGTTGCGCTCAGCGCTCGCTGCGGTGCTGACCTTCTTCGACCGCGAACCCGTGCTGGCGAGGGTGTTTATCGTGGAGGCGCTCGCGGGTGGCCCGGTCGTCCTCCAGCATCGTGAGGGCGTCATCGAGGCGTTGCGCGTGCCGGTCATAGAGCGCATTGAGGGCGAAGTACTCGCCGTCGCGCCGCTTGTCGCCGAGGGCGTGATGGGCTCCGTGCTCGGGCTTATGCATGGGCACATCGTCAGGGACCGGCCCGGCCCATTTATCGAACTGCTCGGCCCGTTGATGGGACTTGCCATAGCGCCTTATCTGGCTGCTCGAAGTGTGGAACGGGAGATGGAGCAGGGAACCGCGCTCGCACGAGCGATTCTCAACTGCGACTTCCCTTCCACCGTGCCGGCGCAAGCCGAAGGACAGGATTTGGAACTGGATATGGAGCAGGGTGTTGTTCTCCCCGCGATGTTCGGGAACCCGAGTGCCCGTCGCGCGCGCGAATGTTTATTGTTTCTCGCCGAGCAGAGTGGGCGGGGATTCAGTCCTTCCAACCGTGAGATCGCCGTGGGAATCGATGTCGCCCACCGGTCGCAGATCTCAAAGCTGCTCGCATACCTCTCCCAGGAGGGTCTGGTGACGAAGCGCTCTGAGGGAAGCGGTAAGCGCAACGCATGGCGGCTCACGCCGCGTGGCGAAGATATAGCGCGAACGCTGCCGTAGCAGGGAAGTCAGCGTTAGCTGCCGCCAGTGCTGGCGATCTATTCGATACTCATCAAGCTATTCCCGTGAATGGAATTGCCTAAGACTGGTAACAGTCTGATGATATGGATTTTCTGGTTATTAACTCTTGACGGCCGTTGCACCAGCCGGATAGAAGTTCCTCGGTGGCAAACTCGCCACCGACCAGACCTGCCTTGTGATGATCCCTTTGGTAAGGGGAATCACAAGAGGTGCTTCGACATGTTCACAGAGTGTTCAGTGAATCATGGGTCAGTGCAGGACAGACAAACCGACGGCATAGAAAGGTATGGCCGGATGACTCTAAGAATTGCGAAGTACAGGTATGCGTCGCTAGTTGTCGCCTTCGTGGCGGCGCTTGCTATGGCAATGGCTGGGGCAGGTGCTGCTCGGGCTGGCATAACGGAAATCAGAAATCTACCGGGTAAAACGTGGACCTGTGGCTCGTGTGAATCTGGAACCTGGCACAGTCAGTATGCGGAAGCTTATGAAAGCGCGTCTACGATCTGCGTCGGACCGGTGACCTACAACGGTAGCTGGCATGTTCCGTACGGCTGGACTTGTGCGGGTCATGTAGCCCATTGGGAATACACCCCCATCAGTTCCTACCCCGGGGTCTATAATCCGAATTCAGGAACCTTTAAACTGATCTTTTCTCTTTGGTCTTAGGCTCGCGGAAATCGGGCGCAGAATTTAGGTAGATCACGTTGCGTTCCTGGCTGGCTAAAAGTAGTTCGCGCGGTCAGGAGCGTAGCGTGTTGTTCGCATGTGCCATAATGGCGCTTAGCGCCATGCTTTCTGCTTGCGGCGCCGTGTCGGATCGTCCACAGCCAGCGACCATGTCACCCTCAGACTTCGCCGTCTTTGATGATGCGCCCGCCCCGTCTGACGCGCTCACAGGGGAAGTCGCTGCTGCGCTCTTGCGAAGCCTACAGCCAGAATTCGGCAAGGCACAAATCAAGGAAGCTCGCCGGGTGCTAGCCAATGATCCGGGCTGGCTGATACCCGCAGCCAACGGTGAAGTCTGCTTGGTTCAGCTTATCTATCCGGTGATCGGCGTAGTCCACGGTGAAGCCTTGCCGCCCGCGCCCGTCACGTCATGCGAGCCAGAAGTGCTAGCAGAGGCTGGGCAACTCGTGGGAACTCACTCACTCAGCGCCTCGCTCACCCAGGCGGCAGACAGCAACGTTACGGGCGTGGCGCCCAACGGAGTCGCGACGGTGAAGATCGTCTCGAGCCACGGCCGGAGCATTACCGTTGACGTTGTACGAAACGCCTATGAAGTGGTCGTACGCGACCCGGTGGCCGTTCGATTTACTACGACGAGCCACGGTAAGCCGACCCCACACACCGTTCGACTGACGACGTTCAGCGGCGGTGCCCGTTACGTAGAAAGGTAGGATTCAGCGGGGCTGAGAGACCTCGATGCCGAGAGCCTGTGCGGCGTCTGAAAGGCGGCTGTCATAGCAGTACAGGCGCTCGAGGTCTTCACCGAGGCTCACGACGGTTGCCAGGTGCAGGGCATCGAGTGAACGCAGCTCGGCTGGATCCAGCTCGGCGGCGGCGTCGAGGATCGGCTGATCCAGCGGAACCAGCGTGATGGCTGTGATGGCGGCACGGGCGCGTTCGGAGGCCAGCTCGCCGTAGCGCCGGGCGGCGCGGCGGCCCTCCACGGTGAGCAGGGCGCTGCTGAGGAGTTCCCTGCCGGCTAGCTCGCGGCGCAGGGCAGCGCTCTCGGGCTCGGAGCGCACGAGCTTGATGAATGCCGAGGTGTCGAGGTAGTCGGGCAAACGCTCTACAGGCGCTCTGAGCGCAGCTCGTCCAGCACATCGCTCGACGGTGGGCCTGCAATCGGCGTTGGCAACTCCTGCAGGACGTCGAGCAGGTTGCCCTGCCCGCGTCTGGCTCCACGTTCGGCGACAAGCCGGTCGATGGCCGAGGCGCGTCCGGGCGCAGGCGTGAGCTGTGCGACCTCCTGCCCGCGATCGGTGATGAGAAACGACTCTCCATGTCGAGCCCGTTGGGCGTAGCGGCTGAGGTTCTGCCGCATCTCTCGGATACCCACATACTCCATGTGCGTCATTGTAGCGCTTTCAGATAGAGATTGACCCCGGCTGGATTCTATGCGAACATACGTTCGTATGATCGTGTGCGTGTATCTGCCCCGCTTCGAGTTGGCCGTGGCCGGCGCGGACGGCCGGTCGAAGGTCGCGCGCCAAACACTGGCGGGACGCGCGCTGGCGGTCGAGCCGCTGCCCGGGACGGAGCCGCGCGTGGGGGAGGTGTCGGGAGCTGCAGAAGCTTGCGGCGTGACGCGCGGGATGGCGCTCGGCGAGGCGCTCGCGCGCTGCCCGGAGCTGGTGCTCGTGCCCGGCGACCCGGTGAGGGTGGCCGAGACCTGGGAGAGCGCGATCTGCGCGCTCGAATCGATCGGTGCGGATGTCGAGCCCGCCGGTCCAGGACTCGCGTACTTCGAGGCCGATGGACTGCGCGGTCTGCACGGGACGCAGGCCGCGACGATCGCCGCGGCCAGGCGTGCGCTCGCCCGCCCCGCGCGCATCGGCGCCGGCCCGACGCGCTTCTGCGCGCTGGCCGCCGCGCTGGCCGTCCGGTCGCGCCGACCGCTGGTGCTCGAGGGCAAGGAGGCACGACGTTGGCTGGCGGCGCGTCCGGTCTCGCTGCTCAGCTTTCGCGAGCAGACCGCGATGCTGGTGGAGCCGCTCTCGCGCCTGGGTGTGCGCACGCTCGGCGAGCTGGCGAAGATCGGGCGGTCTGCGCTGGCCGACCGCTTCGGGGAGCCGGGGGCGCTCGCGCACCGGCTGGCCTGCGGCGAGGACACACCGCTGCGCGTACGACGCCTGGAGGAGCGCCTGGAGGAGACGATGGAAGTCGGCGACGCGAGCTCCGGCGAGGCGCTCAAGCGCGTGATGGGTGTGCTCGTTGGCCGGCTGCTCGCCCGCGTGGAGCGCCGTGGGCGCACGCTGCGCGCGGTCACGCTCTCCGCGCGACTGCTGGCGGGCGGAGGCTGGCGTGAGCGCGTGGTCTTCCGCCAGGCGCTCGCCGACCCGGAGCGCATCTGGCTGGCGCTGTCGCTGCGCCTGCTGCTGCTCCCCGCGCCGGCCGCGACGCTGGGCCTGGCCGTCGAGCGCTTCGGACCGCCCGCGAGCGAGCAGGGAGGGCTGCTCGCCGAGGATCGCGCCCGCGCCGCCCGCGCCGGGCGCCTGCGCGAGGCGATCGCCCAGACGCGCGCGGTGGCCGGCAGGGACGCGGCGCTGCGAGCCGTGTGCGTGGACCCCGACTCGCGGGTGCCCGAGCGGCGCGTGGTGCTCGCGCCGATCCCCGAATGACCGCCCACGCGCTCAACCCTCCTCGGCCCGCGCGCATACGCTGGCGCGACGGTTTCCCCGCGCAGGTGAACGGCGAAGCGGTCGAGTCGCTGCGCGAGTCCTGGCTGGTCGAGGACCGCTGGTGGACCGACGAGCCACTGCGGCGCCGCTACTGGGAGCTGGTGGGCGAGCGCGGACGCAACGTGGTGATCTTCCATGACCTGTGCACAGGCCAGTGGTTTATGCAGGGCTCGTAGGGAGATCGCGATGGCGGGCGGAGTTCCATACGTAGAGCTGCACTGTCACTCGGCGTTCTCGTTCCTCGACGGCGTGTCGCTGCCGCACGAGCTGATGGAGCGGGCGGGCGAGCTGGGGCACTCGGCCCTCGCGCTGACCGACCACAACTCGGTCTCAGGGTCGATGGAGTTCGCCCAGAGCGCCGCCGACCGCGGGGTGCGCGCGATCCACGGCGCGGAGGTCGACGTGGAGGTGGAGGGCGGCGGGGACGGCGAACCGACGACCCGACACATCACGCTGCTGGTGCGCGACGAGCGCGGCTGGCGCAACCTCTGCCGGATCCTCACGCTCGCCCACGCGCGCACCCGCGAGGGCTCCGCCCGACGGCTGCTGGTCGAGCCGTCGGTGAGCGCGAGCGCGGTGGCCGAGCACGCCGAGGGGCTCGTGTGCCTGACCGGCTGCGCTGAGCACTCGATCCTCGGCGGCGTCCACGGCGAGCGCACCGCCCGGCAGCTGCTCGACGCGTTCGGCTCGCGGGAGCTATACGTGGAGCTGCAGCGCCCCTACGCCCGCCACGACCGCGCTCGCAACCGCGCGTTCGCGGCGCTCGCGCGCAGGCTGGGCGTGAGGTGCGTGGTGAGCGGCGACGTGCACTCGCACACACGCGCGCGGGCGGAGCTGCAGGACGCGTTTGTGGCGCTCCGCCACCACGCGACGCTCGACGCGTGCGAGCCGCTGCGTCGCGGCAACCACAGCCACGTGATGAGCACGCCGCAGGCGATGGCGAGCCGCTTCGTCGACCACCCCGAGGCGCTGCGCGAGACGCTGCTGCTGGCCGAGCGCCTGCGGTTCGACCTCACGCGTGATCTCGGCTACCGCTACCCGGGGGCGGAGGAGCAGGGCGCCACACGGCGCCTGGCGGAGCTGTGCGCGGCACGGCTGCTCGAGCGCTACGGCCCCGGCGCTCCGCCCGAGGCGCGCCGCGCGGAGGAGGAGGCGCGGGCGCGCCTGGAGGAGGAGCTGCGCGTGATCGACCACCTCGGGCTGGCGGGCTTCTTCCTGCTGCACCACGACATGCTCGAGCTGGCGCGCGAGGTGGCGCTCGAGGTGCGCGGGCCGGACTCGGTGCGCGCGCTGCTCGCGCCAGGACGCGGACGCGGCTCCTCGGTCTCCTCGCTCGTCTGCTACCTGACCGGCCTCTCGCACATCGACCCGATCGCGAACAAGCTCGCGATGGGGCGCTTCCTGCACGAGGACCTCCACGGGCTGCCGGACATCGACCTGGACTTCCCGCGCGACATCCGCGCGCTATTGATCCCGCGCGTGCATGAGCGCTACGGCAACGATCGCGCGGCGCTGGTGGCGGCCTTCCCGACCTTCCGCGCGCGCGGGGCGATCCGCGAGCTTGGGAAGGTGCTGGGCCTGCCCGCGGGCGAGATCGAGCGCGTGGCGCGGGGGGCAGATCGATATGGGCCGGGCTCCGAGCACGACATCGCGACGGCGCTCGCCGGCGCGCGCCCCAAGGCCGAGGGTGCGCGCGATGCGGATCCCTCCTCGCGCTGGCGCTGGCTGGCGCACCTGGTCGAGCAGGCGCATGGGCTGCCGCGCCACCTCTCCCAGCACTCGGGCGGGATGATCATCGCGACGAGACCGCTGATCGACTGCTGTCCGGTGGTGCCAGCCTCGATGGAGGGCAGGCAGATGGTGCAGTGGGACAAGGACTCCTGCTCGGACGCGGGCTTCCTGAAGATCGACCTGCTCGGCCTGGGGATGCTCTCGGCGGTGGAGCGCTGCGTGGAGGAGATCGCGCGCGTGCGCGGCGAGCGCATCGACCTGTCGCGCATCCCGTTCGACGACCCCGACACCTTCAGGGCGATCCGCGCGGCCGACACGGTGGGCGTCTTCCAGATCGAGAGCCGCGCGCAGATGCAGTCGCTGCTGCGCACACGCCCGGAAAGCCTCGACGACGTGACCGTGCAGGTGGCGATCATCAGGCCCGGCCCGATCCAGGGCGGGGCGATCAACCCATACATAGAACGCCGTCAACGGCTGCGCGAAGACCCCGCGTATGAGATCCCCTACGACCACCCTTCGCTCGAGCCGGTCCTGAAGGAGACGCTCGGCACGATCATCTTCCAGGACCAGGTGATGCAGGTGGCGGAAGCGTTCGCGGGCTTCAGCTCCGGCGAGGCGGACGGGCTGCGCCGGGCGATGAGCCGCAAGCGCTCGCTGGAGATGATCGAGTGCCACCGAGAGCGCTTCGTCGAGGGAGCGCAGCGGCACGCGGGTGCAGAGCGCGAGACTGCGGAGCGCGTGTGGGGGATGGTGGAGGGCTTCGCGGGCTTCGGCTTCCCCAAGTCCCACAGCGCGGCGTTCGGCCTGCTCGCCTACCAGTCGACGTGGCTGCGGGTCCACTACGGCGCGGAGTTCCTGTGCGCGCTGCTGAACGAGCAGCCGATGGGCTTCTACGCTCCCGACAGCCTCGTGCACGAGGCCGAGAACAGAGGCATCAGGGTGCTGGGGCTTGACGTGAACGCCTCCGAGGCTCTGTGCGCGGTGCAGGACGGCGGCGTGCGCCTGGGTCTTGGATACATCAAGGACGTGGCCCGCGCGGAGGTGGACGCGCTCGTGGCCGAGCGTCAGAGCAACGGACGATTCCGCAGCCTCGAGGACCTCGCCGCGCGGGCGGCGTTGAGGCGCGGGACGCTCGAACAGCTCGCCTGGTCGGGTGCGTGCGACGCGCTCCTGGGCGGGCGGGGCGCCCGGACGCAGGAGGACAGGCGCACGGCGCTGTGGCAGCTGGGGATGGCCGCTCCCGCGCAGAGAGTCGGGGCGAGCGCGGAGGAGCCGGCGGGGGAGGGGACGCAGCTGGCCCTGCCGCTGGGGCTCGACGAGACGCCGAAGCTGCGCCGGCTCGGGCGCTGGCAGCGGTTGATCGCGGACTACTCCACCAGCGGGGTCACGGTCGGCGACCACGCGCTGGCGATCCTGCGCGAGCGGCTGACCGTGACGGGCCTTGCGACGAGCGCGCAGCTCGCGCGGATGCCGGTGGGGGAGGTGGCGGTGGCGGGGCTGGTGATCGCGAGGCAACGACCGGGGACGGCCGGGGGCACGATGTTCCTGCTGTTCGAGGACGAGTTCGGGACGATCAACCTGATCGTTCCGAAGGCCGTCTACGAGCGTCACCGCCAGCTAGCGCGCGCCGAGCCGCTGCTGCTCGCCCGCGGGCGCCTCGAGCGATCGCGGGACGGGGCGCCCGTGAGGAGCCTGTGGAGCGCGCGCTCGGTACGAAAGGAGGGAACAGGCGAGGCGGTGGCGGAGGAGATCCGCCCGGTGGTCAACGTGATCGTGCGCGAGCTCGCGCCGCTCGAGCAGTTCCTCTCCGACGGCGTCGAGGACGCGCTCGGACCGGCGCAGGGCGCGCGCGTGCACCGCCTGCCGGGCGCCGAGCGCGTGGGCGAGGAGGAGCAGCCGGACGGGCTCGCCGTCGGCTCGAGCATCCGCGCGGCGGCCCCTCCGATGCAGAGCTTCGGGATGGGGCGGCGGCGGTAGGGGCAGCGAACACGAGTCCGGCTACCCTGAGCGCATCGCACGCCTCGCCAATACCGACCTCGACGTCTTCCCGCTCTGCCTGGGCGGCAACGTATTCGGCTGGTCGATCGACGAGGAGCGCTCGTTCGCGGTGCTCGACGCGTACTTCGCGGCGGGCGGCAACTTCATCGACACCGCCGACATCTACGGGCGGCGCGGGCCCGAAGGGATGGGCGCATCCGAGCGGATCATCGGCCGCTGGATCGCCGCGCGCGGCAACCGCGACCGACTGGTGATCGCCACCAAGGTCGGCATGTCGCCCGACCGCCCGGGGCTGTCGGCGACGGCGATCAGGCAGGGCATCGACGATTCGCTGGAGCGGCTCGGCATCGATCGCGTGGACCTCTACTACGCTCACCAGGACGACCCCGACACGCCGCTGCAGGAGACGCTCGGAGCCTTCAACGAGCTCATCCGGGAGGGCAAGATCGCCCATGCGGCCGCGTCGAACTACAGCGCCGCTCGCCTGGAGGAGGCGCTGCGGATCGGCGAAGCCGACGGGACGGCCTCGTATGTGGCGCTGCAGCCGCACTACAACCTGCTCGAGCGCGGCGAGTACGAGGGCGAGCTGGTATCCGTGTGTGAGCGGTACGGCCTGGCCTGCATCCCCTACTTCGGCCTCGCGCGCGGCTTCCTCAGCGGGAAGTACCGCCGAGGCGCTGATGTGCCTGACGGCCCGCGTGCGGCTGGTGTGCGCGAGAGCTACTTCAACGATCGCGGCTTCGCGGTGCTCGACGCGCTCGACGAGATCGCCGCTGCTCACGAGACATCGGTGGCGGCCGTGGCGCTTGCGTGGCTCCGGGTCCAGCCCACGGTCCTCGCGCCGATCGCGAGCGCCACCTCGGCCGAGCAGCTCGCGCAGCTGGTGGCATCAACCGAGATCGAGCTGACCGCGGTCGAGCTCGAGCGCCTGGATGTTGTGAGCCGCTGAGGCTCGACGCCGTCGATCAGGCGAAGAGGAGCAGCTGACCGTCGGGGTCGCGCACCGACAGGCTCCCGTCCTGTGCGCGTGCCGCAGACGCTGTTGCGCCAGCGTCGCTGAGCGTGCGCTGAAGGGCTTCGACCGCATCGGGGTCGCTCAAGTCGAACTCCACCCTGCGCAGCCCAGGTGCGCTGTCTGGGGCTGGCGCTCCGCCCCGGCTCTCCCACGAGTTCAAGCCGAGGTGGTGGTGATACCCGCCCGCCGAGACGAACGCCGCGGATGGGATCTGGGCCTGCTCCTCGAAGCCGAGCGCGTCGCGGTAGAAGGCGTTCGCTCGCGGCACGTCTGAGACCTTCAGATGCACGTGGCCGACATGCGTCCCCTGCCCCACCGCGGCGCTTGGCTCTCCAGCTGCCTGTGCGAGCAGGTCGTCTACGTCGAGCGGCAGCGTGACCATCTCCACGCCATGCCCGTCAGCGGGGCGCTGCCACAGCTCGCGCGGACGGTCGACGTAGATCTCGATGCCGAGGCCGTCGGGGTCGCTCAGATACAGCGCCTCGGAGACGCCGTGATCTGAGGCTCCGTCGAAGCGCCAGCGCGCGCTCGCGATCCTGCGCACCGTGTCGGCGAGCGCCGCGCGCGTGGGGTGAAGCCAGGCGACGTGGTAGAGGCCGGTGCTGCGCGGCGGGGCTGGTGTGGGTGCGGTGAGTTGGCTGAGCATGAGTGCTGGCCGCTCGGGGTCGGCGCCGAGTCTCGCCGTGTGCTCGTCGCGCTCGATCAGAGGGAGGCCGAGCACCCGCTCGTAGAAGTCGGCGCTGCGCGACAGGTCGCTCACCGCGAGATCGACAGAGCCGATGCGCAGGGCTGGATCGATTGGACTCATCGCCATCCAGGGTAGTGTTCATTCCCATGAAGCTCCGCAAACTCGGTTCGAGCGACATCGAGGTCTCGGAGATCAGCCTCGGCTCGTGGCTGACCTACTCCGGCGGCGTCGAGCGCGAGCGGGCGAAGGCGTGCGTGGATGCGGCGTTCGAGGCCGGCATCAACTTCATCGACACCGCCAACGTCTACGGGCGCGGCGCCTCCGAGACGCTGCTCGGCGAGGTGCTCGCCGGACGCGAGCGCAGCTCCTACGTGCTCGCGACGAAGGTGTTCTTCCCGATGTCCGACACCGATCGAGGGCTGTCCGCGGTGCAGATCCACAAGCAGATCGACGCGTCGCTCGAGCGTCTGAAAACGGACTACGTGGACCTCTACCAGTGTCATCGCTTCGACCGCCACACGCCGCTCGAGGAGACGATGCAGGCGCTGACGGAGGTCGTGCAGGCGGGCAAGGCGCGCCACATCGGCTTCAGCGAGTGGCCGGTCGAGAAGATCGACGAGTCGCTCGCGATCCCCGGCGTGGAGCGCTGGGTCTCCAGCCAGCCGCAGTACTCGATGCTTTGGCGCGGCCCCGAGGCGGAGGTGATCCCCCTGTGCGCACAGGAGGGCATCTCCCAGATCGTGTGGTCGCCGCTCGCGCAGGGCGTGCTCACCGGCAAGTACAGCCCGGGCGAGCCGCCGCCCGCGGACTCCAGGGCCGCGAGCGAGAGCATGGGCGGCTTCATCGACCAGCTCGTCCAGCCGGTCGTGCTCGAGGCGGTGCAGAAGCTCGTTCCGGTCGCGCAGGAGGCCGGGCTGACGATGGTGCAGCTCGCGCTCGCGTGGGTCCTGCGCCAGGAGAATGTCGCCTCGGCGATCGTCGGCGCGAGCCGTCCCGAGCAGGTCCACGCGAACGTGGCCGCGTCCGGCGTGACGCTCAGCTCAGACACGCTCGCCGCGATCGACGAGGCGCTCGGCGACGTCGTCGTCCGCTGAGACGACGCCACCGAGCTTCTCGCAGCTTCCAGCCCTACCTCAGCCCGCCTTGATCGCCGAGATCTCGAGCAGGATCTTGACCTTGTCGCTGACGACGACGTTGCCCGAGCCGAGCGCCATGTTGAACTTCATGTCGTAGTCGGAGCGGTTGATCTGCGCAGTGGCGGAGACGCCGACGCGGTCGTTGCCCTGTGGGTCGGTCTCGGTGCCCTCGACGGTTGCGTCGAGCGTGAGCGGGTGGGTGATCCCGTGGATCGTGAAGTCGCCGGTGATCTCGAAGTCCTCATCGCCCTTGGGGGTGATGGAGGTTGAGCGGAACGTGATCTCGGGGATGTTCTCGGCGTCGAAGAAGTCGGCCGAGAGGAGGTGCCCGTCGCGCTGGGGCTCGCCGGTGTCGACGCTCGAGACCTGCACGGTGCCATACGCGCTGGCGCCCTCGGGGGTCACATCGAGCGTGCCCTCGAACTCCTTGAACTTGCCCTTCACGGTGGCGATGCCGAGGTGTTTGACGTGGAACTCGACGCTCGAGTGGACCGGGTCGACGTTCCAGGTGCCCGTGGGTAGGGCGGTTGCGGTTGCGACGGAATCGATTGCGGACATCGGAATCTCCTTGCGTAATGGCTGAGGTAGCCGGTTGTCGGGTAGGGGGGTTATCTACCTCGACGTTAGCAGAGTTGATTGCGCAAGCAACTATAGGCCCCTGCGCGCTGACGTCCCGACTCAGCGCTGCTGTACGACGAGCGTCTGAAACGCCCGTCCGACTGGCCCATGTTCGTCATGCAGCACGCTGTCGCTCAGCCCGCTGCCGCCCTCGTGGAGGATCGTGTGCGCATCCAAGCCGATCCACTCGCCACGCGGCTGGCGGTGCAGGTGGATGGTGAGATCGGCGTTGATGAACAGAAAGCGGTCGAACGGCAGCACAGCACTGACGCCGTTGCCGAAATCCGAGGTCGCTGCGAGTCGGGCGAGTGGGGTGAGATCCTGTCCCGGCAGCAGCGGATGGCGCATCCGCATCCACACGCGCCCAGGGCCCGGGCGCCACGGGTCGTTCAGCCAGCGCATCTCCATGACGCTCGCCGCGAAGCTCAGCCTGTCTGGGTCGTCGAGTGCGAAGCGCACCGGCTCGCCCTCTTGCGGGCCCGGCATCTCCGCCGCGGTGGAGGCCTTCAGCAGCTCGGCGGGCAGATCCTCCGGCAGCTCACTGGGCACCGCCTGCACGCGCAGCGCGCTCGCGCGGCAGATCAGCTCGTCGCCGCTGCGCAGCTCCGCTGCGAGCTCCTGCACACGCCGTCCGGGGCGGACGATGCTCGTGGTGAGCTCGAGCGGCGCGAACGGGAGAGGACGCAGCAGCTCGAAGCCGAGTCGCGCGATCTGAAGCTCCGAGCCGGGCTCCATGCGCTCGAACACGGAGGTGATCAGCGCCGCCGGGGCTCCGCCGTGGAGCGCCCGCGGGTCCCACGGGCCGCGCGCGTGCTCGGTCGGCATGTAGCCGCCGGCCTCGGCGAGGAAGACGCTCTCGCTCATCGGTCGATCACTCCGGCAGGCGGTCCACGAAGTCCGCGAGCTTGCCCGGGTCGCGCAGCGGCGGGCCGTGGCCGAAGCACGTCAGGCTGGGGCGCAGCGCGGCGAGCCTGCGGGCGGACTGGCGGTTGCGCGCGGGGTCGGGCGTGAACACGTCGGGCGGCGCGTGCAGGCCGGGCATGCCGGTGAGGACGTGCATGTTGTTGAGCACGTCGCCGAGGATCAGCACGCGGTCGGATTCGCGCCAGTAGGCGACCTGGCCGCGTGAGTGCCCGGGGCTCTCGAGCACGGTGAATCCCGCCACCTCGTCGCCCTCGACGAGCGCGCGCGAGACGGGGTGGGGCGGTCCGGTCCAGTAGCGCTGCTGGAGCTTGTTCAGCCAGCCGGGCGCCTGCGAGTTGCGCACGCCGCCGGGGGTCTCCATCGCGGGCACGTCGCCCTGTCCACACCACAGCGGGATGCTCAGCGCTTCGCAGATCGCGTGGCTCGCGCCCTGGTGGTCGGGGTGGGCGTGCGTGAGCGCGTGCGCGCTCAGCTTGTGTCCCGAGATCTGGCGCATGATCCGCTTCTCGCCCTGCCTGGTGGCGGCGTCGATCAGCAGGTCCTCCACGAGATAGACGTTGATCGCGTTCGGCGGCCAGCCGCGCAGCAGGTGGACACCCTCGGCGAGCTGCTTCATCGCTTGCTCCTCTGCTCGATGGTCACGTGCGCCGCCCCTCCCACGAGAAGCCGCGCACGGCGAAGTAAAGGCCGAACGCTCCCCACAGCGCGATCACGGCGAGCTCGTCGAGGTTGCCGCCGAGCCCGTGTCCGGTGACCATCGCCCCGGAGAGCCCGTCGATCAGCGGCTTCAGCGGCAGCGCGTCGGCGATCGTGCGCAGGAACGCGGGCGCGCCGCTTGAGTCGAAGACGTAGAAGGACACGAACACGACGGGCAGGAAGATCGCGTTGACGTACGCGGCGGTCGACTCGAAGTTGGGGATCGCGTGCGCGAACGCCACGCCGAGCGCCGCGAGGGCGACGACGCCGACGAGCACGAACACGATCAGCTCGCCCCAGTGCGGCGGCCAGCCGATGCCGAAGAACACGCGCCCGGAGAGCACTACGATCGCGATCTGCAGAGCTGTGTTGGTGACCGCGTTGGCGGCCACGCCGCCGAAGTAGGAGATCGTCGGCAGCGGCGTGCCGCGGATGCGCTTGAGCACGCCCCGCTCGCGCAGGAACACGATGTTGTAGGCGAGAGCGGTGAACGTGGTGGACATCACGCTCATGCCCGCGATCGACGGCAGCAGCTTGTTCAGGTTGGCCTGGTTGCCGCTGAGGATCGCGCCGCCGGCCGCGAGGAACAGCAGCGGCAGCACGAAGTTGAAGAACGCCGCGCTGGGGTTGCGCCAGAACAGCCTGCGCTCCAGGCGGTACTGCCGCCAGCTGAGGGCCAGTGCGTCAGGCATCGGCGGTCAGCTCCAGGTAGACGTCCTCGAGCGACGGGCGCGCGACGGACAGCTCACGCAGCTGCTCGCCGCGCGCGAGCGCCTCGCCGGTCAACTGGTGAAGCAATGCGGTCGGATCGTCGGTCTCGCGCTCCACCAGCTCGCCATCCGCATCACGGTACGCGACGCGATAGTGAGCCGCGCCGACGCCGAGCTCCCGCGGCGGTCCGATCGCGAGCACGCGCCCGTCCTTGACGATGGCGACGCGGTCGGCGAGCGCCTGCGCCTCCTCCAAATAATGGGTGGTGAGCAGGATCGTCTTGCCGAGCGAGCGCAGCGAGCGGATCGTCTCCCACGCGGCGCGGCGCGCCTCGGGGTCGAAGCCGGTGGTGGGCTCGTCGAGGAAGATCAGCTCGGGGTCTCCGACGAGCGCGAGCGCGAAGTCCAGCCGCCGCAGCTGCCCGCCGGAGAGCTTACGGCTGCGCACGTCGGCCTTCTCCGCGAGCCCGGCCAGGTCGAGCACCTCGTCGACGTCGCGCGGGTGCGGGTAGAAGCTCGCCCAGTGCGCGAGCGCCTCGCGCGGGGTGATGTGGCTGTAGATGCCGCCGGCCTGCAGCACGATCCCGATCCGCCGGCGCAGGTCGATCGCGCGGTCGGCGGGGTCGTGGCCGAGCACGGACACCTCGCCGCTGGTGCGCTGGCGGTAGCCCTCGAGGATCTCCACCGTGGTGGTCTTGCCGGCGCCGTTGGGGCCGAGCAGGCCGAAGACCTCGCCGCGCTGTACGACGATGTCGATGCCGCGCACCGCCTCGTAGTCGCCGTAGCGCTTGCAGAGGGCGCTCACCTCGATCGCCGGGGAGGACTCGCTCACGCCCCTGATCATCTCAGGACCGCCCGCGAGGACGGCGCTCGCTCCTACCAGTGCACGCCCCTGGTGAGCGTGGCCATGGCGATCTGCTCGAAGGATGCGCGCTCCTCCATGTCGCCGTGGCCTTTGGCGGCGGCCGAGTCGGGGAACACGCGGTAGGCGAGGTGCAGCAGCCGGTCGACCATCTTCGGCGAGATCGAGTACGCGACTTCGCCGAACTTGCCGATCCGCGTGCCCATCTCCTTGGGCCGGCTGCGCATCGCCTCGCAGATCATGTCGGCGGCCTCGTCGGGGCTGATCGCGGGGAACGCGTCGTACATCTTCGTGGGCGCGATCATCGGCGTGCGCACGAGCGGCATGTGGATCGTGGTGAACGTGACCCCGTCGCCGATCGTCTCGGAGGCGACCACGCGCGTGAACGCGTCGAGCGCGGCCTTGGAGGCGACATAGGCCGAAAAACGCGGCGGGTTGGTCTGCACGCCGATCGAGGACACGTTGATGATGTGGCCGGAGCCGCGTTCGCGCATGTGCGGCAGCAGGCCGATGATCAGCTTGACCGCGCCGAAGTAGTTGAGCTGGATGGTGCGTTCGAAATCGTGGAAGCGGTCGTAGCTGAGCGCGATCGAGCGGCGGATCGAGCGCCCGGCGTTGTTGACGAGCATGTCGATGTTGCGGTGGTCGGCGAGCACGCGCTCGAGCAGCCGTTCGATCGACTCGATGTCCGCGAGGTCGGCTGCATACACGTACGCGGTGCCGCCCGCGGCGACGATCTCCGCGCGGACCTCCTCGAGGTTCTCGACGTTGCGCGCCACCAGCAGCGGCACGCCGCCCGCGGCCGCGACCTTCACGGCGGTCGCGCGTCCGATGCCGGAGGAGGCGCCGGTGATCAGCACGTGGCGGCCATTCAAGGCCTCCTTCAGCGTGCTGCCCCTGCGCAGATCGGGGTCCATCTCGCGCTCCCAGTAGTCCCACAGCCGCGCGACGTAGTCCTGCAGCGGCGGCGGCGTCTCCAGCGGCGAGCCAGCGAGCGCGCTCGCGGCCTGGCTCGTGTCGAAGCGCGGCACGAGCTCCATGTTGGCGAGCACCGATGCGGGGATGCCGAGCTCGCGCAGCGCGACGTTGCGCATCTGGCGCCAAGGCGGGAGCGCCGCGGCGAGCGCGAGCGGCCACTTCGGCAGCGGGTCGATCAGCCGTTTGTCGATGCTCACGGCGAAGCGCGGCGCGTGCGCGGCGACGGCCAGCTCGTTGATCAGCTCGTCCACGCGCTGCGGGCGCGGGTCGGTGAGGCTGAACGCGCGACCGTCGAGGTTGGGCTCGTGCGCGATGTGCTCGAGCGCTCCGGCGACCCAGTCGACGGGGACGATGTTGGTGTAGCCGAGGTCGAGGCCCACGAGCGGCACCCACTCCGGCAGCAGGTGGCGCATCCGCTGGATCGCCTTGAAGAAGTAGTACGGACCGTCGACCTTTTCCATCTCGCCCGTCAGGGAGTCGCCGACGACGATTCCTGGCCGGTACACGCGCCACGGCACGTAGGGCTGGTCGCGCACGATCCGCTCGGACTCGAACTTGGTGCGGTGATACGGCGATGGCAGCTTCTGCCCCTCGTCGAACATGTCCTCCTCGAACACGCCCTTGTACGTCCCGGCGACGGCGATCGAGGAGACGTGGTGCAGGTGCTTGGCGTCGAGCGCGCGCGCGAGTTCGACCGCATGGGTGGTGCCGCCGACGTTGACCGCGGTGTTGCGCTCCGCGGGGGCGGTCATGTCGTAGACGGCCGCGAGGTGGAAGAAGTGCTTGATCTTGCCGCGCAGCTCCGCCACCTGCTCGGTCTCCACGCCGAGCAGCGGCCTGCGCAGGTCGCCCACCACCGGCACGATGCGCTCCTCTGCGGAAGGGCCGACGGCGATGCTCCAGCGCTCGATCAGATCATCGAGGCGCGGTTTCGAGCTCTCGCGCACGAGCACGTAGATCTTGCCCTGGCGCTTGTCGAGCAGCCGCTCCACGAGACGGCTTCCGATGAAGCCGGTTGCGCCTGTGACGAAGTAGGCCATCGTCAACAGAGCCTACCTCGAATCAACCCCCTGCGGTTGCCGCTTTTCGAAGCGTCCGCATCGTTGCCGCTCCAGCGCGCGGTTACGCGCCGGCGCCCGCTCCGCCGCGTCCCTCACCGGCGGCGAATCGGGCCGCGCCGCGCGCGCCGTCCTCGAAGACCCCGGGCCCGGCGGCGGCCTCGAGCGCGAGCGCGTCGGAGAGCTCCATGCCGAAGCCCTCGATCGCGGCGCGACGGTCGGCGAGCATCGTGCGCTGGGGGAATCGCGCGAGCCCCTCCGCCAGCGCGAGCGCTCGCTCGAGGTGCGTGCCGCCAGGGACGACCTCGGTCAGCAGGCCCATCGCGTGCGCCTCCTGCGCGTCGATGATGCGCCCGGTGAGGATCAGATCGAGCGCGCGCCCCATGCCCACGATGCGCGGCAGCCGCTGGGTGCCGCCGTCGATCAGCGGCACGCCCCAGCGACGCTCGGGGTAGCCGAGCTTGGAGTTCTCGGTGGCGATGCGCAGGTCGCACCACAGCGCGATCTCCAGGCCCCCGGCGAGGCAGAAGCCGGAGATCGCGGCGATCGTGGGCTTGGAGGAGGTCAAACGGGTGAAGCCCATCGGACCCTCGGCGCTCATCAGCCGCGGGGCCATCGTCTCGGTGGCCTTCAGGTCCGCGCCCGCGCAGAAGGACACGCCGCCGGCGCCGCACACGACGAGCACGCGCGCGTCGTCGTCGGCCTCGAAGCGCAGGTAGGCGTCGTGCAGCGCCTCTGCGGTCGGGCCGTCGACAGCGTTGCGCCGGTGCTGGCGGTCGATCGTGATCAGCGCGGCGGCGCCGCGGCGCTCGTAGCGAACTTCGTCTGTGTCGGCCATCGGCGCGGGCGCCGGGGCTACCAGCCGCCGCGCCAGTTGGCGCCGCCGAGCAGCTTCTCTCCCGCTTTGCGCGCTTCTTTGCGCTTGTCCAGCTTCTTCTGGAGCATGCTCATCGTGAACACGAACAGCGGGAAGAAGATGATGAGGATGAAGCCCGCGTCGGTGACGACCTTGTCGTCGGTAGGGCCGTAGAAGCCGCGTCCGTCGTTGTACGCGCTCGCCGCGGGGGCGAGCACGAGCAGGGCGAGCAGTGCGAGCGGCAGGAGTGTGGCGAAGAGGCGGTTGCGCATCGGTTCGCGCGAATCCTATCTGAGGCGCGGCGGGAAGAGGTCTCTACCATCGGCAGCCGATGGCACTGCTGATCGCATCAGACATGCACAAGGACATGGCCGGGCAGCCGCTGCTGCAGGGCGTGTCGTTCAAACTCGAGCGCCGCGAACGGATGACGATCGCGGGTCGCAACGGCGCGGGCAAGACGACGCTGCTGCGGATGCTCGCGGGGGAGACGTCGATCGACCGCGGCGAGTTGAGCGTGGCGAAGGGCGTGCGCATCGCGCTGCACGACCAGCGCCCGCCGCGCGAGCGCGGCATGCCGCTGCGCGACTACCTGCTCTCCGGCTGCGTGGAGGAGTTGGAGATCGAGGCGCAGCTGAGCGCGCTCGAGGCGAAGATGGCGGCGGGCGACGCCGACGAGGCGTTGCTCACGCGCTACGCCGGGGCGCAGGCGCGACTGGAGGCGCGCGGCGGCTACCTGTGGCGCAACCGAGCGACCGCGATGGCCCACGGGCTGGGGTTCCGCGACGCCGACCTCGACCGTCCGCTGGACACCTTCTCGGGAGGTCAGCTGACGCGAGCGTCGCTCGCCCGGGCGCTCTCCACGGGCGCGGACGTGCTGCTGCTGGACGAGCCCACGAACCATCTCGACATCGAGTCGCTGGAGTGGCTCGAGCAGACGCTCGTGGACCTCGACGCGGCGGTGGTGCTGGTGGCGCACGACCGCTGGTTCCTGGAGGCGGTGGGCACGGCGGTGCTCGAGCTCGAGGCGGGACGGTCGCGGTTCTTCGCCGGCACGTGGCATCAGTGGCGCCGCGAACAGGCGGCGCGCGAGATGGCGCTGGGCAAGGCGATCGACAAGCAGCAGGCGGAGATCGAGCGGATGGAGCGCTTCATCGAGCGCTTCCGCTACAAGGCGTCGAAGGCCAAACAGGCGCAGTCGCGCGTGAAGAAACTGTCGAAGATCGAGCGGATCGAGCGCGACCCGAAGGACGGCAAGGGCCTGGAGTTCAACTTCGCCGCCCCCGAGCGCTCTGGCCGGGTGATCTTCGAGCTGCTCGACGGGCGCGTGGAGATCGGCGATCCGGCGGTCGTCCTGCTCGAGCACGCGGAGCTTTGGCTGGAGCGTGGCGAGCACGTCTCGCTGGTGGGGCCGAACGGCACAGGCAAGACGACGCTGATCGAGACGCTCGCGGGGCGCCGCGAGCTGGCGGCGGGCAGGCTGAGCACGGGCCACAACGTGCAGGTGGGCTACCTCTCCCAGCACGCGGACGAGCTCGGCGCGGGGGGCCTGGCGACGCAGAGCGTGCTAGACGCAGCGCAGCGCTCCACCGGTTTGACTCCGGGCAAGGCGCGCGCGCTCCTCGGCGGCTTCCTGTTCTCCGGCGAGGACGCGGAGAAGCCGCTCGCGGGGCTGTCCGGAGGCGAGCGCCGACGCCTGTCGCTGGCGGTGCTCGTGCAGGGCGGCGCGAACGTACTGATCCTGGACGAGCCCACGAACCATCTCGACATCGAGAGCCGCGAGGCCTTGGAGGACGCACTGCGCTCGTTCACCGGCGCGCTGATCCTCGTGTCCCACGACCGTGCGCTGCTGGACGCGGTGGGCACGCGCACGATCGCGGTGGAGGATCGCTCGCTGCACAGCTACGTGGGCGGGTGGCCCGAGTATGTGCGCATTCGTGACGAGCGCAGGGCGCTCGGGCAAGGCGGTCCGGGCTCGGGGATGACGGGGGGCGCGCCGGTGCTGGCGAGTGCAAGCAATGGCTCCGGGCCGAGTGCCTCCAAAGACGACACGAAGAAGGCGGCGCCGAAGGCCAAGCCCAAGGGACCCTCGAAGAACCGGCTGAGCGAGACGCAGAAGGCCGAGAAGGCTGTCGAGGCAGCGGAGGCCGCGCTCAGCGTGCTCGAAGCGGAGCTGACGGACCCGGCGGCGTGGGCGACGAGATACGAGGCCGCGAAGTCAGAGGCGCGCCACACGGCGGCCAAGCGCGCGGTCGACGAGGCCTACGCGCGCCTGGAGACGTTGATCGACTGAGGCTCGGACGGGGCGTGACTGGGGCTAACCTGTCCCTGTGAGCGAACGCACGAAAATGGCCCGCAACATCGCGATCGTGCTGGTGATCGCGGCGGCGGTGTACTTCATCCCCGGCGGCGGCCGTGCGGCGGGGACGTTCGAAGCGGCGCTGTGGGTGGCGTTCAGCATCGGCCTCGGCTACTTCGCCCTGCGCCTGTACCGCGAATCCCGCGTGACGGTCCACGGCCTCGGCGATCGCCATCGCGGGATGCTCTACGGCGGCGTGGCGCTGGCGTTCTTCGCGTTCGCGGCTCGCAAGCACATGTTCGAAACGTCGTTCGGCGAGCTGGTGTGGTTCGTGATCGTGGGCTGCGTGATCTACGCGGGGATGGAGGTCTTTCGCCACTCCCGCACGTACTGACGTGAGCCTCGCAGAGCAGCGACGCGCGCTGCCGGATCAGCCGGGGGTGTACCTGTTCCGCGACGAGCGGGGACGGGTGATCTACGTGGGCAAGGCGAAGTCGGTGCGCAAGCGCGTGGCGTCGCACTTCTCCAAAGCACAGGTGCCGAGCAGTCCTGGGCATGCGGAGATGGTGGCCAGCGTGGCGAACATCGAGTGCGTGGTGGTGGCCACCGAGGCGGAGGCGCTGCTGGCGGAGCAGAGCTTCATCAAGCAGTACCGGCCGCGCTTCAACATCCGCCTGCGCGACGACAAGTCCTACCCGTTCATCGCGATCTCGCTCGACGAGGACTACCCGCGGGTGTACTTCACGCGCGAGCGCCACCGCTCGGGCCGCGTGTACTTCGGCCCCTACTCGAACGCGAAACGGGTGCGCGCGACGCTCGAGGTGCTGGCGAAGGTGTTCATGTTCCGCTCGTGTACCGGTAAGGAGCCGGGCAGGCGCAGCGGCAGCCCGTGCCTGGACTACTACATCAAGCGCTGCGAGGCCCCGTGCGTGGGCTACGTCTCCAAGGAGGAGTACCGCAAGTCGATCGACGGCGTGATCGACTTCCTGTCGGGGCGTTTCTCGGCGATCGAGCGCGACCTGGAGGAGCGGATGCGCGCGGCGGCGGCGGAGGAGGAGTTCGAGCAGGCGACGCTCGAGCGCAACCGTCTGCAGGCGGTGCGATCGCTGCTGGAGCGTCGGCGCGTGACGAGCGAGACGATGGGCTCGTTCGACGCGGTGGCCGTTGCGGTGGAGGGCCGCGAGGCGAACGCGCAGGTGTTCCAGGTGCGCGACGGCGTGCTGTCGGACCGCCAGTCCTTCTACCTGTCGAACGAGACCGAGCGCGATCTGGCGGAGGTGGCGGAGGAGTTCATGCTGCAGTACTACGGCGGGCACATGTCGATCCCCGCGCTGCTCGTGGTGCAGCGCGAGCTGAGCGACAGCGAGGCGCTGCAGGAGGCGCTCGCGAGCCGTCGCGGCGGCCCGGTGGAGCTGCGCGCGGCCGAGCGCGGCGAGAAGCGCCGCATCCTCGAGCTGGCCGCCCGCAACGCGCACCTCGCGCTCGACCAGGAGAAGCTGCGCTCCGAGCGCCGCCGCCAGGGGCGGGTCGAGGCGCTCGAGGGGCTGCAGACGGCGCTCGGGCTCGATGCGCCGCCGATCCGCATCGAGTGCTTCGACATCTCCAACCTCGGGGGCACGCACACGGTGGCGTCGATGGTGGTGTTCGAGGGCGGCGCGCCGAAGAAGGCCGACTACCGGCGCTTCACGATCCGCACGGTCGACGGCCCGGACGACTTCGCGTCGATGGCGGAGGTGCTCACGCGCCGCTTCGCGCAGTGGGAGCGCCAGGCGGACATCTCGCCGCACGACTCCGCTTACGACCAGAGCTTCGCGTCGCTGCCGAACGTGGTGGTGATCGACGGCGGCAAGGGCCAGTTGGCGGCGGGGCTCGGGCCGTTGCGCGGCTTTCGCGAGCGCGGCGTGGCGGTGGTGTCGCTGGCGAAGCGGATCGAGGAGGTGTTCATCCCGGGTCGCAAGGCGCCGCTCGTGCTGGACCACTCCACGCCGGAGCTGCAGCTGCTGCAGCGAGTGCGAGACGAGGCGCACCGTTTCGCGATCACCCATCACCGCACGCGCCGCGACAAGGCGATGACGAGCTCGCTGCTGGACGAGCTGCCCGGCGTGGGCCCGGCGCGCAAGCGTGCCCTGCTTGCCCATTTCGGCTCGCCGGAGGCGATGGTGGCTGCGTCGAGCGAGGAGATGCAGGCGGTGCCGGGCGTGCCGGCGAAGGTCGCGCGCGACCTCTACGGGTTTCTCCACCGTGCCGGCTGACAGAATGGGCGCGATGAGCCCGCTCGTCGAGTCGCGCCTGGAGGATCTCGTGATCATCACCGGCTTCTCGGGCGCGGGCAAGTCGACGGCGATGAACGTGTTCGAGGACGCGGGCTACTTCTGCGTGGATAACCTGCCGCCGGAGATGATCCGCTCGTTGGTGGAGCTGTTCGTGCACAAAGGCTCGAAGGTGGAGCGCGCGGCGGTCGTCTCAGACGTGCGCGGTGGCGTGTATTTCGAGGCGCTGCGCGCGGTGGTCGACGACCTCGACGCGCTCGGCCTGAGCCACCACGTGTTGTTCCTGGAGGCGGCCGAGCAGACGCTCGTGACCCGTTACAAGGAGACACGCCGCCGGCATCCGCTCGCGCCGGAGGGGAGCGTGGCGGCGGGCGTGGCGGCGGAGCGCGCGCTGCTCGAGCCGTTGCGCGGACGCGCGGATCTGGTGATCGACACGACGTCGATGTCCGCGGCGAGCCTGCGTGAGAAGATCGCCGCGGAATTCCTGCCCCGCAACGCGATCGGCAAGCTGTCGGTGACGTTCATGAGCTTCGGCTTCAAGCACGGCCCGCCGCGCGAGGAGGATCTCGCGTTCGACGTGCGCTTCCTCGCCAACCCGCACTACGAGCCGGAGCTGCGCGAGCTGACGGGGCTGGACCGGCGCGTGGTGGAGTACATCGAACGCGACGGGCGCCTGGAGGAGTTCTACGAGCGCCTGCACGGGCTGCTGGATTTCCTGCTGCCGCAGTACGTGGCGGAGGGCAAGGCGCACCTGGTGATCGCGATCGGCTGCACGGGCGGCCGGCACCGCTCGGTGGCGATCGCCGAGCACCTCGCCGCGCGCTATCGCGACACCGAGGACCTGGACGTTGCGGTGGCGCATCGCGACATGGACAAGCGCTCGAAGCCCGCCTGAGCAGCCGCCGTCCGTAGAAACGCGCACGCGTGTCCGTATATGGACACCTGGCCCAGCGAGCGGTGCGCTGATAGCCTCCCCCGGCACGCCGGGTGACGGAGTACGCGCTCCTGAGGCCCGGCATCGTTCATTTTTCGCTCAGGAGGCAATGAATGCCCGTACGCGTCGGGATCAACGGATTCGGCAGGATCGGCCGGAACGTTTTCCGCGCCGCCAAGGCGCGAGCACAGCAGCAGGGAGTGGACATCGAGTGGGTCGCGGTCAACGACCTGACCGACTCGGGGACGCTTGCGCACCTGCTCAAGTACGACTCGATCCTCGGACCCTTCCCGGGTGACGTGAAGGCCAGCGGCGAGTCCGCTCTGGAGGTCGACGGCAAGGAGCTGAAGGTGCTAGCCGAGCGCGACCCGGCGGCGCTGCCGTGGGGCGATCTGGGCGTGGACGTGGTGATCGAGTCGACCGGGTTCTTCACCGACCGCGACAGCGCCGCGAAGCACCTGGCGCAGGGCGCGAAGAAGGTGGTCATCTCCGCACCGGCGACGAACCCGGACGCGACGGTGGTGCTGGGCGTGAACTTCGACGAGGTCTACGACCGCGACGCCCACGACGTGATCTCGAACGCGTCGTGCACGACGAACTGCCTGGCGCCGGTGGCGAAGGTGGTCAACGACACGGTCGGCATCAAGCACGGCCTGATGACGACGATTCACGCGTACACGGCCGACCAGCGCCTGCAGGACATGCCGCACAAAGACCTGCGCAGGGCGCGCGCGGCGGCGATCAACCTGATCCCCGCTTCGACCGGTGCGGCGAAGGCGATCGGCCTGGTTATCCCGCAGCTTCAGGGCAAGCTCCACGGCTTCGCGGTGCGCGCACCCGTGCCGACCGGCTCGGTCGTCGACCTGACGGTCGAGTGCGGTCGCGAGACGAGCGTGGAGGAGATCAACGCGGCGCTCAAAGCCGCGGCGGACAGCGGTCCGCTCCACGGGATCATGCAGTACACCGAGGACCCGATCGTCTCGAGCGACATCGTCTCCTCGCCGTTCTCCTCGATCGTGGACTCGAAACTGACGGCGGTCCTCGACGGCACGATGCTGAAGGTGGTGGCGTGGTACGACAACGAGTGGGGCTACTCCAACCGCCTGGTGGACCTGGTGCAGAGGGTCCTGTGACGATGAGAAGCATCGATGAGCTGGACGTGCACGGCAAGCGCGTGCTCGTGAGGGTCGATTTCAACGTGCCGCTGGACACCGCCTCGAACGGCGATCCGGCCGCTGGCGGCGTTCCGCTGGTGAGCGACGACACGCGGATCGCGGCGGCGCTGGCGACGATCGAAGAGCTGCGCGCCCGTGGCGCGCGCCTGGTGCTGGTCTCCCATCTGGGCCGCCCGAAGGGCAAGCCGGTCCCGGAGCTGTCGCTGAAGCCGGTCGCGGATCGTCTGCGCGAGCTGACGGGAGCGAAGGTGACGTTGGCTCCGGCGGTGATAGGCGACGAGGTCACGGCGCTCGCCGAGGCGCTCGAGGATGGAGACATCCTGGTGCTGGAGAACGTGCGCTTCGAGCCGGGCGAGACGAGCAACGACCCCGAGTTCGCGCGGGCGCTGGCGGACCTCGCGGACCTGTACGTGGACGACGCGTTCGGGGTGGCGCACCGTGCGCACGCGAGCAACGAGGGCGTGACGCACCTGCTGCCGAGCGCGGCGGGACGGCTGTTGGAACGTGAGGTGAAGACGCTGACGGGCATCCTCGAGCACCCCGACCATCCGCTCGTGGCTATCGTGGGCGGCGCGAAGGTGGCGGACAAGATCGCGGTGATCGAGCGCTTCCTGGAGGTGGCTGACGTGGTGATCATCGGCGGCGCGATGTGCTTCCCGTTCCTGTGCGCGCAGGGCCACACGGTGGGGAAGTCGCTGTGCGGCGACGAGGACGTCGAGCACGCGCGTAGCGCTCTGCTGCGTGCGAGCGACACGCACGAGCCGCAGCCTGGCCGCGCTCGTCTGTTGGTTCCGAACGACCTAGTGATCGGCGACCGCCTGGCGGCGGATGCGACCCACCGCGTGCTCGACGGGGTGGAGGTGCCGGAGGGCTGGATGGGGCTGGACATCGGTCCGAAGACGGCGGAGCGCTACGCGAGCGTGATCGCGAGCGCGGGGACGGTGTTCTGGAACGGCCCGATGGGAGCGTTCGAGCTGGAGCCGTTCGCCGCGGGCACGCGCGCGGTGGCGGAGGCGGTGGCGCACGCGCCGGGCTTGACTGTCGTGGGCGGCGGTGACTCGGCGGCGGCGCTCGCGCAGTTCGGTCTGGAGCACGCGGTCGACCACCTCTCGACGGGCGGGGGAGCGACGCTCGAGCTGGTGGAGGGCAAGACCCTCCCGGGCGTGCAGGCGCTCGAGGGCGCCGGGGTGGTTTCTTGATGGCGTCCACCGGGCGCACGCCGCTGATCGCGGGCAACTGGAAGATGTACAAGACGGAGGAGCAGGCGGAGGAGTACATCCAGGCGCTGCTCCCACGCGTCTCGGCGGTGGACGGGGTGGACGTGGCGATCTGCGTGCCGTTCACGGACCTGCGCGCGATGGTGGACAGCGCGCGCGGATCGCGCGTGGAGGTGTATGCGCAGAACATGCACCACGAGCCCGAGGGTGCGTTCACGGGCGAGATCTCGGCGGCGATGCTGAGCGAGCTGGACGTGCGCGGCGTGGTGCTGGGTCACTCCGAGCGGCGTGCGCTGTTCGGCGAGACCGACAAGGCGCTCGCGCTGAAGGTGCCGGCGGCGCTGGCGGCCGGCCTCGCGCCGATCCTGTGCGTGGGCGAGACGGAGGAGGAGCGCGACAACGACGACACCGACCGCAAGCTGCGCCAGCAGGTCCGCGACGATCTCGCGGGCGTGCCGAACGAGCGCCTGGCGGAGGTGACGATCGCGTACGAGCCGATCTGGGCGATCGGCACGGGCCGGGTGGCCACACCGGAGCAGGCACAGGAGGCGATCGCGTTCATCCGCGCGCTGGTGGCCGACCGCGACAAGCAGGCGGCGGAGAGCGTTAGGGTGCTGTACGGCGGCTCGGTGAAGCCGGAGAACGCGGCCGAGCTGCTCGCGCTCCCGGACGTGGACGGAGCGCTCGTGGGCGGCGCATCGCTCGATGCGGAGTCCTTCGCGGCGATCGTCGCCGCGGCCGCGCGATGACGCTGCCGCCGGGCCCCGGCGGCCTGCCGGCGAGCTGCGCGTGCTTGATAGTGCTGGACGGCTGGGGGCTCGCGGAGCCCGGTCCCGGTAACGCGGTCTCTCTGGCGCGCACGCCGGTGTTCGACGAGCTGTGGAGCTCCTACCCCCACACGACGCTGACGGCGTGGGGTCGCGCGGTGGGCTTGCCGGAGGGCCAGATGGGCAACAGCGAGGTCGGCCACCTGAACCTGGGGGCGGGCGCCGTCGTACGCCAGGACCTGATGCGGATCGACGACGCTGTGGCGGACGGATCGCTCGCGCAGAGCGAGGTCCTGCGGGCGGCGTTCGCCGACGCCAGGCGGGTGCACCTGATTGGCCTCGTGTCCGACGGTGGCGTGCACTCCTCGTTGGATCACGTGCGCGCGCTGGTCGCGCTCGGCGGCAAGCTGGCGGCGCAGGACGTGGTGGTGCACGCGTTCACCGACGGGCGAGACACGCTGCCGCACGCGGGCGTGGACTACCTGCGCGAGCTCGACTCCACTCCGGGCGTGCGCGTCGGCTCGGTGGTGGGTCGCTACTGGGCGATGGACCGCGACCGGCGCTGGGAGCGCGTGCAGCGTGCGTACGACATGCTCGTCCACGCCCGCGCGCCGCATCGTGCGGACAGCGGCGAGGAGGCGGTGACGGCGGCGTATAAGCGCGGCGAGACGGACGAGTTCATCGAGCCGACGCTCGTGGGCGAGGAGGGGCGGATCGAGCCGGGCGACAGCGTGATCGCGTTCAACTTCCGCCCCGACCGGATGCGCGAGATCACGCGCGCTCTCGCCGAGCCGGGGTTTGGCGAGAGCGGCTCAGAGGATCTGCCTGGCTGGGAGGGTCGCGGCGGCGCGCACGCGATCGGGCGCTACGCGACGCTGACGCGCTACGAGGAGGGCTGGCCGTATCCGGTGGTGTTCTCCCCGGAACACCCCGCGACGACGCTTTCGGTGGTGCTGGCGCAGGAGGGGGCGCGCCAGCTGCACGTGGCGGAGACGGAGAAGTACCCGCACGTGACGTACTTCTTCAACGGCGGCGACGAGGAGCCGTTGAGCGGCGAGCGCCGCGAGATGGTGCCCTCGCCGCGCGACGTGCCGACATACGACCACAAGCCGCAGATGAGCGCGCGCGAGGCGGCGGACGCGTTCGTGGGGGCGTGGAACGAGGATGGCCCGCGTTTTGGTGTGATCAACTTCGCGAACGCGGACATGGTGGGCCACACGGGCGTGATCTCGGCGGCGGTGGAGGCGATCGAAACGGTGGACGCGTGCTTGGGCGAGGTGGTGGCGGCGGTGCACGAGCGCGGCGGGGTGTGCATGGTGACGGCCGACCACGGCAACGCGGACCATATGCTCGAGCCGGACGGCAGCCCGAACACGGCGCACTCGATGAACCCCGTGCCGCTGATCGTGACGAGCCCGGGCCTCGAGCTGCGCGCGAGCGACGGTATCCTCGCCGACGTGGCGCCGACGGTTCTGGAGACACTGGGTATCGAGCAGCCGGCGGCGATGACCGGCCGGTCGTTGATCGAGGGACGCGGATGAGATCGCGCAGAGCGCTGGCCGCGTTCTTCCTCGGCGCGGGCGTGAACCACTTCGCGATGCCGCGGCCGTATGAACAGATCGTGCCGCCGGCGTTGAAGGGGAACGCGAAGCTGCTGGTGCAGCTGAGCGGCGTGGCGGAGGTGGCGGGCGGCCTGGGCGTGCTGTTGCCGCGCACGCGGCGCCTGTCGGGGCTCGGCCTTGTGGCGCTGTTGGCGGCTGTGTTTCCGTCCAACCTGCACATGGCGCGCGAGCCGGAGAGCTTCGAGCGAATCCCGCGCTGGGCCCTGTATGCGCGGCTGCCGCTGCAGCCTCTGATGATGCTGTGGGCTTGGCGGGCGACACGCAGCTGACTGCGTTTTCCCGCCGAAACGGTCGCTTCGCTGCTATGTTCGGCTGAGCAGCACGTTACGTCTGGACCGCCATGTCAACCGTGACCGCCGTCAAGATCGCCACCCCAGAGCACGAGGCTCCCTCCGTAGGTGAGCTACGCGCGTGGCGCGGACTGCTCAGAGCCCACGCCTGTCTGGCGAAGCGCTTGGACGCGGAGCTGGAGGCGGCTCACAGGCTGCCGATGAGCTCCTACGAGGTGCTCAGCCACCTCGAGGACCAGCCCGGTGGACGCATGCGCATGTGCGAGCTTGCCGAACAGGCGCAGCTCTCGCGCAGCGGGCTGACGCGCCTGGTCGATCGTCTCGAGCGCGAGGGGCTGCTGGAGCGTTGCTCGTGCAGCCACGACGCGCGTGGCGCATACGCGTGCCTGACGGAGATCGGGCGCGAACGCGTGGAAGAGGCGCGCGTGACTCACCTGGCGGTCGTGCGCGAGCACTTCCTGTCGCGCTTCTCCGAAAGCGAGCTGAGCGTGTTGGCTGACATGTGGGAGCGGATCGCTCCCTGCGGCGCCTCCCTCTGAGCTGAGGCTCAGTCAGTCGGCCCGGGCTCCTCGCGGGCGTGCGGGCGGTGGCGCTGGTGGCGGCGGTGCGCGATGAGGCCGCTCGCGACGGCGATGGCGAGCGCGGCGAGCCCGTAGAGGCCAAACGCCTGGATGGCGTTTCCGGCTGAGTGGCCGAGGAAGTAGGCGATCAGGCCGATGCCGATGGCCCAGACGATTCCCCCGAGCGCGTTCCACACGACGAACGAGCGCCAGTGCATGTGCGTGGCGCCCGCGAGCCACGAGGCCCACACGCGCAGGCCGAGGATGAAGCGGCCGAAGAACACGGCCTTGGGGCCGTGGCGTTCGAAGAACGGCTGCCCGGTGGCGAGCACCTGTAGGCGCTGGTAGTGAAAGCGCCCCGGGCGTTCGAGCAGCCAGCGCCCGCCCTTGCGTCCGATCGCGTAGCCGATGTTGTCGCCCACGATCGCGGCGGCGGCGGCGATCGCGATGACGACCTCGATTTTGAGCTTGCCCTGGCTGGCGAGCACGGCGGCGGCGATCAGCCCCGTCTCGCCGGGTATGGGCATGCCGCTGGACTCGCCCATGACGACGACGAACAGCAGCGGGTAGCCGGAAACCTGGATGAGGTGTTCGACATCGAGCAGGGCGGCAAAGACGAGCATTGGCACCCTAGGATGGCGCAGTCCGAGCACGCTGCCCGAACTCGCGGCTCGCGCCCCGATCGCGCGCCCCTCGCGCGTCGGCTACTGGGTGTTTTCGGAGACGAGCTGCTTGAGCGCCGCGGAGGTGCCCTGCACATCTTTGTAGACGACGTTGCGCAGCACCACCCTGGTGGACGACGGAGCTGTGAGGACGACGACGGCGACGATCACGAGCACGAGCGCGAGCACGGCGAGCAGCGCGATCGCGAGGCGGTTGCGCCCCTGCTGCTTGGTGGTCGAGCGAGCGCCCGCGGCAGGGATGGGTGCGGGCTGCGAGCGCGGGGGGCCGGGGCGCGGACGGCGCGCACCAGCGGCGGCGGTGGGGGCTGCGGCGGGGGCGGATGCTCGCCGTTTGGCGGTGGGGAGCACCGTGGTGGCATGCGTTGGCGGCGCGACGCGCGCGGCGGCGCGCTGCTGGCGCTCAGGCGCGATGCCATTGGCTCCGTTGTGTAGCCCGCGGCGCATGTCGCGCGCGGTCGGGTAGCGGTCGCGGGGGTCGAGCGCGAGCGCGACCGCTACGGCGTCGGCGAGCTCGGTGCTGACGGCGGCGACGAGCGTGTCGAGCGTGGGCGGCTCCTCCTGCTGCTGCTTGAGCGCGAGCTCGGTGAGCGAGGTTGCCTCGTAGGGCAGGCGCCCGGAGATCAGCTGGTAGGTGACGACGCCGAGCGCATACAGGTCCGCCGGTGGGCCGGCCTCCTCGCCGCGGGCCTGCTCGGGGGCGAGGTAGGCGGCGGTGCCGAGCACGGATCCGACCTGGGTGATGGAGGACTGCTCGGTGGCCTTGGCGATACCGAAGTCTGCGAGCTTGACCTCGCCTTCGCGTGCGCGCAGCAGGTTCCCGGGCTTGACGTCGCGGTGCACGACGCCATGTCGGTGGGCGTAGTCGAGCCCCTCGCACGCCTGTTCGATGATCTTCAGCGCGTCGTCGACCTCCATCCAGCCGTCGTCGCGGAGGATTTCCGCGCACGAGGAGCCCTCGATGTATTCCATGACGATGAAGTACTGCCCGGTGCGCTCGTCGCGTCCGGAGTCGAACACCTGCACGATGTTGGGGTGCACGAGCCGCGCGGCGGCCTGCGCCTCGCGCTGGAAGCGCGATACGAACGCGGGATCGTCGGCGAGGTGCTCGGCGAGCAGCTTGACGGCCACCTGGCGTTCCAGGCGCAGGTCGAGCGCGAGATGGACTGTGGACATGCCGCCGAAGCCGAGGCGGCTCTCGAGGCGGTAGCGCCCGGCGATCTCCACGGGGCTCATTTTCCGGCGCCTTCCTGCCCTTCGCCAGGTCCAGAGCCACCGGCCCGCCCGGTGCCCGGGTTTTCACCGTTGCCCTGTTCGTTGCTCGCGCCTCCACCTGGGGTTTCGCCGGGCGCCGGCGTGCCGCCGCCGGGGCTGGGGGTGGTTGGCGTGGTGGAGGTCGTGGTCGGCGTGGTGGGAGTGGTGGTTGTGGTGGTTGGGGTCGTGGGGGTTGTGGCGGTGGTGGTGGGCTTGGGTGTTTCGGTGGTGGCGGTGGTCTGCGGCAGCGGCTGCGCGCACAGCGCGAGCGCCTTGGCGCGCAGGTTGGCGACGCCCTGGTGGAGGTTGTTGCGCAGGCCGGCGTCGACGGTGGTGGGCAGGGCGGCGAGGTCTTCGCTGGTCTTGAGCAGCGCGGCTTCGGTGGTGGCGCAATTGCCGTCTCCGTTTTCGGCGGCCTGCTGGACGGTTTCGAAGTCGCTCTGCAGCGGGCCGGCGTCGCTCGCGGGGATCAGGCCCTTGGTCGAGCTGCCGCACGCGATGAGCGTGGCGGCGGCGAGGCCGAGCAGGGCGGCGAGGAGCGGGCGCGTCGGCGACATGGTCATTGACCGTACTCCAGGCGCTCGGCGAGCGAGTCCGGGAGGCGGGCTGCGCGGATCGCGCTCGCGGCGCCGGCGATGTCGTACTCGGCGCGATGGTAGGTGGCGGACATGAGGTCGAGATCGAGCAGCAGCCAGGCGGCGCGCGGGTCGCCGTCGCGGGGCTGCCCGACGCTGCCAGGGTTGAGCAGCCATTCGCCGTCGTGCACGTCGAGCCGAGCGCCGTCCCTGCGCGGCTCGCCGGTGGCGAGCTCGCCCTCGTGGCGGACGAAGGAGAGCGCGACGTGAGAGTGGCCGATGAGGCAGATGCGCTGCTGCTGGGCGTCGAGGCAGAGCTCGGCGAGCAGCGCGGAGAGGACGTACTCCCAGACGGGGTCGCGGGGGCTGGCGTGGTAGAGGCCGATCGAGGCCTCCTCGCCGCGGGGTTGCAGCGTGCGCAGGAACTCGAGGTTCTCGGGAGCGATCACCTCGCGAGTCCACTGCGCGGCGACGTTCGCGCCGCGGGAGAACTCGCCGAGGGAGATCTCGCCGGTGACGGCCATGTCGTGGTTGCCGGCGAGGCACACCGCGACGTGCTCGCGCGCGAGCTCAACGCACGCGTCGGGCTCGGCGCCGTAGCCGACGAGGTCGCCGAGGCACCACAGCTCGGATGCGTCGCTGGCTGCGACCGCGTCGAGCGTGGCCTCGAAGGCGTGCCGGTTGGCGTGGATGTCGGAGATGACCGCGACCTTCATGTGTGCAGGGTAGGAACACCGCTCTTCTGCGAGCGTTCCACGGCTCATCCCCCTGCAAGCGAACGGTCAGCCCGAACCGTTCGCTCATGCGCCGCGTGAGCGCCGCGCGCGGACCTATTCGGAGTCCGCGCCCGCCTCGGTGCCGCCGTACTCGGGCAGGTTCTTGATGCCCTCGCGCGTGAGCCACTTGGAGTAGTTGTCCTCCATCGCGTCGATCAGCTCGCGCATGAAACGCGGGGAGAGGTTCACGCGGGAGACGACCACGCCCGGAACCTCGTCCGACTCGACCTCGTGGTCGACGCGCGCGAAGGTGACGGTGAACTCGTAGTCGGAGTGGCTGACGTTGGCGAAGTTCGCGTATACGCCCCCCATGATCTCGGGGGAGAGATGGATGTTTATGTGGCGCTCGGCGCCTGAGTCTTGGTCGTTCACGTAGCTAGTATCGCAATCGCCGCGCACGGACCCATGACCGACCTTTCCACAGACCATGAGCAGGCCGCCACGCGGCAGCCGACAAACCGGCTGCTGACGCCGTTGGACGCTCTGCGCGCGGCGGTGCTCGACGCCGCGGCCTCGCTGACGGCCTCCGACGTTGCCCCAGGCGCCGACGGCGGCGAGGAAGCTTCAGGCAAGGGCACACGCGGCGGGATCACCCTGGAACGTCCACGGCAGGCGAAGTTCGGCGACTACTCGACCAATGCCGCGCTGCTGCTCGCTCCCGGCCTGGGGGCGCCTCCGCGCGATGTGGCGCAGCGGCTGGGGGAGGCGCTGGGCGAACGTCTGGGCGCGAGCCTCGAGCGCTTCGAGGTGGCGGGCCCCGGGTTTGTGAATCTGTTCCTGGCGGACTCGTGGCTGACGGGTGCGCTCGCAAGCGCGCTGGAGGCGGGCGAGGCATACGGCGCGGGCGGCGCGGCGCGGCCGGAGCGCGTGCTGGTGGAATTCGTGTCGGCTAACCCGACGGGGCCGATGCACGTGGGCCATGCGCGCAACGCGGCGTATGGCGATGCGCTGGCGCGGATGCTGGCGTTCCACGGCCACAGCGTGGAGCGCGAGTTCTACGTCAACGACGCGGGCTCGCAGGTGCGCAAGCTGGCGGAGTCGATCCAGGCGCTCGCGCGCGGGGAACGCCCGGCGGAGGACGGCTACCAGGGCGAGTACGTGGGCGAGCTGGCGACACAGCTGACCGATGCGGCGAGCATGGACGTGGACGAGCTGGGTCGCGTGGCGGTGGCTGTGATGGTGGGGGAGCTGAAGCGCTCGCTGGGCGCGTTCGGCGTGGAGGACTTCCACACTTGGACGTTCGAGAGCTCGCTGCACGAGGGCGAGCGCAGCGCGATCGCGCACACGCTGTCGCTGCTGGAGGAGCAGGGGCACACATACGAGAGCGACGGCGCGCTGTGGCTGCGCACGACGGACTTCGGCGACGACAAGGACCGGGTGCTGGTGCGCTCGAGCGGCGAGTACACGTACTTCGCGCCGGACATCGCCTACCACCAGGGCAAGCGGGAGCGCGGCTTCGAGCGCCAGATCGACGTGTGGGGCGCGGACCACCACGGCTATGTGATGCGGATGAAGGCGGCGTACGCGGCGCTGGGCGGGAACCCGGACGAGCTGGAGTTGCTGATCATGCAGCTGGTGCATCTGGTGCGCTCGGGCGAGCGCGCGCAGATGTCCAAGCGCTCGGGCGAGTTCGTGACGCTCGACGACCTGGTGGCGGAGATCGGCGTGGACGCGGCGCGCTGGTTCCTGCTGGCGCGCTCGCACGACACCACCGTGGATCTGGACCTGGACCTGGCGCGCCAGCAGTCGAGCGAGAACCCCGTTTACTACGTGCAGTACGCGCACGCGCGGATCGCGTCGATGCTGGCGAAGGCGGGCGCGGAGCGGGTGGCGGAGGCGGTGGCGGGCGTGATCGACCCCGAGCGCGAGGGGTTGCACCCGACCGAGCGCCACCTGATCGAGCAGCTACTGGCGTTCCCGGCGGAGCTGGCTGAGGCGGTCGAGCGGCGCGCGCCGCACCGCGTGGCGGCGTACGCGCTGGAGCTGGCGCAGGGCTTCACGGCTTTCTACCGCGACTGCCACGTGGTGGGCGCGGAGCCGCGCAGCGTGGAGTCGCTGCGGATCGCGCTGTGCGTGGTGAGCGCGAGCACGATCGCGCGCTGCCTGGCGCTGCTCGGGGTGAGCGCGCCGGAGCACATGTAGTCAAGTCGGGGCGGTCAGTCGAAGCGGGCGATGTCCGACTCGAGCCGCGCGGCGTCGGCGTCGCTGAGCGCGACGACGGGCGTTTTGCGCGTGACGGCGGCGCGTGCTTGGCGACGCCAGCTGGGCAGCAGCACGAGCAGCGTGGCGATGAGCGCGACCACGACTACTACTGGAACGAGATAAGCGGCGAGGTCGAAGCCGTGCGCGCGCGGCAGCCCGAGCACCGCGGGGCCGTACTGCTCGACGAGCGAGCTCTTGATCTGGCTTTCGCTCTGGCCCTGGTCGATCAGTTCCTGGATGTAGGCGCGCTCTTCGTTGGCCTGCGGAGACTCGGCGACGTTGAGCGGGATTTTGCACGTGACGCACATCACCTGGCGCTCGATCACGGGCAGGGTGGGGCGGGAGGCGGCTGCCGACGCGGTGACGGGCGCCGCGAACGCCCCAACGCCGAGCAGCACGACGAGTACGCGGGCGATGGTGCGGGTGGGGCGCGTCATGTGCTCTTGGCGAGCGCGAGGGCGCGGTTGACGAAGCTCTGTTCGATCTCTCCCCTGGAGATCGCGACGATGCGGCCCTGGCGGTCGACGATAAAGCTCTCGGGTAGCTGGTCGGTGCCGTAGGCGTGGGCGAAGCTGCCGATGTTGTCGCGCAGGTTGGTGTAGCTGAGGTGGTACCGGTTGACGAACCGCTGCGAGTCGGGCGACGCGTCGAGGTAGGTGACGCCGAGCACGGTGGCGTTGTGGCGTTCGAGCATCCCCTGGGCGCGCTCGAGCAGCGGCGCCTCGGTCTGGCACGGCACGCACCACGAGGCCCAGAAGTTGAGCACAACGACCTTGCCCTTCAGCGAGGCGAGCGAGCCGTGGGTGCTGTTGCCGAGCACGGGCAGCATGCGCGTGGCCTCGGGCGCGGCGGGCCACTGCTTACGGGCGACGAGGTCGTCGAGCGTGCGGCTCGTGGCCTGGTGGGACACGCCGTAGACGAGCAGCGCGATCAGGCATGCGCCGGCCAGCGAGGCGAGGATCGGCAGGGCACGGCGAGTCACGGCCACGAAGATTAGTCGTCCACGGCGTAAACTCTGGTGCCACGCGGTGGTAGCTCAGTTGGTAGAGCGCAAGCTTCCCAAGCTTGAGGTCGCGGGTTCGACCCCCGTCCGCCGCTTACAGGCCCAGAGCGAGATTTGGCTCTGGAGTGCGGGATCGCGGCTAGATGTGCTCGGATTGCCTGCGGACATACGCGGACGATAACGGGCAAACCGGACACGGATCTGCGGTACCGGTGCGGTACCGGATCAGCGCCACGCCGGGCTCGTGCACGGCTCTCGGATGCGCGAAGAGCGTCTGCCCCAGCCCAACCCGTCGAGCGGCTCGTTATGGTCCGTCCCGCACTTCTTTCATCGTCTGCTCGGCTTTGATTGCCCGTGACTCGTCGGCGAGCAGGAGGCCAAGCTGGGCTCGGTCAGCGAGCGCGCATCCGGATCGATGCGCGCTCGCCAATGATATTGCTCAAACGACCGCGTTGACCTCTATGGCTTCTTCGTTGGTAACGCTCTCGGAGCCGGTGATCCCGGCTTGTTCGGGTGCTCCTCCGTTGATGATGATTTCGATGATGTCGGGGAGGCCGCCTTCGAAGCGTTCTGGTTTCTGGACGCCGACGTTCGCGCTCCATTTGATCGTGGATGCTGTCTGCATCGTGTCCGCCGTGACTCTCGCCATGATCGAGCCGGACGCTTCCACGTGGATAGACCCGCCGCAGTTGAGCGTGGCGAACAGTCCAGTGTGGCCTTCTGGGAAGATGTCTATCGCGACGGCTTTGGTTTCTTTCTTTTCCCAGCCTATTTCTGCTTCCAGGGTGTTGCTGACGAGTTCGCCTTCTTTGGCGCCGACTGTATTGCAGTGAAGGCCTGCGCTTTCACAGCCGGTGAAGGTGACGGTTAGGTCGGCCTCGCGTTTTGGTGATGTAATGATGCCGCCGCCGCGGGCGGTTTTGCATGTCACTCCAGTTCCGTTGACGGTGGAAATCGTGATGACGCCTCCAACGCCTGTGAAGCCGCCTTTTTCGACTCCTGGGTGCCATTCGTAGGCACCGCCTTCTTTTTCTGTGACGCAGCTGCCTGAAGTAAAGTGCCCTTTGCCGCTGCCGACTTTCACGCATCGTCCGAATTCGGGCGCTGCGGCGGATGCCTGGATGGCCGTCGCGGCACCCATGACACTTATTCCAACTACACAAAACATCATAATCCTTACAACCCTCATGCTCGCCTCCTGAAATCGCACGATAAACGCAAATTTGCAGTGGCTACTGTAACGGCCGCTCGAGAATCGTTGCCGACCACGGTGACTATTCAAAGCCGCTGGAGGTGAGCTGGCTCTGTCAGGAATGCCATTTCGATGCGCATCTAGAGCATGGAGAGGTCGTCACGGTTCGGCGGCCTGACGGGAGGCTCGTCTTGAGGGTCGAGCCGGGGGCGTACAGGCGACGAGAGAGGGGCGGGTGGAAGCCGTAGCATGAGGTGCTCGTAATCGGTTGCCTGTGGCCTCGATACCCATCGTGTGTTTCTACCGAAACTGGCCTCTCAAAGCACCTGCGCTCCCGCTGCGTGCGGTCAGTCGGAAGAAGAGGGTCCCCGGTTCTGGAGGCCTTCGCACAGGAAGCCCCCCGCAGCACCTTGCTGTGCTTGTCGAGCCTTTGTCTAAGGTTTAGGCTTGTGGAATCATGCCGGGTGTTCGATCAGCGTGGATGCGTATTGGGGACCTGAGTAGTCGGACGGGTATCACCGCCTACCAGCTGCGGGCGTGGGAACGTCGGTATGGGTTGTTGCATCCGCGGCGTTCTGCGGGCAACTACAGGCTGTATTCGTCTGCGGATGAGTCGCGTGTGCGTCTGATGCAGCGCTATCTGAGCGAAGGGGTCCCGGCGGCTCAGGCTGCGGAGATGACGATCGCGGCGCGCTTCTCCGTGGCTGCCGGGACTGGCCGCAGGGTTCCGTCGGACGACGCGATGGTGGCTCGGCAGGCGATCCACAGCGCGCTCGCGCGTTTTGACGAGACCTCGGCGCAGCGGACGCTCGAGCGTCTGTTCGCGACGTTCACGCCAACGACGGTCGCGCGCGATGTGCTGTTGCCGTACATGCACGAGCTTGGGGAGCGGTGGAGCGCCGGGCAGGTCACGGTGGCGGAGGAGCATTTCGCGACCAACTTCTTCCAGGCGCGCCTGTATGCGCTCGCGCGTGGCTGGGATCGCGGTCTCGGCCCCCGTGCGCTGCTGGCGTGTGCACCGAACGAGCAGCACTCCCTCGCTCTAATGGTTTTCGGGATCGCGCTCCACGAGCTTGGCTGGCGCATCACCTATCTCGGTGCCGACACCCCGATAGAGACCCTCACTGAGGTCGCCGAGCTCGCTCACCCCGAGCTGACCGTCGTTGCGGCGACCATGCCCCAGCGGCTATCCCGACACGCGAAACAGCTCGGGAGGTTCGCCGACAGCTGGTCGCTGGCGCTTGGTGGGCCAGGGGTAAGCGCTCGCCTCGCTAAGCAAGCCGGCGCGAGGCATCTCAAGGAAGACCCCATCACGGCCGCGAACACCGTCAGCCTCTAGCAGCGCTCCGATACTCCAGCGTATAAGTCCGCAACCTTAGACACAGGTTGCTCTCTCTGTCTACCCAGGCGCCATCTCCGGGTAGCTTGCTGCCTATTCCACCAGTTAGCCATGAACCATGGACACGGTAGATCCGACCGACCAATCCCTTGCCCGCACCCTGCGTCGACTGCGCCACGAACGCGGAAGCACGCAGGAGGATCTCGCGCACACTGCCGGCCTCACGGTCGGGGCACTTGCCCGGATTGAGCGTGGCCAGGCAAACCCCAGCTGGACAACCGTCAAACGTATCCTCTGCGCCCTCGAGATCAACCTCGTCGAACTCGCCGGGGAGGTTGAAAATGCGACAGTGTGAGCAGCCAGCCCACAAGGTTGTTGCTGCCAGCGGTCTTGCCGTGGCCCCGCCTTGCAAGGCCGCCGTCCACGAAGCCATCGGCCAAGCTATCCAGCGCATCCGCCGAGAGCGAGGCCATTCCCAAGAAGCCCTTGCCCTCAAAGCCGGTATCGCCCCCAGCGAGATGGCCGCGATCGAGCACGGGAAGCTCAACCCGAGCATCGACACGCTCCTCAAGATCACCACCGGGCTCGACATATCCGCGTACACGCTGCTGCGCCGTGCCGGACTGTAGGGAACCGGGATCGAGCGTGCTTTGGCGCCCGGGCTCAGCTCTAGACTCGCCACCGAGTTGGCTGGCGCGACGCGTTTGGCAGAGTCCAGCAGCGCCTTGTGGGGCGCGACAGATCGGAGGTTTGCGGTGAGGCGGATCAAGATGGGTGTGATTGTGGGCGCGGTGCTCTTGCTGTGCGCAGTCGCGGCGGCGCATGCGGCGAGCAGCGTCGTCCTCTGCTCCGGGAAAGGCGGTGCGCTGCACGCCGCTGGTAAGTCCGGCAAGTGCGCTCACGGTCAGCACGAGCTGACGCTCGCCAGTGCCGGTGCTCTCAGCGCCGCGCAGCACGAAGTCAAATCGCTGCGCGAAACCGTGGCCTCCCAGCAGAGCACCATCACCACCCTTCAGTCGCAGGTGAGCTCGCAGCAGGGAGGTGTCGGCTCGCTTCAGAGCACGGTCAATGGGCTCAGTAACACGCTCGCAGGCGTCTCGCGGATCGGCAGCACGCTGCGGTTGACCGGCCTGAACCTGCAGATCGTCAGTGGCTCGGGGAGCACGGCCGGGACGGTCAACGGCCTCGGCAACGTGATCATCGGCTACGACGAGAAACCCGGTACACAGACCGGCTCTCACAACCTCGTGCTCGGCGACCAGCAGGCGTTCACGTCATATGGAGGGTTGATCGCGGGGCAGGCCGACTCGCTGGGCGCTCCGTTTGCGGTCGTCCTCGGCGATCACAACACCGCTGGCGGGGAATTCGCTGCGGTCACGGGAGGGGAACAGAACGAAGCACAGGGCATGGCTTCCTCCGTAGGTGGCGGGAACTTCAACCTGGCGTCCGGCACGTTCTCGAGCGTGGTTGGCGGGTGTGAGAACCTGGCCGGGAGCGGCAGCTCTCTGTCGGGAAGCTGCTCCACGGGAGCGCAGGCGGTCCTCGGCGGGTTCGAGAACACCGCCTCGGGCCTCGAGTCGACGGTGAGCGGAGGCGAGGTGGACACTGCCTCCGGTGGCGCCGCGGCGGTTGGCGGCGGGCAGTTCAACACAGCCAGCGGGGGCGGAGCGTCGGTCGCCGGTGGTGACGACAACTCCACAAGTGGCTCGTTTGCCTCGATTCTCGGTGGCTTCGACAACTCCGCGACGACTTTCGATGCGACCGCGGTCGGCGGTGAGTCGAACACCGCATCGGGTACAGGATCCGCGATCCTCGGCGGCGACGGCAATACCGCATCTGCCAACTGCCAGGCAGTCCCAGCGGCGTCCGGTACCTGCTAGCCCCACCTCCGGAGTGACGATGCCGGCGCTCCACGATGGGCGTCGGCCACACGCGCACGGGTCCGAAAGGGTCTAGCGCGCGGGACTGACGGCGAACCAGTCGAGCTTGAGCTCAGGCGTTCGCTCGCAGATCTCCGCGACTGCGCCGAGCACCTCGCGACGGCCGATGTCGACGCGTTCGTCCTGTGTCACGGCCACCGGGAGGTCCCGGTCGAGGATCGCTGTTACATTCGGGCCAACGCGCGCGAACCGCACGTCCTCGCAGCGGTTGCCCATCCGCATGGTCAGCAGGTCTAGGGCATCCTCCGGAGGCGATCCGCTCGCGTGTCTGGTGATGCGAAACCTCATGAGAGAAACGTAGCGCTCCTACAGGTCATGCGCAAGGGTGTTGGTGAGCCCTTGTGATGAATAGGTGGTTTTGTGAAAGTGTGAGTAGCTGCGACGAGGTTTGTACACCTTGCGAGCACGGCACGACAGTCAAGTCCGCCTGCCCTGGCTCTAGGTGTCTGACCGCAGCTGCTCCGCATAGCCGCGGGTCGCGACCGCGACGGTGCACGGAGCCCCGTTCAGGGCAGCACGCGTGTCGTCGCCCAGGAGCGCCCGCCCGAGCACCCCGTGGCTGCAGGAGCCGACCACGAGCAGATCCGCACTGATGTCTTGCGCCTGCTGGTGAAGCCCAGACCCCGGGCTCGTCGAGGCGACGCTGACAAGCTCCGCGTCGACGGCGGCCATGGTGCGCTCCTCTTCCAGGAGCTCGTGTGAGATCCCGCGCTCGGTCGCCTCGTCGCGGTGCACGTGGACCAGCGTGAGCTTGCCGTCGGGATCGATGAGCTGAGAGGCGAGCGCGATGGCGTCGCGTCCGTTGGTCCTGCCGTCCACACCCACGAGCACGTTCTGGAACATCACAATCTCCTCCGGTTTCTCATTCGGCGCGTCGCTACCGCGCGCTCCTGGCTGGTTCCTCGGCGGCTTCCCGTCGAGGTGAATAGGGAAGTGCCCCACGGGGGGCACGGTCCTGCGCGCCGGCCGCCTGCTGGCCGGAGGCCGTGACGAGGAAGAACCCGATCAGCGCCAGCCACAGCCCGCCGGCGGCACCGGCCGTGAACTCCAGCGCCCCGAGGAAGATCATCAGGTAGCCGAAGCCGCGCCCGACGCTCGCGGCGGTCTGTGTAGCTGGACCGATGTCGCCGCTGCGACGCCACAGCAGCGAGCGCAGCACGCGGCCGCCGTCGAGCGGGAACGCTGGCAGCAGGTTGAAAACGAAGATCATCCCGTTGACGAGCACCTGGTATTCGACGAGCGCTCGAAGCATCGCGGGGGTCGAGGCGGGCAGTGCAACCAGGACGACGCCGAAGATCGAGGCGATCGCGGCTGTGACGGCGGGACCGGCAAGCGCATAGCGCAGCTCGTCGCCGGGGTCGTGGGCCTCTCCGCGCATGCGCGAGACGCCGCCGAGTAGCCACAGGTCGATCCCCTCCACTTCGATGCCGTGCCTGCGCGCGACGATCGCGTGGCCGAACTCGTGGGCGAGGATGCTCGCGAACAGCAGCAGCGCGCTCGCGAGGCCCAGCGCGTAGGACGCCGCGGGGCTGATGCCGTTCACCACTTCCGGGAAGTACGAGTCCCCCAGCGACCACGTGATCAACGCGACGATCACGAGCCACCACGGGCTCACCCCGATCGGTATCCCGGCGATACGCGCTATGCGAAGACTGCGACCAGGCACCCATCCACCGTAGACACGGCGAGCGTCCCGTTCATCAGTGCCTTTCACCTTGGCGATGCGTAGAAAACCCGCGTGAAGATCGAGGACTTGTCTCGAATTTCCGGGCTGCGACGGTGGTACGGTGAACGCATGATCATCTCGACGATGAACGACCTGCCCGGCTATGAGATCGAGGAGGTCTACGGAGAGGTCTTCGGCCTCACGGTGCGCTCGCGCAACCTCGGCTCCCAGATCGGCGCGAGCCTGAAGTCGCTGGTCGGCGGCGAGCTGAAGGGGATGACGAAGATGCTCGCCGCGGGTCGCCAGGACGCGACCGAACGGTTGGTGGAGGAGGCGGGGGCGAAAGGCGCCAACGCGATCATCGCGTTTCGCTTCGACACCTCAGAGCTGGGCTCGGTGTGGACGGAGATCTGCGCTTACGGAACGGCGGTCAGGGCGCGCAAGCTCTGACGGTCGCCGTGTCAGACTTCTGGGGGTGAGCACGCCGATCGACGGGCACTGCGCCCCCGAGTTCGCGCGGGTCCGGGAGGCGTTCGAGGCGAACTTCGCCGAGCGAGGCGAGCTCGGCGCGGCCGTGCACGTGATCGTCGCGGGCGAGACCGTCGTTGACCTGGTGGGCGGATGGGCCGACGAGGCTCGCACCCAGCCGTGGCGCCACGACACGATCGTGGGGGTCTACTCGGTCGGAAAGGCGATCCTCGCCCTGCTTGCGCTGCGGCTCGTCGAGGAGGGACGGCTCGCACTCGATCAGCCCGTCGCCGAGGTGTGGCCCGAGTTCGCCGTCGGCGGCAAGACAGGGGCCACGGTCGCGCACGCGCTCAGCCACCGCGCGGGCGTCCCCGCGATCCGCGAGACGCTCACCGACGAGGACCTGTTCGACTGGGAGCGGATGGCCGGCGCGGTCGCGGCGACCGACGCGTGGTGGGCGCCGGGAGAGCGGGTGGTGTACCACACCAACACGTTTGGCCATCTCATCGGGGAGCTGATCCATCGTGCGAGCGGCCAGATGCCGGGTGAGCGACTGCGAGCGATCGCCGAGCCGCTCGATGCGGACGTGTGGTTCGGTGTGCCGGTAGCTCAGCAGGACCGCTGCGCGGACGTGGTGTGGGCGCCTGCACAGCCGATGCCGACGATCGGCGCGTTCGACGCGCTCGAGGGCGATCTCCTGATGAACGCGCTGGCCCACTTCAACCCGCCCGGCTACTCGTCGGTCGGCCTGGTCAACACGCCGGCGTGGCGCTCGTCGCAGATCGGCTCGACGAGCGGACACGCGTCGGCCTCTGGCATCGCACGGATCTACGCCGCGCTGCTCGATCCCGGCCGTCTGCTCTCGCCCGAGCTGCTCGCCCACGCCACCGCCCCACGCGCCACCGGGCACTGTCCGATCCTCGGCGAGGAGGTCGCGTTCGGTCTCGGGTTCCAGCGCACCACCGCGCGCCGGCCGCTCGGGCCCAATGGCCGGAGCTTCGGCCACTTCGGCACCGGCGGCGCGCTCGGCTTCGCCGACCCCGATGCAGGCGTGGCGTTCGGCTACGCGATGAACCACGTCATTCCCCGCTGGCAGAGCACGCTCAACCGCACGCTCGTCGACGCCGTGTACGCCTCGCTCGCGGCCCGCTGAGCACATTTCTGCGGAAAATCCGGGGTGATCTTCTCGGGGGGTCTTGCGCGCCGGAGGAGCCGCTTGTTAGGTTGCATCCAGACGCGGAACCGAGCCGCAAAGAGCGAGGCCACCGAGGTGTGAGGCCGTGCCACCCAACCGATCGAGCCGCAAGGCGAGAGCGCGAGGGTTCCTCAAACGGCACGGGACCGCGTCTATTTCGTTAAGTTGACTCCGCATGACCTCGCGGACTCATCGACATCGCGCCGCAGGTCTCGTGTTCCTGCTCGTGCTCGTGGTGGGAGCGTCCGCGATCGCCGACGTGCGCGGTGGCTCCTCGGGCGCTCGGGTGAGCGCAAGCGTCGGCAAGTCTCGTACCACGGCGGTACGAGCGGAGGTATCGCATCGCGTGAGGCGCGCTCACGCTCATCAGGCGGGACCGTCTCCCGGCTCGCTGCCTCAGACTCACGCGTATCCGTCCGGTAGCAGCGCGCAGTTCAAGTCGCTGATGGCGTCTCTGTGGGCCGGCATCTCCACGGGCTCGGTGGCTCCCGCGCTGAGGGCCTTCTTCCCGAGGGGCGCGTACGCTCAGCTGAAGGCGATTCCGTCGGCGAGCTCGGACTGGACCAACCGGCTCGTTCACGACTACGGCCTGGACATCGCCGTGGCTCACAAGCTGCTCGGCCGCGACGCCGCGAACGCCCAGCTCGTCAAGGTCAACGTGCAGTCCCGCTACGGCCACTGGGTTCCACCTGGCGTTTGTTACAACAGCATCGGCTACTACGAGATGCCCAACGCGCGCGTCGTCTACCGCGAGGCTGGCCATACCCGCTCGTTTGGCATCGCGTCGATGATCTCCTGGCGAGGGGTCTGGTACGTCGTCCACCTCGGCGCGATCCTCCGGTCGACCGATTCGGGAAGAGTGGACGAACCGGCGTCTGGAGCCGGCGTTTCGGTGTACTCGGGAACCTGTTAGCGCGTCACGCGAGAGCAGCAACCCGCTCCACCGTGGCGATCGGCGAGGTTGCGCTCGTGCCCTGCAGCACGACCTTGAGGGCGCCGGTGTTGGCGGCGTCGGCGAACGTGTCGTACGCGGACATCGTGTCGCCGAGCGCGAAGCGGTGTGTGGCGAACAACGATGGGTCGAGGCGACCGCTCGAGATCAGCCGCATCAGCTGCGGGATGCTGAACGTGTCGACGAGCCCAGTGGTGATGGTGACGTCGCGGATCCACAGCTTCTCCAGATGCAGGGTCGCTGACTGGCCGTGCAGGCCGATGTTCGCGACCCGCCCGCCCGGACGGATCAGCTCCGTGGCCAGCTCGAAGGTCTGCGGCACGCCGACAGCCTCGAAGGCGGCGTCGGCACCGAGACCGTCTGTCATCTCCATGACCAACGCCACGGGGTCTTCGCTGCTGTTGTTGATCGTGATGTCAGCGCCGAACCTGCGAGCACTCTCCAGCCGGCTGTCGGCGAGATCGATCGCGACGATCCTTCCGGGTGTGTAGAGCTTGGCGGTGAGGATCGCCGCGAGGCCGATCGGACCGGCGCCGACGATCGCGACCACATCTCCCGGTGAGACCATGCCGTTGAGCACGCCGACCTCGTAGGAGGTGGGGAGGATGTCGGCGAGGAACAGCACCTGCTCGTCGGTGAGCTGTGCGGGAACCTTGTAGACGGAGTTGTCGGCGAACGGCACGCGCGCGTATTCCGCCTGCAGGCCGTCGATCAGATGGCCGAAGATCCAGCCTCCTCCGCCGAGGCACTGGCCGTAGCGGCCCTCCTTGCAGTAGCGGCAGCGCCCGCAGGAGCTTACGCACGACATCAGCACCCGGTCGCCTGGGACGACCGTGCTCACGCCGGCTCCCACCTCCTGCACCGTTCCCACGGCCTCGTGTCCGAGCACCGTGCCGGGCGTCGTCTCGGGGACGTTGCCTTTGAGGATGTGCAGATCGGTGCCGCAGATCGTCGAGGTGTCGATCCGCACGATCGCATCCGTGGGGTCGAGGATCGTGGGGTCGGCAATGGTGTCCCAGCCTCGTTCGCCGGGGCCGTGGTAGACGAGAGCCTTCATCTCCGTACCTGCCTTTGGGTCGAGTGCGACGAGTCAGATGTCGTACTGCAAGGTTGCTGCATGCAAGGCAGTCGGCGCATCGGGGACTCTCCTCAGGCCGGTGCGCGTTACTACGGATCGGCTAGGTCGCGACCGGGGCGCGCTTCACCGCGGAGATCCTGAGTGAGATCCTGACCTTGTCGCCGAGCAGCACTCCGCCCGTGTCGAGCACCTGATTCCAGCTGAGGCCGAAGTCCTTGCGGCTGAGCGCTCCTCGTAACTCGAGCTCGATGCGCTCGCCTTCGCCGGTCTCGCGTGCCCCGCCGTCGAGCCGCGCATCGAGCTCGATCTCACGGGTGACGCTACGCATCGTCAGGTCACCCACGATGCGCATGCGCCTGCTGTCGAGGTGGTCGATGCGGGTCGAGTCGAAGCTGATCTCCGGATATCGCTCGGCGTCGAAGAAGTCGGCCGAGCGCCGCAGGTGCTCGTCGCGCACCGGCTCATTCGTGTCGATCGAGGCTGCCTTGACCGCTCCCGTCGCACGCGGCGGGTTTGATCCCATGTCGAGCGTCCCATCGAAATCGCGGAAGCGGCCACTCATGCTGGTGAGCATCATGTGCTTCACGGTGAACGTGACGCTCGAGCGCGAGACGTCGATCGACCACCTGCCTGCCGGGACGGCGACGCTGGCTCCATCCGCTACGGACATTCGGAAGCTCCCCGATTGGTGACGATGCTAGGCACGCAGGCTCGCCTCTGCGCGGCGCGCGCGCATCGGTAGAAGACCCCATCGTCGGTCAGTGATTCGCACGGGATCAGGCGGTGGCCTCCCGTGACAGCACGTTCACATTCACGCCCTTCGACAGCACGTCAACATGCAGACCCTTGGACAGCACGTCCACGTTCACGCCCACGTTCACATCGACGCCCACGGCGCTGTGCACGATGCCGCGCAGGGCGTCGTACTCCATGTGCGCAAGGCGCTCGGTGATCGACAGGCCCGCTCCGAGCAGGGGCACGTTCTCCGCCGTCTCGAGGAACTTGCGGACTGTCTCGGTCGCGGTTCGCTGGCTCACCTTGGCCAGCTCCAACCACTGCTCAGGCAGGTCGATCCTCTCCTCAGTGGGTGTCTCCTCGACGAGGGTCTCGGACACAGCGGTCTTGGCGCTTGGCATCTGAATCACTTCCTTTCGGGTTACTGGATCGTTCCGGTGGCTTGGCGCCACCTGATGTACTCAGCTCGTGGGCTGTATGCAGCCGGCCCGTCGGACGGACGCTGTGCGGGGGCGCTCGCGAGTCGGCCCGCCGGGTCTGTGTGTGCAGGCTCCAGGTCCGGGAGCCTGCGCGCGAGCCAGTCCGGCATCCACCATATGCGCGGCCCGGTGATGCGCATGATCGCGGGGAGCAGCACAAGCCTGACGATCGTCGCGTCGAGCAGAACCGCGATCGTCAGGCCGACGCCGAACTGGCGCAGTGGGATGACGTCGGCGCCGGCGAACGCGAGGAAGACTGCGGTCATGATCGCCGCAGAGCCGGTGATCACCCCGGCGGTGTGGTGCAGGCCGTGCCGGATCGCGCCGTCGGCGTCGCCCTCTGCGACCCAATGCTCGCGCATGCGTGTCAGCAGGAACACCTCGTAGTCGATCGAGAGCACGAACATGATCGAGAGGATGCCCGCGCCGGAGGCAGCGTCGATGTAGCCGGGCCCGCCGAGCACGTGCTTCTCGGTGAGCAGCTCCAGGGCTCCGAGCGCGACCGCGATCGTGGCGAGGTTCAGGGCGACGGCGATGAGCGGCAGCAGCAGCGCCCGCAGCACCACGATCAGCGTGAGCACCGCGACGATCGCAAGCGCGAGGATCAGCCAGGGGAAGCGGGCCGTGTTGGTGTTCGTGTAGTCGAGCAGGTATTGCGCGCCCTGGCCGATCTCGACCGTGCTTCCGGTCGCCGCAGCAAGCGATGGCAGCGCGCGCCTGAGCCTTCCGCTGAGCGCAGCGGTGGCGGGTGAGTCGGGTGGGCTGGAGGCGATCACCATCATGCGGGCGGCCTGGCCGCCCCCGTCGACGTTGACGAGCTGCGCGACCTGTTCGCGTGTCGGTGAGACGGTGCCGTCGAGCGCGGTGAGCACGAGGTAGCCGGAGTCGAGCGCATGAGGGGAGTCGGTGTGAAGCAGCCGGCTGTCCCGCTGGTAGCCGTGCAGCATCGTCGCGTAGCTCCGCAACGGCTTTTGGGTGGCGCCGAGCCCGGCGGCGAGCGCTCCCGTGCGGCTGTTGCCGGCGGCAAGCCCTTGCGCCAGACGTGTGTTGCCTGCGGCGAGCTTGCCGAGTCCGCCTGCGAGCTGGATGCCGCCGCTTGTGAGCTTGCCGAGTCCGCCCGTAAGCTGGGCATTGCCGCGCGTGAGCCTGGCGAGCCCGCCCGCCAGACGTGTGTTGCCTGCGGCGAGCTTGCCGAGTCCGCCTGCGAGCTGGGCGTCGCCTTTGGTGAGCGTGCCGAGCCCGGTGGTGAGCTGGTCCGCGCCGCGGCTCAGACCGGTGAGCCCGTTGCTGAGGGCGTGCCCGCCCGCGGCGAGACGGTGCAGGGCGGAGGCGAGCGCGCGGGCTCCTTCTTCGGATTCCCGCGTGCCGGTGGCGAGTCTGTCGGCGCCGGTTCGCAGCCGGTCGAGGCCGGCGGTCAATTGCGACAGCTTCGTCGGCAGGGTCGCAAGCCATTCCAGGCCCTGGCTCAGCTGCTGCTGGATCTGGGCAAGCTGTGCGGGGTCGTTCTGTTCGATCAGCTGTTCGATGGCGGCGAGGTCTGCGGCGAGAGCTGGATAGCGGGGGTCGCTACGTCCGGTGCTCATCGCGGCGAGCTCGTGTTTGGCTTCGCCCAGCCGGTCGCGCAGCTGTTGATCGGAGGCCTGCAGCGCCGCGATCCAGCCGACCCAGGTGTGGAGCTGTTCGGCGATCAGGTCGATCGGTGCGACGAGCGCGTGCACGGTGTTGTCGAGCGTGTCCATCCCTTCCGCCAGCTGCGCCGCGCCGGTTGTCAGCTGAGCGTCGGAGGTGGCCAGGTGGTCGGCGCCCGCGGCGGCTTCGTCGAGTCCGGTCGCGAGCCCGGCCGATCCGCTCGCCGCCTGGGCGATGCCCGTCTGCAGCTGCGTTGCACCTGCGCCGGCGCGGCCAGTTGCGCTGCCGAGTCGCGTTGCGCCCGCGCGCGCCCGGCGTGTTTCGCCGGCCAATCGCGACGCACCTGCGTGCGCGCGGCGCGCCCCGTTCGTCAATCGCTCGGCGCCATCCCTGGCCCTGCCAGTTTGTGCCGCCAGCTGTTCGGCGCCGCCCGCGGCGCGTCCGGCGCCGCCGCCGAGCGATCTTGCGCCGGTTGTCGCCGAGGTGAGGCCGTCTCGCAGTTTCGCGACGCCGCTGCCTGCGCGGCTCAGTCCCGAGCGCAGGCTCGCGATTCCGCGTTGGGCGCCTTCCAGCTGTTTGGGCGCGGAGGCGAGCGCGGTGTGGGCGTCGGCGAGCTCGCGCTGCGCGCCGGCGACCGACGCCGGGCCGAAGACCGCCGCCACGCCTGGTTCGCGTGCGATCTGTTCCTGCCAGCGCATCAGCGCCCGCAGGCGCTCCGGGGTGGTTATCGTGCCGTGCTCGGCGCTCGCCACGATCACGAATGGCGCCGCCCATCCCGGTCCGATCGTGTGTTCCACCATCCGCATCGCGACGCGTGCGGGACTCGAGGCGGGTAGCTCTGAGGCGTCGGGTGGGCCCATGCGCAGCGCGCCGGCGGGAGACGCGAGCGCCAGCATCCCGACGAGGATCAGCGGAACGGTGATGGCGGGGTGGGCGATCAGTCGTTCCGCGAGCGCTCCCGCTCGGTTGCCGTGCGGGGTCGTGTCAGGGCGGGCGAGCCGGATCTCCCAGCGATCGAGGTTGGGGCCGAGCAGGCGCAGCAGCGCAGGCATCGCCGTGAGCGCCAGCGCGACGCTCAAGAGGCCCGAGATGACGACTCCGATCGCCACCGGGCCGAGCAGCCCTGGCGTCGCGACACCGCTCGCCGCGAGCATCGTCAGCGCCAGTGTGCCCCCGGCCGCGGCGATCGTGCGCCCCGCGGCGCGGGACGCGGTCGCGACCGCCGTCTCGTGATCGTGGCCGCTCGCGAGCTCCTGGCGCACGCGCGAGACCATCAGCAGCGCGTAGTCGACTCCGAGGGCGAGGCTCATCATCGCCGCGATCGCCACTCCCAGTGAGTTGATCGGCGTGAGGAAGCTCGCAAGCCACAGCAGCCCGCGGCCTGCCATCACGGTGGCGCCGCCCATCGCGAGAGGCACCGCGGCGGCGACCGGCGAGCGGAAGACCAGCAGCAGCACGAGGATCAGGACGGGCAGCGCGATCATCTCGGCCCGCTCGGTGTCCGCCATCGTGGCGCTCTGCAGAGCCCGCCCGATCACCGCGACGCCGGTCAGATAACTGCTCACCGGGCGCTGCACGGCGCGGGCGATGATTGCTTCGGTGCTCGGCACCACCGCCATGGCGCGGCTCGCGGGCCGGATGTAGTTCACGAGCACGAACGCGCTCCCGGGCTGGGGGCGAAGCGATCCGACCGTGCTCGATCGATCCCACGGCGAGAGCACCTGGACCTGCGCGATCTGTCGCAGCGCGGCCACCAGGCGACGCCCCTGACGGTCGACTTCCGCGGGCGGTCCGCGCAGCAGGACGGCGATCGGGACGGTGTTGCCGAACTTCGCGTCCAGCATCGCTTCGGCGCGGGAGGAGGGCGTGCCGGGCACCGCCAGCGACATTGCCGTGAGCCTGCCTTCGAGTCCTTTGCCGCACAGCGCGAGCGCGGCGATCGCAACGCTCCAGGCGAGCAGGATCGACGAGGACCGCCACCTCGGCGCCGTCCCTGCTCGTCTGCTCACGGCTGCCTCCTGAATCGATCGTGGAAGAGCTAACCTATCGGTCCCAATACAATGAACCATAAATCATAGTTACATTGATTTGTGTTACATTGATCACAGATATGCTTCGGGAGATGGCGGGAGCGCGCACCGAGCAGCGGCTGACGATCGACGAGCTCGCACAGGCAGCCGGGCTGACCGTGCGCAACGTCCGCAACTATCAGTCGCGCGGGCTGATACCGCCGCCGGAGGTGCAGGGGAGAGTCGGCTACTACAGCACCGAGCACACCGCGCGGCTGGCGCTGATCCGCGAGATGCAGGCCCAGGGCTTCAACCTCACCGCGATCGCCCACATGCTCGAGCAGGCATCCGGCGCCAGCGAGGAGGTCCTTGGCTTCACCCGCTCGCTGATGACCCCTTTCGAGACCGAGGCGCCCGAGATCATCCGGCGGGCCGAGCTGCTGGAGCGACTCGGCGGCGCCATCGACGCAAAGCTCCTCGCCAAGGCCCAACAGCTCGGCCTGGTGACAGCGATTGCAGAGGACAGCTTCGAAGTACCCAGCCCGACCCTGCTGGCCGCCGGCGAGCGACTGGTGGCCCTGGGCGTTCCCCTCGACGCCGCGCTCGACATGATGGACAAGCTCAGACGCGACACCCAGCACATCGCGCAGACGTTCGTGCGGATCTTCCTGGAGCACATCTGGAAACCGTTCGACGACGCCGGTCGGCCGGAGTCCGACTGGCCCAAGGTGCGCTCGGCCCTCGATCAGCTGCGGCCGCTCGCCTCCGAGGCTCTCACCGCTGCCTTTCAGCCCACGATGACGAAGGCGGTCGAAGTGGCCTTCGGCAAGCAGGTCGATCACGCACGCGCACGCAAGTCATGATCGTGCGGTGACCCAGAGCACAGAGCACCTGATGGCCGGCCAACTGGGCACGGTGGACGTGACTGCCTCGACGGTCGCGAACATCGGGCCGGGGATCGACTTCTACTTCGCGTTCGGGGTGATCGCCGTGACGGCCGGTGTCGCCGCGCCGCTCACGATCCTCGCAGCGGGCGTGGCGGTGGTGTTCCTCGCGTTCACGGTGGCCGAGTTCAGCCGCATGGAGCCTTCGGCGGGGAGCTTCATCACCTACGTCGAGACGTCGCTCGGCCCGATCGCGGGAGTCCTGACGGCTCTGCTGGTGGCGGTCGGGTTCACGGTGGCGATCGCGGGGGTGTTCACCATGTCCGGGGGCATGGTGACTCTCACCCTCCAGCACTACGTCTCGTGGGCGCCGGCGTGGGAGCCTCTCAGTCTCGTCCTGACCGTCGGCGCGATCTGGCTTACCGCTCGCGGGGTGAGACTGTCGACGACGGCGGTGGGGTTGGCGGTGCTGGTGCAGGTCGCGATCATGCTCGCCGTGTGCGTCGTCGTGCTCGTCGACCGGCGCGCGGACATCTCGGCGATGCCGTTCTCGTGGTCGCACCTGAAGGGCGGTCTCGCGGGCCTGTCCGCCGGCTTCCCGCTCGCGCTCTACATGTTCATCGGCTGGGAAAACGGGCCGGCGCTCGCGGAGGAGGCCCGCGATCCGAAGAGGACGATCCCCAGGGCTCTGTATCTGTCGGTGGCGATCGGCACCGCCCTGTTCGTGTTCTTCGCGTTCGCCACCGTCACGGGCTTTCACTACGACGTGTCATCCGTCGGACGCTCGTCGGTCCCGTTCCTGACGATGGCCGACAGGTATCTCGGCGGCGCGGCGCTGCTCGCGTGGGGCGCGGGGATAGTGTCGGTGCTCGCGACGCTCGTCGCGGCCGTTAATTCCCAGGCGCGCATGCTCTACGACGGCGGGCGCTCGGGGCTGCTGCCGGCGTGGCTCGGCCGCCTGCGCCCGACGGTCGACACGCCGGTCAACGCGCTCACGACGATGGCCATCGCGGGGCTCGGGATCGTCGCGGTGTGGTGGGCGGCGCACGCCACCGGCCTGCAGTCCGGGTCGACGAACCCCGTGGGCCTCTACGCCGAGTGCTCGACGATGGGCACGATCGTGGTCCTGTTCGTGTACCTGCTGACGACGCTCTCGCTGCCGGTGTTCATGTGGCGTCGCCACCGCGAGTCCTTCTCCGCCATCCGACACCTCGCGATGCCGGCTCTGGGCGCGCTCAGCCTGGTCGTTCCGTTCATCGAGCTGTTCAAGCCCGGACAGCCCTCTCCCTACAGCCAGTTCCCCTATCTGGCGCTCGCGATTCTCGCGGCGGTCGCGGCGGTCGCGTGGTTCACCGTGCGCCGTAACCCGTCCGCTGGCTCGAGCGAGGGAACGGCGTTCTCCGAAGCGTGAGGCTTTGCGCGACGCCTCTACGCGCGTCGATGGTTGGCGAACAGCGTGAGCGCGAAGCGCCCGGCGGGATGCTCGCGTGCGCGTTCGACGATCGCCGCCAGCTGCGCTGGCATGACCTCGGGCTGCGGGAGCGAGACCCCGTACACGCTCGGGATGATCACCGGGGCAGACAGGGCCGCGAAGGTCAGGTCGGCGGCGCTGAAGCGCTCGCCGCATAGGTACGGGCGCCCGTCCGAGAGCAGCCCCGCGACGTGGTCGAGCTCGCGGAAGACCGCCGCCTCGTCCTCGACCTCGACGCCCGGGACGATGCCGAGCTCGCGCTTGACGAAGTGTTGGATGACCGTCCACCCGTGGCGCAGCGCCTGGTCCTCCCAGCGCGGCACGCCCTGGTTGTTGAAGCTCAGCACGAGCTTGCGCGCGGGGAGCATGTGCACGTACATCAGCCGCCGTCCCTGCGGTCCGAACTGTTCGTCGAGGCGCTTGCAGAGCGACTGCACCTCCGCTCGCGCGCTTGGCTCCGTGGGGAACAGTCGTAGCTCGGCCGGCGTGCGCTCGTCGATCCACTCGAGGATCTCCTGGGACTCCCCGATCGCGCCGTCGTCGGTCACGAGCACGGGAACCGTCTTGCCGCCGCCGGCACGCCTCGCGGCCACCTGGTGGACCCCCTGGATGTGGCGCTCCTCGCGGTAGGGCATGTCCGCCCGCTCGAGCGCCCAGCGGGCCTTCTCGCAGTAGTGGCTGATCGGGATCGTTACGAGCCGGAGCACCACAGAACAGTATGGAGGGAAAGTTCGTCTGGTTGCTACCGGGCCGCGGCCCGCCTGCTGGTGCGCTCCAGCTCGCTGACGAGCGTGGCGATCGAGCGTTCGAGCTGCTGGATGCTCGCGGCCTCGACGCGCTCGACGCCCACCGCGCGGTTGACCCACGCGTTGATCTCGCGGTGGCCGCGTCCCTCTTTGCGATGCAGTTCGGCCACCAGGCGGCTGCGCTCCTGACGCAGGTGGTCACGGCGTTCGAAGGCCGCGACGGGGGCCGCTTCGGGCGCGGGTAGCGGCGCGGCGGTGGATGACTGCGCTCGCTGGGGCGGGCCGAACAGCGTCATCTGCGCTGCGAATTCCGCGTTCAGCGGCACGAACTCGGCGCTCGGCGACGGCTCTGTTTCGCGCCGCTCGCGGGGCTCGTCCCAGCCCTCCTCGGGCTCGTCGCGGTGGAGCGCGTGGCGCAGCTCCGTTTCCACCTGCGAGGCGTGGGAGCTGAGCGTCTGCTCGGCGGGCAGGTACAGCCAACTCGGCTCCGGTGGCCTGTCGGGGATCGTGCGCACGAACCGCCCGACGATCTGGCGGAAGATCAGCGGCGTCTTCGCCGCGGTCGCGTAGACGCCCACGCGCAGCCTGGGGATGTCGACGCCCTCGGAGACCATGTTCACCGCGACGATCCACGGATCGCGCGAGCCGCGGAAGTCCGCGAGCTTGCGCGCGGCGTTGGCCTCGGTGTGGAGCACCACCACCGGTGCGCGCCCGGTCACCTCGCCGAGGAGCTTCGCGATCCTCCTGGCGTGGGTCGCGTCGGCCGCGACCGCGAGCCCGCCCGCGTCTCGGTGGCCCTCGGCGCGCAGTGCGGCCAGCTTCGCGTGCGCCTCTTTGAGGATCCGCGGCAGGCCGTCGGGTAGCTCGGTGGAGATCGCGGTGCGGTAGCGGCGGCTCGCCTCGCGGGCGCTCAGCACGGTCTCGAACGACGATTCGATCACGTCGTCTCCGCTGCGCCACGACAGCGTTCCGTCGAACGTCACGAACGCCACCGGGCGACAGATCCCGTCTGCGACCGCCTGGGCGTAGGTGTAGGACACGTCCGGGACGACCACGCCGTCGGCGTCGTAGCGCACGCCGGGAATGGGGGTCGCGTCGGAGCGAAACGGGGTCCCCGACAGCAGCAGCCAGCGCGGCGAGGAGGAGAACGCACGCTGGAAGCCGGTGCCCCACGCGAGATCCTCGCCCAGGTGGTGAGCCTCGTCGACCACCACGAGCGTCTCCACGGACGCCTTCGCCGCCCAGCCGGTCGGGTCGCTGGCGACGCGCGCGTAGGTGACCGACACGCCGTGGAAGTCCCGAGGCGGGTTCGGTCCGGCGGCATCGGGCTGCAGCTGCACGCCGAGGATCGCCGCCGCGGCCGCCCACTGGCGCGTGAGCGGCGTGGTCGGGCACAGCACCACCACGCGCTTGACGATCCGCCTCGCCAGCAGGTCCCTGGCGAGCTCCAGCGCGGGGCGCGTCTTGCCCGCCCCTGGGGCGGCCGAGATCAGGAACGGGCCCTCCCGCCAGTCGGCGAGCCGGTCGAGCGCGTGGCGTTGCCACCCGCGCAGCGATGTGGGGGAGGAGCGAGTCAAAGAGCCCGGCATCCTGCGGCACGGCGCGGACGGACACTCGGCGCAGGGCGCGATGTCGCTTGGTTGAGGGCGTTTGGGCCGTGGTGGTGCAGTTGGTCGATCCGGCCCACGAAGGTCGTCGTCTGTATTGACCAGAACGACACGGTATGTTTACAACACCGGCCAGTGGAATTCGACGACTCGGTCCGGGGTTTCATAGGCATCATTGGGGCGTGCTCCGGGGAGAATGGATGGACGATCAGCAGCGACGGGTGCGGCCTGGTACGCGACCCCGTTTGCGTTTCTCCACCGACGACAGGCTGATCGGGCTCGTGCGTCACGGGGATCCGACCGCGTTCGAGATCCTCTACGAACGGCACGTACGCGAGCTTCTGTCCTTCTGTCGCTACATGCTGGGCTCGCGCCAGGACGCCGAAGACGCGGTGCAGGCGACGTTTGCGTCCGCCTACAGGGCGCTGATCGCGGACGAGCGCGAGATCGTTCTGCGTCCGTGGCTGTTCGCGATCGCGCGAAACGCCTGCCTGAGCGTGCTGCGTCAGCGTCGTCCGCAGGGCGAGGGCGACGAGGACGTCGCCTCACACGAGGATCCCCTCGTGCACGTGGAGCAGCGCGAGGACCTGCGAACGATGCTCGCGAACATACGCGCGCTACCCGAGCGCCAGCGTACGGCGCTCGTGCTCTCCGAGCTGCACGGCCTGAGTCACGAGGAGATAGGAGCTTTGCTTGGGGTCCGCGCGAGCCAGGTGAAGTCCTACGTGTACCAGGCACGATCGACCCTGATCTCCGATCGCCAGGCGCGCGGCGCGGACTGCCTGGAGATCCGCGAAGAGCTGAGCGTCGCGCGTGGCGCCGAGCTGTTGAGAAGCCGTCTTCGTCGGCATCTGAGCTCATGTGCGGATTGCCGTGCCTATGCGGACGGCCTCTCTCGCCAACGGCGTCGATTCGGCGCGCTGGCGCCTCTCGCGCCGGTGCTGGCGCTCAAGCGACGCGTGCTCGAGGCTGTGCTCGGCAAAGGCTCGGGCGCGACCGCGGGAACATCGCTCGCGGCACCCACCGCGGATCTTGCTGCCGGCGGCTTGAAGATGATCGTCGTCAAGGCGCTCACGGTTGCTGCGTGCGTTGGCGCGAGCGCCGGTATCGGAGTCGGCGCGCACCTGCTGGGCGGGAGCGCGTCAGGTGCACATCGGGGTGACGTGCGGCTCGAGCTCACCGCATCCAAGCGGAGGGCATCCGTGGGCGCATCGCCTACGCCTGTGCAGCCGGCGGCGAGCGCTCGTGCACGTGCGGAGGTCATCGACAGCCCTGTTCCTTCCGCGGGGGAGGGGCGGAGCGCTGACGGTGGGAGCGTTCAGGTCCTCCCAGCAGAGACACCCGTAGCTGGGCAGCGAGCGAGTCAGGAATCACATGCCAGCGGCGAAGAAGCCCGCAAGGTCAAGAGTGGCGGCGAAGCACACGGCAAGAGCGAAGAAGCTCACGGGAAGGCTGAAGAACCGCACGGCAAGAGCGAAGAAGCCCCTGGGAAGTCCGAAGAAGTCCACGGCAAGAGCGAAGAACCGCATGGCAAGAGCGAAGAAGTCCCCGACAAGTCCGAAGAAGTCCACGGCAAGAGCGAAGAACCGCATGGCAAGAGCGAAGAAGCTCACAGTCCGAGCGAAGCGGTTGCGGCCCACGGTGAAGGCGAAACCTCTCGCGGCAAGAGCGAAGAAGCGCACGGAAAGGCCAAATAGGTCCGCGCCGGTACGCCAACTTGTATCCAACTCGTATCTCCGCCCAACCTCCGTGGCCAGTAGGCGTTTCAACACGCAAAGGACTACGAAGGAGAGGGAACATGAGACGAATTCTGGCGCGACTGGTCGCTGTTGCGGCTGCGCTCTCGTCGATCGGGACGGCCGGCATCATGGCCGCGCCGGCGAGCGCTGCTGGCACGGCATGCACGGGCAACTCGGGGGCGGTTACGTTCTCCCCGGGGCTCACGGGTACGGCGAAGGTGCAGAACATCGTGATCAAGGGAAGCTTCACCGGCTGCACAGGCTCGACGGTGAACTCGGCGACATACGTGGCGAAACTCAAGTCTGCGCACGCGGCGACCTGCGCGACGCTGGCCGTGGCAGGGGAAACGGCGTCCGGGTCATTCGTGGTGAAGTGGTCGCCAAAGGGTCAGGGCAACTCGCACGGCACGCTCACGTTGACGGAGACGGGCGGAACCGGGGCAAGCGCGGCGGGCACGATCAGCGAAGGCCTGTTCTCGGGGCTGGGCGTCTCCGGATCGGCAGAAGCGCTCACGCCGATCTTCACCGGCACCGGCGAACCGTGCACCAAGAAGAACCCGCTCAAGAAAGCAACGTTTACGAGCTCGGGCATCGCGATCTCCTGAAGCTCTGCTGACTGCGCGAGATGGTGGCCCTGGACCCCACTCCTGGGGCCGCCATCTCGCGCGGATGTGGCGGTGAGCACCTGAAGACGGGACAATGCGGGGCAGTGGACGGTCATCGCCAGCGCAACATCGACGCCCACCGCTCGGTGGTCGAGGCGGTCAACGCACGTGAGGTCCCCGAGGCGCTGCTGGCGCCCGGCTTCTCGATGGAGAACCGTCTCAGCGCGGTGACCGACTACGACTACCACGGCGCGACCGGATTCGCCGACTGGATGAGCGACTTGTTCGAAGTGTTCGCGGAGGGTGCACTCTACGAGGTCGAGGAGGTACTCGCCGCAGGCGAGGACTACGTGGCGGCGATGTTCTGTGTCGCTGGTCGAGGCGCCCGCTCGCGGCTGCCGCTCGAGTTCCGCTGGGCGGGCGTGACGTGGTTTCGCGGCGGTCTCGCCACGAAGGCGGTCGGCTACAGCTCGCGCGAGGAGGCGCTGAAAGCGGTCGACCTGAAGCCTTGAGTCGCGCGCTACGACCTTCGTCCAGAGCGCTTTCAAAGGCTAACGGCAAGCGTTTCGATGGGTCGAATCATCGGGGTAGAAACCCCCTGGAAGGAGACGCGATGTCGTCGTTCTACATCACCGAGGACGTGCAGGCCGACGGCCTCGCCGTACTTGCGGTCAGCGGAGAGATCGACTTCGAGGTGAGCCCGCGGTTGAGGGCCTCCATCGACCGCCACGTCAAGGCCGGGCACGGTCGCCTGATGCTCGACCTCTCAGAGGCGAGCTTCATCGACTCCACCGCGATCGGCGTGATCGCCGGGTGCGCCACGAGCCTGCGCAGGTCGGGGGAGGGGCTGATGGTGATCGTCTGTCCGGTGGAGAACCGCAAGATCATGCGGATCTTCGAGATCGCGGGGTTGGAGCGCGCCGTCGACGTTCACCCGTCTCGCGAGGATGCGCTGGCCGATCTCGCCGCCGCCGCGTGACATGACCGCTCAGGCCGAGTTGAGCCTCGCTTCGGAGCTGCGCCTGCGCGCCACCGCATACGATCTCGCCGGCGCACGCGACTACGCGGCTGCGGCCGCGGCCGCCTTCGGGTTGAGTCCCGACGACGGCTACGACTTCGTGTACGCCGTCAACGAGGCGGTGACCAACGCGATCCGCCACGGCTCGCCCGACGAGCACGGGCAGATCGTGTTGAGCGTCGGCGCCGTCGGCGAGCGGCTGGTGTTCTCCGTGCGCGACTACGGGACGTTCGCGATGCCCGCCTCCGCGTCCGCCTCGGACCTCGAGGGCGGCCGTGGTTTCGCCCTGATGGAGCAACTGGTCGACGACGTGCAGGTGCAGGCCGACGGCGATGGCACAACCGTGACCCTGTCGAAGGCTCGTATGTGATCATGTGGGCGCACGGACTCATACGGAGGGGGTGAGGGTTGGTTTGATCTGCCACCGAAAGTCCAGAGGCCAACATCCCACACGGCGGGTGACGTGGCGTTCGCTCTGCCTCGTGTGCGCCGTCGTCGTCGCGCCCTCGCCCGTCGCCGCCACAGCCGCGACTCTGAATCTGTCGTTGTTGGGCTCATCCTCGAACGGGCAGCACTCATCGCTCCTCGGGATCGCAGTCTCGCCCAATCTGACGGTGGAACTGCCGGCGGTGAAAGTCGAACTGCCGTTGCTGCCGAAGGTCGAAGCCACGCTGCCGAAGGTGGAAGTGCCTCTGCCCAAGGTCGAAGTGACCCCCTCGCAGCAGCCCGAAACGCCATCCGCTCCGACGAGCAGCACGCCGGCGCCTGCGCCGACGAGCCCCTCTGCTCCCGCGGGCGAAACGCCGTCGAGCGCTGGGGGCGGCACGTCCACCGCCCCGACAGCAGGCGCGAGCACGGCGACGATCGCATCGGTCCGCGCTTCGGGCAATGCTCCAGCCACCGCCGCGAGCGCCGAACAGATTCGCTCGCGAGCACCGCATCGGCACCATCAGACAAATCCGCAGAAGCCGGTGGGACGCAGCGGCCCCCCTCGTCTGCTCGCTGTGAGCTACCCGACCGCGCCGGTGCCCGCCGCAAGCGCCTCAGGCACCACAGGAGCGGCTCGTGCGCACGCGACAGCCGCTGCGAATCCGCTCGATGCGCTCGGCAGGCACCTACCGATTCCGCTGCCCGTGCCGGACTGGAGCAAGCCGATCATCCTTCTGCTGTTGCTCGCGGCGCTGTGGTTCGGCGCGCGCTCTCGTCTGGCCGTCCGCCGCGCGCACCGCCTCGAGGGGCAGCGCGACCTGCTCCTGCAGGATCTCGGAGTGATGCAGACGACGCTCGTGCCGGTGATCCCGCGCCGGGTCGGCGAGTTGGCGGTGTCGGTGGCGTACCGTCCGGCCGACGGTCCGGCGGCGGGCGGCGACTTCTACGACGTGTTCGAGCTCGAGAGCGGCAGGGTGGCGGTGATCCTGGGGGACGTGGCCGGCCACGGCCACGAGGCGCTCACGCAGGCGGCGCTGACGCGCTACACGCTGCGCGCCTACCTCCAGGCCGGCCTGGAGCCGCGCGCGGCGCTAGCGCTCGCTGGAAGCGTGCTCGCGGATGCCTCGGCGGCGCACTTCGCGACCGTGGCGGTCGGGATCTACGACGGCTCCCGCGGCACGCTCGTCCACGCGAGCGCCGGACATCCGCCGCCGATCCTGACGGGCTTCGACGCGCCCGAGCCGCTCACGGTGTGCTGCTCTCCGCCGGTCGGGTGGGACGTGCCGACCGGCCGTCGCCAGACGACGCTCTCGCTGCCCGCGGGCGCTGGGGTGTGCTTCTTCAGCGACGGCCTGATCGAGGCTCGCACGAAGGACGGTCTGCTCGGCCGCGATCGCCTGACGGGCATGCTCGCCGAGCTCGGCGCGCGTCCGACCTCGGCCGAGCTGCTCGAGCGGGTGCAGGCGGGAGCCGAGTCCACGCCCGACGACATGGTGGCCTGCATCCTCGCGCCGCAGGTGACCGTCGCCTCGGTTAGCTGTCATGTGGAGGAGCTGGAAGTCGACGCCGACGATCTCCGCGGTGACGGCATGGAGCGCTTCCTCGATGCGTGTGGCGTGGCTGGGCCCGAGATCGCGGCGGCGTCGGCTCGTGCGCGGGAGCTCCTCGATGCCGGCGAGACGGCGCTGCTGCACGTCGAGTGCACGTCTGACGGTAGTCCCGCGGCCGTCGCGGTCGTGCCGGGTCTCGAAGCGCCGGTCGATGCGCAGGCTCATGTCGAGTTGAGCCGCCTCTAGCGACGGATGTGGCGACGGCGGGAGCTCGTCGGCCGGGACACGCTCCTGGGCCCTCCGCGCAGCTGAAGCTGGCCGAGCGGACTGCCGGGCTCGGGCGGCGGACGTTCGAGGCCTTCAACCAGCTCGGCGAGGCTGACGCCGAGGGCGTTGATGATCTTGACCACGGTGGTCCATCCCGGACTGTTGAGTCCGCGTTCGATCCTCGACAGCGACGAGACCGTGATGCCGGCCTCGTAGGCGAGGTCTTCCTGGGTGATGTCGCGCTCCTCGCGGAGCTGTTTCACGACCGCTGCCAGGACTGGATCGGGCTGCTCGTGCACCTCAGAAACGTGCCTCAATACCCGGCCTCGGGTCCAGAGGTACGACGCCTAGGACTGCTTGCTTTGTTGGAGACATTGCGCTCGTCCGCTCCGCTTCGCGTTCGCCCGACGGGTGCTGGGTTTCGGCGCTTCGACGACCGATCTACCGGTCGGTGCCGCGACGGCTGCACTTGTCAATGCGAACATGTGTTCGTATGGGTCTTGGACCATATCACCCCGTTCGCGACCTCGAACGAGCTCTCGAGCGCGGTGACCTGGAGATGGCGATCGCGCTCGCGAAGGACGTCTCGCGCGAGCACGGACGCCCGATCCACATCGATCTCGCGTTGCGTCTGCTGGCGCTCGTGGCGGTGCAGCGGCTCGAGGAGTACGACCGCTGGGCCTGCCGCTGGCTCGCACGGTGGCTCGGCGAGACCGCCGGAGCGACGATCGACCAGACGGCCGAGATCGCGGGTGCGCTGGCGGAACTTCCGGAGGAGCCGCGCTCGCTGGATGCGATCCGCGGGGTGCTGCGCTGAGAGGCGCTACCTGCCGGTCGTGCGGTGCATGGAGGCGCGTTTGTGGCCCGGGCTGCCTCGTCCCGTGGCCGCGCCGCTTGAGCTCGCGCCATGGGCGGGCGTGGGCGTGCGGCGGATGAGCATGCGCAGCGCTCGGTCGCCCGCGCCCTCCTCGGCCCGCTCGCTCAGCGTCTTCGGGTCTACCGTGCGCAGCACGGGACCGCGGCTGGGGTCGAGAACCGCGACGACGACCTTGGCTCTGCTGGGCACGTCGAACACGATCCCGTCGAGGGCCGGGCCGCCGTCCGCGACCGTGACGAGTTCACCAGCGGTTGCGGACTCCATCGCCACAGCCTACTGCGCCGCTCCGGCGACGTGTCTCTGTTTGCGGTGCATACGACCTGACGCACGCATACGCTCTCGGTAGTGCAACCCCTGGAGAAGCTGCGTGCGCGCATGGCCGAGCTCTCGGACCTCGCGTCGATCGAGATGCTGCTCAGCTGGGATCAGCTGGTGATGATGCCCTCACAGGGCGGCGAGTCCAGGGGACAGCACCTCGGCACCCTCGCGCGCGTCACACACGAGCTTGCGACCGCGCAGGAGATCGGAAGCTGGCTCGAGGAGCTCGACGGCGCCGCGCTCGACGGCCTGGACGCCGATGTGGTGCGGCTGGCGCGGCGCGACTTCGAGCGCGCGCGCCGCGTTCCGGAAGATCTCGCTGTGGAGCTGGCCCGCGCGGGCACCGAGGGTCAGGAGATCTGGCAGCAGGCGCGCGCGGATGACGACTTCGGCGCGTTCGCTCCGGCGCTCGAGCGAAACGTGGAGCTTGCGCGCTCCTACGGCGAATGCGTGGCGGGCGAGGACGAGAGCGCTTACGAGGGCCTGCTCGGCGATTACGACTTCGGTCTGCGCACGGATGAGCTGCGCCGCGTGTTCGATGCGCTCGCGGTAGCGCTGCCACCGCTCGTGGAGCGCGCGAGCGCGTGCTCTCCACCTCGGAGCATCGAGGTGCCGATCAGCGCACAGCAGGCGGCCGTGACGGGCACGCTGCGTCGCCTGGGCGTGGAGAGCGACAGCTGGAGGGTGGACGTATCGACGCACCCGTTCACCGCGTGGATCGGGCGCGGAGACTCGCGCGTGACGACGCGCTACGGCGACGGCGAGGTGGAGTCGCTGCTGAGCTCGCTGCACGAGTACGGGCACGCGCTGTACGAGCGCCAGGTCGACCCGCTGCTGGACCGCACGAACCTCGGCGGCGGCACGTCGATGTCGATCCACGAGTCCCAGAGCAAGCTGTGGGAGAACCACGTCGCGCGCAACCGCGCGTTCGCCGAGGTGCTCGCGGCGGAGCTGCGCGGCGGAGGGTTCGAGGTGACGGCGGCGGAGCTGCACGCGAGCCTCGTCGGCGTCGCGCCCTCGGCGATCCGCGTGTCCGCCGACCCGCTCACATACCCGCTGCACATCGTGCTGCGCTTCGAGCTGGAGCTTGCGCTGATCGCAGGCGATCTCGCGGTCGCGGACCTGCCGGACGCGTGGCGTGAGGGGATGCGCCGTCTGCTCGGGGTGGAGGTCGCCTCGGACGCGGTTGGTTGTCTGCAGGACGTGCACTGGAGCTCGGGCAGCTTCGGCTACTTCCCCAGCTATGCGCTCGGCTGCCTGATCGCGGCGCAGCTGTGGGAGGCGATGGAGGCCGAGATCGGCCCGCGCGAGGAGGATCTGCGCCGCGGCGAGGTGGCCCCGATTCAGCGCTGGCTCGGCGAGCGGGTGCACCGCCACGGCAGGCGCATGGACACGACGGAGCTGGTCGAGCACGCCACGGGGCGGGCGTTGGAGATCGAGCCGTTCCTGCGCTACGTGGCGCCGCTCGCCGAAGGCTGACCCGCGAGGACCCAGAGCCTCAGGCGGTTGCCGCCGCCGCGGCCCGGCCGGCGATCCGTCCAGAGAACAGGCAGCCGCCGAGGAACGTTCCCTCGAGCGCCCGGTAGCCGTGCACGCCGCCGCCGCCGAAGCCCGCGACCTCGCCCGCCGCGTACAGCCCCGCAAGCGGCTCGCCGGTGCTCTGCAGCACACGGCTGGAGAGGTCCGTCTGCAGCCCGCCGAGCGTCTTGCGCGTGAGGATGCTCAGGCGCACGGCGATCAGCGGGCCGGCGTCTGGGTCGAGGATGCGGTGCGGCGCGGCGATGCGGGTGATCCTGTCGGCCCAGTAGGCGCGCGCGCCACGGATGGCGGTGACCTGCAGGTCCTTGGTATAGGGGTTGGCGATCTCGCGGTCACGGGCGAGGACTTCGCTCTCGACCTGCGCGAGCTCCAGCAGCGGCTCGTCGGTGATCGCGTTCATGCCGGCCACCAGCGCGCGCAGGTCGCGCTCGACGACGAAGTCCGCGCCGTGGCGCTTGAACGCCTCGACCGGCGGGGGCGCGCCCTTGCCGAGGCGCGAGGCGAGCACCTGGCGCACGCTCTTGGAGGCGAGGTCGGGGTTCTGCTCGGAGCCCGACAGCGCGAACTCCTTCTCGATGATCTTCTGCGTGAGCAGGAACCACGTGTGCTCGTGGCCGGTGCGCATGATGTGCTCGAGCGTGCCGAGCGTGTCGAAGCCGGGAAACAGCGGCACCGGCAGGCGTTTGCCGGTCGCGTCGAGCCACAGCGAGGACGGGCCGGGGATGATGCGGATGCCGTGCCGGCTCCAGATCGGGTCCCAGTTCTCGAGGCCCTCGACGTAGTGCCACATGCGATCGGGGTTGATCACGTTCGCACCGGCGCTCTGCGAGATCTCGATCATGCGCCCGTCGACGTGGTCGGGCACGCCCGCGACCATCCGCGTGGGGGGTTTGCCGAGACGCTCCGGCCAGTTGCGGCGCACCAGATCGAAGTTCGCTCCGATGCCGCCGGAGGTCACGATCACCGCCTGCGCGGAGAGTTCGAACGTCCCCACCGCGACGCGCGAGCTGGGTCGCCCGCGCTCGACGGCGCTGTGCTCGAGGATCTCGCCCGAGACACCGTCGATCGCGCCGGCGCTCGCGGTGAGCGCGTCGACCTTGTGCCTGAAGCGCAGCTCGACCAGGCCGCGCCGCTGCGCCTCGCGCACGCGCCTGACGAACGGCTCGATCACGCCAGGGCCGACGCCCCACGTGAGATGGAAGCGCGGCACTGAGTTGCCGGGCCCATTGGCGCCGTAGCCGCCGCGCTCGGCCCAGCCGACGTTCGGCACGAAGCGCACCCCCTGGGCGTGCAGCCATGCACGCTTCTCGCCGGACGCGAAGTCCACGTAGGCCTCCGCCCAACGGCGCGGCCACTCGTCCTCCGGGCGGTCGAACCCAGCGGTGCCGAGCCAGTCCTGCCAAGCGAGCTCGCGCGAGTCGCGGATGCGCATCCGCCGCTGCTCGGGGCTGTCGACGAGGAACAGGCCGCCCAGCGACCAGAACGCCTGCCCGCCGAGCGACGCCTCGGGCTCCTGGTCGAGCACGAGCACACGGCGTCCCGCGTCGGCGAGCTCGGCGGTGGCCACGAGGCCGGCGAGGCCGCCGCCGACGACGATCACATCGGCATCGAGAGCGCTCATCTGCGGGTGGATGCGAGCCGTCGGCTCGGCTGGGTCGCGGTGTGGGTCATGGTCGGCGCGCGGAAGTATCGCAGCGTCTCCGCCGCGCGCGCCGTTCAGGCGAGGCGAGTCAGGCGGCGGGGACCGCGATGGTGAAGGCGTCCACGCTGGGCGTGACTTTGCCGGTCCTGTCCACGCCGGTGTATTCGCCGGTGATCTGCGTCGCGGTCACCGCGAGGCGCAGGAACCCCCACTGCTTCGCTTCGAACTGGTCGAGCACGCAGTCCGGCTTCACTTTGAGGCCCGGGACCGCTTCGCGCGCCATCGCGTGCAGGTTGTGGTAGCCGCTGGCGCCGCACACGACGTAGGAGAGGGTTCGATTCCCGATCGTGCGCGTGAAGCGCTGGTAGTTGTGTACGTGTCCGCTGAGCACGAGGTCCGGGTAGCGTCCGGCCGCCGCGAACGCGCGATCGAGCACTTCACCCATGGCCGGCGAGCCACCGTGGTGGGCGTCGGATGAGTAGGGCGGATGGTGCAGGGTGACGATCAGCGCGCGACCCGCCGGCGCCGCCTGCAGCTCGCCGACGAGCCATTGCTCCTGGTCGGGGTGGATCACCCCTCCGCTCGGCACGTTGGAGTACAGGCCGACGATCGTCACGAGATCGTCCGTGAGCGTCCAGAACACGTTCGGCTGGTCCATCGTGTCGCGGTTGTACTCGGCCACCTCCGGCAACAGCCGCGGCTCGCTGTCGCAGAAGTAGCGCACGAACGCCTGCAGGCTTTCTTCGCCGTCTTCTTCGGGGTCGCCGTCGTGGTTGCCGGGAATCGCGAGGATCGGGCGGTTGTAGTGCGCGTAGGCCTCGAAGAACTGTGGTGGGTATTCGACCTTCGCGCCGTTGAAGTACACGACGTCGCCGACCGAGTAGCAGAGCTCCGCGGGCAGCTTCTGCGCTTCGAGGTCCTCGATCAGCGCTTTGGCGACCTCCGCCTGCGGGTTGGGGTCCTTGACGCCGCCGTGGTCTCCGATCACGTGGAGCGTGCGCTGGGTCGGGTTGAGCTCAGGCGTGACCGTCGAGAGCGCCAGCCGGTAGGGCGGGGCGCCGGTGGGTTTGGGCAGCGGCTGGAACGGTTCCTTCGCGCCGGTGCTCTGGTCGCGCTGGGCCTGCTCGACCGCGGTCGACGGCTCGATTCCGAAGCGCCGCATCAGGCGACCTTGTCGATCACCCAGAAGTCAGAGCTGAGGCCGAGACTCGGTTCTGAGAGCCATCGAGCGTCCATCCAGAAGTGCCCTTTATCGCCCCATCCCGCGCCCCACGAGTTGCGGACCTCGAACACGTTGACCGGGAACCTCTTTAGCGAGAAGTCCCAGCCGATCACCACCACGCAGTGGCCGCCGATGGGTTTGTCGCCGGCCGCCGGCAGCGGCAGATATTCCTTGTCCGGCTGCCAGGTCTGGCTCTCGAACACCGACGGGACGGAGAATCCGAAGACCACCGGATACCCCTCCTGGATCGGGGTTCGAATCGGCGAGCCAGCTTGCCCAGGGAGCACGCGGAAGTATTCCATTGCCAAGTATTTTTTCGCGTCTTCGTAGGCTTTGGCGGGAGGTTTCTCGGCGAACTTGGCGATGTCGTATGGCCAGTCGGGTTCCTCCGGCGGTGCGCCATCGCTCGCCACGGCCTTGATGCCGTCGCGGATCTGGGCGCCGGAATCCTGACCGACGGTCCCCTCGATGACGCGCTCGTTGTAGTAGATGAACAGGCGCGAAGGTGTGGCGGCCGGCAGGCCGCCTCTGATCTGGGCGTGCTCGAGGATCGCCCCCACACCGTTGCCCGTGCAGGATCCAAGCTGTCCCTGGTCATAGACGGGCGGCATCTCCGCGCGCAGGGAGAACACCGGCGGCAGTTCGACGGCGCGCTGCACGACCCGCTCGAGGTTGTAGATGCGGTCGCGGTGGTCCGGGAAATCCGGCTGCCAGCCGTAGCGTTCGATCTTGCGCGCGGTGGACATCGACTACCTCCTGTTGGCCGAGAATGCGTCTGAGGGTGCCTCCGGCCCGCAGCCCAGTCGAACCCAGTGCAGGTATCGGCCGTTTCGCCCAAGCCGGCGATTTCTGTGAGCGTGAATATCAGACGATTCGACAGGCGTCAATGCCAGATGTGAACTCATGTAATTACTCGGATTGAATCTCTCGCAACGAGCGACAATTTCACGCGCGTGCGGTCACCGAATTCTCGAGATGATCACCGGCAAAGCAAGATTGGTGAAAAATGTTTCTCTCTTAATCCAGGCGTATGCCGGCGCTCGGATCTTCACCATGAAACCTGCCCGGCTGGCAGCTAGGTGATAATGGATGCTAGAGGTGGCCGGCGATCGGCTCGGTGGCCGCCCAGCCTTCCAGGAACTTCGCGGTGTCGGCGGCGTCGAGCGGACGCGCGAACAGGAAGCCCTGACCGCTGTCGCAGCTCTCGCCCTGCAGCAATGTGAGCTCGTGGGCCTGCTCGATGCCCTCGGCGAGGGTCTCGATCGAGAGCGCCTTGCCGAGCTGCACGAGCGTGCGCAGGATCGTCTCGCCCTCCTCGTTGTGGGACATCTGTGCGATGAACGAGCGGTCGATCTTGAGCGCGTCGACGGGGAAGTGCTGGAGGTGGGCCATCGAGGAGTAGCCGGTGCCGAAGTCGTCGATCGCGATGCGCACGCCCAGCTCCTTGACCGCCGCGAGGCGTGCGGCGGTGGCCACGGTGTCGTGCATGATCGCCGTCTCGGTGACCTCGATCGTGAGCGCGCCCGGTTCGAGGCCGGTCTCCTCGAGGATGCGCCGCACGTCGAGGACGAACTCGTCGCTGTCGAGCTGCTTGGCGGAGACGTTGACGGCGATGCCGATCGGATGGCCGGCTTCGCGCCAGCGCACGCCCTGGCTGCAGGCTTCGCGCAGCACCCACCTGCCGACCGCGACGATCAGACCGGTCTCCTCGAGCAGTCCGATGAAGTTGTCCGGCTGGACGACGTCGCGGGTGGGGCTGTCCCAGCGGATCAGCGCCTCGACGCCCGTGGGGCGCATGTCCTGCAGACTGAACGTGGGCTGGTAGACGAGGAAGAACTCGTCGTTCTCGAGCGCCATGCGCAGATCCATCTCCAGCTCCATGCGCGTCTGCACGGCCGTCTGCATGCCGGATTCGAAGGAGACGTAGCCGTGGTGTCCGTCCCACTTGGCCTGATACATGGCGATGTCCGCGTCGCGCAGCAGATCGCCAGCGCAGGTACGGTCTCCCGAGGCGATGCCGATGCTCGCGGTGACCTTCAGCTGACTCTCGCCGGCGGCCTCGAGCTTGAACGGCTGCGCGAGCGCTTCGAGCAGACGCTCGGCGATCAGCTGCGGTCCCGAGCCGAGCGAGAGCTCGCCGGCGATCACCACGAACTCGTCGCCGCCGAGACGCCCGACCGCGTCGGACTCGCGCACGACGGCGGTGAGTCGCTGCGCGACCGCGCGCAGGAGCTCGTCTCCGGCCGCATGGCCGAAGGAGTCGTTGACCGCCTTGAAGTTGTCGAGGTCGACGAACAGCGCCGCGAGCGGAGTGTGGTTACGGCGTGCGTGCAACATCAGCTGCTCGACTCGGTCGAGGATCAGGGTGCGGTTGGGCAGGCCGGTGAGTGCGTCGTGCGTGGCCAGGAACGCGAGCTCGTGCTGGCGGCGGGCGAGCTCCTCCTCCGTGCGCCTGCGCTCGGACTCGAAGGACTCGCACATGCGCACGAGCGTCACGTTGAGGCTGCGCTGGAGCATCGCGAGAGCCTCCGCCAGTACATGATCCTCAAGTTGCAGCGTTCTCGCGCACTCGCGGACCACATCCGCCGCCGAGTCGCACCAGCGCAGGCAGCGCTTGGTGACCTCGTTGAGGGGAGCGGCGCGCTGGGAGGCGAGCTGGGCGAAGATCTGCCATGACTCCTGCCCGACCTCGCGGGCGGCGTCCGCGCCCTCGCCGGCCATCCAGCGGGCGACCGCGACGGTGGACACGGTTCCCACGCGAGCAAAGCGCTCCTCGACGGCGTCGTCGAGCTGACATCCCGACTGGCGGGTTCGCGTCAGCATCCCGCTGACCACGTCTTCCGTGCGAGCGTTCAGCGCGTGTCCGAGGCGATGGATGTCCTCTGTCAGCGCGTATGGCGATGTCTCTGGCATCAATCCAGCGGATCGGCAGCCGGCGCTGATCCCTAAATATGTTGACTATTCGTTAGCTAGCGTTTCTTAATCTCATCTCTAGGGTGGGCAGGGGGTCGATGTGCGCGCGGTCCTGTGAGTTCCGTCGGAGAACGCGAACGTGGCGGCAAATGGGAATCCTCCCGCGGGGCAGCTCTTCGGCAGCCGAATCCCGCGAGGGTGGAACGCGATCGTCCTGCCGTTGACGCGTTCGTAGTAGGTCAGATGTTCGGGGCCGATCGTCGCGTGGAGATGGACGAGTGCGACGTCCGCGCCTTCGGGAAGGCTCGGCACGAGCGGTAGGTGGATGTCGACCTTGCCTCCAAAAGGGCTGCTGGCGCTCAGCAGGAACGCCGGCAATGCGAGCTGCGCCTGGACCGGACTGCTCCCGTCGGCGTAGAAGATCAGCGCGAAACGTCCGTGAGACACGGGCGCGCGCACGACGGTGAGCTTGGTCGTCTCGCGCACGATCGTGGGACCGACGGGGATCTCGACGGCCGCGGCCCCGCTGCCCATGATCGAGTTGGGCGGGCAGGCGCTCAGTCCACGCGCTTCGAGCGACTTCTGGACGCACGTGTCCAGGCCCAGGCCACTCAGCCCGATGCCGATGTTGTTCGGGTAGCGCAGGGCGATCCCGAGCACCGGCGACGGGGCGCGGCCGTGCGGGGCGCGGATGCGCAGGTCGAACCCGAGCGCGGTGTCGTGACCGAGTATCTCCGGGCTCAGTGTGGCCCTCAGCTGTACCGACTGTCTCGCTTGTGCCGCGGTGGGAAGGCAGGTGCAGAGGAGCATCGCGCCAAGCGCCGCGATAGCGCGAATCGTTGCCGGCACAGCGCTCTCCGTGGACCTGTTCAGTAGGAGATGCTGCCGGTGGTTTGCACGGTCATGGAGTAGGTGTAGCGGTCGAGCACCCCATAGAAGCCAGCGCGTCCGTGTGCATGCCGGTAGCTGCCGGTGCCGCCGGTTGCGGTGAGCGAGCCGCCGAAGCTTTCGTAGCGACCGGATCCGTGTGGAGTGGCCGACGCGTGTCCGACGATCGTCCCGTGAGGCGTGAAGATCGTGAACGTCGCCGTTAGCGTGGGGCCGATGTTGGCGTATACGTGCATGCCGCCAGGGATGGTTCCAGTGGCCGTGCCTTCCTCGAACAACCGCGAGCCGGAGCTCTTGCTCTGGATGCAGTGGAGCTTGGCGGAATCCCTCGCTCTCAGCGTGCGGGCCGTGGTCGCCCGGATTTGGGCGCTCGCGAGCGGATCCGGTAGGGCGGCGAGGGTGAACGCGCTCAGAGTCAGCAGACAGGCCACCGTGCGAGTCAGGGCACGGCACGTCGCTGATTTGATGTCGATCGAGAGCTGTACCCTCATGTTCATATCCACGAACGAGATGGTCGAACGATATCGCTTGTCTGGTTGCCTGTCGCGCCCTCATCGTCCACCGAACCGTCGTCGGCGGGCGTTGAACTCAGCCAGCGCCTCTTCGAGATGCCCGCGGGTGAAATCTGGCCACAGCTCGTCGCTGAAGACGAGCTCCGAATACGCCGCCTGCCAGAGCAGGAAGTTCGACAGCCGCCGCTCTCCGCCCGTGCGGATGATCAGATCGGGGTCGTGCATATCGGGGGCGTAGAGGTGCCTGTGGAACTCGTCCTCGCAGTCGGTGCGCACGCCTCTGGCGGCATCGACGATCTCCGCGCGCCCGCCGTAGTTGACCGCGACGAACAGCGTGATCAAACGGTTCTTCGCCGTCAGGGCTTCGGCCCGCTCCATCACCTCCACGAGTTCGCTGGCCACGCCCTGGCGACGCCCGATGAAACGCATGCGTACGCTGTGTCGGTGCAGTTCGGGCGCCTCGCGCGCGATTCGCTTGGCGAGCACGGAGATCAGGTCCCGCACCTCCTCGACCGGCCTCGACCAGTTCTCGGTCGAGAACGAGTAGATCGTCAGCTGCTCGATCCCCAGCTCGACCGCGTCGCGCAGTCGTGCCTTGAGCGTATCCGCGCCCGCGTCGTGACCGTCCTTGATCGACAGGCGCCGCGCCCGTGCCCAGCGGCCGTTGCCGTCGGTGATGATCGCGACGTATCTCGCCGTACCGAACGGTGCATGCTCGGCGGTGGCGGTGGGGCTCATGCCGCGCCACCCACCGACTCCGGGATCTGAGATCCGTGGCGCGTGCGAACACGCTTCATCGCGCGCCACGTGTGCATCACCGCGAGCGTTGGTCCGATCAACGGCCGCAGACGGCGCGTGACGTGCTCGGTGACCGGTAGCGCGAACTCGTTCTTGGCGGTCGGGGCGGAGGTGTAGTAGGCGACCACGCCCACGAGGGTCATGACGTGATGGGCTCCGTGGGGAGCGCGCCGAGCATGGCCGACGGCGTCGTCGATGACACTCACGAGTCGTCCTGCGAGCACGTCGCGATCGTCGTAGTACTGCACGTACCCGGGCTGCCCCGCGTTGAGATCGCGCTCGTAGTCGATCAAGCTGTCGAGGATCGTTGGGAGCACGGAGATCGACAGGTAGATCCTGTCGATCTCGAGCGCCTGCTCGTAGGTGGTGCGCGCATCTGCGGCGGCCGCGATGAGCGCGTGCACGGCGAGCACCGAGCACGCGGCGCCGGCGAGGAACTCGCGCCACTGCAGCGGTGTTCCAACCGCGTTGAGCTTTGCCCAGCGTTCCAGCTGGCCGGGGCCCGACAGCGTGGCGGCATGAATGCGCAACTGCGCTTCCGCACCACGCTCCGCGCTTCGCTGCAGGATGTCGGTGAACCTGGTGGTCGAGGGTAGCCTCGCGAGGGCTGCTCGTACGGTGGCGACCAGCTCGTCGAGATAACCGCCGTCCTCGGAGTGGGGGTGGTAGCGGTAGTAGTCGCCGATCGGCGCGAGCATCGGCGTGACCGCGTCGGTGAAGGCGGCGAACAGGCGATAGCCGTCGTCGGGCGATTCGTGCGACGGCGACTCGGTCAGGCCATCCAGGTAGTCGTAGAGGACCTCCAGCGCGACGATCGCGGTGACGGTGTCGCCGCGGTGGGATCGCGGCACGAGCGTCGCGAGCATCGCCGCGACCTCCGCGTTGAAGCCCTCCTCGGCCAGCTTCTGCGAAGCGAGCGCGCGCAGGGTCGGATCGCGGATCTCCTCGGCGCGGCTGCGCCAGCGGCTCAACTGCTGGGCGACCGGCCGCGCAACGCTCGACCAGTAGCGCACGTTCGCGACCAGCAGCGCGCGGCCGGCTTGGGCGGCAAGGCGGCCGTCCATTACGGCGGTCGTCCCTTCGATATGGCGAACGCTGCTGAGCTGCTGAGGCGTGTGGGGGCGCCGCGGCGGTGGTGCTACGAGGGTCGGCGGCCTACTCATCGAGGGCTAGCGTGGGGGAGGTGCGCGAAGCCCACCAGCCTGGAATGGCGACGAAGGCCATGACGACCACGATCACCAGCGCGATGATCTCGAGGGGACGCAGGCTCCCGGCGAGGTTCGCCACGGGGAAGCCCGTCACATGCTTGAGGTAGCTGTCGATGATGATCTGACCGTAGATACCCGCCACAGCGCCCGTGACGCACCCTGCGCTCAGCATCAGCGTGGCTTCCGTGAGCAGGATGCGCCGCAGACGAGAGGGGCGCACTCCCGCGAGGCGCAGCCCGGCGAGCGATGCCCGTCGCTGCCAGATGCTGGATCCCAGGGCCGAGGCCATCGCCAGCATCGCGGCCGCGATCAGCAGCGTGGATATCTCGCCGAGGCGGCTGAGCCCTTCGCTTGTGAGATGGTCGATCCGCTGCTCGCGGGTGTGCGAGGAGGACACTTCCAGCCCGCTCGTCGGGCCGAGCAGGTGAGCGATCTCGGCGCGGATCCGCTCGAGGTCAGCGCCTGGAGTCAGCTTCACGCCGAGCGCGGTCGGAGCTGTGCTGGACCAGTAGCGACGGTAGTCCGAGCTGCCGATGAAGATCGCGCCGGGACTCCAGGCTAGGTTGGTCGTGGTCGCTGCCAGTCGGAAGGGGATGTCTCCCATTGGCGTTGGAAGGGAGAGCGATTCCCCGATACCGACGTGGTGTTCGTCTGCGATTTGCTTTGACAGCACGATCCAGCCAGTTTCTCCCAGACGCTTGACGGAGTCGGCTGCGCTGCCTTCGACGACTTGACTCGTGAGGACGTGTCTGTTCGACCCGGCCGGTCGCGCGATCATCCACACACGCCTGTTGCCCAGTGCCAGGAATCCCCCCTGATATTCGTTGACACTCATGACACCGGGTATCCGCGCAACGCGCGTCGAATAGTGATCGGACATGAACGTGATGGTTGCCTGGTTGTCACCTGGGTTGCTGATCCACAGATCTGCATCGACGGAATAACTGTGTGCGAAGCCGGCGATTCCACGGAGCAGATCGTCTCGCGAGCCCCCCAGTGCGATGCTGCCGAAGATAGCGACGGCACCGGTCGCTGCAAGCGCAAGCGAGCGCAGCGTGGCGGCTCTCAACGACGCGAGCGAGATCTGGAGAACGGTGAGCCGCTGAACGCGCTCGGTCAGAGCCGTGCCGGCACGCAGCACTCCCGCGAAGACCAGCGGAACCACGAGCACCGTCGCCATCGCCAGCACCCCGCTGGCGACGAAGCCGAGCGACGGGCTCAGCGCGAACAGCACGGTCGAGAGCGCCACCAGGGCGATCGAGCCGAGCCCCAGCCACAGCTGGGTCCTGCCGCCCGTCGCGTTACCCGGCGCGCCGTCCTCGAAGTACACAGCGTCCAACGCTCGCCCCTGGCGCAGGTCGAGCAACGGCACCGCCGAGGCGAGGAACGTGGCGAGGGTGCCGCCGAGCAGCGAGAGCAACAGCGGCTCGAGGCGAACCACGGTGCTCGTACCCAGCGTGAAGGCCTCCGCGAGGTAGCTGGAGGATTGATGGAAGACGCCCAGCGAGAGCAGGTAGCCGGCGAGCAGGCCGATCGAGGAGGCGGCGAGGCCGAGGCACAGCGCCTGGAAGGCCACGATCTGCATGATCGCCGCGCGCTTGGTGCCGATCAGCCGCAGATCGGCTATCGCCTGGCGTCGCTCGGGTACGGTCAGGAGCATCGCGTTGAAAGCGAACAGGAAGCCGAGCAGCACGCTGATGGCGGCGAAGAAGCCGCTCACCTGATCGCTCGGGCCGAGCGCCTGGTGCAGTTGCGCCACTTCCGCATCGGCAGCGCCCACGGTCAGACGCCCCTGGCCGAGTTTTTTCAGCTCATCGTTCACCAGCGCCTTCTTCCCCGGTTCGGTCTTGACGAGGATGCGCGTGAGCCGTTCCGGCAGGCCGGCGAGTTGCTGGAGTCGGTTGAGCGGCAGTACCGCCACACGCGCCTGCGCGAGTGCTCCGGCGGCTTCGTGTCCGAGCACCGCGGCGACTTTCATGTGGTGCGCTTCGCCACGCAACTGCAGCAGGATGTTGCTGTCCAGGTTGGATGGTCCGATACCCAGTTCCCCGGCGCTCGTCTTGCTCAGCCCGACCGCTCCGGGCGTGAACGCCGCGAGCGGGATCGTGTGGGCCAGGCCGTTGAGCATCGCGAGGCTGACTTCGGTGCCGGCCAGCTCCACGGTCGCGTGGCGGTCGTGAGGCCCGACGATCGTCGCGGTGAGTTCGAGCAGAGGGGCGGCCTGCTCGACGCCGCGAAGGTGCTCCACGCGCTTCAGCAGTTGACCGTCGAGACCATCGGGGTCGCGTGCGCGCAGCTCGAGGTTCGCGGGTCCGACGACCGCGTGTACGACTTCTCCGGCCGAGCCGGCGATGCTGCCGTTGGCGATCAGCACGGCGAACACGAGCGCGACCGCGATCGCCACCCCGAGGCCGGCGAGCAGCTCCTGCACGCGGTGGACGCGCAGGCGACTGCGGTAGAGATACACGAGCGCGTATGGCCGAACCAGGGTTCTCGCCTGGAGCGGTTCGGGGCGCCTGGATGGGCTCACGCTGGCGCAGCCGGAGCGCGAGGATCGAGCGTGAGTCGAACTCGCTCCTCGCTGAGGCTATGGCCCTCCGTGAACCTGCCGTCGCGTAGCGAACAGTGCCTGTCAGCGAGCAGCGCGGCCTCCGTGTCGTGGGTGACCAGGAGCACCGCGGCGCCTCGCTCGTGCGCGATCGAGCGCAGCAGCCCGACGATCTCCTTGCTCCGAGCGCTGTCGAGGTTTCCGGTCGGCTCGTCGGCGAGGATCAGCTTGGGTTCGCCGGCGAGCGCGCGGGCAATCGCGATGCGCTGACGCTCGCCGCCGGAGAGCTCGTGAGGCTTGTGGTGGAGACGATCGCCGAGCCCGACCCGCTCCAGCCACGGGCGCGCGAGCGCCTGCGCGTCACGGGCGCCCACACCGCCGAGCAGGAGCTTGATCGAGGTGTTCTCGATCGCCGACACGCGCGGCATCAGATGGAAGTTCTGGTAGATGAAGCCGACGTCCTTGAGGAGGTAGTCGCTCGCCTCTCTCTCGTTCAACGAGGACAGGTCGCGGCCACCGAAGCGAATCGTGCCGTGGTCCGGTTGCAGCAGTGCGGCGATCAGCAGCAGGATGGTGGTCTTGCCGGAGCCCGACGGTCCCAGCAGGGCGACGATCTCGCCCGCGTCGACGGTGAGGCTCACGCCGTTGACCGCGTTCACCTCCTCGCCCGCCCCGCGGTAGCGCTTGACCACTTCTTCCAGCTCGAGCATGCTCGAAGCTACCCCGCTGCGACTGCTTGGTATCTACACCCGCGCAGGCGCGACGCGCGCATCACGCCGAGCGACGTCGCAGGGGCAGCACCGGCGCCAGCTCGCGTGTGGGTCTCCCGTGCAGTTCGCCATCGCTGAGCGTCAGCGCGCGAGCGCCGGAGAGGCCCGTCGACTCGCCGGTGCTCGTGAGGACCGCCATGCCCTCCCCCGTGAGGGAGCGCAGCAGCAGCAGGATCGCGTCTCGCGCTAGCAGGTCCACGCCGATCGTGGGCTCGTCGACGAGCAACAGCTTCGGCTGCAGCGCGATCGCTCGCGCGATCGCCACGCGCACCGCTTCGCCGCCGTCGAGCTCCGTGGGCTTGAGCTTCGCGCAGCTGCCCGCGTCCGCCCGCTCGAGCGCTTCCCAGGCGCGATTGGTGGCCGTCGATGGCGCGACGCCTCGCGCCAGCTGGCCCACGACGAGATGGTCGAGCACGACCCTACCCTCGTTCGGGTGAAACGTCTTGCGGCAGTAGCCGATGCTCTCGCCGAGCAGCTCGCAGTGCCGCGCCGACAGATCGCGTCCTCCCAGACGCACGACGCCGCTGTCCGGAGTCTCCACGCCAGCGGCGATGCGCAGCAGGGTGGAGCGGCCGGAGCGTCGGCGACCCCATATGGCCACCATTTCGCCCGCTTCGACCTCGAGCGATGCGTCGTGAAGGACCACGTGCTCGTTCAAACCTCGCCCGTAGCGCTTGCTGATGTGCTCGAGCTCGAGCAGGCTCATCGCGGGGCGTCCCTTCCGTCGGCCAGCGCTTTGAACTCGCGTCTGGCGTATTCGACCCATGGCAGCTTCGCTTCCATAGCAAGGCGACTCTCCTCGGAGATCAGTCGCGCCGCGAGCCCGGACCCGGGGTCCCCTGGATGGGGGGCGGGCGTGGGGATCGCGGCCTGGCTGGCCTCTTCCAGGCAGGCCACGCCGTAGCGCTCGATCACCTCGAGAGCCATCTCCGGTTCGTGGGCGAACACAGCCAACTGGCGCGCGAACAGTCTCGAGCGACGGAAGTCTTCCTGGATCTGCTCGGTGAGACGCTCCTTGTAGCTGTCCACCCCGTCGGTGGTCGCTCGGTATCGGGGCTTGGGCTGGCGTCCCGAGCGGGTTCCCGGTATCTCGGCGATCAATCCCCTCCGCTGCAGCGTGTCCAGGGCCGTGTAGACATACGAGACGCCGCTCAGGTGGAGCATCCCCGCGTACGCTGTTTCGAATCTCTGCGCGAGCTCGTAGCCGTAGCTGGGCCGCTCGATCACGAGTCCGAGCAGCGCCCACTGAACGGCCGACTGCATCGGCCCGGAGCTCTTCTTGGCCCGTGTCTGGACTGCTGTTTGATCTTCCATTTAACGGTACAGGTTACTTGGCGAGCAAACGGTCAGCAAAGCGATGTTTCTAACTGTTGTTCCCATATTCCGCGCACTATCCGCAGACAGTCACAATGTAGAACATTCAAAGGCGTGTCTTATCAAGAGTGCCGGTGCGCTGCATCATTCGGTTCCCATGAACACCGATGCAGACATAGGTCAACGGCTTCCGCGCCTAGAGAACGGCTCGCGTCTGCGCCATCTCAACGGAGGAGCGAACGCCTTGGCAAATGGAGCGCATGCGATTGAGGCCGGCCGAGAGGCCGTGCTGGTGACCGGCGCGGACTCAGAGAAGATCGTGATCGAGCTCTCGCCGGCTCAGGTCGACCGCGTCGTGCGCGGCGCGGCCGAGAGCGGCAACATGTCCGTCCTGCTGTCGGGTCTGGACGACGTTCGCGAGGTGCTCGCGCGCGAGCCGCGCCAGTTGGAGGACTCTCGCCTGTCGCGCTCGCTGCTCGCGGGACTGTTGATGCTCGCCTCGTTTCCCACGGACGGGAGCTATCTAGGGAACGCCGAAATCGCCCGGATGCTCGACATGAACCCCAGCACGACCCATCGCTACGTCTCCACTCTCGTGGCGGTGGGGCTGCTGGAGCGCGATCCGGCGACTCGCCGGTACCGACTCGTTTGATGCGCCCCGCGCGAGCGTCGCGACTCACGCCCCTCCGTAGGAGGCCGGCGCGGGAGGATCTTCGCGGATGCCGGCCAGCAGCCCCAGCAATTGCCGCCCACTGGTACCGCCGAGGACCCGCAGGCGATGCAGTCGGTAGGGATCGTCGTGAGGGTGCGCCCAGCCGGGGACTACGGTCGTGGACCCCGTATAGCCCGCCGCGCGGACCTCGGCCACGACGGCCGCGTTGTAGTGGCCTGACGGGTAGCAGAACCAGTTGACCGGGACGCCATAGCGCTGCTGGACGACGCGTCGCGCGACGGCCACCTGATACCGAAGCTGCTTGGGGTCGAGCGCGATCAGATCCGCGTGGCTGAAGCCCTGCGTGTCGAGCTCCCAGCCGGCCTTCACGAGACCGCGTATCTCCTCCTGTCCGAGCCCGCCCTGCGAGGGCGGTAGGCCGGTCAGCTGGATGTTCTCGTCGCCCACCCAGCCGAGCCGCTGCAGGACGGGGAGCGCCTGGGTGTACTGCGACTGGTAGCCGTTGTCGAAGCTGATCACGATCGGCTTGCCCGGGCCGATCGAGACGCCCCGACGCCAGTGGGCCTCCACCTGGTCGAGCGTGACCGCGTGCCAGCCAGTGTCCTCGAGCGCCTGCATCTGCTCGGCGAACTGTTGTGGTTCGACGTACAGGCCGGGAAACGGCGCGCCCGCGGGAGGCGCGGCGATGACGTGGTACATGAGGATCGGCACCGGGGTCGTGCCGGGAGGACCTACGACCGTCTGCGTGGTGCTCGGCGATTGCTTGGTGGCGGGCCGGCTGGAGTGGGCCGTGGTTGCGCCCCGCGGATGGTTGTTCGCGGGGGAGCCTCCGGAGCTGGAGGCGATGGCTATCGCGGCGGCCGCGCCGAGGAGCAGGGCCGCTGTCAGTACGGTTGCCGTGCGCCGACGCCGGCGGATCTCCCGCCGGCGCTGCTCACGACGGGTGCGAAGGGCGTGTGAGTCCATACCGTGTGTGGAGGCCGCGACGATCGAGCAGCCGGCGCATCGGGAGGGGAGCATAGTCGCTCGCAAAACGGGAATCAGCCTTAGATAAGACGTAGTCTCATCATTTGTTAGCCTTTCGTGCCATGGGAAAGCGCGCCATCCCGCTTGTCTGGCTGCTGGTGGCAGCCGGGCTCGCGCTCGTAATCGCCGGATGCGATCGCTCGGGTCTCGCGCCGGTCGACTCCACACCTGCGTCTGCTGGAGGGCCACGCTTCGAGGTGGTGGCGGCGGAGAATTTCTGGGGGAGCCTCGCCGCGCAGCTGGCCGGCTCCAGGGCGGAGGTTCACAGCGTCATCGTCAACCCCGGCACCGACCCGCACAGCTACCAGCCGACCGCACAGGATGCGCGTAGGTTCGCGGGCGCGAACGTGGCGATCGTCAACGGCGTCGGCTACGACGAATGGGCAACGCAGCTGCTGGACGCAAGCTCTGCCAGCGGACGCGTGGTACTGAACGTCGGCCGTCTGCTCGGATTGAGCGAAGGCGCAAACCCGCACCGGTGGTACTTCCCCCACGACGTAGCAGGGGTGATCGACTCGATCGTGGCCGACTACGACCGCCTGGATCCGTCGGACACGGGGTACTTCGCACAGCGCAAGCAGATGCTGCTGAGTACCGGGCTGGCGCGCTACGAGCAGCTGCTGCGTGAGATCCGCGCGCGCTACGCGGGCGTGCCGGTCGGCTACAGCGAGAGCATCTTCCAGGGATTGGGTGAATACCTCGACCTGAAGCTCGCAACCCCCTACAGCTTCGCCAAGGCGATCGCGGAGGGCACCGACGTGACCGCCCGGGACAAGCAGGCAGTCGACGCCCAGGTTCAGGGCCGCAAGATCGCAGTGTGGGTTTTCAACACCCAGAACGTGACCCCGGACGTGCAGCGCGTGAACCAGATCGCGCGCGAAGAGCACATCCCGATCGCGACGATCACCGAGACGCTCACACCCGCGTCGGCGAGCTTCCAGCAGTGGCAGGTCGAGCAGCTAGAAGGGTTGGCGCGGGCGCTACACGAAGCCACCGGTCGGTAGCGGAACGCGAGTCGTCGAGCTGGGCCGCGCAGGCCGCACGTGCGCTCGCCGATGCCGGCCGGCGGCGCGGCGGAGCAGTGTCGCGCATGTGTGGAGCGCTGATCAGTCGCCGCTGAGGTTCGGCGGCAGCGGCTGGCGGGGGGTGGGGGGATCGTCGGCGAGCAATTGGGGGACAGTCACGAGGCGAAGCCCTCGCGCGCGGATCCCGCGGATGATCTCCGGCAGTGCCGCGATCGTCTGCGTGCGCACGCCACCCGCGTCGTGCATCAGGAGAATCGCGCCCGGCTGCGCGCCCGCGAGCGCGCGCTGCACGATCGTTTCGACGCCCGGCTGCAGGTAGTCGTCGGTGTCGACCGACCACAGAACCATCAGCAGGCGCAGGTGGTGCAGCTCGCGCATGGTGGTTGTGTCGAAGGAGCCGTAGGGGGGGCGGAACAGGTCCGGCCGCTGCCCGCCGAGCAGTTCGACGCGCAGGATCTGTTCGAAGAGCTCTTCGTACTGGTCGTGGGCTGACAGCTTTGCCAGCTCGGGGTGGCTCTCGGTGTGGTCGCCGATCGCGTCCCCGTCTTCGATCTCGCGCACGGTGGATGCGCTGAAGTAGCGCAGCATCTTGCCGATCACGAAGAACGTCGCGGGGGCGTGGAAGCGCTCCAGCACGCTCAGCACCTGCGGCGTGTAGGGACCCGGTCCGTCGTCGAAGGTCAACGCGACATCGCGCACGCGCGCGCTTCCCTGTTTGACGAACGGGGTGTACGCGAGGATCGATTTGATGGCCTGTTTGCCGTCCACCTGGCTGTCGCTCGGAGGTTTCGTGCGCGCCCGACGTGTGCTGGAGCTCTTGGTCGACGCGGAGGCGCCCGGGTGGTGAGACCCCGGCAGAGCGGCGACGAGCGCGATCACGGCCAACACGAGGACGAGCACGAGCGCGGCGACCGCACGGCGGCGGCGGATGCGAATGACCTCCGGAGGGTGGGGGCGCGGCTGGGGGGAGGGTGCGCTGGGAGCGGCGGGCTCAGACGCTGACGCGCGCGCCCGGGCGGCCCTCTGCTCCTCGAAGTCCCAGTTCCAGTCGCGGCCCATTGGTCAGCGTCAGAGTAGAGCCATTCCGATGATTCAGCCGCTCTGCCGGCCGCTACGCGAGCGAAGGCTCAGATCAACCCAAAGCCGTAACCGGCCCATGCGCGGCAACGGTCACCTCTGCCCCGACGGGCAGCGCGTACTCCCCGTGCACCCGCACGAGCAGCGGCTCCGTCAGCTTGGGGCTCTCCGGCCGGATGTGCATCAACGCGTCGTGGCCGTAATACCGGCACTGCTCCACGTGCCCCCGCAGTAGGCCGTCGGGCTCGCCGCTCCCCGAGTCCTCGCCCGTCTGCGCATACGGCCGCACGTCGAGCTGCTCGGGCCGGACCATCACGACCCCCGCGCCGCTGCTAGGAACACCCTCCTGCGCGCGCAGTGTGAGCGCACCGAGCGGTGTGCGGGCGGCGCCGTCGCGGAAGTCGGCGTCGATCACGTTGACCGCGCCGAGGAAGCGCGCGAGCCGCTCGTCGACCGGACGCTCGTACAGATCGGCGGGCGAGCCCTGCTGGACGATCCGTCCGTCGCGCAGGACGGCGACGCTGTCGGCCATCGACAGCGCCTCCTCCTGGTCGTGCGTGACGAGCACCGTGGTGACGCCCTGCGCCTTCAGCAGCGAGCTGACCTCCTCGCGGACGTGCGTGCGCAGCGACGCGTCGAGCGAGGAGAACGGCTCGTCCAGCAGCAGCGCTTGCGGACGGCGGGCGAGCGCGCGGGCGAGCGCGACACGCTGCTGCTCGCCGCCTGAGAGCTCGTGCGGCAGGCGCTTGGCGAGCGCGGCGATGCCGACCATCTCGAGCAGCTCTTCCACAGTCGCGCCGCGGCGCTCGCCGCGGGAGAGCCCGAAGCCGACGTTGCCCTCGACGGTGAGGTGCGGGAACAGCGCTCCCTCCTGCGGTACGTAGCCGACGGAGCGCCGCTCCGGCGGGACGAACGTGTGGCCGTCGTCGAGCGTCACCCCGGCGAGCGTCACATTGCCTCGTTCGGCGCGCTCGAAGCCCGCGATCACGCGCAGCAGCGTGGTCTTGCCGCAGCCGGACAGGCCGAGCGTGGCCGTCAGCGAGCCCGCGGGCACGGCGAGCTCGACGCCCTGTAGCACCGGTGCGTGGCCGTAGCTCTTCCACAGGCCGCTCACGTCGAGGCGGTTCATGCGCTTTGCTCCATGCGCGCGAGCGTAGCCATGCGACGGCTCAGCAGGTAGGCGGGCACGGCGGATATCGCGACCATCGTCGCGGCGTACGGGGCGGCGGCTCCGTAGGAGAGTTCGCTCGTGTACGCCCAGAACTGGGTCGCGAGCGTGTTCACGCCGGTCGGTCGCAGCAGCAGCGTGGCGGTGAGCTCGGTGGCGGAGGAGATGAACACGAGCGCGAACGCCGCGCCGAGGCCCGGGGCGATCAGGGGCAGCGTCACCCGCCGCCAGGCCTCGCTGGGGGCGCAGCCCAGCGAGCGTCCGACCTCCTCCAGGCGCGGGGACGACTGCGCCATCGCCGAGCGCACGCCGACGAGCGCGAGCGGCAGGAACAGGACCGCGTAGGCAACGATCAGCTCCAGCGAGCTCTGATACAGGGCGAACGCGTGACGAACGGTGAACGCGACGAGCCCGAGGGCGATCACGAGGCCGGGCAGCGCCATCGGGAGATACGCGAGACGCTCGATCAGCACGGTGAAGCGGTTGCGGTGGCGGATCGCGAGCGTGCTCACGGGCACTGCGAGCAGCGTCGCGATCGCGGCGGCCGCGGCGCTGTAGGCGGCGGTGTGTCCGAGCGCGGCGAGGATCGAGGTGGAGGGCAGGGTGCTCGAGCTGCCGCGGACGATCCAGTAGGCGAGCGAGCCGAGCGGCACGCCGAGCGCGAGGCCGACCAGCGCGATCAGGGCGGCGAGGACTGGCACCACCCTGCGCCCGAGTGGCACCCGCGGTGCGGTGCGACGGGCGCCCGGTCCGGCGCGCCACGATCGACCGCGCCCGCCGAGCGCGAGCTCCCCGCCGATCGCGGCTACGCTCAGCACGACGAGCACGAGCGCGAGCACGCACGCGCCGACCGTGTCGAAGCCGAGCTTGAACTCGGTGAAGATCGCGACCGTGAACGTGCGGTACTGCAGGATTTCAAAAGCGCCGAACTCGGCCAGCAGGCCGAGCGTCACGAGCAGGCACCCGCCGAGCATCGCCGGCCAGATCTGGCGCAGCGTGACCCTCCAGAACGTCTGCCACGGGCCGAGCCCGAGGCTGCGTGCGCTCTCCTCGAGACCGGCATCGAGTCGCGCCAGGGCGCCGGCGACGGGCAGATAGACGAGCGGGTACAGCGACAGCGTCATCACCATCACCGCGGCCAGGTAGCCGTGAAGGCTGGGCTCGATCGAGACCCACCCGAAGCTCACCACGAAGTCTGGGATCCCCAGCGGCAGCACCAGCAGCACACTCCAGAATCGCCTGCCGGGCAACTCGGTTCGCTCGACGCACCATGCGGCCGCGACGCCGACCACCGCGCACAGAAGGGTGCAGGCGAATACGAGGCGGACGGTGTTCCACAGCAACACCGCGACCGTGTGGCGCAGCAGCAGTCGCTGCACTTCGCTCCACCCGGACTGCTGCGCCTTGAGGAGCACGAAGACGAGCGGCAGCAGCACAAGCGCCGCGGCTATCGTCGCGCCCGCGACGCTCACCAGCGGCCAGCGCCGCCGGCCCGACCAAGTACGAGTCCATCTGCTGAGGGCGGGCTCGGTGGGAGCGATCGCGTTCACCGCCGGCACCTACAGCAGCCCGAGCTTCTGCTCGAGTTCGAGCGCGGCCCTGCCGTCGCCGAGCTCCGCGGGGGTCAGCGACACGGCCTTCAACCGGGCGAACGGCGGCAGCCCGGGGGCGGCGGCCACGCCTGGGCGCAGCGGATACTCGTAGCTGTGGCTGTGCGCAATCGCTTCCTGTCCTACACGGCTCACCAGGAAGGCGAGGAAGGCCTGGGCGTCGGCCTGGTGCGAGCTGGATTTCAGGACCGCGGCGCCGGACACGTTCACGAGGTCGCCCGCGTCGCCCGCGGCGTATTGGTGCAGTGCGGAGTGCAGCCCGCCTTGACCGACCTCGTCGCGCAGGCGATACCAGTAGTAGTGGTTGATCGGGGCGAGCGCGCTCTCGCCGTTGTTGACCTGCACGACCGCCGCCTCGTTGTCGGGGTAGATCTTCGCGTTGGCCTTCACGCCCGCGAGCCAGCGTTCCGCCGCCGCCACGCCGTCGAGCTTCAAGATCGCCGAGATCAGCGGCTGGGCGTCGGTCTCCGAGGGGGCGAAGCCGAGCTTGCCCTTCCACTTCGGATCGGCCAGATCGAGGATGTGGCTCGGCAGTTGCGCGGAAGCGATCTGCGAGGCGTTGTAGACGAGCACCGAGTCGCGCGCTGAGACGCCGACCCAGGCGCCGGTGGCGGAGTCGTCGCGTCTCGGCACCGCCGCAAGCGTGGACGGGCGCACCGGCGCCAGCAGGCCTTTCTCGCGCAGTGCTTCCAGGACCGGGGTGTTCTCCGTGTAGAACACGTCCGCGGGAGAGCTCGAGCCCTCCTGCTCGATCTGGCTCGCGAGCGTGGCCTCGTCGCCGGAGCGAACTTCGACCTTGACGTGCGTCTGTCGTTCGAAGGCCGCGACGAGCAGGGCGGTGGTCTGTTCGTGTTGACCGTTGTAGAGGGTGAGCGTCGCCTTGCCGTTGCTCGAGGAGCCTGCGCAAGCGGTGAGTAGCAGCGCGGCGGCAATGGCCGGCAGCAGGCTGAAAACTGGCAGTTGGAAGCGGCTCATCCTTGATATCCGATCCCTGGAGTCGGGATGACAGGACGGGACGGTAGCACAGAGTTAGGGTCCCCTAATAGCTGTGGGCGCGCACATTCGCCGTCGAATGCGTGAGAATCACCGCCATGCACGTAACCGCAAAGGCCGACTACGCCGTAAGGGCCGTCGTCGAGCTCGTCGACTCGAGCCAGGAATCGCCACGCAAGGTCGACGAGGTGGCGAAGGCGCAGGGCATCCCCGTGTCCTTCCTGGAGAACATCCTCACCCAGCTGCGCTCGTCGGGGATCGTTCGTTCTCAGCGCGGTCCCGAGGGCGGCTACTGGCTGGCGCTGCCGGCCGACGAGGTCAACCTCGCGCACATCATCCGCGCGGTCGAGGGACCCTTGGTGGGTGTTCGCGGACAGCGTCCCGAGGAGATCGAGTACGTCGGCTCCGCGGAGGCTCTGCAGCAGGTGTGGATCGCGCTGCGCGCCAACCTGCGCAAAGTGCTCGAGCATGTGACCATCGCCGACGTTGCCGCGGGCAAGCTGCCGAAGGACGTCATCGCGCTCACACGCGACGAGGCCGCCTGGGAAACGCGTTAACCGGCGAACACGCGCGGCGAAGGTAGGCGCACGGAGAGGATCTGGCCCTCCGTGAGTTCCAGCTCCTGGGCGTTCTCGCGCGTGACCTGGGCCCAGATCTCCCGGCCGTCGTGGAGCTTGAGCTCGACGCGGACCTCGAAGCCGAGGTGCACGACGCGCTCGACGAGCGCCTCGCTGCCGGTGCCGTCGTCCTGCGCCAGGATCTGGATGTCGTGCGGGCGCACAAACGCGTCGCCGAGGCGGTTGACAGGGCCGATGAACGACATCACGAACTCGTTCGCCGGACTCTCGTAGAGATCGCGCGGTGCTCCGGCCTGCTCGACGCGCCCCTTGTTCATCACCACGATCTGCTCGGCGACTTCCATCGCCTCCTCCTGGTCGTGGGTGACGAAGATCGTGGTCACGTGGATCTCCTCGTGCAACCTGCGCAGCCATTCGCGCAGCTCCGCGCGCACCTGCGCGTCGAGCGCGCCGAACGGCTCGTCCAGCAGCAGCACCTGAGGCTGTACGGCGAGCGCGCGGGCGAGCGCCATCCGCTGCAGCTGGCCGCCCGAGAGCTGGGAGGGGTAGCGCTCGGCGAGGCCGTCGAGGCGCACGAGGCCGAGCAGCTCCTTGACGCGCTCCTGGATCTCGGCCTTGGGGCGCTTGCGCACGCTCAGCCCGAAACCGACGTTGTCGTGCACGGTCATGTGCTTGAAGGGCGCGTAGTGCTGGAAGACGAAGCCCACGCCGCGAGTTCGCGCTGGGGAGTTGGTGACGTCCTCTCCGCCGATCAGCACCTCGCCCGTGTCAGGTGTCTCGAGGCCCGCGATGATGCGCAGCAACGTGGACTTGCCGCTTCCGCTCGGCCCCAGGAGTGCCGTCAGGGCGCCGTCGCCGACGGTGACGTTGACGTCTTCGAGCGCGACGAAGTCGCCGAATTTCTTGCCGACGTTGCGAGCCTCGATCGCCATCAGACGGCCACCTTTCGATGGGTGCGCCGGGTCAGCAGGTTCATCGCGAGCAGCGTCCCGAGCGCGAGCAGCGCGAGCACCACGGCGGCGGTGTAGGCGCCCGTGGGGTCGAAGTTCTCGAAGCGATCCTGCACGAACAGCGGCAGCGTCTGCGTCTGGCCCTCGATCCGCCCGGAGACGATGCTCACCGCGCCGAACTCGCCGAGCGCGCGCGCGGTGGTGAGCACGACGCCGTAGACCACGCCCCAGCGGATGCCGGGCAACGTGATGCGCCAGAACGTCTGCCAGGCGCTCGCGCCGAGCGTCTCGGCGGCCTGCTCGGCGTCGATGCCGAGCTCACGCAGCACCGGCATCGTCTCGCGCACGACGAACGGCAGCGACACGACGGCGGTAGCGATCACCATCCCGGGGACGGAGAAGATGACCTGGATGCCCTGTTCGGCGAGCCAGTCGCCGAGCCAGCCGGTTTTGCCGTAGACGAGTACCAGCGACAGGCCGACTACGACCGGCGAGATCGCGAACGGCAGGTCGATCAGCGTGCCCAGCACCGCCTTGCCGCGGAAGCGGCCGCGCTCGAGCAGCAGCGCCATGCCGATCCCGAACGCGGTGTTCAGCGGCACCGCGATCGCGACGATCTCGAGCGACAGCCAGAAGGCGTGCACCGCGTTGGGCTGGGTGATGGAGCTCCACACGGGGGAGAGGCCGTGTTCGAACGTGCGGTAGAAGATCATCGCGACCGGCGCGAGCAGCAGCAGCGCGAGGTAGCCGAGCGCGACCGTGCGCACGCCGTACTTCCTAAAGGACATGCTGGGACCTCTTGCGCAGGACGAACCCGAGCACCGCGAGCACGAGCAGCGCGATCACCAGCAGGAACACCGACACGGCGGCCGCGGCTGGCAGGTTTTCGTCTTGGATCTGTCCGAAGATGTACACGGAGCCGACCTCCGTCTTGAACGGCAGCTCGCCGGTGATCAGCACCAGCGATCCGTACTCGCCGAGCGCGCGCGCGAAGCTGAGCGCGACGCCGGAGATGATCGCCGGGGCGAGCGTCGGCAGCACGATCCGGCGCAGGATCGTGAACTGGCTCGCGCCGAGCGAGGATGCCGCTTCCTCCATCGAGCGGTCGAGCTCGAGCAGCACCGGCTGGACCGAACGCACCACGAACGGCAGCGTCACGAACAGCAGCGCCAAGCCGATCGACGCGCGCGTGAACGCGACGTCGATGCCGACAGGGCTTTTGTTGCCATACAACGCCAGCAGCACGACACCCGCGACGATCGTGGGCAGCGCGAACGGCAGGTCGATCAGGGCGTTGACGATCTTCTTGCCGGGGAACTCGTCGCGCACGAGCACCCACGCGATGATCGTGCCGAAGAACGCGTTGATCGCGACCACGATCACCGCGGCGATCAGCGTTAGCTTGATCGCCGCCGTCGCCTCTGGATTGGAGACCTCGCGCCAGAACGCGCCCAGCCCGCCCGTCGAGGACTTCACGAGCAGCGCCGCGATCGGCAACAGCACGAGCGCCGTCAGGTAGATCCCGAGCACGCCCTTTCCGAGCGTGCCGACGCCGCGGGCTCCGATGCGAAACCCGCCCGCGGCGCCGCGCCTTCCAAGCGCGACCGATGAGGGGCTACTTGGCAGTGGAGACCCCAAGCGACTGCTCGATCTTCGTCACGATCCCCGTTTCGGGTTCGAAGAATTCCTTGGAGACCTTCTTCCAGCCCCCGAGCGTGTCGATCGTGAACTGTCCCGCGGGCGTCGGGAACTTCGACGCGCCCGCGACTCCGGAAATCACCGGGCGGTAGCCCTTTTCGGCCCAGATCGCCTGGCCGGCGGGGGAGAGTAGGTATTCGACGAACGCCTTCGCGGCCGTCGAGGAGCCCGCCACCGCGATCGGGTTCTGGATCTCGATCGTGTCCTTGGGGATCACGTATTCGATCGCCGCGCCCTTCTTCTTGTCGGAGATCGCCTCGTTCTCGTAGTCGATCAGCGCGTCGCCGCGGCCGGAGAGGAACGTCTGCAGCGCGTTGCGCGCGGAGCTGTCCTGGCTGACGACGTTGTGGAACAGCGTCTTCAGGTATTCCTGCGCCTGCGCGGGCGTCTTGCCTTCCTTCAGCTGCGCGCCGTAGGCGGCCATCACGTTCCAACGCGCGCTGCCGGAGGTGAACGGGTTGGGCGTGAGCACCTGCACGCCCGGCTTGACGAGATCTGCCCAGCCGGTTATGTGCTTGGGGTTGCCCTTGCGCACGATGATCACGGCCACCGAGTCGCTGACGAAGCCGTGTGTGGCGTTCTGGTTCCACGTGGGAGACACGAGGCCGGCCTTCACGAGCCGTTCGACGTCTGGTTCGAGCGAGAAGTTGACCACGTCGGCGTGCAGCCCGTTGGCGACCGAGCGGCTCTGTTCACCGGAGGGGCCGTAGGACTGGCTGAAGGAGACGCCTTTGCCCGCCGGCGTCGCCTCGAACGCGGGGATGAGCTTTTCGAAGACTCCCTGCGGCGTCGAGTAGGCCACGAGCGTCAGGTGCGAGCCGCCCGAGCTGGAGCTGGAGGACGAGCCGCATGCGGCAAGTCCGAGCGTGGCTGCGATCAGCGAGACGACAACGACGGCGGTGCGTTTGATCATGGTCACTTTCTGCGTAGAGAACATGGAAATGGGTTCCAAAGTGAGAAAGCCTACTGGAATTAGGACATATCCAAGCGAATCGAGTGGAAAGCACGGGATACCCCGGAGGGTGTCCACGGGCTTCTGTGCGATACGGCACATTCGATGCGGGGGCGTGCGCCTTCGGGTACCCTGTCAAGGGTCAAGGGCCGGCTCTGTCAAGGGTCGAGCTCGACGCCATCCCCTCACGGCGTCCCCGCATCCAAAAGGAGATTTCACCCGATGTCAGCTTCACCGTCAGCCGTTTCGTCTGTCGACAGCCCTCCGGCCGCGGACGTCACCGAGGCCGCCGAGGCGGCGGTTCAGGCGATCACCGGCTCAGCCAACCAGGACGTGACGTTCTCGCTGGCGCTGACCCAGGACCAGAAGGACATCCGTGATTGGGTCCACGGCTTCGCCGCCGACGTGATGCGTCCGGCCGCCCACGAGTGGGACGAGAAGGAGAAAACCCCCTGGCCGATCATCCAAGAGGCCGCGAAGATCGGCCTGTACGGGTTCGAAGGCCTGGCGCAGTTCTTCGCCGACCCGACCGGCCTGACGCTGCCGATCGTCAACGAGGAGCTGTTCTGGGGCGACGCCGGGATCGGAATGTCGATCATGGGCACCGCGCTGGCGGTGGCGGCGATCTTCGGGCAGGGCTCGGGCGAGCAGATCGGCGAATGGATCCCGAGGTGCTTCGGCACCCCGGAGGACCTGAAGGTCGCGGCGTTCTGCGCCTCGGAGCCGAACGCCGGCTCGGACGTGTCCGGCGTTCGCACGCGCGCGAAGTTCGACGAGGCGACGAACGAGTGGGTGATCAACGGCCAGAAGGCGTGGGCCACGAACGGCGGCATCTCCGACGTGCACGTGGTGATCGCGACCGTCGACCCCGAGCTCGGCTCGAAAGGCCACGCGGCGTTCGTCATTCCGATGAGCGAAGCGAAGGGCATCTCCGAAGGCACGAAGGTCTCCAAGCACGGCCTGCGCGCGTCGCACACGGCGGACGTGTTCCTCGACGACTGTCGCATCCCCGCCGGCTACGTGCTCGGCGGCAAGGAGAAGCTCGACGAGCGCATCGCGCGCGTTCGCGAGGGCAAGAAGGGCAAGTCCCAGGCCGCGATGCAGACCTTCGAGGCCTCGCGTCCGACGGTCGGCTCGCAGGCGCTCGGCATCGCCCGCGCGGCGTATGAGTACTCGCTGGAGTACGCCAAGGACCGCGAACAGTTCGGCAAGAAGATCATCGAGAACCAGTCGATCGCGTTCACGCTCGCGCGCATGAAGATGGAGATCGACGCGGCCCGCCTGCTCGTGTGGCGTGCCTCGTGGATGGGGCGCAACCAGGTCCCGTTCGAGAACGCGGAGGGCTCGATGAGCAAGCTCAAGTCCGGCGAGGTGGCGGTGTGGGCGACCGAGCGTGCGATCCAGATCCTCGGCGGCAACGGCTACACGCGCGAGTTCCCCGTCGAGCGCTGGCACCGCGACGCGAAGATCTACGACATCTTCGAGGGCACCGCCGAGATCCAGCAGCTGGTGATCTCGCGCGCGATCTCCGGGATGCACATCAAGTAGCCAGCTGGAGTCTCCGTAACTGATCGGGGGGTTGACAGTTAGCAACCTCCCGATTAGTTTTTCTCAAGTAGGGAGATGGGGAATGGGCTTGCGACGCCGCACGGCGTCGTGGGTCTGACGATGGAGAACGGAGACAACATGATTGGAAGGATTCCTGCGCGTGCGGCGAAGCTCGTCGTGGCGCTACTCGCGATGAGTGCCGCGTCGGCCGCCACGGCAAGCGCGTCGACGTCGATCTACGACAACATCCCGATGCCGCTGCCGGGGAACATGGTCTCGATGGCGTTCGAGGCGACCTCGACGTCGGAGTTCGGCGCACAGGTCGAATTCGCGGGCACGGTCCGCAAGAACCCGACGGTCACGGTCACGATGAGCAGCTGGGCGTGTCAGAACCTGAAAGGCGGCGCGGCGTGCCTCACGGCATCAGGCGCGACGTTCGAATGGCCAATCACGCTGAACGTGTATGCGGTCGGCGCGGGCAATGCGCCCGGTGCGCTGCTGGCGACGCAGACGACGACGTTCAAGATCCCGTATCGCCCGTCCGCCAACACGAAGAAGTGCTCGCTGACGGCCGAAGGCGTGATCGGCTGGGGCAAGGAATGCTATTCCGGCAAGACGCACAACATCACGTTCCACCTGTCCGGCGTTACGTTGCCGGCGAAGGCGATCCTGGCGATCGCCTACAACACGAGCGACTACGGCTACGCGCCGACGCACGGGCCGGACATCGGGCAGGACTCGATGAACGTGGCCGTGCGCGAACCGGCCGAAGGCGGCCCGTCGGTCGGAAGCGACCCGCTGCCCTCCGGCGCCTACCTGAACTCGCTGTGGTCCGGCGCGTACTGCGAAGGCGCGCTCGGGACGGGCACGTTCCGGCTCGACGAAGGCTGCTGGACCGGCTACCAGCCGGCGATCGCGGTCAAGGCCGTCAAAGGCTGAGCCGAGGTCTGAGAGGAGAGCGCCGGATGAGGGCCTCGCTTCGGCGGGGCCCTCGCCGTCTCCGCGGCGTACCCGCCGTGCGCTAAGTTCCCACGCTGGCAGGACGCGCCCAGGCCGGGAGCTGGTCTCCCGTGGATCGGAGGCAGATGTCAGCGGACGAGGACTGGCGGCTCATCGCCCAATGCGATGAGGATTTGACAGGCGGAGCGCTCGATGCGCTACGCGGCAAGGTCCGTGGCAGTGGCGTGCTCGGCGACGTGGAGGCCGCGGTCGCGCACGACGTGGTGATCACGCACGACGGTCGCAGGCTGTTCGCCTACGCCGCCAGCGAGGAGGCCCTGTCTGCAGCGCGCGGTGCGATGGAGAACGTGCTGCTTCAGGACCAACGCACAGCGGAGATCGTCGTCAGCCACTGGGACACGCAGCTGGACGCGTGGCGGCAGATCGATCCTCCGCTCGTTGGCGAGGCCGCCGCAAGCGAGCAGGCTGCCGAGCGCGACGCCGAGACTCCCGAAACGAGCACGGTCGTGGCAAGCGCAGGCAGGGAGGTGCGCGCATCCTTCGAGAGCTCGCTCCAGACGTGGGCGCAGCAGCTTGGCATCACCTGCACGATCGTCGAGCATCCGCACCTGCTGACGACTCAGGTCGCGTTCACCGTCACCGGTCCGCGCCGCAAGATCGAAGAGTTCCGGGAGGGGCTGCGGGCAGAGGCGGTGGCCACCATGCGCGCCGAGCGTCAGGTGATGATCAGTCCGCTGTAGCGGCCGATCGGCAGACGAGCCTGTGCTGTGTTGCTACCAGGCCTGGTCGGTGCCGCAGTGCGGGCAGACGACGCTGGTCGATACGTCCGCGCTGAACAGGTAGCCGCACGCGCAGCTGTAGGAGGCGTGATCCTCGGGCCCGCCGGCCTCCTGGACTCGCTGGACATCCGGGTCGGGTACGTGCGCGTCAGGCGTTGAAGTCGGCTCGGAGCCGGGTACGGCGAGTGGCTCGACCACGGTCGCGGCAGGCGCCGCGCTCGGCGCGCCCCTCCTGCGACGGTGCCGGCGTGTATGGCGACCCTCGCCCAGAGGGTGCAGAAGTCTCGGTTTCATCATCGCTACCCCCTAAGACGTCATTTACGCGGGAAGGTTTCGCCCTGCACGAGCTTTTTCCTCGTCCCCCGTCCACATCCGGGCGCTGGAGGAGGCCCGAGCCGGGCGAGCCGGAACGGCTGTGGGCGGGGTTTGAGATACTTGCTGGCGATGAATCCCGCGCGCAAGCGAACGGTGCGCCTGGTGGTGGCGTTGAGCGCAGCAGTGTTTCTGGCCAGTGCGCTGATCTACACGAGCTTCAGTGCTGCCAGCCCGGCCCTCACGCCCACACAGCTCGCTCACGAGGCTCAGCCCGGCCGCAGCTACCAGGTCACCGGCACGGTTGCCGGTGGATCGGTGCACCGCGTTGGCGCCGTGCTCGACTTCACCGTGGAGGATCGCAGCGGCGGTCAGGGCGCGACGAAGATCCCGCTCGCCTACACCGGCACCGTGCCCGACCCGTTCCGCGAAGGCCGCGAGGTGATCGTGACGGTGCAGAAGCAGGGTGGACGCTACGTGGGCGAACCCAACTCGCTGATCACGAAGTGCCCGTCGAAGTACAAGACCGCTCCCGCCGGCGAGAACCAGAACGCTTAGATGGTTGTCTAAGTGGCCGGCCTCGGATTCGTCTGTCTGCTGCTGGCGCTCGCGGTGTGCGTCTACGGCATCGGCGCGTCGCTGTACGGCGTGCGCAGCGGCCGCGTGGAGTTCTCGGCGTCCGGGCGGCGCGCGGTGTATGCGCTCGCGGGCGTCCTGACGGTCGCCTTCGCGGTGCTCGAGGTGGCTTTCCTGCGCAACGACTTCACGTTCAACGCCGTCGCCGACACCTCCAGCCGCACCACGCCGGCCGCCTACCGCGCCGCCGCGGTGTGGTCCTCGCAGGAAGGCTCCTTGCTCCTGTGGGCGTGGCTGTTGTCGCTGTGGTCGAGCCTCGCGCTGTTCCTCACGCGCAAGCGCTTGCGCGACGTTGCCAGCTACGCGACCGCGATCCTGCTTGGCTTCGGCGGCTTCTTCATCTCGCTGATGATCTTCTACGCGGACCCGTTCGCGAGCACCCATCCGGCGCCGAGCGAAGGCGTGGGCCTCGATCCGCTGCTGCGCTTCCCGACGATGATGATCCACCCGCCGATGCTGTACTCCGGCTACACGCTGTGCACGATCCCGCTGGCGTTCGGGATGGGGGCGTTGCTGGCGCGCAGGGTGGACGCGGACTGGATCAAAGTCATCAGACGCTTCGCGTTCGCCGCGTGGCTGTTCCTCGGCATGGGCATCCTGCTGGGCGCGCGCTGGTCCTACGCCGAGCTCGGCTGGGGCGGCTACTGGGGCTGGGACGCGGTCGAGAACGCGTCGCTGATGCCGTGGCTGACCGGCACCGCGTTCCTGCACTCGCTGATGATCCAGGAGAAACGCGGGATGCTGAAGGTGTGGAACGTATCGCTCGTGCTCGCCACGGGCACGCTCGCGATCATGGGCACGTTCCTCGTCAGAAGCGGCGTGCTGAACTCGATCCACGCCTTCGGCGGCGCGACGCTGGGCGTGCCGTTCGTGACTCTGATCGGCGTGCTCCTGGCCGGCTCGATCTACCTCGTGGTCTCGCGCCGGGACATGCTGCGCTCCGAGCACCGCCTCGACTCGCTGCTCTCACGCGAGTCGATCTTCCTCGCGAACAACCTCGTGCTGGTGGCGCTGTGCTTCGTGATCTTCTGGGGCACGTACTTCCCGCTGATCTCAGAGGCGCTCACCGGACAGGAAGCGTCGGTGGGGCCACCGTGGTTCGACCGCTACACGGTGCCGCTCGCGCTGGTCCTGGTGCTGCTCAGCGGCATCGGCCCGGTGATCTCGTGGCGCAGGGCGACGTTGGCCAACGTGAGGCGCAACTTCCTCGTGCCCGTGCTCACGGCGCTGGTGACCCTCGTGGCGCTGCTGGCCGCCGGAATCGGGGACAAGCCGCTGGCGATCGCGATGTTCTGCTGCGCGGCGTTCGTGTTCGGCTCGATCGGGCAGGAGTTCTTCCGCGGCTCACGCGCACGGCGCGCGATGGCGGGCGAGCCAGCGCCGCTGGCGCTGGTTGCGCTCGTGCGCCGCAACCGCAGGCGCTACGGCGGCTACGTCGTGCACCTTGGGATCGCGGTGCTGTTCGTCGGTGTGGCGGCATCCTCGTCCTTCCAGCACGCGTCCGAGCTTGGCCTCTCGCCGGGCCAGTCGACCCGCGTGGGCGCCTACAAGGTGACCTACGTGCGTCCGACCGCCACGATCACGCCCAAGTACGACGAGGCGCACACCGGCTCCACGCTCAGCCTCGGGGCGTTGCTCGACGTGACGGAAGCCCGCCCGCCCGGGCGTCACGTCGCGACGCTCAACCCGAGCGAGGGCTTCTACGCCTCCCAGGAAGCGAGCCAGGGCTCCGTGGGCAGCCTGATCGGCGGCCAGCCGGTGAGCCACATCGCGATGGACGCGGGCGTCACGCGGGACGTGTGGAGTGCGATCGAGCCCAACATCGAAGCTCCAGCGCTGGCGCGGATCGTGAAGGCGGGCAATCGCACGCTGCCGCCCGAAGACGCGCTGGTGGCGATCGGCTACCTCGCTCGCGAATATCTCAAGCACCCGCCGCAGGCGCAGTTCCACTTCATCGTCTCGCCGCTGGTGATGTGGATCTGGATCGGCGGGGGAATCGTTTTCGGCGGCGCCCTGATCGCGATCTGGCCTGCGCCGAGCGTCGTGCGCCGGCGCGTCGCGATGCGTGTGCGCGCCCGCACCGTCCGCGCCTGAGGCGCGTGGACTCGGTCATCTCAGCCGCATGAGCGTTCCGGTCGCAATCCTCGCCGTGGTGCTGTTTGCGCTCGTGGTGCTCGTCGTCTCCGCGCCGCTGCGCAGCGGGAGGGGCGAGCACGCGCCCGACCCAGCCACGAGCGACTCGTCGCGGCAGCAGGCCTCGCGGCAGGTCATCGACCTGAACGAGCTGCACTCCGAGCGCGACGCGAAGTACCGCGAGATCCGAGACGCGGAGCTGGATTTCAGGACCGGAAAGCTCTCCGCGGAGGACTACGAGACGATCGACGCGCAGCTGCGCGCGGAGGCGCTCGAGATCCTCGACCGCCTGGAGGCGGCGGAGGCTTCTACGAGAAGCTCTTGAGCAGCAGGATCGCGTTCAGGAAGAACAGCACCGCGAAGGCGACCGTCCAGCGGTTGAGGTTGCGCTCGACCATTGAGCCGCCACCCAGCGGACCGGCTCCGCTGCCCACGCCGAACGCGCCGGAGAGCCCCGAGTCTTTGCCCGAGTGCATCAGCACCAGGAAGATCAGGATCACCGCGATCGCCACCTGCACGATTGAGAGGATCGTTTCCACAGGAGCAGATTATCGCTTCGGGCACGGAACGTCGCGCTTGGCCATCACCGTCGAGCCGTCGAAGAAGCTGAACTGCGAGGCGACCGGCCAGCCTCCGCGTGGGCAGCTGTGGGGGAGGATGATGCCCTTGATGGGGAGCTGCTCGCGCTTGCCGTGCACGATCTTGGAGTAGGTCTGGCCTTTGGCTCCAAGGTTCAGGAACGCGCTCGAGGCGGATGCGTAGGAGGCTTCGGGGAGGGGTTGGATGAGCGGCACGTCGAGGCTGAAGCCGAGTCCGTAGGGCTTGGGTCCGCGGATCACGGTGGCGTCGAAGTAGATTTCGATCGCGGCCGGCGTGTGTCCGACGAGGTAGATAACCATTTTCGTGTGGCCCGGGCGGTTGTCGGTGAGGAAGAGTTCGAAGGTGTATTTCTCTTCGATGATTTCTTTGGCGAGTTCGTAGACGCCCATGCCGCCGCCGGTCCCCGCTCTGGAGTTCTTGGGGCACGTGCCGGTCCGTTCGAGGAATTCCTGGTTGCACGTGGTGCTGCCTTGAAGGTCGAGGGTCAGCCCGGACGGTCCGTACACGTCGATGTGCGTGATCGGCGAGGGCATCGGGCCGTCCGTCGAGCCGAGCGTGGCGCTGCCGAACACGTCCGTCGCGGCTCCGAGCCTGTCGGGCGAGAAGCTCACCTGCCCGATGGTCACGGTGTCCTGCGCGTACGCTGCTCCCGTCGCTGTGGCGAGCAGCACGCTGCCCCAGGCCAGCACTGTCAGGATCCGACCCCATGCACGCATCGTCTCATCTCCCCTTTGTCGCGGGCCACGGAAGCCGTGGCGCCTCGATCCTCCACCCTAGAGTCCAGCATTCTGAACAAAACAGCGCTGCTGGGCAACCGTTGGACGGCGAGACATGTGCTCGGGAGGACTACTCAAGCCCTCCGCGAACGGGTATCTGTGGGCGATTCGTCCAATTACGGGCTTTCCGCCGTGTTCGGGGCTACGGTCCGGGCGCGATGGAGCCGATGGATACGGCGCGATACATGTTTTTCAGTTCGATTACGAATCCTTTACGGATTCCTGCTTGCCTGCCGATATGAATCCTGGTTGGCGTATCCCGCACTTGTGGGCGAGCCGCGTTGACCACGACCACTGGACCACTGGGATACCCCCGAGATGATCGATCCGAGCATATGCCGCCCCTGATCAGCGCCCGTAGGCGCGCGCTGCGCACGCTTCTATCGGCCGTCGCCGGCGGCGGCCTGACCGCGGCCGGCCTGGGCGGGCCGTTGGCCAATACGGCGCTCGGCGCGGGCACGCCCGTCTCGACGGACACGACCACCACGCCGACGCCGACCGAAACAACCCCGGCCGAACAGCCGGCCGCGCCAGCCGAACAGCCGACGACGAGCACGGCGACTACGCCCCCGACCGCGACCACTCCCGCGAGCTCGACGGTCCCGCAGGCGACCACGCCCGCGCCACCGCCGGCGGAAGCACCGAAAGTGGTGCTGCAGCGCAAGCAGAAGGCCACGCCGAGCCCCGCTGTGAGCCCGAGCGCGACGAACACGGCCGAAACGACGAAGGCCGCGGCAAAGAAGAAGAAGAAGGCGAAGGGCCCCAACAACGTGGCCGCCTCGCCGCAGTCGGTCGCCCAGGCGGGGGCTCTCGCGGCGATCCTAGCGTCCTCACAGGCAAACGCCCAGGCGCTCGCCTTCTACCGCATTCCGCTGTTCCTGCTGCCGATCTACAAGGCCGCGGCGGTGCAGTACGGAGTGCCGTGGCAGATCCTCGCGGCGGTCAACGAAATCGAGACCAACTACGGCACCGATCAGTCGGTGTCCTCGGCCGGAGCGGTGGGATGGATGCAGTTCATGCCCGCGACCTGGCTGCAGTACGGCGTGGACGCGCTGGACGCCGGCTACGCGGACCCTTACAACCCGGTGGACGCGATCTTCGCTGCGGCTCGCTACCTGCGGGCTGCGGGCGCGCAGACGAACCTGCGCGGGGCGATCCTCGCCTATAACCACTCCGAAGAATATGCCGACTCGGTTCTGCTGCGGGCGAAGCTGATCTCCACCTACCCGAAGGCGGTGATCGCGACGCTCACCGGCCTTGTCGACGGGCGCCTGCCGGTGACGGGCAAGCAGATCGCGTGGAGCGCGCTCCCGGTCGCCCCGCCCTCGCCCTCGCCCTCCACCGCCACCGCGAATGCCACGGCGCTCGGCAGTGCGGCGGCCGGCTCGACAGGCGAAGCGCAGGCGGCGACGGGATCGAGCGAAACCTCCGCCTCAGCCACACCCGGCTCGACGGCTGCTCCGGCGCCGAACGCCGTGGCGGCAGCCGCGACAGCGCCGAGCTCGGCGGCGAGCGGGCAGACGCTGGGATTGGTCGACGTCCGCAGTGGCGCGAACGCCTCGGTCGTGGCGGTGCACGACGGCCGCATCGTCAAGCTCGGCGACTCCCGCGTGCTCGGCAAGTACGTCGTTCTGCGCGACGTCTACGGCGACCTGTTCGTGTACGCCGGCCTGGGCAGCATCGCCCCGACGTACTCGCTGGCGAAGCCGTCCCACGCGCGCGCGAAGTCGCACGTGGTCGAAGTGGCGAGCACGCACGACCCGGCGCCCTCGCTGCCGGCAAGCGCGGGAAACCAATCCCCGCTCACCCTCACCGTCAAAGCGCCCGCGCCGAAGGGCCCCGCGAAGTCAGCCGTCGCGGGCAAGGTGTCGGTATCTGCGGCCGCTCAGGAAGAAGCTCCGAACGACGGCGGCAAGGTGCGCCTGTTCGCTCACCCGAGCAACCCGGACTCGCGTGCCGCGGCTGCGGTCACCGCGGCGATTCGCGCCCGCAACAGCGCCGCCGGTCAGCGCCTGCCGCTGAAGCGCGGTTCGGTGGTGGCGAGCGGCACGGTGCTGGGGAAGGTACGCGTGCCCAAGGGAGCGAAGGACGGCCACCTGCGCTTCTCGATCCGCCCGGCGGGCGATGCCTCCGCGATCGACCCGGGGCCGGTGCTCGCCAACTGGGCGCAGCTGCAGACCGCGCTGCACCCGCAGGGCGCGAAAGCGACCAATGCGCTGCTGGGCGCCACCGCGAGCGATGTGTTCCTGCTCTCCAAAGCGCAGCTCGAGCGCTCGGTGCTCGCCGACCCCGGGATCACGATCTACGCGTGCGGGCGCCACGACATCGCGGCCGGCTCGGTCGACAAACGCGTGCTGGCGGTGCTCGCGTTCCTCTCGCGCAGCGGCCTGAAGCCGACCGTCAGCGCGCTGCGCTGCGGACAGTCGCGCTACACCTCCGCGGGCACGCCCTCAGCGCAATACGCGGGCGACGCGGTGGACATCTCCGCGATCAACGGCGTACCGATCGGTGGGCACCAGGGGGCCGGGACGATCACCGATCTCACCATCCGCACTCTGCTGACGCTCCCCGCGCAGTTCGTGCCGCACGAGGTGGCCAGCCTGATGCGCTACCCGGGCATGGCCAACACTCACGCCAACCCGCAGTACTGGAACCAGATCCACCTCGCCTTCAAGCCCGCCCCGAAGGTCGCCGCGGTCAAGGCAGCGGCGCCCACGACGGTCGCGCACTCGGCGCACTCAGGGCCGACCGCGCCGGTGCCCGTGGTCACCACGAGCGTGCTCAGTCCCACGCAGTGGAGCCAGCTGATGACCCGCGTGGGTGGGCTGCAGATGCCGGTCGTGGCGAGGAAGCCGAGCGACCAGGCGATTCCGGACCCGAAGACCAAGACGAAGATGGGGCACTAGCCCGGGGCCAGCGATCACTCCGTTTCGCGGCTATGCCGTCGATGCCTTGACAGCCCCGTACGACGTACGTACGATGACTGTATGCGTACACAGCGCCTTGAGCTACGACTCAGCGACGACGAGCGCCAGATAGATAGCGCGGCGGCAACTGCTGTCGGTGAGACCTTGAGCGACTTCTTTCGACGTGCTGCGAGTGCTCGCGCGCAGGAAGTCCTCACCGATCAGCAGCAGATCGCGCTCAGCGAGGATGAGGCAGCACGCTTTCTGGACGCGCTGGAGGACGTCGATCAGGACTCGGTAGCGCGCTTGCGAGACCTGCGCCAGCGAGCGTGAGCGCCCAATTCGGGGGCACCGAGCGCTACGACCCAACCCGACACGACGCATCAGCGTTCTGTTGTGGCAACGAACTCCTCGACCGCTGGCTCATCCGGTATGCCGGACAGAACGAGCGGCGCGACGCGGCGCGCACATTCGTTGCCACAACCACCAACCAAGCCATCTATGGCTACTACACGCTGATTGCCGGCCAGCTCGAACACAACGAGGCCACAGCTCAGACCCGAAAGGGCTTGTCCAGGCACTTCCCAATCCCGGTAGCGATTCTCGCCCGACTGGCCATCGCCTCCGATCAACAAAGCCGCGGGTTCGGTGCCGCCTTGCTCAACGATGCGCTCGTGCGCGTTTGCCGAGCCTCAGAGCAGGTCGCTGTTCGTGCCGTGGTCGTACACGCGGTCGATGAGAACGCGGCTGGGTTCTACGCGCGATTCGGCTTCAAGGCGCTCAGTGCGGGTCCTCGAACACTGATGGCTACGCTCGCTGAGCTGCGCGCTGCGGGCTACACGTAGCTCCGGGACCGCGCTGAGCACGATCCCGGAACCCGTGTCGTCGTTGCTGCCGGCCTCGTGCGTCAGCCAGCCGGCGTAGGCGGCGACCCCGGCACGGCACCCGGTGCGGCCCTGAGCCCTTTGCGCAGGATGCTCGCGCACTTCAACTGCGCCGCTTTGAACTTGGCGCTTGCGACGTTGATTCCGCGAGTGTTGAAGATCGGGCCTTTGCCCGACGTGTTGGCGGCCGGGATGTTGACGCCGTTTTCGCGTAGGCACGTGGCGAATTTGGCGAGCGCCTGTCTGAACTGGCCGCTTTTGAGGCGGGTGACGGCGCCGCCGAAGCGTCCGCCGTTCGGGAAGCCGCCGCACTTCTTGAGCGCCGCCTGATACTGCGCGGCGGTCACGCCCTTCGGCAGCTGTGGTGCGCCTCCGGCGAGAAAGCCGGCTCCCGGCGCCTGCTGGCCCGGTGTCCTTTTGGGCAGCACGATGCCGCTCTTCTGGAGGCATTCGCGCACGGCCAGGAAGCGCGTGCGCGCCCCGGCGAACCCTTTGCTCGTCGCTTTGGTCGTAGCTTTCGTCGTGCCGGTGGCATTGCCCGAGGCGCTCGCGGTCGTCGCGGCGGTCGTCGCTGTACTCGAAGTGGACGAGCTGGAGGAGGCGCTGGACGAGCTCCCGCAGGCCGCCAGTGCGAGGCTCGCTAGGACGAGCAGGAGACCGGCCGCGAGTGCGGGTCTTGATCTGTTGCTGCTGAATCGAGGCATTGAACTCCTTGTCGATGATCTGCTGACGAACGCGCCGCCTCTAGGCGAATGCGGTTCGAAAGATAGTGAGCGATGTAGCTAAGTCCCCGCTCAACCGCCGTTTCCGAACAGCGCCGGCGAGCCTCCGCCGCTCGCTCCACCGCCTGTCGCGGTCGGGCCGCCACCGCGGCCGGCGCCGAACAGGGCCGCGAGACCGCCGCCGGTGGATCCGACGCTGATCGTTTCGGCGCTTACGGTGCCGTTCTTGCCGGTGGCGCCGAGGATCGTGACGGTTTCCCCGGGGTGGATGGACTTGACGTGAGAGCTGACGGTCTTGGTGACCGTGGTGCCCGCCGACGTGAGCACCTTGACGGTGTTGCCTTCGGCGTCGGTCACGTACAGCGTGCTGCCTGAGAGATAGGAGACTTCGCCGGACGTTCGCCCAGCGCCGGCGGCGCCGGGAAAGCCACCCGCGCCCGTGTCGCTGGATCGGCTGCGCGCGCCTGTGGCGGCGCCGGAGCGCAGTGCCGCGAAGCGCGCCGCGAGTCCCCCGGCGCCGCCACCGCTCGAGCTGGAGGAGCTCTGCCCCTTCTCCACGAGCACGCCGCCGATGAAACCGCAGGCGATCAGCAGGACCGCGAGCAGCGTCAGGGCGATTGGATTCCCGCCCACCCCGAGCAGCCGGCGGCGCGGGCGGCGGGGCAGCTCGGAGGGCTCCTCCATCCAGTCCTCGTCCTCGAGTCGCTCGTCGGTGAGTGTGGTTTGGTCGTCGGGCATCACAGGCTCCTCGTGGGGGGAAGTCGGGTCACTCAAAGCGCAGCGCTTCGATCGGTCGCAGGGACGCGGCGCGGGCGGCGGGGTAGGTGCCGAAGAACAGGCCCGAGAGCGCCGCGGCGCCGAAGGCGAGGAAGATCGAGTACGTGGCGATCTCGGGTTTCACTCCGGCGATTTCGAACTGGCTGCCGAGCACGCCGACGAGCACGCCGGTGAGGCCGCCGATCAACGACACGAGCACGGCCTCGGTGAGGAACTGGGTGAGGATGTCGCTGCGACGCGCGCCGATCGCCTTGCGGATGCCGATCTCGCGGGTGCGCTCGGTGACGCTCACGAGCATGATGTTCATCACGCCGATCCCGCCCACCAGCAGCGAGATCGCCGCGACCTCGCCGAGCAGGGTGGTGAACACGCTGCTCGTGGAGCTGGACGTGGACAGCAGCGAGCCCTGGTTGAGGACGTTGAAGCCCGGTTCGGAGGTGTTGGTGATCTTGTGGCGTTCCTCGATGATCGAGGTGGCCTCTCCTTCGGCGGCGTTCAAGGCCGCTTCGGACTTCGCCTCGACCGTGATCGAGTCGATCGGTCCGTAGCCGGTGAGCGAGTCCTGGACGGTGGAGATCGGGGCCATCACCACGTCGTCCTCGTTGGTGGCGCCGTTGGTGCCCTTCGCGGCGAGCACGCCGACGACTTCGAAGTTGCTGCCGTCGACCTTGACGTTCTGCCCGACGGCGCTCGCTCCGGAGAACAGTTCCTGCACGACCGTCTGTCCGATCACGGCGACGCGCCTGTGCTGGCTGACGTCCGCCGCGGTGAACGACGCGCCTTCCTGGAGCCTGTAGCTGTGGGCGGTGAGGTAGGAGGGGATGGTGCCGACGAACGAGGACGGTTCGTAGCTCGTGCTGCCCGCGACCAGTTTCACCGCGCTCGCGTTGACGACCGGCGAGGCGCTCAGCACGTCGGGGGCCTTGCCCGGTTCCTGCAGCGCTTCGGCGTCTCGCTTGGTGAGCGACACGGTGCCGGCCGAGGCGAAGCGAGCGCCGCCGCGTCCGCCGCCGGCCTGCACGAGCAGGACGTTCGTGCCGAGGCTCTGGATCGTCGACTTGACCGCTCGCGAGGAGCCGTTGCCGACCGCGATCAGGACGATCACCGAGGCGACGCCGATCGTCATCCCGAGGATCGTCAGCCCGGAGCGGAGCTTGTTGGCGGTGATGCCGCTCCACGCGATCCGCAGCGTCTCGGGCCCGATCATGGCCGTGCCTCGGTGAGACCCGCGTCGAGGGGGCGCTGGTGGGCGGACTTCTGTCCGCGCGGAGCGGGCGGCGGGTCGTGGACGGCGAGCGTGCGGGTGTCCTGCACGACGGCTCCGTCGCTCAGCCTGATCACGCGCTTGGTCTGTTCGGCGACGTCGGGCTCGTGGGTGATCAGCACCACCGTTCGCCCGTCCTCGTTGAGGCCCGTGAAGATCTCGAGCACGTCCTCGGTGGAGTGCGAGTCGAGGTTCCCGGTGGGCTCGTCGGCGAGGATCAGCGATGGGTTGGTGACGATCGCGCGCGCGACCGCGACGCGCTGCTGCTGGCCGCCGGAGAGCTCGGAGGGCTGGTGGTGCAGCCGGTGTGCCATCCCGACCGAGCGCAGGGCCTGCTCGGCGCGGCGTCGTCGCTCGGCGCCCTTCAGGCCGGCGTAGGCGAGCGGCAGCTCGACGTTCACGAGCGCGCTGGTGCGCGCTACGAGGTTGAAGCTCTGGAAGACGAACCCGATCTTGCGGTTGCGCAGGTCGGCGAGGTCGTCCTCGTCCATTTCGCTCACGTCGACGCCGTCGATCAGGTAGCGCCCGCTGGTGGGTATGTCGAGGCAGCCGAGGATGTTCATCAGCGTGCTCTTGCCGCTGCCGGAGCTGCCCATGATCGCGACCATGTCGCCGGTGTCGATGCGCAGCGTCACGTCGCGCAGCGCGCGCACGCGGATCTGCCCGAGGTCGAACACCTTGCTCACCTCGCGCACCGCGATCACCGGACGCTGGCGTACCAGGACCATCAGCCGCCGCCCCTGAAGAACGCCGCGCCACCGCCGGCGAAGCCGCCCCCGCCGCCGAGTCCGAGTGCGCCGGCGCGGCGGCCGAGCAGTGAGCTCGTGCCGCTGGAGCTGCTCGTGGTGGCGCTCGGAAGCACGATCGTTTCGCCCGCCTTGAGGCCGCTGAGGACGATCGTGGAGCTGTTGCCGGCCAACCCGGTGACGACTCGTTGGCTCACGTGCTTGGTGCCGTGCACGACCGTGACGGCGCCGGCGGAGATCGCGCTGGTGGGCACGTTGATGCCTTCGGCCTGCTTGACGACGACTTCGGCGGTCGCGCTCATACCGGGCTTGAGGCCCGCCTCGAGCTGGTCGAGTTGGAAGGTGACGTCGTAGCTGACGACGCCGCTGTTGCTCGTCGAGAGGATCGCGACTTCGCGCACGTGCGCGGCCACCTTGCGCCCGCTCAGCGCTTCGATGGTGACGGTGGCGATCTGGCCGGCCCTGACGTTGCCGATTTCGGACTCGCTGAGCGGCACGACGAGCTCCATCGAGCTGAGGTCGCTGAGGACCGCGAACGCGGAGCTGGAAGAGCTCGAAGAGCTGGCGGAGCTGGAGCTGGCGGCGGCGCTCGAACGCGCGCCCGTCGCCGATGAGCCGCCGCTGCCCGAGCCCGATCCGCTGGACGAGGAAGCGCTCGCGGTGTCCCTGCTCGTGCCGCTCGCCGAGACGGTTTCACCGACTTCGCCGGCGAGCGAGGCGATCGTGCCGGCCTCGGGTGCGTAGAGCTTCGTGTCCTGCACAGCCTCCTCGTCGCCGCGAACGGTGAGCGCGTCGCTCTTGACGGCGGCTCTCGCCGAGGCGAGGTTTGCTTCGCGTGTCGCGGTGCTGATCGTGGTGGTGGAGGACGATTCCGTGGTGGTTTTCGAAGCGTGTTCCTTCTTGGCGGTGGATTCGCGCTTGGACGCGGCTTCTTCGGAGGTAGCGGCCGCCCCCGCCTTTGTCGAGCCCGACCCGCCCCCGCCGCCGGACCCTTCGCCGCCGGTTTCTTCTTCCTTGGCGAGGTTCGCTTCGGCGGACTGCAGGGAGGCGCGCGCCTGTTCGAGCGTGACTTCCGCGCTCTGGGGGTCGAGTGTGGCGAGCAGTTGGCCCTGCGTCACTTCCTGTCCCTGTGCGACATAGATGTGTGTGACCGTTCCGCTCGTCTTGAAGCCGAGGTTCAGCTGGCTCTCCGGCTGCAGGTTGCCGGTTCCCGACACGGTTGACTGCACGACTCCCCGTGCGACGGTGGCGGTGCGCGTGACGGTGCTCTGGCTGCCGGAGGCTGGTCCGACGACGAGCACGGCGGCGACGATCGCACCGGCGCAGAGGGCCGCAAGTGCGAAGACGACCCAGGATGCTCCGGTGCGTTCGGTCATGTCTCTCGAGTAGATAGTCCGCACGATCCGTAAGACGCGGCGAAGAAAGCGCACAAAGGGGGATAAAGTCTGCGCATGCCCTCCTATGGCGGGATCGACCTGGGTGGCACGAAGATCCAGGCGGCGATCCTCGACGCGGACCACAACGTGCTCGGCTCGGCGCGTCGTCCGACGCCCACGAGCGGGGGTCCGGCGGACGTGGCGAGGGAGATGGAGGCGGCGCTGCGCGACGCCGCCAAGGCGGCGGAGCTCGAGCCGGCGACGCTGGTCGGAGTGGGGGTGGGCTCGCCCGGCACGATCGAGGACGGCGAGGTGACGAGCGCGCGCAACCTGCCCGACTGGGAAGGCACTTTCCCGCTGGCCAAGACGCTCGCGGACGCGCTCGGCTGCGAGGTGAAGGTGGGCAACGACGTGCAGGTGGCAACCGACGCGGAGTTCAAACTGGGCGCGGGGCGGCTGTACGACTCGGTGCTGGGCGTCTTCTGGGGTACTGGGGTCGGAGGTGGGCTGATCCTCGACGGCAAGCCGTGGACGGGGCGCGGCGGGGCTGGGGAGATCGGTCACGTGGTGGTGGAGATCGACGGCGCGCGGTGCACGTGTGGGCGGATCGGCTGCATGGAGGCCTACGCGGGCCGCTCGGCGATGGAACGCCACGCGGCGGAGCTCGTGGAGAAGGGCCGCAAGACGGACCTGTTCAAGTTGATGAAGGAGCGCGAGCGTTCGCGCGTTACGAGCGGCATCTGGGCGCGGGCGCTGGAGCACGGCGACAAGCTCGCGGTGCACATGGTCGACCGCGCGATACGTGCGCTCGGCGCGGGGATCGCGTCGGTGGTGAACGTGCTCGACGTGGAGGGTGTGATCGTCGGCGGCGGCATGGGCGTGCGCCTCGGCCACCCGTATGTGAAGCGGATCTCCGACGCGATGCAGCCGCACCTGTTCGCCGACTCGCGCCCGCCGCACGTGCATGTCGCCGCACTCGGCGATCTCGGCGGCGCGATTGGGGCGTCGCTGCTGCTCAGTCGCGAGGACCCGCCTCGCGGCGCCCGCCGGCGCACCCGCGCCAAGAAGTAGCCGCGCCGAGCCGCGCCGGCTACAGGCCGACGACGGTGATCACGACGAGCGCGATCGACAGCGAGGAGGTCAGCACGACGGTGACGGCGGCGGCGCCGTTGAGCACACCGCGGCTGCGTCGCTCGCCCATCACGTGATGTGACTGGGAGAGGCGCCAGATGAAGAACAGGTTGATCGGCAGCAGCAGTCCGTTGACGACCTGGACACCGACGAGCAGCGAGATCACGGGCAGCCCGGGGATGATCGCGACGAACGTGCTGATGAGGATCATCGCGGTGATGATGTTCATGAACACGGGCGCATCCTCGCGGCGCCGGCCGATCCCCTTCTCGTAGCCGAGCGACTCGGAGACCACGTAGGAGGTGGCGATCGGCAGGATCGCGGCGGCGAGCAGGCTCGCGCCGAGCAGCCCGACGCCGAACAGCACCTCCGCGTATTCGCCTGCGAAGGGCGCGAGTGAGCGGGCGGCGTCGGCGGCGGAGGAGATGCTGTGCACGCCGTGGGTGAACAGCGTGGCGCCGGTGGCGATGATGATGAACGCGGCGATGATGTTCGCGAACACCGCACCGGCGACGGCCTCGCGCTCCTCCTTGCCGAGCTCGTCCTCGCGCACCCCGCGCTCGACGACCGCGGACTGCAGGTAGAGCTGCATGTACGGGGTGATGGTGGTGCCGGCGGTCGCGATCAGCAGCAGCAGGAAGGCGGAGTTGGCGTGCAGCTGCGGCACGACGAGCGCTTTGCCGACGGACGCCCAGTGGGGGTGGGCGACGATCGCGGCGATCGGGTAGGCGAAGAACGGGATGGTGAACCAGATGAAGATCCGCTCGGCCGAGCGGTAGGAGCCGCGCATGATGATCAGCCAGATTCCGAGTGCGGCGATCGGGACGCTGATCTGGGCGGGTATGCCGGCGAGCCCGAGCGCGGCGCCGACGCCGACGAAGTCCGAGATGCAGATGCCGAGGTTGGCTATCAGCACGGCGCTGGTGGCGAGCACCGACCAGCGGATGCCGTACTCCTCGCGCACGAGCTCGGCGAGGCCCTTGCCGGTGACGACGCCCATGCGCGCGGCGAGCATCTGCACGAGCCCGAGTGAGATGGTGATCAGCACGATCGTCCACAGCAGGCCGTAGCCGTACTTGGCGCCGACGGAGGAGTACGTCGCGATGCCGCCCGCGTCGTTGCCCGCGTTGGCGGCGATCAGACCCGGGCCGAGCAGGCCGAGGAAGGCGAAGATGCGCGCGCGGCGGGGGTTAAAGCGGGCAGGCAGGCGCGGTCGGCCACGAATGGCCGACCTGGTGCGACGCATGACGGACGGTACTCGGACCGCCATCGAACTTTCCGCTGGGAACGTTCACGACGGCCAGTGTAATCAGTCCTCGCCGAGGAGACCGAAGCGCCGACGCCAACCCCGCGGCAGCATCGCCTCGAGCACGTCGTCGACGGTGACGACGCCCACCATGCGCTCGTGCTGGTCGACGACGGGGATCGAGGTGAGGTTGTAGTCGGCCATCAGCCGCGCGACCTCCTCGAAGTGGGCGTTTGGCTTCAGGCAGGGGATCTCGTGCTTGACGATCAGCTCGAGCGGCTGGCTGGGCTCGACGCGCAGCAGCGCGGTGACCGGGATGCTCCCCTCGAGCTTGCCGTCGGCGGAGCTGACGAACACCGCGCCGAGCAGCTCGGGGGCGATGCGGCTGTGGCGGACCGATTCGAGCGCCTCGCCGGCCGTGGTCGAGCCGCGCAGCAGGACGAAGTCCGGGCTCATCAGCCCGCCGGCCTCGGCCGGGTCGTAGCCGAGCAGCGCGCGCACCTTGACGCGGTGGCTGACGGGCAGCAGCGCGAGCACCGGCTCGCGGCGGTCCTCGTCGAGCTCGCCGACGATGTCGGCGGCGTCGTCGGGCGCCATCCGCGAGAGGATCTCGGCCACCTGGTCGTTGGGGCGGTCCTCGAGGAACTCGCGTTGGTGCTGGTCGTCGAGCTCCTCGAACACGTCCGCCTCGAGCTCGCGGTCGTCGTCGCCGACGGCCTGGATGATCTCCTCGCCCTCGTGGCGCGAGGCGGCCTCCACGAGGTCCGCGATCTGTGCGGGGTGGAGCTTTGCGAGCTTGGGGTGGGGAACACGCAGGCGCACCGTGGGCACGTGTCCGACGAACGGCTCGACGCCCGCCCAGTCGAGGAACTCGCCGGTGCCGATGTGCGCGCCGAGCCGCTTGGGCAGCAGGCGGCGGAAGCCTCCGCGCGGGCCGGTGTCGACGCCGACGACGCGCCACATGCCGCCGATCAGCGCGAGCTCGATCTCGTTGGAGCGCACGAGGCGCGCGCCCTCGACGTTGATCAGCTGGCGGTCGAGCAGGTCGCGCTTGAGCAGCACCTCCTCGGGGCGGCGTTCGAAGCGGCGCAGGTCGAGCTTGGCCTTGCGCAGGGTCACGCCCTCGGGCGCGATCTCCGAGGCGCGGTCGGCGCCGAGGAACGAGGTGCGTCCCGCGACGCTCACGAGCAGGCCGGTGATCGGCGGGTAGCCGACGCCGCCGAGTCGGACGATCAGGTCCTGGACCTTGCCGAGGCGCTCGCCGTCGGCGTCGCGCAGCGGGCTGCCGACGATCGAGGAGAGGTGGAGGATCGGCGGCGTCTGGGCGGCGGGGGCGCTCATGGTGCTCATCGTAAGACTCTCCGGCAGCGGTGGCGCGGCGGCGTGCGGATAACTATGTTGGATGAGTGCCGCCCTTCTGGACATCGATCGTGGTGCTCTCCTTCGTGCAGGGCGTGCTCGTGGCGCTTCCGGGCGCGATCTCGATTCCGCGCGTGGCGCGGTTGCGCGCTCGGCGCTGGGCGCTGATTCCGCCGCTGTCGGTGGTGGGCTTCGTGTTCGTCGCGCGTGCGGCCGAACGCGCGAGCGCGCAGGGGCTCACGTATCTCGCGGTGTGTGCCGTGCCGGTGCTCGCCGCGCTGGCGCTGGGCTGGCTGTTGTGGCGTCCACGCCCCCGTTGGGCGCTGCTCGTGGTGCCGCTGTTCGCGCTCGCGTGGCTCGATCGTGGCGGGCTGGCGGGGGAGACGGCGGCGCTGGCGCTCTCGGGGCTCAGCTGTGTGGCGCTCGGCGTGCTGTTGGCGAGCATCACTCCGCCGCGGTGGTTAGCGGCGGGGGTCGTGGCGATGGCGGTGGCGGACAGTGCGCTGGTGATCTCGGACCTGCTGCAGCGTCCGAACGACGCGCTCAACGCGGCGCACCCCGCGGCGGGCCTGCCGCGGCTGCAGAGCGCTGTGTTCGGGCACGCGGTGATGGGTTACGGCGACCTGTTCATCGCGGGCGCCCTCGGGGGGTTGTTGGCGGCGACGGTCGGTCGGTCGTTGCAGCTGCGCACGGCGCGGCTGACGGCGGCGCTCGCGCTCGTGTTCGACCTGCTGTTCTTCGTCGTCAGCGAGCTGCCCGCCACGGTGCCGGTGGCGTGTGCGCTGATCGTGGTCGTGCTCACGCGCCGGCGGGAAGCCTCTCCGCGGGGGCTGCGTGCTCCTGCGGCGGCACGGATCGGATCCGTGGGCGCTCGGGCGCCTCGCTCTGCGGCTGTGCGGCGATCGCCCTCGCGGTGATCTCCACCGCGTCGGGCGCGCGCACCTCGCGTTCTGAGGCGGCGCCGGCCTGCTCGATGCGACGCACCTGTGGCATCACGCGGCTGTCGAACGAGCCGACCGCCTCGTTGTAGGCGGCGGTGGCGGAGCCGAGTTGGCGTCCGACCTTCGCGAGCGGCTCGACGAAGCGTCCCAGCCGGCCGTGGAGCTCGCGCGCGGACTCCGCGATCTCGCGCGCGGATTCCGCGATCAGCTCCTGGCGCCAGCCGTAGTGGACGGCCCACAGCAGCCCGATCAGGGTGGTGGGGGTCGCCATCAGCACCTGCTGCTGGACGCCGTATTCGATCAGCGCCGGATCCTGGGCGAGGGCCGCCTGGTAGATGCCGTCGGAGGGCACGAACATGACGACGAACTCGGGCGTGGAGTCGAACTGGTTCTGGTAGCCCTTGGAGGCGAGCTTGGCGATGTGGTCGCGCGTCTGGCGCGCGTGGCGGATCGCGTGCGCCTCGCGCTCGTCCTCGCCTGTGGCCTCGAGTGAGGAGAGGTATGCGTCGAGGGGCACCTTCGAGTCGACCACGACGAGCTTTTCGCCGGGCAGGCGCACAAGCATGTCGGGGCGCAGCATTCCTTCGCCGGTCTGGATCGTGCTCTGCTCGACGAAGTCGCAGTGCGCGACCATGCCGGCCATCTCGACCACGTTGCGCAGCTGGATCTCTCCCCAGGAGCCGCGAGTCGTGGGGCGCTTCAGGGCGGAGACGAGGTTGCCGGCCTCCTGGCGCAGCGTGCCCACGCCGTCGCTCAGCTGGCGCACCATCTGGGCGAGCTCGCCCTGCGCCTGTCGGCGCTCGCGCTCGAGGCGCCCGATCTCGCTCTCCATCCGTCCGAGCTTCTCCTGGACCGGGCCGACGATGCCCTTGATCTCCTCGGCCCGTCGCGCCATCTCCCCGGAGGCGCGCTCCTCTTCGGCCCGGCGCGATTCCGAGACTCGCTGAGCGAGCGACTCGCCGGTCTGGGCGAGGACGTCCACGGAGATCGCCTTCAGCTCGTCGCGCATGCGCGCGCGACTCGCGCGCATCAGCGCGGCGGCGCAGGCGCCGCCCGCGAGGACTCCGACGATCAGCAGCAGCAGCACACTCGTTATCGACATCGGTTCACGACCCTTCTCGCTTTGCTCGGCCAACCAATGTGCCAGCCGGCTCGGACGCTTCGCGAGAGCCCGCAACCGTTCGTACCACTTGACATTTGGAGAACTCGTGGGTATCTTGCCGCTAGCTCTCCGGAGAAGGTTAGCTAGGGGAGCGCTCTATAGAGGGATAAACCAGAGGGGGCTGTGCCTGCGGGCATGTCCCGCACGTATAGGAGGATGTGAGATGTCAGCCACGAATGGCTTGGCTTTTTCGCTCCGTTCACGGAGTGGACTTATCGGGTGCTGCATGGCGCTCGTGCTGCTGGCCTCGGCGCTTTTCGCGTCGGCCGCTAGCGCAAAAACGCCGCTCAAACCGACGGCGTATGTGGCGATCGGCGACTCACTCGCCTTTGGTTACACACAGGAAAAATTCGACCTCAACCTGCCCACGGAGAACCCAGCGAACTTCGAAGGCGGCTACGCAAACTACGTGGCCACGAAGCTCGCGATGAAAGAAAAACACGCGGGCAACGCACTGCAGCTGGTCAACCTCGGTTGTCCGGGTGAGACGAGCAACGGTGTCATCGGTCACACGCTCGGTAACCCGGGTCCGGAATATGACCCGTGCGCTTACCACAACCTCGCTGGCTTCCCGCTGCACGTGCCCTTCGGGAGCGCGTCCGAGCTCGAAGCTGCGATCGGTGCGGTGACCGGTCCGGTGCCCGTCAAGCTGGTGACGATCAACATCGGCTCCAACGACGAGCTCGCGTCGGTCGGCAAATGCGAGAACCCCGCCTACCTGGCAGAACAGGGCTTCACCGGCGGTCTGCTCGAATGCCTCGTCACCGAAGTCGGTCCGGGAAGTCACCAGTACCCCGGCCTCGGCGTGTTCGGTCACATCATCACCAACGTCGGAACGACCGTTGGCGTGCTGCGGGCCTATGGCTACGCGGGTCCGGTTGTCATTGCCGGCTTCTACAACCCGCAGGCCGAGCTTCTGCCCGGCAGCGACTCGTTGCAGAAGGCTTTCAACGAAACGTTCGAAGGCTACATCGCCGGTAAAGCGTTCGGTCCGGGCGTGACGTTCGCCAACCCGTTCTCGACGTTCAACCCGCAGAACAAAAACGAGCAGACTCGTATCTGCCAGTTGACCGAAGAGTGCAACGCGTTCGACAAAAAAGTGAACCTGGAAGCAATCACCAAATCACCGGTCACGGCTGAAGAAGCCGCTGGTTACCCGGTGGGTGACATTCACCCGACGCCGCTGGGCTACGAAAAGCTCGGCAAGATCATCTACAAAGCCATCTAGTAGATAGCTGAGTAGCAGGGTTACGCACGGGGCGTCCGGCCGTTGGTCGGGCGCCCCGCGCTCTTTAAATGACTCAGCCGTCCGGCTTCCTGTTCGAGGATGCCGAGCATCGCCGGGCCCGCCGGCACGAGGCGCGCGCCCGCCGGGGCGGCGGCGATCACCTGTCGCACGGGAGGGCTGGGGGAGAGGGCGCGGATGGCGATGTCATCGCGGACGACCGACAGCGCGAGCTCCGGTATCAGCGCGACGCCGACGCCGGCCGCGACGAGGCCCTGGACGGTTTGGTAGTCGTCGCTCTCGAACGCGACGTTCGGCTCGAATCCGGCGGCGTGGCAGCTGCGCACGACGTGCCTGGCGCATGGGCTCGAGCTGGACGTCTGCACCCACGCGTCGCGCGCGAGATCCTCGAGGCGGATCTTCTGCCTGGCCGCAAGCCGGTGCTCGCTCGGCAGCGCGAGGTACATCGGGTCCTCGAGCAGGTCGACGCGCGTCATGTCGCGCTGCAGGCGGATCTCGTCCCCGAACTCGAACAGCAGCGCGAGATCGAGCTCGCCGGCGCGCAGGCGCGGCACGATCTCCTCGGGCTCGCCCTCCTCGAGTGTCAGCTCGACGTCGGGGTAGGAGGCGCGGAAGGTGGCGATGGCGAGCGGCATGAGCGTTGCCCCGGCGGTTGAGAACGACGCCATCCGCAGTCGTCCTCCGCGCAACCCGGCGATCGCCGACAGCGCCGCCTCGGCGGTCTCGAGGCGCGCGAGGATCCCCTCGGCGTGCCCCACGAGGGCCTGTCCGGCGGCGGTGAGGGTGACCCCGCGGGGGTGGCGCTCGAGCAGCGCCATGCCGGTCTCGGCCTCGAGTGTGGCGATCTGCTGGGAGACGGCCGACTGCGTGTAGGAGAGGGCCTCGGCGGCGGCGGAGAACGAGCCGTGGTAGGCGACCTCCTTCAGGACCTTCAGCCGAGTCACGTTAAGCATAAGAACAACTTATAGCAACCATCAAGAAGATCATTGGGACTGATGGCAGGAGCGTGTCACTCTGTAGCGAAACGAGCTTCGAAATCTCAAACTTCAACAACACAGGAGAGCCGCAATGTCCACCAAGATCATCGTTTCCTACGACGGCACCGCGAACGAGGTCGACGCGATCGCCCTCGGCCGCGTCCTCGGCCAGGCCGGCGGCGAGGTATCGCTCGCATACGTACGCCACACCCCCGAGACCGACAGCGCTCGCGAGGAGATCGCTCAGCGCGAGGCGCAGGGCCTGCTCGACCGCGGCGTCGAGCTGCTCGGCGACCCGGGCGCCAAGCGCCACGTCGTGACCGACCGCTCCACGCCTCAGGGCCTTGCGACGCTGGCCGCGAGCGAGGGTGCCGAGGTGATCGTGTTCTGCTCGGACTCGCACACCGCCAAGGGTCACGTGGCGGTCGGCAACTCCGCCCAGCGCCTGCTGGAAGGCGGCAACGCCGCGATCGCGATCGCTCCGGCTGGTCTGGCCGAGCGCGTCGAAGGAGCGGGCATCCAGAAGATCGTCGCGATCGGCGACGGCGAGGGCGGCGCGCGTGAGACCGCGGAGGCGCTCGCGGGCGCGCTCGGCGCGTCGGTGGTTCCGGTCGTCAACGACGAGGCCGACCTGCTCGTGATCGACTCGCGCGCAGACGTCGAGGCGGGGCGCGTCTCGCTGAGCTCCTCGGCGGCGCACCTGATCGAGACGGCCGCGTGCGCGGTGCTGGTGCTGCCGCGTGGCGCCAAGCCCGCCTTCGGCCGCGCCGTCGCAGCAACCGCGTAGCAAGCAGCAGTCAGCAGCAGCGCATCGGCGCGCGGGCGGACCGTCAGCGAACGGTTCGTCCGCGCGCCCGCGCGAGCGCGTAGCGCCCGAGCGCCTGCGCGAAGTCCAGCACGCCGCCGAGCAGGTGGCCGACCGGGCCGGTCCACAGCCATGTCTCGGCGCGCCGGTGTGGGGGAGGGCTCTGGCGGACTGTCATGGGCAGGCACGGTATCGTGGCGCTGATGGCGCCCGCCCTGAAGACCACCGTCACCGAGCTCGCGGACTCGCGCGTGCGGCTGCAGGTGGAGGTTCCGCCAGAGGAGCTCCAGGGCCGGCTCGAGCGCAAGGCCCAGCAGCTCGGACGTGAGCTGAAGCTCCCGGGCTTTCGCCGCGGCAAGGTGCCGGCGCCGCTTGTGATCCAGCGCGTCGGTCGCGAGGTGGTGCTCGAGGAAGCGGTGCGCGACACGCTCTCGAGCTGGTATTCGAATGCGATCGAGACGGCGGGGATCGTGCCGGTGGGCGATCCGAAGCTGGATCTCGGCCAGCTGCCGGAGCAGGGCGGCGCGCTCGAGTTCTCGATCGAGATAGGCGTGCTGCCGAAGGCCGAGCTGGGCGAGTACAAGGGCCTGGAGGTCGGTCGTCGCGAGCCGGAGATCTCCGACGAGCAGATCCAGCAGGAACTGGACGGGATGCGCGAGCGTCTCGCGCGCCTGGAGACGGCGGATCGTCCGGCCGAGGAGGGCGACTTCATCGTGGTCGACTACGTCGGCTCGCTTGCCCCCGACGAGCCCGCGGAGCCGGACGAGCCGTGGGAGCAGTTCGCGGGCGGAGAGGGCCGCGATCAGCTGATCGAGCTCGGCAGCGGCAACCTGATCCCCGGTTTCGAGGAGGGGCTGCTCGGCGCGAGCGCCGGCGAGACGCGCACGGTGAAGCTGACGTTCCCCGCCGACTACGGCAACACCGAGCTGGCGGGGCGCGACACGTCGTTCGAGATCACGGTCAAGGAGGTCAAGCTCAAGGAGCTGCCGGCGGTGGACGACGACTTCGCGATCGACGCGGGCTTCGACGACCTCGACGAGCTGCGCGCGGACATCCGCAGCCGACTGATCGAGGCCGAGGAGGAGCGCATCGAGGCCGAGTTCCGCCAGGCGGCGCTCGACGCGGCGGTGGCGGCGGCGAAAGTGCAGGTCACGCCGGAGCTCGCCCAGGCGCGGGCGCAGGAGATGTGGGAGCGGATGCTCCACTCGCTCTCCCACCGCGGGATCTCGCGTGAGGCGTACCTGCAGATCAGCGGTCGCGAGGAGGCCGACATCCTCGCGGAGATGGCGCCGGAAGCCGAACTGGGGCTGCGCCGCGAGGCGGTGATCACAGCGATCGTCGCCGGCGAGGGCATCGCCCCCACGGAGGAGCAGGTCCTGGCCGCGCTCGCGCCGACGGCAGAGCGCGAGGGCGTCGAGCCGCAGAAGCTGCTCACCGAACTGCGCGGCGCGGGGCGCCTGGAGGAGGTGCGCGAGGATCTCGCGGCACGCCAGGCGATCGACCTCGTGGCGGAGGCCGCCAAGCCGATCCCGCTCGCGCAGGCGCAGGCCCGCGAGCAGATCTGGACTCCGGAGAAGGAGGGCGCGGCGGTCGTCGGCGCTGGTCAGGGCGCGGGCGAGGCGGGGCGTTTGTGGACACCAACCGATCAAGGATCGGCCAGCTAGCCTCTGATAGAGGATTCCGGTCGACGAAGCGAAACAAAGGCGAGGACTATGAGCCCACTTGTCCCAATGGTTGTCGAGCAGACCTCGCGAGGAGAGCGAGCGTTCGACATCTACAGTCGTCTGCTCAACGAGCGGATCATCTTTCTCGGCACGCCCGTGGACGATCAGATCGCGAACCTGATCGTGGCGCAGCTGCTGCACCTGGAGTCCGAGGACCCGGAGAAGGACGTGTCGCTGTACATCAATTCACCCGGCGGCTCCGTCTACGCGGGTCTGGCGATCTACGACACGATGCAGTTCATCAAGCCTGACGTGCAGACGATCTGCGTGGGCATCGCGATGTCGATGGGCGCGCTGCTGCTGGCGGGAGGCGCGGCGGGCAAGCGGATGGCGCTGCCGAACGCGAAGATCCTCATCCACCAGGTCTCATCTAGCTTCCAGGGGCAGGCGACGGACATCGAGATCCACGCGAAGGAGATCATCGACGTGCGCCACCGTCTGGACGAGATCATCGCCAAGCACACCGGCAAGGCGCTCGAGGACGTCAGCAAAGACACCGAGCGGGACTACTTCATGAGCTCGGAGGAGGCCAAGCAGTACGGCATCATCGACAGGGTGATCTCCGAGCACTAGGGCAGCGCCGTGTAAGTCGCAGGGCGGCAGGGGAAGGATCTACATATGGCCAGACCAACAGACTCCAACGAGCAGCTCCTCTGTAGCTTCTGCGGCAAGTCCCAGCGGCAGGTCAAGAAGCTGATCGCGGGCCCGGGCGTCTACATCTGCGACGAGTGCATCGATCTCTGCAACGAGATCATCGACGAGGAGCTCTCGGTCCCGCCGGCGTTCGACATCGAGAACCTGCCGAAGCCGCGGGAGATCTACGAGGTGCTCGACGAGTACGTGGTCGGGCAGGATCCCTCCAAGCGCACGCTTTCGGTGGCCGTCTACAACCACTACAAGCGCGTGCAGATGATGATGTCGGGGGACTCGGACATCGAGCTGCAGAAGTCGAACATCCTGCTGCTCGGCCCGACCGGCTGCGGCAAGACGCTGCTCGCCCAGACGCTCGCGCGCACCCTGAACGTGCCGTTCGCGATCGCGGACGCGACCGCGCTGACCGAGGCGGGTTACGTCGGCGAGGACGTGGAGAACATCCTGCTGAAGCTGATCCAGGCCGCCGACTACGACGTGAAGAAGGCGGAAACGGGGATCATCTACATCGACGAGGTCGACAAGATCGCGCGCAAGGCGGACAACCCGTCGATCACGCGAGACGTGTCCGGCGAGGGCGTGCAGCAGGCGCTGCTGAAGATCCTCGAGGGCACGCAGGCGTCGGTGCCGCCGCAGGGAGGGCGCAAGCACCCGCACCAGGAGTTCCTGACGATCGACACGACGAACGTGCTGTTCATCTGCGGTGGCGCGTTCGCGAACCTCGACAAGGTGATCGAGCGGCGCATCGGGCACAAAGGCGTTGGCTTCGCGGCGGCGATCGAAGCGAAGGCCGAGCGCGACACGGGTGAGGTGTTCGAGAACTGCCTGCCGGAGGATCTGATCGAGTACGGGCTGATCCCGGAGTTCATCGGCCGTCTGCCGGTGATGTCGGCGGTGCACCAGCTGACCCGCGAGGATCTCGTGTCGATCCTCGTGGAGCCGCGCAACGCGCTCGTGAAGCAGTTCCAGCGCTTCTTCGCCTTCGACGGGATCGAGCTGGTGTTCTCCGAGGACTCGCTGACGGCGGTCGCCGACAAGGGCCTGGAGCGCGAAACGGGCGCTCGCGGGCTGCGCTCGATCATCGAGGAAATCCTGCTGGAGGTGCAGTTCGAGCTGCCCTCGCGCCGTGACGTGAAGAAGTGCGTGGTGACGAAGGAGACCGTCGAGAAGGGGCTGACGCCGACGCTGGTGACCGAAGCCGCGCCCGAGGAAGACGACGACGCTTCGTTGCGTGAGGAGTCGGCTTAGCCTCATCGCGACCATGCCCCGAGTTAAGACCCAGGAGAAGACGAAGGGCGAGCGCCTGAAGGCGCTTCCTTGGGCGACGCTGGCACGCGGCGGGTTTGTGGTCGGGCGGCGCTGGAAAGCGCTCTCGGAAAAGGAGCGCGCTCGTCTGGCCCAGCTCCTACGCGAATCCCGTGGCCGGCCGAGCAACCTCGGCGCGAAGCAGCGCAGGGAGCTGCACACGCTGGTGGAGAAGCTCGACCCCAAGCGCCTGGGCCGCGAACTGCTGCCGCTCGTCGGCAAGGCCCGCGGTGGACGCAGGGGCCGCCGGCGCAAATCGGCATGAGCGATTCCCGCGATTCCCGGATAGGGTGAGCGAGCAGATGGCCGACTCCCTGGACGATCTCTCGACGCAGGAGCTTCACGACCGCGCGATCCATCGCGCGGAGAAGCACCTGGATGTGAAGTTCTTCTGGTCGCTGCTGCAGATGATCCCCGCGGCGGAGGCCGCCAGCGGCGATGAGGGCGAGGCCGACTACGACATCAAATCGTCCAAAGGCCTGATCTCAGACGCCCTGCACAGCGGCGACGGCAAGCTCGGCGAGGCGCTGCGCCCCGTCTTCATCGACTACCTGCGCAAGCACTCAGACGCGTAGGGCGCACCCGCGCCCGCCACCACCCGCGGAAGGCAGATGCAACCTCCCAAGCGCACCACTTGGACCGAGGCGCAAGCCGAACAACAGCTGCACTCGCTGGAGCTGTTCGGGATGCGCTTCGGCCTGGACCGGATGCGCCGGATGATGACGGTGCTGGGCTCTCCGGAGCGGAGCTACGACACGGTGCACGTGCTCGGCACGAACGGCAAGTCCTCGACGACGCGCATGACGGCGGCGATCCTGCAGCGCCATGGCCTGCGCACGGGCGCGTACCTCTCGCCGCACCTGGTGTCCTATCGCGAGCGTGTGCGGGTGGACGAGCGCGATCTCGACGCGGACGCGTTCGCGGAGGCTGTGGCGCGCGCGAGCTGGGCGGCGGAGCGCGTGAATCGCACGCTGGGCGAGGACGATCACGTGACTCAGTTCGAACTGCTGACGGCGGCGGCGCTGTGGCAGATGGCCGAGCGGGAGGTGGACGTGGCGGTGGTGGAGGCGGGGCTGGGCGGCCGCTATGACGCGACGAGCGTGGTCGACGCGCGCGTGACGGTGCTGACGAACGTGGGGCTCGAGCACACCCGCTACCTCGGTCCGACGGTGAGCGACATCGCGGAGGAGAAGCTCGCGGTGGTTGCGCCGCACGCGTCGCTGGTGCTGGGCGAGGATCTGGCGGAGCCGGTGCTGGCGATCGCGGAGCGGGTGGCACGCGAGCAGGGGGCGGCGATCGTGCGCCCGCGCCCGTTGCCGGCGACGACGGTGGTGCGTGCGCGCGGCAGCTTCCAGCGGCGCAACTTCGCGCTGGCGCGCGCGGCGGCGGAGTCCTACCTGGCGCACATCGGGATCGAGCTGAGCGAGGAGGCGGTCGCCGACGCAGCCAGGCAGACGGAGGCGCCGGGACGCCTGCAGACGGTCTGCGATGACCCGCTGACGATCCTCGACGGCGCGCACAACCCGGCGGCGGTGGTGGCGCTCGCGCAGGCGCTTCCCGAGCTGCTGACGGGACGGCCGCTGGCGCTGGTGCTGGGCGTGCTGGAGGACAAGGATGCGGCGGCGATGCTCGCGACGCTGCTGCCGCTGTGCGAGCGGGCGTGGTTCACCGCTCCCCCGGGTAGCCGCGCGCTGCCGCCGGCGGCGCTCGAGTCTCATGCGAGCCATCTGGGCTTCGGCGCGGTGGCGTGCGAGCCGCAGCCGTCGAGCGCGCTTGCGCAGGCGCAGAGCTGGGCGCGAGACCATGACGGCGCGGTGCTGGCGACGGGATCGGTCTACCTGGTGGGAGAGCTCCTCGCGGCCCTGAACGAGTCAGACACGTTGGATGCGACGCAGCCTCTCCGGGGAGGCTCGGCGATATGAACGACGAGGGCCCTTCGGTGCTGACGATGATCGGCGCGGTTGCGCTGATCGTGGCGTTGGTGATACTTGTGTTCTTCGCGGCTGGCTACGGTTTCGGCCGCTTGTTTCTCTAAACTCAGCCGGCCGATGCCACCGCTCGCATATTTCGGAATCGAAAGCAGCGGCCTGAGCCTGGCCGTGGACCTGGTGATTCTGTTCATCGCGGTGACGTACTTCTCGCTGATCTACTGGACGTACGCGGACGCGCGGCGGCGGATCCTCGATCCGATGCTGATCGGCTGCGCGACGGCGGCGTCGTTCTTCCCGTTCGTGGGCACGGTCGTCTACATGATCCTGCGTCCGCCGGAGTACCTGGAGGACGTGCGCGAGCGCGAACTGGAGATGCAGGCGGCCGAGGCGCGGCTGAGCCAGCTCGACCAGGCGCGGTGTCCTCACTGCAGCTACAGCGTGGAGCGAGACTTCGTGCGCTGCCCGAGCTGCCTGCGCAAGCTGAAGGAGCGCTGCGTGAACTGCTCCCGGCCGCTGGACCAGGCGTGGACGATCTGCCCTTACTGCGAGGCCGACGTGCCCGGCATATCGGGCACGCGCGCCGCCCGCCGCCGCCGCTCGACGACGACGCTGGAGAGCGACCTTCCGGACCTCGAGCAGCCGACGGAGGTCGACGTCGAGGACCGCGAGGCGTTGCCGCCGGTGGCGGCATCCGAGCCTTCATCCGCCAGGACACGGGCGGCGGGGCGCGCCAGCCGGCCGCGCCCGACCTCCTGACGAACCCTTCAATCCAAGCAAAGGAAACCATGGACCGAACGCTGATCCTCGTAAAGCCGGACGCCTTCGCACGGGGCCTGACCGGTGAGATAGTGGCGCGCTTCGAGCGCAAGGGGCTGACGATCGTGGCGATGCGCCACATGACGGTGACCCGCGAGCTGGCGGAACGACACTACGCGGAGCACGCCGAGCGCCCGTTCTTCGGCGAGCTGGTGGACTTCATCACGTCCGGGCCGATCGTGGCGATGGTGCTGGAGGGCGTAGACGCGATCAGGGCGGCGCGCCAGGTGATCGGCGCGACCAACCCGCTGGAGGCTGCCCCGGGGACGATCCGCGGCGACTTCGCGATCGAGATGGGGACGAACATGGTCCACGGCTCCGACTCGCCGGAGTCCGGCGCGCGCGAGGCGGCGCTGTTCTTCGGGGACATCTAACCCCTGTCTGAGCGTCCGCCACTGGTCCTCGCGTCGGCCTCGCCGCAGCGCAGCGCCCTGCTGGCTCGCCTCGGCGTGCCGTTCGAGGTGAGGGCGTCCGACGCGGAGGAGATCGAGCAGGGCGAGGATCCGGCGGCGGTGGCGGTGGAGAACGCGCTGCGCAAGGCGCGGGCGGTGCTGCGTCCACGGGTGCGCGAGGCGGTGATCGGCTGCGACACGATCGTGGTGCTCGATGGCGTGATCTACGGCAAGCCGCCGGATGCGACGGTGGCGCGCGAGACGCTGACGGCGCTCGCTGGCCGCACGCACGAGGTGCTGAGCGGTCTGGCGGTGCTGCTCCCGGGGGATCGCGAGGAGGTCGTCGAGCGGACGGCGGTGGCGCGCACGCGCGTGACTTTTCGCGAGCTGGACGAGGAGCTGCTGGAGTCGAACCTCGCGACCGAGGAGTGGCGTGGGCGCTCGGGCGGCTACGCGATCCAGGGCGCGGGCGCTGCACTGGCTGTGGAGGTGGATGGGGAGGAGGAGAACGTCGTCGGCCTGCCGCTGGCGACCCTGCTGGAGATCTACCCGGAGCTGTCGAGCTTTTGATGAGGCGCCTTCGGCGCGCGCGGCGTGCGTGGCGGCCCCGCCGTCGCTCGGCTCCGTCAACAGGCGCTTTTGGCCTGCAAATCCACTGGCAACCATGTCAGGGCTGCGCAAACGTTCGCTAGACTCACCGTGGGTGCGCCCCGATGAGCACTGGCCGCCGGATGCGTGCCGTGATGTAGCGGCGCCACAGCGGATCTGAGCGCGCCCCCTCTCTCTAAATGGGCATCTTTAGCTATCTGACAGGATTCGGCGGTCGCGATATGGCGGTCGATCTCGGGACCGCGAACACGCTCGTTTACGTGCGCGGGCGCGGGATCGTGCTGTCGGAGCCGAGCGTGGTGGCGATCGACTCGCGCACCGGCGAAGTGCACGCGGTCGGGATCGAGGCGAAGCGCATGCTCGGTCGCACGCCTGGCACGATCCAGGCGATCCGGCCGTTGAAGGACGGCGTGATCGCGGACTTCGACGTGACCGAGCAGATGCTCCGCCACTTCATCCAGAAGGTCCATCAGAACCGCTGGGCGCACCCGCGCGTGGTCGTGTGCGTGCCGTCGGGCGTGACGGGCGTGGAGAAGCGCGCGGTCGAGGAGGCGTGCCTGTCGGCGGGCGCCCGCACTGCGTACCTGATCGAGGAGCCGATGGCGGCGGCGATCGGCGCGGGCCTGCCGGTGGGGGAGCCGACGGGCTCGATGGTGGTCGACATCGGCGGCGGAACCTCCGAGGTCGCGGTGATCTCGCTCGGCGGGATCGTCGTGTCGCAGTCGATCCGCGTGGGCGGCGACGAGATGGACGAGGCGATCATCAACTACGCGAAGAAAGAGTACAAGCTGCTGATCGGCCAGCAGACGGCGGAGGAGCTGAAGCTGGAGATCGGCTCGGCGTGTCCGATGGCGGAGGAGCTGCAGGCGGAGATCCGCGGTCGCGACATGGTCGCGGGGCTGCCGAAGACGGTGGTGCTGACGAGCGAGGAGATCCGCCAGGCGCTGGAGGAGCCGCTCAGCCAGATCATCGACGCGGTCAAGGAGACCCTCGACCGCACCCCGCCGGAGCTGGCCTCGGACATCATGGACCGGGGGATCATGCTGGCGGGCGGCGGCTCGCTGCTGCAGGGCCTGGACGAGCGCCTGCGCGAGGAGACGCAGATGCCGGCGCACCTGGCGGAGTCTCCGCTGACGTGCGTGGCGGTCGGCTCGGGACGCTCGCTGGAGGAGTTCGAGGCGATCCATCGCTCGAATCGGACAAGCCGCAATCGGCGTCGCCGGTAACGCTGAGACAGCTCGTCCCCCGCGTGGGTAGTCTGTCCTGCGAACGCTTCGGAAGGTAGTTATCGGTGGATGACAAGACGGTCCGGCGTCGACGAGCTGTCCTTGGGCTGCTCGTGGTGCTCTCCCTGCTGCTGCTGACGGCTTACTTCGGTGAGTCGCCCAACGGGCGCCTGCACGCGGTCCAGCGCGGCTTCCTGACGGTGGTCTCGCCGCTCCAGGACGGCGCGAACAAGGCGCTGAAGCCGGTGCGAAACCTGTTCGGCTGGTTCGGCGACACGCTGCACGCGAAAAGCCAGCGCGACTCGCTGCGCAAGAAATACGACGCGCTGGTTCGCCGGACGGTGGCAGACGAAGCCGAAAAACGCTCCTATCGGCAGCTGATCGCGATGTTCCACCTCGACCAGCTGGGCATCGACAGCTATCACCCGATAACGGCCACGGTGATCGGGAAAACGCCGAACTTCTGGTACTCGACGGTGAACATCGACAAGGGGGCGGCGGACGGCGTGCGCGTCAACGACCCGGTCGTCAACGGCGAAGGTCTGGTGGGGCGCGTCTCGAGCGTGGTCTCAGACGGCGCGCAGGTGGACCTGATCACCGACAGCTCGATGGGCATCTCGGCGAGGATCGGGACGAGCGTCCCGACGGGCCTCGTGCAACCGAAGGTGGGGGACCCGAACGACCTGCTGCTGCAGTACCTGCCCGCGACGCTGCAGGTCACGAAGGGCGAATTCGTGGTGACCTCGGGGACGGTCGCCAACGCGCCCGACGAATCGCTCTACCCGCCGGGGATCCTGATCGGGCAGGTCACGTCGGTGAACGAAGAAAGCGCGTACAAGTCGGTCAACGTGAGTCCGAGCGTGAACATGCACAACCTCGACGCGGTGCAGGTGCTGACGAGCGGGGCGGGCACGAGGGCGTCGAACCTCAGCCGCGTCTCCTCGAGCCTGCCGTCGGGTCAGGGCGCGGCGGGCTCATCGGCCGTGGAACAGCTCGCCTCGGCCGGGGGAGAAGGATGAGCGGCGCAGTGCCGGCGCCGCTCGCGCTGCGGGTGAGCGCGCTCGCGTTCGTGGTGGTGTTCTTCCAGATCGGCGTCGTCTCGGAGGTGCCGGTGTTCGGCGTGAACGCGGACCTGTCGATCCTGCTGGTGGGGTTCGTGGGGCTGATGTGCGGATCGACGCTCGGCGCGGCGACGGGCTTCGCGGTGGGGATGCTCGTGGACCTGGCTCTGCTGCAGACGCTCGGGCTGACCTCGCTGATCTTCACCCTCGTCGGCTACTGGTGTGGACGGCTGCGCGAACTGCGCGATCCGCAGGCGGCGCTCACCCCGCTGCTCGTCGGCGCGGGCGTCTCGGCGGTGTCGTTGATCGGCTACTCGACGATGGAGTTCATGCTCGGCGTGGACGCGCCGATCAGCTTCGTGCTGCTGCGCCAGATCGTGCTCGGGATCCTCGTCAACGCGATCGTGGCGGCGCCGATGTGGGTGCTGGTGCGGCGGGTGCTGATCGGCGCGCTGCCAGAGGACCCCCGACGCCGACGGCGCAGGCGCGCGTACACGACCGGTGGTTTGAGCCCGCTCTCCAAAGCATGAGCGCGATCGAACCGGCGCGGCGCCGTGACCCGCACGTCCCCGTCTCGCCGCAGCTGGCGCTGCGCGTGGCGATCATCGGCGGCGTGGCGATGGTGTTGTTCGGCGTGATCTTCTTCCGCCTGTGGTACCTGCAGGTGCTCTCCGGCGAACAGTACGTCCAGCAGGCGGACGCCAACCGCGTGCGCGACCTGCCGATCGCGGCGCCGCGCGGGGAAATCCTCGACCGCGAAGGCCACCCGATCGTGAACAGCAAGACCACCAACGCGGTGCAGATCGTGCCGGATCAGATGCCGGCGGCGGTGAAGGAACAGGTCGCCGCGTATGAGAAGACGCTGTTCGCGACCGAAGCGAGCTACCGCCCCGCGATCGAACGTCTGGTGCGCTTCGAACGGGTGCTCGCGAGCCAGCATCTCAAAGCCACGAAGGCGCAGAAGCGAGAAGGGCATCGCCTGCTTCGCGCGGCGCGCGTACCGAAGGTGCCGATTCCGCAACTGCCGGCGTCCGCCGGCCACGCGCGCGGCCTGTTCGTACGTCTCGGTCAGGTGATCGGCCTCGACTGGCGCACGATCGACGAACGGGTCGTGCAGGGAGTCACGGCGACGCCCTACGCGAACGTCACGATCAAGACCGACGCGGGGGTGGGGCCCCTGACGGCGCTCGGCGAGCGTCAGAGCGAGTTCCCGGGTGTGATCCAGCGGCCCGTCTCGATCCGCTCCTACCCGTATGGGGAAATGGCGGCGCAGGTGCTCGGCCACGTGGGGCAGGTCTCGCCGGAAGAGCTGAAGCTGAAAGGGTTCCGGGGGGTGCTGCAGGGCACGGTGGTGGGCCAGGAAGGGCTCGAGTTCTACTACGACCACTACCTGCGCGGCAAGACCGGCGTGGAACGCGTGCAGGTCAACGCCGAAGGCCATCCCGTCCCGAGCAACCTCGCCCCCTCGCCGCCGCTGGCGGGCCACAGCCTGAAGCTGACGATCGACCTGGGACTCCAGCGGGAGAGCGAAAAAGCGCTGCTGGAAGGGATCGGCCACGCGCGTGCGCTCGGCAGGCGGGCGCCGGCGGGCGGCTTCGTGGCGCTGGACCCGCGCAACGGGCAGGTGCTCGCGATCGGCTCCTACCCGAGCTTCAACCCGAACCTGTTCGCGAAACCCCTGACGCCGGGCGAATTCGCGAGGTTGCAGGGCACCGGCTCGGCCGGCGGGCCGCTCACCGATCGCGCCGTCAACGGCGCCTATCCGACCGGCTCGACGTTCAAGCCGATCACCGCCCTGGCGGCCCTCGAATCCGGGGTGATCACCCCGTCGGAGGCGCTCGGGGCCGGTAAATGCATCGTCGTGTCGAGCGAGAAGTTCTGCAACGCGGGGCAGGCCGAATACGGCGCGGTGGGGCTGGTGCAGGCGCTGAAGGTCTCCTCGGACACGTACTTCTTCGAAGTCGGCAAGCTCGCCAACCCGCATGGCCCGATCATCCAGGACATGGCCCACAGGCTGGGAATCGGCCAGCCGACCGGCATCGACCTGCCGAGCGAGCTCGAAGGCACCGTCCCGGACACGAAGTGGCGCAAGCGCGAGAACGAAGCCGAGGAAGCCTGCGAGCGTCGCACGCATCTGCCGTCGTGCGGAATCGTCAGCGAAGTGCGCCCGTGGACGGTCGGCGACGACATGCACCTCGCGGTCGGGCAGGGCGATCTGCTGACCGACCCGCTGCAGATGGCGGTCGCCTACTCGACGCTCGCGAACGCGTTCGAGAACGGCGGCGAAGGAACCGTGGTGACGCCGCACCTGGGGATGGAGGTCGACGAATCCGGGGGCGGCCTGGTGCAGAGCCTGAGCTTCCCGGCGAAACGTCACGTCCGCCTCGACTACGGCGACCTCAGCCTCGTGATGGAAGGGCTGCACGAGGCCGCCAGCCAGCAGGGCGGCACCTCGGCGGAAGTGTGGGCCGGCTGGGACCAGTCCCAGCACCCGGTGTACGGGAAGACGGGGACCGCGCAGCACGAACCGCTCGAAGACCAGTCGTGGTACATGGCCTACGTCGGCGACGCCAAGCGTCCGATCGTGATCGCGGTGACCGTCGAGCAGGGCGGCTTCGGCGCGGAAACGGCCGCGCCGGTCGCGCGTCTGATGGCGTCGAAGTGGTTCGGCAAGCCGGAGAAGTTCGTGGCGGGGAGCTCGAAGACGCTGTGAGCCCGCTGAGCCCGATCAAGGCGTCCGACGAGGCGCCGGTCTCGCCGTCGCGCAGCCTGCGCCTGCCGCTCGACCCGTTGCTGACGCTCGCGGTGATCGGGCTGGCGATCTGCTCGACGGTGACGTTGCGGCAGGCGACCAGGAACCTGGTCCCGGGCGACCCGCGCTACTACCTCGACAGGCAGGTCGTCTACCTGGTCGTGGGCTTCGTGTTGATGCTGGTGCTCTCGCGTATCGACTACGCGCAGCTGCGCCGTCTGAAAAACCCGATCTACGGGACGCTGCTGGTGACGATCCTCGCGGTGCTCGCGCTCGGGCACGCTGCCAAAGGCTCGCAGCGGGCGATCAACTTCCCGCTGTTCTCCTTCCAGGCGTCCGAGCTCGGCAAGGTGCTGCTGATCGTGGCGCTGGCGGCGCTGCTGGTCGAGCGCGCGCGCCAGCTGGGCGATCGCGACACGACGGTGCGGCTGATGATCGCCGCGCTGATCCCCGCGATGCTCGTGATCGCCCAGCCGGACCTCGGCTCGGGGATGGTCTACATGACGATCGCCTACATGCTGCTGTTCATCGCCGGCACGTCGTGGCGCCAGCTGGCGGCGCTGGCGGCGCTGGTGTGCGTGGCGGCGTCGTTCGTGCTCGTGGCGGCCCCCGCGGCGGGGGTCCACGTGCTCAAGTCCTACGAGGTGAACCGGCTGACGGCGTTCCTGCACCCGTCCTCGAACCCGCAGACAGAAGGCTACCAACAGCAGGAGTCGAAGATCGCGATCGGCTCCGGGCAGAAGACCGGCCGCGGGGCTAAGTCGACGCAGGTGCCGCTCAAATTCCTGCCCGAGAGCCACACCGACTTCGTGTTCGCGGCGGTCGCCGAACGCTACGGCTTCGTGGGCGCCGGACTGGTGCTGTTGCTGTATGCGCTGCTGATCTCGCGCACGCTTCGAGTGCTCGTGATGGCGAAGGACCTATTTGGATCACTCATCGCTGCCGGCGTAGCGGCTATGCTCATGTTCCAGGTTTTCGTCAACGTAGGGATGACAATTGGGATCATGCCCATCACCGGTGTCACGCTTCCGCTCATGAGCTATGGCGGCTCGTCGGTGATAACAACCCTGTTGGCGGTAGGCCTGTTGCAATCGATCTACGTGCAGGCGCGCGCCTCGCAGGCCCTCAAGGGCCGTGTACCGCGCTTCTAGAACTTATGACTCTAAGACTGGACCCAAAAATTGAAAAAGCAAGTGCTTGTCAGCGTCGACCGCGCGGAGACGCGCGTGGCGCTACTGGAGGCCAGCGGAACGCCCGCCGCCTCGCGATCTTCAGCCAGCCGCGGGCGCAAGCGCGGCAGCGGAGCGCCGGAGGCCGGATACCGCGTAGCTGAGCTCTACATCGAGCGCCGCGGCGGCCGCTCGATCGTCGGCAACATCTACAAGGGCAAGGTCGACAACGTCCTGCCCGGTCTCGAGGCGGCGTTCGTCGACATCGGCCTGGAGAAGAACGGCTTCCTGCACGTCGACGAGATCGTGCTGCCGGGCGTGGAGACGCCCAAGCGCGGCCGCGGGGGAGGGGGCGGACGCAAGATCTCAGACCTGCTGAGCCCCGGTCAGGAGATCACGGTGCAGGTCGTGAAGGACCCGCTGAAGACGAAGGGCGCGCGCCTGTCGATGGAGCTGACGATCGCGGGGCGCTACATGGTCTACGCCCCCACGGGCGAGGGCGTGGGCGTGTCGCGCAGGCTGGAGGACAAGGAGCGCGACCGCCTGCGCCGCCAGACCGCGAACCTGGCGATCGGCGAGGGCGGGGTGATCGTGCGCACGGCCGCACACGGCGCCAAGCGCGAGGACTTCGAACGCGAGCTGAAGTACCTGCACAAGCTCCACGAGGTGCTCGTCAAACGCGTCGAGGACACCGTCGCCCCGGATCTCGTCTTCCAGGAGGCCGACCTGTCGGTGCGCGTGGTGCGCGACATCTTCTCGGCGCACTTCGAGCGCGCGATCGTCGACGACGAGCAGCAGTACCACCGGCTGGTGTCGTTCTTCACGCGCACCGCCCCCGAGCTGGTCGAGCGCGTCGAGCTGTGGGAGCAGAAGGACCCGCTGTTCGAGGCCTACGGCGTGGACAAGGCGATCGACGGCGTGCTCTCCCGGCGAGTGGACCTGCCGAGCGGCGGCTACCTGATCATCGACTACGCCGAGGCGCTGACGGTGATCGACGTGAACTCCGGGAGCTTCATCGGCCGCGGCAAGGGCGCGGGCCTGGAGGACACGATCACGAAGACCAACCTGGAGGCGGCCGAGGAGGTCGTCAACCAGCTGCGTCTGCGCGACATCGGCGGCATCATCGTGATCGACTTCATCGACATGGCCCGCGCGCGCAACCGCGACGCGGTGATGAAGACGCTGCGCAAGACGCTCGACGAGGACCGCACGAAGACGTTCACCGCCGAGATCTCGAAGCTCGGCCTGGTCGAGATGACCCGCCAGAACGTGACCGAGGGCGTGCGCGAGATCATGAGCCGCCCGTGCACGACGTGCGAGGGCGAGGGCGTTATCCGCTCGGAGGAAACGATCGCGATCGAGTTCGAGCGCCGTCTGCGCGACGTTGCGCTCGAGCACCCCGACGCGGAGGCGTTCCTGGTGCAGATCAACCCGCGCGTGAGCGTCCAGTTCACGGGGCACAACTCGCGTGTGCTGCACGCGCTGGAGGCGCAGACGGGCAAGTCGTTCCTGTTCGAGGGCTCCGAAGGGCTCGCGCTGGACCACTTCGCGATCACGTTCGAGGGCACCCGCGAGGAGGTCGAGGAGCGCGCGCTGCCGTTCCGCCAGGGCGACGAGGTGCTGGTGGAGATCGTGGAGCCGCACATGTACGACGTCGACGACGCGGTAGCGAAAATCGACGGCTACATCATCTCGATCGCCGGCGCGGCTCCCTGCGTGGGCGAAAACCGCATGGTGCGCATCGACCAGGTCGGACGCACGGCCGCGACCGCGCTGCTGCTGGACGAGTTCGGCGAGGTCGTGAGCCCGCCCCCGCGGGCCACTCCGGCGGCGCCCCGAAGCACTCGCGCCAAACGCGCGCCAGCCGTGCCCCGCAAGGACGAGACGGCCGAGAAGCCGACCGCGTCGCGCAGCAGTCGACGCCGCGCGCCGGTCGAAGGCGAAGACGTCGAGGCGCGCCGCGAAGCGGGCCTCAGCGAGTCGCCGACCGCGATCGACTCCGAGCCGGAGGAGGACGCAGTGGCGGTCGCGCCGGAGGCTCCCGAGGCCTCGTCGGACGAGACCGCCGAGGATGGCCTACAATCCAAGCCTCGGCGTCGTGGCCGCAGGGGCGGACGGCGCCGTTCGGCTGCCAAGGCCGAGGCGTCCCCCGAGTAGCCACTCGGCGCCTTCCCAAGCTAGAGAATCGAGAAACAGAGCACATGTACGCGATCGTGAAGACCGGCGGCAAGCAGTACCGCGTCGAGCGGGGCCAGACGCTGCTCGTCGAGCGCCTCGCCGTTGACGAGGGCGCGGACGTGGCGCTCGAGCCGATCATGTATCGCTCCGAGGACGCCGTGTTCGACACGGCCGGCCTGAAAGACGTGAAGGTCACGGCGAAGGTGGTGGCGCACGTTCGCGGCGAGAAGCTGCGCGTGTTCAAGTTCAAGCCGAAGCGCGGCTACAAACGCCGCACCGGCCACCGCCAGGATCTGACGAAGATCGAGGTGACCGAGATCACCGCGGGCAAAGCCAAAGCGGCCGCCAAACCAGCCGCGGCCAAACCCGCGAGCGCCAAACCGGCTGCTACCAAAGCGAGCGAGGAGACAACCTCAGATGGCTCATAAGAAGGGGCTCGGCTCGAGCCGCAACGGTCGCGACTCAAACGCGCAGCGTCTGGGCGTGAAGACCTTCGCCGGCGAGGCTGTGACCGGCGGCGAGATCATCGTGCGCCAGCGCGGAACCAAATTCAAGCCCGGCGCCGGCGTGGGCATCGGCAAAGACGACACGCTGTACGCGCGCGCCGCGGGCACCGTGCAGTTCGCAAACGGCCGCCGCGGGCGCGTCGTGAGCATCCTGCCGGCCGAGACGGCCTAGAGCGCCGACGGCGCGGGCGGCACGGATGGCGCTCGTGAGCCCGCGGCGAGCGATGTGGCTGAGCGCCGCCGGTCGCGTCGCGCTGGGCTCGGCCATTCTGGTCGCGCCCGAGAGGATCGTCGGCCACTGGCTGGGCGAGGAGAATGCGGCGTTGCCTGCTGTGCAGGATCTCGCACGAGGCCTCGCCGCCCGCGACGTAGCGCTCGGCTTCGCGACGCTGCAGACGCTCGACGACGCTGTGGTCGGGCCGCGTGTGCAGGCCGCGGTCGCTATGGCCGACGCGGTGGACACGGTCGCGACGATCCTCGCTCGCAAGCACCTGCCGCGCGCGGGAGTGATCGCGACGGTCGCGATCGCGGGCGGAACCGCGGTGGCCGGCTTCTACTGCTCGCACAAGCTCGCGCACGCGTAGCACTATCGGTGCGGTGGCAGTGTATGGCCGCATAGTCCGGCGAGCGGCAGCGGGTGCGACCGGAGGTCGAACCAGCGATTGTCACCCCGGCAATTGAGATCCGGCTATAGACGCCAGCCAGCCGCGGACGGGACGTGTCCGCGTAACTCTCCGATTGAAAGTGGCGTCAGCCAGCCCGCGCGAACCCGTGGCTGCCGACCCAGCCCCCTTCGCGGAGCCGCTCGACGGCTATGGCGATCTGTTCGGGAGCAAACTGGGCCTTGCCCGGATTCCAGGCATAGAAGGCGTCGGTGATCGCCTGGTCTGTGTGTGCGCTCTCGTTGACAGCCACCCAGTGGGCGGTCGCCAGCAGCTCCAGTCCGAATGGCGTCTCGAAGCCCTCGACCAGCTCACCAACTCGATCGAACCGCTTGCGGGTCTCCGGGTGAGCAGCCAGGAATGAGTCGGCCTTCTCGATCGCACCAGGCATCAGCGTCACCTGCTCGGTCGGCGCGTCTCCGCCCCCGGTGTACCCCTCGATTAGGTGTCCGTTGACGTCGTGGAGAACGTGTCGGAGGTTCTCGGCATAGGGACCGTAGGGCGCCTTGACATATCGCAGTTTCAGGGGCTCGCCGGACTCCTGTAGGAAGTACATGAGCTTGTGCAGCTCAAGCAGGCTGATGGAGGTGTCCATCATGCCTGTCAAGTAGCGGCGCATAAGACCGACCAATGCGGCGCGCCCGGCGGTCATCTTCGGGGTGGACTTGACCGGCGCGGACTCGGATTGGCCACCCGGCTCGTAGAGAGTCGCGCGCACGTCGGGCACATCCGCCAATGCGGTCTCGATCACCGGGCGCACGTCGCTCCAGGCGAGCCCACCAAGACCGCTGCCTAGGGGCGGGATGGCTACCGAACGGATGCCGCGAGCCTTGATCTCATGTACCAGCGCGCTCATCCCAGATTCGATGTCCTCGATGCGGCTCTTGCCGCGCCAATGGCGCTTGGTCGGGAAATTGATGATCCAACGCGGTGCCGGCTGCCCCGTGTCGTGCACGAACATCCGCCCAGGTTGAACCTCTTCGCGCTTGCAGGCGGCGGCATACGCCTTGAAGTTCGCCGGGTAGGCGTGCTTGAAGTGCAGCGCGATTCCGCGGCCCATCACGCCGACACAGTTGACCGTGTTGACGAGGGCTTCGGCCTCGGCTTGAAGGATGTTGCCCTGCGTGTACTCGATCATGGCGGGCTCAAAAGTACCATCTGGGCTGGACGTCAACGGGAGGCTGGTGCGCAGCACCGTTGAGCATGGCGACCACCTCAGATTGGACGTTCGCCGAGCCGACGCCGATGTGCTCGACGAGGTTCCAAGGAACGAATCTCTTGACCAGGAACTCGGCCTGCTTGCCCTCCTTGATCTTCGCGTCCCGGAAGTCGGTCGCCTTCACAGCGCCCCAGTCGACCTCGCCGAGCTGAGCGAAATCGTTTCTGAACAGCGCGTACGCCGCGCCTGCGTTCGCGAGACTAAACGCCCACCGAGTGCCGGATCGTGTTGCCCAATCCACGGTGCTCGCGAGGTCGGCCTGGAGGTGGACAATGGGGCCCTGCCCGCCACGGTAGGTAAGGCCGGGATGATTCGCCTTGTGCAGCAGGTAGAGCATGATCGAACGTGGGCAGAAGTAGAACGGTACGTATTGTCCAACCTTGTCGCCCTCATGGCACTTCACCGGTAACCGCATACGGTTCTGCTTGATCTCGCTCATGCCGATTGCGAGTTGGGGATCTCCGCGCGCGATCATCTCGGCGTCAGATAGAAGACCACCGTCGTTCATTATCGACGGCAGGTTCTTGAAGTGCGTAATGTGGTAGATCCGGGTCGGTTGAGGCGGCTCAGTCATCGTCTCCGTGTACAACAACGTAGGTGAGCAAGGATGCTGTCGACTGCACCGACGCCCGTCTCGTTGGCCACAGCGCCAGATGCGTCCGCCCAAGCGAGGTCGACGCCAAGAACTCTCATATCCGCCTCCTATAGTTCCCGTTCAAGATCGTCAGGGAATCCTGCTGCTCCGGCCGTGGTTGGCCGCGAACTGTTCGAGGTGAGGCCGGTCGAAAGCAGAAGGATAGATTGCATCTCGAGTCAAGCCCGCACGAGTCGAAAGGAACGATCGCAAACCCTCCTTTAGGTTGTCCTGTACTCGAAATACACATACCTTCTTGACGTCGCTGCGTCCTGGATTTTTCCGATTCATTCTATATTTGACGGCCGTTTTGGATGTGACCGTCATCATCGGTTCGTCGCTGCGTTCCACATCGTGCAGGAGAAATGCGCCTCGCTGGATTCGTAGTCGATGATCGATAGGTGGTGGCTCGTAGTACGCGACATTGTTGCCGATGCTTTTCAGCACGCGAGCAATGGATCTAGGGTCGAAGGGCGCCAACATTTTTCCGGGGCGTCGTATTGCGACAAGAACTCCATCCGGCACTTTTGTCGCATGGCTGGGATCAGAACAGCATGCGTTGGCGCCCGGAGGCTTTGTTGCTGCCATAAAGAGCGCGACCGCCGGATCGGTAGTGACATCTAGGAGCGCAGTTGCAGCTCCTTGGTGCTGGAGGCGAGCGAGTAGAGCAAGATCGGTTAACCGGACATCGTCATGAGCATTGAGATTGGCAGTGCGACAGGCGTCGAGCATGCTAATCAGCGCTGGAACACGGTCGGCAGGATTGCCCTTCCTGGTCACGATGCCCGGCGTCAAGCCCCAATTGCAACACCAGTGCCCTCGCCAGAGCCACTGCTCATCCTTGAACGCCACATGTAGGCGCCAGATGTCTTCCAGAAGCCGGCGCTGCCTTTGGGGGGCCTGGCCAGATGGAGCGGAGGGATACCAGTTGTCCTTGAGCATGCCGAAAGGCTAAGGTTCCGCCCGGCGGTGCGGACAGTTCAATTTGTCGGCCTTCGTCACGCCACCGCAATCCGGCGGTTCCGCGAGGTCGCTAGCTATGGGTACACGCGAGAGCAGGGACGGCGGAGAGAGCGAGCGACGGGGCTCTACCCCGCCTGCTCGGTCGGCCGGATGAGGATCTCGTTGACGTTGACGTGCGGGGGCTGGGAGGCGGCGTAGATCACGGCGCGCGCGATGTCGTCGTCCTGGAGCGCGTCGGTGGGCCGGTTCTCGAAGAACGGCGTGTCGACCATCCCGGGCTCGATCAGCGTGACGCGCACGCCCGTGCCGTGCAGATCCTGACGCGCGGCCTCGCCCATGGCGGTGACGGCGTGCTTGGTGCACGAGTACATCGACCCGGGCAGCACGCGCCGGCCGGCGACGCTGGAGGTGAGCATCAGGTGTCCGCGCGACTCCTTCAGCGCGGGGATGCACGCGCGCAGCGTGAGCGCGGCGCCGTAGACGTTCGTGAGCACCATCTCCCGCCAGTGCTCGGGCGTGTCGTTGAGGAAGCCGCGCGGCCCGCCGAAACCGGCGTTGGCGAACGCGACGTCGATTCGCCCGAAGGCAGCGAGCGCTTCGGCGACCATCCGCTGCTGGTCCTCCCACTCGGTCACGTCGCAGCGCACCGCCAGAGCGTGCTCTGAGCCGCCGAGCTCCTGTGCGAGCTCTCCCAGCCGCTCGGCGGAGCGCGCGGCGAGCACGACGCGCCAGCCCTCGGCGCGGGCGTGGCGGGCGGTGGCGGCGCCGATCCCGGAGGAGGCGCCGGTGATCAGGAGGACCCGATCGGCGGGAGTTGGGCTCTGTGCGGTCATGGGTGGGCTCCTTGTGTCGCGGTCTGGGCTGTCACGATGCTCTCCATGCTGCACGATCGCGCGAGGATCCACGTACAGGCGGGTGCCGGCGGCGACGGCTCGACGAGCTTTCGCCGCGAAGCGCACGTGCCGCGCGGCGGCCCGGACGGCGGCGACGGTGGCCACGGGGGCGCGGTGGTGGTGGTGTGCGACGACTCGCTGCGCGACCTGCAGAGCTTCCGGCGCAAGGCCCAGCACCGCGCCGGTCGCGGCGGGCACGGCGGCAGCTCACAGCGCCACGGAGCGGACGGCGAGACGCTGATCATCCGCGTCCCGCCCGGCACGCAGATCGAGGGCTCGGACGACGACGGCGGCGATCTCGAGGGGCGCCGCTGGGAGCTGCTCGCGGACGGCCAGCGCGCGACGGTCGCGCGGGGCGGTAGCGGCGGCAAGGGCAACAAGCGCTTCGCTACGCCCACCCGCCAGGCGCCGCGCTTCGCCGAGAAGGGCCTCGCGGGCGAGGAAGGGTGGCTCGAGCTGCAGCTGAAGCTGCTCGCCGACGTGGGCCTCGTGGGGCTGCCGAACGCGGGCAAGTCCTCGCTGCTGTCGCGTCTGACGCGCGCGGCGCCGAAGGTCGCGAGCTACCCGTTCACGACGCTCTCGCCGGTGCTGGGCGTGCTCGAAGGCGACGATCGCCAGCTGATCGTGGCGGACATCCCGGGGCTGATCGAGGGCGCGAGCGAAGGCGCGGGGCTCGGGCACGACTTCCTCGCGCACGTCGAGCGCACGCGCCTGCTGGTGCACGTCCTCGACCTAGCGCCCGAGATATCACAGGGCGAGGGCGCGGACGCGCTGGCGAACTACACGACGATCGAGCACGAGCTCGCCGCGCACGACGAGCGTCTCGCGCGACTGCCGCGGATACTGGCGCTGTCGAAGGCCGATCTGGTCACCCCCGAGCGCGCGGCTGAGGCGCTCGCGGAGTGGCAGGAGCGCCTCGGCTCCGACGTGCCGGTGTTCGTGACGTCGAGCGCGACGGGCGAGGGGCTCCCGCTGCTGGCCGGCGAGCTGCTGCGGCGCGTGTCGCTCGGCGGCGAGGAGGAGGGGGAAGCGGTGCCGGCCCAGGTGGCGAGCGTGACGGGCGAGGACGAGCTGGCCGAGCACATGGTGTTCCGCCCGACGGGCGCGAGCGGTTTTCGCGTCGAGCGCGTCGGCCCGGGCGCGTTCGCGGTCAGGGGCCGGGGGATCGAGCGCCTGCTGGCCCGCTACGAGGTCGAGAACGAGGACGCGATGGCCTACCTCGAGGGGAGGCTGCGCAGGATCGGCGTGCTTAGGGCGTTGGAGGCCGAGGGCTTCCAGCCGGGGGACGAGATCGAGATCGCGGGAGTGACGTTCGAGCTGGACCCGAGCGCGTAGCGATTATAGCTCATAGGTTATAATCGCTTGCATGTCATCTGCTTCGGCTTTGCTCAGAACAGCGCGCCGGAACGCGAGCCTCACGCAGACAGATCTGGCGAGACGGCTGGGAGTCAGCCAAGCGGCCATCGCCAAGCTGGAGAGGCCTGGAGCAAACCCCACGATGGCGACTGTCGAGGCCGCGCTGTGGGCGACCGGGCATCGGCTTGTGCTGGACGCTCCCGCGAGGCGAGTGGGTGTGGATGAGAGTTTGATCCGCCAGCACTTGGAACTGACGCCGAGCGAACGGCTGAGCGGCCTCGAAGCGATGTATGCCGAGGCGCGTGCGCTGGTGCTCGCCGGCGCGAGGAGTCGCGGTGAACAGCCCTGAGCAGTGGCTGAGAAACCCGGAGTTTCGGCTTCGCTCGTTGCTGCGCAGCTTGACCGAGGGAGGAGTGGACTTCGTGGTCATCGGGGGTGTTGCCGTGATCGTGCAAGCGAGCCCGCGGCTAACGAAGGACCTCGACATCTGTTACGACCCGGGGCACGAGAACCTCGAGCGCCTCGCGGCTGTGCTGGTGAAGCTCGAGGCCAAGCTGCGAGGGGTCGACGAGGATCTGCCGTTCGTCCCCGACGCGCGCACGCTCCGACGAACGCAGATCCTGACTTTGACCACAGTCGACGGCGGTATCGATCTGCTCGTGGACCCAGACGGCTCTCCCAGCTATTCCGCCCTGAGACGTAGGGCGAGTCAGGTGGAGTTCGAAGGGGTCTCAGTCCGGGTCGCGTCGGTCGACGATCTGATTGCGATGAAGCGCGCCGCCGGTCGTCCTCAAGATCTGGTCGATCTCGAAGCGTTGGAGATCGCTCGCATCCGTACGCGTCGTGGGGGCAAATAAGCTCCACGTATGAGACGAGTGGTCGTGAAGCTGGGCTCGAGCGTCGTCGCGTCGAGCGACGGCGCTCCGCGTGCTGAGGTGCTCGCGCGCGTGTGCGACCAGCTCGCGGCGCTGCACCGCGAGGGCGTGGAGGTGATCGTGGTGACGAGCGGCGCGATCGCGCACGGCATGCGCGTGATGGGGCTGCCCCAGCGCCCGACGACGGTCGGCGCGCTGCAGGCGGCGAGCGCGGTGGGGCAGGGCAAGCTCTACCGCGTGTATGACGAGCTGCTGCGCGAACGGGAGGTGACGAGCGCGCAGGTGCTGCTGACGTTCTTCGACATGAGCGCGCGCACCCACTACCTGAACGCGCGCAAGACGCTCTCGACGCTGTTGGAGTGGCGCGTGATGCCGGTGATCAACGAGAACGACACGACCGCGACGGACGAGATCTCCTTCGGCGACAACGACTTCCTGGCGGCGCAGGTGGCGGTGCTGATCGCCGCGGAGGAGCTGATCCTGTTGACGGACATCGACGGCCTCTACACGGCCGACCCGCGGCTGTATCCGGAGGCGCACATCGTGAGCGAGGTGAGCGACTTCTCGGCGCTGGAGAACCTCGCGATCGGCCACACGACCTCGCCGCTCGGCTCGGGCGGCATGCGCTCGAAGGTGGTCGCGGCGGAGATGGCGACGGCGGCGGGGATCCCGACGACGATCTGCAACGGGCTGCGCGCGGAGGCGCTCGCGGCGGTGCTGGCGGGCGAGCGCGAGGGCACGCGCTTCGCGGCGGGCGAGGCGCGCTACTCGAGCTTCAAGCTGTGGCTGAAGTACGCGAAGCCCTCGCGCGGCACGCTGGTGATCGACCAGGGCGCGGCGCGCGCGGTGCGCGAGGGCGCGGCGAGCCTGCTGCCGGTGGGCGTGATCGACGTGAAGGGCGACTTCGACGCGGGCGACGCGGTGGACATCGTCGAGCTGCCGGGCGCCGCCGCGCACGGTCGCACGCTCGCGAAGGGGATCTGCAGCTACACGGCGGAGGAGCTGCGCCAGGTGATGGGGCTGAAGTCCGACGCGATCCGCGAGATCCTGCCGCGCGCGACCGACGAGGCGGTGCACCGCGACTACCTCGTGGTCGACTGACAGACGGCCTCGGGCGTCGTACCCTGTGTGCTCATGGCAACGGCCGTCACATCATCGGTAGCTGAGACCTGTCGCGCGGCCAAGCGCGCGGCGCGCGTGCTCGCGCAGACCGACACCGCGATCAAGGATGCGGCGCTGGAGGCGATCGCGACGGCGCTGAACGCCCGCACGGACGAGATTCTGGCGGCGAACGATCGCGACATGCAGCTCGCGCGCGAGGCCGACATCGGCGACGCGCTCCTGGACCGCCTGCGCTTGGACGAGGGGCGCATCGAGGCGATCGCGCGCGCTGTGCGTCAGATCGCTGCGCTCGGGGACCCGGTGGGGGAGGTGATCGACGGGCACCGCCTGCCGAACGGCCTGGACGTGCGCAAGGTGCGCGTGCCGCTGGGCGTGGTGGCGGTGGTGTATGAGGCGCGCCCGAACGTGACGATCGACGCGGCGGCGCTGTGCCTGAAGTCGGGCAACGCGATCGTGCTGCGCGGCTCCTCCTCGGCGATGCACTCCAACGCGGCGCTCGCGCGGATCGCGGGCGAGGCGGCGGTCGCGGCGGGCCTGCCGGAGGGCTGCGTGAGCCTCGTGGCGGGCGGCGGGCGTGAGGAGCTCGCGGAGCTGGCGACGCAGAGAGAGAGCGTCGACCTGATCATCCCGCGCGGCGGGGAGGGGTTGAAGGACGCGCTGCAGGCGGTGGCGACGGTGCCGGTGATCTACGCGGCGTCGGGCAACTGCCACGTGTACGTGGACGGGAGCGCGGACTTCGACCAGGCCGAGGCGATCGTGATCAACGCGAAGACCCAGCGTCCGGGCGTGTGCAACGCGGCGGAGACGCTGCTGGTGCACGAGCGCATCGCGCCCGAGCTGCTGCCGCGGCTGCTGCGCGCGCTGGGTAGCGCGGGGGTGCTGGTGCGCGGCGACGAGCGCGTGCGCGAGCTGGCGCAGGCGGCGGCGGGAGAGGGCGCGGACGTGTGGGAGTCGCTCGGCGTGGTCGTGGAGCCCGCGACGGAGGAGGACTGGGCGAGCGAGTACCTCGCGCCGATCCTCGCGGTGGGCGTGGTCGACTCGGTGGAGGAGGCGATCGAGCACGTGGGCCGCTACGGCAGCGGTCACTCGGAGGCGATCGTGACGCGCGACACGGCGGCGGCACGCGCGTTCCAGCTGGGCGTGGACGCGGCGTGCGTGTACGTGAACGCGTCGACGCGCTTCACCGACGGCGGCGAGTTCGGGATGGGCGCGGAGATCGGCAACTCGACGCAGAAGCTGCACGCGCGCGGCCCGATCGGCCTGCGCGAGCTGTGCACGTTCAAGTACCTCGTCGAAGGCGACGGCCACGTCCGCGTCTGAGCCCCTGACGAGGAGCGTCGGCATCCTCGGAGGGACGTTCAACCCGCCGCACCTGGGACACCTGGCGGTGGCGCGCCACGCGCGAGAGGAGTTGGGATTGGATCGCGTTGTGCTGATGCCGACGGGCAGCCCCATGCACAAGCCCGCCGCGGAGGATCCGGGTGCGGAGTGCCGTCTTGCGATGTGTCGTCTCGCCGCGCAGACCGTGGAAGGACTGTCGGCGTGCGCCCTGGAGGTGGAACGCGGCGGGCCGTCCTATACCGTGGATACCTTGAGAGCCATACACGCAAGCCATCCAGACGCCGAGCTGACGTTCATCGTGGGCGCGGACACTGCCTCCACGCTGGCATCCTGGCGCGAGCCTGTCGAGCTGCTGGGTCTGGCGCGCCTGGCCGTCGCCTCGCGCAGCGGCTCCGGCAGGCAGCAGGTGCTCGACACGGTCACGGGCCTCGTGGGCGGGGACGAGCGGGCGCGCGAGCGGCTGACCTCGCGCGTGGGGTTCCTGACGATGGACACGATCGAGGTGTCCTCCTCCTCGGTGCGTGAGCGCGCTCGGCGCGGGGAGTCCCTGGAGACCTTCGTGGGCCCGGCGGTCGCCACCTACATCGCGGAGCACGGCCTCTACAGCGGCGCGCGGGAGGCGGTGGGCTGATGCAGGGCGAGGAGCTGATCGGCGAGATCGCGCGTTTCGCGGCCGACAAGAAGGCGATCGACGTGGTCGAGCTGGACCTGCGCGGCGTGCTCGGCTACACCGACTACTTCCTCGTGTGCTCGGGCAACACCGGCCGCCAGGCGAAGGCGATCCAGGACGGCATCCTGGAGGGGCTCAAGAGCGAGCACGGCATCGCGCCGCGCAGGATCGAGGGCTCGATCCAGGCCGGCTGGATCCTGATGGACTACCTCGACGTGGTGGTGCACATCTTCACGCCCGAGACGCGCGAGTTCTACCGCCTGGAGCAGCTGTGGGGAGAGGTGCCGGCGCGCGCCGCGGCGGGCGCCGAGGGCGCGTAGTAGGAGACGCCTGGCGCCCGGCAGGCCGGGTAGCTCTCTGAACTATCGAAGTTCGGTTGACCAGTCGTAGGGTTTTTGGTTAGGGTCGCCGTACAGCGCCGCCGAGGGAGCGGTGCATCTGAGATGGAGGGGAATCCATGCACTACTCGATCGCTCATCGCGGGAGGTCATACCTCGCGCTACTCGCGGCCGCGGCGCTGGCTGCGTCGCTGCTCTACAGCATCAGCGCCCTGACGCCGAGCGCGCACGCCGTCGAAGGGTCGCCCTGGACGGTCACTCTGGGCGACTCGTTCATCTCCGGCGAGGCCGGACGCTGGGCCGGCAACACGGACGAAAGCTCGTCGAAGACCGACGCGCTCGGCTCGACCGCCTACTACGACAACTCCGGCAACACCGCCGAGCTGATCAAAGGCTGCCACCGCTCGAAGTCGGCCGAGGCCTACATCGGCGGCGGCGTGAGCGGCGAGAACCTGGCGTGCTCGGGAGCGAAGACGTCGAGCTTCACGACCGAAGGGCTGTTCAAGCCGGGCATCGACTTCTACAGCTCGGGCGCCAACGAAGGCCAGGCGCTGATGCTCCAGCACTTCGCGGCGACGCACAACGTGAAGCTCGTGGCGCTGTCGATCGGCGGCAACAACTTCAACTTCGCGCCGATCGTGACGACGTGCATCGAGGACTTCCTCGAGTCGACGATCTTCTGGGACTTCTACTGCAGCAAAGAAAGCTCTGTGACGAACAACTTCACGTCGAGCAACGTGTCGAAAATCAAGGGCGAAATCGAAACGGCGATCAAAAACGTCGCCACGGCGATGACGAACGCGGGCTACACGAGCTCGCAGTACACGATCCTGGTGCAGAACTACCCCTCGCCGATCCCCAACGGGTCGGAATTCCGCTACACCCAGAGCGGCTACAGCCGCCAGACGACGGGCGGCTGCGGCTTCTGGAACACGGACGCGAACTACGCCAACGCGACGATGCTGCCGACGATCGACAGCACCGTCCTGAACGCGGCCGCGGGGGCTGGCGTGTCGAACGTGAAGACGATGGAACTGAGCTCGGCGTTCAACAGCCACAGGCTGTGCGACAAAGGCGTGGGGCTGCTCGAGGAAGAGGGCCTGTCGAACTGGAAAGCGGCCGAAGCGGTGAACAAGAGCGAGTGGTTCAACCAGATCCGCACGATCGAAACGCTGTTCGGGACGTATGAACTCCAGGAAGACATCCACCCGAACTACTGGGCACAGCTCGGCCTGCGCAACTGCCTGACCCAGGCGTACAACGCGGGCGCGCCGAAGGGCGGGACGTGCACCACCTCGGGGACGGGATTGAACTCGGCCGGCGAGCCGAACATGTCGCTGCACTAGGGAAGCGCAGAGGGACGCAGAGGCGCCGGCCGGGCTGTTCAGCCGGCCGGCGCTTCGCGTTCCCCAAAGCACCATGGTTGACAATAAATTTAGGAAAGATCCGTAGTAGATACGGACGCTGCTGGCAGGTCAAGTACAGTAAGTGTCTAAATAGTCAACATGTTTGGGCGTCTGCAGGGAGTTCCAGAGCCGGTTTCCCGCAAGCTCGCCGAGCTGGGCGGTCGTATTGTCAAGCGCCCGTGCTCGGAACGCTTGGCGGTGGTGGTGTTCGTGGCGTTCTACGCGAGCTGGCAGGTTCTGCACTGGATCCCGCTGCGCCAGGAACTCGTCGGAGACTTGCTCTGGCTGGTGATGCCCGCTGCGGCGGGCTGGATGGCGTGGGGTGCGTCCGCTCGTGCTACGGCGGCACCGCGTCTGCGCAGCGCATGGCGGTGGGTCGCGCTGGCGATGCTCGTCGAAGTGGTCACGGGGGTGGTCGAACTCGTCGAAGACGAGCGTGGGGCTCACGTGTTCCCGTCGTTCGCGGATGCGATCTCGCTGAGCTTCTACCCGCTGCTGTTCATCGGCGTGCTGCGCTTCCCGAGCACGCGGCGCAGCGGTAGGGAGGCGCTCGAGCTCGCGCTCGAATGCGCGACCGTGGCCTTCGGCGTGGGCGCGCTGTTCGTCTACTTCATCATCGGTCCCGACGCCGATACGCTGCGCTCGTCGCTCGCGACCGTCGGCTCGATCGCGTACCCGATCGGCGATGTGATCCTGCTCGTCGGACTCAGCAGCGTGCTGTTGCGAGGCGCGCTGCCGGCGGTCCGACCGAGCCTGCGGCTGATGGCGGTCGGTGCCTCGGTGTTCGCCTTCTCGGACTTCGTCTACGGCTATGCGGTGCTGCACGGCAGCTACACCTCGGGCGATCCGGTCGACCTCGGGTATGTGCTCGCGTTCGCGTGTTTCGCGTTCGCGGCCTCGATGCAGGGGAAGCTCGAGAGTGGGGACATGTCCCTGTTGGAGAGGGGCACGGGCGGACTGAAGGTGTCCTGGCTGCCCTACGTCGCCGTCGCGGTGGGTGTGGGGACGGTGATGGTGAAGGACTCCGACGAGTCCTTCTTCCCCGAACTGATCATCACGGTCAGCATGGCGGTGATCCTGTTCATGACGATCGCGCGCCAGCTGCTCTCCCAGGTGAGCCTGCGCAACAGTCGCGAGCACCTCGCCCACGCGCAGGAGATCGCGCAGATCGGCTCGTGGAAGTGGGACGTGCTGCACGACAGGATCGAGCGCTCGGAGGAGGACCTGCGGTTGTATGGGATGAGCGATACGGCGACGGCGCCGGGCACCCTTGCGCAGTCGCTGGACGCGATCCATCCGGAGGACCGCGAGCGGGTGGACTCGATCCTGCAGGCATCGCTGTGCGAGGGGCGCTCGTTCGAATACGAGATGCGCGTGGTGCGTCGCGACGGCGACGTGCGCACGCTGCTCGTGCGTGGCGAGGTGGAGATCCACGGCGGCAGGGTGACCAAGGTGCATGGCACCCGCCAGGACATCACCGAGCGCAAGCGCATGGAGGTGCAGCTGCAGTACCAGGCCGACCACGACCCGCTGACGGGTCTCTACAACCGTCGCAGGTTCGGCGAAGAGCTCGACAAGGCGCTCTACCACTCAGCCAGATACGGCCACCCGAGCGCGCTGTTGATACTCGACCTCGACCACTTCAAGCTGATCAACGACACCCGCGGCCACAGAGCCGGCGACGAAGCGCTGACGACGCTCGCGCACACCATCAGCTCGCGTGTGCGCACCTCCGACCTGGTGGGACGGTTGGGCGGAGACGAGTTCGGGGTGATGCTGCACGAGGTGGGGCCCGACGAGGCGCTGACGATCGCCGAAGACATCCGCGTGACGATCGCGGCGCGTCAGACCGACCCGCCGGTGCGCGTGACGGGGGGACTGCTGCTGTACGACGGGAGCAGCGAGCTGATCGCCGACGACGCGCTGATCGCGGCGGACATAGCGCTGTACGAAGCCAAGGAGAACGGCAAGGACCGCCTGCAGGTCTACCGCGGCAGCGCGAGCGCGGCGGTCACGTGGGTGGACCGCATCCGCGGCGCGCTCACGGACGGGCGCTTCGCGCTGTTCGCCCAGCCGATGGTCGACCTGCACGGCGGCGAGGTCCCCTACGACGAGCTGCTGATCAGGATGATCTCCGAGACCGGCGAGCTGATCTCGCCGGGGGAGTTCCTCCCGGTCGCGGAGCGCTTCGGCCTGATGAACGAGATCGACCGTTGGGTCACGCGCGAGGGGCTGCACATCGCGCAGCTCGGCAATCGCGTGTCGATCAACCTCTCGGCGCACTCGATCGGCGACCCGAGGATCATCGACTCGTTGCGCGAAGCCGTGATCGCGGGCCTCGCGCCGAAGCACGTGATCTTCGAGATCACCGAGAGCGCGGCGATGCGCAACATGGACGAAGCGCGCACATTCGCGCAGGCGCTGATCGAGCTGGGATGCGAGCTGGCGCTCGACGACTTCGGCACCGGGTTCGGGTCGTTCGTCTACCTCAAGCACCTGCCCGCGCAGTACCTGAAGATCGACATGGAGTTCGTGCGCGAGATGGTCTTCAACGAGACCGATAGGCAGGTGGTGGACTCGATCACGAAGGTCGCCCACAGCCTCGGCAAGCACACGATCGCGGAGGGCGTCGAGGATCAGGCGACGCTGGACGTGCTGCGCGAGTACGGCGTCGATCGCGCGCAGGGGTTCTTCGTGGGGCGTCCGGTGCGGATCTCGCCCTTGACGCGCTTCGAGCAGGCGGCGCGGCGCTCGCTTGCGAAGATGGAGGAGTGAGCGCACCGATCACGAGCCGCACCCCGCGCCTGACGGCGGTGATGCGCGACGGCGAGCGCGTCACCTCGCTGGAGCTGTTCTTCGACCTGGTGTTCGTGCTGGCGATTGCCATTTTGATGCAAGGGGGCGAATACAATGACCGACATGGCAAGGAAGCTGGCGATCCTATATGCGGCCAAGAGCACGGCCGACGAGAAGGACTCCATCGGCACGCAGCTCGCGGACGGGCGCAAGCTCGCGTCGGACGAGGGGCGCGAGGTCGCCGGGGAGTACCACGAGGAGTCCAAGACTGCGTACTCGGGCAGCCGTGGCGATGAGCTTGTCAAGGCGTGCGAGCACGCGGCAGCCCTCGCCGCCGAAGGCCACGACGTTGCACTGATCGTCCAGCACTCCGACAGGCTGGCGCGCGGCGATGCCGTCAAGGGCAAGCACCTCGTCGAGTACCAGATTTGGGCGCTGAAGGCGGGCGTCACCCTCCGCTCGAAGCAGGACCCGCGCACCTGCGAGTCGATCCTCGACGCCGCGCTGATGGGCACGCGCAACAACGAAGACAGCGCACGCAAGGCGCAGGCGACGAAGGACGGGCAGCACCGGACGGTCGAGCGCGGCGAATGGCGCGGCGGCATCCTGCCCGCCGGGTACGACGTGCGTTACGAGCACGACGAGCGCGGACGCATCACCGGGCGGACCATCATCTACCACGGCGAGGATCAGGAGACCTACGAGCTGATCTGGCGGCTCGCGATCGACGGCGCGTCCGAGCAGAAGATTGCGTTGGAACTCAACCGGCGCGGCTACATGACCCGGCCGGTGCGCAAGGCGCACAAGCGCCAACCGTTCAGCGTCGGGCGCGTGAGCCAGATCCTCAACAACCCCTTCTACGCGGGGATGCAGCCGCTCAACGGCGAGCTTTCTCCCGGCGAGTGGCCGGCCTACGTCAGCTTCGAGGACTGGACGCGGCTGAAGGCGAAACGCTCGGTGACGGCCAGCGGCACGCGGCGGAAACGCGGCCGTCCGTCCGCGGGATACCTACTCAGCGAACTGGCGAAGTGCGCGAAGTGCGGCGCTGCCGCCCACGGGCGCAGCACGTACACGCGCAAGAAGGACGGCGTGCGCAGCCGCGCCTACGTGTGTCGCAAACACCGCGAACACCTTGAGGACGACGAGAACTACTGCCCCGTGATGCCGTGGGACGCGGAGGCCGTGGACCGCGCTGTGCTCGGCGAACTCGGACGCCTACTCAGCAACATGGACGACCTCCGCACGCAGCTCGAATCCGGCCAGCGCGCGGAACGCGACAAGTTCAAGCGGGTGGTCGCGGAGGCCACCGAGGATGCGGCTGCCGCCGAACGTGCGGCGGAGCGGGCCACGGCGGAATTCGCAAGCGCCGAGGACGCCGACGAGCGCGCGCTGCTCAAGGACGCCGCCAAGTCCAAGAGGGCCGAGGCGAAACGAGCCGAGGCGCGAGTGGACGCTGCGCTTGATGCGCTGGCCGATGCCAAGGATGAGGAGGTCGATCCCGAGGCCGCGATGTACGCGCTGTACCAGCGCCTCGCTAGCCAGCTTGCCGAAGCGGGCGAGGACGTGAAGGTGCTCAACGCCGCGCTGCGCGAGAGCTTCGCACGCTTCGAGCTACACGGCGACGGCCGGATCGTGCCGACGATTAGCCCCAGCGCCGCAGCGCAGTTCGCGCGCACCTCGGAGGTCAACCTGCGCATGAGCCTCGGTGACGAGCTTCTACGGCTGCCCGCGTTTGTAGTCGCGTAGCGTCCGGCACTGCCAGGATCACGCGAGAGGCACGAGATGGACCCCTGAGAGGTGCGGTAAGCTGTGGCGCATGAAGACAGTTGTCGTCGGCGCTCTTGCAGTCGCCGCCGTCCTAGCACCGGCGTCTGCGAAGGCGAACAACACGGGCGTCGCCCGCCAGCGGATGACTGCACGGCTCTTTGCTGAATACAACAGCAAAGAAGAACGCGGGTTCGAGTACAACGGCTACCGTAACGGGTACGAACGCCAACTGATGATGAAAGAAGGCCCTGATGCGACCGGGGCGACACGGTGGGTACCCGTCGAACTGAAGGTTTCGTGCCACGGACGCTCGTGCATCGGCCGCGTGTGGACGGAGGAATTTCCACAGCAGTACGTCCTCGAAGACCACGCCAAATTCCGCGGCCCGAAGGGCACCTACCACGAAACAGGGTGGAAGCCGCCATCGTGATCGACACGCGCCCTCTGCGCCGATGATCGCCGTCTAGCAGCTATTCGATCACGCTCGGCATCGAGCGCCGGGATATGACGATCTCGCCGTGCATCGGGGTCAACCAGCCTTAGCCAGAATGTCGATCAGTCCCTTGGTCAGCGCGACGGTCTGCTTGCGCGTGAGGTATCCGGTGCTGGCAGCGAACAGCACCGCCTGCGGCACAGCCGACATGGGTAGCTCGCCTCCGCGCGCACGCTTACCGTTCTTGTCGGGCCAGGCGTACTTCAAGGAGCACGCCTTGTTGTCCCACGACGACCTGCCTAGCAGCAGCTCGTCTCCGGCCACGCCTTTCACTGGCTCTTGTAGCTCGACCTTCATGCTCCTACCCCGTTTCTTTGTCAGCGTCTACGAACAGTTTGGTTCTATAGTCGCAGCATGGCAGACTCGCAAGAACCACCGATGATCCACATCGATCAGATCGCCGGAGACGAGTACTGGTCGGTGAAAATTCCTGTCGATCCTGCCGACTTCGAGCCTGGAGCCGACAAGGCGGCCGCCGTCAAACGCATGGGCGAACTTGCCTATGACACGATTGAGAAGGAACTGCAACGCCGCGAGAGGAAGCGAGCGCGGCGTATGGCGTCGCGTGTGCCCGGCGATGATGGCCCGAAGCAGGACGAGGGATAGAGTCTCTGTAAGTCAATCCCTTTCGTATGCACCATTTCCGGCACGGGCGTTTCGCGCAAGCGAGCGCCCGTGTTCGTTTGTGGGCAAGATATAATGAACATGAAATGGTCATTATGGGAAGAGGGTTGATGTGCGCGATGACGACCGGCTCCTGATCGACGTGACAGGTGGGGATCTTCACGTCCACGCTGACGAGGCGTGGGACGCGCTGATGCGCGCCAACGATCCGACGTTCCCTCGCGTGATGGTGCGCGGCAACGACCTTGTACGAAAGACGGAGCGCGGCGAGCTTGAGCCGTTCTCTGTGGACTCCCTCCGAGACGAGCTATCGAAGGTCGCGGTGTTCATCAAAGTGAACGCCAAGGGGGAGACGGTCCCGGTCAAGCCACCGGCGGAAGTGGCGAAAGTCATCCTGGCGCGCGACTCGGCCGACTACGAGGACGGGCCACGGGTGGATCGCATCGTGGACATTCCGGTGCTCGGCATCGACGGGAAGCTCATCGACACGCCCGGCCACCACGAAGCGAGCCGGCTCCTGTATGAACCGGACCCGGCGCTGAAGCTGCCAGCGGTCGCGGGCGAGATAGGTAGCCACGAAGATGTGTGGCGCGCTGTGGACGTGCTGATGGATGATCTGCTCGGGGACTTCGGCTTCGAGGATGAGGCGTCGAAGGCGAACGCCCTCGCGCTCTTGTTGCTGCCGTTCGTGCGTGAGTACATCGGGGATCGGCCGACGCCGATGCACCTGATCGTCGCGCCGGAAGTCGGCACGGGAAAGACGTTGCTTGCGCTGTCGCTGCTCATGCCCGGCTGTGGGCTGGTGGACTTGACCCCGGAGGCGACGGACGAGGACGAGATTCGGAAGCGCATCACGGCGCAGCTACTCGCCGGAAAGCCAGCGATCGTGCTCGACAACATCGCAGGGTCGATCTCGAGTTCCGTTCTCGCGGGCGCGATCACGACCGGCAAGTGGTCGGACAGGGTTCTCAAAGAGAGCCGGGAGGTACGCCTACCGATCCGAAACGCTTGGGTCGCAACGGGCAACAACGTCGAGTTGACGGACGAGCACAACCGGCGTGCTGTGCCGATCATCCTTGACCCCGGCGACGTGCGGCCATCGGATCGACCCAAGCAGGCGTTCCGGCACGACGATCTGGTCGAGTGGGCGCAGGCGAACAGGGGCAGGCTGGTGGACGCGGCGCTGACGCTGGTTCGCAACTGGATCGACGGTGGCGAAGTCGTGGCAGACGGCGAGACGATCCCAGTCGCGAGCGAGCGCACGCTCGGGACATTCGAGCGTTGGGCCGAGGTCGTTGGCGGCATCCTCGCGGCAGCGGGCATCAAGGGTTTCCTCGGGAACCGGGATCGCATGAGCACGATCAACGTCGAGCGTGAGGAGACTTCGGCGTTCCTCTCTGCGTGGCACGGACTCGGGCTTGTACCTCAGACGCTTGAGGAGGTCATCGCCCTGTGCGCGTTCGACCAGCCGCTCCATCCGTTCGTGCCGGAAGCGCTGCGCATCGAGCACCCGGCGAGGTTCAAGCAGAAGATCATGTACTGGCTGCGCGATCACAAGGGCGCGAAATACGGAGGCTTCAAGCTGGTGAAGACGACGGGCCGTCCTGCACGGTGGGAGGTCGTGTCGCTGCACCATCACGGAAATCATGGTGCAGACGACGAAACGTCGGCCACCGTTGGGAAAACGGGAGATGTGGCCCGATGAGACGCTGCACCATGAAAACGCCGATGGTGCAGACGAAAAAGCTAGGCCACTATTGGGGAAATGAAGGATGACTGCACCATCTGCACCATGTTTTCCAGTTGTGTCGCGCGCATACGCGCGTGGGTTGGGTTCCTCTGTGGCGTCGCGCTCGATTACCAACTCATGCCAACCACCAAGACATGGTGCAGATGGTGCAGCGACCGGGCAAATGACCCGGCAAACATTGGGCGAATGGACTGCACCATGACGCGAAACATGGTGCAGATGATGGTGCAGCATGGTGCAGTCATGGCGCAGGGAGGATCAGATGTCTAAGCGACCCGGCTTCTCGGTGTGGGACGAGCGGCGCATACCGGCAGCCGACAAAGCCGCGCGTGACCACAAAGCACTGGCGGCGCTGGGGCAGGCCAAAAGCTGGGAGTACGCGCAGCACGTCGGCTGCTCTGAGCAGACGGCCAAGAACCGACTACGACGACTGTACGAAGCTGGCCTAGCAACGCGACGGCGTGAACGCGGGGAGGTCGGATGGACCTACGAAGCGAAGTGACGTGATGCGTCACAGGGGGAGGGCGGGGACTACACACCACGCCGAACGCGAGCGCCTAGGTAGGCACCTCTTTGTTCATCCCAAAATCTTTCTTGACACACAAGGCCCGGACTTCCCAGGCTCCGCCTGTGCGGGTCATAGGCGCGAAGCGAGCAAAACATGACGGCGCCAGCGCTGCCCAGGCCGGTCGGTCGTCGGTCCTTCCTCAAGCAGACGGTGGCGGAGTGGGAGTCGTGGCCGTGGGACACATGGAACCCGTCGCAGGTGGCCCACGCCACCAGGACCATCGTCCTCATTGACGACCTGAACCGGGCAGCCACCGCAGCCGAACGCATCAAGATCGACCAGGCCGTGAGGCAGTCGCTGCGCGTGCTAGGCCTCACCAAGAAGGATGACGAGGAAGACGAGGAGACGCAGGAGGCGCGCAAGGCCGAGGACGCGCGCATCAGCGCGGAGAGGTCCAAGGCCAGCCGCGAGCGGCAGGCGATCCGCGCGGGCGTCGAGGTCATCGACCTGCACAGAGGCTGGCGTGACCGCGAGGGCAGTCTGCACGACATACGCGAGGTCCTGTTCATGGATACGTGGGACACCGCGCTCGAAGACGAGCGCCAGGTGCAGGCCGAAGCGGAAGGTACTTGGCCCCGAAGGGGTGAATCCGTCACAGTGAAAGTGTGACACGGGATAAAATCTTGCCAAAGGCAAGAGACCCAGGAGGGACAACAGAATGGCAACACAGCGCAATCCAGAAGGTAAGTCCGAAGCCGGGCCGGGTGCCCGAGTAGGTGTGAATCGGAGAGTCGGCGGCACCTCGCAGCGCCCCGGCATCCCCGTCGGCGGCGGCACACGCGGCCGGTCCGTCACCATGACCGGCGTCGGCACCGAGGACAAGAACCCACCGGAGTCGGGGCGCGCTCGCCAGGACGCCGCTCGCGGCACCGTCCACGGCCAGCCGCGCAGCGGGTACAACGCCGGCGACAACATCAGTCGATGACGTTCCCTATCGAGACGTTCCAAGACCGCGCGGCGAGGCGGAGGGAGCCCAAGGCCCTCCGTGAGGGCCACGACGCGCTCAACGACATGATCCGCCGGGGTCGCCCGACGCTGGAGGAGCGCGACGGAGTGCGCGTGATGCAGGGGTTCGAGCAGCGGGAGCAGGAGTTCGAGCAGCGCCAGCGTGAGCTCGACGCACGGGAGCCACAGCCCCCGCCGAACGACTCCAACGCGGCCCGCGCTGCTGGGCTCGACCAGGGCGCGCGGGGCGGCGGTCACACACCGGGAGCGCCCGCGCCCGCGCCGACAGGCGGGACCGGCGCTCTGCGTCAGGCGCTCCGCGAAGCCAGGGAAGCAAGGGGAGGCGTCTGATGCGGACTGACCTTGTAGGCGGGGAGGACATTCTCGCCAAAGTGACTTCGTTGCAGGACCAGTGGGAGGACGCACGCGCGGCACGCGAGGATGCGGCCCAGGCGCTGAAGGCTGCGAGAGCAGCCGACATCGCTGCGGGGGCTGAGTCCCTGCGCACCGGAGCGAAGACCCCGGCCCCCACAGAGCCGGATGCGCAGAAGGCGCTGACCGACGCGGAGAGGCACCTGGAGATCGTCGCGCTCGCGCTCGCCAAGGAGCGGGAGGCGCTGAACGCCGACCTCGCATCGCGCAGCGACGAGATACGTGCATCGCTCGCCACGGCCGAGGACGACGCCGACGAGGCGATCCTGTCCGCGCTTACGCAGGTCGAGGATCTTCTGCACGAGCGCGCCGAGATCAAAGCGCACATCCACTGGCTCGATGACACGTCCCGGCAGGTCGGCCGGTACAACGTCCAGGGTCTCGACGCCCTCGCAGGGCTGAGGGCGCAGCTAGGCGACGAACCGGGCAACGCGACGAGCAGACGCCAGGAGAAGCTGGACCACGAGGCGCGCGTCGAGGCGTGGAACGCACTCACCCAGCGGGCCAGGGCGACGGTCCCGTCATCGCAGCTCGTCCCGGTCGAAGACGTCGATAACCCGTCCGGCAAGTCGTACCCCGCGCTGGATGCGGCCATCGAACGTGAGTACGAACGGATGATCGAGGCAGGCGAAACGCCGCCCGCCCCGGTGGTGGTCCGGTGGATCAAAAAGCTAGGCACCGGAGCGAAGCCGAAGGGCAAGGGCACCGGATGGGCGAAGGACCCCAGCCCGGAACTGACGCACATGCCACCCGACGAGGACAGCGCGGAGGCGCGCTCCGGCGACATACACAGGACGGAGAACACAGATGGCAACTAAGAACCTCGTCACACTCGACGGCATCAAGCCGAGCGGGGTCGAGCAGCTTCACGAGCTGACGGGACCTCCATACACGGGCGGCGGCAGGCGTCCCGCGAAAAGATCGAAGCCAGCTGCGAAAAGACCCGCAGCGAAGTCGAAGACGACGGCGCAGCGCATCGCCGACCTCGAGGCGCGCGTCGATGAGCTGGAGGCTTACGAGGCGCGCGACGAGTACGGGCATCAGATCTACCCGCCGCCCGCGAACAGCGCATGGGCCGACTCGGGCGAGGCGTTCGAGCGCGCACGCAAGGCGTGGGCCTTGCGGAACGGGAAGGAACTGCGCAGGCGCGAGGTAGCGGGCGGGCAGCCGCCCCGATGAAGCGCGTCTACGCCACGACCGGCAAGGACGGCCCCAAGCCGGTGCCGATCGTCAAGCACGCCGTGGTGCTGACCAAAGCGCGTGACGTGACCGTCAAGAAGAAGATCAGATGAGCTTTCACTTGCCGGATTCGCCACCGGCATCACGGCGCGGTTTCCTGTTCCCGCGCCACGGCGGCACGGTCCTTTCCTGGGTCCACCGTGCCGCCTCATCTTCCGCCGCTCTCGCGTTCGGCGGAAACGGCAGCGCAGCGGGAACACACGGCCCGCTGCGCTGCCACCTTCTTCTAGCCAGGTAATCCTCCCCGCTCAGCATCGAGAGCGGCATCTCGGACGATCCGTCGCTTCGCGTGAAGGAATAGCCGTCCGGGCTCCCGTTACCCGCGAGTTCACACATTCACAGAATCTCGAACGCCCGTCGAGATTGTGACACATTTTCCTGATTCGGTTGACAAGTGTGATGCCGCTGTCGATTATCGAATCAGCACCACGGTACAAACCCGAGAAAGGAACCACCATGTCAAACGCAGTCGTCACAAAGCAGGGCCAGCCGTCAGTACCCGGCACCGTCGTTGACACGAGCGCCGCGAAGGTGGTCCCGACCTCCTCCGAGGTCAGGACCGAGGCCGCGAACCGGGAGGTCGCCGCGCAGGGCAAGGCGTCACGCGAGAAGATCGGCGCCCTCGCCAAGGGGATGACGGGCGGCGGGAAGAAGCCCGCCGCGAAGGGTAAGTCCGGTGCGAAGGCGAAGCCCGCCGCAGCCAAGTCACGCGGCATAGGGAACGGCGGCGGACCGTCTGACCGCCTCACGACCGAATGGCTGAGCGCCAAGAAGCGCGACGTGAAGGTCAAGGATGAAGTCAAGCTGACGACCGGCGCGGTCATCGCGATCGTCGGAAGGTGGACCCGTCGCGCGAAGGACGGGAGCTTGACGCCGATGGTGACAGGTCACATCGTGTCGGGGGCTCCCGACGGCAAGAAGAAAGGCGACCGGCACAACGCCATCGCAGCCGAGGTAACGCACACAAGCAAGTAACCTTTTTGACATAGCAGCACTGCCGAGCGCCGGACACCATCCGGCGCTCGTGCTGTCTCAGGGCGCTCGCCCCGGTAAGGATCGACTTTCGCAACCGGACTGGTGGTTGTAGCTGCGCCGTCGAACTGGGCCGATTAGATGACGATTACACACGCCTCGATTGCAGGTCATACCGGCGCCGTTGATTGTTCGGTGTAACAGGTAATCCGAGCACGGAGGCGCGTGTGACACTTTCACTGCCGGACGAGGTACGTGCAGCACTGACGGATGCGGGACTGTCGGATGGCGAGGTGCAGCTCAAGACGGGCGACGAACTACGGGAGGCCATCGGCGACCGGCTCACCTACGAGTTGGTCGTCGCGCTTGCGGGGCAGCGGCTCACGGTCGCACGTAGTGGCGGCTGGGAAGGACACCTGCCACCGGATGACCTGATCGAGCGCAACCTGGACATACTGCGGCTGCGTATCGTTGAGAAAATGACCTTCGCCGCGATCGGCCGCGAGGTCGGCTTGACGCACGGCCGCATACCCCAGATCCTCCGGACGTACTACGGCGTGGAGACGGGGCGAGGTCGTAAGGAGCACAAAGACAGGGTGCTGACGATCCCAGCCGCGTCCGTGCCGATGCTTCGGGAAGCGTTCCTCGGGCGGCTCCAGGGCGCGGCCGAGGATCTGGAGGCGACTGTCCGTGCGGGAGACGATGGTTGGTATGCGATGTGGCACGCGGCGCAGGAGGTGGTGAACCTTCTCTTGGAGGTCCAGAAGGACAAGGACACCACGATCAAGGTCGGCAAGCGCAGGGCGATCATCACGAAGGCGCTGCGCGACCACGCAGACGCGCGCCGCAACCTGAGCGATGAGGACGGCGCGGCGATCTGCGAGCGGCTGCTGGCGGCGACCTAGACGGCGGACGGTTGTCTGTCCTGTGCCTGCCTGTTACCGTTTGTTCCGACCACGACAAATAATTGTCAATCGCGCTCGCGCTGACGCAGTGCACCGCGCTGATCGCGGGGACGCCGACGTGGCTGCAGATGCTCAAGGGGCTGCTGCTGCTCGGCGTGCTGTGGTGGTCGTGGGTCGGCTACGCCTGGTTGACGTCGGTGGTCGACCCGGAGGAGGGCTCGGTGCGGCTGGTGATGTTCGCGGCGATGGCGGCGTTCCTGGTGGCGGCGCTGTGCGTGCCGCGGACCTTCGGCGAGGACGCGCTGCTGTTCGCGCTCGCGTACGGCGTGGTGCGCACCGCGCACATCGCGCTGTTCATGCTCGCGAGCCGCGAGGACGCGGAGCTGCGCCACTCGGTGCTCGGCCTCGCGGGCAGCACCGCGCTGGGCGTGGGGCTGCTGGTGGTCGCGTCGTTCTTCGGCGGCGTGGTGCAGCTCGGCGTGTGGGGCCTCGCGCTGGTGCTCGACACGGGCGGCCCGCTGCTGTTCGGCGCGGACGGCTGGAAAATCGTGCCGAGCCACTTCGCGGAGCGCCACGGCGCGATCATCATCATCGCGCTGGGAGAGTCGGTCGCGGCGATCGGCGCGGGCGCGAGCGCGGGGGTCGACGCGGGCGTGATCGCCGCCGCGGTGCTCGGCACGGCGGTCGCGGGCGCGCTGTGGTGGCTGTACTTCGACGTGGTCGCGATCGTGGCCGAACGGCGGCTGCTGAAAGCCGAGGAAGGTCGCGAGCGAAACGAGATCGCGCGCGACTCCTACTCCTTCCTGCACCTGCCGATGGTCGCGGGGATCGCGCTGGTGGCGGTCGGCATGAAACGGACGCTCGAGCACGTCGGCGATCCGCTCGGCGTGGTGACGGCCACGGCGATGCTGGGCGGGGGAGCGATGTACCTGCTCGCGCACGTGGCGTTCAGGTGGCGCAACATCCACACGCTCAACCGGCAGCGTCTCTTCTGCGCGGTCGTGCTGGGCGCGATGCTGCTGGTCGAGGTGGCACTGAAGCCACCCTCGCTGGCGACCCTGGGGGCGCTCGCGGCGCTTCTCAGCCTGCTGATCGCCTACGAGGCCACCCGCTTCGCGGAGACGCGCGACCGCATCCGCCATCAGCTGGCGCGCGGGAGCGTTCCCAGCTAGATCCTGCTTGCTTTTCGTCCCTCGCGGCTGGCACCCGTGGGTTCTGTTGGGCTAGGATCGGTGGGAGCTCCCCTCGGCAAGCCAAGCAGTAGGTCAACGATTAGCCCGCCACATATCCAGAGCAGCAGAGGCACTCATGGTGATGTGCTCACGGCCATCTCGGACGGCATGGTCGCGCTTCTGAAGGAGTTCTACGGGCGAGGACCGACTCGCGCGAAGTCCTACTACGAGGACGACTTGGTGGTGTGCGTGCTACGCGGCGGCTTCTCGCGCGTCGAGGAGACGCTGCTGGACGGCGGCCGTGGCCACGCCGTGATCCAGCAGCGCATGGAGTTCCAGGAGGTCATGCGCGACCGGTTCGCTCGCGTGATCGAAGACGCGACCGGACGCAAGGTGATCGGCTTCATGAGCGGAAACCAGCAGGACCCCGACCTGATGTGCGAGGTGTTCATACTCGCTCCCACAGACCTCCTTGACGCGCACGAGATCCCGGCCAGCGACTCGACCTCCTCTCCCGGCTGAACGGAGGACGCGGCGGGCGGTTGCATCTTCGCCCGATCGGCGCTATCGTCGCTGAGTAGAGGGCATTTACTGCGGTTGGCCTCCTCGGGGACCGGCAACACGACCTGACTTCCGGCGTTCGCTCAATGCAACCCGCGAGGAAGGTTCATATGCCTCAAGCCCCGGTCCTCACCAGCCTCACAGCAGCAAGCAGTTATGTAGGGCCCTCGCCGTTCGTCTGCACATGGAATCAAGGCGGCTCCGGTGCGGCCTGGGTTCATGCGGCCGGTGAACTGGATCTCGCGACCGCGCCGCAACTTGCGCAGACTTTGCGGGAAGCCCTCTGTGCTCGCTTGGTCATGCTCGACCTGCGCGAGCTGACCTTCATGGACAGCGCTGGCGTTCATGTCATCCTCGATGCCGCTCGCGTGGCTCGGCAAGCAGGCGGCCGGCTGATCCTGGTGCGCGGGCCCGCCCACATCGACCGTCTGTTGGCGCTGACCGGCGTCTGCGACGAGGTGGAGACATTCGAGCTCGACCCGGCGGAGGCGCCCGCCATAGAAATGGTCGCTTAGAACCTTCAAACGAAAGGTCTTTCATGGATCTGCTTCTGCTGCTCATCATCGTCTTGGTCATTCTCAGCCTCGCCGGCGGCGCCTTCATAAGCCCGCTCGTTCTTCTGCTTCTCGTTGTGGTTGCGCTGCTGTTCGTGGGTCCCTACCGGGGTCGACGAAGCCGCCTCTAGGAGATAGAGGGTCCTTCCACGAAAGGCGATATGTCGCGCGTGGGAGACTCTGCAGCGACCTCGGATGCGCGGGGTGAGTTCGAGCCGGCATCCGGTCCAGACCGGGAGTTCGTGGGCGCGACGGGAGTGCGGGCGTATGTTCGAGCGCTCGGGCCGGGTCTGATCACGGGCGCATCGGATGATGACCCGTCTGGCATCGCCACCTACGCGCAGGCGGGTGCCCGGTTCGGGTTTTCGATGCTGTGGGTCGCACTCCTGACGCTCCCGCTGATGATGGGGATTCAGGAGATATGCGACCGTACCGCTCTTGCCTCGGGCAAGACTCTCGGCGAGTTGATCACGGTCCATTTCGGCCGGGTCTGGCAGGCCGTGATCGGGGTGCTGATCGCGGTTCTGGTCGTCGCGAACGCGCTGAACATTGCTGCTGATCTTGTCGCGGTTGGGCAGGGCATGCACCTGTTGCACGCGGGACCGGGCGCTGTGTGGTCTCTCGTCGCGGGTGCGAGCATCACTGTGGTTCTGGCTGCCGGCTCGTTCCTGTTGATCGCCCGCGTGTTCAAGGTGCTCTGTGCCGCGCTGCTGGCCTACGTGGCGGTGCTCCTGCTCGTTCACATCCCGTGGGGGACGGTGGCCGTGAACACGGTGATCCCGCACGTACAGCTTTCGTCGGCCTACATCGCGCTGCTGGTCGCAGTGCTCGGCACGACGATCTCACCGTATCTGTTCTTCTGGCAGGCCATGCACCGTGTCGAGGAGATGCGAGAGGAGCGGTTGGGCGGCGAGGAGCCGGTGCCGCTGCGCCTCCGCGGTCAGCGTGCGGGAAAGTCAAAGCAACTGATGAGCCGCCTTGACGTGTTCACCGGCATGGCGTTCTCGAACATTGTGATGTTCGCCATCATCACAGCGACTGCAGCGACGGTCGGGCGCATGCATCACGTGAGCATCTCCTCCCCGGATCAAGCGGCGGAAGCGCTGCGCCCTTTGGGTGGCCAGATCGGCTCCTACGTGTTCGCGCTCGGCTTCATCGGCTCGGGCATGCTCGCCATCCCGGTGCTTGCCGGCGCGGGCTCAGCTGCGATGGCGGGACTGGTCGGCAAGGGAGCCGGCTTTTCCAACTCTCTACGCGAAGCGCCGGTGTTCTACGGACTGTGCGCCGTCGGCACGATCGGCGGCATGGCGCTCAGCCTGCTCGGCGTGAATCCGATCAAGCTGCTCGTCCTGGTGGCCATCATCAACGGCGTGACCGCGGGGCCATTTCTGATCGTGGTGATGCGCGTCTCTTCAGACCGCGCGATCATGGGCGAGAGCATCAACGGTGCGCTCGCCCGCTGGCTCGGCTGGGCGACGACCGGACTCATGCTGATCGCCGCAGTCGCCCTGTTCGCGACCGGAGGCGCGTAGACAGGCCCGACGGATCGTGGCGTCCGGGTTTGATTCCGTGTACCCATCGCGCTCAGACTCAGATGGCTGCGGCGACCTCGTAGGGGCACGCATCAGGCGAACCTGTTCAGTCAGCGGCTCCCTCGGCGTCGTCCGCGTGTTTCACGATGTCTCCGTCCTTGAACAGGACACCTTCGGCGATTTCGCGCCATACGGGAGTCTGGCGTAGCAAGAACTCGAGATCCATCGAGAAGTGCTTGAACTCCTCCTTTTGAGCGTCCGCCATAATCGCCTTTGCGTCCTCGTTGCTCTCGACCGCAAGTCGCTGCTCGTACCAGCCGATGGCCTCGGCCTCCTCCGTCAGTGAGGCGCACATGCGAGCAAACGTGCGTGTCTTCGCCGACAGCTCGCCAGCCGGCTCGTGGTATTGGTCAAAGCCCATCTTGGCTCCTTTTCTCGGATTCGCTGGTCAGGGTCTGTTGAACACCCTATGGATCGAACGTGTTCGTTCGTGCCTCCAAGTGCGGTACGCTCTTGAAGAGCACGCGGAAAGCTGGTTGCGAAACTGGTTGTGCGTGCTTCCGCCGCATCAGATTGGGAATGCTCCGTCGGCGTAGCGCCGCCTTCGCGAATAGGTCCTCTGCACCACCCTCCGGGCGTCGCCCGGAAGGATCGGAGACCAACAGGAGGTTCCTCTCATGTTTAGAGCCAGGCCAGCAGGGGTTCCTGCTTCCGAAGTCGATCCGAATGGTCGGCCGGTCGAAGCGTCACGCCGGCAAGGCCGACGCGAAGCCGGCGGTGTCGGTGTGTTCGGGCAGGGCGTGGGCCTGTTGGCGCGCGTCGTTCAGCTCGTTGTGAGCATCGTCGTGTTGATCATCATCGCGGGGATTCTGCTGGTGGTACTCAAGGCGAATCCGGCCAACAGCATCGTCTCGGAAGTTCATAGCTGGGCGCGCTGGCTCGCCGGCCCGTTCGATGGCATGTTCAGCTTCCACAGCGCCAACGTCGCTATCGCTGTCAACTGGGGCATCGCCGCGATCGTCTATCTCTGCATCGGCGGACTGATCATGCGGCTGCTCGGCCGCAGCTACCGCTAGCGCCGCAGGAAACGCCGGTCTTTACTTGGTCAGCCCGGCGATCAGGTTGATGGTGGTTGCGATGATGAGCGTCCCGAACGCGTAGGAGAGCAGCGCGTGGCGCAGGGCTGTCCGACGGATGTTGGTGGTCTTCAGGTTGGTGTCTGAGACCTGGAAGGTCATTCCGATTGTGAGAGCGAGGTACGCGAAGTCGATGTAACAGGGCGCTCCCTCCGCGTTGAAGTCGACACCCCCCGCTGTGCCTTCGTAGTAGAGCTTGGCGTAGCGCAGGCTGTAGACGGTGTGAACGACGCTCCAGGCGAGAACGATGCTGGCGACGCTGAGGCCTACGAGCAGTCCCTTGTCCAGGCCGCTGCTGTGACTGGCGCGCACGAGCACGAGCCCCACCGCGATAAGACTGGCAACGCTCGCGCTGAGCAGCAGCGCATCGGCGGCGGCGCGGCGCGGATTCTCCCGTCTCGCCTGCTTGGCGGTGCCTGCCGCATCCAGGGGCCACAGGGAGTGCCACATCCAGCTCACAAAGAGCAACGCCGCAAGGTCCCAGCCGGAAAGGGGAATCAGCCACCACGGACCCACGATCGCGACGACCAGCGCGCCAAGCGAGCCGGCCCCCGCGGAGGCAGCAACGCGCACCCCCACCGAAGGACCTCTCCGGCGAGACTGGCTCCCGTCAGAGGAGGGCGGGCGAGGGCTCATTGGCATTGAATAGCACGACGGCGCCAGATTCAGCCGTCGACGAGCAGGCTGTCAAGGGGCCCGAGCAGCCCCATCGAGCGGCGCGAGACGCCGGGGAGCTCTTGCAGTCGGTGGGTCGGGGGTTCGCCGCGCTTGCGGCGCTCGAGCTGTTCACGAGCGATCGGACGCCATAGCCCGTCGATCACTCCGACCGGCTCTCCGGAGACCTGCTCCAGTGGACGCTCCAAGTGCTCGGCCCAGAGCCGCAGGCGGGTCTCGCGCGCGAAGGCGGGATCACACGTCACGACGTTCATCTCGGTGTCGTTGAAGAACGAGTGCTCGTTGAGGTTCGCCGAGCCGATGGTCAGCCAGACGTCGTCGACGATCCCGATCTTGGCGTGAACGTACAGTGGCCCGCTGAGCCCACCGCTGCGGGCTGAGATCGTCGTTGCCAGAAAGCGCCCGGCGTCATCGTCGGCGCGAGCCAACACCCCCAGCTGGCCGCGCGTCGTGTCCGCCCCGTTGTTGGGCCGCGCGGGCAGCAGCACGACCACCCGAAAGTCCTCGCTCGGCGGCTCGCGAAGCTTGCTGGCGAGGATCTCGACCACTTGCGCGGACCACAGGAACTGGCTCTCCAGGTAGACGAGCTTGCGAGCGGAGCGCAGGGCGCGGGTGTAGGCCTCGAGGATCGAGAACTCGCCGTCGGGCAGGAACTCGTAGATGTTCTCGGGGACGCTCCGCACGACCTGGATCTTCAGCTCGCCCGCGGGCGCGGGCGGGGGTGTTGAATCGAGCCGCTCGCCTGCGGCTTCGTGCCAGCGTGCCGCGAAGTGGGCGGCCACATCGGTCACCGCGGGCCCTCGGAGCAGGCTGGCGGCGTCGTGCCATCCCAGCCGCGAGCGCATCGGGTGATCGGGGGTGTCGAAGCGGTCGCCTCCGAGCGATGTCAGGTCGATCCCCCCGACGAACGCGAGCTCGCCGTCGATGATCACGAGCTTCTCGTGATGGCAGTGCATTGGGCGCTCGTGGGAGTCGAGCGCGCATTGGACCCGAGTGCCACGGATCAGCTCCTCGCGTACGCGGCGAACCGCCGCCCGTGCGGGCGTGAAGACGGGCACTGGCGCGCCGCCCCACAGCAGCACTCTCACCTCCATGCGCTCGGCCAGCTCGCCGAGCAGGTCGCGCAGCCTGGACGCCCCCTCGTCGCGCGTCAGGCCGAAATCAGGGGTGATGTGCCAGCCGGCTATGTGCACGTGCGAGCGCGCCTGCCCGAGCGCCTCGGCTATGCGGGGCAGCGCTTCGGCGCCGTCGATCAGCACCTCCAGCGCGCAGCCCTCGCGCGGCGGCGAAGCCCCGGCCGCCCACAGCGATCCGTCGGCCGGAGGCTCGAGCTGATAGAGATGCCCAATGCGGCGCAGCCGGCGCCGGTGATGCGAGCCGATCGTGGCCTCGATCCCCTGACCTGCCCACCCATCCACGCGCTCGATCAAGCCTCTCTCCACCCAGAGAGCCTACCCGCAGCCTGTGTCCGCTGAACGTCGTCGGACATGCTGCGCTAGTACTCGGGCAGGGCCTCCGGCGCGGGCTTTCCGCGCATGAGCGCGAACGCGGCAAGCTGTGTGGCGAGAGCGACCGCGGTGGCGAGGGCGAACGCGGACGCGGTGCTCATGTGGCGCAGCGCGATAGCGAGCGCGAAGCAGAACAGCGCGAACGCGGCGAAGCCGCTGACGAGGCCGCGCAGCAGGCGCAACAGCTCGTCGGTGCCGCGCTGGTTGTGGGTGAAGGTGGCGAGCACGGTGGCGATGATCGGGAACGGTGCGAGCAGGCCGCTCAGCTGCGGTCCGAGCCAGCCGGCGACCGCCGTGAGCGTGAGCACGAGCGCGAGCGCGCACGCGGCCCGCACAGGCAGGTCCCAGGCCGGCGGCGTGGGGTGCTCGCGTGGCTCCACCGTGGGGTGGGGGAGAAGGGTCAGGCCGCCGACCAGGCCCGCTCCCGCGATCGCGAGCGCCGCCCCGGCGGGGATGGTGAAGGCGCTGAACACGAGCGTGGAGAGCGCGAACGCGAGCCAGCCGGCGAGCATGCCGACGGCCCAGTACACGCGCCCGGCGAGGTGCGCGTAGACGACGACGAACGCGATCAGCGACACGAGCCCGAGCAGCGTCCCCGCGGCGGCGCCGGCGGCGAACGCGCGTCCGTGCGAGAGGGCGTAGACGAGCAGGATCGGCCCGGCGACGACGGGCAGCCCCGCGATCAGCCCGCCGATCCTCGAGCCGAAGCGGCGCGCGGCCAGCGACGCGCCGACGACGAAGCTCGGTGCGAGCAGGAGCTTGACGGCGAGCAGCGGCATACGCAGATGATCGCGCAAACACCGAGCTACTCCCAGGGGTCATGACATCCACCCGTCCGCAGAGGTTGACATTCGTGCCTCGCAGGTGCGATCCTCGCCGCGATGAACGCCGGGGGGCACGCCCGATCGTCTGCGCGAGGCGCTCTTAGGAGAGCCGCGCCGCTGTGTCTGGTGCTGCTCGCGCTACTCGCGATCTCCGGACTGGGTGCGAGCGGGGTGGCGTTCGGGGCTGAAACGGAAGTGGGATTCGACAACCTCGCGGCGGAAGCGATCGTCACGAACCAGTACGAAGCTCAGGGCTTGAAGCTGGGCAAAGCCACGGAATTCGGGCAGATCTCGCCGGGCAAAGGCGATTGCGGTCCACCGACGGTGCAGTCGGAAGAAGTCAGCAAAGTGCCGGCCGCGTCGCCGAAGAACTACGCGGTGCTGCCCGCGTGTCCCGGTGGCGGCACGCCGTTCAGAGGGACCTACGGCGCTCTGCTCGGCCATCCGCGCGGCGCGCTGTCGGTCGAGGTACGCAACCTCACGGTGGGTACGCCGGGCGTGGAAGTGGAGTTGGTCGGCTACGACAGCACTGGCAAAGAAGTGGCGAGCGGCAAGGTCGAAGCCGTCACGACGACGTGGCGGAGCATCGCGCTGGTGCTGGGGAGCGGCCAGCAGGTCAGCTACTTCATGATCCGCACCGCCAAAGCGAGCAGCCCGTCGATCGGGATAGACAACCTCAGCTTCGAACAGGTGAGCGAAAAATCCGGCGGCGAAGAAGGCGGCGGGACGACCACCACGAGCACGACTCCTCCACCGCCGTCTTCGTCGATCTCGCTGCAGACCCCCAACCCCGGCCCCGGCCAGGCGTTGACGCTCAGCGGCGCGGGCTCCCAGCCCGGGTCGGGCAGGATCATCTCCTACGACTGGGACCTGAACGGCGACGGCAAGATCGACACGAGCACCGGCACCAACTCGACGGCGCACGTGATCCTCGCGCCTGGCGTCCACACGATCGGCCTGACGGTGACGAACTCCGGCGGGCAGAGCTCGAGCTCGAAATTCGGCGTGACGATCGGGAGCGTGGCGAGCGCGATCCCGCCGGCGGACGGCGGGCAGGGGCCGTGCATGCCGACGTTCGAAGAAGGCGACGCGCGGATCGTGGCGGAATGCATCCAGAAACTCCCCGGCGGTGGCTACGTGATCGCGACGAAGCAGCTCGAGCTGAACGGCATGGTGCTCGCCCCGCAGGGAGGTGGCTTCGGGATCTTCAAGATCCAGACTGTCAAAGACATCGCGATCGCCGGCACGCAGACGCTGCTGTCGGGCTCGTCGGTGAGCATCGAGCTGCTGAACACGCCGCTCGGCGACGTGACGCTCGGCTCGCGTGATTTGGAAAGCGAACCGGTCCAGCTCACCGCCCACAGTGGGCTCTCAAGCCTGAAGATCCCAATCAACCACAGCTTCCGCGCACCGCGGGCACGCGCCGCGGGCGAAGCGACTTCGAAGACGCTGCTGATGGCGTTCGGGGTGGGCCGCGAATGCCCGGCGAAAGAAAGCAAGAAGGCGGGCTGCTGCCCGCCGGCTCACGAAAACACGGCGTGCGCGACGCTGCCGGGCAACTTCCCGCTGACGGGGCAGGTGGTGGTGTACCTGACGAACAAAGGGCAGGCGCTGCTGGACGTGCAGGTGGGGCTGACGCTGAAAGGGATCTTCGAAGCGACCGGTGCGCTCGAGATCGAGGCGGACCCGGAAACGGGGATCAACCTCAACTCGCTGAAGTTCACCGTGCCGGAAGCGGGCCTGGAGGGGATCTTCACGGTGAAGAAAGCGTCGTTCGCGTACTACTTCCCGAGCGCGCCGGAAGAATCCAAGCGCGACACGTGGCAGGCCGAAGGCACGATCGTGTTCGGTCCGCTCGGCGAACCGTCGCTGGAAGCGGAACTGGCGTTCAAGAAAGGCCAGTTCCACTCGGCGTCGCTCGTGTTCGTGGCGCCGCCGCCCGGCATCCCGATCTACCCGGGCGTGGCGTTGAACAAGCTCGGCGGCTCGATCGGGGTGGAACCGTTCTCCTTCGGCGGGACGCTCGGCGCGAGCGTCGCGACGCAGCTGGAGCTGACGCTGTCGTTCAAGTACCGCGAAGCGAGCGGCACCGAACTGGGCTTCTTCGGCGGCCAGGGCCAGCTCGAACTGGACGACGACAAGATCGCGACGCTCGCGGCGGACGTGTACTCCGACGGCTACATCGACGCGCAGCTGAACATCGACCTGCACATCCCGTTCTCCTCGGAAAACCCAGTCGTGAAGGTGGGCGGCAACATCGGCTTCTGGGACGAACCCGCGAGCGGCCTGTGGCAGGCGGAAGGCAACGTGTACGTGAAGCTGTGGGAAATCAGCGCGGAAGCGGCGGCGCTGGTGAACAACCAGTACATCGCAGGCTGTCTCAGCGCCGGAGGCTTTGGGATCCAGGGCCGCTACCGCTTCTCCGACGGCAACATCGACGGAGGCCTGTTCGGCTTCAGCAACTGCTCAGACCAGCTGAAACAGTACAAGCAGAAACCGCTCGTGACGCACTCCGGTGGCTTCGTCGGCGAAGCGCTGAGGTTCCCACACCACAGTCACTCGGGCTGGAGCGGTATATCCGCGCCGAGCGACGCGCTGACGGCGGCGGCGCAGGGCGCGGCCGACACGTTCACCCTGCCCTCGGGCCAGTTCGGCCAGGAGCTGCGGCTGACGTCTACCACGGGCACGCCGGTGGTGACGCTGATCGCGCCGGGCGGGCAGACGTACACGACGCCCGCCGCGCCGGGGCAGATCGTGTCGGTGCCGGGCCAGTTCATCGCGGCGATCGCGCCGGATCACAACCAGGTGCTCGTGCTGCTGAAGCACCCCGGCGGCGGTACGTGGCGCGTGCAGAGCACGGCCGGCGCTCCGCCGCTGCAGAAGCTGGAAGTCGCGGCGGACGCGCCGCCGGCGACGGTGCGGGTGAAGGTGAAGCACGCGCATGGATCGAGGTGGTCGCTGAGCTACAAGATCGGCCACTACGTGCCTGGTACGAAGGTGCGGTTCGTGGAACGCGGCCGCGACAGCACGCACGTGCTCGGCACGGCGAGCCGCTCGGCGGGGACGCTGCGGTTCACGCCCCAGGACGCGATCTCGCGGTCACGGAGGATCGTGGTTTACGTGCTGAACGCGGAAGGCATGCCCGTGCGCGAGCTGACGGTCGGGCGCTACACCGCGCCGGCCGCCGGGAGAGCGGGGCGCGTGGGGCGGGTGCGGATCGTTCGGCGCGGGCTGACGGCGCTGGTGAGCTGGGGCGCCGCGCCGGGCGCGCGCGGCTACGCGATCACGGTGCGCGGCAGCGACGGGCGGCTCGAGACCCTGACCGCCGCCGCGAGGCACCGCTCGGTGGTGCTGACGAACGTGCTGCCGTTCGAGAGCTTCACGGTGACGGTGAAGGGCAGGGGAGGGCCGAACCTGCTGGCGGGACGGTCGGCGACGGGGAGGCTCGCGGCGGTGAAGGTCGGCAGGCCCACGTCGCGCAAGCGCAAGCGCAAGGGGTAGCGGCGCGCACACCTGAGACCGCAGTCGAGCCGTCGTGCGCGGTGGACCCTTGGTCGTTGGCGCTTGTCGCCGGAGGCGGCAGCAGGGTTGCGAAGTGCGTCGTGCCTCGTTGCCGCGGACAGCGCGGTGTGGCCGGGTGGCTTGCCCCACCTGCGATGCGGGTGGTGCGGATTAGCGACGTAACTCCGCCTGTAGCCGGGTTGCGAGGCGGACGGAGGCGTCGATCTCGACTTGGCGGATTGAGACGCTCTCGACGCTGATCCCGAATGGGACGCCGACGCGCCGGCAGAATGCGATCAGCTCGACGGCCGTAGCGACGGCTTGCTCGTAGGACGCTTCGAGGGTGTCCTCCGCGTGGCGCAGCTCGTTCTCGATCCAGCGCGGCACATCCACACCGAGCCATTGAACGAACTCCAGTGTCTTCACCGACCCGCAGACCGAGAACGTAAAGACGATCGGCGCCGGCTTGAGGCCGCGAGCGGCGCACTCGTAGTGATAGTCGGAGACCAGATCCTTGGCGGCGTTGATGTCATAGACGATCTGGGTGACAAAGAACGAGCAACCTGCAGCCCGCTTCGCAAGCAGACGGAGGTGCTCCGTGCCTCCGCGCGCGTGGCGCTCTGGGATCGCCACACCTCCGAGCAGGAGATCCGGGCGCACCTCACTCCGTAGTTCGTAGGCCCGCGGCAGAGAGGTCGCGACCGGCTTTCCACGGGACGACGCACCGACGAACACCGACAGCGCCCGGGTTGGGTCCTGTTCGCTGAGCCACGACTGAAGCTGTTGCTCCGGGTACTTGCTGACAGCGCGGTACACGATTGCGGGTACCTCCAAGCCGACGAGATCGCGAGCGAGGTAGTCGGCGGGGTCCATCGTGGGCAGGAACGGAAAGGGCCGTTCCTCGGGATTGCGGTCGCTCTCGTCATCAATGTCGTAGAGCACGAGGCCGTCGATGCCCACGGGGCGCAGGCGCTCGAGCGTCTTCGCGGCGATCTGACGGGCGTGCTCCGGGTCGGTCGTCAGGCGCGGTGGCGTTAGCGCGAAGAGCAAGAACGCACCCGTCCCCTCCGCAATGCGTCGCTGCAGCTCCACGCGCCGAAGCGTAGCCGAGCGCCTGTGCGCTACGACTTGGCGCCAGCGGTTGGCGGCTGCGATAGGCTCCGCGCGTGACCCGGCGTCCACAGTTTCTTTGGGTTATGTGCGCGTGCGTTGTCGCCTGTTCGGTGCTCCTCGCGGGGCTGAGGGCCGAAGTCGGCGCCGCAGAAGCAAACGGCGGCCCATGGTGTGTTCCTTATGAAGGGAACGGGATACCGCCCGGCAGCGGCATCCCGCCGTGGGGATTTCACGCTAGGGAGTCGTTCAAGCACGGGGTCAGCGGCTCCTCGCACGGTTGGGGGGACATCAACCTGAACGCCAACTGGATCTCCGGCAAAATTTGTCAAACACTCGACGGTGGCGGTCAGTCTGGCCGCATGATGTCGGTGAGGCTCGGGCCGCGCATTCTTTACCACTCACACGTTGCCGTCATGTGGGGCTATCCGGGCAACGTCATCAAGGCTCCTATAAAGGTCATCTCGAGCACGGACTCCAAATGCAAGGTCGGGACGCCGGGTCACGTGACGATGTACACGAGTTACAACAACGTCAAATCCGACAGCATCCAGTTCTTCTTCGGTAGCGGGTGCCTGGACGGTAGTCGTCTGTACCACGGTGGGGCTCAGACAGTGAATGCGCAGGTCCCACCGCTGTAGGGCGCCCGCGCGCCCGCGAGTAGCGAACCTGCCGGGGATGAACGCGAGCAGCGCATCCGACCCGTTTGCGTGGCCAGGTAGCCGGACGATTCCAGGCAGCATCGAGCTACATAGTCAGATCAGGCTCGAACTTTTCCGGGGCGGTTCAATGTCGGGAATCAATAGTGTCACGAGTCCAGATGCCCAAACTGCCCGCTTACGACGATGAACCTTCAGTCCGGCATCGCGCGGGGGCGCAGGCGGCGGGAGGGTCCGGTCCCGGCTCAGCGATCGATGAGCGGGCGGGGATCGCGCGCTTGACGCGATTTGTGCTGGCGCACCGCCGGCTGGTGATGGTCGCGTGGCTGGTGGTGTTCCTCGCGAGTGCCGCGGGCGCCTCGCACGTGTCCAAGCGCCTGTCGTCGGACTTCTCACTGCCAGGCCAGCCGGGGTATGAGACCTCGCTGGAGATCGCCCGCCTCTACGACAACGGCGGGCTGGAGCCGCCGTCGCTAGCGGTGCTAACGGTCCCGGCAGGCCACACTGTGCTGGGCGAGCGGGGGCAGATCGTCGCGGCGGTGGCGAGGATGCGCGCGAGTGTCCCGGGGGTGCGCGTGGTCGATTTCGCCAACACCGAGGGGCAGCGCATGATCACCCGGGACGGCCGCACCACCTATCTGCTGATGTTCACCCCGCTGGAGAAGACCTTCGGCACCAGCAAGATCCCGCAGCGCGCCAACCTGGTGCTGGCGGCGGCGCTGCCGCCGGGAACGCGCAGCCAGCTGACGGGCCTGACGCAGCTCGCCAACGGCGGAGAATCGGGTGGGCCGGGTGTGTTCCTGGAGACGATCTTCGGCGGTCTCGGCGCTCTGGCGGTGCTGGCATTCGTGTTCGCGTCGCTGCTGGCCTTCCTCCCGCTGCTGATCGCGGCGGTGGCGATCCTCACCACGCTGCTGGTGATCCTGGGGATGACCTATATCGCTGACGTGTCCTTCATCGTGCAGTACCTCATTTCGCTCGTCGGTCTGGGGGTGGCGATCGACTACTCGCTGTTGATCGTCACGCGCTGGCGCGAGGAGCGCGCGCACGGGCGCGAGAACCACGACGCGGTGGTGGCGGCAATGAGCACCGCCGGGCGCGCGGTGGTGCTCTCGGGCCTGGTCGTGGCGATCGGCCTGCTCGCCCTGATCGTGCTGCCCGTCCCGGGGCTGCGCTCGGTGGGCTACGGCGGAATGCTGATCCCGTTCGTCTCGACGTTCGTGGCGCTGACGCTGCTGCCGGCGCTGCTCGGTGGGGTGGGGCCGCGCGTGGACTGGCCGCGCATCCGCCACGAGCAGGAGGCGAGCAGGGGATGGACGGCGTGGACGCGCATGGTGGTGCGTCACCGCTGGCTGGCCGCGGGAGCGGCGATCGCGATCCTCGTGGTTTTGATCGTGCCGCTCTTCAGCCTGACGACGGGCGAAACGAGCGCGAGCGCGCAGGCGCACACCGGCCCGGCGCACGTGGGCTACGAACGACTGCGCGCGGGCGGCATGGCAACCGGTGCGATCACGCCGCTTGAAGTGCTGGTCCGCTCGGACCAGGCGCAAGCTGTGCGCACGCGCCTGGCAGCGGTCCCCGGGATGGCCGACGCGTTGCGCTCGGACGCTCCCGACAGCAACCGCGCGGGCACGAGCATCGTCGTGGGCATCCCCCGACAGGAGACCGTCAACTCCACCACGCTCGACCCGCTCCGCGCCGCGCGCCGCGCCCTGGAAGGGCGCCCCGGCGTGATCGGCATCGCAGGCGTGGGAGCAACCCTGCTCGACTACCAGCACGCGGTGTTCGGCAACTTCCCGCTGATGTTTGCCGTCATCGCACTGCTCACCATCCTGGTGCTGGCGCGTGCCTTCCGCTCGGTCGTGCTGGCTGTCAAGGCGGTGGTGCTCAACCTCATCTCGATGGCTGCGGCCTTTGGCCTGATGACGTGGTTCTGGCAGGAGGGCCACGGCTCGAACCTCATCTTCGGGATCCCCGCGACGGGCGCGATCGTGTTCTGGGTGCCGATCCTCGTGTTCGCCTTCCTCTTCGGCCTGTCGATGGACTACGAGGTGTTCATCCTCGCGCGCGTGCGCGAGGAGTACGACCGCACGGGCTCCACCGACCAGTCACTCATAATCGGCCTGGGTCGCACCGGGCGCCTGGTGACGAGCGCGGCGCTGATCCTGTTCCTGGCATTCGCCTCGCTGGCCTCCGCGCCGAACACCAACATCAAGATGCTCGCAACCGGACTGGGAGCAGGAATCCTGCTCGACGCCACGGTCGTACGAGCGCTGCTGCTGCCCTCCCTCGTCTCACTGCTGGGCGACTGGAACTGGTGGTTCCCCACCCCCGTTGCCCGGCTGCTACGCGCCCCCGCGAGAGCCCCACGCAGCACCCCGAACGAAACCTGACCGGTTTCGGTGCTCAGCTGACGCTGACTATCGGTCCCGACGGTGGGACGACGCGGTCCAGGAGGGCGAAGCTGTCCTTGATATGCCCCTGCCGGGTCCGATCGGTGCGCAGCGCGGGTGATCCCTTAGGCGAAGGGGCCGTCAACCCGTGCCTCGCGGCCGCTCGGGTTGCTACCGCCACGCGTCACTGAACGCGCTGTGGCGCAGCAGGTAGCTGTAACCATGGTCGCTTCGTCAGCTGGTGATCGTTTCGCTAGAGACATACGTCACTACGCTCGACGCTTGGCCCTGGCCCTTCGCGTTTGTCGTGACCGACAGGGTCATCGTGTCCCACTCCAGCAATGTGACGATGATAGGTCCAGCTGGCGTTGAATTGTCCCAGGCAAGTTCCATATTCACGTAGTCCGTTACCCCCGTTCCGTTTGCGTAGCTACCGGAACCCGAAACGTTGCATACCAGGGACGAATCGACATGGGCAATGAACGACGGGCATCCACCCGCCTTGGTTGTGTTCGCTGGCGGAACGAGAGATACGGAGGAAGCGGAAAGGCCGTTGTGGGCAGTCGTCACGGTCATACACGGCTTGAATTTTACTTCTGATGTTCCTATCACCTGAGGCTCAATCTGAGGTGCGCAGTACTTGTGGGTCGATGTCTTAGTCTTGGGGCTTGAGCCTGTGTTCGCGAGGAAGTCCTCGAGATTCTGAATCATCGCAGCGGCCGAGGTGTCGTCACGATATCCGGGCGATAGCCAGTCTGAGTCCATCAAAAGCGCTAGCGGTCCATGAGAACTGGTTCGTGGCCAGACAGCTCCCGTTACGTGGCCCGAGTACGTCGTGAACTGATTCTTGGGGGGAACGCCACCCATCGCTCCGCTACCGGCGAACGTCCATGTGGAAAGCTGATTAGGTGTCTTCGCAACGCCGCCGGCAACGCTTGGGTTGACTTGGGCCGGACCAGAGCCGAATACGCTGCCGTCATCGACTTGGATGCCGTTTCCGCTCGGCAGAACTCCCTGCACGATGGAGCTATCGCTAGCGTCAATGCCGCAACAGCCGTGATACTCGCCCGTAAGGAATAGCCCGCCTCCTCCCTGAGCAAAGCTGACAAGACGTGGGATATCTCCGGGAGGCAGCACTTCAAAGATGCTCGTCGGGGAGCCAAGCTGCCAAATCACCTTGTACTGCGATATGTCAGCCGGCAGCGTCGAGGAATAGTCGACGGCATAGCCATCCGCTTCCAGGGTCGATTGAAGGAACTGGACTTGGCATCCAGGTCCGGTGGGATCGGGGCAGCCACTTGCGTTATCGCCGAGACCATAGATCAGGGTCTTGGTGCCGCCCGTTCCCGCCAGTTTGCTCTTCAAAGGCACGCTGGTCCCGCCCGACTGCACTTGAGTGGGCGCAAGGCTCTGGTTTGAGGTGCCGCCCGAAAGGCAGGTTCGCGATGGCGGCAGGCACCTCACCTGCGACGTCGCAGCGGATGCCGATACCGCGCGGGACACCACGAGAAAAGACGACCCGCACAACAGCACCGACACCAGCCCAACGGTCAGACCTGCTCGAAGACCCAGAGCCCTGAACACTCTCAATCAACCCTCCTCAAATTCGTTGACGGCGCGGCCAAGCGCGCTGTAGCGCCGACCATTACGCAAGGTCATGGTTAAGTCAACCAGCTGGCATTCGCAGACAAGCGGTTGCCATAGATGCCACCTTGGCGGCCCGGTCTGCGGTCGTGATCCTGTGGGAACCCGGACCGCTGCCTTCAGACCTGAGCGAGCGTCTCGCGGGCGGACCCGTTGCTACCGCGTCGGACGACTTCCGGGCGCGTCGCTTGACGCTCGGCACACGCCCGCTTGAGCCGGGCGAAGCGGAAGCGCTTGCTTTGCCACATATCCGACCTGGTCCTCGTCCGCTGCGATCGTCTGCGACGTCTCGTGCCCGCCGTCTTGCCCTCACGACCGCGAAAATGTCGCCGCCACATCGCTTCAGTAACACGAACTTAGCGACTATTCGGATGTGCGTGTGTAGTGTAGTTTCCGTTTCTGGCCGAGCGCGGGCGCGTTGCTCGCGCCAATCTTGAAGATGGGGGTTTCCCAATGAGACGCTTGGGTGTTGTGAGCACGATGCTCGTGATGGCATTCTTGACGATTACGGCGTCGGCGTGGGCGGAAACGTCTACGACTATCTGCGTTCCGGAAGCAGCAAGCAAACCGGTCCTCTCGACCAATACGAAAGGCGAATGTCCATCGAAAGGAACCAAACCGGTCAAATACAAGGCCGTCACGGTCCCCGATCCAGCTCTGCTGTCGCATATGAACTACCTCGAAAAAGGCGTCGACGGCAAGCCGACGATCCAGTTCTCGGGTGTGAATGTGCAGGTCGTCAATGGCGAAGGCAAGACGGCCTCGACCAATGGCGCGGGTAACATCGTCATCGGCTACGACGAGAATGGTGGCTCACACGCACAGACCGGCTCGCACGACCTGATTCTGGGCGAAGAACAAACCTTCGTCGACTACGGGGGACTTGTCGCGGGGTCCAATAACAGCATCCTCGGGCCGTTTGACTCCGTAACGGGCGGCCGATTGAACGTCGCAGAAGGCGATGAAGTCTCGATCGGTGGCGGCGCACTAAACCACGCCAAAGGCAACGAGAGCTCGGTCTCGGGTGGACGACAGAACACCGCTGACAGCCTGTCGTCGTCAGTGAGCGGCGGCTACGGAAACATTGCGAGTGGTCCGCAGTCTTCTGTCAGCGGCGGCACGGATAACGGTGCCACCGGGCCCGCATCTTCGGTGAGCGGCGGCAACGAAAATGCAGCTAGCGGCAGTGTTGTATCAATCGCCGGCGGCTCCGAGAACTCGGCCACCGGGGTCGGGGCCTCCGTACAGGGAGGCTTCCGCAACCATGCAGAAGGAGAGCTTTCCTCCATCTTTGGCGGTGATGGACTGACAGCGACTATCGAATACGAAGCCATCCCGTAGCGGGGTAGCTCCTAATCCCGCGGCGACTCGGCCCTCGCGGCCGGGTCGCCGTCGTGGTAGCCCCGAATGGTGGGCCTGTGCGTCACAGCACGGGCCGCTGCGCACAGCACGCTGATGCTTTCGTGCGAATGTGAGCGTCTCGACGTACGCCCCCTGGCGTCGCGAATTGGACGAAAGGTAGGCGTGCAAACAGACCATCACCAGCGCCACGAATCGAAAGCCACTCGCGAAATGCTGTAACTAAGCGACTGCGGCCATCACGGCAGCCGCCTGGCGCTTCCCATCGCCCGCCCCGACCCTGTCGCTGAGCACGACGGTGCTCCCCTTCGCGGGGCTGATCGTGATGCTCCGCCTGCGCGTGCGCTCGGCTCTTGCTCCCACCGGGCTGATCTCGCACCGCGTGAGCACGGCGCGCAGCGCGATCTTCATCTCGAGCAGCGCGAAGCTCGCGCCGAGGCAGCGCCGCCGTCCGCCGCCGAAGGGGATCCAGGTGTAGGTGCCCGGCGTCTTGCCGCCCTCTGACTCGAGGAAGCGCTCGGGGCGGAACGCGCGGGGTTCAGGGTAGATGGCGGGGTCGTGGTGGACGAGGTGGGCGCTGGCGAGCAGCACGACGCCGCGCGGGTAGAGCACGCCGCCGATCTCGATGGGCTGCTTGACGAGCCGCGGCTCGGCGGTGGGGAGCACGGGGCGCAGGCGCATTATCTCGTGGATGGTGGCGGTGAGGTACGCCTCGTCGGACCCGTCGTCGAGCTCCTCGCGCAGACGCGCCAACACGACGGGCTCGCGGGCGAGGCGCTCGAATGCCCACGCGAGCTGCGAGGCGGTCGTCTCGTGGCCGGCGACGAGCGCGGTCATGAGCTCGTCGCGCAGCTCCTGGTCGCTCATCGGCGAGCCGTCCTCGTGGGTGGCCGCGAGCAGCAGCGCGAGCACGTCGTCGCCGTCGTGATCCTCGCGCCGGCGCTGCTCGATGAGCTCGTAGATGAGCGCGTCGACCTGTTCGCCCAGACGTTCGAAGCCGGCCAGGGGGGTGAAGGGTGCGAGCCACGGCGGCGGTGGCGGCAGCAGCGAGAGGGGGCTCTCGCTGAACGCGAGGATCCGCGTGAGCAGGTCGCGCAGTGAGTCCAGGCGCGCGCCGCTGTCGAGGCCGAAGACGGTGCGCAGGATGATCTCGAGCGTGAGCCGCTGCAGTTTGGGGTGCAGCTCGACGGCCTGCCCGCGCGGCCAGGTGGAAAGCTCGCGCTCGGTCAGCTCGGTCATGAGGCCGGCCATGCGCTGCATGCGCTCGCCGTGGAACGCGGGCAGCAGCAGCTTGCGCTGCTCGAGGTGGGGCGCCTCGTCGAGCAGGATCACGGAGTGGCGACCGACGATCGGTTCGAGGATCTTGGCTCCCTCGCCGGGGTGCAGCACCTCGGGCGGCGCCATGAACAGCTCCCTGATCTCGTCGGGGTCGGAGATCATGACGACGGGCGGCTGGCCGAGGAGGCGGGTGGTGAAGCGGTGGCCGTAGCGGGCTCGACAGCGGTCGAGGAAGGCCGTGGGACGGCTCCAGGTGCCGAGCGTCTGCAGCAGCGCGGGCATGCGCGGTCCGGGGGGCAGGTCGTCATGCACGAGCGTCCTCCATTTCGTCCGCTATCGAGACTACCGTGAACTGCAAATGATTATTGCCCTGACGTTCTGGAGTCAGCCGCAGGTCGTCACCGACAGCTGGGTGGAACTCGCGAGCACGATCACGCTGGTGGCGTTCGTGGTGGGCGTGTACAGGCATCTGGAATGCCACAAGAGCGGCTGCCACCGGCTCGGGCGCTTCACCCACGGCCGCTACAAATTGTGTCGCGTCCATCATCCGGACGTCCCGAATGACGGCAGGATCACGCAGGAGCACATCGACGCGGTCGAGGTGAAGTAGCGCCCGCGGCGCGAGCCCTCGCGACAGCGAGCCGCTACCGCTCGACGAGCGGGCGTATTTCGACCGCGCCGCCGATGCGCGCCGCGGGAATGAGCGAGGCGAGCTCGATGGCGGCGTCGAGGTCCGGCGCGTCGAATGTGAGGTAGCCGCCGATCGCCTCCTTGGTCTCGGCGAACGGGCCGTCGGTGGTGATCGTCTCCCCGTCCCTGACGCGCACGGTGGTCGCGGACTCCGGCGGCTGCATCCACTGGCCGGGGGTCACGCCGGGGGCTTCGCTCACGGTCTTGTAGCCAGCGGAGATGGCGCCCTTCTCCTCGGCGGAGAGCGCGTCCCACTCGGGCGAGGGCGGGGTGGGGGTGGTGCCGTGGTGGATGAGCAGCATGTACTTCATGGCTTCCTCCTTGGACGGTCGCGTGGATGGTGCTTGTGAGACGAACGGCGCGCGCCTGAATCGACAGGCCGGTTGGGCTCTCCTCAGGCGAGCGAGGCGAGGCCGACGGCGACGTGCACGGGCAGCTCGGCGGGGGTCTCACCGGCCTTGATGAGCGCGTCGATCCGCGCGAGGGTGTCGGTGCGCTGCTCGGCGGGCATGGCGGCGACCCAGCTCATCGAGGCGAGGTAGTCGACGAAGCGGTCGGGGCGCGCGGGCTGCTTGGTGGTGACGCGGATCTCGCGCGGCTCGCTCCAGCCGCCGGCGGCGCGCACCGCGTCCTGCCAGGGCGGCCCGTCGAAGTGGGGGTGCTCGGGGCGCAGCTCGGACATCAGCGTGCCGACCTCGTGCGCCCACGACGCGCCGCCCCAGTCGGGCACGGTGGCGAGCACCGCGAGGCCTCCGCCGGGGCGCAGCACGCGTCGGATCTCGGCTAGCGCGGCGGCGTGGTCGAACCAGTGAAAGGCGTCGGCGACGGTGACGGCGGCGACGGACGCGTCGGGCAGCGGGATCGCCTCGGCGAGCCCCTCGCGCACGCGCTCCTCGCCGACGCTCGCGGCGAGGACCTCGCGCAGCGACGCGTGCGGCTCGACGGCGACGACGTCCAGGCCGGCGTCGATCAGCGCGCGGGTGAGCTTCCCGGTGCCGGCGGCGAGGTCGAGCACGGGCGCGCCCGGCGGGACGCGCAGCTCGGCGGCGATGGCGCCGACGACGGCGGGCGGGTACTCGGGCCGTCCGCGCTCGTAGGAGTCGGCGACCTCGGCGAACCTCTCGGCGAGGGGGTGGAGGGTCATGGGGCGCACGGTAGAAGATCGCGCGGGCTTTAGCGCCGACGGGGAAGCTCGGACATCCGTCGAGAGGGTGAAAGGAATCGTGATTTCTGGGTGCGGTCGTTGTCTTACGGCCAGACGCGCCGAGGCAGCGCGGGGGCTATTGGGCAAGGACGGTGAACCGGATGAATCTGCGAAACAAGCTGGGCGTAGCCGCGACGCTCCTGTCGCTGGGCGGTCTGACGGGCGTGGCGATGAGCGCGGGCCCGGGACGCAAGCGCGACCAGGGCGGCGTGCAGGTGGCGGACGTGCGCACGGTGATGATCCAGCAGACGGTCCACCGCTACCGCCACGTGGGCGTGGGCGGCGCCGCGAGAGGAGCTGGTGGCAGCTCGGGCGGGCGCGTGGTCGCGTCGTGGAAGGCGAGCGCGAGCGCTGTTCACACGCGCGCGAGCGGACACAGCTCCAAAGCGGGCGCGACGGCGAGCGGGACGACGGCGCCGGCGGTGAAGAGCAAATCGAGCGGCGCTCACCACACCACGGCCAAGCAGGGCAAAGGCGGCACGGGCCACACCGCTCCCGCGACGACGCGCTCGAGCGGCTCGACCCACAAAGGCTCGGGCGGTGGAACGACGACCACCACCACGTCGAGCAACCCGACGACGAAACCGAGCGGCAGCACGAGCGAAGGCGGCAGCACCGGCACGACCACCACGCCGACGCCTCCGACGACGAAACCGAGCGGCAGCACGGGCGGGAGCGGCGGCACGAGCGAAGGCGGCACCGGCACGGGCACGACGCCGACGCCTCCGACGACCAAACCGAGCGGCAGCACCGGCGGCGGCGAAGAAGGCGGCGGCAAAGGCGGCGGTGAAAAAGAAGGCAAAAAAGGCCATGACGACTGACGCGGCGGCGGGCGCGGCGAAGCGGCGGCGGCGCAAGCCGCGCTCGTATCCGACGATCGTGGCGTCGCTGGCGGTGTTCGCGGTGGTGCTGGTGCTGCTCGGCGCGCGCGTGGCGGCGGGCCACGACCCGGTGCTCGGGGTCCTCCACATTCGCGCGCCTCGTCCGGAGATCGTGCGCCGGATCGTGCGGAAGGTGATCGTGGAAACGACCGTCGCTTCACACGCTGGCGGCAAAGGGGGGACGACGGTGTCGAGCTCTCCGGTGACGAGCGTGCAGTCCTCGGGCGCGGAACCCGTGCCGGCGCCGGTGACGAGAAGCTCATGAGCGAGTACGACCTGACGTTCCCGTGCATGGGGTGCGAGTTCCGGCTGCTGGTGGGCGATCCGGTCGAGCGGGGTCTCGCGCCGGCGCACGAGGCGGCGGCGCGAGCGCGCGGGTGGCTGGAAGCGTGCGACGCGCGCCTGTCGCGCTTCCGCGACGACAGCGAGCTGGTGGCCATGAACGACGACCCGGCCCCGGTGGTGTCGGCGCGTCCGCTGCTGATCAACGCGGTGGCGGCGGCGCGGTGGGCGGCGCAGTTCACGGGCGGGCTGGTGGACTCGACGCTGATGGGCGCGATCGAGGCGGCGGGCTATCGCGAGTCGCTGGCGGGCGCGGAGCCGCTGCCGCTGCGCGAGGCGCTCCCGTCGGCCCCCGTGCGGCGCGCGGCGGGGCCGCATCCGGCGGCGGCGTGGCGCGGGATCCGGGTGGACCGCGAGGCGGGGACGATCGCGCGGCCTGCGGGTGTGAGGATCGACAGCGGCGGGGTGGTGAAGGGCCTGGCGGCGGATCTGGTGGCGCACCTGTTCGAGGGCTACGAGCGCTTCGCGGTCGACGCGGCGGGCGACCTGGCGATCGGCGGCGTGCGGGCGGCGGGGAACCCATATGAGGTGGAGGTCGAGCACCCGCTGACGGGCGAGCACGTGCACGCGGTGCCGGTGTCCTCGGGAGGGATCGCGACGTCGGGCCTGAACTCGCGGATGTGGCGTCGTGCGGATGGGACGGTCGCGCATCACCTGCTCGACCCGGCGACCGGCGAGCCGGCTTGGACGGGCCTTCTGATGGTGACGGCGCTGGGGAGCAACGCGCTGGAGGCGGAGACGCTGGCGAAGTGGGCGTTGCTGTCGGGGCCGGACGGCGCGGCGCGGGTGCTGGCGCGTCACGGTGGGCTGACGGTGCGCGATGACGGCGACATGGAGCTGCACGGCCCGATGCGCTCGCGCCGGAGCGTGTACCTGTCGAGGGTGGCGGCGTGAAGCGCCAGCCGCTCGAATACGTGTGGTGGCTGGTGAGCCGCGCGTCGGGCACGGTGGCGCTGCTGCTGGTGACGGTGTCGGTGCTGATGGGGCTGCTGATGGCGTCGGGCCTGCTGAAGCGGCCGGGCCTGAAGCGGAGCCTCGTGGCGGTGCACGAGCACGTGGCGCTGGTGGCGCTGGTGTCGATCGCGGTGCACGGCATCGCGCTGCTGGGCGACCGCTCGATCAACCCGGGACCGCTGGGCGTGCTGCTGCCGTTCGACATGGCCTACCGGCCGGTGTACACGGGGCTGGGGATCATCAGCGGCTACCTGATCGCGGCGCTGGCGCTGTCGTTCTACGCGCGCAAACGGATCGGCGGGGGACGCTGGCGGCGCCTGCACCGCTGGACGGTGCTCGCGTACGTGCTCGGCGTGGCCCACTCGATCGGCGCGGGCAGCGACGCGAGCCTGCAGGCGGTGCGGCTCGCGGTGGTGGCGAGCACGCTCCCGGCCGCGGGCCTGTTCCTGGTGAGGAACCGCCCGCGCGAGTCGGCCGGCGCTAAGCGACCGGCCCCGCGGCCGGCTGGTTGACGTCCTCCATGGTGGTGTGCAGGTGTCCCTGCGCGCTGACGAGCAGTTTGAGGTCGTGCGGCCGCGTGGCGGTGCGCAGGGCGTCCTCCATCGAGACGTCCCCGGCCTTGAGGGCGGCGTAGAGCGCCTGGTCGAAGGTCTGCATGCCGTAGTAGCCGCCGTCCTCGATGACGTCGGTGAGCTTGGCCGTCTTGGAGGAGTCGACGATCATGTCGTGGACGCGGCCGGTCATGGTCATGATCTCGGTGATGGCGACGCGGCCGTTGCCGTCGGCGCGCGGCACGAGGCGCTGGGAGATGATGCCCTTGAGGGTGCCGGCGAGCATGGCGCGGGCCTGGGTGTGCTGGTCGGGAGGGAAGAAGTCGAGGATGCGGTTGATCGTCTCGGGCGCGTCGAGCGTGTGCACGGTGGAGAGGACGAGGTGACCGGTCTCGGCGGCGGCGAGCGCGGTGCGGATGGTGGTCTCGTCGCGCATCTCGCCGATGAGGATCACGTCGGGGTCCTGGCGCAGAACGCGGCGTAGGGCGGAGGCGAAGGAGTCGGTGTCGCTGCCGACCTCGCGCTGGTCGATGGCTGACTTCCTGTCGGTGTGGAGGTACTCAATGGGGTCCTCGACGGTGACGATGTGCTTGAACGCGGTTTCGTTGATGTGCTCGATCATGGCGGCGAGCGTGGTCGACTTGCCGCAGCCGGTGGTGCCGGTGACGAGAACGATCCCGCGCTGCTCGCCGGCGAGCTTGCGAACGACGTCGGGCATGCCGAGCTCGGCGAGCGAGCGGATGGCGTAGGGGACGACGCGGAAGACGATCGACACGCAGCCCCGCTGCATGTACGCGTTGACGCGAAAGCGCGCGAGGTTCGGGACGGAGTAGGCGAAGTCGAGCTCGTGCTGCTTCTCGAACTCGCTGACGAGCGAGTCGGGCAGGATCGAGTGGAGCACCTCCATGGTGTCGGCGGGCGCGAGCTCCTCAGCGGTGGAGTCGAGCCAGTGCAGCTCGCCGTCGATGCGGATCAGCGGCCGGTTGCCGACCTTGATGCAGAGGTCCGATCCACCGGCGTTTACGAGCCGAACGAGCGCGTCGGAGATGTCGAGGGTCGGCGCAGCACGGCGGTCGGGGGCCACATCGAGGGGCATGCGTGTAGATCGACAGGGCGGCGGCCGTGCTGGATGGTGGAAACCCGCAGATTCGCACGGTTGAACCAGCCGCGCGCGGTGATGGGTCGGGGCTATGCGGCGGGCGGCACCGTCCAGCGCTGTCCACCGACCTCGAGCTCGCGCACCTTGAGCGAGCCGATCTCGACCTCTCCGGCGCGGAGTTTGCGGATGACGGCGTCGGCGATCGCGAGCCGGCCGATGGCGAGCGCGCCGATCGCGGACACGGCTATCGCGAGCGGGCCGATGGCGGTGGGGCCGAAGGCGCGGGGGCCGGTCGCGTGCGCTCCAGTGGGCTTGCCGCAGTGCTTGCGTCGCGTGATCGCCTTGGTGCGTTTCATGGGGTGGTCTCCTGTGTCGAGTTGCGCAAGGTTGTGGCGCTGTTGCTGAGTATGCTCGCCTGCATGGCGCCTGCACATCGGTACCGACGTGGGCGAGGAGCTCCGAGGGCGGGGTCCGGGCGTTGGGCTCGCTGACCGAAGTGCTCGCGGTGCTGGCGGGTGGCTTCGGCGTGGTGATGGGCGCCAGCCCGCTGCTTCAGGCGCTGCACTCCCACCGCCGCGAGAGCTCCTCCGACGTGAGCCTCGCGTTTCTGGTGGTGCTGATCTGCGGCGGCACGCTGTGGTTGCTCTACGGACTGGCGCTCGGGAACATTGCGATCATCGTGGCGAACATCGTGGGGGTTGCGTCGTCGACGACGACGCTGCTGGTCGCGCTTCGGTGGCGCCGGCATGCGGAGCGGAATGCGGGTGAGAGCGACCTGCGCTGAACGTGAGGGCTCCTATAGTGGCGCTGGTCCTCTGCTCAACGAAGGAGTCTGCTGTGGATGTCGAGATCTGGTCTGACATCGCGTGTCCGTGGTGCTACATCGGCAAGCGCCGCTTCGAGGCGGCGCTCGAGCGGTTCGAGCACCGCGACGACGTCGATGTGACGTGACGCAGCTTCGAGCTCGACCCCGGCGCGCCGCGTGAGCGCACGGGCGATCGCGCCGAGCGCCTGGCGGAGAAGTACGGCATGACCGTCGAGCAGGCACGCGAAGCCGAGCAGCAGCTGACGGGCGTGGCGGAGGGCGAGGGCCTTCCCTTCCGTTTTGAGATCGCCCGCAGCGGCACCACCTTCGACGGCCACCGACTGGTGCACCTGGCGCAGACCCACGGGCTGCAGGACGAGATGAAGGAGCGCCTGCTGCGGGCGTATTTCACCGAAGGCGACCTGATGTCCGACCACGACACGCTCGTGCGGCTGGCTGGCGAGGTGGGGCTCGACGAGCAGCAGGTGCGCGAGCTGCTCGCGGGAGATCGCTACGCGGCTGAGGTCCGCGCCGACGAGCGAACCGCGGGCGAGCTTGGGATCGGCGCGGTGCCGACGTTCGTGGTCGACCGCAAGCTGGGCGCCTCCGGCGCGCAACCGCCGGACGCGCTGCTTGATCTGCTGCGTGAGGGATGGGCCAGGCGCAGCCCCGCATCGGCGCTCGCCTAGGATGGGCTCCATGACTATCTTCGAGGATCTCAACGCGCTGAACGGCGCCCCGCTTGACGAGAGCTCGCTGCAGGGGCGCACGGTGCTGGTGGTGAACGTGGCCTCGCGCTGTGGGCTGACCCCGCAGTACACGGGCCTGGAGCGTCTGCAGGAGCGCTTCGGCGAGCGCGGCTTCACGGTGCTGGGCGTGCCGTGCAATCAGTTCGGCGAGCAGGAGCCGGGCAGCGCGGAGGAGATCCAGACGTTCTGCTCGACCACCTACGGCGTGAGCTTCCCTATGACGGAGAAGCTCGAGGTGAACGGCCCCGAGCGCCATCCGCTGTACGGCGTGCTGACCGCGACGCCTGATCAGGAGGGCGAGGCGGGAGACGTGCAGTGGAACTTCGAGAAGTTCCTCGTCTCTTCCGACGGACGCCCGGTGGCGCGCTTTCGCCCGACGGTCGAGCCGGAGTCGCAGGAGCTGACGGCGGCGATCGAGTCGGAGCTCGTCTCCTGATGGCCGCGACGCCTGCGCTGAGCACCCCTTCGGCGGGCGCGCCGTTCGAGCGCACGACGATCGAGCGCCGCGAGCTGGGCGAGCGCGACGTGCAGATCGACGTCGAGTACTGCGGCATCTGCCACAGCGACATCCATCAGGTCAAGGACGAGTGGGGCGGCTCGATCTTCCCGATGGTGCCCGGCCACGAGATCGCGGGCGTGGTGGCTGCGGTCGGCGGCGCGGTGGAGAAGCTGTCGGTCGGCGACCGCGTGGGCGTGGGCTGCCTGGTGGACTCCTGCGAGGAATGCGAGTACTGCGTGGCGGGGGAGGAGCAGTTCTGTGTCAAGCGGGCGGTGCCGACGTACAACGGGCGCGACTACGACGGCGAGCCGACGTACGGCGGCTACAGCCAGCGGATCGTCGTGAAGGATCGCTTCGTGGTCCGCATCCCCGACAGTATTGAGCTGCAGTACGCGGCGCCGCTCCTGTGCGCTGGGATAACGACCTACGTTCCGTTGAAGCACTGGCACGTGGGCGCCGGGACGAAGCTCGCGGTGATCGGCATGGGCGGCCTGGGACACGTGGCGGTGCAGATAGCGGCGGCGATGGGCGCTGAGGTGACGGTGCTGAGCCAGACGCTGAGCAAGAAGGACGACGGCCTGCGCTTCGGCGCGAAGCACTACCACGCTACCTCGGATCCCGCGACGTTCAAGGAGCTGAGGTCGAGCTTCGATCTGATCTTGAACACGGTCTCTGCGAATCTGGACGTGGACGCGTACCTGCGCCTGCTGCGCGTGGATGGCACGCTGGTGAACGTGGGAGCGCCGTCGGCGCCGGACAAGTTCCACGCGTTCTCGCTGATCGGCGCGAGGCGAAGCCTCGCGGGCTCGGCGATCGGCGGCATGCCCGACACCCAGGAGATGCTCGACTTCTGCGCCGAGCACGGCGTCAAGCCGGCGATCGAGCTGATCGGCGCCGACGAGGTGGGCGACGCGTACGACCGCGTCGAGCGCAGCGACGTGCGCTACCGCTTCGTGATCGACGTCGCGACTATCGCCTAGCCTTCCGGCCGCGGCGTTTGACGGCTGCGTCCGCAGATGACATCCGTGGGCTGCTCAGCTGATGGGGGCCCGGTTGCCCGTCCACGTAGTCACGGCGATCAACGCGACGATGCCGAATCCGACCGCCAGGCAGTCCCCCGCCACGAGCAGGTAGCCGCCGCCGCGATGCGGGTTCACGAAGAAGTACGGGTACCAGTTCACGATCGCGCCGCGGGCGAGCGTGTAGAGGATGTACAGCACCGGGAAGGCCATCCACAGCACGACCGTCCTCGCGAGATCGAGGCGCACGCGCGGCGGATCGAGTAGCCAGTCGAGCGTCACCGCCACCGGCATGATGTAGTGAAGGATCGCGTTCACCCACGGGTATGACGGAGTGCGCCCGGAGAGCAGGATCAGGTACACGGTCCCGGTCGTGAGGATGTAGACGACCGCGGCGCCTCTGAGCAGATCCATGGTGCGAGAGGTCTCGCGCCTGGGGCGGAGCGCTCCGTGAAGGAGCACGGCCGCTGCGAACAGATTGCTCAGCACGGTGAAGTAGCTGAAGTAATCGGTGTCGCTGACTCCGGGGCCCGCTGCCACGTCGTAGCCGATCGCCGTAAGGGCGGCAGGTGCGAGCAGCGCACGGCAGACGCGCAGCACCTGGTCGCTGAGGATGCTGCGTTGCGAGGACTCGGCACTCGTGGTCGAAAGAGAGCGGGAGGACATCACGCGATGGTAGTTGCGACGCCATGGGCCGGCAACCGGCGTTTGTCACGGGCCTCCAAGCCTGTTCGCCGGGGCCACTCGCACCCGCTGCGCCGGCAGTCGGTCATGGAGGGCACTGAAAGCTCTTGCATATAACAGTCGATATATAGAGCAGTACATTCTATAATGATTTATATATGGATCATCAAATCTCAACACGAGCGACCCCTCTCCCGGTGCGTCGGGCGCAGCGCAACCTTGCCGAGAGTGTCGCCACGTGGCGGAAGCTGCGGGGTTTGACGCAGGCTCAACTGGCCGAGCGCGCCGATGTCTCGCGTGGGGTGGTGCAGCGCATCGAGGGCGCTGACGGGGGGGTCAGCGTTGAGAATCTTCTCCGCATGCTGAGGGCGCTCGGCATTCACGAGCTCCTGGCGGAGGCGCTCGATCCTCTTGCGAGCGATATCGGGCGGCTGCGCTCAGACCTAGCGCTTCCGAGGAGAGTGCGACCGAGGCGGCTGGCGGACGATGGTTGAGCAACCGATTGAGGTGGACGTGCAGATTGGTGCTCAGAACGTCCCGGCTGGGCGGCTTTGGACACATCGCCACGGGCAGAGCGAGTCGGCCACCTTCAGCTACCTCGACGACTACCTGCAGCGGGAGGATGCGTACGAGCTCGACCCGGGAGTGCCACTGCAGGCTGGCCAACACCAGACGGCGCTCAAACACGCCCTGTTCGGTGCGATGGCAGATTGTGCCCCGGACGGGTGGGGGCGGCGTCTCGTACGTCGGGCAGAGCTTCAGCGGGCCCGCGAAGCCGACGCTCAGCCGCGGGGGCTTGCGGAGGTCGATTTTCTGCTCGGCGCTCGCGACGACCTGCGCCAGGGCGCCCTTCGATTCCGTGGCCACTCGAGTGATCAGTATCTCGCCGACGACTCGGAGGGAGTGCCGCACCTGATCGATCTCTCACGGCTGCTGAACGCTGCCGAAGAGCTAGAACGCGACGAACCGACCAGCGAGGATCTGCGACTCCTACTTCACGGTGGCAGCTCACTTGGCGGTGCGAGACCGAAGGCGCACGTGCTCGACGCCCAGGGCCGTCTTGCCATAGCCAAGTTTCCCGCACCAAAAGCTGATGAGTGGGACGTGATTCGCTGGGAGGCGGTTGCGCTCACGCTCGCAAAGGCAGCCGGGATCGCAGTGCCCGAGCACAAGCTCCACGTCATAGAGAGCCGACCAGTGCTGGTCATACGTCGATTCGACCGTGACACCAACGGACGAATCGGATACGTGAGCGCGATGACGATGCTCCAAGCCAAAGACGGTGAGCACGCGAGCTACCTGGAAATCGCAGAGGCAATCGAAGAACGCTCGCCCGACGCCGGTGACGATTTGCGAGAGCTGTGGCGACGGATCGTCTTCACGATCCTGATCTCCAACACCGACGACCATCTTCGCAACCATGGGTTTCTGCGCAGGAGCACCGCAGGCTGGTCGCTGTCGCCGGCGTTCGATCTGAACCCCAACCCTGAAGGTGCTGCCAAGCATCTGGCCACGGCGATCGACGAGAACAACACCGAGGCGAGTCTCGCGACGGCCGTTGAGGTTGCCGGTCTGTTCAGGGTCTCGGAGGTGCAGGCACGCGCAATCGTCGGAGAGGTGTTGACTGCGACGGAGCGTTGGCGAGACGTGGCTAAGGCAATGGGGCTCGGTGGACAGCAGCTCATGCGGCTCGAGTCGGCTTTCGAGCATGAGCAGAGGGTCGCTGCTCGTGCACTGTAGCGATGCCTGTTTGACAATCCAAGCCCAGCCGCTAGGGGATATCTTTGTGGCATGAATCCATTGGCTGGAACGGCACTCGGGCGAGGCTTCGTGCTCGCTGTGGGTGCGGTGATCGTGGCGTTGATTGCTTGCGCTGGAGCGGCAGCTGGCTCTGGGCACCACTCACGCTGCTTGCCTCCGCACGCCCACGGGATCGCCGAGAACCACGACGTGCGCGTTTATTCGATAGCCGGAGGCACTTACGCATGTCTCCTACGTCGCGGCACCACAGTGACGCTCGTGAAGCCAGCGGGACGCCGACCCGCACGGATCGGCCACGTCACACTCGCGGGGGCGCTTGTCGCTTACACAGCAAGCACCCACGGAGTCGATACGGGAATTACCGACATCGTGGTCGTCAACGTCGCCAGCGGGCGAACCCGGCTCACGGTCTCGCGGGCGGGGGGCTTCATCGACGGCTGTTTCATACAGTTCCATGAAATTACGGATCTTGTCGTGACCTACCGTGGCTCAGTGGCGTGGCTTGTGCGTACGGGCAGGGGATGCAAGACAACGACCTTCGAGGTGCACGGAGCGCAACCATCAGGTGCGACCGACTTGCTCGAAGAAGGACCGGACATAGCGCCCGGATCGTTGCGTCTCTCCTCCGGAATCGTGAGCTGGGAAAATGCCGGACAACGAAAGTCGGCACGCCTCGCGTAGCGAAGGTACGTCCACCGGATGAAATTAGGGGACGAGCTGGGAGGACCCGAGCCCGAGAGGTATCGGACGGCGAACGGTTGAGTGGGCGAAACCGTTCGGCGCGCAAACTAGGTGCTGATGGCGCCGCCGTCGGTTGGCGTGGCTGACGGTGTCTACTTCTCCCAGGGATTGACAAGGCGGATGCTGAGACCCTCGAAGTGGCGCATGTTGCGTGTGGCGAGAGTCGCCTTGCGGCTGTTCACAACGCCGGCGATCTGAACGTCGCGGATCTCCACGGTACGGCCAGCACGCTGCCGTGATGCTGCGATCGTGCCGGCGGCGTCAGCGGCCGCGCGGTCAAAGAGCTGCACACGGCCATCGAGGTCCTCGGCTAGAAGCCTGCCGAACTCCTGCTCCAACTGGCTGCGGCGACGGCCCTTCGCAAGCAGCTCCAACCCCATCCGCACCTCGAAGACGGTAATGGCAGTCGTCCAGACCGACTCCGAGGGCTGCTCGTCCAGCCACGCCACGACGGTCTGGTCGGGTTCGCGCTGCATCAACGCCGAGAGCACATTTGTGTCCAGCAAGATCAAGGCGCACACCGATCCGGGTAGCCGCTATGCGGCTCGGGGCTCACTTACTCCAGAGGGGCCGGACGTGCCGGCTGCCCGCGCAGTTCGGGAAGCTCTGTCTCAAGTCCGACGCCCGTAAAGCGCGCTGCGATCCGCGAGCCCAGTCTGGCGCGGGCATGCTCACCGCTCTGTACTGCGCTCCGCAAGATCTCGCGTGCCTCCTGCTCAGTGCTATGACCATGCTGACGTGCGCGACGTTGCAGAGCTGCCTTCACGTCGTCATCGAGCCGTCTGATCAAGATCTGCGCCACGGCAGAAACGATAGCACGCTATCACCGTATGTTGGCCGGGCGACTCGGCATGCTGGATCTCCAACGTCGAGACCGGCAAGCGCAATCCTAGTTATGGGAGCCTGAGGCTTTTGGCCGCCGGGCTCGGCCTTGTAGCCTCCGAACTGCTGGCGCTCGGCGAGCGGATCGAGGGTAGGACCCAGATCCGGACTTACGTCTGACAGCGAGCGGGGTTCAACGGTCCGGTGATCTTGAAGATGGTGGCGTTGGTGGCGGGGCTCAGGATTAGATGGGCAGCCGGGTCGGCTTGTGTCCAGGCGATCGGGATCGGCGCTGTAGGCGCAGGCGTCAGGACCACATAGCGGTAGCGTCCGTCGTTGAGGGCGATCCGCCAGCTCTGGCAGGTCGTGATCGGGCGGAAGCCGCCATCGCCGGTATGCGTACCTAGGTAGTCGACCTCGTTGGTGTCACGGGCTCCATAGAGCGGATACTGCTGGACGGTGCCATAGAGAGCGATCCGGACGCGCGCGGTATGTTGCGCCCACCCATAGATTGCGCCGAGCGCCGGGTCCGTCTTGTCACCAGTTAGATAGCGATGGTTGAAGTAGTGCCGCTGGACGACGAAGCCTGCCGCTCCTACTGCGAGCACGAGACCCAGCGCGGCAGCGACGAGCGTCGGTCGCGGCTGGCTGCGCATGGCTCGCCCGTAGACGACTACAACGGTCGCAATGCCCGCAGCTACCACGAGTCCGGCAAGGTGCCTGGCAGGCTGCGTCGGCCACAGGGTAGGAGCAAGCTGGGCGACCAGCAACACCGCGACAAAGGCTGGGGCCAGCGCTGCGAGCAGGCGCGGCGCGCGCTGCTGCAAGAGGATAGGGATCAGCATGATCCCCAGCGCGAGCGCGGGCATCACATAGCGCAGGTTGATCTCAAACAGCGCGCTTCCCTGTTCGATTGTGCTTGCACCGGTCGGGAGGAACAGGTAGGCGATCCCGGTCACCGCCGCCGTGATTGCAAGCACCCGGACGACAGGGTTGCTGGCACCCATGATGCCCATCACCACAGCCGCGATGTACACGACGAGCACGAGCGGCCAGAGGGGCCCAAGAGCATGCTCGAGACCAGGCGCGAAGCGCGATCCCCACAGCGACAGGTGGCTGACCTGGGATATGACCGTCTGCTGTGCGGCGCTCTCAAGCGGAGATGTCGGGCCCGGTAGCGTGAGCGGGCCGAGATGCAGTTGCAACCCCTCGGGGTTGCCAACGGCGATCAGGTTGCGCATATACCACCAGCCTCCCGTCATCGCTGTCGGCAGCGCCAGCGCGCCGAGCTGTCCTCTACGAGAACCTGCGCTTGCGCATGCCGCCGCACCTGTAATCAGGACGAAGGCCGGAACGACGAACGTGAACTTCGTTCCAACCGCGATCCCGAGCGCAAGTCCCGCCGCCACCATCAGCCACCGATCCCCCGAAGCGTTGACCATGAACGCGGTCGCCGCAAGGAGCATCGCCAGACCGATGATGTCGTTGTAGGCCTCGCCTGGTTGGGTGCCGCTCAGGACCGGCAGCGACAGAACCAGGCACCCGGCGACCAGCGTCAGGCGCTCCACGCGCCACGGTCGACCCAAACACCACGCCGCAAGCAGTGCCACCACCAGCCACACCAGATTGAGCAGTGGCGAGAGGAAGTCGCTGTGCAGTGCGTCGATACCGAGCGCATGAAACAGCTCAGAGTTGGCCGGGTAATAGGCGACGTAGGGGTCGGCCTGGGTGAATTGGATACCCGTCACCGAACTGGTCTGCGCCATGTGTGCAGCAAACGGCATGTGGTACCAAAGGGTGTCGAAGTTGGCCATCCCGGTGCCAAGTGCGTTGGCGGTCTGGACGCACCATTGCGCCGACACCACGACGACCCCCACGATCATCGACACCAGCGTCAGGTCACGAAGGCTTCCGATTGCGCCGAGCTGTCGTGACTGAGTCGACGACGGAGTCGGACCTCCGGAGAGCCTCCAGAGAACGCCGGCCAAGAGCAGGAGTACCGGGACCAGCGCGGCAGGCCGCATCAGCCCAACAAGACCAAGTGCCTCGGCCACAATCAGTAGCACGCTGGACGCGAGAACCATCTCAGCGAGCACTCCCAGTGCACCGTCGACGTTCAGATAGCGGCGTCGAAGCAGATGTGCCGCAACCACCGCTGGCGCAACGATGCCAGCGAGGCGCACGAGCCCCACACCGAACTGAGTCACGGTCATGTCTTCACGCGACAGCGAGACCCGGCCCCATAGCGAGCGGGTCGAAAGTCGGGCAGAAGAATCACATGATTGAGGTTGAGGATCGATCTCTCCCCGGACGCATTGCGGCTGGGGAGTTCGAGCCGTAGCCTATCCGGCTCATCTGCGCGAGGGTCTATCCCACCGCCGCGTCTCCCGTCGGCCCCGCTCCAGGTCGCGCCGCCTCAAACAGGCTCGCGGCCTCATCCAACGTGCCGCCGAGGTCGGTGCGTAGCTCCTCGATCCGCTCACCGGCTTGATCGCGGGCTTCCCGCCATACCCGGTGCTGCGGGGACTCCGGCAACTCGAGCTCGCCAGCACGGCGGGCAGCCGCAAGCCGCCTGCGACCGCTGGCGGTGAGCCTCCAGCTGATCGAGCCGCGACGACGAAACCGATCGATCAGACCCTGTGCGTACAGCTCCTCGAGCTGGGGGCGTATGCGGCGACTGCTTCCTGCCGCGCTTGAGCCCGACGTGTTCGATGATCTCGCCGAGCAGGACGCCGGGATCTTCCCCGCGTTTGTGACGTTCGGCGCGGTCAGTGGCGGCGAGCAGCATCGCGGCAGCTATAGGCTCCTTCTTGGGCATAGGGAGTCATTGCTCCTTTGGTGGGTCAACGTGTGGACTTGCACGCGGTTCGGTCCCACTCGCTGGCGGATGCAAGCAGGCAATGGACGCCAGACTATGCGGCTCAGGTGTCGAGCAGATTGATGCCCATCGCTTCGGTGATCTTGTTGAGAGTGCTCCAGCGGGGGTCTGTGGCATCGCGTTCGATCCGGGAGAGCGTGGAGATGGTGACTTCGGCGTCGAGGGCGAGTTTTTCCTGCGAGAGACCACGTTCTTTGCGGAGTTGCTTCAGGCGCACGCCGAGGGTGGGATTTGGCTGGTCGGGCACATTCCGAAGCCTTGCGGAGCCTAGGCATTTGAGCCAGAGGCTACGCGCCTAGGCGCTTATGCTCAGCCGCATCGCCTGGCTGCGGAGCTGATGCCGCGCAGGCGGTCAGAACCGAGGCGTCAAGTCCTGGCCGGTGTCGGTGTTTGGCGGCCTCGCTCGATCTGCCCGAGGACCCGTTCGATGAGATCCGCGTCGTCAGCGAGGCCACCAGCATCGTCAACGAGGCCGCGAAACGAATCAGCGCGGACGCCAAAACGGCCAAAGCTCCCGACCCACAAAGGAGTCGAGAGCTTTGGGCCAGGGTTCTATTACAACATCTATGGTGGGCGAAACTTGGGTGTGCGCAAACCATGCGGTGATGATGGCGCCGGCAGTCGGTATCGGCTGACGAAAGGCGCTCACGGCCCCTTCGGTCTGCTTCAGTCGTGGGTGGCTGCTGTGGTGGCCGGCACGTCGAGGGGCGCGCTGTCCGCTTCGCGCTTCATATCGATCGCCCGGCGTGCGCCCTGGGAGAGCAGCATCGCGCTGTCGGCCAATTCACCGATGGACTGTGGTGTTGCGTCCACGAGTCCGTCCGCGCGGGCGATCTGCGCGACATCGCGCTTCCCGTTCGATGGATGCGAGCCGTTCTCCATAACTTGAGGGTACCTCACGTCGCGGGGTTTCTCGCATGTTCGATCCGAGTGGCTAGCAGCCGCGCGAACGGCTCAACGTTGCCCTCGGGGGAGATGAGTGCCGGTGCCACGGCGCTGTCGTGGTCGGTCATCTCTTTGTCATCCGCGAATTCGACAGCGGGGAGCCCCAGCGACCACAGTGCAGCCGAAAGCGCCACGAATGCGGTGCGGTGGTTCCCGTCAGCAAACGTGTGCACGCGGAGGATGCTTGCATAGAGAGCGGATACGACTCGTGCCTGCTCAGCAATTCCGATGCCGCGGCGATCGAGCTGAGCAGTGCCGCTGTTGAAGGCGGCACACACCTCCGCGAGATCGCGGAGCAAGGCTTCAGGTGAAGTGCCCTCGATCTGGCGCATCCCGCCACCAACCGTCACCACGCCGAAGAACGCGCGCTCTCGACGGAAGCGCCCGCCATCGTGCGGGAAGTTGCGGGCGAAGATCGCCCCATGCCACCAACGAACGCGCTCAGGATCCAGCTCCAACCGACTCCGCCAGAACGCTCTTTGGGCGTCCAAAAGAACACGCCCCAGTTCGTCACTGAGAGCCCGCCAGGTGTCCTCCGGCGAGAGGCGGTCGGTCTTATAGACCGGGAGTCCTCGTTGTCGCGGTGACGCGGGTGCCTAGATTCGTCCACCAACCGAGGATGCCAAGCGATGCGGACCCCTGGCGCATTCGGCACGCGACGGCTCGTGCCGGGGTTCGCGCACAGGCAAAAATGGAGCTAGTCGGGATCGAACCGACGACCTCCGCCATGCCATGGCGGCGCTCTCCCAGCTGAGCTATAGCCCCAAGCGCCCTCATCCTAGCGCCCGCCGGTCCGCCGTTCCATGACGGCGCCTCCGGTCGCGCCTACGCCCAATGCCGCCCCAGCGACGCGGCAAGCTCGTAGTCCCGCGCCCACCGCACGCCCGAGGCCTGGTTGTTGCCGGTCGGCTCAAGGCGGAGGCTGATCGTGCTGTGGCCTTCGACCTCCGCGACCGGGATCAGGTAGCACCCGTCGGTGTCCGGTGCGTAAACGGCGAGGGCGTCGATCTCATGGGCGGAGTACGTGCTGCGGACATAGCCGGCGGGCGTGTGGCGACTCGTGATGCAGCGGGCGCTGAGGACGTTGCCGACGCGAGACGCCCACTTGCACTGCACGCGGAGCAGTCGCGAGCCGGTGTCGAGCACAAGGTCGTACCGGCCGCCCTCGCAGAGGGGCCGCAGGACGACGAGATCGAGGTGGATGGCGGCTGCCGCGATCTCCGCCTCCGCGACGGCGCCCTTCCGAGAACTGCTCAGCTCTGGCATGACTCCAAGCTAGCTGGAGCCGTGTGACCGGAGGCAGACCTTCGTGCCAAATCTGTGTCCTATACGAGTCAGACCCGTGACCTGACAGCCAGCGGCCGAGCCGCCGCCCTCAACCTACCCCCGCGGCATGAACTCCGGCACGTCGAGATCCTCGCCGCTCGCCTTGCCCTTGCCCTTCGTGATCCGCCGCCCCTTGGCCGGAGCGTCCCCCTTGGCCGCAGGCTCGTCGCTGGCGACCTCGACCTGGTCCAGCCGTGCGGTCATCCCGCCGTGGGTGAGCTGGATGTCGCGCAGCAGCCGCTCGGCGTTGTTGCGAAGCGAGACGGACAGCTCGCGCATGTTGCGCGACACCTCGGTGCCCTCGGAGAGGACATCACGCGCGACGACGTGCGCCTCGCTGGTGATGTCGCGCGCTTCGGCGCGCGCCTGGGCCTTGATGTCGCGCGCCTGGGTCTCGGCCTCCTCGCCGAGGCGGGCGAGCTCCTCGCGCCGCGCGGTGAGCATGCGCTCGGTCTGCTCGCGGGTCTCCTCGGTGATCCGCTCGGCCTCGGCGCGCGAGCTGGTGAGCAGCTCCTCGGACTCGGCCTGCGCGGCGGCGCGCACCGCTTCGGACTCCTGGTGGGCGGCGGTGCGCACGGTGTGCGCCTCCTGGCTGGCTTCGGCGCGCATCTGTTCGGATTCGGTCCTGGCCTCGGCGCGGACGAGCTCGGACTCGCGCTCGGCGGTGAGGCGCTGCTGCTCGGTCTCCTCGGCGGCGGTCTGGCGCAGCTGGGCGGACTCCTCGCGCGCATCTGTGAGCAGCTGGTCTGACTGCTCGCGCGCCTGCGACAGGATCTGCCCCGCCTCCTCGCGGTCGGTCTTCGCTTCGAGATGGAGCTTCGCGGCGGCCTCGGCGGCCCCGCTGGTGGTGGTCTCCGCCTGCGCGCGCGCGGTGGCGAGCAGCTCCTCGGCCTCGTCTTCGGCGGCCTGGACGCGGTTCTCGGCGGCGCGGTCGGCCTCGGCGATCCGCTCCCTGGAGCGCGCCTCGGCCTGCTCGCGCAGCTCCGCGGCGGCGTGTTCGGCGGCGCTGACGATGCTGGCGACGCGACCGGGCGCGGCGCTCAGGGCGTCTGGATCGGCGTCGTACTCGTAGTGCGCCTCTTCGTACTCGTGAGCCTCCACTGACGCCATCGTAAACAGCTGGGAGGACCACCCGTCGCCAGCCACCCGCCCCGGCGCCGCAATCACCGGACGGAGATTGCCCAGCCACCACACTGCATGGCAGGAAAAGTGGGAAGTATGGCCTTGCGGACAGACGTCGACTGGGCGATGATCGACCGATGGACAACCCCCGCTCCACCCGCCAGATCGCGATCCTCGTCTACCCGGGCGTCCAGAGCCTCGACGTGACCGGCCCGCTGGAGGTGTTCGCGGGCGCGGAGAGCCTGCTCGCGGCCACCGACCCCGCCGCCCGCGGCTACACCGTCCAGATCCTGAGCAAGGACGGCGCGCCCCTCACAACCTCCAGCGGCCTCGCCATCACGCCCCACGCGGCGATCCACAACGCGCCCACCAAGATCGACACCCTCCTCGTCGCCGGCGGCGCGGGCCAGGCCGCGGCGTGCGCCGACACCGAGCTGCTCGACTGGATCGCCGCCACCTCCCGCACCGCGAGGCGCACGGCGTCCGTGTGCACGGGGGCGTTCCTGCTCGCCGCGGCGGGCCTGCTCGACGGCCGCCGCGCGACGACGCACTGGGCGTTCGCGGAGAAGCTCCAGCGCCAATACCCGGCCATCGAGGTGGACCCCGACCCGATCTTCGTGCGTGACGGCTCGCCCTCCGGCCCCGATGCGATCTGGACCTCGGCGGGCGTGACGGCGGGCATGGATCTGGCGCTGGCGCTGGTGGAGGAGGACCTCGACCGCGAGACGGCGCTGACGATCGCGCGCCACCTGGTGCTGTTCCTGCGCCGCCCGGGCAACCAGTCGCAGTTCAGCGCGACGCTCGGCTCCCAGCAGCCCGAGCGCGAGCCGCTGAGGGAGATCCAGCGCTCGGTGCTGGAGAACACGGCGGCGGACCACTCGGTGGAGGCGATGGCGGCGCGCGCACACATGAGCCCGCGCCACTTCGCGCGCGCGTTCCGCGCGGAGACGGGGATCACCCCGGCGCGCTACGTGGAGCGAGTGCGCCTGGAGGCCGCGCGCAGACGCCTCGAGGACACGGCCGAGCCGATCGCGCTGGTGGCGTCCTCGTGCGGCTTCGGCACGGCGGAGACGATGCGCCGCGCGTTCGTCCGCACCCTGAACGTGGCGCCCGCGGAGTACCGCCGCCGCTTCCACTCACAGCCACCCGAAGCCCAACCGACAAGGAGAGCCTCATGAACATCGCGATCGTCCTCTACGACCGCTTCACCGCGCTCGACGCGATCGGCCCGTACGAGGTGCTGAGCCGCCTGCCGGGGGCGAGCGTGAAGTTCGTGGCCCCGCAGCCCGGCCCGGTGCGCACGGACAACGACATGCTGACGCTGCTGGCGGAGCATTCGCTCGAGGACGTGCCCCACCCCGACATCGTGCTCGTGCCCGGTGGCCCGGGCGAGGTCGCCGAGCGCGCGGGCGGCGCGACGCTCGAGTGGCTGCGCGAGGCCCACGAGACGAGCACGTGGACCACGTCGGTCTGCACTGGGTCGCTGATCCTTGCCGCGGCGGGGCTGCTGGACGGCAGGCGTGCGACCACCCACTGGCTTGCATTTGATGAGTTGGAGCGGTTGGGTGCGCTGCCTGTGCACGAGCGGGTGGTGTTCGACGGCAAGCTGGTGAGCGCGGCGGGCGTTTCCGCGGGGATCGACATGGCGCTGGCGCTGGCGGCGAGGGTCGCGAACGACACCGTTGCGCAGGCGATTCAGCTGGGGATCGAGTACGACCCGCAGCCGCCGTTCGACGCGGGCTCGCCGGAGAAGGCGCCGCAGGCGGTGGTCGAGGCGCTGCGCGCCCGCTCGCGCTTCATCATGGAGAGCGCCTCGTAGCGCGTTTCCTCGCAGGGGGACCGCTAACCTGCGGTCCCCATGGCCGACCATCGCTACGACCCGCATGAGATCGAGCCCCGCTGGCAGGCGGTGTGGGCCTCCGAGCACACGTGGGAGGTCTCCAACGACGGCGGCCAGGCGGGCGGGCGGGCGGCTGGCACGTACGTGCTGGAGATGCTCCCGTACCCGAGCGGCGAGCCCCACATCGGCCACCTGAAGTGCTACGCGGTGGGCGACGCGATCGCCCATTACCGCCGCCGCCTCGGCGACCGGGTGCTTCACCCGATGGGCTACGACGCGTTCGGCCTTCCGGCTGAGAATCACGCGATCAAAACGGGCGTGCACCCGCGCGTGTCGACTGCGGAGTCGATCGCGTCGTTCCAGCGCCAGTTCCGCGCGTGGGGGATCTCGATCGACTGGTCGCGGGAGATCGCGACGCACGAACCGTCCTACTACCGCTGGACGCAGTGGATCTTCCTGGAGCTGTTCCGCGCGGGCCTCGCCTACCGCAAGGAGGCGGCGGTGAAGTGGTGCCCGAAAGACCAGACGGTGCTGGCGAACGAGCAGGTGGACGCGGAGGGGCACTGCGAGCGCTGCGGGGCGCTGGTGGAAGTGCGTCAGCTGGAGCAGTGGTTCCTGCGCATCACCGACTACGCCGAGCGCCTGCTGGGTGACCTCGACTCGATCGAGTGGCCCTCGAACGTGAAGACGATGCAGCGCAACTGGATCGGGCGCAGCGAGGGCGCGGAGGTGACTTTCCGCTGTGAGGATTTGGATCCCGCCCACCCGGTGGACTACCCGGTGTTCACCACCCGCCCGGACACGCTGTTCGGGGCGACGTTCTTCGTGATGGCGCCGGAGCACCCCGACGTTGTGCGCCTCGTGCAGGGAACGCCAAACGAGCAGGCGGTGCGCGACTACGTGAACCACGCGCTGACGGAGACGAACGAGGAGCGCGGCAACGCGGAGAAGCCGAAGACGGGCGTGGCGCTGGGACGGACGGTGACGAACCCGGTGAACGGCGAGCAGATCCCGATGTACGTGGCGGACTACGTGCTGATGGAGTACGGCACGGGGGCGATCATGGCGGTGCCCGCCCACGACGAGCGCGACCACGCGTTCGCGAAGGCGTTCGACCTGCCGATCCGCCAGGTGATCGCGCCGAAGGACGGCGATGCCCAGCACGCTGACGGCGAGAGCCTGCCGTACACGGGCGACGGCGTGCTCGTTGGCTCCGATCCGCAGTTCGATGGCATGGGCAACCGCGAGGCGCTCGGTGCGATCGTCGAGTGGCTCGATCGCGAGGGCAAGGGGCACGCGTCGGTGAACTACCGCCTGCGCGACTGGCTGGTCTCCAGGCAGCGCTACTGGGGCTGCCCGATCCCGATCGTGTACTGCGAGAGCTGCGGGATGGTGCCGGTCCCGGAGGACCAGCTGCCGGTTGAGCTCCCCGATGTCGAGGACTACAAGCCGAAGGGCCGCTCGCCGCTGGCGGCGGCGGAGGAGTGGGTGAACTCGAAGTGTCCGAACTGTGGCGGCGCGGCGCGCCGAGAGACGGACACGATGGACACGTTCGTGGACTCCTCGTGGTACTTCCTGCGCTACTGCGACGCGGGCAACGACCGCGCGGCGTGGGACCCGGCTGCGCTGCGCGAGTGGATGCCGGTGGACCAGTACATCGGCGGGGTGGAGCACGCGATCCTGCACCTGATGTACGCGCGCTTCTTCACCAAGGCGCTGGCGGACCTCGGCCACCTCGACTTCCAGGAGCCCTTCCAGGCGCTGTTCACGCAGGGGATGGTGACGAAGGACGGCGCGAAGATGAGCAAGTCGAAGGGCAACGTGGTTTCGCCCGCGTCGATCATCGAGCGCGTGGGCGCGGACACAGCGCGCTGCTACATCCTGTTCGTCGGCCCGCCCGATCAGGACGCGGACTGGTCAGACGACGGGGTGGAGGGTGTGCACCGCTTCCTGTCGCGGCTGTGGCGGATGGCGGCGGAGACGGCCGAGCGCCGCGACGGTCCCGCCGCCGGCCTGCCCTCGCCCGAGGGGACGGAGGGGGACGATCTGCTGCTGGTGCGCAAGGCGCACTGGGCGATTGACAAGGTGAGCGGCGATCTGCGGCGCTTCGCTTTCAACACGGCGATCGCGGCGGTGATGGAGCTGCTGAACGACTGCTCGCGGCTGCGCGACTCGGTGGACGACGAGACGATGACCTTCGCGCTCGGCACGGCCGCTTCGTTGCTGTTCCCGTTCGCGCCGCACGTGTGCGCGGACGTGTACGACCTGCTGACGGGCGAGCGGGTGTGGGAGCAGTCGTGGCCGCAGGCCGAGGAGGCCTACCTGGAGAGCGACGTGTACGAGCTGGTGTGCCAGGTGAACGGCAAGCTCCGCGACCGCGTGCAGGTGAGCGCGGACGCGAGCCCGGAGACGCTGAAGGATCTCTGCCGCGCGGCCCCCAACGTGCGCGCGCACATCGACGGAAAAGAAGTCATCAAGGAGATCGTCGTGCCGGGCAAGTTGGTCAACATCGTGGTTCGGTAGCTATGGCGGACCTGAAGCCCGCGTATCTGATCCACGGCGACGACCACGGCGCGGTGGCGGAGCGGCGGGCGGGGCTGCGGGCGCTGGCGGAAGGGCTCGACGGGGGCGGCAACTCGAGCGTGGAGCTACTGGAGGGTGACGCGGCGACGCCCGCTGGGGTGGCGGACGCGCTGGCGGCGATGACGCTGGCGATCGGTCGGCGGGTGATCATCGTGGAAGGCGTCGAGCGCTGGCGCCAGGCGGACGTGGAGAAGCACCTCACGTCGGCGTTCGCGCAGATGCCCCCCGAGACGACGGTGGCGCTGTTCGCGCGCGAGGAGGCCCGCGCGAAGGCGCCGGCGGCGATCCACGACGCGATCAAACGCGCGAAGGGGCAGGTGGTGGCGCAGATGACGGTGAAGCCGTGGGAGCTTGCGAAGTGGGCGCGCGAGCAGGCTGCCCGCATGGGTCTCGAACTGGACATGGCCGCGGCGAAGGCGCTGGTGGCCCAGGTGGGCGAGCGCCAGCAGCGGCTGCTGCGCGAGCTGGAGAAGCTGGCGCTGGAAGGCGACCCGCGGCAGGTCTCGGCGCAGGACATCGAAGCCCGCACGGCGCACTCGGCGGAGTGGCGCGCGTACGGCCTGGCGGACGCCCTCGTGGGGGCGGACGGGCGTGAGGCGACGCTCTCCTACCTGCGCCTGCGCGAGCAGGGCGAGCGCCTGTCGGGGCTGATCTACCTGATGGCCCAGCGCCTGCGCGACGCGCTGGCGATCTCGCTGCGCCTGCAGGACGGCGACTCCGTGGCGGAGGTAAAGCGCACCCTGCGGATGCCCGCGCGCGCGGCCGAGCGGTTCGTCGCGGACGTGGCGCGCACCGACCCCGAGAAGCTGCGCGCGGCCCTGGCGACGATGGCGGACCTGGAACTGGACTCGCGCGGGGGTGCGCCGCTGCTGGCGAGTCGCACTGCCTTCGGCGGACTCAGCGAAGACACGCTCGCGCAACGCGCGATAGAGAAGATCGCCGGCTGAGCGGTGAGCTAGCTGGAGGAGGAGCCGGCGAGAGTCCTCGCCGCTCGGGACTTCTTGCGCGCACCGGTGTTCTTGTGCAGCGCGCCGCGCTTGACGGCCTTGTCGATCGTGCTCACGAGCTCGCGGTGCGTGGACGCTGCCGCGTCGGTGTCGCCGCCCTCGACGAGCGACTCGAGACGACGGAAGTACGTCTTGATGGTGGAGGTGTAGAGGCGGTTCTCCAGACGCTCGCGCTCGGAGCGCAGGATCCGCTTCTTCTGTGAGTGGATGTTGGCCATGATTCGAGAGCCGACGGGCATGCAGGAGATGCCCTGTGCGGCGCGCCGTACTATAGCGGCCTTGACCGCCACTGCAGAAGCCCCCGGCGAGGAGCCGCCCGGCCCACCCCCGCCGACAGGCGGTCGAGTGGCGCGCAACACGGCGATCTTCTCGATCGCGACGGGGTTCTCGCGGATCGCCGGGCTGCTGCGCGAAATCGTCGCGGCGAACTTCTTCGGCACGCGCGGGCCGGCGTCGGCGTACACGCTCGCCTCCCAGGTTCCGAACCTCGTGGCGGCGCTGTTCGCCAACGCGGCGCTGTCCGCGGCGTTCGTGCCGGTGTTTACCGAGCTGCTGCAGCAGCGGCGGCGCAGGGAGGCGTTCCGGCTCGCCTCGACGATGTTCTGGATCATGTTGATCGCGCTCGGCGCGATCACGGCGTTCTTCATCCTCGCGGCGGGGGTGATCATGCCGCTGTTCACGGGCGCGACCCTGAAGTCGGAGAACGTGGCGCTGACGGTGGGTCTCTCGCGGATCATGTTCCCGGTCGTCTTGATCCTGGGGCTGAACGGCCTGCTCGTTGGGGTGCTGCAGTCCTACGACCACTTCACGATCCCGGCGATATCGCCGGCGGTGTGGAACATCGTGATCCTGGTGCTGCTCGTGGTGTTGCGCCCGCACTTCCCGGGCGGCTATGAAAACGGCAACCAGCTCCACGCCTATGCGATAGCGGTCCTGGCCGCGACGTTCGTGCAGATGCTGATGGCCTTGGCGGCGCTTCGCAGGATCGACTTTCGCCTGGATTTCTCGATCGACTGGCACGACCCGCGCGTGAAGCAGGTCTTCACGCTGATGCTGCCCGTGACGATCGGGCTGGGGATCGTGAACCTCGACCAGCTGATCAACTCGGTGTTCGGCACGCTGGTGAGCAAGGAAGCGCCGCGCGCGATCGACAACGCGTTCCGCGTGTACATGCTGCCGCAGGGCATGTTCAGCGTGGCGGTGGCGACCGTGCTGTTCCCCACGCTCAGCCGTCTGGCGGCGAATCGCGACACGGCTTCGATGCGCCAGGCGGTGGGCACGGGCATGCGCCAGATCAACCTGCTGCTGATCCCTGCGGCGGCGTTCATGATCGCGTTGCCGACCCCGATCGTCCGCCTGCTGTTCCAGCGAGGCGAGTTCAACGGCAAATCGACCGACCTGGTGTCGCTGGCGCTGTTCTGGTTTGCGTTCAGTCTGCCGTTCGGCGGGTTGAACCTGCTCCTGACGAGGACGTTCTTCGCGGTTCAGCGACCGTGGATCCCGACACGTCTGGCGGCGATGAACATCGTGGTGGACATCGTGCTGAGTGTCGGCCTGTACAAGCCCCTGGGTGTGGCGGGGCTGATCATCGGCACGGTGGTGGCCAACGCGGTGATGACGGCGCTTCAGTTCAAACGCCTCAAAGCGGGCTTCGACGGCTACCTGGAGGGCGCGCAGACGACGATGATCACCGCGCGCGTGCTGGTCGCGTCGGCGCTTCTGGGCGTCGTCTCGTGGGCGGTGTGGTTCGCGATCGACCGCCTGCTGGGTCGGTCTCTGCCGGCGGAGATCGTGTCGGTTGGCGCGGCGGCGGCCGCGGGTCTGGTCGTGTACGTCCGCGCGGTGCTGATCATGCGCGTGCCCGAGGCGCACGAAGTCAGCGGCCTGATCCGCGCTCGCCTGGGCCGCCCGTAGGCCCGCAAGGTCGAGCAGAGGCCGGGTGAGCCGAAGCCCACCCGGCATGCGCCCAACTAGATCGCCGCTTACTACTTACGTCCCAGGACTATGTGTTTCGCCTGGGCGGCTTAACACTCTCGACCACCTGGACAGGCCACCACGCTTGCGCGTGGTGCGTAGCCGCGGCTGGACCCCGAAGAGTCCGCGGTCGAGTTGGCGATCCGCCGGAGCATCAAAGGCTAGCGCGTCCCGCGGGCTGCGCGTGGTGGGGCTCTACTCTGTGGAGCGCATGGACCAGTCCCACATCCGCAACTTCTCGATCATCGCGCACATCGACCACGGCAAGTCGACGCTGGCGGACCGCATCCTCGAGCTTACGCACACGGTGGCGGCGCGGGAGATGCGCGCGCAGCTGCTCGACTCGATGGACCTGGAGCGCGAGCGCGGGATCACGATCAAGGCGCAGGCGGTGCGGGTGTTCTTCACGGCGAGCGACGGCGAGACCTACCAGCTGCACCTGATCGACACGCCGGGGCACGTGGACTTCACGTACGAGGTGTCGCGATCCCTCGAGGCATGCGAGGGGGCGCTGCTGGTGGTGGACGCCTCCCAGGGCGTGGAGGCGCAGACGGTGGCGAACACGTACCTGGCGGTCGAATCTGGCCTGGAGCTGATCCCGTGCCTGAACAAGCTCGACCTGCCGGGCGCGGAGCCGGAGCGGGTGGCGGGCGAAGTGAGCGAGTTGATCGGAGAGCCGCCGGAGTCGATCTTGCGCATCAGCGGCAAGACGGGCGAAGGGGTGACGGAGGTGCTGGAGGAGCTGGTCAAGCGGGTGCCCGCTCCGGCGGGCGACCCGACGGGCCCGGCGCGGGCGCTGATCTTCGACTCGGAGTTCGACCAGTACCGCGGCGTGATCGCCTACATCCGGGTGGTGGACGGCGTGTTCCGCAAGGGCGAGCCGATCCGCGCGATGGCGGCGGGGACGGAGGCGGACATCGACGACATCGGCTTCTTCAGCCCGCAGATGATGCCGACCGATCAGCTGGCGGCGGGCGAGGTGGGCTACCTGATCACGGGGTTGAAGGACGTGACGCTGCTGCGCGTGGGCGACACGCTGACGACGCGCGCGAAGGGGACCGGCACGGCGGAGCGCCCGTTCGCGGGCGAGGCGACGGAGGCGCTGCCGGGCTACCGCGAGGTCAAGCCGATGGTGTTCTGCGGCCTGTTCCCGATCGACTCGGACGCGTACGCGGACCTGCGCGACGCGCTGGAAAAGCTGACGCTGAACGACGCGGCGCTGTCGTGGGAGCCGGAGACGTCAGACGCGCTGGGGTTCGGCTTCCGCTGTGGCTTCTTGGGCCTGCTGCACATGGATATCGTGAAAGAGCGCCTGGAGCGCGAGTACGACCTCGAACTGATGGCGACGATGCCGTCGGTGGAGTTCGACGTGACGCTGACGAACGGCGAGGAGGTGATGGTCCACAACCCCTCCGACATGCCCGACCCGGGCACGATCGAGGAGATCCGCGAGCCGTTCATCACGGCGTCGGTGATCGCTCCGAAACAGTTCGTGGGCGCGGTGATGGAGCTGTGCCAGGAACGCCGCGGAGAGCACACGGCGATGCACTACCTGTCCCCGGAGCGCGTGCAGATGACCTACGAGCTGCCGCTGTCGGAAATCGTGCTGGACTTCTTCGACCAGCTGAAGTCACGGACGAAAGGCTACGCGTCGCTGGACTACGAGCTGAGCGGCATGAAGCCGTCGGATCTGGTGAAGCTCGACGTGCTGCTGGCGGGCGACACGGTGGACGCGCTGTCGATGGTGGTGCACAGAGAGAAGGCCTACGACGTGGGGCGCTCGCTGACGGAAAAGCTGCGCAAACGGATCCCGCGCCAGCAGTACGACGTGCCGATCCAGGCGGCGATCGGCGCGCACGTGATCGCGCGCGAGACGGTGAAGGCGTTCCGCAAGGACGTGATCGCGGGCTGCTACGGCGGCGACATCACGCGCAAGAAAAAGCTGCTGGCGAAGCAGAAGGAGGGCAAGAAGCGGATGAAGCAGGTCGGTCGCGTGGAGGTGCCCCAGGAGGCGTTCCTCGCGGTGCTCGAACTGGGCGACGAGTAGATGGTCGAGTAGAGGGCTAGCATCCGAGATATGCGGCTGCTGTTCGTGTGCCTGGGAAACATCTGCCGCTCTCCGACGGCGGAGGGCGTGATGCGCTCGCTGGTGGAGCAGGCCGGCTTAGAGGAGAGCGTGGAGCTCGACTCGGCGGGCACGGGCGCGTGGCACGTGGGCAGCCCGCCGGACGCGCGCGCGAGCGCGGCGGCGGAGACCCGCGGGGTGCGCCTGGAGGGGCGCGCGCGCCAGGTGAGGCGTACGGATTTTGATGATTTTGATCTTCTGCTCGCGATGGACACCTCCAACATGCGCGAGCTGCGGCAACTGGCGCCCGGCAGCCCGGAGCGCGAAAAGGTGAAGCTGCTGCGCGAGTTCGACCCGCAGAGCGCGGGCGTGGAGAACCTCGACGTGCCGGATCCCTACTACGGCGGCGAGGACGGGTTCGAGAAGGTGTTCGAGCTGGTGCACGCGGCGTGCGCGGGCCTGCTGGCGAAGATCGAGACAGAGATCGCGACAGACGCGGCGTGACGAAGCTGCCGTCGGGGGCGAGCGTGGTGGCGCGCGTGGGCGGCGGGGACATCAACGAGGCGTTCCGCGTGACGCTCGTGGACGGCGCGGACGCGTTCGTGAAGACCCGCGCGGACGCGGCGGAGGGGGAGTACGCGGCGGAGGCGGCGGCCCTTGAGTGGCTGGCAGAGCCCGGTGCGCTGAGCACGCCGCGCGTGCTCGAGGTCGACCGCGGCTACCTGGCGCTTGAGTGGATCGACGCGGGCCGCCTCGATGCGGCGGGCGCGGAGGAGCTGGGGAGGGGTCTCGCGCTGACGCACGCGGCGGGCGCGCCGGGCTTCGGTGGGCTCGACGCGGACGAGCCGTCGGGCTTCGGCTCGCTGAGATTGCCAAATGAGCGGACGGAGGACTGGCCGACGTTCTACGCGCAGCGCAGGCTGGCGCCGCTGGCGCGGATCGCGGGCGAGCGTGGCGCGCTGTCGCGTCCGGGCGTGGAGGCGGTGGAGCGCGTGTGCGAGCGGATCGGCGATCTGACCGGCCCGCCGGAGCCGCCCGCGCGGCTGCACGGCGACCTGTGGTCGGGGAATGTGATGGCCGACGCGGACGGGCGACCGTGGCTGATCGACCCGTCCTCCTACGGCGGCCACCGCGAGGTGGACCTGGCGATGCTGAGGCTGTTCGGCGCGCCGTCGGAGCGCGTGTTCGACGCTTACGAGGAGCAGGCGCCGCTGGCGGAGGGGTGGCGCGAGCGGGTGGACCTCTACCAGCTGCTGCCGCTGCTGGTGCACGCGCTGCTGTTCGGCGGCTCCTACCGCGCGGCGGCCGAACGCACCGCGATGCGCTACGCGGGCTGAGGCGCGTCTGGCGCCCGTCCCGTTCGAGCACGCGGGTCGGAGGAGAGGGTGTGCAACCCGCCACGCTCGCCGCGCGCCACCGGCTGTACCTGCTCGCTCGGGTGGTGGTCGCGCGCCACTACCGCCGCGAGCTGACGCTCGAGCTGGTGGCGGGCGCGGTGTCGAGCTCGCCGCGGCAGATCCAGCGCGCCTACAGGCAGTTCGGTGGCACGACCTTCCAGGAGGACCTGTTCGCGCGACGGATGGCCGCGGCGGCGGAGCTGCTGCTTGAGCAGCGCTCGATCCCGGTGGCGTCGGTGGCGCGGCTGGTGGGCTACCGCCAGTCCTCGCACTTCGCGCGGGCGTTCAGGCGTCGCTACGGCTGCTCGCCAGCGCGCTTTCGAGCGGCTCCGCGTGCGGGAGAGGCTCCGCGTGAGGAAACGAGAGCCGCATGAGCGTGCCGCCGCCCGGAGCTGACTCCGCGGTGACGCCGCCGCCGAGCTGGAGGGCGACCTGCTGCACGATCGCGAGACCCAGCCCGGAGCCGGGTCGCCCGCGCGCCTCCGCGCCGCGGTAGAAGCGGTCGAAGATGTGGGGGAGGTCCTCCGCGGAGATCCCCGGGCCGTGGTCGCGCACGGTCAGCTGGCCGGCGTGGAGGTGCACCTCGACGGGCTCGCCCGCGGGGCTGTACTTGACGGCGTTGTCGAGGAGGTTGCCGACGGCGCGCTCCAGGCGCGAGGGCACGGCGGTGACGATCGACGGCTCCAGGTCGGCGTGCAGAGGAGTGGCGGGCGCGCGCCTGCGGGCGCGGTCGAGGACCTCGTGGACGAGCGCGTCGAGGCGCACCTCCTCGGCGTCGGCGCGCGGCTCCTCGCCGCGGGCGAGGTCGATGAGGTCGTTGATCAGCAGCGTGAGCTCCTCGGTCTGCTCGACCACGTCGGCGAGCAGACGCTCGTGGTCCTCGGGGTCGATGTCGCGCCCCTGCTGCTGGAGGATCTCGATGTTGGTGCGCAGACTGGTGACGGGCGTGCGCAGCTCGTGCGAGGCGTCGGCGACGAGGTGGCGCTGCGCGTGGACGGACGCGTCGAGCGCGCTGACGGAGCGCTCGAGCGCGTCGAGCATCGCGTTGAAGCTGCTCGCGAGCCGCCCGACCTCGTCGTCCCCGGAGGGCTCGATGCGCCCGCTGAGGTCCTGGGTGAGGGCGACGTGCTCGGTGGCCTGGTTGAGGCGCCTGAGCGGCTGCACGGCGGCGCCGGAGACGAGCCGCCCGAGCAGCGCGGCGAGCGCGACGCCGCCGACGTCGAGCAGCACGAGGATCAGGCGCAGGCGCGCGAGCAGGCTGTCGGTTTCGGTGAGCGGCTGGGCGAACTGAACCGCGCGTCCGCCGCCGAGCGCGACGGCGAGCATGCGCACGTGTACGCCCTTGACGGTGGCGCTGCGAAGGATCGGCGTGCCGCCTTGCGCGGCGAGCGCGCGCGTGGCGGCGTCGACGGGCAGCGTGAAGCCGTTCGCGGAGCGTGCGACGATCGTGCCGCCGCTTGAGACGATCTGCTGGTAGCCGCGCACCTGGTTCGGCCCTGGCGGCAGTTTGCCGAACAGGCGGTCACGGGTGTCGAACGGGTTCGCCTGCGTGCCGCCGCGCGCGAGGAAGCGCTGCAGCGCGGCGGCCTCGCGGCCGCGGTTGCGAAGCTGCGAGTCGACCTGGCTGTGCAGCTGGTGGGAGGTGAGCACGTATGTGAGCAGCGACGCGAGCACGACGGCGACCGCGACGGCGGCGGCGGAGACGAGCGTGATGCGCCGGCGGAAGGTCATGGTCGTGTGCGCAGCACGTAGCCGACGCCGCGCACGGTGTGCAGCAGGCGCGTCTCCTCGCCGACCTCGGTCTTGCGCCGCAGGTAGCCCATGTAGACGCCGAGCGAGTTGGAGCTGGATCCGAAGTCATAGCCCCACACGTGCTCGAAGATCGCCGAGCGGGTGAGCACCTGGCGCGGGTGGCGCATGAACATCTCCAGCAGCAGGAACTCGGTGCGCGTGAGTTCGAGCATGCGCTCGCCGCGCCACGCCTCGTGCGCGCGCAGGTCGAGGCGCAGGTCCTCGAACGTGAGGGTCTCCTGTGGCGCGTCGTCCTCCTCGCTCGTGCGCCGCAAGAGCGCTCGCACCCGCGCGAGCAGCTCGCGCAGCGCGAACGGCTTGACGAGGTAGTCGTCGGCGCCGGCGTCGAGGCCCGCGACGCGGTCGTCGACCTCGCCGCGCGCGGTGAGCATCAGCACGGGCGTGTTGTCGCCGCCTTCGCGCAGGCGCCGGCACACCTGCAGGCCGTCCACGTGCGGCATCGCGATGTCGAGGATCACGACGTCATAGGGCGAGGAGCCGAGCCGTTCGAGCGCCTCGCGCCCGTCGATCGCCTGGGCGACGTCGTAGTGCTCGAGCGCGAGCGCACGCGAGAGCGCGCTCTGCACGGCGGGCTCGTCGTCTACAACCAGTATGTGCGCTTGCTCGGCCACCTGCTTGTGAGGCTAGCGTGACGGGTAACGCGGATACGGGCATAAGGAACAGTGAAGAGGATGCTAAGAACGAGGCGGGCGCGATGATCGAACAGCAGACCCTGTCCGCGGACAGCACGAACGATTTCGCGGCGCAGTCGCGCACGCTGCGCAACAGCCTGATCAGCCTGGCGGTGTTCTTCGGACTGGTGATCGCGCTGCTGTTCGGTGTCCCCGGCCTGCGCGAAGCGGGCGACCGGATCTCCGACGCGAACCCCGCGTGGATCGTCGCGGGGGTCGTGCTCGAGCTGCTCTCGTGCGTGGGCTACGTGGTGCTGTTCGGGCTGGTGTTCAACAAGCTCGGGCGAAGCCTCACCTCGCGGCTGTCGCTGGCGGAGCTCGCGGTCAACTCGGCGGTGTCGGTGAGCGGCATCGCGGGCATCGCGCTCGGCGCGTGGGTGCTGCGCAGCAAAGGCTTCTCGGTGGAGCGGATCGCAAAGCGCTCGGTGCTGATCTTCGTGCTCACGAGCGCGGTGAACGTCGGCGCGGTGGTGCTCATCGGCGTGCCGATGTGGCTCGGGCTGCTGCCCGGATCGCGCGATGAGCTGCTGACGCTCGTTCCCGCGGTGATCGCGCTCGCCGCGATCCTCGGCACGCTCGCGCTCGCCAAGTGGGCGCAAGGCGCGGCGGAGTCCCACTCGCGTCTGCGCGGCGGTCGCACCGAGGTGGCGCTGACGGCGATCAGCGGCGGCGTGCATGACGCGCTCGCGCTGATCGGCGAGCGCGACTGGCGGCTGCTGGGCTCGGTGGCGTACTGGCTGTTCGACAACCTCGTGCTGTACGCGGCGCTCGCCGCGTTCGGCCACGCCCCGTCGATCTGGGTGGTCGCGATGGCCTACCTGGTGGGGATGCTCGCCAACTCGGTTCCCGTGCCGGGCGGTTTCCTCGCGGTGGAAGGCGGCCTCGTGGGGATGCTCGTGCTGTTCGGCGCGCACCCCGGCTCGGTGGTGATCGCCGCGGTGGTGGTCTACCGTGCGTTCTCGCTGTGGATCCCCGCGGTGATCGGCTCGCTCGCGTTCCTCAGCCTGCGCCGAGAGATCGGCAAGCCGGTCGCGCCAGCGGTGTCTGGCTAGGCGCCTGCGCGCGTCACCTCCTGCACCAGCCATCCGTTCCCGTCGGGGTCCTCGAAGCTGAAGAACGAGTTGTGGTCGCGGCGGTCCGGATCCGGTCCGGGCTGCTGCCCGCGCGCGCCGAAGTGGAACAGCTCGCTCACCTCTACACCCCGCCCCTGCAGCTCGCTTCGCGCCGCGTCGATGTCGGTGACGATGAGGTGAAGCCCGAGCACGCTGCCCGCGCGGGCGGGCTGCTTCATCACCGCGATCGCGCACGCCGACCCCGGCGGGACGAGTTGCACGACGCGGAAGTCCTCGCCGGCGCTGTGGTCGACGTGCAGGCCGAAGCCGACCTGGTCCATGTAGAAGGTCTTCGCCCGGTCCACCTCGGCGACCGGTACGACGATCAGTTCGAGCTTCCAGTCCATCCGTTGCCTCCCATCGGTGTTGTTGTGAGGGTAGGACCGCTCAGGGGCGTGGAACTAATCGATGCGAGCTCGCGACCTTCGGGTTATGAGTTCGCCCAAGGGGGGTCGAGGTGGATGGGGTTATCTGTGGTTGCTGCGGTTGCTGCGGTTGCTGCGGTTGCTGCGGTTGCTGCGGTTGCGTCGGGTTCGCCGGGGTCGGTTTCGCTCAAAACGGAACCTTGAACGGAACCCTGGATCGGCGAGGGCTGATCCTCGTTTTCCGCGACTGGATGAGTCGCGCCGAAGTCGGCTATGTCGCCGTTGCTCGTGCCTGGCGGAACGATGTCTTTGGGCTGAAGGGGCAGGATGTCGGGTGGCGAGAGCGGAGGGCTTTCGGGAGGGTCGGGCTCGACGCGGATCTGCGGGGGGCGCGCCTGCCAGGCCTTGAGGTTCTGGACGAGATCTCGGTAGAAGGTCACCGCCTGCGCACGTGTCTCGCGAACGAATGAGCCCTCAGCGCGGCCTCGCTTTTGCCCCATCGGCCGGCTGAGCGTCAGCGTGAAGGATCGCGGATCGCGCTTGACGTCGGCGGGGAAGAGCAGGATGTCTGGCTGCGCGCGTACCTGTTCGAGCGTCGCGGCCACGCTGTCTCGGGCGTGGGGGTACCAGACCTCGATGCGCATGTCCGGCCATGCCTCGGCCAGCTGGCGCAGCAGCCAGTTGATCCTTGACTTGGGTCGTCCTTCGGTGGGCGCGTTGATGCTCACGCTGACGGAGGTCTGGCGCGCTTTGAGGTCGGCACGAACCTGCAAGTCGCCAATCGCATCTGGAACGCGAAGCGTCGCCTCGAGCGCGGCGATGGTGGCCAGCGCCTTCTCCACCTCGTCCAGTCGGCCACCGGTTGTCTGCTTCCGCGAACGGGGCGCGACGACGTTACGCCCCAGTTCCTGGGAGAAGCTCAGGCACAGGTACTCGACGAACTGCTCCCACCGTTCGGCCACTTGGCGGATGGTCGGGTCGCCTTGTCGGAGCGTTCCGTCGCGCGCTGCGCTGCGGACAGACACCCAATGCTCGTCCATGTCCTCAAAGCCGGACACCCCAGACGCTTCGCTGCTGAGGTAGTGGATCAGCTCGCGGAGCACCCACGCTTGGTCTGGGTCTGACACGCCCCGATATCTGCTCTGCACGACCGCCTCGGTCAAGATCTGCCACCAAGAGAAGTGCCAGAGCTTGGTTCTGCGGAGCTTGCGGCCATCGACGCATACCGGCGACTCTGAAGCTCTGTGCGTGATCTGGTTCGAGATCGTCAGAACCCCGTCGAAGCCTTGATCGCGTGCGATGTCGAGATACCTGCCAACCTGCTCGTCCTTCAGGGTCGCAGAACCGGTCTTGACCTCGACCAAGCAGGTCCAGCGCTTGCCGCCCCGCTCGCAGACGATCGCCCCGTCGGGGATGTCTGTCTTACCGTCGGCGTTCTTGAAGCGAACCTCGGCGAAGGTGTCGATGCTTGGAGACTTCGGCGCACCCAGCTCTCCAAGAAGCGCGTGGCCGAACTCGGGCACGCCGTGCATCACCGCCAGCAAACAAGAGGTCGCGCGCTTCTCCTGCTCCTCTTGACTGCGTATGCCGTAGGTCGGGATCAGACGAGCGTGTAGCCAACTATCGAGGCCTGAGACGGCTTGGCCTCCTCCAGCGGCGGTTGCCATAGAGGGAACTTACCGTGAATCCCGGCTAGACGAATTGCGCCCATGTGTCCGCCGACGCTGCGTCGGCGAACCATTCGGCGGCGCTTATGTTTTGACCTCGCTCTCCTCTGGGCGGCCAGTGAGTTCGTGGGCCCTGCGCGCCGTGTACTCGGCAACCTGCTGCTCCACTCGGCGCAGCCCCTCCATCTCTTGTTCAAGGCCCTCCGTGATCTGTGCGTCTTCGCCAGCCATCTGAACTCCATGCTCGCCGACGGTGTAGCGAGTCACGGCGATCGGTGTGGCGATCCCCTGCAGGGTTAGTTGGGCCACCGCCTCGTTGCGGTCGGCACAGAGAATGAAGCCGACTGTGGCGCGATCCTCGTCGTGAGCGACAAGCTCGTTGACGGCGTTGACGTACAGGTTCATCTTGCCGGCGAACTCGGCTTGGAAGCTGCCGACCTTGAGGTCAATGACGACGAAGCGGCGGGTGGGGTGGTGGTAGAAGAGGAGATCGAGGATGAACTCCTCCCCGCCGACCTCCAGCGACTTCTGGCGCCCAGCGAAGTAGAAACCCTCACCGAGAGCCAGCATGAAGCGTTCGATGTCGGTCAGCAGCGCCGCTTCCAGGTCGCGCTCCTTGGCGCCGTCAGCCAGCCTCACGAAGTCCAGCACCACGGGATCTCGTGCTATGCGCTGCACAGCTGCAGCATCGCCAGCATCCAGCGTCCGCTCAAAGTTGGTGATCGCCGCACCCTCGCGCTCATGCAGGCCAGTGGCGATATGAGCTTGTAGCTGCGCTCGGGTCCAAGCACCAGCACGCTGGGCGTACCAATCCCTGATGTCGCGGTCATCGAGCCTCTGCACCAGCTCGACAATGTGCCCCCACGGAAGGTCTTGCACACCGTGTGCGAGATCTGACTCGTCTGGCCAGGCGAGGGCAAAAGACCTCATGCGTGCGAGGTTTGCCGGCGAGAACCCGGTGACTCCAGGGAAAGCTGTACGGAGATCTGCCGATAGCTGCTGTACCACCCCGAGCGTTCGCCGTCCCCGCTCAGAGCCAGCCTCTGCCTGACGCCGCTCAATCTCCTTGCCGATCTGCCAGTACACCCCGATCAGCTCAGCGCTGATTGCTCTTGCAGCTCGCGCCTGAGCGCCGCGGATGCGACCCTTGATGTCCTCAAGGAATTCCTCGTAGCTGCGGCCGAGCTCGGGGCTCTCGAAGGCTGGATGAGTCGGTAGATCAGACATCTGCGGACCGAGCCTATCGATCACATGAGTCGTTTCTCGGAAGGTCTCTACACCGTGTGAGAGACCTACCGCCGAGCCTCGCAGGCCGACCTCGGAAGCATCGCGACGACGATCATTCGGGAAGCGGCCGCCGCAGATCGAAGAGCCCCGACAGCGCCTCCTCGTTCATCCCCGTCTCTTGGAGCACCTGCTCAACCGCCTCGCCCAACTTGACGACGGCCCGCTGCACCTCGTCCTCGTTGCGCTCGAGCGGGATGTAGAAGCCGATGACCTGGCCGGGACTACGCACCCGCCACGCTCTTGGCGTACGCCGTCCGTTCGGCTGTGAGCTGGCAGACGCGGCCGGGTAGCGATGCCATGACGTGCTGCAGAGCCGGTTCCCGCGCGCCGGACAGGCCCGGGCAGTAGATCGGCGCGGGCAGCGGGCCGGAGGCGGCGCCGGGGGCGTTCATGGGGCGCAGTTCGTGGGCTGCGCGCAGCGCGTGGGCGAACGTGTCTGAGAACACGTCGACGGCGACCCGGCCGGTGTAGAGCTCGATCGAGCGGCCTTCGTCGTAGATCGTCGCGGGCACGCCGCGCAGGAGCGTGTTGCGCTGCGGGCCGAGCGACGCGTTCGAGTGCAGGCGGTAGAGCACCGTGGTGAGCTGCAGCGGCAGCAGGCAACTGCCGCTGCCGAAGATGCCCTTGTTCTGCACGCAGTCGCCGTAGTACACGCTGTCGCCGAGCCTCGAGATGTAGCCGTTGAGGCCGTCCGCGGAGGCGAGCGGGCTGCCGTCGAAGCGCGGCCCCACCCAGTAGGTGCGGAAGTACGGGAACGTCTGCGCTTCGGCGAGTTCGGCAGCGGAGATCGGCGCGGGATGGCTCGTGCCGCAGCCGCCCACCGCGACCGCCGCGCACGCACAGAGGACCGCGAGCGCGACGCGGGCGAGCGTGCTGGTGTGCGTTGGCGCGGCCATGGCCGTCAGTATCTTGGCGTGCGGATGACCCCGGCGCATGCTCCCACCGGCTCGCCGCGTTCCGCGCCGGTGGCTATCGCGGCGCTCGCCGCGGTGCTTGTGGGCGCGTGGCTGCTCGTCGACCCCCATACCCCCGATCTGGCGGCGCAGGTGTATCGCATGGACCTGTACCGCCAGCTGGGGTTCGTGGTGTGGGACGAGCACTGGTACGCCGGCCACCACATGCCCGGCTACAGCCTGCTGTTCCCGCCGCTCGGCGCGCTGCTCGGGGTGCGGCTGCTGGGAGCGCTGTGCGTGCTCGCGTCGAGCATGCTGTTCGAGCGACTCGCGCGCTCGCTCTACGGCGACGTGGCGCGGTGGGGCGCGGCGTGGTTCGCGGTCGCGGCGCTCGGCGACGTGTGGTCCGGTCGCGTCACGTTCGCGCTTGGAGTGACGCTCGCGGTGGGCGCGGCGCTCGCGTGGCGGCGCGGGCACCCGGTGTGGGCGGGCGCGCTCGGCGCGCTGTGCGCCTGCGGAAGCCCGATGGCGGGCGCGTTCCTCGGGCTCGCGGGGCTCACGGTTGCGCTCGCCGACCGCTCGCCGCGCGCGCTGCTCGCCCTGATGCTCCCCGCGGCGGTCGTGGTGCTGGGCCTGGAGACGCTGTTCCCCGAAGGCGGCTACGAGCCCTTCCCCGCGACGTCGTTCGCGGTGACCGCGCTCGTGACGATGGGGTTCGTAGCGGGGCTGCCGCGCGAGGCGAGAACGCTGCGCATCGGCGGGCTGCTGTACCTACTCGTGTGCGTCGCGTGCGTGCTCGTGCACACGCCCGTCGGCAGCAACGTCGAGCGCTACGGCGTGCTGCTTGCGGGGCCGCTGCTGCTGTGCGCGCGGATGGCCCAGCGTGCCGAGCGCGACGGCGCGGCGGGGACTCGGGTCGGCCTGGCGGGACCCGCGGTGGCGGCGCTCGCGTTGTGCGTGACGGCCGTGTGGGTCGTGTGGGGCCCCGTGCGCGAGACGCTCGCGGTGGCCGGGAGCGAAGCGACGAGCGCTTCCTACTACGCCCCCGTGAAGCGCTTCCTCGCCGGCGTGCAGGCGCAGGGGGGACCTGTACGAGTGGAGGTGCCGATGACGCGCTCGCACTGGGAGGCTGCGCTGCTCGCCGACGACGTGTCGCTCGCCCGCGGCTGGGAGAAGCAGCTCGACACGCGTTACGACGACGTGCTGCTCACACCCGGGCTCACCGCTGCTTCATACGACCGCTGGTTGCACGAGGAGGCGGTTGCGTACGTCGCGCTTCCGGACGCGAGGGTCGACCCGCCCAACGCCCGGGAGGGACGCCTGATCCTCGGCGGGCTTCCGTACCTGCGCCTGGTGTTCACGAGCACGCACTGGCGCATCTACGAGGTGCTCGCGCCCACACCGCTGCTCAGTGGGCCCGGAACGCTGGTCTCGCTCGGCCATGACTCGTTCTCACTGCGCGCGAACGGAGCCGGCAGCTTCCTCGTGCGCGTGCGCTTCAGCCGCTACCTGACGCTCACGCACGGCAGCGGCTGCGTGCGAGAGGCGCCGGGCGGATGGACGGATGTGAGCCTCGACGCGGCGGGCGCCGCCACGGTCGCAGCGCGCTTCTCGCTCGCAAGGGCGCTCGGCACGGGCGCTTCGTGCACGCGCTGAGCAGGCCGGCGACCGTCAGCCTTTCTTTCGCCGCGACGCGGATCTCTTGTGAGAAGAGCTTTTGCGTGCGGGTTTGATGGAGGCTTCGAGCGGCGCGAGAGCGTAGAGCCCGGTCGTCCCGGTGAGGTAGATGTCGGTGCCGTCGCTGATCACGGGGTCGAACGAGCCGGTGTCCTTTTCGAACAGCACGCGGCCGGTGGAGATGCCGAGGCCGTAGGTGTGGTGGCGGCCGAGCACAGCGAAGTAGACGGTCTTGCCGACGATCGTGGGCGAGCCGGAGATGCGCCCGCGGCCGTTGAAGTGCCAGCTGACGTGCCCCGAGCGCGCGTCGATCGCGTAGAAGTCGCCGCTGTAGGAGCCCACGTACACGGTCGGGCCGAGGCCGGGGGCGTTGGTGACGGCGGGGGAGGAGTAAACGTAGGCGCCGGTCTGCACCGCCCAGTCGAGCTTCCCACTGAACGCGTCGTACGCATACACCCGCCCGTCGGTGTTGCCGAGGAACACGCGCCCGTAGATCACCGCGGGGGTCGAGTAGAACGTGCCGCTGCCGAGCAGCGCGCCTTCGGAGCTGCTGCGCCACAGCCGCCTGCCGGTCTTCTCGGAGATCGCCTGCACGTGGCCGGAGTAGTCGCCGAAGTACAGGACGCCGCCGGAGAGCGTCGGGCTCGCCTTGACCGCGCCCGCCGCCTTGTACGTCCAGATGACGCGGCCGTCGTGCGCGTTCAGCGCATACACCAGCCCGCTCTGGGAGCCGAAGAACACGCGCCCTTCGTCGACCATCGGCGAGGACTCGCTCGGGCTCGGCAGCGGACGCAGCCAGCGGACCGCGCCGGTCGTCGAGTTGAGCGCCACGATCCGGCCGGGGCTCCGAGGATGGCCGCTCGAGAGCACCGTCGCATACAGCGTGTTCGCGGTCACCGCGGGGGTCGACGCGGACAGTTTGCCGAGTGGTTTGGTCCAGTACACGTGGCCGTTGCGCTTGTCGATCGCGCTCAGCACCGCGTCGTCGGCGAGCTGGTAGATGCGGTCGCCGTGGATCACCGGCGGGAACTCCAGCAGCGAGTGCTGGTTGACCACCCACAGCCCCCTGAACGGCGCGTGCACGCGCGCGGGGGCGGGGAAGAAGCGCGTGTGGTTCTTCGTGTAGCCGTACAGCGGCCACGCGAACCGTTCCGGGCCTTTCGTCGGCAGCGCCGTCGGGGTCGGCTGCGGGATGAAGCGCGCGTGCGGGTGGTAGATGTTGCCGGTGCGGTGGCGTTTGTACTCATAACCCGCGAACGCGACCGCCGCGACGAGCACCGTCAGGGCGATCAGCGCGGCGCGGATGCGCCTGAAGCGCAGCGAGTGGCGCGGCGTGGGGCGCCGTGGGGGAGTGTCGCTCATGCGCCTCCGCCGAGGCGGGTCAAGCGGCGAGCTTGCGGGAGTCCGCGCCGCGCGCCTGCGCGGTCGCCACCTGTGCGCTCTCGACCGAGGCCGTCGCCGCCTGCCTGCCGCGCCGGCGGCGGTTGCGCGCATGTGCGCCACCCGCACGCGCTCGCGCGGAGGGGCGACGGATCCTCGCGGCGATCAGGTCCGCGACGCTCAACACGAGCAGCCAGGCGCACGCGACGACGAGCGGCGGCAGCGTGAGGCCGGAGACGAGCGCGAGCACGTCGTGGCTGCCGTTCAACGACCAGTTCCAAAGCAGGTAGTCGCCGATGGCGAGCCCGAGGACAGGTACCAATGGCCTGCGCGACACGGGCGAACCCTAACCGGGAACGGAGACGGACCGCCCGCTGGGCGCTCCCACGGGCCGGCGGACGCCTATGATCGCTGCCGATGAGCGCCGTCGTCGAGCAATCCGAGATCTTCGCGCCGGGGGTGCTGGAGGGCCAGGTGGCGCTCGTGACGGGCGGCGGAACGGGGCTCGGCAGGGAGACGGCGCGCGAGTTGGCGCGCTGCGGCGCGCGCGTGACGATCTCCGGACGGCGCGAGGAGGTGCTCGAGCAGGCCGCGGCGGAGCTGTGCGAGGCGGGCGGGGACGTGGACTGGGTCGTGGGGGATGTGCGCGAGCCCGAGGACGCTCGGCGGCTCGTGGGCGAGGTGCTGGAGCGGCGCGGGCGGCTCGACCTGCTCGTGAACAACGCGGGCGGGCAGTTCTTCAGCCCCGCCGAGCTGATCGCGGCGAAGGGCTGGAAGGCGGTTTGGCGGCTGAACGTCGAAGGGATGCTCAACATGTCCGAGGCCACGTTCGAGCTCGCGTTCGAGCCCGCGGGGGCGGGGGGCAGGATCGTGAACGTGACGCTGTCCCCGCACCACGGCATGCCCGGCATGGCGCACTCGGGGTCGGCGCGCGCGACCGTCGAGGCGCTCACGCGCGAGCTGGCGCGACGGTGGGAGACGTCCGGGGTGGCGGTGACGGCCGTTGCGGCGGGACACTTCGAAACGGAGGTGCTCGCGAAGTACCCCGCGAGCGTGCGCGCGGGCATGTCCCGCACCGTACCGCTGCAGCGTCTCGGCTCCGTCGCCGAGCACGCCTGGCTCGTCGCCATGCTCGCCTCGCCGCTCGGCCGTGCGTTCAACGGCTCGACGGTCACGCTCGACGGCGCGCGCGACAACTGGTGCGGCCCGTGGCCCCCCGAAGGGCTAGCCGACGAGTCCGGCGAGGTGCCGGTGGAGGAGCGGCGGTAACATGGCCAAGTCCGAAGGCCAAATCAGGGCGTGCGGGCGAGGTGTTGTGGTTGCACAGGAGCCTTCCAAGCTTCTAGGGCGGGTTCGATTCCCGTCGCCCGCTTTTGTCTTGCCACGGGGAGTGGCGCAGTCTGGTAGCGCACCCGGCTGGGGGCCGGGCGGTCGCAGGTTCAAATCCTGTCTCCCCGATGAAAAGTCGCAGGATCAGAACCTTGCACCTCGTCGCGAATGGTGGCGAAAGCCGCAAAAACGCTGGGATTCTTGGTCGAGCTTTCTCGTCTGTTCCCGGCTGTTCCCGGCACGCGGGACCGCAAAAGGACCGCAGGGAGCACGTTGCGGTCCCTCTGGCCAGGGGCGCACGGGTCCGAAGCCCGCCAGTCGCGCTGATTGGAGGCGGGATGATGGCCCCAACTGGACGAGGTCACGCGGACGCCCGGCAGCCCAATTCATCGTCCTCAGGTGCGAGCCCGCTCGCGCTGATGCGTTCGCAAGAGCAACCCCCGCCCGCGCCGCGTTGGCTGGCTCATCTCGGTCCTCGTCCCGAACACGGATATGTAGAATTGTCGCAGGCTGCAACGCTGGCGTCTGTGTTTCCCTGGCGATTCGCTTGGGCTATCGAACCTCTCGCTTTTACCCGCCGCCCGCGCCCGGAGTATCTCAATCGCTGGCAGTAGGAGAAGAAGGTAGATTCGCCAGCGTTGCAGCCAACGACCGACATCCCGGTCCTCCTGACCCGTGCCGACGTGGCCAGGCATGTCGGCACGTCACTGCGTCTCCTGACCTGGTGGATCTGGGCCTACGACGAGGACAACCGCTACTACGAGTTTGAGGTCGACCGGCGCACGGGAGGCACTCCGCGCATCATCAGCGCCCCGATCAAGCCGATCAAGGACTTCCAGCGTGCTTTGTTGCCGATGCTCGATGGCGCCTACTCGCCACGCCCACACGTCCACGGCTTCGCACGCGGCCGCAGCCCACAGACGAACGCCGCAATCCACCGTGGGCAGCGCTGGATCCTTCGCATCGATCTCAAGGACTTTTTCCCGACCGTGCACTTCGGTCGTGTTCGCGGCGTCTTCTCGGCGCACCCGTTTGACTTTCCAGAGGAGGTTGCGACGGTCCTGGCGCAGATCTGCTGCCATCGCAAGGTGTTGCCGCAGGGCGCACCGACATCACCGGTGATCTCCAACCTGGTCTGTCGCTCCCTCGATTCCGAGCTCAGCCGCTACGCGAAATCAAGGCACTGCCACTACACGAGATACGCCGATGACATCTGCTTTTCCTCCGGACAACGCGTGTTTCCCGGTGCGCTGGCAAGCATCGTGAACCAGCAACCGGTGTTGCACCCGGATCTCCGGCGATTGATCGAGAACAACAACTTCACGATCAACGACGACAAGACCCGGTTGATGAGGTGGAGCCAGCGCCAACGGGTCACGGGCATCATCGTCAATCAGCACCTGAATGTTCCGCGTGAGTACAGACGACATATTCGGGCGGTCCTGCACATCTGGGATCAGTACGGCGAAGCCGATGCGGTGGCGGCGTTCGCGCGGGCGACGGTACGCAATTGGCCACCTGAGAAGCCCGCGGCTGACTTTCCGCTAGTGGTTCGCGGTCAGTTGCAGTATCTCGGTGCGGTGCGCGGCTACGACGGCGTCTACCAGCGGCTCGCCGTCAAGCTTGCGGCCCTGGACCCGTCCTTCAAAGCCACCGCGCCGACGGTCCCAGCCCAGGGCCTCGTGACGTTCGCGACTGAGGGGCCGAGCGACCCCCAACATCTCGAGGCAGCCACACGGTTCTTTCGGGCGAACGGCGAGTTCGACGAGCTTGACCTCCGGCACGTCAATCACATGCCGCCCAAGAACGACAATGAGCTGTGGAAGTGGCTGCAAAAGGAAAAGGACGTTCCGAACCCTGTCCCACGCGTGGGCGTGTTCGATGCCGATACAGGCTACGCGCTGAAGCTGGGGGAAAAAGGATGGGAGCACCTCGGCAACGGTGTCGTCGCGGTCGCGCTGGCAGCTGCTCCGTGGCTCTCCGCGGGCCAACGCGTTTGTATCGAGATGCTGTACCCGCCATCGGTTCTCGCGAGCTCCGACAAGGAGGGTCGGCGTGTGTGGTTGCGGAGCGATTTCGACGAGGCGGGCGTCAGCCACGACGGCCGCTACCAGATGCAGTATCCGCAGAAGACGACCCTCGTGGTGGAGCACGTTCATCCGGTGGGGGATTCGGGCGAGTCGGTCGGCCTAGCGAAGGTCGCGTTTGCGGACGCCGTAAGGCGCGGGCAGCCCCCTTTTGATCACGTGGACTTTGAGGGCTTCCGCCCCACCCTCGAGCGATTTTGGCGCGCGGTCGCCACAGCGCAGACGTGGTGCACTTAGAGTGCAGAGGCGGCAAGCTGCGGAGCCCGGCTTTCTAGAGCCAAGTTAGGCCACGGCAGATCGGCTTGTCGAGGATCGTTTTCTGTCTCATGTGGGACCAGGCTTGCCGCGATCTATGGAGTCGAGGCGTCGTCGAGTACCCACTTTTTGCGCTTGTCCCAGTTTTTTCGCCAAGCCGGGGATCCCTTTGGCGGGAGGACGAATGTGGATGCGAGGACCAGCGGTCTTGGCGTGTCGAGCATCGCAATCTCGACATGGGTGCGAATGGATGCCGCGATCAGAGCATCCATGTTTTCGGTCTTCGCGACGCCAGCGACGATCAATCGCGCTCCCCCATCGACCGCGAGATGGTGCTGATCTTGTCTAACGAACACGCTGTCGGGGTCGTGAGGATGAATTTTGATCTTGTCGAGCGGTACCGAAGTGCCAAATGAGGTCCAGAGGACCCCCTTATTCAGATGGCGCGGGATGACAAGACGTTCCCCCTTGACTGGGCTCAAGACAATCTCCAGCTGCAACGAGCAAGAACACAGTTCGTTGCCCTCCGGGGGACGGATAGATTTGGCCCAGAGGTGGCCACGAATCATCTCGACGCTTGGTAGGAACCGGAGAGGCCGAAATACGCTTAGGAGCTCGGAGCGGGTAGCAGTGCGGATCGCGGTGGCCTCCCGCCATGGAATCTCCTTGGTGACGGGCGATTGAGACGTCTTGACAACGTACGGCGCGTGATCCGTCCCGAACTCCAGAGCGACTGCACTCTTACCTCCTACACTGACCGCCCTATCGCGAAGCGCTGGAACGACTGCGTCGAAGTAGCTTGCTACCTGTGCCCACCAGTTGTGGGTCGCGGTGTGCTCACAACCAACAAGTCCGCGCTTCTCGTCGATGCCGATGATCCACAGGACGGGTGCTCCTCGACCCGCGTTGGCGTGGCCGGCGATGCGTCGTGCTGCCTTCTGCGGGTTTGGCCAAGCGGACTTCAACTCGATTCGCGAGTCCTCGACGTGCTGTTTCGCCTCGATCCTGGCGAGGACATCACGGACAATCGCATCAAGGTCGGTCGCATGCATGGTCGCTCGTGACGCCTAGCGGGTGACGACGGGTCTCGAGACGCAAGGATACGGTGAGTGCACATCTCCTTCAACAGCAGAGGATCGCCGCAGGCCCGACAGCCAAGATCGTTTCTGCCTAATCGGGACGAACTCCGGATCGCGACTAATGCGCACGGCTGGTTTACCGCCAAAGCGTCCTCCCAGGTCTCCAAACCGCAGCGCCGATCCCACGACCAGGCGGCTACGGCAGGCGAGCCGGGAGGGATCGAGACCGCAAACGGACCGCAGAACCACGAAAAATCGCTCAGGAAAGCCAACCGAACCTGTCTCCCCGATGAAAAGTCACAGGTTCAGAACCTTTGACAGATCCATGAACGGGAGCAAAGCCGCGAAAAGACGGGGGTTGGTGGTTGGCTGTTCTCGCGTGTTCCCGCTGTTCTCGGCACGCGGGACCGCAGAAGGACCGCAGCGAAGGGCAAAAGGGGACCGCAGGAGAACAGCAGAGTTGTCGAATGCTGTCAGCCACTCAGAGGCCTTGGTGTGAATACATGTCGGTGCCCGGAGTTGTCCCGTCGGTACGCCTGCGGGGGATTCCAGGCAGGTAGCTCGCCGTAGTGTCGGCCCTCGCACGAGCGAAACTCCGCGCGGCGCTAGCTGGTCGGCGTCGGCGGAAGCGTCTCGTCTCGCTCGCGGACGCGCAGTACGGCGTGGATGGTGGCGAGGTAGACGTAGAACGCCCACCGCAGCCACGTCAACCGGTCGTAGTCGCCGCGCTGGTGGCGGTTCTGGTGCCTGATCGCGAAGCCGTTCGCGATGTGGAACAGCTCCCTCTCGTCCTTTGTCAGCATCGCCTCGTGGATGTCCTCGCGTAGCGCCTCCAGCACGTCCGCTAGGTCTCGCACGGCGACGCGGCGGTCATCGAGGCTGGCGCCGCGCGTGCGGAAGCGCTTGGTCGCCGAGTCGAGCTTCGAGGCGATCTCGGCCTCGGTGCTCGGGGGCACGGCGGCGGTCAGCAGCCCATGAAACTCGGCGGGTCCGGCCTCCACGACCATGCCGTCGTCGTTCATCTCGTACGGTGGATCGTGCAGCCTCAGCACACCATTCATCTCGTCACGGAACTCCGCCTGCCCGGCGGCTGCGTTGAACGTGTCGTAGTGCCAGCCGCACCGGGCGTAGTCGTGATACCGGCCGTCAATCGGCCGCGAGATAAGGTCGTGCATCGCCTCGACTACGTCGAACAGAGTGTCCTCGTCCCAGGCTTCATACGGTGCCATCCACTCCTCGGGACCAACCTGCGAGATCTCCCAATACGGCCAGACTCCCCTGCGCCTGATTGTGCGCATGAAGTACGCGCTGGGATTTGACCCAAGGGTGCCATCGACGTCCCCAGCATCAACGCAGTCGTAGCCGAACGCCTCCTGCATGTAATGCTGCTCGCGGAAGTGATCGAAGACGTTGATCACAAGCTCGCGAAACTCAGGAAAGGGCAGCGGTTCGGCCTTCGGACCGCGACCCTGACGCTCGGAGAAATACTGCTTCACGGTGTCGGCCATATAGCGGCCCAGGATAGCCCCAAGCCTCTGGCGATCACCCACGTTCGACGACACATCCGCGGTGACGGGCAGACTGCTCCTGATGCCGGAGATCGACCCACTCGCGAAGCTGATCCTAGACGAAGCGGTGCACGGTCTCGACACGCAGAGCGAGACGCTGAACAGCTGCGCAACCGCACCGGCGTCCTCATCGCCGCGGCCACGATTGCGACCGCCTTGCTCGGGTCGATCCCCACATGTTCTCGGCCATGTCCCGTGAGGGCCCAGCCGGGCGGGAGGCGGAGGCTACCAGTCCTAGTTGGGCATGCCAGCCGCTTGGGTGGATGCTCGAATCGCGTCCGCACGAGGCGTTTAGATAGAAACGAACCACCCGAATGAAGACGCCACGATCATGAGACGTTTTCCCTGCAACTCCAACATGTAGAGGGTCATGACTGCTCCGCCGCTCAACCCACCAAGCGCAGAGCGAGCCAGCACAGGGAATGCTTGGACCTGCGGGGGCCGGGCAATGGCGATGGGTGCGAACCTGCAAGGCTTTCGCCTCGCCAGCGGCGGTCCGATCCACATTGCGAAGGGTTTCGGAGAGGGACGGTCAGTCGGCAGGCGATGATGAATCTACTCAAGCTTTTCAACCGGGCATTGGGCGGTGGAACGACCGCTCCCCCCTCAACTGGCCGCGCAAGCCAGGCCTCAATCGCGCTTGAGGAGTTGCGGTCGGCGCGGGAGGATCAACGTCTCCACGAGCTCCTGGCTTCAGCAGAAGCAGAGGGCGCCGCAGTAGAGAGTGCCGGTCGTAAGCACTGGTAGGTTGCGTCTACGCCGCGTGTAGCGGCACCCAAAGCGGCACCCAAAGCCGGATTTGGGAGTGATCCGCCGTAAAGGATCGCCGGAATCCATAGTGCTTTTCCATGTGTTCGGCGGTCGGAATGTTGTTGAGTGGATCAAGAACGGCGACTGGGGTTCCTTGCAGATGCGCGACCTTCAGGGCGATGTATATCGCGTAATGCATGATCAGCCGGCCAGGCGTCTCGCTGTTTCGATGTCGAGCTATCCACGCGATCAAGGACGCGCCTTGCACTGGCTCTGGGATGGAGCTGGGTTGTTCGTGGGGCAGTTCTTTCCGGTGCTCCTTATTGAGCTTGATGGAGTCGGATGCCAGCGCGAAGAAGCCGTCTATCTGACGCCCAGATTCAGACTTGAGGACCCACGTGACGGTTGATGGATAGTCTGAAAGAGCCGACTTTCTCAGCCACTCCGCAGATTTTTTCCCGCTATCGGTTGGGACCGATTCAAACTCGTCGATCAGGGGGCGGAGATCGCCAAAAACCGACTCACGCGCGTTCTGCGGCGTCCATCGGAACCAGCCGTCATCGATACTCATGTCTGCTGGAAAATCAGCGTGATGCGTCGAGGTAGGTGCCGCCACGCCCCCATGACGTGCACGAGCAGGTGATGCTTACCACTGCTGGCGACCCTCCGCCTCGATCCTGGTTCCCTCGGCGACTGCGGATCGGAGCAAGTCGTGGACCGTGGGGTCGCGCTGTGCCTTGCGAAGCTCCTCGGGGTCAATGATCACCGACGGCGCGTTTCTTCTGGCTCCATCCACGGGTTGGAGTAGTCCCACGGAGTTGGCGGGATCTCCCCCCAGCACTGCGATCCCACTAGCCTCCATTGTGCTCCTTCGGTTGATTGGCGGTGCGATTGACCCTGCGAGCGCGTGACCCTAGCACAAGCACAGGCGGCACTGTCTATCCAGACAAGCGGAATAGCGCTATGCGCCGGAACAGCCCATATCTCGTATGGGTCGCAGATTTCAATGCCAGTGAACGCCGGTGATGTTCATGCGGATCACGTCAGCTTCGCGCATCGAAACACCGGAGAGCCACGCTCCACTTAGGTCTGCGTCCGCGAGGATGGCGTGGTCGAGGCATGCGTCTCGCAAGTCGGCGCCTCGTAGGGTAGCGCCCCTTAGGTCTGCGCCGGTGAGGTCCGCTCCGCAAAGAACAGCCTCGGAGAAGTCGGTGCCCACTGCTACGCTTTCCACCAGCTTCGCGGACAGCATGGACGCCTTCCGGAACGACGCATGGGCGATCACCGCGCTTGTAAGTTCAATCGAGTTGAGGTTTGCGCCAACGAACCTCGACGCAACCAGATTCGACTTGGCGGCACGAACAGCCGCGAGGCCCGCTCGATCGAAAACAGCCCGATCCGCAAAGGCCGTACGCAGGTCGGCCCGGTCAAGTCGGGCGTCGCTGAGATCAGCGTCCGTCAGGAGGGCTCCGATCATCTCTGCATCGACGAACTCGCTCCTAGCGAGCTTCGCGCTGGTGGCGACGACACCGAGGAGTGAACTGCCGACGAAGCGTGCATCCCTGCAATCCGCATTTATGAAGCGGGCGCCGCTGAGGGTCGCGCCGGTGAAGTCGGCCTGGGAGAGCGACGCATCACTGAAGTCCGCGTCGGCGAGATTGCTGGCGCTGAAGCGCGTTCGGTGTAGCTGTGTCTTACGGAACTGGCACCTAGGAAGCTGGCTGCGAGAGAAGTCCGTCCGAGCGAATTGGCCACGCGAGAGCCGTGCGCCCTCCATCGCCACTCCGCTCAAATCAATCGTCGGCATACGCGCATGGTCACTTCGTGGATCCCGTCGACCAAGGACGGACAGGGCTGTCTGGGTCTCGACGCTCGGCGTCCTCGGTGTGTTGTTCAGCGGTATCAAGCCCCGCACGTGTGCCGCCAACAGCTCGGTGATGGCGGGGTGATCGCGCCGCGAGTCTTGGGCGATCCGCTCAAGCGCGAGAATCCCGCCGATCGATACCGAGCCCGGCCGGTCGAGCTTTTCCACTGCCGAACTGAAGCGATCAGTCAGGTGTCCTTCCGCACTGATTCGCAGCGTTCGCGCTGTGAAGAAGGCCCCGATCAGCAGCAGTCCCCCGCCTATGGCCTGGAGGCCGATTGATCGAACGTCGTCCTGCAGTTTGATCTTCGCCGCATCCGGATGGTTTCCCGAAACTATCCAATGTGGCGCCCAGATGAGTGCGAGGGGCACGAGGAGGCATACGGCAAGGAGGACGACGATGGTGAAGATCCCGACGGGTGATCTCCGCCTTCGCCGCCCTCCGAGCCGTCTATGGTCACGCTGCCATCCAAGACCTCCTTTCATGAATGAACCCCATCGGTACTGCGAACACCGCGCTGAGCGCGCGGCGGCCTACTTGTGGCTCCGGGCCCGAATCGGAGCTGAGACCTCCTGTGGTTGGTGGTTGACCGAGCTGGCGCCATAACCTCACAGTAGCACATTAGCTAGGACATTTCGCGGACATTATATAGGGCATTCATGTCGCCAGCCTGACCTGCTCGGTCGGCCCCATGAGTTCTATGTGGTCCCTAAAGCGTGTGAATAGGAACAGCAGCACGCCATCCGCTGTGCCAGGGAGCGGCAGCAGGAACCCGCCACAGCTTTGGCTCTCCTTCGCGGCTTTCCACCACGGCTCGTCGCCCTTGCCGTGCGCGAGCGCTTTGATCGCAGCGCCCGCCTCCAGCGGGCTGAGTGACGACACGAAGTTGCGAACCGGTAGCGCCTGGATTGAGACGGGGACGAGGTGGCTGCGGAGATTCGACGCGGGGGCGTCGCTGGCGGCCCTGCGTGTGAGTAGGTTCTGCGAGTAGGTGCGGGCTTCGGGTGCGGTCTCGAACAACTCGGCCATCCCCGCGCTCCAAAAACACGGAGGATCGCACCCGCATGGCCGTCCGGCGGACGTGAGGTCGTTCCGCCAGTTGGTGTTTAGAACCAGTCGGGAGCGGGAGTAGAGCACTATCGGCGGGAGCCGACAAGGCGGGACTCCGGGTGTGGCAATGGTGCGATGCGATCCTCGCCTCGGTTCCGACCCCGCTCGCCGGGTCGGGTGTGCGATGCGAAGCTCATCATCCAGCGCTGCGGTCGTCCATCGAGCTCCCTTCCCTTGCCCCTGGGTCATGCTTGGTATCGATCTCCTCCGATTCGGGTCAACGCTAGCGTCCTGTCCCCGGTAGTGCTTATGTCTTAGCCATAGTATCGCCAAATGCCCTATCTAATGCCCTATTATATTGCATTGCCTGCTACACTTGCGGCGATGAAGGGCAAGACATAATCACGACCTAGGTGATCTCTCTGATCGCTCGAGTAGGAGGCACGATGAATGACGAACTGGAGTGGGCAGAGTGCTTGCGACGCACACTCAATCGCCGAGATGTCCTGAAAGTACTGCGCGATATAGGACTCTCCACAGAAGACATTGCGATCGCCACGGATGCAGACGCTCGAACCGTTCGGCGCTGGCTGGACGCCCAAGAGCCGCGGCGGGGATATGACGAAGCTATCGATCGTCTACGGACCGCTGTCCTGTATCTGTTGCAGCGACGCGCGATGCCCACCAACGAGATCTCGCTTTGGCTGCGCAGTCGAAGCTTCGAACTGGGCACCGACCCCGTGCTCGGGGTACGCCGGCCTCTGGATGCTTTGGCCGAAGGCGGGTTGGCTGACGTGCTTGCGGCGGCAGACGCTTTCATTCGGCCGGCGGAGGGCAGCCTTTCGAAGGCGGAGGTCGATGCTGATCTGCGAACCAACGCAGCGCAGCCAGCGACCAAGGTCGATCGGCGGCAAAAGGTACTGTCTGGCGCCGCACGACGACCATGACGCCTCTCTTGTCCAGTCGACGCCATTGATTGTCCGACTCCGGGCATGCCGCCCATGTTGGGCTCTCGTGAATGCCAGCGGACTGCGCCCGCCTGCCTTGCGCCGCCATCGGCGCAAGAGAGTGCCATGCCATCTGGGCACTCGGGCTCCCAGTTGCCGTGTCAAACCATTCCGCGCGGGACGCGGAGTCGCGTGAGGGACTTGCTCAGCGAAGGCTGAATGTCGCAGAGCGCCCACTCATCCCGCGCCGGCTAGAACCGTGATTTGGGGCCGCAAAAAGACCGCAGAAGGGCGGAAAACCGCAAAGGAAAGCCAACATGAACCTTACTCCCCGATTGCAACGCCGTTGGATGCTGTGGGGGGCTGGGGGCGACAGCCGAGTGGTCAATCGCTGTTTCTGGGCGTTCCGCCCACGCACCGCCCACGGCGTGAGGTTTTGACCGCCCACGGCGGGTCGCTACGGGTTTCGCCGGGGTGATGGCGTGGCACCGCTCGACCATCTCCTGGCGATGGCCGGGTACTCAGATCAGCGCGAGACGGTGGCGATGGCTAGAGGCAATGAGCGCTCAAAGGTAGATCCAGGACGGCGTCAGATTCCATGAAGCTCTCTAGATCCGGAGCGTGGGATACGGTGGACTGATGAGCACAGCAGCATCACTCGTCCCGACATACCGCGACCTACTCTGGCCCACGCTGCGGGCGGTACGCGAGATCGGCGACTCCGGAACGATTGAAGAGATCGTTGAAAAGGTTGTCGAGCTCGAGGGGTTTACCGAGGAGCAGCAGGCCGTACCACACGGCGACGGGCCTCAGACACAGATCGAGTATCGCCTCGCATGGGCGCGTACCTACCTCAAGGGCATGGGCGCGCTAAACAACAGCGAGCGCGGTGTCTGGAGCACGACTGAGCTGGGCCGGACGATGACGTCGGAGGATGTCGCGGCTCGGCACTCGGCGTACAAGGCTCAGTTGCGAGAGGCTAGGAGGGCCAAGCAGCTTGCGAGGGCAGAGCAAGAGGACGGTCTCGAAGAAGACGAGTCGGTGCCACGCGACTGGAAGGAGCGGCTGCTTGAGGTGTTGTTCGAGGTCCCGCCGGACAGCTTCGAGCGGCTGGCAAGGCGCTTGCTCCGTGAGGCCGGGTTCGTCTCGGCTACCGTCACCGGGAAGAGCGGCGACGGCGGGATCGACGGGATCGGGGTCTATCGCCTGTCGCTGGTGAGCTTTCCGGTCTTCTTCCAGTGCAAGCGCTATAAAGGCAGCGTAGGTGCCGGTGCGGTCCGAGATTTTCGCGGTGCGATGAGTGGCCGCGGCGATAAGGGGCTGTTGATCACGACCGGCAGCTTCACGGCCGACGCCAAGCAGGAGGCGACCCGCGATGGCGCTCCGCCTGTCGATCTCATCGATGGCGAGCGGCTATGCGATCTCTTGAAGGAACACAAGCTGGGAGTGCGCACCATCGTCCGCCAAGTCGAGGATGTCGAGGTTTCTCCGGAGTTCTTCTCCGACCTGTAGAGGATCGCCCGCTCACCTCCGCTAGCAAGCGAGGTCTTCAGCCTCCGGCTGGAAAGTACGAGGCGGGCTCCTCATCCGGCGCATTGCGCAGGCACCTCCCGAGACGCTGCATCAGTAGCTCGGCCGCGCTTTGCTGTTCGTATCCACGCAGGTCAGTGGCGAGGTCGTAGATGTCTTCGAGGAATTCTTGGTTTCCGAGCTTGTCGGCAAGGTTGGCGTGCAGCTGGCGGTAGCTGTAGAGGTCGGGCCCCATGTAGTGAGCAAGTGCGTCGACGAGGACTTGGTCCTCGAGTGCCAGCTCGGTCAGCGCGAGCCAGAGGTCGTATAGATCGCGGCCCTTGCGGCGAGCGTAGAGGGCACGCAGCTTGGTGGCGAGGATCTCCTCGATCTGGAAGGTCCGCACGTCAGCGCTCCCGCTCCACCATTCTGATTTCACGTCGTGGGGCAGGAGGACGTGGGGTCGGTAGGGGAGCGTCTCACGAACGTTGATCTCGATCTTGATCGAGATCGGCGTGTTCTCGTCTCCCTCGGCGGTTGTGTGGAACCAGATGCAGGCCATGTCTGAGTCGCGGCTCGGAAACCTGCGTCTCCGCTCCTTCAGTCCGACGTTCGCGGCAATGCGTCGCAGGGCGGTCATGCACGCTCCGATCCTGGGCTCGTCGGAGGTGCGGGTGTAGTCGAGATCCTCCGAGTACCTCGCGGCGTGCGGCAGGTGCAGCTTGTGCAGACACGTCCCGCCGCGGAACGCGAGCTCCTCGGCAAGCAGTGTGTCGTTGGCGATCTCGACGATGAGTCGCGAGAGGATCAGGTCCTGCTCGACCTGGCTGTCGGCGGGCCATGGAGCCTGATCCGCCCATTTGGTGATGTATGGCTTGGGGATCACAGGTCGGGTTCGACCTCGAGATTGATCCGCAGGCCCCAGGTGAGGTCCAGCGGGCCGGGTGCCGGGCCGCTGGCGCTCAGCGAGGTTGGTTTGCCCTGCTGCGGCTGGGCGACGGCGCGCAGTCGCTCGAGGTTGACGTCGGGCCGGTGGTGTTCGAGCATCCAGCCGAGCCTTCGCGCGACCGCTTTTCCGCGAGGCGTGGCGATGCGCGCCAGGGCTCTGCCGTCGAGTTTGCCGAGCTCGATCAGGACGGTCGCGACGTTGTTCAGTCCGCCGCTCTTGAGTGGGTTCTGGATGAGGTCCACGGCGGTCGTCTCGCGGGTGGCGAGCTGCAGGTACCCGGAAGGGCCGTTGCGGCGTTCGGTCTCGGCGTCGGGGAGATAATGGCTGGTGTAGAACCGCAGACGGTTGCGCCCGAGGGTCCGGTCGGGGATGTCCTTGTCGGTGATCACCTGGAATACCTGGGGCGCTTGGTGTGCGGCGCCGTGCATGGATGCGGCTGTGAGCAGCGCGATGTAGTAGCGGCGGCCCAGGTGCTTCATCATGTCGTCGATGAACCAGTCCGCGGGCGGGGCACCCCACGAGCGGTATTGCGCTGGTACCACGGCGTAGAGCCCGCGGGCGGGGGAGATGATGGATCCGTTCTGGCGCAGCCGGTGTAGTCCGGCGTGCAGCGAGGCGCGGTCCAGGCCGGTGAGCTCGAGGAGTTCCTCGGTACTCGCCGCGTGGCGACCCTGGGCGATCAGCGCGTCGGGCAGCTCGTGGAGCTTCATGACCTCAGACTAGGGCAAAATGACGTTTTTCATAAGTTTGCCCCAGCGACAGCACTTATCCACGTTGCCCCTTCGGCGGCCTCCAACTCGATGCCCACGCGCGAACAGGCCCGCCACGCCCCGACCGAGGTTGACCTTGCGCGCCGGCTCCGGATAGCCGCGACTTGCTATGCCCTCTGACTTCACCCAACTGATCGCAGGCATCGAACGGGAGGCCCACGACGAGGGCCCGCCAGCCGTGCGTGAGCTGGAGCAGCTCCGCGCGGAGTTCAAGGGCGTCGGCCAGCCAGCGGAGGGGAGATCGGCAGGCGACGTTGAGGAGCCTCGAAGCTGATCGTCGCACGTGCTCGCGAGAGAGGCGTCGTTCGTGATTGCTCGGCTACTTCGACGCGGTGGTCGGAGAGCGATTCGCTATCGACTAGCGAATCCGCCCACGCCCGCAAAATAACCCGCAAGCGCGGGCCGCTGCACCTGTCTCCCCGATATTTGCGCATCCCTCCAGAAAGCTAGACCCTCTGGAGGCACTGGTAGCCTGCTGCCGTTCGCAGTAGTTCGACCGAGCAAGGGATCCAATTGCGCGTCTGTGTCGTCAGCATCGTAACGCTCGCCGTCGCGTCCGGGCTCGGTGTGCCCGGCGTAGCAAGCGCGACGATCCACAGCGGCCGCATCGTATTCCCAGAACCGCACAACCCTCCGAGCATCGGCGTACCGCCTCCTCCTGAGGTTCAGACGAAAGAGTCTACGCGCGAAGTCATCGTTCGATACAACGCGAGCGTAGGCACTGTCACCCTTCGTGCGGAAGTCTTCGATCCAGCTCTTTGGGGCGAACAGATTGGCGAAAGCTTCAGACTGGGCCCGAAATGCCTCAGCTACGATGAAAGTCTGTTCCATCCTCCCGAATTCAGCGCGAACATGAGCGCGAGACCGAAACGCACGGGGCTATTCGGTGAAGAAGTCGGTGGCGTCACGGGCGAAGCGACGCTTCGCGGCTACACGGGCCATGTCAGCAGCACCGGCATGTTCAACGGCCGCTACTTCGACATCACGTTCACGAGCAGCGCGTTTCGCAACCGGAACTGGCGCTGCGCCATGCTCACATCGTTCGGATCCTCTTTTCCGCGTGTTCCCCTCGATGGCTGGCGCAAGGCGAACCGGCCGCGCAAGCCTCGGTAGAGCAGCCGGCGCGCGGCGACCGGACGGGACCTGGGACGCCCCGTGGTATGCGGCGGCGGATAGCAGGGCGACGTAACGGTCTTGGTGCAGGTTCATCGCCAGCGACCGCGCCCGCGTGTCTCACCCACAGCCACCGACTCCGGAGTCCTTATCGAGTCTGCTGTCCCGCTGTAGCGCGCCTCGTCGGAGTGGAAGAGCAAGGCAGGTCCCTCAGAAAGGCGTGGTTTCATGGACGTCGCGTTTCCCGAACACCAGCAGGGTCCCTGGTCGGCTATCGGTGTGGCTCTTCAGTGGCTCGTCCATACAGTGCTCCACGTCGGGCTCGGCGTGGCGATTGGATTGTTCGCGGCGCGGTTCATGCGCCGCCATCACCTGCACTGGACGTGGGCGCCGGCGGTGCTCGCCTTGGTGGTGTATGCGCATGTCGGGGTCGGAGGTTCTACCTTCACGCTGATTCTCGCGTCCATCGTTGCCACGGTTCGCTCTCGACGTTGGCACCGCGAAGACATCGAGTCCGGCGCGGATCTCATGGAGATCGCGGCTCAACGGCACGGACCGATGGAGTTCCTGCGCACGATCGCAACGGGGGTCGATGAGCGGCGCGGCGCTCGGGCTGGTGCTGACGGGCCGGACACTCAGCGGCTGGCGCTCGGTCGTGACGAGAGCGGCCGGACGGTGGCGATCCCGTTCGGCGAGCAGGCGGGCGCGCGTCACACACTCGTGGTGGGAGCCACCGGCTCGGGCAAGACGGTCACCCAGACGCTGATGGCGGTCGATGCGATCGAGCGCGGTATGGGCGTGGTCGTCGTCGACCCGAAGGGCGACGATGGAATGCGCTCGGAGCTTCGGTGCGCAGCGCAGACTGCGGGGCGCAGGTTCCTGGAGTGGACGCCTGCGGGAGCGTGCGTGTTCAACCCGTATGCGTGCGGCGGTGAGACGGAGATCGCGGACAAGATGCTGGCGGGCGAGCGTTTCACCGAGCCTCACTACCTGCGTCAGGCCCAGCGTTACCTCGGTCATGTCGTGCGTGCGCTGCGCGCGGCGGAGGTCGAGGTGAGCCTCGCGGTGATCGTCGCGTACCTCGACCCCGATCGCCTGGAGGTTCTCGTCCGTAGCCTGCCCAAAGCTCAGGCGCAGGCGACTCGGGCGTATCTCGACTCGCTGAGCCCGCATCAGCGCCGCGATCTCGCGGGTGTCCGAGATCGGCTGGCGATCCTGACGGAGTCCGACGTCGGGCCGTGGCTGGATCCGCGGACCCCCGATGTCGAGCAATTCGACCTGCAGGCCGCGGTGCGCGAACGCGCGATCGTGTACTTCAACCTCGAAGCGGACAGTCGGCCGTTGCTGGCGCAGATGCTCGGTGCTGCGATCGTTCAGGATCTGCAGAGCACCGTCGCTGCGCTGCAGGAGAATCCGATCGCGACGCTCGTGGTGATCGATGAGTTCTCGGCGCTGGCCGCTGAGCGCGTGGTTGGTCTGTTCGCGCGGGCTCGCTCGGCCGGGATGAGCCTGCTGCTTGCGACACAGGAGCTCTCAGATCTGCGCCTGCCTGGACGCGAGATGCTGCTCGAGCAGGTGATGGGGAATCTGTCGGTGGTGATCGCCCATCGTCAGGTGGTCCCCGAGTCGGCTGCGCTGATCTCCAGCATCTCTGGAAGACACGGGGTGTGGAAGGTCTCTCGCCGGAGCGACGGCGCCACCACGCGCACACGCATCCGGGAGGCTGTGCTCAACCCCGACAGGATCGCCGGTCTTGGGCAGGGGTGGGCGGCCGTCGTCCTGCTCGGCGGCGCCGCGAGTGTGCGAATCACGCGTGTCACCATGCCCGCTCAGCGACCCTTGAGCGCGTAAGGGCTTTCGCGCAATGGCTTACAGAAAGGAGTTCCTGCTCGCCCGTGCGGAGATGGTTGAGTGGGTGGCGCGTATCGGCGCTGTCACCGCGGACGCGTTCGCCGAGCGTGAACGTTGCAAATTGCAGGCAGCGCGCGGACGCTTGCAGGCAGCTGCGAAAGCTGGGCTGTTGTCGAGCTCGCGTCCTCTGCAGGGTCGTCCGGCGATCTATACCGCGACCGCCGCTGGGCTGCGCGCGGCAGATCTGGAGCGTTTGGAGCCTGGTCGTGTGAGCGCCGCGAACGCCGCGCACGCGATCGCCTGTGCGGAGGTCGCGGTGATGCTCGAACTCGCATACCCCGACTACCGCGTGACGGGCGAGCGCTGGCTGCGAGGCGAAGAAACCGATGGCACGCCGCTTGCGAGCGCGATCCTCGGCCGGCGAGCAGACGGATCGCCGCTGCTGCACAGGCCCGACCTGGTGCTCTGGCCGGCGTCGCAGGAGAGCGTCGCGGAAGGGTATTTGCCTATCGCGGTCGAGGTCGAGCTGACCGTCAAGGCGCCGGGCAGGCTGCTGGAGATCTGTCGCGCGTGGGCACGCTGCGACTGCGTCGAGGCCGCGGTCTACTTCGCCGCACCCGAGGTACTCCGGCCGCTTCGACGGGCAATCACGAAGGCACACGCCGACGAGCGGATCGTGGTGCTCGAGCTGAAGACGGACTCCCGCAGTCCTGGGTCAAGCTCCAGAGGACTCCGATAACGGACCGTGAAATGGATCAACGTCTCAATCCCTACACGCCGGGATCGGGCGTAAAACCGCTCAAACTCGCCGGACGGGACCCGGATCTCGAGGCCTTCCGCGTGCTCCTCGAGCGCCTGGCCGACGGTCGGCCGGAGCGAAGCCTGATCTATTCTGGCCTTCGCGGCGTGGGGAAGACCGTGCTGCTGCTCGAGTTCGAGACCCTCGCACGCGAGAGCGGCTGGGTTTGCAACGACGTCGAGGAGGTGGGCTCCGGGGACTTCCGCCAGGCCTTCGCAGAGCTTGCGTATCAGCTGCTGCTGTCGATGAGCCGGCGCGAGCGGATGCAGAAGCACGCGAGCAAGGCGTTTGGCGTGCTGAAGGCGTTCTCGATCGGGATTCCGGGTGGCTTCAGTGCGAGGATCGACGTCGAGGCTGCCATCGGTACGGCTGACAGCGGTGATCCCGAGCGCGATCTGGCTGCCCTGCTGGTCGAGGTCGGCCAGGTGGCCCAGAGTGGTGGCACGGGGGCGGTGTTCTTCCTCGACGAGATGCAGGGGCTCAGCGAGATGGCGCTCGCGGCGGTGTGCATGGCTATGAACCGAGTTGGTCAGCGGGGTTTGCCCGTGGCCCTGGTCGGAGCGGGCTTGCCGCCGCTGCCGCGGCTCCTTCGGACCGCCAGGCCCTACGCGGAGCGCATGTTCGCTTACCATGAACTCGATCGCCTGACGGACGCCGAGGCGCGAACCGCGCTCGTCGCGCCGGCGGGACAGCACGACGTTACGTATGAGCCGGAGGCCGTCGAGCTCATCGTCGAGGCGTCCGCGGCGTATCCGCACTTCATCCAGGAGTATGGGCGGGTGCTGTGGAACGAGGTCGAGCGCTCGCCGATCAGCGCCGGCGATGTCGACGGCGCGCGTGCGCTCATCGACGAGGCGCTCGATCGCCGCTTCTTCAAGGACCGCTTCGAGATGGCCTCCGACGCGGAGCAGCGATACCTCGCAGCGATGGCCGATGGAGGGGGTGGGCCGATCAGGACGGCCGAAGTCGCGGCGCGGGCCGGCTACAACAACAGCGCCAGCGCTTCCGTCGTGCGCGACGCGTTGCTGCGCAAGGACCTCGTGTACAGCCCGCGGCGAGGACTGATCGACTTCACGGTCCCGCTGTTTGGCGGGTATCTACGGAGGCAGCATTCACTCTCCAGCTTCGACGAGGAGTAGGCGCTCGGCGCTCTATAAGGGTCTATCTGCGAACGGAGATAGATTCGCGAGAGTTGGCCACCGATCCGCTCGATGGCCTCCTTGCGGAGTCGCCGGAACCCGATGGTTCGCTCGCGGTCGCCGTCCCGCCTTTGAGATCGTACGGCTCTCCAAGATCCCGACAGGGATATGAGGTGTTCTCCATCTTCTAAGGGTTTGACCTCGACCTCCGATAACTCGTTGAGAGATGAGTCCAGGAGAGATGAGCAAACGGCCCCCATCGAGCCACCGTTTCGCCGCGCGATTTTCGGCGGCGTTGCTGGCGGCCGTCTCATTGGCCGGTTGCGGTGGCGGTGGATCGGCGCCCAAGCCACTCAGCATGGCTCAGTTCGTATCGCGCGCTAATGCCATCTGCTCGAAGGGCAACAAGCGCATCAACGCGCTGCATGAGCCGACAGACGTGCCCGGGATCGCGACCTACATGGCGGCGGCGCTCCCGATCGCGGAGGAAGTGCAGACGAAACTCGGTGCTCTCGTTCCACCAACCGGGGATCAGAAGCAATACACCCGCGTCCTCGGCCTCCTCGCACAAGCCATCTCCAAGGTATCCGAAGTTCGCAGCGCCGCCGAAGCAGGCGAAGAACAGCGCGTGCGGCGCCTCAGCAACGACCTTGCGGCTCTGCAGCAACGCGAAGACGGCGCCAATGAAGAACTCGGGTTGAAGCAGTGCGTGGGCAACGGGGAAACGGAAGGCTGACGATGGAGGGCGGCATTGACGACACGCGCGGCATGGCGGGAGGCTGGTCTTGCAACGCTTGCGGCGGACGCATCGAGACTGGCGCGCAGTTCTGCAGCGCCTGCGGACAGAGCGTTCGGTCCACCGGCACCGACGCATCCTCAGCCTCGGCGAGCATCTCCAAGACGGCGGAAGCAGCGCAGCAACGACTCGTCGCAGCTCCCGAGCGTGTCGTATTTCACTGGATTCTCGGGAGCTCGCTGGCGCTTGGGCTCGGCTCGGTCGGCCCATGGGCAACCGCCACCGTGCTCGGCATCACCGTCTCGGCGAGCGGACTCCGCGGCGGCGGATGGGTGACGCTGGCAGTATCGGGCGCGACGATCCTCCTTCTGCTCAATCCGGTCTGGCTCGAGCGTGCCGCCTGGCTGCGTGAGCGCCGGCTGGGCGTGATGGTTGGGCTGGCAATCCTTGCGGTGCTCATCTGCCTGCTCAACCTCGTCGGCGCCGAGCATTCGGGGCTCGAAGGGATCGTACATCCGGGCTGGGGCCTTTACCTATCGATGGTTGCGTCGATAGCCCTCACCGTGTGGGTGCGGGTCGCACGCGCGCAACGCCGAGGTGCATGACCGCGGAACGCCGAATGGCTTGGCAAAGCCACCCTGAACCCTTCTCCCCGATCCGCAGACGGCATCGCGTCACGGTGTTCCAAACCACATAGCCAGCGCCTCGCGCAACCCGTCGTCCGCGCCGTCCCCAACCCACGCGACATACCCGTCCGGCCGAATCAACACGGCGGCGGGAGCGGCGATCGCGCCGAGTACCGGAAGCTCCCATGGGCCGTCATATCCGGCATCGACCAGCTGGACCCGATCCGCCCAAGAAGCGATGTCAAAGCCGCCGGGCTCACCGAGGTCGAGCAGCACCGGCCTGGCATCGCGCAGCAACTCGAAGACCCGCAGCGGGCCGGTGGCGGTGACCAGGTCGAGATCGGGCATGCGGCGCCCGAGCAGCGGGTGGCCCTCGCCGAGGTCGTGGTGAATGTCCAGCCCTGAGACGATCCCGACGAGATGCTTGCGAGGCTCGTCCATGGTCGCGAGCTCCGACATCACGTCGGCGAGGGCCTTAGTGCGCTCGTCCTGACGCTGGAGCGCGGTCTGGGCCATCGTGTGCCGTAGCGCGCGGGCAGCGACCGGGTGGCGCTCGGCGTGGTAGGTGTCCAGGAGGCTCTCCGGGGAGGTCCCGTTCACCACCTGAGCCAGCTTCCAGCCCAGATTCACCGCATCCTGCACGCCGAGGCTGAGCCCCTGTCCACCGGCCGGGTAGTGCACGTGCGCGGAGTCGCCCGCGAGTAGGACTCGTCCCGCGCGGTACGCCGCCGCCTGACGTGTCATGTCGGTGAATCTGGAGATCCAGGTGGGACTGTGGGCCCCGAAGTCGGTGCCGTAGACGGTGATGAGCGCCTCGCTCAGGTCGCGCAGGGTGGGCTCGCCGCCGGTCCCGATCTGCTGCTCGGTCACCATGGCCCGCACCGGCCCTCCATCCGTGTAGACCACCTCGCCGTCGCGGATCTCGTAATCCAGCCTGCCGAGGGCGTGGACGCCGAGCGCGTCGCGCCGCATGCCCAGCTCCGGCTCCTCGGTCATCTCGACCTCGGCGATCAGGTTGCTCCTCGTCGGATCCCATCCCGGGAACTCGATTCCGGCCGCTTTGCGGATGACGCTGCGTCCTCCGTCGCACCCGACGAGGTAACGCGCCCGCAGCGACCTGTCGTCGGAGAGCTCGACGTCGACGCCGGTGTCGTCCTGCTCGAAGCCCGTCACCTCGCAGTCGTAATACATCCGCACCGGCAGCTCGGCGATCCAGGCGGCCATGATCCGCTCGATCTGGTTCTGCCAGATCCCGAGCGAATACGGATGACGCGTCGGGAAGTCGCTCATGTCCAACACGGTCGTGCCGATCATCGAGGCCTGAGCCACCGTACCCTCCGCGAGGAAGCGATCGGCGACCCCACGCTGATCGAGCACCTCGATCGTGCGCGAGTGAAAGCCGCCGGCCCGCGAGCCGGCGAGCACGTGGTCGGGGCGCCGCTCGACGATCGCGACGTCGATCTTCGCCAACGCCAGCTCGGCCGCCAGCATCATTCCCGTCGGACCGCCTCCGGCGATCACCACCGCATGCTCGCTCATTCACAACTCCCCTTTTCCGTAGGTTCTGGCCTGCGGCGGGGGAGTATGAGGCACACCCGGGGGCTTGAATCAAGCCCCCATGTCGGGTATAAAGTGGGAAGTGGAGGAGGCGTGTGAGTGCCTCCTTGAGCACGGGGCGCTCTCACCTCACCGCAGCAACATCCCTCCGTCGGCAACCACCTGCGACCCGAGCAGGTAACTCGACAGGTCCGACGCGAGGAACAGCACCACGCGCCCCATCTCGTCCGGGTCGGCCATCCGATGCAGCGGGATTCGTTCCTGCATTTGCGTCAACAGGTCCTGATCATTAACCCCGCCGGTCCCAGGCGTGGCGACCGCGCCGGGAGCGAGCGCGTTGACGGTGATCCCGTGATCGGCCAGCTCGAGCGCGACGTTCTTCGTCAGACCCCACAGGCCGTGCTTGGTGGCGTCGTAGTGAGCGAGACCCACCGAGGAGGGGTGCAGGGCGTCGATCGAGGTGACGTTGACGATCTTGCCGCCGTGGCCCTGCGCGATCATCTGTCGCGCCGCCGCTTTCATCATCAGGAACGCGCCCACTAGGTTCACGCGCAGGACCTTTTCGAACATCGCCTGGTCCATGTCGAGGAACGTGCAGAAGGGGTAGATGCCGGCGTTGTTGACGAGGATGTCCAGGCCGCCGAAGTCCTCCACGGCGGCGGAGATCGCCGCGTCGACGTCCGCGGGCGTGCTCACGTCTGCGTGAACCGAGCGCGCGCTGTCGCTGCGGTCCGCGTTCAGCTCGGTGGCGAGCGCGCTCGCCTCGTCGCTGTCGAGGTCTGCGATCACGACCGAGGCGCCCGCCTCGTGCAGGCGCGTGGCGATGCCGCGGCCAATGCCCATGGCGCCGCCGGTGACGATCGCGGTCCTGCCGGTGAGGTCGATCATCTCTGCGAGGGACTGCGTGGTGAATGCGGTTGGAGTGCTCATGGGCACACACTCGCGCGAGCGATGCGTCCAGACAACGTTGCAAACCCGAGAGAGGCCGGTAGGAACTACTGAGCGTCGATGTGGCGCGGCGACGATAGGCGCGGCGCGCGCGGCTAATACGTTTGATTCATGAGCGCGCCGCTGTCCAGTGATATTGGGCGCCAGGGCGCCGGGATCACATCGGTGCTGCTCGTCGAGGACGAGCAGTCGATCGCCGAGCCCTTCGCGCAGGCGCTCATTCGCAACGGCTTTCAGCCGACGATCGCGCGCACCGCGGCCGAGGCGGTGCGGCTAGGGCGCGAGCAGCGTCCCGACATCGTGCTGCTCGATCTCACGCTCCCCGATGGGGACGGGCGCGACGTGTGCCGCGAGCTGCGTCGGGGCTCGAACGTCCCGATCATCATGCTCACCGCGCGCGGAACCGTCACCGATCGTGTCGTCGGCCTGGAGCTCGGCGCCGACGACTACATCGTCAAGCCGTTCGCCACTGGAGAGGTGATCTCGCGGATCCGTGCGGTGCTGCGACGCGCGCGCGTCCCGGCAGAGCCAGTCGAGGGCACGACCGAATCGGGCGAGCGCATCGTCGGTGACCTGCGGCTCGACCTGTCCGCGCGCCGCGCCTGGCTCGGCGAGCGCGAGCTCGACCTCACGCGCAAGGAGCACGACCTGCTCGCGCGCCTGATGCGCGACGCGGGACGCGTGGTGACGCGCGAGACGCTGATGTCGGAGGTGTGGGACGAGAACTGGTTCGGCTCGACGAAGACACTCGACGTGCACATCGCGGGCCTGCGTCGCAAGCTCGACGACGACCCCGCGGCGCCCAGCTACATCCACACCGTGCGAGGCGTCGGCTTCCGTTTCGCCGCGCCCGAGGAGGCGGAGCCGTAAGCCTTCGAACCGGACTGCTCGCCGCGCTCGCCTACATCGTGCTGCTCGCGATCGTGGCGCTCGGCGTGCCGCTCGCGCTGAGCCTCGGCGCGCGTGTCAACAGCGAGGTGCGCTCGCAGGCGCAGGGCCAGGCCGATCTCGTCGCGGCGACCGCCGCCGACCTGCTCGCCCCCGCACGCCGCGGCGACCTGCAGAAGCTCGCGCGCTCCGCTGCATCCTCGGTGCGCGGGCGCGTGATCGTCGTCGACAGCGCCGGCAAGGCGCTCGCGGACAGCGCCGGGTCGGAACTGCTCGGCACGAGCTACGCGGAACGCCCGGAGATCGCGAGCGCGCTGCACGGGCGCCAGCTGCAGATCCAGCGCTCGAGCCACACGCTCGGCGAGCAGATCCTCGCCACGGCAGTGCCGATCATCCACGGAGCGGCGACCGTCGGCGCGGTGCGCGTCACACAGAGCGTCGCCGCGGTGCACGCCGCGGTTCGTCGCTCGGTGCTCGGCATCGGCCTGATCGGACTCGTGGTGCTCGCGCTCGGTCTTGCCGCGGGCGCCTTTATCGCCGCACAGATCGCGCGTCCGCTCGGCCGTCTCGAGCGAGTCGCCCAGCGCGTCGCGGGCGGCGACCTCGACGCGCGCGCCACCGTCGAGGGCAGCCGCGAGCAGCGCTCGCTGGCGGAGTCCTTCAACGAGATGACCGACCGCGTGGCTCGACTGCTCGACGGCCAGCGCGCGTTCGTCGCCGACGCATCGCACCAGCTGCGCACGCCGCTCACCGGGCTGCGCCTGCGCCTGGAGGAGGCGCGCGCGAACGGCGTGAGCGACGCCGCGGCAGCCGAGATCGACGCGGGAACCGGCGAGGTCGACCGGCTCGCGCGGATCGTCGACGAGCTGCTGGTCCTGAGCCGCGCCGGCGAGCGCGAGCAGCCCGGCGAAGCGATCGACTTGCGCGACATCGCCGACAGCGCGCTCGAGCGCTGGCACGCGAGTGCCGCCGAGCGCGGGATCGCGCTGGAGCTCGCCGGCCGGCCGGATACCGACAATCAAGCCTGGTGCGCGCGCGGCGATGTCGACGTCGCACTCGACGCGCTCGTGGAGAACGCGCTGCGCTACTCGCCCACCGACACCGTCGTGACGATCTCGAGCGCGCCCGGGAGGATCGAGGTCCGCGATCAGGGCCCGGGGATCGCCGCCGACGAGCAGGACGCGATCTTCGAGCGCTTCCACCGCGGCACGGTCGGACGCCTCGGGCCATCCGGCACCGGGCTCGGCCTGAACATCGCCCGCGAGATCGCACGCGAGTGGGGTGGAGAGGTGACGCTCGAGAACCGCGACGGCGACGGCGGCGGAGCGATCGCGGCCCTGACCCTCCCGCTAGCGTGGACGCCATGACTCGCAAGCCGCTCATGTGGGTGCTCGCGGCGCTGCTCGGCATCGTGCTCACGGCCGGGATCACCTGGGCGAGCAGCCAGTTGACGAGCCAGCGCATCGGCCTCTCCTCCGAACCGATCTCCGCGGGAGTGCGGCTCGCTCCGTCTGTGAACACCACAACTCAAAGCGTCATCACGACCCAGCGCGTCGAAACACGGCCGAGCCACACGACCACCACCACCACGCTCACCGTCACGACGCCTGCACCCGCGCCGGCCCCGCTCGAAACCGTCCCGCAGACATCCACCCCGACCACACGGACAGGTGAGGACGGCTCTCAGGGCCGCGGCACTGGCTCAAGCGGCAGCGCCCGCGGGCGCGACGACTGATCTTTGCCAAACCTTTGCCTGGCGCTGGTCGGCTGCTGGGTGGACGCGCGCCACAGTGCTCTTGCAACCGATTGACAGGAGCCCGCAGATGCGCACCACCAATACGAGGATCGCAGCAGCCATCACCGTGCTTGCGGCAGGTGGCCTCAGCGGGGCCGCGCTGCAGTCCGCGACGACCTCGCACACCAGCGCGAGCGCCGCGGCGACCCAGCCGGCGGTCGAGGTTCGCACGCAGGTCATCCGCCGCACGATTCACGTCGTGCGCCACGAACGTCCCCCGCGGCCGCTGCGCCCGGGCCAGAGGGCAGGCGGGGCAGCCGGCGGGACCGGCTCAGCATCCGGCGCCGGCGGCATCGCAACGGCGAGCGCCGCGCCGCGAACCGCATCGAGCGGCTCGCACGCCTCCAGCGCACCCGCGACCAGCGGCTACACGCCCGCGGCGGCCACCACACCGGTGCGAACCCGCACCAGCGGCGCACCCGCCAGCAGCGGCTCGGGCGGCGGCACGACGCGTCAGGCGAGCGCGGTGCGCACACGCACGAGCGGCGGTGGCCACGAGGACGGTGGCAAGCATGACGACTGAGCCCGCCCAGCGGCCCGACCGAAGTCGGCGACGCTCGCGTCTGAGCGAGCGCAGCGCGCTGCTCAACCCGCTGCCTGTGATCGGCACGGCGCTCGCGACGTTCCTCGCGATCTTCGCGGTGCTCGTCGGGCGCGTGGTGACCGGCACCGACCCCGCGGCGCACTGGGCGAACGTCGCCGCGGTGAGCTCCACCCGCAACGGCTCCGGCACGACCCTGCGCACGACCGCGAGCGGAGCGGTCATCCCGGTCGCCACCAATGCGGCCGCGGGCACGAGCTCCACCGGCGCGGCGGTTCCGATCTCGACCCGCACGAGCGGCGGCGGAGGGGTGACGCACGATGACTGATCGCCCCACGATCGCGCTGTTCTCGCTCACCGGCTTCCTGCTCGTGCTCGCCCTGCTGGGCTCGCAGCTCGGGGTCGGCCACTCCGCCTCCTCGCGCCCACGCGAGGTGCTGGTGCGCCGCGTCTACCAGACGACCGTCGTCGAACGGGTCCCGCGCTCGGTCGCGGCCGGCTCCTCGACAGGCTCCTCGACGGTGACGCAGTCCGTCTCCGGCTCCACCTCGATCCCGGCGGCGGCGCCCGTCACGCGCACGTCATGAGCGTCGAGCACGACACCACGTTTCACTCGATGGGCAGCGACATCCGCCTGCTGATCGGCTCGCCGCTGCTGCGTGAGGCGCTGTCCCCGGCGCTCGCCGCCGAGCGCGAGCGCGCCTACGTGGAGGACTTCGCGGCGCGCCTGTCGCGCTTTCGCGAGGACAGCGAGCTGACCGCGCTGAACCGCGACCCGCGGTCACGCGTGCCCGCATCGGCCTTGCTGCGCACCGCGGTGCGCGCGGGGATCTGGGCGGCGGGGAGGTCGGGCGGCCTCGTCGACCCGACGCTGGCGGGCGAGCTGGAGCGGATCGGCTATGCGCGCTCGCTCGACGGCTGCGAGCCGGTCCCGCTCAGCGAAGCCCTCGCGTCCGCTCCCACGCGCCGTCCGGCCAGGCCGCGCGCGGCGGCGCAGTGGAAGCAGATCGATATCGAAGAGGACTCGGGTCGCGTTGCGCGCCCGGCGGGCGTGATGTTCGACACCGGCGGGACCGGCAAGGGGCTGTGCGCGGACGCGGTCGCGCACCGTCTCGCGGGCTACACGCGCTTCGCGGTCGACTGCGGTGGCGACCTCGCGGTCGGCGGCGTGGGCGCGCAGGTAGATCCGTATGAGATCGAGGTCGAGCACCCCCTGACGGGCGAGACGATCCGTACGCTGCGGATCGCGGCGGGCGGCATCGCGACCTCGGGGCTGAACGTGCGCGTGTGGCGGACCCCCGACGGCGGCTTCGCCCACCACCTGCTCGACCCCGCGACGGGCCTACCCGCGTGGACGGGCCTGGTGGGCGCGACCGCGCTCGGGTCGAGCGCCCTGGAAGCGGAGACGCTCTCGAAGATGGCGCTGCTGCTCGGCCCGATCGGCGCCCGCGGAGTGCTCGCCGAGTACGGCGGCGTGATCGTGCGCGACGACGGCGAGGTCGAGACGATCGGCGCGCTGAACGAGCCGCGCGGCTGGCTCACCGGACTCGGAAGGACCGCGTGATGGCAAGCGCCGGCCCAAGCGTCTACATCTGGTGGCTCGTCAGCCGCGCGTCGGGAATCCTCGCGCTCGGGCTGATGTCGCTGTCGGTGCTGATCGGCCTGACGATGGCGACGAAGATCCTGCGCCGTCCGGGCATGGGGCGCAAGCTGGTGCGTCTCCACGAGCACGTGGCGCTCGTCGGCCTGGTCGCGATCGCGGTCCACGGCCTGGCGCTGCTCGGCGACCCGTGGCTGCACCCGGGCGTCAAAGGCCTGACCGTCCCGTTCTCGATGTCCTACAGGCCGATCTTCACCGGCCTCGGGCTGATCGGGGGCTACCTCGCGGCGCTGCTCGGGCTGAGCTTCTACGCTCGCCGGCGGATCGGCGTGCGGCTGTGGCGCAAGCTCCACCGCGCGACGGTGCTCGTGTGGGTGCTCGGCATCGTGCACTCGATCGGCGCGGGCAGCGACGCGAGCACCCTGTGGCTGCGTGCCTACATGTTGCTCACGGGCGTGCCGATCATCTACCTGACCGTCCTGCGCATCCTGCAGAGCCGCAAGCCGAGCCCCCAGAGGGTGAGGGCGGCGCAGGGCGCAACAGCCCCCGTCCGTCAACTCACAGAGGAGCTCGCATGACGCGCGCCGAGGTCGATGCAGACGTCCTGATCGCGGGCGGCGGGCTGGCCGCGCAGCGCTGCTGCGAGACGCTGCGGCGCGGCGGCTTCGACGGGCGGATCGTGGTGTTGTGCGACGAGCCGCGCTCGCCGTATGACCGCCCGGCGCTCTCCAAGGCGGTGCTGATGGGCGAGCGCGAGGTGAGCACGCTGGCCTACCGGGAGCCCCACTGGTATGAGGAGCACGAGATCGAGCTGCTGCTCGGCACGGCCGCCCGCGAGCTGGACGCCACGGCGCACGTCGTCGAGCTGAAGGACGGCTCGCGCGTGCGCTACGGCCGGCTGCTGATCGCCACCGGCAGTCGCCCGCGTCCGCTGCCGATGTTCGGCGTGAGCGAGCGCGTGCACGAGCTGCGCACCGCGGCGGATGCGCAGGCGCTGCGCGGCAAGCTCGCGAGCGGATCGGGCGAGCTCACGGTGGTCGGCGCCGGCCTGGTCGGACTCGAGGTCGCATCGGCTGCAAAGACGCTCGGGCTGAACGTGACCGTGATCGAGGCGGCTCCCACGCCGCTGGCGCGCGCGTTGCCGCCGGCGCTCGGCCTGTGGATCGCGGGGCTGCATCGCGAGCGCGGCGTGGACGTGCGGCTCGCGACCGCTGTGGAGGGCGTCGAGCACGGCTCTCAGGAGGTGCGGATGAAACTGAGCGATGGCAGTCAGGTGAGTGCTGAGACCGTGCTGCTGGCCGTCGGCACGGTCCCCGCGACGGAGTGGCTCGCGAGCAGCGGGCTGGGGCCGGGTGCGATCCACGTGGACGCGGGCGGGCGCACGGACCGGCCGGACGTGTACGCCGCCGGGGACGCCGCCTGCTATCCGGGTCCGCACCCGGAGCAGCGGATCCCCACCCAGCATTGGGAGGCGGCCGCACGCCAGGGCCAGACCGTGGCGCGGTCGCTGCTCGGGCAGGAGCCGTTGCCCTCGCCGGCGTCGATGTTCTGGAGCGACCAGCACGGACGGCGCATCCAGCTCGTCGGACACGCGCCCGACGGCTGCGAGGTCGAGTTCGACGGCGACCCCGCCGATACCGACTTCATCGCCTGGCTGACGCACACCGAGCTTCCGCCCGCGGCGATGCTCGTCAACCGCCCCGATGCGCTCCCGCAGGCGCGGGCGCGGATCGCCGCGTCCAATCCCGACTGACCCCAACGAACAACAAGGAGATCGAAATGGCCTACGTACCCGTGATCGACGAGTCGGCGTGCCTCGCGCACGGCGACTGCGAGGAGATGGCGCCCGAGGTGTTCCACGTGGAGGACTTCGCGACGGTGATCGGCACCGCGCCGGACGAGAAGCTGCTCGAGGTCGCGCGCGCGTGTCCGGCGAGCGCGATCGTGCTCGTGGACAAGGAGAGCGGGCAGCAGGTCTACCCGTGAGCGTCCGACTGCACCCACCGGGCTGCGGATAACTACGGGGAGACCCCCGATTTTGCCGCTGCACAGCCACGGCCTCGCCCCGATGGCCGCGCCCCAGAGCTGCGCGATGGTGCAGCCACGATGTCCATCGCTCCAACCAAGACCACACTGCGCCAGGCGGCCGAGGAGTTCCTCGACCAGCCGCGGATCGCGGTGGCGGGGGTCTCGCGCGACCCGAAGCAGCCCGCGAACCTGATCTACCGCCGGCTGCGCGACGCCCATCACGAGGTGTTCGCGGTCAACCCAAACGCCGAGGAGGTCGAGGGCGACCGCTCCTACGCGACGGTCGCCGAGATCGCGGGAGGCGTCGACGGCGTGGTTGTCGTCACGACCCCCGAGGCGGCCGACGGCGTGATGGTCGACTGCGTGAACGCCGGTGTGCCGCGCGTGTGGCTGCACCGCGGCATCGGCCCGGGATCGATCTCGCAGAGCGCGATCGAGTACGGCCGCGAGCATGGGGTGAGCGTGATCGCGGGCGGCTGCCCGAACATGTTCGGCGCGACCTCCGACCCCGGCCACAGGTGCATGCTCGCGATGCTCAGGCTGACCGGGAAGGTTCCGAGCAACGTCCCAGGCTGAGCCCCTCACCGCGCGGTTCGCCATCATCGACCGCATGAGCGACGAGCTTGGGGGGCTGAGCGAGGACGAGGCGGCCCGGCGGCTGCAGACGCGCGGACGCACCGAGCCACAGAGCTCGAGCCGCTCCTACGCGAGCATCGTACGGGCGAACGTGCTGACGGTGTTCAACGCGATCCTCGCGGGCTTCGGGGTGCTGACGCTGGTGTTCGGTGACTGGCGCGACGCGCTGTTCCTCGGCGTGATCGTCGCGAACTCCTCGATCGGCATCACCCAGGAGGTCCGCGCGAAGCGTGCCCTGGATCGGCTCTCGCTGCTCGTCGCCCCGCACGCGCGGATCAGGCGCGACGGGACGGTGAGGTCTGTGGCCGTCGAGGACGTGCTCGTGGACGACGTCGCGCTGCTCGAGCCGGGAGATCAGGTCACTGCCGACGGGCGGCTGCTGGCGGCGGCCGACCTAAGGCTCGACGAGTCGATCCTCACCGGCGAGTCCGAGCCCGCGCCGCGCGCGGTGGGAGAGGAGGTCCGCTCCGGAGCGTTCGTGGTGGAGGGCACCGGCACCTACCGTGTGAGCGCCGTGGGAGGCGACAGCTTCGCCGCGCAGGTGACGGGGGAGGCGCGCTCCTTTCGCCATCCGCGCTCGCCTCTGGAGCGCGCCGTGAACCGGCTGCTGTACGTGCTGGTGGCGCTCGTGGTGGGGCTCGGCGCGCTGCTGGCGTACTCGCTCTACCACCGTCACGTGCACGTCCACACGGCGGTGGCGACCGCGACGGCGGGCGTGGTGAGCATGATCCCGGAGGGGCTGATGGTGCTGGTGAGCCTCACCTACGCCGCTGGCGCGCTGCGCATGTCGCGGCGGGGCGTGCTCGCGCAGCAGCTCAACGCGATCGAGTCGCTGGCGTCGGTGGACACGATCTGCATCGACAAGACGGGCACGCTCACCGACGCGACGCTGCGCGTGGTCGAGCTGCTGCCGGCGCCGGGCATGGACGAGGACCGGCTGCGCGCCGAGCTGGGGGAGCTGGCGGCGAGCTCGAGCGCCCGCAACATCACCCTCCAGGCGATCGCGGACGCTTACCCGGCCGAGCCACGGCCGGTGCTGGGGGAGGTCCCGTTCTCGAGTCGTCGCCGCTGGAGCGCGGTGGCGTTCGCTGACGGCTCGCTCTACCTGGGAGCGCCCGGCCGCCTGCCGCTCGGCCCGCTCGCCGAGATGGTCGAGGAGCGTCAGCGGGCGGGCCGGCGCGTGCTCGTGCTCGCCCGTGGCGCCCAGTCGCTGGAGGGCCGGCCGGACGAGCATCCGCCGGCGGACCTGGAGACCCTCGGCGCGGTCGTCCTCGCGGAGGAGCTGCGCCCGAACGTGGGGGAGACGATCGCGTTCCTCAAACGCGAAGGCGTGGAGATCAAGGTCCTGTCGGGCGACTCGCCGCAGACGGTGGCGGCGATCGCGCGCGACGTGGGGATCGACGTGGCGGGTGTGAGCGAGGGCGATGCGATCCCGAGCGATCCGCAGGAGCGCCGCGAGTACGCGCTCGGCACGACGGTGGTGGGTCGCATCTCCCCGGAGGGCAAGAAGGCGATCGTCGAGGCGCTGCGCGACGAGGGCCGCTACGTGGCGATGGTGGGCGACGGGGTGAACGACGTGCCGGCGCTGAAGAGCGCGCGCCTGGCGATCGCGCAGGGCAGCGGCACGCAGATGGCGCGGAGCGTCGCGGACCTGGTGCTGATCTCGGGCGACTTCGCCGCGGTTCCGCCGCTGCTGGCGGAGGGCCGCCGCGCGCTTCGCAACCTGCAGCGCGTGAGCAGGCTGTATGTGACGAAGTCGGCGTTCGCGGCCTTCCTGATCCTGACGATCGGGATCGGCTCGGACTCCTACCCGCTGCTGCCGCGCCACCTGACGCTCGCGGCGAGCCTCACGATCGGCATCCCGACGTTCTTCCTCGCTCTCGCTCCCAGCACGGGTCCGTGGGCGCCGGAGCACTTCGCGCGGCGCGTGGCGCGCTTCGCGGTGCCGGCGGGCGTGATGCTCGGCATGGGCGTGGTGGCGGGGTATCTGTTCGCGCTGCACGACCTCGACCTGTCCGTGCAGGCGGCTCGAACGGTGGCGGTGACGATCGTGACCGCGGGTGGGCTGTACCTGGTGATGGCGCTGGAGACGGAAGGCTCGTGGCGGCGCTCGACGCTCGTGGCGGGCATGTGCGCGACGCTCGCGGGCGTGTACGTCGCGGCGCTGCTGATCCCCTCGACGCGGAGGTTCTTCGAGCTGACCACGCTTGACCCCGGCATGATCGCGACGGCTGTCGTGGCCAGCGCGATGACCGTAGCGGCGCTCTCCCTGTGCGGGTTCTCGGTGCGCGTCAAGCACGCGGTCGACGGTGGCGACACGTCGTGAGCGGCGCGCCGCGCGAGCGTCCAGACGATCAGATTCTCGAACACCGCGCGTTGATCCTCGCGGCGATCGCCCTGCTCGCGATCGCTTCAGGCGGGCTTCTGCACCTGGTGGGCGAGGGCGCTGCCGGGAACGACGTGTGGCGGGCGGCGGTGGCGCTGCTGGCGTTGGAGCTCGCGTTGGAGATCGGGCACACGGTGATCGTGGAACGCCACCTCGGCGTGGACACGATCGCGCTCGTCGCGATGGTCGGCTCGCTCGCGCTCGGGCAGGAGCTCGCGGGGGTGATCGTGGGGCTGATGTTCTCCGGCGGCGCGGCGCTCGAGGACGTCGCCTCGACACGGGCGCGGCGGGAGCTGACGGCGCTGGTGCAGCGCGCGCCGAAGGTCGCGAGGCGCCGTGTGGGCGAGAGCGTCGAGGAGGTGCCGGTCGAGGAGGTGCGTACCGGCGAGGTGGTGGTGGTGAGGACGGGCGAGGTGGTGCCTGTCGACGGGACGCTCGTCGCGGGCGAGGCGGTGCTCGACACGAGCACGCTCAGCGGCGAGCCACTGCCGGTCGCGATCTCCGCGGGGACCCAGGTCCTGAGCGGCACGGCGAACGCGGGTTCGCCGTTCGAGGTGCGCGCCGACCGGCCGGCGGCCGAGAGCGCGTACGCGGCGCTCGTGCGGCTCGTGCAGCAGGCGCAGGCTCATCGTGCGCCGTTCGTGCGGATGGCGGATCGCTACGCGGGGTTCTTCCTCCCGGCGACGCTGCTCGCGGCCGCCTCGGCGTGGGCGCTGAGCGGAGACTCTGTGCGGGCGCTCGCGGTCGTCGTGGTGGCGACGCCGTGCCCGTTGATCCTCGCGGCGCCGATCGCGCTCGTGTCGGGGCTCTCGCGGGCCGCGCGCGCCGGTGTGATCGTCAAGGGGGCGGGCGCGGTGGAGACGCTCGGCCGCGCGCGCACGGTGCTGTTCGACAAGACCGGCACGCTCACGGTGGGCACACCCGAGATGCGAGAAGTCCTCCCCGGAGATGGGATGGAGCGCTCGGAGCTGCTGCGGCTCGCCGCGTCGGTCGACCAGATGTCCGCGCACGTCCTCGGCGCGGCGCTCGTCAGCGCGGCGCACGACGCGGGCATCGTCTTGAGCCCGGCCGCAGAAGTGCGCGAGGAGCCCGGCCAGGGCATCGCGGGCTCGGTGGAGGGCCGTCGCGTCGCCGTGGGGAGTCGCTCGTTCGTGCAAGCCGCGGGCGTCCTGGAGGACGAGATCGCCTCGGCGGCCGTGATGAGCGGCAGGGGCTCGGGGGAGGCGCGTGTATTCGTGGGCGTCGACGGTCGCCTCGGCGGTGTGATCGTGATGGCTGACGAGCTGCGCCAGGACGCCGATCGGATCGTCGAGCGGCTGCGCGCGGAGGGGGTCCGCCACGTGGCGATGGTCTCCGGCGACCGCCGTTCGGTGGCGGAGCGAATCGGCGCGGCCCTGGGCGTGGACCGCGTGTACTCCGAGCAGTCCCCCGAGCAGAAGCTCGAGGTCGTCAGGCGCCTGCGCGCCGACCCCGATCTGTGCCCGGTGGTGATGGTGGGCGACGGCGTCAACGACGCGCCCGCCCTCGCGCTGGCCGACGTCGGTATTGCGCTCGGCGCGGCCGGCGCGACGATCTCCTCGGAGACCGCGGACGCGGTGATCACGGTGGACCGCATCGACCGTGTGGCGGATGCGATCCACGCCGGACGCCGCGCGCTGCACATCGCGCACCAGAGCGTGCTCGCGGGCATGGGCTTGAGTCTCGTGGCGATGGCGGTGGCCGGGTTTGGATATCTGCCGCCGGTGGCTGGCGCGCTCCTTCAGGAGGGCATCGACCTGGCCGTGATCCTCAACGCGCTGCGCGCGCTTCGGGGTTAGCCGACGCGTCCACGCGCTCGACTTGCCGCTCAGGAATCGGGCTCGAGCGGCCGACCTATGGGCAGCAAAAGCTTCCAGGGGGTCAGCGGACGTGAGCGCAACAGCGTCGAAGTCATCGATAGTGAGTCGTGCGAGCAGGCGGATCGGCCTGATCGTGCTCAGTGCGTGCATCCTGACGGTGGGCGCCAGCTCGACCGCGTCCGGCTTTCCGTCGCGCGCGTCGTTCCGGGCTCAGCGCCTGTGCGGCACGCCGCGCCCGCGCACCGCTTCGTGCCTCGGCATGAGGCTGATCTCGAAGTCGATCACGACCGCGGCGCTGCGGGCAAGCGCGCGCAGGCAGGCGGCGGAGCTCGCCGCCGGTGTGACCCCGCAGGCCGTCAACAAGACGGTCCCGGGCGGCTTCACGCCGGCGGGCCTGCACACCGCGTACTCGCTGCCGACCGAAGCTCCGGGCTCCGCTACGCAGACGGTCGCGGTGGTCGACGCGTACAACGACCCGACCGCGGAAGCGGACCTCGCGGTGTATGACACAACTTTCGGCCTGCCCGCGTGCACGACGAAGAACGGCTGCTTTCGCAAGATCAACGAGTCTGGGAAAGCGAGCCCGCTTCCCTCGACGCAGGGCGAATGGGCGAACGAGATATCGCTCGACGTGCAGATGGCGCACGCGATCTGCCAGAACTGCCACATCCTGCTGGTGGAGGCGAGCAGCTCGGGCTACGCCGACCTCGGCACCGCGGTGGACGCCGCGGTGAGCGCGGGAGCGACTGAGATCAGCAACTCATACGGCGGAGCGGAGGCGTCCGGCATCGCGGCCTACAACACGCTCTACAACCACCCGGGCGTGGTCGTCACGGTCTCCTCGGGAGACTGCGGGTACTTCAACGAAGCGTGCCACGGCACAGCGGCGGCGAACTTCCCGGCATCCTCCCCCGACGTGGTCGCGGTGGGCGGCACCTCGCTGCGCAAGACCGGGGAAACATGGGGCAGCACGGTGTGGAACGACGGCGGCAGCGGGTGCAGTCACGTGTTCACCGCCGATCTGTGGCAGAGCTCGGTGGAATCCTTCTCGGCGACGGGCTGCGGCAGCGGCCGCGCGGTGGCTGACATCTCGGCGGTGGCCGACCCGTACACCGGTGTGGATGTGTACGACACCACCCCGGCGGGCAGCGGAGCCTCGACGGGCTGGGAGGTCCTGGGCGGTACCTCGGCGGCCTCGCCGATCCTCGCCGCGGAGTTCGGGCTCGCGGCAGGCGCGCGCGGCATCAACTACCCGGCGGCGACGCTGTTCTCGCACGCAGGCGAAGGCGGCGCTCTCTACGACGTGACGTCCGGCAGCAACGGCTCGTGCTCGGGCACGACCGCGTGCAAAGCGGCCGCGGGCTTCGACGCCCCCACCGGGGTCGGCAGCCCCGTCGGGCTGACGGCCTTCGAAGTCTCGGGCAGCCCCGCGAACACATCCGCTCCGACGGTCTCGGGAACGGCCGAACAGGCCCAGACGCTGACGGCGACCAACGGCGAATGGAGTTCCAGCCCGACCTCCTACGCCTACCAGTGGGAGCTGTGCAACAAGTCGGGCGCGAGCTGCTCGGCGATCTCGGGCGCGACATCGAAAACCCTCACGCTCCCGGCGGGCGCAATCGGGTCGACGGTCCGTGCGGTGGTGAGCGCGACCAACGCGACCGGCGGCGGGACGCCGGCGCAGTCCGCTCAGACCTCGACGGTCGAATCGAACGTGCCGCACGTCGCGAGCGTGTCGCCGACGAGCGCGATCACGGGCAGCACGGTGACGATCACGGGCGGCGGCCTGACGGGGACGACCCTGGTGCGGTTCGGCTCGCTGTCGGCGACCTTCAAAGTGCTCTCCTCGACGCAGATCGAAGCCACCGTGCCCAGCGGCGCGGTCGCGGGCACCGTCTCGATCACCACCTCTCCCGTGAAAGCCGCCTCGAGCTCAGTCAAGTTCACGCCCTCGTTTTCGGTGACCGGCATGTCGCCCGGCCGCGCGGCCGTGGGGGCGACGGTGACGATCAAAGGGGTCGGGTTCACGCCCAGCTCCGCTGTGAGCTTCAAAGGCACAGCGGCGACGAGCGTGACCTACGTCTCGGCGACCTCGCTCAAGGCGGTCGTGCCCTCGGGCGCGAGCACGGGGCTGATCACCGTGACGAACAGCGCGGCGCCCGTCGGGGCAGTGACGAGCGCCGGCAGTTTCGTCGTTGCTTAGAACCTGTTTCTTAGCCTATTTCCATTCGAGCGTGCCGCCTCCGATGAGCCCGACCAGGGCATCGCCCGAGAGAGTGCCGTTGCTTTCTTCGGCGTAGGTGCACGCGGCTCCGGTGCCCGAGGAGTCGACGTGCTTGAGTTCCGCGACTTTTTCTATCTGTTTGTTGGTGTTCTTGTATTTGATCGTGAACAGGTTCTGATTTTTGGCTGAGGGGAAGGTGACCTGACACGCGGTCACTTTGACCGTCACTGTCTTGAGCAGGCTGACCCCGCCTTCGGCGGTGGACCTTACGTTGACCGGGCTGACGGTGGCAAGCAGGCCAAAGGCTTTGCAGTTTTCAAACTTGATCGTGGAGGTGATGGTGGCGGATTTGGTGGTGGTGACTTCACCGGCTAAGAGCGATGCGCCGGCGCATTCGGAGGTGCCGGCCGCACTGGTGAACACTGTGCTGCGAAGCACTTTGATGGTGGTTTTGCCGGTCGTGCTGGCCACGAATTCGTGAGCGCTGGCCGAGGCGCCGCCGGCGATCAGGAAGAGAAACAGCAGGGGGGTGGCTATGGTTCGCTTCATTGCGTGCAGCTCCAGATGGTCGGGGGTCGTTTGAGCGTCGAGCGGGCTCCGGGGGTGGGGGTTTGTTGGAGTTGGCTGGGCTGTCCAACGGGGCTGCGGCGAGCGTACAAGATCGATGTTGACGTGATGTCAACTAGCAGCAGAAGACGGCTTGGTGCCTGTAAATCAGGCTCAGGAGTCTGGGTGAATGTCTTTGACTATCGGGGCGAGTAACCGGGGATGAGCCACTTCGGCCGCCACCAGTTCCAATGACCCAAGAGCGCCATCAAGCTGGGTACCAGCAGCGCACGGACGATCGTGGCGTCGAGTGCGACGGCGAACACCATGCCGAGGGCGGCTTCTTTTACGAACAGCGTGGTGGCGGTGCCCAGCGCGCCTACCGTGACGCAGAACAGCAACGCCGCGGAGGTGATGATCCGCCCTGTTCTCTCGAGCCCCTGTGCGACGGCGTCTCGGTTGGACAGCCCCGCGTCGCGCGCCTCCTTGATGCGCATGAGCAGGAAGACGCCATAGTCGGTGGACAGCCCGAATGTCCCGGCGCCGAGGAGGATCGGCTGCGTGAGGACCAGCGCGCCGATGCCGCGGTACCCGAGGATGCCCTGGAGGCGACCGTCCTGGAAGATGAACACGAGCAGGCCGAGCGCCGCCGAGAGCGATAGAGCGTTCATGAGCACCGCCTTGACGGGCAGGACGACGGAGCCGGTGGCGAGGAAGAGGATGAGCAGGGTGGTGAGGAGCAGGATTGCCATCGCGAGGGGCAGGTGCGACCGCAGCGATGAGGCGGTGTCTATGTAGTTCGCCGTCGAGCCGGTGACTGCGAGGTGGTAGGGGCTGGCGCGTATGGCGCGCACGAGGCGTTGCGACGCGGAGGAGAACGGCGCATGTATCTCCTTGATGTTGAACGTCCAGAGCGTGGCGGTGAGGTGGTTGGTCTGCCCGAGCGCGATGTTCGCCAGCTTCTCCATGTAGGGCATCACGACCTTGGTGATCTTGTGGGAGTCGCCGTGCGCGACGACGATGACTTCGTCGAGCAGGGGCTGGTCGAACTCGGCTCTTATGCGATCGTCGAACTGGCGCGCGCTGGTGCTCGACGGCAGCGAGACCGAGCCCAGTCCGGTGAAGCGCACGTCCAGGAGCGGGGAGCCCATCGTCAGCAGCGCGCACGAGGCGAGGAGCGCTACCGAGAGCGGATGTGCCATGACAAAGCGCGCGAGGCGATGCCATGAGCCACGTCGTGTGGGTGGTGCTGACTCGCTCGTGGGTGTCCGCCGGCGTCGAAGCCCGAGTGAGTTGACGCGGTGGCCCAGAAGCGAGAACGCGGCCGGGAGGACCACGAGCGACACGGCTCCCGAGAGCAGCGCGGCGAGGACGCCGCCGACGGCGAGTGAGCGGAGGAAGTCGATGGGGAAGACCAGGGGGGAAGCGAAGGCCGCGGCGATCGTGAGAGAGCTGACCACCACGGTTCGGCCGGCCGTTCTGACGCTCGTCGCGACTGCGTCGGAGGGGCTGAAGCCAAGGGCGAGCTCTTCGCGATAGCGGGAGACGAGCAGCAGGCTGTAGTCGAGCGAGAGCCCGACGGTGAGACCGGCGACGAGGTCGAGCGCCAGGATCGAGATCGGATGGATCGCGGCGACGATCCGCAGGCCGAGCATCGCCAGGCTGAGAGCCAATCCTCCGGTGATGACGGGCAGGGCGGCCGCGAGCACGCCGCGGAAGATCACGAGGGCGAGGAGCAGGATGAGCGGCAGGGCGACGAGCTCGGCTCTGAGCAGGTCGCGCTTCGCCTGCGAGGTGAACTCCTGATGGATGAGGGCGCTGCCGCCGACGGCGACGCCCGCGAACCGGTGGAGGCGGTGCGCGAGCTGGACGGCTGTCTCGCCGGCGTTCGATTCACTGCGCAGATAGCCGATCAGCGCGGTGTAGCGGCCGTTGCGCGACTGGAACGTGCGGGGGACGACGATCGCGACAGATTGCATCGCGGCGATCGCTTCGGAGGTGTAGGGGCGGTTGAGCGGGATGATCGCCTCGATGTTGGGAAAGGCGGTCGGTCCGATGGTGGATTTGAGGAGTTCGGCTGTGCGGTAGCTCTCGGTGCCCCGGCTGTAGAATTCGATGCCGCCGCTGGAGAGGTGGTCGGGGGTGCGGGCGCCGACGACGGCCGCGAATACGCCGAGCAGGGCGACGGCGATCAGCGTGCGAATTGGCGCGCGTATGCCGACGCTGACGAGCCTGTTGGGCGGCTTGCGCGGACGCGTGGCGATGGCGGTGTCCACAGCGGGCGAGGCACTCTAGGTCGGTCGGTTGGCGGCGTCAAAGGCCACCGAGCTGCTCGTGGAGAAAGGCTGGTCTCCGGGCTGGCGCGTCGATCAGAGTGTTTCTGGCACGTCAACCGCCCAGCGCGAACAGCGGCCACTTCCCGGGCACGCCCTTCAGCTCGCGGTAGCCGCGGTCCTCGAACGTGAACGGCCCGCCGACGACGGTGCCGAACACGGTGCCCGACACGAGCACCTCGCCGGGGCCGGCAAGCCCGTTGACCCGCGAGGCGATGTGTACGGCCATGCCGCCGACGTCGTCGCCGATTAGCTCGCACTCGCCGGTGTGCACGCCGACGCGCTCCTCGATGTCGAGCTCGCGCGCGGCGGCTGTGATCGCCAGAGCGCAGCGCAGCGCCCGCGAGGGCGGCCCTTCGAAGGTGACGAGGAAGCCGTCGCCGACGGTCTTGACCTCCCGGCCGCCGAAGCGGGCGAGCTGGGCGCGCACCTTCGCGTCGTGTTGGGCGAGCAGGTCGCGCCAGCGGCTGTCGCCGAGCCTGGCGGCGCGCGCGGTGGCGTCGACGATGTCGGTGAACATGACGGTGAGCAGCGCCCGCGCGAGCTCTCCGCCGCTGCGGTCGCCGGTGAGGAACTCCTCGATCTCCTCGACGATGGCGTCGGAGTCGCCGACGAACGGGAACGAGTCCTGGCCGGCGAGCTCGACGTAGCGGGCGCCGGGGACGTGCTCGGCGAGGTAGCGGGAGTGGCGCACGTCCCAGGCTTTGTCGTCGCGGCGGTGCATGACGAGCGTGGGGACGCGGATCCGCGGGAGCGACTCGCGGACGTCCTCGTTCATGACGGACTTGGTGATGAGCCGCGCCTCGGCGGGACTGGCGGAGAGGCGCTGGACGCGCGCGAACCACTCGCCGAGCGCGGGGTCGCCGGCCATGGACGGCGCGAGGATCTCGAGCATCGGGCTGTCGGCCTCGCCCCAGCCGGCGAAGTTGCGCTCGGAGAGCAGGCCGCGCTCCTCGTGCGTGAGCGCCCAGTCGTAGTCGGGCGCCCAGGAGGTGCGCGACACGGACGCGTACATGATGAGCGCGCCGACGCGCTCGGGGCACTCGGCGGCGAGCCACGCGCCGACGAGCCCGCCGAGGGCGTAGGTGAAGAGGGCGGCGCGTTCGCTGCCGGCGGCGTCGAGCACGGCGAGTGCGTCCTGGGCGTCCTGCTCTACGGTCTGCTCGCCCTGCAGTCGGTCGGAGAGCCCGGTGCCGCGCCTGTCGAACAGGATGAGGCGGTTGAAGACCGCGAGGCGCTCGAGGAAGCGCCGCATCGCGGGGGCGTCCCACAGCTGCTCGATCTGGGAGATCCAGCCGGGCAGGAACAGCAGATCGAGGGCGCCTTCGCCTGTGACCTGGTAGGCGATGGAGGCGTCGCCGGAGCGGGCGTAGCGGGTGGTGGGGATCACGTCACTCGTCTTCGATCAGCGACCGGAACGGCGCGGCGGGCTCGACGGTCCCGCCGGCGGCGTGGACGCGATCGGAGAGCCATAAGTCGGAGGTGACGACGCGGATCGCGCCGGGCTCTGAGTCCTCGGCGAGCAGGCGCACGATCTCGTCGTCGGCGGAGTCGCGGCGCGGGCGCGGGGCGTGGGCGACGATGATGACGCTGGAGCGGATCGGTGGCCTGGGGGGCTGCTCGAAGACGACGGTGACGTCCTCGCCGTTGACGGCGGCCCAGCGCTCGAGCATGTCGACGAGCTTCACCATGGCGGCGTGCCTGTCCTTCCACCACGCGTCGGGACGCGTTCCGATCACGTTCATCCCGTCGATGAGCCAGCGCACTGCGGCCAAGCCTACGTTCTCGCCGCCGCGATCGCGTTGACAGCTGGATCTGCTGGACTGATGTCAGATGAGGCTCGAGGGCATCCAGACCGGAGACATCGTGGAGGTCGACCACAAAGGCCGTCGCTTCCACGCGATCGTGACGGGGCCGGCGCCGGGTGGTCTGGCGCTGCAGCCGACCGATCGGCGCGTCAACTACTACTCGTGCCGCAGCCGCGAGGTGGTGGGCCACTGGGCCAAGCGCGGTCGTCCGCGTGAGACGAGCGAGCCGCTGCGGCCGTCGCCGCGTCAGCTGGAGATGGACCTGTAGGCGTCGGCGGCGTCTTGGAGGCGGTCATCGCCCCAGAACAGCTCCCCGTCGACGATCACGGTCGGCACCCCGAACACGCCGTGTGCGAGCGCGGCGTCGGTCTCCTCGCGCAGCGCGTGCTTGACGGCGGGGTCCTTGAGCGCCCCCTGTAGCTCAGAGGGTTCGATCCCGACGCGGCTGCCGGCCTCGAGCACTGAGTCGAGCTCGCCGATGTTCCGGCCCTCGAGGAAGGAGAGGCGCATCGCGCTGAGCGCGAACGGCTTGAGCAGGTCTCGCGTGTTGGCGTAGGCCATGGCGCGCGCTACGAGCAGGTCGTTGGTGGGCCACGGATCCGGCCAGCGGATCGGCCCGAGCCCATATGTCTCCGCGCGCGCGTCGCAGTCGGCGATGCCGGCGTCGCGCTCCTCGGTCAGCCCCCAGGAGACGCGCCGGTTGGACTTGAACATGCCGCCGAGGAATATCCCGTGCCAGCTCGCCTCGGGCAGCAGCCGCTCGATGCGCTCGGCGGAGAACCACGAGTAGGGGGACATCGCGCCGAAGAAGAACCGAGGCCTCTGCACAGCCATCTCTCTAAATGATTTTATAGATTGGCTCGGGTCGCGCTGTGACACGCCGGTGGCTTGGCGCCGCGCCTGGCGGTGAGCGCGAACAGCGCGATGAACACGGCCGCGCCGAGGGCGTTGAGGTAGAGCTTGTAGTCGACCTTGACTTCGCCGAAGATGTCGGCGCGCGTGGGGCGCACGGCGGGTATGAGGCCGGCGAGGTCGAACAGGCCGTCGACGATCAGCGCGGCGATCACCATGGTGACGAACATCAGCGCGACGATGCGCAGCGCGAACGGGCGGCCGTAGTACTTGCGGTAGGCGATGACGATCGGCAGGACGATGAGGTCGGCGAACACGAACGCGATCACCCCGCCGAAGCCGATCCCTCCGGACCAGAGCACCGCGGCGAGCGGCACGTTGCCGACCGAGCAGACGAAGCTGAGCACGGCGATGAGCGGCCCGAGCACCACGTTCTCGAGCAGGCGCAGCGGTTCGGGGGCGTGCGTGGCGAACAGGCCGTTGAAGAAGTCGTTGGGAAGCAGGCCGAGGAAGCCGGCGAGCAGGAAGCCGGTGGCGATCTCGCGGTGGAGCATCGACCAGTCGTTGCGGAAGTTGTGCGCGACGTCCGACCACGAGTCGACCGAGACGAGCCGTTGGCGCAGGGACATGGGCTCGCCGGCTGAGTGGTGCTGGTGGCCGGGGGCGGCCTCGCGGGCGTGCTCGCGGGCGACCTGTTCGAGCTTGGGCGAGACGAAGAAGCGCAGCAGGAGGGTCATGACGGCGACGAGGATCAGCCCGCCGACGAGCTCGGCGAGCGCGAACTGCCAGCCGATCAGAACCCAGATGACGACACCGAGCTCGACGACGAGGTTGGTGGAGGCGAACTGGAACGCGAGCGAGCTGGCGGCGGAGGCGCCGCCGACGAACAGCGTGCGCGCGATGGCGATGGCGGCGTAGGAGCAGGAGGAGGACGCGGCGCCGAGGCCGGTGGCGAGCGACACGGAGCGAAAGCCGCCGGACCCGAGCGTCCGCTGGATGCGCTCGCGCGGGACCCACGCCTGCACGACGCCGGAGATGGCGAAGCCGAGCACGAGCGCCCACCACACCTCCCACGCCATCAGCAGGGCGTTGGAGAGCCCTTCGAGGACCGTGCTGGGGACGCTGGCGAGCACCGAGGTTCACACTAGCTCTCATGCACGAGCAAGCTCCAGGGCCCGGCGCGGCGAAGCTCGAACGCGCGATCGTGCTGGAGCTGCTCGACGGCGCGGGCGAGCGGGCCCGCTCGTGCGCGGAGCTCGCGGCGGACCTCGACGCGTCGGAGGCGGAGGTCGCGACGGCGGTGGAGCGGTTACGGGACGCCGGGGTCCTCCAGACGAACGGCCGGCAGGTGCTCGCGGCGCCGGCGGCGCTGCGCCTGGACGAGCTCGGCCTGATCGGCATCTGAGGACTACGGATGACCTCATGTAAGCGGGATGTTTCGGTGTGGCGAGATAGGGTCCATCTATGAGCGACCGCGTGCTCATCCTCTCCTGGGAGTACCCGCCTGTGATCGAGGGAGGGCTGGCGCGCCACGTGCGCAAGCTCGCCGAGGCTCTGGTTCGCCAGGGTGTGACGGTGGACGTGCTGACGCGCGGGGTGGGCGAGGGCCCGGAGGTCTCAGAGCACGGCGGCGTGACGGTGCACCGCGTGCGCGAGCCGGCGTTCCCGCGCGACCTCGACCGCTTCGTGGCGTGGGTGGAGCGGATGAACGAGGACATGCTGCTGGCGGGCGAGGCGCTCGCGCAGGAGCACGACTACGACCTGATCCACGGCCACGACTGGCTCGTGGCGCAGGCGTCGGCGACGCTCGCCGACCGGATTGAGGTGCCGTACGTGACGACGATCCACGCGACCGAGCACGGTCGCCACCAGGGCTGGGTGAAGGACGAGCCGCAGGCGCACATCCACGGGGTCGAGCGCTGGATGGCGCAGCGCGCGGACGCGGTGATCGTGTGCTCCTACTACATGCGCGGGCACGTGGCGGACATCTTCGACATCGACGAGCGGCGCGTGGCGGTGATCCCGAACGGCGTGGACCCGAGCGAACTGCAGCCGACAGGCGACCTGCAGGCGCTTCGCGCGAGCTTCGCGGCGCCGCACGAGAAGCTCGTGCTGCTGGTTGGCCGTCTGGTCTACGAGAAGGGCTTCCAGCTGGCGCTCGACGCGCTCCCGGGCGTGATCGAGCAGGTCGGCGACGTGCGCTTCATAGTCGCGGGCAGCGGCACGCACGAGGCGGAATTGAAGGCCCAGGCGGAGCGGCTGGGCCTCGGCGAGCACGGCACGTTCGTGGGCTGGATCGGCGATGACGTGCTGCACTCGCTCTACCGGATCGCGGATCTGTGCGTGATCCCGTCGATCTACGAGCCGTTCGGCCTCGTGGCGCTCGAGGCGATGGCGTCGGGCTGCCCGTGCATCGTCGCCGACACGGGCGGGCTGTGCGAGGTTGTGCCGGTGGGCGAGCGGGTGGGGCTGCGCTTCAACGGCGGCGACGCGGAGCACCTGGGCGTGATGATCGAACGGCTGCTGGTGGACGACGAGCTGCGCGACCGGCTGGTGACGGAGGCCTCCGAGCACGTGCTGCGCTTCGACTGGGACGACATCGCGCTGCGGACTCGCGACATCTACCATGATTTCGGTCAGCTGGCGAGGCGGGAGGGGGCTCGGAGAGGATGACGCAGATGCTCGAGGGTCTGATGCAGGACGACTTCCAGCTGACGCTGCACCACATTCGCCGGGCGATGCGCACGAACAGCCCCGACGCGCGCGTGGTCACGCACGTGGAGCCCGGGACGGTGAGATCGGCGACGTTCGCGGAGGTCCACGAGCGGATCGACCGGCTCGCGCGGGCGCTGGTGCGCCTCGGCGTCGAGCCGGGCGACCGGGTGGGGACGTTCGCGTGGAACAACCAGCGCCACTTCGAGCTGTACTTCGCGATCCCGTGCCTGGGGGCGGTGCTGCACACGCTGAACATCCGCCTGTTCGAGGAGCAGCTGACGTACATCGTCAACCACGCGGAGGACAGGCTGATCTTCGTCGACGACTCGCTCGTGCCGATCCTGGAGAAGCTCGCCCCTAGCTTTCAGACGGTCACCCGCTTCGTGGTGATGGGCGACGGCGACGCTGGCTCGCTGCCGAACGCCCTGCGCTACGAGGACCTGCTGGAGGAGGCAGGCCCGGGCGAGTTCGCCTACCCGGAGGTGGACGAGCGCCAGGCGGCGGCGCTCTGCTACACCAGCGGCACGACGGGCAACCCGAAGGGCGTGCTGTACTCGCACCGCTCGATCAGCCTGCACTCGACGGCGACGCTCGTGAAGGACGGCCTGGGACTTGGGCGCGCGGATCGCGTGTTGGCGGTGGTGCCGATGTTCCATGCGAACGCGTGGGGCCTGCCCCACGGCGCGGCCCTCGCGGGGGCGGACCTGATCCTGCCGGACCGCTTCCTCGGCGCCGAGCCGCTGGCGGAACTGATCACGGCGGAGCGCCCGACGCTGATGGGATGCGTGCCGACGATCTTCGCGGATCTGCTGCGCCACGCCGAGGCGAACCCCGACCTCGACCTGTCGTCGCTGTCGAACGCGACGTGCGGCGGCTCGGCGGTCCCGCGTCAGCTGATGAAGGACTTCGAGGAGCGCCACAGCGTGCGCATCTTCCAGGCGTGGGGGATGACGGAGACGAGCCCGGTGGCGACGTTCTCGCGGCCGCTGGAGGGCGAGCACGACGACGCATATTGGAACCAGCGCGCGAAGCAGGGCCGTCCGCTGCCGTGGGTCGAGCTGAGGCTGACCGACGACGCGGGCGAGGAAGTGCCGTGGGACGGGGAGTCGACGGGCGAGATCGAGGTTCGCGGCCCCTGGATCGCGTCGGGCTACTTCCGCGACGAGTCGAGCGATGAGAAGTTCGACTCCGGCTGGCTGCGCACGGGGGACATCGCGGCGGTCGACGAGCGGGGTTTCGTGCAGATCACGGACCGCTCGAAGGACGTGATCAAGTCGGGCGGGGAGTGGATCTCCTCGGTGGAGCTGGAGAACGAGCTGATGGCCCACCCCGACGTGGTGGAGGCGGCGGTGATCGCGAAGCCCGACGAGCGCTGGGCGGAGCGCCCGCTGTGCTGCGTGGTGCTGCGCGAGCACGCCGACACGAGCGCGGAGGATCTGCTCGAGCACCTGCGCGGCAGGGTCGCCAAGTGGTGGCTGCCGGACGAGTTCGCGTTCGTCGCGGAGATCCCGAAGACAAGCGTCGGCAAGTTCGACAAGAAGGTGCTGCGCGGCAGGCTCGCCGAGGACGAGCTCGAGGGCCGCGTGCGTGTGTAGCGACCGCCAAAGCTGATAGACCTTGCCCGTAATAAGGCAGGCCACCGGCCGAAAATGCCGAATCAAGACCAAACACGACCAAAAACGGGAGGTTGGCATGACTCGGACCGATGTCATGGCCTCGAGTAGGCCACACACCGAAGGCGCAGTGTCGATGAGAAGCTCCATGCCGGGCCTGACGCGTCGCCTGTCGGCGATCTCGGCGCTGCTGCTGCTCGCGCTCGCGCTCGCGTTGCCGGCTGCGGCGTTCGCTGCGGAACCGACGACCGGCTACAACCAGACGCCGACGACGCCGAAAACCGGCACGTCGCCTTCGAAAGAAGAAAAAACCCCGGCGAGCGAACCGGCTCCGGAAAAAACCACCACCCCGACGACCGAAAAAGCGACCACGCTTCCTTTCACGGGCTTCGACCTGCGCTGGAGCCTCGCCGTGGGCGTGCTCCTGATGGGCGCCGGTTTCTCGATCGTTGCAGTACAGCGGCGTCAGCGTCGCGACAGCCACCGCTGAGCGGCCGACGCCTTCAGCACTGCGGTAGGTAAAGGCGGCCGTCCTCCCGAAGGGGTGGGCGGCCGTTTTGTCGATCGAGATGAGCTCAGTGCTGAGATCGGGTCTCGCGCGAGCCCCGTCGGGCGGGCTGGTGGTCGGCGCGATCGCGTCGGTGCAGTTCGGCGCGTCGTTGGCGGCGACGCTGTTCGAGCGGCTCGGGCCCGGCGGCACGACATCCCTGCGGCTGGCCTCCGCGGCGATCGTGCTGCTCGTGGTGTGGCGCCCGCGCGTGCGGGGACGCGGCAGGGACGAGCTGCTGTTGGCGATCGTGTTCGGCCTGGATCTGGCGGCGATGAACCTGTGCTTCTACGAGGCGGTAGCGAGGATCCCGTTGGGGATCGCGGTGGCGGTGGAGTTCGTGGGGCCGCTGGCGGTCGCGGTGATGGGCTCGCGCAGGCGATTGGATGCGCTGTGGGTGGCGCTCGCGGTGATCGGCATCCTCGCGCTGACGCGCGGCGGGGCACACGCGCTCAATGGGACGGGAGTGCTGCTCGCGGCGCTGGCGGGCGGCCTGTGGGGTTGCTACATCCTGTTGAACGCGCGGCTCGGGCGGGCGTTCGAGGGCTCGACTGGCCTGGCGCTGGCGCTGGGCGTGGCGGCGCTGGTGGCGCTTCCCGTGGGCGTGGCGTCAGCGGGCGTGCGCCTGCTGGAACCCGAATCTCTGGCGCTCGGCTCGGCGGTGGGCATCCTCTCCTCGGCGATCCCCTACTCGTTCGAGCTGGAGGCGCTACGCAGGATCGCGGCGCCGGTGTTCGGCGTGCTGATGAGCCTCGAGCCGGCGATGGCGGCGCTGGCGGGCTTCGTGGTGCTCGGGCAGACGCTCGGCGTGCGCGCGCTGGCGGGCATAGCGCTCGTGATCGCTGCGTCCGTGGGCGCGTCTCGCGCGGCGGCCGAGGCGCCGTTGGCGTTGTAGTTACAGCAGGTTCGGTGTTTTAACCGGACTCACGCACCTCATATGGGTGGTCGATAAGAAACATATGAGGGCTGCTGGCAGTGAAGTACGGGTGAGGCGGAGAGGCGACGGTGCACGGCCGGCCGATGACCCGCGCGTGGTGCGCGTGGCGCGTCAGCCGATCCTCGACCGCGACGAGCGTCTGATCGGCTACGAGCTGCTGTTCCGGGCGCCCCTGATGGAGGCGGCCGGCGTCCTCGACGACGTCGAGGCGACCGCGACGGTGGTCGTCGACGGGCTGCTCGACGTGGGCCTGTTCGACCTGGTGGGCGAGCGTCTGGCGTATGTGAACGTGTCGCGAGAGCTCCTGCTCGGCGTTCGCCCGCTGCCGCTTCCCGCTCGGCACGTTGTGCTCGAGCTGCTGGAGGACCAGGTGGTCGACGACGAGCTGCTCGGGGTGCTCGACGAGCTGCTCGACCAGCGCTTCACGATCGCGCTCGACGACTTCCGTCTGACGCCCGAGACCGAGCGGCTGCTGAAGTACGCGCGGATCGTGAAGGTCGACGTGCTCGAGCACACGGGGCAGGCGCTCGACGAGCTCGTCGCCCGCCTGAGAGAGCACCGCCCGTCGTTCACCCTGATCGCGGAGAAGGTGGAGACACGGGAGGAGTTCGAGCACTGCCGAGCGCTCGGGTTTCACGCATTCCAGGGCTACTTCTTCGGCAAGCCCTCGCGTGTGAGGCAGAAGCGTCTGCCGTCCCAGGGGCTGAGCGCGCTGAGCGCGATGGCCGACCTGAACGCGACCGAGGACGTCGACGAGATCCATCGCATCATCACGCGCGACGCCGGACTGAGCATGCGCGTGCTTCGCTACGCCAACTCGGCTTATGTGTCGCTCCCGCGGCGGGTGAGATCCGTCCAGGAGGGGCTCGCGTGGCTCGGTGCGATAACCGTGCGGCGCCTCGCGCTGATGGTGGCGCTCGCCGGTGCGCGCGACGTGCCGGATGTGCTGTTGGTGACGGCGCTCGTGCGGGCTCGCATGTGCCAGCTTCTGTCAGGGGAGGGCGATCGCGCTTTGGGCGACTCCTACTTCACGGTCGGCCTGCTGTCGGTCGCCGACGCGCTCGTGGACGCGCCGATGGAGGACGTGATCGAGCAGCTGCCGCTGCGCCCCGAGATCGCGGTCGCGCTGCTGCACGGCGGTGGCGAGCTGGGCGAGCTGCTCACCGAGGTGATCGCATACGAGCGCGGCGACTTCCACGCCGCCGAGCGGCTGATTCGACTCCATCCCGAGGTGGAGCAGGTCTACCGCGACGCGACGACGTGGGCCGACGTCGGCGTCACCGGACTTGTCTGAGTGGTCTCCGACATAATAGACTGATTCCGTGGTTTGGACTGGGGGGTTTGGTGACGGCATGACGCGCGAAGATCGGATCGTGGCGACGTTCGTGGAGCTCGCCGACACGATGATCGACAACTTCGACGTCGTCGAGTTCCTGCATCGCCTCGTCGAGCGCAGCGTCGAGCTGTTGGACTGCGCCGAGGTCGGACTGCTGCTCGCGAACGCCGAGGGCAGGCTGCAGGTGATGGCATCCTCGAGCGAGCGCTCTGAGGCGCTGGAGCTGTTGCAGTCTCAGTATGAGGAGGGACCGTGCTTCGATTGCTTTCGCAACGCAGAGGCGGTGTTCAGTGAGGACCTGACGGCCGATCGTGGACGCTGGCCTCGCTTCGTGCCCGCCGCGATGGAGGCGGGCATCGGCTCGGTTCACGCGATCCCGATGCGCGTGCGAGGAGAGAGCGTGGGTGCGCTGAATCTGTTTCGCTCGCAGGTCGGTCGGATCGCGGAGCGAGATCTGACGCTCGGGCAGGGAATGGCGGATATCGCGGCGGTGTCTCTCCTGCAGGAGCGGGCGGTGCGTGAGACGCGCGGCGTGGTGGCGCAACTGCAGGGCGCTCTGAACAGCAGGGTTCTGATCGAGCAGGCGAAGGGCGTGCTCGCCGAGCGCGCCCAGGTCAGCGTGGACGCGGCGTTCGCCATCATGCGTGCGTATGCGAGAGCGCAAAACCGCCGCCTGAGCGACACCGCGCGAGATGTGGTGGAGGGCGGCCTCGACACTCGTGAGCTCATCGAGGCGCTGCCGCCTTTCCGCTAGCTCCGCGCACGCGGCAAATGTCGTCGGGACGACTCACTTGAAAGTCGAGATTCCAACAGACGGGATCGGTGATACCCTGCAAGCACGTCGCTCCAGACCTTGGTGACGTCCTACGTGGGGACTCCTACCTGTCTGGGGGCAACATGCGGATGCAACCTCGTTCGCTGGGATCGGTCGGCTAGATGGCTGGTCGATTCCCCTGCGACGCGGGCGCGAGCGCTTGCGGGCTCGCGCAACGATGCCGACACCCGCCCTACCGTGAAAGCTTGCGATGCCGGGCGTGGGGTGGGCGCTGTGGTGTGCGCATGGCTGATCGCACGTTCTGTCGCGTGACATTCGATGCTCAGGACTCCGCGACCCGCGATGCGATGCGGAGTGCGGCAGCGCGGCAGCGCCGAGGGTCGCGCCGGCCACGCGCATGACCGCGCGGGAGAACGAGAGGTCGCTGTCTGACCTCGACCGGAGCTCCTCGGAAGCAGACCAAAGCGCGGCGGACGCCGATCAGACACTCTCCGATGCGGACCAGACGGCCTCCGAGCGTGATCAGGCGTCGGCTGACAACGATCAGCACGCGGCGGACATGGACCAGCATGCGAGCGAGAGCGTGGGCATCGAAGGAGACGGCGAGTCTATCTACGAGCAAACCCGCCAGATGCGCGCTGAGAGCACCATCGAGAGGAGCGTGACGAGCCTCGCGCGTGGCCACACCGCGGTAGCGCGCGACGATGTGGCTCGCCGGCGCGATCAGCTGTCGGCCGCTCGTGACGCTGCGAGCTCGGCGCGTGACGATCTGGCGGCGGCTCTCGACGCCCATGCCGAGAGCTTTGAACGACAGCAGCTGCTGAACGATGGGGCGGAGCACAACGGTGCGCACCACGTGCGGCTCCGCGCCGCTCATCAGCGTCAGCTGGCGGCTCGAGCACAGGCCGCGGCTCAGCGCAGGGCTGCCGCTGAAGATCGTGCGCGGGCCGCGAGCGATCGAGACCTGGCGGCGAAGGATCGCCTGGCGTACGCGGCCGAACTTGCGAGCGCCGAAGTGGACGAGGTGACCGGTGCGCTACGTCGTCGCGTGGGTCTGGCCGCGCTGCAACGCGAGATGGATCGCGTGCTGCGCACGAAGGAGCAGCTCACGGTTGTGTTCATCGACGTCGATGGCCTCAAGCGGGTCAACGACGAGATTGGCCATGCCGCCGGTGATGAGCTGTTGCGGACGGTGGTCGAGTGTGTGACGGAGGAGGTCCGCTCGTATGACCTCATCCTTCGCTTCGGCGGCGATGAGTTCGTGTGCTCGCTCTCGGGTGACAGCGTGGCGGAGATCGGGGGGCGCTTCGAGCGGATCGCCACGCGCTTGAGCGAGGCGATTCCCCACGCGACGATCAGCACGGGCGTGAGCGAGCGCCGCCCGCAGGACACCGTCGGGACGCTGATCGGTCGTGCAGACGAGGCGATGATCGCGAAGCGCCGCAACGACAGGACCTCATGTCACCCGGAGCAAGGTCGCTGATGCCGATCCGGAGCGCGCCGGCTGGACGCCCGTTCGAGTTGCGGCTCCGGATCATGGCTTTGGTTGGAAAGCGGCCGATAGCTCGAGTAGGTCGAACAGACCGGGGAGCGATTCCCCTTCAATCGCGGCGACTCGACGCCGCAGTGAGGAGACGTCCATGAACGATGGCGTCCCAACTGAGCACCGGCCGCTCCTCGGCGGCTTTCTCCCAGCAAGTCGTCGCTCGCTCCTGCGAAGCGGACACAGGTCATATCGGGTTGGCGTGCTGATGTTTGGGCTGCTCTCGAGCCTGCTCCTCGCGAGCAGCGCGTCGGGCGCCGCGGCTCCTGTGGGTCTCGGGTCGGCGGCGAGCTTCTCTGTGCTGGGCGGCTCGACCGTCACGAACACCGGGCCGACGACGATGTTCGGCGACCTCGGTCTCAGCCCCGGGTCGTCGGTGACGGGCGCGCCGCACGTGCTCGGCCAGACCCACGTGGACGACGCGGTTGCGATCGGCGCGAAGAACGACCTCACGACCGCCTACAACGACGCCGCGTCGCGCCCGAGCAACGGCTCCGCGGGAACGGATTTGGCGGGCCAGACCTTCCTGCCCGGCGTGCGCAACGCGAGCAGCTCGCTGCTGCTGTCCTCCGGGGCGGTGACGCTCGACGCGAGGGGCGACCCGAACGCGGTCTTCATCTTCGAGATCGGCTCGACGCTGATCACCGCGTCGAACACGAGCGTGAGGTTGATAAATGGCGCGCAGGCGTGCAACGTGTTCTGGCAGGTCGGCTCCTCGGCGACGCTCGGTACGGGCACCCAGTTCGTCGGCACGATCATGGCGCTGGCGACGATCACGGCGAAGACCGCCGCGACGATCCACGGCAGGCTGCTCGCGAGCACCGGCGCGGTGAACCTCGAAAACAACACCATCACCACTTCCAACTGCGCCTCCAGCGTGAGCGGAAGCGGTGGCGGGACCGAAACGACGACCACCGGCACAGGGCCGGGAGGCGGAACGACCACGGGGCCGTCGACCGGGCCGAACGCCAAAGCGAAAGCACGCGCCAAAGCGAGGCGCAGGCGCGCCAAACGCAAACACGGCTCCACGACTGGACCAGCTCGCAAAGCACGGCCGCACCACACCGGCGCGTTCACGGGCTGAGTGGTGCGTCAGCTGGCCGCGCTCATCGTGGCGACGTGCTTGGCGTGCGCCTCGATCACGCCGGCCGTCGCCGCGACTGCGCCACGCGTGCAGGCGACCCAGGAACTGGCGGTGCTGCTCACGGCCCATGGCGCTCATAAGTCGCCGGAAGCGGGATCGCCACAGGTGATGCTGGTGGCGGCCCGCAGGCCGATCACCGGCGAGCGCACGACACTACCGGTGCTCGCCCGCTCGACCGGCGTGGGCGGAGCGGGGTGGCTGGAGGTGATGCTCCCTGGGCGCCCGAACGGGTCGACGGGGTGGATCTCCGAGCGCGGGACCCGCGAACTGGTCACGCCGTGGCGCCTGTCGATCGACCTGGCCGCGCGACGGGTGACGGCCTACCGTGACGGGCGGGTCGCGAGGCGCTTCTCGGCGGTGGTCGGCAAGCCCGCCACGCCCACGCCGACGGGCGAGTTCTTCGTCGAGGAGGCGCTGCGGATGCAGCCGGGCGAGGCGGGTGGCCCGTTCGCGCTGGCGCTCAGCGCGCGCTCCGACGTGCTCCAGGAATTCGAAGGCGGCCCGGGGCAGATCGCGGTGCACGGCCGCGAGAACCTCGGGGGCACGCTCGGCACGGCTGCGTCACACGGGTGTGTGCGGCTTGCGACGGCGAGCATCGAATGGCTCGCGACGCGCATCGGGCCGGGGGTGCCGGTGGGGATTTACACGAGCTAGCGCGGGTCGCTGCCGTAGGCGACCGAGCGGTGGCGGATGGTGGCGACACGGACTGCTTTGTCGTTGTCCGCGAGCTGGTAGATGCCTCGGGTAGGCTCGACGCTCATAGCGGGCATGGCGTGAGTTCGGCTGATCCCCATCGGTCGCTCGACGACGGCTAAGAAGGTAATCCTACCCATGTAGCCAATATGTGGGTATTATTTCCTCCGTGAAGGCAATCGATCCACGGACGCTGCTCGGTGACACGTTCAGGTACCGCGATGCCCGAGAGGCGGGCCTGAGCGACGGTCGCATCTACCGATTGCGCGACTCCGGAGCGATCGTCGCCGTGGGTGGTGGTGTGTATCGGTGGGCCGACGCGCCAGTGGCAGATCTCGACCTGATCGAGATCGCCGAACGTGTTCCCCGCGCGACTCTCTGCCTGGAGACGGCTCTCGCTCGCCATGGGCTCATCGATTCCATCCCGGTTGCGATCGACATCGCGATCCCGCGCGGTAATACGCGGCCAGTCCTGAAGGCGCCCCGCCGCCTGCATCAGTTCGACCGTCAGAGCTTCGACCTTGGGCGGGAAACGCTCGACGTCGGTGCCCGCACTCCGATCGGTATCTATTCGGCCGAGCGCTCAATCGTTGACGTCATCCGGATTCGCCATTTGCAAGGCGCGGACCTTGGGTGGGAGGCTTTGCGGCGATGGCTGCGAAAGCCGGGGAGGAGCCCAGCGCAGCTGCTCGAGCTGGCAGAGCACTTCGCTGGGGCAGAGCCGGCGATCCGCACGGCGCTCGAGGTGCTGCTGTGAGCATTCCGAGTCGGGCGACGAGAGCGGGGCGTGCCTACCTCGATCTGCGCAAGCTGGCTCGGGAGAGTCAACGGCCTGTTGATGAGCTGCTGCATCTGTACGTCTTGGAGGCGTTTCTCGACCGGCTCGCCAGTACGCCGGACGCCTGCACTGCCCACATCCCGGCAAGCACGACGCACTCGTCTACGACTACGTAGACACCGTTGCCTGTGCTGCGCCGCATGTTCGCCAAGCGTTTGAAGACCTATCGCACCCTCGGCTATGAGCTCATTGAGCGTCGCGGCGAAGGCCCGCCTCATGAGCGCCTGTCGGACGTTCTGCGCGAGACCGAGGGTCAGGTCTTTCGGGAAGACGAGTTCGCTGCACACTTGGAGCGGGTCGCGGCGAGTGAGGACGACCTTCCGACCGATCCGCCGGCGTAGGCGTGCCGACGCCCCCGATCTGAGGGATAGATTCCGCCCGTATGCCGGATCGACTCTTCCATTACACGACGCGCGAGTTCGCGCTTGAGTGTGCGGCGGATATGGAGATCGGTCGGCCGGTGTTGGTGGAGGTTTGGGATGGCCTCTACGGCCCTGGCTTCTACGCGTTGGACATCGGCTTCGAGGATGCCGCGCGCGACCGGTTGCGCTGGGAGTGCTTCGGCGACGCCAGGCCGGATCACCCGATGGATGGTGTCTTGGTGCTCGACCCTAACCTTGCAGATGTGCCGTTCAACCCGGTGGATGGGCACATATGGCTGATGGATGCCTCCTGGGGGTCGCGTGCGCCGGTCGAGGGCATGATCGTGGCGGTTGGCGCGTGGGAGAGTGGTGAGTGGCGGGTAGATGAGTACGAATAGAGTCTGGCATCCAGATCCCATGTTTGTTAGGATGTCGATGATGACCGAGACGCGCAAGGGCAGGCTGCGGCGCAGCACAGATCCTCCGGGCTACTGGCTTGGGGAGGCGTTCCACGCCGGGTTCCACGACGACCCGTCGCTTCCCGAGGGCTTCCGGCGACGCGTTGCCACCTGGGCGCGAGCCGCGGACGCTCTCTCTGATTCCCAGCGCGCGCTGCTGGAACAGCGTCCAGGGCGGGAGATCTCCGAGGCTCAGCAGCGGGCGGAGGCGCTTGCCGGACCGCAGGCGAGCCCGATGTGGGGGTATCTCACGGGCGTTGAGCAGGGGATGGTGCGTGATCCCGCAACACATCCGAAACTCGCTGGTGCGAGCTATCCGCTCGGTATCGGCCGGCTGGCGACGCTCACGGGCTCGACGCAAGACCAGATCCGCCACTGGCACGAACTCGGCTTGCTGCGCGCACGGCGCAGCAAGGGCGGACACCGCGAATTCTTCGCCGATGCGGCGCTGCGGGCGTTCTTCCTGCGTCGGAACATGCCCCAGCCATACATCACGGTTCTGCGGGACATCAGCAACCTGAAGGGCGCTTCGCTGCTCGCGGGCATGGCAACGCTCCTGCAGGAGCAAGCGTTCCGCTTCGACGCGCCCGAGCACGATCTCCTCACGCGAACCGCCTACGATCTTGAGCGGGTCAGCGCGGTATTTGCCGAGCGCGGCGCCTGACACGAGCATCGCCATGTCTTCACAGCGAACTCCAACGGCTCATAGCCAGAACGACCAACCTGAGCGCCTAGCCCAGCCGTACGGTTATCGGCTCGGACAGGGGCAAAGCGCCGAGGACGTTCTCGAGATCCAAGCGGAGCTTCTGCACAGCGAGGGCATCGACCCTACGTGGCCCGGATTCAGCAAGCTCCTGCCCGCTGGACAGAGCTAGCAGCGTCAGCTGACTCGTCGGCATTTTGGCGCTCGCGGCGCCCGCTACCCGAGGCGATATGTGTCGTGCGCCAGTGCTGCTGAAGTCAATGCGGATGAGAGGACTCGAACCTCCACCCGGTTTCCCGGACACGGACCTGAACCGTGCGCGTCTACCAATTCCGCCACATCCGCGTGCTGGTGGGGGTCCGAAGATATCGCACCTGCCAGAGGCGGGCTTGGAGGCTGGCCGGCGGTCCCGGGCGAAGCCGGGAAGACGCTGGCAGACCAGACCCACTCCGGAGGCTTTTGCTAGCCTCAGGGCGTAGATTCCCTGCCGCTATCGTCCAGGGGACTAGGACGCCGCCCTCTCATGGCGGAAACCGGGGTTCGAATCCCCGTAGCGGTACTACCAAGGAAGCCCTGCTCAAGCGGGGCTTTTGTTGGTTCTGGGGCCAGACGCGCGGAGATCGGGCTCAGAGCGTCGCCGGCTCGCCGGAGAGCACGGGCAGGCTCGTGGTCTGCTCGGCCGGCCGCTCCGGCTCGATGCGTTGCCGCCAAGCGAAGGCGAGCGCGAGGGCGAGCGTGACGGACGCGCAACCGAGCGCGAACGCGCTCCCAGATCCGTGGGCGTCGACGAGCGATCCTCCGAGCGCCGATCCGCCCGACATGCCGGCGATGGTGGCGGCGCGATGCCACGCGAACGCCTCGGTGGTGGTGTCCGACGCGGCGAGCGCGCCTACGAGCGAGAACTGGGCTGAGAGCATCGGCGCGACGCCGAGTCCCGCGAGCGCGGCCAGCACGCACCCCGCGGCGAGCGAGTGCGCGGCGATCAGCGGAGCGACCGCGATCGCCATCCCCAGCAGCAGCGCCATGTAGCGTCGGCCGAGCGCGAGATTCCAGCTCCTGGCGGAGTACAGCAGACCACCGGCCATGCTCCCGACGCTGAACATGGCGAGCATCGGGCCCGACGACCAGCGCGCCCCGATCTCCACGGCGAGCGCGGGCAGCCCGACCTCGACCGCGCCGAGCACGACGCCGGCGAGCGCGACGGTGACGAGCAGCGTGCGCAGGCCGGGGCTCGCGAGCGCTCCGCCGCGGGTGCGCTTCTGTGTGCTCGCCTGCCAGCCGCTCGAAAGCTCGGAGGTGGCGAACATGACGGTTCCGCACAGCGTGATCCCCGCGCACAGCAGCACCGCGGCGGACGGCGAGAGGAGCCCGGCGGTGGCCCCGACGAGCAGCGGTCCGAGCGTCCAGATGATCTCCTGGGTGGTCGCGTCGAGCGTGTAGGCGATCTCGAGCGTCTCGGGGTCCTTCGCGATCACCGACCACAGGGCGCGAATGCAGCCCGCGATCGGTGGCGTGGCGGCGCCCGCGAGGGCCGCCGCGGCGACGAGGTTCGCGACCGGCATCTCAGCCCGCGCCATTGCCACGAGGATCACGAGCAGCGTCGCCTGGACGGCGGCCGCGGGGATCAGCACCGGCGCCTGTCCGATCCGGTCGACGAGCGCGCCGAGCGGTGGGCCCATGACGGCCCCGGCGAGCGCGAACGCGCCGACCGCGAGGCCGGCGTCGAGGAACGATCCGGTCTGCCCGTGGACGAGCAGCACGATCGCGAGCGAGAACATGCCTGACGGCAGGCGGCCGAGCACCGCGCTGATCAGCAGCCGGCTGCAGCCCGGGATCGAGAGCAGTGCGCGGTAGCGGGCGATCACGGCGCGCTCACGCGGCCGTGGGGCACTGGACTGCGCAGTCCTCGTCCTCGACGGGGCGCAGCTCGCCCATCTCCGCGAGCTCCTCGAGCGCCGCTATGAGCATGTCGATCTCGGCGTCGGTGTTGGCGGCGGTGAGCTGCACGCGGAAGCCGACCTCGTCGCGGGGAACCAGCGGGTAGGCGGCGAGCGTTACGTACACGCCACGGTCGAACAGCAGCTGGCCCACCTCCGCGATCCGCGTGTCGTCGCGCAGCGGGATCTCAACGATCGGCAGCCCTGAGTTGTTCGGGGTTGTGATGCCCAGCCGCGTGAGGCAGTCGAGCACCCGCTTGGTGTGCCCGTAGACGATCTCGCGCAGCTGTTCGCCGCGGCACTCGTTGACGTCGAAGCCGGCGAGCACTGTGGCGAGCGAAGCGACGGGGGAGGGCCCGGAGTAGAGGTAGGGCGCGGCCATGATCTTCAGCAGCTCCTTGATCTCGGTGGGGCACGCGATGAACGCGAGCAGCGAGGAGTAGGCCTTGGAGAAGCCGCCGACGAGGATGAGGTTGTCGTAGGTCTCGCCGCAGTAGCGCACGATGCTGTTGCCGCGCATCCCGTATGGGCTGGACTCGGCCGGGTCGCGTTCGCCGATCACGCCGAAGCCGTGCGCGTCGTCCACGTACAGCAGCGCGTCGTGTTCGCGTGCGACCTGGGCGAACGCCGGGATGTCGGGCGGGTTGCCGGTCATGCTGTTGACGCCGTCCATGCACACGAGCTTGCTCGCGCGTCGCTCGGAGCGCAGCAGTTCGTCGAGGTGGTCGGGATCTTCGAACTGGAAGCGCTTGACGCTCGCGCCGTGCACCTTGGCGAGCTGGCAGCCGTCGTAGATGGTCTTGTGCGAGCGCGAGTCGAGGAAGATCGTGCAGCGGCGTCCGGCGAGCGCGGGGATGACGGCCATGTGGATGTGCGTGATCGTCGGCAGCACCAGCGAGTCGGGGCTGCCGAGCAGGCCGGTGAGGCGCTCCTCGATCTGCTCGTAGAGGATCGGGCTGCCGAGCAGCCGCGACCAGCTCGGGTGCGTGCCCCACGCGTCGAGGTAGGCGGGAACCGCATCGATGATGTCGCGCTCGAGGTCGAAGCCGAGATAGTTGCAGGACGCGAAGTCGGCGAGCCACTGCGAGCCGACGCGGATCATGCGCCCGTCGATCTCGTCGATCACCGCGTCCATCATCGGATGGGATTTCTTCAGCGTGTCGAGATCGCGCAGCGCCTCGGGGACGCTCGCGAGCAGCGTGGTGGCGCTCACGAGGTGGGCTCCGTCGTGGCGGTCTCAGTCGAAGCTTGGCTGCGCTCGTGTTGCGCGTTTGACACGGGCTCGGATGCGGTGAGGCCGGACGGTGGGTCGACCGCCGCGGGTAGGTCGGCTGGGAGCTCGGGCTCGGCGCGCAGCAGCTGCTCGAGCTCGGCGGCGGGCAGGGGCTTCGACAGCGCGTAGCCCTGGACGAGCTCGCAGCGGTTGACGACGAGCGAGCTCCACGTCTGCTGGTCCTCGATTCCCTCGGCGACGACGCGGATGCCGATGCTGTGCGCCAGGCGGATGGTCGCCTCGACGATCGCGCAGTCCACCGGGTCAGATGTCATCCGCCCGACGAACGAGCGGTCGATCTTGACCTCTCCGACGGGCAGCGCCTTGAGGTGCGTGAGCGAGGAGTAGCCGGTGCCGAAGTCGTCGAGCGACAGGCCGAGGCCCAGCTCGCCGAGCTGGGCGAGCACGTCGCCGACGCGGACGGGGTCGGCGAGCACCATGTTCTCGGTGACCTCGAGCACGAGCACGTCGGGAGACAGCTCGCGTGCGGCGAGCATCGATGCGACCTCCGCGGGGAACTGCGTGTCCTGCAGGTCGGCGACGGTGGTGTTGACCGCTACGTGGAGCATCAGCCCGGAGTCGCGCCACAGCTTGATCTGGTCGAGCGCGAGCTCGAGCATCTTGCGGGTCAGCGCGCGGCCGAGTCCCGCCTGCTCCGCGAGCGTGACGAACTCCGCGGGCGAGACCATGCCGCGGGTGGGGTGGCGCCAGCGCACGAGTGCCTCTACGCCCACTATCCGTCGCGTGGTGGCGTCCGCCTTGGGCTGGAAGTGCGCCTCGATCTCACCGGCCTCCAACGCGTGGGAGAGCTCGCCCGCGAGGGTGAGGCGCTCGAGCGAGTGGTTGTCGCGCTCGCGGGCGTAGCAGGCGCGTCCGGACTGTGCGGTCTTGGCCTCGTACATCGCGATGTCCGCATGCTGCATGAGCTGTTCGTCGTCGCTCGCGTCGTCTGGGTAGATCGCGATGCCGATGCTTGCGGTCACGCGCAGGCTGAGGCCCTTGATCGGGAACGGCTCGCCGATCGCCGCGAGGATCTTGTCCGCCACGTGCTCGGCGCTTTGCGTGTCGCATGCGTCGCCCAGCAGGACGCCGAACTCATCCCCTCCGAGGCGCGCGGCGGTGTCGCCGGAGCGGAGCACCGCGCGCAGTCGCTCGCCGGCCTGGCGCAGCAGGTGGTCGCCGGCGTCGTGGCCGAGGGTGTCGTTGAGCTCCTTGAAGTGGTCGAGGTCGACGATCAGGAGGGCCATGCTGGTGTTCGACGCTGCGCTTGCGACTATCCCGTCGCGGAGGCGTCGCAGGAAGTCGCGACGGTTCGGCATCGAGGTGAGGTCGTCCGTGAGCGCCTGGCGTCGGGTTTCGGCGAGCGCGCGAACGTCGCGGAAGGCGAGGCCGGTACGTCCGAAGGCCGCGAACATGGTCGCGATCGCGAGCCCCATCGCGAGGGGGTCGAGGCGGCTGAAGTGGTCGTAGATCAGCAGGCCGAGGGCGCTGGCGGCGAACGCTGCGGGGATCCCGAGCACGGCGCCGGTCGGCATCGTGTCCACCTCCAGCGTCACACGTGGCTGCCACGCCGCGATCGCGAGCAGCATCACGCCGATCTCATACGCGAAGTTCGTGGCGGCGCTCGGTGCCGACGCGCCGCCCGCCACCTGCAGCGCGTAGAGGCAGTCTGCGGCCGCGAGGGCGATGAAGCCGACGCCGAGCATCGACCACATGCGGTCCATCCGCCAGCCGCGCAGGGCGAGCACGCCGACGATCAGGGCCGCGAGCAGCAGGTCGCAGATCGGGTAGGCCATCTCGGTGATGACCGCGGCGGTGTTGCCCGACACCGACGCCATCACGGGGCGCAGCACGATCGCCGCGCCGATCGCAGCGACTCCCAGCCCGGCGATGATCCCGTCCAGCCAGATCCTCGCCGGCACGCGACGCTCTCGCACGCGTGCGAGGCCAAGGATGCCTATGTAGCACGCCGGGTAGAGCGTGAGCCACATCCCGTCGCAGATCGATGGGATCGGCGGGTTGGGCAGGTGTTCCATCCAGGCCGCCCACAGGACGTTGCCGAGGCCGTAGATGGAGATTCCGAACGCGAAGATCGTCCACGAGCGGCGTGCCTCGGTGCTGCGAACCGCCCGCCAGCTCACGATCAACCCCACGAGGATGTAGACAGCCGAGGTGATCCAGTCTCGGATCGGCTGTTCGACGGCACGCCCTCCGATCCCGAACGCGGCGTGTATGCCGGTGGCCGCGACGAGGCTGATCACGAGACCGGTCGCCACCCCCAACAGGCGGCGCTCGCCTGGCCGGAGGGTCGACGAGAGCGGTAGCAGGGTTGTACGCATGGCGGGTGTATCGGTCGCAAAGACCGATTGAATTAACACTTTCTTGACTTTCGACTGAGATCCGCTGTAGCTCATGCTTCGGCGATCCGATGACCCGAGAGCCAAGTGTCCCGCTCATGCAAATGAGTCAGGTAAGGCACAGATCGAGCTACCAATGACACGGAGCGGGTCAGTGCCGTCCGTTTTGTCAATCGAACGGGCGCATGAGGGTTCGAACCAACGGAAAAAGTCGGAGACGCGCCTCGACTTAAGGGTCTAGACCCACGAATCTTCCAGGTACGCGCACGCGGGTCTGATGCCTGCTCAAGCGCCGAGTCCCGCAGGGCGCCCTGGCCCGAACGGACGACAGAGTCCCTCAATACTGGCGATATAGACGATTAGGCGGGAACGGATGGCTTTTATATACAAGACACGTACGGTGACTCCACGCTTGCGTCCCGGTCCCAACGGATTGCCGCGTGGTCAAGTGACGGAGATTCAGCGCAGCCGAATGTTGTCCGCTGCGGTCGAGGCGGTGGACGAGGTCGGGTACTCGCGTATGACGGTCGCGCAGGTGATCAGCCGGGCGAGGGTTTCGCGAAAGACGTTTTACGACGTGTTCGCCGACCGCGAGGACTGCTTCCTGGCGGCGTTCGAACAGGCCCTCACGCAGGCGGAGAACCTCGCGAGGGAGGCCTACGAGCGCGAGACCGGCTGGCGCGACGGCGTTCGCTCGGCGCTGGCGAGGCTGCTGATGTTCATGGACGCCGAGCCGGGTCTCGCGAAGCTCTGCGTGGTCGAGGCGCTTGCCGCGGGCGACCGCGTGCTCGAGCGGCGCGCGCAGGCGCTCGACGAGCTGGCGGCGGTGATCGACCAGGGCCGCTTCCTCACGAACGCCACCCGCGAACCGCCGGAGGTCACGGCCGAAGGCATCGTGGGCGGCGTCTTCGCGGTGATCCACACGCGTCTGCTCGAGGGCGGCAAGGAGCCGCTGACGGATCTGCTCGGCTCGCTGATGAGCATGATCGTGCTTCCGTACCTCGGGGCTCGGGCGGCGAGCCGTGAGCTGGCCAGGCCGGCGCTCGAGGTCCCGCGCGACAAACGTCCGCGTGGTCTCACACGGACCAAAGACCCGCTCGAAGGCCTCAACATGCGCCTCACCTACAGGACGGTGCGCGTGCTGATGGTGATCGCGGAGCACCCGGGGGCGAGCAACCGCGAGATCGCCGAAGGCTCGGGCATCGTCGATCAGGGCCAGATCTCAAAGCTCCTGAACCGCCTCGCGCGCCTGAACCTGGTCGAGAACCTCGGCGAGGGCCAGGAGAAGGGCGCGGCGAACGCGTGGCACCTGACGGCGCGTGGCGCTCAGGTGGAGCGGGCGACTCGTCCGCGCTGAGCGCTTGACGGACTAGACACCACGCCCGCGGCTGGGGTCGCGGGCGTGGTGTCTACGTCTGCTTGGAGCGAGCACGTCCCGGCCGGCCCCTCCGGTCGGAGAGGAGCGCAAGTTGCTGCGCTTCCTTCTGTGGCGGATGCTGGGCCTGCTGTCCGTCCTCCTCGGCCTCTCGTTGATCGCATGGCTCCTCGGCGGCGGACCGGGGAGGGCGCTGCGCGGGGACACGGCCGGCAGCCCCATCCATCTGAGCATCGGCGCGCTCGCCCGAGCCATCGCGCGTGTCCTGTCTTCGAGCCTGCGGTGGGCGCCGATTGGTGACGTGTGGCTGCACGGAGCGCTGCCGGTGCTCGTCGGAGCTGCTTGTGCCGTTATCGCCGGGGCGCGGTGGATGGCACGGCACAGGCGTCGCTACGTGCGTGTGCGAATCGAGGTCTATCGAACCGACCATGCAGAGCCAGACGCGGTGGCGCGAGTGTTCGAGGCGTTGCACAAGCGATTGCTGCGGCGCTGGTGGCGGCGGCTACTGCAGGGCCAGCCGTCGGTCGCACTCGAGATCCATCACGACCAAGCCTCAACCGAGCACGCCGCATCCGAGACGCCGTACCGCGCCTGGCTCGCGGTCAGCTGCCCGCAGGGCCTGGAGCGGATGGTGCATGCCGCATTGCAGGGCGCATATCCAAACTGCCGTCTGAGCACGGCACAGCAGCAGGTCGGCAACCCGCCAGCGGTTCTTCGCCTCAAGAAGCACGCGGAATTCACCAAGCGGGTCAAGGGGCTCAATCTCTTCGAGCGAGAAGGCCCATCGTCGACCGACCGGCTGCTGACCGTCATGGGCGCATGCGGCGAGCCGGCATTCGTGCAGTTCGCGCTCACGCCCACCCCGGCCTTCTTCGAGGCGATCGCCAAGCGCCTTTACAAGCATCACGAGGCGAATCTCTCGCGCGAGCGTAGAGAGCACCTGATCGTGCGCGACCGCTCAATGGTCGAGGACGCCGAGCTGCGTGGAGGCCTCGACGTCCAGCACAAGCCCCTGTTCTTCCTCGACCTGCGCGTGGTGGGTCCCAATCGCACGGTCTGCGAGCGGATCGCGTCCGAGCTGCGGGTTCAGGGCGCCGAGAACCGCCTCGTCGAGCGTGGCACGTCGCTCCGTCACGGTGTGCTCGGCCTCTACGGCCGGCGCATACGGCGCGGCGAGGGCAATCCGATCCCCTCCTTCAACAAGGGCGTCTTCGCCACGTCGGAGCTGGCCGCCATGTGGCAGCTTCCATCGAGCGACTTCATGACTGTGCCGGTTGCACGGTCAGGGGTACCGCTCGCGCCTGCGCCTCCAGGGATATTGCGCCCGGGGGAGGGCCGAGGGACTCTGCGCGACGCCATCGGTCCCGTCTCGATCCACCCGGAGATGCGCAAGCAGAACGTGGCCGTCCCAGGCACTGTCGAGCAGGGTAAGTCCAGCTTCCTCGTTGCAACCGTCGCCGAGGATCTGCTGCGCGAGCGCTGCGCTGTGATCGTGCTCGACCCCAAGGGCGACGCGGCCGAGGCGACGGTCAGCCTCGTGCCCGAGGGGAGGACCTGCACTCTGCTGGACTTTGCGCACCCGACCTGCGGCTTCAACCCGCTTGCGGTCGATGCTCCCGCAGACGTGATCGCGGATTACGTCGTCGCCGCGCTCAAGAACCTCTTCACCAATGCGGATATGAGGGCCTCGTCTGATCGGCATTTGCGTAACGCGATAATTGCGGTTCTCGCCTACGACCGATGCTCCAGTCTGTGGGACGCGGCGCGTCTGCTCTCGGTCGGCGAGGAGGGGTATGCGTATCGAAGACGCGTGGGAGCGCGGGTGCGCATGCTTCCGGCGTTCAAGGAGATCTCCGAGTTCTTTACAGCGGAGCTCACCACACAGCTGGCCGACTCGCGCAGCACCACCACCGCGAAGCTCGACGCGCCGGTCAACAAGCTGGCGCGGTTGCTCAGCTCGCCATCGATCAAGCGGGTTCTCCTGAACGACTCGCTACGGGTCGATTTCGACCGGGTGATCGCCGAGCAAGAGGTGCTCGTCGTCAAGGGTGCGATGGGCGCGATGGGCGCCGGAAACACGTCGGTGCTGATGCAACTGCTGGTCGGAATGCTCGACGCTGCGCTCGCCCGTCAGCAGGACCTCCTACCGGAGCACGAGCGTGTGGCGGTGGCCCTGAAGATCGACGAGGCGCCCTTGGTGATCAACCGGGGATTCGCTGAAACGATGGCGTTGAAGCGCTCCGCGGGCTTGGAGACGGTCGCCTGCTGGCAGACGGACGCCCAGTGGGTCGAACGCGAGGTGCGCGACCAGCTGGACGCGCTGTTCGCGCACCGCGTGTATTTCGCCACGGCGTCCGTTCGTGACGCTCGCTCGGCCGCTGATCTGCACATGACCGAGTACTCCGACATGGTGCGGCCGGGTATCGCACGCCTGTCGAGCCTCGGACACCCCGATGTCCGTCTTCATCTCCCCAAGCACCACGCGATCGTCAGCTGGAGCACCGCACAGGGTCGGCAGCCGTCGTTCGTCGCGCAGACCATTCCCCTGCGGAGCGACCGCGAGCGGCTGGCCTGGCACGCGTCCCGTCAGCACGAACGCGGAGCACGTCATCTCGTCGACTTGCGCCAGCCGCATTGGGATCGCACGCCCGACGTAGCGCCGCCACCCGTGGCCCGTCCCGAGCCACGTGGGCTCCTCGCGCCGAACGCACGCGAGGCCTTCCGTGCGAGCGAGTCCGATTTGGCGCGCGAGCGCTCATGAAGCTTCGCTCCCGTCTACGCCGTCGCGCCGCTTGCGAATGCGGCCGCCCTGCCCGCACTTGCCCACAGGCTGCAGTTACCCGTGCCTGAAGCGCGCAGGCAGCTGCATGAGGTGACCCTGCGTTCGCGCATTGCGGAGCCAAAAGACGAGATGGCACAGGAGCCACCGATACGTGCTCGGGCCGCGACTCGCAGAGCACACGGTCCTCACCCCGCTCTCCGTGAGCGTTTTCGCGCCAGGTTTTTCGCCGCCCAACGCCTCCGAGTGACGTTCCCGAGACCCCCTTAAGGGGTTCTCGGACATCTGCGCAACGCCGATCCGGGCATCCACACCTGCCTTGACGGCGACTCTGCCGAGGCCTAAACACCGCCGCCCCACAACTCTCCAACCGCCGCGTCGACGGTGGTAGCGATCTCCCCCCGCAAGGAGCAAACCATGAACCCCGCACTCTCCTCCCCATCCAACGACCTCGTCGCACGTCATCCAGCGCTCAGCAGACCTCATCCCTCGCAGCGACCTGGCCGGGCCCTCACACGACGCGAGCGTCCGTCTGTAAGTGCTAGCGCTCAGCTCGCTCGCTACACCGACCGTCATGGCAACCCACGCGAGGTGATCGTGCGTCAAGCGCTCGCGGGGAGCGTGTTGGTCGTCGACCGCGACGCTGTCAGTCTCAGCGATTGCCTGCTCGTGGCGCACCTCTCCGCTGATGAGCCTGCCGAGAACGCCGAGCTGGTGTGCCGCAGCTATCTCGAGGATGTGCGTGCGAGGAGCTGTCGCTGCCGCGGTCTGACCGAGCAGGACGCGCTCGTCTCGCCACTCGCCGAGGAAAGCGAGGCCGATGTGACTGTCGAGTCCGTCATCGGCCAGATCGGGCCGGTCGACTCGCTCGGCTGCTCCTACAGCCTCGAGCTCATGCCGGCGAGCATGGCGATACCCGCACTGCGCTGGTGCCGACGAGGGCCGCGGCAAAGCTCCGACGAACGACGACCGGTGAGCCTGCGTGAGACGATCGCTCGCATGCAGGACTACGAGCCGATGTGCACGCTCACTCGAAACGCGCTCCTTCTCTGCAGCGACGACATGGAGGTATCCACGAGCGTGCTGGCCGCGGAGCTGACACGGGTGAGGGAGAGCCCGATCGTGCTCAACCGACGGCTACGCGAGGTCGTGCTCGCGGCACTCACGAGGGAAGCGGTGAGCATGAGCGAGCTGGCAATTCGCTGCGGTAGGACCAAATACGGCTGCAAGGGCACAGAGAGCGGCGATACGAGCTGGCTGGCACGCCGCCTCGGGATCATGCCGGAGAGCGGCCAGAGCGAGCCGACCCCCTGGATTCACAGCGATGTGCTTGCGCTGATCGCGCGACGCGGCTTGGGGATCAGCCCACGCGAGGTGGAGATCCAATGAGTGGGCGGCCAGAGGGCACGATCCTGCTCGTCGAGTCCGATCCGCAATTGGGGCAGGGCATCGCCGAGCAACTTCTCGCCGACGGCTATCGCGTGGCGTTGGCACGCAGCGCGGCGCACGCGCGTGCTCTTGCCACCCAGGCCTCCCCGACCCTCGCCGTGCTCGGATTGCTGGACTCGCCACGCGGGGCGCTGGGACTGCTCGAGGAGATCCGTCGTGCTGAGTCCGAGGAGACGCCTTGGGACCGCGAGTTGCCCGCGATCGTCATAGGGACGCATGCCCGAGAGCTGGACATGCTCAGAGCGTTCGAGGCGGGAGCCGACGACTTCCTCCCCAGATCCGCCCGCTATCTCGAGCTCCGGGCACGCTTGCGCGCGATCCTCCGCCGTGCGGGCGAGGAGCCTCTGTCCGACACCCTGATGGTGGTGAACGCTCTGGTGCTCGACGTTCGCACGCGGACCGTTTGCATACAGGGTCGCGCCGTGGCTCTACGTCCGCTCGAGTTCGAGTTGCTGACGCATCTGGCGCGAGATCCAGAGCGCGTGTTCTCCAAGGACGAGCTTCTGCGCTCGATCTGGGGCTACCGCTCGGACGGATCGACGCGCACCGTCGACACGCACGCGAGCCGCTTGCGGCGCAAGCTCGACCTCGACGGAGCCAAACGCTGGGTGATCAACGTCTGGGGCGTGGGATACCGCTTGATCTGAGTTCCGCGCGGCTCAGAAGCACACGCGAGCGGACCCAATCTTGACGGGCTGCTCTGTACAGGCGTAGAACCGCGAGCGTGCGGTGCGCTCGCGCGTACCGTCTCAAGCGACGCGTAGTTTCGTTACGGGGGGTCAACCATCGAACCATGGAGACCACATGTCCCATTTCACAATCAATCGGGTAGTGCTGATCGGACGACTGACTCGTGACCCGGAGCTGCGCGCACTGCCCTCCGGGACGAGCGTGTGCAGTCTGCGGATCGCGTGCAACTCGTCACACAAGGATGCAGATGGCGAGTACACCGACCGCCCCAACTATTTCGATGTCTCGATCTACGGGGCGTCGGCGGACAGCGTCAGTCGATACACCCGCAAGGGCAGCCGCGTGGGCGTCGACGGTCGGCTGGAGTGGCGCGAGTGGGAAACCGATCAGCAGAAGCGCCAGGCCGTGGACATCGTCGCCGACACGGTGCAGTTCCTCGATCCCCCCGGGGATCGTCCCGACCTCGACGCGTCGGAGGATCGCGAGCCGGTCGGAGTGGGAGTCGGGCTCGACGAGGGTGACATCGGCTTCTAGCCGAGCCGGCCGGCGATACTCGCCAGTCCACCGGCTTTGAGTTCTGCGAGCAAGCGGGGGCGCTCTTTGGAGCGTCCCCGCCGCTGGCCTCCATGGGGCCTCTTTGTATTTAAGGACCATCCGTCGTTCGGATCAAGGGGCCTGGACGCATTTCCCGCCGCGCTGCGCGTAAACTGGCGCGCCGCGTAGCAGCCCGAGAATCAGACCGCCCTGCAAGGAGCCCGTTCGATGCCCGTGAATCCCAAAGCAATCGGCAAGACGTACGACCCGGTGGTGTACGCGGTCGGCCGGGAGAAGATCAAGGAGTACGCCCGTGCGGTCGGCGAGACCAACCAGGTCCACCTCGACGTCGACGCCGCCCGCGCGGCCGGCTTCGAGGATGTCGTCGCGCCGCCGATGTTCGCGGTCGTCTACAGCGCGCCCTCCGTGGGGCCTCCGATCTTCGACCCCGAGATCGAGCTCAACTTCGCGATGATGGTCCACGGTGGCCAGGAGTTCGTGTGGGGCCCGCCGGTCGTGGCTGGCGACGAGATCACGACCACCGCGAGCGTGAAGGACATCTCCGAAGCGGACGGTCGCGGCTACTACGTGTTCGAATCGATCTCCACCAACCAGCGCGGCGAGCAGGTGTGCCGCGGAACGTGGACGAACATCGTCCGAGGAGTGTGATCTGAGATGGCAGAGCTTCAGACCGGAGAGCAGATCCCTGAGGTGCGGATCACGCCCGACAGGTTCCTCACCGTTCGCTACGCGGGCGCCTCTGGCGACTTCAACCCGATCCACATCGACGAGGAGTTCGCCAAATCGGTGGGCCTGCCGGGGCGAATCCTGCACGGCCTGTGGACGATGGCGCAGGTCGCGCGCGCGCAGACGGAGGCGGCTGGAGGGCCGACGCACCTCAAGCGCCTGGCGGTCCAGTTCCGCGGCATGGGCGTGCCCGAGCAGGAGGTCGTAGTGACGGGCACGGTGCGCGAGATGGCCGATGGGCGCGCGATCGTCGACACGGTCGCCGAGCAGGGCGGCAAGCAGATCATTCGCAACGCCGAGGCCGAGCTCGAGCTCTAGTCCACGGGTCGCGGTGGGCGTCAGCCCGACGCCTACAATCAACGCCATGCTCACCTCTCGCCAGGAGCGGATTCTGTGCAAGGTCGTCGACGACTACCTGCGTACGGGCCAGCCCGTCGCGTCGCGCACGATCGCGTCGGACCCTGAGTTTGAGTGCGGGCCCTCGACCGTGAGAAACGAACTCGCGCTGCTCGAGGAGCACGGCCTGCTCGCGCACCCTCACGTCTCCGCGGGACGGGTGCCGACGGACGCCGGCCAGCGCTACCTGGTCGACCGCATGCTGCGCTCGGAGCAGTCGCTGCCAGCTCCCCACGGACGGCTGGAGCTGTCGCTGATCCGCCGCGAGATCGACGAGGCGATGCGCACCACAACCGAGACGCTGTCGCAGATGACGAACCTGCTCGCGGTCGTCTCCGCGCCGTCGCTGAACACCGCGACCATTCGCCACATCGAGGTGCTCGCCCTGCAGCCGCAGCTTGTGCTCGTCGTCGTCATCACCTCCACGGGCGCGGTCTCGAAGATGCTCGCGACGTTCGATCGCGCAGTCGACCCGGGGCTCGTGTCGTGGGCCGGCGAGTACCTCAACGAGCGGTTGATCGGCCTCGGGCTCGGCGCGCGCATGCTCCACCAGCGCCTAATCGACCCGACCCTCTCCGCGCGCGAGCTCGACTTCCTCGCGCGCTTCGCGCCCGCGTTCGGCGAGCTGGCCTCGGAGGACGGCGACACGCTTTACGTGGAGGGCGCCGCAAAGCTCCTCGAGGCGGGCCAGATCGACGACACCGGCCAGGTCAACGAGCTGATCGGGTTGCTCGAGCGGCGCGTGGCGCTCCTGCAGGTGCTGCGCACCGCGCTCGGCGAGTCCGGCGTGTATGTGCGGATCGGACGCGAGAACGAGCTGCCCGCCCTGCACTCGCTCGCGGTCGTCGCCACCGGCTATGGGATGGCCCAGCGCAAGCTCGGCACCGTGTCGGTGATCGGGCCCGTGAGGATGGATTACGCCGGCGCGATCGCCACCGTGCGTGAGGCCGCGTTCGAGCTTTCGCGCTTCGTCGAGAACACCTACGCCGAGAACTAGTCGAGCGATGCCCCGCGACCCCTACGAGGTGCTCGGCGTCGAGCGCGACGCCTCCGAGCAGCAGGTCAAGAAGGCGTTTCGCGGGCTCGCCCGCGAGCTGCACCCGGACGTCAACGCGCACGATCCGGACGCCGAGGAGAAGTTCAAGGAGGCCGCGGAGGCCTACGAGATCCTCTCCGACGCCGAGCGCCGCGCCACCTATGACCGCTACGGCCACGACGGGCTGCGCTCCGGCGGCTACGCCCCCAACTTCGAGGGCTTCGGGTCGATCAACGACCTGTTCAACGCGTTCTTCGGCGGTGGCCAGGCCGCGGGGCCGGCGCAGGGCGGAGACCTCGCGGTTGGGATTGAGATCGACCTGATCGAAGCGGCGCACGGCGCGAAGGTGCCCCTCGCCTACGAGGTGGTGGAGCGCTGCGAGCACTGCCACGGCAACGGCGCCGAGCCGGGCACGCCGATCGAGACGTGCGAGCGCTGCGGCGGTGCGGGCCAGCTGCAGGGCGTCACGCGCACTCCCTTCGGCCAGATGGTGCGGACGATGGTCTGCGACGTCTGCCACGGCGAGGGTCGCGTGCCCAAGGAGCCCTGCAAGGAGTGCCGTGGCCGTGGGCGCGTGGCGGGCAAGCGCGAGCTCGACGTGGATGTCCCGGCGGGGATCGCCGACGGGCAGCGCATCCGTCTCAGCGGCCAGGCTCACGCCGGCGAGGCGGGCGCCCAGGCGGGAGACCTGTATGTGATGGTGAGCGTGAGGGAAGACGAGCGGTTCGTGCGCGAGGGTGACGATCTGATCACCGCGCTCGACGTGGCCGCGCCGCTCGCGGCGCTCGGCAGCACGCTGGAGATCCCCACACTCGAGGGCACCGGCACGGTCGAGCTGCCCGCCGGCACACAGCCCGGCGAGGTGCTCACGCTGCGCGGTGAGGGGGTGCCGTCGCTGCGGCGCGGCCGGCATGGGGACCTGCGCGTGGTCGTCAACGTCGTCATCCCCCGGCGGTTGAGCGCCGAGCAGCGCGGACTGCTGGAGCAGCTCAACGACAGCCTCACCGAGGAGAACCTGCGCTCGCAGGAGTCGATGTTCGCGAAGCTGCGCCGGGCGCTGGGCAGCCAGGCGGCGTGATCCGCCTCGCGGTTCGAGTCCCGCGCGAGCAGGCGGAGCTCGTGCTGGCGGAGCTGCTCGAGCTCGCCCCGGCGGGCGTGGAGGAGGTCGACGCGGGGGAGGGGACGGTCGAGTACGCCGTCTACGGTGCGCCCGGGGAGCTCCCCGGGCTCCCCGACCTCGACGCTGCGGTCGGCGACGCGGTGGTGGAGATCTCCACGAGTGAGATCGCGGATGACTGGCAGGAGCGCTGGAAGCAGTTCCACCGTCCGATCCTCATCCCGGCACCCACCCCGGCTCAGGGCGATGGTCGCGAGCTCCCCGCGCTGCACGTGCGCCCGCCGTGGGAAGCGCCCAGCGATCTACCCGCCGGCGAGGTGCGCGAGATCGTGATCGATCCCGGACAGGCGTTCGGCACCGGCGCGCACGCCAGCACTCGCATGTGTCTCGAGCTGCTGCTCGAGCTTGCCGCGCAGGAGCCCCCGGTGGGTCCGCTGATCGACGTCGGCACCGGCTCGGGAGTCCTCGCGATCGCGGGGGCGGCGCTCGGCTTCGACCCCGTGCTCGGCCTCGACCACGAGCAGGAGAGCGTGCACGCCGCGGCGGAGAACGCAACCGTCAACGGCGTGGAGATAGAGGTGCGCCGCTTCGACCTGCGCACGCAGCCGCTGCCTTGGCTGGACGGCCCAGGCCGGCTGGACGCGCCGCTGGTGATGCTCGCGAACCTGCTGCGCCCGCTGCTGCTCGAGCTCGCCCAAACGATGCCCGCCGCACCCGCGCATCTGCTCGCGAGCGGCCTGCTCGTCGAGGAGGTCGACGAGATCGTCGACGCCTTCTCGGGACGTCTCGGCCTGAGCGAGCGCGAGCGGCGCACCAGCGGCGAGTGGGCCGCCGTCTGGCTCAGCGCCAGCTGAAGCTAGAAGCTAAGCCGGGTCTGGGATCTCGGTGGCGGCGCGGACGATCGCGCGATACAGCAGGTCGATCGCCGGACGCACACCGGCCGGATCACCGAGCAGCGTGTTGGCGGCGCTCAGCGCGAAGCCGATCGTCTCGAGCGCCTCGCCGTCGCTGCCGGGCTCGGGATCGCGGCACGCGGCGATCGCCAGTTCGAGCATCCCCCGCGCCTGCTCGACGACGCCGCTGAACAGCGCCGGCCCGACGAGGCTCCCGTATCCGTACACCCGCGCGAGGCGGCCGGAGAGCTGGATCTGCGCGCCCCGTCGCGGAGCGCTCACCGGCGGCAGGCCGTGCCCGTCGATCAGCGAGGCCATCGTGCCTCCGAGAACGGCCCTTGTCGCGGCCTCGTCGAGCCCCGCCTGCTTGGCGACGCGCAGCGCCATGTAGAGGGTCGTCGCGGGGAGCCCATAGGGCGGATCGGACGCGAACACGATCCGCTCGGCGGGCACGCGCGCGAACAGCTCCACCACGTCGAGCGGGAAGAAGCACGAGATGTCGTAGAGCACGCCCGGGTGCTCGGCCAGGCGCGAGGTGAGGATCCCCTGGTCGCAGATCGCGCCGTGAGCGAGGATCAGCACCGCGCCCGGGTGGCGCAGCGCGAGGCTCGCGAGCCCGTCCGCGATCGGTGGCATGCCGCGTCCGGCGTGGATCAGGATCGGCACGCCCGCGGATTCGGCGAGCGCGAACACGCCCTCCATCTCGGGGCTCTCGAACGTGAAGCTCTGGGCGCGCGGATGGAGCTTGATCCCGCGCGCGCCCGCGGACAGGGCGCGTTCGGCCTCCGCGATCGGGTCTTCCGCCGGGTCCAGGCGGCAGAACGGGATCAGACGGCCGTTGCTTTCGGTGCTCCACTCCAGCACGCGGTCGTTGGGGAGGCTGTAAGAGGGCTTGCGCTCGGGGTCGTGCAGCGGGAACACGCACGCGCGGCGCGCATCCGCGGCGTCCAGCTGCGAGAGCAGCTCGGACAGGCTCAACGAGCGTCCGTCCTCGTCGAGGCCGAGGTGCGTGTGCGCGTCGATCACTTCCGCATCCGCCGGGCGCAACTGCGCTGTCTCGGCGAGGAACGGCGCGAGCGCTCGGTCGTAGAGGGAGTCGTTCACGGCCTGCAGCCTATTGTGTAGGCGTGGCTTGGCAAGTCGTGATCGCAGGCGGTGGCTTCGGTGGTTTCTACGCGGCACATGCTCTCGAGCGCCTGCTGCCGGCGCAGAGCGCGCGCGTGACGCTCGTCAACGAGGCCAACTTCCTGCTCTACACGCCGCTCCTGCCTGGCGCCGCGGGCGCCACCCTCGACCCTCGCCACGTGGTCGTCCCGCTGCGCTCTCAGTTGCGCCGCACCGATCTCGTGATCGGGCGGGTGACCGGCGCCGATCCGGGTCGCGGCACGCTCGCGGTGAAGCGCATCGACGGCGAGCCGGTCGAGCTCGCCTACGACCAGCTGATCGTGGCGCTCGGCTCTGTCTCGCGCACGCTCCCGATCCCGGGTCTCGCCGAGCGCGCGATCGGATTGAAGTCTCTGTCGGACGCGACCGCGCTGCGCAACCAGGTGCTCACCTGCCTGGACATCGCCGAGTCGATCGAAGACCCGGCGCGGCGGGCGGAGTACCTCGGCTTCGTGTTCGTCGGTGCTGGTTATGCCGGCGTGGAGGGGCTGGCCGAGCTGCAGGACTTCGCCGCTCAGGCGATCGAGCTGTATCCGCGCTGCCGCGCGCAGGGCATGCGCTGGGTGCTCGTGGAGGCGCGCGAGCGGATCATGCAGGAGGTGCCGGTGAGCCTGTCCGCGTTCGCCGAACGCGAGCTGCGCGCACGCGGGATCGAGGTGCGCACGAACACCACGCTGGTCGAGGTGGGGGAGCGCGCGGCCACGCTCTCCGGCGCGGAGACGATCCCGGCGCGTACGGTCGTGTGGACGGCCGGTGTGAAGCCGAGCCCCGCGGTGGCGGCGCTCGGTCTGCCGCTCGACCCTCAGGGACGCGTGGTCGTGGATCGCACCATGCGCGTCTCCGACACCGCGCCCGGCGTCGGCGCAAGCGTGTGGGCGATCGGCGACTGCGCCGCGGTGCCCGACGCCTCGCGCGCCGGATCGTCCTGTCCGCCCACCGCGCAGCATGCGATCCGCCAGGGACGGCTGGTGGCGCGCAACGTCGCCGCGACGCTCGCCGGAGGTACCCCGCGACCGTTCCGCTACCGCACCAAAGGGGTCGTGGCCGAGCTGGGGCGCAATCAGGCGGTCGCGATCACGCTGGGCATTCGCTGGCGCGGATTGCCGGCGTGGTTCATCGCTCGTACCTACCACCTGCTGCTGATGCCGGGCTTCGGACGGCGGCTGCGTCTGCTGGCCGATTGGAACGTCGCGCTGCTGTTCGGCCGCGACGCGTCCTCGCCGGGCCGGCTCGGCAGCGCGACGCCGCTCAACGACGATTGATAACGACCGCTTCTTCAGAGCTGCGTATCCTGATCTGAGGATGGCAATACTCGAACAGATCAAAACCGACCTGCACGGCGCGATGCGCGCCGGTGAAAAGGATCGGGTGGGGGCCCTGCGGCTCGTGCTCTCCGAGCTGCAGAAGGCCGTCAAGGAGGGGGCGGACGACGAGCTGGCGGTTCTGCGCCGCGAGCGCAAGCGCCGCCTGGAGGCCGCGAAGGCCTACCGCGACGCGGGACGCGAGGATCTCGCCGACGGGGAGGAGGCCGAGGGCGAGCTGATCGGCGGGTATCTCCCGGCGGAGCTCTCCGACGAGGATCTCGCGGCGATCGTCGAGCAGGCGGTTCGCGACAGCGGAGCGTCTTCGGCGAAGGAGATGGGCACGGCGATGAAGCAGGCGATGGCGGCGGTCGACGGTCGAGCCGACGGCAAGCGGGTCTCGGCGCTGGTGCGCGCCGCGCTTGAAGGATGAGGACGCAGATCGAGCTCTCGAACGAAGTCGCGGCCGAGCTGGCCGGCAGCCAGGACACGGTCCTGCGCGCGCTGGAGGCGCATCTCGATTGCAAGGTTTTCCTGCGCGGCAACCTGTTGACGTTCGACGGCGATGAGAGCGAGACGAACGCCGGGGAGCGCGTCGTGCGCGAGCTCGCCGACCTGATCGCCCGCGGCCACCAGATCGGCCCAGGGACGATCACCGCGGTGACTGGTGCGCTGGACGCGCACGAGTCGCCAGCGCGCGTGCTCGAGGACGTCGTGTGGAGCCACCGCGGGCTGCGGGTCGCGCCCAAGACCGTCAACCAGAAGCGCTACGTCGACTCCGTACGCAACAACACCATCACCTTCGGCGTCGGTCCGGCCGGCACCGGCAAGACGTTCCTCGCGGTGGCGATGGCCGCCGCCGCGCTGTCGCGCCACGAGGTCAACCGAATCATCCTCACGCGCCCCGCGGTCGAGGCGGGTGAGCGTCTGGGGTTCCTTCCGGGCGATCTGATGGCGAAGGTCGACCCGTACCTGCGACCGCTGTTCGACGCGCTGCACGACATGCTCGACCCCGAGAAGGTCTCCCAGCACATCGAGCGCGGCGTGATCGAGATCGCCCCGCTCGCGTTCATGCGCGGGCGCACGCTCAACGACTCGTTCGTGATCCTCGACGAGGCGCAGAACACCACGCCCGAGCAGATGAAGATGTTCCTCACGCGCCTCGGCTTCGGCTCGCGGATGGTCGTCACGGGCGACGTCACCCAGGTGGACCTTCCGCGCGAGCAGCAGTCCGGGCTGATCGTCGTCGGAGACATCCTCGACGAGGTCGAGGGGATCGAGTTCGTGCGCTTCGGCGGCGAGGACGTGGTGCGCCACAAGCTCGTCCAGCGCATCGTGGCGGCATACGACTCCCACACCCGGGACCCGATCCCCGCTCGCCCGCAGGACGCCGCGGCCTCGCAGGCGACGGGCCGCCCGTCGATTCGCAGTGCCTGAGCTTCGATGATCGACGTCGAGGTGTTCGGTGCGGAGACGCTCCAAGTCGAGCTGTCGCCGACCGAGGTGATCAGGCTGTGCGCTCGCACCGCCGCGCGCGTTGGCATCGAGGACGGTCACGTGGCGGTGGAGTTCGTTGACGCCGCTCGGATCGCCGGGCTCAACGCCGAGCACCGTGCTCGCGCCACGCCGACCGACGTGCTCTCGTTTCCGATCGACGGGGTCGATCCCACGCCGGGCGGAGGGGCGCCGCGCGAGCTGGGGGACATCGTGATCTGCCCGGAGCACACGATCGACCTGCGCGAGGCGGTCGTCCACGGCATGCTCCACCTGCTGGGCATGGACCACGAGACCGACCGCGGCGAGATGCTCGAGCTGCAACGCGAGCTGCTGCTCGAGCTGACTCGATGACCCGCTCCGGGTTCGTCGCGCTCGCGGGCCGGCCCAACGTGGGCAAGTCGACGTTCGTCAACGCCGTCGTCGGCGAGAAGATCGCGATCGTCTCAGACAGGCCGCAGACGACCAGGCGCGCGATCCGCGGGGTTCACGTGAGCGGCGAGACCCAGATCGTGCTGGTGGATCTCCCGGGAGTGCAACGCCCACGCGACGAGTTGACCTCGCGCATGGCGAAACGCGTCCAGCAGGAGCTCGACGGCTCCGACGCGGCGCTGTTGATGCTCAACGGCGAGCAGGGGATCGGCCCCGGAGATCGTTTCATCGCGGCGACGCTCGCAAACGCGAGCACGCCGGTCACGATCGCCGTCAACAAGGTCGACCGCCTCTCGCGGGCGGCGCTGATGGCGGTGCTGCAGGAGGCGGGCGAGCTGGAGCTGAGCGGCGAGGTCTTCCCCGTCTCCGCGCGCAAGGGCACCGGTATGGAGGAGCTGATCGAGCACCTGGCGGCGCTGATGCCGGAGGGGCCGTTCATGTTCGCCCCCGACGCGTCCTCGGACCAGACGCGCGAGCTGCTGTTCGCGGAGCTGATTCGCGAGGCCGTGATCAGACGTACCTTCCAGGAGGTGCCGCACGCCGTCGAGGTGGTGCTCGAGGAGATCGAATATCCCCATGAGGGGCTCGCGCGCGTGCGCGCGCTGATCTGGGTCGAGACGCAATCGCAGAAGGGGATCCTGATCGGTGCGCAGGGTCGGATGATCAAGGCGATCGGAACGGCCGCGCGGCGCGAACTGCAGCGTGTGCTCGAGCGTCAGGTGCATCTCGACCTGTCCGTGCGCGTTCGGCGCGACTGGCGTACGGACGACGGCCTGCTCGATCGGCTGGGCATCACGTAAGAGAGACGTTTCGTTGTAGATATTCCGATAGGCCCACCCGGTCAGAGCCAGCGGAATTCCCAGCGGTGCGATTCATTCGATCTGTGGAATGCGCTCCGCCGCTGTTTGGGGTACCTTTCCGAAGGTAGAGGCAGCTGGCGAGGAAGGGTCGACATGTCGGCGAAGCACGCGATATTGGGCCTCGTAATTGAGCGTCCCGGCTACGGGTACCAGTTGGCACAGCGCTTGGAGGAGCGCTTTGGCTCCTCCGCGTTCGCGCCCTCGGGCGTTTACTCGGCGCTCGATCAGCTGACCCGCGACGAGCTCGTGCGGGCCGCCGGCGAGATGCGCGGCGGGCGCGCCAGTCGCGCCGCCCCGCGGACGATCTACGAGGCCACCGACGAGGGGGTCGAGCACTTCGAGGGGTGGATGCTCGGCTCCTCGCCGACTCCGCCGTTGCGCGACGAGCTGCACATGAAGATCGCGCTGTGCCGGCCGAGCGACCTGCCGCGACTGATCGAGCTCGTCTACGGGCAGGAACTGGCGTGCATGGGCAGGCTGCAGGACCTCAAACTCACCTCCGAAGCCGAATCCAGGGGCGACGTCCAGGAATGGTCGCGGCTTATGCGGGTCCTTTCCAGGGACGCGGAGATCGCACTTTGGAAGGCGAGGATCGAGTGGCTGCAGAGCGCCCGCGAGCTGCTCGAGGGACTCCATGCGCAGCCTCACGCGCCACGCAGGTCGGGGAACATCGCGGACAGAGGCCGAATACCAAGGTTGCGGGCGCTGCGATGAGCGGTGCGCTGCTCTCGCTGCAGGACGTGAGCAAGAGCTATTGGCGTGGCCTGTCGGAAGTACGGGTTCTGGCCGGCGCCTCACTCGAGGTGCAACCGGGTGAGCTCGTCGCAGTGTGGGGCAAGCGCGGCGCCGGTAAGACCACGCTGCTGCGGATCGCGGCCGGGCTGGAGCGGCCCGACGGGGGAGCGGTGTGCTTCGAAGGCGAGGACCTCGCGATGCTGTCCGACGGTGCGCACGCCCGCCTGATGCGCGAGCGGATGGGGTGGGTGAGCCGGTCCGGGCCCCGCAGCGAATTGACGATGATCGACTACGTCGCTCTGCCAGTGCTCGTCGAGCACGGTCAGCGTGGGGCGCACCGTCTCGCGCGAGAGGCCCTGAACCGGGTGGGTATGTCGGAGTGCGCCGGGCAGCGCTGGTGCAGCCTCTCCGACGGGGAGCGCGCGCTGGTCGCGGTGGCGCACGGGATCGTCCGCAGCCCACGTCTTCTGCTGGTCGACGACCCCGCTTCGAACCTGGGGCTGCGAGAGCGCGAGGAGACGCTGGAGATGCTCGGCTCGATCGTCGAGGAGACCGGTGTGGCGGCGCTGATCGCCGTACCGGACATGCCTGCCGCCATGAGGTCCCATCAGCTCACAGCGCTGAGCGGCGGTCGGCTGCTGCCCGCGGTGGGCTCGGGGCCGCCTGCGCCCGCTCCCGAACGCGGGAACGTGATCGACTTCCCCGTCGGTGAACGGTCCGCATAAGTGATTGGGCCGGGACGCACAGACTCACAGCACACCGAGGCTGGGATTCCGGTGCTCGAGCTTCGTGGGCTGGTCAAGAGCTTTCCCGTCATCTACGGGGATCCGGTGCGAGCAGTCGACAGCGTGTCGCTGTCGGTGGCGAGCGGAGAGCTCCGGGCCATCTACGGCCCGAGTGGGTCGGGCAAGACCACGCTGCTGATGCTGATCGCGGGCCTGCTTCGCCCCGACGCCGGAGAGGTGATCGTCGACGGACGCGACGTCTCGCGGCTGTCGGGGAGAGACGCCGCCCGCTACCGCCTGCGCGATCTCGGCTTCATCCGTCAGGCCGTCAACCTGATTCCAGGCGCCGACGCGGTCGACAACGCCGCGTTGAAGCTGATGGGAGCTGACATGGGCGCGCGTGAGGCGCGCGGACGCATTCGGCCTTTGTTGAGACGGCTCGGGCTGCAGGAGCGAGCGGCGCATCGACCCGAGCAGCTTTCGATGGGCGAGCGTCAGCGGGTGATGATCGCGCGCGCGTTGTCGACGGATCCCAAGCTGGTGCTCGCGGACGAGCCGACCGGCAACCTGGATACCGAGCGCGGGAGCGAAGTGCTGGCGCTGTTCCAGGAGGTCTGTCGCGAGCGCAATGCGGCGGTGGTACTCGTCACCCACGATCCTCAGGCGGCGACCTACGCGGATCGCGTGCAGACGCTGCGCGACGGCCGGCTCCTCGAGCGCGAGCCAGCGTGTGCGTCCGCGCTCGTCAATGCCTGCTGATCGACGCCCTGCTCGCAAGCGATGAGGTTCTCCAGCGTTGTTCGGCTCTACCGTGTGCGTCTACGCGCCCGGGCGGTGCAGGAGCTGTTCGCCGTGCTCGGCATCTCGATCGGCCTCGCGCTGCTGTTCGCCTCTCAGGTTTCGAGCACGAGCCTGGATGGCTCGGTGGAGCAGCTCACCGACGGCCTCTTGGGGCAGGTGCGCTTCCAGCTCGCGTCCCGGGACGCGCATGGCTTCGACGAGCGTCTGCTCCGCCAGGTCCAGGGCATCCCCGGTGTGAGCGCCGCGATACCGGTGCTCGAGGCGAGCGCGAACGTGATCGGCTCCGGCGGCGTGCGGTCCGTCGAGCTGATCGCCACCGAACCGCGCTTTGCCCGCCTCGACGGTGCGCTGGTGCGCAACTTCGGAGTGGCGAAGCTCGCCACGTCGACGGCGGTGATGCTGCCGGCGGCGATCGCGCGATCGCTCGGACGCTCCTCGCTGCAGCGCGTCGAAATCCAGGTCGACGGCCACGTTGCCCCGGCGCTGCTCGTCCCTGAGCTGCCCGGCGAAGTGCCCGCGAGCCTCTCCAGCGGTCCGATCGCGGTCGCCCCCCTCGCCTACGCGCAAACCCTCACCGACATGAGGGGCCGACTGAGCAGCATCTTCGTGCGGTCCTCGCCCGCCCACGATCGCGAGGTTCTGCAGGGTCTCGAGCGCATCGCCGTCGGCCGGTTGAACGTCCATCCGGCTTCCTTCGACGGGACGCTGTTCCTCCGAGCCGCCGGACCGATCGATCAGTCCACCGGCCTGTTCTCCGCGATCAGTGCGCTGGTCGGGTTTCTGTTCGCGTTCAACGCGCTGCTGCTCACGGTTCCGCAACGTCGCCACCTGATCGACGATCTGCGCCTCGACGGGTACACGCGGAAGATGATCGCCGAGGTGCTGTTGATCGACGCGCTCGTGCTCGGCGTGGTCTCGTCGATCCTCGGACTGGTGCTCGGAGACCTGCTCTCCCTCGCGCTGTTCGACGCCAACCCCGGCTACCTGTCGTTCGCCTTTCCGCTCGGAGCGCGACGGATCATCACCGCGGGCAGTGTCGCGCTGTGCGTCGGCGGAGGGTTGCTCGCGGCGTGCGTCGGCGTACTCGCGCCGCTGCGCGGTGCGCTCTTCTCCACCCGCGACGCCTTCTTCCGGGCTTCCAGCAAGCGCCACGCGCACGGCAACTACTGGCTGCTTGCGGGCGCGACGCTGTGCCTGGCCATCACCGCGCTGATACTCGTCCTTGCGCCCGCGTCGGCGATCGTGGGTGTGCTGAGCCTGGCCGCCGCGCTGCTGCTCCTCCTGCCCGTCCTGATCGACGCGGTGGTGTTCGGGTTCGGACGCCTTCAGGGTCGCGTGGCGGGCGCCTCGCCGTATCTGGCGGTGATCGAGCTGCGCGCGCGAGCGCATCGCGCTCGCTCGCTGGCGGTCGCGGCGACAGGCGCGATAGCGGTGTTCGGGAGCGTCGCGATCGAGACCGCTCACGGAGATCTGCTGGAAGGCCTGAATCGCGTGGCCAGCGGTCTGAACGCCACGACCGGCCTGTGGGTCTCGCCGGCCGGTTCGGCGAACTCGCTAGCGACCACTCCGTTCGACGGCTCGGCGGCGCAAACCACACTCGCAAAGCTACCGGGGGTGAAGGCGGTGCGGGCTTACCGAGGGTCGTTCCTCGACGTGGGCGATCGGCGGGCGTGGGTGATCGCGCCACCCGCCGACGTGGTTCGCCCGATCCCGCGCGACCAGCTCGTTCAGGGCGACCTCGCCCGCGCCGTCTCGAGGTTTCACGCCGGAGGCTGGGTGATCCTCTCGCGTGCGATCGCCGAGGCCCAACACGTGGGGGTCGGCGACTCCTTCCTACTCCCCTCGCCGCATCCGACGGTGCTGCGGGTCGCGGCCCTGAGCACCAACTTCGGATGGCCTCCCGGCGCGATCCTGCTCAATGCCGACGACTACGCTCGCGCGTGGGGAAACGCCGATCCAAGCGCGCTCGAGGTCGACCTGCTCCCGGGAGTCGCTCCAGGGCTCGCGGCTCGTGAGGCGAGCAGCGCGCTCGGGTCCCACTCGGCGCTGCGGGTTCAGACGGCACTTGCGCGCGAACAGGAGTTTCGCGCCACGGCTCGGCAGGGGCTCTCGCGCCTTACGCAGATCTCGCTACTCGTCCTGATCGCGGCCGTGCTCGCGATGGCCGCGATGATGGGCGCGATGATCTGGCAGCGGCGTCCGCGGCTCGCCGACATGAAGGTGGATGGCTTCGACCGTGGCGTGTTGTGGCGCGCGCTGCTGTGGGAGAGCACGCTGCTGCTCGGCAGCGGGTGCTCCCTGGGCGCTGCCTTCGGCCTGCTCGGGCAGGCCCTGCTCAGCCGTGCCCTCGTCGCCGTCACGGGCTTTCCCGTCGCGTTCTCGCCGGGCCTCCTCGTCGCCCTCGCCAGCTTCGCGGTCGTGAGCGCCACCGCACTTCTGATAATCGCAATACCAGGAGGATTCGCAACACGAGTGCGCCCTGCACTTAGCCTCAGAGATTGACTAGTCTTCAGGACTATTCCAATCTTTGGATTCGAAGGCGGGGGCCTCGGAGTACGACAGCTGTTCGCATCCGGCGCAGTGTGCACACGCGAGCTGTCGTGGATAAGACCTGGGGTGGCTCGCGAGGTCGACCTATGGCGGCAACGTGCCGCGTCGATACCCGATGCCGCGATTCGCGAGGACGCTCTGACCGCGTTGAGCAGCAAGCGCTTCAACGCCGAGGGGGCGGCGCTGTTTGCCGTGCTCGCGCCGCGGCGGGACTCGAGTTTGCTGCGCCTGCTCGTCGCCTTTCAGATCCTCCTCGACTTCCTGGACAGCCTCAGCGAGCGACCCGCGCCGGAAGCGCAGGCCGACGGGCTGCAGCTGCATCTGGCGTTGCGGGACGCTCTGGACCCGGATGGCCCGATCTCCGACTACTACCGGCACCGTCCGGCAGTGCAGGACGGCGGATACGTGCGTGCGCTCGTGCAGTGCTGTCGCGAGTCGTGCATGTATCTGCCCTCATATGCGACCACCCGCTCCCTCGCGCTTCGAGGCGCCGGACGATGCGGCGTTCAGGGCCTGAATCACGACACCGACCTCGTTCGCCGCGACCGCACGCTCGAGACGTGGGCGGGGAGCACGTTCCACGACAGCTGGGGGCTCAGCTGGTGGGAGTTGACGGCCGCGGCGAGCAGCACGCTTGGGATCCACGCCCTGCTCGCGCTCGCCGCCGATCCGACCTGCGAGGAGCGCGACGCGGTCGAGGTCGACGCCGCATACATGCCATGGATCTGCGCCGCCAGCACGATGCTCGACAGCTACGTCGACGAGGTGGCCGACACGGCCGAGGGCGCTCACAGCTACATCGCCCACTATCCGAGCGAGGAGGTTGCGCTTCGGCGGACACACGAGCTGGTGAGTCGCTCGCTGGAGGAGGCGCGTTTACTGCAAAACGGAGCCCGCCACGCGCTGATCGTGGCAGGAATGGTCGCGATGTATCTATCCGCCGAGGAGGCGCGAACGGTAGCCAAGCGGAATACCACACGGGCGCTCGTGGGCGCCGGCGGGTCGCTCACGCGAATGCTGTTGCCGATCATGGGCGCGTGGCGCATCGCCTATGGGCTGCGTCGCGCCTAAAAACAAAAATCACTTCTATTAGTCAGAACTGAACATTCAGAGGCGCCTTGCGACTGCTTCCAGTCACGCGATGATGCGTGCACGCGATGACGGATGAGATTGGAATCGGAGTGATGCCTGCAGGGACAGAGAAGCGACGCCCCCGGCGCGCTAAGTCAGGCAGCTCTGGTGCATCCACCGCCGCGTCGTCACGCCAGCGGCAACGGGTCGGGCGTCCCCCGCGGCGTTCGACCCGTTCGACCGACGAGATCGACGGCGAGACCGTGTTGATCGAGCTCTCGAAAGCTCAGGTCGACCAGGTGGTGCGCGCGGCAGGACAGGGCGGCACGATGTCGGTGCTGCTCTCGGCGCTCAAAGACCCGAAGTGGACGCTGTCGATCGACTCCGAGGATTGGTCCTACCCCGCGCAGATGGACGATCGTCGCCTGTCGCGCTCGCTGCTGTCCGGGCTGCTCGTGCTCTCGTGCTTTCCCCCCGACGGCGGCTACCTGGGGATCGCCGAGCTCGCTCGCATGCTCGACATGAACACGAGCACCACGCACCGCTACGTCACGACGCTGCTGGCGGTGGGGCTGCTAGATCGCGACCCGGCGACACGCCGGTATCGGATCGCGCCTCACTGAGATTCGCGCGGGACCTCGGAGGCGGATTCACAGCCTGCGCGCCAGTCGCGTCGCGATCTCGCGCACGGCCGTGAGGTCCAGCTCGGTGCTCCACGCAAACGGCACTCCCACCACGTCGAAGTCGCGACGGCGCAGGCGGGCTAGCTGGTTCTGTTGAAAGCGCGCGCGCTCGTGGACCGACGTGGCGGCGTGCGCGGCCGCTCGCGCCACCGCCGGGACCCGCGCGCCGCTGCCGGCCGCCGCGATCTGGACGATCTCGGCGCTCGTGAAGCGCTTCGGCAGCAGGCCGTTGACGATGACCGCGCTGAGGCTGCGTCCGAGCTGGCGCTGCAGTCCATCCTGCAGCTCCAGCGCCTCTGTGACGGCCATCTCGCTCGCGAGCGCCACCGCGAGATAGGCGCTGCGCGCCGGGTCTTCGAGCAATGCGCTCACCTGCTCGGTCTGCCCCGCGATCGGTCCGACCCGCGCGATCGCGCCGAACGTCTTCGGGGAGCCCAGCAGGCCGAGGGCGTGGCCTGTCGCCGGCGCGTCGAGCACCACCAGGTCGTAGCCGTCGCGTCTACGCCGGCTGCCCTCGCGGGTGAGCCGCCAGATCTTCATCATGCTCACGAGCTCCTTCGCGCCGGGCGCGGCGGCGGCGAAGTACTGGAAGGTGCCGCTGGAGGCGAGCACGCGGCCCGAGATGCGCCCGCCGAGCGCCTGCAGCCACTCCATGATCGCGCGGTCTGGGTCGATCGACACCGCCGACAGGCGCTCCTGCAGCACCAGCTCGGCGCCCGGCTCCGGTGCGGCGGTCTCGAACAGCGTCGGCAGCCGACTCTCCTCGCCGACCTCCACCACGATCGTGCGCCGCCCGCTGCTCGCCGCCGCCAGCCCGATCGCGGCCGCGATCGTCGTCTTGCCCACGCCCCCCTTGCCGGTGACCACGAGCAGCTTGCGCGTTCCCAGCAGCGATTGTGTGGAATCGACCATCCAACAGAGTCTGGCTCAAACCGCAAAGCACCGGCTGGACCTACAATCGAGCGATGAGCGCCGTCGAGGAGCAGTCGATCGATCAGCAGGTCGCGTACGATCGCGACGGCCTCGTGCCGTGCGTGGTTCAGGACTGGAGCACCGGCGAGGTGCTGACGCTCGCATACATGAACGAGGAGGCGCTCAGGCGCACGCGCGACACCGGCGAGCTGCACCTGTGGAGCCGCTCTCGTGGCGAGCAGTGGCACAAGGGCGCCACCAGCGGCAACGTGCAGACGGTCCGGGCGCTGCGCCTGGACTGCGACGGCGACACGCTGCTCGCGCTCGTCGAGCCGGCCGGGCCGGCGTGTCACACCGGCGAGCGGACGTGCTTTCATCGCGGCGCGGTCGAGCAGGCGGCGCCGCACGAGGTGCTGCCCGCGCTCGAGCGCACGCTCCTGCAGCGCTCGAGGGAGCGGCCCGCCGGCTCATACACGGTCGAGCTGCTCGAGAACCCGTCGCACATCGGCGAGAAGGTGATGGAGGAGGCCGAGGAGGTCGCTCGCGCCGCCCGCGAGGAGACAGACGAGCGCATGGACGAAGAGGCCGCGGACGTCCTCTACCACCTGCTCGTGCTGCTGCGCAGTCGGGGACGCTCGCTCACCGACGCCGAGCGGGTGCTCGATGGCCGTCGCTCCTAGCGCGCTCGGCCTGAACGTCGCGCCTAGCATCGAGCAGGCGCGCGTGCTCGCGGGCGCCCACAACCTGATTCCGCTGCGCCACAGCTTCATCGACGACTGCGAGACGCCGGTCTCCGCGTTCTTGAAGCTGCGCGCGCTCGCGCCCGGCGAGCCGGCGTTCCTGCTCGAGTCCGCCGACCAGGGCCAGCGCGTGGGGCGCTGGTCGTTCATCGGCTTTCGCCCGCGCGCGGTCGTGAGGTGGTCGCTCGCCGACGGCGGCGACCCGTATGCGCTCGCCGCCGAGCACGTGGCGCGGTTCGATCAGGCGCCGATCGAGGACTCCGACGGCCGGGTCCCGTTCACCGGCGGCGCGGTGGGCTTCTTCGGCTACGACCTCGTGCGCGCGGTCGAGCCGTTGGGCGAGGCGAAGAGCGGACCCGATGGCGACCCTCTCGGGCTGCCTGACCTCGCGCTGATGCTCTCCGACGCGCTCGTGGTGTTCGACCACCTCAAGCACACCGTCACGATCCTCGCGAACGCCGACCTGCAGGCCCAGCCCGACGTGGAGCTCGCCTACGCGGCCGCGCTGAGCACGATCGAAGAGGTGCGGGAGGTGCTCGCCGGGCCCGTGCCCCGCGGTGAGCCGCGCGCCGCCGAGGAGCGCCAGATGCCCGAGTTCGAGTCGAACATGACGCGTGAGCGCTTCGAAGCGATGGTCTCACGCGCGATCGAGTACATCTTCGCCGGCGACGCCTTCCAGATCGTGCCGTCGCAGCGCTGGTCGGCGCCTGTGCCGGTCGAGGCGTTCTCCATCTACCGCGGTCTGCGCGCGGTCAACCCGTCCCCGTACATGTACTTCCTCGACTTCGGCGACTTCCAGGTCGCGGGCGCGAGCCCCGAGCCGCTGCTGACCGTCCACGGACGCCACGTCTCCACCAAGCCGATCGCCGGCACCCGCCCTCGCGGCGCCAACCCGGAGGAGGACCGGCGGATCGCGGCGGACCTGCTCGCCGACGAGAAGGAGCGCGCCGAGCACGTGATGCTCGTGGACCTCGGACGCAACGACCTCGGGCGCGTGTGCGAGTACGGCAGCGTCGAGGTCGACGAGCTGATGGAGATCGAGGCCTACAGCCACGTGATGCACATCGTCTCCTCGGTGTCGGGCACGCTGCGTCCCGAGGTCGGGCCGATGGACGCGCTGCGTTCGGTGCTCCCCGCGGGCACCCTCTCCGGCGCCCCGAAGGTGCGCGCGATGCAGATCATCGACGAGCTCGAGCCCGTCAAGCGCGGCGGCTACGGCGGCGCGGTCGGCTATCTCAGCTACACCGGCGACCTCGACACCGCGATCCACATCCGCACGGTCGTCGTAAAGGACGGCGTCGCGCACGTGCAGGCCGGCGGCGGCACGGTCGCCGACGCGAAGCCCGCGTATGAGTACGAGGAGTCGGTCGCGAAGTCCCAGGCGGTGCTCAGGGCGGTGGCATTGGCATGCGAGCAGGCGGACTGGGCATGACGGTGCTGGTGCTCGACAACTACGACTCGTTCACCTACAACCTTGTTCAGTACCTCGGCGAGCTGGGGGCGGAGATCGAGACCGTGCGCAACGACCGCGCGAGCGTCGATGAGCTGCTCGAGCGCGGCTATGAGCGCTGCGTGGTCTCGCCCGGACCGTGCACGCCGGACGACGCCGGCATCACGCTCGAGATCGTCAGACGGTTCCCCGAGGCGGGCATCCCGACGCTGGGTGTGTGTCTCGGCCACCAGGCGCTCGCGCAGGCGTTCGGCGGGCACGTCAAGCTGAACGCGCCGGTGCACGGCAAGGCGGCCACGATCGAGCACGACGGCCGCACGATCTTCCAGGGCCTGCGCTCGCCGCTGAGCGTCGGGCGCTACCACTCGCTGATCGTCGACGATGAGCTGCCCGACTGCCTCGAAGCCTCCGCGCGCGGCGGGGGCGTGCTGATGGGCGTCCGCCACCGCGAGCTGCCCGCCGAGGGCGTGCAGTTCCACCCCGAGTCCGTGCTCACCGAACAGGGCCATGAGCTGCTGTCGAACTTCCTCGCGATCGGCGCCACGACCGACTCGCGCGTAGCGCTTCCCACGACACCCTGAACGATGCCCAACGCCAAGTTGACCAGGGCGATCGACGCGCTCGCCTCCGGGCAGGACCTCACCGAGCGGGAGACCGCGGAGGTGCTCGAGGAGATCATGCGCGGCGAGGCCTCGGAGATCCAGATCGCCGGCTTCCTGATCGCGCTGCGCACGAAGGGCGAGACCGTCCAGGAGCTCGCGGGTCTCGCCGGCACGATGCGCGCGCTCGCCGCACACGTGCCCGTCAAGCGCGAGGACCTGCTCGACACGGCCGGCACCGGCGGCGGCAAGAGCTCCTTCAACGTGTCCACCACCGCCGCGCTGATAGCGGCCGGCGCGGGCTGCGCGGTCGCCAAGCACGGCAACCGCTCGGCGACCAGCCGCTCCGGCTCGGCCGACCTGCTGGAGGCGCTCGGCGCGCGCATCGACCTCGGCCCGGCGGAGGTCGCCGAATGCATCGAGGAGGCCGGCTTCGGGTTCATGTTCGCGCCCAAGCACCACCAGGCGACGCGCTTCGTCGTGCCGGTCAGGCACGAGCTGGCGACACGCACGGTGTTCAACCTGCTTGGCCCGCTCACAAACCCGGCCGGCGCGCGCCGTCAGCTGATCGGCGTCGCCGACGAGCGCTTCCTGGAGCTGATGGCCGGCGCCCTCGCGCTGCTCGGCGTCGATCGAGCGCTGCTGGTGGCGGGCGATGACGGGCTCGACGAGATCTCCGCGAGCGCTCCCACGCACGTGGTGGAGGTCAACGGCGAGCACGTCAGCCGCTACCTGCTCGAGCCGGGCGAGGTCGGCATCGACCCCTTCGGCGACGGCCATCCCGGCGAGCAGACGAGTGGCGGCACGCCCGAGCAGAACGCGCAGATCACCCGCTCGATCCTTCGCGTTGACGGGACGCAGGCGACGCACACCCGTCGGGACGAGGATCTCGCGGTGATCAACGCCGGCGCCGCGATCTACGTCGCCGCGGGCGCGGACACGATCGCGGAGGGCGTCGAGGCGGCGCGCGCGGCGCTCGCGGACGGCCGCGCGGCGCAGGCGCTCGAGCGCTTCGTCGAGGCGAGCAACCGGCACGCTCCCACGGAGTCCCCGCGATGAGCGCGCCCACGGCAACGGTGCTCGATCGCATCCTCGCGGAAACCCGCGAGGAGCTCGAGCGCCGCAAGCGCGACGTGTCACTAGAGAAGCTCGCCGCCACCACGCCGGCGCGCCAGGCCGATGCGCGAGGAGCGTTTCACGCCGCTCTCAGCGCCCCCGGGATCGGCGTGATCGCGGAGTTCAAGCGACGCTCGCCGTCGGCGGGCGAGCTGCGCGAGCGCCCCGACCTGGTCGAGATCGTGCGCGCGTACGAGCGGGGAGGGGCGGTCGCGGCGTCGATCCTCACCGAGGGACCCAACTTCGACGGCGCGCTGCGGGACCTCACCGACGCGCGGGCCGCGTGCTCGCTACCGCTGCTGCGCAAGGACTTCGTCGTCGACCCCTACCAGCTGTACGAGGCGCTCGCCGCGGGCGCCGACGCGGTGCTCCTGATCGTCGCCGCGCTCGATGACGAGCAGCTTGTCTACCTGTACGAGTCAGCGGTGGAGCTGGGCCTGGACGTGCTCGTCGAGGTCCACGATCGCGCCGAGCTCCAGCGCGCGCTCGCGATCGACGCGCAGATCGTCGGCGTCAACAACCGCGACCTGCGCGACTTCAGCGTCGACGTCGAGCGCACCGCGCGGCTGATGGACGAGATCCCCGCCGGAGTGCTCGTGGTCTCGGAGTCCGGAATCGGCGATCCCGAGCAGCTGCGGAGGCTTCAGGAGCGCGGCGTGCAGGCGGTTCTGGTTGGCGAGACGCTGATGCGCGCTGACGACCCGGCGGTCGCGCTGAGAGAGCTGAGATCATTTATGGACGGCAGCGAAGAGATTTAGATGGCCTTCACACGGGCCCACCATCCTCCTCACTCATGAAGCGCATATTCGCCATCCCGTTCCTCGCAGCCCTCCTCGGGGGCGGCGTCGCCGTGGCCGTGATCGCCGCGTTCGGCGGTCTGAGCTCCAAGACCACGACCGTCACCGACGTGCAGGCCACGCCGGCCACGCCGACGAACGCCTCGCAGGTGAGCAAGGGGCTGACGCCGCATGAAATCTACGTGCGCGACGCGCCCGGGGTGGCGTATGTGACCTCGACGATCGTGCAGAAGGCGGAATCGCCGTTCCTGTTCGGCCAGGAAACCCAGCGTCAGGGAGTGGCGACGGGCTCGGGCATCGTGATCGACGGCAACGGCACGATTCTGACCAACTACCACGTGGTCGAGAACGCGATCAAGGTCACCGTGAGCTTCGAAAAAGGCAAGGCCGTCGAAGCGCAGGTGGTCGGCAAGGACCCCTCCAACGACCTCGCGGTGCTGCGCATCTCCACCGACGGCCTGACGCTGCACCCGCTCGCGCTCGGCAACTCCAGCGCCGCTCAGGTCGGCGACCCGGTGTATGCGATCGGCAACCCGTTCAACCTCGAACGCACGCTCACCACCGGTGTGGTCTCGGCGCTGCAGCGCGAGATCACCGCCCCGAACGGCTTCGCGATCAACAACGTGCTGCAGACAGACGCGCCGATCAATCCCGGCAACTCCGGAGGCCCGCTGCTGAACTCGGCGGGACAGGTGATCGGCATCAACTCCCAGATCGAGACCGGCGGCAGCGGCGGCGGCAGCGTCGGCATCGGCTTCGCCGTCCCGATCAACACCGCCAAGTCCGAGATCACCCAGCTCGAGAAAGGCGGCACCGTACGCGGCGCCTACCTCGGTCTGACCTCCCTGACGATCGACGGCTCGCTCTCCGCTCTCAACCTCCCGGTGAAAAGCGGCGCGCTCGTGCAGAGCGTGCAGAAGGGCACCGCGGCCGAAAAGGCCGGGATCAAGGGCGGCTCGGTGAACACCACCACCGAAAACGGCCAGGTGACGGTCGGCGGCGACATCATCGTCTCCGTCGACGGCAAGGCCGTGACGAGCTCTGAAGAACTCGCCAACGACATCGCCACCAAGAAACCGGGCGACACGGTCAGCATCGGGATCGAGCGCGCGATCGGCAATGGCAAGTACGAAAAGAAGACCGTCAGCGCAAAGCTCGGCAGCCGACCGAACTCGATCCCGAACGCGAACACGCCCGAAGGCTGAGCGAGCGCGGTCCTCTCGGATCGGGCGCCCGCTACCGTTGGGGGCATGTCGAGCGGCGAGCCCACGAAGGTCAAGATCTGCGGGATCACGAATCTCGAGGACGCGGAGCTGTCCGTGGGCCTGGGAGCGTGGACGCTGGGGATGATCTTCTACGAGCGCAGCCCCCGCCGCTGCTCGATCGAAAGCGCGCGGCAGATCGTGGCGGCGATGCGCAGGCGCGTGGAGCTGTGCGGCGTGTTCGTGAACGCGCCGCTCGAGGAGGTCGTGCGCGTGAGCGAGGATCTCGGTCTGACGATGCTGCAACTGCACGGCGACGAGGGCCCGTCGTTCTGCGAGGAGGCGAGGCGGCGCACGGGCGCACGGATCGTCAAGGCGGCTCAGGTGTCGGGCGCCGCGGACGTGCAGGATCTCGAGCGCTTCCACGTCGACTTCCACCTGCTCGACACCCGCTCGGCCGCGGTCTCGCGGCAGGGCATGCGCGGAGGCACGGGGGAGACCTTCGAATGGAAGCTCGCCGCCGCCCGACGCTCGAAGGTGCCGCTGATCCTCAGCGGGGGCCTCGACGCCGAGAACGTCGCGGAGGCGATCGCGATCACCCATCCCTACGCGGTCGACAGCGCCAGCGGCACGGAGTCCGCTCCTGGGCACAAGGAACCCAAGAAGCTGGCGGCGCTGTTCGCGGCCGTCCGTGAGGCAAACGAGCCACAGCCGGTGCCGGTCGAGGAGCCGCAGGCCAACGACCAGCCGCAGGAGAGCGACCGGCCAGAGCAGATCGGCCAGCCGGCGTGAGCGCCGACGCGACGGAGCGCACGGTCGAGCATCGCTTCGGCCCCTATGGCGGCCAGTTCGTCCCCGAGACGCTGATGCCGGCGCTCGAGGAGCTCGAGCAGGCTTGGCTCGCCGCGCGCGAGGACCCCGCGTATCGCGCCGAGCTGGACGAGCTGCTGCGCGACTTCGGCGGGCGCCCGACGCCGCTCTACCGCACGCGCCGCCTGTCCGAGCGGGCCGGTCGGCCGATCTACCTCAAGCGCGAGGACCTCAACCACACCGGCTCGCACAAGCTCAACAATGCCCTCGGACAGGCGCTGCTGGCCAAGCGCATGGGCAAGCGACGCATCATCGCCGAGACCGGCGCCGGCCAGCACGGCGTGGCGACAGCGACGGTATGCGCGCTCCTGGGCCTGGAGTGCATGGTCTACATGGGCGTGGAGGACACGCGCCGCCAGCGCCCGAACGTGCAGCGCATGGAACTCCTCGGCGCGCGCGTGCAGCCCGTCGACGCGGGCGCCAAAACGCTCAAGGAGGCCACCTCCGCGGCAATCCGCGACTGGGTGACGAACGTCGAGACCACGCACTACGTGATCGGCTCTGTCGTCGGTCCCGCACCCTACCCGGCGCTCGTGCGCGACCTGCAGCGGATCATCGGCGACGAGGCGCGCGCTCAGATCCTCGAGCGCGAGGGCCGGCTCCCGGCGCGCGTGATCGCATGCGTCGGCGGCGGGTCCAACGCGATGGGCACCTTCGCGGCGTTCATCCCCGACGCGGAGGTCGAGCTGATCGGCGTCGAGGCCGGCGGCGAGGGGATCGACACGACCCGCCACGGCGCGCCGCTCACGGTCGGCGGTCGCCCCGGCATCCTGCACGGGTCGCGCTCGGCGGTGATGCAGGACGAGGAGGGGCAGATCGTGCAGGCGCACTCGATCTCCGCGGGCCTCGACTATCCCGGCGCGGGACCCGAGCACGCCCACCTGCGCGACAGCGGCCGCGCGCGCTACGTGGCGGTGGACGACCGCGACGCGCTCGCCGCGTTCCGCGAGGTGGCGCGCCTGGAGGGCATCATCCCGGCGCTCGAGACAGCGCACGCGCTCGCGTGGGTGCTCGCGCAGTCCGACGGCGAGCTCGACCTGGTGTGCCTGTCGGGCCGTGGCGACAAGGACCTCGCCGAGGTGCTCGCCGCGGGGGCGTCATGAGCACGGTGGCGAGGACCGGCATCGAGCGCCTCGCGGACGCGTTCGCGCACACCGGCAAGCGCGCCGCGCTGATGCCGTATGTGATGGGCGGCTTTCCGACACTCGAGGAGTCGGTGCGGATCGGGGAAGCGTGCGTGCAGGCCGGGGCGGACGTGATCGAGCTCGGCGTGCCCTACTCCGACCCGCTCGCCGACGGCCCGGTGATCCACGCCGCGGGCACGCAGGCGCTCGCCGCGGGCGCGAGCGTGGCGGGCGTGCTCGAGGTCGCGCGCGCTCTCTCCGCGAGCGTTCCGGTGGTGCTGATGTGTTACGCCAACATGGTGTTCGCCCCCGGCGTGGACGCGTTCGTGGAGCGGCTCGCGAGGACGGGGGCGTGTGGGCTGATCGTGCCGGATCTGCCTCAGGGCGAGGCGTCGGAGGTGCTCGACGTCTGCGACGCGCATGGGATCGCGCTGGTGCCGCTCGTGGCGCCCACGACCACGCCGGAGCGTCTGGCGGAGATCGGCGCGCGGGCGCGCGGCTTCCTCTACACGGTCTCCGTCGTCGGCACCACCGGCGAGCGCAGCGCGCTCAGCGACAGCTTCGCCGAGATCGTCGCGAGGTCCAAGCGGTGCACGCAGGCGCCGGTCGCATTGGGCTTCGGGATCAGCAGCGCCGAGCAGGCCGCCCAGGCGGCGGACGCGGGCGCGGACGGGGTGATCGTCGGCACGCGACTGGTTCGCGCGGCGGGGGAGTCGGAGGACCCCGCGGGCGCGGTGGGGCTGCTCGTGGGGGAGCTCGCGGCGGGTCTGGCGGCGACCGACCCGGGGGCGGCCAGCTAAGATTCCGCGCGCATGGGACTGATACTCACCGTAACCGCCGGCCTGATCGTATGGATCGTGCTGTGGGCGCTCGGAGCCAAAGGCCTCGACGCGTTCCTGCTCGCCACCGTGATCATCCTCGTGGGATCCTCGCTGAAGATCCTCTCCGGCTACCTCCCCGGCCGCCGCAGCTAGCAACAGGTGCTCGCGCGCTGGCTGGGCCTTGCCGCTCTCGCCGCCGCGGGCGCTGGTCTGGCGGGTTGCGCGGGGGGCGCGCCGAGCTCCGACGTAGCCGAAGCCACCGGAGGACAGCTCGCGATCTACTCCTCGCTGCCGCTGCAGGGGCCGTCGGCTGCGACCTCGCGACAGATAGTGGGTGGAGAGAAGCTCGCGCTCGCCGACGCGCAGGGGCGCGCCGGGCGTTTCAAGATCGGCTACGTCTCGCTCGATGACGCCAACCCGCAAAGCGGGGAATGGAGCCCCGACGTCACCTCAACGAACGCGAAGACGGCCGCGCAGGACCTGAGCACGATCGCCTACATCGGCGACTTCAACTCCGCCGCGACCGCGATCTCGCTGCCGCTGACCAACGCCGCGGGCATCCTGCAGGTCAGCCCCAGCAGCCCGTATCAGGGGCTCACGCGCTCGCTCGACGCGGGACAGGACGAGCCCGAACGGTTCTACCTGAGCGGCAAGCGCACGTTCGCCAGGCTGCAGCCTGGCGACACCGTGCAGGCGAAGGCGCAGGTGCGGCTGATGAGCGCGCTCGGCGTGCGCCGCGTGTATGTGATCGACAATCAGGACCCATTCGAGATCCCGCTCGCCGATCTCGTCGCCTCCGGCGCCGCCGCCTCGGGGATCAAGCTCGCGGCCCACGACAGCATCGCGACGAGCGTCGGCGCGACGTACTCGGGCGAGGTCGAAAAGATCCTCGAAAGCAAATCGCAGGCCGTGTTCTTCGCGGGCGGGGGTGGGGCCGGGACGGTCGCGCTGTGGCGCGCGCTGCACAGCGCCGACCCGCGCCTGCTGCTGTTGGGCACCAGCTCGATGGCGGGTGAAACGTTCACCTCCCAGATCGGCGCCGCGGGAGCCGAGACGTACCTGACGACGCCGGTGCTCCCGATCGGGCTCTACCCGCTGTCGGGGCAGCGCGTGCTGCGCGACTACTCGAAGACGTTCGGCGGGAAAGCCGGGCCCTACGTGCTCTACGGCTACGAGGCGATGACGGTGGTGCTCGACGCGATCCGCGCGGCCGGTGTGCACGGGGACGACCGCCAGTCGGTGATCGCCGGGTTGTTCGCCGTGCGCAACCGCAACTCGGTGCTAGGCCGCTACTCGATCGAAGCCAACGGCGAAACCACGCTCTCGCGCTACGGCGTCGACCGGGTGCGTCACGGCCGGCCGGTGTTCGACCGCGCGATCGAAGTGTCGCCTGCCGGCTGAGCACCGCTGTCCTCGCGAGGCTTGGCGGGCTCAGCCCGACGGCGTGCTCGTCGCCGTCTGCAGGCCGAGGACGAGCCGGAAGCGCTGGACTTCTCCGCCGAGGTCGTGGCCGCCGCCGGCGAGCGTGGTGAGCGAGCGCAGGTAGGGCACGAACTTGGAGAACGCCGGGTCTTCGGTGAGTCCGACCCCTTCGAGCAGGCTCAGCAGCGTGGGGAAGTCCGCGAGTATGCTCGGCTGGGCGCCTTCGCCGAGCGTCGACGCCGCCGTCCCGCGCGAGGGCGCCGAGGCGAGTGTGCTCCCCGGGCTCAGCGCCGCGGTCACGGATGCTTCGCCGAAGCCGAGCACGAATTTGGTGTGGCCGCTGGAGTCGCGGCCGTCGGCGATGTCCAGGATGACCGGCAGCCCCGTGAGGCGCGCGCCCACCGAAGCGTCGGTGCCCGGAATCGAGTTGCGCTGGAGCGAGCCACCCGCTTTGACGAGCTGTGACGCCAGCTCGTTCACGGCGGCGCGCGAGCGCGCCGGGTCCTTGGATTCAATCACCACCGCCGCCTTCAGTTCGAGCAGGCTGCCGCCGCTGGCGAAGATGCCGGCCGACCCCATCCAGCTGGTGAACGCGCGCTTGGCCTGAGCGGTGGGCGCGCCCAGCACCTTCAACGGCGCGAGCATCCCTTCCAGCAGTCCACCGATCGAGAGCGTGCTCGACGCGGGCGCCGCCACGCCGGCTGGGCCCGAGGCCCCCGCGACGAGCGAGCCCAGCGACTCGAGGCCCTGGACGTCCCCGGCGAGGCTTTCGCCGACGTTGCCGAGCCCGATCGCGAGCCAGGATTCCCCGGGCAGTTCGGCGAGCGACTGCGCGCCAGCCGGATCGGCCGACAGCAGGCCGCCGCCCGCACCGTTCTTGGAGCCGGCGCCCAGCGTGTCCGCGTCGAGGGCGAGCGACCCCGAGGAGGCGACGAGCGAGATGTTCGCCTGATGCCCCGAGGAGAGCAGTCCGAGCACGCCCGAGAGGCCGGCCTGTGAGCCGGCGCTCGCCCCGGGCGTCGCGACGGTCGTCGGGTTGGAGTAGATGTGGGCGAGCGCGTCCGACGGCGCGGCGGCGAGCAGCTTCGCGTATCCGCTCGAGTGCACCAGCGAGGATCCGCCGAGCGTCGTGTCGATCACGCCGTGCATGCCCGCTTCGCTGCCGATGACCGCGAAGCGATCGACGATCCCGAAGGCCAGTCCCTTGGCGGTGGCCTCATAGCTGACGCCGCGGTAGCTCGTCGCGTGTGCGCTCGCGTGGCGCGCCTGGGATTCGAGGAACGCGCGCGCCTTGGTCGCGTCGCTCGTGTCGAGCACGATCGCGCCCTCGGCCGAGCCGGTGGCGAGCGGGAACGTCCCGCTGCCCGCGGACCCGCCGCCGAGCAGCCCCTGCTGGAGCACTTCAGCGATCGGGCCGGCGGAGCTGAGCGACGCGAGGTACACGCCCGCGTGGGGGCCGAGCCACGGCGCGACGTCGCGCTTGAAGTCGAGCGTCGGCGAGCCCGGTGTCTGCAGCGCCGCGAGCAGCCGCAGGTAGGGGTCGGCCTGGTGGGTGAGCGCGCTGCCGGCGGCGAGCGCTTCGGTGCGCTGCGCGCCCGTCGGGCGCACGGTCGCGCCGGCGTACAGCGCGGCCGAGGCCGGGATCGCGCTCGCGGGGTCGGCGGACGTGGCGATCCTGTGGCTCGAGCCGCAGCCCGCCAGCACGCCCGCGCCGAGCGCGAGCGACGCCACGGCGGCGAGCGCACGCGCGATCAGGGGACGAAGGCGGAACGCGGGTGCGGAGACTCGGGACAACGGGGGTCCTTTCTCTGGCCCGGCGGACGCCAGGCAGGAAAACCGATCGTAATCGGAGCGTCCGACGACACGCAAGGGGGTGGCGCGTTCTGCAATCCCCGTCTCAGCCACGTCGGATGCACGGTGGCTTGCGTGTTGGGGCGCCGCTGTCGATGGCCCGGAAGCGCCAGAAAGTGCCGCGATTGCAGGCGTTTCGCTCGAGTCTGCGATCTCATGACTGGAAAGTGGGAGAAGATGTGCAAATAGGGTTGCATTGTGGGAGAAAGTGGGATATCTTCGCCGCAGCGAGCCGGGGTGGAGGGGCTCCTCCCACTCCTCCACCTCGGCTCGGTAATCAAGCTTTGGAGTTGCACAAGTGGTTCCCTTCCGCGGCACGTTCGACCACACGCTCGACGCCAAGAACCGCCTCACGATGCCGGCCCGCTACCGGGCCGCTCTGGCGGAGGGGGTGGTGCTCGCGATGCCTATAGACCTGAAGCCGTGCGTGGGGGTGTGGCGCCCGGAGGACTACGAGCGCTACACCAAGCGCGCGCTCGCCGAGCTGCCGCCGCTCTCGCCGCGCCTGAACGAGCTCGAGCGCTTCTTCTACGGCAGCTCCCACGACGCCGACCTCGACGCGGCGGGACGGGTGATGATCCCCGGGTTCCTCGGCGAGCACGCCGCGCTCGCGAAGGAGGTCGTGGTGGTCGGCGTGGGCGATCGCCTGGAGCTGTGGGACAAGACCGCCTGGAACGAGCATCGACCGACGCTGCTGAGCGGCGTCGCGGAGGTCACCTCGCGTGTCGACGACGCTGCTTGAGCTGAGCGAGATCGACAGCGCGTGCGAGATCCGCGCGAGCTTTGGCTCCGCGCACGCTCCCGAGCTTGCGAAGCGACGCCGCGGGGCGGGGGAGGGCGCGCGGGCTTCGCGTCGCGCGAATCGCGCCGCCGGTGGGCCGGACTGCGCCGTGACGCGATCGAGCGCCTCGCACACGCCCGTGCTCGCGAGCGAGCTGTTGGAGATGCTCGGCCCTAAGCCGGGTCAGACGGCGATCGACTGCACGTTCGGCGACGGCGGTCACGCGCGCCTGCTCGCCGAGCGGCTCGGCTCCGGCGGGACGCTGATCGCGATCGACCGCGACCCGCTCGCCGAAGAGCGCTTCCAGATGCTCGCCGCCGAGGCGCCATGCGCGGTGCGCTTCATCCGCTCCGGTTACGCCGAGGCGCTCGAGCTGCTCGCGGAGGAGGGTGCGCGCGCGGACATGGTGTACTTCGACCTGGGCATGTCCTCGATGCAGGTGGACACCCGCGAGCGCGGCTTCTCCTACTCCTACGAGGCGCCGCTGGACATGCGGATGGACCCGGCTCAGGAGTTGAGCGCGCGCGAGATCGTCGCGGAGTGGGACGAGCGCCGGCTGGCGCACATCCTGCGCGACTACGGCGAGGAGCGCCACGCCGGCGCGATCGCCCGCGCGATCGTCCGTCGCCGCGCGCAGGCGCCGATCCGCACGACGCTCGAGCTGGTCGACACGATCAACGCCGCGATCCCAGCGCCCGCGCGCTTCGCCGGCGGCCATCCCGCGAAGCGCTCGTTCCAGGCGCTGCGGATCGCCGTGAACGACGAGCTCGGTCAGCTCGACCGGGCGCTGCCGCTCGCGTGGGGACTGTTGCGCGAGGGCGGCGTGCTCGCCGGCATCTCCTTCCACTCGCTCGAGGATCGCCGCGTGAAGCGCTTCCTCGTCGAGCGCGCCCGTGGGTGCATATGCCCGCCCGACCTGCCGGTGTGCGCGTGCGGACGCGAGCCGCAGGCGGCGCTGCTCAGCCGCCGCTCGATCGTTCCCTCCGCTGCGGAGGTCGAAAGCAACCCGCGTGCGGGATCGGCGCGCCTGCGCGCCGCGAGGAAGCTCACCGAGGAGGCCCCCGAGACATGACGCCCCCAGCAGCAGCCGCGGCGCCCGCGGTTCGACGCGCGCGCACCACCGCTCCCGTCCGCGCTCGCAGCACGGCCCCCGCCCGTCCGCTTACGACCGCGCCGAGGCCGCGACGGGTCTCCGGCCCCGCGCGCCCCGCGCGACCGCGCACTCAACCCCAGCGCCCGGCGAAGGGGGAGGCTGGTCTCGCGGTCGGAGCTCTCGCCGCGCTGCGCAGCGTCGAGGACCACCCGCTGCTCGACCGCCTGATCGGCGGGCGCACGTGGATCGGCCTGGTCGCGTTCGCGTTGATCGGCATCGTGACGCTGCAGCTCGGTCTGCTCAAGCTGAACGCCGGCATCGGGCGTACGCTCGAGCAGATGGCTTCGCTACAGCAGGGGAACGCGGCCCTGAGCATCGAGAACTCCGAACTCGCGGCGGGCGACCGCGTCGAGTCGAGCGCAGCGCGACTGGGGATGACGATCGTCCCGGTCGGGGCGCTGAAGTCCCTCACGCCGCATCCCGGCCTGGACGCGGCACGTGCGGCGAGCGCGCTCACCACATCGGTCCACGTGACTCCCACGACCGAAGCGAGCCCCGAAGCCACCACCACTTCCACGTCGCCGCCCTCCGCGGAACAGACATCGACCGCCACAGGCACACCGCAGGCGAGCGAAGCGCCCGCGGCCACCACGACCGGAGAAACGAGCAGCCGTGAATCCCAGCCGACCGCGAGCGAATCCAGCAGCCACGAATCTCCACCGGCCACCACCGAACCCAGATCCTCCGCCGGCGGCACGCAGGCCGCTCCCACGGGCTGAGCGGTGGCCGCCGTCCAGAACCGCATAGGCGCGATCTTCGGACTGTTCTTCATCCTGCTCGTGGTCGCGGCCGCCCGCACGGCTTACCTCGGCGTGCTGCGCGGCGGCACCCTGCGCAAGGCGGCGAGCAGCCAGCAGCTGACGAACGAGACGGTGATGGCGCAGCGCGGCACGATCACCGACCGCCTGGGGACGGACCTGGCGGTCTCCGAGCCCGCACAGGACCTCGCGGCCGATCCCTACCTGCTCACCGAGCCGCTCGTCGCCGCCCAGCAGCTCGCGCCGTTGCTCGGCCAGAGCCCGGACAGCGTGCTGCGCAAGCTCTCCGAGCGTTCCGGCTTCGTGTACCTCGCTAGGGCGATGCCGGAACGTCAGGCGCAGAGGATCCTCGCGCTGAAGATCCCGGGCGTGACGGGCACGCCGGTGATGCGGCGCGTCTACCCGCGGGGCACGCTCGCCGCGCAGGTGCTCGGCGTGGTTGGCACCGAAGGCAAGGGGCTCGCGGGCATCGAGTACTCCCAGGAAGCGGCCCTGCGCGGACGCCCCGGCAAACGACGCGTGGTCAGCGACGCGATCGGCCAGCCGGTGTCGATCACGGAAACGAGCCCCGTGGTCCCTGGGCAGTCCCTGACGCTGACGCTCGACTCGAACATCCAGCAGCGCACCGAAGACGTGCTCGGCGCGGTCGCCAAAGTGTTCAACCCGAAGGACGCCACCGCGATCGTGATGGATCCGCGCACGGGAGCGATCATGGCGCTGGCGAACTGGCCGCAGGTGAACGCCAACGACCCCGGCTCCTCCGCGCCCGAAGACATGCAGGATCGCGCGGTCGGCTTCAACTACGAACCCGGCTCGACGTTCAAGGCGTTCACGGTCTCCGGAGCGCTGCAGGGCGGCCTGATCAACCCGGACACCCCGTTCAGCATCCCCGACCAGATCCAGGTCGCCGACCGCACGATCCACGACGACACCGAACACCCCGAAGAGACGCTCACCACCGCGCAGATCCTCGCGCAGTCGAGCAACGTCGGCGCGATCAAGATCGGCGCGCTGGAGGGACGCAAGGCGTTCAACACCTGGGTGCACCGCTTCGGCTTCGGCACGCCCACGGGCGTCGAACTGCCGGGCGAGGAACGGGGTGTGACGCTGCCGCTGTCCCAATACTCCGGCTCCTCGATGGGCAACCTCCCGATCGGGCAGGGCGAGCTGGTGACGCCGATGCAGATGGCGACCGCGTACGCGGCGATCGCCAACGGCGGGATCATGCGCCGTCCGCACATCATCGACGCAGTAGGGGGTCACGCTCAGCCGATGCCGGTCGGACACCGGGTGATATCGAGCGAGACCGCGGCCTCGCTGCGGCACATGCTCGAAGGGGTCCTCGCCCCTGGCGGCACGGCGAGCGAGGTCGAAGTGCCCGGCTACAAGCTCGCGGGCAAGACCGGCACGGCGAGCAAGATCGACCACGAAACGGGCGAATACTCGAAGTCCGCTTACGTGGCGTCGTTCATCGGCTTCGCTCCCGCATCCGACCCCAGGCTGCTCGCGGCCATCGTCGTCGACGAACCCCAGACCGGGTCGATCTACGGAGGCAGGGTCGCCGCGCCCGCGTTCGGGCAGATCATGAGCTTCGCGCTGCCCTATCTCGGCATACCGCCCGGTTGAGCCCTGCTCGGCGGCTCCGGCGGGGGCGGAAACTAGACTCAAGCGCATGCCGACACGCGGGATCGACCGATGAGGCTCGACGTTCTCACCCGCGGTCTCACGCCGGCCGGAGCCGCGGAGCCGGCGCCCGATAGCGCGGGCGTGGAGATCGGCGGGCTGGCGTATGACAGCCGCGCGGTCGCGCCCGGAGACCTGTTCTTCTGCGTCACCGGCTTCAGCAGCGACGGTCACGATTTCGCCCCCAAGGCGGTCGAGCGGGGCGCCGCGGCGCTCGTGGTGGAGCGTCCGCTCGGGCTCGGCGTGCCCGAGATCCTCGTGCACTCGGCGCGCGCCGCGATGGCGCCGATCGCGGCCCGCTTCTACGGCGAGCCGGCGCGCGAGCTGCGCGTGGTGGGCGTGACGGGCACGAACGGCAAGACGACCACCGCGTACCTGATCCGGGCGCTGCTCGAAGCGAGCGGCGAGCAGTGCGGGCTGCTGGGGACGGTGAAGTCGATCGTCGGCGGGCGGGACCGGGCGGTGCAGCGCACCACCCCGGAGGCGGTCGACCTGCAGCGCGACCTGCGCGCGATGCTCGACGGCGGCGACCGCGCGTGCGCGATCGAGGTCTCCTCGCACGCCCTGCTGCTGGGGCGCACCGATGCGATCCCGTTCGCGGCGGCCATCTTCACGAACCTGACCCAGGACCACCTCGACTTCCACAAGACGATGGAGGAGTACTTCCAGGCCAAGCGGCTGCTGTTCCTGCCCGAGAAGGGCGAGCCCCCAGCGGTGAGCGTGGTCAACGTCGGCGACCCCTATGGCCGGCGCCTCGCCCAGGAGATCGACGGCGTGCTGACGTTCGCGCTCGACGCGCCCGCCGACTACGCCGCCACCGACATCGCCACCGCGTTCGACGGCTGCCGGTTCACGCTGAGCACGCCGGAGGGCGAGCGCACGGTCGCGCTGCCGCTGCCGGGACGGTTCAACGTCGCGAACGCGCTCGGGGCGCTCGCGGCGGCTCACGCGCTCGGCGGCGAGCTCGACGTGCTCGTGGCGGCGCTCGAAAGCGGCGTGCGCGTCCCCGGACGCTTCGAGCCGGTCGACGAGGGCCAGGACTTCGCGGTGCTGGTGGACTATGCGCATACCCCGGACTCGCTCGAGAACGTGCTGCTCGCGGCACGCGAACTGACAGACCCGCGCACGCGGGGGAGGGTGATCTGCGTGTTCGGAGCGGGTGGTGACCGCGATCGAGGCAAGCGGCCGCTGATGGGCGAGATCGCCGCGCGGCTGGCGGACGTCGTGCTCGTGACCTCCGACAATCCGCGCTCGGAGGACCCCGAGGCGATCGTCGCGGAGATCGTGGCCGGCGCCGAGCGCGCCGATGGCGAGCCCGCCGAGCTGCTCGCGCTCGTGGATCGACGCGCGGCGATCGAGCAGGCGATCGCTCGGGGGCGCGCGGGCGACGTGCTGGTGATCGCGGGCAAGGGCCACGAGCAGGGCCAGGAGTTCGCGAACGCGCGCAAGTTGCCGTTCGACGACGTGGAGGTCGCGCGCGAAGCCCTGCGCGCGCACACGCAGGCCGTCACCCGGGCTGGCGCCGCATGAGGGACTGGGACGTGGAGCGGATCGCTCACGCCGCCGGAGCGAGCGTCGTGGCGGCGCCGACCGGCGCCGCGCAAGCGCCGGGCCCGGTTCGCGCGGGCATCGACTCCCGCGACGTGGCCGCGAGCGAGTTGTTCGTGGGGTTGCCGGGCGAGCGCACCGACGGTGGCAGCCACGCCGTGCAGGCCCTGCGCGAAGGCGCCTGGGGAGCGATGGTGACGCCCGTGCACGCGCGCGCCGCAGCTGAGGCGCAGACGGGCGGCGCGGTACTCGCGCACGAGGATCCGCTCGCCGGGTTGCACGGGCTCGCGAACGCGTGGCGGGCGGAGCTGGGCGAGCGCGGCGCGAAGGTGGTGGCGATCACGGGCTCGACGGGCAAGACGTCTACGAAGGACATCCTCGCGGCGCTGCTGAGCGCCCACATGCGTACGGTTGCGACCCCGGCGAACCTCAACACGGAGATCGGGCTGCCGCTGGTGCTGCTCGCCGCGCCCGCCGACACCGAGGCGGTGGTGCTGGAGATGGCTATGCGCGGTCCCGGGCAGATCGCGCAGCTGACGGAGATCGCCAGGCCGGACGTGGGTGTGATCGTGAACGTGGGTCACGCGCATCTCGAGCTGCTCGGCTCGCTGGAGGCGATCGCCGCGGCGAAGGCGGAGCTGATCGCGGGCGTCGCGCCCGGGACCACGGTGATCGTGCCCGCGCACGAGCCGCTGCTCGAGGCGCACCTGCGCGAGGACGTGCGCACGATCTCCTTCGGCGAGGGCGGCGACGTGTCGCTGCAGGGGAGGCGCCCCGATGGGACGGTGACGATCGCGGCGAGCGAGGAGCGGATCGTGCTGCGTCCCTCCTTCGGCCAGGCGCACAACCTGCGCAACCTGCTCGCGGCGGTGGCGGCGGCGAGGGCGCTCGGGGTGGCCCCCGACGGCTCGCTGGAGGTGAGCTTCTCGGCGATGCGCGGGCAGCGCGCGGAGCTGGCGAGCGGGGCGGTGCTGATCGACGACTGCTACAACGCCAACCCGATGTCCATGAGCGCCGCGATCGACGACCTTGCGGAGACCGCCCCCGCGCGCCGCGTGGCGGTGCTGGGCGACATGCTCGAGCTGGGCCCCGATGCGCGGCGGCTGCACCGCGAGCTGGGCGAGCACGCGAGCGCGCGCGGAGTCGAGCTGCTGATCGCGGTCGGGCCGCTGGCGGCGGAGACGGCGCGTGCGTTCGCGGGCGACGCCCACGCGGTGGCGGACGCGCGGAGCGCCGCGGAGCTGACGCCGACGCTGCTGCGGGCGGGCGACACGGTGCTCGTTAAGGGGTCGCGCGGGGTGGGCCTGGAGCTGGTGTCCGACGCGCTTCAGGCCGGGGCGGGGCGGCGCTGAATGGGGCGGATTCTGTTCGGGGGAACGGCCGCGCTGCTGATCTGCATCTTCCTCAGCCCCAAGTTCATCGAGTTCCTGCGCGAGCGCGAGTTCGGGCAGCACATCCGCGAGGACGGCCCGGAGGGCCATCATCAGAAGGCTGGCACGCCGACGATGGGCGGGGTGATCGTGTTCCTCGCGATCTCCGTGCCGTTCCTGATCCTTACGAACTACGACTGGCGCTCGGTGGGGGTGTTCGGCGCTGCGATCGCGTGCGCGCTGCTCGGCTTCGCCGACGACTACACGAAGCTCGTGAGGCGCCGCTCGCTGGGGCTGCGCGGGCGGACGAAGCTCGGCGTGACGATCGCGATCTCGCTGGGGCTGTGGTACATCGCGAGCCACGAGGCGCACCTGCCGCCGACGCTGTGGCTGCGCTTCGTGGACTACCACATCGATCTCGGGCCGTTCTACCCGCTGCTGATCTACCTGGTGGTCGCGGGGACGACCAGCTCGGTGAACCTCACCGACGGCCTCGACGGCCTCGCCGCGGGCTGCGTGGCGATCGTCGGGCTGGCGTATATCGGGATCACGTTCCTCGCGGGCGACTACGACCTGGCGATGCTCGCCGGCTGCCTCGTGGGGGGGTGCATCGGCTTTCTGTGGTTCAACGCGTTCCCCGCGACGATCTTCATGGGCGACACCGGCTCGCTCGGGCTCGGGGGCGCGATCGCGGGCCTCGCGGTGATGACCAAGACCGAGGTGCTGCTGATCCTGCTCGGCGGCATCTTCGTTGTCGAGGCGCTGTCGGTGGTGATCCAGGTGATCTCCTTCCAGACGACGCGCAAACGGGTATTCCTGATGGCGCCGATCCACCACCACTTCGAGCTGAAGGCGTGGTCTGAGACGAAGATAATCCTGCGCTTCTGGATCGTCGCGTCGATCTGCGCGGCGATCGGGTTCACGATCTACAGGCAGAGTCGGGGGCTTTAGCCCGCCGGTGGTTGGAGGCATCGAGCCCCCGACGTCGAAGTGAGCCGGGATGCGCGGAAAGCCGCTCGAGCAACGCATCCTGTTGACGGCCACGATGTGTCTGCTGGCGTTTGGCGCGGTGATGGTCTACAGCGCGTCCTCGGCGACGACGCTGCTGGCGGGCCACGGCTACGGCAGCTCCTACCTGATCAAGTTCGTGGCGTACGGGGCGATCGGCCTGGTGACGATGCACCTGCTGGCGCGCGACGGGGTCGCGAAAGTCCAGGCGATCACGGCTCCGCTGCTGTGCGTGTCGTTCGCGCTGGTGGTCGCGGTGCACGTTCCGCACGTGGGGGTGAGCATCAACGGCGCGCGGCGCTGGCTCGGCCCCGGGATGTTCCAGTTCCAGCCGTCGGAGCTTTTGAAGATCGCGCTGGTGCTCTACACGGCGACGCTGCTCGCCCGCCGTCCCCAACGCGTGCACGACCTGCGCGAGCTGTCCAAACCGCTGTTGATGGTGGTCGGCGCGGCGTGCCTGCTGGTGTTCACCCAGCCGGACCTGGGCACGGCGATGGTGATCGTTTTCACGGTGAGCGCGATGCTCGTGGCGGCGGGGATGCCGCTGGGGAAACTCGGGATGCTTGGCGGGTCGCTGCTGGGCCTGGTGTTCTTCTACGCGCTCGTGCGGCCGTATGCGCGGGCGCGGCTGACGTCGTTCCTCGATCCGTGGGCGCACGCCTCCTCGTCGGGCTTCCAGGCGGTGCAGGGCCAGATCGCGATCGGCTCCGGGGGCCTGCTCGGGGTCGGCCCGGGCCAGTCGGTGCAGAAGATCTTCTACCTGCCGGAGGCGCCGACGGACTTCATCCTCGCGGTGATCGCGGAGGAGCTGGGTGTGATCGGTGTGTTTGCTCTGCTTTTTCTTTATGGATTGATCGCGTATGCGGGTTTGCGCGCGGCGAAGGCGGCGCGCAGCCTCTACAGCGCCCTGCTCGCCGTGGGCGTTACGGCTTTGATCCTCTCCCAGGCGATTCTCAACACGTTCGCGGTGCTGGGTCTCGCGCCGCTGACGGGTGTGCCGCTGCCGTTCGTCTCCTACGGCTCGAGCAGCCTGATCGTGATGCTGGCGGCGATGGGGCTGCTGCTGAACGTCGCCTCCGGCGCGACCGGTCACGTGCGCGCGGTGCCGACGCCCAGAAGGCGCTCTGCCGACGCGCGCGCTCGCGAACCGGCACGATGGAGCGGTGAGCGCAGCAGCGAGGAGGATCGTGATCGCCGCCGGGGGGACCGCCGGGCACGTGGTGCCGGCGCTCGCGGTGGCGGACGCGCTGCGGGCTGACGGCGCGCACGTCGAGTTCGTCGGCGGCGAGCGAGCCGAGGCGCAGCTGGTGCCGGCGGCGGGGTTCGAGCTGCACAGGATCTCGGTGGAAGGGCTGAGCCGCTCCAACCCGCTGCACGCGCTGCGCTCGCTCGTGCGCGCCGCCAGAGCGTTCGTGCGCGTGCGCCGGCTGCTGAGGTCGCTGGCGCCCGACGCGGTGATGGGCGGCGGCGGCTACGTGGCGGGCCCCGTGGGCCTGGCGGCGGTCACGCTGCGGATCCCGCTCGTGCTGACGGAGGCCGACAGCCACCTGGGGCTCACCAACCGGCTGCTCGCGCCGTTCGCGCGCCGCGTGTGCCTGGCGTTCCCGATCGCGGGGCGCGATGGGTCTCGCTACCGCGTGACCGGCCGGCCGATCCCGCCGCCGGCGAGCGACCGCGCGGGGGCGCGCAGCCGCTTCGGCCTGGCGCCGGATGCTACGTGCGTGCTCGTGTTCGGCGGCTCGCTGGGGGCGCGCTCGATCAACCTCGCGGCGGTGGAGGCGTTCGCGGGCGCGCCGTTCCAGGTGCTGCACGTGAGCGGTCGGCGCGATCACCCGGAGCTGGCGGCGAGCAACCTCCCGGAGGGTTATGACCTGCGCGAGTACCTCGACCTACCCGACTTCGCCGACGCGCTCGCGGCGGCGGACCTCGTGGTGGCGCGCTCAGGGGGCTCGGTGTTCGAGATCGCGGCAAACGGCCTGCCGGCGATCCTCGTGCCCTACCCGCACGCGGCGGGCGACCACCAGGCGGCGAACGCGCGCTGGATGACCGACGCGGGCGCGGCGGTCGCGATCCCGGACGGGGAGCTGACCGCGTCGCGTCTCGGCAACGAGGTCGCGACACTGCTCGCCGACCGCCATCGCCTGGACGCAATGGCGGCCGCTTCGCGTGGTCTAGCGCGTCCCGACGCGGCACGCGACGTGGCGGCCGAGGTGCTGGGAGCGGCGGTCTAGTGACTTCAAAGCAGGGCTCCTGGAGCGGGCGTCGCGTGCACTTCCTCGGCGTGGGTGGCGCGGGGATGAGCGGCTACGCTCGTGCGGCGCACGCGCTCGGCGCCGAGGTGAGCGGCTCAGACGGCGCAATGAGCCCCTACCTGCAGCGCCTTGCCGACGACGGCGTGCTCGTCGCGCACGTGGGGCACCGGGCGGAGAACGTGCCGGCGGGGGATGGGGTCGAGCTCGTGTACTCCTCCGCGGTGGGCGCGAAGAACGTGGAGCGCGTTGCGGCGCGCGAGCGGGGGATACCGGAGCGCCCGCGCGCGGAGCTGCTCGGCGAGCTGAGCGCGCTGCGGCGGACGATCGCGGTGGCGGGCGCGCACGGCAAGACGACCACGTCCTCGATGCTCGTGCACGCGCTGCGCGGCGCGGGACTCGACCCCGGATGGCTGATCGGCGGCTCGGTGGGGGGAGGGCTGGCGAACGCGCACTGGAGCGACGGTGAGTGGCTGGTGGTGGAGGCGGACGAGTCGGACCGATCGATGCTGAGCCTGAGCGTGGAGATCGCGGTGGTGACGAACGTGGAGCTGGACCACCACGCGGCGTATGCGTCGCTTGCGCAGCTGCGGGAGGTGTTCCGCGAGTTCCTCGCCGGTCCCCGCGAGGCGGTGATCTGGGATCGCCCGGAGCTGCTGGAGCTGCGCGAGGGACCGGTGGAGCCGTACGACGTGCACGACCTGGCGCTCACGGAGGGCGGCTCCCGCTTCGACTGGCGCGGGCACGAGGTGACGCTGGCGGTGCCGGGCGCTCACAACGCGCTCAACGCGACCGCCGCGCTCGAGGCGGCGCGGTTGGCGGGCGCGGATGCGAACGGCGCGATCGCCGGGCTCGGGGCCTTCCACGGGGCGGGCCGGCGCTTTCAGCTGGTCGGCTCGGTCAGCGGCGGCGCACGCGTCTATGAGGACTACGCCCACCATCCCACCGAGATAGCGGCGACGTTGGCGGCTGCTCGCACGCTCGAGCACGAGCGGCTCGTGGCGGTCTTCCAGCCCCACCTCTACTCGCGCACCGCGCTGCTGGCGAGGGAGTTTGGAGAAGCTCTCGCGCATGCTGACGCTGTCGTCGTGCTCGACGTGTATCCCGCCCGCGAGCGCGCGGAGGATCATCCGGGCGTGAGCGGCCTGCTGATCGCGGAGGCGGCCGCCGACGCGAGCGCGGGGCGGCCGGTCTACTGGCTGCCGACGTTCGCCGACGCGGAGCCAGTGCTGCGCGCGATGCTGGGCGAGGGAGATGTGTGCGTGGCGATGGGCGCGGGGGACGTGGACTCGCTGGCGCGCAAGCTGGTGGAGCACGCGTCATGAGTGTGCCGGAGCCGCCCGAGGGGGTGCAGCGCGACTATCCGCTCAGCCGCCTGACGACGGTGCGCACGGGCGGTAGCGGCGAGTTCTTCGCCCGCGTGGGCAGCGAGGCGCAGCTGACCGACCTGCTCGGCTGGGCGGCGGGCGCCGGACTGGAGGTCGCGGTGGTGGGCTCGGGTTCGAACCTGCTGATCGCGGACGAGGGCGTGACGGGCCTGGTGCTGAAGCTCGACCGTGAGCTGGCGAGGATCGAGGTTGAAGGGCGGCGGATCCTGTGCGGCGGCGGCGCGCGATTGCCGGCGGTGGCGGCGCGCGCGGCGAGCGCGGGGCTGTCGGGCATCGAGTTCGGCGTGAACATTCCCGGCACGGTGGGGGGCGCGGTGCGGATGAACGCGAACGCCTACGGCGGCGAGCTCGGCAGGGCGCTCGAGTGGGTCGACGTGGCGACCGGCGCGGGGATCGACCGCCGCGAGCCGCGGGCGCTCGGCTTCTCCTACCGGCACTCGAACCTCACTGCGGGGGAGATCGTGGTGCGAGCGTCGCTGCTGCTCGACAAGGCGGACGTCGCGTCGGTGAAGGCGACGCTCGCGCAGATGCGCGCGCGCCGTCACGAGGCCCAGCCGCAGGGGATCAAGACGTTTGGCTCGACGTTCAAGAACCCCGACGATCCGCGTGCGCAGGGGCGCAGCGCGGGGCTGCTGCTGGCCGAGGCGAAGTGCAACGGTCTCGCGGTGGGCGGTGCGCGCTTCGCGCCGAAGCACGCCAACTTCATCGAGAACACCGGGATGGCGAGTACCGCGGACGTGCTCGCTGTGATGGCCGCGGGACGCGCGCGGGTGCTGGAGCGCTTCGGCGTGGAGCTCGAGCCGGAGGTGCAGACGCTCGGCGACGTGCGCATCCCGTGGCGGTGAGCGGGTAGGGGTTGTGGGCGCGAGGTCGAAGACCGTGTGAATGGATCGCTCGTTCGCAGGACGCTCGCCGATCGCTCTGCCGCTGCCACGACTGGGAGGCGTGGTCGGCTCGATCGGAGGGCTCGGGAGGCTCGTGGGGAGCCGCAGGCGCGCGCGCATCGCGCTGGTTGCGGCGCTGGCGGCGACTCCGCTGCTGGTCGGCGGCTGGCTGTGGCTGCGCCAGTCGCCGTTCGTGTCGGTCCAACAGGTCCAGATAACCGGCGTTCACGGCCCCGACGCGGGAGCGATCGACGCGGCGCTGGCGGGCGCGGCACGCCACATGAGCACGCTCGCGGTGAATGCCGGCGCGCTGCGCCAGGCGACGTCTCAGTTCGTGGTGGTGCGCGAAGTGAAGGCCGTGCCGCGCTTCCCGCACGGCCTGCGCATCCACGTGGTCGAGCAGTTGCCGGTGGCGGCGCTCGCGGTCGACGGGGCGCGCACCGCGATCGCGGCCGACGGGGTGGTGCTCGGTCCGGCGTTGCTTTCGAGCTCGCTGCCGACGGTCACCGGCTTCCACGACGCGCTCGCTGGTCAGCGCGTGCAGGGTCCGAACGTGCTCGCCGCGGTCACGGTCCTCGGCGCTGCCCCCTCGCCGCTGCGGCGCGTGGTCGACCACGTCTACACCGGCCCCGACGGCCTCACGGTGGCGTTCCGCAGTGGCCTGCTGGCGTACTTCGGCGACGCGACGCTGCCGCACGCGAAGTGGCTGTCGCTCGCCCGCGTGCTAGTCGACCCGAGCGCTCAGGGCGCCTCCTATGTGGACTTGCGCGTGCCGGGCAGGCCGGCGGCAGGGTTCCCCGCCGGCGTCGCTCCACCCGACGCCGCGACGGCCAACTCCACGATCGAAACGCCCGTCACGGGCGAATCGACGAACGCCTCCGAAGCGACGATCGCCTCGCTCGCCGCGAGCCTCGCTGACAGCGCGGGAGGCAGCGCGGCGTCCTCGACGAGCGCCACGGAAACCCCCGCCACGCCTACGGAAAGCTCGACCGAAGCTCCATCCGCTTCAACCACCGAAACGCCCCAGAGCACCGAAACGCCGGGAGGAGGATGATCTAACCCTCAACCTGAGGTCTATGGCGCTGGTGGGTGCTGTCTCAGGCATGGGTCGAGAGTCGGGCGTTCTGCAACGTACGTTGCGAGAGTGGCGCCTCGCGTTGACAGGGCGAAGTTCCCTGCATAACGTGCACATCCCGGCGGTTCCGCGAAGAGTATGCTGCGAACCCTAAATTCCTAGTGAAGGCTTCGGACAGAACCATCATGGAGAGCAGCGGAAGCTACCTGGCAGTGATCAAGGTCGTCGGAGTCGGCGGCGGTGGAACGAACGCGGTCAGTCGCATGGTCGACGCGGGTTTGCACGGCGTGGAGTTCATCGCCGCGAACACCGACGCCCAGGCGCTCGCGATGTGCGACGCCGACATCAAGCTGAACATCGGCCACGACTCGACCAAGGGTCTCGGCGCCGGCGCGAACCCCGACGTGGGTCTCGCCTCGGCGTCGGAGTCGCGCGACGACATCAAGGAGGCGCTGAAGGGCGCCGACATGGTGTTCGTGACCGCGGGCGAGGGCGGCGGCACCGGTACGGGAGCCGCCCCCGTGATCGCGGAGATCGCGAAGAACGAGATCGGCGCGCTGACGGTGGGCGTGGTGACGCGCCCGTTCGACTTCGAGGGCTCGCAGCGCGGTCGCCAGGCGACCGAAGGCATCGAGCGCCTGCGCGAGGTCGTCGACACCCTGATCGTGATCCCGAACGAGAAGCTGCTCGCGGTGGTGGAGCGCCGCACCACCATGCTTGACGCGTTCCGCGAGGCCGACGACGTGCTGCGTCAGGGCGTGCAGGGCATCACCGACCTGATCACCATCCCGGGCCTGATCAACCTCGACTTCGCCGACGTCCGCACGATCATGCAGGACGCCGGCTCGGCGCTGATGGGCATCGGCACCGCCAGCGGCGAGAGCCGTTGCGGCGACGCAGCGCGCGCCGCGATCTCCTCGCCGCTGCTCGAGGAGTCCGTGGACGGCGCGACGGGGATCCTCCTGAACATCACCGGCGGGAAAGACCTGGGCCTGTTCGAGGTCAACGACGCCGCGGAGATCATCCAGAACGCGGCCGACCCGAACGCGAACATCATCTTCGGCGCCGTGATCGACGAGAGCATGGCCGAGGACGTGCGCGTCACCGTCATCGGCACCGGCTTCGACCACCGTCCGGGCCGCGGCGGCCGGCGTGAGTCCAGGGCGGCGCGTCCTGGGGCTCCTGATCGCGGACCCCAGCTCGGCGACCGGCAGCGCTCGACGCTCGAGATCTCGGACGACGATATAGACGTCCCGCCGTTCCTGCGTTAGGAGCGAGCATCCGGCGCGCCAAACCGGCGCAGACAATAGAACGAGCTGTTTCTCTTCCGCAGATGTCTTTGACGGGCATAAACGTCTGTATTCTCAGGCACTTCGCCTCCGTGGACTTTTGTAGATCGCACGTCTAGTCCACTCACACCTTGCAGCGCGGTCGACGTGGCTGCTAGACCTTGGACGCCCCGATGGTTGGGGTTGGGATGCACACGCAGGGATAACGGCGTCGGGCGACCCCCGGCGTCGTAGAGGCAGTACCAATGGCCCTAGCCAAACGGCTAGGGCACAAACCACAGGAGCATGACGATGCGTGAAGTGCTTCCAAGCGGAGGTCTCATGTCGGCTGGGCGTGGCTCAATAGTCGCCCGAAATTTGTTCCTCGAACGATTACCGGGGAATCAGAAACGGGGGTTGTGTCTTTGCAACGGCCCCAGCCAAAATGTCACCATGCAGCTGACAGCACGCGTATTGCCATGCTCCTCAAGACAAGGAGCGAGAATCAATGTCACGTACTATCCGTCTACTGGGGATGACCCTGGTCGCCGTCCTGGCGTTCAGCGGTGTAGCATCGGCGCACAGCTTCGTCGCAGAAAAAGCCGGTGCTGTAACAAGGGTCAAAAACACAACGCAGGTCTTCAAAACCGGGAGCGGTCCTGCAGTGGAATGCACCGCAGACGCCGTCAGCAACGCTAACGCTGTGGCAGGGAAACAGTTAACACTGGCGGCTGACGTCAGCTACTCAAGCTGTACCGTCACGGAGATCTTGAAATTCGAAGCCACTGTGACTACCGCTAAATACACGTTCAACGCCGACGGGACTGCAAACCTAAACAACACGATCGTCATCAAAGTTCCGATCGCGGGCTGCAACATAACGGTGAAACCGCAGAACACTCTCAAAACGCTCACGTACAAAAACACTGGCAAAAATGTCATTGTGGAACCGAATGTCTCGGGCATCGTGTCCGAAGGGAGCGGCGGTGAATGCGGTACCGGCGTCACCAACAAAGGCACCTACACTGGTACCACGGAAGTCACATCGTCAGGCAACACCATTTCGTGGGAATAGCTGCAACGTAGGTAGGCGACGCCAAAGCTAGTCGCCGGTGTTTTACTGCCGAGCGGGCCGCCTGAGCCCGCTCGGCATCATCGCGGAGAACCGACGTTGGGGAGGGAATGGAGCGTATGTTCAAAGTGCATCAACCGGCAACGCGCCGACTAACAGTCGCTTTGGGGCTGGTGGGCGTTATCGGTGTGATGTCCTATCTGCCCTCGTCGGCGCTGGCTGGGACGTGCGGTAACGAAGGTCTGCGAGCCCAGCAGGGCTCGTCGTTTCTTCCCGAATGCCGTGCGTATGAGCTCGTGAGCCCTCCCGGCGCAACGGCCTATGTGGCGCCGGGCGGAAGCGTGGATGGAGCCAGGGCCGCGGAAGGGCTCGCGGCGAGCGTTGGCGAGATCTCGTGGTTCTCCTACTACCCCCCGGCAGGTCTCAGCAATCCGAGCATGCATCTTCTATCGACGCGGACCGCGAGCGGCTGGGGAACGCGAGACGTGATTCCTTCCCAGTCGACGTCTTCGGGAGCGTTCATCGAATGCGGCGGGTACACGTATTTCTCCGGAGATCTTGCGACGGAAATCCTCTCGGACGGGCAGGAACAGTGCCCTCACAACGATCCGCCCTTGACGGAAGACGAACCAGAAGGCTTCGAGAACCTCTTCCTTCGCGACGTTGACTCGGAATCGTACAGTCTTGTGAACCTGACGCCCGCGAATGAAGCGCCGGCTGACGCCCACCTTCAGGATGCGTCAACAGACTTCTCGCACATCGTATTCTCAGAGAACGCGAAGCTGACCCCCTCCGCACCCGCAGGTGACGTCCTCTACGAGTGGGTGGGTGGGAGCGTGCACCTGGTAAGCATTCTTCCGGACGGGACCCCCGTGTCGGGTAGGTTGGTCGCGGAAGCGTCGCCTTCCAGTTCCTTCCTTGTTGGATTTGCGCCTCTCTTGCACAGCGTGTCGGCCGACGGAAGCCGCGTGATCTTCGAATCGGGGGGCGACCTGTACGAGCGAGAGAACGCGGAAATGGAACAGAGCCAGCTGAGCCCCGAAGGAGACTGTCTCGAAGCCGACATGGCCTGCACGGTCCAGGTCGACGCATCTGCTACCGGAGGCCTCGGCGGCGGCGGTCAATTCATAGCCGCGACGGCGCAGGGCACGGACGTCTTCTTCACGGATGGAGGGGTCAAGAAGCTGACGAGCGACACCGTCCCGAGTAGCGGGCAGAACCTCTACGAGTTCGACCTCGAAACCGGGCAGCTCAGCGATCTGACGCCGTTCGCATCCGCGCACGTGCTGGGACTCGCCGGACTCGGCGAAGAAGGGAGTGCGTGGCATCTGTACATCGCCGCGGAAGGCGCTTTCGGCGAAGTGAACGCCGAAGGTCACGAACCGCAGGAAGGCGCACCGAACCTGTATGAGCTCTCCCGGGAATCGTCCGTCGCGTTCCTCGCAACCCTGGCGCCCGGGGACTGGAAAGACTGGCAGGGCGAAACACGCGAAGCGGCCGCGGCTCCCAACGGACGCTTCCTGGTGTTCGGCTCCGTCGCGGAATTGACCGGCTACGACAACCGCGATGCGGCAACCGCTCAGCCGGATTCCGAGCTGTTCGCATACGACGCGGTCGCTCAGCGCCTCGAATGCGTCTCCTGCGGTCCCGCGAATGTGCGGCCGATCGGCGCGACCGGCATCAGTGCGGTGGAGAGGTCGTCGGTCAACGGATGGGGACCCGGGTATCTCCGTCGCAATGTATTCAACGACGGCAGCGTCGTATTCGATACGCCGAACCCGCTCGTGGCGGGCGATGCAGACGGCCGCCGCGACGTCTATCTCTACAGCGGCGGCCAGGCGCATCTCATATCCAGCGGTACGAGCGCCGAAAACTCCTACTACTACGAAGCGAGCGGATTGAACCCGGTGACCGGGGGCGAAGCCGAAGATGTGTTCTTCGCCACGAGCCAGCATCTGGCCGGAGCGGACGCAGGCAATGGGCCTGCACTGTATGACGCGCGGGTCGAAGGAGGTCTCTCCGAACCGGCGACGCAGGCGCCGGCATGCTCGGATGAAAGCTGCCGAGGGGGATCCCCAAGCGAGCCGTCTGCGAGCGCTCCCGCAAGCGCGACTTTTATGGGGCTCGGCAACATCACGCCGACGGTTGAAAAGCCCACGACGAGCCGTAAAAAGCCCAGGAGCTGCAGGAAGGGCACTGTGCGGCGGCACGGCAAGTGCGTGAAGAAGAAACGGGGACATGCGAAAGGGCGAGCCGGAAAGAGCCGAAAGGCGAGAAAGACGACGGCGACGGGAAGGGTCTCTCATGTATAGGAAGGCAGCCGTTGCCCTGATCGTCCTGTTGATGATGGGAGCGCTGGCCGCATCGGCTTCCGCGACCCTGACGCACCCTCTCGTCTCCAGCTTCACGGGGAGCGAAACTCCAGAAGGGTCGATGTTTCCACTTGAGCTCGCGGTGGACAACTCCTCGAGTGCATCGGCCGGCCATGTGTACGTCGGATCGTATGTACCTCGAGTCGTCAACGAGTTCTCGGCTGCAGGCAGCTACCTGTGCCAGATTACGGGTGCGGGCTCTGCGACGACGTCGCTGAGCGAGTGTGACAGCAGCGGCAGCGGTGTGCCGGAAGGCAGCTTCGGCTCCCCCGAAATTCAACTTGCGGTGACGGTGGATGGGAGCGGCGATTTGTATGTGGGAAACAGGGAACACCACGCGGTTGACGTGTTCAGTCCCTCGGGGACGTACATATCTGAAATTGCGCTGCCGAAAGAAGGGCAGCCTTCCGCGCTCGCGGTGGACGCCGCCGGCGACATACTCATAGCCGACTCCAGTAACGGCATCGTGTACAAGTTCGTCCCGGGCGTCGAAAAGCTCGAGATCTTCGCGACGGAAGGGCCATCTCACCCACTGGGCTCGGTACAGGGGCTGGCTGGCGATACAGACCCGTCCAGCGCCTCCTACGGCGATGTGTACATGGTGGAAAACGGTGGCGAAGGCGTGGCCGTGTACGACGCGTCGGGAGAGTACGTCTCATCCATCACCGCTACGTCGAGCGGTCCGTTCGGGGAATCGCCCTACGCGTTGGCGGTCGATCCGGCCAGTGGCGAGCTGTACGTGGTGATGAGCGGCGGTGTCGACGAGTTTGCGCCTGGCGGCGCATTCCTGTCGCGTATCGAACTGCCGAATCAAGCGTCGCCGTACGCCGTCGCTGTCAACGGCTCCAGTCACGACGTGTACGTGTCGGCGCTGTTCGCGCGCACGGTGTACGTGCTTGGTCCCGCGGTTGTGGTGCCCACCGTCACGCCGGCGGCACCGGTGAGCGTGCTGCCCACGAGCGTCACTCTGCACGGTGCCGTGAATCCGGCCGGTGGCGGGGAAGTGACGGAATGCGCATTCGAATGGGGTGAAACCCCGTCCTACGGCGAAACGGCCGCGTGCTCTCCGTCGCCGGGATACACGAGCACGACCGAAGTCGACAGCGCGGCGATCACAGGTCTCACGCCTGGCACCGCGTATCACTTCAGGATGTCGGCGACGAACGCGAACGGAACCGGATACAGCGCTGACGGGACATTCGAAACGAGCGGCGCACCGACCCTCGAAGGCGAGACGACGACCGTCGTAGGGCAGACCGATGCCACGGTGCAGGCGGCGCTCGACCCGCACGGTCTGGCGACGACCTACCAGGTCGAATACGGGTTGTGCGAAGGCACGTGTCCGGCAACCTATGAAGCGACGGTGCCGGTGTCCGGAGCGAGCGCGGGCTCGGGCTTCGCCGCGGCCACGGTGAGCCAGGAACTCACGGGGCTGCAGCGAAACGCCGAATACCACTACAGGTTCGTCGCGACCAACTCGCAGGGCACGACCGAAGCGTCCGATCAGACCTTCAGAACAGCCGCGGGCGCCACGGTGGAAAACCGGTCCGCGACGGCCGGCCCTCACGGTGCTGAAATCGTTGGGAGCATCGATCCGGCCGGCGAAGCCGTGAGCTGTCGTCTGCAGTACGTGAGCGAAGCGGAATTCAAAGCCTCGCAATACGCGCACGCGCAGAGCTTGCCGTGCACGCCCGGCGAACTTGCCGCAAACACGGGGGCCCGGACCGTCCACGTGAAGGTGGTGGGGCTCGCCATCGACTCGGTGTACGACTACCGCTTCCTCGTCACGGGCGCATCCGGCGAAGCGACGGGGCCGGAAGGCTCGGTGGCGACGTTCGGCATCGACGCGTTCGCCTTTGAAATGCAGGATGGCGCTGGAAGCCCGTACACGGAAGCGGGTGGGCACCCGGACAGCATGGTCACCAACATCGTCCTCGATCAGACCGACGAAGGCGGCCAGTTCACGCCGAGCGGCAACGTCAAGGACGTGCGCGTCGAACTGCCGGCGGGGATCGTCGGGAACCCCTCGGCGACGGCGACGTGCACGAGACGCGAATCGGAAGCGAAGGAATGCAGCGGCGCGGCTCAGATCGGGACGCTGATAGTCCAGGCGGCGACCGAGGGAGAACTCAGGGCGCCGCTATTCAATCTGGCGCCGCCGAAGGGCGTGGCGGCGGAGCTCGGGGCGCGGTTCAACAACTTCGCCAACGCGTACATCGAAGCGAGGGTGCGTACCGGCGGCGACTACGGGATCGACGCGGAAAGCCTGAACATCACGAATCTGGCCGGCGTTCAACAGGTCACCGTCAGGGTCTGGGGCGTGCCGAGTGCAAGAGACCACGACGGAGAACGAGCCTGTCCGGGCCCGGAACACAGCTATGAAGTTCCGTGCGCCACACCGGAACGCGGGCCGGCGAAGCCGTTCCTGACCGCGCCCGGCTACTGCCCGGGCACGGCCCTGCAGGCGACCGTGTTCGCCGACGCCTATCAGCAGCCGGGCGAATACGTGACGGGTCACGCCGAAGCGCCCGCGATGGAAGGCTGCGAAAAGCTGCGCTTCTCCCCGAGCGTCTCGATCGCCCCGAAAACCGGCAGTGCGGACTCTCCGACCGGGCTCGACGTGGGGCTGCACGTGCCGCAGGAAGAAGGCGTCAACGGCTTGGCGGAGGCAAACGTACGAAACGTGAGCGTCACATTGCCCGCGGGCCAGAGTGTCAATCCGGCGGCGGCCGGCGGCCTGGCGAGCTGCTCGGAAACAGAGATCGAACTGCACGGCCCTCAGCCGGCAGGGTGCCCTGAAGCGTCGAAGATCGGGTCGGTGGAACTGGAAACCCCGCTCTTCCCGCACCGTGTCTTCAGGGGCGGCGTGTACGTGGCGACGCAGACCGAAAACCCGTTCGGGTCGCTGTTGGCGATCTACGTGGCGATCCACGAACCGGAAACGGGTGTGGTGGTCAAGCTCGCCGGGCACGTCGAACTCGGAGAACCGCTCGTGAGCAACGGCCTGCTGCCCGGGCAGATCAGGACGACCTTCGAAAACAATCCGCAGCTCCCGTTCGAAGATCTGCGGCTCAGCTTCTTCGGCGGGCCGCGCGCGGCTCTGGTGACTCCGCCGACGTGCGGGTCGTATACGAGCAGCGCCTCGCTGACGCCCTGGTCGAGCAGCGTGCCCACCGAAAAGAGCTCGACGTTTCAGATCACGAGCGGACCCGGCGGATCGGCGTGCGCCGCGCCTGGGTTCGCCCCGTCGTTCACCGCTGGAACGCCCAACAACCAGGCCGGAGGCTACTCGCCGTTCAGCGTGACGATCTCCCGCCAGGATGGCGAAGATACGCTGGGGCGCGTGAGCGTCAAGACTCCGCCGGGGCTGTTGGGGATGCTGAGGAGCGTCGTCCGCTGCCCCGAACGGCAGGCCGGCAAAGGCGAATGCGGCCCGGAAAGCGAAATCGGCGGAGCGACCGTGGCGGTCGGCGCGGGAGCGGATCCGTACTGGGTGAAGGGCGGCAAGGTCTACCTCACCGATGCATATGGCGGCGGTCCGTTCGGCCTGTCGATCGTGGTGCCCACGACAGCCGGTCCGTTCACGCTCGCTGGAAATGGCGGGCCTGGAAAGGAGGTCGTGCGCGCGGCGATCGAGGTTGACCCGACCACGGCGCAGATAACGGTCGTGAGTGATCAGCTACCGAGCATCTTGGAGGGCGTTCCGCTGCAGATCAGGACGGTGAACGTCACGATCGACCGGCCGAACTTCATGTTCAACCCCACTAACTGCAGCAAACTGCAGGTCAACGGCGGCCTCGTGAGCAGCACCGGCACGACCGCGTCGGTCTCCTCGTCGTTCACGGCCGCAAACTGCTCGCGCCTTCCGTTCAAGCCGAGGTTCTCGGCGTCCACGCAGGGCAAGGCGAGCAAAGCGAGCGGGGCGTCCCTGCACGTCAAAGTGACCTCGGGGGCCGGACAGGCGAACATCGCGAAAGTCAAGGTCGACCTGCCGATCCAGCTGCCCTCGAGGCTCTCGACGCTTCAGAAAGCGTGCGTGGACGCCGTCTTCAAAGCGAACCCGGCGTCATGTCCGGCAGCCTCGGCGGTGGGCAGGGCGACGGCGGTAACGCCGGTGCTCGCGCACCCGCTGACTGGCCCGGCGTACCTGGTGTCCCACGCCGGGGCGGCGTTCCCGGACCTGGAGATCGTCCTGCAGGGCGAAGGGATCACGCTGATCCTCGACGGCAACACGAAGATCAAGAACGGGGTCACGTCGAGCATCTTCAAGGCGGTGCCGGATGCGCCGATCTCGAGCTTCGACATGGTGTTGCCGGAGGGCCCGCACTCGGTGTTGGCGACCAACCTGCCCGCAAGGTCGAAGTACAACCTGTGCGGACGGACTCTGAACATGCCGACCGTGATCACGGGCCAAAACGGGGCGGTCGTCAAACAGAACACCAAGATCCTCGCCACCGGCTGCCCTACCAAGCACAAGAAGGCCAAGGCGGGGCGCGCAAAGAGCTGACTCGGCTCGCACGAGATCGCGCGTATTCGGCGAGCTGTTTCCGTCACATGCGTGTTTTTTACTGGGCGAACTTACCCAGAAATACGGGATTTTGACTGTCAGGACTTTTGTAGATCCTGGATGTAAATTGCTCACACCCTTGTGGAGGCAGACGTTCGGCTGTTAGAACTTTGCTCGTCCCGATGGATGGACAAATGGGATGTCACAGCGAAGGGACGAACGTCGCTGGCGAGCCAACGGCGTTGGTTAGGACCACTGCTCCTGTCGTGCGGCTGGGGCGGTGATCACAGGAGCATGGCGATGCGCGGCAGGCCTTCGACGGGTTAGATTCGCTATGTCTGAACGTCGGCGGTACACGCGCGTCGTCATGCTCCGTGAATCGGGCGCTACGCTAGCCTGAGGCGCAATGCCGCCCGCACCCTTGACCCTCCGCCGCACCGCCCTGTTCGACCGCCACGTCGAGGCCGGCGCGAAGATGGTCGACTTCGCCGGCTGGGAGATGCCGGTCCAATACCAGGGCGTGCGCGAGGAGCACATGGCGGTGCGCGAAGCGTGCGGGATCTTCGACGTGTCGCACATGGGCGAGATCGAGACGAGCGGGCCGCAGGCGCTCGAGCTGCTGCAGCGGCTGCTCTCCAACGACGTCGCGCAGATCCCGATCGACGGGGCGCAGTACAGCGTGCTCTGCCGCGAGGACGGCGGCGTGCTCGACGACCTCTTCACCTACCGACTCGACGTCGACCGCTACCTGACGGTCACGAACGCCTCCAACCACGCCAAGGACCTCGCATGGTTCCAGGCTCACGCCGAGGGTCTGCCCGACGTGCGGGTCGAGGACCGCATCGACGACTGGGCGATGCTCGCCGTGCAGGGGCATCTCGCGCGCGAGATCGTGCAGGCGATCTCCGACCACCCGCTGCCCGAGCGCATGAGCGCCGAGACCCGCAACCTGCTCGGGAGCGACGTGCTCGTGTGCGGCACGGGCTACACCGGCGAGGACGGCGTCGAGCTGCTCTGCCCGACCGAGAACGCCGTCGAGCTGTGGGACGAGCTCGTCAAGCGCGGCGCCACGCCCGCCGGGCTCGGCGCGCGCGACACGCTGCGCCTTGAGGTCTGCTTCCACCTCTACGGCAACGACCTCAGCGAAGCCCGAGGCCCGATCGAAGCTGGGCTCGGCTGGTGCTGCAAGGAGGACACGCGCTTCATCGGCTCCGAGGCCGTGCGCGCCGTCCGGGCGAGCGGGCCCGCGGAGAAGCTCGTCGCGTTCGCGCTGGACGGCCCCGGGATCGCCCGCCAGGGCAACCCGATCGTTGGCGGGGGAGAGGTCACGAGCGGCACGCTCTCGCCGTGCCTCGGCGTGGGCATCGGCATGGCCTACGTGCCCGTCGCGAACGCCGCCGTGGGCACCCGTCTCGAGATAGACGTTCGTGGCAAGATGCGCGGCGCCGTTGTCAAGGACAAGCCGCTCTACAGAAAGGGCTCCTGATGGCCCAGGCCAGCTACCCCGACGACCTGCTGTACCACGCGGAGCACGACTGGGCTCGCATCGACGCCGCTGATCCGACGCTGGGCGGCGCCGGCCCGGTCGCGACGCTGGGGATCACCTGGTACGCGCAGGACGCGCTCGGCGAGGTCGTGTTCTTCGAGGCGCCCGCCGTCGGCACCACGCTCACGAAGGACGCCTCCTACACCGAGGTCGAGTCCGTGAAGGCCGTCTCGGACGTGATCGCGCCGCTTTCGGGAGACATCGTGGAGGTCAACGAGGCGCTCTCCGAGAACCCCGCGACGATCAACGAAGACCCCTACGGAGAGGGCTGGCTCGTGAAGATCCGCCTCAGCGACCCGTCCGAGCGCGACGCGCTGATGGACGCCGCCACCTACCGGGCTTCGCTCGCTGGCTAGGCTGATTGTTTAGTTGAGCCGCTACACGTCCATCACCCCGCAGGATCTCGACGCGATGCTCGACGCGATCGGCGTCGGCTCGCTGCAGGAGATCTTCGACCGCCAGATCCCCGAGGCGGTGCGCCTCGACCGCGCCCTCGACCTCCCGCAGGGGCAGCCCGAGCAGGACGTGTACGAGCACCTGCGCGATCTGGCGGCGCGCAACGTCTCGAGCGAGGACGAGCTGAGCTTCCTCGGGGCGGGCATGTACGACCACTACGTGCCGGCGCTGATCGACATGCTGATGGAGCGCTCGGAGTTCCTCACCCCCTACACGCCCTACCAGCCGGAGATCTCCCAGGGCGGGCTGCAGGTGATGTTCGAGTACCAGACCGCGATCTGCGAGCTCACCGACCTCGCGGTGTCGAACGCCTCCGTCTACGAGGGCCCCTCGGCGGTCGCCGCGGCGGGCTATCTCGCGAAGCTCCACAGCGGCGGCAGCCGGTTCGTCGTGAGCGCGGGGCTCCACCCGCACACGATCGGGACGCTGCGCACGCTCGCCCACGGCTACGGCATGGACGTCGTCGAGGTTCCACTGCGCGACGGCGTCACCGACCCGGACGGATGGGCGCAGGCGATCGACGCCGATACCAGCGCGGCGATCTTTGCCCAGCCCAACTTCTACGGCGCGGTCGAGGACGCGGAGGCGCTCAGCGCCGCCGCCAAGGCAGCCTCCCCGGAGCGTCCGCCCGTTGTGATCGCCCAGGTCGACGCGATCGCGCTCGGGATCCTCAAGCCCCCGGGGGCGTGCGGCGTGGACGTGGCTGTCGGCGAGGGGCAGCCGCTCGGTAACCGCCTCGACTTCGGCGGTCCGTCGTTCGGGTTCTTCGCGGCGCGCGAGGAGTACCTGCGGCGGATGCCCGGGCGGATCGCGGGCGAGACGCTCGACGTGGACGGCCGGCGCGGGTTCGTGCTGACGCTGCAGACGCGCGAGCAGCACATCCGCCGGGAGAAAGCCACATCCAACATCTGCACCGCGCAGGCACTGAACGCGCTCGCGGGCGTCGTGTATCTCACGTGGCTCGGCCGGCGGGGGATCGTGGAGCTGGGGGAGCTGCTGCTGGCCCGCACCCACTACGCGCGCGAGAGGCTCGCCGGCCTCGACGGCGTGGAGAAGCTCCACGAGCAGCCCGTCGTGCGCGAGTTCGCGCTGCGCCTCGACGCGGACGTGGCCGCGGTCAAGCGCCGCTGCGCCGAGCAGGGCGTGAACCCCGGCGTGGACGTGCACGCGCTCACCGGCCGCCCCGAGGACGAGGGCGTGATGCTTGTGGCGATCACCGAGCGCCGCTCGCGCGCGGACATCGACCGGCTCGTGGAGGTGCTGGGCGAAGCTATCGCAGCCGAGCGCGCTACGCCGGCCGAGCGTCTCAAGGCAGCCGAAACGGCGGTGCCCGCGTGAGCGCGAACTCGACCACCGAGATGCCGCTGCAGCGCCAGCGCGCGACGACGATCTTCCAGAAGGGCGCGCCGGGCCGCCGCGCATTCCTGTGCCCCGATCTGGACGTCCCCGCGGTCGACCCGCACGCGCTGCTCCCGGAGCGCTTCCGTCGCGCCGAGCCACCGCGGCTGCCGGAGGTGTCGGAGCCGGAGATCGTGCGCCACTACGTGGGCATCTCGAAGCGCAACTTCGACCTCGACTCGGGCTTCTACCCGCTGGGCTCGTGCACGATGAAGCACAACCCGCGTCTGCACGAGCGTGCGGCGGCGCTGCCGGGCCACGCACGCCTGCACCCGCTGCAGGACCCCGAGCGCTCGCAGGGGGCGCTGGAGCTGATGTGGAACCTGCAGGAGGCGCTGGCGGAGATCTCGGGCCTGCCGCACGTGTCCCTTCAGCCCTCGGCGGGCTCCCACGGCGAGCTCGCGGGCGTGCTGCTGACACGCGCCTACCACGAGGATCGGGGAGAGACGCGCCACAAGGTGCTGACGCCCGACACGGCGCACGGGACGAACCCGGCGACGGTGACGATGGCGGGCCTGGAGGTGGTGAAGGTCGCGACGAACGCGGACGGCGGCGTGGACATTGACGACCTGCGCGCGAAGGCGGACGAAGACGTGGCGTGCCTGATGCTGACGAACCCCAACACGCTTGGCCTGTTCGACCCGAACATCGCGGAGATCGCGGAGATCGTGCACGGCGTGGGCGCGACGCTGTACTACGACGGCGCGAACCTGAACGCGGTGATGGGCATCTCGCGGCCAGGCGACATGGGCTTCGACATCGTGCACTTCAACCTGCACAAGTCCTTCACCCAGCCCCACGGCGGCGGCGGCCCGGGCTCCGGCCCGATCGCGGTGTCAGAGCGCGTGGCGCCGTTCCTGCCGGTGCCGGTGGTGAGCAAGCGCGAGGCGGCGGAGCCGACGGGGCGCGAGCGAGTGGTGGCGGATCGCGCGCCGACGTTCGACCTGGACTACGGCAGCGGCCGGGTGGGGTCGAAGACGATCGGCCGGCTGCGCGGCTTCCACGGCAACTACGGCTGCTTCGTGCGCTCCTACGCGTACATCCGCTCGCTCGGCGCGGACGGCCTGAAGGACGCCTCCGAGGTGGCGGTGCTGAACGCGAACTACCTGCTGGCGCTGTTGAAGCGCAAAGGCGTGGCGGAGTACCTGCCGCTGGCGTATGGCGAGCTGTGCCTGCACGAGTTCGTGCTCTCCGGTGGGCCGATGAAGCGGGACCTCGAGATCAAGACGCTCGACCTCGCCAAGCGGCTGCTGGACTTCGGCTTTCACCCGCCGACGGTGTACTTCCCGCTGCTGGTGGAGGAGGCGCTGATGGTGGAGCCGACGGAGACCGAGACAAAGGAGACCCTCGACGCGTTCGCGGACGCGATCGCGGCGATCCTCGCGGAGGCGGTCGAGGACCCGGAGATCGCGCGCAACGCCCCGTACACGACCCCGGTGCGTCGCCTGGACGAGGTGACCGCGGCCAAGCGCCCGATCATCCGCCAAGCGCTCTAGGCCGATGACGGCAGTGCGCATCTTCTCCGGCATCCAACCGACGGGCCGCAAGCACCTCGGCAACTACATCGGCGCGATCGCGCAGTACATCTCGAGCCAGGAGCGCGGCGAGGGGATCTTCTGCATCGTGGACCTGCACGCGATCACGGTCTCCTACGACCCGACGGAGCTACGCGAGCGCCTGTACGACACGACGGCGATCCTGCTCGCGGCGGGATTGGACCCCGGACGCTGCATCCTGTTCCGCCAGAGCGACGTGCACGAGCACACGGAGCTGACGTGGCTGTTGTGCAGCGTGACCGAGCTGGGGCGGCTGCAGCGGATGCACCAGTTCCGCGACAAGTCGATCGCCCAGCGCGAGCTGGTCTCGGCGGGCCTGCTGCTGTACCCGGTGCTGCAGGCGGCGGACGTGCTGGCCTACCGCGCACACGAGGTGCCGGTGGGGGAGGACCAGCGTGAGCATTTGGAGCTGATGCGCGACGTGGCGCGGCGCTTCAACAGCCGCTTCGGCGGCGAGGAGGAGGTGCTGGTCGTGCCCGAGCACCGCATCCCGGCGGTGGGCGCGCGGATCATGGACCTGCAGGACCCGACGAGCAAGATGTCGACCAGCGCCGGCAGCGAGCAGGGCCGGGTCTACGTCCTGGACGAGCCGAGGGCGATCGAAAAGAAGATCGCGAGCGCGGTGACGGACTCGGGCAGCGAGGTGCGCCGCGGGGCGGAGAAGCCGGGGATAAGCAATTTGATCGAGATCCTGGCCGCCGTGCGCGGCGTCGATCCCAAGGCGGTGGAGAACGACTTCGCGGAGTCGAGATATGGCGACTTCAAGAAGGCCGTGGCAGCCGAGGTGGTGGCGTATCTGGCGCCGGTGCGCGAGCGCTACACGGATCTGCGCGAGGACGAGGCGGCGCTGGAGGCGATTCTCGCCCGCGGCGCCGAGCAGGCGCGCGAGATCGCCGCCCAGACGCTCGTGGACGTGCGCGAGCGCATGGGCGTGGGCGCCCCGTCGGGGGCCGGCGCGAGCGTTTCGTCGGGGGCGGCCGATACGGTGCGCGGATGAGTCTCGCGGCGCTCGAGCTGGATCTGGACGTGTTCAGCGGCCCGTTCGACCTGCTGCTGACGCTGGTGCTGCGCGAAGAGGTGGACCTGCTTGAGCTGCAGCTCGCGGAAGTGGTGCTCGCGTACCTGGACCACCTCGAACAGCGCGGCGAGCTGGACCTGGAGACGGCGACGGAGTTCATCGTGCTGATCGCGGCGCTGCTGGAGCTGAAGTCGCGGCTGATGCTGAGCGCCGAAGACGAGCAGCTGCTCGACATCGAGCCCGAACAGGCCGCCGAGGAGCTGCTCGCGAGGATGCTCGACGCGCGTCGCTTCCGCTCCGCCTCGGCGCACCTCGCGGAGATGCTCGCGGCGGAGGACGGGGTGCGCTTCCGCGCGGCGCCGCTGCCGCCGAGCCTGCGCCGCACGATCGTCCCGCCGGCGGACGGCTCCCAGAACGCGGAGATGCTGGGCGCGGCGATCGGACGGCTGCTGACGATGCCGCCGGCGATCAGCCTGCGCCACATCGCGATCCCGCGCGTGACGGTCGCCGAGCGCCTCGCGCACCTGCGGGGGTTGTTGCGCCGTGGCGCGTTCAGCTTCGACGAGGCGGTGCGCGGGGCGGACCGGATGACCGTCGCGGTGACCCTGTTCGCGCTGCTGGAGCTTTACAAACGCGGGGAAGCGGTGTGGGAGCAGCCGGAGAGCTTCGGTGAGATCGCGGTGCACGCGCTCGCCGCGGAGGAATCGAAGCCGCCGCTCGCACTGGCCGCTGTGGGAGTAGCTGCCGGGTGAGTGACCCGGTGGACGAGACACCCGCGGTCGCCCGCGCCGTCGAAGCCCTGCTGTTCCTCTCGGCCGACCCGCTGAGCGCGGCGGAGCTGGCGGACGCGACGCAGGTGGGGGAGGGTGCGATTCAGGCCGCGCTCGCGATGTTGGGGGAGCAGTATGCGCCGGGCGTGCGGGGGATCGTGCTGCGCGAGCTGGGGGGCGGTTGGACGTTCGCGAGCGACCCGTCGACGGAGGAGGCAGCGCGAAGGCTGTTCAGCCGCCCGCGTGTCTCGACGCTCACGCCGGCTCAGGCCGAGACGCTCGCGATCGTCGCCTACCTGCAGCCGATCTCGCGTCCGGAGATCACGCGGATTCGCGGGGTCAGTGCTGATTCTGCATCGGCGACGCTGCTGGAGCGTGGGCTGGTCGAGGAGGCCGGCAACTCGCAGTTCGGCGCGATCCTCTACCGCACCACCACGCAGTTCCTCAAGCTGTTCGGGCTGCGCTCCCTGGAGGAGCTACCCGACATCGCCCGCTGGGATCCCACGCCGGAGGAACAGAGCGAGCTGCGCGAGCGGCTGCTACGGGCGGGCGAGGCCAGGGCCGGTGGAGGCCCGGAAGGCTGAGTTCCCGTCCGTGGCTGAATTCGGGCCATCGGAAACAATTGGGGTGCATTCCTTGACTTCAGGGTTTTCTCCTGAGATAGTGCACTTGCTCGCTCATCCGCACTTGGGATGAAATAGCGGCGGGCACTGGGTAAGAACGCGGCTCATTTTCTACAGTTCCGTTCCGAAAGTGCTAGGAGGCAATGTGGCAGGAGGACAGAGTCACTTACTTCGTCGTGCGCGCAAATACAGTGCGCTGGTTGGAGTGTTGATTGTGGCTGGGGTGGCTGGGTGTGGGGGCAATTCCTCTAACAGCACATCAGCCACTTCGGCAGCGGTTGCAACGACATCCAGTTCGACTGAAGCTACGCCGGCCCCGACTCATGCTTCGCTGTCTCCGATGGCCTCTGCCGCTGAGAAGATCTGTGGACGGCTCAATGCGAGGCTCGATGCGGAACCCAAAACGCTCAATGGGTTCGGAGCAGTGCCGGGTGCTCTCAGTCGCCGTGCTCGTGTCGAGAACGCTGCGCTGATCGAGCTCGCCACGCTTAAGCCGCCGGATGAAATCGCTAATGCCTGGGCGCAGATCCTCCGGTATCGACAGGCTCTCAAGCGAAATCTCTTGGATCTCGTCAAAAAAGCTCGCCGTAATGAGTTCAGCACGATGAACTCAGTGTATGCCGCAAATGTAAGCGTTGAACGCAAATTGCTCGGGGTGAAGCTGGGAGCTAACTTTGAACCCTGCTTGCGGGTCGGCTGATGCTTTAGCGACGACGATGAGTGATCGCCAAGATGGCGTTTAGCTTGTGTCGTCGTCTTGATGTTGTCGTAGATTAAACGATCGACGATAAACTTTGTATAGCACCAATTCAAAAATATTACACAAAATCACTTGACATACAGATATGGATATGTTGAACTTGACTTGCATTACCGGCTAGCCAGCATGGTCGAAAAAGATCGCCCTCTAGCTTGCCGGGTTCGACTCGGCGTTCTGGTATCACTAGGTCGTTAGCAAGTGCTCTAGCGTCGAGTAAAACAGATCCAATAGGAGCAGACAATGAAACGGATAAGAATCCTGGGGCTCACGGTGATCGCAGTATTTGCGACATCTGCCTTGGCGTCCTCGGTGGCTTCCGCCGCAGAATGGTTAGACAATGGAAAACCAATTACGAACCCAATATTAGTCTTATTGAAAGGAACCGGAGCGACTGGGCAGCTTGAACTCTCCGATTTAGCTGCTACCGGCGGCGCGACGGCCATCGTGTGTGAAAGCAAAGGCGACGGAACGATCGGGCCTGGAGCAAATGACACGATCAAAACAATAGCGGCACCAACCTGTAGCTTCGTAGCCGGGAAAAACGGATCTTGCGAAGCTAGCAAACCTGTTACTGCGACGCCGGTGAACCTGCCGTGGGCAACTCGACTCTTAACAGTTAATGGCGAGGTCCGGGACATGATCGAAAACTCGGGCCCCGGTGCTCCTGGCTGGCAAGTTGAATGCACAGTAGCGGGAATTTTCAAAGTGCAAGACAAATGTACTTCCGAAACAGGAGACCCGTTAATTGATAATAACCCTAGCGGCAACGATGTAATCGCATTATTCGAAGCCTCCGAAACCGCTACCTGTAGTCTGGGCAATAGCACCTCAGGAATGGTAGTCGGTGCGGCCTTAGTCTTCTCTGACGTGCCCGGGTTAAAACTCTCGGTTGATCCGTAGGCCAATAGACGTTTAGTTTGACGGCATGGTCGTGGGGCCGCTTGTTTGGGGCCCCACGGCACGATGCACACTATCAGCAATATCGAAAACTATGGCAATCGATATGCGCATATCCGGAAACGTGGCAATAAGGGTGTGATTGCACTCCTAAAAAAGAGTCGGAGACGCCTCTAGCATCTAGTTCTAGCGAAAGATATAAGTTATGAGATAGTGCCCTGCTAGCAGGCTGCCAGTAGGTGATGTTGTATCCACTGCCATGACTCGGGGAGATGATAAGTTGGAGGAGATTGTGCGATACGCAAAGCGTCCGACTCTGTGGTGTGTCGTGGCGTGTGTAGGTGCTTGTGTCGTGCTTGCGTTTGCGGCTGCTCCAGCATTTGCTGGCCGCAGCAAGCTCTCCCCGATTACCGAAGCCAACAGCAGGCCGTTCGGTGGACTGAGCTCGCTAGGGGTCGCAGGTGTCGCGGTCGATGACTCCGATAATCTATGGATCGGGGAAACGGGAGGGCAGGTGATTGACGAGGTCAGTTCCTCCGGTGCCTTCGTTGGCGAAAGTACCGGCTCGTGGAGCGGCCTGTACCCACAGACCGTTGCTTTCTCCGACGCCTCAAAACATCTTTATTTTACAGATTTCTTCAGCGGCGATATTTGGGGCTTGGAACCGAGCGGAGCTTATGCCGGCATCGATCTGACGGGTCCGTGGAGCGCGGGGTACCTCACTGTCGGGATCGCAGCTGATAACTCCAGCGGTCCGACCGGCGGAGATCTCTACCTCGCTGGCGAAGGCAGTTCGGTATATCGTATCGACGGTGCGGGTGGGGAAGTGCCCTTTTCCGCTAGCGAGCCATACATCGGCGGCAACCGGCTCACCGGCTTTGCGCCTGGCGAATCCTTCTACGCGCCGGTGGCTATCGCGGTCGCTTCTACCGGCGACTTCTATGTTGTTGATGCGGGTAGGGACGCAGTTTATGAGTTCAGTTCGTCCGGTGAATTCCTGCGGTCTTTCGCCGAAGCGGAAAATGGGCCCTTCGGCTCGGTCTCAGCTATCGCGGTCGACCCAACTAACGGTCATGTCCTCGTCGCAGACCAGGCTAACGGCTTTATAGACGAGTTTGACTCGACTGGAACCTATCTGGACAACCTCGAAGAAGTGAGCGGGCCCACGAGCCTTGCCGTTGACTCCTCAGGCAAGCTATATGTCACAGAAAGCGCCGGAAATCAGATTGGAGTGTATGGGCCTTACAGTGCGCCGTTGCACCTACCCAAGATCGAAGGTCGCGCGGTCTCAAGCGTCGCCTCGACGTCCGCAACACTCAATGCAAGTGTCAAGCCAAAGGGTGGGGGTGAAGTCAGTGAATGTCGCTTTGAATACGGCAGTAGCGAAAGCTATGGCCAGAGTGTGCCGTGCGCTCCCGCCACATTTTCAAGCACGAGTGCCGTGTCAGCACAGTTGAGGGGGCTGCTGCCCGACAGGACGTATCACTATCGTCTACGCGTCGTAGACACGTCGACCGGGTTTGCCGGATTGTCTGGGCTCGACCATGTCTTCGCAACAAACCCTGCCGCAGCTGGTTCGCCGACTGCTGGTTGCTCCAATCCGGCCCGTACGGGTCCGTCTGTACGGCTTCCCGATTGCCGTGGCTATGAGCTTCTGACGCCGGCGGATAAGGGTGACGCTGAAGATATGTTCGGAGACACTGGCGAACAGTCGGTAAATGGTGGCAGTTATGAGGTTGGTTACCCGGATGAAAATCCGCTTGCGGAAGGTGGAAAGTTTTTTCTTAGCACGACTGCCGCTTTTGGTCCCGGCGCGACTGGCGGGCAGAATGGGTACGTGTTTTCACGTGATGCCGGTGGTTGGCAGCAGGATTCGCTTGCCGCTCCGATTCCGGGGGTTCAGAGCGTTGATGTTGAATCGCTCTTTAGTCCGAACTTTTCCCATGTCGCGAGCCTTCCGAAGCTCGGGTCGAATGCGAATGCGGGAGCAAAACAGTCTATGGGCCTTGTCGGCTTGCTCGGGGGCCCGTACGACACCATTTTTGAAGGCAACGAAGGGACTTTCACGGGTGCTTCGACAGATTTCACGCGTGTCTTTTTCCAATCGGCAGATCATAGCTTCGCGGCTCCCGCGGGAGAACAGCTTGTGGGCAGTAAAGCTGTGTACGAATATTCTGGTGGGCGTTATACGCTTATCAACGTTGATGACGAAGGTAAGCTACTAAATGAATGTGGAGCTGTATCGCCAGCGGAAAACACGCAGATAGTCGGGGTCTACAGTCATGCGGTGTCGGCGGACGGATCGCGCGTGTTCTTTTTGAGTCCCGACCCAACGGATCTTAGCTGCTTCCACGAAAGAGAAGAAGGGTTTACTGGTTCTCCTCCGCAGTTGTTTGTTCGTATGGGCCGGCGTACGGTTGAGATGTCGGCGCCAGTAGCAGGGGTGGTTGATCCAGCGGGACCGCAACCCGTGGCGTTTGCTGGTGCGGCTGCAGATGGTTCGCGTGTGTTCTTTATTACTCGCGAGGAGTTGACGGCCGACGATGCGGGTAATCATGCGCCTGAGTTGTATGAATACGATTTTGCAACGGAAGGATTGACGCGTATTTCACGCGGTGCTTCGAAGAGTGGCGTCGGTAATGTGAGTTGGGTTGTCCCAGCGGCGAGTGGGGCAGCGATCTACTATACGACGGCTAATGGGCACCTGTATCGGTATGACACTCATACGGGGACTACGACGTACATCACGACGGTAAGCGGCGGCGACTGGAATGAAACGAATGCGAGTGGCTATAAGACGCTAAATGTCCACCAGCCGTTGAATGTGCGTTCGTCGTGGGAGGCGACTCCGGATGGCCGGTTCTTGTTGTTTATTGCGAGGGAGAACGTGACGGGTTATGACTCCGCCGGACACAGTGAGGTTTATAGGTTTGACGCTGTGACGGGTGGCTTGTTGTGCATATCGTGTAATCCAGACGGGTCTGCGCCGTCTGCGGATGCGCAGTTTGATCGTACGACGCGCAATCGTGAGGTGCGGGGCATCTCGGACGACGGGGCTTTTGTATTTTTTGATACTCCTGAATCCTTGGTGCCCGCTGATACGAATGGACGGTTGGATGTGTATGAGTGGCACGAAGGCGGCTTGTCGTTGATTAGTTCAGGTCAAGATGCAAGTAACTCATATTTCCTTGGTACTGATCCGTCGGGTGGTGATGTGTTTTTTGGTACTCATGCGCGCTTGGCTCCGCAGGATGTCGATGGCGCGGGAGATCTCTACGACGCGCGTATTAATGGTGGTTTTCCGGTGGTGCAGGGCGCGATGGGCTGTGAAGGCGATGGCTGCCGGAACCCTTCGCCAACGTCGTCTGGAGCGTCTGGTGAAGCAGGCCCGCTGTCGTTCTCGTTCACAGGCCCAGGGAATTGGGTTGCCCCAAAACCCCCTGCGGGGACTCAATGCAAAAAAGGCGTCAAGAAGCACGGTAAGTGCGTGAGAGTTCGGAAGAAGCGGGTGCGGGCTAGGAAAGCCGGCCACAACGGGAGGGCACGTTGATGAGGGTTCCTGCACGTTTGATGCTGGCTGTGGCCGTTGCGGTAGCTGGGTTTGGGGTGTTTTGTGTGCCAGGAGCACTTGCTGTGCAGGCTGGGGCGCAGTGGACAGTGACCGCAGTCTCCCTTCCGACGAACTTCCCTCCGAATGCTTTGACGAGTGGCGCGAATGAGTATCGAGTGGTGGTCATCAATACGGGTGACACGCCAAGCAGCGGCACCGTGACGATCACGGACGCGCTCCCGGCGGGTGTGTCTTTGGATCCGTTGGGTGCATCGGGAACGGAGCAGATCAGCGGTGCCCCGTTGAGCTGCTCGGGCCTTGAATGCACGTACTCCGAACCTGTGCAGCCTGGTGATGCCTTGCAGGTCACGATCCCGGTTGATACGGGCGCGGCAGGTGTGGTTGAAAACCTAGTCACGGTGTCGGGTGGTGCGCCGGAAGTGTCTCAGACGACGCCGACTGTGATTGGGGTGCCAGCTCGATTTGGTGTTGCCCCTGGGTCGGCGCATACAACGCTTTCGAGCTTGCAGGCTGGTGCGCATGCGGATTTGACAAGCACGCTTGCGTTCAGCACGATCAACGACGAAGGGATCCTCGCTGGAGACCCTAAGGACACGACGTTCAACCTGCCCGCTGGGTTTGCCGGGGATGTGGTGGATGTGCCTGCGTGTGCAGTGTCGTATTTCGCGGCGCATAATGAATGCCCGATCGATACGCAGGTTGGTAGTGTGACGCTATTTGTTGAAGCAGGGAACAACAGTGGTCGGATTAGTACCTCTCCGGTTTATAACCTTGCGGCGAGTCCGGGGGCGGTTGCAAAGCTAGGGTTCTTCGCGGGCCGGACCCTGGATATTCAGGGCAACGTGTTCGTGCGCCCTGGCGCGAACGGTCTTGAGCACCTGGAAACGACGTTCGAAAACATCGACGAGTCGCTCGCCGAGCTCGACAGCGTGGTTCTCACGATCTGGGGTGTCCCGAACGATCCGGCTCACAACGCTGTTCGAGGCTTGAACTGCCTAGCGGCGGGGAACTGCTTTCAGGTCAATGGTGGGATCCCGGACGGATTGTTGACTCCGTTTCTGACGAACCCCACGAGCTGCTCTGGGGCACCCCTGCATTCGGAATTCAAAGTCGACTCATGGCAGCATCCGAGCGAAGGCCCGCCTCCAACCCTGATGCAGTTCGGCACTCTCACGGGCTGCGAACAGCTAACGATGACGCCGAGCTTGATCGTCGAACCGTCCAACACATCCGCCTACTCCCCGACCGGGCTCAAGGTTGGCCTGGAAGTACCCCAGACCTTCGAAAACCCGTACGGCCTCGCGACCTCGCACCTGAAGGACGCGGTCATCACGCTGCCCGAAGGGATGACTTTGAACCCATCGGCCGCTGCCGGCCTCGGCTCCTGTACCGAAGCGCAGGTCGAAGCAGAGACCGCCGCGTCGCTCCAGGACGAAGGCTGCCCGAACGCCTCGAAAATCGGCACCGTGCATGTCAAGAGCCCCGCGATCTCCGAGGAAGCGACCGGCTCCGTCTACGTAGCCACGCCATTCGCGAATCGCTTCGACTCGCTGCTCGCGCTGTACGTCGTGGCGAAGATCCCCGACCGCGGCATCGTCGTCCGCCTGGCGGGCAAGGTGGAACCGAACCCGCTGACAGGGCAGCTCACGACCACGTTCGACGAAAACCCACAGCTGCCGTTCAGCGACTTCACACTCAGTTTCAACCAGGGCGCCGGTGCGCCTCTGGTGACCCCCGCGACCTGCGGGGAATACACCACGAGCGGTGAAATGAGCCCGTGGTCGGAACCGAGCGCGTTCAGTCTGGTCTCCTCGGTCTTCTCGATCACGAGCGGCATCGGTGGGGCGCCCTGTCCGGCTGGTGCGGCGGCGTTTGCTCCGCAGCTCGTAGCAGGCACGCTCAACAACGTCGCCGGCTCCTACAGCCCGTTCGATCTCCACATCACGCGTGGCGATGGAGAACAGGAGATCACGGGCATCTCCGCGCAGCTGCCGCCGGGCCTGTCCGCGAACCTGACGGGCGTCCCGTTCTGCCCCGAAGCGGACATTGCGCTTGCGCGGACCAAGACCGGTGCACAGGAGGAAGTCGAACCCTCGTGTCCGGCCGCGAGCCAGATCGGACACAGTCTCGCGGGCGCCGGCGTGGGATCGCAGCTGGTCTACGCGCCCGGCAAGCTCTACATGGCCGGGCCGTTCGAAGGCGCGCCGTTCTCGATCGTGTCGATCACCTCGGCGAAGGTCGGGCCGTATGACCTCGGCACGGTCGTCCTGCACCTGCCGCTGCAGATCAACCCCACGACAGCGATCGTGACGGTCGGCGCCGGCAGCGCCGACCAGATACCGCACATAATCAAAGGAATCGTCATCCATCTGCGAGACATCCGCGTCTACGTGGATCGATCGAACTTCACGCTCAACCCAACCAGCTGCAACCCGATGAGCTTGACGGCCAGCGTCATCGGTTCGGGCCAGAGCTTCACCAGCTCAGCCGACGACGGAGCCGTGAGCGTGAGCAACCACTACCAGGCATCTGACTGCGCGAACCTGGCGTTCAAACCGAGCTTCAAGCTCTCCATCCCGGCAAGGGCCTCGAAAGTCGCCGGCATGGGGCTCACGACGAAGCTCACCTTCCCGGCCGGCACGCAGGGCACACAGGCGAACGTGAGGTACGTCAAAGTGGTCCTGCCGCGGGCGTTGCCTTCGCGCTTCTCTACTTTGCAGAAAGCGTGCCTTGCCGGCGTCTTCGACGCCAATCCGGCAGCATGCCCGGCCGGCTCTGTCGTCGGCCACGCTCGTGCCGTCACGCCGATCCTGCCCGTTCCATTGACGGGACCGGCGTATTTCGTCTCACATGGTGGAGCGAAGTTCCCCGAACTCGTCCTCGTGCTCCAGGGCTACGGCGTCACGATCGAGCTGCACGGCGAAACAAACATAAAATCGGGGGTCACCAGCTCGACCTTCCGCACGGTGCCCGACCAGCCCGTCAGCAGCTTCGAACTGACGCTGCCGCAGGGCAAGGACTCAGCTCTGGCAGCCTTCCTGCCAGCCAAGGACAAAGGCGACTTCTGCGGCCAGAAGCTCACGGCCCCGACCAACATCATCGGGCAGAACGGCCTCGAAATCCGTCAGAGCACACCGATCACGGTCACCGGATGCTCCGGTAAGGCGCAGAAGCTCGCGGCGGCGCTCAAAGCGTGCCGGAAGAAGGCGCGGGCCAAGCGTGGGTCATGCGCCAGGGCAGCCCGCAGGAGGTATGGCTCCTCGAAGAAGGGTTAGCAAGCTAGCCGCGTTGCATCAGGGAGCGAGACCGTCGTCTGTCGCGGGCTCCCACGACGTGGCATCGCCGGAGGACTCCCAGGCATCCCAAGCATCCTCGTAGGCGCCGCCCAGCTCTGTTGCTCGCAGATCGCGGATCAGCAGTCTGTACGCCAGCTCGGCACGACGCATCGCGTCGGCGTTCTGCACACTGGGGGTCGATAGGCGCAGACGCTGCTCGGCGACACGCAGCCACCTACGCTCGCTCTTGCGTAGGGAGGTCGCCATCTCGCGAGGATCCTCGATGAGCGACAGCAGCCGCAGGAGATCCTCGCGCTGCGATTCCGGGTCGCTGTGGACCATCAGGGATCTGGCCTTGATGAGCACCGCCCCGAGCAATGTCGGCCTGCGCAGCTCGAACGAAGATCCCTCGACAGTCACGGTGACCACCTCCGATCGAGCGAGGGCCTGAGAGCCGCCTGGCGCGCTGATGGCTTTGAGTCCGGACCGGAGAATCGGCGGCGGCTGGATGCCATCCGGCGCCAGTACGTCGACGATCAGCCCGTCGCGCTCGTAACGATGGGCATAGCCGTCCAGGTCTGGCGCCACGAGCTCGAAGCCCGCGTCGCGGAGCCCCGCGTCGATGGCGGCAAGTGCACCCTGAGGGCGCGCTTGACCGAGCACGTCGATGTCGCCGGTAATCCGCACGTTGCCGACGCCGTGCTCGAGGGCATGCAACTGCACCATCAGGCCACCGATGAGCACCCACTCGGCCGGGAGTCGTCTGGAGAGCTCGCCGACGGCTGCCCATAGCTCCAGGGCCGCTCGATCGTCGATGGCAATGTCGATCTCACTCATGGCTCAAGAGCGCGCGCGGCCTCACGGCGCGCGCGCGGCTCGTCGCTCTCGAGCAGGTCCACCAGGATCGCGGCGTGCGGCGCGCGGTGACTACCACGGCTATCCAATCGCAGCCAGATGTCGTCGGACACCCAGCGGATGCGAACCGGCCCCGTCCCCGGCAAGAGAGCGTGCTCGTCGACGATGAGGTTGCGATGGCTGGCCGGCGCATACACCTCCACTTCCGATGTCGGGCCGAGGACACCCACCACGTCGCCGGCTGAGATGCCGGTGGCCAGCACGTCTGGCCGGCCGAGGATTCGTCTCAGCTCCGACGGATGGACATCGAATTCCTCCATCTCAGCGCGGGCTCGAAGTCGCGGCGCATAGTCCCGCAAGGGGTGCTCACGCAACCAGGCGCGCATACGTTGGGAGTAGCGCTCCCGGCCGGCCATCTCCTCGGCCGCGGTGTCCTCCCCGGATGCCAGCAGGAGGACAGCCCAAGCCATCGCCTGTGACAGGGGCCGTCCGCCACCGGGTCGCTGTCGGGCCAGTCGTTCCACGGCCCGCTCGTCCAGCCACCAGCTGCGCCCGCGCTTGACTGCGGGCAGGCGTCCCGAGGCGATGTGCTGGCGCACAGCGACCGGGCCGACTCCGAGCCGGTCGGCGGCCTCACGGACGCTGAGGAGCGAAGGATCAGGCACGACAGAATCCTATCGCTAGCGCAGTGGTTCTGTCCACGTCATCGTTACGCTGCATACGCCGCGATCTGCTCACACGACATAGCGGGCTCCAATCGTCAGTCATGAGATGAGGAACACTGCGACGAATTGCTTGACCGACAACGTTGAATATGTTGAACTTATGAGTGCAATGTTAATCAGTCGATCTATAGGCTGAGCAGGCAAACTCTATTAGGAGCAGAAAGTGAAACAGATAAGAAGTCTGGGGCTCATGGTTGTGGTGGTTTTCGCGATGCCCGCGGCAGCGTCTTCGACAGCTTCCGCTTTGGAATGGTTAGACAACGGGCATCCAATCACGAACCCGGTATTAGTCTTAGCGAAAACTATCGGGCAGCTCGAGCTAGCCGATTTAGCCGCTACGGGTGGTGCGGTGGTGCTCCTTTGCGAAGGTAGGGGTCATGGGACGGTGGGTCCGGGGGCCAACGACACGATCAAATCGATCGAGGTGACGAGTTGTAGTTTCGAAGCCGGGAAAAACGGGTCTTGCGAAGCCAGTAAATCGGTTACCGGTAGCGCGCTGAATCTGCCGTGGGCCACGCGACTATTAACGGTCGGCGGCGTTACCCATGACATGATCGAAAACTCAGGTGTTGGAGTTCCCGGCTGGAGGTTCGAATGCGCCGTGGCTGGAATCTTCAAAGTTCAAGATGAATGCCATTCGGAAGCGAGAGATCCGCGGATAGATAATAACGCTTTCGACGTAACAGCCTTATTCGAAGCGTCCGAAACGGGAAGCTGTAGTCTCGGGACTAGCACCTCTGGCATGCTTGTGGGCTCGATCTTAATCTTCTCTAGCGGGCCGTTAAAAATCTCAGTCAGTCCCTAGGCGGCTCGAATGCTTAGTTCGTAGTCACACTGCTGTGGGTCGCTATACCTAAGCGACCCACAGCACCACTCCCGAGTCCACCTGGGCCAGTCTGCGCCGCCAACTGCCCACAAGCCGCGGCAATATCCCTTCCCCGAGTCAACCGCACCGTCGCGGGTATGCCGTTCGCTTCGAGCGTCGTCCGGAACGCCGCGATCGACTCCCGGCTGGACCCCTCGAACTCCGAATCGGTGGGGTTATACGGGATCAGGTTGACCTTGAAGATCGACTGCTCCTCGTCCCGCCGTTTCAAAGCCCTCGTCAGCGCCACCGCCTGCTCGTAACGGTCGTTGACACCAGCGAGCATCACGTACTCCACGAACACCCGCCTGCGCTTGCGCGCATAGAAAGCCCTACACGCCTCGATCACGTCCGCGAGCGGGTAGCGGTCGTTCACCGGCATCAGCTCCGATCGCAGAGCTTCCTCGGCCGCGTGCAGCGACAGCGCCAGCCGTATCGGCATCTCGGACTCGGTCAGTCGTTCGATGCCGGGGATCCAGCCGACCGTGGAGATCGTGGTGCGGCGGTGCGTGACGCCGATCTCAGGCAGCCGCTCGCATGCCTCCAGCACGTTGTCGAGGTTCAGCATCGGCTCGCCCATGCCCATGAACACGCAGTGGTCGATCGCTTCGGTGCGGCGGAAGTGAAGCGCCTGCTCGAGGATCTCCGAGGCGGTGAGGTTGCGCGCGAACTTCATCTTGCCCGTCGCGCAGAACCTGCACGTCAGCGGACAGCCGGACTGCGAGGAGACGCAGATAGAGCGCCGCCCGTCGCGGAAGCGCATCAGCACCGCCTCCAGCGGCCGCCCGTCTGGCGTCGCGAACAGAGCCTTGACGGTGCCGTCGTCGGAGTGCGCTTCCTCGCGGAGCTGCAGCGCGCTGAACGGGAGCTCGCGCTGCAGCGTCTCGCGCAGTGCGGCAGGGATATTCGTCATCTCCTCATAGCCGTTCGCCCCGCGCGTCGCCCACGCCCAGATCTGGCGGGCGCGAAAGGCCGGCTCTCCGCGGTCGGCGAGGGTCTGGTCGAGCAGCTTCAGATCCATGGGGCCTATGGTGGCAGCACATGCGCCTCGCCAAGTACCTCGCCCACGCCGGCGTCGCCTCCCGGCGCGCCGCCGAGACGCTGATAGCGGACGGTCGAGTGAGCGTGGACGGGGCGCTCGTTACCGATCCCGCGCACGACGTCGGTGAGGACGCGCGCGTCGCACTCGACGGGCGCCCGGTCGAAGGCGCCGAGCCCCGGGTGCTCTACGCCCTGCACAAGCCCGTCGGGGTGGTGTCCACCGCGCGCGACACGCACGGGCGCAAGACCGTGCTCGACCTCGTACCCGCGCGCGGGCTGCGCCTCTACCCGGTGGGGCGTCTCGACGCTGACAGCAGCGGCCTGATCCTGCTCACCAACGACGGCGAGCTCGCCAACCGCCTCACGCACCCGCGCTTCGAGGTCCCCAAGACCTACCGCGCGAAACTCGCAGGGCCGCCCGTCACCGACAGGGCTCTCCGTTCGCTGCGGGCAGGCGTGCAGCTCGAGGACGGCGTCACCGCGCCCGCGCGCGCACGACGCGTCAGCGAGCACGTGATCGAGCTGACGATCCACGAGGGGCGAAACCGCCAGGTGCGGCGCATGTGCAAGGCCGTCGGGCACTCCGTCGTCGAGCTCACCCGGATCGCCTTCGGCCCGCTGGAGCTGGGGGAGCTGAAGCCCGGCGCGCACCGGCGCCTGAGCGAGGGGGAGCTGCAGCGGCTGCGCGACCTGTAGCTGTGACGCCTGTTTTTAGGGGTTCTGCCACAATCGCCGCCAATGCGACTCTTCGCCCTGCGGGGGGCCATCAGCGTTGAGCGCAACGACGCGCAGGACATCCTCGGCGCCACCACCGAGCTGATGCAGACGATCATGGATCGCAACGCGCTCTCGCCCGCAAACGTCGTCAGCTGCATCTTCACCGCCACCCGCGACCTCAACGCCGAGTTCCCCGCGGTCGCCGCGCGCGCCCTCGGCTTCGAGCTCGTGCCGCTGCTGTGCGCCCAGGAGATACCCGTGCCGCGCTCGATGCCGCGCGTCATCAGGGTCCTGATCCACTACCACGCCCCCGAGCACCACATCCCCGCGCACGTGTACCTCGGCGACGCGCGAGAGCTGCGCGCGGACCTGCACGCGGCACAATAGGCGCGTGGCGATCGAGTTCTCACAGCGCATCCGGCGCATCCCCACCTACCCCGCCGCGGGCGGCTACGCCCAGCAGGAGCCGCTCGTTCGGCTTGCCTCCAACGAGGCGCCGTTCCCGCCGCTGCCCGAGGTGCGCGCCGCGATCGACCGTGCGATGGGCACGCTCAACCGCTACCCCGACCCCTCCAACTCGCTGCTGCGCACGCGCATCGGCGAGCGCTACGGCCTGCCCAGCTCGCGGATCGCGATCGGCAACGGCTCCTGCGACATCCTGCTCGCCGCCGGCGAGGCGCTGCTCGAGCCCGGCGCGGAGATCGTCTACGCGTGGCCGTCGTTCTCCGTCTACCCGCACCTCGCCGCCGCCTCCGGCGCGCGCGCGATCACCGTCCCGCTCGACGCCGATGAGCGCCACGACCTGCCCGCGATGCTCCGCGAGATCACCGTCGCGACGCGCCTCGTGATCGTTTGCAACCCCAACAACCCCACTAGCACCGCCCTGCCGCTCGCGGAGATCGCGGAGTTCGTCGCGGAGGTTCCGCCGCACGTGTGCGTGATCGTCGACGAGGCCTACTGCGAGTTCAACCTGCTCGACGACCCGGACGCGTCGATCGACCTGCTCGCCGCGCACCCCAACCTCGCGCTGCTGCGCACCTTCTCCAAGGTCCACGGGCTGTGCGGGCTGCGCGTCGGCTTCGCGCTATGCGGATCGGAGGAACTGCCGCGCGCCCTCGACCAGGTACGCCAGCCGTTCTTCTGCAACGCGCTTGCCCAGGCCGCCGCCGTCGAGGCGCTCGCACACCAGGACACGGTGATCGACCGCGTCACGCGCACCGTCGCCGAGCGCATCTCCGTCGACGAGCGCCTGCAGGCGCTCGGGCTCACCGCCGCCGAGTCACAGGCGAACTTCTGTTGGGTGCACCTCGGAGACGATCGCGACGAGGCGCAGATCATGCGAGGCCTGCAGGAACGCGGCGTGCTAGTGCGCGCCGGCGCGGCGCTCGGCAGCGACACGCCCGCGCTGCGCGTCACCTACGGGCTGCCCGAGGAGAACAGGCGCTTCCTCGACGCGCTCGCCGAAGTCCTCTGAGCGTTATCGCCGTCTCTCATTCCTTTACCGCGGCGCGATTGTCTGCTACAACGCACTGAGGACGACCATGAACACTTCGGCTCCCGCAACCTCACGCCCCACCCTCGCGTATGCCGCCTGGTCGCTCCGTCACGCCTGGCGATTTAGCTAGGCGCTTCGGCCCGCACCCGTTCGTGAGCGGATGCAGATGGGTCGCAGGGGTCCCGTCGGGGACCGAGCGCCACTCACGCGGGTGCGATTTGCGCCCTCCCTCACGGAGCCGGACGAGCGTCAGCTGAAGCGCGGATGCTCGGCACCTCTAACATCCCCCAGGCGTCAGTGAAAGGATGAATCGATGATGATCGTCATGAAAGAGACCGCGACCGAGGAAGAGGTCGCCGCGGTCGTAGCCAAGATCGAGCGAGCCGGCGCGCGGGCGCACCGCAGCTCCGGCGCCCGCGTGACCGTGATCGGGGCGATCGGCGACGTGGAGCAGGACGCGAACATCGAGAGCCTCGGCCTCGAGGGCCAGCCCGGCGTGGACAGGGTCGTGCCGATCCTCAAGCCCTACAAGCTCGCCTCCGCGCAGATCACCCACGGCGAGCGCACCGTGCTCGACATCGACGGACGCAAGGTGGGTGGAGAGAACTTCGCGCTGATCGCCGGGCCGTGCACGGTCGAGTCGCGCGATCAGATGCTCACCACCGCGCGGGTAGTGCGCGACGCCGGCGCGACGCTGCTTCGCGGCGGCGCCTACAAGCCGCGCACCTCTCCCTACGCCTTCCAGGGGCTCGGGCAGGAGGGGCTGCGGCTGCTCGCGGAGGCCAAGGCAGAGACAGGCCTGCCGATCGTCACGGAGCTGATGGACATCTCCGACCTCGACGCGGTGCTCGAGGTCGCCGACGTGATCCAGATCGGTGCGCGCAACATGCAGAACTACCCGCTGCTCGCCGAGATCGGCCGCTCCGGGCGCCCCGCGCTGCTCAAGCGCGGGCTGTCCGCCACACTCGACGAGCTGCTGATGGCCGCCGAGTACATCCTCAAGGAAGGCAACCCCAACGTGATGCTCTGCGAGCGGGGGATCCGCACGTTCGAGACCGCGTACCGCTTCACGCTCGACCTGATGGCGGTTCCCGTGTTGAAGGAGCTCACGCACCTGCCGATCATCGTCGACCCCAGCCACGCCGCCGGCCGGCGCGACCTCGTCGGCCCGCTGTCGCTCGCCGCTGCCGCCGTGGGCGCCGACGGGATAATCGTCGAGGTGCACCCCAACCCCGACGAGGCGATCTGCGACGGTCCCCAGGCGCTGAGGGCGGACGGCTTCGCGGAGTACGCGCAGACGGTCGAGCGCGCCGCCGCATTGGCTGGCAAGGCGCTCAGCGCCGTCTGATGGGGCGCAGCACAGAAAGAGCTCGTTGAAGATCGCGGTCGTTGGCGTTGGCCTGATCGGAGGCTCGATCGGTCTCGCCGCGCGCGAGCGCGCTGGGGCCGAGGTGTGCGGGTTCGATCCCGACGAGCGGGTGCGTGCCCGTGCGCTGGAGCTCGGCGCGATCGACACGCAGGCCGCTGACATCGCCGGTGCGGTGGCAGGCGCGGACGTCGTGTTCGTGGCCGCGCCCGTCGGCGCGCTCGCCGAGACCGTGCGCCTCGCACTCGACGCCGCCGGCCCCGACTGCGTGGTCAGCGACGTGGGCTCCACCAAGCGCGTGCTCGCCGACGTGGGGGCGGACGAGCGCTTCATAGGCGGGCACCCGCTCGCCGGCGCCGAGACGGCCGGCGTGGAGCACGCGCGCGCCGACCTGTTCGACGGCGCCACCTGGTACCTCACGCCCGCCAAAGGCTCCACCGCGGGCGTCCTCTACGAGCGCCTGCATCGGCTGCTCGCCAGCTTCGGCGCGCACCCCACCGCGATCGACGCCGACACCCACGACCGGCTGATGGCGTGCGTGTCGCACCTGCCGCACGTGCTCGCCAACCTGCTGGTGACCCAGGCCGCGGGCGTGCTCGGCGGGGAGGAGTCCGAGCGCATGCCGGCCGTCGGGCCGAGCTTCCGCGACGCCACGCGCGTGGCCGGCGCCAACAGCGCGATCTGGACCGACATCTACCTCTCCAACCGCGACGCGCTGATCGCGGCCATCGACGAGCTCACGGGGCGCCTCGGCGAGGTGCGCGGGCTGCTCTTGCAGGGCCAGGCCGCCGAGGTGACCTCGTGGAACGAGCGCGTGCGCGCCGAGCGCGACGCGCTGCTGCACACGGGCCTGCTCGACGGTGTGGACGACGGCGAGGCGCCGCGCGAGCTGCGCGCGTCGGTGCCCAACCGGCCGGGCGTGATCGCCGAGATCGCGCTCGCGCTCGGGCACGCGGGCGTGAACATCGCCGACATGGCGCTCTCGCCCTCCGCCGACAACCGCCAGGGCGTCGTCGCGCTGTGGATCCGCGGCGAAGGGCAGGCGGCACGGGCCGGCGAGCTGATCTCCGGCCTCGGCTTCCCAGTCGTGCAAGCATGAGGGGTACGGCATGAGGGGCACGAGATGAACATGCGCTTCGAGCCCGCCCGAGGACTGACCGGCAAGCTGCGCGTGCCCGGCGACAAGTCGATCTCCCATCGCGCCGCACTGCTCGGCGCGATGTCCTCGGAGCCCGTGCACATCGACGGCTACCTGCACGCCGCCGACACCATCTCCACGCTCGACGCGGTGCGCGCGCTCGGCGCGCTCGTTGAGATCAACGGCAACCGGGTTGGCGCCGCCGAGGAGGTCGTTGTGCGCGGCACGGGCTTGCGCGAGGCGCGCGAACCGGACGGGCCGATCGACGTCGGCAACGCCGGCACCCTGCTGCGGCTGCTGCCAGGCTGGCTGGCCGCCCAGGACGGACGCACGTTCACGCTCGACGGCGACGAGTCGATTCGCCGCCGCCCGGTCGACAGGATCGCCGCGCCGCTGCGCCAGATGGGCGCGCAGCTGAGCGCGCGCGAGGACCGCTTCGCGCCGCTCGAGATCCGCGGCGCGCGCCTGCACGCGATCTCCTACGAGCTGGACGTGGCGAGCGCCCAGGTCAAGTCGTGCATCCTGCTCGCGGCGCTCGCCGCTGACGGCGCGACCACGGTAGGCGAGCCCGAGCGCAGCCGCGACCACACCGAGCGGATGCTGTTGCGCGCCGGCGCGGCGATCCACCGCAACGGCAAGCACGTGACGGTCGTCAACGCCGACGAGCTGCTGCTCGAGCGCGTGACAGTCCCCGGCGACCCCAGCTCCGCGGCGTTCATGATCGCCGCCGGCGTGCTCGTCCCCGGCTCGCGCCTGCTGCTACGCGATGTCGGCGTCAACTGGACCCGCACCGGCTTCATGCGCATCCTGCGCCGCATGGAGGGGATCGTGCTCGGCGACCTCGAGGACGAGACCGGCGAGTTGATCGCCGAGGAGCCGATCAGCGATCTCGATGTCGCCCACGGAGCGCTCGAGGGCACCGTCGTCGAGGCGGACGAGGTGCCGCTCGCGATCGACGAGCTGCCGCTGGTCGCGCTGCTCGGCTGCTTCGCCGAGGGCGAGACGGTCGTGCACGGCGCCCAGGAGCTGCGCATCAAGGAGTCCGACCGCATCGCCGTGGTGGTCGACGGCCTGCGCGGGCTCGGCGCCGACATCGAGGACAGCCACGACGGCTTCCTGGTGCGCGGCACCGGAGGATTGCGCGGTGGCACGATCGACGCGCACGGCGACCACCGCATGGCGATGCTGGGCGCCGTCGCGGGGCTCGCCTCCAAGGAGGGCGTCGAGGTGATCGGCATGGACGCCGCCGATGTGTCCTACCCGTCGTTCGTCGAGGACCTGAGCCGGCTTTGCTCATAGCGATCGACGGCCCCGCCGGCGCCGGCAAGTCCACCGTCGCGAGGGCGCTCGCTCGCGAGCTCGGGTTCACCTACCTCGACAGCGGGGCGATGTATCGGTGCGTGGCGTTGTTGGGACTGGATCAGGGGGGAGGAGCATTGCCTGAGCGGCCCGGAGCACTGGGGGAGCTGGCGCGGGCCGCGGCGATCGATTTCGTCCCTGGCGACAGCGATGACGCGCCGAGCCGCGTGCTGCTCGCCGGGCGCGACGTGAGCGATCAGATCCGCACGCCCGCGGTGTCCGAGGCGGCATCGGTGGTCGCCGCCGATCCGGACGTGCGCGCCGCGCTAGTCGCCAAGCAGCGCGAGCTGATCGGCGCGGGCGACTGGGTGGCCGAGGGTCGCGACATCGGCACGGTCGTCGCGCCCGACGCGGAGCTGAAGATCTTCCTCACCGCCGACTCGAGCGAGCGCGCACGGCGGCGGGCAGCCGAGCTTGGCGCCGACGTCGCCACCGTGCTCGCCGAGCAGACGATGCGCGACGAGCGCGACAGCAGCCGCGAGCACAGCCCGCTGCAATCTGCCCCCGATGCGGTCACGCTCGACACGACGGGGCTGGGGATCGATGAGGTGGTGGAGCGGATCGCCATACTGGCCAGATGAAGGTCGCCATCGTCGGGTACCCAAACGTGGGGAAGTCCTCGCTGATCAACCGCCTCACGGGCACCCGCGAGGCGGTCGTGCACGAGCGCCCGGGGGTGACGCGCGACCGCAAGGAGCTGGACTGCGAGTGGAACGGGCGACGTTTCACGCTGATCGACACCGGCGGCATCGACTTCGAAGACGAGGACCCGCTCGCGGGCTCGATCCGCGACCAGGCGCGCGCCGGCCTGGCGGACGCGCAGGTGGCCGTGCTCGTGGTGGACGCACGCGCCGGCATGCGGCCCGGTGATCAGGAGATGGCTGACCTGCTGCGCCGCTCCAAGCTGCCGACGATCGTCGCGGCGAACAAGTGCGACAGCGTCAACGAGCTGACCCTCGCCTCGGAGTTCCACGGCCTCGGCCTCGGCGACCCGCTGGCTGTCTCCGCCGCCCAGGGCCTCGGTACGGGCGATCTGCTCGACCGGATCGTCGAGCTGCTGCCCGAGGGGGAAAGCGCGGAGGCGGACGACACGGTCCGCCTGGCCGTGATCGGCAGGCCGAACGTGGGGAAGTCCTCGCTCGTGAACCGCTTCCTAGGCGAGGAGCGCGTGATCGTCTCCGATCTCGCCGGCACCACCCGCGACGCGATCGACATGCCGCTGATGGTCGGTGATCGCAAGATGATCCTCGTGGACACCGCGGGGATGCGCCGGCAGTCCAAGGTGGCCGACTCGGTCGAGTACTACACCGCCCTGCGCTCGCAGCGCGCGGCCGAGCGCGCGGACGTGGCGCTGGTCGTATGCGACGCCGCCGACGGCATCACCGCGCAGGATCTGCGGATCGCGGAGCTCGCGATGAAGGCCGGCTGCGCGACGGCGATCGTGCTCAACAAGTGGGACGTGCAGGAGCCGGTCGACAGCGAGACCGGCGGGCACCTGGACCTCGAGCACGAGCGCGCGCGGGTCGCCGCGAAGCTGCGCCTGCGCCCGCGGGTGCTGACCGTCAGCGCGAAGACCGGCCGGCACGTGGCGCGGCTGCTGAACGAAGCGATCGCGCTCGGCGACCGCATGTCGGGGCGCATCCCCACGCCGGAGCTGAACCGCTTCCTGTCCGAGGCCGTGCAGGCGCGCCAGCCTCCGATCGGCACCCGCCGGGGCTCGAGCGGGCACCGCCTGAAGCTGATCTACATGGCTCAGATCGACGAGCGCCCGCCGCGCTTCGCGATCCAGGTCAACTCGCGCACTCGCGTGACCCGCGACTACGCGTATTTCATCGAGAACCGGCTGCGGGCCCGCTACGCGCTCGACGGGGTGCCGCTGATCATCGACTTCGTGGAGCGCGGCCAGCGCGGACGCGCTCGCGCCGCATAGACTTCTGCGATCTTCGCTCGCGGGACTCGAGAGTCCCGCCGACCCTAGTCCCGTCCCGCACGTGTTTCCGCCCACCACGAATAGCTGGAGCTAATCGACCAAGTCATGACTGAGCTAACCGAGAACGAGTTCCTGTTCACCTCCGAGTCGGTGACGGAGGGCCACCCCGACAAGATCGCCGACCAGATCTCCGACGGGGTGCTCGACGCCGTGCTGAAAGACGACCCCTACGGCCGTGTCGCGTGCGAGACGCTCGTGAACACCGGCCTGGTCGTCGTCTCCGGCGAGATCTCGACGAACACGTACGTCGACATCCAGGAGATCGCGCGCGAGACGATCCGCAAGATCGGCTACACCGACGCCGACCTCGGGTTCTCGGCCGACTCCTGCGCGGTGCTCAACGCGATCGACAAGCAGTCTCCCGACATCGCGCAGGGCGTCGACAAGGCCTACGAGGCGCGCACCGACGCGAACGACGAGGACGAGCTCGACGTCGCCGGCGCGGGCGACCAGGGAATGATGTTCGGCTACGCCACAAGCGAGACAGACACACTGATGCCGCTGCCGATCTCGCTCGCCCACCGTCTCGCCGAGCGTCTCGCGGCGGTACGCAAGTCCGGCACGCTCGACTACCTGCGCCCCGACGGCAAGACGCAGGTCAGCGTGCGCTACCAGGACGGCAGGCCGGTCGAGGTCGAGAAGCTCCTGATCTCCACCCAGCACGCCGAAGGCGCCGAGGCGCTGATCCCCGACGACCTCTGGGAGCACGTCGTCGAGCCGATCCTGCCGGAACACCTCTACGACGCGGCGAAGCTGCGCAAGAACTTCCTCGTCAACCCCACCGGCCGCTTCGTGATCGGCGGCCCCGTCGGCGACGCGGGCCTCACGGGGCGCAAGATCATCGTCGACACCTACGGCGGCATGGCGCGCCACGGCGGCGGCGCGTTCTCCGGCAAGGACCCCTCCAAGGTCGACCGCTCGGCCGCCTACGCCGCGCGCTGGGTCGCCAAGAACATCGTCGCCGCGGGTCTCGCCGACCGCGCCGAAGTCCAGGTCGCCTACGCGATCGGCGTCGCGCACCCCGTCTCGGTGATGGTCGAGACGTTCGGCACCGAGAAGGAGGGCCGCACGCGCGGGCAGATCGCACGCGCGGTCGACGAGGTGTTCGACCTGCGCCCGGGGGCGTTCCGGGAGGAGCTCAACCTGCACCGCCCGATCTACCAGAAGACCGCCGCGTACGGGCACTTCGGTCGCGACGACCACGACTTCACGTGGGAGCGGACCGACAAGGCGGACGCCCTGCGCGCAGCCGTGGGGCTCTGACCGCAGAGCCCCATAACCTCAGGGCGATGCCAGTCTTCGCCCAGGTAGAGCCGATGACGACGGCCCGCTCGCTTCAGGGGCCGTTCGACTACCGGCTGCCGGAGGAGCTGCGGGGGGGAGTGGACGTCGGCTCGATGCTGGTCGTCCCGTTCGGCAGGCGCGAGGTGCTGGGCGTCGTCGTCGGGCTCGCCGACAGCAGCGAGGTCGCCGAGGAGAAGCTGCTCGCGCCGCTGAGGGCCCTCGAGCTGGGCGTTCCGGTCGACCTGGTCGCGCTGGCCGAATGGATCGCGGCTGAGTACTGCTCGACGATCGCCCGTGCGCTGAACCTGGTGCTCCCGCCCGGTGCGGCGAAGCGCCTGAGCGGGCGCAAGCGCCGCGCGGTCGCGCGGCCGCGGCACCTCGCGGTCGGCGCGCGCAGCCCGACCCCGCCCGCGCTGACCGCCGAACAGCAGGCCGTGCTCGAGCCGATCGTTGAGGCGTTGCGCGCGCGGCGCTCCGAGCAGCGGCTTCTGCACGGTGTCACCGGCTCGGGCAAGACCGAGGTGTACCTGCGCGCCGCGGCCGCCGCGCTCGAGCAGGGGAGAGGAGCGATCGTGCTCGTGCCCGAGATCGCGCTCACCCCGCAGATTGTGGGGCGCTTCATCGAACGCTTCGGCGACACCGTCGCGGTCCTGCACTCCCAGATGCGCCCCGCAGCGCGCTACGCGGAGTGGCGCCGCCTGCGCGAGGGCGAGGCGCGGGTGTGCGTGGGTCCGCGCTCGGCGGTGTTCGCGCCGATCGAAGATCTCGGGCTGATCGTGATCGACGAGGAGCACGACTCCTCCTACAAGCACGAGGGCGATCCCCGCTACGACGCCCGTGACGTCGCCGCCGAGCGCGCCGTGCGCTGCGGCGCGGTGCTGGTCGCGGGCACGGCCACGCCACGCCCGGAGACCGTCCACCGACTCCCGGCCTCGGTGCTCGCCAACCGCGTCGACGGACGACCACTGCCCGCGGTGGAGGTGCTCGACATGCGCGGGCAGACCCAGGGCCTTCACCCCGTCACCGCACAGGCGCTCGCGGAAGTCCGCGCCGCTCGCGGGAAGGCGATCGTGTTGCTCAACCGCCGCGGCTGGTCGAACTTCCTCTCCTGCCGCTCGTGTGGACGCGTGTGGAGCTGCCCCGAATGCGACGTCGCGCTCGTGCTGCACCGTGGCGGCGGATACGTGGCCTGCCACCACTGCGGCCATCGCGAGTCGGCGCCCGCGCGCTGCGAGGACTGCGGCTCCACGTCGGTCGCCCGTCACGGCGCCGGCACCGAGCGCCTCCAGCACGACCTCTCGAGTGTGTTCGACGATGGCGGCTTCCCCGTGTTCCGTCTCGACGCGGACGTCGGCGAGAGCGCCGGCGAGCTGCTGCGCAGCTTCGAGGGGGCCGACTGCGGCGTGCTGATCGGCACGCAGATGGTCGCCAAGGGGCACGACTTCCCCGACGTGACGCTCGGCGTGGTGCTCGACGCGGACGCCACGCTGCGCTTCCCCGACTTCCGGGCGGAGGAGCGCACGTTCGCGCTGATCGCACAGCTCGCCGGCCGCGCCGGCCGCGGTGGAGATGGCCGCGTGCTCGTCCAGACGATCGCCCCCGAAGCACGCGCGATCGTGCACGCCGCCCAGCACGACAGCGATGGGTTCCTGGCAGACGAGCTCGAGCGCCGCCAGGCGCTCAACTACCCGCCGTTCTCACACCTCATCAGAATCACCTGCTCGGCCGTGGACGCACACGACGCGCAGGACGCCGCCGTCGCGGTGCGCGAAGCGCTCGCCGAGGGCCCCAACGTGCTCGGTCCCGCGACGCTGTTTCGCCTGCGAGGGAGAGAACGTCGAGTGCTGGTGGTGAAGGCCTCCGAGCGTCGCCCCGCGGTGAAGGCCGTGGGAGACGCGGTGCGACGTGTGACGGCCACGCGCGCGCACGCCGGTGTGAACTTCAGTGTGGACGTCGATCCGCAGTAGTGGAGCTCCGCTAGACTCCGCGTCCCGATAATTGAGAAATTACGGATGGGGGCGCAAGAATGGGCGCAAGCTGCGCGTTTGCATCTTTGGTGAGACCATGGGCCATAGCCGCGGTGCTCCTCGGGAGCCTGTTGATCGCACCGGCAGCTTCGGCCAGTCCGCCGCGCTCGCCGGCGAAGACGCGCTACGCGCAGACGCGTCGGGCGTGTCAGTCGCCCACGGTCCGGCGTGCCAGCTGCTTTGCGCTGGTGCGCGTGCCGGTCGCGGCTAGCTCTGCCGCTCGTGCCGGCGCGCTGCCCTACACCGTCAACGACGGCGCGTCCTCATCCGGCCCCGCCGGCGGGCTGACTCCTCAGCAGATCGCCACCGCCTACGGCTATACCCCGAGTCCCGGCGGAGTCGGGCAGACCGTCGCGATCGTGGACGCATACGACGATCCGCAGATCGAAGCGGATCTCGCGACGTTCGACAGTCACTACGCGCTCCCCGCCTGCACCGAAGCGAACGGCTGCTTCGAAAAGGTCGGGCAGACCGGCAGCAGGAGCGCGCTTCCCGCCGCGGACACGAGCGGCTGGTCGGTCGAGATAGCGCTTGATGTGGAGACGGTCCACAGCTCGTGCGAGAAGTGCAAGGTACTGCTGGTCGAGGCAAACGAACCAACCTACGAAGATCTCGCCATAGCGGTGAACAGGGCCGTCGCAAAGGGTGCGACGGAGGTATCCAACTCATACGGTGGCCCCGAGGCGGGACTGCACGCGACCGAACGCGCCGCGTACAACCACCCTGGGGTCGTGATCACGGCCTCCACGGGAGACGACGGCTACTACGACTGGGACGAGGTCGACGAACTCGTGTTCTTCGAAGGAGAACTGTATTTCGGACCGAGCCCGGAAATGCCGAACGTCCCTGCAACCCCGCCGTCCGTCGTGGCGGTCGGCGGTACCACGCTCGAACTGAACGAAGCGGGCGAACGCGCCAGCGAGACCGTCTGGAACAACAACGGTCCCGGCGATTCCGTCGGACTCGAATATGGCTACGCGCAGGGTGCCACCGGCGGCGGCTGCAGCAAACTGTTCTCGGCCCAGCCGTGGCAGCAGAGCGCACCGAGCTTCTCCGCGGCCGGCTGCGGCGGTAAACGCCTCGCGGCCGATGTCGCGGCCGTCGCCAACCCCAATACGGGCTTCGACATATACGACAGCTACAACTGTGGTTCCTACTGCAAAGAAACCGGCCTCGGCAAAGGCTGGCTCACGATCGGCGGCACCTCGTTGTCGGCGCCCCTCGTCACCGCGCTCTACGCGCTCGCCGGGGGCAGCGACGGGGTTCAATATCCGGCGCTCACGCTATACGGGCACCTCGGTAGCTCCTCCGCCCTGTACGACGTCACACAAGGCGCCAACGGCTTTTGCGGGGGCGAATCGGTCCCCTCGTGCCGAAACCCGAACGGGTTCTTCGGCTTGGTGGATTGCGAAGGCACCACCGCGTGCAACGCTCAGCCCGGGTTCGACGGCCCGTCCGGCGTGGGTACGCCAGTTGGGCTGAGCGCATTTCAACCGCTCCTCCCAACCGCCGCGATCGCTCCCTCGGGCTCGCTGAGAGAAGGCGTCGCCGCCGGCTTCGATGGATCCGGGTCGACCGATCCATATCCAGGCGGGTCCATAGCCAGTTACTCCTGGGACTGGGGCGATGGCACACCCACGAGCAGCGGCATCTCACCCAAACACACTTATGCGGCTGCAGGCGAATACTCCGTAACGCTCACCGTCACCGACAGCTACGGGCTTGTCGGCAAAACGACCCACTCGGTCACCGTCGAAGAAAAGTCGCTGGCGGAAAGGGAAGCAGAAGCGAAGAAGAGTGAAGAAGAAGAAGCCAAGAAGAAGGCCGAAGAAGCAGAAGCGAAGAAGAAAGCTGAAGAAGAAGCGACGAAGAAGACTGAAGAAGAAGAAGCGAAGCGGAAAGCTGAAGAGGAAGCAGCAAACAAGAAGGCTGAAGAACAGGCACACACTGGGCTGGGCAATCAGGGCGTCGGTGGGTTCCAGATCGTGAAAGCCGCAGCGGTTCCCGACGCAGTCTTGGCGAGCGCCGCGCTGCATGCGAGCTCGGCGGGTTACGTCACCTTGGCGATCAGCTGCCCGACCGGTGAGAGCAGTTGCGCAGGCACCGTGACGCTGCGTACGCAGGGCGCCGTGGTCACCTCGGCGCTGGCGCGGAAGAGCGTGGTGTCGCTCGCCGCCGGGGCCTTCGACATCCCCGGCGGCCAGACGAAGGTCGTGAAGCTGCGCCTCTCCCGCAGGGCGCGTGTCCTGCTCGCTCGTATGCACGTGCTGAAGGCGAGAGTGACGATCCTCGCTCACGATCAGGCGGGCGCGACGCACACGACCGAGGTCGTGGTGCCGTTGCGCGCGGTCCAAGCTCACCGCGGCAGGCACTAGGTCGAAGACCAAACGCTAGCCACGTATCGGCCGCTCCTCATACACTCAATGCCCATGGCTGAAGAGGACACAAGGGCCGAGCTCCAGACGCCGACCTCCGAGGAGGCCGACGTGGAGGTCGAGCGCGAGCAGGACGCGCCGGAGCCTGCGGAGCTCGATCCGGAGACGCGGGCGCGCCGCGATGCGGCGCTGCGCCACGTGCGCAAGTTCGGCGACCCGGTGCTGCGCGCGACAGCGCTCCCGGTGGAGCGCTTCGACGCGGAGCTGGCCACCGAGATCGAGCGCATGGGGGAGTTGATGCACGACGCCCTCGGCGTCGGGCTCGCAGCCACGCAGATCGGCGTTCTGCACCGTGTGCTCGTCTACCGCGCCTACACCGACGACCCCCTCACCGCGCTGGTCAACCCGCGTCTGACGTGGTCGAGCGACGAGCGCGAGCTCGGCGAAGAGGGGTGCCTGAGCCTGCCGACCGTGCACGTCGAGGTGGAGCGCGCCGTGCGGGTGCGCGTCCAGGCTCAGGATGAGACCGGCGCGGAGATCGAGGTCGAGGCGGAGGGTCTCGAGGCGCGGATCATCCAGCACGAGCTCGACCATCTCGAAGGCATCCTGATCCTCGACCGCATCTCGCGCCAGGACCGCAAGGAGGCGATGCGCACGATGCGCGAAGCGCAGATGCCGGTCAAAGAGCCGGCGAGCCTCGCCTAGCCACGCCGAACGGGTAGATCAGCCTTGAGCATCGTCTACCTCGGCACGTCCGAGTTCGCCGCACACATCCTCGAGCGTCTCGCGCGCAGCGAGGAGCACCGCCCGGCGCTAGTCGTCACACGCCCGGACCGGCCGAGCGGCCGCGGCCGTCGGGTCACCTCCCCGCCGGTGGCCGAGGCCGCGCGCGCGCTCGGTCTCGCGCTCGAGCAACCCGAGAGAGTCAACGACGAGGCCGCCCGGGAGTCGATCGCGCGGGCGGGGCTCTCCGCGCCGTCGCGCCAGACGGTGATCGTGTGCGCGTTCGGCGCCCTGATCAAGGAGCCGCTGCTCTCCGAGCACGAGATCCTCAACGTCCATCCCTCGCTGCTGCCTCGCTGGCGCGGCGCCGCCCCGGTCGAGCGGGCGATCATGGCCGGCGACGAGACCACGGGCGTGTCGATCATGCGCCTCACCGCCGGTCTCGACAGCGGCCCCGTGTGTCTCGCCGAGCGGGAGCCGATCCGTCCCGAGGACACCTACGGCTCGCTCGCGCAGCGGCTGCGGGAGCTCGGCGCGGATCTGCTCCTGCGCGCCCTGCGCGACTCGCCGCCATTCAAAGAGCAGCCCGAGGACGGCGTCACCTACGCCGAGAAGATCACGGGCGAGGACCGCCAGCTGGACCCGAACCGGCCGGCCGTCGAGTTGGAGCGCACGGTGCGCGCCCTGCAGCCGCAGGTGGGGGCGCGGGTCGCGCTCGCCGACGGGACGCTGATCGGAGTTCATCGCGCCGTGCTCCTGGAGGGCGAGCAGTCCGAGCTTGCGGTGAGCGCCGGCGCGCATACGGCCCCGGGCGTCTTCGCGCACGAGGGGCGGCTGCTGCTCGGCTGCTCGCCAGGGCTGCTCGAGCTGCTCGTCGTGCAGCCGCCGGGCGGGCGCGCGATGGACGCCGCGGCGTATCTACGCGGTCACGGGGCGCCCGGGCGCGCGTAGGCGGACGCGTGCGGCGGAGGCTCGATCCCGGCGCGCAGCCGCGGGTCGGCCTGGAGCGCGCCGATGCGCGTGACGAGCGGGATCACGCCGGCCCACGCGTCCAGCGCGTAGTCCTCCTCGTCATCCATCGGCGGACCCGTGCGGATCTTCGCGGAGGCCTGCTCGATTCCCAGCTCCAGCACGGCGGTCGCCTTCAGCTCGTTCGCGCTCGGAGGGCGCACGTGCGCCCAGCGCCCGGGCACGATGTGCTCGACGACCGCCTCGAGCGCCGTGAGCTTCTCCTCGGGGTCATCCAGCACGCGCGCGGAGCCCATCACGACCACCGAGCGGTAGTTGGCCGAGTGGTGCATCGCCGAGCGGGCGAGCACGAGCCCGTCGATCAGCGACACGGTCAGGCACGCCGGCGCGCCCGTCGCGAGCGCCTTCAGCGTGCGGCTGGCGACCGCGCCGTGGCAATAGAGGACGTCGCCGCGGCGCGCGTGCAGGGTGGGGGTCACGATCGGCTGTCCGTCCGGCTCGACGATGCCGAGGTGCGCGATCAGCGCCTCGTCGAGGATCGCGTCGATCGTGGCGCGGTCGTAGCTGCCGCGTTCGCGCTTGCGCCGCAGACGCACGCGATCGGATGGTGGCTCGGTCGTGGCGCGGGGCTCGGATGCGGAGGAGGACACAACGCTCCCTTCAATCTGTAATAGTACAGAATTATGTCTGCACTGACACAGTATCGAATCACGGCGAGCAGCGCTTCGGAGCTGGCGAACAGCATCGAGGCGGCGGTCGCCAGCGGCGAGTTCTCCCCCGGAGAGCGTCTTCCTTCTGTGAGGCGCCTGGCCGCCGAGGTCGGTCTCAGCCCCGTCACCGTCGCCGCCGGGCTCGCCGAGCTGCGCCGGCGCGGGGTGGTGGTGAGCGAACCGCGACGCGGAACGCGGATCGGCGACGCGCCTCCGATCGGCTCCTCACTGAGGCCGCTGCCGGTGCCGGTGGGCGCCCGCGACCTCTCGCGTGGCAACCCGGACCCGGCGCTGCTGCCGAACCTCGAGCGTGCGCTTGCTCACACGCGTCTTCCAGTTCACCTGTACGGCGATCCCGCGGATCTCCCCGAGCTGGTTGCGCATGCCCGCGAGCGGCTGCGGGCGGACGGCCTGCCGAGCGAGGAGCTGTGCGTCACGAGCGGCGCCCTCGACGCGATCGAGCGCGTGCTCCAAGCACACCTTCGCACCGGCGACAGGGTGGCCGTAGAGAGCCCCGGATACGCGGCGCTGTTCGACGTGCTGCGCGCTCACGGGCTCGTCACGGAGCCGGTCGAGGTGGACGACCGTGGGATGCTGCCCGAGAGGCTGCGCGACGCGCTGGCGAGAGGCGCGGACGCCGTGATCATCGTTCCTCGCGGACAGAACCCCACCGGGGCGGCGCTCGACCAAGCGCGCGCGCGGGAGCTGCGCGACGTGCTCGACGAGTTCCCGCGAGCGCTCGTCGTCGAGGACGACCATCTTGGCCCGGTGGCGGGCTGCGAGCTGCACACCACGCTCGGCGACCGCGAGCGCTGGGCCGCGACGCGCTCGGTGGCAAAGGCGCTCGGACCCGACCTGCGTCTGGCGATCCTGACCGGAGACCCCCAGACGATCGCGCGAGTGCAGGGACGTCAGCGGTGCGGGCCCGGATGGGTCAGCCACATCCTGCAGGCGCTCGTGCTCAGGCTGTGGACCGACCCGGTGGTGACCGAGCAGATCGCCCGCGCGAGCGACACCTACGCGCGACGGCGAATGCTGCTGCTGGAGCGCCTCGGCGCGCGCGGCGTGCGCGCGCACGGCGCCTCGGGCCTGAACGTCTGGGTGCCTGTGGAGGACGAAGCGGTGGCGGTTGCGGCGCTGCTGCAACGAGGCTGGGTGGCGGCGCCCGGAGCGCCCTACAGGCTCACCGACGACGCCCCGGCGATCCGTGTGACCACGGCCACTCTCACGGAGCCCGAGGCCGAGCGGCTGTCGCTCGACATCGCCGAGATACTGCTCGCAGCCGGCCCCACCCGCAGCGGATAGCCATGATGAGCGCCATGACGACGACCTCCCCAGCCAAGATCGCGCCCGCCCGCAGCTGCGCGTACACGGTGCTGCGCCGCGTGTTCGAGCGCGGCGCGTACACCGACGAGGCGCTGAACGCGGAGTCCAGAGAGCTCGAGGCGCGCGACCGTGCGCTCGCGATGCGCCTCGCCTACGGCGCGGTTCAGCGCAGGGGCACGCTCGACCACCTGATCGAGGGGCTTGCCGGCCGTCCCGCCGCGCGACTGGACCCGCCGCTGCTGGCCGCGCTGCGACTCGGCATGTACGAGCTGCTGTACCTGCGCGGCTCGCCCGACTACGCGGTCGTCGGCGACGCCGTCGAGCTGGCCAAGCGCGACGCGCGCGCGGGGCACGGCCTCGTCAACGCGGTGCTGCGCCGCGCGGCGCGCGAGGGCGCGGAGGCGCTCCTCGGCGGGCTCGGCGAGGACACGCCCGAGCGCGCGGCGGTCAAGCACTCCCACCCGGAGTGGATCGCGCGCCTGTGGTGGCAGGAGCTCGGCCCCGAGGACGCGCTCGCACTGATGGTCGCCGACAACGAGCCCGGCGAGGTCGCGCTGCGCGCCAACACGCTGCGCACCGACGCGAGCACGCTCGCCGCGGAGATCCCCGTGCGCACCCACCCGGACCCCGCGATCCCCGAGGCGCTCGTGCTCGAGGAGCCCTTCGACGTGCACGGCTCGCCGCTGTGGAAGACGGGCGCGTTCCACGCGCAGTCGCGCGCCGCGATGCTCGTAGCGCGCACGCTCGACCCGCAGCCGGGCCAGCGCGTGCTCGACCTGTGCGCCGCCCCGGGCGGCAAGACCACGCACCTCGCGGCGCTGATGGGAGGCAGCGGCGAGGTGCTCGCCGTCGAGAGCAACCGTCGCCGCGCCGGCTCGCTCGCGCGCACCGCCGAGCGACTCGGCGCGGGCAACGTGCGCGTAGAGGTCGCCGACGCGACGCTCGCGAGGCCCGAGGGCCCGGTCTTCGACCGTGTGCTCGTCGACCCGCCGTGCTCGGGACTTGGGACGCTGCAGGCACGTCCCGACCTGCGCTGGCGCGTAACGCCCGAGGCGATCGCGGAGATGTCTCTCGTCCAGGCGAAGATCCTCGCCGTCGGCGCCGATGCGCTCTGTCCGGGAGGCGTGCTTGTCTACTCTACCTGCACGATCTCAACCGTTGAGAACGAGCGCCAGATCGCCGCCTTCCTGGATTCCCACCCCGACTTCGTCCTGGATGAGATGCTTAGCACGCTGCCGCACCGCGACCACACAGCCGGTTTCTTCATCGCCCGGCTGAGCCGGAGCTGACGCCATGGATCCCGAGCAGGAGACGCCGCCCAAGACCTCGATCGACCTCGGGCCGCAGTGCCCGAACTGCGGCGAGCCGTGGCTGCGCCCCACGAACCTCCCCGGCCGCTACCGCTGCGTGTACTGCCTGCACCGCTTCGAGCTGACCTCCGTCTGCCCGAACTGCGGCGAGCACTCCACAATCGTGCGGATGTCATCGACGGCGATCCTGAAGTGCAACAACTGCGGCGACTCCATGCTCCAGGCCGTATGAGCCAGAGCACGCCTCGGGAGCTGCTGCGCGAGGTGCGCGTGGCGCCGTCGATCCTGTCGGCGGACTTCGGTCGGCTGCGAGAGCAGGTCGTCGACGTGCTCGCGGCGGGCGCTCGGGTGATCCACGTGGACATCATGGACGGGCACTTCGTGCCGTCGCTGACGGTCGGGCCGCTCGTGGTGCAGGCGCTCTCGGAGACGGTGCGCGAGGTGGGAGCGATCCTCGACGTGCACCTGATGGTCGAACGCCCCGAGCGCCACGTCGCCGAGTTCGTCCGCGCCGGCGCGCACTCGATCACGTTCCACACCGAGGCCACCCCGCACATCGCCTACACCGCGAACCTGATCCGCGAGAGCGGCGCGTGCGTGGGCGTGGCGATCAACCCCGGCACGCCCGTGGAAGCGCTGATGGAGGTCGTCGGCCTGCTCGACATGGCGCTGTGCATGACCGTCAACCCCGGCTGGGGCGGTCAGCCCTTCATCGCGCACTCGCTCGTCAAGCTGCCGCGCCTACGCAAGCTCGTCGGAGAGGACGTGGCGGTCGAGGTGGACGGCGGGATCGACGCGGAGAAGGCGCCGACGGTGCGTCGCGCGGGCGCGAACCTGTTCGTGGCTGGCTCGGCGATCTTCGGCGCCGCTAACCCCGGCGAGGCCTACAGCGCGATCGTCAACTCGCTCGCGCCGGCCTGAGCGTCTCCAGGCGTCTGCTGCCCTGCCGGTAGAGCGTGGCGAGGCTCAGCGCGAGCACGCCGGTCGCGCCCGCGTAGCCGATCTCCGCGCGCAGCAGCTGATCCGACACCGCCGGGATCAGCATCCAGGCGAGGAACACGACCGCCGCCGCCATCCAGCAGCCCGCGGCCGCGCGCGCCCGGTCGCGCGCTAGCGCCGCCTGGTTGAGCGCGCCGGAGGCCAGGTGCAGCCCCATCCCGACGCCGATCAGCGCGAGGCCGAAGCGGTTGTACTCATACGCCTGCCCGAAGAACACGTGGCGCAGGGCAAACGGGCCGACCACGAGCAGGCCGACCGCGACCGCGGCCGCGAACGCTGCGATCGCGAGGACCGTGGTGCGGATCGCGCGCGCGAACGCGTCGTGCCCAGCGGTCGCCTCGAGGCCCGTGAGGTGCGGCAGCAGCGAGGTCTGGATCGCCTGGAACAGCTGCAGTGGGGCGCGCGCGATCAGCAGCACGTTGAACACGATCCCCGCGAGCGCCTTGTCCGGGGATGTCGCGTCGACCGTCAGCACCGCCGCGTTCAGCAACGTCTGCTCGGAGAGCATGATGCTCGACACCCACACCGCGAAGCCGCCCCCGCGGCGCAGCGAGAGCTCCTCGTGCGCGCTCACCTCCTGGACGCCCTCCGCGCCCGGGCCCGCGAGCGCCGCGTCGGCCTCGTCGACGGTGATCGGTGCGGCGAGCGCTTCGTCGCTGTGGGAGATGTGGTCGACGGAGCGCTCGGAGCCCTGACGGGCAAACGCCGCGGGCACGACCACGAGCGACACGAACGGCGCCGCCGCGATGCCGAGCGCCACCGCGGTCTGGCCGCTGGCGATGCCGACCGCGACCGCGACCGCGAAGCTGATCCGCGAGACCGACTCCATCAACACGAGGCCGCCGAACAGCGCGAAGCGCTCGTGCCCAGCCAGCCAGCCGCGCGCGAAGTAGCTGGCCGCGTAGGCGAGCGTGCCCACCACCAGCACGTCATACAGCGCGCCCTCGCCTTCGAATACGTGGTTCACCAGCTCGTCGTGCAGCGCGAGCGCCACCGCGAGGAAGACGAGCGCGAAGCTCCCCTGGATCAGCATCGGCACGCGCAGCTTGTGCGCAGCGTGCCCGCGTGCGCGGCGTTCGGCGATCGTGCGCGAGAGCAGCTGTTCGATCGGCCGGTAGATCACCGAGATGATCACGAACATCACCGACCACAGCAGGTCGATCCGCTTCGCGGAGGCTTCCCCGAGGACGTGGCTCGCGATCGAGAAGTACGCGAACGTCAACAGGCCCGTCGAGGCGATCCCGATCGAGAGGATCCTTGCGCCGCTGCCGTATGAGCGCTTCGCCGGCGCGGGGGAGACCGCGGGGACCGACGGGCTCTTAGAGGCGGACAAGCAACATCGTCCAGGGGAACGGCGAGCGGACCTCGACGACCTCGCCGTGACGCGAGAGCAGCTCCACGAACGACCGCCGCGACCAGTGGTTGAGATGGCCCGGGGTGTTGCCCAGGTCCGACCAGTAGGCGCCGCGGGCCATGTTGAGCATCCGCCACAGCGGCTCGTGGGGCACCGACACGAGCAGGTGCCGGGCGGCGCAGCGCGCCATCTCGCCGACCGTGTGTTCCGGGTTGGGCACGTGCTCGAGGACCTCGATCGCGCACGCCAGGTCGAACTCGCCGTCCGCGAACGGCAAATTCTCCGCCTCCATAACGCGGTATTCGAGGTTCGGCGCTTGGCGCTCGCGCCAGCCGGCCTGGATCGACTCCTCCTCGAGGTCGATGCCGACGACGCGCGCGGAGCCCAGCCGCTGCGCCCACTGGTGCACGAGCACACCCTCGCCGCAGCCGACGTCGAGCAGCGAGGTGGGTGCGGCCTTCGTGAACAGCTCCTCGAGGTTGCGCTCGAAGCCCGCCATCAGCCGTCGCACGACGGGGTTGCCCGAGCCGTACTTGTCGTAGGTGTTGCCCGTGACGACGCCGTCCTTGGAGACGGTCACCCCGCTCACAGCCGGCCCGCCTCGATCGGGTCGGCGGCGCCAACCCGGTTGCGGTCGTGCGCGGGCTCCTGGCCGGGCTCGTAGTGCGAGGGGGCGACCCCGAGCTGCAGCTCGATCCTGCGCATCCGCTCGAACGTCTTCTGCGTCATCACGCGCTGGGCGGCCAGCAGGTCCCCGATCACGCCGAGCGCCCACATCACGACCGCGGCGATGAACAGGATCGCAGCGAGGATCAGCGACTGCACGTGCCCCTTGCCGTTTCCATCGATGTAGGCGACCGCGAAGCGGATCCACACGCCGATCGAGACGAGCCCGATCAGCAGCGCGAGGCTCCAGAACACGCGCAGCGGCTCGTACTGGGCGTAGATGCGGAAGATCGAGACCGCGTTGCGTCGCACGTAGGCGCCCATCGACGGGAACAGCCGCGACTCGCGCGTCTTCGGGTTGGTGCGAATCGGGACGTGGTCGACCGCCACGAGCAGCTTGCCGGCCTGGATGATCGACTCGAGCGTATACGTGAAGCGCGAGACGACCATGATCTGGATCGCCGCCTCGCGGTTGTACGCGCGAAAGCCCGACGTCGTGTCCGGGATCGACGTGGAGGACGCCTGACGCACGACCCACGAGCCGAGGCGCTGCAGCATCTTCTTCAGCGGCGAGAAGTGCTCGATCTCGCCGACCTCGCGGTCGCCGATCACCATGTCCGCGCGCCCCTCGAGGATCGGCTGCACGAGGCGGGCTATGTCCGGTCCGTAGTACTGGTTGTCGGCGTCCGTGTTCACGATCACGTCCGCGCCGAGCTTCAGCGCGGTGTCGATGCCCGCCTGGAATCCGGCGGCCAGACCCTTGTTGTTGGTCAGCCTCACGAGATGGTCGACGCCGTGCTCGCGGGCCACCGCGACGGTCTCGTCGGTCGAGCCGTCGTCGATCACGAGCCACTCGACCGTGTCGAAGCCGTCGAGCTCGCGCGGCAGGTCGGCGAGCGTCTGCGGCAGCTGCTCGGCCTCGTTGAAGCAGGGGATCTGGATGATGAGCTTGATGGGTGGAGGATAGGCTCTGCGCGCAGTGCGAGGCGCGACGCTCACCCGGCCGGGAACGACGCCGGGCTCCACCCGGCCTGCGCCGCTGCGTGCCGTGAGCGTCCCCACGTGGGCGCGGATCGGCCTCGCGGCGATGTGCGTGGGGGCGGTGGTCGGCTACTTCGCCTTCCCCACATATCCCACGTACGACTCGTTCTACGCGCTGCTGTGGGGCCGGGACCTGCTGCACCTGCACCTGCCGGACTTCCGGGTCTACCGCGGTCCGACCGAGCATCCGCTGGCGATCGCGTTCGGGATGCTCTGCTCGATCTTCGGGCAGGGCGGCGCGCGGCTGATGGTGTTCGGCTCGATCGCGTCGTTCGTCGCGGCGGTGGCCGGCGTCTACCGGCTGGGGCGGCTGTGCTTCGGGCCGGTCGTCGGCCTGCTCGCGGCGCTGCTGCTGCTGAGCCGCTTCTTCGTCGAGAACCTCGCCGCCCAGGGCTACCTGGACATCTCCTACCTCGCGCTGATCGTGTGGGCGATCGTGCTCGAGGTCGAACGATCCCGCCGCGGGGTGCCCGTCTTCCTCGTGCTCGCCGCCGCCGGCCTGCTGCGTCCCGACGCGTGGGTGCTGAGCGGCGTGTACTGGCTGTGGTGCGCGTGGCCCGCAAACAGCCGCACGCGCCTGCGATATCTCGCGCTGGCGGCGATCGCGCCCGTGCTGTGGGTCGGGACGGACTGGGTGGTGACGGGCAACCCGCTGTACTCGCTGACCGCCACCGCGGGCCTCGCCCAGGAACTGGAACGCACCCAGGGGTTCGGGAGCGTGTTGGGATCGACATGGAGCTACACCGACAGGATCGACAAGCTCCCCGTGCTGCTCGGCGCGATCGTCGGGCTTCCGTTGGCGGTCTGGATGGCCCCACGACGGGTGCTCGTGCCGCTGGTGGCGCTGATCCTGCTGTTCGGTGTGTTCCTCGCCGAGGGCGCGGTCGGCGCGTCGGTGATCGACCGCTACCTGATCGGCGCGGCGAGCGTGGCGCTGCTGTTCTGCGCGGTCACGCTCGGCGGCTGGGCGATGCTCGAGCGCGGCTCGAAGCTACGCCGCGCGTGGATCGCGGGCGCGGCCGCGCTGCTGCTGTTCGGTGCGGCCTCGGCGGCTAAAACGCTCAGCCTGACGAGCCTGCGCACCACGCTCGCCTACCACGAGGACTTCCACCAGGGTCTCGCGAGCGCGCTGAAGAGTCCCGCGGTGAAGTCGGTCCTGCGACGCTGCCCGCTGCTGTCGCTGCCCAACAACAAGCTGATTCCCGACGCCCGCTGGATCCTCGACACGGTCGGCCAGCACGACATCGTCGCGCGCAGCGAGTCGCGGGCGGATGTCGAAAAAGGCTCGCACGCGCTCGAGCACCGTCTAGCCCACGGCAGTGTGGCCGTCTACCCGCTCGGCAGCGCCGTGTTCGTGGAGGCGATCGTCGACGTGGGCGACGACCCACGCGACCAGGTGCCGCTCCCCGGATACCGGCGGATCTACAACAGCCGCTACTACGCGGTGTATGACAACTGCCGATAGCAGCCTGAGCGACGGACCCGGCCGCGCCCGGCGCTGGGCGTGGCCGGCGCTCGCGGTCGTGCTGATCGCGGGACTGGGACTGCGACTGTGGGGCGTGCGCCAGGGGCTGCCCTACGCGTACAACACCGATGAGGCCGACCACTTCGTCCCGCACGCGGTGAAGATGTTCGCCGACGGGACCCTCAACCCGAAGTACTTCGCCAACCCGCCCGCGTTCACGTACGTGCTGCACGTCCTGTTCGCGCTCTGGTACGGCGGCGGGGCCGGTGTTCGTCGGGCGTTCGCGCTGCACCCCGAGGGGGTGTACACGCTCGCACGCGTCGCCGCCGCGCTGCTCGGCACGAGCGCGCTGTGGCTGCTGTACGCGACCGGCGCGCGGCTGTTCGGCCGTGCGGTCGGGCTGTTGGCGGCGGCGATCGAGGCGGTCGCGTTCCTACCGGTGTTCTACGCGCACCTCGCGCTCAACGACGTGCCCACGCTCGCGCCGTTGACGCTGTCGCTGCTGGGGACCGCGGGCGTGATGAGCAAAGGCCGTGTGCGCGACTACGTGCTCGCGGGCGTCGGGCTCGGCCTGGCGTGCGCGACCAAGTACACCGCCGGCATCGTGCTCCTCCCGCTGCTCGCGGCTGCCGGCGCTAGCTACATCGACGCAGACGACCCAGCCAAACGGCGCGTGCTCCTCGGCCTGCCCGCCGCCGGGGCGATCGCGCTCGTGGCGTTCCTGGTCGCGAACCCCTACGCGGTCCTCGACTACCACGCCTTCCACGCCGAACTGGTGCACCAGTCGACGCTGTCGGCGGAATCGCAGGGCAAGCTGGGCGCCCCCAGGCAGGGAGGGCTCCTCTACTACCTCTGGTCGCTCGCGTGGGGGCTCGGCTGGGCGCCAGCGCTGGCGGCGCTCGGCGGCTCGCTCGTGGTGTGGCGCTCGAACCGTCGACTCGGGGCGCTGCTCGTGCCGGCGATGCTGCTGTTCCTGCTGTTCATGGGTCTGCAGGGTCGCTACTTCGGGCGCTGGCTGCTGCCGATCTTCCCGCTCGTGTGCCTGCTCGCGGCGTACTTCGTCGTGCGCCTGATCATCTGGGGTACGAGCCTGCGCCGTCTGCCCGTGGCCGGTCGCGCGGCGGTCGCGGCTGCGCTCGTGGCGGCGCTGCTCGCGCAGGGGCTCATCTACAGCGTCCACTCCGGCCTCGTGCTCTCCCGGGCCGACACGCGCACGCTCACCCGCGAATGGATGGTCGCGAACATCCCCGCGGGGTCCAGGATCGTGGTCGAGCCGGTCGCGCCGAACGAATGGGCCAAGCAAACCAACCCTGGGACCTCAACCGCCGCGAACTCCTACCTGTGGCCGAAGTACCCCGGCTTGCTCCCCCGCGTGTCCGCCAGCGGCCAGCTTGAAGCACATACTCGGCCCGAAGTGGGCATCGAGAACTACGAGACGACGCTCGCGCCGGCGCTGGTCGGCTACTACGAGGCCAACGGCTACTGCTGGGTGATCAGCGGCTCGACGCAATCCGGACGCGCGTACGCCGATCCGGGCGCGGTCCCGCACGCGATCGCCTACTACGAGGCGCTCGCCCGCCAGGGCGAAGTGGTGTACCGCGCCTCGCCGTACTCACGCGCGCACGGGCCGGTGTCGTTCGGCTTCGACTGGAGCTTCGACTACTACCCGCTCGCCTACGAGCGCCCCGGCCCGCAGATGACCGTCTACAGGCTGCGCGGGGGTCGCTGCGCCACGCCGTAGCTTTCATGCGCGGCCCGCTCTCCTGCGACCAAGCCCTGCGGGGCTATCCTTAAAAATAGACATGCCCAGTTGCACCGATACCGACAGGGTATGCCTGTCGCGAGCGATCGAGCTCGCCGCCAAGGGGGCCGGCGCGGTCAGGCCGAATCCGGTCGTGGGTGCGGTCGTCGCCCGCGACGGCGAGATCCTCGGCGAGGGCTGGCACCAGGAATACGGGGGAGCGCACGCTGAGGTGAACGCGATCGAGGCGTGTGGCCTGGAGGACCTGAGCGCGGCAACGCTGTACGTGTCGCTGGAGCCGTGCTGCCACGAGGGCAAGACCCCTCCTTGTACGGACGCGATCCTCGGCGCGGGGATCAGGCGCGTGGTCGTCGCCTCTGATGACCCGACCGAGAAGGCGTCCGGGCGCGGCCTGGGGATCCTGCGCGACGAGGGCGTCGAGGTGATCGTCGCCGACGGCGAGTTGGCCGCCAGCGCCCGTCTGCTCAACCAGGCCTTTCGCAAGCACGCCCGTGTGGGACGCCCGTGGGTGCTGTTCAAGTCCGCGATGACGCTCGACGGCAAGGTCGCGACGCGCACCGGCGACTCGAAGTGGATCAGCGGCGAGGACAGCCGCAGCCTCGCTCACCACTGGCGCGCCTCCGTCGACGCGGTCGTCGTCGGGATCGGCACCGCCCTGGCGGACGATCCGCAGCTCACCGCCCGCCCCGACGGTCTGCCCGCCGAGCCCGACTCCCAACCTCGGCGCGTGGTGTTCGACTCGCTCGCGCGCCTGCCGCTCAGCTCGCAGCTGGTGGCGGCCGTCGCGGAGATACCGCTCACGATCGTCGTCTCGAGGGCGGCCGCGCGCGCGGACACCGACGCGCTCGAAGCGGCCGGCGTGCAGGTGCTCGTGGCGACGGGAGAAAACGAGCCCGCGCGGGTGCGCTCGGCGCTCGACCAGCTCGGTGCGCTCGGCGTGGCCTCGGTGCTCCTGGAGGGCGGCCCACACCTCGCGGGCGCGTTCCTCGACGCTGGGGAGATCGACGAACTGAGGCTGTTCCTCGCGCCGCTGCTGCTCGGCGGGAGCGCCGCACGCGACCCGCTGGAGGGCGAAGGGGTCGGGCAGATCTCCGAGGCGATGCGCGCGCTCACATTCGACTGCGAGCGGATCGGCCAGGATCTCTTGATCTCGGCGCGTCTGCGCGAGTGGTAAGGCAAGAGTGTTCACCGGCCTGATCGCGGATCTCGGCAGCGTGACCGCGCTCGAAAGGGACGGCGAGGGGGCGACGCTTGCGATCGCGAGCCGGCTCGCGGGGGAGATCGGCGAGGGCGACTCGGTAGCTGTCAACGGGGTGTGCCTGACGGCCACCGACGTCGATGCCGGCGGTTTTCGGGCGCAGGCGATGAACGAGACGCTCGCGCGCTCATCGCTCGGAGCGCTGCAGGTCGGCTCGCCGGTGAACCTCGAGCTGGCGCTGCGCGCCGCCGATCGTCTCGGCGGGCACGTGGTGCAGGGGCACGTGGACGGTGTCGGCAGCGTGCGCTCCATCCGTGAGGAGGGGTTCTCGCGAGTGATCGAGATCGATCTGGAGCCCCAGCTGCTGCGCTATCTGGTGGAGAAGGGGTCGATCGCGATCGACGGCGTGAGTCTCACCGTCAGCGCGCTCGACGACCGTGGCTTCGCGGTCTCGCTGATACCCGAGACCCTCGGTAGGACGAACCTCGGCCAGCTCGGCGAGGGCGCGGTCGTGAACATCGAGGTCGACATTCTGGCCAAGCACGTGGAGCGGTTGCTCGATCAGCCTCATTATTCGAAGGAGCCCGTATGAGCCAGCCGAGGACAACAACGCCGTTCGTGACCATCGAGCAGGCGATCGAGGAGATCCGCGAGGGCAAGATGGTCGTCGTGTGCGACGACGAGGACCGCGAGAACGAGGGCGACCTGACGCTCGCGGCGCAGTTCGCCACCCCCGAGGCGATCAACTTCATGGCCAAGGAGGGGCGTGGGCTGATCTGCCTGTCGCTGACCTCCGAGCGCTGCGACGAACTGGGCCTCGACCTGATGGCGGCGAAGAACGAGTCGCCGTTCGAAACGCCGTTCACGGTCTCGGTGGAGGCGCGCGAGGGCGTCACCACGGGGATCTCCGCGCACGATCGCGCGCACACGATCCAGGTCGCGATCGACCCCGCGAGCCGACCCGTGGACCTCGTCCAGCCCGGACACGTCTTCCCGCTCAAGAGCCGCGCCGGCGGCGTGCTCGAGCGCGCCGGGCAGACCGAGGCGGCGGTCGACCTCGCGCGCCTCGCGGGGCTGAACCCCGCCGGGGTGATCTGCGAGATCATGAACGACGACGGCACGATGGCGCGGGTGCCGGAACTCGTCGACTACTGCGCCGTGCACGGGCTGAGCATGATCACGGTCGCCGACCTGATCGCCTACCGCCGCCGCCACGACAAGCTCGTCGAAAGGGTCGTCTCCACGCGTCTGCCGACCACGTTCGGCGACTTCGAGGCAATTGGCTACCGCTCGCTCGTGGACGACAAGCACCACGTCGCGCTCGTCAAGGGCGAGGTCGCGGGCAAGCCGGACGTGCTCGTGCGGGTGCACTCGGAGTGCCTCACCGGCGACGTGTTCCACTCGCTGCGCTGCGACTGCGGCGAGCAGCTCGAATCGGCGCTCGCGATGATCGAGCGCGAGGGCGAGGGGGTGCTGCTGTACCTCTCACAGGAGGGGCGCGGCATCGGGTTGCTGAACAAGCTGCGCGCCTACCGCCTGCAGGAGGAGGGCCTCGACACGGTCGAAGCCAACGAGCGACTCGGCCTGCCCGCGGACCTGCGCGACTACGGGATCGGCGCCCAGATCCTCGTCGACCTGGGGCTCGGCTCGATCAGGATCCTCACCAACAACCCCAAGAAGATCAAGGGGCTCGAGGGCTACGGCCTGTCTGTCAGCGGGCAGATCCCGATCGAGCACGCACCCAACGAGCACAACGAGGCCTACCTCCGAACGAAGGCGCAGCGGATGGGACACACGCTGCACCACCAGGGGCTGAACCTCGACGAGGAGATGCTGCACGCCGAGCAGGGACGCGGCGAGAACGTCGACGGGAAGGACGGGGGATGAGCGAATACGCGATCGCGCTCGGGCGCTTCTACGAGGAATTGGCCGAGCGCCTGCTCGCCGGCGCGCAGTCCGCGTTCGCCGAGCAGGGCTTCGAGGAGGTCACGGTGCTCGAGGTCCCGGGGGCGTACGAGCTGCCGCTCGCGGCCAGCTACGCGGCGCGCTCCGGCCGTTTCGACGGCGTGGTTTGCCTCGGCGCGGTGATCCGCGGGGAGACCAGCCACTACGACTTCGTGTGCGCGGAGACCGCCAGCGGCATCATGCGCGTGCAGCTCGATACCGGGGTCCCGTGCTCGTTCGGCGTGCTCACCTGCGAGACGATGCAGCAGGCGCTCGCACGCACCGGAGGCGGCAAGCGCGACCAGGGCCGCCACGCCGCCGAAGCGGTGATGCAGATGGCGTCGCTACGGCGAGAGCTCGAGAGCGGCTAGACTGCCGCGCATGGCGAAGATCTGTCACAGCTGTGGGAAGGGCCCCGCGTTCGGCAATAGCCGCAGCCACTCGATGGTCGCGACCAAGCGGCGCTTCGACCCGAACCTGCAGAAGGTCCGGATCCTGGTGGGCAAGACGCCCAAGCGCGAGTACGTCTGCACCAGGTGCCTCAAAGCCGGCAAGGTAACGAAGGCCCTGTAGCTTTCGGCGCGGTCAAGCGCCTGGACGTCCAGTATCTGGTGGACGATCGCTCGAAGCTGATAGACCTGTCGCCGTGACGGATACCAATCTGGTCCGCTTCCGTGCCGCCGTGGCCGGAGCGCTCGCTCACCTGGAATCGCGCCGCCAGGAGGTCAACGACCTCAACGTGTTCCCGGTCGCCGACGGCGACACGGGAGACAACATGGCGCTGACGCTCCGTGCGGTGCTGGAGGAGCTCGACCGCCTGCAGGGCGCGGACGAGAACCGCACGATCGACGAGATCGGACGCGAGGAGATCGTGCAGTCGGTCGCGCGCGCGGCGCTGCTGGGGGCGCGCGGCAACTCGGGCGTGATCCTCTCCCAGCTGATCCGCGGCGCAGCGGAGGAGCTGATCAGCCGGCCTGGGCAGCTGATCGACGCGCCGCTGATCGGCGCGGCGCTCGCGAACGCCGCCGACCGCGCGTACTCCTCGGTGCGCGAGCCCGCCGAGGGCACGATCCTGACGGTGGCGCGCGAGATGGCGCACAAGATCGTCACCGATGTGGCGCACAGCCCGGAGAACCCGCGGCTGAGCCCGACCACCGAGCCGCGCGCGCAGGACACCGCGATCGCGGGCGCGCTCGAGCGCGCGGTGCAGGCCGGGCAGGACTCCGTCAAGCGCGGTCCCGAGCTGCTCGCGGCGCTGCGCGACGCGGGCGTGGTCGACGCGGGCGGCTACGGCCTGACGATCATCTTCGCGGGCGTGGTGGCGGCGCTGCGCGGCGAGGACCCGCCGCCGCTGGACCACTACGAGCCGGCGCGCATCACGCATCCTCAGCACAGCTCCGGCACGTACCGCTTCTGCACCAACTTCGCCGTCACAGGCAGCGGGCTGAGCCCGAGCCGCTTCATCGAGCCGTTGGAGAAGCTCGGCGACTCGGTGCTGGTGGTGGGGGACGCGAGCACCCTGAAGGTACACCTGCACACCGACGATCCGGAGCTCGCTACGGCGGTGTTCGCCGACGCTGGGGAGGTCTCGCGTCTGGACGTCGCCGACATGCGCGCGCAGGTCGCCGAGCGCGACGGGCGGCTCGCCGGCGCCCTCGCTGGCGCCGAGTCGGCAAACGGGACTCCCGCACCACCGCAGACCCTGTTCGCGGTCGGCGCTGTGGGCGGGGAGGGCGAGGGGCTCGTGCTGGCGCCCCCGCCGCTCCTCGGCGGCGAGCTGCGCTGCGGCGCGGTGGCGGTCGTGAGCGGCGACGGGCTGCGCGAGATGTTCCACGAGCTCGGCGTGCACACACTCGACGGCGGGCCGACGCTGAACCCCTCCACGTACGACCTGCTCGCGGCGATCCACGAGGTGCCCGCTGAGGAGGTGGTGCTGCTGACGAACAGCGCGAACGTGATCATGTCCGCGGAGCACGCCGCAAGGCTTTCGGACAAGCAGGTGCTGGTGGTGGCGACGGCCAGTCAGCAGGCGGGGCTGGCGGCGGCGGTGGCGCTGATGCGCGAGCGCTCGCTCGAGGAGAACGCCCAGGCGCTGAACGACGCGCTCGAGCACGTGCGGACCGGCGCGGTGGCGCCCGCCGCGCGCGACGACGCGCAGGGACGCTTCAAGGTCGGCGACGCGGTCGGCTTCGTCGAGGAAGAGGTGACCGCGTGGGGCGACCCGCTCGAGACGCTGCGCTCGGTGCTCGGCGCGCTCGCGCAGGGCAGCGACAGCGACGGTCCCCCGGAGCTGATCAGCGTGCTCTCGGGCGAGGAGGCTCCGGTCGGTCTGGGCGAGCTCGAGGGGATGGTCAACGGTGGGATCGAGCTGGAGCTGCGCCACGGCGGCCAGCCCGCCTACTGGTGGCTGCTCGCGGCCGAGTAGCGCGAGCCCCGCGCCGGCCGCCCAGCCGGTTACGACCGCCAGCACGATCATGATGAGGACCGGATGGGGGCGACGACACCGCTGAGACAGCCGGCGCAACCGGGCGGTGAAACCGAGCGCGTGCGACCGCCCGCGCGAGCGTTCGCATCGACGGATGGGCTGACACGCCAGGAACTGATCGACGCGCCGGTCGGTTGGCCTCGGCCCTCGCGTCTGCTGACGGCGCTCGAGCCTCCGGCGAAGAAGATGGCGGCGGGGATGCGCGCGCTGGGGCTGCTGACGGTCGGCGACCTGCTCGAGCACCTGCCGAGCGACAGCCGCGAGGCGCGGACGGTCGGCGCGCTGCGCGCCGGCGAGCAGGCGACTGTGGCTGTGCAGGTGCGGACGATCTCCGCGCGCAGCGTGCGCAGCCGGCGGATGCGCCCGCTGGTCGAGGCGACGGTGTTCGACGCGACCGCGACGATGCGCGCGACGTTCTTCAACCAGCCGTGGCTGGTCGAGCGCTACCCGCCTGGGACGCGGCTGATGCTGCACGGCAAGGCGGATGGGCGCGGCGGCTTTGGCGTCTCACACCACGCGCTCGCCGGGGAGGCCGACGGCGCTGGGGAGCCTGGCGACGAGCGGATCGAGGGCGACGCGGTCGCGCACTACCCGGCGGCCGAGGGCGTCACCTCGACGCAGATCCTCACGCTCGTGCGTGGCGCGAGGAGGGCACTCGCAGACGTGGTCGAGGCGCTGCCCGCCGCGGCGCGCGTAGCCGACGGGCTGCCGGATCGCCCGACGGCGCTCGCGGCGATGCACTTCGCGCGCGCGCCGCAGGAGGCCGAGGCGGGCAGACAGCGCCTCGCCTACGAGGAGCTGCTGCTCACCCAGCTGCTGTTCCTGCGCCGACGCGCGATCCGCGCCGCGCGCACCGGCGCGCACGTGCTCGATCAGCAGGCGACGCTCAGCGAGCGCTGGCTGCGCGAGTGCCTGCCGTTCGCGCTCACCGGCGATCAGCGCGCGGCGATCGACGCGATCTCGGAGGACCTGACGCGGGAGGCGGCGATGCAGCGGCTGCTGATGGGGGAGGTCGGCAGCGGCAAGACGGTGGTGGCGCTTCACGCGATGCTGCGCGCGGTCGAGCACGGCCGCCAGGCGGCGCTGATGGCGCCGACGGAGACGCTCGCGGAGCAGCACTTCGCGACGATCCAGCGGCTGCTGGGGGCGGAGTCGGTGACGGCGGCGCTGCTGAGCGGCTCGACGCCGGCGCGCCGGCGCGCGGACACCCTGGCGAAGCTCTCCAGCGGCGAGCTGTCGCTGATCGTTGGCACGCACGCGCTGATCGAGCCCGACGTGGAGTTCCGCGAGCTGGCGGTCGTGGTGATCGACGAGCAGCACCGCTTCGGCGTGCGCCAGCGCGCGGCCCTCGAAGAGCGCGAACCGGCGCACCCGCCGCACACGCTGCACATGACCGCGACGCCGATCCCGCGCACGCTCGCGCTGGCCCGCTACGGCGACCTCGACACGACCGCGCTGCACGAGCTGCCGCAGGGCCGCCAGCCGGTCGATACGCGCCTCGTGAGCGGCGAGTCCGAGCGCGCGAGCGCATATGAGCACCTTCGTGCGCAGCTGAAGGCGGGCCGGCAGGCGTTCGTGGTGTGCCCGCTGATCGAGGAGCCCGAGCCGCTCGCGGCTGGTGACGGCACACCCGCCGGTGGCGGCGACGCGTCCCGGGTCGGGCTTCGCGCGGCGACCGCCGAGCTGGCGCGGCTGCGCGACGGTGAGCTGAAGGGCTTCGAGCTGGCGCTGCTGCACGGCGGGATGCGCCCGCGCGAGAAGCAGGAGGCGATGGCGGCGTTCGCGTCGGGCAGCGCGGACGTGCTCGTGGCGACGACGGTGATCGAGGTGGGGATCGACGTGCCGAACGCGACGGTGATGCTGATCGAGAACGCGGAGCGCTTCGGGATCTCACAGCTGCACCAGCTGCGCGGGCGCGTCGGGCGCGGCGAGCACCGCTCGAGCTGCTTCCTCGTGGGGCCGCCGACGCCGCGGCTGCGGGCGCTGGCGGAGCACACGGACGGCTTTCGCCTGGCGGAGATCGATCTCGAGCTGCGCAGCGAGGGCGAGCTGACGGGCACCCGCCAATCCGGGTTTGGGCACTTCCGCGTGGCGTGCATGCCCGACGACACGCCGCTGCTCGAGCTCGCGCGCGAGCGGGCGCAGGCGATCTTTGCCGCCGACCCGGAGCTGCGCTCGCCGGAGCACGCGCTGCTCGCGACGGCGCTCGAGCAGATGCTCGGTGGTGAGGAGTCGCTGCAGCCGATCCCGGCTTGAAATTGCGCCGGGGTTCCTGCTTACGACCGCTCGTTGTGGCGGTGGGGCGCCGTCGAGCCGAGCTACGGGTAGGATCTCGGAGTGGCCCATGAAGTTGGTCCCACCCTCGCTCAGAACCTCCGAGCGTCCTGGTACAGTCGAACGTATGTTCGTAATGACTAGTCAGGATCGAGAGCACGCGGCCGTCCTCGCCCTCACGGAGGCATCCTCCGTCGCTTGGTATCAGGTCGCAGACATCATCGAGCAGGCCGGGAGCGCGCTAGCCGTCGCCAGTGGCGAATATGCGCTCACCACCGAGGAGCCCCAGGCGATAGTCGCTCGCCAGCTAGCTGAGCGCGTCACCGAGAAGGCCATCGATCACTGGCTGGAGATGATCGAGAAAACAATCGACTCATGCCCCGGGACACGGCTGATCAGCGTCCTTGACGATGAGTACCCGCACAACCTGCGCCGCGTCTATAACCGCCCGCCGTTCCTGTTCGTCAGAGGAACCCTGTGTGAGCAGGACTCTCGATCCGTCGCGATCGTCGGAACTCGCAACGCCTCAGACGCGGGCCGGACCCTCGCGCGCAACATGGCCGCTGCGCTCGCTGAGCGTGGCGTGACCGTCATCTCCGGTATGGCCGCTGGAATCGATACCGAGGCTCACACAGCGGCGCTTTCCTCCGGTGGGCGTACGATCGCTGTGATGGGCACCGGGATAGATCGTGTTTATCCCGCCGGGAACGCGCACTTGTCCGAGCAGATCACCGAGAATGGCGCGCTCCTCTCACAGTTCTGGCCGGGCTCGCCGCCACGCGGCAGCAATTTCCCGCTGCGGAATGTCGTCACCAGCGGAGTCGCGGTCGGGACGATCGTGATTGAGGCAAGCTCCACCAGCGGGGCCAAGATGCAGGCTCGCCTGGCATTGGAGCACGGCAAGCAACTGTTCCTCGTCGAGAGCCTGGTCCTGCAAGAGGAGTGGGCGCAGCAGTACAGGAGCCGCCGTGGAGCGCATGTCGTAGGAGGCGTCGAGGACATCGTGGCGGCGCTTGAAGCTGAGCACGAGCCGGTCACAGAGCTACAGCTCTTCTAGGACTCCGGCCTGTGGCGAGCGTTCGTGACTATGCGCGACCACTCGCCTCTATCTGCCGGACAGTTCCGATTGCGGCGGAGGGTGTCTGCGATCGTTGCCACGGCTGCCCGAACCCTGGATGGTCGACATGCTGGAGCTGCTCGCAGGTCGAGGGACAGCTCTCCGCACCTTGCCCGCTCATCGTGCCGATCAGCTTGTACGAGGTAGGGCATCAGCTCCATCACCAGCTTCGCAACTACAAGGCCGCGTCATCAGACATGTCATGGAACTTCCTCGTCAAGACCGCAGCTATTCTCGGCTACTTCTTGCAGCTGCATTCCGTGTGTATCGCTGCTGCAGCGGGCGGTCCGTGGGATCTGATCACCTCGGTCCCGTCCTCGGCCGGCCGTGAAGGTGAGCACCCCCTGATGCGGGCCATAAAGCTGCTTCCCGACATCCGCGATGAATATGAGCTGCTGCTGAAGCGCGGCGAGGGCGAGATCACGCATACCGTCGCAAGCGATAAGGGCTTCAAGGCGCTCAGGCGTCTGGACGGCGAGCGGATCCTGCTGATCGACGACACGCTCACATCCGGCGCGCGAGCGCAGAGCGCGGCGTCCGCTCTCAGCAACGCGGGCGCGACGGTTGCTGCGATCCTGCCGATCGGTCGGGTGATCACGCCCAGCTTTGGCCCGCACGTCGAGGCGTACTGGAAGAAGCAGGGCGTGAGCGTCTTCGACTTCAACTTCTGCTGCATCGGCGATCACTGAGGGTTGTTTGCGTGCGTGTGATCGCGGGAACCCTCGGGGGGAGGCGCTTGAAGGCTCCTCAGGGTCGGTTCACGCGACCGACCTCAGACCGCGTGAAGGAGGCGCTGTTCTCGATGCTCGGCCCGCTGGAGGGAGCGACGGTGCTCGACCTGTTCGCGGGCACCGGGGCGCTCGGGATCGAGGCGCTCTCCCGAGGCGCGGAGCGGGCGGTGTTCGTGGAGCGCGACCCGCGCGCGATGCACGTCCTGCAGGACAACCTCGCCGCGCTCGACCTGGCGCCGCCGCGGGCGCAGACCCACTGCGCGGACGTGCTCGCGACGCTGCGGAGCGCACGCGGACGCGAAGAGACATACGATCTTCTCCTCATCGACCCTCCCTACGCGCAGGCCGAGGAGGCGGGCGCGGAGCTGTCGGCGGCGCTGCCGCCGGTGCTCGGGCCGGGAGCGCGCATAGTCGTGGAGAGCGACCGACGCGCGCCGATGGAGCTTGGGCTCGATATCGAGACGCAGAGACGCTACGGCGACACGTTGATCACAATCCACCGGCACACATGACCAGACCAGACAAGGCCATCGCCGTATGCCCGGGCAGCTACGACCCGATCACGAACGGGCACCTGGACGTGATCCGCCGCGCGGCGAACCTGTACGACGAAGTGGTCGTGGCGGTGGTGAACCGCTCGGTGCGCAAGAGCAGCGCGCTGTTCGGGATCGAGGATCGCGTGGGGTTCATCGAGCGCGCGCTCGCGGACCTGGACACGGTGCGCGTGGAGCCGTTCTCGACGCTGGTGGTGGACTTCGCGCGCGCGGTCGGCGCGACCGCGATCGTGAAGGGCCTGCGCGCGATATCGGACTTCGAGTACGAGCTGGAGATGAACCAGCTCAACCGCCGCGAGGCCCCGGAGATCGAGTCCGTGTACCTGATGGCCTCTCCGCAGTACAGTTTCCTGTCATCGAGCGGAGTGAAGGAGCTCGCGACGTTCGGCGGGCGAATCGACGATCTTGTCCCCGACGAGGTGGTCGGCCGCTTGCAGGAAGAGTTGACGCGTTGACGAAATTCACGGTGAGGAAGTGGGGCGGGAAGCCCTGCAGAGGTGAGCGATAACGATGGATGTCCTGGTTCTCATAGACAAGCTCGACGACTTGGTGCACAACGCCAAGACGATTCCCCTGAGCGACTCCGTGCGGGTCGACAAGGAGGAGATCTACGACATCCTCGACCAGATGCGCGCGACGATCCCCGAGGAGATCAAGCAGGCGCGGTGGATCGTGAAGGAGCGTCAGGAGATGCTCGCGGAGGCCAAGAAGGAGGCCGAGCGGATCATCAAGGACGCGCGCGAGCGCCAGGAGCGCCTCGTGGGTGAGGAGGAGGTCACGAAGCAGGCCGAGCGTGCGGCGGAGGACATCGTCGAGGACGCCCGTGCCCGCGAGCGCGAGATTCGTCTCGGCGCCGAGGACTACGCGGATGAGATCCTGAACACGCTCGAGGTGAACCTGTCGAAGTTCATCGCGGCGGTGCAGCGTGGCCGCGAGCGGCTGCAGGGCAAGGACGAGCCCGCCGAAGTCAGCTAGCGCTCACCCGGTTTTCTCCGCTTTTGAGTAGGGTCAACCTCGTGGACGCGCAACGTGTCAAGTACAAGCTTTCGGTAGCCAAGACGCTGCTGGATACGGGAATGCTCGCGCCGACGCGGCCGGACAAGGCGGTCCGCTCGATCGGCGCGCTGAAGCGCTGGGGGCCGACCCCCGCGGCCGCGTACCTGGGCTCGGCGATCCGCTACCCGGACCGCGCGGCGATCGTGGACGAGCGCGGAACCCTCACTTTCGCCGAGATGCACAGGCGCACGAACGCGCTGGCACACGAGCTGCGCAGGGCGGGGATCGGCGAGCAGGACGGGGTGGCGATCATGTGCCGCAACCACCGCGGGTTCATCGACGTGACGATCGCGTGCTCGAAGCTCGGCGCGAGCGCGCTGTACCTGAACACGGCGTTCGCCGGCCCGCAGATCGCGGACGTGCTCGCACGCGAGGACCCGGTGGCGGTCGTCTACGACGAGGAGTTCGCGGATCTGATCGACGCGGGGGCCGCTGGTAGGAAACGATTCGTCGCGTGGAGCGAGCCCTCCTCGCGCCCCTCGGACCCCTTGCTGGAGGACCTGATCGCGGCGGGCGATGAGTCGGATCTGAAGCCGCCGGCGGAGAAAGGCCGGGTGGTGATCCTGACGTCGGGGACGACCGGGACGCCGAAGGGGGCGGCGCGCAAGCAGCCCGACTCGCTGGAGCCGGTGGCGGCGCTGTTCTCGAAGATCCCGCTGCGCGCGCGCGAGGTGACGATGGTGGCGGCGCCGATGTTCCACTCGTGGGGGTTCGCGCACTTCACGCTCGGCCTGCCGCTGTCCTCGACGATCGTGCTGCGGCGCAGGTTCGACCCGGAGGACACGCTGCGCGCGATGGCCCACCACCGCGCGACGGCGCTGGCGGTTGTGCCGGTGATGCTGCAGCGGATCCTCGACCTTGGCCCGGAGACGATCGCGCGCTATGACCTGCGCGCGCTGAAGATCATCGCGGTGAGCGGCTCGGCGCTGCCGGGCGAGCTGGCGACGCGCGCGATGGACGCGTTCGGCGAGGTGCTCTACAACCTCTACGGCTCGACGGAGGTGGCGTGGGCGACGATCGCGACTCCCGAGGACCTGCGCGCGGCTCCCGGCACCGCCGGCCGGCCTCCGCTGGGGACGGTGGTGAAGCTGCTCGACGCCGAGGGCCGCGAGGTCGGTCCGGGCGAGGGCGGGCGGATCTTCGTTGCGAACGAGATGATGTTCGAGGGCTACACGGGCGGCGGCGGCAAGGAGATCATCGGCGGCCTGATGAGCACCGGCGACGTGGGGCACCTCGACGCGGGCGGGCGCCTGTTCGTGGACGGCCGCGACGACGAAATGATCGTCTCTGGAGGCGAGAACGTGTTCCCGCGCGAGGTGGAGGACCTGCTCGCCGACCACGGCGAGATCGAGGAGGCGGCGGTGGTGGGTGTGGTCGACCAGGAGTTCGGCCAGCGCCTGCGTGCGTTCGTGGTGGCGCGCAACGGGACGGTGCTGACCGAGGAAGAGGTGAAGTCTTACGTGAAGCAGAACCTCGCGCGCTTCAAGGTCCCGCGCGAGGTGGTGTTCCTGGAGGAGCTGCCGCGCAACGCGACAGGCAAGGTCCTCAAGCGGGAGCTGCAGGGCGAACCCGCCGAGCAGTAGCGAGAGCCCGCTCCGGGCTCGCTAGCCTGGGCAGCGCGATGGCACCCAGGGCTCACGACTTCGACCTAGCCGGCCTGCGTCTCACCGCGGGTGAGGGCCGCAAGCTCACGCTGGAGGTGCCGATCGAGCCGTTGACGCTCGGCAGCGAGTCCTACGAGGCCGAGCCGTCAGTTGTCCCGGTCGAGCTGAACGTCTCGCGGATGGTGGGCGGCGGCTACGCGCTGCATATCCGCTTCGCGGCGAACGTGCACGGCCCGTGCATGCGCTGCCTGAAGGACGCTCGCCCGCGCATGGAGGTGGACGCGCGCGAGGTCGACCGGCCTGGATCCGGCGAGGAGCTCGACAGCCCGTACGTGAACGAGGAGGTTCTCGACCTCGCGGGCTGGGTGCGCGACGCGTTCGCGCTGGCGATGCCGGCGAAGATCCTGTGCCGCGAGGACTGCGCGGGACTGTGCCCGGTGTGCGCTGTGGACCTCAACGAAGCCGGCCCCGAGCACCATCACCAGTCGGCGCCGGATCCACGCTGGGCGAAGCTCCGGGAGCTGGAGTTGTAGTTATAGATTCGCTGCCACACCGGTGTGTGGCGCCACACTGCTAGCCTTCCGTCTTCGATGGCCGTCCCCAAGAAAAAGCAATCGCACGCGCGCACCGCCCAGCGGCGCGCGCAGCACAAGATCGGCACGCCGTCGTTGAACGCGTGCCCGACGTGCCACAGCCCGCGCAGACCCCACCGTGTGTGCGGCGTGTGCGGCACGTATGCGGGCCGTGAGATCGTGACGCAGGGCGTGCACGAGCACGACCACGATCACGATCACGACTAGAGGGCAGTGACGCCAGAGGTCTCGACCTCCTCGGCACCCTCCGTCGCGGCAGACGTGCGCTCGCCGGTGGTCGCGGTCGACTGCAACGGCGCCGATCTCGGCCCCGCGGAGGTGGCGGCGGGAGCGGCTCTGGCCGCGAGTCAGGGCGCGCGCGTGATCCTGTTCGGGCCGGCCGCGGAGTTGGGTGAGATGCCCGCTTGCGTGGAGGTGGTGGACGCGCCGGTGTCGATCGCGAAGGCGCAGGACCCGGTGAGCGCGGCTCGCGCGACGCCGGACGCGTCGATCGTGATGGCGGCGCGCGCGGTCGCGGAGGACCGGGCGCAGGCGCTGGTGTGCGCGGGCGGGACGGGGGCGGCGCTCGCGGCGGGGACGTTCAACATCAAGCGCGCGCGCGGCATCTACCGTCCGGCGCTCGCGATCCCGCTGCCCGTGCCCCACCATCCGGTGACACTGCTGGACGTGGGCGCGAACGCGGAGGCCAGGCGCGAGCACCTGGTGCAGTTCGCGTTCATGGGCGCGGCGCTCGCGCGGACGGTGCTCGGCGTGGAGCGCCCGCGCGTGGGATTGCTATCGAACGGCGAGGAGGCGGCGCGCGGCAGCACGCTGGTGCTGGAGGCGCACGCGGAGCTCTCCGCGCAGGACGGCGCGGCGTTCGAGTTCGTCGGCAACGTGGAGGGCGGCGACGTGATGGCGGGCGTGGCGGATGTGATCGTGACCGACGGCCTGACGGGCAACATCGCGCTGAAGCTGATGGAGGCGGTCTCTCAGACGATGCTCGGCGCGGTGCGCGAGGCAGCGATGTCGTCAACGCGCGCGAAGCTCGGCGGGATGCTGCTGCGCCCGGCGCTGCGCGGCTTTCGCGACGAGATCGACCCGGAAGCGAACGGCGGCGCGTACCTGCTAGGCCTGCGCAGGCTCGGGGTCGTGCCGCACGGGCGCTTCACGCGCGTCGGCTTCGCCCAGGCGATCCTGCGCGCGCAGCGCGGCGCGGCCGAGGACATCGTCGGGCAGACCCACCGAGCGCTCGAGGAGGCGGGAGCGCTGCGCCGGGCGCCGGTGTCCGCGCCGGACGCTAGCCTGCCGCGCACAGGATGACCCAGGCACCCTCTCGCGAGCAGATATTCGCGCTCATCCAGGCCCACTTGGCGGACGAGCTCGACATCGATCAGGACAAGATCGACCCCGGCACCCGCTTCAAGGAGGACCTCGAGGCGGACTCGCTGGACCTCTACACGCTCGTGCAGGAGCTCGAGGACACCTACGGCGTGAGCATGTCCGACGAGCAGGCCGCGAAGATCCTGACCGTCGAGCAGGCGGTGGATTTCGTGATGACGCACGCGGGGACCACAGATGCGGGGCGATGATGCTGCTGGGCGAGCTGCTCGACGAACTGCCGGCGGACCTTGCGCGCCAGGTGGTCACGCACGCGTCGTGGAGCGAGCGGCGCAGCGACTCCTACGCGCGTCTGGCGTTCCTCGGCGACAGCGTGCTGTCGCTGGCGGTGACGACGTACCTGTATCCGCGGCTGGAGGCCGAGCGCTTCGGTGCGGGGCGCCTGACGAAGATCCGCGCGCAGGCGGTCTCCGGGGTCTCCTGCAGGGCGGTGGCGGAACGTCTGGGGATCCCCGCGCGGCTGCGCGCGGCGGCGCCGGAGAGCGTGCGGGAGAACGCGGCCGCGCTGGTGGGGACCGAGCGGGTGCTCGCGTCGGTGATCGAGGCGGTGATCGGCGCGGTGTACCTGCACGCGGGCTACGAGCGCACGGCGGAGGCTGTGGTGGAGGCGTTCGTGCCGGAGATCGAGCGGGCGTTGGATCACCCGGTGGACTTCAAGTCGGCGCTGCAGGAGCTGCTGGCGCGTCGCGGCGAGGAGGTCGAGTACGAGGTGACGGGCGAGGACGGCCCGCCGCACGAGCGCACCTACACGGTGCTCGCGCGCGTCGACGGGCGCGAGCTGGGCAGCGGCAGTGGGCGCTCCAAGAAGCACGCCGAGCAGGAGGCAGCGAAGGCGGCCGTGAGCAAGCTGGGCACGGAATGACCCGCATGGAGGTGCTCGCATGCGCCTGAAGTCGCTGACCCTGACGGGCTTCAAGTCGTTCCCGGACCGCACACGGCTGGACTTCGGGCCCGGCGTGAGCGTGGTGGTGGGGCCGAACGGCTCGGGCAAGTCGAACGTGACCGACGCGGTGCTGTGGGCGATGGGCGAGCAGTCGCCGCTGGCGATCCGCGGCCAGTCGATGCAGGACGTGATCTTCGGCGGCGGCCGCGGCGTGCAGGCTCGCAGCGCGGCGGAAGTGGAGATCGTGCTCGACAACTCCGACGGCACGGTCGACCTGCCGCTGAGCGAGATCTCGATCGTGCGGCGCCTGGACCGCAACGGCGAGGGCGGCTACAAGCTCAACGGCGCGCGCTGCCGACTGACGGACGTGATCGAGGTGCTCTCCGACACGGGCCTCGGCAAGGAGACCCACTCGGTGATCTCGCAGGGACGCGTGGACGCGATCGTGACGTCCAAGCCGCGCGACCGACGGCTGCTGATCGAGGAGGCGGCGGGCCTGGGCAAGCACCGCAAGCGCCGCCGCCGCGCACAGCTGAAGCTCGAGCACACGCAGGAGAACCTCGACCGGGCGCTGGACATCGAGCGCGAGGCGCGCACGCGCCTGCGTCCGCTGAAGCGCCAGGCCGAAGCGGCGGAGCTGCACGAGCGCCTCGAGCACCAGATCCTGCAGGCGCGCTGGGAGCTGGCCCGCGACACCGCGCGCACGCGGGCGCTGGAGCTGGCGGGCGCGGAGGCGCTCGTGACCGAGGCCCGCAGCACCCGCGCGGAGATCGAGGCGCGTCTGACGCAGACGATCGAGCGACGCGGCGAGGCCGAGCGCGCGCTGTCCGAGCGCTCCGAGCGCCACGACGCGCTCTCGCGACGTGTGTACGAGGCGCGCTCGGCGCACGAGCGCCTGGGGCTGCGCGGCGAGCAGGCGAGCGCGAGCGCGCAGACGCTGACGCGGCGGATCGAGCGGATCGAGCGGGAGCTGGCGGGTCTGGAGCAGCCGGGCGCGGAGGACTCGCAGGACGGCTTCACGGCGGCGGGCGCGGAGCGGATCGCGGCGCTGGAAGCGCAGCTGGCGGAGATCGAGAGCAGCCGCGAGCAGGAGATCGAGCGCGAGGTCGCCGAGCTGGAGGGCGCGCGCGAGCGCGAGCAGGCGCTCGTACAGCAGCTCGAAGGCGAGGTCGAGCAGGCGCGGGCGGCTCGCAAGCAGGCCGACGAGGAGGCCGAGGGCGCACGCGAGCGCCTCGCGGCCGCCGAGCGAACCGTGCAGGAGGCCCGTCGTGAGGCGGCGCGCGTGGGCGCGGAGCTTGCGGCGGCGAACCAGTTCCTGCGCAGCCACACGCACATCGCGGGCGACCAGGCCGGGCGGCCGAAGGCGCTGAGCGAGGAGCTGCGCGTGCAGGACGGCTTCGAGCTGGCGCTGGCGGCGGCGCTCGGCGGCAGGCTCGACGCGGCGCTCGTGGAGGACGTGGCGGGAGCCGAGGCGCTGCTCGACCGCTCGGGGCCCGACGGCGGCACGGCGCTGCTGGCCGACCGCGCCGCAACGGCAGGCGACGAGTCGTCCGCGGGGGACGCCGACGCGCCCGCACCCGGCGCGCAGCGACTGCTGGAGCTGGTGAGCGGACCCGAGGAGGTCCTGGGGCTCGCGCGACGTCTGCTGGCGGACGCGTGGGTGGTGGAGCGCCTGGAGGATCTGCCGGAGGACTTCGCGGGGATAGCGGCGACGCGTCAGGGGCGCGTTTGGTTCGGCTCCTGGGGCGAGGTGCGCCAGCTGAGCGAGGGCGGAACCGAGCGCGTGCTGGCGAGACGCAACGAACGCGACCGGCTGATCGCGTCCTCGGAGCAGGCGGCGCAGGCCGAGCACGCCGCTCGCGGAGCGTGTGATGAGGCGATCGAGCAGGTGCGCCTCGCCGAAGAGGCTCGCGGCGCCGGGGATCGCGATCTGCGTGAAGCCGAGCGTCGCCAGTCGGAGGCCGCGGAGGCGCGGCGCCGGACGGAGTGGCTGATCGAGCAGCGCAGGGCCGCGCCGGCGGACGGGCCGCTGGCGGTCCGCAAGGCCGAGCTGGAGGGCGAGCTGGCCTCAGAGCGCAGGCAGGTAGAGCGCCTGGAGCGCGAACGGGTCGAGCGCCTCAGCCGCGTCGAGCGGTTGCGCGCGCAGCTCGCCGCGGACACGGCCGCGGTGCCGCGCGCCCAGCGCCTTTTGGCTGTGCTGGCGCTGGCGGCTGAGGCTGTGAGCGTCCGTCGTGCGGCGGTCGAGCAGGAGCTCGCGGCCGACCGTGAGGCGGGCGAGAAGATGGCGGCGGAGCTGCGCGCGTGCGCCGCGCAGGAGGCCGAGATCCAGTCGGCGCTGCGGGCGGCGGGCGAGACGGTGACCGACGCGGAGGTCGCGGCGCAGCGCCTGCGCGATCAGGTCGCGGAGATCGAGCTGGAGCTGGCGAGCGTGATCGAGCGTCTCGGCAAGCCCGAGGAGCAGGAGCAGGAGTCACAGCCGCTCGGCGAGGAGGAGATCGCGTCGCTGAAAGCTCGCGTGGAGCGCCTGGAGCGCAGGCGCGAGCAGCTCGGCCCGGTGAACCCGCTCGCGCAGGAGGAGTACGCGGAGGCGCTCGCGCACGTCGAGGAGCTCGAGCGCCAGCGCACCGACCTGGAGACGGCGCTGCGCGAGCTGCGCTCGGTGATCCGCGAAACCGACCGCCAGATCCAGGAGACCTTCGAGGAGACCTTCGAGGCCGCGGCGCGCAACTTCGAGGAGCTGGTGGGCGACGTGTTCCCGGGCGGCAGCGGACGGCTGCGGCTGGTGAGCGAAGAGCAGGCGCCGCGTCCGGTGCTCGGCGGCCAGCCGCTGCCCGAGGGCGAAACGGACGAGGACGCGGTCGAGGCGGCGGCGGAGGCGGAGGCCGAGGCGGAGCTGAACGGGCAGGAGGAGCAGCTGCCGGGAGTGGAGATAGAAATCACGCCCGCGGGCAAGTCGACGAAGCGCCTGACGCTGCTCTCCGGCGGGGAGAAGTCGATGACCGCGCTGGCGTTCCTGTTCGCGGTGTTCCTCGCGCGTCCGTGCCCCTTCTACATCATGGACGAGGTCGAGGCGGCGCTCGACGACCTCAACCTCGACCGCTTCCTGGCTCTGCTGCGCCGCTACGCCAACCGCGCGCAGTTCATCGTGATCACTCACCAGAAGCGCACGATGGAGGCGGCGGACTACCTCTACGGCGTCTCGATGGGCCTCGACGGCGTTTCGAAGGTGATCTCCAGGCGCCTGCCGCCCGAGCAGCAGGCCGAGGCCGACGCGGAGAGCAACGCCGAGGCGCCGGAAGTGGCCGAGGTCGCTTAGCGCTCAGGCGCTGTTACAGTCGCGCCCCGTGGCGCGCGACTGGAGCGATCTGTTCATCACCGCCGATGCCGGCGACACCCTCGCGGTAGGACAGGACGCGGGCGAGCGGGAGAGCGGACGAAAAAGGGGCGGCCTATTCAGGCGGCTGCGCGAGAGCATGGCGAAGACCCGTCAGGCGCTCGGCTCGGAGATCCAGGCGACGCTGTTCGGCGAGCTGGACGAGCAGACGTGGGAACGGCTGGAGGAGGCGCTGATCATGGCCGACGTGGGCGCGAGCACGACCGCGTCGGTGGTCGCGACGCTCGAGGCCGAGGCGACGTCGGGCCAGCTGGAGGGCGGCGAGGCGTTGAGCGAGCGGTTGATCGGACTGCTGGCAGAGACCGCGGACGTGGGGGAGTGGCGGATCGACGTGCGCGCGAAGCCGACGGTGATCATGGCGGTGGGCGTGAACGGCACCGGCAAGACGACGACGATCGGCAAGCTCGCGTGGCACCTGCACAACGAGCTCGGCTACACAGTCCTCCTCGGAGCGGCGGACACGTTTCGCGCGGCCGCGAGCGAGCAGCTCGAAGGGTGGGCGCAGCGCGCGGGCTGCGAGATCGTGACGGGGCCGGAGGGGTCGGACCCCGGAGCGGTCGCGTTCGAGGCGATCGCGCAGGCGCGCAGCAAAGAAGTGGACGTGGTGATCATCGACACCGCCGGGCGCCTACACACCCAGGACGACCTGATGGGCGAGCTCGGCAAGGTGCGGCGCGTGATCTCACGCCAGCTCGAGGGCGCCCCCCACGAGACGCTGCTGACGATCGACTCGACGACCGGGCAGAACGGCCTGCGCCAGGCGCGGCTGTTCGCGCAGACCGCGGATGTGAGCGGCGTGGTGCTGACGAAGCTCGACGGAACCGCCCGCGGCGGCATCGCGCTGGCGATCGCGCGCGAGCTCGATCTGCCGGTGAAGCTGATCGGCGTGGGCGAGGCGCTGGAGGATCTGCGCCCGTTCGATCCGCGGGAGTTCGCGCGCGCTTTGATCGCGGAGAGCTAACCTCCCTCCTATGGACTGGTGGATCCTGTGGTTGGTCGCGGCCTGCATCCTCGGTATCGGGGAGATGCACCAGGGCGGGCTGTACCTGCTGCCGTTCGCTGTCGGGGCGGCGCTGGCGGGCGCGGTGAGCGTCCTCGGCGTGAGCGCTGGGCTGTCGGCGATCATGTTCGTGGCCACCTCCGCGGTCGTCGTCGGCGCGCTGCGCCCGGTGGCGCAGCGCCACCGCCAGCTGCCCCCCTCGATCAGGACGGGCGCGGCGGCGCTGGTGGGCAAGCGCGCGACGGTGCTCGAGCGGATCGCCAACGACGAGGGCGTGGGCTGCGTGCGGATCGAGGGCGGCGAGGTGTGGACCGCCCGCAGCTACGACGAGGACGAGGTGATCGACGCGGGCGAGCGCGTCGAGGTGGTGGAGATTCGCGGCGCGACCGCTCTGGTGATGCATTGAGCCGTCTGTCGCCCAGCGGGTAGGCTCTGCGAAGCAGTCAATAGAAAGGAACCCGTCACATGGCCGGCCTGATCGTCCTCGCAGTGATCGTCGTGTTCGCGCTGTTCGTCGCCGCGCGCGCCATCCGCGTGATCCCGCAGGCACGCGCCGGGGTGGTGGAGCGCCTTGGCCGCTACAGCCGCACACTCGAGCCGGGGCTGACGATCGTGACGCCGTTCATCGACCGCGTGAAGCCGCTGGTGGACCTGCGCGAGCAGGTGGTGAACTTCTCGCCGCAGTCGGTGATCACCGAAGACAACGTGGTGGTGGGGATCGAGACGGTGCTGTATTTCACGATCACCGACCCGAAGTCCGCGACGTATGAAATCGCGAACCCGCTGCAGGCGATCGAGCAGCTGACGGTGACGACGCTGAGGAACGTGATCGGCGGGCTCTCGCTCGAGGCGACGCTGACGGCGCGCGAGAACGTCAACACAGAGCTGCGCGTGGTGCTCGACGAGGCGACCGGCAAGTGGGGCATCCGCATCAACCGCGTGGAGATCAAGTCGGTCGACCCGCCGGCGGACATCCGCACGGCGATGGAGAAGCAGATGCGCGCCGAGCGCGACCGGCGCGCGGCGATCCTCACCGCGGAAGGCGAAAAGCAGGCGCAGATCCTCACCGCGGAGGGCGCCAAGACGGCCGCGATCCTCACCGCGGAGGGCGAGCGCCAGGCGGCGATCCTGCGCGCGGAGGGCGAAGCGAAGGCGATCGACACGGTGTTCAGCGCGATCCACGAGGGCAAGCCGGACCGTGCGCTTTTGAGCTACGAATACCTGCAGATGCTCCCGCAGCTCGCCGAAGGCGACGCGAACAAGGTGTTCGTTGTGCCGTCGGAGTTCGCGGAGGCGTTTGGCGGCATCGGCGAGGCGCTCAAGCGCGGCGCGGAGAAGGACACGGGCGGATCCGCAGACGCGTTGCCACCGGCGCCCGCCAGCTGAGCCTGAGCAGCCCGACCGCCGTCGTGCCGTAGGTTCGGCGCGGCGGCTGCGAGAATCAACCGGCGATGTTCGACTCCCTCGCAGAGAAACTCCAGACGACGCTCGCGGACGTGCGCCAGCGCGGCACGCTGACCGAGCAGGACGTCGACGCGGCGATGCGCGAGATCCGCCTCGCGCTGCTCGAGGCGGACGTGAACTTCAAGGTGGTTCGGCAGTTCACCTCGCAGCTGAAGGAGCGCTGCATGGGCGCGGAGGTGGTCGGCAAGCTCAACCCCGGCCATCAGGTGGTGAAGATCGTCGGCGAGGAGCTGACCGCGCTGATGGGCGGCGCGTCGGGAGGGCTGAGCTTCTCTCCGCGTCCGCCGACGGTGATCCTGATGGCGGGTCTGCAGGGCTCGGGCAAGACGACGGCGACGGCGAAGCTCGCGCGCTACCTGCGCGAGGAGCACTCCTCGACGGTCGCGGTGGCGGCGTGCGACGTATACCGCCCCGCGGCGGTCGACCAGCTCGTGAAGGTCGGCGCGCAGGCCGGGGCGGAGGTTTACGAGCAGGGCACCGACCGCGACCCGGTGGAGATCGCGAAGTGGGCGCTCGAGCGCGCGAAGACGGAGGGCAAGGATGTGCTGATCGTCGACACGAGCGGGCGCCTGCACGTGGACGAGCAGCTGATGGCGGAGCTGGTGCGGATCCGCGACGCGGTCAAACCGCACAACGTGCTGCTGGTGGTCGACGCGATGACCGGCCAGGACGCGGTGAACGTGGCGGAGAGCTTCGCCGAGGCGGTGCAGTTCGACGGGGTGGTGATGAGCAAGCTCGACGGCGACGCGCGCGGCGGCGCGGCGCTGTCGGTGAAGGCGGTGACGGGCAAGCCGATCATGTTCGCCTCCACGGGCGAGAAGCTCGACCAGTTCGAGCGCTTCCACCCCGACCGGATGGCGCAGCGGATCCTCGGGATGGGCGACGTGATGAGCCTGATCGAGAAGGCCGAGCGCCAGTTCGACGAGGACGACGCGCTCGCGCTGGAGCGCAAGATGCGCCGCAACGAATTCGGCCTCGACGACTTCCTCTCGCAGCTGAAGACGATCCGCAAAATGGGGCCGCTGACGAGCATCCTCGGGATGATCCCCGGCTTCGCGGGCCACCAGCTGCAGAACATGAAGGTCGACGAGCGCGAGCTCGACCGCATCCAGGCGATCATCCTGTCGATGACACCGGAGGAGCGACGCCACCCGGAGCTGATCAAGGGCTCGCGCCGTCTGCGGATCGCCAAAGGCTCGGGCACGAACGTCCAGCAGGTCAACAAACTCGTCAAGCAGTTCGGGCAGATGCGCAAGGTTATGCGCCAGATGGGGCGCGGCAAGATGCCCGACATCGGCGCCCTGATGCGCGGCGCGCGCTGAAGCGGCTAAGCTCTGTCGCAGCTTTTGTCAATGATCGAGAGGAATAAGTGTCGGTAAGGCTCAGGCTCACCCGAGTGGGCGGCAAGAAGGACCCGATATGGCGTGTGGTCGTCGCAGACCAGCGCTCCCCCCGCGATGGGCGCGTGATCGAGACGATCGGCCACTACAACGCGCAGACGGAGCCGTCGACGATCGTGATCGACGGGGATCGCGCTCGCAGCTGGCTCGCCCGTGGCGCGCAGCCTTCGAACACCGTAAAGAAGCTGCTCCGCATCCAGGGCATCGCCTAGGACCACGGTCCTGGGGAGTCGTAGATGCCCTCTGAGAACCCCAAGCGCCTGCTGGAGTACCTAGCCGAAGGGCTGGTCGACGATCCCGAGGCGGTGGCGGTGGAGCAGTTCGACGAGGACGACGGCACGGTCGTGCTCGAGCTGTGCGTGGCGGCGGACGACTACGGACGCGTGATCGGACGCGGCGGGCGCACGGCCCACGCGTTGCGCACCGTGGTGAAAGCCGCGGCCGCCGGCGAGGGCAGTCACGTGCTCGTCGACATCGTCGATTGACCGAGCAGCCCGAGCGCCTGCCCGCGGGCCGGATCGGACGCGCACACGGCCTCGATGGCAGCTTCTACGTCACCCGCCCGCAGGCGCGGCTGCTGAAGCTCGGCACGACCGTGGCGGTCGCGGGTCGCGAGCTGGAGATCGTGCGTCGCTCCGGCACCGAGCAGCGTCCGATCCTGCGCCTGGAGGGCATCGACGGCCGCGAGTCGATCGAGCCGCTGCGCGGAGAGGAGCTGACGGTGGCGCGCAGCGAGGCGCCGGCGCTGGCGGATGGGGAGTGGTGGGCGCACGAACTGGAGGGCTGCTCGGTGGTGGACGGCGAGCATCTCCTGGGAACCGTCAGCCGGCTGCTGGTGCTGCCATCGTGCGAGGCTCTAGAGGTGCGCCCCGCCCAGGGCGGCGAGCCGGTGCTCGTGCCGATGGTCAAAGACGCGGTTCGCAGCGTGACGCCGGCGGAGCGACGGATCGAGATCGACCTCGACTTCCTCGGCCTTGCCGCCGAGCCGCGCTGGACGCGCGAGCCGGCGAAGCGACGTGGGGACGGAGGTTGCCCATGAACGTCGATGTGTTCACGCTGTTTCCCGAGTGGTTCGACTGGTTCGCCTCCCAGCGCCACGTGAGCAACGCGATCGCGGCCGGGTCGAGCCTTCGGTGCGTGAACATCCGCGACCACACGACGCTCTCGGGCGGGCAGGTGGACGACACGCCGTTCGGCGGTGGCGCGGGGATGGTGCTGCGCGTGGACGTGCTCGACAGCGCGCTGCGCGGCCACTACGGCGTCGACCCGGTGGAGCTGCGCGAGAGCCGGCGAGTGATCGCGCTCGCGCCCGGCGGGAGGCTGCTGGACGATCGTCTGGTGGACGAGCTCGCGGCCGAGCCGGCGCTGACGCTGCTGTGCGGGCGCTACGAGGGCTTCGACGAGCGGATCGTGGAGCACTTCGCGAGCGACGTGGTGTCGATCGGCCGCTACGTGCTCAGCGGCGGCGAGCTCGCGGCGATGGTCGTGTGCGATGCGGTGATGCGCAAGCTGCCGGGCGCGCTCGGGCACGAGGAGTCCGCCGCGGAGGAGTCCTTCAGCGTGGCGCTCGACGGGGACCCCGAGTACCCGCACTACACCCGCCCGGCGGAGTATCGGGGGTGGCGCGTGCCGGACGTGCTGCTCTCCGGCCATCACGAGCGGATTCGCGAGTGGCGTCGAGAGCGCAGCCGCGAACGGGGCGCGAACGCGGGGCTGGAGACACCTTCGAGCGGCGATTCGGGCGCGCACGGAGGCTCATTCGGAGGCCGGTGAGGCGAACCTCGGCGACGGTTCGCTACCATTGCTGCTCGCGCTGGCCGTGAGCCCCGTTCGGGGGTCGCCCTGGTCGATCGAGGCGCGCCCCTCTTTTCCCTTTACGTCATGAGCAGCGTCATCGAAACCATCGAGCGCGCGCAACTGCGCCGCGTTCCAAACTTTGCGCCGGGCGACCGCGTTAAGGTTCACTTCCAGGTGATCGAGGGCGCCCGCAGCCGTGTGCAGGTGTTCGAGGGCGTGGTCATAAAGCGTCAGGGCCACGGCGCGCGCGAGACGTTCACCGTGCGCAAGCAGTCCTTCGGCGTCGGCGTGGAGCGCATGTTCCCGGTGCACTCCCCGAAGATCGAGCGCATCGAGCTGGCCGCGCGAGGCGACGTGCGCCGCGCGAAGCTCTACTACCTGCGCGACCGGGTGGGCAAGCGTGCCCGCGTGCGCGAGCGCCGCTACACGGGCCCGGAGGAGATCGTCCAGCCGGGTCTGCTCCACGAGCCTTCGGGGGCGACGGACGCGGACGGCATGACCGCGGAGGAGGCCGTCGCCGAGGTCACGACCGACGCTCAGCTCGGCGGTGACGCGGTCGAGGCCACCAGTCAGGAACACGCGGACTCGTCTGAGGCCGTGGTCGAGGCGGAGTCCGAGACCGACACCGAGGCGTCTGCGTCGGCTGCGGATGCAACCGACGCCTCCTCCGATGCCGGCGACGCTCAGGACGACGTTCCCGCCGGCGACCAGCCGGCGTGAAGCTCGGCGTAGGGTCCGCCGCAAAGGGGGGCGTGAAGCGCCCCAAAACTCTGGCCGGCTCGCTGATCGAGCTGGTCATCATCGTTGCGATCGCGCTTGGGCTCGCGGTCGGCATCCAGGCGTTCATCGTGAAGCCCTACCGCATCCCGAGCGGCTCGATGGAACCGACCTTGAAGATCGGCCAGCGCGTGCTCGTGGATCGCATCGGCATGCACTTCGGCGGCCCGCACGTTGGCCAGATCGCGGTGTTCCACCCGCCGAAGGGCGCAGAACAGGCGATCTGCGGCCCGACGCCGCACAGGGTCACGCCGGGCTCCGGACCGCCGTGCGGGCAGGCCGTCTCGGAAATGGATTCGAGCGTGAACTTCATCAAGCGGATCGTGGCCGGTCCGGGCGATGAAATCTACGTCAAGGAAGGGCACGCCTACCGCAAGGCCGCGGGTACGACGAAGTTCATCGTCGAGAAGGACTCCTACATCGCGCCGTGCTCGCCCGGGTCGCTGCCCGAATGCAACTTCCCGACCCCGATCAAGGTCCCCCCGGGCTACTGGTTCATGATGGGCGACAACCGCGCCCACTCCGACGACAGCCGCTTCTGGGGTCCGGTGCCGAGGAGCTGGATCATCGGCTCGGCGTTCGCCACCTACTGGCCCATCAACAGGATCGGCACTCTTTAGAGCGAGGTGGACTGGGGGCAGCGATTTGGTTCCGGCCGATCGTTGCTGCATGATGGTGCACCGTGAGCGACCCGGCCCCAGAGAACTCCGCGGAGTCCTCGCCCGCGGTGCGGCAGGCCGGCTCGACCGCCAGATCGAGGCGTCGCGGTAGGCGCGCGAGCAGCGGCCAGCGCCTGTTCGCGTTCGACCGTCGTCTCGACGTCCGTTTCGTCGCCGGCGCCGACGAGGCTGGCAGGGGCTGCTTGGCTGGCCCGCTGGTCGCGGCGGGCGTGCTGTTCGACTACGACGCGCTAACAACACGCGAGCTGCGCGCGTTGAGCGCGCTCAACGACTCCAAGCAGCACACGCACGAGGCGCGCGAGGAGCTGTATCCGCTCGTCTTACGCAGCGCGGCGCGCGTCGTGGTCGTCTCGCGCTGCGTGCGCGGGATCGACGACCGCGGTCTGCACAAGACCAATCTCGCCGCCCTGCGCGACGCGCTGCGAGGCGTGACCGCCGACATCGCCGAGGACGTGCTGTGTCTCGTGGACGGCTTCTCCGTCGCGGAGTTCGGGCGCCCGCAACGCGCGATCGTCGAAGGCGACGCGACCAGCGCGGCGATCGCCGCGGCGTCGATCGTCGCGAAGGTGACCCGCGACCGCTACATGCGCCACGCCGACGTCGCACACCCCGGCTGGCGCTTTGCCGAGCACGTCGGCTACTCGACCCCGTCGCACCGCGAGGCGATCCTGCAGAACGGCGTCTCGCCGCTGCACCGCATGTCGTTCCAGTCGACTGCATACCAGCAGCTCGCGCTCTAAACGTCTCTGCTACCACGCCGCTTCGAGATGGTCGAGGCGCAGCAGTCGATCGTTAGCGTCGACGGTCACGCCGATCGCGTCGAATCGGATCTCGCGTGCGGTTGGGCGGTCGGCGCGTCGCTCGCTGAGCCACGCCACGGCGAGACGCCGCAGGCGCATCCTCTGCCGGGGCCGCAGCCGCTCCAAGGGACCCTCGACCATTGGCGTCCTTCCGCGGCCGGTCGAGCGCGCGGTCTTGACCTCTACGAATACGAGCGCCCGCCCGTCGAAGGCGATCAGGTCGATCTCGCCGTGGCGAGTGCGCACGTTGCGCGCCAGGATGGCGAAGCCCAGGCGGGCGAGGTGCTCCGCCGCTAGCTGCTCCCCGAGCCGGCCGAGGGCGTGCCGAGGGTCACGGGGGCAGGGAAACAGCTGCGCTCCTTCGGATGATGGTCGCTGAGCGATCGGCACGACAACGACGCTACGAGGCGGGGTGTGTCAGCAGAGCGTCGGTTGTGCCAATTCGGCGTCAACTTTGTGTCAAAACACGGTCCGCCTGTCGAGCGTCCGTGTAATGGCGCTCCTTGCACCCCCAAGCCTGTCGAGTTTTGCTCAACTCTGGAACCACTGACCTGGCTCGATGAGGGGGCCAAGCTCTGGATCGCCGGGGGCAGCCGGTCTATGCGTCGAGCCCGGAGCGCAGCTTCGTCAACCCGAGTCGCATCCGGCCCTTGACGGTGCCGGGCGGGAGGGCGAGCCGGCATGCGATCTGTTCGTGGGTGAGACCGTCGAAGAAGCCCAGCTGGATCACCTGCCGCTGTGCCGGGGGCAGCCGCGCGAGGAGCCCTGTCATCTGCTCTGTCTCGGCACGCGCGGCGAAGTCGCTGGGCACGTCGTCAGGGGCGTGCTGGTCATCGAGCCGACCCGGCCCTTGCTCGCGCCCGGCGGCCAGCGAACGCAGGCGGGAGAGGTATATCGCGCGGTGACGGACGATACTCATCGCCCAGCCCGCCACCGATCCGCGTGCCGGCTGATAGGTGGCCCGCGATGACCACATCGAGACGAACGCGTCCTGCACGGCGTCCTGGGCGCAATCGCGGTCGTGACATACAGCCAGTGCGGTGCGGAATGCGCGTGCGGCGAAACGGTCGTACAGCTCCCCCAGCGCGAGGCGCTCTCCGGCTTGGACCTCCAGCATGAGGACTGCGTCTGTGGGCTCCAGCGCGCAGGCGGATCTCATGGGGCACATGCAATGACCTCGATGGGTGCCAGGAAGAACATCTCACATGCGAGGCCCGGCGAGGTCTGGTTGGCGCTCATGAACGCCACGACCCGACGTAGTGTCAGGCGCTCGACCGCGGCACTGAAGTCGTCCTCGCGGTCGGCTTGGAATGCCACGCGCCCGTCGATCACGTCGCTCGCTTCGCCGGCGGCGACCTGTTCCTGCTCGGAGGAGCTGAGGATGTCCTCGAGGATGCACACAACGACGTTGTCATTGATGTAGGTGCTCGCCGTCGTGCGGTCGTGCCCGTAGACCTCGCCGTACAGTGTCACCATCGCGGCGGAGATAGCGCGGGTGAGGCTCTCTCCACCTGGTAGAGCATGAACGCCTGGCATGAACGCCTCGGTTCTCCCAGCTCTATCGACGGACGCGCGGACAGGAGCAGAGGAGAAGCCCGGCGCTGAGTCCACGGATGACTATACGCTCCCGGCCCGGTGAGCGTCGATGCGATGCGGGGTGGGACGAGGGGGCTACGCGGAGTTTTCCGGACGACGGAATGATCCAAAGCCGTCGCTTTGGTCTATAGGGGTCATAGGGAGGCTTCGGCTTCAGTGCGCACGAGGTGTTAATTCCGCCTCGGGAGTGCTCCTCGCGAACGTCGGGGGCGACAGGGGCTTCGGCTCACACATATGCCGCACCGAGGAGGCCGTCGATGGGGTCGCTGTTTCTTTCTGCTCGTAGGGCAATGATTGTGTGGACAGCTTGCGTGGCGGCTCTCGCAGCGGCTTTGAGCGTGTCATCCGCGCAGGGCGCCGGCGTGAGCCATGAGTCCGCGGCCGTGCGTAGAGAGCTCTCGCAGCAGCTGCAGCAACCGGGTCCGGTCACGGTGTCGCAGGGCGGCGCAGAAGGGACGGGCACTGCTCCACCCCCGAGTGGAGCACTGGTTCCGAGTCTCTCGAGCGCGTTCTCTGACACGTGGAGCGCGCCGCACAGACCTCTGGTCACGCGTATCTTCGACGCACCCGTCAACTACCAGGGCTCCGAAGGTGCGTGGCACGCGATCGACAGCACGCTCACACCATCGCCGCTCGGCGGCTATGAAAACGCGGCGAACAGCTTTTCGCTGCGACTCCCAGAATCGCTGCCCTCCGGGGTTTCTCTGAGCTATCAGGGGCAGTCGGTGTCGTTCTCCATGCAGGGGGCCTTGACGTCGCTGCCCTCAGTTTCGGGTGACACGGCGACCTACCGAGACGTGCTTGCGTCGACCGACCTGTCCTACGTGTCGGAGCCGACGGGAGTGCGTGAGATCGTGACGCTGAAGGACGCGGGCGCTCCGACGCAGCTTCGCTACTCACTCGCGCTTCCGGCTGGCATGACTCCTCACGCGGAAGCGGATGGATCGATCGCACTGGTCGACAGCGAAGGTGCTGTGCTGTTCACGATCCCGGCAGCGACGGCGTATCGCCCGAGCGCGGGTGCTGCCACGGGGCGCATGCTGGCACGCAGCCTCACGGCATCGGGCTCCGGTTGGCTGATCGCGGTCGATACGAGCGAATCGTGGCTTCGTGAAGAGCTCACGACGGGCGCGGTCGCGGTCGACCCGACGGTCTCGGTGTCGGCGGCGCAGGGGTGCTCCCTCGCAGCTGAATCTCCGAAAACGAGTAGTTGCTCCTCCTCCGAAACGCGCGTCGGATATGACAGCACGCACCAGGAGAACCATGCGCTGCTGAAGTTCAGTCTCAGCTCCCTGCCACTCGCCGCCAGCATCCTTAGCGCGAAGCTCGGCCTGTATGTGCAGGCCAAGAGCACAAGCAGCTCCAAGGCCGTGGGCCTCTATCGCGCCACCAAGCCGTGGACGACAAGCGCCACATGGGAAACCTACGACGGCACGCACGCATGGATCAAACCTGGGGGCGACTACGCCAACCCCGAAACCAACTCCGACGCGTCGGTCAACCCCTCCGTGGGCGGTTCGACCGGTTGGTATTACTGGTATCCCACCAAGATGGTCCAGGAGTGGGTCAACACCACGAATGCTCCAGAAGGCGAAGGCGATGCCAACGAAGGCATGATCGTGAAGGATCAGACTGATAATCAGACGCCCAACGTGCTGACGATCGCGTCGCCATCGGCGTCAACTGACAAGCCTTACCTTGAAATCTCCTATCAGCGGCGCGGCGTGGGCTCAGAGCCCCAGTACACGCAGATCAGCACGCCACTGTCGGCCGGCTCCGCGATGAGCGTCAACGTGGCGAGCGGCAACCTGATGCTGCAGAGCTCCCAGCTGCAAATCGCGGGCGTCGCCGGGCTCGGGTATAGCGACGCGCGAACGTGGAACGGCTTGAACGGGGAAAAGCAGGAATATGGACACTGGGACGACTCCAACTCCATCGGAGTGAGCGAGAGTGGCGACGGATCGATCATCCTCGAGGATGGCGTGGGTACGTGGTTTGACTTTCAAAGGCAAGGCAGCGGCTCATTCATCACCCCGCCGGGCATCAAGGCGACGATGTGCGGGGTCGGTAGCCCCTCCCCGTGCCCGGCGTCGCTGCCGTCAGGGATCACCCACCAACTGATCTACGACCAAAGCCAGGCGCTCGTCGACTTCAACAGCTCCGGCAGCGAGGTACAGCAGCAGGATCGCTACGGGAACACGATCGCAAAGGAATGGACCGGGGAACACACCAAGGTCTACACCGACACGCAGGGTCGTAAAATTGAAATGAACATGAGCGGCCCCGAAAGCTACATAAGCGAAATCAAGGACCTCAGCGGCTCGCGAAACGTCAAATTTAGCTACAAAACATTCGAAGAAGCCGAACCAGAGCTGCAGAGCGCCACCGATGCTGCCGGGAACACGACCTCCTACGAATACGCCAACTACACGGTCACAAAGATCACCGACCCGAACGGCAACGTCACGAAGCTCGCCTATGACAGTCAGAGGCGCATCACAGAAATCAACCGGACCACCAACTCCGAACACACGACTGGTCCGACGACAAAGTTTACGTACTACGATCCCGGGCATGCCCCGACACCCTGCACCGCCACGCAGAGGGCCACAGTCGTCAAGGATGCCGACTGGACGGCGGTCAAAGCCCACGAAACGCTCTACTGCTCAAACGTGCTCGACGAGGTGGAAAAGACCATCGACGCGGCCGGCAACGCCAGCGAAGCTGTATATAACCCATTCGGGGACTTGACCACGACCACGGCGGCCGCTCCCGGCAACAGCGAAAGTGGGAACGCAACGAGCTATGGCTATGACAAAGCCGGGGTCAACGTGGAATGCGTCGTGACGGGTACGTCAACCTCGGTGTCCTCATGTCCGTCTTCGCCGAATGAATCGGCGCTCGTGACGAGCTTCAGCTACAAGGACACCAAGAACCCCCACTCGGTGACCCAATCGCAGAATCCCGAGGGGCAGAGCGTATTCGCCTGTTACAACGAAGGGCACCAGGAAGAAAGCTCAGGACCGGCATGCCCGACGACGGCCAGCGGACCGGCTGGCAGCCCTCAAAATAAGACCGACCAGCTTTCCGAACAGAAGGAACTGAAGTACACCTATAACTCAAATGGCACGATCAGCTCCTCAACAGACGCTGACGGCCACACCACGAGCTACGAATACGACGCCAAAGGGAACCCGAAGAAGATCACGCCCCCCACGGGGTCCGCGATCGGAGCTACGACCATCACGGTGGACGCTGACAGCCGCCCGCACGTGATCACCGACGGCGCGGGACACATCGAGACGATCACCTACAACAACGACAGCCAGGCAACCGAGATCGCCTACACCGGGACCGGCACGGCCAGGACCGTCAAATATGAATACGACGGGGACGGCAATATCGCCAAACGTGTCGACCCGACCGGGACCACGAAATACACCGTCGACTCGCTGAATCGCGTGACCAAGGAAGAACTACCCGGCTCTCTCACTAACAGCTACGAATATGACGCCGCGTCGAACATGACGGCGTTCATCGACGGCGGAGGGACGACCAGCTACAAATACAACGGCTTGAACGAGCTGGAATCGATGACTGAGCCCGGGGCAAGCAAATCCACGACGTTCTCCTACGACAACGACCATCGGATTACAAAGGTCAGCTATCCCTCCGGCGCGAGCGAGAACTACAAGCTCGAACCAACCACTGGACGCCCAGAAACCATCACGGCCGAAGGTGTCAGCGGGACGACCGTACCAAAACTCACATACGCCTACAAGGAAGGCAAATACACGACGAGCTTGACCGAGAAGCTGACCGAATCAACCGGCAATTCCACCGTCTACTCCTACGACGCCCTGGACCGTCTGAAGACAGCGGTGAGCGAAGGCACCAACCCCTCGCTCTACGAATTCAAGCTCGACGGGGCCGGCAACCGCACCCAGCAGACCGTCAACCCAACCGGAGCGACGGGCGGCGAAGCGACCTACTACGCCTACAACACCGGCAACGAGCTCGAATGCCGCCAAACGGTAGCTCCGCCATGCTCGAAAAGCTCATCGACCGAACTGTCCGCCTACAAATATGACGAAGCTGGACACGAGACCGCGATCACACCGAAGAGCGACACCAGCGGCACGACCTTCGAATTCAACGCCGCGAGCGAGCTCTCGAGCCTCACACCGTCGGGGAGCGGAGCGCTGGCACTGGGCTACGCAGGCACCGGCCCGGACGACCTCGTTGGCGTTGGTAGCGCGAATACGTTGCAGAGCAGCCAGCTCGGCCTCACCCGAGAAGTGAGCTCGGCCGGGACCAGCTACTACGCTCGCACCCCCAGCGGCCTGCTGGTCGACCAGCGCACCCCTTCGGGCAACTACAACCCTTTGTATGACGCCCAGGGGGATATCATCGGCCTCGTGAACTCAAGCGGCAAAGTCGAACGCACATTCCGCTACGGCCCATATGGCGAGAACATAAAAAGCGCCGGCACCCAGACCGTCCCCTACCCCTTCGGGTTCAAGAGCGGCTATCGCATGCCCGGCGGAAACGCCGGCCACGGAAACGTCGCCAACGGCCTCATCCACTACGGGCAGCGCTATTACGACCCCACCACCGGACGCTGGACACAGCAAGACCCACGCAGCCATCCAGGCAGCACGACACAGGGAGATCGGTTCCCCTTCGCGGGGAGCGACCCGATCAACAAGAGCGATCCGAGCGGGTTGGAACTCGAAGAAGAATGGGAAGAAATTGAAGGTACCGTCGAAGAACTGGGAGAATTCGGCACCACCGCCGCAGGGGGGGCGGTAAGTGGGTGTGGGGCGGGTGTTGTGTATTTCGCCGAGGCTGGACCGTACGGTTGGGCGGCGGGATGTGCGATTGGCGGGTTTATAGGCTACGAAGGTGGCGACACCGCCGGGGTCGAATAGGCGTGTTACGTCGTCCCCTCGGGCTGGGACGCTGTGCCTGTCAGGACAGGCACAGCCGACACGCACGAACCCCTGAAGCGATCGACGCCGACTCGTCACCGTGCTAGCTGCCACAGGCATCAGGATAACGCGGGAGTCCGGGTTTGTCATCGACCGTATTAGGGCATATAAGGTCGTCCTGGACAAGAGAGTGATTGCGAGCCTGCACGAGGGCGAAACAAAGCACCTGGACGTGGCGCCGGGAGCCCACGGTTTGCATTTGCGCATTGACTACTGCCGCAGTCAAAGCGTCAGGTTCGAGGTTCAACCGGGGGAGATAGTCGAGTTTACGTGCCGGCCAAATGCACGGATGTGGACGGCGCCGTTTTTCCTGACCGTCGGCCGCACTCACTACCTGTCGTTGCGGCGGATTCCCACCGCGGAGACACAGCGCCAGGATACGGGCCTATGCTAGTGCCCTATCGAGCAGTCGTGTTCGCCCTCGCGGTCGCATTTCTTGTTTTCCTAGCGGCGCGCGGGAATCTCTGGGCGCTGGTGGTGCTTGTGGTGTTCGTCGGACTGTCGCTGGGCCAAGCGAAGCTCAGGCGCGACAGCCGTGATCGGGATCGCGGCCGGTAGCCGTACGGTTACTCGATCACACCGTCGCAGTCTCTCGGGGCGGCGAGATCCGGACTCGTGTTTACATGGACGTGTTTGGCTTCGTCTCCGGCCCAACCGAATCAGTCTGACTGCCTTTGGTATCTCACGCCCGGTCCCATCCGCGACCGAGCGGCACCTCCTGCCGTTGCTGTTCAGCCGCGCTCGAGAGCAAAACTCCAGCTTCTTTGCGGACTGAACCAGCGGGGCTGCAACCGGCGCAGTCGGAAGGACAGCTACGTCGACGCTGCGGCCGTCACGGACTTGCATACCTCCCCGGACGAACCTGAGTCCTAGGCCGCCTTCGCGGTCACCGCCTCACGTGAGCTCGCGCTCGAGCTGCGCCTGGTCGTCTGGCGCTGCGCCGCCGGCTTCGCGGGGCGTCTGATCAGCGAGAAGTCCCAGCCGTCGGCGCCCTCGAAACCCTCGGCATCCTCCGCGTCTCCGATCGCCCAGGCGAGTCGCTCGATCAACTGCGCGGCGGCATGCTCGGTGCTGAGGTGCACCGAGCTGACGCTCTCGCTGAGCAGCACCGGCGCGTCGCTTGACTGCGATGAAACGGGGTCGGCTGTGACGGTGATGCGCGGCATGGGAAGCTCCTTTTGGTCTAGATGGGGCAGGTGGGTGAGGGTGATTTCCATCTAAATCTATCAAGATTATGCATAATCTCAAGGGGGAGTCGAAATCGCCCACGCTCGCGTACCCTCCAGCGCCCGTGGCCGATAACTCCATCAGCACCAGGCCGAGTCCAGACGGCGAGCACTCGTTCGACGGCGTCACGAGCTTCATCGGCATGCGCTGGGAGGACCCGCAGACGGTCCGCCTGCAGATTCGCCCGGAGCTGATGAACCGCGGTGGCCTGCTCTCGGGCGTGGTGACGTACGCGCTCGTGGACTACTGCATGGGCTCCACGTTGTGGGTGGAGACGACGAAGGACGAGCACATTGCGACGATCAACATCTCGATCAACTACATCCAGACCGCCACCGAGGGCGAGATCGTGTGCCGCTCGACGCTCGACCGGCGCAATCGCTCGAGCGCGGTGATGCGCAGTGAGATACATCACGAGGACGGGCGATTGATGGTCACGGCGATCGGCAGCTACACGATCTTCCCCGCCCGCAAGCGGTTCACGACCCCGCCCGAGAGCTGACTCCCACCGCGCTCACCATCGCCGGCTCGGACTCCGGTGGCGGAGCCGGCATCCAGGCAGACCTGAAGGCGTTCGCGCGCTGCGGCGTGCACGGCACTAGCGCGATCACCGCGATCACCGCGCAGAACACGCGCGAGGTTCGAGCGATCCACCCGGTGCCGCCGGAGATGGTGCTCGCGCAGGTACGCGCGGTGCTCGCAGACATCCGCGTCGACGCCGTCAAGGTGGGCATGCTCGCGAGCGCGGAGATCGCACTCGCCGTCGCCGAGGCGCTCGACGAGCTGCCCGCAGGCACGCCGGTGGTGGTCGACCCGGTGATGGTCGCCGAGTCCGGGGCGCGGCTGCTCGCGCCCGAGGCGCAGCGAGCGCTGATCGAGCAGATCCTGCCGCGTGCGAGCGTGCTCACGCCGAACCTGCCCGAGGCGCGCGTGCTGGCTGGCGCACCCACACCGACGGCGGACGCTGATCGGGCAGAGCCGTCGGCCGAGGAGGAAGAGGAGGAAGCGCAGCGGCTCGCTCGGGCTGTGCTCGCGCTCGGCCCGCATGTCGTCGTGCTCACCGGCGGGCACCGTGTGCGCACCGCGGACCTCTTCCTCGACTCCGCCGGAGACGGCTCGATCGTGAGTATCGACGGGGAGCGCCACCCCGACGGCGCCGCTCACGGCTCCGGCTGCACCCACTCCTCGGTGCTCGCCGCCCAGCTCGCGCTCGGCCGCACGCCCCTGGAGGCCGCGCGCACGGCTCGCACCCTCGCCGGTGAGGCGGTGGCGCGCGGACTGCGAGACATCGGCGCGGGCGCCGGGCCCGTCGATGTGCTCTACCTCGAGCGCATGCGCCGCAACTGAGCTGAGCGGTGCCATTCGTTTGCCATAATCGGAAGGGCGATGAAGCTCCTGCGTATGAAGCCCGGTCATGGCGAGATCGTCCTCGCCGAGGGCGACGTGGAGGTGCCCGAGCAGGAGGCGGAGCTGATCGAGGCGTTTCGCCGCGAGCTCGACGCGGGAATGTGGGCCGCCGTCCCCACCGAGGCGCCCGGCGGGCGCCGCGAGGCCGAGCTGGTGAAGAGCTTCGCCGAGGTTCCCAGGGACGCCGAGCGCGTGATCTTCTTTCCGCGGGCCGCCGGCGGCGCGCCCCAGCCGACGCTCTAGAGCCGATGGCGCTCGGACTCGCCACCGCCGCGATCGTGCTCGTGGTGCTCGCATGGGAGCTCGCGCGTCCCACGCTCAAGCGCATCCTCGCGCGTGTGACCGCGCTGTGGGCCGCATACCGGCGCGGATCCCCGCCGGCCGGGTATGACCCCGGGCGCGAGCGTCGCGCCGAGCAGCGCGCCCGCGAGCTGCTGCGCTCGTGCGTCGACGATCGCGACTGGGCGATGTATCGCGACCTTGGGTTCCTGCGGGTGTGGGGCGGGCTCGGCGCGCGCGGCGGCGAGCCGGACGCCCCATACGCCTACCTGATCTACCCCCACAAGCCGATCGTGGCCTACGTCCCCGACACCGGGGAGCTGCTCAACGAGTACTGCGTAGCGTTCCCAGACCACACCAGGCCTTTCGGCAGCGCCCGCCTGCCGGGCTCCGACGACGTGCTCGCGAAGTGGATGGCGCTGAGCGCCGACGAGCGCCGGTTGATCGGCGAGGCGAACATGCACCTGCCCGGCCGCCAGGTCGATCCCGACAGGGTCCGCCGCGACCTCGCGCGGCTCGCCGCGTGGGAGCGCGCGCAGAGCAGCCACGAGGCCGGTAGTGTGCGCGCCGCGTGAGCACCAACGAGCAGACCTTTGACGTAAGGCACAGAAGCCGCGCTCTCACCGAGGGGCCCGAGCGCGCGGCCGCGCGCTCCTACCTGCACGGAATCGGCTACTCCGCCGAGGACCTCGCGAAGCCGATCGTCGGCGTGGCGCACTCGTGGATCGAGACGATGCCGTGCAACTTCAACAACCGCGTGCTCGCCGCGAAGGTCAAGGACGGGATTCGCAAAGCGGGCGGCACGCCGATGGAGCTCAACACGATCGCGATCTCCGACGGCATCACGATGGGCACCGCGGGCATGCGCGCGTCGCTCGTCTCGCGCGAGCTGATCGCCGACTCGATCGAGCTGGTCGCCTCCGCGCACGCGTTCGACGCGATCGTGACGATCTCCGGCTGCGACAAGACGATCCCCGGCACCGTGATGGCGCTCGCGCGCCTGAACATCCCCTCGCTGATGCTCTACGGCGGCTCGATCCGCCCCGGCCGCTACAAGGGCCAGGAGGTCACCATCCAGCAGGTCTTCGAGGCCGTCGGCGCCTACGCCGCGGGCAAGATCACCGAGGAGGAACTGCACGAGCTCGAGGAGGCCGCCTCGCCCGGCGCGGGCGCCTGTGGCGGCCAGTTCACCGCGAACACCATGGCGATGGCCTTCGAGGTGCTCGGCATCTCGCCCGCCGGCTCGGCGATGGTGCCCGCCGAGGACGGCCGCAAGCTCAAGGTGGCCGTGCAGGTCGGAGAACTGGTGATGGACGTGCTGCGTCGCGGTCAGCTCCCGAGCGACATCATCACCAAAGACGCGCTCGAGAACGCGATCGCCGCGGCAGCGATGAGCGGCGGCTCCACCAACGTCGTGCTGCACCTGCTGGCGGTGGCCAAGGAAATGGGCGTGCCGCTGAGCATCGACGAGTTCGACCCGATCTCCGAGCGCACGCCGCTGCTTTGCGACCTGCAGCCCGGCGGGAAATACGTCGCAACAGATCTCTACGAGGCGGGCGGCGTGCCGCTGGTGCTCAAGCGAATGGCCGAAGTGGGCGTGCTCAACGCCGACGCCCAGACCGTCACCGGCCGCACAATTGGTGAACATGCCGCCGAGGCCACAGAGACGGACGGTCAGCGCGTGGTGCGCCCGCCGAGCGAAGCGCTCAAACCGACCGGCGGCTTCGCGATCCTGCGCGGCAACATCGCCCCGGACGGCTGCGTGGTGAAGCTCTCAGGCCACGAGCGGCGCGCCCACACCGGACCCGCACGCGTGTTCGACGGCGAGGAGGCCGCGATGGCGGCGGTGCTCGCCAAAGAGATCAAGGCCGGCGACGTGGTCGTGATCCGCGGCGAGGGACCCGCGGGCGGTCCGGGTATGCGCGAGATGCTCGCGGTCACCGCGGCGATCGTCGGCGAGGGGCTGGGGGAGACGGTGGCGCTGATCACCGACGGGCGCTTCTCCGGCGCCACCTACGGCTTCATGGTCGCCCACGTCGCACCCGAGGCCGTCAGGGGCGGCCCGATCGGCGCGCTCGCAAGCGGCGACGAGGTGACCGTCGACGTCGACTCCCGTAGGCTCGACGTGGCGCTCAGCGACGAGCAGATCGCCGAGCGCCTGAGCGCCTACAAGCCTGGGGCGCGCGCGGACGAACACGTGGACGTGGCGATCCAGAAGTACGCCAAGCTCGTCGGCAGCGCCGCCGACGGCGCCGTCACCAGCTGAGAAGAGGGGCCGCCGCTACTCGGCGAGGAAGTCGCGCAGCAGCGCGTTGAACGCCGCCGGGCGCTCGAGCATCGCCATATGGCCGGTGTCCTCGAAGATCACCTTGCGTGAGTCGGGGATCATCTCCGCGAACACGTCAGCGTCCTTCACCGGGATCAGGCGGTCGCGGTCTCCCCACGCGATCAGAGTGGGACAGACGATCTCCGGCAGGCGCTCGAGCACCGCGTAGCCGATCGTCGCGTGCAGCGCCTGCATGAACCCCGGCTTGCCAGCTCCGCGGATCTGCTCCGCGGCAAGCGCCGCGGGCAGCCGGCTGGGGTGGCGGACGACCACGTTCAGAGCGGCGTCGCGCAGACGCGAGCGGCTGGCGAGCAGGTCGGATTTGGATGCGGCCCACGCGCCGCTCATCTCGAGGATCCGCTCTGCGCGGCGCAGCGCCGGCGCCACACGCATCACGTCGCGGTTTTCGTGCGTTGAGATGCCGGCCGCCGAGATCAGCACGAGACGCTCCACGCGCTGTGGAAAGGCGATCGCGAGCTCCGCGCCGATGAAGCCGCCCATCGAGTTGCCCACGACCGCGGCCGCGTCGATCTCGAGCTGGTCGCAGAGCCCATCCAGCAGGCGCGCGTAGCGGGAGATCGAGATCTCACCGTCGGGCATCGGCGATGAGCCGAAGCCGGGCAGGTCGAGCGTGATCACGCGATGGTCGGTGGCGAGCACAGACAGCTGCTCGAGCCAGTTCGCCCAGCAGCCCGAGAGGCCGTGGATGAAGATGAGCGTCTGCGTGGCCCGCGCGTTCTCGGCGCCGAGCTCGATCGTGTTCACCCTCTGGCCGTCCACGACCCGCCAGCGCTGGTGCTCGCGCCAATCCACATCCAGCCACGGCGAGCGTCCCACCGGCCCGTACGCGGCGGCCTCGCCGGCGGGAATCCGGGTCCCGGGGTCGGTCGAAGACGGCGAGCTCACGCCGTTGAATCTACTCCAGAGGCGATAATCCCGAGGATGTCAAGCCTTCCGGCCAGCCGAGCGTCGCGTCCAGCAGGCAGGCAGAGACGCCGCGGCGGCGAAGTACGCCAGGCGATGAGCACGCGAACACAGCCTCACGTCGAGACGGCCAAGCCGGCGGAGGGACTCTCCGGTCGCTGGGCGCAGGCGATCTCGCTGCTCGGAGAGGACATGCGCAGGCGAGACAGCGCTGAGCGCACGCGCCACGCCTACGGCACCGACCTGCGTCAGTTCGCCGACTGGGCGAACGAGCAGGGCCTCGCGCCCGAGGACGTCGGCCCGAAGACGGTGCGCCGCTACGTCGCACGCCTGTCGGAGCAGGGCGCCGCGCCGAGCACCTCCGCACGCAAGCTCGCCGCGCTGCGCGCGCTCTTCTCGAGCCAGCGCGAGCACGGATACGTCACCCAGAACCCCGCCGACCTTGTCTCCACCCCCAGGCGCGCCGACCACCTGCCGCGCGTGCTCACCGCGCGCGAGGCCGCACGGCTGCTCGACGGCATCCCCACATCGGGGCCTTTGGACCTGCGCGACCGCGCGATCTTCGAGCTCGCGTACTCGTGCGGTCTGCGCGCCGAGGAGATCGTCTCGCTGCGCATCGGCGACGTGGACCACGACGCGGAGCAACTGCGGGTCGAGGGCAAGGGGCGCAAGACCCGTTTCGTGCCCGTCGGCGAGCCGGCGCTCAAGGCGGTCGCGCAATACCTCGATCGTGGCCGTCACGCGCACGCCGAGCCGCACGCCGGCTCCGGCGCCACACAGGCGCTGTTCCTCAGCAAGACCGGTCGCCCGCTCGGCACGAGCGACATACGACGCAGGCTGCGGATGTGGATAACGCGCACCGGCGCAGGTCATGGCGCCTCACCGCACGCGCTGCGCCACAGCTTCGCAACGCACCTCCTGGATGGCGGCGCGGACCTGCGCTCGATCCAGGAGCTCCTCGGGCACGCGAACGTGTCGAGCACCCAGATTTACACTCGGGTAGAGTCCGCCAGGCTGAGAAGCGCGTATGCGCGCAGTCACCCTCGGGCCTAAACAGGGGGGATGGAGCCCTGGAGACCAACGTCAAACCGATCGAGCTGCGCGAACTGTGGCGGCGTTATAAGAACGATGGAGACACTCGCGTTCGCGAGCGGCTGGTCGTCGCCTACTCGCCGCTGGTCAAGTACGTAGCGGGCCGCACCGCCGCGGGGCTGCCCCCGCACGTGGAGGAGGCCGACCTGATCTCCTACGGTCTCGTGGGGCTGATCTCGGCGATCGAGCGCTTCGACCTGTCGCGGGACATCAAGTTCGAGACCTACGCGATCATGCGCATCAAGGGCGCGATCATCGACGAGCTGCGCTCGCTCGACTGGGTTCCGCGCAGCGTACGCGCCCGTGCCCGCGAGGTCGAGCGGGCCAACGCGAAGCTCGAGCACACGCTGCAGCGCGCCCCCACCGACGCGGAGATAGCCGCGGAGATGGGGATCACGGTCGAGGAACTCAACGATTCGCTGCTCGCGATCTCGCACTCCTCGATCGTCGCCCTGGACGAGCTGTGGAGCGTGTCGGACTCCAGCGGCGACCAGGTTTCGCTGATGGACACCATCGAGGACCCGGGCGCGCCGGACCCGGCGAAGGCGCTTGACCTCGGCGACCTGAAGGACAGGATCGCGGACTCGATCGCGAAGCTGCCCGAGCGGGAGAAGCTCGTGATCGCGCTCTACTACTACGAGAACCTGACGCTTCGAGAGATCGGCGAGGTGCTCGGCGTGACCGAGTCGCGCGTCTCCCAGATGCACACAAAGGCTGTACTGCGGCTGCGGTCACGCATGCAAGAGGAGTCCTTCGACGACTGACGTCCGATAGCCGGCGCCATACGGCGTCCTGCGGCGCCGGCCCGGTCGCGATCGCTCGTGTGCAGAGCACACTTCGCTCTCTGCGTCCTGCGGCGCCGGCCCGGTCGTGTCTGGCTTGGCTCTCGAACGTCAGTTGACTGTCCAGTCCGCTCTCCCGCAGAGCGTGTCGGCCTCTGTCCGGTACCCTCCTAGGCCGATGGCCACGCGTACGATCGTCACCTCACAGCCCGACGTGTCCTGCGACGTGTGCGAGCGCCGGCTGTTGCGCGGCGAGCAGCCGGACGTATTCATCGCCGCCGGACGCCGCCGGACCGTGTGCGAGCTGTGCGCTCCGAGGGCCGCGCACGAGGGCTGGATGCGCGAGAGCGACAGCCATGCGCTGAAGCTGCCGCCGATGCGCGCCCGTCGTGGGCGCAGCCTGATCGACCGCCTGCGCCAGGTCGGCAAGCCCGGCGAGGTCGTGGGCGCCGAGCCTTCCTCGGAGGTCGCCGCCGAGATCGAGCCAGATTCCTACGTCGAGCCCCAGCCCTACGACTTCCTCGACGGCTACGAGCGCACCGGCGCAGACCCCGTGCCAGCACGTGGGCGCGACGACGCGTATGCGCAGGCTGAATACGAGCAGGAGCCCGAGCAGCACTACGCGGCGAGCGTGGACACGGTCCAGGAGCGCTACGAGTACGGCTCCTATGTCGAACCGGCGGTCGACGTGTTCAACGCGAGCGAGTTCCCACGGCGGCTGGCGGGCGTGGCTCGCTCGCTGGGCGAGCCCACGATCAACGTCCGCTCGGCCGAGCACCTCGACAGCGTGGTCAGGATCATGGTCGCGTGGGAGCTGTGCTGGTACCGCTACGAGGTCGACCTCAGCGAAGCCGGCGCCGAGACCCGGATCGTCGCTCAGGGCACAGAGCTGGACGAAATAGCGCGCGAGGAGCGGGTCGGGAATGCCGTGGCCGACGACTCGGGCACGCTGACGCTCCTCTAACCAGGGAAAACACGCCGTTGTGAAGGATTGGTGTGCACCCTTGCTTATTGGCCCATGCGGAGTAAGATCCGCAACCAGATGATCTACTGCGTCGTGCCAAAGCCCCTCGCCGACGAGCTCTATCCGAAGCTCGTGGAGCACTACAAAGACGACGCCAACGTGAGCGTGATCGTCGATCGGCGCGAGTTCGATCGGCGTGCTCGCTACGGGTCCTCCGGCGCCGCAGGCGACGAGGACGTCACGCAGAAGCGGATCGTGCGCGACCGTCGCCGTGCCCGCGTGGCCGGCGATCTGCTGCCGCTCGCACAGGCCTCCTAGCGCCTGTCCTCGACAGCTCCGTCTCAAGCGCTCTGCATAATGCCGTCGCGATGAAGGTCATCGTCCATGTCGACGGGGGTGCCCGCGGCAACCCCGGCCCATCCGCCGCCGCTTGCGTGATCTCCTCGCCCGACGGCGAGGTGCTCGGCGAGCACGCGGAGCTGCTCGGCACCCAGACGAACAACGTTGCCGAGTATCGAGCCCTGCTGCTCGGCCTCGCCAAGGCGCGCGAGCTGGGGGCGAGCGAGATCGAGGTGATCGGCGACTCCGAGCTGATCGCCAAGCAGGTCAACGGCATCTACAAGGTCAAGCACCCCGCGATGCGCCCCCTTTACCTCGAAGCCATGGAGGCGCTCAAAGCATTCGACCGCTGGTCGATAAGAACCGTCCCGCGCGCCCAGAACGCCGAAGCCGACGCCCTGGTGAACGCCGCCCTGGACCGCGCCCGCGCCGCAAGCTGAACCGCCCCCCGCGTTTCGCGCTAACCGCTGTTCCGAGCTTCTAGGCAAAACGAAGCGGCGAGACGATTTCGTCGCCCACGCGAAGCGTCGCGACGAAATCGACTCGCCGCGGAGCGCCCCGCGTAGCGCTAATGCAAGCTTTGCGCCGATTTGGCCAGCGCCAACATCTGCTGGTTCGACAGGTCCTCGAGCAGCGTGTTCGTGAACCAGTAGAGCACCCGACCCTCGCGCCAGCCGATCACGTGGATGTGCGCGCCGTCGTTGACGAAACGGTAGGAGCGACCGTCGATCTCCTGGGTGCGGGCGTGGGCGAACAGCGGCGGGTTGAGCCAGTCACTGCCCTCGAAGTCGTAGTAGCCGCCGAGCGTGTTCTGGCGCCACACCACCACGTAGGCGTTGTGTTTTTTGTGCTGCTGGTCTTCGAGTTGGTACGCGCGCACCATCTGCTGCTCGCCCTGCCCGGTCTGCAGCGTGGGGTAGAGCACCCGGAAGGGCAGGCTCAAAGCCGCTTTGACCGCTTCGGCCTCGCCGCTGGACGGGTACAGGCCCAGGGCGCGCGCCGCAGCGGATGCGGAGACGGTGGTGTGGGTCGCCTTCGAGTGGTGATGGTGGCTGGAGGAGTGGTGGGTCGTTTTGGAGGAGGGGAGCACGAGCTGTTCGTGGCCGTGCAGGAAGTTCGCGAGCGTCTGTTTCTCCAGTTCCGGAGTGGAGGTGACGTAGGAGCCGCCCTTGACCTGGGCGTTGACGCTGGTCGTCAGGAACTTGACCTGGCGCAGCGGCTTGGCCTGCGAGAAGGCGACCAGCTTCGTCAGTTCGATCAGCTCGCTCGCCGAGGCGCTGAAGCCGGCCTGGACGATCGCGTGTCCGACCGCTTTGGCGACGTTGTCGATCTGCCCAAGCTCGTTGCTCGGGCTGATCTGCTCGCGCAGGGAGCGGAGGAAGTCCTGTTGACGCGCGACGCGCACGAAGTCCGAGTCTTCGTGGCGGTAGCGGACGTAGTCGAGCGCGCTTTCGTAGCACAGCTTCTGGTAGCCGGGCTGAAGGTTGATGCTCGTGTAGTCGGTCGCCGCGGTGCCGATGTTTTCGTTGAAGTAGTGGTGGTCGACGTTCACGTACGCGCAGCCGAGCGTGTCCACGACCTTGATGAAGCCCTTGAAGTTCACGTCGATGATCCCGTTCAGCTGCCCCTTCAGTTCGGGGAACACTTCGCGCACGATCGTCTCCGCCGAGAGCACGATCCCGCCCTTCGCGCCGCCGAATTTGCTGCCGATCGTGTACGCCGCGTTGATCTTTTCGTTGGCGTAGATGCCGCCGTGCGGGTCGGTGATGTTGACGAGCAGATCGCGCGGGATCGACATCACCGACGTCTGCCCGAGTTCGGGGTCGAGGCGCACGAGCAGGATCGTGTCGCTGCGGGCCGACGCGTTGCGTTCTTCGCTGTTCCTCGAGCCTTCCCGGCGGTCTGAGCCGAGGACCAGGAAGGTCTTCGGACCGCCGTTGTACTCCTGCGTCACGAGCCCCTTCGGCGCGTTGATTTTGTTGAGCGCGGGGAACACCTCCGAGGCGATCCCGCCGACCGTGTTGAGGGCGACGGTGGCTGTGGCCGCGCCGCTGAGCACGACGATCAGTCCGCCTCCGATCAGGAAGCGCTTCCACATGCCCCACCACATCGAGGGCGGGCGCTCGTCAGGCATCTTGTATCGGCGCGCGGCAGCTCATGGGCATGGGGACGAGCACGCGCAACCCCCTGACGGCACGTGCGCTCATTAGCCTAGCGAGCGGGCCGGAGCGCACGCGCCGGAATGACGGGTACGCTCGATTCGATGCTGAGCCCGCGCAACCGAGAACTGCTGGGTCTCGTGCCCTCCGCGCTGCTCGTCGCGGCCGGGTTCGCCGCGATCTTCATCCAGGCCCAGAACGACACGTCGGGCGCGTCGACCAACCTGACGCTCAACAACCTCTCCGGCGTGTCGCTGTCCTACGGCGCCGTGTTCCTGGGCCTGTGCGTGGCCGCGCACGTGGTGATCCGCTACGCGCTGCCGCACGCCGACCCCTACCTGTTCCCGCTCGTGGCGGTGCTCGCGAGCATCGGGATCGTGATGGTCTACCGGATCGACCCGGTGCTGGCTCGCCAGCAGGCGCTGTGGATGGTGATCGGCCTGGGGCTGTTCGCCGCGACGATCCTCGCGCTGCGCCGGCAGGGGGTGGCGGTACTCGAGCGCTACCGCTACACGATCGCCGCCGTCGGGATCGCGATGGCGGTGCTGCCGCGGTTTCCCGGCATCGGCGAGCAGGTCAACGGCGCCTACCTCGACATCCACTTCGGCAAAGTGTCCTTCCAGCCGGCCGAGCTCGCGAAGGTCGCGATCGTGATCTTCCTCGCCTCCTACCTGCGCGACAATCGCCAGATCCTCGTGACCGCGGGACGGCGCCTGCTCGGCGTGACGATCCCGCCGATGAAGCAGTTCGGCCCGATGCTGATCGTGTGGGGGGCGTCGATGGCGACGCTTCTGATCACCCGCGAGCTCGGCACCTCGCTGATGTTCTACGGCGCGTTCCTCGCGCTTCTGTACGTCGCCACCGGGCGCTTCTCGTTCCCGCTGATCGGGCTCGTGCTGTTCTCGCTCGGGGCGTGGTTCCTCGCGGTGCACGTGAGTCACGTCCAGGCGCGCGTGCTGGCGTGGGAACACCCATTCGACCCGGCCCTCTACAAACTCCCGGTGGGGGGCAGCTACCAGCTCGCCCAGTCGCTGTTCGCGCAGGCCGACGGCGGGCTGCTCGGCACCGGCTTCGACCGCTCGCTTCTGCGCGCGTCCCACCACGGCTCCTCGATCCTGCCGGTCCCCGAAAGCGACATGATCTACGCGGTCATCACCAACGAGCTCGGGCTGCTCGGCGCCGCGGCGCTGCTGCTGGTGTACCTGCTGTTCGTCGCGCGCGGCCTGAAGACGGCGATCCTCGCGCGCGACTCGTTCTCCAAGCTGCTCGCCACGGGACTCTCGTTCGTGGTGGCGATGCAGGTGTTCGTGATCGTCGGCGGCGTCACCCGCGTGATCCCGCTGACGGGCGTCACGTTGCCCTTCGTCGCCTACGGCGGGTCCTCCGTGGTGATGAACTTCGTGCTCGTCGCGCTGCTGCTCGTCGTCTCAGATCGCGCGCGCAGGCCGTATTCGAGGCCCGCGCGCGCCTGATTCGCACGCCGAGAGGCGCTGGGCGTCCTCGTTCAGGATCGCCGGCGCCGCAGGTGAGCCCGGCGAGCTGTCGAAGACCGTCGCTGCGATGCTCAGCTCCACCGCCAACGCAGCGACGCCGCGAGTGTTCCTGCGCACGCCGCCGTCGCCGAGGTTCAGGCGCTACCGCGGCCTGCCGGAGGCGCGCGAGCTCGCGGAAGGGTTCTGCTCGCCCGCCGGCCTGCACAGGCGGCCATGGCTGCAGCGGCTGCGCCGCGCGCTCGACGAGGACCTGTTCGTCCTTCACTTCCAGCCGATCGTCTCGCTCGCGGACGGGACGGTGTCCCACCACGAGGCGCTGGTGCGCCTCGCCGACGAGGACGACGGGCAGCTGGTCGCGCCGGGGATGTTCCTGCCTGCCGCCGAGCGCTACGGGCTGATCCGCGACATCGACCGGATGGTGCTCGACAAGGTTGCCGCGCTGCTCGGGGACGAGTGCGCCGGCCGGGACGTCACGCTCGCGATGAACGTCTCCGCGGTGTCGGTCACGGACGGCTCGATGCTCGCCCACCTCGAGCGCTGCCTCGCCCGACACGCGGTCGATCCCGCGCGGCTCGTCGTCGAGGTCACGGAGACCGCGGCGATCTCCGACATGCGGAGCGCGCGCGACTTCTGCGCCGGGGTGATCGCGCTCGGCTGCTCGGTCGCGCTCGACGACTTCGGCGCGGGCTTCGGCTCGTTCCAGTACCTCAAGCACCTGCCGTTCACCTACCTGAAGATCGACGGCGACTTCATCCGCCGGCTGCCCGTCTCGCGCACCGACCAGCTGGTCGTGAAGGCGCTCGCGGGCGTCGTCAGCGGGATGGGCAGGCAGACGATCGCCGAGTTCGTCGGCGACCAGGACACGATGAGCATGCTGCGCTGCTACGGCGTGGACTACGCGCAGGGCTTCGAGGTCGGGCGCCCCGTCGCGGGCATCCCCACCGCGGCGTAGACGCCCGCCGAGCGTCTCTACTTCGGCTGCGGGAACTGCTGGCGCATCGCCGCGTCCCACGCCCGATCGGGCAGCAGCCGTCGCGTGAGGATCGACAGCTTCGCCGACGGGGTGATCGTGATCCGCGCGGGCGGCCGGCGGCGCGTGATCGCGCGCTCGATCACCTTCGCCACCCGGTCGGGGCCCGCGCCGAGCATCCGCATCGGGCCGTCGTAGGCGCCTTTGGTGATCGCGCCCACGGTCGCGTTGAAGCGCGCGTATGGGTCGTCGCTCGAGCTGCTCACGTCGGCCATGCTCGCGGTCGCCGCCTCGCCGAACTCGGTCGTGATCAGCCCCGGCTCGAGCAGCACCACGTCGACGCCGAAGCCGCGCACCTCGAAGCGCAGCGCGTCGGAAATCGCCTCGAGCGCGTGCTTGGTCGCGTGGTAGTGCCCGCCGCCGGGGAAGGTCAGCAGGCCGCCCATCGAGCCGATGTTCACGATCTTGCCCCAGCGCTGCGCGCGCATCTTCGGCAGCACCAGCTGGGTCAGCCGCACTAGGCCGAACACGTTCGTCTCGAACTGGCGGCGCATCGCCTCCACCGGCACCGTCTCGATCGCGCCGCTCTGGCTGTAGCCGGCGTTGTTGACCAGCACGCCCACCGCGCCGTGCTCGCGCTCCACCTCCGCCACCGCCGCCTGCATCGAGGTCTCGTCGGTCACGTCGAGCGCGAGCGTGCGACAGCCGGCGTCCTTCAGATCATCGATCGTCTCCGGACGCCGCGCGGTCGCGTACACCGTCCAGCCCGAGCCGGCGAGGCGCAGCGCGGTCGCGCGGCCGATGCCGGAGGAGCAGCCCGTGATCAGCACCGCCTTCGAGGGTTCGGCCATCGGCGGAGCATAAGGCCTGGATGCGGGTTGACAGAGCGCGCGAGAGGTAGGCTTGCGCGTATGAACACTTCCTCCGCAGCCACCCTCCCCGACGCGCTGGGAGCCCCGGCGCGCGAGTTCGTGTCCAAGCCCCATCTCCTGCTGATCGGCGACGAGCGACTGGAGGCGGCCGACGGGCGCACGTTCGCGACGCTCGACCCGTCCAGCGGAAGCGAGATCGCGCAGGTCGCACTTGGCGGCGTGGACGACGTAGACCGTGCGGTCGCGGCTGCGCGCGCTGCGTTCGCGGAGGGGCCGTGGGGGTCGATGGTGGCCTCTGGTCGCGAGCGGCTGATGCACCTGCTCGCGCAGGCGCTCGAAGACCGCGCCGAGGAGTTCGCCCAGATCGAGTCGCTCGACAACGGCAAGCCCGTCGGCCTCGCCCAGTACGTCGACGTCGCCGGCGCGGTCGCGCACCTGCGCTACTACGCCGGCTGGCCCACCAAGATCGAGGGCGGCGTGCTGCCGGTGGGCGCGCCGAACATGCACTGCTACACCCGCAGCGAACCGGTCGGCGTGGCCGCGCAGATCATCCCGTGGAACTTCCCGCTGCTGATGGCCGCGTGGAAGCTCGGGCCCGCGCTCGCGGCCGGCTGCACGGTCGTGCTCAAGCCCGCCGAGCAGACCCCGCTCAGCGCGCTGCGCCTCGGCGAGCTCGCGCTCGAGGTCGGCTTCCCGCCGGGTGTGGTCAACGTGCTCACCGGCGACGGCTCCACCGGTGCGGCGCTCGTGGACCATCCGGACGTCGACAAGGTCGCGTTCACCGGGTCGACCGCCGTGGGGCGCGAGATCGGCTCGAAGGCCGGCCGCGCGCTCAAGCGCGTCACGCTCGAGCTGGGCGGCAAGTCGCCGAACATCATCCTGCCCGACGCAGACATCGACGCCGCGATCAAGGGCTCCTACCAGGCGATCTACTTCAACACCGGGCAGGCGTGCAACGCCGGCTCGCGCCTGTTCGTCCCGAAGGAGCGCTTCGACGAGGTGATGAGCGGCCTGGCCGCCGCGGCCAGCTCCGCGCGCCTCGGGCCGGGCCTCGAGCAGGGCACCCAGCTCGGGCCGGTCGTCTCCGCCGAGCAGCACGAGCGCGTAATGGGCTACATCGAAGGGGGTCGCGCGGAAGGCGCCGAGCTGCTCGCCGGCGGCGAGGCGGCGCTCGCCGACAGCGGCGGCTACTTCATCGCGCCGACGCTGTTCGCCACCACCTCAGACGATCTGCGCATCGCGCGGGAGGAGATCTTCGGGCCGGTGCTCGTCGCCTCGCCGTACGACTCGCTCGAGGAGGTCGCCGCCCGCGCGAACGAGGGCGACTACGGCCTCGCTGCGGGCGTGTGGACGCGCGATCTCTCCAGCGCCCACCGCATGGCCGCGCTGCTGCGCGCGGGCATGGTCTACGTCAACACGTGGGGCCTGGCCGACCCGGCGGCGCCGTTCGGCGGGTTCAAGTCCTCCGGCATCGGGCGCGAGCACGGCCGCGACGGCCTCGACGCGTACCTCGAGACCAAGACGGTCTGGACAGCGCTTTGAGTCTCGCCGCTTCGTGAGCGCGGTCGCACAGAGCCAGCCCGCCCCGATCAGCGTCCGCTCCGAGCGCTGGGTGCCCGCGCTCGGCGCGCTGCTCGCGCTGGCGATGCTAGCCGCGACCGGCGAGATCGTCGTCGACGGCACCGCCGCCGTCTCGCCGGTGATCCCCAAGTCGCCCGTCATCGCGGGCTGGTTGTCGGGGATCGGCGAGCGCCTCGACTTCCGCATGTTCCTCCTCGCGCTGCTCGTCGCGATCGGCGGCTACGCGGGGATGCTCGCGCTCGCGCGGCTCGGTTCCGTCGGGCGTGTCTCGAAACGGTGGGCGATCGTCCTGATCGCGGCGCTGCACGGGGTCGTGTTCCTCGGCCCGATACTCCTCTCCACCGACGTGTTCAGCTACATCGCCTACGCGCGCATGGGCGTCGAGCACGGCCTCAACCCCTACCTGCACGGACCGGCGGCGATCTCGCGCGATCCCGTGTTCCAGTACGTCGGGCACGACTGGCGCCGCGTCGCCACCGCCTACGGGCCTCTGTACACGCTCATCACCTACCCGCTCGCGCCGCTCGGCGTGGTCGGCGCGGTGTGGGCGATGAAGGTCGAGGCGCTGCTCGCGAGCGCCGCGACGCTCGCGCTGGTCTGGCGCTGCGCGCGCCAGCGTGGCCTCGACCCCGTGTGGGCGATCCTCGTCGTCGGCGCCAACCCGCTGTACGTGATCTACGGGCTCGGCGGCGCGCACAACGACCTGATCATGATGGCGATGATGATGGCCGCGGTCACACTCACGATCGCCCCCCGCGCGTCAGCCAAGGGCGAAGCGGGCGCGGCGGGCCTGGTGGTGGCGGGCGCGCTCGTAAAGGCCACCGTCGCGGCGCTGCTGCCGTTCATGGTCGTCTCCAGGCGACGGCTCGCTCCGATCCTCGGCGCGCTCGCGGCGCTCGTGCTCGGCGCGCTCGTCGGCTACGTCGCGTTCGGGATCCACGGCATTGACGTCGTAGCCGCGCTCAACCGCGACGCCGCGTTCGTCTCCAGCGACAGCTTCGCCACCGAGCTCGCGCACCTGTTCGGCAAGCCCGGCGTGTTCCCCGTCGACCACGACCTGCTCAAGGCGAGCCTCGTGCTGATCGTCCTTCACCTGCTGTGGCGCACGTGGCGCGGATACGACTGGGTGGCCGCCTCCGGCTGGGCGCTGCTCGCGATCTCCGTCACGAGCACGTGGCTGCTCGCGTGGTACATCCTCTGGCCGCTGCCGCTCGCCGTCGTCACCCGCGACAGGCGGCTGTTGATCGCGACGCTCGCGATCCAGTCGATGTTCGTCGTGCATCAACTCACCCCGCTCATGGCGGAAGTCAAATGAACACCCCGAGCGCACCGGCCGCGGACGGGCGATGGGCGGCGCTGCCCACATGGTTGCGCCCTCGCGACACGGAGTTCTCCGCCACCGGCCGCACGCGGCTGGTCGAGACGACGCTGTTGGTGCTCGTCGCGCTGCTGCTCGCCACCGCCACCGTCAACGACCTGATGCGCAACCGGAACGTCAACGAGCGTCTGATCGCGGATCTGCGCACGTGGCGCGCATACACGGGACACGACTATCTAAACCTCACGATCAGCCAGGAACTGCTCGGCCCCACGAGCATCCAGCGCGAGGTGGTCTGCGGCAACACCGCGCCCGGAGCGCCGAAAGCGACGATCGAGATCTGCCTCGCGATCTGGGGGCCCACGGCGAACGGGCGCCGGGCGGTGCACGGCGGCTGGTACCTGCCGGCGAAAGCGCAGGACGACACGCGCTCCCTACGTTATGGCTGCTTCGGGCCGGCCTCCCGCGGGATGTGCCCGCGATGAGCGCAGCCGCGCCCGCCGCGCCCGCGCCAGCCGCGGCGAACGGGTCCGGCGCACGCATCAGCAGCCTGCCCGCGTGGTGGCCGCTCGCGGCGCTCACGCTGCTCGCCGCGCTCCTGCGGCTCTCCACGCTCGACCTGCAGAGCTTCTGGTACGACGAGGCGTTCACGCCCGTGCACGTGTTGCACCCGAGCCTATGGGCGACGCTGCGCTCGGTCGTCCACACGGAGAACTCGCCGCCCCTGTGGTACCTGCTCGCGTGGGCGGACTCGCGCGTGCTCGGGACAGGCGAGATCGCGCTGCGCCTGCCTTCCGCGCTCGCAGGTATCGCCACCGTGCCCGTCGCGTGGGCGATCGGGCGCGAGCTCGCCAGCCGCCGCGCGGCGATCGTGTGCGCGGCGCTTGTCGCCGTCAACCCGCTGTTCGTTTGGTACTCGCAGGAGGCGCGCGTGTACGGGCTGTTCGTGCTCACCGCCGCGGTCGCGATGCTGTGCTTCCTGCGCGCCGAGCGGGACCCGACGCCAGGGCGCCTCGCGGGGTTCGCCGCCGCGGGTGCGCTCGCGCTGCTGACCCACTACTTCGTGGTGTTCCTGCTCGCGCCGATGGTGGTGTGGCTGGTGTTCGGGCGGCGTGCGGACGGCAGGCAGGCGGGCTCCCGAGCGGCGCTGGGTGCATGCGGCGCGATCGTCCTCGTCGGCGTGGCGCTGCTGCCGCTGATCTCCGCGCAGGGTGGGCACGGCACGCAGTGGATCGGGCGCTGGCCGCTGTCCGAGCGGCTGCAGGCGATACCGCAGTACTTCCTCACCGGCTACTCAGGCGAGCCGCTCGGGCGCGGGATCGAGCTGCTCGTCGCTCTGCCGATCCTCACGGGCGTGGGCCTGTGGCTGTGGCGCTGGCTCGAGCAACCCGCGGCGGTGCGCGCACGCAACGCCGCCGCCGACCCCGCGGGCGCGGAGCTGGCGGCCAGCGAGCGCCGTGGCGCGCTGATCGCCCTTTCGATCGCCGCGTGCGGGGTGCTGATCCCGGTGCTGCTCGCGGTGCTCGGCGCGGACTACCTCGCCCCTCGCAACCTCGTCGCGGCGATGATCCCCGTGACGGCGCTGATCGCGGTGCTGCTCGCCTCGCCGAGCGTCGGTCGCGCCGGCACGCCACTCGCGCTGATCGTCGCGCTGGCGTTCGCGGCGATCTCGCTCGACGTCGAGCTCAGCCCGCGGCTGCAGCGCGGCAACTGGCGCGACGTCGCGCACGCACTGCGCGCAGACGGCCGCCAGCGCGCGATCACGACCGTCGAGCTGGGCGCCGCGCCGCTCGAGTACTACCTGTCCGGCCTGCACAACCTTCGCGCAGGGCGCACCGTCGAGGTGAGCGAGATCGACGAGACCGGCTACTCGCCGTTGCGCGCCTCCGCCGGCGATCCGCCCGCGCCCGGATTCCGGCTGCTCGCGCGGCTGAACATCGACGGTCTGATCGTCTACCGCTTCGTCTCGGCGACTCCACGCGCGGTCTCCGAGACGACGCTGCGGCGCCACGTGATCACACTCGCGCACCCCGAGGTGCTGGTGCCTGCCGCTTCGGGGTAGAGGCGCGAAGATGAGATCTTGCATGCGCAACCGTCGTCTGGCACGAAAAGGATCTAGTTTTTGAGCATGCGGCATTTGACCTCGGAGGCTCGCGGCGAGGCTCAGGCGGCGCTGGAGCGTGCGCGCGAGTATCTGCTCTCCCTCCAGGACAGCGCAGGATGGTGGCGCGGGGAGCTGCAGACGAACGTGACGATGGACGCGGAGGACCTGCTGCTGCGCGAGTTCCTCGGCATCCGCGGCGAGGCCGAGACGGCGCGCACGGCGGCGTGGGTCCGCTCGCAGCAGCGCGCCGATGGCACGTGGGCGAACTTCCACGGCGGCCCCGGCGAGCTGTCGACGACGATCGAGGCGTACTGGGCGCTGCGCCTTGCGGGCGATGCCGCGGACGCGCCGCACATGCTCGCGGCGGCGGAGTTCGTCCGTCGCGAAGGCGGGATCGAGCACGCGCGCGTGTTCACGCACCTGTGGCTCGCGCTGTTCGGGCTGTGGTCGTGGGAGCACGTCCCGGCGCTGCCGCCCGAGGTGATCCTGCTGCCGGCGTGGGTGCCGCTGAACGTGTACGACTTCGCGTGCTGGGCGCGCCAGACGATCGTCGCGCTGTCGCTCGTCAAAGCTCACCGTCCGATCCACCCGCTCCTGTTCGACCTCGACGAGCTGCACGCGCCTGGGTTCGTGGAGGACCCGGCCCGCGCTCGTCGCGTCCGCCGGCCCGCGTCGCGGCGCGCGGGGATGCTCACCCGCCTGGACCGGCTGTTGCGCGCGTACGAGCGCCGGCCGCTGCGCCCGCTGCGCAAGCTCGCGATCGCGCGCGCCGAGCGCTGGATCGTGGAGCGCCAGGAGGCCGACGGCTCGTGGGGCGGGATCCAGCCGCCGTGGGTGTACTCGCTGATCGCGCTGCGCCTGCAGGGCTACCCGCTCGACCATCCGGCGCTCGTGCGCGGCATCGAGGGGCTCGAGCGGTTCATGGTCGAGGAGTCCAACCCACCGAGCAGGCGCCTGGAAGCGTGCCAGTCGCCGGTGTGGGACACCGCGCTCGCGGCGGTCGCGCTGAGCGACGCGGGCCTGTCGGGCGAGCACCCGGCGCTGGTGCGCGCCACGGAGTGGCTGCTCGGCGAGGAGGTCGAGCAGAAGGGCGACTGGTCGGTCGCTCGACCGGCCCTCGAGCCTGGCGGCTGGGCGTTCGAGTTCGCGAACGTGAACTACCCCGACATCGACGACACGGCTGAGGTGGTGCTCGCGCTCCAGCGCGTCGCCGACACCGAGGCCGGGCAAACGTCGCCCGCGCGGGCGCTCAGGCCGAAGATCGACGCGGCGGTGCGCCGGGCGCTGCGCTGGGTCGAGGGGATGCAGTGCTCGGACGGCGGCTGGGGCGCGTTCGACGCGGACAACACGCGCGCGCTGGTGCGCGAGCTGCCGTTCCTGGACTTCGGCGAGGTGATCGACGAGCCGAGCGCGGACGTGACAGCGCACACGCTCGAGATGCTCGGCACGCTCGGCCTCGCGAGCAGCGAGCCGGCACAGCGCGGGGTGCGCTGGCTGCTCGAGCGCCAGGAGCCCGAGGGCTCGTGGTTCGGACGGTGGGGCGTCAACCACGTTTACGGCACCGGCGCCGCGGTCCCCGGCCTGATCGCGTGCGGCGTCGACCCGTCCGAGCGGTGCATCCGCCGCGCGGTGCGCTGGCTGGAGGCGCACCAGAACGAGGACGGCGGCTGGGGCGAGGACCCGCGCTCCTACGACGACGCCGCGTGGGTCGGGCGCGGGGCGAGCACCGCCTCCCAGACGGCCTGGGCGCTGATCGCGCTGCACGCCGCCGGCGAGGCCTCAGATGCGCTCGCGCGCGGCGTTCGCTGGCTCGCCGCAACCCAGAGATCCGACGGCGGCTGGGATGAGCCGCAGTACACGGGAACGGGCTTCCCGTCCGACTACTACATCAACTACCACCTTTATAGGATCACGTTTCCGATGATGGCGCTCGGACGCTGCGTCGCGGCGCCGACCGCGCCCGGGGAGGCCGTCGACGGTCTTGGCCACGAGGCCGGCGTGTCCGAGCGAAGCGGGTGACGCTCATCGCGGTAGCGCCCGGCGGCGCGCCGACTGCCGATGCGGTGATGGCGCGGGCGGGCGGCGAGAACTTCCCCGTCGCGAGCCGCGTGCTGGGGCGGCGGGTGCGTGGCGACCTGCTCGCGCTGTACGGGTTCGCGCGGCTGCTCGACGAGCTGGGGGATTCGGATGAGCTGAGGCCTGCCGAGCGGCTGTCCGCGCTCGACTGGCTGGAGGCGGAGCTGGACGAGGCGTTCGCGGGGCGTGCGCGCCACCCGCTGCTCGTGGCGCTCGAGCCGACTTTGCGCGACCGGCGCCTGTCGCGCGAGCCGTTCGCGCGGCTGATGGAGGCCAACCGCATGGACCAGCGCGTGAGCCGCTACGAGACGTGGGAGCAGCTGCGCGACTACTGTGCGCTGTCCGCCGACCCGGTCGGCGAGCTGGTGCTCGCGGTCTTCGGCGCCGCCATCCCCGAGCGGATCGCGCTGTCGGACTCGATCTGCACCGCGCTGCAGCTGGTCGAGCACTGCCAGGACGTCGCGGAGGATCTCGCGCGTGGACGGATCTACCTGCCCGCCGAGGACATGGAGCGCTTCGGCTGCACGCCCGCGGAGCTGGAGCGGGCGCACGCGACCGGACCGCTGCGCGAGACGATCGCGTTCGAGGTCGAGCGCGCGAGGACGCTGCTGGACGAGGGCGCGCCGCTGATCGACACGCTGCGCGGCAGGGCGCGGTTCGCGGTGACGGCGTTCGTCGCGGGTGGGCGCGCGGCGCTCGACGCGATCGAGCGCGCGCGCTTCGACACGCTCCCCGGGCCGCCGCCCGTGGGGCGTACGAGGCGGGCGCGAGCGCTGTTGGCGACGCTCATCGAGCACCGGGGCCGGCACGCGTGAGCGCGACTGTGACCCTCGATGAGGCGTACGCGCGCTGCGAGGCGATCACGCGCACGCAGGCGACGAACTTCTACTACGGCATCCGCCTGCTGCCGGGCGGGCGGCGCCGCGCGATGTGCGCGGCGTACGCGTTCGCGCGCCGCGTGGACGACATCGGCGACGGGACGCTCGACCAGGGCGAGAAGCTGCGGCTGCTCGACGCGCAGGGGGAGGCGCTCGCGGCGATCGAGCCCGCGCGCGTGGGCCACTCGCCGAGCGAGGACCCTGTGATGGTCGCGCTGGCGGACGCGAGCACCCGCTTCGCGCTGCCGGCGGGCGCGCTCGCGGAGCTGATCGAGGGTGTTCGGATGGACGTGGAGGGCGTGACATATGAGTCCTTCGAGGAGCTCGTGCCGTACTGCCGCCGCGTGGCGGGCGCGATCGGAAGGGCGTGCCTGGCGATCTTCGGCCTGCGCGACGACGCGGTCGACCGTGCGGACGCGGAAACGCTCGCGGACGACCTCGGCATCGCGCTGCAGCTGACGAACATCCTGCGCGACGTGCGGGAGGACGCGAGCAACGGCCGCGTGTACCTGCCGCGCGAGGATCTGCGGCGCGTCGGGCTGATCGCTGCGGAGGGTGCGGGCGCGGCGGAGGCGCTGGCGGTGCTGGCGCGCGCGACCGGCTCGTATGGCGCGAACGGCGACGCGGCGGGCGCGGCGGAGCTGGAGCGGCTGTCGGAGGCGGTGCGCTACGAGGCGGAGCGGGCGCGCGAGTGGTTCGACCGCGGCCTGACGCTCGTGCCGCTGCTCGACCGTCGCAGCGCGGGTTGCGTGCTGGCGATGGCGGGGATCTACCGGCGGCTGCTCGACCGTATCGAGGCGCACCCGGAGCGGATCGCGCGCGAACGGATGTCGCTGGCGAAACACGAGAAGGCGTGGGTCGCCGCCCGCGGGCTGCTGGGGGTGACGGATTGAGCGCCGAGCGCAGCGTGGTGGTGGTCGGCGGCGGTCTCGCGGGGATCACCGCTGCGCTCGACTGCGCGGACGCGGGGGCGAGCGTGACGCTCGTGGAGGTGAGGCCGAGGCTCGGGGGAGCGGTCTACTCGGTCGAGCGCGAGGGCCTTCGGATGGACAACGGCCAGCACGTGTTCCTGCGCTGCTGCACCGCATACCACGCGCTGCTGAGTCGCCTTGGCAGCGACCACCTCGTGTCGATCCAGCCGCGCCTGGAGATACCGGTGCTGAAGCCTGGGTCGGCGCCGACGCTGCTGCGTCGCGGCTCGCTGCCCGCGCCGCTTCACCTCGCGGGCGTGCTCGCGCGCTACCCGCACCTGAGCGCGCGCCAGCGTTTCGGGGTGATCCGCGCAGCGCTGGGGCTGATGCGCCTGGACCCGGACGACCCGCGGCTTGACGAGATCTCGTTCGGCGAATGGCTCGAAGCGCACGGGCAGGACGCGGAGGCGGTGAGCGTGCTGTGGGACCTGATCGCGCTGCCGACGCTCAACCTCCCCGCCGCGGAGGCGTCGCTGGCGCTCGGCGTGTTCGTGTTCCGCACGGGGCTCTTCACCTCCGCGGACGCCGGCGACATCGGCTTCCACACGGGCACGCTGTCTGAGATCGTCGGCGTGCCGGCGGAGCGCGCGCTGTGCGACGCGGGGGTCGACGTGCGGCTCGGCTGGGGCGCGGAGCGGCTGGAGCGCGGCGAGGACGGCTTCGAGGTTCACGCGCGCGGCGACGCGGACGGCGTGAGTGCGCAGACGGCGATCGTGGCGGTGCCGCACACGCGCGCGGCGAGCCTGCTCGAGGGTCTGCTGGGGGGGACGGCGCGCGGGTTCGCCGAGCTGGGCGGCTCGCCGATCGTGAACCTGCACGTGGTGTTCGACCGCGAGGTGACCAGCCACCGGTTCGCCGCGGGCGTGGGCACGCCGGTGCAGTACCTGTTCGACCGCAGCGCCGCGGCGGGCGCGCCCACGGGATGCCAATATCTGGCGGTGTCGCTTTCGGGTGCCGAGCGGGAGATGGCGATGAGCGTGGAGGAGCTGCGCGAGCTCTACGTGCCCGCGCTGCGCGAGCTGCTGCCGCGCGCGCGGCGCGCGAACGTGGAGAGCTTCCTCGTGACCCGCGAGCACGCCGCGACGATCCGCGCCGCCCCCGGCACCGCGTCGCTGCGCCCGGCCGCGCGGACGGCCGTGCCGGGACTGCTGCTGGCGGGCTCGTGGACCGACACGGGCGGGCCGGCGACGCTCGAGGGCGCGGTGCTGAGCGGCCACGCCGCCGCCGCTGAGGCGCTTCGGAGGCTCGCGCTGGCGCCGCCGCCGCAGCCGGTGGCGTGGGGGGCGGCGGCGTGAGCGACCTGCTGGTGGCGGCGCCGCTGCGCGTCGAGGCGCTGCTGATCTCCTCGGCTGCGCGCAGCGCGCTGGTGCGCAAGACCGGCATGGGGCCGGACCGCGCGAAGGCTGCGGCGGGCGAATTGGCGTCGCACGCGGGCGGCGCGATGCTCGTGCTCGGCTTCTGCGGCGGCCTGGACGACAGCTCGGTGCCGGGCGAAGTGATCGTCGCGGAGGAGGTGTACGCGGCAGAGGACGAAGGCCACGAGGAGCAGCGCGTGCGCTGCGGGATGACGGGCGAGCTGCTGCGGCGGCTGACGGGGCGCGGGTTGAAGGTGCGCACGGGCAACGTGGTGTGCGTGTCGCGTCTCGCGCTCGGGGAGCGCCGCGCGGAGCTGCACGCGGGCGGCGCGATCGCGGTGGACATGGAGTCGGTGTGGCTCGCGCCTGGAGCGGGCGAGCGGCCGTTCGCGGTCGTGCGGGTGGTGCTCGACAGTCCCTCGCACGAGCTGATGCGCGTGCAGGCGGTCGGCGGGGCGCTGCGCGCGGCGTGGGCACTCAGGCGCGTCGCCGCCGCCCTGCACGACCTCGCGCCCGAGGGACTAAGGTAGTCCGCATGGCCGTACGTGTCCGCCAGAGCACGCGCATGGGCTGGTACCTGATGCGCCAGCGGATCGCCAAACGCGAGAAGTTCCCGCTGATCGTCGAGCTCGAGCCGCTGTTCCAGTGCAACCTCGCGTGCTCGGGCTGCGGCAAGATCCAGCACCCCGAGCACGAGCTGCGCCGGCGGATGCCGGTCGAGCAGGCGATCGCGGCGATCGAGGAGAGTGGCACGCCGATGGTGTCGATCGCGGGCGGCGAGCCGCTGATCCACCCCGAGATCCACGTGATCGCGGACGAGTTGGTTAAACGCAAGAAGTTCGTGTACCTGTGCACGAACGCGCTGCTGCTGGAGAAGAAGCTCGAGAACTTCAGGCCGAGCCCGTACTTCTCGTGGGCGGTCCACATGGACGGCCTGCGCGAGCGCCACGACGCCTCCGTCGAGCGCGAGGGCGTGTTCGACAAGGCGGTGAGCGCGATCAGGGCGGCGAAGGCGGCGGGCTTTCGCGTGACGACGAACACCACGTTCTTCACCCACGACTCCCCTAAGACGGTGCGCGAGGTGCTGGACTTCCTCAACGACGACCTCGAGGTCGACGAGATGATGATCTCGCCCGCCTACGCGTATGAGAAAGCGCCAGACCAGGACCACTTTCTCGGCGTGACGCAGACGCGCAAGCTGTTCAGCGAGGCGTTCGCGGACGGCCGACGCAAGCGCTGGCGGCTGAACCACAGCCCGCTGTTCCTCGACTTCCTCGAGGGCAAGGCCGAATTCGACTGCACCGCGTGGGGGATACCGAGCTACTCGCTGTTCGGCTGGCAGCGCCCCTGCTACCTGATGTCCGACGGCTACGCGAAGACGTACAAAGAGCTGATCGAGACGACCGACTGGAGCAAGTACGGTCGCGGCAGAGACCCACGCTGCGACAACTGCATGGCGCACTGTGGCTACGAGCCGACGGCGGTGCTGCAGACGACGCGCTCGCTGCGCCAGTCACTGCGCGCCTTCGCCGGCTGACTCCTCCTCCGGGACCGCGACGGCGACCGGCACCGATCGCACGTCGCTCCAACGCAGCCCCTCGCCGAGCAGCGCGGGGACGCCGAGCGCGAGCGCTGTGAGCACCTCGACCGCCTGCAGCAGGATGCCGTACGCGAGCGCTGGCCCGGCGCCTACGCCGTAGGCGGCGAGCACGACGAGGCAGGCGGCCTGGAAGACCCCGACGTTCGACGGCGTGGCGGGCAGCACGGCGCTGAGGTTGATCGCGAGCAGGATCGCGGCGGCGGCGACGAGGCCGGCCCCCTGCGACTGCAGCCCGAGTGAGAGCAGGACGGCGTAGCAGGCGAGCCACTGCAGCGCCCACGCGAGCAGCTGGCTGGTGACGGCTGTGGCGCCGTAGCGCGGGCGGGCGAACACGACGAGGCCCTGGCGCGCGAGGTTCAGCGCGCGGCTGGCGGCGCCCGCGGCGCGCGCGATTCGCTCCGAGCGCGAGCGTCGCGCGAGCGCGAGCAGGCGCGGGCCGGCGACGACGAGCGCGCACACGAGCAGCGGGACGGCGAGCGCGGTCGCGATCCCGGTCACGTGACCGGAGAGCAGCGGGATGCTGGTGAACGTGACGGCGAGCAGGATCGCGAGCGCGAGCAGGTTGATGAGCGTCTGCGAGAACACCGTCCCGGCGACGACCGGCAGCAGGCGCCGATTGGGTCCCTGCAGTCGGCGCGTGAGCACGATCACCCGCGAGGGCTCGCCGATCCGCCCGGGGAACAGGGCGGAGGTCATCACGCCGATCATCGTCGCGCGCGTGACCCAGATCGGCGCGATCGACGTGTCGGGGAGCGCGGCCCGCAGCGTCTGGTGCCAGGAGATCGAGCGCAGCACGAGCGAGGCGGCCATCAGCGCGAGCGCGAGCGCGAGCCACCCGGGCGTGGCGGTGATCAGCACGTGCCCGACGCGCGAGAGGTTGAGGTTGGCGAGCGCGAGCACGACGAGCCCGGCCGCTAGGAGGACGGCGGACGCGAGCGCGACGCGCCTATATCGGCCGGGGCGGCGCGTGACCGGAGGCGGCCCCGGCGTGTCGGGCGGCTCCGGCGTGTCGATCGGGCTGGGGTCCACCACGCCAGGTATTCTCACGTGCGCAGCGATGAGGTCCGCTCCCCACCTCGATCGTCAGGAGCTGGCCGCGATCTTCGCGGGCGGGTTCCTCGGCGCCACAGCCCGCGCGGCGCTCGCGCAGACCCTCTCGGTGCGCCCCGACGAATGGCCGTGGGCGACGTTCGCGGTGAACATCCTCGCGGCGCTGGTGCTGGGGTACGCGATCACGCAGTTCCAGCAGCGGCTGCCTAACGAGCGCCCCCCGCACGTGGTCCTCGACCGCGCGTTTCTCGGCACCGGGCTCTGCGGCGCGCTGAGCACCTTCTCGACGATGATGCTCGAGCTGCTGCGAATGATCGACGGCGCGCACTGGGCGCTGGCGTTTGGCTACGCCGGCGCGAGCATCGCGTGTGGGCTGGGGGCGGTCCTCCTGACGAGCAGGCTCGCGCGCCGAGGCAGGACGCGCGTATGAGCTTCGTGGCGCTGTGGGCGGGGGTGGGCGTGCTCGGCGGCCTCGGCTCCCTGGCACGGTTCCTCGTCGACGGACTCGTGTCCGCGCAGACCGGCGGGCGGCTCCCGCTGGGGACGCTGCTCGTCAACCTGAGCGGAAGCGTGGTGCTCGGTGTTCTCGCAGGGGTGGCGCTCAAAGGCGACGCGTACCTGCTGGCAGGCACCGCGGTGATCGGTTCCTACACGACCTTCTCCACGTGGATGTTCGAGTCAGAGCGCCTGGCCGAGGACGGTCTCGCGTGGATGTTCGTGGCGAACGTCGTGTTGAGCACCGTGCTCGGGATGGGAGCGGTTGCGCTGGGGCGGCTGATCGGGGGTGGGTGAGCGGCCATCGGTGGATGCAATCCGGAGCAGCCGCGATACTGAGCTACATGGAACCCCGAGGGGCATACGCCGCGGAGCGCGCTGCCGCGCTGTCCGGCGTGCCCAAGTCAACGGTTCACTACTGGGCCAGGGAGGGCATTCTCGTGCCGAGTGTGTCTCCTGAGCGTGTGAAGCTCTGGTCCTACGGGGATCTGATGTCGCTTCGTACCATCTACTGGCTGCGGCAGACCAAGCAGGACCAGAGTGGTCGAGAGGTACCGAGGACTGCAATGAAGGCCGTTCGGCGTGCGCTGCGGGAGATAGCGGCGCTCGAGCTCGACGTCTGGAGTGAGGACGGTGCTCCTCATGTTGCCGTCGACAGGTCGGGTGGAATCGTGATCGAACACGGCGATGGAGCGCAACGGCCAGGGGGGCAGAGCATCCTCGATGCCGACATGCTGGATCTGCTTGCTCCGTTCGCGTCACGCGAGGGTCTGAAGGGGCCAGATTTGAGCATCCCGCGCCCGCTGCTGCGGATCGTGCCAGGAAAGCTGGGAGGCTCACCTCATGTAGCTCACACGCGCCTCGAGTCGCAGGCGCTCGGTGCGCTTGCCGAAAGCGGGCTTGCTCAGGAGAAGATCTACAGGCTGTATCCCGATGTCGAGCCGGCGGCGATAGAGGATGCCCTGGACCTCGAGCGACAGCTTGCGCAGAACCTCCATCCTGCCCTCGCAGCATGAGCGAGCGCGTCCATGCCGCGCCTCTTCGCTCTCGATAAGAACTTCCCACAGCCAATCGTCGGGGTCCTGTCCGACTTCCAGGCTGACGCGCAGCTCGTTCCAGTCGATCAGATCGACCAGCGCATGTCGACTCTGGATGACTATGAGCTGCTGCTCGCGCTCAGTCACCACGTCGAGCCCTGGGATGGCCTGATCACGACCGACAGCAGCATGCTCGCGCAAGGGCCCGAGCTCGCTGCGCTCATCCAGACCCGGCTAACCCTTGTCGTGGCGGTGGCATCCGGGCACAACCCGGTCAAGGCGTCCGGGCTGCTCTTCGCCTACCTGGCGGGTATCTGCCAGCGAACCACGCCGGATCGGGCGCAGGTGTGGCGGCTCAACGCTGCTAATCGTCCGCCCGAGGAGCCATGGGATTTCCTCAAGCGCTTCGCTGAACACAACGACCGTCAGGTCGACGACGTTTGGGCCGAGTTCAAGCTTTCGGCCATCGAATTGGAAAGTAACCCTCTGGGCTAGCTTCGTTCTGTGCTCGCCGACGGCTCCTCGTGTTCCCGCCTCAGCCGCCAGACGAGATAGGCGACGATGGCGGCGTTCGCGAGCAGGGCGCCGACCTTCAGCGGCGTGGCGCTTTTCGTGAGCTCCCAGATCTCGGGGATGAAGAGCAGCGAGGTCGCGACGACCGTGAGCCACTCTCCCCAGCGCTTGCGCTTCCACAGGCCGTAGGCCTCGGCGCTCTCCAGGACGGAGTAGGCGAGCGCCGCGACGCCGAAGATCACGTCCTGGTTGGCGGGGATCTTGCTGATCTTCTCGATGATGCCCTTCAGCACGCTGCCTTTGGGGTCGAGCCCCAGCCGTTCGGCCCAGCGTGAGATGTCGCTCGCCCAATGTGCGTGTGGGTGGGTGACGAGCGCGATCCCCACCGCGAACAGCACGACGCCGCGAAAGGCGCGCTCGACCGCGATCAGCGGCAGCAGGCGATCCTGTAGAGAGCGGTCGGTGCTTGCCTCTATTTGCGCGTGCGGGGTATCGGTCATCGAGGAAGTATGGATGGCCGCGAGGCGCTGCCGCTAGATCTCGAGTAGCAGTGTGACAGGGCCGTCGTTGACGAGCTCGACCGCCATGTGCGCGCCGAACACGCCGCGCTGTGCGTCGAGCAGCTCGCAGAAGCGCTCGTACAGCGGCTCGGCCTGCTCGGGGCGCGCGGCCGCCATGTAGCTGGGGCGGTTGCCGCGGCGTGAGTCGCCGTAGAGCGTGAACTGGCTCACGCACAGCACCTCGCGCTCGCCCAGCGGCTCGTTCATGTTGCCATCCTCATCGGAGAAGATGCGCAGCGCGCGGACCTTGGCGGCGAGCCGCTCCGCGACTGAGGCGTCGTCGTCGTGGGTAACGCCCAGTAGTACGAGCAGCCCCGGGCCGATCTCGCCCACCACGCGACCGTCCACGCGCACCGAGGCTCGGCTGACCCTCTGCACGTGTGCGCGCATCCGTCCGGGAGTATGTCATAGTTAAGTAGATGCTTAAGCATTTCGAGCCGGCGGCACAGAATGTGGATCTGCTCTTCGCGGCGCTCGCGGACCCGAGCCGGCGGGCGATGGTCGACCGCCTGATCGACGGTCCGGCGTCCGTGAGCGAGCTCGCGCGCCCGCTCGAGATGTCGCTGCCGGCGGTCGTCCAGCACCTGCACGTGCTCGAGGGGAGCGGCCTCGTGCGCTCGGAGAAGCTCGGACGGGTTCGCACATGCGCCATCGAGCCCGCGGCGCTGCGAGCGGCGGAGCGGTGGGTGGCCGAGCGACGCACCGCGTGGGAGCGCAACCTCGACCGCCTCGGCGAGTACCTCGCAGCGAGCACCGATGAGTCCGCCGCCGCGGGCAAGTCGAACACTGTGGAACCGACACGACAAAGGAGCAGACCGTGACCCAGACGATCGAACAGCGCTCGGCCGAACATACGACGTTTGTGATCGAGCGGACATACGACGCCCCGCCCGAGCGCGTGTTCGGCGTGTGGGCCGATCCCGCCGCGAAGACGCAGTGGTTCGGGCCGCCGAACAAGCCGCAGGGCGCGTACTCGCTGGACTTCCGCGAAGGCGGCTCCGAGCATCTGGCGATCCCGACGGACGACGGCCCCGAATACAGCTTCGACGCGGTCTATCAGGACATCGTGCCCGGCCGGCGGATCGTCTACACCTATGACATGCACCGTGACGAGCAGCGCATCTCCGTGTCGGTCGCGACCGTGGAGATCGAGCCGAGCGGCACGGGCACGCGCCTGACGGTCACCGAGCAGGGCGTGTACCTCGACGGCCTCGACACCTCCGCCGCGCGCGAGCACGGCACGAACGTGCTGATGGACATGCTCGGCGCGCTCGTGGAGGGTGGTGTATGAGCGCGACGACCGACGAGCGCCCGCACGTCTCCCACGACGCTCCGCGCGACACCCGCTGGATCGCGCTGTACGTGCTGTGCGTGGGGATGCTGATGATCGTGCTCGACGTGACGGTTGTGAACGTCGCGCTGCCCTCGATCCAGGACGACCTGCACTTCTCCACGTCGAGCCTCGCGTGGGTGGTGAACGCCTACCTGATCTCCTTCGGCGGACTGCTGCTGCTGGCGGGGCGCTTCGGCGACCTGATCGGTCGCAGGAGCATCTTCCTGGCGGGGGTGGGCGTGTTCACCGCCGCGTCGCTGCTGTGCGGCCTCGCGCAGAGCCAGACGATGCTGGTGGTGGCGCGCTTCGTTCAGGGCGTCGGCGGCGCGATGACATCGGCGGTGATCCTGGGGATGATCGTGACGATGTTCCCGCAGCCTCGCGAGCAGGCGAAGGCGATCGGCGTGTACGCGTTCGTGGCCTCCGCGGGCGGCTCGGTGGGCCTGCTCGCGGGCGGCGTGATCACACAGTCGATCGACTGGCACTGGATCTTCTTCGTGAACATCCCGATCGGGGTCGCGACCGCGGTGTTCGCGACGCGCCTGCTCGATCGCGACGCGGGCGTCGGCTTCGAGGGAGGCGCGGACATCCCGGGGGCGGTCCTGATCACCTCGGCGCTGATGCTGAGCACCTACACGATCGTGAAGCCCGCGGCCGACTATGGCTGGGGTGCAGGGCGCACGCTGGCGTTTGGGGGTGTGTCGCTCGTCCTGCTGCTCGCTTTCCTGGCGCGCGAGGCGACCGCCGCGAACCCGCTCGTGCCGCTGCGGATCTTCCGCTCGCGCAACGTCGCCACCGCGAACATCATCCAGGTGCTGTCGGTGGCGGGGATGTTCGGGATGTTCTTCCTCGGCGCGCTCTACCTGCGACGCGTGCTCGGCTACGACGCGCTGCAGATCGGCCTTGCGTTCCTGCCGGTGTCGGTGACGATGGGGCTGCTCTCGATCCGCTACTCCGAGCGGCTGCTCACGCGGTTCGGTGCGCACGGCACGCTCGCGCCCGGACTGACGCTGATCACGATCGCGCTCGTGCTGTTCGCGCGGGTGCCCGTGCACGGCGGCTACGTCGCGCACGTGCTGCCCTCGATGCTGCTGCTCGGCATCGGCGCCGGTGTGTGCTTCCCGGCGCTGATGAACGTGGCGATGTCCGGCACCGAGCCCCACGAAGCGGGTCTCGCGTCAGGTCTGGTGAACACCACCGCGCAGGTCGGCGGCGCGCTCGGGCTGGCGGTGCTCGCGACGCTGTCGACGTCGCGCAGCCAGCACCTGCTCGCGGACGGGCACTCGAACGCGGCGGCGCTGACGAGCGGGTATCACCTCGCGTTCTGGATCGCCGCGGGTCTGACCGCGGCGGCCGTGGCGGTGGTGCCGGCCGTGCTGCGCCTGAACACGATGACTCCGCATGCCCAGGATGAGGATCCGGCCCTCGACATCCGGGCGGCTTGACAATTCGGATCGCTATTTGAAAGGTGTGTCACCTCACCGTCTGGATCTGGCTATCCAGCTAAGGATTCGGGGCAACATTGCCGAAAAGGACGGATGCGCCTACGCCGTGAAGGTGGGAGCCCGAGTAGGCGCCTGAGCCTGACGCGTCAGGTCGCTCTGCTGAGCCTGCTCCCGATCGTGGCGCTGGGGTTCGTGCTCGCGCATGTGCTCCAGACGCAGATCGTCACCCGCAGCCTCGACGATGCGACCACGTCGGCGGGGATCGTCGCGCATATCGGCATCCAGCCCCGGCTCACGCCGAGGGACCTGCGTAACGGACTCACGCCGGCCGGCGTGCGTGCCCTTGACGAGCAGCTGAGCGCGCGCTCGGTCACGCGCGACCTGGCGCGCATCAAGATCTGGAACGCGCGGCACACGGTCGTGTACTCCGACGATCACAGCCTGATCGGGCGCACGCTCACGCCGAGCGAAGACCTGCTGAACGCGCTCGCCGGAAGGCCCAACGACGCCGAGGTCGTCACCCCCAGCGCGACCAACGAGACCGCCAGCGAGGTCGGCCTGGGCCAGCTCGTCGAGGTGTACGTGCCGCTGCGCTTCTCCGCCAAGGGCCCGCCGGCGGGCGTGTTCGAGATCTACCTGGGGTACGGCCCGATCGCGGCGGCGGTCGCGGGCGAGAAGCGCATGATCGCGCTGCTGGTGGCGATCGGCCTGGGCCTGCTGTGGGCGATCCTCTACCGGATCGTCGCGCGCGCCTCCAGGCGCCTTCGGCACCAGGCGCGCGAGAACTACCACCTTGCCCGCTACGACCAGCTCACCGGCCTGCCGAACCGCATGCGCTTCATCGAGGGCGTCGGCCGGGCGGTGCGCGAAGAAGGCTCAGCGTCGGGGGCTGTGGCGGCGCTGCTGATCGACCTGGACCGCTTCACGGAGATCAACAACACGCTCGGGAGCGCCAACGGCGACCGCGTGCTGTGCGAGGTCGCCGAGCGGCTCCAGCGAGATCTCGGCGCCGAGACTCTCGTGGCAAGGCTGTCCGGCGACGGCTACGCGATCCTGCTCTCGCACACGCACGATCTGCTGGAGGCGCTCGGCCAGGCACGCGCGGTCCGTTCGAGCCTCGAGGCGCCGATCGTGCTCGACGGCGTCGCGGTCAACATCGAGGCGAGCATCGGGATCGCGGCGATGGGCGAGCACGCGGGGGATCCCGACACGCTGCTGCGTCACGCCGACGCCGCGCTCGCGCACGCGAAGGCGCACGGCAGCGGTGTGGAGGTGTACTCGCCCCAGTGCGATCACTTCGACGCGAGCCGCCTCGCGCTGCTGGGCGAGGTCCGCGGAGCGCTCGAGCGCGGCGAGTTCGTCCTGCACTACCAGCCCAAGATCGACATGCGCACGCGGCGCATCACCGGCGTGGAGGCGCTCGTGCGCTGGAACCACCCTCGGCAGGGGATGCTGCCACCGCCGAGCTTCATCCCGCTGATCGAGCAGACCGCGCTCGTCGGCCCGCTCACGCTGCACGTGATCGACCGGGCGCTGGCGCAGCTCGTCGCGTGGCGCGAACAGGGCCTGTGCCTGGAGATGGCGGTGAACCTGTCCGCGCGCAACCTGCTCGACCCGGAGCTGCCCGGCCAGGTCGCCGGGCTGCTGGCTCGTCACGAGATCCCCGCCGCGCAGCTGACGGTGGAGGTCACCGAGAGTGCGGCGATGCTCGACCAGGAGCGCGCGGTGGCGGTGCTCGAGGCGCTTCGCAAGTCCGGGGTGGGCGTGTCGATCGACGACTTCGGCACCGGCAACGCGTCGATCGAGTACCTCGCGACGCTGCCCGCGACCGAGCTGAAGATCGACCGCTCGTTCGTCACCGGAATGCTCGAGAGCTCGCGCACCGAGGCGATCGTGCGCTCGACGATCGACCTCGCGGGCAACCTCGACCTGCGGGTGGTGGCGGAGGGGATCGAGACCGAGGCGGTGCTCGAGCGTCTCGCGGGGCTCGGCTGCGACACCGGACAGGGATACTTCATCTCGCGTCCACAACCCGCCGAGGAGCTGACCGCCCAGCTCGCCGAGTCGCTCGCCGCGGGCGCGGCTCAGGCGGCGTAGGCGGAGATCTCGCCGAGCGTCGCGGTGGGCGGCGGTTGGATGACGTGGTGGGTGCCGTCGTCGAGCACGATCACCCCGCCGTGGGGAAGCGAGGCGTGCGCCCGCCGGGGGCCGCTGAGCAGCGCCGCCTTGGCGTGGATCTCCGCCATCAGCGCGCTTGGCGCCAGCGCAGTCGCCTGAACGATGCCGGTGTAGGCGGGCGTGCCGGTGGAGGGGTCGAGCAGATGGTGCGCGGGCGTGCCGCGCACGCTCAGCCAGCTGCGCCTGCCGATCCCGCTGGTGGCGAGCGCGCCGCGAGCGAGCCCGAACGTGTGCAGCTCGCTCCCGTCGAACGGGCTTTCCACGTGGATCGCTCGTTTGACGCCGTCTGAGCCGCCGATGCGCAGGTCGCCCGCGCAGTCGATCGCGAAGCTCGCGTGGTTGACGAGCGCCTCGGCGAGCACGTCCGCGAACAGGCCCTTCGCGAGGCCGCCGCTGTCGAGCTTGACTCCCGGCGGGCGCGACACGGTGCGCGCGGCGGTGTCCACCCGGACCTGATGCCAGCGCGGGCGGGCGGACGCGCCTGCGGGACGGCGGATCGGCGCGAGCTCAAGCGCGCGCTCGAGTGAAAGCGAATCTTGGAGATCGCGCCGATAGCCGGCGGTCTCGATCGGCTCGAGCAGCGTCGCGTCGACCAGCCCGCCGGTGAGCGAGCCGGCGATCCTCACGGCCTGCGCGAGGCGTGCCATCAGCGCGCTCACGGGCACTGTTTCGCGCGGGTCCGCGTTCAGAAGCGACAGCTCGCTGTCGGGCAGGAAGCGCGAGAAGCGCTCGTGCCAGCTGAGCAGCTCGCGCTTGGCGAACAGCGCGGCCTCCCGCGCCGAGCCGAGCGACCCGGATCCGGTGACGAACACCGAGCAGGTGGAGCCGAAGCAGTCGAACGTCTCGACCGCCTCGGCGCGCGGGCTCACGACTGCCTCGTCGTCACGGCGGATGGGCTTTCGGTCGTTTCTTCGCTGCCGGTGGAGCTCGATTCGCCGGAGGTTTCTTCACTACCCGAGGAGCTCGATTCGCTGGAGGCCGTTTCGCCGCTGGAGGTCGAGCTTTCGGTTTCGCTCTTCGCGGCTGTCGTGCTGGTAGTGGTCTGCCGTTTGCTCAGCGCGGGGTCGTGACCGGAGGCCAGCTGCACGTAGATGCCCACGAACGCAGCGGTGAACAGCGCGACCGCGAGTCCCGTGACCGATCGCCTGATGCGCCGGGCGCGCAGGCGCATCGCATCGCGGCGGATCCGCGCGAGCGTCTTGGGGTCGAGCTGGTCGGAGTTCATGTCTGCTCCATTCGGGTCGCCGGTTTGCGTGCGATCGCAGTGTCGGTGGCGCGTGTCGCAGAACGCTTGAGGGAGCCTGAGAGGTTTGTGAGAGGCGAGGGCGCGCCACCCAGGTGGCGGAGGATCAGCAGGCCGAGGGTGGGGAGGACCACGATCGCGACCATCGCCAGGAACCATGTCTGCCCGGCGTCGGTTCCCTCGCCGAGCGAGTGCACGATCCCCAGCACCCACGCGAGCGCGGTGAAGCGGTGAAGCTTGCGCCAGCGCTGCACGCCGATGCGGGCTCGTGCGTAGTAGGAGAGGCCGAGCAGCAGCAGGGCCCAGAAGGCGACGATCCCGGTGCTCGTCCAGAACGTCCTGTAGCCGCTGAGGAACGGCACGGCGATGTCGCCGAGGCTCGGGTGCAGGAACCCGTCACCGAGCAGCGTCACACCATGGATCGCGAGCGCGGCGAGCGTCGCGAGCGACAGCGCCTCGTGGGTGACCCGCATCTCCGCGCGGTGGCTCTTGGCGAAGCGTCCACCCATCGACAGGCCGATGCTCACGGAGATGCTCGACAGGATCAGCGCGGCGATGCCCGCCGCGCGGCTCGTCAGCCAGAACAGGTGCGGTCCGACGGCGGTGGCGAGTGTGGCTGTGTTCGTGGCGAGCATGTGAGCCTCGTTGCCGTTAGGCGAGGTTGCCGGATTGTTTGAGGAACGCCTTGACGACGTTGCTGGGGATCGCGAACCCGACCCCGCTGGAGCCACCTGCGCTGGTGGCGGAGCTGGAGCCGGAGACGATCTGCGAGTTGACTCCGACGACTTCTCCCGCGGCGTTGATCAGGGGGCCGCCGGAGTTCCCCGGGTTGAGCGCCGCGTCGGTCTGGATTACGTGTGAGATCGTGGCGCCGTCGGGCGCGTGGATCTCACGATTCACCGCGGATACGACCCCGGTGGTGAGCGTCCAGTCGAGGCCGAACGGGTTGCCGATCGCGTCGACCGCGTCGCCGACCTGCATGGCGCTGGAGTTGCCGAGGGTGAGCGGGTGAAGCGCGAGTCCGGTGGTGTCGATCCTCAGCAGCGCGAGGTCGCCCGGCTTGTCCTCGGCGACGATGTGCGCCTGCCTGGTTTGACCGCCCTTGCCTTCGAGTGAGACGGAGATCGAGCTTGCGCCTTCGACGACGTGCTCGTTGGTGAGGATCAGGCCTGTGGCGCTGACGAGGATGCCGGTACCGCTGTCGGTCTGACGGGTGCTCTGTTCGCCGCCGAACAGCGACGACGCACCGGAGGCGCCGCCGCTGCTGGCGCGGATCGCCACCACGCCGCGTGAGTCGCGTTCGTAGATCTCACGCGGCGTGAGTGGGTAGGTGGTGGTCACCTGGGAGGCGAATGCGGTGCTGCCGGACTGCGGTACGAGCACCTTGGTCTGCGTGGAGCCGAACGGGTGCAGGAGCACCACGACGAGCGCGGCGGTCACACCTCCGACGATGGCCGAGAACAGCGCGAGTGCTTTTGAGTCGACCATTGCTCGGCCTCCGGTGTCGAGGGTGAGAGGACACTGTCGCGCGCGCCTCTGAAGGGCCACTAACCCTTGGGTAAGCGCGCGCTAAGAGCGTCTCGCTCAGCCCTCCACGCCAATCGCGTGGACGTTGGCGTGAGCCGCGTTCCTGCTCTGGCGTGCGTGTCGGGCGGCGATCCGTCGCGGAGTGGCCTCGGTGGCGCCGGAGGCGTGCGGGGTGAGCAGCTTGGCGCGCGACATGACGAACGTCAGCAGGCCGATCAGGGCGATGTCGGCGAGGACGATGATCGCGATTGCGAGGGAGAGGCTCATGGGGATCCTTTCGGTTGAAGGCGGATCGACTCAACCGAGTATCGAGAGGGACCCTGAGCCGACCGTGCAGGGAACCTGAGAGCAACCTGAGAAGCGTTAAACGTCAGCTAAGAGAGCTGCAAATCAGCGTTTGGAAGCGCTGGGCGCCGGGTAGTCAGCGGCCGCCTTGGGCAGGCGCATGACGAAGCGGGCGCCCCCGTCGGGTGCGTTCTCGGCGGCGATGGTCCCGTGGTGGGCCTCGACGACCTCGCGCACGATCGCGAGGCCGAGCCCGGCGCCGGCCTTGCCGCGCTCGCGCCCGCCCTCCGCCCTCCAGAAGCGCTCGAACAGCTTCTTGCGCGCGGCCGCAGGCAGACCCGGCCCGTGGTCGCGGACGGTGATCGTGACGCTGCGATCGTCCTGCTCTACGCAGACCTCGATCGGCGTCGCGGTGGGGGTGTGGACGAGCGCGTTGCGCAGCAGGTTGGCGAACACCTGACGCAGCTGATGCGCATCCCCGGACACGAGCGCCGCGTCGGGCGCGTCGACGGCGATCTCCCGGTCGGGCACGGTCGCGCGCGCGTCGGCGACGGCGTCGCGCGCGAGCGTGGCGAGATCCACGGGCGCTCGCGTGAGCTCGGGGGTCTCGTCGAGGCGGGCGAGCGTGAGCAGGTCCTCGACGAGGACGCCCATGCGCTTCGACTCTTCCTCGATGCGACGCATCGCGGTCTCGGTCCCGACGTGGTCCTGGGTAGCGCCCATGCGAAACAGCTCGGCGTAGCCGCGGATCGAAGCGAGCGGGGTGCGCAGCTCGTGCGAGGCGTCGGCGAGGAACTGGCGCAGGCGGTCTTCGCTCGCTTCGCGCTCGGAGAACGCCTGCTCGAGGCGGTCGAGCATCGCGTTGAGCGCCAGCCCGAGCCGGCCGACCTCGGTCTTCGATGTGGCGGGGCTGACGCGGCGCGAGAGCTCGCCGGCGGCGATCTGCCCGGCGGTGACCTCCATGCGGTCGAGTGGGCGCAGGCCTAGGCGCACGACGAAGAACGCGCTCACACCCAGCGCTGCGAGCACCCCGAGGATCACGAGCAGCTCCACGAGCAGCAGGCGATTGAGCGTCTGGTCGACTTCGCTGAGCGGCACCGCGACGAGCGTGAGGCCGGCGTCCTCGGGGTCGCGGCTGACGAACACGCGGTAGCGCAGTCCCGAGGAGCCGACGGAGCCGACCGTGAAGAGCTTGCCGATCGGCACGTGCGCCGGGATCGCGGGCGCCGGGGGAGGCGTCTGCCCGTAGCTGATCGTCTGCGATCCGATCACCCGGCCTGAGAGTTCGCGGCGCTGTCCGTAGGTGCCGGGTGGGAGGTTCGGGCCCGGGTGGGGGCTGGCGTTCGCCGAGGCTTTGGAGGTGGCGTTCGGGTCGTTGCGGTCGGACCCGTGGTCGAGCGGCGTGAGGCCGGCGTTGTCGAGAGCGCGGGAGAGCGAAGGTCCGGCTGAGCGGACCTCCTGGTCGATGCGTCCCTGCAGAAACGATTTCTGCTCCGCGTAGGTGACCGCGCCGAGGATCACGAGCCCGACCCCGGCCAGCGCGAGCACACTGGCGAGCACGCGCGTGCGCAGCGAGCCCATCAGTTGCGGGGCGCCTGCAGCGCGTAGCCGACGCCGCGCACGGTCTTGATGAGCGAAGGCCCGTGCGCGTCGAGCTTCTTGCGCAGGTAGCTGATGTAGGTCTCGAGGACGCGGCCGTCGCCGCCGAAGTCGTAGTTCCACACGTGGTCGAGCAGCTGAGCGCGGGTCATGACCCGGCGGGGGTTGAGCATCAGGTAGCGCAGCAGGCGGTATTCGGTGGCGGTCAGCTCGATCGGCTCGCCCGCGCGCGTGACCTCGCGCGACTCCTCGTCGAGCTCGAGGTCCTCGAAGACGAGGTGTCCGGACTCGGGGCTGGCGTGGCCGGTGCGCCTGAGGATCGTCCTGATGCGCGCGACGAGCTCCTCGAGGCTGAACGGCTTGGTCATGTAGTCGTCGCCGCCGCCGCTGAGGCCGCGGACCTTGTCCTCGGTGGCGTCGCGCGCGGTGAGGAAGATGATCGGCACGCCCGTGCGCTGGGCGCCGAGCCGCGCGGCGACGTCGAAGCCCTCCATGTCGGGGAGCATCACGTCGAGCACCATCAGGTGCGGTTTGAAGTTGGACACCGCCGTGAGCGCCTCACGGCCGGTGCTGGCGGTCTCGACGGTGAAGCCCTGGAAGCGCAGCGCCATCGTGAGCACCTCGACGAGGTTCGGCTCGTCATCGACCACCAGGATGCGCTGCTGCTGGTTGTCAGGGGTGGAGGTGGGAGACATCATGGGGTTCGATCGCCAAGGGCATGGGAGCGGCCGGGGGCTGCAGCAGAGCACATGAGACTGCACTGGGCTGGGGCTTCGATCAAGGCTAGCTGGGAGTTTGCTGAGTATCGCCGCGGTGCGTCGCGGCGACCGTTGGAATGCCGGTTGTGCAACTCAATCCGAGGCGCTGGAATGCCGATGCGATGTATATGCAGCGTCTCAACTTCCCGCTGCGCCGTCCGGGGGCGCTGATCATCACCGTGCTCGCGGCCACGGACGTGGCCTACCGGCTGCTGCTGCGCGAGTCGGTACGCCGCGCGCTCGGGATTCAGCAGCGCTAGTCGCGCACGTCGCCGGGAAGGATCTAGCTCCCCGAGCGTCCTCTGTTGTTGAGGCGCGCAACGGGCGTGCGTGAGGGCGGCTTACGCCGCGACGCGAAGACGGGAAGGCGGGATGGGATCGTGAGACTGCGCGGGCGCTATCTGCCGTTGGCGGCGGTCGTCAGCGGATTCCTGGCGCTGCTGCCTGCCGTGGCGAGCTCGGAAACGAGTCCGACGATCGACGCGGTGAACGGGAGCGCCTACACGCACTACTGGTCGCCGACGCAGGTGAGCGTGGGCACGGGCGGGACGGTGTCGATCCGCAACTCGACGGCCGTGCTGCACGGCGTGGAATGGATCGGCCCGCTGAAGCCCGAATGCAGCAGCGGTGTGCCCGTGGGAACCACGCCGGCGGCGTCGGGCAAGGAATGGAGCGGCACGTGCACGTTCGCGCAGTTCGGCACCTACACGTTCTACTGCACGGTGCACGGCCCAGAAATGACCGGCGCGATCACGGTGAGCGCGGCGGGGACGACGACCACGACGACGGTGACCACTCCGACTACGACTGGGCCCCCGGCGCCTGGAGAATCGCCCTCGGGCTCTCCGCTGCTGAGCGGCCCGTCGTTTGCGTCGAGCCAGCGCGGCGGCGCCGTGAGAGGCTCGCTCGCGATCTCGGGGGCGGGCGCGGGCGACCGTCTCGAGGTGGACGTGTTCGCGAAGGGCGCCGCGTTGGGGAGGGGAGGGCGCCCGGCGCGTGTCCGGGTGGGACGGCTCGTGCGCGGATCGGTCTCGCCGGGCGAGGTGGCGCTGCTCGTACGGCTCGACACAGCGGCGCGGCGTGCACTCAAACGCCACAGGCGCCTCGCGCTCGTGGTGAGGATGACGCTCACGCCGCTTCACGGCAACCCGACGAGCGTCACGCGAACAGTGGTGGCACACGCTTGAGAGGAGAGCGGAGATGAGGGTGGGTGTGAAATTCGCGGTATTGGCTGCGTTGACGGGAACGCTCATTGCAATGCTGCCGGCGGTCGGGAGCTCCACGGAACCGAGCCCGACGGTGGAAGCGGTGAACGTCGGCATCTACACGCACTATTGGTCGCCCGAAAAAGTGGCGGTGCACACGGGTGGCACGATCACGGTTCGCAACCTGACGACGGTCGCGCACGGCGTCGAATGGGTCGGCGGGCCGGTGACACCCGGATGCAGCGTCGGCGTGCCGGTCGGAACGACGCCGGTGGCGTCGGGGAAAGAATGGAGCGGCACGTGCACGTTCACCCATGCCGGCACGTACACGTTCTACTGCACCGTCCACGGTCCGGCGATGACAGAGACGGTGACGGTGACGACGCCAGGAGCACCCACGCTGACGACGGGCGCGGCAAGTGCGGTGGGGCAGACGGCGGCGACGCTGAACGGCACCGTCGACCCGCAGGGCAAAGCGTCGACCTACCACTTCGACTACGGCACGACGACCGGCTACGGCAATGAAACCAGCGAAGAATCCGCAGGAGCGGGCAGCGTGAACGAAGCGGTGGCGGTCCCGGTCAGCTCGCTGGCGCCGGGAACGACCTATCACTACAAGCTGGTGGCGAAGAACGAAGCTGGCACGACCGAAGGCCTCGACCGCACGTTCACCACGCTCTCGCCTCCGGGGCTGCCGAGCGCCGTCACGGGCCTCGCGAGCGGATTGGGAGAAACCCAGGCGACGCTCAACGGAACGATCAACCCGAACGGTCAGGCGACGAGCTTCTTCTTCGAATGGGGCGCGAGCAGTGTCTACGGGCAGAGCACCGAAGAACTGCCAGTCGGGGAAGACCATGCGGGCCACGCCGAGAACGCGCCGCTGACAGCGCTCGCGGCGGGCACGGTCTACCACTTCAGGGTCGTGGCGAAGAACGCGTCGGGCACGACGCCCGGAGCGGATCGGACGTTCACCACGACAGCTCCGCCTGCGCCGGAAGCGACGCCGACCACCACGGTGACGACGCCCGCACCGGTCACGGGAGGGTCGGCAATGACGACTGCGACGACGCCGATCGTGACGCCCGCGCCGGGTCCCCCGATCGTGGGCAGCCCATCGCTGCATCCGGGTCAACGAGGCACGTCTGTCACAGGGTCGCTGCACGTCGCCTCGACTGGCGCGGGCGGGCGACTGGAGGTCGACGTGTTCGCCAAGGACGCGTCGATCACGCGAGCCAAGCGGTCCTCCCCGGTGCTCGTGGGCCGCATCGTGCGCAGCTCGATACCCGCTGGGACGGTGAGCTTCTCGGTCAAGCTCGATGCCAAGGCACGGAGCGCGCTACGGCGCCATCACGGCCTTGTGGTGAGCGTGAAGGTCACGCTCACTCCGGCGGACGGTCCCGCGGTGAGCGTCACGCGGAGCGTCCTGTTGCGGTGACGTTCCGGGGTGGGCGACCGGCTTGTGCATTGGCCGTCGGCTCGATCCACTACTGTCAGGCACCTTGAGAGGGCCGCGGCAGCGCTTGGAGCGGCGACACAACGGACGAGTCGGGGGGGCAGGACATGGGACTGTGGACGAGGCTGCGGCGCGCGGTCGCCGTGTTTGCGACGGCTGCTCTCGCGTTCGCGCTGGCGGCGGCCGGAGCGTGGGCGTCACCGACGTTCACGAAGCTCCCGGCCGAAATGTTCCAGGCGCGCTACGCGCCGATCGCCGCGTCGCTCCCGAGCGGCGAAGTGTTGATTGCGGGCGGCTACAACGAATCCGCCAAATTCATGAAGAGCGCCGAACTGTTCGACCCGACGACGAGCACGTTCAAGAAGCTCACGGGCGAAATGGCCGTCGCCCGCGACGAATTCGCGTCCGCGACGCTGACGGACGGGAAGGTGCTGCTCGTAGGCGGCTACAACGCGAAAACCCTGAAGAGCGCCGAACTGTTCGACCCGGCGACCGGCACGTTCGAAGCGCTCTCCGCGACGATGAGCTTCGAACGCGATGGCCCTGGGGCCGCAAGGCTGCCCGATGGGAGGGTCCTGATCGTCGGTGGCGTCCGCGAAGGCGGCGAATATCTGACGACCGCGGACCTCTACAACCCGGCGACCCGCGCGTTCGAAACGCTCTCAACCGAAACGGTGGCCGGACGCTACGAGCCGACGGTCTCCGCGCTGCCGAGCGGCAAGGTGCTGATCGCGGGCGGCGAGGGCAAATCGGGCAAATCCCTGACGAGCACGGAACTGTTCAACCCGGCGACCGGGACGTTCGAACCGGGCTCGCACGAACTGAACGAAGCACGTCGCGAAGCCGGCTCGGCAACCCTCCAGAATGGCGAGGTGTTGATCGTCGGCGGCTACAACGGCAAAGACATGCAGACCGGCGAGCTGTTCGATCCCGAAACGAGCGCGTTCGAAAAGCTCTCGACGGAACTGACCGAACCACGCACCGGGCCAGCGGCCGTGACGCTCCCCAACGGCCGGGTGCTGATCGTGGGCGGCTACAACGAATCGGCCCCCGCATCGGCTCTCAACCTGAAGACGGCGGAAGAGAGCTCCGTGAACGCTCCGACGGCGACGACGGCGGCGGCGGCGGGTGTTGGGGTGAACGGAGCGACGCTCGGCGGGACCGCTCTGACCGAAGCAGCCGCCACCACGTACTTCCAGTACGGTGCGAGCACCGCTTATGGCGCCGCCACACCCGGCCAGAGCGTCGGTGGCTCGAGGTCCGCCCAGTCGCTCGCGGCAGCCGTGAGCGGTCTCGCGCCGGGCACGACCTACCACTTCCGGATGGTCGCTGAAAACGCGGGAGGCACGAGCTACGGCGCGGATCAGACGTTCACCACGCTGCCCGGCGTGCCGACCGTGACCGGCGCGTCGCAAATGCACCGCAGCTGGCGCGAGGGAAGCGCGCTCGCGACCCTGGCGCGCAAGCGCGCCCCGCTCGGCACGTCGTTCTCGTTCACGCTCAACCAGCCGGCCACCGTCAGCTTCGCGTTCACACAGCCCGCGAGCGGGCGCAAGGTCGGGCACAGCTGCGTGGCTGAGAAGAAGACGAACCGGCGCAAGCGGCGGTGTGTGCGCACGTTGACGCGCGGGACGCTCTCATTCGCTGGACACGCGGGGCTGAACACGCTCTCCTTCCAGGGGCGCCTCTCACACACGAAGAAGCTGCGACCGGGCATTTACACCGTCGTGATCCTCGCCACGAACTCCGCCGGACAGCGTTCGACGCCCGTCAGGTTGAGCTTCACGATCGTGGGGTGAGCCGACCACTCACCCCGTGGGGAGGAAGGTGGACGGGCGTGAGACGGTGCGTGGTTATTCGAGGGGGCCCTGCGCTTTGCCCGATTTCGTCGATGGTTCTTCGCGGGTGCGCACTTCGAAGGAGCATCCTTCGGATGTGGCCGGAGCGAGGTGTTCGTCGCCGCGCCATGAGCTGCTGACGCTCCATACGCCGACTTGACTTGCCGTTACGACGCTCGTGTAGGCGCCTTCGGTGTCTGTTGATGAAGGTTCGGAGGGAGGCGTACCGGAAGGCGCTTCGTAGACAACGGTGACAAGGGTTCCTGGAGCCGGCGTCGGTTTCACGATGCCGCTGACCGTCACGGTTGAGCCGAGGATGACCGGGCTGGATGGGCAGCTGGAGGTGATTGTCGAAACAGAGGGTTTCGTGCTCGTTTCCGTGGGGGTTTTTTCGGTGGGGAGTTTCCCGGTTGGCGGTTTGGTGGTCGGACGATTGCGATGATGAGTGACTTCGATCAAGTGGCTGGCGCTGCCGAGGATTGCGCCTTCGCTGTTGGTGACCGTCACGATCGCTCTGTAGAGCCCTGGCCGGCGGTATACGTGCTTGGGGTTGGTGGCGGAGCTGCTGCGCCCGTCGCCGAACCACCAGAAGTAGGGGTCCGCTTTGGTGCTCGTGACGACCTTGAATTTGACCTGCTCGCCGGGACGCGGAAACTGAGGACTGGCTTCGATCGTGACCAAGGTTTTAGGAGGGGTCGATCCGCCTGAGCCGTTGACGATGGCGCCCGCTACGCCACCCAGGATGAGCAGGGATGCGGCAAGGACAGCGGCGATGCTCCGACTGTTGGGGATCTGCTTGAGCTGGCGCCAGCGTGACGAGTGGAGGTCCGCGCGCAGGGAGCGGCAGAAGACCTGGAGGTTGCGTTCGAGGAGAGTCTGCGCGTGCCTGTCGGGGGTCTGCTTCCGAATCTTGTGTGCGCGGGTGAGAAGGTGATCGGCGGCCGCTCGCTTGCCTGCGGCGAGATGCAGGATGCCGAGCTCGTGCAGCGCCCACGCCTTGCCGTCGTCATCTCTGATTTTCTCCGCGAGGCTGAATGCGAGGCGCAGCGAGGACAGCAGGTCTTTCCAGCGGGCCAGCAGGGCCAGTAGTTTCGCGAGCACTCGCGCCACCTGTATGGCGTCCGTCCAGCGTTCGTCGCGGTCGAGTCGCTGCAGCAGATCGAGTAGAAAGTTCGCCTCGTCGCCGATGGAAGCGAGGTCGCTACGGCCTTCGGCGAAGTCGGTGAAGAGACGGAGTGAATGTTCCAGTCGGTCGGTGACTCCGGGTGCGTCCTCGGTCGGCTCGTCGGTTCCGTGGCCGATGTCGAGCTGTGCCGGTGGCTCCTCGGATGAGTGCTCGATCGCCTTTGCGAGAGCGCCCGGATCTCCCTGTGTGCCGTCGTCGGCGATCGCGGTTCCGGCTCTGTCGCCGATCACGAGGACAAAGCGGCCGAGCTCGACTCGCTTGGTGGCCGTGCCGGGGGAGGGCGACGTGTCGCTCATCCCCAGAAATCCTAACAATCGGAATGGTGTGCTGCTGGCTGCTGGGCTGTGGGGCCTGTGCGCCACCTGATCCAGGACGATTGCGCGCGGTGCGAACCGGGTGCTACCATTTCGATGTGGCCGCTCATAAGTTGTCTATCGCCCTTGAAGAGCCGGTGCTCCTAGCTGCTCGGCAGGCTGCACAGCGTCGGGGTATGAGCCTGTCGGCGTGGTTGAATCAGGCATCTGTGAACGCGTTGGCTGTTGAGGACGGCCTGGTCGGGGTCGCGGAATGGGAAGCCGAGCATGGACCCCCTTCTGCGGATGCGTTGGCTGCGGCCGATGCGGTGCTTGACGCCGCGTCGATTGGCCGCGGACGTGAGCATCACGCGGCGTGAATGGGGTCACTTACGATGCGGGTGCGTTGATCGCAGCGGAACGCGGCTCAGCCTCCATGTGGCTACTGCACCGACGTTTGCTCGAGCGGCAGTTGCGTCCGACGCTATCGACGGTGGTGCTTGGCCAGGTGTGGCGAGGGGGGCCACAGGCGCAGCTCTCACGGCTGTTGCGGGGCTGTCGCATCCAAGCGCTCAGCGAGTTCGAGGCGCGGTCCGCCGGGGCGGCGCTCGCGGCGAGCGGAAGCAGTGACCTCGTCGACGCGGCCGTCGTCGTGACGGCGCTGGCGCGCGAAGATCTGATCGTCACCAGCGACCCAGATGACCTGCGTCGCCTCGCCTCAGCGATCGGCCGCGACGTCTCAGTGCACGTCGTCTGACCATAGGTGCCGATTGGGGGGTACCACCACGAATCGCGCCGGGACTCTAGCGGCGGCGGACTTGAACCTGCTGAAGTCTCCGGCCTCGGCGACCAGCCCGACCGCTGTCAGCGTGTCGATCCCGCACATGCAGCGCAGCCGGGCGATCAGCTCGCGGTGCGGGCCCTCGCTGGCGAGATGAGGCGCGAGCATGTCGCAAGGACACGCAGCCTTGCGTCCTTGCCTTCGAGCGGCTAGACGCCACCCTTTCTGCGGTTGTCCTCGCGGCACAGCATCTGGCAGTTGGCTGCGTTGGTCCTACCGCCTTCATGCCAGGGGGTGATGTGGTCGGCCTCCATCCCCTCTATCTCGAAGTGCTCGGCGCAGAGGGGACAGATGCCCTGTTGTCTCTCGTAGGCCTCGCGCTTCTGGTTGGCCGAGAAGGCGCGGATATTCAGGTGCTTCTCCTGCCCGGAAAGGACGTAGGAGTAGATGCCCTTTTTGGCGGTCACGTCCTCGTCCGCCATGAGCCGGGCGACGTTTTCCTCAAGCTCTTTGGAGTCCAGGGCCACGGTCCCGTACTCGTTGAAGAGCTCGCCCCACTCGACAGCCTTCATCTCTTTGCGATAGGTCGGGAAGGTCGCTTTGACCCACGCGATCACAGCCTGAAAATAGAGCCATAGCTCGTTGGCATTCGGGTCGCGCTGGTGGACCGCCATGTACTCCTCGACATCGCCACCGTTGATCCACTCGATGACCGTCTCTAGGTACTCCTGTCGGATGGCGTGGCCTGTGAGGTAGTTCCCGCCGATGACGTACGCGGGGCAGCCGGTCTTGCTGAAGTAGCGCTTCGCGTCGGAGACCCACGACCCGTGGTAGACCGCGTTGCGAAGCTCCTGGTTCGTCAGCTTCTCACCGGCGATGTTGATGGTCTTGAACCATTCGAGCTTCTCGCTGTCAGTTCCGCTGCATAGGTAGATCATGAGCTTGTAGTCCAGGATGCTCTGTTGCTCATCCGACTGAAGGTTGTGGAAGTAGCGCCCTTGGAAGGCGAAATCCCCCTCCACGTACTGACATATCGAGATGGTGCGTTGTTGCCCGTCGATGACCTCAAAGTCGCCATCCGCGCGCACCGCCCAGTACATGACATTGAGCGGGAAGTCCCGCATGATCGTGTTGACGACCGCGTCCCGCTGCTTATCCTTATAGATGAACTCACGCTGATACGGCGGGCGAATGTCGAGCTTGCCGCCGTACCCGACGACGCCGTCCTCATCGTTGTCCTGGTAGCCCTCCGCAAGGTCACGGACCTTCATGTCCTTGAGTTCGATCTTCATGCTGACTGGTCCTTGCGGCGAATCAAGATGCGGGCGTAAGCCTTGACGAAGCACTCGTCTCCAACCTTGTAGTACGTTTTGTTGGGAGGTGGAGTGTCCACCTTGATGGCTGCCCCGTCGTTGAGCTTTGTCACGAAGCTCTCTTTCCCGTCTGCGTCGACTTGGACCTGTCGGGGATAGATCTTGGATGCGCCTCCGAACCAAGACTGAGTCATCCCGACGATCTCGAACTGGTCGGGGTTGTGCTTGTCGAGGAACGTGAGAGGTACGCCCATTGTCCCGTCGTAGTCCATAGGGATGTCGACGACCTTTGAGACCTCGATGGCATCGTAGTTGTCGTAGGACGGGTAGTCATCCGGGCTGTATTGCTTGTAGAGGATGAGTTCCTCGTGGCGCTTAGAGATATCGAGGTTGGTGGCCCAGCAGGCGTTGCCCAAGCTCCGCCACTTCTGGCCGTTCTCGTCGACCCAGAAGCGTGTGGCTCGCGGCGGGTAGTAATCGGGGACCTTGAACCGCATGTCGCCGTTGTTGTAGCCCAGCCAGAGCTTGTCGTTTTGGATCAGAGGGAAGATCTCCTTGTAGCTGATCGCGTTCTGGTTGCCGACAATGAGGAACTTCTTGTCGTGCTCGATCAGCTGTGACACGAACTCGCGGAAAAGGGAGAAGGGTGGGTTCGTCACCACGATGTCCGCCTGCTTGAGCAGTTCGATGCTCTCCGCGCTTCGGAAGTCCCCGTCGCCCTTTAGCGGCTGGACGGCGATGTCCTCGGGATCGGGAACATTGTTGTTGCTGCTGTCCCCGTCGTATTCGAGGTAGATCGCCTCCTCGGAGTCGTTCCGGCTGAAGAGGTCGGGACGTTGGCTCTTGTAGCACGTCGCGATGAGCTTCTTCAGTCGCAGCTTCTCGAAGTTGTAGGAGAAGTAATGGAAGAAGTTGCTCACACGGGGGTCGTCACAGCTGCAATAGACGACCTTGTTCTTGAAGTGGGACTTGTAGTGGCGCAGCTCCCGCTCGATGTCCGTTAGCTGCGTGTAGAACTCGTCCTCCTTCGCTTTTCTGGCATCCCCCAGATTGCGGTTCGCAGCAGCCATGTTCAGTTCTCGCGGCGAAGCGCGTCGAGTATGGCTTCCATCCGAGCCGACTCTAGCGGCCTACAAGGACCTCACGTAGTGATGGGACGGCCCATGCCTCGACCAATGCGGAGTTGACCGACCCCGCCGGGGCCGCGATGAGGACCACGCCAGCCCCGGCGGGTGAGGGTCATCCAGGGGTGTGCCTTCCCCCGCCCAAGCAAGTCCGGCGCCAGTCTCGTTGAAGACGGATGTGCAAGCTAGTGATAGTCGCCCGTTAGACGCAAAGCCCCGCCTGGGCTGGCCTTTTGCGATGCCGGAGGAGGGACTCGAACCCCCGACACGCGGATTATGATTCCGCTGCTCTAACCAGCTGAGCTACTCCGGCCCGGATGACGCAGGAGTGTAGCCGCCCGGCTAGCCTGAGAGGCGTATGACCGCTCCGACCCTGCTCGCGATCCCCAACGTGTCCGAGGGCCGCGACCCCGAGACGATCGCCGCGATCGGCGCCGCGTTCGCCTCCGACGCCCACGACGCCCAGGTCCGCCTGCTCGACACGCACTCCGACGCGGACCACCACCGCTCGGTCTTCACGCTCGCCGGACGCCCAAGCGCCCTCGCGGAGGCGCTCATCCAAGGCATAGCCGCCGCAACAGCCAGCATCGACGTGGTGAGCCGCGCGGGCGAGGCGGCCGCCCAGATCGGCCAGCACCCGCACGTGGGTGCGGTCGACGTGGTCCCGATCGTCTATCTAAATCCTGACGCGCGCGGGGCAGCGTGCGCCGAGGCGATCGTCGTGGCCGACAGGATCGGCAACGAGCTCGAAATCCCGGTCTGCCTGTACGGCGAGCTCACGAGCGAGGACCCGCTCGCACCGGGCCGCACGCGCGCCGACCTGCGCCGTGGAGGCGTGCTCGGCCTCGCCGAGCGCATGGCTGCCCCGCACACCCACCTGAAGCCCGACTTCGGCCCGCCGCGGATGCACCCCACAGCCGGGGCGACGCTCGTCGCCGCCCGCCCGCCGCTCGTCGCGTTCAACCTGCAGCTCGCCCCGTCCGCGACGCTCGCCGACGCCCGCGCTATAGCGGCGCTCGTCCGCGAGGGCGGAACGCACGGACTCCCCGGCCTCAGAGCCATCGGCATCGAGCTGGCGGGCGGCGTGGCGCAGGTGTCGATGAACGTCGAGCGGCCGTTCGAGGTTCCGCTTGCGACGGTCCTCCGGGCGGTCGGGGCGCACGCGCGCATAGCGAGCGCGGAGCTCGTCGGGCTTGCGCCTGCCGCCGCGTTCGACGGGTTCCCGGGCGACGTGCCGATGCCGGGGTTCGACCCCGCACGCCACCTGATCGAGAACGCTTTAGGCTGATAGCCATGGCACAGACGAAGCGCAAGCGAAACACCAAGCACCGCGGCAACGCCGCCGGCGTGGTCGAATCGCGCGGTCGCACAGGGCGCAAGCCAACCTCCGCGGAGAAGAGCGGCAAGGCGGGCGATGCGGCGAAGGCGAGGAAGGAACAGCTCCTCGACAAGCGCGACCGTCCGCCGACGTGGCGCGCGGCGTTCGTCAAGGCGATGGTCGCGGGCATCGTGCTGATGCTGTTCATGACCGTCGTGCTCAACCAGTCCAGGAGCGCGCTCGGCCTGTTCCCGATCGTGATCGCGATGTACACGGTGATCAGCTACTACACCGACAAGTGGGTCTTCGACCGCCGCCAGCGCAAGAAGGCCAAAGGTGGGGCGCCCGCGCGATGAAGGGGCCTGACGTCCGCGCGTTCACCGTCGGGCCCGTGCAGGAGAACTGCTACATCGTGCGCGCCGACGAGCACGCGACGCGCGCGGTGATCGTCGACCCGGGCGATGAGCCCGAGCGGCTGCTCGCGGCGATCGAGGCGCTGGGCGTGGAGATCGAGGCGATCCTCCTCACCCACTGCCACTTCGACCACATCGGCGCCGTCGCTCCGGTAGCGCGCGCGACGGGCGCTCCGGTGTACTGCCCGCAGATCGAGCGGCCGGTGCTCTCCGACGTGATGAGCTGGGTGCCGCCCGGCTTTGGTCCGTTCGAGAGCTACGAGGCGGACCACACGCTCGCGGGCGGCGAGCACCTCGAGCTGGCGGGACTGTCGATCGACGTGATCTTCACCCCCGGCCACAGCCCCGGACACCTCACCTACGCGGTGCCCGGAGCCGTGCTCTCCGGCGATGTGCTGTTCCAGGGCTCGGTCGGGCGGGTGGACCTCCCCGGCGGCGACTGGACGACGCTCGAGCGCTCGATCGAGACCCTGCTGAAGAGCTACCCCGAGGAGACGCTCGTCTACCCCGGGCACATGGGCGTCACCACGCTCGGGCGCGAGCGCGACACCAACCCTTTCCTCAGCGAGCTGCGCGTTCGCGTCCCGGTCGCGCCGGACTCGCCGCCGCCCCTCCAGCTTTGAGCGACTCCAAGGTCAAAGCGCCGCGCGGCACGTTCGACGTGCTCGGCGAGCAGGCCTCTCAGCGCGCGACGCTCGAGAGCCGCGCGCGAGCGCTGTTGGAGGGCGCCGGCTACGAGCGGATCGAGACGCCCACGTTCGAGGCCACAGAGCTGTTCGCGCGCGGGGTGGGCGAGTCGACGGACATCGTCAGCAAGGAGATGTTCACGTTCGAGGACGCCGGCGGGCGCTCGCTGACGCTGCGCCCCGAGGGCACCGCGCCGGTGTGCAGGGCGTATGTGGAGCACGGCATGCACAAGCGACGCCAGCCGGTGAAGCTGTGGTACCTGTCGAGCTTCTTCCGCCACGAGCGCGCCCAGGCGGGCCGCTACCGGCAGTTCTGGCAGGTCGGGGCGGAGGCGCTCGGCTCCGAGGATCCCGCGGTGGACGCCGAGTCGATCGTGCTGCTCGCCACGCTGCTCGACGAGATGGGCGTCGCGGCGATCAGGCTGCGCCTGTCGAGCCTCGGCTCGATCGAGAGCCGCCACGCCTACCGCGAGCGGCTGCAGGCGCACCTGCGCGCCAACGAGGCGGACCTCTCGCCCGAGATCCGCGAGCGGATCGACCTCAACCCGCTGCGCGCGTTCGACTCCGACCACCCCGGCACGAAGCAGGTGATGGAGACCGCGCCGCGGCTGCTCGAGTTCCTCAGCGCCGATGACGCCGAGCACTTCGCGCACGTGCGCGAGCTGCTCGACGTCGCGGGGGTCGCCTACGAGGTCGACTCGACGCTCGTGCGCGGCCTCGACTACTACACGCGCACGGTGTTCGAGTTCACCTCCGACGCGCTCGGCGCGCAGAGCGGCGTGGGCGGCGGCGGCCGCTACGACGGCCTCGTGCAGCAGCTCGGCGGCCCGCCCACCGCGGGCATCGGCTGGGCAGCCGGAGTCGAGCGGACCCTGCTCGCGGGCGACACCCCACCGACGGCGCCCGCGCCGGTGGAGCTGTTCGTCGCGATCGAGTCTCCCTCGCCGCAGGCGCACACGGAGGCGTTCGGACTGCTCACCCAGGCACGCCGCGCGGGCCTGTCGGCGCAGATGGAGCTCGGCGGGCGCTCGCTCAAAGGCCAGCTCTCCAACGCCGCCGCGCTCAAGGCCCGCTACGTCGCCGTCGTCGGCGACGGGCAGACGACGCTCAGGGACGTGCAGGCGGGGGGGCAGGAGTCGCTCGCGACCGACGCCGTCGTGCACGCGGTCCTGCGCGGCCACAGCGACCTGTAGAGCGGTTTCTGCGCCGTGCCGGCGTCCAACGCGGATCTCGTCGTTCAACTTCTTCGCCCAATCTGCCGACAAGGAGGCGATGTCGCAGATCTCCCGTCCCTTCCAGATTGCGCTGCTGGCGGTAGCCGTGCTCGGCGCCGCGTGGCTGTTCGTGTTCCAGCCGCACAACAGCAACACCGCCACATCGAGCTCCTCCTCCGCGGTCGTCTCCACGCCGCCGGCCTCCACGCTGAGCGCCACGGCCACCGACTCGAAAACCACCGGCTCGTCGGCGAAGATCTACCACGGCTCCGCGCCGGGCGTGCAGGGCCTCACCCGTGCTGTCGCCAAAGCCCACGAAGCGGTCGCGACCTCCCAGCAGAACGCGAAGGCGCTCGAACAGAAGTCGGCGCAGGCCTCTGGCCAGACATCCACGAGCGCCTCCAGCTCCACGCCCTCCAGCGCCTCCGCGACGAAGGCCGCCGCGACGCCCGCGAAGAGCACGCCGTCGACGAGCAAGTCGACCTCGACCTCCACGCCCAAGAGCCACGCTCCGCGGGCGACCAACACGCACTCGAACATCCCCGTCGGCCAACGCGCCGTCGAAGCGGAGCTCGCCCACGGCAACGTCGTGGTGGTGCTGTTCTGGAACCCCAACGGCACGGACGACAAAGCGGTCCGCCGAGCGCTGGGCTCCCTGCAGGCGGCCCACCACGGGAAGATCGCGATCAACGTCGCCTCCGCATCGCAGGCCGCGACGTTCGGCGCGATCACCCGCGGCGTGCAGGTCTACGGAACGCCGACGATGCTGGTGGTCAACAAGCACGGCAAGGCGATCGTGCTGACCGGCCTGCAGGACGCCTTCTCGATCGGGCAGACGATCGACGAAGCTCGCAGCGTCTCCTGAGCACCGCCGCTCGGCCCTAAACTCGCTCTCGTGAGCACGAGCGCCGAGTATCTGACGAGCCATCTCGAACGGCCGCTCGGGCGCGGCCACACACCCGAGGACGCATCGACCGGCGCCGCCGGCGGTGCGGCGTGCGGCGACCTGATCCGCATCTCCCTCGCCGTCGACCCGCACAGCCCCGTGGGGGAGATCCGCGACGCGGGCTTCGACGCGAGCGGCTGCGGCGCGACGGTCGCATCCGGCAGCGCCACGGTGAGCCTCGTGCGGGGCACGCCGCTGCTGGAGGCGGCGAAGATCGGCGCGGAGGACATCGCACGCGAGCTGGGAGGGCTGAGCGCGGCCAAGCAGCACGCGGCGGAGCTCGCGGCGGACGCGCTGCACCGCGCGCTCGGGGGGGCCGCGCGCGGGCAGGCTCATCTGGCCGCTCACGGAGGACGCACACTGGTGGCGATGAGCGGGGGCGTGGACAGCGCGGTGGCGGCGCTGCTCGTGGCGGAGGGCGGGTCGGAGGCGGTGGGGGTGACGCTCGAGCTGTGGTCTGACCCGGAGAACGACGGCGATCTCAGCTGCTGCTCCGCGCAGGCGGTTCGCGGTGCGCGCCGCCTCGCGCACGAGCAGGGGATGGCGCACCTGTCGATCGACCTGCGCGCGGAGTTCAAGGCGGGCGTGGTGGACGGCTGGCTGGAGGATCACGCGGCGGGGCTCACGCCGAACCCGTGCGTGCGCTGCAACGGCAACGTGCGCCTCGACGCGATGCTGGAGCTGGCGCGGGCGCTCGGATCGGAGACACTCGCGACGGGCCACTACGCGCGCGTGACCGACACGCAGTCCGCGCCGGTGCTGAGGACCGCCGTCGACATCGCGAAGGACCAGAGCTACGTGCTCTCGGCGCTCGCGCCCGAGTCGCTCGAGCGGTTGCGCTTCCCGCTGGGGGACATGCGCAAGGAGCAGGTGCGCGAGATCGCCGAGCGGGCTGGCCTGGCGGTGGCGCGCAAGCGCGACTCGCAGGACCTGTGCTTCCTCGCAGGTACGCGTCAGAGCGCGTTCCTGGAGCGCCACGGCGGCCTCGGCCGGCGCCCCGGCCCGATCGTCGACCAGCAGGGCGGCAGGCTGGGCGAGCACGCGGGCGCGCACACCTACACCGTCGGTCAGCGCCACGGCCTCGGCATCTCCGCGCCGGAGCCGCTTTACGTGCTCGCGACGGACACGCGCTCGAACACCGTGACGGTGGGTCCGCGCACGGAGCTGCTCGCTAGCGAGGTGCGTGTGCGCGGGCTGACGCTCCACCGCGACGGGCAGAGCGTGGACGGGGTGCGCGTGCGCGCGCACGGGCGCAGGTTCGCGTGCCGCCTCTCCCAGCAGCTGACGGCGGGACGCCACGAGCTGGCAGCCGTCGAGCTGAGCGAGCCCGCCGAGCGCACCGCGCCGGGGCAGCTCGCGTGCCTGTATGCGGGCGATGTCGTGGTGGGCCACGCGACCATTACCGCGTAGCGCCCCAGGCGACGCCTAATATCCGTCGCTGCCATGTCGATGACCTCCGACGAGATCCGCGAGCGCTACCTGAGCTTCTTCGAGGAGCGCGGCCACCAGCGCGTTCCCTCGGCGTCGCTGGTGCCCTCGGCGCACGACCCGTCGGCGCTGCTCACCGTCGCGGGCATGCACCCGTTGAAGCCGTACTTCCTCGGCCAGGAGGCCCCGCCGGCGCCGCGCCTGACGAGCTGCCAGAAGGTGTTTCGGACGGTCGACATCGACAACGTGGGCAACACTGCGCGCCACCTGACGTTCTTCGAGATGCTGGGCAACTTCTCGTTCGGCGACTACTTCAAGCGCGAGGCGATCGCGTTCGCGTGGGAGCTCTCGCGCGAGGTGTTCGGCTTCTCCGAGCAGGACATCTGGGTGACGGTGTTCGAAGGCGACGACGGCCTCGGCCTGGGCCCGGACGAGGAGGCGATCGAGAACTGGCTGGAGCTGGGCGTGGCGCGCGAGCGGATCGTGCGCTGCCCGCGCTCTGAGAACTTCTGGCAGGCGGGCCCGAACGGGCCGTGTGGGCCGTGCTCGGAGCTGTACGTGGACCGCGGCGTGGAGCACGGCAAGCCGGACGACCTGCCGGGCGGGGAGAACGAGCGCTTCCTGGAGTACTGGAACCTGGTGTTCATGCAGTACGACCAGCGCCAGAACGCGGACGGCAACGGCTCGACGCTCAATCCGCTTCCGGCGAACAACATCGACACGGGCCTCGGCCTGAACCGCATGGCGGCGATCCTGCAGGGCAAGCGGTCGGTGTTCGAGACGGACCAGTTCGAGCCGCTGATCGAGCTCGGCGAGCAGCTCTCGGGCCGCCGCTACGGCGAGGACTTCCAGACCGACCGGGCGCTGCGGATCCTCGCGGACCACTCGCGCGCGATGACGTTCCTGACGGCCGACGGGGTGGTGCCATCGAACGAGGACCGCGGCTACGTGCTGCGCCGCGTGATGCGCCGCGCTATCCAGCAGGGCCGCGCGCTGCAGCTCGACCCGGGCTTCCTGACGCGCTACTCGACGGTGGTACGCGAGACGATGGGCGCCACCTACCCGGAGCTTGGCGAGCACTCCGAGTCGACGGACATGTGGCTGGCGGCCGAGGAGGAGGGCTTCGGTCGGACCCTCGCGCAGGGGCTCTCGACTTTGAACGAATATATGGAGAGGGCTCGCGCGGCCGGGAGTGCGACCGTGGGAGCCGAGGATGTGTTTCGCCTGCACGACACGTTTGGCTTCCCCTATGAGATGACGAGCGAACTGCTCGCGCTCCAGGAGATGTCGATCGAGGGCGACTTCGACGAGCTGATGGAGGGCCAGCGCGCCCGTGGCCGCGCGGGCTCGCGCGGGGGCAGCGGCGGCTCGGACGTTCAGCAGGCGCGCGCGGCGGCGAGCTCGTTCGCGGGCGGCAGCGGCTTCGAGACGCGCTTCACCGGCTATGAGACCGAGGAGCAGCAGACGACGGTGGGCGCGGTGCAGAGCGTGCTCGCGAACGGGAACGGCTCCGGCGGCGACGGGGGCACGTCGGGAGAGCGGTATCTGGTGAAGCTCGCCGAGTCTCCGTTCTACGCGGCGGGCGGCGGCCAGGTGGCGGACGTGGGCGTGCTGGAATGCGAGCACGGGGATTGCGTCGCGCGCGTGGAGGACGTGTTCCGTCTCGGCGAAGACCAGGCGCTCGAGGTGGTGGTGGAGCAGGGCACGCTCAGCGAGGGCGAGCAGGTGCTCGCGCGGGTGGATCGCCGTGCGCGCCACGCGACCGAGTGCAACCACACGGCGACGCACCTGCTGCAGGCGGCGCTGCGTGAGATCGTGGGCGGCCACGTGCGCCAGGCCGGCTCCTACGTCGGTCCGGACAAGCTGCGCTTCGACTTCAGCCACGGCCAGGGGCTCACGCAGCAGGAGCTTCGCGACGTGGAGGACCGCGTGAACGGGTGGATCGCGCTTAACGACCCGGTGCGCGCGATCACGACGACGCTGGACGAGGCGCGGAGCCTCGGCGCGATGGCGCTGTTCGGGGAGAAGTACGGCGACGTGGTGCGGATGGTGCAGATCGGCGAGGGCGAGTACTCGCGCGAGCTGTGCGGAGGGACCCATGTCCACCGCACGGGCGAGATCGGGCCGTTCCGGATCCTGCACGAGACATCGAGCTCCGCGAACGTGAGGCGGATCGAGGCGGTAACGGGTCCGGCGGCGGTGGAGCTGCTGCGCGAGCACGACCGCCTGCTCGGCGAGATCGTTGCCGAGCTTCGCACCCACCCGCAGGACGCCCCGCAGGCGGTCGCGGCGCTCGCGAAGGAGCGCAAGCGGTTGGAGAAGGCGCTCAAGCAGGGCGGCGGCCCTGGCGAGGCCGGCGGGGGTGGCGTGGACATGGACGCGCTCGCGGCGCAGGCCGAGGAGATCGACGGCGCGAAGGTGCTGACCGCGATCGTGGAGGGGCTCGACGCGAAGGCGCTGCTCGACACTGTCGACCGCGTGAAGGGCCGCCTCGGTGAGGCGGCGATCCTGCTCGGCACGGCCGCGGACGGTCGCGTGCACCTGATGGCGAGCGTGGCGCCGGAGCTGGTGACGCGAGGCGTGAAGGCCGGTGCGGTGGTGAAGGCGGCGGCGCAGGCCGTGGGCGGCGGGGGAGGGGGCCGCGACACGATGGCGCAGGCCGGCGGGCGCGACCCCGAGAAGCTGGGCGAGGCGATCGAGGCGGCACGGACGGCGATCCGCACGGCGCTTGCCGGCTAGCGAGCACATGCGCGTGCTCGCGCTCGACTTCGGCAGCGCCCGCTGCGGCTGCGCGGTGAGCGACCCGACGGGCACGATAGTGACGCCGATCGAGACGGTCGAGCGCCCGGCGAGCAGGCGCGGCATAACGCGGCTGCGGGAGCTGGTGCGTGAGCGCAAGGTGGCGCGCGTGGTGGTGGGACTGCCGCTGTCGTTGAGCGGCGCGGACACCGAGCAGACCCGCGAGGCGCGCGAGTTCGCTGAGCGCCTCGCCCGATACTTGGGCGAGGGCGTGCCGGTGGAGATGCACGACGAGCGCTTCACCACGCTCATGGCCCAGCGCGAATCGATCTCCCGCGCGTCCTCCGCGAGCGAGGACTCGCGCGCGGCGGCGCACATCCTCGAGAGCTGGCTCGAAGCCCGATCGCGTTAGTGTCCTGACCGTGGCACGGGGCGATCGATCAGGGCAGGCGCGCGAGCGCACCGCCGCGGAGCGCGAACGCGACCGCGAAGAGCGCGAACGTCGGCGCGGCCGGCTTCCCGCGGACGCGCCGGTTCCACCGGCGGCTGTCGAGCAGCCCATCGAGGAGGAGCACGTCGAGCTGCCGCCTGAGCTGCCGCCCGAGCCCGTGCCGTTCGAGGAGCCCGCGGAGATCGAGCTGCCTCCAGCCGAACCGTTCTTCGAGCCGCCTCCGATCGAACGGGAGCTGGTTAACCCGCTTCCCGAGCCGCCGCCGGACCCGGTGGCGTTTGAGGAGCCCGCGGCGTTCGAGGAGGAGCCTCTCCCGATCGAGGAGCCCGTGGCGATTGAGGCACCTGCGCCACCCCCCCCAAAGCCGCCGTCGATCGGCCTGCCGCCACTGCCACCGGAGCTGGGAGGAACGTCGAAGCTCGCCCCGCGGGCGCCGTCTCGCCGCTCGCCGCTCGCGCGCATCGTGGCGGTGATCGCGCTGCTCGCGGTGATCGCCGCTCTGCTCCTGCTGCTCGTGCCTCAGCTGCGCTCGTCGAACACGAAGACGATCGCGGCGCCGAAGATCGTGAAGGTGCTGATCCCGGAGGGCGAGACCCGCGCGCAGATCGCGGAGATCGCCGCCGCGAATCACCTCAGCGGCGACTACGCGAAGGCGGCGAAGCGCTCGTCGCTGCTGAGCCCGGTCCACTACGGCGCGCCGCACGGCACGACCGACCTCGAAGGCTTCCTGTTCCCGGCGACGTACGACATGACGGTCGGCGAGCCGGTGAGCAGGCTCGTGGAAGAGCAGCTCGCGGCGTTCCGCGAAAACTTCACCGAGAGCCAGGTCGCGCGCGCCCACGCGCTGCACATCACGCCTTACGAGCTGCTGACGGTGGCGTCGATGGTCGAGCGCGAGGCGCAGATCCCGGGAGACAGGGCGAAGATCGCGGCGGTGATCTACAACCGCCTGCGCGAAGGGATCCCACTGGGGATCGACGCGGCGATCTACTACGCGGTCGAGCAGAAGGAGGGGATCGCGACCTACACGAAGGAACTCACCGAAGCGCAGCTGCACATCGACTCGCCGTACAACACGCGCACCCACACGGGCCTGCCGCCGACGCCGATCTCAAACCCTGGCGACGCGTCGATCCACGCGGCGGCGTACCCGGCGCACGTGTCCTACCTGTACTACGTGGCGGGCGCGGACGGCTGCGGCGAGCAGGTGTTCTCCGACACACAGTCGGCGTTCGAAGCCAACGTCGCCGCGTACAAAGCGGCGGTGAGCAAAAACGGCGGCCACCCGCCGGCGTGCAAGCACACCCTGACGGGCACAGGCAATTGATACGACGCCTCGGCGTGCTCGGCTGGCCGGTCGCGCACAGCCGCTCGCCGGCGATGCACAACGCTGCGCTGCAGGCGCTGGGGATGAGCGACTGGCGCTATCAGCGCCTTCCGGTCCCGCCGGCGCTGTTCGCGGAGACTACGCGCGCGCTCGCGGGCGCCGGCTTCCACGGCGCGAACGTGACGATCCCCCACAAGCACGCGGCGCTCGCGCTCGCCACCCGAGCGAGCGCGCCCGCGCGCGAGATAGGCGCGGCGAACACGCTCACGTTCGACGCCGACGGCGAGATCCTCGCGGAGAACACCGACGCGCCCGGACTGATCTCCGCGCTCGGGACGATCCTCGACAGCCCCGCCGACAAGCGCGCGCTGGTGCTCGGGGCGGGCGGCAGCGCCCGCGCGGTGGTGTGGGCGCTGCGCGAGGCGGGCGCGAGCGAGGTGTCGGTGTGGAACCGCACGCCGGAGCGCGCGCAGGCGCTCGCCGCCGATCTGGGAGTTCGCTTCGCGAGCGCCCTGGAGCCGGCGGATCTGCTCGTGAACTGCACGTCGGTCGGTCTGGAGGGCGGTGGCGTAGAACGCTCGGCCACTGAGGACGAGGCGCTCAACCAACTCGGTTTGACGTTCGATCAACTCGGTGAGTACCCGTATGTCGCCGATCTGGTCTACCGCTCACGCACCCCCACCCCGTTGCTGGCAGCCGCCGGAGCACACGGCGCGCGCACAGTGGACGGCCTCGAGGTGCTCGTCGCGCAGGGCGCGCTCAGCTTCGAGATCTGGACCGGCGCTCGGCCGTCGCGCGAGATCATGCTCGCAGCGGCGCGCGACGCGGACACCGACGGGTAGCGCTACGACGACGGCTAGGAGCGCGCGATGAGCGAGCTTCCGCAGTCGACCGACACCGACCTGAACGCGATCTTCGGGATCGACCACGAGAGCGCCGGCGAACCGGTGATCTCGGTGGAACGCGGGCTCGACGAGCACGACCCGCTCGAGAACATCGACCTCGACCGCGTCGCCCGCCCAGGACCGCGGATCGAGCGCGAGCGGGCGCTGCAGGACGAACCCGCGATCGAGCTCGAGCGGGTGCTCGAGGACGAACCGCCGGCGGACATTCACCTCGCCAACCACGCCCGTGCGGGTCAGGGAGACGGGCCACAGGACGAACCGCCCGCAGCGCCCGCCGGCCACGGCCCGATGACCGGTGTGACCAAGCCCTCGGCGAAGGGCTCCTCGCAACGGTTCCTCACCGACGTGATCGTGATGATGGGGCTCGCCTCCCAGCGTCAGGTCGACGAGGCGATCGAGCAGTCGCGCACCTCCGGCACCACTCCCGAGAGCGTGCTGCTGCAGACCGGCGCGATCACCCCGGACGCGCTCTCTCGCGCGCTCGCCGAGCGCTACGGCCTCGACCATCTCGACCTGGGCATCTTCACGGTCGACATGGGCGCGGCGAACCTTGTGAGCACCGCGGTGGCCAAGCGCTACCAGGCGGTGCCGGTCGCGTTCGCGGACAAGCGCACTCTGCTCGTCGCGATGGCCGACCCCTCGAATGTGCTCGCGGTCGACGACATCGCGATCATGACCGGCTACGAGATCCGGGTCGCGGTCGCGCCGCCGGAAGACATCGCGGCGCTCGTCTCGCGGCTGGACCGCCTCGAAGACGTCGTCGGAGAGGCGACGCTGGAGGAGGCCGAAGAGGACGAGCTCGTCGCGCTTCACGAGACCTCCGAAGACGCACCGGTCATCAAGCTCGTCAACCAGCTCGTCGCCCAGGCGGTCGAGCAGGGCGCCTCCGACATGCACCTCGCCCCGGACGGCAAGGAGATGCGCGTGCGCTTCCGCATCGACGGAGTGCTGCAGGACGTGACGACGGTGCCGCGCAAGATGGCCGCGGGCGTGGTCTCGCGCATCAAGATCATGGCCGAGCTGAACATCGCCGAGAAGCGCCTGCCCCAGGACGGGCGCGTGGGTCTCGTCGTGGACGGCCGCCACGTCGACCTGCGCGTGGTGACGCTACCGAGCGTGCACGGCGAGGGCGTCGTGATGCGCGTCCTCGACAAGGCCTCGGTGGTGGTCGAGCTCGACAAGCTCGGGATGGCCGACCCGGAGCGCGAGCGCTTCGAGCACGCCTGCCACGAGACCCACGGCGCGGTGCTCGTCACCGGCCCGACCGGCTCGGGCAAGTCGACGACGCTGTATGCGGCGCTGAAGCTGCTGAACACGCCGGAGAAGAACATCATCACCGTGGAGGACCCGGTCGAGTACGAAATGGCGGGTCTCACCCAGGTGCAGGTGGCGACGAAGCAGGGGCTCACGTTCGCGATGGGCCTGCGCGCGATGGTCCGCGCGGACCCCGACGTGATCATGGTCGGGGAGATCCGCGACCGCGAGACCGCGCAGATCGCTGTGGAGTCGGCGCTCACCGGGCACCTGGTGCTCTCGACGCTCCACACCAACGACGCGCCGTCCGCGATCACGCGCCTGATCGAGATGGGTATCGAGCCTTTCCTCGTCGCCTCGGCGCTCGACTGCGTGGTCGCCCAGCGCCTCGCGCGAATGCTGTGCCCGAACTGCAAGCGACGCACGATCATCCCCGCGAAAGTGCTCCAGGAAAGCGGCTACAAGGCGCGCGTCGATCTGGAGGCGTACGAGCCGGTCGGCTGCAGGCGCTGCGGCGGCAGCGGCTACCGGGGCCGTGTGGGCCTCTACGAGGTGATGAAGATGTCGCCCGAGATCCAGCACCTGGCGCTCGAACGCCGGCCCGCGGAGGCGATCCGAGACGTGGCGGTCGAACAGGGGATGACGCGCCTGCGCGACGACGGGCTGCTGAAGGTGAGAGAGGGTCGCACCTCGATCTCGGAGATCGCGCGGGTGATCGGCAGTGGCTAGGTCCGCGGCCGGCTCGCACTTTCGTCCAGCGCCGCGACGGCTGGCAACGCATCCGCTAATGGCGGCCGGCGGATCTGTCGATGGGCAGGCATGGATATAGATTTCGCGGACCTTCTGATGGAGGTCGTCAACCGCCGTGCCTCCGACCTGCACCTGAGCTCCGGCGCTCACCCGACCGTTCGCGTCCGTGGGCGGCTCGTGCCGCTCGAGGACTACCCGAAGCTGGCGAGCACCGACACGCGCGAGATCGTCTACTCGATCCTCACCGGCGATCAGCGCCAGCGCCTGGAGACCGACTGGCAGCTCGACTTCGCCTACTCGATCCCCGGCCACGCCCGCTTCCGTGTGAACGCCTACTACCAGCGCGGCGCGATCGGCGCTGCGTTCCGTCTGATCCCGTTCGGCATGACCTCGATCGACGATCTCGGCCTGCCCGCCGCGGTCCACGAGTTCACGCGCCGCCCGCGCGGCTTCGTGCTCGTCACCGGCCCCACCGGCTCGGGCAAGAGCACATCGCTCGCGGCGATGATCGACGAGATCAACAGCACGCGCGAGGAGCACATCATGACGATCGAGGACCCGATCGAGTTCCTGCACGGCCACAAGAAGTGCATCGTCAACCAGCGCGAGCTCGGCTCCGACGCACAGAGCTTCGGCGCCGCCCTGAAGGCCGCCCTGCGCCAGGACCCCGACGTGATCCTCGTCGGAGAGATGCGCGACCTGGACACGATCTCCACCGCCCTGACCGCGGCCGAGACCGGCCACCTCGTGTTCGCGACCCTGCACACGCAGGACGCGGCGCAGACGATCGACCGCATCATCGACGTGTTCCCCGCCCACCAGCAGGGCCAGGTGCGCGTGCAGCTGTCGGTCGCGCTGCAGGGCATCATGACCCAGCAGCTGCTGCCGACCGCCGACGGCTCCGGCCGCGTGGCGGCGTGCGAGGTGCTCGTGCCGAACCCCGCGATCCGCAACCTGATCCGCGAGGGCAAGACCCACCAGATCTACTCCGTGTTGCAGACCAGCTCCGCGGCGGGGATGCAGACGATGGACACCGCGCTCTCGGGGCTCGTGCGCCAGGGCAAGATCACCCAGAAGCTCGCCGAAGCGCGCTCCTCGACGCCGGAGGAGCTGAGGCGACTGCTCGGCGCCAACACGCTCGCGGCGGCGTAGGGATCGCGCGATGAGCACGTACGTCTTCAAGGCCATCGACGTCGCGGGCGTCAAGGCTCGCGGCGAGGTCGAGGCGGAGTCCAAGCAGGCCGTCTCAGACCAGCTCAAGCAGCGCGGCCTGATCGTCCTCGACATCTCCGACAAGCGCGGCTCGGCGAACATCGAGATCGGCGTCAAGCGCGTAAAGCCGGCCGAGCTCGCGATATTCTCGCGTCAGCTCTCGACGATGATCTCCTCCGGCATGAGCATCCTGCGGGCGCTGTACGTGCTCGAGGAGCAGACGGAGAGCAAATACCTCAAAGAAACGATCGTCGCGGTGCGCAAGGACGTCGAGGCGGGCCTCTCGCTGAGCGACTCGATGGCGCGCCACCCGAAGGTGTTCAACCCGCTGTTCGTCGCGATGACGGAGGCGGGGGAGATGGGAGGCGTGCTCGAGGACGCGCTCATCCGCGTCGCCGACCAGCTGCAGAAGGACGCGGCGCTGCGCCGCCAGATCAAATCCGCGATGGTCTACCCGGTCCTCGTGATCATCTTCGCCGTCGGCGTGATGATGGCTCTCGTCGCGTTCCTCGTCCCGGTGTTCGTGGGCGTGTTCAAGCAGTTCGGCGGCGAACTTCCCAAGTTGACGCAGGTGTCGGTGTTCCTGTCGGAAATGGTCACCGGCTACTGGTGGGCGATGTTCGGCTCCGCCGCCCTGATCATGCTCACGTTCACGAAGTGGAAGAAAACCTCATGGGGACGGCGCCAGTGGGATCACTTCCGCCTGCACGTGCCCGCGAAGATCGGCACGATCGTCCAGCAGGTGGCCGTGGCGCGCTGGTCGCGCACACTCGCCTCGCTCACCGGCGCGGGCGTGCCGCTGCTGCAGGCCCTGGAGATCACCGGCCGCACGGGCGGCAACGTCGCGGTCGAGGAAGCGATGGACGGCGTGATCGCATCGGTCAAGCGCGGAGGCACGATCGCCGCGCCGCTCGCCGCCGCACCGCTGTTCCCCGCGATGGTCACCCACATGGTCGGCGTCGGCGAGGAGACCGGCGCCCTGGACCAGATGCTCGACCGGGTGGCGGAGTTCTACGAGGAACAGGTCGAAGCGTCGGTCAAGGCGCTCACGTCGATCCTCGAGCCGATCATGATCGTCGTGATCGGCGGCATCGTCGGGTTCATCGTCATCTCGATGTACCTGCCGCTATTTGAAGTTTATAACCACATCGGTTAGTCGAGATCCGGCGGCTCGCGCGTCACGCGCAGCTTGCCGTCGCTGACCGACAGCGAGCCGTGGCCGTCGAGGAGGTCGAGGAGCTCGGCTCCGGCGAGCTCGCGACGCCAGCCTCTGAGGGTGCGCACGTCGGCCTCGTCTCTGCCCGCGCGGTTGGCCGCGACAATCGCCTGCAGGTCCGCACGCGAGGCCAGCAGCTCGTAGGCGAGCCCCGCCTCACGGGCCCTTGCGCGCAGGAGCGCCTCGGCGAGCGCCACGAGCGGCGCGTCGTCCTGTCTTGGCGTGGGCGGACGAGAGCCCTGCGGCGGCGGATCGGGGACACGGTTCGCGCCGCGCTCGATCGCCTGCAGCAGGTCGTCGGCGCGTCTGCCCGAGCCGTTCGCTCCGACGCCGCGGATCTTCTCAAGCTCTCCTCGCGAGGACGGTTTGCGCCTCGCGATCTCCACCAGCGCGGCGTCGCCGAGCACGCTCTGGACGGGCCGGTTCTGGCGCTCGGCGGTCTGCTCGCGCCACTCCACCAGCTCGCGCGCGATCGGGCGCGCCGAGGAGCTAAGACCGCCGATCCGCGGCAGGCGCGCGAAGATCGTCTCGGGCACCCGCTCGTCGCTTGACTTCGCGAGTGGCCCGCACTCCTCGCGCGCCCACTCCAGGCGTCCGCTCGCGGTCAGGCGTTGTTCGATCTCGCGCGCCAGCTCGAGCAGGTGAACCACGTCCTCGCGTGCGTAGGCGAGCTGCTCGCGCGAGAGCGGACGCGCGTCCCAGCGCGTGAAGCTCGCGGTCTTCGCCACCCGCAGGTCGAGGATGTCGGTCAGCAGCGAGTCGTAGGAGCTCTGCGCGCCGAGGCCCGCGAAGCCGGCGGCGACCTGCGTGTCGAACACGTTCGTCACCTCCGTCTGGAGGTGCCTGCGGATCAGCGCGATGTCCTGGCGGCCCGCGTGCACGACCACCTGGATCGCCGGATCGGCGAGCACGTCGGCGAGCGGCGAGCCGTCTAGGCCCTCGGCGAGCGGATCGACGATCAGGATTCGCTCGCCCTCCACGGTGCCCTCGGGGATCGCGAGCTGGACGAGGCACAGCAGCGTCCGGTAGCGACCCTCGCCCATGAACTCCGTGTCGAGCGCAAGGCAGCCAGCCTTGCGCGCGCCGTCAGCGAGCGTGCGCAGCAGCTCGGTCTGCGTGTCGGGCTCGCTCACGGCGCGACTCCCGGCAGCCGATACAGCAGCCCGTTCTTGCCCAGCCCCGCTTCCCGCGAGACGTCCGTCGCGTGAGCGCGCACCCACTTCACAGGCGCGGCGCACGCGGGGTTGGTGCTCGTGGCGACCCGGCCGCAGAACGTGTTCAGGAAGGCGTAGCGCACCTGGCCTTCGGCCGCGAGCTGCTGCAGCTTGGAGATCGAGGTGAACACGCGCCCGCTGTAGCTTGTCAGCACCAGGACCGGACGCGCGTCCTGGACGATCAGTGACCCGATCGCGGTGGCCGACTCCGCCGCGACCTCGTAACGCGCGCCATCCTGATGGGCGCGCAGGTACGCGCTCAGCGGACGCTGCTGTTCGCTCGGCAGTGCACCGACGTAGCCGGCGTCCGTCACGTGGGTTTCGATCGCCGTCACGTCGGCCCCGAAGGGAACCGCGAGGATCGCCACGAGCGTCAGGATCGTCGCGCCCGCGGCGGCGAGCGATGCCCGTCGGGGAGAGGGAGAGCCGGGGAAGCGCGCGAGCGCCGCCGACGCGATCGCGCCGAGCGCGCCCAGCAGCGCCACCCACCACGTGGCGGGCGTTCCGTACATCAACCGCTCGGAGTAGAACACGGCGATCGCGAGCGACGCCGCGAGAATCGCCAGTCTGAGCGCGCTCTCCCTGCGATTGGAGACCTGCGCGCACGCCCACGCCACGCCGATCCCGAACATGGCGGCAACCGCCGGGGTGAAGCCCTCCACGTAGCGCGGGTGCAGCCGCGCCATGTGGCTGAACAGCGCGATCCCCGTGAGCATCCACAGCCCGATGCCGACGGCGACCGCGCGGCGCATGCGCGCGCGACCCTCGCGGGCGGAAGCCTCCGCCTCGGTGGTCTCGGACTCCGCGCTCTCGGTTCGCAGCAGCCCCCACAGCAGCGCAGGCACGCCGAGCAGCAGCGCGAGCAGCACCTCCATCCCCAGGCGCTCGCCCGAAAGCGGGCCGATCCGCGAGAGCAGGCGCGTGGGGGAGCCGGGCACGATCGGGATGTGGTCGCGCTCGGACTGCGTCGCCTCGGGATAGGTGTGGCCCGGCTGGTAGACGGTGAACTGCGGTTCCGGCGATTTGCCGCCGAGCCGGTCGGTGCCGTTGAACACGAACGCCGCGTTCCACGCGCTGCCGTTCGTCGACCCGATCGCGAACGGGCGGTCGTGCGCCGGCGCGATCAGCGTCGCGGTCAGCCACGACAGCGCCACCGCCACGTACACGACGCCCGCGAGCGACAGCCGCGCAAGGCGTCGCACACGCGTGCCGGGGAGTCCGAGGTACGCGAACGCGGCAAGCCCCGGCAGGGCGATCAGAGACTCGAGCAGCTTCACGTTGAACGCCAGCCCCAGCGCCGCGGCGCCGAGCAGCAGCCACAGCCGTCGGCCGCTCTCGGCGGCGCGCACCAGCGCCAGCAGCGCGAGCACGAGCGTGAGCATCATCACCGCGTCCATCGTGTCGCTGCGTGAGGTGATCACCTCGATCGGCAGCACCGCGAGGGCGACCGCGGCGGCAATGCCCGCGGTGGCGCTCCACATGCGGCGCACCGCCACGTAGATCAACGGCACCGAGGCGATCCCCGCGAACGCCTCGGGCAGCTTCAGTGTCGTCGAGCTGAACCCGAGCAGCTTCACGCTCACGACCTGCAGCCACAGGTCGATCGGGGGCTTGTCGATCGACACGCTGGCGCCCGGCTCGAACGCCCCGAAGAAGAAGTTGTGCCACGACAGCGACATGCTGCGCACCGCCGCGTCGTAGAACGGGTCCGGCGAGACCCTGCTCAGATACAGCAGTCTCAGCACCGCCCCGCCGAGCGTGATCGCCGCCACGGCGACCCACTCGCCGCGTCTGCCCGGTCTTCTCATGCCGGGAACGCTAGTCTCATCGCACGATGGCCAGCGACATCAACAGCGAGAGCGCCGAGGGCGAGGCCCGGCCCGAGGAGTCCCATGAGCCGCGGGAGTGTATGCCCTGCCGCGGCAGCGGACAGGTGATCTCGAACCTCGGCGGCACCCCCAACAACATCGCCTGCCCCTGGTGCGGCGGTGGCGGAGTGCGCGTGCCCGACACCGACGCCCAGGCGCATTGGCCGGCCAACGAGGTTCCGCCAGCACCGGCGGACGAGGCGACGGCCGCGAAAGCGCCCGCCGATCCGGTGCCTGCCTCCTAGCGCTGCACGAGGGCACGCCGGTCGGCTCGGGGTTCACCTCGTTGGCGGATGAATGTGTCCAGAGTTTCTTGCAGCTGTAAAGCCTGTCCGCAGCGGAGTCGATGCACCGCCTGACAAGGCCAGTACCGAGGTGCCAAGGCAAGCATCCGAAAGGTGCGTAGCAAAGCCGGCGGCTCTCGAACAAGGGGGACGCATCGCCGCTTGAGGCGATTACCGAGGGCTGGCGCCCATGAAGGCGATCCTAGGAGGATCACAATGTTGTATCGACTGCGCCAGCGCTCGACCGATGAGGGTGGTTTTACCCTGATCGAGCTCTTGGTCGTCATCCTGATCATCGGCATCCTGGCCGCTATCGCTATCCCGTCGTTCCTGAACCAGAAGGGCAAGGCGTACGACGCTTCGGCGAAGGAGCTTGCACGTACGGCTCAGACCACGGCGGAGACGATCGCCACCGACAACAACGGCGAATACACGAAAGTGACGCCTGCGGAACTCAAAGCATATGAGTCGACGATTCAGACCGCTGCGGGTAACGGTGCGTACATCAGCTCGACGACTCCCGCCGCAACCTCGTACACCGTGGTCGCGACGGCCGCCAACACCGGCGACGAATTCATCATCAGCAGGAGCGCGGAAGGTGTCATCACGCGTACCTGCAAATCCGCCACGACCGGTTGCAGCGGAGGAAAATCCGGAAGCTGGTAATCGGCATCTGAGCTCTGCATCGGGCAGGGCTCAGCATCGAAGAAGAGGGGCGGCCCACGGGGCCGCCCCTCTTTTTTCGTTAATACGCAGCCGGCTAAAATCCGCTCCCGACTATAAAGAACTCCATGGTCGCTGCCGATAGGTGGGTGTGATCCCTCGGCTTCAGCAAAGCGCGCGCGACGATCAGGGTTTTACCCTCGTCGAGCTCCTCGTCGTGATCTTGATCATCGGCATCCTGGCCGCGATCGCGATCCCGGTCTTCCTGAACCAGAAGGGCAAGGCGTACGACTCCTCCGCGAAGGAAATGGCGCGCACCGGCTCGCTCGCCGCCGAGACCTTCTCGACCGACCACAACGGTCTCTACACCGGCATCGAACCCAAAATCCTGCGCGAATACGAGTCGGCGATTCAGATCGCCGCCGGCGGCAACAACGCCTACCTGAGCGTGGCCAAAGAACAGGAATCAGGCAAGGGCTACGTGATCACCGCGGTCGCCCCGGGAGGCAGCGGGGACACGTTCACCGTCACGCGCAACGAAAAAGGCGAAGTGTCGCGCACGTGCAAAGCCGAATCGAGCAACAAAGGCGGCTGTGCGACCGGCAGCTGGTAGCTCCGCCGTGCACCGTCTGGGCACCTGATCATGGTGGAGGCAGCGACATTCGCGGGACTGTTCGGGGCGATCTTCGGGTCGTTCCTCAACGTCGTCGCCTACCGCCTTCCGCGCCACGAGTCGCTTGTCACACCGGCCTCGCACTGCCCTCGCTGCGCCACCCCGGTCAAGCCCTACGACAACATCCCAGTCCTCTCGTGGCTGTTGCTGCGCGGACACTGCCGCGGCTGCGGCGAGCCGATCTCGGCCCGCTACCCACTGGTAGAGGCGCTCACCGCCGCGCTGTGTGTCGGAGCCGTGTTGAGCCACGAATCGGCCGCGGGGATCGCCCTTGCCATCGTGCTGATCCTGCTGGTGGTGCCGGCCGCGCTGATCGATCTCGAGCACCGCATCATCCCCAACCGCATCACCGCGCTCGGCGCTGTCCTGGCGCTCGGCATCGGGCTGGCGCTGGACCCGAGCGGGGAGCCTGAACGGCTGATCGCCGGCGCGGGCGCCGGCGGGTTCCTGCTACTCGCGGCGCTTGCCTACCCGGGCGGAATGGGCATGGGCGATGTGAAGCTCGCGGGGATGATGGGTCTGTTCCTGGGCGCGGCGGTGGCGCCGGCGATTCTGATCGCACTGGTCAGCGGCGTTCTGCTCGGCGTCGTGGTGATAGCTCGCAAGGGCGCGCATGAGGGCCGCAAGACGGCGGTTCCCTTCGGTCCCTTTCTCGCGCTTGGCGCGTTGAGCGCGATCTTCGCAGGGCAGCAGCTGATCGATTTCTACGTCAATCACTTCGTTCACTAAAGCGCCGAGGCGTTGACGCCGATACCTCTCCTGCGGACGATCCGCACTCCGCTCGAAGCGCCCCACTGACCATGCAACTCCCCTCACGAATCCCAACCCCGAGCATCAAGCTCAACATGAAGATCGGCCGCCGCGCCGGCGCCGACATCGTTGGGCTGGACATTCAGCCGGGATTCGTCGCGGCGGTCAAGGCCAGGATCAACGGCTCGATCCTCGTCGAGCACGCGGCCGCGACGACACTGCCGGCCGACGTGGTGCGCGACGGCGAAGTGATGGACCAGGATGTGCTCAGCGAGGCGCTGCGCGAGCTGTTCGGCGAGAGCAAGCTGAACAAGCGCGTGCGTGTCGGTGTGGCCAACCAGCGCACCGTGCTGCGCACACTCGAACTTCCCCCGGTCAGCGACCCGAAGGAACTCGCCGCGGCCGTCACCTTCCAGGCGCAGGACCAGGTGCCGATGCCGCTGAGCAACGCCGTGCTCGACTTCCACCCGCTCGGCGTCGTCGACACGCCCGCCGGCCCGCGCCAGCGCGTGGTGCTCGTGGCCGCTCAGCGTGACATGGTCGAACGGCTGCTCGCGGCGGTTCGACGCGCGGGCCTGACTCCCGAAGGCGTCGACCTGTCTGCCTTCGCGCTGATCCGCTCCCTTTACCGGGCAGACCCCGAGCAGTCCGCGCGGGTGCTCTACCTGAACGTCGACGGCCTGACCAACCTGGCGATCGCGGAGGGGAAGGTCTGCCACTTCACCCGTGTGGTCGGCAGCGGCCTCGAGGGCATGGCCGGCGAGCTGGCCGAGCGCCGCGGAATCGCACTCACAGAGGCACGCGAGCTGCTCGCGGGCGCCGACCTCACCGTCCCCGCGCCCACACCGATGCCCGTCGTGCAGGAGCCCGTCGAGGCGCCCGCCGAGCCGCAGGCCGAGCACGAGGGCGTGGCCGGAGAGCTCGGCGAGGAGGAGCACGTCGAGACGCCGGAGGAGAGCGGCGAGCAGGACTACCAGAGCTTTGCCGTCGAGCCGCAGGCCGCGTCGGACTCCGAGGTCGCGACGGTGCTCGAGGGCGGCATCCGCGAGATCTCCGGCGAGGTCCGCAACTCACTCGACTTCCACCGCTCCCAGGACGGCGGCGGCGACGTCTCGCACGTCGTGCTCAGCGGCTCCGCACAGGACATCCCCGGATTCGCCGAGGCGCTGCAGGCGTCCCTCGGGCTGGAGGTGCGCGGCGAGACGATCGGGCTGACCGACGAGCACTCAGCCGACCACGTCTCCGCCCACCGGCTGGCCGTCGCAACCGGCCTGGCGACGTCGGAGGCGCCGCAATGAAGGCCGTAAACCTGATCCCGACAGCACAGCGCGAGGGGGCGTCAGTCGGCGCCGGGCGCTCCGAAGGCGGCGCCTACGCACTGCTCGGACTGCTGGCCGGCGTTGCCCTGCTCGCCCTGCTCTACGGGAAAGCCAATCACGATCTGTCCAGCCGTCGCGCGCAGGCCGCGTCTCTCACCGCACAGGCGCAGAGCGCACAGTCGCAGGCGAGCCAGCTCGCTTCCTACACCAGCTTCGTGTCGCTGCGCGACGCGCGCGTACAGGCCGTCGACACGCTCGTCGCGTCCCGCTTCGACTGGGCGCACGTCTTCCACGAATTCGGCCGCACGGTCCCCGCCGGAGTGTCTTTCTCCTCGCTCGCCGGCACGATCGGCTCGGCGTCCGCCACGGTCGCCACGAAGGTCACCGCGTCAGGCACACCGGCCAGCGCCGCGACTCCCGTCGCCTCGGCGACGCCTCCCGGCAGCGTCCCCACCTTCACCCTCGCCGGCTGCGCCGTCAGCCAGGCGACGGTCGCGCAGATGCTCCAGCGTCTGCGTCTGATCGACGGCGTAAGCGAAGTCTCGCTGCAGAGCTCGACGGCTTCCGGCAGCTCCGCCGGCGGCTCCTCCGGCGGTGGCGCCGGCGGTGGATGCACGGGTCACGACCCGTCCTTCTCGGTGACGATCACGTTCGCCGGGATGCCGACTCCCACCGCCCACACAACTTCGACGAGCACGGTCGCAGACGGCTCGAGCAGCTCATCGTCAACCACCACCTCGGGGAGCGCACTGCGATGACCGGCCGTGACCGCATGGTCCTGATGGCAGTGATCGTCGTCGCGATCCTCGGCGCCGGATGGGTGCTCGTGGTCTCGCCCGAGCGCAACAAGGCGAACAGCATCGGCGCCGAAGTGACGACCGCCCAGGCGTCGCTGACGACGGCCGAAGGCGAACTCTCCAAGGCGCGCGCGGCGCAGTCGCAATACGCGGCCGCGTACAGCTCGATCGTGAGCCTCGGCAAAGCCGTCCCCGCCAGCAAGGAAGTGCCGTCCCTGATCGTGCAGCTCGCTCGCGCCAGCGAACAGAAGAACGTGTTCTTCTCCTCGATCTCAAGCACCAGCACGACCGGTGCCGCGAGCACGTCCGCGACCGCCGCGACGGCCGCCGCTGGCTTCACCGCGATGCCGTTCTCGTTCGTCTTCGACGGAAGCTTCTTCGACCTGGAAAAGCTGATGCGCAAGCTCACGAGCTTCACCACGCGCACCGCATCCGGCGCGCTGTCGGTCAACGGGCGCCTGCTGACGATCCAGAGCGTGAACCTCACCCCGTCCCACACGGAAGCCGTCGGCTCGGGCTCGAAGGCGAGCAGCGAACTCACGGGAACCGTCACGGCGAGCGCCTACGTGCTCCCCGGAGGCCAGTCGGTCACCGGATCGAGCCCGGTCCCCGGCGCCGGCACCCCGACCTCTTCGACCACAGGAGCCGCGAGCTCCCCGACCGCTCCGGCGACCGTCTCGGTGACCCCATGACCGACTTCCTGAACGCACTGAAGACGGACCTCTCAGACCGGCGTCTGCTGCCCGTCGTGGCGCTTGTGGCGGTGGCGCTGCTCGCCGCGGTCGCATACGTGGTCATCGGCGGCGGCTCGAGCTCCTCGACGCCCGCCTCGACGGTCGCTCCGGTCACCGCGAGCGTCCCCGGCTCGAAACTCGCCATCAGCCAGGCGAGCACCGAAAAGCCCGTCGCGGAGACGACCGAAGGCACGAGCGCCCAGCACGGCGGAGTCGCTCGTGACCCCTTCGTAGCGCTGCCCTCGCCCGCGACCAAGACCACCACCACGGCCGCTCCCGCGACCGGCACGGGTTCGACGCCCTCTTCGGGAACGACGACGACGTCCAAAGAAACGACGCCTTCGAAATCGACGAAGCCCGCCAAGCCGAAGACCGTCTACCACGTGGCGGTGCTGTTCGGCGCGATCCCCCTCGGAACGGACCCGCAGACGGCGGTGCTGACCCCGTATGAGAACCTCAAGCTGCTCACGCCGCTGCCGTCCGCGAAGCTGCCGCTGATCGTCTACCGGGGCGTCATCGCCGGCGGGCACAGCGCGACCTTCACGGTCGTCGGCGAAGTGATCCTGCGCGGCGCCGCGAGCTGTCTGCCGAACGCCTCGCAGTGCGAAGCGATCGACCTCAAGCCCGGCCAGAGCGAGCAGCTGGAAGTCCTGCCCACGACCGGCGGCGCGCCGGTGCTCTACGAACTGAAGCTCGTCACGATCGCGTCGAGCAAAGCCAAAACGGGCTCGGTCAAGAGCCTGCTCGGCGGGGTCTCCAAGGCCGGTCGCGAAGTGCTCAGGAGCGCCGGCCTGGTGGCGATCCCCTACCTGCACTACTCCTCGCGGATGGGTGTGCTGGCGTTCGCCAGCCACCACGCCTCCGCGGCCCGCGCGCACGGCGCACGGCGCTTCGACTCAAGCCGCTGAGCGCCCAGCAAATAAGCTAGGGGCGATGACGCTCCGTCTGATCACCGCCGGCGAGTCGCACGGCCCCGGCCTCACATGCATCGTCGAGGGCCTGCCGGCAGGCCTGGCGCTGGCCGAGGAGGAGATCAACGGCGACATGGCGCGCCGCCAGCTCGGCCACGGCCGCGGCGGGCGCATGAAGATCGAGCGCGACAGCGCGGCGATCACCGCAGGAGTGCGCCACGGGCGCACGCTCGGCGGGCCGATCGCGCTGCAGGTGGCCAACCGCGACTACGCCAACTGGGAGGAGCGGATGAACCCGTGGCCGGTCGACGAGCCGGTGCCCGAGGTGCACCTGCCGCGTCCCGGGCACGCCGATCTGGTGGGCACGCAGAAGTACAAGCAGACCGATGTGCGCAACATCCTCGAGCGGGCCTCCGCGCGGGAGACGGCGGCCCGAGTGGCCGGTGGGGCGCTGTGCAAGGCGTTCCTGCGCGCGCTCGGCGTGGAGGTCTACTCGCACGTCATCCAGATCGCCTCCGTGCACGCACCGCCCAGCGAGCGCGAGCTCCTCGCGGCGGACTTCGCGGACGTCGACGGCTCGCCCGTGCGCTGCCTGGACGCGGACGCGTCCAAGGCGATGGTGCGCGAGATCGACAGGCTGCGCAAGGCGAACGAGTCGCTCGGGGGCGTGTTCGAGGTGCGGGCGTTCGGGCTCGTGCCGGGGCTCGGCTCGCACGTCTCCTGGGAGGAGCGCCTGGACGGTCGCCTGGCGATGGCGATCTGCTCGATCCAGGCGATGAAGGGCGTGTCGATCGGCGACGCGTTCACGGTGGCGGGCCTCCCGGGCTCCCAGGCACACGACGAGATCTTCTTCTCACCCGAGCGCGGCTACTACCGCGAGAGCAACCACTGCGGTGGCCTCGAGGGCGGCATGACGACCGGCGACCCGCTCGTGGTCCGCGGCGCGATGAAGCCGCTGCCGACGCTCACCAAGCCGCTGCGGTCGGTCGACACGGCCACGCACGAGCCGGCGCAGGCGCTGCGCGAGCGCACCGACTCGTGCACGGTGCCGGCCGCGGGCGTCGTCGGCGAGGCGATGGTCGCGCTGGTGCTCGCGGACGCATACCGGCGCAAGTTCGGGGGCGACCACATCGACGACGTCCGTGACGCGGTGCAGGCCTATGAACAGCGGATCGGATGGCATTCGTCCTAATCGGCTTCATGGGGGCCGGCAAGACGACCGTGGCCAGGGAACTGGCGGCCGCCGCGGGCGTCCGCGCGATCGATAGCGACGCGTTGCTCGAGGAGCGCCTCGGCCATCCGGTGGCGCGCGAGTTTGCGCTCCACGGCGAGGCGGCGTTTCGCGCACAGGAGGAGGAGCTCGTGTGCGAGGTGCTGGCTCGCGCGGGGCGTGGGGAGGTGGTCGCGCTCGGAGGCGGCAGCGTCACATCGGAGCGGGTGCGCGAGGCGCTCGCCGGACACGTGACGGTGCTTCTGGACGTCGACCCGGCGACCGCGTGGGAGCGTGTGCACGCCACACCCGGCGGCGCTGCGCGACCGCTGGCGCGCGACCGCGACTACTTCGAACGGCTGCACGCGGAGCGCAGCGACCTGTACGAGGATCTCGCCGACGCGATCCTCGGCGACCTGCCGAGCGGGGCGGCGGCGCACACGCTGCCCGGCCTCGACGCGCTCGCGGCGGCGCCCAGCGGGGCGCGGCTGCTGTGGGCCAGCTCGAAGTCGGGGGAATACCCGGTGCTCGTCGCGCGCGGCCTGCTCGATCAGCTCGCGCGCTCCTCAGCGCTTTGGCCACTGGACCGCTCGAGCTCGCGGTCGTTCTGCGTGAGCGACGAGACGGTCGCGGGGCTGTATGGGGATCGGCTCGGGGATCTCGCGGGGACGGTCGCGATCCCGGCCGGGGAGGAGTCCAAGACGCTCGCGAGCGCCGAGCGCGTGTGGCACGAGCTGGTCGCGGGCGGCATGACGCGCGCCGATCACGTGGTGGCGCTAGGCGGTGGCGTGGTGGGCGATCTCGCGGGGTTCTGCGCCGGCACCTATCAGCGCGGCGTGCCGGTGGTGCAGGTACCGACCACGCTCGTCGCGCAGGTCGACTCCGCCTATGGCGGCAAGACCGGGGTGGACCTGCCGGAGGCGAAGAACTACGTCGGCGTCTACCACCAGCCCGCCGGGGTGCTCGTCGACCCCGGCGCGCTCGACACGCTTCCCAGGGAGGAGCTGTCGGCGGGCTGGGTCGAGGTGCTGAAGACCGCGTTGATCGCGGGCGGGCGCCTGTGGGAGGACGTGGCGGGCGGGGCAGACGTGGACGAGCGCACGATCCTCGCGTGCGCACGGACGAAGCTGGCGGTGGTGGCGAAGGACGAGCGCGACGGCGGGCGCCGCCAGGTCCTCAACCTCGGGCACACGATCGGGCACGCGATCGAGACAGCGAGCGGCTACGCGCGCTATCGCCACGGCGAGGCTGTCGGCCTCGGGCTGCTGGCGGCGCTGTCGCTGTCGGGGCTGCCAGAGCTGCGCGAGCAGGTGCGCGAGCTGCTGATCGGGCACGACCTGCCGGTGGCCTTGTCCGATGTCTCGGTCGAGGACGTGATCGCGGCGACCGCGCGCGACAAGAAGCGCGTGGGCGCGAGCGTGCCGTTCGTGCTGGTGGACGCGCCCGGCGAGGTCGCGCACGGACGCGAGGTCGCCGACGCGGACGTGCGGGCGGCGGTCGCGGAGCTTGCCGCATGAGCGCCGCTCGCCACCGCATCGAGGTTATGCACGGGGTCAACCTCGACCAGCTCGGCAACCGCAACCCGCTGCTGTACGGGACGCTCACGCTCGCTCAGCTCGAGCAGCGGATCGAGCGCGAGGCGGCGGCGCTTGAGATGAGCACGGGCTTCTTCCACAGCAACCACGAGGGCGCGTTCGTCGAGCACCTGCACTCGCTGCGCGGCGGCGAAGCGGATGCGATCCTGATCAACGCCGGCTCCTGGACGCACTACGCGTGGGCGATCCGCGACGCGCTCGAGATCGCCGAGCTGCCCGCCCTGGAGATACACATCTCAGACGTCCAGAACCGCGAGCAGTGGCGCCGCTTCTCGGTGTTCGACGAGCTGTGTTTCGCGACCATCTCGGGCCGCGGCTTCGACGGCTACAGCGACGCGCTCGCACAGCTACGCGAGCATCTCGACGGGGACGCGGCATGAGCGTCGGTCCCGAGCGTGTCGAACGCCTAGCGGGCGAGCTTGGCGATCTCGGGGTGGACGCGCTGCTGGTGCAATCGCTCGTCGACGTGCGCTATCTGACCGGCTTCACCGGCAGTAACGGGCTTGCGCTTGTGCTCGCACCGAGCCTCGCCGCGGAGTTGGGCCCGCACCGCTTCTACACCGACTTCCGCTACACCACCCAGTCTGCTGAGCAGGTCCCTGCGTCGTTCGCGCGCGAGATCGTCACCGGTGAGCTGGGAGAGGCGGTGGCGGCGACGCTCGCCGGACACGCGGGCAGGCTTGGGTTCGACGACGCGAGCGTGACGGTCAAGGCGCACGCGCGCCTGGGGGAGCTGCTGGGGGAGGGCTGGGAGCTCGTGGGGTGCGCGTCCGCGGTGCAGCGGCTGCGCGCGGTCAAGGAGCCGGGCGAGATCGCACGGATCCGCGCGGCGAGCGAGCTCGCCGACGAGGCTCTGCGCGGCGTGCTCGAGATTGGGCTGACGGGACGTAGCGAGCGCGACGTGGCGATCGAACTCGAGCTGCGCATGCGTCGCCTCGGCGCCGAGGCGCCGAGCTTCACCTCGATCGTCGCGGCGGGCGCGCATGGCGCGCTTCCACACGCCGAGCCACGCGCGGAGGAGATCCCCCGCGACGTGCTCGTGACGATCGACTGGGGCGCGCAGCTCGACGGCTACTGCTCGGACTGCACCCGCACGTACGCCACAGGCGAGGGGATCTCAGCGCTCGCGCAGGAGGTCTACGGGATCGTGCTGGACGCTCAGGAACAGAGCCTCGCGGCGGTCGCCGCCGGGCTCAGCGGACGCGACCTCGACGCGGTGGCGCGCCAGGTGATCGAGCAGGCCGGCCACGGCGAGCACTTCGGTCACGGCCTCGGGCACGGCGTCGGCCTCGAGATCCACGAGGCGCCGAGGCTCTCGCGGACGGCCTCGGAGGAGCCGCTGGTGATCGGCAACGTCGTGACGGTCGAGCCCGGCATATACCTGCCCGGCGAGCTCGGGGTGCGGATCGAGGACCTGGCGGTCGTGGGCGAGCTGGGCCCGGACGTCCTGACCGGGCTGTCGAAGGAGCTGACGGTCGTCTCCTGAAGCTACCGCGCGGGCATCGAGATCCACGTCGGATCTGGTTGCGTGCTGCGCGTCCGGCGCCGGCGCCCGGGGCCGAACAGTCGAGCGGCCAGCGCTCCCGCCAGGGGCAGCGACCAGGCAAGGAAGAAGGTCGACTGGACATCGGGGGAGACGTGCGCCGGCAGCCACTGGAAGCTGATCCAGGCGAGCGTCGTGATCGCCAGCGCGAGCACCGGCGGGCGGGACCTGTGCGCCGAGACCTCCCAGGCGAGCAGCGCAAGCGCGAACGGCAGCATGTAGTAGGAGATGTCCCACGGATCGAGCACGCAGCGCAGCAGAAGCAGCAGCGCGAGCAGCCGCAGCGAGACGTTCTCCACGCGCCGTCGTCGCAGCCAGGCCAGCAGCGTGAGCGGCAGGGCCAGCAGGACGATCAGCGGGTGAGCGACGCCGCTCAGCCACGCGGGGGAGAGACGCCATTCGGGGCGGGTGCTCAGAGGCGCGTCCGCGGGCACGCTTCGCGCCGCCCCGCCCTGCGCCGCATGCACGTGATTTGAGGAGCCGAGGAGCCACCACAGCTGCCACGGCTGGAAGATTTCCTGTGGGGGGACCCCGAGGGCGCTCGTCTCGATGCCACCGCGGGAGACGATCGTGAGGGGCGCGAGAACGAGCGCGGCCACCGCCGCTGTGCTCGCGAGGCAGATCATCGCCCGCCGCCACGGCCACGCTCCCGAGCTCGTCACGAGCGCCAGCAGCACCGGTCCGACAGCCAGCAGCGCCCACGGCTTGTTGGCGATCGCAAGCCCAAGCAGCACGCCGGCCCATAGGCCGTGGCGTCGACCGAGCGAGGGTCGTCCGGCGACGATCACGGCCGCGACGCACAGACACCCGCCGAGGATCTCCTCGGGGTGGCCGTATTCGAGCGCGAGTAGCGTGAGCGGGTTCGCCGCGCACACACCCAGCGCGACCGCGCGCGAGAGCGTGGAGTGTCCGGCGGCGCGCATCCGCGCGCACAGCCAGACCGCGAGCACGACAGCGGCCAGCAGGCATGGGAGCGCGACCATGCGGTAGACCGCGAGCTGGCCGCCGCCCCAGAGGCCGGGCAGCAGCGCGAACGGGGCTCTCTCCACGAGCGAGCCGCCATAGGCGGGGGCGAGCTTGAGGAACTCCAGCAGGTGGCCGTGCTCGAGCGCTTCGAAGGACGGTTGCGCCTCAAGTTCGTAGTCGTTCCAGGCGAAGCCGTACAGCCCCAGCCACGCGATCGTCGCGCAGCCGGTCATCGCCGCGAACGCGCACAGCGCGTTCTCGCGCAGGGCTTGCCGCATGTGTAGGCATCGGCGCGAGCGACGGGCGCCTTGAGCCATTTCCGGCCCTGCGAAGGGAGTAATCTCGCTTGCCGGGGAAGCCGCTCACGCCGAACGTTCGAGGAGAGAGGATCGATCATGCCGTCGCTGTTGGATCTCACCAGCCAGGGAGACGTCGGGACCATCGTGGACGAGTCCAGGCTGGCGTCTGTGACGCTGATGACGCCGCAGCAGCTGTATGAGCTGTGGGAGCGCCAGAACTGGCAGTCGCACACGATCGACATGGCCCAGGACCGGCTCGACTGGGAGTCGATGGACCCGGCGGTTCGACTGCAGATGTCGTGGAACCTGGCGTCGTTCTTCATCGGCGAGGAGCGCGTGACGACGCAGTTCTCCGGCTTGGTGATGGCGTATGAGAGCCAGAGCGAGGAGGCGTTCCTGACCACCCAGCAGGTCGACGAGGCTCGCCACGCCCAGCACTTCGACCGCTTCTACGAGCAGGTGATGCGGATCGACGGGACGTTCGAGGATCGCCTCGCGCGGGCAAGGGAGAACCTCACCCCCGCGTTCGTCGAGCTGTTCGACGGCGTGCTCGTGGACTGGGGGCAGCGGCTCGTCGAGAACCCGCGCGACATCGAGGCGAAGGTCGACTTCGTGACGCTCTACCACATGATCATCGAGGGAACGCTCGCGCTGACGGGGCAGTGGTTCCTGACCGACTACATGGAGCGCAAGGGCATCCTGCCGGGCTGGGTGGAGGGGTTCAAGCTGATCTCCCAGGACGAGCATCGCCACGTGGCCTACGGCACGTGGTTCCTGCGCGAGAAGGCCAAGGACCCGGCGCTTCGCAGGCGCATCGGCGAGCGCCTCGGAGAGCTGATCCCGCTCGCCGCGCAGGTGCTCGTGCCGCCAGGGGCGGACCCCCAGCGCTACGCGATCCTCGACTACACGATGGAGGACACCAACACGTTTGCGTTCAACGCGCTCAGCCGGCGACTGAAGGTGATCGGGGTCGACATGGGGAGCTTGGTGGCGGCCGGGTAGCCCGATCGCGAGGCTGGCTCAGCGTCGCAACTGCTTGAGCTGGTTGCGCACGAACCCCGGCCACGCGCGAGGGCGGCGTATCACGGCCAGGATCAGCGGCAGGGAGTCGAAGTAGGTGAACCGTTCGGTCGCGAGCCCGGCGTCGTCGAGCACGAAGCGGTCGACCGAATGCCAAGAGATGGGGGACCCGCCGGCGGTGCCGTGAACGGTGAACTCGATCAGCACGCCGTCGGAGGTGGCGCCCCAACGGTGGACCTCGGCGGTCATGTCGGGGATCAGCTCGAACAGGTCCGCGAACGCGCGCTTGCCCGCCTCCAGCCCGACCGTGGTGGGGATCATGGGCGCGGAGAGGCGCGCGTCGGGCGCGATCAGCGTGCCGAGGCGCTCGGTGGCCGGCGCCTGCCAGAAGTGGGTGAAGCGCGTGGCGAAGTCAGCTGCTGCATCCTCGTCCATGCTCTAAGCCTAGACCTCGAGTCGTACGGGCTCGAAGGCCAGCACTTCGGCGAGCACGTCGTAGTGGCGGTCGACGTGGAGTACTGCGGCTTGGTGTTGCTGGGCGCAGGCGGCAATGAGGAGATCGGGGATGGGAAGGCGGTGGCGGCCTTTCTGCCCGAGTTCTCGGTGTGCCGTCATCGCGGTGAGGATCGTCTCAGCGTTTACGCTCAGCTCGCGAAAGGCCGAGAGGCTGTCCTGGATCGTCGTGTAGTCGTCAGGGCTCCGGGCGCTGTAGAGCATCTCGAGACGAACGACTGCGCACACGCAGATCTCTCCAAGCTCGAGCGTGTCCGGGGTGGCCCGCTCCAGTGCCGACTTGTCAGCGAGCAGCAGCCCGCCTAGGCCCATGCCTGGTCGTCCCTGATCGCATCCCAATCAACGGTGCGCTGCAGATTTGTGAGCGCCGCGCACTGTCGCTCCCGACGATTGCTCTCCTCGGCTTCGGCTCGGTCCAGGTGCAGCGAGTCGTGGCCTGCCTGCGCCAAACGCAGCAGCAGCTCCTTGCGATCTGCGACCTCCGGCCATTGACGATGGGCATCGTCCAGCAGCGCGCTGATGGAGCCGGTGTCCGTGATCGTGTAGCGAGGACGGGTCGTCGGCATCGAGCAAGTGTAGCACCCAACGCACGAGGTGCTGCACCTGCTTTCATGAGTGCTCTCCCGCTACTGTGACATTCCGTGATCACAACCAACCAGTTCAAGAACGGCAACCACATCGAGGTCGAGGGGACGATCTTCAAGATCCTCGAGTTCCAGCACGTCAAGCCCGGCAAGGGCGGAGCGTTCGTGCGCACCAAACTGCGCCGAACCTCCGACGGCAACGTGATCGACCGGACCTTCAGGGCGGGCGAGAAGTTCCGTCCGGTGCACACCGAGGCGCGCAAGATGCAGTTCCTCTACGCGGACGGCGCCGACGCGCACTTCATGGACACCGAGTCATTCGAGCAGATCGCGGTGGCCGAAAAAACGCTCGAGGAGGCGCTGCGCTGGATCACGCCGAGCAGCGAGGTGGACCTGCTGTTCATCGATGGCGAGCCTTCCGACCTGCAGCTGCCGAGCTCGGTCGACCTCGAGGTCACCGAGACAGAGCCTGGATTGCGCGGCGACTCGGTCTCAGGGGGCGGCACGAAGCCTGCGACGCTCGAGACGGGAGCGACGATCAACGTGCCTTTGTTCGTCGAGGAGGGGACGCGGATCCGCGTCGACACCCGCTCGGGCGAATACATGGCTCGCTCCTGATGCTCCGAGCCTCCTGATGCGCCGCTCCGATCAGCGCAGGGCAGCGGTGATAGCGCTCTACCAGCACGACCTGACCGGCAGACCGCTCGTTGAGACGCTTGGCCCGAACGCGTCGCTGTTCGCGCGCGCGCTGGCGCACGCGGCGGCCGACCGCGCGGAGGAGCTCGACGCGGTCATCGACCGTCACGCGCACGGCTGGTCGGTGGAGCGGATCCAGCCGCTCGAGCGCAGCATCATGCGCGTGGCGCTCGTCGAGATCCTGCACCCCGACGCGGCGCCCGCGGATGAGCCGATACCGCCGGAGGGCGCGATCGAGGAGGCTGTGGAGAGCGCGAAGACGTTCTGCGGCTCGGACGCTCCGGGGTTCGTCAACGGGGTGCTCGCCGCAGTCCTCCGCGAGGTGCGCGAGAATGCGCAGATCCGATGAGCAGCGTTGAGCGACTTGACGATCTGATCGCGCGCTTGGAGCGCGCCGCCGAGCAGCTGCGCTCGGGCGAGCTCTCGCCCGACGCAGCCGCGACGATGGTCGAGGACTGCGCCTCGCTGGCGACGCAGGCGGCGGCGGAGCTCGAGCAGCTCACGCACGCCGAGGCGTTCGCGCCCGCGCCCGGCCAAGACACGCTTCTATAAGCCCGCCGCTTGTCCTGGAGACCGTGAGCGCCAGCTACCCGGAGCATCTGCGCGAGGAGGTCGAGCGCTACCTGGAGGGCATGCGCTTCTCCGAGCAGGCGCTCACCGAGGGCCTGGTGGAGGCGATGCGCTACTCGCTGCTCGCCGGCGGCAAGCGCATCAGGCCCGTGCTGACGCTCGCGACCGCACGCGCGGTGGGGATCGAGCAGGCGGACGTGCTGCCGCTCGCGGGAGCGATCGAGCTGATCCACACCTACTCGCTGATCCACGACGACCTGCCGGCGATGGACGACGACGATTTACGTCGCGGTCAGCCCACCTGCCACGTGAAGTTCGGCGAGGGCGTCGCGATCCTCGCGGGCGACGGGCTGTACGCGGAGGCGTTCCACCACCTCCTCACCCAGCAGCGCGCCGCGCCCGAGCGCGTGCTCGCGGCGGCCGCCGAGTTGACCGCGGCGACGGGCGTGAACGGCATGGTCGGCGGGCAGTACGCGGACGTGAGCCCGCAACGACCATCGGGCGCGGGCGCGCTGCGACGGCTGCACGAGCTGAAGACTGGACGTCTGATCGGGGCCTCCGTGCTGTGCGTACTACTGTTGTCTGGGAGCGAAGACGGTCCGGACACAGCGCCCTTCCGCAGTTTCGCGGCGGAGTTGGGCGTACTGTTCCAGATCGTCGACGACATACTCGATGTGACTGGCACCGACGATGCACTTGGAAAGCCACGAGGTAGCGATGAGCGTCACGGGAAGCGTACGTACGTGAGCGAGTTCGGCATGGAGCGGGCAAGAGAGCTGGCGGGAGAGTCCTACCGCATGGTCCGTCAGGCGCTGGGCGAAGTCGCCGACCGGGCGGCGCTCGCCGGCAACGGCGCCGGCGGGGCCTCCGCAACGGCCGAGCTCGAGGGCATCGCGGACTTCATCTACACACGCACCTCATGAGCCTGCTCGAGAACATCGACGGTCCCGAGGACCTGCGAGCCCTCTCAGAGCAGGAGCTCGCACAGCTCGCCCAGGAGGTGCGCGAGCACATCATCGACACCGTCGGGGAGATCGGCGGTCACTTCGGCGCGAACCTCGGCACGTGCGAGCTTGCGGTGGCGCTGCACTCGGTGCTGGAATCGCCGAAGGACAAGATCCTCTGGGACGTCGGCCACCAGGCCTACCCGCACAAGGTCCTCACCGGCCGGCGCGATGAGCTGGAGACGATCCGCCAATACGGCGGCCTCGCGCCGTTCTGCTCGATCGCGGAGTCGCCGCACGACATCATGGGCGCCGGTCACGCCTCGACGTCGATCGGCTACGCGGTCGGCATCAAGGAGGGCATGCGCCAGCACGGCGGGGGTGAGGACGGCAAGGTCGTCGCGGTGATCGGCGACGGAGCGATGACTGGAGGCGTGGCGTTCGAGGCGATCGGTCAGGCGGGCGGCCTGGGAACGCCGATCGTGGTGGTCCTCAACGACAACGGTATGTCGATCGCGCCGAACGTGGGGGCGCTGTCGCGCTACTTCAACCGCGTACGGCTGAACCCGAAGCTGTGGCGTGCCCGCTCGGGAGTGGAGGGCGGACTCACGCGCCTGCCGGGTGGGATCGGCTCCGCGTTCGAGCGTCTGGGGCCGCACCTGAAGGAGTCGATCAAGGCGTTCTGGGCCCCCGGCCTGTGGTGGGAGGAGCTCGACTGGGCCTACATGGGCGTCGTGGACGGTCACGATGTGCGCGTGCTGCGCGAGGCGCTGCGCGAGGCGCTCGCCGCGGAGCGTCCCGTGGTGGTGCACATCGCGACGGTCAAGGGTAAGGGCTTCGCGCCCGCCGAGGACGGTGGCCTGGAGGGTATGGAGAAGTGGCACGCGGCGAAGCCGAAATCGATCCTCAACGGCTCCCCGACCCGTGCTCCGAAGGTCGTCGAGGGCGCCGGCGCGCGGATCGTCAAGCCGCCCCCGCCGCAGTACACGCAGGTCTTCGGCGAGGCGCTGGTGCGCGAATGCGAACGCGACGAGCGGGTCGTGGGGATCACCGCGGCGATGAACTCCGGCACCGGGCTGAACATCCTGCAGGCGGCGATGCCGGAGCGCTACTTCGACGTGGGGATCGCCGAGCAGCAGGCGATCCTGTTTGCCGCGGGCCTCGCGCTCGAGGGGGTCAAGCCGGTGGCGGCGATCTACTCCACGTTCCTGCAGCGCGCGTACGACCAGATCGTGCACGACGTGTGTCTGCAGAGCCTCAACGTGGTGTTCGCGATGGACCGCGCGGGACTCGTCGGCGACGACGGCCCGACCCACCACGGAGCATTCGACATCTCCTACCTGCGCTGCCTGCCGAACATCGTGCTGATGGCGCCCCGCGACGAGGCGATGCTGGTGCACATGCTGCGCACAGCGCTCGAATACGACGACGGTCCCATCGCGCTGCGCTATCCGCGCGGTGAAGGCATCGGCACGCCGCTGCCGAGCGAAGGCGTGCCGATCGCGATCGGCACCGGTGAGATCCTTCGCGAGGCGAAGCCCTCGGCGGACGCCGCACAGGCGGGCACGCGCGTGGCGTTGATCGGCTACGGCAGCGGCGTCGGCAAGGCACTCGAGGCGGCCGAGCTGCTGGAGAGCCGAGACATCGCCGTGACGGTCGCCGACGCGCGCTTCGCGAAGCCAATCGACGCCGGCCTGATGGCGCAACTGGCGGCCGAGCACGACCTGCTCGTGACGGTCGAGGAGGGCGCGCTCGCCGGCGGCTTCGGCACCGCCGTGTGGGAGACCCTGAACGAGACCGGCTCGACTCCACGCATCCTGCGCGTGGGTCTGCCCGACCACTACGTCACGCACGGCAAGCCCGCGCTGCTGTACGAGGAGGTCGGCTACACCGGCGAGCGGATCGCCGAGCGCGTGACCGCCGCACTCGCAGACCCTTCTGTGCGCGATATCACACACTTCGCCTGAGGAGACGGGCATCATGATGAGTGATCGAGAGTGCAACATCATCTCTCCTGAATCCCTCCTCCCCGAAACGGCCCGCTTTCCCCGGCGGGCCGTTTCTTTTAAGCACTGAACCTCTCAATGCGCGCACCGGGCGCATTTGTGTGTAAGGGTTCGACCAGGATGGAGAAGCGCCGACTCGACACGCTGCTGGCCGAGCGGGGTCTGTTCCCGTCGCGCAGCCGGGCGGCCGCGTCGGTGATGGCCGGCGAGGTACACGTCGGCGTGGGCGAGCGCCGCGCGGTCAAGCCGAGCGAGCTCGTCGACGTGGAGGAGCTGCTGCGCGTGCAGGAGCGCCCCGCGTTCGTCTCCCGCGGCGGAGTCAAGCTCGCCAACGCGCTCGCCGCGTGCGGGCTCGACGTGGATGGCCGTCGAGCGCTCGACGTGGGCGCCTCCACCGGCGGCTTCACAGACTGCCTGCTCCAGCGCGGCGCGCGTGAGGTGATCGCCGTCGACGTCGGCTACGGAACGCTCGACTACCGCCTGCGGATCGATCCGCGCGTCGCGGTCATGGAGCGCACCAACGCGCGCTTGCTCACCCCCGGGATGCTGCCGCCGCCGATTGACGGAGCGCCTGACGGGCTCCCCGACATGGCCACCATCGACGTGTCGTTCATCTCGCTCGAGAAGATCCTCGGCGCCGTTCTGGGCTGTCTCGGAGACGGCTATGACGTGCTCGCGCTCGTCAAGCCGCAGTTCGAGGTCGGCCGCGGACGGGTCGGCAAAGGCGGGGTCGTGCGCGACCCGGACGACCGTCGCGCGGCGCTCGTCGCGGTCGGGACGAGCGCGCTCGAGTTCGGCGCCGCCGTGCTCGGATACCACTCCTCCGGCCTGCCGGGGCCGAAGGGCAATCGCGAGACGTTCATCTGGCTCGCAGACCCGGCCGAGCGCAGCGGCGCGCGCGACGCGCAGGAGCTCGAGCGTCTCGCCCGTGAGGTGGAGCCGTGAGACAGATCACCGTCTTCACCCACCGTCGTCCCGACGACGTCGCCGATGCTCTCGCGCAGCTGATGGACTACGCGGGCGAGGCCGGAGTGACGCTGCGCCTCGACGAGGAGGAGACGCGCAAGCACGGAATCCTCGCCCGTCCGGGCGTCGAGGTGGACGCCGACGTCGACCAGGACGTGGAGCTGTGCGTGGTGCTCGGCGGCGACGGCACGATCCTGCGCGCGCTGCAGCACTACGCCGGCAGCGGCGTGCCCGTGTTCGCGATCAACTTCGGCGAGATCGGCTTCCTCGCGACCGTCGAGCCTCAGGACATCCGCGACGGCTTCCGTCGCGCCCTCGCCGGCGACTTCGAGCTGCTGCGCCTGCCCGCGATCGGTCTCGAGCTGGACGGGGCCACGCACTTGGCGATCAACGACGTCGCCATCCATCGCAAGGTAGGCGAGCGCGTCGCCGAGCTCGCCTACGCGCTCGACGGCGAGGAAGCCGGCAGCGTGCGCTGCGACGGCCTCGTCGTCGCCACGCCGGCCGGTTCGACCGGCTACAACCTCGCCAACGGCGGGCCAGTGATGGCGTGGGGGGTGGAGGGGTTCGTGGTGTCGTTCATCGCGCCGCACTCGATGACAGCCCGCGCGCTGGTGGTCGCGCCAGACGACCGCCTCACGATCCACAACCGCTCGCGCGAGCCGCTCGACATCGCCGTCGACGGTCGCCCCGTGGGCGAGATCGCGGCCGGAGCGTCGATCCACGCGCACTTCGCGCACGACATCGGCACGCTCGCGCAGCTGCCCGGGTCGTCCTTCTACAAACGCCTGCGCGAGAAGTTCGGGCGTCTGGCCAGCTGACTCAGGCGACGCGGGCGCTCGGCTGCCCGACGCTCGTGTGGTGAGCCGTGGGGCTGTCGTGCTGCATCGAGGAGATGAACTCGTCGAGCTGCGCACGTGAGAAACGCCGCTGCCCGCCCGGTGTCCGGTAGCAGCTGATGTGGCCGGCGTCCGTCCAACGACGGATCGTCGCCAGCGACACGCCCAGGTAGCGAGCCGCCTGGGAGCTCGTGAACACGAGCTGGCGCTCGTTGGGGGCGACGGTGGCTGAGAGGGGGGTGGACATGGGGATGTTTCGCCCAAAAACGCCCAGAACTTGAGCGCCGTCCACCTTTGTGGACGTTTGGGTGTTTTTGACTTGGGCCTTCAGGCCCAGGCGCTAGCGCCTTCCCCTGTGATTCCAGGCTGCACGGCCGAATAGACCGTGCAAGCATTCGTGCACAACCCTGCGCAAAGCTGGACAAAAGGTCCAAAAGTCGAGTAAAGTACGTGAACCTACTCAAACGTAGGCGCTGTGCAGAGATCGAGACAGAGTCAGAAGACCTCGCAAACAGAGCCCCAGGGACTCAAGCGAAGGAGAATGGTTATGGGTTGGAGCAAGTAGCTTTTTCAACAGGCTAAGAGCCTGATAGAGGACGTCTTGTCGACAGGCCAACGGCTTATCGAGGGGCGTCCTCTAGTGCTTTAAGTCCGCGCTTGAGCCCCGCTCAGCCGAGCGGCGGCTGCGCGATCTTGCCGGCGCGCCTGCCGAAGGCGAGCTCCTCCTGGAAGTCCGCCTCGTCTCCGAGCACGGACGTGACCGGCCCGTCGGTCTCGAGCATCGCGATGAAGCTCTCGACGAGATCTCCGTCCAGCTGGCGGCCCGATACGCGTCGCATCTCCGCGATCGCGTCCTGCGGAGTCATCGGAGAGCGGTACGTTTCGCGCGCCGTCAGCGTGTCGTATGTGGAGCAGATCGCGAGGATCCGCGAGGCGAGCGGGATCTCGCTGCCGATCAGCCCCGCCGGGTAGCCGCTGCCGTCGATGTGCTCGTGGTGGTAGAGGATCGCGTCCGCCACAGGCCCGTAGCCGTCGAGACGGCCCACGAGCGTCGCGCCGTCCTGGGGGTGGCGGCGGATCACCGCCCAGTCGTCGTTCGAGAGCACCTCCGCGCGCAGGATGTGGTCGGGCAGCGCGAACTTGCCGATGTCGTGCAGCAGGCCGGCCGTGTGCACGAGTTCCTGCTCCGCGTCGCTGAGCCCGATCGCACGCGCCAGTTCGCGGGCATAGCGAGCGACCGCCGCCGCATGACGGGCGGTCGTGCGGTCGCGCAGCGCGAGCGTCTCCACCAGCGTGGTCAGCACGCCCAACTGCAGCGACGCGAGGTGCATCGAGCGCGCTTCCAGCTGGTCTGCGCGATCCTCCGAGCGCAGCAGCGCGCGCATCAGGTACTGGAAGATCACCAGCACCAGCACCGCTCCGAACAGCGCCGGGAAGCCCAGGTTCGTGTATGCCACGGCCAGCGCCGCCGCGAGCCCGCCGGATGCGATCTGTCCCGACAGCATCGGCACGAACAGGATCCGCGCCTGCGCGATCATGCTCCCCTGGCCGTCGACGATGCGGTTGTCCAGCGCGATCCAGGCGAAGTTGAGGGCGTTCGTGACCATGAACACCGCGAACACCAGCAGGCCGAAGGACACGCTCTGCGTGAGGTGTTCGTTCGCGGGCGTGTGAACGTCGCCGACCACCGCGCGCACCAGCAGCCCGCCCGCCAGCGGAAATATCGCGAAGGCTGTCACGTTGCACAGCCACACCGACGGCGAGCGGCGGCGCGAGATCGACTGCACGATCATCGCCGCGAGCCCGAACGCCACCGCCGGCGTCGGCCCGAGCAGGCTCATCGCCAGCACGAGCGGGATGAACGACGCCGTCAGGCGCTGGCCGCGGATCTCCAGGTCGAGGCGCTCGCCAATCAGCGTCAGCACCAGCAGCAGGCCCGCGAGCTGCGTCGGTTCCCATTCGTCGGGCCGGGCCAGCAAGAGCAGAGCGCCGATCGTCGCGAAGAACAGCAGCGCCTCGGCGCCCCAATACAGGCGTCTCGTTAGTCGTGGCGTAAACATGGGAAGGGTCCGTAGTGCTTAACGACCGATCCCACGTGGTCCTAAAGGTGTCGGGCGCCTATGTACGCGGACTGCCTACGAGGCCGCGCCGCGCCGGGGCCGCAGGCTACGCGGCCGGGTGGATCTCGGTCTCGGCCGGCTGCTCGTCGACGGCGATCGTCGCGGGAGCGCCGATCGAGAGTCGCATGAACGCCGCCGTCGTCGCGCACGCGCCGATTCCCGCGATCAGGAACGTCAGCCGCGGAGAGCTCAACGCGACCGCCGCGCCGCCGAGCGACAGGCCGATCGCGGGCGCGAGCGCGCCGATCGATTCGACCGCGCCCATGATCCGACCCTGCAGATCGGGTCGTGTGAGCCGCTGCACCGCGCTGATCAGCGACGCCCATTGCACGCCCTGACCGGCGCCGCCGAGGAGAGCCGCGAGGCACGCAACCGCCAGGGAGGGAGCCGCGGCGAAACCGACGTACGCGAGCCCCACGGCCAGCGCGCCGCCGCTCAGCATCGCCCCCAGCGGCCGGCGCACCGAGCGCGCGAACACCAGGCTGCCGAACACCACGCCCACGCCCCAGCTGGCCATCAGCAGCCCGTAGCCGGAGCTGCCCGCGTGCAGGGTGGCCTTCGCGTAGGCGACCTCGATCGGCGCCGCGGACTCGAAGAACACCAGCGCTATCGCCTCCGTCAGCAGCAGCCTGCGCAGCGCAGGCACCTCTTCGATGTAACGCCTCGCCGCGCCCAGACGGGCGCGCACGGAATGGCCTGCTGCCTCCTCCACGTGCGGGCGCAGATTGATCAGCAGCGCCCCGCAGGCAAGGAACGAAGCCGCGTCCACGAACAGCGCGGTGGAGGCTCCGGTCTTCGCCACCACCGCCCCGGCGAGGGCCGGGCCGAGCATGAACGTGGCCGAGAACGCCACGTTCAGCACCGCGTTTGCCTTGCGTTCGGCCTCGTGCGCCTCCTCCTCGCGACCCGGCACCCCGTCCTCCTCGCCGGTCGCATCCGCGCGTGCGGCCCGTGCCAGCTCCGCTCTCAGCAGCGCGCTCGCCGCGAGCGCCGCCGTCCCGTCGAGCGCAACCAGCAGCAGCACCGCGGGAAGCCAGAAGTGCCACAGCAGCACCGCGAGGGCGACCGTGGCCGTCGCCTCGAAGAAGTACAGCCCGCTGAGCTCCCCACGATGGGGTGAGGCTTCGACGCGCGCGACCACCGCCGGGACCGCGAACGCCGGCAGCACCTGGGCCGCGAGGAACAGGCCCGCGACCGCGATCGCGCTGTGGGTGTGGTCGAACACCGCGAGCGCGAGCGCCACGAGGCCAAACCAGGTGCCCAGACGGTTGATCGTGTACGCGCCGACGATGCGGCGCAGCTGAGGCGATTGGAGCGCTGAACGCACGCGGACAAGCTAGCCGCTTGCAGTGACACGACTGCGCGCGGCTGAAAACATCACCTTTCCGGCTGGCCCGGTGTCTCCAAGTTGACCACGTGCAGCTCCGGATGGCGCTGCGCGAGGATCCGGATCAGGGAGCTCACGGGGACACGCTCGAGCGCTCCTCCGAGGATCACCATGCGGCTGCCCCGTGCATGCTCGAGCAGCTCGGTCACCGTCGCCGCCTCCAGGAAGATCGTCGTCTCTGGCATCGTCTGCGTCAGATCGTCGAGCAGACCGGCCCGGCGCGCGGCGTCGGAGTCCGCGATCACCACCCGCGAGGTCACGCCCACGACACGCAGCGCGGGCCGCTCGCGGCGCGATGGCTTGCTGGAACCGGTGTCGACGTCGCTACGCACGCAGGAGATCATCCGTCCTCTTAGGCAGTTTGTCTGTAGGGCTTATGGTGCCGATCATGTCGTCCCAAAGGGGCAGGGTCGTGTCGTCCCTTGCAGCCCTAGCGATCGGTCCTGTCAAGCCGCTACGGTGTCCGCCTGATGGAAGACGGCACTCCAGGGGTAACCAGACCGATCGACGTGATCATCGCCGACGACCATACAGTCGTCCGCGACGGCATCCGCGCGGTGCTCGAACGCGAGGCCGGCGAGTTCCGCGTCGTCGCCGAAGCCGCCGACATCCCGTCGGTCGTGCGCGAAGTGCGCGAGCACAAGCCGGACCTGCTCACGCTCGACCTCACCATGCCCGGAGGCTCGAGCCTCGGGGCGCTGCCGTCCTGCTTCATCGCGCACCCGTCGCTCGCGGTCGCGATCCTCACGATGCGCGAGGACCCCGAGTACGCGCGCCAGGCGCTGCGCGCGGGCGCACGCAGCTACGTGCTCAAGGAGGCCGAGCCCGCCGAGCTGCTGCAGGCGTTCCGCCTCGCGGTCGCCGGCGGCAACTACCTGCACCCGCGCCTCGGCGCGCTCATGGCCACCGGCGAGGACGGCGCCACCGACGGCGTCGCGCTCTCAGAGCGCGAGCGCGAGGTCGTGCGGCTGATCGCCAACGGCTACACCAACCCCGAGATCGCCGAGCAGCTCAACGTCGCCGAGCGCACCGTCAAGACCTACCGCGCCCGAGCCATCGAGAAGCTCGGCTTCTCCTCGCGCGCCGAGATCACCGCGTACGTGCGCCGCGTCGGCCTCGCCGACTGACTCTCGCCCCTGACTCGCCCCGCTCAGAAGCCGTCGGCCAGTCCGCGCACCGAAGCGCGTGGCGACATACTCTCGCCGTCCCTGCTGGAGCTGGATATGGGCCTAACTCCGTCCGTTTATCCATCTATTGTCGATACCTCATGAGCGCGCGAACAGCAACAGGCAAGGTCAAGCCTGTGAGCGTTGCGGGCACCACGCTGTGCTTGGGAGATGCGCTGGGGCACTACGACCGCTGGCCCACGCCTAAGGCCATCATCTCGGACGGACCGTACGGGTTGAGGTCGTTCCCCGGAGACCCGCCCGACGTGTCGACCCTCGTCAGGTTCTACCAGCCGCACGTGGAAGCATGGGGGCGGCACGCACACCCATCCACGACGCTCTGGTTTTGGTGTAGCGAGGTCGGCTGGGCGACAGTTCATCCGCTTCTAGAGGCCCAGGGCTGGCAGTACGTTCGGGCCTGCATCTGGGACAAGGGTGCGTCTCACATCGCCGGGAATACGAACTCGCAGAAGCTGCGGCAGCTCCCGACAGTCACGGAGGTCTGTGTCCAGTACGTGCGCAAGGTCATGCTCCCGGTTGCGGGAGGCGCTAACGAGCATCTACCGATGAAGCAGTGGCTTCGCGCCGAGTGGCGCAGATCCGGTCTGCCCCTGACGCTTACGAACGCGGCTGCGGGTGTGAAGAACGCGGCTACCCGGAAGTGGTTCACCGAGTGCCACCTATGGTATGCACCGTCGGGTGAGTTCTTGGTGCGGCTTGCGGACTACGCCAACGCGCACGGCGATCCCGATGGGCGGCCGTATTTCAGCCTGGATGGCGAGAGGTCAATGACTGCCGACGAGTGGGACGCTCTACGCCCGACGTTCCACTGTCCGGCTGATGTGCACAACGTGTGGCACCACGGCGCGGTTCGCGGTGCCGAGCGCATTAAGGTCAACGGCAAATCGGCGCATATGAACCAGAAGCCGCTGGCGCTGGTGCGGCAGACGATCGCGTGGACAACCGACGCGGGCGATTGTGTCTGGGAGCCGTTTGCCGGGACGGCCACTGGCCTGGTTGCGTCACTGCTCGATGAGCGTCGTGGCTATGGTGCGGAGCTCAATCCGGCATTCTTCGAGGTCGCGGCCGACCGGCTTCGCAGTGTGGCCGCTGCCTAACGACGGCGACCCTGCGTTAGCCTCAGGAGCCGATGGCGGTTCCCAAAGTCGATCCCGAGACCATTCGCGAGGCGGTGCTCGCGCTAGAGGCGACGGTCATCGATGACCTGCGGCTCCCGCTTCCAAGCGATCTAAAGGACATCTCGAAAGCGGCGTCCCTTGTCAGCGGCGTTGTCGAGGACCGCATTCCGGAGCTGCTCAACCGGGTCCGGTCCACGACCTGGGATGAGAACGGGAGTCTCGGAGCCTACGAGTTCAGGAAGTATCCGATCGGCTTCCCGGACATTCTGCTGGTCGAGCGCCAGAAGCCCGAGAACTTCATTTTCGAGATTGAGGCCAAGAGTTGGTACATCCTGTCGGCTGACCCCTTGACCGCGCGCTTTCATACCGCTGAGTCCGTCATCAGCCCCGGAACGTTGGTCGTGATAGTCGCTTGGATGCTGGACAGTGTTGTTGCGGGATCGCCAAAGCTCATGCGGCTCTACGTAGACGACGCCCAACGCTTGGCGCGCGAGCGCGACGCCAGGTGGGAGGCGATCGACGCGAAGCACCGCGTCGTGCAGCCGACGAATCCTCCCGGTACGCCGAGAAGTCAGTTCGCGACACAGGTTCGTGCGGAGGTTGAAAAGAACGGCCGATGGGTGGCCGACGCCGACAACTTCGGAAAGCTCGACCGCCTCTACGACGAGTCGATCACGGGCTTCCGCGATGATGTGCTCGCGCTGGAGGCGGCCGGCAAAAGCCTCGCGCACTGGCGCAAGTTCATCAAGGGCAGCTGAACAGTCCGACGGGACCTCAACGCGGTTCGCGCGCGCCCGTCCCCGGACCCCCGCCCGTGAGGGTACGCTAGGTAGATGGCGCCCGAGTCGATCCTGCCAGTTGAGGGACACCAGCTGAAGGGGATCTCCGCGCGGGCCTTCCAGCACCCCGCCGACCGCGCCGCCACCGCCGCGCTCGGATCGATTCCCTACCTCGACACCGTCGTCAGGAAGCTGATCGAGCTGGGCTATGAGCGCGCGCTGCGCCAGAGCTACCTCGGCTCGGCGGTGCGCCTCGGCGAAGACCAGCTCGGTGATGTGTGGCGCGAGCACTCGATCGCCTACACCACGCTCGACATGAGCGAGGTGCCCGACCTGTATCTCACGCAGTTCCCCTCGCCCAACGCGATGGCGATCGGCGCGGCGAAGCCGATCGTGGTGGTGCAGTCCGAGCTCGTCGCGCTGCTCGATGCCCGCCAGCGCCGCGCGGTGTTCGCCCACGAGGCCGCGCACATCCTCGCCGACCACCAGCTCTACCGCACGGCGATGTTCATCCTCACGATGCTCACGCGTACCGCGCGGCTGCCGCTGCCACTCGCCCCCGTCCGCACCGCGCTGATGGAGTGGGGGCGCGCCACCGAGCTGAGCGCCGACCGCGCCGCGGCGCTCGTCACGCGCGACCCGCTCGTCGTGTGCCGAACGCTGATGTCGCTCGCCGCGGGCACAATGGTCGACGAGCTGGACCTCGACGTGTTCATGCGGCAGGGGCTCGACTACAAAGAGAGCGGCGGAGGCCTGGAGCGCCTCACCCGGCTGATGCTCGACCTCGGTGTCACCCACCCGCTGCCGGTCAAGCGCACGCACGAGCTGATGGAGTGGGTGCGCTCGGGCGAGTACGACCGCATCGTCGGCTCCGGCGAGTACACGCGCCGCGACGATCCAGTCGACCCGCGCGCCGACGGCGGCGAGGCGGTGTCGTTCTACGCCGAGCGGGTCCGCGACGCGTTCCGCGACGCCGGCGAGTCGGTCAACTCCGTCGGGCAGCAGCTCGCCGGATGGCTTCGTGGCGACGGCTCCGGCAGCGACGACGACGAGCCCGAGGGCGAGAAGCCCGCTTAGAAAAGCAGCTGGTGCGCCGCGCTGGGACGGCCGGCGAGCGGCACCGTCAGACGGACCGTGGTGCCTTTGCCGGGCGCCGGCATGAACTCGAGCTCTCCGCCCACCAGCTCGGCGCGCTCGCGCATACCGCCCATCCCGAAGCCGCCCTCCAGCCCGTCGCCGCGGGGCCCGAGGCGGCTCGAGTCGGGCATGCCCTGCCCGTCGTCGGTCACCGACGCTCGCAGCACCCCGTCGCGCTCGACCACGCTCACCACCGCGCTCGTCGCCTGCGCGTGGCGGCTGACGTTCGTGAGCGCCTCCTGGACGATCCGGTAGACGGTGCTCTCGAGCTCCGCGTCCAGGCGGCGCATCTCCTCGAGATCGCCTCCAGCGGCCGTCGCGCCGTTCGCGCCCAGCGCGATCTCCGTCTTCACTTCCAGCCCGTCGATCGCCTGTGCGCGCCTCGCGAGCGCCTCCAGCGCGGCGGCGAGGCCGAGATCGTCGAGCGCCGCGGGGCGAAGCTCGGTGATCAGGTGGCGCAGCTGGTCGATCTCCGTGCCGAGGCCCTCGAGCACCGTCGCGACCGCCTCGCTGAGCGCCTGCTTGTCGTCCAGGTCGCGCGCGTTCGCCAGCTGCAGCCGCAGCGCGCCGATGCCCTGGATGCTCTCGTCGTGGATCTCACGCGCCCAGCGGGTGCGCTCGCGCTCGCGCGCCTCCATGCCGTAGCGCAGCCGTTCGATCTCCACCGAGCGCTCCGCGGCGAGGCGCTGTGAGACGCTCGAAGCGAACGCGCTCAACGCGTCGCGGTCCGGTCCACGGAAGCTGCCGTCGCTGCGCAGCGCGACGATCAGGCCTCCGCCCTGGCCCTCCATGCTCAGCGGCTCGATCAGCACCGCGCGCGCCTCCAACCCCAGTTCGTGCAGCCACGCCGCCTCCTGGCCGCGCGGTCGCTCGAGCGCCACCGGCTTGCCCGCCTGGTAGACCGCTCCGAGCGCACTGCCCTCCACGGGCATGATCCGCAGGCGGGGCGTCCCGGCCCCGCTGGCGGCCGCCACGCGCAGCTCGCCGCGCTCCTCGATCACCACCAGCAGCGTGCTCGCGTCGAGCAGCGCGAGCCCGCGATCGGCCATCAGGCGCAGCAGCCACAACTCTGATCCGGAGAGCACTGGAAGGGATTATGAAGGCGCGAGGGGCGTGAGCTCCTCGCCGTGCCCCAGGTGCGCCGCGGCACGCGTGCGCCGCAGCAGCTCCTCTGCGTCCGTGCCCTCCCGCCACGCGGCCAGCCCCACCGACACAGTCAGCGCGATGCGCTCGCCGTGTACTTCCACCTTGATCGTGCGCAGTCTCTCGAGCACGCGGCGCGCGACGATCTCGCCCTGCGGCCCGTCCGCCCCCGGCAGCACGATCGCCAGCTCGCGCTCGCTCGGGCGCCCGACCCGGTCGAAGCGGCGCAGCTCGCGGCCGAGCGCGGAGGAGACGTACGCGAGGGTCTGCTCGCGCAGCTCCTCGCTCTGCGCCGGCGCCATCTCATCGAGCTCGTCGATCGCCACCAGCAGGCAGCTCAAGCGCGTGCCGTGGCGCTCGGCGCGGTGGATCTCCTCGTCCAGGCGCACGAGCAGCGCCTGCGCGGGCAGGCACTCGGGCGCCTCCCGTGAGGGGCGGTCGGAGAGCGGATGTGGGTCGCTGGCAGCCATGCCGTTTAGCGGAGGAGTTTACGTACGCCCATGTGTTCGTCCTTTTCGAGCGCGACACACAGGTTACGCCCCCGAGGGGCTGATTGAAACAGCTGCACGCGAGCGGTCCGTCCCCGTCCGCTGGTACACCTGGCGCGTGCTTCAAGAGCTACGCGTCGAGAACCTCCTGCTGATCGAGCAGGCGCAGCTGCGCCTCGCGCCCGGACTGAACGTGCTCACCGGGGAGACGGGGGCGGGCAAGACGGTGCTCGCGCACGCCCTCGACCTGCTGCTCGGAGGCCGCGCCCGCGCGGGAATCGTGCGTCCCGGAGCCGGCGAGGCCTACGTCGAGGGGATCTTCGACCTGCCCGAGCACGTCCGCGAGGAGCTCGGCGAGCGCGTCAGCCCCGACGCGGAGGAGATCGTCCTCGCACGCCGCGTGGGGGCGGACGGACGCACCCGCGCGTACCTCAACGGACGCTCGGCGAGCGTCGCGGACCTGCGCGACCTCGGCGCGACGCTGCTCTCCTTCTACGGCCAGCACGAGCACCGCAAGCTCACGCTCGCCGCCGCGCAGCTGCAGATCCTCGACGGCCTCTGCGGCGAGCCCCACGCGGAGAACCTGAAGGCGTGCGCGGCGGCGTTCGCCGAGACACGGCGCCTGGAGCAGCGCCTGCGGGAGCTGAACGAGCTCTCCGCCCAGCGCGAGCGCGAGATCGACCTGCTCCAGTACGAGCTGGGGGAGATCGACGAGCTGGCGCTGGACGAGAGCGAACACGAGGAGATGCTCGGCGCTCGTGAGCGGATGCGACGAATGGACGCGCTGCGCTCCGCGGCCGGCGCGGCGGCCGGGGCGCTCGCCGCGGACGCCGGCGGAAGCTCTGATCCCGACGGCCCCGGCGCCGCGCAGGCTTTGGCCGGCGCGGTCTCCCAGCTGGACGCGCTCGTCGGCGTCGACGCGGCGCTCGACGCGCTCACAGAGAGGGTCCGTGCGCTCGTGATCGAGTCCGAGGACCTCGCGGCCGGGTTGCGCGACTACTGCGAGACCGCCGGCACGCACGGGCTGCAGGGGTCGTTTGCCCAGCTTGGCGAGGAGGTGACGCTCGACGCGCTCGAAGAACGACTCGCGGCGATCGAGCGAGTTGCGCGCAAGCACGGCGGCAGCATCCAGGCGGCGCTCGAATACGGCGAGCGCGCGCGAGCACGCCACGAGGAACTGGAGGGCGCGGAGGTGGCGCTCGCCGACGCGACCGAGCAGCTCGATCGGGCTCGCGCGGCGCTCGCCGGCCACGTCGCAACGCTCCGCCGCGCGCGCGCGAAGGCCGCCAAGGGCTTCGCCAAGAGCGTCGGCGAGCAGCTCGCGTCGCTCGCGATGGGCGACGCCACGTTCCAGGTGTCGCTCGGCGAGCGCGACCCGGGACCGGCGGGCGCCGACACGGTCGAGTTCCTGATCGCACCCAACCCCGGCGTGCCGGCGGGGCCGCTGCGCGACATCGCCTCCGGCGGGGAGCTCTCGCGGGTGATGCTCGCGATCATGAGCGTCGCGAACGCGTCCGCCGCCGACGCGACGCTCGTCTTCGACGAGGTCGACGCCGGGATCGGCGGGCACACCGCAAAGGCGGTGGGAGCGAGGCTGCGCGAGCTGGGGGAGCGCAGGCAGGTGCTGTGCATCACCCACCTGCCGCAGATCGCATCGCTCGGCGCGCGCCACTTCTCGATCGTCAAGGACACCTCCGCCGAACCGACGCTCACCACCGTGGTGCAGCTCGGCGAGGGCGAGGTCGTCTCCGAGCTGGTGCGCATGCTCGGCGCCGACAGCGACGACAGCACCGCGCGGCGGCACGCGCGGGACCTGCGCCGCGCCGCCTGAGGGCTTGTAGAAAGAGCGTTTCAAGCCCGCTGGCGTTACTCTCGCTGTAGTGGCCGCAACGCGATCAAGCCCTCCGCGCGGGTTGCCGGCGGGGAGCCCGCTCTCACCTGAGGAGCCCACCCCGGGCCGCACGGTCGCCGGTCCCGTTCGGCCGGGCCGTCGCACGAAGCTGCTCGTCAAGAAACTGATCCGCGGCGACATCGCGCTGATCGACCATCTCGACATCGACCGCGTCTCCGCCGAGGAGCTCGTCCTGGCGGGCGCCGTCGCGGTCCTCAACTGCAAAGCCTCCTCCAGCGGCACCTACCCGAATCTCGGCCCACAGCTGCTCGTCGAAGCGGGCATCGTGCTCGTGGACCTCCCCGACGACCTGCTCTTCAAGCAGATCTCAGACGGCGATCCGCTCGTCGTGCGCACCGTGCCATCCGGCGAGGAGGGGCCTCGCGTCGCGGAGGTCCTGCGCAGGGGAATAGTGCTCGCGCGTGGGGAGGTGCTCGACCTCGAGCGCGTGCGCGCCGACACCGAGGCCAGGCGCGCGGAGATCGGCGAGGCGCTCGAGCGCTTCGCGCACAACACGATCGAGCACATGCGCGAGGAGCGCGAGCTGCTCGCCGGCAGGATCGCGCTGCCGCGCTTCGCGACCGACTTCCGCGACCGCTCCACGCTCGTGGTCGTCCGCGGCGTCGGCCACCAGCGCGACCTGCGCGCGCTCAAACCGTTCATCCGCGACATGCGCCCCGTGATCGTCGCGGTCGACGGCGGCGCGGACGCGCTGCTCGAGGAGGGACTCACCCCGAGCATGATCGTCGGCGACATGGACTCCGCCGGAGAGGCCGCGCTGCGCTGCGGCGCGGAGCTCGTAGTGCACTCCTACCCCGACGGCAGGGCCCCCGGCCGCCACCGTCTGGAAGAGATGGAACTGCCGTTCAAGCTCGTGCCCGCGCCAGGCACCAGCCAGGACGTCGCGATGCTGATCGCCGCGGAGAAGGGCGCCCGCCTGATCGTCTCCGTGGGGTCGCAGTTCAACCTCGTCGAGTTCCTCGACCGCAACCGCAAAGGCATGTCCTCCACGTTCCTCACGCGCCTGCGCATCGGCGAGATCCTCGTGGACGCGAAGGGCGTCAGGCACCTCTACCAACCACGCCCCGGGCTCACGCCGCTGCTCGTCGTGATCGCCGCCGGCCTGATCGCGATGATCGCCGTCGTCGGGCTGACGCCCGCGCTGCGCGACGTGGCCGAACTGCTGTGGCTGAAGCTGAAGCTGCTCGCCGCAATGCCCGCCGCCGTCTGAAGCCACCGACACCCGAGCACACCCCGCAATGTTCGACTTCCGCTACCACGCGCTCTCCCTCGCAGCGGTCCTGTTCGCGCTCGCGCTCGGGATCCTGATCGGCGTGGCGATCGGCGACTCCAACCTCGTGTCCTCGGCCAAGGACGGCATCGTCGCCAACCTCAAATCGGAAGTCAACGAAGCCCACCACCAGCTCTCGACCCAGCAGAGCCGCCTCTCCGAAGAGGAATCGTTCTCGGGCGGCCTGTACCCGCTCGCGGTGCACGAACTGCTCGCCGGGCGCTCCATCGGCCTCGTGTTCCTCGGTGGCACCTCCGACCAGATCAACTCGCTCGCGCGCACCGCGATCTCGCAGGCGGGCGGCGAGGTGACGACGGTCGTCGCGATCAGGGAGCCGCTCGACCTGAGCGGCCTCGACCGTCAGGCTGCCGGCACGCACTACGCGCCGCTCACCGGCAACACGCCCCTGGTGGGACGGTTCGGAGAACTGATGGGACGACAGCTCGTGAGCGGCGGGCAGCTCGTCACGAAAGAGCTCTTCAGCCGGGTGCGCTCGAGCCTGCTGAGCGCGTTCGACGGGCAGCTCACGCGCCTCGAAGGGGTCGTGGTGATGCGCGCCGAGCCGACCGACATGAGCGCCGAAGCGAGCGAAGTCTCGAGCGCGTTCGACTCAGGGCTGCTCGCGGGCATCGGCGCCGTCGGCGTGCCCGCGGTCGGGGTCGAGCTGACCGGCACAGAACCGTCGCAGGTATCGTGGTATCGAGGCAAGGCGATCTCGAGCGTCGACGATCTCGACACGCTCGCGGGGCGCACCGCGCTCGCGTACGCGCTCGCGGGAGACCGCGGCACGTTCGGGGTCAAGTCGACCGCCGATTCGCTGCTGCCGAGCCTCACCGCGACCGCCACGGCGCCCTGATCGACACCCACGGCCGCGTCCGCTCGCGGCGCTAGCTTGCACGGATGCACGCCCTGCCGTTCCTGCTCGCGCTGCTCAGCGCCGCCGTCCTCGCGCCGGCGCTCCTGCGCGCGCTGAGCGAGGCCGGGCACACCCGCCCGAACTATCGCGAGCGCCGGCTGCCCTACGCGTTCGGGGCGCTCGCGCTCGCCGCCGCGCTGCTGGCGCTGATCCCGCTGATGCTCGTGCAGCGGCTCGCGTCGACCGCGGTCTTCTACCCCGTCGCGCTGCCGATCGCGGTGTACGCGCTCGGGGTGCTCGCGCTGGGGCTCGTCGACGACACGCTCGCGCGCGAAGCGCCAACGGACGCGGAGAAGCGGGATGCGGGCGCCCAACGCGGCTGGCGCGGGCACGGCGCGGCGCTGCTGCGCGGCGAGCTCACCACGGGCGTGCTCAAGGCCGCCGGGTCGCTCGGACTCGCGCTGCTGGCGATGTCCTACCTGGACCTCTCTGACGGCCGCTGGCTGTTGGCAGCCGGCGTCCTTGTGCTCGCGACGAACGTGTTCAACCTGCTCGACCTGCGCCCCGGACGCGCGATCAAGGTGTTCGTGGCGCTCGGGGCGGGCCTGACGATCGGCTCCGGGGAACTGCGCCCGCTGTGGGCGCTCGGCCTGTTCGCCGCTCCCGCGCTCGTCGCGGGCGCGTACGACGTGCGCGAGCGGGCGATGCTCGGCGACACCGGCGCGAACCTGCTCGGAGCGCTCGCGGGCCTGTGGCTGGTGCTCAGCCTGTCCGGGACGGGGCAGCTCGTGGCGCTCGCATCGCTAGCGCTGATCACGATCTACGGCGAGCTGCGCTCGATCTCCACACTCGTGGAAAGGACTCCGTGGCTGCGGGCACTAGACTCCTGGGGCAGGCCCTCATGACGTTGCACCACTCCGACCGCCACGCGCAAGCGCCAAGCAAGACCCGGTTCATCTTCGTGACCGGCGGAGTCGTCTCCTCTCTCGGCAAGGGCATCGCCGCGGCGTCGATCGGACGGCTGCTCGTCTCGCGCGGGTTGACGGTCGGTCTGCAGAAGTTCGACCCGTACATCAACGTCGACCCGGGCACGATGTCGCCCTACCAGCACGGCGAGGTGTTCGTGACCGAGGACGGCGCGGAGACCGACCTCGACCTGGGCCACTACGAGCGCTTCACCGACGCGAACACGAGCAAAGCGTCGAACGTCACCGCGGGCGGCATCTACGACACCGTGATCCGCCGCGAGCGCCGCGGCGACTACCTCGGCGGCACCGTGCAGGTCGTGCCCCACATCACCGACGAGATCAAGCAGCGGATCGTGCTGATCGCGGAGACCAGCGACGTGGACTTCGTGATCACCGAGATCGGCGGCACGGTCGGCGACATCGAGTCGCTGCCGTTCCTTGAGGCGATCCGCCAGTTCCCCGTCGACGTGGGCCGCAAAAAGTGCATGTTCATCCACCTCACGCTCGTGCCCTACATCGGCCATGCGGGCGAGCTGAAGACCAAGCCCACCCAGCACTCCGTCAACGAGCTGCGGCGCATCGGGATCGCGCCGGACATGCTGATGTGCCGCTCGGAGGGCTCGCTCTCGCAGGAGATCCGCAAGAAGATCGCGCTGTTCGCGAGCCTGCCGACCGAGGCGATCGTCTCGGCGTGCGACGTGGACAACATCTACAAGGTGCCGCTCACGTTCCGCGAACAGGGCGTCGACGACTTCATCCTCGACCACTTCGCGATGGAGGCGGCGCCGCCGCAGCTCGACCGCTGGACCGAGCCGATCGAACGCTCCGCGCGCGCCACGAAGACGGTCAGGATCGCGCTCGTGGGCAAGTACGTGCAGCTCGAGGACGCCTACCTGTCGGTGTGCGAAGCGCTGCGCCACGCCGCCTCGCTGCAGGACAGCCGCGTCGAGATCGAATGGGTCGACTCCGAGCGCCTCGAGGGAGCCGACCGCGGCGAGATCCTCGAGCAGCTCGCGCACGCCGACGGCATCCTGATCCCCGGAGGGTTCGGGGGACGCGGGATCGAGGGCAAGATCGCCGCGGCGGGGATCGCCCGCGAGCAGCTGATCCCCTACCTGGGCATCTGCCTCGGCATGCAGGTCGCGGTCGCGGAGTACGCGCGCAACGTGGCGGACATGGAGGGCGCGAACTCGACGGAGTTCGACATCGAGACGCCCTACCCGGTGATCGACCTGCTGCCCGAGCAGAAGGAGGTCGCCGACCTCGGCGGCACGATGCGCCTCGGCGCGGACCCGATCAAGCTGCACGCGGACACGCGGGCGCGGGAGATGTACGGCGAGGCCGTCATCTACGAGCGCCACCGCCACCGCTACGAGGTCAACAACCTGCTGCGCAAGAAGATCACGAACGCGCGCGCGGACGGAGCGGGCGGCGCGCTGGTCGTGTCGGGCACCTCACCGGACGAGCGCCTCGTGGAGGTGATCGAGCTCGACGAGCACCCGTTCTTCGTCGCCTCCCAGTTCCACCCCGAGTTCAAGTCGCGCCCCGAGCGCCCCGCGCCGCTGTTCCGCGACTTCATCGCCGCCGCCCTGCAGCGCGCCGGCGACTCGGACTCCTCCACATCCGGCCCCAGCGTCGGACACGAGGACGTTCGCATCGAGGACACGCGCGGGCAGGCCGGGCACGCCGCCTCGGCCCACGGCGCCAGCCTGTCGTGAGCGCCGGCGCGGGAGCGTCCACCAGCAGGGTCGGGACGCTCCCCCTTCGGGGACTACGTGAGCATCGATACTTGAATGGGACGTTCGCCGAGCTGTGCCGGATCGAGAGCCCCTCGGGCCGCGAGCGCGAGTGCGCACAGCGGGTGATCGCGGAGCTGCGAGCGCTCGGCGTGGCAGTCGAGGAGGACGGCGCGGGTGCGCTGATCGGGTCTGACTGCGGCAACCTGCTTGCGCGCGTGCCCGCCGGCGGACAGGCCTCGTTCGAGGAATCCGTGGGCGCCGAGCGCCGCTCGATCCTGCTGTGCGCGCACCTCGACACGGTGCCGCTGCAGGCGCCTGTCGAGCCGGTGCTCGTGGACGGCGGCTGGGAGAACGCGAACGAAGGCATCCTCGGCGCGGACAACAAGGCGGCGGTGGCGGTGATGCTCGCGCTCGCGCGCCACGTCCGACAGCAGGGCGCGCCGGTCGACGTGGAGCTGCTGTTCACGGTCGGCGAGGAGATCGCGCTCGCGGGCTCACGCGTGTTCGACGCCACCCGGCTGCAGAGCGACTTCGGCTACGTGTTCGACCACGCCTCGCCGATCGGCGAGGTCGTGATGCGCTCGCCGACCCACTTCCGTGTCGAGGCGAGCTTCCGCGGGGCGGCCGCGCACGCGGGCATCCGCCCCGAGGAGGGCCACAGCGCGATCCTCGCGGCGGCGCACGCGATCGCCTCGATGCGCCACGGGCGGATCGACGAGACGAGCACCGTGAACGTGGGCACGATCGCGGGCGGCACCGCTATGAACGTGGTGCCCGAACACTGCACGCTGCTCGGGGAGGTGCGCGGCCCCGACGACGCGCGCGCGGAGGATCTGGTTGCGGAGATCGTCGACCGAGTGCACGAGGCGGCGAACCTGCCGGAGTGCTCGTGCGACGTGGACGTGAGCGTCGAGCGGACGTTCTCGGGCTTCGCCCTGTCCGAGCGCGACCCCGCGGTGACGGTCGCGCGGGCGGCGCTGCGCTCCTGCGGGCACGAGCCCGTGGCGATCTCCAGCGGCGGCGGCTCGGACGCGAACGCGCTGCTGACAAAGGGATTCCAGACCGTGAACCTCGCGAACGGCACCGAGCGCAACCACGAGCCGGGCGAGCGCGTGAGCGTGGCCGCGCTCGAGGAGATGCTCGACGTGGCGCTCGCGCTGCTGGACGAGGCGGCGGCGCTTTCGCCGGACGCGGCCCTGTAGCTTCCAGCCCCGAATGTTGAAGCTCCGCCCAGCGATCGTCCTCGACGTCGAGGACCCCGACACGCAGCTCACGGTCCTCGACGCCCACGCGGGCGATGGACCCGAGCAGACGCTGCGGATCAAATTGACGGATGACAACGCCGACGACGCGCCCCGCGCGGCGATCGCGGACGTGTCGCTCGTGGGTCGCTCGGAGGCGGGCGACGAAGTGATCGTGAACGTGCAGGCGCTCGACCTGGGGCTCGGCTCGGGTGGCTTCGACGTGGTGCACGTGAACCTCACCCGCGGCCTCGACGGCGAGGGCAGCGAAGCGGCGAACGTGATGAAGCTCAACTACACGAGCCTTCAGCACACGGTCGAGCCGGTCGACGACGGGCTGCTGGAGGTGCCGCTCGAACGGCCGGTGGCGGTGCTCGCGCTGCACGGCCAGCTAGCGCCGGTCGCGTGGGCATACGCGCAGAGCGCGCCCGAGGGCAGGCTCGGCTACGTGCAGACCGCCGGCGGGGCGCTACCCGGCGGGCACTCGCGCACGGTGCGCGCGCTGCGCGAGCGCGGCCTGCTCGCCGGCCACATCACCGCTGGCGCGGCGTTCGGCGGCGAGCTCGAGGCGATCTCGACCGCGGGCGCGATCCACCATGGCCTGCACACCCTCGGCTGGGACGCGGTGGTGTGCGGCCCGGGGCCGGGGATAGTGGGGTCGAGCTCGGCGCTCGGGCACGGCGGGATGGTGGCGCTGGACTCCGCGCACGTGGCGCTCGCGCTCGGCTGCCCTACGCTGCTCGTCGCGCGGATGTCCTCGAGCGACGACCGCACCCGCCACCGCGGGATCTCACACCACACGCTCACCGTCCTCGACCTGCTGCTCGAGCCCGTCACCGTGGCGCTGCCCGCCGGGATGCGCTCGCCCGTGGGCGCGGACCTGCGCGCTGGGCTCGGCGCGGTGTTCGGCGGCTCGATGCCCGGGCGTCCGGCGCTCGCGCTCGACGTGCCGCGCCCGGTGCGCATCACCCGCCACGACTGGCGCCGCGCGGCGGTGGACCTGCCGGCGTACGCGACGAGCGGCCTCTCGACGGTGACGATGGGGCGCGGGCTAGGAGAGGATCCGCTGTTCTTCGGCGCCGCCCTGGCGGGCGGGGGAGCGCTCGCGCAACTGAACGGGGCGTTGCACCGGCAGGGAGCACTCGCCGCGGAGGCGAAGCTGGAGGAATGAGCACCGCCGCAGTGATCGCCCCGCCGAAGCCGACGCCGGTGGGGATAGCGCCGCTGATCCTCGACTTCCTCGCCTACCTGGAGCTGGAGCGGGGCCTGTCGCGCAACACGCTCTCCGCCTACCGCTGCGACCTGCTGCAGTTCGGCGAGTTCCTCGACCGCCACGATATGACCGTGCGGGCGTCCACCCACGGAGACCTCGCGGCGTTCCTCTCAGAGCTCGCGGCGGGCAGCGAGGAACACCCGCCGGTGGCGCCGACGACGCTCGCGCGCAAGGTCGCGTGCCTGCGCTCCTTCTACCGCCACCTGCGACTCGACGGCACGATCGAGCACGACCCGACCGCGGACCTGCACGGACCGCGCAAGCCCCAGAAGTTGCCGCACGTGCTCTCCCGCGACGACGTGGCGCGCCTGCTCGCACAGCCCAAGGGCTCCGAGCCGCTCGCGCTGCGCGACCGGGCGCTGCTGGAGACGATGTACGCGTGCGGGCTGCGCGCGTCGGAGGCGGTGGGGCTGGACATCGGCGACGTGGACCTCGAGGAGGGTCTGCTGTGCGCGCGCGGGAAGGGATCGAAGGAGCGGATCGTGCCGATCGGGCGCAAGGCGGTCACGGCATTGGTCGCCTACCGCCGCGGCGGCCGGCCGGAGCTGCTCAGCGAGAGGTCGCAGTCGCGGCTGTTCGTGAACCGTCGCGGCGGGGGGCTTACGCGCCAGGGGCTCTACAAGATCGTGCAGGGGCACGCGCGCCGCGCGGGCCTGGAGGACCGGATGAGCCCGCACACGCTGCGCCACAGCTTCGCGACGCACCTGCTCGCTGGGGGCTGCGACCTGCGCTCGCTGCAGGAGATGCTCGGCCACGCGGACCTCGCTACGACGCAGGTCTACACGCACCTCTCGGCGGAGCGGCTGAAGGACGCGTACTTCAACGCTCACCCGCGGGCGACATCACGTTGAGTAGCGACGGCGGGCACGGGCAGCGATGAGTGACGGACCGCTCGGACGCCGCGCGTTCGTACTGGTGATCGACGCGTGCGGCGTCGGCGCGCTCCCGGACGCGGCGCGCTATGGCGACGAGGGCACGAACACGCTCGCGCATGTCGCGGAGGCGGTGGGGGGCCTGCAGCTGCCGACGCTCGAGTCGCTCGGCCTCGGCTCGATCCTCCCGCTGCGGGGCGTCGCGGCGGCGAACGACCCCGCGATCCACGGCCGCCTGCGACCGTTGGGGGCGGGCAAGGACTCGATCAGCGGCCACTGGGAGCTGATGGGCGTGTCGCTCGCGCAGCCGCTGCCGACGTTCCCACAGGGCTTCCCGCCGGAGGTGCTGGCGCGGCTGGTGGACGCGATGGGCCACGATGTGATCTGCAGCCGCCCCGACAACGGCCTCGCGGCGATCGAGGAGTTCGGCGCGGAGCACGTGCGCACGGGCGCGCTGATCCTCTACACGTCGCAGGACTCGGTGCTGCAGCTGGCGGCGCACGTCGGTCGTGTGCCGGTGGATGAGCTGTACAGGGCGTGCGAGGCGGCGCGTGCGGCGATGACGGGCGAGTGCGCGGTGGGAAGGGTGATAGCGCGGCCGTTCACCGGTGAGGAGGGCGCGTTCGTCCGAACCGAGGGCAGGCGCGACTGCGCGCTCTCGCCGCCGTCGCGCAGCTACCTGGAGGAGCTGTGCGACGCGGGCGTGGCGGTGCACGGCGTGGGCAAGATCGACGATCTGTTCGCGGGGGTTGGCGTTGGCGAGTCCCACCCGGGCGCGACGAACGCGCGGGCGCTCGACAGCGTGGAGGAGCTGCTGGTCGAGCTCGAGTGTGGGTTGGTGATGGCGAACCTGATCGAGACGGACCAGGTGTATGGGCATCGCAAGGACGTGCGCGGCTTCGCGGGCGCGCTGGTGGAGATCGACGCGCGCGTGGGGCGGATGCTCGACGAGATGCGCAAGGGCGACCTGCTGGTTGTGACGGCAGACCACGGCGTGGACCCGGCGCACCCGGGGACGGACCACACGCGCGAGTACGCGCCGCTGCTGGCGGTGACGGGGGAGATGCTCGCGCGCCGACGCTCCGGCGCGACCGGCGGGATGGGCGGCTTTCGCCACGACGGGGCGCTGGCTGACGTGGGCGCGAGCGTGCTGCGGTGGCTGGCTGGACGTGAGGCGCAGGAGCGGTCGAGGGCGGACGGCCTTCCGGGGGACGCGTTCGTGAGCTAGCGTGCGGGGCGATGCCCGAGCTGCCGGAGGTCGAGACGATCAGGGGCCAGCTCGCGCCGCTGGTGGAGAGCAGGCGCCTGTTGCGAGTGGAGATCCTCGACCCACGCTGGTCGCGGCCGCTGGCTCCGGCGGAGCTCGAGGACGCGCTTGAGGGCAGGCGCGTGGAGCGTCTGGGGCGCCGCGGGAAGTACCTCGTGTGGCACCTGAGCGACGACGTGTACCTGGCGCAGCACCTGCGGATGACGGGCGCGGTGCTCGCGGACCCCGACCCCGAGCCGGCGCACACCCGCGTGCGTGTGCGACTGGGGGCGCGCAAGGGCGAGGGGAGGGGCGCCGGTCGCAGGCTGGCGTTGGTGGACCCGCGGCGGTTCGGCACGGGCGAGCTGCTGCTGGGCTCGGAGGCGATGGAGGAGTTCTTCGCGGCGCGGCTGGGGCTGGAGCCGTTCGACGAGCGGTTCACGGCGGAGCACCTGCACGCGCTCGCGAAGGGCCGGCGGATGCCGATCAAGGCGCTGCTGCTGGATCAGCGCAGGATCGCGGGGGTGGGCAACATCTACGCGGACGAGGCGCTGTTCCGCGCGGGCATCCATCCGCTGCGCGCGGCGGGGACGCTGACGCTGGCGCAGTGGGAGCGGCTGCGCGAGACGACGATCGAGGCGTTGAGCGCGGGGATCGACGCGCGCGGGGCGACGATCGACGACTTCCGTCACGTGGACGGCGTGCGCGGCTCCTTCCAGCACCAGTTCCTGGTGCACCTGCGCGAGGGCGAGCCGTGCGGGACGTGCGGGACGACGATCGTGAAGATGGTGGCGGCGGGGCGCGGGACCTACGTGTGCGAGAGCTGCCAGAAGCGCCCGCGGGGCGTCAAGGCTAGGCCGCGAGGAGCTCGTCCAACCGGCCGCTCTCCGCGGCTGCCTGGACCTCGCTGAAACCGCCGAGCACCTGCCCGTCGACGATCACCTGCGGGAAGCTCATCATCCCGGTCTCGCGCACGAGCTGCATGCGCCCGTCGGGGTCCTTGGCGAGGTTGACCTCTTTGAACTCGATCCCGCGCGAGGACAGAAGCCCCTTGACGCGCGCGCAGAAGGAGCACGGCTCGGTCGTGTAAACGGTCACCTTACTCATTACTTCATAAAGTATAGCGGCCTTTGCTGGTAAATCAAATCGTGTCGTTAAGGGGTGCTATCGGACGACGTAGCGCTCTGGCACGAGATGCTCGGTGTGCTTGGGCGGGCGCAGGTACTTGCGCTCCTGGCGGGGCGGGAGCTTGGGCTTCTTGGCCTTGTCGGGGTGCTCGTAGGGGATCAGCGAGAGCAGGTGCTCGATGAGGTTGAGGCGCGCGCTGCGCTTGTCGTCGCCCTCGACGACGTACCAGGGGCTGGCGTCGGTGTCGGTGTAGGCGAACATCCTGTCCTTGGCCTCGGCATAGTCGACCCAGCGCGCGCGGGCCTGCAGGTCGGTGGGGCTGAACTTCCAGCGCTTGCGAGGGTCCGACAGCCGTTTCTCGAAGCGTCGCTCCTGCTCCTCGTCGCTGACGGACAGCCAGTACTTGACGAGCACGACGCCTTCGTTCTGAAGCGCCTGCTCGAACAGCGGGCAGAAGCGCAGGAACTCTTCGTACTCGTCCTCGGTGCAGTAGCCCATGACGTGCTCGACGCCGGCGCGGTTGTACCAGGAGCGGTTGAACAGCACGATCTCTCCGGCGGCGGGCAGGTGCGGGGCGTAGCGCTGGAAGTACCACTGGGTGCGCTCGCGCTCGTTCGGTGTGGGGAGCGCGACGACGCGACAGGTGCGCGGGTTGAGGAACGTGATGATGCGCTTGATCGTGCCGTCCTTGCCGGCTGTGTCGCGCCCCTCGAACAGCACGACGAGCCGCCGGCCGTCGGCGACGATGCACTCCTGCATGTAGACGAGCTCGGTCTGCAGGCGCAGCAGCTCGCGCTCGTACTGCTTGTCGTTCAGCTCCTTGGGCTCCATATGAGCAAGTTAGAGGATGCTCGAGACGGGGCCGTCGGGCGGATCGATCAACATGGGTAGATGGCAAGCAGAGCTGTGAAGAGCGAAGCGGTGGTGCTGCGCTCGATGCGCTACGGCGAGGCGGACCGCATCCTGCACCTGTACACGCCGGCGCGCGGGCGGGTGAGTGCGATCGCGAAAGGCGTGCGCCGCGCGCGCAGCCGCTTCGGCGGGCGCCTGGAGCCGTTCTTCCGTATCCACGTGGAGCTGCACGAAGGCCGTGGCGAGCTGCTGACGGTGACGGGCGCGCAGACGATCGACGGGCACGCGCGGCTGCGCGGCGACGCGCGCGCGCTGGACGCGGCGGCGCGCGCGTGCGACGCGGTGGGGAGGCTGTTCGAGACCTCAGAGCCGCACCCGGGCGTGTTCAACCTGCTGTGCCGCCAGCTCGCTCTGCTCGACGAGCGCGCGGGGAAGGGGGAGCGCTCGGCGGCGATTGCGCGCGCGGGGGCGCTGGCGTTTCGACTGAAGCTGCTGTTGGCGGCGGGCCTCGCGCCGCAGCTGGCGGCGTGCGCGAGCTGCGGTGAGCACGAGCACCTGGTGGGCTTCTCGGGCGCGGCGGGCGGCGTGGTGTGCGGTGCGTGCGAGGCGGGCTCGTTCCCGCTGCACGAGGATGCGTACGTGTTCATGACCGACGCGCTGGGGCGCTCGCTGAGCGACGTGCCGGTGGCGGAGGATGCGGCGCTGGGGCAGGTGGAGCGGGCGATCGCGGCGACGCTCGAGCACCACGCGCACGTGCGGCTGATGCCGGCGGCGGTATCGTAGGCGCGAATGGACGAGGGTCTGCCGATCGCATACACGGTGCTTGAGAAGGGCGTGCCCGTGCTGGCGTCCAACGGCGAGCAGATCGGGACGGTCCACCACGTGGTGGCTGCACCGGAGAAGGACATCTTCCACGGCATCGTGATCGCGACCTCCGCCCACGGCAAGCGGTTCGTGGAGGCGGCTGACGTGGCGAGCATCCACGAGCGTGGGGTGGACCTGAGCATCGACCTGGCGGCGGCGCAGGGTCTGCCGCAGCCGGGTGGCGGAGCGCCGGTCTATACGGAGGACCCGTCGGCTCCGGTCCATAAATGGAGCCACATGGTGAACCGCATGACGGGCCACAAAGATTGGCACCGCGAGAGCTGAGCGGGTGCGGCAGGGCGCCGGCCGCGGCGGGTGGGACAATCGAGCGGTGAGCATCGCAAGCGAGCAGGACACCGTCGCATCCGGGTTTGCTGAGCGTTGGCGTGCGCAGGAGGAGCGGCTGCTCTCGCCACTGGCGGCTCGCTCCTACCCGGCGCTGCGGGATCACGCGGAGGACGACTGCTCGCTGCGCACGCCGTTCCAGCGCGACCGCGACCGGATCGTGCACAGCAAGGCGTTTCGTCGGCTGACGCACAAGACGCAGGTGTTCGTGGCGCCGCGCGGGGACCACTACCGCACGCGGCTGACCCACACGCTCGAGGTGACGAGCATCTCGCGCACGGTGGCGCGCGCGCTCGGGCTGAACGAGGACCTGGTGGAGGCGATCGGCCTCGGCCACGACCTGGGGCACCCGCCGTTCGGGCACATCGGCGAGGACGTGCTGGACAGCTGCGTCAAAGAGCGCTTCGGCAAGGACTTCCGCCACTACGAGCACTCGCTGCGGATCGTGGAGCGCCTCGAGCGAGACGGCGCGGGGCTGAACCTGACCGAGCAGGTGCGCGACGGGATCGCCCACCACTCGAGCCGCACGGAGCCGCCGGAGACGCTCGAGGGGCGGATCGTGCGCGTGATCGACCGCGTTGCGTACATAAACCACGACATCGACGACGCGGTGCGCGCGGGCCTCTTGCGCGAGGAGGACCTGCCGAGCGAGCCGATCGCGGTGCTCGGCTCGAGCGGCTCGGCGCGGATCGACGCGCTTGTGCACGACATGGTGGAGCACTCGGCGGTGGAGGGCGACATCGTCCAGGGCCCGAGCGCGGGCCCGGCGATGGCGGAGCTGCGCGACTTCATGTTCGAGCGCGTGTACCTCGGGCCGGCGGTGCGCGCGGAGCACAGGAGGATCGCGTCGGTGGTGCGACGGCTGTTCGAGCACTACGTGGAGCACCCGGAGCTGCTGTCGGGGGGCCGTGTGGGTGCGGATTCCGGCGATGAGGAGTGGCTTGCTGCGGCGGTGACCGACTATCTCGCTGGGATGACCGACAGGTACTGCATACGGGAGTACACCGACCTGCAGGTGCCGCAGGCGTTTGCTCGATAGCCTCGACTCGTGGCGCTGTATACCAACGAGTCCAAGGATCGCGTGCGCGACGCGGCGGACTTCCTCGAGATCGTCTCCGCGCGCACGGAGCTGCGTCGCGCGGGTCCGGCGCGGTATGAGGGGCTGTGCCCGTTCCACGACGAGCGCACGCCGTCGTTCGGGATCGACCCGGCGCAGAAGGTGTACTACTGCTTCGGCTGCCAGGCCTCGGGCGACCTGTTCACGTTCGTGCAGGAGACGGAGGGCGTGGACTTCAAGGGGGCGCTGGAGCTGCTTGCGGAACGCTACGGCGTGGAGCTGCAGCTGGAGGCGGAGGACCCGCGCGCGGCGGAGCTGCGCAAACGCCGCGAGCGGCTGCTGGAGCTGCTGTCGCGCACGACGGCGTACTACGAGCGCTACCTGTGGGAGTCCGAGGAGGCGGCCCCGGCGCGCGAGTACCTCGCGGGTCGCGGGCTTGAGGAGTCCTCGCTGCGGGCGTTCCGCGTGGGCTATGCGCCGAGCGCGTGGGATCGCGTGCTGCTGGCGTCGCGCAGGGGCGGGTTCTCGGTGGACGAGCTGTACGCGACTGGCCTGGCGCAGCGCTCGAAGCAGAACGGCCAGCCGTACGACCGCTTCCGCTCGCGGATCATGTTCCCGCTCGCTGACGTGCGCGGTCGGGTGCTGGGGTTCGGCGCGCGAGCGATGGGAGCGGAACAGAAACCGAAGTACCTGAACACGTCCGACAACGACGTCTACCACAAGGGTCTGCACCTGTACGGCTCGGATCTGGCGCGCGCGCATGCGACAAAGGCGGGGGAGGTGATCCTGTGCGAGGGCTACACGGACGTGATCGCGCTGCACCAGGCTGGGATGCGCAACGCGGTCGGTCTGATGGGCACGGCGCTGACGGCGGACCAGGTGGGGGAGCTGGCGCGGATGGCGCAGACGGTGCTGTTGGCGCTGGACGCGGACAGCGCTGGTCAGGAGGCGATGCTGAAGGCCTCGACGGTGGCGGCGAAGCGCAAGCTGGAGCTGCGCGTGGTGCCGCTGCCAGCGGGCGCGGATCCGGCTGAGCTGATCCAGCGAGAGGGCGCGGAGGCGATGGCGGCGCTGGTGTCGAAGGCGGTGGCGTTCGTGCGCTTCCGCGTCGAACGGGTGCTCGCGAACGGCGACGACTCGAGCCCGGAGGGACGCGACCGGATCGTCGAGCAGCTGCGCCCGGTGTTCGCGACGCTCCCGCCGAGCGCGATGCGGATGGAGCTGACGCGGATCGTGTCGGGACGCCTTGCGTTGCCGGAGAGCCTCGCGGAGACGCTGCTCGCTGGCGGGGGTGGCGGTGCGGCGGGCGCGGGCGCCGCGGGTGGGCAGGGTGGAGCGCGCGCGGGCGGGGGACGGCCAGGGGCGGATGCGGCGAACGGCGGTGGCGCTCGGGTCGAGCGTGGCGGCGGCGCTGGGCCAGGTCCGCGGCCTCGCGGCGGCGATCTGTCGCGGCGCGAGGACACAGAGCGGGCGTTCCTGGCGCTGTGCATCGCCTCGCCGCAGGAGGGCGCGCTGGCGCTTGAGGACCTGGACGTTGACGAGCACTTCTCGAGCGGGCTGCTGCGTCGCGCGGCGAGGCGCCTGCGCGAGGGCGGCCTGCAGCAGCCGATGCGCGATCGCCCCGGCGAGGGCGGGTCGCTGGAGGAGGATCCGGAGCTGAAGGGGCTGCTGGCTGAGCTGGTGGTGGAGGCGGGCGGCGAACAGTCGGACCCGGCGATGCTCGAGGTGCAGCGCCTGCAGCTGGAGCTCGCGAGGGTGGACCGCCAGATCCAGCGCGCGCGCGGCCAGGACAACGGCGACGTGAGCGACCTGGCCAAGCACAAGGCCAAGATCAAGCTGGAGTTCGATCGGGCGTATGGGCGGGTGCTGGAGGAGACGGGGGATAGGGGCTGAGGGGTGGCGGCCTCGTCGTGCTCGGCTTCGAGTCACGGACTTGGCGCAGGTTGGACACAGAATTGACGCACTTGGCACGCCATTTGACCGCATGCGCCGACGACAATTGGGTGCATGGATCGCGTGTCTTTGGAGCAGCTTCTGGATCAGGGCCTGTCGCTCGCGGCGATAGGCCAGCGGTTCGGGCGACACGAATCTACGGTCGCGTACTGGGTTGAGAAACACGGGTTGGAGGCCGCCAAGCAGGGGAGGCACGCGGCGCGGGGTGGGCTTGAGCGCACAGAGCTCGAGCAGTTGGTCAACAGCGGCGCATCCATCGCGCAGATCGCGGAGGCTGTTGATCGCAGCAAGCCGACGGTCCGGCACTGGCTCAGGAGATATGGGCTCAAGACGCAGGGCGGCGTCGGAAGGCGACCCGCGGAGCAGGCGACAGCCGCGAAGGAGGCCGGACTCGCCACGGTGACGATGCGCTGCAGGGTGCATGGAGAGACTGGCTTCTCGATCAATGGTCGTGGCTACTACCGCTGCAAGCGATGCCGATCGGAGGCCGTCGTTCGCAGGCGCAAGAAGATGAAGGCGATCCTCGTCGAGGAGGCCGGCGGCGCGTGCTGCGTATGCGGATACGGCCAAAACATGCGCGCGCTCCACTTCCATCACGTCGAGCCGTCGCAGAAGCGACACGAGATCAACGCGAAGGGCGTGGCGCTTGCGCTCGAGACGTTGCGGGCCGAGGCGCGGAAGTGCGTCCTTCTGTGCTCTAATTGCCATGCTGAGGTCGAGGACGGGATGACATCCGTTCCGGTCGACGCGTTGGTTGGGCGCCCTCCGGGGTAGCTCAAGTGGCGGTCCGGGGTAACTCAATTGGCAGAGTGCGAAGCTGTTAACTTCGAAGTTGTGGGTTCGAGTCCCACCCCCGGAGTGACGTTGAGGACAACGGCTGTAGGCCGGTCCTCAGCATGGTGGCGACGGTCTCGGTCAGTGTGGCGCTGATCGAGAGCCGATCGTTCGCCTTGTCGTAGACGGCGCGCAGATCGAAAGCGTCGAACAGGGCGCGTTTGGTCTCGTCGTCGGCATTGCGTAGCCACTCGGAGAGATCGGGCACCTGATCGAGCACCGCTGCCGGGTCTTGGCGTTCGGGTGCCAGTCCGAGCTTCGGCAGGGACGCCTGCGCCGCCGCCTTCTCGGCCTTGAGTTCGTTGATCCGCGCCTGCACTACGTCGGGCTCGACTCCGGCCTCCAGAGCCTGGGCGCCTGATCTTGTACGGGAGCCCTCGATCTGCTTTCCTCGAACGTATGTTCGTACTCAGGCAAGTTGACGGGCCCGCCGTTGGAGATCGCCTCCTGATCGGAGACCCTGACGAGCCGCCGGTGCTCGAACCCCGCATCGTGATCGACTCGCAGACGTGGGCGGGGAGCATCACCCCGGCGCCGCCGCCGCCCGCGATCGACGCTCGGGCGCTCATGGTCGCCATCTAGCAACTGTCGAGCCGATCGATCGGGTGCTCGTGGCACGATGCCACAGATGTTCGACTCCGTGTGTGTCCGGCGTACTGGCATTGCCGAAGACGAGGCGCGTCTAGACCTTGGGCTGGTCGCAGAGGCGCTCTTGTTCTATGGGCGAGTTGACATTGTTGCTGACAGAAGCGTCTTTCAAGCGTTGTTTGCGAGCTTGGGGATTGACGGATTTCTCAGACTCGTCGAATCGGAGAGGGTTTCGTTCTCGTACTGCAATCAATTCACGGGGGTGATGACCGAGGATGCCAATACACCAACAGAGCGGTTCTTTCTGGGTGTGGTGGAAATGCCGCACACAGCGATCGAGCGCCTCGCTGTGGAGGATTTTCGTCTAGCTACTGGCAAGTCCGGGCGAGGCCGCCGGCTAGCCGCTAGGTTTCTGAACCATGTTGGTGATGTGGGGCTCGATGCAGGAATCCACGCATCGGCCACCGCCGATGCTCTAAATGCCGACTACGTCGCGAGTCTCATTCGCGATGTGATCGGATTCATGGCCCCGAACTACAACCTCCCTGAGCAATTCGTGTTCGAGATCGAAGCGGCCGAGGAAGAGCGTGTCAAGATCCGGACGAACCTTGACTGGTCACTCGTCAACCGGCACTGGCGCGCGAAGTCTGAGTCCCAAATTGGGCCAAGCGATGTGCTCGGGTGGATTTTGGGGGCAAATGAGGAGATGGCCTTTGCGGGACACTTCGCATCCGAGATGATTACGAACCCTTTCTCGGCCAGGATACTTCGGACAAAGACGGAGGCCCTGCTAGCGCGCGAGCGATCGGCGGACGCTCAGCACGACTTTCAGGATCTCGTATTTGACGAAGCTCGCTCGGTGCGGGAGGCCGTAAACTCCGGACAGCGCTCGCTGCTAGAAGCGTTGGACCTTGCCGAGCGAGCTGACCGCTTTCGATCCTGGCTCTCCGACCTTGATGAGGATCATCAGCTAGCCCGCGAGTACCTGAAGGCTTGCACGGCTGAGACTTGGGCTGACAGCCTTCCGGCCAAGACAGTCCGGTTTCTCACGGTCACGGGAGCAAGCACCGCCGCTGGGGTGGCATTGACTGGTCCTATTGGCATCGCGGCTGGACCCATCATCGGGACCGCAGACTTCCTCCAAGATGTCCTTCGTCGCGGTTGGCGCCCGTCGCAGTTCGTAGAGCGTCGCCTGCGCGGATTCGTCGCCGATCGCGATAGGTAGGGCTGCGCCGTTAGGCGCTCAGTCGGTAGTCCTGCGCCAGCGTTGTCCCCGGCGTCAGTGCAGACCCCCGGAGCTTCTTCCCGCACAACGGCTCAAGGCCGGTGCGGCGCATCGCGCCGCGTAGCCACTCGGCGAGGTCAGGGACCTGATCGAGCACGGCCGCCGGGTCACGCCGCGGCGGCGCTTGCGCTACCCGCTCTCTAGCCGCCATCGGCGCAGGCTGCTACTTGGCTTTGTCCTGTGGATGGATGGTCTCGCCGCGCGCCAGCATCGCCACGAAACGCTCGATGCGCCGCGCGCGGGTGTCGCTGCGCTTGGCCTCGTGAATCCTGTAGAGGACCGAGTATCGGTTTTGACTGCTGAGATGATCGAACATCGCCTTGGCGCGTGGCTCGACGTCGAGCGCCGCGGTGAGGTCCGCCGGCACCTCGATCGTTGCCTGACCTGCGTAGGCAGCATCCCAGCGTCCATCGTCCTTCGCCAGCGCGACCGCCGCTAGCCCCGCCGGGTGCATCAAGCCTTCGGCCTGTAGTCGCTCGACGAGACCGACGTTGCGTTGTGACCACGAGCTGCGCGTCCGCCTGGGGGTGAACCGCTGGCGAAATGTACGCTCGTCGCGGCGCCGTACCTGCCCGTCGATCCAGCCGTGACACAGAGCCTCTTCGAGCGCCTCGTCGTAGCTGAGCCTGGTCGGCTCGATCACGTGCTTCTTGGCGAGCACGAGCCACACACCACTCTCATCCCGATGGTGTGCGCCGAGCCAGGATCGCCAGCGGGCTCTGTCGGCGACGAGCAGCTCAGGAAGCTCATCAGGCATCCCTCCACATTTTGCCAACCACCGGCGGCAGGCAACGGCACGGGTAGAATCGGAGTCGATGTCCGAGGCTGCGATCTATAGGGCAGGATCTGGCGAGCCAGTGGTGCTGCTGCACGGGTTCACCGCGGCGTGGAGGATCTGGCATCCGATCCTGGCCGACCTCGCCGCTCGCTACGAGGTGATCGCCCCGACGCTGCCAGGCCACCACGGCGGCCCCACCTATCCCGCCGATCAGCCGATCACGTTCGAGCGCTCCACCGACGCGATCGAGGCGCTGCTGGACGAGCTGGGCGTCAGCACGGCGCACTTCGTCGGCAACTCGATGGGCGGCGGCATCGCACTCGAGCTGGCCAAGCGCGGCCGTGCGCGCTCGGTCGTCGCGCTCGCGCCCGCCGGCGGCTGGAGCCGGGGCGACGGGGAGGGGCCGCGCATCGGGACGTTCTTCGCGAGGCAGATCAAGATGCTCGAGCGAACCCACGCCTGGAGCGAGCGGATCATGAGACGTCCCGGGACTCGCCGGCTGGCGTTCAGGGAAATCATGCGCCACGGAGAGCTCGTATCCCCCGCGGATGCAGCCGAGATATCGCAGGCTGCGATGAGCTGCTCCATCAGCCAGAGAGCGATCCGAGAGCTGCGCGCCGACAACGCCGGGCTCACGATCGGCGATCTCGATCGGATCACCTGCCCGGTGCTGTTGGCCACCCCGCAGTTCGACCGCGTACTACCCGGCCCTCGACACGCCCCGCGCTACCGCCGCGAGATACCGGGTGTCAAGGCGGTCACGCTCGCCGACTGCGGACACGCGCCGATGTGGGACGACACCAAGCTCGTGACGAAGCTGATCGTCGAGCACGTCGACCGGAACCTCGCGCCCGGCCCTGACGCTCGGGCAGATGTGCCGTCGCCGCCAGCGGCAGCAGTGGCTTGAGGCGCAATACCTTCTCTTAGCCCGCGAGCTGCTCCACCAGCCGTGCGGCGGTCTCGCCCGCGTCGTGTCCCTCGCTCCAAGCCCCAAGCTCCCGCGCCCGCGCCCTGATCGACGGCTCGCCGAGCGCTCTTTCGACCGCGAGCCGTATCGGTCGCGGCGAGACGAACCGCCGCGGCACCCGCACACCGGCGCCCGACCAGTCGAGCCGCGCGGCGTTCTCGTTCATGTCGCCGATCGCCGGGGCCGCCACGACGGCGCAGCCGCAGGCGAGCGCCCGGGCGAGCGTTCCGTGGCCGGCGTGGCAGACGACCACGTCGCAGTGGGGCATCGTGCGCGAGTAGGAGACCCAGTCGACGACCCGCGCGTTGTCGGGCACCGGCAGAGGCACCGGCGGCAGACGCCGGTTCCACGTCGCGAGCACGCGCACAGGAGCATCGGCTAGACCCTCCAGAGCGGAGCGCAGCAGGGTGTGCTCGGGATCCTGTGCGGTGGATGGCGCGACGAGCACGAGCGGATCATCTCCATCAGGCAGTTCCACGTCTTGTGTCGGCGGCTCCCACATGAGCGGCCCCACCACGTGCACGCCCTCTGGCCACGGCCGCGGGTACTCCAGCTGCGGGAACGTGGCGACGAGCGCGAGCGAGCGGCTGATGCCGCCGTGGACGTGCTCCACGGGCGGCAGGTCGAGCCGTGCGCGTGTCTGGTTGAGCTCCATGCGCCCCAGCTCGAGTCCTTTGGCGACGGGCGCCTGCATGCGCCGCCAGAACGCGCGACCGATCGGGCTGCGCGGCAGACGCGCGCCGAGGGAGTAGATCGGCGAGCCGGGCAGCACGTGCGGGTGCACGTGGGGGATGAGCGTCGCGTAGGGGACGCCGTGGCTCTCCGCGGCGAGCGCGGGGGCGAGCGTGAGGATGTCGGCGACCACGACATCGGGCTGCAGCTCGGCGACGAGCGGGAGCGTGTCCTTGGTGGCGTGGACGACCGCCTCGTAGAAGTCGAGCGGCTCCGGGCCGGAGGGGAACACGTGGTACTCCGGCGCGGCGGCGAACGCGAGCCCCTCCGCTTCGATCGGCTCCTGCCAGCGCTTCCACGTCTGCAGCGTCACCTCGTGGCCGCGCGCGGCGAGCGCGCGTCCGAGGGCGATCATCGGGAATGCGTGGCCGGGGTCGCCGAAGGCGCCCAGCAGCACACGTCTCGGAGGGCCGGCGGTGTCCGTCACGCGACGGTTCGGATCAGGCTGCGAGCTCGGCGAGTAGGCGCAGCTGCTCGAGGCGCTCTGGCGCGGTGAACGCGGTGGGGGTCACGCCGAGCGTGCCGACGCCCGCGTCGCGGTACACCGCGATCCGCTCGCGCACCACGTCCTTCGGCCCGCACAGCGAGACCTGGTCGATGAGCGCGTCGGGGACCGCCGCCATCGCCTCCTCGCGCTTGCCTTCGAGGTACAGGTCCTGGATGACCTTCGCCTCCGCCTCGTAGCCGTAGCGGCTCACGAGCTGGTTGTAGAAGTTCTGCTTGCGCGAGCCCATCCCGCCGACATACAGCGCGATGAACGGTCGCATCGTGTTGCGTGCGCCCTCGAGGTCGTCGGTGATGCAGAGGCTCACGGTCGGAGCGATGTCGAAGTCCTCGAGCGATTTGCCCGACCGGTCGGCGCCTTCCTGCAGCAGCGGGCGCAGGTCGGAGACGTGCTCGGGGGAGAACAGCGTCGGGATCCAGCCGTCGGCGATCTCGCCCGCGAGCGCGGTGTTCTTCGGCCCGATCGCAGCGAGGTAGATCGGGATGCGCTCCTGGACCGGGGAGATCGTGAGCTTGAGCGCCTTGCCGGGGCCGTCGGGGAGCGGCAGCTCGAGCGTCTCGCCGTGGAACTCCACGCGTTCGCGCGCGAGCGCCATGCGGATCACCGCGACGTACTCGCGCGTGCGCTGCAGCTGCTTGGCGAAGCGCTGCCCGTGCCAGCCCTCGGCGACCTGCGGGCCGGAGGAGCCGATGCCGCAGATCATGCGCCCGTTCGACAGCTGGTCGATCGTGGCGGCGGTCATCGCGGTCATCGCCGCGGAGCGGCCCGGCATCTGGAAGATGCCCGAGCCGAGGCGGATCTTCGAGGTCTGCCCCGCTAGCCAGCCCAGCACGGTGGCGGTGTCGGAGCCGTAGGCCTCGGCGGCCCACACCGAGTCATAGCCCAGACGCTCGGCCTCCTGGACGATCGTGAGCTGGTCCTGCGAGCTGAGGCCCAGACCCCAGTAGCCGATGTGCACGCCGAGCTTCATCGCCGCAAACCCTACAGCGAGTCGCCAGGACGCACGAACATCATCTCCGGCACCACGCACGCGGGGGAGACCTTCAGCAGGTAGCGCACCGCCTCCGCGATGTCCTCGGGGCGGATCATCTCATCGGCGGGCACGTGCTCCTTGGCGAAGTCGGTCATCGGCGTGTCCACGAACGCGGGGCACAGGGCGGTCGACTTGATGCCCTCCTTGCCGAGCTCCTTGTTCATCGCTTCGGTCCAGCCGACCACGCCGTGCTTGGTGGCGGAGTAGACGGACAGCCACGCCTCGCCGTGCTTGCCGGAGATCGAGGAGGTGTTGACGACGAGCACGTTCTTGGTCTCCGCGGCGGCCTCGCGCAGCATCCCCATGCACTCGCGGTAGAAGAGGACGATCGAGCGCAGGTTGATGTCGAGCTGCATGTCGATGTGCTTGGTCTGGATGTCAGCGACTGCCGCCCCCACGCCCACACCGGCGTTGTTGACGAGCACGTCGAGCCGGCCGTAGCGCTCGCGGTGGGCGGCGACCACCTTCTGGATCTCGGCCTCGTCGGAGACGTTCGCCGCGATGGCCTGCACGTCGAAGCCCTCAGCGACGAGCCCCTGCGCGGCGGCCTCCAGCTTGTCGGGGCGGCGCGCGGCGACGGTGAGCCCGTAGCCCTCCTCGCCGAGGATCCTCGCGATCGCGAGCCCGATCCCGCTGGATGCTCCGGTGACGATTGCTGCGCGCTGTGCTGACATGCTGCGGCCCCCTCCTGTGGTTGCGGAATCGATGCGCGGCCTTGACAGCAAGGCCGGGCGGGAGCATCCCACATCTGGTCCGCGGCGCATCCCGCTGGTAGCGTCTGGCTCGCGCGCGAGAGCCGAGAGGCCCGAGCGCGTGGAGGGCCCGTAGCTCAGTTGGTTAGAGCTGTCGACTCATAATCGATAGGTCGCAGGTTCGAGTCCTGCCGGGCCCACTTTCAGGCGATCCGCTGCGTTCGACAGGCTTGCGCGTTTCGTCTCAGGCTGGACGTAGCTTCCTGGTGTGGCACACCACCATCCAAGCACCAGGGACCCCGAAGGCCGCCGCGTAGTCTTCGACGCTGGCACGCGCCTGCATTTGGCACTCGGTCGGCCCGAGCTGATGGAGGAGATTGACCTGATCCTCGGGACGGTAGCCCACCCAGACCACCGCGCTTCCGACCTGCTCCCTGGCCGTGAGCATTTCTACCGCAGACACGTCGACCCTCGCCGTTGGCTGCGGGTGGTCGTAGACTTCAACGAAGATCCTGCGTGGGTCGTGACCGCGCTGGTCCAACAGAACCCCCCGCGAGGCTGGAAGCCATGAATATCACCATCGCTGGTATCTCCTTCGACCATCACCACTACGACGAGCGCGGAGACGTGCTCTACCTGAATGTAGGGGAGCCACGCCCTGCAGCCCGTGGTCTCGAGACGCCCGACGGACACGCGATTCATTACGACGAGACCGGGGCCGTGATCGGTCTCACGCTGCTGAACGTCCGTCATACGCTCGAGCGGGACGGCAGGCTCACTCTGACACTGCCGCCTGAGCATCTCGAAGCTGACGCGCTGAAGTCGATACTTGCGGCTGCCTGACCAGCGAACGCGTCTATTGCGCTTCTCGAAATAGCGTGACCTTGTTGGCCCGACCAGCGGGAAAGGCTGGTCTGCAAGTCGATGACTGGCGAGTGCTCTTTACCCGCGAGCAAGCGGTCTGAGTCTATGCTGCGTGGCAGCGTCTACCGCGAGAATGGAGTGCATCAGGTGCGAGGTAGTGAAGACGTGGGGAAATTGAGCAGCTCGAATCAGCAGCAACGTGGCTAAATTCGGTAGTCGCGGGTTGCAGCGCAATTGAGGGTGTCTGCGGCGAACATTATCAACAGCTCAGTAATCTCCGAGTGCAGTACCTCGAAATCGCTCATGCTTACTTCGAGGAACTCGCCATGAGCAATATTGTTTCGTCTAAAGAGAAGGCCTTGATCTATGAGATTGGCTTGCAGTTCGTACGGATGCTGGTCGATGCCCAGCTTTGCAAGGATATCGCGTAGTACTGAGGAACTCAGGTTTGCCGCCGTGATCACGGCGCCCTTGGAGTTGAGGTAGGCGGGGTTTGAAAGCTCATTACGGAGAAATTCCGCAAACTCAATATGAGGATTAGCCGTTGTCGCTTCGCTGAGTTTGGTCATCCGCTGCTTCAATGCAAGAGCAAAAAATGGAGTACTCAGCTGCTCGTAAGTCAATCGCTGGCGGGCTACGTAATCCAAATAATAGGTCGCTATGTTCTTAATCCATCCCTCCCAATGCGCATAGAGGAGCGCCACGCCGGCGCGCAATGCCGTCGGCGCCTTAGTAGCACGGGACTCTCGCGCGTGGAACAAGATCGTGACGAGCTCACGCTTCCGCCAAGCCGTCTCACGGTCAACAGCCAGTTCTAGCTCGGACAGGCTACGAAGCTTCACGGCGTAAACAGTGCGCGGCCCCTAGGTACTGTCTTAGGAATCCGTCCTGAAGCACGAATGCCGCTACCAGAGTTGGTCCGGAACTCCTGATCGCTCCATAGTTGTTGAGCGCGACCTCTCAAACTTACGTTTCGCTCGCTTGCGTCAAGTTTGGTCCACGCGTCGAGATTCGCGTGTACTCCCACCGTGATGGCCTCAAAGGCTGATACGGCAAATCCTCCAAGAAACCTATCGGTGACCCCGTCGTATCGTCGAAACGCATCGTCTCCCAGGGCAGAGTCTAGGATGTCAAAGGTCTGGGCAAAGGTATTGCCTTCGGTGTCCAGGTCAAATTGGTCGCTGCGCGCAAATTCTAGAGATCGCTTATCAAGGAAGTCACTCATATCGCCAATGTTTCTCAGGATGGCCGCGTCAGCATTCTTGAGTGCAAGGAATCTAATGGCGAGCTCCATGTCATATTGCTCATCAACGGCCCGGTCGGAAATTGCGATGGTGCGCTGAAAGCTTGCCAGGTCGCGTAGGCCTCTTACCCACCCGTAGAAGTCCGGTCGCACCATGATTAGGAGACAGTTGCGAACCTCCTGGTCGGACAGTTGGGATCCGCCAGTGTTGAGGCGCTGAAACAGATCGTACTTTGCATCTTCGTCGCTCTCGCGCTTTACGATCTTTATATCAATGGACGCCCTCTTGATAAGGCGTTGCTGATCGGGGGTCAGTGGGATGGAGCCATCGGTGTTGTCATCCCAGACGACGCCAGCGAGTGAAGGTAGATACTCAGTTGCGGTGAGTGCGGTAGGTCTGACAAGTTGATCTGAGGAGTCCTTTAGAACCCCGACGAACTCAAAAATGGTGCTCAGTCGCTGAAGGCCGTCTATGACGTCCCAAACACCATCCTGACGCTGATGAACGAACAGCGACGGAATTGGTATGCCGAGTAGGAGAGACTCGATGAAGCGGGACTTCTGAGCAGTGCTCCACCGGAAAAAACGCTGGAACTCAGGATGTATGTCCAGATCTCCGTCGCGATAGATATTCAGCAACTCTCCAACGGACATGGGATAGCCCTCGGTTTGAATCTCCCGGCGCCTCTGGTCAATCTCGTTTTGGAGAGCCATCAATTAGAACCATACCGGAGGCGGCGGCGGGTCCATGTTGAGGGCGCGTTGCCCCCACGGTGTTCGCCCCGTTCGTAGGCCAGCCAATCAATCTCGGGCAAACCACACCCACATCAGGGGCTAACTACGGATCGTGCAGCACCGGTAACCAGCCGTTGTTAACTCAGAGGCTGCCGCTGCGATCCTTTCCCACCGCACCGCCCTCGCCGCCCTCACGGCGATCGTCGCAGCAGGCAGCCCACCGTCGCCTCGAGACAGGAGGGATGTACCTGCCATGCCCGCAACCGTCGCTGCCCAGCGCCACCACAACGAGACCCACGGCAGTCGCCTGACGAGGGCGTTCGAAGCGCTCGATGCGTTCCCGGCTCTGGAGGAGTCGCGCGCACGTCTGCTGTCCGCCACCGCCAAGGATCACGTCGTCACCGACGAGGTCGTCTCGGCGATCGAGTCCGACGTGGCCTTCGTGATCGCCGTCCTGCGCCGCGCGAACGCCGGCCAGTCGGGTCGCGGGCTGATCGACACGGTTCCTGGCGCGGTCGAGGCGCTGTCTCCCGAAGCGCTCCGCGAGCTGGCCGAGAATGCGGTGACGTTCGAGTTCTTCGAGCACGCCACCGGCTGGGACTTCGCGCCCGAGCGCTTCCGGCTGCACGCCGTCGCGACGCAGCGGGTCGCCGACCGGATCGCGTGCGCGGTGGGCTACAAACACCGCGACCGTCTCGCGGTCACGAGCCTCCTGCACGACGTCGGCAAGCTCGTGCTCGCGAACGCCTACCCCGGCTACCCGAGCCGGATCCACAACGGCGCGAGCACACCCGAGGAGCGCATTCATCAGGAGCGCAGGGAGCTGGGCGTCGACCACGCCCTCGTCGGCGGCGTGCTCCTCAGGCGCTGGGGCCTGCCCGGCACGATCGCGTCGGCGGTCGAGCAGCACCACAACGAGGAGGTCGAAGGCGAGGCCGCATTCATCCAGCTAGCGGACATGCTCGCCCGCTACGAGCAGGGCGCGAACGTCTCCCCTCGGCACATGCGCCGCACCGCCTACGCAGTGGGGATCAGCCCGCGCGAGCTGCGGGGGCTGATGTACGAGCTGCCGACCACGGCCAACCAACGTGCGCGCCACGTCGATCCGTGCCCGCTCACCGACCGCGAGCTGTCGGTGCTCCAGGGCCTCGCCAAGGGCGGCATCTACAAGCAGATCGCGGATGAGCTCGAACTGTCAACGAGCACCGTCCGCAGCCATCTGCACAACGTGTACGGCAAGCTCGGCGCGATCGATCGCGCGCAGGCGGTGCTCATGGCGACCGCCCGCGGCTGGATCTAGACGACCCGCGCGCCGGCGCCTCCCCAGAAACGTCTTACGCGATCCTCACGTTCCCCTTCGGCTCGTGCGCTTAGCTGTGGGCTAGCTATGACAACGGTAAGCACCGGCGTCACTCGTCGTCAACTGCTGCGCTCCGCGGGGCTCGGCGCGATGACGCTCGGTCTCGCCGGCAGCGTCACCGAGGTCGTGCTCGCCGCCACTGCCCGCAGCGGGCGCTCGCCGAGGCCGCCCGCGTGGCGCAGCCGCCCGGACCTGAGGATCCCTGCGCTCACGGTGCTCCGCAACGAGCAGGGCGCCTCCACCGATCCGATCTTCATCGCCCCCTACAACAACCCCTACGGTCAGGCGGGCGCGGTGATCGTCGACCACCACGGCGAGCCGATCTGGGAGAACCCGGTCGCGGGCATCGTGACCACCAACTTCAAGGTCCAGAGCTATCGCGGCGAGCCGGTGCTCACGTGGTGGGAGGGACACATCGAACTCGGCCACGGCGTCGGCGAATACGTGATCGCCGACACCGCCTACCGCACCGTGCGCCGCATCCAGGCCGCGGGCGGGCTGCGCGGCGACCTGCACGAGTTCGTCATCACGCCCCAGGGCACCGCGCTGATCACCAGTTACCAGGTCGTCGGCGCCGACCTCTCGAGCGTCGGCGGCGCGCGCGACGGCACGATCCAGGACGCGATCTTCCAGGAGGTCGACCTCGCCACCGGCAGGGTGCTGCTCGAGTGGCACAGCCTCGAGCACATCCCGCTCGCGGAGTCCTTCGCCCCCGTGGGCGCCAACTGGGACTACTCCCACATCAACTCCGTCGCCCTCGACGGCGACGGGAGCCTGCTGATCTCCTCGCGCAGCACCCAGACCGTCTACAAGCTCGACCGCCGGGGCAACATCCTTTGGCGCCTCGGCGGCGGGAGCAGCGACTTCGCGATGGGGCCGGGCAGCCGCTTCGCGTGGCAGCACCACGCTCGCCGCCAGTCCGACGGCACGCTCACGGTGTTCGACAACGGCGCCACGCCCGCGGTGGAGCGGCAGTCGCGCGGGCTGATCCTCGCCCTCGACGAGCAGCAGATGTCCGCGACGTTGCTGCGCCAGTACACCCACGCGGGGATCCTCGCCGGCAGCCAGGGCAGCGTGCAGCGGCTCGCCAACGGCAACGTGTTCGTCGGCTGGGGGGAAATCCCCCGCGTCTCCGAGTTCGACCCCTCCGGGCGCCTGCTGTTCGACGCGAAGCTCGGCGCTCGCTACCAGTGCTACCGCGCGTTTCGCCTGCCGTGGAGCGCACAGCCAGCGGAGGCGCCGGCGCTCGCGATTGACCACCGCGAAGGCAGGGTCGCCGCCTACGCCAGCTGGAACGGCGCGACCGACGTGCATGCGTGGCAGCTGCTCGTCGACTCGAAAGCGGGCGGCATGCAGGCGGTCGCGACCGTGAGAGCGAGGAGCTTCGAGACCGTGCTCCACACCGACGCGGTCGGCTCCAGCTTCGCCGTGAGTGCGCTCGACGCCTACGGCACGGAGCTCGGACGGTCGTCTGCGGTTGCGCTCCCGGCGATCCGTTTGTGAGAGACCGCTCAGTCTCTTAAAGGCAACACAGCTCGGGCCGATGAATCGACCACAAACCAACCCGAGGGAAGGAACGGCCCCATGAGCATCACCCCAGTCGGCGGCGCAGCGCCCGCCCAGAGCCACGCAGTCCCCACGCCGCCCGCCAAGCCCGAGACCGCCGAGGTCCCGGGGGCGCCGGACCACGACGGCGACTCGGACAACGGCGCGGCACACGCTCTCACCCAGGCGGCCTCTCCCGCCAAAATCACCCCCGGCCAGATCAACCTCAAGGCCTGAGCCGCACCCTCTCGAGGCACAACGGCGGCCATCGACGGGTGGCCGCCGCGCCTCACCGCTCTCGCGTCAAGCGGTCGTGAGGACCGCCTTCACGCCGCCGCCGAGGAAGTGCTCGCGCAGCGCCTGCGGCGCGTCCTCGAGCGAGCCCACCGTGGTCGTGACCGTCTCTGGGCGTAGGCGCCCGTCGCGCATCAGCTCGAGCACCTTCGGGATCAGCGCGCGCACGTGCGTGCGCCCGAAGTGAAGCGTCACGTTGCGCACGTACATCTGAAGCGCCGGGGTGCGGGCGCTGCGGTGAAGGCTCCCGGAGCTTGTGCAGATCCCGTCCGGGGCGGTGTGGGAGAGCGCCACGCCGAGCCTGTCGATCGTGAGGTCCACCACCAGCGGCGCCGGCGGGCGGCGGCGCAGCTCGCGTGGAGAGATCGCGTGCAGCCCGAGGCGCTCGGCGTGCGCGCGCATCGCGGGTCTCGCATCGACGATGCACACGTTGCGCGCGCCGAACGCGCGGGCGATCAGACCCACGTAGAGCGCCACGCTGCCGCTGAACAGCACGCGCTCCTCGAGCGCCGCGAGGATCAGGATCTCCGCGTCAGGGTCGCGCTCGAGCAGCACCGGCACATGCGGGCCGATGTGGCGGTAGGCGTCGCACACGTTGTCCGCGAGGCTCGCCGCGGCCACCGGATCGATGCCCTCGGGAAGCGGCACGAGCATCGCATCCGCATAAGGCACCGCGAGCTCGTCGGAGAACGCACCGCCCCAGTGCCCCGTCGCCAGGCCCATGCCATAGGCGGAGACGGGCGGCACCGACGTGCAGCTGCCCTGCAGTCCCGCGAGGCACGGGGCGCACGTCCCACAGCTGATCTCGAACGGCACGATCACGCGGTCGCCCGGCTTGACCGTGCTGACGCGCTCGCCGACGCTCAGCACGTCCGCGACGCATTCGTGCCCGAGGTGCAGCGGCAGCGCGAACTGGCTGCGGCCGAGCGCGAGCGGGCAGTCGATGTCGCACGTGGCGGACGCGATCGGGTGCACCACCGCGCCATACGGTCCGGGTGGGGGCGGCGCGGGCGTCGAGCGCCAGCGCAGGCGCGCGCCGGGGGCGGCCTGTAGCGCGCGCATCCGTGGCCGCGAGCCCGAGCGGCGCTCGCGGGCGATGTCTCCGACGGTCGCGGCGAGGCGGTGCAGGCGCTGCTCGCGGTCTCGCTCCAGCAACACGCGCAGGGCGGCGGTGGCGTTCGGCGAGAGGAATCCCGCGTAGTGGCGCAGCCAGCCGCTGGGGCGGTGACGGTGCATCGTCGCGACATTATCGCCGGACGGGTTCAGAGGTTTAGGATCGCTCGACGGAGGGCATTGCCAAGCACAATGAGCTCACACACCACCCGCGTCCCGCTGATCCCCTTCGGCGACGGGGTGGATATCCCGCAGCTCGGCTTCGGGGTCTTTCAGGTCCCGCCCGCGCAGACCGTCGAGGTCGTATCGAACGCGCTGGCCACCGGCTACCGCCACATCGACACCGCGGCGGCGTACCGCAACGAGGCCGAGGTGGGGCAGGCGCTGCGCGAGAGCGGCCTGGGTCGCGACGAGGTGTTCGTGACGACGAAGTGCTTCAACGACGACCACGGCCACGAGCGGGCCAAGCGCGCGCTGCACGCGAGCCTCGAGCGCCTGCAGCTCGACCGCGTGGACCTGTATCTGATCCACTGGCCGGTGCCGTCGCACGACCTATATGTGGAGACATGGAGGGCGTTCGTCGAGATGCGTGACGAAGGGCTGACCCGCGCGATCGGCGTGTCGAACTTCAAGCCCGCCCATCTGCGGCGCGTGATCGAGGAGACCGGCGAGACGCCGGCGGTGAACCAGGTGGAGCTGCACCCCTACCTGCAGCAGCCGCAGCTGCGCTGCGAACACCACGATCTGCACATGCTGACCGAGGCGTGGAGCCCGCTCGCGCAGGGCAGGGCGCTCGAGGACCCCGCGATCGTGGAGATCGCCGAGGCGCACTCGAGGACGGCGGGGCAGGTGGTGATCCGCTGGCACGTGCAGCTCGGCAACGTGGTGATCCCCAAGTCGGTGACGCCCGAGCGGATCGAGCAGAACTTCCACGTCTTCGACTTCGAGCTGAGCGATGCGGAGATGGAGTCGATCGCGGCGCTCGACACGAACACCCGCATCGGGCCAGACCCCGACACGTTCGTGCGCCCCTGAGAAAGTCATCCCTCAGTGCAAGACGGCGCCCACGCTGTCAAGTAACCGCCCCGATCGGCGGTTCGCTGTCAAGTAGACAGCCGCAGAGGCCGATGGGATGGGCGTGTCGCCCTCCACCAGAGAGAGCCCCCAGAACCCTTACGTGATCGCGAGCGCCGATCAGGCCGCTGCGGCTGCTCTGCGCGAGCTGCCCGAGGCGCTGATCCTGGTGTTCGACAGGGACCTGCGCTTCGTGCTGACCGCGGGGCAGGCGCTCGAGCGTCTCGGCCCACCGCAGGCCGGCCTCGACGGCCAGCTCGTGGAGGAGGCGTTCCCGGCGGAGCTGTGGCGGGTGCTCGAGCCGCTGTTCCGCTCGGCGCTCGACGGCGAGACGCGCTCGCGCGAGATCTGGACCGCGGAGGAGCGCCACTGCATGATGGTCGACGTTGGGCCGCTGCGGCTGCACGGCGCGGGCGGCGAGGAGGACAGCTCGATCGCGGGCGGCGTGGCGGTGGTGCTCGACATCACCGCGCGCAGACACGCGGATCTGCTCGCGCCCTCGCGCGGGAGCGGCAGCTTCGAGGAGGTCTTCGAGCGCGCGCCGATCGGCACCGGCCTGCTCGACAGCGAAGGCCGCTGGCTGCTGGTGAACCGCGCGCTGTGCGACATCACCGGCTACACCTCCGAGGAGCTGATCGGCAAGCGCTTCGACGGCATCATGCACCCGGAGGACGCGCTCAACGACCTCGAGCAGCGCCAGCGCCTGCTCGACGGCCAGATCCCGGCCTTCCAGGTGGAGAAGCGCTACTTCGACGCCGCCGGGGAGACCGTCTCGGCGATCCTGTCGATGTCGCTCGTGCGTGATCGCAACGGCGCACCGCTCCACTACATCGCCCAGGTGCAGGACATCTCCGACCGCAAGCGCCTGGAGGAGCACCTGCGCCACCTCGCCGACCACGACCCGCTGACGGGGATGCGCAACCGCCGGCTGTTCGAGCACGACCTGCGCCTGCAGGTCGCCCGCTCGCAGCGCTACGGCGAGGTCGCGGGGCTGATCGTGATCGACCTGGACGAGTTCAAGCGCGTCAACGACACCTACGGCCACAAGGCAGGCGACGACACGCTCAAGGCGGTCGCCCGCGCGCTGACGCGCAGACTGAGGGAAACGGACCTCGTGGCACGCCTCGGCGGCGACGAGTTCGCGGTGCTCCTGCCGCACATCGACCGCGAGGGCGTGGCTGTGGTGGCGGAGGGCCTGGACCGTGTGATCAAGGGCTGCACCATCGACGTCGGCGACGACGTCCTGCACCCCTCGGCGAGCATCGGCTTCTCGCTCGTGCACGAAGGCGTCGAAAGCGCGGAGAAAGCGCTCGTGGAAGCCGACCAGGCGATGTACGCGGCGAAGCGCGCGAGGCCCGAGACGCACCGCTGAGCGAATCCCGTAGGGGCGCCTCCCGCGCGCGGCGGTATCGATGTCGAATCGCGTTTCAAAGCCAGCCGGTGCGGTGAATACGCTGAAGCGATGAGGCCAGGCGAGCGGCTCGCGGTAATAGATCTAGGCTCCAACTCCTTCCGGCTGGTCGTGTTCATGGCAGGACAGGGCTGGTGGCGGCGTACCGATGAGATCCACGAGCCGGTGCGCATCGGCGAGGGGATGATCGACACGGGCGTGCTGGGGGAGGAGCCGATGGAGCGCGCGCTGGCGACGCTCGACGTGTTCTCGCACTTCTGTCGCGCGGGCGGCCTCGACGCGGACGCGGTGGACGCGGTCGCGACGAGCGCGATCCGCGACGCGGAGAACGCGGAGGAGTTCCTCGCACGGGCTCGCGAGCGCTTCGGACTGCCGATCCGCGTGCTGAGCCGCGGCGCGGAGGCCCGCTACGGCTACCTCGCGGCGGTCAACTCGACCACGTTGAGCGACGGCTGCGTGCTCGACCTGGGAGGCGGCTCGCTGCAGCTGGTGCGCGTGGCGGACCGGCTGGCGAGCCACTCGGGCTCGTGGCGGGTGGGGACGGTGCTGATGAGCGAGCGCTTCCTGCCGCCGAACGGCCCGGCGAAGCGCAAGCAGCTGGAGGAGCTGCGCGAGCACGTGGCGCTGGAGCTGGCGCAGGCGGCGTGGTTGACCGAAGGCGCGCGGGCCGGCGGGGGAGGGCGCCTGGTGGGGATCGGGGGCACGCTGCGCAACCTCGCCTCCGCGGCGCAGCGCGCGGCGGGCCTGCCGTCGAACGGCGTACAGGGCACGACGATCGCGCGCGAGGCGCTGGACGAGCTGGTGGAGCGCCTGGCGGCGCTGCCGGCGCGCGAGCGTGCGAGCGTGCCTGGGATCAAGCCTGCGCGCGCGGATCTGATCCTGGCGGGCGCGGTGGTGGTGCAAGGGGTGCTCGAGGCGGGCGGCTTCGAGGGCATCGAGACGACCGAAGCGGGGTTGCGCGAGGGCGTGTTCTTCGAGCGCCAGCTCGCCGACCGCGACCCGCCGCTGCTGCGCGACGTGCGGCGCTCGAGCGTGACGAACATGGCGGCGCAATATCGGGTGGACGCTGTGCACACCCAGCACGTCGCGACGCTCGCGCTGGGGATGTTCGACAAGCTCGCGGAGCTCGGTCTGCACGAGGGCGAGGAGCGCGAGCGCGAACTGCTGTGGGCGGCGTGCATGCTGCACGACATCGGCATGTCGATCGACTACGACGACCACCACAAGCACTCCCGCTACCTGATCCTCAACGGCGGCCTGCCGGGCTTCGAGCCGGTGGAGACGGCGATCGTGGCGCAGGCCGCGCGCTACCACCGCAAGGGCATGCCCTCGCCGGGGCCGATGGCGGCGCTGTTCGGAGACGGCGACGCGGCGCGCCTGGACCGCTGCGCGGCGCTGCTGCGCCTGGCGGAGGACCTGGAGCGCTCGCGCGACCAGCTGGTGAGCGCGACGAGCCTCGAGCTGAAAGACGACGAGGTCGAGCTGCGGCTGATCGCCGACGGCGAGCTGGCGGTGCCGCGGTGGGCGGCCGGTCGCGAGCGCGAGCTGTTCGCGCGCGCGTTCCACCACGGGCTGTCGGTGGCTGTTTAGCCTCAGAAGCTGGCCGCGCTCAGCCCGCAGCGGAGAGCGCGCGTTCGCGCCCGGCGCAGTCAAACAGCACGAGCCCGAGGGGGTAGCCGAGCGGGCTGTTCCATTCGGCGGGGACCATCTCCCTGCACGCGCGCAGAACGGCCTTGGTGGCGCGGTTGCCGCCGCGCAGCGAGTACTCGCCCCCGAGCAGCACGTAGCGCGCTTCTCGGCGTGCGACGAGGCGCGCGAGGCCGGGGCCGTCGAGCGCGGGGTCGGTGCCGCTGTAGCCGCCGAGCGCACCCGCGTCGAGGCCGAAGAGCATCATCGGCGCGGCGGTGCTGGAGGCGACGGTGAAGAGTGCCCAGCGCGAGCCGGGACGGTGCGTGCTGACGTACGCGGCGAGCGCGGCGTCGACTTCGAGGTCTTTGGCGTTGATCCCGTACGCGCCGGCGCCGGCGGTGCGTTCGGGGCCGGCGGCGGGGAACGTGCCCTCGGCGGGCGCGAGCCACGTGGTGGCGGAGTAGGCGGCGGGCGCGACGAGCAGCAGCGCGAGCGTCGCGGCGAGCGCGGGGGCGGCGAGCCGTCGCAGCGCGAGCAGCGCGCACAGCCCGGCGCCGGCCCCGACGAGCAGCACGGGGACGAACCAGCTCATGTAGTGCTCGCGGTGCAGCAGCACGACCTGGACGGCGACGGTGGCGGCGATCGCGAGCGCGAGGAGCGCCAGCCCCAGCACCCTCCGATGGCCGCGGGCGAGCGTGGCGAGCGCGGCTGCTCCCGCGCCGACCATCGCGCCGGCGCCGGGAGCGAGCGCGGAGACGTAGTAGGGATGGACGATCCCCTTGGAGAGGCTGAGCACGGCCGCCTCGACGAGGAACCAGCCGCCGAGCACGAGCGCTACCGCCAGTCGCGGCCGGTCGAAGCGCGCCTCGGGCGGGCGCTCGAGCAGAGCGAGCAGCGCGAGGGCGAGCGCGCCGAGGAACGCGAACGGCAGCAGCCACCCGCCCTGGTCGCCGAGGCCCCGGCCGAACAGGCGCGTGATGCTGGGCGAGCCGCCGAAGGGGATCGGGTTGCGTTCGCGGCCGCTGGTTTCGATTGGTTTGAGCGTGGGCTTGGGTACGCGGGCGGTGTTGCCTCCACTTGTCTGTTCGCTCGCTGCGCTCGGGTGGGCGGCGGCGGCCGCGGCGGCAGCTTCGAGCTGGCGCGCGGCGGGGACGTAGGCGCCGGGCAGCGTGGCGACCCGGCCCGGTCCGCCGGCCTGCCCTTCGACGCGCCCGACGCCGTTGTATTGGAACGTGAGCCCGAGCTCGGTGTTGTTGGTGGAGCTGCCCACGTAGGGGCGCTTGGAGGCGGGGGTGAGTTCTACGAACGCGATCCACGCGAACGACACGGCGAGCATCGCGACCCCGGCGACGGCCACGTGCGCGATGCGCCGACGCAGCGACACGGGCGCGCACACGAGGTAGCCGGCGGCGATCCCGGGGACGGCGAGATAGGCGGCGAGCGTCTTGGTGTTGAACGCGAGCCCGACTAGCGCGCCGCTCCAGACGAGCGCGCGCAGGCGGCCGGTGTCGCAGGCGCGCAGAGCGGCGCCGCAGGCGAGGACGAGCAGCAGGATGAGGACGGTGTCGACGCCGTTCTCGCGCGAGACGGCGACGAACGAGGGGAAGACGGCCATGGCGAGCGCGCCGGCGAACGCGGCGGGGGTGCCGATGCGCGGCTCGAGGATGAGGTAGAGCAGCCCGACGGCGACCGCGCCGAGGAGCGCCTCGGGCAGCAGCAGGCTGAGCGGCGAGAAGCCGAACAGCTTGGCGCTCGCCGCCTGCACCCACAGGGCGAGCGGGGGCTTATCGACGGTGACGAGCCCGCCGGGGTCAAAGGAGACGAAGACGAAGTTGTGCCACGAGCGGAGCATCGACTTGACGCCCGCGGAGTAGAAGACGTTGGCGTAGCCGTTCTGGGAGAGCCGGACGGTGTTGAGCACGGCGGAGGCGGCGACGACCCCGACGAGCCCGCATCGTCCCCGGAGGGGGAGACGGCGGGAGCGGATCATCCGCGCAGCGCGCTGAGCAGCCGATCGAGGTCGCCCTCGTCGTTCCACGCCCCGACGGACGCTCGCAGCCAGGGACGCTCGGGGATGTTGCGCACCATCACGCCGGCGGCGGCGAGGGCGTCGCGCTCGGCTTCGGGGTCGGCGCTGGGGAAGGACACGAGCGTGCTCGGCCCGCGCGGTGTGGGCTCGCACCCCAGCTCGGCCAAACGCTCGGCGAGCGTGGCGGCGAGCGCGCGGGAGCGCTCGTGCACGGCGTCCCAGCCGGCTTCCTCCAGCACGCGGATGCCGGCGAGCGCGCACGCGACGGCCTCGGCGGAGAGCGAGGGCGCGTCGAAGCGCCGCGCGTCCTCATGGACGTGCGCGTCGAGACCGGCCATCGGGTCGGCGAGGTTGGGGTAGCCGCGACGGGTGACGGCGAGGCGCTCGCGCAGCTCGGCGGTGAGGTAGAGCATGCCGGTGCCGTCGGGTCCGCAGAGCCACTTCTGCCCAGCGCCGGCGTACGCGGCGCAGCGAAGGGCGAGCGCGTCGGTGGGGACGGCGCCTACGCCCTGGGCGCCGTCGAGCAGCACGGGGACCTCCAACTCGCCGAGCTCCGCGGGAGCGAGCTTGCCGGTCATCCAGCTGACGTGCGAGCACGCGACGAGCTGCGTGTTCGCGCCGACCCCGCTCGCGAGATCGTCGAATGGGACTTCGCGAACCTCGACGCCGTGCAGCTGGCGGGCGGCGCCGAGCGCTCCGAGCAGGCCGGGATGCTCCTCGTCGCTGGTGAGGATCTCATCGCCGCGGCCGAGACGCAGGCCGTCGATCACCTGAGCGATCCCTTCGGTTGTGCACGTGGTGAGCGCGACATCCTCGGTCGAGCAGCCGAGGACGGCGGCGTAGGACACGCGCAGGGCGTCGTTCAGCTCGGTGCGCCGCGCGAAGTGCGCCTGGGTGCGTCCGCCGGCTAGCTCTCGCTCCATCTCCTCGCGTGCGGCGGCGACGGCGCGTGCGGAGAGCGGCCCGTCGGTGCCGGCGTTGAGATACGCGAGCCGCTCCAGCACGGGAAACTCGGCTCGCAGCGCGGTGAGGCTCACAAACCGCGAGAATACCCGCATGACCAGCGACGGCCAGCAGCAGCCGTTGTGGCAGCCCACCGAGGAGGAGCGCGAGCGCACGGAGATGTGGCGCTTCATGCGCTGGGCGGGCGAGCGCCACGGCCGCGAGTTCTCCGACTACGACGAGCTGTGGCGCTGGTCGGTGGACGAGCTGGAGGTGTTCTGGGCCAACATCTGGGAGTTCTGCGGCGTGCGCGCGTCGAAGCCCTACGACCGGGTTCTCGGCTCGCACGAGATGCCGGGCGCGCGCTGGTTCGAGGGGGCGGAGCTGAACTACGCCGAGAACCTGCTGCTCGGCCCGGTTAGCTCAGACGGGCGGGGTGGGCGGGATCCTGATTCCGTGGCGGTGCTGCACACCTCGGAGCTGCGCGACCTCGGCGAGATCACGTGGGGGGAGCTGACGGCGCAGGTTGCGGCGGCGGCGGGCGGCCTGCGGGCGCTGGGGGTGGAGCGCGGCGACCGCGTGGTGGCTTACATGCCGAACATCCCGGAGACGCTCGTGGCGTTCCTGGCGGTGGCGTCGATCGGCGCGATCTGGTCGAGCGCGGCGCCCGAGTTCGGCGCGCGGAGCGTGATCGACCGCTTCGCGCAGATCGAGCCGAAGGTGCTGCTGGCGGTGGACGGATACCGCCACGGCGGCAAGGACTTCGATCGCACGGCGGTGGTGGAGGGGATCCTGGAGGAGCTGCCGACTGTGGAGCACACGGTGGTGCTGGGCTACATGGCGGGCAAGGATTTTGAGTTGTCGGGCGTGCGTAGCGCCCTCACATGGGATGAGTTGCTGGCCAAGGGCGCTGGCTCGGAGCTGCGTTTCGAGCAGGTGCCGTTCGACCACCCGCTGTGGGTCCTTTACTCGTCGGGCACTACGGGGCTGCCGAAGGCGATCGTGCAGAGCCAGGGCGGGATCCTGGTGGAGCAACTGAAGAAGCGCCTGCACCTGGATCTGCGAGCGGGCGACCGGATGTTCTGGTTCACGACGACGGGCTGGATGATGTGGAACTTCCTCGTGGGGTGCCTGCACAGCGAAGCGGCCATCGTTCTCTATGACGGCAGCCCCGCGCATCCGGATCTGAACTGCCTGTGGAGTCTCGCGGAGCGCGCGCGGATCACGTGCATGGGCGTGAGCGCTGGGTTGTTGGCGAGCTGCGAGAAGGGGGACGTTCACCCGGCGCGCGACTTCGACCTGAGCGCGCTGAGGGCGATCGGCTCGACTGGCTCGCCGCTCTCGCCGGAGAGCTTCCGTTGGATCTACGAGGCGGTGGGCTCGGACATGTGGCTGTTCTCGACGAGCGGCGGCACGGACGTGTGCACGGCGTTCGTTGCGGGCTGCCCGCTGCTGCCGGTTTACGAAGGCGAACTGCAGTGCAGGGCGCTGGGCTGCGCGGTGGAGGCGTGGGACGAACAGGGAAACAGCGTGGCGGACGAGGTGGGGGAGCTGGTGATCACCGAGCCGATGCCGTCGATGCCGCTGTTCCTGTGGGGCGACGAGACCGGCCAGCGGCTGCGGGAGAGCTACTTCGAGATGTACCCGGGGGTGTGGCGCCACGGCGACTGGATCCGCATCACCCCGCGCGGCGGCGCGGTGATCTACGGCCGCTCGGACTCGACGATCAACCGTCAGGGCGTGCGGATGGGAACGAGCGAGATCTACCGCGCGGCGCACGCGGTGCCGGGCGTGCTCGACACGCTCGTGGTGGACGTGCCGAAGCCCGACGGCGAGCTGTGGATGGTGCTGTTCGCGGTGCTCGCGCCGGGTGTCGAGCTGACAGACGAGCTGACCGCGCAGATCAAGAAGCGCATCCGCGAGGACTGCTCACCGCGCCACGTGCCCAACGAGATTCGTCAGATTGCGGAGGTCCCGCGGACGCTGTCGGGGAAGGTGCTGGAGGTGCCGGTGAAGCGGATCCTGATGGGGACCCCGCCGGAGCAGGCGGCGAGCGTCGAGTCGCTGGCTAACCCGCGGTCGTTGGATTACTTCGTGGAGATGGCTAAGGCGGGCTGAGCGGTCATCCGCCAGTTGCTCGTGAACAGATCGTAATACATCGCCCAGGCCGGGCTTGGTCGCAATTTGCGGGAAAGCTGTAAACGGGCGGTTGTCACAGGGGGCATATGTGAAGACCGCGTTAAAGCTCCTTGCGGTCAACGATGTTCTCGACTATAAGACTGTTCGGACAAACAGGATGGTCAGCCGGGGCAACGGCTGATGCTTGGTCAACCGGACCGAGATAGGAGAGTGAAACGACATGAGGCAGGTGCCAAAAACAGGGAATCATCGGGTATGGGGTTAGCTAATGGCCTTCATCGCGACCGTGGTCGTGGTGCAGGTTAGCCTCCTCGTCGCAGCCCTTGTGGCCTATCGCGTGCTCGTGCGTGAAGTGCCGTTAGGCGTGGGCTTCGAGATTGAGGTGAAACTCCTACCCCCGAGCATCCGAGTAAAGAGAAGCAAAGGCCGAAGCTGAGCTTTGTCGGATGCCTCCCCAAATATTGCCCAGACCCAATACGCAGCTAAGGGGGCTGCAAACCGCCGGGGCCGTTCATCTTGGTGGCACGCACTACGTCAAGATGGGCTCGTCTAGAAAACTGGGGGAGAACTCAACCCAACATCGGTCATCACAAAGAGCGGGCAGCGACCCGCTCTTTTCATGGGCTATGCGGCTCTCAACCCACTCGTCGCCGACCCCTACAGCCCCATCGACCGCCCGACGATCTCCTTCATGATCTCGTTCGCGCCGCCGTAGATCCGCGTTACGCGTGCATCCGCGAATGCCCGCGCGATCGGGTACTCGAGCATGTAGCCGTAGCCGCCGAACAGCTGCAGGCAGCGGTCCACGACGCGCCCCTGCAGGTCGGTGCACCACCACTTCGCCGCAGCGGCGTCCTCCGCGGTCAGCTCGTCGTCGTTGAGCGCCTGCGCGCAACGGTCGACGTACACGCGCGCGACATCCACTTCGCTACGGATCTCGGCAAGCGTGAATCGGCTGCTCTGGAAGGAGCCGATCGCCTGGCCGAACGCCTTGCGCTCGAGCACGTACTCGAGCGTCCAGCCGAGCGCGGCCTCAGCTGCCGCCACGGCTGAGGCGGCGATCGAGAGGCGCTCCTGCGGCAGGTTCGAGACGAGGTAGCGAAATCCCTCGCCCTCGGCGCCGAGCAGGTTCTCGATGGGCACGTGCACGTCCGCGAACGACAGCTCCGCGGTGTCCTGGGCGTGCTGGCCGATCTTCTCCAAGTTGCGGCCGCGCTCGAAGCCCTCCATGCCGCGCTCGATCACCATCAGGCTGATCCCGCGGTGGCGCTCGCTGGGGTCTGTCTTCACCGCGGTGATGACGAGGTCCGCGTTGATGCCGTTTGTGATGAACGTCTTCGTGCCGTTGACCACGTAGTGGTCGCCGTCGAGCCGCGCGCTCGTGGACATGCTCGCGAGGTCCGAGCCGATGCCGGGCTCGGTCATCGCGATCGCGGTGATCAGCTCGCCGGAGGCGATCCCGCCGAGCCAGCGCTCGCGCTGCTCCTCGTTGCAGTACGTGAGGAAGTACGGCAGGCAGATGTCGTTGTGAAGCGTGATCCCTAGGCCGAAGCTCCCGACCGCCGTGCGCTGGCACTCTTCGCCGATCACGAGGTTCAGACGGAAGTCGTCAGCGCCCGCTCCGCCGTGGCTCTCGGGGACAGCCATCCCTGTGAACCCACCCGCGCCCGCCTTCGCGAACACCTCGCGCGGCACGATCCCCGCGCGCTCCCACTCGCCGTAGCGGCCCTCCTCGCCGAGCACCTCGCGCTCGAGGAACGTGCGAAAGCTCGCGCGGAAGTCTTCGTGGAGATCCTCGAACAGGCTGCGCTTCATGCGGCGATGGACACTACCGGCGCTGGCTCGGCGTGGTGGCCGGGCTTGGCCAGCAGGAGCTGCACGTCCTGGATGCGCCGCTCGCGAAAGCCGCCCTCGCAGTAGCTCAGGTACAGCTCCCACAGTCTGCGGAAGCGCTCGTCGTATCCCAGCTCCGCCACGCGCTCGGCGCTCGCGAGGAAGCGCTCGCGCCAGTGCGCGAGCGTGGTGGCGTAGTGCGCGGTGATGTCCTCCAAGTGCACCTGTCGCAGATCGCCCGCGCGGGCGAGCGTGCGCGAGATCACGTCGAGCGAGGGGAGACAGCCGCCGGGGAAGATGTACGTGTTGATGAAGCTCCTGCCGGCCTTCTCCACCTCATACGCGCTGTCCTCGATCACGATCGCCTGCAGCAACATCGCGCCGTCGTCCTTCAGGAGATCCGAGCAGCGGCGGAAGAACGTGGGGAAGTACTGCCAGCCGACCGCCTCGATCATCTCGATCGACACGAGCTTGTCGTAGCGGCCCTCCAGCTCCCGGTAGTCCTGCAGCAGCACCGTCACGCGGTCCTCCAGGCCCGCGGCCCGGACCCGCTGCTGGGCGTAGTCGTGCTGTTCGCGCGAGATCGTCGTGGTCGTCACCCGGCAGCCGTAGCGCTCTGCCGCGTAAACGGCGAAGCCGCCCCAACCGGTGCCGATCTCCAGCACGTGGTCCTCGGGTCCGAGATCCAGCTTCGCGCACACTCGCTGGAGCTTCGCGAGCGACGCCTCTTCGAGTGTCGCGCCGGGCTCCTCGAACACCGCGCACGAGTACATCATCGTGGGGTCGAGGAACAGCGAGAACATCTCGTTGCCGAGGTCGTAGTGCGCCGCGATGCGCTTGCGCGAGCGGTGCGGCGTGTTGCGCGCGAGCCACCGCGCCCAGCGCTGCACGGGGATCAGCACCGGGGTGAGCACCCGGCGCAGGCGGTCCAGGCCGCCGACGTTGAGCGCGGCGATGCGCGTGAGCGCGACGAGGTCGTCGCACTCCCACAGACCGTCCACGTAGGACTCGCACAGCCCCACGCTGCCGCGCAGCAGGTCGCGGTAGAAGCGAGCGGAGCGCACGTGTATGAGCGCGTGCGGCACGCCCTCGCCGGCGGACTCGCCGAACTCCAGCCGCTGATCGTCCTCGCAGATCTCCAGTCGCCCGCGACGGACGCGGCGCAGCATCCGCAGCACCACCCGGCGGGCCATGCGGTCCGCGAGTCTCCCAATGCGGGCGGTCACGTCGTCGCCGCTCCTCGGCTGGGGTGCGGGAAGTAGCTCGCGCCGCGCAAACGCAGCCGCAGCGCGTGGGCGTAGATCCGCGCGACGATCCGCGCCGTGAGGAACGGGTCGCGGGCGAGCGCGCCGGCGAGCGAGCGCTGGGTGATATCGCGGCGGCGCAGCGCGAGCGTCGCGTCGAACACGCTCTGCCCGTCCGGATCGAGCGACTCGATGTGCACAGACAGACGCTCGCCGGGCTCCGTCAGGCGCCAGTCGTACACGTGCTCCATGCCCATCAGTGGGGATACGTGCAGCTCCTTCTCCACCCGTCCCTGGATCAGCGCGACGCTGCCATGGTCGGCAGTGTCCGCCACGGGCATCACGTAGGAGTGGCTCTCGCCCCACGGCGTGTTGGTGACGTGCGCCACGACCGCGCTCACGCGCCCGCCCGAGCGCTCGTGGCAGTAGTAGAAGCTCACGGGGTTGAAGCAGTGACCGAAGTAGCGCAGGTGCGTAAGCAGACGGATCGGGCCGTCGGGGCGCACGCCCGTCCGCTCCAGCACCAGTGCGCGCACCTCATCCGCCAACGGCACGTGCGGATCGCCGAGGTGGTCGCGGCGGCGAAACCACGCAACCGCGGGACGGCGCGCTGACCACAGCCAGCGCCCGTCGAACAGTTGCGGCAACTCGTCGAGGTCGAGGTACACCATGAACAGCCGGTGGCGGAACTCGTCGTCCACCTCACGGTGGCGGCGGTGACGGATCGACCCCTCGTACAGGCAGCTGTTCACAGCGACACCCCGAAAGGCTCGCACGCACGCAGGGCGCTGCGCACGCCGTCCTCGTGAAATCCCCAGCCCCAGTACGCGCCGCAGTAGTGCGTACGGGTCGCGAGGCCGCCGATCTCCGCGTGCCGCGCCTGGGCGGCGACTCCAGCGGGGGTGAACACGGGGTGGGAGTAGGAGATCGTGCGGATGATCTTCGCAGGGTCGATCGCCTCGGTGCGGTTGAGCGTCACGCAGAAGTCGCGGTCCGCGCGCAGCTGCTGCAGGTGGTTCATGTAATAGGTGACGGTGCTGAGCGGCTTGGGCTCGCGCAGCAGGTGAAAGTTCCACGCCGCGCGCGCCGCGCGCCTGCGCGGCAGCAGCGAGCTGTCCGTGTGAAGAACCGCCTCGTTGCGCTGATAGGGAATCGCGCCGAGTGTGTCGGCCTCGCCCGCGCTCGGGTCGCTCAGCATCGCGAGCGCCTGGTCGGAGTGGGTCGCCACGATCACGTGGTCGAAGCGCTCCGGCTCTCCGCCCGTCGCACTCACCTCCACGTGCTCGGCGTGGCGCGCGATCGTGCGCACCGGCGTGCTCAGGCGGATGCCGTCGAGGAAGGGTGCGGTGAGAGCGTCGACGTAGCGCGCCGAGCCGCCCGCGACGGTCGACCAGTCCGGCCGGTCGCGGAAGCCGAGCATGCCGTGGTTGGCGAAGAACTCCGCGAGGAAGCGCACCGGGAACGTTCGCATCTGGCGCGGGTCCGCGGACCACACCGCGGAGGCCTGCGGCACGATCAGCCGCTCTACGAACGTGCGCGAGAAGCGGTGGCGGTCTAGGAAGCTCCCGAGCGACTCCTCGACGGCGCGCTCATCCTCGGTTTGTGTGAGCAGGCGGCGCAGCTCGCGGTTGAAGCGCAGCAGGTCGAGGATCATCCGCTGGAAGCGCACGCTCGCGAGGTTGCGCGGCTGGCAGAACAGTCCGCGCGGCGTGCCGCAGTACTCGAAGTCCTCCTCCTCGCCCTTCACCGAGAAGCTCATGTGCGTCGACTGGGTGGCCACGCCGAGTCGATCGAGCAGCCGGGTGAAGTTGGGGTAGTTGCGGTCGTTCATCACGATGAACCCCGTGTCCACGTGGTGTGTCTCGTCGGCGGTGTCGACGCGGATCGTGTTCGTGTGCCCGCCCGCGTAGGCGCCCGCCTCGTACACGACGATCTCATGCTCGCGGTGCAGCAGGTGCGCCGCCACCAGCCCGGAGACGCCCGCGCCGACGATCGCGATTCTCATGTGCGGGCGGTTTTCGTGGCGGTGAACATCCTCTGAGCTTAGGTACGCACGGTATGTGCGCGCAGATCAATTTGTGCGAGCTGGACGTTTGATGGGGAGGAGTGCGATGTGCACACGTCGAACAGAACCGCCGATGAAGAGAGCTGCCACCAAGACACCAGAGCGTCCGCCCGCAAACGGGACCAGCGAGCACCAGAGTCTCTCCAAGTACATCCAGGCGCGATTCGACGAGTGCTCGCGCTCGCAGAAGGACGTCGCGCAGTACATCGTCGACCATTTGGACGAGGCCGCGTTCCAGACCGCGGAGGAGCTCGCCCGTCGCGCGAACACCTCCAGCTCGACCGTGGTGCGCTTCTCGCAGGCGCTCGGCTTCGAGGGCTTCCCCGAGCTGCAGGCCGCGGCGCGCGAGGAATACCGGCGCGTGAACGCGAAGGCCGCGCAGGAGAGCACATCGTCTTCTTCGGCACCGCTGTTCTCACTCGACCAGAACGAGTTCGAGGCCGCGCTCGCGGCCGACCACCTGAACGTGGAGGAGACCGCGCGCAAGGTTTCCCGCAGCTCCGTCGACGCGCTCATCGAGGCGATCGTCAGCGCGGAGAAGGTGCTCGTCGCGGGCACCGACCAGATGGCGTTCTTCGCCAGCTACCTGCGCCACCTGCTGATGCTCCTCGACCTGCGCGTCGACGTCGTCGCGAGCCCATCCCAGGAGGCGCTCAGCCGCCTCGGGCGCATCGACCCCGGCACGCTCGTCATCGGGCTCTCCGCCGGGCGCCCGCACCCGCTCGTGGTGCGCGCGATGAAGCTCGCGCGCCACCGTCAGGCGCACACCGCCGCGATCACCGACGCGACGCTCTCCGAGGTCGCGAAGCTCGCGCAGATCAAGCTCTACTACTCGTCCAACAGCCCCGCGTACGTGCGCTCGCACACCGCGCTGCTGAGCATCATCCAGGCACTCGCCTACGGCGTGTACGCGCAGGACACCGCGCAGTACGACGACCGGATCAAGGCGTTCCGCTTGAAGTAGGCGCTAGGCGCTCCGTCTCGAGCTCATCTCTCGCGGCAGCTTCGCTGCGGGCGAGAGCCTGATCTCGAGACTCCGCTTTGGCTGGGGCGTTGGGTTGGGGAGGAACGACATCGCCCCGGTCGTCACGCGGTCTTGCCGGTTGGGTATCTTCTGGCATCTTGACTTCAAGTTAGGGAGATCGCATGAAACGCGCTGCTGCTGTCCGCCGCATTGTCTTTGGGTCGTTGACCGCGATCGCCTGCGCGATCGCCTTCGCGGCGGTCGCACTCGCTGTGAAGCCGGCGCATGGAGCGCACTTCACCGGCCGCACGAGCGCCTCGCCGGTCCTGGGCTTCTACGCGCCGGTCAAGTTCACGGTCTCACAGGACGGGCGCTCGCTGAAGGGCTTCAGCTTCGGCACCTTCGGCTGCTTCGGCGCGGGCGGCTTTCGGCCTGGCGTGAACCCCTACACAGGCTCCTCGATCCTTCACGTGAGTAGCGTCAAGGTGTCCGCTTCCGGTCGCTTCTCGGTCTCCGGGGCCAAGTCCCACTACACGGTCGCCGGGCAGACCACGACGACGACGATCGCGGTGAGCGGTCGCTTCACGGGCCGGAAGGCCGCCACGGGATCGATCACGTTCTCGCAAAAGGTCACCGGGACGTTCACATCGAGCTGCGGGCCGGGCACGATCCAGTTCAGCGCCAGCTCGCACTGAACGGCAGAGGATCTCGGTTCGGCTCTAGCCGGCCGGCTTCTCGGCGCGGGCGGACCACCACCCGTAGACGAGATAGCCGGCGGCGAGCAGCAGGAACGCCCCGACTGGGAGCACGAGCAGGCCTCCGGCTCCCGCCACGATCACGTACACGACGTAGAGCAGGATCAGGGCGGCCAACACGAGGCGCTGGGTGGCCTTGGACGCGGCCTGGGTGGGATCGCTCACGATCCACAGGCTATCGAGCGCGGCGTGTGTGGTCGCGTGGCGCATCGGGCGATCGCCCGGCCGCTGGGTAGACTCTCGGGCATGCGCGACGAGGCGACATTCCGGGTCAAGACCGGCCTGGCGGAGATGCTCAAGGGCGGCGTGATCATGGACGTGGTCACGCCTGAGCAGGCGAAGGTCGCCGAGGACGCGGGAGCGGCCGCGGTGATGGCGCTGGAGCGCGTGCCCGCGGACATCCGCCGCGACGGCGGCGTGGCGCGGATGTCGGACCCGGAGATGATCGCGGGCATCCAGGAGGCGGTTTCGATCCCGGTGATGGCGAAGGCGCGGATCGGCCACTTCATGGAGGCGCGCGTGCTGGAGTCGCTCGAGGTGGACTACATCGACGAGTCCGAGGTGTTGACGCCTGCGGACGAGGCCAACCACATCGACAAGTGGGACTTCAAGGCGCCGTTCGTGTGCGGCGCTACGAACCTCGGCGAGGCGCTGCGCCGGATCGGTGAGGGCGCGGCGATGATCCGCTCCAAGGGCGAGGCCGGCACGGGCGACATCGTCGAGGCGGTGCGCCACATGCGCCAGATCACCGGCGAAATCCGCCGCCTGGCGACGCTCGGCCCGGATGAGGTCGCGACGGCCGCGAAGGAGATCTCCGCGCCGGTCGATCTTGTGCGCAGCGTGGCGGTCGGCGGACGTCTCCCCGTGGTGCTGTTCTGCGCCGGCGGCATCGCCACGCCGGCGGACGCCGCGCTGATGATGGCATTGGGCGCTGAAGGCGTGTTCGTGGGCTCGGGCATCTTCAAGTCCGAAGACCCGCCCACACGGGCGCGGGCGATCGTGGAGGCGACCACGCACTGGCAGGACGCCGCGCGCGTCACAGAGGCCTCGCGCGGGCTGGGCACGCCGATGGTGAGCCTCGAGAGCTCCAAGCTCGAGGACGAGCAGCTCCTAGCGCAGCGCGGTTGGTAGCGCCGAGCGACGCACCCCTGGTCGGCGTTCTCGCGCTGCAGGGCGGCTTCGAGGCGCACGAACAGATGCTGCACGGCCTTGGCGCGGACACGCGCCAGGTGCGCGTGCCGAGAGACCTCGACGGCCTCGACGGGCTGGTCGTACCCGGCGGGGAGTCGACCACGATGACGCTCGGCGTCGAGCGTGAGGGTCTCGCGGAGCCGCTGCGGGAGTTCGCGGCGACGGGTGCGCCGGTGCTGGGGTCGTGCGCAGGGCTGATCATGCTCGATCGCGACCACCTCGGCTTGATGGACTTCCAGGCGGAGCGCAACGCGTTCGGTCGACAGATCCGCAGCTTCGAGGCCGATGTGGCCATGCGTGGGCTCGATGGTGGGCCGATCCACGGGATCTTCATCCGCGCGCCGTGGATCGCCGAGCACGGCCCAGGCGTGGAGATCCTCGGTGAGGTTGACGGTCACGCGGTGGCAGCGCGCGAGGGCAACATGATCGCGGTCGCCTTTCACGCGGAGCTCGGAGACGACGACCGGCTCCACCGGCTGTTCCTCGCGCTGGCGAGGTCGCACTCCGGCATGGACGCGACGGCAGCGCAACCGGTGACGGAGTAGTCCTCATGCTGATCTCGATCTCCGCGGACGAGCTCACGGGGATCGCGTCCGCGCTGGCGGTGGAGCTGGAGGGGCGCGGGCACCAGACGCTCACGCACGGGGCGCTGAAGGACGGCGAGCGCGACGATTGGGCGTGGGCCTCGGAGGTAGTCGCCCACGACGTGGCGGAGGGGCGCGCCGAGCAGGGGATCGTGTGCTGCTGGACGGGCACGGGCGCGTCGATCGCCGCGAACAAGGTGGACGGCGTGCGTGCAGCACTGTGTGGCGATGCCGCGACCGCGGAGGGCGCGCGGAAGTGGAACGACGCGAACGTGCTCGCGCTCAGCCTGCGCAGCACCTCGCAGGCGCTGCTCGGCGAGATCCTCGACGCCTGGTTCGAGGCCCTGCCCAGCGCGGAGGCGGACGATCGTGCAAACGTGGCGCACCTCCGTGAGATCGGTGTGGGTGACCTCGGCGGCGTTGCGGCTCAGCTCTCGGTCCGGCGCGGTCGCGAGGCGGTCGCGTTCTACGTCGAGGCGTTCGGAGCGAGGGAGATCTACCGGGTCGGGGGCACCGACGAGCACGAGCCGGTCGTCTCGCAGCTCTCCGTTGGCGCCACGTCGTTCTGGGTCGCCGACGAGTCGCCCGAGCACCTCAACTTCAGCCCAGAGACGCTGAACGGAGGCTCAGCGAGGCTGCTGCTCGTGGTGGACGACCCAGACGCTGTGACCGCCTGCGCAATAGTCGCCGGCGCGAGCGAGGTCCGCGCTGTGGGCGACGAACATGGCTGGCGTCTCGGGAGGATCGTCGACCCGTTTGGGCACCATTGGGAAATAGGCCGGCCGCTGCGGTCATGGCCACCGGGCGGCGAGTGACGCGCTGAACAGATCGTTTCGCTAGCGCGGAGCAGAGCTCATCGACGCATCGAAGTCGAGTGTCGCGTCAGCTTGCGCCTGGGTACTCGATGCCAGCAATTAGGCGGGCGACGGCGCGGTAATCGCCTCTAGCTATACGGTCTATCGGCTTGTCGTCCTGAAGTGCTGGGACTGGCTTGCTCAGCCATACAGGAATGTAAGTCGGACGCATGACTCGCGCGAGACGTTCGACCAACGATGAGAGCTCAAGTACACGCTCGGCTCGCACTCCGCTCGGGGTGCTCCTGCGTGAGAGCCATTCGCGCACAGTGCTCGGAGCTGCACCGGTCGCTCGCGCGATGTCAAGGTCCGAGAGGTGGCCGGTATCGCGGATATGGATCGCCTCATCGGCGTATGCAATGGTCATTCCCACACGCTAGCGATGGAGACAGTCGTCTACATCAGCTGCGCCTTGACTGACATGAACGTGCGCTGTCGCCTGGCGGTTACACCGCCCGAAACCGCACCACGCCCTCGTCCTCGACCTCGACCACGCGCCCGTCGTTCAGCAGCAAATCCACATGTCCCAGCACCTCCGAAAGCGTGAGGTAGGCCTGCGTGACGGCGACGTTTCCCCACAGCTCCTGTGCGATCTCGTGCGCGCTGCGGGGCTGCTCGGCGATCAGCCGGTGGATCTTCTCCGCGCGCCGGGCGTGCAGACGGAAACGCTCGTCGATCAGCGCCGCGTGGTCGGCGATCGGGCGCCCGTGGCCGGGGAGCACCAGATCCAGCTCCATCGCTCGCGTCTGTTCGAGCGAGGCCATGTAGGTGACGAGCGCCTGCGGGCGCTCGCCGGCTCTCGCCCGGTCGAGGTACTCCTCGCCGGCGTCGAGCGGTCGCGCTAGCAGCGGGTTCGACGAGATGTGGGCGATCAGGTGGTCGGCCGCGAGCAGGATGGAACGCTCGGCGTCGTGGAAGATCGTGTCGGAGGGGCTGTGCCCGGGGCGATGAAGGATGCGCAGCGTGCGGTCGCGCAGCTTCAGCTCGGAGTCCGCCGCGAGCGGTCGCGTCACCTCCACAGCCGACCCCCAGGCGCGGAAGCCTGCCGACACCGCTCGCAGGGCGGTCACGATTTCGGCGGGGATGCCGTGGCGCAGCATCAGGATCTCCGCGAGGCTGTCGTCGAGGTCGGTCTGCGCGCCGTAGGCGGCGAGGAACGGCGCGAGCGGCGCCAGCGCGGCGACCTCCGCGCCGGAGCGCCGCGCGAGGATCGACGCGAGCCCGAAGTGGTCCATGTGCTGATGGCTGATCACCAGCAGCTCGATGTCCTCGACCGCGTGCCCGCGCGCGTTCAGTTCCTGCTCGAGCTCGTCGAGCGCCTTCGCCGAGTTGGGCCCCGAGTCGACGAGTGTGAGCGGGTCGTCCTCGATCAGGTACGCGTTCACGCGGCCGACCATGAACGGTGTGGGGATCGCCAGCCGGTGGATGCCGGCGTCCGCGGCTACCGCGAGCGCGTTGCGCTCGGCCTCATCGTCTGCGCTCACGAGTCGGATCGGATCAACGCAAGCACCTCGTCGCGGCGGCGCTCCATGTCCTCGTGCGAGACGAGCGACTCGAGACACAGGCGCAGCAGCGGCTCGGTGTTGGAGGGGCGCACGTTGAAGTGCCAGTCGTCGTAGTCGATCGAGATCCCATCGAGGCGGTCCTGGCGAGCGTCGGAGTAGGTCGCGGCGATCTCCTCCATCTTCGCCAGCGGGTCCGCCACCTCTGAGTTGACCTCGCCGGAGATGAAGTAGCGCCCACGAAAGGCGGCGAGCAGCTCGGACAGCTTCTTGCCCTCTCGGGCGAGCAGCTCCAGCACGAGCAGCGCGGGGATCGTTCCTGAGTCCGCGCAGTAGAAGTCGCGGAAGTAGTAGTGCCCGGAGACCTCGCCGCCGAACAGCGAGCCCTCCTTGCGCATGCGCGTCTTGAAGAACGCGTGCCCCACGCGGTTCACGTACGGCGTGCCGCCCGCGGCGGTGACTGTGTCCGCGACGGCGCGCGACGCGCGCACGTCGTACAGGATCGCTTCGCCGGGGTTTTTGCGCAGCAGCGAGTCGGCGAGCAGCGCGGTGAGGAAGTCGCCGTCGACGAACTCGCCGGTGTCGTCGATGAAGAAGCAGCGGTCCGCGTCTCCGTCCCACGCGATCCCCAGGTCCGCGCCGCTCGAGCGAACCTTCTCGATGATGAACTCGCGGTTCTCGGGCAGCAGCGGGTTGGGCTCGTGGTCGGGGAAGTTGCCGTCCGGGGTCCAGTAGGTCGCGATCAGGTCGAGGCCTAGGCGCTCGAGCAGCGGACCCACCATCGGGCCGGCCATGCCGTTGCCGCCGTCGAGCACCACCTTCAGCTTGCGCTCGCCGCTGCCCGCGCGGATCGCGTCCGGATCGACGAACCGCAGCGCCGCCTCCTGGAACTCGGAGTAGAGGTCGACTTCCTCGACGGTGCCGGTCGGCTCTCCGCCCGCGCGCGTGCCGCCGTCGGCCAGCTCGGCTTCGACCTCGCGGCGGATGTCCTGGATGCCGGAGTCGCCCGACAGCGCGATCGCGCCCTCGCGCACGAGCTTCGCGCCGGTGTAGGCCTTGGGGTTGTGCGAGGCGGTGCACATCAGCCCGCCGTCCAGCTCGCGCGAGCCGACGAGGAAATACAGCATCTCGCTGCCGACCTGCCCGGCGTCGATCACGCGCAGGCCTTCGGAGAGCATGCCCGCGCGGTAGCGTGCGGCGAGCTCCGGCGCGCTCAGGCGCATGTCGCGTCCCAGCCCGATGCGCAGCTCCTCCACGGGCTTGCCGGCGAGCTGGGAGAGCACGCGCGCGAACGCGCGGCCGATCAGCTCGGCGACATCGCCGTCGATCTGCTCGCCGTAGAGGCCGCGGATGTCGTACGCCTTGAAGATCTCGGTGGAGAGAGTGGGGGTCATGCGCCCGAGCATCCTACCGGCGCGCTGACTCGGTCCAGGCGCCGTCGAGCGCCCTCCCGCGCGGCGGGTTCGTAGACTTGCGTGCATGTCAGGGCATTCCAAGTGGGCGAGCATCAAGCACAAGAAGGCGATCGTGGACTCGCGCCGCGGCGCGGCGTTCTCGAAGCTCACGCGCGCGATCACGGTCGCGGCGCGCGACGGCGGCGGCGACCCGGTGGGCAACCCGTCTCTGGATCTCGCGATCCGCAAGGCCAAGGAAGCATCGATGCCGAAGGACAACATCGAGCGCGCGATCGCCAAGGGCACTGGAGAGGGCGGCGAGGCGGACGCGATCGAAAGCGTCCTCTACGAGGGCTACGGCCCCGGTGGGGTGGCGCTGCTGGTGGAGGCGCTGACCGACAATCGCAACCGCACCAGCGCGGACGTCAGGCACGCGTTCTCCAAGAACGGCGGCAACCTCGGGGAGCCCGGCTCGGTGGCCTACCTGTTCGACAAGAAGGGAACGATCGTCGTCGACTCCGAGCGCTACTCCGAAGATGACCTGATGGCGGCGGTGGAGGCGGGCGCGGAGGACATCTCGACCGACGAAGACATCTTCGAGGTGATCACCGAGCCGACCGACTTCATGCAGGTGCGCAGGGCGCTCGAGGAGGCCGGCGTGGAGATGCAGAGCGCCGAGCTCGCCTACCGGCCCTCGAGCGTCGTGCCGGTCGACGAGGCGCAGGCGGGCAAGCTGATGAAGCTGATCGAAGCGCTCGAGGACAACGACGACGTCAGCGCGGTGCATGCGAACTTCGACGTCTCCACCGACGTGCTCGAACGCGTCGCGGGCTAGACCGTTGAGCGATAGCGCGGTCACGAGGCCTCCGGTCGTGATCCTCTGCGGGGGCAGGGGGACGCGCCTGCAGGAGCACACCCAGGCGATCCCCAAGCCGCTCGTGGAGATCGGCGGCATGCCGATCGTGTGGCACGTGATCCAGCTCTACGCCGTCCAGGGCTTCACGCGCTTCCTGCTCGCGACCGGCTACAAGGGCGAGCTGATCGAGGAGTTCGTCGCCACGCACGAGTGGCCCGGCGGCGTGAGCGTGGAGTGCGTCGACACTGGCCTGGAGACACAGACGGGGGGGAGGATCAAGGCGCTCGAGGGCGCGCTCGCGGGCGAGGAGTCCTTCTGCGCGACCTACGCCGACGGCGTAGCCGACATCGACCTGCAGGCTCTTCTGGACTTCCACTCCGGCCACGGGGCGCTTGCGAGCATGACGGTGGTGCGCCCGGAGCTGCAGTTCGGCGTGACCGAGCTCGAGCCCGACGGCCGCGTGCGCGGGTTTCGCGAGAAGCCGCGCTCGGAGCACTGGATCAACGGCGGCTTCTTCTGCTTCCAGGCGCCCGTGCTCGACTACCTGCAGCCGGACAGCATTCTCGAGCGTGCGCCGCTGGAGCGCCTGGCATCCGAGGAGCAGCTGCGCGCCCATCGCCACGAGGGCTTCTGGGAGTGCATGGACACCTACAAGGATGCGGTCGCGCTCAACGACCTGTGGGCCTCTGGCGATGCGCCCTGGTTCAGGCTGGTAGGCGCCTCGCTCTGAACAGCGAGACTGGTTCGCGCACCCCGCGCAGCCGCCGCTCGCCCGCGAACGACCAGCTGTGGCTCTCGCGCGCCGCCTCGCGCACCTCGCGCTCGGCGAGCAGGCTGCCGGGACGGGCGAGCGAGGTGATGCGGCTGGCGAGGTTGACGGGCCTGCCGAACCAGTCCCCGGAGCGCGGCACCGCGAGGCCCAGCGCGGCGCCCGCCCGCAGCTGGGGGAAGTCGTTGCCCTCGGCGTCGGCCGCGTCGATCAGCTCGAGCGCCGAGTCGAGCAGCGGTCCGGCCTCCACCGAGGCGAGCATCGCCGCGTCGCCGATCGTCTTCACGAGCCGCACCGGAGGCTTGGTGACATCGGTGGCGAGCGCTTCCAGGCGCGCCGCGAGTCGCCCCAGCTCATCCGGCGGGACTTCCTCGCCGAGGCGGGTGAAGCCGACGAGATCCGCGAAGCACACGGCCACCTCGCGCGAGCCGGGAAGGTCGCCGCCGCTGCGCTCCACCGCGCTCACAACCTCGCCCTGCGTCGCCTGGCGCAGGTGCAGGATCAGCAGGTTGCGCAGCAACGGGTCGACGAGCGGGTAGAGCCGTTCGGTGGCCGCCGCGTAGCTGTCGGCCAGGTCGTGCTCGCTGATCCCGGGCTGGATAACGATTTTTAGAGGGAGAGCGCGCATCGTCTCCGCGGCCTGCGAGAGCCCGCGGCCGAGGACGCGCAGCAGCTCGAGGATGTCCTCGTCGGGTAGCCCCGCGTCGCGCGTGATGTGGATCATGCGCGCCGATTCGAGATCCGCGTCTGTGTAGACCGCCTCGTCGGGCTCGGGGATCGGCAGTCCCATCGCGCGCCGCGCCGCGACGAGGAACTCCAGATCCACGCCGCTGATCCGCGAGACGGTCGGCGCGGTGTAGCGCTCGCCGCCGACGATCAGCCGGTCGGCGGGCAGGAACAGCAGCGTCCCGTTGACGGTCGAGCGGCGCAGCTCCTCCAGCGCCACGCCCTCTGCTGCGAGGTTTCGCAGCAGTGTGAGGCGCTCCGAGCGCTCCTCGCCCTCCAGCCCGTCGAGCAGGCCCGCCGCGGCGAAGTCGATGTGCTCGGCGTCCATGTCGCGCCAGCCTAAGGCAGGCAGGCGTCCGACGGCGAGCGCAGAATCACATCCTCGTGATCGTCCTCGGCATAGATCCCGGATTGGCCAACACCGGCTACGGCGTGGTGGAGCGTCGCGGCGGGCGCCTGGTCGCGCTCGACGGCGGCGTGATCCAGACGCGCGCGGGCGTCGCGCACGAGCGCCGCCTCGCGGACATCCACGCCGGCATCGAGGCGCTGCTCGCTGAGCACCAGCCCGACGCGGTCGCGCTCGAGGAGCTGTACTTCGGCCAGAACGTGCGCACCGCGTTCGCGGTCGGGCAGGCGCGGGGCGTGGTGATGCTCGCGGCCGGCCAGCGCGGCGTGCCATGCTCCAGCTACACCCCGCAGCAGGTCAAGGGCGCGGTGTGCGGCAGCGGCCGCGCGGAGAAGGACCAGGTGGCGCGGATGGTCAAGACGCTGCTCGGCCTGGTTGAGGAGCCGCGCCCCGACCACGCCGCGGACGCGCTCGCGGTCGCGGTGTGCCACGCCAACTGCGCGCCGCTGGCGATGGCCCTCGCGGAGGCGAGCGCGTGATCTCGCTGCTGCGCGGAGAGGTGGCTGTTCGTCGAGGTGACCACGTGGTGGTGCTGTGCGGAGCTGTCGGTTACCGCGCGGCGGTGTCGGCGGAGACGCTGCGCCACGTGCCTCCGGTCGGCGAGGAGGTGACGCTGCACGCGCATCTGATCGTGCGCGACGACGCGCTTGCCCTCTTCGGATTTCACTCCGAGCAGGAGCGCGACCTGTTCCTGATGCTGCTCTCCGTACAGGCGGTCGGCCCGAAGGTGGCGCTCGCGGTGCTCTCCGCCGGACCTCCGCGCGAGCTGATCGGGGCGCTCGCGGCCGGCGATGCGGCGCGTTTCCAGGCGGTCCCGGGGATCGGCAAGCGCACGGCGGAACGGATCATCGTGGAGCTGCGCGAGAAGGTCGGCGTCGAGGCGGGGGGCGGGCCCGAATCAGGCCGCGTGCCGATCGTGGCGCGTCGCGGCGCAGCGCCGGACCCGCGGATGCTTGCGCGCGAAGGGCTGCTCGAGCTCGGCTACGCGCTCGGCGAGGCAGAGGAGCTACTGCGCGACGCGCAGGGCGAGAGCGCCGAGGATCTGATCAGCCACGCGCTGCGCGCGGCGCGGGCATCGTGAGGCCATGACCGAGATCGCGGCCCGTATCCAGACCCCTTACCTCGTGCCCGAGGACGAGCTCGATCGCTCGCTTAGGCCGAAGCGGCTCGAGGAGTTCGTGGGGCAGGAGACGCTGCGCCAGCAGCTGTCGGTCGCGATCGAGGCGTGCAGCGCCCGCGGCGAGGCGCTCGACCACCTGCTGCTCGCCGGGCCGCCCGGGCTCGGCAAGACATCGCTCGCGCAGATCGTCGCGGCGGAGCTCGAAGTGCCGTTCGTGCAGACCGCCGGGCCCGCGCTCGAGCGCAAGGGAGACATCGCCGCGTTTCTGACTGCCCTCGAGCCCCGCAGCGTGTTCTTCGTGGACGAGATCCACCGCCTGCCGCGGACGCTCGAGGAGACCTTCTACCCCGCGATGGAGGATCACCGGCTGCCGATCACGGTCGGACAGGGGGCCGGCGCGCGCGTCGTGACGCTCGAGCTGCCGCCGTTCACGCTCGTGGGGGCGACCACCCGGACTGGCCTGTTGACGACCCCATTGCGCGACCGCTTCGGCATCCAGGCGCGCCTGGAGCCATATGGCGTGGAGGAGCTGGCGATCATCGTGCGCCGCTCCGCTGGCATCCTCGACATCGAGCTGCAGGAGGACGGCGCGCTCGCGATCGCCGCGCGCAGCCGCGGCACGCCGCGGGTGGCCAACCGGCTGCTCAAGCGCGTGCGCGACTTCGCTGAGGTGCGCATGCAGGGGGTGGTCACCGCGGAGGCCGCGCAGGCCGCACTGGACATGCTTGAGGTTGACGAACGGGGACTCGATCGGCTCGACCGCAGGATTCTCGACGTGATCTGCACGAAGTTCGGCGGCGGCCCCGTGGGTCTCTCCACGCTCGCGGTAGCGGTGGGCGAGGAGCAGGACACGATCGAGGACGTCTACGAGCCGTATCTGCTGCAGGAGGGGTTCATCAAGCGCACCCCGCGTGGGCGCGCGGCCACGCCCGCGGCCTTCGAGCACCTCGGTCTGGAGCCCGTGGCGAGCGCCGGACAGGTGTTGTTTTGAGCCCTGCGGCGGGGGCGATCGACGTGCCGGCGCATGCGGGAGCCTCCGTGCTCCGGCTTGCGTAGTCTGTGTGCCCACGATGGCTCATCCATTCATCTGCCCCAACTGTGGTCACCGCACAACCGAGCTGGACGCCAATCTCGGCTTCACGCGTCAGCGCAAGGGCTGCACGAAGTGCGGCTTCGCGTTCCTGTTCGAACTGCTCGACGACTACTATCCCGCGCCGGATGCTGCGTTCTTCGTGTGCGACGGCGAGGGCCGTGTGATCGGTTGCGGGAAGAACTCGTTCGCGTTCACGGGCCTGGAGGAGGAAGCGGTGATCGGCCAGCGCGTCGAGGAGGTCCTCGGGCTGGACTTCTCCAGCGGCGACGATCCCGTGGCCACGGTGCTCGAGTGGGGAGTGCGCGCGCTCGAGGTGCCGGTCCGCGTCAGCGGCGAACGCGACGTGGCGGCCAACGCGAAAGCGGACATGTTCCCGGCGTATGACGACGACGGCGGGCTCTTGCTTGTCCTCACGCCCGACAAGTAGTCTGAGCATTAGATGACCGACCGCCGCCGCAACCTGTTCGTCCTGCTGACCGTCGCCCTGCTGATCGCCGGGTCGGTCGTGGCCGTCGCGAGCAAGAAGACGCGCCTCGGCCTGGACCTGAAGGGCGGCGTGGAACTGGTCTACGAAGCCAAGCCCACGGCCCAGTCGAAGGTGGACACGGAATCGCTGGAACGCGCGATCGACATCATGCGCAAGCGCGTCGACCAGCTCGGCGTCGCGCAGCCGGAAATCCAGCGCTCGGGCGAAAAAGAAATCGACGTGGCGCTGCCGGAAGTGAGCAACGCCACGCGCGCCCAGGAAGAGGTCGGCAAGACCGCGCAGCTGCAGTTCTACGACTGGGAGCCGAACGTGATCGGCCCGACCGGCGAACCCGCGCCGACGGAAACGACCGTCACCGGAGGACCGCAGGCAGCCTCGGCGAACTTCGGCCTGCTCGAGTACCAGGCGGTCCTGCGCGCCGCCAAACGCGCCCCGGAATTGCGCTCGACCGACACGACCTGGGCGAAGGGCTGCACCCCGCAGCAGGTCAAAGACTGCATCTACGGCAGCTGGTACCTGCTCGACACGGCCCACGAAAAGATGCTGTGCAACGGCGGTAAGCCGACCTGCGCGCCCGAGGAAACCGAAAAGAACCTCTACTCCGACGGCTACAAACCGCCGAAGGGCTCCAAGCCGAAGGCGGTACGCGTCAACCCGGGGACCGTGGTCGTGCAGGCGCGCGCCACCGAAAACGAAAAAACCGGGAAGGTGATCAACGAATCGCCCAACAGCTGGTACGTGCTCAGGGACAAGCCGGTGCTCAACGGCTCCGACGTGAAGAACCCGCGGCAGGGCTTCGACGAAGGAGCCGGCGGCAGCGGCCAGCCCAACGTGACGTTCGAATTCAGCTCGCACGGCAAGAGCGTCTTCGAAACGGTCACCAAGGAAATCTCCCACCGCGGCCAGGAAGCGCAGCTCCCTGGCGTGAGCAGGGAAGGCGCCCAGCAGCACTTCGCGATCGCGCTCGACGGCCAGATCATCACCGCGCCGTCGATCGACTTCACGAAGTACCCCGAAGGGATCGACGCCAGCACCGGCTCGCAGATCTCCGGCGGCTTCACGATCACCTCCGCGCAGAACCTCGCCAACGAGCTCCAATCCGGCGCGCTGCCGATCAAGCTCGCCCTGATCTCGCGCTCGCAGGTCTCCGCGACGCTCGGCAAACAGGCACTCAACCAGGGCCTCGTCGCCGGTCTCGCGGGTTTCCTCGTGGTGTGCCTGTTCCTGCTGGTCTTCTACCGGGTCCTCGGCGCGATCGCCGTCGGCGGCCTGGTCATCTACGGCGCCTACTTCTTCGCGCTGATCAAGCTCATCCCGGTCACGCTGACGCTGCCGGGCATCGCCGGCCTGATCCTCACGATCGGAGTCGCGGCGGACGCGAACATCGTGATCTTCGAGCGCGTCAAGGAGGAGATCCGCGGCGGCAGATCGATCATCTCCGGCATCGCCACCGGCTACAAGCGCGGCTTCGCCGCGATCGTGGACGCGAACGTGGTCACGTTCATGACCGCGTTCATCCTGTTCGCGCTCGCGACCGCGGAAGTCAAGGGCTTCGCCCTCACGCTCGGCATCGGCACGCTCGTGTCGCTGTTCACCGCCGTGCTCGCCACGCAGGCCGCGCTCGGCGCGATGGGGCGCTCGAAACTCGTCACGCATCCCGCGGCGCTCGGGGCGGAGCGGCGCGGACGCGGCTGGACGTTCGACTTCATGGGGGCGTCGAAGTGGTTCTTCTCCTTCTCGGGCACGATCCTGCTGATCGGCGCGCTCGCGATCGGCGGCAACGGCCTGAACTTCAGCAGGGACTTCAAGGGCGGCACGCGTATCAAAGCGTCGTTCGTGAAGCCGGCGAGCACGAGCGAAATCGGCAACGCGCTCAGCGCGGCCGGCTTCCATAACGCCGAAGTCCAGCAGATCAAAGACGCGAGCGTGGGCGGCTCCGGCTTCCAGATCTCAACACGCAAGGTGGCGCCGGAGAGCGTAACGAAGGTCGAAACCGCGCTCGACACGAAATTCGGGATCCGAAAGTCGAACAGCGGCACGCCGTACTTCTCCTCCAGCTCGATCGGGCCGACGTTCGGGAAAACGATCGCCAAGAGCGCGATCATCGCGATCATCGCCTCGCTGCTCGTGATCTCCGCGTACATCGCGCTGAGGTTCGAGTGGAAGTACGCGGTTCCGGTGCTGATCGCGCTGATGCACGACCTGTTGATCACCGCCGGCGTCTACTCGCTCACGGGGAGGGAAGTCACGACGGCCACTGTCGCCGCTCTGCTGACGATCCTCGGGTATTCGCTCTACGACACGATCATCGTGTTCGATCGTGTGCGCGAGAATGTGCCGAGGATGCCGCGCGCGGCGTTCTCCCAGATCGTCAACCGCTCAATGTCCGAGGTGCTGACCCGGTCCCTGGCGACGAGCCTGTGCACGCTGCTGCCGGTGACCGCGCTGCTGTTGTTCGGCGGGGAAACGCTGAAGGACTTCGCGTTCGCGCTGATGATCGGCATCGCCTCGGGCGCTTACTCCTCGATCTTCATCGCCTCGCCGGTGCTGACCCACTGGAAGGAGCGCGAGAGCACCTACCGCGTCAGGCGCACCCGCATTCTCGGCGAACTGGGGCAGGTGCCGGCATACGCGGTGACCGCGAGCGGGGCGCAGGAAAACGTCGAACCGACGCAGAAGCGCAGGCGCACACGGCGCGGCAGCCTGATCGCACCGGAGGAGCCCGGACAGCAGATCTCCAGCGAAGAGTTCCAGGAACTGGTGCGTGACCTCGACGTCGAGGGCAAGCCTAACGGCGCCCGCTCGGCGAGCGGCGCAGCTGGAGCCGCGGCGGCCACCAAGAAGGCGCCGCCCGTGGAGCCGGAGCGCGACCCCGCCGCGGATCTCACGCCGGAGGACCTCGTGCTCAAGGAAGACTCCAAGCAGCGCCAGAAAGGCCGCAGGCCTCGCAATAAACGACACGGAAGGGCGCGCTGATGGGAGCTCTCGGCTGGGTGATGATGGGTCTCGCGATCTGGCACTTCACGATCTTCATGCCGGACCGCTTCTGGGGCGGCATCGTGGGCGCGTTCGTCGGATCGCTCGTCGGCTCGATCGTGGTCGGGCTGATCATCTACGGCGTGAAGGTCTCCGCGCTGCGGATACCTGGCGAAAAGGCCACGAACATCGGTGTGATCCTGTACGCGGTGCCCGGGGCGGTGATCGGCATAGCGCTGATCTACCTCGAGGGCATGCGGCGCGAACGGGCTGCAGCGACGTCCAATTAACGGAATCGGTCGAGCCTATTGAGGCGCTGGGGTTCGTGTAGTGTGCCCGTGACGGGTGCTGCACTCAGTGAAAGCATGGAAGCGCCTTGGCGATCCAAGCGACTGTCGCCCGCACAGGCCCCTGGAGGGGCTACACGATGCTCGAGGGCCACGTGGCTCTGCGGGCCGCAATGAAGAGGAGACAAGGATGATCGCAAGGATTCCTCGCGGAGTCGCGAAGTTGGCTACCGCGCTTGTCGCAGCAACGGCCGTCGCGGCCATCACAGTTGGGACCGCGAGCGCGGCAGTCGTCTACAACAACGTCCCCGCGCCGCTGCCGGGCAACCTGCCGTCAGTGGGCTTCGAGGCGACATCGACCTCGGAGTTCGGGGGGCTCGTCGAATTCGCCGCAACGCAGCGCAGGGAACCGGCGGTGACGGTCGTGATGTCCGTCTGGTCATGCGAGTTCGGCAGCGGAGCGACATGCGCAACGGTCTCCGGGGCGACGTTCCCGCAGCAGATCACGCTCAACATCTACAACATGAACGCGATCACCCACGAACCCGAAGGCGCCCCGATCTCGACGACCCAGCAGACGTTCCAAATCCCCTACCGACCGACCGAGAACAAGAAATGCCCGGGGTCGCCGGAAGGCAAAGGCTGGGGCAAAGAATGCTTCAAGGGCAAGACGCACGCGATCGTGTTCCACCCGACCGAAGTCACGCTGCCGGCAAAGGCAATCATCTCGGTCGCATACAACACGCAGACCTATGGCGCCAAACCAACAGGCGAAGAAGGGCCGTACAACTCGCTCAACGTGGCGGTGACCGACCCCGAAGAAGGTCCGGTCACACCGAGCGTCGGCAGTGACCCTCTGCCTGAATACGACTACGCCAACTCGCTGTGGAGCGCGATGTACGAACCCGAACCGCACGGCACGGTCGGCACGTTCAGCCTCGCGAACGGCTGGACCGGCTACCAGCCCGTGTTCAAGGTGGCGGCCAAGAAGTAGAGCAACCGACACAGCGAAGGCCCCGGCCAGCGCCGGCGGGGCCTTCGCCTGTCGTCAGCCGGTCCGTCTAGCCCTGGACGTAGTCTCACGGGGTGAGCGACTGCCGCTTCGAGATCTCCGAGTGCTCGCCTGAGGACGTTCGCCATCTTCAGACGGAGCTGGGCATCAGCGGGCCGCTCGCGCAGGTGCTCGTGCGCCGCGGCATGCCCGACGCGACGAGCGCGCGTGCGTTCCTAGCGGGCAACGAGGCGCACTCGCCGGACGCGTTCGCGGGCATCGGCTTGGCGGTGGAGTCGATCCTGGCTCACGTGCAGGCCGGCACGCGGATCACGATTCACGGCGACTACGACGTCGATGGCATCTGCTCCACGGCGATCCTCGTTCGGGCGCTGAGCGAGCTCGGGGGAGACGTGGACTCCTACATCCCCGACCGGGCCGGCGACGGCTACGGGTTGAGCATGAGCACCGTGCAGCGACTCGCGGCCCGCGGCACGAGGCTGCTCGTGACCGCGGACTGCGCGATCACCGCGGTCGAGGAGGTCGCGGCGGCGAAGGCGCTCGCGATGGACGTGGTCGTCACCGATCACCACTCGCCTCGCGTCGACGGGCAGCTGCCGCAGGCGCCGATCGTGCACCCGGCTCTGTGCGGGTACCCGTGTCCCGAGCTGTGCGCGACAGCGGTCGCTTTCAAGCTCGCGCAGGCGCTCTACGGCGCGGCAGGACGGGACACCCGCGAGTTGCGGCGCGACCTCGACCTGGTGGCCCTCGCGACGATCGCGGACGTCGTGCCGCTGCTGGGGGAGAACCGGGCGCTCGTGCGCTACGGCCTGCGCGCGCTTGCGAGCACCGCGAAGCCCGGTCTGCGCGCGCTGATGTCGGTCGCCGGCGTCGATCCGGGCAAGGTCAACGAGCGCGCGGTCGGCTTCGCGCTCGCCCCGCGGCTGAACGCCGCCGGACGCCTGTATCGAGCCGATGCGGGACTCGAGCTGATCCTCACCGAGGACCACGCGCGAGCACAGCAGATAGCCAAGGAGTTGGACGCCGCCAACCACGAGCGCAGGGCGGTGGAGACACGCATCCGCTACGAGGCCGAAGCGCAGATGGACGCCCTCGGCGAGCGCCCCGCCTACGTCCTCGCCGGCGAGGACTGGCACGCGGGCGTGATCGGGATCGTCGCCTCGCGTCTGGTCGAGCGCAGCGGACGCCCGGTGGTGATGATCGCGCTGGACGGCGAGACCGGCAAGGGCTCCGGGCGCAGCATCGACGCGTTCGACCTACTCGCCGGCCTGACCGCTTGCGAGGAGCACCTGCTGCGCTACGGCGGACACCGGGCGGCGGCGGGCCTGGAGATAGAGCGTGGACGCGTGGCCGAGCTGGACGCGGCGCTGTGCGCCTACACAGAGCGCGTGCTCGGAGCCGAGGATCTCGTGCCCGTCGAGCGCGTGGACGCGATCGTGGAAGGGGCCGAGCTCGGCATGGCGCTGGCCGAAGAGCTCGCCGCGCTCGCGCCGTTCGGCCGCGGCAACCCCGGCGTGTCACTGATGCTCGCCGACGCGACGTTCGCCGACTCGCGGCCGATGGGCGAAGGCAAGCACGTCCGCTTCACCGTCGAGTCCGGCGGCGCGCGCGCACGCGCGGTCGCGTTCGGAAACGGCGGGCGGCTCCCGGTGGCCGACGGGGCGCCCGTGCAGGCCACGTTCACGCTCGAGGTCAACGAATGGAACGGCGTCAGCGAGCCCCGCCTGGTGCTCCGCCAGGCCCGGCCCCTGGTCGAGGCCGCACCCGTAGCGGCCGATGAAGACCACGAGATGACCGTAAACAGCGAGCCCGGGGAACTCGTGCTGTTTTAGACGCCCTTCAATCCGGTTGGGCCGTCCCCTACCCTTTGATCATGGCCATCGTCGACGAACCCAACAGGTCCCAGGCCACCGAGGCCCCCCGCGAGGCGGGCGTCGCGGAGCTGGCCGGTGCGCCGAGCGCCGCGATGAGCCCAACCTCGGGGTCAAACGGGAAGGCACCCACCCACGTGACCGCCGACGCGGGGACGGCGGTGAAGCTGAGCGCATCCGAGCGCCGGCTGCTCGGGGACCTGTTCGCGATCATCTCCGAGCACGCCGCCGACTCGTCGCTGGAGATCGACCGTGATCGTGTGAAGGACGCGTTCGTGTTCGCGTGCGAGCACCACGCGGACCAGCGACGCAAGTCCGGCGAGGACTTCATCGTGCACCCGGTCGGCGTGGCGCAGATCTGCGCGGGGATGCGCCTCGACACAGAGACGCTGTGCGCGGCGCTGCTGCACGACACCGTCGAGGACACCTCCGCCTCGCTCGATGAGGTGCGCGAGCGCTTCGGCGAGGAAATCGCGGCGATCGTCGACGGCGTGACGAAGCTCACGGGCATCACGTTCCAGTCGCGCGACGAGGCGCAGGCGAACAACTACCGCAAGATGATGGTCGCGATGGCCACCGACGTGCGGGTCATCCTAATCAAGCTCGCCGACCGCCTGCACAACATGCGCACGATCGATGCGATGCCCAAGCAGAAGCAGATGGACAAGGCGCGCGAGACGCTCGACATCTACGCGCCGCTCGCTCACCGCCTGGGAATCCACGCGATCAAGTGGGAGCTCGAGGACCTCGCGTTCGCCACGCTGCACCCGCGCAAGTACCAGGAGATCAAGGGCCTCGTCGCCCAACAGCGCGAGGAGCGCGAGAGCTACGTCACCGAGGCCGGCGACTACCTGCGCGAGGAGCTCGCCAAGGTCGGCGTGCAGGCCGAGATCGCGGGCCGCGCGAAGCACTTCTACTCGATCTACTCGAAGATGACCAAGAAGGGCCGCGAGTTCAACGAGATCTACGACCTCACCGCGATGCGCGTGATCGTCGACTCGGTGAAGGACTGCTACGGCACCGTCGGCGTGATCCACTCGCTGTGGAAGCCGCTCCCCGGCCGCTTCAAGGACTTCATCTCAGTCCCGAAGTTCAACATGTACCAGTCGCTGCACACGACGATCATCGGGCCCGAGGGGCGGCCGCTGGAGATCCAGATCCGCACACGGGAGATGCACGAAATGGCGGAGTTCGGCGTCGCGGCGCACTGGCTCTACAAGCAGCCCGGCGCCGGCGAGGCCGACGGCGCGCCCCAGCGCCGCACGACGAGCTGGCCGGCCGCTGGGGAGGACGCGAAGCTGAAGTGGCTGCGCTCGATGCTCGACTGGCAGAAAGAGCTCTCCGACCCCGGCGAGTTCATGGAGACGCTGCGCACCGACCTCTTCGAAGAGGAGGTGTTCGTGTTCACGCCCAAGGGCGAAGTCAAGTCGCTCGCGCTCGGCGCGACGCCGCTGGACTTCGCCTACGAGGTGCACACCGAGATCGGGCACCGCTGCGTGGGCGCGCGCGTGAACGGGAAAATCGTGCCGCTGCACTATGAGCTGCAGTCCGGGGACATCGTCGAGATACTCACCGCCAAGCGCGACCGCGGCCCCTCGCGTGACTGGCTCGCGACGGTCAAGACGACCCGCGCGCGCAACAAGATCAAGGCCTGGTTCAAGGCCGAGTCCCGCCAGGACACCGAGCACACCGGTCGCGAGCTGCTGCAGGAGCATCTGCGCAAACAGGGCCTGCCCGCGCAGAAGATCACCGGCTCGGCGCTGCTCGCGGACGTGATCCGCGAGGTCGGCTACCGCAAGGCGGACGATTTCTACATCGCGATGGGCGCCGCCAAGATCTCGCCGAAGCTCGTCGTCAACAAGGTGATGCAGCGCCTGAAGCAGGGCGAGTCCGCCGACGGCGACGACAGCGCCTCCGAACTGCTGCGCGTCGGGCGCACCCGCCGGCGGCCGACCAAGTCCTCAGGCCAGTACGGCATCCGCGTTGAAGGCGTCGAGGACGTGATGCTGCGACTCGCCAAGTGCTGCCGGCCTGTGCCGGGCGATGAGATCGTCGGCTACATCTCCCTCGGGCGCGGCATCACGATCCATCGCGAGGACTGCCCCAACACGACGCTGCTGCGCAAGAGCCCCGAGCGCTTCGCGAACGTCGCCTGGGAAGGCGACCAGTCGACCGGCTTCATCGTGGAGATCCAGATCGACGCGTGGGACCGCCACCGTCTGCTCGAGGATCTCTCGCGCGCGTTCTCGGAGTCCGGCGCGAACATCATGGAAGCGCGCTGCCTATCGATGCCGCCGATGGTCAAGAACCGCTTCGTGGTCGAGGTGGCCGACACCCACGCGCTCAAGGGTGCGATCAACCGCCTGCGCAACACCGACTCGGTGTTCGACGCCTACCGCGTCACGCCCGGCGCCGCCGGCGGCGTGTCCGCCTGAGCCAGATCAGGCGACGACGGTGAGGGCGTTCGGCAGCACCGTGTAGCGGGCCTCGGTGACCTCGCCGAGATAGTCGCCGTCGACCTGCAGCGGCAGCGTGCGCCCGTCGGTGCTGCGCACGGTCAGCTCGCTCATGTCGTGCGGCAGACCGCTCACCTGGCGGTGCTCGGCGACGCGCGCGTGCTTGGAGAACGCGCGGAACGCAATCGAGGGCATCGACAGCAGCGTCGCGCGGTGCAGCACGCCGCCTGTGAGCGCGCCCGAGTCGAGCGCCGCGCCATCGGCGATGTCGATCGGCCGGTTCTGGAAGTAGGTGAACGGCGAGCCGTTCTGCACGATCGCGGTGACGCCCTCGAGCGTCTCTCCACCCGCGTCGACCTCCAGCCGCGGGGGGCTCACCAGGTAGCGGCGCATGAACGTGCTGACCGCCACCCACGTGAAGTAGTAGGCGCCGAGGCGCGCCTTCAGGCGCGGGTTGGAGTCCACCCGCTCGACCACGCTCGCGTCGAGCCCGAGACCCGAGGCGAACGTGAAGCAGCGGCCGTTGACCACGCCCAGGTCGACCTGGCGCGGGTTCCAGTCGTCGGCCATCGCGAGCAGGTGCTCGGTGGCGTCCACCACGTCGCCGGGGATGCCGAGGATCTTGCCGAACACGTTCGCCGAGCCGCCCGGAAGGCAGCACAGGGGGGTGGGGGAGCCGAGCAGGCCGTTGGCCGCTTCGTTGACCGTGCCGTCGCCGCCGAACGCCACGACCACGTCGTAGCCCTCGTGCGCGGCCTCGCGACACAGCTCGGTGGCGTGCCCGCGCGCCTCGGTGTCGACCGCGTCGACCTCGAAGCGGCCCTGCAGCGCGTAGACCACGAGGTGGCGCAGGCGGTCGGAGACAGTCGTCGCGTACGGATTGACGATGATCAGCATGCGCCGCTTCTTCGCCGGGGAGGCGAAGCGGAACGGCGCTTCGGCCTCAGCTGCCTGCTGGTCGTCGAGGAGAGGCCCGTTGGGCTCGTCGAGCTCGCGCGTGGAGATGCTCACCAGTGGGCCTACACCAGCGTGGCGCTAGCGTTACCGGTCCACGACGAATCGCAAATGCGTCATGACTTTCCGCCGTTCGTCCGATACAATGCTCGACAGACATAGCTGGACACATCCAGAGGGGTGGAGGGACTAGGCCCTACGAAACCCCGGCAACCACCGTCAAGTCACAGCGGGAAGGTGCCAATTCCAGAGAGATGTGTGGGGGAGCTTCGCGCTCTTTGCCACACGTGACGGCAAAGACTCGAGCGAAGGAGCCCCAATGGCTGTCAGTCATCTGCAGTGCAAGGAGTGCAAATCCCAGTACCCGCTGGAGGCGCTGTACGTCTGCGAGCAGTGCTTCGGTCCGCTGGAGGTCGTCTACGACCACAGCCAGACCAGCGGCGACATCGGCGAGCTGCGCCGCCGCATCCAGGGCGGACCGCAGAACATCTGGCGCTACGCCGACTTCCTGCCGCTCGCCGGTGGGCCTCCCGGGCCGTCCGGGCGTCTGGCCTCACGCGTGGGGCTGCCAGCGGGCTGCACGCCGCTGATCCGCGCTGACAGGCTCGCCGAGCACCTCGGCCTGCGCGAGGTGTGGGTCAAGAACGACGCCGCCAACCCCACGCACTCCTTCAAGGACCGCGTCGTGTCGGTCGCCGTGACGCGGGCGCGCGAGCTCGGCTTCGAGACGATCGCGTGCGCGTCCACCGGCAACCTCGCGAACTCGGTCGCCGCTCACGGCGCCGCGCTGGGCATGGACTCCTACGTGTTCATCCCCTCAGACCTGGAGGAGCAGAAGATCCTCGCGACGGGCATCTACGGCACGAACCTGGTGGGCGTGGAGGGCAACTACGATGACGTCAACCGCCTGTGCACCGAGCTGTGCGCGGAGCGCGACTGGGCGTTCGTGAACATCAACCTGCGCCCCTACTACGCCGAGGGATCCAAGACGCTCGCGTTCGAGATCGCCGAGCAGCTCGGCTGGGAGCTCCCCGACCGCTGCATCGTGCCGGTCGCCTCCGGCTCGCTGTTCACGAAAATCGCCAAGGGCTTCGAGGAATGGACCGAGCTGGGCTTGATAGAGAATCCCGCCCGCCCGCTGCCGCGCATGAACGGCGCGCAGGCCGAGGGCTGCTCGCCGGTGGCGGGCGCGTTCGCGGCCGGCCAGGAGGTCTGCAGGCCGGTGAAGCCGAACACGATCGCCAAGTCGCTCGCGATCGGCAACCCCGCCGACGGCCCCTACGCGCTCGACCTCGCGCGCCGCAGCGGCGGCTCGGTCGACGCGGTCAGCGACGACGAGATCCGCGCCGGCATTCGCCTGCTGGCGGAGACCACCGGGGTCTTCACCGAGACCGCGGGCGGCGTCACGACAGCGGTGCTCGCGAAGCTCGCGGCGCGCGGCGACATCGACCCGGACGAGCGCGTGGTGCTCGTGATCACCGGGGAGGGCCTGAAGACGCTCGACGCGGTCCGCGGCACGTTCGAGACGACCACGATCTCCCCGAGCATCGAGGCGTTCGAGGCCGGCTTCGCGGAGAAGGTGGCCGTCTGATGTCGGTCACCGTCAAGATCCCCACGCAGTTGCGCGCGGCAGCCGACGGCGACGCGGAGACCAAACTCGACGGCGCTACCGTGCAGGAGGTCCTCGACGGCCTGTTCGCCCGCTACGGCGAGCTGCGCGCGCGCATCGCCGACGACGACGGCTCGCTGCGGCGCTTCGTCAACGTGTACCTCGCCGGCGAAGACATCCGCTTCCTCGACGGCCTCGCCACACCCGTCGCCGACGGGGCCGAGCTGACGATCCTGCCGGCCGTAGCGGGCGGCTGCTAGCGCTTCTGCAGGGCTGACGCAGCGGCGGGGTGGGCCGTCGTGTTCGCCGCGCTGGCCGGAGCCGGCGTCGAGCCGCTGAAGCCGACTGTCGAGACGAGGCCTGCTGCGCACATCGCGCCGATCGTCAGCGAGCGCATCCGGCGCGGCGTAAGCCAGCCGAAGTGGTGGGTCTGAAGCCAGGTTCGAAAGCCCGTGGCGGCCGAGGCGGCGGCCATTGCGCAACCGGCGCACATGGCTTCGGAGATTAGCCGCTAAGACCCCTCGGCCGCGCCGCTGCGGCTCTCCAGCCGGCGGCGCAGATCGCCTCCGCGGCCGGCCGCGACCGCGCGGGCGGCACGCTCGTCGGTGAGCTCCAGCCCGCGCGAGTGCGCGAAGTCGAGCAGGTCCTGGCGCTCCTCGCCCTCGCGGGCGGTGCGCAGGAACAGCCAGCAGAACAGGCCGAGCGTGAGGATCGACTCCTCGACCATCATGATTGAGCCCGCGAGGCTCTGATCGGCCAGGGGGGAGATGTGGAAACGCGCGTCTCCCTGCAGGTAGAAGGGGTAGAAGACGGTGCCGGACCACAGGAACACGTTTCCGAGCACCGAGCCGGTCAGGCGGACCGCGACGATGTACCCGAGCCGGCCGAGGTTGCCGAACCAGCTGGGCATCGGCAGCGGGCCGAACAGGCACATCCACATGTTGATCCCGAAGCCGAGGAACATCGCGTGCTCCAGGGCGTGCACGCCGGAGTGGCGCAGCGCGGCCTGGTAGAGCACCGGCAGGTGCCACGTGTAGAGGTCCAGCGCCCACAGCGGGAAAGCGATCGCCGGATGGGAGATCGCGCGCAGACGGTTGAAGAAGCCGATGCGCAGGATCGGGGCGATCAGCGGGCCGGTCAGGCCGAGCACGATCAGGAGCGCCGCGATATCGCCGAGCAGGAGGTGCTCGATCATGTGCGCGTACAGCAGTTCGTCGCTTGCGCGGCCGAGCGCGGTGAGCGCGGCGGCGATCGTGGCCAAGCCCGCGTAGAAGCACGCCTGACGCCAGCCGGGCACGCGGTGCTCGCCCTCCGCGAGCGTGCGCACACGGAGTGCGTAGAACACCGCGACGATCGCAAGCGGCCCGATCTCGAAGGCCGTGGAGAGATCCTCGGAGACCGCGAATGGCAGGTTGAGCATCAACTTCAGGGTACGCCAGCGGTGGCCCAGACGCGGCGGCCGCGCGGTCTGGTCAGCCCCCATCTAGAGGTGCGTCTACCGAACCTTTTCGAAGTTTCGTAATTTCTTAACGGCGCTTCATGTAAGCGTGAGTAGCATGGGGTTTGCTTACCTGCATGACCTCACAAACGCTCATCCGCCCCGCTGCCGCCGACGGCCTGACCGAGAGGTTCGACCCGGTCGCCTGCTTGGACGAGCGCGTCCGCCATCGCGCCGAGCCCGCCGAGCCGCTCGCCCCGGGCCGCTACGTCGAGATCCAGGGCGCGGAGCGCACCCTCCACATCCGTATCGACGGCGAGGCGATGCACATCGGCCGCGGCCTGACCGCGGACCTGCGCCTGGATGAGAGCTCGGTGTCGCGACGCCACGCGATCCTCGTTCCACGCCCGGGAGGAGCACGAATCCTCGACGACCGCAGCGCGAACGGCACGTTCGTCAACGGCAGGCGCATCCAACAGGCGGACCTGTGCGACGGCGACGTGATCGTCGTCGGCCGCGTGGTGCTCCGCTACCTGGACCTCTAGGGGAGAGGGAGCGACGGGGCGGGCACGCCAACCCGCCCCGCGCGCCTCTCAGAACTGGAAGCTCAGCCTTTGAGGGCGAACTCGGGCTCGACCGACGCCTCCTGCTCGCGCCACTCGTTCAGCGCCGCCAGTGAGCCGTCGATGATGCGGTTGAGGAACTCCTTTCGGTCGTTGATGTGCGGCACCGGGACCCCGGGGATCGGCACTTCGAGGAACTCGCACAGCGGCTCCCACCCGTCGGTCACGCTCCACACGAGCAGACGCTCGGGCGGAATGGTCGCCTTGACCTCCTCGTTGTGGCGGTTCATCGCCTCGATCATCTGCCCGGGCTCGGAGTGTCCGGCGGCGAACGTGCCCTCGCCCTGCCACAGCAGGCCGTCGACCATGTTCAGGAAGCCCTGCCAGCGCGGGTTGATGTGTCCCTGGGCGCTCGAGAGCAGTCGGATCAGCGACTCGCCGTTGCGCACGGCCCAGACGGTCTCGCGCATGCTGCGCTCCCACGCCTCGGGGTCGCGCACGCTGAGCAGGACCTTCGCTTCGGGGTAGAAGTCGGCCAGCTCGCGGTAGAAGTAGCCGCCGGGCCAGTCGACGGTCGACTGGAAGCCGTCGAAGATCTCGTTCCAGTTCGGTTCTCCCGCGAGCGCCTGCTTCCACAGGTCGGCCTGCTCGAGGTCGGCCAGCACGTCGACCATGTGGTAGCACGGGCCCAGCCCGAGCATCTCCAGCGACATCTTCTGCGTCAACGTTCCAGTTCGCGGCATGCCCGCGCCTATCAGCTTCATGTCTTTCTCCTTCGCGCTTCTCTCGCTCTAGAGTTCACGACGCGGCCGGTGGCCCGCCGTCCTTGGATCGCCCCCCAATACGGCCCTCGTGGCGCCCTGGCCGGGACTCTAAACGAACCGAGGGATCGAATTTGAAGAACCGACGAACATCGTCCCTTCCGGTCGAGCGCGCCGAGGTCCGCGACGGCGTGCAGATCGCCTTCGTACGCGCGGGCGTGGGCGGATATCCGCTGCTGCTCGTGCACGGCTGGCCCGAGACCAAGCGCATCTGGTGGCGCAACATCGAGCCGCTGGCCGACGCGGGCTTCGAGGTGATCGCGCCGGATCTGCGCGGGTTCGGGGAGTCGAGCCTCGCGCCCGACGGCTTCTACGACCTCGCGGCGCACGCCCGAGACATGCACGCGCTGGTCCACGGCATCCTCGGTCACGAGCGCTGCGCGGCCGCGGGCGGCGACCTCGGCGGTGGGGTGATCCAGGATCTCGGCCTGCGCTTCGAGGGGTTCGTCGAGCGCCAGGTGCTGTTCAACTCGATCCTGCCGCTGCTGCCCGCCGAGTACGAGGCGGCGGGGATCGCGACCTCGCCGCCGGCGGAGGTGCGGATGGCGGCGGACTACTTCGTGCGCCACGGACGCGAAGCGGACGCGCTCGCGGCCGAGCTCGACACGCCCGAGCGGCGCCGCCGCTACGTGGCGGAGTTCTACGGCCACCGCTTCTGGGCCACGCCGGGCGCGTTCTCGCGCGCCGACGTGGACTTCATGACCGAGCCGTTCGCCGACGCGGAGCGGCTGCGCGCGGGGTGGGGCAATTACGAGAGCGCCATGGGAACGCGGCCGCTGTCGGAGGCGCCGCGCTTCTTCGAGGTCTCACCGGTGCCGACGCTCGCTCTGTATGGGCCCGACGACCACGTGATCTGGAGGGAGTTCCCGCAGATGTGCGAAGTCGCGTTCAGCGAGCTGATCGGGCCGTTCGTGGTGCAGCGCGCCGGGCACTTCCTGCAGTGGGAGCGCGCGGAGCTGCTCAACCGCACGATCGCCTACTTCCTGCGCGACCTCACGAGAGGCTAAGGGGGTTGACTCTAAGACGGCACATGTTTTAGGGTGCGCCGGGTAGGGGGTTCGCATGGGGAACGGAGTGGGAGGCCCGCCCACGCGCGGGCAGTGAGGAGTGGGGATGTCGGTCACGCGGACGTTGCTTGGGGGAAGGGGCGCATCGCTTCGTGGCCGCTGCCGGCGGCGAGCTCTGGCTGGGGGGCTCGCCGCCTGCGTGCTGCTCGCGCTCGCCGCCGCGCCGGCCGGCGCTTTCACCGACCTGTCGGGCGGGGCCTTCCAGATCCTCGCTCCCGGTGAGGAAGGCGGCTATCCGCCGAACGAATTCTCCACCGACCAGGGCGTCCTCTACAACGCGCTCACCTCGCTGCAGGGCAAGGTCACGACGCGCAAACTCGAACACGACTACCTGTCGGAGAAGTTCGGCGTCGTCGGCCCGGTGCTGCGCGTCGAGAACACCGGCCGGCCAGGTCTCGAAATCGTGCGCGACAGCCATGACATCCCGCACATCTACGGCGAAACTCGCGCCGACGTGATGTTCGGCTCCGGCTGGGTCGCCGCGGAGGACCGCGGCCTTCTCCTGCGTCTGGGTCTCGGGCCGTCCTACGCGGCCGCGCTCGGCGTCCCCGGGGTCAACCCGTTCGGGCTGCTGCTCAGTCAGCGCTCGTTCACCCCGAGCGCGCAGGCGGTGAGCTTCGTCGAAGAACAGAAGAAAGCGCTGATCGAAAAAGGGCCGCGCGGCGAACAGGTGCTCGAAGACCTCGCGGAGTGGGCCGAAGGCATCAACGCCTACGAGCAGACCCTGCCCCCGCCGTATCGCCTGCCGACCGTCACCTCGACCGACGCGATCGCCGGCTTCGCGTTCATCGGCTCGATCTTCGGCAACGGCGGCGGCGGTGAACTCACCGACTCGAACTTCCTCGCGCGCCTGGAGGCGAAGCTCGGCGCGAGCGCCGGCCAACAGGTGTTCCGCGACCTGCGCGAGGTCAACGACCCCGAAGCGCCGACCACCACCTCCAAGCCGTTCCCCTACGACCAGGAACCGAGCGGACCCACACCGGGCGCGCTCGTCGTCGAACCCGGCAGCGAGAGCGCCTCCGCGGTGAAGGCCGCGCAGGTCGCGAAGGCATCGCGGCGCAAGGCGTCGAACTTCCTGCTGGCCGGTCTGAACCACACCAAGTCCGGGCATCCGGTCGCGGTGATGGGCCCGCAGCTCGGCTACTTCTACCCGGAGATCGTCATGCAGGCCGACATGCACGGCCCCGGCATCGACGCCGAGGGCGTGATCGCGCCGATCTCGCCATATGTGTTCATCGGCCGCGGACGCGACTTCGCGTGGAGCCTCACGAGCGCCGGCAGCGAGAACACCCAGCAGTTCCTCGAGAAGCTCTGCAACCCCGACAGCAGCCCGCCCTCGCGCGCATCCGACCACTACGAATACAACGGCCAGTGCATCCCGATGAGCACGATGGACGCGGGTCTGCTGGGCGAAGGCAACGGCGAACCGGCACGCGAGATCGTGTTCCACGAAACGGTGCACGGTCCCGTCAGCGGCACCGTGCTCGTCAACGGTCAGCCCTACGCGATCGCCACCGACCGCTCCACCCGCGGGCGCGAGCCCGCTGGCGAGCTCGCGTTCAGCGACCTCGACTCCGACCGCGTGCACTCCCCGCAGCAGTTCTTCGAAGCCGCCAACGAGCTCGAGACGACCTTCAACATGGCGTTCCTCGACTCCAGCAACATCGCGTTCTTCTCCACCGGGCGCCTGCCGGTGCTCGCGCCAGGCACAGACCCAAGCCTGCCGACGCTCGGCACCGGGCCGTATGACTGGAAAGGCTTCCTGTCGCTCGAACAGCACCCGCACGAGGTCGCGCCTGCGAGCGACCTGCTGCTGAACTGGAACAACAAGCCCGCGCCCGAATGGGGCTCCTCCTCGGACAACTACTCCTACGGACCGGTGCAGCGCGTGCAGATGTACAACGGCTTCGCCACCGGCATGAACGAGGCGAGCGACGTGTCGATCATGAACCGCGCCGCCACGCAGGACCTGCGCGCGGTGAAGGTGTGGCCGACGATCGCACAGGTGCTCGCCGGCAGCCCCGCGCCGAGCACACTCGCCCAGGAAGCGGCGGACATCGTGACCGAATGGGTCGCACACGGCGCGAGCCGCCTAGGGCAGCACCGCCCGAAAGCCCCGGGCGCCGCCGTCCTGGACGCGGCGTGGACGAAGATCTCAGAAGCGGTGCTCGGCCCCGTGCTCGGAGAACTGACACCTGAATTCGAGTCGATCGCCTCGCCCGACGACGCGCCGTCGAGCAGCGGCTCGGCCTATGACAGCGGCTGGTACGGGTACGTGTACAAGGACCTGCGCTCCGAGCTCGGTCTGCCGGTCGCGCAGCCCTACAGCCGTGAGTACTGCGGCGGCGGGAGCCTCGAAGCGTGCCGCAACTCGCTGTGGGCGGCGATCCAATCCGCGGCGGAACACCTCGCCGCGACGCAGGGCCCAACCCCGTCGGCGTGGCGCGCGGCGGGCGTGCGGATCGAATTCCCGCCAGGGATCCTCCCGTACACGATGCGCTGGACCAACCGCTCCACCTTCCAACAGGTGATCGAATTCACCGGACACACAGCTGAAAGCGGGGAAGGCCCGCTGGAATGAGTTGACCAGCGTTTTGTCGGGTTCTCGGAATCCCGGCCGTTACAAAGTGAACACCCGTTAACGAGCGGTGACCATCGGGTGAACGGTGGCCACGATCGAGTTGGGGGCTGGTAGAAGGCTGCGGTCCGCAACCGACGATCGGAGTCCTTCGTGCGCCGCACCACCCGTCCGCTCCACGCAGTTCTCGCGCTGCTCGCAGCGATCGTCGGCGTCCTCGCGCTCTCGTCCTCGGCAGCGCTCGCTTCAGGCACGGCGTACACACCCGAAACCCCGATCGTGGACGGCGTAGCGGGCGGACCGTGGAACACCTCGCAGGGAGACCCCTCCGCCGGCGGCGAATACTCCAACTCGCTGCTCTTGCCCGCATTCACGCAGGGCGGCAGCGAAACTCTGCTGGGCGGTGTGAGCGAGCCGAACGTCGCGGTCTACCCGGGCACCGGCTCGGTGCCCTACCCGAGCGGCGTCGCCGGTACGCCCGGCCCGCTCGACGGCTACTGCTCGAGCCTCGGCGCGAACCCCGAGACCGGGTCTCCCGTGTCCCAGCCGGCCGGCAGCACGCTGCCGTTCGCGCCCTACTACTTCCCCGACATCGTCCGCAACGCCGACGGCTCGCTGACCGGCTACTTCGACTACCGGCCGAAGGATGCCGAAGAGGCGATTACCGTCGCGCGCTCCACCGACAACGGCAAAACCTGGATCACCACGGGCGAGTCGCTCGGGCAGAACAAAGGCTATTGCCCGACCGCCGACACCAACGACGACGGCCAGGGACACCCCTACGTCGCCACGATCGGCGGCAGCGCCAAGCTCTACACGCTCAACCGTCCGGCGGGCGACTACGAAGGCGTGGGCCTGCTCGTCCACAACGTCGAACCGGCCGCGACCAACCCGCTCGCGGCGCTGCCGGCAACCGAATCGGTCGGCTTCGATCCCAACACGTACGCGACCGGAGAAACCAGCGTCCCGACGAGCGGCGGCGTGAGCATCCCCGTGTCCACGCTCGGCACCGAAGGCTCGCCCGAGCACATCGTCGCCGGCCCCTACGAGGACTACAACGCAGCCTCGCCGTCCAAATCGATCGTCACCTGCACCGGCACGAGCACGTCCCCGCTCGCGCTGACCGGATGCACCGTCGCGGGCGGCGCGCCCCTGACCGTCGCCGCCGGAGACGACCTCGTCCAGGTGATCGCCACGGCCAACCCCGGCACGGGCCTGACCTACACGATCCCCGCCGGGCCGAACAAAACCACCGGCGAAGGCGGGCTGGAAAAGGTGAGCATCCTCAACGCGAACCCGGTCGTCTCGCCGCTTACGACGTTCATCCTCAACGAAGACGCGCCCAACCGCGTGTACATCGACGGGGCGACCGTGTACTGCTCGCAGTCGAACGCCAACCCGACGAACAAAATCGAGTTCTGCACGACCGCGAGCGGCGGGCCGCTGACCGTCCACCAGGGCGACGCGATCACGAGCGACCCGATCCTGCCGCCGCACGCGCAGGTCACGACCGGACTGAAGTCCCCCGACGGGATCGTCGGCACCCTGCCGAGCTACCCCGGCGCCCCCTCCGGCTCGACGGTCGTCCTCTACACGCAGAAGGTCCTCGGCTACTTCATCGTCGGCACCACCAACGGCTCGGTGAGCGGCTCGACCTACAAAGCCGGGACAGTCGCGCTGCCCGCCGCGACGATCGTCTACACGCCGTCGGTGCACCCCAGCGAGCCGCTGCCCACGACCGGCTCGTTCAAGATCTACCTCGGCACCGAAGTCGGCAAACCGATCCAGGAAGTCACTTGCAACGGTGTGACTCCAGCCACGCAGACGGGCGTGCCCGCCGGCAGCTACGACCTCACCGGCTGCAGTGGAGGCACGGGATCGGTCAAGGAAGGCAACTGGGTCGGCGGACCGAACTCGGCGGTCGTGCCGTACTCGTCGCTGGAAAAGATCGGCGAGGGCAAGAACTCGTCCTCCAAGGGCCCGCAGAAGCTGTTCTCCAACAATGAGGACTACACCGTCCTGCGCGCCGCGTACACCGAAAACGGGATCGACTTCACCGACCTCGGCGCGATCAGCGGCTCGACCTCCGGAACCGGCAACAACACCGGCTCCTACAACGACCTGTCGAACCCCTTCCAGCAGACGAGCCCGTCGAGCACGGGCCCGACGAGCCTGCCCTCGGGCAGCCCCGACACGACCGAGCTGCGCTTCATCGGCTCGCGCGGGACGATCGTCACGAACCCCGACGGCAGCTACGGCATGTTCCTCTCGGGCGCGTGGGCGAGCGACGGCGACAGCGACGCGTTCAACCAGATCTTCTACACCTCCTCGACCAACGGCAGGGAATGGTCGGTGCCGAAGGTCGTGCTCAGCACCGAATACGCGTTCTCGGCCTCCGCGAAGCAGGACGAAGAACTCGCCAAAGGCGTCGACGCGCCGCTCGGCGTGAGCGGCTACTACTCCGGCCGCGCCTATGGCCCGTCGGTGGTGCAGAACCCCGACGGCTCGCTGACGATGGTCTTCAGCGGCTACCGCCTGCCGAAACCGGTCACCACGGTCGCGACGGTGCTCGGCACGAACCCCTCGGCTCTGTACACGATTGGCCCGAAGGACCCGGCGATCTACCGCAACATCCTCACCATGCACCTGAGTTCCGCGACGGCGCCCGGCGTGTCGAGCACCACGTCGCTCGGCTCCTCCGACGGCGGCACCGGCGAAGTGGGAGCACCCGTCACCTACACCGCCACGGTGGCCCCGGTCGCCCCCGGCACGGGAACCCCGACCGGGACGGTGGCCTTCGCCGACAGCTCCGGGCCGATCGCGGGCTGCGGCGCGCAGCCCCTGAGCGGCGGATCGCCCGACACCGCCACCTGTGTCACGCATCACGGCGCGGCCGGCACGGACCAGCTGACGGGTACGTACAGCGGCGACTCCAACTACGCCTCGTCGACCGGCAAAGCCACGCTGCAGGTCACCGAAGCGCCGGCAATCACGTCGGGCTCGAGCGCCACGTTCACCGAGGGGACCGCGGGCAGCTTCACGGTCACGGCGACCGGAACGCCCGCGCCGACGCTGAGCGAGTCGGGGACGCTTCCGGAAGGTGTGACGTTCAACGTCGCCACGGGTGTCCTGTCCGGCACGCCCACCCAGGACGGCGTCTTCGACATCACCTTCTCGGCCGCCAACGGGGTCGGCGCGGAAGCGGTGCAGAGCTTCACGCTGACGGTCGACTCGGCGCCCACGATCGTCTCGCCCAGCAGCGAAACGTTCTCGGAGGGCACCGCAGGCAGCTTCACGGTCAACGCGACCGGTACGCCCGCACCGTCCTTGAGCGAGTCTGGCGCGCTGCCTGAAGGCGTGACGTTCGACTCCGCCACTGGCGTTCTGTCGGGAACCCCCACGCAGGACGGCGTCTACCCGATCACCTTCACCGCCTCCAACGGCGTCGGCTCGGATGCGGTCCAGAGCTTCACCCTGACGGTGGACTCGGCGCCCGCGATCACCTCGGGCTCGAGCGTGACGTTCGTCGAGGGCACGGTCGACAGCTTCACGGTCACGGCCTCCGGTACGCCAGCGCCGACGCTCGGCGAGTCGGGGACGCTTCCGGAAGGCGTGACGTTCGACGCCGCCACGGGCGTCCTGTCCGGCACACCGACCCAGGACGGGGTGTACCCGATCTCCTTCACCGCGTCCAACGGGATCGGCTTCTCGGTCCAGAGCTTCACGCTGACGGTCGACTCGGCGGCGGCGGTCACGTCGCAGGCGAGCACGACGTTTACCCGCGGTGTCGCCGGAACGTTCACGGTCACCGCGACGGGCACGCCGACGCCGACGCTGAGCGAGTCTGGAGCGTTGCCGGCGGGTGTAACGTTCGACTCGACCACCGGAGCGCTTGCAGGCACGCCCACCCAGACCGGCACGTTCCCGATCACCCTGACCGCGCACAACGGCGTCGGGTCCGACAGCGTCCAGCAATTCACGCTGACCGTGCTCGGGCTGCACGTGACGACGACCTCGGTGCCGAACGCCACGCTGCGTCTCCCGTACAGCTACCAGCTGACCGCGGCGGGCGGGATGGCTCCGCCGAAATGGAAAGCGACGGCCGGCGGTCTGCCGAAGGGACTGAGCCTGGGTTCGACGGGCCTCCTGCACGGGAAAGTGTCGGTGCTCAAATACCCCCACGGCGGAACGTTCACGTTCACGGTGACCGTCAGCGACCGCCACGGGCGGGCGCGTGAGGCGGCCAGCGCGACGTTCACGATCACGGTGTCGTAGACGCGCCGGCAGCTCGAGAAGCAGGGTGGCGCTCGTCAAATGGAACTTTTCGAGCGCCAACCGACAATAGGTGGTGATGGGTCGCTCGCTACTCGCCCCCGAGGCCACCTCTGACAGCGCGACCATCGCGGGCTCGCTCGAGCGCCCCGAGGGCTTCGCGGAGATCTTCGACCGCCACTACACAGCGGTCCATCGCTACCTCGCCCGGCGAGTTCCCGGCGCGCAGGCCGACGACCTCGCGTCGACTACGTTCGTGATCGCGTTCGAGCGCCGCCGCAGCTTCCGGCCAGACAGCACGAGCGCGCGACCGTGGCTGCTGGGTATCGCCACCAACCTCCTGCACGAGCGTCATCGCGTCGCGCGCCGCGAGCAGGGAGCGCTCGCGCTGCTGAACGCCGAACGCCCAGCCGACAGCGACGGCGCGAGCGAGGGGCTGGACACGGACCGGCTTGCCGAGGCGTTGGTGACCCTCGACTCGGCGCAGCGCGACGTGCTGCTGCTCCACGCCTGGGAGGAGCTCTCCTACGAGGAGATCGCCGAGGCGCTGGACATCCCGATCGGCACCGTGCGCTCTCGTCTCGCCCGAGCGCGAGCGCACCTCAGATCGCGGCTCGACGCGCCGCGCGCCCATGGACTCAACACGAGGAGCACAGATGACTGACGAGCTCGACCTGCTGCGGCGTCATCGCAGCGAACCTGCACCCTCGAACGAGCAGGCGCGTGCAGCGGCGCGGCAGTCGCTCGATCGTGCGATGAGCCGGCAGACGCTTGCGCCGGGTGGCGTCGTCCATCGAGGAGGCGTCCGATCGAGGCGCCGCCTGCTCGCCAGCGCCGCGCTCGCGGCGGTGCTCGCAGTGGTTGCGATCGCCCTCGGAGCGTCCGTGCGCTCAGGGTCGACCCCGCAGCCTGCGCTCGCCGCCGGACCGCTGCTCCAGCGACTCGCACGCGTCGCCGCCGCCCAGCCGGCGGCGGTCCCCGGACCGGGGCAGTACCTGTACACGGCGTCGCATTCGCTGACCGGGTCGGACACTTCCTTGCCCGGCGGCGTCTACTGCCAGACGGTCTTCGAGCAGTACCGGCAGAACTGGGTCGCAGCCAACGGCGAAGGGTTGTTCCGCGAGACGGACGGGCCGGCGCACTTCCTCTCACCCAGCGAAGCCAAAGCGTGCAAGGACGTCCCGGCGCAGCCGGCGGGCGTGAGCAACACCTGGGCGGCGCCGGGCTGCCTGTCGATCGACCCGATCCCGCTCGGCCGCCTACCGAGAGATCCGGCGAGGCTGCGCGCGCGCCTGCTGACCGGCAAGGTCGAGGGCGGACAGCCTGGACCGGGGGAGGCGTTCACCCAGGTCGGCGATCTGCTGCGCGAGACCGACGCGCCGCCGGCTCTGCGTGCTGCGCTGTATCGAGCTGCTGCCGGTCTGCGGGGGGTCAGATCACTCGGGACCGTCACTGACAAGCTCGGACGCCAGGGGGTTGGGCTTGCGTTCGACAGCCACGGGGTAAGGCATGAGCTGATCTTCTCGGCCACCACCAGCGCGCTGGCTGCCGAACAGGATGTGCTGATCGGTCGCGCGCGGGGGGTTCACGCTCCCATCGGAAGCGTGCTCTCGTGGGCGGCCTACTCCCAGAGCCAGGTGGTCGATCGGCTTCCCGCGAAGTCACCGCTCCCGCTCACGCCGCCCTGCATCAGGGGTGGGAGTACTGGACTGTCGGTACCGGGGCACCCGCAGGATGGCGTGCTGGTCGGGGAGGCTGCGCTTCTGCGGTAGTCCTGAGTCCCGTCGCCGTTGTTCGCTACAACCCTGAGATGGCCGCGCATCGTCCAGCCTCTCCGCAAATAGCAGCGCCGTTCCACAAAGGGCGAAGTCAATCGAGCAGGCGTCCTGCTGCTCGACCTCCGCGAACGAATGCAGAGGCAGGACGCCAAGAGGGCTGTCGCTGGGTTCGATGAGCAGAAGCTCGACGAAGCGTGGGAGGCGCTGACGTGGTGGCGCAGCCTGCACGCACGCCCGCTGTCAGCGGTGGCTGCGAATCTTCGCCATCACGTCGATCGTGCCGATGCTCGCGTGCGCGACCGTATCGAGGTTACGCAGCGCTTGAAGCGCCTCGACACGCTGATCGGAAAGCTGGCGCGCGAGAGCGGGAAAGTCACGCAGATGCAGGACATCGGTGGCGTTCGCGCGATGCTTCCTACTCAACGGCACGTGTATCTCGTCAGGCGTCGGCTGTTGAAGTCTTGGACGATCGTCAGGGAGAGGGACTACATCGCCGAGCCCAAGAGCAGTGGCTACAGAGCACTTCACCTGATCGTCAGACGCATGGACTACACGATAGAGGTCCAGCTTCGGACAATCGGGCAGGACATATGGGCGAACACCGTCGAGGAGACCGGCAGACAATTCGGCGTCGATCTCAAGTTCGGCGCTGGCGACGAGAGCTTCCACAGTCTCTTTCTGACGATGGCCGAGCTGATCGCCGGCTTCGACCGCGGCGAGGTCTCAGCTGACGATCTAGGGTCGAGCTTGAAGAGCCTGCCATCATTGGCGACACGAGACCCTCACAAGGGATGATCAAGATGAACCCAGGTGACGACATCAAGCACTTTCTCGTGACGCGTGACGTGACGCGGCGCAAGACGACGGTCGTCGAGTTTGGTGACTACGAGGCTGCGCAGCACGCGTACCAAGAGGCCGAGCAGAAGGCCCGTGGACATCGGGACCTCGACGTCGTGCTGCTCAGCGCCGACTCGCTGGAAACGGTCAAGCACACGCATTCCAGCTACTTCGAGACGACGTCTTTCGACCAACTGCTGCCAGCGTAGGGCCAGCCAGCGATTCGTCGGACGCGCGCAATCCAGCTGCTGCTGTGCTCACGGCTACCATGCGCCCGGCTGGATTCGAACCAGCGACTTCTTGCTCCGGAGGCAAGCACTCTATCCACTGAGCTACGGGCGCAAATGACGTCTCATGGACGACATCCAGCCCTCGGAGCTTAGCGCCGCGACCCGCGCCCACTCACTGCGGCCAGCCGCGCCCCACGCGCCGCCGCTACCGTAGCGACCATGGATCTGTCGCTGTTCTTCGTGGGGACCGCGGGCTCGGTGCCGAGCGCGCGCCGCGGCCTGCCGTCGGTGTTGATTCGTCGCGGGGGAGACCGGCTGCTGTTCGACTGCGGGGAAGGCACGCAGCGCCAGCTGCTGCGCTCCGTCGGACTCGCGGACCTCGACAGCATCTTCATCACGCACTTCCACGCCGACCACTGGCTGGGACTTCCCGGAATGCTGAAGTCCTTCGCGCTGCGCGAACGCAGCGAGCCGCTCACCGTTTACGGCCCCCGGGGCCTGAAGGATCTGATGGACGCGATGTACGTGGTCTACGGTCGCCTACCGTACGGCCTCGACATCGTGGAGCTGGAGCCGGCGGAGACGGTGAGGCGCGACGGTTATCTGATCGGAGCGATCCCGGTGAAGCACAAGGGCGGGGTGGCGTTCGGCTATGCGCTCGTGGAGGACTCCCGCCCAGGCCACCTCGACGCGAAGCTCGCGGAGGAGCTGGGCGTGCGACCCGGCCCGGACTTCGGTCGACTGCAACGCGGCGAGACCGTCGACGGCGTGAAACCGGAGCAGGTGATGGGGGAGACCCGCGAGGGCCGCAAGATCGTGATCTCGGGAGACACGGCGCCGTGCGAGACGCTCGCGCTCGCGGCGCACCAGGCGGACCTGCTCGTCCACGAGGCGACGTTCACCGAGGAGGAGGCCGACCGCGCGCGCCAGACCCAGCACAGCACCGCGCGCCAGGCGGCGGAACTGGCGCGCGACGCGGAGGTGCGGCTGCTGGCGCTGACGCACTTCTCGAGCCGCTACGCGGGCGGCGAGCTGCGCGACGAGGCCCGCGCAACGTTCGCCGCGACCGAGGCGCCGCGCGACTTCGACACGATCGAGGTGCCGTTCCCGGAGCGCGGCAACGCGACGCTCGTGCGCTGGTCCGAGCGCCAGGCGCGCGAGCGAAACCCCGACGGGCAGCCCTCCGCGGAGGCCCAGCCCGTCGCATCCCCCTGATACATTCTCGGTAGATCCTTTAACCCGGTCCCGAGAGGCCAGGAAGGAAGAGATGGAAAGCCACGAGAAGGTCGTCCTCCACGAGGAGGAAGTTGGGCGAGCGCTGACGCGCATCGCGCACGAGATCGTCGAGCGCAACCCGCACGATCCCGCTCCCGCCCTCGTCGGCATCCATCGCCGTGGCGCGTTCCTCGCACAGCGGCTGCACGCGTTGCTGGAGGATCTGCTCGACACCGAGGTGAAGCTCGGCGACCTCGACATCGGCTTCTACCGCGACGATGTCGCGACCCGCCCGGACGCGCCCGTCGTGCACGCTTCGCACATCGACTTCGACATCAACGGACTGACGGTGGTGATCGTCGACGACGTCCTGTTCACCGGGCGCACGGTGCGCGCGGCGATCGAGGCGCTGTTCGACTACGGCCGCCCGGAGCGCGTGCAGCTGGCGGTGCTCGCCGATCGCGGCCACCGCGAGCTTCCCATCCGCCCCGACTATGTCGGCAAGAACCTGCCGACCTCCAGGGGCGAGCACGTGCACGTCCGCCTGCAGGAGTTGGACGGAGTCGACGAGGTCGCCATCTCAGGCGGTGCCCCGGTAGCGTCCGCCGCAGTGGAGACGTCCGCTTGAAGCATCTCCTCTCGATCGAGGAACTCGACCGCGACGCGATCGAACGGATCGTGGCGCAGGCCGAGCGCTTCGCGGAGGTGTCCGACCGCGAGATCAAGAAGGTCCCCGCTCTGCGCGGGCGGATGGTGCTGAACCTCTTCTACGAGGCCTCGACACGCACGCGCAGCTCCTTCGAGCTGGCCGCCAAGCGCCTGTCGGCGGACGTGGTGAACTTCGCGGCGAGCGGGTCGAGCGTGGAGAAGGGCGAGTCGCTGAAGGACACCGTGCTGACGCTCTCCGCGCACAAGCCCGACGCGATCGTGCTGCGCACCCCGTGGGTCGGAGCCTCCGAGCTGGTCTCCAAATGGTGCTCGGCGGCGATCGTGAACGCGGGCGACGGCAAGCACGAGCACCCCACGCAGGCGCTGCTGGACGTCTACACGCTGAAACGCCGGCTGGGCGCGATCGACGGCGCGTCGATCTGGATCGTGGGCGACGTCGCGCACTCGCGCGTCGCGCGGTCGAACATCCTCGCATTCCAGCGCATGGGCGCGAAGGTCACCGTCGTGGGCCCGCCGACGCTGATCCCGCGCGGGATCGAGGATTTAGGGTGTGAGGTGCGCTTCACGCTCGATGATCTCCACACGGCGGACGTGGTGTACGCGCTGCGGATGCAGAGCGAGCGGATGAACGACACGTGGGTGCCGTCGCTGCGCGAGTACGCGGCGTGGTATCAGCTCAACGGCCGGCGCCTGTCCCCGCACCAGGTGCTGATGCACCCCGGCCCGGTGAACCGCGGCGTGGAGCTGTCGGGCGAGGTGGTCGACTCGCCGCAGGCTGTGATCACCGCACAGGTCGAGGCGGGCGTGGTGGTGCGGATGGCGGTCCTCTACGAGCTGCTCGCCGGAGCGCGCCAACCCGAGCGCGCTGAGACGGATGTCGCCGCCGCTGTGACCGAGGGCCAGCTGGCGTGAGGCACGCAGAGCCCCTCGTGAGCGCGCCGCTGCCGGCGGCGTCGCTGTTGCTGCGCGACGTGCACGCGCTCGACCCGCGCACGGGTCACGACGCGCGCGTCGACGTGCGCGTGAGCGACGGCAGCATCGCCGAGTGGGCGGAGCCCGGGACGCTCGAAGCGTTCGCGGACGAGGAGCTGATCGAGGGGCACGGTCGGCTGAGGCTGCTGCCGGCGTTCTTCGACCCGCACGTGCACCTGCGCACGCCCGGCCAGGAGCACAAGGAGGACCTCGAAACGGGCACGCGAGCGGCAGCGGCGGGCGGCTTCTGCGGCGTGATCGCGATGCCGAACACCAACCCCGTGCTCGACTCCGCGCCGCTGCTGCGCTCGCTGCGCGACGCCGCCGCTCGCGAGGCGCGCGTCCCGGTGGGCTTCCTTCCGGCGATCACGCGCGGTCTGCAGGGAGAGCAGCTGAGCGAGATGGCGGAGCTCAGACAGGAGGGCGCGCTCGGCTTCAGCGACGACGGCAAGCCGGTGCGCAGCGCGGGGATGCTGCGCAAGGCGCTCCAGTACCAGCGGCTGTGCGGCGGGGTGCTCGCGCTGCACGAGGAGGACCCGACGCTGTCCAACGGCGGCGCGATGCACGAGGGCGCGCTCAGCGCGGCGCTCGGGATCGCGGGGATCCCGACGATCGCGGAGTCCACGATGGTCGCTCGCGACGCGGCGCTCGCCGGATACGAGGACGGGCGCGTGCACTTCCAGCACCTCAGCTGCGCGGCGTCGCTCGACGCGGTCGCCGACGCGAAGCAGCGCGGCTGGCGCGTGAGCGCGGAGGTCTCCCCGCACCACCTGCTGCTCACCGACGCGGACGTGAGGGGCCTCGACACGCGCATGAAGATGCACCCGCCGCTGACCACCGAGGCCGACCGGCAGGCGCTGATCGCGGGGCTGCGCGAGGGGACGATCGACTGCGTCGCGACCGACCACGCGCCGCACGCGCGCGACGAGAAGGAGGTGCCGTTCGAGCAGGCGCCGATGGGCACCACGGGCCTCGAGACCTCGTTCGCGGCGCTGTACGCCGGCCTCGTGCTTCCGGGGGTTCTCGATCTCTCGGTGCTGGTGGAGCGGATGAGCGCGGGGGCCGAGCTGTTCGAGCTGCCGACGCCGCGCCTGTCCACCGGCGAGACGGCGAACCTCGTGCTGGTGGATCTCGACGCGGAGTGGATCGCGGGCGAGCACGGCTGGGAGAGCCGCTCGGAGAACTGCTGCTTCACGGGACGGCGGATGCAGGGCCGGGTGCTGCTGACGCTCGCGGCGGGCGCGATCGCGCACCGCGACCGCTCGCTCGCGGTGGTGGGCGCCCGATGAGCCTGCTGATCCGCCGCCACGCGACGCTGATCGTGGTGGACGTCCAGGACGGCTTTCGCTCCTACGACGCGTTCGCGGGCGTGGCGGGCGCGTGCTCGAAGCTGCTCGAGGGGTCGCGGATCCTCGACGTGCCGGCGCTCGTGAGCGAGCAGTACCCCAAAGGGCTCGGCCACAGCGCGCCGGAGCTGGGGCTGCTGAACGAGCGGGTGATCGAGAAGAGCGTGTTCTCGGCGACGCGCGCGGACGGGTTCGAGCTCGCCGGTCGCGAGCAGGCGATCGTGTGCGGGATCGAGGCGCACGTGTGCGTGAGCCAGACCGTCCACGACCTGCTCGACATCGGCGTCGAAGTGCACGTGCCCGCCGACGCGGTCGGCTCGCGCCACACGCTCGACTACGAGCGCGGCCTCGAGCGGATGCAGGCCGCGGGCGCGGTCGTCACGAGCGTCGAGTCGGTGCTGTTCGAGCTGCTCGAGCGCGCCGGCACCCCCGAGTTCAAAGCCGTCCAGAAGCTGATCATCTGATGGCGAGCGCGACCGGATACGTACTGCTGGAGGACGGCACGCGCTTCGACGGCGACGTGTGTGCTGCGGAAGGCCACACGGTGGGCGAGGTGGTGTTCACGACGGGCATGTCCGGCTACCAGGAATCGATGACCGACCCGTCGTTCGCGGGGCAGCTGATCGCGTTCACCTACCCGCACATCGGCAACTACGGCACGAGCGCGCAGGCGATGGAGTCCGAGCGGGCGTGGGCGCGCGCGGCGATCATGCGCGAGGCGTGCAACCGCGAAGACGCGCCCACCGCGGAGCGCGGCTGGCTCGACTGGCTCGAGGATTGCGGCGTGCAGGCGATCAGCGGCGTGGACACGCGCTCGCTGGTGATGCACATCCGCGAGGCGGGCGCGATGCGCGGCGGCGTCTTCCCCGCAACGATCTCCGAGAGCGAAGCGCGCGAGCTGATCGACGCTGAGCCCTCGATGAACGGCCAGGACCTCGCGAGGGTCGTGACGCCGAGCGAAGTGACCCGCCACGGCAGCGGCGACGGGCCGAGGATCTCGGTGATCGACACGGGTATAAAGGCATCCATGGTGCGCGAGCTTGTCGCTCGCGGGGCTCGGGTCGCGTTGCACCCCTGCACGAGCTCGGCCGCGGAACTGCTCGCGGACGACCCCGACGCGGTCTTCCTGTCGAACGGCCCGGGCGACCCCGCGGCCCTCGGCTACATCGTCGACACGGTCCGCGAGATCGTCGGCAAGAAGCCGGTTTGGGGTATCTGCCTCGGCCACCAGCTGCTGTGCCGCGCGGTCGGCCTCGAGACGTTCAAGCTGCCGTTCGGGCACCGCGGCGCGAACCATCCGGTCAAGGATCTGAGCACCGGACGCGTGGAGATCACCTCGCAGAACCACGGCTTCGCGGCGGTCGGGCCGGGCGGCGGACGCACGATCGACAGCGACGAGCCGGTGCGCTGGGAGACCGACTTCGGCGCTGCGGCGCTGTCGCACGTGAACCTCTACGACCGCACCGTCGAGGGCCTCGAACTGCTCGACGTGCCCGGCGGGACGGTGCAGTACCACCCCGAGGCCGGCCCCGGCCCGCACGACAGCCTGTACCTCTTCGACCGGTTCCTGGAGCGAATTGCCACGGCGTGACGACATAAACAAGATCCTGATCCTCGGCTCCGGGCCGATCGTGATCGGGCAGGCCGCCGAGTTCGACTACTCCGGCGTGCAGGCGTGCAAGGTGCTGCGCGAGGAGGGCTTCGAGGTCGTGCTCGTCAACTCCAACCCCGCGACGATCATGACCGACCCCGAGTTCGCCGACGCGACGTACATCGAGCCGTTGCTGCCGGGTCCGGTGGCGAAGGTGATCGAGCGCGAGCGCCCCGACGCGCTGCTCGGCACGCTCGGCGGGCAGACCGCGCTGAACCTCGCCAAGGCGCTGCACGACGACGGCACGCTGGAGCGCTTCGGCGTGGAGCTGATCGGCGCGAACTACGACGCGATCGCGTGCGCCGAGGACCGCGACCTGTTCCGCGAGGCGATGGCGAAGGCGGGGCTGCGGATGCCGCGGAGCGTGATCGCGACCGACATCGAGCAGGCGAAGGGCGCGCTCGCGGATCTGGGGCTGCCGTGCATAGTGCGCCCAGCGTTCACGCTCGGCGGCCGCGGCGGAGGGATCGCGCGCTCGGCGGAGGAGTTCGAGCACATCGCCGCGCAGGGCCTCGAGGCCTCGCCGATCGGGCAGATATTGCTGGATGAGTCGGTGATCGGCTGGGGCGAGTTCGAGCTGGAGGTGATGCGCGACCACGCCGACAACGTCGTGATCGTGTGCTCGATCGAGAACGTCGACCCGATGGGCGTGCACACCGGAGACTCCGTGACGGTCGCGCCGCAGCAGACGCTCACCGACCACCTCTACCAGCAGCTGCGTGACCAGGCGATCGCGGTGATCCGCGCGGTCGGCGTGGAGACGGGCGGCTCGAACGTGCAGTTCGCGGTCAACCCGGAGACCGAGGAGATCCTCGTGATCGAGATGAACCCGCGCGTCTCCCGATCAAGTGCGCTCGCGTCGAAGGCCACCGGCTTCCCGATCGCGAAGATCGCCGCGCGCCTCGCCGTCGGCTACCGCCTCGACGAGATCGACAACGACATCACCGGCGTCACGCCCGCGTGCTTCGAGCCGACGATCGACTACGTGGTGGTGAAGTGGCCGCGCTTCGCATTCGAGAAGTTCCCCGGCACCGACCCCACGCTCACCACGCACATGAAGTCCGTGGGGGAGGCGATGGCGATCGGGCGCACCTTTCAACAGGCGTTCGCGAAGGCGCTGCGCTCGCGCGAGCTGGACAAGCCGCCGATCCTCACCGACACCTCTGAGGAGGACCTGCTCGACAGCCTGCTGAAACCGGGATGCGAGCGCTACGAGACGGTGCTCGAGCTGCTCGGCCGCGGCGTGTCGATCGACGCCGTGCACGAGCGCACGAAGATCGACCCGTGGTTCCTGCGTGAGCTGCAGGCGATCGCGCTGGACCCGGACGCGCCGTTCGCCGGCGAGCGCTCGTTCCGCTCGGTCGACACGTGCGCCGCGGAGTTCCCCGCGCGCACCCCCTACTACTACTCCGGCTGGGAGCGCCACACCGCCAGCGAGGTGAGGCGCGGCGAGCGTGAGTCGGTCGTGATCCTCGGCTCGGGCCCCAACCGCATCGGGCAGGGCATCGAGTTCGACTACTGCTGTGTCCACGCCGCGATGACCGTGCGCGAGTCCGGGCGCGACGCGGTGATGGTCAACTGCAACCCCGAGACCGTCTCCACCGACTACGACACCTCCGACCGCCTGTACTTCGAGCCGCTCACGCTCAAGGACGTCCTCGCGGTCGTGGATGTCGAGAAACCGCATGGCGTGATCGTGCAGTTCGGCGGGCAGACGCCGCTGAAGCTCGCCGCGGGCCTCGTGCAGGCGGGTGTGCCGCTGCTCGGCACGAGCGTCGACGCGATCGACATGGCGGAGGACCGCGGGCGCTTCGGCGCGCTCCTGGAGCGCCTCGGCTACAAGGCGCCGCCGTACGCCACCGCGCGCTCGGTGAGCGAGGCTCTCGACTGCGGCGAGCAGGTCGGCTACCCGCTGCTCGTGCGCCCCTCCTACGTCCTCGGCGGTCGCGCGATGGAGATCGTCTACTCCCGCGACGGCCTCGCCGACTACCTCCGCCGCGAGCTGCGCGTCGACCCGGACGACGCAACCCGAGCCCAGAGCCCGGAGGGCTCTCCCTCGATCTTCCTCGATCGGTTCCTGGAGGACGCGATCGAGCTCGACGTCGACGCGCTGTGCGACGGCACGGACGTGTGGATCGGCGGGATCATGCAGCACGTCGAGGAGGCGGGCGTGCACTCCGGCGACAGCGCGTGCGTGCTGCCGCCGCACTCGCTCTCGGAGGAGCTGCTCGATCAGGTGCGCACCGCCACGCGCGAGATGGCGCTCGCGCTCGGCGTGGTCGGGCTGCTGAACGTGCAGTACGCGGTCCACGCGGGCGAGCTGTACGTGATCGAGGCCAACCCGCGCGCGTCGCGCACGGTGCCGTTCGTGTCGAAGGCGATCGGCATGCCGCTCGCGAAGCTCGCGTGCCGGATCATGCTCGGCGAGCGGATCGCCGACATGGACCTGCCGCGGGAGCGCCAGGGGATGGGCTTCGGCGAGCACGTGTCCGTCAAGGAGGCCGTGCTGCCGTTCGACCGCTTCGAGGGCTCCGACGCGGTGCTCGGGCCCGAGATGCGCTCCACCGGCGAGGTGATGGGCATCGCCCGCGACTTCCCGACCGCGTTCGCCAAGGCGCAGGCCGCCGCCGGTGTGCCGCTGCCCAGCGAGGGCACGGCGTTCATCACCGTCACCGACTCCGACAAGACCGAGGCGTGCCACGTCGCGCAGCTGCTCCACGACAGCGGCTTTCGGATCGTCGCCACGCACGGCACCGCCGCCGCGATCACCCGCAGCGGGATTCCCGTGCAGGGCCTCAACAAGATCGCGGAAGGCTCCCCGCACGTGCTCGACTGGATCGAGCGCGGCGACGTGCACCTCGTCGTCAACACGCCAACCGGGGTGGGTGCGCGCACTGACGGCTTCGAGATCCGCCGCGCGGCGGTCGCCCACGGCATCCCCTGCCTGACGACGCTCGCCGCCGGCGTCTCCGCTGCACGCGCGATCGCGACCGCGTCCAGACACGGCGAGCCGGAGGTGCTGTGTCTGCAGGAGCTTCACGAGACCGCGCGTCCCGTACGCAAACGCGACGGGGCGGGGGTGGCGTGAGCGAGGCGCCGTTCGCCCGGCGGCTGCTGAGCGTCACCGCGGTGGAGGAGCTCGGCGCCTACCGCGTCCTGCGAGTCGCCGACCCCGACGAGGGCGGGCGGGGATCCATTCCAAAGCCGGGCCAGTTCGCGATGCTGAGCGCCGCCGAGCACTGGGGCGCGGAGGAGGGGCAGCGCCCTTTCCTCGCGCGCGCTCTCTCGATCGCCCGCCACAGCGAAGGGGAATCGCACTTCCTGCTCGAGGACGTCGGGCCGGGCACCAAGCGCCTGTGCGAGCTGCGGGCGGGGGACGGGGTTTGGGCGCTCGGTCCGCTCGGACGCGGGTTCACGCCCCCGAGCGAGGGCCGGCGCGCGGTCCTTGTCGGCGGCGGCGTCGGCATCGCGCCGCTCGCGATCCTCCAGGACGAGCTCGCGGGATCGGTGACCGTGCTGCTGGGCTTCCGCGATCGCGCCCACGCGCAGGGGGCCGCGCTGCTCGACGGCGCGCGCGTCGCGACCGACGACGGCTCCACCGGACACCACGGCCTGGTGACCGAGCTGCTCGCGGCGGACCTCGAACGCGACCCCGAAGCGGTCGTCTACGCGTGCGGCCCTTCCGGGATGCTCGAGGGCGTGCGGGCGCTGTGCGCCGAGCGCGACGTGCCCGCCCAGCTCGCGCTCGAGGCGGGGATGGCGTGCGGGTTCGGCGCGTGCTTCGGATGTGTGGTGGAGAAGCGCGGCGGGGGCTACCTGAGGGTTTGCGTCGACGGGCCGGTCGTGGACGCGGGCGAGCTGGAGCGTGTGAGCGAGCCCGTGGGTGGCGCCGAGTTCGGCGGGCCGGCGTGAGCGTCGAGCTCTGCGGCCTGCAGCTCGCGCACCCGATCGTCAACGGCTCGGGCACGTTCGACGCGATCGCCGCGACGCGAGCCTTCGGCGACGGGCTGCGCAGCAGGTTCCCGTTCGCCGCGTACGTGTCCAAGACGATCACGCTCGAGCCGCGCGCCGGCAACCCGCCGTCGAGGCTGTGGGAGGCGCCCGCGGGCCTGATCAACTCGATCGGCCTGCCCAACAGGGGCCTGCACGGCTACATCGCCGAGGACCTGCCGCAGCTCGTCGGCCTGACCACGACCGTCGGCGAGGGGCCCGACGCGAAGACGTGGCCGGTGCCGGTGATCACGAACGTGATGGGCTCGACCGCGGAGGAGCTGCACGCGCTCGTGGAGGCCTGCGAGGCGCATGAGGAGATCGCGGCGATCGAGCTGAACGTGTCGTGCCCGAACGTCAAGACGGGGCTTGACATCGGTGCCGACCCCGTACAGCTGGAAGCGGTCGTGCGAGCGGTACGGGGCGCTACTGCCAAGCCGCTGATCGTGAAGCTCACGCCCAACACGGCCGACGTCGCGCTGTGCGCGCTCGGCGCACAGGAAGGCGGCGCCGACGCGGTCTCGCTGATAAACACGCTGCGCGCGATGGCGCTCGCGCCTACTGTCAACTCAGAGCCTCCCAGGCGATGGCTCGGAGGCGGCACGGGCGGGCTCTCGGGCCCCGCGATCCGCCCCGTCGCGCTCGCCCAGGTGGCGGCCGTCGCGGCCCGCGTGAGCATCCCCGTGATCGGCATGGGAGGGGTCCAGAACGCGACCCACGCACGCGAGCTGATGGCAGTTGGAGCACGCCTCGTCGCGGTCGGCACGGAGAGCTTCCGCGACCCCTCCATCGGGGCGACAATCGCACGAGAACTGTGATAAAGGAACATCTAAAGCGGCCTAAAAACCCCTGCAAACCCGCCGCGATACCGTCCAGAAGCCTCGATGAATCTAAACCTCAACGTGAGGTCGAGATGAATTGTCGAACTTTTCTTTGCTCGACCCCCGCAGGTGTGTAGACTCGCCGCCCATGGCGACGGCGACCAGTACGACGTCCTCGAACTCCGCAACTGCCCCTGAGCGGTCCTTGAATCAGAGGATGGATGCGCTCGCGCGGGCCAACCAGATCCGCATCCAGCGGGCACAGCTGAAGCGCGACCTGAAGTCCGGCCGCCGCTCGATCCACTCGCTCCTGCTCGAACCGCCCGAGTACGTCGAGACCGCCAAGGTATTCGACATGCTGCTCGCTGTTCCGAAGTATGGGCGCGTGAAGGTCAACAAGATCCTCGCCCACTGCAGGATCGCGCCGAGCAAGACCATCGGCGGGCTGTCGGAGCGTCAGCGCTCCGAGCTCATCTCGCTGCTGCATCACTAGCCCTCGAGCGGATCAGCGATTCCCGCCGCACCCGTGACTAGGGTCTCCGCCGTGGCACGCGTGTTCGTCATCACAGGCCCCTCGGGGGTCGGCAAGGGGACGCTCATCCGCGGGCTGATGGAGCGCGTTCCGAAGCTCGAGCTGTCCGTGTCCGCCACCACCCGCGCGCCGCGACCTGGCGAGCACGACGGGGTCGACTACCACTTCCTCACCCGCGAGGAGTTCAACGGCCGGGTCAAAAAGGGCGAGTTCGTCGAGCACGCCGACTACGCCGGACGCAGCTACGGCACCCTGCGCTCCGAGCTGGAGGCGCGCGTGAAGGCGGGCGTGCCGGTGGTGCTCGAGATCGAGGTCCAGGGCGCGCGCCAGGTGCGCGAGGCGATGCCCGAGGCGCTGCAGGTGTTCATCGCGCCGCCGTCGCTGTTCGCGCTGCGCACGCGGCTCGTGGGCCGCGGCACCGATGACCAGGTCGAGGTCGAGCGCCGCCTGAAAGTCGCCGAGGAGGAGCTGACCGCGCAACCCGAGTTCGCGCACGTGGTCGTCAACGACCGCCTCGACGAGGCGCTCGATCGCCTCACGAGCATCGTCGCCGACAGCCTCGACTGACCCAATCGCCGCTCCGTGGCTCCGGGCCGCTAGCCGCAGCCCACTACACTGCTGACTTCAACGAGGAAAGGGCAACACCACTGTGATCTCCCCCCGCATCGACCGCCTGCTGGAGCAGGTCGACTCCAACTACGCCGGCGTGATCGTGGCCGCCAAGCGCGCCCGTCAGATCAACAGCTACTACCACAACCTCGGCGAGGGCACGTTCGACGAGTTCCCGCCCCCGATGATCGAAACCGCCTCCAAAAACTACCTCACGATCGCCCTCGAGGAGGTAGCAGCGGGAAAGATGAAGTACCACTACCGCTAAGACGACCGATGAGCGGCGCGAGGCTGCGTCCTCGGTCGCTCGCGTACGCAGTACGCCACCTTCCTGCGTCGTTGCCTCGCTTGCCCCTCGGCCGTCTTAGCCGCGCAAGGCTTCGGCCGGGGGTTGCGGAGTTCTTACGGTCCCTCTAGAACCTAAGGCAATATGTCCCGAATCTTGCTCGGCGTCAGCGGCGGGATCGCCGCGTACAAGGCGCTCGAGCTCGTGCGGCTCGCCACCGCGGCCGGTCATTCGGTGCGGGTGGTGCAGACGCCCGCGAGCCGGCGATTCGTCGGGGAGGCGTCGTTCGCCGCGCTCACGGGCGCGCCGGTGCTGGTGAGCGAGTTCGAGCGCGACGCCGCGCGCGGGGCCTTCCCCGACCAGCCGACGCCGAAGCACGAGCCGCTCAGCCACCTCGAGCTGGTCGCCAACGCGGACGTGTACCTGATCGCGCCGGCCTCGGCGAACACGATCGCGAAGCTCGCGGCCGGTATCGCGGACAACCTGCTGACGAGCTGCGCGCTCGCCGTCGAGGCTCCGCTCGTGATCGCGCCCGCGATGAACAACCGCATGTACGAGCATCCCGCCACGCAGGCCAACCTGCGGACGCTCCGCGAGCGAGGCGCGCGCATCGTGGAGCCGGGGGTGGGGCGACTGGCGTCCAAAGGCGAGGAGGGCGTCGGACGCCTGGCGGAGCCGGCACGGCTGCTCGCCGAATGCGAGGCCGCGCTGGCAGGGGGGCGCGATCTCGACGGCGTTCGCGTGCTCGTCACCGCCGGCGGCACACGCGAGCCGATCGACAGCGTGAGGTTCATCGGCAACAGCTCCTCGGGGAGGATGGGCTTCGCGCTCGCCGCCGCCGCGCAGCGACGCGGCGCGCACGTGATCCTCGTGGCGGCGAACGTCGCGCTGTCCACGCCCGCCGGAGTCGAACGCCACGACGTGCGCACCGCGGCCGAGCTCGAGCAGGCCTGCGAGGAGCGGTTTCCGGAATGCGACGTGCTGCTGATGAGCGCCGCGGTGGCCGACTTCACGCCCGCCGATCCCGCGAACGGAAAGATCAAGAAGGCCGACCGCTCGAGCCTGGAGATCCTGCTCGAGCCGACCGCCGACGTGCTCGCCGGCCTCGCGGCACAGCGCCGCGCGGGGCAGACGCTCGTCGGGTTCGCCGCCGAGCACGGCCCGGAGGCGCTCGAGCACGCGCGCGGGAAGCTCGCCCGCAAGGGCCTCGACGCGGTCGTCGTCAACGACATCTCCCGTACGGACATCGGCTTCGACGTCGACGCCAACGAGGTCACGATCGTCACCTCGCGAGGCGGGGAGACTGCTGAGCAGCACGTGCCGCGCGCGGGCAAGGCGCAGGTCGCCGAGCAGATCCTCGACTCCGTAGTGCGACTGCGCACGAGCGGTTAAAATGCGTGCATGGAGAGTGTCTATGACCTCTACCAGCGCGGTTGCGATCTGCTCGATCACGGCGACCACCAGGCGGCGATCGTCCCGCTGAGCAAAGCACGCGAGCTCGAGCCCGACAAGGCCTCGATCCGCGAGGCGCTCGGGCGGGCGCTGTTCCACTCCCAGCGCTACGAACGCGCGGCAGAGGAGTTCGGCGAGATCGCCGCCAGGACGCCCACCAACGACTACGCGCTGTTCTGCCTGGGCCGCTCGATGCAGATGCTCGGCCGCCACCGCGAGGCGTGCAAGCCGCTGGCGCTCGCGTGCTCGCTGCGACCCGAGCGGGCCGATTACCGCCTCTACCGCGATCGCGCCCGCCGCGACGCCGAACGGGCCTGAGGCGGTCGAGCAGGCTATGCGGCTGTGAAGCCAATGCTATGCTCGATCCAGAGCTTTCGTGCCGACACGCAGGTGTCGGCAGCAGTACCGAGAGTGGGCGCCAGCCCGCTTTTTTTGCGTAAGGAGTGAGTTGATGACCCCACTACAAACAGAAATCGAGACCCGTCTGGCCGAGACCGAGCCCGAGATCGAGCTGCTGCTCGCAGAGGTTCTCGGCGGCCGCTGCCTGCGCGTCTACATCGACCACCCCGACGGCGTCACGCTCGCGATGTGCGAGCGCGTGACCGTGCTGCTGAACGACCTCCGCGAGCGCTACTCGCTCGAGGTCTCCTCGCCCGGCAGCGAGCGCCCGCTGACCAAGCCGGCGCACTTCCGCCGCTTCGTCGGCCGCCGCGCCCGCGTGCGTACCCGTCATCCACGGCCGGTCGACCAGAGCGCCGACGAGCGCCGTCCCGGCAGCGCCCGCGCCATTCAGAGTTTCACCGGAGAGCTTGTGGGAGCCTCCGAGGAGGAGGTCACGTTGGCCGCCGATGGGGGCGTCATCGCGATTCCCTACTCGGAGATCCGTCGTTCGAACCTGATCGAGGAGTAGAGGAGCCCATGTCACGCGAAATCCTTGAGGCCATGCATGCGCTTGCGCGCGAGAAGGGGATCGAGCCCGAGAAGCTGATGATCGCGCTCGAGGACGCGCTCCTGTCCGCTTACAAGAAGCAGCCCGACTCGGCCAAGTACGCGCGCGTCGAGATGGACCGCGAGACGGCCGACTTCAGGGTCATCGAGCTGATCATCCCCGAACGCCTCGAGGCGCACCTGATCGTCGAGACGATCGACGAGGAAACGACGATCGACCCCGAGACGGGGGAGATGCGCGAACCCGAGGAACCGGAAATCGACCCGAAGAAGTTCGCCGAATACCGCGACCAGATCGACGAGCGCGACGTCACCCCCGACGACTTCGGCAGGATCGCCGCACAGACCGCCAAGCAGGTCATCCTGCAGCGCATCCGCGAGGCGGAGCGCGATATGATGTACGAGGAATACCGCGACCGCGTGGGCGAGCTGATCACGGGCATCGTCCAGCAGTCCGACTCCCGCTACACGCTCGTGCAGCTGCGCGAACGCGTCGAGGCGCTGCTGCCCAAGTCCGAGCAGGTGGAGGGCGAGCGCTACGACCACTCCCAGCGGATCAAGGCCGTCATCAAGGAGGTCTCCCCGTCGACGAAGGGGCCCGCGATCATCGTCTCGCGCCGCGACCCGGAGCTGATCAAGAAGCTGTTCGAGCTGGAGGTCCCGGAGATCGCCGACGGTCTCGTGGAGATCGCCAACGTTGCCCGCGAGCCCGGCTACCGCTCGAAGATCGCGGTCATCTCCCACACCGACGGCGTCGACCCGGTCGGCGCGTGCGTCGGCCCACGCGGCTCGCGTGTGCGCATGGTCGTATCGGAGCTGCGCGGCGAGAAGATCGACATCATTCCGTTCAACGACGAGCCCGCGAGGTTCGTCGCAAAGGCGCTCTCGCCGGCGCGCGTGCGCGAGGTGCTCGTCGACGACGAGGCCAAGCAGGCGACCGTGATCGTGCCCGACGACCAGCTCTCGCTGGCGATCGGCCGCGAAGGCCAGAACGCGCGGCTTGCCGCGCGACTGACCGGCTGGCGCGTTGACATCCGCTCCGAGACCGAGTTCGCGGCCGAGGAGGCCGAGCACGGCTACGAGGAGGAGGAGGTGCAGGGTCGCTGCGCCGCGATCCTCTCCAACGGACGCCGCTGCCCGAACGCGTCGCTGCCCAACTCGCGCTACTGCGGCCTCGACACCCACCAGGCGCTCGCTGGCATCGACAGCGACAACATCGCCGACCTGTCCCCCGAGAACGGAGCCGACGATTCGGCGCCGGCACCGGTCGAGGAGCCGGCCGCAGCCGTAGAGGCGCTCGCGGTCGAGGAGACCGAGGCCGCCGAGCCGGTCCAGGCCGCGGCTGAGGAGCAGGCGACATAGCCGCCCACGTGCCCCGCCGACGCTGCGTCGGCTGCGGACGAACCGCACCCAAGTTCGAGCTCGTGCGCATCGCCGCCACGCGCGATGGCGCCGGCGGCCCCCGCCGTGCCGTTCAGGACCGTGCGGGCTCGATGCCCGGTCGCGGCGCCTACGTCTGTCGTGCGGGCGACTCCGAAGCGCCCGCTGAGGACTGTCTGGCGCAAGCTGTTCGCCGGGGCGGAATCGCGCGTGCGCTGCGCTCGGCTGTAATGCTCGACCCCAAGCTCGTAGAATTGGTGAGCTGATGAGTAAGAAGCGCGTACACGAGATCGCCAAAGAGCACGGGCTCTCCAGCAAGGAGCTGCTCGAGAAGCTCCAGGCCGCCGGCGTGGAGGCCAAGGCGGCCGCGTCCTCAGTCGACGAGTCCGCCGCGCTGAAGGCACTGGGCGTCGGCGCTCCCGCGACCGCGGGCAGCTCCAACGGCAAACCCCCGGCAGCGGTCGCCGTTCCTCCTGCCCCCGCCAAGGCGGCCGTGCCGACACCGCCCGCGGCGAACACGCCCGCGCCGGTCGAGGCCAAGGCCCCGGCGAGCGCACCTGTTGCGACACCCGCACCGCAGGCGAGCGCCGCCGGTCCCGCCACCCCGCCGGCCGCGCCCACCGCGCCACCGGTCGACGGCATGACCGCCTCGGGCGAGCGCGTGCGACCCACTCGCGACTCGCGCACCGGCGAGCGCACGCCGGGCGACATCGGCCCGGGTGGTCGCAGGCGCGTCGTGATCGACTCCCAGGCCTCGCGCCGCCAGCAGGGCGGACCGTCCAACCAGCCCCAGCGCCGTCCCCGCCGCGGACGGCGCCGTCGCGGCACCTACGACGAGACGATCGCCCCGATCGACAACACCGCGATGGAGGCCACCGACCTGATCCGGGTCAACTCCGGCTCGACGGTCAAGGACGTCGCCGAGTACCTCGGCGTGGCGGTCCCGGAGATCATCAAGAAGCTGATGTCGCTCGGCGAGATGGCGACGCTCACCCAGACGCTCTCCGACGACGCGATCCAGGTGCTGGCGGATGAGTTCGAAAAGCAGATCGAGATTGTCCACGCCGCCGATGACGTCGAGGTCGAGCCTGAATTCGAGGACGCCGACGAGGACATGATCGAACGTCCCCCCGTGGTCACGATCATGGGCCATGTCGACCACGGCAAGACCTCGCTACTGGACGCGATCCGCGAGACCGAGGTGGTCGCTGGCGAGGCCGGTGGGATCACCCAGCACATCGGCGCCTACCAGGTCCACCACGCCGGCAAGGAGATCACCTTCCTCGACACGCCAGGCCACGAGGCGTTCACCGCGATGCGTGCGCGCGGCGCGAAAGTGACCGACCTCGCGGTGATCGTGGTGGCGGCGGACGACGGCGTCAAGCCGCAGACCGAGGAGGCGATCGACCACGCGAAGGCGGCCGAAGTGCCGATCATCGTGGCGGTCAACAAGATCGACAAGGAGGGCGCGCAGCCCGAGCGCGTGCGCACCGAGATGACCCAGCACGGCCTGCAGCCGGCGGAGTGGGGCGGGGAGATCGAGTTCGTCGACGTCAGCGCGAAGACCCGCGAGGGCCTCGACTCGCTGCTCGACACGATCCAGCTCGTCACCGACCTCGAGGAGCTGAAGGCCAACCGCGACGTCGAGGCCTCCGGCGCGGTGATCGAGTCCAAGCTCGACCCGGGCCGCGGCCCCGTGGTGACGATCCTGATCCAGCGCGGCACGCTGAAGGTCGGCGACGCGCTCGTCGCGGGCGCGCACTTCGGGCGCGTGCGCGCGATGCACGACTTCATCGGCAAGAAGCTCAAGCGCGCGCTGCCGGGCCAGCCGGTCGAGGTGCTCGGCTTCGACGGCGTCCCCGAGGCGGGCGAGCACGTGCGCGTGGTCGAGAACGAGCGCCGCGCACGGCAGCTCGCGGGCGAGCGCGCCAACCGCCTGAAGACAGAGGCGCTCGCGCGCCGCTCCGGCCGCAAGGTCTCCCTCGAGGACGTGTTCAAGCTCGCCCAGGAGGGCACCGTCAAGGAGCTCGGCCTGGTCGTCAAGGCCGATGTCGCGGGGTCGCTCGAGGCGATCGAGGACGAGATCGCGAAGCTCCCGCAGCAGGAGGTCAAGGTCAACATCATCCACCGCGGCGTCGGTGGAATCAACGAGTCCGACGTGATGCTCGCGTCCGCCTCGGAGGGCGTGATCCTCGCGTTCAACGTCCGCCCGGTCGGTGACGCGCGTCAGATCGCCGACCGCGAGGGCGTCGAGATCCGCTCCTACGCAGTCATCTACCGCGCCATCGAAGAGCTGCGCGCGGCGATGCAGGGCATGCTCGAGCCCGCCGAGGTCGAGACCCCGCTCGGACAGGCCGAGGTTCGCCAGCTGTTCAAAGCCTCGAAGATCGGCACGATCGCCGGCTCGTTCATCACCGAGGGCAAGGTCACGCGGGGCGCGCGGGTGCGCGTGGTGCGCGAGGGGACGGTCATCTTCGACACCACGATCGACAGCCTCAGACGCTTCAACGACGACGCGCGCGAGGTCGCGGCCGGCTTCGAGTGCGGGATCGTGCTCACGAACTTCCAGGATCTGCGCGAGGGCGACGTGCTCGAGAGCTACGAGACACGCCAGGTGGAGCGCGAGCTAAGCGTCTGAGTCGCGATGATCGGCGCGCTGCTCGCGTCTCAAACGTGCAGGGACCGAGAACGCGGCAGGGAATTGGAGGGGTAGGATGACCACTGGACGCATGCGTCGGGTTGACGAGGCGATTCGTCAGGTGATCGGTGATGCGGTGGCAGGAGACCTGAAGGACCCGAGAGTGGGATTCGTGACCGTTACCGACGTGAGAACCAGCGCAGACCTACGCCACGCTCGCGTGTACGTGAGCGTTCTCGGCGCGGGCGGAGGGGAGTCCGACGCGGATGAGCGCGAGCTGACTCTTGACGGCCTGCGCAGCGCTCACGGCTTTCTGCAGGGCCGCATCGCGGGCGAGCTGCGCCTCAAGCGCACGCCCACGCTCGACTTCATCTACGACGAGACAACGGACCGAGCGCTACGAGTCGAGGAGCTGCTCGCGGAGCCCGCAGAGGGCGAGGAGATCGAGCTGCCATGAGCAACGCCACCGCCGACGTCACGGACGTCGCCCAGACGCGCGAGCTCGTGCTCGCACGGATCCGCGAGGACGAGCGGTTCGTGCTCGCAACGCACGAGAACCCCGACGGCGACGCGCTCGGCTCGCTCGTCGCGATGCAGGGCCTGTTGACCGCGCTCGGCAAGGACACCTCGATGTTCATCTCGCCGTCCGACCTTCCCCTGCCGGACGAGTACAGCCTGTTCTCGCTCGACGGCCTCATCCAGCAGGCGCCGGCGGACATCGCCGAGCGCACCGTGGTGTTCCTCGACTGCGGCAACATCGACCGCAACTCCGCGAGCGTGCTGCGCGACGGTGCGCAGCTGCTGAACATCGACCACCACCACGACAACACCCGCTTCGGCACGCTCAACCACGTCGTCGCCGACGCGTCGTGCACCGCGGAGATCGTGTGGGACCTGATGCGCGGGCTCGACGTGCGCCCCACGCGCACCGTCGCCGAGGCGCTTTACATCGGGCTGATCACCGACACCGGGCGCTTCATGTACGAGAACACCGGCCCGCGCGCGCACCTGATGGCCGCCGAGCTGCTCGAAGCGGGCGTCGACGTGCCCGTGATCAACCGCCGCCTCTACGAGGACATGCCGCAGGGCAAGCTCGCGCTGATGGCGATCGCGCTCGGGCAGTTCCAGCGCTACGACTCCGGCGAGATCACGCTAGTGGCGCTCAGCGCGCAGGACTTCGACCGCGCCGAAGCCGAGGAGAGTCACTCCGAGGGGATCATCGACCAGCTGCGCGCGTTGCAGGGCACGAAGGTCGCGGTGCTCGTGCGCGAGATCTCCAGCGGCGAGCGCAAGGGGCAGCACAAAGTCTCGCTGCGCGCGACCGACGACGACGTCGATGTGTCGATTGTGGCGCGTGCGCAGGGAGGCGGGGGACACCGCCGCGCGGCGGGCTTCTCGACCACGCTCGACCCGCAGGAGCTGGTCGTCTTCCTGCGCGAGCAGATCGCCGCGCAGCTGCACCCCGCCAACAACGGGCACGCGACCGTCACGGTCGCCTGAGTGTTGCTGCACCCGCCCGTCTGATCGGGGGCGAGCCAGATGGACGGAGTGCTGCTGATCGACAAGCCCGCCGGGATGACCTCGCACGACGTGGTCGCGGCCGTGCGACGTTCGCTCGCGGGCGCCAAGACCGGCCACGCGGGCACGCTCGACCCGTTCGCCACCGGTCTGCTGCTGGTGCTCGTCGGACGCGCCACCAAATCGCAGAGCGCCCTCATGCAGCTGCCGAAGCGCTATGAGACCGTCGCGCGGCTGGGCGCGCTGTCGAGCACCGGCGACACCGAGGGCGAGATAACCGAGACCGGGCGCATCCCGCCCGATCCGCCGCAGCTGCCCACAGGGGAGGTGCGCCAGCGCCCACCGGCGCACTCCGCGGTGAAGATCGGCGGAGAGCGCGCCTACAAGCGCGCACGGCGCGGCGAGGAGTTCGAGATGCCGGAGCGGATCGTGACCGTCCACAGCTTCGAGCAGCTGTGGCGCGAGCCCGGAGACGGGCCGGAGCATCCGCCGCGCGCGGAATTCGCGATCGAATGCGGATCGGGCACGTACGTGCGCTCGCTGATCGCCGACCTGGGCGACGCCTACTGCCTCGAGCTGAGGCGTACGGCGATCGGGCCGTTCAACGTCGCCGACGCGTCTCCGCCTCCCCCGCGGGGGCAGCCGTGGCAGGATCCGCCGCTGATCGAGCTCGACTGGGCGCTCGAGCTGGCGAGGCTGCACGCCGCCGCCGGCCGCTCGGACTAGGCTTTGCGTCCGTGAAGGTCACATCGCTGCCCAACGTGGAGCGCGCACTCAAACGCAGCGTCGCGGTCGGCACCTTCGACGGCGTGCACCTCGGCCACCGCGAGGTGATCGGCGGCGCGGACAGCGTGCTCACGTTCGACCCCCACCCGGTGTCGGTGGTCGCGCCCCAGCACACGCCCAAGCTGCTCACCACGCTCGAGCGCAAGGCCGAGCTGGTCGCCTCACTCGGCGTGCAGGAGCTGATCGTGATCCCGTTCGACGCGGAGTTCGCGGCGCGCTCGGCGACGGAGTTCGTCGAGGACGTGCTCGTCGGCGCGCTCGGAGCGACCGAGGTCGCGATCGGCGAGAACTTCCGCTTCGGCCACAAGGCCCAGGGCGACCCGGGTCTGCTGCTCGCGGATGCGCGGTTTGCCACGATCGTGCACCCGCTGCTGGAGGTCGACGGCGAGATCGTCTCCTCGAGCCACATCCGTGGCCTCGTGCTCGCCGGCGAGGTGTCCGAGGCCAATCGGCTGCTCGGCTCGACCTTCCAGCTCTCGGGCGAGGTCGTACACGGCGACAAGCGCGGCCGAGAGCTCGGTTTCCCGACCGCGAACCTGATCCCGAACGACGCGCTCGCGTGCCCCGGTCATGGCGTCTACGCGTGCCTCGCCAATGGTCAGCCGGCCGCCGTGTCGATCGGCGTGCGCCCGACGTTCAAGACCGGCAGGGGGGAGCTGATCGAGGCTTACCTGCTCGATTTCGAAGGGGATCTGTACGGCAGCGAGCTGCGCCTGGAGTTCCTCGAGCGGCTGCGCGGGGAGCGGCGCTTTCAGGATCCGGAGTCGCTGATCGAGCAGATGCACACGGACGTTTCGCGCACACGGGAGATCGCGGCAGCCCATTGACGCCGCCTGGCGTCTGCTACCGTGCCCGGCTATGCCAGCCCTCACAAGCGAGCGCAAGCGCGAGATCGCAACCAAGTTCGGAGCCAACGAGAAGGACATGGGCTCCACCAAGGTCCAGATCGCGCTGCTGACAGAGCGCATCAACCACCTGACCGACCACCTGCGCACGCAGAGCAAAGACCACCACTCACGTCGTGGCCTGTTGATGCTCGTCGGTAAACGTCGTCGCTTCCTCGACTACCTCGCCAAGCGCGACCTCGAGGGCTACAGGGCTTTGATCAAAGAGCTCGGCCTGCGTAAGTAGCAGTGGCTGTTCTTCCCGCCGGTACACCCGCGCCGAGCTTCAAGCTCGCCCGCGCGGACGGCGAGAGCTTCACCGAGCAGGACCTGCAGGGCCGAACGACCGTGCTCGTGTTCTACCCGTTCGCGTTCAGCCCGGTGTGCACCGACCAGCTGCAGCTCTACGAGCCTCTGCTCGGTGAGCTGGGCGAGCAGGGGGGAGTGCTGTACGGCGTCTCCTGCGACTCGACATGGGCGCAGGGCGCCTTCAAGGACAAGCTCGGCGTCACGAGCGAGCAGCTCTCGGACTTCGAGCCCAAGGGCGCCGCTTGCGCCGTGTTCGGCGTTCTGCATCCCGGAGGCTTTGCCGAGCGCGCGCTCGTGATCACAGGCCCCGACGGGGTGGTGCGCTGGAGCTACCAGGCCGATTCGCCGGGCGATCTGCCGAGCCCGGACCTGCTGCGCGAGGGTATGGCTGTCGCGCTCCGCTAAGCTCCTTCCGTTCGGAACAAGAGAAAAAGAGAAACGGACCGCCGACCGACGGGCGGAACAGGAAGGCAGTGAATATGAGTAGTGATGCTGTTACGCGGGTTTCCGTGGAGATCGCAGGTAGCGAGATCTCGTTCGAGACCGGCAGGATGGCCAAGCAGGCCTCCGGCGCAGTAGTCGTCCGCCAGGGCGACACGATGGTCCTTGCGACCGCCGTCGCAGGCTCCCTGCGCGACGTGGACTTCCTCCCGCTGACGGTGGACGTCGAGGAGCGCATGTATGCCTCCGGGAAAATCCCCGGCTCGTTCTTCAAGCGCGAGGGTCGCCCCGGCGAGAAGGGCACGCTCACCGCGCGCATGATCGACCGTCCGATCCGTCCGCTGTTCCCGAAGGAATGGCGCTACGACACGCAGCTCGTGGCGATCCCGCTGTCGATCGACCACGTCCACCCCTACGACATCCTCGCGATGAACGGTGCGTCCGCCGCGCTGATGATCTCCGACATCCCGCTGCCGACCCCGGTCGGCGCTGTGCGAATCGGCAAGATCGACGGCAACTTCGTCGTCAACCCCGAGGAGGAGTCGCTGCTCACCGACGGCGCCGAGGGTCGATCTGAACTCGACCTGATCGTCGCCGGCACCGAGGAGGCGATCCTGATGGTCGAGGCGGGCGCGAACGAGATCCCCGAGGCGGAGATCCTCGACGCGCTCGACATCGCCCACTCGGCGATCAAGAAGCTGTGTGAGCTGCAGCGCGACCTCGCGGCCAAAGTCGGCAAGGAGAAGAAAGTCTTCGAGGCGATCAAGGTCGACCAGGACGTGCTCGACGCGATCCGTGCCTCGCACGGCTCACAGCTCGACGCGGCGACGCAGGTCGAGGACAAGCTCGAGCGCCAGGACGCGACCAGGGAGGCCGAGGCGGCGATCCTCGAGCACCACGCTCCGGCGGCGCCCGAGGGTGCTTCCGAGCACGAACTGCTGGCCGCCAAGGAGAAGCGCGCCGCGGTGCAGATGGCGTTCGACAAGCTCGAGAAGTCGATCATCCGCGAGCGCATCGCCGTCCACAAGAAGCGCCCGGACGGTCGTGGCGAGTCGGAGATCCGCGACATCACGATCGAGGTCGGCGTCACGCCGCGCACGCACGGCTCGGCGCTGTTCACGCGTGGGCAGACGCAGGCGTTGAGCGTCGTCGCTATGGGCACTCTGAAGGAGGAGATGCGCCTCGACACGCTGGGCCTGGAGACCAAAAAGTACTACTGGCACCACTACAACTTCCCGCCGTTCTCGGTCGGGGAGGCCGGTCGCATGGGTGGCGTCAAGCGCCGCGACATCGGCCATGGCGCGCTCGCCGAGCGGGCGCTCGCGCCGATGGTGCCCTCGATCGAGGACTTCCCGTACTCGATCCGGGTGGTCTCGGACATCCTCGAGTCCAACGGCTCCTCCTCGATGGCCTCGGTGTGTGGCTCCTCGCTGTCGTTGATGGACGCGGGCGTGCCGATCAAGCGTCCGGTCGCGGGTATTGCGATGGGTCTGATCAAGGAGGGCGATGACTACATCGTCCTGACCGACATCGCCGGCGTCGAGGACCACCTCGGTGACATGGACTTCAAGGTCGCCGGCACCGAGCGTGGCATCACCGCGCTGCAGATGGACATCAAGATCACGGGCGTCACGTTCGACATCCTGCGCGACGCGCTCGCGCAGGCCAAAGAGGCCCGCACGTTCATCCTCGGCAAGATGGCCGAGATCATCAAGACGCCGCGCGAGCAGCTCTCGCAGTTCGCGCCGCGCATCCAGACGATCCAGATCGACCCGTCGCAGATCGGCCTGCTGATCGGCAAGGGCGGCGAAACGATCCGCGGGCTCGCCGATGAGTTCGAATCGCAGATCGACGTCAACGACGACGGCCAGGTGCTGATCTACTCCGCCAACGGCGAGCTCGGCGACGCGCTCGTTGAGCGGATCCGGATGATGATGAAGGAGGTCGAGGTCGGCGACGAATACGACGGCAAGGTCGTCAAGACGACCACGTTCGGCGCGTTCATCGAGCTCGCGAAGGGCACCGACGGCCTGTTGCACATCTCCAACGTCTCGCCCGGCGAGCGCGTTGAGACCGTCGAGGACGTGCTCAACAAGGGCGACGAGGTGAAAGTGCGCGTGGTCGAGGTCGACCGTGAGCGCGGACGCATCGGCCTGCGCCTCGCACACGACCCCGACATCGCCGGCAAGACCGTCGAGGAGCTCGCGGGAGTGGGCACCGGCGGAGGCGGCGGCGGGGGACGGCCCCCGCGTGACGGATCGAGCAACGGTCGCTCTGACCGCGGCCCGCGCCGTGACCGCGGTGGCGAGCGCGGCTCCGGCCGCCCACGCCACGGCCGCGACTGACCCAGAGGGTCGCTTGAGCACCGAGCATCAGATCACCACGCTGGAGTCCGGCGTGCGGGTCGTCACCGAGCGCGTGCCCAGCGTGCGCTCGGTGGCGCTCGGTTTCTGGATCGCCACCGGCTCGGTCTCCGAGCACGAGGAGCAGGCGGGCATCTCGCACCTGCTCGAGCACATGCTGTTCCGCGGCACCGAGAGCTACGGGTCGGAGGAGATAGATCAGATCTTCGACGCGATGGGCGCGGAGATCAACGCGGGCACCGACAAGGAAGCGACCTCGCTCTACACGCGGGTGCTCGACCGTCATCTCGACCATGCGTTCGCGGTGATGAGCGACATGATCTGGCACCCCGGCTTTGGGGAACTCGACGCGGAGCGCGAGGTCGTGCTCGAGGAGATCGCGATGTACGAAGACGATCCCCAGGATCGCGTGTTCGATGTGCTCGGCAAAGCGATCTTCGGAGAGCATCCTCTCGGGCGCCCGGTGATCGGCACCGCGCAGGTCGTCGGCTCGGTCACGCGCGAGCAGCTTGCGCAGTTCCACTCCGAGCGCTACCTGCCCGGCGACATCGTGATCGCGGCGGCCGGATCGGTCGACCACGACGAGCTCGTGCAGATGGCCCGCGTCGTCGAGGCCGCGCGGGCGCAGCGAGACGCCCCGTCCTCGGACGCAGCCGACACGGCTCGGGCCGCTAACGAGCAGCACCCGGACTTCCAACGCCGCGTGCGGTTCCTCGCGAAAGACACCGAGCAGTACCACGTGTGCGTCGGCGGCGCGGGCATCGGGCGCGAGGACGAGCGGCGCTTCGCGCTGCGCGTGCTCGAAGGGGTCCTCGGCGGAACCTCCTCCTCACGGCTCTTCCAAGAGATCCGCGAGCGCCGGGGCCTCGCCTACTCGGTGTTCTCCTACTCGAACCTGTACGCCCACACCGGCGAGGTTGGGCTGTACGTCGGCACGCGCCCGGAGAACCTCGTCGAGGCGCTCGCGGTGGTCGCCGGGGAGCTCGAACGGTGCGTCGAAGACCCCGCCAGCGAGGAGGAGCTGAACCGCTCCCGCGAGAACCTCAAGGGCCGTGTGGTGCTGGCGCTCGAGTCGACCGGGGCGCGCATGAGCCGTCTCGGCTCCTCGGTCATGAACGGACTGCCGATCCTGTCGGTCAACGAGATGATCGAGCGAATCGACTCGGTCACAATCGAGCAGGTCCGCGAGCTCGCGGCGCAGCTGTTCGCGCCCGAGCAGCTCTCAGTGGCGGGCGTCGGCCCTGACGAGCAGAAATTCCTCGCCGCGATCGAGCCGCTCTCCGCAGCCGGCGCCGGGTCGCGCTCCACGATCGCGGCGGGAACGCTGTGATCAAGGTCGCCGTGACGGGCGCCGCGGGGCGCATGGGCCAGACCGTCTGCGAGGCGGTGCTGGGCGCTGAGGACATGGAGCTCGTCGGCCGCGCCGACCCGCTGCTGGAAACGACGCTCGAGGATGTGCTCGGGTTGGCGCCGCAGGTGGTGGTCGACTTCACCCAGCCCGACACGGCCCTACCGAACGCGCTCGCGTGCGTAAAGGCCGGCGTGCACGTCGTGATAGGAACGACCGGCTTCGATCCCGCGCCGTTGCAGAACGTGACAGCCGCCGACGGGCACGAGCCGGGCAACGTGCTGATCGCCCCCAACTTCGCGATCGGCGCGGTCTTGATGATGCGCTTCGCCGAACAGGCGGCGAAGTACATGGAGAAGGCGGAGATCATCGAGCTGCACCACGATCGCAAGCTCGACGCGCCGAGTGGCACGGCCGCCCGCACCGCCGAGCTGATGGCAGCCGCGAGCGGGAAGCCCGCGCCGCCGATCCACTCGGTGCGCCTGCCGGGGCTCGTGGCCAACCAGGAGGTGATCCTCGGGGATCTCGGCCAGACGCTCACGATCCGCCACGACACGATCAGCCGCGAGTCGTTCATGCCCGGAGTGCTGCTCGCCGTGCGCCGAGTCGGCACGCTCGAGCAATCCCCCGTCGTGGGGTTGGAGAACCTGCTCTTCTGAGCCACCCGCGCATGAGATACTCACGAACATGAACCTCGGCACCATCCTCACGGCGATCGTGACCCCGTTCGACGAGCAGGGCAACGTCAACGAGGATGCCTTCGTCGCGCTGATGCGACATCTCGCGAAGAACGGCTCGGACGGGTTCGTCGTGGCCGGCACCACCGGCGAGGCGTCCACCATGACCGAGCAGGAGCAGCTTGGGCTGATCGAGCTCGCCGTCGCCGAGCGTCCGGAGGGCGCCACGATCGTGGCGGGCACCGGCACGAACGACACGCGCCAGGCCGTCCACCTGACCGAGCGCGCGACCGCGCTCGGCGTCGACGCGACCCTGTCGGTCACCCCCTACTACAACAAGCCGAGCCGCCTCGGGCTGCTGCGCCACTACGAAGCCGTCGCGGCCGCCACCGACAAACCGGTCATCCTCTACAACATCCCAGGACGCACCGCCACGAACATCGGCCCCGACCTCCTCGCCGAGCTCGCCCAGATCGACGGGATCGAGGGCGTCAAGCAGGCCAACGCCGAGGAGCTGCAACTGATCGACGGCCTCGCGCTCTACGCGGGCGACGACTCCTCCTTCGCGCGCACGCTCGACATCGGCGGAGCGGGGGGCATCTGCGTCTCCAGCCACATCGTCGGCAACGAGATGCAGCGGATGGTGAGCGAGCCCGAGAACCGCGCCGAGATCGACGCGTCGCTCAAGGACGTCTACGAGACCCTGTACCTCACCGCCAGCCCGACGTGCACGAAGGCCGCGCTGAACCTCCTGGGCCACAACGTGGGCGGAGTGCGCCTGCCGATCGTCGAGGCCACCGAGCAGGAGACCGCGGCTGTGCGCGCGATGCTCGAGCGCCACGGCCTGTTGTCAGTTTCGAGCGCACACGCGTGAGCTCCAAGCTGCGCGTCCTGCCCCTCGGAGGGCTGGGGGAGATAGGCAAGAACATGACCGTCGTCGAGCAGGACGGTCGCATCGTGGTGGTCGACGTGGGACTGCGCTTCCCGACGCCCGAGATGGTCGGGATCGACCTCGTGCTGCCGGACTTCGCCTATCTGCGCGAGCGCGCGGAGGACATCGAGGCGATCGTCATCACACACGGCCACGAGGACCACCTGGGGGCGCTCCCGTGGGTCCTGCGCGAGCTCGGCGACCGTCTCGACGCCCCCGTCTACGGCGGCCCGCTGACGACCGCGATGGCGCGCTCCAAGCTCGAGGAGCACAAGCTCAAGAACGTCCAGCTCAACGAGGTCGAACCGGGCGAAGTGCTCGAGGTCGGGCCGTTCTCGCTCGAGCTCGTGCACATGACGCACTCGATCCCCGACTCCAGCGCCGTGGCGCTCGGCACCGAGCTCGGCACGGTGCTGATCACCGGCGACTACAAGTTCGACCAGACGCCCGTCGACGGCGCGCCGGCGGACGTCTCGCGTTTGGCGGAGCTCGGACGCGAGGGCGTGCTGCTGCTGTGCGGCGACTCCACGAATGTTGACCGCGAGGGCTTCTCGCCGTCGGAGTCGGTCGTGGGGCCGCACCTTGAGGAGGTCTTCGCGCGCTGCGAGGGCCGGATCGTGGTGACGAGCTTCGCGTCGAACATCCACCGCGTCCAGCAGGTCGTCGACGCCGCCGAGGCGCTCGGGCGCAAGGTCGCGCTCGTGGGCCGCTCGATGCGCAAGAACGTCGGCATCGGACGCACCCTCGGCCACATCGAGATCCCCGACGGGATGCTCGTGGGCCCGCGCGAGATCAACGACTTTCCCGACGAGCGTGTCGTGATCATCTCCACCGGCTCCCAGGGTGAGCCGCTGTCGGCGCTGCGGCGCATGGCCTACCGCGACCACCGCCAGGTGGAGCTCAAGAGCGGCGACACGGTCGTGTTCTCAGCGACCCCGATCCCCGGCAACGAGCGCGCGGTCAACGAGACGATCGACCGCCTCTACCACGTCGGCTGCGACGTGATCACGCCGCGCGAGGCCCCGGTGCACGCCTCCGGCCACGGCTACGCGGAGGAGGTCAAGCTGATGCTCAACCTCGTCAAGCCCCGCTACGTGATGCCGTTCCACGGCGACTTCAAGCGGCTGCGGCTGCACGCCCAGCTCGCCGAAGCGGTCGGGGTGCCGCCGGAGGACATCTTCCAGGGCGACAACGGTCTGCCGCTCGACATCACCGAGCGCGGCGCGCGCTTCGGCTCGCGCGAGCAGTCGGGGATGATCTTCGTGGATGGCGTGGAGATCGGCGAGATGGCCGATGCGGCGCTGCGCGACCGGCGGATGCTCTCCGCGGATGGGATCTTCATCGTGGTCGTCACGATCGCCGAGGACGACGGCAGCTCGGTCGCCGACCCGGAGGTGATCTTCCGCGGCGTGCCCTTCCAGGACGAGGCCGACAAGCTCGTCGAGGAGATCCGCCTGACCGTTGAACGCTCGCTCGCGCACGCCGCCAAAGAGGGGATCCGTGAGGTCGACGTCCTGCAGCAGACGCTGCACGACGACCTCGCGAAGCTCGTCTACGACCGTCTCAAGCGACGGCCGATGGTCCTGCCCGTCGTCGTCGAGGTCTAACCCGCCGTCGAAGCGGCCGGCGCCGTTGCCGCTGTCTGCTGGACCGGCATCGCCGGCAGTCGCACGACGAAGCGCGCTCCGCTGCCCTTCGTGGACCGCTCGCACCTGACCGTCCCGCCGTGCGCGACGGCCACGGCGTGCACGATCGCAAGGCCCAGCCCGAACGAGCCGCCGCGGTCGCCGGCGCCGCGCACGAAGCGCTCGAACAGCGTCGCGGCGAGCTCCTCGGGTATGCCGGGACCGTCGTCCTCGACCACCAGCTCCGCGTGCCCGTCGGCGGTGGTGCGCGTCGCGACCCGGATCTCGGTCGCGGGCGGCGTGTGGCGGATGGCGTTCTCGATCAGGTTGATCGTCAGGCGGTGGAGGTCGTCGCGGGCGCCCATCACGACCGCCGGCTGCGCGTCGAGTGAGATCTCGTGCTCGGTGCTCACCGACCCGAGCTCGCCGGCCGCCTCGATGACGGTCTGCGCGAGGTCGCACGGCTCGCGCGCCTGCACTCGCGCCGCGTCGGTGCGGGCGAGCAGCAGGAGGTCGCCGACGAGGCGGCGCATGCGCCGCGAGGAGCGCAGCGCGGAGCTGGCCGCCTCGCCCTCGTCGCCGTGCAGCGATTCCGCGAGCAGCTCGAGGTTCGCGAGCACGCTGGTGAGCGGCGTGCGCAGCTCGTGGGAGGCGTCGGCGACGAACTGGCGCTGACGCGCGAGCATCGCCTCGGTCTCCCCGCGCGCGGCGTCGAGCTCGCCGAGCATGCCCTCGAGCGTGCGCGCCAGTTCGGCCACCTCGTCGTCGGCCTCGGACTGGGGGATGCCGAGGGACGGGTCGCGGGTGCGCGCGATCTCCGCCGCGGTGGTCGTGAGCTCGGCGATCGGCGCCATCGCCCGGCGCGCGATCGCCATGCCCGCGAGCAGCGCGAGCGCGGTGCCGGCGAGCACGCCGAGCAGCAGGAACAGCTCGACGCGTTTGACCGTCGCCTCCGGTTCTGAGACCTGGCGGCCGTACTCGATGATCACGTGCCCGATCGGCTCGCCGTTGTCGTACACGAGCGCGGTGCGGCTCAGGACCCGGTAGCCGCGCACGGTACGAGCGCCGAACTGCGGTTCGCCGAGCGAGGGCGCGTTGCGGGGCTGGGATGCGATCACGTCGCCTCTCGCTCCCGGCGTGAGGATCCTGATGATCGCGTGCTCGGATTTCGACGCGAAGTAGCTCAGCGCGGGTTCGATCTTCAGCGGCGGGATCGTGATCCGCAGCTGGGTGGCGAGCTGGTCGGCGGTGTCCTGGACCTCGTGGTTGAAGTCCGAGCGGATCCGGTGGACGGTCAGCGAGCCGATCGCGACCGCGAACCCGCACAGGATCACGAACGTCAGCAGCGCAGAGACGCTCGCGAGGCGCACGCGAATGGGGAGCCTGTCGAAGCTCGCCGACAGGCGCATCAGGGGCCCGCGCGCGACGGGCGGCAGCCGGGGACTAGGCGCGAAGGACGTACCCGGCTCCCCTGATCGTGTGCAGCAGGCGCGGCTCGCCCTCGGCCTCGAGCTTGCGGCGGAGGTTCGACACGAACACCTCGATCGTGTTCGTCGTGGAGAACGGGTCGTAGCCCCACACGTCGTCGAGCAGGCGCTGGCGGGAGATGACGATGCGCTCGTTGCGCATCAGGTACTCGAGCAGCTCGAACTCACGCTGGGTCAGCTCGATCGCGCGCTCGCCGCGCGTGACCTCGTGGGTGTCGGAGTTGAGCAGCAGATCCGCGACGCGCAGCGGGGCGGAGCCCCGCGGTGGGCGGCGGCGCAGCAGCGCGCGCATCCGCGCGAGCAGCTCCTGGCGCTCGAACGGCTTGACGAGGTAGTCGTCCGCGCCCGCGTCGAGGCCCTCGACGCGCGACTCGAGCGCGTCGCGGGCGGTGAGGATCAGGATCGGCACGTCGTCCTCGCCGCGCAGCTCGCGCGCCACCTCCACGCCGTCGATCTTCGGCAGGCCGAGGTCGAGGATCACGAGATCCGGCGCGAATGTGCGGCCCTGCTCGAGGGCGTCGGCGCCGTCGGGGGAGGTGCGCACCTCGTAGCCCTCCATCCGCAGCGAACGCTGGAGTGCCTGGGCGATGTCCTCGTCGTCCTCAACCACCAGGACGCGCGGTGCTCTGGAGAAGTCGTTCATGATCTTTATTTAGATGGATCGCGTAAAGCGATGGTAAGGGGCCGAGGCAGGTTCCGAGGCGTTGGCGTCGAAGTTGCGCCTCATGGCACCTGCCCGCAAACGCGCTCCCGCGTCACGTAAACCCGCCGCCAAACGCTCCACCGGGGCACGCTCGCGGTCGTCCTCTCGTCCTCGCTCGCGGCGCAAGACGCGCAAGCAGGTGAGCCTGGGCGAGCTGTTCGCGCTTCCGCGCCTGCCGGTGCTCAACCAGCGCGAGCGCGACATCCTCGGCCTCGCGCTGATGGCGTGCGGGATCTTCATGGGGTTCGTCCTGTACGGCGAATGGAACGGCGGCCGCGCCGGACACGGTCTCGCGGTCGCGTTCGGCTGGACGCTCGGCCGGGCGCGCGTGCTCGCGCCGGTGACGCTGTTCATCGGCGGTGGCGCGTTGCTGATGCGCCCGGTGTTGCCCGCGCTGCGTCCGCTTCGCGCGGGCGCGGTGTGCGTGTTCGCGTCTGTGACGCTCGCGCTCGCGGCCGGCACGCTCGGTCTCAGCTCGGGTCCGGGGCGCGAGGCGCAGGCGTGGACCTCCGCGCATCTGCAGTCGCACGGAGGCATCGCCGGCCAGGCGATCTACGAGCTCTCCAATCGCCTCGTGCAGACCGTGGGGGTGGACATCCTCGTGGTGTTCCTGCTGCTCACAGGCGTGATCCTGCTCACCGGGGCGTCGCTCGCGAGCGCGATCCGCGCGACCGGCAACGGGCTGATCGACACCACGCGGATGGTCAGCCGGCTGAGTGAGCGCGAGGCTCCTGCATCACCTGCGCGCCGGTCCCGCACGAGCGCTTTCGACGACGCAGATGGCGAGGAGCCGATGCTGGTGCCCGAGCCGGCGCCGGAGGAGCTGATCGTGCGCGCCACCCACGTGGAGGCTCCGTCGCACGACTGGCGCGACGAGACGGAACCCGAGGACGACGCTACGGATCCGCGTTCTGCGACCGGCGACCGAGAGGACGCCGAGCCGCCGGAGCTGGACGGCGAAGACGTCGAGGAGGAGGCGATCGCGGGCGTGGCGCACGCCGACCCGGCCGACTTGACTCCACAGGGCAGGCTGCGCGGCGCGGTCACCGATGACCCGAACTTCGTGTGGCAGCTGCCGCCCGCGCAGAAGCTGCTGACGCGCTCGACGAGCGAGCAGACGCGCCCAGACACCGCGGGGCAGGAGAAGACGGCGACGAGCCTCGTGGAGGCGCTCGGGCACTTCGGCGTCGACTCGAAGGTGATCGGCACAGTCGCGGGGCCGCACATCACCCGCTACGAGCTGCGTCTCGCGCCCGGCACGAAGGTGGGGAAGGTGGCGCAGCTGAAGGACGACCTCGCGTACGCGCTCGCGGCGACCGACATCCGCATCCTCGCGCCGATCCCCGGCAAGCAGGCAGTGGGCGTGGAGGTCCCGAACGTGCACCGCAAGATGGTGCGCCTCGGCGACGTCTTCCAGGAGCCGCCGAAGGACTGGTCGCCGCTGACGGTGTGGCTCGGCAAGGACGTGGCCGGCAAGGCGATCGGCGCGGATCTCGCGAAGATGCCCCACATCCTCGTCGCGGGCACCACCGGCGCGGGCAAGTCCGGCGCGATCAACGCGATGCTGTCGAGCATCCTGCTGCGCGCGACGCCGCACGAGGTGCGACTCGTGCTGGTCGACCCGAAGCAGGTGGAGCTGAACCACTACGAGTCGATCCCGCACCTGCTGACGCCCGTGATCACGAGCCCGCGGATGGCGGCGAACGCGCTGCAGAACCTCGTGAAGGAGATGGAGCAGCGCTACGGGATTATGTCCCTGGCGCGGACGCGCGGCTTGGTCGAGCTGAACGCTGCCCGAGCCAAGAGGGGTGAAGCCCCTCTCCCTTACATCCTCTGCGTGATCGACGAGCTCGCGGACCTGATGATGGTCGCGCCCGCCGACGTGGAGGACTCGATCATCCGCCTCGCGCAGAAGGCACGCGCGGTCGGTATCCATCTGGTGCTGGCCACGCAGTCGCCGCGCGTGGACGTGATCACCGGCATGATCAAGGCGAACGTGCCCTCGCGGATCGCGTTCGCGGTCTCCTCGCAGACGGACTCGCGGGTGATCCTCGACCAGAACGGCGCGGAGTCGCTGCTGGGGCAGGGCGACATGCTGTTCAGCCCAGTCGGTAGCTCGCGCCTGCAGCGCATCCAGGGCGCCTACATCGACGAGGCGCAGATCGCGAAGCTGACCGACCTGTGGCGCCGTCAGGGCGAGCCGGAACTGCGCGAGGAGCTGCTCGAGCAGGTCGAGCCGGACACACCGGAGAGCGGGCCGGACGAGTTCGACCCGGACGAGGATCCGCTGCTGAGGGACGCGATCACGCTGGTGGCGGAGATGCAGACGGCCTCCACCTCGATGCTCCAGCGGCGCCTGCGTCTCGGCTATACGCGGGCGGGCCGGATGATCGACATGCTCGAGCGCAGGGGTGTGATCTCGGGCTATGAGGGCTCCAAGCCGCGACAGGTGCTGATCACCGAGGCGGAGCTTCCGCGGGTGCTCGCGGCGCTCGAGTCGCCCACCCAGACGGCCACGCCGACGCTCAGCGACTAGCCTCTCGCCTGATGCCCGAGATCGGAGCAACGCTACGCGAGGCGCGTATGCGCGCTCGTATCGACGTGTCGGAGATCGAGGCGCAGACGAAGATCCGCGCCAAGTACCTGCGCGCGCTCGAGAACGAAGAGTGGGGTCTGCTGCCCGGGCCTACGTTCGTGAAGAGCTTCCTGCGCACCTACGCGCAGGCACTGGACCTCGACGGCAAGGCGCTGGTGGAGGAATACCGCCTCGAACACGAGCGCTCGAGCGACATGATGCTCGAGCCGATCGTCTCCAAGCCGCAGCGCAATCCAGGCAGCGGCCGTGGACGGCAGGCCCCGAACGGACCGTCGCGCGGCTACACGTTTGCGGTCGGCGCGATCGGCGTGGTGATCGTGGTGCTGATCGTGCTGCTGATCACGGGCGGAGGTGGGGGCGGCTCGAAGAAACACACGACCAGCACCTCCACGAGCGCGGTCCGCACGAAAACCCATCGCGTGAAGCGGCAAGCTGGCGCGACACGGACCGCCACGAGCACGAGCACCGGCAGCTCGCTGGTGAGCCTGTCGTTGAAGACGACCGGACCGGTCTACGTGTGCCTGCTCGGCGAAGGCGGGCGCAAGGTGATCCCCGGGCTGGTCCTGCCGGCCGGGGAAACGACGCGGACCTACCACGCGAAGCACTTCTATCTCAACCTCGGCAACAGCTCGGTGACGCTGTATCTCGACGGCACCGCGCGGACTGTGCCGCCGTCGAGTGAACCGATCGGCTACTCGATCACGAGGGCGCACGGGCGCCAGACGCTCTCCGCCGCGCACCTGCCGTCGTGCAAATGAGCGGGCTATGAGCCTTCGCGCGGGCATCGTCGTCACCGGCACCGAGGTGCTGACGGGGCGCGTGAGCGACCGCAACGGGCCGTGGCTGGCAGAACGGCTGCGCGAGCTCGGCGTGGACCTCGCCTACACGGCGATCGTGGGGGACCGGCCCGAGGACATGGACGGGGCGCTGCGGTTCATGGCGGCGCAGGGGATGGGGGTGATCCTCACGAGCGGGGGCCTGGGGCCGACCGCGGACGACATGACGGCGGCGGTCGTGGGCGCGTTCCAGGGCCGTGAGATGGTGGTGGACGAGGCTGTGGAAGCGCAGATCGCGGAGATCCTGCGTCCGCTCGCCAAACGCTGGCCGAACATCGACATGGAGGCGGTTCGTGCGGGCAACCGCAAGCAGGCGACGATCCCCGACGGCGCGACGGTGCTCGCGCCCGTCGGCACGGCGCCCGGGCTGGTGGTCCCGCCGACGCAGACCCCCGGCCCGACGGTGGTGGTGCTGCCGGGCCCACCGCGCGAGCTGCAGCCGATGTGGTCGCAGGCGCTCGAGACCGAGGCGTTGCGTGCGGTGCTGGCGGACGCGACGGTCTACCGCCAGCACACGATGCGCCTGTTCGGGATCCCCGAGTCGGAGATCGCGGAGACCCTGCGCGTGGCCGAACGCGACGGCGTGGCGCTCGACGAGCTGGAGGTGACGACGTGCCTGAAACGCGGCGAGGTGGAGATCGTGACGCGCTACGAGCCGGACGTCGAAGATATTTATGAGGAGTTCGTGGCTGTTGTACGAGCGCGCCACGCGGACACGCTTTTCTCCGAGGACGGGAGCACCGTCGACGAGCAGGTGGCGGCTCTGCTGAGAGGTGATCCCAACGATCGCCCGCTCCGCACGATCGCTACTGCGGAGTCGTGTACGGGCGGGCTGCTGGCGGGGCGTCTGACGGAGCTGGCGGGCTCCTCGGACTACGTGCTGGGCGGGATCGTGGCGTATTCGAACGCGGTGAAGGTCGCACAGGCGGGCGTTCCCGGGGAGCTGATCGAGGAGCACGGGGCGGTCTCCGCGGAGGTGGCCGAGGCGCTCGCGGCGGGCGCGGCGGCGCGTCTCGGAGCTGACGTGGGCGTGGGAATCACCGGCGTGGCCGGGCCCGGAGGCGGCAGCGAGGAGAAGCCGGTGGGCCTGGTGTGGCTGAGCGTGGCGGTGGACGGCGGCGAGCCGATGACGCGCTCTGTGAGCCTGCCGGGCGGCAGGGCGGACGTGCGCGACCGGGCGACGACGGTGGCGCTGCACATGATCCGACGGGCGCTCCTCGAGCATTGAGCGCTGCTGCCCGACTGTTCGTGGCGGCCGACCCGCCGGCGAGCGTGCGCGAGCAGCTGGCGGCTTGGGCGCGCGGAGTGCGGTCGAGCCTCGGCTCGGGTAGGGGCGGCGGGGGGCGCGAGGCGCTGCGGCTCGTGGATACGGACGATCTGCACCTGACGCTGTGCTTCCTCGGCGAGCGTCCGGTGGGGGAGATCGACGCGCTGGCGCACGCGCTCCGATCCTCTCGCGAGTCCAGCTGCGAGCTGTCGGTGGGAGCGCCGCTGTGGCTGCCGCCGAGGCGTCCGCGCGCGCTGTCGGTGGAGATCGATGACCGGGACGGCGAGCTCGCCGGGATCCAGGCGCGGGTGAGCGAGGCGCTGTGCGAGGTCAGCGGCTGGGAGCCGCAGCGGCGGCGTTTCAGGGCCCACGTGACGGTGGCGCGCATGCGCGAGGGTGCTCTCGGGGCCTCCTACGCGCGCCCGCTGGAGCCCACGCCGCAGTTGAGCTTCGAGCCGGTGTCGATCGTGCTGTACCGCTCGTGGCTGTCGCCCGCCGGCGCTACGTACGAGGCGCTTGAGACCTGCGAGCTGGCGCGGCCCGAATGAGGTAGCGAGCGTGGGCTTCGAAGCGCGCTGTGCTTCAGCTTTCTTCGCCGACGGATGCTTCGCAGAGCAGCGTGGACCCGTCGCTGGAGATCACTTCGACGAGTCCCGCGGCGCATTCCGGCGCCGAGCCGTCTTCGCAGGCGAAGGTGCCTTCTTCGCTGGCGAACGGGGCGCTGCCGTCAGCGCAGAGCGCTTCGCCGGCTCCTTCGGATTCTTCTGTTCCGGGAGTCGTCGGAGTGTGCGACTTGTGCTTGGGGCGGGCGTGCGCCGGGTGGTGTCGTTTGGCGTGAGTCGGCTTCGCCTTGTGCGCGGGGCGCGAGCATTTGCGGTCGGCGTGTTTGGAGTGGGTGGTGGAGGCGGCATGGCAGTTGCTCTTGTGTGCGCGTGCGACCGAGGCGGCGGGCAGCGCGAGCAGCAGTACCGCGGAGACCGTGAGGGCGAGCAGCAGGAGGTGGCGGAGGCTGGGGGCGGGGGGAGTGGAGGCCATGTCCTTCCATCGTCTCCGAGCCAGGTTGATGCAAATGGAGGGGCGGTGTGGTGGACGAACGGCATGCGAACGTCTGTTCTCGTTCCGTCCGAAGCGCCGTCTAACTTCCTCTCTCCATTTCGAACCGGAGGAATATCGCCATGGCCGTGACCGAACAGGAGAAGGCTGCCAAGGCGCGGGACGCCGCGCTACAGGGAGCGCTCACACAGATCGAGCGCGAGTTCGGCAAGGGCTCGGTGATGCGCATGGGCGACGAGGGCGCCCAGGTGCGCTGCGACGCCATCCCGACAGGCGCGCTGTCGCTCGACCTCGCGCTCGGGATCGGTGGCGTTCCGCGAGGACGCATCGTGGAGGTGTTCGGCCCGGAGTCCTCGGGTAAGACGACGATGATCTACCACGTGCTCGCGGAGGCGCAGAAGCTGGGCGGCGTGTGCGCGTTCATCGACGCCGAGCACGCGATGGACCCGCTGTATGCGAAGGAGATCGGGGTGGACATCGACGAGCTGCTCGTCTCCCAGCCCGACTACGGCGAGCAGGCGCTGGAGATCGCGGACATGCTCGTGCGCTCAGGCGCGGTGGACGTGGTGGCGATCGACTCGGTCGCGGCGTTGACGCCGCGCGTGGAGCTGGAGGGCCAGATGGGCGACCAGACGGTCGGCGCACAGGCGCGGATGATGTCCCAGGCGATGCGCAAGCTGGCGGGGAACCTGAACCGCACGCAGACGCTGTGCATCCTGACGAACCAGATCCGCGAAAAGGTGGGCGTGATGTTCGGCTCGCCCGAGACGCAGCCGGGCGGACGGGCGCTGAAGTTCTATGCCTCTCAGCGCCTCGACATCCGCCGCATCGAGACGCTCAAGGACGGCACGGAGGCGGTCGGTAACCGCGTGCGCGTGAAGGTGGTGAAGAACAAGGTCGCGGCGCCGTTCCGCCAGGCCGAGTTCGACATCGAGTTCGGCAAGGGCATCTCGACGGAGGGCTGCCTGATCGACCTGGGCCTGGAGCACAACATCGTGTCGAAGTCCGGCTCGTTCTTCTCCTACGGCAACGACCGTCTGGGCCAGGGCCGCAACAACGCCAAGACCCACCTCGAGGAGAACCCGGCGATGGCGAAAGAGATAGAAGAGAAGATCTACGCGGCGCTCGGGATCGGCAAAGACCTCGTGACGCCGATCGATCGCGATAAAGACATCGCCCCGCCGATCGTGAGCGAACCGGCTGTAGCGGCGGCTTAGGAGCAGCTGAGGGGCGCTCGCGTTACGCGGGCGCCCCTCGTTAGTCCTGCCAAGGGTCGAGAAGCTCGATCCCGGTGTCTTTGAAGTCGCTGGTGTTGCGGGTGGCGAGCGTAGCCCCCAGCTTGCGGCAGATCGCGGCTATCTGTGCGTCGGCGACGCTGATCGGACGACCGGCAGTCTCTCGATCGTTGACAAGAGCCGCGTAGTGGTCGGCGGCCGTGGCGTCGAACGGCTCGACGCGACCGTCGAGGTCTTCCTCGATCAGCCCCCGGATCGCCTCGCCCAGTCGCTCCTTGCGCCGCCCTGCGGGCAGACGGGCGACTCCATAGAGCAGCTCGGCGGCCGTGATCGCAGTCGTCGCGACTGCAGCGGCGTCTTGCGAGTCCAGCCAACGCGTCACCCCTTCATCGGGCTCGGGACGGATGAGCTCGGAGAGAACGTTCGTGTCGAGAAGGATCACGCCTGCAGGGTCGCCGCGCGCGGCATCTCACTCCGGCCGGGCAGATCGAGTTCCACGCCGCCGATGTCCGCGAAGCGGGCGTGGATGCGGCTGCCGAGACCGCCCGATGCCTGCCGGGAGGGCAGCGCCTCTTCGAGGATGCTTCGCACCTCGGCCTCCATCGAGCGCCCGTGACGCGCGGCGCTCACGCGCAGGCGGGCCTTGGTTTCATCATCGAGTCCTCGAATGGTCAGGGTCGCCACCGGTACTCCTTGGGTTGCTGTCAACGCTATCAATGCTAGCAGCATAGGAGTCTCGGGACTGCGCTAGCGATTTGAGCGCCCTTACCGCCTCTTCACGAGCGTCATCGCGGCGCCGATTATCAGGAAGACGGCGAGGACGGCGAGTAGGGCTCCCACAAAGCCGATGAGGGTGGGGAACGCTCTCCAGACTGCGACAAGGGCCAGAACGCCGATCATGACGGGCAAGCCAAACCAGGCCGACCCTGGGCGTTCCTCCATAGCGCAAGCGTAGCGCGGGTACAGAGGTCGCGTCCCTCTTGAGTACTACTGTCTGAGCTGACATGGACACCATTCGCATCCTGCACCAGACCGAGCCAGGCTATGGCTGGAACTTCGACTCTCCAGATATCCCGGGCCTTGTGGGCGGCTCAGAGATCTACGACCCCGCTTATGCGGAGGAGGCTGCGATGTTTGCCCTGACCTGTGCGGATGAGGAGCAAGGCGTTCCTGTGCCCTCCGACCTGGCTTTCGAGCACTACGTCCCCGCGGGCGTGGCCGTAGCCGCGTAACGCGCCGACTCACGCGACAGGCGGCGGCGTACCCTCAGCGCTGGCGGCGAGCGCTGGGTCCCACTCGCACACGGCGCACGCGTGGCGGAACGCCGAGTGGGCGAACTCGAGCGCGAACGCGTGCGGTTCAGGACTCGAGCAGACATCGTCCCAGTCGAGGATGTACTCGCCGAGTGCTGCATCCCAATGCGCGGCGGCGGGGGAGAGCGTGGCGCCTGAGAATCCAGCGGGTGCCGGGTGCGCGTAGGCGTAGAAAGCTGCCTTGGAGGATCGTGGATCGCCGGGCCACCAGCCGATGGCCACCTCCTGCGCGTCCATCGCGTTGCGCATGATGAAGTCATCCGACGGCGGGTCGGCCGGCAACCCGGAGAACAGGCTGACCGCGATGTCGAACGAGCCCCACCAAGCGTTGACCGGAGTCGAGCGCCCTCGGAATGGCGCGCGAAACGCTGCTAGGACGAGCGCCGCTTGGGTTGCCGCGGCGAAATAGTGAGAGACCTGCGCCGGGTCGTAGCGCGCGTGCTCGTCGTCCTCGTCGAGCGGCACGCTCCAATGCACCTCCTGCGGTGTCGGGTCGATCTCGACCGCTCCGGCAAGACCGCGGATCGCATCGAGGATCGCGCGCGTGACTTCGCCCACCGGCCTATCCGGTCCCAGTGCGATACGCACCACAGCACCGGCGCTGTGCTCGATCACGGCCTCGTGGGTGCGCAGGTCGAGCGCGGCGACGAACGCCCCGGAGCCGTCGGGCGCCACAAGCGGGGTGGTCTCCCAGCCTCGCGCGGTCAGGCGCAGCGCAGCGTGCTGGAGTTGCGGCTCGGGCGGCGCGAGCGCGACGGCCAGCTTGCCGAGCACCTGGGTGTGGGCGTGGAGCGTGTCGCACGTCGCGCTCCAATCGTTGTAGGCGAGCGCAGGCCACGAAGCAGACATAGCCACACGTTAGCCACCAGGCGCGCTGCCGGGCACCACTAGGAGGGCCTAGCGAAACGGCTAGCGAAACTGGTTGACGGCATGGCTGGCCGAGTCTAGCGTCGGCGGCTCCATTCAAAGTGCCCCCGCTCTGCTACTAACAGCCGGGGGCGTGGCCCCGTTGGGATTAGCTACGGCGCACGGGCAACCGTCCGACGTCGCCATCACAGGCCAGTATGCGACGGGGGCACGCGTCGAGTTAAGGCCCACGCGGAGCCCTGATGAGGTCGATCTCTCTTGCTACGTCCGGTGCGGATGCGAACTTGTGTTCGCTGGGTCGAGACGGACAACCGGTAGGTGGCTAGCTCGGCGTGGCTCTGGGGGGCCGCGACGCCGCGGAATCGGCGAGAATCGGAGGCAAGATGGCAACAGCACGCAAGAAAGCCGCGACCACAAAGCCCACGAACGGTCGGGTTTCGCTGGACCCCGTGACGCGCGCCGCGGGCCGCCCCGGCGGTCCCGGCATGTACCTCCACTGGGAGGGCCGGAAGGGCTACCGGACGAGGATGCCGGCGCCGCGCATGCTGGAGGCCGTGCCGAAGCTGTCGTTCGGGAAGCCGCGGGACAACCGCGTGATTGAGGGCGACAACCTTCAAGTAATGGTGTCGCTGCGCTCGCAGTACCAGGGCATGGTCAACGTTGCTTACCTAGACGTGCCGTACAACACTGGGAAGAGCGACTTCGCTTACTCCGACGCGCGCTTCCACGACCCGAACGCCGATGCCGACGACATGGTGTACGTGAACAACGAGGACGGCGGCCGACACACCAAGTGGCTGAACTTCATCGGCCCGCGCCTCTGGCTCGTCTGGCAGCTACTCGCTGAGGACGGCATCTGCTTCGTCTCCATCAACGACATCGAGCTCTTCCGACTCGGCATGCTCATGGACGAGATCTTCGGTGAGCGTAACCGCCTCGGCGTCGTCGTTTGGAAGCAGGCAGCAGACAACAATCCGACGAGGATCGCGGTCGGTCACGAGTACATCCTCTGTTACGCGAAGCGCGAGGAGGAGGTGCCTCGGGTGTGGTCCGGCGACAGTCCGGCGCAGCTCTGGCTGCTGCAGACGTACGAACAGCTGAAGAAGAAGCACCGCGGCGAGGTCGCGGTGATTGAGAAGGCGTACCAGGCCGCAATCAAGGAGCACATTGCGGCGTATGGCGCGTCAACGCAGTCCGCAGAGGAGTCAGGCATCGTGGACCTCGGCGACCTCGCCCGCTACTCCTTCGTGGACGAGCGTGGCCCGTACGCCGCGAACCGCACGACCGAGAACCCGCACCCTGGCGGCTACGTCTACGACGTTGTGAACCCGGAGACCGGACTCGTGCACAAGAAGCCGGGGCGGGGTTACCGCTTCCCTGAGGAGACGATGCGGCGCCTGGAGTCGGAAGGGCGCATCATCTATCCGAGGGATGCGCGCCGGCTCGTCCAGCTCAAGAAGTACCTACGGGAGCTTCGGCCACCGCTGCGTGGCGTGATTGAGCTGGGCTCGCGTGGCGGCGCAGCCGACTTGAAGAGGCTACTTCCGAAAGACGCCGGCCGTTTCCCCAACGCGAAGCCCACAACCCTAATTGAGACTTTGATCGGCTTCGCAGGCGACTCCGACGCGCTCGTGTTGGACCCGTTCGCTGGCTCCGGAACGACAGGGCAAGCCGTGATGCGGCTCAACGCCGCCGACGGTGGCTCGCGCCGATTTATCCTCATTGAGGAGGGCACGCGCGAGGACCGCTACTGCCGCACCTTCATCGCGCCACGTTTGAAGACGGCGATCCAGAAGGAGAAGCTGCCCGGTGGCTTCACGTTTGAAAGCACGGGTCGTCGCCTTAACAGGGGCGCGATCCTGGAGCTGGAGCGCGAGGCAATTGCGAACCTCATCATGCACACGGATGCCACGGGCAAGGGCCGCGGCATCACGCGTGTCGCCGGCCAGTACGTCATAGGCTACAACTCGCGACAGGAGGCGATCTGTCTGTGCTGGAACGGAAGGAAGGAGTCGGCGATCACACGCGACGTGCTCGTCGCGATGTTCGACGAGACGAAGGCGAAGGGCCTACGTCGGCCGCTGCGGGCATACGCCGCGACGTGCGAGATCGGTGAGACCGAATCCTTCCGTTTCTGCCAGATCCCCGATGAGATCCTGGCGGCGCTTCAGATTACGGACGACGACGATGCTGCCCTCCACGGTGACGCCGACGCCGTTGAGGCGCTGGAGACCGCGTTGCTAACCGCCCCGGATGACGGTGGATAGCTTCCGACTCTTCCCGTTCCAGGAAGAAGCCGCCCAGTCGCTCAGGGAAGCCGCGCTGTCCTGGGTGGCGTATGCCGTCCGGCGCGGCCACCCGCCGGAATACGGCGAATCCCCGATCCCATTCCTGGGGCAGCTGAAGGCCGTCACGGGCTCCGGGAAGACGCCGGTGCTCGCTGGTACGGTCGCAGGACTCGGCGATGCGGTGATCTTCTGGACGACGCGATCCAGCGCTGTCGTGGAGCAGACCTACGAGAACCTGAACGGCAAGTACCGCTCGCTGCTGCCGCCGGGCGCGAAGGTGATCCGTGACATCCCGAGCCAGCTTGCATGGCGCGAGCTGATTGACAGTAGGAAAGGGGTCACGATTTGGGTATTGACCGTGGCCTCGTGGAACGAGGCCGAGGCCGGTGTAGGAGACGGTGATGCCCGCCTGCGCCTCCGCCGAGAACAGGCGGACTGGGCCGGCGAGGGCGCCCCGTTTTACCAGCTACGTGAGAACCTGAGGCGACCGCTCTGGATCGTGTCTGACGAGAGCCACAACCAAAGCGAAGTGCAGCTGGACCAGCTCGCTGCTCTCAAACCGCGCGGCTTCTTCATGGCATCGGCGACGCCGCTCATGAACGACCTGTTCGTGAAATGGGAGGAGGCGCTGAACCAGGGAGAGGAGACGAAAGCACTGCTGGCCGCTGGAAAAGTCCCGATCAGGACGCGTGACGTGGTGGACGCGAACCTTCTGAAGACGACGATTGAGGTCGTGGACTACCGGAGCGGCTCCGAGGAGAGCCTAGACGGCGCACTCGCTGCGCTGGAACGCGTGCAGGCCGCCACCGACGCGGAGGAAGCGGGCATAACGCCGCGCGCGATCTACGTCGTGGAGAAGAGCAATCCTCGGCGCGGCTCCAACGAGGAGGCTCGGCCCGTGGCGATCTGGCGTCATCTGCTCTCGCGCGGCGTGCCCGCGGACGAGATCGCGGTGTATACGGACACGAAGGAGCTGCCGGAGGGCGCGGAGCGCGTCGCTAGCCTGAGCCAACTTGAGCCTCGTTACCGACACATCATCTTCAACCAAGCGCTGCAGGAGGGCTGGGACGACCCCGAGGCATACGTCTGCTATTTCGACGGCGTCACGAAATCGTTTGTGCGCATACGCCAGATCGTTGGCCGAGTGCTGCGGCAGCCCCGCGCCCGACGCTTCGCCGCTGAAGAGCTGAATACCGCCACCCTGATTCTCGAGACACCAACGTCGGCTTACGAAACCGTCGTCTCAGACTTGAAGGCCGAGCTGCGGCTGTACGCGCCCGAAGACGAACCCGCGTTCGCCACGGTGCGCGTGAAGACGCGCAAGGAGCCGCTGACACCCGTGCCGGTGAAGCGCGGAGCGAAACAACTCAAGCTCACGCGCTGGGCACTGAAGGCACCAGACATGACAACACCGAGGAAAGAACTCCGCAGCCAATCGTCACGCAAATGGGACGACGAGGATCTGGAAGCGCCGGGAACGGGTCGCAAGGCCGTTGTGTCGCTGACGGAGGGCAGCGAGGAGTACGAGGACATAGCCGTGCTGCGCAGCGCCCGCACTAGGAACGGCAGGTTCGTCCACCAGCGAATCCTTCAGCGCAACCGTAATTGCTTGATCGCGATTCATCCGGACCGATTCAACGGTCCGGCGTTTGAGCAGTACAGCTGCCATGGCTCGCAGGCGCAGGACGACCTAGTGGCACTCGCGGCGCGCATCGTGGACTACTACGAGCAACGCGTGGACTACGAGGAGGACCCGGACCCCGACCGGCTGACATGGACCGTAAGCGAGTACAGGCCCCGCAGCGAGGACATGATCTCGTTTGTGCATGCCGCGCATGCCGGGTACTCACGGAACGACTTCAACAAAGACGAGGCGCCGTTCGCGCACGCCATTGACCGCGTGAAAGGCGTGATCTGGGTCCGCAACCCCACGACGGGAAGCCAGGGCTACGGCGTGCCGCTGCCGAAGAAGGTCGGCGACTCCCTCACGTTCTACCCCGACTTCCTCATTTGGAAGAAAGGCGTGTGCTGGGCTGTGGACACGACGGGCCACCACCTCTTGGACGCGAAGGTCAGAGGCAAGCTCTTCGCGCTGAAGTCGCCGAAAATGGCGCTCGTCGTACGCGGGACCGTTGACCTCAGCCGAGGCTTGGCGGACGGCAAGGAGGGCTGGAGCCTTGTACTACCTCGCACCGCGATGGAACCACGCGTAGAGCACTCCGACGACCTACACGCCCTCGTCGCCATGATGTTCGAGTCGTAGCGGCCCGCGACTCAGGCCGCCCCCGATGACGCGGCTATCAGGATGAACCGACCTCGACCGACTCTCTGGAACTCATGGCTTCGGCGGTAGAGCATGGCGCTGACCGTGGCTTCCGGCGTCTTCCCCTGGCTCGTGTGAAGTTTTCGGCGGCTGACCTCCTCCCAAATTTCCTTCGGAGAGAGCGGCTCCTTCACATCCTCAAGCACCTCGATGACCGCCGCACGGAGTCCTCTTGGCCTCCGCCTGTGAACCTGCATCGCGCCTTCTTCCACCCGCCGCCTCCTATGCATTGATGAACGCCGCAGCACAGTATTTTGAAGGCTGGCGAGGCTGAATGCGAGTCGCCCTCAATGCTCGAGCGGCTCCTCATCCGCAGCGGCCTCATCCAATGTGACCAGCAGACCGTATTACGCCATACCACGCGCGTCGCGAGTCAGGATGCATACGGGACGACGGCCCTCGGCTTCGAGATCGAGCCAGAAGATAGCGCCGCGATTCACCAAGGCTCTTCGCGGACCGCCTCGCGGGCGTTTGCCTCTGCCCATCGATCCTCGCGCTTATCCAGCGCATTGGCCGAGAGCTTTGCCTCCTCGTCGAAATATGCGGCCAGCCCATCCTGGGTCTCAACAGCGCGCAGCGCGACTATGGCCTGTGCATCGGTCCATCCGGGCGCTTCCTCAAGCAGCTTTTCCTTCGCCGTCATACCAAAAGAGTAGCGACGGGTGGCGATGCCGACGAACGACAGGAGCTTGCGCCGGTACCCTTGTGCAGCCATGGCAAAGCGCTACCACCTGACGACGTTCGGCTGTCAGATGAACGAGCACGACTCCGAGCGGATGAAGGGGATGCTCGAGTCGCTCGGCTACAGCGAGGCGCCCGCGCGCAGTGAGGCGGACCTGATCCTGTTCAACACGTGCTCGATCCGCGAGACGGCCGACGCGCGCTTCATCTCGCACCTCGGCGAGGCGAAGAGGCTCAAGCGGGAAACACCGGGGACGGTCGTGGGCGTGGGCGGCTGCTGGGCGCAGTCGCTCAAGGACGAGGTGTTCGAGCGCTTCCCGTTCGTGGACGTCGCGTTCGGGCCCGGGCAGGTGCACAAGCTGGCGGAGTTCCTCACGAGCGACTCGCTGACCGCACAGGGCTTCTTCGAGTTCGAGGGCTTCACCGGCCACCTGCCGGCACGCCGCGCGCGCGCCTTCCAGGGGTGGCTGCAGATCAGCGTGGGCTGCAACTGCGCGTGCTCCTACTGCATCGTTCCCTCCACTCGCGGACGCGAGGTCAGCAGGCCCTTAGGTGAGCTGGTGGCGGAGGTCGAGGGGATGGTCGCCGACGGCGTGAGGGAGGTCACGCTGCTCGGGCAGAACGTCAACTCCTACGGGCGCGACCTGGCGCCGCGGGCGAGCTTCTCCGAGCTGCTGAGGCTGCTCGACGGGATCGACGGGATCGAGCGCATCCGCTACACGAGCCCGCACCCGAAGGACATGCGCGAGGACGTGGTGCGCGCGCACGCGGAGCTCGAGAGCGTGTGCGAGCACATCCACCTGCCGCTGCAGTCGGGCTCCAGCCGCATCCTCAAGGCGATGCGCCGCACCTACGACCGCGCGCGCTACATGGATCGCGTGGCGATGATCCGCGAGCACGTGCCCGACGTGGCGCTCACCACCGACATCATCGTGGGCTTCCCCGGCGAGACCGAGGAGGACTTCCAGGAGACCCTCGAAGTGGCCGAGGAGGTCGGCTACGACAGCGCCTTCACGTTCATCTTCTCCCCGCGTCGCGGCACCGACGCGGCCGAGCTGACCGAGGGCCTCGTGCCGCACCCCGTGAAGGTGGAGCGAATGGAACGGCTGCTCGAGATCGTCCAGCGCCGAGCGAAGGAGCGCGCGGAGCGCTTCGTCGGGCGCACGGTGGAGGTGCTCGTGGAAGGCGCCTCGCGCAACGACCCCGAGCGCCTGCGCGGGCGCACCCGCCACAACAAGGTCGTCAACTTCGGCGGACTCGCCCAGTCGGGAGAGCTGACCGAGGTGGAGATCCTCGCCGCGACCAGCCAGACGCTCTCCGGCGAGGAACGCCTGCTCGCGAGGGTCGGTGGCTCCAGCCCGACCGCCAGCCGATGAAGATCCGCGCGGCGGTGCTCGAGGAGTTCGCCGCTCCGCTCGTAGTCCAAGAGGTCGAGCTCGCGGAGCCAGGGCCGAAGGAGGTGCTCGTGCGTCTCGTGGCGTGCGGCGTGTGCCACACCGACCTCTACACCGCCTCCGGCGTCGACCCCTCCGGCTACGCGCCGACGGTGCTCGGCCACGAGGGCGCGGGCGTGGTGGAGCGGGTCGGCAGCGATGTGACGCTGCTGAGCGAGGGCGACCACGTGGTGACGCTGTTCTCGCCCCAGTGCGGCGAGTGCGTGCACTGCGTCAGCCCGCTCACCAACCTGTGCCTCGCGATCCGCGAGCAGCAGAACCTCGGCTACCTCCCCGACGGCACCACGCGCCTGTCGCGCGCGGGGGAGCCGCTGCGCCACTTCATGGGCACCTCGACGTTCGCGGAGTACACCGTGATGCCGGAGATTGCGCTCGCGCGCATCGACCCCGAGGCGCCGCTCGACCGCGCGTGCCTGTTCGCGTGCGGGCTCTCCACCGGGCTCGGGGCCGCGATGAAGACCGCCGCGGTGCGCGCCGGCTCCACGTGCGTGGTGTTCGGCGCGGGGATGGTCGGCCTCGGGGCGGTCGCCGGCTGCCGGCTGCAGGGCGCCGAGCGGATCGTGTGCGTCGACATGGCGCCCGCGCGACTGGAGCTGGCGCGCGGACAGGGCGCCACCGACACGCTGATCGGCGGGCCCGACACGGTCGAGACGATCCTCGAGATGACCGGCGGCTTCGGCGCGGACTACACCTTCGAGGCGACCGGCAGCGTCGCGGTGATGCGTCAGGCGGTCGAGGCCGCGCGGATGGGGTGGGGGCTGTGCACGGTGTGCGGCGTCGCGGGGCGCGGCGAGACCCTCGACGTGGTGCCGCGCCTGCTGATCACCGGCCGGCGGATCTGCGGATCCTCCTTCGGCGGCCTGAAGGGCCGCGAAGATGTGCCCGCGCTCGTGCGCCGCTATCTCGCCGGCGACATCGACGTCGACCCGTTCATCTCGCACCGCCTCACGCTCGACGAAGTCAACCGTGGCTTCGAGCTGATGGAGGCCCAGGCGGGCATCCGCAGCGTGATCGAGCTCTGACGCTGCAGCGCTTTCGCACCCAAGCCACTAAAGCCATCAAGAGGCCGTCAAACGGGTGCCACTCCACTCCACACCCAGGTCATAGGCCACCTTCTGACCTTGCGTTAGTTCGCTAGCTCGATTGCAGGCTCGCCGCGATCGTCGAGCGTTGCGCGCCACGTGATCTGTTGCGCGAACCGTCGCTTCTTTGTGATCTCCCAGGTTCCGTCCTTCAACTTCGTCGGCCAGGCATCTTCTCGTTGAGCGAAGTCTAGAGCTGCCCGTTCAAGCTTTATGACGAGGCGTGCAGACTCAAACAGCTCACTCTCACGAGCGTTGGCGTGTTCCAGAGTCTCCTCCATGTCGTTGATGGCAGCACTCAACTGCTGCACCTGTAGGGCACGCTCGGCGTGGGCTACCAGATCTGATCTCTCGCTCGAACAACGCGTTGCTACATCCACGAGCTTGCCCAGAACCTGCTGGCGCTCGTTTCTGCCCGCAACTCGAAGCGTCTTGTTCTCGCCTTCAAGTCGCGCCGTGAGCTCGCCTAGCTGTTGAATGAGTTCGTCATACCGGGCGATGTCTCTGACGACCGCCCGTTGGCGCGCGGCGAGCTCTTCAGATGCAGCCTCGATGATGACGAGGTGCGACGCAAGTAGCGGATCCGCGAGCGCCGCGAACAGGAAGCTCGGCTCGGCGCGACCAGCGTCAAGCAGGTTCACCAGAGCGGCAGCGGTGTCGCCAAGGTCCGCCAGGTAGACGGCGCGGTCGTAGGTCACCGCCGCACGCTCAGTAACGCTGTTTGCACCGGAGACCTCGCCGAGTCGAGTAAGGGCTGCTTCTGGTCCGTCGAGCGCCAGAGTCAGACGGGCAGCCTGGCGGAACGCCGCGCTACGCGCGTCAACGTCGCTTGCCTCAGCAGCCTCCGTGAAGAGAGCGCGGGCCGCATCGAGATGCTCAAGACCAATCTGTGCCCAGCCCGCAGCTATGAATCCTGCCGGGTTGTTGGGGTCGTCTTCGATCGCCTCTTCGGCAGCGGCAAGCGCACGCTCATAGCGTTTACGGCGCAGCAGCTCCCCGACGCTAGATAGCCGCTCGGCTGCACGAACTCGCGCCGGCGTGCGAAGCGACTGGGCAATATCCGCAAGAAGATCGACCTGTCGGTCCAGGAGCAGCGACTGGTGGTCGAGCCTGAGGCCAAGTTCCCCCTCCAATCCGTCAATCGCCCGGGCCACAGATCGGACGTCCATACCGAGATCCTCGAACGTGCTCCCAATCCGAAGGAGCGCGTGGTGCTCGCTCCAGCTAAGCGTCGGCATCGATGAGAGATCGATGCTGCCCACAACCTCCGCTCCGAAGAACCGCTTGCGCAACTCGATATTCGCCATCCCGCCAACCCTAACGGACCCACGCAGGTCGCCACGCGTGTCTTCCCCACGTGCGACCACTAACCCAGTTCGAACATACGGGCGGTGCGGGCCGGGGTAGCACGCCACTTTCTCCAGCATAAGCGAGCGTCTGCAGAGTGGACGCCAGGACGACTGCAACTCGTCCAAAGCAGCGACGCCGTCGGTGCCGACGCTGGCTTCCGCTTCGCCGGGGCGAAGCAGGCGCCGCAGTCCTGCAATTGGCGAGGAGGAGGAGGGAAGGCACCGGCGATCGATTACCGCCCTGCTCTCGTGTCTCGCAGGCATACAGCGAGTTGACCTCAGCGACGATCCTGCAATGCATGGCGCGCCCACACCGTTGAGGGCGCTCCCCGCCGCCAGTTGCGTGGAACGTGGCTGAAGAGGACGCCCGCACCCACGCCAACAACCGGGCCGAGCGGACGTTCGACTGCGGGACGAGTGCGGGCGGCGCTGGCCGCCCGCACTCGCTCAACCTCGGTGGCTAGGCGCTGACGCGGACCCGAACCGTCCAATCGAGCTTGCCGGGCCGCGGCCCGTCCTCGATGACGGCGTCCCAATCCGCGAGCCTGGCGTTGGGCAGATACTCGCCGGAGCCCAGCCCGCGCTCGAACAGGCTGCGCAGCTCATCCACGTTCTTGGCGGCCGGCGTGTCGCTCGCAAGCGCGATGATCATGTCCTTCCGGGGCTTCCAGATCACTGGCATCCGCACCACCGCCGTGTCGTCCTTGACCGACTCGACCGTGAAGTCGTGGGGCACCATCACGCGGCCGCGCCCGGCCAGAAACTCCTGGATGTCGGCGATCAGCCGCTTCAATTCCTGCTGAGACACGGCCACTTCCGCGTTCTGGATAGCTCGCCGAGCCACCGAGTACGGCTCGCCAGTGATCGCCATCCGCGCCCTGACCTGGCGCTTAAGACCGGAGTACTCAGTCATACAGCCCACCTTTCCGATCGCGTCCCACGCTCACGATCACGGAATGGGTGAACCTTCCCCGAGCCTTGGGCCCTTGCTCCTCAGCGTCCAAGCGTGGGCCAGACGTTGATGGGGAGACACGCCTGAGGACGGCGCGGTCGGAAAGCTACGGGAGGGATCGGTCAGACAGTTACGCAGAGCGCCGCAGCCGGACACACCGTTTACTGAAGCAATGTGTCCAACGCGGAATCAAGCTCAGCCGCGACAAGCACCCGGACGCCGAGCTGCCCCGCCAGATCCACCCATGGCATCGGCGGGACGCTCTCGATCAGGATCACCGGAATCACCGAAGCGTCCGCGCTGCTGAGCAGGTGGGCATACTCCAAGACCTGACCGACGCCATAGCGGACCTGCTGCTGGCTTGCCGGGTTGCCGCTCTTGACCTCGACCACGTAGCGGAGGCCGTCGTGCTCGAAGGCGAGGTCAAAGAACGGCTGGGAGCCGGATGGCGACCGAGGGTCGATCCCCCGTGCCTCCAATGCCTCAGCCAGGTCGTCCTGCAGCTTCATGTGTCGTTCGGTCGCCGCCTCAAGTGCCGCGAGGTCAATCTTGAGCACTGCGTCGTCCGGCTGTGTCGCTTCGTGTCCGCTGGCTGGCCGATACGTGGAGCCGAACCCGCTGCCGACCAGCGCATAGTCACCGACGATCCGGTACGGGCCGCTGCTGTAGTCGCGGTGGATCCGCCGAGTCAAGCTCTCCTCAAAGCCGATCGCCTGCCGCACGACTGTGCGGATGTGAGAAGGCTCGGCATTGGCGCTGGTGTACCAGGCCAGCACGCCGAGCTCCTCCGGGGTCCATCGGCCGATCGCGATCGCCCGTTCCAGCACCTCGCCAAATCGCGCCTCGCTGCCGAGCTCGTAGACAGCCTGAAGGACGTCGTCACCCAAGTCGCGCCACTGCACCTCCTGGATTCGAGCCTCGACAGTGGTGGGAGATGGGGCAGGGGGGCTGTTGCTCACGGCCGCGTAGAGCGCCGTCTGATGGTCCGGGTTGTTGACGTGCTCCGGTATTGGGTTCTGCGGCCCATAAAGCCCGGGGACCCGTTCGGCATCCGGAGGCAGGATCGCCGCTAGCGGCCGCACGCCCAACGCGAACGGCCAGCGCTTCGGATCGGGAGAACCAGGGAGAGCCTGAGCACCAGGTGACACGGCTTCGTACAGACCTACCACGGCGCTGCGCCAACGGTCGACCGCCATCGCAAACAGATGATCACCGGAGCCGACCTGGTGGGGCTGCCGGCCAAGCCACTGATAGCGCTGATCAAACGCCCACCACGTCGGGTCAACGGGAAAGCCGCTGACTCCGACCGAGACCTTGAACACCCGCGTCGACGTCTGCCGAACGATCCGCGCGCGCCCGGTTCCATCGACGCGGATCTCTCCGCAGGCGACAAACGCCTGATAGTCGGTTACGGTCGGCGCGGCGGAGAGCGGATACCCGATACTCCGCAGCCGGGCGCGAGCCATATGCTGATCCGCCCGCCGGGGCGCGTCAACGGCTGGCAGCAGCGTCTTAATCTCTGCGGCCTGAGCTTGAGAGATGATCAACACGGAGGGCTCAGACGCGATGGTCAGCGAAGCCTAACCGCACAACGACGCCCGGCACAGACGTTGCCGTTGTGATCGCCTCAACCGAGGCTCCGCACTCCGCGCGGCTAGGACACGGTGGCTATGGGCATCACCCGTCCTTGCTGCAGCGAGTGTTCTGACTCGGGACTGGACACACGCCTAGCTCGATTCGAGAGGAAGATCAAGTCCGTCGAAGTAGGCCAACAGCCAGATTGCGGTTGCCGCTATGCTCCGATGCCTCGACAGGGAGGGGTGGGAGTGGGCAGACGATGTTCGATAGGCCGTGGTTTGCTGGGCGCCGCTGCGTCCGCGCTCGCCCTTTCGGGCTGTGGGTCGGGTGGCTCGTCGTCTTCGAGTGGCGAGCCTCATGTGACCAGCTCTACGAGGAGCACGGCGTCGGTCAGATCGATCGCTGAACCCATGCCGTCGTCGACGCAGTCGAGCCCCAGTCCGCCGGCTGCCGGCACTATGTTGCTTGCCAGGGAAGGCGACGAGACAGATAAGGCGATCACCAGCACTTCGGGATCGCCGTACCCTTCTGCGGGATTCGCGATCGTGGGCTACTTTGGCGCCTCCTCTCCCCAATCATCGACCGGCGTGATCACATTCGGACCAGCCGGGCAGCAGCTCGCGGAAATCCAGTCTGACGCTATGACGACGACGTGCGGGGCCCTTGACTTGGCGGTCCCCAGTGTCGGACGCATCATCCTCACCGAGCACATAGCGTCAAAGCCCGCCGAAGGAATTCACCCGGAACTCCACTCAGCCACCCTGGATGCGTGGAACGCTTCCAGCGGAGCGCACGTCTGGAGCGCCAACGTCGTGTCGCCCGGCACCGAGGGGATTGGATGTAACCCGTACGCCAATCTTTCCCCGACGTCATTTGGGGCGACCACGGACGCGCGCTGGGGAGTTTGGAGTCTGGAAGTGCCCTACGGCGCGTGCAATAGCTGTCAGGCGACCGGCGGGGAGGTCATCAACCTCACCGACGGAGCTATTCGCCATGACAAGCAGCTGCTCGGCACTATTGGTAGCTACGTGGTCGATTCGCCCCCTGACCAGCCGGTCTCGGCTGTACATGTAACTAGTCCGGCGACCGGGGCGTCACTGGGAAGCTTCTCGGTCACACGTAGCCGTCATTTCGTTGACGATGTCTCACATCAGATGGTGCCCCTCGCGTCACCGGGCTATTTCCCGGGCGATCCGGCAGCTATATCTAGTGACGGCAGTCGCGTGATCTTGGCCGAAACGCCCGAAGAGAGTCAGGCGAGTGTCGCCGCATATGCGCTTCCGAGCATGCACCTCGTGTGGAAATGGCGCGCTCCTTACCAAGCTGCCCGCGGTACTCCGCCGGAGCTCGTCGCTGACGGAGGCGGGGTACTCCTCCTATATGCAGAAGAACCGAGCGGCGGCAAAGCCCTCATAGCACTCGATGACCGGTCGGCCCAGCATCTGTGGTCACTCAAGGAACTACCGAACGAAGAAAAAGAGGCTGGACCGGTCTGCGGAGTCTCAAGCAGCGAGACCCTTATGTTCATCAACGGACAATACGCGACGCTTAACCTGCACACTGGAAAGCAGATCTCCTACACGAGTTCCGGGCCGCAGTGCCAGTCCGTTCTGCCTAACGGCATTGAAGAACTGAATGAAGAACACGCCTTCAAGCTAGTCCAGCGGCTTACGCCCTGATCTCTTGGATATGCGTTCTACGTCCCTCGGACTTCGCGAATCCATGCTGGCACCGACTGGCGCGGCTCATGACAACAATGCGGGCACCAACGTGACGCGGCGTGCACGGCTGACAAGGCGATCCGTCGCGGCGGCCGGGCTGGTCACGGTGCTGGGCGCAGCGCTGATGTGCGGCTGCGCCAGCAACAAGATCACAGCGAGCACGTCCTGCGAGGTGTACCTCGAACAATCTGAAGAAGCGCGCCACGACGCAGCGGTACGCATCTCCAGCGAAATACCTGGCGTCAGCGACCCCGGCAATCCCATGTATGGCTTGAGCGTGGACGCGGCCTGCGGCTCTGACCGGAATCTGACCGTCGGCCAGTACTTCGGGCACGGGTCGTCAGCGTCAGCTCAATCCGCACCGTCTTCCCAGGTGTCAAAGCCGCAGTCGGCGCGGCTCACTTCGGACTCCACGTGTGCAGACTGGAACGCGGCCGGTATCGAAGTGCGAGGAGACTACGCCGCCCGCGCCGTTGGCGAAACTCCGGAAGGTCACGGCCACTACGAAGTGACCGTCGGGAACGCACAGAGCTTTCTCCATAGCTGGCTGGATACGGGCTGCAAGGAAGCGGCGCAGTCCGACGTAGCCGCAACCAAGACGCTTGCGGACGTCGCTACGCCCGAACAGGCCCACAAGGTCGCGGACGGCGAACAGCCATGACGATCGCCTCAAGGATTCCCGTGGCGCGGTTGCTGGTGACGACAAGCAAGGTGGCGACGCGCTGGCTGCGCCTGGCGCTCGTGGCGTTGGCGGCGATCCTCACTGTGGGTGGCTGTGGTGGCTCGCGGGGTGCTGCTTCTCGATCCGCCGCGGCAGTGCGGACAACCGGGGAGCCGGGTGCGGCGGCAGGTTGGACTACGGTGGATATCGAAAAGGCCTTGGGAGCTACGGGCGACGCGACTGCCCGGGAAATCACGGCGATCTCGTGTACCCAGGGGCCGTTCTGCATGGTGATCGCAGGCCACCGCTCGGCGACATTCGACGGTCGCCAGTTTGCGACAGCCGGGCTGCTTGGAGCTCCGCAGGCCGAGGTCGACTCGTATGAGCTGTCTTGCTCGTCGGCTCGCTTCTGCATGGCCATGACACGAGCCGAAACGTACTTCACATGGAACGGTGCAGGTTGGAGTCGAGAACAGAGGCTGCCCATGCCCACGGGAATCAGTAGCGGCCCTGACTACCTCGCGTGTCCAGCCGACGGCGACTGCCTTGCGATCGGTCAAGACGGAGCGCAGGGAGAAGCATCCGTGCTCCGATACACAGCCGGTGCTTGGATGAGCACCGCGTTCGAAAGCAAAGGCCAATTGTTGATTGAGGTTGCGTGCGCTTCCCAAGCCTACTGTCACATCGTGGGGAACGAAGGGGAGATCTTTACCTTCAATGGTGTCTCATGGACGGCGCCAGCGCACGTTTCAGTGTCCGACTACCAAGGCAGCGATGACACGATGAACAGCATCGCTTGCGCGACGGGTCCTCTGTGTATCGGAGCAGGCCAGCTGGCGGGCGTTGTGCTGATAGATCGCGGGAGCGGCTTTGCGCGCGCGAACGGAGTCCCCCCAATAATAGACGTGAGCCCTGGGGCGTGCGGCTCATCGACGTTCTGTACCGTCTCGACCTTGGGCCCGGCGTCCAGCTTCAAGTACTTCGATGGCGTCCGCCTCCAAGCCATCGCCCAGCCCCCGGCGGGCGTGGCCATGAACTTCTTCTCCTGCACACAAGAGGCGGTTTGCCTCTCGAGTGTGAGCCAGTCCGATCAGGCGCTGATCTACAGGCGCGGATGAGCGGGATCCTTGTCATGTCGCGGCGACCTCACCGGCTCCTTCTGGTGATCGCCGTGGTGTCGCTCGCGTGTCTGGCGGCGGTCGGCGCAGTGAGCGGGCAAGCCGGCTGGGCAGTCGGTAAAGCCGCTGTGGTTCCGAAACAGGTCTGTGGTCGGGTGCGGGGGCTCGGGACGTCTTTCAGCGTCGCGGTGCTCCAGGGACACGTTCGATGCACCACCGCTCGGCGGGTGATCGAGTACGTCCTCACGCACGGGAAGCCCACGCAGGGTTCGCCGGGCAGGTCGCCCTCTGGATGGCAGTGTGGATACGGGTACGGCTTCTACCACGGCCACCATGAGCAATCCGGACGGGCGGGCCCAAACTGCAGCAGCGGGTCGACGGATGTGCAGGGCACTCAGGCCGGCTACAACCCTGAGCTGAGTGCTCCGATATCACGGACCATGACTCTCCTCTTGAGATCTCAACACCCGGCCTAGGTAGTACGGCGTCGTCACAGCGACGGCACCGGAGTGAACAACTCTGTCTAAGTGATGTCCTCAGGGGGCGGCAAGCTGTCGCGGAGGCTCGCGATCGCGATGTCCTCAACACCCGCGCGGAAGTGCGCCAGCTCATCCGCCGCGATGCGGTCGCTGCGCGTCAACGTCGACAGAATGCGCGTTGCCTCAGCTTCAAGCGAATCGACCTGGCTGAGTGCCTCTTGTCGTACGGGGTCGTTTGGTTCGTCCCGCGGAACACGCTCAGCGTGGTCAAAGAAGGCCTGCATCTCGGCTTGTCCGCCTCCATCAGTTATCGCACCGATCGCCCGCTGTCCGAGTTCGGCCAACTCCTGGATATCGGAATTTGGGCCGCTCATCCGCGCATGGTACACCAGCGCACTCCTCTTGGTCTCGGCACTGCTACCCGACCGCTGCGGGCGAGTACGTGTTCGCTGTCCCGCTCCCGCTTTACGCGCGACGAGCGAACATCCGGATCAGGGACTCCGAGGTGCCGCAACGGACGAAAAGCGGGTTCGAGCGATCATCGCCAACGCCGCGAATCGGCAAGCTCGAGCTGATAGTCGGGTTGTTTGTCAAGTGGGCGTGGTGATCGCTTCCGCGGGGCGGTCGGGCCAGGTCACACGAGCGCCGGCTCGCGCGCCTCCACCTCGGCGCGCCCATCCACACACACCCGGTCGCGCCCGAGATCCTTCGCGTGGTACAGCGCCGCATCGGCTCGAGCGAACACCTCGGAGTAGTCGAAGCGCCCGCTGTGCGGCGAGCACGCCACCCCGACGCTCATCGTCGCCATCACTCCGCCGCCGACGCGCTCCGCGCTCACCGCTTCGCGCAGGCGCTCGGCGAGCTCCGCCGCGTGGTCGAGGTCGGAGCCGGGGACGAGGATCAGGAACTCCTCGCCGCCGAGCCTGTATGCGAGGTCGAACGCGCGCAGCTGCTTGCGCAGGAGGTAGGCGACCTCCTTGAGCACCGCGTCGCCGACCGTGTGGCCGTATGTGTCGTTGACCGACTTGAAGTGATCGAGGTCCGCCACGATCACCCCGACTGACTCGCCCGTGACCTCCGACTGCTGCGCGAGCTCGTGCACGCGCACGCCGAGCGCCTTGCGGTTGAGCATCCCGGTGAGCTGGTCGATGACGGCGTCGCTGCGGTGCTGGATGTCGGAGCGCATCAGCGGCGTGGAGAGAACGGCGACGGACAGGATCAGCGCGAGCGGCGTGATCACCCGCTCGGGGTCTTCGATCACGTAGCTCGCGTCCACTCCGAACGCCACCGCGGGCACGAGCGCGAGCGCTATGACCACCCCGGCGACCACGCCGCGCATTGAGAAGCGCGAACTGAGCGTGATCACCGGGATGGCTAGCCACGAAAGCGCGGCGACGCGAGGCCCCCCCTCGAGCGACACGGCGCCGGCGATCGCCAGCTCGCTGCCGATCCAGGCAGCGAACATCAGGAACTCCGGGCGGCTCACCCGGGGCATGAAGATGTCCGCGGCGCTGAAGAAAGCCGACGCGGGAATCAGGAACAGCAGCGGCCACCAACCGGTCCACGGCGACACCGCGGTGATCGAGATCGCGAGGATCGCAAAGGTCCTGCGCCGGACGGGGCGTACCCGCTCCTCCATGTCGAGCATCCGGTCACGGTCGAAGTCGTCGCGACACAGCCATGACGTCTGCGACGTCTTGCGCTCCGCATGCGGTTGGGTGGCTGCTTCCATGGGGTACTCGCTCGGCCCCCTACAGGGGATCGATAACCGCGTACAACCCACCTGGACGTACGTTGTCGAGAGAGAAACAACCCGTGTTCGACTGGGTCGAAGGTAGCTCGGACGCGCGGCCGCAAAGTCCCGGAAAATCAGGGGAAATTGCGGTCTAAATCCGAATGGACGCGCGTGCGCGGGAGTGCAAGCGCACTTGCAACCCCGCGCACGATCCGTGCGTCTCTTCGTCTGCGGCGCCGGGGTACTACTGAGCGCTCACGCCCGGGCCAGGTCCGCCGTATGCGGCGCCCGAGTTGGAGCCCGACGGAGGGCCGGGATGGGAGCCGTTCTTGCTTCCGGAGCCCATGTTCGGGCAGGGAACTTTCGATGTCGATCCCGATTTCTGGCCGGGCTGGCCGGGCGCCGGCGTACCGGGTGCGGGCGTCGTGGTCGTGGGGGCGGAGGTCGTGGGAGCGGTCGACTGCGTGCTCGACCCGGTCGTGGGTGTGGTGCTGGTCGTGCTCGTGGCGGCGGACGCTCCGGCGATGCCGGCGGCCGCGCCGCCCGTGGCGAGCGCTCCGGCGACCATCGTCGCGCCGAGCATCTTCGAGATGCGCATGGGGTGTGACCTCCTGGGGTTCTGGGGGACGGATGTCATGTGCTGCCATCCATCGTGCGCGCGCGCCCTAAGCGGAGGTGTAGAGCCGTGTAGGGGCTGTGTAAGGAGGCCCTACGGCAAAGCTCAGCGCTTGTCGCGCTGCCCGACGTCCATCGCCTTCGTGATCTCGTCTGAGCCGGCCATGCGGGCGACTTTGAGTGCGAGTTCGGGGGTGAGGTTGCTGAACACGGTGCTCGCTCGCATCATCGCCGGCGCCACGTCGACCTCGCGGCGGTTGCGCTCGATCGCGCTCACCACCGCCCGCGCGACGTCCTCGGGCGAGCTCGTGCCGACGCCCCGGGGGAGCTTCACGTTCGCGTCCGCGAACATGCCCGCGTCGCGAATGAAGCCGGGGAAGACGGAGGAGACGCCGACGCCGCTGTCGACGAGCTCCGCGCGCAGGGCGGCGGCGAAGCCGCGCAGCCCGAACTTGGAGGCGTTGTAGAGCGAGGTGCCAGCGGTGGCGGTCTTGCCGGAGAGCGAGTTGACGAACAGCAGGTGGCCCGCGCCGCGCGCCGCCATCTTCGGCGCGAGTGTGTGCGCCATGAGGATCGGCGCGGTGAGATTGACCGTGAGCGCCCGCTCGATCTCCGTCGTGGAGAACGTGTCGAGGCGTCCGGCGGCTGGCAGAGCGGCGTTGGCGACCAGGATGTCGACGTCGCCCGCCTGCTCGAGCAGCCGCTCGAGGTCGGCCCTGTCTGTGAGGTCCACCGCGAGGGCTTGCGCCTGCAGCTCCGCGGCGAGCGGCTCGAGCACGTCGGTGCGCCGGCCGGTGAGGATCAGCTTGGCGCCGCCCGTGTGGAGCGCGCGCGCGATCGCGTGGCCGATGCCGCCGGTGGCGCCGGTGAGCAGGATGGTGGAGCCGGAGATCTTCATGACCTGTGAGCCTATCCCGATGCGGATCATCGCGCTGTTCGGACCCACGGGCGTCGGCAAGACCGCGGTGGCGGTCGCGCTCGCCGAGCTGCTGCGCGCCCGCGGCGAGGACCCGGTGGCGGTGTCCGCGGATGCGCTTCAGGTCTACGCGGGCCTCGAGACCCTCACCGGCGTCGCCCAGCCGGCCGAGCAGGGCGCGCTGGAGCATCGCCTGGTGTCGTTCCTGCCGATCGACGCGACGTTCAGCGCGGGGCAGTACTCGCAGCTCGCCCACGCCGAGATCGACGACCTGCTCGCGGCCGGTCGCAGGCCGATCGTGGTGGGCGGCACGGGCCTGTATCTGCGCGCCGCGCTCACCAACCTGGACCTGCGCCCGCCGCCGCCCGAGGGCCTGCGCGAGCGCCTGATGGCCGAACTGGAACGCGACGGCGCGCCCGCGCTGCACGCGCGGCTCGCCGAGCACGCGCCATGGGCGGCCGAGAAGCTCGACCCCAATGATCGCCAGCGGATCGTGCGCGCGCTCGAGTCGCTGGAGCAGGGCGAGCTCGAGCCGCCCGACGGCCCCTCGCAGCTGTGGAGCGAGGAGATGCGCCATCCGACGCTGCTCGCGGGGCTCACCATGGAGCGTGAGGCGCTCTACGAGGCGATCGACGCGCGTGTGGATGCGATGGTCGCGGCGGGCGCAGCGGAGGAGGTCCGTCGCGCGCACGCCGCGGGCGCGTCGGAGACGGCGCGCAAGGCGCTCGGCTTCGAGGAGCTGCTCGCGGGTGACGTGGAGCGGATGAAGCGGCGCACACGCAACTACGCCAAGCGCCAGCTCACGTGGATGCGAAAGCTCGCGGGCGTGCGGGTGATCGACGTCACCGGGCGCGACCCCGCCGCGGTGGCGCGCGAGATTGTGGACTCCCTAGACTCCCGCGCCGTGGACACCGCGAGCAACGACCCAGCCGGGAGCACAGCGGGATGAGATTCGAGAAGTGGCAGGCGCTCGGCAACGACTACCTGATCCTCGAGCGCGCCGAGCTCGCGTTCGAGCTCACGCCCGCGCGCGTGCGCAGGCTCTGCGAGGGCCACTTCGGAGTGTTCGCCGACGGCGTCCTGCTGCTCTCGCCTCCCGCCGACCCGGCGGCGCACGTGGCCGACCTGCGGATCTTCAACCCGGACGGCTCCGAGGCGGAGCTCTCGGGCAACGGCGCGCGCGAGGCGATCATGTACCTGCGCCGCCGCTGGACCGACCGCGACGAGTTCACGATCCTCACCGTCGCGGGCGAGATCAGCCCCACGATCACCGGCCCGGACACGTGCACGGTGGACATGGGCAAGGCGAGCCTGCGCTCGAAGGGCTTCCCGGACGGTCCCGGAGACGGGCGCGGCACGATCGTCTCGCAGGGACGCTCGTGGGTGTTCCAGCACGTTTCCATCGGCAACCCGCAGTGCGCGATCCACGTCGGCTCACTGGAGGAATTGGAGGTGCTCGATCTGCCCATGATCGGCATCGAGATCGAAGGCGACGCGCGGTTCCCCAACCGCACGAACGTGTCGTGGTACACCGAACTGGAACCCGGCACGTCCGGCCGCATCCGCGCGCGGATCTTCGAGCGGGGCGTGGGCGAGACCCTCTCCTCCGGCACCGGCGCGACGGGGGCGGCGATCGCGCACGCCCTCGAATACGACCCGCCGCTGCGCCCGGAGCGCGTGACGGTGCTGCTCGACGGTGGGGAGCTCGAGGTGGAGGTGGGGGAGGATCTGCACGTCAACCTGACAGGCTGGGCGCGCCCGGTGTTCGAGGGCCGCCTGAGCGAGGAGTTCGAAAAGGAGCTGCATGAAACCGAGTAAGCGCCTGGAGCGCATTCCGCCGTACGCGTTCGCCCAGCTGGAGCGCAAGATCGCCGACAAGCGCGCCGCGGGCGTGGACGTGATCAGCCTCGGGATCGGCGACCCGGACCGCCCGACGCCGGCGCTGATCGTGGAGGCGATGCAGGAGGCGGTGAGCGAGGCTGAGACCCACAGCTACCCGAGCAACCGCGGCCGTGCGGACTTCCGCGAAGCGGTGAGCGACTTCTACGCGCGGCGCTTCGACGTGACGCTCGACCCGGCGAACGAGATCATTCCCGCGATCGGCGCGAAGGAGGCGATCTTCAACCTCAACCTCGCGTTCCTCGACCCGGGCGACTACGCGCTCGCGGCCGACCCCGGATACCCGGTCTACACTGGCGGTCCATGGCTTGCGGGCGGCGAGCCGGTGCTGATGGCGCTGGAGCCCGAGCACGGCTTCGTGCCGGACCTCGGCGCGATCGAAGAGGACGTTGCGCGCCGCTCGAAGCTGATGTTCCTCAACTACCCCAACAACCCCACCGGCGCGGTGGTGCCGGAGGGCTTCTTCGAGCGGGTGGTGGAGTTCGCGCGCGCTTACGACATCCTCGTGGTGCACGACAACGCGTACTCGGAGACCACGTTCGACGGCTACCGCGCCCCGTCGTTCCTCGCGACGCCGGGCGCGAAGGATGTCGGCATCGAGGTGTTCTCGCTGTCGAAGGGCTACAACATGACGGGCTGGCGCTGCGCGGTGGTGGTCGGAAACGCGGAGGCGCTGGAGACGTATTGGCAGTTGAAGACGAACATCGACTCGGGGCTGTTCGAGGCGGTGCAGCTCGCCGGCGTGGCGGCGCTGTCGCCCGACGCGGACGCGGAGGTCGCGTCGATGAACGAGCTGTACAGGCGTCGGCGGGACCTCGTGTGCGACGCGCTGCGCGAGATCGGCGTGAACGTGCGCCCGCCGAAAAGCACGATCTACGTGTGGGCTCCCGTGCCGGAGGGCTTCGACACCTCGGAGTCCTACTGCGAGCACGTGCTCGAGCGGGTCGGCGTGGTGCTCACCCCGGGCGCCGTGTACGGCCCCGCGGGGGAGGGTTGGTTTCGCATCTCGCTGACAACCCCCGACGATCGCCTGCTTGAGGCCGTCGAACGGCTGGGCACGCTCGGGGGCAGCGCCTAGACTGAACGGGGAATGGATAAATCTCGCAGCGGCCGCAGCGCCGTCACCCCACGACCGGCGGCAAACGCGGGCGATGGGTCTCAGTCCGAGCCGCGCGCGCGTCAGCGCGCGTTCTGCGTGGCGGCGTTAGCGGAGGGCGAGGACCTGAGCGAGCTCGAGGAGCTCCTGCGCACGGCGGGCGTGGCGGTGGTGGGGGAGATGGTGCAGCGCCGCGAAGCACCACATCCGAACACGTATCTGGGGCCGGGCAAGGTGGAGGAGGCGAAGGCGCAGGCGAAGGCGTGCGACGCGAACGTGATCGCGTGCGACGACGAGCTCACCGCCCGCCAGGAGCGCAACCTCGAGGAGGCGGTGGGCCTGCCGGTGGTGGACCGCACGACGGTGATCCTCGACATCTTCGCCTCGCACGCGAACAGCGCGGAGGGCAAGCTGCAGGTGGAGCTCGCGCAGCTGGAGTACAACCTCGCGCGCATGCGAGGCCTGTGGACCCACCTCGAGCGCCTCGGCGGCGGGATCGGCACGAGGGGCCCCGGAGAGACGCAGATCGAGACGGATCGAAGGCTGGCTCGCGACCGCATCTCGGTGCTGCGCAAACGCCTGGAGCACGTGAAGGGAACGCGTGCGGTGCAGCGCGCGGAGCGCGAGCGCGCCGCCCTTCCGACGATCGCGCTGGTGGGCTACACCAACGCGGGCAAGTCGACGCTGCTGAACGCGATGACCGGATCGGAGGTGGGTGTGCGCGACCGGCTGTTCCACACGCTCGACCCGACCACGCGCACGCTCAAGATCGGCGGTCGCCCGCACCTGCTGACCGACACGGTGGGCTTCATCAGCAAGCTGCCCCACCAGCTGGTGGACGCGTTCGGAGCGACGCTCGAGGAGACGCGTCGCGCGGAGCTGCTCGCGCACGTGCTCGACGCATCCGCGACCGCTGAGCAGGAGGAGATCATGAAGCGCTCGGTGGAGGGAACGCTCGAGGAGATCGGCGCCGGCGAGCGGCCGCGGCTGCTGGTGCTCAACAAGGTCGACCTGCTCGACGCGGAGCAGCGCGAGGACCTGCGCCTGCGCCACCCGGACGCGGTCCTGGTGAGCGGTGTCACGGGAGAGGGACTCGAGGAGCTGGGCGAGCGGATCGAGCGCGAGCTCGCACACACGCTGCGCTCGGTGGATCTGCTCGTTCCCTACGCCGACGGTGGCAGCCTCGCCGAGCTGCACGAGCTGGCGGGCGACTTCTCACGCGAGAACACCGCCGAGGGAGTGCGCGTGCACGCCAAGGTGCCGGCAAGGCTTGCCGAGCGCTTCGCGCGTTTTGCCGTAGCTTCTTAGCGGTCGTCGCCGCTGCCTGAGAGCACACCGCGCTGCTGGCGGGAGAGGAGCTTGTCGAGGTTCGCCTGCGCGATCTCATCGAGGTCGAGGCCGAGCTCGCTCGCCAGCTGGGCGACGTACCAGAGCACGTCGCCGAGCTCCTTCGACATGGCCGCACGGCGCTCGTCGCTGACGGTGCCGCCGTCGTCGCGGATCGCCTTCTTGGCGTGCTCTGCGACCTCGCCAGCCTCGCCGGAGAGCCCCAGTGCGGGGTAGGCGAGCCACGCCTCGCGCGGGTATTTCGCGGTGCGTCGGGAGAGCTGCTGGTACTCGGAGAACTCCATCGGCGGCTGATCGTATGGCAAACGAGCTTCGCGATGCTCGCTCGACGGACGTGTTTCTATCACCCTCCCGTACATCTCGTGAGCCGAAACAGCCCTGGAATCGGGGGCAACACGATCTCCGCCGCCCACCTACGAAACGTTTACCGGCGACAAGCCCTATGCGCTTAACTTAATTGCTGGTAAACAGGTTGTGCCGTATTCGATTTCACCGAGCAGGATGTGAATCGGAGAATCGGTACTCGAAAACCTATCCATGAAAGGTAGACATGAAACACGCAAAGATCGTGATCGCACTGGCGCTCGCCCTGTTGGGCGCCGTGCCGGCGGCAGCGGCGATGGCGCACGAATTCAACGCCACCGAAATGGGCAAACTCACGCTCAAACAGGCTGGGACCGCCCGCTTCAGGAGCGCCAGCGGAGTGGTCGAATGCAAAAGCGAGCAGCTCATCCTGGGCGATGCGCCATTAGCGTCCAAAACACTGCTGATGACTGTCGAATACTCGGGATGCAAGGCTTTTGGCCTGTCGGCGACGCTGTCGCCAGCGAGATATGAACTCAACGCCGACGGAACCGCAAGCCTCGTGCACACCACCACAGCCAAAGCGATTGGGTGTCTTGTCACCTTCCCGTCGTCGAAAAACCAAAATCTCGGAACTGTGAAATATTCACAGAGGGGCAAAGAAATCGTGGAGGAAGAGAATCTCGCCGCAATCACGTCGTTAGGCGAAGGTGCATCCTGCTCATACGCCGAAGAAAGCAAAGGTACGTTCTTAGACACCGCTTTACTGGGTCTCGCGAGCGGAGTCGGATCGGTCGAATGGAAATAGCGCATCGCGCGGGCCGCGGGGTTGGATCCTCGCGGCCCGCCGCGCGTTCGTGTGGGCCTCACGCTGGAGGACGTCTGGAGCCGGGATCGTACATAGGAGTCAGTTGGGAACGTTTCCCAATCGCGACGCATTGCGTCCTCGCTCGCCCACGCCGTGAAAGCCCTTGTACCGAGCGGATTGGCCGTCGTGAACGCGAGGCTGTGGACCGGCGGGTCGCGGCGTGCTGTACGCATCCGTTGTCGGATGTTATACACGCTGTTCCTATCCCCTCACAAAGGACAATGAGCAGTGACACACGTCAGGCTAACACTTACCACCATCGCGGTCATGGTGTGCGCGATCGTCTCGACGACCATGCCCGTGGCCGGTGCGCACGAATTCAGCGCCACGGCGATGGGCTTACTCACGCTGAAACCGTTAATCAACCTCAGGCTCGTGAACAAATCTGGCACGATCGAATGCTCGGTTCAAAAGTTGACCGCGGGGGAAGCGGCGTTATCCGCCAAAACGACCGCTTTTACCGTGCAGTACTCCGGCTGCAAAGCCTTCGGCCTCGCCGCCACGCTCTCGCCGGCGCAATACGAGTTCAACGCCGAAGGCAGCGTCAGCCTCGTGCGTACGATGACGCTGAAAGCCACCGGGTGCTTGATGACATGGCCGTCGTCGAAAAACCAGCACCTTTCGTCGATGAAATACACACAGATGGGCAATGCGGTCGCGATGACGTGGTTTGTGACGAGCATGACGTCTTTTGGCACGGGCGCAACCTGCGAATACGCGGAAGAAAGCAAAGGCACGGTCGAAGACGTGTGGTGGCTCGCACTCGCCAGTGGAGCCGGATCGGTCGAATGGAAATGACGCTCATGCCGTGAGCAGCGTGCGCGTCAGGCGGACAGCCCCGCCGCCTGGCGCGCGCTCGCGTGCGTCTCGCGCTCGAGCTCGTCATCCAGCGGCGCCAGCTCGCCGGCCCCGGTGCCGAGCGCCCGCGCGATCAGCCAATCTGCGAACCACACGTTCTTCGGCAGCAGCGGGCCGTGGAGGTAGGTGCCGATCGTGTTCGCCGTGATCGCGCCCTCCTGTCCGCTGCGCCCGTCGTTGCCGTACCCCTTCAGCACACGCCCAAGCGGAGCCTGTCCGTCGCCGAGCTGGGTGCGCCCGCCGTGGTTCTCGAAGCCCGCCAGCACCCGCGGCCGCTCGGCGTCCCCGTCCAGTGACACCTCGATGGCGACGTTGCCGATCAGCCGCGACCCGTCCTCGCGCACGGTGCGCACGTCGAGCAGCCCAACGCCGGGGATCTCCTCCTCGCCGAGCGTGTAGGAGTGGCCGAGCAGCTGGTAGCCGCCGCACACGCCGAGGATCGTCGCGCCGCGCGCCGCCGCCGCGTGCAGGCCCGCGCGCTTGGTCGCGATCAGGTCCTCCGCGCACAGCTCCTGGTCGCGGTCCTGCCCGCCGCCGATGTAGAACAGGTCGTGCGCGTCAGCGTCGAGATGCTCGCCGAGACCGCTGGAGGACAGCTCGAAGGGGATCCCGCGCCACGCGCAGCGCCGCTCCAGCACGAGCAGGTTGCCGCGGTCGGCGTAGATGTTCATCAGGTCCGGGTACAGCGCGCACACGCGCAGCGCTCTGGGGCGGGGGAGCGCCGCGGACACGTCGGCAATCCGCTCAGGCACCCAGCATCACCACGGCGCTGCCCACGTGGTCATCGGTCGCCGGAATCTCGCGAACGCCCACATACGACAGTCCCGCCTCGAGTCCCTCGCGCTTCAGCTCCCGCGCGCTCACGTGGTCGAGATCGATCACATCGCGCTCCCGTTCGGGTGCGTGGACGGCTCGCTTGGGCGTGGCCACTCGGGAGGATCTATCGATCTGCGTGATTGTCCGCTCGCGTTCGATGCGAAAGCCACGTCCGTGCAGCTCCACGCGCACCGCGTGACTGACGTATTCGACGTCGTCGATCCGTGCCACCTCGGGGGACGGCCCGAGGTCACCGGCGGCGCAGTCGAACGGCTCGATCTCGGTGACGATCGCGCACGCCACCAGCGCGCCCGGCAGCAGGTGGGCGCGTGCGCGTTCGAGGAACGCGACGCGTCCGGCCGAGCCGCCGAGCAGCTGCACCGTCTGCATCGGTGCGATGCACAGCGCGAAGCCATCGCCGCCCAGAGCGAAGCTGCGCGCATCCGCGCATACCGTCTCGATCGTCAGCGTCTCGGAGGCGGAGCGCTGGTCGAGGGCCCCGAGCAGCTCCGCGTCGAGGTCGAGCGCCGTCACCGCGTGGCCCGCGCGCGCGAGGTCGAGCGCCACCCGGCCGGTGCCCGCGCCCACGTCCAGGATTCGTGCGCCCGGCGCATCGACGCGCGCGTGTTCGGCCAGCTCGCGCCACAGCGGCTGGTCGGCGAGGTAGTGGCCGCACTCGAGGTCGTGCCACACGACCGCCGCCGCGGGAGCGCCTTCGGCGGGCTCGACCCGGGTCGCTAGGCCCATGCGCTGCTCGCCTCCCCGCGCGCCACGAGCAGCTCGCGCAGCGCGAGCATTGCCGTGTACGTCGGCAGCGCGTAAAGCGGCGCGCCGTCCTCGGGCCGGTCGGCGCTCGCCTCTTGCAGCGCCATCTCGAGGTTGGGCTCCACGCGGATGCGCGCCGGGTCGATCCCCGCGTACTTCAGGCGCGTCGCCAGATCCGCCGCGCGGCTGCCGCTGCACGTCGCCACGCGCACGCGCCCCGCCAGCAGCTCGAAGTCCGCGTCCCAGATCCACGACACGTCGCGCCCGTCCGCGATCTGGTCGTTGAGCACCCCCAGCAGGTCGTGCTCGCCCGGCTCGAGCGCGAGCGTGCGCAGCACCTCGTTCGCGCCCGCAGGGTTCTTCACCAGCAGGATCCGCAGCTCGCGACCGCCTGACAGCGTCACTGCCTCCGCGCGCCCGAACGCCGCCTGCGTCGCGGTGAGGCCCGCCGCGATCGTCTCGAGCGGGATCTCCAGCGCCGTCGCGAGGGCGGCCGCGGCGAGCGCGTTGTAGACGTTGTAGAGGCCCGGCAGCGCCAGCGACACGACCGACTCGCCCGCGGGGGTGTGGAGCGTGAAGCGCGCCGAGCGCACGCCTTCGAGCTTCAAGTCGGTCGCCGTCACGGAGGGGAGGGGACGGGCCTGGCCGCAGCTGTCGCAGTGGTAGTGCCCGAGGTGTCCGAGGTACACCGCGTCGAACACATACGGCGCTCCGCAGCGGCGGCAGTGCTTCGCGTCGGCCGCGTGCGCCATCCCCGCCAGCGCGAGCGTGTCGTCCTCCACGCCGAAGAACACCGCGCCCGGGTGCTCGCGTCCGAGGTCCGCCAGCAGCGGGTCGTCCGCGTTGAGCACCAGCTGCGTGTCGCGCTCGCCCAGCACGCGCTCCCAGCTCTCGGCGATCGTGTCGAGCTCGCCGTAGCGGTCGAGCTGGTCGCGGAACAGGTTCCCCAGCAGGATCGCGCGGGGGCGCAGCTGGGCGGCGAGCGATGACAGCCACAGCTCGTCGACCTCGAACAGCCCCAGCTCGCCCGCCATCCGCCCGTGGGGGCGAGCCGCATCGAGCAGGCTCGTCGCGATCCCGCCCGCCATGTTCGCGCCCGCCTGGTTGTGCACCAGCGGTATGCCCGCGTGCCGCAGGATCGACGCGGTGAGCGCCGCGGTGGTCGTCTTGCCGTTCGTCGCCGAGATCAGCACGCTGCCGCGCTCCAGCCGTCCGCCGAGATCGCCGATCGCATCGGGAGCGAGGCGCATCAGCACCTTCCCCGGGGCGCTCGTCGCGCCGCCGCCGCGCATCCGCGAGAGCGCGCCCACGCCGCGCGCGAGCCTCACCGCGAGCGTGCCCGCCATCAGCTCGCGCCCGTCGGCGTCGCGAACGCCCCGTCGGCCTCGCCGCCGGCCGGCACGAGCATCCGCACCGCGCCCGGCAGGGCGCTCACCCGCAGCGGCAGCTCGCCGATCGGGTCGCCGTCCGCGTACATCGTGAACGGCCGGTCCGCGCTCACCGCGATCTCCCGCGCGCGGAACACCCGCACCGACGGCTGCTTGACGTGATCTCCCTTGAACACCTTCGGCAGGTTCGCCACGAAGCGCAGCTTGCCCACCCGCTCGACCACCACCACCTCGAGCAGCCCGTCGTCGAGCAGCGCGTCGGGCGCCATGTGCATCCCGCCGCCGTAGGCCTTCGAGTTCGCCGCCGCGACGGTGTAGCCGCTGAAGGAGTGGCGCTCGCCCTGCGGCTGCAGCTCGATCTCGAAGCGCGCCGGGCGCCAGGAGATCAGCGCGCGCAGAGCCCCGTACGCATACACCAGCCCACCCAGCCACGCCGGCGCTTCGTTGGCGATCCGGTTGGCGTCGCTGTCGAAGCCGCACGACGCGATCCCCACGAACGCCACGCCGCCCGCATCGTGGTCCGCGCCGGTCGTGACGAGGCCCAGGTCGACCTCTCGCGCCACGCCCGCCGCGACCGTGGCGCACGCCGCGACCGCGTCGTCGGGGATGCCGAGCACGCGCGCGAAGTCGTTGCCGCGCCCGCCCGGCAGCACGCCCAGCGTCGCCCCCGGCACGGCGCGCAGCGCGTCCGCGAGCACTCCGAGCATGCCGTCGCCGCTCAGCGCCACCACCGTCTCACCGGCCTGAGCCGCTTCGAGCCCCAGCTCGCGGGCGTGCTCGAGGTGCGTGGTGTCCTCGCGGCGCACCGTCAGCCCGAGCCTGCGCAGCTCGCTCTCCACGGCGGGCGCGAGCCGGCCGGCCTTACCGCCTCCGGCGGCGGGGTTCACTATCAGACACACGGGCGCTGGCATGCGCCTAGCCTAGTCGCGAGGGCGGGGATCAGCTGGTCTGCTCGCGGGCTTGCGCCGTCTTCAGCCAGCGCGGGCTTTGTCGCGCCGGCGTCGGCCGATCGCGGCGACGATCGCGAGCGCGGCGATCATCACGAACAGTCCCAGCAGGATGCCGGGCGCGAGGCCGAGGCCGCCGAACGGCAGCGACACGAGCTCGACGACGCCGAGGCCGATCGCGAGCAGCACGAGGATCAGCGCGATGATCAGCAGCACGCCGCGGATCCGCACGAGGATGCCAGCGGAGGAGGGAGGGATGAGCAGGCCCATCGCGCGCAGCGCGAACATCTGGCGCCCGCTCGGCGGCGCCTGACCGAGGCGCTCGACCGCCTGCTTGAGGTCTCCGGCGCGCCGTTCGGCGAGCGCGAGCGAGGCGTCCGCCATGCGCCTGATCTGCATCCGCTCCTGCGGGCGGGCGGCCGCGATCGCGCGCTGGAAGTAGCCGCGTGCGGCCTCCGCGTCGAAGCGCTCCGACGCGCGCGCGCCGAGGATCGCCATCGCGGCGGACTTGAACTTGGTCTCGGCCTCCAGCTCCTCGTCGCTGCGCTGCTCCAGCGCCTGGATCGCCTCGAAGGCGCCGCGCTGCTCCATCTTGACCTGACGTTGTTTGGGTGCCATCGGCGGCCATTCTATGGTTTGAGCGCCCGCGGCGCGGATGCTCGCGAATGCGGCGTGCGCGCGTTCGAACCGAGACCGCCCAGCCGGTATGCTCGCCGCGTGAGGGGTTCGTCGCCATTGGCATCGTCGGGGTCGCGCGCGGGACTGCGTCTGCTGTCTCTGACGGTGGCCGTGCTGCTGCTCGCGATGTCCGTCGCGTCGAGCGCGAGCGCCGCCGCCGCGAGCAAGCCGAGCATCACGACGAGCACCACGGGTACGGCGGCCACGCCCAACCCGGGCGCGTTCAGCGAAGCGCTCAAAGGGTCCTCGGAAACCCCCGAATCGACGTCCAGCACGGCTTCGACCGCCTCCACCGCGACCGGTGTGACGAAAACCACCGAAACGACCAACTCGAAAAGCACGATCCTGCTCGCCGGCGGGGCGGCGATCCTGCTGCTCCTGGGCATCGGCTTCGTGATCGCGCGCGACGCGCGCAGGGTGGCGCCGGCGACGGAGGGCGAAAGCGAAGAGCGGGAGATCCGTGCGGCGAAGGAGCGCGCCCTGCTGCTCCAGAAGCGACGCGCCAAAGCCAAGGCCGCACGCCAGTCGCGCAAGCGCAACACCAGCCGCGCCAAGCGCTGAGCAGAGCGCGTCGGGCGGCGAGCGCTAGTGGGAGACGCGCACCGGGAGCCGGCTGCGGCTGCGCGCCGTCGTGCGCACCCGCGCGGGAGGCGGCAGGCTGGGGGAGCCGTGCGGCCCGCGCCGCGGTTTGCGGGGCAGCGGCGCGCGCGGGTGAGGGTCGAGCGGTCCTCCGGGGAGCGCCTTCGATCCGCCGTCCTCTTCGGAGGAGTCCGTCGGCTCCGGCGGGATCGTCGATTCGTCGTAGCGGTAGGGGATCCAAAGCATCAGCCCGGCGAGCGGAAGCTTGATCAGGGCGGCCAGCAACAGGATCCACACCCACAGCGACATAGTTCGCGCGATGGTACTACTGCGGTGTGCAATCGCAAGCCGGTTCCGAACTGCAGGCGCTAGCGGAGGAGATCGGAGCGTGCCGACAATGCCCGCGCCTGGTCGAGTGGCGCGAGCAGGTGGCGCGCGAGCGACGCGCGGCGTTCGCGCACGAGCGCTACTGGGGCCGCCCCGTCCCGGGGTTCGGCGACCCGCGCGCGCGACTGCTGCTGCTGGGGCTCGCGCCGGCGGCCCACGGCGCGAACCGCACCGGACGGATGTTCACCGGCGACCGCTCGGGGGACTTCCTGTACGCAGCGCTGTGGCGGGCGGGTCTCGCCAACCAGCCCAGCTCCCGCGACCGCGACGACGGCCTCGAGCTGAGCGGCGCGTGGATCAGCGCGGCGGTCCGCTGCGCGCCGCCGCAGAACCGGCCCGCGCCGTCCGAGCGCGACGCCTGCCTGCCGTGGAGCGTGCGCGAGCTGCGCCTGCTGAGCGAGGTCCGGGCGATCGTGTGCCTCGGCGCGTTCGCGTGGGACGCCGCGCTGCGCCTCGTCGCGGAGATCGGCGGGCCGGAGTGCGCGCTTCCGAGGCCGCGCCCGCGCTTCGGTCACGGAGCGGAGCTCGACCTCGGGCGCTACCGGCTGATCGGCTGCTACCACCCGAGCCAGCAGAACACGTTCACCGGCAGGCTCACCGAGGAGATGATCGACGCGGTCCTCACACGCGCTCGAGAACTGGCCATTTAGTCGACTTTGCACGGATTTCGGACTCAAGGTGGGTATTACCTGGACCGATATGAACACGTGCGGTTCGACATGACCTCGAGCACTGGCGTACGCGCCTGGCTTCTCACGGCCAGAAGGACGCGCAACGTCGCGCTCGTGGCCCTGTGGGCGGTGTGCGTGGTCGCCCCGGCGTTACTGCTGGCGCAATCGCAGTCTCACAACGAGCGCGGCGTGGAGCAGCGCTTCGGGCTGCGCGCCTCGATCGCCGCGAGCTTCGCGGGCGCTTTCCTGCAGGAACACACCCATCGAGAAGGCGGGCAGCACGCCGATCCCCTCTCGCGGGCGGATGTCCTCGGCGCGGTGGCCCCACTGGGGCGGTATCTCGCGAGCGTCGTGCCGCTCTCGGGTGCCGGCGCTTACATCGTCGACCGCTCGGGGACGGTGATCGTGAGCAACGCCCCCGGGCAGACGCCCGCGCGCGCCCTGCTGGCGATCGACCCCGATCTCGCGCGCGCCGCGGGACACTCGAGCGAAGGCACGGTGAGCTCGCGCACGCGTGGCGAATCGTGGTTTGCGAGCAGGCCGATCGCGGGCACTCCCTGGCGCGTGGTGCTCACGGCGCCCTCGAGCCTGGTGTTCCAGGCGATTCGAGGACCGTCCCAGTGGGTGCCGTGGATCCTGTTCGCGGCCTTCGCGATGCTGGGGCTCGCGGCGCTTGCGATGTTCGACCGCCTGATCGCGAGCCGCCAGCGCCTGACGAGACTCAACCGCGAGCTCGACCGCGTCGCCCGGATCGACTCGCTGACCGAGATCCACAATCGCCGGCACGTCGAGGAGGCGCTGCGAGCGGCGCTCGGAGCGGCCCGGCGCCACGACGCCGATCTCGCGCTGCTGCTCGTCGACATCGATCGCTTCAAGGAGTTCAACGACAGCCGCGGGCATCTGGCGGGCGATCGCGCGCTGCGTCACGTGGCCGCGAGGCTCGCGGACTCGCTGCGCATCGAGGACGTGCTCGGACGGTGGGGCGGGGAGGAGTTCATCGTGGTGCTCCCCGGCGCCGACGCCGAATGCGCCGCGATGGTCGCCGAGCGCCTGCGCGCGCACATCGCCTCGAGCGACCTGGACATCTCCGCGGCGGAATCGTGCGTGCTGACGGTCACGATCGGCGTGTCGTGCTGGGTCGGCCAGGACGCGGAAGACCTCATCAACCAGGCCGACACCGCGCTCTACCGGGGCAAGGCCGAGGGGCGCGATTGCGTGCGCCTCTACCGCACCCCCGAGACTGCGGCGAGTGCCGTGCCGGCAGGCAGCGTCGCGCCAATCGGCGAGAACAGCTGAGTACCGCACTAACCTTCCTCGGGTGGCTTACAAGACCGCCGACGCCCAACAGCAGCTGCTCGACTCGATCGCGCAGGCCGTTGACCAGCTCGCGAGCGCGATCGCGCTGCTGAGCGAGGCATACGAGCAGCTCGACGAAAGCAGCGCCGACCGCATCGAGGAACAGTTGTTCCGTCCCGTGCAGGCCGCCTACGGTCGCGCGAAGCGCACGCACGCGGAGTTCGCCGCGCGCCACGACCTCCCGGGTCGCACGTTCGAGCCCGCCGCGATCGTCGCACCGGCGCGGGGGGTCAAGGGGTTCGTAGACGCCGCCGTGCGGGCGGTCACCGAAGCGGACCTAACGCTCGCCACGCTCCAGGACTCGATGCTCCCGGTCGAGGTGGGGGATGCCGAGGTGCGCGCGGGGCTGGAGCAGGTGCGCGCGCAGTTGGACCACCTGCGCAGGCGCGCGCATGAGTTCGTGCGCACGCTTGGGCGTTGAGGGGCGCCGGTCCGCCAGCTCCATCTAGGCGAGCTGTCGTCGACGTCGCATCTCTTCTAGGGCTTCTGGCGTGAGGACGGGGAAGGTTGATGTTCGTGCGCTTCAAATCTCGGAGGGTTCGACAGTACCGCATAGGCACGAACAAGTGTTCGTCCGAGCGGGGTGCAACGATCATTAAATGACACCGCTGTACACGAAGCAAGGACGGCCCCTCCGCCAGTCCGGCGACGACCTGTTCTCACGCTCTGGCACGCACGTAGCGAAGCTCAAAGGCAAGAAAGCGTACGGCTCCGACGGTCGCTACGTTGGCACGCTCGTCGTTCTATGAGCCGGCATCCCGTGCGGTATGGCGTGTCCGATGTGGACGCTGTCGCCGCGAGCACTACCTACCGTGAACTGATCGAGCGCCTCCGCGTCCAGATCCGCGAGTCTCAGGCTCGCGCCGCCCGCACCCTGAACTCGGAGCTGGTCATGCTCTACTGGTCGATCGGGCGTGAGATCCTCACGCAGCAGCAGGCCGGCGGCTGGGGCGATGACGTCGTCGGGAGGATCGCACAGGACCTTGGCGCGGATACAGGTTCGGCGCGAGGGTTTTCCCGGCGCAACCTGTTCTACATGCGACGGTTCGCGGTGTTGTGGCCCGATTCCGAGAAAGTGCAGCCACTGGCTGCACAAATCGGCTGGTCTCACCATCAGGTGTTGATCGACGCATTCGGTGAGAACCCAGACGTCTACGCATGGTACGCCGGGAAGGCGGCGGAGAACCGCTGGTCGCGGCGCTACCTAAAGGGCCAGATCAATCTGCGTCTGCACGAGCGCCAGGGCGCGGCGCTGACCAACTTCCCGCGCGCGTTGGCACCCGTCGACGCCGATCGGGCGTTGCAAGCGATCAAGGATCCATACGTATTCGACTTCCTCGAGTTGACCGAGGATGCTCGGGAGCGCCACCTCGAACAGGCTCTGCTCGACGATATCCAGAGCTTCTTGTTGGAGTTGGGTACGGGCTTCGCGTTCTACGGGCGCCAGCGCTCTCTGCTGGTCGGTGATCAGGAGTTCTTCCCGGACTTGCTTTTCTACCACCACGCGTTGCGGCGCTTCGTCGTGATCGAGTTGAAGGTCGGCGCCTTCCAGGTTGAGTACGTGAGCAAGATGAACTTCTATCTGAACGCCGTGGACGAGCAGTTGCGCGTCGGGGATGACCGCGAGAGCGTGGGCATCATCCTCTGCACCGAGCGCAACGAGACCGTTGCAAAGCTCGCCCTGCATCGGGTCTATGCGCCGATTGCCGTTTCAACCTGGCAGATCGATGCCCGCGCCGAGCTGCCGCCGGTCGAGGCCACCGACGACGTGCCAGAGGATCTCTCTGAGCTGGAGGAGGTACGCACGAGGCTCGTCGACCGTGTCGCGCGTCGCGCGTCGGAGATCAGCGAGAGCGAGGCCGAGCAGAGCGCGGACTGATGCGCTGGGCGTTGCGAAGGCCTCCGAATCTCGGGCGGTTCGGCTCTAGTCGTGCTCTAGTCGACCTGCTCGCCATTGGCGGTGAGCGCCACCTCGATGTTGCCGCGTGTGGCGTTCGAGTACGGGCACACATCGTGAGCCTTACGAACCACGTCGATCGCGGTGGCGGAGTCGACGACCCCGGGGAGCCTGACGTCGAGTGCGACCCCGATCACGAAACCACCCTTGCCGTCCGGGGAGAGCGAGACCTCTGAGTCGATCGCCACCTCGCCAGGGTCGACCTTCGCGCGACGGGCGGCCACGCCGAGCGCGCCCTCGAAGCAGGCGGCGTAGCCGACGGCGAACAGCTGCTCGGGGTTCGTGCCGTCACCGGTGCCGCCCATCTCCGCGGGTAGGCGCAGGTCGACCTCGAGCGCCCCGTCGCTCGTGCGACCGTGACCTTCGGTGCGGCCTCCGGTCACGTGTGCCTTGGCTGTGTAGAGCGTGTTCGCCATCCGGTGTCTCCCCGTCGTCGGTTGCAGTGCGTGGTCCGAATGCTAGACCGCGAGTGCGGCGATGCCCTGCGAGGATGACTCCAATGGGAGCGGTTTCTCGAGGCGCCGAGCGGGGCGCGACTGCTCGTGGGGGAGGGCGATGAGGAGGCTCGGCCCGGCGCTCGCGGAGCGCGACTTCGCGCTCCTGTGGCTCGCGCTGCTGGGGATGGGAGTGAGCGTGCAGATGCTCGAGGTGGCGATCGGCTGGGAGGTCTACAGCTTCCACCGCAGCGCCCTCGACCTCGGCTGGATCGGCCTCGCGGAGTTCATCCCGATGTTCGTGCTCGCGCTGCCCGCGGGCCAGCTCGCGGATCGCTTCCCGCGCCGGCTGGTGTTCGGCTGCTCGTTGTTGCTCAGCGCAGCGGTCGCGGGCGGGCTGGTCGCGCTGAGCAGCTCGGGCGTGACGAGCGTGCTGCCGTTCCTCGCGCTCGCGCTCGGCGCCGGCACGGCGATGTCGCTCGGCACTCCGGCCGCGCGTGCGCTGCCGCCGACGCTCGTGCCGGCTGAGCTGTTGGAAAGCGCGATGACACTACGGGGAGTAGCCGTGCAGGGCGCCCAGGTGGTCGGCCCGGCGCTCGGAGGCCTGCTCTACCCGATCTCTCCGGGAGTCACCTACGGCGTGGCGGCGGGGATGTGCCTTGCGGCGGCGGGGTGCGTGGCGAGGATGAGGACCGCGGCGGCGGCCGGGGCGCAGGCTGGGGCGGGGGGCACGGCGCCGGGGCTCGACAGCGTGCTCGCGGGGATCCGCTTCGTGCGCCACACCCAGATCCTGCTCGGCGCGATCCTGCTCGACCTGATGGCTGTGCTGTTCGGGGGCGCGGTCGCGCTGCTGCCGCTGTTCGCTCGCTCGATCCTGCACGTCGGGCCGACGGGGCTGGGGGTGCTGCGCAGCGCGCCGGCGGTGGGGGCGCTGCTCGCCGCGGCGGTCCTCACGCGCAGGCCGCTCGGTGGCAGGGCGGGACGCAAGCTGCTCGTGGTCGTCGGCGCGTTCGGGGCGAGCATCGTGGTGTTCGGTCTCTCGCACTCCTTCTGGCTGTCGCTGCTCGCCCTCGGCGTGAGCGGCTTCGTGGACATGTTCTCGATGAACATCCGCTCCACGACCGTCGCGCTCGCCACGCCCGACCATCTGCGCGGGCGCGTGCTGGCGGTGGAGATGGTGTTCATCAGCGCGTCCAACCAGCTCGGCGCGTTCGAGTCGGGGGTGGCGGCGTTCCTGCTGGGCGCGGTGCCGGCGGTGGTGGCGGGCGGAGCGATCACGATCGCGCTGGCGATCGGATGGGGGAGGCTGTTCCCGGCGCTCGCGAGGGTGGATCGGTTGCAGGATGTGCGGCCGGTGGACGGCCTATAGGGCAGTCTGGGCTAGGCAGCTGCCTAGCCATGTGGTTACAGACGTGGGTAGGCAGAGAGGCGGCCACCCACGTCTTCACCTAACTCCATCCAATACTGCCACCCGCGATCGAAAGAGATGAGTTCCCCGTATACGTTCCTTTACTTTCTTTTAAGTAGGCGCACGCAGCACCTAAGCCTTCCGACGTGATGCCAGTCACTTTCGGTTCAATCACGACTTCACTACCTGAGTCTTTATACGCAAGCCCTCCCAGGGTTTGAGGTGGGATCATCACGACGCACCCTATGGCTTTGATCGCCACTTCAGCAACGAGATCCACAGAGCCATCGGCATTCAATTCGTAGTCAGCTGGCGAAACGGTCGCCGTCAGGCCGAATGCTTTGCATCCTGAGTACTGGACAGTGTCGCTCAGTGTTAACGACGAAAGCGAGCTCGTCCCGGATGTGATGGCCAGCGTCGAACATTCAACACTACCGGCTTTGGTTTTAAACACCTGCGTTTGTAGAGCTTTGCCTTTCAATGCAGCCACCGTGCTCGCTGAGAAGGTGTGAGCACTGACGCCCGTGACCGTAGCGGCATTGAGTGCGCCAATCGCTACAAGCATGAGCATAGCTTTGTTGGCAAGCCTCATTCCACGTCATCCTTTCAAAGTTACACGTGTCTGGCCCGGCTTCTGGGCGGGGATCTCCGACTGATGAGTTGACAGCAGCATCATTGGTCTAGCAGACGTGCGACACGCACGCAAGTGCAGCTAGCTCGATTAATGCGGCCGGTGTCAATACGCCAGTAGCAACTAGGGTTCGACCAGCTCAAGACGGAAACACTGAAAGCGATAATGGACGTAGGACGACCGCTCAAGTGCAATGCCTGGTTGACATAACATGCATTATCGGGTGTATGGGGGTAGTGCATCAGTTTGAAATTGCGCCCCACGGAGGCCGTCGCACGGTCTAGGGTCGCTGGGTCCGCAGTTCCAATTGGCCGGGGCGACCGCGACAACGGCCCCCCGGCCGTGACACCGAAAGGCTGGACCTTCCGATGCCCGATGAGGATACCTTTGAGACTGTCGAGGAACGCGTGGAGAGGTTCGAGGCGGTCGAACGCGACACCCTCTACGCGCTGACCGACCCTGACGGGCAGCCGTTGTGGTCGATAGCCGATCTCAACCGCGAGATGGACCGCACCGACGTGATCGACTACGTCAACGGCCTGCACCGCGCGGGACTGGTCAACAAAACGTCCGACGGCTACGTGTTCGCTACGCGGCCAGCGTTCCGGCTGGTGCAGATCGTCGGCCAGGTCCTTTAGTCAAGTAGCGCTGCAACCTCTTGCAGCGTCCAGATGTGGTCTGCTACCCCGGCTGCCATAGCCGGGGTACGTGGATACGGGCTAGCGAGCGTCCGGTGCAGACGCACGAAGTTGTAGGCCATGAAGTGCAGCGCCACCGCCGCCGCGTGGCTCTCCAGTTTCTTCGAGAACGCGTTGGTCAGCCTCGTGTACCGGCGCATGTTCATCCTCATCGTGAGGTTCTGACGCTCGATGTAGCTGGTGCTGGCCTTGGCGAGATCCGGGTCTCCGAGCTGCGCCTTGACTCGGACGCCCGTGCAGGCTGGCGGGCTGTAGCGGCCCGGAGGGATGTTCGTAGCCTTGTAGTCCTTGATGATCTGCGCCCAGTCGATGTCGCCTCCGAACACGAGGCCCACAGCGCCCTTGTAGCTCGCGTGCGCGTCCGTGGAGAGCTGGATGCGATAGCGGAGCCGGTCGCGTAGGTCGTTGAGGAACGTGGTGCAGTCGCCGATCTTGCGCTCCCCGAGCAGCCATGACGGGACCAGCTTGGACTCGGCGTCGATCGCGACCCAGCACCACACGTCCCCGACGCCGAACTCGTCCTTGCGATCCTCGGGCACGTTCTTGGCCTTCGAGCCGACGAAGCTCCAGATCTCATCGCACTGGACCTCCGTGCAGCGCAGATCGCGCAGCGTGCGGTCCTGAAACTCCGTGCAGACCCCGCCCACGTCCAGCAGCAGCTTCGACACCGTGTTGAACGAGCAGCCCGCCATACGGGCCGTCGCCCTCATGCTGTTCCCCTCCGTGAGCATCGCGAGGATCTGCGCGCGCCGCTCGATGCTCAACCTTATGCGTGAGCGGTCGGACAGAACGGCAGATCGTCTAAGGCCCCTAGGCTGGGTCAATCGACAACAATCGTCAAGATTTTTGGAACTCCGCCTGGAGTCTATGTACACTCGGGCGGTGGCCGAATCGCCTGCAGCTGTCCCGTCCCGATCAGCGAACGGACGGAAGAGCAACGGTCGAGCACCGCGGGCGACGGCGAAGGCGGCGGTCGCTGCCGCGTCAAAGGCCAGCAAACCAGCGGCAACCCCGAAACGAACCTTCTATAGCGGGAGCTTGGCGCCGCATGGTCCTCTACCGGATGACTTCGGCAAAGCCGTCAAGGAGCTGGAGACAGCACTAGGTGTGCCTGTATGGATGCTTGTGCAGTCTGGCGCCCAACGACCAATTGGCCTCTACGAGCCGCTTCTCACGAAATTCCTCGATGCACGAGACGAACTGGCATCCGACGGCCACGTAGCCCTTCTGATCGACTCGCCCGGCGGCCTTGCAGAGGTTGCCTACCGCCTTGCTCGCGTTCTGCAACGAGATGGCGGCTTTACGGTGGTGATTCCGCGGTATGCCAAGAGCGCTGCCACGCTGCTTTCGCTTGGGGCAACACGCGCGCTCATGGGAGAGGACGCTGAGATCGGCCCTCTCGACGCTCAGTTGTGGGACGAGGAGCGCGAGGAGCCGGGTAGCGCCCTCAACGAGGTTCAAGCGCTCGAACAGCTCCACTCTGTGGCGCTCCAACACCTAGACCAGACGATGGTCACGATGGTAGGCGCGACCCACAAAAAAACAGACGTCCTGCTCCCGATCGCCGCCAAGTTCGTGAGCGACATGATGTGTCCAATGCTCAACAAGATCGACGCTGTGCATTATGCTAAGCAAGCCCGCATTCTGGCCGTCGCGCAGCACTACGCAGTGCGACTCCTCCTGTTGGCCGGCGCTCCCGAGGAGCGGGCGAATAAGATCGCCGATTGGCTTGTGAACCGGTATCCTGAGCATGGGTTCGTGATCGATCGACAGGAGGTCGAATCGGGCGGGTTTCTGCCGCTTGTTGATGCCACGGATTCATTGAACGAGCGCGTGAAGGCAGTCGAGAGAGCACTATTGGCAAGCAGGATTACGGCCTTCGGCCGACTAAAGGAGGAATGATGGCTGGGAAGATCACGCCGATTGAGCAAATGACATCGAGTGAGTTCGTCTCCCACGCCGCCATTGTCTCGCGTGACATCACGTCGTGGGACGGGGCAACTGACGCCTTCCCTGGACGACCCCGTTGGGAGCCGGCCGAAGACAAGGCAATCGTTTCGAGCAGCCAGGAAACGGCGCAAACGCCTGTCTAGCCTTTCGTCCAGCGAGCACGTGCCGCGCGCTGAGCAGCTTTGCTTCGTTCCTCAGCTGTCATCCTCTCAGCTCTAGCCCTGCCGCCCTTGAGGCCGCCTTTGCGGCCCAGCTCGACGGCGGCGGGGTTCTTGCCGTCGTCCGGCGCGGTGTCCTCGACGTCGCCCGTGGCGATGTCCACAATCAGCTTCCCGAGCTGGCTCGGGTCGCGTGGGCGCTTGCGTGAGCGGTCGGGCATAGCCTGATAGTAGCGAGCCATCTTCATGCCACTACTGGACAGCATCCGCATGAACATCGCTATGCGGAGCCACAAGCCCCAAGCCATCCAGCCGAGACAGGCACGGGGAGGCCCATAGCCGCTCGCCATGCCGGATCACGACACCATCGGCCGCGAGCAGCTTGACCGCAGTTACAGCGCCCGAGCCGAGAAGCCGCTCAAGACCCGCCAGCTCGCGCTCGCGTTCGAGCACCAGGCGGACAATCTGGCGTTGCGTCTCGTCGGCTTGCATGCTCCGAAACGTAGCCCGAGATGCAGGCCAGTAGTGGGCCAATCTCAAACTGATGCACTACCCGTATGGGGGTAGTGCATCAGTTTGGTTTTGAGCCCCACGGAGACCGTCGCAAGGTCTAGGGTCGCTGGGGTCCGCAGTTCCAATTGGCCGGGAGTGCATCAGTTGCCGCGGGGCCGGGGACCGGGTGCTCAGGGTCAGCTCGTGCCCAGACTTCGAAACTAATCGCAGCCGCGGTCCCGAAATGGCTTTACGCTCTAGGTCGTTGTGATCTAGGCCCGTTGGCCGAGGTCGTGACTATGGTTCGGCTCCGAGGTGCGCACTTCCGCAAGAGATGGAGCGTACCTCGGAGCCATTTGAGGCCTACTACCCCCAGCCCGGCTCATTCGATCGGGGCCATGCGTGCCCGAGCGCTACAACTTCGCGCTAGTTAGAAACGCTTCGAGGAACTTGCGGGCTCCGGTCCTCGTCAGCCTTTCTTCGTGGTCGAGTGCTTGCTGGTCTTGCGCTTCGGGCAGCCGGTCGCGGCGATCTTCGTCGTCTGTTTGATCACCGCGCCGTTTTGCCCGGTGATGATCGTTGGCATGTTCAGCGTGCTGGTGCAGAGGTTGCCGAATGCCGCGAACACCGAATGAGGACCCTCGGGCAACACGAGGTCGAAGCTCGTGATCGGTGCATCGGGAACGGCTTTGAAGGTGCTCGAGGTCACGCCTTTCTTGATGTCCGTGTTGCCGGTGAGGACCAGGTTGATGCCTTCTCCCTGCAGGACGATCTGCAGGTCGGGGAACGCCCTACCAGCGTGCGACACAAGATATGCCGGCCCGGTCAGCGGGCGCTTCAGCAGCGGCGTGATCGCCGTGGCTTGTCCGACCGCAGACGCAGCGGGGCACGAGGCTGGGTTGGCTTCGAAGACGCTGTCGATGCACGCTTTCTGCAGCGTCGCCAACCTCGACGGCAGCTGGATCGGCAGACTCACCTTGACTTTCCCGATGTTCGCCTGCCCGTGACCCGAGGTGACTCTCACGTGCAGGGACGCTCCGTTTTTTTTGCTCGTCTTGCCCTGTGTGGTCGCCGTGAACCTTGGCCTGAACGGGAGGATCCCGCAGTCAGTCGCCTGGAACGGGAACGACGCGTTGCTGATGGTCCCGGTCGCGCTCACGATCACTCCGTTGACAGACATCGCGTCGCAGTTGGTGGGGTTGAATGTAAAGCCTTCGCGATTGATGTCGATGTTGATCGTCCGGATGCTCAATGGCACGCCGTTGAGCTGCTGTGGCAGCGGATCGCTCGTTACGGTAAGCGCGGAGGTGTGTGGATCGATAGCAATCGACGCCCTCACGACCTCTGTGCCGTTCCCCGCGTTCCCCGCCAGGACGAACGGTCCTGCCTGCGCGGGTGCGACGATCGAGAGACCGAATGGCTTGCCCTCGTATGGGCCGGTGAGGTAGACCTTTCCGCCGTTGATCGTCAGTGGCGTTGAGCCTGCGCCAAGCGTGAACGAGCCCGTCCCGATCTGCGAGGCTCCCGAGCACGTTCCCGCGTTAGCCGCTGCTTCGGAGCACTGTTCGACGCTCTTGAGCACGCCCAGCATCCCGGGCGGCGTGGTCACACTGACCCGCCCGAGCTTCTGTTCGCCGTCCGCACGCGACATGGTGACCGAGAAGCCCGTGAACGCACCGGACTTGGCGCTGGTGGTCGCGCCGGCCCGGAACGATGGCGCGAAGCCTTCAGGAGCACAGCCTTCGATCGACGCTTCCGGCGCCGCGATTTTCGACGCTGTCGTCGTGCTCCACGGGGTGATCGCGGCAGTCGTGATCGTCGATCCACATGTGCTCGAGTTGACAAGCGGAGCACCTGGTCCCTGTTCGAGCGAGACGTGCAGATCGCTGAACGGAAGCTGCGGGTTTTCGGTGAAGACCGCCGTCAGCTGTCCCCCCGCCTGGCTGATGCGTGTGTGTCCTTCGCGCTTGATGACGACACCGGAGCCTTCGGCTTCGAGCAGGAGGTGCACCATCTGCCCAGATTCGGCTTGACTGGGGCTGCAGGGCGAGCATTCTGGTTCGCCGACGTACAGCGCCCCGTTGACCTTGTCCTTCAAGAGCGGCGTCGTTATTTCCACCGATCCGATCTTGGACGCGCTCGGACAGTGGCCCTTTGCGCGCTGCGTCAGTTCGAACTGCGCTGCGCTGCACGCCACCAGCCCGTTGGCCCCCGACGGCGAGACGACCGTGCCTTCCGGCAGTGTCACTTCGACGTTGCGGACGGATGGTGTCGCGAGCCCGTTGAGTTCTTCGTTCTGCGGCACCTTCAGGTCGAGCTCATATCCGGTCGGCGCGCCGGCCCGATGACTGCTTGGTTGCGCCGTTAGGGATGGGTTGAACCTGAGCTGATCGCAGCCGGTCATTCCGGGGATGCTCGCTTCCCCAAGGTGCGGGTAAGGCGCCGGCTTGCGTTCCTGCCAGGAGTCGCCCGCTATCGGAATGGCCAGCGGTTCCGCCGAACAGCTCGTCGGCATCGTCAGGAACGGTTTCGGCAAGATGACGCCGCTCGAGCAGCCTTCGCCCGGTTCGCAGGTCTGGAGTTCGGTCAGGCGAAGCACGTTGTGGGCTTCATCGGATGGGTTGCCCCAGAGTGATAGGGCCGCGGCTCGCACCGGGTCGAATTGATTTATGCCTGAGATGTCGGCGGTAAGTCCGTAGTCTCCGTCACTGCGCACGTGGCCGTACATGGAGATATGAGCCGTGGTGCTGATGGTGAAGCCGAGCTCGCCGGGCTCTCCCGGAGGCGGTTCGATGTTGTAGACAGGCGCATACTGGACGGCTGTTTGGTTCGAATAGAAGTACAGATAGATGCTGCCGACCTGTGATGCCGCCGGACAGCTTTCTCGGCTGAGTTCGAACTGCGCCTGCGTGCAGTAGGGGATCGCCGTGGGGTTGACCACGAAACCTGCCGGCAGGGCCACTTCGATGTCCTTGGCCTGTGCGTTCAGTTCAGCGCAGCTGTGCGTGAGACCTTCGTTGCATTCCTCTATCGGGTTCACCTTTGCGACATTGAAGTCCAAAAGCGTGGTGAACATGAAGGGATGCGCTCCAGCTTGCGATGCGACTCCCCCACTCGCGTCGGTCGCGTCGGCCGTGAGCGCGGCTCCAAATGGCACGGCTTCTTCTGAGGCCGGTTTTACGGGTGCCGTCACGGTGGTCGTGGCTTGCGGCGCGCCACCCCCCGAGATCGTCGCCGTGTTCGTAAGCGCTCCCGCTGCGCCTTCGGGCACTTGGACGTTGATGTTCAGCACGACCGCGCGGCCGATCGGCACGTTCGCGTTGATCGTGCATGTCAGCGTCACGGCGCCTGCTTTGCTTTCCTGCGTGCAGGGTTCGAGGAATTCTTCGAACGATGTCTCTCGCACACCGAGGATTTCCGCGTAGGCGGTGGCAGCGTTCACAGCCAGACCAGCCGGAAGCTGATCGGTGATGACGATCGGTCCTCCCGCCGTTGCCGAACCGTCGTTATCGGCGATGATTTCGAAGAAATCGCTGGTATCACCCGGATGGAGGTATGTAGGCGCTGCCTGGGTGATCGCGGTCCAATGTGCCGCTGGCGTTGCGGCCGTCGCGGCCCTCGGCGCTATGCACAGCACCATTGCCATGACCGTCAGGCACGCCCCTCGGCGACCGCGCCTCGTTGCTCGCATGCGACCTGGTCCCAGTGGCGTCATCGCTTCGCCCCCCGATGGGTCGCGGACCTCGTGGCCATCCCTTTCCTCTCGCCGTAGTGCCGTCGTGCCGCGGACTCGCAGCTCGCGCGCTTGCGTCTGCTGCGTTTCGCGCGACATGCCTTCAGGGCCTTTGCCAGCTTCTGTGCTCTCGTCAGAGGCTTCGCCGTGGTGATCGTCAGGTTTCTGGAAGGTCCTGTCGAGGCGCTCAGCAACGGCGGACCAGCACTGGGCGTCGCGCCTGGTTCGCGGCACGTGTTTTCACACGTGGCAGGGGCGACTGGCACCGTGAAGCCTCCCCCAGCACGAGCATCGTAGACATCGGAGAGATTGTCGATGTCGTCCGCGGTGAGTCGGCTCGACGTGGCGATAAGAGCGTCGCGACCATCCAAGCTCGTACCCAGGAACTGGTCGTTTGCGCCGCCGGTGGGGTCGGAGATGAGATATTGACAACCGCCAACGGTTTCGCAGCTGCCTTCTCCGTCCTGCTCGTACTCGAAGACCTGACTGAATGGATGACCCTGCCTACCCGGAGCGCTGTAGAACACTCGAGTGCCGGCTTCGTTCAGGGCGCGCACGCGCGCAAACGGTGTGCTCATCCCCGCAAACGGCTGCTTACCGGGTTTTGATTCGACCAGCTGCGTGATGCCGCCTATCAGAGCGTTGCCGACCGGTCGGGCGCCGCTGAGATCGCACGATACGCATATCAGCCTCCCCGATTCTTCGGATTCGCTCGGGGCGCTGAACTCGTAAACCTCGCTGTCGGCTTCGCCCGTGATCTGGTCGGTGTTGTCGTATCCCGATTCGAAGTTCGCCGTCGGCAGGCTCATCGTCGACATGAATGCCATATGCCTTCCGTCGAGCCCGACGTACGCCTCGAGTTCTGCTGGAGAGGCGGTCCAGTCGCAGGAATCCGCGCTGCTTTTTTCCGAGCGCAGCGAACACGTTCCGGAGCTGCTCAGCGTGGCGATGAACACCGGGTTGCCGCCGTTGTGCTCCATGTAGAGGTTCGGCTGGCCGTCGACGCCTTTGCCGGGGACCAGCTGACCCAGCGCCACGAAATAGATGTACGAGCCGTCGCTCGACGCGCCGACGACACCCTGAACCATCGGCCCCGTCGTGGCGTCCGCGCCGTTCGTGTCGACGGTGATGTCTTTCAGCGACCGGCTGTCGACGTTGTATTCGTATAGGTCGGCGCCGTTGTTTTCGCTGCCCGTGTTCGACTGTGCGGTCAGCTCGGCGCTGCTTGTGAAGAAGACGTGCGACCCATCTTGGGAGGCAGCCCAGAACGTTGCCGGCTCAGGGGTCGTGACGGCCGGCGCTGGCCCTGGCGCAGGGGCCGACAGCTCGACGGTCGTTTCAGCGTCGATCCGATCGTAGACCTCCGGGAGGCCGGCTTGTTCGATGTCCGGTTCGCCTTCGCCGCCACCGGCGGGTGCCTGGAAGACGACCTGCGAGCCGTCTTTCGAGATCGCGTTTTCCACGCGCCTGTCGATGTATTCGCCAGTGGTGTACGCGGCCTTGCTGCCAGCGCCGGCCGTCGCGCTGGTGGCGGGGCTGCCGCTGGGCAGGATGCCGACAAGCCGAACGTGCCCGCCGGAGCTTTCGTAGAGGCTTTCGACGGGAATTTCTTCTACTGGCGGGGGCGCTTCGGGCGTGAGCTGCGAGGTCGACTCGAAGAGGATGTGCGACTCGTCTTCAGACGCGCCGGCGTATGCCGAGAAGTCGGCGATGAAGAAGCAGATCGCAAGCAGCGCCACGGGGCACTGTGCTTCGGCCGAGACCGTTGGCTGCGCGTTGTTCACCAGCGAGTAGGCTCCGCTCGGATCGCGCAGGAAGAGGTTGAAGACCCCCGGTGTCGCTTTCGGCGTCAGTGCGACCAGCGGTACGCGGATGACCGCCTGTGAAACGTCCTTCGAGAAGTCATAGCCGACCACGTAGGCCTTCGCCGCTTCGGCGATGGGCACTTCTGGCGTTAGCTCGGTTGTTTCCCAGCCGGTTTCGGATCGAGCGCTGACGTGCGCAGCCAACAACGCGGTGTTACCCAGCGCTCCAGGGAAGGCCTCATTTCCGAAATAGGCGATTCGTTCGCCTTCGGGGGAAAGCTGAACGGGTGTGAGCCCCGCCGTGATTGATGCGAAGCCACCCTTTTCTGTCGGGGAGACCTTCTCGTAGGCGCGGCAATCGGGAAGCGAGGTCGATGCCCCCGTGATCTCGGCGGCATTTGGACAGGACGAGAGGGCGAAGGCGTCGCCGGACTCAAACAGCAGCGTCGCAGCGAGCAGCGCGGACAATGCTATGGCCATGGCGATGCCGGTGAGAGCGCCACGAATCGACACCGTCCAACCGCGCATTGCAGTCTCCCGACATGTCTTCAATTTATTCCCCTTGACGACTAAGACTCTGAAATGCGGACGGTGACCACCGAGAAGGCAGCCACCGTCCGTACACTAACAGCAAACACTACATGACGTCACTACATGACGTGACCATGTAACAACATGGCGCGTCGTTACGACAAGGGACTACGCGTCCCAGCTTAGGGTTCCGCCGGCTTTGAGGCCGGAGTCGGAGTTACCTTCGTACGTGCCTTTGCTTTCCAGTGCGTAGGTGCACCCGGCGCCAACGCCTTCTGACGTGATGCCCTTGACAGCGGGGTTGATTCCGAGCTGGCCACCACCGTTGTTTACGTATTTGACGGTGTTCAGCGAGGTGTTGTTCGCCGCGAGGACTTTCACTTCACATGCCGTCGCGGTGATGATGATGTTGTTGAGGATCTTGACCGAGCCATTGGCGTTGAATTCATATTCGGCCGGCGTGATCGTCGCTGCGAGCCCGAAGGCTTTGCAGCCGGTGTAGTTCACCGTGGCGACCTGCGTTGTGGCTTTCGTTGTTTTCACTGTGCCGCTGACTGCGATCGTGGTGCAGACGACTTCGCCCGCTTTGGTCACGAATTTCTGGTTCTGTAATGCTTTGCCGGTCAGTGCACCGGTCGCGGATGCTAAGAAGTTGCTTGCTCCCGCGCTCGCAACCGACGTGACGCCAATGGCGCACACGGCCACGAGGGCGAGTCCTACGAGCTTGATGCGTTGCATTGCTTACCGCTCCTTTGTATGAGGAGCATGAGGACGCAAGTCGATATCTAGCTCGCCGAGCCCTGTGTACGGACTTCTCCCGCAGGCGCCGATCGCTGATTCGCGCTGCGGTAATCGTCCGACCGCGAATTCAGACATGCCGACATCCGTCGTGCAGAGCCCCGTAGGGACAGTTCCCCGACCGTAGAGAGTCTTGCGCATCGTGCTCCCGTTGTTGTGAGCTGGCCGTACGGCCAGATCGTGACTATGGTTCGACTCGACTCCGTGCGGTATATCCCCGTTTATGGGACGGTACGCTCGGGGCCGTCGCTTCTATCCCCTGCGCCTGGATGTAGCCAGACACTTTGGGGACAGCACGTTGTCTAACAGACATGCCGAAGAGTTGCAATAGTTGTCAGTAGTAGACAGACAACGCTCTTATTCCCTCCTATGGAGACGCAGCGTATTAGCAGGGATTTAGGCGCTTTAGCAGCCGGGCTGCGAATGGGAAACATGATGAACGTGCGACTCGCTTGAGGGTTGCCATCGCGGACCACAGATGGGATCGACGGAGAGCAGATGCAGGCCGATGATGACGGCCGTCATCATCTTGTCGAGTCGCCTCGACTAATGATTTGGTATGCCATAATCTCAGCTCATGACAGGCAAGGAACTGCTTCGCACGCCCGCTGTGGAGGACTACTCCAAGGCGATCTTCTCGCTCGAATCGCGCGGCGAGGAGCCGGTCTCGACGACGGCGCTCGCCGATCGACTCGGCATCACCTCGGGCTCGGTCTCGGCGATGCTCAAACGCCTTGACGAGCTCGGTCTCATCAACCACGTCCCCTACCGCGGCGTGCGCCTGACCGACGACGGCCGGAGGATCGCGCTCGAGGTCATCCGCCACCACCGATTGCTCGAGAGCTACCTGGCCGAGGCGCTCGGCATGCCGTGGGATCGCGTGCACGCCGAGGCGGAGGTGCTCGAGCACGTTCTCTCGGAGGACCTGGAGGCGCTGATCGCGGCGAAGCTGGGGCACCCCGCCGTCGATCCTCACGGCGACCCGATTCCGACTGCGGAGCTCGAGCTCAACGAGCCCTTGACCCACGACATGGAGAGCATGATGCCCGGCGACGAAGGCCTGTTCGTGCGAGTCTCGGATTCCGATCCCGGGATGCTGCGCTATCTCGCCGACCGCGGGATCTCGCCGGGAGAACGGTTCCTGGTGCGCGAGCGGCAGCCGTTCGGGGGCCCGCTGTTCGTGATCTTCGGCGAGCGCGAGCACGCCATCGGTGGCGAGCTTGCGGGGGCAATGCGCGTGCAGGTCGACGGCCCGCCCGGAAGGGCACGCGAGCTGCGGGAGAGCAAGCGCTGAGGATGGCCGCCCCCGAGATCACCGCATCCCCCCTCCTCGGACAGCGCCAACTCACCGACGAGGACATCGCGCGAGCGCACGACCGCTCTCGCGTGCACCACGCGCGGGCCGCCAACAAGCGCGGGCGACTGCTGTGGCTGCTCGTCGGCCCGGGCCTGCTGGCGATGCTCGGCGAGAACGACGGGCCGAGCATGATCGGCTACGCCTCCGATGGCGCGCAGTACGGGCTCGGCTTCTTCGTGCCGTTCATCCCAGTGCTGTTCGCGATGGCGTTCGTATGCCAGGAGATGTGCATGCGCATCGGCGCGGTCACCCATCGCGGCTACGGCGAGCTCGTGCTGCAGCGCTACGGCAAGGTCTGGGGATGGTTCGGCGCCGGGGACCTGTGCCTGACGAACCTCGTCACGCTCGTCGCGGAGTTCGTCGCCATTCGCGTCGGCCTCGCGTACTTCCACCTCGGCTCGGGCGTCGCGGTGGCGCTCGGCCTGACACTCGTGCTGTTCACGCTCAGCGGCGGGCGCTACTGGCGCTGGGAGCGCACCGTGCTCGGCCTGGCCGCGTTCAACGGCCTGTTCCTCGTGGTGGCGATCATCGTCAAACCCCATTTCGGCACGCTCGCGAGCTCGCTGTCGTTCAGCCCGCTGCCACACGGGAGCCTCAACACCCTGCTGCTCCTCCTCGCCTCCACGATCGGCGCGACCGTCACCCCGTGGATGATCTTCTTCCAGCAGAGCGCCTCGGCTGACAAGGGCATGACGCCAGCCGACGTGCGCCACGGCCGCTACGACACCGCGCTCGGCGCCGTGCTCGCCTCGATCTTCGGCATCGGGGCGCTGATCGCCGGAGCCGCGCTGCTGCACAGCGGCTCCGGCATCCAGGGCTTCGCCGGCGCGGGCTTCCCCGCCGCGCTCTCGAAAGTCGCCGGCAGCGCCGCCGGGACGCTTTTCGCGCTCGGGCTCATCGAGGCGGGGGCTGTCGCGATCCTCACGATCTCCGCCAGCACCGCCTACGCGGCCGGCGAATGCGTCGGCGTGTCGCACAGCTTCAACACCTCGCCGCGCAACGCCGCCGTCTTCCATGCGGTCAACGTCGGTGTCGCCCTGATCGCCGCCGCCGTGATCCTCATCCCCGGAGCGCCGCTGCTGTCGATCGCGCTCAACGCGAACGTGCTCGCGACCGTGCTGCTGCCCGTCAGCCTGCTGTTCGTGCTCACGCTCGCCAACGACCGCGAGCTGATGGGGCCGTGGGTCAACAAGCGATCCACGAACCTCATCGGGATCGTCGTGATCACGTTCGTCGGCTGCTGCGGCGCCGCGTACGGGATCGACTCGTTCCTGCAGACAGTCGGGCTGATCGGCTCATGAGCGAGGAGGAACGGCGCGAGGCGGTCGTCCACCACGCGCCGCACCCCGAGCAGGAGCTGATCATGCACCTGGAGCCCGATCAGCTTGTCAACGAGACCTTCCGACCGGTGCCGCGGGCCGTCCTCGGCCGACGAGCGCTCTTCGGGCTGTGGGCCCTGCGGATCTTCTGCGTGTCGGTCAGCGCGATGGTGCTCTACACGTTCGTCGACCGGCTGAACTGACTTAGAACCTGTTTCTAATCGGCTCTGCGCTCTTCTCTCGCGATCGTCGTAACGGCCTCGATGTCCTCGATATCGCTCGGCCGCCCGCTGGCGTACTTCATGCGGATGAGATCGTCCACTCCGACGATGCTCAGAACGATCCCGTCCAGATCGGTCGTAAGAGCACGCGCGCGCATTCCGGCATATGCGGTGGCACCGGGGACCTCGTTGAGGATGTGCAGATCCCCATGTCGAGTGCTGAGCGGCGGCACGATCGGGGCGATGCGGAGCTGCTCCGCAGTGGGCGTCGGAGCGCCGGGCCCGAGCTCGGCGGGATGAGCGTCGAGAGTCACGAGTGCCGCTGTCAGTCGCTCGAAGTTCTCCTGGTCGGGTGCGGGTATGACGTCCAGATCCTTGGTTGTGCGCCGGCGTCCATGCACCTGCGCTGCAACCCCGCCGATCACCAGGTAGTCCACGCCGTGCTCGGCGAGCGCCCGAAACAGCTCTCGGAGATCCAGCGGGCGCTCGGGCGAGTCGCTCACGAGCTCACGCGACGCGTCGCCCGATGGCTGGCCCTTCGTGCCTCTGCCCCCGCGATCTCCAGCTGGGTGGCAACCAGATTCCAGGATGCCGCCTCGCGCAGCCGCTCGCGCGCTGTGGGCAGCACGGCCGTCCCCTCGAGGTCGGGCACTTGCGTCGCGTCGAGCTTGAGGCGCTCGCCGAGCACCATCAGCAGGTTGGCGAGCCGCTCGAGCGTCGGCGACTCGACGCCACGCTCGATGCGGCTGATCGCGTCCTGACTGGTCCCTGCGCGCAGCGCAAGCCCTCGTTGGCTGACGCCTTGGCGTTTTCTCGCTTCGCGCAACAGCGCGACTGCATCTGTCTCTTGACACCGCATACGGTGTCAGAATACCAAGCGCACAGTTCAGTCAGCCGTGACCGTCTCCGCTCACCCGGCCGGCACCCACGGACCATGCCACCCCCCAAGCCCCGCGGTGAGCCGCTCAGCCTCCTCCGGACCCCACGTTCCCTTCGCGTACGGGTGCACGGGCCCCGGCGAGTCGAGCAGCGGCTGCACGATCCGCCAGCACGCCTCGACGCTGTCCTCGCGGGTGAAGTGCGTGCTGTCGCCGACTAGCGCCGCGTGGAGCAGTACCTCGTACGGGGTCGCGCCCTCCCCTCCCTCCTGCGCGAACTCCATGTCGAGCTCGATCTCCTGCGGGCCGGAGCGGTCGGCGCGCTGCGCGTCGAGCACGATCCGCACGCCCGTCGCGGGATCGATCTTGATCACGATCTGGCTCGGCTGCGGCCGGCGATGCGCCTTGCCCATGAACCCCAGCCGCGGCGGGTGCTTGAACACGAGGCGTAGCTCGGTCTGCGTGACGGGCAGTTGCTTGCCGGTGCGGATGTAAAACGGCACGCCCGCCCAGCGCCAGTTGTCGATCTCCAGGCGCAGCGCCGCATAGGTCTCAGTATCCGACTCGCTCGCCACGCCGTCGATCGCCCGGTAGCCGTCGTACTGGCCGCGTACGTGGTGCGCCGGGTCGGCGTCGGCGGTCGCGCGGAAGACCGCGAACTTCGCGTCCTTGATCGTTTCCACGTCGTCGCCCGCGGGCGGCTCCATCGCGGCGGCCGCCATCAGCTGAAGCAGGTGATTTACGACGACGTCGCGCAGCGCGCCCACCGGGTCGTAGAAGTGCCCGCGGTCCTCGACCCCGAAGCTCTCCGCCATGGTGATCTGCACGCACGCGAGGTAGTTGCGGTTCCACACCGGCTCGAGCATCGAGTTGGCGAAGCGCAGGTAGAGGATCTCTTCGAGGCCCATCTTCCCGAGGAAGTGGTCGATCCGGAACAGCTGCGACTCCTGCAGGTAGTTGTGAAGTTCGGCCGAGAGCGCCCGTGCCGAGGCCAGGTCGTGGCCGAACGGCTTCTCGACCACCACGCGCCCGCCTTCGATCAGCTTCGCCTCGGACAGGCCCTTGATGACGGTGGCGAACAGCGACGGCGGGATCTCCAGATAGAAGACGCGGGTGTGGTGCTCGCGGATCGCGTCGGCGATGCGCCCGTAGGTGGCGTCGTCGGCGAAGTCGCCGCTCACGTAGGACAGTCGAGCCGCGAGACGCTCGAACACGGTCTCGTCGATCGTCTCCCCCGCCGCCTCGATCGATTCGCGGGCGTGCTCGCGCAGCCGCTCGACGGTCCAGTCCTCGACGGCGACGCCCACGATCGGGCAGTCGAGCAATCCGCGCGACTCCAAGCGGTAGAGCGAGCGCAGCGTCATCTTCTTCGCGAGGTCTCCGGTGATGCCGAATATGACCAGCACGTCCGCCTTGCGATGCTGCTCCACTTCGCTCATTGGTCTGGTTCCTCGCTTGCTGGCGTTGACGATTGCCCTCGCTCAGTAGACCACCAAGCGCACGATCGCGAACACACCCACCGCCACGATCGTTGCCCGCAATGCCGCCGGCGGCAAACGTCGCCCGTAGCGCGCACCCAGCTGAGCGCCCGCGATCGACGTGCACGCGATGATCCCCGCGGGCGCCCAGTCGACGTGCGCGGCGAAGATGAAATACAGGCCCGACACGCCGTTGACGAGCCCCGCGAGCACGTTCTTGAGCGCGTTCGTGCGCTGCAGGTCCTGGGACAGCGCCACGCCGAGGATCGCGAGCAGCATGATCCCCTGCGCGGCGCCGAAGTAGCCGCCATACACGCCCGTGAGGTAGACCGCGAGCAGCGTGAGCACGCCGCCGTCCCTGCCATCGAGATCGATGTCGCGCCTGAGCATCCAGCGCGCGATGCGCGGCTGCGCGACCGTGAGCGCGAGCGCGGCGAGGATGAACACCGGCACGATGTCCTTGAACGCCGACGAGGGCAGCACCAGCAGCAGCACCGCGCCGGTGATGCCGCCCGCCACCGACATCGTCCCGAACCGCAGCGCGCGCCGCGCCTGGCCGGAGAGCTCGCGGCGATAGCCGATCGCACCCGAGACCGAGCCCGGCACGAGGCCGATCGTGTTCGACACGTTCGCTGTGACGGGTGCGTAGCCGAACGCGAGCAGCACGGGGAAGGTGATCAGCGTCCCGCTGCCGACGACGGTGTTGATCGTGCCCGCCGCGAGGCCCGCGAGGGCGATCGCGACGATTTCGCCGGCGGTCAACTCAGGCCAACGTTCGAGTGTGCTGCGGACGACAACGGACACCTTCTGGCTAGGGTTGAGCGATGGACGTCGAGAAGGCTATCCGCACCCGCCGCACCCACAAGGCGTTCGGAGCGCTCGCGCTCGACCGCGACACGCTCGCCGAGCTGTTCGAGCTCGCGAGCTGGGCGCCCAACCACCACCTCACCAACCCCTGGCGCTTCCGCGTGCTCGGCCCGCACGCGCGCGAGCGGCTGATGGAGCTGGCCGAGCAGGAGAAGCCCGGCTCGGCGGTCAAGCTGCGCCGCGCCCCCACACTCGTCGCCGTCAGCGCACACCTCACGGGAGATCCAGCTCAGGACCGCGAGGACCTGCTCGCGACCGCCGTGGCCGCCTACCTCGTGCTGCTCGGCGCGCACGCGCGCGGGCTGGCCGGCTACTGGCGCACCGTCTCGCTGCTCGACGACCCGCGCGGACGCGAGATCCTCCAGATCCAAGCCGACGAGACGCCCGTCGGGCTGCTGTATCTGGGCGAGCCAGTCCAGGAGCAGCGGGTGCCGGAGCGAACGCCGATCTCCGAGCTCGTCACCTACCTTGACTGACCGGCGCGTTAGCCTTTGTCCGATGTTCGCGACCGTTGCCGTACAGGCTCTGTTCGCGCTTGCGGGAGCGCTACCGGCGAGCGCCGCCACGCCGGCCGCGCCCGAAACGTCGCCTGCCGGCACGCGACTGCTCGCGCTTCCATCGCACACGATCTCCAACGGCACGAGCCCGCTGAAGGTCACGATGTCCGGTCCTCCGGCGCCAGACTCGCCGCCACCGACGCTCCACCCCACGGTGGCTGGCACGTGGAGCATCGTGGGCAATGCGGAGGTGTTCACCCCCACCTCCACGCTCGAACCGTGCTCGAGCTACACGCTGACCGTGTGGGCGCACACCCATGTCACAAACGGGCGCGAACTCGGCCGTCGCCACACGGTCGGCCTGAACGTGGCGTGCCCGCCGATCGCGGGCGTGCAGATGGCGCTCGCCCGTCTCGGCTATCTCGGCGCGAAGTTCCACCCCCGCTACACCGTCCACATCCCCAGCGGGCGCGAGACCCGCGGCGAAGCGGCCGCGCTCGCGTTCCACCCGCCGCGCGGTGCGCTCGCGCCCGACCCCTCCGATGCCCCTCCGGTCGACATCGGCCACCTCGACGCGACCACGCGCGGGGCGCTCACCGTCTACCAGGACGACCACGGCATATCGGCCACGGGCGAACCGAACCACGACACGTGGGCGTCACTGCTGTCCGCTGAGACCGCCGACAGGCACAACCGCACCCCCTACACGTGGGTGTCGGTGTCCGAGTCGATACCCGAGACGCTGCACGTCCACCGTGGCCACCACGTCGTGTTCAGCACCCCGGTCAACACGGGCGTGCCTGGCGCCGAAACCGAACGCGGGATCTTCCCGATCTACTCGCGCTTCACCTCCACCACAATGAGCGGCACCGACGTGGACGGCACCAAATACGTGGTGCCGGGGGTGCCGTGGGTGAACTACTTCAACGGCGGCGACGCCGTCCACGGCTACCCCCGCGCGTCCTATGGCACCCCGCAGTCAAACGGCTGCGTGGAGCTGCCGATCGAAGCGGCCCACACCGTCTTCGGGATGCTCGCGCTCGGCGACATCGTCGTCGTCGGCGGCTGAGACCGCCTCCGAGCGGCGCTACTTGACCGTCAGCGTGCCTTCCATCCCAGCCTGGCGGTGGCCCGGCACGGAGCAGAAGAACTTGTAGGTCCCCGGTTTGAGGTTGAGCGCGACCGTCTTCGATTCGCCCTGGAAGGTCGGCGTCGAGCCGACGGTTTCACCGGAGGCGGACTCGACCGTCACGTTGTGGCCGAGCGAGGACATGTTCGTGAAGTCGATCGACACCGAGCCGGCTTTCGCCGACAGCGAGGTCGTGTTGTAGGACAGCTGGCCTTCGCTGTTGGCTTCGAGGCTCAGCTTCTGCCCGGCGGAGCCCGTGCTGGGCGCGGGCGTGGAGGCCGTGGTCGCGGTGCTGGCGGTCGTGGCTTCGGTGGCGCTCGGCGTGGTGGCCGACGAGCTCGTGGTGCTGGAGGAGCTCCCGCACCCCGCCAGCAGGAGCAGGCCCGCGAGCAGCAGGGCCGGTGTGGTCTTCGAGATCGAGTGTGGGCGCTTCGCTGCTTGTTTCAGGATCACGGTCGTCTCCTCCTGCATTGGGGGTCTCCCCTGCTAGGACGCCACCGCGGATGGAACCTTCCCCGAGGTCTACGGCGCGGCCGGCACGACCACGAGCGGCCCGTCAACATCCGGGAGCCCGGAGGTGTCGAAGACCGGCCCCTCGAGGCGCTCGACGTGCGCGGAGGCGTCCAGGAACTCGTCCGCGGTCTCGAGGAAGTTGACGCGCTGCGTGCGGTAGTGCATCGGCACGACCCAGCGCGGCGACAGGCGCGCGACGATCGCGCCTGCCTGCTCGGCCCCGATCGTCGGCCCGCCGCCCACAGGCACGATCAGCAGGTCGACCTCTCCGATCGCCTGCTCCTGCTCCGCGCGCAGCGAGCTCTGCCCGAAGTCGCCCATGTGGCAAACGCGCAGCCCGTCCAGCTCGAACACGAAGATCGTGTTGGGACCTCGCGCGGTGCCAGCCTGCTCGTCGTGCTCGGAGGCGATCGCGGTGACGTCCCCGAGCGGCGAGGCGAGGGTTCCCGCGGTCGAGCGCAGGATCGTCGGCTCCCCGCCGACCGCATCGACACCGTTGTGGTCGCGGTGCTCGTGCGTCACGAGCAGCAGGTCCGCGTTCACGTCCACGATCGGCGGATAGTCGAACTGCATCCCGCGCGCGCTCGCCAACGCGGACATGTCCGCGAACGGGTCGATCGCCACCGCCGCCTCGGCGGTGCTCAGGTGAAAGGCCGACTGCCCGAACCACTCGACGCGCATGCCCGTCATTTTTATCTATCGCTCGATCGAGTGCTCAGGAGTTGTCGATCTTGCTTCCACTCGGAGCGAGCACGTACCAGCCGGCGCCGAAGGCGGTGGAGCCCTCGCCGTAGGCGTCGCCTGCGTCCTTGTCCTGGACGAAGTAGTAGAGCGGGTGGCCCTTGTACGTCACCTGCGTGGTGCCGTCGGCGCGCACGATCGTGCCGAGGTCGGCTGACTTCGCGGCGCCACCGCTGGTGGGCGTGCCGCTGGTGGTCACCGGCGGCCACGCCGACGCGCACGCTCCCGTGCAGGCGGATGCTCCGCCCCTGTCGCCCTCGAACAGGTACACGGTCAATTTCTTCGGGCCGGCCGCGAGCACCGTGCCGAGCTTGGAGTGCTTCGTCGTGATCGCCACTCCGCTCGCCGCGGGGGTGCTTGCCGTCGTGCTCTTGGTGGTCGAGCTTACGTGGCTGTAGGCGGAGCCGCCCGTGGCGGCCGCGCTCTTGGAACTGGACGTGGTCGAGCTGTAGCTGTTGCTGCTTCCGCAGCCGGACAGCAGCGCGAGCGCGGCCGCGGCGCCGGCGAGCATGACTGGACTCTTCACCTGTACCTCCTGATGGCTGGACGGGGTGCTCGGCCATGTAGATGCCGAAGCGAGCGCGATCCTTCCCGTCCGTCTCTACGGCTCGGTGTGCACGACCACTTCGACGATGCCCTCGACCCGCTGGTGCAGCTCGTCCTCGAGCTCGCTCGCCAGCCTGTGCGCGTCGGTCAGCGACACGCCGGCGCCCAACCCGAGCGTGAGGAACACCACGCGCCCGGCGTCGGTGGAGAGGAGCCTCACTCGATGTGGGTCCGCGCCGGTGCGCTCGCACACGTACTCCTCGATCTCGTTGACCGCCAGCAGGTCCGAGGCCTCGTCGGGACGCCGCGCGTGGAGCGGGCGCTCGAGCGGCTCGAGGTGGGTCTGCACGTCGTCGACGCCGGGGCGCGAGCGGATCTCCTGCTCGACGCGCTCGGCGATCTCGTGCGCCTCCTGGAGGTCGAGGTCGTCGGGGAACTTCAGGTGCAGCGACACGCTCGTGGTGCCCTGCTGCTCGAAGATGGAGATGTCGTGCGCCTCCCTGACGAGCGGCTCGGACAGCGCGATCGAGAGCACCCGGTCGCGCAGGTCCAGCCCGCTGCGCCGCGGCTCCACGTGCACCACCACGTCGCTACCCGGCAGCGCCTGCTCGACGGCGCCCTCGATCAGATCGGCGGTGCGGTGGCCCTCGACGACCGCCTGTCCGGGCGGGACGCTCACGACCACGTCGGCGAAGTAGCGACCGGCGGACTCGCGCAGCCGCAGCCGACTCAGCTCCACGTCCTCCCCCAGGCCCGCGATCGCGAGCTCCGCCGCGGCTCGAGCCTGCGCCGGAGTGCGGTCCATCAGCACGTTCGCGTTCTCCGCGATCAGCCGCGTGGCGGCGATGAAGATGATCGCGGCGACGAGCAGCGCGGCGATCGCGTCGCCCTGGTGGAAGCCCCAGTGCACTGTCAGCAGCCCGACGAGCACCGCCAGCGACCCCGCCATGTCGCCGGCGAAGTGCAGTGCGTTGGAGCGCAACGCGGGACTGCCGACGCGGCGAGCTGCGTTGAGCGACACGCGGGTGCGACTGAGGTCGAGGATCACCGCGAGCGCGATCACCGCGAACTGGTACCAGTGAATCCGGGGCGCCCCGCCGCCTTCGATCAGGTGCCGACCCGCGTCGACCGCCACCAGCAGCCCACCCATCAGCAGGATCGCCGCCTCTCCGAGCGCGCCGAGGTTCTCCGCGCGCCGGTGCCCGTAGGGGTGGCCGTGATCGGCCGGGCGCCCGCCGAGGCGCACCGCGAAGAACGTCAGCACCGCCGCGACCACGTCGCCGCTGGACTCGATGCCGGCGGAGATCAGGCCGAGGCTGTGCGTGGCGAGGCCCACGCCGAGCTTGATCGCGACGAGCACGCCGGCGACGGCGATCGACACGAGCGTGGTGCGCCGTGCGAGCTCCCGCTCGCTGTCGTGGACCCGCGCCATCGCTGGAGACTAGAACGTCGGACGGGCGGCATTGCCGCAGGTGAGCCGGTCCTGCGCGGGGCGTATCTTGGAGCCGTGACACACGACCACGCCGGACACAGCCACGCCATCGACGCCGAGGCCGATCGTGGCCGCCTCGCGGGCGCGCTCGGGCTGATCCTCGCGTTCATGGCGGTCGAGGTGACGGTCGGCGTGATCGCGCACTCGCTCGCGCTGCTCTCCGACGCGGGACACATGCTCACCGACGCCGGCGGGATCGCCCTCTCGCTCGTGGCGCTGCGGCTCGCGGCACGTCCGGCGGCGGGCGCGATGACGTTCGGATTTCGGCGTGTGGAGATCCTCTCCGCGCAGGCCAACGGCGTGACGCTGCTGATCCTCGCGGCGTTCATCTCCTACGAGGCCATCCGGCGCCTGTTCGACCCTCCCCACGTCCGCGCGGGGCTGATCCTGGGCGTCGCGCTGGTCGGCGTGGTGGTGAACCTCGCCGCGGTGTGGATGCTCGCGAGCGCGAACCGCCGCAGCCTGAACGTCGAGGGCAGCTTCCAGCACCTCCTCACCGACCTCTACGGGTTCGTCGGCACGGCCATCGCGGCGGGCGTGATCCTCGCGACCGGCTTCCAGCGCGCCGACCCGATCGTGTCGCTGCTGATCGCCGCGCTGATGCTCCGCGCGGGCGTATCGCTGGTGAAGGCCTCCGCTCGCGTGTTCCTCGAGGCCGCCCCCGAGGGCCTTGACCCAGAGACGATCGGCGCTGCGTTCGTCGCTCAGGCGGGCGTGGTGGAGGTGCACGATCTGCACGTGTGGGAGGTCACGAGCGGCTTTCCGGCGCTCTCCGCGCACGTGCTGGTGGGCGCGGAGAACGACTGCCACCTCGTGCGTCGGGCGCTCGAGGCGATGCTGCGGGAGCGCTTCGCGCTCGACCACACGACGCTGCAGGTCGACCACGAGCCCACGGGCGAGCTGCTCGAGATCGCGGGGATGGGATCGTGATCCGCGTCCTCGTGGGGCTGTTCGGCGGCGCGCTGGTGCTGTCGATGCTGATGGAGATCTTCGTCGCGTTCCTGCTTCCCCGGCGGGTCAAGCGCGACCCGAAGATCGTGCGCTCGATCTTCACGTTCGCGTGGGGTCCGTGGCGGTGGATGGCGCGCCGGCTGCCCGCCCAGGCGGCGGACACGATGCTCGGGATCTACGGCCCGTTTGGGCTGCTGCTGAACCTCGTGCTGTGGGTCGCGGCGATGATGCTCGGCTACGCGTGCCTGCAGTGGGCCGGCGGCTCGCACCTCACGGTCGGACACGCGGTGAGCTTCGGCAACGACCTGTACTTCAGCGCCGCGACGATGGCCGCGAGCGCACCCGACGGGATGGGCGCGCACAGCACGTTCGCGCGCATCGTCCAGGTGGTCGACGCGGGCAGCGGCCTCGCGGTGATCGCGATCGTGATCGGCTACCTGCCCTCCCTCTACCAGGCGTTCTCCCGCCGCGAGGCGACCGTCTCGCAGCTCGACGCGCGCGCGGGCTCGCCTCCCAGTGCGGGGCGACTCGTGCTGCGCTCCACCCAGCGCGACGGCTGGCCCGCCCTCAACCGCTACCTGAGCGGCTGGGAGACGTGGGTCGCGGAGCTGATGGAGACCCACCTCGCCTACCCCGTGCTCGCCTACTTCCGCTCCCAGCACGTCAACCAGAACTGGCTATCGGCGATGTGCGCGCTGCTCGACGCGTGCGCGTTCACCGTGTCGGCCGCGCCGCCCGGAACGGTCGACTCGGCGCGCTTCACGTTCGCGATCGCCCGCCACGCGGTCGTGGACCTCAGCTACAGCTTCCACGTCGAACCGTCCCCGCCGGAGGTCGATCGTCTGCCCATCGAGGATCTCCGCGAGCTACTGCGCCAGCTGCACGAGGTGGGCGTCGAGCCGGGAGCGGACGAGGCGACGATCGCAGAGCGCCTGACGAAGATGCGCTCGATCTACGAGCCCTACATCAACGCGCTCGGCCAGCGCCTGGAGCTGCCGCTGCCGCAGTGGCTCGCGCCGGAGTCGCCGACCGACAACTGGCGCACGACGCAATGGCATTGAGTTCATCTTGATGCTCTCGCATCTCGATGCTAAAGTGCGGTGATGATGTCCAAAGTTCGCACCACGCTCACACTCGACGAGTCGGTCATGAGGGCGGTGAAGATGCGCGCGGCCCGTACGGGCCGCGGCGACAGCCAGGTGATCGAGGATTCACTGCGTCGCGACCTGGGGCTCGATCTACTCGAGCGCCTATGGGAGCGCAACGACCTCTCCGAGGGCGACGCCACCGCGCTTGCCGTTGAGGCGCAGCACCAGACGAGACTTCGTCGGCGCTGACGGGTGCGGGCGGTCCTCGACCCCAACGTGGTCATCTCCGGCGCGCTCTCGCCACGAGGCGCCCCGGCTGACATCCTACGATCGCTCGCCGGGGGCGAGTTTGAGCTCATCGCTTCCCAGGCGCTGCTGGACGAGCTTCAGCGAGCGCTTGCCTATCCCAAGCTGCGGCTACATATCAGCGAGTCAGACGCAGCCGGCCTGGTGCGGTGGGTCGCCGACACCGCCAGCATGGTCGTTGATCCGGATACCGACCCGCCGGTGCACTCGCGTGATCCGGACGATGACTATCTGATCGTCCTCGCATCGGCGCATCGCGCGGCTCTGGTATCGGGCGACAAAGACCTTCTCGCTCTCGAGGGGGAAATCCCCGTGTTCTCGCCACGTGCCTTTCTCGATCTGCTCGCCGGCGCCTGACATTCGCCGAGCTTCCCGGTTTGCGCCTCAGCCCCCGGGCGTAGCGGTCGATAGCAACAATGGACCGCTCGATCGCTCCATTTGCCCCGCGCGCGGTTTTATCTGCCGATCAGCCGGGCACCATATTTTTGACGCAGTACGCAGGGAGACGCGCATTGAGCGTCGAAGGACCCACGCAGGAGCGCCTCAAAGCAGGGTAATTGACAACGCAACTATCGAGGCGTATAATTCCGACTCCAAGCATCGGATTAGAAGGACACCCCTCATGTCAGACACAGCAACCCCCACTCTAACGCTCGACCCGACCGCTCCCGTGCAGGACCCGGAGCTCGAGGCCGAGACCACCAACGACGCCCCCGCCGTCGCACCCGACCGGCTCGACAGCCCGATCGAGCGCCTCGACCTCGCAACCAGCGACACGTTCATCCCCGAGGCGGTCGACCAGCTGCTCGCGCACTCGCGCCGCTACCCCCTGCTCACACCCGCCCAGGAGATCGACCTGGCCAAGCGGATCGAGCGCGGCGACCTGCACGCGAAGGAACTGCTCGTCAACTCCAACCTGCGTCTCGTCGCGTCCAACGCGCGGCGCTACCAGAACCAGGGCCTGCCGCTCGGCGATCTCGTCCAGGAGGGCATGCTCGGATTGATCCGCGCGAGCGAGAAGTTCGACTGGCGCAAGGGCTTTCGCTTCTCCACGTACGCGACCCTGTGGATCCGTCAGGCGATCCAGCGCGGCCTGGAGAACTCGGGACGCACGATCCGCCTGCCCGTCCACGTGGCCCAGCGCTCGCGCAAGGTCGGCCGCGTGGAGCGCGAGCTGTCGGTGCGCCTCGGACGCGAGCCCACGCTGGAGGAGCTGGCCGAGGAGACCGGGCTGCCGATCGAGCAGGTCGAAGAGGTGCGCCACCAGCGCGCCGCTTTGGTGAGCCTCGACCAGCAGATCGGCGAAGACGGCGACACCGCTCTCGGCGACCTGCTCCCCTCCGACGCAGAGGTGCCGGAGGAGACCGCATGGGACAACGAGCGCGAGCGCATCGTCCACGAGGCGATCTCTCAGCTGCCGGACACCGAGCGCAAGGTGCTCACCCTGCGCTTCGGCACCGGCCGCGAGGAGCCTCAGACGCTCACCGCGATCGGCAAGCGACTCGGGTTCTCCGCGGAGCGGGCCTCACAGCTCGAGCAGCGGGCGCTGAAGAAGCTCGCCGAGTCGCCTGAGCTGGCGGCGCTGCGCGAGGCCGCGTAGAGCCAAGCACCACAGATCACCCGTTGATCGCGCAGCCCCGGCTGGGACCTCCCATCCGGGGCTGTCGTGTTTTTCGGGGCGTCCCATGCGCAGACAGCTGTCGGAGATAGCTGTTACCGTTTAATTCCTCATGAGTGTCAATGTGACCGAGGACAAGACGACACCAGGCGAGAGGTTTCTCGCCGGATTCGGCTCAATGGCGAGCCAGATTTGGGTGTCCGATGACTTCGAGTTCAGCGAGGAGGAACTGGACGAGATGTACGCCGAATGGGACGAGGAGGACAAGCTTTTCGGACTCTCCGACTAGCGCCTGATCCCAGCCTGTCTCCGCTCGGCTAACCTCTGCTCCATGTGCAGAAACATCCGAACGCTCTACAACTTCGAGCCGCCCGCCACCGACGATGAGGTGCAGGCCGCTTCGCTGCAGTACGTGCGCAAGATCAGCGGCTTCACCAAACCGTCACAGGCGAACACCGATGCCTTTGACCGTGCGGTCGCGGACATCGCGGCGATATCGGCGAGGCTGCTGGACGATCTGGTGACATCGCAGCCGCCGAAGGACCGTGAGGTCGAGGCGGCCAAGCACCGCGAACGCATCGCGCAGCGGTTCGCGGCCTGACAGGAAGCGAGCGAGGCCAGTGGTAGAGGAAGTGTCAGCGGCCGGGTTCGACCGCCGGATCGACGATAACCACGCCTGCAGCATCGAAGTCGCGTCGGTTTAGGGTCACAATCGCCAGATCGTGAGCCAGTGCGGTCGCAGCGATAAGGCTGTCCTTGACCGGCATCGCGCGCCCCGCTGCGCGAAGTGTCGCGAGCAACTCGGCCCAACGCAGACCCGTCGAGGCCTCCCACGGGATGCACTGCACCGTCTGCACTCCGTCCTCGAACCAGCGCTCCAGTCGGCTTCGGCGACGACCGCGCGGAAGCAGCAGGATGCCGAAACGGATCTCCCCCAGGATGATCGGATCGACGGCGACCTCGGGCTCGTTGTGCCCAAGCCACTCGACAACACGCTCGTCTGGGGCGGGCTTGGTCGCCTCCGAGAGGACGTTCGCGTCAAGCAGAAAGCGCGCCAATGCGATCAGCTAAGCGAGTCCGTCGACTCCGACTCGATCTCTACGAACCAACCCTCCTCCGGACACGACCGCAGCCAGTCCACCAAGCCGCGGTTCGGCGGCGGTGTTAGCCGGGTGAGCCGGTACTCATCAGGGCCGACTCGGTCGACCTCGAACTCCTCTCCCGCTTTGATGTCATCTGCAGCACGAAGCTCCGCCGGGAGAACGATCTGGCCCTTTGTCGAGATGGTGGTACGCATAGTGTGTAAGATAACATCTTACTAACCCTCGATGATGCATGCAAGGCCAGCCAGCGCGTCCTCGACGCGACCGGCCTTGGGCGACGTAGCGGCCTCGCGGCGTAAGCCACGTTGATGCGACGCGCGCGGAGCAGCCCGTGGCTCGCTATGCGGGAACTTCAGCGAGATATCGCAGCAGCTCAGGGATGACGACGGCGGCTTTCTCGCGGTGCGGCCAGTGCCCCGCCCCATCCACCATCAGCGCCCGGCTCGGGGCCGGAAGCAGATCGGCGGTGCGACCGTAGAGCTCCCGTTCGCCGAGCGTGTGGTCGCCGCCGACGATCAGCCCAGGCACGGCGCCGACGCGCTCGAGCACGGGCGCTCCGGCGAGCGGTAGGTCGCGGTAGTAGTCGATCGAGGCATCGAGGGTCACCGACGAGGCGAGCGCCTCCTGCGCCCGGCGCAGCGCCTCCTCGCGCTCGGGGCCCGACCAGTCCGGCGACCAGCGGCGGTAGAGGCGGTCGAGATACGCGAAGTCGTCGCGTCTGCAGCTCCAGGTGGCCCACGGCAGCTTCAGCCCGAGGAAGTGGCGCACCGACCACATCGCCTGGGGCGTGCGCCGCAGGACGCTCGGGTGCGGGATCCCGGAGGTCACGATCGCGCGAACACGGTCTGGCTGGAGCGCGGCAGCTACGTATGTGAGCAGCGCGCCCCAGTCGTGGCCGAACAGCACCGCGCGCCGCACGCCGATCGCGTCCAGCAGCCCCAGCGCGTCGCGGCCGAGCGTCTCCGGCTTGTAGTCGCGGCCGGGGACGATCGTGTCGGGGTGATAACCGCGCAGCCACGGAACCGTCACGCGCCAGCCCTCGTCGACGAGCGCCTCTTGGATCTCCGACCATGAGTACGGCGTGTCGGGGAAGCCGTGCCACAGCACGATGTCCGGGCCCTCTCCGGCCTGAGAGATAACGAAACGCTGCTGCTCGTGCGAGACGGTGCGGAACTGCACCAGATCAGTCTACGGGTGGGCTACGGAAGCGAGAGCGCCGCAAGCGAGACGGGTGAGACGACGACGTCACCCGGCCCGTAGCCGAAGTACTCGGCCCTGGCTTGAAAGCCCACCGTGTGCGCACCAGCCGCAACGTGCACGAGCGCCTGGATCGGCGTCTGCTCCCGTTGAGTACCGGCTACGGTGATCTCGCCGTGAGCCACCGCACGTTCGTCGAGGATCACTGCGTAGGAGACTTCAGCATGCGTATCAGCGGCGCCCCTGTTTTCGATGCCCGCGATCACCGATATGAGCAGGTGTCCGGGATGACGCGCGTCGATTCGCAGGTGTGTCGCCGACGGTCCACCGAATGGGCCGGGCGGTGGGCACGGGGGTGGAATTTCTCCAGGTCGGCCTCCGCCGTTGCACCCCCCTTTGCCCAAATCGGCAGCGGTGAAGTTGGTAGCGAGCTTCGCGCCGAGGGGAAAGCCCAGCGCCGTTGTCCCAACCGCGCCCTGCTGGAGGGCGCGAGCGCCAACGCTGTGCGTCGGCAGCGAGAAGGCCGCATACGACACACCTCCAAGGCTGACGAACAGCGCGATGCTCGCCACGACGTTCGCGTAGCTGACCCGCTTGCCAAGCCACGCCGACACGTCTCGCATCAGACGCTCGACACGTCCAGCCCGGTCCCCTGCAGCAAAGCATTGGCCTTGGCGTTGAGGATCGTGAACTCGCCCGTGAGGATCAGCACCCCGAGCACGATCATCACCGCGCCGCCCACCCCGATGATCACCGGGAAGTGGCGCTTGACGACGACCAGCGCGGACGTCATACGCTCGAACGCGAGCGCGATCAGGAGGAACGGGATCGCGAGGCCGGCGGAGTAGAAGGCGAGCAGCAGCGCGCCGTGCGCGGCGGAGCTGGAGATCGCGGCCTGCGTGAGGATCGCGCCGAGCGTGATGCTCGTGCACGGCGTCCACGCGATCGCGAACGCGGCTCCGGCGACGACCGGGCCGCCGCGGCCGGCTAGGCGCAACAGCTTCTCGGAGTGCCACTCGCGGTTGAACATCGCGATGAACGGGGTCGACAGGAAGATCAGCCCCATCAGGATGATCACCACTCCCCCGGCCTGCTCGAGCAGGTGTTTATGCGCGTTGAGGCTCGATCCGATCACCGTGGCGCTCATCCCGAGCAGGATGAAGATCGAGGAGAAGCTCGCGATGAACAGCAGGCTCGGCACGAGCACCCGCCGTGCTCCCACCCCGCCCTTGAGGTCCGCGGGCGTCACCCCGATCACCGTGGACAGGTAGCCGGGGACGAGCGGCAGGACGCACGGCGAGAGGAACGACACCAGTCCCGCCGCCAGCGCGAGCGGGATGCCGACCCCCGTGGCGGTGTCGGAGGAGGCGAGAACCGCGTGGAGAGGCATCAAAGCTGAACCTCGTGGACCGGCGCGCGGACGGCGGCTCGCAGCTCGGCGACCTCCCGCTCGAGCCGCTCGACGCGCTCACGCAGAGCCTCCAGATCGCTGGGCGAGGCGCCGGCGGTGAACGTGGGCCTGTGCTCAGTGGCGGGTGCGTGGGCTGGAGGAGCCGGCTCGTCCTCGGCGTCGGCCTGCAGCAGCTGGGCGTAGCGCTCCTCCTTGTGGCCGGGGCGGCGCTCCAGGCGCGCGACGAGCTCGCGCTCGATCAGCTCGTCGAGCGTGGCGTGCACCGCGGCTAGGTCGGAGAACGCGTGCATCCGCTCGCTGCGCTGCTTGAGCTCGCCCGGGGTCTGCGGTCCGCGCAGCATCAGCACGCACACGACCGCCTGCTCGGCGGAGTTCATCGGCAGCGCTTCGGCGAGCAGGTGCCTGTACTTGGCGGCGCGGTTGCCGCTCGCCAGACGCGTGAGGCCCTTGCGCTCCAAGCGGTGCAGCGCGTCACGGATCGTGGCCTCGTCGTAGTCGACCACCGGGTCGCGGTTGGTGGACTGGTTGCACGCCAGCCGCAGCGAGTTCAGCGACAGCGGGTAGACGTCGGGGGTGGTGCGCTGCTTTTCCAGCAGGCACCCCAGCACACGCGTCTCGGCGGCTGTGAGATTGGCTTTCACGACACCTGGGAGGGTAGCCGAGCGCGACCCGCCGCTCAGCGATGCCTGCGGCGGGTGATGCGTGCGACCAGCGTAGCCGCCGGTCCTCGGGTCGCGCCGCGCAGCCCCACCACCTGGATCGCCGTGGGACGCGTGCGGTCGACCGTGCTCGAGACCGTCACCACGCGACGTCCGCGCGGAGCGTCGAGCAGCACCTGAACGCCGTCGGCGAAGCGGATCGTGATCTGGTGCTCGGTGGTGTTGGCGCCCGGGGTGAAGGAGATTCTCCAACCGCCGTGGACGTGACGCGCCGCGATGTGAGACGGGCGACCGGGACGGATCCTCCCCGGCGAGAAGCGGCCCACGACCTTGCTGCTCGCCAACCGCCCTCCGCGGATGAGCTCGGCGACGATCGTGCGCGGCGCGCTCGAGCCGAGCGACGGGACGAAGCGGATTCGCCCGTGCGATCCGCGCGCGGCGCCGATCGGGCTCGCGCCATGGTCGACTCCTTCGAGGAACTTCACCGTGAGCCCGGGCTGGGGCTTGAACGAGTAGCTGAGCACCCGCTTCGCGCTCCTGCCACCTACACGCGCTGTGATCTTCGGTTCGGGCAGCTGCTTGGCGACCTGCACGGAGGCGAGTGCCGGCGAGCCAGGCGCGGGCTGAACCGTCCAGCTGCCCGCGTTCGCGTGCGGGATCTCGATCAGCGTCTGCCCTGTCGAGGGCTGGCGGACGTAGAGGCCGTACTTGTTGACGTTCACGCCTTCGCCGGTGGTCTGCAGCTGCTGCCCGCCGGGACCGCTGATGGTCACCTGCGGTGCGCCCCCGGATCCCTGCAGGCCGATGACCTCCTCCCCTGTTCCGGGTGCCACGTGGACGGTGTATGCGGCCTGGGCGCCATGCGCGCGCGCTCGCGAGATGCCGGCGGGCGGGGGCAGCAGCCGGAACGGGGTGAGGTTGCAGTTGCTCAGCAGGATCTGGAAGCGCGAGGCGAGCGCGGGGAGGTTGTAGGTGGCGAAGTTCGCGATCGCGCCCGGCAGGTCGTTGGTGCCGGCTCCCACGTCGAAGCCGCCGAGCACGGGGAAGTTGTAGTGGACGCACACGCCCGCCCCGCCGACCGCCTTGCCGTTCTGGTCTCCGAGGGAGATCGTGGCGGTGGCGCCCGCCGAGAAGTTGACGTTCGGCGTGCAGTCTTCGAACGGACCAACCGAGACGCACTCCTTCACGCCGAAGTTGGCCTGCACCTGGCCGTCGAGTTGCGCCTCGTACACGTTGCGGTTGAGGTCCGCGTAGGCCTGGCCGTAGAGCTGGCCGCCGACGCTGCCGAGACCCGGAATCGGGTAGTTGACGCCGAGGCCGAAGCCGACGTGCCCGTCGCTGTCTGCGTGGAAGCTCTGGCTGTAGCCGAGGTCGGCGCACAGCGCCTGCTCGTTGCCCTGCTCGTCGATCGTGAACGGGTTGCCGAACACGAGCGTGATCGTGCCCTGCACCCCGAAGGCGGCGCATCTGGCGATCACCGCGGGGCCGATCCCGAGGTTGGCCTGCCCGACGAACTTCGTCGGGTTGAGCGTGAGGTCGGCGCCGACGTAGGTGAGGAAGACGGGGCCGAACAGCGGATAGCCGCCGCCGGAGGGCGCGGTGTAGTCGACGTGCGCGTGCTGGAACGAGCCGTGCTGGAAGGTGAGCGCGACGTTGATTTCGCCGTTGATCGCGTCGTTGAGGTCGAGTGTGCCCTTGCCTTCGAACAGCGACGTGGGCCTGCTGTAGGTGAACTCGAGGTTCTTCAACCGCGAGAGCCCGAGCTGCGCGAGGCTCGGGACCTTGATGTGCAGGTAGTTCAGTTCCAGCCCGTGGCGGTTGCTCAGTTCGAGCGTGGTGTCGCCGGTGAGGCCGTGGCCGTTGCCGTCGCTGAGCACGCCGGGAAGCTCCAGGTGGACGGCGAGCGACGCGGATTCCACGCCGGTGAGGTTGACCTTGATCGACCCGCTGAGCGGCAGTTCGGGGATCGCGGGGATCGGCAGCACGCCGCTCGGGATGGTGAATTCGCCGAGCTCGATGCCGAGATCCTCGGGGCTCACCGACAGGTCGATCGGCCCGTCGGTGGAGGGAATCAGGCTCTGGGCCTGGGCCAGGCTCGGGATTTTCACCGAGCCGAGGCAGTTGGCCGCGCCGAGTTCGTTCGCGGAGATCGCTTCGCCGGTCTTCTTTGCGCATTCCACGGCGCCCTTGGCGTTGCCGTATGCCGTGGAGTAGTCGGGCACGTGCAGGCTGACGGGGATGCCGGCGACCTTCACGACCGCGTCGGAGCTGTAGAGGTAGGCGGAGTCCTTCTTGAGGAAGCTGGTCTGCACGAGTCCGGCGCGCGCGAGCACGATCGCGCCGCCGTTGACCGGGTCGATCTCCACTCCGTCGATGCGCACCGGCTGGGTTGAGAAGTAGACGCCGTCGTAGCCCAGTTCGGCGGGGCTGGCCGCGACACGAGCGGCGCCGGCGCCTTCCGGTATGAAGATCGTGGGCGGCGGCTCGCGGAGGCGTTCCAGCACGCAGCTGTAGCGGAAGTGCTTGCAGATGAAGCCGTCCTCGCTGGCTGGGAGCGGGTGTTCGGCGTCGACTTTGGTGAAGCAGCCGACGCCCTGGACGATCCCCACGTTGACGGTGTCGAAGCACCCCACTTTGGCGACCGCCGAGCCCGCGATCGTGGGTGCGCTTTCGCCGAACGGCACTTTCCTCACCGACTGCGAGGGGCCCGGCTGCGCTGGGTTGCCGGTGCTGGGCAGGCACTCAGAGCTCAGCGCCTGCACCTGTCCGAGCGTGACGCTCGCCGCGTGAGCGCGGGCGGCTTTCGCGAAGCTGGTCCCGACCCTCAGTTTGGAGAGAGCGCCGAGAGATGTGGAGACGGGGATGCTCGTGCTCGCTGTACCGCCGGCCGAGGTGGTGACGGTGACGGTGGCTGTGGTGCTGACGGTGTTCGCGACGAGCGTGTCGAGCACCGGGTCCTGGCCGGGACATTGGATCGGCGCTCCGCCGCTGCCGAGCTGGTAGGTGTAGGAGGCGGCGGTCGTTCCGGCCGGCAGTTGGGTCGCGGCGGCGCTCAGCAGCAGGCTGGGGCCCGCTTTGGGAGCGACGCTTTCCTGGGCGAGGTGCGGGACCGGGGGCGCCGGAGGTTCGCTGCCTCCCCCGCTCGTGCCACCGCCGCCTCCCCCGCCCCCGCCTTCGGACGTTGGGGTCGTCGAGATCGTGGCCTGCACGAGGATCTGCTGCTGGGTGGAGAAGCTGGCTTTCCCGGGCGCGTCCGGGGAGATTTCGCCCCATTCGTCGCCGGCGTTGTTCACGCCTGAGGTCGGCACGCCGTCGGGAGCGTTTTCGGTGTGCAGTCCGACGCTGTCGCCCGCGGCGATCGCGAGCGGAGTCGAGAGGGTCACGTGCTGGATGGCGGCCTGTTCGTTGTCTTCGACCGTGATCGGCGGGCTCTCTCCGCTCAACGCGTAGCTGCCCCCGCCGGTGGGGTGCAGGATCTCCAACCTGTATTTCGCGTTGACGTCGCCCGAGCGATAGCTCCAGGACGTGACCTTGCCGTTCACCGGCGATATGACGGCCGTTCCCGCTTCTGCCTTCTGGAAGGCGGTGCATTCGCCGAAGCAGAGCCCGAGTGTCACTTCCGAGCCGGCGAGGCTGTTGCCGAGCGTGATCGTTTCGGCGCCGGCGGTCGCGGGAGCGATCACCGCTGAAACCGCTAGGGCGGCCAGGACCATGACGAGCCGGCGCATTGCGCGCAGCCTATTAGAGTCAACGGCGTGAGCAGCCAGCCATTCGCCCAGGGACACGGCGAGGGCCATCGGTCCCAGCGTCCGGATCTCCGCCCGGAGGACATCCCCTCCACGCCCGTCTCGCTGCGGCGCATCCGCGGCCTGTTCACGCCCTACCGTGCGCGCCTCAGCTCGCTGCTGGCTCTGATCTTCCTGTCGGCGGGTCTCGGCGTGATCAGCCCGTTCCTGCTGCGGGAATTCATCAACAAGGCCTACCCGCGCCACGACACGACCCTGGTGATCGAGCTGGTCGCGGGGATGGTCTCGCTGTCGGTGATCACGAGCGTGATCGGCGTGGCGCAGACGTGGATCTCAAACCAGGTGGGCCAGCGGGTGATGCACGACCTGCGCGCGGCCGTGTACTCGCACCTGCAGCGGATGTCGCTGGCGTTCTTCACGCACACGCGCACCGGCGAGGTGCAGTCGCGGATCGCGAACGACATCGGCGGCGTGGACAGCGTGGTGACCTCGACGGCCACGTCGATCGTGCAGAACGTGACGACGGTCGTGGCGGTGGTGGTGGCGATGGTGCTGCTCGACTGGCGCCTGGCGGCGTTCTCGCTGGTGCTGCTGCCGTTCTTCGTGTGGCTCACGCGCCGCGTGGGCGAGGAGCGCCGGCGGATCCAGTCTGTGCGCCAGAGCCGCCTGGCGGACATGTCGACGCTGGTGGAGGAGTCGCTGTCGGTGTCGGGGATTCTGCTGGGCAAGACGATGGGGCGCTCGCCGGAGCTGGTGCGGCGCTTCGGCGAGGAGTCGGGGGAGCTGGCGGACCTGGAGGTGCGCGCGCGGATGGCGGGGCGCTGGCGGATGGCGTCGGTGCAGATGAGCTTCGCGATCATGCCCGCGCTGGTGTACCTGTTCGCGGGCGTCTCCCCCCGGCACGTGATCTCGATCGGCACTGTGATCGCGTTCACGACGCTGCAGACGCGGCTGCTGTTCCCGATCCAGTCGCTGCTGTCGGTGGGCCTGGAAGTGCAGACGTCGCTGGCGCTGTTCGGACGGATCTTCGAGTACCTCGACCTGCCGGTGGACATCGTCGAGCGTCCCGACGCGCGCACGCTCGCGGACGTTCGCGGGGACGTGCGCCTGGAGAGCGTGAACTTCCGCTACGCGCCGGACGCGCCGTGGACGCTGGAGGGCATCAGCGCGGAGATCCCCGCGGGGACGCGGACCGCGCTGGTCGGCGAGACGGGCTCGGGCAAGACTACGCTCGCGTACCTGGTGGCGCGGCTGTATGAGCCCCAGGAGGGTTGTGTGAGCATCGACGGCGTGGACATCCGCGACGTGACGCTCGGGTCGCTCGCGGCGACAGTCGGCCTGGTGTCCCAGGAGACCTACCTGTTTCACGCGTCGATCCGCGAGAACCTGCGCTTCGCGTGCCCGGAGGCGACAGATATGGAGATCGAAGATGCGGCTCGCGCGGCGCAGATCCACGAGTTGATCGCGTCGCTGCCGGAGGGCTATGACACCCCGGTCGGGGAGCGCGGGTATCGCTTCTCGGGCGGTGAGAAGCAGCGCATGGCGATCGCGCGCACGGTGCTTCGCAACCCTCCGGTGCTCGTCTTGGACGAGGCGACCTCGGCGCTCGACAACGAGACCGAGCGGGCGGTGCAGCAGGCGCTTGACGATCTCGCGCGCGGGCGCACGACGATCGCGATCGCGCACCGCCTGTCGACGATCCGCGACGCGGACCAGATCCTCGTGCTCGACGCGGGGCAGATCGTGGAGCGCGGCACGCACGACGAGCTGGTGGCGCTGGGAGGTCGCTATGCGGCGCTTCTGAGCGGCGCGCAGGCCGCCGCGGAAACAGCTGCGGACGCGGCGCTCGCCTGAGCTCGGCGTCGACCCCGCTCAGGCGGTCGCGTCGATGTTCAAACGCACGTAGTCGACGATCACCGGCTCCCCCAGCTCACTCAGCACGTCGTCCATGAACTGCTCGCGCAGCTCGGGCGGGAGCTGCTGGAAGTGCGGGCCGAGGACGATCGTGGAGAGGAACTCGCGCGGCTCCTCGGGCTCGCGCGGCGCCGGCTCGAGCCAGCACTCGGCAGTGGCGAAGCCGGCGGCGAGCAGGCGGTCGCGGGTGAGCTCCGCGCCGGCGTAGTTCCACGGCGGGTGCCAGTCGCGGAAGTGCTCGGCGTAGGGGTCGCGGGCGAGCACCGCGCCCGCCTTGCCGCGCAGGACGTCGATGTTGCCCTCTCCCCCGCACTGCGCGACCAGCCGCCCGCCGGGGCGCAGCGCGCGGCGCAGCCGCTCGAACAGGCGCTCGTGGTCTGAGATCCAATGGAACGTGGCGGTCGAGAGGATCGCGTCGACGGGCTCCTCCAGGTCCAGGTCGAGCAGATCCATAACTCGTACGTCGACATCGGGCCCGAGCCGCCGCCTGGCCACGTCGACCATCGACGCGGACTCGTCGAGCGCGATCACGCGTCCTCGCGGCAGCCGTTGCAGGAGAACCTCGGTGACCCGCCCGGAACCGCAACCGGCGTCGAGAACGACCTCGTCGCCCGCGAGCTCGAGCCGATCCAGCACCGCCAGCCCGAGAGCCTCCATGGTCCCGGAGATGCGGTCGTAGCTGTTCCCGTCCCACTCGCGCATTGACATACGACCGTATGTTATCGCATATTACGACCCGCGCACGCCCACCGCTCAAGGGTTAGGACTCCACAACCGTTAGATCCACGTGCTGAAATCAGACTGGTATATGGATCCTGTAACCTGCTGCATCATTTTACGTACCCGCACGACGCGGGCACTGGATCGTCTGTCTAGAGCGGAGGTGGAGATGAAGGTCTCGGGAACTGCAGCACGTCCTTCGGCCGTAGCGGCCAGAGAGCGCAGGAAGACACACAACCCCTCGACCGCGGCCATGGGCGCACTGTGCGCGCTCGCCTGTCTCCTGATCGTGCCCTCTGGCGCGCAGGCGACCACCCAAGCCTTCAGCTATACCGGCGCCGAGCAGACGTTCACCGTGCCGGCGGGCGTTACCAGCCTGGAAGTCGCCGCGATCGGCGGCCACGGAGGCAGTGCGGCAGGGGCCGGCGGCGCAGCGGCGCAGGTGACGGGCACCATCCATGTCACCCCGGGCGAGACACTCTATGTCGAGGTCGGTGGTAACGGGCAGAACGGAAACCCCGACGGTGGCGGCATCGGTGGCGGCGGCTTCAACGGCGGGGCCGCCGGCGGCGCCGGCGGTGGAGGAGCCTCAGACGTACGCACCTCGCCGCGAGCGCAGGGCCTCTCGCCCGACGACAGGATGCTGGTTGCGGGCGGTGGCGGCGGCAGCGGACAGAACGGGGGCTGCGTCGGGGGCGCCGGCGGAGCGGCGGAACAAGCCGGCGAAGCGGGCAGCTGTCAGAACGAGGGTGGCGGTGCCGGCACGCAGAGCAGCGGCGGCGCGGGCGGTACCATCGGATGCGGCTTTGGTCAGGCTGGCCAGCTTGAAATGGGAGGCGTCGGAGGCGGCAACGGCTTCAACGGTGAAACCTGCAACCTCGACACCGGCGGAGGCGGAGGCGGAGGATACTTTGGCGGCGGAGGCGGCTCCGGCGCCTCCGCCGCCAGCAGTGGAGGAGGTGGAGGCGGCTCGTCGCTGGTGCCGACTGGCGGCAGCGTGACCCTTACGTCCCCGACGACCGAACCACAGGTGCAGATCACCTACAAACCGTCGGTCAACCCTCCGGCCGTTGTGACCGAAGCGGCGAGCGGCGTGACGCGATCGTCCGCGACCCTGAATGCGACGGTCAACCCGGAAGGTGGCAACGTGACCTCGTGCATCTTCGAATACGGCACGTCACCGTCCTACGGATCGACCGCGCCGTGCGCGTCGCTACCCGGCTCGGGCACCAGCCCCGTGATGGTGTCATCTGCGGTAGCAGGCTTGAAAGCAGGCACTACAGAGCACTTCCGCATCGTGGCCGATAGCGAAGGGGGCGTGAGCGCCGGCTTTGATCAGAGCTTCACCACCGCTCCGCCGGTCGAAGAACTGCCTGAAATCGGCAGATGCGTCAAATTGAAAAGCCCGACGGGCAAGTACCAGAGCGCCAACTGCACGACCAAGAGCACGGGAGAAGACACCGGCTCCTATGAATGGCGGTTCGAACCCGGCACGGCGAGCTCCTTCACGTTCAAGAACGGAGCGGCGACGCTCGAAACGGTTGGCAAAGTGAAGATCAAGTGCCTCGAAAACACATACAGCGGCAAATACACAGGCTCGAAAACCGCAACTGTGCATTTGAAACTGCTTGGATGCGAACCCGTGAATCGCTTCGGCATCAAGTGCCAGAGCGCAGGCGCGCAGGCCGGTGAAGTCAACTTCAACGCGCTCGAAGGGCGCCTCGGGTTCATCAATGCAGGGAGCGAACCGACCGTCGGCATGGCGCTTGCGCCCGCGCCGCTAGAGCAGCCCTACATGGCCCGGTTCCACTGCGGCGAAGTCCCGGTATCCATCGCAGGCGGCGTCATCGCCCCCTACACGACGCTCAACAAGATGGCGGCGTCGTTCACTGTCTCGTTCAAAGCCACAGCGGGCATACAGACACCAGAAGCATTCGAAGGCGATACAGCCGAGCTGCTCAGTATGACGATTGGGACATCGGCGCCTGAACGGACGGGGCTCAAAGCGGCAGACAAAGCCACCAATCAGGAAAGCCTGGAGATCAAAGCCATCTCATAGCGGCTGGTCGGGGTTCCCTACGGCTGTCGAGGCGATCTCAGCGATCAGCCTCGACAGCTGCCCGCCCTGCCAGGCGATCGGCGAGTGCGTCGGAGGGCCGGCCTCCTCGACGACGAGATCCGCATTGGGCATCAGCTGCGCGTAGCGTTCGCCGACCGCGAGCGGGTGCAGCGGATCCGCCTCGTCGCGGCTTGCGACGATCACCGTTGGCACAGAGATGGTCGTGAGCTCCGCCATGTCCTCGAATGGGCGCGAACGCGGCACCGCCTGCAGCGCATCTGCCACCGCATCGAGGTGCTCGTGGCCGGACATGCGCTGACGCAGCGCCACGTCCACCGTCTCACGCCAGGCCTCCGGCAGGGTGTCGAGGTGGTTGGCGCGCACGAACCCGTCAACCCCCTCCTCTCGCAACCCTCGCGCGAGCTCGTCCCAGCGGGCCAGATACGACTCGACCCCCAATGACGACGGTTCGTAGGCGGGGGTTATGAGCACCAGCGCCGCCACGCGTTCCGGCGATTCGAGCGCGAAGCGTACGGCGGTGTGTGCGCCCATCGACACGCCCGCGAGGACCGCGCGCTCGACGCCGGTGGAGTCGAGGACCGCGCGGAGGTCGCACGAGAGGCGCTCGTAGCCGTAGGCGCGGTCTGGCGCGGCAGTGGAACGCCCGTGTCCACGGGCGTCGTAGGCGATCACGCGGTGTCCGGCGCGCTCAAGGGTGCGCGAGCCCATCGTCACGTAGCGGCGCGTGGCGGTCAGCCCATGCAGCAAGACGACGGCGCTGCCCTCACCGCTGTCGTCGCCCGACAGGGCGACGCCGTCCGTCTGGACGACGATCTCGCTCAAGCGGGCACTGCCGCGTGCGCGCGGAGGAACTCCGCGGAGAGATCGGGCCGCTCCCAGAAGAACAGATGCCCCACGTCGTCGAGGATCTCCAGGCGCGAGTCCGGTATCCCGGAGGCGATCAGGCGGCCGTTTGAGACCGGCAGCATCTGGTCGTCGGTGCCGTGGACTACGAGCGTCGGCATCTTCAGCTCGGCCAGGCGCGCCTGGGTGTTGTGAGCGGCGATCGCCTGGGCCTGCGCCATCACGACAGGGACCGCGACCGCACGTCGCTCGGCGATTGCGAGGAACTCCGCGAACGCGGCCTCGTCCTCGGCCATTGCGGACGACACGTTGATGTCCCACGCGACGCGCAGAGCGAGCTTGCGGTCGCCGGAGCTCATCGCTTCGAACAGGCGCTGGCCGACCTCGGCTGATGCCAGCGAGCTGCCCTCGCCGCCGCAGTAGGTGCAGCCAAGCGTGAGCGTGCGAATGCGCTCCGGATGCGCGAGCGCGAGCTCCTGGGCGATCATCCCGCCCATCGAGATACCGAGCACGTGCGCCGAGTCGATCTCGAGCGCCTCGAGCAGCCCGGCCGCGTCCTCGGCCATCTGCGCGATCGACAGCTGCCCCTCCAGCCGTGTGCTCGCTCCAACTCCGCGGTGGTCGTAGACGATCGTCTCGAAGTGCTCGCGCAGCGGTGCGAGGAACGGCTCGCCCCAGTGCAGCTGGGTGCCGCTCATGCCCATGATCAGGAGCAGCGGCGGCCCGGAGCCGCTGCGCTTGTAGTCCAGCTCGATGTCGCCCACCGGGACGAGAGTCACGCGCGAGATGCTAGCTGGTCGATCCAGGTTGCTCCCCGGTCGCGCGGCTCAGTGTTTCTTGGCCTTCTTGGCTTTCGTTTTGTGCTTGCAGCCCGCGATACCGATCTTGACGGTCTCAGCGGTGAGCTTGTTGTTCTGCGCAGTTATGCGGATGGGCATCTTCAGGTTCTGCCCACAGAGGTTGTATTTGGCCTTGGCGGGAAGGTAGGTCGCGAGGATCGAGTGCGGCCCTTGCGGGAACGTCGCGGTGAAGCTCGTGAATGGAGCGTCCGGGATCGTTTTGAAGGTCTCGCTCGTGATGCCGTGCTTGACAGCGGTGTTGCCGACCACCTCGATGGTGACGCCTTCGCCCTGGAGCACGAGGACGAGGTCCGGGAATGCCGCCCCCCCGTGACTCACGAGGTAGGCGGGGCCGGTAAGCGGCGATTTGAGGATCGGCGTGTGGGCAACCGAGGTGCCGACTAGCGATCCCGCCGGGCAGCTGGCGGGATTCGCGTTGAACACGGTGTCCGGACACGCTTTCTGCAGCGTCGAGAATCGCGACGGCAACTGCCTGGGCAGATCCGTCTTGATCGACTTTATGTTCGCCTGTCCCGCGGCGTGGGTCAGCGTGAAGGTGAGCTGAGCGCCGCTGCGTTTGCTTGCCTTCCCCACAGTGGAGACCTTCACGACGGGGCTTGATGGCAGAGCTGGGCAGCCCGTTACCGCGAAGGGCGATGACAGACTGGCCGTGGCGCCCTGATTGCCCGTCGCGACAGCGGTCACGTGCTGCTGGGCGCAGTTCGTAGGGTTGATCACGAAGTGTTCTCTGTCGATCGTTACGTTCAGCGCTTTCAGACGCAGCGGAACCCCCAGTTGAGATTGCGGGATCGGATCTCCTGTGATGGTGACCTGGGCGGTGCTCGGGTTCACGTCGATCTTCGCCCGGACCAGGATGTTCCCGAGATTGAATGGTCCCGCGGCCGCAGGCGTGACGACATCCAACCCGAACGGGGCGCCCTTGTAGGAGCCTGTCAGGTAGACCTTCCCGGCGACGTAGTACGGGTCGGGGCCTGAGCCTGCGCCGACGGTGTCGTGCCCGATCAGACTCGATTCGGGGCATTCCCCGGCGGAGGCCTGTGGTTCTTGGCATGGCGTCACGCTCGAGATCATCGCTAGGAGCCCGGGCGGCGTGCTAGCCGAGAGGCCTGTCACGTTCTGTTCGCGGTCCTGACGCGTGAACGTCGTCATGAAGCGTGTGAACCCGCCAGCCGTCTTAGAGGTGCTGCCGCCTGTGAACCCTGGCGTGAAGGACCAGACAGCGGGACAGCTACGGCCTGCACCGTCAGCGTCAACGGTAAAGAAGCTCGGCACTGGGACGAACGCTTCGCCGCTGCTCGCGCTCCACGAGGTGACCGCCGAGGTCGTCATCGCCGTCCCACATGCCTGTGGCGTCGCGAGCGGAGCGCGTGGGCCGCCTTCGACACTGACCTTTACTTCGCTGAATGGAAGCTGCGGGAGTTCCCGCAACTGCAGCGACATCTGACCGGTAGCCTGACTCACTGAGATCGTGGCACGCTCCTTTATCAACACTCCGTCGCCGGACAGTTCGACGTATCCGGAAAACAGCACGCCGTCTTCGGCATCAGCGCCCGTGCACGCAGCTTGTCCGGCTCCGCCACACTGTGGCTGCGCAACAAACACGCGACCCTGAAGAGGCGCCGGCGATTCGCCTTGTTCGCACACGCGTCTTCCTCCGCCACAGCGGTTTTCCAGGAGCGGCGTGAACACTTCGACCGTGCCGATGATCGATTCCTGCGGGCAGTGCCCCGGCGCGGCGTGGTACTGGCCGTCGTCGTAGGGGCTGCCGTTCCCGCCCACGTGGCCCGCACCGAATTCCGTTGCTTCCGAGTTGCCTTCATCAACTCCGCCGGGACCTATGCGCGAGGTGCCCAGGTTGATGCCGTGCGGGCCGCGTTCCTGGCAGCCCACGAGGCCCTGTGCGACCGCGGGCGATATCGAGAGGCCCTGGGGTAGGGTCACGCTCACATTTCTTACGTTCGCCACGGCGTTTTCGCCGAACGCGGTAGTCTGTGGAATACTAGCTATGCCCAAGACGCCTGACGGAGTGTCAGCAGCCATTTGCGTCAACGGTTCCCCACTGCTAGCTAGCGGAGAGAGCGCGACCTGTGGCGTGAACGGAGACAACAGCGATTCACACCCTGTAATCTTCTTATACACGGGCGCTTCGGCCACTGCTGGGTGACCTTGGCTACCCCAAGATTCTGCTTCCAGGCGTGCGGTCAATGTCCCTTCGCTACACGTAGTCGGGCTCGTGATCAAAGCCTCCTCTGAATCACTCCCGTTCAGCATGCCAGGCTCACCCCATACGGTGAGTACCACATCCCCCGCTTCGAGGATGGCGGGCACACTGACGACCGTTAGCCGAACACGCTCTCCGGCATTGCTGTGCACAACCGTCGCATCGACATAGACAGGCTGCTGTAGATAGGTAAACCCAAGCTGCCCGGGATATCCCGGCTCGGGCACCATATTGAACACAGGCGACGGTTCTCCTTCACCAGAATCTCGAAATTCCGCGTATGGATATTGCCCTGCGGTCAACGCGATCGAGCCGACACGACTCGATGCCGGACATATGCCACCATGCAGCTGAACCTGAGTACACCGTTCCGGTGTCGCGAGCAGATTTCCCCCCATCCCCGCCGGTAGTTCCACTGCAAGTTTCTTCATATTCTGCACCTGCGAGTAATGAAGGCCTTCCCCGGTGGATGTCGCGACCGTCCACGGAAACCCAATACTCGTCGTTACCTGCCACGGATGCCCACCAGCCTGCACCGCTACCGATCCGTCTGCATTTCGGGCTTCCATGCTGAACTCCAATATCCCAAACGCCTGCTGTGCGTTGCCAACCGGCGTCCTCTCGACCGTCGAAACCGGGATGCTTGCGCCTCCACCACTGACGATGACCTGGTTTTCCAGTGAAGCGCCTTCTTCACTCGGCGCAGATACTTCTATCTCAAGCTCTGGCGCATAAACACCTGCCGGCAACAGTTCTTCAAACGTGCATGTAACGACTGATGGTTCGGTTTCACCGCACAGCCAGCTCCCACCTTCCAACCCCGATCGCGATTCAAAACTCACCATGGCCAGCCCCTCAGGCAAATGATCTCGCAAAGTTATCGTACCACTCCCTCCCGTGTCACCGACGTTCGCTACCAATAGCCCATATCTATCGCCTGGGCCCGCAACAAACTCAGATGGCAACGCCACACCATGCACCCCCCACGCTACCCCTCCCGATGCACACGAATTTACCGGAGATACGGCCAGAAGGGCAAAACCCGCTAGCACAAACACCCCAAAGCCCAAGCCGCGACGCTTCACGCGTTGCTGCATATCACTCACCTCGCGCTTTCGTCACCTTCACACTTCTGAATCGTCGCCGAGCAGATGCTTCGCAAGCGCGCCGCTCTCGACCAGGCCTTCTTCTCCCACAGGCCTTCAAGGCTCTAGCGAGCCTCCGCGCATTCCTCGACCCCGACACCGGCCCCAAGGTAGGCGCCGACCGCAGAGGCATTACTGGCGCTTCGCCTTCCGGCACACCCAGACTTTCAACTCCCCCAAAACTCGGGATTTCCCCATCTACACCGTGACACCCACCCAGCGCCTTCCTGCAATCACCTTCTATCACGCGCGCAAACCCGCCATCATCTCGCACATCGAACAAATCAACCTGAGTATCACTGTCCGAAGGCACCAACGGCGCTTCCGTCGACAACCATGCATCTGATCCCGAAGCATCTGTTCCGACCGCAATCGCATTGAATCCAGGACTTCCGTCGAGCAGGTACACTTTTCCATGCGAGATCATACCACCGCTACTCCGATACTCATACAGACTTTCACTACCTGCTTCGCTTGCTGGCGCAGCCTGTGCCGTCAGCCCCCCTCTGCTCCCAAATACCACCACCGACCCATTTTCCGCGATCGCCACGTTACTTGTCGCTTGTGCCACAGAGACTGCTTTGAAAAACCGCTGTCTAGGGATCCTTGACGCGCTCTGTTCTGCGCTTTGCTGTCCTGCCGCGTACCCTGGCTCACCTATCGACACCCTCACTAGTTCTTCTTTCAGTGCATCGTACTCAAACACCTGTGTGACGGAGCTCGCATCGCCTGAAGTCAAATCCGCTAGGCTTTGAAACACCACGAACCGACCATCCGGCGTTGCTTGCACTGGACGGTTATCCGTTTCGCTCCAATCTGCATGATCTTCGGCGGATAGCGTTGCGATATAGGTTAGATGACCTGTTGGGTAGGTAGTATCGCGCTCAAACACGTACAAGTTCGGCTCGCCTGGTATGGGTTCGGCTCCTTCCGCGTTCGGACCGACTGTCAACGCACCCTGCGCGACAAAATAGACATGCGAACCGTCCTCAGAAACCCGCGCTACACCTAGAACTTCAGGTTCCTTGGCTCCAACCGACACGCGGATGATCTTATGGCCCGGCCGATTATCAAAATCGTACTCATACAAGTTCTTGCCAGTTGCTTCTTTAAATAGTTCTTGTTCTGTGAGGAAGAACACCTCCGACCCGTCCTTTGAAGCACCTTGAAATTCGGCGCTGGCCTGCGTAGCGGACGACTGACACACAACGCAATCCAGCGCTGTCGGCTCAGAGATCGCCACCGTACGAGCCCCCGCATCAAGTCCCACTCGCACATACAGTTCATTTACTTCAGGCGCATTACTGGTTGCTTTACATCCGTTCCCTCCCTGATGACCCGCGGCCGTGAAGGCAACACTTTCGCCGTCTTCAGATACTGCGTTATATCCGTCTGCCGTTTCTAGGCCACTGAGATCGATGGATCCAAGCGCCGAGCCACAGTTGCTGATCAGCAGCCCTTCCCCGTTGACGCCTACGAGTCTTGGTTCCGTTTCGCCTTTATCCACGTACTCATACAGCGACTCCGTGCCATTGTTGGCTTGCGTGGTGTCGCCGGGCCATTTTGGCCCGGCGCCCCGGATCTCAAAGAACACGCGTGACAAATTCGACGTAGCACTCGCATATTGCAGCTCCGTGGCATCGGCGAACCCCTGTGTTTCCCCCGCCTCCGGGCCTGCTGCCTCCGCTGGCGGCACCATAGGCCCGATAGTCACGAACGATCCGTCCGGTTCACGTATAGCCAAATTCTCACTCGCGGCCGATTCCGCGGGACTGCGCAGGACCCAGAGGCTACGACTCAAATCCGCACTCACGTCTTCCAGTTCTTGAGCAGGGTACGAGAGCGACGATGGATCGAGCGCCGCTGTCACCCATCCAGCCCCCGACCGCACATTTTCATAGAACGCGGTCCTGCTATCCCCTTCCTCTCCCGCGAAGATACCAGTCGATTCGGTCACAACACGAGAGCCGTCTCCGGATATCGCGCGAGTCAGCACCTGAGACCCAGCCTTGAACGGTGGGGTGACGCGCTCATACGCTCCACACCCAGGAAGCAATTCCTCAAACCCTTCATATCCGGTGTTCGCACAGCCCGGCGAAGCCACGGCTCTCTCCTCCACGACGCCCATCAATCCCAACACAAATGCCAAAGCCAAAACACCGACTACACCACGCAGCGCTGCAAGCGATCCCCTCATCACACACTCCCTTGCGCATGAACCTAAACGGGTGCGGAGCCGCACGGCATACCACGACTCCACACCACCGACTATCCCACTAGCTAAATACACCCCAAGGATTCGCGGGCCCACCAAGTAAATCTACTAACAATAACGCCACACCACTCAACGTGGCTGGGAAGGTGGCAGCTTCGAGTTTTGCTTTCACGCTTTTCAGTATTTTATTTCTTTCAATAAAGATAGTTTCAGCATGCGGGAAGGCAACTTCCCCATGTAGCGTTTCGGTTTTATTACCGATCGGAACCGGTTCTTCACCTACTCTAGCCAAGCCAATCGTACTTCCCAACACCGGAAGCGAAGTCACGGTACATGACCCTACAAATTTGATAGTAGTAAATACTTTACCAGTCGCCGGCTCAAAAAGCACTAACACGTTGCCGGTCTTGCCTTCGTTTCCATATCCAAGTAAGTTCAGAATTAAGGACGTTTTGATCGATTTGTTTTCGACTTCACATCCAGTCCCGTTGTTTTCCACTTCGCATTCTTTGTATTCGAGAACCTCTAGGCTTATGCCGCCATTCCCAGACGCTAACCCAATGATTTGCATCTCGTTAGCGACCGGCAGGGTCAACTTGGTACAAATGATTGTCGTTTTGGTGGGAGACGAAGATTTGAGGACAAACTTTTCCTTGGCTGACGCTAACAGTAAGGCTTCTGCGCCCGCAGCAAGTCTTTTGCCCCCAACCTGCCACCACGGCCCTTCCGTAGCGTAGGCTGCGGCTGCGCCAAACGCGAACACGGCGATCAGTGCGAGCCCAATTACTCTGATGCGATTCATGTGATGCTCCTTGACTTACGGAGCACGATGCGAGCACAGAGTCCATCAATGCGACTGATCCTGTTTGATTGACGCGGGTGGCGCAACCCCCCGTTTCCGGTTGGTGCACGCGATAATCGCTTTCGCGCGCACTCCGGTCCTCGGACGGTCGCCGAACCCGCTCCCCACAAGACAGACACATACCCTGGACGCGACACTCGCATCGTTGTACGCTCCTGTTGTTGTTCCCCTGGCCGATACCAGGGGGTCTTGATTCCGGCTCCGGAGCGGAGTCGCGAGGACATGCGCTCCGGAGCCTAGGGATGTCATCATCTGGCCAGCTCGGCCAAACGGGACACTTCACGGTCTAGCAAACGACTGCGCAGGTTCGCAACAGTCAGAACCCTAAAGTCGAGAGTTTGGGAAAGTCCGATATCCGGAACTGGCTCCAGAGCAGGGGTTTTCCGCAACTCGCGAGGCGAAAAGTCAGAGACAGCCAGCCGCAAATGGTGCTGAAGTCAACCCGTTACTTAAGCGGCGCCGGCAATCGCGAGGCGATCGGCGCCCTACACCGGGAGCGCCAACTGCAGGCGCTCTCCACTATCTGAATCGAGGTTCGACTCCTGGCCGTCCCCTGAGGCCTTCGAGTCGCCGCCGAGCCCAGCCACCCGCACCCCGAGCAGCCGCACAGGGCGCGGAGGGGCGTAGCCATCCAACAGCCGCAGTGCCTCGGCGGTCACCACCTGCGGGTCGCTCGTCGCCTCCTTCAGCGTGCGCGCCCTTGTGACGGTCGTGAAATCGCTGAGGCGCACCTTGATGCCGATCGTGCGGCCCTGGCGCCCATGGGCCGCGAGGCTCTCGCACAGCTCCACGGACATCCTTCTCAGCAGCGCTCTCAGCTCGGTGGGGTCGCTGATGTCGGTGTCGAACGTCCGCTCGCGCGACTCGGACACGACCTTCCGCGCCGCGCCGATCTCTCCGTCGTGTTCGAAGCGCGCCCTTCGACCGAGCTCGCGCCCGAGGTTCGGGCCGAAGCGCTGCATCAGCAGCTCCTCGGGGGCGGCGCCGACCGCGGCGAGCGTCTCGAGCCCCATCTCGGCCAGGCGCGCGGCGGTCTTCGGGCCGATCCCCGGAACCAGCCCCGGTGGCGAGGCGGCGAAGCGCGCGCATGCCTGCTCGCGGTCGAGCACCACGAAGCCCGCCGGCTTCTCCGCGTCGGAGGCGACCTTCGCGACGAGCTTGTTCGGTCCGATGCCCACCGAGCACGTAAGGTCGGTCGCCGCCTTGATCTCCGCCAGCAGCCGCCGCATCGCCGCGCGCGGCGAGAACAGGCCCGTGAGGTCGAGGTACGCCTCGTCGAGGCCCACCACTTCCACCCGCTCGACGTGCTCGCGCACGATCCCCATCACGTGCGCTGAGGCTTCGCGGTATGTGGCGAAGTCCGGCGGCAGGAACACCGCCTCCGGACACAGGCGCCGCGCGCGCGACGCCGGCATCGCCGATCCGACCCCGAAGCGCCGTGCCTCGTAGCTCGCGGTCGTCACGACAGCACGCGGTCCGCTGCCCGCCACCACCACCGGCCTGCCGCGCAACTCCGGATGGCGGCGCAGCTCGACCGACACGTAGAACGCGTCCGCGTCCAGGTGGGCCACGTTCAGAGCGGATTCGGCAGCGCACACGACCCGCCGAATCTAGCGCCGCGACCGGCGGCAGATACGAACATACGTACGCTTCAGTCGGAGCGCGGGCGTATTGCCGAGGGGCTGCGAGATATATACTATATTTAGGCCAGTTGGCCTTTATTTAGGCCATGATATGGCAACCGTAAGCACCGTCGCCCGGGATGTCATTACAGATGAACGTCTCCAAGCCATTCATAGCCCTTTCCCCAAGCGTGGACCTCGACGTCCTGGCTGTGCTCGCCGGATCCAGCGAGCCGCGCAGCGGCCGGGAGATCGCACGTCGCGCCGGACGCTCGAAGACCGGTGTGCAGCACGTGCTGGATCGCCTCGTCGACCATGGCCTCGTGGATTGCCTATACAGCGGTCGCACCCGGCTCTACACGCTCAACCGCCGCCACCTGCTCGCGGGCACCGTCGAACAGATGGCAGGCGCACGAACGGAGCTCATCCGTCGTCTGCGAGAGCAGATCGGCAGCTGGGAAACGCCCGCCATGCACGCCTCGCTGTTCGGCAGCACAGCACGCGGCGACGGAGACGCGGACAGCGACATCGACCTGCTCATCATCCGCCCCATGGGCATCAGCGCTGAGGACGAGACCTGGCGAAGGCAGATCGACGACCTGGCCGACCGTGTCAGACAGTGGACCGGCAACCACGCGGGCATCGCCGAGGTGCCCGAGGCAGACATGCGTCGCCAGTACAGCGAAGGTCCACCCATTCTCGAGCAGGTCCGACGGGACGCGATCGATCTCGCCGGAGAGCCCACCAAAGTGCTGCTTCGAGATGTGTGATGTCGCAGGCACGTAACAGGACACAGGCCTGCGGCGCACCGCAGGCGCGCCAGCGACTCAGGCACAGAGCTTTCTCGAAGTCGCCGAACTCACAAGCCGACGTTAACGACCTCTCGCTCGAATACGCAAGTGTCGCCGCATCGGTGGCAATCCTCGCCGGGATAGCTGCGGCCGACGCCTCCTGTTGCCAGGAGTTGGGCAGGCGCTCCCGCTCTGATGATCACCATAACGCCGAGACACTCATCGAGCAGATCACCCCAGGCGGCAAGCGAGCCGCCAGCCATCTGCGCCAGATGTTGAACCTCAAGGACACCGCGCACTACGGATTCATCAGCATCACCGCTCCCGAGCTCAAGCGCTCATTGCGCCAAGCCCGACACCTGGTCGAGTTCGCCGAGACGATCCTGCAACGGTCATCTCAATAGTCACCCATCAACAAAGTGTCGCGTTCGACGAGGCCCGCTCACCCGGCGATGCGACCGGGAGCTGCAGGGCATCATCGCCGACTACAAGGCCGCCTAGGTGCTTTACGCGAACTGAAGGACCCTCGCCAAACGCGCCCAAAGCCCCATGCTGGGATCTTGATGTCACATCCTGTGATATCAAGCTGTCGAACTCGCGACGGGTCAGGCGGAAGGCAACGCGAGCGTCGGCATTCCCGCTACGCCCCGAGCTCAAAGCCGGGCAGTGACTCGACGATCGCGCTCAGGGGAACGACCACGATCATCTCCTCCGCATTCAACCGTTCGACCGTATGCAGGAGTCTTTCCTTCAACCTGGTCGTCTCGGCGAAGTAGACGGCCGCCTCTATATCGCGGCTGCGGGCAAACGCGAGGCAGATCGCGGTCAGCTCCTCCTTGGACTTCATCGTCAGCTCGACCTCCACCGCGATCGGCAACGGCGGCGGGCCTCCAGCCGTGGGAGGCGGCCAGATCACGATGTCGGGGTAGTGGGAACGCGTCTGCCCGTAACGTCGGACGCTGACACTCCCCAGGCGACGTTGCTGAGCGTGCTCCTCGCGATGGAGCTCGCGCTCGGCGATTACGCGACAGTCGGGGTAGGCGCGTTCCAAGCCTGCCATCACGCTTGCGCACGCGATCGTGTGTCGGGCATCCCTGATCGTGGCCCGAGCCGTGCGCAGCCCCTCCGGATAGGTGTACCCACCGGCGTCGGAGTGCCTGCGGGCCTCCGTCCGTCCAGGGCCTGTGACGGTGTAGAGATCGGAGTAGCCGACGAGCAGCGCGTGCCGCTCCAGCAGCCCCAACCCGACGGCCTCGTCCAAGCGGTCTTTGGCTGTGGCGACACTGAGCGCGTCGCGCTTCGACAACGCCTCGGCTGTGATCGCGCCCACGGCGGTGGTCCATGCGAGCATTCGTGCCCGCTCTATGGCGTGTGCGGGTACGTATTCGGCCGTCATCGAGATGGCCCCTCCGAGCCGGATACCGCCTCGGCCAGCCGTGCGGCCGCCTCGATCGCCGCCTGTGGGGAGTTGAACTGGACCTCCAGGCGCACCCGCCCGCGGGCCATCGGGCGGACGCGAACTTCGATCCCCACCAGATCGCCCCATGCCGTGGCAGCCGCGAGCGTGGCCTCGTCGAGGTATTGCTCCTCATCGGATCCGATGCGAGGCTCCCGCTGCGCTTGCGGCTTCTCGTCGGGGGGAGCGACATCGTCGTTGCTTTCGCGGGCGCGAGCTTCGAGCCTCAGCACCCTCCATCTCTCTTTGACGGCCTTGGCGGCCAATTCCTCCCGTACCCCGGCATCCTTCGCGACCAGCAGCGCCCGTCCGTGGGCCACGCCCAACTCGTCCCGCTCGATGAGCCGAAGGATCTCCTCGGACAGGTTCAGCAGGCGCCTCAGGTTCGCGACCGCGCTGGCGCTCAGCCCGACGCGCTCTCCGATCTGCTGGTGTGTGAGGCCGAGCTCCACCAGTGTCTGGCAGGCGCGCGCCTGCTCCACGGCGTTGAGGTTCTCGCGCGCCATGTTCTCGATCAGCGCCACTTCGAGCGTGGCGGCGTCGTCGTATGGGCACAGCAGAGCGGGGATCGTCTCGAGGCCGGCGATCTGAGCGGCGAACCAGCGCCGCTCCCCGGCGACGATCTGGTACCTGCCGCCCGGACGGGGACGCACGAGCAATGGTTGCAGGACGCCGCGCTCGCGAATCGATCCCGCCAACGCGTGGAGCGCCGCCTGCTCGAAGCGCTGACGTGGCTGCGAGGGGTTTGGGTCGATCAGCTGGACCGGCAGCTCTCGAAACGCCTGCGCGGCGATCTTGGCGTCACGCTCGCCGTCATTGGATGCGAGTTGGCCGGTCATCCGTCATCTCCCACTCCGACGGGCATCGCTCAACGGGACCACGACGGCGAAGTTTGCCTCTGGAAAGCGAAAACCGCCAGGTCGCGAGATGCATCCACGCCGTCAAACTGTTACGAGGGATAACAACTAGAGACACGGCGCGCGCGATATGCAAAGATTTGACGCGGATGGCTCCCGTGCTTGGAGACGCGCGGGAGTGCTGGGCAGTACGCAGGGGGTTTCGCGCGCCACAAGGGACTGCGACCCACGGAACGGGAGAGACATGCAGACTCGCAACAACGGAGGGCCGCACCGGTCGCAACCGAGGCGCGACGGCTCGGTCACGACCCGACGCAGGGGCGGCCAGACGCTCCCGCTGATCGCGATCCTGCTCGCGCTCGCCCTGGCGCTCGTGGCGATCCTCGCCCCCGCCGGCCAGGCGCAGTCCGCCGCGCAGAGCTCTCCCGAAGCGCAGGCGCTGATCGCCGAACAGAAGGCCGCCGCCAAGCAGGCCAAGCAGGAAGAACGCGCGGCCGCGCAGAAGGCCCGCCGCGAACAGAGGGCCGCCGAACGCGTCCCCAGCGAAAAACTGCTCAAGGCGCGCTCGAACGAACGGACCCACGGCGTGCTGTTGATCAACTGCACGTCGATCACCTGGACGTTCAGGGAATTCCCCAACCTCCCGGGCAACACCGTCACCGAGAAGCTCAAGGTCGACCACGTCAGCACCTCCACCACGTTCACGTTCGACGGCTCCACCGGCACGAACGTCACGCCCATCAACGCGCCTCCTGGCAGCTACATCATCGACGGGTACGCCAAATGGAGGAGGTCGACCGCCAACGGCATGAACGGCGGCTTCGACATCCACGCGAAAGTCACGTGTCCCCCGCGGCCCGAAATGTCGGTGGAAAAGCTCCAGCGCGTCGAAGGTACCGGCGCGCCGTACACGAGCGCCCAGCAGACGGGCGAAGTGGGACAGACGATCGGCTATGAGATCGTCGTCAACAACCCCGGCAACGTGCCGATGACGGTCGGGGCCTTCACCGATCCGCGCTGCGACGCCGGCACGATCACCGGCGGTCCCGCGGGCGGCGTCCTCGCCCCCGGCGCCTCGAGCGCATACCTCTGCACGCACCTGATCACCGACGCCGACCTCACCGTGGGCTCCTACGCGAACACGGTCATGCTCACCGGCACGCCCCCCGACGGCGACGGCTCGCCCGAAACCAAAATCTCCAACACGGTCGTAACGGAAGTCAAGCCCACCTCTCCGGCTAAAAAAGAAGAAGAAAAAGAACAGGAAAAAACGACCACCACGACCGCCTCGCCCCCCACCCCCGCAGGCGGAACGCTCGGAACCAAAACCACCGAAACCCCGGGCAAAACCGGCGTAGCGGCATTCGCCTCTGGGACCGTGCCAAGCCTCAAAGGCCCCCAGGGCTGCGTGCGCTCGAGCTTCCGCGCAAGCATCAAGTCGGCGGGCGTCGCAAGCGTGATCTTCTACCTCGACGGGCACAAACTGAGGAGACTCACCGCGCACAGCGCCCACGGCGGACTGCTGTCGATCACCGTCGACCCGAGCAAGCTCAGGGTGGGTGCGCACCGGCTGCAGGCGAGGATCACGATGATCAAGGCCACCGCCGCAGCCAAAGCGGTGCAGGCGTCGCGTTCGATCACGATCGTGCGCTGCAGCTCGAACGTGGTCTCGCCGAAGTTCACCGGTTAGCCTCGCCGCGGTGCTCGCCGTCTCCCCCCTCCCCGTGCCGCCGGGCCCTGTCGTGCGCCTGTCGGACCTGCGCACCGTCTCGCACTGGGCCTACCCGACTGGGGAAGCGCCGATCCACGCGTCGCCCTCCGCGCACGCCCCGGTCGTCGGGCGGCTGCGGTTCCTGACCGTTGACGGGCAGGCGGAGCTGTACGTGGCGCTCGACTCCGAGCGGCTCGCCTCGGGCCACACGTGGATCCGCATCGAGGTTCCGGGACGTCCGAACGGACGCACCGGCTGGGTTCCGCGAGGAGCGCTCGGCACGCTCAACGAGGTCGACGGCTACCTGCTGATCGACAAGCGCCGCCTGCGCGCGACGCTGTTCCGCGACGGGCACGCGATCTTCGAGGCGCCCGTCGGCGTCGGCAAGGCGAGCACCGTCACCCCGTCCGGGCGCTTCTACGTGATGGAGAAGCTCGTGACGGCGAACACGCCCGTGTATGGGCCGCTGGCGCTCGGCACGAGCGCATTCGCGCCGACGCTCAGCGAATGGCCCGGCGGCGGCGTGGTGGGGATCCACGGCACCGACGAACCGCGGCTGATCCCCGGCCGTCCCTCGCACGGCTGCATCCGCCTGCGCAACGCGGACATCGAGCGGCTGTGGTCGCTGGTGAAGCTCGGCACGCCGATCGACATCACGTGAGCGGACGGGAACCGGAGTATCGTTCGCCCACGCGGTCGCCAGTCGCACCCCGGCCCGCATCTGTAGTGTTTTAGAAACAGTCATGGATCTAACTTTCAGCCCACAGGAGATCGCGTTCCGCGACGAGCTGCGCGCGTGGCTCGCGCAGAACCCGCCCGCGCCGGAGCCCACGGAGGGCGGCGAGGACGCCCATTACGGCTGGAGGCGCGACTGGCAACGCCGGCTCTACGACGCCGGCTGGGCGGCGCCCGCATGGCCGGCCGAGTACGGCGGCAGAGGCGCAACGCTGACCGAGTCGGCCATATATTTTGAAGAGATCGGACGCGCACGGGTGCCGATGGCGGCCAACGTCCTCGGGCTGCTGCTCGGCGGACCGACGCTGATGGTGTGGGGCACGCCCGAGCAGAAGGAGCGCTACCTCGCGCCCATCCTCTCAGGCGAGGAGATCTGGTGTCAGGGCTTCTCCGAGCCGGATGCGGGCTCGGATCTCGCGTCGCTCAAAACCCGCGCGGTGAAGGACGGCGACGACTGGGTGGTGACCGGGCAGAAGGTGTGGACGAGCGGCGCGCAGTACGCGAAGTGGTGCATGCTCGTCGCGCGCACCGACGGCGAGGTGGCCAAGCACAAGGGCCTGACGTACTTCCTGATGGACATGGAGCAGGACGCGGTGCAGGTGCGCCCGCTGCGCCAGATCACCGGCGAGGCGGAGTTCAACGAGCTGTTCATCGAGGAGGCGCGGATCCCCGACGCGAACGTGGTGGGCGGCGTCGGCAACGGCTGGAAGGTCGCGCTGACGACGCTGATGAACGAGCGCGCGGGCCTCGGCTTCGCGCTGCAGATCCGCCTGCGCCAGCTGCTGGACGACCTGATCGGCAAGGCGCTCGAGCGCGGGGTGTACGAGAACTACGCGGGCGAGCTCGCGGAGCTGCACGTGCGCTGCGAGTCGATCCGCCTGCTCGCGTGGAAGGGCCTCACCGACATCGAGCGCTACGGCCAGCCGGGCCCCGAGGGCTCGCTCGTGAAGTGGCTGTGGTCGGACACCAACCAGCGGTTGACGCAGCTGGCGGTGGACGTGGTGGGCCCGGACGCACTGACGAGCGGCACGCGCTGGAGCTACGAGCTGCTGCGCGCGCGCGGCAACACGATCGAGGGAGGCACCACGGAGGTGCTCAAGAACATCGTGGCGGAGCGCGTGCTCGGATTGCCGCGATTGAAGGTGGCGGTGTGATGAATTTTTATGAACTGCGCCCTTCGGGCTCCGTACTCGGGTCGCGTAGCTGATGGACTTCGGCCTGACAGACGACCAGCGCGAGATCCAGCGCACGGCGCGCGACCTGCTGGCCGAGCGCGCGAAGCCAGAGCGGGTGCGCGCGTACGCGGAGTCCGCGCATATGGACGCGGAGCTGTGGAGCGAGCTGTGCGAGCTGGGCTGGCCGGGGATCGCGATCTCCGAGGAGCACGGCGGGCAGGGGCTCGGCATGATCGAGCTGTCGATCTTGTGCGAGGAGCTGGGGCGCTCGCTCGCCCCCGTCCCCTACCTCCCGAGCATCATGGCGGCGAGCGTGATCGAGCACGGCGGCTCGCCCGAGCAGCAGGCGCGCTGGCTGCCGGGATTGGCGTCGGGCGAGACGATCGGCGCGCTGGGCGCGGCGGTTGACGGCGTTGCGGATCTGGTGATCGGCGGAGCGGACGCTCAGCTGATCGTGCTGGTGGAAGACGACGGCTCCGCGCGGGTTATCTCGAGCGACGAGGCCGACGTGAGTCCGCTCGCGTCGATCGACCCCACCCGCTCCGCGGCGCAGGTGAGCGCTGGCGACGGCGGTGAGCTGCTCGCGGACGGCTGCGCGGGGCTCGGCCGTGCGCTCGTGGCCGTCAGCTCGGAGCTCGTGGGCGTTTGCGACAGGGCGCTCGCGATGACGGTCGAGTACGTCAAGGACCGCAAGCAGTTCGGCGTGCCCGTGGGCGCCTACCAGGCGGTATCGCACCGCTGCGCGCAGATGCTGCTCGAAACCGAGAAGGCGCGCTCGACCGCGGCGTTCGCCGCATGGACCGCGGACGCCGACGCGGGGCAGCTAGCGGAGGCGGCGGCGATGGCGAAGGCGTGCGCGTCGGACGCCGGACGCGAGGTGACGGCGAGCGCGATCCAGGCGCACGGCGGGATCGGCTTCACGTGGGAGGCGGACATCCACTGGCTCTACAAGCGCGCGCAGCTCGACGCCGCGCTGCTCGGGGACGCCAAGAGGCACCGTGCTCGCATCGCAGCGATCCTGGCCGAGAAGGCCGGGGCCGCGACCGCCGCCTGAGCTTCTCCCCTCGCCGCCGCGACCCGCTCGGCTACGCTCATCGCCGTGGCTCTCTACGCAGCGTTCCTGCGCGGCATGAACGTCGGTGGGCACCGTCTCACGAACTTCGAGCTGTGCGCGCACTTCACCGCGATGGGCTTCGCTGAGGTGGCGAGCTTCCGCGCCAGCGGCAACGTGATCTTCGCCGGGAAGGATCAACCCGACGAGACGGTCGCGACACGCATCGAGCAGGGGCTCGAGGAGGCGCTCGGCTACGCCGTCCCCACGTTCATCCGCGCCGCCGGCGAGGTGCGCGAGATCGCCGACACGGAGCCGTTCGAGCGCGCGCACGTGGAGGCATCGACCGGCAAACTCCAGGTCGCGCTGCTGGGCGCGCGTCCCTCGGCAGCCGACCGCAGGGCGGTACTGGCGCTGGAGAGCGACGCGGACAGGCTGGTTTTCGGCGAGCGCGAGCTCTACTGGCTGCCATCGGGCGGGATGTCTGACTCGGATCTCGACCTGAAGGCGATCGAGCGCCTGCTGGGTGCGATCACGATCCGGACGAAGGGCACGATCGAGCAGATCGCGGGCAAGCACTTCGCGACCTGAGGGGTAGTCTTTTGTAAACAGCTTTCGATAGCGAGGGGACTCGATGGCGAGCGTGGAGACGGTGCAGGGAGCGATCGACGCAGGCGAGCTGGGTGTGACGCTCGCGCACGAGCACGTGCGCTTCCGTGACGAGGCTGTCGCCGCGGAGTGGCCCGGACGCTACGACGAGCAGGGGGAGCTCGACGCGGCGCTCGAGGCGGTTGGTGCGGCGAAGGCGAAAGGCGTGCAGAGCATCGTCGACCCGACCGCGATGTTCGGAGGGCGCGACGTGCGCTTCATGAAGCGCGTCGCGGATGAGAGTGGCGTGCGGATCGTGGCGTGCACGGGCATCTACAGCTACGACTACCTCCCCCACTACTTCGCCAACCGCGACGTCGACGTGATGGCCGAGCACTTCGTCTCGGACATCGAGACGGGTATCCAGGGGACGGACATCAAGGCGGCGTTCCTCAAGTGCGCAGCCGACGCGGCCGGCGTGACCGAGAACGTCGAGAAGATCCACCGCGCGGTCGCGCGCGCGAGCGTGCAGACGGGCGCGCCGATCATGGCCCACTCGATGCCCGCCGTCGCGACCGGTCCGCGGCAGGTGGAGATCTTCGAGGAGGAGGGAGTGGACCTCACGCGCGTGCAGATCGCCCACTGCGGCGACAGCGAGGACCTCGACTACATCGAGGGACTGCTCGCGAAGGGCGTGTACGTGGGACTGGACCGCTATGGCCTGGAGATGTACCTGCCGATCGACAAGCGCAACGCGGTCGCGGCCGAGCTGCTGCGCCGCGGGCACGCCGAGCGGCTGATGATCTCCCAGGACTACTGCGCCACGATCGACTGGTTCCCGCCGGAGGCCGAGGAGATGTTCACCGCCGCGGGCGCGATCCGCAACTGGTCGATGACGCTCGTGTTCGACGAGGTCGTGCCGGCGCTGCGCGATCTCGGCGTGATGGACGACGCGGTGTTCGCGACGATCTTCAAGGAGAACCCGCGGCGCTGGCTGGCGGGCTGAGCAGCTCGGGCCCCTCGGGCGCGCCCCCGGCCTTGTTGACCGCGGGGTTCGCCGGCCGCGCCGACAGCCGCTCGGCGGGCAGCGCTCCACACAGCGCCAGCGCGTCCTCCGCCCCGAGGCTGTGGTTGAGCCACGCCAGCTGCGCGTCGCGGTCGGCGAGGATCACGGGCATGCGGTCGTGGATCGCCGCGGCGGTGCGGTTCGGCGCGGAGTCGCACGTGAGCAATGTGATGCTCTCGATCCACTCGCCGTCGATCTTCGCGGGCGTCCACAGCGCGGCGAACGCGAACGGTACGCCGCCGTCGACCTGGAAGAAGAACGGCTGACGAGGCTCGCTGCGCTTCTCCGGTTTGATCCACTCGAAGTAGCCGTCCGCGAGCTGCAGCGCACGGCGCGAGCCCTTCGGGATCAGGGAGCGATACGCGGGCCGCGTCGTGACGGTCTCCATCCGCGCGTTGATCGTGTTCCCCGCGCTCTTCAGGTCCTTCGCCCACGGCGGTATCAGGCCCCAGCGCAGCAGCCGCGCCTCGGGCTCGCCCTTGGGCGAGACGATCGCCAGCACCTCTTCGGTGGGTGCGATGTTGAAGCGCCGGGTGCCCGCGTCGCCCGCGATCGGGACCCTGAAGCGTTCGTTCAGTTCTTCAGGGCCCTTGGTGTTGGTGTAGCGGCCGCACATGGGGTGAGGGTAGTCGGCGCCGAGGCGCTGCGGACAGGCCATCGACCTGTTGCAGCTCCCGGCGCCGAACCCCCTCCGTGCCATCTCGGAATGCTTGCTCGGGCCTTCTAGCCCTTCTTCTTGGCCTTGTGTTTCTTCGGGCAGCCCGCGACGGCGATCTTTGTGGTCTTTTCGATGAAGGCGCCGTTTTGGCCGGTGATCTGGGTCGGCATCAGGAGCTTCTGCCCGCACATGCTGTATTTCGCTTTCGGGGCTAGGAAGCTGGCGAGCGCCGAGTGCGGGCCCTCTGGGAGTGTCAGTTCGATCGTGGAGATCGGCGCGTCGGGGATCGTATTGAACGTGCTCGTGGTGATGCCGTTCTTGATCTTCGTCTTGCCGTCCTGGATCAGCGTGACACCTTCGCTCTGAAGCACCAGCTCGAGATCCGGGGTCCCCGCGCTGCCATGCGACACCAGATACGCCGGGCCCGTGAACGGGGTCTTCAGCAGCGGCGTTACCGCTCTTGCGGTCCCGACCAGCGACCCAGCGGGGCACGAGGCCGGGTTCGCTTCGAACACCGCCGCCAGACAGGCTTTCTGAAGCGTTGAGAACCTCGACGGGAGCTGCTTTGGCAGAGCAACCTTGATCTTCGACAGGTTCGCCTGCCCCGACCTGGAGGTGATCTTCACGCGCAGAGACGCCCCACCGGCTTTGCTGCTCTTAGCCTGCGTCGAGACCGAGAACGTCGGCTTGAACGGAAGCTTCGCGCAGTTGGTGACCTGGAACGGCGCCGATACCGACGCGCTCGCGCCGCCCGTACCCGTGAGCTTCCCGGTAACCGCAAGCTGGTTGCAGTCGGTCGGGTTGAACGTGAATCCTGGACGGTCGAGCGTCACCAAGACCCGCTTCAGCGTCACCGGGACACCAGCGCCCTCACCCGAGAGCATTGTCGGGAACGGATCCGAGACGACCGTGGCCTGTGCTGTGGTGGGGTTGATCCGGATCGAGCCACGCACCACGACCGTGCCCAGGTTGAACGGGCCCGCGACCGCCGGGACCTCGACGACCTCGCCAAATGGACCGCCGTTATACGAGCCCGTCAGATACACATGGCCCTTCACCGACACCGGATCCGAGCCAGCACCAGCCTCCGCCGTCACCGTCCCGATCTCAGACGCCGCGGGGCACGTCCCCGCCACGGCTTCCGTCGAGCCACACAGCGGGACGCCAGCAAGCTTCGCCAACAAGCCCGGAGCCAGCGTCGCTTCAAGCCCACTCAAACCCTGTTCGCCGTCTTGACGCGAGAACGACAGCGCGAAGGGCGTGAACGCTCCGGCCTGGCCCGACTCGGTACCGGCCGTGAACCCCGGCGCGAACGCACCAGAGGGGCACGGCGAGCCACCAGGGCCAGACGTGACAGCGAATGGCTGCAAACCCGCAGTCACAGCCACACCAGGCTCAGCCCACGAAGCAAATGAGGCGCTCCCTTCCGTGTACGAGCCACACGCCGCTGGCGTCTGGAGTGCCGCACGCGGACCACCGAAGAAGTCCAGCTTAAGGTCTTCAAACGGCAGCTGCGGGTTTTCGTTGAACGTCGTCGTCAACTGACCCGTCGCGGGGTCGAGCGTGACCCTTCCCGCCAGCTTCACGACCACACCAGTCTGCGGATCGTCGATCGCAATATATAGAGCAATGAGCGACCCGAACTTGTTCGAGCCCTGCCCCGGACCACCGTTACCCTGCTTCGCGATATACACCGCACCCAGCAACGGATGATTCACAAGCGGACTCACCAGTTCAACAGTCCCGACCTTCGATGCATCCAGACAACTCGCCGGTGCCGGCCCGTCCAGTTCAATCTGAGCCTCAGAACAACCAGCCAGGCCGTTCGCGCTCGCCGGATTGACCGCCAACCCCTTCGGTAGCACAACCGTCGCATCCTTCAAGTCGGCCTCCGCTAGACCAGCAGCGCTTTCTTCCTGCGGGATATGAAGATCGACATGCGAGCCAGTAGGGGAATCAGCCGCGCTCGCTTCCGGCTGCACCGAGATCCTGGGTGTGAAGTGCAGGCGGTCGCAGCCCGTCATGCCTGGCATTGCTGTGTCAAGCTCCGCGAACTCGCCTGGCGCCTGATACGTGTCCGCTTCAACACTTGTCACAAGTGGTTCTGCCGAACACGACGTCGGATTCGTCAAGAACGGACGCAACGGCGCATTGGTTTCACACGGAGGCGCTTTATATTGTTCAGTGCCCGACGGACAGTGTCGTTCATCATTGTGACTCGGATCCGCCGGAACACCCCAAATCCGCACTTCGGCTCCCCCTACAGGCTCGACCGTGGCGATATTCAGGCTATCCGCGTCGATGCCATAATCAAACCCGGTGCGCACACTACCAACGATAAACGCGCTCGCGACTTTGCTGAAGCGCGCACTGAACTCTGCCGCTACACCACGCCGCGGCACAACATTGAACAATGGCGCAGTCAATGATTCGGCCCCATAACCGATAAGCTTGACCGTCATGAGCCCGATCTCAGCGGCAGCGCTGCAGTTCTGGCGTTCGGAGTCATAGCGGGTGCACTGCGGTACTGCCTGCGGGTTACCGATCAGGCCCGCTGGAAGATGTACGCGAATATCCTTAACCGTACCTGCAGCCCCTTCCCCGCCCCCTACGTGGTCGACGTTAGTGTTCAGGGTGATGTTCGTGGTGAGCATATACGGATGCCCGCCCGCCTGTGTGTAAGGATGTGCTTCGGAGTCGCTAGCTTCGAGCGCAAATGCCGCAAGCCCGAACGTGACAAACCGTTCGTCAGGAGTTCGCGCTTCGCCAAATTCATTCCTAATGAAATACCGGTAGTGGTAGACCGTGTTCGCGCTCAGTCCTGACAGCCGGGCGATCGCCTGCAGCGTCCGCCCTTCGCCAGCGAGAGTCTGCGGCTTACACCCCGCAACGGCTGGACTAGAATAGCCAGTGCTCACAAACCGCGCGTCGGTGACGTATTCCACCACACATTCGCTCGGAGCGCCAAAATCTTCGACCTTGGCCCTAAGTACCGCATCATGAGGATCAGCAAGCGCTGATAGGCCTTCGACTGCAGCAGCTGGGGTCGTCACGAACGTGCTATCGGGCCCTTCGACGACGCCTGCTTCACTTTCCGCGACGAACCTGTAATGGTATTCAGTACTAAGCTCAAGACCTACGACTTCCACACTAACTGGCCTTTCCGTCATGCTCGCTTCCACTTCGGCATCAGGCACAGGCACGCTAAAACCATATCCGGTGGTTGTGCCATATTCGAAGCGATATTTCGTCGCGAAACCATGAGGATTAATATGAGCATGCAGCAGTGTACTCGTCTGCGTGGTACTACTCGCGGACTCTTCGCCGATGCTAGCCGGCCCTCTCGTTTCAAACGTCGCATCGTTACTGGCGCTATTGACATTGTTCGCGTTGTGTGCCACAAGCCGAAAGTGATATACGGTGTCAGGGGCTAGCCCGCTAACGTTCGTGCTCACTTTGGTCACCCCTGAGTAAGGCGTCGCTGGAGAGCACGGCGCCGTTTCGCCATACGATTCCGTTGTGCCGTATTCGATCTCACACGAGGTCACATCACTGCCTCCAGCGGGGTCAACCTGCCCGTTCACGGTTGCGCTCGTCGTCTGCTCACTAGACGCGGGATCGCTACTCACGTCAGGAATCGTAATGAGTGGCCCAAATACGTCAATTCGCCCGAGTTCAAGATCTGCAACGTACAGATCTCCCGTCTTCGCATCTATCCCGACGCTTGCTGCAGACCCTCCTTCTGGGATCGCAATCCGGGAGACGAACGTCCCCGTCGGAGCGAACTCGTCAACCGCGCCTTCGCCGGTCACATAAAGATCACCCGTCTTTGGATCAACCGCATCGCGGAAAAAGAAGACCGAGCCAAAGGAGCCGCCTGGAGGCCCGGTCAGCCGTGACTGATACGTCCCGGTGGAGTCGAAGACATCGACACTGCCCCTCCCATTGTCGGTGACGTATACGTCACCAAACGCCGAACTAGCGGGATTATCATCTACCGCGACGCCATCTACTTCTCCGAATTCGCCTTCGCTTGCTTCTTCGGCAAAGACGCTCAGTTTCGAGATACCTGGGTCATATTTATAAATAGTCTTTGCGGTCGCAATGATCACACTACCAGATCCATCTACTGCCACAGCGACTGGTTCATCACCATTGGGGAGCGCGATCTGCGGTGGTCTGTATTCGCCCATGGGACCAAACTCGTCTACGGCATGCGCACCTGAGTCGGCTACAAAGAGATCACCGCTCCCGTCCACTGCGTTTTGCGCCCTAAAGCCGAAGCCGCCAGAGAACGGGACAGCTTCCGAAATGCCGGTGATCGGTGGCGGCAGATACGCTCCGGATCCATCGAACTTCTTCACACCGGCGCTAAACAAGTCGGTGACGTACACATCACCCGTCGACACACTTGAGGAGTTATCCACCGCCAGCCCGAGTGGAAACACGCCACCAGCTTCAAATTCGGTCGAGAGTACTGAGTGGACCTGGGCAGCCAGTGCGGCCGAATCGTCAATGACCATCGCGAGCGATGCGAGTACGATAGCCGCTATAGCGACCGCAATACCGCGGCCAACACGCGTGATCGTTTTTTCGTAAATTCTGTTGCTGCCGTGTTCCTTCATACCCATATCCTCTCCGCGCTTCCAACACTCAACCAAATAGGGATAGTCGCGCGTGCTCACTTGCCAACCCCAGACATAGCGCCAGATGCACGGGCTCCATAACGCCTGCGTGCACGACGCATGCAGACAACCCGCTTACGCTTACTCTTCCTCCGCTGGCATGCGTGCAGCGCTCGTTCAAACTTCTGCCTACGTGTCGCGGCCACTGTGTGCTCTGGCAGCGGGAGATTCCCCGAGTCCTGCAAACCTGTTGTCTGCAGAGGCGGCAAGGCGACTACGCCCCCTTCCGATGCCCTACAACCTTCGCCACCACAAGGGGCAGGAACCTCTGGTTCAGAAAAGCCACCTTCAACACGCGCGTCATACAGACGCATCCCATCACCGGTGTCGCCCTGCACCAGATGTTGTGTCGTGGCAAAGAAGATATCACTGCCGCTTGAGCTCGCATCGTAGAAGAACGAGTTGGCTTCGCTCGTCCCGCTCGAAATCAGGCTCAGATGCCCTCCCACATACTCATATACGTTGCTGACGTCATTCCCCGCCCCAACAAGGAGGGGATTTGCGGTATCAAAGAAGACACGTCCGTCATCAACAACGTTACGCTCTAGGTAACCCTGTCCCCAGCTGTCGCTTGATGCCTCGATTCGCGGGAGTTCCGCAGGCGCCGTCGGACGCGCGCCACCTGGAGAACACGACACGCAGTGGAGTTCCTTCTGAGTCGCATCGTAAAGAAATATCTCAAGACAAGGCGCCGTAAATCCGCCAATTTCGCAGTCCAAGCCTCGTGCAGGGGTATTGTCGTATCCCGTGAGCCGTTCGGTCGAGTTAAAGCCGATGTAGCGCCCATTTGACGATACCCGCGCCGTGAGTTCGTTTAGCGTCCAATCACGTGCGTCTTCCTGGCTCGCTGAAAGGGTCGCAATAAGTTGCGGTATGCCTTCATGGAACACGTAAAGATTGGGACTGCCTGCGTTCGCTCCCGCTATAAGCGCGGCTTGCGCCACGACGTACAAATACGATCCGTCATCACTGATCCCGCTCAATCCATTGAGACCGAGATCGCCCTCTGGTGTTAGATCATTAAGTTGACTCGTATGCGTATCATATTCATAAAGATGCTGGCCACTACCCGCATTCGTATCGGCAGTCAACTTAGCGTTGGCGTTATCAGTAAAGAAGATGCGGGTGTCGCTTGCATTGGCCGCCAGAAAGGAGCCGCCGCCCCCAGAACCTCCAACTTCAGAGACGTCGAGCTGAACCGTACACGCCTTTTCGCTTTCCAGACATTTGCCTTCCAGACCGCGAGCGCTTTCCTGTTTCTGCTCGACATTCTCGCGCAAAAACAGTTTTCCTTCAGTTTCGAACACCACTCGGGTTCCATTGGCCGACACGGGATGGGTGATCTGGGCTGTACCAGGGAAAGCTCCTCCCCGGAAGGCATTTGGAGAGACGCCAACGGTCGGTGTGCCATTCGGCAAAACGGTTACCAAGCTCACAGCACCGGATGCCCACTCGTACAGGCTTGCGCCGACAGGCGCGGATTCAATCAGTTTAGCCCCATCTTCGAACACCACGTGACTGAAATCATCCGAGGCGCCCTGGAACCATGCGTCGCCTGGTGTCACCCCTGTCGGAGTGATGTTAGCGAGAGAGTACAAACCACTAGCGCTGTCTCTGACGAGCACATTTTGAAAGCCTTCGGGTTCTCCAGGCACCAACGCCGGATTATTGCCCGGGCACTGATATACGGCGTGCTGTTCAGATCCTGGCGAGGCAAATCCATCTGTAAGGAGTGTCTTGGACAGATCAGCCGAAAAAAGCATCGTTGGGCGGCATTCTGGGAAAGCGCTGGTCGTCGGCGAGAGCCGTGGCCCAACTGGTTCGGTAGCCCAGCCATCCGACTTTCGAGTGGAAATACTGTAGGACTCGCCTCCTAGAGAGCCTGAGAGCGGATAGAACGAGAACCATCCGATACCGCCACCCGCGGTCGCCGCTCGCGCGCCGCGATGAAAACTTTCGCCCCCCTGGAGATGTGGAGTACCTTCCGACGGACTGACCAGCTCGAAGGCCCGGCAGTCAGGAAGGAACGTCGCGGCTTGAGCATCTCGCAATGATTCGTTAGCACATTCAGCAGCGTTCGCAGGCTGAGCTCCCCAATCCATCCCGCCGATCCCAATCAGGCATAGCGTCGCCGCTAGTACCCACAAACCGATACGAATACTTACAACTTTTCGCGTGCGTCCTAGCTCTTGACAAACGCTCACATTAAGACTCCATGTCATAGCTCCACTTCCAGATGCACTTCCCATCTTCACAACTCCTCTCCCAAACATTGCACCCGACCAGGTACTCCAATTCGCCCAGGACCGTAGTTCAAACCAATGCCCTATGGCAAGATCGGTCGTCCGAATTGACCAGATGGTCCGGAATGAGCTTCTGCAAAGGTGTTATACAACTCGCCGCGCTCGCTGTCTCGAACGCGGCCCGACGACGCCACGACGGACGGGGCCCGTGTTTGTGGCGGTCCCCATCCGACGAGCGCCCGCGCGATTTAGCTAACGCGCAGTTGTCATGCTACTTATTCCCACTGAATAGACCCACCCGCGTCTGCTTCGACCGTACTGTTGCCGACGTACGTTCCGGTTTTGGAAGTACTGTATTGCTCTAAGCAACCGGTACCTACCGCTTTTGATTCGATTTCTGAAACGTTTGCCGCAACTAAGATTGTTTTGTTGTTAGGGTTTGTATAAGTAATAGTTGTAAGGGGTCCTTGCGCCGGAACGTCAATCGTGCATTTGGCTCCGAACACGGTTGCTACGATGGAGATTAATTTCAAAATCTTTACGCTGTTGTCCGCGCTGAATTCATATTCAGCTAAAATTGGCTCGTTTGGTTTCCCGGTGAGCTCGCTCTGGCCTGTAGCAACACAGTTCCTGTACGAAACCGTTACTGTCTGCGTTAAGGTTTTGAGCGTTGCCGGTGTAATGCCATGTCCTTCTATGGTTTCGCATTCAAGCGTTCCAGCTAAGGTCTTGAAGACCTGTAGCCCGACATCTTTCTTGGCTAAGACTAACAGTGTCGGTGAGCTGCCTACGAAAGAATGCGCTGATGCTCCCGCTGCGACTATCGCGCCGAACGCGAACACGGCCGTCAGGGCGGCACCAATCACCTTTACTAATCGCATATCAAACTACTCCTTTTGTTGTATGTGCGTCGACCTATGGCACTCAATTCTTCTGAACAGAGCATCATAGAGCCGACAGATTGAGAACCAAAAACGCCGCTCCCCATACTGCAGTCGTGCGTTCCGGTGGGGCGAATCTGCCAGAGGGCCAGATCCTCGTCAAGGGGGGTTTTTACTGAATCAACATCGAACTTCAGCTGGGCCCCAGTTTTCCGGCAGAAGGGATCAACCTGAGTGCTGGAAAACTACGAATTCTCGCGAGACTACCGTTTCTAGTTTCCGCAGGTGCCGTCTTCAGAACCAGCGAAGCCTTGACCCATCCCTCGTCTCACATCAGCACAGGTTCGCGCCAGACTTCAGTAGATACCAACCTGACAACAGGTGAAACGATCGGAGACTTCAGTCAATCCCCGCTCATCCGCGCGTCCCACAACCCCGGATCGGTCCGATACAACACGTGCGGCGCCAGCGCATGTCCCGCCGGAAGCCCCGGATGCCGAAAGTCCTCGGCAGGATCGCGCAGCATCCCCAGCCGCGCCATAACGCGCCGCGAAGGCAGATTTCGGGCGGCGGTGAACGCGACGATGCTCCGCAGCCTCATCTCGTCGAAGCCGAAGCTGATCGCCGCGGTGGCCGCCTCGGTGGCGATCCCACGCCCCCAGAAGGCGGGTGCGAGGCGCCAGCCGATCTCGATAGCGGGCGTGAAGTGGGCTTCGATGTCGACGGGTAGGAGCCCGACGCATCCCACGAACGGCGCCTCCCCCGGAATCTCGACGGCCCACAGCCCGAATCCGTTCGCCTCGAAGCACGCTTCCATCCGCTCGACGAACGCGTCGCTCTCGGCGACCGAGAGCACTGCGGGGAAGTGCTCCATGACGAGCGGGTCCGCGCTCATCAGCGCCCACGGCACACGGTCCTCGCGCCGCCATGGACGCAGACGGAGACGCTCTGTTTGCAATTCCGGACCGCTTGGCACCGCCGGATCGTAAGCGCAACCCGGGCAACTCTGCTGACCGAGTCGGACAATCGGGCTTTTATCTAGTGTACAAGCCGAACAGGCAGCGTCTTGAGCTGATTGATGAACGGCGATTCGACGTACGTCGGTGTTCCCGCGAGCCGCATGTTCGGGAAGCGCGCGAGTGTTTCCTCGATCATCACCTTCAGCTCGAGGCGCGCGAGCGCGGTGCCGAGGCAGAAGTGCCGCCCGCCGGCGCCGAATGCCTGGTGCTCCGCCTTGCGTCGCAGGTCGAAGCGGTTCGGGTCCTCGTAGCGCGTCTCGTCACGGTTGGAGGACACGTACCACATGACCACCTTCTCGCCCTCCTTGATCTCCTGCCCGTGCAGCTCCGTGTCGCACGTCGCGGTGCGGCGGAAGTGCGCGAACGCGGGAAACATCCGCAGCGACTCCTCCACCGCATCAGGCACGAGCGACGGGTCCTCGAGCAACAGCCGCATCTGCTCGCCGTCTTCCATCAGCGCGCGCATCCCGCTGCAGTAGGTCGCCTTGGTGGAGTCGTTGCCGGCGGCCACGAGCAGGAAGAAGCCCATCACGATCTCGTGTTCCTCCAGTTTCTGCCCGTCGACCTCCGCGTGCACCAGCACGCTCGTGAGATCGTCCGTCGGGTTCTCGAGGCGCTCGGCGATCAGCTTCCTGCAGCGCTCGAAGATCTCGGGGATGTCCTTCTGCAGGACGTCGTCGATGCCGCCCGGGTTGAGGTCGACATCGCCGGCGCCGAGCGCGGAGTTCATCAGGCTCGCCCACACCGCATCGTCCTCCCTGGGGATCCCCATGAAGCTGCCGATCACCCGAGAGACGGCCGGCTGGGCGATGTCGGCGACGAGGTCGCACGTGTCGCGGCCCTCGAGCTTGTCGAGCACGTCCCTCACGATCTCCCTGATCGCCTGCTCGTGGTCGGCGATCCGCTTGGGCGTGAAGCCGGCCTGAAAGAGCGCCTTGATGCGGTCGTGCTTCGGCGGGTCCATCCCAATGAACATCGCGCGCGTCAGCTCGAGCGGGAAGACTTCGGAGACGGCTGTGATCCCGCCGAGCTCGGAGGAGTACGTCTTCCAGTCGCGGCTGACCGTGTGGACATCATCGGCCGTGGTCACCGACCAGAACCCGGCCTCGGTCGGGTACTCGGTCACGCGGGCGGTCCAGTGCACCGGGCACTCGCCCCTCATGCGCGCGAACAGCTCGTGCGGCGGGCCATCCTGCCAGTGCTCGCGCTCGCCTACGAGCACCTCGTCGAGATCGCTGCCCACTGCCGCCATTCCGCCCTCCCGGATCGCTGTAAAAGACGAACAGATCATACTGGCTGGCCGGCCAGTATGGTGCGGTACTCTGCTCTGAAAGAGGGCGGACGCCGCGCCCTCCGCTGGGTCGGAGAGACGCGGCGCCCGTTCGAGGTCGCCCAACGCACAGAGATTCGTCGAGCGGGCTCTCAAGGCGCGCCCCAAGGAGCAGGAGAGGACGCCTCAAGTGTTTGAGGTTTCGTGCTTTCACTTCCCTTTCTATTGCCCTCGGGTCACTTAGATCCCGAGGACTGGAACGGACGATGTTCTAGCAACATGATCACCAGGTCCACAAGAGCGGAATTTTCCGCACGAGTAGTTCTCTGAAAGTCCGCTGACACGAATTGCGCTGAATTCCGTGGTTTTTCGCCATCGGACCTCGCGCCAGCCGAGAAACACTCCGTGCAGAATCGGCCTTGCGGACTCGAATACGAGTGCTCGGCGCCAGCGCTGTTACGTGACGCGCTTCTTGATCTTCATGTCGCGTCGAGGATCAGCGTGATCCCTTCGCCCTGCAGGATCGTCTCGAGGTCCGGGAATGCAGCGCCGGTGTGTGAGACAAGATAGGCAGGCCCGGTCAGCGGATGCGCGAGCAGAGGCGTCACGGCGGTCGCCTGTCCGACGACCGACGCCGCAGGACAAGACGCGGGGTTCGCGTCGAACACGCTGTCGATGCACGCTTTCTGCAGTGTCGAGAGTCGCGACGGAAGCTGTATCGGAAGGTCCACCTTGACCTTTGCGATGTTCGCCTGACCCGCACCTGAGGTAACCCTCACGTGTAGCGATACTCCGTTCTTCTTGCTCGTCTTGCCCTGAGTGCGACCGTGAACTTCGGCTTGAAGGGCAGGATTGCTCAGTTGACCGCCTGGAACGGGATCGGGCTGCTCGCAGTCGTTCCGGTTGCATTCGCGGACGTCGTCTCGATCGCCATCGCGTTGCGGTTCGTCGGGTTGAACATGAACCCTTCGCGGATGATGTCGACGTGGATCATCCGGATGTTCAGCGGCACGCCGTTCAGCTGTCGTGGCAGCTGGTCGCTGATGACGGTCAGCGTCCGGGTGTGGGTCGGATAGCGATCGAGGCGCGCACGACATCCGTGCCCAGACCTGTGTTCCCAGCCAAGCTAACGGGCCGGCCTGGGCTGAGCGACGGCCGACAGCCCGAACGGCTTGCCTGCGTACGGACTGGTCAGATACACCTTGCTGCCGGCGATCGTCAGCGGCGCGGAACCCGGGCCTACAACGATCTAGCCCAACCCGATCAGCGAGCCCGCGGAGCAGGTCCCGGCGTTCGCCTGTGGCTTCGGGGCACCGTTCGACGCTCTCGAGCACGCCCAGCAGCCCCGGCGGAGTCGTGAGACTGACGCGCCTGAGAGGCTGATCGCCATTTGCGCGACTGCGTCATCGCGAACCCGCTGACCAGTGAGGCGTCGCGGCTGTCCCCGTCCCGACCGGCGGCACAATCAGCGCAAAGCTCGCAACAAGGGTGATGTGCACACCTCGAGCGCGATTCATTCCGAATCTCAGGAACCGCGCCTCCCGCTTCTTATTGGTCTTTCGTGCCTTGCTTGCTCCCTTACCCTTCTTCTCCACGCATCGGCCGTGACGGCGTGTATGCCCCTTCTTGCGTTTCTTCTTGGAACCTTTCTTCACAGGCACCGGCACCAGAACCGGCACCCATCGCGGTAAGTTGCCTGACGGCCCAGAGGAACCGCTGGCGACGGATTGGCCCAACGGGGCTCCGCCCGCCTGCCGATATCCGCTTTCACACACTCCCTCGTTTACCGGTGAGGCCTGCTCGTGTGCACGGCAATCCGGCGAGCCGGCTGATCGACCGACACGAAAACCAGCGCTAGGACATGCTGCCCCAGCGGGCGCCGACGCCATGAATCCCGAGAAGACAACAAGAGCCCAAACACCGACCCCCACCAATGCGAACCTGCTCACCTTGAGAGCCCCAATGCGATCCATCGTTCCCACCCCCTAACACTTACGGGCTCAAAGGAGACACATGATCGATGTCGTCCCAACTAGCCTTTCACCTTTCACAAGCACCACATTGAATGAGCAATGCAGACTTTCCGACTTCCTTCACCTCAGCGTTATCTCTTCTGTTCTGCACGCAATTCGATTGTAGGCTTGTTACAACATAATGCTTCCACAGACGACTTTGCCCGCAACGGCCGCACAGACCTGTACTCCTAGTGCTAAGGCCTCCGGCGCGGCCCGGTATGCACCGAGCGCGAACATCTCGATAAGCAACAGTCCGAGTCGTTTTGCATTTTTCATGCGATGCTCCTTGACTGATGGAGCGCGCTGAATGAGGCGACTCTGACGACTCAGGCATCATGGCTGAGCTCAGCTCCAGGCTACAACCCCCCGTTTTTGGTCTGCCCGCCCGGAAACGCCGGACGGCGAAAAAGGTAACAAGCCTTTTTGTGTCGTGACCCTGCCAGCCTGGCTGTGCTTTTCAAACGCCTAGAGCCGCCCGCTCCGCACATTTGAGCGAATGGGCTCTGAACCTGCGATGTCAGCGTGCGGGCGTTACAGCAGTCGCGGCGACAAGCGCCCGTCCAGCGAACTTGAGCGCGGTCGACAGATGAGCTTCGAGGGTCCCGACGTTGTGTTCGCCGGAATACACCACGCTCTTCGCATCCGCACCGGCAGCACGCAGAGCGGCAGCGAACGGAGCGTTCTCGCTCGGGTCGGCGATGCGATCCGATGCCCCGCCATACACGAAGGCGTGCAGGCCGAGTCGAGAGAACACCTTTCTATCGGTGCGCAGATTTGAGTCGAGCCCATTGAAGAACCCCAACCAGCTCTCCACCACACCGAACCGGTACGGATTGGACAGCGCGACGTTCATCGCCCCGTACCCGCCCATCGAGTCCCCCACCACCGCGCGCGCCCCGCGCGCCGCGACCGTCGGCAGCATCCGGTCAACCATCTCCTGCACTTCGAGAATGTAGGTTTCGTAGTGGTTGCGCCACAGATTCGACCCAGGCCCGCCCTGGACCATCACCGCGATCAGCGGCGGAATCTCGCGCTTTGCGATCAGATGGTCGAGCTCGCCCTGCACGCCGATCTGCAGAAACGCGGAATCGGACTGATCGGTGCCCGTGAGCATGTACATCACCGGATAGTGGGCGTTTGTGCTCGCATAGCCCGGCGGCAGGTACGTGAGGAAGGATCCCGTGCCGTGCAGCGCCTTGGAGTGGTAGCTCGCGGTGTCGATCACGCTTCCCGCTTCATCCTCGCTGACCTTGGTGAGGGTGGGTAGCGAGAACAGCGGCGACGGCTGCTCGAAGCTCGCGGGCAGCGCCTGCGCAACCGGCTGGCTGGCGCCGATCCCGATCAGCCTCTCGATGCCCAGTTGCCCCCGCAGCGCAAGCGCCACGCCCGTCGAGAGCAGAGCGCTCAGCAGCACCGCCACGAGCAGGGCGCGCCGGCGCACTGCCTGGCGCGACGCCGAGCCGACGCCGATCGGCTGGGCGTGTTCGCGACGCGGCGGAAACGCGGGCACCCACGACGGCGGCAGCACCTCCGCCGCGGCCGCGCCGCCCTGCCCCGGCCAGCTCCACTCGCCGAGGCTCTCCATCCACAGTTGGGTGCGTGACGGCTTCATCGCGATCGACATTCCAGGTGATTCAACGAACCGTCACGCCAAAACCCAACCTCTGCACGAACACGCCCAGCCTCAGCGCCTATCTCGGGCTCAGTTCGTGCTCCAGACGTTGCCCGTGTCGCCGAACCCCAGCGCGCGCTTCGTCGCTTCGGTGAGGTCGAATTCGCGGCCCGCCACATATGGCCCGCGGTCGATCACGGGCACACGCACGGTGCGACTGCCGTAGTGGAGCGTCACCATCGTTCCGCACGGGAGCGTCTTGTTGGCCACGCCGAGCGTGCTGCTCGTCAGAGCGCCGCCGCAGGCCGTCGTGCCCCCGCCGCCGTACCAGGAGGCGCCGGCGAGGCGGAACACGCTCAGGCGTCCCAGTCGCGTGTGCGAGCCGCGTGCGGTGGCGTTGCCGGCGAAGCGCAGCCGCGCCAGCTGGCTGCCGAGACTCCGCGGCAGGTAGCGCAGCCGGAAGCGACCGTGCGCGCCCGTGTGCGTGCGCGCGAGCGTCCTCCAGCCGTGGCGGCCGAGCTCCTGCAGCGACACCACCAGGCCGGGTTCCGCCGCGTGACGGTTCTCGAGCAGGGCGCCGGCGATCCTGACGCGGCTGCCCTCGAGGACGTTCAGCTGCGACCGGCGCACCCGCAGAGCGGTGGGTACCGGCGTTACAAGCGTCGCGGGCACGGTCGAGACGATCCCGGCCGGAGCCAGGGTCGGCGCAGCCTGCGCAGGCGTCGCGGGGACGTACATGTTGTGTGAACCTCCTTGCGTTTCCGCCTGCGGGGTTAGCTGTCGGGCTCACGGCCGGCCACGCATGCGAAACAGACGCATGTCAGCCGGGCGTTACAGCTGCATCAGCAGCCGATTCGCCCCATCCGGATCACCTGTGTTGGCGATCCGGCAGTGGGTCCCCCGTTCGTCTCCATCCAGAAGACGACTCGGCGAGTCGAACAATCGTTCGCAAATGCTAGCCGTTTGCAGGCACTTTCCTCTGTGATCACGCACACAGACTTGTGACTAAGAGCACAAGGCGTACAGGGAACCCAGTCAATACGGGGCTGTGAGCGGCGGCGCGCTTAGGGCATGATCAAGCTCTTTTGTTCCCCACTCCACCCAGGAGGCTTCAAATGTCGCTCGACGCGAGCAAGATCGGACAGGTCGTCGCCGAACAGATGGAGGCGCTCGAAGAACGTTTCGGCAACGACTGCCAGATCGGCGACGTGTGCACGATCGTGGAGGTACTCGGGCCGCATGGCTCCTCGGTCGCCATGCGCCCGGGCGCGGACGTCCGTCCGCACTGCCTGATCGGCCTGCTGCGGATGGCCGAGCAGATGGCGCTCGCCCACGTACGCGAGACACCGGAGGACTGAGCCCCGCACGGAAAAGCTTTCCCCCAGGTCGTTGACGCGAGGTGCCAGACCGGCAACAATCGACCACATGGCCAATCCCGACCGCTTGACGGCACTGGACTCGACGTTCCTGCACCTCGAGGACCACTCGACCGCGCACATGCACGTAGCGTCGGTGATGGTGTTCGAGGGCGCCGCACCGACGCTGCAGGAGCTGATCGACCACGTGCTGGGCCGGCTGCACCTCGTGCCGCGCTACCGCCAGCGCCTCGCCCACGTACCGCTCGGCCAGGGCCGGCCCGTGTGGACCGACGACCCGCACTTCAACCCCTACTACCACATACGCCACACCGCGCTGCCGAAGCCCGCGGACGACGGCGAGCTCAAGCGCCTCGCCGGACGGTTGTTCTCCCAGCGTCTCGATCGCTCCAAGCCGCTGTGGGAGATCTGGCTCGTGCAGAGCATGTCCAAAGGGCGCTTTGCGCTGATCGCGAAGACCCACCACGCACTCGTCGACGGCATCTCCGGGGTGGACATCACCACGGTTCTGTTCGACACCTCCCGCGAACCCGCGCCTGTGGCACCGGCATCGACCTGGAGCGCCAAGCCGCTGCCCGGGCCGGCGAAGCTGCTCGGCGAGGCGCTCGTCGAGCGATCGACCGTTCCCGCGGAGATGCTCCGTGGCGGGCGCGCGCTGCTGCGCGCCCCGCGCAAGGCGCTCGCGCAGGTGAAGGACAACCTCACGAGCATCGGCGCGACCACCATCGCGGGCATCAGCGCGCCGGCCCCGCCGAGCCCGTTCAACGTCGAGATCGGCCCGCATCGCCGCTACACGTTCCTCGACGCGGACCTGGCCAACTTCAAGGCGATCAAGGACTCGCTCGGCGGCACGCTCAACGACGTCGTCCTCACGTCCGTCAGCCTCGCCCTCGGGCGCTACCTTCGCAACCGCGACTTCCCCACCGACGGCCTTGTGCTGAAGGCGATGGTCCCCGTGTCCGTCCGCACGAAGGCGCAGCGCGGCGCGCTCGGCAACCAGGTCGCCGCGATGTGGGCCCCGCTGCCGGTCGGGGTGGAGAACCCCGCGGAGTGCCTCAGCGCCGTCACCGCCGCGATGGAGGACCTGAAGAAGTCCGGCCAGGCCGTCGGCGCGCAGGCCCTCACCAACCTCGCCGGCTTCGCGCCCCCCACGATCCTCAGCCAGGCGGCGCGCCTGCAGGCCAAACAGCCGTTCTTCAACCTGGTCGTGACGAACGTGCCCGGGCCGCAGTTCCCGCTGTACCTGCTCGGGCAGAGGCTCGAGGTCCTCTACCCCGTCGTCCCGCTCGCCCAGCGCCAGGCGCTCGGCATCGCCGTGATGAGCTACGACGGACATCTCGGCTTCGGACTGCTCGGCGACTACGACGCGCTGCCCGAGCTCGACGCGATCGCGCTCGACCTCAAGTGGGCGATCGGCGCGCTCTCCCGCGCCGCCGGTGTGAGCACGCGCGGCACGCGGATCGCCAAGAAGAAGGCGGCGGCGCCCCGCAGCACCGCTGCCGGCACAAGCTGACTTGCGCCTAGCCCTCTGCGGCTCGCTCGACGAAAGGATCCTAACCACGCCGTAGCGTGCTGCTCATGGCGAGCACACCAGAGGAACTGGCACTTTCATTGTCACAAGCGACCTTTGACGCACAGCAGAGGATGGAGGCCAAACTCCGTGAAAGAGCGACCAACGTCCTGTCCGCTGCTTCGATCGTCGTACCAGTGGCAGCAGTTGCGGTCGGGAAGGGCCCGGCGCTCGTCGCGATTCCATTCAGCGGCGCGGCCGTCGCATATATCTGGTGTGCCGTCGAGTCCTGTGCAGCGCTGTTCCCTCGCGGCTTCTCAACGGGCATCGCCGGAGGCCAGTTTCTCGCACAGGGTCGAGCGCACGAAGCTGAGCTGCACCAAATGGAAGCCTCGGCCGCTGTCTACCTGGATCAATTGCACAACGACAACGTTCCGAACCTAGAGAACACAGCTCAGCATGTGACGCGTGCGATCGTGGGCCTGATGTTCGAGATCAGCGCCTCTGCTGTCGCGCTCGTCACTACACTGTTGACGTGAGAATGACGGATTCCTCACCCAAACCGGCTCCACCAAGCCCGATGCCGAAGAGGGTCCCGCCGGGCGTCGGGGCTGTCGCACTTCCGAAGCGCGAGCCCAAGCCCAAACGGTGGCGCGGCGGTCGTTGGCGCAGCATCCTCGGCGTCCACCGCTAGGGCGCCGATACGATCCGCACGTGCGGATCGCCCTCTGCCAGATCAACGCCACCGTCGGCGACATCGCCGGCAACACCGAGCGCGTACGCGAGGGCATCCGCGCGGCGATCGAGGCTCAGGCCGACCTGGTCCTGTTCCCCGAGCTGGTCCTCACCGGCTACCCGCCCGAGGACCTGCTGCTGAAGGAGCACTTCCTCGCCGACGCCGGCGCGGCTTTGCGCTCGCTCGCCCCGGATGTCCACGGCCCGGTCGCGGTGGTCGGCTTTCCCGAGCGCGCGGAGGACGTGTACAACGCGGCCGCGGTAATCGCCGACGGCGAGGTGCGTGCGATCTACCGCAAGGTGTACCTGCCCAACTACGGCGTGTTCGACGAGCAGCGCTACTTCCAGGCGGGCTCCGCCGGCGCGGTGATCGACATCGGCTCGCACCGTGTCGGGCTGACGGTGTGCGAGGACATCTGGGAGCCAGGTCCGCCCGCCAGCGACGAGGCGATCGCGGGCGCGACGCTGATCCTCAACATCTCCGCCTCCCCCTACCACGCCGGTAAGGGCGCCGAGCGCGAGCGGATGTTCGCGCAGCGCGCGCGCGACAACCTCGCGTGCATCGCCTTCTGCGGACTGGTCGGCGGTCAGGACGAGTTGCTGTTCGACGGGCACTCGTGCGTGATCGACCACACCGGGCGCACGATCGCGCGCGCTGCGCAGTTCCGCGAGGAGCTGCTCGTGTGCGACATCGACCTCGACGCGGCCGCGGCCGCGCGCCTGCGCGACGCCGGGCACCGCCCCGCCGCGCGGCGCTCCCAGCGCGAGGTCGCGGTCCTGCCGAGTCTCCCCGCCAGAGAGAGCGCTCCCGCCACGGCTCCCGCTCCCCCACCACCGTCAGCGCTAGCCGATCCGCTCGCGCCAGCCGAGGCGGAGATCTACATCGCGCTCACACTCGGCCTGCGCGACTACGTACAGAAGAACGGCTTCGGGCACGTAGTGCTCGGGCTCTCCGGCGGGATCGACTCCGCGCTCGTCGCGTGCCTCGCAGCCGACGCGCTCGGCCCGCGGCTGGTGAGCACCACGATCATGCCCTCCCCCTACTCCTCCACCCACACCCAGGACGACGCACGCGCGCTCGCCGCGGCGCTCGGCACGGGCGCACTCGAGCTGCCGATCGAGGGGGTGATGCTCGCCTACGACGACGCCCTCGGCGCGGCGTTCGCCGGGCACGAGCCGGATCTGACGGAGGAGAACATCCAGGCGCGCGTGCGCGGCAACCTGCTGATGGCGCTGTCGAACAAGTTCGGCTGGCTCGTTCTCACCACCGGCAACAAGTCCGAGATGTCGGTCGGCTACACCACGCTCTACGGCGACCTCGCTGGTGGCTTCGCGGTGATCAAGGACGTGCCCAAGACGCTCGTCTACCGGCTGTGCGAGTGGCGCAACTCCGACGCCGCGCCCGCCACGATCGGCGCGAGCGCCGACGGCGCCGAGCCGGCGCTCAGCCCGATCCCCGACTCGATCGTCGAGCGCGCACCGTCGGCGGAGCTCCGCCACGACCAGCGCGATGAGGACTCGCTGCCACCGTATGAGGTGCTCGACCGGATCCTCGAGGGCTACGTCGAGCTCGACCGCAGCCGGGAGCAGCTGATCGCACAGGGCCTGCCCGAGGCGGACGTGGACCGCGCGATCCGCCTCGTGGATCTCGCGGAGTACAAGCGCCGCCAGGCGCCCCCCGGGATCAAGATCACAGCCCGCGCGTTCGGGCGCGACCGGCGGATGCCGATCACCAACAGGTATCGAGGCTAGAGCGCTCGTTACTCTCCCCGGCGTGCGTCGCAGTCTCATATCGCTCACCGGGCTGTGCATGCTCGCGCTTGCGCTCGGCGACTGCGGCGACACGCTGCAGAACCAGGCGGTCTCCGCCAACACCCTGGAGGGCGTGATCGAGGCGCCCTACCCGGTCTACTGGCTGGGCTCGCGCTTCGAGGGCATGCAGCTCACCGAATCCACGCATGATCCAGGCGGCGCCTATACGCTGCAGTACGGCAACTGCCTGCGCGGCGGGCAGTCGGTGTGCGTGGCGCCGCTGCGCGTCGTCACCTCGCCGGACAACAGCTTCGTCCCCGGCGGCGCCGCGCCGAGCAGCGTGAGCTCGATCCGCGGCGTACCGGCGACGATCGCGCAGGCGGGCAGGTCGATCTCGATACCGACCGCGGGCGTGGTGGTGAGCATCTACGCCTCGAACCCGCAGCTCGCGCTCGCCGCCGCAAGGACCGTCGTGGCGATCAACGAGGTGAGCGAGCCCGAAGCTCCGCTGCCGGCGCCGCTCCCCGACACCGGCTTCGGCGCCACGCCCCTGTCTTCGTCTCAGATCCCGCCGCCGCTGCACCCGCTCGGTTAGCGACCAGCCTCCGCGGCGTTACCGCGCGACGGCGGGGCGCACGGCGATCGTCATGCGCGTCACCGCGCACGTGCGCTCGGCGTCGTCGCTGAAGCGCACGTCCCACACCCACGTGGTGCGTCCGCGGTGCACGCGCGTGGCGTGCGCGTGCACGGTCCCCTCGGTGATCGGGCGCAGGAAGCTCGTGTTGTTGGACAGCCCCATCGCCGCGTCGCCGTTCTCGAGCACCGCCAGATGGGTCGCCATCGAGGTCATCGACTCGGCGATCGACGCGTAAACGCCGCCGTGCACGAGCCCCGCGGGCTGCTTGATCTCGTCGCGAACGGGCAGCTGAGCGCGCACCTCGGTGTCCGAGCAGTGGATCATCTCGAGGCCGTATAGGCGGTCGAAGCCCTGCAGGTGTGCGTTGATCTGCTCCGCGCTGACTGTGGCCATCCCGCCGCCACGATAGCCTACGGTCCGTCGCAGCCGGCGCGCACGCGCCCGCCGCGGCAGAGGACACACACCATGGGCAGATTGGACGAGCTCCCCCCCGACCAGCGCGCGACGCTCTCCCTACTCCTGCGCCAGCGCAAGACCTACGCCGAGGTGGCCGTCCTGCTCGGGATCGCGGAGACCGCGGTGCACGACCGCGCCCACGCCGCGCTCGCGGTGCTCGCGCCGCGCCAGGCGCGCGAGCTCACACCGGACCGGCGCGAGGAGATCGCCGACTACCTGCTCGGCCAGCAGCCGGGGATCGCAGAGCGCCTGAGGACGCGCACCCACCTCGGCTCCGCCGAGCCCGCCCGCGCGTGGGCGCAGGCGCTCGCGGACGAGCTCGCTGCGCTCGGCCCCGCGGAGCTCCCCGACATCCCACCGGCGACGACCACGCCAGCCCTCGCCACGACGCCCACCACGCAGGCTCCAAGGATCGGCGAAAGCATCGCGGACCTGTCGGCCGCGCCACGCAGCGGCTCACCCATAGCCTCGACCCAGCCGCCCAGCTCTCGCCTCGGCGGCGCGCTGCTGCTCGGCGCGATCGTGATCGCCGTCGTGGTGGCCGTGGTGCTGCTCGCGAACAACGGCGGCTCGCACCCCAAATCGAGCGCGAAATCCTCCACCACGAGCACCGGCACATCGAAAACGGCAGGGCCGACGGTCAGCGCGCAGCTGCCGATCAAATCGCCGGACTCGAAGAGCAGGAGCATCGGGGTCGTCGAGGTCCTCGCCGAAAACGGCAAGCGCGCGTTCTACATCGCCGCCGAACATCTGCCTCCGTCGAAGCACTTCTTCTACGCGGTGTGGCTGTACAACTCGCACACGAGCGCCGAGGCGGTGAGCAAGGCGCCGAACGTCGGCTCCGATCACAAACTCGCCGGCGGGGCGCTGCTGCCGAGCGACGCCGGCTCCTTCCGCGAAATCCTGCTCACGCGCGAGACGAGCGCGCACCCCACCAAGCCCGGTCACGTGGTGCTGCGCGGCCCGTTCAAACTGCAGGGCTGAAATCGTGGTGTCCCGGGTTCGAGTCCCGGTCTCGCCACTGGCTGTGGCACAAGTCGCTCGGAGGTTACGAACCGGTTCCCGGTGACAGCACAGGCAGGCCGGCCGCTGTCGCCCGCTCAGCAAGCTCCCCGTTGTAAGTGACGATCTCATCGGCGCCGACCCTGAGCGCGACGGCGAGATGGATGGCGTCGTTGGATCGCAGCGGCGCGTGCGTGCCGGCCGCGAGCAGATCTCCGCGTGTGAGGTCGATCAGGCTCACGGAATCAAGCACGGTCCCCACCGCCTCAGGGTCGACATCTTCGGGGTGGCGCCCCGCGGCACAGTGCATCTCGGTGTGCAGCAACCAGGAGGAGACCAGCCGCCGATCGTCCTGCCCTGCCAACTCTGCGGTCAGCGCCTCGGATTGCGGCTCGTCGAGGACGAGCTTCATCGCGGCTGAGGTATCCAGATAGCTGGTCGTCACCAGCGGCCACGGACGTCGGCCACTATCGCCTGGCTGTCGGCCGTGCTCTTGCGTCGAACGATTGACCGCAGGCTGGACGGGTGTGTTCGCGCCACCCTCACCTGACCTCGGGAGACCAGGTCCGCGAGTGGATCGTCGCCCGGCGGCCCGATCACCGCTGCGACCTGTCCGTTGTTGGTGACCTGGATGGTCTCTCCGTTGGCCACGCGACGCAGGATGTCACCGCTTTGATTGCGCATCTCACGATGAGTAACGACTCTCATGTCGCACAGCGTAGCACGGGTTCTCAGAGTCTTCTGAGAGCACCGTTCAGAGCGCGAGCAGCTTCCCGGGGTTCATGATCCCGGCGGGGTCGAGCTCGGCCTTCACCGCGCGCAGCGCGTCGAGCCCGCCCTCGCCGATCTCACGCGACATCCACCCCATGTGATCGCGCCCGACCGCGTGGTGGTGGGTGATCGTGCCGCCGCCGTCCACGATCGCGTCGCCGGCGGCGTGCTTGACCGCGCGCCACTGCCCGATCGGATCGTCCTCGCTCTGGCGTGCGATGAACGTGAAGTACAGCGACGCGCCCGTCTCGTAGACGTGCGAGACGTGGCACATCACGAGGCCGGGCGTCCCGTGCGACTCCAGGGCGCGCGCGATCGCGTCCGCCACCTGGCGGTGCAGGCGCGCGATGTTCGACCACTGCGTGGCGGTCTCGAGCGTCTCGACCATCACGCCGAGCGTGAGCAGCTCGTCGCGCAGGTAGGGGCCGGCGAAGCGGCTGTGCCGCCACGCCGCACCGGGCGAGCGCCCGACCGCGAGGCCGCCGCTGGAGCGCGCCAGCTCGAGTGCGCGCCCGCGCCGGTTCGCGACGTCCGCGGGCGAGCCCTCGAAGCCGAAGATCGCGAGGCACCCGCCGGCGTACCCGCGCGCGCTCAGATACGCCCGCCCGAGCCTGCCCTTCAGGCCGCCCGTGCCGGCGAGCGCGAGCGACATGCGCGTCTCCTGCTCGTCGGACAGGCGCGTCACGTCAGGCAGCACGTGCTCGCGCGCGAGCGTGCGCAGCGCCTGCGTGCCGGCGAGGAAGTCCTCGAAGAACACGCCCTCGTAGATCCGCTCGGTCGGTGCGGGGCGCACGCGCAGCGCGACCTCGCTGATCACCCCGAGCGTGCCCTCCGAGCCGACGAGCAGCTGACGCAGGCCGGGCCCGGCGGCGCTCGCGGGGACCGCGGGCAGCTCGATGTCGCACTTGGGAGCCGCGACGCGCAGCCCGAGCACGAGCTTCTCGATCGACCCGTAGCCGGTGGAGGCCTGTCCGGCCGAGCGCGTCGCGGCGCAGCCACCGAGCGAGACGTACTCGAAGGACTGCGGGAAGTGCCCGAGCGTGAGCCCACGCGCGGCGAGATGGCGCTCGAGCGCGGGCGCGCGCATGCCGCCCTGGACTGTGACGGTCGCCGAGTCGCGGTCGAGTTCCAGCACTTCTCCCATGCGCGCCATGTCAAGCGCGACCACGCCGCTGTGCTCGCCGCGCAGAGGCGCGACGCCGCCGACGACGCTCGTGCCGCCGCCGAACGGCACGACCGCGAGCGATGAGCGCCCGCACAGTGCGAGCACCGCGCGCAGCTGCTCGTGGTCTGACGGGTAGAGCACCGCGTCGGGGGCGCCCTCCGGCTCGCCGGCGCGCATCCGCACGAGGTCCGGGTAGCCCTTGCCGGCGGCGTGCAGCACACGCGCCACGTGCGAATCCTGCACACCGTCGGAGCCGAGGATCGCGCGCAGCTTCGCGAGCAGATCCTCGGGGAGCGTGGGCGGGTCGAGCCGCACGTGTTCGAGGGCGACGGGCGGCGAAGGGCGCTCGGCGACCCCGACGGTCTCGCGCAGGAAGCCGAGCGCGTGTGCCGGCAGCGCGGCGGGGTGCTCAGGGTCTCCCCACCCCCACCAGCGCATCTGCGGTGCGGCCGACAGCTCAGCCACTGACTCGCTCCAGCCCGTCGAGCGCCTCGTCGAGCGTTGCCGCCGCGGCGCGGCGCACCATCGTGCTTCCGAAGCGCGGCGCTAGGCCCATGAACAGTCCGCTGGAGCGGCCGGAGTAGCGCACCATCTCCTGGCGCAGCTCGAGCGTCACGTCGGTGCTCCTGCGGCTGGTTTCGCTGGGAGTGAGCCACAGCTGCGTCTCGGCAGAGCTCAGCACCTGCTCGAACGGGGTGCCGTGCACGCGCTGGGACCACGTGAGCGTGTGCTCGGGCTCGTCGCGGTGGGTGACGTCGAAGTCGGCGCGCACGAGTTTGCCCTTGCGCGTGCGCATCACCTCGGTGAACGCGTCCCCCTCAACGTCCTCGACGCGCTCCACGCGCGGCCACCAGCGCGGCAGGTGGTGGGGGTCGTCGATGAGCGCCCACAGATCCTCGACGGGCGCGGCGATGGTGCGGCTTCTGCGAGCAGTCGGCACGAGGCCAAGGTTAGTTCGTCAGGAGTCGTAGGTGAGCAGCGCGTGCACGTCGTGCGGCGCGAGGTGGGCGCGGCCGCCGAGGAACGCGAGCTCGATCAGGAAGCCGCAGCCGACGACCTGGCCGCCGAGCTGCTCGACGAGCTCGCACAGGGTCGCGGCGGTGCCGCCGGTGGCGAGCAGGTCGTCGTGCACGAGCACGCGCCGGCCGCTGGCGACCGCGTCGGTGTGGAGCTCGAGCTGCCCTTCGCCGTACTCGAGCTCGTATTCGGCGCTGACGGTCTCGTAGGGGAGCTTGCCGGGCTTGCGCGCGAGCACGAACCCCGCGCCGAGCTCGAGCGCGAGCGCGGGTCCGAGCAGGAAGCCGCGCGCCTCGGCGGCGATCACGCAGTCGACCTGCAGCGGGCGCGCGTGGTCGGCGAGCTGCCTGACCGCGTCGGCGAGCGCACCGGCGTCGGCGAGCAGCGGCGTGATGTCCTTGAAGAGGATCCCCGGCTTGGGGAAGTCGGGTATGTCGCGGATCAGCGAGCGCAGCTCGGCGGGCGGGCGGGCGTCGCTCACCTGACGATCTTGCGGAGGTCTCGGATAAGCAACAGGTGCTTGAGGTGGGTGGCGACCGCGGCGAGGTTCTCGAGCGCCTCGACGGCCTCCTTGCGCCGCTCGGGGTTGCGCGAGCGCAGCGCGGGCGCGAGGATCTGCTGGAGCAGGTTGGCCTCGCGGTCGGCGGAGGAGCGGAACACCCTGAGGTTGCGCCCGCCGACCCCGTAGCGCGCGAGTTCGGCGACGGCGCCGATGATCTCGCGCTCGGTCTCGTCGAAGTAACGCACGCCGCCGCGCAGCTCGCCCTTGACGACGCCGTACTCCTCCAGCTCGCGCACGAGCTTCGCCTCGGCCTTGGTCTCCTCGAGCACGTCGTCGATCGAGTAGAGCGCTCCGGCGCCGTCGCTGACGCTCATGCTCGAGCGCCACGTGCGCGTGCCATCGCGGGCGGGGCGTCCTGGCGCGGGCGCCGTCTCGCCGGCTCGCCCAGCCGCCAGCTCCTGGCGGATGACGCGCAGCGGCAGGAACTCGTCGCGCTGCATGCGCAGGATCGTGCGCAGCCGCGCGACGTCGCCCTGGGTGTAGAGGCGGTAGCCGCCGGGGGTGCGACGCGGGGTGAGCAGCTTCTGATCCTCGAGGTAGCGGATCTTGGAGATCGAGATGTCGGGGAACTCCTGCGCGAGCGCCTTGCACACCGCGCCGATGGTGAGCGATTTCTGGCGCTTGCCAAGTTCGCCCACAGCGGGGACTGGCTCAACCAGCTCGACGTCACCCTCACGGGTACTGGCGAGGCCTGCGGTGTCGGTGGGTGTCGTGTGGACGGCCATCAGCGCGCGTGGAACGTGAGCTTGTACTTGCCTATCTGCACCTCATCGCCCTCCTGGAGATGGTGGGACTCGATCCTCGAGCGGTTGACGTAGGTCCCGTTGAGCGATCCGCAATCGTCGAGGTACCAGGCGTCGCTGCGACTGATGAGCAGCGCGTGGTCGCGCGAGACGGTGACGTCGTCGAGGAACACCTCGGAGTCGGGGCGTCGGCCGATGCTCATGCGCTCGCCGTCGACGACGAAGCTCTCGCCCTCCCGTCCGCCGCCCGCGCGGATGACGAGCGCGGGGCCGTGGCGGATGACCTCCTCGATCTCGACCGGCACGAAGTCGCCGGCCTCGTCGATGCGGTACGTGGCGGTGACCGGATCCCCTTCCCCACCGTCGGCGCGTTGCAGCAGCGAGCCGCAGCGCTGGCAGTAGTTGGCTCCCTCGCCGTTGACGAAGCCGCACTCGGTGCAGTGCAGGGCCACGGCGTGTGCCTAGTCGGTGTCGGGCTGCCGGTGAGCGAGGATGTCGGTGAGCCGCTGCACGTCATCGCCGGTGATCATGACCTCGCCGCCGTCGTGCTTGTGACGCAGGCGGTTGACGAGCTCGGCGCGCAGGATGTCGATCTTGCCGTGCAGGATGCGCCGCTTGTAGGAGATCTCGGTCTCCTCCTCGGTGAGCGACCGGATGACGTCTTTCAGTTCGACATCCGTCAGCGAGCCAAGGTCGGGGAACGTCTCGTCCATCGTTGCCACTTCTCCTCTCGCGGACTTTCAGGACCCCGAGTATAGCCCAAAAGGTCAGGCTGAGCTTGAGGCTATTCGCGCAGTTCGGCGAGGCTCGACCGCGCATACATCACGGTCGCGACGAGCGCCATCGCGAGGCCGACGTAGAGCATCCACTCACCGACCGTTTCGAGGCCGGCCATAGCGAAGAAGAACGAGCCCATGACGGGCGCGACCGCGAGCCGTCCGGGCCAGTTGATCCGCAGCTCGACGCCGCGCGAGAGCGCGTAGCGCCCGAGCACGAGCATCGCAAGCTCGCGCGCGGCGAGGACCGCGAGCGCCCAGCGCGGCAGCAGGTCGAAACGCCAGGTGACAACGACGCCGGAGACGACGAGCAGGCGGTCGGTGACGGGGTCCATGAGCGCGCCGAGACGGCTGTATTGGCGAGTGAGACGTGCGGCGATGCCATCGGCGTAGTCGCCCCAGCCGATGACAGCGAACAGCGTCGCGCCGAGCGCGCCGTTTCCGCCTGTGCTGGAGAGCTCGACTACGAGGAAGACTGGGATCAGCGCGAGGCGCGTGAAGCCGATCGCGTTGGGGATCGTCCAGGGACGCAGCGGCTGGCCGGCCTGCGTCTCGACCGGCGGCGGCCCGGAGCGGTCGAGGCCGAACAGCCGCCTGACGGTCAGGCGCGAGCGCTCGGCGCTCCCTAGGCGAGGCTCTGCCACAGCTCGTCCAGCTGTCGCAGGAGCTGTGCGGGCTCGCCTCCGAGCGCCAGCGCGGGCGCCTCAGCGCGCCCGCGGCGGATCTGCGCCTCGATCTCGCCGGACTCGAGCGAGCGCCGCCCGACGGTGAGCCGCAGCGGGCAGCCGAGCAGCTCGGCGTCGGCGAACTTCTCGCCCGGGCCGAGGTCGCGGTCGTCGTAGAGCACCTCCACCCCGCCCTGGCGCAGCGTGTCGTAGACGCGGTCGGCGGCTTCGCGCTCGGGCGTGCCGGGCTTGCCGAGCGTGACGAGGTGCACGGCAAATGGCGCCAATGCCTTGGGCCAGGAGATGCCGTGCTCGTCGGCGAACTGCTCGACGGCGGCGGCGACGATCCGTGCGGGGCCGATGCCGTAGGAGGCCATCCAGATCGGCACCTCGGCGCCGGTCTCATCGAGATAGGTGGCGCCGAGCGGCTCGGAGTAGCGCGTGCCGAGCTTGAAGATGTTGCCGATCTCGATCGCGGGCTCGATCGTGAGCGGCTCACCGCCTCGCATATACCCGTCCCCGACCTTCTCCACGTCGGGGCTGCTCTGGGCGACCTCGATGTTGGCGGCGTAGCCGTCGGAGCCGAGCGCGACCTCGTCCTCGCCGGCGGCGCAGGGGGCCATGTACTCGTGCGCGCCGACGCCGCCCATCATCCCGACGTCGCCCTCTACGCGGTACCAGCGCAGCCCGGTGCGGTCCATGATGCGGTCGTAGGCGCCGACGTGGAGCGCGTAGTTGCGCTCCATCCCGGCCTGGTCGCGGTCGAAGCTGTAGGAGTCCTTCATGACGAACTCGCGTGTGCGCAGCACGCCGGCGCGCGGGCGCGGCTCGTCGCGCTCCTTGACCTGGAAGTGGTAGACGACCTGCGGCAGGTCGCGGTAGGAGCGGACGGTCTGGGCGATGTGGAAGGTGACGGCCTCCTCGTGGGTCATGGCGAGGACGAGCTCGGAGCCCTTGCGGTCGGTGAGCTTGAACAACTCGTCGATGTCGAGGCGGCCGGTCTTGCGCCACACCTCGGCGGGCTGCAGCACGGGCATGAGCATCTCCTGGGCGCCGATGGCGTCCATCTCGTGGCGGACGATGGCGACGACGCGTTGGTGCACGCGCCAGCCGGCTGGGAGCCATGTCCACATGCCGGCGCCCATCTGGCGGATGAGCCCTGCGCGGACCATGAGCTTGTGCGAGATCGCCTCCGCGTCGGCGGGCGCGTGCTTCTCGGTGGGCAGCAGGTATTGGCTCAGTCGGGTCATATCGACGGCAGAGCCTAATCCATGCGGCGCGCCGCACCCGTGTACCGCGCTCACGCATGGGGTAGGCCCTTTGATAGAACAGCGGTAATCCGCGATCAGCGATCCAAATATCGATAAGGAGCCCAGATGGCTTACTCAGTACCGCCGCTTCCGTATGCGTATGACGCGCTCGAGCCGCACATCGACAAGACGACGATGGAAATCCACCACGACAAGCACCACCAGGCTTACGTGGACAAGGTCAACGCGGCCCTCGAGGGCACGCCGCTGGCGGACGCGGCGATCGAGGACGTGCTGAAGGACCTGAGCCAGGTCCCGGCGGACAAGCTGAAGGCGGTGAAAAACAACGGCGGCGGCCACTACAACCACTCGCTGTTCTGGGAGAGCATGAGCCCGACTGGCGGCGGCGAGCCCTCGGGCGAGCTGGCGGACGCGATCTCCTCGACGTTCGGCTCGTTCTCGGACTTCCAGGCGAAGCTGAAGGAAACGGGCGTCAACCAGTTCGGCTCGGGCTGGTCGTGGCTGGTACACGACGGCTCCGGTCTCGCGGTCATCGGAACCGCCAACCAGGACAACCCGATCTCCGACGGCCAGACGCCGCTGCTGGGCGTGGACGTGTGGGAGCACGCGTACTACCTGAAGTACCAGAACCGCCGCCCGGACTACCTCGACGCGTGGTGGAACGTGGTCGACTGGGGCAAGGTCGCGGAGCGCTTCTCCGCGGCGTAGATAAGGATTTAAGGGCTCCGCGCCGGGGGCGCTCCGCCGCGCGGGTTGCGCGGTGCGTCCCCGGGGCTCAGCTCCGGGAGAAGCGCCTTCCGGCGACTGGCGATACGGCCTCGTCCATGACGGCGCCGACAGGCTCCGCCTGCAGCATCGACTCGAGCACCGCGCCTGCCATCTCGTCGTTCTCGGCGGCGGCGGCTTCGAGGGCGGCGATCCGCTCGGGGGTCATGGCGGTGTCGTCCTCGTTCTCGGCGAGCCAGGCGCGCGCCTCGGCGGCGGCGGTCTCGTCGCGTTGGACGGTCTTGCCGGCGGCGTAGTAGCGGTCGATCTCCTTGAACAGCTCGTCGACGAGCCGGTCTGTGGGAACCTTCCTGAGCGGCTCGCCCTTGGAGTAGATCATCCCCATGTCCTTGGCGCCGGTGATCCCGAAGTCGGCGTGGCGCGCCTCGCCGACGCCGTTCACCGCACAACCGAGCACGGACACCTCGATCGGGTCCTCATAGGCTTCGAGGCGCTGCTCGACTTCGACGACGACGCGGTCCATGTCGAACTGCAGCCGCCCGCACGTGGGGCACGCGATCAGCACGGGGCCCTTCTCGCGCAACTTGAGCGCCTTGAGGATCTCCCACGCGACCTTGACCTCCTCCTCGGCGTGGAACGTGGAGAGCGAGATCCTGATGGTGTCGCCGATGCCGTCGGCGAGCAGCGTGCCGAGCCCGACGGCTGACTTGAGCGACCCCGACCACTTGGTGCCGGCCTCGGTGACGCCCAGGTGCAGCGGGTAGGGGATTTTCTCCGAGAGCATTCGGTTGGAGGCGATCGTGTTGGGGACAGATGTGCTCTTCATGGAGACCTTGAAGTTCTTGAAGTCGAGGCTCTCCATCAGCTGCACGGTCTCGATCGCGGCGGTGACGAGCGCCTCGACGGGGTTGTCGTACTCGAGCTGGCGCAGGTGCTTGGGCAGCGACCCGGAGTTGACGCCTACGCGCAGCGGCGTGCCGCGCTGCTTGGCGAGCGCGATCACCTCGGCGACCTTCTCGGGTCCGCCGATGTTGCCGGGGTTCAGCCGCACGCAGTGCGCCCCCGCTTCGATCGCCTTGAGCGCGAGCGTGTGGTTGAAGTGGATGTCGGCGATGATCGGGATCGGCGACTGCGCGACGATCGTCCTGAGCGCCTCGGCGTCTTGCTCGCGTGGGACGGCGACGCGCACGATGTCCGCGCCGGCGTCGGCGACGGTGCGGATCTGATCCATGGTCGCCTGGAGGTTCGCGGTCTCGGTCTTGGTCATCGTCTGAACGGCGACGGGCGCGCCGCCGCCGATGGGTATGCCGCCGAGGAGGATCTGCCGCTTGGAAGCCATAGGCTGATTCTACGATGCCCGATGTGTACGCCACCGCGCGCGGTCCGCTCGCGCGTCTCGCCTCCCCCCTCGCCGCTCAGGCACGCACCGCCCGCCACGAGCGCTTCTTCGCGCTGACGAGGCTGCCGGAGGGTGCGCGGGTGCTCGACGTGGGCTGCGGGGCGCTCGGGTTGCGGGGGCTTGAGCCGACGCTCGACATCACCGGAGCTGACCTCGCGGAGCGCCCGGACTACCCCGGCCCATTCGTGCGCGCGGATGCCGCGGCGGGCCTGCCGTTCGTGGACGGCGAGTTCGACCTCGTGTACTGCTCGAGCGTGATCGAGCACGTTCCGCCGGCGCGCCGCGCGGCGTTCGCCGCAGAGGTTCGCCGCGTGGGCCGCGGCTGGTTCGTGCAGACCCCGGCGGTCTCGTTCCCGATCGAGCCGCACGCGCTGCTGCCGTTCGCGCACTGGCTGCCAGCGGGGCTGCGCCGGCGCTACTGGCGTCTCGGGGTGGCGGGCGATTGGGAGGAGATCGCGCTGCTGCGGCGCGCGGAGATGGAGGCGCTGTTCGGACCGGCGCTGCCCGAGCGTTTCGGTCCGCTGGTCAAGAGCTGGGTGTGCGTGCGGGCGCCCGAGAGCTGAGCGGGCGGAGTGTTACTCGGACTTGGCGCTGACTCACACAGCGCTGAGAACCGCTCGCGCGGTTGCGATGCGCGTCTCGATCGGCCCATCGCCAGCGTTGAGTGCGTCCCACACGAACTCATGTAGCTCCAGCGGCAGCGACTTCGGGGCAGTGCCGCCCAGGTCGCTTAGCGCAGCCCTGAAATGTCTGGCTTTGGTCGCTGGGACGATCGCGGCCGTCGCGAGTGCTTGTTGCCAGATGGTCCATCCGTCCTCGAGTTCAATGCACTGTGCTGCGGTGGCGAGCCGCAGGCAGCGTGCGCGCCATCCCCAAGGTTCGCGGTGAACTGCGCGGCGTAGCTGCGACTGCTGAACCGCGCGGATAGTCCTCCAGCGCTGGCCTGACGGATCGGTGCAGTCGGCCCACGATGCGAGCCGCTGCTGTACCGATGCGGAGGGCTCTCCGGGAGCGACCTGGACGTTCCAGTGCGCGCATTCACGGGCATAACGCGTCGTGCAGTAGCCGACCATCGTCTGCCATTGCGTCTCGTCGGTGAATGTCGCGAGCAGCAGGTCGAGATCGTAGAGCTGGCGGGGTACAGCGTCCGCGCGACGGTCTTCGTCAATCCCGACTGGCGCGGCGGCGAGCGTCATCAGCTTTAGAACGAACTGGTAGGGCAACTCGGGCACGCGCGCGAGCACTGGCCGCTGAGTAGGACCCATGCGCCCGGTGAGCGTTTCGACTGGCGGCAGATCGGTCTCGAAGTGAAACTCCACCTTGACTGTGTTGTTGCTCGCGCGACCGTGATCCAGTCGCAGGGCGACCGGGATGACGTAAGTCATCATGTTCAGCTCGTGCGTGGGTCGGATCGGCTCATAGACGCTGGGCAGAAACAGGGGATGTAGCGCAGCGAAGCGATCGGCGAAGGCGTCCATGAGTCCTTGGATGTCCTCGTGGCTTGCGACGGTGAGGTAGTCGTTGTCTCGCGAGCCGCGCTGCTTTATGGCGTCGAATCTCAGCGACGCGGCGTTGCCGCCCATGAGGATGAGCTCGACGCCGACCATCGATTCGAGATCGCGCAGGTGCTCGTGGACCTCTGCGCACCACGCGGCGATCTCTGCCGTGAAGAGGTCGTTGTACCTGGACGTGCGCGCGACGGTCTTGAGCTGTTCGGGATCGCTGATCCACTCGGCCTTGAACAGATCGAGGCGATCGTCGATGCTCACGCGGCGTAGCCTGCCGCGAGCTGGATCTGTGCCGGTCCGTCGGGAGGTCGCTCTCCGGTGGCTGCCAGTAGCCAGTCCGCGTACCCGGTGCGCCGCGCATAGCCCCGCAGCGCTCGCGCGTTGATCTGCTGGTCGCTCATCGCCCGCAGCAGGCGTCCCAGCTCGCCGTAGCCGAATGGCACGTCGCTTCGGCGGGTCTCGCGCAGCAGGTCCACCCAAGCCTTCTCTGGGGTCGCGACCGCACCGCGCACGAGCGCGCGCGATCCGATGAGAGGCTGGCGGCGAAGCAGCACAGTCCGAGGCATGACCGGTCCACGCAGGGCGCCCGGTCCGGCCGCCAGCACCACGAAGCCGCTGCTGGCCAGGGCGCCGGCGACGCCATCGGCGTGAGGGGGATGGCAGTAGACGAGATGCGGGTACTCATAGACGAACTGGTGGCCGAAGCCAGCGAGCACGTCGTAGCCGGAGAGATGCGCGTCTGCGTCTAGGCGCTCGATAACACGCACGATCTTCTTGGCCTCTCCCGTGGGTGCGTCGGCAGGGGGGTTGTCGCTGTATCGGTCCCGGCTCACGCGGAACAGCGTGCCAGCCGCGATGAGGCGGCTGAGCCCGCGGTGCAAGGTGCGCTCGGATAGGTCGAGCTCGGCGCGCAACTCGGCGATGGACGCGGTACCCCCGTGCTGCGCGGCGAGCTTCCGCACAGCGCCGACGACATCGCTGGTATCTAAGATAGAGGCTGGCACGATCATCAGAATATAGCGAAATACTGCTCTTCCTGCCAACTCCGATCCCATAAGCTTGGAAAGCGGGCGGAGGAAACCAACCTTGCGGATCGCGAGGCCCCGTCGAGACCGTGCAGCCTTGGCGAGTGATTCACCGGGCCAAAGGCGATGACTCCTTCGCGGTTTCAGCCCGCCAGCCGGCTGATGTCGTTGCTCACGCCGTTGAACACGAGGAACACCAGCAGCAGGATGCCGACCGAGCTGAAGCGGTACATCGCGAGCAGCGAGATGCGCTTGCGGCGCAGCTTCTCCGCCACCGACCACAGCACGTGTCCCCCGTCGAGCGGCAGGAACGGGAACAGGTTGATGACGGCGAGGATCAGCGACAGGTAGCCGAGGAACACGAGCGCGTCGGCGGGGCCGGCGCTGACCTGTTCGTTGCCCACTTCGGTGATGCCGACGATGCTGCGCACTTCGTGGCGGACCTTCGAGCTCGTGAGCGCTTGACCGAAGCCGGTGATCGTCCCGGTCGTCACGTGCCACATTGCGCTCCCGGCAGCCCCCGCCGCGCTCAGCATGCCAAAGCTTTTGACCGACGGAGGATCGAACTTGAATCCGATCAACATGCGTCGTTCCTTGTCGTCGTAGCGAGGATGCACCGAGAGTGTCACCAGGCGACCGGCGCGCTGAACGGTCAAGGTCACGGGCGTGACGGAGCGGCATCCGTTCGTCACCGTGCCCGCGCAGCGGTGGGAGGCGATCCTCGTGACAGCCTCTTCCTCCGACGCGGGCTTGCCGTCGACGCTGACAATCTCGTCGCCAGCTTTCAGCAGCCCGTCCGCAGCCTTACCCGGCTCAATCCCGTGGATGGTCGTGCTCGTGACGATCGTGGGCACCGCGGGGTCGAGCCTCCCGAGCGTCGAGGCGCCGTTGAGGCTGCCGCTGAGCAGAACCGCCCAGAAGAGGAAGAACGCTATCGCGATGTTGACGCCGGGTCCGGCGAGGATCACCACGATCCGCTTCCACGGAGCCTGGGTGTAGTAGGCGCGCCTGTGGACCTCCGGATCGAGGTCCTTGAGCTCTTCCGGGCTCATGCCTGTGATCTTCACGTAGCCGCCCGCCGGGATCGAGCCGATCGCGTACTCCGTCTCGCCGCGTTTGACGCGGAAGATCGTGGGCGGGAAGAACAACGAGAAGCGCTCGACGCGCATGCCGACGAGCTTGGCGACGGTGAAGTGCCCGAGCTCGTGCAGCACGATCAGCACGACGATGCCCAGCAGTGTCAGGAGCAGGCTCACGGGCTCAGTGTGGCAGGCCGAGCGTCGGCTTCCGCCGGTTTGAAGTCGTGGTTGCAGCCCTCAGCTGAGCGCCGCGACGGTCTCCCCGGCGAGGTCGCGCGCCTGCCGGTCGGCTTCGTAGAGCGACTCGAACGAGCGCACCGGCTCGCTTCCGAGCCGCTCGAGCGCGTCCTCGATCACCGCGGGGATCTCGAGGAAGCGCAGGCGCCCCTCGAGGAACGCGTGGACGGCGATCTCGTTGGCGGCGTTGAGCACGCACGGCGCGGTCCCGCCCGCCTGCGCGGCCTCGCGCGCGAGGCGCAGGCAGGGAAACGCGTCGAGATCGACCGGCTCGAACGTGAGCTCGCGCACGGTCGCGAGGACGAGCGGCTCGATCGGCAGGTGCACGCTCTCACCGCCGTGGAGCGCGTAGGAGATCGCGATGCGCATGTCGGGCGGGCCGAGGTGCGCGAGCATCGCGCCGTCGGCGAGCTGCACGAGCCCGTGGATCAGCGACTGCGGGTGGACGACCACGTCGATCCGCTCATACGGCGTCCCGAACAGGTGGTGGGCCTCCATCACCTCCAGGCCCTTGTTCATGAGCGTGGCGGAGTCGATCGTGATCTTGCCGCCCATCGCCCAGGTGGGGTGCGCGAGCGCCTGCTTGACGGTCACGTCCTGCAGCTCGTCGCGTCCGCGGCCGCGAAACGGGCCGCCGCTGGCGGTGATCGTCATCCGCTGCACCGCCCCGGGCGGCTGTCCCGCGATCAGCTGGTGAAGCGCGGTGTGCTCGGAGTCGACGGGCACGATCTGCGCGCCGGTGGCCTCCGCGAGCGCGGTGACCAGCTCGCCGCCCACGACGAGCGACTCCTTGTTGGCGAGCGCCAGGTCGATCCCCTCTCCGAGCGTCGCGACGGTCGGGCCGAGGCCGGCCGAGCCGACGAGCGCGTTGAGCACGAGATCCGCGCCCGACTCCACGACCAGGCGCACGAGCCCCTCCGGACCGCCGAGCACCTGCCCGTCGGTCCACGCCTCCGACGCGCGCGCGGCGGCGTCCTCGTCGGCGAGCGCGATCCGCGCGACGCCGTGAGCGCGCGCCTGCTCGACGAGCGCCTCCCAGGAGCGCTCGGCGGACAGGCCCACGATCTCCAGCTCTTCGCTGCGGGAGCACACGTCGAGCGCCTGCACCCCGATCGAGCCGGTCGAGCCGAGCACGAGTATGCGCTTGCGCACAGTCATGCGCCGATCATACGTATGCGGGCGCGAGCGCCCCCGCAGAGCGGCCTAGAAGTACGTGAATTGATCGGCGGGGATGTTCTTCGGGCTCACGTAGCCGTTGACGATCGCCTGCGCGTTGACCACCGCGGGTTTGTCGTGCAGAGGCGAGACCACGGTGCACACGCTCGTCGAGGCGCATTCGACGCCGGTCGCGGGGCGCGCGAGATTGATCTTGGTCGCCGAGCCGAGCGCGAAGCCGCTGCCTGTGATCGTCACGATCGTGCCGCCGGCCATCGGGCCGCTGTTGGGACTCACGCCGGTTATGGTCGGCGGCTGGAAGAGATACAGGTCGGCGCTCGACGTCACGCTCGTGCCTGCAGGCGTCGTGACCGTCACATCGATGGATCCAGAGGTGCCCGGGGGCGAGACCGCCGTGATCGACGTCCAGGAGCTCACTTTGAAGCTCGCGGCCGGCGTCGAGCCGAACTTGACGGCCGAGGCGCCGGTGAAACCGGTGCCCGTGATCGTCACAGAGGTGCCACCCGCCGCGAGACCGGTCGTGGGTGCGAGTTTCGATACCTCGGGGGTCACCAGCGGGGTCGCCGTGCGCTGCTTGCAGACGCTGCCTTTGTTGCTCCACTCCTGCTGGTAGTAGTACTCGTCGCCGTTGATCAGCTGGTTGAAGGGAGATCCGTCGGGCGCGTAGCCGAGCGTCAGGCCCAATTCGCTCCCTGGTTCGAAGGTCCGGCATTTGTCGCCGTTCTCTTCCCCGCTGGGCGCGTACCACGCGTTCAGCTTCGGGTCGGTGATCGACTCGTTGTGCTCGTGGCTGAGCCCACCCATCAGCACCGAGTCGGACAGGTTGTTGTTCGGGTGCTGGCCCGAGTCGCAGCCCGGGTTGCCGCCCACGTAGGGGTCGTTGGCGTAGACGATGTTGACTCCCGACACGGGGATGTAGCCGTGGTAGGCGCAGTAGGCGGCGTTGATCGCCCCGGCGGAGCATTCTGTGCCGGCCGAGTCGAAGCAGCTTTCGACGCCCGGCGGAGTCAGCATGAAGTACTCGTGCAGGAGGTCTTTCGGCAGAGCGTGAGAGGTCACGTAGCTCTTGATCTCCGTCTGAAGCTGGGCGTCGGTCAGGCAGATCGCCGCCGCTTTGCAGCCGTTTTTGGGGTACGGGTCGGTGTCGATGATCGCCCCGGCGAAGTGCGATTTGTATTTGACGGCTTCGCCGGAGCCGCTCGTGTACTGGACCGCCACGGAGTCGACGTTCTGTTCGCCGCCGCTGTCGTGCGCAAGATCTTCCAGGTACTTGTCGACGCCCGTCTGATAGCCGGTGGGGTACGCGGGCGAGCCGCTCGGAGCCCAGTAGAAGGCGTAGTTGGTATTCGACGTCATCACCGGGCCGCCGTGATAGGCGAGGTTTTCGGTGGAGATGAATGGCTGGAGGAGGCTTTGGGCGCCGACGCCTTTCAACGGCTGGTAGCTGACGGTCCTGCCGCTCGAGAGCTTGACGATCACCGCCGAGGCGCTCGACGCGCCTGCGGCGAGCAGGATCGCGGTCGCGAACAGCGCGAGCGCAAGCACGCGCCCATTCGGAATGCCACCCCGCCTCAGCGTCACTGCCCCTGCCCGATCACGCACTCGCTCCATGGTTGTTTCCCCCCGTAAGCCGCCCAGATGTCTTGCTGCACTCACAACGCTACACCGCCGCCATGCTCGTTGTCCAGTCAGTCGAGGCTTGCTCCCATGACCGAGATCAGAGGTACGTGAAGTGGTCCGCGGGTGCGTTCTTGGGGCTCTTGACGGTCCCGACGGTCGCTTTGACGTCCACGACACCCGCCTTCGCGCGCGACGGCACGATCACGGTGCAGGAGCTGGTCGAGACGCAGTTCACCGACGCGGCGACGCTCGCGGCGAACTTAAACGTCGTGGCGGAGCCGAGCGCGAAGCCGCTGCCGCTGATCGTCACGCTCGTGCCGCCCGCTTTCGGGCCGCTGCTGGGGCTGACGGCGGTGACCGTCGGCGACTTGTACTTGAAGAGGTCCGTGCTCGACGTCGCGCTCGTCCCGCCCGGGCCGGTCACGACCACGTCGACGCTGCCGGCGGTGCCCGCGGGCGCGACCGCGCTGATGCTCGTGCCCGAGTCGACCGTGTAGCTCGTCGCAGCGGTGGCGCCGAAGCTGACCGACGTGGCGCCGGTGAAGCCGGTGCCGGTGATCGTCACGGCCGTGCCACCGACGGCCGGACCGGTCTTGGGCGCGAGCTTCGTCACCTGCGGTTTGACGACCGCGCTGCGCTGCTTGCAGGCGCTGCCTTCGTTGCTCCACTCCTGCTGATACCAGTACTCGTCGCCGTTGATCAGCTGGTTGTAGGGCGAGCCGTCGGAAGCGGTGCCGAGCGGCGTCCCGAATTCGCTGGACGCTTTGAAGGTGCGGCACTTGTCGCCGTTCTCTTCCCCGTTTGACGCGTACCACGCGTCGAGTTCGGGGTCGGTGATCGACTCGTTGTGCTCGTGGCTGAGCCCACCCATGAGCGCCGAGTCCGACAGGTTGTTGTTCGGGTGTTCGCCCGTGTCGCAGCCCGGGTTGCCGCCCACGTAGGGGTCGTTGGCGTAGACGATCGTGCCTCCGGTCACGGGGATGTAGCCGTGGTAGGCGCAGTACGCCGCGTTGGTCGCCCCGGCCGAGCATTCGGCGCCGGCCGAGTCGAAGCAGCTTTCGACGCCGGGGGGCGTGAGCATGAAGTACTCGTGCGCGAGGTCCTTGGGAAGCGCGTGGGAGCTCACGTAGCTTTTGAGCTCCGCCTGGAGCTGGGCGTCGGTGAGGCAGATCGCCGCCTCGCTGCAGCCGTTTTTGGGGTACGGGTCGGTATCGACGATCGCGCCCGCGAAGTGCGAGTCGTATTTGACGGCTTCGGCCGCGGAGTTGGTGTACTGGACGGCCACGGAGTCCACGTTCTGGCTGCCGCCGCTGTCATGCGCGAGATCTTCGAGGTACCTGTTGACGCCGGCCTGGTAGCCGCTGGGGTACGCGGGCGAGCCGCTCGGAGCCCAGTAGAAGGCGTAGTTCGTGTTCGACGTCATCACCGGGCCGCCGTGGTAGACGAGGTTGCCCGTGGGGGCGAACGGCTGGAAGAGGCTCTGGGCCGCGGCCCCGCGCAGCGGCTGATAACTGACGGTCTTCCCGCTCGAGAGCTTGACGATCACCGCCGAGGCGCTCGAGGCGCCGGCGGCCAGCATGACGCTCGTAAGCAGCGCGAGCGCCGCCATGCGAGCGCTCTGGATGCCTCCCCGCCGTCGCGTCGCTGTCCTTGCCCGGTCACGCGCTCGCTCCATGGTCCTCTCCCTCGTAGCCTTGGATCCCTCGGTCCACTGACAAAACTACACCGCTTGGATGCTTACTGTCTAGTGGACGTAGGCGAACCAGACGTAATAGCCGACGACGACGGTGAACATCACCGCGTCGAGGCGGTCGAGCGCGCCGCCGTGAGCGCCGAACAGGCCACCGGAGTCCTTGATCTTCGCCTCGCGCTTGACGAACGACTCGAACAGGTCCCCCACCGGCGCGAGCAGCGCGATCCCCAGCCCGAGCACGAGCGCGTGCGTGCCGGAGAGCCACTGCTCCTGGTAGAGGTGCGCGATCCACACGCCGAGCACCGCGCAGAGCATGCCGATCACGAGGCCCTCGACGGTCTTGTTCGGCGAGATGTGCGGAGCGAGCGGCCGACTGCCGAACATCCGCCCGCCGAGATACGCGCCGGTGTCGCCGAGGAACGTGCCGACGAGCACGTCGATGACGATCCCCTTCCCCTGCGGCAGCCCGCGCAGCAGCATCGCGTGGGCGAACGCGAACCCGATCCAGTAGATGCCGAGCAGCGTCACCGCGATCCCCCCCACCGACGGCCGCGGCGAGAGCAGCGTGAGCCCGAACACCAGCGGCACGGCCGCGACGGCGATGAGCAGCACCTGAAACTGGTCGCCGTAGAGCGCCGCCAGGACGAGCCCCGCGAGCGTCACGAACCCGGCGAGCCGCACAGGGTGGGCGCGCTCGTACATGCCGTAGAGCTCGTGCATGCAAACGCCGCCGAGCACGATCATCCCGACGGCGAACACGAGCCCCCCTTCGATCACCAGGAACAGCGCGACGGCGATCGCGGGGATCGCCGCGAGCACCCTCGAGCTGAGATCCGAGCGCGGCTCTCTTCGCCGGGAGCGCCGAGGAGCGCGATCGCCCGGGACGCGTCGCGCACCCACGACCGGTCGCGCTCGTCGTACCGCGCGTTGGCCGCGCGGCATGTCGGGACCGATCGCCATCAGCGGCCCATCATCGCCCGCCGAAGCGTCGTCGCCGCTCGGCGTACTCGGCCAGCGACTGCTCGAGCGCCGCGCGCGTGAAGTCGGGCCACAGCTCGTCGCGGAACACCAGCTCGGAGTAGGCGGACTGCCACAGCAGGTAGTTCGACAGGCGCCGCTCGCCGCTCGTGCGGATGATCAGATCGGGATCGTGCATCTCGGGCGCGTACAGGCACGCGCGGAACTCCTCTTCGGTGCTCCCGTCGAATCGCCGGGCGGCATCGACGATCTCGGCCCGCCCGCCGTAGTTGAACGCGACGAACATCGTGATCCGCGTGTTCGAGCCGGTCATCTCCTCGGCCCAGTCCATCTGCTCGGCGAGGCGCTCGCTGATGCCCTCGCGCCGGCCGATGAACCGCATGCGCACGCCTTCGTCGTGGAGCTCCGGGGTCTCGCTGGCGATGCGCGCGGAGAACATCTCCATCAGGCCGCTCACCTCCTCGGGCGGTCGCGACCAGTTCTCGGTGGAGAACGAGTACACGGTGAACTCCTCGATCCCCAGCTCCGCCGCGTCGCGCAGCCGCGCCTTGACGGTGTCGGCGCCCGCGCTGTGCCCGTCGTTGACGGGTATCCCGCGCGCACGCGCCCAGCGTCCGTTGCCGTCGGTGATGACCGCCACGTAGCGCGCCGCGACGGGTTCCCCGGCGGCGGCCATCAGACTGCGAGGATCTCCTCTTCCTTGGCCTTGAGCACGGTGTCGAGCTCGCCGATCCGCCCGTCCGTCAGCTTCTGCAGCTCAACCTCCGCGCGGTGCTCGTCATCGGAGGACGCTTCGCCCTCTGCCTTCAGCTCGCGCAGGTGCTGCATCGTGTCGCGGCGCACGTTGCGGATCGAGATGCGGCCCTCCTCGGCGAGGTTACGCAGAACCTTGACGAGCTCCTTGCGGCGCTCTTCGGTCAGCTCGGGGACCACGAGACGCACGATGTTGCCGTCGTTGCCGGGGCTGAGGCCCACGTCGGACTCGTTGATCGCCTTTTCGATCGCCTTGATCGAGGACTTGTCGTACGGCTGCACGGTCAGCAGCCGCGCCTCGGGCGCAGAGATCGTGGAGAGCTGGTTGAGCGGCGTCATCGCGCCGTAGTAGTCGACGACCACACGGTCAAGCAGCGACGGGCTCGCGCGCCCTGTGCGCACGGAGGAGAACTCGTGCTGCGTGGACTCGACCGATTTGCTCATCCGCTCGCCCGCGTCCTCGAGCAGTTCGTCGATCACGTTCTCAGCCATCGTCCTCTCCTTGAGATGTGGATACGAGAGTGCCCACGCGCTCTCCTGAGATTATCCGCGCGAGGCTGCTCTCGTCGTCCATGTTGAACACGTTCAGGGGCATGCCGTTCTCCATGCACAGGGCGAGCGCGGTGGAGTCCATCACCCGCAGGCGCCGCTCGATCGCCTCCATGTGGGTGATCTCGGGGATGAACTCCGCGCTCGGGTCGATCGCCGGATCGGCCGTGAAGACACCCTCGACGCCGTTCTTGGCCATCAGGATTATCTCCGCGTGGATCTCCGCGGCGCGCAGTGCGGCGGCCGTGTCGGTCGTGAAGAACGGGTTGCCGGTGCCGGCGGCGAAGATCACCACGCGCCCCTTCTCCAGGTGGCGCATCGCGCGCCGGCGGATGTAGGGCTCGGCGACCTCGGACACCCCGAGCGCGGATTGCACACGCGTGTCGGTGCCCATCTTCTCCAGGGCGTCCTGCAGAGGCAGCGCGTTCAGCACCGTGGCGAGCATGCCCATGTAGTCCGCCGTCGCGCGATCCATGCCGGCGGCGGCGCCCTTCATGCCACGGTAGATGTTTCCCGCACCGACGACGATCGCCACCTCCACGCCCTGGTCGCGAACATCGGTCACCTGGCTGGCGACGCCCGCCACCCGCTCCGGGTCGGTCCCGTAGTCCAGCGAGCCCATCAGCGCCTCGCCGGAGAGCTTCAGCAGGATCCGTTTGAAGGCAGGTGCCATCGGCGCCAGAGCCTATACCCGCGTCGGGCTACTGGCCGATGGCAAAACGAACGAACCGGCGTATGACCACGTTCTCGCCTGTGGTCGCGGTCAGCTCGTCGCGCAGCTGCTGGACGGTCTTGCCCTCGAACTTCGGGTTGTGCATCTCCTGCTCGAGCAGCGTCACGGTCCCGTACCAAGAGTCGAGCTTGCCCGTGACGATCTTCTCGCGGATGTTCTCGGGCTTGTCGGCGGCCTCCTGCTCGTACACGCGAGCCTCCGCGTCGCGCTTGTCCTCCGGGACATCCTCGCGGCTGACGAACTGCACGGTCGGCGAGGCTGCGATCTGCATCGCGACCTCGCGGGCGAACGTCACGAAGTCGTCGTTCTTGGCGACGAAGTCGGTGTTGCAGTCGACCTCGATCAGCACGCCCACCTTCGAGCCGGCGTGCACGTATGCCTGGACCGTGCCCTCGGTCGCCGCGCGCTCGCCGAGATCCTGGATTTTCTTGCCCTGCTTGACGCGCAGGATCTCGATCGCCTTCTCGATGTCGCCCTCGGACTCGGTGAGGGCCTTCTTGCAGTCCATCATGCCCGCGCCGGTGCGCTCACGCAGGGCCTTCACGTCCTTTGCAGATATCTCAACCGTGCTCATGATGCGCTCGTCTCCGCTGTCGTCTGCTCGTTGTCGTCCGCAGCCGCTGCCGGCTGCTCCTCGGTGGCCGCGGGCTCGGCGGCGGCCGGTGCCGTCTCGGTCGCCTCCGCGGCGGCCGGAGGCTCTGCCGCCGGTGCGGGTGTCTCGACGACCGGAGCCGGCGCCTCGACGACCGGGGCGGGAGCCTCGACAGCCGGAGCCGGCGCCTCCACCACAGGCGCGGGGGTCTCGACCGCCGGAGCCGGGGCCTCGGGTGCTTGCGCGACGGGGGCCTCGGGTGCCGCGGGCGCCTCCTGCGCAGCGGCAGCCTGAGCCGCAGCCGCTCGTGCCGCGGCCTCTTTCTCCGCAGCCTCTTTCTTGGCCTGCTCCTCGGCCTCGCGCTTGGCCTGTTCCTCGGCCTCGCGCTTGGCGCGCGCCTCGGCCTCGATGCGGGCCTTCTCCTCGGCTTCCTTGCGCGCCAGTTCCTCCTGGGCGCGGAACACGCCGTGACCCTCGGAGACGACCTGGCCGATCGCCTGGGTGATCAGCGCGCACGAGCGGATCGCGTCGTCGTTGCCGGGAACCACGAAGTCGATCCCGTCGGGGTCGCAGTTGGTGTCCACCAGGCCGATGATCGGGATCCGCAGGCGCCTCGCCTCTTTGACCGCGATCTCCTCCGTCTTCAGGTCGATCACGAACATCGCGTCGGGCACGCGCTGCATGTTCTTCACGCCGCCGAGGTTCGCCCGCAGCTTCTCGAGATCCGCCTGCGCGGCCATCCGCTCACGCGTCGGCAGCAGCGCCAGCTGGCCCTCAGCCTCGTAGCGTTCGAGGTCGTGCAGACGACGGATGCGCTGGCTGATCGTCTGGAAGTTCGTCAACAGGCCACCGAGCCAGCGGTGATTGACGTACGGCATGTCGGACGCCTCGGCGACCTCCTTGACCGTGTCGCGCGCCTGCTTCTTGGTGCCCACGAACAGCACGACGCCGCCGCGATGCGCGAGCGTACCGGCGAACTCCTGCGCCTGCGCGAGCAGGGACTGGGTCTTCAGCAGGTCGATGATGTAGATGCCGCCGCGCTCACCATGGATGAAACGGCGCATCTTGGGGTTCCAACGGCGCGTCTGGTGGCCGAAATGGACGCCGGCCTCCAGCAGCTCCGCAATGCCAACGTCAGCCACGGGCTTACTCCCTTTATGTATGCGATTGAAAGTCCGTGCGAATGGAGCGGACCCGGAGACGGTGACCAGGACGGTCGTTGCTCCGGGCAGGGCCCGATCCACGACCGCACGGGTCGAAGATCCGAATTGAAGCTTCAGGATACCCGCTCGGCGCTCCTCAACGCGGCAAGCAGGTCGGCGGGCAGCGGCGAGTGGACCTCCACGCGCTCGCCCGTGATCGGATGGTCGAACGCGAGGCGCGTCGCATGGAGGAACTGACGCTCGAGCCCCAGCAGTCCCGGCGTGCCGTATTCGGGGTCGCCGCACACCGGGTGTCCGATCGCCTTGAGGTGCACGCGGATCTGGTGCGTGCGACCGGTCTCCAGTTTGAGGCGCAGCAGCGTCGTGTCCGCGAGCGAGCGCTCGATCGTGAAGTGGGTGCGGGCCTCGCGCGCCCCCGCGCCGTCGATCGCCATGCGCGTGCGCACGCGTGGATCACGGCCGATCGGCGCGTCGATCGTGCCCGTGCGCGCCGGCGGACGCCCCTCGACGAGCGCGAGGTACTCGCGTTCGATCTCTCGCACCGCGAGCGCCGCCTGCAGCAGACGGTGTGCCTCCTGCGAGCGCGACACCACGAGCAGCCCTGTTGTGTCGCGGTCGAGTCGGTGGACGATCCCCGTGCGGTCGAACTCGCCCTCCTCGTCCTCGCCGCCGGCCAGCAGCGGCGCGAGCATCTGCGCGAGCGTGTTCTCGCGGTGCCCGCGCGCCGGATGCACCACCACCCCAGGACCCTTGTCGACGACCATCAGGTGCTCGTCCTGAAAGGCGATCGTGAAGTCGACTGCGGCGGCGTCGTTCACGGTTCGGTGTGACGCGAGCGGTCGATCAGCACGAACAGGATGAGGATGCCCGCGGTGATCGATGCGTCGGCGAGGTTGAACGGCGGCCAGCCGAGCGGCAGCTTGATGAAGTCCGTCACCGAGCCGTCGCGCACGCGGTCGAGGATGTTGCCGAGCGCGCCGCCCACGAGCATGCCGGTGGGCAGCCAGATAAGCGGGCGCGAGGCGTGCAGCGTGAAGTACACGAGCAGCACGAGCAGCGCGAGGCCGATCAGCACGGTGATCGCGACGTGACTGCCGGGCAGGAAGCCGAATGCGACGCCGTGGTTGCGCGTGTCGACAAGGCCCACGCCGGGCAGCACGCGGTGTTCTTCGCCGGGGACGATTCCGTGTTCGACCGCGCGCTTGCTCAACTGGTCCGCGGCCACGACGACGATCAGCACGAGCGTCGCGCGCACCCACGCGGCCCACCCGGGCCGCAAGCCGCGGCGAGCACGCTCTGCAGCCGGCTCCATCTCGCGCTCAGCCGTGGATGATGCCGAGCACCACGACGTTGTTCACGATCTGCAACGTGATGATGGCCAGGAACGGGCTGAAGTCCAACCCGCCGATCTGCGGCAGGAAGCGACGGAAGAGGCGCAGGAACGGCTCGCATACGTCGTGCAGGAAGCCCATCACGCGATCGGTCCACAGCGAGTACGGCGGCCTGATGCCGACGGAGAACAGCAGCTGGATCACGACGTACAGGATCAGCAGCAGCGTGTAGACGTACACGAGCGTGGAGAGGAAGTCCGCGATCTGCGTGCGGGCGGTCGCGAGGATCATCGGCGTGGGCGCGGAGGCTCGAGGACGGCGTCGAGCGCGTCGCTGAACGCCGTGCGCAGGCCCGCGCGCTCGAGCGCGTCCACCCCGCGCGCCGTCAGCCCACCCGGCGATGAGACCTCGCGCCGCACCGCGACCGTGTCGTAGCCGCGACGTCGCAGCAGCTCCGCGGTGCCCGCGAGCGTCTGCACGACCAGCTCCGCGCCCTGCGCGGCGGGTATCCCGCGCCGCACACCCGCGTCGACCTGCGCCTCTGCGACCAGCGCCACGTAAGCGGGCCCGCACGACATCAGCCCCATCGCCACGTCGACGAGCGTGTCGTCGAGCACCACGAGCGTTCCGAGCTGCGCGAACAGCTCGCTCACGGCGGCGTCGAGTACGGCGTCCTGCGCGGGGCCGGCTGCCTGCACGACCGCGCCCTGGCGCACCTCCACGGGCAGAGAGGGGATGAAGCGGTAGACGGGTCTGCCGTGGTAGGCCGCATGCAGGGCCGGGAGCGGCGTGGCGGCGAGGATCGATGCGACCGCCTTCGCGTGCGGCGCCACGTCCAGGGCAACCGTGTCGAGCTGCGCGGGCTTGTGGCACAGCACCACCAGCTCAGCCCGTTCGGCGACCTCCGCGTTGCTCGCAAGCGCCTCGCCGCCCAGCTCCGCCACGAGATCCCGCGCCCGCTCCGCCACCGGATCGGCGCACAGCACCGGCTGCCCCCACCCCCGCGCGAGCGAGCGAGCCATGTTTCCGCAACCGATCAGCCCGACCTGCATCAGCTTTGGTTGAAGAAGCCCTTCTCGATCAGCCGCGCCTTCTCCTCGGCGGAGATCTCGACGTTGCGCGGCGTGAGCATGAAGACCTTGTCGGCGATCCTCTGCATGCCGCCGTCGAGCGCGTAGGTGAGCCCGGAGGCGAAGTCGATCAGGCGCTTGGACAGGTCGGTGTCGGAGCCCTGGAGGTTGAGGATCACGGGGATCGAGTCCTTGAACTTGTCCGCGATCTGCTGGGCGTCGTTGAACGACTTCGGCACGACGAGGTGCACGCGCACGTCGCCGTTGCGGTTGGCGACCGGTTTGAGGACGGTCGTGGCGCGCGATCCGCGGCCGGCGCGCGAGCCGACGGCGGTCACGTCGGCATCGTCGTCGTCGGCGAAGATGTCGTCGTACTCGTCGCGACGGCGGCGCAGGCGGCGCACGTTCGGCCGCTCGCGGTAGCGATCCTCGATCTCAGACTCAGGACCCACCCCACCCGCGTCCTCCTCGAAGTCGTCGTGATACTCCTCGGCAAGGCCGAAGTACACGAGCGCGCTGTGCCAGGAGTCACGGAATGCCATAGGTCTCAGATGCGTGTTCGCCCGGCGAGCGGGTTTCCCTGCCGATGCGAGGGGTCGTGCGCCGTCAAGAGAGTCTAATGATAGAGATACGTGCCGATTCGCACGATTGTGGCGCCCTCCTCGACGGCGACGAGGTAGTCCTGCGAGGTGCCCATCGAGGTGTGCTGCAGGCCGCGCTCGCCCGCCAGCCGACGCAGCTCGGCGAACCAGCGCCGGCTGTCCTCCGGGGTCCGCGAGAGCGGCGGCATCGTCATCAGGCCCGCCACCGGCAGCGGCGAGCGCTCGATGAACGCGTCGAGCTCCGTCGGCGAGATGCCCGCCTTGTCGGCCTCACCCGCGAGGTTCACCTCGACGAGGATCCGCAGGCCGGGCTTCGCGAGATCCCGGTGGCGCTCGAGCTCGCGCAGCGCGGAGTCCGACGCGACCGAGTGGATCAGGCGCACGCGCGGGACGATCAGGCGCACGCGGCGGCTCTGCAGCTGGCCGATGAAGTCCCACTCGAACAGCTCGCCGTGCGCGGCCACCTTCTCCTGCAGGTCCTGCGCACGGTTCTCGCCCACCAGTCGCACGCCCGCCTCGGCGAGGATCGGCAGGTCCTCGCACGCGACGTACTTCGTCGCCGCCAGGATCTCCACCGTCCCAGACGGGCGTCCGCCGCGCTCGAGCGCCGCGTCGATCTCCCCCCTCACGTGCTCGAGCTGCGCGCGGATCCGCTCCGCGCGCAGGTCGCCGATCAGCTCAACCATGCGACCCCCGCCTGCCTGCCGGCGCGCTCGCCTTCGCGGCGGTGGGAGAAGAACCGCTCGTCGCAGATCGTGCACGCGAGCACGTCGCGCACCTCGATGACACCTGCGGCGAGCAGCCGCTCGTGCGCGATTGCGCGCAGGTCGATGCGAGCGCCTTCGCGGTGGGCGCCCGCGAACGCGTCGTGCACCTCGGACCCCACCTCGTAGCAGCACACGCCCGCGCAGGGACCCACGATCGCCACGATCTCCTCGCCATGGCCGAGCTCGCCCACCGCCCGTACACCCTCCTCCAGGACACCCGCGGCAAGGCCCCGCCAGCCCGCGTGGACCATCCCGACCGCACCGCTGCAGCCGAGTGCGACCGGCAGGCAGTCGGCGCCCAACACCATCGCCCCGACACCGGCGAGCGTCGTCGCCTGTCCGTCTGCCTCCACGCGCGCGGTGGTGTCAGGATCGCCCTCGCTCTCGTCGTCGATGCGCCGAACCGCGATGCCGTGGACCTGAAACCCCCGCGCCAGACGCCTGAGCCCGAGCAGCTCGCGCAGATCCTCACGAGCCTGCTCGCCGTGCTCGGCGCCGTCCCCGCCGACGCTCGACAGGTTGCCGTGAGAGCGGTCGGTGAACAGCGCGTGCCCTGCGCCCGGGAGCTCCCGTCGAAGCTCGCTCGAGCTCACCCGCCCTCCTCGATCGCCGCTCGCAGCTCCGCGTCGTGCCCGTCCTCCAGTTCGCCGTCGAGCTTGCGCCCGAGCACCGCCCCGAGGCGTCGCCCGATCTCCGGACCCGTGGGGATGCCGGCGGCGAGCAGGTCCGCTCCGGTGATCTGCAGCTCGACGTGGCGCAGCGTCTCGATCCACTCGCGCGCCGCGGAGGCAGCGTTGCCGAGCGCCCCGCCGAGAGCCACCGCCTCGATCGTGTGGGCGAACAGCGCGTCATACAGCTCGGAGGGCATGTCCGCCAGCTCCATCTCGGTGTCGAGCGACGGCGCGACCAGCGCCGTGCGCATCACGCGCTGGCGCTCGGCCACGGTGAGCTCCCACCCGTCGAGGAGCTCGAACATCACCGGCTCGGGATCTTCGCTCGGGTCGACCGCGATGGGCAGCAGCAGCGAAGCGAGCAGCAGCAAATCCGAACGTCCGTCCTCGGGCAGCAGATCGAGCGCGGCGCGCGCGAGGTCGTGGTCGAAGCGCAGTCGCGGCTCCAGCGCCGTGAACACGCCGAGCTGGTCGAGAGCGGCGAACGCGGCCACCGGGTCGGCTTCGCCGAGGGCGAGGCGCAGCTCGGCGCCCACACGAGCCAGCGAGACGCTCGCGAGCGCCCCCGCTGCGAGCGCCTGCGCGGCGAGCTCGGCGGTGTGCGGCTCGATCTCGAACCCGAGGCGCGCGCTGTAGCGGGCCAGGCGCAGCAGGCGGGTGGGATCGTCGACGAAGCTACGATCGTGCAGCACGCGCAGCCGTCCCGCGACGAGGTCCTCGAGCGCGTGCTCAGCGGACACGAGCTCCCCCACCATCGAGCCGCCTAGTGGCAGCAAGATCGCGTTGACGGTGAAGTCACGGCGCTCGAGATCCTCCTCCACGCTTCCCCGACGGACCTCGGGCAGGGCTCCCGGCACCGGATAGGACTCGGCGCGTCGCTCCGCGACGTCCACACGGCCCGCGTCCCACTCCACCATCGCGGTTCCGAAACGCTCGTGCACCGTCACGCGCGGATCCGCAGCGCCGGCGGCCCCGACGCTCTCGGCAAGCCTCTCGGCCAGTGGCGCCGCTCCCTCGCCCACGACCACATCGAGCTCACGCGGCGAGCGGCCGAGCAACATGTCGCGCACCGCGCCGCCCACGAGCGCCACGTCCGTCTCCCCGGTGTGCGCGAGAGCCAGCAGCTCACTCCCGCCCGGATGGACGCGCAGCGCGTCGAGCAATTGTGCGCCGCTCGCCATCGAATCGACCGCCTACACCTCGCGTACGGGTATCCCCGCCGCCGCGAGGTGCGCCTTGGCCTCGGCCACGGTGTGCCGGCCGTAGTGGAAGATCGACGCGCACAGGACCGCGTCCGCGCCGGCGGCGAGCGCCTCCACGAGGTGCTCCAGCTCGCCCGCGCCGCCGGAGGCGATCACCGGGACGCCGACCGCATGGCTGACCGCCGCGGTGAGCGGCAGGTCATAACCCTCGTTGGTCCCGTCGCGATCCATGCTCGTCAACAGGATCTCCCCCGCCCCGCGCTCGACCGCCTCGCGCGCCCACCCGACCACGTCGCGGCCCGTGGGGGTGCGCCCGCCAGCGAGATACGCCTCCCAGCCCGCCTGCTCTCCCGGGTGCTCGGAGGCCGCGCGAGCCTTCGCGTCGATCGCGAGCACCACGCACTGCGCGCCGAACACGGCCGCGAGCTCGTCCAGCAGCTCGGGGCGCTGCAGCGCGGCGGAGTTGATCGAGACCTTGTCCGCGCCCGCGTCGAGCACCGCCTGCGCGTCGGCGACCGAGCGGATGCCGCCGCCGATCGTGAACGGCACGAACACCTCGTCCACGGTGTGGCGCGCGAGCTTCGCGATCGTGTCGCGCTTCTCGTGCGTGGCGGTGATGTCGAGGAACACCAGCTCGTCGGCGCCCTCGCGATCGTAGTGAGCTGCCAGCTCCACCGGGTCGCCCGCATCCCGGATGTCGAGAAATTCCACACCCTTCACAACACGACCGGCGTCCACGTCCAGGCAGGGGATCACGCGCTTGTAGTGCACGTCTCTAACCGTAGCGACGAGCCGGGTGTGCGGGTGGTGAGCAGTCGATCAGTCGTCCAGAACGGCAAGCGCCCGCGCGACGGTGAAGCGACCCTCGTAGAGCGCCTTGCCCACGATCACGCCCGTGAGGTTCGGCGCCGCGAGCCCCGCCAGCGCTTCCAGATCCGCCAGCTGGCCGATACCGCCCGAGTAGACGACGGTGGCGCTCGTCGAGCTCACCACCTCGCGCACTTCCTCCACGTCCGGGCCTTCGAGCATCCCGTCACGATCCACGTTCGTGTAGACCAGCCGACGCACGCCGCTCTCGTACAGGCGCTCGAGCACCGCGGCGGTGCTCGGCTCGGTCGTCTCGGTCCAACCCGCCGTCGACACCCGCCCGCCGCGCACGTCGACCGACACGAGCACGCGCTCGGGCCCATGTGTGTCCAGTGCGCGTCGCAAAAGCTCGGGGTCCTTGAACGCCGCGGTGCCGAGGATCACGCGCGCGGCACCCGCGGCGAGCGCGTCGTCGACCGCCTCGCCAGAGCGCAGTCCGCCCCCGTACTGCACCGGGACATCCAACTCATCAGAAATCCGTTTCAGGTGCTCGAGATTGACGGGCGCGCCGTTCTTCGCGCCGTCCAGGTCGACCACGTGCAGCTCGCGCGCACCCGCCTCCACCCAGCCGCGCGCGGCCGACAGGGGATCCTCGTCGTAGACCTTCTTCGCGTCGAAGTCGCCCTTCACGAGTCGCACGGCGTTGCCGCCGAGGATGTCTATCGCCGGGTAGAGCTTCACGTCGTCGCGAGGGGCGCCGCGGCGCGGATGCAGATGCGCGCGAAGTTCGCGAGCAGGCGCAGCCCCGCCGCGGAGGACTTCTCGGGGTGGAACTGCACGCCGTAGAAGGAGCCGTGCTCGACCGCGCTGACGAACGGCTGCCCGTACTCCGCCACGCCAAGAACGTCACGCTCATCGGCGGGCGCGGCGGCGAACGTGTGCACGTGGTAGAAGGCGCAGCTCTCGGGGAGGTCCGCCACGAGCGGCGAGTCGGGCTTCGTGAAGCGCACCTCGTTCCAGCCGATGTGCGGCAGCTTCAGGGCGCCGGGCGCCAGCGCACGAACCTCGCCGGGGACGATGCCGAGGCCGGCCGCGCCGCCGAGCTCCGTGGAGGAGTCGAACGCCAGCTGCATCCCCAGGCAGATGCCCAGCACGGGTGTGCCCGCGTGCACGCGCTCGCGGATCAACTCGTCGAGGCCCTGGTTGCGCAGGTTCTCCATCGCTCGCGGGAACGCTCCCACCCCGGGCACGACCAGCCCCGCGGCGGCGCGCAGCTCGTCGTGGTCGCGGGTGACGTTCACGCGTGCGCCCACGTGCTCGAGCGCCTTCTCCACCGAGCGGCGGTTGCCCATGCCGTAGTCGACGATCGCTATCTCCACCGGCTCCTCCACGAGCGTGCTCATGCGGTGAGCGTGCCCTTGGTGCTCGGCACGCCCGTCTCGCTCGGGTCGATCGCCACCGCCTGGCGCAGCGCGCGCGCGAATGCCTTGAATGCCGCCTCGATCATGTGGTGGGCGTTGCTGCCCGTTTCCACGCGCAGGTGCAGCGTGAGCTTGGCCGCGTTGGCGAGCGCGCGGAAGAACTCCTCCGTCAGCTCGTGCTCGAAGCCGCCGGTCGCGCCGGGCGGGAGCTCCGCCTCGAACAGCGTGAACGGGCGGCCGGAGATGTCGATCGAGCAGCTCGCGCGCGCCTCGTCCATCGGCACGGTCGCCGAGCCGTAACGCGCGATGCCCGCGCGATCGCCGAGCGCCCTGTCGATCGCCTGGCCGAGCACGATCGCGGTGTCCTCCGCGGTGTGGTGCGCGCCCGTCTGCAGGTCGCCGGTCACGCTCACGCCCAGGTCGAGGTGGCCGTGGCGGGCGAGCAGGTCGAGCATGTGGTCGAGGAAGCCCACGCCGGTCGTGCGGGTGCCCTGGCCGACCCCGTCGAGGTCGAGCGTGAGGCGCACGTCGGTCTCGCCGGTCTTGCGCTCGATGGTCGATGTTCGGCTCATGAGGATGGATTCTCGCGCACTCGCGCCGTCATCGACTCCGCGTGCACGTCGAAGCCCTCCGCGCGCGCCACCGGCGCGCCCGCCGCGGCGAGCTTCACGGCCGCGTCGGGGGTGACGCGGACCTCGGACATCGTGCGGCGGAAGTGGCGCGCGGAGAGCGTCGAGGCGAAGCGCGCGGCGCCCGCTGTGGGCAGCACGTGGTTGGAGCCCGCGACGTAGTCGCCGAACGCGGTCGCGCTGTCGGAGCCCACGAACACGCAGCCGGCCGAGCGCACGATCTGGGCGAGTGTCTCGATCTCCGAGCCGATCAGCTGCAGGTGCTCGGGCGCGAACGCGTTCGCCAGCGCGATCGCCTCGCGCGCGCTCGACACCTCCACGATCGCGAACGCCGCGTCGCCGACCGTGGGGCGCTCCACCACGAGCCGCTCCAGGGTCACGGCAAGCGCGTCGCACACGGACGCGGCGGGCGAGACCGCCACGACGAGGCTGCCCTCGCCGTGCTCGCCCTGCGCGAGCATGTCAAGCGCCGCGAGCTCGATCTCGCGCTCGCCCACCTCGGCGCCGAGCGCGACGAGCAGGTCGCTCGGGCCGGCGAAGCCGTCGATCCCCACGATCGAGGAGAGCTGGTGCTTGGCCTCCTGCACGTAGAGGTTGCCCGGCCCGACGATCACGTCGACGCGCTCCACCGTGTCGGTGCCGTGGGCGAGCGCGGCGATCGCCTGCGCGCCGCCCATGCGGTAGACGCGTTCGACGCCGCACAGACGGCACGTGCCGAGGATCACCGGGTCGATCTGCCCGTCGGGTCCCGGCGGCGCGCACACCGCCACGTCGATCACGCCCGCCGCGCGCGCCGTGACGACGCCCATCACGACCGTGCTCGGATACGCCGCGCGCCCGCCGGGAACGTAGACCGCGGCGGAGCCGACGGGCACCTCGCGCAGCAGCACCGTGTGGCCCTGGGGCAGATCCACGGAGCGATCGTGGTTGACCCCGGCCTCGGCGACGAGCGCGACGTTCGCGATCGCCACCTGCAGGCCCGCGACGAGGTCGAGTGGCAGCTGCGTGATCGCCTCGTCGAGCTCCTCCGGGGATACGCGCAGCGGCCTCGGCTCGCCGCCTGAGAGGTCGAAGGCGCTCGTGTGGCGCAGCACCGCCGCATCGCCGTCCACACGAACCGACTCCACGATCGCGCCCACCGCGTCGGCGACCGAGCCGCCGGTGGGTATGAGCGAGCGCACGTGCTCGGCCGCGGCGGCGGCTCCGCCGAGGCGCTCGAGCTGCTGTGCGTCGACGCGCTCGATCCGCACGTCAGCCTCCGCCGAGGGCCGGCGCGCTGCGGAGCTGCTCGAGCAGGTCGTCGATCGCGGCGGCCTTCAGCTTGTGCGACACGGGGTTCGCGATCAGACGCGCGGTGCACACGAGGATCTCCTCGCGCACGACGAGGTTGTTCTCACGCAGCGTGGTGCCGGTGGCGGTGAGGTCGACGATCGCCTCGACCATTTTCGTCAATGGCGCGAGCTCCACCGAGCCCTTCACCTCCACGATCTCCGCCTGACGACCGGTCTCCTCGAGGTGGCGCGCGGCGATCCGCGGGTACTTGGTCGCGACGCGCATCACGCCAAGGCGCCTGAGCGCCTCCACCGCGGGGTCGGGCCCCGCCTCGCTGGCGAGCACCATCGTGCAGCGCCCATAGCCGAGGTCGAACAGCTCATACACCGCGCGGCCATGTTGCCCCGGTCGCGCGGCGCCCTCGAGCAGCACGTCCTTACCCGTCACGCCGATGTCCGCGGCACCCGCCTCGACGTACGTGGGCACGTCGGAGGGGCGCATGGTGATCACGTCGATGTCCTCGAACAGCAGCTTGCGGTCGTTTGCGCGCAGCTCCTGTGTGTCCATGCCGAGCCCCTCGAGCAGGTCGACGGTGCCCTTGAAGAGCGCGCCGCGGGGAACCGCGATCGTGAGGCCGTTGAGCGAGCTCACGCGCCCGCCCCCGTCTCGTGGGCGCCGCTCTTCTCGCTCCCGGTCCCGGCCAGCAGCGCCCCCGTGCCGCGCTCCTCGCCGGCGAGCGCGATGTGCAGGCGGTCGACGCCGAGTGCGAACCCGACGGCGGGCAGGCCGCGCCCGAAGCGCCCGAGCAGCTCGTCGTAGCGCCCGCCGCCGCCGATCGGCGTGCCGAGCGCGGGGTCGTAGACGTCGAACACCGCACCGGTGTAGTAGCCAATGTTGCGCACCAGGCCGAGGTCGAAGATCACGCGCTCCGCCACCGCGGGCTCGAGCAGCTCGTGTACGCGTCGCAGGCCCGTGACGGCCTCCTCGGCGGGGCCGGGGGCGTCGGAGAGCACCTCGGGTCCTCCACGGCGCTGTGGAACACCGAGCAGCAGCTCGGTGGCCTCGCCGGTGAGGCCGGCGTCGGCGAGCATCTCTTGCAGGGCGACGAAATCGCGCAGCACGAGCGTTTCCAGCAGACCCGGGCGGATGCCCTCGGGGACGCGCAGGCTGGCCATCAGCGCGGGGAACAGCGACGCGTCGCCGAGGCCGATGCGGTAGTCCTTCAGGCCGGTGGCGTCGAGCGCGTGGCAGAGGACGGTGAGCGCCTCAGCTGTCCCCTGCGGCGCGGGCGAGCCGATCAACTCGATGCCCGCCTGCAGCATCTCGCGCGGCTGCCCGCGCTGCGGGCGCACGCCGCGGTAGCAGTGGGCGAAGTAGCAGAAGCGCAGCGGCGGCTCGCTGGTGGCGTAGCGCGTGGCGACGACGCGCGCGATCGGCACGGTCATGTCGGAGCGCAGCGCGAGCACCGCGCCGGACTCGTCGAACACGCGGTACGCGGGCTGGGCTTCGGCCATGTCTGCGCGGGCGAGCACCGACTCGTACTCGAGCGCGGGCGTGTATACCTCGCCGTAGCCGTGGCGCTCGAACACGCGCCGCAGGGTGTCGGTGATCGCGCGCACCTCGCGCGTCTCGTCGGGCAGCACGTCGCGGGTGCCGCTGGGGATCGGGTGGATCATGCCGACCCGAGATTACGCGGGAACGGGCTCCGTGGCCACGCGCTCGATGCGCGCGCCGAGCTCGCGCAGCCGCTCGTCGATGCGCTCATAGCCACGGTCGATCTGACGGATGTTGCCGATCTCGGAGCGTCCCTCCGCGCAGAGCGCCGCCAGGAGCATCGCCATACCGGCGCGAATGTCGGGCGACTCGACGCGCTCGCCGCGCAGCGTGCGCGGGCCGGTGACGATCGCGCGGTGCGGGTCGCACATGACGATGTCGGCGCCCATCAGGATCAGCTTGTCGGTGAAGATCAGGCGGTTCTCGAACATCCACTCGTGCACGAGGATCGACCCCTCCGCCTGTGTGGCGAGCGCCACGGCGATCGAGGTGAGGTCAGCGGGAAACGCGGGCCAGGGGCCATCCTGGATCTTGCTCTTGTACTCCCCCACGTCGGCCTGCGCGACGAGCTTCTGCCCGCCGGGCACGATCACGTCGTTGCCGTCCAGTTCGGATCGCAGGCCCACGCGTTCGAACACGAGGCGGATCATGCGCAGGTCGCCGGGGACGGTGTCCTTGATGCGCAGCTCGCCGCCGGTGACGCCCGCGAGCGCCATGAAGCTGCCGATCTCGATGTGGTCGGGTGCGACGTCGTGCTCGCAGCCGTGCAGGCGCTCCGCGCCGTTGACGGTGATCAGGTTCGAGCCGATGCCCTGGATGTCGGCGCCCATCTTCACGAGCATCCGCGCGAGGTCCTGCACGTGCGGCTCGCACGCGGCGTTGCCGATCACGGTGGTGCCGGGCGTGAGCGCGGCCGCCATCAGCGCGTTCTCGGTGGCCATCACCGACGGCTCGTCCATGAACACGTCGGTCGGGCGCAGTCCGCGTGGCGCGTCGAGCACGATCTCCGTCCCGCACTCGACCACGGCGCCCATCGCGCGGAACGCGTCGAGGTGCGGGTCGAGCCGGCGGCGGCCGATCACGTCGCCTCCGGGCGGCGGCATCACCGCGCGGTGGAAGCGCGCGAGCAGCGGGCCCGCGAGCAGGAAAGAGGCTCTTATCAGCTCGGCCAGCTCGCGGTCGATCTCGACCTCGTGCACGTGCGCGGCGCACAGCGCGACCTCGTTGGGGCCGCGCCAGCTGACGTCGACTCCGATAGCGGCCAGGATCTCCAGCATCGCCTCGACGTCGCGGATGCGCGGGACGTTGCGCACGACCACCTCGTCCTCGGTGAGGACGCTGGAGGCGAGGATCGGAAGTGCCCCGTTCTTGTTTCCGGCGGGAACCATCGTGCCGGACAGCGGGACGCCGCCTTCGATGACGAACTTCTCCATGAGCTGTGCGCGCCGCCTCACGCCCGCTGTGGGCCTGTCGGTGATCCGCCTGGCAAGCGTAACAGCCATCTACCGAGTGGAGTTCGAGCCGGCGCCTCGGGCCCCTGCATTGGAGTCGAATCGGATCGCCCGCCTCGCGAAAGCTCGTCCGCATGCAACTCTCATTGCAGCCGCTCACCCCTGGATGCCGCATTCCAGAGCCAGATTCCCCGCACCCAACCGATACGTACGTCTGTTCGTGTCGGTTCCGTCCGAGGGCAAACCTATCTTACGAACACATGTTCTCTTCTGCGAGATCATCACTGCTTGGGCAGCGCGCGCTCGGTGCCCTTCGCCTCACCCGCTCGTTCCTGTTGCTCGAGGACGACTACGCGGTCGACTGGGAGGTCGATCAGGACGAGCGGCCCGGGGCGAACCATCCGCATCGAGCGCCGCTGCGTGGGCGTCTTCCCAGCCGTCGGCCGGGGACTCCTGGGCCGGTGGCGCATGTTTGCCTGTGTCCTGTGGGTGGCGAGTCCGCCCCGGCGAGCACTGCCGGGGCGCGTACACGTGCCGGCGGCCGTGAGCTTCAGCGCCAGACGCGCTCGAACTAGCCTCGTCAGCTCGTCAGGCGTCGCCCCCGAGAACGACGACGGGCCGCCTGGTGGCGGCCCGTGTCTGCTTCTAGAAAAAACCGGCGGCGTCCTACTCTCCCAGGCCCTTGCGGGCCAAGTACCATCGGCGCTGAGAGGCTTAACTGCTCTGTTCGGAATGGGAAGAGGTGTTTCCCTCTCGCTAAAGCCACCGGAAAAAGGCGAGAGACCCGCCCTCCTCAGTCCTTCAAAACTGCACAGCGCCACAGCGGGTACCACCAACCCCTTTCGGGGCAAATATAAATCCGTCAAGCCCTCGACCCATTAGTACCGGTCTCCTTCAGACGTTGCCGTCCTTCCAGATCCGGCCTATCAACCTGGTGGTCTACCAGGGGTCTTACTCCCTCGAGGGGATGGGAGAGTTCATCTTGAGGCCGGCTTCCCGCTTAGATGCTTTCAGCGGTTATCCGATCCACACGTAGCTAGCCTGCTATGCCCTTGGCAGGACAACAGATACACCAGAGGTGCGTTCATCCCGGTCCTCTCGTACTAGGGACAAATCCTCTCAACTCTCCAACGCCCACGGCAGATAGGGACCGAACTGTCTCACGACGTTCTGAACCCAGCTCGCGTACCGCTTTAATGGGCGAACAGCCCAACCCTTGGGAGCAACTCCACCCCCAGGATGCGACGAGCCGACATCGAGGTGCCAAACCGGGCCGTCGATGTGGACTCTTGGGCCCGATAAGCCTGTTATCCCCGGAGTACCTTTTATCCGTTGAGCGACGGCACTTCCACTTGCTACCGCCGGATCACTAAGACCTGCTTTCGCACCTGCTCGACTTGTCAGTCTCGCAGTCAAGCTCCCTTACTACCTTTACGCTCTACACACGATTTCCAACCGTGATGAGGGAACCTTTGTGCGCCTCCGTTACATTTTGGGAGGCGACCGCCCCAGTCAAACTACCCGCCTGGAACTGTCCAGCACCCGGATTCACGGAATGCTGTTAGAAATCCAATACACCAAGGGTGGTATCTAAAGGTTGGCTCCACACCGGCCGCAACCGATGCTTCAAAGCCTCCCACCTATCCTGAGCGAAGTGCACCGAACTCCAATACCAAGTTGTAGTAAAGGTTCACGGGGTCTTTCCGTCTAGCCGCGGGTACTCGGCATCTTCACCGAGACTGCAATTTCACCGAGCTCCTCGTTGAGACAGCGCTGAAGTCGTTACGCCATTCGTGCAGGTCGGAACTTACCCGACAAGGAATTTCGCTACCTTAGGACCGTTCCTGACTGTTACTACCCAGACAACCTACATCTGGGCGGTCCGCTCATTTCTGACGGACTCTCATGGTCGCCCATGAGAGCGGACTATCTCATCCCAGTATCGGTCTAGATACCGGGCTCGGCGTATAGTCTCTGAGGATTCTCGACGCCTTCACCGCCGATCGCGGACCCCGCCGAAGCGGTGGACCGTCGTTGATCGACTGGACGTCGAGTCTTTCCTGCTGATTGTCCGCACCCGACACATTTTCACGGTACCGCCCACTTAGGACGGAACTCGTAGTGCGGGATACTCGGATGTTCCAGCATATAGCCGAGTTTTACAACTACCTCGGTCAACTGATAGTTACGGCCGCCGTTTACCGGGGCTTAGCTTCGCTGCTTCGAACCGAAGTCCTGACAACTCCACGTAACCTTCCGGCACCGGGCAGGCGTCAGCCCCTATACGTCGTCTTTCGACTTAGCAGAGACCTGTGTTTTTGGTAAACAGTCGCTTCAGCCAATTCACTGCGGCCCTCTCAGGCTCCACTCGCGAGGAGTTTCACCTTACTGGGGCGCCCCTTATCCCGAAGTTACGGGGCGATTTTGCCGAGTTCCTTAACGAGGGTTATCTCGATCACCTTAGTATTCTCTACTTGCCCACCTGTGTCGGTTTTGGTACGGGCACGCGCTTCCTCCCTAGAGGCTTTTCTTGGAGGTATGGCGTCAGGAAGTCGCCGGCTTAACGCCAGCTCACATCGCACCTCAGGTTATGCGGCCCCGCATTTAACATGGGCCACCCCTACATGCTTGTCCCAGGATTACCATCACCTGGGTTTCCCTAGCCTTCCTCGTCCCCCCATCGGTCAAACGGAAGCGACGTGGTACAGGAATATCAACCTGTTGGCCATCGACTACGCCTTTCGGCCTCGCCTTAGGTCCCGACTAACCCTGAGCAGACGAACTTTACTCAGGAATCCTTGGGCAATCGGTGGAGGGGATTCTCACCCCTCTTTCGTTACTTATGCCGGCATTCTCACTTCCCATGCCTCCACGGCTGGCTTACGCCGCCGCTTTACTGGCATGGGAACGCTCTCCTACCGCGCGATCGACTCGAAAGTCTCACGCACCCGCAGCTTCGGTGACTAGCTTGAGCCCCGTTACATTGTCCGCGCTCGAACACTTGACCAGTGAGCTGTTACGCACTCTTTCAAGGGTGGCTGCCTCTAAGCCAACCTCCTGGTTGTCTATGCACTCGAACATCGTTTCCCACTTAGCTAGTACTTAGGGACCTTAGCTGGCGGTCTGGGCTGTTTCCCTTTCGACGCTGAAGTTTATCCCCCAGCAACTGACTCCCGGAGTAAACGTGATTGGTCTTCGGAGTTTGCCTGAAGTCGGTAACCTGGTAGGGCCCCTAGTCCAAACAGTGCTCTACGGCCAACACGCAATTTATCCGAGGCTATACCTAAATATATTTCGGAGAGAACCAGATATCACTGAGCTTGATTAGCCTTTCACTCCGACCCACAGGTCATCCGCCCAGTTTTCAACCTAGGTCGGTTCGGCCCTCCACGAGGTCTTACCCCCGCTTCAGCCTGCCCATGGGTAGCTCGCTCAGTTTCGGGTATACCGCCTACGACTATGTCGCCCTATTAGGACTCGCTTTCGCTACGGCTCCGCTCATCGCTTAACCTTGCCGCAGACGAGTAACTCGCCGGCTCGTTATGCAAAAAGCACGCGGTCACAGAACAAGTCTGCTCCCACCGCTTGTAGGCGCGCGGTTTCAGGTACTATTTCACTCCCCTTCCGGGGTACTTTTCACCTTTCCCTCACGGTACTAGTCCGCTATCGGTCACCAAGGAGTACTTAGCCTTGGAGGGTGGTCCCCCCAGGTTCAGTCCGCGTTTCACGGGCACGGACTTACTCAGGAACGCTTGACAGGAGATCATGCAGTTTCGTCTACGGGACGTTTGCCCTCTATGGTGCGCGGTTCCACGCGCTTCGACTACCACATGATTTTGTAACTCCTGCCGAACCGGACACGGCTCGGAACAAGCGCCCTACAACCCCTGCCAGACAACGCGTGTCCGCTTACATCAGGCAGGTTTGGGCTGATCCCTTTTCGCTCGCCACTACTCAGGGAGTCTCTTTTGATTTACTTTCCTCGGGGTACTGAGATGTTTCACTTCCCCCGCTTGTCTTCACCCGGCCTATGTGTTCAGCCGGGGATAACGCCGCATTACCAGCGCTGGGTTTCCCCATTCGGGAATCCACGGGTCAAAGGCTATTCAGCGCCTAACCGTGGCTTATCGCAGCCGTTCACGCCCTTCATCGACTCTTGGTGCCAAGGCATCCACCATGCGCCCTTACTATCTTGACGGTGATCTGGCCCAACGAGACCTGATGCTCCTTGCGGAGCACTTCGGTCCTGCAGGGCCCGGTGATACCCGTTTTCAGCCGCCGCTTATCGATGGCGGCTGATTGTGGCTTCTGTGCAGTTTTCAAGGACCGTGGAGAGGCGAAAACGCCGGCCGCTCTTGCGTAATTCGGTCACGTCACTCGGACGTGTCCACGCGAGAATCGGCGGACGCCGGTCTCTCAAAACTCAACAGCATGCTGGGGTAGTTTGCGGCCGGCGCCCACTGGCATCCCAAGTAGAAGGGGTCAGTGACCGGACGACCATCCAGCCAGGTTCGGTCGACATGCTAGGCCCGATCCGCTTAGACATCTCCCACCTCGTACCCATTGCTGGGCACATAGGGCGAGAGACCGCAGGATCGGGGCGCCCGAAGGCGCTCCCTAGAAAGGAGGTGATCCAGCCGCAGCTTCCGCTACGGCTACCTTGTTACGACTTCACCCCAGTCACGAGCCCCACCTTCGACGGCTCCCTCCCTTGCGGGTTAGGCCACCGGCTTCGGGTGTTGCTCACTCCCGTGGTGTGACGGGCGGTGTGTACAAGGCCCGGGAACGTATTCACCGCGGCAATGCTGATCCGCGATTACTAGCAACTCCGCCTTCATGCAGGCGAATTTCAGCCTGCAATCCGAACCGAGACGCACTTTAAGGGATTCGCTCCACCTCGCGGTATCGCAGCCCTCTGTATGCGCCAATGTAGCACGTGTGTAGCCCTGAACATAAGGGGCATGAGGACTTGACGTCATCCCCACCTTCCTCCGGTTTGTCACCGGCAGTCTCGCATGAGTCCCCAACTAAATGCTGGCAACATGCGACGGGGGTTGCGCTCGTTGCGGGACTTAACCCAACATCTCACGACACGAGCTGACGACAGCCATGCACCACCTGTGAAAGTGCCCCGAAGGGAAGACGTGTTTCCACGCCGGTCACTCACATGTCAAGCCCAGGTAAGGTTCTTCGCGTCGCGTCGAATTAAACCACATGCTCCGCTGCTTGTGCGGGCCCCCGTCAATTCCTTTGAGTTTTAGCCTTGCGGCCGTACTCCCCAGGCGGGCAACTTAATGCGTTAGCTTCGACACGGGGGGAGTCGACACCCCCCACATCTAGTTGCCATCGTTTACAGCGTGGACTACCAGGGTATCTAATCCTGTTTGCTCCCCACGCTTTCGCGTCTCAGCGTCAGTCACGTCCCAGCGAGCTGCCTTCGCCATTGGTGTTCCTCCTGATATCTGCGCATTTCACCGCTACACCAGGAATTCCACTCGCCCCTTCCGGACTCTAGCCCGACAGTATCCACCGGCATTCCAGGGTTGAGCCCTGGACTTTCACAGCGGACTAATCGGGCCGCCTACACGCTCTTTACGCCCAATAATTCCGGACAACGCTTGCACCCTACGTATTACCGCGGCTGCTGGCACGTAGTTAGCCGGTGCTTCTTGTGAAGGTACCGTCACTCCGAACGGCTATTAACCGCCGAAGCTTCGTCCCAACTGAAAGGGGTTTACAACCCGAAAGCCTTCTTCCCCCACGCGGCGTTGCTGCGTCACGCTTTCGCGCATTGCGCAAGATTCCCCACTGCTGCCTCCCGTAGGAGTCTGGGCCGTGTCTCAGTCCCAGTGTGGCTGATCGTCCTCTCAGACCAGCTACCCATCGAAGCCTTGGTGAGCCGTTACCTCACCAACAAGCTAATGGGCCGCGGGCCCATCTCGATGCGGAGGCCGAAGCTTCCTTTCCCCTTGCGGGCACATCCGGTATTAGCCCGAGTTTCCTCGGGTTGTCCCGGTCATCGAGGCAGGTAACCCACGTGTTACTCACCCGTTCGCGGCTCTGCCCCAGGGCAAGCCCTGGTTCGTCGCTCCACTTGCATGTGTTAAGCACGCCGCCAGCGTTCGTCCTGAGCCAGGATCAAACTCTCCGTGAAGAACTTCACGAAAAGCTGTCATGGCACTACCGCGGGACCTATACACCGTGGTCCCGCATCCATGACGGGGTACTGCTTCTACTTGACTCTTGACCGCCACCCGGTCGCGCACGAAGCGCTCCCGTCGGCGGGTCGAACCTGGACGCACACCACGATCACGAATGATCGTAGATGCGCATGCTGTTGAGTTTTCAAAGACCGCCAAGCCTCACCGAAAGGGGTTCCTTCTGGAGGAGACCGATCCGACTCACGCCCAGGGGCGCCTGCGAGCCGACCGGGGAGTATAGCGCTCTCGCGGCGGCGTGCGGTCAGCCTGCCCGCAGACGACGAAAACGGCGCCTGCCGACCTTCAGGACCTGGCCGTCCGCGCGCTCGCTCGAGACGTCGTGCTCGCCCGCCGCAAGCGGCTCCTCGCCCAGCGTCACCGCGCCCTGGTCGATCAGACGGCGCGCGTCCGAGCGCGACATCTCGAACTCGCTCGCGATCAATCCAGGGAGGTGCAGCATCCCGTCCTCGGCCTCGAAGCTCGCCTCGTCGATCTGCTGCGGCGCTTCGCGCTGCACATGCACACGATCGAAGTGCTCGGCCGCCGCGCGCGCCGCCTGCTCGCCGTGCAGCCACGACACGAGGGCGAGCGCAAGCGCGTGCTTGGCGTCCCGCGGCGAGCGCTCGGCGCCCTCGGGCTGAGCGGGCTCGCCTCCCAGCAGCAGCCGGCGGTACTCGGCCATCGCCTCGTCGGGGATCGCCATCGTCTTGCCGTACATCTCCCGCGGCTCGTCGGTGATCCCGATGTGGTTGCCGAGCGACTTGGACATCTTGCGCTGCCCGTCGATCCCCACGAGAATCGGCATCGTCAGCACCGCCTGCTCGGGCTGGCCGTAGGCGCGCTGGATGTCGCGCCCGAGCAGCAGGTTGAACTTCTGGTCGGTGCCGCCGATCTCCACGTCGGAGCGGATCGCGACCGAGTCATAGCCCTGCAGCAGCGGATAGAGCAGCTCGAGCATCGAGATCGGCTCGCGCGCCGAGAACCGTTTGGCGAAGTCGTCGCGCTCGAGCAGCTGCGCGACCGTCGTCGTGCGCAGCAGCCCCAGGATGTCGATCATCGACATGTCCAGCCACTCGCTGTTGCACCGCACCTCCAGCCGCTCCGGATCCTCGTCGAGGATCTTCAGCGCCTGCTCCTGGAAGGTGGCGGCGTTGGCGTCGATCTCCTCCTCGCTGAGCATCGGCCGCAGGCTCGAGCGCCCCGAGGGGTCGCCCACGCGCGCGGTGTAGTCGCCGACGATCAGCACCACGCGGTGGCCCGCGTCCTGGAACTCGCGCAGCTTCCCCAGCACGACCGCGTGCCCCAGGTGGATATCGGGCGCGGTCGGGTCGATGCCGAGCTTCACGCGCAGCTGGCGTCCCTCGGCGCGGGCCTTGCGGAGCTTGTCCGCGAGCGCCCCGGCGGGCAGGCTGTCGACGGCGTTGCGGGCGAGCTGTGCAGCTTCCCGCGCGGCCGCGTCGGAGGGATTCGGCATGGGATGCCAATGCTAGACTCTCGCGATCCGGAGGGGTCCCACCGCGCCGTGCAATCAGGCGGCTCGCGTTCTCGAAACCGACGCCTCCCGAAACGCGGAGGGCTCTGCTCCGCTGCAGCCGATGAGCGATGACGATCGCCCCGACATAACGCCTTCCGATCTGAGATCGACGAGCAAGCCGCGGCTGAAGCGGCTGCGCTTCTTCGCGATCCTCTCCTCCCTCCTGCTCCTCGGCCTCGTCTCGTTCGTGTTCGGGATCTTCGTGTCGGTCGCCTCGGACCTGCCCTCGCTGACACGCTTCTCCCAGTTCAAGGAAGAGCAGAGCTCGGTTCTGACCGACGACCTCGGCCACCCGATCGGCGTGCTCAGCCAGCAGAACCGCGTGATCGTGACGCCCAGCCAGATCCCGCGGATCGTCAAGGAGGCGGTGATCTCGATCGAGGACAAGCGCTTCTACGGCAACAGCGGCATCGACATCCGCGGCATCGCACGCGCGTTCTACGCCGACATCCGCCACAAAGGCGGCGTCCAGGGCGCCTCCACCATCGAGCAGCAGTTCATCAAGAACGCGCTGCAGGCCCAGTCGCACCGCACGATCTTCGAGAAGCTCAGGGAGGCCGCGCTCGCCTACCAGCTCTCGCACAAGTGGTCGAAGGACAAGATCATCACGGCGTACCTCAACACGATCTACTTCGGCAACGGCGCCTACGGCATCGAGGCCGCGGCGCAGACCTACTTCGGCCACGACGTCAACCACCTCGGCTGCGGCATGCCCGGGAAGCAGCTGTGCGTCGAAGAGCTCCAGCCGTGGGAGGCGGCGCTGCTCGCGGGAATAATCCGCTCGCCAACCGGATACGACCCCGCGAACCACCCGATGGCCGCCAAACGGCGACGCGATGTCGTGCTCGAACAGATGCTCCAACAGGGCTACCTGACCAGACCGCTGTACGAAGCGAGCGTCAACGAGTCGCTCCCCGCGCCAAGCGAGATCCAGGCCCCGCACGAGCAGACGGTCGAAGGCGTCAACGCCGGCTACTTCACCAGCTGGGTGCAGCAGCAGATCATCGAACGCTATGGCGCGCCGCGCGCGTTCAACGGCGGCCTGCGGATCAAGACGACGCTCGACCTCGGCCTGCAGCGCTCCGCCGAACAGGCCGTCAACGGCTACCTCGCCAGCCCCGAAGGCCCGACCGCGTCGCTCGTAGCGATCGAAAACTCCACCGGCGAGGTGCGCGCGATGGTCGGCGGACGCAACTACGACGAAAGCCCATTCAACCTCGCCACCCAGGGCGAGCGCCAGCCAGGCTCCTCGTTCAAGGCGTTCGACCTCGCGGCCGCGCTCGAGGCCGGCATCTCGCCCGACTCGGTGTGGACCTCCAAGCAGAAGGTGTTCTTCGTTCACAGCTCCCACGGTTTGGAAAAGTTCGTCGTGCACAACGACGAAGGCGCCTACTCAGGCTCGAACACACTGACCGCCGCCACCGCGTTCTCAGACAACTCGATCTATGCGGAAGTCGGCTTGAAGGTCGGCACACGCCGCATCGCCCTCCTCGCCCACAAGATGGGCATCACCACGCCGCTGTCGACGAACCCCGCGATGACGATCGGCGGGCTCACCGTCGGCGTCACGCCGCTGGACATGGCGCACGCCTACGAGACGATCGCCCACGGCGGCCTGCGCGTCAGCGGCAGCATGGTCGAAGACGAAGGGCCCGTCGGCATCCAGGAAGTCACCGCCGGCCACGAACGCCTCCAGGACGGCGCGCGCCACGACACCAACCGCGTCCTCACCAAGCGCGTGCTGCCGGCGAGCATCGCCGCCACCGAGACCTCGGTACTCGAGACGGTGCTGCAGTACGGCACCGGCAAGGCCGCCGCGATCGGCCAGTTCGCGGCCGGCAAGACGGGCACCACCTCGAACTACGGCGATGCGTGGTTCGTCGGCTGGGACTCCAAGTACACCGTCGCCGTGTGGGTCGGCTACCCCAACAAGCTCGTGCCGATGACGACCGCGTTCGGCGGCAAGCCGGTGCTCGGCGGGACCTTCCCCGCGCTGATCTGGCACAGCTTCATGACCTCCGCGCTGCAGATCGAAAAAGAACGAGCCGAACACGTCGCCGAAGCCGCCGGCGCCCACGCGGGCGCCAACACGACGACGACCGAATCCTCGGAATCAAGCTCGACGTCGTCCACCGCGACAACTCCGAACCAGAACTCGAAACCGACAGGCACCGGCAAGTCGAGCACTCCCGGCGGCACGAGCGGGGAATCGAAAGCCGGCGCCGGGACGCCCAGCCCCGAACACTCGAGCACGCCGGCGACGCCCTCTCCCTCTCACGAAACCCCGAGCGCGACTCCCCCCTCCACGCCGCCCGCATCGCCGTCGCCGACGGGCGGCGTCAGTCCCGGGGGCTAGCTGCTGAGCCGCTGAGCACGGCTGCTCCCTGCGTCGTGCGGGGTCGCGACACGTTCGGGTCGCCGGCCGCGCAGAAGCGCCAGCGCAGGTCGACCGCACGGGTGATCCCGATGCGGGTTCCCTCGACCACATCCGGCTCGAGCCACCCCTCTTCCCGTGGTCGGATTCGGATCTCGCCGTCGCTCAGGTCCACGCCGTTCTCGGCGAGCGAGATGCCCAGCGCCTGGGTGAGCTTGCCCGGGCCGGAGCAGAGGTCGCGGTCGCGCACCTGCCCACGGCGCGAGCGCATCGTCTCTATGCCCACGGTCGGCGCGAGCGCGCGGATCAACACCGCCGCGCCGACTCCTTCGGGCTCGCACACGGCGTTGAAGAGCGAGTGGATGCCGTAGGAGAGGTACACGTATGCGCGCCCCGGCTCGCCGAACAGGGTGCTCGTGCGAGGCGTGAGCCCCACGAACGCGTGACACGCGGGCTCGCTCTCGTGGTAGGCCTCGGTCTCGACGATCACGCCCGCTACGCCGCGATGCTCGACCGTGCAGCCGATCAGCTCGCGTGCGACCTCGAGCACGGGGCGGTCGTAGAAGTCAGCCCGCAGCGCCTGCATCCCCCGATGCGAGCAAGGATCGTGCCAAAGCCAGCTGCTCGCGCACGCGCGCGAGCGCCGTCCCGCCCTCGGAGAGCTTCGACTCGAGCCACGAACTCTGTTCGAGCACGGCTCGATACTCCGTGTCGTGCGCCGCGAGCGTCTCGCTGTGCTCGCCGAGCTCGGCGACCGTCAGCTCCGACAGCTGCTTCCCGCCGTCCACTGCGGTGCGCACCAGGCCAGCAACGACGCCGTGAGCCTCGCGGAACGGCATCCCCAGCCGCACGAGCAGGTCCGCCACGTCCGTCGCCGCGATCATCTCGTCGGACGCCGCATCCGCCAGACGCTGACGGTCGAAGCTCGCCCCGGCGATCATCCCGCTCGCCGCGGCGAGCGTCAGCTCGAGCGTGTCGACCGCGTCGAACAGGTGCTCCTTGTCCTCCTGCAGATCCTTGTTGTACGTGAGCGGCAGGGCGTGCATCACGCCGTGGAAGGCCGCCAGGTGGCCCACCACGCGAGGCGCCTTCGCGCGCAGCAGCTCGGCCGCGTCGGGGTTCTTCTTCTGCGGCATGATCGAAGAGCCTGAGCTCCACGCGTCGGGCAGCTCGCAGAACCCGAACTCCGCGCTCGACCACAGCACCAGCTCGGCGCCCAGCCGAGAGAGGTGGGTGGAACAGGTCGCGGCCGCGCCGAGGTAGTCCAGGACGAAGTCCCGCCCGGAGACCGCATCGATCGAGTTCGGCGCCACCTCGTCGAATCCGAGCTCGCGCGCGAGCATCGCGCGGTCGGTGTCGAAGTTGACCCCCGCGAGCGCGCCCGAGCCGAGCGGCAGCCTCCCGGACTCGCGCTGCGCGAACGCAAAGCGCGAGCGGTCGCGGGCGAGCATCCAGAAGTACGCGAGCAGGTGATGGCTCAGGTAGACGGGCTGGGCTCGCTGCAGGTGGGTGTAGCCGGGCATCGGCCAGTCGAGGTGCTCCTCGGCCCGCTCCAGCAGCACCGCCATGACCTTCGTGAGCGCGTCCTGCGCGACCGCGGCACGCTCGCGCGTATACATCGCAAGGTCGGTCACCACCTGGTCGTTGCGCGAGCGCGCGGTGTGCAGCCTACCGCCGACCGGGCCCACGATCTCGGTCAGCCGCCGCTCGATCGCCATGTGGATGTCTTCGTCCTGCGCGCTGAACGGAAAGCGCTCCTCGGCCAGCTCGCGTTCGACCGCGTCGAGACCCGCGAGCAGCGCGTCGCGGTCGGCCTCCTCGACGATCCCCTGCGCGGCGAGCATGTTCGCGTGCGCCCGCGACTGCGCAATATCCTGCGGCCAGAGACGCCGATCGATATCGATGGACGCGTTGAGGCGGTAGAAATCGGGGTGTTGAGGCTCGTGGAAGCGCGACATGCGCGTCAGTCTACGTCGCGACGCCCGGAGCGCCATAATTCCACATTGTGGTACCGCCGCCGGAACGTCCTCGTGTCCCTTCGGACCGCGAGCTGCCCCGTGGGCCGCACTCGCTCTCGCGCGAAGAGGTGCTCAGCAATCAACGCCAACGACTCATCGCGGCGATGACCACCGCGGTCGGCGAACAGGGCTACGCGAAGACGACGGTGGCGGACGTGATCGCGATAGCGGGCGTCTCGCGCAAGGCGTTCTACGAACATTTCGCCAATCGCGAGGAGTGCTTCCTGGAGACCTACGACACGATCATCGCCGAAGGCGTGCAGCGAGTGGCGAGCGCCTACCGCTCCGCCGGCTCGCGCAAAGAGGCGATCGCGTCGGGGATCGAAGCGCTGTTCACGAGAGCGATCCAGAACCCACTGGAGGTGCGCATCGTGCTCGTCGAGATCGGCGCGGCCGGCAGCGCCGGCGCCGAGCGGCGAGAGCTCCTCATGAGCGCCTACGAACAGCTGCTGCGCGAAGGCATCAAACTCGAGCGCGGCTCCGGCACGATCCCGAACCCGATCCTTCGAGCGCTCGTGGGAGGCGTGACCCACGTGCTGCACTCATGGGTGAGCATCGGTCGTGAGCGGCGATTGAAGAAGCTCGTGCCCGATCTGGTGGATTGGTTCACGTCCTACTACCCGGCGCCTGAAGCGATGTTGACGCTGCGCGACCCCCAGCCGAAGCGCCCGTTCGCCGGTCTCGTCGGCGGCCGCGCGCCGGGGAGCCTCTCGCCGCCGACGCCGTCCTCGACGAAACGCCGCGGCCTGCGCGGCGAGCACATCGGCTCGCACAGCTTCGTGGTGCACAGCCAGCGCGAGCGGATCCTCGACGCCGTCGCGAACCTCAGCGCGAGCAAGGGCTACACCGCGGTGACCGTCAAGGACATCGCCGAACAGGCCGCCGTTTCGCTGGACGCCTTCTACGAGCACTACGCGGGCAAGGAGGACGCGTTCCTGGTCGCCTACGAGGTGGGTCACGCGAAGGGCCTCACGATCGTGGAGCACGCGTACGACTCCGCGCCTGATTGGCGCGCGGCGATTCGCGCCGCGATCGCGGCGTTATTCGACTTCCTCGCCTCCGAGCCCGCGTTCGCGCATCTCTCGCTCGTGGACGCGCGCATCGCGACCGACCGCACGGCCGAACGGGCCAGCAGGGGCGTGAGCGCATACGCGCAGATGCTCCTGCCCGGCTTCGAACGCGGCCGCGGCAGGAGCGGTCCCCCGTCCGTCGCCGTCGAGGCGATCATCGGCGGCATCTTCGAGCTCTGCCTGAGCTACACGCTGCAGAACCGCGCCGAGGCTCTCTCGGAGCTGGTGCCGCGCGCGACCTACTTCGCGCTCGCCCCATTCGTGGGCGCGGAGGAGGCCGGAAGGCTCGCGACAGAGCGCCTGGACTGAGCCCTGTCCGAAGACCCGAACCGGGCGGCGCGCTCAGTGCTTCTTGGTCGCGCGTCTCCCCCCGTGGCCCATGTGCGCACTGGTCTTGGCTCTGTGCTTCGGACAGCCCGAGACCGCGATCTTCGTGCTCTGCTTGATTGTCGCGCCGTTCTGAGCGACGAGCGCGGTCGGCATCGAGAGCTTCACGCCGCAGAGGCTCGCGTTCGCGCCGAGCAGCCCGTTGGGTCCATCCGGCAGGGTCAGCTTGAAGCTGCTGAAGGGCGCGTCTGGTAGCGCTTTGAACGCATCCGAGGTCGTGCCTTTCGCGATCTGGGTGCTTCCATCGAATATCACCGTCACGCCTTCGCCCTGGAGCACGATCTCGAGGTCGGGGAATGCCGCGCCGCCGTGAGAGACCAGGTAGGCGGGGCCGGTGAGCGGGCTCTTCAGCAGCGGCGTCACTACGGTGCCCGACCCCACCACGGATCCGGGCGGGCAACTCGCGGGATTGGCTTCGAAGACGGCCGCGACACACGCTTTCTGCAGCGTCGTCAGTCGCGACGGCAGCTGCTTGGGCAGCACCACCTTGATCTTGGCGAGGTCGTCCTGTCCGGGCGTGGCCGCGATGTTCACCTGCAGGTAGGCGCCGCTCGCTTTGCTCGTCTTCGCGTGCGCGACCGCGGTCATCTTCGGCGTGAACGGCAGGCTCTTGCAGCCGGCCACCGCGAATGGAGTCGATGCTGCGACAGCTGCCCCCTGGCTCTCGTCCGGAAGGGCGCCCGTGACGGTCGCCGTCACCTGCTGCGGACCGCAGTTCGTCGGGTTGAGCATGAACCCGGGCCTGTCGATCGTCATGTCGATCGCCTGGAGGCGTAGCTGAACGCCGTCGACGGCCGATGGCAGCTTCGCATCGACCGTGAGCGCCGCGGTGTGCGGATCGATGTGGATCGCCGCCCTCGTGATCACGTTCCCGAGGTGGAACGGTCCGACGTTCGCGGGCGTGACGATCGAAAGCCCGAAGGGCGCTCCTTCGTAACCCACGGTCAGGTAGACCGCTCCGGACTCCCACACCGGTTGCGTACCGGCGCCGACAGCCACCACCACGTGACCGATCTGGCTTTCGGGAGGGCAGGTGCCGAGCGAGGCCTGCGGCTCGGAGCACGGCGTCACCTGCGAGAGCATCCCGAGCACTCCGGGCGGGGTCTTCAACTCGAATCCGTAGAGGCCCTGTTCGCCATCGTGTCTCGTGAGGAGGACCGTGAGCGGGCTCGTGCCCCCAGCGCTCGGTATCGACGTCTGCGCCAGGAACCCCGGGGCGAAGGGCTCGGAGGCCGGACAGCCTGTCGGCGAGAACGACGAGGTGGGTTCGGCGATCTTGGCTTCCGGAGCACCCCACGGCGTCATCGTGCTCGTGGTCTGGGCGACGGCGCAGCCCTGCGGGTTCGCCAACAGCCCTCTGTCGCCACCCTTGAGCTTCATCTGCAGATCGGTGAACGGAAGCTGAGGTGCTTCGTTGAAGCTCACCGTCATGTTCCCCGCTCCGTCGACCGTGATCCGACCTTCGAGCTTGATGATCAAGCCCGAGCCCTTGGCTTCCGCGTACAGCCCGAACAGGCGCCCCTTTTCGGCGTCTTCGAGGGTGCACGCGGGCCGCCCACAGTCCGGTTCTGCGATGTACACGTCACCGGCCAGCGGCTGGGCGAGCAGTGGGGTCGTGATTTCGACCGTGCCGACCTGTGAAGCCGACGGACAGTGGCCCGGGGCGATGCGCGGCAGGCCGTCCGCGCCTATTTCCATGGCCTCCGGATCCGCTGGATCGAGCGGCTGCGCGCCTGTGGGCGTCCAGCCGTGCGTGATGTTGATCCCTTCGGGACCGGTCGCAGGACAGCCCACGAGCCCAGTTCCCGCGGCCGGAGAGATGGCCACCCCGGCGGGTAGGCGCAGTTCTGCGTCCTTCAGGTCCGAGCTGGCGAGATCCGGGGCGAAGTTCGGGGTCTGCGGCACCTTGATGTCGACCGTGTACCCGGATGGGGTGTCGGTCTGAGTTGCTTCGGGCTTGACTTCGATCTGCGGGTCGAACTGGAGGCCGCTGCACTCGGTCAGCTGCTGCAGGGGGTTGGCTTCGTATAGCGGCGAGGTCTGCGTAACCCAGTTGTGCGGCTGGACCCAGGAGTTCATTTCAACTCTCGCAACCGCCGGTTCGGCGCTGCAGTCGGTCGGGTTGGTGAACATCGCCGCGGGCGCGATCGCTTCCAGTGCGACAGGGTGGCCCGTTTCACGTTCTGCCGCACGCTGGTGCAGTTCCGCATCGCGCAGCGCCGGATCGCCGAAGAACATCAGCGTGGTGCCGACAGGCGTCAGCCCCGACCGCGGCTGGGCCGGGACGGGGATGCTGAGGGCATAGCCCGACGGGGTCGGGATGAACCGGGGGTACATCGCGATCTCGCCCTCATTGGCCACGTTGAACGCGAACTCCATCGGATTTCCGTCCTGCGGCACCATGTTGTAGATGCTGCTTGAGGTGCCTCCCAGGGTGCTCTCGCTGTCGGTCAGGAGGCCGTGCTCGTCCGCTATGACCGTCCCAACCTGGCTGTCGGCCGGGCAGCCGGGGCCGCTTTCGCGGAGGTCGGCCTCTGGGCACTGCGCCGCCGCAAGCGGATTGCCGACCAGCCCCACGGGGAGGTTGACGATGATCGTCTTGGGAGCCTGGATCGAGTCCTCCGCGGTGGACGATCCGGGGTGCGTGAACGCGAAGTTGAACGTGTTGTAGTCGAGCGTTGTGATGAGTATGCCCGGATGGTCGCCGGCCTGTGTGTCGGGTGACCCATCCGAGCCGAACGCGCGTGCGCTGAAGATCTGCGGCCCGAATGCCGGAGTTTCGGAGTTCACGCTGTTCGACGACGCCGACGCGGACGGATCCAAGGCCGTCGCGCTCGCGGCGCCGCCGCCTGTGACTTTCACGACATTCGTGACGAGCGGGATGGTCGCGTTGGTGGCGACGAGAGCGTTGACTTTGAGGTAGATCACGTCACCAGGCCGCAGAACACCGGTGTCCCTGCAGGTGACTTCGGTGTACGGAGGGGGCGGCGGCAGTTCTTCGCCTTCTTCTTCAGGCGGATGAACCGGTTCCAGCACACATTCCAGGAGTTCGCTGGTTTCCATGTCTTCCGCCACCGCGTTGTTGACCACGAGGCCCGGCGGCAGCTTGTCGGTGATCACGATCGGCGTGCCATCCGACGGAGCTTCCCCCACGTTCGTGACGGTCACGACGTAGGCGTCGCAGATTTCGCTCGCCTGTTCGCATAGCGCGTTTTCGGCGTTGGAGAAGTTGCTCGGCTGAGGCAACGAGCTGATCGCCCACCCGGGGGCGACCCCCACCGCTCCCGCAGGTGCCACGCCAGCACCGAGTGACAGCAGCCCGAGCGAGAGCGCCGCGGTCAGAACCGTCGCCCACCTCGAGGCCGTTCGGCGACACTTCCCGCTCATCGCGTCCCCCTGCGTGCGCTCTTGCCGACGACGGCCTTCTTGGCAAATCGTCTCCGCGCGCGGGCTTCGCAGGTGCGGCGCTGCCTGCGAGGACCCCTGCGACACGCCTTCAGAGCCTTAGCGAGCTTCAGCGCAGACGCCTTCGACTTCGGCGCCTTCGGGAGCGGTCCGGGAGCGCCAGCCGGGGGTTCGCCACCTAGCGTCGCGCTCCCGCCGAGTGACGGGAGGACAGGCGCAAGGGGCGCTGGGCCCTGGCAGGCGACTTCGCTGCAGCCTTCGGCTGCGGCGACTTCTTCGAAGCCGCCTTCCACCCGCGCGTCATACCAGTCGAGCTGGGTGTCGGTGTCCCGCGTGAGGAGGCTGTTCGCCGACACGAAGAAGACGTCATTGCCAGAGATGTCCGCTCCCAGCAGCCTCGGTTTGTTGCGCACTTCGGCGGGCGACGCTTCGTCGCCAGGCGAGATCAGCTCGATGCACCCGCCGAGGACTTCCGCTCCGCAGCTTCCCGTCGCGGGCGGCTCGTACTCGTATACGTTTTCATGCCCTTCGATCGCGCTCGGCGTGAGCCGGTCGCGGCTCGTGAAGAACACGCCGCCCACTTCGGAGACCGACAGCGAGGCGGACGCCGATGTGGGTTCTCCACCGGAGGCGTCTTCGGGAACGACGATCCGTGGCACGTATTCGGCGTTTTCCGTGTTGCCGTTGTTGTTGTAGCCGCTCTGTCCGATCGACGCTCTCGCAAGTTCTCCAGTCGCCGCGTCGTACTCGAACAGCTGACCCACGGTGCTCGTGTCCTCCGCTCCGGTGAGGTGCCTGAGGCTCTCGAAGATCAGGTATCGGCCGCCGGCCGACGTGGAGAACACCTTTTCTTTCGGCCCGAGCTCCAGAGTCGCATTCACTTCGGCTTCGAGCGCCGCAGCGATTTCGGCTGGGATCGCTTCTCGCAAGAGAGCCAGTTCGGCTTCGCATTCTTCGACTTCTTCAGGCGAGCCTTTGAGTTCCACGAATGCTTCGCAACGCGCCTGCAGTACCAACGCCGGTGTTTCGATTCTCGTGGTGACCGCTTCTTCGATGCTCTGCAGTTCTCCCGCCGAGAGCAGCACGGCCACGAGCCTCGTCGTGCCGGTCGTGCTGTCGTAGTCGTACAGGTTGTATGCGCCGGCCTGCGCCATTTCTTTCACGCCGTTCGGCGCTTGCGTCAGGACGCCGCGCGCGATGAAGTACACATGCGCCCCGTTGTCCGAGACGCGGACGACCGCATACACGTCCGCGTTTTCGCCGGGAGCCGGATCTTCCACTGCGGGCCCGCCGTTCGCGAGACCACGTGAAACCATGGTCAGACGTGTGAGCGCGCCGCCTTCCAGTTCCGCCTCGTAGATGTCGTTGCTCGTGTCTCGGTCGACATTCAGCAGCGGCTGTTCGGTCGTGAAGAACACCTTCCTGCCGTCCCTCGAGGCTCCTCGGAAGGTGGCCGGGCTGGGACCGTGCCCTTCCAACGAGAGCTCGTCTTCACGGCAGATTTCCGTGCATTCTTCCAAACGTGACCCCTCCATCGCCGGCTCGGAGATCGCCACCGTGCTGTCGCCGTCGATGCGTGCATACAGTTCGTTGACCGCCGGCGCTTCGCAGCTCCCACGCAGCGCGGTGAAGTAGATCGTCGAGCCATCGGCCGAGATCGCGTTGCGCGTGTTTCCATGTCCCGCGAATCCCGCCCCGAGCACCGTGCCGCATTCGCTGACCAGTTCGGCGTGTTCGTTGCGCTCCGCCGCGCCGACCAGCGGCCCTTCGTTCTTCACACCCACGAGAACCGGTTCACGGTTGTGCGTGCCTGTGTACGCGTACAGCGAATTGCCGCTCGCTCGGGTCAGATCGCCCGGCCAGTGCGTTTTTTTACCGACGGTCGTGAACACGATCGTGCCCAGATCGCTGGACGCCCCTTCGAAGACGAAGCTGTGAGCGGGAGCCCCCGGCAGGTCCTCTGGGCCAACTTCGACCATCGCAGCGGCTGCGCCCGAGCGCTTTTCGCGCAGGGCCAGGCTGAAAGGCACGTTCGTCGACGTGACTTCTTCGCCCGGTTCGCTCTGTGCGCCGATCTCCCACAGCGAGCGGGCGAAATCGGAGCTCTCGGCGATGAAGTCGCTGTGAGCCGCGGTTTCGGCGGACGGCGAGATGGCTTCGGCTGTCCACCCGCCCGCGATACGCGTCATTTCGTAGATCGCGCCCTTCTGCCTGCCGTTCAATTCGTCGTTTTCCGTCCCGACGAAGCCTCCCGTGTCGGATGCGAGCACGTGGTTGCCGTCGCTCGAGATCATCGACAGGCCGCTGGGTAGCTCTTCGGGCGGCGAGCCGTCTTTGTAGGGAGGCGTAACGAGCTCGTACTCGCGGCAATCCGGAAGAAACGAGCGCACCCCACCGAAGGCGCTGTTGGCATGGCATTCCGCGCGAGCGCCGACGCATGGCAGAGCCACGATTGCGACCAGCGCCGCGACCAGCCCCCGACCTGTCATCCGGCGCTTGGCTTGCGCTCGCAACCGCATCCGCCTCTCCCCGCCTATGGCCACGTGGCGACCCCCATGTTCACGCGCCCGCATGCTAGCGAGATTCCGATCGTCGTGTCCAGCACCAACGCACGGCGCAACACCTCGCCCAAGCGGCTGCGCGGAGCCGTTCCTCGCTCCGCGCAGCACCACTCGTTCCTTCGTCAAAGCACTATCAGCCTATGTCACTTCGACGGCTTCGGCGTATTCGGCGACAGTCGTCGTTTCGAGCGGCGTTTTGACTCCGAACACTTCCAGTTCATGATTTCCAAGTTCTCCAACGAGATGTTTGATCAGCTGGGTTTTCATTTCTTTCGTTTTGAAAACCAGTTCGCCTTTGAGTTTCAGAGTTTTCACCGGCTTGATTTCGCCGATCAAGACTCCTTTGATTTCGGAGGTTTCCGCTGGCAGGCAGACCGTCGACCCCACGATCGCCGCGAACACGGACCCCGTGGTCGCTTCTAGAGTCAGCCCTCGTTCGGATGCAGCTTCGCCCGCCGCCACCGTGCCGAGCCTGCCCTTGAGTGTTTTCGTGATGATTTCTTCCGTACCCCCAAGAGGGTTCGTGCTGTTCACTTCACATTCGGTTGATTCTCCTTCTTCTTTCGCCTTGCATCCTTTGAACTTGATGACTACGCCTTCGACTTCTTTCGTCCCCTTGATTTTTCCCGATGCCGTGCTCGATTTGCAGACGATTTTGTATTTCGTTTCCCCCACTTCGACATATATCGTCCCAGTGCTGCTTTTGGTCGTAAAACCCGTTTTGACGACTTCTTTGCCTTCGTGCAGGAATTCGGGCACCGCTAGAGCCGACGTGGATCCGAGCCCGCTCATCGCGAGCGCAGCCACGAGACCAAGGCCGATCGTCTTTGGCCGTATCATCCTCATCATCCTCCCCCGGACGTTGTTCAACGCGACAACTGCGCCGGGAAGAATAGATCATGTTTCTGATGGCCGATGCGTCGGCTTCATCCGAGCCCTAAAAACAGCTCTGTAGGCTGGATTCTGGCGGCTGCATCGCCATGCCGACGCGCCTCCCGCTACGCCGTGCGAGCAACGCCGCGACCCTCATCGCCTCCCCATCAGCGCTGCGCGAGGCCCCTGCGGGCCCCACGCAGCTTGCGACTCGTTCGTCCGGCGATCGCCACCTAGGTCACTTCGACGGCTTCTTCGTAGTCCACCATGTCAGTGGATTCGAGCGGCGTTTTGACGCCGAAGATTTCCAGTTCGTGCATCGCGCTTTCGCCGACGAATTTTTTGATTAACTGTGTTTTCTGTTCCTTGGCCTTGTAGATCAGTTCGCCTTTGAGTTTCAGAGTGCGGATCGGCTTGATTTCCCCGATCAGGCCTCCTTTGACTTCCGAGGTTTCCGCCGGAAGGCAGACCGTGGACCCCGTGATCGTGACGTACACCGAGCCGCTCGCCGGTAACAGCAGCAGCCCGCGTTCGGTGACCGCTTCGGCACTGCCCACTAACCCGAGTCGGCCTTTGAGCGTCTTCGTGATGATTTCTTCCGGACCCCCCAAAGGGCTCGTACTGTTCACTTCGCATTCAGTCGATTCTGATTCTTCTTTGGCCCTGCATCCTTTGAACCTCGCGACCACCCCTTCGACTTCGGTCTTGCCGGTGACCTTTCCCGACGAGATGCTGCTGGTGCAGACAATTTTGTATTTCGTTTCGCCGAGTTCCACTAACGTCGCCCCGGTTTTGCTTTTTACCGTGAATCCTTTTTTGACGAGTTCTTTGCCTTCGTGTAAGAATTCCGGCGCCGCGAACGCCCCGGTAGCAGTCAGTCCGCTGACCGCGAACATCGCCGCAAGGCACAGCCCGATCATTTTCATGAGTCTCATTGTCGTCGTGCTCCCATGGAGGGTTGGGTTCGATCGACCTAGAGGTGCTCGTCATCTCAGATCGGATGCCCCTCACGCCGATCCCACCACCGGCCGACATGCGATGCCCGCTTGCCGACGGATGGAACAGCACTCGCACTGCAGCACAACCTTTGATCTATGTCAAGGAAATGAATAGCTGATGTTTCTTACTATCTGGCCCACAACGATAGGCCTATGCAGTCGCACTCGTCTGACTACACGTCGGCCGGCGCTCGACGTTCGACATCCCGGAAGCGCAGAACAGTGGAAAGAGCTTCAAGCGGTCGGCACGATGCGAGCGAGCTGCTCGGATACTCGAGCAACCTGCTCCTCCCCCATCCCGGGGAAGAACGGCAGCGCAACAGAGCGCCTGGCAACATCCTCGCAGACAGGGAACTGGCCATCGCGGTAACCGAAACGCTCGCGATAGAAGCTCATCAGGTGAATCGCAGGCAGGTATGGCTTGCTCTGGATGCCGACGTGTCCGAGCGCGCGCACGGTCTCATCACGATCGACGCCGTGGGGCAGCTGCACGACGAACACGAACCAGCCGCGAGTGTCTCCGTCTCTGTCGAGACACGGCACCTCCAGCCCCTCGATCCCGGAGAGCGCCTCGCGGTAGAGCTGCGCGACCCGAGCACGCGCGGCGAGCATCTCCTCCAGCCGCCGCAGTTGCGCGATCCCGAGCGCGCACGCGATGTCCGACAGGCGATAGTTGAACCCCAGCCTGTCGTGGTCGAGCCAGCCCATGTCCGGTGCACGGCCCTGGTTGCGCTCAGAGTCGATCCGCTCCTTCAGCGCAGCGTCCGCGAGTGTCACCATCCCCCCCTCACCGGTGGTGAGCTGCTTGTTTGCGTAGAAGCCGAACACCGCGGGGTGCCCGCGACCGCCCACCGGCGTCCCGTCCGCATGTGTCGCGCCGAGCGCCTCACACGCGTCCTCCACGATCCCCAGGTCGTGCTTGCCGGCCAGCCCCTCAAACGCAGGCATGTCGGCTGGGTAGCCGAAGATGTGAACCGGTAGCACCGCCCGGGTGCGCTCGCTCACCGCCGCGGCGGCCGCCTGCGGGTCGAGGTTGAGCGTGATCGGGTCGATGTCAGCGAACACAGGACGCGCGCGCTCGTACAGCGCCGCGTTCGCGGATGCCACGAACGAGAACGGGCTCGTGATCACCTCATCGCCCTCCCCCACGCCCACCGCGCGCAGCGCGAGGTGAAGCCCCGCCGTCCCGCTGCTCACCGCGCACGCCAGCGGCGCGGCCACGCGCTCGGCGAACAGACGCTCGAACTCGGGGACCCGCGGGCCGAGCGACAGCTGCCCCGAACGCAGCACGTCGATCACCGCGCGCTCCTCCGCCTCCCCCAACACCGGGCGCGCGAGCGGGATCACCTCCTCCATCTACGTCCTGTCGGCCGTGCCGGCCGGGCTCGCCGCCGCTCCGGCGGCATCCTCGCCGCCGCGCCCGCCGGGCTGCATGCCGTACTCGAGCGAGTCCACCAGCGCGTCCCACGACGCCGCGATCAGGTTCTCCGAGACCCCGATCGACCCCCACACGCCGTGCTTGTCGGACGCGTCGATCAGCACGCGTGTGATCGCATCGGTGCCCTTGTCCTCGTCGAGGATCCGCACCTTGAAGTTGACCAGCTCGATGTCGTGCAGGTGCGGGTACAGCTCGCCGATCGCCGCGCGCAGCGCCTTGTCGAGCGCGTGCACCGGACCGTCGCCCTCGGCGCTCGAGACGTAGCGCTCGCCATCGGGCGGGGGGGTCCAAATCTTGACGGTCGCTTCCGTCTCGGCCTTGCCGTCGGCGCGTTTCTCGACGGTCACGCGCCAGGACTCCAGACGGAACAGCGGCTCGTACACGCCCGCCTCCCTGCGCATCAGGAGCTCGAACGAGCCGTCCGCGGCTTCGAACTGGAAGCCCTCGTGCTCTAGCTCCTTCACGCGCTCGACCACCCGCTGGGCGAACCCCTCGTCGCCGGAGATGCCTGCCTGGCGGGCCTTCTCCGCGATCGTCGCACGGCCGGAGAGCTCGGAGATCAGCACGTCACTCTCGTTGCCCACCACCGTCGGGTCGATGTGCTCGAACGTCTGCGAGTCCGCGCTCACGCCCGCCGCGTGCAGCCCCGCCTTGTGCGCGAACGCGTGTTTACCGACGTACGGCTGAGCGGGGTTGGGCGTGCGGTTGAGCAGCTCGTCGAGGAAGTGCGCCGTCTCGGTCAATCGCGCGAGGCGTTCGGGCGCGAGCACTTCGCAGTTCATCTTCAGCTGCAGGTCGGCGATGATCGTCACGAGGTTCGCGTTGCCGGTGCGCTCACCGATCCCGTTGATCGTCCCCTGCACCTGTGTAGCACCCGCTTCCACAGCGGTGAGCGTGTTCGCGACCGCGCATCCGGAGTCGTCGTGGGTGTGGATCCCAAGCGCCACGCCGGGGAGCGCTTCGGTGACGACCGCGAACGCGGTGCGGATCTGCGGCGGCAGCGAGCCGCCGTTCGTGTCGCACAGCACCAGCCGCTCGGCGCCCGCGTCCGCGGCCGCACGCAGGCAGTCCAGGGCGTAGCCGGGATCCAGGGAGAAACCGTCGAAGAAGTGCTCCGCGTCGAGCAGCACGCGCTTGCCCGCGCCCACCAGGAAGCGCACCGAGTCGGCGATCATCGCGAGGTTCTCCTCGCGCGTCGCTCGCACCACCTTCTCCACGTGCAGCACCGACGCCTTGCCCACGATCGTGCACACCGGCGCGAACGAGCCCGCGAGGATCCGCAGGCCCTCGTCCTCCTCCGCGGCGACTTCGCGCCTGCGGGTCATGCCGAACGCGACGATCTCCGCGACGCTCAGCCGCTCGCCAGCGAGCAGCTCGAACAGCTCCTGCTCCTTCGGGTTCGACGACGGGAAGCCCGCCTCGATCATGTGCACCCCGAGCGCGTCCAGGGCCCGCACCACGCGCAGCTTCTCATCCGCCGTGAGGGTCAGACCGCCGCCACCCATCCCGTCGCGGAGGGTGGCGTCGTATAGCTGTATGTCGGGCAAAGGGGCTCCTAGCCTGCGGTTGCGGGCTGCTGCGCACTCGCCGCGGCATCGTCGCCGCTGGGCGTCTCCAGGGCGCGCGGGCGCACCACGTCGAGCCACTCGCGGTAGCGCTCGGTGCGCCCGTGGATCGCATCGTCGAATTCCTTCTGCAGCACGCGCGTGATCTCGCCGGGTTTGCCGGTGCCGATCCTGTGGTCGTCGACTTCGCGCACCGGCACCAGTTCGGCGGCGGTCCCGGACATGAAGATCTCCTCCGCGAGGTACATCTCCGCACGGCCGATGTCGCGTTCGATCACCGTGTAGCCGAGATCGCGGGCGATCTGGATCACCGATTTGCGCGTGATTCCGTCGAGGATCGAGTTGGACTGGCCAGGCGTGACGATCGCCCCGTCGCGCACGAGATAGATGTTCTCGCCGGTGCCCTCGCACACGTAGCCGTGGTCGTCGAGGAGGATCGCCTCCTCATAGCCCGACTTCACCGACTCGACCTTCGCAAGCACGTTGTTGAGGTACTGTCCGGCGGCCTTTGCGTGCGGGATCGAGGAGTCGGGGCTGATCCGCCGCCACGAGGACACCTTCGCGCGCACGCCGTCGCGCTGGCCCTCCTCGCCGAGGTACACGCCCCACTCCCAGCACGCGATCGTCACGTCCACGGGCGCGTCGATCGGGTTGAGGCCCATCGTGCCGTAGCCGCGGTAGACGATCGGGCGGATGTAGCAGGAGCTCATCCCGTTGCGCGCCACCAGCTCGGTCGTGGCGTTGCGCAGCTCCTCGGCGGAGAACGGGATCTCCATGTAGTAAAGCTCGGCGGACTTGAACAGGCGCTCGACGTGCTCGGCGTTGCGGAACACCGCCGGGCCGAGCACCGTGTCGTAGCAGCGCACGCCCTCGAACACGCCCGTGCCGTAGTGCAGGCCGTGCGTCAGGACGTGGACCTTCGCATCCTCCCAGGCGACGAATTCTCCGTTCATCCAGATGAGGTCGGTCGGGTCCACGTTCACCAATGCTCCTATTCGAGGTTTCCCATTACTGCCCTTGTTGCCTGCTCGGTACCCGCGTCACCGCCCAGATCGGGGGTGCGAAGGCCGGCGGCCAGTGCGCTCTGCACGGCCGATTCTACAGCCGCGGCCTCGCTTGCCAAGCCCAGTCCGTGCTGCAGCAGCATCGCCGCGGAGAGGAACATCGCCAGCGGGTTCGCCACGCCGGTGCCCGCGATGTCCGGCGCGGAGCCATGAACCGGCTCGAACATGCCGGGGCCGTCGCCGCTCAGGGAAGCGCTCGGGAGCATGCCGATCGAGCCGGTGATCATCGCCGCCTCGTCGGAGAGGATGTCTCCGAACATGTTCTCCGTCACGATCGTGTCGAAGCGCGTCGGCGTCGAGACGAGCTGCATCGCCGCGTTGTCCACCAGCACGTGCTCCAGCTCGACCTGCGGGAACTCGCGCTCGCGCAGGCCCACGATCACCTCCCGCCACAACCGCGAGGTCTCCAACACGTTGGCCTTGTCGACGCTCGTGACCTTCGGGCTCGACGACCTCGCGAGCGCCGCGTTGAACGCCGAGCGGCCGATCCGCTCGATCTCCTCGGTCGTGTAGGAGCACACGTCGGATGCGGATGTCGCGGTGCGTGTCTTCTCGCCGAAGTAGATCCCGCCGGTGAGCTCGCGCACGACGAGCAGGTCGGTCCCCTCGATCCGCTCGCGCCGCAACGGCGAGGCGTCATACAGCGCGGGGATCGGCTTGACGGGCCGCAGGTTCGCGTACAGCCCGAGCCCCTTGCGCAGCCCCAGCAGTCCCTGCTCGGGGCGCGGCTTGTTCGGGTCGGTGGTGTCCCACTTCGGCCCGCCCACGGCCGCGAGCAGCACCGCGTCGGCGCTCCTGCACGCCGCGAGCGTCTCGTCGGTCAGCGCGGTTCCGTGCGCGTCGATCGACGCGCCGCCGAACAGGTGCTCCTCGAACTCGAAGTCGCCCAGCCGTCCGAGCAGCTCGAGCGTCGGGGCCATGATCTCCGGGCCGATCCCGTCGCCGGGAAGGGTCACGATGCGATGTGCCATATCTGTCCCCTCCCTAGAGCGCCGTCGTCATCGGACCGGTGCGCTCGCGGTCGCGCTCGAAAGCCGCGATCGCATCGCCCTGCTGCAGCGTGAGCGCGATGTCGTCGAGTCCGCCGAGCAGGCGGTGCCTGATCTCGTGGTCGATCTCGAACGCCACCTGCCGTCCGTCGAAGCGAACCTCCTGCTCCTGCAGGTCGACCTCGCCCTCCCCCGCGCGCGCGAGCGCTTTGCAGTCCTCGTCGCTCATCACCACCGGCAGCAGCCCGATCTTGGTGCAGTTGGAGTAGAAGATGTCTGCGAACGACGGCGCGACGATCGCCTGGAAGCCGTAGTCCTGAAGCCCCCACGGCGCGTGCTCGCGCGAGGAGCCGCAGCCGAAGTTCTCGCCCGCGACGAGAATCGGGTTGGCCGGCAGGTCCCAGCCCGGCTCCTTGGCCCAGTCGTAGAACAGGAACTCCCCGAAGCCCGTACGCTGCACCCGCTTCAAAAACTGCTTGGGCATTATTTGATCGGTGTCCACATCGGCACGGTCGAGATGGCTCACGGGTCCTGTGATCACGGTTATTGGCTCCATCGTGGCCTCCTAGTTCCAGGTCCGGATATCGACAAAGTGACCCTCGATGGCGGCCGCGGCTGCCATCTGCGGGGATACGAGGTGGGTGCGCCCGCCGCGGCCCTGGCGCCCCTCGAAGTTGCGGTTCGAGGTCGACGCGCAGCGCTCGCCCGGCTGCAGGGTGTCGGGGTTCATGCCGAGGCACATCGAGCACCCCGCGACGCGCCAGTCGAAGCCCGCGTCGCGGAACACCCGGTCCAGCCCCTCGGCCTCGGCCTGTTTCTTCACCTGCTGGGACCCCGGCACGACCATCGCGCTCACGTTCGGGGACACCCTGCGCCCCGCGACCACCTCGGCGGCCGCGCGCAGGTCACCGATCCTCGAGTTGGTGCACGAGCCGATGAACACCCGGTCGATCGCGATCTCATCAATAGGAGTTCCAGCCGTCAGCGCCATGTAGGCGAGCGCGCGCTCGGTCGCGTCACGCTCGGCTGGGGTGTCGAACTCCTCCGGTGCCGGGACCCTCTCGGTGACCGCGCGCACCATCCCGGGGTTCGTGCCCCACGTCACCTGCGGGGAGATCGCGGAGGCGTCGACGACCACTTCGGTGTCGAAGCTCGCGCCGTCATCGGTCTTCAGCTCGCGCCAGCTCGCGATCGCCGCGTCCAGCTCCGCGCCCTTCGGCGCTCCGGGGCGCTCGGAGTCGGTGAACCACGCGAACGTGGTGTCGTCGGGCGCGATCATCCCCGCGCGTCCGCCGCCCTCGATCGTCATGTTGCACACCGTCATGCGGCCCTCCATCGACAGCGCCTCGATCGCTGGGCCCGCGTACTCGACCACGTGGCCCGTCAGCCCGCCCACGCCGACCTGGCCGAGCGTCGCCAGGATCAGGTCCTTGGCGGTCACGCCGAAGCCCAGCTCACCCTCGTAGCGCACGCGCATCGAGCGCGGCTTGTTCTGCACCATGCACTGCGTCGCCAGCACGTGCTCCACCTCGCTCGTGCCGATCCCGAACGCCAGTGCGCCGAACGCGCCGTGCGTGGAGGTGTGCGAGTCGCCGCACACGATCGTCATCCCCGGCTGCGTCACGCCCAGCTCCGGGCCGATCACGTGCACGATGCCCTGGCGGTCCGAGCCGAGCGAGTACACCGGGATCCCGAACTCCGCGCAGTTGCGCTCCAGGGTTTCAACCTGCACGCGCGACAGCTCGTCCTTGATGCGCGCCGCCACCGGCGTGCCGTCGGTGGGCGTGTTGTGGTCCGCGGTCGCGAGCGTGCGGTCGGGGCGACGCACCGTGCGCCCCGCCAAGCGCAGCCCGTCGAACGCCTGCGGGCTCGTCACCTCGTGCACCAGGTGCAGGTCGATGTACAGGATCCCCGGCGTAACCTCGTGGGCCTCCCAGATCTTGTCGAACAGCGTCTTTGGCATCGTCATCGGTCCTCGTGGTCGGGGGTCGTCTAGCTGCGTCTCAACCCGGCGGAGACGACCGCCAGGAAGGCGGCGTCCTCGTCGGTGGGGTTCTCGAAGTGGTGCGGCAGGTCCGCGTCGAACGTCACGCAGTCCCCCGCCTTCAGCTCGTGGCGCTGCCCGTCGCAGATCAGCGCGATCGCGCCGTGCTCGACCAGCGCCGTCTCGCGGCTGCCCGGCTCGTGCATCGGCGGGTCATCAGACGCGCCCGTGGCGCCGCCCGGGGCGAGCGTGTGTCGAGACAGCTCGGCACGCTGGCCCGGCTGGGCGGATGTGAGCACCTCGAAGCTGTGCCCGCGCTTGCGGTTGCCGCCGTGCTGGCGCCCCTTGGCGCGGACGATCGTCACCGTGCCGCCCTCGTCGAGGCGTAGCAGTTGCGAGAGGCGCAGCTCGAGGCCCGAGGCGATGCGCGACGCGACGGTCAGCGTGGGGCTCGTCTCCCCGCGCTCGACCTGCGAGAGCATCGGCGCGCTCACGCCGCTGCGCTCCGCCAGGTCGCGCAGGGAGAAGCCCGAGGCCTCGCGCAGCGCCTTCACGCGCGCGCCGATCACGGCCGAGTCGAACTGGTCTCCAGAGGGGGTGTCAGCCGCCATACAAGCGTACGCTATCACAGACGCACTGTGCGGCCGAGCGTTTCGTCTCAAGCGCGCGTCATCGTGAGTTCTAGCGAGCTATGGACACTTATAGTGATTATCCTATAAGTCCATATAACTTTGTATAGCCCATGGACCCGCTCAACAATCCCTACACCCCCAACGCCGGCTCCCGGCCGCCCGCGCTCGCCGGCCGCCACGCGGAGCTCGAGCAGTTCCGCGTCCTGGTCGGCCGTATGGCCCGTGGTGCGACCGAGCAGAGCATGATCATCCGCGGCCTGCGAGGAGTCGGCAAGACCGCACTGCTGAACATCTTCGAGGACCAGGCCGAGAACGCAGGCTTCCTGACCTTCTACCACGAGCTGACACCACACGCCGGACTCGCCGGCGAACTGGCCCGAGACACTCAGCTCGCGCTCGCGCGCCTGAAGCTCACCGCGAAGATGCTCGCCACGATCCGAGGCGCGCTCGGACAGCTGCAGTCGATCAAACTCTCCGGCCCAGAAGGGATCGGCCTGTCGATCGACCTACGCCGCGCCGACGAAGCGACGCTCGCGAGCGACCTCACACAGCTCTTCCTCCAGCTCGGGCAAGCCGCGCGCGCGGCCAAGAGCGGGATTGTGTTCCTGCTCGACGAGGTCCAGTTCGCCGAGCCCGCCCAGTTTCGCGCGATGATCAGCGCACTGCACCGAGCGACACAGCGCAACCTGCCAGTAACGCTCGCGGCGGCCGGCCTGCCCCAGATCCCGAAGCTCACCGGCGAGGCTCGCAGCTACGCCGAGCGACTCTTCACGTTCCCCGTCATCGGCAACCTCTCACAGCAGGACGCCGAAGCAGCGCTCGTGGAGCCCGCATATGCCCACGACGTCGCGTTCGAAGAGGACGCGATTGCCGCAGCACTCGTCTGGACCGCCGGCTACCCCTTCTACATCCAGCAACTCGGCAAGCACGCGTGGAACCTCGCCTCAGCCTCGCCGATCTCACTCGCGGTGATCGAAAGCGCCAAGCCCGCCGCCCAGGCGGCGCTCAACCAGACCATGTACGAGGTCAGAATGCAGCGCTCCACCAACGCCGAGCGACACTACATGCGCGCGATGGCCGAGCTCGGACCCGGCCCCTACCGCTCCGGCGACGTCGCCCGCGCGGCCGGCAAGCCGACCACCGCGTTCTCCCCCGTCCGCCAAAGCCTGCTCGAGAAGGGCCTCATCTACGCCACCGAGGACTACGGCCACATCGACTTCACCGTGCCACGCTTCGACCAATACCTCAGACGCCAACTCCCCTACCGCTCGCCACGCAAGCAAAGCCAGACACGCAGCCGATCGTGATGAGCGACGCCCTGCTCATCGCTAGCCTCTTGAACGTGAGCACGCACATGACCACAGTCACCGTAGAGGAACTCTTGAAGCTCCACGACGACGGTGTGCGTCATGAACTGGTCGAAGGACAGCTGAGGGTCATGCCTCTCGCGTGCGTCGCTCACGGTCGTGTCACGTCCACCGCGAGCTGGCTTTTGGGCAACCATGTGCACGAGACCGAGATCGGCGTGGCGGTCGCCGCCGGGACCGGATTCATCCTGGCCAGCGATCCGGACACCGTCCGCGCGCCGGATGTCGCCTTCGTCCGTCGCGACCGAGTGGAGGCCGTGGGCAGGACGGAGCACTTCTGGCCCGGCCCGCCAGATTTCGCTATCGAGGTCATCTCCCCCTCCGGGGCCGATGCGCCTCACGACAGCCGACCCGAGGTGCACTCCAAGACGCTGGACTGGCTGGCGGCCGGGACGTTGGCAATCCTTGTGCTTGACCCCGCCGAGCGAACCGCGACCGCCTACAGAGCGCTCGACAACGTGCGCACCTACACCGACGGCGACATCGACCTCAGCGACGCAGTACCCGGCTGGGTGGTCGCGGTCGCCGACTTCTTCGCCTGACGCGCAGGTCCGGCCAACAGTCGAGCCCTACGCACTTGCCGACGCACACAGCCCAGCGAGCGGCTCACAGGCGCCTATCTGGCGTGCCGCCTCGTTTAGCTGCGCATCGCTGAACTCCCACCGACCCAGCAGCGACTCGGAGACGCCCGGATCAAGCCCCGGCGGAGACGGGTCCGCGGGTGGAACTGGAATGGCATGGCTGCGGAACGGCGCCTTCATCGCTGCGCGTGGAAACCGAGGATGGCCGGTTGGGACGGGGCTTGATCTCCTCACACCGGCTTGACGGTGGCAGTGATCCCGAGCGCCTGCAGGCATTCAGAGAGTCGATCGGCCACATCGCCGCTGATGACTAGCTGGAGTGTGCCTTGGCCGTACGAGATCGTGCGCTCGTCGAGCGCCTGGTAGAGGGCCTTGAACAGCGCGGCCAGATCGTCGGCGGATGCATCATCGCCGAGCAGGTTCTTCGTGAACGAGAACGCCACCTGCTGCTCCTGCGTCGGAGCGAGCGTCGGGCTGCCGCCGCCGTCGCCAGCCCGCGAGCCCCCAGGCGCACTAGGCGCGGCCGGCGCCAACGACTCCTCGGGCGCACCGCCGCCAGCCCCCGCGCTCACCTCGGCAGCCTTCGGTTTGGCGAGCCGAAGCCCGGCGCTCGTGAGATTCACCTGGTTGGGTGCTGTCACGACCACCGGATCGCCGGCGCCATCGATGATGTCGACTCTTCCCTCTGTGACCGCGTCGTAGATCGCCTGCTGCAAGTCGTGATCACCGCCGAAGAGCAGCGGCAGCCTCGGCGCCGAGTAGAACGCCGCCCGCAAGTCCGACAGCGTGCGCCCGTAGTCGCTGTCGCGCAGGTTGTGGACGAGCGCTTTCCCGTTGAACGCGCCGGTGTCGAATACCTTGTCCCGCTCGGCGAGCGCCTTCCACACGATCGTCCCATCAAGGCTCGTACTGTTCTCCGCATCGAAGGTGTGCTGCCCCAGGCGACGCTCGCCGTCGGGGTCGGGCTGGGCGAGGTAGGCGATGTGCTGATAGGCGCGCTTGACGGCCTTCTCAAGCTGGTCCTTGGCCTCCGCGAGCTCCTTCGTGCCGGTCGCCTTGAGGTCGTCGTCGTTCTGCACCTCCGGCGCTGCCAGTGCTCGCTGTCGCGTGAGGTACTCGACAGCGACGCCGCGCGCGTGCGATCGGCGTTGTGTGTTCGCCACCGCGAACACACAGCTCGACGCCCACTGAACCGGAAGCTGCGCCGTGCCGGCGCCGAGCCCCATCGCCACCGTGAGCCCCTCGATCGTCGGCGCCTCGCTGCCATTGCGAAGGCTGAACTGGGCTGGATCGAGCACGACCAGTCGCGTCGTGTGCGCCTTGTCGATCCCGGCCGTGGACAGAACCTCGGCCGGCGTGCGAGCGCCGTCTGCCGCGACGAAGAGACACTCACGGAAAGGCCCACCGTTCGACAGGCGCTGCGCGAACTCCCAGATCACCTCGTCGCGCTCGGGCTCGGTGATCGTGTGGCGGATGTTGTTGACCAGCATCCGATGGGTCAGCCGCGTCGAGAGGAAGTAGCGCGCGGGCTTGTTGTGCCCCTGGCCCGGGACCACCTCGATCGCAGACATGCCGGTGTCCGGGCCGACCAGCTCGTCGACGACCGTATCAGCGTCGGTCACCGTGAAGGCTAGGTCGGGCACGCTGCACGCAGCCTTGACCTCCGGGGCACTGGCACCGCGCCCACGACCGGGGCGCAACGTACCGACGATGCTCGCGAGGAACACGAACGTCGCTGCCCGCTCGGACGCCCGAGGATTCGCGTAGCCCCACAACAGCGACTCGCGCTCAAGATCGAGCCGGCGCGCGGTCCCACCGGTCTCGTCATTGTTGACAACCTCCAGCTCGGCCAGGCTGCGGTAGTTCGCGATCGTCCTGTCGTCCTCGAGGAGACCCGAGCCCAGCAACGCCTCGCGAACAGCCGAGTCACCAAGCGGGAGGTCGCCAGGCCCGATCAAGGCCGGCGCCCAATTGCCGGCGTTGCCGCGCTGCTGCTGGGCGTAGACGGTCGCCGCGAAGATCCGGATCGTCGAACGGACGCGCTGGAACCCGGTGACCTGGCTCCACTCCTCCCGGGCGATCGCCATGAGGTATGGGTGAAACGGGTAGCACGCGGCGACTTGCTGTGCCCAGTCCTCGCACCAGCTCGCGCCGATCTGGCCCCAGACGCTCTTCGTCCACGCCGGGTCGGAGTGGATCGGCTCGTACTGCGCTGCCGTTGCGCTGAGCACCTCGGCCGGTGGCTCGCCGTCGAAGAGCCGGCGCCGCAGGATGTCCGCGAAGTCGCCGACCTCGGTCACGGTCGCCGGCGTGCCGTTACGCTCGAGCAGCGAGTTGAGGTCGTCGCGCCGCTCCTTCGCAGCCGGCGACAGCGAGGTGGTGTCGCGATCCGAGGCGATCATCACCACCAGCAACGCCACGCGCGGCACGTCGTTGGCGACGTCGAGCAGCGCACGCAGGAAGCCCATGTCCTGCGCGGTGAGCTCGGGTCTGTTTGCCCCGTCCAGCCCGTTGCCGACGTAATCAAGGACCTCGTCGATGATGATGAGAACCGGCCGGTTGAGCGCTTTCAGCGCTTCGGCGATCTTGCTCTTGTCACTGAAGTACGGCTGATAGCGCTCGTAGAGCGTGTAATCCTTGGAGAACAACCGCCACAGGAACCGCTCGTAGAGGCTCGTCGCCGGGCCGTCGAACTCCTGGATCGGAGCACTCGGCGTCATGTTGTCGCACGGCAGCACCACTACGTGCGGCGAGGACAGATCGGCAGGCAGATCGCGCCCGAGCTTCTCCTTCGCCCGCTCGCGAATCGCGACTCCGAGCTGTGTGCTTAAGAGCCCGTCAGGGTTGGCGGCCAGGTGATAGGCGCCAATACACGCGTGAGACTTGCCGCCGCCCATCCCCTGGTCGAGACGCGTGACGGCGCGTGTATGAAGATAGTCGTCCTCGCCTCCGACCCGTACCGCGATCTCCGTGAGGAGGTCGACAAGGCGATCGGTCGGATGCGTGATCTCGCCGTAGTAGCTGGCGTCGGCGTACGGCGGCTTCGACGCTCCGGAGCCGTGCACGGCCTGAAACAGCGACATTTGAACGTCGTCGATCTGGCCCGACGCGTCGAGGATCTCCTGCCGCAGCTTGAGGGCCTTCCACCATGGCGTCGGGGCGCTCATACAGCGCTAGCCTCCATGGGGTCTGGTTCAGTGATCACAGTAGCTTGATCTGACGATCTTCGGTGTCCTGCTGGGCACGTTCAGCGCGCGCCACCTCAGCAACGTTCTCCGCCGCGCTGCCGATTCCCCCCCGCGCACGGAGAACGCGGTGAAACGCGATCGCGTCCGGATCGGAGTCGGGCAGACGATCGGCCAGGAACTGGATCGCCGCCCACAAGAGCTGGTCGTCGCAGTCGAGCGAGGACGACGCGAGCACTTCCCCCATCGCGGCAAGGCCTTGCTCCGATGCCGCAGCAAGTGCGAGTGCGACGTCGATCACAGCCGAGTCGGGGGTGATCCGCGCCTCGAACCTGTCCGAGGTCACAAGCGCAGCGCTCTTGTCTCCAGGCACCAGATCCTTCACACGCTCCATGTCGAGTGAGGAGGCGAGTGCTTGCCAGCGAAGCTCGGACTTGGCCTGTGGCTCGCGCTCGTACAGGCGCACCCACCACAGCGCGAACCGTGTTCTGGCATCGAACGCCTCTAGCGGGCGATCGTCGATCTCGACGGCCATAGCCTCCTGGACAGCCGCACGAGCGAGCGGCAGGAACGTGTGGATGTCGACGCGTTCACCCCGCGAGTCTCGAACCTCGCTGTAGCGGCCTACGACCTCCATGGCCGGTCCCGCCGCAGCCATCAGCATGTCAGCGGGAGCCAGACCCCATCGTTCCCAGTCCGGGTACCGGCGACGAATTTCCTTCCGGATCTCAGACTCGACGGAGCCCTTCCGACCGACAGGTCGGTTGACGGGCGCCGGCCGACAGGCCATCGTCAGGGTGGACACGATGTTCGAGAAACCGACCTTGCCTCCGGCCTCCGTCTTCGCCGGCCACGCCCCTGTGAGGACCAGACCTGCGGCGTCGATTGCCGCGAGAAGCCGCTGCCAAACCTCGGGCTCGCCGTGCCCGAAGACGATCGTGACGACGCCATCGTCTGCAACGACTCGACGCATCTCGGAGAACGCCTCGGCGATCTTGGTGTCGTAGTGACGCCGATCTCGATGGTCGTTGTTGCTCGTCCCGCCCTTCTTGACGATGATCTCGAGATCCTTCTCCTGCACACCGTTTGGGTGTGCCGTGATCGCGAGCTCGGGCCAGCTCCGCACAAGCGCCCGCTTGAGCCACACGTAGAAGAGGTCGCTGGCGTCGCTGTAGTCGATCATCGCGTCGTACGGCGGGTCCGTCACCACTGCGGCGAGTTCTCCGTCCCTGAATGGGAGCGATGTCGCGCTACCTTGACTTACCTCAACGGGACGGCCGTGGACGCCGGGGGGCGGGAGGATCGCCTCCAGGGATCGGAGGGTGCCTCCGGATACCGACTCCCAGCTCCCAGGTCCGCCGCCTACCCCAACCTCGAAGTAGTCGAACGAGAAGTTGAGGCTCGACTCGGTCTGGAAGATGTCGCTCACGCCATCTCGGCTAACCGCCAGCACACACCCGCGAGTGGCCCTGCGCAACTTGCGAGCGAGTGCCGCAGCAGCGTACCCCGTAAGCGCTCGCACGTAGTCATCGCTGGCTCCCTGGCGGCGCACCTCGTCGCCAAGTACGGCGATCGTTCGGGCTAGTCGGATGAACGACAGGGTCTGTCTGTCATTCATCATGTCTCCGTAGGTGACCGCGCCGTAAACAGTCGCCTGCACCGTCCATGTGTTGCCGTCCGGGATCGGCTCGTCAGGGCGGGCGGGCAGCAACGGGCTGAAGCTCGCCTCAGTACGTAGGGCATCCGTTGCCGCAATCGCCGCTTCGAGCTCCTCAGGCTGAAGCTGCCGATAGCGCTTCCCCACTGCCGAGTCGATATCGGCGGCAAGAAGTGGGGTATCTGCCGCGTAGCCACCCGAGAGAAGTTCCATTTGCGCCGCTCGGTCGTGGCCAAATCCACAGAAGGGACAGACCGCGAGCTTCCCGCCGCTGTCGTATCTGCTCTTCCCAGGCGGGACTTGCCGCGTGGGTGTTCCAAGAGGCGGACCGTCATGAACACGCACGCTCCAAGTACCCACCGCACGATCCGTCTCGATGGCAAACGACTGGCCCTCGTCAGCGGTGAGCGTGCCGGATCGAGACTTCTTGGTTGTCCCCTTCCGCAGTTCGAGCGATCCGACAAGCGGGAACGTGCGACCACACTCCCGGCATGGGATTGCCAAGGCCCACAAGTAACCCCATGGCCGCCGACCGTCGACTGCCGGGTAGAACTCCGCCATGGCTTCTGCGTGGCGACGGCCCACTTCGTCGATGAACGCGGAAGCATCCCCGACAAGCCGCGGCCTTGCGCCTGTCAGTGACCCTGACGGATCGTGAAGATCTAGTGCCGGCTCGTGATCCCAGTTGCGATTGGTGTACTCCGCAAGGAGCCGCGATGCCAGAACCGCAACCCAGCTGTAGTCCAACGCATAGGCGGGCAGGCCAAGCCGCGCGGCCTCGAGAGGGATCATCCCTCGACCACTGAACGGATCGAGCATGGCGACGCGGTCGCCGAGCTGCCGTTCGATCTCTGCACGGACTTCTTTCGAGTCGGCGAACCGGTCAGTCATCGCGTCGTGGACGAGTTGTTGCAGCCGAGCCTGCTCCACGGAATCGTCCGGCCAGGGCAACAACGAGCAGAGGACCGCCGCCCTGGCCTGAGCGGTAGGGCGCTTCGCGAACCACGTCATCAGCCCGACCTCCATGTTGCCCGACCCCCAGCCGGACCTGCTGTTCGCGCTGACCTCGGGGCCAGGGAACCACCGCTCGATCATCCGGGTCATTGCGTGCTCCCGGGTGCGTTCTTGAGAGTTGAGCCGGGCACGCGAAAGATCGCATCTCCGACCATGTCGCCACTGAATAGGGTCGCCGGATCCTCGTAGGCGCCGAAAAGTCGGCCGGTGCCGTCGGCGCACTGGTCGACGACGTAGAGCCAGTAGCTCGTTCGGTACTGGGTCGCGATGAGAACCTCGTTGCCGGTCATGCGGATGCCGGCGCTGGAGGCGTCGTCGGCGACGCCCTTGACCTCGACCTGGCGCACCTGCGACTGGCGGCGTGCCTCCAGGTCGTAGCCGCGACCCTCCGTGTGCACGTCCTCGACACGCCACCCGTCCGCTTCAAGGAACTGCTGGACGTACTTCATGGCGATCCACTCTGACTCGGCCGCCTCGGCCAGCTCGGGCGTTGCGGTGGGAAGAACGCGCAGCCGGCCGAGGAGTCGCGGTGTCGTCAGCTCGACCTGGGCAAGCTGCTGGAGCTGCTCAAGGCGATGCGCCGTTTGCTGCTGGAGCTGCTGGCGCAAGTTGATGCGCTCTTCGCGGTCCTGGATCGAGTCGGTGATCTCCAAAGGAAGGTTGTTCAGGTCCTTGCGGGCTTGGGCGAACCACTCGCGGCGGACCTTGCGGTGCTCGACGAGGGTTGACTGCGCCACCTGTGCAGATGCTGCCTCCGCTGCCTGGAGGCGCGCGGGATGAGCCTGGGTGCCCTGAGCCTTGCTCGGCACGAGGTTCGCGAGCGTCTCCCAGCGCACAGCACGGGCACTCCCACCGTCGTCGACCTTGACCAGGGTGGCCCACACGCTGTTGCGCTGGCCGCTGGACTCGGTCATCTCCGCTTCAAAGGCGTAAAGGTCGTAGGGAGTGAGGCTCGTGGGGTCATCGACGGCGCCCGACTGGAACACGTCTTCCGCCAACTCGGAGTCGGCGATCTCAATCAACTCGGTGAACGCCGGCTCACCAGGGCCGAGAGTGACCAGGCCGCCGAGATCAATTGTTGTTGCGCCCCGGACGGCTTCGCCGCTGGTCGCCACTAGCGCTTCCGCTCCTCCGCCGAGGCTCTTCGGCAGGCCGGCCTCCCGTGAGATCCGGCGGAAGCCGTCGCCGGCGGCGGTCTTCTGGACCGTGACGATGCCGGCGCCGTTGAGACGATCGAGATAGGCCTCGACGATCGCGGGGTTGATGCGGGCGAACAGGTCGCGCTGGAGCAAGGTCAGCGCGGCGACGGCGTCGACCTGACTTGCGAGGCGGCGCTCAGTGTCCTTCACCTGTCGCGCGACGCGCTCCAGGTCCCGTGCCTGCACTTGCGCTGCCGCGTGGGCCGCAGCTGCCTTGCGGTCCTCGTCGTTGCCGTAGAGGTCAGTGAGCCACTTGTCGTAGTCGACGCCTGTGATCTCCGCAACCGCCGACAAGCTGTCGAACATCTGACCGTGCAGCTCGTTCGCGGCGATGACGAAGTTGTTGAGCAACGTGAGCAGTGTCCCGCCCTCTCGAGTATCGGACGCGACGAGGTTGTAGAGAAAGACGTCGCGGTGCTGCCCAACCCGGTGGATTCGGCCCATGCGCTGCTCAAGGCGAACGAGCGACCACGGTATGTCGTAGTTCACGAGGACGTGTGCTGCTTGCAGGTCGATGCCCTCGTTGCCGGCGTCGGTGGTAACGATGATCTGAAACTCGCCACGCATGAACGCCAGCCGGACCTCGTCGCGCTCGCGATGGGTCTGACGTCCCGAGTAGACGCGTACGGTGAAGCCCTCGGCGTCGAGGCGATCGGCGATCCACTCCGCCGAGTCGGCATACTCACTGAAGATGACCGCCTGTTCGGAGTTGCCGGGCACGATGCCGTTGGCGGCCAAGCAGTCCTCGATGAGGCGCTTCCACTTCGACGGACGCCACGCAGAGCCGATCTCGTCGAGCTGGCTGATCAGCTTCTTCAGCTCGGCGCGCTCGGCGCGCGTCGCCGTCGAACCGGCGTGGATAACCTTGGCCTCGTCGACCTCGGTCTCATCGCCGGAGAACTCCCGATCGGCATCGAGGACGGCCTCGGCCTCACTCTTCTCGCCCATGTGCTCAAGACGACGCTGAAGAGTCCGCTTCAGAGCTTCGAGCGTCGACGCCGCACGCTTGCCGTAGACCATCCGCGCCAAAGGCTGGGCGACGGGCGGGAAGAACTTGTCGACCATCTCGAGCGCGACCTTGTAGAAGCCGAACTCGAACGACGACAGTGGTACCGCGATGTTGTCGGCCGTGCGGTTCTTAAACAGGCGAGTCTTGCCGTCGTAGTCGACGAGATCCTCCTTCATCCGGCGAAGAAAGTGGATGGGTCCCGGGCGCAGAGCTGGCAGCGAGACATCCGAGTTGTCGCCCGGATCCGGGTAGACCTCCGGGTCGACCAAGTGAAGCAGATGGCGGAACAGCCACTCCTTGCCGCGGTGCGGCGTCGCGGTCATCAGGAGCGCGCGCGGCGTGTTCTTCGCGAGCAGTCGGCCGACCTGATGGAACGACGTCGCGGTCGGGGTGAGGCGATGCGCCTCGTCGAAGATCACGAGGTCCCAGCCTGCAAGGTCAGGCCGGATCGCATCCTGGACGACAGGGTTCACCGCAGCGAGCTCGAGCGACACGACCCAGAGGTTGTGCGCGCCGACCGCGTCCTCCCGGATCGTGTTCGCGGTGAGATGGCGCAGACCGCCTCCGAAGAAGCGATCAAAGTCCGCGACCCACTTGGACGTGAGGTTGGCGGGGCAGACGACGATGGCGCGCTGCACCAAGCCGAGCCGCTGCATCTCACGCAGGTAGAGCCCGGCCATGATCGTCTTGCCCGTGCCAGGCTCGTCCGCCAGCAAGAAGCGGAGGAGCGGCTGCGGCAGCATCGCCCCGTAGACGGCGGTCGTCTGGTGGGCGTAGGGCCGGAGCTGCGTTGTGGCGATCGCGCTCGACTCCGCGTTCGTGGCGGCCGCAGCCATCCAGCGTGTCCACATGCCGGCGAGGACCCTGGCCGAGTCACCGGAGCCGTCCGAGACTACGGCGCGCACTATCGCTTCCAGGCCCGGGCCGACCTCGACCTCGTAGACGCCGCCAGCGTCGTCAGCCAAGAACACCGTTGCAACCCCGGCGGCGTTCACCGGCGTAACGAAGCGGACCGACGCGAACTCCGGAATGCCTTCCGCCGCGACGCGCACCCGCTGGCCCGGCTGGAGATCTTCGACCACGGCGACCATGCGACCGAAACCGTATCGCGCTTCGCCGGAGCTCCAATGCGTCATCTGGCCGCCGCTGGGTGGTCGCGGTCGCCGACTTCTTCGCCTAAACGCGAGGCGACGGCAACACGCGACCCAGCCCGACCCCGGTAGGGGGCCTCGTATAGAAACGAGATCAGCCCGCCGTGGCCTCCGGCAGCCCGATCGTCTCATCCACCTGCGAGCGCGCGATCGCCACCGACAGCGCCCGCACATACGCCCGCGCCGCCGCGTCGATGATGTCCGTCGACACGCCCTGCCCGGCGCCCGTGAATCCGTCGATCTCCACCACGATCGACACCTCGCCCAGGGCGTCCTGGCCCTCGGTGACAGCCCCGATCGTGAAGTCGTTCAGCTTCGCCGCCAAGCCCGTCGCGTGGTTCAGGGCCTGGAATACCGCGTCGATCGGACCGTCCCCGGTGAACGAGCCCTTCGCCGAGCTGCCGTCCGGCAGCGTCACCGAGACCTTCGCCAACGGCGGGCGCAGCGACGAGGCGTCCACTTCGAACCACTCCAGCGTGTAGCCCGGGATCTCCTCGCGCAGTTCGTCCGTCACCAGCGCCTCCAGGTCCATCGCCGTGACCTGCTTCTTGCGGTCCGCGATCTCCTTGAAGCGCTTGAACGCCGTGTTCAAAGCCTGGCCGTCCAGCTCGAAGCCCATCTCCTCCAGCGCTTTGCTCAGCGCATGGCGGCCCGAGTGCTTGCCCAGCACGATCGAGTTGCTGCGCAGCCCCACCGTCGTCGCATCCATGATCTCGTACGTCGTGCGCTCCTTCAGCACGCCGTCCTGGTGGATGCCCGCCTCGTGCGCGAACGCGTTGCGGCCCACGATCGCCTTGTTCGGCTGCACCTGGTAGCCGGTCAGACGCGACACCAGCCGGCTCGTGCGCGCGATCTCCGTCGTGTCCACGCCCGTCCACAGGCCCAGGCTCGGCTCGCGCGTGTGCAGCAGCATCACGATCTCCTCCAGCGACGCGTTGCCCGCCCGCTCGCCGATGCCGTTGATCGCACACTCCACCTGGCGACAGCCCGCTTCCACGCCCGCCAGCGAGTTCGCCACCGCCAAACCCAGGTCGTCGTGGCAGTGCACCGACACCACCACGTCGCGCAGGCCCGGCACCAAGCGATACAGCTCCTCGAACATCGCCGCGTACTCGCGCGGCATCGTGTAGCCGACCGTGTCGGGCACGTTGATCGTCGTCGCGCCCTCCTCCAGCGCGATCTGGATCACCTCCGCCATGTACTGCACGTCCGAGCGCGAGCCGTCCTCCGGCGAGAACTCCACGTCGTCGGTGTATTCGCGCGCCTGCGCCACCGCCGCGCGCACCTGGCCCTTCACGTCCTCGCGCGTCGTCTGCAGCTTGCGCTCGATGTGGATGTCGCTCGTCGCGATGAACGTGTGGATCCGCGGGCGCTCGGAGTCCTTCACCGCGTTCCACGCCGCCTCGATGTCCTGGCTCGACGTGCGCGCCAGCCCGCAGATCACCGGGCCTTCCACCTCCCGCGCGATCGCCTGCACCGACTCGAAGTCGCCCGGTGAGGTGATCGGGAACCCCGCCTCGATCACGTCCACACCCAGACGCGCCAGCTGGTGGGCAATCTCCAGCTTTTCCTGCTTGTTCAGGGATATCCCAGGCGACTGCTCGCCGTCGCGCAGGGTCGTGTCGAAGATCAGGACGCGGTCTTTCGCGTCTCGTTCAGTCGTTGAGTTGCTCATGCCGTTCGTTCTCCTTCTATATCTCGCTTTGGCTTCCTCTCTGCTGGGTATGCGGCTACGCGGCCGCCACGCGCTATTCCCCCCGAGGGGGGAGGAGGAGAAGCTGCAGAAGCGAGATCTGGAACGACATCTGGACCGACAAGGCTAGCACCGTCTACGGCGAGCGCAAGCGCCCGGCTCAGGGGGTCAGGACGACCTTCCCAACGTTGCGCCGCTCGACGATCGTCGTCTGCGCCGCGCCGGTCTCCTCGAATCCGAACGCTCCCGACACGACCGGTTTGACCGTGCCGTTCGCCAGCAGCTCGCGCATCGGGCCGATCCACGGCTCGAGCGTCCCGCGGTCCTTCCACAGGCTCAGCATGTTCAGTCCGATCACAGCCTTCGATTCGGACATCTGCTTGATCATGTTGAAGCGCGGCATCCGCGCCACCGCGCGCAGCGCCGTCACCACGTTTTTGCGCTCGCCCGAGACCACCGAGGAGGCGCCGAACGCGACCAGCCGGCCACCCGGGCGCAGCAGGTTGTAGCTCGTCCGGAAACTCTTGCCGCCGACCGCGTCGAGGATCACGTCGAACTTCGGCAGGCCCGTCTCCCACCCCGCCTTCGTGTAGTCGAGCGCATGGTCCACGCCCAGCTCGAGGATCCGCGCGTGCTTGCCGGGCGAGGCGGTGCCGTACACCTCAGCGCCCACGTGCTTCGCGATCTGCGTCGCCGCGATGCCCACGCCACCGCCGGCGGAGTGAACCAGCACGCGGTCGCCCGCCTGCAGGCTGCCGTAGCCGAGCAGCGCCGCCCACGCCGTGCCGTAGTTGACGGGGATCGCCGCGCCCTGCTCGAACGTGAGCTCGTCGGGCAGCGCCATCACGTCGCTCGCCCCCGCCACCACCTGCGAGGCGTAGCCGCCGAATTTCGTGCCCGCGAGCACGCGCTGGCCCGGGCTGAGCGATGGGTGGGACTCCGCAACGCCCTCCCCCAGCTCGAGGATCGTTCCCGCGACCTCGTAGCCCACCACGCACGGCGTGTCGGGCGCGTCGGCGTACATGCCCATCCGCGCCATCACGTCGGCGAAGTTCACGCCCGCCGCCGCCACCGCGATCCGCACCTCGCCCGGCCCCGCCGTCGGGTCCGCTTTCTCCTGGACCTGCAAGACACCGGGTCCGCCGTGCTTGGTTATCACCACCGCGCGCATTACTTAGCGCACACTAACCGATCCGCGTTCGGCTGGCTAGTGGCTAATCGAGATTCACCGACCAGCCGTTCACGAACCCCTCCTGCGCGAGGATCTCCGCCAGCACCCCGGCCGGCACCGGAGCGTCCGTCGTCACCACCATCGCCGCCAGGCGACGGTCCTCGCCGTCGTCGCCGTCGGGGGTGTGCCCCACCGCGGCCGAGGAGATGTTGATCCCGTGCGCGCCGAAGATCGTGCCCACCGTGCCGATCATCCCCGGCAGGTCCTCGTAGCTGAAGATCGTCACGTACGGCGCCAGCTCGATCGTCAGCCGCCGGCGCTGTACCTCCACCAGGTGCGGCACGCGGTTCGGGCCGATGCCCGTGCCCGCCACCGCCACGCGCTCGCCGCCCGCGATCACCGTCACGCGGATCAGCTCGTTGAAGTCCTCCGCCTCGGACACCGCCTTCGCCTCGAACACGATCCCGCGCTGCTGCGCCATCGTGGGCGCGTTCACCAGGTTCACCTGCTCCTCCGTGCGGCCCTGCAGCGCCCCCATGATCACCGCGAGGCCCAGCAGGCGCGTGTCGAAGTCCGCGATCCGCCCGAGGAACGCCGCCTCGATCCGCTCCACCGAGCTGCCCTCCGCGAGCTCCATCGCCAAACGGCCCAGCTGCGTCGCCAGCGGCAGGAACGGCCCCAGCATCTCCATGTCCTCCGCGCCGATCGCCGGGATGTTCACCGCCGTCGAGACCACGCCGTCGGTCAGCGCCGCCACGACCTGCTCCGCCGACTGGTAGCCCGCACGGTCGGTCGCCTCCGCGGTCGACGCGCCGAGGTGCGGCGTCACGACCACGTTGGGGTAGCCGAACAACGGGTTCTCCGTCATCGGCTCGCTCGGGAACACATCCAGCGCCGCGCCCGCCACCTTGCCCGAGTCGAGCGCGTCCTTGAGCGCCGCTTCGTCGATCAGCCCGCCGCGCGCGACGTTCAGCACGCGCACGCCGTCGCGCATCTTCGCGAACGCGTCCGCGTCGAGGAACCCTTCGGTCTCCGGGGTCTTCGGCAGGTGGATCGTGATGAAGTCCGCCTGCGCGTACACGTCCTCCGGGCTGTCCGCCTTCTCCACCCGGTGCTCGAGATACAGCTCCGCGCTCACGAACGGGTCGAACGCGATCACGTGCATGCCGAAGCCGCGCGCGCGCTGCGCCACCAGTTGGCCGATGCGCCCGAAGCCGAGGATCCCGAGCTTCTTGTCGTAAAGCTCCACGCCGGAGAATTTCGACCGCTCCCACTTCCCCGCCGTCAGCGACGCGTAGGCCTGCGGGATGTTGCGCGCCAGCGCCAGCAGCAGCGCCATCGTGTGCTCCGCCGCCGTCACCACGTTCGACTGCGGCGCGTTCGCCACCACGATCCCGCGTTTCGTCGCCGCGTCCACGTCCACGTTGTCCACGCCCACGCCGGCGCGACCGATCACGCGCAGGCGCGTGCCGCGCTCGATCAGCTCCGCCGTCAGCTTCGTCGCCGAGCGGATCAGGATGCCGTCGTACTCGCCGATCCGCTCCGCCAGCTGCGCGTCGTCCCAGTCCGCGCCCAGCTCCACGTCGAAGTGCTCTTCGAGCAGCGCCACGCCCGAGTCGCCGATCTTCTCCTTCACCAGGACCTTCAAACGCTCACTCATCAGGCAATCCTCTCCACTACCCAGTCGATGCAGTTGGTGAGCGCCTCCACGTCGGCGCTGTCGATCGCGGGGAACATCCCGATCCGCAGCTGGTTGCGGCCGAGCTTGCGATACGGCTCCACGTCCACGATCCCGTTCGCGCGCAGCGTCTTCGCCACCGCCGCCGCGTCCACCGACTCGTCGAAGTCGATCGTCCCCACCACCAGCGAGCGCTTCGCCGGGTCGACCACGAACGGCGTCGTGTAGGACGTCCGCTCCGCCCAGCCGTAGAGGTGCTCCGATGACGCGCGCGTGCGGCCCACGCAGAAGTCCAGGCCGCCGCCGTCGAGCATCCAGCGCACCTGGTCGGCGAGTAGGAACAGCGTCGCCACCGCGGGCGTGTTGTAGGTCTGGTCCTTCACCGAGTTATCGAGCGCCGTGTGCAGCGACAGGAAGTCGGGGATCCAGCGATCGGAGGCGTGCAGGTCGGCGATCCGCTCCTGCGCGGCGGGGCTGAGCATCGCGATCCACAACCCGCCGTCGGCGGCGAAGCTCTTCTGCGGCGCGAAGTAGTAGACGTCCGTCTGGGAGAGGTCCACCGGCAGCCCGCCGGCGCCGGAGGTTGCGTCGATCGCGACGAGCGCGCCGTCCGGCACGCCTTCGGGTCTCACGACCGGCGCCATCACTCCGGTTGAGGTCTCGTTGTGCGCCCACGCCAGCAGGTCAACGCCGCCCTCTGTGGCCGCCGGCCCGACCGTGGAAGGGTCGGGAGCGTTTCCCACTTCGGCCGAAACCACGATCGGCTCGCCGAGGAAGGGCGCGCCCTTCGTCACGGAGGCGAACTTCTGCGAGAACTCGCCGAACGTCAGGTGAAGCGAGCGCTCGCGCACGAGACCGAACGCCGCCGCGTCCCAGAACGCGGTCGCGCCGCCGTTGCCGAGCGCCACCTCATAGCCGTCGGGCGCGGAGAACAGCTCGGTCAGTCCCGCGCGGATCTCACCCACGAGCGCCTTCACCGGCTTCTGGCGGTGGGAGGTGCCCATCAGCGCCGCGCCATCGGCCGCGAGGCGCGCGAGCGCCTCCGGACGCACCTTCGACGGTCCGCAGCCGAATCGCCCGTCGGCGGGCTTCAGCTGCTCCGGGATCACAAGTTGCTGCGGCTCTGTCAGGGGGCTCGTCGTCATTGGGGCTCCTCGCTCGGTCTGACCTTGGGGGGATGGTCGGTGATCTGAGGGTGCCCAGGCGCGCGGCGGTCCTGTGTCGTCACTTCCCGGTGGTGTACTCCACCCGAGCGCCAGTCGCGACGACGTGGGCGAGTTTAGCGAACGCGGCGCTTGTGTCGAAACCCGCCGCTAACCGTGCCAAAGCGACTCGCGCTCGATCACCGTCGAGCTCCAGCCCTCGGGCAGACGCCCCTCAGCCACACCCGACGCCCCCTCCAAACGCGAGCGATCCTCCGCCAGCAGGCAGAACTCAGGCGCCGGCCCCAGCACGAGCTGACGGCGCCACAGGCTCGCGTGGCCGGGCTCGATCCCGTCTCCCAGCAGCTCGCCCAGCCCGCGGTGAAGAGCACCTGCGGGACGTGCGACCCATACCGCAACCGATGCCCGCTCGAGCAGGTCGCTTCCGGCCTCGCCCTCTATGAGACCGTAAAGACCCGCGGTCCCGCCGCCGTAGCGCTTGGCCACGTCGTCGTGGCTGGTGCGGTGCCCACGACCGACGGCCGCCTCGTTCAGGACACCCAGCGCGGCGAAGTCCTCGAGCAGATACCAGTCCTCATAGGAGGCGCCCGTGCTCGCCTTGTGGGTCGGCCACGGCTTCTGCGTCACACGGAACGCCGCCGAGGAGCACATCCCCACGGGGCGGCTGTGGGCGAGCGAGCGATGGAAGGCCAGATTCGCGTGCTCGTAGGCCTCGACTGCGTCGGGGTCGCGCGGGCGGTGCCAGAAGACGTAGGCCAGCACCGATCGACCGCCGCGCTCAGAAAGCGGGCTTGATCCAGTCCATGTGCGAGCGCAGCTCGCTGCCCACGTGCTCGACCTGGGTGTCGGCCTGCTCGGCTCGCATGCGCTTGAAGTTCTCCTGTCCGGCACGGTTCTCCGCGATCCACTCGCGAGCGAAGTCGCCGTCCTGGATCTCCTTGAGGATCTGGCGCATCGCCGCACGCGTCTCGTCGGTGATCACGCGCTTGCCGCGCGTGTAGTCGCCGTACTCCGCGGTATTGGAGATCGAGAAGCGCATCCCCGCGAGACCCTTCTCGTGCATCAGGTCCACGATCAGCTTCAGCTCGTGCAGGCACTCGAAGTACGCCATCTCGGGGTCATAGCCCGCCTCGACGAGCGTCTCGAAACCGGCCTGCACCAGCTCCGACGCGCCGCCGCACAACACCGCCTGCTCGCCGAACAGGTCCGTCTCCGTCTCGTCCTTGAACGTCGTCTCGATCACGCCGCCGCGCGTGCAGCCGATGCCCTTCGCATACGCCAGGGCGAGCGCGCGCGCGTTGCCGGTCGCGTCCTGCTCGACCGCGATCAGGCCGGGGACGCCGCTGCCTTCGGTGTACTGGCGGCGCACCAGGTGGCCGGGGCCCTTCGGAGCGCACATCGCCACGTCCACTCCCGCCGGCGGCTCGATCTCGCCGTAGTGGATCGAGAAGCCGTGGCCGAACAGGATCATGTTGCCCTCCGCGATCCCGTCGCGGATCTCCTGCTCCCAGATGTCGTGGTGGCGCTCGTCCGGCAGCAGGATCATCACCAGGTCGCCGCGGCTCGCCGCCTCCACGACCGGCAGCACCTCCAGGCCCTCCCCGCGCGCCGCCGCGACCGACGCGGAGTCCTCGCGCAGGCCGACCACGACTTTCACGCCGGAGTCCTTCAGGTTGAGGGCGTGGGCGTGTCCCTGCGAGCCGTAGCCGATGATTGCGACGGTCTTGCCGTCGAGGAGCGTGAGGTCTGCGTCGTCGTCGTAGATCATTGCCCGCAGGCTATCCAAACCGCGGCGCCTCCGACGGCGCGGCTCGGCTGGTCACGCGCTCGCCGATGCCACGAGCGTGCGGCCGGGTATCTCCAGGGCGCCGTCGGACGTGGTGTAGGGCGCGAAGCGCTCGGCCAGCGCGACCTTGACCCGCTCAGCCTCGGCGGCGGGCTGCGAGAGCACCGCGTCGTGGAAGTTGCGCGACAGGTCGAGCGTCGAGTCCCACAGGTCCTCGAAGCTCTCGTGACGGCGCACGAGGTCGATCGCCTCGACGCGGATCTCTTCGAAGCCCGCCTGCTCCAGCAGCTCGCGCACGCGCGGCTCGTCGCCCAGCGCGAACGGACCGGGCGGGGGGTCGGCGGCGGGGTCCGGCGGCGGCGCTAGACCCTGCGCGATCAGCTCCTGCGCCGGCAGCAGCGCCCACGGGTTGCGCTCCAGCGTGTCCCACACCGCGAGCGCGACGCGCCCGCCCGAGCGCAGCACGCGCCGCGTCTCCCCCAGCGCCGCCGCGGGGTCGACCATCAGCATGTAGCCCCATCTACACAGCACCGCGTCCACGCTCGCCACCGGCAGGTCGATCCATTCGGCGTTCAGCACCTGGAACTCGACGTTGCTCAACCCCAGCTCGATCGCACGGGCACGGGCGCCCGCGAGCATCGCCTCGGCCTGGTCGGAGATCACGACGCCGCCCATCGGCGCGACGAGTTCCGCCGCGAGCATCGCCGTCTCCCCCAGGCCGGCCGCCAGTTCGAGCACCCGCTGCCCCGGCTGCGGCTCGATCGCGTCGAGCATCCAGTGCGACACCGGCGCGCCCAGCTCGCGCAGCAGCTCCTGGCGGTGGATCCAGCCGGACGCCGCCTCTTCCCAGTTCTCGAGGCTCGCCTCGCGGTGCGCGTTCGCGTCGAAGCTCATCGCAGCTCCCTCCTCAACAGCTTGCCCGAACGTGTACGCGGCAGCGGCTCGGTGATCAGCTCGAAACGCTTCGGCACCTTGTAAGGCGCGAGCGCGTCGGCGCAGTGCGCGCGCAGCCGCTCCACGTCCAGCTCCTCGCCCGGCCGCGCGAGCACGATCGCGGTCACCGCCTCGCCCCACTGCGGGTCACTGCGACCGAGCACCGCCGCCTCCATCACAGCCGGGTACGCCTCGAGCACCGCCTCGACCTCCGCCGGCGCGACGTTCTCCCCACCGCTCACGATCGTGTCCGCCCTGCGCCCCGTCACCTGCAAACGCCCACGCTCGTCAAGCGCGCCGAGATCGCCCGTGTGAAGCCATCCGTCCGGTGACACGGCACCCGGGGCGACGGTGGGTCCCTGCACGAGAATCTCTTCATAAGAATTAATTTGCACTCGAGTGCAAAACAGCGGCGGTCCCGCGGTCAGGCGTGTGGTGTCATCGCGCTCGCCACCCCTTCCGGCCGCACCGCGTGGGTGGATCTCGGCGGCCGGCGTCGTGGTGACCTGCGAGCAGGTCTCACTCAGCCCATACGTCAGCCCCACCGGCACCCCCGCATCCTGGGCGCGGCGCACGAGGGCAGCCGGCACGGGGCCACCGCCCGTGAGCGCGCAGCGCAGCTTCGGCGGATCGACGAGCCCCGCGTCGAGTAGACGGGAGAGCGTCGTCGCGACGAGGCTCACCAGCGTGATCCGCTCCTCGCGCAGCGCGTGCAGCACGCGGTCGGTCTCGAAGCGCTCGTGCACCACCGCCGTGGTCGCGTAGATCGCCGAGCGCAGCAGGATCGACAGGCCGCCCACGTGCGACAGCGGCAGCGCGCACAGCCAGCGCTCCCGCGGGTCGCTGCCGAGCGCGACCGCCGAGCCGAGCGCGCTCCACAGCACGTTGCCATACGTCAGCTCCACCGGGCGCGGCTCGGATGTCGTGCCCGACGTGTGGATCACCACCGCCGTCGCGTCCAGGTCGTGGCTCTCCCCGTCCGCGACACGCAACGAGCCTGCCGGCGCCGGCCCCTCGCCGAGCGGCTCGTCCACCAGCACCGCGCATCCCGACGCGATCCGCTCGCGCTCGCCGTCGGTCAGACGCGGGTCGATCGGCACCGCGGCCGCGCCCAGCAGCAGGCACGCGTGCAGCGCCTGCGCGAACTCCAGCCCCGCCGGCAGCGCGATCGCCACGCGCGCTCCCGCGACGGCGCCGCGCACGCTCAGCTCGCCCGCGCCGAAGCGCGCGGCGAGGTCCAGCTGCTCGTAAGACCAGCTCCCCGTCGGCGTCTCGATCGCCGTGCTGTGCGGCCGCGACGCGGCGGCGCGCGCGAGCCATCCCTCGACCTCCATGGCGCACAGGCTAGCCTTCGCGCGATGAGCACCACTTGGATTCCAGCCACCGGCGCCGCCGACGACGCCTTCACAGACATCCGCTACGAGAAGTCCTCCGCTCCAGATCAGGGGATCGCGAAGATCACCATCGCCCGTCCAGAGGTGAGAAACGCTTTTCGCCCACGCACCATCATCGAGATCTCACGCGCCCTCGAAGACGCGCGCGAGGACACCGGCATCGGCGTCATCGTCCTCACCGGCGAGGGCCCCGACGCGTTCTGCTCGGGAGGCGACCAGCGCGTGCGCGGCGACTCCGGCTACCTGGGCGACGACGAGGCCGGCGATCCGGATCCCACCCGCCCGGGCCGCTTCCACGTCACCGACCTGCACATCCAGATCCGCCGCATGCCCAAGCCGGTCGTCGCGATGGTCGCGGGCTACGCGATCGGCGGCGGGCACGTGCTGCACCTCGTTTGCGATCTGACGATCGCCGCGGACAACGCCCGCTTCGGCCAGGTCGGCCCGAAGGTCGGCTCGTTCGACGGCGGCTTCGGCGCGGGGCTGCTCGCGAACCTCGTCGGGCCGAAGAAGGCCAAGGAGATCTGGTTTTTGTGCCGCCAGTACTCCGCCGAGGAGGCCCGCGAGATGGGCATGGTCAACACGGTCGTGCCGCTCGAGCGCCTCGAGGAGGAGACCGTGCGGTGGTGCCGCGAGATGCTCGCCCTCTCCCCCTTCTCGCTGCGGCTGCTGAAGGCGAGCTTCAACGCGGCCGAGGACGGCCTGTCGGGGATCCAGCAGCTTGCGCACGACGCCAACCTGCTGTTCTACGGCAGCGAGGAGGCGCAGGAGGGCCGCGACGCCTACAAGGAGAAGCGCCGGCCCGACTTCTCGCGCTTCCCCAAGCGGGCCTAGCGAGATGAGCGCGGGCAGATGAGCGCGGTTCGCATCTGGGTGATGGCGGCGCGCGTGCGCACGCTGCCCGCCGCTGTGGCGCCTGTGCTCGTCGGCACCTCGCTCGCTTTGGGGGCCAACCACTTCCACCCGCTCGCGTTCGTCGCCGCGCTGCTCGGCGCGGTCTTCATCCAGGTCGGAACGAACCTGTCGAACGACTACTCCGACGCCCGCCGTGGCGCCGACACCGAGGATCGTCTCGGACCGGTGCGGGTGACCGCCGGCGGCCTCGTGCCCCCCAGCCAGGTCCTGCTCGCGACGTACGTCACGTTCGGCCTCGCGGTCGCATGCGGCGCGTATCTCGTCGCCGTCGCCGGACCGGAGCTGCTCGCGGTCGGCGCCGCGTCGATCCTCGCGGGCGTCCTCTATACCGGCGGGCCGCGCCCCTACGGCTATGAGGGCCTCGGCGAGATCTTCGTGTTCCTGTTCTTCGGCGTCGTCGCCGTCGCCGGCTCCTACTTCGTGCAGGTGCAGCAGTTGCCGTGGGAGGCTTTCGTGTGCGCCGTGCCGGTGGGGCTGCTCGCGAGCGCGATCCTCGTCGTCAACAACGTGCGCGACCTCGAGACCGACCGACGTGCGGGCAAGCGCACGCTCGCCGTGCGCCTCGGGCGGGAGCGCACCCGCGGGCTATACACGGCGATGGTCGCGGGAGCGTTCGTCGCGGCACCGTTGCCGTGGGCGTTCGGCTCGATGACCGCGTGGCTGCTGCTCCCGTGGATCGCGATCCCGCTCGCGGTCGGCGTGGTGGGCGTCGTGCGCACCCGCACCGACGGCCCCGCGCTGAACGGCGCGCTCGCGAAGACCGGAGCGATGCAGCTGGTGTTCTGCCTGCTGTACTCCGCCGGCATCCTCGCCAGCGGCGGCATCGGCGCGTGAAGCTCGCGGTCGAGCGGCGGGCACTGCGGCTCACCACGCCGCTTCAGAGCTCATACGGCGCGGTGCGGGAGCGCGAGCTGCTGCTCGTCACGCTGACCGGAGACGACGGGCTCGCCGGCTACGGCGAAGCGGCGCCGCTGGAGGCATACGACGGCGTCAGCATCGAGCGCGTCGAGCAAGCGCTCGCGCTCTATCGGCCGTTGGTCGAGCACGCCGAGGAGATCAGCGGCGCGCGGCTCGTCGAAGCCTGCCAGGAGCGCGACCCGCTCCCGCAGGCGCTCGCAGCGGTCGACATGGCGCTGTGGGACCGCGCCGGCCGGCGCATCGGCAAGCCCGTCGCCGCGCTGCTGAGCGACGACCACGCGATGCACGTACCGGTCAACGCCACCCTCTCCGCGCTCGATCGCGCCGGCGCGGCAGAGCAGGCGGCGAACGCCGTGCAGGAAGGCTTCACCTGCCTGAAGGTCAAGGTCGGCGTCGGCGACGACGCCGGGCGCGTCGCCGCTGTGCGCGCCGGAGCCGGCCCGCGGGCGATGCTGCGCCTGGACGCGAACGGCGCGTGGAGCGTCGAGGAGGCGGTCCGCGCGATCGACGCGCTCTCCCCCGCCGGCCTCGAGCTCGTGGAGGAGCCCACGCACGGCCTGCACGAGGTGCGCGAAGTGCGCGAGCGCGTCGCGGTGCGCGTGTCGATCGACGAGACCGCAGGCGAGCTGGGAGCGCTCACAGCGGGGGTCGCCGACGCAGTGTGTTTGAAGATCTCCCGCTGCGGCGGGATCGGGCGGCTCGTGGCCGCTGCAGCGCTCGTTCGCTCCACCGGCGCGGAGGTCTACCTCGCGTCCACGCTCGACGGGCCGCTCGGGGTCGCCGCCGCCCTGCACGCAGCCGCGGCGCTCGCAACGCGCGGGCCGATGCCGCACTGCGGACTCGCCACGCTCGGCATGTTCGCCGACCTCCAGAACCCCTTGCCGGTGCGAGAGGGCGCAATCGCGCTGCCCACCAAGCCGGGGCTCGGAGTCGAGCCGTTTTAGGCTCTCAGCCGGCGCGGAGCCTCACGCCGACCTCTGCTCGCCGATCCAGGAGAGGATCGCCTTCGACGGCGAGATGACCGCTCCGTCGGCCAGCTTCAGCGCCGGCAGTTTCGTGTCGCCGGTCGCCGTGCGCAGATCCTCGCGCGAGCCTTTGCGCAGAAACGGGATCGGGCTGCCGTGGGCCGCGATCACCTTCTCGTACTCGATCCCCGCCTCGCGGAGCGCCTCCTGCACGCGCCGACACGGGTGGATCTTCGGGCCGCCGTCATCGCCGTGGCACACGTACAACGTCGGGTTCTCGGGCATCTGGCTCCTCCGTTGCTGGTTTCGGGTGAGCGTAACCGGTGGGGCTGGGCGCCGAGTCAGTCATTCACGACCGACGTCCCGCCCCACCCCTCGGGCGCCACGTCGGCGAGCGTCTCAGAGAACGTCCACTGGTGCCCTGCCGGATCCTCGACGGTGTACTGCCGCTCACCGTACTCGAAGTCCGTCGGCTCCATGACGATGCTCGCACCATGTGCTCGAGCGCGCTCACAATGAGCGCGAGCATCCTCGACGCGCACCATCACCGAATGCGTCACCTCGCCCGGACGGGGCGGCCGGCGCTCTCCTCGCACGTCGCCCACGATCACCGCGCCATCTCCGAAGCTGAGCTGCGCGCGGTGGTTCTCGCCGATCCGGACGCGCTCCGCGAACCCGAATGCCGCCCCCAGCCAGTTCACGGCCTCGCGCACGTCGGGGTAGATCAGCACCGGGATGACGGTGGATCGAGGTATGGAGCGGTTGGGTTTCACCTCACCTCACAAACCGAGCGGCTCACTGTGCTTGCCGTCAGGTCTCTGGGCTCAGCAGTGGCTTGTACATCAAGTGCGCCTGATATTGGCAGGCGTACTCGATCACGCTACCCACCGCTCTCTGCGCGGCCTGTTCGGTCCTGCCGGTGCACTGTGTCGGCGGTCGGCTGGCGCGCCAGGTGGTGCCATTGCCGAAACCCACCCCGAGTACCGGAGCCCAGGTGGGTACGACGAGCGCGATCTCATCGCCTGGAAGCACGGGAAGACGAGCTTTTAGACTAAAGCTGACTCTCCGGCCGAAGTATGGTTCAAGGATCTCCACGGGTGAGCTTGCTACCAGTTCGTAGCTATCGGGTGAACCACCGTGAGGGCGCAGCACTGCGATGCCAGCCTCCGCCGGACCATCCTCGTGGGCATCGAAGAAGGAGGTCTGCTGCCGGGTGGGCTTGCCCAGATAGACTTCCCACGCTACGATCGCGCCTTCATATGGCACCTTCTGTGCCCGCCCGACGCCGCTTTCACCGAGGATCGGGGTGTAGTTTTCGATCGTTTCCTGAAAGCCAGTCGTGCGACTCATCGCGATGCATTCCTGCGGACAGGTGGGCCGGCGAAAACTCTCCGGCGAGAACCCAAGTCCGAGCAGCGACGTTGGCGCGCATTCGTGCGCTGGTGTCTTTTCACAGCCTTCCGAGACCACACGGTCCGTTCCGGTGTGGGGGTTCAGGGCATACTCCTTGAAGCGCCCGATCTTGCCCAATGGTCCGCTGACCAACACGCTAACCAGCGACCTGGAGGTGGCGATCAGATGATGGGGTGTCACGTCCACCCAGCCGGCGTCTACAGTGATCGGCCCAACCCGGTGAGAGCCGCGGCAAGCGACGCACGACACCGCAACATCGTCGCCGGGCTTGAGACCGAAGATCCTCACCCGCGTAATGCGTACCTGGTTCGGCCTCGCCGAGTTCCTCGCCTCGCGGAAGAACACGTCAAAGGGGCCCACGAACTGCTGCGCGGCCGGGCCCCACGTGATCGATGTGCTTGACGAACGCGCCACTGGCGCCGACTGCAGAACGCGCGCTGGTGCAGCCCACGCGCTTGGTGCAATCGCTAGGGCGGCGAGCAGCAGACACAACGCGGTCGCTTTTTGAGCGGCTGTTCGCCGCAGATTGCGAATTGCGCCAGGGGATTGCCGTGGAGCGCCCGGAGCCCAAACGGGGTGAGGGTTGGATGAGTGCATAAGAGGTATCGCGAGCGATTAGGCAGGTCAGCGGCAGCGGCGCGTACTACCGCCCTTCCGTTTCGATCGTTTCTTCACGCGGCTTGGGTTTGGGGGCCGGGACCGGAGTGCTGGGTGTTGTCACAATCGGTGTCGGGAGCGTGGAGGTTGCAGCCACGGTCGCCGCCGTGTGCTGGACGGTCGCCACGTGTGGAAGAGCGGCGATGTTGACGCGCGCCAAGCTCGGCAACCTGAAGCCCATGAGCGCGAGTCGCCGACTGCTCAGCTCAACGCGGGATCTGGCGCCCGGGAAACGCGACGAGAGTGCCGCGTATGTGGCACGTCTGCCTTGCTGTGCTGCTGCGGCGATCCTTGCAGCCATGGCGGCCTCACTCTTCAGCGCCGCGGACAACTGTGCGATCACCTCAGCGTATCGTGGCGACGAGGTAATCGCCCGGACAGCGTTGGCCGCAGTAGCCCATGCAAGCGCCAGCTTCTTGAGGGCTTGAGCCCTGATGGTCAACCGAGATGCCAAAAGCGCGGTCAGGGTTGTTGGCGCTATGACTTCGACCGGACGAAGCGCACTTGACAGCTTGCTCCCAACGCTCGGATCGGGCCCCGGGTATTCGACCGACGCCCCGACTATCCGTGCCTTGCCCAGGATACCCATACATACACCTAGTGAGCTGTTGAATGCGATGTTGGAGGACGTACTGCAATCGATTGCCACTTCCCCGGTGCCGGTTGCCACGATCACCAAGGCGAGTGGTGGGTGCTCGGCGGGGTCCGGCCAGAGGTAACGTCTTGCACGACCGAGCGGGAGGGTGATGACGCCCGATTGGGCAGGAGCACCATAGATCGACCGAAGTGCGGGCGGCAATTCGGCGACGACACTGCCCGGCTTGCTGATGGTGCCCGCATGCAACTGTGTCTGGCCCTTCGATATGGCAACCGGAGCCATGAGGGAGATGCCGGGCGCTGCGACCTTGTCGGTGTGCCATTGCTGATCGGCATAGAGCACAAGATGACCGCTCCGGAAGGTGGAGGCGTGCGCGCCACCCAATTCTCCCCCCAGCCGGGCGATGAGGACGAGCGCCGCGGCCGCTGCACCCACGAGCCCCACCGCGATCGGCCACGGCCACCGAGCGGGCGCAGCGGGTTCAGGGTCCGGCGCGGGCCCTTGCGTCCGATCAGCCATGGTGGGTCTGGCATATTCACCAGCATCGACGAGTTCCTCTGTGACGACGACTTCGGCAGTGTCGCGGGGCTTCTCCTCCTCATATGGGTCTGCGAAGGCGGACCCGCCGTCCTCCTCGGGAGGCGCTGCCGGGGTGAGCACCGTGGGGCGGGTTGCGTGCGTGGCTGACATGGTCACGCCCGGGATAGCCTGCGGGATTAGCTCTAACCGGTGACTGCTCGCAGTGCGCCGAGCAAGCACTCGCTCAATGTCATCGGCAAGCATAGAAACGCCGTTGGCCGAATTTCCGGCGAGCAGTCCGGCCAACAATGGCGAGTAGCGCAGAAGATCCTGCTCATCAAGCTCGTGCCAGACCGGGACGATCACGTTCTTCTCGCCGCCCATCAACCTCGCGTTGAACCCTTCGAGCTCGCGCGTCGGCCAGCGCTTGGCGAAAAAGGCATGGCTGAGGATCACGACACCGATCACGCTCTCTGCAAGGCCCTCATCAATCTTCTGTCTCAAGGGATCGCCCAATACGAGCTCGTACTCGTCAAACCACACGCTATGACCTCGCCGCAGTAGCTCATCGGCGAGTGGTCTGGCGATAACGTCCTTATCCTCGCTGGCGTGCGATACGAACACATCACGACGATCCGGCGGGCTAGAGATGGTCAGCATGCTTGAATTGTGACGGATCCTATGCGATGCCGAGTCGTCGCACGAGCGTGCCCAGTTGAAATAGGACTGTTATGCAGCGCTTGAGTCCAGAGGAGCCATCACGACAAAACTGCCCAAGTGACGCTCGCCTGCGCGTGTAACGATCGATATGGAACACCGCTTCACTGTCCGAACGCTTTCCGCGAATCAGCAAGCTCAGCATCGAATGTGCCGGGCACCGAACAGCGCTCTCGACCTGCGCCGGCGCGTCGCACAGACAGCTGACTCAAGACATCAGCCACCGCCCCCGGGTTCTCCAACGGCAACCCGTGCCCCCCGGGCACGACCACCGACTCACCATCAGGCACCAGCCCCACCATCCGCCGCCCGAGCGCCTGGAACTTCGCATCCCGATCCCCGGCCACCACCGTCACCGTCATCCCCAGCTCCCCCAGCCTGCCCCACAGCGGCTCCATCGCCCCTGTGCCGATCCCGCGCAGGACGGCGGCAAGCGCGTCGGGCCTGTTGCGGCGCTGATCCTCGCGCGCCAACTCGTCTACCTCGGGCGGATCCTCGGCGAACAGTGGCTGAGTGCGCCAGCGCTCGACGAACTCCTCGAACGGCACTCGTTCAAGCTCATCGGCAAGCGCGTCGTCAGCCAGGCGTCGCTCGGCGCGCTCCGCGTCGTCCTCGATCCCCGCCGTACTCGCCACGAGCACCAGCCGCGACACGCGCTCCGGAGCGGCCAGCGCGACATGCAGCGCCACCCGCCCACCCATCGAGTAGCCGCACAGAGCGAAGCGCTCCGGAGCCTCCGCGAGCACGGCTTCAGCGCACCCCTCGAACGTGATCGGCCGCTCAGCGTCCACCGCCTCGCCGTGCCCGGGTAGGTCGAGAGCCAGCGGCAGGTAGCGTTCGGGGTCGAGCCGCTCGATCACGCCGTCCCAAGCACGCCTGGTTCCGCTGAACCCGTGGAGTAGGACAAGGTTCTCCGGCACGCGCCCATCGTATGACTCCCACCACCGACACCTACACCCTCCTGCGAGCGTTCGTGGACGAGCTCGCGCGCTGCGGCATGCGCGCCGCTTGCACCTCGCCGGGATCTCGCAACACGCCGCTCGTGCTCTCGCTCGCGCGGGAGGAGCGCCTGCGCTGCCACTCGCACGTCGACGAGCGCTGCGCCGGGTTCTTCGCGCTCGGACTCGCCAAGGCGTCGGGGCTGCCGGTCGCGGTCACGTGCACGTCGGGCACCGCCGTCGCGAATCTGCTGCCGGCAGTGATCGAGGCACACGAGGCGCGGGTTCCGCTGCTGGTGCTCACCGCCGACCGGCCGCCGGAGCTGCGCGAGAACGGCGCCGGACAAGCGATCGACCAGCTCAAGCTGTTCGGCGACGCCGCGAAGTGGTTCTTCGACGTCGGCATCCACGACGCGACGCCGGAGCGCCTGCGCTGGATCCGTACGCTCGCCTGCCGCGCCTACTGGACCGCGCTCGACGGGCGCCCCGGCGCCGTCCACCTCAACTTCGCGCTGCGCGAGCCGCTCGTCACCGAGGAGCAGCTGCCCGAGGACGAGACCGGCCGTCCTGACGGAGCGCCGTACCTGTCGCGTCCAAACACCCGCCTCGTCGCACGATCCAAGCCCAGCGCGCTGGACGAGCTCGTGTCCGGCGCACAGCGAGGCGTGATTGTGGCCGGCCGGCACGAGCGCAACACGCCGCTTGGCCAGGCCGCGGCCGAGTTCGCGCAGACGGCAGGCTGGCCGCTGCTCGCCGACCCGCTCTCCGGCGCCAGGCGCGGACTCGCGGCGGTGGCCCACTACGACGCGCTGCTGCGCGAGGAGTCCTTCGCGCAATGGGCTGTGCCCGACCTCGTGCTGCGAGTCGGCGATCTGCCGGTGTCCAAGCCCCTGCGCGAATGGCTCGCGAGCCTCGCGGGCGCAGAGGTGCGCCAGGTGGCCCTCGACCCGGAGGGCGCGTGGCAGGACCCCGCGTCGGTGCTCTCTGACTCTCTCGCGGTCGACCCCGTCCACGCGCTCGCACAAGCGACCGACGCGCTCGCGCCCGCCGACGAGGACTGGCTCTCCAGCTGGCGCAGCGCCGACGAGCTCGCGGCGGAGGCGATGAACAGTGTGCTAGCGGCCAGCGACCTGTCAGAGCCCGCCGTCGCGGCTGAGCTCGGGGTGCTGCTGCCCGAGGACGCGACGCTGTTCGTCGCCTCCTCGATGCCCGTGCGCGATGTCGAGACGTTCTGGCCCGTGCGCTCGGACCCGCCGCGCGCGCTCTGCAACCGCGGCGCCAACGGAATCGACGGCACCGTCTCCTCCGCCTTCGGAGCGGCCGCGGCCGACGACGACCCGGTCGTCCTCCTCATTGGCGACGTGGCGCTCGCCCACGACATCGGCGGCCTGCTCGCGGCGCGGCGCACCCAATCGAAGCTGACGATCGTGCTGATCAACAACGACGGCGGCGGGATCTTCGACTTCCTTCCGGTCGCGCAAGCCGACACCGTCGAGGCGCAGATCTACACCACACACGTTGCGACGCCCACCGACCTCGATTTCGCACAGGCGGCCGCGCTGTTCGGGCTAGCCCACGAGCAGGCGCAGGATGTCGCCGGCTTCCGGGCCGCGCTCGAGCGGGCGATGGCGCATGATGAGTCGAGCATCGTCGAAGTGCGCACCGCACGGCCGGACAATGTCGAACTGCATCGCACTGTCTGGCAGGCCGTGTCGCGCGCCCTCAACCCGCGCAGCGGCGGCTGAGGAGCCCTCAACCCGCGAGCAAAGGCAGGAGAGCCTGCAGCTTGACCTCAGTCTCGGCGAGCTCGCTCGCGGGGTCGGAGTCGCGCACGATGCCGTTGCCCGCGTAGCAGCGGGCGACGCTCCCGCGCAGCAGCGCACACCGCAGCGCCACGCAGAATTCGCCGTCGCCTGTCGCGTCGGTCCAGCCGACGGGGCCGGAGTACCAGCCGCGGTCGAGTCCCTCCAGCGCCGGGATCAGCGGCGCGGCGCGCTCCAGCGGCTCGCCTCCCACTGCGGGCGTGGGGTGCATTAAGCCGGCCAGTTCGAGTGCCTCCATCGGCGCGGCGAGCTGCGCGCGGATTGGCGTGGCGAGGTGCTGGATGTTGGCGATCCTCACGAGCTCGGGCTCGGGGGCGGCGGCGACCCAGATCGCGTGGGGGCGCAGCGTGCGCTCGATTCGTCGCGCCACGATCGCGTGCTCCTCGCGGTAGCTCTCGTCGCGCAGCAGCCGCTCGCCGAGGTGCTCGTCGACCGCCGGATCGGCGCTGCGGCGCGTGGAGCCCGCGAGCGCGAGCGTGCTCACTCGGTGGCCCTCGCGCCGGATCAGCAGCTCGGGGCTCGCGGCGATCAGGGTGGCGTCGCCGCGCCCGACGCAGAACACGAAGCACGACGGGAACTCCTCGCGCAGCACCCCGAACACCGCCGCCGGGTCATACGCCTGCGGCGCATGCACCTGCACTTCGCGCGCGAGCACGATCTTCTCCAGGTCCCCCGCCGCGATTCGCTCGACCGCCCGCGCGACCGCCTGTTCGTAGTGCTCGGGCGGCATCGCGCTCGCGACCTGGAAGCGTCCGGTCGGGGCGGGGTCGAGCAGCGGCAGCTCGCTCGTGCGCAGCTCCGAGAGGCGCTGCTCGATGCGGTCGAGCAGCTCTTCGGGCAGGTCGTCGGGCGAGGCGAGCGCCGTCAGCGTCAGACCGACTCTCGTCTCCTCCCTGTGCCGGCTGCGTGTGAGCGCGACCTCGGGCACGACCAGCGACGCCGGCTCGAACCCCTGCCAGTGCGGCGCCCCGCCGCCGTCGCCGGCGAACGCGAACCCGCCGACCGCGATCGGACCCCCACCCACCCCGGCTCCCGCGGGCTCATCGGCCGGATCTGACACCGCGGCGGCGGACAGCGCGCGCCAGCGGTCAGCGACGTTCGCGAAGCGCTCCGGCCCGGTCGCCTGGAGGGTTAACGTCTCCCCCAGCGCCGCCAGCGCCGCGCGGCCACGGTCGGGCTGCTCGAACACGAACCACGGCTCGCCGGGCCTGCGCGAGGCGCACACGACCGCCGACGGGTCGACGTCGCGCGGCAGTGGCAGCGACAGCGACGCGAGCGTCTCCCGCCCGGTGCGCCGCGCCCGACGCACGGCCAGCCGCAGTCGTGCGGCCAGCCGCTCTCGATCGGTGTCGGTCAGCTGGAAGGGGGCGCGTGAGCCGGTCTCCAGCAACAGGCTACGTCTCGCTACGTCCTCTGGAAATGGCTATCTCGCCCGTGCGCATCATCTCGATCAGGCCGAACGGGCGGACCATCGTCTCGAACGCCTCGATCTTGTCCGTCGTGCCCGTCACCTCGATGATGATCGCGCGCTTGGTCACGTCGACGACCTTGCCGCGGAAGATCTCCGCGATCTGCATCAGCTCGCCGCGCTGGACGCCGTCGGCTGAGACCTTGAACAGCGCGAGCTCGCGCGAGACCGTGTCGGCCGGCTCGAGGTCGCGGATCTTCAGCACGTTGATCAGCTTGTGCAGCTGCTTGGTGACCTGGTCGATCGGGTGAAGCGCACCGTCGACGGTGAGCGTGACGCGCGAGATCTGCGCGTCCTCGGTCGGACCGACGGTGAGCGTGTCGATGTTGAAGCCTCGCCTCGCGAACAGGCCGGCTATTCGTGTGAGGACGCCGGACTTGTTTTCCACGAGGATCGACAGCACGTGCTTGCGGCCCGTGCGCCGGCTCGTCGCGGCCTGCAGCTCCTCGAGGCTCAGGGGCTCCTTGGTTCCCGGTTCACCCATCGCTCAGCCCACCATTTCCCGAGCGGCCGAGCCGGCGGGGATCATCGGGTAGGTGTTCTCCTCGCGCGTGACGCGCACGTCGACGAGAACCGGGCCGGGGGTTGCGATCGCGCGCTTCATGTCCTCCACCAGCGTCGTCTTGTCGGTCAGGCGCATCGCGGTCACTCCGTAGGCCTCGGCGAGCTTCACGAAGTCGGGGAACTCGCCCATGTCGACGTGGCTGTATTTGCCGTCCCAGAATAGCTCCTGCCACTGGCGGACCATGCCGAGATAGCCGTTGTTCATGATGAACACCTTGATCGGGATGTTGTTCTGCGCGCACGTGGCGAGCTCCTGCGCGTTCATCTGCACCGACCCGTCGCCCGCGATGCAGCAAACGAGCCGATCGGGCGAGCCGACCGCGGCGCCCATCGCGGCTGGGAGCCCGAATCCCATCGTGCCGAGCCCGCCCGAGTTGATCCAGCGGCGCGGCTCGGGGAAGTCGTAGTACTGCGCCGCCCACATCTGGTGCTGGCCGACGTCGCTCGTGACGATCGCCTCGCCCTCGGTCGCCTCGTACAGCGCCCGCACCATGTACTGCGGCTTTATCTCGGTGTCGGTGCTTTCCTCCCATCCGAGCGGATACTTCGTTTTCCAGCCCTCGATCCGGCTCCACCACGCCTCCAGGCGGGCGGGGTCGGCTTCCAGGGCGCGGTACTCGAGCGCGAGCTTGCCGAGCACATGCTTGGCGTCGCCGACGATCGGGATGTGCGCGGGCACGTTCTTGGAGATCTCCGCGGGGTCCACGTCGATGTGGATGAACTTCGCCCGCGGCGCGAACTCGGAGAGCTTGCCGGTGATGCGATCGTCGAAGCGCGCTCCGACCGCGCAGATCAGATCCGCCTCGTCCATCGCGTAGTTCGCCGCGCGGGTGCCGTGCATGCCGAGCATCCCGAGCCACTGCTCGTGCGGCGCGGGGAACGCCCCGAGACCCATCAGCGTGCACGTCACGGGGAAGCGATCGGATTTCGCGAAGTCGATCAGCTCCTGCGAGGCGTTCGCGTTGACGACCCCGCCGCCCGCGTAGATCACGGGACGTTGAGCGGCCGCGAGCGCCTTGGCCGCCTGGCGGATCTGCTTCTGGTTGCCTTCCGATTTCGGCTGGTAGCCGGGCAGGCGCACGTCGGTGACGGGCTCGTAGTCGATCTCCGCGCGCGACAGGTCCATGGGGATGTCGACGAGCACCGGGCCGGGGCGTCCGGTGCGCGCGATGTGGAACGCCTCGTGGATCGCGCGCGGCAGCTCCTGCGGGTCCTGGATCATCACGGAGTGCTTGACCACCGGCATCGTGATGCCGATCGTGTCGGCCTCCTGGAAGCCGTCGGTGCCGAGCAGCTCGGTGCGCACCTGGCCGGTGATGAACACCACAGGCACGGAGTCCATCATCGCGTCGCAGATCGGCGTGATCAGGTTGGTCGCCCCCGGTCCGCTGGTGGCGAATGCCACGCCCACTTTGCCGGTCGCCTTGGCGTAGCCCTCGGCCGCGTGGCCGCCGCCCGCCTCGTGGCGGACGAGGATGTGGCGGATGCCGCCCGTGACGAACGCGTCGTAGGTCGGGAGGTTGGCGCCGCCGGGCAGGCCGAAGACGACGTCCACTCCCTCCTCCTTGAGACACTCCATCAAGGCATCGACTGCGCGCATATCATCGACCTCCCTTCCTTTTATTTAGGGGAAAACGCCAGTGTACCAGCGGGTTTACAGGCGCTTTCAGGAAGACCCGATGCCGACCCCGATCGCGAGCACGATGATGCCGGCGACGGTGACGACCAGCAGCGACGAGCGCATCGAGACCTCGAGGAAGCGTTTCCTGACCCACGCGATTGCGAGCAGCTCGAACGCGACCACTCCGCCGGCGACGGCCAGCGCCTTGTTGACGTCGGAGATGATGAACGGGAGCGTGTGGAAGATGCCGCCGAGCGTGGTCATCCCGCCGGTGATCGCGCCGCGCACGATCGCCGAGCCGCGGCCGGTCTGCTCGCCTGTGTCCGACAGCGCCTCCGACCAGCCCATGCTCACCCCCGCGCCGAGCGCGGTGGAGAGCCCCACCAGCAGCGCGGTGTGCGAGTTCGACGCGAACGCCGCCGCGAAGATCGGCGCAAGCGAGGAGACCGTCCCGTCGATCATGCCCACGAGCGCGGGCTGCACGACGCGCAGCACGAAGTCGCGCTCGTCGGGGAAGCCAGCGCGGTGGATCATGCGCGCGATGAACGTGTCGTGGGGTGGCGCGGTCTCGGCCTCGGCGTTCATGCCTCGACAGCGTATGCAAAGCCTCGGATTAGGGCGGCCGAAGACCGGGAGGGCGTGCGCTCAGCTGGAGGACGCGGCGGGTACGCGCTCCCACGACTCGGGCGCGATCGCCACGTCGGGGTACTCCAGCTCGGCTCCGCAGCGCGTGCACAGCGCGTCGTAGATCTTCGTGACGCGACCGCATTGCGGGCACTGGCGGCGCAGCTCGTCGCGCTCGAAGCGGTAGGCGATCGCGGCGATGAGCCCGAGGAACGGCACGGCGGCGGAGACCAGGAACCAGACGACGAAGGAGCTGCCCTTGATCTTCCCGACGATCCCGCCGGCGAGTCCGAAGCCGATCGCGATGACGATGTAGGCCATCGGTGCCGCCCAGCCGCCTACAGCAGGACGCGCAGGGCCCAGATCACGGCGACCACTGCGACGACGAAGATCAGGGTGCTGAACAGGAACGAGACGATGTGGACGATGAAGCCGAGCAGCAGGTACGCGGCGACGAGGAAGATCAGCGCCGCGAGAGCTGTACGACCGAACGACCTTGAAGGCGACTCGTTCATCTGCTCATCAGCTTAACGGCTATGCGGCCGGACAGGAAGAGATACCCCTGCCCGGCCGCACGCCGGTGTCACCGGCCGAGGGAAGCCGGAACGATGTGGATCGATTAGAGGGAGTTCGCTACACGTGACCGCTACAAACGCCCCAGACAGCCGACCCCGCGAGCGATCCTTGCCGTCCCGCGATCGGCGTCGCCCTCAGGCCGGCGCCCTGACGCCCCGACCCTCGATTGACGCTGGTTAGCTTGTAGCGACGAACGCGGGGTCCGTGGGACGACGCCCCGCCCGCCGCTTCCTCGGGCAGCAGGATGAACCGCCGAGGAGTTGAGACACTTGCTTTAGCTGCTGACCGGTTCATGGACTGCATCATGGCGGCGCGGGCCGTGAAAGCCATTGGACCAAAGTCCAAAATGTGGCTGGTGGGCCTCTTCTAGATGCCCAGTTGCGTGTTGATCAGCCGCGAGACCTCGGTGCCGTCGGCCCGTCCCTTGGTCTCACGCATCACGTGCCCGACGATCGGGCCGATCGCCTTGGCGTTGCCCTGGCGCACGCGCTCGGCCGCGTCGGCGTTGGCTGCGAGCGCGGCGGCGACGATCGCCTCGAGCTCCGAGCTGTCGTCCATCGCGGCGAGCCCCTCGGCCTCGACGATCGCCTCCGGGTCGCCGCCCTCTGCGACGAGCCGGTCGAGCACCTGGCGTCCGGCGCCGGAGCTGACGCGCTTGGCGGCGACCATCGCGACGAGCGCTGAGAGCGCCTGCGGGCTCACGCGCGACTCGGCGGGATCCTCCCCATCCTCCAGGCGCGTGATCAGCTCGCCGGTGATCCAGTTCGCGAGCGCCTGCGCGGGCGGCGCGGGCTCAGCCGCCTCGGCGAGCGCGGCCTCGAAGAAGTCGCCGAGCTCACCGCGGAAGGCGAGCATCTGCGCGGACTCCTCGCTGAGGGAGTGCTCGCTCTGAAGGCGCGCGGCACGGTCGGCGGGCAGCTCGGACATCGCCGCGCGCGCGGCGTCGATCATGCTCTGCTCGATCGCGACGGGCAGCAGGTCGGGCTCGGGGAAGTAGCGGTAGTCGTGCGCCTCCTCCTTCGAACGGAGGGAGGTGATCGCGCCGGAGGCGGGGTCGAAGTGCAGCGTCTCCTGCACCACCTGGCCGCCGCCGAGGAGGATCTTCTCCTGGCGGGCGATCTCCGCGCGGATGCCGCGCTCGATGAAGCGGAACGAGTTCATGTTCTTCAGCTCGGTCTTCACGCCGAGCCCGCTCGTGCCGACGGGGCGCAGCGAGATGTTGGCGTCGCAGCGCAGCGAGCCCTCCTCCATGTTCACGTCGCTCACGCCCAGTGCGCGCAGCGTGGAGCGCAGCAGCTTGAGCCATTCGCTCGCCTGCTCGGCGGAGCGCACGTCGGGCTCGGTGACGATCTCCGCGAGAGGCGTGCCGCCACGGTTGAAGTCGACGATCGACGCGTCCGAGCCGTGGATGCGCCCGCTCGCCCCGACGTGGGTGAGCTTGGCGGCGTCCTCCTCGAGGTGCACGCGGTGGATGCGCACGTCGGCGAGCTGTCCGCCTAGGCACAGCGGCTCGTCGTACTGGGAGATCTGGTAGCCCTTGGGCAGGTCGGGGTAGAAGTAGTTCTTGCGGTGGAAGATCGAGCGCGGCGCGAGCTTCGAGCCGAGCGCGAGCCCGATCATCAGCCCGAAGTGCACCGCCCGCGCGTTGGCCACCGGCAGGCTTCCGGGCAGCCCGAGGCAGACGGGGCAGGTGCGCGTGTTGGGCTCCTCCCCGAAGGACAGCTCGCAGCCGCAGAACATCTTCGTGGCCGTCGCGAGCTGCACGTGGATCTCCAGGCCGATGACCGGTTCGTAGGCGGAATTTTTATGAGATCCGCTCGGCGTGCGTGGTGGCTCAGACACGGGCGGAGCTCCCATCGAAGCCGATGGCCGTCTCGAGCGCGTGGGCGGCGTCGAGGAGCTTGTTCTCGCTGAACGCGGGGCCGGCGATCTGCAGGCCGACGGGCAGCCCGTCGCTGAGGCCGCTGGGGATCGAGATCGCGGGGATGCCGGCGAGCGACATGGGGACGGTGCAGAAATCGTTGAGGTACATCGACAGCGGGTCTGCGGTCTTCTCGCCTAGCTTGAACGCGATCGTCGGTGCGGTCGGCGTGACGATGAAGTCGACCTCGGCGAACGCGGCGCGGAAGTCGTCGGCGATCTTCGTGCGCACGCGCTGGGCGCGGCCGTAGTAGGCGTCGTAGTAGCCGGAGGAGAGCGCGTAGGTGCCGAGCATGATGCGGCGCTTGACCTCCGCGCCGAACCCGTCGTGGCGGGTGCTCGTGTACATGTCGAGCAGGTCCTCCGCGTCCGGGGTTCGCATCCCGTAGCGCACGCCGTCGAAGCGCGCGAGGTTCGACGAGGCCTCGGCGGGCGCGAGCACGTAGTAGGCGGCCAGCGCGTGCGGGGCGTGCGGTAGGCGCACCTCGCGGACGCTCGCGCCGAGCTCCTGTGCGAGCGCGAGGCTCGCGCGGAAGGACTCGAGGACGCCTGCTTCGATGCCCTCGCCGGTGAGCTCGTCGGGGACGCCGAGCGTGACCCCGTCGAGGCGCTCGGCGGTGGGCAGCTCGATCGCGTGCGGGAACTGCAGCGAGGTGGCGTCGCGATCGTCGCGGCCGGTCATCTGCCCGAACAGCAGCGCGGCGTCGCGCACGTCGCGCGTGAGCGGGCCGGCCTGGTCGAGCGAGGAGGCGAACGCGATCATCCCGTAGCGCGAGACGGAGCCGTAAGTGGGTTTGAGCCCGACGATCCCGCACAGCGCGGCGGGCTGGCGGATCGAGCCGCCGGTGTCGGTACCGAGCGCCCACGGCGCGAGACCCGCGGCGACCGCGGCGGCGCTGCCGCCGGAGGAGCCGCCCGGCACCCGTCCGCGGTCCCACGGGTTGCGCACGGGGCCGTAGCCGGAGTTCTCATTGGAGGAGCCCATCGCGAACTCGTCCTGGTTGGTCTTTGCGAGCAGCGTCGCGCCTGCGTCGGTGAGCCGCGAGACGGCGGTGGCGGTGTACGGGGGCTCGTAGCCCTCGAGGATGCGCGAGCCCGACTGGCTGGGCACGCCCTCGGTGCAGAACAGGTCCTTGACCGCGAGCGGCACGCCGCCGAGCGTGCCGGGTGAGTCCGCGGGCGGCGCCTCGGACGCGACCCACGTGAAGCAGTTCAGGCCGTCATCGCCAGCGGATCGATCGCCATCGGCGCGCGCGCGATACGCCTCGAACAGCTCCGTGCTCGAAAGCGAGCCGTCGGCGATCGCCGCCGCCGCATCCGAGGCGGACAGGTCGAGGACGTTCGTCGCGCTCATGCCTGCGGGCTGGGAACGAGGAAACCGTTGTCGCTGACGGCCGGTGCCTGGCTCAGCGCTACCTCGCGCGGCAGCGATGGGCGCGGCTCGTCCGCTCGCAGCGCGCCGGTCATCTCGACCACGTGCGACGTCGGGGCGACATCATCGAGGTCGAGCTCGCCGATCGTCGCGATGTGGTCGAGGACGGCCGACAGCTCTCGCGCCATCGGCTCGATCTCATCCTCGCTCAGCGCCAGGCGCGCGAGGCGCGCCACGTGCAGAACCTCATCGCGTGCGATCACAGTGGCGGCATTGTATGAAGACCCACCCGCCCGCACCTCCAGCCCGTGGAGCGGGTGGGGTGTGTCGACTACTCGGGCGGTGTGTCGGGCGCGGGGCTTGAAGGCGCGGCCGGGGGCGGTATCGGCGGCGTGGGCGCCTCGACGGCGCCACCGGCGACGGTGGCCGCGGGCGGCGTCGGCTGGCTCGAACCAGTTGCACTGAGGTTGCCGAGAGCGTCGCTCGCCTGCGCGCGCACGTCGGCGATGGAGGTGCCTTCATCCTGCATGCCGAGATAGCCGCCGTAGGTGATGCCCGCTGCCGCGATCAGCCCGAGCCAGATCCCGAACTTGATGCCGACGGAGGCGTGGAAGCTTCCGTAGCTGGCGCTGGCGCTCGGGTGATGGAGGATGCGGTACAGGATCAGCACGGTCGAGAGAGCCCCGAGCCCCGCGACGAGGACGCCCGGCTGAACCGGGCTCTCGAACTTCAGCGCGCCGGAGGCGATTGCCGCCGCGGCAATCGCGACGATGATCGTGATCAGCCAGATCCAGCGGCTGTTGGTGAAGGTCTGCCAGCCGGTCCTGCTGACGTTGACGTTGAGGCCGCCGAGCGAGCCGACGTTGGAGCTGACGCCGTACCACTTGAAGAAGAACATGAAGATGAACAGCGCGATCGCGCTGCCTCCCGCGATCTGATCGGAGCGACGCAGACGGCTGATATCGAAACCCATTGAACTTCCCCCACGAGTCGATGATGGATCGGCCTGCGAACGCCAGCCGCCATGGCCGGAGCTTGCATCCGTAGTTACAAAGTTCATCTCCCCCGCGTCTAATCCTGCAAGGCGCTCGCGGCGGCGCGCTACGGCCGCGGGCGAGGCTCGGGCGCGGCGGGCTCGTAGAGCGAGGGCCGTTCATCTCGGAGCGTGAGCCACGCACCCGCGAGCACCGCGATGGCGCCCGCGAGCGCCAGCCACGGGCCGGCGCACAGCGAGCTGGCGTGCTCGGGCCGCTCGACCACCCTCACGACGGCCGCGATCACGCCGATCAGGCCGACCAGCACGCACCACACCGCGGTGGAGACCGGCAGAGCCGTGCTGCGCTCGGTGACGGCGCTGACGACCATCGCGAGCGCCGCGCACAGCGTCGCGAGCAGCAGCACGACGGCGGGTCCGAACGTGTCCCACGCGTCGAGCATGCCGATCGGCGTTTCATACCAGGGCTTGACGAGCGACACGATCAGAAGGGCCGCGCCGACCGTCACGAGCGCCTCGCCGAGGCGGAACTGCTTGAGGTTCATCTTCCCTCCCTGCCGAGTTCGCCGAACATGACCTCGAGCTCGGCGTGGTAGCGCGCGGCCTGCAGCGTGTTGCGCAGCAGGAACGCGATCGTCATCGGACCGACGCCTCCGGGCACAGGCGTGATCGCGGAGGCCATCTCGCTGACGGCGTCGTAGTCCACGTCGCCGACCAGGCCGCTCTTGTTGCCCGCCTCCTCGGGGGTGAGGCGGTTCATGCCGACGTCGATGACGACCGCGCCGGGCTTGACGAAGTCCGCCTCGATCAGCCGCGCGCGGCCGACAGCCGCGATCAGGACGTCCGCGCGGGCGCACACCTCGCGCAGGTCGCGGGTGCGCGAGTGGCAGATCGTGACGGTCGCGTTCTCCGCGAGCAGCAGCTGCGCCATCGGCTTGCCGAACAGGTTCGAGCGCCCCACTACGACCGCCTCGGCCCCTTCGAGCTTCGTGTCGGCGCTCGCGAGCAGCTCCATCACGCCGCACGGCGTGCACGGGCGCAGGCCGGGGCGCCCGAGCGAGAGCAGTCCCGCGTTGACCGGCGTGAGACCGTCGACGTCCTTGTCCGGGGCGATCATCGCGGTCAGCTCGGGGCCATCGAGGTGATCCGGCAGCGGCAGCTGCAGCAGGATGCCGCTCACGGCCGCGTCGGCGTTGAGCGCGTCGAGCTCCTCGGCGACCTGCTCGAAGCTCGAGTCGGCGGGCAGCCGACGGTCGAACGGGACCATCCCCACCTCCAGGCAGGCGCGCTGCTTGCCGCCCACATACACGGCCGAGGCGGGGTCGTCGCCGACGAGCACGGTCGCGAGGCCGGGGGCGCGTCCCGATCGCTGGGTGAAGTCTGCGACCTCGTGCGAAAGCTCCTCCCGCACGCGTGCGGCGATCGCCTTGCCGTCGATGATCGTGGCACCCATCACGGAGATGCTATGCGCTTGAGCGGAAATGGAACACGCGCTTCAGCGCCGGGTGACCGGCGCGTACTCGGCCATCAGCTTACGCTCCGAGCCGTCGTCGGCGAAGCGCACCACGATCACGCCCCCCGGCTCCACGCCCGTCACCACCCCGTCGCCGAACGCCGCATGCACGACATCCTCTCCGAGGCGGAACTGGTTGCCGGTGGGCTGGGGCTCGCGCACGCGCCGCGCGACGATCGGATCTGAGCGTGCAGAGGAGGTCCCCGCCCAGCTCGTCTGCCCCGCGCCGCGCGCGCCGATCGTCGCCGTCGAGCCGCTCCAGCCGCCGCCACCGGACCCGAAGCCCGGCCTGAAGGCGCTCTGGCGAGGCTCCTCCATCAGGTCGCTCGGGATCTCGTCGAGGAAGCGGCTCGGCATCCCGAATGTCTGCGCGCCGAACACCGCACGCCGGCGCGCGTAGGTGAGATACAGCTGGCGCATCGCGCGGGTGATGCCGACGTAGAACAGGCGGCGCTCCTCCTCCAGGCTGCCCTCGTCGACGGAGCGCGAGTGCGGGAACACGCCCTCCTCGCAGCCGGCGATGAACACGATCGGGTACTCCAGGCCCTTGGCGTTGTGCAGCGTCATCAGCGTCACGAGGCCCTCCTCGTCGCTGCGCGAGTCCGCGTCGGCGACGAGCGCGACCTGCTGCAGGAACACGTCCAGGCCGCCCTCGCCCTCGCCCGCCTCGGCGTCGAACTCGCGCCCCACCTCGACCAGCTGCTCGAGGTTCTCGATCCGTCCCTGCGCCTCGATCGTGCGGTCGGCCTCGAGCGCCTCGACGTAGCCGCTCTGGGAGAGCATCGCTTCGAGCAGCTCCGCGATCGGGACCGGCTGGCGCGCTGGCTCGGCCTCCTTCTCGGCCAACTCCTGCTCTGGATCGCCGCCGACGGGCGGTAGGCCGGTGAGGACGCGGAGGTCTTCCATCGTGTCCATGAACCGCCGTAGCGCCTTGATCGCCGCCGTGCCGAGCCCGGGGATCGTGTCGGGGGACTGCGCCGCCTCCCATACCGACACGCCGATCATCGCCGCGTATCCGGTGATGCGCGACAGCGAGGTCTGCCCGATGCCGCGCCGTGGCGAGTTCGCCACGCGCGTGAAGCTCACCACGTCGAACGGGTTCGCCAGCAGCGACAGGTAGGCGATCGCGTCCTTGATCTCCGCGCGCTCGTAGAACTTCGTGCCGCCGATCACCTGATACGCGATCTCGCGGCGCACGAGCGTGTCCTCGATCACTCGTGACATCGCGTTCGTGCGGTAGAGAACCGCTATCTCCGCGCGAGAGGCTCCCTCGTCCACGAGCCGCTCGATCTCGCCAGCCACGAACCGCGCCTCGGAATGCTCGTCATCCAATGATCGCAACTGGATCTGATCGCCCTGGCCGAGATCGCTCCACAGCCGCTTGGAGATTCCCCCTCGGTTGTTGGCGATGACAGCGTTCGCGGCTCCGAGGATCGTCTCGGTCGAGCGGTAGTTCTGCTCCAGCTTGACCACGCGCGCGTCTGGAAAGTCCTCCTGGAAGTCCAATATGTTGCGAATATCAGCCTGCCGGAAGCTGTAGATCGATTGAGAATCGTCTCCTACCACCGCGAGGTTGCGGTGACCGACCGGCCCCGCGTACGTCGGCCTGTCCCCCGGCTCGGCTTTGCCGCTCGGCGGGCGCCCGCCGCCGACGAGCAGCTGCAGCATCCTGTACTGCGCGTGGTTGGTGTCCTGGTACTCGTCCACGAGCACGTGGCGGAACGCGTTGGAGTAGCGCTCGCGCACCTCGGGATACAGCTCGAGCAGGTTGACCGTGCGGAACAGCAGGTCGTCGAAGTCCATCGCGTTCATGCGCAGCAGGTCGCGCTCGTAGATCGCATACACCTCGCCCACCATCTCCTCGAACTGCGAGCCCACCGCCTGCCGATAGGACTCGGCGTCGATCAGCTTGTTCTTCGCGGCGGAGATCTGGTTGAGCATCGCGGCGGGCGTGAAGCGCTTGGGGTCCACGCCTACGGCGTCGGCGGAGCGCTTCGCCAGGCGCCGTGCGTCGGCCTGGTCGTAGATCGTGAACTGGCGCGTGTAGCCGAGGCGCTCGGCCTCGGCGCGCAGGATCCGCGCGCACGCGGCGTGGAACGTCATCAGCCACATCCCGCGAGTGCCCCAACCGAGCAGGCGCTCGACGCGCTCGCGCATCTCCTTCGCCGCCTTGTTCGTGAACGTGATCGCGAGGATCTCCCCCGCCTGCGCCTGGTCTGTGTAGATCAGGAACGCGATCCTGTGCGCGAGCACGCGCGTCTTGCCGCTCCCCGCTCCCGCAAGGATCAGCAGCGGCCCCTCGCCATGCGTCACCGCCTCGCGCTGGGGCTCGTTGAGCCCTTCCAAGAGCTCCTGCAGGTGTTCGGCGTGGGGATTCTCAGCCATCGGATCCCCAGCATAGATGCGGGCTCGGGGGACTATCCCCCCGCGGGATTGGGGCCCTTGACCGTCCGCAGCGGCCTGACCTCGGCCAGCGGCTGCGGCTCGCCGTCGGTGACCTCCGCGAGCATCCGTTCGAGCGTCACGATCCGGCTCGAGAGCGCCTGGATCGCCTCGGCGATCGGGTCGGGCAGGTGGATCCAGTCCGCGTCGGGACCCTCCACGCGGCGGCCGTCCACGCGCACCGGGTGACCGGGGTTGCCGACGACGGTGGAGTTCGGCGGCACGTCGGTGATCACCACGCTGTTCGCGCCAATCTTCGCGCCGTGGCCGATCGTGATCGGGCCGAGCAGCTTCGCGCCGGAGCCGATCGTCACGTTGTCCTGCACCGTCGGATGGCGCTTGCCGGTCGCGAAGCCCGTGCCGCCGAGCGTCACGCCCTGGTACAGCGTCACGTCATTGCCGATGTCCGCCGTCTCGCCGATCACGACGCCCGCGCCGTGGTCGATGAACAGGCCCTGGCCGATCTGCGCCGCGGGGTGGATCTCGATCCCGGTGAGCGCGCGCGTGAACATCGAGATGATGCGCGGCAGCAGCGGCACACCGGACAGGTGCAGCGCGTGCGCCACGCGGTAGGCCAACAGCGCGTGGATGCCGGGCCACGTCGCGAGGATCTCCAGGGGCGCCACACCGCGAGCGGCGGGGTCGCGGTCGCGCGCGGCAAGCACGTCGCGGCGGACCTCCTTCGCGACCCGAGCGAACTTGCCGAGACCGGGCATGGGAACAGCGTAGCGGTCGAATTGGCGATGCTGAGAGCAATGCAACAGCCGGTTCCCTCCCGGCCCGGAGCGCGCTGACGCGCCCGGGCCGGAAAGGGCCGACCGACCGACCTCCCTAGGAGATGCCTTTCGCGCGCATCGCCGCCTCGACCAGCTTTGCGTCTTCTGCCATGCCTTTTTCGTTCGGGTGCACCGAGAACGCATCCGATTCCGGCAGCAGCGGTTCGACCCAGCGCACGCTCAACGACTTGCACGCGTCGTGGCCGATGCTCGGCGTGTACGTGTCAACGTACGTCGCGCCGTTTGTGGAGGCCTCGCTGCTGAGCATCGCATCCAGTTCCTTCTCCATGCCGTTCAGGTACGCCGTATCGCCGGTCGTCAGAGGCACTGTCGGCCAGCAGTTGCCGCTCTGGGGCAGGATGTCCGGGTAGCCCACCACGAACACCTTCGCCGACGGCGACACCGAGTGGATGTGCGCCAGCGCCGCGCCCACCACGGGACCGTCCGCGGCGATTTTTTCGGCGAGCGTGTGCCCGTAGGTGCTTTTACACGGCGTGCCGAACGGGAACACCAGATCCTCCGCCCCGCAGGTGATCAGCGTGTTCAGGAACAGGCCGTTGTCGTTTCCGCCGATCCCCACCGACACAACCTGCGTGGAGGAGCTCAGCGCGTTGAACTGCGGCGGCTGGTCCGAGTACTGCGCGGTCGAGAAGTTCGACGTCGTCGCGCCTGAGCAGCTCACGTCGGTGAGCGACAGGCCGAGCGCCGAGGCCGACAGATGCGAATAGTCGCGCGCCGACTGCAGGCAGTCGAGCGGCGCTCCCAGAGCCGGCGGCAGGATGAACGGACCGGAGGTGAACGAGTCACCGAGCGACACATAAGGCACGCTGGCCCCAGCCAGCGACGGCGCGGCCGCGAGCGCCATCAGCGCGCCGACCACGGTTGCGATGCACAACAAGCGACGAGACATACACATTCCCCTTTTCCCTCTAGTAGATGGATGCGAACTCCCCGTTCCTCTTGGAACTTCTCGAATCTAACGAGCCAGCGCCGCAATTGAAAGCGATGTCTCCAGACATCATTGGACCGCGCCACGGTTCGACACCACGCGACCCGAGCATGCCCCGATAGGGGCACCTATAAACGGCCGTTTCCGGCCATCGATCTGACGGTGCACGGTGGCTGTTCGCGTGCTGGTTGCACGCGGGCAGACGCCGGGTGCTGTCAGGGGGCGAAGAAGGCCTGTGAGACGTAGCGCTCGCCGGAGTCGGGCATGATCACGACTATTCGCTTGCCCTTCGACTCGGGGCGCGCGGCGACCTGCAGCGCTCCCCACATCGCCGCGCCGCAGGAGATGCCCGCGAGCAGGCCGGCGCGTTTGGCGCAGTTCCACGCCGTCTGGATCGCGTCGTCGTCCGACACCGGGATGATCTCGTCGATCAACTCGCGGTTGAGCACCGGCGGGACGAACCCCGCGCCGATGCCCTGGATGCGATGTGGGCCGGCGGACGCGCCCGACAGCACCGCCGAGCCGCGCGGCTCCACGGCGATCACCTGCAGCTTCGGGTTCACGTGCTCGCGCAGGTGCTCGCCCACGCCCGTGATCGTGCCACCCGTCCCCACGCCCGCGACCAGCACGTCCACACGGCCGTCGAGCGCCTTCGCGATCTCCGGGCCGGTCGTCCGGCGGTGCGCCTCCGGGTTCGCCGGGTTCGAGAACTGGTCCGGCAGGAACACGTCGTCGCTCTGCGCCATCGCCCGCGCCGCCGCCACCGCCTCACCCATACCGCCGAGCGACTCGGTGATGTCGACCCGTGCGCCGTAGAGGCGCAGCAGGCCCTCGCGCTCCCTGCTCATCCCCTGCGGCAGCGTCAGCACCAGCTCGTATCCCTTCGCCGCGCACACGAACGCCAGCGCGATCCCCGTGTTGCCGCTCGTCGCCTCCACGATCGTCGTGCGACCCGGCTCGATCCTGCCTTCGGCCTCCGCCGCCTCGATCATCGCCACGCCGATCCGGTCCTTCACCGAGCCACCCGGGTTGAACGACTCGAGCTTCGCGAACAGCTCCACGCCCTGCTCGGCCGCGGGAGTGCCCGCGAGCATGCTCGGCAGACCCACCAGCGGCGTGCTGCCCACAAGCTCCGAAATGTTGATCGGGATTCGGGACATAGCCCCGACAATAGTGCAGTAGGCGCGTTTGTCGTTCGCTGGAGCGGTCTATCCCGTTGTCTTCACAGGCGTACGACTACGGCTGAGGATCAGCGCGATGCGCTTAGGCTGGAACCAAAACCTGCAGTAGCTGGGTGGCCGGAGGAGTCACCGGCTGTACGATCTTGTCGTCGTGCGTGTAGAGATGCCACGCCTCGCCGACGGCCTCGAGCAGCTCGTCCATCGTCTCCCCAGATGCGAACAACCCCGGGTGCGTAGGAACCTCCGCCCAGTACATGCCGTCCTCGTGATGAACTCGGACGCGTAGCTCAATCTGCTCAGGCATCGTGCTCCTCATTGTAGACCAGCCTGACGAAGTATCGACGCGGTGAGGCGCGGTCCATAGTCCTGGCGCTTGTGCATCGGCAACGTTATGGGTCGCTCACCCGGCTTCGTCATCTTGACGATGTGCTTGCCGCCACGCACCTCCGACCAGCCATTTTCAATGAGCAGTTTCTGCATCGTACGCTGGTTGTAGGCCCTGACCACGGTCACTGCTACTCCGGCTGATTCCGTGGAACCGGGACATACTCGGTGCGCTTCGTCTACCGCTGGACCATCACCCCGACTCCCCGCCGTGATGGGAGCAAGCGCCAGAGATCCCGCCTGCATGGCTATAGGTTCCGTCGGAGCATTCGACCACGGTGCCTTCCTCTGTCGCGAAGCTCCCGATGCATTCGTGCTCAGAACAGAACTTGGCGTCCCCGGCATGGCTTGAAGACCCAACTTCGTCGTTGCCTTCCACTCCTTGCTTTTCGCCTTCTTCCGCGCCGGCACCACCGCGTTCTTCGGATGCTTTCGGCGTTGGCGTCGGAGAGCTTTCCGGTTCCGAAGCGTCTTCGCTCGGGGCTTCTTCCTTCTGGGAAGGTTCACTCGCAGGCGGCGTAGCGGTCGCTTCCGACGAGGTTTCAGAGTTGCTCGTAGATGAAGAACTGGATCCACTGCAGCCGGCGATCGCGCCACTAATCAGCACGAGCGTCACGAACCCACCAATCACCGTCAGCCCCCGCTTCATGGCCGGAACGCTACATGAGTCGGATATTCAGACTCATGCCGGACCCGAGCATCACTTCTAAATGTGATACATCGACGCCCCCGCGTCGCGCATCTCGCGCTCGATCACATCCGCGATCGTCGTCTCTGCGAGCACCTTGCGCGCGGCCTCCGACGCGTCCGCGAACACGCCCTGTGCGTCGCGCCCGAGCGGACCGTCGAGCAGCTCCACCACCTCGAGCACCGTCACCGTCGAGGGCTCGCGCGCGAAGCGGTAGCCGCCCTTCACCCCACGCTGGGAGCTGATGATCCCCGCGCGCCTGAGCACCGCGAACAGCTGCTCGAGAAACTGCACCGGCACGTCGCGCCTGCGCGCAAGCTCGCCGATCGGCACCGGCTCGGAGCCCGTCGCGCGGCCCAGCTCGGCCAGGGCGAGCACTGCGTAGGGGGACTTGCTGGTGATCGAGATCATCGCGCTGTAGGCGCGATGCTACGCACTCACCCGACTGGACACCGCCTCGCGGCGCCCATCCCCCTCCTACAGCCAGCCCCGCTCCGTCGCGATGAGCACCGCCTGCGCCCGGTCGACCGCCCCGAGCTTGCCGTAGATGTTGTGCAGGTGCGTGCGCACGGTGCTCGTCGACAGCGTCAGCTCGTGGGCGATCTGCTTGTAGACCTTGCCCTCCGCGAGGCGCTGCAGCACCCCCAGCTCGCGGCCGGACAGCGGGCACGGGTCGACGTGGCGCTGGCGCTGGCTGGGCGAGCTCGGAAGCTCGTACATCACGCGCCGCAGCTCGCGCGGACCGAGGCCCACGCTGCGTGCTGTCTGGAGCATCTCGGTCGGCGACACGCGCGCGCCCTGCTCGTAGTGGGCGAGCATGTCCGCCAGGCGGATGAACGCCGCCTCGCCCTCGGCGTCGGGGTTGTGGTGGCGCTCGATCGGCGTCGCGATCGTCGCCGGCAGCCCCCAGCGGCGGATCAGCACGCCGCCCACGAGCGCGTGGTCGACGCCGAGCTCGCGCCGCTCCTGGTGGATGCGCTCCTCGGGCGTGCGCGCGCCGCGGTGGACCTGCGAGGGGTATCCCGGGTAGGCGTGCAGCAGCACCAGCTTGCCGATGTCGTGCAGCAGGCTCGTCACCGTCAGACGGTCGCGGTTCTCGTAGCCGACCTCCGCCGCGATGCGGTCGGCGGCGTGCTGGGTGGCGAGGGCGTGCAGCCGGAAGCGCTCAGGCGCGGCGTCCCACACGGTCGCGCGCTCGAAGAAGTCGAACGTGCGCACGCGGCTCGCGACGGCCTGCACGGTCTGGGCGCTCAGCGCCTCCACGGCTCCGACTGCGGTGTCGACTCGACCACGGGCGTTCTGGGCACGGTTCGCCAAGCGCAGCACCGCGATGATCAGCGCCACGTCGGACTCCACCGCGGAGACCACGTCGGCGGTCGCGATGTGATCCTTCGCGATGACCGCGAGCAGACGATCGCGTGACTCGGCGAGCGCGGGGAATGCCTCGAGCGCTTCGAAGGCCATCGTCAGGCGACGGCCGTGACCCTCGTTCTGGTGTCGCTCGCCGGATACGGCGGGAGAAGCGGAGCGGCCTTTGCCGTCGACCGGTCGACGCGCTTTCGTCGCGGTCGGCTTCTTTGCTGCGTTCAGCTTCTTTGACGCCGTAGCTGCCTGCATGCCACAAAACCCCTTCCTTGGGTTAACGCCGGCTATCGGGGTGCCGGAATTTCTCTTTGTGGCCCTATCGGCAGTAACGACGCGCGAATTGAGGGCTAACTGCGCGAATCGGGCTGGCTTGCAAGCACGTTGTCGATGCGCCGCAGCGTCTCCTCGCGTCCAAGCAGCGCCACACACTCGAAGATCCCCGGCGATACCGTCCCGCCCGTGATCGCCACGCGCAGCGGCTGGTAGACCTCGCGGGGCTTCGCGCCGCGACGCTCCACCACCGCCGACAGCGCCTCCCCCACCGCGGCCTCGTCGAAGCTCTCGCTCTCGGCGAGCGCCGCACGCGCATCCGCAAGCGCCTCCAGGCCCTCCGGCCCGAGCCAGCGCTCGCGCGCCTTCGGATCATCGACCGGGCCGTCGAACAGCGATCCCGCCAGCGGCCAGAAGTCCGCGAGCGTGTGGATCTTCTCCTGGCTGATGCGGACCGCGCCCTCCAGGCCCTCACGGCCCGTGAACGCCTCAATGCGGCAAGTCAGCTCCTCCAGCGGCAGCTGGCGGATGTAGATGCCGTTCAGCCACTTCAGCTTGACCTCGTCGAAGCGCGCCGGGTTGCGGCTCACGCGCTCGAGCGTGAAGCGCTCGATCAGCTCCTCCGTCGAGAGCACCGTCTCATCGTCGCCCGCGCCCCAGCCGAGCAGCGCGAGGTAGTTGCGCACCGCCTCCGGTAGGTAGCCCGCGTCGCGCAGCTCCTGCACCGAGGCCGCGCCGTGGCGCTTGGAGAGCTTCTTGCCGTCCGGGCCGTGCAGCAGCGGCAGGTGCGCGTACGCGGGAAGCGGCGCATCGGCGCCGAGCCCGACCGCTTTGGCGGCCTCGAGCACGAGCAGCTGCTTGGGCGTGTTGGAGAGGTGATCCTCGCCCCGCACCACGTGGGTGATGCCCGCGTCGAGGTCGTCGATCGCGACCGCGAAGTTGTAGAGCACGCTGCCGTCCGCGCGCGCGATCACGGGGTCGTCGAGGTGGACGTGATCGAAGCGCGTGTCGCCGCGGATCACGTCGTGCACGACCGTCGCGCCCTCGTCGGGCACCCGCAGCCGCACCGCCCCCTGCGCTTCGGCCTGCCCGCGGTATCCCCGGTCGGCGCCGTGCTGGGCCTTGTAGGCCTTCACGTCGTCCGCGGTCGCTTCGGAGCGGTATGCGTGACCAGCGTCGAGCAGGGCATTCAGCGCCTCGCCGTGGCGCTCGGAGCGGTCGGTCTGCAGGATCGGCCCCTCGTCCCAGTCGAGCTCCAGCCAGCGCAGCGCGTCGAGGATCTGCTCGATGTTCTCCGGGGTGGAGCGCTCGCGATCGGTGTCCTCGATGCGCAGCACCATCTCGCCGCCCTCGTGACGGGCGAGCAGCCAGTTGAACAGCGCCGTGCGCGCGCCGCCGATGTGCAGCGCCCCGGTGGGCGATGGTGCGAAGCGAACCCTCATAGGATGCGCCGCATGCTAGTCGCAGCGGTCTCCGGGCACATTCAGTGCTGATCGGCGCACACGTCTCGCCCTCGGGCGGTCTCCCGAAGGCGATCGAGCGCGGCGTGGAACGGGGCTGCCGGGCGATCCAGATCTTCAACCAGTCGCCGCGGATGTGGCGGCCGACGACCTACCGCGAGGAGGACGTGGCGGCGTTCCGCGAGGCGATGGCGGACAGCCCAATCGACGCTGTGCTGATCCACGCCGTCTATCTGCTCAACTGCGCCAGCGACGATCCAGACATCTCCGCCAAGTCGCTCACCTCGCTAACCCATTCGTTGCGCGTCGGGCACGACATCGGCGCCACCGGGGTCGTGCTGCACCCGGGCTCGGCCAAGACCGGGGACGTGCCCAGCGCGATCGTCCGCGCGGGTGAGACGATCAGGCAGGCGCTCGCCGACAGCGAGGGTTGCGAGCTGCATCTCGAGAACACCGCCGGTGCCGGCGGGACGCTCGGGCGCTCCATCGACGAGCTCGCCGCGCTGATTGAGGCGTGCGGCGGCGATCAGCGGGTGGGGCTGTGCCTGGACTCCTGTCACCTGTACGCGTCGGGGTATGACATCCGCACAAACGCCGGCATGGACGCGTTGATGGATGAGGTCTCGGAGAAGATCGGCCTCGACCGTTTGGGATCGCTGCACCTCAACGACTCCCAGACGGGACTCGGATCGAACCGCGATCGTCACGCCGACGTCGCCGAGGGCGAGTTGGGCGAGGAGGGCTGCGCCGCGTTCCTGTCCGCTCCTCAGCTCGCGGGCCTTGCGTGCGTGCTCGAGACTCCCGGCCCGAATCGCAAGGGGGCGACGGCCGAGGAAGTGGCGTTGGCAGTGGCGCTGCGCGAGCGTGGGATCGCAAGCCGCTGACAGATCAGCGGCCAGCGTCATCTCCGCGAGCGCGCACGGTCGTTCAGCGCCGATCGACCTTGTGCTTGACGTCTTCGAGCGTGTGCTCCGCTTTCTCCACGACTGAGTCGAGCTTGCCCTTGAGCTTGCCCTTGTCCTCCTGGCGCTCTCCCTCACGCTTGGTCTCCTCGTCGCCGGTCACAGCGCCGACGGCCTGCTTTGCGCGGCCGCTGATCTTGTCGGTTTGCTCGCCCATTGTGGGCCTCCTAGGGTGTACTGGGTTGTGGCCGAGACGCGTCGCCCAAGCGACGATGACCCAAGCCAGAGGTGTAGATGGTCAACGTGAATGCCGGTGAACGTTGCGGAGACCATCGCTGCGATCCACTGGCCCCAGAGCGAACCATCACCCTCGCCGTCCGTAGTAGCGGCCTCGACCTCCAACCGCGAAGACCACGAGAATGATGACGAGCACCCACAGCAGCGGACTCACAGCCAAACTCCCCACCAACGCCAAGACAATGAGAATGACGAGCAACATAACGATTAGGTCCATGCCGACGAACCTACGCCCGAATCGCGGCACGGTCATCCGTAGCCACTACTGAAGAAGCCCGGGAAACCCGTGAGCGACGAGAGCGGGCAGTAGACGAGTGCGTTGTACGTTGAGCCGGTTCGCCGCGATCACGCGCATCAGCAGGCCATGACGTCGCCCGCCTGTAAACCGAGAACGCGAGGATCACGCCGGGACTGCCGGCGTGATCGGCCGATCGTCGCCCGTCAGTGCTTGGCGTCGATCTCTTGGCCGCGCTTTTGAAGGAAGCTGCCGAACGCGCCAGCCAGCGCGGCAACTACCGTGATCGCCCAGATCTCCATGAAGACATCCAGGATCCGTCCGCCGGCCGAGATCGGATTCTTGATCTGCGAGGAGACGGTCAGCAGCTGAGTCGTCGTCCAGAACACGGCGCTGCCGAACGTCTTGATCTCAGTCTGCTGGGAGTGGCGCTCAAGCAGGAACGCCATGATCGCGCATAACAAGTCAATACCGACAGTCGCCACGACGATCATCACAACGTGGTCGCGCAGCCGACGATGCGTGGGCGTCGCCGCGCGAAGAACGTCACGAAACTCGCGGGCAGCGGACCCCAGCACTCCAAACAGCATCGGTCAATCGTCGCGGGCGCGCCGGACGTCTGTGCAGCTATCGCCCGTCGGCCGGGTGCTTGATCCCCGCGAATCGCCAAACCATTTCGGGAACGCTGTCACTAACCAGTCGCGGCCGAGGCGACCGGCGCAAAGACATCCTGCAGCTCGGCACGCACGGTGGGCGTGTTGCGCACCGTGAACTCCTCGCCTAGTCGGATCGTGCGCTTTCCGGCGCTCGTGTGGATCTCGACCTGAACCTCGGCGGGGCCGGGGGCTTCCTCGATCCGCTGCTTGAGTTCCTCCATCGAGTCGTGCGAGATGTCTCCCGCGGCAATGCTGAGCTTCATCGGCTGGGCCATCGCGGTCGCCGACGCCGCGGCCGACGCTGCCTGCGAGCGGGCGCGCTCGATCTCCTCCTCGGTGGGGGCGAAGCTCTGCATGCTCTGCACGACCACGCACGTCTTGCCCGCTTCCTTGTGGTCGACGCGGCCTTTCACGATCACTACCTCGTCGACCTTGAGCGCCGCTTCGTGCTCGGCGAGCGCCTTGCCGAACACGAGGATCTCGACCGCGCCGGCGAGGTCGTCGAGCGTGGCGAACATCATGTGATCGCCGTTGCGCGTGCGGATCTTCTTGGCCTCGGTGATGATCCCGCCGACGGTCACGAAGTCCTTGTCGCGGCGCTCGGGCAGTGAGGAGAGCGGGCAGTCGACCTTCGCGCGCAGCGCCTCTCTCAACGGCTTGAGCGGGTGCGCGGAGACGAACAGCCCGATCGCCTCCTTCTCCGCCGCAAGCAGCTCGGGCTGCTCGAACTCGACCGTCGGGATCGCCGGGTGCAGCGGCCGAGCCAGTCCGAGGCCGCCGCCGGCGGGTGTCTGTGCGGTCGGGCCGGCGTCTTCCTGCAGATCGAAGATCGAGCCCTGCCCGATCTGTGCGTCCTGCTGGAGCTTCTGGCCGGCGGCCTGGGCCTGCTCGAGGACTTCGAGCATCCCCTTGCGGGTCGCGCCGGTGGAGCCGAGGGCGCCGCACTTGACGAGCGCCTCGATCGCCTTCTTGTTGACCGTGCGGTTGTCCACGCGCTCGCAGAAGTCCCATATCGAGCTGAACTCGCCGGCCTCCTCGCGCGCCCGTTTGATCGCCTCGACCGCCTGGTAGCCGACGCCCTTCACGGCGTCGAGGCCGAAGCGGATGTTGCCCTCGACGACCGTGAACTCGTGGTCTGAGAGGTTCACGTCCGGCGGCAGGATCTCGATGCCCATCTCCTCGCAGCGGGCCACGAAGAACGGCACCTTGTCCTTCGTCGACATCACCGAGGAGATCAGCGCGGCCATGTACTCGGCGGTGTAGTTCGCCTTCAGCCACGCGGTGCGGTAGGCGATCAGCCCGTAGCAGGCGGCGTGGCTCTTGTTGAAGGAGTAGTCGGCTGACTTCTCGTTCGTGTTCCACAGGAACTCGATCACGTCCGATTTGGTGCCCGACGCCTTGCAGCCCTCGATGAACTCCGGCTTCAGCGCCGCCATCGCCTGGCGGTTCTTCTTGCCGATCGCCTTGCGCAGGTCGTCCGCCTTCGCCCCCGAGAAGCCCGCGAGCTCCTTGGAGATCTGCATCGCCTGCTCCTGGTAGAGGATCACGCCGTTGGAGGACTCGAGGATCGGGCGCAGGCGCTCGTCGGGGTAGGAGATCGCCTGTGGGTTGTGCTTGCCCTTCGCGTAGACCGGGATCTGGTCCATCGCGCCCGGGCGGTAGAGCGCGTTGAGCGCGACGAGGTCGTTGAACTCGTCGGGGCGCACCTTCTTGAGCGCCTCGCGCATGCCCTCGGACTCGAACTGAAACACGCCGATCGAGTCGCCGCGGGCCATCATCTCGTAGGTCGCCGCGTCGTCGAGCGGGATCTTGGTCCAGTCGGGGCGCTCGCCTGTGGAGCGCTCGATGATGTCGAGCGCGTCCTCGATCACGTCGAGGTTGCGCAGGCCGAGGAAGTCCATCTTGAGGATGCCGATCTCCTCGATTGGTTTCATCGAGAACTGGGTCACCGTGCGGAACGCGCGCTCGCCGTTCTCGTCGGTGCCGGCGTCGGCGAGCTGCAGCGGCACGATGTCCGTCAGCGGCCGGTCGGCGATCACGACCGCGGCGGCGTGGATCGAGGAATTGCGCACGATCCCCTCGAGGCCACGGGCGACGTCCACGATCCGTTGCGCTACGGGCTCCTCGTCGCACGCCTTGCGAAGCGGTTCGCCGGGCTTCATGCATTCCTCGAACGATGGCGAGCGGCCCATGATCGGGTCGGGGATCAGCTTCGCGAGGCGGTCGCCGGTGCCGTAGTCGAAGCCGAGCACGCGCGCCGCGTCGCGCGTGGCCGCGCGCGGGAACATCTTGCCGAACGTCACGATCTGCGCGACCGACTCGCGCCCGTACTTCTCGGTCACGTATCGCATGACGCGCTCGCGCCCGCGCACGGAGAAGTCGATGTCGATATCGGGCATCGACACGCGCTCGGGGTTCAGGAAGCGCTCGAACAGCAGGTCGTACTGCAGCGGGTCGACGTCGGTGATCGCCAGGCAGTAGGACACGATCGAGCCTGCTGCCGAGCCACGGCCGGGGCCGACGGCGATGCCGTTCTCCTTGGCGTACTTGACGAAGTCCCACACGATCAGGAAGTACGCGTTGAAGCCCATCCGGTCGATCACGCCGAGCTCCATCTCCATACGCTCGACCGCCTCGGCGGGCGGCGGGGCGCCGTAGCGGGCTCGCAGCCCCTCCTGCACGCGTGCGCGCAGGTACTCGCGCTCCGGTGTGCCGTCGGGGGTCTTGAAGCTCGGGATCAGCTGCTTGCCGAGCTCGATCTCGACCGAGCAGCGCTCCGCGATCTCCAGCGTGCTCGCGATCGCCTCCGGCCACTCCGAGAACGCGGCGACCATTTCGGCGCTGTCGCGGAGGTAGAACTCGTTCGTGTCGAACGTCAGCTTCGGTTCGGCGATCGTGCTCTTCGTCTGCACGCACAGCAGCGCCGTGTGGTGTTCGTAGTCCTCGCGACGCAGGTAGTGGACGTCGCCCGTTCCCACCAGGCTGCCGCCGACCTCGCGCGCGATGCGAACGATCCCCTCGTTGCACTTGTCCTGCGGGGCGAGACCGTTCTTCTGGACCTCGAAGTACACGTTCTCCGCGCCGAACACGCGCAGCAGGTCATCGGCGTGCGCGCGGGCGTCCTCGGGGCGATCGTCGAGCAGGCGCTGGCAGAAGCGCGAAGCGAGACATCCGGTGAGGGCGATCACACCCTCGGAGTGGCGCTCGACCTGGGCGAGGTCGACGGTCGGCTTGCCGCGCTGCAGCCCTTCGAGGAAGCCCGCGGATGAGAGCTTGACGAGGTTGCGGTAGCCGGCGTCGTTGGACGCGAGCAGGGTCAGATGGTTGCGCTCGGTTTTCCCGGTCCCGCCCCGCCCGCTGTGGGTGTGGTCGTCCACGAGGTAGATCTCGCAGCCGATGATCGGCTTGACGTCGTGCTTCTTGCACGCCTTGTACATCTCGACCGCGCCGTTCATCACGCCGTGGTCGGTGAGCCCGAGCGCGGGCTGGCCGAACTTCGCGGCCCGCTCGGCGAGCGCCTCGATCTTGCACGCGCCGTCGAGCAGCGAATACTCGGAGTGGACGTGCAGATGGGCGCAGGAAGAGGTGCTCACTGGTTACTCATGCTAGGCATCCGAGCGGCGGACGATCAGCGGTTGCGCCGCTGTTTGCGTCTCATTCTCAGGCGCCCGATCAGCGACATGCTGTGCTTGTGTGACGGACGAACCACCTTCGGCGCGACGGGCTCGGGCTGAAGCTCCGGGACGGCCTGGGCACGCTCTCTGAGCCGCTCGACGGCGGCGGCCAGCGCCTCGGCCATCTCCTCGCCGCGCGCCTCCGGGACGGGCACCCGCGGGGGCGCCGCGGGCTTCGCGGGCAGCGGCTCGACGGGCACTGCGGCTTGTGCCGCGGGAGCCTCGGCGGGCTGCGCCTGTCCGGCTGCGGGGACCTGAGCGGTCGTGGTGAGGCTGGGCGGCAGCGACCGCGGCGGCGGGGCGCTCGCCCGGGGCGCGGCCGCGGCGATCGCGAGCCGCTCGAGCAGGCCGCGCATGTCTCCGAGCAGGCGCGCCATCTGGCTGTGCCCCTCGCGCATGCCCTCCAGCTGAAGCTCGGAGCGCTCGCGTGCGGCGCGCTCGGCCGCGAGTCCCTGCTGCAGCTCGACGGCGCGCAGCTCGAGGGCGCCCACGCGGCCCTGCAGCTCGCGCTCGGCCGATCGCAGGTCGCCCAGCAGCGCGGCGCGTTCGGCCTCGGCGGTCTGCTCGGCCTCGGCGAGCTGACGTTGGACGGCCTCGAGCGCGTCGGCCATCTCCGCCGCGTCCTGTTCGCTCTCGCCGAGGCGCCGTGCGAGGCGCTCGAGCTCGGCTCGGCTCTCGCGGTCGCTGCCGGCGATCCGCTCCTCGGCCTCGACGCGCAGCTGCTGCTCGGCGTACTCGCGCTGCTTGACCCGGCGCAGCTCGTGCTCGCGCTCGAGCGCCGCGGCCTTCTCGACGTCGAGCAGCTCGGCGGCCAGGCGCTGCTCGTCCTCGGCGTCACGCAGGCGCTGCTGCAGGCTCGCGACATGGCGTTCGAGCGTCTGCACGGTCGCTTCGGCGGCCTCCGCGCGACGCGTGAGCGCCAGCTCACCGCTCTCGGCGGCGCGGCGGGCGCGGCGTTCGGCGAGCAGGTCGCCCTCGCTCCTGCCGCTGCGGGCCCGCTCGCCCCCCTGTGTCTCGTCGCCCTCGGCCATCACGTTGACCGGCAAGCTACGCGTCGCACCGGACGGCGCGAGCGTTCGGAGATCAGCTCGAGAGGCGTTTGGCGAGGATCGTCGCGGCCAGCACGCCGCCGGTGACGGTGACGCCCACGATCGCAACGCGGCGGGCGCGCGGGAACCGCTGGCGCAGGTACCACCTGCCGCCCTTCCACACCACGTAGCCGACGATCTTGTAGCCGTTGCCGCTCATCGGGTTGATGCTACCCGGGTGGCGAAGGGTTACTCGTTGCGCAGGCGCCAGGCCATGCGCGACTGCAGCGACCACAGCTCGATGAAGCCGGGCGAGGCGGTCTGCGAGAAGAGCCCGCCGGACTCCGAGAACGACGCGAGGCTCGCGTCGTAGACAGCGTTGGGCGAGGAGCGCGTGACGACGCGCGCGTGGCCCTTGTAGAGCTTCAGGCCGATCGAACCGGTGACACGCTCGTTGACCTCGTTCATGTACGCATCCAGGTCGGTGCGCAGCGGCTCCCACCACAGGCCCGCGTACACCAGGTAGCCCCATTGCCGGTCGAGGTCGCCCTTGAACTGGTTCTGGTGAATCGTGCACACGAGCCGCTCGAGCTCCTTGTGGGCGGGCAGGATCAGTGCAGCCGCGGGTGCCTCATAGATGTCGCGCACCTTCAGCCCCACGATGCGGTCCTCGATGTGGTCGAGGATCCCGATGCCATGCCGCGCGCCGATCTCAGCGGTCGCTTCGATCAGCTCGACGAGACCCAGACGCTCGCCATCGAGCGCCACGGGAACTCCTTTCTCAAAATCGATGGTGACGGTCTGCGGCTCGTCCGGCGCGAGCTCTGGGCGTGTGACGAGCTGGAAGACGTCGTCGTCGGGAGCATGCTCGAGATCCTCGATCCAGCGGCCCTCAGAGGAGCGCCCCCAGAGGTTGTCGTCGATCGAGTACGGCGCCGCCTCCGTTCCGCCCTTGACGGGGATGCCGTGCTCGCGCGCGTAGGCGATCTCCTCCTCGCGGCCCATCTGCCATGAGCGCACCGGAGCGATCACCTTCAGCTCCGGCGCGAGCGTGGCGATCGTCGCCTCGATGCGCACCTGGTCGTTGCCCTTGCCCGTACAACCGTGGGCGATCGTGTCACAGCTCGTCTTGCGCGCATACTCGACCGCGAGCTTTGCGATCAGCGGACGCCCCAGCGAGGTGAACAGCGGATAGCCGTCCCCATACACAGCGTTAGCCTTGATCGCCGGCGCCAGATACTCCTGCGCGAACTGCTCCCTGGCGTCGACGACGTGGCACTCGAGCGCACCCAGCTGGATCGCCTTGCCTTCGATCACCTCGTAGTCCTCGCCGGGCTGGCCGAGGTTGACGGTCAGGCACACGACCTCGGCGTTGTAGGAGTCCTGGATCCACTTGAGCATCACGCTCGTGTCGAGGCCGCCGGAGTACAGCAGCAGCACGCGGTGGACGTGCTCGGGGTCGGCCTCGTAGGAGGCGGTGCGGGTGGTGGGGATGTTGGCGGCGTCGCTCACGGGCGCGAATCGTAGCGGCGTGGGCGTTCCATCACCGGATACGGGATCGCGGCGACCGCGAATCCGATCTTTTCGTAGAGGCCCTGGGCGTCGGCTGTGTGGAGCATCCAGCGCAGCTCGCGGAACGGTCCGTGGTCGACCATCTCGCTGATGAGCGCCAGCCCGAGGCCGCGCCCGCGGTATTGCGAGAGCACGTACACGTCGGCCATGTAGGCGTGGATGGCGCCGTCGGTGACGGCTCGGACGAACCCCACCTGCCTGCTGCCGTCGTAGAGGCCGACGACTCTGGTTGAGCCGATGATCGCCTTCTCGACCCTCTCGCGCGCGCGGCCTTTGCCCCAGTAGGACTCGCCGCTGATGAACGCGTGGACCGCGTCGACGTCGATCCGCGCGGGGTCGTCGTCGAGCTCGAGCCCGTCCTCCAACTCGGTGCGCATCGGCTCAGCTCTCGAGCACGCGGCCGAGCCGGGTGAGCGCCTCGGCGACGTCGCCGTCGTCGATCGTGAGCGGCGGCAGCAGCCGGACGGTGGTGGGGCCGGTGGCGTTGAGCACGAGCCGCTCCTCGAGCAGCGCGCGGCGCACGACGTCGGGGGCGGCGATGTCGAGCTCACAGGCGAGCATGAGCCCGCGGCCGCGCACCTCGACCACATGATCGAGGCGCTCCAGACCCGCGCGCAGCCGGCCGCCGCGCTCCTGCACTCCGGCGAGCAGCCCCTCCTCCATCGTCAGCTCGAGCGCGGTCAGCGCGGCCGAGGCGACGACGGGTCCGCCGGCGAAGGTGGAGCCGTGATCGCCCGGCTGCAGGACGTCGGCGAGCCGTGGCCCGGTGACGAGCGCGCCGATCGGCAGTCCGCCGCCGAGCGCCTTGGCGACGGTGATCGCGTCGGGCACGACGCCCGTGTGCTGGTAGGCCCACAGCGTGCCGGTGCGTCCCATGCCGGTTTGGATCTCGTCGAAGATCAGCGCGGCGCCGTGCTTGTCGCAGGCTGCGCGCGCGGCTGTGAGCATCTCTTCAGAGAGGACGTGCACGCCGGTCTCGCCCTGGATCGGCTCGAGCAGCACGGCGGCGGTGCGCTCGTCGACGGCGGCGGCGATCGCGTTGGGGTCGGCGGTGACGGCGCGGAACCCTGGCACGAGCGGCGCGAACGGCGCCTGCTTGGCCTCCTGGGGGGTGGCGGAGAGCGCGCCGTAGGTGCGCCCGTGGAAGGCGCCGTGGACGACGACGACGTCGCCTTCGCGCTTGGCCTTGCGCGCGAGCTTGATCGCGGCCTCGTTGGCCTCGGCGCCGGAGTTGCAGAAGAACACCTTGCCGCCGAGGCTCGACGCTGAGAGGCGCGCGGCGAGGCGCATGGCGGGCTCGGTGTAGAAGAGGTTGCCGACGTGCATCAGCCGCCCGATCTGCTCGCGTACCGCCGCAACCACCGCCGGGTGGCAATGCCCGAGGTTGGTGACTGAGATCCCGGAGAGGAGGTCGAGGTACTCGTGGCCGTCGACGTCCCACAGCCGCGCCCCCTCCCCGCGCACGAACTCCACCGGGTTGCGCGCGTACGTGCCGATCACGTTGTCGCGCTCGAGCTGCTGCAGCTCGGCGAGGCTCATGGCGCGATCTCGATCTTGGTCCCGATCCCGGCGTCGGTGAACAGCTCGAGCAGCAGCGAGTGCGCAATGCGCCCGTCGAGGATGTGCGCGGCGCTGACGCCCTTGTTGATCGCGTCGACGCACGCTTCGAGCTTCGGGCGCATGCCGCCGTCCATGCTCGCGGCCTCCTGCTGGACCCGCTCGGAGCTGGCCTGGCGGATCAGGCTGGAGGGATCGGAGGGGTCGGCGAGCCAGCCGGGCACGTCGGTGAGGAAGACGACCTTGTAGGCGCCGAGCGCGCCCGCGACTGCGCCGGCGGCCTCGTCGGCGTTGATGTTGTAGGAGTTGCCGTCGCGGTCGGCGCCGACGGAGGCGATCACGGGGATGTAGTCGCGGGAGATGTGCTCGATCACGCCGATGTTGACCTGCTTGATGCGCCCGACGAAGCCGATGTCCTCGCCACCGGGCGCGGAGCGCCGTTCGACGTGGAACAGCGAGCCGTCGTCGCCGCAGAGGCCGACGGCGGGCTGGCCGTGGCGGTTGACGCGCAGCACGATCTCCTTGTTGACCTTGCCGACGAGCACCATCTTGGCGACCTCGACGGTGTTGGCGTCGGACACGCGCAGCCCACCGACGAACTCGACGGGCAGGCCGAGGCGCTCCATGTAGCCGGTGATCTCGGGGCCGCCGCCGTGCACGACGATCGGGTTGAGCCCGACGTACTTGAGCAGCACGACGTCGCGCGCGAACTCCTCGCGCAGCGCCGGGTCGACCATCGCGGCGCCGCCGTACTTGATGACGACGGTCTTGCCGTGGAACTGCTTGATGTAAGGCAGCGCCTCGAGCAGTGTGCCGACGTCGCGCATGCCCACCCCCTCGCTCATGTCGTGTAGTCGGCGTTGATCGTCACGTACTCGTGTGAGAGATCGGAGAAGAACACCTCGGTCTCCGCGCCATCGCCGGGTAGGTCGATCTCGTACTCGACCTCCAACCGCTGGACCGCCGCGGCGAGCGCCGTCTCGTCGTAGCGAATAGCCGTGCCGGCGGAGCAGACCTGCGTTTTCTCTATTGATATGTCGACCGCGAGTGGCGATGTGCCCGGCAGGGCGCCGCCGACGGCCTGCACGATCCGCCCCCAGTTGGGGTCGCCGCCGTGGAGCGCGGCCTTGACGAGCGGCGAGTTGGCGACGGCGCGGGCTGCTGCCTCGACGCCTTCGGCGTTGCCGCCGCGCACGACGACGCGCGCGATCCGCTTGGCGCCCTCGCCGTCGGTGACCATCATGATCGCGAGGGCCCGCAGGATCGCGTCGAGCGCCTCGCCGAAGCGCAGCTCGTCCTCGCTCTCGGGCGCGATCCGCACGCCGCTGGCGCCGGAGCACATGAGGATGGCGGTGTCGTTGGTGGACAGCTGTCCGTCGACGGAGGCGCGGTCGAAGGAGCGCTTGACGCACACGCCGAGCAGCAGGTCGGCGGTCTCGGCGGACATCGCGGCGTCGGTCTCGACGAAGCACAGCATGGTGGCGAAGTTCGGCGAGATCATGCCCGCCCCCTTGCACTGGGCGCTGAGTCGCACGGTCCCGGAGGGCAGCTCGACCTCGAGGTTGGCGCGCTTCTCGAACAGGTCGGTCGTCTGGATCGCCTGCTGGAAGGACGTGTCGCCGGCCTGGTCGAGCAGTGGGCGTGCGGCGAGGATGCCTTTGAGCACGAGGTCGACGGGCAGCAGGTGGCTGATGCCGCCGGTGGAGGCGAGCGCGACCTCGGCGGGGTGCACGCCGACGGCGAGCGCTGCGGCGCCCTGCGTCTTGGCGGCGTCGTCGAGCCCTCGCTGTCCGGTGGCGGCGTTGGCACAGCCGGAGTTGACGAGCACCGCGCGCAGGCTGTCGAGGTGGCAGCGCTCGCGGCTGACGAGCACCGGCGCGGCGGGCGTGCCGGTGGCGGTGAAGCGCGCGGCGCTGACCGGCTCCTCCGCGTCACAGACGAGCAGCCCCACGTCGTGGTTGCCGCTCGGCTTCAGCCCCGCGGCGACACCGGCGGCGCGGAAGCCCGCGGGCAGCCCCGCGTCGAGGCCGAGCTCGCGCACGTGCGTCGGCGCGGGCACCCAGCGCGAGCGGAAGAACGGCAGCGTCGCCTGATCGGGGCTGCTCACAGCAACCCCCTGGTCTCGGGGAGCCCGAACATCAGGTTGAGGTTCTGGACGGCCTGCGAGGAGGTGCCCTTCCAGAGGTTGTCGATCGCGGAGAACACGAGCACCTTGCCGGTGTGCTCGTCGGCGGCGGCGAAGATGCGGCAGTAGTTGGTGTGCGCCACCTCTCGCACTCCCGGCGGCGCGTCGACGACCTCGACGAACGGCTCGTCGGCGTAGGCGGCGGCGAACAGCTCCGCGAGCTCGGCGGCGACGACGGGGCGCGTGGTGGTGACGTAGCAGCTGGCCATCTCGCCCTGGTCGAGCGGCACTAGGTGCGCCTGGAACTGGACGTTGAGGTCCGCGCCGAGCAACGCGAGCTGCTCCTCGATCTCGGGCGTGTGGCGGTGCGCGGCGACCTTGTACGGGAGGATGTTCTCCCCCGCCATCGACAGGTGCGTGGTGTCGTCGAACACGCGCCCCGCGCCGGATACGCCCTGCTTGGCGTCGATGACCGCGTCGGCGATCAGCCCGGCGCGCGCGAGCGGCGCGAGCCCGAGCAGCGACGCGGTGGGGTAGCAGCCGGGGTTGGCGACGATGTTCGCGGCGGCGATCCGCTCGCGGTGCAGCTCGGTCAGCCCGTACACGGCCTCGCCCATAAGGTCGGGGCGCGGGTGCACGCCGTACCACCGCTCGTACGTGGCTAGCGAGGCGAGTCGGTAGTCGGCGCTGAGGTCGATGACGCGCGCGCCGAGCTCGCGCAGCGCGGCGACGGTGGGGGCGGCGGCGGCGTGCGGGTAGGCGACGACCGCGGCGTCGATGCCCGCGAGGTCCGCCATCTCGAGCTCCTGGATCCTCATCGGCACGCGGTAGCGCGGGTAGACCTCGTGCAGGGTCCTGCCGACCTCGGAGCGTCCGGTGACGGCGACGAGCTCGAAGTCGGGGTGGCGCCACAGAAGCTCGGCGGCGAGCGCGCCCGCGAAACCGGTCGCGCCGGCGACGATCACCTTCGGCCCGCCGGGCGAGGAGGGCTGGGGGGTCTGGTCAGCCACGCAGCTCGCCTCCGATCTCGGCGAGCGTGGCGACGATCTTCTCGCGCACGGGCGCGATGTCCTCGTCGGTGAGCGTGCGCTCGAGCGAGCGGAACGACAGCGCGAGCGCGAGCGAGCGGCGGCCCTCCCCCACCTGCTTGCCCTCGTAGACGTCGAAGATCTCCGCCCTGTCGAGCATCTCCCCCGCGGCTTTGCGCACCGCGTGCTCCACTTCGCGGGCCGTCACGGCGACGGGCAGCGTGACCGCGAGGTCCTGGCGCAGCACGGGAAAGGCGCCAAAGGGACGGAAGGCGGCCACCTCGGGGGCGACCACGGCGAGCTTGCCGAGGTCGATCGCGAAGGCGGCGGTGCGCTCGAGGTCCCACTCGCCCGCGACGAGCGGGTGGACCTCGCCGAGGAAGCCGAGCGTCACGGGCTGTCCGTCGGGATCGCGCGCGAGCACGGCGGCGCTGCGTCCGGGGTGCAGGAACGGCCACTGCGCCTCGCGCACGGACCAGTGCAGCCCGAAGCGGTCGAGCAGCGCCGCGAGCAGCGCCTTGGCGGCGAAGAAGTCGGCCTCTGCGGGCTGGCCGCGCCAGGAGCGGGGCGAGAGCGCGCCGCTCAGCAGCACTCCGAGGCCGTGGTGCTCGTCCGCGAGCGAGGTGTGGGCGGGGTCCTCGTCGAGGGCGCGGTAGACGGTGCCGGACTCGAAGATCGCGACGTCGGGGCCGTTGCGGGCGACGTTGTGCCGGGCGGCGTCGAGCAGCGACCCGAGCAGCGTGGGGCGCATGATCGACTGGCCGTCGGAGAGCGGGTTTTCGAGCGCGACCACGCGGCGCATCTCGTGCTCTGCGGGCAGGCGCAGCCGGTCGAGCAGCGCCGGTTCGGTGAAGCTCCAGCCGACGATCTCGTGCAGGCCGCGTCCGACCATCGCGTCCTCGGCCAAGCGGCGTACGCGCTGGGCGTGCGTGAGCTTTCCGGCCGCTCCGCGGCGGGCGGGCAGTGTGGCGGGCAGGTTTTCGAGGCCGTCGATCCTTGCGACCTCCTCGATCAGGTCGATCTCGCGGGTGACGTCCTGGCGGCGCAGCGCGGGGACGGTCACGTCGAGGCCGTCATCGGCGGGCTGTGTGGCGAAGTCGAGCGCGTTCAGGATCTCCGCCTGTCGGGCGGCGGGGACGGACACGCCGAGGATCGCGCTCACGCGCGCCTCGCGCAGGCGGATCGCCTGCGGCTCCTGCTCCTCCCAGCCGACGTCGATCGTGCCGGGCGTGACGCTCGCGCCGCACAGCTCGACCATCAGCTGGGTGGCGACGGCCTGTGCGTGCATGCACTGCTCGGGCTGCAGTCCCTTCTCGAAGCGTCCGGAGGCCTCGCTGCGCAGGCCGAGCGCCCACGAGGCTCGGTGGATGTTGGGTCCGTTCCAGGTGGCGACCTCGAGCAGCACGCGGGTCGTATCCGGCTGCACCTCCGAGCGCGCGCCGCCCATCAGCCCGGCGATCGACGTCGGGCCGTCGGCGTCCTCGATCAGGACCATCTCGCCGTCGAGCGTGCGCGTCTGCCCGTCGAGCGTCTCCACCTGCTCGTTCTCGTGCGCGCGGCGCACGGTGAGCGTGGCGCCGGCGACGCGGTCGAGGTCGAATGCGTGCAGCGGCTGGCCGGTGAGCAGCATGGCGTAGTTGGTGATGTCGACCACGTTGTTGATCGTGCGCTGCCCGGCCGCGGTGAGGCGTGCTTTCAGCCACGGCGGCGAGGGCGCGATGGTGACGTTGTCGAACACGCGCGCGGTGAATCGTGGGCACAGGTCGGGGCACTCGACGCGCACCTGCGCGCCCGCGACCTCGCCAGCCGAGCCGGGGTCATCGCTCCAGGGCGCGGCGGCCAGCGGCGCGCTCGTGGCTGCGTGCAGCTCGCGTGCGACGCCGTAGATGCCGAGGCAGTCGGGGCGGTTGGGCGTGATCTCGAGCTCGACGACGTCCATCGAGATCGGCAGCACTTCCGCGAGCGGCGTGCCGGGCGCCAGCTCCGCGTCGAGCGTGAGGCCGTCGAGGACGAGAATGCCGTCACTGCCGGCCCCGATCTCCAGCTCGGTCTCGGAGCAGATCATGCCTTCCGAGGGGATGCCCCTGAGCTTGCGCTTCTCGATCTTCATGCCGCCGGGCATGACCGCGCCGGGCAGCGCGACCGCGACGGTCTGCCCAGCCGCGACGTTGGGCGCGCCGCACACGATGCTAGCCGGCTCATCGCCGCCGACGTCGACCGTGCACGCCTTGAGCTTGTCCGCGTCAGGGTGCTTCTCGGCGCTCAGCACCCGTCCCACGACGAACCCCTCGGTGGAGGCCACGCCGTGGTGGTGGATCGCCTCGACCTTCGTGCCGCTCATCGTCAGCCGCTCCTCGATCGCGCCCACGTCGAGGTCCGGGTCGCAGTATTCGCGCAGCCATGGCAGCGGGACTCTCATCCGAACTGCTCCAAGAACCGCAGGTCGTTCTCGTAGTAGAGCCTGAGGTCGGGGATGCCGTGCTTGAGCATCGCGATCCGCTCCACGCCGAGTCCCCACGCGAACCCCTGAACCTTCTCGGGGTCGTAGCCGGGGGCGTTGGCGTCGGTGGTGGGGACGTGGGAGTAGACGTTCGGGTCGACCTCGCCCGCACCGAGCACCTCGAGCCAGCCCTCGCCCTTGCACAGGTAGCAGCGCGCGCCGTCCTTGAGAAAGCCCTTGCCGTCGCAGTGGAAGCACGACACGTCGATCTCGACGCTCGGCTCGGTGAAGGGGAAGAAGTGCGGACGCAACCTGATGTCTCGCTCGTCTCCGAACACCGCGCGCGCGAACGCGAGCAGAGTGCCCTTGAGGTCGGCGAGCGTGATGTCCTCGTCGACCGCGAGCCCCTCGATCTGGTGGAACTGCGGCGTGTGGGTCGCGTCGGAGTCCGGGCGGTAGACACGGCCCGGGATCACCACGTACAGCGGCGGCGGGTGCGCCTCCATCGCGCGCACCTGCATCGGCGAGGTATGCGTGCGCAGGACCGCGTCCGGCGATACGTAGAACGTGTCGGTGCGCGCCCGCGCGGGGTGCGTGGGGCTGTGGTTGAGCGCGTCGAAGTTGTAGTGCACGCTCTCCACCTCGGGGCCCTCCATGACGGTGAAGCCGAGGCCGAGGAAGATGTCTTCGAGCTCGCGCCGCGTGGCGGTGAGCACGTGCAGCCGCCCGATCGGCTGCGGCGGCGCCCCGGGCAGCGTGACGTCGACCTTGTCGGCGTGCAGGCTGGCGTCGAGCTCGCGCGCGGAGAGCTCGCCGGCGCGCGCGTCGATCAGCGCCTCGAGAGCCTGGCGCGCCTGGTTGGCGGCCTTGCCGACGGCGCCGCGCTCGGCCGGGTCGAGGTTCGCGACCTCGCGCAGCATCTGCGGCAGCTCGGCCTTGCGCCCGAGGTAGCGCACGCGCAGCTCCTCGAGCGCGGCGCTCGAGTCGGCGGCGGAGATCGCCGCCTGCCCCTCCGCGTGAAGCTGTTGGATGCGATCGATCATGACGCGGGGACCCTAGACGGTCGACGGGTCATCTCATACAGCGCCACCGTCGCCGCCATCGCCGCATTCAATGACTCCGAGGCGATCGGGATGCGCGCGCTGCGCTCGCACGCGGCCACAACGTCGGCGGGCAGCCCCTCGCGCTCGGCGCCCACGAGCAGCGTCACCGCCGCATCCGCGGCGTCGTCGAGCGGTCCGCTCAGGGTCTCTGATGCGTCGGCGATCAACGCGATGCGCTCGCCCGGAAGCTCGCTCACGTCCTTCACGCGCGCGAGCGCGACGGTGAAGATCGCGCCCATGCTCGCGCGCACCGCCTTCGGCCCGTAGGGGTCGGCGCAGTGCGGTCCGAGCACGACGCAAGAGGCACCGAACGCGAGCGCCGAGCGCAGCACCGTGCCGACGTTGCCAGGGTCGCGCACGCCGTGCAGGTACACGCACAGCGGCCCCACCGCCGAACTCCAGCGCTGCTCGTACACGCCCATCACGCGCGTGCCCGAGCCCAGCGTTGAGGCCCGAGCGAGCACGGAGTGCTCTACATCAAAGAAGTTCTCGCCCCCGAGACCCGAGCCCGCGAGGCGAAAGCCCTCGACCGGCTTGCACCCGGCCTGCTCGGCTGCCGTCACGAGGTCCTCGCCCTCGACCACGAAGCGGCCGTCCGCGGCGCGTCCGCGCTTGGTCTGCAGGCGGCGCAGGGCCTTGAGCTTGGGGTTGTGGGTGGAGGCGATGGTGGTCATCTGATTGCTCGTGTGGCGGTTTGGGTTTGTGCAACAAAAAAGGCGCCGTCCCTTTCAGGAGCGACGCCCGGGAGGCTGTCGAGTCGAATGCCTGGTCCCCGGAGCTACGGGGTTGCGGCAGCCGACGCCTCGCGGGCGACCTCGGCGATACGTCGGAATGCCTCGGCGTCGCGCACGGCGATGTCCGCGAGCACCTTGCGGTCGAGCTCGATGCCGGCCAGCTTGAGGCCGTGCATGAACTGCGAGTAGTTCATCCCGTTGACGTGCGCCGCGGCGTTGATGCGCGTGATCCACAGCCTGCGGAAGTCGCGCTTGCGGTTGCGCCGGTCGCGGTAGGCGTATTTGTCGGCCTTGAGCAGGGCCTCCTTGGCGCGCTTGTAGTTCGAGTGCGCCTCGCCGCGGAAGCCCTTCGTCAGCTCGAGTGTCGCGCGGCGCTTCTTGCGCGCGTTGACCGACCGCTTGACGCGCGTCATTTGCCGACTCCCAGCATGCGCTTGATCCGCGGCACGTCATGCTCGTTGATCATCTTCGGCCCACCCAGGGCGCGCTTCTTTTTCGGCGACTTCTTCTCGAGGATGTGGCTCGTGAAGGGGTGCCGTCCGCGCACCTTGCCGGAGGCGGTTACTTTGAAGCGCTTCTTCGCGCCGGAGTGGGTCTTCATCTTGGGCATGGGTCTTCGGCCCGAGATTATGACACGGGTGTGCCCGCGGCCGCGGTCCCGCCGTTCTCGACGGGTGTCGCGGGGGGCTCGGCGGGCGGCGTCTCGGCTGCAGCGGAGCCGTCTTCGGAAGGTGTCTCGATCGTCGCGGCGGGCGCATCGGGGGCCTGCGCGGCGGGTGCAGCGCCGTCCTCGGAAGGCGTCTCGACGGTCGCTGCGGGCGTCTGCTCAGCGGGCGCGGCGGGCGTCTGCTCAGCGGGCGCGGCGCCGTCCTCGGGTGCGGGGATGACCGCGCCATCGCTGTCGATGCGTCCGGCGAGGACCGCTTTGGAGGGGGCCATCATCATCGTCATGTTGCGCCCTTCCTGCATCGGGCGCTGCTCGACCACGCCGAGGTCCGCGAGCTCTTCGGCGAGCCGGTCGAGGATCATCGTGCCGCGCTCGGGGTGCGTGACCTCGCGGCCGCGGAACATGATCGTGACCTTGACCTTGTCCTTGTGCTTGAGGAAGCGCGCGACGTGGTGCTTCTTGGTGTCGTAGTCGTGCTCGGCGATCTTCGGGCGGAACTTGATCTCGCGCACTGTGATCTGCTGCTGGTGCTTGCGCGCCTGCTTCAGCTTCTGGGCCTGCTCGTACTTGTACTTCGAGTAGTCGAGCACGCGGCACACCGGCGGGCGCGCCTCGGGGGCGACTTCCACGAGGTCGAGGTCGCGTTCCTGGGCGAACACGAGCGCGTCGGCGGTCTTGAGCACGCCGACCTGGTTGCCCTCGTCGTCGATCAGACGAACCTCGGGCACACGAATGCGCTCGTTGATCTTCGTCGTGTCCCGCTCGGGCGGGCGCCGGTCGAACCTGCGAGGAACCGGCACTAGCTGTTAAGGCCGCGCGTCAAGCGAATGCTAGGCGCTGCGCTCTGAGGATTTGCGGGGCTGCAATGCAAGCGAGTATAGCTAGCCGCGCAGGCGCTCCGCGAACTGCTCGACGGATGTCGCTCCCGCGTCGCCGCCGCGGTGCTCGCGCACGGCAACCGTCCGCTCCTGTTCCTCGCGCTCGCCAACCACCAGCATGTACGGGATCTTTCGCAGCTCCGCCTCGCGGATCTTGCGCCCCACCGACTCGCTGCGATCGTCGAGCTCGACGCGCGCCTCGTCGGCCCGGAGCGTGTCTCTGACCTGCTTGGCGTAGTCGTTGAAGCGGTCCGAGACTGGCAGCACGATCGCCTGGACGGGCGCGAGCCACAGCGGCAGCTCGCCGGCGTAGTGCTCGATCATGATCCCGATGAAGCGCTCGTAGGAGCCGAACATCGCGCGGTGGATCATCACCGGCGTGTGCTCCTGGTTGTCCGCGCCGGTGTAGGTCAGCTCGAAGCGCGCGGGCATCGAGTAGTCCAGCTGCACGGTCCCCAGCTGCCACGAGCGCCCGAGCGAGTCGGTCATGTGCATGTCGATCTTCGGGCCGTAGAACGCGCCGTCGCCCTCGTTGAGCTCGCATGTGAGGCCGAGCTCGTCGAGCGTGTCCTTGAGCTTGCCCTCCGCGCGGTCCCACATCTCGTCGGTCCCCACCCGTTCCTCGGGGCGCGTCGATAGCTCGAGGCTGACCTCGAAGTCGAACAGCTTGTAGGTCGCGAAGGCCATCTCGAGGCAGCCCCTGACCTCGTCCTGGACCTGCTCCTCGGTGCAGAAGATGTGCCCGTCGTCCTGGGCGAAGTGGCGCACGCGCAGCAGGCCGTGCAGCACCCCGGAGGCCTCGTTGCGATGCAGGAGGCCCGGCTCGGAGTAGCGGACCGGCAGGTCGCGGTAGGAGTGGCGCTGGGTCGAGAACAGGTGTGCGTGGCCGGGGCAGTTCATCGGCTTGACCGCCATTTCGCGGTCCTCGACCTGGACCTCGAACATGTTCTCGCGGTACTTGCCCCAGTGCCCTGATGTCTTCCACAGCTCGGCGTCGAAGATCAGCGGGGTCTTGACCTCGCTGTAGCCGCGTTCGGCGCCCATCTTGCGCGAGAGCTTCACGAGCGCGTTCCAGATGCCCGTTCCCGGCGGCAGCCAGAAGGCGGCGCCGGGCGAGAGCTCGGAGAACGTGAACAGGCCGAGCTCGCGGCCGAGCTTGCGGTGGTCGCGCGCCTTCGCCTGCTCGATCCGCTCGACGTGCTCGGCGAGCTCCGCCTTGGAGAAGAACGCGGTGCCGTAGATGCGCGTGAGCATCGTGCGTTTGGAGTCCCCGCGCCAGTAGGCCCCGGCGACGGAGTTGAGCTTGAACGCGCCGACGGTCTTGGTGCTCGGGGCGTGCGGGCCGCGGCAGAGGTCTGTGAACGGGCCGTTGGTGTAGAGCGAGACCGTCGTAAGCGGCGTGGCGGGGTCGGCGTTCTTTACGAGGTCGTCGATCAGCTCGACCTTGTAGTCCTGGCCCTCGGCGACGAACCGCTCGCGAGCGGCGGCGACGGGGACGTCCTCGCGCTGGAAGCCCTCGGCGGCGTTGATGTGGGCGCGCATCCGTTCTTCGATGCGCGGGAAGTCCGCCTCGGAGATCGCGGTTCCGTCTGGGAACTGGAAGTCGTAGTAGAAGCCGTCCGCGATCGGCGGCCCGATCGAGATCTTCACGCCGTCGTAGAGCTCCATCACGGCGGCCGCGAGCACGTGCGCGGCGTCGTGGCGGATCAGCTCGAGCGCGGGATCGCCGCTCTTGGCGGTGACGATCGACACGCGTACGCCGTGGGAGAGCGGGCGCGCGAGGTCGCGGATCTCCTGTGTGCCGTGGCCGCGCCCCGGTCCCATTACTCTCGTGAAGGGATCTGCCGAGCTGGGGTCGGGTGGGCGTACCGCTTTCACTTCGACGGCAAGGGCCGCGCGCGCGAGGCCGGGCCCAATCGCCGCGGCGAGGTCGAGGCCGGTGGCGCCGTCGGGGAGCTCGAGCTCCTTGCCGTCTGGGAGTGTGACCGTGATCGACATCGAGCGCTGGAGGCTACCGGGGTGGGCGGGCAGCGCTTGACGGTCGCGTCAGGCGAGCGTCCACAGCGCGTCGTCGGCGAGCGCCTCGCGGCGGACCCTGCCCTCGCCGAGCAGCTCCACGAGCTCGCGCTCGGCCGCGTCGCGGTCGGCGAGCGTGTTATTGGGCGCCATGATCGCGGCGATCTCCTGCGTGACGAGCCCCGCGGGGAACGCGCTCAGCGCCCGCACCGGATCATCGGCCGGCCCGTGGCGCTCGAGCTTGGTGTCGAGGTTGGCGATCAGCACATCGTAGGCCTCGATCGGCTGGAACCCGCCGGCCTCCAGGCGTAGGCCGGCCTCGTTCTCGAAGATCAGCGAGGGTGCGGAGTAGCGCACGGGGCCGTCGGTCTGGCGCGCCTTGCCCTGGAGCTCGGTCGGGCTGCCCTCCGCGGTGCGTGTCTCCCGCCTGTCCTGCTCGTAGGCCTCCAGGATGCGCTCGTCGTCGATCGCGGCGACGATCGCGGCCGCGTCGAGCCCGTTGACCCGCGCGAGGGCCGTGGCGATGTCGGCGTCCTCGTCGGGGATGAGCGTGGTGGTGAACCATGCGAACTGGAGCGCGCGCAGGACGTCGTGCTCGCGCCCCGGGTGCAGCAGGCGCGTGGCGACGATCGCGCGGCACGCCCGCGTGGTGGCGGCGATGCGACCGCGCGGCTCGGCCAGCAGCGGCATGCCGTGGCGGCGGAAGTTGAGGTTGCCGAGCGTCATGCGCGTGGCGGTGTAGCCGTGCTCTTCGTATCGCTTCGGTTCCTCCGCGAGGCCGATCGCGACGATCCGCCACTCGAGCTGCTCGCGGTAACGCCAGTGCAGCACAGCCAGTGCCGGGGAGGCGGAGTAGGCAAAGGGACAGCCGGGGTCTGTGAAGTGCGTGACCGCGATCTTGCCCATGCCGCAATGATTGCACACGCAATCAGTTTCCCCGGGGCGTTACCCGGCACGGAGCCCTGGGCGTCAACTCCTCGCTCCCGGTTCCGAGGCCCGGAATGCAGACAACTGTCTGTATCTGTAATGTCGAGTCCATGACCAACGACGAGCAGATGTCCATCACCATCACCCTCTCCCCCGCGCAGATCGACGACGTTGTGCGGGCCGCGTCGAGCAGTCGCGCGCCGAGCATCTCCACCCTGATCGCGGACTCGCTGAGCGCGCCGTTGGGCGAAGCGAACGGCGCGAGCGCTTCCGACTCGGCCGGCGGGGGCCGGCGCGAGCTGGGCCCGCGCGGCGGCTACATGCCGAACGACACGACCGATCCGCGCCTGTCGCGCTCGCTGCTTCGCGGCCTCGCCCTGCTGACGGGATTCGGCCCCGACGGCGAAGCACGCGGCATCGTCGAACTGGCGGGCGACCTCGGCATGAGCCCGAGCACCGCTCACCGCTACGCGCTCACACTCGTCGAGCTGGGGCTGCTGGAGCGCTGCCCGAGGACGCGAAAGTACCGGCTGCCGGGCACCTAGAAAGCGACCGGGCAAAACGGTCCGAAACGCCGATCAAATGGACGTTTTCCGGGGAGCTGACATGAGGGCAGCAGGGGACCAGCAGTCACCTGACTGGATATTACGCCTGACGAAATGCAATGTTTCTTATTGTGTCGGCACCCATATCAGCGGACCGAGCGCTCGCGATCACGCTGCGCCGGCTCCGAAACGAGCGCGGCGACACACAGGAGGACCTCGCCCACAGGGCCGGTTTGACGGTGGCCGCGTTCGCCCGCATCGAGCGAGGTCACGCGAACCCGACGTGGACGACGGTGAGGCGCATCGCGAGCGCGCTTGAAATCAGCCTCGAGGCGCTCGGCGAGGCCGTCGAACGCACTCGCGTCCCGTCCTCCTGACAGCGGGCTCACGCCCCGCGCGGGTCAGACGGCGCGGCGCTGGAGGAAGTCGACGAGCGCCGACGCGGCGCGCCCGGGCTCGTCGTCCCAGACGAAGTGGCCGGCGCCGTCGAACACCCTGAGCTCGGAGCCCGGCAGCTCCTCGTGGAAGCGGCGGGCCATCGCGACGCCCGCAAAGCGGTCCTCCCCACCCCACAGCACGAGCGCTGGCAAGCCGAGCGCGGCGACCCTGCCCTGGTACGGCTCGAGCTTGTCGAAGTCCCCCGAGCGGTACAGCTCGAGGTGCCCCATCCGGCGCGTGTCGTCGGCGAACGCCTTCCAGTACTCGCCGAGCGCCTCGTCGCTCATACCGCTCGAGACGGCCCGCAGGGCGGCGTAGAAGCCCTCCTGTGTGTAGGCGCGGATCAGCTCCTCGCCCTGCTCGGGCGTGCGCATGAGATTCGCGAGGTCGTGCCACCTGCGGTCGGCGAAGAATCCGCCGTCGGAGATCGCGAGCGCCCTGACCGCCTCCGGGTTATCGCACGCCCATCGCAGCCCGACCATCACGCCCCAGTCGTGCGTCACGAGCGCCACCCTGGGAAGCTCGAGCTCCCGGACGAAGCGCCCGAGCGCCTCCACGTGGCGCTCCCAGGTGCCCGGCGGATCGGGCTCGGAGTCGCCGTAGCCGGGCAGGTCGGGGGCGAGCGCCCACCAGCCCGCCTCGGCCAGCGCATCGAGCGCGTGCTCCCACATGAAGGAGGACTCGGGGTAGCCGTGCACGAGCAGCGCCACGCGGTCGGAGCGCTCCCCCGCCGATCGATATGCGAGGCCCGCCGCGTGCCCGATCTCGCTCACGTCGCGAATCCTAAGGCGTGCAGCTTCCGGTCGAACCATCGGCAGGATGCGAGCCGCTCCCATTTCCGTATTTTCCACTGATACCAACTAAACAAGTAGTCCACTACCAGCCGTACGCGCTAGTGTAATTTCGATTATCTGGCGATTCGGACCCATGACGTTGGCTGGCCGATGAGTATTTCGCGGCTCTGGCCGCACCTCGGACATGATGCCGGGAGCTTGGAGGCGCGTACCGGCTCGCTCGAGCGCGGGATCTGGAGCGGCGCTCGCGCGAGGGTCTTCGCGGGGCTGATCGTGGCTCTGGGCCTGGCGATATCGGCGTTCCTCGCAATCGAATCTCGCTCGAGCGCGCAGGCGACGAACAGGAGCTCCTTCGAATCGACGGCCAATGCGCTGAGCAGCACGGTCGGCTCGAAGCTCGCTGTGGACATCGGGCTGACGCGCACTATGCGCTCGATCGCGACGCTTGAGCCGAGCGCGGGCGAGACGCGCCTGCTGCTGTGGTATCGCCAGCTGCAGGAAGGCCTACCGAACACGCGCGACGTCCACGCCACCCTGATCCAGCCCGTCCCTGCCGCCGACCTGGCTGCATTCCGTCGCCAGACTGAAACGTTTCGGCCTGGCCACACCGACGGGCTCGCGATCTTCCCGCCCGGCCGCCGTCCGATCTATTGCCTCACGCGCGCCCTCGTCGGCGGCGCCTCGGCGATCAGCCCGCAGATGGCGCAGCTCGACTACTGCGCCCCGACGCTTCCAGGTGTTGGGCGCTCGCCGTATCCGGCGTTGATCCACGCGGCGACGGACACCGGATCGTTCATCGTCACCCGCATCCCGATCCCAGGCGGCGCATCGCTGGCCGCGATCGGCGCGGCCGTCTACCGGCAGGGGGCGCTGCTGGGAACCGTCCGTGCTCGCCGAGCGGCGATGACCGGGGCGATCGGCACCACCTTCGACAGCAGGACGCTGATCTCGTCGGTGCTCGCCGGTCGCCGGTCGCTGACGCTGACGCTCTACCACCGGAACATCGGCGGCCCCCTGCTGCTGATCGGCTCGGCGGGCGCCAACCCCGACGGCCGATCGCCCGGCTACACGAAGCGGATCGCGCTCGAGGAGGGCTGGGTGCTCGAAGCGAGCGGAACGGCCGACATCACCTCCTCCTCGGCCACCGCGCAGGGCGTGATCGTCCTGTGTTCCGGGCTCCTGGTGACGCTGCTGCTGTTCTTGCTCTATCGCGTCCTGACGCGCTCGCGTCAGCGGGCGTGGACGATGGTCGGCGAGAAGACCGGCGAGCTCGAATACAGCGCGCTGCACGATCCCCTCACGGACCTGCCGAACAGAGACCTGGTGCTGGACCGTGCGGAACAGATCCTCGGGCGCGGGCGGCGCCTGGACGTGCCGGTAACAGCGCTGCTCGTGGACGTGGACGGCTTCAAGCAGATCAACGACCGCTACGGCCACCAGGTGGGTGACGAGGTCCTGCGCCAGGTCGCGGCGCGGCTGCAGACGGTGCTGCGCGACAACGACACGGTCGGCCGTCTCGGCGGCGACGAGTTCGTGATGCTGCTGGACGCGGTCGGGGTCACCGTCGCCCCGGAGTTGGTGGCTGAGCGCATCCTGGACGTGCTGCGCCAGCCGATCGAGTTGCTCGACTCCGACCGTCCGCCCGTGTCGATCACGGTGAGCGTCGGCATCGCCACCGGGCGACCCGCCTCGGCGGAAGACCTGATGCAGGACGCGGATCTCGCGCTGTTCAAGGCGAAGGCGGTCGGCAAGAACGGCTATGTGAAGTTCGAATCGGCGATGCAGACCGCCGCGCAGGACCGCATACGGCTCGAGGTCGACCTGTTGGGGGCACTCGACAAGGACCAGTTCTTCCTCGTCTACCAGCCGATGCTCGATCTCGAGAGCGAGCGCGTCGTGGGCGCGGAGGCGTTGATCCGGTGGAACCACCCGACGGGCGGACTGATCTCCCCGGACGCATTCGTCCCGATCGCGGAGGAGAACGGGATGATCGTGGCGATCGGGCGATGGGTGCTCGAGCAGGCCTGCGCCCAGGCCGCCGCGTGGCACCGCGAGGGATTTCACCTGAACATCTCCGTGAACGTCTCGGCGCGTCAGCTCGAACGCCCGGAGTTCGTCGAGGAGGTGCGCACGGCGCTGAAGAACAGCGGCCTCGACCCAGCGGACCTGACGCTGGAGATCACCGAGACGGTGCTGATGCGCAAGCCGGACGTCACCGCCCAGCTGCTGGGAGAGCTGAAGGGGCTCGGCCTTCGCATCGCGGTCGACGACTTCGGCACGGGCTACAGCTCGCTCGCGTATCTGCGCCAGTTCCCCGTCGACTCGCTGAAGATCGATCGCACGTTCATCACCGGCCTGGCGCTGTCACGCGAGGCTCATGCGCTGACGCACACGCTGATCCAGCTCGGCAAGGCGCTCGGGCTGCAGACCCTCGCGGAGGGCGTCGAGCAGCACAGCCAGGTGCGCGAGCTGCAGCGCGAGGGGTGCGACATGGCGCAGGGCTTCCTGTTCGCGCGACCGCTCGCCCCCGACGTGCTGGAAGCGTTTCTGCGCGACAGCGGCGGCCTCGCCGAGAGCTTCGCCGCCGACAGGCAGGCGTCACGGCCCGCGTTCACGTGATCGGCGCCGCGGCGCGCCGCCGGGTCGCGATCGCTACATCATGCAGGGACGCGAGCGGCGGTCGATGCCGACTTCGGTGATGCCCGCGGAGGTGATCTTGATCCGGATCGGCACGTTGCCGCGCTCGAGCAGCTTGCGCAGCACCGATTCGCCCTTCGACTCGATGCTCGACCGCAGCGGCTCCTCGAACGCCTCGGGCCGCAGCGGGTCCGCGATCTGCACGTACACGTGCTTTTCCGCGCGCCCGTCCTGCACCTTCCAGCGATAGGTGAAGCCGGCGCTGGGCGCCTGGATCGGTGTGGGTCCTCCGATTATCTCTGGATCTTGGGCCATGGCATCAGGATCGCGCGTGGGCGGGTGCGCGCGAAAGGGCCCGCTGGCCAGCATCGGAGCGAGGGGTTTGGACATCTGCTCCAGATCAGCAGTGCGGGAAAACCCCTACAGATCGGGCGGGCGGGCGCGGATGCCCGCCGCCTCGCGAGCGAGTTGGATGTGAGCATGTCAACAAGGGCCACGAAGCAGAGCAAAGGCGGGTGACGAGATGCACGTCCCAGTTGCAGACCAAGAGACCGAGATCCGGGATCAGGCGCAGTTCGACGACACGGTGGAAAAGACCGGCAAGACGGTGCTCGAGGTCTTCGCCGGCCTGGGCATCTTCGCGGCGCTGCTGATGTCGATCATCGCGCTCAACCAGAGCAGCGAACACAACACGGTGACGATCACCAGCGGCGTGGCCGCGCCGGCGGCCGGCTCGACCGCCGCAAACGCATCGCTGCCGGCCAAGGTGATCTCGTTGAAGATCATCCCGGGCGGGAAGCTCGGGCCGGACAAGATCATGCACGACACGTTCACCAAGACTGAATTCGCGGTCAAGGTGGGGCAGAAGCTCGACATCAAGATCGACAACACCGACGAAGGCGAACACAGCATCACATCGCCGCAGATCGGTGTGAACATCGTCGTCAAACCGGGTATCCACACGTATGAGGTGGTGGTGAAAGAAAAGGGCAAGTTCTCCTGGTTCTGCGTGATCCCGTGCGATGACGAAGCCAATGGTTGGGCGATGCAGCACGCGGGCTACATGAGCGGATACATCACCGCCACATAGATCGTCTCGTTGTTCATTTGCTGCTCCTGCTCAAGCGCGTCGCCCGGTAACGAGCGGCGCGCTTGTGCGTGGCGGATCGGTGTAACTACCACGCACCGAGCGTTTGTCCGGTCTCGAGCAGCGTCTTCATACTCGACATGATCCGCGGCCAGCCCCTGGTGATCATCCCCCGCAACGCACCGTCCGGCTCGAGGTCGTCGTGGATGACGGTCAGCTTCACCAGCTCGCCGGCGGGCTCGATGTCGAAGGTGACTTTCGAGCGTCGCTCGCCGGCGATCTTCGCGCGGGTCTCCTCGCTGATCCCGTTGGACTGCGCCCACTCCGGGGTGAACGTCTGCCAGGTGTATGCGAGGCGACGGTAGGGGTCGGACTCGAGGATCACCTGCTCGGGGTCGGCGATGGTGAAGTCCTTCTGCTCGAACGTGTAGGTGGAGCCGGCCTTCCAGTCGGAGTGGAATGCGCAACCCCGCCAGTACCGCCTGGTGAAAGCGGGCTCGGTCAGCGCCTGCCATACCCGCTCGGGCGTGGACTCGATGTAGGTGGTGTAGACGAACTCGGGATCCGGCACGTTGTTCTCCTCCAATGCTCGCTTGAGGTCGGCCAGCGCTTCGACGCGCCCCTGGTTGTAATGGCTGATCCAGCGCTCGGAGATCTCGTTGATCGGCGCCGCGTTGAGGTAGTGGAGCTTTTGGCGGCCGCGACGGACGGTGGTGATGAGGTTGGCGGCTTCGAGCAGCGCGAGATGCTTGCTCACCGACTGGCGCGCCATGTCGAGGCCCGCGCACAGCTCGTTCAGGCTCTGCCCGCCCCTGAGGTTGAGGCTGTCGAGCAGCCGGCGGCGGCTCGGGTCGGCCAGAGCTTTGAATATCTCGTCCATCGTCAGCCGTCCTCGAGCCGCCGTGTGAGCCCCGTCGTGGGGCTCACCCCCAGCTGCTGATCTTGACCTCGCCAGGATATGGCGTCGCCTCGCCGCCCTCGAGTCCCGCCTTCAGGCCGAGCAGGAAGTAGCCCCACTTGGTGGAGCAGTGGGACATGAACTCCGTCGGCTCGCTCCAGTCTTCGTGCGCGAACAGCAGGATCGTCTCCCCCTCGGAGGCCTTCAGCTCGAATACGAGCTTCGTTCCGACCCAGTCGTCCGGTCCCTCGACGCACCGCCACACGACCCGATCTCCCGGCGTGGTCTCGTCGACCGCCATCACCGCGCCGGGCTCGGGGCGCCCGAAGAAGAACCGCAGCGCGCCGCCGCTCGTGGCGTCGCCGTCGACCTCGCGCGTCCACCACTCCGAAAGCCCGTCGACCGTGGACAGCGCCTCGTAGACCTGCTCCTGCGGGGCGGCTATTCCGACCCGGTGCCTGATGTCAGCCATGTCCTGCTCCTCTCGTTCGTAGATATGCAGCCGTTTGGCTGCCTCTACACTATATGCAGCTGAATGGCTGCATGTCAAGAGGATGAACAGCGACTAATAGCGCTGGACCACATGGAGCGAGACAGCGTCGTCACGACCGCTCAAAGCACCGGCGCCAAGCAGGTGAGTTGACGTCGGTTGGCATTCCAGCCCAACAACTCGAGCGAACTCTGGCCCTCTGTCCATATACCGACCGACCACTCGCCCGTAAAGTTCCAACTGTCAGCTCAGATGTCTGAGGTATCGCCTCTCCGGCGACCACCAAGGGCGGTGTGGGGACAGCTCCCACAAGGTACCGAACCTCCGAGCGGAGACACCATGAACTGGACCATCTCGATATTTGGAACCGTGTTGGCTCGTGCGCCGTGGCCGTCCTTCGGCCCCCGCGTGGCAGACAGCGCTATTCCATACCACCCAGTCGGATCCACGTTCGACCGGATGAGCCCAGATCGAGCCGTGGCGGATCGCCCATGTCGGAGCGCGACATGACCGGCCCGCCCTCCTGGATGCTCCATCTAACGCCAGTCGAGTTTCTGACGACGCTTGCGCTGCTCGCACTCTGGCGAGCACCAGACTGGGGCCGGAAGATCGTGGATCTTGCCGAAGCTATACGTGACTACCGGCACGGGCCCCGGCATCGCAAGTGGATCCGAGATAGAGATGATGACGATGACAACGCATCGTCCAAATAAGTGCGGAAATGTGAAGCCCGGACGCCGCTCTCCAGGTTCCAACTCGCGGGTTTGTGCTCTCAAGTGGGATCGCTGGCCAGCCGGCCAGCATGCAAGCCGGGACAATCGTCCATAGATCCGCGGGCGACACGCGCGTAACTTTTCGAAAGCCAGCCCTGGACACTCCGCGAGAACGCCTTCTCAAGCGAACTCAAAGAGCGATATGGGCGCTCTGCTGGGCCGGCAGGCGCGCATAGGGTATCGCACCTCCAGGCTGGACCATTTTTAGCGCTCAGCGCTACAGCGGCACCGAGCCCCAACTCGACCGGAGCACGGCCCGCGGTAGCCCGGCCGTGCCGAGGATCCAGCGCGAACTGAGCGATCCGTTGCACTCGCCCGATGCCGCGAAGCACCTCGAGTCATGATCTGCGCGTTGGCGACGTGTCTCCGTCTGCCACGAGCGCGGCGATCGTCGGCAGGCGTGCCACAGGGCTGAACGCGAACCCACCGCGCGCCAACCGCCTGCGGGTCGAACCTCGGTTCGGCCCGCAGGCTGGAGTGGTTCAGGCGCCGCGTACAGCGCGGTCGGTTCGACTGTGGCTCAAGAGCTGCCGTCCGGGGCGAGTTTGCCGCTCGCGAGCACGCCGACCCAGAGCCCAAAACCATCTTTGAGGTGGTTGCCGGTGGCCTGTCCCGCCTTCGTGTCGGCCGCGTAGTAGTAGAGCGGGAGACCGTTGTAGGTGACCTGCTTGGTGCCGTCACGACGCGTCGTGAGCCCGAGCAAGGACGCGTTGGCTTTGCCGGCCACCGCCGGAGCCCCGGACGCGAGCACCGGAGGCCAGACGACCGCGCAGCCGCCGTAGCAGGTGCTGAGCTTCGCGTGCGCGGATGTGGACTTTTCATCCGCCGTGAGCACGTAGAGCGTCCTGTTGCTGGCGCCGCTGATGAGCGTCCCGTCTTCGGGTGTCTTGTACGTCGCGATGGTCAGCGACGGCGCCGACTTGGTGGTGCTCTGGGCGGTGGTGGCCGCGCTCGATTGCGCCGTGGCACCCGTCGCAGAGCCGCTACCACAACCAGCGATCGCTCCGGCGGCGATGGCGAGTGCTCCTACCGCGGCCAACGTCGATATTCGATTCACGTTTCATTCCCTTGGTCGGGGTTCGTCAGAGCGCACGATGCTGCTCGACCCTCCTTACGCGGGCCTAACGTTGTGGTGAGGAATGTCTCACCGCGCGAGCCCTCGCGACATGATCTCCACGTCCGGCGATCGTTCTAGGCTCCGCGATCCGAAGAGACCGCCGCGCCGAGGAGCCGAATGCACGAACGCCAGCTGACGCCGACGAAATCGCAGGAGTCCCGCGATTTGTTCGATCGGGTCAAGGTGGCCACCCGTCTGTCATCCAGGCTCAGCCAATATTGCCTGGACGATCAGGAGGAGATCCAGCGCTCCTTCGAGGAGCTGATCGGCAAGCGAGTCGGCGACTCATTCACGCTGATCCCGCCGTTCTACACCGACCACGGGCTGAACATCACGGTCGGCAGCACGGTCTTCATCGGCCACGAGTGCGCGTTCACGGGCCATGCAGCCATCGACATCGCAGACCAGGTCATGATCGCGCACAAGGTCAACCTCATCACGGCTGGCCATCCCGTGGAGCCAGACGAACGGCGTGCCTACCTCACCGCCGCGCCGATCACGATCGAGACGAACGTGTGGATCGGAGCCGCCGCCACGGTCCTTCCTGGCGTGACTATCGGAGCTGGCTCCGTCGTCGCGGCCGGTGCCGTCGTCACCCGTGACGTTCCGCCAGCGACCCTCGTGGCAGGAGTTCCCGCGACCGTCATCAGGAATCTCTGAGAGCGCGCGACTGAGCATCGCGAGACCGGCAGTCAGAGACAGATCGTGGCTAGAAAAGGCGGGCTGATGCGCTTCCCTCCGAGGCTTTTGACCGTCCCATAAGCCCCTGAATACACTCGCCGCCCCATTGCTGGGTTCGAGTCATCGAGATATGGCGCCGAGAGTCGCCTGGAGAGCCTGAGGGCCATGAAACGCGCGAAGATCACCCTCGCAGTCGGTGTTGCGCTGATCGCTGTCGCGGTGGCGTTCACACTGACGCGCTCGCCGCCGCGCGTACTGCGGGGTAGCTGGCAGGGTTCCCAAGCGGAGCTCGGCGCCCCCACGGGTGACGCGGCGGTGTGCCAGGACAACGAGACGCTGCCGGCGGGCACGACCGCGGTTCGCCTGGCGATGTGGGCGTTCGTGGGTGCGCGCGTACGGGTGGTCGCCTACGACGGCAGCCGGGTTCTCACCGAAGGCAGCCACGGTCCCGACTGGACGAGCACGTCGGTGACGGTGCCGGTCAGACCGGTGCAGAGCACCACGTCCGGAGCGCGGCTCTGTCTTGCGATCGGCCCGAACAGCGAGCCGATCCTGATTCTCGGTGACAACGCGCAGCCCGCTGAAGCGGCGGTGGAGCTCCCGGCGAACGCGCCAGCGCCGCGGTCGGCGAGCCTCGAAGAAAAGCTTCCGGGCCGGATGCACGTCGAATACCTTGGCTCGGGAACGGCCTCGTGGTGGTCTCGGATCACGTCTGTGGCAGAACACGTCGGGCTCGGCCGCGCCTATAGCGGCACGTGGATCGCGGCACTGATCGCGGCGCTGATGATCGCGGTGGGCGCGCTCGCGTTGCGGCTGACGTTGCGGGAGCTGCGCGTGAGTAGGACCACCACTCGTTGTCTGCGCGATGGAGGACCATCACCTGAGAGCGCCCTCCCGCACGAGCAGCCGAGCCCGGACGAACAGCCGAGCCCGGACGACAGTGCGTCGCGCCGGCGGCGTTGGCCGGCCGGTGCGCGGGCGGCGCTGAAACGCATCCCGAGGGCCGCGTGGATCTGTGTGCTGGTCGCGGCGTTGAATGGCGCGGCGTGGAGTGTGATCGTCCCGCCCTTCCAGGGGCACGACGAGGTCGACCACTTCGCCTACGTCGATCACCTCGCCCAGTCGGGAACGCTGCCGGGAGGTCAGGGGGCTTTCGTGTATTCCCCCGCGGAGTCACTGGTGATGAGCGCGCTTGGCTATTACACGACCAGATTCACGCCGTTTGAGCCCTCGATCGCGACCAGTGAACAGCAGCACGCATTGACGGAAGCGGCCAACGCCGGAGCGTCGCTGGAACAGCCCGAAGAAGTCGGCGTGGCGACGTCTGAGCCGCCGCTCTACTACGCGACGCAGCTCATACCGTACGAGCTCGGCAGCGGCAACGTCCTCGTCCAGCTGCAGCTGATGCGTCTGCTCAGCGTGCTGCTCGCGTCGGTGACAGTGCTGCTGACGTTCCTGTTCCTTCGCGAGATCTTCCCGGGCGCTCTGTGGGCTTCGACGGTGGGCGCGCTGTGCGTGGCGCTAGGGCCGCAGCTGATGTCGGCGTCGAGCCTCCTCAATCCGGACAGCCTGGACGTCACGCTCACCGCCGCCGTCTTCCTGTGTCTCGCGCGCGCTTTTCACCGTGGTTTCACGCGTGCTCGCGCGGTGACGCTCGGGCTGCTCGTGGTAGCGGGCTTCCTGACAAAGCTCAACTTCGTGGGTGTCGCACTGGGCCTCGTCGCGAGCGTGCTGATCCTGGCGGTTCGCGAGGTGCGGGCGCGAGGCTGGGGCGCTCTGAAGCCTGTCGCGATGGTCGCCTGCATCGGCGTGGTGCCGGCGATCCTCTACGCCATTCACAACGCCGCGACGGGACGCCCGACATTCGGGATGATCTCGGGGAGCATCGAATCGTTCATCTCGCATGCGTCGTTCGACGAGCCGAGCTACATCTGGCAGCTGTATCTGCCGCGGCTGCCGGGCATGACGCACTACTTCGCGGGAGTGGCCACCTACAAGGACATCTGGTGGGATCGCTGGGTGGGGTTCTACGGCTGGATGGATACGACGTTCCCCGGCTGGGTCGGCAACGTAGCGCTGATACCGGGTGCGATCATCGCCGGACTCTGCGTGCGCGAGCTTTATGCTCGGCGCGCTGCGCTGCGATCTCGTCTATCGGAGTTCGCGGGTTACGCCGCGGTCGGGGTCGGGGTGCTCGTGATGCTCGGGGTGTCGTCGTACAACGGCGATGTGATCGACAAGACCAGTGCGTTCGCCGAGCCGCGGTATCTCGTACCGCTGATCCCGCTGCTGGGAGCCGTGGTTGTGCTGGCGGTGCGCGGAGCGGGACGGCGATGGGCTCCGATCGTCGGGGCGGCGGTCGTGATGCTGTTCCTCGGGCACGATCTCGTCAGCCAGCTTCAGGTGATCGGGCGTTACTACGGCTGAGTAGGTCCGGCTTCGCGCTTGAAGAACCGGCGCCCGCCGTCGCAGATGCCGCGGGCGGGTGCGTCTCACCACGGGCTAGACGATAGAGTCACGCGCTGTGTGGGGCGCGGGATTGAAGGGGGAAAGATCACTGCCCGGCGGGCGCCTCGCTCGGTCGTCGGCGGTGTGTGTCCTGCTCGCGGTGACGATGCTCGTGATGGCCGCCCCGTCTCTCGCGACGACGACGATCGTCGGCGAGCAGACCCTCACGGCCAACGAAGGCCTGCCGACGTTGACGGGGCAGAACATCCCGGTGTTCCAGGGCGCAGCGAGCGCCAACTACACGCTCACCGCGCTGCAAGCCGGGACGATCACCTCTTGGAGCTTCATGAGCGCAGGCGTCGAACAGGGCACCCCGTACGTACTGAGAGTCCTCGCGCCTGCGGGCGGCGCGAAATGGCGCGCGGTAGCAACCAGCAAACCGGTCCAGGTGACGACACCAACCGGCACCGACGCCAAGAACGGCCCGTTCCTCGACAGCATCCCGATCGCCGCGGGCGACGCGATCGCGATCCAGCCGACGAACGCGGACGGCAACTCGCCGATCGAGCAGGGCACACCCGGCCTCGACGGGATCCGCTACTTCACCAGCCCGTTCGAAGACGGCGCGACCGCCGAACTCGCGCCGGGCAGCGAAACGAACACCGGACAAGTCGTGCCGGTGCAGGCGACGGTCGAAACCACGACCCCGGCACCTGTCCCGTCGACGCTCACGATCACGATCTACGGCGAAGGCACGGGTGAGGTCTATGACGACTCTGGACACACGTGTTTCAAAACGACGCCCGCCACGACTGCGTGCCAGGTCACCTCGTGGAGCCCCGAAGCTGTCGTCGCCCTTCACGGCGCCGCGACGGGGAACTCCACGTTCGATGGCTTTCTCGGGCCGGGCTGCTCGCTCACCCCTGTCTGCTCGGTACCGATGAACGCCAACCAGACTGTGAGTGCCTTCGTCCACGAGCCGCAGGAGGTCGGCGTCACGATGGCGGGGACCGGCTACGGCAGCGTTGCGGCGTCGGGAACGAAATTCAGCTGCACGAAGCCCGCCGGATCCTCGGGGGCGTTCTGCCCGTTCTACCTCCCGTGGGGCACGCCCGTGTACCTCCACGCGACTCCTGAACCGGGCTCCGCGTTCAGCGGATGGTCGGGCGGCGGCTGCAAAGGCATAGGCGAATGCTTCCTCGACACGGCTTTCGGCACGCAGCAGACGACCGCGACCTTCTCACCAGCCGGGGAAGTCCACGTCAACGCGCTTGAAGTGACGCAGGGGATTCAGACGCCTGAGCTGCCGACGCGCACCTCGACAGCCGGGTTCCACGTCTCCTACCGCGGCATCGCGATGCCGTGGTCCGCGGGCGCCCCTGTGACGGTCAAACTCGTCGAAGGCCACGCGACCGTGGTGCGCGTGTATGCCAACTCCGAAACCCCGCTCGCGGCCGGATCGCTGCCGCCGATGCGCCTGACGGCGACCCGCAACGGCGTGACGCTTGCTCCCGGGCCGATCGGCCCCGACAAGCCTCCAGCGCCGAGCGCCGTGCCCGTCGGCGGGCTCGGCGTCGTCGGCGCCGGACAGCGATTCAGCGCCGGCGGCGCATACACGTTCACGCTTCCGCCCGAATGGACCCGTGGGGACATCAGCCTGCAGGCGGATGCGAACCCGGACCCGAACGCCTTTTCCAACGGGTGCTCGGAAGTGGCTTGCAGAAACCGCGGCATCGTCCTCGACGGAGTGCACTTCAACGCGGTCCGTAAGACGACGATCAACCCGATCGCGTTCGTCGCGGGCCTGCACGGCCCGAGGGGCTACCCCGGGCCCGACCCGCAGTGGAGCAAGCTCGAGGCGGCGATGCCCGTGCCGCTGCAGGTGAACCCCTACGTGCAGACCACGTCCGCCGGCGGCACCCTCTCCGGCTGTGCCGGTCTCAAACAGGAAGAAAAGGAAAGCAAGGAAGAATTCTCCGGCAAGGTGTATCGCAAACGCTCGGCGGAACTGCTGCAGTCGGTGAACGACTGGGCGAGCGAAAACGCCGTACGGATCGGCTACCCGATGGGGCTGGCGTCCGCCGAAGTAGCGAACACGTGTCGCAACGCGGGTGGCTTCAGCGGCGGGCTGACGGGGGGCGGCGGCTCGATGGCGACCGACGATCGACCGCTCAGCGCGATGGCGCACGAGTTCAGCCACGGCATTGGACGCACCCACGCGGGCGTCGAGTGCGGTAGCGGCGCCGACACTGCCGCCGACGAAGCGAACGGGACCGAACCGGACAAGGGCGACGACGCCCTGAGCGGCGGTCAGAGCGGCGAGAGCTGGCCCCAGCTCGTCGGCGGAACGAACTTCGTCGGCGGCTCGATCAAGAACACGTTCGTCGCGTCGACGAACGTCGAAGCGGACGGCGCCCTGGATGGCGTCGGGCTGCTCGGTATGGAAGACCTCTCCAACTCGCCCTACGAAATCACCTACAACCCGACGCTGCCGGCCCCGGGAGGCGAGATCTACGACCTGATGTCCTACTGCGGAGGTAACTCGAGCGTCTGGATGTCGGTGCGCAACTGGAACCGGGACGTCGAATACGCCGAGGGCGTGCCGGTCGACGTCGCCGGTCCGGTGGGGTTCTTCGCCAGGCGAAGCCCACCGGCGAAGGCGAGCTCCGCTCGATCGCTCGCCGTGAGCGTCGTCTACGACACCGGCAGCGGCCGTCCGCAGGTGATGAGCGTGGCGCCCGACGAAGGCCAGCCGACTCCGAGCGGGCCCGGAGGGTTCTCGCTGATCGCGCGTGACGCCGCCGGGCATCCGCTCGCGAGCGCGGGCGCACTCGCGTACTCGGTGCACCTCGACGGCGCCGCGCCACAGCTGTTCATCGTCGGCAGGGTCCCGGCGACGGGCACGCGGGCGGTAGAAGTCCTCCAGAACGGCCAGGTGATCGCCGTCGATCGAGCGAGCTCGACGGCGCCGACCGCGAGCCTCGTCTTCCCGCGCCGTGGTGCTCGCGTCGGCGGGCCGCGGGGAGCGGTGATCCGATGGCGCTCCCACGACGCCGACGGCGACCCGTTGAAGGCCACGATCCGCTACTCGCCGGATGACGGGCGCACATGGCGGACGGTCTTCAGTGGACCCGATCAAGGCTCGGCGACGATGCCGAGCAGCCAGCTCGGTGCCTCCAAGCACGCGCGCATACGGCTGTACGTCTCAGACGGGTTCTCCGAGGCCATCGCCACCTCCCCCAGGTTCCTCGCCATCGGCGCTCCACCCCGGGTGGTGATCACGAACCCCGGCCGGGGTCTGCGCGCATCCGCGGGCGGCGCACTGAGCCTCACGGGCAGCGCGTTCGACGATGCCGGCGCGCGGCTGACCGGCCGTTCGCTGACGTGGCGCTCGGGCCGGCTGATCCTCGGGACGGGAGAACACGCGACGACGGTCACGCTGCCCGCGGGCAGGCATGTGATCACGCTCACCGCGCGCGACCGTCACGGACGAAGCGCGACGAGCTCGGTGCGGGTGACGATCCTCCCGTCGGTTCCGATCGTACGGCTCCTGCGCATCCCGCACCGCACCTCGAGAAAGGCCACCGCGCTCACGATCAGGATCGCGACACTGGCCCCCGCCACGATGATCCTCGCAGGCAGGACGGTGCTGCTCGGGCGAGACCAAAGGTCGATCCGTGTACCGATTCGGCCCGGACGCAAGCCGCTCAAGCTCGCGCTCGTGCTTCGCTCGGGCCGGTTCACCAGCCGGCTCACCGCGACAGTTGCCCGCTAGCAGGTCGTTCCGCACGAGAGCCGCCATGCCTTTACTGTTAGAGTAAAGGCATGGCGCGAATCTCGACCAAGAACCAGATCACGATCCCCGTCGCGGCGCTCGCCGAGGTCGGGCTGCACGCTGGCGAGCGAGTCACAGTCGAGCCGGGCGGTGACGGGGAGCTGCGGATCCGCCGCGCTACCACGACCTTCGAGGATGCGTTCGGGATGCTGACGGGCACCTACCCTGCCGGTTATCTGGAGCAGCTCGACGCCGAAGATGAAATGCGGTGAAGCTGCTCCTCGACGCGGACGTCCTGATCGGAGCGCTTGATGGCAACGACCCGCACCATCATCGCGCCCGCGAGCTGTTCACCAAGTGGCGCGACGACCAAGATGCCTGCGCGGTCAGCGTCGTGAACCTCACCGAGGTGCTGATCGCTCCCTCGGCAGAGATGTCGAAGCTCGCCGCCGCCCGGGAGGCGATCGCCGCCCTCGGCGTCACCGTACACCAGCCGAACGAGGCGATCGGGGTCGAGGCGTCGCGCCTGCGCCAACGGCACCCGATCAGCCTCCCCGGCGCCTACTGCCTCGCAACGGCGAAGCACACGAGCTCGGCGGTCTCGTCGTTCGATCAAAAGATCCTGAAGGCCGCCAAGCGCGAGGGCATCAGGGCCGCCTAACGCCGGCAGACACGAACGAGACATCCCCGCGAGCCGGCCGTCAACGTCAAGGCCTGAGTCATCGCCTGGGTGTTCCAAGAGGTCTCTCGATGTCCCTCCAACTTTGCTTCGAGCAACCTGTAGTACCACCGAAGTACTACGGAAAAAGGAACTCCCCTGCAAATCCGGGCTTTCTGGCCATGGGCGATACTGGGCTCGAAAATCAGCCTGGGGCTCGTTTTGGGTGCTATCCCCCGTGTTTACTGGGCTTAGCTGCGCTCAGATGACACGAGCTTTGCTCAAAACGGAACCACAAGTGGGGACCTTTGCTGCTGGGACTCCAGAGCCCGCACTGGACCCAAGAGAGATGACCTATGCGTGAGCCAGCGCGCGCATCTCTCGCACCGGGTGACGCCCCAGCGTGCTCGACGTCGCGAACGCAGCGATGTGCCCGTGTGGCCTGAGCGTGACGCGCACACGAACGCACCCCCGCAACCGATCCACGACGCTGCGCGGAAACGGGATCAACATCAGCTCGATCTCCTCGTCCACGATCACTGTGGCGCGGCACTCCTCAGCGAGACTGCGCCACACGACCTCATCGGCCCAGTCCTTGTCGCCAGGGACGAACTCAACATCATCCGGGTAGCCCAGACTCTCGTCGCTGTGGTTAGCGGCCATGAACAGCTCGTCTGTCTTCTTGTCGATAGTGCTCATCGTGTCGACTCCCAGCTACGAACGATATCGCTCCAGCCCTCCAAGAGCTTGATTTCTGCGGCATGCATCGCTTCATTCGGCGGTCCGTGCGTCACGATTGGCGACTGCTTCTCCGACCCCACGTAGCGATGCTCGTGGTGCTCGTCGGAGGCGTGGGCGTTATCGAACGTCCGCACCGTGTGCCAGACACCACCGCGCTCAACGAGGAGCACGATCGCGTACTCAACCGGATGAGCGCTGGACCGCGCGATCACGATCCGCACATGGGGCGCGACACGGCGACGGCGAGTCCGATCCTTAGTCATGGGCCCGATGATCCATGGCCGTTAGGACGGGACAGCCCCGGGGCTTGCGGAAGCAACGCATTCGATCAGCCATCGAGCCACTCCCCAAACCGGTCGACCATCTCGACCTCCCGCTCGTTCGGCGCAGAGTCGTGGCGAAGGGTCCACGAGGCGTGCGGAGTCAGCACGACAAGCTCGACGTTCGCACGCGCCCGTAATCGTCTGGTCACGCACGGCTTGATCCTCGCCAGTGTCGGAGAGCCTGCACAGAAGGTCTACCCGCTTGCCCGAGGCCAGCACAGCGGCTTAGCGGCCGTTTCTGACGCCGTAGCAACCCAGCGAGCCGCAGGGAGCTGCAGCGGCACAACTCAGCATCCCCAGCGTGACAATGTGTCCGTATTGTGTCCGCGAGGTGCTGGGACTGCCGATTTGCGAGGGTTGCCAGAGCCGATATTTGGCTCTAGAATGCGCTATGGGCGATACTGGGCTCGAACCAGTGACCTCCGCCTTGTCGAGGCGGCGCTCTCCCAGCTGAGCTAATCGCCCTGGGAAGGTCCCAAGCCTATCAACGGCCCGATACGCTTGGGGATCCAGCTGGGCGACGTGGCGGAGTGGCTACGCAGCGGCCTGCAAAGCCGTCTACACCGGTTCGATTCCGGTCGTCGCCTCTGAAAAGCCCTGCAAATCGGCACCTTTCGGCACAGCAGACAGTCATCTGTCTCTCAGAAACGCCTCCGAAAGCCGTTTACACAGCCCAAATTTTGTGCTCATTTGCAGGGGTTTTATCGCCGCAGACGATCGTCCGTTTCCCAGGCCTCCGCCAAAAGCCGTCTACACCCCCCGCTCCAGGACACTGCGGCCGGTAGTCGCGATGACCCAGCGACTCGAGCACAAGAGCGCATACGACGCGGCCTCCATGGTCCTCGCCGAAGAGCTCAACGCCACGCTCTGGACACTCGACGGACACTCGCCCGCAACGCAGGACCACGCGACTCCCGGTAAAGCTCATCCGCCCTGAGCCGCTGCTCCGGATTGCTCGTGTGGGCAGCCCGTCGTCTAGTAGGCGGGGCGAGCGCAGCGCACGCCGATCTTCGCGGGGGAGGGCGGGCCGGAGATGCTCCGCGCCGGGCTACTGCCAAGCCGCTTCAACGTGCTGCCACGCCAGACGTATACGGTCTCCCGCCGTACCCAGCGCCGGTGCGCCGATCCCCGCAGTTCGTAGAGGTCGTCGTAGATGTAGTGGCGCTTGGCGCGAGAGGCGCAGGTGAGACCAAATCTGATCCCGAAGTCGGAGCCGTAGGCGGGAAGGGCCCCGGCGCGGCGCAGCGTTCCGCCGGCGTAGGTGTAGATGGCGATGTTCTCCTCGGTGGTGATGTGCTGTTCGTCGACGAACAGCTCCGCGCCTGGGCGTCCGTTGACGTTTCCGACGGCGAGGAGACCCGGAAGGAAGAAGGCGTCTGAGGCGGTGTGAACGACGAGGGTGCGCCCAGAGGACAGGGTCGCTTCCAGCCGGCCTCCGCTGCTGGCGGGCGTGAGCACGATGGCGTCGAGCCGGCCGTCGCCGTCGATGTCGGCGCGCGCCCGGTAGACGAGGCGGGGCGACACGGCCGGCCCGCCCTGGCTGGCCGCGACGGCGACGCCTGCTCCAGCGCACACGGCTATGGCGATGGCGCACGCCAACGCCGGGATCGCGCGGAAGGAGAGGGCGGTTGCGATCCTCATCGCCCTCGAAGCGCAAGGAGCCGGCAGCACGGGTTCAGATAAGCGCCGAGAAGCGCGTCCAGATGTTTGTGCTCGCCGGTCCTTGGCAGTACACCGTCCCCGTGTAGCGACGGCCACGGCGATTGCATGTGATCAGAAAACCCACGCGTGAAGCCGGCGAATCCACTCGCATCTGACAGTTGCTCAGCTCGTGACAGACGTTCACGTAGTCCGTGACCACGTTGCCGGCAAGTCCGCACGCGGTAACTGCGGACGCGTAGATCGCAGGGTCTCCTTCCCGGCACCAGTGGGCGGCGGGTGTTGCCGCGCCCGCGCCGGCGGCCGGCGCAAAAGCTGCGATCACAACCGCGCTGACGATCAGGTTCCTGTGCATGGCCGTATCGTCGCGTGCGGGTGGATCGCGCGACATCCGCATCCAGCACCTGCTCCTTCCGGGAAAGTACTCGCTCAGCACCGCAATAGCCCGCCGTTTGTTCGGAGGGGTAGGATTGCGTCAAGGGTCGCCAGGCGGATCCTTCCTTCGATTCACGATGAGCTCGATTGAGGCCGACGCGACGGGCATGCCGGGTCCACTCGGCGGGTCGTTGACTCCCGCGGAGGCGGTTCGGCTGGCACGTGGCTACGTCGCCGCATACAACGACCGCGACCTCGAGGCGATGCTCGCGCTGCAGGACGAGAACGTCGTCAGCTACCCGTCGCGGCTATTCGGCAGCAGGCGGCACACCGGTCACGCAGGTGTCCGGGCATGGTGGGAGACAATGGTGGCCAGCGGCCGCTGGTACGAGGTCGTGATACGTGACATCCGCCTCCTCGACGCTGATCGAATCGCGGTTCTCGGAGAGATACGCGACCAGGGAGAGATGCTCAGTCCGTGGGGCGTGGTGGTGCGCGTCCGCAACGGACTGATCGTCGAATCGCGCTCCTATCTGAGCTCCGACGAACTGCTCGAGGAGCTTGGGTTGCTCGGGTAGGAAGCTCACGAACACGACGCACACCGCCAGCATCATCAGGACGCGGGCGAGCGTGTGGTAGGACCACCCACGTTAGTTTGCCCGCTCGCTTGCCACGGAGTTTCCCGGCTACGTTCTCAGTGTTCGGTACGGATGTCCGCGCCGCGACTCAGGCGTAGCGTCTAAGACATGGATTTGGTTGTCCTTCTGATCATCATCCTCATCGTCCTGGCGTTGGTGGGGAGCATTGCCGTGAGTCCGCTGCTGTGGGTTCTCGTGATCATCCTCGTGCTCTTCGCCTTTCTGGGTCGAGGCCGCTACTACGGGCGGCGAGGGTGATAGCTCGCTCTCGGCATCGCGGATCGCGGATCGCGGCGATCGCTTCCGCACCGTCCGCCGGCGTTCGCCTCGACGATCCACATCTTTGACCTGGTCCCTCGTCGCTAAGGCGACATGGATGGCCAGGACCCCCGCAACCCAGGAGGCCTGTGATGAGCGAGAAGACCGACAAGATCAGTGGTCGCGTGAAGCAAGCCGTCGGTGCTATCACCGGCGATGAGGACACCAAGTACGAGGGGCAGCGCCAAGAGGACAAGGGCAAGCTCAAGGGCAAGCTCGACTCGGCCGTCGACAAGGCCCACCACGCGCTCGAGGACCTGAGGGACAGGGCGGACAAAGCGTGACTGTCCGTTTCAGCGCCGAGCTGGGACCCGGCTCCATCGTGAGTCTTGGCGGGTGGACGCGCGAGCAGTGTCCACTGCTTGGAGAGCTGCACGTGAGTGGGATTCTCGCGAGAGCGGAGCTTCTGCGGTGAGTGTCTTGGCGTGGCTTGTAGTCATCCTTGTGCTGGTTGTTCTCGTGTTGGCGCTCGGTGTCTTCATGCGCCGCCGCCGGCGAGGGGGTGGCGTGATCGCCACCCGGAGAAAGCGATGAGGATGCTCGCTACCGGCTCGGCGATCCGCGGTCTACCCGTTGTGACGATCGACGGCGGCGAGGACGTTGCCGAGGTTCGCGACTTGATCTATGACCCGCAGGCCGGACGCGTCGTGGGTCTCACGCTCAACAAGCGTGGCTTTCTCGCCGGGCGCTCTCGTGAGGTGCTGGCAGCCGAGCAGATCCACGCAATCGGTCAAGACGCCGTCATGGTCCAGGATGAGGACAGCCTCGTCCTGCCGCACGACGCACCGGCGGACGTCGGTGAGCCGCCATCCGGACGCGACGTGACCGGCGATGAGGTCTTGACCGAGCACGGCACGAGCCTCGGCAAGGTACGAGACGTTGTCGTCCTGCTTGGAAGCAACGGAGAGGTCGTCGGCTACGAGATCGACGCGGCATCCGGCGGCACCGGCTACATCCCGTTGCCGACCCAACTGGCCGTGTCGGGCAGCACGCTGATCGTTCCCGAGGCCACGAAAGACTTCGTCGAGAAGGATCTCGTTGGGCTGGGCGCAGCGGTCGAGGACTTCCACTCGAGGCTGAGCGCGTCATGAGCGACAGTTTCACCGCGCTGTCGGGGCGAAAGGTGGTCAGCCAGACGAGCGCTGAGGAGCTGGGCGACGTTGCTCACATCGTGATCGACGTCAAGCGACACAAAGTCGCGTCGCTGATCGTGGGCAAGGGCCGCAAGGCCCTCGTGCTCGACTGGGACCAGGTCGGCGGGCTTGGCCCCGACGCGGTGATGGTCGCCGACGAGAGCGCTCTGCACGCGCCGCGCAACGATCACGAGAACGCAGCCGCCGACGGCAAGCTCGAGCTGATCGGCAAACGCGCACTCAGCGACATCGGCAACGACCTCGGCGAGCTCAGCGACGTGCGGTTCGACCCGAACACCGGGATCATCGAAAGCCTCGCGCTCGGCGAGCGCGAGCAGTCAGCAGAGTCGCTACTCGGAGCTGGATCCTACGCCGCGATCTTCCTGAACGACCGAGCCTGAAGCGCGCCATGTGCCTGTTCGCTCATCTCTCGTGTCTCGCGCGATGCCGCACCAGGCGTACGCCATTGACCGCGGCCGCAGCCTTGGCGTTGGTCGGCGCGCTGGCGCTCGGTGCGGCGGCGCCTTCACCCTCGTTGGCGGCTGGCTGGTCGCCCGCGGTGAGCGTGTCATCCCCACACGAAGCGATCAGCAACCTCGGGCTCGCGTCCGGCCCCAACGGCGACATGGTGTTCTGGCGCTTCTACGACCTCGCATCGCCGCCGCCGCATCACCTCCTCGCGCCGCCCGGCGCGAGCTACGCGACGGCACCGATCACCGGCGTGTTCCGCGCTCCGCATCGGCTGCCGGCGAGCTACGCCAGCGGAGCGCTCGTCGCCCTCGGCGGCGGCCGGGTCGCCCAGCTGATCCTTCACCGCACGGGCGTGAACACCGCCAAGCCGAGCGTCGCGATCGGCGACATCAACGGGCACTTCCGACCCCCGCTTCCCGTCGCAGGGACCGTCTGGGTGGGTAGCGCCAGCCTCGCGGGCAACCTGGAGGGTGAACTGCTGCTGGCCTGGATCAGCTCGCCGCGCGCCGCGCACCGGCAGGTCTGGGCGAGCGTGCGCCTGCCCGGTCGCGGCTTCGCCGCACCGCAGCTGATCTCCTCCTCGGCCAACGGCCTCGCCGTCACCGCATCCGTCGGCCCCGGCTCGCACACCCCGATCGCCGGCCGGGCCGCTTCGGACATGGTCGTCGCGTTCGACAGCAAGCGGGGCCGCATGCTGGTGCGGGTGCGCCCCCACGGACATGGCTGGGGAGCCGTATCCGACGTCGGCCCGGCGGCCGTCGGCAACGCCAACGAGGTCGCGACCCCCTACATCTCACGCAACGGGCGCATCGTCGTCGCCTGGTATCACCGCCAGCTCTCCGAGGGCGGAGAACAGGGGCCGAGCTACACCCAGGTCGCGGTGCGGCCGCCCAACCAGGCCAAGTTCCTGCCCGCGCAGACGCTCGCCAAGAGCCAGAACGGCCCGCTGAGCGGCGACATCGCGCTCGTCGGCGGCAACGGATATCCCCCTCTCGTGGCGTTCCTCGCAACAGCCTCCAGCAGCGAACCGACACCGGCCCGCTCGGTCGTACGGGTCTCCACGATCCACGGAGATCGGTTCTCCGCCGCGCGAACCGTCTCCCCTCCCGGGCAATGGGCGAACGATGTCGCAGCCGCAGTTGGTCCTGGCGGTCCGATCGTCACCTGGCTGGGCGGCCCCAACCCGCCGTTCTCGGCTCTCAGCCCCGGCGCCGCCGTCTACGCAGCACTGGGCGCACCCGGCCGCAATCGGTTCGGCGCCGCCGTCAAGGTCTCGCCGGCCGAGCACGTGCAGTCGGCCGTGCCGCTTCACATCGAAAGCGGCGACCTCTGGATCATCGCCTGGAGCGGCCTACCGAACTTCCTCTCGCCCCAGTCACCCGGCAGGTCGGTCGTGCGGGTCGCCACCTGCTGGACAGGCTGCGGATAGACAGCCAGAGGAGCGCTCTGTCTCAGAGCGTCTTGAGACGAGACCTCGTTGTCCTGCCGGACTTGAAGGTCAGCCGCGATATGCGCGCCCACGAGGCAACACCCGCAGCACCGAGACTGTACGCGTAGCTTGATCCACGCTGGCGGATCTGCGCGTCGAGCCGCCTGATGTCACGCTGTGCAGCACGGGTCAGCGCGACCCGCCACGCACCGCTCACGCGAGTTCGGCGCGAATCTCATCAAGGCTGACGGTCTCGCCGCGCGCAAGCTCCTCGCGCGCGACCTGAACCGCCGCCTCCTCCTCCGGGGTGGTCGGCTCGTCGTCGATGTGTGCGCTTTCGAGCAACTCATCAAGCCCACCGTCACGGCGGCTCGCTATGTACTCGAGCGTGTTCTCCGCCTCGCGCTCTGAAAGCTCCTCGACAACGACCCGCAGCTTCTCCTTGGCTGTCATGACCGCACCAACAGTAGCGTTCAGGTCGCGCCTAGAACCCCGCCGAAGCCACCACCGCCCGCCGCCCCACCCGCTTCCCCTCACCCACCTGCAGCTCCGCGAACGCCTTCTCGATCCCCTCCGCGAGCACCTCCACGTCGGGCGCGGCCATCCGGTCGGCGTTCAACCCGAACACCACCTGCCCGTCGTATGACAGGACCGCGATCCCGACGGTGTGTCCGGCGAACAGCGGCACGAGCGGGAGGATCTCGACGAGCGGCGCGCCGAGCGCATACAACCGCTGCTGAGGCCCGGGGACGTTGGTGATCGTGAGGTTGAACATCCGCGTGCCGCCGAACATCGACCGCGCGAGCAGCGCGCCGGCGAGCGGCGGGCCCATGTCGGCGAGGTCGACGATCGTCTTGCCGCCGGCGCGCTGCGAGCCGGCCTTGAGCGCCTCGGTGCGCTCGACCACGAGCTGGTAGCGCGCGAGCGGGTCCTCCTCCCCCACGGGCAACTCGACGAACAGCGACGTCAGCTCGTTGCCCATAGCGTGCTCCAGATCCTCCGGGCGGATGTTCACCGGCACCTGCGCCCGCAGATCGCTCTTGGGCAGCTCGTCGCCGCGCGAGAGCAGCAGGTGTCGCAGCCCGCCCGCGCACAGCGCGAGCACCACGTCGTTGACGGTCCCGCCGAGGCGCGCCTTGGTCGCCTTCACGTCGGCGAGCTCGAGCCGCACGGTCGCGAATTGGCGCGTGCCGCTCATCGGCCCGTTGAGGCTCGACTTCGGCGCCCCGATCACCTCCTCGCGCACGATCAGCTCCACAGCCGCGCGCACCTTCTCGAGCGACTCGCGCGGGTGCAGCGCCGCGCCGACGCCCGCGCGCGCCCCGCGCACGACGAGGCCCGGCGAGAACCAGAACCGGCCGCCGTCGCGCTGCTCTACCCGCTCCTCGCCCTCCGGCATCGGCGGCGGCTGCGGTGGCGAACCCTCGGGCGAGACGTCGAGCAGGACGTGCCCGATGTCCAGAGAGCCGACGCCGTCGACGAGGCAGTGGTGCGTCTTGCTCGCAAGCGCCCAACGCCCGTCCTCGAGCCCGTCGAGCAGCGTCATCTCCCACAGCGGCCGGCGGCGATCGAGCCGATGCGACCAGAACTCCCCCAGCCACTCGTGCAGCTCGGCCTCGCCGCCGGGGGCGGGCAGCGTCGCGTGGTGGACGTGGGCGTCGAGGTCGACGGCCTTCGCCGGCTCCCACGTGAGCCACGTGAGAGGTCCCGCGTGCACGCCCGAGAGCTTCTGCACGTAGCGCGGGAGCATCCCGACGCGTTCGCGGATGTGATCGCGCAGCGCGCCGATCGTCGGCGTGCCGCCGCCGGGGAGCGCGTCGAAGACGAGCGCCGCGCCGATGTGCATGTGCGCCGCCTCGTCGAACTGCTCCAGCTCGAGGAACATCGTGTCCAGCATGCTGAGCTGCTCGCTCATCTCCACCACTCTCCTCTCGACCTGATCCCCTTGAGAGCAAGCTATTCCGCGCCGCCCGCGAGGACATCGGCGTCGAGCCACGCAACCGATCCGTACTTCGCCACCTCGCGCCGCCATCCATGCGCTGCAAGATCGAATGTCCAGCTCGTGGAATCAGCCCAAGCTGCCGATGCGGTGAGCCGAGATGTCAACTCGAGACTCAAGTTCCGAAAAGGCCGAGATACGCGTGCCGCTGCCGCCGTCGATCCCGGAGGGACAGCCCGCGGAGGACCTCTGCCGTCTCGGCGAGGCGCTGAAGGCCCGCGCAGAGGACGTGCTCGGCCTGACGGTCGCGCGCAGCGCCGGCCCGGGCCACGAAGTCGAGCCGATGGTGCAGGACAGCTTCGAACGGATCAGCACGAGCTCCACGATCGCCGTGGCGCGATGGATCGCCGGCGAGGGCCTGGAGGTCGCTCGACAGGGCGGGCAGGAAACGTGGGAGATCTTCGGGGAGCTCGCCGCGACGCGCGCGGCCTCGCTCAACGAGGTAACGAGACGCAGCCTTTTTTGGAGAGATTCGATGGCCGACGTGCTGCGTGAGAGCGCCGCGCGGCTGGAGGTCTCGAACGATGTGCTCGCAGAAGCGTTGAACATCGTGCAGCTGAGCCTCGAGTTCAGCCTCGTGCAGATGTGCGAGTGCTTCGAGATCGAGCGCCAGCGCGCCGACGAAGAGCTCAGGCGGCGCGAGGGCGAGCTGGCGTTCCTCGCCACGCATGACTCGCTCACGGGCCTGCCCAACCGGACGCTGATCCTCGATCGCGTCACGCAGATGCTCGCCCGCTCGCGCCGCACCCAGACGCCGGTGACGGCGCTGTTCATCGACCTCGACAACTTCAAGTCGATCAACGACACGCTCGGCCACGGCGTGGGCGACGAACTGCTGCAGGCGGTGGCCGCTCGGCTGAGCGGCGTGATCCGCGACATCGACGCGCTCGGGCGACTCGGCGGCGACGAGTTCGTCGTGATCTCCGAGGCGCTCGCGCTCACCCCGGGCCCCGAGCTGATCGCCGAGCGCCTCCTCAGCGCGCTCCAGCCTCCGTTCAAGCTGGGGCCGGACGGGCAGACCCCCCTCACCGTCACCGCGAGCATCGGGATCGCGACCGGGGAGGCGACCACGGCCGAGGATCTGCTGCGCGACGCGGACATCGCGATGTATCGCGCGAAGTGGGACGGCAAGAACCGTCATGTGGTGTTCGAGACCAGCATGCACGACACCGTCCAGGACCGGATGGAGCTCGAGATGGACCTCCGCGAGGCCCTCAGGAGCGAGCAGTTCTTCCTCGCCTACCAGCCCACCCTCGACCTCAGCGACATGCGCCCGACGGGCGTGGAGGCGCTGATCCGCTGGAAGCACCCCGACCGCGGCATCGTCCAGCCGGACGACTTCATTCCCCTGCTCGAGGAGACGGGGCTGATCACGGACGTCGGCAGGTGGGTGCTGCACGAGGCCTGCAGGCAGGGCGCCGCGTGGCACGAGGCGGGGTATCGGATCGGCATGGCCGTCAACGTCTCCGGGCGTCAGCTCGACAGCGACCAGCTGATCCTCGACATCGAAGGCGCGCTCGACGGCAGCGGACTCCACCCCGAAGCGTTGACGATCGAGCTCACCGAGACGACGATCATGCGCGACATCGAGGAGACCGCCCGCCGCCTCGTGCAGATCAAGCAGCTCGGCGTGCGGATCGCGATCGACGACTTCGGCACCGGCTACTCCTCGCTCGCACACCTCCAGCGCTTCCAGGTCGACGCTCTGAAGATCGACCGCTCGTTCATCTCGGGACTGACCGACAACCGCGAGGGCGAGACGCTCATCCACACGCTCGTGCAGCTCGGCAAGACCCTCTCGATCGAGACGCTCGCTGAGGGCATCGAGCAGCAGCAGGAGCTGTCGCTGCTCAAGAACCAGGACTGCGACAGCGGACAGGGGTTCCTGTTCGCCCGTCCGCTCGACGTGGCCGGCACCGAGGCGTATCTCAGGGATTGGGCCGCGAACAACGCGCCCGCCTCCGCGCACGCGCCGAAGCACGCGTAGCGGCCGACTGCGTCGCCGCCCGGGAGCGAGCGGGGTCAGTAGTAAGGCGCACAGAGCCGAGGAGAGTCCCCCGATGCCCCGGGGCTCGCGGCAACGCAACCTTGCAGGGCGAAGCCAACGCTCCCCCTCGAGATGCCACGCCCAACCGACCAGCTCCCGTCCCCTCCCCCGTCGCTCTCCGCCGCACACGGCGCGGAGCTGACCGCGCTCACCGAACAGGCGCTGCGGCGCCAGCGCCGAGCGCTCGCGCTCGCGCTCGACGCGGCGTTCGATCACATACCGCGACTGCTGCGCGGCGCGGTGCGCAGAGCGCTCGGCACATGAGCCGCAAGTCCGAGAGCCGCGCGGAGACCGCGAAGCTCGCGCGCCTGCTCGGGGTCTCCGATCCGCAGGCGCTCGCTTTCCTGGAGAAGGCCCCGGCGGCGGAGCTGCGTGAGTACCGCGAAGCGATCACCGACCTGCTCTATGACGACGACCAGGAGCTGCTGCAGCGCGCGGCGGACGCCGCCCGGCTGCTGCCGGCGCGCACGCTCGCGGCGATCGGCGAGAGCGCGCTCGGCCCGCTGATATGCGCGCGCCTCACCGGCCTGCTCGAGCCAAGCCGCGCCGTGGAGATCTCCAACCACTTCTCGATCGACTTCCTCGCTCAGCTCGCCGCCGAGCTCGACCCACGCCGCGCGGTGGCGGTGGTGACCGCGATCGCCACCGACACCGTGGTCGCGGTGTGCGCGGTGATGGCGACCAGCGGCGAGCACGTGGCGATGGGGCGGTTCGTCGCGCACCTCGACGACCACACGCTCGGTCTTTGTGTCGGGGCGCTCAGCGACGAGGACCTGCTGCGGGTGGCGTTCGTGACCGAGGGCGAGGAGCGCCTCTCCTCGATCTTCGAGACCGTCGGCGCAGAGCGCGCCGCGCGGATCGTCGAGGCGGCGAAGAGGAACGGCCTCGCGGAAGAGGCGAAGCACGTCACCGAACGCCTCGCCGTAGGAAAGCCGTAACTGACAAGCCCTCAAATGTCATCCCGGCGATAATGCGCGCCACGTCACACGAGACAAGGGAGTGGGATGACAGGACGATTTGGAGCGACGATCGAGATCGAGCGTCCGATCGAGGAGGTGTTCACCTTCCTTGCCGCCGGGACGAACGATCCGAAGTTCAGCCCGCGTGTGCTCGAGATCGCGAACACGACCGGCGAGCCGGTCGCGGTGGGCACCGTGTTCGCGAGCACCGTCAAGGACGCCGGCATGAAGAGCAAGCGCGAATTCAAGATCACCGAGCTCGACGCACCCACGCGGATCCGCTGGAGTGAGATCTCCAAGAACCTCGTCGTCGCCTCCGAAGGCGGCTACGACCTCGCAAGCGACGGAGAGGGCACGTCGCTGACGTTCTTCAACGTCCTCGAGGGGCATGGCTTCGGAGGACTGATCGCCCGCTTCGCTCTGAGCGCCGCGCGCAAGGACGCCGACGCGTTCGCAGGGCGAATCAAGGTGGCGGTCGAGGCTTCCTGAGCTACGCCTACGCGGCGGGCTCGACGCTCAGCTCTTCTTCTTCGTCCGCCGGGGGCGCGAGCAGGTACACCACAGCAGCGAGCCCCACGAGGGACCCCGACTCGAACACGATCACGCGGAGCGCCCCCGCCACGATTTCGCCCTTGTCGCCCGAGAAGCTGTCGACGCCCGACCGGCTGAGCTCTTCCACCAGCCCGTAGATCTCAAGGCCCGCTAGCCCGAGCGCCGCCCCCAGCATCCCGCACACGAGAAAGAACGCGAGGCCCGCCACCCGCCCATCCGCTAGATCCGGCAGCCAGCGGAAGCTCGCGAGCACGCCCACGCTCATGGCGCCCAGGAAGACAAGCACCGGGATGAACACGACACACATCCTTCCCCTACCACCGGACGGACCAGTCCGACTGGATGGATCCCTCGCTACGCCGCGCGCAACGCCGCTGCGAGCGAGCCTTCCGTCTGCGGCCCGCGCAGCACCGCGCGTATGTGTCCGCTGCCGTCGAGCACGAACGTGGTGGGCAGGCCGGTGATGCGGTAGGCGTTGCCGACCGTCCCTTCCGCGTCGCGCGCGTTCGGGAACGTCCACGCGTAGCGCCTGAGGAACGTCCGCGCGCCGGAGAGCGCATCGCTCCAGTTCACGCCCACCACCCGTCCGCGTCCGTCCGCGCTACGGGAAAAGCGCTCGATCGCGGGCGCCTCGTGCGCGCACGGCCCGCACCAGCTCGCCCAGAACACCACCAGCGCGGGCCTGTGGCCGTCCGCGGAGAGCATGCTCGACAGCGTCTGCGAAGGTCCGACGAGGCTTTCGCGGGGAAGCGCGGGCGCGAGACGCCCACCGCGGCTCGTGTGTTCGCCGGCCAGGCCGAACACCGCGAGCGCCACGATCGCCGCGACCGCCAGCAGCGTCCAAGCAAACATCCGCGGCTTGACGCGCATCCTCGCCCCCGCTCAGCGCGTGGCCAACAGCGGTGCGTCGTGGGCGATGTCGCTCGGCTGGAAGTTCGCGGCGTAGATCGTCATGCGCTTGCCCGATCCGGTGATCCCGTAGATGAGACCGGAGTGGTTGACGAACTCCGGCTGCTTGACGTCACGTTCGGAGCCCACCCCCCACGCCTTCCACGCGGCCACCAGTTCCTTCTGCGAGCCGACCAGGTACTGCATCCGTCCGGTCATCTCGTGGCGAGCGAGAAACGCCGCCACGGCCTTGCGCGTGTCTCCGCGCGGGTCGACCGACACGGCGATCATCGCTGTCTTGGACGCCGCGACGTGACTCATGAGGTTCTGCGCGACGCGCAGGTTGGAGGTGATCAGCGGGCAGACGTCGGGGCAGTGCGTGTAGATGAACGTCACGAACACCGCCTTGCCCTTGTAGGAGGCGAGGTCCACGCGCTGCCCGAGGTAGTTGCGCAGCGAAAGCGGCGGCGCGGCCCTCACCGGCGTGAGCAGACCCTCCGCGTCGAATTTCGCGTTCTGTGCCTGCGGTTTCTTGGTGGAGCCGGAGGAGCCGCCCACCGTCAGCAGCGCCACGCCCCCCGCGACCACCACGAGGACGACCAGCAGCAGGAGCACGCGAAGGTCGATTGCGTCTTTGCGCTGCACAGAGCGAACTTATCAACGCGAGGGCCCCCGCGCGCCGCCCGCCGTCGGCAAGAAAGCTTGCAGACCTCCCCATGTGATGCATCTTGCAAAGAGATCTGGTAGCTTGGCGCCCGTCGTGCCGAGTCCTCAGCCCCACGGGGCATGAGGAGCGGGGGACCCATTGCAGCCACAGGCTGCGGGGGCGAATCGCCACAAGTGTGGCGTAGCGTAGACGTTTACGCGAGCCCGACAGCTAACCCCGTAGGCGCCATGCAATTGAATTGGAGAAAGGACGCCCACGCATGTCGGGATCCCCACGCGATCTTGCAGCGCTCGATCACTGGAACGAATCGCTTCGACGTTCACGCGAACGTCGTGTCAGGACCAACCGTGGGCGCGTGCGCTCCACCCAGGGCAGCTCCTCGCTGGCGCTGCTGCTCGACGTGCGCAGCCTGCCCCACGAGCGTGATCTCGCCGACGAGCAGCCGTGGCACCTCTCCCTCGGCCGTTCGCGGGCGCGCAGGCGCGCCGCTGAGCTGCGCTTCTCGCCGTCCAGCACCCGCGCCAAACGCGTCTCGCTCGGCGCGCTCGCGGCGCTCACCGTCGGCCCGACCGCGACGATCGGCGGCCAGGCCGCCATCGCGACGGCGGCGACCGGCCCCGAACCGACGACCACGACCGAACACACGATCACGCTCAGCTCGGGCGACGAAGGCCGCCAGGTGGAACTCCTGCAGAAGGCCCTCGGCGACGTGGCGGTCGACGGCGTGTTCGGCCCGGCGACCGAAGCTGCGGTCGAAAAGTTCCAGGCGAGCAGGGGATTGACCGTCGACGGCATCGTGGGACCCGCAACGGGCGCCGCGCTGCGCGGCGGCACCGGAACGGCGTTCGCGGCGAGCCTGTCCGCCCCGGCCCTCAGCTCAGAAAGCGAAGCATCTTCGGGCGCCACCGGCGAAGGCAGCGGCGGCGAAAGCGCCGTCAAGCAGCTGCAGGCAGCGCTGCACCTGTCGGTGGACGGCAACTTCGGCCCCGAAACAGAGGCGGCGGTTCGCCGTCTGCAGGCCCGTCACGGTCTGACCGTCGACGGGATCGTGGGACCGGGCACGTGGAACGTGGTCGGCGTGAGCGGCAAGGAAACGCTCACCCCCCCGGCATCCGCGGTCGCCGCCGTCGCCACCCATCACCACCATGCGCACGCGGTCGCGGCGAGCGCGGAAGGCGGCGAAGGCGGCGGCAACGCCGTCGCGCGGCTTCAGTCCGCGCTGCGCCTGCCCACCGACGGAGAATTCGGCCCCGCGACGGAGGCGGCGGTGCGCCGGCTGCAGGCGCGCCACGGGCTGACCGTGGACGGCGTCGTCGGCCCCGCGACGTGGGCGCTGATCGGCATCGGCAACGAGGAAACCCTCACTCCCCCGGCCTCGGCGAGGGAAGCGAGCGGGTCCGGGTCGAGCAGTGAAACGGGTGAAGGCTCGAGCGTGATCTCGCGTGTGATCGCTGCGGGCGATGAAATCGCGACCCGCCCGTATGTGTGGGGCGGCGGTCACGGCTCGTTCCAGTCGGTCGGCTACGACTGCTCGGGCTCGGTGTCCTACGCGCTGCACGGCGCTGGCCTGCTCAGCTCGCCGGAGGACTCGAGCGCACTGGAGTCCTACGGCGAAGCGGGACCCGGCCGCCACATCACGATCTACGCGAACTCAGAACACGCGTTCATGGTCGTGGACGGCAAACGCTTCGACACGGTCGCCCTGGCCGAGACGGGCACGCGCTGGTCGAGCAGCATGACCTCCACCGCAGGCTTCGTCGCGCGTCACCCCGACGGGCTGTAGCGAACACGCGCGCGGGAGATACCGCCGCCCGAGCGTCTCATCTCAAGCGCGATCTAGCTTGCGGGGATGCTCGCGCGGGCTCACGCCTTCACCATCGAGGGACTCCACACTCGTCACGTGACGGTCGAGGTGGATGTCCGCCCCGGCCTGCCGGCGTTCACGATCGTGGGGCTCGCGGACACCGCGGTGCGCGAGGCGCGCGAGCGCATCAACGCGGCGATCCGCAACTCGGGCTATGAGTTCCCGGCGCGGCGGATAACCGCGAACCTCGCGCCGGGCGACGTTCCCAAGGCCGGCCCCGGCCTTGACCTTGCGATCGCGTGCGCGGTGCTCGCCGCCAGCGGCCAGGTCCACGGCGAGCGGCTCGCGAGCGTCGCCCTGTTCGGCGAGCTCGCGCTCGACGGCGGCGTGCGAGCGGCGCACGGAACGCTCGCGGTCGCGCAGGCCACGCGCGCCGCCGGCCTCGCCGGTCTGGCTCTCTCCCCCTCACGGGCGCACGAGGCAAAGCTGATCGACGGGCTCGAGGTGGCGGCCGTGGAGAAGCTGCGCAGCGCCGTGCGCGTGCTCGAGGGCGGAGCGGGCGACCCGCTGCCGCGAGCGAACCCCGACCTCCCGGCGGTATACGACGCGAGCGCGACGACGATCGACCTGCGAGACGTGCGCGGTCAGGCTCACGCGGTGGAGGCGCTCGTGATCGCGGCGGCCGGGGCCCACAACGCGCTCCTGAGCGGAGCGCCCGGGACCGGCAAGACGATGCTCGCGCAGCGGGTCTGCTCGATCCTGCCGCCGCTGAGCACCGACGAGGCGATCGAGGTGACGCGCATCCACAGCCTGATGCTGGGCACGCGGGTCGAGCAGCTCGCCCGCGCCCGTCCGTTTCGCGCGCCGCATCACACCACCACCGCCGCGGGTCTCGTCGGCGGCGCGCGCCGCGGCTGTGTGGGCGAGGTCGTGCTGGCCCACAACGGCGTGCTGTTCCTGGACGAGCTGTCGGAGTTCTCGCGCTCGGCGCTGGAGGCATTGCGCCAGCCGCTGGAGGACGGCTGTGTGGCGATCGCGCGAGCGAGCCACTCCGCGGTCTACCCCGCGCGATTCATGCTGCTCGCCGCGACGAACCCCTGCCCGTGCGGCTACGCGGGCGAGCTGGAGCGGTGCGGGTGCAGCGAAGCGCAGCGGGCGCGTCACGCGCGCCGCCTGAGCGGCCCGCTGCTGGACCGCGTCGACCTGCTCGTCAACCTCACACGAGCCGGCGCCCACAGCACCTCCGCGACCGCGCCGATCAGCTCCGCGCAGGCGCGTGATCGGGTGCTCGACGCGCGCGAGCGCCAAGCGCACAGGCTGAGCGCGCAAGGCGTGTCGGTTAACGCGCACATGGATGCGCGCCTCCTGCGCGAGCACGCGCGCCTGGATGAGAAAGGCGAGGAGATGATGCGCGCGGCGTGCGAGCGCGGGCTGCTTAGCGTGCGAGGAGAGCATCGCGCTTTGCGCGTCGCGCGCACGATCGCCGACCTGCGCGGCGCACAGCGGGTGCGAGCGCGCGACGTCGGAGCCGCCCTCGCGCTGCGTACGAGCACGGCGCCCGGACACGGCCGGCTCGCGTGATGCCCTCCACGCGAGCCGCGGACGTCAACGGCGCGTGCGTACCGTGCCTGCGCCGCAGCTGGCTGCTCGCCAGTCTGAGCGGCCCGCTGGAGTACTGCGCGCGCGATCGCGAGCGGCTGCAGGCGCTGCTCGCAGTCGAGGACGCCGAGCTGATCGACGCGATCGGGGGCCGACGCCGCGCCGAGCTGCGCGGCGAATACGCCTCGTTCGGTGCCCACTCGCTGCACCGGTGTGCAGGGGCGCAGGCCCTCTGTCGCCACGACCCCCGCTACCCGCGAGCGCTGCTCGACGCCACCGGAGCGCCGCGGATGCTGAACGTGCTCGGCGGCGCGGAGCGCTTGGTGGAGCTGTGCTCGGCGCCGGCGGTGGCGATCCTCGGCAGCCGCAGGCCGAGCGACTACGGTCGAGAGACCGCGCGCGGGCTCGCGCGTGGTTTGAGCGCGAGCGGCGTGAGCGTGATCGCTGGCTGGCAGGACGGCATCGCGATCGCTTCACACGAAGGCGCGCTGGAAGCGGGCGGCGCGACGGTGGCGGTGTTGAGCGACGGCATCGAGGCGACCACGCCGGTGAGGCGCCGCGCGCTGCTGGGTCGGCTCGCCCGCGCCGGCTGCGCCGTGTCGGAGCTGCCGTGCGACCGTGCCGGGAGGCGTTGGGGGCAGCTCGCGAGCGAGCGCACGGTCGTCGCGCTGGCGGCGGTGGCGATCGTGGTCGAGGCGGAGCAGACGGCGGGCGATCTCGCCGCGGCGGGGCTCGCGGAAGCCCTCGAGCGAACCATAGCGGCGGTCCCCGGCCGTGTCACCTCGCCGCTGTCGCGGGGCACCAACGCGATGCTCGCGCGCGGCGCGAGCATCGTGCGCGATGCGCAGGACGTGCTCGAGCTGCTGTATGAGGCCGACCCGTCGCGGGCGCGAACGGCCAAACCGGAGTCCGGACCGGCGGCGGGCGCACCGCTCGACGCGAGGCTGCAGGGTCTGCTCGAGCGGGTGGGCACAGGCAGCGACACCCCCGACAGCCTCGCGCGCGAGGGCCTGAGGCTCGACGACGCGCTCGCGGGTTTGAGCGAGCTCGAGCTGATGGGGCTGCTGAGCCGCGGAGACGGCGGGCGCTACCTTCCAGCGAGCCCGACGTCGGCTGCCACGCGCATCCCAAATAGCTGACTGCTGACTGTGTAAACACGGTTTCCAGCGGCTGCAAGCGAGGTTTCAGCCGTCTAGGACGAATGCCCCGTCCTAAAGACAGAGACACGGACGGTCGACTCTGTTGCTTGAGATGATGGATCAGCTCGCAGCCCGGAAGGGATGATCACGGATGCCCTCTACACCGGGCCGCACAGGGGAGCGGGCCGAGCGAGAGCGGGCCGCGCGCAAAGCGCAGGCCGACCTCGAGCTGCAGCGCCTCGGCGAGGCGCTGAAGGCACGCTCCGGCGACGTGGTCGACGATGTGGTGAGGCGCACCCAGGCCGCCGGCGCGGACGTCGATGACGTAACCCGCGCGAGCCTCGAATCGGTCGGCAACGCCGCGACGAGCGCGGTGGCGCTTTGGATGGCCGGCGGCAAGCCCGACGCGGGCAAGGACACCGCGAACGAGGTGTGGGGGACCTTCGGCAACCTCGCCGCCCACCGCGCCGCCCCGCTGGACGAGCTGACGAAGCGGTGCCTGCGCTGGCGCGACTCGGTCAACGGCGTGCTGCGCGACAGCGCCGCGAGCATGGACATCTCGCTGGAGTCGCTCACGAGGGCGATCGCGATGACGCAGATGACCCTCGACGCGACGCTGGTGAGCATGTGCGCGGTGTTCGAGCGCGAGCGCAAGCGCACCGACGAGGAGCTCGAGCACAGGCAGGAGGAGCTGGCGTTCATGGCGACGCACGACCAGCTGACCGGCCTGCCGAACCGCACGCTGATCGTCGACCGCGCGGAGCAGATGTTCGCTCGCGCCCGTCGTCGTCAGACCCCGGTGGCCGCGCTGTTCATCAACCTCGACAACTTCACGAGCATCACGGACACGCTCGGGCACGCGATCGGCGACGAGCTGGTGCAGGCGATCGCGGCGCGACTGGATGGCGTGGTTCGCGACTCCGACGCGCTCGGGCGCCTCGGCCGTGACGAGTTCGTGCTGCTCGCCGAGGAGATCTCGCTCGCGGCCGGCCCCGAGCTGATCGCCGAGCGCATCCAGGAAGCTCTGAAGGCGCCGTTCAACATCGGGGCGAGCGAGCTGACCGTCACAGCGAGCATCGGCATCGCGAGCGGCGAACGCGCATGCGCGGAGGATCTCCTGCGCGACGCGGACATCGCGATGCACCAGGCCAAGTGGGGTGGGCGCGACCGCTACGTGATGTTCGAGTCCGGCATGCAGGACCTGATCCAGACGCGCATGGAACTGGAGATGGCCCTCCGCGGGGCGCTCGAGCGCGAGGAGTTCTTCCTCGTCTACCAGCCGACGTTCTCGCTGCGTGGGATGCACCCCACGGGCGTGGAGGCGCTGCTGCGCTGGAGACGTCCCGACCGCGGGACCGTCCAGCCGAACGACTTCATCCCGCTGCTCGAGGAGACGGGCCTGATCGTGTCGGTGGGCAAGTGGGTGCTCGAGGAGGCCGCGCGCCAGGGCGCCGCGTGGCGGGCCGCAGGGCACCCGATCGGCGTGGCGGTGAACGTGTCCGGGCGCCAGCTCGACCACGACCAGTTCGTCACCGACGTCGAGGAAGCGCTCACCAACAGCGGGCTCGCGTCGCACGCGCTGACGCTCGAGATCACCGAGACGACGTTGATGCGCAACACCGAGGAGACCGCCACGCGCCTGCGAGCCGTCAAGGATCTTGGGGTGCGGATCGCGATCGACGACTTCGGCACCGGCTACTCCTCGCTGGCGCACATCCAGCGATTCCCCGTGGATGCGCTGAAGATCGACCGCTCGTTCATCTCCCAGCTCGCGGACAACCCCGAAGGCGAAACGCTTATCCGCACGCTCGTGCAGCTCGGCAAGGCGCTCTCGATCGAGACGCTCGCCGAGGGCATCGAGCGCGAGCACGAGCTGTCGCTGCTGCAGGCTGAGCAGTGCGACAGCGGGCAGGGGTATTTGTATGCGCGGCCGCTGGAAGCGCACGCGGCGGAGGACTTCCTCAACAACTGGCGGCTGGACAGCGTCACCGCCGCGCCTGCGAGCGTGCGGGTCGCTTGAGCCTCCGCAACGGCGACTCTCTCCTCCCTACTTGCCCGACGCCTGCCCTTCGGCCTCGATCTCTTCGACGCGGACCATGAAGGCGGACAGTCGAACGCCGATCCCGTCCGCGAGCGTGAGCAGCAGGTCGTAGCCTGGGTCGACCTGCCCGGATTCGAGGGCCCGGATACGCGCCGGTGCGACACCCGTGGCGGCTGAAAGCTCCTCGACGCTCACGCCGTGCCGCTCGCGCACCTGGCCGATCGCGAGGCCCAGCACGTGCAAGTCATGCTCATCCTGTGAGTTTCCAGAAACGAAAGCCTCCCAAATTGCGTGAAGACACTTGTCTGAGATCACGATACCCCATATATGGGTTATCGCGACTCGCACCGATGCGTCACGCTGGCGCCCATGCCACGTAAGAGGAAGTCCAAACCGCGCAGCTCAGACCACGCAGATCTCGCCCAGGCGATCGAGCTCTTCATCGCCGAAGACGCCGAGATGACACAGGAATCTGTGGCGGCTGACGGCGGGCTGAGCACCAAATTGGTCAACTCGTATGCCCTGGGTCTGGGCAACCCCACCTACAGCAATTTGCTGAAGCTGTGTAAGGGCCTGAACGTCACGCCTGGCGAACTCATGACCCGCGTCGATGATCTGCGCGAGAAGCGGTCTCGGCGGTAGCCACGAGACTCAGAAAGGCGTATCAGGGCTCCGGAAGCCGCGTGACGACGATCTCACACGCCGCCTTCGACGAACGAGAGCTGCAAACTCTGAGCGACCGAAGCGCTTCCCTCCAGTGGGAATTCCCACGACACAGCTGCACCGTTGTCCTGCAGTTCCGAGCAGGTGCAGGCGCCAGGGAGAAGGGCCTGGGTCGCCACATCGGTCCAGATGGTCGAATAGAAGTCCTCGACGCTCTGTGCACCGGGAGTCTGCGGCGTGAGTCGCTCCTGGAATTGCGAGCCATCGCCTTCTTCATGGACGCACCCCGCCGACTGGGAGGCCGAGTCGAAGCTGCCGGTGCCGATGTCTGATTCGCCGGCGTAGCAATCCTGAGCGTGATAGAGCGTCACCTCGCTGCTGTCGCCGTTTGCGCTGCTCACCGCGTAGGACGAGTTGATCTTCGTATCGCCGGTGACCCAGCTGTCGGTCTCGGTGAGCTGCAGTTCCGTCCCTGGGGCCACCACGGCCGTGGTCAGAACGTACGGTTCGGCGGCAGTACCGGCCCCGGTGAGAGTCTGCCCGGACGGCATCCACGGGGTGTAGCTCCCGAGGTTCTCGCCGGCCGGAATGTTGGCGGGGCCGTAGAGTTCTCCCTGATAGGCGATGAACGTGCCGCAGGCGTCGTTGCCGCTGTAGTCGGTGTAGAGCTCGTCGTGTTCGTCCTCCTGGCTCACGAGCGTACACGCGAGATCCGGGGTCACGGCAAAGCTGCCGATGTGGCGCGTGGCGCTCGGGGGAGGCGGCGGTGGCGGCGGAGGTGGCGGAGGAGGCGGAGGATGGGCAGCACAGAAGTTGCCCCCTAGCTGATCGGTGAAGAGGGCCGGCGTCGATGGAGTGCTGAGGTGCCAGTCGAGCAGCTCGCCCTCAACGGAGAAGGCTCCGAACTCCGCATCCCACTTGCACGAGCCTGGCTGAGCGCTGAACTTCAGGTCTGCGCCGACGTTCAGCGTGACACTTCCGACGCCGCCGACGCCTATCCCCGCCTTGACGGTGAGTCCAATCCCTGCGCTTGCCTGGGCGATGGTCTGCGCGGTCAGGCTGAAGTGCGGGTTCCCGAAGGAGACTTCGGGGATCAACAGGAGAGCCGGCGGGACACCGATCGTGTGACCGCCGGCGTTGACTTCGATGGAGCCTCCCGTGTGGAGGGCACCGCCCACGGCCACCGATCCGCTGAGGTCGCCTTCGATGCCCGCCGTGACGGGAATCGGGCCCGCCATACCGTCCGCATAGAAGGACGCGCCGACGGAGCAGGAGATTCCAACTGCGGCTGTGACGTCAACGCCGGCTTCGACGTCGAAATGCACCGATGCCCGCACGCCGTCTTTGATGTGGACGCCAAAGACATCCACGGTCGACCATCCACCCGAGAACGAGACGTTCTTGATTCGCCTGTAGGGAGATATGCCGCTCGCAGACCCACAGCCAGCATCGGCGGCTACCGCCTGCGTCTCCTGAAGCGGGACATTGAATTCGAAGTTGGGGGCCACCTGATAGATGCTCGCCGCGGTGAGCGAGACCGAAGTCGTGCCAGGCCCATAGGCGACCGATACGACATCCGAGAGCAGGCCACGTGGCAGGCTCAGACTCGGCGGCAGCGAGAGCACCGCACCGCGTGCCAGTGCCACGTGGCCCTTCAGGACGATGCGAGAGGGGTTCTCCGGAGCGCCCACAACCGATATGACTCCACCGCTGAGGACCTTCAGGCCTGGGTTGACGATCGTCGTGTACCTGCCCACCAGCAATGAGCGGTGTCTGGCCAGTACTCGTACTGTGATGCTCCGCTTCAAGGCCGTCGCCGTCGCGCCCCGCTTGATCGCCCCGCTGGCATGCAGGAGCGTCACGCGGTTCAATGTCAGACGGTAGGCACCGGCCGGCAGCCTTCCGATCGTGACTTCGCGCCCGACGATTGCCCGGCGCAGTCCACGCGGACCACTCAGCACTCCCGCCGGGCGCTCACCCCTCGGCAGCCCCAGCACACGAACCGTCACCGAGCCCGAACGTGCAGCCGCGGATGACGCGGCCGTACTGGCACCCGCCGCACCTGCATCCGCGAGCGCCAGCGACATCATCGTGATCGCAACCAATAGCCGCATTCCCCGCACAGTTCAAGCCTACTGAATTTGCGCGCGGGAGAAGTGTCTCTCCGCGGCGTGCGAACCAGCCCGCGGCCGCGGGACCTCGGGCTCGAGCGTCAAGCTCAGGGCAAGCAGCGCCTCAGAGCTGAAGGATTAGCTAGCAGTCCGCCACGTTGGGGTCGACAAATGGAGTGCCGTGAAGGCTCCCCGAGGTCTGCCCGTTGTTATAGAAGGCATCCGCCGATGCGTAGAAAGCACCGTTCCAGGGGCTCGACGCGATTCGGTACCACCATGTGTTGCCATCGCTGACCCGGAACCCTGGAATCTTGCATGCAATCTGCACCGTCGCATTCGAAGGGATCGCCGGGCCTTCGCTGCCACCCGCATTCACGTAGTTCGTCCATGTATGCGTCACACCACCTGTCGTCTCGAGGTAGCTCGGAGCGGGAGGCTGAGGAATCGGCTGGGGCTGAGGCTGGGGTACGGGCGTTTCAGTAACGGTCCCCATACGCCAAATGGTCACACGTAGCCCGTACTTCTGCCCTGCCGCGTAGGGATCCCAAGGATGGTGCCTCACAACATCGTCCAGCATGAAGTTCGAATCAACGACATCAAAGGTGTTCGAACCTGCGCTATGCGAGACGACGACCGCAGTATGCATGCCTCGATAGTAGTTGGCGATATCGCTGGGATTGTCCAGCTGGATGATGTCCCCCTCGACCGCATCGTCTCGGGAGATCTGCTGGCCACCGTTGCGCGCATAGTTCGTGTAATAGTCGGTACCCATGCGCTGCGTACCTCCAGACGCTTGGGCTACCCAGTCGTTGACAGCCTGCTTGCACTGCCCATGATCAAGCGGGCCGGGCGTAAAGAGGTTCTGCCCAACCTTGCCGAGCCCAATTTCAGCTATCCGCGAGTTCGGGTAGTCACCGCCGCCGAGCTGTCCCACGGTCGGAGCCTCTTCCTGTGATCCGGACGTGCCGGCAACAAAGCCTTGTTCATCTGGAGTTGGGGCGCCGGGAATCCCCGTGTTACGCACCCCAGCCACGGCAACGCGAAATCGCACCGTTGCAGAGCGAGCCCCACATCTGACCTTCAATACACGCGGACCGGCAGCAGCTCTGGCACTGATGTAGACCCTGGTTCGGCCCGACGTGATCTTGCGCTCGTAGCGGGCCCGAGCTCCATACCGGTCAGCCCTCAATGACAGGACGCAACGCTGCCCACGACTGGCGCTCAGCCTTACCGTCAGGACATCGCCGGCGCCGACAGTCGTCGGCGAAACGCTGACACGCGGTCCCGAAGCAGCGTTTGCAAGCCCCGAACCCGGCCCCGCGAAGACCAACGCAGCCGAGATGCACACAATGCTCAATCGCGTCGTCATTCCGAACACCCTAACAGTCCCAGATCTCACGCAGCCCCGCCGTCCGTTTCTCGGCGTGTGCATATGCGGATGAAAGGTCAAGGGCTTCGCGATCTCTTCTTCAGGATCCCTGAGGGCGCTGCTTGAGGCGCGAGGTCGCGTTCAGGTGACACAGCGATCGCACAGCACCCGCAGGTGTGTGCATCACGTCTGTTTGGTCGTTGCAGTGCCGGCAAAGTGACCGACATCGGCAGGGGGCCGCGACGACGGTCGGCTTGGATCGGTCGTTGCAGCGTGCGACAGTACGAGCGATGGAATCGGCTCGTGTGACGCTCAGCGGCGACCTGTCGGGCGACTACGTGGTCGAGGAACGTCGTCCCGATGGCTGTGTGGTCTTGCGCCCTGATTTGAGCGTCAAGGCGATGCTCTCTCGCAATGACGAGCGCGAGCTAACCCCGGAGGAGTTCGAGCAGCACTTCGGGACGCTGCCCACAGACGGTGAGGGCTGACGCTCCAGCGCCCCCTCCCCTGTCATCCCGAACCGACCGCGACTGTCGGCGCTATCGTTTGACAGACCAATGAGCGCAGAACGCATGTTTGATGTCGTGATCGTGGCCGAGCCAGAGGGCGGCTACAGCGTGTTCGTGCCCGAGCTTCCGAGTGTCGCCACTCAGGGCGAGACGATCGAGGAAGCACGCGCGAACGCCCAAGAGGCAATCGAGGGGTATCTCGAAGTGATGCACGAGGATGGCCTTCCCATCCCCTCGGTGCATCGTGACCGCGTAGCGGTCCACGCCGCGTGAGCCAGACCCCAGCCGTCACGGGCAAGCAGCTCGTCAAGATCCTCGAAGGCCAGGGCTGGTACGTCAAGCGCATCCGCGGCAGCCACCACATCCTGCGCCACCCCAGCATCCCCGACGCGGTCCCTGTCCCCGTCCACGGCAACCAGCCGATCAAGAAGGGCACGCTCGGCAACATCCTGCGCACCGCCGGAATCAGCCGCGAAGAATTCAGCCGGCTACTTTGACGAAGGCCCGGACCCGCTAGCTCGCCTGATCTCCCTCGTCGTCGGGGATCAGCGCGGTCAGTCCAACGCCCAGGCCACGGGACAAGGCAACCAGCACGTCGAATCTCGGGTCAGTCAGGCCGGCCTCGAGCTTCGCTACTCGCGTCGCGCTGATGTTGCTCCTGCCGGCCAGATCAGCGACGGTAAGCCGCCGTTGCTCACGCACCCGTCTTAGCTGTTCGCCGAAGCGGATCAGCTCCGTTCGGTTCTCCATGCGTTCCTCCTGTTGATAGTTGTGCGAGGGGCGCGAGGCAGTAGCCGACACCCCACGTCGAAGACACCCAGCCGATCGCGCCAGCCTTTGCGAGCTAGCAACGCAGCCGCGAGGCGTGTGTCTCCACCGTCCGCGTCGTGTCCTGCGACGGGTATCCCCACACTCGCCGCAGCAGCTCCGTCTTGGCGAACACGCGGGTCGGCTCCCGCGCCAGATGGAGCAGCAGCGCGTATTCGCGTCTGCGTAGCTCCACGAGCGTCGATCCATAGATCACGGTGCGTGTAGCCGTGTGGATCGTCAGCGCGCCGTATCGGATCACGGGAGGCGTCTCCCCAGTGGACCGACGCAGAAGCGCCCGCACTCGCGCGAACAGCTCCGCGTACACGAACGGCGCGCGGATCACGTCGTCCGCACCGGCCTCGAACGCACGCAGCGTGTCGATGGGGTCGCTGCTGGTGCTGACCCAAAGGACACGAGCACTGGAGCCCGCGAGCCCACCTCCTCGCAGGGCGCGTAGAGCGCCGAGCCCTGCGCCTCGCTTCAACGCACGGCCAAACACGATCAGATCGACCTCGCCGAGCATCGCGGGATCGCTGACCAACCGAGTATCGAAGCCGTCAAGCGCCAGCTCATCGGCCAGCACTTCGTTTTCGCTCTCCTGGCCGTAGACCGCTACGACCGGGGGCACAGCTCGCGGGATATCCTCCAGCTGCATTGGAGTTAAGGCTCCTTTGCCACGCCCCCGGCCGTTGACGCGGCGCGGGGGCACTTTGGTTATTGCTCCCGAAGCATAACGCTTACGCGCAACGTAGTACGAGCATGGACGTAAGCGGTTGCGCCTGCGAGGCTCCCGGTCGATGCCCCCGCCGCTCCCACCGGACCGAGCGCTCGGCCTGGCGATCAAGGAGTTGCGCGAAGCTCGCGACCTGACGCAGGAAGAACTCGCCAGCCGAGCCGACACCACGGTCGGCACCGTCAGCCGTCTGGAGTCAGCCAAAAGCGCACCAGCATGGGCGACCGTCATGCAGCTCATCGACGCACTGGGCGTCTCGCTGCCGGAACTGGCTCTCGCCGTCGAGCAAGCTAAGCGCAGACGCTGAGGGTTCCAGTCGACGGCTCAGTGGGATTCGGTGGGTCAGCAGCTCATGACGAGCGCGCTACCGCCCGACGCTGACGAAACTACGCTGAGCAACAGCGTTGGCACATACGCGAGAGCACTACCCGTACCCATCTGGACGCGGCTCGTTGCCTCGTGATGCACGACGGACGTGAACGACGCCGCTCACGAAATCAGTGGCCGCCACCGGCTGCGGCCTGCTTCGCGATCCACAGCCCGCGCATCTCGTCGAAGTCGTTGACATACACGCGGAGTAGATCGCCGGGCAGGAGGGTTGAGTCGTCGTGACCGAGATCTTTGCGCATGAGGAAAAGCAACTGCTCGTAGGTCAGGAGGTAGGTCGGGTCAGTCATGTCCTCCGGCATTTCAAGCGCGCGGAAAGCGTTCCAGGACTTGATGATCGCCGGCGGACCGTAGAGCACCAGCTTCGTTGAGAAGTCCTGGAAAAAGTCAGCAGTCGCGGCCTGCTCCTCGCCGATCGTCTTGACGATGCCGATTAGCTGCTCGTAGATCGGGGCCAGCTGCTCGCGACGGAGCCGCTCGAGTTCCTGGCGCTTCTCCCATCGCCGTTGCACCACGGCAGCTGCGACGACGCCAATCGCACCGGCTATCGGACCGGCTACCTGCGGATCCTGTACGAGCCCATAGACGAGAGCGCCAACACAGGCCGCAATGCAGGCGGCCCCGATCAACCCGAGCCCAAATAGTCGGCGATTCTCCATGAGACGAGCATATGCACGAGGGCAGCGGCTTCGCGGCTAGGGACGAATGCTGTACTGATCCGCGGTCGGGGGCACAACGGTGCGACACTGGCATGCGGTTCCAAACGGAATGCTGACAGCCGGAACTTGAGGTAGCTTTGCGTTGTGGCAATCGTCCCTCAGATGATCCACTCGATCGCGAGTCGCACTTCGACGCAGCCCAGGACGATCCTCGGGTTCCTGTTCGGCATCTTTCTGGTGCTCGCAACTACGGCGATAATCGTCGCCGTTGCGTTGGTGGGTACGGGGTCCGCATGGCTGATTGGCTTGATCCTTCTCGCCGTTTGGCTGACCGGCATCGGGTTGTTGGTCGGCGTCATGAGACAGGCGTCGAAAGACCCGACAGGGCTTCAAGTTGGGCAGCTGAGCGGAAGCGAGTACGAATCCCTTCGCCGCCTGACGCTCGGTGACAGCCTGGCAGGCGAGCACGTCGAAGGGCTCGGCGGCGGCGACACGATCATCGAGGGTACGGTGAGCGCGCCGGGTCCAGGACAGCTAGGCGAGGGCGAACATGGCTGAGATGTTCCTCATTGCAACCTCGGAAGCAAACGATCCGCAGCGTAACGCCGTGCAGGCGATTGTGAAGGCGCACGCGAGAGGTTGGTGGCATCGTGTACCCGACGTTTGGGTCGTCAACGGACACGACGCGGCATATTGGCGTGATCTCATCCGACCGGTCCTGCTTCTGTCTAAAGCGAAGGTGGTCGTCTTCCAGCTACCACCACAAGGAGGACCGAGGAACTGGGCGATCGCTGGACTGCCTACCGGTGCGGCTAACTGGCTGTTCACCTCGTACACGCATATCGAGATCCCCGACAACCAGAAGGTGCCCACGCTACCCTCGCTACCCGCCCCAAAACTGCCCAAGCCTGCGAAGTAGCAGAGCGTCAGTGGGTTCATCGCCCTGAGGTCACTCCGGCCTATGACACGGAGGCCCATTCTGCGACCTCGCCCGAGCTGCATCCGGGGTATGGGCCAGGTGCCGCCAGTGTCTCGCAGCGCCACGGGTGGGTCTCGCGACTCGTCTCGGATCCGATCGACTACAAGCGTTTCGCGGACACGATCCCCTTGATGCCGTGGCCGACACGCCAGGCGGCATGAGCTGATGCTTTCCCGCCCTCGGCGTTGTACCCCCGCCACACGCCTCAGAATGGTGGTGTGCCGCCCACCCGCCTCAAGCCGCCAACGATCACCGCAATCACCCGACGTGACATCACGGACTATCTCTCCGCTGAGCAGGTGGCATGGTGGGGACGCCTGGATGAGGTCGATTTTCTCGGCCGCGTGTGGCCATTGGAGCTGATGACGTCCACCGACTCGCGCTTCAAGGACGCCGTTGGGGACATCATCCAGCACCGTGTCCGCAACTACGATTGGGAGGACGACTGGGTGTACGGGGACCCGCGCTTTGAGCTGCGCAACGGGCGGGATGACATCTTCGTCAGGTTCCTCAGCGAGATGCTACATCCGGTTGTGCGGTCTGACCCTGAGCAAGTGGAGATCTTGCTCGCGTTTTTCAACGAGTGCCTCGCGCGCGACGGATGGGAAGTCGCGGAGGTCTCACAGCTTTCCGGCAAGCCCGTATTCGCGGGACGCCCGCGAACCGGCCTAAAGTCGCCAGCGAGATCACTCGATCTCAATGACCACGATCGGCTCGATGATCCTGCGGCGATTCGCGACCATCTCTCCCGAATCGAGCGCGGCTTGGCGCGAGATCCCGCCGAAGCGATTGCCTCCTCGAAGGAGATGGTCGAGACCATCTGCAAGCTGATCCTCGATGACTACGGGATCGCCTACGCTCCGCGAGCCGAGGTGCTCGACCTCTACAAGCTGGTCGCGAGCGCGCTGCGCCTGAACGCTGAGGCAGTACCGGACTCGGCGAAGGGCAGTCAGGCTGCGCAGAAGACGTTGCGTACTCTCGTGACGACGATCCAGTCGCTTGCAGAACTGCGCAACGAGTTGGGTCTCGGGCACGGGCGCGCGAAGCGTTCTCCAGCACTGAGCCGTCATGGACGCCTAGCGTTCAACGCTGCGGTAGCGGTCGTCGAGTTCCTGCTCGACACGTGGCAGGTTAGGCGCGCGGCCGAGTGAAGATCACGGCGTCGTCCACGCTGTCGCGATCAGATGAGCACCCAACGTCTCCCTCACGAACATCGTCAGGATCGCCGAGGCACTCGACACGCCCCTGGCGAACATCTTCGCCCGCGCCGAAGCCGCTCGGGATTAGAGACGGGCGCGGCCCTATCTCGGGCGTCCACGCACCCGTAGGACCGGATCACAGCGAATCGAGATTCAGCGATTCACGCTCACGGCTGCTACCCACGGCTGCTACCCACGGACCAAACGCCTCCACCTCACCCCGCCTCAGAAACAACAAAGCCCCCGGAAATCCGAGGGCTTTGTCTGAAGCGGATGAAGGGATTCGAACCCTCGACCTTCGCCATGGCAAGGCGACGCTCTAGCCAGCTGAGCTACATCCGCGTACTGCGGCCATTCTAGCCTCCGTCGCCCACGAGCGTCCAGCGCCCCGTCCCTACCCCTTGAACGTCGAGCGTCCGGCGTCGCCGAACGGCTCGTCGCGCTCGCGGACCGCCTCGCGGAACCCGGCCTCGGCGGCGCGCTGCTGGAAGGCGTAGCCCTCGGCGGTGTGGCGCGTGATCCCGTCGAAGACGGTGCCGAGCACCTGCGTGGAGTGCAGGCCCTGCGCGTAGAGGGACTGGTTGACGAGCAGCTTCATCAGCATCAGCTGGTTGATCGGCATCCGCGCGATCCGCTCGATCAGCACCTCGGTGCGCTCCCGCAGCAGCTCCGCGGGCGGTGCCTCGATCGCGAGGCCCCACTCGACGGCCTCCGCACCCGACAGCGAGTCGCCGGTGAACAGCAGCCGCTTGGCGCGCTGGGCGCCCACGCGGTGCGCCCACAGCGCGGTCGTCGGTGAGCCCCAAACCCGCGCCGGCGGGTAGCCGATCTTGGCGTCCTCCGCGATCACCAGCAGGTCCGAGCAGAGCGCCATGTCGGTGCCGCCCGCGACGCAGAAGCCGTGCACCATGCAAACGACCGGCTTGCCGCAGTGGAACAGGCTCATGAAGCCGCGGACGTTGCGGCTCATCATCGCGTAGTCCACCATCGGGTCCCACGTCCCGCGCGGGTCGTGGTTGGCCGCCATCACCGCCGGGTCGAGCGGCGATCCGCTCGGAGCGGCCTCCCCACCAATGGCCTCCTCCTCAGCCCCCATGCCCTCGGCGCTGTCCACGAGGTCATAGCCGCCGCAGAAGCCCGGCCCCTCGCCGCTGAGGAGCAGCACGTGCACCGCCGGGTCGAGGTCGGCGCGCTCGACGCACGCGGCCAGCTCGTCCACCAGGCGGCGCGTGATCCCGTTGCCGCGCTCGGGACGGTTGAGCGTGAGCCGCGCGATCCGGTCGCGCACCTCGTAGCGGACGTCCATGGAACGCACTCTACATTCGTCACACCGCGCCATCGCACTGAGTTAGGCTCATACTCGCCTCATGCCAAGCGACCACGCCTACTCGCGCCTGTCGATGTCGATGCCCGCCGGCATGCTGCGCGCGCTCGGCAAGCTCAACGTGCCGATCTACCGTCTCACGCGCGGCCGCGTGATGGGCAAGGTCGGGCAGGCGCCGGTGCTGCTGCTCACCTCGATCGGGCGGCGCAGCGGCCAGCCGCGCACCGCGCCGGTGCTGTTCCTCGCCGACGGCGAGCGCGTGGTGGTGATCGGCTCGAACGCCGGCAACACCAAAGCGCCCGCGTGGTCTCACAACATCAAGGCGAACCCGGACTGCGAGGTGCAGATCCGCGGCGAGCGCCGCGACGTTCGCGCGCGCCTGACGGAGGGCGAGGAGCGCACGGAGCTGTGGGGGAAGATGAACGAGCAGTACGCGGGCTTCGAGGACTACGACGAGCGCACCTCGCGCGACATCGGAGTGTTCGTGCTCGAGCCGCGCTAGAGCTTGGAGCTACGCGCCCGCTCGGGCTCCGCGCGTCGCCGCCGGCGGCGCCCGACCACGAACGACACCGCGCACGCCACGAGCACGATCCCCGCGATCAGCGCCGCGATCGCAAGTCCCGCGGCCACGATCCACAGCACGATCGCGCCCAGCACCCCGAGCCCGAGATCGACTCGCGCCTTCCGGCGCCGGCGCAGCGCATCGCGCCGCCGTGCGCGCAGGCGTTCGATGTCGGCGGGCGGTCCCGGCACGCGTTCGCGCCGCCGCGGCAGCTCACCGGAGGAGCGCGCCGCGCTCACCGCTCGATCCTCCGGAAGATCGGCCGTGGGATCAGCCTCATGACGAGCATCACCCAACGCAGCGTGGAGGGCGCCCAGACGGTGTGCGCGCGACCGTCGAGCCCCTTCATCACAGCGCTCGCGACCACATCGGGCGTGCACGCGAACGGCGCCTCCTCGAGACCGTGTGTCATGCGCGTGCGCACGAAGCCCGGGCGCACCACCAGCAGGCGCACCTTGCCGTGCAGCTCGTCCCCCACGGCCTGCGCGAGCGAGTCGAGCCCCGCCTTCGACGCGCCGTAGACGGAGTTCGCGCGACGCGGGCGCTCCGCGGCGACCGACGAGAGCACCACGATCGTCCCCCCCGCTCCCTCGCGCATCCGTCGCGCTGTGTGCAGCAGCAGCGACCCGGCCCCCACCATGTTCACGCGCATGCTCCGCACCGCCGCGTCCACGTCGCTCGGCAGGCCCGCGCGCTCGCCGAGCTCGCCCACCGCGACGATCGCGATGTCGACGCCACCGAGCTCGTCGAACGCCTGCGCCACCACCGCCTGATGTCGGTCGGTGTCGAGCGCGTCGCACTCGAACGTGCTCACCCCGGGACCTCCGGCTTCGCGCAGCCTCTCCGCAGCGAGACCCAGCGCCGCGCCGTCGCGGCCGAGCAGCGCGACCTCGCGCGGCTCCTGCGCCTGCAACGCCGAGACGATCGCGAGCGCGATCTCCGAGGTGCCGCCGAGCACCAGCACCCTCCTGCCGGCGGATCCCGTGTTCGCCGAGCTCATCGAGCCTCCCCGCACAGCCCCAGCCTCACGGCCAGATCGGAGCGGAGCACCCCGTCGGGGTCCACGCGCTCGCGCTCGGCCTCGAATCGCTCCAGCAGCGGATACATGGCACGCAGCGTATCCGCGCGCATGCGCGCGTCCTTCGTGAGATACACCCGCCCGCCGCACCCCGCGACCAGCTCGTCCAGCGCCTGCAGCGCAACGTCCAGGCCGGGGGCCGTCGCCGGCAGGTCCACCGCGAGCGTCCAGCCCTCGAGCGGGAACGACAGCGGACCGCCGAACTGCGCGCCGAAGCGCTTGAACACCGCGAGGTACACCGGCAGCCGGCGGGCGCGCATCAGCTCGAAGCAGCGCACGAGCGTCGCCTCGGCGCCCATGGGGATCACGAACTGGTACTGGATCAGCCCTCCACTGCCGTACAGCCGGTTCCACTCGCCCAGCACGTCCAGCGGAAAGAAGTACGGCACGAGCGCCAGCGGACGGCTGCGCTCCCGTCGCGGCGCCGCACGCCAGCGCAGTGCGTTGAACGCGCGTATGGCGGCCGGATGGAGGAGCGCCCCGGGGAACGCCCGCGGCACGTCGACTGCGGGGGGCTGCGACAGGACGCCCGGGTAGGCGTGGCGTGCGGCGCCGCGCCCGCGCGAGGGGAGCTTCAGCTGCTCGGCCGGCAGCGCGTCGGCGCGGCTGACGATCGCGCGTCCCATCTTCGAGCCCTCCGCGAGCAGGTCGAGCCACGCGACCGAGTAGCGGTGGCGCTCCTCTCCCGCGCTCAACAGCGCGAGCGTCTCGTCGAGGCCGTCGGTGCGATCCGCGTCCTCCGCCACCCACGGCGAGGCCAGCGGCTCCGCGTGAAGCGTCGCCTCGAGCACCACGCCCGTCAGTCCCATCCCGCCGAGCGTCGCGTAGAACAGCCCGGGGTCGCTTTCGGGCGTGACCTCCACGAGGCCGTGCGCCGGGGTGCACAGCGAGATCGACGTCACGTGCCTCGCGAAGGCCCCGTCGCGGTGGTGGTTCTTGCCGTGGATGTCGCTCGCGATCGCGCCCGCGAGCGTCACGTGCCGCGTCCCCGGCACCACCGGCACCGTCAGCCCGTGGGCCGCCAGGCGCGCCATCAGCTGGGCGATCGTCGCGCCCGCCTGCGCCCTCACGAGACCGCTCGCGGGGTCGATCGAGAGGATCCGGTCGAGGCCGGTCATGTCGAGCACCTCGCCGCCGTCGTTCTGGGCCGCGTCGCCATAGCTGCGCCCCGCGCCGCGCGCGATCACCCCGCCGCCACCACGAGCGGACGCGTCAAAAGCCTCCAGCACCTCCTCGGCCCCGCGTGGGCGCACGATCTGACAGCGGCCGGGTCGCGTCCTGCCCCACCCGCACAGCGACCGCTCGCCGCTCACCGCGCGAGCCCGCCCGCGCGTCGCCTCAGCGACCGACATACACGCCGCCGACGAACAGCACGCCCCACGCCAAGCTCAGCGCCAGCAGCGTCCTGTCGCGCAGGATCAGCTCCTCCGGAGCCTGCCCGGCGCCGGCACCGATCAGGTTCGCGTAGCGGCCCAGCCACAAGAGGAACGGCGCGATCGACAGGCCGTACCAGACGACGTGGCTCGGGCGCGTGAACGCCCAGCCCGTGTACGCGACGCCCGCGAGGCTCGCCGACACCGCGAGCGTGAGACGCAGGTGGCCGAGCGAGTAGCGCCGCAGCGACGCGCGCGCCGGCGTCGATCCGTTCTGCTCGCGCAACTCCGCGTAGCGCTTCGCCGCCACCAGGAAGATCGCGCAGCATGCGGTGACGATGACGAAGTAGCGCGACAGATAGATGTCGGTCGCGATCCCGCCCGCGAGCGCGCGCAGCACGAAGCCAGCCGCGATCACCAGCACGTCCGCCACCGCCACCCGACGCAGCCACAGCGAGTAGCTCGCGGTCAGCGCCAGATAAGCGACCGCCACGGCGCCCAGACCGGGGGCGATCGCGGTCGCGAGCGCGATGCCGAGGAACGCGAGCACGCCCGCGATCCGCAGGGCGGTCGACGGCTGAAGCTCCCCCGCGGCGATCGGTCGCAGGCGCTTGCGTGGATGGAGAACGTCCTGCTCGCGGTCGCGCACGTCGTTGACGAGATACGTCGCGCTCGAGATCAGGCACAGGACGACGAACGCTCCCGCCACCTGCGCCGCAACCAGCGGCCTGTCGATCACGCCCGCCGCGCACGGCGCAGCGAGCACGAGCAGGTTCTTCGCCCACTGGCGCGGCCTGCACGCGCGAAGCAGCACCCGCGCGGACGGCCTGCTTGCCGGGCGCAGTTGAACCGGAGCGGGCAGCGCATGGAGCGCGCTCTCGTCCTTCACGACCCGCAGCGGGATGTCTCGCTCCTCGGTGACTGCCTCGAGTGGGTTAATTTTCGAAACCTCCGGTTGCGTCGCTCGATGGTCAAAGGAAGCCCGCCACCCACCCGCGGCAAGGATTCCACACCGATGTGTCTATCACTGCAGTTGGATGACGTTTGGCGGTGAGATTGTTCTTAGTTAGAATCCGCTTAATCGCGCAATCCCGGGCGGAGCGCGACGATCCTGCTCGTACAGTCTGCGCATGGACCTCGGCGGCGCGCTTACGCCCAATCTCCAAACCTCCCCCCATCTTCCCACGTCGCGGGCGCGTCCGGACATCGGCCTGCTCGGTCGCATACGCCGCATCGCGCTCGTGGCCGCGACGATCGCGCTGATTCCCGCCGCGTTCTCGTTCGTCAGCGCGCTCAGCCAGCAGTCGAACTCGCCTTTCGGGATTCGCAGCGTCGAGTGGCTGCGCGACCACGGCGCCGCCGGACTGGTGGCGCAGATCGAGTCGACCTACTACGCACTCACCGCCCCGAGCAAGGGCGGACCAACCCTGCGTGCGCTGCCGCAGGCGGGCGTCGCGGGCGCCGTGAGCACCGTGTCGAGCGAATATCGGCCCGCGCGCGTGCACGCGATGCTGCACCCAGCCCTGGCGGGCGAGGGCGTCTGGCACGCGACCCGGCCGAGCCTCGAAGCCCACCCGCCGGTGCTCGTCACGACGCTGCGCGACCAGCCGGAATACCCGCGCGTGGTCGCGGGAGTCGCGTGGATCGACACCAAGCGCACGCGCCTCGCGCTGCACGCCGGGCGCCTCGAGCCGTCGGTGTCGCTCCCGCGCGGGACGATGGACATCCCCGTGGGCAAACGCCCGCATCTGCTCGCGAGCTTCAACAGCGGCTTCAAGCTGAGCGACTCCCACGGCGGGTTCGTGCTGCGCGGCCACACCTACGCGCCGATGCGCGACGGGCAGGGCACACTCGTCGGCTACGCCAACGGCAACGTCGACGTGGTCGACTGGAGCGCAGGCGCGACCGCGCCCGCGAACGTGTCCTTCGCCCGCCAGAACCTGCCGCTGATCGTCAACGACGGCAAGACGACCGCCAACGTCTCGAACACCGCCGAATGGGGTGCGACGGTGGGCAACGCGATCCTCGTGTGGCGCTCCGGAGTGGGAGTGGACAAGCGCGGCAACCTGATTTACGCCGCCGGGGAAAACCAGACCGTCCAGAGCCTCGCCAAGACCCTCGTCCGCGCCGGCGCGGTACGCGCGATGGAGCTCGACATCAACTCCTTCTGGGTCAGCTTCATCACCTACGGCGCCCCCGGCGCCGAACACCCCGCGAACCTGCTGCCAAGCATGAACCGCTCCTCCAGCAGGTACCTCGAACCTGACGATCGCGACTTCTTCACCGTCTACGCGCGCTAGCCTCAGTGGCATGCGCTTCTTCGGCCGCGACCACACAGCGATGGTGGACCCCACCGCCGCCCTGCCCGGGCGCACCGAGGCGATGCGCGTGCCCGAGCGCCATGCGGTGCTCGGCACCCCGCTCACCCCGCCGTTCCCCGAGGGCGTCGACACGGCGATCTTCGGCATGGGCTGCTTCTGGGGCGCCGAGCGGCTGTTCTGGGAAGCCGACGGCGTGTACACCACCGCGGTCGGCTACGCGGGCGGCGTCACCCCCAACCCCACCTACGAGGAGACGTGCGGCGGGCACACCGGGCACGCCGAGGTGGTGCTCGTCGCGTTCGACACCGCGCGCACTAGCTACGCGGAGATGCTGCGGATCTTCTGGGAGGGCCACGACCCGACCCAGGGCATGCGCCAGGGCAACGACCAGGGCACGCAGTACCGCTCGCTGCTGATGTGGCATGGCGAGGCCCAGCGCACCGCCGCCGAGGCGTCGCTTCGCGCCTACCAGCAGATGCTCTCCGCGGCCGGCCACGGCACGATCACCACCGAACTGGCCGAGACCGACGCGAGCCACCCGTTCTACTACGCCGAGGACTACCACCAGCAGTACCTCGCCAAGAACCCCGGCGGCTACTGCGGCCTCGGCGGCACCGGCGTGTCCTGCCCGGTCGGCATCGTCAGCTGAGCGGCCGCCCCGCGCGGTCGACCAACCAGCACGGTCGATCCGCGACGCCCCTGCCAGTCCCTGCCCGTTAAAGAACAGCGGCCCCGCCGAGGCGGAGCCGCTGTCGTCCCTCGCTCCGATGCCGGGCGCGTCCGTGGGGAGGACGCGCCCGGGTCGAGAGCAGGCTTCCCTGCCTTACGCGCCAGCCCCCGCGGGAACCGCGGAGCCCGGCTGCCACGCGGCTGCGTGGGGACCGCCGAGTGTCGGCACGTCCGACGGGTACACCTCGTTGCCGTGGATCGCGTGGTCGCCGATCTCGAGCTCCTCGTCGGAGAGACGCAGGGGCACGAAGATACCCACGAGCTTCAGCAGGATGAACGTCATCACGCCGCTGAACACGATCACCCATGCGCCGGCCTCGGCCTGCCAGCGCAGCAGCGTCCAGCTGCCGTGGATGATTCCGGCTTTGCCGGGCAGGTCGGATGCGCCGCCGCCCGAGCCGATGTACTCGACCACCTTCGGGTTGGCGAACACCCCGACCAGCAGACCACCGGTCAGACCCGCGATCCCGTGGGTGTAGATCACCCCGAGCGTGTCGTCCACGTTTCGGAACACCGGCGCTCGGCTGAGGAACCGAATCGCGAACCACACGATCGTCGAGGCGATTATGCCCACGAAGATCGCCCCCCAGCCGGTGATGAAGCCGGCCGAAGGCGTGATCGCAACCAGCCCCGTGATCATGCCGTTGACGGAGCCGATCAGCGACGGCTTGTCGCGGAAGGCGTAGTCCCACCCGATCCACACGAGCATCGCCACAGCGGTGCAGACGTTCGTGTTGAGGACCGCCGCGGACGCGTTCGCGCCGGCGTAGTAGGAGTCTCCACCGTTGAAGCCGTTCCAACCCAGCCACAGCAGACCGGCGCCGCAGGCAACCATCAGCAGGTTGTTCGGAGCGTCGATCTCACGATCGCGTTGCAATCTCGGTCCGATCACCGCCGCCGCCACGAAGCCGGAGATGCCGGCCGCGAGGTGGATGACGTAACCACCGGAGTAGTCCAGCGCGCCGTGGAAGGCGAAGTAGCCACCGCCCCAGATCAGGAACGCGTTGACCGTGTACACGAACGTGATCCACAGCAGCACGAACGGGATCCACGCCTTGAAGCTGATCCGCCCGAGCACCGACCCCAGCATCAGGATCGGAGTGATGCCCGCGAACACGAACTGGAAGTACACGAGCGAGGCCATCGGGAAGTGGAACGGCGGGCCTTCCGTGATCGACGGAATGATCGCCTGTCCCTCCTCGGCTCCGGCCGACAGGACGGTCCCCGACTTGCCCCACATCGACGCGAAGAAGCCGTGGCCGCTTCCGATCGGGGTGCCGAAGCCCATCTTGAACGCCCACAGCACCCACGCCACGAGGACGAGGGAGAATGCGACAAACGTGAGCATCATGCTGTTGACCGACCAGCGCTTCTGCATGACGCCGCCGTACAGGACCGCCAGGCCCGGCAGGCTCATCAGCCCGACGAAGGTCGCGGCGGTCATCTGCCACGCGTTATCACCTGCGTTAAGCCAACTTGGATATGCCAGCCAGGACATGGGCCTCCATTTCCTACCGTTGTAGATGTGGCGTACGGCGCCCCAACCCGAGCGGACACCGTGCGCCAATGACAGTCCCGGTATGAAATCCGGCATCGTCGAACGCGGGTAGGGCCACCGTGGCTAACACTTGGCCGGGGCGTTTAGACATTTGTCTAGACGCCGTCGACAACGCTCTCCGGAGTCCTTCCGGATGGCGGAAGGCCGCTAGCCGGCGCCGAACGGGAAGCCCGCTTTGCGGCAGGCCACGCTCAGCTGCGGCGCGATCGGGCGGTGCGCGCCGGAGGCGCACAGGAGCTTCGCTTTGGAGCCGCACGCGTGCATTTCGGCGCCGCCGAGCGTGCTCGCGAACGTCACGGTCACGCAGTCCGCGCGGGCCGGTGCGCCGGTCGTGGCGGCGTAGACGCCGAGCGCCGCGAGGCAGATCGCCAGCGCGCTGAGCACCACGGCCAGCGCGGTCTTCTCGCGTCGGCCCCAGCGCAGCGGCTCGGACAGGCGGCGCGACTGTTCGAACATCACCATCGGAGCGTGAAGGCTACTCGGAGGAGCCGTCCGCGGGCTGGAACGCCAGCGCGGCGGAGTTGATGCAGTAGCGCTGTCCGGTCGGGCCGGGCCCGTCGTCGAAGACGTGGCCGAGGTGCCCGCCGCAGTTGCGGCACACGACCTCGGTGCGGCGCATGAACAGGCTGTTGTCGGGGCGCAGCTCGACCGCTTCGGCGACCGCCGGCTCGGTGAAGCTCGGCCAGCCAGTGCCGGAGTCGAACTTCGTCTCAGCCGTGAACAGCACCGCGTCGCAGGCCGCGCAGCGGTAGTCGCCGGAGTCCTTGTTGTAGACGTACTCGCCCGTGAACGGCGCCTCGGTGCCGGCCTTGCGCAGCACCTCGTACTGCTCCGGCGTGAGCTGCTCGCGCCACTCGCTGTCGGACTTCACGACGTTCGGCCCGTCTGAGGACATGACGCACGTTTTAGCACTCCGCGCCCGCCGGAGCGCCCACCGACCCGTGCTAACATCTTAATCCTTACGTTCACGTCAGTTTTTACACAACGCACCGTGGGAGCACCGAGATGAGCGTCACAGCACAGCGTCCAAAGACCTCTGATAGAGATCTCGGGTCGCGTTTCGGTGTTGCCGCGGGGCATGAGAACTACAAGTGGTGGGCGCTCTCCTGCACGAGTCTGGGGATGCTGCTCGCGGCCACCAACTCGGGCACGCTGATCATCGCGCTGCCCGACCTCGAGCGCTCGCTGCACGCGAGCCTGCTAGCGCTCGTGTGGGTGATCCTCGCCTACCTCATAGCCGCGACCGTGCTCGTGCTGATGGCCGGTCGCCTGAGCGACCTGTTCGGGCGCAAGCGCGCCTACGTGGGCGGTTTCGTGGCGTTCGCGCTCGCGTCGCTCGGCGCGGGCTTCTCGGGCGACGCGACGGTGCTGATCGTGTGGCGGGTCCTGCAGGGCATCGGCTCGGCGTTCCTGTTCGCGAACGCCGCGGCGCTCGTCACCGACGCCTTCCCGCACGAGCAGCTGGGCCTGGCGATGGGCGCGAACACGATGGTCGCGGCGGTCGGGCTCGTGCTCGGCCCGGTGCTCGGCGGCGCGCTCGTGGCGATCTCGTGGCACTGGGTGTTCTGGTTCAACGTGCCGTTCGCGCTCGCGGGCGCCGCGTGGGGCGCGCTGATCCTGCGCGAGCTCGCCAAACCGGACTCCGTGCGCGGCTACGACGTGCTCGGCACGACCACGTTCGTGATCGGCCTCACGGGCCTCGTGCTCGGCGTTTCGCGCGGCGGGCTCAGCGGCTGGAACGACACGATCGTGATCGTCGGGCTCACAGCGGCCGCCGTGCTGCTGCCGCTGTGGGTGCTCATCGAGCGCCGCTCGCGCGCGCCGATGCTCGACCTCGGGCTGTTCCGCAACCGCCTGTTCGCCGCCGCCAGCGCCGCCGCGTTCATCAACGGCCTCGCCCGCTTCGCGCTGATGTTCCTGTTCGTCTTCTACTACCAGGGCGCCCAGGGCAACACCCCGATCACGGCCGGCATCAAGCTGATCCCGCTCGCGCTCGGAATGCTCGTCGCCTCCCCGATCGCGGGCATCTACGCCGACCGCCACGGCTCGCGCGCGCTCGCCGCGATCGGCATGCTGGTCAGCGCCGTCGGCCTCGCCGCGATGACGACGCTGCAGGTCCACACCGCCTACTGGCAGAGCGCCCTGTGGCTCCTCTTCGTTGGGGCCGGCTCGGGGATGTTCAACAGCCCCAACACCGCCGCCATGATGGGCGTCGTGCCCGCGCACCGGCGCGGGATCGCGGCCGGCGCGCGCACGCTGCTGCAGAACACCGGCGCGGTCCTGTCGATCGCGTTCGTGATGGCGGTCGTCACCTCCGCCATCCCCAAAGCGACGCTGTTCGCGATCTTCTCAGGCGTCACCAAGGGCCTCTCCGCGGCGAAGCTAGCGCCGTTCATCGCCAACATGCACGCCGCGCTGTGGGTGCTCGCCGCGGTCTCGTTCGTGGGCGTGTTCGTCTGCCTGCTGCGTCCCTCCCATGTGCAGTCCGGCTCGGAGGACGGGGTCGCGCTCCCCGCGCCGACGCGATGAGCCCCCCCACCCCACCCGCCCCTCGCGAGGGCCTGCGCATCGGCGACGTCGCCCGACTCGCGGGCACCACGCCGCGCACGATCCGCTACTACGAGGAGATCGGACTGCTCCCCGAGGCGTCCGCGCGCCCCTCCGGCCAGCACCGCATCTACACGCAGGAGGAGGTCGAGCGGCTGCGCGAGGTGATGCGCTTGAAGCACCTGCTCGGCGTCACCCTGGAGGAGCTGAAGACGCTGCTCACCGCTGAGGAGGCGCGCGCGGAGGTGCGTGCGCAGCTCAGGCGCGACGACGTCGACGCTCCGCGCCGCCGCGAGCTGCTCGGCGAGGCGCTCGGCCACATCGACCGCCAGCTCGAGCTCGTCCGCCACCGCGCCTCGGAGCTGGCGAAGCTGGAGCAGGAGCTGTGCGACACGCGCAAGCGGGTGAAGCGAAAGCTGCGCGAAGCCTCCCTCGAGCTCAGCGGGCAGGCGTGAGCTCCCCCGCGGTTCTCGTCGACGGCCTCGTCGTGCGCTTCGACGACCTCGAAGCCGTCGGCGGCGTCTCCTTCGCGGTCGCCCCCGGCGAGGTGTTTGGCCTACTCGGTCCCAACGGCGCGGGCAAGACCACCACGATCCGCGTGCTCACGACGCTGCTCGCGCCGAGCGAGGGGCGCGCGCTCGTCGCCGGCTATGACGTCAGCCGCGACTCCCTCGCGGTGCGCGCGTCGATCGGCTACATCCCGCAGGCGATCTCCGTCGACGGCGCGCTCACCGCGTATGAGAACCTCGACTTCTACGGGCGAGTGAGCGGCGTGCCGCGCCGCGCGCGGCGCGAGCGGATCGCGGAGGTCGTCGAGACGATGGAGCTGGAGCCGATGCTCGAGCGTCTCGCGCGCACGCTCTCCGGCGGGATGCTGCGCCGCCTGGAGATCGCCAGCGCCCTGCTCAACCGCCCGAAGGTGCTGTTCCTCGACGAGCCAACCGTGGGCCTGGACCCGAACGCGCGCACGATGGTGTGGGAGCGCCTCGGAGCGCTGCGCGAGCAGGCCGGAACCACGATCCTCGTCACCACCCACCTGATGGAGGAGGCCGAGCGCCACTGCGACCGCCTCGCGGTGATCGACCGCGGACGGCTGGTCGAGCAGGGCGAGCCCGCCGAGCTGCTCGAGCGCCACGGCGCGGACAGCCTCGAAGACGTCTTCAGCGCCGTCACCGGCCGGCCGATCGCAGAGCACGAGGACGACGAGGAAGGGAGGCTCGCCGATGTCCGCGCCCAGCGCAGCGTCGCCCGCCGTCTCGGTTGAGCGCCCGCAGGCGCTCGTCCAGGGCCCCGTCTCGCGGATGGTCGAGGGCACCCTCGCGATGGCGCAGGCGGAGATGCGAAAGCTCCGCCACGACCACCTCGACATCGTCACCCGCTCGGTGCAGCCGCTTTTGTGGCTGTTCATCTTCGGCACCGCGCTGCAGCACAACAGCGCGCTCACGGCTGGCACCTCCGACTACCGCGCCTACCTCGCCCCCGGCGTGATGGCGCAGGCGGCGATGTTCATCGCGATCTTCTACGGCCTGTCGGTGATCTGGGAGCGCGATGTCGGCCAGCTCCAGCGGCTGCTCGCCACCCCCCTGTCGCGCAGCTCGATCGTGCTCGGCAAGGCAGCCGGCGCGTGCGTGCGTGCGCTCGTGCAGGCGCTGCTGCTGCTCGTCGTGCTCGCGGTCGCCGGGATCGGCGTGCGCTGGAACGTCGGCGGGATCCTCGGGACGCTCGCGATGCTGATGCTCGGCACGGCCGCGTTCGCGTGCATGTCGATGCTGCTCGCCGCCGCGGTGAAGGAGCGCGAGCGCTTCATGGGCATCGGGCAGCTGATCATGATGCCGCTGTTCTTCGCCTCCAGCGCGCTCTATCCGCTGAGCCTGATGCCCGGCTGGCTGCACGTGGTCGCACGCGTGAACCCGCTCACGTACGAGGTCCAGGGGCTGCGCCAGATGCTCGTCGGCGTCGGCGGGTCGGGCGAGGTGTGGCTCGACTTCCTCGTCGTGATCGGCTTCTTTGCGGCGATGCTCGTGGCGGCCACGCGCGCGTACCCCAAGGCGATCCTGTGAAAGATGCGAAGGTAGGAGACAGATGACGAACGCGGATGTCAAGGCGAGCCCCGAGGGCGTACCCGGCGCGGTGACGGACCCCTCGCGCGTCGTGGCCGAGGACCTCACGTTCCCCGGCTCGGGCGGGACGCCCATCAACGGGTACCTCGCGTTACCCTCAGATCTCGAGCCCGGCGACAAGCGCGCGGCGGTGATCGTGATCCACGAGGCGGGCGGTCTCGGCGAGCACATCCGCGACATGACCAACCGCTTCGCCAACCTCGGCTACGTCGCGCTCGGCGTCGACCTCTACACACGCGAAGGCAGCGCGCCGCCGATCGGCGACATGCAGGCGATCATGGAGCGGCTGTTCTCGATCCCCGACGAGCGCGTGCTCGGCGACCTCGAGGGCGCGGCGGACTTCCTGCGCGCCCGGGAGGACGCCACCGGCAGGGTCGGCTGCATCGGCTTCTGCATGGGCGGGCGCTACACGCTGCTGTTCGCGGGCGCGAGCGACCGCCTCGACGCGGCCGTCGACTGCTGGGGCGGGTTCATCGACAAAGCGACGATCGAGGAGCGCTCCACCCCCGAGCGCCCCACTCCGCCGCTCGACCTCGCGCCGAAGCTCACCTGCCCACTGCTCGCGGCGGTCGGCGCGGAGGACCACAACCCCTCGCCCGAGCTCGGCGAGCAGCTGCGCGAGCGGGCGACGGAAAGCGGCTGGGAGGTGCAGGTGGACCTGTACGAGGGCGCGGGCCACGCGTTCATCGCCGACCACCGCCCCACCTACCGTCCCGGCCCCGCGGCGAAGCTGTGGCAGGAGATCGTCCCGTTCTTCGCGCGCCACCTGGGAGGGGACTGACCTTGGAGCACAAATGGTGGACCCTGATCGCGGTCTGCGTCGCGATCTTCATGCTGCTGCTGGACATCACCGTGGTGAACGTCGCGCTGCCCGACATCCAGCGCTCGCTGCACTCCTCCTTCTCCGACCTGCAGTGGGTCGTGAACGCCTACTCGCTGACGCTCGCGGCGTTCCTGCTGACGGCCGGCTCGGTCTCGGACCTGATCGGGCGCAAGCGCGTGTTCGTCGCCGGCCTGGTCGTGTTCACCGCCGCCTCGGCGCTGTGCGGCCTGTCCACGTCGCCGCTGATGCTGAACCTCGCGCGCGCGGTGCAGGGGACCGGCGGCGCGATGATGTTCGCCACCTCGCTCGCGCTGCTCGCGGCGGCGTTCCACGGCAAGGAGCGCGGGACCGCGTTCGGCGTGTTCGGCGCCGTCACCGGCGCGGCTGTCGCCGTCGGGCCTGTGCTCGGCGGTGTCATCACGTCGGGCATCGGCTGGCAGTGGATCTTCTTCGTAAACGTGCCGATCGGCGCGGTCGCGGTGTTCGTCACGCTCACCAAGGTCGCCGACTCGCGCGACCCGAACGCCACGGGCGTCGACTGGGCGGGCCTGGTGACGTTCTCCGCGTCGCTGTTCCTACTCGTGCTGGCGCTCGTGCAGGGCAACGAAAAGGGCTGGGGCTCGACCGAGATCGTCGCCCTGCTGGCCATCTCCGCGGTGCTGCTGGTGGCGTTTGTGCTGTTCGAGCACCTGCAGAAGCGCCCGATGCTCGACCTCGCGCTGTTCCGCCGCCCCGCGTTCGCCGGCGCGAACATCGTCGCGTTCGCGATCTCCGCGTCGTTCTTCGCGATGTTCCTGTACCTGACGCTCTACATCCAGGACGTGCTCGGCTTCAGCCCGCTGCAGGCCGGCCTGCGCTTCCTGCCGGTGACGCTGCTGTCCTTCGCGGTCGCCCCTGTCGCGGGCAAGCTGAGCGTGCGCGTCCCCGTGCGCCTGCTGCTCGGCTCGGGCCTCCTGCTCGCGGGGGTTGGCCTGCTGGCGATGACCGTCGTCAGCGCCAGCTCGAGCTGGACCGTGCTGATCCCCGGCTTCCTGCTCGGCGGCGCGGGCATCGGCATGATCAACCCGCCGCTCGCCTCGACCGCGATCGGCGTGGTGCCGCACGAGCGCAGCGGCATGGCCTCCGGGATCAACTCCACGTTCCGCCAGGTCGGCATCGCCACCGGGATCGCGGGCCTCGGCGCGATCTTCCAGCACAGCGTCACCAAGGGCACCCACGCCACGCTGGCTCTCAGCGGCCACGCGAGCGAAGTCGCGAGCGCCGCGCACGGACAGCTCGCGACGATCCTCGAGTCCGGCGAAGTCGCCCACTTCGCGCGCTCGCTCTCCCCCGCGGCGCACACGGCCCTCGTGCACTCCTACCGCGTCGGGTTCACCGGAGCGTTCACGACGATCGCGACGATCGCCGCGCTGGTGGCGATCGTCGGCGGCGTCCTAGCGTTCGTGCTCGTGCGCAGCCGCGACTTCGTCTCCTCGGGCCAGCCTCCCACGGCGCCGCCGCCCGAGACGGCGGTCACGGCAGCTGTCTGAGCTCGTGCCCGCGGCACTCCAGCACCGGCAGGCGCGGGTAGCGCGGGTAGGCGGGGTCCTCGCGTGAGCGCCGGCACAGGTAGAAGGTCGAGCCGCGGGTGTTGCGGACCTCCTGCAGGTGCGCGCACGTTTCGCACAGCCCGGCGGGACCGGTGCGACGGGGTGTCGGGCTCGCTGGATCGGGCACGGATCAAGCTTAAGCGCGCGGCGTCCGGTGACGTTCGCGCCGGGCTGCGATACTCGTTGATCGCACAACTATGAGTACCTTCTACCGACTACTGGGATTTCTGCGCCCCTACAAGCGGGGGCTGATCGCGTCGTGGCTGCTGGCGAGCCTCGCGATGGTGATGACCGTGCTGATGCCGTATCTGATCGGTCTCGCCGTAGCCGCCATCAAGCGGGGCGGCGCCCACGCCGAACGCCATCAGCTCGCGCTGCGCGCGCACGACCGCCACACGCTGCTGGTGCTCGCGCTCGTGATCGCGGGCGCGGTGCTCGCGCGCTGGGCGCTCACGTACACACGCCGGATGATCGCCGGGCGGATGTCGCTGGCGATCGAAGTCGACCTGCGCAACCTGCTCTACGGCCACTTCCAGCGCCTGGAGCTGAGCTTCTTCGACCGCCAGCAGACGGGACAGCTGATGTCGCGCGGGACCGTCGACCTGCAGGCGGTGCGCTTCTTCCTCGGCTACGGGCTCGTGTTCATCCTGCAGTCGATCCTCACGCTGCTGCTGGCCGGTATCGCGATGATCCTCATCAACCCTGGGCTGGGCCTGATCGCGATGGCGCCGGTGCCGTTCGTGGTGTTCATCTCCCAGCGCTACGGGCGCAGCGCGCGCCCCGCGGTGCAGGAGGTCCAGCAGCGGATCGCGGAGCTGACGGCGGACGTCGAGGAGAACATCTCGGGCGTGCGCGTGGTGAAGTCCTTCGCGCGCGAGCCGCGCCAGCTCGAGCGCTTCCGCCACAGCGTCTCGCGCGTGTTCGACCAGGCGATGGTCGCGACGCGCCTGGAGGCGAAGTACAACCCGATGATTGGCTTCCTGCCCCAGCTTGGGCTCGCGGCGGTGCTCTTGATCGGCGGTCGCAGCGTGATCCACAGCCACCTCACCCTCGCCCAGTTCACCAGCTTCTACCTCTACCTCAACCTGCTGATCGGGCCGATGCGCTCGCTCGGGATGCTGCTCGGCCTCGCCCAGCGCGCGACCGCGTCCGGCGCGCGCATCTTCCAGGTGCTCGACCGCGAGCCGCGCATCCTCGAGGAGCCCGACGCGCCGCCGCTGCCTCCCGGAACCGGTCACGTTGAGCTCCGCGGCGTGACGCTCCGCTACGACGACCACGACGACTTCGGCGCCACCTACGTCGCGCCGGGCGAGCACACGCTGTCGCTCGAGACAGCCAACGGCAACGGCGCGGCGCGACCAGTCCGGGCGGTCCTCAGCGACATCGACCTCGACATCGCCGCCGGCAGCACCGTGGCGCTCGTGGGCGCCACCGGCTCGGGCAAGACGAGCCTCGTGTACCTGATCTCGCGGCTCTACGAAGCGAGCGAGGGGCGGGTGCTGCTCGACGGCGCGGACATCCGCACGGTCAGCCTCAGCTCGCTGCGCGAAGCGGTGGCGATCGTCAGCGACGACCCGTTCCTGTTCTCCGCGTCGGTCGCCGAGAACATCGCCTACGGCCGCCCCACCGCTAGCTTCGAGGAGGTCGAGGCCGCGGCGCGCCGCGCTCAGGCTTACGACTTCGTGATGGATCTGCCGCAGGGCTTCGACACGCGCGTCGGCGAGCGCGGACTGTCGCTGTCGGGTGGCCAGCGCCAGCGGATCGCGATCGCGCGCGCGCTGCTGGCCGACCCGCGCGTGCTGATCCTCGACGACGCGACCTCCGCGGTCGACGCGTCGACCGAGCAGAACATCAAGCTCGCTTTGGACGAGGCGATGGCGGGCCGCACGACGTTCGTGATCGCCCACCGCCTGTCGACGATCTCGCTGGCGGATGAGATCGTGGTGCTCGACCACGGGCGGATCGTCGCGCACGGCGACCACCACGAACTGCTCGACGCCTCCGAGCTGTATCGCGAAATCGTCGAAAAGGGGTTGCCCGACCAGGTGTTCATGACACGCGCTCCATTGGAACGTGAGGTGAGCGGGCTGTGAGCCCGGCCGTCCACAGAGGCCCCGGCGGGCGCGGCCCCGGCTCGGAATGGACCGGCGAGCGCGCGAGCAAGGGCACTCGCGGGCGCAACCTGCGCGGCCTTCTGCGGCTGATCGGCCCCTACCGCACGCGCGCGACCGTGACGCTCGTCGCGTTGATACTCGGCACCGGCGCGGCGCTCGCGCCGCCGCTGCTGGCGAAGGCCGCGATCGACGACGGCATCGGCAAGCACGACACGAACACGCTCGCGCTCGTGGTGGCCGCGTTCCTCGTCGCGGCGGTGCTCGTGTGGGCGATGACCTACGTGCAGACCTACCTCGTCGGCTGGGTCGGCCAGCGCGTGCTCGCCGACCTGCGCATCCGCATCTTCACCCACCTGCAGACGCTGCCGATCGGCTTCTACGACACGCGCCCGGCGGGCGTGCTGATCTCGCGCATGACCAACGACGTGGAGGCGCTCGACAGCCTCGTGACGGACTCGGTGGTGACGCTGTTCCAGTCCGGGCTCACGCTGCTCGGCACCGTGGGCATCCTGCTGGTGCTCGACGTGAAGCTCGCGCTGCTGACGTTCCTGGTGCTGCCGCTCGTGGTGGCCGGGTCGCTGTGGTTCCGGATCGTCTCCGCCGGCGCGTTCCGGCGCACCCGTGAGACGATCGGCGCGATCACCTCCTACCTGCAGGAGACGCTGTCGGGCATCCGGGTGGTGCGCTCCTTCGCCCAGGAGCGCCATCACGTGGAGCGCTTCACGGAGCTGAACCAGGACAACTCCGACGCGAACATGACGACGGTGCGACTCAACGCGGCGTACTTCCCGACCGTGGAAATGCTCTCCGGCGTGGCGGTCGCGATGATCGTCCTCTACGGCGGCCTGCAGGCGATCGAAGGTCACATCACGGTCGGCACGGTCGTCGCGTTCGTGGCCGCGCTGTCGAACCTGTTCGACCCGATCCAGCAGCTCTCCCAGCTGTATGCGACCTACCAGTCGGGGATGGCGGCGCTGGAGAAGATCTTCCAGCTGCTCGACGTGCGCCCCGACCTCGAGGACCGCCACGGCGCGTTCGAGCTCGGGCGGATCCGCGGCGGGGTCGAGTTCGAGGACGTGTCCTTCGCCTACGCCCGCCGGCCGGTCAAACGCGCTGTCGCTGAGCCCGGCGCGGCGCCGGAGCCGGAGGCCGAGCAGGTGCTCGCGCTCGACCACGTCACCCTGTCGATCCCGCCCGGGCAGACGGTTGCACTGGTGGGCGCCACCGGCGCGGGCAAGTCGACGATGGCGAAGCTCGTGGCGCGCTTCTACGACCCCACCGAGGGGCGGGTGCTCGTCGACGGGCACGACCTGCGTGACGTCGCGAGCAGCTCGCTTCGCTCGCAGATGGGGATCGTGCCGCAGGAGGCGTTCCTGTTCTCCGGCACCGTCGCGGAGAACATCGCGTTCGGGCGACCGGACGCGGACGAGAGCCAGATCCGCGCGGCGGCGGCCGCGGTGGGCGCGGAGGAGTTCATCTCCGAGCTCGCCCACGGCTACGACACCGAAGTCGGCGAGCGCGGCTCGCAGCTGTCCGCCGGGCAGCGCCAGCTGGTCGCGTTCGCGCGCGCGCTGATCGCCGACCCGCGCATCCTCGTGCTCGACGAGGCGACCTCGAACGTGGACCTGCACTCCGAGGCGCGCATCGAGCAGGGCCTGCGCCGCCTGCTCGCCGGACGCACGTCGATCGTGATCGCACACCGCCTCTCGACCATCCGCCAGGCGGGCCGGATCGTGGTGCTCGAGCACGGGAGGATCGCCGAGCAGGGCACCCACGACGAGCTGATCGCGGCCGAGGGGCGCTATTACGAGCTGTATCGCGACTGGGCGTCGCAGGCTGCTGCTTAGTCACCGCTAAGGTGAAGTCAGAAGGTCCAAGTCAGCCCTACCAGAGGAGACTCAATGTCGAGCTTCGCCGTCGTGAACCTGCTGGATCTCGAGGATGCCACCGGCGGTCGCGCTCCCGGCATCGATGGCCGCTTCGCGCGCAAACACCTCGACTCGCGCGATCTCGGGGTGAGCCTGTTCCGCTACGCCGCGAACATACGCAGCCCGATCGCCCACAAGCACGGCGTGCAGGAGGAGGCCTACGTCGTAGTGGCGGGCTCCGGTCGGGCGCTGCTCGACGGCGAGGTGCACGAGCTGCGCCAGTGGGACGTGCTGCGCGTCGCACCGGAGGTCGTCCGGGCGTTCGAGGCTGGCCCGGACGGGCTGGAGCTGGTCGCGGTGGGCAGCGCAAGGCCGGAGGAGGGCGACGGCGAGATGGGCGAGGCTGCCTGGCCCAGCGGAGAGTAGGTCGGGTCGGCGCGGCGAGAAGTGGCTAGCGGCGGGCGGGAACGACCCGCCCGTCGTCGTTCAGCTCAAAGCCCGGCAGGCCGAAGCGCTCGTCGAGGATCTGCGGGATCGCCTCGCGCGACACTGGCGTGACGGTGCTGCCGGCGGGCGTCTGCTCGGTGATCGCGAGCTCGCTCCAGTCGCTCATCGAGGTGCGTGTGCCGTCACGTTGCTGGGTGGCGACGATCAGCCCGGTGACGAACGGGGAGCGCGGGTTGGACGACGTGAACCAGTTGCTCGTTTCGGCGTCCACGAGCGGCACGGGCTGCGGGATGAAGGCGTAGAGGTCGATCCAGTCGGCATCGTCGGCGGTCTGCAGCACGAGCTCCTGTCCGTCCTCGACCACGCGAAATCGCCAGCCGGATTGCTCGTGGACATCACCGGGACCGAACGGGATCGGCTCGAGCAGCGTGCCGAGACCGAACCCGACATCCGCGTGCCAGGTTGCGCCTTCCGAGCGGATCCGCAACACCAGGTGAGTGCGGGGGCGGATCGTGCCGGGCGGAGCGCCTCGTCTGACGCGCGCGAGCATCAGGTCGACCTCGGCGCCGAGCGCCTCCAATGCGGCCTTCAGCAGCAGGTTCTGCTCGAAGCAGTAACCGCCGCGGCGTTCGCGGACGAGCTTGCGCTGCAGGTCCTCGATCTCCAGCGACACCGGCACGCCGTTGTGCGGGTCGAGGTTCTCGAACGGGATCGCCGCGACGTGCGCGCTGTGGAGCTCTGCTAGATCTGGGCGTCCTGTGAGCCCGAGCCGGTCGAGGTAGGCGTCGAGGTCGAACATCGCGGGCAATGTACTACCGCTGCTACCGAGCGCTGCCGATCTTCCACTCCATCGCGAAGTGCGGGCCGATCTCTGGGATCTCGAACTCCTCGGAGACGGCGCGGAGGCCCGCGCGTTCGTAGAGCGACCTAGCGGGGGTGCGCGCGTTGCACCACACGCGCGTCGCGCCATTGGCGATTGCATGCGTGACGAGCGCGTCTAGGACGGCGGCGCCCGCTCCTTTCCCACGCGCGTGGGGTGCTGTGGCCATCCCACGCACCCGCCACGCACCCGGCTCGCCGTCCGCCCCCACGAGCCCGACCGCGATCAGTGCCTCCCCATCAAAGGCGCCGATCGCGAACGAGCCTGCTGGCTCGTCGGCGGCCATCTCGTCGACCGTTTGGTGCGGGCGCAGGACGGCCTGTCGGAGGGCGCGCGTCTCTGCGAGCGAGACCTCGAGCACCTGCACCTCTGTCATGAGCGGCTCCCGCCAGACGCTGACACCGAGTCGATGCTACGTCACACAGCCGAGCGGTCCTCCGCCAGTTCTCAAGATCAGGCGCCGGGCTGGGCGACGCCAATGCGCTGCAGGCGACCTACCCCTGGGAGGAAACGACCGACCTGGCTGGCATACGCGGCATATGGCTCGCCGTGGATCCTCGCGAGATACGGCTCCTCTGTGAGCCGCGTCTGCAGCTCGAGAGCCACCATCAGGCCGATGGCCCCTGCAATCGTCACGGCGTTCGGGGCGAGCAGCGCTATGCCGGCGAAGGAGGGGATCATCGACGCGTAGATCGGGTTGCGCACGAGCGAGAACGGTCCGTTCGTGACCAGCTCGGTGCGCTCGGAGGGATCGACACCGACGCGCCACGCGTCGCCCATCGCGAACTGGGCGACCGAGGTGATCGCGATTCCCGAACAGGCGAGCGCAACCCCGAGGGTGTCCGCGCCATCTCCGGCGAGCGCTTCGACCGGGCTGACCGCATGCGCGAGCTCGAGCACAGGGCCCGCCACGCAGAGCACGACCGCGAACGCGAACAGCATCCCGCCGACCCGCTCGAGCCCCGACGCGCCGCGCAGGCCGTTGAAGCCAGTCGAGCCCGTCCGGCGCATCTGAACAGCCATCCGCACACCGAAGGCGAGCAGGCCGTAGAGCGCAAGCAGCGCGAGTCCAAGCGTTGGCATCGCGATATCCATGCCGATATCCTGAGCAATTACTCGCATGTCGTCAACTCGCATTTCCAGGCGGAGGCTCGAGCCGCGCAAGGTCCCCAAGCAGGCGCGATCGCAGACGACCGTGGACGCGATCCTCGAGGCGGCTGCTCAGGTTTTCGAGCGTCACGGCTACGCGGCCGGTACCACCAACCGGATCGCCGAGCGAGCCGGCGTGTCGATCGGCTCGCTCTACCAGTACTTCCCGAGCAAGGACGCGATCCTCGTCGCGCTCGTGCACCGACACCTCGCTCAAGGCACCGCCGCCCTCGCCCCGCACATCGAACGGCTGGGCCGTGGTGCTCGCTTCGACGACGTACTCCCTGATGTCGTCAATGCGATGGTTGCGATGCACGCACTCGCGCCGGGCCTTCACCGCGTGCTCTTCGAGGAGACGCCGCTGCCAGCGGCGCTCCGCGCGGAACTCGACGAGCTGGAAGACCGACTCGTCGACATCACGGCGGACGCGCTCTCAGACGACCCGCGCTTCCGTCCCGCAGATCCCCGGGTGACGGCGCGTATCGTGATCGCGACGATCGAGGGCCTCACGCACCGTCTCGTCCTGCGCCCTCCGCCAGGAGCCAGCCCTGAAACGATCGCTGGCGAGATCACGGCGATCGTGCGCGCCTATGTGCGAGCCCCAGCACACACCCGCCGAATGAGCTACTCGTCGAAATAGATCTTGAAGCCCTCGGCGATGGCGTCGAGGCCCATGCTTCTGTAGAAGGCGTGCGCCTCCGCACGATGCTTACCGGAGAGGAGTTGGAGCTTGTGGCAACCCGCCGTGCGGGCCACCTCGAGCAGATGCTCGAACAGCGCCCTCCCCACCCCGGCGCGACGAGCGCCATCGGCGACGATGACGTTCTCGACGATTGCCCACGGCTCGCCGCGATGGGTCAGGTTGGAGATGACTATGAGGTCTGCTGTTCCGACGACCTGCCCCTCCACTATCGCGACCGCCAGCTCGCGCCTCGGATCGGCGAAGATCTCCGCCAACAGAGGCTCGGCGCTGGCGCGATCAGCCGGTGCGGCCGTGATCTTGCTTCCCGCCAGCTCCGCGTAAAGCGACAGCAGGGCATCGAGGTCCGCCTCTGAGGCGCAGCGCACAACTACGTTTCCCATGCGCGCAGTTCTTCCAAAGCCGGCGTTGGACTGGCACCACTCCCGAACCAGAAGCGGGCGTCAGGAGTCTCCCTCAACGCCTTCAGGTTCGGTCGAGGATTGCTGTCCACTTTCAGTCTTTTCGACCAGGCTCCGCGCCCACTTGACGGCGGCGCTCGCCAAGCTTGACGCCGTCTCACGCTCTATGGCGTGCACCGTGTCATCGTCATAGCGCAGCCCAGCCGCGTACGGCGTCAGCAGGTCTGCACCATCCATCTCTCCCGGTAGCGGTGCGCCAGCTTCCCTGCACAGCTTGGCCAGGCCACTGATGTCATGAATGAAGGGAAACTCCACGCCGCGGGCAGCAAGCACGGCCTTGAGCGCCTTCTCGACAGCCTGCTGGCCGTGAAAGCAGACGAGCACATCCGCCACTTCGTCGATCGGCAGCATCGCCCTGGCCCCGGCCGCATCCGTTTCGGCGCGACGAAGAAGCTGCTCTGCGAGATCCTGCTTGCTGGCCATTAAGCCGCCAGCTCCCTGCCCTCGGCCAGCGCCGCATGAATGAGGCTTCCGCGCACGTCTCGCCACTCCTTCACCCGGTGTTCACTCGCGACGATCACGTCCGCGGCCAGCACCAGATCGCCCAGCGCCCTACGCAGCCGCACTGACTCCAGAGCGGCGTTCTCGACCTCCGGCTCGATCACCAGGAAATCCAGATCGCTGTGACGCGTCAACTCCCCACGTGCGGCGGAGCCAAACAGGATCACCCGTGAGCGCGGCGGCGCCGCCTCTGACAACCGACGCCCAGCCTCCGCTATCACCGCGTCATCGAGCACGCGCTCACGATATCCGCTCCGGCACCTGCCCAGAGTGCGATCGCACTACTGCCCCGAATCCTGGCCCGAGCACCCCCTGAAACGCGAAACGCCCCGCATATACGGGGCGCCATCAACTCCGGGACAGGGACTCGAACCCCAATCTCCCGGACCAGAACCGGGCGTCACTGCCAATTGGACTATCCCGGACAGTGTCAGCGGAGAAGGATAGCCAATCGTCCGCTCAGAACTGCGCGGCGTGCCCGTTGGGCGCGAAGAAGGCGGTGATCGCCTCCTCGAGGCCCGGGTCGAGCACGAGCAGCACCTCGTCGCCCGCCTCGATCGTGGTGTCGTGCTTGGGCACGAACCCCGCGCCGCCGCGCAGCACGGAGATGATCAGGCTGCCCTCCGGCAGCGCGATGTCGGCGACCAGCTCGCCGACAGTGGGCGCGTCGGCGGCGACCTCGAGCTCGATGATCTCCAGGCGCTCCTCTTCGAGAGCGAGCAAATGGACGAGGCCGTAGCGGGGCACCTCGTGCTCGATCAGGCGCAGGATCAGGTCGGTGGCGGACACCGCGGGCTGGATGCCGAGCAGCCTGAAGTGGTCGTGGTTTCGCGGGTTGTTGACGCGCGCGATCACGCGGTCGCAGAGGTACTTCTCCTTCGCGACCTGGCACACGAGGATGTTGTCCTCGTCGTCGCCCGTGACCGCGATCACGAGGTCCGCGCGCTGGATGCCGGCGCGCTCGAGGACCCACAGCTCGGTCGCGTCGCCGTACTGGACGGCGTGCTCGAATTCCTCCTCGCTGGTGAGGTAGCGGGGGCGCGAGGACTCGATCAGCGTGACCTCGTGGTCCTTGGAGATCAGCTCGCGTGCGAGGTTGCGCCCGACCTTGCCGGCGCCGGCGATGATCGCGTACATCTAGACCGCTTCCGGCTCTAGCGCTCGCTTGAACATGTCGATCGCGTGCTTGGTCGGAGAGATCGTCTGCAGGCCCTGCTCGCCATACCAGTCCGCGCGCGCGGGGTCCATCACACGGACGATCGTCTTCTCCACGCCGAATCGCTTCTGGGCGATCTGCGCGATCACGAGGTTGGTGTTGTCGCCCGCGGTGGAGGCGATGAACACGTCCGCGCGCTCCACACCCGCCTGGATCAGGGCGTCGGTCTCGAGCGCGGTGCCGACGGTGAACTGTCCGCCTGAGTCCTCCCACGTCTGGCTCTGGCCCGCATCGAGGCGCTCGTGCGAGAGCGGGTCCTGGTCGAGCACGGAGACTTCGTGGCCGGATGCGAGCGCGGACTTGGCAACCGCCGAGCCGACGCGTCCGGCGCCGACGATCAGGACGAACATGCGAGGGGGAGGTTGGGCATACGCGGAGGTTAGCCCATGGGAGCCGCGGCCCGGTTTGCCCGGCGGGCCTGCTCCACCGGGGAGTCGCGGGCGGCGGGCGCGGTGACGATCACGCGACACGCCGCCTTGCGGATCACGTACTTGGTGACGTCCCCCACGAACCCTTCCAGCGGGCCGCCACGCCCCCCGAGACGCCCTCCGCCGCGGATCAGGGACGGTTCCTCGGCGCCGAGCACGATCGCCTCCACGCCGCGGCGCTTGGCCTCGTCGACGATCGCGAAGCCCGCGCGGCGCGTGCGCACGGTCGCGGTCGCGACGTGCACGCCGGTGTACTCCTCCCCCACCGCCTTCGCCCGCGCGAGCACCCCGCGGGCGTGTTTGATCTGCGCGTCGGGGAGGCTCGCGTCCAGCGGCAGCGACATCGGGATCACGAACACCCACAGCGCCTCGATCGTCGCCGAGTCGATCGCCGCCTCGTCGGTCTGCTCGCCGGCGACGAGCAGCGCGGCGGTCTGCACGATGTCATCGTCGAGGTCGGTGCCGAACAGCGGCACGAGCACCGAGCCGTAGTCGCGCTCGGGCTGCTGCTCGGCGCGCAGCACGCGCGCCGGCACCGTCACGCGCTTCAGCAGCGAGGTTTCGTCCGCGCGCCGGTAGACCACGTAGAGGGTCACGCCGAGCGCCATCCAGCCGAGACCCACGTAGCGGGCCGGTTCGTGCACGACCATCACCGCCACCCAGCCGGCGGCGGACACGAACGCGCCGAACACCGCCGGCAGCGGCAGCTGCCCGCCGCGGAAGGAGATCGACAGGGGGACCCGGTAGGGGCGGTCGCGGTCGGCCTCGGTGTAGCGCAGGCGGCAGATCGACAGGTGGGCGATCGTGAACGCGAGCATCGCGCCGAAGGCGTAGATCCCGACGAGGAAGTCGAGGTCCTCGGGCACCACCAGCGCGGCGGCCGCGAGGCCCGCGAGGATGATCAGCACGTACGGCGTCGAGCGCTGCGGGTGCAGCCGCCCGAGTCCGCTGGGGATCTGGCGGTTGGTGGAGAGCGAGTAGGCCAGCCGCGAGAGGCCGAGCATCGCCGAGTTCGCGGCCGCCACGAGCGTGACCGCGGCGAGGCCCGCCACGAGATACGTGAGTGACTTGCTCAGCCAGTGCGGGTGGACGTGCTTGACGATCCCGATCATCGGCGCGTTCAGGTAGCGGGTCGCGAGTTCGGTGCTCCCGTGACGCACAGGCAGAGCGGTGATAGCCACGAGCGCGATCCCGACGTACAGGAACACGACCGTCGCGGTTCCGCTCGCGACCATCCGCTTCAGGCCGCCGCGGCTGATCCTGACCTCGCCCGCGAGCCCCGACGCGGACTCGAGGCTCGTGAAGGAGATCACCGCGACCGTCAGCGCGAAGATCAGATCCGACCACTTCGGCGCGCTGCCGAGGTGGATCGGGTTGACGAGCGTGTGCGGGTTGAAGAACAGCACCAGGCCGAGCACCACGATGAAGCCCTGCAGCGCGAGATCGCCCGCCACGAGCATCCCCACCCTGCGCGCGCGACGTCCGCCGAACCCGCGGATGTTGCTCAGCACGACGAGCGCGATGAACGCGAGTGCGAGCCCGAGCGCCTCGTCGCGGTCGCCGAGCGGGCTCCAGAACGTGCGCAGGTACTGCGTCGCGGAGTACGCCGTGACGGCGATCAGGATGATGTAGTCGAGCAGGATCGCCCAGCCGGCGACGAAGCTAACGAGCTCGTTGAACGCGTAGCGCGCGAACACCGTCGCGCCGCCCCTGTCCTGGTGCAGCGACGCGCCCTCCACGTATGTCATCGCGGTGAGCGTGAACAGCAGCGCCGCGATCAGGAAGACGACCGGCGTGAGGCCAAGCGCATGGCCCGCGATCACCCCGAGTGAGAAGTAGATCGCGCTCGCCAGCGAGGAGTAGACGATCGTGAACAGGATCGGCGAGCCGATACTGCGTTTTGCCATTATCCGCGTGCGCTCCGCGAGCTCCGCGCCCACTCGCTCGGCCCCCGAAGCGGGAAGCTCGCCGTCTCCCCCGCCGTCCTCCGCGCTCATACGCCGCGACCTCGGCGGATCTCCACGTACGCGCGTCCGATTCCCGCCGCCAGGAACAGCACTCCGAGCAGCATCCGCGGTGAGATCGCGCTCGCGTTGCCGGCGATCACCTGCACGATCAACGCCAGCCCGATCGCCACCATCGCCAGCGAGAGCACGAACGTGCCGGTGCGATGTACCTGTCCGCCGTTCATACCTATCCGCCGTTCATCCCGAGTTGAGCTTAGATCCTTCGCGAGCGGCCGGAGCGCGGCGCGGCCGACGCCTTGCGGGGGAAACCCCGCGGGCGTGACCGCTTCCGCAATTCATTTCTGGTCTCAGGTGATGAGCGGGATGATCAGAATCGCGACGATGTTCGCGACCTTGATCATCGGGTTGATCGCGGGACCCGCCGTGTCCTTGAAGGGGTCCCCGACCGTGTCGCCGGTGACCGACGCCGCGTGCGCGTCGGAGCCCTTGCCGCCGAAGGAGCCATCCTCGATGAGCTTCTTCGCGTTGTCCCACGCGCCACCGCCCGCGGTCATCATCACCGCGAAGAAGAAGCCCACCACGATCACGCCGATCAACAGTCCGCCGAGCGCCTGCTGGTCGATCAGGCCGACGATCAGCGTGAGCCCGATCGGCAGCAGCGAGGGCAGGATCATCTCGCGCTGCGCGGTCTTCGTCACGATGTCCACGCAGGCCGCGTAGTCGGGCTCTTCGGTGTAGTCCATGATCCCGGGGTGCTCGCGGAACTGGCGACGCACCTCCTCGACGACCGCGCCGCCGGCGCGACCGACCGCCTCGATCGACAGCGACGCGAACAGGCACACCATCAGGCCACCCAGCAGCAGGCCGATGAGGACGGGCGGTTCGTTGATCCCGAAGGAGAGAGAGTGGCCCAGCTTGGCCTCGATTTCTTTCTGGAACCCGGCGAACAGCACGATCGCCGCGAGCACCGCCGAGCCGATCGCGTAACCCTTCGTCACGGCCTTGGTCGTGTTCCCGACGGCGTCCAGCCGGTCGGTGACCTTGCGCACGTCCTCCGGCAGGTCCGCCATCTCGGCGATCCCTCCGGCGTTGTCTGTGATCGGACCGAAGGCGTCGAGCGCGACGATCAGGCCGGTCAGCGACAGCAGCCCCATCACAGCGACGCCGATGCCGTAGATGCCGGTCACTCCACCGCCGGCGAGCTTCCACGAGCCGAGGATCCCGAGCACGATCACGATCGCCGGCAGCGCCGTCGCCTGCAGACCGGAGGAGAAGCCCTGGATGATGTTCGTCGCGTGGCCGGTGATCGACGCTTTGGCCGTCTTCTTCACCGGCGCGAAACGGGTCGAGGTGTAATATTCCGTCAATCCGAATAGCAGTGCCGTGACGGCGATGCCGATCAGCGAGCAGAAGTACAGGTGCGACCAGCTGGGCGCGTGCACCACGTCACCGGTTTCCTGGAAGTTCAGGTTGCGCATCAGCCAGTAGGTGATCGGAGCGAACGCGGCTGCCGCGATCACGCCGGACACAACTAGGCCCTGCAGCAGGGCGCGCTCGACGTTGCCCGATTTGGTGCGCACCGCGTAGGTGCCGATGATCGACGCGATGATCGCCGCGCCACCGATCACCAGCGGATACAGAGCCACGCGCGTCGCTTCTTCGCGGCGGAACGTGAGCACGCCGAGCAGGATCACGGCCACCGCGGTCACCGCGTAGGTCTCGAACAGGTCCGCGGCCATGCCGGCGCAGTCGCCGACGTTGTCGCCGACGTTGTCGGCGATCGTCGCCGGGTTGCGCGGGTCGTCCTCGGGGATGCCCGCCTCGACCTTGCCCACGAGGTCAGCTCCGACATCCGCCGCCTTCGTGAAGATCCCGCCGCCGAGCCTTGCGAAGACGGAGATCAGCGAGCCGCCGAAGCCGAGCCCGATGAGCGCGTCGACGGCCGTCTTGGGGCTGTCGTTGAAGATCGAGGTCAGCGCGCCGTAGTAGCCGGCCACGCCCAACAGGGCCAGGCCGACGACGAGCATGCCGGTGATGGCTCCGCCGCGGAAGGCGACCTGCAGAGCCGGGGAGACCCCGGCGCGGGCGGCCTCGGCGACGCGAGCGTTGGAGCGCACCGACACGTTCATGCCGATGTAGCCCGTGGCGCCGGACAGCAGGCCGCCGATGGCGAAGCCGCCGGCAACCGCGATGTCCTGGATGAAGATGATGGCGACGAACAGGACGACGCCCACGACCGCGATCGTCGCGTACTGGCGGTTCAGGTAGGCCCGGGCGCCCTGTTGGACGGCCAGGGAGATGCTCTGCATCTTCTCGTTGCCCGGCGAAAGCGCCAGCAGGGAACGAGTTGTCAACAGGCCGTATACCACCGCACATGCGGCGCAAACGAGGGCGACGACGACCCCATGGTTCGTCAGAAAGCTGCTCAACAGAAATCCTCCGCGGTCTGATTTGCGTGCCGCGCGAGGATCGTCGCGCGCACATTTAGCGGCCGGATCGCTCAGGGCGAGCTTGATCCGGTGCAAACGCGGGGCGGAGTCTAGCGTGCCGAGCCGCGGAAAGGCTGCTCGCCGGGCCTCAGGCGGGCCTCAGCTGCCCGGCACCCACAGCCTTCCGCTGGCCTGCGCCGGCCCCGGACCCCCCGGAGCCGCCTCTCCGCCGGGCGCGCCGTTCTTCTCCGCGGGTGTCCCCTGCGCAGCGGCCGCGGGGTTGGCAACAGGCGCAGGACGAGCCTCGGCGGGGGTCGCCTGGATCTCCCGCGCGTAGGCCATCTGCAGCTGGGAGAGCGCGTCGCGCAGAGGTTTCAGCTCCTGCGGGATCGTGCGCTCGAGGATCGCGAGCAGCGCTCGCGCGGCGTCGATCGCGTCGCGCGCCTGCTCGAGATCGCGGCCGGCGGCCGGATCGCCGGGGGCGTCGGGTTGACCCGGGGCCGACGGTGGCGGTCCGAGGCGCCGAGCGCCGAGGTTCAGCAGCGACACCGTCGCCTGGGCGATCATGTCGGTCGTGGTGATGCGGCTCAGCTCGGCCTCGTAGGCCGCCCTCAGCTCCTCCTCGGTCGGCTGACCCGGTCCCGCGGGCGGGACCTGCCCTGGGTCGCCTGGACCGCCGGTCTCGTGTGCGCTCAAACCGCCACCTCCTCAGAGTAGGTATGCCTGGTCTCCGCGACGCTCGCCGCGTACACCTCCTCGCGGGTCGCGCCCGCGTCGATCATCTGCCGCTGGCGCTGGGCGCCGTTGCGCTCGGGGAATACGAGGTCGATTCCAAGCTCCGCGCGAACCGGCGCCGTCCAAGCGCCGAGCCGCTCGACCGCCGCGCGCGCCTCGTACTCCTCCGCGCGCTCGAGGTCGATCAGCTTCCCATCCATGCCGAAGCGGATCGCGCGCCACATGTTCTCCTCGATCAGACGCGGCGCGGGGTCGACGAACGGGACCCCCTCGTCCACGTCGCGGGTCGCCTGGGCGATGCACGCGACGATCAGCGAGGCGAGCGCGTCGGCCTCCTGGGCGTTCGCCTGCGCATCGCAGATGCGGACCTCCACGGTGCCGAAGCTGAAGTGCGGCCTGACCGACCACCAGACCTGGGTGAACTCGACGATCGAGCTCGTCCGCTGCAGGAACTCGATGTACTCGCGGTAGGCGCGCCATCCACCGAACGCATCCGGCACGCCGCAGCGCGGGAAGCTCTTGGTGAAGCTCTGCGTGCGCGCCGAGTGAAGGCCGCTGTTGCGCCCGTCGAGGTACGGCGAGTTGGCGGAGATCGCCAGCAGCAGCGGGAGCACCGGGCGCAGGCGGTCGCACACGCGCACGGCGCGATCGAGGTCGCGCACGCCGAGGTGGACGTGCAGGCTGAACGTGTTGTTGCGCCACGCGACGTATTTGAGCCCGTCCTCGACGCGGCGGTAGTGCTCGGTGTCGATGATCGGCTGCTCGCGATAGTCGGCCCACGGATGGGTGCCGGTCGCGCCGAGCGCGACGCCGTGCGACGCGGCGAACGCGAACAGCCGTCGGCGCCGCTCGCGCTGGCGGCTGAGCGCGTCGTGAAGGTCGACGCCGACGCCCGAGATTATCTCTATCTCCGAGGAGATCAGCTCGCCTGTGATGTGCGAATGCAGCAGCGGATCGCTCTGAGCGGCGTCGCGTAGAGACTCGAACTGGGGCGTCAGGTCGAGCGTCTCCGGGTCCAGGAGCGCGAACTCCTCCTCGACGCCGACTGTGAAATCGGCGGCTTCGGCAAATGTCGCTTCCGCTTGGTTTAGATCCAGGCTGGTCATTTCGGTCTACGGGCGAAGAATCTGTGGGTGTCCAAGTGTGGCGCACGCTCGGGCGTGCGGGGGACATCAGGTCAGATAGAAGTACAGCGCGTAGAGCAGATCGACCGCCGGACTGGAGGTGTGGACGGTCACCTCGGGCGGCACGTCAAGCAGCATCTCGGAGTAGTTGAAGATGATCTTCACGCCCGCCGCGACGAGCTCGTCGGCGAGCCCCTGGGCGGCGTGGTTGGGCACCGCCAGCACGCCCACCACGATGTCCTCGTCCTCCACCACCTGGCGCAGTTCGTCGATGTGGCGCACCGTCTGGCTGCCGACCTGCGTGCCGACCTTGGGGTCGTCGTTGTCGAAGATCGCGACCACCCGAAAACCGTGGTCGGCGAAGATTTCTGAGGAGGCGATCGCCTTGCCGAGGTGCCCCGCGCCGATCAGCGCGATGTTGTGCTGGCCGGCGGTGCGCAGGATCTTGCGGATCTGGGATACGAGCGCCTCGACGTTGTAGCCGACGCCGCGCTTGCCGAACTTCCCGAAGCCGGAAAGGTCACGGCGGATCTGCGTGGAGTTGACGTGCGTGTAGTCGGAGAGCTCCTGCGAGGAGATCGTCTCCTTGCCCATCTTCTTAGCCTGCGTGAGCACCTGCAGGTAGCGCGACAGGCGCGCGGCCACACCGAGTGACAGGCGCTCGCCGAGAACGCTCGGCGCGTCGCGCTCGGCCTCCAGGGCGCCTGCGGTCGGTTCTCCGTAGCTCATCGTCGTGACTCTAGACGCTCGCGCACGAGGGCCTCATCGACGAAGAACTCGCACAGCTCCTCACCGTCGAGCTCGAGCACCGGAATCCGCTCGAAATACGCGCGATGGAGCGCATCGTCAGCGGTGATGTCGAGCTCGACCAGCTCGAAGTCGAGCTGCGAGCGCAGGCCTTCCAGCACCGCGATCGCGTCCTCGCACAGGTGGCAGTCGGGCTTGGAGTACACCGTGAGCGTCCTCACCGCGGCCGCTCCCCGGTCGCGTAGGCGTCGAGCGTCAGGTACCGCGGGTAGGGCAGCCGCTCGACGTAGCGCGCCGCGCTCGCGATCATCGCGGCGTTGTCGGTGCACAGCGCACGAGTCGGCACGTGCAGGCTCACCCCGAGCTGGTGCAGGCGTCTGCGCAGCTCGCCGTTCGCGGCCACGCCGCCGCCAACGGCCAGCCGATCGATGCCGGTGCGCTCGAGCGCGCGTTCGGTGCGCGCGATCAGGCTGTCCACGATCGCGTGCTGGTAGGAGGCGGCGAGATCCGCCGCACGGTCCTTCGCCTCGGCCTCCGACAGGTCGCGCAACGCGTAGAGCAGCGCGGTCTTGACGCCCGCGAAGGAGAAGTCCAGGCCCTGGGCGAACGCCTTGCGGCCCGCCCCACGTGCGCCCTGGGAGCGTTCGCCGCGCGCGCCCGGGAAGTGGAACGCCCGCGGATCGCCGTCGGCGGCGAGCCGTTCAAGCGCCGCCCCTCCCGGGAAGCCCAGCCCGAGCATCCGCGCGCCCTTGTCGAAGGCCTCCCCCGCGGCGTCGTCGAGGGTGCGGCCGAGCACCTCGAAGCCGTCGTGCTCGGTCACGTGCGCGAGCAGCGTGTGCCCGCCGCTGGCGATCAGGCACAGGAACGGCGGCTCGAACGGGCCGTCTTCGGCGACGGCGCCATCCGCAGGCTGGGTCCCGCGCAGGAAGTTCGCGGCCACGTGCCCCTGCAGATGGTCGACCGCCGCGAACGGCAGCTCACGCGCGGCGGCGATCGCCTTCGCCGTGGAGAGCCCCACCAGCAACGCGCCCACCAGCCCCGGCCCCTGTGTCGCCGCCACCAGCTCCACGTCGTCGAGGGTCGCGTCGGCCTCACTCAACGCCTGGGCGACGACCGCGCCCACGATCTCGAGGTGATGGCGCGAGGCGATCTCCGGCACGACGCCGCCGAAGCGATCGTGCACGTGCTGGGAGGAGATCACGTTCGAGCGCATCAGCCCGTCCATGTCGATCACCGCGGCGCACGTGTCGTCGCAGCTGCTCTCGAGCGCGAGGATCGTCAAATGGGTCCCACCGGCCCGGGGTTTGGCACGTCCTCGAGGGACCCCGCGAGCGTGGCGGGCGTGCGCCACATCACGAGGGCGTCCTCGCCGTTGTCCTGGTAGTAGCGCCGGCGCATCCCCGCCGCGCGAAACCCCTCGCGCTCGTACAGGTGGATCGCGACGGTGTTCGACGGGCGCACCTCGAGCGTGAAGCGCGCGAGGTCGTCCTCGACCCGCTCGTACAGCTCCGCGAGCATCGCCGACGCGAGACCCATGTGCTGATGCTCGATGTCCACGGCCACGTTCATCACATGCCAGACGGTGTCGTAGCGCGAGCAGATCAGATACCCCACGAGTCCCCGCTCGCCAACCGCCGCGAGGCACACTCCCGAGGGCTTGGAGAGCTCGAGCACGAACATCGCGAGCGACCACGGCGTCGGGAACACGCGACGCTCGATCGCGATCACCTGTGGCAGGTCGGGATAGCTGAGCCGCCGGATCTCAACCGACGGCTCGTGATCGACCGGATGCTGGGCGGCGAATCGCTCGTTCATGGTCAAAGGGCCCTCCGTGCCCCTGCTGCCTCCAAGGCTAGCTCCGCATCCGGGCGACGCCGGTAGTCGGGAACGATCTCCTCCCAGGAGGTCGCCGGCTTCGTATGGACGCCGAGCTCGCAGATCGCGGCGGCGCTCACCAGGTGCAACGGCGAATCGGTGGCGGCCGCCCGCACCCCGGTCGTGCGAACCGCGTCGGGGTAGCGCAGCGCCCCGTCTCCAACCGCGAGCCACCGGCGTACGCGATCCCCATCCCCCTGCTGGGACCGCGCGATCACGCTCGACAGGTCATCCGGCGCGAGCGCGCTTGGCGCGATCAGCTCGATCGCCGCCCCGACTTCGGAGGAGCGGCCGGCCGGTCCCTCGTAAGCGGCCGCGAACACCTCTCCCCTGCGCGCGTCGATCACCGCGAGAATCGAGTCTGCGCCCCCGTCCTCTTCACCGGCCAGCGCGGCGTGGGCGAGCGCCCGCATGCTCGAGACCCCGACGAGCTCCGCCGACAGCGACTGCGCGAGTCCGCGAGCGGTGGCGATCCCCACACGCAGCCCGGTGAACCCGCCCGGACCGACGCCCACGGCGATCCGGTCGATCTCGCGCCAGCCCACGCCCGCCTCCACGAGCAGCTCGCCGGCCATCTCCAGCAGCCTGGTCGCGTGCCCGGGATGCTCTCCGGGGCGTGGATCGTCGCGGGCCTGCGTGGTGGTGCCGTCCGCGAGGCGCAACGCCACCGCGGTCGCCGCGGTCGCAGTGTCGAGACCGAGCACTTTCACGGTCGCTCGCCCTCCTGGGCGCATGCGCCGTCGATCTCGATGTGCCGGCGATCGCCCCCGCCGTGGCTCAAGCTGATGCGCACGCGCGCGCCGGCGAGCTCGCGCCCGCCGTCCTCGGGCCACTCCACGAACGCGATCCGCCCGGGACCGAGATAGTCGGCGAGCAGTTCGGGGTCCTCCTGTTCGAGGCCCGCCAGCCGGTAGAGGTCTAGGTGCGAGACGATCACGTCGCGCCCGCGGTAGCGATGCCCGATGGAGAACGTGGGGCTGGTGACGGGGTCGCTGACCCCGAGAGCGCGAGCGGCGCCGCGCACGAGCGTGGTCTTGCCCGCCCCGAGCTCCCCTCGGATGAGCACGATGTCCCCGTCGGCCAGCCCGTCGGCGAGCTCCGCACCGATCGCTTCGGTCTCCGCGGGACCGGTGGTGTCGATGCTTCGCGCGGCCACGCCGAGACTGTACTGGCCGTTAAAGAGACCGACCCGCGGGAGAATGGTGCGCGGGCCGGTCGTTACTCCTGGAGGGATGGAGACAGGATCTGTATCGGCAGCGTCCATGCCTGACTTTAGGACCCAGCGAAGTTCTTTTCGTCCTCCAAGCGAAAACCCCTCCTTTGCAGGGAAATTTGCGCTGGACACGCGTTGGACGGCCGCTGGACGCTTCAGAAAAGCCCGAGCTGGTCCGCCTCGGACTCCGCCGTCAGCGCGCTCTCGATCTCAGCTGTCGGCGCCGGTTCGGCCGCGGCCGGCTCGGGGATCTCCTGCGGCTGCTCGGGTGCGCCCTCTGCGAGCAACCCGGGCAGGCGGGCGAAGTCCTCGCGCAGCGTCTCGAGCATGCTCGGCGTGTAGAGAGCAGCCGCGGGGTGGTAGATCGGATAGAGGCGCACTGCGCGCCTGCCTAGGACCAGCACCTCCGGTTGACCGTGCAGGCGCGTGATTCCGGTGGGGTCACCGCGCAGGAGCTTGGTGGAGAAGTTGCCGAGCGTGCAGATCACCGTCGGCTGGATCAGCTCGACCTGGCGCAGCAGGTACTCGTGGCAGTTGTCCAGCTCGACCGGGAGCGGGTCGCGGTTGCCGGGGGGCCTGCACTTGAGCGTGTTGGCGATGAACACGTCCTTGCGCTCGATGTCGATCTCTTCGAGCAGCTTCTCGAGCAGTTTGCCCGCGCGTCCGACGAAGGGAACCCCCTGCTCGTCCTCGCTGGCTCCGGGCGCCTCGCCGATGAACATCAGCTCCGCGTCGGCGTTGCCCGCCCCGAAGACGACGTTCGTGCGCGTGGCGGCCAGCTCGGCGCAGCGGGTGCAGTTGCGCGCCTGCGCGAAGACCTCCTTGAGGGCCTCTCGCCGGGCGGAGGCCGACTGCTCGCTGGTCTCGGCTGCCACGGCCCGCATGCTAGTTCCTGCCCGTGCCGCGGCGCTTGATCGAAGCCACGCGGCAGCCGCCCGACCACGGCGCTGCGCGTGAGCGATGATCTGACGATGGCCTCGACCGCGACGGTCTCGGTGACCGCCCCCTTCGCGGGGGTGGTGGTCGCGCTCCCCCACGCAGCCGACAGGCACGTCGGCGCGGGCACCGCGGTGGTGGTGCTGGAGGCGATGAAGATGGAGCACGAGGTGCTCGCGGAGATCGACGGGATCGTGGTGCAGGTTGCCGTGGAGGTCGGCGAGAGCGTCGAGGAGGATCAGTTGCTGCTCGTTTTGGAGCCCGGCGGGAGCGGAGCAGGCACTGTCGAGCCCACGCAGGCCGCGGCGAGCGGCAAGCGCGCGGATCTGGCGGCGGTGCGCGAGCGCCATGAGATCGGCCTCGACGCGGCGCGCGGCGAGGCGGTGGCGCGCCGCCACGACGCGGGCAGACGCACAGCGCGCGAGAACCTCGCGGACCTCGTGGACGAGGGCACGTTCGTGGAGTACGGGCCGCTGCTGTTCGCCGCGCAGGAGATGCGACGCTCGCGCGAGGAGCTGATCGCGCGCACCCCCGCCGACGGGCTGGTCGGCGGGATCGGCGAGGTGGAAGGCAGGCCGTGCGTGGTGATGTCCTACGACTACACGGTGCTCGCGGGCACGCAGGGCATGCGCAACCACCTCAAGAAGGACCGCCTGTTCGAGATCGCCGAGCGGCGCAAACTGCCGGTGGTGCTGTTCGCCGAGGGCGGCGGTGGACGCCCGGGGGACGTTGACATGCCGATCGTCGCGGGCCTGGACTGCCGTGCATTCGCACTGTTCGCGTCGCTGAGCGGGCTCGTGCCGCTGGTGGGGATCGCATCGGGCTACTGCTTCGCGGGCAACGCCGCGCTGCTCGGCTGCTGCGACGTGGTGATCGCCACGGAGGACTCGAGCATCGGCATGGGCGGCCCGGCGATGATCGAGGGCGGCGGGCTGGGCGTGCACCACCCCTCTGAGGTCGGCCCGATCGACGTGCAGCACGCAAACGGCGTCGTCGATCTGCGCGTGGCCGACGAACGACACGCGGTCGCCGCCGCCAAGCGCTATCTGTCCTACTTCAGCGGCGCCAGCGAGCCGGGCGCCATTCCGGACCAGCGCCAGCTGCGCGAGCTGATCCCCGAGCAGCGCAAGCGCGCCTATCAGGTGCGCACGGTCGTGCGCACCCTGTTCGACGAGGGCTCGGTGCTGGAGCTGCGCGACGGCTTCGGCGCGGGCATGGTCACCGCACTCGCGCGCGTCGACGGCCGCCCGCTCGGCGTGGTCGCGAACGACCCCACACACCTCGGCGGGGCGATCGACGCGGATGCGGCGGACAAGGCCGCGCGCTTCATGCAGCTGTGCGACGCGTTCGAGCTGCCCGTGCTGTTCCTGTGCGACACGCCGGGGTTCATGGTCGGACCGGCGGCAGAGCGCACCGCGACGGTGCGCCACTTCGCGCGGATGTTCCTCGGCGGCGCGAGCCTCACCGTGCCGACGGGCACGATCGTGCTGCGCAAGGGCTACGGGCTGGGCGCCCAGGCGATGGCGGCGGGCGGCTTCAAGTCGCCGATGTTCACCGTCGCCTGGCCCACCTCGGAGTTCGGCGGTATGGGGTTGGAGGGCGCGGTGCGACTCGGGATGAGGCGCGAGCTGGAGGCGATCGAGGACGAGGAGGAGCGCGAGCGGGTGTTCCAGGCCACCGTCGCGGCGGCGTATGAGCGCGGGCGCGGCGTCAACATGGCCGCCTACGGCGAGATCGACGACGTGATCGACCCCGCCGACTCGCGCCGCTGGATCGCCACGTTGTTCGACGATAACGCCGACGGGTGGTGGCGGCGTGAGGGGAAGAAGCGGCCTAACGTCGACGCTTGGTGAGCGGCCGACGATGCGGTCCGATCGAGTGCTCAAACCCGCTGTTTAGTCGGTTTCGGTGCCGCCGCGCACAGCCTCGAGCACCTCTTCGGCCAGAAACAACTGTCCCCATTTCCGGCCCGTTAGCTCCCGCAGCATGCCCTGCGCTTCTAGGTCCCGGATCGCTGCGCGAGCAGTGGGAGCAGAGACGCCGAGAGCCTCTGCCGCGCGTGGAGCGACGACGTAGGGATTGATGAAGAGCTGGTCGACAAGCTGGTGCGCCGTTTGCCGGGCTCGCGCCGCCGACAGGAGGTCGTGATAGCGAGATTGGAGGTTGAGCAGTCGCTCGGCGTCATCCACGGCGGCCTGGGCCTGGACCTCGACCCCGGTCAAGAAGTAGATGAGCCAGCCGAGCCAGTCGCCCTGCGTGCTGACGCGGAGCAGCCGATCGTAATACTCAGCTCCGCTTCGCTCGAAGTAGGCTGAGATGTAGAGCAGGGGTTGTGGAAGCAGGCCGCGCTCATGCAGGAGCAGAGAGATCAGTAGGCGGCCGACACGACCGTTGCCATCGCCGAACGGGTGGATCGCCTCGAATTGATAGTGGGCGAGCGCGGCGACTATCAACGGGGGAAACGTCTCGTCGTGCAGAAAGACCTCGAAGTCCCTGAGCGCAGCCTCCATCTCGGTAACGGGGGGAGGGACATACGTCGCCTCCTCGATCGGGGCTCCTGGCGTGCCGCCGATCCAGTTCTGATAGGAGCGGAAGCTCCCCGGATGGCGCTCATGACCGCGGACGCCCTGCATCAGGTGCTTGTGGACTTTCCGCAGCAGTCGCAGGCAGAGCGGCAGGTCCTTCAAGGCCATGAGCCCCATTTCATGCGCCATCAGGTAGTTGCGCACCTCGAGCACATCGCCCTTGGCGTTGCCAGTCGCCTCGTCCTCGTAGAGGTCCGCGAGTGTGCTCATCGTTCCCTCGATCCGCGAGCTGAGAACCGCCTCACGACGCAGGTATGGCGAGATCAGGAGAGCCGGATTCGTGAGGTTGCGCCCCGTGCCAGCGAGTAGGCCAACGCTGTTAGCGGCCCGGCTGACGTGCGCAACCAACTCTGGGGTGAAGTCGAGCGTTGGTGGCAGAGGCGCCGGCACATAGGCCAGGTGACCATCGTGGGAAACGAGTCGGCCGGGGGCTTTGTCACTGAAGATGTCTTGGTCCATGGGCGGGCGCTTAGAAAGAACGCTTTCCAACCTTACCGAGTTTGGAAAGAAAAGCGCGTATTCTTTCTTTTCCCTCGAAGAGGCGAAAAGTACCTTTCAAAGCGGCTTCCCAGCAAACTCGGTCAACGGCCTCAGCGAGAACGCCGACTGGTGGTGACGGCGGAAGGGGAAGAAGCGGCCCAACGTGGACGCTCGGTGAGCGGTAAGCGCCGCTCTACTCGGTTGCTTCGCGGTAGGCCTGTTCGCTCAAGCGCGTCAGTTCCTCGTCGCTGACGGGGTTCTCTTGGGCCTGCAGGAGCCCACGTGCCCGCTCGAGATCGTGCTCGTCGACGTAGATGTCGCGACCGGCCCGTGCGTCCTCAAGCGGGCCGCCGATCGTCCGTTGGGCTATTGAGTGGATGCCAGCGTCCTGCAACAGCGCGCTCACGATCTCCGCCTCTCCAGCGGTTGCGACGGTCGTCAGGAGCTTGGTCATCGGCGCGGAAAAGCGGCCTCTATTGCCGTGCGCCAGTCGCCGGAGACAGGTTCCGACAAGCCTCGGCGTAGAGCGGCTCGGGAGCCATATCAGCGCCGTTTGGCCACGTGATGGTCCCCGCCTCGGGATCGACCATCACGCGAGCGAAATAGCTGGGATCTACCAGCGGCTCGAACACTCCCCGCCACTCGCGCCCCGCGAAGTCCACCTCGCCGACCGTGCCGTCGTCAAAGGTCAGACGCAGCCCGTACTCGCTGCTGACCTCTACACCCGCAATGTCGTGTAGCTGCCCCATCGAAATCATGTTAGGGCAGCGAGGTGATCGGATCGAGCGGCTCTTCACGTCGGGCGCGCTCCCAGTTCACCGCCAGCGCGTCTCGCCGAAGTGCCGCCCACTCGGCGACCAAAGCGAGCGCACGTGGCGGCAGTGAGCCCGCTATGGATCGGAGGCCCTATGTGAGATCCGACACACCCCCGCGCTCCCCTTCCCAGACGCCAAAATCGTCTGTATGCTCATGAGGTTGGGCCGTCACCGAGTCCGCTCGGGGTGGACCTGACGCAGGACCCGTCTCAAATCTGAAGTCGCGCCGGTATCCGCAGGGAACTGGACCGAAACCGATGATCCCCCACCACCCCACCTCGCCATGCGCATGAGGACTCTGCGCACTGTCGACGAGCTGCGCGCGACGCTCGCGCCGGCACGCCGCGAGGGGCTGCGGATCGGCCTCGTGCCCACCATGGGCGCGCTGCACGAGGGGCACCTCACGCTCATCCGCCAAGCCCGCGAGCAGTGCGACGTGGTCGTCGTGTCGCTGTTCGTCAACCCCTCCCAGTTCAACGAGAGCTCCGACCTGGAGCGCTACCCACGCCGCGAGACCGACGACACGCAGCTCGCCGCGGACGCCGGAGCGGATGTCCTGTTTGCGCCGTCCGTCGAGGAGGTCTACCCCCAGGGGTTCGCCACCGCCGTCGAAGTCCTCGGCGTCACCGAGCGCCTCGAGGGCGCCTCGCGCGGCGCGGCCCACTTCCGCGGCGTCGCCACCGTCGTCACCAAGCTGCTCTGCATGACGCTCCCCCACGTCGCCTTCTTCGGCCAGAAGGACGCCCAGCAACTCGTCGTCATCCGCCGCCTCGCAGCCGACCTCAACCTCCCGATCGAGATCCAGGCCGTCCCCACCGTGCGCGAGGCGGACGGGCTCGCGATGTCCAGCCGCAACGCGCTGCTCAGCCCCGACGAGCGCCGGCAAGCACTCGCGCTGCCCGCCGCCCTCGACGCCGCCCACCAGCTTCTGGCCACCGGTGAGCGCTCCCCCACCGCCCTCATCGACGCCGCCCACGAGGCGATGCGACCGTTCGACGTCCACGTCGAGTACGTCGCGCTCGTTCACCCCGACACGTTCGAGCCCGTCGAGCACACCATCGCGGCCGACGCTCTGCTCGTGCTCGCCGCCCGGGTCGGCGCCGTCCGGCTCATAGACAACACACCCTTGCGGCCGAGCTCAATAAATCAAACTCAATCCCAAGGAGAGGCGATCGCCACATGCAGCGCGTGATGCTCAAGTCGAAGATCCACCGGGCGACGGTCACAGACTGCGACCTCCACTACGTCGGCTCGATCACCATCGACCCCGATCTGTTGGAGGCGGCCAACATCCTCGAGCACGAGCAGGTCCACGTCGTCGACGTCGACAACGGCGCGCGCTTCGAGACCTACACCATCGCCGGGCAGCGCGGCTCGGGCGCGATGTGCGTCAACGGCGCCGCCGCACGTCTCGTGCACCGCGGCGACACGATCATCGTCATCTCCTACGGCACCTACGACGAGGCGGACCTTGAGAACTACGAGCCCCGCGTGGTGCACGTGGAGGCGCAAACCAATCGCATCATCACAGTCGACGACGCGGTGGCGACCCTGCTCTCCTGAGCGAGCGTCAACCAGCGTTAGAGAGGAATCACCCCATGTCCAGCCAGCCCCACACAGTCCACACGCCGACCGACCCCGGCCGGCTCCCGATGACGCTGCCGCTGCTGATGGAAAAGAAACGGCTCGCCGAACCGATCGTGATGGTCACCGCGTATGACTACCCCAGCGCCCGCGCCGCCGAGGCCGCCGGCGTGGACCTGGTGCTCGTGGGCGACTCCGCCGCGACCACGGTGCTCGGCTACAACGCCACCACTCCCGTCGAGCTCGACGACATGCTCGTGCTCGCGCGCGCCGTCCGCCGCGGCCTACGCACGCCGCTCATGATCGGCGACCTGCCGTTCGGCTCCTACGAGGTCTCCGACGAGCAGGCGATCACCACCGCGATGCGGATGGTCAAGGAGGCCGGCTGCGAGGCCGTCAAGCTCGAGGGCGGAGGCGAGTCCTCCGTGCGCCGTGCGCGCGCGATCGTCGGCGCGGGCATCCCCGTGATGGGCCACGTCGGGCTCACCCCGCAGACCTCCACCGCGCTCGGCGGCTGGAAGGCGCAGGGCCGCACGGCGTCCGCGGCGACGCGCATCGCCGCCGAGGCGCTCGCCCTGCAGGAGGCCGGCTGCTTCGCGCTCGTCTTCGAGGCGATCCCCAGCGCCGTCACCGAGGAGCTCATGGCGCTCATCGAGATCCCCGTGATCGGCATCGGCGCCGGTCCCTCGACCGACGGACAGGTGCTCGTCTTCCACGACCTGCTCGGCATCCGCGACGGGCTAGGCGCGCGCTTCGTCAAGCGCTACGCCAACCTCCAGCAGGAGATGAACGACGGGGTCAGCGCCTACGCCGCCGACGTGCGCAGCCGCCGCTACCCCGCGCCGGAGCACACGTACTCGATAGATGCAGCCGAGTTGGCCGAGCTGAAAGCGCAGCTGGCCGCAGACCGCGGCTAGCTGTATTCGATCCGCCTGAGCACCTTCGCGGGCGCCCCCGCGGCGATCGAGAACGGCTCGATGTCGCGCGTCACGACGCTGTTCGCGCCGATCACGCAGCGCTCGCCGATGCTCACGCCGCTCGTCACGACCACGTTCGCCCCGAGCCAGCAGTTATCGCCGATCCGCGTCGGCCCCTTGCTCTCGAACCCCTGCCACGTGATCGGCTTGTCGGGGTCGTCGTAGCGGTGGCCCGCGTCTGACACGAAGCAGCCGTTCGCGAGCATGCAGTGCGCGCCGATCTCCACCAGCTCGTGCGCCGCGACCATCACGCCTTTGTTCAGGAACGTCCCCTCGCCGATCCGCACGTGCGCCGCGCCGGGAGCGGTGATCCACACGTCCGGCTCGAGCAGCGCGTTCGTCCCGATCTCCAGCCGTCCCTCGCGCATCGCCTCGAGCACGTTGCCGTGGATCGGCCAGCGCGCGAACGCCTCGCGACGCATCAGCTCCCAGTGGATCCGCGCGCGGTTCCACGGCAGAGCGTTTCGCTCGTACCAGCGCCACTTCTGCGACCACAGCCGCGCCTGGCGCGCCAGCTCGTGCATGCGCGCTACGCGGCGACCTTCGCGCGGCGTTTGCGCGGAGGTTTCTTGGAGGCCTTGGCGCTCGCGGGCGCGCTCGCCGGGGTGAGCAGCTCGGCGAGGAACTGCCCCGTGTGAGACGCCGGCTCGGCGGCGACCTCCTCGGGCGTGCCGATCGCGATCGCCAGTCCCCCCTCCTCGCCGCCCTCCGGGCCCATGTCGATCAGCCGGTCCGAGCACTTGATCACGTCGAGGTTGTGCTCGATCACCACCACGCTGTTGCCCGCGTCCACCAGCCGCTGCAGCACCTCCAGCAGCCTTTGCACGTCGGCGAAGTGCAGCCCCGTGGTGGGCTCGTCGAGGATGTAGAGGGTCATGCCGGTCGCGATCTTCGACAGCTCCGTGGCGAGCTTCACGCGCTGCGCCTCGCCCCCGGAGAGCGTCGTAGCGGGCTGGCCGAGCTTCACGTAGCCGAGCCCCACCGCCTCCAGGGTCTCCAGGCGGCGGCGGACCTTGGGGATGTGCTCGAAGAACTTCAGCGCCTCCTCGATCGGCATGTCGAGCACGTCCGCGATGCTCCTGCCCTTGAACCTCACCTCGAGCGTCTCGCGGTTGTAGCGCTTGCCGTGGCACTGCTCGCACGGCACATACACGTCGGGCAGGAAGTGCATCTCGATCTTGATCTGCCCGTCGCCGCGGCACACCTCGCAGCGCCCGCCCTTCACGTTGAAGCTGAAGCGGCCCGGCTTGTAGCCGCGGGCGCGCGCCTCCTGGGTCTTGGAGAACAGGTCGCGGATCACGTCGAACAGGCCCGTGTACGTCGCGGGGTTCGAGCGCGGCGTGCGCCCGATCGGCGACTGGTCGACCGCGATGATCTTGTCCAGCTGCTCGAGACCGTGGATCGCGCGGTGCGACCCCGGACGCTTGCGCGCACGGTGCAGCCGGTTGGCGACCGCCTTGAACAGCACGTCGTTTACGAGCGTCGACTTGCCCGAGCCCGACACCCCGGTGACGCACGTGAGCACCCCGAGCGGGATGTGCACGTCGATGTCGCGCAGGTTGTGCTGTTGCGCGCCGAGGATCTCCACGTAGCCGCTCGGCACCCTTCGGCGGTCGGGCACCTCCACGGTGCGCGTGCCCGCGAGGAACTGCCCCGTGAGCGACTCCTTCACCTTCTGCACCTGCGCCGCGGTGCCCTGCGCCACGATCCGCCCGCCGTGTTCGCCCGCGCCGGGGCCGAGGTCGACGAGGTGGTCGGCGGCGCGCATCGTCTGCTCGTCGTGCTCCACCACGATCACCGTGTTGCCGAGGTCGCGCAGCCGCTCGAGCGTGCCGATCAGCTTCGTGTTGTCGCGCTGGTGCAGCCCGATCGACGGCTCGTCCAGGATGTAGAGCACGCCCACGAGCGAGGAGCCGATCTGCGTCGCCAGGCGAATGCGCTGCGCCTCCCCGCCCGAGAGCGTCGCCGCGGCACGGTCCATCGACAGGTAGCCGATCCCGACGTTCTCGAGGAACTGCAGCCGCTCGGAGATCTCGCGCAGGATCAGCCGCGCCACGTGCCGGTCGGTCTCCGAGAGCTCCACCTCCTCCAGCCACTCCAGCGCCCGGCGTGCTGACAGCGCGCAGAAGTCCTCGATACGCGTGCCCGCCACCAGCACCGCACGCGACTCCGGGCGCAGCCTCGCGCCGCCGCACGCCGGGCACGGGCGCAGCGACATGTACTCCTCGATCTTCTCGCGCGTCCACTCCGAGTCGGTCTCGCGGTAGCGGCGCTGCAGGTTCGCCACGATCCCCTCGAAGCGCGTCGCGTAGGAGCGCTGGCGGCCGTAGCGGTTGCGGTAGGTGACCTGGATCGGCTCGCCGTTGGTGCCGTTCAGGAACACGTCGCGGTGCTCCTGCGGGAGGTCCTCCCAAGGCGCTTCCAGGTCGATGTCGTGCAGATCCGCGAGCGCCTCGGTCACCTGTTCGTAGTAGTTCGACGCGCTGCCCGCCCACGGCGCGAGGGCGCCTTCCCCGATCGACAGCGACGGGTCGGGGATCACCAGCTCGGGGTCGATCTCCATCTGCGCGCCCAGGCCCGTGCAGCGGTCGCAAGCCCCGTGCGGCGAGTTGAAAGAGAAGATCCGCGGCTCCAGCTCCACGAGCGAAGGCCCGTGCTCGGGGCACGCGAAGCGCTCGGAGAACGTGAACAGCGTGCCGGGGTCCGGCAGCACGCCGGGGGTGATCTGCCCGCCGGCCGCGCGCGAGCCCTTCGCGCCTTTCGTGTGCTCCGTCTCGGCCTGGTCTTTCGAGGAGGAGCCCACGATCTCGATCTCCACCAGCCCGTCCGCGAGGCCGACCGCCGTCTCGATCGAGTCCGCGAGGCGCTTGCGCACATCGTGGCGCATCGCCAGGCGGTCCACCACGACCGAGATGTCGTGCTTGTAGCGCTTGTCGAGCACGATCGTTTCCTCGAGCAGGCGCACGCGGTCATCGATCTTCACGCGCGCGTAGCCGTCCGCGCGAAGCTCCTCCAGGAGCTTCCCGTACTCGCCCTTGCGGCCCCGCACCACCGGCGCGAGCACCATGAAGCGGGCGCCCTCCGCCAGCTCCATCACCTGGTCGATGATCTGCTCCGCCGACTGGCCCACGATCGGGCGACCGCAGATCGGGCAGTGGGGCTTGCCCACGCGCGACCACAACAGGCGCAGGTAGTCGTAGATCTCCGTCACCGTGCCCACGGTCGAGCGCGGGTTGCGCGACGTCGTCTTCTGGTCGATCGAGATCGCCGGCGAGAGCCCCTCGATCGAGTCCACGTCCGGCTTGTCCATCTGGCCGAGGAACTGCCTCGCGTACGCCGACAGCGACTCCACGTAGCGGCGCTGGCCCTCCGCGTAGATCGTGTCGAACGCCAGGCTCGACTTGCCTGAGCCGGACAGGCCCGTGACGACCACCAGCGCGTCGCGCGGCAGAGTCAGCGAGATGTCTTTCAGGTTGTGCTCACGCGCCCCCGAGACGACTATCTGATTGCCCGCTGCCATCTGTCCTCCATGATACGCAGGCGAACAGACGTTCGGTTAGAGCCTGTCCGCGACGCGCGCAATTTGCGCAGATTTGGAGCCCCTGCGCAGGATCAGGCGAACAGCTCGGCCACGTCGAGATCGTCCACGCCCTCGGCAGGCGACGGTACCTTCATGCCGACGCCGTAGATCTCGCAGCGGCCGTAGCCATCCGGACCGGGCTCCGTGCGCACCTCGATGGTTTTGGCGGGCACGTCCACGAGCCAGTAGGTGGGCACCGGTGTCCACGCATACATATTCGCCTTCGTCTCGCGATCGACATCGAGACCTTCCAGCGCGCCCGCATCGGCCAGGCGGTGGTACGTGTCGACGTCCAGCCGATAGAGCGGGAGCGGCGAGTCGGTGAAGGGGTTTTCCGTGGCCTGAGTCGCCATAGCCTCATTCTGGCAGGCGACCATACGGACGGGTTGAGATGCTTTAGCCGCTCCGCCGCCCTGGCCCGTTAGGGCGTCGCTGAGCAAGCGAGGCAAGGACGCAGGGAGCGTGGCGTGCTTCGCACGCGAGCGACCGAGGACACAGCCTCGCGCCGCTCAGCGGCGTCCTAGCCTTCGATAGCCGCGTAAACCTCATCGATCAGCTTCAGCCGATCGGGCAGCTGGAAGTTCTCCGCGAGGTAGCGCTCGGTGTCGGAGCGCGACTCGCCGTTGAGCGCCATGTTGAGCGCGATCAGGCGGGCGCCGTCGAGGTCGCCGGCATTGCCCGCGGCGACAGGTTCGACCGGCGGCTCGACGGGCACGGTGAGCTGCACGGGGGCCCGCTCAGCAACGAGCGCGTCGTTCAGCTCGGCCTCGAACATCCGCTGCGCCTGGGGCTGGGGCAGTGGAGCTTCGGCGACGAGGTTCCTGCCGGACGCGGCGTCGTAGAGCTCGCCCATGCCGTTCTCAACCGCGGAGAGGTCCGCGGCAAGCCTGCCGGCTCCGGAGCGCAGGCTCTCGATGAGCGCGTTCACCTCGCCGTCCATCGACCCGACGCGCTCGAGCAGCGTGGCGGCGACGTTCGCCACTCCGGCGACGTGCACGCGCGCCTTCTCCACGGCCTCCGCGCGGGTCTGTTCGGCGTCGCGGTCAGCCGCCTCGCGCGCCTGCCTGGCGTTCTCGAGCGCCTGGCGCTCGATGTCCGCCGCGGTGCTCTCCGCAGCCTCGAGGATGCTCTGAACCTGACTGCCCGCGCTCGACGCGAGCGACACGTCCCCGCTGCCGCCGCTGGCGAGGGCGCGCTGCAGCTCTTCGAACTCCGCCGCCAGCCCTCTCAGGTGCGCGTCGACCGCTGCTGGATCGTATCCACGGCGGCCGATCGGGAAGTCTCTGCGCTCGATTGCCTGCCGATCAAGGTCCACGTCGCGCATCCTAAGCCATGTCGCGGCTGGCAGTCTCCTCAGGCAAGATCTCGCCCGCCGGAGCCTGCGCCGACTGCATCTCCTGGAGGTCGCGCCGCAGCTCGCGCAGCTCGTCGCGCAGCTGCGCGGCGTACTCGAAGCGCAGCTCGTCGGCCGCCGCGATCATCTCCTCCTCGAGCTCCACCACCATCCGCTCGAGCTCCGTCTGCGGCATCTCGTCCACCTTGCCGCGCTTGGCGGTGCGGCGTTTTTTGCGCCCCCGCGGGACCTTCGACTCGCCCTGCAGGAACTCCGCGATGTCGGAGATCCCCTTCACGATCGTCGCCGCGGTGATCCCATGCTCGATGTTGTAAGCGAGCTGGATCTCGCGTCGGCGCGAGGTCTCGGAGATCGCGGCCTTCATCGCACGGGTCTCCTTGTCCGCGTACATCAGCACCGTCCCGTCGACGTTCCGCGCCGCGCGGCCGATCGTCTGGATCAGCGATGTCTCCCCGCGCAGGAAGCCCTCCTTGTCCGCGTCGAGGATCGCCACGAGCGAGACCTCCGGCAGGTCGAGGCCCTCGCGCAGGAGGTTCACGCCGACGAGCACGTCGTACTCGCCGAGGCGCAGGTCGCGGATGATCTGGATGCGCTCGAGCGTGTCGATCTCCGAGTGCAGGTAGCGCGTCTTGAAGCCCATCTCCAGCAGGTACTGGGAGAGGTCCTCGCTCATCTTCTTCGTCAGCGTCGTCACGAGCACGCGCTCGTTGCGATCGACGCGCACGCGCACCTCGTTCATCAGGTCGTCGATCTGGTTCTTCGTCTCGCGCACCTCCACCATCGGGTCCACGATCCCCGTGGGGCGCACGATCTGCTCGACCACGCGCGTCGACTGCGTGCGCTCGTATTCGCCGGGCGTGGCCGACACGAACAGCAGCTGCGGCGTGATCGACAGGAACTCCTGGAAGGTCTGCGGGCGGTTGTCCATCGCGCTCGGCAGGCGGAAGCCGTAGTCCACGAGCGTCTGCTTGCGCGAGCGGTCGCCCTCGAACATGCCGCCGATCTGCGGCACGGTCTGGTGGGACTCGTCGCAGAAGCAGATGAAGTCCTTCGGGAAGTAGTCGATCAGGCAATACGGGCGGCTACCGGGCGGGCGCCCGTCGAGGATCCGCGAGTAGTTCTCGATCCCCGAGCAGAACCCCACCTCGCGCAGCATCTCCATGTCGTACTGCGTGCGCTGGCGCAGGCGGTGGGACTCGAGCTGCTTGCCTTCGGACTCGAGCTGCTCGCAGCGCTCGTTCAGCTCGCGGCCGATCTCCGCGACGCCGTCTTCGATCGTGCCCTCCTTGACGTTGTAGTGCGTCGCGGGCCAGATCGCCACGTGCTCCAGGTCGTCGGCCAGCATCTCGCCGGTGAGCGGGTCGAAGTGCTGCAGCCGCTCGACTTCGTCGCCGAACATCGTCGCGCGGAACGCCGTCTCGGCGTAGGCGGGGAACACCTCGAGCGTCTCGCCGCGCACGCGGAAGCTGCCGCGCGAGAGCACGCTGTCGTTGCGCGTGTACTGGATCGAGACCAGTTTGCGAAGCAGCGCGTCGCGGTCGATCGTCTCTCCGCGCTTGAGGATCTGCATGTTCATCTCGTACGTCTCGGGCGAGCCGAGGCCGTAGATGCACGACACCGAAGCCACCACGATCACGTCCCTGCGCGCGAACACCGCCGCGGTGGCGGCGTGGCGCAGCCGGTCGACCTCCTGGTTGATCGCGGAGTCCTTCTCGATGTACAGGTCCCTGCTCGGGACGTACGCCTCAGGCTGGTAGTAGTCGTAGTAGGACACGAAGTACTCGACCGCGTTGTCCGGGAAGAATGTCCGGAACTCGTTGCACAGCTGCGCAGCGAGCGTCTTGTTGTGCGCGATCACCAGCGCCGGGCGCTGCACCGCCTCGATCACCCCAGCCATCGTCATCGTCTTGCCCGTCCCGGTCGCGCCGAGCAGCGTCTGCGAGCGCTCGCCCGCAAGAATCCCTTCGGCCAGCGACTCGATCGCCTTCGGCTGGTCGGCGGTGGGGGTGAAGATCGAGTCGAGCTTGAAATCGGGCATGCGTGAGGGCTGGCCCTACATTAGCTCGCCCGTCGGAGTCGACCCCTACAGCCTGTGGTGGTGGCCTTTGAGCCGTTTGCCGCGGCACGTGTGGTAGGTCCGTGTGCCGACGATCGTGCTGCCCGTGACGGTGCGCGCGACGATCTTGATCGTGAAAGTCCCCGCCGGCAGGCCCGTGAGCACGACCTGCGAGCCGATGTGCTTCGCGGTGAGCGTGCGCTCCTTGCGCTTGCCCAGCAGAACCTCCGCGGAGACGATCCGCGGATAGTCGTGCGGCTGGCGGATGTGGATCGCGAAGGAGCGGTGGCTGAAGCACGCCTTCGCCGAGGGCAGGCCGAGGGCGGTGGCGGCCAGGTCTTCGCGCTGGGCGGCGGTGAGCGTGGGAGTCGAGCCCGTGCTGCCGGCGGCGCCGCCCGACTGGGATCCGCCGGTGGACGTGTTGCCTGACGGTTGCTGCTGTCCGCCTCCCGTGGAGGGGGTTTCTTTCGTCGGTTGTTTTTCTTCGCCGCCGCCACCACCACCGCCACCGCCGCCGCCGCCGCAGCTCCCGAACTCGTCCACGAGCTCGTTGGCGCCCGCGTCGGTCACATAGATCGGGCAGCCCGAGGGAGCCGCGGCCGCCCCGAGCGGATCCTCGAACCACGGTGGCGACCCGCCTTTCTCACCGGCGACGCAGACGGTCGAGCAGGTCTCGAACCGTTCGGCCCCGTCGAGCACTCCCCAGCCGAAGCCGATGGTGAATTCGCCGCCGGATGTGAACCCCTGGACGCGGAAGTTGCCCGGGTCTGGAACCCACACCCCACCGGAGGAGTCGACGGCGATACTCGCGGGCGAGGTGGTCTCGAATTCGAACGCCCCCGCTTCGCTGCCCGGCCCGCCGATCTGGCATTCGCTCGTGCACACCCCGAAGTGCTCGGATGGGCCCGATTCGCCGTGTTTCACGCCCCGCCCCCACACGCGCACGAATTCTTCTTTCGAGTTCAGCTCCTCCATCCGGATGTTGCCGGCGTCGGCGACGTACAGATCGCCGGCCGTGTCGGTTGTCATCGCGGTGGGCTCGACGAACGTGCCCGGGAAGCCGGGTTCGTGCAGCGATGCCGCCAGGCCGACCGCGTGCATGTATTCACCGTCGGCCGCGAACTTCTGGATCGGCAGCTCGAAGTCGTTGGTCATCGGGTCGGACACGTAGACGTCTCCGCTGCTCGGGTCCACCGCCACGCCCGAGGGACCCTCGAAGCCGCCGCCGTCTTCTCCGTGCGGCTGCCCTTTGCGGCAGCTCGACGTGCAGTTCTCGAATTCGAGTTTTCCATCCGCGACGCCCCATCCCCACGTGCGGATGAATTTGCCTTCCGGGCCGAACTCGTCCATGCGCCGGTTGCCCGCGTCGGTGACGTATACGTCTCCGGCGGCGGGCCCGCCCTTGGCGATCGCGATGCTCACGGGGAAGCTCATCTGGCCCGCTTCTTCCCCCGCGCTGCCCCACTCCTTGACGAAAGTTCCGGTGGCGGTGAACGCCTCGATGCGGTCGCTGCTCTGACCGTCCACCACGTAGACGTCTCCCGTGGCGTCGGTGGCGATTCCGGCAACCGACCCGGTGAGCTTCCCTTCGCCGCTGTCGCCCCATGACGCGATCAGCCCGAAGCTCGCCCCAGCCGAGACCGGCATCGCGGCGCAGCCGAGCGCGACCAGGGCCATCCAGATCGACACGCGGAAGATGGAGGTACGCCGCCCCCTCACACGCGAGATCGTAGCGCCGGCAGCGTGCTGACGCCAGAGCCGACCAGTTCCATCGATCGGACGATCCGCTCGTGGCAGCCGGGCACTGCCGGATCCGCCCCTACTCCAACCCCAGCGCCCGCGGATAGGTCGTGCGGTATTCCTGCTGCGCGGCGAGCACGCGGCGCACGTATTCGCGCGTCTCGGGGAACGGGATCGCTTCCACGGTGAGGTGTTCGCCTTCGGCGCGCGCGTGCGCGACCCACCTGTCGACGTTGGTGAGGCCGGCGTTGTAGGCGGCCACGGCGAGCGTCTCGTTGCCGTTGTAGTGGTCGAGCAGGTAGCGCAGGTAGTAGCTGCCGTACGCGAGGTTCACTTTCGGGGTGGCGAGGTCGCTGGCGGTGAAGCGACTGCCGCCGGAGAGGTGGGCGAGGTAGTACGCGGTGGCGGGCAGGATCTGCATGAGCCCCTGCGCGCCCGCCGCCGACGGACGCGGTTCGAATTTCGACTCCGCGTAGATGACCGCCGCGATCAGCGTCGGGTCGAGGTGCTTTTCGGCGGCCTGCTCGCGGATGATGCTCGCGTCGCTGAGCGGCAGCACGACGCTGCTGGTGGCCTTGTGCAGGCCGGAGAGCACGAACACGCCGGCGGCGAGCGCGACGATGATGACCAGCCAGGTGCCGAGGCCGCGTTGGCTCATCGCCCCAGCTTGTCAAGCACCGATGACAGCTCGCGCTGGAGATCCTCCTCCGTGCCGTCGTTGTGGATGACGAACGTCGCCCGGCTCGCCTTCTCCTCCTGGGAGAGCTGGCGCGCGGCGCGCTCGTCCACCGACGCGTGCCCCCGTGCGGCGGCACGCCCAGCGCGCACCGCCTCCTCCGCGATCACGGCGATCGTCGCGTCGTAAGCGGCCTCGAGGCCCGCCTCGAACAGCAGCGGAACCTCCACCACGGCGGCCCGCGGGGCCGGCTCCTGCGTACGGGCGTGCTCGAGCCAGCCGGCGACGCGTGCGCCGACCATCGGCCACACGACGCCCTCGAGCCACTGCCGGTCCTGCGGGTCGGCGAACGCCCGCTGCGCCACCGCCGAGCGATCGACCACACCGCCGGGCGCGACCTCCAGGCCGAAGCGCCCGACCACGGCGTCGCGCAGCTCGTCACCTTCGTAGAGCTCGTGGACGACAGCGTCCGAGGAGAGCACCGACGCTCCCAGCCGCTCGAGCGCCTTCAGCGCAGTCGACTTGCCCGACCCCAGGCCACCGGTAAGCCCGACGAAGGGAACGGCAGATCGCACCGTCGCAGAAACCCGCTCTGGCGGGTCAGTCCTGCTGGGCGGGCTCTGCGTCTGCGGCGAGCTCGGGCTCGGCCGTCGTCTCGCCCTGCTCCGGAGCCGCGGCCGCGGTGTCCTCGGCGGTGGCGAGCTCAGGGTCAGGCGTCTCGGCCACAGCCTCCACGGCTGCCTCCGGGGCCTGCTCCAGCTCCACCGCGGCCTCGGGTGCCTCGGCGACCTCGGCCTCGGTGGGCGCGTCGGCGATCTCGGGCTCGCTGGGCGCCTCGGCGACCTCGGCCTCGACCACTCCGGCCTCGACGACAGTCTCGGGGGCCTGCGCGTCGACCTCGGCGTCGTGGGCGAGCGCGGTCTCGTCGTCCAGCTCGACCGGCTCGGGCGCGGGTTCGCCGGGACGGGACACCGGCAGCAGCTGGTCCTCGACCCGCTTGGCCGACAGCGACAGGCGCCGGCGCTCGGAGTCGATCTCGAGGATCTTCACGCGGATCTCGTCGCCCGGGTGGACGATCTCGCGCGGGCTCTCGACGTGGTGCGGGGCAAGCTCTGAGATGTGCACGAGTCCCTCGACGCCGTCGAGGATCTCGACGAACGCGCCGAACGTGACGACCTTGGTGACCTTGCCGGCGAGCTCGTCGCCGACGTTGTACGTGTCGACGATCCGCTGCCACGGGTCCTCCTGGGTCTGCTTGAGACCCAGCGAGATGCGCTGGCGGTCGCGGTCGATGTCGAGCACCTTCACCTTGACGGTGTCGCCGATGTTGAGGATCTCGCTCGGATGGTTCACGTGCGACCAGGAAAGCTCGGAGATGTGGATCAGCCCGTCGATGCCGTCGAGGTCGACGAACGCGCCGAAGTCCACGATGTTGGAGATCTGCCCCTCCACGACGAGGCCCGGCTGCAGGCGGTCGAGGATCTGCTGGCGAACCTCCTTGCGCTCCTCCTCGAGGACCGCGCGGCGCGAGAGGACCACGTTGTTGCGCGAGCGGTTGAGCTCGATCACCTTGGTCTCGATCTTCGTGCCCATGTATTCGTCGAGGTTCGGCACGCGGCGGATGTCGACGAGCGACGCGGGCAGGAAGCCGCGCACGCCGAGGTCGATGATCAGGCCGCCCTTGACGACCTCGATGACCGTTCCCTCGACCGGCTCGCCGGACTCGGCGGCGGTTTCGATGCGGCGCCAGGCCTTCTCGAAGCGGGCGCGCTTCTTCGACATGATCAGGCGACCGTCCTGGTCCTCCTTGGTCATGACGATCGCGTCGACCTCCTCGCCGAGGTGAACCTCCTCGTTCGGGTCGACCGACTTGCGAATCGAGAGCTCGTTCGCGGGGATGACGCCCTCGGACTTGTAGCCGATGTCCACGAGGACCTCGTCCTTGTCGATCCGGACGACGTGGCCGGTTACGACCTCGCCCTCCTCGATCGCCCGGAACGTGGCGTCGTAGTTGGGCACGATCTGCCCGTCGATTTCGAGCAGAAGTCCGTTTGACCCATCGACCACGCGGGCCTGGGGGTTCTCCATCAGCGTTTGCACCGGGCGAAGCGTAGCGCAGCCGTATCATTGCCGGCGACATGCCTGTTCGAGCGACGAAGCGGGGAGCGGCCCGTACCCGCTTGGAACGCGACTGCGACGTGCTCGTATGTGGCTCCAGCTTTGCGGGTCTGGCGGTTGCACGCGAGCTTGCGCGGACGGGCGCGAAGGTGCTCGTGATCGACCGCTACGAGATCGGCGAGCGCCAGACGTCGGCGTGCGCGATGCCCACGTTGTGGCTCGAAGCACTCGACCTGATGGGCTCGCTGCGCCAGAGCTTCGACGAGATCGTGGTGCACACGCCGTTTCGCACGTCGCGCTGGCAGCTGCCGTGGTCGTTCTCGACGTTCGACTACCGCGAGCTGTGCGCGCTGCTGTGGGGGCAGTCGGATTCGCCGGACGTGGAGTTCGAGACCGCGACGGTCAGCGGACGGTCGGGTTTCGTCGTGCAGACCGACCGGGGCGAGCTGAGCGCGCCTTTGATCGTGGACGCGCTCGGCTGGCGGCGCGTGCTGTCCAACGCCACGCCGATCCAGCCGCCGAACGCGCGCCTGTCGCGCGGCCTGGAGGTCCACCCGCCGGGCAGCGGACCGGACCTGGAGCTGTGGATCGACGCGAGCTACGTCCGCGCGGGCTACGGCTGGAGCTTCCCCGCTGATGACGAGCTGCGTGTGGGAGTCGGCTCGTTCTGGCCCTCGCACCACGTCAAGGAGCCCACCGTGAGGCTCGCGCGCGACCTCGGCCTGCCGCCCGAGGGCTACCAGGGCAACTGGATTCCCCACCAGCTGCGCGACGCGGTCGAGGACGAGGTGTTCTTCGCGGGCGACTCGGCCGGGCACTGTCTCCCACTGACCGCGGAGGGCATTCGCACCGCGCTGTACTTCGGCCTCGCCTGCGGGCGCGAGCTGAGCGACATCGTCGCTGGGCGCCAGACCCGCCAGCAGGCGCTCGCCCGCTACGGTGCGTTCTCGGCGGCGCACGAGCGCAAATACCGCTGGCTGTTGAACGTGCAGCGCGCGGTCGGGCAGATGACGCCGAGCAGAGCGGTCACAGCGGCGGTGGCGGCGGTCGAGAACCGGCGCATCGCGGCGTGGAGCTTCAGCCACTACCTCGACATCGCGCCGCCTTCGTTCGTGGGCGCCACGCCGCGCAGACCTCGTGTCACGCTGGAGCCGGCCGCGGCCCACTGAGCGGACCGCGGCCCTCTCCTCACTCTCGCTCAGGCGACCCTGCGCAGGCTCGGCCGGTTCGTCTCGAGCGCCGCGAGCGCGAGACGGCTCGCCTCGATCGCGCTCGCCCACGAGACCTCCGCCAGCAGACCGGGCGCCGCGACCATGTCCCCGGCCAGAAACACGCCGTCGCCGCGGTCTACCGCAGGCCGGTCGCGCCACGTCTTGCCGGGCATGTCGAGCGCACCACTGCGCGCGTCCATCACCTGCCGACGGCGCCAGGTCTCGCGCTCGCGCCAGTCCACCAGGCCGACGTCGAGCAGACGCTCCAAGCGCAGCGCCGCCTGATCCGCGCTCTCCTGCGGACGAATCGGCATCTGTGCCTGGACGAGATCCTCGCCGTCGGGCGAGATCGACGGGTTGAAGGTCGAGTAGCGCCCGATCCAACCCGACTCATCCATGTCTGAGACGATCGAGGGGTCGCCCCTGCGCTGACGCAGCCCGATATCGAGACAGAGCGTGTTGCCGCTCTTCCAGCTGAGACCGTCGTCGCCGAGCAGCTCGCGCGCGTGGTCCAGCTCGGTCGCGAGGACCGTCGGCGAGTCGGGCAACTCCAGTAGACGGGTCCCCGTCTGCACGTCGACTCCGAGCTCGCGCACCCGCCGCTCGAGCGAAGCTACGAGCGCGCTCCAGCCGCCGACGGGATAGCGCACGATCGTCGGAACGCTCATCAGCAGCCGCACGGCGTGCGGCCAGACGAACGCGGCCGAGAGCTCGCCGGGATCGTGATGGAAGGTGTATACGCCGCACGCCGAGGAGAGCATCTCGGCGGTGCGCTCGTCGGTGTGGCTCGCCGCCCATGTGCGGAAGTCGACATCGACGGGCGCTTCACGGCCGCGAAGGCGCAACACCTTCGGCAGCGCGGCCAGCGGCGGCGTGCGGCGCAGGCTTCCGTCGATCCGCAGCCGCACCCCGGTGAGCCGTGGGGTGACATGTTCGGGGAGGATGTCGCGCTCGCGCATCCATCGCCAGAACGGCCCGTCGTACACCGCGTGCGGCCCTAGGTTCGCCTTGTAGGGACCATCGGTGCTGCGGGCTCGCCCGCCGAGCTGGCTGTGCGCCTCGATCAGGCTCACGCGAGCCCCCTCTTCGGCGCACGTGATCGCGGCGGTGAGTCCCGCTATGCCCGCGCCTACGATCGTGATGCCCTTTGTTGCACTGCCATTGCCGTGGCTCATGGCGAAGCCTCCTTGGGGAAGCCGGCGACTGTCGCGCCGGTCAGAGGGATGCTCGATGTTCTGCAAGGTAAACCCAGACTGGCCTGCTTTACAGTTCCAGTCATGAACGATCCGACAGGACCAGTTGGCCGGCGGCGCGCACCGGGACTGCTCGTCGAACTCGACCGCGGCGGCGATCTGCCGCTGCACGAGCAGATCGAGCGCGCGCTGCGCGAGCGGATCCGCTCGGGAGCGCTGCGAAGCGACACGCGGTTGCCCTCGACGCGTGTGCTCGCGCAGGAACTGGGCGTCTCCCGCGGCGTCGTCACCGAGGCCTACGGTCAGCTTGCCGCGGAGGGCTATCTGGCGACGAGCCAGGGGGCTCCCGTGCGTGTCGCCAGAGCCGTTCGGACCGCCAGCCCGCGCGCGCCGGCCCGGTCGCTGCTGGAGAGCTTCCCCTATCACTTCCACCCCGGCCTTCCCGACCTCTCCCGTTTCCCGCGCGAGGCATGGCTGCGCTCGCTGCGCGCCGCGCTGCGCGACGCGCCGTTGGCGGGCGTCGGCTACGGCGACCCACGAGGGGTGCCCGAGCTGCGTGAAGCGCTCGCCGGATATCTCGGGCGCGTGCGCGGCGTCGATGCAGATCCCGAGCACACGCTCGTATGCACCGGCTTCATGCAGGCCTTCTCGCTGCTCTGCCGTACCCTGCGCGGCCGCGGCGTGGAGCGCTTCGCGCTCGAGGACCCCGGCTGGCACACGCACCGCTTGATCATCGAGAACGCGGGCATGGAGGTCGTGCCGATCCCAGTCGACGCGGACGGCCTACGCGTCGACGTGCTCGCTCGGACAGACGCGGCCGCGGTGCTCGTCACGTCCGCTCATCAGTTCCCCACCGGCGCGGTGCTTGCGCCGGAGCGGCGGGCGGCGCTGATCGAGTGGGCCGAGGACGAGCGGCTGATAGTCGAGGACGACTATGACGCCGAGTACCGCTACGACCGCGTGGCCGTGGGCGCTCTGCAGGGGCTGGCCCCCGAGCACGTCGTCTACATCGGCTCAGCGAGCAAGCGCCTGGCGCCCGGCATGCGTCTGGGCTGGACGTTGATGCCCTCGTGGCTCGCCTGGGAGCTGACGGCTGCCAAGGCCGTCGAGGATGGCGGCTCGGAGACAATCGGGCAGCTCGCCCTGAGCGACTTCATCCGCCGTGGCGAGCTCGACCGCCATCTGCGGCGCATGCGCCTGCGCTATCAGCGTCGGCGCGAGGCGCTGCTGGAGTCGCTCGCGCGCTGGCTGCCGCAGGGACGCGTGAGCAGCCACGGAGCCGCTGGGCTGTTCGAGCTCGTCGAGCTGCCCGATGAGGTGGACGAGGCGGCGCTCCTGCGGGCCGCGGCGGCGCGAGGCGTGGGAATGGAGGGGCTCTCCTGGCACCGTTTCACGCCCGGCGGCCCTCCGGGGCTGCTGCTCGGCCACGGCAACCTGTCCGAGCCCGCCATCGATCAAGGCATCCACCTGCTCGGCGAGGCGCTCTACGACGCGTCTTGGAACGGGTTCTCCACACGGACCGAGCCGATCAGCTGACCGTCGTCGAGGTCCCGCTCATCGTCATTTGCGCACCACCAGCACAACCCCCACCAACAGCAGCACCAACCCGATCGCCCGCGGCGCGGCGATGTGCTGCTTGGCGATGCCGAACAGGCCGAAGCGGTCGATCGCGACGGCCACGGCGAGCTGACCGGCGACGACGATCGCGGTGAGGCCGCTCGCTCCGAGCGTGCGCACGGTGAGCAGCGCTACGACGACGAAGAACGCGCCGAGCAGCCCGCCGATCAGCGCCCACCACGGCGCCCGTGGAGCGTGGGCGATGCTCCCCAGCCCGCCGCTTGAGATCCCCGCGACCAGCAGCAGCGCGACGAGGCCCACGAGGAACGACACGGTGGCCGCCTGCAGGCTGCCGATCTGACGGCCGAGGCGCGCGTTGATCGGCGCCTGCATCCCGACGAAGCCGCCCGCGGCGACCGCCAGCAGCACAGCCAGACCGCGGCTCACTTCGCCTCCAGCCAGGTACGCCCCGCGCCGATGTCGACAGCCATCGGCGGCTCGCGATCCCCCCACACGCCGCACATCTCGCGCTCGATCAGCTCGCGTGCGGCGTCCGTCTCCTCCGGCGGGCCTTCGAACAGCAGCTCGTCGTGAATCGTCAGCAGCAGCTTCGTCTGAAGCGTCGACTCCGCGAGCGCGCGGTGGCAGTTGACCATCGCGAGCTTGATGATGTCCGCGGCGGTGCCCTGGATGACGGTGTTCACAGCGAGGCGCTCGCCGAGTGTGCGCACCTGATAGTTGCGGGCTCGGATCTCGGGGATCTGGCGCCGGCGGCCCCACAGCGTCGTCACGTCGCCGGTCTCCTTCGCGCGCTCGATCGTCTCCGCCATGAAGCGCGCGACCGCGGGGAAGCGCTCGAGGTAGGCGTCGATGAACTCCTTCGCCTCCGCGCGCGGGATGTTCAGGCGATCGGCGAGGCCGAAGTCGGAGAGGCCGTAGACGATCCCGTAGTTGATCATCTTCGCCTTCGAGCGCATCCCCGGGTCGATGTCCTTCGCCTCCACACCGAACACGCGCGACGCTGTCGCCGTGTGCACGTCCTCGCCGCGGGCGAAGATCTCCATCAGCACGTCCTCGCCGGCCGCGTGCGCGAGCACGCGCAGCTCGATCTGCGAGTAGTCGGCGGAGATCAGCGACATCCCCTCCTCGGCCTCGAAGCAGCCGCGGATCTCGCGTCCGAGTGGAGTGCGGATGGGGACGTTCTGCATGTTGGGGTTGGTGCTCGACAGGCGCCCGGTCTGCGCGACCGCCTGCAGGAACGTGGTGTGGATGCGCGAGCGCTCGTCCACGAGCTGGGGCAGCACGTCGAGGTAGGTCTTGATCAGCGTGGAGAGCTCGCGCCAGCGCTCGATCTTCGGCACGATCTCGTGCTCTGAGCGGATCGCCTGCAGCACGCGCGCGTCGGTGGAGAAGCCGGTCTTGCCGCGGCGCTTGCGCGACAGGCCGAGCTTCTCGAACAGGATCTCCCCGAGCTGCTGGGGCGAGGAGATCAGGAACTCCGTTTCGGCCAGCTTGAAGATGTCGCGTTCGAGGCCGTCGATCTCCGTGCGCACGCGCCCGGTGATCTCCCCGAGCCGCTCGACGTTGAGCCGCACCCCGAGCAGCTCCATCTCGCGCAGCACCGCCACAAGCGGCAGCTCGATCTCGCGCATCAGCGGCTCCAGGCCCCGCTCGGCGATCTGCTCGCGCTGCCACGTCGCGAGCGCCCCCAGCAGGATCGCCTCGGCCGCGACCGGGTCCTTCTCGTCGCTGACCATGCCGCGCTCCTCGCACAGCTCCGCGAACGGGTAGCCACGTCTGGCGGGCTCGAGCAGGTAGGCGCCCAGCAGCGTGTCGTGCGCAAGCGACGGCGGGACCGTGCGAAGCGCCTTCGCGTCGTGTGCGACAACGGGACGATCGCCGCACGCCGCGACGACCTCCTCCGGACCGGCGCACTCCCCCACCAGCACCTCCCCCTCGGCCGCCGCCGCGAAGCGCCACGCTGGCCCGTCGGCGAACAGCTCGCCCTCGGGGGCCTCGCTCGCGCGGACCACCACGCACAGCTCGCCGGTCGCGGCGCCGAGACGCGCGATGTCCTTCGGCGCTCCGGCTCTGACCCGCGCCTTGAGCGTCACCTGCGCGGCCGGCACGGGCGCCGCCACCTCGGGGTCGCCGAGCGCCTCCTCCAGCCGCCGCAGCGGGTCGCGCAACTCGTACTCGCGGAAGAACTCACGCACGCGCGAGCGGTCGGGCTCCTGCGCGGCCTCGAGCGCGATGTCGACGTCGACCGCCACGTCGCGCTGGACGGTCGCGAGGCTCTTGGACACGCGTGCGTTCTCCGCGTACTCGAGGAGGTTCTGTTTGCGCTTGGCGCCTTTGATCTCCTCGACGCTCGCGAGCACCTGCTCGAGCGTGCCGAAGCTCTGGATCAGCTCGCTCGCGGTCTTGTCGCCGATGCCGGGGACGCCGGGGATGTTGTCGGAGGTGTCGCCCTTCAGCCCGTAGAAGTCGGGGATCAGCTCCGGTGGGATGCCGTAGCGGTCGATCACCGCCTGGCGGTCGTAGATCTTCGTGTCGGTGATCCCGCGCGCGGTCGCCATCACCTTCACGAGGCCCCGCCCGTCGATCAGCTGGAAGGCGTCGCGGTCGCCGGTGACGATCATCACCGGCACCGGGGGGTCGGCCTTCAGCGCGCGCTCCGCGAGCGAGGCGATCACGTCGTCCGCCTCGTAGCCCTCGACCCTCACGTTGCGGTAGCCGAACGCGTCGACGAGCGGTTCCATCGCCGGCCACTGCTGCTTGAGCAGGTCGGGGCGCGACTGGCGCTGGGCCTTGTATTCGGGAAACAACTCGGTGCGACCCGAGGTGCCGGCGTCCCACGCGACCACCGTCGGACACACGCCGTACTCGGTGACGATCTTCACGAGCATCGAAGCGAACCCGAAGATCGCGTTCGTGGGCACGCCCGTCGATGTCGCGATCGACTCTGGCAGCGCAAAGAACGCCCGGTACACGAGGCTCGGGCCGTCGATCAGGAACAGGCGCTTGTCCTCCATCGCCTGAGCACTCTACGAGGAGCCGCCGACCGTCGCCCTGGAGAGGCGTGGCACCCGAACAAGTGCTCGCGGCGTATACCTCCTAACATCCCCGCCGCCAACAACTGAGGGAGCAGGAGTCCGTGAGCGCCACCCCAAGCGCGCAGTATCGCCTGAACATCCGCGTCAAGCTGGAGGACAGCTCGGGCATCCTCGGGCGGGTGACGACCGCGATCGGCGAGGCGGGCGGCATCGTCGCCGCCGTCGACCTGGTCGAAGTCCACGGAGCCCACAGCCTGCGCGACATCGTCGTCGACGCCTCCGGGCGCGCGCACTGGGAGCAAATCCTCGGCGCGATCGGCGCGATCGACGGCGCCGAGGTGGTCGACACCACCGACCGCACGTTCCTGCTGCACGTGGGCGGCAAGATCGAGCAGCACAACAAGCACCCCCTGAAGACCCGCGACGACCTCTCGATGGCCTACACCCCCGGTGTGGCGCGCGTGTGCCACGCGATCCACGACGACCCGGACAAGGCGTTCCAGTACACGATCAAGCGCAACACGGTCGCGGTGATCTCCGACGGCACCGCGGTGCTCGGCCTCGGCGACATCGGCCCGCGCGCGGCGATGCCGGTGATGGAGGGCAAGTGCTGCCTCTTCAAGGAGTTCGCCAACGTTGACGCGTTCCCGATCTGCCTCGACACGAAGGACCCCGACGAGATCGTGCGGACCGTCAAGCTGCTCGCGCCGGGCTTCGGCGGTATCAACCTCGAGGACATCTCCGCGCCGCGCTGCTTCGAGATCGAGCAGCGCCTGATCGACGAGCTCGACATCCCCGTCTTCCACGACGACCAGCACGGGACCGCGGTGGTCGTGATGGCCGCGCTGCTGAACGCGGTGAAGCTCACCGGACGCAACCTCGCCGACCTGCGCGTGCTCGTCATCGGCCTCGGCGCGGCCGGCGTGGCGGTCACGAAGATCATGCTCGCGGCCGGCGTGACGCACATCGTCGGCGCCGACTCGCAGGGCGCCCTGCACGTCCAGCGCGAGGACTACCTGAGCGACACGATGACCCCGATCAAGCGCTGGTACGCGGAGTCGACGAACCCCGACTGCCGCGCGGGCAAGCCCGCGGACGTGATCGACGGCGCCGACCTCGTGATCGGCCTCTCCGGCGCCCGAGTTCTGCCCCCCGAGTCGCTCGCGCGCATGAACAAGGACGCGATGGTCTTCGCGATGGCCAACCCGACCCCCGAGATCAACCCCGAGGAGGCCGGTCCGTACGTGAGGATCATGGCGACCGGGCGCTCGGACTACCCCAACCAGATCAACAACGTGCTGTGCTTCCCGGGGATCTTCCGCGGCGCGCTCGACGTGCGCGCGCCGCAGATCACCGAGCCGATGAAGATGGCCGCCGCGCAGGCGATCGCCGCGATCGTCTCCGAGAGCGAGCTGCACGAGGACTACATCATCCCGTCGGTGTTCAACAGGGAGGTGGCGCCCGCGGTGGCGGCCGCGGTCGCCGACCAGGCGCGCAAGGCGGGCACCGCGCTCGCGGGACACGAGGTGGGCTTCGCCCAGGGCGACACGGAGACCATGAGCGTAGGTCCGGCCGGCGCGAGCACCGGCGACGGCCGCGCATGAGGAGCTGAACGCGTTGAGCGCGCCGCGGGTGGTCGTGACCGGAGCGACGGGGTTGATCGGCCCGCAGCTGGTCGCGGAGCTGCTCGCACAGGGCGCCGATGTCACGGTTCTGACTCGCGAGCCGGACCGCGCGCGGGCGAAGCTGGGAGAGGTCACGGCGCTCGCCTGGGACCCGATGTCAGAGCACGCGCCGGTCGAGGCGCTCGCCGGCCGCGACGCGGTGGTGCACCTCGCGGGAGCGCCTGTGGCGCAGCGCTGGAGCGCCGAGGCGAAGCGCGCGATCCGCGAGAGCCGCGTGACCGGCACGCGCAACCTGCTCGCCGGACTGGCCGCGGTCGAGGACGCGCACCGCCCACGCACACTCGTCAGCTCCTCGGCGATCGGCTACTACGGCGCGCACGGCGAGGAGCCGCTCGACGAGGACGCGCCGCCCGGCGCGGACTTCCTCGCGCAGGTGTGTGTCGAGTGGGAGGCCGAGGCGGCCAGGGCGGGCTCGCTGGGCGTCCGCGTGGTGCAGGTGCGCACCGGCATCGTGCTCGACGCCGCGGGCGGCGCGCTCGGCAAGATGCTCACGCCCTTTCGCCTCGGCGTCGGCGGCCCGGTGGCGGGCGGGCGCCAGTACATGTCGTGGATCCACGCCGAGGACGTCGTCGGGATGATGCTCACGGCGATCGAGGACGAGCGCTGGAGCGGCCCGATCAACGCGACCGCGCCCGAACCGGTCACGAACGCGGCCTTCTCGCACGCGCTCGGCAGGGCTCTTCACCGCCCGTCGCTCCTGCCCGTGCCGGGCTTCGCGCTGCGGGCGCTCTACGGCGAGATGGCAGAGATCGTCACCACCGGCGCGCGCGCGGTCCCAGCCAAGGCGCTCGTGCTCGGATACGAGTTCCGCCACGCCCAGCTCGAGCCCGCGCTGCGGGCGGCGCTCTCCTAGCGTCCCGGGCGCGGCTCAGGCGGGCACCGCGACGCGGTCTGTCTTGCCGTCGGGGCGGTTCTGCGTCTCGATGATCACCCGGCACGGGCGCCGGCTCAGCAGGTACGCCGCGGTCGGGCCGATCCGCTGCTCGCCCGCGGGCGCATGGATCGTCGACCAGTAGATCACGTCCGATCCGACCCGTTCGGCTTCCTCAACGAGCGCGGATCCGGGGTTGCGAGTACGTATCAGGCCGGTGTGGATCTTGATCCCCGCGCGTTTGGCCTGGATGCGCGCGCTCTCGAGCACCGAGCGGCCGTGCGCCTCCTCCTCCTCCAGGCCGGCCTCCAGGGAGAGCTGGCTCGGCACGGGCAGCACGTAGATCGCATACACCACCCCCTCTTCGCCGATCAGCTTCGCCGCGCCGCGCAGCGCCGATGCGCTCACGTCGTCGCCGAAGATCGGCACCAGCGCCGTGCGGTACTCGAGCTCCTCGAAGTCTGGGGGGCGTTCGGGGCGCGGTATGCGGTAGGAGTCGCGGAGGTTGAGGCCCTGTCGCTTGCGATAGACGTAGTAGCCGCCCATCCCCAGGATCATCCAGGGGATGCCGATCGTGCGCGCCTCGCCGTGCAGCGCGACGACGGCGCACCACGCTGCGAACGTGCCGATCGCGCCGAGCACCGCCGTCAGCGGGATCGAGCGGCCGCGGATCATCACGTTCCACGGCATCCGGTAGGGGCGCTCGCGGTCGGGCTGGGAGAAGCGCAGCGCGACCACCGACACGTGCGCGGTCGTGAACGACAGCATCGCGCCGAACGAGTACAGGTTGCCCAGCAGCGTCGTTTCGCCCGGCAGGATCAGCAGCCCCGCGAGGATCGAGAAGAACACGATCGTGAACCACGGGGTGCGGAACTTCGGGTGCAGGTTGGAGAAGATGCTCGGCAGCTGGCGGTGCTCCGACAGCGACCACGACAGCCGCGAGATCCCGATCAGGCCGGCGTTCGTCGCGATGAACAGGATCGTCGCGGCGAGCACCCCGACGTAGTCTTTGGCGATCGTCAGCACCGTGCCGTGCAAGCCGAGGCGCGTGATGATCCCCAGCACGGGGTCGTTTTCGAAGTGGCCGCCGAGCGCGGTGGCGTAGCCGGGATGGCTGTACGTTTCCAGCAGCTGAGGGCTGTAGCCGATGCCGTGGTGGATGACCGGCAGCGCGGAGAGCGCCACGACCGAGATCCCCGCGTACACGCCGAGCACGGCGATCAGCACGAGGTTGACCGCCTTGGGGATGTCCCGGCCAGGGTCGCGCGACTCCTCGGCCATGTTCGACACGGTCTCGATCCCCGTGTAGGCGACCATCGCGACCGACAGCGCGAAGATCAGGTTGTGCCACGAGGGAGCCGTGCCGAGGTGCACCTGGTTGACGAGCAGCGACGGGTTCAGCACCAGCACGGCTCCTAGACCGACGAGGAGCACCTGGGTGCACAGGTCGGCGACCGCGAGGAACAGGTTGAGCTTCGCCGACTCTCCCAGCCCGCGGATGTTGAGCGCGGCGAGCAGCACGATCGTGACGATCCCGCCGATGATGTCGCCGGGGTTGTGGGTGAGGCTCGGGAAGAACGCGCCGAGGTAGTGCGGCACGAAGAACGCGGAGATCGCGATCGTGATGATGTAGTCGAGGCTCAACGCCCAGCCGGCGAAGAACGAGACCACGTCGTTGAACGCGTGGCGCGCGAACGACGAGGAGCCTCCGGCCTCGGGGAACATCGAAGCGCCCTCCGCGTAGGTCTTCGCGGTGAGCACGAACAGTCCGCCCGCGAACATGAACACGACCGGCGTGAGCCCGAGCGCGTAGCCCGCGACGAGCCCAAGTGCGTAGTAGATCGAGGAGCCGACGTTGCCGTAGGCGGTGGCGAAAAGGCCGGGAACGCCAACGGATCGCCGCAGTCCGTGCTCTGAGAGGCGCGCCATCGGCTCGGGAGGCTATCGATCCCCACCCACCCTGCAAAATCCCGTGCACCGCAGCCGCCAAAGCAGGAACGCACCGTATGATCCCGACGAGCCGCGGCACTACTGCACTGCCGACAGCTCCGATTCAACACTATGGAAACCGCGCGACGCGAAAACTACGACTCCGGTGAGCACTTCGTGCTCGAATACGGCGAGCTGCGCTTCACCTTCAACGAGACCGATTTCTCCGAGCGCTGCGAGCAGGCGGCGCTGAAGCTCGGATTCGTCGGCGGGCGGCTCGGCGAGGAGGAGCTCGAAGACCTCGTCAACCTCGCCGTCAACGGCGAGATCTCAGAGCCCGCGTCGGCCCTCGGCGAGCACGTCAACGACTGCTGGCCCGAGCTCGTCGGCCCGGCCGAGCGCTCGCTCGTGCACTGGCTGCGGCGTCTCGTGTTCCGCGGCGCGTGGCTCGACCAGCGCGTCAAGGAGGGCGAGCTGACCGTCAGCTTCGACGAACAGAGCGGCACGTTCGCCTACGTCCAGCCCGAACGCAGCCATGAGCCGATCGAGCTCGCCCCCGAGCCCTCATGGGGCCGCGTCGCATATAGGGGCTGACGAGCAGAGGGACGAACCCGCCGCTCGCACACATCTCTTTCTCTAGGAAGCCTCTATGGCGTCGGTCCGCGCCTTGGCGATCGCCTCGGCGCCGTCATCGCCGACGAGCAGCTCGGGCCTGAGCGTGCCGCTGTTGACCAGGTCGACGATCGGCACGCGGCCGGTCGACTTGAGCGCGATCACCGTCGTCTCCCCTCCGAGCGGCTGGGATGCCGTGGCGATCACCGTCAGCGAGCCGCCCTCGCGCAGGTTGCGCGCGGCGGCGAGCGCCTTGCGCGCGGCGTGCGGGTTGAGCCCGTCGAGGCTGTCGATCAACACAACCGCTTTGCCGCCGCGTGCAGCGACGCGCTTGGCAGCGTCGATCGCGCGCTCGATCGCCTGCCCCTGCGAGTCCGAGGAGGCGGCGAAGCTGAGCGACGCCACCGGAGCGAGCGGGCCCTCCTGCCACTGGGAGATCTCCTCCGGCCGGGCGCCAGCGAGCACGAGACTGACGTCGAGGTCCTCGCGGCCGCCGAGGGCGTCGAGCAGGCGCCTCAACGTCTCGCTCTTGCCGACGTGGCGAACACCCACGATCACCGCGCGCGAGCCGAGCCCCAGCGGCGTGAGCCAGTCGATCGCCTCGAGCGTCGCGTCCTTGGAGTCCAGTTTGAGCCACTCGCTCGGCCAGCTCACGGGCAGATCGTCATAGCGGCCGCCGTCGGAGACCTCATCGGCGGATGTGCCGTTGATCGTGTCGATGCGGACCAGCGACGGGTAGCGCTCCGAGCGACGGGGCGTGCGCACCGGGCCGGTCACGCGGTCGCCGCTCACCAGCTCGCAGCGGCGCACCTGCGCGGCGGAGATGTACACATCGTCGTCCGAGGGCTCCGGCGGGTCGACTCGTAGGAACGCAGAGCCGTTGCCCAGCACCTCGACCACGCCGGCCGCGATCCGGCCGGTGCTCTCCGAGTCGCCCGCGTCGCTGTCGGCGTCATCGCCCGAGGAAGTGGAGCGCGTGGAGGAAGACCTCCCGGCGCCGCCCCGCGCGCTCCTGCCGCCACGGCCGCGGCGCGCTGCGCCCGTCGATGTACGCGAAGGGCTTTCGTCCTTATCCGGGCTGCTGTCGACGTCGGACTTCTCGTCGGCCTCGTCGTCCTGCGCCTTCGCGGCCGCGCCGGCCGGGCGGCGTGTGCGTGGCGAGCGACGTCTGCGCGGGCGCGCCTCGCCCTCGCCGTCGTCGTTGTCGGAGCTCTTCTCAGCTCCGTTGGAGCTGGGGCTCTCCTCTCCGAGGATCGCGTCGATCAGGTCCGCCTTGCGCAGTCGTCTGAACCCGTCGAGACCGATCTGGTCCGCGATCGTGTGCAGGTCGGCGAGAGGACTTGCCTCCAGCTCGGAGCGCTCGAGTACTGCCATGGTGTTCCTTCTTTCGTTGTGGAGGGGCGGTTGGCGTCCCGTCGCGTTGGACAGCGGCGGGCACCCGTTGGTTGATCCTCAGCGTAGCGTCTCGCGCGGCGAAGGCTCGTGTCGGATTTCCTCGGTCAGCGCGAGATCCCTGCTCGGCTGCAGCTCACCGGCGAGCGCGGAGCGGACGGTGAGGAAGTCCGCGGCGGCCGCGACGTCGTGCACGCGGAAGATGTGCGCGCCCCGCTCGACCCCGAATGCGAGCGCCGCGAGCGTCCCCGCGAGGCGGTCGCGCGGCGCTCTGCGCGTGAGCGCGCCGACGAAGTCCTTGCGCGAGATCGCCATCAGCAGCGGGCGTCCGAGCTCGTGCAGGCGGGCTGTGTGGCGCAGCAGCTCGATCGTCTGCGCGGGCGTCTTCGCGAAGTCCGGCCCGGGGTCGAGGATCAGCTGCTCGGGATCGACGCCGCGCGAGCAGGCGAGCGCCACGCGCTGCTGGAGGAAGGCGAGCACCTCGCCGGTCACGTCCGCGTAGAGGTCTGGGTCCTGCAGCCGTTCGCGCGGCGCCGCGCGGGTGTGCATCACCACTAGCGCCGCGCCCGTCCGCGCGCAAACGTCCGCGAGCCGCGGGTCGAGCAGGCCGCTCACGTCGTTGACGATCCGAGCCCCCGCGGCGATCGCGGCGCTCGCCACGTCCGGCTTGTACGTGTCCACCGACACGACCGCGCCGAGCTCGCCCGCGACGCGCTCGACCAGCGGCGCCACGCGCTCGATCTCCTCTTCGATCTCGACCGGCGGGCGACCCGTCGATGCGGACTCGCCGCCGATGTCGAGGATGTCGGCACCCGCGGCAAGCAGCTCCGCCGCGAGCTTGCTCTGCGCGTCGAGGCTCGCGTGCAGCCCGCCGTCGCTGAACGAGTCCGGCGAGGCGTTCACGATGCCCATCAGCCACGGCCGCGATCCCAGCTCGAGCGTGAGGTCGGCCGCGCGCACGCGGTGCTCGGGCGCCCTCACCACTCGGCGTCCGGCGTCACGGCGGCGGTGTCCTCCTCGACGGGGGCCTCAGGACGATCGACCTCGGCGACGATTCCCTCCGCGAGCGCCTCGTCCGCGAAGCGGGCCAGCTCGAGGCGCAGCCGCTCCTCGTCCCAGCCGAGCTCGTGCGCGAGGACATCCCCGACCAGCTCGACCGGACTCGACCCGGCGGCCGGCGCCGGCACGGTCAGCTCCCGCGCCGCCAGCAGCCCCAGGCGGGTGCGCCTGAGCAGCACGTCGCCGATCGAGCGCGCCTGCTCGTGGCGCGCGGCGAGCGCCACCTCGGCCAGCAGGTCGGGGCGGCCCGCGACGATGGGTTGGGCCAGTTCGCCGCGCTCGGCTGCGAGGGCGAGCACGTCGTGGGCTGCGTGGCCGTAGCGGGCGGCGAGCGCGCGGTAGGAATGCTCGGGCACGCCCTCAACGCGCGGCAGCTCGTCGGCGGCGATCGTCTGGCCGAGCGGGATCTCGTGCGTGCGGCAGGGCGCGTCGCGGGCGTCGCGCTCGACGAGCCTGTCGACGGTCATCTTCGCCATCCGCCGCCACGTGGTGAGCTTGCCGCCGGTGATCGTGATCATCCCCGAGGAGGTCTCGTAAAGCTCCGCCTTGCGCGAGATGTCGACCGACTTCTTCGGGTCGCCCGTGGAGATCAGCGGCCTCACGCCCGCGAACGCACCCGTGAGGTCGCCGGGGCCGAAGTCGGTGGCGAAGAACTCGTTGACCGCGTCGAGCAGGTAGTCGACGTCGTCGTTCGACGGGCGGATGTGCTCGAGCGAGCCGCCCTCCTCGTAGTCGTTGTCGGTGGTGCCCACGAGCGTGTGCCCGAGCCACGGCAGCGCGAAGATCGAGCGCCCGCCGCCGGCGGGGACGATCGCGCCGCCGATCAGCGGGAGGTCCTCGTGCCTGAGCGTCACGTGCGTGCCGCGGCTGGGCCGGATGCGCGGCAACTCGGCCTCCTCGTGCAGCTCCCGCGGGCGCAGCTGGTCGGCCCACACGCCGGTCGCGTTGACCACGTTCGCCGCGCGCACGTCGAAGCGCCCGCCGCTCTCGAGCTCCGTCACCTGCACCCCCGCTGCACGCCCGTCGCGCTCGAGCAACCCGGTCACGTCCACCCGGTTCGCGCACACCGCGCCGAAGCGCTCCGCCTCGCCGAGCACCGTCAGCACGAGGCGCACGTCGTCGGTCTGGCAGTCGTAGAACAGGTAGCCGCTGGTCGGCTCGCGCGCGGCGAGCGCGGGCAAGAGCTCGAGCACCTCCTCCCCGGAGATCACCCGGTGGCGCTCAGGGCTCCAGGACTCGCCCTCTTCGGCCTGCGCCGCGGTCACCGCCGGACCGCCCTGTGCCCGCTCGGCGCGCACGCGCCGTCCGCGCCGCCCGCGCAGGCGCTCTCGCGACATCACGTCGTAGAGGTTCAGGCCCACGCCCACCAGCCGGTCGGGGTGCGCGCCCTCGAACGCGGGCACCACCAGCGGCAGCGGACGCACGAGATGGGGCGCGAGCTGCACCATCAGCTGGCGCTCCAGCAGCGCCTCGCGGACGAGCCCGAGGTCGAAGTTCTGCAGGTAGCGAAGCCCGCCGTGGACGAGCTTGCTCGAGCGGCTGGAGGTTCCCGACGCGAAGTCCGCGCGCTCGAGCAGCGCGACGCTGTAGCCGCGCGTGGCCGCGTCCAGCGCAACGCCAGCGCCGGTGATGCCGCCGCCGACGACCACCACGTCGAACTCGTCTTCGGCCAGAGCCGCGAGTGCCAGACTGCGCTCGATCACGCAGCGCAGTCTCGCAGAGCGCGTGGGCGCGCTCTAGATGTGGGCGAGCTCGGCGGTGATCTCGCTCACCGCCGACTTCGCGTCCCCGAACAGCATCTCGGTCTTCGGGTCGTAGTACAGCTCGTTTTCGATGCCCGCGAAGCCGGGGTTCATCGAGCGCTTGATCACGATCACCGAGTGGCTGTCTGAGACCTCGAGGATCGGCATCCCGTAGATCGGCGAGGACGGCGTGTTCTTCGCCGCCGGGTTCGTCACGTCGTTCGCGCCGATCACAAGCGAGACATCCGTGCGCGAGAACTCGGGGTTCGCCTCGTCCATCTCCTTCAGCTGGTCATACGGCACGTCGGCCTCGGCCAGCAGCACGTTCATGTGTCCGGGCATGCGTCCCGCGACCGGGTGGATCGCGTAGCTGACCTCGACCTGGCGTTTTTCGAGCTCCTTGGTCAGCTCCCTGACCGCGTGCTGGGCCTGCGCAACGGCCATCCCGTACCCGGGGACGATCACGACGCGATTGGCGTAGGCGAGTTGGATCGCGGCGTCGGAGGCGGTCGTGGAACGGACCGTGCCCGCGTGCTCGCCCGCCCCGCTGGCGCCCTCGACAGCGCCGCCGCCGCCGAAGCCGCCGGCGATGATCGCGGGGATCGAGCGGTTCATCGCGACCGCCATCAGGTTCGTGAGGATCGAGCCGGAGGCTCCGACGATCATGCCCGCGACGATCAACGCGGGGTTGTTCAGCGCGATTCCCGTGGCCGCCGCCGAGAGGCCGGTGAAGGCGTTCAGCAGCGAGATCACGACCGGCATGTCGGCGCCGCCGATCGGGAACACGACCGCGTTGCCGAGCAGGGCGGCCGAGAGCAGCAGCAGGATGAAGAGGCCTTCGGAGTGTTCGCCGGCGGCGATCGCCACGCCGCAGCCGACCGCGACGAGCAGCAGCAGCGCGTTTACGAACTGCTGCGAGGAGCCGAGCGTGATCGGCTTGCCGGGGATGATTTCCTGGAGCTTGCCGAACGCGATGTTCGATCCCCAGAACGACACCGAGCCGACGATCGCCGCGAACAGCGAGAAGATCGCGATGTAGGTGGGGGTGCCCGTGAAGCCGTCGGAGAGACGGAACTCCGACCACGAGATCAGGAACACAGCGCCGCCGCCCACGCCGTTGAACAGCGCCACCATCTGCGGCATCGCGGTCATCTTCACCTGGCGCGCCGCCGGGACGCCCACCGCGGTGCCGAGCGCCACGCCGATCACGATCAGGGCCCAGTTGCCCTCGTTGACGTTCAGCAGTGTCGCAATCACCGCAATCGCCATGCCGACCGCGGCGATGCGGTTGCCCCGCACGGCGGTGGTCGGCCCCGAGAGCCCGCGCAGGCCCTGGATGAACAGCGCGAACGCGACGATATAAAGAACATCGAGGAAGCTCTGGTCCTGCAGGAAGGACGTGGCGAGCGGCAGGCTGCTCACGACTTCTTCTCCTCGTCGCTTGAGGATTTCGGCTTGGCCTTGAACATCTCCAGCATGCGGTCGGTCACGAGGAAGCCGCCGACGACGTTGATCGTGCCGAACGCGATCGCGATCACGAGGATCACCTTGTTGAACGCGCCGTTGCCCGACAGGCCCACCACGAGCAGGCCGCCGAGCAGCACGATCCCGTGGATCGCGTTCGTGCCGCTCATCAGCGGCGTGTGCAGCGTGTTCGGAACCTTCGAGATCACCACGAAGCCGATGAAGCCGGCGAGCACGAGGATCGCGAGGTTGGTCGTGAGGGTGCTCGCAAGGATCATTGGGCGGCCTCCACGGCGGCTTTGGCTCCAGGATGGACGATCTCGCCGTCGCGCACCACGCACGCGCCCTTGACGATCTCGTCGTCGAAGTCGAGCTGCAGCGCGCCGTCCTCGCCCACGAACAGGTCGAGCAGCGCCTGGACGTTGCGCGCGAACAGCTGCGAGGAGTGCTCGGCCATCCCGGCGGGAAGGTTCAGCGGCGAGACGATCTTGACGTCGTGTTTGACCGTCGTCTGCCCCGGCTCGGTCAGCTCGCAGTTGCCGCCAGCCTCGCCCGCGAGGTCGACGATCACAGAGCCCGGCTTCATCCCTTCGACGGCCTCCGCGGTGACGAGCCTCGGCGCCGGGCGACCCGGCACGAGCGCGGTGGTGATCACCACGTCGAAGCCCTTGATCGCGTCGGTCAGCGCCTGCTGCTGCTGTGCGCGCTCCTGCTCGGTCAGCTCGCGTGCGTAGCCGCCCTCGCCGCTCGCCTCGATGCCCAGGTCGAGCCACTGCGCACCGAGCGATTCGACCTGCTCCGCGACCTCCGGGCGAACGTCGTAGCCGGTCGTGCGCGCACCCAGCCGCTTGGCTGTCGCGAGCGCCTGCAGTCCGGCGACGCCGACGCCCAGCACGAGCACCTTCGCCGGCGGGATCGTGCCCGCCGCGGTCATCAGCATCGGGTAGAAGCGGCCCATCTCCTCCGCGCCGAGCAGCGCCGCGCGGTAGCCCGCGACGTTCGCCTGCGAGGACAGCGCGTCCATCGCCTGCGCGCGCGAAATCCGCGGGATCGCCTCCATCGCGAACGCGGTCGCCTTCGCGTCGGCGAGCGCGCGCGTCGTCCGCGGGCTCGTGAGCGGGGCTAGAAAGCCGATAAGGATCGAGCCCGAGCCGAGGCCGCGAATCGCCTCGGGGTCCGGGGGCGCGATCGTCACGACCACGTCGCAGCCCCACACCTCCGCCGGGTCCGAGGTGACCTTCGCGCCCGCGGCCGTGTACGCCGCGTCGGTCAACAGGGCGTCCGCGCCCGCGCCGCTCTGCACGACGACGTCGAGGCCCTTGGCCCCCAGCTTGCTGACGACCTCCGGCACGAGCGCCACACGATGCTCGCCTGCCGCGGCCTCCTTCGGAACACCGATCCGCATGAGGTGCGAGAACGTATCCGATCCAACGGATGAGCGTTGGCTCGGTGTGCGAGACTCGACGGAAGATGACCGTCAACTTGACTCGCATCTATACAAAGCTCGGGGACGGCGGGGAGACCCATCTCGGGGACATGAGCCGTGTCTCCAAGTTGCACCCGCGCGTCGAGGCCTACGGCACCGTCGACGAGCTCAACGCCACGATCGGCATTGCGCTGCTGGCACCCGGATTGTCGGAGAAGTTCGCCGGCTGGCTGCGGCGCGTGCAGAACGATCTGCTCGACCTCGGAGCCGACCTTTCCGTTCCCGACTCGCCGCCCGCGGCGGGCGAGGAGGGCGCGCGCGAGCGCCTGCGCGTGAGCGGTGAGTACACCGCGTGGCTCGAGCAGGCATGCGACGAGGTCAACGCGGGCCTCGAGCCGCTGCGCTCGTTCGTGATCCCCGGGGGCAGCCCCGCGGGCGCGCACCTGCACGTCTGCCGCACCGTCTGCCGGCGCGCGGAGCGACGCACCATCGCCGTCGGCGAGGAGGTCAACCCGGAGGTCGTGCGCTACCTCAACCGGCTCTCCGACCTGTTCTTCATCCTCAGCCGCGCCGCCAACGCGCAGGCCGAGCAGGGCGCGCACGGCGAGCCGCTGTGGGCGCCGGGGGCACACGAGGGGTCGTAGCCCGCCAGGGGTCGGGGTGCGGCGCCCGGCCCGCGCCTTTCAGCCCGGCGCAGGACCGTGCAGGCGGGCCGCGTCGGTCTCGTCGTGGACAGCGGCGTCGCGCTGAGCGCAACCGAGCTGGCCGGCTCCGGCTTCAAACGCGGTCGCCAGCGAGAGGGGTATCGCGGCGACTACTACACGCTGCCAGCGTGAGCGCGCCAGATCTTCTCGGCCTTGTCCGCCCATCGCGGCGGTAGCGCTGCCCGTAGCTCGGCAACGAACTCATCGGCTGGCGTCGCCGTCGGTGGAGGAAGTGCGGCGAAGAACGCATCGATCTCGGCGGTCGTCTGCTCCAGTGCGTCCGGGTGGTTCTGTTCAGTCCATTCCAGGATGCTGCCGGCGACCTCCTCCAGCGACGCGCGCTGCGCGACCCTGGCGATCTGGAGCACCTGAGCGACTTCCAGGTGCTTGTCGCGGCGGCCCCATCGCTGCGGCTCGACGCCGAGAGCCCGGACGGCGCGGCTCATCCCGCCTGTATCTAGGCCGATGAATCTCGCGGCCTGCGAGAGGGTGGGGAGCGAGCGAACTCGCTCGGCGCGTGGGTGTGCGGCTATGGCGGACATGAAGACAGGCTACCACAGGAGACGCTGACAACACATATGATGCAGTGTATGCAGCAATCACAGAGAAATAGTCTCGTGGCCTTGGTGGGTCTCGGCCGCGATCTCCGTTCCCCGCCTGACATGGAGGAAGACCCGCCCCTGGCAAGTTCCGAAGGAAGGAACATGCCTCTCCAAAACCACGACTTACGCGGTTAGACTCATAGCTGAGATGCGGCGCGTGGACGACTTTCTCGAACGGCTGCACCGCTTCGACGGCTTTGTCAAACGGCAGCCACGATGGCTCGAATACGTGGCGGTCATCTTCATCGTGGTTGTGGTCGGCACGGCTACCGGCCACAGTTTCGAAACGACCACTGGTAACGCTGCATTCTTTGTTCTCCTTCTCGGCATCTTCAACACCGTCAAATGGCTTAGCCGCCGTCGCGAACTCCGGCTAACGGCCAACACGCCGGTCGAACGCCCCGAGAACTAGCGAACGCTGCCGGCGCGTGAGTGAGGTGATGGTCGCGATTCAGCAGGTGGCGGACCGGGGAGTTATCTACTCGCTGGCGGACGGTCCGACGCCGCGTGAATACGTCGATCGCACATTTCTTCCCCTTGCCGCCGATCTGTTTGAAGCACTCGCCGAAGCGTGCGAGCTCAGGAGACCTGGCGAGGGGGTTCCGCGCACAGGAGCTGGCTCGAGCGACAACATGCCCAAACGCGCATGACCGAGAGACGGTCGTGATGAGGGCAGGGTGCGAACAAAGTGCAAATATGTCCCACGCCATCCGGCTCTACCGAAGGGTTGGGCGGAAGCCAGATCGTCATTGCTAGAGCCAGATCGGCGGACTCGGCGACACCCCGCGACACCTCCGAACTGGGCTCATAACCCGAAGGTTGCGGGGTCGAGAGCGTCACGGCACGCTGCAAGCGGACATCCAACACCACCCCCATTGACGGATATCCGTGTATATACTGATCTCATGAAGGTCGTGAAGGTGCGCCGCGTCGGCAACAGCAACGTGATCTCGATTCCTCGTGAGCTCGAGACGCGGGGCTATGCGCCGGGGTCGTCGGTGCTCGTCGAGGAGATGCCCGGTGGCGAGCTGCGGATCATGTCCACCGAGACAGTCCGCGAGCGGATACGCGATATCGGCCAGCGAGTCGTGTCTGAGCACAGCGAAGCGCTGCAGATCCTCGCTGACCGTGAAGACCTCGACGCCGCTCGTCCCTAGCTGGTGTGACGGAAGGTCAGCCTCACGAGCTCGAGCCGGTCTACCTGACGCTCGAGGACATCCTGGAACTGCATGGACTGATCATCGGCGGTACAGCAACGCTCGCGAAAGATCAGCTGCGCAATCTCGACGGGCTGCAGAGCGTGCTCGGCCGTCCCGGCGCCTACGCCCACTACGAGGTGGCCGACCTGGCGCTCCAGGCAGCCGTCCTCGCACACGGAATCGCAGAGGGCCAACCGTTCGTCGACCGCAACAAGCGCACCGCCCTGGTGGCGATGCTCGCCTTCGTCGAGATCAACGGCTTCCGGATCGAGGCCTCCGACCGCGAGCTTGCCGACTGGATACTCAGCCTCAGCGCCGGCACGACGCCCAGCCAGCTCGCCGAGCTCATCCGCTCCGCGCTGCGCAGCGTCATGCTTAGATAGAGCGGCCGGTCGGCCAGCGGCGCTCGGCCTCGCGCAGCGCCGCGACCGCCAGCGCCATCCACAACGCCGCCACGAGAAAGCCTCCGAGCACGTCGCTCGGCATGTGCCACGCGAGGATCAGTAGATAGCAGCCGGCGACGATCGCGAACATCGCGCCGAGCACGGCCACGAGCGGGCGCAGGCGGGCAGGCGCGACGAGCACCGCGCTGAGCGCCAGCGCGAGCGCGGCGGTGGCGTGCCCGCTGGGCCAGGAGTCCGGGCCGATCCCAACGTTGTAGAGCACCACGTGCGGGTGCGCGAGCAGCGGCTTGAGTGTCTCTGACGTGAACGGTGCGAGCGCCAGCACGCCCACCACCGCGATCGCCGTACGCGGCCGCGAGCGCGCGAACGCGAACGCGACGAGCGCGAGCCCCCAGAAGACGAACAGTTCCGGTTCGAGCAGGTGCAGGAGGAAGTTGCCCACCTGATCTACGCGGGGAGTGCCGAGCATGATGAAGTCGTGCAGCACGACCGCGTCTCTGAAATGGGCGCTCGGCACGAGCTCGGCAGCCGCCCACACGACCACCATCGCGACCAGGCAGAGCGCGGCCACCGCGACCGCGCCCGCGGGGCCTCCCGACCACTGCGGAGGCAGGAGACGACGCCGCGAGGGCGCCGCCTGAGCGCTGTAGGCGTGTCCGGACATGTTCACAAGGGTACGACGGCTGCTTAACGTCTGCTGAAGGCGCGTGCTTCCGCCCACCCCCTACGGCTCGAGCAGCGCGCCGATCGCTGCGCCGAGCGTCGCGAAGGCCCGAGCGAGGCCGACGCCGAGGGCACCCCTCGATGCCGCGGACACGACCGCCGAGCGATGCGCGCGGCTTACCGGCGCGATCGGGAAGGGCTTGCCCCCGAGCGCCGTCAGCGCCTGCGCGGTGACCCACACCGGCGTCTGGGAGCCGGTGCGCGAGTAGCGCACGCTGCCGTTCGCCGCGATCAGGCTCTCCAGGTAGCCGAGCGGCGAGCGGCTGCCCCGCCGCGTGACCGCTTCCACGTCGCGCGAGGCCGCGTCGAGCGCCTGGACGCCCCACGCGGTCGACTGCGCGTTGGATTCGCCGCCCTTCTGCTGCGGAAAGCCGCCGTCGAGGTTCTGGGCGCCGACGAGGAACGACACCGCGTGCGCGACCGTCTGTCCGCCGCGGGCTCCGGATGCGACGAGCGCCTGCAGCGCCGCGGCGGTGTCGTCCACATCGCTGCCGCCGCCGCGCTTGGCGAAGCCGAAACCACCGTCTGCTTCCTGCTGTCGCGTGAGCCAGCTCGCCGCACGGCGCACGACCGGGTCGTGCGTGGCGTATCCAGCGGCCCGCAGCGCGAGCACCGCGAACGCCGTCAGGTTGGCCTGCTCGACGAACGAGCCGTCGTGAGCACGGAAGCGCAGCAGCCTGCGCACGAGATCTCCGCCCGGCAGCGCGCGCGCCGACGCTCCGCACGCGTGGAGCGCGAGGATCGTCCGCTCGATGTCCCCCGGGCTCTGCACGCTCGCCGCCTGCGCGCGCATCGCGTCGAGGACAGTGTGGCCTGCCCGTCGCACGCTCAGCGGGTTGCGATCCGCGGCGGCGAGGCCGAGCGCCGCCCACGAGGAGAACAGCTCGCTGCTCGACTGCCCGGCGGCGCCGCCGAAGCCGCCGTCGGAGTTCTGGGCGCTCGCCAGGAACGCGACCTCGCGCGCGATGCCAACGCGCGCGGCGCTCGCCGCGGCGACCCGGGCATCGGCTTTGGCCGGTGTGGCGACAGCGAGCGCGGGGACCGCGAGCAGCAGCGCGAGCAGCGGAGTACCCGCGGGCAGCGCACCCGCCCCGCCGCCGCCTGCCAGTCGCTTCGGCGCCTGCGACGGCGCGTGCCAGCTGACCTCCAGCCGCGAGCGCACGCGCAGGAGCATGCGCAGCAGCGTCGGCCCGAAGGCGAGACCGAAGGCGAAGCTCGCCACGACGTGGGTGACGTCGAACACGACGGCCGTGCCGAGCACGAGGCCGAACGCCCTGAGCGTGTGATCGCCGGCGCCCGTCCACGTGTAGAGGTCGACCACGAGGTTGAACACCTCGGCCGAGACGGCGCACGCGAGCGCGAGCGCCAGCGGCCCGAGCCGCCGCGAGCCGACGCGCCCGAGCGCCGCGCCGAGCAGCCCGACGAGCCCCCAGCCGAGCATCTGCCACGGCGTCCACGGCCCCTGCCCGAGCAGGATGTTCGACGCGAGCGCCGAGATCGCGCCAACGGCGAAGCCGGGGCCTGAGCCGAACGCGACGCCGCTTATGAGCACGATCGCGGTGATCGGCTTGACGTCCGGGATCGCGGCGAACGCGTCGCGCCCGAGCGCGGCGATCGCCGCGAGCGTCGCGAGCAGGGCGAGCAGCTTGGGCGTGGGCTGCGCGCGCTCATACCACCAGAAGGCGACCGCGAGCGAGAGCAGCACGAGAGCGAAGGACGCGAGCTGCCAGCTCACGAGCGAACCTCCTCGGCCGCGTGCTCGCGGGCCGGCTGCGAATCCCCGGCGAGGCGCGCGCGCAGCAGCGCGGCTCCCTGCTCCGGCCCGAGCACGCCGTCCGCCCCGTCGAGGATGCGGGCGGCTTCGGTGGTGAAGTACCAGCCGCCGGAGAGGATCTCCTCGATCGGGCCGTCTGCGATCACGCGCCCGTCCGCGAGCAGCACCGCACGGGTGGCGAACTCCGCGGCGAACTCCGCGTCGTGGGTGGCGACGATCACCGCGAGCCCCGCGGCCGCGCGCTCGGAGAGCCAGCCCGCGAGCACGTGCTTGGCCATCCTGTCCATGCCCCTCGTGGGCTCGTCGAGCGCGAGCACAGTGGCGGGCTCCTCGCCCCCGAGCACGATCGCGAGCGCGAGGCGCTGTCGCTGCCCGCCGGAGAGGTCGCGCGGGTGGCGCGCGCCCAGCTCGGTCAGGCCGGCGAGCTCGAGCGCGGCCGGCGTCGTCTCGGCGTCCACGCGCTCGTGCAGGAAGTAGTCGCCGGGGTTCTGCAGCAGCAGCGCCACGCGGCCGCTGCGCTCGACGCTCCCGCGGGTCGGCGCGAGCAGCCCGGCGGCGTGGCGCAGCAGCGTGGACTTGCCCGCGCCGTTGCGCCCCATCAGCACCACCGGCTCGCCGGGGCGCAGCCGCAGGTCGAGGCCGCGCAGGATCGCGGGGCCGTCGCGGATCTCGTGCCACACGCCGCGCAGCGACAGCGCAGGGGTCTCACCGCCGTCGCGTTTGCCGAGCAGCCGGCCGGCGCGCTGGAACAGACGCTTGCGAGGACCGGCCGCGACGCTCGATGCGGGCGGCGAGGTCGGCGCGTCGTCCTCGTCGCCGAGCAGGCCGTTGGCGCGCAGGGTCGCGCGCGCCTGCTTGACCCCGCTTGGCGGCGGGCGCAGGCCGGCGAGGTCGAGCATCCGCGCGCCTGGCGTCTGGAGCGTCGGCGCGCTCTCGGCGGCCCATTCGAGGAAGCCACGCGGGTCGCTGTCGCACACGATCGCGCCGTCGGCCATCGCGACCACACGGTCTGCGGCTGCTAGGCAGCGCTCGAGGCGATGCTCGATCAGCAGGACCGCGGTGTCGGCCTCCTGGTTGAGCCTGCGCAGCTGCCAGATCAGCTCGTCGCCGGCGACGGGGTCCAGCTGCGATGTGGGCTCGTCGAGCAGGACGAGCGACGGGCGCGCGACGAGCGCCGCGGCGAGCGCCACCCGCTGCAGCTCGCCGCCGGACAGCTCGCCCGTCGCCCGGTCGAGCAGGTGGCCGATGCCGAGCGCGAGCGAGGTCTCCTCCACCCCCCTGGCGACGCTCGCGGAGCTGCCGCCGAGGTTCTCGAGCGCGAGCGCCAGCTCCGCGCGCACGGTGTTCATCACGATCTGGGTCTCGGGATCCTGCAACAGAGTGCCAACCACCGCGCCGATCTCGGCGGGGGTGTGCTCGCGCGTGTCGAGACCTCCGACGGTGACTGTGCCGGCGAAGCTGCCGCCGTGGAAGTGCGGCACGAGACCGGCCGCGGCACGCAGCAGCGTCGACTTGCCCGAGCCGGAGAGGCCGACGACGACGCAGAACTCGCCCGCCGCGAGCGACAGGCTCACGTCTCGCAGCGCGTCGCTGCCGGCTGTCGGGTACCTGTAGCTGACGTTCTCGAAGGCGAGGACGCTCACGGCTCGATCCCCCGCCTGTCGAGGAACGGGGCGAGCGCGACCGCGAACGTCAGGCCGGCGAGCACGAACGTCCAGGGATCGACGGAGAAGTGGACGAGCGGGAACTCCCGGAAGGCCCCGGTCCCGTCGAGCCGCGCGAGCAGCGACAGGCCTAGCACCGCGACCGCGGAGACCGCGAACGCGCGGTCGTGTCGCGACAGGGCTCGTCGGGCCGCTGGGATTCGTCTGCGCGCGCCGTAGCCGCGCATCTCGAGCACCGCGGCCACGTCGAGCGAGCGGTCGAGCGCTCCGCCGACGGTCGCGCGCAGGATCTCCAGCTTGCCGCGCACCCCCCGCGCCCCGCCGTCCGGACGGCAGCGCTGCGCCTCCGCCAGCCGGATCGCGTCCCTGCCGAGCACGGGTATGAGCCTCGTGGCGAGCGTCGCGGTGAGCGCCGAGCGTGGCGAGATGCGCCGGCAGGCGAGCAGCAGCTCGTCCGGGTCCGCGGCGCACACGACGAGCAGGCACGCGAGCATCACGACGAGCAGCCGCAGCGCGATCACGAGCCCGTAGACGACCGCCTCGACGGTCAGGTTCACCTGCCCGAGCACGCCCCAGTCCCCCAGGCGCGCGAACACCGTCAGCCCGCCGCGGTTGTCGAGCACGTTGACGAGCACGATCAGCGCCACCACCGGCAGCGCGGTCACGCGGACCGCGGCGAGGATCTGGCGACCGATGCGAGCGGCGAACGCGGCGACGAGCACGGCCATGAGCAGCGCCCCGAGCAGCACCGGGTTTTCGACGATCAGCGCGGAGCTCGCGAGCGCGGCGCCGAACGCGGCGACGATCGGGGCGCGGGTGGCGTGCAGCGCGCTCGCGCGACGCCGGTAGGCGATGCGGCTGACCCCCGCGAGCGCGCTCACGACTTGGGCGCCTGTGTCGGGAGCGCGAGCGTTTCGCCCGCTGTGAGCGCCACCGCGAAGCGGTCGCGCAGCGCGCCCTCGTTGAACGCGCCGGCGGCGAGATTCACGCCGGCTTCGTCGGTTCCGGTGATCACCCACACGGGCGCGTCTCCTTCGCGGCGGGTCGCCGCCACGAGCCCGGCGCCGGCCGACAGCGCGCGTGTCGAGGCGCCGCTCTCGTCGAGCAGCGTGAGCGTGCGTCCATCCGACGAGAAGCGCGCATACACGCCGCTCGTGCGCGGCCCGTCGCCGATCGAGCGCGCGTCGAGGTCGCCCGCCACCTTCGACCACGGCCCGACGAGCACGCGCAACGTGGCGGCGGCGCCACCGATGCCGACCCCGGCGATCGCCGCGGGGATGTCGAGCGCACGCATTCGCTCGGCGACGGTCCGGCAGGCGATCCCTGAGACGACCGAGCATTCGATCCGCACGGGCAGGCGCTTGCCTTCGATGCCGTTGAGGAACGGCTCGGGGAACGATCCGACGACCGCCGGGATGTGGTCGGTCTGACTCCAGTCGTGCCGGTCCCACCAGATGTGGTCGCCAGGGTGGACATTCGTGGCGGCGGCGCCCTTGCTCGCCTCGACCCCGTTGACGTAGTAGAACCAGTCGATCGGCCTGCCCACTTCCTGACCGCCGCCGAGACCGTCGACGCTCTGCACGAAGCCGCCGCCGTAGCGGGTGGCGACCGAGTAGTTGCGGATCAGCAGGCTCATCGCGGTCTCCTGCCCGCTGATCTTCAAGGCGCCCGCGTGAGGCAGCGGGCTCGCGCCGAAGTCGCGGGTCACCGCGAGCCGCACGGCGGTGGGCGCCGGCCCGGCGCCGAGTCCGCAGCCGGCGAGCGTCGCGGTGGCGAGCAGGACAAGCGCGGATGCGGCCCGGCCGATCACGGCTTTCGCCTGCATCCGCCTCGGTAGGCTTCACACCAGAACCACACCACGCGGTCGCCCGCGCGCAGACGCCGGCCGTTGCCCTCCGGGCCGCTGGGGTCAGCGGCGCCCGCGCTGCCGACGACCCCGTCGACCTCGTACTCCCAGCCGTTCTGGCCACGGTTGGTCTCCCCGCCGAGTGAGTACACGAACAGCTGGCCCGAGTTCGCCGGCGAGGATCCACAACTGCCGTAGTCGCGCAGCGCGAAGCCGGGACCGCCGGCGCGGCGGACGGCGAGCAGCACCGCGAGCGGCGTGCCGGCGGCCACGGCGCAGCTCCTGTGACCTATGCGCACCGAGCTCGCGGACGCGGTGACGGTGCGCGTCCGCGAGAGGACCCTGCCGCCGACGCCCACGATCGTGTCCTGCACGCTTGGACCCGAGGCCGCCGTCCGAGCGGCGCGTGGCGTGTCGGCCGACGCGGTCGCGGCGCCCCACGCCGCGACCGTCGCCAGCGCCGAGACAAGCGCCGTCCTACCGGACATAGAACACGAGCCTCGAGGTCCCGCGCGCGAGCGTGGTGACGTTGCCGGCCGCATCGCTCGCCTCGATGTCGAGGACATAACGGCCTGGCGCGAGCGCGGATGGCAGCAGGTAGGAGAACGCTCCTCCGTTCGAGACCTTGAAGAAGCTGCCGCTGCCGCAGCGCGCCGAGACGAAGCGCTCCCGGTCGCCGTCGTATGCGGAGCAGCGGCCGCGATAGCGGCGACGGAGCTCCGTGCTCACCGACGTGACGGCGGTGTGGGCGGCGATCGTTCCGGCGAGCACGCGTGGGGCGAGCCGGCGCGGGTAGACGTGGCCGTCGATCAGGTCGCTGGCGTGGGCGACGAGCGCGAACGGGCCTTTGTAGGCGGTGAACGGCAGGACGCCACCGGCCGCGGTCGATCCGGTGGTTGAAGCGCTCGTCGTACCGCAGTTGCCGTCGTTGCCGTTGTGCACGCACACGACGAAGCCCGCCGAGGGAGCGTCTCCAGCCCTCGTCGCGCGCAGGGTGACGTTGCCGACGGTGTCGAGTGTGAGGGTCGCGGCCCCGCCGGCGAAGCTGGTCGCGGTCGCACCAGCGCCGGACACTGTGGCGCCTTCGATCGGCTGCGCTTCGCCCTCGCCTTTTTCGGCGAACATCCCGGCTGGGATGTGGACGGCGCTGACCTTGACGGTGAACGGCGTGCCCGCCTGGACGCTGGCCGGCGCTTCGGCGACGACGAGCGGCAGGACGGTCGGCACGTAGAGCGGTTCCGGCTCGTGGTCGGCGACCATCACCACTTCGTCGCCTTCGCTGAGGAGGTCCGTGCAGATGCCGCCGCCCCATTTGTAGTTGACCCACTCGGCCCAGGTGTCGGCTTCGTGCGTGAACGAGTGCGTCTCGCCGAGGATCGTTTCGGTGAAGTCGCCGGCGCCGCCGTTGGCCTCGCCGTGATCCCAGTTGCCGCCCACCGCAAGGTTGATCGCGGCCGCGACGCTGTTCGCGGGGCAGCCGCTGACAGGCTCGGGCGCGCTCAGCGTGACGGATGTCTTCGGCACGAGTGTCGAGGATTCGCCCTCGATGCGAACGGTGACCGTCGGTGCGGCGAGCGCGGATGGGACACCGAAGGCGAGCAGGAACAGCGAGATGGATGCGACGAGGAGCGTCCGACGGATACGACGAGATGTGAGCATGGAGCCGACCCCTTTCCACGAGGGCTTGTGGGCTTGCGGTCGGAGGCAGGTCTCCTGGCTGCCGGGCCTACCCCTCCGAGCCTTCCCGTCTCCGCCGAAGGGCGGAGTCAGTGGCCGCACGCCAAGCTGACGTGCAACGGTGGGCATCCCCGGTCACAGTGGCGGGTCCGCGCCGGATTCTCACCGGCTTCCCTTGGCCACCGACCGTTATGAACGTCTGGATCCTACCCCATCGGGGGCGCTCAGAGCCAGCCGGGCAGCGGGCCGAAGACGAGCCCTACGCGGGGACCGGCTCCTGTGCCAGCACGTCCCACGCGCCTCGTTCCAGATCTGGCACGAGGGCGGACACGTCGCGAGCATCCTTGACCGCGTCGGTGACATGGGGGGCGTCCTGTTGGCGGGCGATCAGGATCGCGCCCACGATCCGATCGTCGGCGATCACAAGCTTGCGATAGCTGTGCTCCTCGGAGTCCTCGATCGCGATCACGGTGTCGCCATCCTGCGGCTGGAAGCGTCCGATCGAGAGCAGGTCGACGCCGACGACCTTCAGCATCGTGACGGGCACCGTTCCCTCGTAGGCGCGCGTGCCACCCAACGCGTTCTCGGCGGCGATCTCCCCCTGCTCGACCGCCGCGGGCCACAGGCCGTACGTTCGCCCGCGGTGCTCGGCCACGTCGCCGACCGCGAACACGCGGGGATCGCTCGTCGCCAGAGCATCGTCCACGACCACGCCCCTGGCAACCTCCAGGCCCGACTCGCGCGCGAGCTCCACCAGCGGCACGATGCCCGCGGCCACGAGGAACAGGTCGGCGGGCAGGCTGCGCCCGTCGCGCAGGCGGACCTCGCGCAGGCGACCCGGACGGCCGTTGCTCTCGCCAGCGTGCAGCGACGCGGTCTCACTCGCCAGCATGATGTGCAGCCCCAGGCCCTCGAGGTAGTCGCGCAGCATCTCCGCCGCGCGCTCGTCGAGCTGGCGCGAGAGCAGCGTCTTACCGCGCTCGAGCACGGTCACGTGCAGCCCGATCTTGTGCAGCGCGTACGCCGCCTCGAGGCCGAGCAGCCCGCCGCCGGCGATGACCGCGTGCTCGGCGCCGTGCTCCTGCGCGAACGTGCGAATGCCGAACGCGTCGGCGGCGCGGCGCAGCACGAACGTGCCCGGCGCGCCGTAGCCCTCGATCGGTGGCACGAACGAGTCGCTGCCGGTCGCGAGGATCAGGCGGTCGTAGGGGAGCTTCTCACCCGTGCCGAGCGTCAGCTCCCGGCGCTCGCGGTCCAGGCTGGTGGCGAAGGTGTTCAGCCAACACGTGACCTTGTTGTCCTCGTACCACGAGTCGGGCAGCAGCTGCAGCCCGATCATCGCCGAGCTGCCGTACACGAGGCGACCGATCCCCATCCGGTTGTACAGCGGATACGGCTCGTTGGCGACAACGTCGATCTGACAGTCCGGGTGGCGGCGGCGGACGTGGTCGGCGGCGGTCACGCCAGCGATGCCGTTGCCCACGACCACCACGCGCGTCACCTCAGGGTCGTACTCGAAGCCCTCGACACGCTTCGGCGCCACCGCACCCGCCCGCTCTGGCGTCAGCGAGATCGTGACCGGTCCATTGACCCGCGCACAGCAGGCCATGCGTGTGCTCTCGGCATAGCCGAGGCGCTCGAGCGTCGCCTGCTCATCGCCGGAGACCGGCGACAGGTTCTCCATTCCCGAGACCACGCACACCGGGTCAGCACCGCACACGCCCATCCGGCAGCCCGCCTCGACGGGCTGCTCGCCGCTCTCCGCGAGATCGAGCAGGGTCGCCCCGGGCTTCGCCACCAGGCGCAGGCCGCTCGGCTCGAACGTGATCTCGGGATTGCCCGCCTGCTGCGCGCGAGCGGCATCGAGCGCCTCGTCTCCGAGGCGCACAGGCGGCGGCGCGGTCGCCTGCTCGACGAACACGGCCTCCTTGCGCCACGTGCGCACCAGCCACACCGCCGCCAGCACCCACACAACGCCGCGCAACCCCCATACGAACCATGCCGTGCTCTCGCTGCCGGTAAGGGTGCCGGCGAGCACCTTCGAGGAGTACCAGTAGAACAGGCTGATCGCCACCGCTCCGTACACGGCTGTGATCTTGTTGACCGTCACCTTCAGGAGCGCCTCGGCGAGGAAGAAGCTGCCCGCGCTCGCGGCGATGTAGAGCGCGAAGCGCCCGTAGTCGGAGGCCGCCGAGATGTGCTCGGGCAGCGTGAAATAGCACAGGATCAGGCCGGGGAAGCAGCCGACGAAGAACTTGCGATAGCCCGTGTAGTGGCGGTCGTCCTCGTAGAGGTCCGCGAGGTACGCCACGCGCGGGTTGAAGTCGTAGCAGTTCTTCGTGCACCCCACGCACGGCTGGCAGTGCGAGTTGGGGACCGTCGCGAAGGGCGTCTGCCCGTAGATGCGCTGCACCGGCAGCAGCGGGCACAGCGAGCTGCACCAGCCGCTCTTGCCCTTGAACACCACGCCGCCCGTCAGCGCGCCCACGAGCGAGGAGCCGATCAATACCGCCGTCGCGACGCCGCTCGTGTTCAGCAGCGGCTCGCGCGACGCCACCAAGACGATGAACGCGGTCATCCCCACCACCGGCGCGTACTCGCGATACCAGTCGGGGATCGTCAGCCCGCGGGTGAGCTTGAAGAGACGAGGGGTTTGGTTGGACGCGGCCAGCGGACAGAGGTTGCGCCACAGCCCGGGGGCGGTGAGCCACAGCAGCGGCAGCGACGGGATCGCGAGCCTCCACCACAGTTCCAGCCCTTTGTTCGGCTTGACGAGGAGCAGGATGCACAGCCCGATCGCCGAGCACACGCTCAGCACACGACCGACGTGCCACGCCCAGATCGGCAGGCGCCGAGGAAGCTGGGTGTAGTTCGGGAATGGGTTGGCAGACGTCGTGGTGCTCGCCATGTTCATCCCCCCGTCCGGGCGATGACGTCGCTCGCCAGGCGCAGACGGGCGGTGACGATGCGCGCGAGGTCGAACAGGATCGCGCGGCCCAGCTCCGGCTCGCGGGCCGCGAGCGTTTCGAAGCTCTCCATGCGCAGGCGCAGCAGCTCGCCGTCGGTGATCGCGAACAGCGTCGCCGAGCGCGGACCGCCGTCCAGGAACGCAACCTCGCCCACCACCGACGGGGCGTCGATCGCCTTGAACGTCCTGTCCGTGTCCGCGTCCAGGCGCACGCCGAGCGTGCCCTCGGTGAGCAGATACAGCGCGCGGTCTTTCTCACCGGCCGAGATGATCGTCTCATCACGCGAGAAGCGGCGCGTCTCGGTGTGGGCGAGGACCTTCGCCCAGTCGGACTGCGGGCGGCCGGCGAGCAGCGCGAGATCCTCGGAACGCTCGTGGACCTCGACGGACTCGTAGTTGAAGAAGCTCGCCGCGAAGTCCGGACTCATCGCGGCATAACCTACCCCAGGGCCCGATCGAGGTTCGCCGCCGCGCTGATCAGCGCGAGGTGGGTGAATGCCTGCGGGAAGTTGCCGAGCTGCTCGCCAGTGGGGCCGATCTCCTCGGCGTAGAGCCCGAGGTGGTTGGCGTAGGTGAACATCTTCTCCAGCGCCAGGCGCGCATCGTCGAGGCGACCGGCGCGGGCGAGCGCCTCCACGTACCAGAACGAGCAGATCGAGAAGGTGCCCTCCTCCCCGCGAAGACCGTCGGCGGCGGCGGTCGTCGTGTTGTAGCGATAGACGAGGCTGTCGGAGACGAGCTCGTGAGATATCTCGTTCATAGTCGAAATCCAGCGGGGGTCAGTTGGCGCGATGAACTTCACGAGCGGCATCAGCAGCAGCGACGCGTCGAGTACGTCGGTGTCGTAGTGCTGGACGAACGCTCCACGACCCTCGTTCCAGCCGCGGGTCATGATCTGGCGATAGATCGCGTCGCGTGCGGAGCGCCAGCGCTCGAGCTCGGCGGGAAGCCCACGCTGGTTGGCGATGCGCACGGCGCGCTCGACCGCCACCCACGACATCAGGCGTGAGTAGGTGAAGTTCTGGCGTCCCCCGCGCACCTCCCAGATCCCCTCGTCAGCCTGATCCCAGTTATCGCACACCCAGTCCACGATGCGGCTGAGATGCTCCCACGCCTCGTGGTAGATCGGGGTGCTGTGCTTGTTGTAGAGGTACACCGAGTCGATCAGCTCGCCGTAAATGTCCAGCTGGAGCTGGTCGGCGGCGCCGTTGCCGATCCGCACCGGCGCCGAGCCCCGGTATCCCTCCCAATGTCCGAGGATCGTCTCCGGCAACTCACGGCGACCATCGATGCCATACATGATCTGCAGCGGCCCCAACCCGTGCCCGCGGTCGCGCTCGTCGGAGAGGCGCAGGGTCAGCCACTGCATGAACGCCGACGCCTCCTCCGCGAACCCCAGGCGCAGCAGCGCGTACAGCGAGAACGCCGCGTCACGGATCCACGTGTAGCGGTAGTCCCAGTTGCGCTCGCCGCCGAGCTCCTCGGGCAGGCTCGTGGTCGGGGCCGCGATGATCGCTCCCGTCGGCTCGTAAGTCAGCAGCTTGAGGGTAAGCGCCGAGCGGTGAACCATCTCGCGCCAGCGTCCCGTGTAGCGTGACTGCGCCAGCCAGCGGCGCCAGTAGGCGACCGTCCGCTCGAACAGCTCCGCGATCTCGGCGTCGGTGTGCCCAGCGGGAGCGTTCGACCCAGGGGGCAGCGTCTCGAGCACGAAGGTGGTGCTTTCGCCGGCCTGCAGGTGAAAGTGTGCCCGCGCGGCGCCGTCGTGCAGCTCGATCGGGACGTCCGTCTCGAGCTGCAGCGAGAGATCCGGGGTGCGGAACACCACCCCGTGCTCGTGACGATCGATCTCATGCGCCGCGCGCCCGTAATCGAACCGCGGCGCGATCTCGGTGTGGAAGCCGATGCTGCCGCGCACCGCCAACACACGACGCACCACGCGCTGGCGGTGAGCGCCCCCGGCGCGGGTCTGCCCGACAGGCATGAAGTCCTCGATCTCGCCCACCCCCTCGGGCGTGAGGAAACGCGTGATGAGGACGTTCGTGTCGGGGAAGTAGAGCTGCTTGGTGGTGCTCACCGCACAGTCGGGGCTCAGGCGCCAATGACCGCCCTTGCCGGCATCGAGGATCGCGCCGAACACGCTCGGAGAGTCGACCCGCGGGGCGCAGTACCAGTCGATCGTCGCGTTCGTGCCGACGAGCGCGATCGAGTGCAGGTCGCCGATCAGCCCGTGCTCGGCGATGGGCAGATAGCCGCTCACACCTCAGGGCGCCTTGGCGAGATAGCGGTGCCCGACCTTGACCATTGCGTGGTGGTGGTTGACGAGGTTCGTCACAGCGACCTTGTCGCGCGTGACGCGAATCACGGTGCCATCGCAGAGGTCCTCGGTCAGCCATTCGGTGCCCGCGACCGCGCCCGCAGCGTAGTTGCCCTTCGTCGAGAAGCTTCCGTGCGCGTTGGCCCACAGTTTGCGCACCACGTGTTTGCCCGACACGTGCGCCGCGCTCGCTCGCGCCTTGTGAGCCCGCTCACGGGCCGTCGGGCACACCGAGAAGTCGCCGCCCGTCAGGGCCGCCACGACCAGCCCGTTGCGGCCCTGCGTCAACACGAACTCGCCCTCGAAGAATTCACCTGTCTGGGTGCCGCCGTGCGGCGCAGCGGTCGTGACGCTGACCCTGCCGTGTGTCACGTCGATGACCGACCCGAACGGGATCTGGCGCAGCGAGGACAGCGCGACGAACGAAGCGCTGCCGTGCAGACGCAGAAGCACAGTGCCAGACACCGGCGCCACGTTGCCGGTAACCCCGAGCTTCGGCGGCGGGGTGAACGCGACTTCGGGGAGGGGAGCGGGGGGCGTGATCGCGGGGGCGATGTAGGTGAATCGATCGCCCGGCGTCGTCGCGGATGTTCCGGCGGAGGTCGTGACGGTCACGTCCACCGTGCCGGCGCCCGCCGGGCTGGTTGCGGTGATCGAGCCGGTGGAGTTCACCGTCACACTCGACGCCGAGCTGGAGCCGAAGCTCACGGTCGCGCCAGCACTGAACCCACCACCTGTGATCGTCACCGCCGTCCCGCCGAGCGCACTCCCAGAGCTCGGGCTCACCGATGATACGCTCGGCAGCCTGGTTGCGGTGTATTTACCGCTGGTGTGGTTGCTGTCCTGCAACGCGCCTTCCCAGGACAGCCCGTCTTCAGAGACGGTGAGGGTCGCTTCGGATGTGGATCCGCCGACCGTGCCGCTGTGGTATTCGAAGCTTTGTCCACTCACCGTGCCGGAGATGCTTTCGCCTTCATTTGCTCCCGTCACCGAGCTCGAGCCTTCGGCTTGGCTCAGCGTGTCGATCGCGGGGAAGCTCTGTCCCTTGCATTCCCCTGATTCGCAGTGATACACGGCCACCCATGTGCCGGTGAGATTGACCAGCCGTGTGGCGGTGTATTGGTGTTCTGTGCCGTCGTTGAACGAGCCGGTCGCCTTGTTGCCTTCGATCGTGCCCTTGTTGAACGACCTGTAGCCCCCGCCTTCCGTTTCGATCACGAATTCGTAAGCTTGTCCAGTCACCTTGCAGCCGGTGAGCAGGTAGCCGGGGATCGACGTCCCGACACATTCGCCGGTGACGAAGTTCTCCGAGGTGATCGTGAAGGGCGCGTATCCCAGGGCCGGGGGGTCTTCCCAATAGCCGACGAAATTCGCGTCCGCTGCGGCAAGGCTCGTCGCAGGCACGGCTAGCACGCCCGCCAGCCCACACGCCGTAAACGCCAACGCAAGACCGATCCCCACCTGCACGCGATGCCTGAGAGCACGGACCGAGGACATCGTGTGCGGCAACGTAGCAGAGCCGGTGCTCTTGCGGATAGCATCAGCACGCCCGGGGCGAAGATCGTGACAGGAGAGCGCTGAGATGGCCGGTACGCACAGACAGCGCCGCAAGACGATCCTCCTGCTGAGCGTAGCCGTGCTCGCTGGCGGCATTGGCGTGCTCGGCTACGCCACGGAAGTGCTGCAGCGCAGCGAACTGCAGACGATCGACGCGCGGTTCTCGATCCGGGGCACGAAGCAGCCACCGTCGAACATCGTATTCGTGCAGATAAGCCTAGAAGCTGAAAAGGAACTGTCTGAACATGGGCTCGAGTTCCGATCGCCGCTGCCGCGGCGGTATGACGCCGAGGTCGTCGACCGGCTCAGGCGCGCGGGCGCCAAGGCGATCGCGATCGACATGGAATTCACACAGAGGACCAACGAAGCCGAAGACGACGCTCTCGTCGAAGCAGTCGGGCGCGCTCACGGCAAAGTCGTGCTTGGCACGAGTACCGTGTTCAGCAAACCACGTGGCGGCACGAAGATCTTCGGAGGAGAACCGTTGCTGCATGAACTGGGAGCACGGCCGGCGGAGGTGCGACTGACCCTCGACAGCGACGGAGCGGTGCGTCGCTTCGAACGCGAATACAGCGGCCTGGGAAGCTTTCCAGTGGTGGCGACCGAAGTGATGACCGGGCGCCAGATCCCGGCGTCGACGTTCGAACACGGCAGCCTCCCGATCTACTTCGCCGGGCCGTCTGAAACGTTTCATTCGATCTCCTACGCCAGGGTGATGCGCGGGGACTTTCCTGCTGGCTTTTTTCGCGACAAGCTGGCGATCGTCGGCGCCTCCTCGCCAATCCTCCAGGATCAGCACGCCACGGCGACTACCGGCAGTGTGTTGATGCCAGGACCTGAAATCTGGGCAAACGCGACGGCTACGCTGCTGGCAGACCAGCCGCTCAGAGATGCACCCGGATGGCTCGACATCCTGATGATCTTGCTCCTCGGGATGGTGATCCCGATCAGCAGCCTGCGCCTGCGCCAGTGGCGTTCGCTGCTGGACGCACTGGCGCTGGCCGTGGTGTTCACGATCACGGTGCAGATCGCCTTCGACAGCGGTTGGCTCGTCACTTTCGTATACCCGCTGCTCGCGCTGGCGGTGGGGACGCTGGGAACGCTCGCCGTCCTCTACGTCGTGGAGACGATCGAGCGCGCGCGCGTACACGACCTGTTCGCGCGCTTCGTGCCTGCCGACGTCGTCGACCAGGTGGTGGCGAGCGCCGGCGACAACCTGCGCCTCGGCGCCGTTGAACGCGACTGCACGGTGCTGTTCTCCGATCTGCGGGGATTCACGAGCTTCTCCGAGAAACTGCCCGCCACGCGCGTGATCGAGGTCGTCAACTGCTACCTCAACGAGATGACCGAGGCGATCCTCGCCGCTGGCGGGACGCTCATCTCATATATGGGCGACGGCATCATGGCCGTGTTCGGCGCGCCGCTCGAGCAGTCCGATCACGCCGACCGCGCGCTCACGGCAGCAACCGAGATGATCGGTCCGCGCCTAGATGCCTTCAACGCGTGGATCGCCGAGCAGGGCCACGAGCACAAATTCGCGATGGGCGTCGGGCTCAACAGCGGCCCCGTCATGGCCGGCAACATCGGCTCCGAGCGGCGCGTGGAGTACACCGCGCTCGGCGACACCACCAACACCGCCTCGCGCCTGGAGGGCATGACCAAGGGCAGCGGGCACATGCTGTTCGTCGCCGACACCACCCGCGAGCGTATGCGGCACCCGCCCGACGAGCTGGTGCTCGTCGGTCAGCTCGAGGTGCGCGGACGCGTCGAGCCAGTGCCGGTTTGGACGATTGCGGCCTGAGCACCGGTAATAATGCTCCCGCATGCAGGTTCGCTTCTGCGGCGTGCGGGGATCCACCCCGGCGCCGGGCATCGACTACGTGCGCTACGGCGGGCACACCTGCTGCCTGGCGCTGTCGCATGACAACAGCGACACGCCCACGCTCGTGCTCGACGCCGGCATTGGGCTGCGCGCCGTCACGCGCGCGCTCGACGGCCAGCCGTTCACCGGCACCATCCTGCTCACCCACCTTCACTGGGACCACATGCTCGAGCTGCCGTTCTTCGCCGCGGGCGACCGTCCCGACGCCAAGACCACCGTTTTACTGCCCGAGCAGGAGGACCGTCGCGACGCCGTCAGCGTGCTCGAGCACATCATGTCCCCGCCCTACTTCCCCATCCGGCCCGCCCAGCTGCGGGGCGAGTGGACGTTCGACAACGTCGGACCGGGAGAGCACGCCATCGAGGGCTTCACCGTGCTCGTGCGCGAGATCCCGCACAAGGGCGGGCGCACGTTTGGCTACCGCATCAGCGACCGGCGCTCCACGCTCGCCTACATGCCCGACCACTGCCCCACGATGCTCGGCCCAGGCGAGCACGGCTTCGGCCAGTACCACCCCGCCGCCCTCGAGCTCGCGCACGAGGCCGACCTGCTCGTACACGACGCCCAGCTGTTTCCCCACGAGCTCGCCGCCGAGGCGAGCTTCGGACACTCCGTAGCCGACTACGCTGTCGAGCTCGCCAGCCGCGCCCACGCGCGCTCCGTCGCCCTCTTCCATCACCGCTACGACCGCAGCGACGATGCGCTAGACCAGCTGGCGCAGCGGCTCGGGCGCGACACGCCCGGCGAGGACGGGCCCACCGTCACCGTCGCCGCCGAGGGCGCCGTCGTGCAACTCTGACTCACGCCCGAGATCACGGCGCTACGCGCCGACGGAGCCCAGGTCGGCGTCGAGGTCGCCGAGCGCGGCGCGGTGGGTGTCGCTCAACCCGGCGCCACCGGCGAGCAAGCGTCTCGCGTGGTCGAGGTCCTCAGAGCGCCCGAACGTGAGCGCCGCCTTGACCACGCCGTCCTTCAGGTACCAGGTGGTGAACGAGCCGTCCTCGAGCGAGCCGCGGACGATCTCCTCGTCCCACTCGTATGCGGGGCCGACGTACTCGAGTTCGCCCCAGTCGCCGAGCACGGAGTAGAAGTACGGGACGACGTCGTGTGGAACGTCGCGGCCGAGCATGTTGAGAGCGGCGGTCTTGCCGTGGCTGAAGGCGACGTCCCAGTGCTCGATGCGCATCGCCGCTCCGCCGTGCAGGACCGACTCGTACTCGCAGATGTCTCCAGCGGCGAACACGCCGGGCGCGGAGCTTTCCAGGCGCGAGGAGCACAGCACGCCGCCGCGCTCGCCGATCTCCAGGCCGGCGCGCTGTGCGAGCTGCACGTCGGGTGTGACGCCCGCTCCGATCACGACCGCGTCCGCCGCCAGCTCGAGCCCTCCCCTGGTCACCACCTTCGCTACTCGTCCGTCGCCCTCGAAGCGCTCGAGCTCGTCCCCCCCGTGAACTCTCACGCCGTGCGATTCGAGCAGCTCCTGGAAGAAGCGACCGGCGCTCTCGCCGAAGCCGCGCTCGAGCGTGACCTGCTCCTGCATGACGATCGTGCAGCGCTTGCCGAGCATGCTGAGCGAGGCGGCCACCTCGCAGCCGATGTAGGAGCCGCCGATCAGCACGACGTCCTGCGCGTCCTCTAGTCCCTCGCGGATCGCATCGGCGTTTCCGAGCGTGCGCAGGTAGTGGATCTGCTCCAGCTCGCAGCCGTCGACGTTCAGTCGGCGCACGTTCGCGCCGGTGGCGATGAGCGCCTTGTCGAACTCGACCTCCTCCTTGGTGGAGAGCTTCGCGGTGCGCGTCTGCAGGTCGAGCCCCATGACGCTCGTGCGCGTGAGCAGCTCGACGTTCTGCTCGCCCCACCACTCGTTGGGGCGGAACAGCGGCTCCTCGCGGCTCTCCTCGCCGCGCAGGTAGCCCTTGGAGCAGTCGGGGCGGTTGTAAGGCGGGTCGAGCTCGCGCCCGACGAGCAGGATCTCGCCGTCGGCGCCCTCCTCGCGCAGCCAGCGCGCGCAGTTGGCCGACGCGAGGCCGCCGCCGATGAGCAGGTAGTCGACCTTGCGGGAGGACATGGCGGGAGCCTACAACCCCGGCGGGTGGCGCACGGACCAGTGCGCCCAGGTGGGGATGTGGTCGAGGATCCGCCAGCGGGGTCCGTCTTCGCCTCGGCTGGGGCCTGTGTCGGTGCCGTTGTGGCTCGTGTCCAATCGAAGCCCCGCGATGACCATGAAGACATGTGGCGTCGGGGTGTCGGTCGCGAAGATAGTCACCCAGCGCCCGGGGCCGGGATCGCCCCAGTTGACGTAGTTCTGCGCGAGAGGGTTCTGTTTGAGGATTTCCTCGATCGGACGTACTCCCGAGCGATAGAGGACGTAGTTGACGGTGCTCGAGCAGTCCTCTTCGAGAGCGCCTCGTGGATCCGGATGCCCGTCCGGACCATAGGGCAGCTCCTGCAGCTCGTTTCCCGCCACCAGCATTGCCTGGATCGACGCGGGCACGCTCACGGGGATCAACGCCACGTGCCCGTCTCCGGGTGCGAGCTGGGCGTACTCCCCGGCGATGAACCGCACCGGCGTCGTGGTCTGCTGTGAAAGCAGGGGATCCGCGCCTTCGCCAGCTTCGCCATCTCCAAGTGGCGTCGTAGGCCCACGGTAGCTCGCGGCCCAGCGTTCGACCTCGTCGGCGTACCAGCCCGCGTGGTTGTAGGCGAGTATCGCGCGACGATAGTCGCGTGGCGCACCCGAGGCGCGGAGGTAGTTTGCGGCAGCGGATATCGCGTCGGCGGGATCCCAGCGATCCTTGCGTCCATCGCCGTCCGCATCGACCCCATACGTCGCCCATGTAGAGGAGATGAACTGCATCGGCCCGCCAGCGCCAGCGGAGTTCTCTGCCCCCTCTCGAGCACAGGCCGGGTCGGGGTCGCGTCCGTGGTCGCACTCGACCTTGCCGATGCCCGCGAGGATCGCCCAGTCCAGACCGTAACGCCGCGCTGCCCCCTGATACAGGCGCAAGTATGCAGACGGGATGTCGTGCTGGGCCAGCACGGAGACACCATCGCTCGCCGCCGCCGTGCTCGTGCCCGCGATGCCCATCGATACGCCGCCGAGCGCCGCCACCACCGCGACGAACGACAGGCCCAACATCATGAGCACGGCCGCAACCACAGCCATCGGCGCTCCGAAAACAGCGCGTCGAGGAAGCCCTGAAACCATCGATCCTGCGCTCAAGCGTTATCCCGTCCATGCTGACGCTTGCATCCTGTGGCAACCTCGCGTATATCGCGCATCACGCTCGATTCGGGCTCCGCTGGTCGCCGCTCAGGAGCGCTCTCGTTGCTCGCTTTAGAACTCGGGCGCCGACCGACCTGCGTCGTGGCTGACGTCGTACTTGCTCCCCTGCTCCCAATCAACTCGTTGCGCGACGCCAACTCGCGATCGATCTGCAGGCGAGCGACACGCTGAGCGCGAGGGTCCAGTTGCTCGTAGCCCTGCTGCGCGTATCCCGCGAGCGGAGCCAGGCGTGAGTAGTCGCGATGTTCGCCCGCCGCACGACTTCGCGCGCGGACCGAACTGCCCGGCAACGCCGCCTGGGCATTCAGGAATCGCTCCCGTTCCTCGTGGTGCTCGCGCGCGAACGACTTACTACCCACCCCCGAAATCCGCCGAGTGTCCCCGAGCGTGTCCTGCGACTGCTCGATCTCACGCTCGATGTTCTCGCTGCGACCACCGAGTCGAGCCGCCCTGCGCCAATCGCCGTCGGCGAGTGCCTTGGCACGCTCGAGGCGTACTCGCCCGAGCCTGCTGCGCATGGCCGAGATCCCCTCTTCTAGCTCCGGAGCGCCCGCCATACGCTCGCTAGCGTCTGCGTGCTCGCGCTCCAGCACCCTCGTCACCTGCTCGTCGGCCCTGGCTGGAGGGGGCTTGGACGCTGCACGACTTGCTGGTTCGGACCACTGGCGCGCCTCGACCGCGGGTGCTGAGCGATCCTGTCTGGCTTTGATCCAGCGGACGGCAGCGTTCGCTTTGCGCGTCTCGAGCACGTCACCGACCCTCCGCACCACCGAGCGGTGCCGTGCGTGATCGCCTCCCATCGCGCCTCCCACGATCCCGAGCGCCTGGTGACGACGCGCATACGCACCCCACCAGAAGGCGGACATCAGCAGCCACTGAGTCCACCAGCCGATCGCACTGAGGTCCGAGAGGATCGCGAGCACCGCCAGAACCACACCCAGGAGGAACGAGAACAGCAACTTCGAGACCACCGCGCCGAGCAACTGTGCGACCCACTTGCGAAACAGTGCGCGCCCGCCCTCGCCGAGCGCTGGAGCGAGCACCATCGCTGGAGCGAGCAGCAGATAGAGGAGGCTGAAGACCGCCGCTGTCAACAACCGTACGGCGATGAAGCCGAGCAGCAGCAGCATCCCGAGCAGGCCAGCCGCGATCAGCAGCAGTCCGCCAACTCGAGCCCAGGTTTGCCCCGCGGTACGGAACTGCGCCGGTGCTGCAGCCGGCCCGTGGCAGTTGGTCGCTTCGCTGCTGCGGCAGATCGTTCGCAGTAGCGATCCCTGATCGTTGATCGAGTTGCGCGCGGCTCCGTTTGCAGGCAGCGCGAGGAAGACTGCCCCGTTGCTGCGCGCATGGCGCAACAGCTCCGCGCTGTGCTCCCCCGCCGCTGCCGATCCGCCGAGGGCCCTGCACAATTCCGCGTTGCAGTGGGCCAGCGCAAGCTCTTGAACGGAGAGCGCAAGACCGGCAGCATGCAGTTCGGGTTCCAGCCGAGCCGGATTCCTGCACCAGTCGACATCCCCGAACTCCAGGTAGCACCACGGCGCTTCGATCGCTGACGCGAAGACAACGTCGAGGCTATCTCCGAGGGCCTGCCCCGGCGCCGACGGTGCGCCACGAGCGGCAACTGCGAGGGTCCCCAATGCCGCTTGGTTCGCCCACTGTCCGAGCGCGCCGACAGTGCCCGTCGGATCGGCGATCACCCAGATCCCACCAGCCATCATCGCGACCATCACCACCACCTCTCCAACCGTCGCGGCAACGCGCCGACGGATCAGCCCTTGGTACAGCGCGAGCACCGAGGCCACCGCCAGAACCAGCGGCAGCCAGGGGTCGGTGAGCGCCGTCTGAGCCTGGCGCAGTCCCCTGGCAAGCCCGCCGGCAGCTGCACTGTCCAGCAGGTCGACGGTGAAGCACCACTCGAGCATCACGACGAGCGCGTGCATCGACCACACCAACGCCATCCACAACGGCGTCACGAACAGATCCTGCACAGCACTGAGCAGCCCGCCAGAGCTGAGGCCACCGAGCAGCCCCGTGTCGATGTGCACGTCGATTCCGTAGTTGCCGGTCGGCGCGGGTGCGGCCACGAAGCCCGAGGTTTCGCAGTTGCTCCTGTCGCTCGCCGACAGTTCGAGCGCAAGAGCGCCCCGACAACTGGGGCTGGCCAGTCCGTTGCTCACGAGCGGATCTGCTTCTCCCTGAATAGCGACCGTTGCACCTTCTCCGGCGGCGCCATCTTCTGCTCCCGAGGTGAGCGGCGGTCGACTAGGTGCGCGCGATCCGACGGTACGGCTAGAGGGCGTACTCGTACTCCGTGCGACACCGGGAGCGTTGGTCTGCTCGATTGCCTCCGCTTCCTCGGTGGCCGTGCCCAGGCAAGCACCGGCGAGAATGAGCGCACAGACCACCGCTCGTGTCGATAGCAAGACGGAGCGCGAAATCACTCCGCTCGCGGGGTGGTCGAGAACGCCCGAAGCAATGACGGAATCACCACATCCACCTGGATCGCCTCGATACGTCCGCTGTGATCGCGGAACAGGCACCGTCCTGCGTCCAGCTCGAGCAGGATCTGACGCATACGCCTGTCATCTGGGTCGAGCCCGAGCAGGGTGAGCGCACGCGCCGCCTCGGCCTCCGAGCGCATCCCGAACACGAACGTCGCGCCGATGAGGTTCTCGAGCGACTCTCGCTCCCCGGCCAGCCCATCTGTCACGAGCTGGGTGCTGATGATCGGCACCGCGAGCTCCGAGCGACCCATCCGCTGAAGTGAACTGAGCAGCATGCGCCCGACTGGGTCGCCCAGCAGGCGCCAGCCCTCGTCGAACGAGAACAACTTGAGACGCTCGCGCTCGGCGCCCATCATGTGCATCGCGAACATCGCGATGAGACGGACGATCTGCTCGCCCACTCGCTCAGCCTGCGAGTACTCCGAGCGACGCATGCCCGGTTCGGGCGCGGGCAGGTCACGAATCGGCAAGTAGGTGACCTGGTGCTGGCCGATCGGCGGCAGCTTCACTGCAGGGTCCGCGAACCCGAGCTGGGTGAGCCCCGAGCGTGCATAAACCTCGAGTGTCTTTCCCACCTGAGAGTCGGTGTCATCACCTTCCTTCAATGCCTTCACCACCTCCAGGCACGTAGGTTCTGACGAACGCCTCATCACACGATCGACCGCGCCGACGACCGCGGTCTCCCACGCTGGCTCGGCGCGCCCCGGCAGCAGGTCGCGCAGGAAAGACACCGTGGCGTCCTGCCGCAGATGCTCCGGCGCCACTCGCAGTGGGTCGAGCATCCCGCGCAGTGCGGGATCCGGTCTCAGCGTCATGCACTCCGTGTGCGGTGCCACGTCCTCGAGCAGGTGGAAGCGGTGATCGCCCTTCGGATCGCAGTCGATCACTCGCGCGCCCTGCAGGAAGCCCTCGTACTTGAGCTTCTGGGCGAGCGTGGTCTTGCCTGACCCGAGCGCTCCGACGCTGAGGATCGTCGTGTTGCGGTCGCTGTCAGAACCCTCTCTGAGATTGAAGGTAACCGCCTGTCTGGAGCCCGAGAGCGTGTGCCCCAGATAGAAGCCGCGCCTCGAGCCCACCGCATGTGTGGCATGCGGCATCATCGCCGCGACCTGCTCGCTGGTGAGCGTGTCGTCGTAGCCGGCCAGCCTCGTGCGCTGCCCAGGCAGGTGCTGGAGGAAAAGCTGCAGCTGGTCACCTACCGGGCGATGCAGCCGTATCTCGCCGTAGGCGCGCCGGCACATCTCCACGCGCTCCTCGAGCTCCCGCTCATCAGACGCTCCAACCGCAATGCCCAGCGTCGCACGCAGCAGCGGCGGCCTGCTCGACGCTTGCAGGTACGCGAGCAGATCCCTGGCCTCTTGTGTCCGCTCGTAGCCCAGATCGGACACTCCCTGCTCGCCATCTGACTCCGCGCGCACGATCTGGTCGGCGTCCTGGATCTTCCTGCGAGCGACTCTCAGTGCCAGCTCGTTGGGTAGGAAGCGCGCGTTCAGCGAGAGGTCGATCGGGAACGGAAGGCTTTCGGGCGGCGCGAACATCAACTCCGCGCGAGCGCCCGGGAACTGCACACGCTCCGGCAGCGCGCCCAGCACCAACTGTGCCTGCCAGCTAATGCCGAGCTCAGACTCGATCCTGAGCGTCCGCCCTCGATGCTCCACGAGGCTGTCGGCCCAGCGCATCACGTCACCCTCCAGCGGAGCGAGTGCAGCCTTTCCGTTGCGCTCGAAGAGGAGAGCCCGGGGCTCGTGCAGGCCGTCCACGACAGGTTCGCCCACGCCCCGGCAAAATGCTCTGCGTATCAGCCACTGGATCTCCACGCCGCGCGCCGGGCGCACCGGCAGGAAGTCTTCGAGGCGTGCGTGGATCTGGTCCGCACGCACCCTGACCCGCTCTAGCTCCGACACGGGCAGGATGCGCTGGTCGCGCATCGACAATGCACGGCGGGCTGCCTCCCACCATTCGCGCGGATGTTGCGCAACCGCGTTCGATACGTAGGAAGCGACATCGCGCTCGGGCTCACGCAAGCTCACAAGCAGGAAGATCGATGGCTGAGCCAGCCCGACATCCCGCAAGCGCATCGCGTGCTCCTCGACATAACGCCTGCGCGCACTCTCCTGAGTCCGCGCCGCACCCTCACGGCACGCATCGCTGACGTAGCGCTCCAGCTGCCAGTGTCGACAGACGCGCATCACCTGTACATCTGCCTCGACAGCCTCCAACGCACCGAGCAGCGCGAGCAGTCGGGTTCGCTTTGCATCCTCACTGAGCCATGCGTAGGAGAACGTCTCGACGGAGAACGCCGCCCATGCATCGTCCAGGCCTGCCGCGAACACGCAGTTACCGTGCACGAATGCGAGCGGCGCCTTCACCACGTCACCGCCGATCGGGCTCGTGCGCGTGCACCAGGAGTCGTGCGCCAGGCGCGAGCGAGATCACCTGAGCCCTATCCAGGGATGCTGCGCGAGGCGCCGGCCGAAGCGCAAGAGTTGCACTCCCGCCTCTCGGCCAGATGCTGCTTGATCGACTGACCACTTCGCACTCGAGGGCGACCAGCACAGCACCCGGGCCGGTGTAGCGCAATCGACGCATCCGAGCGTCGGAACCGTCCGGCAAGAATACGATGTCCGATGGGGACCACCGTCGCCCCAGTTCCGATCTGCGCCCCACCCCCGCGACCCGGCGTGACCCGAACGCATGACGTACAAGAGCGTGCGCGGCCAGGTGAAAGGTTCTGCCCTCGACCCGGATGGCGCTGAGCACAGTCGCGACTAGCCCTGGTAGCGCCAGATCGCGCAGGTACCACGGCAGTGCGTGGACGCCACCACCGAGAAGTGGCAGGCTTGCAATCGCTGTTCCCGCCGCGAGTATCGCTACGAAGTAAACAATCCCCCTCACCGGCACGCCACCTGGGTTCAGGCGCATGCGATCGACGCTGTAGACGCGCCGCTCGAGGTCAAAGACGCGACGGTAGGAGCGAATCTCCATCAGCGCCCGCCGAAGAGCGAGGTGACGGTGTCCTGCAAGAGACTCACCCCCGCCGGCGTCGCCAGCAGTACTGAAACGATCCCCACGGCGAATACACCCGCCGCCTCCTTGAAGTCCCGGCGGAATGCCAGCACGGTGGCTGCTACCGAGAACGCCAGCCCGATCAAGCTCATCGCCACAGCCCGCCCGGTGCTCCCGGCCTTGGCCGCTGCCGATTCCAGGGAGCTGCCAGTCCGTTCGCCCGAAGCAGTACTTGGAGCCCTCCCGGCGGTGCTGCCTCCGATCGCCGCGACAGCCGGCACGGGTGCAAGGGATATACACGTACACGCGGCAAGCGCCGCCATCGACAGGTACAAGAGCCTGGTCTTCATCTGATCTCCTGGTGTTGGTTGTCTAGGCGTCTGGATCCATCTGCACCGCTGAGACCTCCCAGCGCCCTTGAGTCCGCTCGACTTCGACTTCGTAGGCGAGCGTGTAGTGCACGCCGCGTCCATCTCGGGCCTGCACCACTGCCAGCACTGAGCTGCCGTCGGTGGACCAGTCCAAGCGCTCCACGGTCTCTAGGCTCAGGGCATACGTGGGCAGCGCGACGTGTGCGCCGCTCGCGAGATCGGCAGCGAGCTCGGAAGGAGAAGCCGCGAGGTAGTTGCGCAGCACCCGCTGCGACACCACCGTCAGCGTCGGATCGTTGACTTCGCGCAATCGCTGAGGACTCTGTGCTCCGACCGCAGTCGGAGAACCCACGAGTGCCGGGTATCCCGACAGGGCCAGACTGCCGTCGTGTGTGCGCGTCACGCCCACGGTCAGGTACTGGAGCCCTCCTGTGTCGGTTTGCACGGCGACTGTGAACATGTGCTCACCGCGAGCGGGTTCGCGCGCCTGCACGACTTCGGCCCATTCGACGTGCTGCTCGCCAGTCGCGGGCAGTTGGATGCCGGCACCGGATTCCATGCCCGCCCCGAGAAACGGTTCCAGCGAACGCTCGCTGGCCTGAGGTTCTGCTGCATTCCATGTCAGATAGCGGCGCGCGAACAGCACCGCGTATCCTTCCGCCGCGCGATCTGCCGGTACCGGCGCAAGCAGCGACGTCTTTGGGAGCGTCGGTATCGGCGGGGCGAGCGCAAATCGGGCGCTTGCGGCGATCCCCGCCAGCGACAGTGCGCTCAACAAATACCGAGGCGCGTCTCGCGTAAGTCTGATGCGCCACAGCGGATGAGTGGTGAGACTCACCTTTGCCGATGCAAGGCCGCTTGCTTCGGTGTGGCTGCTCATCGCTCGAAGCCGAACTCAGCCAGATGCGCGCCCTCGGACGCTACGTACACGCTCGTCGTGACGCGAGCGGAACTCGCTGCCATTGCGGTATCGGCTATCGCCAACCTCGAGCGGCGGCGTTTACGACGATTAGACCTCGCACGTGAGGGCAGCCGACGGGTCGTTGTCCCGTGGTGCGAATACGCGTCGTTCTGCTCGGCTGAGACGGTGGTCGAAGCCGCGGGACCAGCGGCAGACGATATTCGCGGCCCCGCGCGGCGACCGGAGCCTCTCAGATGAGTGAGGCTGTTGAGGAGGACCAACCCTCCGACAGCGCCGGTTGTTCCGAGCAGAATTGCCGCACTCACAATCCGAGGCCACAGTGAGTCCTTGAGGCTTCGAGCAGTCACCGCATCGACATCCGGCTCCCAGGTGGCGCCAGCTAGGTACTCGTCCTCGTCGAAGAGTCGGTAGACCTCGCGAGGGGCACGGCGCGGCAATCTCATCGCGCCTCACTACCAAGCCTGCACGCGGGCGACCGGGAACCTGAGCGGGGAGAACTCTGGGTCCCGGTCGCTTGCGCGCGGATGGGCCTCGCCGTGTGGTCGTCCGATGAACCGACCGCCGGCGTCCCAGGGGACGCGCCTATGAGTGGGGGGAGAGATTTCATAGGTTGGTCCCTGCTTTCTGTTCCGACGCACCGCGCGAAGACGGGACACCCACAACTCCGTCTTCGAGCACCATCAGCCGGCGCAGCCGGGCCCGAGCGCGCTGGGCAACCTTGCGGTACTTCTCCGCCGTCCATCCGTAGCGCTCGCAGAACTCGCCGCAGCCCATCTGCAGCGCAACCTGCGTTGCGATTACGAGTCGCTGCTCGTAGCTGAGCTCACGGGCCACCGTCTGGATCCGCTGCAGTTCCTGGCGAAGAATCACGAGCCGCTCCAGCTCGGCCCGAGCGTCCGCCAGGTCGACGCTACCCTCCTTCGCGCCGTGGAGCGACGTGGCTTCCTCGAGCGCCGCCTGCATCGGACTGCGCCCGGATAGCGCCCGGCGGCGGTCATGAATCCTCGACAGAAACCGCTGCTCGACTACGTTTGCCAGGTGGTCGCGACTGACGAATCGTCCACCTCTGCGCGCGTGCGCGACAAGCTCGAGCGTCGCTTGGCTGTAAGCATCCTCGAGATCCTCGGGGCGCAGCCGGAAGCGGTGCGCGCGCAGCAGCAGATCGCGTCTGGCGCGAGCGACAAGCGCCACCTCCTCCGCTGGGTCCGAGCGCCAGCTCGCGCCCGCGCTTCGTGTTTGCTGCTCGTTTCGGGTAGACACATGTGGATGTCGACACCCACGATCCCCAGGCCCCCCTCCCAATGAGCCTCACCGACCGTCTCCGCGCGCTCGATCGCCACCAGCAGCGGAGCCCTCGGCTTAGCTTCATCGCCGCGGTGATCAAGAAGTTCGGCGACGACCAGGCTGGACAGCTCGCCGCCCTGATCGCCTACTACGGCTTTGTCTCGCTGTTCCCGCTGCTGCTGGTGCTCGTGACGGTGCTCGGTTTCGTGCTTCAGGGCAACCCCAGCGCTCGAGCCAGCGTGCTGCACTCGACGCTCAGCCAGTTCCCCATCATCGGCACGCAGCTGCAGAAAAACGTCGGCTCGCTTAAAGGCAGCGGTCTCGACCTCGCGATCGGCATCGTCGGATCGCTGTTTGCCGGCCTTGGCATCACCGGCGCCAGCCAGAACGCCTTCAACCAGGTCTGGCACGTTCCCCACAAGGACCGGCCGAACTTCCTGATCTCCCGGCTGCGCGGTCTCGGACTACTGGTCATCCTCGGCCTGCTCGCGATCGTCTCCACGGTCGCCGCTGGGTTCGTGACCGCAGGCGGCGCTGGCATCCTCGCGATCCTCGGCGGGGTGCTCGTCGCGCTGATCGTCAATCTGCTGCTGTTCTTCACTGCCTTCAGGTTGCTTACCGCAGCGGAGATCGAGACGAGAGATCTCCTGCCCGGCGTGATATTCGGAGCAGTTCTCTGGCAGATCCTCCAGCACGTCGGTGGCCTCTACGTCGACCACGTCATACGCCACGCCAAGGAGACCTCAGGCTTCTTCGCCCTGGTGCTGGGCATGCTCGCCTGGCTCTATCTCGGTGCCCAGGTCACGCTCATCGCAGCCGAGGTGAACGTCGTCCGGGCTCGCCGTCTATGGCCGAGGAGCTTCTTCTCCGAACCGCTGCTGGATGCTGACAGGCGGGCGCTCACGTCATCCGCCGAGGTCGAGGAGCGCGTCGACGAGGAGAACGTCGAGGTCAGTTTCGATGAGCCTGCGTGATGCTTGCCCGTTCCCGCCCGCGAAACAGTTTGCCGCGTTTCTCGACGATCGCGAAGCCTGGTGGAGGGGTCGCTGAGTACCCCTTAGGAGGCCTCGCTTTCAGCCGGGGTTCTGCTGGCTCGCTTCTGGTTTCCCTCTTGAGACGTTTGAAGACCATGGCGTCAGCCTACCCAATGATCCCGAGTGTCCACGCGATGATCTCCACGGCCAGGGACACGCAACTCAAGGTCAGCCAAACCGACAGGTCGTCGATCTTGCGTGAGTTCGCATCCAAGCAGGACTCGATCCAGACGCTGGCGGCGCGATAGGCCTCGCGTATGTCCTGCGCCTGCTCATCGCCGGTTTCGGCGAGGATGATCTCGCCCCGGAACGCAAAAACGAAATCGTGTGGGCCAAGCACCCAGATGGCGCTGCCTCCGCAGAGGCTGAATGAGATCAGCGCGAAGAGGCTCCATCCATCGAGCGATCCGTGGATTGCCTTCGCGCCAAGGAACGAGCCAGCAACGGAAGCTGCGCCAAGAGCCGTGCTCGCGCACAGTCTCAATCCCGAAAACGCGCGCTCCTGCTCGGCGAGCGCGTTGGCCGTCAGCTCGTAGCTGAGCTCCTCGATCGATTGAGCCATGCACGGGTTCTATCGATCGCTTGAGACGGTACTCGCGGCCCACTCGCCTCTCGCCGGCTGACGATATTTGGCTCCACAAAGCCAAATCCGACATACACCCCAAACTACTTGCGCGCACAACCACCCCGCGCTATACTAACTAAACTTTCGTAAGCTCATATGGAGCGGTTACCTATGTCATCACCCTCAGAGAAGCCCACCACCCAGCCTTCCGTGCCGAAGCCCCGCATGCGTCTCATCCCGCTTGACGACACGGTCGTGTTCCCCAACATGGGCATCACCCTCACGATCGACGTCGGCGAGGACGAGCGTGTGGTGCTCGTTCCGCGCCACGAGAACGAGTTCCTCGAGGTCGGCACCATCGCCGAGGTCTCCGAGCAGATCCGCCTCCCCGGCGGCGGGCGGGCGGTCGCCATCTCCGGCGAGCACCGCGCGCTGATCGGCGCCGCGGTCACGGGCCCCGAAGGAGAGCTGCGCGTCGAGATCGACGAGCGCCCCGACGCCGTGCCCACGGACAAACGCACCCGCGAGCTGGAGCGCGAGTACCGTGCCACCGTCGAGGAGATCCTCGAGCTGCGCGGCGACGACGGACGCATCTCCGCGTTCCTGCGCGCCATCGCAGAGCCCGGCGCGCTCGCCGACTCCGCCGGCTACTCCCCCAACCTCTCCTACGAGCAGAAGGTCGAGCTGCTGCGCACGCTCGACGTCACCGAGCGCCTCGAGCTGGCCGTCAAGCTGCAGCGCGAGAGCCTCGCCGAGCTGCAGGTGCGCAAGCGCATCCGCGAGGACGTCCAGGAGGGCGCCGAGAAGCAGCAGCGCGAGTACTTCCTGCGCAAGCAGATGGACTCCATCCGCAAGGAGCTCGGCGAGGACGACGCATCGGTCGCGGACGAGTACCGCACCAAGATCGCCGACGCCGCAATGCCCGACGACGTCAAGGAGCAGGCCCTCAAGGAGCTCGCGCGCCTGGAGCGCATGGGCGAGCAGACGGGCGAGTCGAGCATGATCCGCACCTACCTCGACTGGCTCATCGCCGTCCCCTGGGGCAAGCGCTCCGAGGAGCACCTCGACCCGGTCGCCGCACGCGAGGTGCTCGACGCCGACCACGCCGGCCTCGAGGACGTCAAGGACCGCATCACCGAGTACCTCGCCGTGCGCAAGCTGCGCCAGGACCGCAAAATCGAGGCCGACCCCAAGTCCGGGGCGATCCTCACGTTGATCGGCCCCCCCGGCACCGGCAAGACGTCCATAGGCGAGTCCATCGCCCGCGCCACCGGACGTGAGTTCGTGCGCATGTCGCTCGGCGGCGTGCGCGACGAGGCCGAGATCCGCGGCCACAGGCGCACCTACATCGGCGCGCTCCCCGGCCGGCTCGTCAGGGCACTCAGGGACGCCGGAACGATGAACCCCGTGATCTTGCTCGACGAGGTCGACAAGGTCGGCGCCGACTGGCGCGGAGACCCCTCCGCGGCGCTGCTCGAGGTCCTCGACCCCGCGCAGAACCACTCCTTCCGCGACCACTACCTCGACGTCGAGCTGGACCTCAGCCAGGTGATGTTCCTCGCCACCGCCAACGTCGCCGACACGATCCCCGGACCGCTGCTGGACCGCATGGAGGTAATCCGCTTCGACGGCTACACCTCCGAGGAGAAGCTCGCGATCGCCAAGGGCTACCTGTGGCCGCGCCAGCGCGACCGCAACGGCCTGCGCGAGGACGAGGTCGAGGTCTCCGACGAGGTGCTGCGCACGATCATCTCCGAGTACACGCGCGAGGCCGGAGTGCGAAGCCTCGAGCGCCAGCTCGGGACGGTGCTGCGCAAGACCGCCACGAAGATCGCCTCCAGGAAGACCAAGGCGAGGAAGCCCGTGACGATCGAGCTGGAGACCGTGCGCGACGCGCTCGGGCGTCAGAAGTTCTTCCAGGAGTCGGCCGCACGGACCGCAACCCCAGGCGTCGCCACGGGCCTCGCCGTGACCGGCACCGGCGGAGACGTGCTGTTCGTCGAGGCCACCACCATGAAGAGCGGCAGCTCCGGCGGCAACGCCCTGGTGCTCACCGGCCAGCTGGGCGACGTGATGAAGGAGTCCGCCAAGATCGCGCTCTCCTACGTCCGCGGCCACGCCGAGGAGCTCGGCATCGACGAGCACGCGTTCGAGAACCGCGAGTTCCATGTGCACGTGCCCGCCGGAGCGATCCCCAAGGACGGCCCGAGCGCGGGCGTCACGATGGTCACCGCGCTCGCGTCGCTTTTGTCGGGGCGGCCCGTCAAGCACACGGTCGGCATGACCGGAGAGGTCACGCTGCAGGGACGCGTGCTGCCGATCGGCGGGCTCAAGCAGAAGGCGCTCGCCGCACACGCGGCCGGTCTGACCGACGTGATCCTGCCGGAGCGCAACCGCGGCGACCTCGACGACATCCCCGAGGAGGTGCGCGAGCAGATGACCTTCCACCCGGTGATGACCGTCCAGGAGGTCCTCGACCGCGCGCTCGAGCCCGCACGCGATGTCGCGCATGTCTCCTAGATGTGAGCCCGTCCCGATGGAGGTCCGCGAGGCCGCGGACCTCCTCGAGCGGCGCTGGCAGCTGTCGATCATCTACGCCGCGCTCACCGGCGCGCTGCGCTTCAACGAGTTCGCCCAGGCCGTCGCGGGCATCTCACCGCGGATGCTCTCAGAGCGCCTGCGCGACCTCGAGGGCGCGGGCCTCGTCGAGCGCAAGGTCATCCCCTCGAGCCCGCCCACGGTCGAGTACCGGCTGACCGCGCGCGGACGCAGGCTCGGACCGATCGTCGACGCGATGCGCGAGTACGCGCGCGAGCCTATTTAGCTGCCAGGACTATGTCCATTTTATGGTCCCTTTTTCGACTTCTACGGTGCCTTCGGCTTCGATCGTACCGTTCGTGTATGCCATTTCAGGTTCACCACATACGCCGCCGCTGGATTCGTACTCGATTTCGGTAACTAACTGAGTAGTCTTGATTTCTTTGCCAGTGTTGGTGTATTTGAGCGTGCCTTCGCCGCCTTTGCTTGTGCCTTCCGCACCCGCACCCTCAATTTTGATGCTACATTTCCCCACCGCATTTGTGAGCACTACAATCGGACCGATTTCTGAAGCCCCGAGCGAGGCTTCGAATAAGAATTCCGCTTCCGACACAGTTACTTTGGCCGATCCGAATCCTTCGCATTTACTGGGTAAAACAGTAACATTCTGAGTCTGCTCTTTCGCCGTCGCGACACTGCCTTTGACCGAGAGCTGAGTACACGTAACTTTTGCTGAGCCAAATGTGAAGATCTCTTTGCCTTTCGTGGCTTTGAGCGTTCCCGTCGTGCTCGCAACGAATTCGTGAGCCCCAGCATGTGCGATCGTACCGAGCACAAGTAGCGCAATAGCAGCCACACCTACTAATCGAAGATCCCTCATAATCCAGCGCTCCTGTTTAGTTCGAAACCGACCCCGCGGCAAAGAAATTTATACCCCACGATGCGACGCTACCAACGCGGCCTTGATCAGTCAAGAAACCGGAGATAGTCGGAGACATAACTGTCGAACTACTCTCGGCCTACGCTGCGGTTGACGCTCGTTCTAGGCTGTACGTCGTCAAGATAGGTGAGGACTCTTGACGCAGCTCACCTCCAGGCGTACAAATGCTCACGGAGCCGCCGTCTTGGCTTTCGGGCTCCGCGATAGCGGCCTCCAAGCTCACTCAGCCAATACGAGAAAGCCAACTAAACTTGACAAGTGGACGTCCGATATAGGGGGTCATTCAATGAGGTCAAATGCCAAGTCTTCCCCATTCTTCGCCTTACGCGCACCACACATACTTGTCGCGCTGACGTTGGTTGCCATGAGCATGCTTGCGAATGGCTGCGGCTCTGGGGCCGGTGGCTCGGTTCCTCCGCAAGTAGTATTCTTTGCATCAGGAGAACTCGCGGTCACCGCTTGGGCCAGAGGACCAGGACGGTTCAAGATTACAAAACAGGAACTCGGTGCTGCTGGCTTAGGTTCTGGCACCTTTGAACTTGGAACCACATGCGCGGGGGTCGAAGTTACACTTCTCGCAAACGAAGCGCGCAGCTGCACCATGACGGTGAAAATCCCCGCAGTGGGCTTCTTTGCACCCACCAACAGGACACTGATCACCAAGTACACGTTGAACGGAGGAGCAGAAAGACCCGAGACTACGTGGCTGCGCCAGAGCTAGCCTGAGCAATGTGCCATGTCCGGTGTCATTAAGATCGCACAATGGTTGCGTGTCCGCGCTACGCATGTCCGCACCGTCATGCTCACATCGGCACTGTGTGGCGTCGGCGTCGCGCTTGTGTTTGGTGCACGCACCAGCGACCTCGCCACAAGGCACAGCAGGACGGGCAATCCCTCGCTCACGCAACGAGTCGAGAGAGCGATCGACGCGCGGGTACCGCCGGGCGTGGTCGTACGGAGCACAGAGTGTAGGCCAATATCCAGAAGTGCGATGGTCTGCACAGCCCACTTCGCAGGCAAGTACGGCAGCGGAATTTACACGCAAGCTGCAACGGTCGACCCCAGGACCGGCAGATTCGGGCTGAACCGTGAAGCCAGAGTCAAATTCACCGCTGGGAGATTCGCTCGCTGAGGAGGCAATGTTGCCAACTCATATCGCCTCCGAGCTCGCCCCCACCAAGGCGCCGCCCGGACAACTGGCCGCGTGGACGTCGCCGCGCTGCGGATTGCGGATCCCCGCCGCACCCACGATACCGCCAAGCGCGACGAGCGCCGCGGCGATCGCCATGCCGACGTGGAAGCTGTGCAACGAGGCCTGCTCCGCGGCGCTCGTCAGCGCCCGAGCCTGGCCCGCAGGCAGGGTGTGGACGTCAGGGCGCCCGAGGGGAAGGCGCTTGGCAGCAGCCACCGCAGCACGCGCAGCCGGGCCGAGGTTCACACCTGACAAGCGGCTCTGTAGATCCGCGACGAACGATCCCGCCACCGCCGCCCCCACCGCCGCAGTGCCAAGCAGCCCAGCCACGCGCGCGATCGCGTTGTTCACGCCCGAGGCGATCCCCGCGTCGTCCTTCGTCGCGTCGGCCAGCACCGCGGCGGTCAGCGGCGCGACCGTCAGCGAGAGGCCGAGCGCGAACAGCAGGAGCGGCGGCAGCACGTCGCCGAGGTAATCCACATGAATGCCCATGCGCTGGAACAGCAGCAGCCCGCCGGCGCACACGAGCGGCCCGCCGCCCATGAACAGGCGCGGACCGAAGCGGTCGGCGAGCGCGCCGAAGCGGCGGGAGAGCAGGAACATCACGACCGTCACGGGCAACGTCGTCAGGCCGCTCTTCAGCGGCGAGTAGCCGCCGATCTGCTGCAGGAAGAGGATCAGGAAGAAGAACACGATCGCCAGCCCCGCGTACATCGAGAACGTCTCGACGTTCCCTGCCGAGAAGTTCCGCCGCGCGAACAGCCGCAGCGGCAACATCGGGTCCCTCGCTCGAGACTCGTAGAGAACGAACGCGCCCAGCAGCGCCGCCCCACCGAGCAGCGGCGCGAGCACTCCGAGGCTCGACCAGCCCAGGCGCGGCTGCTCGATCAGCGCGAACACCGCGCCGCCGAGGCCGCCCGCACACAGCAGCGCGCCGGGGACGTCGACGCGCCGGGCCCCGGTCGCGCGCGCGGGCGCCCGCGGGATCGCCACGCGGATGATCACCACGCACGCGAGCACGAACGGGACGTTGATGACGAATATCCAGCGCCACGAGGCGACCGCCAGCAGCTCGCCCCCGAGCAGCGGCCCGAGCACCGCCGCGATCGTCCCCCAAGCCGTCCACGCTCCGATCGCCCCGCCGCGCTCGGACTCGGGGAACGTGTTCACGATCACCGCCAGCGACGCCGGCGTGAGCAGCGCGCTCGTCACGCCCTGCAGCGCCCTCGCCGCCACCAGCCAGCCGATCGTCGGCGCGAGCGCGCAGCCGAGCGAGGCGATGCCGAAGCCGCTCACGCCGAGCTCGAAGATGCGCCGCTCGCCGTAGAGGTCCCCGAGCGAGCCGCCCACGAGGATCAGCGAGCCGAGCGTCAGCAGGTAGCCGTTCACCACCCACTGCTGCGCGGCGAGGCCGCCGCCGAGGGCGCGCTGGATCGTGGGCAGCGCGACGTTCACCACCGTCCCGTCCAGCAGCGCGATCCCCGAACCGAGGATGCACGCGATCAGCGTGAGGCGCTTCGCGCGGGCGCTCGCTGGCATCGGCACGGGCGCCACGGCCGGGCCCGCCCGCTCAGGCCGATCGTCTGAGCGCCGCCGCGTCCACCTGGGCGAGTTCGGTGTAGCCGCTCAGCGCGAGCGTCAGGTCGAGGTCGGCGAGCAGGCAGCGGAGCACGTATTCCACGCCCGCCTGCCCGCCGAGCGCGAGCCCCCACATGAACAGGCGCCCGATGCACACCGCGTCCGCCCCCAGCGCGAGCGCCTTGAGCACGTCCGCGCCGCCGCGGATGCCGCTGTCGAACAGGACCGTGAAGTCGCCGCCCACCACGTCGCGGACCGCCGGGAGCGCGTCGAGCGCTCCGATCGCGCCGTCCACCTGGCGCCCGCCGTGGTTGGACACGATCAGCCCGTCCACGCCCGCGTCGAGCGCGCGCCTGGCGTCGTCCTCGTGGAGGATCCCCTTCAGCACGATCGGCAGTTCGGTCTGCTCGCGCAGCCACGCGAGATCCGTCCACGTGACGGTGGGGTTGGCGAACTGGTAGGCTCAGTGCCCGATCGCCGGGCCGAGGTCCTCCTCGGGCGTGACCTCGAGCGCCGCGCGGAACACCGGGTCGCTGAAGTAGTTCGCGACGCCCTCGCCTTTGAGGAACGGCAGGTAGCCGTTCTGCAGATCGCGCGGGCGCCAGCCGAGCATCCACGTGTCGAGCGTCACCACGATCGCCGCGTAGTCCGCCTCGACCGCGCGCTGCACGAAGCTCGCGGCGAGGTCGCGGTCCCTGGGCCAGTAGAGCTGGTACCAGCGGCTGGCGTCTCCTACCGCGCCAGCCACTTCCTCGATCGTGTGCGACGCCGCGGTGCTGAGGATCGACGTGAGTCCGAGCGCGGCGGCGGCGCGACCGACCGCGAGCTCGCCCTCGGGGTGGACGATGCTCTGCACGCCGACGGGCGCGAGCATCACCGGCGCGGGCATGGGCGTGCCGAGGATCGACGTGCTCAGATCGCGCGTGGAGACGTCGCGGAGCATCCGCGGCACGATCTCCCAGCGCTCGAACGCGTCGCGGTTCGCGCGCAGCGTCCGCTCCGCGCCGGCTGCCCCCGCGACATAGCCGTACGCCTCGGGGGTCATGACTTCGGCGGCGCGGTCCTGCAGCGCGGCGACGGAGATCGGGAGCTTCGGCTTCTCGCCGGCGAGCCCGTAGCCGTAGATCTCGTACTGGAAGTTCGCGAACAGCTGCTGGGGCACGGCGTCCTCGTCGCTCATGCCCTAGACCCTACCCTCCGCACACCTCGTTGCGCCCTTTGCGCTTCGCTTCGTACATCGCCGCGTCGGCCTGCGCGCAGACGGCCGCGTAGTCGAACGCGTCGCCCGGCCGCGAGGCGCTGACGCCGAAGCTCATCGTCACGCGCAGCCCGCCGCCGACGGTGTCCGCGGCCACCCCTCTGCGCAGCCGCTCGGCCATCGCGGCGGTCTGCGCGAGGTCCGCGCCGGGCAGCAGCACGAGGAACTCCTCGCCGCCGATGCGATAGGCGAGGTCGAACGCGCGCAGCTGCTTGCGCAGCATGTACGCGACGTCCTGCAGCACCGCATCGCCGGTCGCGTGACCGTGCTCGTCGTTGACGCGCTTGAAGTTGTCGAGGTCGCCGACGATCAGCCCGACCGTCTGCCCGGTGCGCTCGGACTGGTGCGCGAGCTCGACGGTGCGGTCGGCGAGCGAGTTGCGGTTGAGCATGCCGGTGAGCTGGTCGATGACCGCCTCGCTGCGGTGGCGCACGTCGGACTGCATCAGCGCGGTCGAGAGGATCGCGACGGCGATCGTGAGTGCGAGCGGCATGATCAGCAGCGGCGGGTGGACGATCACCGCGTGCGCGTCCACGCCGAATGCGACCGCGACCATCAGCGCGACCGTCACGCCCACTCCGAGCAGCACGCCGCGCAGCGGGAAGCGCGCGCTGAGCGTCACGATCGGAATCGCGAACCACGCCATCGCCGGGGATTTGGGCCCGCCGGTCAGCGCGACGCTCACCTCGATCATCACCTCCGACCCCGCCCACGCCGCGAACAGCAGGTACTCGGGATGCGTCACCCGTCCGACGGCGTCGTCGGCGAGCTTGAACACCACGCCCGCGACGGCCAGAGGGACGATCGTCCACCACCCCAGCCAAGGCCCGCACAGCAGCAGCGCGGCGGCGATCACGAGGAACGAGCGTTGGCGCACGGGCGCCACCAGGCGGTCCATGTCGAGCATCCGCTCGCGGTCCATGCCGCCCTCGATCAGCCACGTGCTGTTCGTGTCGGACGGCGCGTCCTCGGGACGCGACGGACGGGGGATGGATGGGGCGATCGCCGTTGCCATGCGATGGCCTATCGGCGGTCGCTAGCACAATGGGCAGCAGTCAGCTGACGGCTGGACGAATTGACATTTCGAGCCATTGAAGGCCCTAAAGATCAAACCAAGGGAGCCCTGGGGCGCCCGAACCTCAGCCGAGGACGAGCTCGGCGGCGGCGCGCAGCGTGGCGGCGTCGCCCGAGATGAGCAGCGTGGTGACGACCGACTCGCGCCAGCGGGAGAGGTCATCGCGGATCTTCTCCGCGGGGCCGATCAGCGACAGCTCTTCGATCAGCGCGGTGGGGATCTTCGCGCCGGCCTCCTCCTTCTTTCCGCTCAGGTAGAGGTCCTGGATTTCCTCGACCTCTTTCTCGTAGCCCATGCGGATCGGCACGTTGGCGTGGAAGTTGGCGCCCTTGGCGCCCATCCCGCCGAAGTACAGCGCGTAGAACGGGCGCAGCGCGTCGGCGGCGGACTCGATGTCGTCGGTGACGATCAGCGGCACCGTCGCGCACACCTCGAAGTCCTCAGCGCCGCGACGCGCTCCCTCGCGCGCCCAGCCCTCCTCCAGCGATGGCTTGTACAGCTCGTCGTAGACGGTCGGGGAGAACAGCATCGCCAGCCAGCCGTCGCACAGCTCCGCGCACAGCGCGATGTTCTTCGGGCCCTCGGCGCCTAGGTATATGGGGATGTCCTCGCGCAACGGGTGGATCGAGGACTTCAGCGGCTTGCCGAGGCCGGTCCCGTCGGGGCGCGGCAGCTGGTAGGCGGGCCCGGGCGCGGTGACGGGCCCCCTGCGCGCCCACACGTCGCGCAGGATCGAGATGTACTCGCGGGTGCGCGCGAGCGGCTTTGAGAACTCCATCCCGTACCAGCCCTCGACGACCTGCGGGCCGGAGACGCCGAGCCCGAGGATGAAGCGCCCGCCGGAGAGGTGGTCGAGCGTCATCGCGGCCATCGCGGTGGCGGTGGGCTGGCGCGCGGACATCTGCACGATCGCGGTGCCGAGCTTGACGCGCTCGGTGGATGCGCCCCACCAGGCGAGCGGCGTGAGGCAGTCCGATCCGTAGGCCTCGGCGGTCCAGATCGAGTCGTAGCCGAGCCGCTCGGCTTCGGCGATCGCCTCGACCACGCCGGGGGGAGGCCCGCCGGCCCAGTAGCCGGTGTTCATGCCGAGCTTCAGATCGCGCGCCATCGCCCGCGAGCCTACAGCCTCACCGCGTGAGGAACGCGTGCGCTCACGGCTGTCCACCCTCGATCAGCACGACGGTCAACCCGTCGTAGCCCTTGCTGCCGACCGTCTGGATCGTCGTGGCGCTCACCCGCGCATCGCCCGAGAGCTGCTCGTGGAAGCGGCGCATCCCCTGTGCACCGGGGTCCTGGCCGTTGGCGTCGATCAGCGCGCCGCCGCGCACGACGTTGTCGACCACGATCACACCGCCCGGGCGCGACAGCTCGAGCGCGGCGGTGAAGTACTCGGGCGTGCTCCGCTTGTCGGCGTCGATGAACACCATGTCGAACGGCTCTGGCGCCTCTGCGATCAGGGCGGCGAGGCTCTCGTGCGCGTCGCCCACACGGATTTCTATGAGGCCGGCAAGGCCGGCCCGCTCGACGTTTGCCTGGGCGATCTGCGCGTAGCGCGGATCGAGCTCCAGCGTCACCACCCGGCCATCCTCGCCGAGCGCTCGCGCGAGCCAGATCGTGCTGTAGCCGCCGAGCGTCCCCACCTCGAGGATCCTCCGCGCGCCGTGCACACGCGCGAGCAGGTGCAGCAGCTTGCCCTGCGGCGGCGACACCGCGATCGCCGGCAATCCCGCCGCGGCGCTGTCCGCGAGCGCGGCGTCGAGCACGGGGTCATCGCCGAGCAGGCGGTCGGCGACGTAGCGATCGACCTCGCTCCAAACGTCGTCGCTCATAACGTCGCCTCGACCCGCTGCACGGCGCTCATCAGCGCGAGCGGCACCGACAGCCCCGCCGAACGACGCACCGTGGCGATCCGCCGCCCCGGCTGCACCGCCGCACGCGGCTCGCCCACGTGCGCACCGAACGCCTCCACGGTGCTGTCGAGGTCGTCCACGAGCAGCGCGAGCCCCCAGAAGCACACCGGATGGTCGGGCCCACCCGCGCGCTCGACGACCTCCTCGGGCTCCTGCACCAGCTCGAGGATCTCGCGTCCGAGTCGGAAGAACGCCTGACGCGGAGCGCCCGCGGGCGTGGGCTCCTCGCGCACGCGCCGCAGATCGAGTCCGGCGAGCTCGAGCGCCTCCACGCTGCGCTCGAACGCCGGCGACATCGCGACGACGTGATCGATCGCGACCACCCCGTTCGGGTGCTCGGGCGCGGTCTCCGCTGGCAGGGGCCGCGTGGAGAGCGTCGTCGGCAGACCGTCCAGCTCGGTGCTGTTCACGTCGCGCAGCGACCAGCTGACGATCCCGCGTCCGGCCTGCTCGCCGGCGAAGCGCATCCGCACGTCCGCGAGCTGGCAGACCCCGCCCGCGACCACGAAGCCGAGCGCCGCCCAGCGCTCGGGCTCGTCGGCGAGCGTGATCTCATCGATGGTCGGCGCGGGCATCGTTACGAACGCTACACACAAGTCCAGCCATCCACCGCACTCTGGCTTCGCCCGTCTCTGACGTGATGGGCCGTCGCACGAGACCATGCGTCGTCCTAGGATGGAACGGTGAACGACCAAGCGTCCACTCCGCCGAAGCCCACCTGGGCGCTCGTGGCGATTCGCTACGTGCTGCCGGTCGTGGTCTCTCTCGCCGGCGTGGTGATCATGGCGATGGGCAGCGAAACCGACCTCGAGGGCGGCGCGAGCATCCTCAGCGCGGGGCTGGCGATCTACTTCATCAACTGGCTGTTTCGCATCGGCGCGGACGGCGATCTCGAGCGCGACCGCGAGGACGCCGCGCGCGAGTACTTCGACCTTCACGGTCGCTGGCCCAGCTGAACGGGCCCACTCCGTGCTCCTGGCGGCCGCCGCCGGGCGGTTGCGACAGCTGAGCAGCCGGGGGCGCCTCGGTTTCTCCAACCGTCGATGGTTGAAAGGGGCCCGCAGCGGGAACATCTTGCGGTGATATCTCATACCCAGACACCCGCCGAGGACGCAGGGGCCGTCACGCCTGCCAGCGAGTACCGTCCGCAGGCGCCGTTCCTCGACGAGCTGTTCGAGCTCGACGGCACGCCGAGGCCCGCCGCGAGCGCGCTGGTGGAGCAGCTCAGGCTGCTCGGGCCGGAGGGGATGATCGAGGCCGGCAGGCGCCGCGACGCGATCTTCATGCAGCAGGGGATCACGTTCGAGACCAGCGGAGGCGGCGGCTCGTCGCACGAACGGCCGTTCCCGCTCGACCTGGTGCCCCGCGTGCTGAGCGGCCAGGAATGGCGAGACATCAAGCGCGGCCTCGCGCAGCGCATCCGCGCGCTGAACCACTTCGTTGACGACGTCTACCACGCGCGCGAGATCGTGCGCGAGGGGATCGTGCCGTGGCGGCTCGTCGCGTCCTGCTCGCACTTCGCGCGCGCCGTGCACGGCATCCGCCCGCCAGGCGGGGTGTACACGCACGTGGCGGGCTGCGATCTCGTGCGCCACTCCGACGGCACGTGGAAGGTGATCGAGGACAACGTGCGCATCCCCTCGGGGATCTCCTACGTGCTCGAGAACCGCGCGGCGATGGCGCGCCTCGTGCCCGAGCTGTTCGCCTCCTACCGCGTGCGCCCCGTCGACCACTACCCGCAGCTGCTGCTGAGCGCGCTGCGCTCGGTGGCGCCGTCGGCCGAGAGCGAGGCGACGGTCGTTGTGTGGACGCCCGGCCCAGCGAACCCGGCCTACTTCGAGCACGCGTTCCTCGCGCGCCAGATGGGCGTCGAGCTGGTCGAGGCCTCCGACCTGGTCGTCCGCGACGACGTCCTCTACATGCGCACAACCCGCGGCCTGGAGCGCGCGCACGCGGTCTACCGGCGCCTGGACGACGACTTCGTCGACCCGCTCGAGTTCCGCCCGGACTCGCTGCTGGGCGTGCCGGGACTGGTGCGCGCCTATCGCGCGGGCAGCGTCGCGATCGCGAACGCGTTCGGCACGGGCGTGGCCGACGACAAGGCGATCTACTGCTTCGTGCCGGACATGATCCGCTTCTACCTCGGCGAGGAGCCGATCCTCGAGAACGTCAGGACCTACCTGCTCTCCGATCCCGAGCAGCTCGAGCATGTGCTCGCGCGCCTCGACCAGCTGGTGGTCAAGCCCACGGGCGAGTCGGGCGGCCGCGGCGTGATGATCGGCCCGCACGCCGAGGAGGAGGAGATCGAGCGGATGCGCGAGACGGTCATCGCCCACCCCGAACGGTGGATCGCGCAGGACGTGGTGCGGCTCTCGACGGTCCCCACGGTCGGCGAGCATGGCGTGCTTCAGCCCCGCCACGTGGACCTGCGCCCGTTCGCGGTCTTCGGCGAGCGGATTGACATCGTTCCGGGCGGGCTCACGAGGGTCGCGCTGGAGGAGGGCTCGCTGATCGTCAACTCCTCGCGCGGCGGCGGCTCGAAGGACACGTGGGTGCTGGAGGACGGCGACGACGCGGACCGCGCCGGCCCGCCGATCGCCGACACGCAGCCGCCCGCGCTGCCCGACCTGCGCTACGGCGCGTGGACAGGCCAGCAGCAACAGCAACAACAGGAACACCACCAGCAGCAACAGGAGCAACCGGCTCCGCGGGCCGCCGGCTGATGCTCGCGCGGATCGCGCACGAGCTGTATTGGCTGGGCCGCAACCTCGCGCGCGCCGAGTTCACCGCGCGCGCGGTCGAGGCGGTCTTCCAGGCCGAGCTGCAGGGGGCGTCCGACACGAAGCCGGGGGTGAGCTTCGGCTCGGGCGGCCTGCTGGCGATGTTCGGCGACGTCGACGAAAGCGAGCGCTCGAGCCAGGCGCTCGGGCAGCTGACGCTCGACGCCGACCGTCCCGGGTCGATGCTCGCGAGCATCGAGCGCGCGCGCGAGGGCGCCCGCACGGTCCGCGACGTGATCAGCGCGGAGATGTGGGAGGCGATCAACACGACCGCGCTCGGGCTGCGCGGCGGCGGTCAACCAGGCTGGGCGGCGCCCGCGGGACCGTATCTCGCCTCGCAGTACGTCAAGGAGCGCACCGCGTTGATCTGGGGGGTCTCCAACCGCTCGATGCTGCGCGACGAGGCCAAGTGCTTCCTCGACGCGGGCGGGCTGATCGAGGTCTCTGACATGGTGCTGCGGATGCTGCGCGTCGCGCTGCCGTCAGCCGACGCCGCCGCCGCGGACGGACACGCACTGATCCTGCTGCAGGCGGTAGGCGGCTTTCACGCCTACCTGCGCGCGGTCACCTCGCCGCCGAACGCGCACCCGGTTGCGCGTTTCCTGTTGTTCGAGCGTGGGTACCCCGACAGCGTCGCCGCGTGCGTGGACTCCCTGCACGAGGTGTTCACCGCCGCCGACGCGGGGCCGCGCAACTCCAAGCCCGTCCTTCGGGTGAGTCGGCTGGCGGCGGACCTAGACTTCCAGCGCAGGGCGCTACCGGACGGAGCCGAGTTGACGGGAATATGCGAAGGCACACAGCAGGAGCTCGCACGGATCGACCAAGACGTCGCCGAGCGCTACTTCGCGGGCGCCGCGGCGGCCGGGCTGAGGAGGTGAGCGCCCGATGCACTTCGCGATCCGCTTCCTAACCGAGTACCGCTACGACGGCCCCGTCACCGACAACCTCAACGCGCTGCGAGTGCGCCCCGCCACGACCTCGACGCAGCGCTGCGACGAGTTCCACACGCGCATCGAGCCCGAGGCGCGCGTGAGCCGCCACCTCGACTACTTCGGCACCGAGGTGCTCGAGTTCGGCATCCCAACCAGCCACGACCATCTCACGATCGACGTGCGCGCGCGCGTCGTCACCTCCTCCCCACCCGAGCCGCCGGACGGCTCGTGGGAGAGCCTGCAAAGCTCCTCCTACATCGACGCCGCGGGCGAGTTCGCACTGCCTTGGCAGGACCAGCCGGCGATTCGCGGGCTCGACTTCATGCACGACGAGCTCGCGCAGGACAGCCCGCTGGAGACGCTCGAACACCTCTGCGAGATGATCCCCAACCGCTTCGAATACCGGCCCGGCGCCACGTACGTGGGCTCCACCGTCGAAGACCTGCTCGAAGCGAGCGCGGGCGTCTGCCAGGACTTCGTCCACCTCTCACTCGTGCTCCTGCGTCGCCGGGGCATCGCCGCGCGCTACGTCTCCGGCTACCTGTGGTCGGCGCCCGAGGACGAGGGCACGGACTCCGTCGAGGTGGACACGCACGCGTGGCTCGAGGCGCTGCTTCCGTGCAGCGACGGACACGGCGAGCCGGTGTGGGTCAGCGCCGACCCCACCAACCGCCGCCTCGCGGGCGAGACGCACGTGAAGATCGGCCACGGGCGCTTCTACTCCGACGTCCCCCCGGTCAAGGGGCTCTACATGGGCGGCGCCGAGTCCGAGCTGAACGCGTCCGTGACGATGTCGCGCCTGGATCCGCAGGCGAGCGCGCGGGCGTGAGCGAGCCTCAGGCGGGCGGCACCGCGAGCGTGTATACGAACCACGGTTCCCGCTCACCCCGCACGCGGTCGTAGACAGCCTGGGCTCTCACGTTCTCCGGTCCCGTCAGCCATTCCAGGCGCGACGCGCCGCGCGTCCTGCAGCGCTCGACGCACTCCGCGATCAGACTGTCCGCGAGCCCCGATCCGCGCGCCTCGGGCGCCACGTACAGGTCATTCATGATCCCGATGCGACCGCCCTCCGTGGTGTCCCAGCTCCAGAACACCGTCGCGAAACCGACCGCCTGAGCGCCCCCGTCGCGGGCGATCAGCTGGACGCCCTCGCGCTCGGGATCGGCGATCAGCGCGCCGGAGAGATCGAGCAGCGCCTCGTCGGTGGGAGCGGTCTCGTAGAAATCGCAGTACGCGCGCACGAGCGGCAGCAGCGCGTCGAGGTCGGCGGGCGTGACGAGGTCGATCGTGTGAGACCCGGATGAGCTGTTCACGAAGGCTCACGATCGCCTGCGTCGGGCGAGATCAGCAGCCGTTCCGACTCGTACCGCCGCCGCTGCTTCCACCATCGCTCGAGAAAGATCGACGGGATGCCAGCCGCGATCGCGCCCACGACGATCCTTTCGGTCGGATCCAGATGTTCCCCTATGGCCACGGCCCCGACAATCGCGCTGAAGGCCGCCAAAGGCCGCGAGTAGCGCGTCGGCACGACGCTCTTCGAGCCCAACAACTGCTTCCTCCACCAGTCGCTGCTCCGCCACCACGGCGTCGGCTGTTCTCCAAACGGGTCCGGCATCGCGCAGCGAAGGTTAGTCGCCCACGATGCGATGATTCCCGCGTGCGGCGAAGCCTATCCGGGAGCGCAACCGCGATCGCTATCGCACTGCTAGCGCTCGGATGCGGCTCCGCCCCCGCGGGCAAGCCCCTCGCGCTCTCGTCGACCCTCCCCCGTTCGACCGCCTCCCACGTGATCGTGATGGTGATGGAGAACGAGGAGGACACGAGCATCGTCGGCAACAGCGCAGCGCCGTACGCGAACGCGCTCATCCACCGCTACGGCCTCGCGACGCAGAGCTTCGCCGTGAGCCACCCGTCACTGCCGAACTACCTCGCGCTGACGAGCGGCGCCACGCACGGGGTTAGCTCCGACTGCACGGAATGCTCGGTCAGCGCGCCGGGCATCGTGGACCAGCTGGAAACGGCTCGCATCTCGTGGAAGGCCTACCTGGAGGACGAGCCGAGCACGTGCTTCCCCGGCGCGGGCGCGGGCGGCTACGCCAAGAAGCACAACCCGTTCGCCTACTACACCGACGTCGCCGGCTCGCCGCATCGCTGCGCCCACCTCGTGGACTTCAACGCTCTCGCCGCCGACCTCAACGCGGGCACGCTCCCCACGTATGCGTGGATCACGCCGAACCTGTGCGACGACGGCCACGACTGCGGCGTCGCGGGCGGCGACCGTTTCCTCGCCCGAACCGTCCCGGCGCTGCTGGGCGAGCTCGGCCCGCACGGGTTTCTGATCCTGACGTGGGACGAGGGCAGCTCCGACCGCGGCTGCTGCGGCTCGGCCGCGCACGGAGGACACATCGCGACGATCGTCGCGGGCCCGACGGTGCGCCGCGGAGCTCGCGAGAGTCGGCTGATCGACCACTACGGAGTGCTCGCGAGCGTCGAGGAAGCACTCGGCCTGCCGCTGCTGGGTGGAGCGGCGGACCCTCGCAGCGGCCGCCTGAACGAACTGTTCGCAGCGCCGCCTCGCATCCCCTGAGGCCGCGCGCGGCAGGAGGGCGCGAAACATCGCTTAAGCTTCCGTGCAACGCCCCGCCTCACTCCACGCCCTGCCCGCCCGAGAACCCTGGAGAAGCTGACTTGCCGCTCGAACACGTCGACGTGCTGATCGTCGGAGCCGGACTGTCCGGAATCGGCGCCGCGCACCACCTGCAGAGCAACTGTCACGGCAAGACCTATGCGCTGCTGGAGAGCCGCGACCGCATCGGCGGCACGTGGGACCTGTTCCGCTACCCGGGGATCCGCTCGGACTCCGACATGTACACGCTCGGCTACTCGTTCCGGCCGTGGACAGAGGCGAAGGCGATCGCCGACGGCCCGTCGATCCTCTCCTACATCCGCGACACCTCCTCCGAGGGCGGCATCGACAGACACATCCGCTTCAACCACCGCGTCGAGCGCGCCGAGTACTCCACCGCCGACGCGCGCTGGACGGTGCACGCGACCCGCACCGACACGCAGGAGACGGTGAGCATCAGCTGCGGCTTTCTGCTGGTGTGCACGGGCTACTACAACTACGAGAGCGGCTACACGCCCGACTTCCCGGGCCTCGAGCGCTTCTCCGGGCAGGTCGTGCATCCGCAGCAATGGCCCGAGGATCTGGACTACGCGGGCAAGCGCGTGGTGATCATCGGCAGCGGCGCGACCGCGGTGACGCTCGTGCCAGCGATGGCGAAGACGGCGGCGCACGTGACGATGCTTCAGCGCTCCCCCACCTACATCGTGTCTCGCCCCGGCGAAGACGCGATCGCGAACTTCCTGCGCAGCAAGCTCTCGGCGCGCATCGCGTATCCGATCGTGCGCTGGAAGAACGTGCTGCTGACGATGCTCAGCGTCCAGCTCTCAAAGCGCCGGCCGAAGCTGATGAAGGCGATCCTGCGCAAGGGACTCGAAAGGCAGCTGCCCGCCGGCTACGACATCGACACGCACTTCAAGCCGAGCTACGACCCGTGGACGCAGCGCCTGTGCCTCGTGCCCGACGGCGACCTGTTCCGGGCGCTCGGCGACGGCAGCGCGTCGGTCGAGACCGACCACATCGACACGTTCAACGAGACCGGCATCCGGCTAGCCTCGGGGAAGCAGCTCGACGCCGACGTGGTCGTCACCGCCACGGGGCTCGACCTGCTCGCGCTCGGCGGCATGGAACTCGCGGTCGACGGCCGCGACGTGGCCATCTCCGAGACCACCGGCTACAAGGGCATGATGCTCAGCGGCGTGCCGAACTTCGCGCTCACGTCGGGCTACACCAACGCCTCGTGGACGCTCAAGTGCGATCTCGTGTGCGAGTACGTGTGCCGCCTGCTCAACCACATGGACGCACACGGCTACCGGCAGTGCATGCCGCAGGCGCGCGAGCCGCAGCCGGACGACCAGCCGTTCATCGACCTCGCCTCCGGCTACGTGCTGCGCTCGATCGACAGGTTCCCCCGGCAGGGAGCGAAGGCGCCGTGGCGGCTGCACCAGAACTACATGCTCGACATCGTCGGCCTCAAGCGCGGCGAGCTGGAGGACGGCGCGATGATCTTCTCGCGCGCCCAGCCAGCGCCCAGGCAGGCCGAGCCGCTAGCCGTCTGAGCCGAGGCTCGCGAGCCCCTGCGCGAGCGTCTCGGCGGCGATCTTGTGGGCGTCGCAGATGCGCCCGAGGTGAAGCAGCGAGTCGGTCTCCGCGGCGACCTCTCCGTCGCCGAGGCGCAGCACGAGCGGGATCCCCGGCGCGAGATCGCTCGCGGCGAGGCCGACGGCTACGTTGACGAGATCGGTCGAGGTGACCGCGGCGACCGCCGCGCAGCGACGGATGCCGAGCCGTTCGAGCGTCGCACGATCGTCTCCACGGCCGATCGCCACCGGGATGCCGGCGCCGAGCGCGAGCCGCACGCATGGCGCGTCGGGGTCGCTCTCCACGCCGAGCACAGCGAAGCCGCGGCGGCGCAGCTCCTGCGCGAGGCGGAAGCCGACCTGCCCGAAGCCCACGAGCAGCACGTGCCCGCGGGCGGGAGCGGCGCGCGGGCCGACGAGCGTGGTGAGGCGCGGGCGGCTGAGGCGGCGCACGAGCGCGGCGGTGAACACCGCCACGAGCACCAGCGCGACGAGCGTGTCCGCGGCGGACAGCGCCTTGTATAGAGCGGAGCCGGAGGAGGCGCCGGGCGTTCCGGCGACGGTCGCGACCGAACGGGTGCTGTAGTAGAGCGCGTCGACCACGTTCTCGTGCAGCGCCGCCATCGCCAGCACCGCCTCGAAGACGAGCGTCGCGAGCAGGCCGCAGCCGGCGATCGCGAGCAGCCGCAGCGCGTCGTCAACCAGCCGCGTGCCGTTGCGCCTGTGCGTAGCGGCCTCGCCCGCGACCGCGATGCAGTGCTCGGCCAGATCGGAGGCCACCAGTTCAGAGGGCGAGATCACGTGCACGGCGGGCGCCACGTGCTGCAACTCGCGGGTGATCGTGCGGTCGAACATCGTCACCCACAGCGGCAGGTCGGGGCGCAGGTGAGCGCTCAGCAGCGTGAGGCGCAGCGCGAGCACGTCATCGCGTGCGACCACCGCAACCGAGCTCCAGCTCTCCTGCTTCAGGATCTCGGCGGTCTGGCTGTCGCTCAGCGACAGCGCCGCGCGCACGGGGACGCCCTGCTGCTCGAGCTTGCGCACGAGCGCCGCCCCCAGACCTCCCGCCTCGCCGAGAACCAGCACCGCCTGGCCCGCGTGCGTCCCCTCCCCAGAGTGCACACTGCGAACTATCTCACGCTTCGCGCCCCCGCATGTATCGAGCGAGCCCGTGGAAGCTCTGTTCGGGAGGCATCGCCTGTGTGTATGTCGCGGCCGTCTCCGGAGTGCTCGAAGCGGCCAACTCGGCGCTCACGGCCGCCGCGAAGCCCTCCTCGTCGAGGTTGCTCGCCATCGTCTCGAGCTGGTCGAGGCGGGCGCGCAGCGCGGCCAGGTGGCTGTCGACGTCGTCGCAGCTGCCGAAGTGGGTGAACGCGAGGCTCCGCGGCCGCCACGCTTCGATCTGCTCGATCGAGTCGCGCCACGCCTCGAGGTCGATGTCCGGCGGCGGCGTCGGCGCGAACACCGGCCCGTCGCCGATCCGAACCCCGGCCACGTCGCCCGTGAACGCGCGCCCGCTCGGCTCGTGCAGGTAGGAGACGTGGTGCGAGGCGTGCCCGGGCGTATACGCGACGCGGAACGCGCCGACGGTCTCTCCACCGCGCAGCTCCCTGATCCGCTCCGCCGGAACCGGAGCGACCTCGCCCCACAAAAGGTCCATGTGCTCGCCGTAGAGGCGGGTGGCGCTCGCGAGCAGGCGCGAGGGGTCGGCGAGGTGGCGGGCGCCGATCTCGTGCACCCACACCTCCGCGTCGGGGAAGCGGCGCAGCAGCGTGCCGGTCGCTCCGGCGTGGTCTAGGTGGATGTGCGTCAGCACGATCACGCGCGGCGGGTGGCGTTCGAGGACGGGAAGCAGCTGCGCGAGACACGAGCTCGGCCCCGGGTCTATGACCACGTCGCCGACGCGCCACGTGCCGATCACCTGCGGGTGACCCAGGTGCATGAGGTCGACGACCTCGATCTCCTCTGCGGTGGAGTCGGACATTCTCTGGCTGATGGACGCGCGCGCGGCTAGTCGAGCTGGAATTCGCCGCCGCGGTAGATCACGCGTTCGCTGCCGTCCCGCAGCACAGCTGTGACCGTGCGGTCGGTCGTGGAGACGATGTCGGTGTGGACGCTCGAGTTGTTGAAGCCGAGCTCCTCCCAGCGCTCCCTGCTCACCTCGCTGGGGTCGCCGTCGTAGGCGTCCTGGTAGGAGCGCCCGACGGCGATGTGCGTGTTGCCGAACTCGCCGCCCGCGTTCTCGTCGTACAGCGTGTGGGCCATGAAGCGCGTGATCCGCGAGAGGCGTCTGTCGGTGAGCGAGAACTCGCCGATGCGGTCCGCGCCCTCGGTGGCGATCATCTCGGTCAGCACGCGCTCGTTCTCCTCCGCTTTCGCGTCGGTCACGCGCCCGTCGACGAACGTCAGGCGCACGCCCTTGACGAGGTTGCCGTAGCGGTAGAGCGGCTGGTTGCAGTAGATCCAGCCCTCCGTGCCGCGCCAGTCGGGGCTGGTGAAGATCTCGAAGCTGGGGATGTTGCGACCGCGTCCGCCGAGCCAGCGCCGCTGCTCGCCGAGGCTGACCCACAGGTCGGCGTCCTCGCCCACTATGTGCACGCGGGCGATGTCGAGCGCGTCGAGGCGCTCGCGCGTCTCGTCCAGGCGCTGCCCCACCTCGCGCCAGCGCGTGAGCGGATCCTCCTCGTCTAGGTAGCACGCGTGCACGATCTGCTCCCAGTACTCCTCCACCGACATCCTCGCCTCGGCGGCCATCGCGGGCGTGCCGTAGAGGCCGAGCGTCCAAGAGAAGCGCCCCTCGTTCTCCTTCTCCCCACGCCAGTCCAGCAGCGGGCGCATCGCCTCGCCCTTGCGCATGATCTTCGCCGGGTCGACCGAGTCCAGGGCGTGCGGGTCGCTCTCCGCGATCACCGACACCTGGTGGTCCATCTCGTCGACCAGACCGCGCGTGTAGAGGGCGGAGAAGTGGTCGAGCTGCTCGGGACTCGCGATCTCGAAGAAGTCGCGAGAGAGATTTATTTGATCATCGTCGTCGGGCTGGTAGCCGCCGATCACGTGCGCCCCCGCCCGCCACACCGCCTTGTTCAGCTCTGCGTAGAGGGGCTTCGCGCTCTCGGGCGCTACGACTCTGACGACCTCGCCGGGTTTGACCCCCTCGCCTCCGCCGAGGGCGAAGTTGACGAGGACGGATGCGTAGCGCTCGAGGATCTCCTGCGGAGGGATGTAGGTCATAGCGGGACCCTATTGACCCGCCGCGCGCCGGTAGCGCGCGACCGCCAGGGGAGCGAAGATCGCGACGATCACGAGCGCCCACACGAACGCGCCCCACACGTTGTCGCCGGCGGGCGCTCCGAGCCACAGCGAGCGCATCGCGTTAACGGTGATCGTGAACGGATTGACTTCCGCGAAGTCGCGCAGAACCGCCGGCATCGAGTGCACGGGCACGAACGCGGAGGAGATGAACGTGAGCGGGAAGACCGCGATGAACCCGACCGAGTTGGCGGCTTCGGCGGATTTGACGAGCATCCCGAGGAACGCGAACACCCACGAGAAGGCGTAGCCGAACAGCAGCAGCAGCGCGGCTCCGGCGAGCACGTGCGGAACGTTCGTGTGGAAGGAGAAGCCGATGATCAGGCCGGTGATCACGAGGATCGTCGCCGACAGGGCATTGGTGACCACGTCGGAGAGCGTGCGCCCGGCGAGCACCGCCGCGCGCGCCATCGGCAGCGAGCGGAAGCGGTCGATCAGCCCCTTGTGCAGATCCTCGTTGAGGCCGAGCGCGGTCACGAACCCGCCGAAGGCGATGTTCTGCACGATGATCCCCGGGATCAGGAAGTCCGCGTAGCTGAAGCCGGGCGTCGAGATAGCGCCGCCGAAGACGTAGCGGAACAACAAGACGAACATGATCGGCTGCACGGTGAACGCGACGAGCAGCTCGGGGGCGCGCGGGAGGCGCACGAGGTTGCGCTCGGCGATCACGAGCGTGTCGGTCACGAGGCGCCTCACGCCGCGGCCTCCTCGCGTTCGTCGTCGGATTCGGCGGCGTGCCCGGTGAGCGCGAGGAACACGTCGTCGAGCGTCGGGCGGCGCAGCGCGATGTCCTCCACGCCGACCTGGGCCTCGTCGAGTCGACGCACCGCGTCGACGATCGCGCCGCCGCGTGCGCGCACGCCGACGGTCACGAGATCGCCCGTGACGGTGGGCGGCTCGTCACAGAGCGGGGAGAGCGCGCTGACGGCGCGCTGCGCATAGGACGCGTCGTCGAGGCGGATCTCCAGGCGCTCGCCCCCCACACGGTCCTTGAGCTCGTCCGGGGTGCCGCCCGCGAGCACGCGGCCGTGGTCGATGACCGCGATCTCGGTCGCGAGACGGTCGGCCTCGTCGAGATACTGCGTGGTCAGCAGCACGGTCGTGCCCTCCGCGACCAGACCCTCGATCGTCTCCCACAGCTGCAGGCGGCTGCGCGGGTCGAGGCCCGTGGTCGGCTCGTCCAGGAACAGCACCGGGGGCTTCGCCACGAGCGCCGCGGCGAGATCCAGCCGCCGACGCATGCCACCCGAGTAGGTCTTCGCCGCGCGGCCGGCCGCATCCAGCAGGTCGAAGCGCTCGAGCAGCTCGTTGCCGCGGCGCTTGGCGACCGCGCGCGTCTCGCCGTACAGCCTCCCCACCATCGTGAGGTTCTCGAGGCCCGTGAGGTTCTCGTCCACCGCCGCGTACTGCCCCGCGAGCCCGATCCGCTCCCGGAGCGTCGCCGCGTCCCTGACCACGTCGAGGCCCGCCACCTCGGCGGTTCCCGCGTCGGGGCGCAGCAGCGTGGTGAGGATGCGGATGATCGTGGTCTTGCCCGCTCCGTTGGGGCCGAGCAGGCCGAGCACCGTGCCGGGTGCGACCTCGAGGTCGACGCCGACGAGCGCGCGCACGGAGCCGTAGGACTTGACGAGCCCTTTCACGCTGACCGCCGCGCCGGAGGGAGATTCGGGGCTGCTCGGCACGGCCCTCAATCTAGCGCGGCCTCACCGATGTCCCCCGGAGCAGACCGCTACGAGCTGACGCCAGCCGGCTCCGCGCTCAGTCCGTCCGCGTCGCGGATCACACGAGTGGGCGCGCCCACCCGTCCGTGGCTGCGCACCCGCGTGCCCTTGCGCGGTGAGAGGGTCACGTTGCGGCGCGTGGGGTGTTCCGCGCGCGCGCTCGCCGACTCCAGCACGCTGCGGCGCAGGATCGTCTCGAGCACCACCCGCATCTCGAGTTCCGCGAAGCTCGCCCCCAGGCAACGCCGCACGCCGCCGCCGAACGGGATCCACCCATAGCCGCTGGGCGGGTTCTCCACGAAGCGCTCGGGGCGGAACGCGTACGGCTCGGGATACAGGTCCGGCCTCGTGTGTGTTAGCCAGATCGCGGGCGTGACGTCCGCGCCGGCGGGGAGGTTCAACTCCCCCGCGTGGAGCTCTGAGGCCAGGCGCCGTCCGGCGAGCGGCACGACCGGGCGCAGCCGCAGCGACTCGCTGACGACCGCGCGCAGATAGACGTCCTCGCCCGCATCGACCTCGGCTGTGAGGCGCGCGAGCGCCGCTGGGTGACGGAGCAGCAGGTCGAACGTCCACGCGAGCCCCGTCGCGGTCGTCTCGTGGCCGGCGAGCAGCAGCGTCACGAGCTGGTCGCGCAGCTCCCGGTCGCTCATCGCGCCGCCGTCGTCGAAGCGCGCGACGATCAGCAGCGAGAGGATGTCCTCGCGCTCGTCCAGCAGGGGGTCCGAGCGGCGGTCTGAGATCTCGGCGAGCAGCAGCTCGTCGATGCCCGCGGTGATCTCCTTCAGCCGGGCCAGCGGGTCGCCGACTCCGAGGCGCCTGGCGAGGATGAAGCGGAACTGGATAGCCGTGGAGGATGTCTCGTGCAGCAGCATCGGCAGGCGTTCGCGCAGCCGCTCGCCGCGCGCTTGGTCGGTCACGCCGAAGACCGCCTCGAGAATCACCTCGAGCGTGATCGCCTGCATGTGGGGGTGGAGCGCGAAAGGCTGATCAGTGGGCCAGGTGTCGATCTGGCGTTCGGTTGTCTCGCGGATGATCGACTCGTACGAGCGCATCCGCGCGCCGTGAAACGGCGGCAGCATCATTTTGCGTCGCGCGAGGTGCTCGCCGCCCTCCAGCAGCAGGATCGAGCTCGGCCCCATCACCGGCAGCAGCGTGACCGTGCGCCCCGGCGGGAGGCCGTGCTCGTGCGCGGTGTAGAGGGCTTTGATCGCCTCGGGGTCGGACAGCATCACCATCGGCCGCTCGAAGCCCGGGAAGCGCACGCTGAACGCGTCGCCGAAGCGTCGCCTGCAGGACTCCATGAACGCGATCGGGCGCACCAGCCAGCGCGTGATCTGCACCGCGGGGGACTCCGTCGGTCCGGGAGGGAGGGCGTTCACCTCCAGACAGGGTGACAGACCCCACCGAGTCCGAGGTTGACACGAACGCCGCCGGCGTACACGCCTAAGATCCAGCGTGTGAGCGAGACGAGCGTGCGCAGGGTGATTCCCCTGATCCTCGGCTGGGAGCGCCTGCCGAAGTCCTACTCGGTCCACGGCGAGGAATCCGGCGCGATGTTGATCGAGCCGGTCCCCGCGGTCCTCCTCGACACCGACGACGGCTGGACGCTGCTCGACACCGGCTTCAACACCGCCCTGATCCGCGACCTCCCGCTGCGCGAACGTCTGCACGGGCGTAACCACGACATCACCGCGATCCTGCCCGATGGCGACGGCGAGCCCCTGGAGCACGCGCTCGCGGCGCACGGCGTCCGGCTCGCGGACGTCACGCGTATCTATCTCTCCCACCTGCACAACGATCACGCTGGCGGACTGCGGCTGTTCGATCCGAGCGTGCCCGTGTGGGTGCAGCGGTCTGAGCTGGAGTACGGGCTCGCCGATCACCCCTTCCCCGAGCGCCACGGCATGTTCCGGATCGACTACGACGACCCCGACATCGACTGGCGCCTGATGGACGGCGACACACAGCTCGCGCCCGGGATCACCGCTGTGCTCACACCCGGCCACACGCCGGGGCATCAGAGCTTCGTGATCGACATGCCCGACGGGAGCGGCTACGTGTTCGCGTTCGACGCCGGCGATCTGACGGAGAACTTCGAGCGCGAGCTGGCTGTCGGCGGGTTCGTCCACTGCCAGGCCGAGGACACGCTCCCCGCCATCCGCCGGCTCAACGCGATCGCAGCCGAGCGCGGCTACCGGCTGATCCCGGGGCACGACCCCGAGGTGTGGCCACAGTTGCTGAGGGAGCTGGCGCCGGACGTGGCGGCGCCCACGCACTCGGTGCCCGAGTAGCCCCGAACCGCTATGGCGCGGCGGCCCAGCCTCCCGCGCGCCACGCGACGAGGTCGACCTCCACGAGCGCGCCCGCCGCGAGCCCACTCACGCCCACGCACGTGCGGCTCGGCAGGCGCTCGGGAAACCACCGCTCGTAGGCGGTGTTGAACTCCGCGTAGTCGTCCCAGTGCAGCAGGTAGGCGCGCGTCTGCGCCACGTCGGAGAGCCCGCCGCCGAGCATCTCGAGCACGCGCGCGAGGTTGCGCATCACCCGATCGGTCTGCTCGACCACCCCGCCGGCGATCAGCTCGCCGTCGAGGCCCGTCGGCATCTGGCCGGTCACGTAGAGCGTCTCGCCGGTGGCGGTCGCGTGCGCGAACGGCGCGACCCGCGGCGGGACGCCTTCGGCGGGGGTGAACGTCCAGGACTCGATCACGCGCCGGCGAAGGGGAAGCAGCGCTTGTCGATGCGGGCGTGCACGCCCTGGCGGGAGTCGACGACCTGCGTGACGGTGAAGTCCACCGCGAGGCTCGAGAAGGAGTAGGCGTCGTCGCGGCTGAGCCCGAAGCGGGAGCCCAGCAGCTCGATCGTGCGCCGCGCGGCAACTCCCATCGCCTCGTCGAGGTCGTCGCCGAACCCGTGCACCATCAGCTCGGTCGGCGTCTCCAGCAGCGGCCCGCTGAGTGTGATGTCCGAGCGCAGCGTGAGGCGCACGACCGTGTCTAGCGACGCCTCCAGGGCGGTGCCGCTGATCTCGCCGTCGCCCTGGGAGACGTGCGGGTCGCCGAGCGAGAGCAGGGCGCCGGGCACCTGCACCGGGTAGAGCATCCGCGCGCCCGCGCCGATCCGCCAGTTGTCGATGTTGCCGCCGTGCTCGCCCGGCGGGACCGAGGAGTGCCTCCCCTTCGCCGCGGGCGCCACGCCCATCGTCCCGAGATGTGGCCGCAGCGGGATCGTGACGCCCTCAAGCGCCGCCTCGCGCGCGACGCTGCCGGGCACGACGATCGTCCCCGGCGAGTCCACGAGCGGGGTCGTCTGCCAGTCGAACGCGAACAGCGCGCGTCCGAGCATCGCCTGGAGGTCGAGCTCGAAGATCGTCACGCGCTCCTTGGCGAAGTCCTCGTACAGCGCGCCCCAGTGCCCCGCGAGGTTGGAGCCGTGCGGCAATCGCGGCTCGGCGCTGAGGATCTCCACTTCGAGCACGTCGCCCGGGCGCGCGCCGGCGAGCGCGATCGGCCCGGTCAGCAGGTGCGGCCCGGGCCCGCGCTCCTGCACCTGCTCGAACACGCGCTCGATGCCCGCGTCCATCAGCAGGTCGGGCGCGTCGCCCGCGTGGTGGGTGAGCGTCTCGATAGCGACCAGATCGCCCGAGGAGACCGTCAGCACCGGCTCGAGCGCGTGGTCGAAGTATCCCCAGTGGACGTTCTCGGGGGTGGCCGGAAGGTGGTGGTAGCGGGCTTTCACGCCGGCGTCGTCACGGGCGCCTCGAGGTATGCGCGCCAGCCGCCGTGGGCGGTGATGTCGGTTGCGCCGTGGACGGCGTAGCCCTCGCACACGAACCCGCAGATCCGCGTGCCGTCGAGCATCTCGACGTGGCCGATCGCGAGCGGGCCCGGCACCTCCTCGACGATCGCGCCCAGCGCCGCGCGAGACAGCTCCCACACCTCGACCTCGATGCTCGCGCCGCCGTCCTCGACGCGCACGACGCCGGGGCGCGCGATCGGGCCGCCGTTCGCGAGCGCGTACAGCTCATAGCTGGGCGCCGTGCGAGCAGTGCCGAGGAGCCGCGCGCCGCGCTCGGTGAGGCGGTCGTTCAGCGGCATCCCCGTCATGTGGGCGCCAGCCACCGCGAGCCTCACGACGCCGGGCAGCTCGACGCTGGCCGGCTGCGAGCTCCATTCGCAGCCGAGCTCCAGCAGCCGGCGGTCGTGGTGGGCGGGCGCGTGCAGCGTCACGCCGAACGGCAGCCCGTCGGGCCGCGGCGCGCCCGGCAGCGCGAGCGAGCAGAGGTCCATCAGGTTGACGAAGTTCGTGAACCGCCCGAGGCGGCTGTTCGTCCCCACCGGATCGGCTGCGACCTCGGCGTGCGTCGGATGCAGAGCGGTGGTGGGCAGCAGCAGCGCGTCGGCCCGCTCCCAGATCGAGGCGGCCGCGCGCTCGAGCTCGCGCAGGCGGTGCTGCGCGCGGAACACGTCGGTCGCCTTCGTCTCGCGCCCGCCGAGCACGATCGCGGCGACGGTCGGGTCGAGGCCCTCTGGCTCCGCTTCGATGTGCGGTGCGAGGTCGGCGGTCCGCTCCGCGACCCACGCCTCGTACAGGAGCGGCGCTGCTTTCAGGAGCGGGTCGATGTCGACTTCCACGAGCGTCCAGCGGTTGCCGGCGCGCTCGACCGCCTGCGCCCACGCGAGCGTCGCCGCGGACTCCTCCTGCTCGACCTGGCCGACGAGCGGCACGCCGATCCGTCCACGCCGCGGCGAGTCGCACACGGCCTCGGGTCGACTCCACGGATCCTCCAGGTCGAACGCCGCCACCACGTCGAGCACGCGCGCGGCGTCGGGGACGGTGCCGGTGAACACCGACACGCAGTCGAGGCTCGCGCACGCGGGCACGACGCCGCGGGTGCTGAGCAGGCCCCGTGTGGGCTTGACGCCGACGAGGCCGTTGAACGCCGCGGGGACGCGCCCCGATCCGGCGGTGTCTGTCCCGAGCGCGAACGACGCGTAACCGAGCGCGACCGCCACCGCCGAGCCGGAGCTCGAGCCTCCGCTGATGCGCGCCGGGTCGGCCACCGAGGAGCAGCTGCCGTAGGGGCTGCGCGTACCGACGAGGCCGGTGGCGAACTGGTCCATGTTCGTCTTGCCGATCAGCATCGCGCCGGCGTCGAGGAGCCGCTGCACGACCGTCGCGGTGCGCGTGGCGGCGTATGAGAAGCCCGGGCAGCCGGCCGTGGTCGGCATGCCGGCGACGTCGATGTTGTCCTTCACCGCGAACGGGATGCCGTAGAGCGGAAGCGACGGGTCGGCCTCGTCCAGCGCGGCGGCCGCCGCGCGCAGCGCCTCGTCGCTCACCCGTGCGATCCATAGCTGCTGCTCCTGTGGCTTGGCAAGCCGGTCGATCAACTCCTGCGCGACGCGCGATGGGCTCGTGGAGCCGTCGCGGTAGCCGGCGAGAAGCGTGGCGATGTCGAGCTTCACGCCGCGACCTTTGCCGTGGTGGCGGTCTCGGTCATGCTCCACGCGTCGCGCTCGGCGGCGAACGCGGCGTCGCGCCGCGCGGTGAACGCCGCGATCTCCTCGCGGTGCTCCTCCAGAAAGTGCTCGTGCTCGACCAGCGAGAAGGCGGTCGGCTCGGTCCGCGGCGCCCACGCGCCGCGCTCGCTCAGCCTGCGCAGCTCCTCCAGCTCGTCCTCCTCGACGAGCTCGAAGCGCAGCTGGTCGAAGTGGCGCAGCCGCCACGGCGGGTCGTCGCCGGCGTGCCACACGGGCGTGGTGCGGCCCACGAGCTGGTAGCCGCCGGGCCCCTCGACGCCGTAAACGCACAGGAACGCTCCCCCGATCCCGACCGCGTTGGCGGGCGTCCAGGTGCGCGGAGGGTTGTACTTGGTGGTGACGAGCCGGTGGCGCGGATCCAGCGGCACCGCCACCGGCGCGCCCATGTAGACGTCGCCCAGCCCGAGCACCAGATACGCGGCGCTCGTGACGATCTCGCGGACCGCGCGCTCGTCGGGCAGGCCGTTCATGCGGCGGATGAAGTCGACGTTGTCGGGGCACCAGGGGGCGCCCGCGCGGACGCTCTCGTAGCGTCCGACCGCCCGCAGGACCTCGCTGTGGCCCCAGCTCAGCGGCATGTGCACCGTGCGCCCGGGGATCGCCGACCGCTCGGGCGCCGGCAGCGAGGACTCCAGGCGCGCGAGCGCGTCGATCAGGCTCTCCGCGGCGAGCGTGTCGGGGTCGTGCTGGATGTGCAGCGAGCGCACGCCCGGGGTGATGTCGAGCACGCCGTCGATGTGGAGCTCCTCGAGCGCGATCCGGAGCGTCTGCGCGCGCACCCGCGAGCGCAGGTCGAGCACCGGATCGCCGAACTCGATCAGCACCGCTCGCTCGCCCGCGCGGCGGAACGTCGCGAGTCCGTGCGCGCCGTCGTAGGCGCGGTCGAACTCGACGGTGGGCTTGAGGGCGTTCGTCGAGACCGGCGCACGCAGCCCCACGCCGCCGCCTTCGATCTCGCGCTCCGCGTCGGCGTGCAGCGCGGCCGCGTAGCGAACGCCGACGGCCCGCAGTCTCACGCGGTCGCCAGCGCGCAGCTGCCCGAGGCGCCACAGGTCGGCCTGGATCACCTGCGCGAACGCTGCGAAGCCGCCGAGGCTCGGGCCATCCGGCCCGACGATCACCGCCATGTCGCCGGTGAGCATCACCGTGCCGACGCTGTATGCGCTGTCGAGGATGTTCGACGGGTGAAGGCCCGCTTCGCCGCCGTCCGATCGCGACCAGCCCGGCCGTGGGCCGGCGAGCCTCACCCCCGCGCGGTTGGAGTGCGGGTCCACGACCCAGTCCGCGTCGAGCAGCTCCACGAGGCCGTCGGGTGTGAGGAGCTCGGGGGCGCCGTGCGGGCCGAGCACGACGCGCAGGCTGACCTCGTTGGAGAACGCGGGCGGGCTGACAGCAAACTCGGATGCGCTCCCCCGCGTCTCGCCGCCGGCGAGCGCGAGCAGCTCGCCCCGGCGCAGCTGCCCGCCCCCGAGACCAGCCGGGGAGAAGACCGCGCGGCTGCCCATCGCCGGTGCGCCCGCGATGCCGCCGCGCACCGTCACGTACGCGCGCATCCCGGCGCCGCGGATCGTGCCGAGCGACAGCACTCCCCCGGCGGGAACGTCGAGCGCGGTCCACTGCGGGACTGTCTCGCCGTCGAGCGTGACGGCGAGCGGCGCGCCCGTCATCGCGACGGTCGCGTCCACGAGGAAGCGGAGCTTCGGGCCCGTCAGCGTGACCTCGAGGCCGGCCGCGTCGGGGGCGTTGCCGAGCAGGCGGTTGCCGATCCTGTGCGAGCGGCTGTCCATCGGGCCGGACGGCGGCACGCCGACCTCCCAGAAGCCGGTGCGCCCAGGCCAGTCCTGGACGGTCGTGAACGCGCCCGGCGCGAGGACCTCGATCGCGCTCATGACGGCCAGAAGAGCAGGCGCACCGGGGTCGGGTCGAACGCGTTGCAGGGGTTGTTGAGCTGGGGGCAGTTGGAGATCAGCACGAGCGTGTCGCGCTCGGCGCGCAGCTCGACGTACTTCCCGGGCGCTGAGACGCCGTCGACGAACTCCAGGCCACCCTCGGGTGTGAGCGGCACGTTCATGAAGAAGTTCACGTTCGCGGTGAGGTCGCGCTTGTCGAGTCCTCGCCCCCATTCGCGCGCCTGCGCGAGGAACGTGTTGCGGCACGCGTGCATGTGGCGGGTGTGCTCGCCGTAGCGCACCACGTTCGACTCCTGCGAGCAGGCGCCGCCGAGCGTGTCGTGGCGTCCGCACGTATCCCCCACGATCGTCACGAGCGCCGTCCCGTCGAGCGCGAGCAGCCGCGAGCCGAGCCCGAGGTACACGCCGCCCTGCTCGCGCAGCGTGTCGACCGCGCTGTAGCGGTTGGCGTAGTCGTGCGCGTCGAAGAACAGCGTGTCGACGGCCTGGTTGCCGTGCAGGTCGACGATCCGAAGCGTCTCCCCCGCGGCGAGCTCGTGCGCGAAGCCCTCGCCGGCGGGCACGTCTAGGACGAGCCGCGCGGCGAGCTCGGAGCGCTCCTCGCTCTGCACGGACACGCTCACGCGAGCGCCGCCTCGGTGACCGCGAAGCCGCGTTCGTTCTCCTCGCAGCTCGTGCGAACCGCGTCGTCGGCGCCGGCCGTCGGGAAGTGCTCGAGCGTGACGCGCACCGGTCGCGCAAGCCACTCCTCGGCGAGCGGGTGCGGGCCGTTCCACAGCACGATCAGCGTGTCCAGCTCGAAGCGCAGCGTCACGTGCGAGCCGGCGGGAGAGTTGCCCGCGACGTAACTGAGCGCGCCGGTCTCCTCGTCCTCGACCTCCACCTTGGAGAAGAAATTAATATTTGGATGTAGGTCACGCTGTCCAAGGCCGTGCTTTGCGAGCTCCACGAGGAACGCCTCTCGTGCACTGCGCCTCCACTCGTTGCGCGCCTGCTGGTACGTGTTTGCTCCCCACTTCGAGGCGACCGTCTCGGCCGTGGCGTGGCCGGAGATGGTGTCGTGCCAGCCACATCCGTCCTCGACGATCGAGGCGAGCACGCGCCCCATGTCGGAATACAGCGCAACACCCGCGGTGAGGCGGCTGACGTGCTGCGCCTTGAGCGTGTCGGGCATGCAGTAGCGCTCGAGCGGGTTCGCTGCGCTGTAGAGCAGCGCGGACACGTTCGCCCCGCCCGCCAGGTCGGTCAGAGTGAGCGCGGTGCCGCGACGGCACGTCCACGAGCGAGCGCCCGCGGATGGGAGCTCGTCCTGGTAGAGCGGTTGTGCCCCTGTGGCAGCGGACATTTCTAAACCGTCCTGATGCGCGGGTCCGCCCATGCCTGGGAGAGGTCGACGAGGAAGTTCACCAGCACGTACGCGGTGCCGAGCAGCAGCGTCGTGCCGGTGATCGCGGGGAAGTCCGCATAGGCGATCGACTGGTCGAGATAGAGGCCGAGGCCGGGCCACGCGAAGATCTGCTCGACCACCACGATCCCGCCGAGCAGCAGGCCGAACTGCAGCCCGCTCATCGTCAGCGCGGGGCCGCTCGCGTTGCGCAGCGCGTGGCGCAGCAGCACCCTGCGCTCCCTCAACCCCTTCGAGCGCGCCGTGCGCACGTAGTCCTCGCGCATCACCTTCTCGCACGACGTCGCAAGCGTGCGCGCGATCGCGAGCGCCGGCAGCAGCGCGAGCGTGAGCGCGGGCATCAGCAGGTGCGTGAGCGTGCTCCACAGCAGGTTCGGCTCGCCGTGCAGCAGCGAGTCGACCAGCAGCAGTTTCGTCGGCCCGGACGGCAACACGAGCGTGTCGTCCACCCTCCCCGACGCCGGCAGCAGGTGAAGCGTCGAGTAGAACAGCAGGATCGCGAGCAGCGCCGTGAGGAACGTCGGCACCGACGCCCCGCTGATCAGCACGATCCGCAGCAGCCGCGCCGCCCGTCCCGCGCCGACGAGCGCCAGCCCGAGCCCAACGCCCAGCACCCCCGCGATCGCCGCCGCGGCGAGCGCCAGTTCGAGCGTCGCCGGGGCGAACGTCGCGAGGTCTTTGCTCACCGGGTTGCGCGTCCGCAGCGATTCCTGGAGGTTGCCGTGGAGGAGGCGGTCCACGTACTCCAGGAACCGCTGCGGCAGCGGTTTGTCGTAGCCCAGTTCGTGGCGCTTGGCTTCCACCACCGACTTCGGTGCGCTGGCGCCGACCATCGCCCGTGCCGGGTCGGCCGGGATCACGGCCTGCAGCACGAACACGATCACCGCCAGCCCGAACAGGACCGCTACCAGGGCGAGTAGGCGTTGGGCGAGGAGCGTGGGCATCAGCGGCTCACCGTTTCAGCGCCGCGAGGCTCACGGTCCACGGGTAGGCCGGGATCTGCTCGACGCCCGAGAGGGACTTGTTGAGCACGAACACGTTCTTCACGTCGCCGAGGAAGAAGATCTCGTTCGATTCGATCACTTCCTTGCCCACCTGCTGGTAGAGCGCGGTCGCCTTCGCGGGTTCGGCGCTCACGGCTTCGTCGAGGTGACGGTCGACGTTCGCGTCGTGGTAGCCGAGGAAGTTCAGGCCACCGGTCGAGTAGAAGACGATCCGCGCCCACGTGTCGGGGTTGGCCGCGTCCGGGGTGTTGGTCTGCAGCAGCAGGTCGGGCGCGGCCTTGAGGTCGTTGATGTAGCCGTAGACCTGCGGCAGCTGCACCTCCTTGACCGTCACCTGCCAGCCGGCGGCTTCGAGGTCCGCCTGCAGCAGCTCGCCGACGCGTCGCTGCACGCCGGACTCGTCGGCCGTGTAGCCGAGGGTGATGGACTTGGTCGACGCGGCTTTCACACCGGCGGCCGCGGCCGCGGTGCTGGGCGTGTATTCGAGCGGCGGCTGGCTCGGCAGCAGACCGTCGGGATACGCGCCGGTGGATGCGGTCGCGGTGCCCGAGTACGCCTCGCTCACGAGCTGCGGGATGTTGATCGTGGAGCGCAGCGCCGCGCGCACCGCCGGGTCGTTGAACGGCGGCTTCTGCGTGTTGACGTACAGGAGCAGGCGCAGGAACGACTTGTCCTCCTCGACGCGCACGTTCGACGGGAGCGAGCTGAGTTCGGAGGCGGGGAAGGAGTGAAGGATCGCGTCCACCCCACCGTTCTTGAGCTCGAGCTGCTGGGTGCCGATGTCGGGCGTGATCTTGATCAGGACCTCTTTGAAGAACGGCTTCGCTCCCCAGTAGTTCGCCGAGCGGGTGAGCACGTACTGGCGGCCCCGTTCGAACGCGGTCAGCCGGAACGGACCGGTGCCGTCGTCGTGCGTCTGCAGCCACTTCTGACCCTCGTCGCTGCCGGCGTGGGTGACGATCGCTTCGGGGCCGATGATCTTCGGGCCCCAGCTGGAGGCGAGGTAGTCGAGGAACGGGTTGACCGGGTGTTTGAGCTTGACGACCAGCGTGAGCGGGTCGGGCGTGCTCATCGACGCGATCGGCTTGAGCATGTAGGACGGCGCCTGGCCGACCGCGAGGCGACGCAGGAAGCTCGCCTTGACCGCCTTCGATGTGAGCGCGGTCCCATCGTGGAAGTGAACGCCCGGATGCAGGTGGAAGGTGTAGGTGAGTCGATCTGGTGCGACCGTCCAGCTCGTCGCGAGCGCCCCCACCAGCTTGGTGGTGCCGGGGGCGTATGTGAGCAGCCCTTCGTAGGTCGACAGGATCACCGAGTTGCCCTCGATGTCATAGAAGATGTCGGGGTCGGGGACCGACATATCCGCCAGATAGGGGATCCGCAGGATGTCGCTGCCGCCGCTCGTGGTGCTCGCCGTGGTGCTGGTGGACGAGGTCGTGGAGGCCGAGCCGCAGCCGGCGAGAGCCATGCCCATCAGGACGATCAGGGCAAGGGTGATTCGGTGTCGCTGGATCATCTGGTCATCCTTTGTCGAGTCTCCGATTGGCGTGATCACCAATGAGGTTGGCCGCGAGCGCGAGCAGCGCCACAGCGGCGGCGGGGGCCAGCGGCACCCACGCGTGTCCAAAGAGGTACTCGAGCCCCTGAGAGCTCATCGCCCCGAGCTCGGGCGCCGGCGGCGGCGCACCGAGGCCGATGAACGAGAGGCTCGAGAGCGCGAGGATCAGGTTGCCGACGTCGAGCGACATCGTCACGATCACCGGCGCGAGCGCCCCGGGCACGAGGTGGCGGACCACGAGCCGCACGCGACCGACGCCCGCCAGACGGGCGGCTTCGGCGTGCGGCCGCGACGCGAGCGCGCGCACCTCGCCGCGCACGATCCGCGCGTACCACGGCCACCACACGATCGAGAGCGCGAGCAGCGTGTGAAACAGGCTCGGGCCGATCGAGGCGATCACCGCGATCGCGAGCACCGGCGCGGGCAGCGCGAGGAACAGGTCGGTGAGGCGCATCAGCACGGTGTCCACGAACCCGCCGATCGCGCCGGCGAGCGCGCCGAGCAGCCCGCCGAAGAGCGCGCCGACCGCGATCACCCCGATCGCGCCGAGCCACGACTCGCGGATCCCGTACAGCACGCGCGAGAACACGTCGCGGCCGATGTCGTCGGTGCCGAACGGGTAGCTGAAGGTGGGCGCGTGCAGCGGCCCGATCGTGGTGACGCCGGTCGCGGTGTGCGTCGCGAGCAGCGGCGCCGCGAGCGCGACGAGCGTCATCGCCCCGACCGGGATCAATGCGGCGACTACCCCCGCGCGTTGGTTCCCCGCGGAGGCGAGCGGGCGTCCGCGCCACAGGCGCAGGCGCAGCGGCTGGGGTCCGCCGACCGACTCGGGCTTCCCCGCGGCGACGGCCGCCACCGGCGTCACGCGCCTATCCACCGCGAGGCTCATGCGGCCTCCGCTAGGTCGGGAACGGCGGCGATCAGCTCGCGCGTGTACGGGTGCTGCGGCGAGATGAAGATCTGCTCGGTCGCGGCGTGCTCGACGACGATGCCCTCCTTGACGACGGCGACCTCGTCGGCGACCGCACGCGCGGCGGCGAGGTCGTGCGTGACGAACAGCAGCGCGATGCCGAGCGTGGCGCGCAGCTCGCACAGGAGGTTGAGCACCTGCGCGGCGAGCGACACGTCGAGTGCGGAGACAGGCTCGTCGCACGCGAGCAGCGCGGGCGGTACGACGATCGCGCGGGCGATCGCCGCGCGCTGGCGCTGTCCCCCGGAGAGCTTGCGCGGAACGACCGCGGCGACCTCGGCCGGCAGCCCGACCGATTCGAGCGTGCTCGCGACGCGGGCGGCGCGCTCGGCGCGCGGCACGTTCAGCGTCGCGAGACGCTCGGAGATCTGCGCGCCGACGGGCATCCACGGCGTGAGCGAGGCGCCCGCGTCCTGGAAGATCAGCTGCGGCGAGGCGCCCGGGCCGAGCGTGATGGTTCCGGCGGTGGGCGTGAGCAGCCCGACGACCGCGCGCAGCAGCGTCGACTTGCCGGAGCCGGACTCGCCGACGATCGCGAGGGAGCCCGCGGCCGGGACCCTGAGGCTGATTCCGGCGACGGCGCGCAGCGGCTCGGGAGCGGACGCGAGTGGGTGGCGGCGCGGTCGCGGGAAGTGACATTCGAGGTCCTCGACGACGAGTGCGGGGATCGGGATCGAGCCGTTGGCTACGTGCAGCGGATGGCCGATACCCACCGGCTCGCCGCTGCGCACTCGGAGCGGCGCGAGCGGCCACGTCTCGAGAGCCCCCGGGCGGTGGCACTCGCACCGTCTCCCCTCCTCGAGCACGACGGGAGCGGGTGCGGCGCACTGCTCGTCGGCGACCGGGCAGCGCGCGGCGAACGCGCAGCCCACGGCTGGGCTGCGGGGGTCGGGCGGCTGGCCCGGAAGCGTCGGCAGGTCCCCGCCGGCGATCGAGCCGTCGAGCCGCGGACGGCTCGCGAGCAGACCTACGGTGTAGGGGTGGCGCGGACGCGAGAGGATCTGCGCGGCCCTGCCGATCTCGACCACTTTGCCGGCGTACGCCACCGCGATGCGGTCGCACACGCGGGCCGCGACACCGAGATCGTGAGTGACGAGCAGCAGCGCCACCCCGCGCTCGCGTGCGGCTCCGGCGAGCAGGTCGAGCACGCGCGCCTGGACGGTCACGTCGAGCGCGGTGGTGGGCTCGTCGGCGACGACCAGACGCGGGTTGCGCGCGAGCGCCATCGCGATCATCACCCGTTGGCGCAGGCCGCCGGAGAGTTCGTGCGGGTAGCAGCGGGCCTTCACATCCGGCTCGGGGATCCCCGTGTGGGCGAGCAGTTCGTGGATCAGCTCGGACTGATCGCCCTCGCCCTCGCCGCCGAGGGCCTCCGCGACCTGCGCCTGGATGCGCATCGACGGGTTGAGCGAGCCCATCGGATCCTGGAAGACGGCTGTGATGTAGGAGCCGCGGCGCGCGCGACGCTCGTCCTCGCTCGCCGCGACCATGTCCTCCCCGTCGAGGCGCACGGTGCCGGTCACCTCCGGGTGCGGGGTGCGCGGCAGCAGGCCGAGCGCCGTCAACCCGAGCACCGTCTTGCCCGAGCCGGACTCGCCCACGAGGCCGACGATCTCACCGCGCCCGACCGTGAGCGTCGCCCCGCGCAGCGCCTGGACGTCCCCCGCGGGAGAGCGGAACGTGACATGGAGGTCCTCCACCTCCAGCGCGGGCCGTCTCTCGATGATGCTCATGCGAGCGCACCCACGCTCGACCGGGCGCCGATCTCGGCAAACGCGTCGAGCACCTCGTCGCTGGTCGTCAGGCAGTCGCGCTGCAGGTAGCGCATCGCGGACAGCGCGGCTTCGTGCGCCGCGTCGGAGGAACCGCCCACACAGTCCGTGACGACGCGACAGTGGTAGTCGTGCTGGTGGGCGTCGGCGAAGGTGTAGTGAACGCACACGTCGGTGAGTGCGCCGACCAACACGAGCGTCTCTATCTCATATGACTTCAAGACCAGCTCGAGCTCGGTGGCGAAAAACGCCGAGTAGCGGCGCTTGCGAATCAGGTACTCCTCGGGGAGCGGCTCGATGCCGTCCGCCAGCTCGGTCGCCACATCTCCCTCGAGACAGTGAATCGTCTCCTCACCGTCGAGCTCGCGACCGAAGTCGACGAGCGAGCGCTTGTGGACCTCCTGGATGAAGATCGGAGGTATCCCCGCGGCCCGTGCGGCCGCGAGCAGCGCCTGTGTGCGCTCGTGCCTCTCCTCGCCGCCCGACATGATCGCGATGCCGTGCTCGCCGGGCAGCACCTCGCCCTTTTGGACATCGATCAGAATCAGTGCTGTCCTGCCGATCAGCTGCAAGAAGACGACCTTTCAACGCAAAAAGGCCCGAGAGATCACGATGTCTCCCGGGCTTTTATCCCTCCGTGTCAGCTCGGCTATGTAAGTGCCGGCCCGCCCTCTCGGACCAGACCTGCCAGCGGTGGCAGCGGAACCCTAGGGCGATGTCGACTATTGCAGCGCGTGTCGAGCGCCCACATGATCAGCGGGCCAAAATCTGGACGTGGTGGTTTAGACAGGCGTTCAACCGGCGTGCGAACGCTCGCAAGCAGTCCGACCTGCTGTGCCGCTCAGGGTTTGGCCAGCGCCGCGATCAGCGCCGAGCGCGGCGTGCCGAGCCCGGTCATCGAGTCGAACCCGGGCGCCGTGTCGAGCGCGACCTTCTGCTTGGTGCAGTTGCCCGTGCCGCTGCAGAAGATCTCGCGGCCCTGGTAGTCGAGCACGCGCACCGAGGTGATCGTCCCTTCGTTCGCGTCGACGCCGTCGAGGTAGTCGTTCCTGACGAGCGCCTGCTTGCCGCCGGGCACCACGTCGTAGAAGTCGGCGGCCGCCGAGCCGGGAGAAGCCCCCAGCTTGTAGAGAAGTGGGTTGACGAAGCCGAGCGAGACCCCGGCCGCCTGGTCTGCGTCGGCCATCACGCCCGCGAACAGCGGCGAGGACAGGCTCGTCCCGCCGATCCGGTACTGGTCGTAGTAGGTGCCGTCGGGAAATTCCTGTGTCTCGCCGACGAGCATGCCGGTCGTCGGGTCCGCGTCCATCGAGATGTCCGGCTCGACCCTGTTCGCGATGCCCGTGATCCTGCTGTTGCGTTCGGCGAGCGCCGCGGGCACGATGCCTTCCTGGTACCACGGCTCGGCGTACTCGTAGCTCGTCCCGCCGCCTCCACCGTAGAGGTAGGCGCCGGGCGCCGGCGACAGCCACGTGCCGAGCTTTGCCGCCTTGCAGCCGGGGTAGCCTTCGAGCTGCAACAGCGGGGTGCAGAGCACGCTCTTCGAGGTCGACCAGCCCAGCTCGCCGACGCGGGCGCCGTGCTCACCGACCTGCAGGCTCGTGCCGCCGACCGAGGTGGCGTACGGGCTCGAGGACGGGTAGTCCGCGACCGTCATCCCGAGGTTGGCGAACTCGTCGCCTTCGTCGCCCGCGGAGAACTGCACGCCGACGCCCGTCCCGTCCGCCATCAGCAGGACGTTGTCGAAGCCTTCCCGGGACTGCGGCGAGTCGAGCAGGTCCCCGCCGTCGTCTCCCCAGGAGTCGGTGACGATGCTCGCGAGGTGCCCATCGACGATCTGCTGCACAGAGTCGTAGAGACCGCCGATGCAGTTCTTCGCTCCCACGTAGAGGATCTTCGCGCCGGGCGCTGTCGCGTGGACCGCCTCGACGTCGAGCGTCTGCTCGCCGGACCATTCGCTGGCTTCGCAGAGTTCGATGTCGCTGAAGGACTTGCTGAGCAGCTCACTGAACTGGCCGCTGCCGAGCACCTGCGTGGGCTGGTTGAGCTGGCTGTAGTGCTGCGCGTCGCTCAGCAGCGTCGGCGATGCGTACGCGTCGACGATCGCGACGGTCACGCCTTTGCCGTCGATCCCGGCGGCGATCTTCGGCGTGAGCCCGTAGGCGCCCTGGAGCTGGGCCGGGATGTAGCCGCAGACCGCGTATGGCAGCGGCGTGGGGTAGCCGCCTCCGTACGCGGGATCGGTGGTGTCGAGCTGCTTGCCGTACGTGGGCGAGCACGGCGTGGCGTTGCGGAAGCCGGGCGGCTGCGGGATTTCCTGCCCGGAGACCTTCGCCGCACGGCGGGTGTCGGCGCCGGTGGCGCCTGGAGTTGCGAGGCTCTGGTCCACCCCGGTGACGCCGGTGATGAGCGAGGCGATCCCGCTTGGCACCTGCAGAGGCGTCGAGGCGAGCCGCACGACGCGACCCTGGTGGCGGAACTCGCCGAGGCTCGTGCCGAACGCGCGCTCGATCGTGGCCGCCGATGCGCTCGCGTGAACGGTCATGCGGTCGGGGGGGACCGATTCGACGGCGATGCCTTCCGCTTTCAGCCAGGCCGTGACGGCCTGGACCGAGGCCGGCGTGGGCGAGTAGCGCTGCTCCCACTGGGCGGGGGTCAGGTAGCGGTGGAAGCTGGGGCTGCCCGGGTCCGAGACCGCGCGCTCGAGCGCAACCGCGCCTGCCGGGTCGCTCAATCGCAGGCCCACGCTGAATTCGATCGGCGTGGACGCGGGCGTCGCGGCGACCTCGTTGGCCGAGGCGGCGGCGGGTGCGCTGCTCTGCACCACCGTGCGCGACGGCGCGGCCTGGGCCGCTCCAGCCGCGGCGAATGCGCCTACGGAGACCGATGCGAGTGCGCCCAGCAGCCTTGCGTTCCTCATGTTCCATCTCCTATGCCCGAAACGTCCATGACCCAAGCATCCACGCCGAAATACGCCTGACAGCGTACGCGAGATCGAAAATAAATTCTCATGTCCGCGTGATTTCTCGGCTGTAGGGTTGTCTTCTAATAGACAGGGGGTCTTCGAAGGGGTCTTCGGCGCCCGCAGATGCAAGCAATCCACGTGAGAGGGGAACGTCTGTGACCAGTGCCCGACGCACCATCGTGAGCGCAATCGCCGCTGGACTGGGCTGCCTGGCGCTGGCTCCCGCGGCCAGCGCGTCAACGCCGATCCAGCTGGTTCTGAGCCAGGGCGCGGCCTTCTCGCTGCTCGGGCACTCCTGCGGCGGCATCCAGGAGAAGGTGTACGCGACCGGCTTCGCCCCGAACGGCCTTCCGGAGGGCAACGTCTACATGCAGACGCGCTGCGGCGGAAGCGGTCGCGGCGGCGGCTACAAAACGACGACCTACTCCGCGTGGGCGAGCGTGACATGGGACTGGGTCGGCGACACCCGCTCCTTCGCTCGACTCGAAGGCGCCGCCGAAGGCAGCACGACCTTCTCAGCCGAAGACGCCCACGGCGACCACATCTACAACGTCGGCACGAGCGCGTTCCTGGAAACGGGCACGCCGCCGCTGCAGCCGCCGGCCGCGCCAACCGAAGTGAGCGCATACGTCGGGCTCTACGAAGCGGGCGAAACCGAATACCTGCGGATGACGGTCGGCTGGACGCTGGCCGGCGAAACGGCCGGGTTGATCACCTCCTCCACGGTCACCGCCACACCCGTCAAACCGGGTCCGCCTGTATTGACGACAACGGTCGCCGGCACGTGGTCGAGCGCGGCCCTCGGGCCGGTGGAACCGAACACGACCTACCTGGTCACCGTGACGAACACCGACGCCGAAGGCACCAGTGCAGCCGGCTCGTTCGAAGTCACGAGCCCCAACCAGGACGGTGAAGGCGGCGGCACCGGTGGAGGCGGAGGCGGCGGGACTCCCGCGACCGAGACCTGCGAACAGAACAGCGGGACGATCAAGCTCTCCCCCGGCCTGACCGAAACCCCGCACGTCCAGACGATCACGATCAAAGGCGTGCTGACGGGCTGTGACGGGCCCCAGGAACCCGCCGGGGGAACCTACGTGGCGCACCTCACCACGACCGAAGAAGTCACCTGCGCGACGCTCGCGAGCATCTCCTCGGAACCGACCACGACGTCGACCTCGCTGGTCGTCAAATGGGCGCCCAAGGGACTCGGCAACTCGCACGGGTCGCTGGTCGTGCCCGCGACCGAAGTGCCCGGCGTGCCTCTCGAAGGGAAGCTCGAAGGCGGGCCGCTCACGGAAGCGCTCACCATCGTCAGCGGAACCGTGTCGGAGAGCTTCACCGGCGGGGCCACCTGTGGCGTTCCCAACGGGAAGAAAGCCGCCAAAGCCGTCAAGCAGGGGACGTTCGTCGGGACGGCCGTCGGGCTCGGGTAACACGCAGGGACGGCGAGTCCCAGCACTCGCCGACAGCTGTCTGGCCTCGATGGGCTGCGAGCCTGTCGAGGCCAGCTGCCACAGTGCCCAGTCTGGATCAGCGTTCAACGCGCTGTGACTCATGCCGCTTGCGCGCAAGCCAACGCAGCGCGGCCTTGACCTGACCGACCGGCTTCGCGGTACGCCGGCGGTGACAAACGTCCAGCGTTCTCCAACTCGCCTCATCTGACTTGAGCGGCGAAACGATACTTGCACCACAAGTTCCCGCCCGCAGGTGTTTCTCCGACATACACCTGCCATATGCAAGGAGTTCCCATGTCACGTGCGCACCGCATGTCGGCGGTTCGAACCCGCCTATCAGTCTTCAGCACCACGATCTTGGTAGTCACAGCTCTTGCCCTGGCAACAGCGTCGGCGCCTATCGCACAGGCATCCTCCAGTCCATTCCGATTCTTCGGCGCTGGAAGCATTTGGAACAAGGTGGTATCCGGCGCCGTGCCGCTGGATCCCGCCTCAACTGAAATCGTCGGCGCCCTCAATCGCCAGATCGCAGAATCCATGGCGGCAGGTAGAGGCGTGAACATCAACACCACGTCATGGTCCGTCCCGATCTACACGGTGCCCGCTCGGCAGCCTTTGGTGAAGGTGGCACTCAACAGGACAAACGCGTTGACCAGCCCGTTGCAGGCCGCGTGGACAGCGGTCCCGCTCCCAGCGAACGCGTCACCCGCGAAAGGCGGCGATGGCCAGTTGGTGGTCTGGCAGCCCTCGACCGACCGCATGTGGGAGTTCTGGGCTTTCGCCCGGACGGCTACCGGTCCGACCGCTCGTTGGGGTGGCGCGATGGCCAACGTGAGCCAGAGCTCGGGCGCATACTCTCCCACGGCTTGGCTCGGCGCCAGCGAACTGTGGGGCGCGAGCGCCTGTTCACTCCCGATCGTCGGAGGGTTGATCACCTTGGAGGATCTCGCAACGGGGCAGATCAACCACGCGTTGGCGATGGCGGTTCCGAGCCCACGTACCGGAGTCTCTGCCTGGCCCGCGCAGCGGACCGACGGCACGTCCACCGAACCGACGTCGTTGCCGGAGGGAGCGCATCTGCGCCTCGACCCGACGCTCAACCTCGCTTCGTTGCATCTCCCCAGGTTGACGTTGATGCTGGCCGAAGCCGCGCAGCGCTACGGGATCGTCGTCAGGGACAAGTCCTCGAACGTGACGTTCTACGCGCAGGATCCGACTCCCACGGGGAGCAATCCGTACATCGGCGCCAGCGGATACTTCGAAGGCAAGGGCGCCCAGCAGATCACAGCGTCCTTCCCCTGGAGCCGGCTCCAGCTGCTCAAGATGGAACTTCACTGAGTGTGCGGATCTCAGCGCGGCCAGCCAGCGCCCGCGCCCGCTCCGGCTCCAGGCGAGCCGCCCCGGGAGCCTCGGCGTTCGCGGCCGCGGCTCCCAGGGCGAGGGCCGCGGCCTGTGACCAGGAGTCGCCGCGGCTCAGCGCCGTGAGCAGCCCCGCGAGGAACGCGTCGCCGCTGCCAACCGGGTAGGAGCCGCGCACCGCGACCGCGCCGTGCCAAGCATCACCGGCCGGATCGACCAGCACCATGCCCCGCTCGCCGAGCGTGATCACACACGCGTGCCCCTCACCGCCGATGCGAGAGCGAATCTCGACCGCCGCCGTTTGCGCCTGCTCGATGCCCTCGACCGCCCGGCCGAGCAGCTCCTCGGCCTCGTGGACGTTGATCTTCATCAACTCGGGAGCGCTCTCGAGCGCCTGCGCGAGCGCCGCCCCGCGCGAGTCGACGGCGACGGGAACGCCCGCTCTGTGCGCAGCGGCGATCAAGCTCGAGTAGCTCTCACCCTCCCCGTCGACCGCGGGCGGCGACCCCGCCAGCGCGAGCCAGCTCGCCCGCCCCATCAGACCCTCGACGATCCGCACCAGCTCCGACCACTCCTCCGGACGCGGCGGTATGCCGTCCTCGTAGAACTCGGTCAGCCGTCCCGTGGCGCGATCGGCGACCGAGAGGCTCGAGCGCGTCTCCCCGTCGCCCCACACGAACTCGGCCGGAACGCCTTCCGCCGCGAGCGTATCGGCGATCCACCGGCCGGTGTGGCCGGCGAGGATCCCTGTCGCGAGCGCCTCGGCGCCGAGCACCGTCGCGACCTGCGCGACGTGGATGCCCTTGCCGCCGGGCAGCGACAGGAAGGCGTCAGGCCGGTGGATCTCTCCGTGCACCAGCTCCTCGACCTCGAACAGCTTGTCGACGGAGGGGTTCCCTGCGACACAGACGATCATCGTCGGTACATCATCGCGCTCGATCCGGTTATTGTGCTCACAGTCGTGCTCACTCTTGCAAATTTCTAGCGGAAAGAGAACAATCTCGATCATGTTCTCCCCACGTATCGTCCTCATAGGCGCCGGCAGCGTCGAGTTCACCAGGATCCTCCTCGCCGACCTGATCGCGTTCCCCGAGCTCGCCGAGGCGACCGTCGTGCTGCACGACATCGACCCCGAGCGCCTCACCACCGCAGAGCTGATCGCCGCCGCGACCAACCGCGCGACCGGCGCCCACCTGCGGATCGAGGCCCACCTCGACCGCCGCGCCGCGCTCGACGGCGCCGACTACGTCATCAACGAGATCCAGGTCGGAGGCTTCGACGCCACGCTGCGCGACTTCGACATCCCCAAGCGCTACGGGCTGCGCCAGACGATCGGCGACACGCTCGGCGTGGGCGGCATCTTCCGCGGGCTGCGCACCATCCCCGTGCTGCTCGACATCGCCGACGACATGGCCGCGGTGTGCCCGCACGCGCCGCTGCTCAACTACACCAACCCGATGGCGATGCTGCCGTGGGCGATCTGGGCGAGCGGGCGCAGCACACGCGTCGTCGGCCTGTGCCACTCGGTGCAGAACACCCACGAACAGATCGCCGAGATCGTCGACGTGCCTGTCGGAGAGATCGACTTCCTCACCGCCGGCGTCAACCACCAGGCGTTCGTGCTCAGGTTCGAGCGCGACGGCAAGAGCCTCTACCCGCTGCTCGACGAGGCGATCGCCCGCGACCCCGACGGCCTCGGCAGGCGCGTGCGCGTCGAGCTATACCGCCAGTTCGGGCACTTCCCCACCGAGTCAAGCGAGCACTCCGCCGAGTACCTGCCGTGGTTCATGCGCCACGACGATCAGATCGAGCGGTACAATATCCCCGTCGACGAGTACATCCGCCGCTCCCACGAGAACCTCGACGAGTACGCCGAGATAAAGCGCAAGCTCGCCGCCGGCGAGCCGCTCGAGGTCTTGAACGAGGGCGAGCTCGCGCCGCGCTACATACACTCGATGGCCACCGGCACCGAGCGCATCGAGTACGGCAACGTGCGCAACGACGGGCTGATCGAGAACCTGCCCGACGGGTGGTGCGTGGAGGTCCCCTGCCGCGTCGACGGCGACGGCGTGCACCCGATCGCTATCGGAAAGCTGCCGCCACAGTGCGCCGCGCTCAACCGCACGTTCATGAACGTCGTCGAGCTGACCGTGCTCGCCGCCCTCGAAGGCAGGCGCGACCACGTCTACCAGGCCGTGATGCTCGACCCGAACGCCGCCGCCACGCTCACCATCGGCCAGATCCACGAGCTCGTCGACGAGCTGATCGACGCCCACGGCGCGCTGCTGCCGCCGGGCATCCGTCCCTGAGATCTACGAGACGATCGTCACCCGCACGCCGGCCTCCTCGATCGCCGCCACCGCCGCCGCGTCAGCGCCCTCGTCGGTGATCAGCTCGTCCACCTCCGAGAGCTCGCAGATGCGCGCGAACGCCACGTGGTCGATCTTCGAGCTGTCGGCCACCACCACCACCTGATCCGCGCGCGCCATCAGCGCCCTGTCGGTACCCGCCTCGATCTCGTGGTGGGTCGTCAAACCCGCGCGGGAAGAGATCCCATCCACCGCGAGGAACGCCATGTCGAGGTTCAGGCCCTCGAGGCTCTTCTCCGCGATCGGACCAACCAGCTCGTAGGACTCCGAGCGCGCCACGCCGCCCGTCACCACGAGCTTCAGGTTCGGGCGCACCGCGATCTCCGAGGCGATGTTCAGCGCGTTCGTCACCACCGTCAGACGCTGGCGGTCCACCAGCGCGCGCGCCACCTCCGTCGTCGTCGTCCCCCCCGTCAGGCCTATCGCCCACCCATCGAGCACCCGGCTGGCCGCCTCCTGCGCGATCCGCCGCTTCTGCTCCGGCTGGCGGTTGGCCTTGTAGCGCAGCGGCAGCTCGTAGAGGACGCCCTGCGGCACCGCGCCGCCGTGCGTGCGATCCAGCAGGCGCTGGCTCTCCAGCGCAACCAGGTCGCGGCGCACCGTCGCCGCCGACACATCGAGCGAGCGCGCGAGCTCCACCACGCTCACGCTGCCGTCGAGCGAAAGCCGCTCGAGGATCTTTCCGAGACGCTCAGATTGGTGCATATGGCGCTCAGTCTAGGCGCAAAGCGACACAGCCGAACAAATATATCCTGGCTTTTTGTTGCTTTTTGATCGATCTATGCGTATATAGTGCAGAAATGAGCGTCACTGAGCGGGAGATATTCAGCCAGCCGCAGACCTGGCGCGAGGCGATCGAGGCCCTGCCCAGCGTCGCCGAGCGGCTACCAGCCCCCGGCGAGCGCGTCGCGATCGTCGGCTGCGGGACCTCCTATTTCATCGCCCAGGCCATCGCCGCCATCCGCGAGGAGAGCGGCCACGGTGAGACCGACGCGTTCGTCGCCTCCGAGATGCCCACAGCGCGCACCTACGACACCGTGCTCGCCATCTCGCGCTCCGGCACCACCACCGAGGTCGTCCGCTGCCTCGCCGCGCTGCCCGTCGACACCCGCACCGTCGCGGTCTCCGCCGTGCCCCGCACACCGGTGCTCGAAACAGCCGACGACGCGATCGTGCTGCCCTTCGCCGACGAGACCTCGATCGTGCAGACACGGTTCGCCACCACCGCGCTCGCGCTGCTGCGCGCCCACTCAGGCCACGACCTCTCCCCCGCGCTCGCCGACGCCGAGCGCGGCCTCGCCGCGCCACTCGCCGTCGACCCCGCCGACTTCGAGCACTTCGTCTTCCTCGGCCACCACTGGACCGTCGGCCTCGCCGCCGAGGCCGCGCTCAAGTTCCGCGAGGCCGGACAGGCGTGGGCCGAGTCCTACCCCGCCATGGAGTACCGCCACGGCCCCATCAGCGTCGCCGGGCAGGCATCGCTCGTGTGGATGCTCTCCACCCCCGATCCGAACCTCGCCGAGGACGTGCGCGCCACCGGCGCAACGGTCGTGCAAGCCGCAGCAGACCCGATGGCCGAGCTCGTCACGCTGCAGCGCGCGGCGGTCTCACTCGCCGAGTCGAAGGGTCTGGACCCCGACAACCCCCAGCACCTGACAAGGTCCGTCGTGCTGGGCTAACGCCGACGCACAGGGAGAAACGATGAAACGCGTAGTCCCGACACTCCTGATCCTCCTCACCGGCGCTCTGGCCTTCAGCGGCTGCGGCGGGTCCAGCAGCTCAAGCAGCACCTCGGCCGGCAACGGTCACGTGACGGTCACGCTATGGGAGGGCGACACGGAAATCGAGGCCAAATCGATCGCGACGCTCGTCGCCGAGTTCAACGCCTCCCATCCCAACATCACCGTCAACGCCCAGTTCTCGGGCAACAGCGACTACGCGCTGCAGAAGGTCCTCGCCGCGATCGCCGGCGGCAAGCCGCCCGACATCTCCTACCTGTACGGGTCGTGGGCGCCGAACATCGCCACCAACCCACAGGTCGTCACGCTCAACAAGCTCGCCGAAGACCCCGCCTTCGACTGGAACGACTTCTGGCCCTCGGAGCGCAAGGTCGCCACCGTGGGGAGCAAGATCGTCGGCGTGCCCGCGCTCGTCGACAACCTCGCGCTCGTCTACAACAAGCAGCTGTTCGCCCAGGCCGGGCTCGCTCCGCCGAGCGCGAACTGGACGTGGAGCGACTTCGAAAACGCCGCCATAAAGCTCACCAACACGGCGAGCAAGCAGTTCGGCTGGGCCTACGTCAACGACGCCAGCGAGGACACCGTCTGGCGCTACTGGGCGATGCTCTGGCAGGCGGGGGGCGCGATCCTGACCCCCGACGGCAAGCACGCCGCCTTCGACTCGACCGCCGGCATCAAGGCGCTGACGCTGCTGCAATCACTCGCCCAGCATCACTCGATCTACCTCGACAACGGCAGCGACAGCTACCTCGGCCTGTTCACCTCAGGGCACATCGGCATGCTGTGGACCGGGCCCTGGGATCTGGCGACGATCGCGGCCTCGAAGGTGCCCTACGGCGTGCAGATCCTGCCGGCCGACCTCAACCACCAGACGATCTCCGGGCCGGACAACTGGGTGATGTTCAACAACGGGGCCGCGCACGAAAAAGCGGCGTGGGAGTTCCTGAAGTGGCTCACCTCCCCGGCCGTGGACCTCAAGTGGTCGACCATGACCGGGGACCTGCCGATCAGGGAATCGGTCACCAAGCTGCCAGGGTACGCAAACTACACGCGCAAGTTCCCCGGTATCGCGGTGTGGGTGAAGAACCTCGCAAACGCAACGCAGTCGCGGCCGGTCACCACCCTCTACCCGAAGATCTCCACGGTCATCGGCCAGGCGGTCCAGGGAGTGCTGCTGGGCAAGGCTCAGCCGCAGCAGGCGCTGAGCCAGGCCGCCCAGCAGGTGAACGGGATGCTGTCCGTGCCGGAATGACGGGGCGGCTCGCTGGATGAACGTGCGTATGCACCCCTCACAGGGCCGGGCCGCCGAGGCGAAGCGTCCGGCCCTGACGAGGAGACTGATCGCATCCGAGCACGTGGCCGGCTGGGCGTTCGTGACCCCAGCCCTGATCCTGATCGCGCTGTTCGCGCTGGTCCCGATCGGCTGGTCGCTGCTGCTGTCGTTCCAGGCCAACAACCTGATCGCACCGGCGCACTACGTGGGCCTCGCCAACTACCGGGCGCTGTCCAAAGACGCCGCGTTCCGCTCGGCGATCGGCCACACCCTCCTCTACACGGCCGTGTTCGTGCCGGTGTCGATGATCGGGGCGCTCGGCCTCGCGGTCGCGCTCAACCGCAAGATCCGCGGCATCCGCTTCTACCGCCTGGCGGTGTTCGTGCCGCTCGTCACCTCCACCGTCGCCACCGGGATCGTCTTCCTGTGGCTGCTCGACCCCACGTTCGGACTGGTCAACTACCTCCTCAGCCTCGTGGGGCTGCCCCAGCAGCAGTTCCTGCAGGACCCCAGCGAGGCGATCTACTGCATCGTCGCGATGACCGTGTGGGGCTGGCTCGGGTTCGACGTGATCATCTACCTCGCCGCGCTCCAGGGGATTCCCGGCGACCTGCTGGAGGCGGCCGAGATCGACGGTGCGAGCAGCTGGTCGACGTTTCGCAGCGTCGTCCTGCCGCTGCTCGGCCCCGCCACGCTGTTCCTCGTGGTGTGGTCCACGATCAACGCGCTGCAGCTGTTCGACGAGATCTACGTCACCACGCGCGGCGGCCCGCTCGGCTCGACCACCGTGATCGTCTACTACCTCTACCAGCAGGCCTTCCAGTTCTTCAACGCCGGCTACGGCGCGGCGATTGCCTACGTGCTGTTCCTCGCCGTCCTGCTCGTCACGCTGCTGCAGCTCTGGGTCGGCCGTCGACGCGTCCACTACAGCTCATGAGGAAGCCATCTCCGCCCACTCGATAGCCCCCGCCACACCCGAGCGCTTCCCGCCCCTCCCCCACACGCGCGGGAAGAGCCGCGCGCGCCTGCCCTTCAGCGCCTGGCATCTCTTCCTCGCGCCGGTCGCGGCGATCATGCTGGTGCCGTTCGTGTGGATGGTGATCCTCTCGCTGGAGACCAAGCAGCAGGCGAGCAGCTTCCCGCCGGTGCTGACTCCCTCGACGCTTCACTTCTCCAACTACCCCGCCACGTGGAACTCGGTCCCGTTCGGGCACTTCTTCCTCAACAGCCTCATGTACTCGCTGGCGACCGTCGCCGGGAACCTGCTGTTCTGCAGCCTCGCCGCCTACGCCTTCGCGCGCATCCGCTTCTTCGGGCGCGAACTGCTGTTCATGCTGTTCCTCGCCACGCTCATGGTCCCCTTCCAGGTGATCCTCATACCCACGTTCCTGATCGTCAAGAAACTGGGGCTCGTGGACAGCGTCGGCGGCCTGATCATGCCCAACCTCTGCAGCGCGTTCGGCATCTTCATGCTGCGCCAGTTCTTCCGCACGCTGCCGATCGAGCTCGAGGAGGCCGCGCGGATCGACGGCACCTCCCGCCTCGGGATCCTCTTCAAGATCGTCCTGCCGCTCTCGCTCCCCGCCCTGGCCACGCTCGGGATCATCCAGTTCATGTGGTCGTGGAACGACTTCCTCTGGCCGCTCATCATCATCGACAGCGCCTCCCACGCGCCGCTACAGCTCGGCCTCTCAACGCTCCAGGGAGCGCACAGCACAGAATGGAACCTGCTGATGGCCGGCACCGTGATGAGCCTGATCCCGATGCTCGCGATCTTCCTCTTCGCACAGCGCTGGTTCGTCAGATCGATCGCCTTCACCGGGGTGAAGCAATGACCGAGCAGGAGAGCAGACCATGCCCAGCGTGACGCTCGAGGACATAACCAAGACGTTCCCGGGCGGCGCGATCGCCGTCGACGAGCTGTCGCTCGAGATCGCAGACGGCGAGTTCATGATCCTCGTCGGCTCCTCAGGCTGCGGCAAGACGACCGCGCTGCGCATGATCGCGGGCCTCGAGAAGCCGACCTCGGGCACGATCCGCATCGGCGAGCGCGCCGTCCAGGATCTCTCCGCGCGCGACCGCGACATCGCGATGGTCTTCCAGAACTACGCGCTCTACCCGCACATGACCGTCGCACGCAACCTCGCCTACCCGCTGCGCCAGCGAAAGATGCCCAAGCGCGAGATCGCAAAACGGGTGCAGGAGGTCGCGGAGATGCTCAGCCTCGAGGAGCTGCTCGGGCGCCGTCCCGCGCAGCTCTCGGGCGGGCAGCGCCAGCGCGTCGCGATGGGGCGCGCGCTCGTGCGCGAGCCAGCGGTGTTCCTGCTCGACGAGCCGCTGTCGAACCTCGACGCGAAGCTCCGCGTGCAGATGCGCGCCGCGCTCAAGCGACTGCACTCACAGCTCGGCGTGACCACCGTGTACGTCACACACGATCAGGTCGAGGCGATGACGCTCGGCGACCGCATCGCCGTGATCGCCGACGGCAGGCTCCAGCAGCTCGGAGCGCCGCAGGACGTCTACGACCGGCCCGCCAACGTGTTCGTCGCCGGCTTCATCGGCAGCCCGCCCATGAACCTGCTGCGCGGGCGGGCACGGGACGGGCTCGCGACGGCCGGTGACCTCGTCGTGCCGTGCCCTGGCGTGTCGGACAAAGACGTGATCGTCGGGGTGCGCCCCGAGTGCCTGCGCCCGGCCCGCGAGGGGATGCCCTCGCTCGGGTTCGAGGTGATGGTGGTCGAGCCGATGGGCGACGAGGTGATCGTCCACGGGCTGGTCGCCGCCGAGCTCGCGAGCGTCCTGCCCGAGGAGGAAGGCGAGGCGGTCCTGATGGCGCGCGACGGCGGCCGTGCTGAGGCGATCGCGCGACTCGACCCGCAGGCGCGCCCCGAGGTCGGCTCGCTCATCCAGCTCAGCGTCGACCCCGACAGCATCTACCTGTTCGACGCCGCCACCGGGCTCGCGGTGCGTTGATGAGGTTCGGGGAGCAGCGACCGGGGCGCGACCTCGACGTGCTCGTGCTCGGCGACGTCAACCCCGACCTCGTGCTCGCCGACGCCGAGTTGGACGTCGTGTTCGGGCAGGCCGAGCGGCTCGTCGGCGACGCCGGACTCACGATCGGCGGCTCGGGGGCGATCATGGCCTGCGCCGCCGCACGGCTCGGGTTGCGCACCGCGATCGCGGGGGTCGTAGGCGATGACCTGTTCGGGGAGTTCATGGTTTGCTCGCTGCAGGAGCGTGGTGTCGACACGAGTGGGGTCGTCGTCGACGGGGCGCTGCGGACCGGCGTCACGGTCGTGCTCGCGAGAGGCGAGGACCGCGCGATCCTCACCTACCCGGGGGCGATCGGGGCGATGAGCGCTGAGCGGGTCGACACGGGGCTGCTCGGGCGGGCGCGGCATGTGCACGTCGCGTCGTACTTCCTGCAGACTGGGCTCGCTGCTGGGCTGCCGGGGCTGCTAGCGGCCGCGCGCGGCACCGGAGCGAGCACGTCTGTCGATCCGAACTGGGACCCGTCGGGGGGCTGGAACGGCGGGCTGCGCGAGCTCCTCCCCCACGTCGACTTGCTGCTGCCCAACGCGGTCGAGGTTTGTCGGATCGCGGGGCTGGAGGATCCCGCGGCGGCGGCGCAGGAGCTGGCCGGTCGGGGGTCGCTCGTGGCGGTCAAGCTCGGTGCGGGCGGTGCGATCGCTGCGGAGGCGGAGCACGGACTGATTTCCGCGCCCGCGCCGGGTGGGATCGAGCCGGTCGACACTGTCGGCGCCGGCGACACGTTCGACGCCGGGCTGCTTGCGGGGCTTGCGGCGGGCGAGAGCGTCGAGGACGCGCTCGCGCTGGCGTGCGCTTGCGGGACGCTCTCCACCCGGGGCGCTGGCGGGACGGACGCGCAGCCGACGTTGGAGGAGGCGAGATCGTTGCGGGACAGCCATTAGTCGAAGCGCAGGACGGCCGCGACGAGCTTGTGGTGCCAGTCCTCGTGGAGCGAGCCGAGGCTGACGGTCAGCAGCGTGCACTTGGGCCGGTCGAGCCCGAGGTCAGCCCACCCGTGCAGGCCCTCGGGTAGCCGAAGCAGCCTCGGCCCGATGTCGAAGTCGGTGAGCGGCAGGTTCCACGCCCGCCCGCCGAATCGGAACAGGGCGCGCGGGCTGCCCGTGTGCGCGGCCGCCCGAGGTCCGTGCCCAAAGCGAAGGTCGACGGGCTCGATCAGGACGAGTGATGCCTTCAAACCAGCGGCGGCGACGTGCGCGGGTACAGCGCGTCCGTGGTTGACGAGCAGCGTCGGCCCGGTGTAGACCACGCCGAGCAGGATCTCGAGCGCCCGATCGGAGCTGGCCCTGCCAGCCAGCCGCCATGGCGTCTCGGCGATGACGAGGTTCTCCGGCTGCGCGGGATCGGCGGCGGGGCCAACGTGCTCGAAGCTCACGACATCCAAGAGGCGAGGAGCGTGCCCGAGCACCCGACACTCGCGAGCGGAGAGCGCGCCGCTGCCAAACGGCGACACGGGGCGTACCAGGCGACGATCCGGCAGCGAGACGCCCGCGACGCAGTAGCCGCCCAGCTTGCGGGAGCTCGCGATTGTGAGGATTCGCTCGCCGGGCATCGCCAAGGGCTATTCCGACGGCGGAGCTCGAGGCGGCCAATTTCATGGTCCCGCGTCTAGAGATGGGTGATCTGAAAGCCTCCCCAGTGCTCCGCCAGGTACTCGAGCGCGAGGCGACGATGGCAGCGCTCGGGTGTGGCCTCCGAGCAGAGCAGCGCGGTTGGCGTGAGGAACGCGTCGCGATCGAGGCGGCGCTCGACTTCACGCTCGCGTAGGAGCGCGATAAATCGCTCTTCGTACTCCGGCCACGGCATCTCGCCTCGGCGCTTGTATGCCGCGAGAATCTCGTCGCTCGGCGCGAGCAGCGGCTCATACACGTACTCAGCTCCCACGAGCTCGCGCAGGAAGTACGGGAGATCTCGGCCCTTCGCGAAACCGGACAGCTGTGAGGAGGGGTTGCGGCGTACGTCGAGCAGACGCCGCACGCCGCTGGCGCTCAGGCGAGCGAAGAAGCTCTCGGCCGTCGTCTTCGTGAAACCGATGCTGTAGATCTCCATGGAAGAGGCTCCTCGAACAGCGAGTCCAGCCGCCTGAAACCACGCTCCGATTCCAGCCGACCGTCTCCGCGGATGTGTTGGACAGGCATCCCCTCCTCGAACAGCACGCGCGCGACCAGCATACGGCGGTGACAATGCTCGGGGTTCTCCTCGGCGCACACGACCGCGAGCCGCAGCGTCTCAACTCCGAAGCGCAGGCGCTGTAGGCCAAGCCCAAACTCCTCAGAGCGAGCGAGTGCGTCATAGCGAACGTGACCGTGCTCGTCGTAGAGATCCTCCTCATCGGGTCGTCCGCCGAGCTCGCGGCCGAGGAATAGGTACCGCACCCCCGCGTCCCGCAGCGTTCGCTGAAGAGGGTCACGGTCGAACCACGGCGCGTATCGCGAGGCCGGCCACGAGCGCACGTCGACGACGCCCTTCACGTCGTGTGCTCGCAGCAGTTCCACGAAGTGCTCCAGCGTGTGATTCGAGTGCCCGAGCGTCAGGAGCGTGCCGGGCTCAACCACCGGGCGCCGCCCGCGCGACCTGCGTCTGCCAGGCGTGGTCTGCGAGCACGCCGTCGAGCGCGGTCAAGCACTCCTCGGTGTCGTCGCAGCTCAGCTGCCGGAGGAGGGAAGACTCGCGCGCGATGTCCTCGAGGAACGGCGAGCACGGAGCGATGGCACCGCGCAGCGCTATCACCGGCCGTCCCTCGCGCAGCGCGGTTGCGAGCTCGGCGCCGGCATCGGGGCCCTCGCCGGAGATGTCGAGGATGCACGCGTCCGCCAGTCGCAGCGCCTGCAGTCTGCGGTCCGCGGGGTCGTCGCTTGCCGCCACGACCGGCCAGCCATGCCGTCGACACGCGTCCATGACGCCGAGCGCGAGCGGCTCGCCTTGCGGCAGAGATACATAGATCCATGAGCCCTCGTGCGGTTCTCTTCTGTGGTTCATAGCGCGGTCCAGATCGGCGGGTGGGGATAGCTGGCTTGAACAGGGTGCCAGGGGCCACGGACGGACCTGAGGCGACGCAGACGCGCTTCGCGCGAGACCGAAAACACGGATTCGGGGCGGGCTCCGCGGGCTCCCGTCAGGCGCGTTGACACCCACCGAACGAGAGGCGTAGCCGAGCCACGAGAGCCTTTAGGGCTCTCCCCACGGCAGACCGTTGTGGCGCATCAGAAGCGCGAACCGTGCGAAGTCTTCCTGGAAGTCGTGGAGCGAGAACGGCCGGCCGGCTCCGTCGAGCGCGGCCGACGGTCCGCCTGCCGTTCCGCGTCGGCTCGCGCGCGCCTGCACTTGCCATTCGGCGATCCGCCTGCGGGCGTCCTCCGCGTCGGGGATGTCGGTGCGTGCTGTCGGCTCCAGAAGGCCACCGAGGTGCCTGGCGTGCTGAACGCGGGGTCCCATGTTGGCGATCGCGCGGGCGGGATCGGGCGCGAACCGCGTGAGGATCGTCTTGATGAGGCTCGTGTGGTCGAACAGGTCATGGCTGACCGTGTTGGCGACACGCGGTCCGATCACGAGCGCAGGCACGCGCACGCCGTAGGTCTTGTAGCCCGAGCCGTCGTCGAACCCCAGCTCGGGAGGTGGCACGTGGTCGTAGAAGCCGCCGTGCTCGTCATACACGATCACGAACAGGGTCTCCTCCCAGTCGCGGCTGTTGCGCAGCGCTTCGTACACCTCCAGCGCGAGCGCCTGCCCCGCGCGGATGTCCGACGGCGGGTGATCGTCGTCGGAGTTCGGGTGCAGCACTTTCAGATCGATGAAGTTCGGGTCGATCCACGACACGTCGCGCAGCCGGCCGCTCGCCGCATCGTCGAGGAAGCTGTCCGGCGTCACAATTGCCGCGCCGATCGCCCTCTCGAGCAGGTCGAGGCGCTGGCGATCGAAGAACGCGAAGTTCCCCCGTTTGATGTCGGTGAAGTCGCGGTAATGAGCGTCCGCCGCTCGTAGCGTCGCCGGGTCCTGCGAGTACCACCGCCACTGCTCCTCGCCCAGCTCACGAGGGAACGTCGGCACGTCGAAGATCGGCGCTTCCTTCAACGCGGGGATCAGGTGTCTGACATCATCGGCGAGCCGCTCGAGCAGGCTCTCGGCGGCGCGATCGACCTCGAGCCCGGCGAGCGCGAACAGCCGGTTCGGCCACGTGTCTCCCGGCACGCTGCTGTGCCACGAGTCGCACACGCAGAAGTTGCGCGCGAGGAAGTCATATGTCGGCAGGTGCTGCTTGCCGTAGTGGCCCATCGGAAACGCGTGGTACGCGGGCGGCAGATCCACGTGATCGCCGTTCCTGTCCTTGCGCGTCGCGAGGAAGTTCTCGATGAAGCCACGGTTGCCTCCGGCGATCTGCTGCGCCACGCATGGCTTTCCGTGGCAGGGGTCGAGGATCTTCCCCGTTTCATCCAACGCGGGGTGGAACACCGTGTCCTGCAGGGGCCATTCGAACACCGGGTACTCCCGGCCCGCGGGGTCTGGGTTCGTCTCGGTCCCGTCGAGGCCGTTGACGTCCGGCATCTCCGAGTGCTTCAGGTAACCGAGCATGTGGTCGAACGACCGGTTCTCCATCATCAGCACCACGATGTGCTTGATTTCTCGGAGTCTGTCGAGTGCGGGATCTGTCGCCATCGTCAGGTCGCGATCGTGTTGAACATCCGACTTCGAATGATCTCCGATGCTTGCGCGTTTTGCATCCGACGATCAACAAAATCTATCCAATATCCGACAGTTTCTACTAGCTGGATATGTGCCAGCGGGCGGCCCCCGCGTCAGAGCACCGTAGACCGGCAATGACCGAGGCCGGCAGCGAGCTTCGACGATACCGGCGCTACTCGCCCGGAACCGGGCCGAACAGCATGAACCTCGTGGCACTCGTCGGCGCGCAGGCTGGGCTGCCGGCCGTGCCCTTGAAGGCGGTGGTCTCCTGCAGGTGACGACCCTCGAAGGTGTAGTGGTGCACAGGGCCGTTGACGTGGTATCCGCTGATGGTCAGGGTCGTCGTGCCGATCTTCGGAGCGCCCGCGAAGTCTTCGGTCACTTCAGCGGGACCGCTGTAGGAGAAACGGCCCGTCTTGCTCAGCGTCAAGACCGGCGCATGTACCGCTATGTCGACGGTGGATGCCGACACGTTCGGTGTCGCCGGTTCGCAGCCGAGCGTGAGATCGGGGAGCTTTCCACGCCCGCGCACATGAAACGACACGCCCGCGGATGGGACTCCGACGAGGCTGGCGTAATAGCCGCCGCGCACCTTCGGGTGGGAGAGAGCCACCGCCACTCCCGGCAGCGTCAGTGCGAATGACGCCGTGACGACAGCCACCGATCGCCGGTACCTCGCAATGGCATCGGGTACCGCCCTCACGACAAATGACCCTAACAGTTCCGCGGAGCCGTGATCAGACCTATCTGTGGCCCAATCACGGCCATCGCCCGCCGGCTCCCGTACGGGAACCTACGGGGCGAGACGGAACGGCGGGTAGCGATCGGTCACGAGCACGTGCGCGTAGGCGACCACCCGATTTGTCCAGCGACCGACGCCGACGAGGAAGTCGAACATCCCGCGTGGGAAGCGCCCGGTGAACAGGATCGCGAACCACGCGGCGATCACGACGAAGAACGCGGCGATGTAGAGGAAGAACAGCACCACATAGTGCGGAATCGCCAGCAGCCACTTCACCAGCGGCAGCCAGCGGTTGAGGTCGTTGCGCGCGTCCGGGTAGGGAAACTCGAGGTGCACCGCCTGCTGCTCGTCGGTGGAGGGGTAGCGATCCTCCATCAGTGTCAGGTAGACGCCGACGCGGGCGGAGAAGCGCATCAGTTCGAGGTTCCAGTCGAACCACCAACGCGGGTACTTCTGCCGGAAGAGGATCAACAGCACCGTGGGCAGCACGACCAGGCCGACAGCGCTGGCGGTCCCGCCGGCCCTCCCACCGTAGGCGGAGACGCTGCCCTCGAGAAGGGCGAGCACGATGCCGATCGGGATGACCATGAACAGGCGAAAGAAGGTGGTGAGGCGGTTGAGCGGCCGGTCCGGGTAGTCGACGGAGTACTGGACGGGATACGGCGCGTCGGGGTCCATGAGGTGCCTTTCAGTGAGGTGTACGGCGTACACTCGTTTCGGGAACTATAGGTGTACGGTGTACACTTGTCAAGGCCGATGACGAAACAGAAGATCGCGACCCGCCAACCACTGAGCAGCGCCCGAGTACTCCAGGCCGCCGTCGCCCTCGCCGACGAGGCGGGGCTGGACGCGTTCAGCATGCGCGGGCTCGCACAGGAGCTCGGCGTCGTGCCGATGGCGCTCTACAAGCACGTCGCGAACAAGGAGGAGCTCCTGGACGGCATGGTCGACATCGTCTTCGGCGAGATCGAGCTCCCATCCGGGGATCTCGACTGGCGCTCCGCGATGCGGCGCCGCGCAATCTCGACGCGCGATGCGCTGAAGCGCCACGGATGGGCCATAGGGATGATGGAGTCGCGGCGCCCGGGGCCGGCGAACCTGCGAAACCACAACGCGGTGATGGGCTGCCTGCGGGGCGCGGGCTTCTCGTTCGAGATGGCGATCCACGCCTATTCGCTTCAGGACGCCTACATCTACGGCTTCGCCCTGCAGGAACGGGATCTGGGACTCGAAACCCCCGCCAGCGCCGGGGAAGCCGCGCAGCGCAGGGCCCGGACGATCGACGCGCTCGAGGACTACCCGCACCTCGTCGAGATCGCGACGAAGCTCCCCGAGTCCGGCTACGACAACGCCGTCGAGTTCGTGTGGGGGCTCGATCTCATCCTCGAGGGACTCGACCGGCTTCGAATGTGAGAATCGGGGCGATCGGTTCAAGTTGGCTTGGGAATGCGGTTTTTCGGACGTCTGCGGCAGATTTGCAGCAGCCACGCGCGCCTCATGCCGGGCTTCGCGCCGCGCCAGCCCGATGTATGCCATACGTAACATTCGTACAGGAAACTGTTGGGCAGGCGGAGTTCACCCGGGTGCTATTCTTGTGTGTACATTGATACGCACATCCAGGGAACCGATATGAGCACGATCGGCGTACGCGAGCTTGCGAGACACGCAAGCTCCATCATCAACGACATCGAGCAGAGCAAGGAGCCGGCGCTGGTCACGCGTCGTGGTCGGCCTGTGGTCTACATGCTCCCGGTCGACTCGGCAGAGTTCGAGGACTTCGTTCTCGCCCACGCCCCTGAGTTCATCGAGGGCATGGCCACCGCCGACCGCGAGCTGGCGGCCGGCGAAACAGTGTCGCTCGCCGACGTACGCACGGAACTCGAAGCAGACGAGCCGCCGAGCAGTCGGTAGAGCCGGCGGGGCTCCTTCTGGATGTATCACGCAAGCCGAGCTACAAACACTTAACACCGACGAGCAAGCCGGTTACCTCGTCGAGCGCGTCATAGATCGCCGCGATCTTGAGCATGCCGCCGCGACCTTGCCGAGCTAATCCGCGGGCCTGCTCGCCCCTATTCATTACTGTTCGCCTGCATTCGCAGACAAAAGTATCGGGGCGCCCGGATTCGAACCGGGGACCTCGCCGACCCAAACGGCGCGCGCTACCAGGCTGCGCCACGCCCCGACGCACCGGTAAGTCTACTGCTATACGGCGCCGGCCCTCCCGACTGCTAGCCTCCGCCCCCGCCCATGGCCGACGTTCAACCGCTGCGCGCCCTCCACTACGACCCCGCCGTCGTCGGGCCGATCTCGAGCGTCGTCGCGCCCCCCTACGACGTGATCGACATGACCCAGCGCGCCGAGCTGCTCGAGCGCTCCCCGTTCAATGTCGTCGCCGTCGACCTCCCCAACGCCGAGCCAAACCAGCAGGACCCTTACACGGCCGCGGGCGAGCTGTTCGAGAGCTGGCAGCGGCAGGGCGCCATCGTCCGCGACGATGAGCCGGCGATCTGGGCGCACACCCAGGACTACACCGGGCCGGACGGCCAATCCCGCACCCGTCGCGGCTTCTTCTGCCGCGTGCGAATCGAGGAGTACGGCCCCGGCCGCGTCCGTCCGCACGAGCGCACGCACCCCGGCCCGAAGGAGGACCGGCTGCGCCTCACCCGCGCGACACGCACGAACGTCTCCCCCATCTTCTCGCTCTACTCCGACCCAACCCAGGCCGCCTGGCAGGCGCTCGAACGGGCGACCGCCTCGGCCCCGTGGGGCGAAGTGACAGACGGCGACGGCACCGTCCACCGCATCTGGCGCGTGACCGACCCCGAGGCGATCGCCGCCGTGCAGGCCGCGACACGCGACGCGGAGCTGCTGATCGCGGACGGCCACCACCGCTACGAGACGATGCGCACCTACGCCGAGGAGGTCAGCGGCGCGGGCGAGCACAACTACATCCTCATGTGCCTCGTCGCTCTGGAGGACCCGGGCCTGACGGTGTTCCCCACCCACCGGCTCGTCCGCGGCCTCGACGACGCCCGCTACGAGGCCCTCCAAGATGCGCTGGAGCGCGACTTCGACATCTCCGAGATCCCGGTCGAGCAGATCGCGCCCGAGCCGGACTCCGGCGGCCCGATGCAGCTCGGCTACATCGACGGCCGCAACGGCCGTGCGCTGAGGCTCACACTCAAAGACCAGGCGATCGCCGACGCCGCGCTCCCCGGGCACTCAGAGCCCTACCGTCACCTCGACACTGGAGTGCTGGAGACATTGGTGCTCAAGAATGCCCTGGGTCTGAGCGACGATGACATCTCGCACTTCAACGGCCTGTTCTACGCGCGCGACACCGCCGAGGCGCTCGAGAAGGTCCGCTCGGGCGAGTTCGATGCCGCCTTTTTCATGCGTCCCATGCCGGTCGAGCAGGTTCGCGACGTGGCCGCAGCAGGCGAGAACATGCCGCCGAAGTCGACGTTCTTCTACCCAAAGCTGCTCACCGGCCTGCTTTTCAATCCCCTGTCCTAGCCGGGACGAGGGATATCATCGCTGGCGAGGGACGCAGGATCGATTGAAGGGATCGAAATGGCTGAAACGCAAGGGCTCACACGGATGAAGGCCACCGCGCGGCGCGATGGCGGGACGTTCAGACACACGGTGCAGGTGCGCGACCATCAGCTGACGGTCGACGAGCCGCTGGACGTGGGCGGAGACGACATGGGACCGGACCCGCAGGAGCTGCTCGCGGTGAGCCTCGCGTCGTGTACGGCGATCACGATGGAGATGTACGCGGCCCGCAAGGGGTGGGACATCGGCCACGTGGAGGTGGCGGTCGAGTACAGCCCCGCCGAGCGCGGATGCCCGACGAAGTTCCAGCTCGTGATGCGGCTGCCGGAGAACCTCCCCGACGAGCAGGTGGAGCGCCTGCGCGTGATCGCGGCGAAGTGCCCGGTGCACCGCGCGCTCGACGGCGAGGTCATGTTCCAGGAGCGCATTGAGCGCGTTCACCTGGCCGCCTGAGCAGTCGACCGCCGAGCAGGTTCCGGCCGCGGTCCTCGTGCCGCTGTTCCTCAGCGATGTCGCAGGTGTCGCCGAACCCCACGTGGTGCTCACCCGTCGTCGCGCGGACCTGCGCCGCCACGCGGGCGAGATCTCGTTCCCCGGCGGGCGCAGGGACCCCGAGGACGCGACCCTTACGGACACGGCGCTGCGCGAGGCGCAGGAGGAGATCGGCCTGGAGCGCGAGCGCGTGAGCCTGATCGGCGAGCTGCCCCCCACCTCGACGTTCGTGACCAACTACGTGATCCATCCGTTCGTCGGCACCATCCCCGCGGGCGTCGAGTGGCGCCCTTCGGAGCGCGAGGTCGACGCGGTGCTCGAGCTGCCGTTGTCGGCCATCCGGGCGGGCCGCACGCGCACGCAGATCGAACGGCGCGGGATCAGCTTCGAGACCGACGCGTACGTGGTCGACGAGCACCTCATCTGGGGCGCGACCGCCCGCATCCTCGAGCATCTGCTCGAGTGGCTGCAGACGGCCGCTCCCGACGGCTTCGGCCTACCTTCTTCTGCTTAGACGGGCTCTGGGACCAGACGGATGTAGGGGCGGGGCTCCTCCCACCCGTCCGGGTAGGTCTCTTTGGCCTCGTCGTTGGAAACCGACCCGGCGATGATGACCTTCTCGCCGCGTTTCCAGTTGACGGGCGTGGCGACCTTGTGGTTGGCGGTCAGCTGCAGCGAGTCGATCACACGCAGCACCTCGTCGAAGTTGCGCCCGGTGGTCATCGGGTAGACGAGGATCAGCTTGACCTTCTTGTCCGGCCCGATCACGAACACGTTGCGCACCGTCTGGTTGTCGGCGGGCGTGCGCGTGAGCGGGTCGCCGGACGTGCTCGCGGGCAGCATGCCGTAGAGCTTCGAAACGTTGAAGTCGCTGTCGCTGATGATCGGGTAGTTCGGGGCCGTTCCCTGGGTCTCCTCGATGTCCTTCGCCCACGCCTCGTGGTTGTCGAGCGCGTCGACGGACAGGCCGATGATCTTCACGTTGCGCTGGTCGAACTCAGGCTTGGCTTTGGCCATGTACCCGAGCTCCGTGGTGCAGACGGGGGTGAAGTCCTTGGGATGGCTGAACAGCACCGCCCAGGAGTCGCCGATCCACTCGTGGAATTTGATGCGACCCTCGGTGGTGTCCGCCTCGAAGTCCGGTGCTACGTCGCCAAGTTGCAGCGTCATTGATGTCCATCCTTCCAGATCTAATCCGGATCGACTTTATAGGGATTACAGATCAGGATAGCGCCCCGGAGCGCGCGCCCCGGAGTCCCCTCGATCCGACGTCCCAGCCGACGAGATCAGGCGCTGGGGGTCCAGCCCGAGAGGGCTGACCAGCTGTCCTGGAGCTTCGGTTCGGAGCTCGCCGGTGCGGTCGTGACGCGCGGCCACATCCCGCCGAGGACCATCGTGATCGAGCCGAGCAGCGCGAGCCACGCGCCCTCGCGCAGCGACAGCGACATGAGCCCTTCGACCGGCACCGGCCGGTCGACCATCCGAAACACCACGCACACCGCCGCGATGGCGCCGAGCAGCACGGCGGACCCTCCCGCTCCGTCTGGCATCGACGGCAGCGGCCGCGCGAGCGGCAGCATCACGTCGAGCAGCGCGAGGCCCGCGATCACGAGCAGCGTGACGTTCATGTACTTCAAGACTTGGTGCGCACTGACAGCAGCGAACTGGTGCCCGGCGAGCCCGGCGAGATTCGCGTGCAGGCCGCTCGTGTAGGACTGCAGCGTCGCGTTGCCGAACTCCTGGACGACCTGCTGGCTGATCTGCTGCGCGGCGGCGATTCCCGCGGCGGTGAAGCTGATCCCATACCAGGGCAGGAACACGGAGATCGCGAGCAGGATCGCTCCGAGGGCCGAGACCATCAAGCCGTAGCGAGAGCGTTCGTCTGCCATAGCCAGATCTCATCGGCCATCCGGCCGGCGGGCTTGATCTCAGGCGCGAATCATCCGCCACCGAGCAGCGCGCCCACGGCGCCCTGCGCCTCCGCCAGCCAGCCGTCCACGTCGGCGGGGTCGCTGGTGAGGAACGCGGTGGGAATCGAGCTGCGCTCGGTGATCGCGCGCACCGTGCGCTCCCCGTCGGCGAGCACGTCCTCCGCGACGGTCGTTCCGCGCGCGCCGTATACGAAGCCGCGTACGGTGGTGTCGATCGCCTGGGTGAGGAACAGCTCCAGACGCGGGCCGTAGAGCGCGCGCAGCTCCTCGTCCGACCCGACCGCGAAGCCGAGCAGCCAGAACACGAGCGTGACGTTCTCCAGGGCTCCGCGCAGCGTGGCGAGCCGGTCGGGCGTGCCGACCCAGCACTCCGCGCCGCTGGACTCGATCGCCGCACGTCCGTCCTCGGAGCGCGTGGTGATGCGCACCGCGTGCCCGTCCGCGACGAGACCGGCGCCGAGCTGCCGGCCCGGACAACCACCTCCGACTATCAGCACGCGCGCCACGGTGGCGGAGAGTAACCCCCCAAGACTCGAATAGCATGCGGCGCCGATGAGCGAGCCCGTGACAATGGAGAAGATCGTCGCCCTGTGCAAGCGGCGCGGCTTCATCTTTCCCTCCTCCGAGATCTACGGCGGCGTGGGCTCTACTTACGACTACGGCCACTACGGCGTGCTGTTGAAGTCGAACGTGAAGAACGAGTGGTGGCGCGCGATGCTGCAGGAGCGCGACGACATAGTGGCGATCGACTCGGCGATCCTCCAGCACCCGCGCGTGTGGGAGGCCTCGGGGCACCTGGCGGGCTTCACCGACCCGATGGTCGACTGCAAGACGTGCGGGCAGCGCTTCCGCGCCGATCACCTCTCAGAGCTTCCGTGCGGGCGCAAACCGTCGAAGCACCCGGGCGAGACGGAGGAGTGCGACCTGACGGAGGCGCGCGACTTCAACCTGATGTTCGAGACGACGATCGGCCCGGTGAAGGAGTCCGGCGCGACCGCGTACCTGCGCCCGGAGACCGCGCAGGGCATCTTCATCAACTTCAAGAACGTGCTGCAGTTCTCGCGCAAGAAGCCGCCGTTCGGGATCGCGCAGGTGGGCAAGTCGTTCCGCAACGAGATCACGCCCGGCAACTTCATCTTCCGCACGCGCGAGTTCGAGCAGATGGAGATGGAGTTCTTCGTGCCGCCCACAGAGGCGCAGAAATGGTTCGAGCACTGGCTGTCAGAGCGCGAGCGCTGGTACGTCGACCTGGGCATCCGTCCCGACCACCTGCGCCTGCGCGCGCACGACCCTGACGAGCTGTCGCACTACTCCTCGGGCACCTCCGACGTGGAATACCTGTTCCCGATCGGCTGGCAGGAGCTCGAGGGGATCGCCAACCGCGGCGACTTCGACCTCACCCAGCACGCGGAGTTCTCCGGCGAGAAGCTCGAGTACTTCGACCAGGCATCCGGCGAGCGCTACGTCCCGCACGTGATCGAGCCGGCGGCGGGCGCGGACCGCGCGACGCTCGCGTTCCTGGTGGACGCATACGACGAGGAACTGGTCTCCGACGAGGGAGCGGGCGACGGCGAGCAGCGGACGGTGCTGCGGCTGCACCCGCGTCTCGCGCCGATCAAGGCGGCGGTGCTGCCGCTGGTGAAGAAGGACGGCCAGCCGGAGCTCGCGCACGAGGTTCACGAGGCGCTGCGCAAGCGGGTGCAGTCGGAGTACGACGAGGGCGGCTCGATCGGTAAGCGCTACCGCCGCCAGGACGAGATAGGAACGCCGTTGTGTCTTACGATCGACCACCAGAGCATCGAGGACGGGACCGTGACGTTGCGCGATCGCGACTCGCTCGCACAGGAGCGGGTGCCGATCGAGGGCATCGCGGAGGAGATCGAGAGGCGCGTAAACGCTCCCTGGAAGACGCCCAAGCAGCTGAAGACCCCCGAGTAGCTGACAACATCCGAGTGGCTGGAGAGACCGCATGGACTTCGAACTGACCGACGAGCAGCGCCTGATCAAGCAGACGGTGCGCGAGTTCACCGACAAAGAGATCGTGGTGCAGTCGCGCGAAAACGCGCGCAACCACCACTTCGACCTGGAGATCGTGAAGAAGCTCGCCGACCAGGGCTACCTCGGCGCGATCGTGCCGCAGGAGTACGGCGGCGCGGGCCTGGACTACATGAGCTACGGCCTCGTGGTCGAGGAGATCGGCCGCGGCTGCTCATCGGTGCGCACGGTCGTTTCGGTGCAGACCTCGCTGGTGTGCTCGGCGATCCTCAAGTGGGGCACGGAGGAGCAGAAGATGAAGTACCTGCCGAAGCTCACATCGGGCGAGTGGCTCGGCTGCTTCGGCCTCACAGAGCCGGACACGGGCTCCGACGCGGCGAACCAGAAGACGCGCGCGAAGAAGACCGACACCGGCTGGGTGATCAACGGCGCGAAGATGTGGATCTCGATGGCGAACTACGCGAAGGTGGCGCTGATCTTCGCCCAGACCGACCCCGAGCTCGGCTACAAGGGCCTTGGCTGTTTCCTCGTGGACACCGATCAGCCCGGCTTCAAACCTTCCCCGATCGAGCACAAGATGGGCCTGCACGCCTCCGACACGGCGTCGATCGCGCTCGAAGACGTGGAGGTCTCAGACGATCAGCTGCTCGGCACGATCGGCGACGGCTTCAAGGTGGCGATGTCATCGCTGGACTCCGGGCGCTACTCGGTGGCGGCGGGCTGCGTTGGCGTGTGCCAGGGCTGCGTGGAGGAGTCGGTGAAGTACGCGAAGGAGCGCGAACAGTTCGGCAAGCCGATCGCGAGCTTCCAGCTGGTGCAGGGGATGATCGCGGACATGGTGCTGAAGACCGACGCGTCGCGGATGCTCGTGTGGCGCGCGGGCTGGCTGAAGGACCTGGGCCGTCCGAACACGCTGGAGACCTCGGTGGCGAAGCTCCACGCAACGGAGGCGGCGGTGGAGTGCGCGAACACGGCGATCCAGGTGCACGGCGGCGCGGGCTACGTGGACGACCACCCAGTCGAGCGCTACTTCCGCGACGTGCGCGTGACGACCCTGTATGAGGGCACCTCCCAGATCCAGAAGCTGATCATCGGACGGGCGATGACGGGCATCAACGCGCTGGTGCCGTGACGGATATCGACAAGGCCGGCACGGCCGGCCGCTCGGGTAGCGCGGCGTCTGTGATCGGCGTGCTGGGAGCCGGCACGATGGGCTCCGGCATCGCACAACTGGCGGCGCGCTCGGGCGCGAAGACGCTGCTGCACGACCCGATCCCCGATGCGCTCGATCGCGGTCTCGCGCGGGCGCGCGACGGCCTGGAGAAAGAAGCGGCGCGCGGGAAGCTGAGCACCGAGGAGGCGGCCGCGAGCGCGGAGCGGCTGCAGACGGTGGACTCGCTGGACGCGTTCGCCCCGTGTGAGCTGGTGATCGAGGCGGTGCCCGAGCGGATCGACCTCAAGCACGACATCTACGCGCGCCTGTCGCAGGTCGTGAGCGCGGAGTGCGTGCTCGCGAGCAACACCTCCTCGCTGCTGGTGACCGCGATCGCGGCCGCGGCGAGCGACCCGGAGCGGGTGGTGGGCATGCACTTCTTCAACCCCGCGCCGGTGATGCGCCTGCTGGAGGTGGTGGCGGGCGAGCAGTCGGGCGAGCGGGCCCTGGCGATCGCGCACGCGACGGGCGAGGCTATGGGCAAGACGGTGATCCGCGCGCTCGACGGGCCGGGGTTCCTGGTGAACCGCTGCAACCGGCCGTTCGGCCTGGAGGCGCTGCGCCTGCTGCAGGAGCGGATCGCGGACGTCGAGACGATCGACCGCATCTGCCGCATGCACGGCGGCTTTCGCATGGGCCCGTTCGAGCTGATGGACCTCGTGGGCGTGGACACGGGCTTCGAGATCTCCAAGAGCTTCTTCGAGCAGAGCTTCGGCGAGCCGCGCTGGCGCCCGTCGATGATCGCGGCGCGCTACGTCGCGGCGGGCCTGCACGGACGCAAGAGCGGCCGCGGCTACTACGCCTACCCCGACGGGCAGAGAACCGGCGGCACCTCCTACCGCCCCGAGGACCCCGCGCCGATCGAGGAGGGCTCGATCGCAGGTGAGGGCGTGGTGGTGATCTCCGGGGACGGCGTGTTGGCGGACGAACTGCGCGACGCGGCCGCCCGAGCCGGCTATGAGGTGCGCGGGCCGCACGAGCCCAGCGCGGGGACGCTGCCGTCGCTTGCGATCGAGTGCGACGCCCACCCTGCGCGCCGGGATGGCGAGCAGCAGCCCACGGTGAGCGGCAGGCCCGATCGCCGCGGCACGCACAAGACGAAGCCCGGAGGAGCGCGCCTGCTGCTGTGCGCGAGGGGCTCGCTGAGCTCGCTCGACCCCGGAGGCAGCGCGGTGGGGTTCCACGCGCTGCCGCCGCTGAGCGAGGCGAGGCTGGTGGAGCTGACGCGCAACGAGAGCTCCTCCCCTGTCGCGGCCGAGCGCTCGGAGCGCTTCTTCGCGGCGCTGGGCAAGCACGTGGCGTGGGTGGGCGACGCGCCGGGGCTGGTGCTGGGACGGATCGTGTGCCAGCTGATCAACGAGGCGTCGTTTGCGCTCGGCGAGGGCGTGGGCGAGGCGCGCGACATCGACCTGGGGATGGTGCTCGGGCTGAGCCACCCGCACGGCCCGTTCGAGTGGGCGGACACGATCGGCTTGGATCATGTGCTCCCGGTGCTGGAAGCGCTGTGGCAGGAGTACCGCGAGGAGCGCTACCGGGTGGCGCCCGCGCTTCGCAAGCTGATCGCCGCAGGCCGCCTTGGCCGCGCAGAGGGCGCGGGCTTCTTCGAGTACGAGAGCTGAGCCGATCTCACGTTTCGGGCGCGGAGCGCGTTAGACCCTCGTGAGCGCAACGCTTCCCCCCTTCCAGCGCTTCCTCGACGCCGAGCGCGAGGTGGTGTGGCGCTTCCTGGTGGCGTCGGTGGGACGCTCGGAGGCAGACGACTGCTTCCAGGAGACGTTCATCTCCGCACTACGCGCCTATCCGCGCCTGCGCGCGGACTCCAACCTGCGCGCGTGGGTGCTCACGATCGCGCACCGCAAGGCACTCGACGCGCACCGTGGTCGGGCACGCAGGGCGCTGCCGGTGGCCGAGCCGGCGGCCGTGCAGGAAGCGGCCACGGCTATGCCCGAGCACGACGGCGAGCTATGGGACGCGGTCGGGGAGCTGCCCGAGCGCCAGCGCTCGGCTGTGACGCTGCGCTTCATGGCCGATCTCCCCCACCGGGAGATCGCCGCCGCGATCGGCTGCTCGGAGGATGCGGCGCGCCGCTCGCTGCACGAGGGTCTGGCGAAGCTGAGAAAGGCTGTGACGGCATGAGCCGCGCCGCAGAACAGGCCGCGCTTCGCGTGGCACAACGAGCAATTGAGGAGGGTCTCGTGGACGTGAGCTATGCGGCGGTGGACTCGCCGTTTGGAAGTCTGTTGGCGGCGAGCACCGAGCGTGGGCTCGTGCGCCTGGCGTTCCCCGAGGAGAACGTGGACGCGGTCCTCGAACGCCTCGCCACGCGACTCTCGCCATGCATCGTCGAGGCGCCCTCCGCGCCGCAGCCGGTGCTGCGCGAGCTGGACGAGTACTTCTCCGGGCGCCGGCGCGAGTTCGACATGGACCTGGACTGGTCGCTGATCGGCCCGTTCGGACAGCGCGTGCTGCAGGTGACCTCAGAGATCCCCTACGGCGGAGTGCTCAGCTACTCCGAGGTCGCCGCCGAAGCCGGCAGCCCGCGCGGCTCGCGCGCGGCGGGCAACGCGCTCGGCTCCAACCCGATCCCGATCGTGATCCCCTGCCACCGCGTGCTGCGTACAGGGGGCAACCTCGGCGGGTACGGCGGCGGGCTGGACCGCAAGCGGTGGCTGCTGGAGCTGGAGGGGGCGTTGACGCCGCGTCTCGACTCCAGCCGCTGAGCGTCACCCACATAGGAGGTCAAGGGACCCCCGCCCGAGAGTATCGTCTCAACCCAATCATATCGTTGTGTTATGATTCCGGAATTCGATGCACGCGGGATCCTCCCGCCCGGCATCCACAACGCGACCTGGACCGAGATCGTGACTCGCTACGCGACAAGCACGCATCGCCGAGATCTGCTCGACGGGTTGCTGGACGCACTGCACTCGCTGAAGTCCGCAGGCTGTGACACCGCGTATCTCGACGGCAGCTTCATCACCGTCGAGGAGCACCCCGGCGACTTCGACGCCTGCTGGGAGCCCGCCGGAGTAGCTCTCGACCGCTTGGACCCCGAGCTACAGGACTTCAGCCACAAATGCGCTGCACAGAAGGCACGCTACGGCGGCGAGTTCTATCCCGCCGACTGGGTGGCCGAGCCCGGCGGCATGCGTTTTCGAGACTACTTCCAACGCGACGCCATCACGAAGCAACCCAAGGGCATGATCGCCATCGACCTGACGGGACTCCCATGATCCTCCAAAACCAGCGCCAGTACCGGAGCACCAAGGCCGATCTCGCCCGCTTCGAAGAGAGCCTAATCGCCCACGACGCGCGGGACCCACGTGATCTACCCCCCAACATCGACCCAGGTATGCCCCAGCTTATGCACGACGCGATCGCCAGCTGGATCGAAACGTTGCGCGAGCAGATCGACCATTACGAGAAGCTACGCGATGGACACATCACCAGCCGCGAGATCACCTCCTTGCACGACCTGCCCACCACGCTGGTAGAAGCGCGCATCGCCGGGAAACTAACCCAACGCCAACTCGCCGCACGCATCGGCGTCGCCGAGCAGCAGATCCAGCGCTGGGAGGCCAACCATTACTCGGGCGTGAACCTAGATCGACTGCAGAGCATCATCGACGCCCTCGGCATCCAGATGCAGGAGACGATCACTTACAGCAGCGCGGCGTAAGGCCGCTACGCCGTAGCGTCGGCCACCGGCTCAGCCCACTGCGCTTCGGCCGGATCGCCCTTTGACATCCCGGCCGGCACCGGCACGCCGGGCGTGTCGCGCAGGTACCACTCGGCGTCGAGCGCTGCCTGGCATCCGGAGGCGGCGGCGGTGATCGCCTGGCGGTAGGTGTGGTCGACGAGGTCGCCGGCGGCGAACACGCCGGGGCGGTTGGTGAGCGTGGACTTGCCCTTCGTGGACACGTAGCCGTTCTCGTCAACGTCGATCTGCCCGCGCACGAGCGCCGACTGCGGCTCGTGCCCGACGGCGATGAACGTGCCCGACACGGGAACCTCGCGCTCCTCGCCTGTCTCGGTGTTGACGAGCCTCGCGTGGCCGAGCGTGCCGGCGTCGCCCGCGACGAACTCGTCCACGCGGTAGGGGGTGAGGAACTCGATGTTCTCCTGCGCACGCGCCCGCTCGAGCATGATCTTCGAGGCACGGAACTCGTCGCGACGGTGCACGACGATCACCTTCGACGAGAACTTGGAGAGGAAGATCGCCTCCTCCATCGCGGAGTCCCCGCCACCGACGATGATCGTCGGAGCACCGCGGAAGAACGCCGCGTCACACGTCGCGCAGTAGCTCACGCCGCGGCCGGAGAGCTCCTCCTCGCCGCTCACGCCGAGCTTCTTGTGCTCCGCGCCCATCGCCAAGACGACGGTGCGCGCGCGGTGCTCGGTGTCTCCCACCCACACGCTGTGCACGCCGCCCGGCTCGTTCGAGAGCTCCACGCGGTCGGCCTGGTCGGTGAGCAGGCGCGCGCCGAAGCGCTCGGCCTGGTCGCGGAACTTCTGCATCATCTCGGGACCCATCACACCCTCGGGGAAGCCCGGGTAGTTCTCCACGTCGGTGGTCTGCTGGAGCAGCCCGCCCCACGCGAAGCCCTCGATCACGAGCGGGTTGAGGTTCGCGCGCGCGGTGTAGAGCGCGGCGGTGTAGCCGGCCGGCCCGCTGCCGACGATGATCACGTTCTCGATGTCGCTCATCTCAAGTCTCCATAGTCACTTTACTTTGTATAGCGTATCACTCAGGAGCTCTGAAGCACGCCTGTGCGCTCGATCACGCTCGCCGGAAGTGTGCCCTGCTCATCGCGCCAGCGCGCCACCGTGCGGCGCAGCTGGAAGTACGCGACAGCGCCCGGGAAGGTGGGTAGCCAGAAGGAGATCGCGCGGTAGGCAAGCACCGCGGCGAGCGACACCTGGAGTTCCACTCCGAACGCGGCGAACGCCCCGAACATGCCGCCCTCGACCCCGCCGATGCCGCCCGGCAGCGGCAGCAGGTTGCCGAGCATGCCCACGAAGTACGCCATCCAGATGACCGTGAACGGCGGGGCTGAGCCGAACGCGTGGAACATCGCCCACAGCACCGCGATGTCGAAGCCCCACCATGCGACCGCACCCAGCAGTCCCGGGTCGCGTTCGCGGATCAGGTCGATCGCGGTGCGGATGCCGCTCGCCACGAGCGCCGGCGCCGCGACCGCGCGCGCGACCCACCGCGCGGGGCGGCTAGAGCCGGCGCCCCACCGTCCGAGGCGCCCTTCGAGGTCTCCCGGCAGCAGCGCCATCGCGCCCGCGACGGCGAACAGGATCGCGGCGACGATCGCGGGGACGATCGTGATCGCGAACGAGCCGCCCCCCGGGAACAGCCCGGTGCCAAGGCCGATGCCGTCGAGCAGCAGCGAGCCGGCGAAGATCACGTACAGCAGCACCATGAATGCGACCATGCGACACGCCACGAGTCGCGGCGCCATCCCGGAGCGACGCAGCGCCCACGCGGTCAGCGCGATCCCACCGGCGCCGGCTGTCGCAAAGAGGCGCGTCGCCACCACACCGGCCATCGTGATCTCGTAGCTCGCCCGCCAGCCGATCCTCCCGGGCGGATGCGTCTTGGTGACGAACACCGACCGGAACAGAGCCATGTAGCCGGCGAACGACAGCAGCTCCAACACCACGCCGACGGCGATCCACCACGTGTTGCCGCCCTCGAGCCGGTGCACGGTCTTGCCGATGCCCGCGAGCTTCGGCAGCACGAAGTACATGAAGCCGACCGCGGAGAGGATGAACAAGCCGAACGCGACGATCTGCCGGCGCGTGAGCAGCACACGCGGCATCTCCTCCTCTGCAGCGCTCGACGCGGACACGGGAATGTCATCGCGCCCCTCGCCCTTCCCCCCAGCTACCTCGCCCCACACCATCTCGCTCGTGCTCACCTCCTCCCGCTCAGCTCGTCTCGTGTGCCATCGCCTCCAGCGCCGCCACGGCCCTCCCCATCTGTCCCAGCGCCGGTCCCGCACGTGGACCCAGGCGACGCACCGCCGCCGTCAGCGCGGCGCCGGCGATCAGATCGATCACGTAGTGCTCCCCCAGATACACGAGCGCGAAACCGAGTGTCGCCGTATAGCCGAATCCGAGCGCACCCGCGAGCGGCCCCACCTCGGCGAGCAGGAGAGCGGCCATCGCGGATGTGGCGAAGTGCAGAGAGGGCATCGCAGCCAGGGGGTTACCTCCGAACACACTGTAGAGCGAGCCCCAGCCGTCTCTCCAGAAGAACTCCCCATACTCCACCATCAGCCGTCGCACCTCCGGCGGCTCGTGCTCCTCGCTCGCCTCCAGCGACGCCGCGTACCACGGAGGCGCGGTCGGCACGAGCCAGTACACGCTCGCACCGAGGTTGAACACCGCGTACGTCATCGCCGCCGCGCGCTTGAAGTTCGCAGGGTGGCGGATCAGCGTGTACGCGACCGTTCCGTGGGGTACGAAGAACCAGCTCCAGTGCGCCCACACGAGCACGCGGTCGAGCGCGTGCCAGTCCTGCACGCCGTCCGGGCCGCGGCGGCCGAGCGAGCGCTGCAGACGCACCGACGGCAGCTCGCCCAAGCCCAACAGCCGGTCGATCACGATCGGGTAGCGCACGCGAACCCGCTGCTCCTGCGCGTCGGGGTCGTCGTGGGGCGACTTGTACGCCGCCAGATAGGCCCACATCTGCAGCGAGCACGTGGCGACGTCGCGGGTGCGCGAACGCGGCGTCGCGACACACAGCGCGACGGGCGCGGCGTAGGCGATCGTCTGCAGCACGAGCGGCGGAGCATTCACGCGCTTTCGAAGCAGCGGGGCCGCAACACCAGCCGCGACGACCCCCCATGCGGTTGCTCTGATCGCCTTGCGCAGCCGCACTGCGCGGGGAGTATATGAGGACGCTACTCGCGCGTGGATGCGACTCCCGTGCGCGCGGCGGCCTGCACGAGCGCTCCGACGACGCGGCTCGTCTCGTCCGCCTCGGGGTGCCACTGCACGCCGAGCACGAAGGGATGATCGGATGGCCCGGAGGGCGGGCTCCCATCCATCTCGATCGCCTCGGGGAAGTCGTCCAGCGTGGAGCGTCCGGTCACGACCAGCCCCTCGCCGAGGCAGTCCACGCCCTGGTGGTGGTGGGACTTGGTCGTGTGGGTCAGCTCGCCGGCGGCGGCGGCCGCGAGCGATCCCTCGACGAGCTTCACATCGTGCTCTGAGCCGTCGAACGTGCCGAGCACGCGCCGGTGCTCGCCGTGGCCGACGAGCTCCGGTAGGTGCTGCACGAGCGTGCCGCCGAGCGCCACGTTGATGATCTGCATCCCGCGGCAGATGCCCAGCACCGGCAGCTCCCGCTCGATCGCGCCGCGCACCAGCGCGATCTCGAACGCGTCGCGCCGCGGCACCGTGTCGACCGTCTCCGGGTGGGGCGTCTGGTCGTAGGAGGCAGCGTCCACGTCGGCGCCGCCGGCGAGCACCAGGCCGTCGATCAGGTCCAATGCCTGGTCGGGGTCCTCCGCGAGCCGATCGTCGGGCGGGAGCAGCACGACGAGGCCGCCAGCGCGCTGCACGGCCTCGAGGTAGCTGAGCGGCAGCAGCGCGGCCTGCTGGTCCCAGACGCTCCAGCGGGCGCGCTCCAGGGCGGTGCATATGCCGATCACGGGACGTTGCATCTCGTACACCATAGGATCAACGCGTCAAGCGTCGGGTTCTCCCGCGCCGGGCACGTCCGATCACGATCTCTCACCGGGAGAGGAGAGCATGAGCGAGTCGAACATCGAGCTTGAGACGGTCAACATGGGTGTGGACGCGGGCGTGGCGAGCATCGAGCTGAACAGGCCGTCAGCGCTGAACGCGTGGAACGCGCAGTTCGGCGCGGACCTGCTCTCCGCGCTGCACGGCGCGGCCTCCGACGAGAGCGTGCGCGCGATCGTGATCACGGGCGCCGGGCGCGCGTTCTCCTCGGGCGCGGACCTGAAGGACGTGAGCGGCGGAGAGGTAACCCCGGACGGCCGCCCGAACGTGTACAAGGCGCTCACCGAGCGATATCACCCGATCATGCGCGCGATCCGCGACGTTCCCAAGCCGGTGCTCGCGTCGGTCAACGGGCCCGCCGTCGGCATCGGCTGCTCGCTCGCGCTCTGCTGCGACCTGATCGTCGCGAGCGAGAGCGCGTACTTCCTGCTCGCGTTCGTCAACATCGGACTCGTTCCCGACGGCGGCTCGTCGCTGTTCCTGCCGACCCGCGTGGGCATGGCGCGAGCGACCGAGCTCTCGATGCTCGGCGAGAAGCTGCCCGCGAGACAGGCGCTCGAGTGGGGGCTGATCAACCGCGTGGTCGCCGACGAGGAGCTCGCGTCCGAGACCGCCGCGCTGGCCGCGCGGCTCGCCGGAGGACCCACGCGCTCCTACGCGGGGACCAAGCGCCAGCTCAACAACTGGCTGTATACCCGCATGGACGAGCAGCTCGAGCTGGAGGCGCAGATCCAGCAGGAGATGGCTGGCAGCGACGATTTCCTGGAGGGCGCGATGGCGTTCGTGGAAAAGCGTCAGACCCGATTCTCAGGGCGCTGAAAACCTCGTGACAAAGGTCATTAAGCGCATCCCGTCCGCTGCTGAATAGAATCCCCGCCGCCTTGGGCCATCTCGTCTCCACAACGCTCGCGTTCTTCACCCCGCTGTCGGGCGGCTCGCCGAACGCGAACCAGATCGACAACCTCTACAAGATCACGCTCGTGATCGCGCTCGTGATCTTCTTCGCGGTCGAGGGTGGCCTGATCTACGCGCTGATCAAGTTCCGTGCGCGCAAGGGCGCGGTGGCCGCGCAGATCCGCGGTAACACACGGCTGGAGATCGGCTGGACGAGCGCCGCCGCCCTGATCCTGATCGCGCTCGCGGTGCTGACGTTCGCGAAGCTCTCCTCGATCCAGAACCCGCCCAACTCGGGCGCCACGGGCGACCAGCTCGCCGAGCAGAACGGCCTGCTGTACGCGAGCGCCGACCAGAAGCTGCCCCCGAACGGCAAAGCGCTGAAAATCACCGTGATCGGCCGCCAGTACCTGTGGCAGTACATCTACCCCGGCGCCACCGAACCGGACGGCCTGGGCGCGCCCTACTCCTACGAAGAAATGGTCGTCCCCACGAACACGACCGTGAGCCTCGACATCGTCTCCGCCGACGTGGTCCACTCCTGGTGGATCCCCGAACTCGGCGGCAAGTTCCAGGCGGTGCCCGGCTACCACAGCTACACGTGGTTCAAGATCTCCAAGCCCGGCTACTACCACGGCCAGTGCGCCGTGCTGTGCGGCCGTGGCCACGCACGAATGATCGCCACCGTCCACGCCGTTCCGCCCGCCGAATTCGACGCGTGGCTGTCGCGCCAGAAGCAGCAGATCGCCGAAGCGAATGCCGCCGCGAAGGAAGCGCGCTCGAAACTGGACGCGCAGACGGGCGCCGGCCAGGTCGAAAACCCATAGGAAGATCAGGAGACCAGCGCACGACATGGCCACCTACGTAGCCCCCATCCCCCAGGTGAGCGCCCACCGCGCCGAGCGCGAGGCGAGCGGCTGGACGAGCTGGATCACCACAACCGACCACAAGCGCATCGGGATCATGTACATGGTCACGACGTTCGTGTTCTTCCTGCTGGGCGGCGTCGAGGCGCTGATGATCCGCCTGCAGCTCGGCGCGCCGAACAACACGCTGGTGACACCCGTCGTCTACAACCAGCTGTTCACGATGCACGGCACCACGATGATCTTCCTGTTCGTGGTGCCGATGATGGCGGGGCTCGCGAACTACTTCCTGCCGCTGATGATCGGCGCGCGCGACATGGCATTCCCGCGCCTGAACGCGCTCTCCTTCTGGCTGCTGCTCGCGGGCGGGATCGTGTTCTACGCGTCGATCTTCTGGAACCCGCCGGAAGCGGGCTGGACGAGCTACCCGCCGCTGTCCAACGCCCTGTACTCACCGGCCGGCGGCCAGGACGCGTGGATCTACCTGATCCACCTCACGGGCCTGTCCTCGATCCTCGGCGCGATCAACTTCTACGCGACGGTCGCGAACATGCGCGCGCGTGGGATGAGCTGGGGACGCCTGCCGCTGTTCGTGTGGGCGATGCTCACCTACTCGGTGCTGCTGATCTTCGCGCTGCCGGTGATCGCCGCCGCGGTCACGATGCTGCTCACCGACCGGCACTTCGGCACGCACTTCTTCGACCCCACCGAGGGCGGCTCGCCGCTTCTGTGGCAGAACCTGTTCTGGTTCTTCGGCCACCCCGAGGTCTACATCATGGTCCTCCCCGGCTTCGGCATCGTCTCGGAGATCCTGCCGGTGTTCGCGCGCAAGCCGATCTTCGGCTACAAGGCGATCGCGGCCTCGACCGTGGCGATCGCGTTCCTCGGCTTCCTCACGTGGGCGCACCACATGTTCACCGCGCCAATCCCCGAGGCGATCCTCGTGCTCGTGATGCTCAGCTCGTTCCTGATCGCGGTGCCCACGGGCGTGAAGATGCTCAACTGGATCGCGACTCTGTGGCGCGGCACGATCGAATTCAAGACGCCGCTGCTGTTCTGCGTGGGCTTCATCGCGCTGTTCCTGATCGGCGGGATCTCGGGCGTGTTCCTCGCGATCTTCCCGGTCGACTGGCAGCTGAACGAAACCTACTTCGTGGTCGCGCACATCCACTTCGTGCTGATGGGCGGCGCGGTGTTCACGATCTTCGCGGCGATCTACTACTGGTTCCCGAAGATCACCGGCCGCATGCTCAGCGAGAGCCTCGGCAAGCTCAGCTTCTACCTGATGTTCGTCGGCTTCCTGGTGACGTTCTTGATCCAGCACGTGATCGGCCTCGACGGCATGCCGCGTCGCGTATACGAGTACGACAACGTCGGCCACCTCGGGCTCTACAACGCGATCTCCACCGGCGGCTCGTTCATCCTCGCCGCCGGAATCCTCGTGACGATCGTCAACGTCGCGCGCAGTCTCAAGGTGGGCACGATCGCGGGACCGGACCCCTGGAAGGCGAACACGCTCGAGTGGTTCACCTCCTCCCCTCCGCCGGAGAACAACTTCGATGTGACCCCGCTGGTACGCTCGGCTGAGCCGATGAAGGACATCCGTCGAGAGATCGAGCGACGCGGCAGCGGCGCGCGCGCGTCAGGCGCGGCGACGGTCCCGACCGGGGCGACGCAGGTCGGTGTGTAGGTCGTGAGCAGCGCGCCGCCCACTGGCGCCGTACCAGCGCTCGACACGCCCACGCTCGGGCTCGCCCCACGGACCCGCCAACTGCTGAGCGACTACGTCGAGCTGACCAAGCCGAAGGTCCAGTCGCTGCTGCTGCTGACGACGATCGCGACGATGTACGTCGCCGGCGACCCCTCTCCCCTGCTGGTCGCGCTGACGTGCCTAGGCGGCTACCTGTCCGCCGGCGGAGCGGGCGCAGTGAACCACTGGTTCGACCGCGACATCGACCTGCAGATGGCGCGCACCGCCAACAGACCTGTTCCCGCCGGCCGCATCTCCCCGCGGGCGGCTCTGACGTTCGGCTGCACGCTCGCGGCGCTGTCGCTGCTGGAGCTGTCGCTGACGGTCAACCCGCTCGCGGCGGCGCTGTCGTTCTCCGGCTTCCTCGGCTACGTGTTCGTGTACACGGTGTGGCTGAAGCGCCGCACGCCGCAGAACATCGTGATCGGCGGCGCAGCGGGCGCCGTGCCCCCACTGGTGGGCTGGGCGGCCGTCACGGGCTCGGTGAGCGGCGCCGCGGTGTTCCTGTTCTTCATCGTGTTCTTCTGGACCCCGCCGCACTTCTGGGCGCTGTCGCTGCTGATGAAGGAGGAGTACCGCAAGGTCGGCGTGCCGATGCTTCCCGTCGTCAGGGGTGAGGACGAGACGCGCAAGCAGATCCTGCTCTACTCGGTGCTGCTCTACGCGGTCACCCAGCTGCCGTTCTGCGCAGGCGGCTTCGGCGTGACCTACGCCGTCTCCTCGATCCTGCTCGGCTTCGGCTTCATCGGCGGCGCGATCCGGCTCTACCGCCGCGCCGACCGCCGCTCGGCCCTGCAGCTCTACCTGTTCTCCCTGGCGTACCTCGCGCTGCTGTTCTGCTCGATGGTGCTGGACGCCCACGTATAGAATGCGACCCCGCCGATGATGACAAGACGCCTCGCACGCAAGAACATCCGTACCGGCCTGATCGTGACCGCGATCTGCATGTTCATGTTCGGCATCACGTTCGTGGTGGCCGCGGTGTACGTGTCATGAGCTCGCTCGACCCGCAGGTACCGCCCGTCGGCGAGGAGATCCACCTCCCGGGCCCCACGATCCTCCCGCTGCTGACCGCGCTCGGAATCACGCTGCTGCTCGTGGGCGTGACGACCTTCATCGAGGTCACGATCGCGGGCGGTTTGCTGACGATCGGCTGCCTCGTGCGCTGGATCAAAGATACGCGCCGGGAAGTCGATGAGCTCCCGCTCGACGCGCCCACCGACCACTGAGCCAACTACATCGTGATACGATACATCGCCTGACGTACTAACAGGCGAGCATCGGAGGCGCGATGGCATCGAAGCTGGACGATCTCGGACGCTGGTCCGACCCCTCGGTCCTGGTTCTCTCGAGCCTCGCCGGGGGTGAGAAGCACGGCTACGCGATGGTGAGCGACATCGACGAGATGGCGGGTGTGCATCTCGGGCCGGGCACCCTCTACGGCGTCCTCTCGCGCCTGGAGGAGCTGGGCATGATCGAGGCCCTTCCGGCCGAGGGACGCCGGCGTCCCTACCGCATCACTGCCGGCGGCGCGCGCGCGCTCGAGGCGCAGCTGACGACGATCTCCGCCGTGGCGCAGACGGGCCTCACGCGCCTGCGGGCAGCGGGGTCTCACGCGTGAGCGCGCGTCCATCGCACGTCCGGGGACGGGTTGGCGCGCTGCTCGTGAGTCTCTATCCAGCCGAGTGGCGCGCACGCTACGGCGTCGAGATCACTGCCCTGATCGAAGACGACCCGCCCGGAGCGCGCAGCCTGGTCTCGCTGCTGGCGGGGGCCGCCGACGCCCACCTGCGGCCCCAGGCGAGATGGCGGACGAGCATCGCCCCGGCCGTGCGGGCGCGCCTGTCGGTGTGCGGCGTGTTCTGCTGCTGGATCGCACTGTCGCTGCTGGGCGCGGGATTCCAGCAGGAGACCGAGGACGGGCCGTTCTCGCTCGCGGCCTCCCACCACCCGCTGCTCGCGATCGCGAGGGTTGCCATCCTCGCGGGAGCGATCCTCGGCGCGCTGTCGATCGCGATCGGCGGACTGCCGCTGGTTTGGCAGGCGCTCCGCGGCGCGTATATCGGACGCGACCTCAGGCTCGCGGCGCTGCTCGCGCTTCCCGCGGTGGCGGTCGTCTTGTTCCGCGGCCTTATGGGCCTGCTGATTTCCGCTGCGCCGTCGAGGGATGGTCGCTTTCCCCTGGACTTCGTCCTCGCCGCGAGCGTGCCGTGGCTTCTCGGCGGCATTGTGTGCGCGATCGTGTGCGCCGTCGCCCCCAGACTGGTGCTGGCGCGCGTGGAGGTCTCGAGCGGCGCGCTGCGGCGGGCCTCCGCCGCCAGTCTTCCGCTGGCTCTCGCGATGTCGCTCGTCACCGTGGGACTGGTCGCGTATGCGCTCGATCTGCTCGTGCAGGCGCATCAGGCCGCGATGCTCAGCAGCGGGCCCGTGGGAGAGCGCACCGGAGCGATGTTGTGCGCTCAGGCGCTGCTCGCGGCGCCCGTGGCAGCTCTCGGAGCCCTGGGCGCGCTCCGCGCGCGTCGGGCCGCCGCCGCAATGGCCTGACGGCGGCGACCGACGTCGCTGCGGTGCGTGGGGCGCGACCCCTCAATCGCGCCCGTTCGCAGTGGCCGTTGGCACGCCCGCTCCCCAAGCGGTCGTGCCACCCCTTACCCCACGGCCACCCTGGCAGGCACTGGGCAGATCGCTCCATCCTCCGTCCAGCAGCGCACCACGTCGCGCACAGAGAGAATGCCGACCGTCTCAGCCTGCTCGAGGACAATCAGATGCCTAAAACCTCCACGCACCATCGCCGCCGCGGCCTCCTCCAGCGACCAGTCCGGCGCCGCGTAGACCACATCGCGTGTGAGGTGCTCGGCGACGTACTCGCGGTCGGGGTCCTGTCCGTCCCCGACGGAGATGAGGATGTCGCGCTCGGTGATGATCCCCGGGCCGTTTCCGTCGGGGTCCATGACCACCGCCGCGCCCACCGCCCGCTCCGACATCAGCCGCGCAACCGCCCTCAGGGTGTGCCCAGGTCCCACCGTGAGGACCATCCGACTCATGCCTTCGTGGACTTGCATCGCCTTAGCTCACACGCCTTCCGGACGCTGCATCGCCTTCATCGGATACCCGCTCCGCCGCCTTCGCAAGCGGCCCCACGGGTATTTGCAACTATTGCCTCAATGTAGTCGCTGAGGGCCCGGACGTCAAGGTCCGAGCGGTCCGTGGGCGAAGGCATTAGGATCACGCCCCGATGGAGAGGCTCGCAGCACAGAACTTCAACCCGGCCGCCCGGAGCGCACGCTCGTGAGCAAACAGCGCTCGCTCGTCGTCGCCGGCCTGGCGGCGCTGCTCGCCACGGCGATCGGCATCGCCATCAGCTACGCGATCCACTGGTTCCCCGCGCAGGCATCCACGCAGGCGCGCAACACCGACACGCTCTACCACGTGCTCGTGATCGCGTCGGTCCCGATCTTCGTGATGGTCGTGACCGTCGTCCTGTACTCGGTGTGGCAGTTCCACATGAAGCCGGGCGAGGAGCTCAAGGACGGTCCCCCGATACACGGAAACACGCGCCTGGAGGTCTTCTGGACGGCGCTGCCGACGATCCTGATCATCGGGCTGGTCGGATACTCGTTCGTGATCTTGAAAGACAACGAGAAGAAACCCGCGCGCGAGATCCAGATCGGCGTGACCGGCGAACAGTTCGCGTGGTCCTACCAGTACCCACCGTCGGTCACCGGCGGCAAGCCGCTGAACAGCGACGAGCTGTACGTGCCTGAGGGCGAATCGGTGTACTTCAACATGCGCAGCAAGGACGTGATCCACGCGTTCTGGATCCCGGCCTTCCGCATCCAGGAGGACGTCGTGCCCGGGATCACCACGCACTGGCGCGCGACACCGGACCGGCTGGGTGATTACCCGGTCGTGTGCAACCTGCTGTGCGGCCTCGGGCACTCGCTGATGCGCTCCACCGTGCACGTGGTCACACCCGCGAAGTTCCACGCGTGGATCGAAAGCCAGCTGAGCGCGACGACCAGCAGCACCGGCTCAACGGCCGGCGGGCCTACGGGATAATGTGGAGCGACCGATGACCGACTCGCAGGTGACACGCCGATGACCGCCAAATTCCGCGCCCCGGGCTTCTACCGCGCCGGCGTGATGATGCTCGGCGGCGTCGCGCTCGCGACGGCGATCACGTGGATCGTGCGCATGGCCACCGGGCACGCCACGTTCCACCACTACATCTCCGGCGAAGCGATCCTGTCGGTGTCGCTGATCGCCGTTCCGCTCGCCTTCCTGATCGGCCTCGGCGGCTTCGACTACTGGTTCTACTGGGCCGCCGGACGCCCCACGCGCCCCGAGGACCACTCCGGCCACGGCGCGACCAGCTGGAAGGACTACTTCCGCATCAACACCGACCACAAGGTGATCGGCGTGCAGTACCTCGTCAACTCGTTCTTCTTCCTGCTCGTCGGCGGCCTGATCGCGATGCTGATGCGCGCGCAGCTGGCCCAGCCCGGCTCGCACTTCGTCGACGCGAACACGTTCAACGGCCTGTTCTCCGTCCACGCGACGCTGCTGATCTTCCTGTTCATGGTCCCCGTGTTCGCCGGCTTCGGCAACTTCGTGATCCCGCTGATGATCGGCGCCCCGGACATGGCCTTCCCGCGCCTGAACGCGCTGTCGTTCTGGCTGCTGCCCCTCGCGGGCACGATGATGCTGCTGAGCTTCTTCGCGCCGGGCGGGGCGTTCGCCGACGGATGGACCGCGTACGCGCCGCTGTCGGACACCGCGCCGGTCGGCCAGACGTTCTTCTCGATCGGCGTGCAGTTCGCGGGCGCGTCCTCGATCATGACCGCGCTCAACTTCCTCGTGACCATCATCACGATGCGCGCGCCGGGCATGAGCTTCTTCCGCATGCCGCTGCTCGTGTGGGCCAACTTCGCGACGTCGCTGCTGGTCGTGATCGCCACGCCGTTCGTCGCCGCGTCGCAGTTCTTCGTGCTGCTCGACCGCGCGCTCGGCTTCAACTTCTTCAACGCGGCCAAGGGCGGGGACGTGCTGATGTACCAGCACGTCTTCTGGTTCTACTCGCACCCGGCGGTGTACATCATGATCCTGCCGGGCTTCGGGATCATCAGCGAGATCATCGCGGTGAAGTCGCGCAAGCCGATCTTCGGCTACCGCATGATGGCCTTCTCGCTGCTGGCGATCGTCGGACTCGGCTTCACGGTGTGGGCGCACCACATGTTCACCTCGGGCATGCCCGGCTGGATCCGCATCCCGATGGAGATCACGACCGCGATCATCGCGATCCCGACCGGCATCAAGGTCTTCTCGTGGCTTGCGACGCTGTGGCGCGGCGTGCTGCACATCGACACGGCGATGCTGTTCGCGCTCGGCTTCATCACGACGTTCACGCTCGGCGGGATCAGCGGGATCATGCTCGCGATGGTGCCGTTCGACATCCACGTGAGCGCGACCTACTTCATCGTCGCGCACATCCACTACGTGCTGTTCGGCGGCTCGCTGATGACGATCTTCGCGGGCGTGTACTACTGGTTCCCGAAGATGACGGGGCGGATGTACGACGAGCGCCTCGGCAAGTGGCACTTCTGGACGACGTTCGTGTTCATGAACCTGACGTTCGCGCCGATGCACATCCTCGGCCTGCAGGGCATGCCGCGACGGGTGGCCACGTACGCGTCGCAGTTCGCGGGCATGAACCTGTTCATCTCGATCGCGAGCTTCGCGCTCGGGCTGAGCACGCTGGTGTTCGTCTACAACATGGTCACCAGCTGGCGCGGCGGCCCGCGCGCTTCGGCCAACCCCTGGCGCGGCATGACGCTCGAGTGGCAGGTCTCCTCGCCGCCGCCGATCTTCAACTTCGACCGGGTACCGACCGTCGTGGGCGGCCCTTACGAGTACGGCGTTCCCGGCGCGGTGCACGGCATCTTCGCCCCCGCCCCGGCAGCCGCCGCGGGATCCGGCGTCCTACAGGCCCCCAGCCAATGACGAGGAGGCAGAGGCGATGAAGGAAGTCCTCGTTGTGGCCAACCGCACGCTCGGCGGCGCGAAGCTGCTCGACGCGGTGCGCGAGCGCGTAGCCGCCGGCGAGCCGGTCCGCTTCCGCCTGGTGGTGCCCCAGAGCAAGCCGTCCGCCGGCCTCGTGATCTACGACGAGGCGGTGCGCGAATCCGCTCAGGTTCGCGTCGACCTCGCGCTGTCCGCGGTCGCCGCCGAGGGGATCGAGGCCACGGGCGAAGTCGGCGACGCCGACCCGTTCCTCGCCACGATGGACGCCGTCGCAGAGCGGCGCCCCGACGAGATCATCATCTCCACCCACCCGGCGATGCACTCCGGCTGGCTGCGCCGCGACCTGCTTGAGCGCCTCCAGAACGCGACGGGGCTCCCCGTCGAGCACATCGTCACCGACCTCGCGCACGAAGCGCTCCCCTTCAACGTGACGCTCGTGCTCGCCAACAAGACCTCGACCGGCGAGGAACTGCTCGAGCACCTGAAGACGAAAGCCGCCGACGGTCGCCGCCACCTGTTCATCGCCGTCGTTCCCCAGCTCGACGGCAGCGGCCACTCCCCCGCCGAGGCGCGCTCGCGGCTGGCGACAATGCTCGACCGTCTGGGCTCGAGCGACCTGCTCAGCTCGGGGATGATCGGCGATCCCGACCCCTACACCGCGGCGATCAACGCGCTGGAGCTGTTCAGGGTCGACGACATCGTCATCTCTACGCTCCCCGGCGAGCGCTCCGGCTGGCTGCGCTCCAACCTGATCGAGCGCGTTCGCGCCGCCACCTCCGCCCCTGTGGAGCACGTGGTCGTCGACACGCAGGCCACCTCGACCGCGGCTCCGGCCGCTTAGCGAGGAACTGTGGAGGCCGCCAGCATCGCGCACGGAGCGCACGACCACCACGGTCCGCCGCCTGCGAACAAGAGCTCGAGGGTCGAGCCGCCGCTGCTGGGGATGCTGCTTTTCATCATCTCCGAGGTGATGGTCTTCGGCGCGTTCTTCACCGCGTACTTCTTCATCCGGATCGCCAACGGCGACCCGTGGCCCGCGCACGGCACCACCCTGCCGGTGGGCGTCGCTGGCATGAACACGGCGATCCTGATCTCCTCCTCGTTCACGATCCACTGGGCTGAGCAGGCGATCAAGAAAGGCAACCACTTCGGCCTCAAGGCCGGGATGCTCGTCACGTTCCTGCTCGGCTGCTCGTTCCTGTTCATCCAGATCAACGAGTACGCCAACATCGGCTTCGCGCCTCAGGACGCGGCCCAGCAGACGATCTTCTACTCGCTAACCGGTCTGCACGGCGCCCACGTGTTCATCGGGCTGCTGCTGCTGCTGTTCGTGACGATCCGCGCCTTCCGCGGCCACTACAGCCCCGAGGAGCACCGCGGCGTGGAGGTGCCGGGCATCTACTGGCACTTCGTCGACATCATGTGGATCGTCGTGTATACGACGGTCTATGTGCTCTAAGCAGCCATCCTCGGAGGCATGGTCGTGCTGAACCCCCTGCGCTCCGAGGACGAGGCGTTTCGTCTGCTGCTGTATGCGATCGCCGTGTTCGTGGTGATCATCGCGATCGTCCTGATCGCACGCGCCGTACTCTGACATGCCGTGGTGTTCGTCGTGCGGCCTGCAGCGACCGCGCATTCGGTGACGGGCACGGTGCACAGCCTGCGCTGAGCACGGTTAGCCTCACCGCGCGAGCACTGGATCGGCGAGGATGAAGACATCCTGATCGTCCGGCTCCGTCGAGCTCTTCGTCCAGACGAACACCAGATCGGTGGCGCCCTGAAGGCCGAAGTCCATCTTGCGGACAACGCTGGGGCCATGAAACGTCGCGGAGTAGAGCACGACGGAGTTGGGTGAGCTGTCGTTGTTCTTGTAGACGGTCAGCTTGTAGAACGCTTCCGCATTGGTGATCGTCTCCAGACCGACCGCCTTCGAGGTGAGCCGCTTGAAGCCAGGAGTCGGCATTTGAAAGGTGGCGCGGTTGCCGCAGCAGCGACTTATGTTGAAGGCGACCGCCTGCTGGTACGTCTGTCCCTGGAGTTCCTCCTTGCCGGCTTCGCTGGAGAGCTGCACTTCGCTGGCGTCCGCGTCCAGCTTTTCGGCGCCTTGACCAGCGAGATATTCCGCCAGGTACTGCTGTCCTTCGCCAGGGGTTTCGGCCACTGGCGAGGTGGTGGAGGACGTGCTAGCGGTTCCGGTGGAGGGTATGCTCGACGTCGACGACGTGCTCGAGCCGGTCGTGGTGGGGGTCGTTGTCGCACCTGCGTTGGAAATCGTGGGACTCGTCTGTGTGACCGTGACGGTATGCGTCTTCGTGCTGGCTTTGTTACCGACAGCCGCACCCACCGCGACGCCGCAGATTGCAACCAGCACGGCCCCGAACAAGCTTGACTTCCAATTCACAAGTGCCTCCCGAGTAGATAGGCGCCCGCCCATATCGGGGCGTAGGCGATAGCGGTGTACAACGATGCGCGAAGCGTTCGCCGCATCCGTCCGGCGCGCGTACCAGCTCCACTTGGCGCGGCGTCTGCGAGCTGTGTCCCGCCGGTGTCGAGGTGCAGTTGGCTGGCGGCCCAGCGCATGAGCGCTCCCGCGGACGGGGCGCGCTCGTCGGGGTTCTTGGCCATCGCGCGAGCAACCACCACGTCGAGCGCGCCGGGCAGACCCTTCACCCTCTTGCTCGGCGCCGGTACCGGCGCGTTCGCGTGCGCCATCAAGGTCGCGTCCCGCGTGTCGCGCTTGTAAGGCGGCTCCGCGGTGAGGCAGCGGTAGACCACACAGCCAAACGCGTAGACGTCCGCGCGGCCATCCACCGGGGCGCCGTTGATCTGCTCCGGCGCCATGTAGTCCGCCGTCCCGAGCATCTCTCCCGGCAGCGTGTGTTCGTCATCGTCCTCGCTGGGCTTTGCCAGGCCGAAATCCGCGAGGAAGGCGTGCCAGCGACCGTCGCGGGCTTCCAGCAGAATGTTGGCCGGCTTGACGTCGCGGTGAACCAGGCCGCGCTGATGTGCCGCATCGAGAGCGTCTCCTATCTGGCCCATGATCGTCACCGTCTCATTGGCGTCCAGTGGGCCGCGCTCCTTCAACAGGCTCTTGAGGTCGGGGCCGTCGACGAACCGCATCGCCAGGAACAGCGAGCCGTCGTCGAGCTCACCCGCCTCGTAGACGGGCAGGATGTGCGGATGCTCGATCGCAGCGCCCGAGCGTGCCTCGCGACGAAACCGCTCCCGGAAGCGTTCGTCCTCGCCAAGCCGTCGCGAGATGAACTTCAGCGCGACACGACGATCGAGCGAGAGCTGCACGGCCTCGTAGACGGCCCCCATCCCACCCTGATCGATGAAGCGGGTGATGCGGTACCCGGCTAGCTCCGTGCCGGGCTGCAAAGCGCCGTGTTCGTTCATTGACCCCCCATATTGCTCGTGGCCGCTGCGGTATCGACAGCCGATCCCACCTTGACTTCCTTGGACCCGCGACTGTGCTGTCCCTGCATGCCCACCAGCCCGCCGAGCGCGCCGATGGCAAGCCCGCCGAGCAGGAACGACCAGAACACGCTGTTGCCGTCAGCACGCCCGAACAGGGCCTTGGAGAACAGCGCGTTGAGGAGCACCATCGCAAGCGCCCATGCCGGGCCCACCAACGATCCCCACGCAGCGGCCGCCCACAGCGTCGCAGGCAGACGCGATTGCGCCAGCGTGGCGCCCGCGGCGAACGCCAGCGCGAGGCCGCTCCCGAGGAGAAACATGACGAGCGGGATGAAGGTGTACGCCGGAAGCACGTGGATGAAACCGAACAGCCGGTAGCGCGCTTCGCCGTTTACCTTGAGCTTCGAGAGATCGCCGACCGGTACCGGCGTTTCGACCGAGGCGAGCGTAGCTCCCGTCGACTCGAACTGCGCGAGGCCAGCCAGCTCCGTCCAATCCAGCCCGTGCTCGATCGCGTAGGCGGCATTGTCGACCGTCGCCACCGGCGTGGAGTTACCTCGCCGGACGTCGGCCTTCAGAAAGCTCTCCACCGTCCAGACGCCCGTAGAAGCGACAACCATGACCACGAGCAGAGCGGCCAACGGCCGCAGCGCGAGATACGCGGCGCCGATGGACACGCGGATCGTGGGCGGAACGAGCCCAGGGATGAACCCCGGCGTCAGGACGGTACGCACGACGTAGTAGGTCCCGAGCAGCCCACCCAGCGCGCCCCACAGCGCCCCCAGGATCACCGCGACGAGCGCATTCGGTTCGCTCCCCCCGGGAACACCCCCGAGCGGACCCGCACCGAGCGCCGGAACCAGCATCAGCAGGCCGAACACGACACCGACACCGGCGCCGCTGAGCAGGCGCGCAGACGGAGTGAGACCCAGCGTGCGGCGGGCCTGCGTGGCGGCCGCACACGCACATGTTCCGATCGGGAACACGACGAACAGCGCCGGCCCGAGCCTGCCCACCCCGTCGCCGTAACCCGCCTGCAGGAAATTGACCATCTGGGCGAAGCCACCGCTGATCACCCCCCTGCCTTCGTCCACCGCTCCGATCAGCGTGTGATCGGGGAGCGCCAGGCCGAGCACGATGCCGATCGCGAACATGCCAGCGGCCGCGAGCGCGCCGGCTGCGAGCGCGAGCGTGACGGCCGGCGCACGCAACTGGACCGAGAGTTGGGAGGCGAGCTCAGCGGCGCCGGGCGCTGGAACCTGCACACGCCCCTGGGCCTGGCCGACGATCGTCGAGACCACCGACTTCCGCGAGGACGCCGCGCGCGCCAATCTCACTCCACAGTGTTCGCAGTAGTTGGAGTCGGCCGGGATCGGCTCACCGCAGGCGTGACAAAAGATGGTGTCAGCCATCGTCTCGCTCGCTCGAGACGACCAGCTGAGCACACGCGCTGCACAGCGCCTCGACTCCGCTGGCTGTCTGGCCACAGATTTCGCAGACCCCGTCGGTCGTGAACTCGGTCGCCGACGTCGCGGTGCGGGTACCTCCACCCTCTGCGGACCCCGCGTCGACCGGCACCCCGGGACGGCCTGCGACGTAGGAGAGCGTCACACTGTCCTCGTACGCCTCGACCTGCACGCCCGGCTTGCCGCCGGGAGGTACCTCACCGCTCGCCGCAGACGCCCCCTCGACCGCAAGACGGTGACCGCACATCCGGCAGAATTTTGCGGTGGCGTTGACGTGTTGCGCGCAGGCCGGGCACGAACTCATCCGAGATCGGACTCCGCGATCAGACCCCACTGCAATGCGCACTCCACGAGCCGCACACGCCTATGGGAGCTGGTCGGCTCGGCTATCTCGAAGCGCTGGCAGAGAACATCCAGATGCCCCTTCACAGCATCCAGGCTGAGACGCACCTCTCTGGCGATCGCGCCGTTGCTCGCGGGAGCCGCAACCGTTGTGCCACGCCTGTACGGTCGCGCCAGCGCGATCAGCACCGCTCGCTGGGCGTCCGTCAGCGCGTGCGTGTCGGCCAATGACGAACTCGACCTTGTCGGTATCGATCCCCCACTTCGTGACGGGCGGCGATACGTCATCTCCGTCGCGCCGAAGCGCATGTTGTCGCCATCGGCTAGACGTCGGCTCACGATCTTCTCACCGTTCACAAAGGTCCCATTGCGGGAGATGCCGTCGTCGAGCAGCGCCCAGTCGCCGGCGATCGGCTCGAGCGCAGCGTGCACCCTTGAAACCAGATCGTCGTCGAGCACCACGTTGCAGGAAGGACGACGGCCGATGGTCAAGCGCCCATCGGCGCCCAACACGAAGATGCGTTGAGCCCTCTCGTGGTCTCGCCACACGAGGAACGGAAAGCCTGCTGCCAGGGCGTCGCCAAGGCGCATCTCATCTTCCGCCAGGCTCGAATCCGGCATTCGCTGCGTGGCGGTAGGCGCGTCAACGCCCTCGGGACGGTGAAGTACGGAAGGACGCCTCGGCACGGCGGTGGATCCTAACGGACGCGCTGTTCGCGTAACTTGACGACTAGCTCCGTCCCGCGGAATGTGCGCGTGACACAACAGTTCGATTCGCCGGATCACTAGGCTGTGGTACCTCGTGGCCGCCATTGTGGCACTACATCTTCAGGACACCGTCGACCCGACGGCGATCGCCACACTGCTGCTCGCGGTTGTGACCGTCGCCCTGGCGTGGTCCGCTTGGCGCACACTGCAAATCTCCCAACTGGAGATCGGGGTGTTGCGAGAACAGGGTAGGGAGTTGCGGGCACAGGGCGTGCGCGCGCATCGTCCGGTGATCATCCCCATCTTCGATCACGGTCGTATGGACCTCGGCCCGCTCGGGACGACCGAGCGGATGCCAAAGCTCACCAACGGGACGACTCTCGTCGTCCCGACGGAAAATATCGGCGCGGGCCCTGCTCTCTATCTGCGCGCGACGGCGGAGTTGCGACCGCAGGCCCATACGCCGCGCGACGCGGCGGCGCGCAGCAGGCCAACCGAGTTGATCGGTGTTGCGAAGACCTCGCCTGCACTACTCGAGCTCACCGTGGAACACTGGCCGGCAGACGCCGACTTCGATCTGCACATCGAGTACGAGGACGTGGCCGAGGGGTCTTGGCAAACAGTGGGTACGTGGGACGCCGGGACAAGGCGATGGGCGCTGGTAGATGTCAAAGAAGTCGTGCGAGGCGACTCGCGGAGGCTCAGCACCGCGATCGCAGATGCCCAAAGACCCGCTGGACATACTTAATCCCGACCAGCTAGAGTCCATTCACCACAGTAGTTGTGCGTAATGGAACAAGCATCTGTAACTGTCCACGGGGTGCGGAATTGCTCAGAAGTCAAGCTCGGCAATAGTGCCGAGGGCAAGATTCGCAGCTCGGCTTTGATCCTCAGCCCCTTTACACCATGACACTCGCGAAGCACATTGGTGTAAGGAGGCTTGCTTATCCTCCGGCAGCGTCGATCCGCCGGCGGTGCAACACGACACTGGGCGCAGTCGCACTAGACAACGCCGGCGCCGAGAACATGACCGCTCCACGAGGAGGTTTCGAATGTATTGCATGAACTGCGGCCAGTCGCTTTCGGCGGACGCTCGCTCCTGCGAGAAGTGCGGCGTCGTGCAGCAGGATGAGGGAGGCCGTCATTTCGGGAACGCGTCCTCGGCGACGGCCCCGCACAGCGTGCGAGGATCGGCTTTTGGCGGCGTTCAGCTGTCAGGCTTGGAGTTCGACGCCAAGCGTCTGAGCCGCGGTGACATGCTCGCCGGCGGAGCTTCGCTGCTGCTCCTCCTCTCCCTGTTCCTGCCCTGGTTTCATGTGCAGACCGAATTCGCCGGTATCTCGGTACCGGTCCCCGGACTCACACGCAGCGGGCTCGGTGCGCACGGCTGGCTGTTCGTCGTCCTACTGAGCTCGCTTGCCGTGGTGGCCTACGTCGCAGCGAGAGCGTTCGCCGTGCAGCTGCCGATAGCCGCCGCTCACGGGAGGGTGCTCGGTCTCGGCACGGGCATCGGCCTGATCCTCACACTGCTCGGCTTCATCGACAAGCCCGCGGGCTTCGGCTTGTCACTGGGGGCGTTCATCGGGATGCTCGCTGCTCTCGGGGCAGTGGCCGGAGCGGGTCTCGTGCGCAGCGACGGCGAGCGCGTAGCAGTCTCGACCATGCCTCCTCCCACCATGCCTCCCCCCACCACGCCGCCCCCGACCATGCCGGCTCCGTCTGTGGCGCCCGGCGCACACGCCTGCGCCGCCTGCGGGCAGGACAACCCGGCCGGGATGCGCTTTTGCCGAGGCTGCGGAGACAGTCTGACGGGCGCCTCGCAAACGCCGTCCCCAAGCTAGCCGGCTCGCCGTTCAAAGCAGCGTTCACCGACAAGAGAGAAGGAGCAGATAGATGGCAGACAGGGCAACATGCGGTCAATGTTGTGCCACGATGGCCGCCGAGGATGCCTTCTGCGGTAGCTGTGGCTCTCCCGTATCCGCAGCAGCACCGACGGTGGTTCAGCCGGCCCCGCCGCGGACCCCGGCTCCAAGCCAGCCGGTCGCTCCAGGACCGGCGGCGAGCGTTCCGGCGCCCGGCTGGTACCCGTCTCCCGACGGAAGCGGCCAGCGCTACTGGGACGGAGGGCAGTGGACGGGTCAGTCGAGCGGCTCGAGCACGGTCACGGTCGAACAGTCCCGTCCCTACCGGGTGCTTCGCACGGCGCGAGGGCTCTCGCTCCTGTTCGCCTGGCTGACGCTCATCTTCGGCTCGATCGGGATCATCGTCGAGGTCGCGGGAGAGTCTGAAATCAACGTGGCGTCAGGGCTGTTCTTCCTGCTGCTGATCTTCCAGATCGTGTGGCTCGGCCTCACGTGTGTGCTGCTGTTCTCCTATCCGGTCCTCATCAAGCTCTCGCTCGACAACGAGCGGGCTATGCGCGGCGCCGTTGGCGGCGCGGCGTGATGACGGCCGCCGGCCGGAGGCATGGATGAGCACCCCTACGACGGGCTCAACCTGCCAGGAGTGCGGCGCGGGGCGTCCTGCAGACGCGAGGTTCTGCCGTCGTTGCGGCGCAGCGATCGCTGACAGCGGCGAAGCTCGCTCGACCGCTGCCGGCGCTTCGCCGCTCGGCGGATGCCCGAGCTGCCGAACGGCTAACCCGCCAGGCACTCGCTTCTGCAGGAACTGCGGTCAATCTCTGGCGACCGCGACCGTGGCCGCGCGCGACCCCGCTCCGGCGGCCGCTTCGCCTGCTGTGCGGGCAGCATCCGCCGCGGAGCCGCCCAGATCCGCAGACGCAGGGAGGAACCGGCGGGTGATCGCGGCAGCTGCGCTGGCGCTCATGCTGGCCGTGGCCGGGGGAGCCACCGCATATCTGACCAGCAACCACCACGGCGCCCACCCGGCCACGCGTGCGGCCCACCCGTCTGCGGCCCGCAACCCGACGGCTGCTCTGGCCGCCGCGACGTCGAGCGCCGCGCCTACTTCCGGAGGTCCCGCATTCTCGGCCAGCGCCGCGCGCCGCGACATCGTTGGCCTGCTCGACACCTATCAGAGCGCATACTCCGATCGAAGCACCGCAAGTCTGGCCCGCATCCTCTCGCCATCGGTGACGCGCCACGGACTGGCCGCCAGCGGTTGTGCCGTCTCGCACGGTCTGCAGGCCGTGCTCGGCGACTACCAGACTCAGTTCCAAGTCGGCACCGGCACCTACAGGCTGAACGGACTCTCCGAACAGACGATCGTTTTCGAGGGGACGACGGCGGCCCGCATCAGCGCGCGCTATCGAATCACCCCCGGCGGCAGCGGCTTCGTCAAATTCAAGTTCGGCGAAGCGGGCCGGGGATGGAAGATCAGCGAAATCTACGCTGCGTGCAGCTAGCGCTCGCCCGCGTCAGTCGCGAGCGTTATCGCGACAGCGGAGCGCCTATTTGACCGTGATCGTCCCGAACATCCCCGCGGCACGGTGCCCGGGGGCCTGGCAGAAGAACGTGTACGTGCCCGGTTTCAGGTTGACCGTGACGGTCGCGGTGCCCTTGGTCGTGAACGTGCTCGCGCCCAGAACCGCGCCGCTGCCGCTCGCGCCGCCGGAGCCCGATTCGATCGCGATGTTGTGCGAGACGCCGGAGGTGTTGCCCATCGCGATCGTGACCGAGCCGGGTTTCGCTTCAGCCTTGCTGGCAACGTAAGCGAGCTGACCGGAGGGGCTTGCGTCGATCTGGAGCTTGCCCGCCTTCTCCACGGCCGGCTTGCCCGCTCCGGGCGCTTCGACCGCGGTCGCGAGCAGCCCGTTGTCCTTGCCTGAGCGGTCGACCGCTTCCGAGACGTATGCCGCGATGTTCCGCAGCGTCTGGCCGCCGGTGATGTTTTTGGGCATCACGCCGCCGCGGTTGGGGTTGAGCACCTGGCCTTCGATCACGCCGCGCACCGAGCTGCGCTCGAGGCCTTCCGCGAGGCTCGACCGGAACGCTTCGTCGAGGTTCGGCCCCACGATGCCTTTCGTTTCGGCGCGCGCCAGCGTGTGGCAGGAGCCGCATTTGGCGACGAACGCCTGCTTGCCCGCGATCAGGTTGGCGTTGTCGGCGCCCTTGACAGAGCAGCCGGCCGCAGCCAGCGCGAGCGCGACGAGCAGGCCGCCGGATCCGGCGCGCAGCACGACGTCTAGCACGCCTCTGCGGGTCGCAGCGCTGGAGGTGTGGTGTGTGTGGAAGATGCTCATAAGCGGGCGGAACACTATCCGAACGGGCGGCTGCCTCGACGCCTGCCCGAGCGGCCGGATGCGCGCGCAACCCGTGCCATTCGCGCTCAGGTAAAGTGCCCGCCATGAGCACGAACCAGCGCTACCGCCTACGCAACCCCGCCACCGGCCGCGAGATCATCGCCGAGGCGACGCCCGGGGAGATCTACCTCGACCGCGACACCGGCAAGCCGATGGATGTCGTCGGGAAGGTGCTTCCCCTCGCGCCCTCCGCCTCGCGCCTTCCGTGGTCGGTCGAGAACCTCCGGTTCTGCCCCTGGTGCGACCAGATGGCGCAGAAGGACCTCAACGACTGCCCCACGTGCCAAAGGCGCATGGGCCCGCTGTGAGAGCCCGTTTCGCGGTGAGCGCGTGCGTCGCGCTCCTGGCAGGCGTCTCACTCGGAGCGTGCGGCTCCAGCAGCGTCTCCGACGCGGTGCCCAAGAGCACGCCGGAAATCATCCCACCGTCGGACACGAGCGCGGAAAAGGCCGCCGTTCAGACAACCTCCACGTCGACCACGTCGACCAAAACCTCGACCAGCGCCTCGAGCGAAAGCTCCACCGGCGAATCCTCCTCCGAAGGCGAAAGCTCGACCGGCGAATCGTCCTCCGGCTCGGGCGAAGCGACCCCCTCGGGCGGCGCCTCGGCGGAAAAAGAAAAAGCGCCCGCCAAAGAAGAATCCAAAAAAGAATCCTCCGCCGAATCGAGCCCCACCGGCGGCTCCAGCGCTCCCTAGCTCAGAGCTACGGAGTGGAGACGAGCGTCGCGCTGTAGGTCAGGCGCGCGGTCTGGTAGAGGCAGTAGTACTGCGTGGACGAGCCGACCGTCGTCTGCGTGGTCTGCGAGCTCGTGCTCGTGCACCCGCCCTTGGGCCTGCTCGCGCGCCAGGAGGTGTCGTTGCCGAAGCCGAGCGCCAGCGCGGGCGCCCACGAGGGCACCGTGAGGGCGACCACGTCGCCCTTCTTCACCGGGATCGTCGTTTCGAGCGCGAACTGCGCGGTCTTGCCGAAGTACGGTTCGAGTTTGACCATCGGGCTCTGCGCGATCAGCTTGTAGGTCAGTTTGGCGTTGCGGACCGCGCGGACGATCGAGATGCCCGCTTCGGAGGGACCGCCCTCGTTGGCGTTGAAGAACTTGACCTGGGTCGCGTTGGGCTTGCCCAGCGTGATCGTCCACGCCACGATCGTCCCGCTGCGCGGGGCGCTGAGGATGTTGCGCGAGGTGCCCACCTTGACCTGGAAGCCGGTCGTGCGGCTGACCGCAAGGCAGGGGCTCGCGGGGCAGCTGGGGGCTGTGACGGGGGTGGTCGCGCCGATCACGCCCACTTCGCTGAGTGTCGCCGGCGCGGTGGCCGGGAGGATGAGCGCGAGCGCGAGGATCGCGGGGATGGCAAGGTGTAGTCGTCTCATATGTGCCATTCAACACGCCGTGGCGCTCTTTGTAGCGGTTGAATAATTTCGCTACCGCCCGCCGAGTTCCTGCGCCGCGGCCGCGATCTCCTCCGAGTCGCCCGCCGACGGCACCCACGGCAGCCGCAGCGGATCGTCCTCGTAGCGCGGGATCACGTGCACGTGGAAGTGGAACACCGTCTGCCAAGCGCTCGCGCCGCACGAGTTGAGCAGGTTCACGCCGTCCGCCCCCAGGCGCTCCTCCATGCGCCCCGCGAGCCGTTGCGCCGCGATCGCCACGGCCTGCAGATCCTCCGGCTCGACGCTCAGAAGATCTGTCGCGTGCGCCCGCGGGATCACGAGCGCGTGTCCGCGCGTCGCCGGGGCGATGTCCATGAAAGCGATCGTGCGCTCGTCTTCGTCGACGATCGTCGACGGCAGCTCGCCGGCGACGATCTTGCAGAAGATGCACGCTGGGTCGGTCATCGGTGAGGGAAGCCTAGATGTTCTCGCTCAGCTTGCGCGCGTGGTCGAGCGCCTGCTCGCGCGTGAGCACCTCGCCCGCGTACTGCGCCTCGGCGAGAGCCTCCAGCAGCTCCCCCACCCGCGGGCCCGTCGCGATGCCGAGCTCCGCCGCCAGCTCGTCGCCGCGCAGCAGCGGCCGCGGCGGGCCATCCGCGTGCCAGCCCAGCCCCGCCTCGAGCAGCTGGCGCGCGACGAGCATGTGCTCCGCGATCGCCTCCTGTGCGCGGTCCCCGCGCGTCGCCAGACGGTCGGCGATCGACAGCAGCGTCACGTCGACCTCCACCGGCGCGCACCTGCGCATGTACGAGAACAGCGTGTGCTGCGACAGCGGCTGCGGCTCGTGGATCAGGAAGCCCGCGCGCAGGTGGTGGCGCACGAGCGCCGCCACGTGGGCGCGCAGGCGCTCGCTCGCGCGCAGACGCGTCAGCACCGTCCGCGCGAGCTGGGAGCCCAGCTCGTCGTGGCCGACGAACGTCACGCGCCCGTCGTGCTGGCGCACCTCGCGGGTGGGGGGCTTGGCGGCGTCGTGCAGCAGCGCTCCCCAGCGCAGCGCCTCGCCGCGCGTCATCTCATCCGCGAGCGGCTCCGCGAGCAGCTGCGTCACCTGCTCCCCGTGCTCGCCGATCGCCGTGTCCAAAGTCTCGGCGTGTGTGGCCGCGCCGGTCGTCGTCAGCTCGACCGTTCCCTGGAGCACCTCGAGCGTGTGCTCGTACACGTCGAGGTGATGGAAGCGGCTCTGCTCGACGCCGCGCAGCTCCTCCAGCTCCGGCAGGACCGCCGCCGTCGCTCCGATCGCGCCCATCGTCTCGATGCCCTGCCGGGCGTGCGGGGTCGCGAGGATCCGGCGCAGCTCGACGAACACGCGCTCGCTGGAAACCTCGTACAGCCCTCGCGCCTCCGCCGCGGCGCCGCGCAGCGCCTGCTCGTCCGGCTCCATGCCCAGCTCGACCGCCACGCGCACCAGGCGCAGCACGCGCAGCGGGTCATCCGCGAACGCGCCCGGGCCGGCCATCCGCAGCCGCTTCGCGCGCAGGTCCTCGACGCCGCCCAGCGGGTCGATCGGCTCTCCCCCGTCCAGCTCGCGGGCGATCGCGTTGACGGTGAAGTCGCGCAGCGCGAGGTCCGCCTCGATCGTCTCCCCGCGCAGCGGCTCCACGTCCACCTGCCACGAGCGGTCGCGCGCAACCACGCGCCAGGACCCGAACTCCTCCGACAGAGCGAAGCACGCGGCGCGCCCTCCTGCACGAGCGACCGCGCGCGCGGCCTGTGCGGGGTCGCCGTCGACCACGATGTCGACGTCCGCCGTGTCCCTCCCCAGCAGCTCGTCGCGAACCGTCCCTCCCACCACCCACGCGGGCGTGCCCGCGAGCGCCGTGCGAACCACGTCGAGGCCGGGGCTCATGTCGAGCGCGCGTCCACCCCGCCCGCGCTCACGGCGCCGCGCCCGCGTCGATCGGCTTACCGTCGCGGTGGTAGATGCGCGGCACGCGCGGCGTCAGCGCGCACGTGACCTCGTAGTTGATCGTGTCGAGGCGGCGGGCGACCTCCTCCGCGGTGATCCGCTCGTTGCCCTGGATGCCGATCAGGATCGCGCGCTCGCCGCGCAGGCTCTCCACTCCGTCCTCCGCGCCGAGGTCCACCGTGATCGAGTCCATGCTCACCGTGCCCACCAGCGGATGGCGATGCCCGCCGATCAGCACGTCCGCGTTGTTCGACAGCCCGCGCCGCCAGCCATCGCCGTAGCCGATCGGCAGCACCGCGATGCACGTGTCGTGCTCGGCCACGAACTGGCGCCCGTAGCCCGCGCTCTCCCCAACCGCGCACGGCTTGATCTCGGCCACGTAGGAGCTCAGCTCGAGCGCCGGCTCGAGCGCGCGCGCCGCGGGGTCCTTGCCGAACGGGTCCATGCCGTAGATCGCGATTCCGCAGCGGACCATGTCGAACTGCGCATCCTCATCGCGCAGCATCGCCGCGCTGTTGGCCGCGTGGACGATCAGGTCCGGCTGCGCCTCCTTGAGGCCTCGTGACCAGGCCGTGAACGCCGCCAGCTGACCCGCGAAGAACCCGTCGTCGCGCAGGTCGTCCGCGGTCGCGAAGTGCGTCATCACGCCCACCAAGCTCACGCCCAGAGCCTCGCGCGCGGCGCTCGCCACGCGCGTCGCCTCGACGGGGTCGCGCGTGCCGAGGCGACCCATGCCCGAGTCGAACTTCACGTGCACCCGCCCGCCGCCGGCCGCCGAGACCATGTCCAGATAGCTCTCGTTCCACACCACCACGTCGGCGTCCGCCGCGAGCGCCTGCCTCAACTCGGCCTCCGTCAGCGGGCCCATCACGAGCACCCGCACCTCGCGCAGCCCCGCCTCGCGCAGCTCCCGCGCCTCACGCGGGCTCGCCACCGCCAGCCACGTCGCACCGCCCGCGATCGCCGCTCGCGCGCTCTGCACCGCCCCGTGGCCGTAGCCGTCGGCCTTCACCACCGCGCACAACGCCGCATCGTCGTGCAGCGCTGTGCGCAGGCGCGCGCAGTTGCGCGCGATCGCCGCCACGTTCACCATCGCCTGCGCCCTCAGTGCAGCCAGCTGCTCATCCTGCGTCCCCACAGCGATCGGGTCAGCCATCGACTCCCCGCTCCTCTCCCTGCTCCCGGTATCCATCCACGCGTCCCGCCACGATCGCGTCGATCACGTCGCTCGCCACGACGCCCTCCGCCAATTCGACTCTTCGGGCCGCCTCCCTGCCTGCGCGGGCGTGCAGCCACACTCCCGCCGCGGCCGCCGTGAACGCGTCGAGGCCCTGCGCGAGCAGCGCCGCGACGATGCCCGTGAGCACGTCGCCCGTGCCGGCTGTCGCCAGGGCCGGGCTCGCGCCGCGGCTCACCGCCACCGTCCCGTCGGGCGCCGCCACCAGCGTGTCGTCGCCCTTCAGCACCACCACCGCCGCCGAGCGCTCCGCCGCCTCGCGCACGTGGCGCAACCGGTCGCGTTCGACCTCCTCGCCGCCGTCGAGCTCCAGCAGCCGCGCCAGCTCGCCCGCGTGGGGCGTCAGCACAGTAGCGGCGCTCCGGCCCGCGAGGTCCTCGAGCCGGCCGGCATGGGCGTTCAGCCCGTCCGCGTCGAGCACCAGCGGGACCTGAGCGTCGTTCGCGAGCGTGCGCGCGAACGCAACCGCGCCGTCGCTGCGCCCCAGCCCCGGCCCGAGCGCGAGTGCGCCGCCGCGCTCGATCAAGCGCAGCACCTGCGCCACGCCCTCGGATGTAAGCGCGCCGTCCTCGTCGGGTAGACCGACGGTCATCAGCTCCGGCGTGCCGCTCGACGCGAGGATCGTCTGCAGCGACGCGGGCACGCACGCGGTCACGTAGCCAGCGCCGGCGCGCATGCTCGCGCGCGCCGTCATCGTCGGCGCGCCCGTCAGCCCGCGCGAGCCTCCCGCCACCAGCACGTGCCCCGAGGTGAACTTCGTCGAGGACGCGCCCCTGCGCGGAAGCAAAGCCAAAACCGACGCCTCGATCAATCCAATCCTCGCCTCGCCAGGAGCGCCGCGCGGGATGCCGATGTCGACCGTCTCGACCTCCCCAGCGTGCGCCTTGCCAGGGCGGATCCACAGTCCCGGCTTGGCCGCGTGGAACGTCACCGTCCGGTCGGCCCACACCGCCCTGCCTGCGACCACGCCCGTGGACGCGTCCACGCCGCTCGGCACGTCCACCGCGATCACCTGAGCGCTCGAGGAGTTGATCGCGTCGATCGCGTCGGCGACCGCGCCGCGCGGCTCGCCCTCGAACCCCGTGCCCAGGAGCGCGTCCACGACCACCCCGCAGCTCTCGAGCGGCCCGTCCAGCTGCGCGGGCGGCGCACCCGAGAGCCGTTCGAGGTTCGTCAGCGCGTCGCCCTTGAACTCGCCCGATGGCGCGGTGCAGATCACGCTCACCGCCCGTCCCGCGTCGCGCAGCAGCCGCGCCACCACGAGGCCGTCGCCGCCGTTGTTGCCCTTGCCGCACACAACCGTCACCGGGCCATCCGGGGCTGCGCTCTCCACCGCCCGTGCCACCGCCGCCCCGGCGCGCTCCATCAGGTCGAGCCCCGGCACGCCGCGCTCGTCGATCGCCCAGCGGTCCACAGCGCGCATCGACTCCGCAGGCAGCAACGGCGTCAGCCAAGGGGGCAGCGCGTTCACGATGAAGCGATGCTAGATGGTTGCTCCGTCGGTGGCACTCGCTGTCTCCAGCGCCATCCGAAAGGGCTCCCGATTACTCGACCGTGACCGTCTTCGCGAGGTTGCGGGGCTGGTCCACGTTCAGGCCGCGGCGCCGGGCGATGTCATACGCGAGCACCTGCAGCGGGATCACCGCGAGCATCGGCTGCAGCATCCAGTCGACCGCCGGCACCGTCAGCACCGCGTCCGCGTGCTGGGCGACGCGCTCGTCGCCCTCGGTGGTGACCGCGATCACGTGCGCCCCGCGGGCCTGCACCTCCTGCATGTTCGACGCGACCTTCTCCAGCACCGGCGAGTCGGTGGCCACGCACACCACGGGGGTTGAGTCGTCCAACAGCGCGATCGGGCCGTGCTTCATCTCGCCGGCCGCATATGCGTCGGTGGCTATGTAGGAGATCTCCTTCAACTTCAACGCGCCCTCCAGGGCGGCGGGCAGGCCTATGTGGCGGCCTATATATAGAAAGAAATCGCTGCCCCAGTAGCGCTCCGCGACCGGCTTCACCTGCGCCTCCACGCCACTCAGCACGTGCTCGATCGAGTGCGGCAACCGCTTGACCTCGCCCACCAGCTCGGTCAGCCGCTCGGGCGCGAGCGTGCCGCGCAGCTCCGCTAGGCGCAGGCCGAGCAGGTACATCACCGCGACCTGGCACAGGAACGTCTTCGTCGCCGCGACCCCCACCTCGAGGCCCGCGCGGGTGAACAGCACGCCGTCGGAGTCGCGTGTCGCCTGCGACCCCATCACGTTCGTCACAGCTAACACCCTCGCGCCGCGTTCGCGCGCCAGGCGCATCGCCGCGAGCGTGTCCGCCGTCTCGCCCGACTGCGTGATCCCAATCACCAGGTCACCGGAGCCGACCACGGGGTTGCGGTAGCGGTACTCGGACGCGACGTCCATCTCCACCGGTATGCGCGCCCACTCTTCGATCGCGTAGCGGCCGATCATGCCCGCGTGGTAGGAGGTGCCGCACGCGACGATCACGATCCGCTGCACGTCCCGCAGGAGCGCCTCGTCGAGCGCGCCGTCCTCCCGCAGGTCCACGCCGTCGCCGCGCGCCGTGCGGTCTGACACCGCGTCCGCCACCGCGTCGGCCTGTTCGTGGATCTCCTTCAGCATGAACGTCTCGTAGCCGCCCTTCTCGGCGGTCTCCTCGTCCCAGTCGACCGTGTGCTCCGGCCGCTCCACCGGCTCGCCCGCGGCCGTCGTGATCGTCACGCCCGCGGGCGTCAGCACCACGATCTCGCCGTTTTCGACGTACTGCACGCGCCGGGTCTGCGCGAGGAAGCCGGGCACCGCTGAAGCGATGAACTGCTCGCCGTCGCCGCGACCCACGATCAGCGGGCACTCCTTGCGCGCGCCCACCAGCACCTCCGGCTCGTCCGCGCTCATCGCCACGAATGCGTAGTGGCCCTCCAGCTGCGCGTACGCCGCGCGCACCGCGTCCGCCAGGTCGCCGTCGTAGAGGGTCGCGATCAGGTGCGCGATCACCTCCGCGTCGGTCTCTGAGGTGAACGTGCTGCCCTGCTCCAGCAGTCGCTCCTTCAGCGCCATGTAGTTCTCCACGATCCCGTTCACCACCACGTGCACGCGGTTGCCCGTGTCGTAGTGCGGATGGGCGTTCTCCTCAGTCACGCGCCCGTGGGTCGCCCAGCGCGTGTGGCCGATGCCAGTCGTCGCGACGCGCTCCGCCACCGCCACACCGCCGCCGTTGGACGCGGCTGCCCGGTCGGCGCTGTCGAGCTTGGCCTGCAGCGCGGAGAGGTTGCCCACCGCGCGCACCGCGTCGATGTGATCCTCGGCTATGACCGAGATGCCGGCGGAGTCATAGCCGCGGTACTCGAGCTTGGTCAACCCCGCGAGCAGCAGCTCCCGCACAGGACGCGAACCGACGTAGCCGACGATGCCGCACACCTGTTCGAAGATACCAGCGGCACCCCACGGCTCCGCTTGGGCTGGACGGAAGGCCGAGCCTCAGGCGAGCTCGCGCTCGACGACCCCGACCAAGCGCATGCACACGTCCTGCGCCTCCTGCTCGGTGGGCGCCTCCACCATCACGCGCACCAGCGGCTCGGTGCCGCTGGGGCGCACGAGCACGCGTCCGCGGCCGCTGAGCTCGCGCTCGGCGTCGTCCACCGCTGCGTCGAGGCCGCCCGCGTGCTTGATCGCGTCGCGGTCGCGCACGCGCACGTTCACCAGCCGTTGCGGGAGCTTCGTCATAGCGTCGCGCTCGCTCAGCCTGCGCCCGCCGAGCGCCTCGAGCGTCAGCAGCGCGCTCGCGATGCCGTCGCCGGTGCGGTTGAAGCCCATCTCGATGATGTGCCCCGACTGCTCGCCTCCGAGCATCCAGCCGCGTGCGCGCAGCTCCTCGAGCACGTAGCGGTCGCCCACGTTCGCGGTCGCCACCTCCACGCCCTCGCGTTTCATCGCCGCGTGAAAGCCGTAGTTGGTCATCACCGTCACCGCCACCCCGTTGCCCGCGAGGCGCCCGCTGTCGCGCAGGTGAAGCGTCGCGAGCGCCATCAGCTCGTCGCCGTCGACCACCTCGCCGCGGTCGTCCACCGCGAGCACGCGGTCGCCGTCGCCGTCGAACGCGAAGCCGATCGAGTGCCCACCCGCCACGACCTGCTCGGCGAGGCTCTCGATGTGCGTGGAGCCGCAGCCGGCGTTGATGTTGCGCCCGTCGGGCTCGTCCGCGATCGCCGTCACCTTCGCGCCGAGGCGCCTGAAGATCTCCGGCGCGACCTGGAACGTCGCGCCGTTGGCGCAGTCCAGCAGCACGTCCACCCCGTGGAGGTCGAGGCCCGCGAAGCGTGTGTGCAGCTCGCGCAGGTAGTCCTCGGGCGCTCCGCGCAGCTCGCGCACGTGCCCGATCTTCGACGCCGTGTCCGGCCGGGCGGGGCTCTCCAGCTCCCGCTCGATCGCGAGCTCCGTCTCGTCGGTGAGCTTGTAGCCGTCGCCGCCGAAGAACTTGATTCCGTTGTCCTCGTAGGGGTTGTGCGACGCGGACAGCACCACCGCGAGGTCGAAGCCGTAGCGGCCGATCAGCAGCGGCGCGGCGGGCGTGGGCAGCACGCCTCCGAGCAGCGCGTCGCCGCCCGCCGCGCTCACGCCCGCCGCGAGCGCGGCCTGCAGCATCTCTCCCGACTGGCGCGTGTCGCGCACGATCAGCACGCGCGCGTGCTCCACGCCGGTCTGGTGCGTCGCCGCACGGCCGAGGCCCAGCGCGAGCTCGGCCGACAGGAACTCACCGGCGACGCCTCGAACGCCGTCGGTCCCGAACAACTTGCGGGTCATGCTGGCCCCCTTCTCAGCTAGCTAGGAACTAGCGCTTCGAGAACTGCGGCTTCTTGCGCGCCTTCTTCAGACCGGCCTTCTTGCGCTCCTTGGCGCGCGAGTCGCGCGTCAGGAAGCCGCGGCGCTTGAGCTCGCCACGCAGGTTCGGGTCTGCCTCCAGCAGCGCACGCGACACGCCGTGGCGCAGCGCGCCGGCCTGTGCGGAGATGCCGCCGCCGTGGAGTCGCGCGACGACGTCCATCTTCTCCTGGAAGCCGACCGTCTCGAGCGGCTGACGGATGTTGCGCTGGAGGGTGATGCGCGGGAAGTGCTGCTCCAGCGTGCGCCCGTTGATCGTGTAGGTGCCGGTGCCGGGGCGCAGCGTCACGCGGGCGATCGCCGTCTTGCGCTTGCCCGTCGCGCGGTAGCGCGCGCCGGAGGCGAGGTCGATCGCGGCGGTTGAGATCGGTTCGGAGAGCGGTTCGTCCTGCTCCTCCTCGGCGTCCGAGTCCGTGTCCTCCGACTCCTCGCCGATCGCGTAGGGGTCGATGTACTCGTCGGCGCTGCTGCTGCTGCTGCGGCCGAGGGGGTCGACGCCCTCGGGGACGATGTCCACTTCGAGATGGGCTCCGGGCACCGCGGGCTTCTCGCGCGGAGCGGGCTCCTCTTCCTCGTCCTCCTCCACCGCGGCCTCGACCGCGACCTTGTCTTCGGCCTCCTCGAGCGCCTCCAGCGGTGCGTCCTCGATCGAGCCCGCGATCTCCTCGGCGTCGGCTGTGGGGACCGCGTGGCCCTCGCCTGCCGGCTGGTGCTCGGCGCTCGTCTCGGCTGGCTGCTCCGCGCTTGCCTCGGCGGCGGGCTGCTCCTCGGGGGTCTCCCCCGCTGCGGTTGTCTCGTCGTCTGCCATCAGGCCTCTATCTCAAGGGGTTGGGGGTTCTGAGCGACATGCGGGTGCTCTGGCCCGGCGTAGATCTTCAGCTTGGTGATCTGCTTGCGCGCGAGGCGATTGCGGGGCATCATGCCTTTGACCGCGAGGCGGATGATCTCCTCGGGGCGTCGGGCGAGCATCTCCTCGAACGTGCGCGAGCGCAGGCCGCCCGGGTAGCCGGAGTGGCGGTAGTAGCGCTTGTCGGCGCGCTTGTTGCCGCTGACGTGGATCTTCTCCGCGTTTACGACCACGACGAAGTCGCCGGTGTCGATGTGCGGCGTGTACTCGGGCTTGCGCTTGCCGCGCAGCACGTCCGCGATCTGTGTCGCGAGGCGTCCGAGCGTCTTGCCGTTCGCGTCGACGATGAGCCAGTTGCGCTCACGGTCGGTCGGCTTCGCGACGTATGTCTTCTGGGAGGGGGCCATAACGTGAAAAAGGCCACGCGAGAGCGCGCGGCGCTGGATGCATCATAGGCGAAGTTGCGTTCGCTCGCGGACTACTCCCACTCGATCGTGCCGGGCGGCTTCGACGTGATGTCGAGAACCACCCGGTTGACCTCGCGCAGCTCGTTGATCATGCGCGAGGCGATCGTCTCGAGCAGGTCGTACGGGAGTCTCGCCCAGTCGGCTGTCATGGCGTCGTCGCTGGTGACCGCGCGCACGACGACCACGTAGCCGTACGTGCGCTCGTCGCCCTGCACGCCGACGGTGCGCACGTCGGGGAGCACGCAGAAGGACTGCCACAGCTCGCGGTAGAGCCCCGCCTTGCGGATCTCCTCCTGGAGGATGTGGTCGGCCTCGCGCAGCACGTCGAGGCGCTCCTTGGTCGCTTCGCCGCCGACGACGCGGATCGCGAGGCCCGGCCCGGGGAAGGGCTGGCGCCAGACGAGCCGTTCGGGCAGACCCAGCTCGGCCCCGACGGCGCGCACCTCGTCCTTGAACAGGGCGCGAAGCGGCTCGACGAGCTCGAACTGGAGGTCGTCGGGCAGGCCGCCGACGTTGTGGTGGGACTTGATCGTCGCCGCGCCGGTGCCGCCGCCGGACTCGATCACGTCGGAGTAGAGCGTGCCCTGGACGAGGAACGCGGCGCTGTCCCCGCCGTCGGCGCCGACGAGCTTCTCGGCCTCCTCCTCGAACACGCGGATGAACTCCGCGCCGATCGCTTTGCGCTTCGCCTCGGGCTCGGTGACGCCCTTGAGCTTGTCGAGGAAGCGCGTCTCGGCGTCGACCGCGACGAGCGGCACCTTGAACGTGTCGCGGAAGGTCTTGACGACCTGTTCTCCCTCGTCCTTGCGCATCAGGCCGTGGTCGACGAACACGCACGTGAGCTGCTCTCCGACGGCGCGGTGCACGAGCAGCGCGGCCACCGAGGAGTCGACGCCGCCGGAGAGCCCGCAGATGACGTTGCCGTCCCCCACCTGTTCGCGGATGCGGCGGATCTGTTCCTCGACGATCGACGCCGCCGACCACGTCGGCTCGCAGCCGCACACCTCGGTGAGGAAGCGCGTGAGGATCTCCTGCCCGTAGGGGGTGTGGACGACCTCGGGGTGGAACTGAATGCCGTAGATCGAGCGCTCGGTGTCCTCCACCGCGGCGACGGGCGAGCTGGTGGAGGAGGCGAGCGCGGTGAAGCCGGGGGGCGCCTCGTAGACGGTGTCGCGGTGGGACATCCAGCAGGTCTGCTCGCGCGGCATGCCCTTGAGCAGCGTGCCCGTGTCGGACACGTGCAGGTCGGAGCGCCCGAACTCCCCCACCTCCGCCTGCTCGACGCGCCCGCCGAGCGAGTGGACGAGCAGCTGCATGCCGTAGCAGATGCCCATCACCGGGACGCCCAGCTCGAGCAGGCCGAGATCGAGCGGCGGCGCGCCGTCGGCGTACACCGATGCGGGGCCGCCGGAGAGGATGATCCCGCGCGGTTTGCGCCGAGCGACCTCCTCCAGCGGGACGTGGTGCGGCAGCAGCTCGCTGAACACGCCGCAGTCGCGGACCCTGCGGGCGATCAGCTGCGAGTACTGACCGCCGTAGTCGAGGACGATTATCTCTTCGGTTGCCGCGGGCGCGATGCTCGGTGGCTCGGCGACCGCCTCAGACGCCGTGACAGCCGAACTAGTCATTGACGAGCTGTGCGACCTTCCCGTTCGTGGCGCCCATGCCGACGCCCTGGTCGCGCTGCAGCGCCTTGCCCTCGGTCTGCAGGGCGGGCGCGACGACTACCTCGGCGCGGTTGAACTCGGCGAGGTCCTTGTGTCCGCAGGTGGCCATCGAGGTGCGCAGGCCGCCGAACAGGTTGAACGTGCCGTCGTTCTCGCGCGCGGGACCGGTGAGGATCTCCTCGAGCGTGCCGTTCTGCGTGGTCGCGACGCGTGCGCCGCGCGGGAGCGTGGGATGGAACGTGGCCATGCCCCAGTGGAAGCCCCGTCCGGGGGCCTCGTAGGCGCGCGCGAGCGGGGAGCCGATCATCACTGCGTCGGCGCCGAGCGCGATCGCCTTGGAGACGTCGCCGCCGTTGCGCATGCCGCCGTCGGCGATCACCTGGCTGTACTCGCCGGTCTCGAGCATGTGCGTCGAGCGGGCGTGGGCCACGTCGGCGATCGCTGTCGCCTGCGGCACTCCGATCCCGAGCACTCCGCGCGTGGTGCACGCCGCGCCGGGGCCGACCCCGACGAGCACGCCGGCGGCGCCGGTGCGCATCAGGTGCAGACCCGTGTGGTAGGACGCGCAGCCGCCGACGACGACGGGCACGTCGAGCGACGGGATGAACTCCTTCAGGTTGAGCGGCTCGGAGACGGTCGAGACGTGTTCGCCGGAGACGACGGTGCCCTGGATGACGAGCACGTCGAGGCCCGCCTCCAGCGCGATCTCGTGATAGGCGAGCACGCGCTGCGGCGTGAGCGACGCGGCGACGACGACCTTCTGTTCCTTGATCTCGCGGATGCGCTGGGCGATCAGCTCGGGCTTGACGGGCTCGGCGTAGATCTCCTGCATCTCGCGCGTGGCGAGGTCCTTGGGCAGGTGGGAGATGCGCTCGAGCTGCTCCTCGGCGTCCTCGTAGCGGGTGAAGATCCCCTCGAGGTTGAGCACCGCGAGGCCGCCCAGCCGCCCGACGATGCCGGCGGTCTCGGGGGATACGACGCCGTCCATCGCGGAGGCGAGCATCGGCAGGTCGAACTGGTAGGGCCCGAGCTTCCAGGAGATGTCGATGTCGTCGGGGTCGCGCGTGCGCCGGGAAGGAACTATCGCGATGTCGTCGAACCCGTATGCACGGCGAGCTTTCTTGCCGCGGCCGATTTCTATCTCCATTGCCGGATCCTCTCAGTTGCCGCGGACGAGAAAACCCCGCGCGAAGCGGGGCCAAAAGAGGGTTGGCGGGGCGCCTGAAGAGCCTTGTAGGTGACCGCTGCCAAGTGAAGACGAGCATAGCAATCGTCACACCGGCCCTATTGCCCTTGGATATGCTCGATCGCTATGGGCGACGCCGCGAGCACGCGCTATCAACCGCATGAGATCGAGGCCCGCCGCCAGGCCGCGTGGCGCGAGCGCGACGCGTTCAGGACGCCGCCGCTGAGCGAGGAGCAGCCGCACCTCTACATCAAGCCCTCGGCGCCGTTCACGTCGGGCAACGTGCACATCGGGCACGTGCGCAGCTACTCGATCGGAGACGCGTACGCGCGTTTTCGCCGCGCGCGCGGCGAGGCGGTGCTGTTCGCGTTCGGCTTCGACGCGTTCGGCCTGCCGGCGGAGCTCGGCGCGATCGCCGGCGGGGAGTCCCCCAGCGAGTGGGTCAACCGCTGCGCGGAGCACATGACGGGACAGCTGGACAGGCTGGGCTTCTCGTTCGACTGGGAGCGCTCGTTCCTGAGCTCCGACGCGAACATGTACCGCTGGTCGCAGTGGCTGTTCCTGGTGCTGCTGGAGGCGGGCCTGATCTACCACGGCAGCGGCAACGTCGACTGGTGCGACAACTGCGAAACGACTTTGGCGTCGATCCAGGTCGAGGCGGGCGGCACGTGCTGGCGCTGTCATGGACCGGTCAGGTTGATCGAGCTGCCGCAGTGGTATCTGCGCATTAGCGCCTATCTGCAGGAGAACGATGCTCGTTTGCAAGAGCGCGCGGACAGCGGGATCTGGGACGAGGTGTCGCTGGCGTCCCAGCAGATCGTGTTGGGACGGGTCGACGGCGTGGAGGTGGAGATGCGCGCCACCGACTCCACGGGCGACGTGCTGACGGTGTTCACGCCCTACGGCGACGCGGTGTCGGAGGCGCGCTTCGTGCTGCTCTCCGCGCGCCATCCCGACGTCGAGAGCTGGGCATCGGACCCGGCGGTGCTCGAGCAGCTGGAGCAGCTGCGCGCGGGCGGCTGGGAGCGCAGCGCGCGCGAGGCGGAGACGATCCCGGTGATCGACACCGGGCGTACGGTCGCGGGTCCGGACGGCGTGGCGCTGCCGGTGCTGGTCTCGCCTGTAGTGGACTCGCGCTTCGGGCCGACGGCGGTGCTGGGCGTGCCCTCGCGCGACCGTACCGACGAGGTGCTCGCGGGGCGGCTGGGGATCGAGGTGCCGGAGGACGAGGCTGACGAGGCTGCGCGGGGCGCCGGAGCGAGCGATGGCGTCGGCCCCTCCCCCACGGCCCAAGCCGCGGTGCGCTACCGCGCGTTCGACTTTGTGGTCTCGCGCCAGCGCTCGTGGGGCACGCCGATCCCGATCGTGTACTGCGACTCGTGCGGCACGGTGCCGGTGCCGCGCGATCAGCTGCCGGTGCTGCTGCCGCTGGACATCCACCCGACGGGGACTGGCAACCCGCTGGCGGAGATGGAGGAGTTCGTGAACACGACGTGCCCGACGTGCGGCGGGCCGGCGCGACGTGAGACGGACACGCTGGACTGCCACTTCGACGCGCTGTGGCTGTGGGTTCCCGCGTGCGTTCCGCCCGAGAATCGCGAGGACACGTTGGAGGAGATATTCGCGCTGGCGGACCTGCGCCACTGGCTGCCGTCGGAGCGCCTGGTGGCGGGCTCGGACAGCGGCAACTTCGTGTTCGACCAGCGGACGGTGACGAAGGCGCTGCGCGACATCGGCCCGCTGTCGTTCCTCGAGGATGGCGAGCCGTTCGCGGGTTGCCTGTTCCACGAGATGGTGATCAGCGAGGGGCGCAAGATGAGCAAGCACCTCGGCAACGTGGTCGACCCGGACGAGCTGATCGCGCGCTACGGCGCGGACACGGTGCGTCTGGCCGTTCTCTACGCCGCGCGCCCCCAGCGGTCGTTGAACTGGAGCGACTCGGCGGTGCTGCGCTGCCACAGGTTCCTGACGCAGGTGTGGGAGTACTCGCACGCGCGGATCGCGCGCGCCGCCGCCGTGGACCCCGAGGTCGCCGCGGCGGATACGGCCGTGGGCGAGGACGGCGAGCCGGTGAGAGACAACACGGAGCACTTCAGGGCGCAGCTGTCGAAGTGGTGCGCGAACGGCGTGGAGAAGATCACCGAGGACATGGAGGCGCTGGAGATGCACAGCGCGGTGCGCAACGTGATGCGCCTGTTCGACCGCATCAAGGACTTCGAGAAGCGAGTGCTCGCAAGACAGGACGAGCTGAGCCGCGCGAACCTCGACGCGCTGCTCGACGCGCTCGGCGTGCTCGCCCAAACCCTCGGCCCGTTCGCCCCGCACATGGCCGAGGAGCTGTGGATGACACTGGGAAACACGGAGCACAACACACAGACGCCGTGGCCAGGCGTATCGTCTCAGGTACTCGCATGAGTCTTCAGACCGCAAAGAGCCCCTCGAAGCAGCGGACGCGCTCGTGCGCGACCGGCCTGGCGTGCCACCGCTGCGACAACCACTACGCCCTCGAGGACACGGTGTTCTCGTGCCCGGACTGCGGCAAGGGCCTCGACGTGGTCTACGACTACGAGCTGGCGGCGAGCCACTTCAGGGACTTCCCAAGCTCGGAACGCCCGCAGAACATCTGGCACTTCGAGGAGCTGCTGCCGATCGTGGACGCGGCGGCACAGGCGCGCGTGGGTCAGTTCTCCGGCTACACGCCGCTGATCCGCGCGGATCGGCTGGGCGCGGAGCTTGGGCTGAACAACCTGTACCTGAAGGACGACTCGAGCAACCGCCCGAGCCTCTCCTACAAGGACCGCGTGGTGTCGATGTCGATTGCGCGCCTGTTGGAGCGCGGCAAGACGGAGATCGGCTGCGTGTCGACCGGCAACGTGGGCACCGCGGTGGCGTCGCTCGCGGCGAAGGCGGGCGTGGACGCGTACGTGTTCTACCCCAACGCGCTGGAGGACATGAAGGCGCGGGCGTGCATGGCGCTCGGCGCGAAGGTGTGCCAGGTGGAGGGCAACTACGACGAAGCGAACCGCCGCTGCCGCGAAATCGCGGAAGCGACGGGCATGGACTTCGCGAACATCACGCTGCGCCCGTTCTACGCGGAGGGCGCGAAGACAGCGGCGTTCGAGATCGTGGAGCAGCTCGGCTGGAACTCGCCAGACCACATCATCACGGCGGCCGCCGGCGGCACGCTTTCGTCGCGCCTACACAAGGGCCTCGACGAGCTGCAGCTGCTGGGCCTGTCGGAGACGGACGGCACGCGCATCCACATCGCCCAGCCGAGCGGCTGCAACCCGATCGCGACGGCGATCCTGGCCGAGGAGGCGGAGGTCCACCCGGTGACGCCGGAGACGGCGGCGCACTCGCTGGCGATCGGCGCCCCCGGCGACGGCTACTTGGTGATCGACGCGGTGCGCAAACGCGGCGGCACGGGCGGGTTCGCGAGCGACCCGGAGATCTTCGCGGGCATCGACCTGCTGGCGGCGACCGAGGGTCTGTTGACGGAGCCCGCGGGCGGCACGACGATCGCGGTGCTTGAGAAGCTCGCGGCGGTCGGTCGCTTCGCCCCCGACGACACGGTGGTGGCGATCATCACGGGCAACGGGCTGAAGACGCTGTACGACCACCCGCAGAAGCCGTGGCCGGCGAAGGTGGACTGCGAGCTGGACGCGATGATGGCGGCGCTCGAGGAGCTCAAGAGCGGCGGCTCGCTGATCGACAGCGCTCGCGAGCAACTGCACCCGTAGGGAACGGCCGGAGGCTCGAGCTGCAGGGGGCACGGCAATCGTGGCGGGCGGTCGGGGCGTATGCGCTCGCGGCGGCCGCGAGCCAGATGCTGTGGCTGACGTTCGCTCCGATCACGACCGCGAGCGCGCACCACTTCCACGTCTCCGAAGCGACCGTGGGGTGGCTGTCGGAGGTGTTCCCGCTGGTGTACGTGCTGCTGGCGATCCCCGCGGGGATGGCGCTCGACCGCTGGTTCCGTCCGGCGTTGATCGCGGGCGCGACGCTGACGGCGCTCGGCGGGCTGGTGCGCCTCGGTGGGGATGGGTTCGGCGTGGCGTTGGCGGGCCAGGTGCTCGTGGCGGTGGGCCAGCCATTCGTGCTGAACGCGATCACGAAGCTCGCGGGCGAGTACCTGCCGGCGGAGAAACGCCCGGAGGGGATCTCCTACGGCTCGGCGGGCATCTTCGGCGGGATGCTCCTCGGGCTCGGGCTGGGTCCCGTGTTGGGCAGCTCCGGCAACCTGCACACGCTGCTGTTGGTCAACGCCGTCTTCGCGAGCGTGGCGCTGGTGGCGCTCGCCGCGGCTCTGCGCGCGCCTGGGATCGGCGGCGAGCACGAGGACACGCTGGAGCCGAGCGGCCTGCGTGCGGTGTGGAACGACCGCCTGATCCGCAACGTCGCGGGCGTGTCGTTCCTCGGCTTCGGCGTGTTCGTGGCGGTGACGACGTGGCTTCAGGCGCTGCTCAGCCACTCGGGCGTGTCCTCCGACACCGCCGGCGGGCTGCTCGTGGGCATGGTCGTGGTGGGGATCGTAGGCTCGGCGGTGGTGCCGGCGGCGGTCGCGAGACGCGGACAGACCTTTGGGCTGATGCGCGTCTCGGCGCTCGGCGCGTCGTTCGCGTGCCTGATGCTCGCGACCCTGGACTGGCTCCCCGGCTTCGCGGTGGCGGTGGCGCTGATCGGCTTCCTGCTGATCACGAGCCTGCCGGTGATGCTCGAGCTGACCGAGCGGCGGGCGGGCGTGAACGGCGGCAGCGCGACGGCGCTGATGTGGATGGCCGGCCAGGGCGGCGGCATCGTGATCGCGGTGATCGTGCAGGTGGTGGTCCACCACCCCACCGTCGCGTTCGTGCTGATGGCGGTGGCCGCGGCGGGCGCGCTGCCTTTGATCGACGCGGCGTCGCGGGTTGCGGAGGCTGAGGATCTGGGCTTGGCGCAGGCCGATGAGGCGATCACGCTACGCGTCGGCGCCTAGCGACGCGCAACAGAAGAGAGCGCGAGTGCCGTCGGCATTTGCGGTTTTTACACCGCGGCCGGTTTGGCGGTCGTTCCTCAACGGAACACTCACGCTCTCTGGGGCGATCATGATCGACCTGGCTGCCGAGGTCATCGCGGCAAACTACCCGCACGCGATGAGGGTTCGGCCGCAGCAGTGGCGTCAACGCAGCGGCCAAGGCCTGACGCCGGATCGACCGCTGTGCATCACCCTTCCAGCCCTGATGCTGGCACCAGGCGCGCGGTGAGGTCGCAGCGGCGGCTGGAGCGCTGGGTGCACGGGGCAGCGACGCCGATCGCCAGGCGAGTGGTGAACGCCTTCTCTACATCGGGCCGGAAACCCAAGAACACCGTGGCGCATCGTCAGTCCTCGCAGATGTCGGCGGTCTGGGCAGCGGTGATGCGGACGATCTCGCGCGGATCGAGCAGCACCGAGTGGCGGTGGTCGCCGGCTGGGCAGAGGATCTGCTCGTGCCCCGTGAGCGCGCTGTCGATCACCTCGGCCGCTGGGACCATCGGGCCGAAGGGCGGGACGGCGCCGACTTCCAGCAGCGGGAAGTCCCGGGCGATCTCGTCCTCGCTCGCGAGCCGCAGCTGTCGCGTGGCGCCGAGCAGATCGCGGAGCTTGTGCAGATCGAGGCGGTCGGAGGCGGGTATCGCGGCGATCACGTAGATGTCGCCGTCGTGCAGCACGATCGTCTTCGCGACCCGGCCGGGCGGAAGATGCGCGGCGCGCGCCTCAGCAGCTGCGCTCGTCGTCCGTGCGTGCTCGACGAGCTCATACGACGTACCCGTACCCTGCAGAAACCCGGTGATCGCGTCGACGCGAGTGGTCTCGACCGCGCCCGACGCTCCGTCATTCAGCATCGTTCTCCCCTCCCTCGAAATTGGTCCTGTGCATCGTGCTTGAGACGCTACGCCTGTGGGGATGCGGCGTTATACGGGGAAACCACGGGAGTGGGTCGCGGGACTATACGCCTGGCAAATAGATCAACATCGGCGTTCACTACGGTCATTGCCGTGGGTTTCTACCCCACCTGTCAGGCGTGTCGGGAATAGAAAAACCCCGCCGTAGCGGGGCTTTTCCTTAGCGGGTCGATAAGCCGGAGGTTTGGGACTCGGTTAGGACGCGCCGCCGACCTGCTTCAGGAGGACGGCCGGTATGCCGATTGGCTGGATAGCCTCCACAGAAGGCGTTACGCTCTGATTGACGATGACTTTGCGGATAGAACATGTTGACGTTCAGGTGCTTCTCGATGAAGAGGAGAGGGATCGCCGCGCCGATGAGGTGGCGCTGCGATCTGGACGTAAGACGCACGAGCAGCTCAAGCGCGAAAACGAGGTCTTTGCGCTTCCGCCGAGTCGCATTCGGATCAACCTCGACTCAGCGCACTCTCTTTCCTGAGCGACGATTCCAGAGCCGCACACGTGGCTGAGGAGCATCAGAGCGAGGCCGAGCTGCCTCCGCTGAAGATCGACGAAACCGAGCGCATCATCGCTCGCCTTGAGCAAGTCGTCCGCGATCGGCGAGTCGTCCTTGTCGGTGGACAGGCAGTCGCCATTTGGGCATCGAAGCTCGCAGATCGGATAGCGGACACGCTCGTCGAGGCAGTGGCGAGTCGAGATATCGATCTTCTCGGCAACTCCTCGGACCTCCGACAGTCAGCCGAACTACTCGGCGGACGTATCCGCGTAGCTACTTGGGAGGACCGCACACCCTTACCGGCGTCGCCATCTTCCTCGACAACGAAGGTCACGAGCGCCGCCTCGATGTCTTGGCAAGCATCTACGGAATGAACTCCGACGACATCAGACAGACAGCCATCGAGGCAGAGTTGCTCGTGGAAGATGATCGGCTCGTTCATGTCTGGGTGATGCACCCAGAGCGCTGCATGGAGAGCCGCGTCCACAACAGCGCTCTCTCGAACAAGCAAACGGACCTCGCCTGGCGCCAGCTCCGAGCCTCCATCCTCTGCGCGCGTGCGTTCAGCCAACTACTACTCGATGAGCGCGGCGAGGCCGCGGTCCGCGACGTTCTGAAGCTCAACGAGCCCATCTTCCGTTTCGCGCAGCAAGACCGCTGCTCGGCGCTCGCGTCCGACAGAGGGATCGATGCTTTCGACGCCGTGCTCGATGACGAGCGGCTGCCCGATCAGTTCAGGACAGTCCGGCTGCCCCAGATGCAGGACAGGATTCTGACCGTGCGCCAACAACAACGCGACCGCACGTTGTGAACACCACCCCGATGCCAGGGCATCCTGGCGGGCATCTGTTCGTCGACGGCGGGAGGGGCCCGCTTGGCACGGCGCCGCCATCAACTCGGCGCAACGTAGGGACGCCACGACGATCGCAGAGTGCGCACCAGCAGATCCCCGGATGCCTCCTACTCAGCGCACCCAAGGCTCCATCGGAGCGATAGCGCCGATACCGACCGGAAGCAGGCTGCGGGCGACCGGTGCTCCTGCTAGAACTTGCGTCGCGGTGTGGAGCGCTGCCGGCCAGAGGTCGGGTGCCCGCGCCGAGCGATCCCATAGAAATCGCCGTCGTCATCCGGTTCCAGCGCTTAGCGTGTTTAGTCTCCAGCTACTGAACACATAGAAAAACCCCGCCGGAGCGGGGCTTTTCCTTAGCGGGTCGATAAGCCGGATCCTGTCGTTGAGCAGCCATCCATCTGAGCGGCCTACCTGGACCTCGGCGGGCAGCCTGCAAACGGTCCCGTTTGGCCTTGCATCGAGTGGGGTTTGCCCAGCCGCCGCGTCACCGCGACGCTGGTGCGCTCTTACCGCACCATTTCACCCTTGCCGGCCCGCCGTTCACGTGGGACGGCGGACGTAGGCGGTTTGTTTCTGTGGCACTTTCCCGCGGGTTTCCCCGGGTCGATACCTCGACCACCCTGCCCTGTGATGTCCGGACTTTCCTCGAAGGCTTGCGCCTCCGCGGCTGCCTGACCTGCACGGTCAACGTAGCGCGCGAGAGGCGCTCTGTGAAGGGGTGGGTTCGCACGCCCGACCGCGGGCAGCGAGGCGGCTGGAGCTCAGACCCGCCTGAGCAGACCCACGACGCGGCCGAGCACCTTGACCTCTTTGCTGCGGATCGGCTCCATCGTCTCGTTTTCGGGCTGCAGCCTGACGTGGTCCTTTTCGCGGAAGAAGCGCTTCACGGTGGCCTCCTCGCCCAGCAGCGCGACCACCACGTCTCCATCCGTGGCGGTGTCCTGCGGATGCACGACCACGTAGTCGCCTTCGAGGATGCCCGCGTCCTTCATCGAGTCGCCGCGGATGCGCAGCACGTACTCGCCGTCGGCACCCCCCGCGATCTCGGGGATGGACACGTATTCCTCGATGTTCTCCTCAGCGAGCGTCGGCTGCCCTGCGGCGACCGAACCGACGAGCGGGAGACCTTCCGAGCGGACGATGCCCCGCACGCTGTCAACCGCGCTTTCCACAGCCCGATCGAGCAGCTCGATCGCCCGGGGCTTGGAGGGGTCGCGCCGTAGCAGCCCGATCTTCTCGAGGTTCGCCAAATGAGCATGCACGGTCGAGGAGGATGCGAGGCCAACCGCCTTGCCGATGTCACGCACCGTCGGTGGATATCCGTACTTCGCCGAGTACTTGCGGATGAAGTCGAAGATCTCCTGCTGGCGCTTCGTCAGATCCATGCCTGGATGCCTCCCAGCTCGGGTTGACCGTGTGCTCCAACGAACATGTGTTCGCACTGTAGCGACGGTCGTGGACGGATGCAACATCTGGCACCCGCAGCCCACCCGCTGCCAGCCTCATCCCGAGGCTATACTCGCCCACTCTGCGCCCGTGGCGGAATTGGTAGACGCGCAAGGTTGAGGGCCTTGTGGACTTCACGGTCCGTGGTGGTTCGAGTCCACTCGGGCGCATTCGCTCCGTGTACCACCTGCTTGGTACACTGCGTAGATGGCTTCGACGTCTCGTGTTCAGGTCACGCTCGACGCGGAGCTCGCCGCTGCGGTGGAGGAGTTCGGGGGGGCTGAGCCGCGGTCTCGTGCCGTGCGAGATCTGGCCGTCCGTGGTGCTGAGGCAATGCGCGCGGAGCGCGCGGGCAGACGCGACGCACAGGAGCATTTGATCCGGATTGCGGCGGGCGAGGACGACGGCTACGACTTCGCCGTCTCAGAGCAGCTTCATGCCGCCCGCTGAGCCTTACGGCTCCGGCGGACTGCTCGTATTCGATACCTCGGCCTGGAACCGTCAGCGAGATCCGCAGGTGCTCGCACGATGGCTCGCCACTGCAAGCGCCAACCTGCTTGCTGTTTGTCCCGTAGTGGCGCTGGAGTTGCTCGCGAGCGCCCGTGACGAGCAGAAGTTCGCCGACCTCGATCGCACCTTCACGTCGCTACCTGCGGCCCCCGTCACACGTAGTGCCTGCGCAGCGGCCCTCAGCGTCTCACGCGAGCTGCGCGGCGAGCGGCGCATACCTGCAGCCGACTACCTGATAGCGGCTGCCGCGGCTGGACGCGGCGCCGGAGTACTCCACTACGACCATCACTTCGACCCACTCTGCCGCGCACTCGGCATCGAGAGCGTGTGGGTCGCAGAGCCCGGCTCCGTCGACTGATCCGCACCTGGACTTCATGGTTTGATCGGCGTCCAGGCTGCCGCATTTTGGCAGCAGGCACTCAGGCGCTGATCCGCCCAGGGCGCAGGGGCCGCACGTGCTCTTGGACTTTTCGGAGCGCGGCAGTGACGCTCGCGAGCTCGGAGCGGCTGAGATGAGCCAGATAGTGCTCCTTGATTCCCCGCCTGTGAACCGAACGCGCGGCCTCTAGCGCCTTGACGCCCTGGGGCGTGATCAGTACGCGCACGACGCGCCGGTCCTCCGGAGGTCGCTCGCGGCGCACCAGGCCGGCTTCCTCCATGCGGTCGATGACCCGGGTCAGTCCGCTCTTGCTCGCCAGGATGCGATCGGCCAGTTCGGTCATGTTCGCCCCTTCCGAGGCCTCCTCAAGATGCACGAGGGCGTCATACCAGTCGAGACTCATCCCGCGCTCGGCCTGCATCTCGTCGTCGAGGATGTCGTTCAGCGCCCACGCGGTCTCCAGGAAGACGCGCCAGTCGATCAGGTCTTGGCGGGAAGGCGTTGACACAGCATGCTCCACTCTGCAATAGTCCAACTTGCAACTATTCATTTACGGACTAATGCAGATCGTAGCAGTCTGAAAAGGAGACCCAAATGGTACGTATGTTCGTCAAGCACCAGGTCGCTGATTACCCCGCGTGGCGCGAGGTCTACGACAGCATCGACGACACCCGCAGCCGGTATGGCGTGACGGCCAAGGCCGTCTACTGCTCGACCAGCGATCAGTGCGACGTGACGGTCTCACACGACTTCGACAGCGAGGACGCCGCGCACAGTTTCGCCGAGTCGCCCGAGCTGCATGAGGCGATGGGTCGCGCCGGGGTGCAGGGCGCCCCCGAGATCTGGTTCACGACGCCCGCCTGAGGCGCCCACCCTGGCGGCATCCCTGAGCGAGCCTACGAGCCGGTGACGCTCGTGGAGCTCGGCGGTCCCACGGCGCTCTGCGCCTAACGATCCAGAGACGACCAGCTGGGCCGGTCCACGCCGGCCGGCCCAGTCCTCCAAAAGCGGGAGCTCTGGCTGCTGTCTCGACCTGCGGCGGCGGAAGCATCCGAAGGTAATCAGCCGGCAGCTCGTGGCTCGCATCCCAGAACTCCAACCCCACGATCTCCCCCGCGCTCAGGTCAACGTGAATCATCAGAGCCCGAGTTTGCGTACGCCTGCCTCGTCGAAGCCGAAGTGGTGACCAACCTCGTGACGCACCGTCTTGATCACGTGCGCCCGGAGGCGGTTGGGATCGTCGCCGAAGTCGCGTACGAGCGTGTCGCGAAAGATCAGGATCTCATCTGGCAAGCCGCCACCCCCGAAGAATGGGGTACCACGTAGCCGAGAGCCGACGTACATGCCGTAAGCATGGTTCTCCGCGCCGCGGTCGGAAACGACGACCGCCACGTGCTCCAGCGCTCGTTGGAACGCGATCGGAAGTTCGTCGAGCGCTGAGCTTACGAGTGCCTCAAACTCCTGCTCGCTGTTGTGTCGGGGCTTGCCCATGACTCGAACTCAGCGGACTACTGCCGAGACCTTTCGGCGAAACGCGACAGGATCGATCGCCGGGTAGCGGAAGAGCTCCGGCTCGATTGCGTCGTAGAGCTCGTGCAGCCTGGATGGCTCTACGAGCCCGGACTCCATCATGTGCCGGACATCATCGAGGTCTTGGCTGAACCCACGCTCGATCTTGGACAACGCTTGCGAGTAGAAGTCGAAGTGATGGATATCGACGTTGCCCTCCCGGAATACAAACGGGCTGCGATCCCGCCAGCCCGGCAGCTCGGGGATGAAGTCCGGCGGCGAGGCCAGCTCGATGTTCACGCCAAGATCCTCCTTCAATGCGGGAAGCTCTCGTAGCAGTGAGTCGATGTCCGGTTCGAGCCTCATATCGACATCTACGGTTGAGCCCCGCCAGCCTTCGAGCACTGCCGTGGCGCCTCCCGTCAAGTAGATTCTCGTCGGCGCGCTTGCCACCCGTCCGAGGCGGCGAGCCAGCTCCCGCAGCCGAGTCTCGTCAACCGGCGGACGCATGCTCGGCCGCCCGTGCAAAGCTCACCACACGAGCGACCAGCGCGTTGTAGCGACTGTGAGGCCCCTCATCGGACTCGGTGAGCAGTTCATAGAGACGATGGGATGGCTGCGCTCCCCCACCCTGCGGCACATCGATCCCGATCGCACGCAGCCGAGGCGCAGCCATGGCGACGAGCAATGCCGACTCGGTCTCCCTGCCCGCCGCGAGATCATCGAGGCCCACACTTACGATCTCGTATCCAGGCAGGTCATCTCGAACTTCCGACACGCCCAGATCCTAGGCGATCCGTGAGAACACCTTTGAGAACATCGCCCCTCCGCACTCTCCAATGCGTCCAGAAGCACTCAGCATGTCGGCTGCCGGCGCCACGCCGCAAGCGCCATGCCGCAGAACCCGGTCGTCGTAGCCACGAACGACCCGACGGTGCACGCGATGTAGACGGGGTGCCGGTCGATGTCGGGCTTGATCGCGAGTGGCAGGAAGGCCATCGCGTTCGTCCACGCGCCGATGCCCAGCGCGGTCGCGGCGACTTTGGGCGGGTCTGGCACGGCGAGCCCACACGCGATCGTGGCCGTCCCGAGCATCGCGAGATCCAGATGCCACTGGCGAACCCTCGGCGTGCTCTTCAGACCTATCCGCTCCGCCAGGTCGGGCCGCGTTCTCGCGAGCGTGTAAACCCATCCGGTCAACGCGCCAGCCGCGAGCTCGGCAAGGCCGGACCTGACGAGCGGGGACGGAGTGCTTCCGCTCGTGCGGCTCAATGGCCACATCCAGACGCAGGAGTGATCGTCATCGCTGCACTCTAAGGCCTTGGGGTAGAGCCGGAGACTGGAAACCGAGCCGGGCATCGCTTCTCCCACAAGTGAGCAAGGGACAAGCGCATCGCTCGTGACAGATGTGACAGCTCTCACCTCCCCGTGAGGTCGCGCTTAGCTTGACGGTGCAACCTCGAGGTCATGCTGTTCCAATCGAGACGCCGGAAGGCACGGTGGCCGATGCTCGCGACGGTCGTCGTAGCGGCCGCCGTTCCGGTCGCTGTCCTCACGGTCGACACCGACCACGACGGGGTCTCCCGCGCCTCGGCCGCCGCCGGCCCCGGCTGGCAGTCCGGCGCGACAGCCTGCGCCAGCGCCAGCGCCGCCATCTCCGCCGTCGACATGGCGGTCGCGCGCCACATCTACACCGACGAGCTCCACGGCAGTGAGACCAAGGCCGACATCGGCCGTATCGCCAGCTCCCAGGCGCTTCTCAGCGCGATGGCCGGTTCCAATCCGGCCGCTGTCCAGGCAGCCGTCCATGCGCTCGTCTACGCCCCCCACTGGCACATCGTCCGGCTACGAGTGCTGAAGGCGGGCAAGGTCCTCTCCGACATCGGCGGGCCCTACATCATCGCGCCCGTCACCGGGACGCTCAGATGGCACGGCCGCACGGTCGGCAGCTACGTGATGTCGGTTCAGGACGACGTCGGCTTCGTCAAGCTCGTCAGCCGCTTCATCGGCACCCCGATCGACGTCTACCGCAACGGCTCATTCCTGATGGGAACGCTCAAGCCGGCCCCGAGCACGGTGAGCAATGGAGCGGTGGTGACCGTCGCGGGGAGCACCTACCGCGCGAGCGTGATGCGAGCCGGGGCCTTTCCCAAAGGCTCTCTCCAGATCGCCCTCTTCACGAAGGAACCCACCGCTTCAAGCGGTAGCTGTGCGACGGTGCGCAGCGCCGCCTGGGGAAGCGTCGCGGCTCACATCGCCGCCCGCTTCAAACCACTCCCAAGCCACTACAAGGATCTGGTCAACGTCGTGCGCGCGACGACCAACGCCGCGACCTTCGTACGCGCCGGGTCGAAGCAGCTCGCGGGCGGTCCCGGCCCGGCGAGGCTCCCGCTCAGCGGCACCGTCACCTACCGCGGTCGGTCGTGGTCGGTGTTCTCCTTCGAGCCTGTTCCTCCAGCGCGGATCTACGTGCTGACCCACAAGGAATGAAGCTCACACCCGCAGCCAGGCATGGTCCGGATCGTCCTGGAAGCGCCACTCCCGGCGCGGGCCGGCCATCACGTTGAGGTAGTAGAGCTCGTAGCCCGGCATCGCCGCCACCACGTGGTATCCGCGCGGCACCAGCACCACATCCCCGTCACCCACCGCAATCGTCTCGTCCAGGGTGCGATCGTCGGTGTAGACCCGCTGCAGCGCGAAGCCACGCTCGGGCCTGAACCGGTGGTAATAGGTCTCCTCCAAGAACGATTCGTGCGGCGGGTCGTCTCGCTCGTGCTTGTGGGGGGGAAAGCTCGACCAGTTCCCCGGTGGGGTGAGCACCTCCACCACGAGCAGCGACTCCGCGGCGCGGTCGTCCATCAGGACCGGGTGGACCGCCCGGAAGGTGTTCCCCTCTCCCCTCCCCTGCACCTCCACGTCCGTGATGAGGATCGGATGCAGGCCGGAGTCGGGAGTTCCGGGCGCCCAGCACAGCGCCACCTCTGATGCGTCGCTCACCGCCTCCACCGTGAGGCTGCAGCCTGCGGGCACATACGCGGCGCTCGGCGGTCCGTCGAAGACGCTCTCCCGGCCGCCGATCTCAACGGCCCCCGTGCCCAGATCCACCGCCACGTGGCCGCTGAGCACCACCACGCAGAGCTCGCGCCGCTCCTCCCCCCACTCGCGCCGCTCGCCGCGCATGAGGCGCACCACGGAGAACCCGATGTAGCGCCAGCCGGCGGACGCCGGAGTGACGTCCACCAGCGTCCCGTCCTCTCCGGCCGCGCCCGCACGAATCAGCAGGTCACTCATCGGAGCCTCCAGGCCGCAGGTGTGTCCGCTGACGCTCGCGCTCCTCGAGGTAGAGCGCTCGCGCCTCACGCACCTCGGGGCGGTCGGAGACCTCCGCCACCGGAACCTCCCACCACGACTCATACGAGGGCGTCTCCACACGGCGGTCGGCGGTGACGTGCACCACAACCACGCCCCCTGCCTCGCGAGCCCGCGATAGCGCCCCCGGAAGATCGTCGATGCCCTCCGCGCGGATCACCTCCGCGCCCAGGCTCTGCGCGTTCGCCGCCAGGTCGATCGGCAGGTCGAGCCGCTCGTCCTCGAGGTCGCTGTCGAGCGACACGCCGTCCGCGACGCTGCGGCGATAGCGCGTGCCGAAGCCATCCGTGCCGAGCGAGCGCGACAGCGCCCCGATCGACGCGAAGCCGCGGTTGTCGATCAGCACCACGATCAGCTTCACGCCCTCCTGCACCGCGGTCGCGATCTCCGAGCTGAGCATCAGATACGACCCGTCGCCCACGATCGCGAACACTTCCCTCTGCGGCGCGGCGAGCTTCACCCCGAGCGCACCCGCGATCTCATAGCCCATCGTCGAGTACCCGTACTCCACGTGGTAGGAGCCGGGGCGGCGTGCCCGCCACAGCTTGTGCAGGTCGCCCGGAGCCGAGCCCGCCGCGGCCACCACCACGTCCTGCGCCTCCGCCGCCGCCTCCACCGCGCCGATCACCTCGGCCTGGGCGGGCAGCGGAGTGTGGCGCTGACCGTAGAGGCGCAGCACCTCCTCGTCCCACGCCGCTCTCAGCACCGCCACCTCGGCGGCGTAGGCGGACTCGACGGCGTGGCCTTCGAGCGCGACCGTCAACGCTTCGATCGCCGCGCGCGCATCGGCGTCGAGCTGCAGCCCGGAGTGCTTCGCGAGGTCGATGCTCGCCACATTCACGTTCACGAAGCGCACGTCCGGCGAGGCGAACGCGGTCTTCGACGCGGTCGTGAAGTCGCTCCAGCGCGTGCCGACCCCGATCACCAGATCGGCCGTCGCGGCCAGGCGGTTCGCCGCGAGGGTCCCGGTCGCGCCGATCCCGCCGAGCGCGCCCGGCTCCTGCCACGGCAGCGATCCCTTGCCTGCCTGGGTCTCCGCCACGGGGATCCCCGTCTGGGCGCTCAGCCGCGCCAGCGCCTCGCTAGCCTCCGAGTAGATCACGCCACCGCCCGCGACGATCAGCGGCCTGCGCGCCACGCGAATCAACGACACCGCCTCTGCCAGCGCGCCCGCCTCGGGCGGACGGCGGCGGATCACCCAAGTGCGGGGCGCGAACAGCTCCTCGGGGAACTCGTGCGCTTCCACCTGCACGTCCTGCGGCAGGCACAGCGTCACCGCCCCCGTCTCGGCGGGGTCGCTCAGCACGCGCATCGCCTCCAGCGCCGCCGACGCGAGCTGCTCGGGGCGCTGGATCCGGTCGAAGTAGCGCGACACCGGGCGCAGGCAGTCGTTCACCGTCACGTCGCCCGCCCACGACTGCTCGAGCTGCTGCAGCACCGGGTGAGGGCCGCGCGTCGCAAACACGTCGCCCGGCAGCAGCAGCACAGGCAGGCGGTTGATCGTCGCCGCCGCCGCGCCCGTCACGAGGTTCGTCGCTCCCGGCCCGATCGACGTCGTGCACGCCATCGTCGACAGCCGCAGCCGCTCGCGCGCGAAGCCCGCCGCGGTGTGGACCATCGCCTGCTCGTTGCGCGCCAGGTAGTAGGGCATCTGCTCGCGCTGCGCGAGCAGCGCCTCGCCCACCCCCGCGACGTTGCCGTGACCGAAGATGCCGAGGCAGCCCTCGAAGAAGCGCCCGCGCCGACCGTCGCGCTCTACGTACTGCACTGAGAGAAAGCGGATGAGCGCCTGCGCGACCGTGACGTTAGGCATTCGCGCCCCCCAGAAGCGTGTCGAGCTCCTCCTGCGTGGGCATCTCCGGCGCGCACGCCAGCCGCGACGCCACGAGCGCACCCGCCGCGTTCGCCGCTCGCAGGGTGCGCTCGAGACCCCAGCCGTGGATCGTGCCGGCGCACAGCGCTCCGCCGAACGCGTCGCCCGCGCCGAGGCCGTTGACCACGTCGAGCGTGAACGGCTCCAGCTCAACCTCCTCGCCGTCGCGACTCAGCGCGTAAACGCCCTCCGGGCCACGCTTGACGATCGCAACCTCCACCCCCGCGTCCAGCAGCGCGCGCGCCGCCGCCCGCGGCTCGCGCTCGCCGGTCGCCATGTGCGTCTCCTCGCGGTTGCCCACCGCGACCGTCGCGTGCGCGAGCGCTTCGCGGGTGTGGATTCCCGCCTGCTCCTCGGAGTCCCAGAAGGAAGGTCGGTAGTCGAGGTCGTGGATCGTCACCCGGCCGTCGGCCGGGGAGCCAGAGCGGGCGGCGAGCGCGCCCAGCACCGCGCTTCGACTCGGCTCCTCCGATAGGCCCGTCCCGGTCGTCCAGAACACGCGCGCCGCCGCGATCGCGTCGAGGTCGAGCTCCTCGAGCGATATCTGCATGTCGGGCGCGCTCGGCTCGCGGTAGAAGAGGATCGGGAAGTCGTCGGGCGGGAACAGCTCGCAGAACACCAGCGGCGTGCGCAGGCGCTCATCGACGCCCACCCAGCGGTCGTCGACCCCGTAGCGGCGCAGCTCCTCGCGCAGGTAGCCGCCGAACGCGTCGTCCCCCACCTTGGTGATCACCGCCGCGCTGACGCCCAGCCGCGCCGCGGCGACCGCCACGTTCGTCGCGCTCCCGCCGAGACTCTTCGCGAACGTCCGCACCTCCGCGAGCGAGCAGCCGCTCTGCAGCGGGTACAGGTCGACCCCGATGCGGCCGGTTGCGATCAGGTCGAACGGCTCGCTCACAGACCGTGCTCCCGCAGGTACGCGCGGTTGAGCGCCTGGTCGACGAAGCAGTGCTGGTCGTCGAGCGGGTCGGGGAAGATGTCCTGCTCGACCACCAGCCAACCCGAGTAGCCGATCTCGTCGATCGTCGCCAACACCCCCTCGAGGTCGATGTCGCCCTCGCCGAGCACGCAGAACGCGCGGCGCTCCCAGATCTCCTGGAACGGGGCGCGCTCGCGCACGATCCCCTCCACCACCTCTCTGCGCGCGTCCTTCACGTGCAGGTGGTTGATCCGCCCCGCCCAGTCGCGCAGCGCCGTCACCGGGTCGCCGCCGCCGATCAGCAGATGTCCCGTATCGAGGCAGATCCCCACGTCGCTCAGCTCCATCACGCGCTCGATCTCCCACACCGCCTCCACATACGTCGCGGTGTGGTGGTGGAACGTCGGCTCGTAGCCGCGCTCGCGGCAGCGGTCAACGACCCGTGCGAGGCCGTCCGCGAAGCGCTTCCAGCCCGACTCGCCGAGCCCGAGCGTCCTGTCGGTGGCGGCGCCGCCGGGGTTCTCGAAGCGCACCTCGGCGCCCGCGTCGGCGAGCGTCGGGCGCGGCGGCGGACCGTCGCCGCCCGCTGTCAGGTCGAACACGTCGAGAAGCTCATCGACGCGCCCCATCTCCTGCGCGAGCGCCGCCGGGTCGGTGAACGGCAGCCCCAGATAGCCCCCCGCGAGCGACAGCTCGCGCTCGCTCAACCGCTTGGCTAGCTCCTCACCGATGCCGAGGTAGCCCACCGGCCCGAGGTCGATGCCCGCGTAGCCTGCCTCGGAGACGCCGTCGAGCAGCGTCACCGGGTCGGGCACGTTCGGGTAGACGCCGATCGTGATCTCGAACGCGCCGTAGCTGCAGGGTGCGTTTGCGATGACGACGCTCATGCTCCCACCGCCGAGCCGTTGCGCGCCTGCTCGAAGATCTCCACGAAGGACCCGTACGCGTCCGCGATCTGCTCCGCCGCGGCCTCGCGGTCGATCTCCCCCGCGCTGTGGCGTCGCAGCGCGGGCCACCAGATCGAGCGGCCGATCGCGAAGCCCGCGAAGCCCTCCACGCCGGCCACGGTACGTAGCCACTCATCCACCCGCTCGGCGGGCGCGCCGCTGCCGAGCACCACGCAGACCACCTCCTCGCGCCCATCGCGCCGTGCCGCCTCCACGATCGCCTCAGCCGCGTCGCGGTCGCGCATCCCCTCGACCTTCCAGATCCCGGGCTCGACGCCCGCCTGCCGCAGCTCGCCGATCGCGACACGGATCAGCTCGGGCCGCAGCTGCTCCTCGAAGCGCTCGACATCGCCCTCGACGCTTGCGAGCTGCGCGGGCGTCGGCTCGACGATCAGCTCGAGCAGGAAGCTGCGCTCGTGGGCGGACAGCCAGTCCGACAGCACGCGCAGGCGCTCCCCCTGGACCGCGTTGCCGTCGCGGTCGCCCTCGGCGTTGTAGCGCACGAGGACCTTCGTGATGTCGGGGTCCGCCGCGAGGATCTCCTCGCCGAACCTGTCGCCGTGGTTGAACTCGAAGATCTCGCGATCCGACCGCTCCGCGGGCATCGCCACGAGGATGCCGAGCTCGCGCGCCGGCGCCACGAGCTCCGCGCCGAACTCGTCGTCGACGAGGATCCCGAGTCCCTCGGGGGTGCTCGCCGCGGCGAGCCGCACGCCCTCGAGGATCAGGCGCTTGGCGTCCTGGATCGTCTCCCGCTGCTCGTCGCTCAGCGCGCCGTCGGCGCCGACGAGCTCGCGTCGGAAGAAGCCGCGATGGTCGAACGCGAGGAAATACAGCTTGTCGTTGCTTGTGGAAGGCACGGGGTTCGTTTCCTGTCTGTCGTAGGAGGTTCAGCTGTCGACGAAATAGCCGGCGCTGGTGGCGCCGTCGGAGAAGAAGCGGCTGGTGATCGTCTTCTTGCGCGTGAAGAAGTCGACCCCGTCGGTGCCGTGCGCGTGCAGGTCGCCGAGGAAGGAGTCCTTCCAGCCCGAGAACGGGAAGAACGCGACCGGCGCCGCGACGCCGATGTTCACGCCCACCATCCCCGCCTCGACGCTGTGGCGCACGCGGCGCACGGCCGCGCCGGACTCGGTGAAGATCGACATGCCGTTGCCGAACGCGCTCGCGTTCACCACCGCGATCGCCTCGTCGAGCGTCTCCACGTGGATCACGCTCAGCACCGGGCCGAAGATCTCCTCGCGTGCGATCCGCATCCGCGGCGTCACGCCGTCGAGGATCGTCGGGCCGACCAGGCACCCGCCCACGCCGGTCGCGTCGCGCCCGTCGAGCAGCAGGCCGGCGCCTTCGCTCACGCCCTGCTCGATCCAGCCGGCGACCCGCTCGCGCGCGGCGGGCGAGACGAGCGGGCCGACGTCGGTCGTCTCGAGCATCGCGTCGCCGACCGTCAGCTCCCGGCTCGCCTGCTCCAGGGCTCCCATGAGCCGCTCGCGCGCCGCGCCGACCGTCACGAGCACCGAGCCGGCCATGCAGCGCTGCCCGGCGGCGCCGAACGCCGACGCGACGATCCCCGCGACGGTTCGGTCGACGACCGCGTCGGGCATCACGATCATGTGGTTCTTCGCGCCGCCGAGCGCCTGCACGCGCTTGCCGGTGGCCGCCGCCCGCGAGTACACGAGCTTCGCGACCGGCGCCGAGCCGACGAACGAGATCGCGTCGATGCCGGGGTGCTCGAGCATCCCCTCCACGACCTCCCGCCCGCCGTTGACGAGGTTCACCACGCCGTCGGGCAGGCCGAGCTCGTCGAGCGCCTGAAACGCGATCTGCTGGGTCAGAGGAACCTGCTCGGAGGGCTTGAGGATGAACGTGTTGCCGCACGCGATCGCGAACGGCAGGAACCAGAACGGCACCATCGCGGGGAAGTTGAACGGCGCGATCGCCGCGCACACCCCGACCGGCTGGCGCACGGTTTCGCAGTCCACGCCCCGCGCGACGTCCTCCAGCACGCGGCCCTGCATCGTGGTGGGCACCGCACACGCGCACTCCACCATCTCGATCATCCGCGCCACCTCCGCGCGTGCGTCGCCGATCGTCTTGCCGAGCTCCGCGGTGACCGCCCGCGCGAGATCCTCACGGCGCGCGTCCAGCAGCCCGCGCAGCTCGAACAGCCGCCTTGCGCGCTCGATCACGCTCACCTCGCGCCACGCCGGGAGCGCCGCGCGCGCGGCCGCGACCGCCGCGTCGAGATCCCCGCCGGTGGACATCGGCACACGCGCGAGCAGCTCGCCACTGGAGGGGTTCGTCACGTCGAGCCATTCCTCCGCGCTCGCCGCGGTCCAGCTCCCGCCTACGTAGTTCTGCAGCATCTCCGCGCTCATCGCGATGCTCCGCCGACAGGCTCGAGCGCCCAGTCGGGAAGTCGGCTGGGCTGCTCGACGGGTTCGCCGCTCATGTGCGAGCGGATGATCGAGTGACACAGCGCCACGTCGCTCAGCCCGTCGATCACGTTCGTGCGCGGATCGCGGCCGTGTTCGATCGCGTCGGCGAGCTCGATCAACTCGCGCTTGAAGGCCTCCTGGTAGGAGAGGACCTCGACCGTGCGCGTGGAGTGCGTGGTGCCCGTCTCACCCGCCTCGGTCACGAGCTGGCTCGGCATGTCGCGCAGGTACGGTGAGGGCAGTTCGAGCGTCAGCCGGCGCTCGAGCCCGAAGAACGCGAGCTTCTGGCTGTAGCGCGCCATGCCCGGCAGGTTGACCCACGAGAGGTGGCACTCAGTCGAGCCGAAGCGCATCTCGATGTGTGTCACCTCGCGCCCCACGTTCGCGTGGCGGACCACGTCGGGCTCGCCGAGCGCGCCGCGCAGCATGTTTAGCTCGTGGATGAGGTTGCACAGCAGCATGTAGCGGTAGCAGTGCAGCGTCTCCGGGTCCGCGTCGGGGAGCGCGCGGTGCAGCCGCGCGGCGTGCTCGGCGCGCAGCTGCGCCAGGCGCTCGGCCGGGGCGCCCTCGATCGGGAGCAGGCCGTAGTGCTGCACGTAGGGCTCGAACGGCGACTCCAGCGTGGTGCTCTGCACGAGCGGCACCGACACGCCGGGGAGCAGCTCGAGCAGCCGTTCGTAGGCCGGGTCGTAGCGCTTGTGGGTGCCGATCATGAAAGCAACGCCCGCGCCGCGCACCGCCTCGAACACCTCGCGGCCCTCCTCCAGGCCGAAGCACATCGGCTTCTCCACGAACACATGGCAGCCGGCAGCGATCGCCGCGAGCGCGAGCGGCGCGTGACTGTCGGGGGTCAGGTCGAGCACCACGTCCAGGCCCGCCTGGGCGAGCATCTGCTCGTAGTCGGTGAACGCCACGCCGGCTCCATATCTCTGTGCACAGCCCGCCGCGAGCGACTCGCTGATGTCGCACACCGCCGCCAGCTCGTAGCGGTCCGACAGCGCGACGAGGTGAGGCAGGTGCATGACCTGCGCGATCACGCCGCAGCCGACCACACCAACACGCAGACGCCTGTGCGTCGCTTCTCGAGCATCCATTCGTTATCTCCTTGCGGTTGCGGGCGCGATCGCGGTCCGTGGGCGCCGACCAAAGGCGCTCGTGTTGCGGACACGTCGGATCAGGATCGGCAGGGCGAGCCCGAGCGCTCCGAGAGTCAGCGACGCCGCGATCAGGATCGTGGCGACGGCGTTGACTTCCGGAGTGATGCCGAACTTGACCTGCGTGTAGATGTAGATCGGCAGCGTGTTGCCGCCGCCGATCAGGAACAGCGTGATGACGAACTCGTCGAGTGAAAGAGTGAACGCGAACAGCGCGCCGGCCACTATCGCCGGCGCGAGCAGCGGCAGCACGATGCGGCGCAGCACCTGCCAGGAGCTCGCGCCGAGGTCGGCCGCGGCGCGCTCGAGCGAACGGTCGAAGCCCTCGAGGCGCGAGGCCACGACGAGGATCACGAACGGCGTCACGTACACGCTCTGCCCGATCACCGCCGTCTGCGAGGAGAGCATCACGTGCAGCACGCTCGTGAAGAACGTCAGAAGCGACACTCCGATCAGCAGTCCCGGGATCAGGATCGGCAGGATCAGTGCGACGCGCAGCCCGCTGCGGAACGGTATGTGGGAGCGGACCAGCGGGAACGCCGCGCAGGTGCCGACGATCGTGGCGATCGCGGTCACCTCGAGTGCGATTTTGAGCGTTTCCTCGACCGCTTCCTTGATCTGTTCGTTGTTGAAAGCGTCGGTGTACCAGTGCGTCGTCCAGCCCGTGATCGGGAGCGTGCCGTATTTGTTGGCGTTGAAGCTGAACAGCACGAGCAGGACGATCGGCGCGAACAGGAAGAAGTAGACGAGCGTCGCCCACGAGGCCAGGCCGGCCCGGATCAGGCGCTTGCGCGGCGCGACGATGTCGGCGCCCTCAAGTGCCATGGGTGGGTCCCAGGTTTAGGCGCTTGCGGGTGAGAACCAGCAGGGCGCCGATGAACAGGGCTATAAGCAGCGAAACGGCGGCGCCGCGCGTGTACTGCGCGCCCTGGAAGAAGTTCACCACGAGGTTGCCGATCATCACCCCGCGCGTGCCGCCGACGATCTGCGGCGTCAGGTACTCGCCGATCACCGGCACGAACACGAAGATCACCGCCGTCGTCATCCCGGGCCGGATCTGCGGCAGCAGGATCTTGACGAGCGCGCGACGGGGCGAGGCGCCGAGATCCATCGCGGCGTACAGCAGCCGCCAGTCGAAGCGCTCGAGCGCCGCGAACAGCGTCAGCGCGGCGAACGGGAAGTACAGGTAGACCAGCACGAGGATCACCGCGGCGCGGTTGTAGAGCAGGAAGCCGAGCGGCCCGCCGATCAGCCCGATGCCCTCGAGCGCCTTGTTGAGCACCCCGCTCGGGCCGAGGATCGTCGACCACGCGGTGACGCGCAGCAGGTAGCTGGTCCAGAAGGGGATGATGATCAGCGCGAGCAGCGGCCGCCGCCGCGCCGGGCTCACATAGCGGGCCAGCCAGTAGACGAGCGGGAACGCCGCCGCGATCGCCAGCGCGGTCGCCAGCGCGGCGACCCACAGCGTGTCGAGCATCGTCGCCACGTACGTCGATGTGCCGAAGAAGTAGGTGTAGTTTTCGAACGTCCAGTGGTGGACGACGTTGTAGTTCTCGACCGTCCAGAAGCTGTAGAGGACGATCAGCACGATCGGCGCCAGGAAGAAGCCTCCATAGAGCACGAGCGCCGGCGAGAAGCCTGCGTAGGCGCGCCATCCCTGCACGCGCCTACGCAGACCCTCCCTCGCCGAGCCCGCCGATGCGGAGGCATGCATCGGTTGGGCTGCCGAGCTCAACTCAGACTCCGAACACCTGGTTGAAAGCGTCGATGTAGGCCTGCTCGTTGCCCGAGGGTCCCTTCAGGTGCATTTCCAGGGCGCGCTCCGGCGTGTTGTAGAAGAGGCCGTCCGCACGGTCCTTGTACCCCTGGTTGACGAGCAGCTTGTAGGCCTGCTCGTTGAACAACGGACGCCCGTTGGCGATGAAGTTCTGGGCGATCCACTTCGCCTGGGCGATCGAGTTCATGAACTGTGGGAAGCGGTTGCGGTGCTTGGAGGCCTTGACGATCTGCTCGCCGTCAATGAAGCCGACGACCCCCTCGCTGGGCGTAGCCATCTTCACCGTCGGGCCGCCCGCTTCCTTGACGCGGAACTGGGTCCCGAGGTTGCAGATCACCATCGCCGCCGAGCCGTCGGCGAGCGCCCGGACGGTTTCGGAGTTCTGCGAGACGAGCTTCAGGAACGCGGGCTTCGCCGCCTTCAGGAACTGCTGGGCTTTGGCGATTTCCGCGGTGCTCATATTGTACGGCTGCTTCGAGCCGGTCGCCAGGCCGGCCATCGCCATCAGGTCGGCGGGCTGGTTTTCGGCGACGACCTTGCCGGCGTACTTGGCTTCCGTCAGGACGTGCCAGGAGGTCGGCGCGGGCGAGACCTTCGCGGGGTCGTAGTAGATCTGCACGGTCGACCATCCGTTGGGGTAACCGAGGTAGCCGCCGCCCACCTCCCAGAAGGGGAACGAGCGCGCGAGCGGGTAGAGCTGCGAGGACGCCGCGATCGAGTTGATGTCGAACGGTTCGTTGAGGCCTTCGGAGTGGTACTTCTGCATCCACAGCGCGTCCGCGGAGACGACGTCGTACTGCGAACCGGTCTGTTTGATCTTCAGGAAGCCGTCCGAGTCTTCGTTCTCGAGGCTGGGTCGGGCGGTGATGCCGGTTTCCTTGGCCACCGCGGCCAGCTGCGCCGGCAGGTAGTGGTCGTTCCAGGTCTCCCAGTTGAGCGTCACCGCCCCGGTCGCCGAGCCGAGGCTTTTGCTCGAGCCCCCGCAGGCCGTCAGGTAGAAGCCAACCGTTCCCAGCGCACCGAACTTGAGCGCGTCGCGACGCGTGAGTGTTCTTTCGTCCTGCATGCTCGACCTACCCCCTTACCGTGTTGTTTCGAGCAGCGTGGCGTCGCCAGCTGCCCACGTGACCAGCACCACCGATTCGTCCGCGAACTGCTCCGCGTCCGCCCTTGTGACCGCTGCGGCGAGCTCGGTTCCGAGCCGGTCGCAGCGAATCGTCAGCCTCGTGTGACTGCCCAGGAACGAGCGCTGGATCACGCGGCCCCTGAGGCCCTCGCGCGACTCCGCCCGCTCGAGGACGGTGATCGCCTCCGGGCGCACGGCGAGCACCGCCTTCTTCCAGCGCTCGCCGTTCACCTCGCAGGCCAGCGCACTGCCGTCGCCCGCCAGCACGGTGCCGTCCTCGCTCAGCGACACCTCCACGAAGTTCGACTCGCCGATGAAGTCGGCCACGAAGCGCGAGCCGGGGCGCCGGTAGATCTCCTCCGGAGTGCCGACCTGTTCGAGGCGCCCCTCGTGCATAACGGCGATGCGATCGGCCATCGCCATCGCCTCGTCCTGGTCGTGGGTCACGAACACGAACGTGGTTCCCACCTCACGGTGGATGTTGGAAAGCTCGATCTGCAGCCGCCGCCGCAGCTTGAGGTCGAGCGCGCCGAGCGGCTCGTCGAGCAGCAGCACCGCGGGCCGGTTCACCAGCGCCCGTGCGACCGCTACCCGCTGCTGCTGGCCGCCGGAGAGTTCGCTGGGCCGCCGCTCACCCTGTTCCTCCAGGCCCACCAGCGCGAGCGCGTCGGCGACGCGCTCGTCGATCTCCGAGCGCTTGACCTTGTTCATCGCAGGCCCGAACGCGACGTTGTCGCGCACCGTCATGTGCGGGAACAGGGCGTAGCTCTGGAAGACGGTGTTGACGTTGCGCCGGTGCGGAGGGATCTCGTTGGCGCGCCTGCCGGCGATCAGGATCTCGCCGCCGCTCGCCTCGACGAACCCGCCGATCAGGTTGAGCGTCGTCGTCTTGCCGCAGCCGGAAGGGCCGAGCAGGCAGAAGAACTCGCCGTCCTTGATCTCCAGGTCGATCGGCTCGAGCGCCACGTGCTTGCCGTAGCGCTTTTCCACGCCGCGGAGCTCGATCGCGTTCTCGCCGCTCACGCGATCGCCTCTCCGAGCGAGGAGGTCGCGTCGTACTCGCATCCGCAGGATCGCCGCAGCACGAGCTTCACCTCGATCTTCGACTCGCTCCAGGTCGGCGTGTCGGCGTCGATCGCCGCCAGCAGCAGTCGCGCCGCCTCCGAGCCGATCGAGCGCGTGTCGTAGGAGATGGCGGTCAGCGGCGGCTCCAGCAGCGGGGCGAAGTAGACGTCGTCGAAGGACACGAGGGCGAGGTCCTGGGGTATCGACAGGCCGGAACCGCGGGCGGCCGCGAGTGCGCCGAGCGCGATCTCCGCGCTGGCCGCGACGATCGCCCGCGGACGCTCTCCGTGCCCGAGCAGCTCCACCGCCCCGCGGTAGCCGCTCGCGATCGTCCAGTCGCAGCTGCGCACGATCTCGGGGTCGACCGCCAGCGCGTTCGCCGCCATCGCGTCGGAGAAGCCGCGACGACGCTCTTTGCCGCTCGAGCGATCCTCGGGACCGGAGAGGTAGCCGATTCGGGTGTGGCCGTGTGAGGCGACGTGATCGACGAGCAGGCCGACCCCGCGCGCGTTCTCCAACACCACGTTGCCGACGCCCAGCCCCGGCAGCAACTCGTCGACACACACGCAGGGCGTGGAACCGAGCACCTCCTCGAGCGGCTCGGCGCCGACCGGCGCGGTTGACAACAGCAGCCCATCGACTTCCTGGTCTACGAGTGTCTGCAGCGCTTTGCCGACTCGCTCGCTCTCCTCGCCGCTGTCGACGAGGATCAGCCGGTAGCCGTGCTCTTCGAGCATCGCCTGCGCTCCCTCCGTGACGCCGGCGTAGAAGGCGTGTGAGATGTTCGGCACGACGAGCCCGATCGTCAGGGACCGTCGCGTGCGAAGCGAGCGAGCAACTGGCGAAGGGCGAAAGCCAAGCTCCTCTGCCGCGCGCCGGACGGCGAGCCTCGTCTTGTCGGAAAGCTCCCCGCGTCCGTTCAGCGCTCGCGATGCCGTCGCGATCGACACGTTCGCGCGACTGGCGACGTCTGCGAGCAGTGGGCGACGAGTCTCGGTCGAGTGCATAGGCGCGAGATCGTTTGCGCAAACGGTTGCGCAAACGATTGCGGCATTTTATACATTGCCGTATCTAAACGTCAACCCCAGTCAGCGATGTCGGATGAGGCGGACGTGCCGCGTCTCGATCTCTGAGGGAGCCGGCGATGGCTCTACGAGCCTGAGGCTCGCCCACAGCCTGCCGTGAGCTGCCTTCAAGAGCGCCCGGCCAGCCACGTCGAGCTTGAGTCCGATCGTGGCGGTCGTGCCAGGAGCGATGGCAAAGGTCGCGGTCCCGATTTTCTCCACCTTCGTGCGGTGTCGTCGGCGGTGTGTCCTCACGCTCAGCGCGAGGCGGCCGACGCATCTCGTCGTTCCCGCGCAGGACAGCCTGACCACTGCCCGACCGTTCCGATGAACGACGATCGCGGAGCCGACGAGCGACACGCGGGCACGTGGCACCGTCGTCGTGCGGTGCGGAGTTGGCGTGGTTCCGGCTGCCATCAGGCGGGTGTTGCCGAATTCGTCCCAGTAGCGCCCGAGCGCGGCACACGATCCCATCGCGGGACAGGCCAACATTTCGAGTTCGGCTCGGTTGCCAGATTGGCGACTTGGCACATCGAAAGGTGCGGTGATTTCGCTCGCCTGCCCCCATTCGCCCTTTGTCTCACCCACCGCCATCGCGTTTGGACCGAGGGTGTCGCTGTATTCGCCTGTTGCCACACACGAGTCCGACCCGGCGCACGCGACATATCGCAGCTCGGCGCTCGCCCTGCTGCCCGCAGCGGACGGCGGGGCGATCTCGCTCGCCCGACCCCAGATGCCGCCCGAGGCGCTCACCGCCACCGCATATCCTCCGCCTGACGAGCTGGTCTCGTCGTAGCCAACCGCGAAGCACCGCCCCGATCGAGGACACGCGACCGAGCGCAAGGTCGTCGATTTCGCCAGCGGGTTCGGTGGCGGCGAAATCGGGCTCGCGGTGCCCCACTTGCCGTTGGACTCGCTCACCCCGACGGCCAGGCCCCCGGAGCCCATGCCGACCGCGACGCACGGTCCCGAGGCCGGACATGCGACGGAGTAGAGGCGAACGTCAGCTGCGCTTTCGGGCGTGGACGTGATTTCACTGGCTGGCGCCCAGACGCCGTTTGACTCGGTCAGCCCCAACCCGCGCTGCTGATGCGAGACGTCGGTGTAGTCGCCGACGGCGACGCAGGGCCCCGAGGCCGTACATGCCAGAGGAGCCAGTTCGACGACGTAGTTCGATGCGTCGTTGGCCGGCAGGGAGATCTTCTGTGGCTGGCCCCACACCCCGTTCGACTCGCTCACGCCCATCACCCGCACCGACCCCGAGCGGCCGGTGCCGAGCGCGACACACGAGCCGGGGGCCCGGCATGCGATCGACCGCAGAACGACCCCGGGAATCTCGATCGCCTGGCCCCACACTCCGCCCGACTCGCTCACCGCCATCGCCTGATCTTCATCCGAGCTGTCGAGGTACTCCCCGATCGCAACACACGAGCCGGACGCTGGGCAGGCGACCGAATCGAGTCTCGCCTCGGTGAAGAGAGCATGACTCGATGGAGGCGTCACCTCGACCGCCTGGCTCCACACGTCACCGCCGGTCTCGCCCACCACCATCGCGTTCCCTCCGGTTGCTTCGCCGGAGCCATACGCTCCTACCGCGACGCACGCCCCGGACGGCGGACACGCAACAGCGTCGAGTCGCCCGAACATCTGCGGCCCGGGGAAGCGGAACGGTCCGAAGAACGCATTCGCCGGCAACGCGACCCCGGTCGAAGGACCAGGGGGTAGAGACGCCGCGTCGGCGCTTGCGCCGCACGACACTACGATCGCCGCCACCACGGCGAGGACCCGTGCGCCCGCTGCGAGGCGACGGCGCCGATTCGAACCACGCGCCTGCGTCCCCCCATACGACCAGTTGCGATTGTTCGATCGCGACACTGACCGCCTAAACATGCAGCTGGGACTGAAGTTGCGCCGTCCAGTCCCCTCCCCGGCGGGGCCCTACTCCACGGGTCGATACCCGGAGCACAGCACGCGCATCCACACGATCCGCCCGTCGCGCTCGGAGAGGTAGGCCTGCTGCTCTAGCACGAACGGCCCGTCCACGTTGGTCCCGCTGAAGCGGTAGCCGACTCGTTCGCGGTCGGCGAACGCGTCCGTCTCGAGCCGGTCGAGCGTCTCGATCTCGTCTGAGTCCTTGAACCACTTCTGCAACACCTCCGAGACCACCGTCTCGGGGTCGCCCGCCTCCCAGTCGCGGCGCGGCGTCAGCGCGCGGAACTCGATCTCTGGATCCATCAGCTCGGCGACCCGGTCGAAGTCCTTGGCGGCGAGCGCACGCGCGAACGTTGCGCCAAGAGTCTGCTGTTCGGACATGTGGCGAGTATCGCGCCCGTCAGGCGGGTCGTCAACCCACGTGTTCGACCATTACCGGCCCCGGACGCAGGACATCGGGGTCGTGGCCGGGCATGACCGTGAGGCCCGCGTCGCGCATCGCGCGCAGGCGATCCGCGGAGCGTCCCTGTTGCTCGTGATCGTCGGCGAAAATCGGAAAGCGGCGGTCGTCGAGACCGGTAGCGAAGTGGGCCACATCGGCGCCGAGCACCACGTCGCCGACACGAACAGATTGGTGACCGGGCGTGTGTCCAGAGGTGAGCAGCAGCTCGACGCTGCCGTCGCCGAGGAGGTCGCAATCTCCGTCGACCAACACCACCTCGCGGCCAGCGCCGGCGTAGTCGCGCGGTAGGTAGACGTTGCGCTGGACGGCCGCGTCGTCGTGCGCTGCCTCCCACTCGGTGCGCTGAACCACGACGGGCACGGATGCGGGGATGAGATGCAGTCCGCCGACGTGGTCCCAATGCAGGTGCGTCAGCACGACCTTCGTCAGCGTCCCCACATCGATCCGCTCGGCAACGCTCTGCTCCTGCTCCATGGAGAACACCGAGAAGATATCCGGCCGCTCGTAGAAGGAGGCCGGATCCGCGATCGCCTCGGGGTTCAGCCCGGTGTCGATCAGGATCCGCTCGGTCGCCGTCTCGACCACGTACGCGGGCACGGGGTATCGAAACTGGCGATCCATCTCCTCGCCCCTGCGCAGGATCCCGGCTGGAGCTGTGAACCAGCCCACGTCGAGCATCTCGATCTTCACGGTGTCCTCCATCGCTCGTCGGGTGAGCAAGCACCGTAAGCGCCGCCGCGATACGAGATGCGACCTGTTGGATATGGTTTGCGACAATGCGCGTTGGCATCGCCGTCCCTCCTGGCTGCTTTGACTCGGGCCTCGCCGTGCTGCTCGACGTGTTGCGCGCGGCCGACGCGCTTCGCCCCCAGGTCGACGCGGCGATCGACCCGATCGAGATCACGCTGATCGGCGGCGCCACGCGCACCGTCACCGGCGCGGGCTTCTCGATCGCGGTCGACAGGCGCGTCGGCGAGAACTCCGCGCTCCACGATCTCGACGTGCTCACCGTCCCGGGTCTCGGGGCGAGCACCGCTTCGGCACTCCAGGACACGCTCGCGAGCCGGCCACTTCGAGAGCTGCGCGGGTGGCTCGCCGATCAACACGAGGGCCTACCGCTCGCGGCTGCCTGCACCGGCACGTTCGTGCTCGCCGAGGCCGGCCTGCTCGACGGCCGCACCGCCACGACCACCTGGTGGCTCGCGGGAGAGTTCGCCCGCCGCTACAAGCGCGTCGAGCTCGACATGTCGCGCATGGTCATCCACAGCGGCCCCGTCACCACCGCGGGAGCGGCGTTCGCGCACATCGACCTCGCGATGAGCCTCGTCTCCCGCGCGAGCCCACGCCTCGCGGAGACGGTCGCGCGCTTCATGCTCGTCGACAAGCGCCCCGCGCTCAGCGTCGAGACCGCGATCGCCCACCTCGCCGACGCCGACGCGCTCGTCACAGAGTTCGAGGAATGGGTGCGCGCCCACCTCGACCAGGAGGACCTCAACGTCACAGCCGCCGCGCGCGCGATCGGAACGACCCGACGGACGCTCGAGCGTCGAACCCGCGTCCGAACCGGAGATACCCCCCACGCCCTGATCCAGCGCCTGCGCGTCGAGCGAGCCCGCCACCTGCGGCGCACGACGAGCCTCAGCTTCGAGCAGATCGCGCCGCGCGTCGGCTACAGGAACGCATCGACTCTGCGGGCGCTTCTGCGCCGAGCGGCGTGAACTTCGGAGGGACTACCCTCGACACGTGCACCGACGCCAACGAGCAGGAAGCGTGACCGCGACCGCGCTCGTCCTGTGCCTCGCCGCATGCGGCGGGACCACCACGCCGGCGACCGCGCCGCAGCCCTCGGCCTTGACGTCTGTCGCCACCACGGCGAGCGCCGCCACGGGCTCGATGAGCCCGCCAGCGACGGAACCAGCCTCGAGCCCACCTGTCACCAACCCGCGGACCCCTGCCCCAATCCCCGCCTCACTTCCCCAGCGCCCGCCGATCGTCCAGGACCCGATTCCGTTCGGGGCAAAGCGCAAGGCCGAGATGGTGGCCTATGCGCAGCGGCACTACGGCCTCGACACCTATCGCCTGGTCGATCCGCACGTGATCGTGATCCACTTCACCGAGACGCCCGACTTCCAGTCGACGTTCAACACGTTCGCGCCCGACGTGCCCGACCCGGAGTTGCACGAGCTGCCGAACACGTGCGCGCACTTCGTGATCGACAAAGATGGCACTATCCACCAGCTCGTCCCCTTGGGCGTCATGTGCCGCCACACGGTGGGGCTCAACTGGACCGCGATCGGCATCGAGCATGTCGGCTACAGCGACGCCGAAGTGCTCGGAGACCACGCGCAGATGCGCTCGAGCCTGCGACTGGTCAGCTGGCTGCGCTGCCGCTTCCACATCGCCGTCGCCAACGTGATCGGCCACAACGAGAGCCTCTCGAGCCCCTACCACCACGAGCGTGTGGCGCGCCTGCGGACGCAGACCCACAGCGACTTCAACCATGCGGACATGACGATCTACCGCAAACGACTGCGGGAAAGCCGCTCCTGCTAGAGCACGCGACGTGAGAGGCTGTCACTCTCGTGGCGCTCACCCGCAGACCTAGCCTCCGTAGCAGTGCCGCGGCGGCGTTCGCCGGCGTCGTCGGCTATGACCTGCTCCAGCGTCGCCGCGCGATCCTGCGCAACTTCCCAATCGTCGGGCACATCCGCTACGCGCTCGAGGCCTTCGGACCGGAGCTGCGCCAGTACATCGTCACCTCCAACAACGAGGAGCGGCCGTTCTCGCGCGACCAGCGCCGGTGGATCGAGGCCTCATCCGAAGGCAAGCCGAACGTGTTCGGCTTTGGAACCGATGACGAGATGGAGGCCGTCGAGAGCCTGCTGATCATCAAGCACTCCCCCTTCCCGGCGCCCGTACCGGCGATCGGAGATCCGGGCAGCGCGCCGCGCTTCGCGATCCCCGCGAGGAAGAGGCTCGGGGCACTGCATCGCAGACGCCACATCTTCACGCCCGAGTCGGTCGTGAACCTGTCGGGGATGAGCTACGGCGCCCTCTCGCCCGTCGCCGTCGAGTCCCTCAACCGCGGCGCGCAGCTCGCCGGATGCCTGCACAACACCGGAGAGGGCGGCCTCGCGCCCGCTCACTGCAACGGAGGCGAGCTGGTGTTCCAGATCGGCACCGGCTACTTCGGCTGCCGCGACGAGCACGGCCGCTTCAGCCTCGAGCGGCTGCGCGAGCGAGTCAGCCAAGCGCCGGTGCGCGCGATCGAGATCAAGCTCTCCCAGGGCGCAAAGCCCGGACTCGGAGGGCTGCTTCCCGGCGTCAAGGTCACTCCCGAGATCGCCGCCATCCGCTGCGTCCCCGCCGGCCAGGACTGCGTCAGCCCGCCCGCGCACTCCGCGTTCTCTGACGTGGACGGGCTGATCGAGTTCATCGAGGCGATCGCCCAGGACACGGGCCTGCCGGTGGGCGTCAAGTCCGCGGTCGGCGAGAGCGGCTTCTGGGAGACGCTCGCCGAGCGCATGGCAAGCACCGGCGGCGGCCCCGACTTCATCAGCGTCGACGGCGGCGAGGGTGGCACGGGCGCCGCGCCGCTCTCGTTCGCGGACCACGTCGCACTGCCCTTCAAGCTGGGCTTCGCCCGCGTCTACGCCACCTTCGCCCGCGCCGGCCTCGCCGAAGACGTCGTGTTCATCGGCTCGGGGCGCCTCGGGTTCCCGGACTCCGCGCTGTTCGCCTTCGCGCTGGGCTGCGACCTCATCAGCGTCGGACGCGAGGCGATGCTCGCGATCGGCTGCATCCAGGCCCAGCGCTGCCACACCGGACGCTGCCCCACCGGCATCGCCACGCAGTCGCGCTGGCTGATGCACGGACTCGACCCCGAGCTCAAGTCGAGCCGCGCCGCGAACTACATCGTCGCGTTCCGCGCCGAGCTGCTCGCCCTCGCGCGCACGTGCGGGGTGCCGCATCCCGCGCTCGTCACGCCCGAGCACATCGAGGTCGTCTCCGAGCGCTACGGCACCGCGTCCCTCACCGACGTCTTTGGCTACGAGCCGAGCTGGCCGCTGCGCTCGGCCTGAGGCGCAAGCTTCGCCATCGCGGCGAGCTCGCGCTGCAGGCGCACGATGATCGACTGCGGGTCGGGCACCAGCCGGGCGTGGACGAGCAGGCCGACGCTCACCTCGCCTCGGTAGCTGAAGATGCTCACGCTCATGCCCACGCTGCCGGCGGTCGGCGCCCACACGAGCACCGCGCGCAGCGGCGTGCCGGCGAGGTAGACCGTCTCGCGCGGGCCGGGAACGTTGGTCATCACCGCTGTGGCCTTCGCGGTGAAGATGTCCACGATCCGGCTCTCGATCGCCGGCGGGGTCAGCCCGACCGCCTCGAGCACCGCGTAGGAAACGGGACCCTCAGGCGAGTGCTTGATCTCGTCCATGCGCAGCTTCAGCTCGTGCAGGCGCTCGCGGCGACTCGAGCGGTCGACCGGCAGCGTCAGGAAGACGAGGCCGAAGCGGTTGCCCAGCTCGCGCGGCACGGGCTCCCCGGCGGGCCGCAGGTTGTACGGCACCATCGTGCGAATCTCATGCGGCTCTTCACCACGGGCGATCAGGTAGCCGCGCAGCGCGCCGCTCACCGCGGCGAGCAGCACGTCGTTGACGGTCGCCCCCTGCGCGTGCGCGATCGCCTTTACCTCCTCGAGCGCCAGCGGCTTGCTCCACGTCACACCTCGCGCCGCGCCGAGGTCGCGCTTGAGCACGCTCGGGGTGTCGCCCGGCGTGAACAGAAGCTTCGCAAGGGCCTGGGCGTCGGCCGCGAGGCGATCGGCGAGCTCGAGCGCGTGGCGCGGTTCGACGATCGCTTCGACGCCCTCGTGCGCGACCGCGCGCGTGAGCCGGCTCGTCATCGACGCGACGCTCACCGCCGGAGCGACCACCGACGAGAGCACGTCCCCCGCCGCCGCCAGCGGCGCATCGACGGCCGCTCGCAGTTTCGAGCGCGGGTACGGCGGAGCCTGCGGTCGCCCCTCTTCCAGCTTGGTCCCCGGCTCGGGGTCTGTGAGCGAGAGCATCACCTGCGCGAGCGCGATCCCGTCCGCGATGCAGTGGTGCATGCGCACGATCACCGCGCACCCAGGCGCGGGACCGTCGATCAGGTACATGTCCCACAACGGCTTGTCGCGGTCCAGCGGGATCGACGCCAGGTCGCCCGCGAGCGCCTCGAGGGTCGTCTCGTCGCCCGGATCCGGCAGGCCGCGACGGTGCATGTGGCGGGCGATGTCGAAGTCGGCATCTGGCTCCCAGTGCGGTCCGCCCAGCGCCATCCGACTCTCCACGACGCGTTCGCGGAATCGAGGGTAGGCGTCGACGAGACGCGTGCGCACCACATCGGTGAGCGCGTCCCAGTCGAGCGGCTCGTCGAACAGCAGCACCGAGTTGATCACCATCAGGTTCGTCGGACGGTCCATGTGCAGCCACGCCGCGTCGGCGCTGGACATGTGACTGTGCGCGACGCTCACGCTCGCCATCGAGCCCTCACTCCGGCTCGGAGTAGAGCGCGACGAAGAAGTCCGCGTAACGCTCGTACACGACCGCACGCTTCACCTTGAGCGTGGGTGTGAGCTCGCCCTCGGCCTGTGTGAGGTCGTGGTCGAGCACGCCGAAGCGCTTCACCTGCTCGATGCGAGCGAAGCGCGCGTTGGCGGCGTCGACATCGGCCTGCAGGATCTCGAGCACGCCCGGGTCCTTCGCCATGCTCGCGCGGTCATCGGAGATCCCGAGCTGCTTGGCGAGCTTCGGCGCCTCGTCGGCGTCGAGCGTGAGCATGCACACGAGGTAGGAGCGCCGGTCGCCGAACACCACAGCCTCGGCGATCCAGCGGGTCTCGCGCAGCGCGTTCTCGATGTTCACCGGGGTGATGTTCTTGCCGCTCGAGGTGATGATCAGGTCCTTCTTACGGCCGGTGAGCGTGAGATAGCCGGCTGGCGAGACCGCTCCGATGTCGCCGGAGTACAGCCAGCCGTCGATCAGGGTCTCGGTGGTCGCCTTGGGATCGCGGTGGTAGCCGGCGAACACCTGTGGCCCGCGCAGCATCACCTCGCCCTCCTCGGTGACCATCACTTCGCTGCCCGGCAGCGCTCGCCCGACGGAGCCGAACACGGGTGCGTTGGGCGGATTCAGTGTGGCGGTCGCGCAGCTCTCGGTCATGCCGTAGCCCTCCAGCACGACCACGCCGCACGCGTCGAAGAACTCGAGCAGCTCGTGGTCGATCGGCGCGGCGCCCACCATCGCGAGCTTCAGACGGGGGCCGAACAGCGAGCGCACCTTTGCCAGGGCGACGCGATCGGCGATCCTGAGCCGCAGGCTCGCCAACGGTCCGGGGCGCTTGCCGGCGCGCTCGGCGGTGCGCGCGCGACGCCCGACCTCGAGCGCCCACGCGAACATCAGCCGCGCGGGCGGGCCGCCGCCCTCGACCGCGCTGACGATGCCGGTGTGCAGCTTCTCGTAGATGCGAGGAACCGCGACGAAGTGGGTCGGCTCGGATTCGGCGACCTCCTCGATGATCCGCTTGGGGTCGCCGCGCCAGTAGACGAGCGTTCCGCCGACGTCGAGCACGACCATCTGCGCGACGCGCGCGAGCACGTGCGCGAGCGGCAGGAACATGTAGATAACCGGCTGGATGTCGTCGAGTTCGAGCTGCCCTCGATACATCGTCGTGGCCGCGAGGAAGTTCGCGTGTGTGAGCATGCAGCCCTTCGGCGGGCCGGTCGTCCCGGAGGTGTACACGAGCGTCGCCACGTCGTCCGGCTCGACCGCGCGCACCCGCCGCTCGATCTCCTCCTCGTCCACCTCCCCACTCCTCTCACACAGCTCCGCGAGCGTGATCGCGCCGTTGGCCTCGCCGTCGATCACCACCACGTGCTCCAGGCGCGGACACTGGGCGCGGATCCGCTCGATCTTCGCCACCTGCGCCGCGTCCTCGCAGAACACCAGGCGTGCCTCGGAGTGCGAGAGCACGTGCCGGCACTCCTCGGGCGAGTTGGTGTTGTAGATCGGCGCGACGACGGTCGCGGCGCATAGCGCGCCGGCCTCGCAGGTCGTCCAGTCGGCGCGGGTCGAGCAGAGGATCGAGACGACCTCGCCCGACTCGATACCCAGCGCGATCAGGCCACGGGCGATCTCTCGCGCTCGATCCCCGAGCTCGCGGTAGGTGATCGACTGGAAACCCGCCGCGCCGGCGTGGCGCAGCGCGACGTCCTCACCACGCTCGGACGCCGAGAGAATCATGCGTCCGAGCGTGGTGGCGCCGGTGATGCGCTCGGCGACCGGGCGTAGTGCAGTGGTCGTGGCCATCACCGTTCTCCTAGCTCACTTGCTGCATTTCGAGGAGCTTGGGACTGTGAGCGTCGCTCCCGTTTGGTAGACGAAGCTGGACTTCACCGTGAACTTGCCCGCTTTGCACTTACCGGCCGTGATGAAGGCCTTCTTGCCGTGGCCGATCGTCTTGACATTCAGGGTGAGCGAGGTGATCACGACGTTCAGCCCGCCCGCGTTGATCACGGGCACTTCGGTTTTCACCTTGTTCGCCGAGACCTTGCCGTAGAGGATGATGCGCTGGCCGGTGGGGCCTGTTTTGTCAAGCAGGAAGATGATCTGGTTCTTGCCCGCGAACGCAGTCACGCTCTCGGGGATGATCGGCAGCACCGGCGCCCCGTTGGCGACACCGCTTCCCGAGCCGATCTTGCTCTTGGCGGGACAGGCGCTGCTTCCGAGCGCCTTGAGTTCTTCCTCGCTCGCCTTGCACTGCTTGATCGCCGAGCTCTTGAAGTTGAACTTGGTTGCGGTCGGCAGGGTGATGGTGAGCGTCTTCAACCCCTGTGGCTGCATGGCGCCGGGGTCGGTCGACAGCAGGGCGGCTTTCAAGCCCGTTGGCTTGCCGGCCTTCACCGCTGTGAGGGCGACGTTCGCGGTCTGGGTGAACTGCGCGCTTGCATAGGCGAGGCTCGCGATGCTCAGCATCCCGACGGCCAGCAGCGCGGCTGTGAACTTGAGCGTTCTCATTGGATCGTCTCCTTGGTGCGTTCTGGCGGATTCGCGCTCGGCGGTGAATTCGTACCGGTGGAGTGCATTGGGGCGACACTACGGCCGTCGCCGTTGGGGGTCATCGGGGTGCTCTGCGGCTCCGGGGTCAGTAGTTCAATGCGGCCGGGACGGGTCGGCCACCACGCGCGGCGCCCGAGCGCCTCGACGGCGGCCGGAAGCAACACGGGCCTCACGAGGAACGCGTCGAGCCCGACGGCGATCGCCACCCCGACGCCGAACTCGCGCACCGTCAAGAGACCGCTCGTCGCGAACGGGATGGCCACGGCGATCATCAGCAGGCCCGCACCGGTGCTCGCGGCGGCCGTCGCGCGCAGGGCGACGTCGAGCGCGTGGTCCACATCCGCGCCGAGCACGAGCTCCTCACGGGTGCGTGCGAGCAGCACCACGAGGAACACGAGCGAGATGCCGAAGATCGCGGTGAAGATCCCGACGATCGACATCGGGTCGATGTAGCCGGGTCCGCCGAGCGGCGGGTTGGAGCCGCCGAACAGCAGCTCCATCGCGCCGAACGTCGCAGCGGCGGTGAGCAGGTTGAAGGCGACCGCGACGATCGGCAGCAGCACCGCCCGCAGGGCGAGGCCGAGGGTCAGCGCGATCGCGAGGGCGAGCGCGACGATCACCCACGGCAGGCGCGCGTTGGTGGCGCTGGTGAAGTTGGCGAGGTTGCCCGCCGGGCCGCCGACCGCCACCTCGAGGTGGCTGCGTGCGGCGAAGCGCTTTGCGAGCACGTCGAGTCGTTCGCCGAGCTGGGCCGTACGGGAGGAGCTCGAGGGGTAGCGCGAGACGACCACGATCTGTCCGGCGTTGCCGCCGCGCCCGACGTTGAGGGCGAACCCGGCCGCGTTGCTGCTCGCGGGCGGCGCACCGGCGATCGCGGCGAGCAGGAAGTAGCCGGAGTTGAACAGGCCGGGCGATTTTTCGCCGAGTTCTTCGAGGCCCTTCGGCGAGGGCAGCGAGCGGCGGAACTTCGCCACGCTCGACTGCATCACGCCGAGGCCGTTGACGAGCCGTCCCGTCGGGGAGATCCCGCCCGCGAGGCCGCTTTCCAGCTGGCCCGTGCCGCTCGTAAGCTGCCCGAGGCCCGCTTCGAGCGAGCCCGCGCCGTCGCGGAGCTTCGTGAGTCCCGCGGTCAGCTGTGAGCCTCCTCCGGAGAGCGCGCCGATGCCCGTGGCGAGCTGGGAGTTGCCCTTGCGGAGCTTCGCGAGGCCCGCCTGCAGCTTCGCCGCGCCGGTGCGCAGTTCTCCGAGCGCTCGCGCCAGGAACGAGCCCTGCGTGGCGGAGCCGCTCGCGATCCCGGCCGCGCCCTTGGCGGCGGGAATGGCGCCGGTGAGACCGCTGGAGAGCGTGCCGAGCGTGCCGCTCGCGTGTTCGAGCGCGGAGAGGGTTTCGCCGTAGCGAGGGTCGCTCTTGCCGGCGCTCATGCCGCGCAGCGCTTCGAGCGCGCCGGAGAGATCGCCGGACGCGCTCTGGGCCTGGCCCTGGAGGCTGCCGAGCGCTTCGCTCGTGCTCGCGGTCAGCCCCGCGAGTTGCTTGAGCGAGGGCAGGCCCGCGGCGACCGGCGCGTGGGCCGAGCCGATCCCGTTGGTGAGTTCGATCGAGCCGGCGAGGGCCTGCGTCGCGCCGGCCTTGAGCGCGTTGGCGCCACTCAACGCCTGACCGAGGCCCGTTGAGAGCTGCGCCGAGCCGCTACGTGCGGCGGCAAGTCCGGCGTGCAGCTGCGCGGATCCGCTCGCCGCGGCGCCCGAGCCGCTGTGCAGCTGGCCGGCGCCAGCGCTCGCCGACTGCAGGCCGCCCTGCAGTTGCTTGGCGCCGCTGCCGGCTTCCCCGAGACCGTTGACGAGGCGCTGCAGGTCGCTCTTGCCGCCGGTCAGCAGCTTGCTCGATTCCTTCAGCTGGCCTGGGAGCGTGCCGAGCGGCTTCGTTTCCTTGCTCAGGCCGCCTGGTCCCGCGACGGAGGCCACGCGACGGTCGCTCGCGATCTGTTCCTGCAGTTGATCGAGCTTTTCGAGGGTCGCTGCGGTCGTGATCGGGCCATTGCGGCTCGAGACGATCAGGTTGTATGGGGTCGGCCAGCCGGGACCCATGACTCGGGCGACCTCCTCGAAGGACTGCCGCGCCTGGTTGCCCTTGGGCAGCTGGCTGACGTCTGGCGGCCCGGTCTTCAGCGACAGCGCGGGGATCGCGAGGGCGAGCAGCGCGGCTGTGGCGAGGGCGCCCGCGATCACCGCCCGGTGCCTGACCCACGCGCCCGCGCCGACGAGCCGGTCCCAGTCGCGTGTGACGAGCGCCGGCGCCGAGACGCGCGCTCGGATGACGTCGCGACCGAACAGGGCGAGCGCGGCTGGCATCACGACGACGGCGCCGCCGACCGCGAGCGCCGAGCAGAGCAGCACGCCGACTCCGAGCGAGGTGAGGATCTTCGTGGGCGCGATGGCGGTGGCGAGCAGCAACGCGAGGATCAGGCCCGTGCCCGCGAACAGCACCGCCCGACCGGCGGTCGCCACGGCCGTCGAGAGGGCGTCTGTGGTGTCGAGCGAGTCAGCGTCCGCACGCCGCGTCTGGCGGTGGAGGCGGTCGAGGATCAGCAGCGAGTATCCGACTCCGAGGGCGAGCCCCGTCATCGACGCGAGCGCGACCGCGATCGGATCGACTTCGATCACGCGGCCCAGCAGCGCCATCAAGCCGTAGGCGGAAAGCACGGTGCCGGCGCCGACGAGCGTCACGATCGCGGCGGCGAGCGGCGCGCGCAGAGCGACCAGCAGCAGCAGGAAGAGGATCCCGACGGCGATCAGCTCCGATCGCAGAGTCGTGCTCAGCGCCTGATCCTTGAGAGCGCGGTCGATCGACGGCTGGCCCGTCACGCTCGCGTGCAGCGGGCTCGTGACGTCGCGTGCCACCAGCCGTTCGATCGCGGGCTGGTCCTGGTTGACGACATCCTTTTCGGGGCGGTCGACCGAGACGACGATCATCGCCGCGCTCGCCGACGGGCGCAGTCCCTGCGAGGCGGAGCCGGCGTCCCACGCGGAGAGCGCGCGCGTGTGCGAACGCCTGACGAGATCGCGCACGAGGCGCGGGCCCTCGCGATTGAGCTGAGCGCTCGGCCCCTCCAACAAAATCGGCACCAGCTGCGTCGGCCCGAACTGCGCGTTCGCGAGCTGCTGTGCGCGCGAGGACTCCGTTCCCGGCACGACCACGATCGACGGCGAGAGCGAGTGCGACACGCCCAGCCCGATCAGGCTCAACGCGACCGCGACGAGGCCCCATGCGAGCAGTGCTGCTTTCGGGCGTGCGATCGAGAGTCGAGCCAGTCGGAACATGTCCAAAAGCTAAATCCCATGCACTCAGCCGACATCCGGGAGAGTTGCGGTCGCTCGTAGGTAGTTATCGGCGAGCTTCGCCGTCGAGACGTCGGCCTGGATGGGCTAGGGTCTGTGTGGTCGTTCAATCCAACTTCGGAGGCTCCGCGTGGCAAACCTGGGCGGCAGCGCAAGCGTCGAGATCGATGCCCCGATCGAGGAGGTCTGGGAGGCGGTCGAGGACGTGCTCACAGCACCCGACTGGCAGGGCGGCCTCGACAAGATCACCGCGATCGAGCACGACGACGCGGGACGCCCAACGCTCGTGGAGACCGAGAACGACATCAAGGTCCGACGGATCAAGGCGCACGTCCGCTTCAGCTACGAGGCACCCGTGCGCCTCTCCTGGACGCAGGAGAAGGGCGACATGAAGTCGGTCGAGGGCGCGTGGGATCTCGAGGATCTCGGCGAGGGCCGCACGCGTGCGACGTACACGCTCGACGCGGATCCCGGGCGCGTGCTGGGACTGATCATCCGCGGGCCCGTGGAGGCCGCGACTCGAGCGCTGTTCGTCAACGGGCGCCCCGGCGAGCTGCAGCGACGCGTCACCGGGGCCTGAACGCTCAGGAAGACCGCTTCTTCGGTTTCCGCTTGACCCCAGCGGCGGCCTTCGCCAGGTCTGTCGGCTGACGCAGCGCACCGACCGTCCACTCGAAGCGCTCGGCCTGGTGCTTCATCAGAGCGGCCGTCTCCTCCAGCGCGCGCCCCGCCGACTCGAGTGCTTCGGCCTGCCGGCGCAGCGTCACGCCCGTTTCCTCGAGCAGGTCGAAGACCGCGTCAACCGGCGCGACCACGCGCGCGGCCAGATCGCCCTGCAGCTTGCGCTCGCGCTCGACGAGCTCCTGCACGAGCTTGGGCAGATCGTGGATGTTGAACTCGGGCATCGGTATCGGAAGCTAGCAGCGGCAGGCCCCGACAGTAGACTGCGCTCATGGATGCAGATCGCGCACGCCAACTGCTCGCCCAAGAGCGAGAGCGGATCGAGCGGGCGATCGCCGGGCTCGAGACCGCGGAGAGCGAAGCGGCCGCCGAGCAGAGCGAACCGGGCGAAGGCGGCTCGGAGGACCTCTACCAGAAGGAGCTCGACACCGGCCTGGGCGAGGATCTCGCCGACCAACTCGCCGCCGTCGATCGCGCCGAGGCGCGACTCGAGGCCGGCACGTATGGCCTGTCGGTCGAGAGCGGCGAGCCGATCCCGGACGCGCGACTCGAGGCTCTACCTACGGCCGAGCGCACCGTCGAGGAGCAGGCGGCGCTCGGTCAGGCCTGACTCGGCTTCGTAGCGCCCCGAAGTGACCCGAAGCTTGGTTCCGTAGTCATCCCCGACCAAGCTGCGGAGGCTCACCGATGGCGGTCTGACACCGGCCGCGTACGCTGCGCCCACGATGCTTTTGATCGCTGTCCCTCTGATCTGGCTGGCCGTCACCGCGCTTGTGGTGGCGGCGTGTCGGATGTCTGCCCGCGCCGACGAGGGACGCACTTCAAAGGCGGATTCATCTCCCGCCGCTCAGTGCGGTTACGTAGTTCACATCAACCGTCCGCGGCAGATCCACAATGTCAGCGGCGCGGGTTTGAGTTAATTTCGCCAGGACGTTCACATTCGCCGGCGCAGGTTTCTGCCTCCGCGCTCGGCGCTCATAGAAGTGCCCCCTCCCCATGATCGCGGCTCCCCGTTCTCACGTGCTTTGCTTGCTCTCGCGCGTGGAGCGGGGAGCGGGTCATCCTCGAACGCAAGGCAGAGAATCTCGGCTCAGGCTCGGCAACGCGCTAGCCTGAACGTATGCTCCTCACCAAAGCGTGGAACAAGTGACGAGCTTCTTCGTCGGTGGCGTCGACTCAAAGGGAGCCAAGGCCGAGGCGGCCTACAGCAAGCTCCTCGAGCGCTCGCTCATCGCCACCGGCTGTCCCGCGCGCTCGCGTCGCATCTTCAAGCTGAGCTGTCGCTTCGACGGTCAGGACAGGGAGATCGAGGTCGGAAAGCCTCTGCCCAACGGCGACGTCGTCGCCGCGATTCTCGACCACGGGCGCTTCGAGTCGTTCTGCGTGCTCACCGACAAGGCGGGCGATCGCGCTTCGGCGCGCGTCAGCCACCCCGTCTACTCGGTGACCGAGTTCTCCTGAGCTACCCGCTCAGGCGGTCCCGCGCAGCCCGTTCGTGACGTCGTTGCAGCGCTCGCACACGGACTCGGGGATCACGCCGACGCGCATCAGCAGCGCGAACGCCCTGCAGCCGAGGCAGAGGCCGAACACCGACTCGAGCGTCGCGGCCACGATCAGCATGCCGAGCAGCACGTAGGCGGGAACGCGCAGGTCGAATCCCAGCGCGAGCACCGCGGCGGAGACCGAGAAGGCGGCGCCCATGCCCTGCGCGAAGCGCTTCGGCGGCCCTGGAACCAGACGCGGGGCGACGTGGAGCTTGGGGACGATCACGCGGGTCACGAGCTGCCCGAGTGGGCTCAGCGTCGGACCGCTCAGCACACGCGCGAGGAAGCCGTAGGCGATCGCCGCCGTGAGCCACGGCGCGTCCAACGCGATCGTGAGCGCGCTCAGCAGCACCACGCCGCCTGCGACGAGACGCGCCGATACCTCGTTGACCGGGTCCGGGAAGGAGAACATTCCGCACTGATCATATCGACAACTGAAGGTTCGACGTCCATACCACCGCACTCTCGACGCGCGATCTGCAGTACCGTGCCGCCCGTGACCCTCGATGAGCTGAAGGACGCGGTCGCCCAGGGGACGGTCGACACCGTGGTGCTGGCGATGACCGACATGCAGGGGCGCCTGCAGGGTAAGCGCCTGACCGCGACGCACTTCCTCGCGGAGGTCGCCCACCACGGTGCTGAGGGCTGCAACTACCTGCTTGCGGTCGACGTGGACATGCGCACGGTCGACGGCTACGAGATGTCCTCGTGGGAGCGCGGCTACAGCGACATGGTGCTCAAGCCCGACCTCGACACGCTGCGTCCCGTGCCGTGGCAGGAGGGAACGGTCGTGTGTCTGACCGACGTCGCGTGGCCGGACGGCTCGGACGTGCTCGCCTCCCCGCGCCAGATCCTGCGTCGTCAGCTCGCGCGCCTCGCCGAGCGCGGCTGGAGCGCCAACGCGGGCACCGAGCTCGAGTTCATCGTGTTCCTCGACACCTACGAGGAGGCGTGGCACAAGGGCTACCGCGACCTGCGCCCGGCGAACCTCTACAACGTCGACTACTCGCTGCTCGGCACCGCGCGCGTGGAGCCGCTGATCCGCCTGATCCGCAACAGCATGGCGGGCGCCGGGATGGTCGTGGAGGACTCCAAGGGCGAGTGCAACTACGGCCAGCACGAGATCAACTTCCACTACGCCGACGCACTGCGCACCGCGGACGAGCACTCGATCTACAAGAACGGCGCGAAGGAGATCGCCGCCGAGCAGGGCATGGCGATCACGTTCATGGCCAAGCTCGACGAGCGCGAGGGCAACTCGTGCCACATCCACTTCTCCCTCGCCGACGAGCACGGCCCTCTGTTCGCGCGCGACGAGGCCGTGTTCAACTCGTTCCTCGCCGGACAGCTCGCGTGCCTGCGCGAGATGACGCTGCTGCTCGCGCCGCACGTGAACTCCTACAAGCGCTTCGCCGCCGGCAGCTTCGCCCCGACGACCGTCGCGTGGGGCCACGACAACCGCACGTGCTCGCTGCGAGTGGTCGGCCACGGCGCGGGCAAGCGCTTCGAGAACCGCGTCGGCGGCGCCGATCTCAACCCGTATCTCGCGCTCAGCGCGATCATCGCCTCGGGCCTGCACGGCATCGACGCGGGCCTCGAGCTGGAGCCGGCGCTGGAGGGCAACGCTTACGCCGCGAGCGAGCGTCCGCGCCTGCCGGAGACTTTGCGCGACGCGCGCGAGCTGTTCGCCGCGAGCGAGATCGCGCGGGAGGCGTTCGGGCAGGAGGTCGTGGCGCACTACCTCAACGCGGCCGACGTGGAGCTTGCCGCGTTCCAGGCGGCGGTCACCGACTGGGAGCGCGTGCGCGGGTTCGAGCGCCTGTGAGGACGTCTAGGATCTAGAGCTGTGGCGGGCAGTCGCGAGAACCGGATCGCCGCCGCCGGCACGCTCACGGCTCCGGAGGCGGTGTTCGCGCCCGTGCGCTCCTACACCGCGTTCGAGGAGACCGTCGACCGGCTGGGCAACGCGATCAAACTCGGCCTGCTCGCACCCGGCTCGCGTCTGCCCGCGGAGCGCGAGCTGTGCACGCGCCTGGGTATCGCGCGCTCGACGTTGCGCCAGGCGCTCACCGCGCTTACGCAGAGCGGGCACGTGTTCGCCACGCGCGGGCGCGGCGGCGGCACGTTCGTCTCCGATCCGCAGCCGCCCGCCGAGGAGCCCTCACCGGAGATGCTCGCGCAGTGGCACGAGACCTGCGACCGGCGCCTCGCCGTCGAGCTGGGCGTGGCGGTGCTCGCGGCCGAACGGGCGCAGACGGAGGACCTCGACGCGCTCGACGAGATCGCGCGGACCCTGGAGGGGTCGCTCGAGGACTTCGCCGCCTACCGCCAAGCGGACGTGCGCCTGCACGTTGGGCTCGCCGAAGCGGCGCGCTCGCAGAGCCTCGTGCAGGCGATGACCGAAGTGCAGGGAGCGATGACCGACCTGATCTCCCACATCGCGCACCCACCGCAGGTGCTCGCGTCCTCCAACGCCCAGCACCGCAGGCTGCTCGCGGCGGTCAGGGAGCGTGATGCGATGCGCGCCGCGCGCGCCATCACCGAGCACCTGCAGGGCACCGAGCACATCCTCGCGGGCCTGCTCCCGGGCGGCTGAAAGCCGGCCGCCCGGCGCGCCGAAACGGCGTTGGCCACGTGTCCGAGCGCTGATAGCACAGGTTTGGGCGAATGGGCTTGACTTCTGTCCGTGATCGCGCGTATTGTCACGATCGAAGGACGGAAGATCAAACCTTTTCTCTTAGGGGGAGCGTAGATGAGCACAGCTCAGGGCACGATGGGCACCGACGAGCAGCGCCTCGCCGAGCTCGGCTACAAGCAGGAGCTCAAGCGCGGTTGGAGCGGCTTCTCCAACTTCGCGATCTCGTTCTCGATCATCTCCGTCCTGGCGGGATGCTTCACGACCTACGGCCAGGCGCTGAAGAACGGCGGACCGGTCGCGATCTCGATCGCATGGCCGCTGATCAGCGTGATGGTCCTGATGGTCGCCTTCTCGATGGCCGAGCTCGCCTCCTCGATGCCCACCGCGGGCGGCATCTACTACTGGGCCTCCAAGCTCGGCGGCGCCGGCTGGGGCTGGTTCACGGGCTGGTTCAACCTGATCGGCCTGGTCGCCGTGGTCGCCTCGGTCGACTACGTCTGCGCGAGCTTCCTGATGAACCTGCTGGGCCTCTACAACGTCCACTTCATCTTCAACTTCACCAAGGCGGCGGCGTTCACGGACGTGCACTACAGCGCCCATGTGAACTTCGCGCTGTTCGCGTTCCTGCTGGCGCTGCACGGGATGATCAACGTCTTCTCCAGCCACCTCGTCTCGATCTTCAACGGCATCTCGGTGTGGTGGCACGTGATCGGTGTCGCGGTGATCGTCGTGCTGCTGATCGCCGTGCCGAGCCACCACGCCTCGCTGTCCTACGTGTTCGGCCACCACGCCAACCTGTCGGGCTTCGGCGGGCACATGTACTGGTTCTATGTGCTGCCACTCGGGTTCCTGCTGACGATGTACACGATCACCGGCTACGACGCCTCGGCTCACGTCTCCGAGGAGACGCACGGGGCCGAACACTCGGCGCCCAAAGGCATCTGGCGCTCGGTCTTCTACTCCGCCGTGATCGGCTGGATCGTGCTGCTGGCGATCACGTTCGCGATCCCATCCGGAAAGCCCGGCACGGAAGCGTATGAAGCCGGCCTCCCGGCGCTCGCGATCATCGAGTCGGCGCTCAGCTCAAGCGCGGCCAAGGCGGTGATCCTGATCTCCACGATCGGGCAGATCTTCTGTGGCATGGCCTGCGTCACGAGCGCCTCACGGATGACGTTCGCCTTCTCGCGCGACGGTGCTGTACCGGGCCACAACCTGTGGCGGCGCCTGGGCCCGAACAAGACCCCCACCTGGGCGGTGCTGTTCGTGATCATGTTCGCCCTGATCATCACGATCCCGGCGTACTTCCCGAACCACCTCGGCACGCCGGTCGCGTTCCTCGCGGTCACCTCGATCTCGGTGATCGGACTGTACATCGCGTACACGATCCCGGTGTTCCTGCGCTGGCGGATGAAGAGCGAGTTCAAAGCCGGCTCGTGGACGCTCGGGGACAAATACAAATGGATGAACCCGGCGGCGTTCCTCTGGGTCGGCCTGTGCGTGATCATCTTCTGCCTGCCGTTCGCGCCAGCCGGCGTGTTCTTCAAGAGCGGGTTCGAATGGTCAGCGGTCAACTACGCGCCGCTGGTCACGATCGGCGTGATGGCAGCCGTGACGATCTGGTACGCCGTCTCGGCGAAAAAGACGTTCAAGGGCCCGATTCGCACGATTGACGAGCTCGACGCCGAAGTGTCGCTGCCGCCGATCGCCGAGGCTCCGTAGGGCGGGCGGAGCGCTGAGCGAACACCTGGCAGTCCTCGAGCCCGCCACCGAGGAGGTCCTCGCAGAGGTCCGCCGGTCGGGCGTCGAGGAGGTAGACGCGGCGGTTCGCGCGGCGCGGGCCGCGTTGCCGGCGTGGCGCGCGCTCGCACCCGGTGAGCGCGCGCGACTGCTGCGCGCGCTAGCGGACGAGCTGGAGTCGCACCTGGAGGAGCTAGCGGTGCTGGAGGCGCGCAACGCGGGCAAGGCGATCTCCGACGCGCGCGGGGAGATGGGCATGGTGGTGGACACGTTCCGCTACTACGCCGGCGCACCCGAGCGGCTGCTCGGCGACACGATCCCCGTGGCCGGCGGGCAGGCGTTCACGGTGCGCGAGCCGGTCGGCGTGGTGGGGTTGATCACGCCGTGGAACTTCCCGCTTACGATCGCCTCATGGAAGCTCGCTCCGGCGCTCGCCGCGGGCAACACGGTGGTGCTGAAGCCCGCCGAGCTGACGCCGCTGACGGCGCTTCGCTTCGCGGAGCTGGCGCTCGCGGCGGGCATCCCCGAGGGCGTCGTGAATGTGGTCGTCGGCCCGGGCCGCACGTGCGGTCAGCGCCTGGTGGAGCACCCGGACGTGAACAAGATCGCGTTCACCGGCTCGACCGAGGTGGGCGCGTCGATCGCGGCGGGCGCAGCGGCGACGATCAAGCGCGTGACGCTCGAGCTGGGCGGCAAGTCTGCGAACGTGATCTTCGCCGACGCCGACCTCGAGGCGGCCGCCGCGGCGGCGCCGGGGGCGGTGTTCGGCAACGCCGGGCAGGACTGCTGCGCGCGCTCGCGCATCCTCGTCCAGGAGGACGTGCTCGACCGTTTCCTGGAGCTGCTCGAGGTCGAGGTGAAGGCGCTGCGCGTGGGCGACCCGTTGGAGGAGTCCACGCAGATGGGCCCGCTGATCTCAGCGGCGCAGCGCGAGACCGTCTCATCTTTTTTGGAGGATGACGTGTCGGTCGCGTTTCGTGGCAGCGCGCCGGCGGGACCGGGCTTCTGGTTCGCGCCGACGGTCCTCTCCCCCGTGCGCTCGACCGATCGGGTCGCGCGCGAGGAGGTTTTCGGGCCGATCGCCGCTGTGATTGCGTTTCGCGACGAGGCCGACGCGGTGCGGCTGGCGAACGACACGGTGTATGGGCTGTCGGGCTCGATCTGGACGCGCGACGGCGCGCGCGCGTTGCGTGTGGCGCGCGCGATCGACACAGGCGTGCTGTCCATCAACGCGAACACGTCGGTGCGCGTGAGCACGCCGTTCGGGGGCTTCAAGCAGTCCGGCTACGGGCGCGAGCTGGGGCCGCACGCGCTCGAGGCCTACACCGAGGTGAAGACGATCTACTACGCGACGGAGGAATGATGGCCCAAGCGGGCAGACTGCAGGGACGCGTGTGCGTCGTCACGGGAGCGAGCGGCGGGATCGGCGCGGCGACCGTGGAGATATTCCAGCGCGAGGGCGCGACCGTCGTGGGCGTCGACCTGCTCGACGGCGCCCCCGGCGACCTGGCGCTGCAGGTGGACGTCACCAGCGAGGATCAGGTCAAGGGCGCGTTCGAGCGAGTGCGCGAGGAGTACGGGCGGATCGACGTGCTGTTCAACAACGCCGGCATCTCCCCCAACGACGACGCATCGGTGTTGGACACCACGCTCGAGGCGTGGGAGCGCGTGCAGATGGTGAACCTGCGCAGCGTGTTTTTGTGCTGCAAGCACGGCATCCCCCACCTCTTGGAGAACGACGGCCCGCTGCGCGGATCGGTGATCAACACCGCGTCGTTCGTCGCGGTGATGGGCGCCGCCACCTCGCAGATCTCCTACACAGCGTCCAAGGGCGGGGTGCTGGCGCTCTCGCGCGAGCTGGGCGTGGAGTTCGCGCGCCGCGGCGTGCGCGTCAACGCGCTGTGCCCCGGTCCGGTGGACACGCCGCTGTTGAAAGAGCTGTTCGCGAAGGACCCCGAGAAGGCCGCGCGACGGCTCGTGCACGTGCCGATGGGCCGCTTCGCGCGCTCGGAGGAGATCGCCAACGGCGTGCTGTTCCTCGCGAGCGACGAGTCGAGCTTTGTGACCGCATCGACGTTCCTCGTGGACGGCGGGCTGAGCGGAGCCTACACCACCCCGCTCGACTGAGCCCGCCCGCCCCCAGCAACCAGCAGCGCCCTCAATAGGATTGGAGTATGCTCAGCCCCGTCGACCACGTTGGCTACCTCGTCCGGGACCTCGACGCCGCCGTGGCCGAGTTCTCCGAGAGGTTCGGGCTGGAGGTGGTGCGGCCTGCGCTCTCGACCATAGCGGCGGATGAGTGACTGACCTCCCATCCGCCACCTCGCGCCTACCGACGCGGCTCCATAAGCATACCTAGACCCATTTAATGACACCACCGTTCTCTATTTTAAATAACACACCAGCCGTGTAAATTCCGGTTTTGTCGGTGGCGTATGTACATAGCGCCCCAGCGCCAGTCGATGATATTTCCGCGACTTTCGCAAACATTAAGATTTCGCTGCCGATGTTGTTGTAAGTAATCGTTTTGAGTCCCGACTGTGCTGAAATTGTGACTTCACATTTTAGCCCTGCGGCCACAATGGTCACTTTGATCGGTTTGAGGATAGCTACCGTACCTTCGGCATTGAATTCATATTCTGTGTTGATCGGTTCCGTCACCGTCCCCATGGCGCTGCTGCAGCCTGTGTAGGAACCCGTAACAACCTCGGTTTTGGTTTTGAGTAGGCTGATAGAACCGTGAGCATTGAACGATGCGCATGCAAGATGGACCACTCCAAGCTTGAATAACTGAGGCCCATGGGATTTGAGTAAAGCTAATACCGTCGCGGATGCTTCGAATTCATGCGCAGACGCGCCTGTCACGGATATTGCGCCCAACGCGAGCACGGCCACAAGAGAGACACTGAAGGTCTTTAGTAATCGCATGGCACACTCCCCTTTCGATCTGAGTACATCGAGTTTGCTTAGAGCCATCTGCCCTAAATGTCACCGCGCCAGCAGACATCAGCGCAGAGACCCATTTGAGCCACGTCTTCTGACTACCCGAATCTGGCAGCCGTATAGCTATCTGTCAAGGCCTGGCTTGATCGTGCGGAACCAGCCAGAGCTCTCGCGACGCCAAGCCGCACGGAAGAGCGGTATTCAGAGCACGGAAACGCCGCTGGCAATTAAGGACGTGTGTCTGTCTCCGGCCTCGGCCGGCCCTCCACAACGATGTGACACGCAAAACGCAGGAGCGTCTGCGGTCCGATCGGCGGGGCGCGTGATCGCATGCCAGCGTCCGCCGGATCAGGCTCGCGATCGCGCTCTCAATAGGATTGGAGAATGCTCAGCCCCGTCGACCACGTTGGCTACCTCGTCCGGGACCTCGACGCCGCCGTGGCCGAGTTCTCCGAGAGGTTCGGGCTGGAGGTGGTGCGGCCCGTCGTGCTGCCGCAGTACTCGATTCTCGGCCAGTATCTCGGGGAGGGAACCGGCAGTGTCGAGCTGTTCACGATCACCGACGCGGAGCTTCTCGACGCGCGGCTCGGCGATCAGAGCATCGTGCTCGACCATGCCGCCTATGAAGTCGCCGACATCGACGCGGTGGCGGCCGCCTGGCATGAGCGAGGGATTCGCTTCACAGGGCCGGACAGGCGCGAAGAGGTTCTTCAGCCGATCCCACTCGGCGGGGTGCGGCACCTGTGGACTGTCCCGCAGACCAGCTGCGGGCAGTCCTTTCAGCTGTTGGAGCGACGAGCATAGGTCGCGACGGATGAGCATGACAGCCGTTGTCGCCCGCCCGCTATGCCACCACGGCCTTCATCGTACGCCTGTGCGACTATTAAGGGGCCGGAACGGCGTGCGCGCGAGCCGATCCTGCTGGGCGGGTGCGGTACCCGTGGACTTTCCACTCAGCTGATGCAGCGCTGAGCGTTCTAACCCTTCTTCTTGCTGCTCTTCTTGACTTTGTGTTTCTTGGGGCAGCCGGTGACACTGATTCTGGTGGTCTTTTCGATGAACGCGCCGTTCTGGCCCGTGATCTGGGTCGGCATCAGCAGCCGCTGCCCGCACATGCTGTGTTTCGCCTTCGCGGGCAAGAAAGTGGCGAGCGCCGAGTGCGGACCCTCCGGCAGGGTCAGTTCAATCGTGTTGATCGGCGCGTCGGGGATTGTGCTGAACGTGCTCGTGGTGATCCCGTTCTTGATCTTCGTCTTGCCGTCCTGGATCAACGTGACCCCTTCGCTCTGAAGCACCAACTCCAGATCCGGAGTCCCCGCACTACCATGCGACACCAGATACGCCGGACCCGTGAACGGGGTCTCCAGCAGCGGCGTGACAGCCTTTGCGGCCCCGACCAGCGACCCCGCAGGGCAGGACGCCGGGTTCGCTTCGAAGACCGCAGCTACACATGCTTTCTGCAGCGTCGAGAACCGCGACGGCAGCTGCTTCGGCAGAGCCACCTTGATCTTCGACAGGCTCGCCTGCCCCGACCCCGACGTGATCTTCACGCGCAGCGACGCACCACCAGCTTTGCTGCTCTTCGCCTGCGTGGACACCGCGAACGTCGGCTCGAACGCCAACTTCGCGCAGTTCGCGACCTGGAAAGGTGCCGATACTTCCTTGCTAGCGCCCGCGGTTCCGGTGATCTTCCCCGTGATTGCGAGCTGATCGCAGTCCGTCGGGTTGAACGTGAACCCGGGCCGGTCGAGCGTCACTATGACCCGCTTGAGCGTCACTGGGACACCCGCACCCGCACCCAAGAGCATCGTCGGGAGCGAATCCGAGACCACCGTGGCCTGCGCCGTGGTCGGGTTGATCCGGATCGAGCCACGAACCACGACCGTCCCCAGGTTGAACGGGCCCGCGACCGCCGGAACCTCCACCACCTCACCAAACGGGCCACCGTTATACGGACCGGTGAGATAGATATGACCCTGCACGGAGATCGGATCCGGACCAGCCCCGGCATATGCCGTGACCGTACCGATCTGCGAGGCGGCCGGACATTCTCCCGCCGCAGCTTCGGTAGAGCCGCACAGTGGAACGCCAGCCAGCTTCGCCAACAGGCCCGGCGAGAGCGTCGTTTCCAGTCCGGCGATTCCCTGTTCGCCGTCTTGGCGGGAGAACACAAGCGTGAACGGGCTGAACGTGCCAGCCTGGGCTGACTGGGTGCCTGCCGTGAACGCGGGAGTGAAGGCTCCGGACGGACACGGCGAACCGCCAGGTCCGGAGGTGATCGCAAACGGCTGGATGACTGGACTGACTCCCGAACTCGGCTCCGCCCAGGAGTCAAAGGAAGTCACCCAATCTGAGAAGGAGCCGCACATCGACGGTGTCGCGAGCGGGGCGCGCGGTCCGCCGAAAAACTGAAGCTTCAGATCTTCGAACGGGAGTTGCGGTATGTCGCTGAACGTAGCCGTTACCTGACCGGTGGCGGAGTCGAGCGTGACCTTGCCTGGCTGCTTGACTACTACCCCCGTTTGCGGATCGTCGATGGCGATGTAGAGCGCGATCAGTGAGCTAAATGGGTTTGAGCCCTGTGCTGCGCCCGCGTTCCCTTGCTGGGCGATGTAGATCGCCCCGTGGAGCGGATGGTCCACAAGGGGGCTGACGAGTTCGACACTGCCCACCTTCGACGAATCCGGACACGCTGCAGGACTGGGCCCCCGCAGTTCGATCTGGGCTTCGGAGCACGCTGTCAGACCTCCGGCACCAGCCGGGTTGATGACCAACCCGCGTGGCAACGTGACGGTCGTGTCCTTCAAGTCGGCCTCCGCGAGCCCATTGGGGTTTTCTTCCTGCGGAACGTGGAGATCGACGTCAAGCCCGGTCGGCGAGTCCGAGGCGGTAGCTTCCGGTCGAACGCGAATGGTCGGTGAAAAGGGAAGTCGTTCGCAGCCAGTGATGGCCGGTGCTTCCGCGCCAAGCTGGGCAAACTCGCCTGGGGCCTGGTAGCTGTCCGCCGAGACCGCTGCCTTGAGCGGAGTCCTGGGGCAAGCAGTCGGATTGGTCAGGAATGGCCGCAGCGGCACGCTGACTGGGCAGTTGAGATGGTAGCCGCTCGGTCCACCGCGACAGCTTCGCTCTTCGTCGTGGCTCGGGTCCGCAGGCACACCCCAGATTGTCACCCGGACGCCCGTGACAGACTCCAGGGTGGTGATGTTGAGGCTGTCCGCGTTGATGCCGTAGTCCGAGCCTGATCGCACATGGGCATCGATGAAGGCACTCGCGAATTTGTTGAACCTACTGCCGAACTCGGCGGCCACGCCACGCGGCGGCACGAGGTTGAAGAGCGGCTCGGGTTCGACCGCTTCTCCCGTGGTCTGGACTTCGATGAGCCCAACTTGCGATGCGCCACTGCAGCTCTGCTGTTCGGAGTCATAGCGCGTACACTTCGCCGTGGCCTGAGGATTGCCTATGAGCCCAGCCGGAAGCTGCACACTTACGTCCTTGAGCGTGCCGGTCGGCGCTTCGTTACCGAAGTGATCGGTCGTCGTGTCGAGAGCGATCTTCGTGACGAGCTCGTAAGGGTGCCCACCGGCTTGCGTGTAGGACTGTCCCCCTTGTTCCAGATCCTCGAATACGAATTCTGCCAGCCCAAAGGTCATGAACGTTTGATCCTGGCTGCGCTGTTCGCCGAATTCGTTGCTGACGAAGAACCGGAAATGATATGTGGTGCCGGGCGCCAGCGCAGTGGGACGCGCAAGCGCGTACAGTTCTCCTTCGGAGCCAGCTAGTTCTGCGGGCTTGCACGGCACTATCGTTGGATTTGCGTAGCGGGTGGCGACAAACTGGGCTTCGGTTACGTATTCAATCTCGCACGCACTTCGTGTGCCGAAGTCTTCCACCTTCGCCTTGAGCGTTGCTTCGTGCGGTCCAGCTACCCAAGAGATGCTTTCGACGTTAGCTGGCAACATGGTAGTGAAGGTGCTGTCACCGCCCGCCACCACGCTTGTGTTCGTCGCGACGAATCTGAAGTGATAGGCCCTCCCAACGTTCAAGCCTTTGATTTCTTGATCGACGGTCTGCCTCGTGGTCCCCGAGCCTATGTCGACCGGCGAAACCGGCAGAGTATTGCCGTACGCTTCGGTTTCGCCGTATTCAACCTCGTAAGTCGTGTCGAATCCATGTGGATTGATTTCTGCCTGCAGGGTTGCCGCATTGCGCGTGATTGATACGGCGGCCTCCCCATCGATGGTCGGCGGGCCTGTTGTTTCGAGGGTCTTATCTTCGCTATGGGCCGTGCCGTTGGTGTTGCTGGCGGCGATGCGGAAATGGTATCCAGTGTCAGGGGCAAGGCCCGTGATTGTCGCGGTCACCTCGGTCGGGGATGAGTACGGAGGCGCAGGTGAGCATGATGTCACTTCCCCATAGCCCGTGGACGTGCCATATTCGAAATCGCACGCAGTCACTTCACCGCCGCCTGCCGGGTCAACGTGTCCATGGAGAGTAGCGCCTGTCTGTTCTACACTTGTGGCTTCCAGGCCGCTGAGGTCAGGGATTGTGATGGCAGGCCCGAACACGTCCACAACACCGTTGGTGATATCACTGACATACAGCTTTCCCGTTTTCGCAGAGATCGCCAGCCCGCTAGGAAAGCCCCCGTTGGGGATGGCAGTTTCCGAGACAATCGTTCCTGTGGGAGCGAACTCGTCGACACCGTTTGCAGTCGATACGTATAGATCACCAGATGTCGGATCCACGACAGCGCGATATGCAAAGCCAAACGGACCAACGGGGGTACCCGTAAGTGCTGACTGATAAGCTCCGGATGAATCGAACACGTCCACGGTGCCCTTACCAGAGTCGACTGCGTATACGTCGCCGAATGACGGGCTCGTGGGATCGTCGTCAACGGCCACTCCGTTTACTTCCGCGAATTCTTCGCCTTCCGCACCAGCGGTGGCGAACTGACTAAGTGATTTAGTTCCCGGATCGTATCTAAAGACAGCCTTCGCAGTCGCGATCAGAACCCTGTCGGAACCATCAATCGCGATTGCTGTCGGTATCCCTTCACCTAGTTCTATCGAGACTTTGAGGTCTTCTCCCGCCGGACCGAACTCGTCGACTAGGTGCCCTCCCGGGTCACCGATAAAGACATCGCCGCTCGAGTTGACAGCGCCCTCCGTCGTAAACACGCCAGCACTCGAGAAGGCACCGCCTTCCGGGCCTGCTATGGACGGCGGCAGATACGTGCCTGACGCGTCGAACTTCTCAACCGTTCGGCTCGCAAAATCCGTTACGTAAACGTCACCGGCCGACGCGCTAGGCGAGTTGTCAATCGCCACACCGAAGGGGGAGATGCCGCCACTCGGTGTTCCGCTGCCATCGAAGCTCGAAAGAAGGAGATGAACCTGCGAAGCGGATGCCGACGAGCAGCCCAGCGCGAAGGCGACCGTGAAGACCGCAAGCCCAGCAGCGAGTCGACTGAAGCTTGAGCCAAGATCGACCTGGATCCGGCTCGACATCGTGCCAGTCCTCTTGGTGTTCATGCCTTCTCCCCCCGTCAAACCATGGATGATCGACCTCTGGTGCCTGCGACGTCTCACTTGCCACCTCCGCGGGTAGCGAGCGTTGAGCGCGAGCCGTATCGAACGTGTGCCCTCCGCGTACACGCCGCTCGCCTGCGTAGCCTCCTAAAGCGGCGGCACGCGCGTAGCGCCTGTTCCAGCTTCTGTTTGCGGGTAGCCCCCGCACTCGTGTGCTTGACGCCGAGATTGCCAGATGCACCGAGAGCTGTCGTGACCACAGATTGGTACGACGAGGACTCGGAGGCTGGTCCTCTGCATTCTTCCCCACCGCACGGAGATCTCAATGCTTCTGGTTCCGGAAAGCCTCCGTTGACGCGAGCATCGTAAAGCCTCATACCGTTTGCGGTGTCTTCGCCCACCAGATGCTGAGTGGTAACGAAATAGACGTCTTCACCGCTGGAGCTGGCATCGTAGAAATAGGAGTTGGTGTCGCTAGACCCACTTGAAATCAAACTCAGGTCGCCACCGTTGTATTCGTATACGTTGACCTTGCCGTTAGCAGCTCCAGCGACAAGAGCAGTCGCCGTATCAAAGAAAACCCGTCCATCATCGAGGAGTTGGCGCTGTAGATAGTTTGGGGCGCCAGACTCGCTTGTTGGCTCGGCGCGTGCGATGGCCGCTGAACCTGCCGGTGGCGCCCCGCCAGGATCGCACGAAACGCAAGTAAGTACGCTTGCGACTGCGTCGTACCGGTAGATCTCGTCGCGTTCTTCGGTCGGCACCTTGAGCGGTTCGATAGAGTTGAAGGCGAGATATCGACCGTCGGATGAAACTCGCGCGGTTAGGTAAGCCGGTATCCAATCAAAGTTATCCTGTTCCGATAGTGTCGCGATGAGCTTCACTGTCCCTGCATGAAACACATACAGATTTGGCCTGCTAGCGATCCCGCCGTCGAAAGCTGCACTGGCAACTAGATACAAATATCCACCGTCTTGACTGATACCGCTGAATCCTTGGAACCCCAGCGCACCTGCTGGAGTCAAGTCACTGAGTTCACCTGTCGCGGTGTCGTACTCATACAGATGCTGACCACTACCTTCCAGCGTGTCGGCAGTCAGCTTTGCTTCCGGCCCGTCGGTAAAGAAGATCTTTGTGTCGGACGCACTGGCGGCTACAAACGAACCGCCGCCGCCTGCGCCTTCCGCCTGAGATGCGTCGATCTGTACCGTGCATGCCCTTGCGCTTTCGAGACATTCACCTCCCAGCCCGATGACACTCTGTGGCTCGCCAACGTTCTCCCGCAGATACAGCTTGCCTTCAGTCTCAAAGATTATCCTGGTCCCGTCGGCCGATACGAGGTGAGTGTATGGGGCGCCACCAAGTAGGTTCCCCATCGGGCTAACCGCTTCTGGCAGTGTGCCTGTGCTCGGCGTCCCGTCCGGCAGCACCGTGACAAGACTGACGTTCCCATCAACCCATGCATAGAGACTGGCGCCCGCCGGTGCGTCAGCGGTCAGTTTTGCGCCGTCTTCAAACACGACGTGACTGAAGTCTTCAGAAGCATCTTGGAAAGTGGCATCCGCCGGCGTAATTGCTGGAGGAGTTACGTCAACGAGACGATAAGAGCCCGTCAGGTCGTCCCTCAAGAAGACGTTCTGAAAGCCTTCCGGTTCGTCTTCGACCAAAGCTGGGGCATTACTCCCACAGGCGCCTCTTTCTGCACCTTGGCTCGGCCGAGCCGAATCGAACCCATCCATGAGGACACTTCTTGAAAGGTCCGCGGAGAAGAACATCGCGGGAACACAGGCGAAATATGGCCCATTGCTTGTCGATTGACGTGGCGTAACCGACTGGGTAGCCCAACCACTCGAAGTTCGAGTCGACAGATCGTAGAACCCCCCTCCGAGCGCGCTCGAAAGTGGGTTATAAGAAAACCACGTAATCCCACCCCCTGCACTGGATGCCCGTGCAGCGTGAACTTCATTTTCGGGGTCTTCTAGATACGGCGTACCGTCCAGAGGGCTGACCTGCTCATACGCGCGACAATCCGGAAGATGCGTAGCAGATTGAGCTACACGCAAGGCTTCGTTGGGGCATTCCACGGCGCGCGCGGTCTGCCCTGCTCCAAGAATGCTCGCTATGCCGCCGACAGCTACGAGCGCGAAACGCAGGCGCGCCGACCGAAAACCTCTACCGAGCCCCCAGAAACCCAACCGCTCCTCATGCTTTCGACTTATCCAGTTATACGAATCGTACGCCACGCCTAGCTCCTCCCCGATGTTCGCTTATACGAACAAGCAATCCTCTCCCCGAGCGACCTCTCCTGCGACTCAGGCGAGACTGTAAACCAACCTGCCGCGCTATGTCAAGATCGAACTACAGCAATTATCCTAGCTATGTGGCAATGTGCGGAAAGAGTCCGATAGTTAGGGTCGTCGAACGACAGCGACGGACGGGCGCCGCGCTAGCGACATACAGGCGCCCACCCGCCGCATACATGCCTGAGTCTACTACCTTGTTACTACAGTTCGGCTATTTCCAACTGATGGTTCCGCCATCAAGTGACACTAAAGCACTACCGGTGTATATACCGGTAGCGTCGTTGGTCCAATTGCACAGTGCCCCGCCCCCGTTCGATTTAATGCTTTTAACGTTCGACGAGAGTAATATTTCTTTGCCAGTGTTGGAGTATGAGATCGCTGTCAGTCCTGACTGCGGCAGGACGCTTACTTCGCATTTCAAACCAGCAGAAGTAATGATCACTTTGACTGTTTTCAATATGGACACACTGCCTTCGGCGTCGAATTCATATTCTGCGTTGATTGGTTCGCTGACGGTTCCCAGAGCAGTGCTACAGTTTGTGTACGAGACCGTAGCCACTTGTTTTTTGGGTTTTAGTTCAACGACTTTGCCATGCCCTACAAGGGTCGTACAAACGACCTCGCCAGCGGGGAACTTGAATAACTGAGAGCTATGAGCTTTGGCTAACAGTAACCCTGTCGTGCTCGCTTCGAATTCATGGGCAGACGCCCCTGTCGCGACCATCGCGCTGAATGCGAGTACTGCCACTATGGCAGCGCCTAGTATCTTTACTAATCGCATAGGAACTACTCCTTTGTTTGTTTGTGGTGGTCGACCTGCGACCCCCGCTCACCCGAGCGGGAGGTTCAACAAGTCAACGCGTTGAAAGCCGGAAGCGCTGTCCCATCTCTCTGTGGTGGCGATTCCCGGCTGTGCGAACTTGGCATATCTATGGATGTCTGTCAAGACCTACCTCAACCAAGGCGTCCGGCCAGTTCTCGCTACGTGGTTTTCCCCAGCTATATGGCGGTATTTCGATGGAGACACGCGGGCTACGTCCCAAAGGCTGTATCCGTCTCTAGCCTTCGGAGAGGACGACTTGGCGAACCAGAAGCCTCTTCAGAAGCCTATGACTCCAAGGCTCCCGCACGTTTCGCGTCAAGTATCTTGAACTGTTCGAGAGGGGTGAGCGATGGGGCTCGAACCCACGACCGCCTGGACCACAACCAGGAGCTCTACCAACTGAGCTACGCCCACCAAGATGCGAGACGGAAGTTTAGCGCTGTTCAGGACGAGCCCGCGTGCGGGGCTCCGAGCTGTCGTTCGGCCAGAGCGAGGCTCTCGCTGGGAGCGAGGCCCGGAGCGCTCGCTGCGGCTGCACGCCACCCCTCCAGCAGCGCTGATGGATCCTCTCCAAGCAGCGCCGCGATCTGCACTCCAAGCGCCAGCGGATCGCTCAACACCCCCCCACCAGGCCCCGTGTCAGGAGCCCCAGCAATAGCCGACGCCTGCTCAACCTGCTCCATAGCCCCCTTCGCCGCCGCAAGCACCTGCTCGGTCACGTCCTCGCCCTCGCGCTGCGCGGTCCGCCAGCCGCGACCCATCGAGAGCTTCTGCACCGACAGCAGCGGCCCTTCGACGATCGTGAGTTTGGCCTGGTTGCAGTTCCACTTGCGTTCGCCCAACTCCACCCACTGCTCGCGCACCCATGGATCGACCAGCGCCACCAGCTCTCCGTCGCTCAGGTTGAAGCGAGCGTGGTTGTGGGGGAACTGGCGCAGCTCGACGTGGAACACGACTCACAGGCTCCCAGGTCCAAGGCGCGCACGCATGATCCGCACCGCATCGGGGTTGGAGTCGATCAGCACGTAGCGACGCCCCAGCTTCGCCGCCACCGCGCCCAGCGTGCCGCTGCCCGCGAAGAAGTCCAGGCACCAGTCGCCCGGCCTCGTCGACGCCTGCACGATGCGGCGCAGCACTCCCTCCGGCTTCTGCGTCGGATAGCCGGTCTTCTCGCTCCCGTTCGTCGGCACGATCGTGTGCCACCACACGTCCGTCGGGAGCTTGCCCCGCGCGACCTTCTCCGGCGTGACGAGACCCGGCGCCATGTACGGCTCGCGGTCCACCTCCTCGGAGTCGAAGTGGTAGGCCTCTGGGTCCTTCACGTACACGAGGATCGTGTCGTGCTTCGCCGGCCAGCGGCGCTTCGTGCGCGCGCCGTAGTCATACGCCCAGATCAGCTCGTTCAGGAAGCACTCGCGCCCGAAGATCTCGTCCAGCAGCAGCTTGCAGTGGTGGGCCTCGCGGTAGTCGATGTGGAAGTACAGGGTCCCCTCGCGGCCCAGGAGCCTGTGCGCTTCTTCCAGGCGCGGCGCGAGGAACGCCAGGTAGTCGTCGAACTCATCGCCGTAGCTGGACTGCGCGAGCAGCTGCGTGCGATAGCGACGGCCCTGGAAGCCGGTGCGCTCGCCCTCCGCGTCGCCGACCGTCTGCAGCGTCTTGCGGGTCTGCTTCTTGCCGGTGTTGAACGGCGGGTCTATGTATATGAGCTGGAAGGATCCCGACGCGAACGCCGGCAGCAGCTCCGCGTTGTCCCCGAGCAGGATCTGGTCGTTCGTCAGAGCTCCGCTCGGCCTCGTCACGCCGAACACACTACGTTTGTCCGCCGATGGAGCGTCCTCAGATGCGATCGCCGGATACAGCGTGGCGTTGAAGCCCGGCGGCGGCGTCGCGCTGCTCGGCGTGGCGATCGTCGCGATCGTGCTCGCCACCGCCGGATCCGCCGGCACCACACGCCACACACGTGCACCCACGCCCGTATCGGTGTGGGTCGACTCGAGCCACACGGGCACTCCCGTTCCACCAGGGTTCCTCGGCCTCTCCTTCGAGCTCTCCAGCGCCGCACAGATAGCCCACTACGGAAGCAGCGGAGACCTCGCCGCGCTCCTGCGCTCGCTCGGGCCGGGCGTGCTCCGCTTCGGCGGAGCCTCCGCCGATACCCGCGTGGCCTGGACCGACGCGCAGACACCGCGCCCCGCGTGGGCCAGCAGCGTGCTCACGCCGAATGACCTGCGCGGACTCGCATGGCTCGCGCGGGCGACCCACTGGCACGTCCTGCTCACCGTCGGGCTCGTCCACTACGACCCCCGAGCCGCCGCGCGCGAGGTCGCCGCCGCGAAGGCCGCGCTCGGCCCGTGGCTCGCGGGGATCGAGGTCGGCAACGAGCCCGACTCCTACGCCACACACGGCTTCAGACGCAACCCGTGGGACGAAGCGAAGTACGACGCCGAGGTCAGCGGCTACCGCAGCGCGATCGCCGCCACCACGCCCGGGGTCCAGGTGGCCGGCCCGGGCGTCTCCGGTTCGAGCGCGTTCAAGCGCTGGGGACCGGCCGTCGCACTCGCGCAGAGACCGACGCTGCTCACCGGACACCACTATCCGCTCGGCTGTCGCTCCGCTTACGCACCCACCATCCCCCGCCTGCTCAGCCAGTACACGCGTGGCCTCGAGATCCGGTCGCTGCGCCGATACATGTCCCTATCCCGCTCCAGCACGATCCCGCTGCGTATCGATGAGACGAACACCGTGTCCTGCGGCGGCAGGGCGGGCGTGAGCAACACCTTCGCCGCCGCGTTGTGGGCCGCGGGCTACATCGCCCAGACGATGGCCGCCGGCGCCGCTGGGATCAACTTCCAGGGTGCTCCCGCGACGTGCGCGGGCTACTCGCCCGTGTGCGCCCCCACCCCCGCCCGCCTGCTCGACGGTGCGCTGCAACCCCAGCCCGAGTGGTATGCGCTGCTGCTCACCAGGGGGCTCGTCGGGAGTCGGCCCGTGCACACCACCATCCTCCCGCGCAAACGGCCCAACATCGCCGTCACCGCGCTGCGCGGACCGCACGGCGCGCTGCGGTTCGTGCTCGTCGACGACGACCCGTCTGGCTCTAGGGCCGTGGCGCTGAGCCTGCACGTGGGTAGCGGCTACAGCGGCGCGAACGTCCTCACGCTGACCGCGCCCTCGCCGCGCGCCGTCTCCGGTGTGCGGTTGGGAGGCAGGACGGTCGCCAGCAACGGCTCCTGGCAGCAGCCGAGCAGCCTGCCCCAGCTTCCGATTCGCAGCGGCGTGGTCGTCCTCACGTTGGAGCCCAGCAGCGCCGCGCTCGTCACCGTCACGCCCGGACTCGGCCGGCGATCAGCTCGACCCACTCGTAGCTGCCCCCGCACAGCCTGCGCCAACGGGAAACCGCGGCGTGGCGCAGAACACCCCCGGACGGCTCCGAAGCGGGGGTGAGCAGGATCGCGTCGAGCACCGCCGAGCCACCGTCGCCGGGGGTCAGCTGGAACCCGCGACGGGTCACAGTCAAACGATGAACGCCCGCCGTCAGCGATACCGAGATCGGTGGAGCGCTGCCCATCACGAGCGAGTTTCCGCCCAGCTGCCCGCCAACAGACGCGACGCGACGGCCGTCGATGCTCAATTCGACCGTCGGCATGATCTGCCCCTTCACCCACACCTCCCAGTTGCCAGCCGTCGGAACGCGAAACGTCGCGTACAGACGTCCGGGGCGCTTCATCACGACGGCCGCGCGCTGGCGCCCCCAACCGGCGGGGAGAGCCGCGAACGGCACGTGAACGCTCACGAGCTCCGGTGAACGCGCAGCCACCAGACGAGCGGGCCGGCGGGCCGCTCTCGCGAGGCGTCTGATCTGCCGGCACTGGGCCCTGGAGGTGCCGTGGAGCAGGACGTGCGCGAGCGCAGGCCCGGCACCCGGCATGCGGCGCCACACCTGGTAGTAGGAGCGCTGCCACACCAGCCGGTACGCAGCCGGCGGCCTGGTCGCGGCCGGGTCGCGGCGAGTGACTATCAACGGGTAGGAGCGCAGCGCCGCCGGCGACACGCGAGCGAGGTCCACCGGGTCGCCGTAGCCGCCGGCCGCCGCGGCGAGCGCAGCCGGCGGATACACGAAGTCGGGGCCTCCCTCGTCGAGGTTGCGCAGCTCATACATGGACCATTCGTCGAAGTCCGTGAACAGAGTCGGCCCCTGTCCGGCGAAACGCTTTCCCAGCGATGCGAGCTCTTCGTAGCGAGCCGTCGGCGCGAGGTTCGCCACGTGGTACTGCATCGCGTCTGAGGCGATCTCCCCACCGAGGAGCGTCAGCGCGAGCAGTGACGCGGAGGAAACCGCCACCCACCGCCGCGGCAGCGCTCTCAACGCGACCACCCCACCCCACGCCAGCAACACCACCACCGGCGAGGTGAGCATCAGCGTCTTCGCCGCGCCCCACGTCGTAACCAGCTGCGTCACCACCAGCCACGCGAGCAGCATCAGCGCAAGCCAGCCCGCCAGCGCGTGCGTGCGGCGACGCAGCACGTGTACCGCGCCGACCACCGCGGCGAGCAATGCAACCGCGACGAGCGCGTGCGTGACGTCGAGCGCCGCGCCGGTCGGCTCGAGCTTGTAGCTGCCCCCAAGCCACACGCCGAACACCTGGATCGCTCGCAGCGGCGAATGCAGGTTGCCGGGGTTGGCGGTCGCGGCGATGTTCTGGGCGACGTTCAACGATCCCGACAGATCACTCCACGTTGGCCATGCCGCGAGGAGCAGCGTCGCCGCGGCGCAACACGTCAACACGACTGTCGGGCGAACGAGATCCCGATGCGCGCGCAGATCCCGCGTGAGCACAGCCGCGAGCACGAGCGTCGCAACGAGCCCCCACGCACCGAACGCCGTCCCCAGCGCCGAGACCCCGCCGGCGAGCACAAGCGCAAACGGGACCGCCCGGGTGGGCGGCCCGCGCAGCCAGTCGCGATGCACCACGACCAGGCAGCCGAGCGTGAGGATCAGCGGCATCGCCGCGACCTCCTTCACCGACCCGAGCAGCTCATACGCGTACACGAGCGCCGGCACCACCACGCTCAGTGCCGCCAGCGCCGCCCACGCGCCCTCCAGCCCCAGCCGACGCGCGAGCAGCCACGCCGGCCCCACGGCGATCGCGAGCAGCGACGCGTTGAACGGCTGGAACGCCCAGATCAGCGGCAGGCGCAGCAGCGCCGCGCTGCCGCCGAACAGCGTGTCCGCGCCCGAGGGGTAGCCCGTGCCGTAGTAGGCGTGGATGAACTGCCCGTAGGAGTTGCGCAGATCGAGGTGCGCGTAGTCCTGACCGTGACGGACCAGGTAGTCCGCGCCGATCAGGTGCACCGCGGAGTCCGCCAGGGCCATATATGAAGAGAAGCTCGGCCGCCCCGCGAGGAGCACCGGAGCGAGCGCGAGCGCGTACGCGAGCAGCGCCGCTGCCACCGCCGGCGCGTGCGCGTGTACACGCGCCAACAGCTCCCGTGCTCTCGTTCGTCCCAGCCAATAGCCGGCGAGCGCGACGGCCAGCATCAGGTACGGCGTCGCGGGGGCCAGCCAGTGCACGTACGTCGTCAGCTGCGACAGCGAGATCAACGCGGCCGTACCGACGCTCAACATCAGCGCGACGGGGAGGAACCCGCCGCTCGCGCGATCGACCAGCAGCCCCGCGCCCAAGCACAGCACCACGAGCACGCACGGGTACAGCAGCGCCGTGGCCAAGAACATCAGAGGAGCACCGATCGCCGCAAAGTGCCCCGGGCTGGATTCGAACCAGCGACCTGCGGATTAGAAGTCCGCTGCTCTATCCAGCTGAGCTACCGGGGCAGAGCCAGGCCTCCGTCTGTGTGGCTCTCGGAGACCCCTCGAAACAATACTTAGGCACCGTTGAGCAGAAATCTGTAAAAGTTCCCACCCATGAGCCCAGTTGAGAGCGACGAAGAGGATCTGACCCGCAAGCAGCGTCGCGAGCAGGCGCGCGACCAGCGCCGAGCGTTGGAGGAGGCCGAGGCGGCGAGTGCGGCACGCCGAACCAGGCTGACCCAGCTCGCGAGCGTCGTGGTGGTGGTCGTGGTCGCGATCGTCGTCATCCTGGTCGCGACGGGCGGCGGCAGCAGTGCCAAGAAAGTCGCTCCCGGGAGCAAAGCCGCTGGCGAAACCGAAAAGGTCGTGACCGCGCTCGTCGCAGGCATCCCCCAGAGCGGGAACACCCTGGGCAATCCCACAGCGCCAGTGACGATGCAGTACTTCGGCGACCTGGAGTGCCCGATCTGCAAGGACTTCACGTTGGGGGCCCTGCCGACGGTGATCAAGAAGTTCGTGCGCACGGGCAAGCTGCGGATCGAATATCGCTCGCTGGAAACAGCCACGGGCCCCGAACGGGAAGTGTTCAGATCCCAGCAGGTGGCCGCGCTGGCCGCGGGCAAGCAGGACAAGGGTTGGAACTTCATCGAGACCTTCTACCACGAGCAGGGCGAAGAGAAAACCGGCTACGTCACCGAAAGCTACCTCCAGGGCATTGCCAAACAGATTCCCGGGCTGAACCTCGGCACGTGGACCGCCGACCGCAACGACACGACGCTCGTCAAGCAGATCGAAGCGGACGGCGAAGCGGCCGCCAACGCCGGCTTCAACGGCACCCCGTCGTTCCTGATCGGCAAGTCCGGCGGCGCGATGACCAAGTACGAATACTCATCGCTCACCGACCCCACCGGGTTCAACGAAGCGATCGAAAAGCTGCTCAAGGCATAGGCGTCGCGATGAGCGCCCGCACCCTGAGGATCACGCTGACCGTCCTCACGGTGATCGGCCTCGGCGTGGCCAGCTACCTCACCTACGTGCACTACTCGGGCATCAAGCCCGTATGCACCGCGGGCGGCAGCTGCCTGAAAGTGCAGACGTCGGTCTACTCGAAGCTCGCCGGCGTGCCCGTCGCGCTGATCGGACTGCTCGGCTACATCGGGATCCTCGGCTCGCTGCTGGTGCCCGAAAGCGAGAACAGCCGGCTCGCGACGATGGCGTTCACGCTCGTCGGCTTCGGCTTCAGCGCCTACCTCACCTACCGGGAGCTGTTCTCGATCCACGCGATCTGCGAGTGGTGCGCATCCAGCGCCGGGATCATGACGATCATGATGTTCCTGTCGGTGTGGCGCTTCCTGCGCACCGCGCCGACCGTAGTCGGCCAATCCGCGGGCTCCGCGGACGGCATTCCGGCCATTGGAAAGGCCGGCTAGACAATACGTCCAGTGGGGGCCGAGCGCCCCCGAGCAGCGTCGTCCGCGGGCCGACGTGAAGAGCAGGAATGGACGACCACGCAACGAGCACTCCTCCCAACGGGAGCAACGGATCGACTCCGAACGGCCAGGCGCGAATCGCCCGGCTGTTCGAGATGACCAGCGACCTGCTGGCCACGATCTCACTCGACGGCCGCTTCACGCTGCTGAACCCCGCCTGGGAGCACCTGCTCGGCTGGACGCTCGACGAGCTGCAGTCGCGTCCGATCGAGGACTTCATCCACCCCGAGGACGCCGAGCAGACCCTGCTTTTGATCCGCACCGGCACCGAGGAGCAGACCGGGGAGGCCGAGCTCGAGAGCTTCAGCAACCGCTACCGCCACCGCGACGGCTCGTGGCGCTGGCTGCTTTGGAGCGCCCGCCGCGACGGCGACACGTGGTACGCGTCCGCGAAGGACGTCACCGACCGCATGGTGCTCGAGCGTCAGGCGTTGCACGATCCGCTCACGCACCTACCGAACCGTCTGCTGCTGATGGATCGGGCGCGTCAGGCGCTCGCGCGTCTGCACCGCTCCGGCGGCGTCGTGGCGATGCTGTTCATCGACCTGGACAAGTTCAAGGCGGTCAACGACAACCTCGGCCACAACGTCGGCGATCGGTTGCTCGTGGGGATCTCCGAAAGGCTGTCGGAGCTGATGCGCGACAGCGACACCGTCGCGCGGCTCGGTGGCGACGAGTTCGTGATCCTCGCCGAGGACATCGAGAGCGACGGCGAGGCGTTGGCGCTCGCCGAGCGCGTGCTCGACGCGCTCGAGCGCCCCTTCCCGGTCGGCACGACCGAACTCGCGATGCTCGCGAGCGTGGGCGTGTCGGTCTCCCACAGCCCGGACACCGACCCCGAGGGCATGCTCCGCGAGGCGGACCTCGCGATGTACCGCGCGAAGGGCGCCGGCGGGCGGCGCCTGGAGATCTTCGACGAGAGCCTGCGCCAGGAAGTCAGCGAGCAGATGCAGATCGGCGGGCGCCTGCGCGACGCGCTGCCGCGCCACGAGCTGCTGCTCGCCTACCAGCCGATCCTCCCGCTCGCCGGCGGCCAGGCGATCGGCTGCGAGGCGCTCGTGCGCTGGCGTCCGCGCGATGTCGACCGCACCAGCAGCAGCGGCGATCTGCTCCCGGGCACGTTCCTCCCGCCCGCGGAGGAGAGCGAGCTGATCGTGCAGATCGGGAACTGGGTGCTCCACGCCGCGCTCGCGCAGGCCGAGATCTGGCGCCGCGGGGGCATCGCGATCCCGGTGTCGGTCAACATCTCCGCGCGCGAGCTCACCGAGATGGATCTCGCCGAGCGCGTCCGTGAGGAGCTCGCCTACTGCCGGCTGCCCGGCCGCGCGCTGTGCCTGGAGGTCAGCGAGGACGCGGTTCTGCGCGACCCCGACCGCGCACGCTCCGCCCTGAAGGACGTCAAGCGCCTCGGCGTGTCGATCGCGCTCGACAAATTCGGCTCCGGCCAGTATTCGCTGGGGCTGCCGAGCAACCTGCCGTTGGACGTCGTCAAGCTCGACCGCGTCCTGATCTCGAGCTTCGACCGCGACAAGGAGAGACGCGCGATGTTCGCCGCCACGATCGCGCTCGCCAAGGAGGCCGGGCTGACGGCCGTCGCGGTGGGCATCGAGACGAACCGCCAGCTAGCGCTCGCGCGTGAACTCGACTGCGCCGTGGGACAGGGCTTTCTCCTCCATGGCCCCGCATCGCCGGATCGTGTGCGCCTCAGGGACAACGTCGGATCGGTAACGTCCGCGCCATGGCGTCCTCTGGTGCGACTGAGCGGCAGCGAGCGGCGCTGAGCGACGCCGACGCGAGCGAGCGTCAGAAGCACGCCGCCGCGGTGGCGGCGGCCGAGCTGATCGAGGACGGCATGCGCGTGGGGCTCGGCACCGGCTCCACCGTCGCGCACCTGCTGCCCGCGGTCGCCGCGCGCGGCCTGAGGGACCTGCGCTGCGTCGCCACCTCGCCCGCGACCGAACGCGCCGCGCAGGCGCTCGGCCTGTCGGTTCATACGCTCGACGAGCTCGGCGAGCTGGACATCGCGATCGACGGCACCGATCAGGTCGACCCACACGGATGGCTCGTCAAGGGCGGCGGCGGCGCGCACACACGCGAGAAGATCGTCGCCGCGGCCGCCGAGCGTTTCGTGGTGATCGCCTCCGCGGAGAAGGCCGTTAGAGATCTCGCGCCGCCGGTGCCGCTCGAGCTGCTGCGCTTCGGAGTCCAGCGCACGCTCACGATCCTCTCCCCCACCCAGCTGCGCGCCGTCGAGCCGAGCCCCGACGGCGGGCTGATCGCGGATTACATGGGCCCAGTGGGAAACACGCGCGAGCTCGCCGCAAGGCTCAGCGCCACCCCCGGCGTGATCGATCACGGCCTGTTCGCGCCCGAGATGGTGAGCACGATCCTGATCGCGCGCGAGGACGGCGTCGAATGCCGATCCGGCGCCAAGCCGACGCGCTGACTACGCCGTCGGCGCGATCGGGCGCAGCTCCTGCTGGTAGGACATCGGATGGCGTGCCAGCACGCCGTCTGCGCCGATCTCATACGCGCCCATGCGCAACAGCGGCGGCGAGTACACGTGCAGCGTCACCGCCGGGTCGGCGCCCGCGTGGCACACACGGTGGATGTCCGCGGGGGCGAAGTGGAAGCTCTCGCCCACCCGGCAGGTGCGTTTGCGCGGCGGCCCGTCGATCGCGAGACGCTCCTCGCACACCGCGCCGCTCACCACCGCCACCGCGCCCGCGGACACGTCGTGATCGTGGAAGCCCGTGTCGTGATCGTCCATCCAGCAGATCAGCCACGCGGTGAGGTGCTCGTCGCTGAGCAGCTCCTCGTACACGCGCTGGGTGCTGTCGTGCTTGACCATGTCGATCCACAGCTCGGGACGATCCGCCAGCGCGCTGACGAAGTCCTCCAACTCGGGGCCGGAGAGGTCGCGCCCGAGCGGGCGCGGAACGCCCGCCGGCCCACCGATGGTGGGCGGCACGACGGAACGTGAGCGCGGTTGAGCGGGCATCAGCGTCGTCGGCGGGCTCATCGCGCGACCAGGCCTCTCGGCGAAACCAGCGCCCCCAGCGCGCGCCGCGTGCCGTCGACAACGGGCTCCCAGTCGAGCGCGTCGGGCATCCCGAACACGCCCGGCTCCACCACCGGTCGATCGGAGCCATAGAGCAGCTGCTGCGCGCCCACCACTCCCTCCATCGCCCGCCGCGCCGCGGGACCGTAGGAGGAGGTGTCGTAGAAGACGAGTGGGTCGGGCGAGGACGGGCTCGGCCCGCCCCGGCATGCGAGGCGCTCCACGTGCAGCGGAGCGAGGCCCGCGAGCATCGAGAACACCACGCGCAACCTCGGATGGCTCGCGCGTCCGGCGGTGAGGAAGGCAAGCCACGCGGAGTGCATCCCCGCGACGTAGCTCGTCAGCGCGGGCCACCACAGCGGATCGTCGAAGGAGGCGTCGCCCACGACGCACGGTGCGCCCGAGCTCGCTCCGGGGCCTGGATGCACGAACAGCGGAGCTCCGCGCAGCTCCAGACGGGCGAGCACCGCGCGCAGACCGGCCACCGCCTCGACCGTCGCGATCGCACCCGCGGGCAGGGAGATCCCGACGCAGCCGCGCTCGAGAGCGCGATCGACGTCATCGGGGTCGACGCGGTCGAGCGCAATCGCGCCCCACACCCCGAACGGCTCCTCTATCGAGAGCGCGCCGTCGTGATACGCGTCGATCAGCTCGCACGACTGCTCACGCGGCAACCACTCCACGCCCAGCGGGCTGGACAGGCACAGCAGGGCTCTATCGAGGCCGTCCAGCTCGACGAGCGCCGAGCGCTGCGCCGGATCCTCGCTTCGCAGATCGATCACGTAGGGACGCTCGCCCGCGAGGTAGAGCACCGTCAGCCCGTGCTCGAAGCGCACGAACGGCAGCTCACGGCGCGCCGCCAGCGCCTCCACGAGCGGCTCAGTCCAAAGGTGTTGGTGTACGTCGACTCTCATCTTTCCTCAGATTCTCTATCTGTTTGATGGAGAATAGCAGAGGTATCGGCACTGCGGCCGGCGAACATGAGCGTTGCGCCGACTACGAATCGAACTTGTTGCCGAGGATCGCGAGGCAGCGCTTCACCCGGTCAGCGACGAGGCTTACAAGCCGATCCGGCAGCGGGCGGTTCAGAGTCGCCACATCTGGATCCGCTGCAGCCTCCGCAAACGCGTCGGGGGCGCGTCGCGCAAGCTCGAACAGCCGCTCCCGAGTCGCGTCCGGGTCGAGGCCGAGCTCCTTCGCGACCGCGAGCCAGGTGTCGTGGAAGGGAATGACGCGATAGTCGCCGCCGAGCTTCATCGCGAAGCGCAGCTTGCGCTCATGGGTGCCGTAGGGCAGGTGGGACGCGATGTCGTACAGCGGCGCCAGGCGAACATCCGCGGCAGCGAGCAAGAGCGAGTAGTTCTTGGCGTGCGCGTCGGTCCCCACGATCAGCCAGTTCCAGGCGAGCGCATCGAAGAAGCGCCAAATCGCATCGTCTGCGGGGCGCGAAGGCATGACGTCGCGCATCAGACGCGCGATATCGCCCGGCCCCGGCCCCCCTCTGTTCTGATACTTGCGCTCTGGGTGCACGCCGAGGGCTTGGCAAAGATCCTCCTGGTGGATCCTCGTCAACTGTCCGCCCACGAGTCGCCTGTCGTAGCGATCGACGACGATGGCGCTCTCGTCCTCGAACTGCCCGATGCGGGTGCGTGCCACCACGAGACCGGCGCGCCTCGCCGCGTCGAGACAGAGGTGCTCGTTCAGGTCGTGTTCATCGAAACCCGTGACGGCCGGCTTGAGGATGTGACTCGTCGCGGCCGATCCGGACGGCAGCCCCCAGCGCCCTTCCTGCAACAGCAGCGCGGTCTTCGCCTGCGCTCCGGCGAGGCTGAACTGGCCGCTGAAGTCTCGACCCAGCCACGACGTCGAGTCTTCCCGCAACTCGCGCAGGCGCTGTGCGACGTCATGCTCGCCCAGCCATGTGATCTCTCCCGGCTGCGCAACGAGATCGTCAACCTCGGCAGACCGCGCGAACCGGACCGCACCAGCGCAATCATGGCCGATCGGGGTCGACAACAACGCGAAAGGCGATGCGGACGTTTGGAAGTCGCGCGCCCACCGGGCGAGCACGGCCTCGTTGTCCGGCAGTAGGCCCCAAAGCCAGGGGGTGACGACACCGTCGGAGTGGGTACGAACCGACGTCGGCATAGACACCGATAGAGGGCTCACGCTCGGTGTCGCGCGGTACGCGTCGTCATAGTCGAACCGCAGTCGCCCACCCTTCAGGCGAGTGATGGTGCCGGCCACGGCGTCGTCGAGAATGACCGTCAGGGTGTCGGTCATCGGTGTCGGTACTCCTCGATCAACGCATCGAGATCCACGGCCTGACCCACGACACTGGCCTGCGCCGGCTCGTCGAGACTGAGCTCGAGCTGGAAACCGAGGGCGTCAAGCACTCGAAGGATCAGGCCGAGCTCGGCATTCGGTTTGCCGGCCTCGAACTCGTAGATCCACTTGCGCGAGACGCCAGCTCGCTCGGCAAGGGCGGCCTGTGTCATGCCCAGGTCCCTGCGACGGCCGCGCACTGCGGCTGCAAAGTCTCGTATCGATCGCGCTCTCATGGGACGGATGCTCCTTGCCACTGTTTGGTAGCAAGTTTAGCGTGACACTGAACGGTGCCAAAGTATGCAAGGAACCGTTCGGTAGCTCACTGAGTGCGATTCTAAGCGAGCGCCTTCCCCCCCTGGACGGATCCGCAGAAATCTGTTGCATGTTGCGCAACATGCTACAATTTATGGATGCTTGGCTCTTCAGACATCTATGTCCTCGCCGGCACCGTTGCCAACGCAGACAAGAATCCAACCCTGCGCGAGCTGGCTCGAGAGCTTCACGTCGACCACACACTCGTACATCGCGCACTCAAGCGAGCTGAGGACGCGGGCCTCTACAGAAGCACCTCGAAACAGGTCAACAGGGCGAACTTCGAGGAGCTGCTGGCGCATGCGGCGCGGTTCATCGCGCCTGCAGCTCCAGGCGAGCTGACGCGCGGGACGCCTGCAGCCTGGGCGGCGGAGCCCATCGCCCGAAGAGTCCGACAGCAAAGCGACGAGCCACCGCCCGTATGGCCTGACGTCGACGGCGCCGTACGAGGCCAGGCACTTCGGCCACTACACCCCGCCGCTGTACAGGCCAGCCGGGAAAGCCCTGCGCTCTCAAGCCTCCTCGCCATCATCGACTCCCTACGCGCCGGCGACGCTCGCGTTCGCCAAGTCGCCGCCGAGGAGCTACATACGGCGCTTTCGCGAAAATCCTCACCCGAACAGCCGTGAGTGCCGAACTGCTCGAGTCGGCCGCCGCTGCGCTTGGACCGCTCGTTGACGAGGTGGTCTTCCTGGGGGGTGCAAGCATCTACCTGTGGGTCAGCGATCCGGCGGCGCCGGCGACACGAGCGACAGACGATGTGGACGTAATCAGTGCGGTCACCACACGCGTCGACTACTACAAGCTTGGGGATCGACTCACGGAACGTGGGTTCCAAGAGGCGAGCGACTCGCGGGTGATCTGCCGCTGGAGGCACAGCGCGACCGGCCTGATCTTGGATGTAATGCCGCAGGACGAGAGCGTGCTCGGATTTTCGAACCCGTGGTACCCGCACGCCCTCGAGACGGCCCTCGAGCAAGAACTGACATCCGGCACGCGCATTCGCGCGGCGACCCCGCCCACCATCATCGCGACGAAGCTCGCGGCCTGGAGCGGGCGAGGCAAAGGAGACCTGCTTCGGAGCCTCGATCTTCATGACGTCCTTGTCCTGATTGACGGCCGAGTCGAGCTGCTCGCGGAGCTCAACGCAGAGCCGCGTGAGCTGCGGGAGTACATATCCCACGGGCTAGCGACGGTCGTCGACCATCCCTACTGGGGAGACCTCCTCGAAAGCGCACTGCATGGCTATGGCTCACTGGCGCCCTCTCGGGCTCAGCGACTTCGCGATCACGTCGACGCACTGATCTCCGAGAACCGCCCGTAGGGATCGAAACCTCTAGATCGGAGCGAATTCCAGCGGATCGATGCAGACCGCCGCCCGCAAGCGATCTACTCGCAAAACCGCTCTAGAAAGCGGAAAAGCCCCGTTTCCGGGGCGTTTTCCTGAGCGGTGGACCGAGGAGTCGAACCTCGCGTTGCGGTTTTGGAGACCGGCGCGAGAGGGCGCTTCGACCAACAGATACGGAGTATCAAAGTCCGTAGGGATAGGCCTAGGGATAGAACAGCACCACGAGCAGCTCAAGGATCGTGACTTCAGATGAGGCTGTACTGCTCGCACCATCCGGCGAGCGCTGCAGTCGCGACCGCATCGAGAGCCCGGTGAGTAGATGTCTTGCTTCGAGCTACTACCGCGAGGGGCGCACGACACCCCACGTCCGCGCTCAAGCATATATCGTCCGCGTCGCGCCCGATCTCCGCGCTCATTCTGACATGCTGATCCAGGCTCCCCCCAAGCTCACCGTCGCACCCACAGCGTTCAGCTCTCGATGAGTGAGCGTATTATCAGGATGGCAGTCGTTAGCGACTGCCACGCTCGACCGGGAAGAAGCGCAACAACGCCCGCGTCGACATGGGTGCAGAGTGAGGAGCATGATCCCGGTAGCAACCCGCTGGCTGGCCTGGGAAATTTTATTGAATCCGAAGCACTTTCGGCCGACGTGCTGCTGTGCCCAGGCGATCTATGCGACCAAGCACGCTGGGAGGCGCTGCCCTACGTGTGGGAGCGTCTCGAGGATCTCGGAACAAGGCTTGGGGCTGACGCGTTGATTGCCACCGCCGGGAACCACGACATCGACAGCCGTGGCACTCACAAGCCCGAGTTAATTGCGCAGGGCCTGCGTGACCTCGCCCCGCCCTTTCCCGGATGTGATCACGTCACAGCGGACGATTACTGGTCGCGGCGGATCTCACTACACGAAGGCGAGCGTTGGCAAGTGGTGAGCCTGAATAGCACACTGATGCGTGAGCTAGATAGCGATGCCGCCGAGGATGATCACGGTGAGATCTCTGCAGAGACACTTGTCGCGCTCAAGACGCTGCTGGCCGGACGTGTGCAGGATGTCAACGTACTGATGTGCCATCACCACCCATTGCCCTCCACGCACCTAAACCCTGATGATCGCAGCCAAATGGAGGGAGGCGACCAACTCGTGCGCCTGCTCGATGAGCTCGACGGACCATGGTTCGTGGTTCATGGGCACAAGCATGAGCCCGATCTCGGCTACCTCTCCGGGACCGGCAACGCCCCAGTGCGCCTCGCATCAGGGTCGGTCGGCGCAGTCCTGCTAGGACGGCTCGGCACACATGTCCGCAACCAGTTCCATCTGATCGAGTTTCCGGTCGAGCAATGTGAGAAGATTCATCTCGGTCTCGCTGGTCAGGTGCGATCTTGGACTTGGCGCGCCTTGACTGGCTGGGAGAAGGCCGCAGCTAGAGATGGGCTGCCGGCGAACGCGGGGTTTGGGCACCGTCGCGATGGTCGTTCGCTTGCGCGTGAGCTGATTGAGCACGCCAAAAAAGATGCCCTGCTGACGTTGGATCGCGCAGCCCTATTGAAGCGCGAGCCAAGGCTTGAGTTCATGTTGCCAAGAGATATCGAGCGACTCATCTCTGCCCTAGAGGAGCACGGCGGCCACGTACAGCTTGATCTCCACGGGCGCCTCGACCGGTTGGTGCTGCCATGAGCCCCGAGCTCTCCTACCCCTCGATCGCCATCTTTGGCGGTGACTACAACGCGAAGGATCTTGAGCTAACACGGCTGACGGAGAAATTCGTGCCTCCGCTTCAGACGTTTGGCAAGCTGCTGCAGGGCAACAACACCGTTCTTGTGGGGCCTCGCGGCTCCGGCAAGACAACGCTGATGAGGATGCTGCAGGCGCCTGCGCTTGAGCGCTACGCAGGTCCGGGCGCAGAGGAGTTTAGGGCGGCCGTCGCCTACACAGGGGTTCTAGTTCCGGGAGATCAAGCATGGGCCAAGCAACTCGAGGCTCTCGAGCTGAGCGCGGAGGGTGGCGAGCTGTTCGCAATCGCCGTCTTCACACTTCACTGCCTGCGCGCACTCGTACGGGCGGCGGCAGAGCGGACACTGCCCGCCCCCAATGGACTTCACCCTTACCGGCGCGTCTCGATCGATTACTTGGATCAACAGCACCTAGCACGGTCCGTTGCTGCGGCATGGAATCTCAGGCCTGTCGCCGACCTTGCGGATCTCTCTACGGCGCTCAGCGACGCCATCGGGCGCATCAGCGCTATGCGCTCGGCCATCAGTCGTGTGACTGCAAGTCAACGCGACCGCCTTATGTCCAAAGAGCCACTCCTTCACCTAGATCTGATCGCCTGTGCAGTCAGTCTCGTTGAGCGCTACAACGCACTCTGCGACGAGCGAGAGGGTCGTTGGGCATTCCTGTTCGACGAGGCGGAGCTCATCCCTCCGGTGATCAACCGGATGATCATGCGTTTGCTACGTGGTACTGACCGCCTGTTCCTGTTCAAGGTCTCCTATGCACCATATGAGAACGCGAAGGTCGATTTCGGCCAACCGCTCGGCCCACAGGAGGGCAACGACTTCACGACGCTGCGGTTGACGTTCGCCAATAAGCGCGAGGCGTTCCCCTTTACGGAGGCGCTGTTCCGCGCTCGTCTTCGCGAGCGTGACGGGCACGATGATCCCGACAGGGTTCTGGGTGCAACGAGTGTGGTTGCAATTGACCCAGAGGGAAACGAGGACGCACCGGGCGTCTATGCCCCTGACTCGGCCTATGGGGAACTGCTATCCGAACTGGCAGCAATCGACCCGAGCTTTACTAGATGGCTTGAAAGCAACGAGATCGTTCTTGCCCACGCACACGAGCTTGAGGATGATCTCCGCGCCAGACTCCGAAAGGTCATGCCGATTGTGGCCCTTCGGGCCGCCTATATCCGCCGCCCGACCCACAGGCCCGGGACGCAAGGAGCGCGCCTGCGAAGCCGACGCAACGTTGCTCTCTACAGCGGGAAGGAAGCCTTCTACGCAATGATGGAGGCCAACCCCCGGTGGCTAAACCATGTGTGTGACAGTCTGCTGCAGGATGACGACGGCGGTGTTATTGCGCCTGAGCGCCAGTCGAGCCGACTTCTAGCTGCGGCGCGGGAGTTCGAAGGCTACCTGCGGATCTTGCCCGTCCGCGGCACGCATATGGATGCGGATGACGGCCCGAAGCGCCTGCTACGCCGAATTGCGGAATATTTCCGCAACCAGTACATCAGGGGCTCGTTCACAGCCGACCCGTGTGGGAGCTTTCGCGTCGACGCAGAGTTCTCCGATACGATTGTAAACTCGTTGAGGGCGCTGATTAACCGTGGGGCAGTAATCGAGGTACCGACCGGCGGGGGTGGCCTTGGCAAGCTGATCGGGACCAGGTTTCGTTGTGCATATATTGTTGCGCCGATCTACGGACTTCCGCTGCGACTGGACAAGGAGGTTGGACTGAGCACGATCCTTGGCGGCAGCGTATCTGGTCAACTCACACTTGCCGACGAAATATCGGAAGATGATGCCGACATGGGGGATCTGTGAGGCGGGCTCTGTACTTGGCGCCGGTGGCACCGGAGCGTCTTGAGCATGCAGCGATTGGTCGCGCATACGGTGCGCTGCTGTGTAGTGTCGGCTACGAGACACGGAGCAGCGCGATCGCAAAAAGCCTACAACCCAGCGTCGATTCGATTGCAGGCGTGGAGTTTCATCGTGGCCACAACGCAATCTACAAGCGCAACCGCCAACACATGGACGCAATTGGGGCAGACGTGCGCAGACTGGACGACGAGAGTTTCTGCGCGTGGGTAACCGGTTGGCTGTCAGATCTGGCAAAGGCTGGCCAAGATCTTGTGGCCGTGGATGTCTCCAGCATGTCACGCCCCCGGATCGCCGGGGTTGTACAAGCCATCATGACCCTCCCCGACGACGCACGGATCACGGTTGACCTGCTCTATACGCCCGCTCGCTACAAGCCAGCTCCACAAGAGGTTCCAGATGCAACCGAGGCACTCGATCCGGTCCTTCCTGAATTTGCGGGCGCACCGGCGGACCCCGAGCAGCCGCTTGTCCTTGTCTTCGGCCTTGGCTACGAGCCCGAACGCGCCGCGAGCGCTGTAGATGAGTTCGCACCACAGGTGGCGCTTCCATTCTTCCCAATCGGCAGCGACAGTCGCTTCGAAATCGCCGTTCAGCATGCGAACCAGAGCGTGCTGGCGCTTCCGGATGTCAAGGCACCGCACCGCTACGCGATTAGCGATCCGTTTCGCACGTTCTGCGATCTTGAGGTGCTGGTGCAGATGATCCAGGCGGGACATCTCGCTGACACGGCGGGAAGGCCGGCCCGTCCGCTGCTCCTGCCGCTTGGCCCTAAGATATTCGCCGCTACCTGCATGCTGGTCGCGGCGAGCGCGAGTACACCCGTACCGGTGTGGCGAGTGAGCTCAGGAATCTTCGGCAGCGATGATGACCGTGAAAGTAGCGGGGAACTCGTCACGCTGCGAGTAAGCACCGCACCGATCTCGCTGGACCCACCACAGGCACCGGCCCTTGAGGTGCTCGCTGGCTAACTGAGGTGCAGAGTACGCAGCGTCGAGTGGAGGGCAGCGCAAACGTGCGAGATCTGGTCTCCTGCGCGCAACGCCTCGGCGGGCGTCTGGCCCTTCAGCCTCGGATGAGGGGAGTGCAGGAACGTGCGCTGCGTAGCGCCACCGTAGCCGTACGCGTAGAAGCGGTCCAGCTCGGCCTGCAGGGGGCGCCACTCGCTGCGCGGCACACAGGCGAGCGTTGCCGCAGATAGGCCGAGCCCCGCAAGACTCGCGAGCGTCGCATCCGGATCATTGTGCTCGAAGCATGGCTCGCTCATCGACGCGTTCGTGCTGGCTGCGTTGAATCGTGACATGGGCTTGGGAACAATAACGGCTCGGCAACGATCGCACCAGCTTCTGAGAGCGTTGTTGCGATCCAAGGGGCAAGCGCGACGGCCGCAAATCCTCGAAGATGACGATATGCCGAGTCGCATCCGCTATATGGGCAACAAGCACGAGGTCGCGCCGATCGTCGCCCGCCTTGTCCGCCGTCGCAGTGCTGAGCGAATGTTTCTTGATCTGTTCTGCGGCATGTGCTCGGTGGCAGGATCGATCGCCCACAGCGGCCGGACGGTGGTCGGCAACGATGTGCAGAGCTATGCAGTACTCGTCGCAGAATGCCTGCTTGCGAGCCCTGAGATGCCGCCGAGCCAGGACCGGATCAACGGCGCGCTCCGTCGCAGCTATCTGTACAACGAGCACCAACTCCTTGAGCGATTCGGAGGCGATGTTGAGCGCGAGCATCAAGTCATCGCCGCGTCCGATGCGCGTGGCTACCGACGACTGTACGACGCTTGGAGGCATGCCGCGAATGACCAAGTGCTCGCCAACGAGGTGATGTGTCTATCGGCCGCACCCACGCGAGGGGTTCCTTACAGACTTGCGACCCTCTGCTTCGCCTGGGGATATTTTGGCCTGCGTCAGGCGATCGCGATCGACAGCATTCGCTATGCAATCGATCGCGGACGGGCAGATGGGCATCTCACATCGGCAGAGGCAAGCTGGGCGCTTGTGGCGTTGCTGCAGGCCGCGAGCTGTGCAGCAGCAACGACTGGGCACTTCGCACAGTATCTGCGCCCTTCTACTCCAGAGGGCTTGGTGAGGATCATCCGCCAAAGACGCCGCGGTATCTGGAGCCAGTTCTTGCGCGAGCTCAAAGAGCTGAGGCCATATGGCTCCGCCGCATGGCGAACGAAGAATCGGATCTTGCAATCCGATGCACTGGATGTGTGGGGAAGCCTTGATGAGATTGGTTTCCGTGACGGTGTTGTATATGCGGACCCGCCATATTCCAAGGATCATTATTCGCGCTACTACCACGTGCTTGAGACCCTCACCCTTTACGACTATCCAAACATCACCGGAAAAGGGCGTTATCGCAGCGATAGATTCGTGACGCCGTTTTCACTAAAGAGCCGCGTTCATTCCGCAATGGACCGACTCGCTGCAGCTGCAGCAGCCCGCAACTGCACGCTCATTCTTAGCTACCCGAGCAACGGACTGCTAAATGCGGACTGCGGCATTGACCCGGAAACTGTACTTCAAGAGCATTTCAAGACCGTTATACGACAGCGACCGATCAAGACGAACCACTCCACACTCGGAGCACGCCATGGTGTCGCAAGAAACAGTGTGCACGAGCTCCTGTGGATTGCGGACTGATGCTGCACACCCGCACCCTGGCATCAAGCAGGGAGGGCACCGACGTAACAAAGCTGCTGATACAGTCGATGATGACGGGACCGCCTATGACAACGCTAGTTTGCCGCGCGCTTGTCGGCGGCGTCGGCTAGCCACCGATCGAACTGCTCACGCGCCCGCTCCAGATCCCCCGGTAGCGCGTGCGTGTACCGCTCTTGCGTGATCTGCGCTGCACCTATCTGCCGCGCCGGCGCAGCATGACCCATCATCTGCGAGACAAGTACCGGACGGACCCCAGCGGCGTCTAGCCACGAAGCGCAGGTGTGGCGGCACTCGTGGGCTGTGATCCTCTCGCCAACCTTCGCGCCGGCCGGCTTGCCGTGCTCGTCCTTCGGCTCCCACGTATCATCGACGCGCTTCTGCAATCCCTCGAATGACAGCATGCCGCTGTTTCGCGCGCCTGGCTTACGCCCGGGGCAGAGCAGCGCTGTTGGGTTGGGCCGACCACGGCGCATGAGCTCGCGGCGCAGTCTGACCGCGAGTGGCTTGGCGACCGGGACGGCTCGCTGTGCGGCGCGCGACTTCCGCCCGCGGTCGTCAGCGCCGAGGTAGATCACGCCGAGATCGAGATCCACGTCTTCGACGCGCGCGTGGCGGATCTCGGCCCTGCGGGCGGTCGCGTAGACGGCGAGTGCATAAGGGAGCGCGTCGGCGGGGTCGAGAGCGTCGAGCAGCTTCTGCATCTCAGCGACGGTGGCCACTCGATCGCGGGGCGTCGCGTTCATCGCTGGTAGGCGCACGCGGGACGCGGGATCGTTTTCGACGAGTTCTCGGTCGTATGCCCATGCGTAGAGGCTGCGGATCGAGTTGACGACCGTGCGCACGCGGCTACCGGACTTCTCGGGCGTCATCGAGTCAATGAGTTGCTGGATGTCGCCACGGCGCACGTCCGCGAGTTGACGTGCGCCAAGGGCGGGCTGCACGTAGCCTTCGAGCGCGCCCTGTAGGTCGCGAATGGCTGACGGCTTGTATGGACGCCCGTGCTTGTTGAGCGCCCTGCCCGCCTCGATCGCGTTGAGATACGCCTCGATCGCCTTGGCGACACGCATCGTGCTCGATGCTGGGAGCATCCCCGCACGGAGTGTCGCTTCGAGATCGGCACGGGCATTGCGGGCCTCGGCGATAGAGAGCAGCGTCTTCGTCTTGCGCGGCTTGCCAGCGGTTCGGTCCCACACCTGGCCCCAGTAGGAAGGTGAACAGTTGCATGCTCGGTCGTGCTCCAACGCACAGTCGAGCCGGTGGCGGGCGTAGATCCCCTGGTATCGAGTCTGTTCTGGCCGTTGTGCCGTGCGTCGGCGTGTGGCGTAGTCGGCGCGAGCGTTGCGTCGGGGTGCTGCTGTAGCGTCGCGGCTCATGGCTTCAAAGTCGCTCATGGATTGGCGATCGGACGCGGCGGCGGCGTTCGACGAGATCGAGAACGCGCATAAGGCAGTCGGCGGGAGCAAGCCGGGCCGGCGGTTCTTGACGCAGCAGCTCAACTACGCCTACACGATGCTGCTCGCGGCGCGCTTCCAGGGATTCGCCCGCGCGCTACACGCGCAGACCGCAGACGCTATCGCGCTCGGGGCACACGACGCCAACTACGCGGAGCTGTTGTATGGAAGCCTGACGAACAACACGACGCTTGAACGGAATAACGCGCATCCCAACTCGATCGCTGACGACTTCGCACGCTTCGGGCTCGACATCTGGGCCGACGTGGATAGGGAGCGCAGCCGCAACGACGAGCGTCGCAAGAAGCTCTGGGCGCTCGTCACGTGGCGCAACGCGATCGCGCACGACGATATCGATGCCAAGCTCAAGCGAGGCGCTCTGGAACCCTTGACGATCAGCCTCGCCACGTGCCGTGGCTGGCGCAGCGCGCTCAACATACTGGCCACATCGCTCGATAAGGTCGCAGCCGATCGCTGCCAAGCGCTCGGACTTTCCCGTCCTTGGTGATACCTTCAGATCATGGCACGCAACAGGACATCCTCAGCCGGCTCACTTAAGGTCGGTGACCACGTGACCTCGAAGCTTCCAGCCTTCAACTGGAGGGGCGTTATCGTCGAGGATCTTGGTCCGCTCGGTATCGACGGCAGCGAGATCTTCGTGATCCGCGTAGGCGACGAGGACGACGGCCGACGCTTCAACGCGCGCGCCGAAAGCCTCGAACGCGTAGCCGCGTAGCCACGTCGAGCAGCTCGATCGTCCCGACGCCCTCACCGCGTGTCGTTGTCTTGCCAGAGTCTGAGGTTCCGTCGTCCTGCCCGCCAGCTCTTACGGCGTGCGCACTCGGCTGCGATTAGCTTGTGGTCGTCGGGATCGCGGCGGTCGTCGATGTCGGCCTGCTCGTCGTGCGGCTCGACCCACTCGTGCAGGCAGTACGTGGCAGAGCCAACGCGCCACATGGCCCGTCGTAGTTGCTCGCTCAGCTCGAACCACGCATCCGACGAGGCGACCGAGCGCGCGTCGAGCATCTGCACCGATTCGTCGATGCTCGTTCGTAGGTCCTGGCGGAACCGCTCAATCTCCTGCTCGGCGAGCGTTTGAGCATCGCGCCAGAGGCGTTGCTGCGGCGACTCGGGCAATGCGGGCACGCTGCCCGAGCGACTGGCGCGCGCGAGGTGCCGACGTCCACTGCGCCTCAATGCCCATGCGGGGATTCCGTGGCGGCGCGAGCGCTCCAGCCGACCAGCCTCCACCAGGACGACGAGCCGCGACCGGACATGACGCGCTGCCGCTGATCGGCGTCCGATGCCAAGGTGTTCGGTGATCGCCCAAACGGGGACATCGGCATGGTCTCGCGCGCGGTGTCGCGCTGCCCTGTCGATGGCAGCCAGGACCATCTCGTCGGGTATCGCATCGGCTGGGTGCTTCGGCGTGGTGCTCGTCATCGGTTCCTCCTGTGGTCGGAGGCGCCGGGAGACAGCTTGGCGAGGGAGGCCAGAGAACCCGTGTCGGGATACGCTGCCTATGCGCCGGGAGCTCAACCTCTCGGAGCCACGCCCCCGGCCGTTGACGCGGCGCGGGGGCACTTGTATTTCGCCAGAGCATAACCGCTCACGCGCATGGGCTCAAGCGCATGGACGTAAGCGCTCGCCCATGCGACGCTCCCGCCCATGCCACCACGCCTCCCAACCGACCCAGCGCTCGGCCGAGCAATCCGACAGCTACGCGAACAACGCGGCCTGACCCAAGAAGAACTCGCCACCCACGCCGGCATGACCTTCGGCACCGTCAGCCGTCTGGAGTCAGCAAAGAGCGCCCCAGCGTGGGCTACCGTCCGTGCCCTCGTCGAGACGCTCGACGTGTCGCTCGGCGATCTCGCCAGAGCGATCGAGGCCCAAGAACGCACGAAGTAATCCGATGGAATCCGGTGTCGATAGCGGGCCGACGCCAGAGTCGGAACTGCCGGGATGGACCGAGGTCGCTGCGCTGCTCGAGTGCGCACATCGACACGAGACATACGCACAGGCTGCGTACTGGGCACTCGAGATGCTGCATGGGCGACTTGGCGAGGACTGGCTGCGCCGAGCCGTCAGCAAGAGCGAGGACGGGTTCCCGCTCGCCCTGGATCTCCTGGGCTCGCACACACTCGCTCTAGCCGAAGCTCTGGAGTGGGCGATCAGACTCGACCTCAGCAGCGATTGGGACGGCGGCGCAGACATGCTCCGCGACCTCCGATGTGATCCTCGGACTGCACGCCTGCTGCATACACGCGCGCAGCTCACCGTTGCCGCGGCAGCTTCAAGGCTCGGGTGGCCCGTGGAACTCGAGCCGAGTGGGGAGAACCGTCGACCCGCCGACGTGAAGTTCTCGACCCCGGCTGGGACCGCGATCGCGGAGATCCGGGTGCTCACTCAGAGCATGGGTGCGCGAGAGAGGTTCGCGGCCGCCGAGAGCGAGTCGGAATGGCTGACCATGCTCGGCCTCACCGAAGGTATCTGGATCGGAGGCAAACTCGACCGACATCTCACGCCGAGCGAGCGAGACACAGTCGAAGAGTTCGTCAAGAGCAACGCTGCCCATGTCCTTGAAGGGAAGCGACCGTCGCTCTCGCTAGACGGCGCCACCCTCACGCTCGCAAGCCGAGCCACCGATGCCGGCGCTCTGCATAGCCCAACGGTCAAAGAGGATCTCTTCTGGAGGATGGTCCACGCCATCGCTGAGAAGGCGGTCAAGATGAAGGAGTCGGGCGCACAATGGCTGCACATCACCGTGCTAACGGGTTTGTGGGCGTTCACGGTATGGGCCCAGAGCCCACTCGACGAGAAGCTGCAGATCATGATGTCCGCACTCGACGACGTGCTTGACGATCAAAAGCCCGAGGGGATCATTCTCTGTTCGGCAGCGGGCCTCGCCGCATCCACGACGGAGGAGACGGCGCAAACGCGTAACGGCGTAGCGCTGCGACGCGCCGTCCGGCCGCTACGTGCCCGCGAGACGCTCATCATGGGATTCAGCCCAGGCGCCCAGGCCATGATCCCGGCCTGGCAAGCCCTCGCCGACGCTGAAGGCGACTGGCTCGACTGGGCACTCGACCGCTATGCGCTGCCAAACATCGGCGAGATCCTCCCGCCGTCGTCTGCCTGAAGCCGACCCAGGGGATAGCCCTAGGGATAGAAAGGGATCGATTCGAGCGGATTCCAGCGGATCCATGCGGAACACGCCCCGCGCCGTCATCACCCCGCATCTGGCTCTAGAAAGCGGAAAAGCCCCGTTTCCGGGGCGTTTTCCTGAGCGGGGGACCGAGGAGTCGAACCTCGCGTTGCGGTTTTGGAGACCACCGTGTTACCGATACACCAGTCCCCCGAGGAGGACGGATTGTAGGGACCTCCGACGCTCCGACTCCAGATGGGAGCTCGCCCCGGCCCAAGCCCCCATCAGATCTCGCCCAGAGTCCTCGCATTCGGGTTCAGATGAGCCGTACATCCGCCCGCCTAGAGCCCGCCAGAACACTCAAGCAGCGCCCAGCCGATGCCGAAGAGTAAATGGTCCCAGACCATCTTGTAACAATGCTCACTTTCTTTGCCATGACCACGCGCTGCGCGGAGCCCTCGCCTCCGTCCAGGGTCGGGCGCCTCACGAGACTCCCTAGCGGCATCCCCAGGCCGCGCCTGGGGCGACTGGAGGCAAGCTCACAGGACGGCTTCCTGCTGATGGAAGTAATGATCAGTGCCCTGCTCGTCGCGCTGATCGTGATCGCCACGTTCGCTGGCTTCGACGTGGCCAACCGCTCCACCGCGGACGAGCGCGCACACGCCCAGGCCGATGCGCTCGCCCAGCAGGACGAGGACCGCCTGCGAGGCATGACCGCCGACCAGCTGTCGAACTTCAGCGAAACTCACACCGCCACATCCAACGGAACCGTCTTCACGATCACTTCCACCGCCAAGTTCATCTCCGATGCGACCGGCACCGAAAGCTGCTCGGCCGCAACCGCGAGCGCCGACTACATCCAGACCACATCCGAAGTCGGCTGGCCCGCGCTCAAAAGCCGCCCCAAGGTCGTCGAGACCGGCCTCGTCGCCCCACACGTCGGCGGGTCGCTGCTCGTGCAGGTGCTCAACGCCAGTGGCAAAGGCGTCCCCGGCATGACCGTCACCGCGACAGGTCCCGCGCCTGCAGTGGGCGTCGAAACAGCGGTCACGGGAACGAGCGGCTGCGTCATCTTCGGCTCTGTCGAACCGGGCGAATACAAAGTCAACGCCAAAGAGACCGGCTACGTCGAAAAGGACGGGAACTCCGAAGTACCGGTTGCCCAGCAGGCCGCGTCCGTCGTCAATGGATCCACCACGAAGAAGCTCCTCGAATTCGACCAAGGCGGCGAACTCGCCGTCAAATTCGAAACCGCCGGCGCGAAAGCCAAAGGCGAAGCGTTCCTCGTCTTCAACACCAACATGACCACGCCCTCCTACCGCGCCTTCGGCACCCTCGGCACCCAGGCCGAAACGATTAGCACTCCCAAGACGCTATTCCCCTTCAACATCTCGCCCTACAACTACATCGTGTACGCCGGCAGCTGCCCTGCGGACAATCCTCAAACCACCAGCTCGATCAAACCGCCGGAAGCCCTCGTAACGGCTGGCGGAGCCGCCACAGTCACCGTCACCCAGCCGCCCATCAAAGTCCTGGTCATGAGCGGCACAAAATCGAGCTCTCCAGGCAGCGCGATGGAAGCCTCCGGCACGCTCATCGACACCGGCTGTGAAAAAGAAGGCATCGAAGCAAAACGCACGATCAAAACGAACTCCAAAGGCGAACTTCCCAGCCCAGGTATGCCGTATGGCTCGTACTCCCTGTGCTTCACCGGCACGATCAGTGGCAAAAACAGGAAGTTCACCACCACCGTCAAAAACATCGAAACGGCGGGCGTTACGGTACCGACGATCTATCTCGGTGGCGGCGAAGAAAAAGCGGGCTGCCCATGAGCCCGGAGAACCAACCCACTCGTACCCGCGGCGTGCGAACCATGATACGTCGCACCGGCAGACGAATTGCTCGCGAGACGAGCGGCGTCACCCTGATCGAGATGCTGGTCGCGATCGTCACCGGCCTGATCGTCACCGGAGCTGCCTTCACGATCCTCGAATTCTCTCTCGCTCAAACTGCTCGAATCGCCGACCGGACCAGCGCGAATCAAAGGGGACGGATCGCGATGGAAAAGCTCCAGCTCGAGCTCCATTCGAGCTGTGTGACGATCCTCGTCAACCCGATTCGGCCGGAAAGCACCTCCACGAGCCTCATCTTCTACAGCAAGACGGCGCCGGCAGCTGAACCGTTCTTCACCTCCATGACGAAGCACAAGGTCTATCTAGAAGGCAACACGCTCTACGACGCCCTCTACTACAGCATCAGCGGCACTGAATCAACTAAATGGAATTTTGTCGAACCACTCACACCCAACAAAATCAACACCCTCCTCACTGGAGTATCCGTTCCCAGCAGCGGCTCAATATTCGAATATTTCAAGTACACAGGCACAAGTCTCACCACCCTCATACCATCACCGAAACTCACCGAACCCGAATCCAAGCTCGTCGCCAAGATCAACATACACCTGCTCGTATCGCCGGAATCCGGATCTACGAAGGGGCCTGCAGGTGACCGCCAGTTCGAAATTTCCAGCAGCGCCGTGCTGCGTCTGACACCAGCCACAGAAGTGGGGCAACAGGAACCATGCGAATAAGATCGATCAAATCCTCGATCAGTGCACGCGATGAGAGCGGCTTCACCCTAATCGTCACACTCGGCGTGATGCTCGTTGCAAGCCTGCTGATGACTGCTGCGTTCGTCGCCTCGGAAAGCGACATCCAGCTGACCCACAACGATGTCAACGCGAAGAAGGCCTACTACGCTGCTCAGGCGGGCATCAGCAACTACGCCTACCATCTCAACGCCGACTTCAACTACTGGACCTACTGCACCGGTGGCGCCGCGGCATCGAACAAATCGCTCAACCTCGAAGGCTCGACCGCCAACAAAGTGTCGGTCCCCGGAGCCAGTGAAGAGCAGTACGCGATCCAGTTGCTACCGGCGAGCACCGCTCCAGTGGCGGATAAAAAATGCGATCCGACGGCCCCGGTCGCTACGATGATCCAGCAGGGTGGCGTCAACGGCGGAACCTTCCGTATCGAGTCCACGGGCTACTCGGGAAAAGAAGAGCGCACGATCCTCGCCACGTTCGCGCACACGAGCTTTCTCAACTTCCTTTACTACACGAAGTACGAGACGCTTGACCCGGTCACCTACAGCCCGGTCAAACCGGAATGTGCGAAGTTCCTGAGAGAAAAACGCTCTGCTGAATGCTCGACCATCGAGTTCGTGAACGCCGACGTCCTCAAAGGCCCCGTCTATACCGAGGACACGGCCTCGATCTGCAGCACACCGACGTTCGGTCGCGGACTGGAAGACAACATCGAATTCAAGGGTGGCTCGCAGTCCGGCGGCTCCGGCTGCACGAACTCGGCGAAATACCTGGGAACGCTCGTCCCGCCTGAAGAAGTCGTCGCGGTCGAACCTCCGCCCAGCAACACTTCGCTGAAGGCCATCGCCGGGACGAAGTACACGGGCAAGACCATCATCGTGCTCGAAGGCGAAACCATGACGGTCACCAACAAAGGCAAAACCGAAAAACCAGTCGCCTTTCCCACCAACGGCGTGATCTACGTCTCCAACGAATCGTGCGCCAAAGCGTACACGCCCTACAACCCCAGCTACACCGAAGACAGTGGCTGCGGGAATGTGTACGTAAGCGGCAAATACACAAACTCCCTGACGATCGGTGCCGAAAACGACATCGTCATCAACGGCAACCTCACCCCGCCCCTCGAAAAAGGCGAACCGACGACCAATGCCGTTCTCGGCCTGATTGCGAACAACTTCGTCCGCATCTACCACCCCGTCAGTCAGAGCAGCGTCAAAAACACGGCCACTGAATGCACGGCCGCGAACCTAAATGCGGCGGAAGACCCGAACAAATTGGGCGGCACTATGCTGAGCCCCGAAATCTACGCTGCGATCCTCGCCGTCAACCACTCCTTCATCGTCGACAACTTCCGCTGCGGCAAACCGCTGGAAAAACTTACCGTCTTCGGTGCGATCGCCCAGATCTTCCGTGGCACCGTCGGCACGCACAGTGGGGAAGCGGTGGCGAGCGGCTACTCGAAGAACTACGGCTACGACGACCGGCTGCAGGTTGAGTCCCCTCCCTACTTCCTGAACCCCGTGACCGCCGACTGGTCGAACCGCCGCGCCGTGCTCACGAAGAACCCGTAGCTCTCCACTCGGACTGCGCCTCCGGTATGGAGCACCACTGTCGACGGGCTATCCTCGCGGATGGGAGCTTCCGCCATGACGACTCACAGGCCGCCCAACCGTCAATCGTCGGCACTCGCTGCCGTGTCACTCCTGCTTGCGCTCTCTGCTGGCGGTCTCACCGGATGCGGCGAAGCGACCGTCTCCGGTAGGGCGCTGGCGAACACGAAGCCGACGACCAAACGCACACCCTCGACAACGCGCACAAACGCCAAGCCCCGCAGCATCACCGCGCGCATAGACGCCTCCTCCGACAGAATCATCGCCGAAGGCAAGGTGCACATCGCGTCCGGCGCTCCATCCGACGCTGAAATCCGCCGTGAGATCAAGGCCGCCCGCGCAGCCGGGATCGCGCTCCCCTCAGGAGACTCGGCCGCATCGTTCGAAAACGCCCCGTCGAACTCGGGCGGCGCCGTGCAGATCGCGACACCCGAAGCGTCGTGGAACCCGCGCTCCAAGCCGATCGCCACGTGGATCGTCCCGGTCCTCGAATGGGCCCACGAACACGGCTGGGCCGGCACCGTGACCAGCGGCTACAGAACCTACTACGAACAGGTGCAGTTGAACGCCGCAGGCGCCTTCAGCGCTCCCGCCGGGCTGAGCAACCACGAGACAACCGTCTACCCCGGCGGCGCGGTGGACGTCACCGGCCCGGGCCAGCTGATCCAGGTGCTGCAGGCCTACCACGGCCCGTTGAAGCTCGTCGGCGGGGTCCTCGGACCGGTCGATCCCGAGCACTTCTCCGCCACCGGCGACTGAGTGACCGGGCACCGGCAGATCGAAGTCACTGAGATGTACATGGCGTTCCCTGCCCGCCCCGCGGACGCCACACTCGTGTCGGACGAGTTTCGCGCGCCATAGACAAGGGTCACAATGGAGGGCAATAGTACGATGGCCCGCGCGTGACGCCAGCGATTTCACATTCCCGGGCGCTCGCGGCATCGGGGCCGAGCAAGCTGCAGACTCCGCCTTCCTCGCTCGATGCGCTGCCATCCTGACCAGTGGTAGCTCTGACCTATACCCCTATCTTCGCGCATTTTGGCCATTGGTACGTCTCGCTGCCGACCTTCATGGGGCCGGTGTTGATCATCGCGATCGCCGTGAAGGTATCCGCGTGGCGCGATCGTCGTCGCGTCGGACGCGGCGAGGCCAGCCACACTCGCGTTGCCGCGATCCAAGAGGACGACAAGGTGGTGGTCAGGGTCAAGGGCGCCCTCGACTACCCCGCTTTGCTCGACATCGAACAGGAGCTCGGCGTGGCCGTCGCGAGGGCCCCTCAGGTGCTGCTCGACCTGCGGGAGGTCTCCTCCCTCGAGCCGGAATCGGCGTGGAACGTTGCCGAGATCATCGCCGGGGTCGATCGCTCCGCGGAGGTCGTCGTCGTTGTGATCGGCGCCGGTCCGGCCGGGCAGACGTTGCGGAAGGTGTGCGAGCTTGAAGGGATCGAGTTCGTCGAGGAGGCGCCGGCTGGAGTCGGTGCGCCGGGGAAGCCGCCTGGCGGCCCCAGTCCATGACGTAGACTGGCGCGCGCATGGTCGCCCCGCGTCGTCTGCTGCCTCCCGCGCTTGGCGGCCTTGTGATCTTGGCGATGCTGTTCCCGGAGGCCGCCTCGGCGCACGGGATCGTCGGCAGGGCCGGCCTGCCGATTCCGGTGTGGCTGTTCAGCTGGGCTGCCGCGATCGTGCTTGTCGTCTCGTTCGTCGCGCTGTCGACCCTTTGGCGCAGACCGCAGCTGCAAAAGCAGCGTCGGACCAGCGTGTTTCGTATGCCGGCGGTGCTCGCACGCCTCGCCAGCCTGTTTGGTGTGGGGGTCTTCGGGCTGGTGCTCTATAGCGGCTTCGCGGGGACGGAAGTCTCCATTGCGAACTTCAGCGTGACTTTCATCTACGTGATCTTCTGGGTCGGGCTCCCCGTCGCGAGCGTGCTCTTCGGCGACATCTTCGCCGTGATGAACCCCTGGCTCTCGTGTGCGCGCGCGATCCGCTGGGCCGCCGGTCGGATCGCACCGCGGGGGAGCGCGCGGGTTCCTCTGCGCTACCCGGAGCGCCTGGGGATGTGGCCCGCTGTGGCGTGCCTGGTCGGGTTCGCGTGGCTGGAGCTCGTGTACGTCGACCGCGACCAGCCCTCGACGCTCGCGGCGCTGTCGCTGGCGTACTTCGTCGTGATGCTCGCCGGCATGGCGGCGTTCGGCGTCGAGGTTTGGGAGGAGCGCGCGGACGGGTTCGGCGTCTACTTCAGGCTCCTCTCGCGCATGTCGGGCCTGTGCAGCGACGAACAGGGCGTCGTGTACCGGCGGTTGCCGCTGAGCGGGCTGCCCGGCATGCCGGTGTATCGCGGGACGGTCGCTCTCGTCTGCACGGTGATCGGGACGACGACCTTCGACGGATTCAGCAACGGCGGGCTGTGGCGGACCTCCGAGCCTCACCTGGAAAGCTTCTTCGAAAGCCTCTCCTTCAGCCAGACACCCTCGCAGGAGCTTGCCTATTCGTTCGGCCTGATCGCGTGTGTAGCGCTCGTGGCGGGGATCTACAGGCTGGGAATCGCGGGGGTCCGCAGTGTCAGCGCCCGCTATGACACGCCGTACCTCACTCATGCGTTCGCCCACACGCTCGTGCCGATCGGCTTCGCCTATGTGGTCGCGCACTACTTCTCGCTGCTCATCTGGCAGGGCCAGGCGATCATCTATCTCGCCTCCGATCCGCTCGGCAGCGGCGCGAACGTGCTCGGCACGAGCTCCTACCAGATCAACTACACGTTCCTTTCCTTCGCAGCGATCTGGTACGTGCAGGTCGCCGCCCTCGTTGTGGGTCACGTGAGCGGACTCGCGCTTGCGCACGACCGCGCGCTTGCGATCTACCGAGACCCGCGCGAGGCAATTCGCTCGCAGTACTGGATGCTCACCGTGATGGTCGGGTTCACGAGCTTCGGGCTGTGGCTGCTCTCCGCGGTCGGCACATGAGGATGCTGGGGCCCTGGCCGATGAGGAGTAGGGTTAAGCTCGCCTTGTCGAGACGGATCAACTTCGGCGTCTGGAACTCGACGCGCCCACGTGCGGGTCTGACGATGGTCGTTGCACTCGTGGCGCTCGCTGGGGTCGTGGCACTGGCGGGGAGCGATCCCAATGCGCTGTGCCTGCTGCCGCTCCTCGTGCTCGCTTGGCCGCTGTTTCTCCGGCGCTATCCGGGTGAGCGCGTACTCGCCGGTCTTTCCGCCCGCCCGCGCTCGCGCTGGGCTCGGCCGCATGCGCTCCTCTCGCGGTTGGAGCGTGTGCTCATCGTGGCCCCGCATGGAGGCCAGCTGATCGCTCGCTCGCTCGCCGTTCGCCCCCCGCCGGCCCTCCTCCCGGCGAGCTAGAACCCGACGCCCAGAGGGGGTCGAGTTCTCGCCATGAGCGAACGCCCGGCACGTGGTGACGCGCGCCCGCGCTCGGCGTCACGTCCCCCTTCGACCCTCAAGGAGCATCGAATGTCACGCCGCTTGATCCCCTGCCTGACCGGTGCGCTGCTGCTGGCGCTCACCATACCCGCGCATGCGCCCGCGGCCACCGGGACAAGTCCGACCGCCGAGAGCAACAACCCGATCAACGACCAGGGCAGCAGCTATCACTACCGCTCGACGATCACCGCGGTGCGGCCGAGCGTGCCCGGCTTGAGCCTGCAGGTGCTCGAGTTCGCAGATCGCCTGCAGCTGACGAATCACAGCGGGCAGACGGTCACCGTCTACGGCTACCAGGGTGAGCCATACGCACGGGTGCTCGCCGACGGGACCGTGCAACTGAACACCCGCTCGCCCGCCTATTACCTGAATCAGAACTTCTTCGCGAACGTCACGGTGCCGGCCTCCGCCTCGCCTTCCGCGCCGCCGCAATGGACAACGGTCGACCGCACCGGACAACTCGAATGGCACGACCATCGCATCCACTGGATGTCCCCTTCGATCCCCCCGCAGGTGAAGGATCAGGGCAAGCGGACGAAGATCTTCGACTGGCAGGTGCCGATCCGGGTCGGAGCCAGCACCGGAGCCGTGAGCGGCGAACTGGTCTGGACACCCGAGAGCGGCACCAAGACCCCCGCGAGCGCCATCGCCGCGCTCGCGGCGATCATCGTTCTCGGCCTCCTGTTCGTACTGTTCGTGCGACGTCGCCGTGCCGCCGGCCCCCCCGGACCGCGTGCGGATGACGACGGCGTCGAGAGCCGGCCGGACAGCCAGCCCAAAGAGGCGTGGTAACGGCCATGTGCGCGGTCCGCCGTGCGCGCCGGCTGGCTTCACGCCGACGGCGGATGCACAGGGCGGCATTGGCTGTGGCGCTGGCGCTCGGCGCCGCACTGGCCGCAGCCCCCTCGGCTCTGGCCCATGCCCAGCTGCTCGGCACCTCGCCTGCCTCGGGTGCAACCGTCGCTACACAGCCGAAGGAGGTGATCTTCGAGTTCAACCAGAACGTCGGAGGCACCCTCGGAGCAGTGCGCGTCTACAACGCCGCGGGCGAGGAGGTGGACGACCTCGCCGTCTCGCACCCGCAGGGAAACGAGCACTGGATGGGCGTGGGGCTCAGGCCTGCGCTCCCGGACGGCACGTACACCGCTACCTACCGTGTGGTCTCGGCCGACACCCACATCGTCTACGGCGGCCTCGTGTTCGATATCGGACACGCCGAGGCGGCCCCGAAGTTCACCGTCGCCGGGCTGATCGGCCGCAACGAGAGCGGCAAGGTGACCGAGGTCGCGTTCGGTGTGGTGCGCAGCCTTGACTATCTGACGATCGCTCTGCTGCTGGGCGGCCTGGCGTTCGTGTTCCTCGCGTGGCGCCCGGGGTTCGAGGCGGTCGCGGGAGACGGGCCAGAGTGGGATGCCGCGGCTCGCGTCTTCGACCGGCGCATGCGGTGGGTGCTCGGCGTGGCGGTCGCGCTCGGCGCGCTCGTGAGCGTCCTCGGGATCCTCCTGCAGGGCGCAAGCGCCGCGGGAGTCTCGCTGTGGAGCTCACTCAAAGCGACGGTCGTGGAAAGCACGCTCGAAAGCAGGTTCGGGGAGGCCTGGGGTTTGCGGGCGCTCGACTGGATGCTGCTCGGTGTTCTGCTCACGCTTGCCGCGACCCGGACGGCGGCGGGCACCGTGAAGCTCCTCGCGCCGCCGCGCTGGCTGCTCGCGACGATCGTGCTCGCAGCGCTGTATCTGGCCGTCGCACCCGCCCTCAGCGGTCATGCGAGCGTTCAGAGCCCGACAGCCGTGTTCTTCCCTTCAGACGTGCTGCACGTGCTGGCGGCGAGCGTGTGGGTGGGCGGTATCGCGTGCCTGCTGTTCGCTCTCCCGGCCGCGACCGGCCAGCTCGTGGGGACAGATCGCAGCCGGCTGCTGCTCTCCACGCTGACGCGCTTCTCGCCGCTGGCGCTCGCCGCCGTGATCGTGATCGCGCTGAGCGGCGTCGTGCAGGCGTACATCGACGTGCGCACACTCCACGGCCTGCTGCACAGCACCTACGGCGCGCTGATCCTCGTCAAGACGGTCCTGCTGCTCGCGTTGATCGGCCTCGGCTGGGTCAACCGCGAGCGCATCATCCCCGCGCTCGGGCGGATCGTCGGGGCCGGCGCCTCGCCGGGCGAGACCGGGGTCCTCGCACGGCGCACGATGCGCGGTGAGCTCGCGCTGATGCTCGCCGTCTTCGGCGTCACGGCAGCACTGATCACCTACGCGCCGCCCATCGACGCCGCCTCCGGGCCCTTCTCGGCGAACACGACCATCGGCCCCGCGGAGCTCGAGATCACGGTGGAACCGGCGAAGGTCGGGCTGAACACCGCCCACCTCTACCTGATCGACGCCAAGACCGGCGCGCAGTTCACGGCGGTGAAGGAACTGACGGCGACCGCGCGGCTCCCGTCGAAGGGCATCGGCCCGCTGCATCTGCACGCGACGGTGGCGGGGCCCGGCCACTACATCCTCAGCTCCGCGGTCCTCAGCCCGGGGGGAACGTGGGAGATCCAGGTCGTCGCGCGCGTATCCGAATTCGAATCGTACAGCCGCACCGTGAAGGTCCCGATCGGATGACGAACCGCCTTGCCTGGCACCGTATCCGTCAAATACTCAGGAGGAAGATCCGAACATGAAAGCCAAGAAGATCGCAGTGCTCTTGGGCACCGGCGCACTGCTCGTACCCGCGACTGCCCAGGCGCACATCAGCCTTCACCCCAACACCATCCCAGCGGGCGCCTTTGCGACGCTCGACGTGCGGGTTCCAGGCGAGCAGGAAGGCGCATACGCGACCAAGGTCGCCATGCACTTCCCGTCCGGTTTCACGGGCGTGGACACCGCTGACGTGCCCGGCTGGGCCGTGAAGGTGATCGAAACAAAACTCGCCACGCCCATCAAGGAAGGCGCCGAAACGATCGACACGGAGGTCTCGCAAGTCGTCTGGACCTGGACGGGCCCGCTGGGCAAGGTCGACAACGGGCAGTTCGTCGACTTCCCGCTCTCGATCGCGATGCCCGAACACGTCGCGGGGCAGTCCCTCCTGTTCCCGGCCGTCGAGACCTACAGCGACGGGCAGGTCGTGCACTGGATCGAATCGGGGCTCACCTCAGAACACCCGGCGCCGAGGATCAACATGACCGCACCCGGTGGCGTGATTCAGGACGTCGCGGGCCACGAGGCCGGCCCCGCGCCGGGGCAGACCGGCTCGAGCCAGGCCTCGACCAACGTGGCGGCCGTGAAACCCAGCAGCGGCGCCAGCAAAGGCCTCGGCATCGCCGCGCTGATCCTCGGCGCACTCGGCCTGATCGCCGGCCTTGGCGCGTTCGCCAGCTCCCGTCGCGGCAAGGCCGCGGCGTAGCCCAAGGGGCGTCCGGGCATGTCCGCCAGGCCTTCGCAAAACGCCCCGACCGCATCGCTCAGCCGACTCCGGAGTCCTTATCGCGTTGCTGTCCCGCTTTAGCGCGTCTCGTCGGAGTGGAAGAGCAAGGCAGGTCTCTCAGAAAGGCGTGGTTTTATGCCCTCGGACGTCGCGTTTCCCGAACACCAGCAGGATCCCTGGTCGGCCATTGGTGCGAGTGTGCGAATCACGCGTGTCACCATGCCCGCTCAGCGACCCTTGAGCGCGTAGGGCCTCCGCATCATGGCCAGGAAGGAGATACTGCTTGCCCGTGCGGAGATGGTTGAGTGGGTGGCGCGTATCGGCGCTGTCACCGGAGACGCGCTTGCCGAACGGGATCGTTGCACCAAGCAGGCAGCGCGCGGACGCCTGGGGATAGCTGCGCAAACTGGGCTGTTGTCGAGCTCGCGTCCTCTGCAGGGTCGTCCGGCGATCTATACCGCGACTGCCGCCGGGCTGCGCGCGGCAGATCTGGAGCGTTTGGAGCCTGGTCGTGTGAGCGCCGCGAACGCCGCGCACGCGATCGCCTGCGTGGAGGTCGCGGTGATGCTCGAACTCGCATACCCCGACTACCGCGTGACGGGCGAGCGCTGGCTGCGAGGCGAAGAAACCGATGGCACGCCGCTTGCGAGCGCGATCCTCGGCCGGCGAGCAGACGGATCGCCGCTGCTGCACAGGCCCGACCTGGTGCTCTGGCCGATGTCGCAGGAGAGCGTCGCGGAAGGGTATTTGCCTATCGCGGTCGAGGTCGAGCTGACCGTCAAGGCGCCGGGCAGGCTGCTGGAGATCTGCCGCGCGTGGGCACGCTGCGACTGCGTCGAGGCCGCGGTCTACTTCGCCGCACCCGAGGTACTCCGGCCGCTCCGACGGGCAATCACGAAGGCACACGCCGACGAGCGGATCGTGGTGCTCGAGCTGAAGGCATCCCACGCCTGAGATGATGATCACGTTCTTGCACCCACGCGCTCGCGCGAGATGCGGGCGGGGAGACTCGAACTCCCAAGGGCTTTCGCCCACCGGCTCCTAAGTTCTGCACTTCTCTTGAGAATAGGCGCGGAATATGGCTTGTATAACGGGATCGCACGGACTAGGTACAATACGTCTCGACTGATTGGGGACACGCGGGGGACACGCGCAAGTCCAGGCCGAGACGACCAAAAGCGAGCACATGAGTAGCCAGCGTAGACCCACCGGCCACGTCTTTGTCGTTGAGAGGCAGTCAGGGCGAGTGTGGTTCGCCAAGTGGCGCGACGGCGCAGGACAGCATCAGAAGCGACTCGGGCGAGCGTGGGTCAAGCCACACGGTCAGACCGCACGCGGCGCTCCTCGGTGGCGCGCAGCCGACGGCCCGAAGCCCGCAGGCTTTCTGACGCCTGATGATGCGCGCGACGAGTTGCACGTGTTGCTCACTGAAGCGCCGAGGGAACGACAGGCCCAAGCGTCGCAGCAACGGATCACTGTCCGCCAGGCCGCCGATGAGTGGCTTCGCTACGAGGAGCACGAGGCGAAGGTGAAGCGATCGACGGTCATGGACTACAAGAACTGCGCGGACCGCATCTGCCAGCACTTCGGCGACATGGCATTGGAGGACGTGACGCCACAGGAGATCGAGCGCTGGAAGGCGGGCTTCCGCGCGGAGCGGCGTCTCGGCGACGGCAAGCTGCGGAGGACCCCACCGTCACCGCGCACCATCCGCAAGTACCTCATCAACTTCAACGGGATCTACAAGCGGGCACGCGAGGTCTACGGGATCACGGTCAATCCCGTCACGGAGGTCAAGCGCCCCGGCCGTGTCAAGGCCAAGCAGACGCTCGGCAGCAACTCCTTTCTCGAGCCAGCCGAGGTCCACGCGCTCCTCGCGGCCGTGACCAACGACACCGACCGAGCCATCTTCGCCACGGCAGCCTTCTGCGGCCTTCGGCTCGGCGAGCTGCTCGCGCTTCGCTGGCGGGCGATCGACTTCAAGCGGAGCCTCATCAGCGTCGAGGCAAGTTTCACGCGCGGCCGAGAGGGCACGCCCAAGTCCGGTGACGGCCGCACCGTGCCAATGGCGCCAGAGGTCGCCAACTCGCTTGCTGCGCTTCGCGAGCGGCAGCACTACTTGGCGCCGCGCGACCTTGTGTTCATCGGCCGCGGCGCGACACATGTTGATCCCAACGCGCTCCGCAAGCGCTTCCATCTAGCACTGGAGCAGGCCGACCTGCCACGAGTGCGCCTACACGACCTGCGCCACACCTTCGGGACCATCATGGTCAGCCGCGTCGATCCGCGCACGCTGCAGCATTGGATGGGCCACGGCAGCATCGAGGTCACTGAGATGTATATGGCCTTCCGTGACCGCGCCGAGGATGCCGCGCTCGTGTCGGACGCGTTTCGGGTTCCCTAGCTAGCGGAGAGTGGCGCCACGCGCAGGCCGAGCGATACAAGCGCAAGATCGAACTCGACTGGCTGTTGAGCTGCACCACTGATGCTCCTCTCCGCCGTATACTCAGGAACGACGATTGAGCACCGTAGCTGAAACCACTTTAGGAACCATATGCGCAATCAAGACACACACCTCATCACCCTTGGACAGACCGTCCGTTGGCTATGCGAGCAGCGTGGCATGAGTCTAAGCAGGCTCGCAGAGACATCCGGAATCGACATGGATGCATTGGAGGCTGGAACAGTCGATCCAACCTACTGCCAATTGATGGCGCTAGGGGACTCGCTCGGCGTTCCACTCTCGACGCTAGTCGAGCAAGCCAACTCCTATAGAGCCGTCCTTTCACCCGCTTTCCAGGCGAGCGGCAGTTGAGGGCCTCGCCCATAACCCTCAACGCCGCTTAGCCTTCGGGCCTTACTAACTACGAAAACGCGTTACTGGCCACCACGGCCGAGTGCCATGCCCCTGATTCAGCCCAAACCTGCACCAGTGACTGGCCTGTCCCTTGCACCATGATTTCGAACTTTCCGTTCAGCTTATCGGCTTTTGGATTGGAAAACGTCGTGTTTTCGCCCTCGACCTGGAATTTATGCCATGAACCAGATTCCGGCCAAACCTGCCACAGCGAGTGGCTAGGTCCCTGAACCCAGACTTCGAACTTCCCTTCAATATCCTGCGCGACCGGATTCGAAAACGTCGTGTTTTCGCCCTCGACCTGATTTTTGTGCCATTCGCCGTTAGCGGGCCACACCTGCCACAGCGAGTGTTTGGGACCCTGAATCCAGACTTCAAACTTCCCTTCAATGTTCTGCGCTATCGGACTCGAATACGTCGTGTTTTCGCCCTCGACCTGAAATTTGTGCCATGTACCGGATTCTGGCCACACCTGCCACAGTGAATGATTAGGTCCCTGAATCCAGATTTCAAACTTCCCTTCAATGTCTTGCGCGACCGGATTCGAGAACGTTGTATTTTCGCCCTCAATCTGGTTCTTGTGCCAAGTACCCGCTTCGGGCCAAATCTGCCATAGCGAGTGGTTTGGACCCTCCACAAACATTTCGTACTTACCGTTGATGTATTGCAGTTCGGGCGAGGGCGTCAATGGGGTCGAGAAGGTTTTATCTTCCCCGGTGCTCGTCCCGGTTGGGTTGACTGCAACTAGTCGATAGTGATAGGTCGATCCACCAGGCAAGCCTGTAATAGTGCTACTGACTGGCACGCTGCTTGTACCTGGCGCCAGTTCGCCAGGTGTTTGAGGCCATGTTTTGCCATAGGAAGTGGTGGAGCCGTATTCGAAATAGTAGTGCGTCTGCAGCGCATTCGGATTGACGGTTCCATTCAGCGCGGCAGATGCTTCCAGCACGCCTTCTTCTTGGATATTCGACGCTGCAGTCGTGGTCGCAGTCGGCCGCAGTGCGGTGTATTCCGTCCAGGCCTGAAGGTTTCCCGTGCTGGCGCCCAGCCCGGTAAAGCCTCCACCCTCGGTTCCGTGCTCAATACCGATAAGCGCATATTCGCTGGGGTTGGTTGAGAGCACCCGTTTAGAGGAGGGAGTGCTACATCCACCTTCATTGTAGTGCTGACTATTTTCGTGTTTTTCGGACATATCGAGGCTGATCGCGCTTTCGAGATCGCCCTTAGTAATGCCTGCTATTTGGCGTCTCCAAGGTTCGCTATTCGATCCTGTGAAGCTAAAGGTGTTCTTCGATTCGGGGAACTCAGTTGCGAATCGCATATTGGGCGCGAACGCAGTGATTGGCTGATCGACTGCGTGAGACCCAACCGAGGCACAGGCACCGATAGCATCGTAGTGTTCGATATGTGGCCCAGCCGTCCCTGTCCATTGAGCAAGGCAGTACTCCAGAATGTTGCCGTGGGGTTCCTCTAGCAAGGGACATACATACCCCCAGTCGAACCCCGCCTGCCCGGTCCATGGATTGGTGTTGGCCGAGATGACGAGAGTCGGTTCGCCAAAGGAACTGCTCCAAGGGAGGTCATTAAGCCCTTGTTCCGCGAGCGAAATGTAATGCTGGATACCGCATACTATGTTAGGGGCGCATTTGTTGGTATCTGTACCCGATACCTTCTGACCCCAGAAGGCTTCATGCGCTTGACAGGTACTACTGTAGTGATTTGCCTCCTGATACGCACCGAACGGAGTCGGCGTTTCGAACCCCGTGACACTCAACTCGTTGGCTGTATCAGTCGTGTCGAGACCTTCGCCAAGGTTGTAGTCATTGCAGTAATCTCCGCTGCGTGTCGTCAAAATATCCGCTGTCACCGCGCCTTCAATGATCTGTGGTCCCGTCGGAAGGTAATAGGGACCCACAGTGTCACATCGATAGGCGCTTTCCCGTGGCTCTCCAGCCTGCCAACAGTTTTCATGCGACGTGAACCAGCTATACCAATAGATGCTTTCTCGCGTACTTGGTGTCAGTACGAGTGGAGCAAGCGCTGAGGAGGCGCCGCCTGTCGACGAGCCCCCCACCAGTGCTTGCTGCGCTGGATGGGCTCCGGGTTCTGCAGGAGACGAGTGCGGTTCGGTGGTCGGGATGACTACGCTGACTTCGGGAGGCGCCACTCCGCCTTGCACGAGATTTGGAGGTAGAGGGGCACCAGTCCCCTGAAGAGTCGAACTGCTAGCGGCGGCGACTGGGGCTGCACCCAGCGACACTGCAACGGCGAATAGAACGAGGAGGACGATCCTATGCGCTTTCCTACGTGTGCGACTCGACGTGCCTCGGCCTACTCCCGACGCCACGATTAGCCTCCGTTTTGACATGCTCACCCTCCCAGCTCGTGTTTGGCTCGCCCTATTCATACGCAGCGATATCCAGCCATTGAAGCCGCGAGCGTAGGTGAGTAGCTCAATGGCGTCAAGATGTCACCTATAGGAACAATCTGTGCATCGGGATGATTGAGTACTGTCACGGCAATCGTTTACTAATGTGTCATTCAGGGCCTCTGCCACACTCTCGCCGAGAACCGTGAGCCGCGATGCGTTGGGACGCCCCGCTCCGCTCGATTGCTTGACGAGCAGACCAGCGTTCGCCAGTCGTGCGAGAAGGCCAGAGACCTGCCCAAGATGCGATACGCCGATTCCGGCCGCGACGGCCTTGTTGCTTGACCCTGGATTTGTTGCTAGGAAGATGATGCAGGAACGCGCACGATAAGCACCGGGGCGCCGCAGGCCAGCCGGAATCTGCGCGTTGGCAAGCAACGAAGGCGCCTTTGACAGGCATTCCTCTGCAAGCGCACGCGCCATGTCGTCTGCTCTTTCCTTCTCGCGCAAGACAGTAGCCGGATCGAGATACGGCGTGACAACGAGACCCACCAGCTCACCTAGCAGGCTGATAAAGGGTGGAGCCTCTTCGTTGACCAATCGATTATGGAGGATGCCCGCTACAGCCGCTACCGATGCCTCAGCGGCCAGCTCGGAGCCCTGGAGGGTTTGCACCTGTTCACGGCCCATAGCCACCATTGGATTCAATGTCGCCAACACGCGTGCGCGATGTCGTAGGACGTCGGAACTCCCCGCCAGCGACTCGACCAAACAGACGCGTGCGAGCAACGGTTCCCGATCCAAGGAGATCAGCAGCGCCGCGACCGCTGCCAATACCCCGTCCTGCCAGATGCTCTCTCGTTCGAACGCTGCGGACATTCGACCGGCTGACTGGCTCAACACTTGCTGCACGGCCGCCAGGATGCAGCTCTCCAAATCCTCGAATAGGGCGTAGAACGTGGAGCGCGAAACGCCGGCGCGCGCGATCACGCGTGCGACTGTGGCCCCACGCATCCCGCGCTCAGCCAATATCTGCATCGTCGCCTCATGGATGCGCGCCCGCTGCGTATCCATGACCTGCCCGCGCGATAACGGGCTGCTCATCTACTGCCCGATTGCGGGCGCTTGCTGCGTTCTTGACCGCGTGAGCTTTGATGGCTACGCCCACATCGTCGAAGTGCTACCTCAAGGCGCAACTCGGCTGCTGTTGCGACTTTCAGAGCCTCATGGTGTGCGATCTGCACATCGCGGAGCTGCTGCGCAAGAGAACCTTGCTCCTCGAGGGCGACATCGAGATCGTGTTCAGCTAGTGAGAGAGCGCCGTCGAGGAGCTTCATCTCGCGGCGGACGTGCGGTCGACTCAAGTCCCATTGACGAGCGAACTCGAGGATCATGCCGTCCTCGTCCTCGCCCCCAAGAGAGAGGATCATTGGATGATCGCGTGAGTCGCTTCGGCGCGACAGTCCGGGCCACCAGATTCGAGCTGCGCCCGATGCGAGCGCTAGCTTGCGTGTCAACGTTCGCTGTAGCGAGGTATGCTGCTGCATACCCAGGACGAGATACACAGGGACACGTGGACCGACGATCGCCAGCACATCCGTGTAGGCGAGCACAGGTTCATCAGTTTCTCTAGAGCGGGAGAGCCCGATGATTGGCGTGAGTCGCTCGGAAGAGAGAAGAAGCGACTCAAGATCCTTCACGCTCGTCTTGTCGCGCACCACGGACAGCCCGTCGCTAGTGATTGCTTGCTCCGCCTCGTCCACGTTCTCGGTCCGGTGAGAGGCGCTGCCACGAGGATTTTTGCTCCGCCCAGCCATGATCGAGCATGATGCTTACTCAAGCGAGCGCGGACTAGTCAAAAGTTGAATATTCAAACTGCAGCGCTATGTGCCCGATAGCTCTAATCGCTGAAGGGGACTCGCAGACGGAGGCGGGCGACCAACAAAGAGATTTGCAGCGCGCCGGGCGTGCATGACGAGCATCGTGGGTGTCGTGAGATGCCCCATGCTGGCGAGCACCTGTTTCTTCGCGAGGAGAGCATCGGGAGTTGTTGCCTGCGGATCGGAGAGGTAGAAGCTGGCCATTGCTGTCAGGAGCATGGCGTGGTTTGCTGGGTTCGGAAGTCTTTTGGCGCGATTCACGGCCTGTTTTGCGATCATCTCCATTCGTAACGCTGTTTCCGCTGGTGAGCGGTAGTAGTCGATGAGGCTGCGTTGGCCGGGGTCGGTGGTGTCCTCGTGGTGGTCGATCAGGCTGTCGAGCAGCGTGTGGAGGGCGCCGATCCAGGGGTAGTAGGTGCCGTCAAGAGCCTCTGCTTGCTGGGGTGTTAGGCCGGGGTCGGCCATTGCGCCTATGAGCGCGAGCGCAGCGAGTGATGATCCGGCAGCGGCGCCGGTCTCCCACCATCGAAGGCCGGTGTTTAGCCGGGTTTGCTGGCGCGCCCAGGCCGTGAACGCGCCGTAGGATCGGTCGGCGTCGCCGTGGTTGAGGCTTTGATAGCTGACGCAGCGCTTTGTGGCTCGCCGCAACTGGGGGAGGCAGGTCGCATAGGACGGTAGGCTCGCGAGAGCAGATCGGCACGTCGCGATGAGCGCGTCTAGATAGCTGCTGTCGTCGGCGGTTTCGTGATGGGCGTAATAGTTGAAGTGCGTCGGCTGAGGATCGGTCGCGTCGATGAGGGCTTGGTTGAGTTGGCGACCGTTCGTAATCGGGTCTGCATTGGGTTGCTCGGCAACCGTGTCGAGATAGTCGAAGATGATCTGGTAGGCCGTGAGGGCCGTAATGACCGGGCGCTGTGTGGCGCGTGGCACGAATGCGGCGAAGGCTACGGCGCCCTCGAGGCTACGGCGCTTGGCGTGCTGGGAGTCGAGGGCTAGACGGCGAAGTGTCGGGTTCTCGATTTCCTGAGCGTGCGCGTACCATCGGCTTAGCTCACAGCGGAAGTGCGGAAATACTCCGAGCCAGTAGCGTTGCGCGGCTTGTACGAAGGCACCTGCTGTGACGAGTGGTGACGCCATGCGTATAGCTTCGCGTCCCCGCTGCTCCTACTGGCGCGACTCGTGGCTTCATTCTTGGAGACTAAGCCGAGCGGTAACGCGCGCTGCCAAAAGGCCGGGCAACGCGATGACGGCCATAGCGATGCTTGCCAGCAAGGCGAGTGTGCCCGCGATCTGCGTCGTGTCGGTCGAGAAGGGTGCTGGGAAGCCGGTGATTTCGATGAGCGCACGAGAGCCGAGCGCATGTCCGTATATCCCCAGGCCGGTACCCACTACGCCGCCGATTGCGAGGACGATCGCGCACTCCAGCAGGAGCCCTCGCCAGAGCTGGCGGCGGTCGTAGCCTTGGATCTTCATCGAGGCTAGCCGCGGCCGTCGCTGCCAGATGACTGCACAGAGGGCAGCGGCGACAGCGAGAGCAGCGGCAAGGATCAGGAGTGTCGCTATCTCGCTGAGACTTCGCAGCCCTTCGCTGACGGTCCTCTCAACCTCACCGATGCGCTCGTGAGCGCTCTGCACGCGCAGGGCTGGGTTGTATCCGAGAGCTGCGTAGACGCTGTGCTTGCCGGCCGCTGTGCTCACACCGGGCTTGAGGCTGACCGCGAGCGTCGTAGGATCGCCCGCCCGCCAGAAGTGGGTGTAGTCGTGGGTGTTGATCGTGATCGTGCCCGACGGCCATCCGATGTTCGTCGTGATCGCCGCGACGCCAAAGCGCACACTGCCCGATGGCGTTGGAAGGGAGAATGAGCCTCCGACCTTCAAGCCGTGTTCCTCTGCGTAGCCACTTGAGACCGTGGCCCAACCGCCTCGCCGGAGCAGGTTAGTTGCGCGCACGTAGTCGCCCCGTAGGAGTTGGCTGGAGAGAATCATTGCGTTGCCGCTGGCGGGCGTAGCGCGTATCCACAGGCGGTGGCTACCAACGTCGAGAAAGCCTCCTTGATGGGCGAGCACCGAAGCGACACCGGGAGCCCGAGCTATCGCCGAGAGCGTGCGGCTATCGATAGTGATGCTGTTGGCGTCGAAGATGTTGGCGTCGGGCGTGACCCATATCTGAGCTGCGCTCCACTCTTGGACGATCGCTTGATCGAGGCCGCGCAGTACGTCACGTTGAGCGCCGCCGACTGCGACGCTGCCGTACACCGCGAGTGCAGCGATCCCGGCGAGCGCAACCGAACGCGTGGAGATCGCGCTCAGCTCGCGCGTAGCGAGGATGAGCCCACTCCCGCGAAGCTGCTCACTAGCGCGCGAAAGGCCGCGTGCTACTCCGGCGAAGACGACGGGGATAAGGCAGAGAGTGGCAAGCGCGAGGATCACGCCACCCGCCAGCGTGAGCGTCGGCCATAGCAGCACGAGCATCGTTGTGATCGCGACCAGGGCCACGCCTACAGCCCCGAGCATGAGGATCGTGCGTGGGCTGATGCTCTCGCTGCCGTTTCCCGCTGCACGGTAGGCAGCGTCACGAGCTCGCCTCGGGTTGAGGTCGAGCACCATTGGGAGCGACGCGAGCAGCGTGGCGGCCATTCCACATGCGATCGCCAGGAGCACGATCGGCAGCGAGACCACCTGCTGCGAGCCGATCGGGAACACCGACGCGAGATACGCAGGCACATGATGGAAGAGAAGACGAGAGAGCGCGTATCCGAGCATCACCCCGGCGAATGACGCAGCGACACCGAGTGCTACTGCCTCACATCCCAGGATGATGAGCGCCTGACGCCAGTCATACCCCTGCATCCGGAGATCCGCGATGAATCGCCGCCGCTCGGGAACAGTGAGCAGCATCGCGCAGAGCGCGAGCAGAAAGCCGACCATGATGCTGAGGGCAGCGAACAGACTCGTCGCTTGGTCATTGGGCTTGACCGCTTCGTCAAGCAGCCGCAGCTCGTTGTCGGCAGGGAGCACATCGAGCCGCCCTGCTGCCAGCGACCGCAGCTCGCGGGCGACGAGAGGAGTCGCACCCTTGTTGGGCTTGACGAGGACCACGGTCGCGCGCCCCGCAAGGCCCGTGAGCTTCTGCGCGACCGGCAGCAGCGCTATGGCGACAGAACTCGACGCGAGTGCGCCGAACTCGGCGCCGGTGAGTACCGCGCCGACCCTCACGCGGCGAGCCACCCCCGCAGTCAAGACACTGACGAGATCGCCTGGTTCCACGCCCGTTGCTTCAGCGACGCTTTGCGACAGGATCAGACCGTCCGCGACGCGAAACCCAAATTGGCCGAAGTTGCGGCTACCAAGGCTCCCCAAGCCAACGATGTCCACGCCGAGGCCCACGAGTTGCACGGGTCTCGCGCCCCTTCGCCCCACCACTGTGATGTTCTCGCGCAGAACCGGAGCCGATGCCTGCACGCCAGGCAGTTGCGCCACGGTGCTGGCTATCCGTTCATCGAAGCCCGCCGGAGAACGACCGGCGAGCTGTAGTCGGGCGGAGCCCACGACTTGGTGCATAAGTTCCCCGGCCGAGCCGGTCAGGCTCGTGTTCGCGACGAGCACGCCAAAGACGAGCGCCACCCCGACCGCGATCCCGCTGCCAGCCAGCAGCTCTTGTCCCGTATGCAGCCGCAGCCGCCGGCCACAGATGTGCAGCAGCATCGTGAACCGCAGCCCGAGGACCCGCGGGGTTCGAGACCGTCTCACGACGGCGAAGCCGGAGATCCAGCGCTCAACTCGTCTGAGAGCCGCCCGTCACGAAGCGTGTAGGCACGGTCAACGAAAGCCATCGCGCTCGGATCGTGGGTCACGAGCAAGCCGGGGATTTGTCGCTCATGGCAAACGTCTCGCAACAAGGCGAGGATCTCCCCCGTACGCTGGGAGTCGAGGTTGCCCGTCGGCTCATCGGCGAGCAGCAAACGCGGCTCGTTGACCAGCGCACGGGCTATCGCGACACGCTGGCGCTCACCCATCGACATCTCCCCCGGCTTGTGCTCGGCCCGCTCCCCCAGCCCGACGCGCTCAAGCCACGGCCATGCCATGCGACGTGCCTCGCGCACCGTTGCTCCGCCGCCGGCCAGCTTGATCGTTGTGTTGTCCAACGCCGACATGCTGGACATGAGATGGAAGCTCTGAAAGATGAACCCCACGTCTTCAAGGCGATAGCGCGCACTCTCGCGCTCAGAGAGCGCCCCCACATCCCGATCATCGAACAGAACACTGCCACGGTCCGGGGCGATCAGTGCCGCAGCTAGGAGCAGGAGCGTTGTCTTGCCCGCGCCGCTCGGCCCGAAGAGCGCGACGAACTCGCCGCTGCCGATGCTCAGCGATACCCCGTCAACGGCTCGCACGATCTCTGCGCCGCTGGAATAGTGCTTGACGACCTCGCCCAGCTCGAGCGTGCTCACCCGCGCTCTGCGCCTGCCGCGCGGCGCCTCGGAAGCTGCACGACACTCGCCTGTTCGTCCGTGGAGCAAAGCTCGCCGTCACCGATCGACATCAACACGCCGGCACCATGCAAGGGCGTCATCTCTTCCGAGGCGACCACGAGGGTGATGTTCTGCTCAGCAGCGAGGGAGCGCAGCAGCGCGCAGAACTCGTCCCGCTCGCTGAGACTCGGCATCGCCGCAGGCTCGTCGACCAGCAAGAGCGAGGGCTCACGGACGAGCGTGCGAGCGAGAACGACCCGCGCCTGCTCAACCAGGGACAGCGACCTCGCCGGATCATCGGCGCGACTGCTCATCCCCACGCGCGCGAGAACTCGGCGCGCGCGATATCGAGCGTCGCGCAGCGATGAGCCATAGCTACCCAGCGACAGCGCCACATAGTCGATCACGCTCTCGTTCGGGTTCGGCGACCAATCCTGAACCGACATGAGCGCAACGTCGTGACGCAAGAGCTGTTCGCGACGCACGGAGGACATGCTCGCCAGGTTGACCCCCTCAAACCGCACAGTGCCCGTCGTTGGAGCCTCAATCCCTGCCGCCACCCGCAGGAGCGTTGACTTGCCCGACCGACGCTCGCCCAGGATGCCAACGAATACACCAGCATGGATCTCGAACGACACGCGATCGAGGACAACTACATCGCGAATACCATCGACGTAAGTCTTGCTCACATCCTCGAACGCAAGCAACGGCGGGGTCAAGGCCATCGTCCTACTCCGCCGCCGCGTACTCTCTGATCCGCTTGCGCGTGTGCTTGGCCCACGCGATCTCCTGTTTGAGCTGCCCATCAACAGCTTCCCTCGTGCAATCCATGAACAGCGCTTTCCACGATGGCGTCCCCTCGGGCGTCGCCGGGGTCGATAGCAACAGCTCCAGGCATTCGCGCTCGTACTGCTTCAACGCGCTCAGGAGTCGTGGAGCGTCCTGCTTGCGGGCGACCGCCAGCTTCGCCTGCAGCCCGACCCGCACTGGAGCCATCGGCACGAGCGTTTCCATCCAACGCGCGACCGCATCCTCGGTCAACTCCGTGGGGAAATACACAGCATGAGTCCCGCGCAACCCGGCCCGCTTCGGCTCCTCGCTTGACTGCACGACGCCGCTGTCCTCCATCTGCCGCAAGAGTCGATACACATCCGGCTGGCTGATCCGCCACGTCTCGCCAAGACGCGTGACCAGTCGATTTCCAAGGTCGTAGCTATGGCCAGGTCGCTCAAGTACCAGCCCGAGCAAAGCTCCTCGGATCGACGCCGAGGGACCTCGCATCCACTTCATCTCTTCAACCGCGCCGCCCATTCGCTCCTCGTCCTAGGCCAACTCCAGACGGCGCAACCATACCCAATGAATGACACCACGAGAATCGTTCCGACTAGTTGTGATTAGGATTCTTTTTGTTTCCGCGCGGTCCAAGGGGGATTCCAACCCTGCAGCGCCGCCCCGGTCACAGGTCCCAATACACTTGGCGAATGCGGTTGCGTCGCATCATGCTGGGGATTGGATTTGCGGCTGGGCTGGTGGCTGTCTACTTCGTGCCCTCGGGCAGGGTAGCGACCTACCTGATGGTGGTCTTCGCTGCCTCCATGCTCGGCGGCCTGACGATCGGCCGATGGTGGGCCGTAGCAGTCGCATTGGGGACTAACATCGTGTTCTCTGCCTTCCTCGTCTCGGTCGTCGTCTTGTTCTTCCAGGCCAGATCCCATCACGATCTCAACAACGCGATCGCACTCGTGCTGAGCCAGATACTCATCAGCGCAGCAGCGACGGCAGCAGCGGTTTGGCTGCGGCAAAGTCTCACCAGCCCGTCCTCTGAGACCTCATAGCTGAGAGTCGCGCCGCCTCAGCAGTGACGCCGAGGTAGCGTGCGCGGGCTTCGCCCGCTGTGACCGAGCCTGCCTGCGGCTGGCTCTCTGATCGACCCCGGCACTGCGCGCCTTCGCCCTACGGGTCTGCTCACTGGACTGCTGGCTTGCGCCGCAGCCAGCAAGGCCACCGCTTCGCGGCGGCCTTCGCAGACCCATCGGCCTGCGCGTCCTCGCCTTCGGCTTCGCCGCGCCCAGCGCACAGCACCAATGCCGAACAGACTAGATGCATGGCTGTGCCATGACTGTGCGATCGCTGTGCAATTCGTTGGATGCTTCTATGTTGTCAAGGGCGTTTTTGCGAAGTGTTGGTAGATGTCGCGGGAGAGGTATCGCTTGAGGGATCTCATGGCTTCTCGCTTGGTCTTGCCTTCGTTGATT